>BNJS01003841.1_pt1 | contig 3024186 bp, 3478 predicted proteins | sample 8540461 | NCBI WGS metagenome assembly BNJS01 (sample SAMD00202454, study PRJDB9452) | human saliva metagenome | isolation source: human saliva | place: Japan | reverse complement strand
TATCGGCATTGCAGATACTAACTGTGATCCGGACGAACTTACATATGTAATTCCCGGAAATGATGATGCTATCAGAGCTGTAAGACTTATAGTTGCTAAGATGGCAGATGCTGTTATCGAAGCTAACCAGGGTGAGCAGTTTGGTGAGACAGTAGCAGAGGAAGAAGTAGCAGCTACAGAAGAATAATTAGTATAGATATAGATAAAAGCATATAGGAGGACGAAAAAATGGCAGCAATTACAGCAGCTATGGTTAAAGAGCTTCGTGAAGCAACAGGCTCAGGTATGATGGATTGTAAAAAGGCACTTGGCGCAACTGATGGCGATATGGATAAGGCAGTAGAGTGGCTCAGAGAGAACGGATTTATGAAGGCTGCTAAGAAGGCAGAGAGAATTGCTGCAGAAGGTGTTTGTGCAGCAGCAGTTGCAGCAGATGGAAAGAGCGCAGCAGTTGTTGAAGTTAACTCCGAGACAGACTTCGTTGCTAAGAATGAGAAGTTTACTACATTTGCAAATGCAGTAGCAGCTAAAGCACTTACTACAAATGCAGCGGATATAGATGCTTTCCTTGAGGAAGAGTTTGAAGTAGGCAAGTCAATCAAGACAGCTCTTACAGAGCAGATTGCAGTTATCGGTGAGAATATGAACATCAGAAGATTTGCTAAGCTTGCAGAGGCTGATGGCTTAGTTGAGTCTTATATCCACGGAAGCAGAATAGGCGTTCTTGTAGCTCTTAAGACAAGCGTAGTTAACGATGCTGCTAAGGAAGCAGCAAGAAACGTAGCTATGCAGATAGCAGCTATGCGCCCTACATATCTTAACAGAGATGAAGTTTCTAAGGAATATCTTGATCATGAGTTAGAAATTCTTAAGGCTCAGGCAGCTAACGATCCTAAATTATCAGGTAAGCCTGCAAATGTTCTTGAGAATATTCTTAAGGGACAGCTTAACAAGGAACTTAAGGAAATCTGTCTTGTAGATCAGGTTTATGTAAAGGATAGTAGCATGACTGTCCAGGCTTATATTGACAGTGTAGCTAAGGCTGAGGGTGCAACTATGGCTCTTACAGGCTTCGTTCGTTTTGAGACTGGTGAAGGTCTTGAGAAGAAGAACGAGAACTTCGCTGAAGAGGTTGCAGCTCAGATGGGCAACTAATATTTAGCGGTTAAAATACTGACAATTACAATCTCTCTGCAAATTAGATGGTTTGCAGAGAGATTTTTTGCAATCTATATTAAAGAAAGATGAGGTGATAACCATACTTCCTTTTATAAAAGAGCAATTTATGATTCAAAGCATGCACCATGGAGAACTTGCTTTAAGAATATTGTTTGCAGGGCTTGGGAGCAGCCATAGGCTTTGAAAGAAAGAACAGAAATAAATTGGCAGGAGTGCGTACACATGCAATAGTAGCTTTGGGAGCTGCACTTATGATGGTTGTATCCAAATACGGATTTCCCGATGTGGACAAGTTTGATGCTTCGAGAGTAGCGTCGCAGATAGTAAGCGGAGTGGGTTTCCTTGGAGCAGGAATAATCTTTGTCAGAAACAATACTTCTGTGAGTGGACTGACTACTGCCGCCGGTATATGGGCAACTGCCGGAGTAGGTATGAGTATGGGTGCAGGACAATACTTTATATCAACTCTAAGTACGGTAACGATACTTATAATGCAGGTTGTATTTCATAGAGTACGATTTTTGGCAAATGAGGCATTTCAGGAATATGTTATAATTGTACTAAAAAAGTCTGACAATGCTGTGAAGGAGCTTGAAGACTATATGACGGCAGAAAAAATAGAAATAAAATCAATCAAGATAACAAAAAGAGATAATGATAATTTGAAGGTGGATTTTGAACTGTTATTTCCAGCGGGTTATGATAAAACAAATTTTATTAATAGGCTCGCTGAAAAAGAAAAATATTATTTCTGTCAGAGGATAATATATATCTCCAATAAATAGCTGATATTAGCTGTTTATTGAGATTTTATTATATATTGTTAGATTATATTTATCATTTAAATAAATTTAATAAATTTTTATTGATAAAAACCTCTAAATTTTGCTAAAAATTAATTAACAGCATTTGCTGTGATAACTTAAATAAGGGGCAAATATCTAAGGAGGTGGAATGATTATTTTTTAGGATTATGTCAGTACATATTCATAGTTAATTTAGTTGAAAGTGAGGGATTTTTATGAGAACAATTAGAAAAAAACAGTGTCATTTATTATTGTATTTTGTATGATGCTTACGGGCATTTTTTTGCAGACAGCTTATGCAAGAAATAATGATTATCCACACAAGTATAGAGGTACAAGTAGAACTGATGAATGGAATTTTTCAGGCAGTAGCTGTGCTTCTTTTGTAGCCTGGCGTCTTAATAAGGAGAGTGGCATAGCATTTAATTCCAATTATGGTGGAAAGGATTGGTCAGAACTAAAATCCTGGGGAAACAATGCAAAAGAGTTGGGACTTGTAGTAGATAACAATCCGACAGTGGGCTCTATCGCCTGGTGGGATGTTGATAATTCTAACTTACTGCTCAAATTCAGAGATAAAGGGTTTGTAGCCTGGGTTGAGTCAGTAAACGGATCTAATGTAAGTGTTGAAGAATACGATTATAAATTTATGTTAGCTTACGATGATAGAGTAATAGGTGCAAATGAGCCAACAGGTTATATACACTTTAAAGATTTGGGAGATGCTAAACAAACTGATTCTGATAAAGGTGAGAATGGTCAGGTGAATTCTGATAAAAATAAACAAAATCAGATAAAGACTGACCAGGATAAAGAAAATCAAAATAATCAAAGCGGGAATAAACAGCCTTTGGATAATAATACAGATTCGGAAGCTGGAGTTCTCATGACCGATGCAAAAAAATCGGGATTAAAATATAAGATTAATCTCACAGAGGAACAGGTACAGAAAGCTTTAGATTCTCTTGAAGAGGCTGATAGTGACGTATTTAAGATTGATTTATCCAATAATGTAGTAAAAAAATTTAAGAAAATAACTCTGACGATGACAAAGGACGCTCTTGATGCTTTGCTGGACAGTGAGGTTCAGTCACTGCAAATTTGGCTTCCTGAGAATACTATATATATTGATGCAGAGGCCTTAGAGGAGATTGGAGATATTACAGATGAAGGTAAGATAGTTTTTACTATTAAGAGAACAATGCCTAAGGTTACAAGTGAGAAAGAAAAGAAGCTGTACAAAGATCTTTGCACTCTTGATATTAAGGCAGGCAGTAAGAAAATTAAAAGCTTGTCTGAAGGTAAAGTAGATGCTGATAATATGGTTACCAATCTAAGTAAGAAAGAAATGAAGAAACATTTAATATGGTTTTATAGTTATAGAATAGTAATTAATTAAACTAAGAGTGGTTACTAAGTCTTATCTACCCCTGCCTTTTTGTTTAATTAGCAGAGGCAGGGAAGAATTTTTATATACAATATGGAGGTTCAGAATGATAGTAAATAAAAGAATAAAAGCTTTCATTATGATTTTGATATTTACCATATCGGCATCAGGTAACCTGACTCCAACCTTTGCTAAAAGCTTAACAAAGTCTGTAAAAGAAAAATATGTGAAAATACTCAGAGAAAATCTGACAAGAGTCGCTGAAGAACCTTATAAGCCATATTTTATGATAGCTGATATTGATAATGATGGGAATAAGGATCTTTTAATAGGGGGCTTTGGACGATATTATGATGATAGATCATCAGATATAGGTGCAGCTTATCTCAATAAAAAGGACAAGGTGGTTAAAGGAAAATTTTATACCAATAATGATGAAGGTGAGCAGACAATTATAGACGATGTAATGTCTAAGACTGAATATGAATGCTATAAAAATTATCTTTTAATACCTGCCTCACATCTTTTTACAAGTTATTATGTTGATTTTTGGAATATATTTAAAGCAGACAAAAAAGGCAATTTCAGGCTTGCATATAGGAGAAGCATAGGGCATAAGATTGACACTGATGAAGTGACTTATGATATCTCTGAAAAAGTTATAGATGGAAAGCTTAAAGAAATACCTGCAGAAGAATATGAAAAGTTTGCAGGCAAATTTAAAAAAATTAAGAGCAAATGGAAAAAGGTGACAGAGGAGAATATAAAGATGGAGATAGAGACTGTATTACTATTAGAACCATACGCAGTAAAGAGCATTTTAATAGAAAGAGGTAAAGCAAATCCGAATACAGGAAAAAGCATATATTTAAGATATACGAAGCTGGCTGCAGGAAATGATGCTCCTGAAATATTCAAAAAAACTATTGAAGAGTGTAACAGGATAGCCGAAAGAGCAATTGAAAAATATAAAGGAAGCGGAGAAACCTATGCCTATATTACCACGGTAACAAGGGCAGATGATGTGGCTTTTAGCCTGTTGGAAACTGAATATGAAGTAAACACAGAGGATGCAATGAAGGGGAGGGAAGTATCTTACAAATTTAAAGGGAGTACTTTTGATATGGATACTGGTAAAAAAATTCCTCTTTCTGAAATTATAACTGATAAAAAGAACTTATCTGAAATGTTAAAAAAAGCTCTGAAAACTGGGTATGGTACAGATGGGCTTGCAGGTACAGAGCCTTTTTGCTATGCATGGACAGCAGATGCACTTGGGATTAGGTTTTTCTTCAATTCAAATGCGGTATCTAAAGAAAAGCGCAAAGAAATTGGAGATAATTCGGATGATGTCATCACAGCAGGCCTTCCTTATGACAAGCTTGATGGCTTACAGGCAGAGAAACTTTCAAAAGTACCAGAGGCTTATATTGCACGGGCAGACAGAGAAACAGTGTATGCTCCTTCCTATGGAGATTTCTCTTTTATGCTTACAAAGGATGAAAGAGGAACTGTAATCCGTATTATGCCCAATAAGGGAAAGGAAAGCAGCCTGATTATAGAAAATGCTGACAGCAATTCAGATTTTTATATTATAAGAAGCAAGGGAGGTTTTTATCTTTTCCGTGAAAATATAGGCTATCAGGAAGGTTTTTTCTATGATTTTTCAAATCCTGATGGAGGTTTTGGACGCTTTGGGTATAACACATCCCAATATTTTGACAGTTTTATGAGAGAAATAGGCCTTGCCCTGCCTTACAATCCTTATTGCGTACATATGGCAGAAGTCCGCAGGTCTTTTGGAGAAATGGAAAATGGCACATCTTACTTTGTTCCACATGGCCATTATTTATTTCCAGATGATTCAAATAGCAGATATAAGCACTTTATGCTGATAGATAATGCATTGCAGATAGACACATTAAATACTGCTTACAGGCTGCTAAAGGATATGAATGTTGTGGAAGTGGATAATAAGGGAAAAGAACTTAAAAAAATAACTATAAAAGCTGGCTTAGCTATAGTGTTTGAATCTGTACGTGGAGAAGCTGACAGATATCAGATTCCTACAAAACGCGGAAGAAATAATATAAGCTATACTTATAATTGTTGCCTGGCTGATGGAAAAAAGGTAAGTATTTCTTCAAATACTGAGCATGGATTTTTTGTAAATGGAGAGTATTTAAATCGTTTTTCAGAGCCAGTGTCCCTTGCAGAAGCTAAGACAGATATAAAGGCTCCAAAAATGAAAGCATTTACGGTTAAGATAGGGGGAAAGATTTATCCGGTTATTCCTGACTATTCAAAGCCAAATCATACAGGAGAGGAGATAGACTTCGGTAAAGATATCTGGTGGAAGGCTGAAGGATATGTAGGAGGGTATGAAATATCAGATGATGATATTTTGGACATGCAAAAAAGATTTCTGACAGACAGTAATAAACAGGCAGATAAAGACTTTGCCTTACTTAATATTAGCAAAGATGGCAAGATTAGATTTGACTATTATGGCGAGGTTTATGAAGGAGTGCTGCCTGACAAACGATATTATGGAGTGCCTGCAGGCGCCCTGCTTCAGTCTAAATCTGAAAGCCGCAGCTTTAAGATTATACCAAGAAGGGGAAATTACCATACTGTTCCGTTCAGGATAGAGTTTTACTCAGCGGGGCTTCCTGCTACTAACTCGCCTTCAGCCCAGCCTCCGATTTCGGTTTATCTTACAAAGAAAGGTAAATAAAAAACATATTTAATGCCATTGCAAGGTCTTAGAAAAACTACAAGATGGTATATGCATTAATTAAAGATTTCGTCATAGACAGCCATATTGATAAGAAATGATGAATTGGCAAAATGGTAAAATTTTTACAATTTTAATTGCAAAAATTATATTTTTATAGTAATATAAACCTATAAACCTTTGTGAGAGGGGATTGACAATGGGAACTAAAGAGTTTAATGTAATACATACATACATACATACATACATACATACATACATACATACATACATACATACATACATGCATACGGATTGGCTTTACCCCAAAGGGAATTTTGTGGACTTTTTTCGGAAAATTGAATAAGGGATTGATAGGCAAATTTAGGATTGTTTGAGGTGTTTTACGCTCGGACAGTCCTTTTTGGTTAAAACTAAATTTTTAACCAGTTTGTAATGGCGGTAGGTTCAGCAATTAACTTAAAAAATAAGGTTCTTGTTGGGATAAACAGAATTGATTATTCAAAAAGTGAATATCTTTCTGCTAATACTAGGGATATTGTGCTTTACTCACTGGATAAAAACACGCTGAAAGTAATTGAAAAGAAGTATACCAATTATGCTAAAAGTAAAGATATCACTTATTCAGCACCTAAGATGGTAAAGCTGGATGAGGCAAGAGTAATGCTTATCTGGAATAAAATTAATAAGACATCAGAGAAAAGTGTATTACAATACCTGATTGTTGATGAGAATGGGAAAAAACTTTCTGAAATTAAAACTGTGAAAGGCATGATAATAGCAGATGAAACTCCTATAATTTATAACAATAAAGTAGTTTGGAGCCAATATTCAGTGGAAGGCTTTGTGCTAAATCAAATTCCACTTAAGTGATATCTTGTGTGCTATTTAACTTATGGCTGAAAAATACATAAGGACTGTGAAGAGATAAAGATTAAATGGTTGAGTCTAAGAGAGAGATGAGTGGAAAAATAGAGGTTGAAGAGGGTAGGAAGATGCAGTAATATCAACAAGATTTAACCAAAAAGAAAGGAAAGAATGGGACTATGAACAAAGAAAAATGATTTCAAAAAATTTTTAAAAAGACTGAGTATATTTTTTTAATTTTTGCAATGGTGATAGGAATTTTACATTCAGAGACTGCTCTTGCAGAAACAGAGTATTCTTGGTTGGTAAAAAGACTTGACAGTGGATATTTTATTGTAATTGATGGGGAAAAATATGGGATAGCTGACGATAAAAAGAATATTGTTTTGCCAATTGAATATAGTGATATGGCTATGAAGCCGGCTGAAGGCCTGATAGGATTGGAAAAAGGCAAAAAATATGGATTTGCAGATATGAAAGGTAAAATCGTTATTCCTGTAAAATATGATTTAGTGTATGATTTTGCAGAAAGCCTTGCAGCAGCAAAGAAAGGCAAAAAATGGGGATACATTAATCAGAAAAATGAGACAGTGATACCGTTTGATTATGATGAGGCATATAGTTTTAAGGAAGGCCTTGCCGTGGTAAAAAAAGGCAAGAAATGGGGATATATTAACAAGAAAAATGATACAGTTATCCCATTTGAGTATAATACAGCATACAATTTTTTTGAGGAATATGCACCTGCAGAAAAAAATGGTAAATGGGGATATATAAATAAACAAGGAGAAACAGTAATACCATTTAAGTATGAGAAAGCTGTTGGTTTTGTAAATGGACTAGCTACAGTACAGGAAAATGGTAAGAGAGGGTACATAGATAAGAAAGGAAAACTGGTTATTCCTATGGAGTATGATGAGACTGGAGATTTTAGAGAAGGAATTGCTGCCGTGGGGAAAAATGGTAAATGGGGACATATAAATAAGAAGGGGAAAGTGGTTACTCCTATTAAATATGATTATGCATCTGATTTTTCTGAAGGGTTTGCGGTAGTAGGAAAATCAGAGAAATACGGCTATGTAAATAAAAAAGGAAAAATAGTAATTCCGATTAAGTTCTGGGCAGCAGCTATATTTAAAGAAGGTCTTGCAGCAGTAAACAATATACAGTACCTGCCTAGGTGGGGATTTATAAATAAAAAGGGCAAAATAGTGATTCCAGTCGAGTATGAATGTGTGGATAATGAAGAAATTCCATTTTTCGAAGACGGCTATCTGGAGATACAGAAAATCTACGGTAAAGATTATCACAATAGAAAATATAAATTAGGACGGTTAAATAGAAAGGGCATATTTACACCTTATTAGAGCTGGTAACTGATTCAGTTTATTTCTATTCCCAAAACATATACTGCAATGACTGATGTTTTGGGGATAGAACGTTCAAAAGAATTTTAAGGAGAATTTACATGTTAAGTAAAATTTTAAGAAAACTCAGTATGGTTCTGGTAGCAGCTATGGCTATAAGTACAGTTAACACAGCAGATGTATTTGCTTCAGAAAAGATGAAGTATGGCGTAGCCATCAAGGATGGAAAATTATATTCTTTGGAGATAAGTGGCAATGAATTTAAGTCAGAGCTTATAGATGAAGGGCATCCGATAAATAAAGGATATGATGGAAACAGGGTAATGTTCAGGGTATATAATTCTGATGGCATGGAATATGCCGTCTTTGACAGGTATGGAAAGGTAATAGAAAAAATTAATTCTAAAGACTATACTACAAAACTTATGTCATCACGCGTTGGCAATGGAATGCGCTTGGACAATTATATAATAGAATCAGGGACAACTATACCTGGGAATATTGAGTTTGGATGCTTTTATTTAAGAATAATGGAAACTTTAATGGGAGAAGCAAAGTATATATATACTAACGAAGTTGGACTTATTCCCTGCCAGTATGATGATGTAGTATTTAAGAATAGCAGTAAAGATTATCTGGTTGTGAAAAAAGATGGTAAGTTTGGAGTTATAAATAAACAGGGAGAAGAAATCATACCTTGTCAGCAGAATGAAATTAGGTTCTTAGACAGATGCCTGCTGGAAATACGTAAAAATTGGAAAAAACAGATATATATTATCAAGAATAAAGACTTAATAAGATATGATGATGCAAAGGTAGACTGCAACTATTCTGATAAGCATACATATATACTGGTAAAGAAAAATGGAAAGTTAGGAATTTTAAGTGAGACAGGAGAAGATATCTTAGCTGCCGAATATGATGAAATTAATAATAGTGCTTATGAAGGTGGATTTGGATATTTAGACTATGATATGAACAGGGTAAAAAAAGATGGAAAATGGGGATATGTTGACAAACGAGGGAAAATAGTAGTGCCTCTGAAGTATGAGAATGCTGATACTTTTTGGAATGAACTGGCAAAAGTAGGAAAGCCAGGAGATTGGAGTTATATTGATAAAAAAGGAAAACAAGTTCTTCATTTTAAGTATAAGCAGATGGGAGATTATGGGGATGGGCTTATAGCGGCTGCAAGTAAAGGAAGATGGGGATATATAGATAAAAAAGGAAAGAAAGTAATAGATTTTAAAATATGATTATGCCGCCGGATTCCATGGAGGATTTGCATCTGTTCTTGATAATTGGAAAATGGGACTTATAAATAAAAAAAGGAAAGATGATATATCCTTGTGAAAGTGAGATATATATAAATTTTGAAGAATTTAATAAAGAAGTTGCCAATATAATGCAAGGTGGTAAATATGGGCTTATAAACAAAAAAGGAAAGGCAGTAGCAGAGTGTAAATATGATGAACGCATTCACTTTAATGGTGGTTTTTATAAAGGATTTGCTGATATTATACAGAATGGCAAGTATGGTATTCTGAATGAAAAAGGGAAAGTAATATATCCTTGTAAAAGCGAAGAACGAATTACATTTTATAATGGATTGGCAACTATAAAGGAAAATGGCAAGTATGGCATTATAAATATAAATGGAAAAATAATATATCCTTGTAAAAGCAGCAGGGGAATCATGTTATCTAAGGAACCTTTTATCATGGTCGGTGAAGATGACAGATACATTCTAAAGAACAGGTCAGGTAAAATCATATATAGTGGCAAGGATTCTCCTGATATTTCTCCATATATGGCAGTAATAAAGAAGGATAATGACAAAGATTTGATTATTGACGGTAATGGGAATAAAATAGCAGCTAAGGACTATGATTATGTCCAGTTAATAGAAGATGATACAGCTATCGTGGGTGTGAGCAAACCAGGATCTTCTTCTAGATGGGATTATATGTATGGATTAATTGACGGTAAGGGAAATGAAGTTATAGCTCCTATATATGGACAGATAGAATACATATATAGAACAGGGGCTTATATTATAAATAATAATGGTAAAAAGGGAATTTTTAGTTCGAAAGGAAAACAATTGCTTCCGATTGAATATGATGATATATATTATATAGCGTTTGAGTAGTGTTTTTGCTGAATATCCTGTAAGATGGGAGGAGAAATTAAATGAAGCTTAAAAATATATAAGTCCGTGTACTCTTTTTGTTATTGCTTGTGTTTGGGGTTAATATTTCATTATTAGGGATACATAAAGATTTAGGGGTGGAAAAAGGCTTATAAAAAGAAAAAGTTGATAAAAATAAACCGGCTGCTATAGTATATAAGAGTTTTTACTGATATAGGAGAAGGAGTGCATATAAATATAATAATGAAGCTGACTGCTATGCAGACAGTAAAAATAATAAACTATATATAGAGGTGGATGATTTTTTTAACAGTTTAATGGGTACGGCAAAAGAAGCTCAAATCAAGACAGATGTGGGCAAAAAGTCGGTAGTAGTAAAGACAGGAAAAAAATACAAAGAAAAGTATGCGAATGGTAAGGGTGTTGAATTTCCTAAGAGTGTTAAAGGAAAGCCTGAAAATATAAAATTTAATATTGATGGTAAGAATATATCAATCAAAGGCTATGTGGTAACAGTTAAAGTCCAAGAGGTAAGCTTCAATTCGTATTGGCAGGAAGTTTGGAAAGAATATACAGAAAAAGTTATGCTTGTAGATTTTGATGAGCTTGCCAAAAAGCTTGACTTAATATCTGATAAAAATATGTCAAAGAGAAAATATTTGCTATGTACAAAACTGCCTGATGGTATAGTGGAACTGAAAACCGGGAAAAAACCTATTGAAAGCTATGATTTTAACAACGATACTTCGGTAGAAGAAATATCAGAATATGACATAGATGGCAGATGGAATTCACCTATAGAGAATTACCTGTATGAAGAAAATGGAGAGTTGGTGAGAGTTGAGAGTAAAAGAGATAAAAATATCCATAAAAACAAGGTGATTGTAAACAGATATGATAAGAACGGCAATATGATTTCTATGAAAGAACTTAAGTTTCAGGGACAAAAATTTGGTGGATTCTACAGAGGAGAAGACTATAATTATCTTATTTTTGGAAACGACAATAATGAAAAAATAGATAAAGAGGTAGTAAGGATAGTTAAATATGACAGAGAGTTTAATGAACTCGGTAAGCTTTCGGTATATGGAGCCTATACAAGGGAACCTTTTGGAGCAGGCTCCTTAAGGTGTGGAGAAATAGGCAATATTATACTTGTTCATACCGCAAGAGGAAGATATGACGGACATCAAAGCTCTCTTACAATAGTCTTTGATGAAGATGATATGACTCTTTTAAGTGAAGATGATATGGGTGCTTTTCAGAAAAATCAGGTCGGACATGACTTTAATCAGTTTGTAATGGCTGATGGTAATGAATTTATAACAGTTGATCATGGGGATGCGTATCCAAGAGAAATTCTTGTAAGCTGGTTGGATACAGAGTATAAGACAATATCGGAAGATAATTATTATGCTATGAATAAAAGTATACTGTCGCCATCTAAGAAAAAAGCAATATTAAATATTCCAGGTATGACTGGAGCAAACCAGACAGGAGTATCAATAGGTTCTACTGTTAATATGGCAACTAAAGTTCTGGTTGGTGTAAACAGGATGGATTATTCAAAAGCTAAAAGCTTTAACAGCTATACTATAGAAGGAAAAGATGTATATAAAAAGAGATATTGTGCTTTACTCTCTGGATAAAAAAATACATTAGAGGTAACAGAAAATAAATATACTGATTACACTAAAGATAAAAAAATACTACCTATACTGCTCCTAAAATGGTAAAAGTTGGATGATACAAGAATAATGCTTATCTGGAATAAATTAAATATGACTTGGAAGAAATTAAATGACCAGATAATAGATAAGAATTTGAAAAACAAGCGTATTACAGTATCTGATTGTTGATGAGAATGGAAACAAGCTTTCAGAAATTAAGACTGTAAAGGACATGATAGTGACAGATGAAGCACCTATACTTTATAACAATAAAGTAGTTTGGAGCCAATATTCAGGTGGAAGGCTTGTGCTAAATCAAATTCCACTTAAGTGATATCTTGTGTGCTATTTAACTTATGGCTGAAAATACATAAGGACTGTGAAGAGATAAAGATTAAATAGTTGAGTCTAAGAGAGGAGATGAGTGGAAAAGAGAGGTTGAAGAGGGTAGGAAGATGCAGTAATATCAACAAGATTTAACCAAAAAGAAAGGAAGGGTCAGAATTATGAAAACAAATTATCTAAAAAAGGCTATGAAGTGGGCAAGCATGGGAGTATTGTCATTTTCTTTATTAACATCAATGAATGTATCAGATTGTGGTATTAGCATTACGAAGCCTGCCGCCAATACTTATAAAGTAATGGCAGATACAGTTAAAAAAGTAGAATTTAAGTATGATGAGGCGTATATTTTTTTGGAAGGAATGGCAGTTGTAAAGATAGGGAAGAAATATGGCTTCATAGATAAAGATGGAAACGAAATAGTAAACCCCAATATGATGGAGCAAATGGTTTTAGAGAAGGCAGAGCCATGGTAATAAAGGGCAATAAGTATGGATTTATAGATAAAAGCGGTAAAGAAGTTGTAGAGCCTAAGTATGATTATGCAAGCGGATTTAGTGAAGGACTGGCAATGGTATGTAAAGGTGAAAAATGGGGATATATAAACAAAGAAGGAAAAGAAGTAATAAAGATAAAATATGATGCTCCTTTTTATAGTGAATTTGCTGATGATCATGAGGGTGATTTTTCTGAAGGAAGAGCTTTGATGAGGAAAGGAAAGAAATGGTGTTATATAGATAAAAAAGGTAAAGAGATAATAAAATTGGATGATGCTGGCAGTACTTTTTCAGAAAATAGAGCTTGGATAAGTGAAGGAGAAAACGAAGATTTTTATTCTATTTTGATAGATAAATCAGGTACAAAAGATAATAAAGACTAAATATGAAAAAGCTTATGGTTTTAGTGAAGGTATGGCTGTAGTTGGGAAACTTTTAGATGTACCTGCCGGACCTTGGTATGATTGTGGCTATATAGACAAGTCTGGTAAAGTAATTGTAAAACTAAAATATGGTGATGCTGAGAGCTTTAGTGAAGGAAGGGCAGCTGTAAGAAAAGGAGTATTGTGGGGATATATAGATAAGACAGGTAAAGAGGTAGTAAAACCTCAATATGCTGAAACTTATGATTTTTCAGAAGGCAGAGCTGTTGTATTAACAGGAAGAGAAGGTGAGAGTGGCATAGAGAAAGATGATAAATATGGATATATAGATAAATCAGGCAAAGAGGTGATTGGATTTAAGTATGACTTAGCAGATGGTTTTTCAGAAGGCAGAGCTGCGGTAAAAAAGGGTAAAAAGTGGGGATATATAGATATAAATGGTAGTGTAGTAGTAGAGTTTAAGTATGATGAAGCTTGGAGATTTACTGAAGGCAGGGCAGCAGTAAAGAAAGGAAAGAAATGGGGTTATATAGATAAGGATGGTAATGGAATAGGGGAATAAAGGATATATAAAAAGGCATTTAATAAAAAAAGTGATAATTAAAAAATCCTCATTTGGAGATATGTGACAGTATTTAACTACATATCCTCAAATGGGGATTTTTGTCTTCACACTTGTGTTATACTATTTAAACAAGCAAAAACTATAATTTACAACAGCACTTAAACTCAATAATTTTTAAATTGATAAGCATTTTTATATAAGGGGTAGACAGACAATGACTTTAGAAGAAATAAAGAAACTCATACAAGATGGTGAAAAATAGATGTAGAATTTAAAGGAATCAAGAAATGTTGTAACAAAAAGATGTTTATGACACAGTATGTTCTTTTTAACAATAGAAATGGTGGGCATATATTGTTAGGAATTAATGATAAAAAGGAAATAGTTGGAGTTAATCCCGAAAAGGCAGATAAAAATTCTTAAAAGAATTTACCAATTCCATAAATAATCCACAAAAAAATATCCACCGCTTTACTTAACACCTGTTACCGTTGATATAGATGAAAAAAATAATTATTTATATTAGAGTACCAAAAAGGCTGTCGGTATGCAGACATAATGGAAAAAAATTTAGGGACAGGTCTTATGAAGGTGATATAAATATTACAGATAATGCAGAACTAGTATATAAGATGTATGCAAGAAAACAAAACACATATTTTGTAAACAAGGTGTATCCTAATCTTAACTTAGACTGTTTGGACAGGACTGTAATTGAGAAAGCAAGAAAAATGGCGGTATCAAGAAACCAGAATCATGTGTGGAGAAATATGAACAATAAGGAACTTCTTAGGAGTTCTAATCTGATTCTGTTTGATCCTGAGACTAATAAAGAAGGAATAACTTTAGCAGCGATTTTACTGTTTGGAAAAGATAACTCAATAATGTCTGTTTTATCTCACCATAAAACAGATGCAATTTTTAGGGTTGAGAATAAGGACAGATATGATGATAGAGATGTTGTAATTACAAACTTGATTGACAGTTATGACAGGCTTATGGAATTTGGAGCAAAACATCTGAATGACTTGTTTGTTTTAGATGGAATTGTAAATGTAAATGCAAGAGACAGGATACTTAGAGAAATAGTTTCAAATACATTAGTACACAGAGATTTTTCCAGTGGTTTTCCGGCTAAAATGATTATTGATGATGAAAAAATTGTTGTTGAAAATAGCAATTTAGCACATACCTTTGGGGAACTAGATTTGAAAAAATTTGAACCATTTCCTAAAAATCCTACAATATCTAAAGTTTTTAGAGAGATTGGACTGGCGGATGAACTTGGCTCCGGAATGAGAAATACTTATAAATATACCCAGTTATATTCAGAACAAAATCCTATTTTTGAAGAAGGTGATATATTTAGAACGATTATTCCGCTAAAAAGATAGCGACCAAAAAAAGTGGGGGCGGAAAAATGTCGCTCGTAGGTGTCCCTCTAAATGTCCCTCTAAATGTCCCTCTAAATGTCCCTCTAAATTCTAAAGAAGAAATAAAGAATAGAATTATTGAGCTTATAAAAAAATGATAATAAAATAACCTGTAAATTTATGGCTGAAAGCCCGAAAAATAAGTGAGAAAAACAGTTTCAAGATATATAAAGGAAATGTCTGATATCAGATATGTTGGAATAGGTAAAAGTGGTCATTGGGAATTTAACAAAAATTCAGGAGATAAACATTGAGAAAACTATTAATCTATATTCGTGACTATACTATGGAAAGTATCTTAGGCCCTCTTTTCAAACTGTTTGAAGCCTGTCTTGACCTCATAGTACCGCTTGTGATGGCGTACATAATAGATAAAGGAATAGGCGGAAATGATAAGGGACTTATAATAAGGCTATGTCTTGTGCTTGTAGGACTGGGCTTTGTGGGGCTTACATTTTCAATTACAGCCCAGTTTTTTGCGGCTAAAGCCAGTGTAGGTTTTATTAAACAGGTGAAACACGCTGTATTTTCACATATTCAGAAGTTTTCATTTTCGGATATAGACAGGCTTGGTACCAATACACTTATAACAAGACTTACAAGTGATATGAACCAGATACAAACCGGTGTCAACCTTACACTCAGGCTGTTTCTTCGTTCACCGTTTATAGTGCTTGGTGCGGTAGTTATGGCATTTACCATAGATACGCAGATTGCGGTTATCTTTGTAATTACCATAATTGTGCTGTCCGCTGTTGTATTTGGTGTAATGCACTGGTGTATTCCAAGGTATAAGGAAGTACAGTCAGCCCTTGACAAGGTGCTTGGAAAGACAAGGGAAAATCTTACCGGAGTAAGAGTTATAAGGGCATTTTGCAAAGAAGATGAGGAAATAAAGAACTTTGAGGCTTCCAATGCATTTTTAACAGGCTTAAGTAAAAAGGTTGGAATGGTATCTTCTCTTATGAATCCCTTAACTTATGTAACTATAAATATAGGTATAGCGGCACTTATATATAAGGGGGCTATTCGTGTTGAAGACGGTGCTCTCACTCAGGGACAGATTGTGGCACTTTATAACTATATGTCACAGATTCTTATAGAACTGGTAAAATTTGCAAATATGTTCCTTAATATTACCCGTTCCATAGCCTGTGGCAACAGGGTGCAGAGCATACTTGAGATAGAGCCGGGTATGAAGGAAGGAGCAGATTCTCTTGTTAAAGATATAGAGGAAAACACAGACAACATAGTTGAATTTGAAAATGTAAGTCTGAATTATAATGGTATGTTATCTTCTGTTAAAGAAGAAAAATGCTTTGAATAATATCAGTTTTACGGTAAAAAGAGGTGAAACTGTAGGTATAATCGGTGGTACTGGCTCAGGAAAGACCTCTCTGGTCAGTCTTATCTCAAGATTTTTATGATGCAAGTGAAGGGAAAAATAAGGGTTAAGGGGAAAAGGCTGTAGCTGATTATAGTTTTAAGGAACTTAGAAAAACAGTAGCCGTTGTTTTACAGAAAGCTTCACTTTTTAAAGGAAGTATAAGGGATAATATAAAATGGGGAAATGAAACTGCGACTGATGATGAGATAATGGAAGCAGTACATATAGCTCAGGCAGAAGATGTGGTGAACTCTAAAGAAGGAAAACTTGATTTTATAATAGAGCAGGAAGGCAGAAACCTTTCCGGCGGACAGAAACAGAGGCTTTCTGTTGCAAGAGCACTTGTAGGTAAGCCTGAAATCTTAATTCTTGATGACAGTTCATCTGCTCTTGACTACGCAACAGACCTAGCTCTTAGAAAAGCTATTAATGCATTGGATTATAAGCCGACAGTATTTATAGTATCTCAGCGTACTTCTTCGATTATGCAGGCAGATAAGATTGTGGTACTGGATGATGGCGATATGGTAGGACTTGGAAAGCATGAAGAGTTGCTTAGAAATTGTGAGGTATATAAAGAGATTTATAATTCGCAGTATAAATAATGGGAGTAAATATGAAGGATAACAAAAAGATAATTAAAGCAGTTCTTGCTTATATAGGACATTATAAAATACTGCTTTTTGTATCACTTGTAATGGCGATGATTACAGTGGTTTTGACATTGTATCTGCCTATATTATTCGGTGATGCCATTGACCTTATAGTGGGAAGAGGGCAGACAAAGTTTGACAAAATATTTGAAATAATTATTACAGCAGTCATAGTCGCAGGTACTACATCACTGTTTCAATGGCTAATGACTACCATAAATAATAAAATAGCCTATAACGTAGTAAGAGATATCAGAAATGATGCTTTTAAAAGGATTGAAAAGCTTCCTTTAAGCTATTTGGATTCACATTCTACAGGTGATATAGTAAGCAGGGTAATTGCAGATGCAGACCAGTTTTCTGACGGACTTTTGCTTGGCTTTACACAGAGCTTTACAGGAATTGCAACCATATTGGGCACTCTTGTATTTATGCTCAGAATTGATATATTTACGGCACTTATAGTAATGGTGCTGACTCCGTTGTCCTTACTTGTAGCACGCTTCATTTCAAAGCATACCTATTCTTTCTTTAAGCTACAGTCCGAAAAAAGGGCAGAACAGACCTCTTTAATTAACGAAATGATAGGAGGAATGGAGGTTGTCAAGGCTTATGGCAGGGAAGAAAAGGTAGTTGAGGCCTTTGATGAAATAAATGAAAAAATAGAAAAGGCTTCGCTTAAAGCTATATTTTTCTCATCAATCACAAATCCGGCTACAAGATTTGTCAACAATATTGTCTATGCTCTGGTTGGGCTTGTGGGAGCATTTCGGGTAGTAAACGGAGGTATAAGCGTAGGCGGACTTTCTGCATTTTTGGCTTATGCAAACCAGTATACCAAGCCTTTTAATGAAATTTCAGGAATAATTACTGAGCTTCAAAATGCTATAGCCTGTGCAGGAAGACTTCTTGAACTTATAAATGAAGATATCGAGACAGAAGACGGGAAAAACTGTACTTAGAGCAGATAAGTCAAATGAAATTGATAAAAATAACAAATAATATAGGAAATATAAACTTAGAGAATGTGGCATTTTCTTATGTCAAAGATAAAAAGCTGATAGAAGGGCTTAATCTAAGTGTGAAAAAAGGTCAAAGAATAGCCATAGTAGGGCCTACGGGTTGTGGTAAGACAACTATTATCAATCTTCTTATGAGATTTTATGATGTTGACAGCGGAAGTATAAAGGTAGAAAATACTGATATAAGAGAGCTTACAAGACATAGTCTCAGAAAATCGTACGGAATGGTGCTTCAGGAGACATGGCTCAGAAATGGTACTATCAGGGAAAATATAGTTATGGGAAAGCCTGATGCCACAGACGAGGAAGTAATAACAGCAGCAAAGGCAGCTCATTCACATAGCTTTATAAGCAAGCTGAAAGATGGCTACAATACAGTAATAGACGAGGATGGAAGCGGACTTTCCAAAGGGCAGATGCAGCTTTTATGTATAACCAGAGTTATGCTTCTGCTGCCTCCTATGCTTATACTTGACGAAGCAACTTCTTCCATTGATACCCGAACTGAAATCAAAATCCAGAAAGCATTTAACCGCTTGATGGAAGGCAGAACAAGTTTTATAGTTGCACACAGGCTTTCAACTATAAAGGAAGCTGATATCATCCTTGTAATGAAGGCAGGAAAAATAATAGAGCAGGGAAATCATAAAGAGCTTCTTGAAAAGAAGGGATTTTATTCAGAGCTTTACAACAGCCAGTTTGTGGGTGTAGGTCAGTAAGAGAAACTTTATGAAAAGAGGATAGAAATGAAATCAACACTTAAAAGAACTTGGGCAGAAATTAACCTGGATGCGATAGAATATAATTATAAAAAAATCAAAGAGCATATCGGAGAAAATGTTAAGTTTGCCGGTATAGTAAAGGCAGATGCCTATGGACATGGCTCTGTGAAGGTGGGGGCAAAGTTGCAGGAATTAGGGGCTGATTATCTTGCTGTCAGCAGTATAGACGAGGCGATGGAGCTTAGATTTAACGGAATAACCATGCCGATACTCATCTTAGGACATACTCCGAGGGAGCAGGTGGACAGACTTATCTGTTTTAACATAACTCAGGCTGTAACCTGTGAGGCGAAGGCTCTTGAATACAGTGCGGAGGCAGTAAAATGTAAAGGAACGCTTAAAATACATATAAAAGTAGATACAGGAATGTCAAGGCTTGGCTATCTTTGTGAAGGTGAACATTTTGAACATGGTGTAGAAGGGATAGTGAATGTATGTAAACTTCCGAATCTGGATGCAGAGGGCATATTTACACATTTTGCAGTATCTGATGAAGAGGGTGAAGAATGTAAGGAGTATACAGATCACCAGCTTAAGCTTTTTAAGTCTGTGATTGCAGAGGTGGAAAAGAAGTCAGGAAAGGCATTTTTGCTTCATCACTGTGCCAATACAGGTGCTACAGTAAACCGTCCTGACAGCTATATGGATATGGTTCGTCCGGGGCTTCTGCTCTATGGCTATGGAGAGTTTGCAAAGTCACTTGGTCTAAAGCCGGTTATGTCTATGAAAACTACTGTAAGTACAATTAAGGTTTATCCAAAGGGAACGAAGATAAGCTACGGAGGAATCTACACAACCACAGGAAAAACCCGCATGGGAGTTGTGCCTTATGGTTATGCTGACGGCTTTATGCGCTGTCTGTCAAATAAGTATTCCTTTATGACAGAAGAGGGAGCGGTAAGGCAAAGAGGGAGAATCTGCATGGATATGTGTATGATAGACCTTACGGACAAGTTTAACATTGATGTGGGCAGTGAAATTGAAATATTCGGAGAAAATAATCCAATAGAAGCTATGGCTGAGATGGCAGGAACAATTCCTTATGAATTGGTATGTGCCGTAAGCAAGAGGGTTCACAGGATATATATTGAAAATGGTGAAGTGGTAGATAAAGAGCTGATGCTTAGGATGTAGGATTTGATTGAAGCTATATATGATAGTGTGGATTGCTTTATTGAATACTATCAAAATGATGGATGAGTTACATTTGATGTGTTAAAGATTTGTCAAAATAACAAATAAATATATTAATATTTATTAAATATTGTATTTTTACCAAATGTGATAGACTGTTCTTATAAAAAAACAAGAACAGTCTATTGTTTTATTTTTTTCGACAATATACACTCGTGTGTACATATAGACAGAAATGAAAGTGTAGAAAAACGGAGGTAACAATGGTAAAGAAACAGTTTATTCTAATTATGACAGATAGTCAAAGGCGTGATATGATTAGCCGTTGCAATGAGAGGGGAGAGAACATGCATACACCTTGCCTTGACCGTTTGTGTGATCAGGGACTGGCTTTTCAGTCAGCTTATACCACACAACCGGTATGCGGACCGGCAAGGGCAGGTTTGTTTACAGGTACCTATCCTCATACTAATGGAATGTTAGGTAACTGTATGGCATTGTCGCAGCAAAGCCTGACCATAGGACAGCGTCTCAGCAAGGCAGGAATTCATGCGGCCTATATCGGTAAATGGCATTTGGATGGCGGAGATTACTTCGGTGACGGAATCTGTCCGGATGGCTGGGATGAAAACTATTGGTATGATATGCGCAACTATCTGGATGAATTGGAGAGTGATGAAGACAGAGCGCGCTCCCGTACACTTGATACAGCTCTGGAGGGAGAAGGAATCGGTGAAGTATTTACATATGGATACCGCTGTACCAAGAGGGCTTTGGACTTTATGGAAAAGTACAAGGATGAGGATTATTTTTTAGTCGTATCCTATGATGAACCTCACCATCCGTTCTTATCGCCAAAGTCATTTTATGAACCGTTTTATCAGCCATATTTACAGAAACCAAATCAGCAGATGGATTTCTCAAAGCTTCCTGAACATATTCAGGTATGGCATGAAAAATTCTTGGAAATTCAGGGAGGTAAAGGAGATGGCTTTGCTGTAGGGCTTTTGGGTTCAAATTCTTTTATTGATTCTCAGATAGGACGAGTACTTGAGGCGGCTGAGAAAAACGCTGAAGAGGCATTGGTATTGTATACATCAGACCATGGTGATTCACAAGGTTCTCACGGAATACATGCTAAAGGCCCTGCAATGTATGAGGAAATTACAAATATTCCTCTGATTGTTCGCTGGAAGAATAAGATTGAAGCAGGGATTACTACTCAAATGCCGGTTTCTCATATAGATATTGTACCTACAATTTTAGACTTTTATGGCTTACCACAGCCAAAGAGCCTGGAAGGTGAAAGCCTGTTAAACAGCCTTACAGATAAAGAAATTACCGGACAAAAAGAGGGCAGACCGGTATTCGTTGAGTTTAACAGATATGAGGTGGATCATGACGGTTGGGGGGGGATTCCAGCCGGTACGCTGTGTAGTCAAAGGTAAATGGAAATTAACAATAAACCTGATGACTCAGGACGAACTTTATAATCTGGAGGAAGATTATAATGAAATGCACAATTTAATTGACGATCCTAATTGTGAATCAATACGTAATCAGTTGCACGATTTATTGCTTGACTGGCAGAATGAAACCCGTGATCCGCTTAGGGGATATTACTGGGAGAAGAGACCATGGAGGAAAGATAGGCAAAAGGTATCGTGGGATTGTGGGGGATACTCCAGAAGCCGTCACAGAGAAGATGGAGAAGTTGGTGAATACGGTTATTCAACCGGATTACCGATTGTGGAATATAACCGGAAATATTAAATGGAAGGAACAGTATGAAGCCAAATTCTAAAGGAACTGATGGACAGGATGGGGGAAAAAAGAAAAATTTAAGAGTAACCCGGGCTGATGTTGCCAAATATGCGGGTGTCAGTGAAACCATAGTGTCCTATGTGTTAAATAACAATCGATATGTGGCGGCAGAAAAACGTGAGCGGGTAAAAAAGGCTGTAGCGGAGCTGAATTATCATCCGAATGTGATTGCCAGAGCTTTGCGTAAAAAAACCAGCCGTCAGATATTGCTGATTACTGATATAGTAATTGATGAATTTTTTGGTGAGATTCTGTACCAATTAGATAAATACGCTTATGATAAAGGTTATTTGGTATCACTTTGTAAATATCACAATGTTGATTCCTACCTGGGAAGGGTTATTAATAGCCAGTTTGATGGCATTATTATAAATTCGGCAGGATTTAAAACAGAATATATAAATCAAATTGCCCAGGCAGGAACTCCTGCAGTATTGTTTCTGACAAAAAAATATGAACAGATTCCTGACGGAGTGGCTACTATTGATTCAGGACTGTATAAAGGAGTTGAGGAAGGCTTAGAAACGCTTTGGAAAAAAGGGGCAAAAAATATAGTCTACTTAGCCGAACCTCTGAAAAAAAGAGACTTGCAAAAGGATATCAGATTTTTGGCTTTTCAGGAGGTTGGTAAGAGACATGGACTGACAGATGAGAAAATCTTAGAACAGACTTTTATCGGTTTTGATGAAGATTTATGGCAGGAAGAATTTGCAAAATATTTGGCAAAGAACCACCAGGTTGACGCAGTTTTTGCCAGAAATGACAGATTGGCGGCCACTGCCTCTCAAATTGCCCAAACTCTTGGCAGAAAAATTCCAAACGACATCATGATTTTGGGAGTAGATAATTCCAGTATTTCACGCTTGATAACCCCAAGCATAACAACAATTGAACAGCAAAAGGAGGAGATGAGTAAGGCAGCTATTGAGTTAATTGAAAGTATGAATCAAGGTGCAAGAAACGGCACTTTACAAAGGCAGGAAACAGAAAAGGTATTTAAGACAAAATTGATTGAGAGGGACAGTACGAACCGACTAGGATAAGGTTTGTTTAACCCGAATTGAAAAGGAGGAAATGGGATGAAAAAAATATTGAGTATGCTATTGGTGGTAACATTGTTATTTAGTATGGTTGCTTGTGGCAATAAAACTACTACAGAAGATAAAAAGATGGCTTCTGAAACAAAGTCCGGCAGTCAGGCTGCATCAAATAAAGAATCGACAACAGATAAGATTACATTAAAAATAGCAAACTATGCGATTTTGGAAAAAGGATATACTGAATTTTGGGAGAATGCAAAAACAAAGTTTGAAGAAAAATATCCTAATGTCACTATCGAATGGGTTACGGCACCATATGCCGAGATTTTAAACACAGTTATAAATATGGCCGGTGGCGGAGATAAAGTAGATTTGATGTTTGGAGAAATGATATGGATGCCGGCTCTGATGGATGCAGGATTGGCAGCTCCGCTTGAAGGAGTAATTGACAAGGACTTCTTGGATGATTATTATCCGGAAATTCTGAAGGCTTTTACTGTTGATGGGCATTTGTATGGTTTACCGCTATACTCATCACCGTCTATATTGTTATATAACAAAAAAATATTTGAAAAAGCAGGCTTAGATCCTGACAAGGCACCTACAACCTATCAGGAAATGTTACAAATGGCTGAAAAAATCAGTCAGCTAAAAACTGATGATGGCAACAAGATTTATGCTTTTGGTCAGAGTACAGCATCTGTACCTGTTTCCGGTATCAGCTTATTAGCTTATACAGCTAATTTTGGAGGAGAATACCTTAATAAGGAAGGTAAGATGAGTCTTGACAATACCGGATTAAAAGAATCCTTGGCTATGCTGAAAGAATTAAATGACAAGGGATATAATCCGCAGAATGCTAAAGCAAAAGATTTAAGAAACTTATTTGCCTTAGGACAATTAGCAATGTATTATGATAATTCCTGGGGATTTAACGGAGTTAAGTCTATTAATCCCGATGCTGTAAACTTTACAGCTACAGCTGTACCACTAAAGGGTGAAGGTGGAAGTGGTCAGTCTATCTTACAGGCGCATACATTTTTTGCTTTTGACAATGGTGCTGCACAGATGGAAGCTGCTAAAAACTTTATGCAATTTATCATTTCTCCGGAAATACTTAGTGAGTATTTGAAAAATGTAACACCGGCTTTTGCTGTACGCAAATCTATGGAAACTGAGATTAATCCTCTTTTGGAACAGTCTAAATCTGCCAACACCAATTTAGCACCTTTACCGATGATAACAAACTTAAATGACTTTGCACTTGAGGTATGCGGACTTGCGCAGGCAATTACTGTTGGCGGTGAGGAAGTGGAGCCGGCATTGGAGAACTTTAAAAAATCTGCAGCAACCATTTTAAATCAATAGATACCTTGTAATTTAGTATCTGCATTGTAAATTAGATTTAATGCAGACAAGTTAGGACAAACAGAACTTAGAATGACAGTAACAGATAAAAAAATTTTGGGGTAAAATGGCGTTGAATCTTTAAAAGCCGTACTCTTTGACGGCGGTCGGCATAACTACGGCACCGGAAAGGGTATGGCTTTTATTACAGGTTGAAATGAAACTTTTTAGATAAGCTTGGCAAGGATAAGTGATAGAGAGGAGAAAAAGTGGTACAAGTAGAAAAAAGAAAAAGGACGGGCTTAAAACGAGAAACCGGAGATAAGTTGTTTTCACTTGCTTTGCTCTTGCCGGCAGTGATTACTACAGTATTATTTATTGTAATTCCGATTTTAGACTCTTTTTACAGAAGTTTACAGGATTTTAAAATTAAAAATATAATTTCCGGAACTGCGGGAACATGGAATTCATTTCAGAATTACAGCAAAATTTTTCAAAGCGGTAAGCTGGGACAGGCAGTATGGGTGAACCTGATTTTTGTAGCAGCTGTAGTGATTTTGCAGTTTGTTATCGGAATGAGTCTTGCATTGATTTTAAATCAGAAAATAAAAGGCAGCCGCTTTTTCCGTAGTGCTATGATGGTTCCATGGGTAGTGCCAACCGTTATTTCAGGTCTGGTTTGGATGTGGATTTATCAGCCGCAGTATGGGCTTTTGAAATATTTAGTAAGCCTTATCAGTGGTGGCAGAATAACAGAATTCGCAATTTTAAATGATCAGAATACAGCCATTATAGGTGTTATTATTGCAGCATTATGGAAACAGATTCCGCTTGGAGCATTATTATTGTTAGCAGGTTTAAGCAATGTTCCGAGCGATATGCAGGAGGCAGCAGCTATAGATGGAGCAAATTACTGGCAGAAGCTGACAAGAATAGTGATTCCGTCAATGATGTCTGTCATTAAAATCACATTAACAATGTCAATAATTGAAAACTTTAAACAGTTTCCTCTGGTATGGACAATGACAGGCGGAGGACCAAATGGAGCAACCACAACCTTAGGTGTTCTTAGTTACAGAGAGGCCTTTGTATCCAATAATCTGGGTTCGGGAGCTGCAGTTACAACTATGTGGATGGCACTTATGATTGTAGTCGTGTTCCTGTTTAATAAAGCGGTACGGACAGAAAGGTAGGCAAGAATGAAAGCAAAGAAAAGAGTTTTTCAAGTTTTGCGCATATTATTATTAATTTTGATTTTAGGTTTTTTGCTGTTTCCTATTTTGTGGGTATTACTAACTTCATTTAAAAGTAATATGGAAGCATATCAGTTCCCGCCTTCATTTTGGCCTAAGGAATTTACTATACAAAGCTATATTGACCTGTATCAAAAGAATAATGAGTTTTTTATATACTATCGTAATAATTTTATTGTCTCGGGAGCAACTGCGGCTTTATCTTGCATAATTGCAATTTTTGGCGGCTATGCATTATCACGTTTTCATTTTCGTTGGAACATAGCAATACTGGCAATTTTCACTTCTGCTCAGATGTTTCCGGTAATAAGCCGCTTGATTTCTCTTTATAAGATTATGAAGGATGTCAGCTTGTTAAATACTATGACCGGATTGATTTGGGCACTTACTGCTTCTATTTTACCGTTTTCGATTATGCTGATGTCCAGCTTTTTTGACGGAGTTCCAAAAGCTATTGAAGAATCCGCGCAAATTGATGGTGCAGGCAGGTTTGGAACATTATTTAAAGTTGTAATGCCGTTGGTTAAACCGGGGATTTTGGCTGTCGGTATTTATTCTTTTCTAATTACCTGGGATGATTATTTACATTCGACAACCCTGATTCAAACTGATGGATTAAGGACTTTGTCTGCAGGTGTAGCACTCCGTTATTTGGGAGAGCTTTCTTATGACTGGTCTTTGATTAATACTATTTCTATTGTGGGTACTTTACCTATGATTTTCCTGTTTTTCTTTTTCCAAAGATATATGATAAGCGGTTTGGTAGCAGGAGCAGTTAAAGGGTGATATAGCTTGATTATGAAGCAAGGAGATAATGTATGAAAATAAATTCGGTAGCAATTTTAGGCTTAGGTGCAGTTGGTTCATACCTGTTATGGGGCTTGTCTGAAAAAACTGATATTGAGCTGTATGTCATAGCTGAAGGAGAGAGAAAATTAAGGTATGAGAATGAAGGCTTTATTATAAATGGAAAGAAATATCACCCGATTATAAAAACACCTGAAGAAGCAAGAGGTGTAGACCTTCTTATCGTAACTGTAAAATACAATTCTTTAAGACCGGCTCTTTCTTATATTGAAAAAATAGTTGATGAGAATACCATGGTAATGAGCCTCATGAACGGTGTGGAAAGTGAGGAAATTATTGCTGAGAAGATAGGAGAGGAGCATATAATGTATTCTCTCATTAAGGTGGCAGCAGAAAGAGAAGGAAACTCGGTTGTATTTGATCCTGAGACTACTATCGGAATTATTTACGGTGAAAAAGACTTAAACAGAGGTAGTGAAAGAGTGGAAGCACTGGCAGAGTTGTTCGGGAAAACAGGGCTTCATCATACTTCCTCTGATGTTATCTTACATGAAATCTGGAATAAATTCCGGCTGAATGTAGCCAATAATCAGATTCAGGCTATCATAGGCTGTGGGGTAGGAGCTTACAGGGATAGTGAACATTTGGGATTTCTGAGAAAAAAAGTCAGAGAAGAACTTGAAGAGATTGCAAAAGCAAAAGGCATAGATTTTTCACTTTGTAAAAGTGCACCTGCAGGAAGCAAGGTAGCTGATAGGGCAAGATACTCCACCTTGCAGGATATAGATGCAGGCAGGCATACAGAGATTGACATGTTTGCGGGGGCTGTTGTGAGAATGGGAAAAGAACTGGATATTCCAACACCTTACAATGAATTCATTTTCCATGCAATTAAAGCCCTCGAAGAAAAGAATGATGGGAAGTTTGACTACAAATAGTTAAGAAAAAGATGTGAGTTAAAAAATATTGACAAACTGTATAAAATATTACATACTTTATAGGTACTGAAAGGATGCGGGAAGGTGAAACCGGAGCAATCCTGTATCAGTAGGAGTCTAAACGGGGCTTGAGATAAACTGCGGATATACCGGCAGACTATGGTCTCAGGTAATAAAGAAGAATGAAAGGAGTGATTTTTATGAAAAAGATAAATCGTGTATGGAGGGTTCACGAAATTTAACCCTCCAATAAAAATCGGAGGATTAAAATGAACGGATTAGAAAATGAGGAAAAACGGATAAATTTTACAGGACTATCCGTAAAAGAAAGTGGATTAAATCTTATGCATAATTCTAAGGAGAATGAAGATAAGGTTAGGATTTCAGAAGTAGAAGATCCTGTGGAAAAGCAGAAGATTACGCGACTGATACTTGAGGCTCTACCGGAGTGGTTCGGACTTCCCGATTCAAGGGAGGATTATATAACCGAAAGCTCAAATCGGCCTTTCTTTGCTGCATACGATGCGGACAAACCTATAGGTTTCGTATATTTGGATGAAACCGGTAAGGATACGGTTGAACTCTATGTGATGGGAATACTTAAAGAGTACCACAGACAAGGTATTGGCAGAAAGCTTGTGGAAAAGGCTAAAGAATTGGCAAAGAGGAAGGGATATTCCTTTATGCAGGTAAAAACGGTTCAGATGGGAAAATATAAGGAGTATGATGATACCAACTGTTTTTATCTTTCGCTCGGATTCAAGGAATTTGAGATATTTCCTACGCTTTGGGATGAATGGAATCCTTGCCAGGTATATGTGATGGGACTTTAATTTCTGTTATAGCAGGTAATTGACAACAACATCAGAAATATGTAAAGCACTTAACTTGGGATAAAACCTTAGTTAAGTGCTTTTTATTTACAAGAAATTTCTTCGAAATTTCTTGTAAATAAAAATCTCTCCGAGGGATGCACAGCTCGCGGTAGGGAAGTTTGCCTTACGGCACCGCTCGCGCGCGAAGTATGTGCAAGCACATACTTTTTTAATCCACTATTGCATAATTATACAATAATAGTGTATAATATAAATATTAACAAGATAAATATTATTTAGCCCAATTATTCACGAAACATCTTCGGAAACACATAATCAAGCCGTATCCTACTGTACTATGCAGAATAAAAGGTCTGTGACCTATGGTGTGAATAATTTGGGCTTAGTAAAATACACCCCACTTGAAAGGAGCCACCTATGGATACAAAGCAAGTTATAAATGAAATTGATAAGATGTCAGCTACATTTACCAAGGTATCTGATGAAATATGGAAATATGCGGAACTGTCTGTAAAAGAATTTAAATCCTCGGGGCTTTATGTGGATGTTTTGAAAGAACTGGGCTTTGAAGTAGAGGCTCCTTTTGACGGGATAAAGACAGCTTTTAAGGGAGTATACGGAAGCGGAAAGCCTGTTATAGGTATTTTGGCAGAATATGATGCTCTTTCGGGACTTTCTCAGAAAGCAGGGGTAGCAAAACGAAGTGAAATTGTAAAAGGCGGAAGCGGACATGGTTGTGGGCATAATATGCTTGGAGCAGGTTCACTGGCAGCAGCCTACGGAATAAAAAAATATCTGGAAGGTAAAAAGGGTAAAGGAACAGTTATCTTCTATGGATGCCCGGGAGAAGAGGGTGGAGCTGCCAAGGCTTTTATGGCAAGGGATGGTATATTTAGCGAACTTGATATAGCTCTTACCTGGCATCCGTCCGATTCTAATGAAGTTGTAACAGGAACCTGTAATTCCTGCATACAGACCGAATACAGGTTCAAGGGAATAGCTTCTCATGCCGCGGGAGCACCTGATTCAGGACGTTCGGCTCTGGATGCTGTTCAGCTTATGAATCTGGGGGTTGAATTTATGAGGGAGCATATGCCGGATTCTGCAAGAATTCATTATGCAATCACAGACGGAGGCGGCGCTTCTCCGAATGTAGTACAGCCTCATGCAAGAGTGCTTTATATGGTACGCAGCAAGCTTGCAAAAGATGCACTTACACTTCAGGAAAGAGTGGATAATATAGCTAAGGGAGCGGCTCTGATGACCGGTACAAAGCTAACCAAGGTATTTATAGACGGTTGTTCCAATACAGTGCCTAATAAAGTTCTGGAAGAAGTACTGTATAAAAATTTTGAAAAAATCGGAGTGCCAAAGTATACAAAGGAAGAAAAGGAGTTTGCAGCTAAAATCTGCAAGTCATATGAGATAGTAAGTGACAGGCTGCCGGGTTCCTGCACTTATGAGTCAGAGGAACAAAATGAAAAAGTAAGAGAGCTTTCTATGAATGGCAGCCTCTCGCTAAATGATTTTCTTATGCCTTATATGCACAGTAATAAACAGAGCATGGGCTCTACAGATGTGGGAGACGTGAGCTGGCTTGTGCCTACAGCACAGATTCATGTGGTTACCTTTGCAAGTAATTCGCCGGGGCATAGTTGGCAGAATGTATCCTGTGGTGGAAGCTCCATAGGGCATAAGGGGCTTTTAGCAGCAGGAAAAGTCCTTGCAAGTACAGCCATAGAATTATATGAGAATCCTGATATTATAAAGAAAGCTAAAGCTGAATTTGAAAAGAAAACAGAGGGAGGATATTTCTGTCCTGTACCTAAGAAGGCTGTGCTTAAAGCGGTGGAATAAAAGAATTAAACTTAATAATAAGCATCTGTACTGTCATATATCTATATTGTACATGATGTGGGTGTCAAAGGATAATAAATTCTTTTGCAAGCAAGCTTGCACAGAAAAATAAGGTCTGCAATTAGTTAAGAATCAAATAATAATTCAAACTAATTACAGACCTGAATTTTTGTAAAATCTAATTACAGCTCTTTAACCCAAAGTCCGTGAAGGTTGCAGTATGCATATACTCTGAGAGCCTTGTCATCAACTATCTTGAAACAGCCTTTGGCTCGTCGGTAGCCTTAAAGTGCTTCATCTGTCCGCCCTTTTCGGTCTCAACATATACCCATTCGATATTGTGCTCTTCTGTCATTGGATGAACTACGCTGCCAACAACAACATTGATTGTATCTCCCTCAACACTGACTTCAGGGATATGCTTCTCAACAGCTGCTTCCTTTGAGTTTGGCTTTAAGTACTTAAGCTCCTCTGAGAAAAGCTTGTGCTCATGCTCGTGGTCACCCTTTCTGATTACCTGTACCTCAAAGTCACAATCCTTACAGACATAAAATCCTAAATTTTCCATTGTAAAATCCTCCTTGTATTGTTTGATATGAGCGCAAAATCCACTCAATTTAATATTATACTTAAACCATAAAAAAAGTCAACTGAATTTATAAAAATAGCTTAATAAATTAGTTTTATATTAGGTTTTGTAAAATTATATCACATACAATATAAATTGTCCAGATGTAAAATAAAAAAATATTTCTCAATATTTTTGTAATCTCCCGACGGTTCCATGAAACATATATATTTTGTAACTTATGACCCAAGATATCTTTAAGTTTTTCAAGGTCAACGCTCTCATTTTCAAACAATATTTTACCCTTCGTTTCATTCATATGAGTAATCGCCAAAGAAGGTTTGATATTTATATTTTTAATATCTTCAATTACCGGTATCAGAAAGTCGTCGAGGCTGCCGTGGCTTGCATATCTGATATCTCCCTGCCACTCGTTAGGCAGGTTCGTCATATCTGTCTGCAAATCAGCCCGCTCATTCTTTTTAAATTCATTTGCCAGCGGTCCGGCACCGTGCTTCGTAACATAGGTTCTTGTAACATATATGGCTTCCTGCAATTCCAGCTTCCTTTTATCCAAAAATTTAACCGGTTCGGTAATACCGGTTTTAGAAGCCGTAATATGCGGGGCATTTATGGTATAATCCCTATCCAAAAGCAAGCCCTGCCCCGATTCGAATATCAATCCGTCATAGTGTTGAAGCCAATCGGTGTCCGCATCTACAAGCTGTATAAACCTATTGTTGTCTTTTATCTCCGCAGCAAAGTTATCAATAATGTTATCATCAAAAATCATGGGATAATACGGATTTTGAACAGATATTTTCAATTCTTTTATTCTGCTTAAGGTATATTCTATTCTTATTTTTGCAAGTATATTACGCAGTTGTTCATATGAAGAGTCGGCTATCTGTTTCAGAGTCAACTTATAACCCGCCTTTATCCTCTCACTGCACTCATTGATTCCCATACCGCAGCTACCGTGTCTGTCTTCCCCTCTTTGGGTTTCAACGGCCATATTTATAAGTACATCATCCACTGTAGTTATACAGCTTTCTTCCTCTCCGAAAATCTTTGGAACTGCTCCGTAAACGTATTTAAACTCTTCGATTTCTTTTTTTATCTGATACAAATCGGGATAATAAGTTTCAGCAAACAGGGTATCAGCCCCATATTCCGCTCCGGCACTATCTGATGATGTACAAAGCGTGTTCCTCTTTCCTCGTTCTCCACCGTATGTCCTGCCTGTGCACCGCCGTTATGCTTTATAATTAACGGTTTTTTAAACAAAGAACAAAGGCTTGCCGTAACAAGCCCTTTGCCTTCATCACCGTAATTTTTGCCGACTACCGCTACCGTTCTCATAAGGTAATCGACTGCCCACTGTCGGCAATACTTAATTGTCCGATTGCCGCACTTATTACGGGAACACTGAGCGAATCCCACTGTGCCAGCACGTCGTTTAACTGCTTTCCGAGCTGTAACTGAATAGTGCTGATAATAATTTCAGGTATGTTTTCAATCTCGGTTTCTGATATTATCATCTTTTTACCGATCAATATATCCCTGTTTCCTTCTCCCCCAATCATAATGTGGAAAACATGAAATTTACTCTGCACTTCATCCAAAAGAGTCTCACGGGTAGCTCCGGGTACATCATCACCTATGACTCTTTTGATGGTTTCTTCTACTTGATTTTTTCTGATATCGGCATTATCACCTATAGTAAACAGAAATCCTTTTTTCGATCTCTTATTGATGGCATCAATGTTGGTATGTCTTGACAGAAATTCCCATAAACAGGTCGGTGCGACCTCGCCGTTGCCGCGACTCTCAAAATAAAGCTCCAACAGCTGTTCAGCGATTCTTATATCCGATTCAAACTGAGTTACCTGAAGAGGCGACTCATCACTATAATCACCATACGCGGCACACATAAGCGCCGGATCTTCAACCGCTGCCGTAGAGTACAGCTTCATAATAAGCTGATTAAGAGCTTTTGTTGCAACCTCTACTGCAAGATAGCCCATAGATGCGGTAACATCAAGCCCTACGACAATAGGAGTTGTGTTTGGGTGATCATCTGAGTCAAAACACTCTCTTTTTCCTATAAATTTCGGATCGAATTTAGGATTACAGGCTCTTCTTTGAAAAACCTCATCTACGCTTTGCGTGTTCGAAAGATTTCTGCTTGATTTTAATTTGCTCCAATCCGAAGCTGAATAACTTCCATATCCCATAACGTGATTTCTCCTTTACATTTTTACAAATTTATGACCTCCGAAGCCTTTTTCTATAACATCATCCCAAGCCTGAAAATCATCAAAGGCATCTTTGGCAGGCTTTGAATTCAGAAACTCATATAACTCGATAGGCTCTCTTGAATTTTTAACAATTCTTATGGCAGTCTTTCTTACATCTGCAAGGTCTCTGTTTCCTACAAGCGGTTTAACCTTTCTCCAATCCCCGAACAGTGCCCCTTCATGAGTAACGGGATTAATCCATATCGAGGTCTGATCGATGCAGCCGTGTTCAATTCCGGAATATTTTAACTCGCAGCAAATATTCTCCATTCTGGATATCACCCAAGCCAAATGCTTTGATTCCAGAGGTGCAAAATACTCAACAGGGAAAAAGTTGGGACGCCTGAGAAAAACCAAGACCTCCCTTCCGTCTTTAAGGGAGATTTCCATTTTTAATTTTGGAAAGCAGCGGTGCAGTTTGCTGTCGGCCTCGGGAAATACCAGAGAATTGATTCCCGACAAAAATTTTTCTTTTTCGCTCTTGTCGTCCGGAATATATACAACGTTCTCTTTTGAAAGATAGCAAAGACAGGAATTATAATCGTACTTAAACATATACTTTATGTTAAGATCCTTGCCGTTCACCATAACAAACGAATCTTCTCCGTTGCACTTCCATAAAGAATCGCTGTTATAATCAAAGTCTCTGTTACGAGCCTCTGCCTTCAAATACTCCAAAAATTTCTTTCTGAATTCCTCGTTGCCCCTAAAATCGGCATCGGACATAAATGATTTCGACCCGCAATAAGGACATTCAAACATACCTGAGTCTTTCATTTCCTGCTCTCCGCCGCAGGAACTGCATTTCAGTCTTATCATAAAACTCTCTCCCAGTCTTTGATCCGCATACAAACAGAATGTTACAAAGGCGCATTATCGGCCTCAACATATCTTTTGACACCCACATCATAATATGGGTATCAAAAGTATAAAATAAAAGTCTAAAATTTGCAAATGAAATATCGGGAAAAAAGACATTATTTAAAATAAAAAAGCCACCATACTGATGACGATATGGTGACAATTTTATAATATAAATATAATTACGCAATTTTGTTAACAGACTTTGTAAGACGAGAAATCTTTCTGGAAGCTGTTTTTCTGTGATATACGCCCTTACTTGCAGCCTTATCAATAGCAGCAACAGCAGGAGCAAGAGCAACCTTAGCTGCCTCATTATCACTTAAAGCAACAGCAGAAGTAACTTTCTTTACAAGAGTCTTAACCTTAGAAGTAATCATTTTATTTCTAAGAGTCTTCTTTGCAGCAACTTTGATTCTTTTTCTTTGCAGATTTAATATTAGCCAATTTAACACCTCCATTATCATTGTTTGATTAAAAGTGTTTCATTAATCCGGACACGGACGCTTAACGCAAACACACTAAATAACTTTAATACAAAATTACAAGATTGTCAACAGATTTAAAGGAATTTTTACTTGATAAATTTTTAAAAAAATACTGTAATCTGTATTAGTTAGATTAATTAGTAACAGAACATAAAGATAATATGCTTTTCTTACCCGGATAAAAGACAAGTTTTAATGTAGGTAAACATAGCATATCATCAATATCGAATTATTTACACATAGGTTGATTATATGTTTAACTGATGTTTTGTGAATAATTTAGACTAATATTATGGAGAAAAGAATGTCGGAGATAAATACAAAGAATATCAGAAATTTTTGCATAATAGCGCATATTGACCATGGCAAGTCAACTCTTGCAGACAGAATAATAGAAGCAACAGGAACCCTTACCAAGAGGGAGATGCAGGATCAGATACTTGACAATATGGATCTTGAGAGAGAACGCGGAATTACTATTCGTTCTCAGGCAGTAAGAGTAGTATATAAGGCTAAGGATGGAGAAGAATATATCTTCAATCTTATTGATACTCCGGGACATGTGGACTTTAACTATGAAGTTTCAAGAAGTCTTGCGGCCTGTGAGGGAGCCATACTTGTGGTGGATGCTTCTCAGGGAGTAGAGGCACAGACACTTGCAAATGTGTATCTTGCCTTAGAGCATGACCTTACCATAGTACCTGTTATAAATAAGGTAGATTTACCAAGTGCAGATCCTGACAGGGTAAAAGAGGAGATTGAGGACATTATAGGCATAGAAGCTCATGATGCTCCACTTATTTCTGCTAAAAACGGTTTAAATATAGAAGATGTACTTGAAGCTGTTGTGAATAAAGTACCTGCTCCGTCAGGCAAGGCTGAAAATCCGCTTCAGGCACTTATTTTCAATTCTTTGTATGATTCTTATAAGGGAGTTATTGTATTTGCAAGACTTATGGAAGGTACTGTGAAAAAAGGTACTAAGATAAAGATGTTCCGGTCAAGCGAAGTTGAGGAAGTAGTTGAAGTAGGTACCTTTGGTGCAGGACAGTTCATTCCTTGTGAAGAACTCACAGCCGGTATGGTTGGCTACATTACTGCGAGCATTAAAGACCTGAGACAGACTAAGGTCGGAGATACAATTACTGATAAGGACAATCCTTGTGATGAGGCTCTGCCTGGCTATAAGAGGGTACTTCCTATGGTTTACTGCGGACTTTACCCTGCTGACGGAGCGCATTATTCAGACCTTAGAGATGCCCTTGAAAAGCTTCAGTTAAATGATGCTGCACTTCAGTTTGAGCCTGAGACTTCTATTGCTCTTGGTTTTGGTTTCAGATGCGGTTTCCTTGGGTTGTTGCATTTGGATGTAGTGCAGGAAAGACTTGAACGTGACTATGACATAGACCTTGTGGCAACTGCTCCGAGTGTTGTGTACAAAATACATAAGACAGACGGTACAGTGCTTGATATAACCAATCCTTCGAATCTTCCTGACCCGTCAGAGATTGATTATATGGAAGAGCCAATAGTTAAGGCTGAGATTATGGTGACTACAGAGTACCTAGGTTCTATTATGAAGCTTTGTCAGGAAAGGCGAGGAGTAAATAATGGAATGGATTATATAGAGGAAACAAGAGTAGTTATCAAGTATGACCTTCCGTTAAATGAAATAATTTACGATTTCTTTGATGCACTTAAATCCCGTTCAAGGGGTTATGCTTCTTTTGATTATGAGTTTAAGGGCTATCAGAGGGCTGAGCTTGTGAAGCTTGATATTCTTATAAATAAAGAGTCGGTAGATGCACTTTCCTTTATTATAGTTAAAGAGGGTGCTTATGAAAGAGCTAAGAAAATGTGCGAGAAGCTTAAAAATGAAATTCCTCGTCAGCTCTTTGAAGTTCCTATTCAGGCAGCTATCGGAAGTAAGGTAATTGCAAGAGAAACTGTAAGAGCTATGCGCAAAGATGTGCTTGCAAAGTGCTACGGTGGGGATATTTCAAGAAAGAGAAAGCTCCTTGAGAAGCAGAAGGAAGGTAAGAAGAGGATGAGAGAGGTAGGTAATGTAGAGATACCTCAGAAAGCATTTATGAGCGTGCTTAAGTTAGATTCAGGGGATTGATTGCCTCTTTCCAAACATTAAGTTTATCTTCAAAATTTAGCCTTGCATTTGCAGGGCTTGTAGAAGGCAGAGTTATAGTATGTACAGGTATTTGATTAAAATATCTTTTATACATCGCTTCTGCCTTTTTTCCATTTAAAAGAATAGTTGAAATGCCTTTATATTCTTTTAACAGACCTTCAATATCGTTTGGGATTTCGTTTTTAATATCGGAATCAAGAGAGCCTTCACGGTTACCGCTATGCACCATATCCCAAAGAGCTATATGATTTTTAAGGAGAAGTTCACATTTTGCAGAGTAGTCTTCGCTGTAGATTTCATTAAAAACAGTAAACATAATCTTCCAGAAGGCATTGCGTGGATGTGCATAATACTGAGCTTGCTTTAAGGATTCTTCACCTGGAAGTGATCCGAGAATCAAGATTTTTGAAGATGAGTTGATAAGTGGGGGAAAACTGTATTTTGTCATAAATACCTCCTGGGGGGATGATGGTAATAATATAGCAGAGCTATTAAAACTTTAATAAAGCGAACGCAAAATTTGCGCTCGCTTTAGACAGTATTAAAAAGCTATCAGACAGCTCATTTATTTACTGATAGGATTAATGCGTAGTTTGCCTATAATTTTTTTGACCTGAATTATTGAAGAAGTTTCTCTTGCAGGACAATGAGCATCTTCAGGAAACAGAATAAGAAATTGACCGGCAGTCAAAAGAACAGGGGTACAGTCGCTGTCAAGTTTGGCAAGCAAAGCCTCGTCATTAACATCATATTCTTTAACTATATGGTTTAATTTGGAGCGTGGCTTAACATAGACAGTTTCTTCTCCTTCAACCATATACATTATATCCCAAAACTGGTTATGAGCCTCCATAAGTGCGCCCTCCACAGGGGAAGTTTCATACTGTTTAAATATAATAAAAGCATCTTCACCATCCAAATGCTCTATACCTAGCGGATAATTAGAGGAATTATATTTCTTAAAGGCTTTAAAAAATTGTTCGAGCCCCGGGTGTATGTAAGTATAATTGGATGAGTTGTCAAGAGTATCTAAAATCATATGTATTCCTTTCGCGTCTTAATAAATTGGTTGAAATATAATTTAGGTTTAATATCTTTTGGCTATATGTATTTAAATAGTATCTAATTATTTAGGTGCAGGTTCTTGTAAAATATTATATTTTTGATCTACAAGTTTTATGACAGTACGTTGAGTGCCATAAAGTGTATCTGTTTGAGGGTAATCTTCTCTATAATGACTTCCCCTGCTTTCTTTTCGGATGGACATAGATATAAGCAGGGCTCGACTGAGGTCTATGTATTGATGAGCCCGTAGGAAAGCTTTGAGAGTAGAAACGTTATTGTAGTCATCAAGCTTCAGGTTTTGATCAAGAAAAAGCCCCATAGTATCAATGGTTTCAATTGCGGTTGTTAACCCGTTTTCATTTCGTATAATATTTCCATATTGCCACATCAGCTCTTTTACCCGAATACATATATTCTGAGGGGAGAATGGAATATTAATGGTTTTATCTGATGAGTGTTTCATTAAATACGGGTCACAGCACTTATATGAAGAGTTAAACTGTTCATAAACTTCTGCCGGTGTAATAGAAGAAAAATGTACCTTATTGATATAATCACAGGCTGATTTAGCTGCCAGAGTGCCAAATACTAAGCAGCTGCCTGAAGCCATACCACCTAACCGGTCAGCTCCATGGATTCCGCCGGCACATTCTCCACAGGCAAAAAGACCATTAACTCTGGTAGAGCAGTTATGATTAACATGTATTCCGCCATTAGCTGCATGGAAAAAAGGAGCAATAAAAATATTTGACTTTTCAATATTTATATTGTGTTCATTGATAAGCCAATTAATATAATCCTGTACGTGACCTCGCTCGTCTTTAAGAATATCGGGGCTGTAGCGTATTAAGCAACCTGAGGAGTCATTGGAAATGTGCCCGTTAGTTTCAATATGACGCAGTATGGATTTCATTAAAGCAATATCAAAATATCTTGAATTATCTGAAAAAGTAAAAGGTCCATGGGTTTCACGTAGTGTTAGGCACTCGCCATACCTAGTATTATTCGGTAGAAGATCTTTTAATATGTTATTACCATCAGGATCAAATAGCCCTGTACAATAACGAAGGCTTCCCTCTCTGAACACAATTTTGTAAACAGGTGATATAAACCCAGGAATAAATTGGTTGTACTCTAAATTTATCAAATCCGCACCTGCTTTAAGAGCAACAGCATGGACACTTCCGTTTACATCTGTTGTGTTTAGATTATGGAGATAAAGGCTACCCATTCCACCCCCTGCCAGAATAACAGCTTTGGCAGATACCTGTATTATTCCGTCGGTATTTAACAATAAGGCTCCGCTAATCTTATTTTCAGATACGAGGAGTTGAATTAGGTCAGTATGTTCCAATAATGTTATGTTATTATTTGTCTGAATGGTTTCGTACACTTTTTTTCTAATAAGATCCCAGTTTTTCCAATAATATAAATCACGGAATGTATGTCCAAAACATGCTATTTTTTTTTCTGGAAGTTTATGGATATCTATACCCGTTTCAGGAAGACTTTCAATACATTCTTCAATGTGATTTATGTAATATTTGCTCATCTGGGGATCGTTCATACCATAACTACATTCTTTTATATCCTTATAAAACAATTCTTTGTCCTCAGAACCGGCAGTACATAGACAGTGCAAAGTATCCATTAAAGGATAGAAGCTTGAACCTCGAACATAAGCGTGTGGAGGTGATGAGAAGCACATTTTTACCTGCTTTTTGAACAACTTACGGCTGCACGAATACCAGCCAGACCGGCTCCAACAATTAAAACATCGTATTGCATTTTAGAATGAACTGATTTCATACCTGCACCTCTTTTTATCTTTTAAAATATCCTGTATTAAAATGAAACTGCATTGCATCATAATACTTTTGATAATCTTGAGATTTGATAGCATTACAGATATTGACATGTTTCTCTACTGTAAGTGCTATGTTCTGGTGGGTAGTTTTTACTTTATAATAGCAATCACATGCCCAGAAAAATTCAATTATAGACTTTAACAAAGTATTATTTACAGATTGGAAGAGTATTCTGTGGAAAGAGGCATCAGCTTCTGCAAATTTGACCCCCAATACTGAAGAATGTGATTGTTTTATCTGGGCAAACAAATTTTCCATAGTTTGCACTTCTGCACTAAGTTTTTCCAAAGATTCGGAAGTAATACTTTCGTATGCGTCTTTTGCAAATCCGAGTTCCAATACTCTGCGCAATTCTTCGATTTCCTTAAGTAGTTGATCGTCATCGTTGATAGTGTAAATAAGGTTTCTAAGGAAAAAATTAGTGTTAAATTCTTGAATAACGATGCCCACGCCGGGAGTTGAACAGACTGTGCCGGTTATTTCAAGAGATTTAATGGCTTCCCTAAGTACATTACGACTAACCCCGAGCATTTCGCACATTTTCATTTCTGAGGGAAGTTTATCCCCGGGCATAAGGTGGTTGCTTTCTATATAATTCTTAATTTCATCATAAACCTGCAAATATAACTTGCGAGATTTTAGATTTTTCATTTTGTTGGCACCAGCCATATATAGTTCTCCTTAAGTATTAGATATTGTATTACATATGTATAATTATAAAATGTTATATCTGTATCATAGTACATAATGATAAAAAAAGTCAATCTTAGTTAAATTGCTCAAATATTAGTGTAAAAAAATCTAAAAAAATAATACAAAAATGTATACAATCACATAAAAAAATAAGATTGACATCTTTGTGAAAAATGCCATATAATAAAAAGAAGGAGTTTATAAAACGTATCATATTGTACTTTGTAGGACAAAGTACAAATAAAAAAGGGAGGTAAATATCGTGAAGAAAAGAAAACTAGTAAGCTTGCTTTTAGCAACAGCTCTAGCTGCAGGAGCATTGTTTGGATGTAGTTCAGGTGGAAATACAAATAATGCTTCTAAAATGGGTCAAAGTTCTCAGACTGTACAATCATCTGCAAAAAGCAATAAAGATAATTCTGCAGTGTTGGGTACACCTTTGGCTGATGTGAGAGTACGTCAGGCATTGGCTTATGCTATTGATATGGAAACTATTGTGGACAGTATTTTTGAGGGTAAAGCAGAAGTGGCTAAGAGCTTTACTGCACCGGGGGAATGGTTGAATGCGGATATTCCGGTATATAAGTATGATCCTGAAAAAGCAAAAGAACTATTAAAGGAAGCAAACTGGCCTTCAGATTATACCTTGGATGTTGTGTATTATTATGATGATCAGCAGACTGTAGATCTGATGACTATTATAGGTCAATATTGGCAGGAAGTAGGCGTTAAAGCAAAATTTAGAAAACTTGAAGGAGATTTGGCATCTCAACTTTGGGTTCCTCCTACAGACAAGGAAAAAGGACCATCTGCTGTAAAGTGGGATTTAGCTTATGCGGCTGTTGCAGCATTAGCTGAGAGTGAATTTTATAACCGCTTTGCTTCTACAGCCTCTAATAATTCCTCGGTTCCTAAGCAGGAAGGCTTAGACGAGATGATATCAGAATCTATTGCTACAATGGATATGGAAACACAAAAGAAAGCTTTCTTTAAAATTCAGCAATTTATTGCAGAAAATGTGTTGGCGATGCCTTTGTACCATCAGGTATGTTTTATTTATACAAGTAATAAATTAGATACTGCAGGTAGCAAGTTTGGTAACGACCAATTTTCTTATGAGAAGAATATCTTGGACTGGAAGATAGATAGAGAGGACAAGACTTTATATACCAATGGTGGTCCTGAAGAATTTTTCTGGTATCCAATGGTTAATCCAGGTTATATGATAAATACAGAATTAGTCTTTGATAAACTGATTAATGCAGACAGTTCTCTAAATCCTACAGATGGAATGTTGGCAGAGAAATATACTGTATCTGAAGATAATAAAACTATTGAATTCACTTTGAGAGATGGATTGAAATGGCATGATAATGAGCCTCTGACTGCGGATGATGTGAAATTTACATTGGAGCTTATGTTAAACACCGGGAACCAATGCTGTTGCGTCAGAAGTAATGAAGGCAATTAAAGGCTCCGCTGATTTTATAGAGGGAAAGACAGAGGGCTTAGAGGGGGTAGTGATAGATGGAAACAAGATTACTGTAACCTTCGATACGGTATCTGCAAATGCTTTGGCAGTATTTTCGCAATGGCCGGTTCTTCCTAAGCATTGTCTAAAAGATGCAAGCCCTGAAACTTTGCAACAGGATCAGTTCTGGCAGAAACCTATCGGTTCGGGACCATATAAGGTAGATGAGGTTGTTCTCAATAACTACGCTACTTTAAGGAGATGGGATGGTTACTATAAGACAGGAAAAGGTAACATAGATGTTATCTACATGTTTGCAAGTGGAGAAAATGATGGAAACCTTGTTAAGAATGCCGGAGCGGGCAAGATAGATTATGCTTGGAGCAAATCTACAGAAGATGCAAAGGCAATTGAGGCTATGGATGGAATGAAGGTGACAGCTGCAAACATCAGATATACCAGATGTTTCTATATTAACCAGTTCCCTCATGAGGCTAATATAAAATAATAGGATACAAGGATTGTGAGAAACAAGCTGTAGCAATTCTGTATCAGTGGGTGTCAAATAATTTTGACACCCTAATCATAAAAGGCAAATATTAGGATCGTGGCGGAACGGTAAAACGGTCCGCCATATTTTTGTTTAATAGGAAATTTCTTCGAAATTTCCTATTAAACAAAAATCTCTCCGAGGGATGCGCAGCTTACGGTGGAAAAATTTGCCTTACGGCACCGCTCGCTCGCTAATCGTGTGTAAGCACACATCTTTTTATTTAATATAATGCTTTAACATGGTAAATCTAAAACGGGTATAAGTTTTCAATGATTTGGAGGAATTTTAATGAGTAATTACATAATACGTAAAATTCTAACCCTAATACCTATGATGTTGGTAATAAGTTTTCTTATATATTTAGGTATGGAACTAATGCCGGGGGATGCAGTTGACTTTTTAATTCCGCCGGATGCTCTCTCAACTATGTCACCAGAACAATTAAATGCTATGAGAGAAGCTTTGGGTCTGAATGATCCGTTTTTAATACGTTATTTTAAATGGTTGGCGGGAATGTTGCGTGGAGATTTTGGTTATAGCTTACAGAGTGGTGTTCCAGTTATTACGTTGATGAAGAATCATCTTCCTGCAACTATTGAATTGACATTTACTTCTTTAGTTATGTCTTCTATTTTTGGTATTCTCTTAGGTGTTGTCTGTGCGTTGAAAAAGGGAACAATGCTTGATCAGTTTTTAAGTGTTCTTGGAATGATAGGAGTTGCTATTCCGCAGTTTTTACTTGGTCTGATTTTTATAGATGCATTTGCATTACATACGGGCATACTTCCTGTAGGAGGCCGTATGGCTTATGAGGGACAGAATTTTATTCAAAGATTACCATATCTTATTATGCCTGCAACAGTTCTGGGCTTTTCACTGACATCAGGTGTGATGCGCTATGGAAGATCAAGTATGTTAGATTCCATGGGACGCGATTATATGAAAACAGCAAGGAGCAAGGGGCTTCCTGAATGGAGAGTAAATCTTCTACATGGGTTGAGAGCTGCTATGACTCCGGTTGTGGTCTTGATAGGTTTTCGACTTCCGATGCTCATAGGTGGAGCTGTAGTAGTTGAGGAAGTATTTCAGTGGCCGGGTATAGGGGTACTTTTCGTATCTGCTGTAAGGTCTCAGAATACTCCATTGGTTATGATAATAGGCTTCTTTAGTGTACTTATGGTGCTTGTGGCAAGTATTATTGTTGATATTATTACAGCAGTGCTGGATCCAAGAATCAAACTGAGTTAGGAGGTCTGTGATGAAAAGTTCAATTGAACGAAAAATGGATCGTATCTTAGAGAGGGAAAACTCCGGTCGTATAAAAACAGGTATTAAAAACCGGGCATTAAGAAAATTATTCGCTAACAAATTATCTGTTTTGGGCTTTATAATATTTTTTATAATTGTATTTATGTGCTTATTTGCTCCGTTATTTACCTCGTACAGTTCTACAAAAGTTGATCTTCGTAATATTCTGAGTCCTCCTACTACTGCTCATATAATGGGCACTGATAAGGTAGGTAGAGATATATGGGCGAGGATACTTTATGGAGGTCGCATATCTATAGAGGTGGGGCTTGGAAGTGCTTTAGTTGCCACTGTGCTGGGAGTTTTTTTGGGAACTTTAGCGGGGTATAAGGGAGGTTTATTTGACGGTGTTATTATGAAGGTATCTGAGATTTTGATGTCATTTCCTCAAATAATACTGGTTTTGATTTTAGTTACTATTACAGGTCAGAGCTTATGGAATTTGATTTTTATCTTTTCCATTACTGGATGGCCATCTATGTATCGTATGGCAAGATCACAGATGCTGTCGCTTAGAGAGGAAGAGTATGTGCAAGCCTTAAAAGCCTTTGGTGTGGGTAGTATGAGAATAGCCTTTATTCATATGTTGCCAAATGCAATCGGACCTATATTTGTAAATATAACTCTTTCTACGGCTATGTTTATCCTCCAAGAGGCTTCTTTAAGTTTTTTAGGGTTGGGAGTTCCATTAGAAGTTGCGACTTGGGGCAATATTTTAAATGCAGCTCAGGACTTAATGATATTAAAGAATTCATGGTGGGTATGGTTGCCTACGGGTATTGTGGTAACACTGTTTGTTATAGGCATTAACTTTATAGGTGATGGTTTGAGAGATGCTACAGATCCGACGCAAATCGGTTAATCATCCTGATAAGTATATAATTGGTAAGAAGCAGATGTTAAGTAACCATTGCAAGGAGTGTGATGATACAGTATGAGTGAGAATATAGTATTAAAAGTCCAAGACTTAGAAGTCAATTTTTATAATAATGAGAGATGTAATAAAGTTCTTAGAGGAGTATCCTTTAATTTAGAAAAAGGAAAAATAATGTGTATAGTGGGGGAGAGTGGATGTGGAAAGTCTGTAACTGCTAATTCTATTATGGGGCTTCTGCCGGATCTTTCAAGAATAGAAAAGGGAGAAATTCATTTTTATGATAATGATAAGGATATAAGAATTGACAGGCTGAAACGAAAAGGAAAAGAAATGAGAGAAATTCGTGGAAATGGAATTTCGATGATATTTCAAGATCCTATGACTGCGTTAAACCCTGTTTTCACAGTCGGATATCAGATAAATGAAGCCATTATGTATCATAATATGGCAAAAAATAAGAAAGATGCGAAGAAAAAGGCGATTAGCTTGTTGAAAGATATGGGAATTCCTCTTCCGGAGAAACGGGTAGATGAATATCCATATCAGTTTTCTGGAGGAATGTGCCAAAGAGCTATGATAGCTATGGCAATGAGTTGCCAGCCTAAAGTGCTTATAGCGGATGAACCTACTACAGCTTTAGATGTTACTATTCAGGCTCAAATATTTGAGTTAATGTTGGCCCTTAAGAATGAGAAAGATGCCGCCATACTGCTTATTACTCATGATATGGGGGTTGTAGCAGAACTAGCTGATAATGTGGCTGTGATGTATATGGGTAACATTGTAGAAAGTGGAAGTGCTGAAAATGTTTTGACACGTTCAGCTCATCCATATACAAGAGCGCTTCTTAAATCTATACCTGTACTTGGTAGAGGCAAAAAACAGGAGTTAGAACCTATTAAAGGCTCTACACCGGATCCTTACAATCGTCCTAAAGGTTGCCAGTTTGCGCCTAGGTGTGAATTCGCAACAGAAAAGTGTAAAGAGGAAATGCCGCCAGAGATTCAGTTGGACCTAGGTCATAGCTGCAGATGTTTTCATAGACTGACAGGAAAGGTGGGGTGAGAAAATGTCGGATAAAAGGGATATACTTATTAAGATAAAAGGTTTGAAGACATATTATCCTGTCAAACAAGGAATATTTAAGCGAACGGTAGGATATGTTAAAGCGGTTGATGATGTAAGCATAGATATATATAAAGGCGAAATACTAGGTGTGGTTGGAGAAAGTGGTTGTGGTAAAACTACTCTGGGAAAAAGCATTTTACAGCTTATTAAGCCTACAAAAGGTAGTATCCGTTACACCTTGATACAGGTGAGCGGGAACTGATTGGAATGAGTAAGAAGGAACTTGATGAGGCGAGATGCAAGATGCAGATAGTATTTCAGGATCCATATTCTTCACTTAATCCTTCATTTACTATATTTGGTTCGATGCAGGAACCACTTATACGTTTTGGAGAAAAAAATAAAAGGGTAAGAAAAGAGAAGATAGCTAGGCTTTTGGAAGATGTAAATTTGCCTCCTGAGTATATGGAAAGGTATCCAAATGAATTTTCGGGAGGACAAAGACAAAGAATAGGTATAGCCAGAGCGTTATCGGTTTCACCTGAATTTATAGTATGCGATGAAGCAGTATCGGCACTTGATGTATCGATACAGGCTCAGGTATTGCAATTATTAAAAAAACTTCAAATGGAACGTAATCTTACTTATATGTTTATTACCCATGATTTATCAGTGGTGGAATATATAAGTGATCGAATAGTGGTAATGTATTTAGGACGTATAGTGGAGATGGCAGATACGGAAGAATTATTTGAAAATACACTGCATCCATATACGAAGGCTTTGCTCAGTGCAATTCCTATTGCGGACATAAATAAAAGACGTAAAAGAATACCGCTTCAAGGTGATGTGCCAAGTCCTGTTAATCCGCCGTCAGGTTGTGCTTTTCATCCGAGATGCTCAGAGTGTATGGAAAGATGTAAAACTGAAGCACCGGAACCAACGGTTATAATGAAAAACGGAAGAGAACATATGGTATGTTGCCATCGCATCAGCAAATATGTAAATGAAAAAATAATTGAAAAGGAGTAAATTATGGGCAAGTTTGAAATAACCAGTATAAAGGGTGTTATTCCGGCTATGTTAACTTTTTTTGATAAAGACGAAAATGTTGACATTCAGTGTACTGAAAGTATGGTAGACTTTATGATAGATAAAGGGGCAGATGGTTTTTACCTTACAGGCAGTACAGGAGCTTGCTTACTATGGATGTTGAGGAACGTAAACTAGTTGTTGATACAGTCATTAGAAAAGTTAATGGTAGGGTTCCGGTAATTGTACATGTGGGAGATATTGGAACAAAGAAGTCTGTTGATCTGGCCAAGCATGCATATGAAGCGGGGGCAGATGCTGTTTCATCAGTACCTCCGTTTTATTGGAAGTTTAGTGAGGATGATATTTATAATTATTACAAGGATATTTCAGAGGCAACACCACTTCCTATGATAGTATATAATATTCAGTTGGCAGGACTTATGGGCTTAGAATTATTGCTGAAACTGACAAATCTTCCAAATGTTAGAGGACTCAAATACACATCAAGGTCACATGATGAAATGGGGTATTTGAAAGAAAAATTAGGAAGTAATTTTATGATTTACTCAGGGTGTGATGAAATGGCATTTTCAGGTATGTGTGCAGGGGCAGACGGAATAATAGGTTCTTTTTATAATCTTTTCCCGGACTTATATAAGAAAATTTTATCTAAAGTGGATGAGAGTGATATTAAAGAGGGGATGAAGCTTCAGAAAATTGCGGATGAAGTAATTTTTGCAGCTCTTAAGTATGATTTTCCTTCTGTTCTACACGGCATGATGAAATGGAGAGGATTGGAAGCAGGGTACTCCAGAAAACCTTTTTATAATTACAAAGACTCTGAACTATTGGAACTTAAGGAAGAAATGTTAAAAATAAAAAGAAAAATATCAGACAAAAAGAACTTGATATATTCAATTTTTAGAAAATAAGCTCATACCCATGTATTTGTTAAAAATATAGCAAATTATTAAAAATCAAAGAGCAATTTTATATTAAAAATGATATTGACAAATGTAGTACAGTATAAGAAGAGAGATTAAATATTTTTAATTAATCTCTCTCTTTATGCTTCAGTAAGCAAATATACAATACAGACCTACATATATCAAAAATTATAGGGGAAAGCATATTGTCTTATAGACAAGACAATATGTAATCATTATTGTCTTGTAAACAAGACAAAAAAATAAAAAAATTGTCTTATTCACAAGACAGGAGTAATCTATGAATAGAGAAAAATATGAAATAGATTCTAATTGATCAAAAAAAGAAATGTACCCTAAATAATTCTGTTATTTATAGGGATTATGAGCTGGAAGATAATGTAAATTATTGCTTTGTAGGTATAAGGCGTACAGGTAAGTCTTATATGATGTATCAGCAGATAAAAAAACTTATTGATGAGGGAATTTCGTTAAATCAGATAGTTTATGTTAATTTTGAAGATGAGAGGTTTTTAGAAGTAATTGCTGATGATTTAAATATGATTTTAGAAGTTGGTATTGAATTATCGGTATAAATAACAAGCCGTACTTGTTTTTGGATGAAATTCAAAATATAGATGGCTGGGAGAAGTTTGTGCACCGCCTTTCGGATATGAAGTATAGGGTAAATATTACCGGAAGTAACAGTAAGATGCTTAGTAGTGAAATTGCCTCAACACTTGGGGGAAGATTTATGATAGTGCAGATTTTCCCTTATTCATTTAATGAATATTTGACTGCAAAGGGGAAGACAAAGGATTATTCGGGGATAATCAGCACAGCGGATAAAGCGGAAATAATCAGTTTGTATAATGATTATGTGAAATATGGTGCATTTCCGAATTAGTAGAGATAAGGAACAAGAGAGATATTTAAGTAATATTTATCAGACTATATACCTTGGAGATATAATAAGAAGAAATAAAATTACAAATGACTTTGCAGTACGTTTGATATTAAAAAAATAGCAGAATCTGTAATGCAGCCTATATCATATAACAAACTTACAAATATAATAAAAAGCACAGGCATAGCTATTGGCAAGCAGACAGTAATTAATTATATGAGATTTATGCTTGACTCATATCTTCTATTTAAAATACAGAATTATTCAGCAAAGTTAGTTGATAAAGAAACCCTGTCAAAATATTATTTTATGGATACGGGTTTGCTTGGACTATTGATTATGGATAGTAAGACCGCCACTCTGGAAAACCTAGTTGCAATTGAGCTGATTAGAAGATATAGTGTGGATAATGTATTTTATTTTGAGAATAATGCAGAAATTGATTTTTATGTTCCTGACAGGGGACTGGCTATACAGGTAAGTTACAGTTTTCTCGACAATCCGGATACAAAGGCAAGGGAGCTTGGAGCCTTTGTAAAGCTTAAAAACTTTATCCCTGATGCAAAATATATTGTAATTACAAACAGTGAGGAGGCAGAGCTTGAATATGAGGGGATAAAAGTTAAAGTCATACCTATGTGGAAGTGGATGTTGGAATAATATAAAAGGAGAAAGTCTGAAATGAAATTAAAAAAATATCTAAAAACAGCCCTGTTATCATCAATTCTTGCCTTTAGGACTTAGCGTTTCAGCCTTTAGAAACAGGAGTATTAGACAGCACTATAGTCAAGGTTTATGCAAAAAGAAGGCGGTTAAACCGGCTAAAAGAAAGTAAAAGAAAAGATAAAAAAAGTATTAAAGAATTTTAAGGCTGTAGTGGAGGGAGAAAGTGATTATGGAACTTCCTTCTATACAGATAATAAGAACAACAAAATATATATTTCGGTAGAAGATTTTTTTCAGTAATTTAAAAGGAACAGCCAAAGAAGCGAAAAATAAGTGTAAATACAAAGAAAAAAATCTGTAAAGGTAAGTATAGGTAAAAAAATACAAGGGTAAATCCAACTATATTACTTTACCTAAAAGCATTTATGGGAAGCCTGAAAATATAAAACTGGATATAGATGGCAATAAGACAGAGATTAAAGGATATGTTGTAAAGTCAGACTCTTACTGGTCAAAGGAAAAGGTATTATATGCAGACTTTGATGAATTAGCAGAAAAGCTTGATTTAGTTTATGCTAAGGATATGGCAAAGAAAAAATACTTGCTTTACACTAAGCTCCCTGAGAATGTAGTGGAATTAAAATCCGATAAGCCTCTTATTGAAAGCTATGCCAATTATGCAACTACATTAATTGGTGATTATGATATAGACGGAAGATGGGCAAATACGGTTGGGAATTACTTGTATGAAGAAAACGGTAATTTGGTAAAGCTTGAGGCTGTTGAAAACTATGATAAAAAAGAAAAGAATAGAGTCAGTATTAAGAGATATGATTCATTGGGGAATTTGCTTGAAATAAAGGAAATTCCATATCAAGGTGAAAAGTTTGGTGGCTTTTACAAGGGTGAAGAGTACAATTACCTTATTTTTGGAAACAATAATGAGGAAAAGAACGACAGCAAAGAAGTAATAAGGATAGTTAAATATGATAAGAAATTTAACGAACTTGGAAGTCTTTCTGTGAATGGAGCATATACAGTATATCCGTTTTCTGCGGGTTCTTTAAGGTGTGCAGAGATGGGACAGACAATTTGGTGCATACTTCAAGAGAAAGATATGACGGACATCAGAGTCAGCTTACAATAGCATTTAACGAAGATACAATGTCGCTTCTTAATGCAGATGATTTGGGTGAATTTCAGAGAAATCATATTAGTCATGATTTTAATCAGTTTGTTATGGCGGATGGAAATGAATTTATAGTGGTAGACCATGGCGATGCTTATCCAAGAAGTATAAAGGTTAGCTGGCTGAGGACGGAAGCTTTGGAACCTGAGAAAAGATATATAGGAGAAGATGGTTGGTATAATATAATAAACAGAGACCTGTTCTCACCATCAAAGGCAAAAGAAATATTTAATATTCCGGGAGAAATCGGAGCGAACCAAACCGGAGTTTCTATTGGTTCTGCTTTAAATACAGCAAACAAAGTACTTGTAGGAGTGAATAGGATTGACTATTCAAAAGCAACAGGTTTTGACAGTTTTGATATTACAGGTAAAGATGTAGATAAAAGGGATGTAATACTTTATTCTCTGGACAAAAATACCTTAGAAACAACCGAAAATAAATATACAGACTATACTAAAAGATAAAAAAATATTACCTATACAGCTCCTAAGATGCTTAAGCTGGATGGAAAAAGAATAATGCTTATCTGGAATAAGTTAAAGCTTAAGAGTGACGAAAGTATATTACAATATCTGATTGTTGACGAAAACGGAAAATAAACTTTCTGAAATAAAAATCTATTGAAGATATGAAAAATAGCAGATGAATCACCCTATACTTTACAATAATAAGGTAGTATGGAGTGAGTGCAAAAAGGCAGACTGGTACTTAATTCTATACTGTTAGAGTAGTATATTTAAAGTATTTTGAAGTGATAATATTGAATGTAAGATTTTTTAGCGAACGTAAATTTTACGTTCGCTTCAGACTGTAGACAAAAGCTATCAGAAAATGCCCTTTTTCGGGAGTCTGATAGCTTTTCTTTTATGCGAACTGAAAATTTGAGACTATTCCAATGAAAAAAGAAAAATAGCCCTCTAACTTCCTTTTTCTTTTTAAGATTCCTACAAGTTTATTTAAATTTAAGCAAGCAAAAGTAAGCCCGGCTTTCAATTCCATTCGGGCTTTTCCGTACATTTGGGTATATCGAAATCCATGGTTTTCTTTTGCGGTTCCAAACAGTCTTTCTATTGTTTCTTTTCTTTTTTTATACAATTCACCCATTCCAAGGGTATGTCGGATGTCCTCACATTTTTCCATGTATTCTTCCCATAAATGCCTTGTTATCACTTTGACTTTTTCTTTGCTTTCCGTACATCTCCCAACATAAGGGCATTTTTCACACAGATACCCTTTGCTCTTATACTCCTTATAACCTTCCCTGTTTGTTGTACTGTATTCTAATACTTTATTATTGGGGCAGATGTAGCAGTCATAATACTCATCATAAGCGTATTCATACTTCTTGAAGAAGCCTGCTTTTGTCATTGGTCTTTTATAGGGGAATAAAGGAGTAATTCCATCATCTATCAAAAGTTTTGCGATTCCCGGAATTTTATAACCTGCATCTGCAACCAATGTCTTAATCCCTATCTCTTTAATCTTATCGTAAAGCCCCTTAAATGTTCTGCTGTCATGAAGGTTTCCGGGACTTACTGTATATCCCAAAATCCATCCATGCTTATCACAGGCTGTTTCAACGGAATATGCGAACACCTGCTTATGTTCTCCTTTATGAAACCATCCGCTTTCCGGATCGCTTGTGCTTTCTTTTACTTCTTTTTCTGTTCCGCCTGCTCCCCCGGAAGGATCATCATCCTTGTCTTTTAATTCCTTCTTTCCTCTCTCTTTTCTGTCGTTATTAATCTCTTCTTTCAGAATGTTTTCATAGAAAAGAGCCTCTCGTTTTGCCAGTTTTCTTCTCATTTTCTTATTATTGGCTCTTGCTTTTACATGGGTTGCATCCACAAATACCTCAGAAGGATCTACTAACTTCCATTTATAGCACTGTTCAAATATGTGAGAAAAAATCTGTTCAAAAAGGTCTGTATCTTTGAATCTTCTTGTATAGTTCTTTCCAAAGGTTGAGAAATGAGGAACTTTATCTTGCAGCTCAAGCCCTAAAAACCATCTATAAGCAACATTTACTTCAATTTCTTTTATTGTCTGCCTCATACTTTTAATTCCATAAAGATACTGAATGAGAGGAATCTTTATGAGAACAACAGGATCAATACTTGGACGGCCATAATCTGAAGAATACTTTTCCTCTACCAGTTCATAGATAAAAGACCAGTTCATTGCTCTATCAATCAATCTCAAAAGATGATCCTTAGGAACGATATCATCCATGCAGAAAAAATGGACCTGGCTTCTATTTTTATCAGCATTCTGTGTCATCATAACAAGGTACCTCCCAAGCTTTATTGATACCTTTATTATATCACAAAATCCCTTAAAACCCTAGTGTTTACAAGGGATTTAAGGGATTAAATATGGCAAAGGTGGTAAAAAATCTCCCGACTTTGTCTACAGTCTGTAGCGAACGTAAATTTTACGTTCGCTTTTTCGTTCCTTTTGTGATATAATGTGAACACTTAACGATAACGGGCCGAAAGTGCTAGTGCTGTGCAATTAGATACGTAAGGAAAAGTATGAATTTTATCGCTTATGATAATATGTTAGGAGGTTTCTTATGAGAGAAACAAAAAACTTGGAGTTTAAGGAAACGGTATCAAATACATTTCTAAAGACAGTGAGTGCTTTTGCTAATTATGGCACAGGAAAGATAGAATTTGGAAGAAAAGATAATGGGAGTGTTGTTGGTATAAAAGACGCCCAAAGTACCTGCCTTAATATTGAAAATATGATAAATGATTCTATAAAACCTGCACCTGATTATAGTCTATCAATTAATTATGAAAAATATAATAACCTTTAACAGTTAAAGAAGGAAGCTATAAACCATATTTTTACAAATCAAAGGCATACAAAAGAAATGATAGTGCAACTATAGAAGTAGATGCTTTTAGAGCTTACAAGACTTATACTTGAGGGACAAAATAAATCATATGATAGTTTGATATCCTCAAAAAACAAACTTGAGTTTAAGATTTTGGAAGAAAAATTAAAGAGCATAATGGGGGTAGAAAAGCTTACAAGGGATCTGCTTATAACTCTTGAATTGTATAACAAGGATGAAGGATATACTATTGCAGGAGAGCTTCTGGCTGATAATAATGATTTTCCGGGGATAGATATGGTAAGATTCGGTAAAGATATTAATATTTTTTTGGATAGAGCAGAATTTGCAGGTATTTCTATGCTCGGACAGTATGATAAGGCTTTAGAAAAATGTAGGCAGTACTATCAATACGAAGTTATAGAAGGTTCGGTGAGAAAAAAGTTGGAAAAAATACCGGAGAGAGCTTTTAGAGAGGCAGTTGCTAATGCTCTTGTACATAGAACCTGGGATATTAAATCAAATATAAATATATCTATGTTTGATGACAAAATAGAAATTGTTTCTCCGGGCAGTCTTCCAAAAGGATTGTCCAAAGAAGAATATATAGACGGGCAAATATCAGTATTAAGAAATCCGATAATTGGAAATGTATTTTTTAGGCTAGGAATTATAGAACGTTTTGGAACAGGAATACATCGTATTTTTGCATCATATAAGGACAGCAAGATTAAACCGGTTATTACCGTATATGAAAATTCAATTAAAATATCTCTTCCGGTATTGGAGAGTGAGTTGCCTAGACTAAGTGAAGATGAATATAGCGTTTATAGTAAATTATTAAAAGGAGAGCTGACATCATCTGAAGTTGTGAAACTAACAGGATTTGGGAAAACAAAGACAGTAAGGTTACTTAACGGCTTATTAGAAGGAGGATATATTGTGAAACTAGGCAACGGAAGAGGAACCAGGTACAGTGTAAATAGTTTTTAATTATCGTTTAGCGAACGCTGGGATTTGCGTTCGCTTTTGCGGACTTTTGGCGAACGTAAAGTGGATGAATTAGAGTTAAAGACATGTCAATTAAATTTTGAAGTGAGTAAGAAAGAAAACGGTAAATTTCTGATCGTTTTTCTGATAGCTATATAGTATGATTAGGGAGATGGGAAAATATAATTTGGAGGTGTAGAGATATGGGAGAGAATGAGTTGAATGCAAATGAATTATATGAAAAACTCACTGAGAGCTTGTATGATGAGAAGGATGATTCCTTAAAGTGGCTACTTAATGAGAAAAATAAAGGGAAATTAGATAAAAGTGCAAAAGCAATCTCTAGTTATGAAGAGTATAATAAGTATAAGGAAAAAGTGAAAATATTACATTTTTAGATGCCAAGGATAAAGTAATATGTTTAAAAAGGTGAGGGTTTTAAATTGTTTAGTCAATTATTTAGAAAAATATATTAACGGTATTAAAAACAATAAAAAGGAGAAGTAAAAGAGTTTGAGTATTATATTAATTGGGGAAAAACAGAACAAAAAAATATCCTGGGGAAATTGAAGTACATATGTTTACACGCAAAATAAATGATAGTAATAACGAATGTTCGCAAAAATACAAATATCCAATTTGGCGAAAAATGTACTTTTATTTAACAACAACCGTTGGAAATGTTATGCCTTGGCTTAATGGTTTTAACCCTAATGGAGGTCTTGACATAGTACAGTATAAATTTTCAAAATATTTAGGTTTGTATGAATGGATACAGCTTGTGGGAAATGAACCAATAGGAGATGAAAGTGAAGATGAAAAAGGAACAAATATGAAGCACATGAACAAAAATGAAAGAAAAAGAATGGATAAGAAATTTTGTTAATAATCATTACTTACAAGATTTTTGTTTTTCGAAAAATAATGGTAGTTTTTGAGACAATTAAATTTCTTGATGTAGATACATTAGAAAAATCTGAGAAATAAATTAAAAAGAAGAAAAAGATAAAAAAACAATAAAAAGAAATATGGAATCTTTATTTTTACAGAGCATCAAAAAGCTATAATGAAGAGAAGCTATAGGATATTAGAAAATGAAAAAAATAAAGGATGGGATACTGTCTGATGGTCAAAACAGAAAATTTGAAAAAAACTGTTTTTTTAAGTTCTGTGATAAATACCGGTAAAAAGAAGTTAGACGTTTAATGTTATACCCTACGAAAAAAAGTGGGCAGACAAAAATCCTTGAAAAAAAGACTATAGGCAGATGCGTAAATATTTGAAAAAAATGTAAATTAAATAATGCGTTTCGATACTCAAGGATAAGTAAGAAAGGACTTTTATCAACAAAGAAAGGAAACGTTGCTTTTAAATATTGACAAAAAGATTTTAATACAAACATTATCGTTGTGTGAAGAGAAAGCAAATATGATATACGGACTGTTATCTTTCTTAAAAAGTAATATCCGAGTGAGTAGAATTTAAGGGTATAAAAACAATATTTATTGTAGTATAAATTACTTTTGTTTTAATTACTTGATTTATTGGCGAACGCAAATTTTTAGTTCGCTTTTTAGATCTTTTTAGAGAACGTAAGCCACGAACATATTTAAAAAAAGTATATGTATAATGCTATAATAGAGTTTTAGTAACTACAACTATTCAAACATAAATATCAGAGGGATTTATGGATAATATTTGCAGAGAGATATTCAGAGCCATTCACGAGGGAAAATGGTTAAAGATAGAGTATAAGAATAAAAATGAGAAAACTACCAGATACTGGATTAGTGTTGTGGATTTAGAACCATATACAAGGGTGTTGAAGGTGGATGGCCTTCATTTGGGCTGTTATACAATAAATAGATTTAAAAAATATTTATAGACTCAATAATTTCAGCCGAAGTAGTGGATGGAAGTTTTTGTGAAAGAAATGAAAAACTGATTGAAGATATAGCCATGAATCCCGAAAAATATGTAAATATATTCAAACAAGATGCAAATTTGAAAAATTCTAAGCTACACTTGAAATGTGTAACAAACTGGATGGAACGGCTTTATGAAACAGATTTTGAACTTATAGAATATTTAGACAGAGATGTTATAAGTGATGATAAATATGAGCTTTCAGAAGAACAATTTAAGCTAATTGTTAAATATTTTCAATATAATAATGATAGGAAAAAATATGAAAATGGCAGAATGCAGATTAAAAATCTGGCAATGAATGTGCTTAGTGTGAATACAAGTAAAGGATTATATGTGCTGGCATATAGAAAGCTTGGCTTGGATGTAATGGCAAAGGTTTTAAAGCCTGACAAAGAAATAACAATCTGCACACAGTTTACGATGGGTGGAGAGATTCAAAACATAAGACGCTTTTTAGATGCAGAAGAGTATGAACTATTAAATGATTTTGAAACAAATCAGGAACGGATAAAAGATGTTATAAGCGGTCATTTGACAGGTAAAGAACAGGTGGATGATATCCCTTATATTATAGGACTTGGAATTGATGTGGCACTTGACTTAAATAGTGAATATAAGGCAATTTTAGACATGTACGAAGCTGACGATGTAAGCATTCCTATTAAGGCGTTCTTTGGAGAATTACTTGCAAAGCCGAAAATGAGAAAAGCTTATTCTATTGCACTTATAAATGAAAATATAAACTTAGACCAGTTGCTTGCAATAAATAATGCTATGAAATTTCCTTGTGCCTACATTCAAGGTCCTCCAGGTACGGGTAAAACCAATACAATAAAGAATACGATTGTTACAGCATTTTTCAATGAAACAAGTGTTTTATTTACCTCTTATAATAATATTCCTATAGATAATGTAACGGAGGCATTAAGTAATTTAGAGTATAAGGGGAAAACTATACCGTTTCCTATACTTAGGCTTGGTAATACCGAAAAGCTGAAAGAAGCGATAAAGTATATAAATATACTTAGAAAGCAGGTTAAAGAAATACCGGTATTTGAAGATACCTTAAATAAAAGAAAGGAAGATAGAAAAGTAAGGGCAGAGAAGCTTTCTGATCTGCTTAAGAACTATGAAGATGTTGTTGAACTAAAAGAGCGAAAAGAAAGTGTGGAGCATCTGATTAAATATCAGGAAGAGATGGGACATATAGGTTCAATCTCAGCCTTCCAGATGGATTTACAGATGAATCAGATGAATAATCTGAATCAGAAGATCGAAAATATTGGGGATATATCTAATGATAAGGTTATGGAACTCTTGGATAGAAATGAGGATGAATTTTACCAATACTTGTATTTTACTTCTGCTAAATATATAAAGAAACTTGAGACTAAGCTTTATTTAAAGAGCTTATTGATATATTGGATGCTGATATAAAAGAGGATGAAAAAGTACAAGAATTTGCCAAGTATCTTAAAAAATCAGAAAATGTAAAGTTGTTACAAAGGGTATTTCCGACTATGGTAACTACCTGTATATCAGCTCACAGACTGGGTTTTCCTGAACAACTGTTTGATATGGTTATTATAGATGAAGCTAGTCAGTGTAATGTTGCAATTTCTCTCGTGCCCATAATAAGAGGGAAAAACATGATGCTGGTGGGAGATCCCCAACAGCTTAGACCGGTTGTTCTCTTGGATGATATAAGCAATATAAAATTAAGAAAAAAGTACAACATAAGTGATGAATATGATTATAAAGAAAATTCGATTTACAAGACATATTTAGCTTGTGATGCTGTAAGTGATGAGGTTTTATTGCGTAACCATTATCGTTCTCATAAGAAGATAATTGATTTTAATAATAAAAAAATATTATAACTCAAAAACTTGAAATAATGACAAAGAGTGAGGAAAAAGAGCCTCTTGTTTTTTTGTAAATATAGAAAATAGCCGAAGTGAGGTTAAAAAAATACATCTCCGGCTGAAGTGACAGAAATTCTTGACTATGCCGAGTGCAACAAAGACAAAGGTATGGCGGTAATAACTCCTTTTGTAAATCAAAGAGCTTTGATAGAAAGAGGTATAAGTGATAGAAAGCTTGACAATATTGTTTGCGGAACGGTTCATGCTTTTCAGGGAGATGAGAAAGATGTAGTATTGTTTTCTACCGCACTTTCTGACAGAACATCTGAAGGTACTTATAATTGGCTTAAAAATAGTAAAGAACTTATAAATGTAGCTACCTCAAGGGCTAAGGAAAAGTTTATTTTGCTTGCAAGCAGCAAGGAACTTGAAAGGCTGCATGGGGATAATCCCGATGATGACTTATATGAACTTATAAACTATATAAAAACCAATGGTCAGTCAGTAGTTACCAAGAAAGAGGTTAGTTCAAGAGCTTTAGGAGTCCAGCCTTTTTCTACGGCTACAGAAAATGCCTTCCTTGATAATCTGACACATGCCTTAGGTAATATCTGGCTTACTCAAAGCAGATATACTATTCATAAGGAAGTAGCAATTTCTCAGGTATTTCGGGAAAATATAACCCATAATACTTTGTTTTATATGGGAAGGTTTGACTTTGTGGTTTATGAAAAACAGGGCAGAACTGAAATTCCTATTCTTGCTATAGAACTTGACGGTAAAGAGCATTATACCGAGGAGGCTGTTAAAGAAAGGGACAGGAAGAAAAATGAGATATGTAAGGCTCATAATTTACAGATTATAAGAGTGGAGAACTCTTACGCAAGACGGTACAACTACATCAAGGATATTTTGATGGATTATTTTAAAAGGACACACTAAAATAAGGTAGAAATTTTATAGCGAATTTATGATTTTTGTTTGAACTTTATAGACTTTGTACTATACGAGTCTTGTAATTTCCAACCCTCTATGCTATAATGATAAACTGTCATAGCATATATTTAGCTATAATTTAAGGAGGAAATAATTAAAAATGAGCGTAAAGGTCGAAAATTTAGAGCAGAAGAATATGGTAAAGCTTACCATTGAAAGAGAAGCAACAGAATTAGATGCAGCAATTAACAAGGTATATCATAAGCAGAAGAACAGAATTGCTGTTCCTGGATTCCGTAAGGGAAAAGCACCTCTTGCTATGATAGAGAAAATGTATGGTGCAGAAGTATTTTTTGAAGATGCTGCAAACGAAATCATTGGCGCAGCATATGAAGAAGCTGTCAGAGATAGTGATTTAGAGATAGTTTCACAGCCTGAAATAGAAGTAACACAGATTGAAAAGGGCAAGCCTTTTATCTTTACTGCAACTGTTGCAACTAAGCCTGAGGTTGAACTTGGAGAGTATAAGGGAGTTTCAGTTCCTAAGGCAGATACTACAGTTTCAGAAGAAGAGCTTAATAGTGAGATTGATGTTGATAGAAATAAAAATGCAAGAACTATAAAAGTTGAAGACGGTGAGGCTGTAAATGGCGATGAGACTGTTATTGACTTTGACGGTTATGTAGATGGTGAGCAGTTTGACGGTGGAAAGAGCGAGAACTATCCTCTTACCCTTGGTTCGCATGCTTTCATTGAAGGCTTCGAAGACCAGATAGTCGGACACAAGGCAGGAGATGAATTTGATGTAAATGTTACTTTCCCTGAGGAGTATCATGCAAAAGCACTTGCAGGAAAGCCTGCTGTTTTCAAGGTAGTTCTTAAAGAGATTAAGCGTAAGGAACTTCCTGAACTTGATGATGATTTTGTACAGGATGTAAGTGAGTATAATACAGTAGCAGAATACAAAGAGGCTCTTACAAAGAAAGTGGCTGAGCGCAAAGCAAATACTGCTAAGAGTGCAAAAGAAGAAGCTGCTATAGATAAGGTAATTGAGGCTGCTAAGATGGATATTCCTGAGGCTATGATAGAGTCACAGACACGCCAGATGGCACAGGATTTTGCAAACAGAATCCGTCAGCAGGGACTTAGCCCTGAGCAGTATTTCCAGTTCACAGGAATGACTCCTGATACTTTTATGGAGAACCTCAGACCACAGGCTCTTAAGAGAATTCAGAGCAGACTTGTGCTTGAGGCTGTTGTTAAGGCGGAGAACATTGAAGCTACAGAAGAAGATTTCAATAAAGAGTTAGAAGAAATGTCTAAGGCTTACAATATGGAAATAGATAAGCTTAAAGAGTCAATCGGTGAGGAAGAGAAGAAGAGCATGATGATTGATCTTGCAGTATCTAAGGCTGTTGATTTTATCAGGGATGCAGCAGTGGAGACTGAAGGAGATGAAGCTCCAAAGAAGGCTGCAAGAAAGCCAAGAAAGAAGAAAGAAGAAGCAACTGAAGAATAATTAAATTATTCATAGAATATCCGGCAAAATAGTGTAATTTGGTCACAGGCCTAAATTACACTATTTGCTAATATGTTATAAAATTGCTTTTAGTAATTTGGACTTAATAAATAGTTGGAGGGAAATATGAGCTTAGTACCTTATGTCATTGAACAGACCAGTCGTGGAGAAAGATCTTATGATATTTATTCAAGACTTCTGGAGGACAGAATTATATTCTTAGGAGAAGAGGTAACAGATGTTTCAGCAAGTGTTATTATTGCACAGTTACTCTTTTTGGAAGCAGAAGATCCATCTAAGGATATTCACCTCTACATAAATAGTCCGGGTGGTTCAGTAACTGCCGGAATGGCTATTTATGATACAATGAATTATATAAAATGTGATGTCTCAACAATTTGTATGGGACTTGCAGCAAGTATGGGTGCATTTCTTCTTGCTGGTGGTGCAAAGGGCAAAAGGCTTGCACTTCCTAACTCTGAGATAATGATACATCAGCCTTCAGGTGGTGCGAGAGGACAGGCTTCCGATATTAAAATTGTTGCGGATAATATTATAAAAACACGTAAAAGACTTAATGAGATGCTTGCAGCTAATACAGGAAAGCCATTAGAAGATATTGAAAGAGATACAGAACGTGATAATTTTATGACGGCAGAAGAAGCTAAGGCTTATGGTCTCATAGATGAAATAGTTACAAAGAGAGCATAGAATCGAGGAATAATTTAGATGGCAAAGAGTAATGAACAGAGCAAATTAAAATGCTCTTTTTGTGGGAAGCCACAGGATCAGGTAAGAAAACTTATTGCAGGACATGGTGTATATATCTGTGATGAGTGTATAAGCCTATGCTCTGAGATTATTGAAGAAGAGTTTGAAATGGATGAAGATATAGAGGAATTTAACCTCTACAAACCTGAGCAGATAAAAGAGTTTCTTGATCAATATGTAATAGGTCAGGATGATGCAAAAAAGGCTCTTGCCGTAGCAGTTTATAATCATTATAAAAGAGTTTCCATGGGTAAGAGTCTGGATGTTGAGCTTCAAAAGAGCAATATAGTCATGGTTGGACCTACCGGTTCAGGTAAGACTTATCTTGCACAGACTTTAGCAAGACTTTTGAATGTACCATTTGCAATTGCTGATGCTACAACTCTTACCGAAGCCGGCTATGTGGGCGAGGATGTTGAAAATGTGCTTCTAAAGCTTATACAGTCAGCAGAGTATGACATAGACAGAGCAGAGCATGGCATAATTTACATAGATGAAATAGACAAGATTACCAGAAAATCTGAAAACACTTCCATTACCAGAGATGTATCGGGAGAGGGGGTTCAGCAGGCACTTCTTAAGATGCTTGAAGGAACCGTTGCTTCTGTACCGCCTCAGGGTGGAAGAAAGCATCCGCATCAGGAATTCTTACAGATAGATACTAAGGATATACTTTTTATCTGTGGTGGTGCTTTTGATGGTATAGAGAAGATAATTGAGTCAAGAATTGACAAAAAATCTATTGGTTTTGGTGGTGAAGTTGAAGATAAATCCAAAAAGGATGTGTCTGAACTTCTTAAACAGCTTGAACCACAGGATTTCGTGAAGTTTGGTATGATACCCGAGTTCATAGGGCGTGTACCTATACTTGTAACTCTTGATTTGCTTGATGAAAATGCTCTTATGCGTATAATTACCGAGCCAAAGAATGCTATGGTGAAGCAGTATAAGAAGCTTCTCGAGTTTGATGGAGTAGAGCTTGAATTTGAAGATGATGCCATAAGAGAGATAGCTAAGCAGTCAGCAGCCAGAAAGACAGGAGCAAGAGGCTTAAGGTCTATTATGGAAAAGACCATGCTTGATACCATGTTTACTATTCCTTCTGAGGAAAGGCGGTAAAGTGTATAGTAACTTTGGCAGCAGTAAAGGGTGAGGAAAAACCTCAGATAATTTATTCAGAGGATAAGCCACCTAAAAAAGGAATAAGTCTTAAGAAAAAAACAAATAATAAGGGCGAAATTGCATAATGGAACAGATGTCTTTTTTTGACACAGGCCGTAATGTGACTCCTTTGGCTGACAGGTTAAGGCCAGAGGAGTTTTCTGCATTTGCAGGACAGGAACATTTACTGGGTGAGGGCAAGCTTTTAAGAAAGCTTATAGAAAATGATAATATAACATCTATGATATTCTGGGGACCTCCGGGTGTGGGAAAAACTACCTTGGCAGGGATAATTGCAGCTAAAACTCATTCAAAATTTATTAATTTCAGTGCTGTTACCAGCGGAATTAAGGAAATTAAAGAAGTAATGGCTAAGGCTGAGGAGGCGAAAAAGCTTGGGCTGAAGACAGTTTTATTTGTCGATGAGATTCACCGCTTTAATAAGGCGCAGCAGGATGCCTTCCTTCCTTTTGTTGAAAGGGGAAGTATTATCCTAATTGGGGCAACGACTGAAAATCCTTCTTTTGAAATCAATGCCGCTTTGCTCTCAAGATGCAAGGTATTTGTATTAAAACAGTTAACCACAGAAAATATTGTGAAGCTTCTAACAAGAGCCTTAAAAGATAAAAAAGGCTTTGGCATGCTAAATGTAGAGATAGCTGATGAGCTTGTATATGCTATTGCATTATTCTCAAATGGTGATGCAAGGACAGCACTTAATACACTTGAAATGGCTATAAACAATGGTGAATTTACCAAAGAAAAAACAATAGTTACAAAAGAAATAGTAGAACAATGTACCGGTAAGAAGGCTTTGCTTTATGATAAAAATGGGGAAGAGCATTATAACCTTATTTCTGCTTTACATAAATCAATGCGAAATTCCGATCCGGATGCGGCTATATACTGGCTGGTTAGAATGCTTGAAGCTGGAGAAGAGCCTCTTTATATAGCGAGAAGAGTTATAAGATTTGCAAGTGAAGATGTGGGGCTTGCAGATATTCAGGCTCTGCCTTTAGCTGTGGCGGCATATCAGGCCTGTCATTTTATAGGAATGCCGGAGTGCAGTGTAAATCTTATGGAAGCCGTAACTTATATGGCTTTAGCGCCTAAGTCCAATGCTATGGAGGCCGGATATTTTAAAGCAAGAGATGATGCAGCTAAGACATTTTCAGAGCCTGTACCGCTTCATATAAGAAATGCTCCGACTTCGCTTATGGCTGAACTTGATTATGGCAAAGGCTATCAATATGCACATAATTATGAGGATAAGATAACAAAAATGAAATGTTTGCCTAAATCTCTTTCTGACAGGCATTATTATGAACCTTATGGAATGGGGGCGGAGAAGGAGTTTAAGGAAAGACTTGAGGAGATTAGAAAATATAGGGAGGGTTAAATGATTTATTTAGATAATGCGGCAACAACAAGGGTTAAACCTAAAGAAGTCGTGGAGGCTGTGGCAGAGGCACTTACAACGCTTGGAAATGCTGAAAGAGGCACACATTCAGCCTCGCTTGGGGCTTCCAGAACCGTATTTTCAACCAGAATGAAACTGGCTAAGTTTTTAATGCAGAAGGTCCGTCTAATATAGTTTTTACCATGAATGCAACAGAAAGCTTAAATATAGCTATCAAGGGAATACTTGAAAAAGGTGATGCGGTTATCACCACCTGCCTGGAACATAATTCGGTACTTCGCCCTCTTTATCAGCTTAGAGATGAAGGTGTGGAACTTTCATTTGTATCGGCAGATAAGCTTGGCAGACCGAATTATGAGGAATATGAAAGCCTGATAAAGCCAAATACCAAGGCCATTATTTCCACAGCAGGCTCCAATCTCACAGGAAATTTGGTAGATATCAAGCGGGTTGGAGAAATAGCAAAGAGGCATGGACTGATTTTTGTGGTAGATGCTTCTCAGACAGCAGGAGTATTTCCTATAGATGTAAAAGAGCTTAATATAGATATCCTCTGCTTCACAGGACACAAGGGCTTACTTGGGCCACAGGGGACAGGTGGACTGTATGTAAGGGACGGGGTAGATGTAAAACCTTATCTTTCAGGTGGTACAGGGGTTCAGACCTACAATGAACATCAGCCTGCAGAGATGCCTACAAGGCTTGAAGCAGGAACTTTAAATGGTCATGGTATAGCAGGACTTGATGCGGCTATTGACTATATAAATGAAGTTGGAATGAAGAGTATTCATGATAAAGAGCTTGCACTTATGTGGAAATTTTACAATGGAGTAAAAGATATTGAGGGTATTAAAATATACGGAGATTTTGATGTGAAAGACCGTTGCCCTATAGTATCCATTAATCTTTCCGACTATGAATCAGGTGTGGTGAGTGATGAGCTTTTTACCAGATTTGAGATAGCAACAAGACCGGGAGGACATTGTGCGCCCCTTATGCATAGGGCTCTTGGAACAGTAGACCAGGGAGCAGTCAGATTCAGTTTTTCACATTTTAATACTGAAGAAGAGGTTGATACAGCAATTAATGCGGTACAAACTCTTGTAGAAGAATAAGCCAGATATATAGAGTTAAACTATAATTCAATATATTTATTAGTATTGTCTATTAGACTAATTGCCATTAAAAATGATAGACTTTAATAGATAAAATAACTCTTGATTCATAGCATATAAATTTTCAGAGAAAAGTTTATTCTCGTGAGTCATTATACAGAGATATGTGGGGTTAAGGGTAAAAATGTCTGGAGGTTATTATGGAAAAGAAATTGGATTGTAAAGGAATGGCTTGCCCGTTGCCTGTAGTAACAACAAAGAAAGCTATGGAAGAACTGACCGAAGATGGTATAATTGAAGTTACAGTGGATAATGAGACAGCAGTACAAAATCTCTTGAAACTTGCGGCTAAAAGCAATGTCGCTGTAGCAAGTGAAAAGAAGTCGGATGAAGAGTTTGTAGTACGTATTGAAGTAAAGGCAGGCTGTGGAGCTGCCTGCGAACAGGGCGAGAAGAAGGAAGGTCCTACAACAGTTGTGATTTCAAGTTCGACTATGGGGAGTGGTGATGATGAACTTGGCAAAAATCTTATGAAGGCTTATATCTTTGCATTAACCAACGTAGCTCCTACCCCTGATAATATAATTTTCTATAATGGTGGTGCACATCTTACTGTGGAAGGTTCGGCTTCGTTAGAAGATCTTAAGAATCTTGAGAAGGCAGGAGTAAATATTATGACCTGCGGTACCTGTCTTAATTTCTATGGAATAGCTGAAAAGCTCCAGGTAGGTCAGGTATCCAATATGTATGATATTGCTCAGACTATGGCAGATTCAGGTCTTGTAATCCGTCCTTAAGAGGTGTAAATGAGAGCAAAAGAACCTAAAATTGTTGTCACCTTTGTCAATACAACGGATGCAATGAAAATGGAAGCTGTATGTGAAGAAAGAAAAGTGCCCGGAAGAATGATTCCGGTTCCTAAGGTAATATCGGCAGGCTGTGGGCTTGCCTGGTGCTCTGCACCGGAAAATGAGGATGTAATCAGAGAAGTTTTAAAGTTTGCAGGACTTAAGGAGCAGGCGATACATAATTGTTTAATCTGATTGACAGACTATAAAAAATACGATATAATATTCTCGTTGTTTTTTGGGGGCGGTTAGGTAACTGGTGTGCCTCCTGGTCTTCAAAACCAGTGTAGGGCGCGTTTGCGTCCCGGGTGAGTTCGATTCTCACACGCCTTCGCCAGAATATACCGGAGAATATCCGTTTTAGGGTGCTGTTTATTGCAGCATCCTTTATTGTTTAATAGGGAATTTCTTCGAAATTTCCTATTAAACAATAATCTCTCCGAGGGATGCGCAGCTCGCGGTAGGGAAGTTTGCCTTGCGGCACCGCTCGCGCGCGAAGTGTGTGCAAGCACACACTTTTTTAACCGGGAAATTTCTTTGAAATTCCTTAGTTAATAAAAACTCTCCGAGAGATGCTAAGCTTTCGGCAGAGAAGTTTGCCTTTCGGCACACACTTTTTTAGAGGAGACTTTATGAGAATTTTAAATGTAATTGCCCAAAAGCCTATGTCCACAGGAAGCGGTATTTATCTTACCGAGTTGGTAAGAGTAATAGCTGGGCAGGGACATACTCAGGGAGTAGTGGCAGGAGTATACAAAGAGGATGTTATAGATTTGCCGAAAGAGGCAAAATTTTATCCTGTATATTTTAATTCTGAGGAATTGCCGTTTAATATATTCGGAATGTCTGACGAAATGCCTTATGAAAGTACCCGTTACTGTGATATGACAGATGAAATGGAAGAAAAATATAAAAGGACATTTTTAAAAGTTATTGATAAAGCGGTAGATGAAATAAAGCCTGATATTATTCTGTGCCACCATTTATATTTACTTACAAGCCTGGTAAGAGAGCACTTTCCTGAAATGAAAGTCTATGGTTTTTGTCATAACACAGATATCAGGCAGATGGGAAAACATAATCTGGAGAGAGAGTTTATTATAGACAATGTAAGGAAACTTGATAGAATATTTGCACCTCAAAAGGCTCAGGCTGTTGAGTTGGACAAAATATACGGTATAGATGCCGATAATATAACTCTTGTCGGAATAGGTTATAATCAAAGTATTTTTAATGCAGATGGAAGAAAAAAAGATAAGGATGTAAAACGCCTGCTCTTTACAGGGAAAATAGCTGAAAAAAAGGGAGTAATGAGTTTGCTTAAAAGCCTGAATAAACTTGATTATCCCGAAAATGAACTGGAGCTTACCCTGGTTGGAGGGGCAGGAAATGAAACAGAATTTAACTTAATAAAAGAACTGGCGGAAAAATGTAAGTATGAAGTGAACTTTACAGGAAGGCTTGCACTGAATGAAGTTGCGAAAAGATATAAGGACAGTGATGTGTTTATTCTTCCTTCATTTTTTGATGCTATTCCTTTGGTTGTAATAGAGGCACTTGCCTGTGGAATGAAAGTTGTTATGACAAATCTGTCAGGTGTGCCTGAATTCTTTGCCGGTAATGCACCAAAAGCAAATATCAGGTATGTGAAACTGCCTACTTTAAGAAATATGGATGAACCGGTAAAAGAAGAGCTGCCGGCCTTTGAAGAAGAGTTGGCTGAAAAGATAAGAGAGAGTATAGAGGATGATTCCAAGGTTGATGTAACTTGCGTTAAGAGTCTTTCTTGGGAAAATATTCTGAAAAAAGTCTTAGAATGATATGAGTTTAAACAAAAGAAAAGCAGGTTCCCAGATGCCTGCTTTCTTTTTATTCACATATGATGGTATTGTGTGAACCAGAGATGATATTATAATACATTATGTATCAGTATTTGTAAAATTGTTTAATTTTATATAAAAGAATATTTATAGAGAAATGCTATAAGTAAAATTATTTTTCAATTATAAAACACAAGGTAGCCATAAACCTGCTGGTAAGCTCGTTCACCTTCTCTATGGTATTTGATGACTTAAAAGTTAAAGCTTCTTCCAAGAGACTTTTGAAGGAAGCAATGATCAGATTATTTGCCAATATCAGGTTATTTTTGTTTAATCTTATGTTAGGAAAGCCTACTAATGGCTCTAAGATATCGTAACACCTTAAATTTAAGTTTTTGCCGACATACATTTTGTGTATACTGGCAGAATGTTCCTGCTCTTCATCAGGGAAGATTCTATAGTATTCTTCAAATATTGAGGTTAAATCATCGCTATGTTTTCCAAAGAAAAAGTTATTGTAAATTTCCGGAAATTTAAAAGCATTTAGGCAGAAAAATTTCCATATTTCCATAAAGTTCTCATACTCCGATAAATTTCTTTTACTTAATTCAGCCAGGGCATGGCTATACTCTTCAAAAAAACTTTAACAGAAGCAAGAGATATCAGATATTCCGAATCTTTTAAAAATATGAATATAAGGTCGAATTATGAAAACCGGCTTTTATCAGCAATCCTTCTAATATGAATATTATCAAAATTCTCATTTTCAATCATTTCCCTGGTTGCAAGAACAAAGGAACGAAGCCTTTCGTTTCTTTGTTCAGGTGTAGCTTTGTTTGCCATATTGTATATCCTCTTTCATCTATGATATGATAATTAATGGTGCTATAAAGATTTTGCAAAAATAACCCCAAATTTGGGATAAATACACCAATTAATGTATAACGTTTCTTAACAAAAACTATATTATACTAAAATAACACAAATTTCAAATGAAATCAGATAAAAATACTGTATTTTAAGAGGTAAAAAAAGTAAGGAGGAACAGTATGAATGCAATGCAGATTATGGAAGATGAATATATAACTTTATGGACAAGACAGGTCAGTGAAATAATGAAAGAAATAGAGGAGAATGGTATATACAAGGTAAAGGAAGAGTATATAAGAAAAAAAGAATGATACTATATCGGATTATTATTTAAGCCTTTACAAGTGGTTTACGAGAGAAGCTAAAAAATATATAGAAGTCAAAGATGAATACCTATACCCAATATGGTTTAGTGTAGCTGATGAATTCAGGTTAAGACCGGTTGAGGGAACAGTTACCTTGAAATTAAAGATTCCCAGTAAAGATATATTGTTCTGTAATTATGACGCCTGGGGTTATGTTGTTAATTATTTTTATGTACCATTGGATGAAGCTGATAAGTTAAGGCATAAGGAAGAATTAGCTAAATATGGTCTGACATCTGATGATGAATTATTTTTAACGGCGAAAGGCAATTTTTACCCTCTACTTAAAAGAAAGGTTGAAAAAAGCTGGGAAAGGATATTTACTCTTAAACCTGATGATGAAAAAGCCTGCCTCGTGGCAGTTGTCTGGGAAATAAAGAAGGAGTGGATAGAGGAGGTGGAACACTATGAGGGATAATTCAGACAATGTAATAATGTGGACATCCAAAGAAGATATAGTGATTGAAACTTTAGAAAGAGATGGGGTAAGTTTTGTAAAAAAAGAATATATAGATAAAAAATATGGTGAAACAGCCTGGATATTTAAGACTGCTTATAGCTTTTTCTGTAAAGAAGCGGAAAAGAGAATTCCTAAGCCGGTACAGGCAGAAAGTCCGATATGGATATTTGCGGATGAAGAGGCGGTATTTAAGAGTACGGGAAACACTTTGTTGAAACTCTCAGTTCCGAAAGAAGAAATAATATTTTTTGACTTAAGGGATTGGAACAAGATATTAAACCTATGCTTTCTTGGAAGTGAGAAGGAAGAAAATGAGTTTAGAAATAAACTAAAATTTCAAGGCATAAAGGATAATTTGGATATAATTAATACACCGTTTTATCCGCTGCTTAAAAAAGAATTGACGGATAGCTGGAAGCAACTCTTTGATAGACCGAATTTGTGCAAAAAGTATACTGAAGGGGCAGTGTGGCAGCTAAAAAAAGAGTGGGTGATAGAAAAAAATATATTATAGATATAAAAGAGGCTGATTTTAGCCTCTTTATTTATTTATATTTTTACAATAAATGATAATTCTATATTGACAAAAATGGTATAAAGGTAGTATATTAAGGTTAGTAAATAAGCGCGCTTAATAAAGCAATTTATTGTAAAAAATTGCAAGACACAATTACTATGAAAGGAGGATATAATTCGTGAAACTAGAGATTGGAAATTTTCAGGTAAAAGATATTCAGTTTGGTAGCGAATTGTCCTACAAAGATGGAATACTTACCATCAACAAAGAAGAAGCACTTAAAATGGTTCGTGAAGACGAAAGAATTACAGAAGCAGAGCTTTATATTGCAAAGCCGGGCGATAAGATTCGCCTTTGTCCTGTAAAAGAGGCTATAGAGCCTCGTGTGCGCCTTGACGGAAAGGGGCTTTTCCCGGGATATACAAGTCCTTTAAGACAGTCAGGTGAAGGTGTTCTTCATGCACTTAAAAATTGTAGTGTACTTGTAGTTGGCAGGCACTGGGGCGGATTCCAGGACGGACTTATCGATATGAGCGGTCCGGGTCAGAAACTCACATACTTTGGCGGTCTTAATAATATAGTTCTGGTTGCTGATACAAATGAAGAATTTGAAAAACGTGAGCAACAGAAGAAAAATGATGCATTAAGACGCGCAGGTCATAAGCTTGCAGAATTTATCGGTCAGTGCGTAAAGGACTTAACTCCTGAAAGTAAAGATGTATATGAGACAACTCCTATTACAAAACGTAGTGTAGAGATAAATAAACTTCCTTCTGTTGTAGCTGTACTTCAGCCACAGTCACAGATGGAGGCACTTGGATACAATGACCTCATTTACGGATGGGACATGAATAAATATCTTCCTACTCTTATGAGTCCTCAGGAAGTGCTGGACGGAGCGTTGATTTCCGGTTCGTTCATGCCTTGCTCCTCAAAATGGTCAACCTATGATTTCCAAAACTTCCCTATTCTTAGAAGGCTTATGGAAGAGGATGGAAAGGATTATAATTTCTTGGGTGTAATCATGTCTAACCTTAACGTAGCAATGGATCAGAAAGAAAGAGTTATTCAGATGCTTGTACAGCAGGCTACTGAACTTGGGGCTGATTTTGCGCTTGTTACCGAAGAAGGATATGGTAACCCTGATGCAGACTATGTAGGTGCTATTGCTGCTCTTGAAACTGCAGGTATCAAGGTAGTCGGTGTTGCTAATGAGTGTACCGGTCGTGATGGTGCTTCACAGCCTCTTGTTACGCTTGATGAGAAGATTGTGGCTATGGTTTCCACAGGTAACGTATCGGAACTTATTGAACTTCCTCCAATGGAAACAGTACTTGGAGAGCTTGAAGCACTTGGAAGAGATGGTAACTCAGGCGGTTGGGAAGGTGATGAGATACTGGGACCTTCAGTAAGACCTGACGGATCAATCATTATGGAAGACAATGGTCTTTTCTGCGGTGATATGATTGTAGGTTGGTCAACCAAGACTATGAAAGATTTTTAAGGAGGAAACTTAAATGAAAAAGGCGATTGTATATATCAATCAGTTCTTCGGTCAGTTAGGTGGAGAGGATACAGCGGATGTGGCTCCTGAGATTCGAGAAGGACAGGTTGGCCCTGCAATGGAATTTGATAAAGAACTGGAAGATTGCGAAGTAACCCATACAATAATCTGTGGTGATAATTACATTGGTTCTAACACGGAAGATGCTGTAAATAGGATCTTAGATATGTTAAAGGATCTTAAGTTTGATCTGTTTATAGCTGGTCCTGCTTTTCAGGCAGGTCGTTATGGAGTAGCCTGCGGAACTGTATGCAAGGCTGTTAAGGATAAATATAATGTACCTGTAATTACTTCTATGAATGTTGAAAACCCTGGTGTTGAAATGTTCAGAAAAGAAATGATAATCATGAAGGGCGGAAATATTGCTTCAAAGATGAGACAGGATATAAAGGCTCTTGTAGCTGTTGCCAATAAAATGCTTAAGGGGGAGCAGGTTGGACCTGCAGATGAGGAAGGATACTTCCCTACAGGACATCGTCATCAGGTATTCCTTGAGAGTGGTGAGACAGCGGCAGACAGATTTATGAAGATGCTTCGTGCAAGAATTCATAATGAGCCTTATGTATCGGAGCTTATTATTCCTAAACTTGACAGAGTGCCTATAGCTCCTCCTGTCAAGGATCTTAAGACAGTCAAGATTGCACTTCTTAATACGGGCGGTATTGTTCCTGTAGATAACCCTGACCGTATCCAGTCAGCTTCCGCAACCAGATGGGGCAGATATGACATATCAAATATGGACAGGCTTGAAGGCGGAGTATTTAAGACAGTACACGCAGGTTTTGATCCGGCAGCGGCTGACGCAGATCCTAATGTAATTATGCCGGTAGATGCTATGAAGGTTTTGCTTAAGGAAGGTGTATATGGAAGCCTTCACAATTATTTCTATACTACAGTAGGTACGGGAACAACTGAAAAAGAAGCTTCCAGAATGGCAAAGGAGATAATACCGTTATTGCAGGAGGATCATGTTGATGCCTGCATAATGGTCAGCACGTGAGGTACCTGTACACGTTGCGCTGCAACGATGGTTAAAGAAATTGAACGTACAGGTATGCCTATAGTACATATGTGTAACCTTATTCCGGTATCAAAGACAGTCGGAGCGAACAGAATTGTACCTACAATCTCTATTCCTTATCCTCTGGGAGATCCTGCTACTTCTAAAGAAGATCAGTGGAAGCTTCGTTACCATAGAGTAAAGGTTGCTGTTGAAGCACTTGCTAAAGCAATAGATGAACAGACGGTTTTTGATGTATAAGATGTAGTTTTTGACCACCCCTTACCCATATGGGACAAATGGGGTGGTTTTTTGTTATAAAATATATAGTTGAATTAATGATTTCAACGGAGGGAAACATATGGGGACAAATAAAAAAAATAATACAGTATTTATATTTTCAATTATTCTTGCTGTTATAGTCGCCGGATGGGCAGTTAAATTCAGTAAAAATTTTGAAGCGGTTTCAGGTGCGGCTTTTGCATTTTTAACCAATGACTTTGCCTGGCTTTATCTTTTTGTAGTCTTGGCATTTGTAGCTTTTTTACTTTTTATAGCATTCAGTAAGTACGGAAATATTAAACTTGGTGCAGACGATTCCAAACCTGATTATTCAACACTTTCCTGGTTTGCAATGCTATTTGGCTGTGGCATGGGTGTCGGTCTTGTGTTCTACGGAGTGGCAGAACCTGTATCGCATTTCGTAAGCCCTCCTGCTGGAGCGGGTATTGAAGCAGGTACACAGGAAGCAGCAGAATTTGCAATGCGTTCTTCATTTATGCACTGGGGTTTTGAGCCTTGGGCATGTTATGCGATAGTTGGTCTTGCACTTGCTTACTTATGTTCAGAAGAAATAAAGAAGGTCTGCTAAGTACGGTTTTAGAGCCGCTTATTGGCGAAAAACACGTAAATGGTACATCAGGAAAGATAGTTGATATACTTGCAACATTTGCTACGCTTGCCGGTGTTGTTACCTCTCTTGGGCTTGGAACAATGCAGATAAGTAGTGGACTTAATTATTTGTTCGGTATTCCTTCTACATTGGTAGTGTATATAGCTATTATAGTTATTATCACTATAATTGTAGTGTGGTCAGCAATGTCAGGTATAGGCAAAGGTATAAAGATAATATCGGATGCTAACCTTTACATAGCTTTAGGGTTTATGATTATTGCTTTTATAGTTGGGCCTAAAGTTCCTATCTTAAATGATTTGGTAAATTCACTTGGGCAGTACTTACAGAATTTTGTTCAGGACAGTCTTACAGTTCATCCTTTTGGGGATAACAGTTGGGTAGCGGGCTGGAGAGTGTATTATTGGGCGTGGTTTATAGCCTGGGGACCATTTGTAGGTGTATTTATCGCACGTATTTCGAAGGGAAGGACCATAAGAGAGTTTATTATGGGTGTTATGCTCGCTCCTGCTCTTGCATCATTTGTGTGGTTCTCTATTTTTGGAACGCTCGGACTTAATCTTGGAATTAACGGAACTCTTTCAATGGAAGAAATGAGTGAAATAGCCGCAAATCCATCGGTAGGACTTTTTGTGGTATTTAGCAAATATCCGCTCGGATTTGTGCTTTCGATTATTGCTATTGTACTTCTTTGCACCTTCTTTATTACATCTGCTAACTCAGGTACCTTTGTATTATCTATGCTGACTTCTAACGGTAATTTGAATCCTCCGCAGCGCAATAAGATAATATGGGGTGTACTTCAGGCAGCTACAGCCATAGGGCTCCTTAGGGCGGGTGGTCTTAAACCGTTACAGACAATATCCATCGTTGCAGCTTTCCCATTTATATTTATAATGGTAATGACGGCAATTTCTACAATAAAAAGCACTGAAAAATGATGAAAAAGTGCAAAAAAATAGACAAAGTATGTAAAAATAGTATTTTTATAAATATGGTAGATATATTGTATAATCCTATCTCTAACAGTCCAATATAAAAAAATCGCTGTAATCCCTTATACATACTGGGTTACAACGATTTTTGCCTTTATCACGGACTTTGTTATTATATTTCTGTTCTTTACTAAGTTTTTTTGAATATTCTAAATTTTTTTGTTATAAATTCATAATCCGTTGTATTTCGGCTGGACAAGTTTACATCAATGTAATATATTTATACTGAAAAAGTTAATAAAAATAACAGGAGATTTAAGGTTATGAACGATTTGATTTTGGTATTTGCAAAGCTCTTGATAGGTTTTTTGTCTGCAATTACAATCATTAATTTTACCGGAAAGGGAAACATTGCCCCTAACTCTGCCAGTGACCAGGTGCAGAACTATGTTTTAGGTGGAATCATAGGCGGTGTAATATACAATAAAAATATAGGTATTCTTGAGTATCTACTTGTTATGCTTGTATGGTTTATTCTTGTTACAGGGTTCAGATGGATAAAAAAGCATAATATTAAGCTAAAACAGTTGATTGACGGTAAAGCTCTTATAATTATAAATAACGGAAAGGTAGATGTGGAAAATTGCAAGAAAGCAGGACTTTCTGCACATGATGTTGCATTTAAGCTAAGAGCCAACAATGTGTATTCGGTAAAAGAGGTTAAAAGAGCTGTGGTAGAGCAAAACGGACAGTTTATTATAGTGCTTGAAGGGGAGGAAAATCCAAAATTCCCTATAATTACAGATGGACATCTTCAGAAGAATATATTAGAGATAATAGGAAAAGATGAGGAATGGCTTAAAGAAAGACTTAATGAAAAAGGTTATGAAGAATACAGTCAGATTTTCCTTGGTGAATATGTTGATGGCAAGATTGTTCTTGTGTCTTATGAATAATTTGGGGTAATTTTGCTTGAAAGGAATAACTATGATTGTAGAAGAAATTACAAATGAATTATTTAAAAATGCAGGATGAAAAAAATACAGAGATTTTAACAGCAGGTTGATTCCTACAGTTGACAAGGAGGCCATGATTGGAGTAAGAACACCTGAACTTAGAAAGTACGCTAAACAACTTGTAAAAAGAGAAGATGTGGGAGAGTTTTTACATTCAGTTCCACATAAATATTTTGATGAAAATCAGCTTCATGCTTTTATACTAGCAGAAATAAAGGATTTTGGGGTTTGTCTTGAAGAAGTAAAAAGCTTTATTCCTTATATAGATAACTGGGCAACCTGTGATCAGCTTTCGCCAAAAGTATTTAAGAAATATCGCAAGGAACTTCTTAAACATATAAAAGAATGGATAAACTCAGATAAAACATACACAGTAAGATTTGGTATAGGCATGCTTATGGAGCATTTTTTGGATGAAGATTTTGACCCGGCATATCCTGAGATGGTAACAGAGATAAGGTCTGAGGAGTATTATATAAATATGATGACAGCCTGGTATTTTGCTACAGCACTTGCAAAAGCAATATGAACAGGTAATTCCGTTTATTGAAAATAAGAAACTTGATACCTGGACGCATAATAAGGCTATTCAAAAAGCAGTGGAAAGTTATAGGATTACAGATGAGCAGAAAACTTATCTTAAAGGGCTTAAAGTAAAATGCAAGTAATAGTTGTCAGATAGACAGGTAATGAGGTAGGAAATATATAGAATATTTTAAGAAAAATTGAAATAATATAAAAAAATATTGTGATTATAGTTGAAATAATGTGTGCAAAGTGATATTATACCTAAAAATACTTAGAGAATCCAGTAACTTTAAGGGGTTAGTTATGAAAATAAAACTAATAAAATGGAGTAAAGATTTAAGCAAAGAGCTGATAAACATTTGCAATAATATAGACCGTTCCTATCTGTCAAACCGCATACCATACCCTTATACTGAGAAGGATGCGGACTTTTGGTTTGGTATGGCAACGGAACATGACGGTAAGGATGGTATATTCAGGGCTATTGTTGTAGATGATAAGGTTGTGGGGAATATTGCGGTTGAACAAAATTCGGATGTCAGATGTAAAGATAGTGAAATAGGATATTTTTTGCTTACAGAGAACTGGTCTAAAGGCATAATGACAGAAGCAGTAAAACAAATCTGTAAGCTTGCTTTTGATAATCTCGATATAGTACGCATATCGGGAACTGTGTATTTACCTAATACTGCATCGCAGCGTGTGCTTGAAAAAAATGGTTTTGAAAGTGAAGGTGTGCGGAAAAATGCTGTATATAAAGATGGCAAGCTTTATGACTTGTGTTTATATGGCAAATTAAAACAATAATAGATGTAGGAGTAAGAGATTGAATTTTCAAATAATATTCTTAGAGTCAGCTGCCTGGTCGTTGTTGTGGATTATTATGGTGGCTATATCGGTAAGAATATTTCCGTTTACTATAGAGCATGATTATCCGGAAGCGGCAAGAAAGGTAGCAAAACTTCCGGAACTCACAGGGAATATAAAAAGAAATTTTATACTTAGTTTATTGAAATAATTATTAAAAAACACTATTACATCCCCTGCTCGAGGATTTGGGCAGGGGATATTTCTATGAGTTTCAATATTATATCTGCCTAACCTTATACTTATATACAAGCGCTTTATATGCAAAAATATAAAAAAAGTAAATCAAAAAGATATTATCTTGACTTTTTGAAACCCATTTCATATAATTTGATTAACCCATTTCAAATAAGTAAATACGGAGGATAGTATGTCGGACAATAAAAAAATATCAGTTGATATTTCTTTGCAAAGAGAAAGCAGAAAATTTGAAGGCTGGGGTACTTCTCTTTGTTGGTGGGGAAATGTGATTGGGAGATGGGAAAATAAGGAAACAGTAGAAAAAATATGTAGCCTGCTTTTTGAGGAAGCTAACGGATTGGGACTAAATATTCTGCGTTATAATTTAGGTGGAGGAGAAAATCCACCAAATAAGAAAAATTTTAGGGTTGGAGCGGATATGCCCTGCATTTTAAAGGAAGACGGAAGTTTAGATTTAGAGGTAGATAAGGCGCAGCTAAGTATCTTAAAGCAGGCGGTGAAATATGGGCTTGATACTCTTGAGATTTTTTTAAACAGTCCACCGCTAAGTATGCTTAAATATCCATCTACTGCGGGAGCTGATGACGGTCTTTGCAATCTTAAAGAAGAAATGACAGAAGCTTTAGCCGGGTATTTAGCAGATTGTGCACTGGCTATTGAAAAAGAACTTGATATAAATGTATCGACTATAGCACCATTTAATGAGCCTGTTTCTTTTTGGTGGAAGAGTGAAAATGATCAGGAAGGCTGTCATTTTGATGTAGAAGAGCAGAGTAAGCTCATTGAAGCTTTGGCAGATGCCATAGAAAGAACAGGGCTTAAAAATACAGGAATAAGTGCACCGGAGTGCTGGAGTACTTTTGAGAGTATATATTGTATTAATCATTATTCAAAAAAAGCATTAAGTCAGGTAAAGCAGATAAATACTCATTCATATTTTAGCAATGAGCAGAGCAGAAAAGAATTATATGAAGTAGCAAAACACTTAGGAAAACCGCTTTGTATGTCTGAAATAAGCTGTGGAGGAAATGCCACACATAATCACAGTGATATTAGCGGAGGAATAGAGCTTGCAAAAAATATAGGAGTTCATCTAAATGAGATGAAAGCGACTTCCTGGATTTATTGGCAGGCTGTAGAAAATGAACTGATGAAGCATAATCATGGTCTTATGCATGCCAATTTTGAAGGAGCGGAAGAATTTTTCTTAACAAAACAGTACTATGTTTTGGGAAATTATGCTAAATTTATAAGACCCGGAATGAATATATTAGATAGTGAAAATTCAGATTTGGTTATAGCGGAAGATGAAGATAAAGGAAAGCTTGTAATTGTGGCTTTGAATGATAGTGAGTTATCTAAAAACTTAAAGTTTTCTTCAGATAGTATTAAAAAGTGGAAAAACTGTGCTATATACAAAACCTCTGAAACAGAGAGTTTAGAAAATATAAATGGGGCGGTTAATGGTGAATATGAGCTTAAGCCATATTCTGTTACAACTTTGTTATTTGAAAAATAGGTTAACTCCTCCCCAAATTATTCATGCCATAGGTTATAGACCTTTTACTCTTCATAATACATTAGGATAAACAATTTTTAGTCTGTGACTACGGGGGATATTACCAAACATCTGCAAAATATTGTAGTGGGGGCTTGTGGCTTGATTACGATATTTCGCAAGATGTTTTGTGTATAATTTGGGATTAAACAAAGAAAGTAGGAAGAATATGCAGGAAAAAACAATGACGATTTATGATATAGCGAAGGAGGCGGGAGTATCTCCGGCTACAGTATCAAGGGTTTTGACAGGAAATGCAAGAGTAAAGGAAGATAAGAAAGAAAAAATTTTAAGTATAATAAAAGAAAATAATTTTAAGCCTAATGCCCTTGCAAGAAGTCTTATAAATAAAGCCACAAAAACAATAGGCTTTTATAGTACCGGATATCACAAATCCGTTTTTTTCAGGTGTATTCCTGGAGGCTGAAAAAAAGGCGTTAAGTCTCGGATATACAATGATTTTATGCAATTCTATGAATGACAATAAGATGAATCGCACAGGAGTTGAATCCCTGTATCTGGATATGCTACGCGAAAAACAGGTGGACGGTATAGTTATTATGGGTGGCAGAGCGAATGAGAAGAAATCAGGCAGGGGGCAGGCAGAAGAACTTAAAGCAATAACACAGAAAATTCCGGTTATTTTCATAAATGGAGCTATGTCAGGGGTAAAAAGCTATCATGTGGCGGCTGATGAAAAGAGTGGAATGCAAGAACTTATTAAGTATCTGGCAGCTCTTGGGCATAAAAGGGTAGGCTTTATAGGAGGAAGAAAGGGGATTACTTCGACAGATATAAAACATACAGCATTTTTGGAAGCTGTGAAGCAGGGAATATTTCAAAGCAAAGAAGAATGGTTGATAACAAGTAATTTTTCGGTGGAAGACGGTTATGAAAGTATGAGAAAATTACTTGACTGTAAAGAATTGCCTACTGCGGTTATGGCGGTGAATGATTTTACTGCTATAGGAGCTATAAATGCAGCTAAAGATAGAGGACTCAGAGTTCCTGAAGATATATCCGTTACAGGCTTTGACGGGATATATATGACAGAAGCGGTTCGCCCCAGAATAACAACTGTCTCACAAAATTATATGGAACTTGGGGCAAAGGCTATAGAAATTATAGATAAGCTTACACTTGGAGAGAAGGTAAAAAGAAAATATACTGTAGATACAATGGTATTAATAAAGGACTCTTGCAGTAGTCCTTTATAATTAAAATTAAAACATGATTTTATATAAATAATTTTGAAACCCATTTCAAAAAAAGTGCAAAAAAAGTATTGACATAATGCTATAAACTTACTATAATCAAAATATGAAATGGGTTTCATAAATTTATAACTAAGGGATGCTTACAAAAACTATTGCTGTATATAGCAGTAAGTGAGAAAGAGGAGGTAGTATATGAAAAAATTAAACTTGCGCGTTTTGGCTGCTACTTTGGTAGCAGGGTTGTTTCTATCCGGATGTGGAGCGGCTTCCGGTGACAATTCTTCTAAAAAGGATGATATGGCTTCAAAAGGGAATGTGAAGACGAGTTCTGTTTCAAAAATTGATAAAGAGAGCGAAACGCCTAAAGAAGCTGTCAACCTTAAAATGGCTTGCTGGGGAAGCGAGAATGATATTAAGACATATGAAGCCAGAGCAGCTATGGTACATGAAAAATATCCGGATATAACATTAGAGGTTATGGCAATTCCTAATGATGGTTATGATACTAAGATACAAACTATGATAGCCTCAGGGGATGCGCCTGATATTATACAGGTAGGAGAGGCGAGTAATTCCTATGCTTCTAAAGGAGTTTTAGAAGATTTATCTAAACTTTCCGAAGCTGCCGGGCTTGATCTTGCAAAGCGATTTGGAACAGCAACCTCTACTTATACATGGCAGAATACCTTGTATGCTATGCCTGACAGGGGTGGAGCTATGATAGTGTACTATAATAAGGATATGTTTGATGCTGCAGGGGTATCCTACCCTACAAAAGATTGGACCTGGAAAGATTTGCTTGAAGCTGCCAAGAAGCTTACAATAACAAAGGATGGAGTTGTAGAGCAGTATGGATTTGCAGCAGGTGGCTGGTGGCCTTGGTGGATGAGTTTTATGTATCAGAATGGTGGAAGTATTCTTGATAGTAATCTTGAAATGTTACAGTTAATTCACCTGAGAATGTAGAAGCAATAAACTTCTATAATGATCTTGTACATAAGTATAAAGTAGCTCCTTCCGCAGATGATTACAGCCGTTTTGGACTTAAAGACGGACAGCCCGATCCGCTGTTTGCACAGGGACATTGTGCTATAAATATAACAGGATTCTGGAATGTAGGCTCTCTTGAGAGTGTAGAAGGGCTTAACTGGGATATGGCACCTATGTGGAAGAATAAGGTGGGAGCAACCTTTTCATTCGGTAGCGGTCTTGCTATACCTAAGGGAGGCAAAAATGTAGATGCAGCTTTTCGTGCCATTGAATTTCTTACAAGCCTTGACGGACAGAAACCTATAGTAGAAAATAAACAGGATGCGCCTGCCAATGTAGAACTTCTTCAAAGCGATCTTTTCTTAAAACCTGCCTGGGCAGAGGGAAGAAATATGAATTTTAATGCTTTTGCAGACTCAGCTGACATAATAGTTTCTCCTCCTCTTCATCCTAAGTGGAATGAAATACAACGTGTATTTGATGAAAATTTCAGTGTTTTATTTGCAGAAGGGGGAGATTGTACAGGAACACTTAAAAAGATAGAAAAAGAGTTGAATGACGTAATAAAATAATAAACTATTTGTTTAAGAACGGGGGCTGTCGTGACGGATAAGATCCGCCGTGGCAGCCCCTGCTTGAATAGAAGGAGGGAGACTATGGGCTCCAAAATGAAAGCAGCACGGAGAGAAGCCATTTGGTTTTATATTTTTGTTTCGCCATGGGTTTTAGGATTTTTATTTTTTTCTCTTGGTCCTATGATAGCCTCTTTATTTTACAGTTTAACAGACTGGAAACTATGTTTGGAGAAGCTAATTTTTGTAGGATTTAAAAATTATGTAAAAGATTTTTACGGCAGATAAAAAAATTTTTATAAAAGTTTGTTAAATACATTTTTTTATGCAGGCTTAACGGTTCCGCTTTCTCTTATAATTTCTTTATTGCTTGCATTTTTTTATTAAGTTATAAGATCTCGTGGAATGAAGATTTTTCGTGACTATATACTATCTGCCGGTGCTGGTTCCTCTTACAGCGGTAGCTTTTTGTATTCTTTTTGGATATTTAATACACAGATAGGTTTAGCAAATCAGTTTTTTTAGGTTTATTTGGCATAAAACCTCTTTCCTGGCTTTATGATGAAAATCTCATAAAATATGTAATTGTGTTTATGGGATTATGGCAGGGCGGAGGAAGTCTTGTATTGGTACTTGCCGCTATAAATGGTGTACCTAAGGCATTGTATGAATCAGCAAGTCTTGACGGAGCAGGTATATGGAAGCAGTTTTGGAATATTACGGTACCTCTTATTTCACCGGTATTATTTTTCAATCTTATTACCGGACTTATAGGTTCTTTACAGGTATTTACCCAATCTTATGTACTTACAGACGGATATTATAAACCGAATAATGCAGCTATGATGATAAGCAACTATTTATATTTGAAAGGATTTTCGGATTTTGAAATGGGATATGCCTGTGCACTTGGCTGGATAATTTTTGTTATAATTATAATCCTTAGTGCCATTGTGTTCCGTTCTTCTGCTATGTTTGTATTTTATGAAGGAGAGGTGAAAAAGAATGGGAAACGATAGAAAACCTATTGAGAAAGCGGTAGTATACATTTTGCTTATTCTTATCGGAATAATGTTTATTTCACCTTTTATTTTTATGATTTCAATTTCGCTGGCTTCAGATGCAACTAATGTAAAAGGAGCATTTACTTTTAATTCCTAAGGAATTTCATTTTGAGAATTATTTAAAAAATATTTGAAAAAGAATTCAACTATGGGAAGACATTTGATAAACAGTATAGTTTTTTTGTGTTTTTTTCTGCATGGTTGGACAGGTATTTTTCAAGTTCATTTGTGGCATTTGGCTTTTGCAAGACTGAGGGCGAAGGGGAAGAATATTATTTTTTTAATGCTTTTTGGCAACATTGATGATACCACAGGATGTTTATATCATACCGCAGTTTATGTTATTTAAAAAATTAAACTGGTTGAATACATACCTTCCTATAATAATACCTAATTTCTGTGGAGGAGCATTTAACATCTTCCTGATGCGCCAGTTTTTTATGACAATTCCTACAACCCTGGATGACGCGGCAAAAATAGATGGACTGGGATATTTTGGAATTTATAGAAGAATAGTTCTGCCTCTTATGAAACCTATACTTATAGCAGTTGCTTTATTTACATTCCAATTTAACTGGGGATGGTTCTATGGGCCTTTAGTTTTTATACAGGACAGGGAGAAATATCCGCTTGCAGTAGCTCTAAAATATATGCAGGCATCATCCGGAAATGCAGTTCCAAATTGGCATCTGGTAATGGTAGGAGCTATGTTTTTAACTATTCCGCCGCTTATTACATATTTCTTTGGACAGAAATACATACTTGAAGCTAATATAGCGGCAGGAAGTGCCTCGATAAAGTAAGATTTATGAACTTAAAATTTCTCTTTGATATGTCATTTGACGTGGGTGTCAAAAGTATTTGACACCCAATTATACAGGATTGCTTCGGTTTCATTTCCCACAATCTTTGTAAAATATTTGTGACCTGCTCATTTTTTGCAAAAAATCGCTGTATCCCCCATTATATACAGGGTTACAACGATTTTTATTTTTGTCATGGACTTTTGTATTTTCATCATGCAGGTAAACATATTTTGTTGAAAAATTTGCTTTCATCCAGATAATAATGTATATCAGCAATTTCTACAAGAAAAGTGCTGAAAAATGATGAAAAAGTGCAAAAATGGATAAAGTATGCAAAAAGTGTTTTACAAATATGGTAGATATGTTGTATAATAAATGGTGCATGATGTTGTAAATCTAATCAATGACTAAAATTTGCAAAAATATTTGTAATAAAATGTAAGATTTTGCAAATCTTTATAAAAAAATTTTTAGTTTAATCCATTAAAAATAGGTTTTAAAACGAGAAAAAGGAGTGTGAACTATGAGTAAGCTGTATGATGTAATTATTATTGGGGCAGGACCTGGTGGACTTGCGGCTGGTCTTTACAGTGGAAGAGCCAGACTTTCTACTCTGATTATTGAGAAGGGTAGTGATGGCGGACAGATAGCAATCACAGATGAGATTGAAAACTATCCGGGACAGGTTCTTGAGGACGAGAGTGGCCCATCACTTATCGCCAGAATGACAAAACAGTGTGAGCACTTTGGTTGTGAGCGTGTAAGTGATACAGTTGTTTCTGTAGAGCTTAAAGGTGATGTTAAGAAGGTTACATGTAATAACGGTACTTATGAAGGAAAGACTGTAATCATTGCAACCGGTGCTTATCCAAGACCAATTGGCTGTGAAGGTGAGAAAGAATTTGCAAGCAAGGGTGTATCTTACTGTGCTACCTGTGATGCTAACTTCTTTGAAGGTTTCGATGTTTATGTTGTCGGCGGCGGAGATTCTGCAGTTGAAGAAGCTATGTATCTTACAAATTTGCAAGAAATGTTACTATCATTCATAGAAGAAATGAGCTTAGGGCAGCTAAATCCATTCAGGAGAAGGCTTTCAAAGTTCCTAATCTCCACTTTATGTGGGATAGTGCTGTTACAAAGCTTTATGGTGATGGTATTCTTTCAGAGATGGATGTTAAGAATGTAAAGACAGGCGAGATTACTCACGTTGTTGCTAATGAAGAGGATGGAATGTTTGGTCTTTTCGGTTTTATCGGAAGAATTCCTAACTCAGATCTCTTCAAGGATACAGGTCTTGAACTTGATGATAGAGGCTATTTCATCACTGATGATAATATGTGCACCAATATTCCGGGTGTATATGTAGTTGGTGATGTCAGGGTAAAAGAGCTTCGCCAGGTAGTTACAGCAGCAGCAGATGGTGCTATTGCAGCAACTATGGCCGATAAGTATGTAAACGGACTTATTTAATAATGTAAGTGTCAAAAGTATAAAAATTCGATTGTAACATACTTACAGGAGAGTTTATTATCTTTTGTCACCGCACATATTATGTAAACCATTTTATAAAATATATATTTCAGGAGGAAACGGATATGTTAGAAGTAAATAAGGAAACATTTGGACCAGAGGTACTTGAGGCTGAGGGTTATGTATTTGTAGATTTTTATGGTGATGGTTGTGTGCCTTGTCAGGCACTTATGCCTTTTGTACATGGTCTTGCTGATGAATTTGAAGGAAAACTTAAATTCTGTGCACTCAATACTACACAGGCCCGTCGTCTTGCTATCGGACAGAAGATTTTAGGCCTTCCTGTTATGGCTATTTACAAAGGTGGCGAGAAGGTTGAAGAGCTTGCTAAAGAAGATTGTACAGAGCCTGCTATCAGAGCTATGGTTGAGAAGTATGCACAGTAAAAGAATTGCAAAAAAATCTAAAAAAATAAGATAATTTGCAAGTAATTTATCAATAATCAGGGGAAATTGCCGGAGTATTGAAATATTTTTACAACTGTGATACACTTCTATGTGTAAGGAAAATGCGTTTAGAGCATTAGCTTTAACGATATATGTTAAACACTTTGAAAGGAGAATATGATGGCTATCTTAAAAGACAAAAAGGTAGTAATCATCGGCGATCGTGACGGTGTACCAGGTCCTGCAATCAGTGCCTGTGTAGAGTCTGCCGGTGGTGAAGTAATTTTTGCATCTACTGAGTGCTTCGTTTGAACGAGCGCAGGTGCAATGGATCTTGAAAACCAGAAAAGAGTAAAGGAATTTGCTGAGAAATACGGTCCTGAGAACGTAGTAGTAGTTCTCGGTGCTTCAGAGGGTGAGGCTTCAGGTCTTGCCGCTGAAACTGTTACAGCAGGCGATCCTACTTTTGCAGGTCCATTGACAGGAGTTCAGCTTGGACTCACAGTATACCATATTTGCGAACCAGAGATTAAAGCAGAAGTTGATGCTGCAGTTTATGATGACCAGGTTAGTATGATGGAGATGGTTCTTGATGTAGATGGAATCATTGAAGAAATGACTAACATCAGAAACGAGTATTGCAAATATTTATAATTTGTAATTAAAACAGAGGTGGCGATGGGGTTTAACTGCCTCATCGCTATTTTTTTAATTAAAAATTGCTTCACAAAAATATTCTACAAAGTAATAATGAAAAAGAAAAATAACATTTGGGGGATATTGATAGATTCATTATATCCAAGTGCTTAGAAGGTAAAGAAAACTAAATAAAACGAGGTGGAAAGTATGAACAGTATTATTAAAGGAACCGGTTATGCTCTTGCGCATACACCAAGCATGATAATTCACAATGGTTCTACAGCAGTAACTGAGAAGATAGTTAACCCTGATTCTGATTTCCTTAAGGGTGTTCCAAGTCATCTCAGGAGCTATCAGGATGTTGTTGATTATTGGCCAAATCAGGTTTATATCGGTAATGCTACTCCTGCACAGTTCAGAGAAGTAGAATTTCCATATTTTGATAAGCATATGGAAGGCGCAACAAGATATGGTAAATTTGGTGAGATTATGCCAGAGGCAGAGTTCCTTCTTTTAGTACAGGCAAGTGATGTATTTGAAGTAGTTATGCTTGAAAAAGGTTTTGTGGCAGCTCATAAGGCTGAGCTTGCAGCAGATCCTGTTATTACAGAGGATATAATGGCAAGAGTTCACGAAGGTTTTGAACTTTCTGAGATAGAGCAGTTTGTAAATAATGATGGTGCTGAAGGACTTTATCATGAAGATAAGCTTGTGGGCTGCGTTAAGCGTGCACATGATATAGACGTTAACCTTTCCGCTGAGGTTATGCATGAGAATCTTGTCAATAAGGCTTCGAGTGTACTTGCTGTACTTCACTCACTTAAGAGTACAGGTGTAGCTAAAGAAGAAGTTGAATATGTTGTTGACTGTTCAGAAGAGGCTTGTGGTGATGTTAACCAGCGTGGTGGCGGTAACTTTGCTAAGGCGGTTGCAGAAATTGCAGGTCTTATGAATGCTACAGGCTCAGATGCAAGAGGTTTTTGTGCAGGTCCTGCACATGCTCTTATTGAGGCAGCTTCACTTGTTAAGGCAGGAGCTTATAAGACAGTAGCTGTTATAGGTGGTGGTTGTGTACCTAAGCTTGGTATGAACGGTAAGGATCATGTAAAGAAAGACGTTCCATTACTTGAGGATTGTATTGCTTCTTTTTGTATTCTCATTTCTGAAAATGATGGAGTAAGCCCTGAAATCAACCTTGATATCATTGGACGTCATACAGTAGGTACAGGTTCAGCTCCTCAGAATGTAATTGGAAGTCTTGTAGCAGATCCTCTTGAGAGAGTAGGACTTAAGATTACAGATGTAGATAAATTTGCAACAGAGATGCAGAACCCTGATATTACAAAGCCAGCCGGAGCAGGAGATGTTCCTGAGGCTAATTATAAGATGATAGCTGCACTTGCAGTTAAGAAGGGACAGCTTGACAGGACTGAGATTCCAGGCTTTATTACAAAGCATGGTCTTGTTGGATTTGCGCCTACACAGGGACATATCCCATCAGGTGCTCCTTACATCGGATTTGCAAGAGAAGATATCCTTGCAGGCAATATTAAGAGAGCTATGATAGTTGGTAAGGGTTCACTTTTCCTTGGAAGAATGACAAACCTTTTCGATGGTGTTTCATTTGTAATTCAGGCTAATACTTCTGCTGAAAATAAGGAAAGCGGAGTATCAGAAGAAGAAGTAAAGGGACTTATTGCAAAAGCTATGAAAGAGTTTGCAGCATCTTTAGTAACAGAATAATCTGAGGAAGGTGGAATTATAATGGGAAAAGGAATTGAAAAGATAATTGCCGATACCTTCCTTGAAATGGCTGAAGGCCTTGAAACAGGAAGCTTCGGTAAGAAACTAAAATTGCGCTTACAGGTATGGGTTCTGAGCATGGCGAAGAAACTACCATGAGAGCTGCAATTGAAGCTGCAAGAGATGGGATAGACGTATATTACATTGGTACTCTGGAAGCAGAAGGCATTACTACTGTCAAAGTAAGTAACGATGAAGAAGGTCACGATAAAATGGATGAAATGCTTGCATCTGGTGAGATAGATGGTGCAGTTACCATGCATTATCCATTCCCGATTGGAGTATCTACAGTAGGTCGTGCAGTTACTCCAGGTGTAGGTAAAGAATTATTCATTGCCAATACTACCGGTACGTCAAGTACAGACCGTATTGAAGGTATGATAAAGAATGCTATATACGGTATAATTACAGCTAAGGCTTGCGGAGTTAAAGAGCCTACAATCGGTATTCTTAATGTAGATGGTGCAAGACAGACAGAAAAAGAGCTTAAAAAGCTTCAGGAAGGTGGCTATGATATTCATTTCACTGAATCCAGCCGTGCAGATGGCGGTTGTGTAATGAGAGGTAATGACGTACTTAGAGCTACTCCTGACATTATGGTTATGGATTCTCTTACAGGAAATGTAATGAGTAAGATGCTTTCTTCTTTCACAACAGGTGGAAGCTATGAGGCAACAGGTTTTGGTTATGGTCCTGGTATAGGTGAGGGATATAAAAACCTTGTTATGATTATTTCGCGTGCTTCAGGAACTCCTGTTATAGCAAATGCTATCCGTTATGCTGCGCAGTTAGTCAGGGGAAAGGTATTTGATGTGGCTGATGCTGAGTTTAAAGCTGCAAAGAAGGCAGGTCTTGATAAGATATTATCTGAGCTTAAGGCAGCACGTGAAAAAAGTGCTGCTCCTGGCGAAGACGTAAAAGAGCCACCGAAGGAAATAGTAACTGCTCAGATTCCGGGAATTGAAGTTATGGATCTCGAAGACGCAGTTAAGGCTCTTTGGAAAGAGAATATCTATGCTGAAAGTGGTATGGGTTGTACAGGACCTATCATCAGAGTTTCTGATGCTAATAAGGCTAAGTCAGTGGAAATACTTAAAAAAGCCGGTTATGTAAGCTAAAATATAATGGCTGCAGTGTCTTTACCTGTAAGATAAAGATTTCTGCAGCCAATATTTTGCAACTAAAATGGAGATTATAAATGAAAAAACAGGAAGTTCTGATAGTTACCAATAATCCTCTTGTAAAAGAGAAGATTGGAGGAAATTACAATATTGATTTTGTGGAGGGTGGAATTCTTGATGTAATGGAGAAACTCAGAGATATGATACATACAGGTTCGGTTCTTCTGACGCATCCGTTATCAGGAAGTGTGAAGCCAGGGCAGACTCCTTATAAGTCTGTTATGATTCATATAGTTAAGGGAAGTGTAGATGCAGACTCCTTACTCATGATTGAAGATGCAATTGATAATTGTAAAAAATTTGTTAAAAGGGCAGATGAGTTCAGGGAAGGTACAGATGATGATAAGAGATTTATTGACTTTACTCTTATTTCCAGTGGTATAGAGTCTTTTTGAAGCTTTTAAAATAAAGTTCTGTTATAAGAACCCTGATTTTTTTATAGAATTAAAGTAAAAAGTCGGGTTTTTTTATGTCGTTAAAATTAAAAGAATATTCTGATAATTGTTTTTTTGAAAAAAATATTTATAGCATTTTTATAATGGTTTAAATAAATATAAAAGGTTGTATAAAATGTAATTTTTTTGCAAATTCAAAAAAATTACGAAATAAGTGCGGTTAAATATAAAAAAATACAATTATCGAAAAAAATGACTATAATTATAGGAAAAAAATAAGTATAAAAAGATTAAAAAAATAATTATTTTGTGCAAATTTCAAAAATAAGCGCGCTTATTAATTAAATAAAAACGAATAAAAACTATCGAATATGTAGAAAATATAAAAAAATGATAAATATTAGATTACAAGTTTAGTGTAAACTATGGTATAATATAGAAGGTTTCAAGTAGGGAATAATTATTTAATTTTCCTATAAATAATTTAGGCAAAGAGGTTATTTTTGGGCTATTAAATCTTAAGAGAGATTGATGATTTAATAGATAAACATAGAATGTATATTCTGTAACAAAGAAATAATTATAATTGCTTGAATTGTTTGAAAATAAAACACATTATAATTAGGAGGTATGAGTTGTGAAACTGGAACTTGGAAAGATTTTTATCAAAGACATCCAATTTGCAACAACGTCAAAGATTGAAGACGGAGTTCTCTATGTGAACAAAGAAGAGCTTATCAAAATAGTTCTTGAGCAGGAGAAACTTAAATGTGCAGACTTTGACATTGCTAAACCGGGCGAGTCCGTAAGAATTACTCCTGTAAAGGACGTAATTGAGCCTAGAGTAAAGGTAGAAGGAAACGGAGGTATCTTCCCTGGTGTTGTAGCACCTGTAGATACAGTTGGTTCAGGAAAGACCTATTGCCTTAAGAATATGGCAGTAGTTACATGCGGACCTATCGTTGGTTTCCAGGAAGGTATTATTGATATGACCGGCCTTGGTGCGCAGTATACACCATATTCAAAATTACTTAACCTTTGCCTTATCTGTGAAGGCGTTGACGGAGTTGCTCCTCATGATTATGAGCATGCAGTTCGTATGGCAGGTCTTAATGTAGCGGCATACATTGGTGAGCTTGCAAGAAATCTTACACCGGAAGAAACTGTAGTATATGAAGCTCCTACACTTAAAGAAGGCTTTGAAAAGTTCCCAGGGCTTCCAAGAGTCGGTTATGTACAGATGCTTCAGAGTCAGGGACTTCTTCATGATACCTATGTATACGGAGTAGATGCTAAGAAGATTCTTCCTACAGTACTTTATCCTACAGAGGATATGGACGGTGCTATTATTTCCGGTAACTGTGTTTCTTCATGTGATAAGAACCAGACTTATGCACACCAGAATAACCCTGTTATCGAAGATTTATATGCAGAGCATGGAAAGACAATTAACTTTGTTGCTCACATTATTACTAATGAGAACGTTTATCTTGCTGATAAACAGCGTTCTTCAAACCAGACAGCAAAGCTTTGCGAGATGCTCGGACTTGATGCAGTTATCATTTCTGAGGAAGGTTTTGGTAACCCTGATACTGACCTCATTATGAACTGTACAAAAATTGAGGCTAAGGGAATTAAGACAGTTATTATTACCGATGAGTATGCAGGACGTGACGGTAAGTCACAGTCACTTGCAGATGCAAATGCAGCAGCAAATGCACTTGTAACCGGTGGTAATGCTAACCAGGTTGTTATTCTTCCTAAGCTTGACAAGGTTATCGGTACTCTTGCTTATGTTGATAAGATTGCCGGTGCTAACGAGCATACACTTAGAGAAGATGGTACACTTGAAGTTGAGCTCCAGGTAATTACCGGAGCAACAAACGAAATGGGCTTTAATACACTTAGTGCGAGATAAGGAGAAAATCATGGCAAAACTTAGAGTTGTTCATTATATCAACCAGTTCTTTGCACAGATTGGTGGCGAGGAAAAGGCTGATTATGCAGCTGAACTCCGCGTAGGAGAAAAAGTAGGTCCTGGTATGGCACTTGCTGCAGAGTTTGGCGAAGAAGCAGAAATAGTAGCTACTGTTATCTGCGGAGATAGTTATTTCAATGAGAATCTTGATAAGGCTAAGGCTGAGATTATCGAGATGGTTAAATCACAGAAACCTGATTTATTTATAGCCGGTCCTGCATTTAACGCAGGTCGTTACGGTGTTGCCTGCGCTACTATAGCAGCAGCAGTTAAAGAAGAGTTAAATATACCTGTAGTTACCGGTATGTACGAGGAAAATCCTGGTGTAGATATGTTTAAGGCTCAGGTCTACATCGTATCTACCAAGAACAGTGCAGCAGGTATGAGAGATGCAGTTAAGAAGATGGCACCTCTTGCACTTAAACTTGCAAAGGGAGAGACCATCGGAGCATCTGTAGAAGAGGGATACTTCAATCAGAACCAGCGTGTAAACTTCTTTGAAGAAAAGCGTGGTTCAAAGAGAGCTGTTGAGATGCTTCTTAAGAAGATAGCTGATAAGCCATTTACAACAGAGTATCCAATGCCTGTATTTGACAGAGTTGAGCCGGGTAAGGCTATTAAGGATATGAGCAAGGCTACCATAGCTGTAGTTACATCCGGTGGTATTGTACCAAAGGGAAATCCTGATCATATTGAAAGCTCAAACGCTTCTAAGTATGGTACATATAGCATGGAAGGTCTTAACTCACTTAACAGCACCAATTCAGAAACTGCACACGGTGGCTATGATCCTGTATATGCTAATGAACTTGCAGATAGAGTAGTTCCTCTTGATGTACTCCGTGATATGGAGAAAGAAGGAGTTATCGGAAAGCTTCATGAGTTCTACTATTCAACAGTTGGTAATGGAACTGCAGTTGCTTCTGCTAAGAAGTTTGGTGAAGAAATCGGACAGAAGCTTCTTGCTGCAGGAGTAGATGCTGTAATTTTAACCAGTACGTGAGGCACCTGTACACGTTGCGGTGCAACGATGGTAAAGGCTATTGAAGCAACAGGACTTCCTGTAGTTCATATTTGTACAGTTACACCTATTTCACTTACTGTTGGTGCGAACAGAATTGTACCTGCTATTGCTATTCCTCATCCACTTGGTAATCCTGCATTACCTGCTGATGAAGAAAAAGAACTTCGTCGTAAGATAGTACAGAAGGCACTTGATGCACTCTGCACAGAGGTTGATAAGCAGACTGTATTTGATAAATAAGGTTTAGTTTTGGTATCCCTCCACAAAGCTAAACTTGTGGAGGGATAGTTTTATTAATGAAATGCCCAGTTAAATATATAATTTCAAGTTATGGTTGAAGCTTTGAAATAATTAACTATTTGAGGAGGGAAAGGGTATGACAGGTTTAACGAAATTTTTTGTAATGGCTTTAGATGCAGTAGCAGAGCCAAGCGCAATGGATCAGGCCGCTGAAGTGGTTGATAAGATAAGCGGTTTTGTGTGGAATAATATTCTCTTATTTGTTCTTCTTGGTGCAGGTCTTTATTTTACCATAAGAACAGGTTTTGTTCAGATTCGTCGTTTTGGAAGCGGATGGAACAGAGTATTTGGTGATTTTTCTCTTAGTGGCTCTAAAGCTGGTAAAGATGGTATGAGTTCTTTCCAGGCACTAGCAACAGCGATAGCAGCTCAGGTTGGTACCGGAAACATTGCCGGTTGTGCTACAGCTATCGTAGGTGGTGGTCCTGGTGCAATTTTCTGGATGTGGCTTGCAGCATTCTTTGGAATGGCTACAATTTACGGAGAGGCTTGTCTTGCACAGGCTACCAAGATAACTGATAAGAATGGTGAAGTAACAGGTGGACCTGTTTACTACATTACCAAGGCTTTTGGTGGTGCATTTGGTAAATTCCTTGCAGGTTTCTTTGCGATAGCAATTACTCTTGCACTTGGTTTTATGGGTAATATGGTTCAGTCTAACTCTATAAGTGATGCATTTAAGACTGCGTTTGGTGTACCTACCTGGATAATAGGTGTTGGTGTAGCTATAATTGCAGCTTTCATCTTCCTTGGTGGTATCGGACGTATTGCGGCTTTTACAGAGAAATGTGTGCCTATAATGGCAGCTCTTTATCTTTTAGGTGGACTTATTATTCTTATTATCAATATTAAGAATGTACCGGTGCATTTGCTTCTATCTTTACAGGAGCATTTACTCCTGCGGCAGTTGTAGGTGGTACTGCAGGTATTGCAGTTAAAGAAGCTATCAGAAGGGGTGTATCAAGAGGTCTCTTCTCTAATGAAGCAGGTATGGGTTCTACACCACACGCACACGCTATAGCTAAGGTTAATAAACCACAGGAACAGGGTGAAGTGGCTATGGTTGGTGTATTTATTGATACATTCGTAGTACTTACAATGACAGCCCTTGTTATTCTTTCAACGGGTGTACTTAATGGCAAGTTTGGTGCAGATAACCAGAGCTTTACAGGTACTGCAGTAGCTCAGGCAGCTTTTGAGCATGGTTTTGGAGGTATCGGTCCTAAGTTTGTAGCAGTTTGCTTATTGTTCTTCGCTTTCTCTACAATAATTGGCTGGTATTTCTTTGCAAGACAGAACATCAAGTACCTCTTTGGAGAGAAGGCTATAGTTCCTTTCACAATTATAGGTATAGTTTGTATCTTCTGTGGTTCACTTCTTAAGGTAGACCTTGTTTGGAACCTTTCAGACCTTTTCAACGGACTGATGGTACTTCCAAATATACTTGCACTTCTCTTCTTAGGTGGGGCAATAGCTAAGTTTGCTAAGGGTGAAGATGTTAAGTTGTAAATATAATTAACATAAGAGTTTTAGTGATAGAGTTTCTTTATTATACAATTATATATGTTTTACTTGCGGCAGAGGTTGAGAATTCGACCTCTGCCTTTTTATGCCATTTTGAGTATTAAATACATTTATAAACAGACTTATTTTTAGATTTTTATACTGCTCCACTTTTTGGCTGTTAAATTAATAACAATAAACACACACTTATTCTGCAAAAAAACTTTTGCAAAATTGCGTAATGCTTGAAAAAAATAAGTCTTTAATATAGTATAATTGATAGGCATATTTATAAAAAAATGTTTATAAATTCAGCTCAAATTATTTGTTAAAGATTTGGTCTGCACAATATTAAAATGTGGAATTGAAATCAGTAATCTGGGCTTTAATAATCATAAAAGGAGGTAGCATGAGTAAAGAAAATGTAAAATTGACTTCTCTAACCAAGGCTTCCGGGTGAGCGGCAAAAATAGGTCCGGAAACCCTTGCTCAGGTTATGGGCAAGCTGCCAAAGTTAAGAAAAGATGAAAACCTGTTAGTAGGTCTTGATACCGCAGATGATGCTGCTGTGTATAAGGTGAGTGATGAAGTGGCTATTATACAGACACTTGATTTCTTTACTCCTGTAGTAGATGATCCTTATTTATTTGGACAGATAGCGGCAGCAAATGCTTTAAGTGATATATATGCTATGGGTGGAACTGCTAAGGTAGCTATGAATATAGTTGCATTCCCTAACTGCTTAGATCCCGGTATCCTTGGGGATATTATGAAGGGTGGAGCAGATAAGGTAGCAGAGTCTGATGCACTTTTGATAGGAGGGCATTCTATTCAAAATGATGTGCCTCTATATGGCTTAAGTGTAACAGGTTTCGTTCATCCTGAAAAAATACAAAAGAACTATGGAGCAAAAGAAGGAGATATTCTTATAATTACCAAGCAGGTTGGTACAGGAATAGTGAGTACTGCCGCAAAAGTAGATATGGCTTCTAATATAGCAGTTGATGAAGCTGTTAAAGTTATGACTACCCTTAACCGCAAACCTAAGGAGGTTATGGATGCCTTCCCTGTACATGCCTGCACAGATATAACAGGTTTCGGACTTTTGGGACATGGTATAGAGATGGCTGAACCAAGTGAAGTTTCTTTTGAAATATTTGCCGATAAGATACCTTATGTAACAGATGCAAGAGATTTGGCTGAAATGGGAATGATACCTGCAGGAGCCTATAAGAATAAAGAATATTTCGGCTCTAAGGTTGATACCACAGGTGTCAAAGAGGTATTTGCAGACTTACTTTTTGATCCTCAGACTTCAGGTGGTCTTATGTATGCTGTAGAGGCTAAATATGGTGATGATATCATAAAAGCACTTAGAGAATCAGGACTGGCTACCAAAGTAGCTGTAATCGGACAGGTTGTACCTAAGAAAGAAAAACTAATATATGTAAGATAATTCCCCGATTCTGGCAGAAAATTGTCGGATTTGGGCGGATTTTCTGCACAGGAGGGAAAATGGACAAGAATTTATTGTATAGGAGTATACCGAAGGTGGATATACTCCTTGAAAAGGATGAAATCAAAGAGTTAATTGCAAATTACGGGCATGAAATAGTGATGGATATAATAAGGGAGGAGACAGACAAACTCCGCCTTTTAATCGCTGAATCGGATAATGAAACAGAATTACAATCAAAGATAGATAATCTGGTAAAGTCTATAGTTAAGGCTGCTACAAATCTTTTTAAACCAAAGGTAAGAAAAGTAATTAATGGCACAGGAACAATACTCCATACTAATCTTGGCCGTGCTCCGATAACAAGAACTCAGGCAGAAAAACTTGCGGATATAGTTTGCGGTTATTCAAATCTTGAGTATAATCTTGAGTCAGGCAAAAGAGGAGAACGTTACTCTCATTTTGAAAAACTTTTGTGCAGGATAACAGGGGCAGAAGCCGCTATGGTGGTAAATAACAACGCTGCTGCGGTTATGCTCATCCTCAGCACCATGGCAAAGGGCGGCGAAGTAATAGTATCAAGAGGTGAGCTGATAGAAATAGGCGGAAAGTTCAGAATCCCCGATGTTATGGAGCAAAGCGGTGCTAAACTGGTTGAAGTAGGTACAACCAATAAAACACATTTTTCTGACTATGAAGACGCAATTACAGAAGATACTAAGGCTTTCCTTAAAGTGCACACAAGTAACTACAATATAGTAGGATTTACAGAAAGCGTGCTTGCTAAAGAATTAAAACCTTTGTCGGAGAAAACAGAAATCCCTATTATTGAAGATTTGGGAAGCGGTGTGCTTATCGACCTGGCTAAGTTTGGGCTTGCACATGAGCCTACAGTTCAGGAAGCTATCGAAGCGGGAGTGGATGTAGTATGTTTTAGCGGAGATAAGCTGCTTGGCGGACCACAGGCAGGTATTATAATAGGTAAGAAAAAATACATCAATATGATGAAGAAAAATCAGCTCACACGTGCACTTAGGGTGGATAAGTTCACAGTAACCGCACTTGAACTGGTATTACTTTCATATTTAAATGAAGAGAAGGCTATAACTGAAATTCCTGTACTTAAGATGATTAGTGAAAGCTATGAATCTGTTAAGGAAAGGGCTGAGAAATTAGCCAAGATACTTAAATCCTGCTGTAAAAATGCAGAAATAACTATAGAGGACTGTGAGTCTCAGGTGGGTGGAGGTTCTCTGCCTCTTGAAAGAATCAAAAGTGTATCCGTAGTTATTAAACCTGATAATATAAGTGTCAGCGCATTAGAAGAAATGATGCATGGTTTGAACCTGCGATAGTTGCAAGAACTGCAGAGGATGCTATATGGATGGATGTACGTACACTCTCTGATGAAGATTTTGATACTATCGGCAGTCTGTTTGGAGGTGTGTGCTGATGAAACACATTATTATCGGAACAGCAGGACATATTGACCATGGAAAGACTACACTTATTCATGCGCTTACGGGAAGAAATACCGATAGGCTGAAAGAAGAGCAGAAACGCGGAATAACTATAGAGCTTGGTTTTACCTGGTTTGACCTTAAAGACCAAACCAGATGCGGGATTATAGATGTTCCGGGGCATGAGAAATTTATTAACAACATGGTTGCAGGTGTTGTTGGTATGGATCTTGTGCTTATGGTAGTGGCGGCTGATGAAGGAATAATGCCACAGACTAAGGAACATCTGGATATTTTAGGGCTTCTTGGAATAGAAAAAACTATCTTAGTGTTAAATAAATGCGATACGGTTGATGCCGAGTGGCTTAGCATGATGGAAGAGGACGTAAAGGAAGAACTGAAGGGAACTATCATGGAAGGCGCTCCTGTAGCCAAGGTATCGGCTATGACAGGAGAAGGAATAGAAGAACTTAAAGAACTTATATTAAAAATGGTAAAAGACGATGTGCAGGAAAAGGATGTAAACAGTATACCACGACTTCCGGTAGATCGTGTATTTTCTATGTCCGGCTTTGGAACTGTAGTTACAGGAACCTTGCTTTCAGGTTCTATAAGTAAGAATGATGTGTTGGAAGTCTTCCCTGTAGGCAAGGAATGTAAAATCAGAACCATTCAGGTGCATGAGACAAATAAAGAAAAATGTGAAGCAGGTCAGCGTGTGGCATTAAATCTTTCTAATATACATAAGGATGAAATTCACAGAGGCTGTGTGATTGCACCTATTGGAAGTATGGAAAATTCACGTCTTATGGATGTTAAACTGACAGTGCTTAAAGATTCTAAAAGGAATATTAAAAACAGAGACAGACTGCATCTTTTCACAGGAACAAGTGAAATACTTTGCAGGGCAATTCTTCTTGATAAAGATGAGCTTAAGCCGGGAGATACGGGACTTGCCGAACTTTTATTAGAAGAAGAACTTGCTACAAAGAGAGGTGACCGATTCATAGTGCGTTTCTACAGTCCGCTTGAGACTATAGGCGGGGGAGTGGTCTTAGAGCCAAACCCACGTAAGAAGAAACGTTTTAGTGAAGATGCAATAGAAGAGTTGCTGAAAAAAGAATCAGGCTCACTTGCGGATGTATGCGAGCTGAATATAAGGGCAGAGACTGAAGATTTAATTACTCTTAAAGACCTTGCAAAGAATATGTCTCATTCAGCGGAAGAACTACGCCCTTATTTAGACGAGCTGAGAGATTCGGGAGTAATATTTGAATTTCCTAAGAATAAAGACATATTTACTGGCATAGGGACAATGCTTTCATAGTTTCTCAGGAAATTACAAGGGATTTGAAAAAATTTTATGAGAAGTTCCCATACAGGGCAGGTATAAAGAAGGCAGAAATACATTCCACATATATGAAAAAGGTAAAAATGAATGTATTTGAAGAATGTATAAATAAACTCATATCCGAGAACTTAATTGAGGTCAGAAATGAGTATGTCTGCCTGCCGGGTTACGAAATAAATAAGGATGAGACCTACCTTTCTATAGAAAAGCTGCTTACAGATACTTTTGAAACTGCGGGATATGCATTTCTTAGATTTTCGGAAATAGATAAGAAGAAGTATCCTGATGAAGTGGTTATGGATGTACTTAGAGTGATGATAGATGAAGGAAAAGCTGTTAAAGTTGGAATCGAACTTGAAATGTACACCATGAAACACTTTATGGATGTGGCGGAAGAAAAAGTGAGGGAACATTTTAAAACTAATGAAATTATTACTATTTCAGAAGTAAGAGAAATGTTTGAAACAAGCAGAAAATGTGCTAAACCGATAATAGAATATATGGATGTTATCAAGGTAACAAAGAAGGTTGGCGCTGAAACAGAAAGGGTGGCGTACTAATGACATTAAAACAGTTGGAAGCATTTGTAAGAATTGCAAATAATAAAAGTTTTACACTCGCAGCCAAGGAACTGTTTATTACACAGCCTACTGTAAGTGCATATATTAACAATCTGGAGGAAGAGCTTGGAGCAAGGCTCTTTGACAGAACCACAAAGGAAGTTCAGCTCTCGGAAGAGGGTGACAGCATATATCTTTATGCCAAAGAAATGCTTGAACTTGCAGATAAAATACAGAGTTCATTTTCTGTTGATGAAGATGAGAATAAATTAAGGCAGGTGGTTATCTCAACATCTTCCATACCGGGACAGTTTCTTGTACCTGAGATACTTTCAGCTTTTAAGAAAAAATTTCCGGAGGTTGATTTTAAGGTAAGAGAAACTGACAGTGAGGGTGTAGTAGAAGACATTACCAATCATATGGCGGATATAGGGCTTGCAGGAACAGAGATTAGTACAAACAAGTGTAATTTCATACCTTTTTATGATGATGAACTTATACTGGTTACTGAGAATTCCGAAAAATACAGGAAAATAAAAGAGACAGCAACTAACCTTGACTGGATAAAAAATGAAGACTTCATTATGAGGGAAAGCGGTTCGGGTACAAGGAGAGAGGCCGTGAAACTTCTTGAAAGCCATGGAATATCACAAAATGAGCTTAAGATAAGTGCTACTTTCGGAAAGACAGTAACAGTAGTAAAATCTGTTGTAAACGGACTTGGAATAGCTATGATGTCAAGGCTTGCCGTAACAGGAGAGATAGAGAGAGGGGAGCTTTTGGAATTTAAGCTCAGTAAAGATGGCGGCTATAGAAAGCTTTATATGGTAACAGAAAAGAAAAACAAGATATCTGATGGATGCAGGGATATCATGGGAATAGTTGCAAAGCTTTACAAAGTAAATATTAAAGAACTATAGTACGGATATAATCCCAAATTATTCATAGAAACATTCTGTAAAATATTGCCATTAAACTAAAAGAATTGAATCTATAATATTTTACAGATGTTTGGTAGAACCTAATACAGTTATAGAACGGAAATGTTTCCTGTGAATATATTACAGGGATTAACCGGTCTATGATTATGGCATGAATAATTTGGGGTAATTTAGTTTATGGAGGAAAGTATGAAAAAATGTTTATTTTATGGGGATTCCAATACTTACGGAGTTGATATTACCGGGGGACATAGTGGGGCAAGGTATCCTGAAGATGTAAGATTTACAGGGATTTTACAGGAAAGCCTGAAAGATGAGTGGGAGTTTGCAGTAGAGGCAAAGGTAGGAAGATGTATACCATCTATGGAATTTGAACTTGAGGAGTTTGAGGAAATACTTAAAAATGCAGGTGAAATAGATTTATTAGCCATTATGCTTGGTACGAATGATTATCTAAGCTACAGCAAGCCTGATACAGAGAGGGTGGCAGAGAGGATGAGGGCTTTGATAAGCAGGTTGTTTGAAAAAGAAGTCTACAGTAGCGGAAAAACAGGAATATTGCTTATAGCTCCGCCTAAGCTTGACTTTACAGGGGACAGGTATTATGAAAAGTTTAGTACTTTAGATGGAGGATTATCAAAGGTTTTAGAGGAAGTGACTAAGGAAGAGGACTTGTATTTTGCGGATGCCGGAAGTCTTGATTTACCTGTGGGAAAGGATGGAATCCATTTCACTATTGAGGCGCAGAAGCCTTTGGCAGAGTATTTGGTGGGAGTATTTAGAGGATTGAAAGTGTATAAAGCTTAGTTTACAATGAAGACGGTATAATTGTAAAAAAATAAAAATTTGATATGTTAAAAAAATATGAAAGAGTAAAGAAAAATTAGGGAGATGAATATGGATAAAAAAAGGCTAATATTTTTTTAGCAAAAAAGCTGTTTACAGAGCTGGTTTTTAATACCGCCTACATAGAGGGAGTAAATGTTACATTTCCACAGACACAGGCTATTATCGATGGTGCGATAGTAAATAATGTACCGGTATCGGACATACAGACTGTATTAAACTTAAGGGATGCCTGGAAATTTATGCTGGATACCCTTGATGAACCACTTACACTAGAATATATATGTAAGATAAACAGCCTCGTATCAAGGAATGAAAGCTTAGAATGGGGCGTGCTTAGAAGCGGCACCGTAGGTGTAGGAGGAACGGATTATCTCCCGCCGGTTCCTGATAAAGCCGAAGTAGGAAAGAGAATAGAAGAAATAAACAATATTCCGGATATTTATGAAAGGGCGATAGAATATTTTTGCTATTCGGTAAGAGGACAGCTTTTCTGGGATGGAAATAAGAGGACTTCAACGATAGTAGCAAGCAAAATACTGATAAGTGAGGGCAAAGGAGTGCTGACCATAGGAAAGAAGGAAGCTTTAAGCTTTAATGAGGCACTTTTACATTTTTATGATACTGCTGACAGCAGGTTGTTAAAAGAATGTCTTATGGGATGTATAAAAGGGGGAAACAGTGACTTGCAATAACAAAAGAGCTATCTCGTTTGTATTGCCGGGGGTATAAGTATGACGAGTATACGAAAATGTAAATTTACAGATAATCCAAGCTATATACTCAAAAATATAAGAGAAACTCTGGGAATTGAAAGCAATGTAGTTTATGAAGGAATATGCAGTGAAGCTGTTTATGAAAGATATGAAACCGGAGAAAATGAATTAAACCTTATAAGACTTTTTTTCTTTTTGGAGAGAATGGGGATATCTAATGAAAGGTTTGAAGTTATGATCACGACTATATTTATGAGTTTTATAACTGGTATGAAAAACTGTATGAAATTAACAGAGCAAAGAGACTGGGAAGGCTTAAAAACAGAGAGAAGTAAATTTGATAAGCTGGAGTTAGAAGATAAAGAAATACAGAGCTCTTATAGAGATTATATAGATTATATAATAGCCGGGTATGCAGATAAAGATAATGAAAAAGCACATACATTTTATTTATAATGCACTCCAGCCATACTGTAAAAAGATATAACAGCCATAGATAGAGAAAAAGAGATTATCTGTATTTGAATGGAATATATTTATAAATCTTTATGATTTGAAATATGAAATGAAGCCTGATAACAATGCTGAAATAACGGATATATTGTATGATATATATAACTATTATAGAGAAAAATACGGAAGAGAAATTTATAATGTATAAAAATACTTCCCAAGTTTGCATTGGCTATATTATTAAATGAAAAAGAAAGACTTTTATCTGCAAAAAGAGTAGATTTGGAAGAAGAAATTCTAAAAATATTGACTAAATATTATGCTTGGGTAGGTATTCCGGAAGTACTGAGGCTGTTATGCGAAGATGTGAAGACATTGCATGAAAAGATATTATATGGTAAACAGCGTGAAGCCCTTGTAAGAATAATAAGAAAATATGGATTTTCAGAAGAATACAGAGTGGAAGTTTTTAGGGAAGCACACCCTATATGCCTGCTTTTTAGTGATAATATAAAAGCACATAGAGGTAAAATGGGATTTACTGTTGAAAAGGCAAGTGAAAGTATCTGTGCTTTTGAAACTTATTCAAGGTATGAAAGAGGGGTTAAGTATCCTAAAAGGAAGAACCTAAGCAGATTAGCTGACAGGCTTGGAATGGAGTGGTTTTTAATAAGGGCAGACATGGAAGTGGATGATTATGAGTCTCTGGTTTTGTCTACAGAATGTAGAAGATTAGCAGCGACTAAAGAGATTGATGCTTTCAGGAAGAAGCTTGGAATATTAAAAGAAAAAGTAAATATGAATATTCCGAGAAACAGGCTTTCAGTGGGATTATTCGAGTTGATTACAAAAAAAGACAGTGAGGTTACAATAGAAGAAGTGGGAAACTTGTTTTCTATAATAGGCAGGAATTTTGAAGAAAATTTATTTTATTCACGAGTAGAAATTGATGTATTAAATTATATCTATAGCCCCGAAAGGGGAGAAGAGTATAGAAACAGGGATAAAAAAATGGTAAAGGGTATAATAGAAAATGAAAAAGAAAAGAAAATGTTAGATTGGCGTTATACTTCCATATCAAAGAAAAACCTTGCATTTTTGTATAATGATAGCAGGAGATATGATGAAAGCTATGAGGTCTGTATAGAACTTATAAATGAAATAATGATTGCAGATGATATTTTTCTGCTTATGAATATATTAGCTTGTATTGCAGAAGCGGAAGAAGAAAAAAAGGAAATATAAAAACAAAGCAACGGAACTTTGTCATGATTTGTTCTATATTTCCGAGTTATATAAGAGATATGATAGTGATATGGTGCGAGAATATTACGAAAGACATTTTGATAAAAATATCAGGTGGTATTAGCTTTTTATGTTTCTAAGATCTATTCTGTCGTTTTGTCCTGCCCGCTCACAAACAAGTGTTGAATGAGAAACTGTCGAGTTTGAGCAGACAGGAACTAAAGCTTAATAAGAATATAGCTATAAATAAAGAAGATAAAACAAGCTTTTTAATAGATACTTTTTTTGTTTGATTTTTGATTTAGTTTTCATAATGAAAAAAACCTCGCTTTCTTTGAATTAAAATTTAATTGCCAGTTGCACTGTGAGCTATAATATCATACTTTTTGGTGAAAGACCATGACATTTTCTGAAGAAAAATAGCCCAATTTTTTTCAGAAAATGTCATGGTTATTTTGATAAAGGTGTGGTATGATGTAGACACTTGATCAAGTATGATTCTGTTAATTATTATTTGATTGGAGGTTCAGAATGAAAGTAAAAACTGTTAAAAAAATTTGCTGGTCTATTATGGCAGGGGTTGTTATTCTGTCAAATGCTGGTGCTATGATGACTTTTGCTAACAATCATGAAGATCATTTATATGAAGGTTATGCAGGAGATGGAAGTGATGTTCCTACATTAATTAGACCAAAAACAGATAGAACCAGTGCTTATGCTAAAAACTTAAATACTAATTTGACTCATAGAATTGAAGTGGCTGGAACTCATGCAACTTCGGGGCATGGAAATGTTTTTGGATTTGATAATTGTACAGAAGGTACTCAGTGGGGCTATTATGATTTAAAACCTGGAACATATAAGTATTTTAGAAATACGGTTTATGAAAAGGGCTATAGATATGCATATTTGGTCTTTACAGAGGCACATCATAAAACTGGATGGATGAGGGGACTATGGAGTCCTGATAGTATTTAATAGTCAAGCGAGGTCACTAACTTTGGTGACCTCAATTAGAAAGAAGGTAGGACTGGTTGAAGATGAAAAATATTATTAAAATATTTGTAATTAGTGTAATAGCAATAGTTTTACTGCTAAGTATAGGAAAGAATTTAAATTTAACGGTAGGTAATAACTTGCTGGCTGAATTTATTAATAATGTTTTTAGGAATGAAGAAAAAAGACCGAGAAAAATATTACAGCTGATTCTACTGAAATAGTAAATAATGCAGATGATACTGCAGCTTCAATAAATACTGAAAATAAGGATAAATTATCTTCAACAACTAATAATGAACAAAATCGGATTTTTGAGGGTATTAGTAAGGATTGGTATGGAACAAAGGTTATTACACAGAATGATAATATTGTAAGTAAATACTATAAGTTTTACAATCCATAATACATCAACTTCTAAAAAAACTAGGTGACTTTAACTATTCTGATAATTTTGGGATATGTTGATAAGGACGGAAACACAATAGACGGTTATTCGTATTTTATTATAAATGCAACAATAGAATGTTTAGAGGTAGATAGATATTTTGGTGTCCTAAGTTTAGGAAACCTATACATATTAGCTTATAATGATACTAATCGGAAAAATGGGGCAAGAACTTCTACAGCAAATAATGATAATCCGGTAAGTAGTAAAAAGTGCTATGATGGTAAAAATGAAAAAGGGAGACAAAAGAGATTTTTAATTTAGTATTTTTTTAGTAGAGGATAAATTCATAAATGACCAGGCTGTGGATTTTTACCTTTATATTAATGAACATGGTTCCGCTCCGGGAACTAATGATGAATATAAATCTTTAGTAAAATTAGATTATAGGAATACATCTTCTGTAACAGATGTAAACAAAGATGAAAACCATATTTTTTTAATGAGATTAGTAAACAACAATATGGTATAAAAGTTGTAACGCAAAATGATGTTATTGAAACTGCCTATAATAGATATACCATTAATAAAATATCAACATCTAAAAAAAGCTGGGAGATTTCAACTATTCAGATAACTTAGGGACATGTTGATAAGGATGGAAATGCAATAGACGGTTATTCTTATTTTATTGTTAATACATCTTTGGAATGTTTAGATGTAGATGAGGTAATTGGAGGTTTTTATTTAAAATACTATAGATATATTAGCATATAAGGATACTATACAGCAGACAGGCTATGAGATGCTGACTTCAAATAATGATGTTACAATGAGTAGTAAAAGTGCATTTAAGGTAAAAATGAAAAAGGGAGAAAAAAGAGATTTTAATTTAGTATTCTTAGTAGAAGATAAATTTATAAATGACAAGGCTGTAGATTTTTACCTTGATATTAATGATAGAGGCGCTTCACCGGGAAGTGATGATGAAAATAAATGTATAGTAAAACTAGATTATGTAAGGTAGGCAGATTATGAAAACTATTTATACTAATGAAATAAAGAGAGCCTTTAATACTCTGGGTATGAAACTGGCTTTGCTTATGGGTTGCGGTTTATCTATATGGCATGTTGTGTCAGTAATAATACCACAAAGAAGTATAATCAGTTATGAATTATCTTCTGAAGTGATAGACCCATTATATGTGCCAACAGGCTTATTTAATAACTGGATGGGAAATGAGCTATATCCGATTCAAAGCTATATATTTTACCTTATATTGCCGTTTCTGGCAGTACTTCCCTTTGGAAGTTCATTTTTTGAGGACAGAAAAAGTGGATATATAATAAATGTATGTACCAGAGTGGATAAAAAGACTTATTACAAAGCTAAATATCTGGCTGTATTTTTATCAGGCGGAGTAGCAGTTGCCACGCCATTGTTGCTAAACCTGATAATGTCATCGATGTTTTTACCTGCACTTTTGCCTGATAATGGCTCTAATGGGACAATATCACCTGTAACCATGCTATATGAAGTTTTCTTTACACACCCACTGATTTATATACTTATGTTTATAGTTATTGATTTTCTTTTTGCGGGTGTAATAGCTACGCTTTCACTTAGTTACACATATTTTACGGAACATAAGTTTGGGGGTAATGATAGTTCCGTTTGTATTTTACTTTTTTATTTATTCCCTTACAAATCTGATAAATAAAAACTGAATATTCGTTGTTTTTTTATGTTAAACGGTGGAGCAAACAATAATTACTTATTGGTTTATATACTTTATTTTCTGCTGTTTTTACATTGTCCTATATAATTTTTTTATGTGGAAAGGGAAGAAACAGGATGTTAAAAGCGTAATCTGAACTTAATTATTATATCCATGTTTTTATTCTGTGCTTTATTCCTTTACTATGCAGCAAGTCCGTATAATGGAATATATTATTACAGGGCACTTTACACTTTAGCTGATGCCTATGTTTATTTTTTTGGATCCAAGAGTCTATGGTATGCTTATGTTACCTTTTGTCATCATATTATTTACCAATTTAATAAAGTATGATGATGAAGTAAACTGTTTAATTCGTCTTGGGAGTGTGAAAAAATTAATAGGAAGAAGAATGAAGAAAGGAATTTTATTTTCTGTCATATGCACTGTTTTTGTGATAATAGTAGTGACCTTTATCAGCAGTTTACAAACCGGAACTCTTATCAACTGGGGGAGTGAGAGCAGTATTTATTTACTTAAAACTGAACATTCTTCAAATATAGGTTTTATAAAAGTTTTTATTATTGCTTTTGCTACACTGCTTATAAGAAACATTTTTGTCTGCCTTTGGATTATATTTTTGGATTTGAGGCTTCATAACAGCATAATAACCTTTATAATACTGATTTCAGTTGTAGTTTTTGAAATGTTTCAGAGGATAATTCCGTTATTTTGTAATTTTTTTAACCATTGATTACAGAATGTGGGATAGCACAGTAATTAAGGTCGGTTATTTGTTATACATTATTTTTATCTGTATTATTTATTATGTTTTGATGAAACAGTGTATTAAGAAGAAGGAGTGGATTTAGTGGCTGATAATATCCTTTTTATTAAAAAGGCAGATAAAAGCATGATGTTAAAAAAATGGAATTTTAAGAAGATATAAAATATATTTGCTATTTATCATACTGCTTTCTGTAATTTTAGCATTTTGGAATAAGAAAAATTAGCTTGAATATGGCTGATAAAGCAGGGTTTATCGACTATCTTATGTATATTTTTTTCTGGTAAAGAAGAAGTAGGGACGCTCACAAATCGGGATATTTTTGATATACCCATAGCCCGGTTATTTGTACATATATATGTATTATTTGGAATAGGTACTTATCCAAAGACAGAGTATATGGAAAGAGGATATCAATTTTTAATAAGAGCGGGCAATAAATGGTGCTGGTGGCTTGGGAAATGTGTGTATATTTTTCATAAGTGTAATTCTTTATTATTTATGCATAGTATTTACAGGTTTTATATTTTCAGCTTTTAAATGGTGGTAATCGAACTGAAATTAATAAAGAAATTTGTGAAAGAATATTGAAAGTTGATATTAGCAATATATCTGATATGAAGCTGTATTTATGCCTTGTAATAATGCCGATATTGCTGTTTTTTTAGCAATTAGTTTTGCCTGTATGTCCATATCATTTCTGGCTAACAATATTTTTAGCTATAATGATACTAATGGGTTATTTATCGGTATCTGCATACTGGTGTAATGCTCTTTTGTTAGGAAACTACACGATGTTATTAAGAGTTCACAAAATGTCATTTACTATAGGAATTATTGTTTCTATAATTGGTTTATTCTTATGTGGAGTCTTGGGGTACAGATATTTTAATAAACTGGATATTTATGGCAAAGAACAGGAGGGAGTATAAGATGTATGTAGAAATAGAAGCTTTAACAAAGATAATTGATAAAAACAAAGTTTTGGATAAGGTTTCCTTGAAAATGGACAAAGGAAAAATTTATGGAATAAAAGGCAAAAACGGCAGCGGAAAAACTATGCTGCTTCGTGCTGTTTGTGGTTTAATAAAGCCTACTGAGGGATTGGTAAAGGTTGGAGAGAAACAGGTAGGAAAAGATGTGACATTTCCTGACAGTGTAGGTGTATTGATTGAAAATCCCGGTTTTATTCCTTCGCTATCCGGATATGATAATTTAAAAATGCTTGCTGATATAAAGAGGTTAATAGGAAAAGAAGAAATAGAAGCTGTAATGGAAAAGGTCGGGCTTGAGAAATCCTGCTTTAAAAAGAAATATAAAACTTATTCTTTGGGAATGAAACAAAAGCTTGGAATTGCAGCAGCCATAATGGAAAAACCTGAATTAATCCTGCTTGATGAGCCGACTAATGCCTTAGATGAGGAAAGTGTAAGAAAATTACTTGATATTTTAAAAGAGGAAAAGGAAAGAGGAGCCTGCATAATACTGGCTTCGCATGATATGGAGGAGTTAACTTTGTTATCTGACATTATTTTTATAATGGAAGAAGGAAGATTGAGGAAGGCAGAGTGAAAAAAAGGGTTATTATAGGCGCAGTTATTTTGCTTGTTGTATTACATGCTTTCAGGGTATATAAAGTAAATAGTGAAATTAGGGCAGTTAAGGAAGTTATAATACCATTTTGGGACGGAGAGAGAAGTAAGTAACAATGTAAATATGAAAATAAATGGATACACAGTTCTTTCCAAAGAGGAAGCAAAAGAGAAATATAATTATGATTTGGAAATGGATGAAGAAGTGAAAAATAATCTTAGTTAATGTAACATATTTCAATAAGACTAATAAAAAGCAAAAACTGTGGATACCAGACCTAATTCTATTGAAAAAAACAGGATATTCAACAGCAACTGAAATGATGTTTTACTCTTTATGCAATCAATTTGACTTAGATGTCATATTGAAAGCCGGAGAAAAAGAAAGAAGTAATATTGCCATATATTTTATTTAAGTTTCAATTTAAGCAACGTGAATGGGAGAAATTAGAAGATGAAGTGTTTTATATTTCTAATTCCAGATATCCTGTAAAGACAAAGTGGATGTTAAAAATAAAAGAAACATATAAGTTTACGGATATTTAGGGCAGTCGTTTAACACAAATAGCATTGTAACATCTCATTTAATAAGTATTTTTGATATATTTATTGTACCACAAAATAGTCAATCATGATAAACTAAATCGTGTTTGACTATTTTTTTATTTTAATTGTTCACTGTAACTACTGCAGGAGTTTTTTTGAGCGATACAAATACTTTAAAGTTATTAAAACCGGATAATTTTTGCAAAACATGGATTTTTTTCTGTTCCCCACTTGCCAATTTCTGTAAAATAATATATAATAATTACGGAAATGTTACAAACTTATTAAGAAAGGCTTGGGGGAAAGACAATGAGAACTAAAATACTTGTATTTGCCTGCATACTTTTAGCGGGGATAGCACTTAATAGCACTATATCGGTAGTAAGAGCGGAAGAAACTGTTACGACAGGTTCGGCTATTGATACTAAGGCTAAGGAAGAAAGTATAGGGGAAACAGAAAAAATTTAACTGAAGAGAAGGATGTTGATGAGAAAGCTAAAGAGGAAGAAGAAATTGAGGTAGAAGAAGATGAAACTCCTCTTGGCAAAGCAGAGGGCGAAGTTGTTTCAAATAAAAAGAATGATAAAAAGGCTGTAAAGAAAGTAACTAAAGTAGATAAAATAGTTAAAACTGTTCAAAAGGCTAAAGAAGTAATAAAATATACAGATGAAGAATTTAAAATTCTTGTTTGTGTTACCTTCCTTGAGGCAGGTAATCAGTCATATAAAGGAAAGCTTGCTACAGCTAATGCTGTTATAAACAGAGTACTTAGCAAAAAGTTTCCTAATTCAATTAAAGGTGTAATTTATCAGAAATATGCAGGACGTTATCAGTTTGCTTTATGTGCACCGGGCGGTAAACTTGATCAGGCTATGAGGAACTATGGAAAGAATACCGGTTGGAGAGGTGCTTATGAAAAAGCCTGCATTAAGGTTTGTAAAGATGCCTTAGCCGGTAAAACTGCAACTGATAGAAAGTATCACTTTTTCAGACTTCACTATAAGGGGATTGAAAACTGGAAGTCAGATGGTGTAAAGATAGACGATACATATTATTATAATTATTAAAATTTTATAAAGTAAGATAAGAGCTTACTTTTTGGGATAAGAAAATATCTTCAGAAGTGCATAAGAAGGTGAAAAACCTGTTACTATGCGTTCTGAAGATTTTTTGTGAAATATTGTGTAAAAACAGGTAGAATTGTTGCGACAAGCTTGTTTTTATGATAGTATAGTAAGGATTGTATATTGAATGGAGGCTTCTTTATGGAAGAGAATACAGAGAGAGTATCTAGAAATTTTATTGAAGACATTATTGATAAGGATATAGCAGAAGGCAGGACTAAGAAGGTAATAACCAGATTTCCGCCTGAACCAAACGGATATTTACATATAGGACATGCTAAGTCCATTCTTTTAAACTACGGACTTGCAAAAGAGTATGGCGGACAGTTCAATCTCAGATTTGATGATACTAACCCTACTAAGGAAAAAACAGAGTTTGTAGAGTCGATTAAGGCTGATGTGGAGTGGCTGGGAGCTGATTTTGAGGACAGATGTTTCTTTGCATCTAATTATTTTGATAAAATGTATGAGGCTGCTATTAAGCTGATAAAGAAGGGGAAAGCCTTTGTCTGTGATTTATCTGCTGATGAAATAAGGGAATACAGAGGAACTCTTACAGAACCCGGCAAGAATTCACCTTATAGAGAACGTAGTATAGAAGAAAATCTGGATTTATTTGAACGTATGAAAAACGGGGAATTCCCTGACGGAAGCAAAGTTTTACGTGCTAAGATAGATATGACAAGCCCTAATATGAATATGAGAGATCCGGTTATTTACAGAATAGCAAGGATGACACATCATAATACGGGTGATAAGTGGTGCATTTACCCTATGTACGACTTTGCACATCCAATCGAAGATGCGGAAGAGGGAATTACACATTCTATCTGTACCCTTGAATTTGAGGATCACAGACCTCTCTATGACTGGGTGACAAGGGAGCTTGAGTATGAGAATCCGCCTAAGCAGATAGAATTTGCAAAGCTTTATCTTACCAATGTAGTAACAGGTAAGAGATATATAAAGAAGCTTGTAGATAATGGTATAGTTGACGGTTGGGATGATCCAAGGCTTGTAACTATAAGTGCACTTAGAAGGAGAGGATATACACCCTGAATCAATCAAACTGTTTATGGAACTTTCAGGTGTTACCAAGAGTAATGCTTCTTCTGATTATGCAATGCTTGAATACTGTATCAGAGAGACACTTAAGCTTGAAAAGAAGCGTGTAATGGCTGTTCTTGATCCGGTTAAGCTTGTGATAGAAAATTATCCTGAGGGTGAGACAGAGTGGCTTGATGCGCCGCATAACCTTGAAAATGAAGCTTTAGGCAGCAGGAAACTTGCTTTTAGCAGAGAACTTTACATAGAGCGTGAGGACTTTATGATAGATCCTCCTAAAAAATATTTCAGACTTTTCCCGGGGAATGAAGTAAGACTTATGAATGCATATTTTGTAACCTGTACAGGATATGATGTGGATGAGAACGGAAAGGTTACAGAAATCAGATGTACCTACGATCCTGAAACCAAGAGTGGAAGCGGCTTTGAGGGCAGAAAGGTAAAAGGAACCATTCATTGGGTAAGTGCTGCACATGCAATTCCTTGTGAAGTGAGGTTATATGAGAATATTGTAGATGAAGAAAAAGGCGTTTACAACGAGGATGGAGAGTTAAATTTAAATCCGAATTCTCTTACTGTAATAAATAATGCTTATGTTGAGGAAAGCCTGAAAGAGACTACGGAGGTGGAGCAATATCAATTTGTAAGAAACGGATTTTTCTGTCTGGATTCTAAAGATTCTAAGCCTGAAAAGCCTGTATTCAACAGGATAGTGTCACTTAAGAGTTCTTACAATCCTCTGAAAGCGTAGAAAACTGTAGTTTAAGGAGGAAAGAATGTCCAGGGTATTAAGCGGACTGGAGAAATTTGGTTTAGGTAGCCTTGAAAATATAGATATATATCAAGAAAAGGAAAAGGAAGGCAGGACTAAAGAAGAAAATACAGGAGGTATCACCATGGAAGTATCTGAAGAGTCAATTCTTTTTGATAAGACTTATAATTGTCCCTGTTGTGGAGAGAGCTTTAAGACAAAAGCGATAAGGGTAGGGAAAAATACCTTAGTAAGACTTGACAGTGATTTGCGCCCTATATACAAATATGCTGATGCAACAAAGTATGATGCGATAGTGTGTACTAAGTGCGGATATGCGGGACTGATTAAAAATTTTGACTCAATCAGTGACAGACACATTAAAGATGTAAGGGAAAAAATTTCTGCCAAATTCAAAGGAATAGATGAAAGTAAGAAAATCTACTCTTATGAAGATGCTGTTGAAAGAACTCAGCTTGCCCTGCTTTCTACAGTAATCAAGTGTGGAAGAAATAGTGAAAAGGCTTATATCTGTCTGAAACTTGCATGGCTTATAAGGGGGATGAAAGAAGCTCTGGACAAAGCTGCCTCTGATTATGACGCAAAGTGTGAAAAGCTTGATAAAGAAGAGCTCAATTATCTTAAGAATGCTTATGACGGTTTACAGATGCATATATGAATGAAAAGTTCCCTATCTGTGGAATGGATGAAAATACTCTTTGTATAATTATGGCAGAGACCGCCAGAAAGCTTGATAAAAAGCATGATGCATTGAGGTATCTGGAAACGGTTATTATATCTAAAAATGCTACAGACAGAATGAAGGACATGGCAAGGGATATAAGGGAGAGTTGCAAGGAATAACAAAAATATAAAAAAGTAAAGGATATAGGTATAATCAACTTACAGGTTATGTCTATATCCTTTTTATCTTTTCTAATGCTTTTTCAATTTCTTACAGTATAAAAAAATAACATTGCTATGCCGGATAAAAAAATACAAGTCCGACTATAGCTATGGCGCAAAAGCATGAAGAAATCTTCCGGTAAAAAAAGTAATAATAGGATCGGTTTTTATAATTAAATATCCAGTAATCGTTACTAAATGCAAGCTATGGAAGGCAACAAAGACCTTGTTGAAATTAGCGTAAATTAATATAGCCAGAGTAAATGGTATAAAAAAATTGTAATCAGTCCGCCCATCGGGAGATACTCACAGCTTCCGTAGAGTTTCTTATAAAGAAAGATGAGTATAACTGTTGCTATTAATCCTATTATTAAGATAATTTGAAATTCAAGAAAAATAGCTTTCACTTCTTCAAAATGTGTAAGTGCATTTTTCCGAAGAAGGAAGGTGTGGAAATTTAAAGCTTATCAGGTCCCCAAAAATGAGTTATAGTCTATAAGAACATCATAGTTTTCCTTTATTTGATTAAAAACTGAGATTATTTTTTTGCCTACAAACTTATTAATCATACCATAGTATAAGGGACGAAAAATATAGAACTGCCGTAGCAGAAAAAGGCTATAGATATCAGCATTAAAAGTAACGATATAAAAAAACAGAAAAAAATAGGTTTGAAACAGGTTTTCATTTATACTTCTCCTTGCAAAAACTTCGTAATTATGGTAAACTAGATAGTATGACAGTATAAGATTTTAACACATTTTTTATAATAGTAAAAGAGAAAGCAGAGAGGATATTTTAAATGAGTAAGAGCATTAAAAATATAGAAGAAGTAAAGATACCGAAAGAGTATGAGTTAGTTTTCGCTAAGGAACTTAAAGATATAAAAGCACTTGGAATTTACCTTAAACATAAAAAAAGTGGGGCAAGGCTTGCGCTTATATCAAATGAAGATGAGAATAAGGTATTTTCAATAGGCTTTAAAACTCCACCAGAAGATTCTACAGGTGTAGCCCATATAGTAGAGCATACTGTGCTTTGCGGTTCAAAAAAATATCCTTCAAAAGATCCGTTTATAGAGTTGGCAAAGGGTTCCCTAAACACTTTCTTAAACGCTATGACGTATCCTGATAAGACTATTTATCCGGTAGCAAGTTGTAATGATAAGGACTTTAAGAACCTTATGAGTGTGTATCTGGATGCGGTTTTTTACCCTAATTTATATACCAACAGAGCTATATTTGAGCAGGAAGGCTGGCATTATGAGCTTGATGAAGAAACAGGAGAGCTTAAGATTAATGGAGTAGTTTATAATGAAATGAAGGGAGCCTTTTCTTCGCCTGATGAGGTAGAGGATTTGCGCGTGAGAGAGGCTCTTTATCCTGATTCTCCTTATGGAATAGAGTCAGGCGGAGACCCTGAGGTTATACCTGAACTTACCTATGAGAATTATGTGGCCTTTCATAAACGTTTTTACCACCCTTCAAACTCATATATTATTTTGCATGGTAACTTTGATATTGAAGAAAGACTTGATTTCCTTGATAAAGAGTATTTATCAGACTTTGACAAAATAGATCCAAAGTCGGATATTCCGCTTCAAAAGCCTGTAAGCAAAGATTTCACAGATAGCTATTCGATAGCTGAAAGTGAAGATACTAAGGAAAAGACCTTCCTGTCCTATAATGTGGTTACAGGGGTTGCTACAGATACTTTTACAATAGGGGCCTTACAGCTTCTAAGATTTGTACTTATGGATGCTCCGGGTGCACCTGTTAAGAAGGCACTGATAGAGGCAGGTATCGGAAAAGAAATATCCTCAAGCCTTTCTACGCATATGTTTCAGCCTAATTTTTCCATACATGCAACCGGAACAGAGGCAGATAGGAAGAATGAGTTTGTAAAAATAATTGAAGATACCTTAAAGAAGATTGTGGCAGAGGGAGTGGATGAGAAAAAGCTTACATCTGCAATAAACTATAGCGAATTTAAGTATCGTGAACAGGATGCGGGAAGATATCCTGCGGGGCTTCTTATGGGAATCAATATGTACACAACCTGGCTCTATGATGACAATATGGTGTTTGACCTTGCAGATGCAGGTCAGAACTTTGATTTGCTCAGAGCTAAGATTGGAACCGGCTATTTTGAAGATTTAATAAAAACATATCTGCTTGAAAATGAGCATAAGGTTGTGTTTGCACTTGTACCTGAGAAAAATAAAAATGATAAATTTGAAAAAGAACTGAAGGAAAAGCTTGCAAAATATAAGGCTTCTCTCAGCGAAGAGGATATAGCTTTGCTTAAAGAAAGGACTGAGAAACTGAGAGCTTTTCAGGAAGAACCTTCTTCGGTGGAAGATATGGAAAAGCTTCCGACTCTTGAAAGAAGTGATATTTCACCTGATATCAAACCGCTTAAGAATATTGAAAAAGAACTGCTTAACAGTCCTGTAATCTGGCATAAGGTAAATACCAATAAAATTATGTATTTAAGGCTTAATTTTGATATAAGTGACATGTCGGCAGAGGAGCTTCAGTATTTTGGAATTTTATCAGATATTCTCGGTCTTATAGATACTGAAAAAAAGAGGATATTCCGATTATGTCTCAGAAACACTTATGTATACAGGCGGTATCCATACGAATATTGAAGTCTATACAAACAACGCTGATAAGAATAAGGTGTTGCTAAACTATTCAGTAAGCTTTAAGTCTTTGGTTTCACAGGTGGCTAAGGGGCTTCCTCTCATCCTTGAAATGCTTTATACCTCTAAGATAAATAAAGAAAGTGATAAGAGAATAGTTGAAATCCTCAGAGAAAACCTCTCTGGAATGGAAATGGATTTTGAGACAAGCGGAGACAGGATGTCAGCACTTATTGCAAAGTCACATTTCTCAGTAGATGCAAGAATGGGCGAGAAGCTTTCAGGCTTAAGCTATTATAAATTTGTGAAAAATTTAGCAGAAAATTTTGAATCGGAGAAAGAAGAATTATACAAGAAGTTAAATTCTCTTATCAATAAGTATTTTGTAAAAGAGAGGTTAATTATAAGCCTTACTGTTGATGAAGAAAGCTATGATGAGGCAGCAGGTAAGCTTGAAACAGTAGTAAAAGAAATTCCAACTGGAGAAAAGGCAGGAGACAGCTTACTTTGTGCAAAAATAAAGTTTGAGATAGATGAGATAAAAAGCAAATAAAAAAAGTCGGGTTTACTGGCAAAGGGCTACACAGCCTCAGGACAGGTTCAATATGTAAGCAGAGCTGGAAACTTTGTGGAAGCAGGACTTCCTTATACAGGAGTGTTAAATGTACTAAATGTGCTTTTAAGCTATGAATACCTTTGGGTAAATGTCAGGGTTAAGGGCGGAGCCTATGGCTGTTACAGTAAGTTTAACAGGAATGGTGATTCAAGTTTCTCATCCTACAGAGATCCAAAGCTTATGGAAACAAATGAAGTTTACGAGAACATGGTTCGTTATCTTGAGAACTTTGAAGCTGATGAAAAAGAAGTTACAAAGTTTGTAATAGGAGCAGTTGGAAGTGCTGATATTCCTTTGACTCCTTTTGCGGATGGTGAGAGGTCGTTTAATGCTTATATGAGTGAAATAAACGAATCTTATATAAAGAAGTCAAGAAATGAAATGATAAATACTACAGCAGCTGATTTGAGGGATATGGCTAAATATGTAAAGGCTGTACTTGATGAAAAGATTATGGTTGTAGTAGGTTCAGAGGCAAAAATCAAAGAAAATGCGGATAAGTTTGATGAAGTATCAAGCTTATTGTCATAATTAATATGCAAGGGAGAATGAATGGGAAAATTTAAGTCAGGCTTTGTAACCCTTATCGGGCGTCCTAATGTGGGTAAATCAACTCTTATGAATAACCTTATAGGTCAGAAGATAGCAATTACATCTTCGAAACCTCAAACGACCAGAAACAGAATTCAGACAGTATATACAGATGAGACAGGACAGATTATTTTCTTAGATACACCGGGTATCCATAAGGCTCAGAATAAACTGGGCGAATATATGGACTCGGTGGCAGAAAGAACACTTTCGGAAGTAGATGTAGTACTTTGGCTTGTAGAGCCGACTACCTTTATCGGTAAGGGCGAGCAGCATATTGCGGAGCTTTTATCTGCAACCAAAACCCCTGTTATTCTGGTGGTTAATAAGATTGATACTGTAGAGAAAGGCGAGTTGCTTCCGGTAATTGATAAATATAAGGATATGGTGAACTTTAAAGGCTGTGTACCTGTATCAGCGGCAACAGGTGAAAATAAAGAGGATCTTCTTGAGACTGTATTTGATTTACTTCCGGAAGGACCTATGTACTATGACGAGGATGTGGTTACAGATCAGGCCGAGAGACAGATTACCGCAGAACTTATAAGAGAACAGGCTCTAAGACGTCTTAAGGATGAAGTTCCGCATGGAGTTGCGGTTGTGATTGATAGTATGAAAGAAGAAAAAGATACATCGGTAAGACACAGCCATAAGAATATAATGAACATTGAGGCAACCATTTTTTGTGAAAGAGATTCTCATAAGGGTATAATTATTGGGAAGAAGGGTGCTATGCTAAAGGAAATAGGTACAAATGCGAGGCATCAGATTTCAGACCTTCTTGGAATGAAGGTAAACCTTAATCTATGGGTTAAGGTAAAGAAGGACTGGAGAAATTCAGATTCTCTTATGAAGAATTTTGGATATAAAGAGGAGTAACCCTTGGCAGATGAAATAGAGGTATCGGGAGTAGTGGTTTCCTGTATGCCCATAGGTGAATATGATAAACGTGTTGTAATTATAACAGCAGAACTTGGAAGGATTCATGCCTTTGCAAGAGGGGCAAGAAGAACTAACAGTAAGCTCCTTGCAGGCACCGATCCGCTTACCTTTGGTACATTTAAGCTTATTTCAGGTAAAAATGCTTATACCTTGGTTGAGGTCAAAATAGTAAATTATTTTGATGAGCTTAAAAAGGATATAGACAGGGTTTATTATGGGTTTTATTTTTTAGAACTGGCATCTTATTTTTCAAGGGAAAATATTGGAGAAAAAAACCTTATAAACTTGATATATATGGCTTTTAAAGCACTTGAAGCAAAGGTGGACAAGCTTACACCGGAGTTTATTAAAGCAATATTTGAGTGGAAAATATTTCAAATAGAGGGTATAATGCCTAGTATAGATGGAGGAGTGTTTTTAGGTAAGAAACTAAAACCTTCAACTACCTATGCAATAAAAATGATTGCTGCTACAGATATAACCAAGCTGTTTTCGTTTGACCTGGAAGCTGAGTCAAAAAGAGAATTTATTAGCTTGCTGAAGAATATCGGGATTTAAATACAGATATTCAGTTTAAATCTTTGGAAATGATAAGAGAGGTATGAGAATGAAAAAGAGAACCCTGTTAGCCTTGGGGTTAGTAACAGTTACAGTTGCACTGTCTTCTTGCAACAGTATGCCAAAGGAAATAAAAGCAGAAGATATTAAAGAGGAAACTCTGTATATGAGGGCGGATGGTAGTGGCCAGGTAGCCTATGTAGAGGATTTTAAGGAGAAGTATTTCAATCTTGATGAGCTTAAAGGTTATATTTCTTCCGAGTTAAGTAACTATAATAAAAAGTATGGAGAGAAAGCAGCAGTACTTAGTGAAATAGAGCTAAAGGGAGATAAGGTAAAGGTAGTACTTACTTTTAAGAATACTGAGGTATATACGGCTTTTAATAGTAAAAAGGGTGAGAACAATACAAGATTCCTTACGGCAAATGAAGCTCTGTCAGAATTTGGAGAGCTTACTTTCAATGAAGCTGACTCAAAAGAAGATGTGAAGAAGGCAGCCAATGAAGCTTTGGCAGAGAAATACAACATAGCTGTAATAGAGGGGGCTATGCTTTTTCAGACCGGAAATAAGATTAAATATTATTCAGGTGGAACTCTTATAGACGAACATCATATAAGAGTTGACGAGGGTAGCCAAGCTGTGGTAGTATATTCTAAATGATTGTTAAAAAAAAAGACAATAAAGTGAATCAGAGAAAGAGAGGTAGACTTATGGAAAAGACAATGGAGAAAATTGTAGCTTTGGCTAAGGCAAGAGGTTTTGTATATCCGGGCTCGGAGATATATGGGGGACTTGCCAATACCTGGGATTATGGTAATCTTGGAGTAGAGCTTAAGAACAATGTAAAGAAGGCCTGGTGGAAAAAATTTATACAGGAAAGTCCTTACAATGTGGGAGTTGACTGTGCTATCCTTATGAATCCACAGACCTGGGTGGCATCAGGACATCTTGGAAGTTTCTCTGATCCGCTTATGGATTGTAAGTGTTGCCACGAAAGATTCAGGGCTGATAAGCTCATTGAAGATTTTGCAAAAGAAAAATCAATAACCTTAAGAAGTTCAGTTGACGGCTGGTCAAATGAAGAGATGAAGAGCTTTGTGGATGACAATGAAATTCCTTGTCCAAGCTGTGGTAAGCATGATTTTACCGATATCCGCCAGTTCAACCTTATGTTTAAGACTTTTCAGGGTATTACAGAGGATAGTAAGGCTGTAGTTTATCTTCGACCTGAAACTGCACAGGGTATCTTTGTAAACTTTAAGAATGTACAGCGTACATCAAGAAAGAAAATACCTTTTGGTATAGGTCAGATAGGTAAGTCATTTAGAAATGAGATTACACCGGGTAACTTTACCTTCCGTACCAGAGAGTTTGAGCAGATGGAGCTTGAGTTCTTCTGTGAGCCGGGTACTGATATGGAGTGGTTCCATTATTGGAGACAGTTCTGTAAAGACTGGCTTATTTCTCTTGGTATGAAGGAAGAAGAAATGCGTCTTCGTGACCATGATGCTGCAGAGCTTTCCTTCTACTCAAAGGGAACTACGGATATTGAGTTCTTATTCCCATTTGGCTGGGGTGAGCTTTGGGGTATAGCTGACAGGACTGACTATGATCTTGGCAGACATCAGGAAATATCCGGTGAGCCTATGGAATATTTTGATGATGAGAAGAAGGAAAAGTACATTCCTTATGTAGTAGAGCCTTCTCTCGGAGCAGACAGAGTAACTCTTGCTTTCCTCTGCGGTGCTTATGATGAAGAAGAGCTTGAAGGCGGAGATGTGCGTACAGTACTTCGTTTCCATCCTTTCCTTGCCCCTGTAAAGGTTGCGGTACTTCCTCTTTCAAGAAGCTCGGTGAAGGTGCTGAAAAGGTATTTGCAGAACTGTCAAAAGACTGGAACTGTGAGTATGATGACAGAGGTGCTATTGGTAAGAGATACAGAAGACAGGATGAAATAGGTACTCCGTACTGCATTACTTACGACTTTGACTCAGAAACAGACGGTATGGTTACTGTAAGAGACAGAGACAGCATGGAGCAGGAAAGAGTTGCTATATCAGAGCTTAGAAATTATTTCAGAGATAAATTTGAGTTTTAATTAAAACATTAAAGTTACAGAGAGGATAAAACCTCTCTGTTTTTGTTTAATAGGAAATTTCTTTGAAATTCCCCATTAAACAAAAATCTCTCCGAGGGATGCGCAGCTCGCGGCAGGGAAGTTTGCCTTGTGGCACCGCTCGCGCGCGAAGTGTGTGCAAGCACACACTTTTTTATCTATATCTCCTCAAACTCCCTTCCTCAAAACTATATTCGGGAGTTCTGAGGGGATATTTTATTTCGTCTTCATAATACCAGGGATCTTCTTCGTGCAGAGGATTTTTAAGGACTTGAAATTCCTGGGCAGGCATATAACCCTGTGCTAAAAGATAGGCTTTCTTACCTTCTGCATTTTTACAGATATCTGCAATCATAACTACATGACCGGGACTTCCGCCTCTGATGAAAATATCCCCGGCCTTCGCCTCGGAAAGTTTTATCTTCCTGGAGGCATTATCCATATTTAAAGTGCCTGAGTAAGCAAATACTATACGCATAAATCTTTTGAAAGAGTCATAGCTGCTATTATTCCTTGAAGAAGCAACCCAGGAAATACTGTTTCCGTTTATACTTATGGCATAGCCCCTTCTCCATTTATCAAAGTCAGCCACAAAGCCATTTCCAAGAGAAAAGGTGATTTTATTATATATCTTATTCTTGTAATAATATTCTCCGTATACCCTCATAATTGAATCTGCACATTGCTGCAAATCTTCATTTTCGATAGGAAGCTTAAATACTGCTATATGGGCAGACTGGTTTCCTTTTTCATGTCCATTGTATAAAAGTACGGGAGAGCCATCGGGTTTTTAATTTATAGTTTCTTAAAAAAATACCATAAAAGCTTCCTTTTTTTAGCTTTAATTCTCTTATAGCCGTCGGGAGTTAAAATGCGTTTGACAAGAGTTTTACCTGAAGGATTGATAAAGGAAAAACTTTCAGACGGTATATCTGAAATTTTATCAGAGGAATCAGTATGTTTTACTGTGATATTTGCTATATTCTTATCAGACTCAGCCTCTTCATTTACCACGGAGGATGAAACTTTTGGGACAGACTTTTTCCACGCAACTCGATAATATAAAAAAACAATTGTACATAATGCAATAAATTTTTTTCATTATAAATTACCTCCATAGGGAAATTATACCATATTAAAATTTTAATTTCAAAAATACCTTAATATTCCTAATTTCCTACTATCTTTTTTTAAAAATAAAAGGTTATAATAGTTTAGTGTGACCTAAAAATAAAGAGATAATAGAAATTTAATTATAGATAGATGGTTAGAGTCAGGAAAGGAGCCATAGTTTATGTTGGGTAGTGATATTGGAATTGATTTGGGTACAGCTAGCGTACTGGTTTATATAAAGGGTAAGGGAGTAGTTTTAAAGGAACCTTCAGTTGTAGCTATAGACAGGGATACTAAAAAGGTAAAGGCTATAGGTGAGGAAGCAAGATTTATGCTTGGAAGGACTCCGGGAAATATAATGGCAATACGTCCTTTAAGACAGGGAGTTATTTCAGACTATGATGTAACTGAAAAGATGATGAAATACTTTATACAGAAGGCAGGCGGTAAGAGATTTTTCAGAAAACCAAGAATAAGCGTATGTATACCTTCAGCAGCAACTGAGGTTGAAAAACGTGCAGTTGAAGAAGCAACTTATAATGCTGGTGCAAGAGAGGTTGCTATTATAGAAGAGCCTATTGCGGCGGCTATTGGAGCGGGCATAGATATATCAAAGCCTTGTGGCAATATGATAGTGGATATCGGAGGCGGTACAAGTGATGTTGCAGTTATTTCACTTGGCGGCTCAGTTGTAAGTGCTTCTGTAAAGGTTGCCGGAGATGATTTTGATGATGCAATCATTAAGTATATGCGCAAAAAACACAATCTTCTTATCGGTGAAATGACAGCAGAGGAAATTAAGATAAAGATAGGCTCAGCTTTCAAACGTCCGGAGCTTGTTACTTTGGATGTAAGAGGAAGAAATCTTTTAACAGGTTTACCAAATACTATTACAGTTACCTCAGACGAGACACTGGAAGCTCTTGAACTGCCTTGTAAGCAGATAGTGGACTCTGTACATCAGGTACTTGAGAAAACTCCACCGGAGCTTGCTGCAGATATTGCGGATCGAGGAATTGTACTTACAGGTGGTGGTGCTCTGCTTTGGGGTATGGAACAGCTTCTTGAAGCGAAGACAGGTATCAATACAATGACAGCAGAAAATTCTATGAACTGTGTTGCTATAGGTACAGGTAAATTTGTTGAATTTTTAAGTAATACAACAGGATTTAAGGAATAATAGATGTTAAGTCCTGTTTGAAAACAGCCGATATATTTATATAAGAAAAATGCCGGAATACGGAGGAACTTAAATGCTAAGAAGCCTTTATACAGCTTATACAGGTATGGTTAATGAACAAAGAAGAATGGATATAATGACAAATAATCTTGCAAATGCTACTACAGCAGGATTTAAAATGGAAAGTTCTTCGAGCCAGTCTTTTGATAAGGTTTTAGGTATAAAGATAAGAGATGTATCTGAGGCCTTTAATGATCATAGTATAGGCCATATGAGTCTGGGAGTTAAAGTGGGCGAGGTATTTACTGATTATTCACAAGGAGCACTCAGAGAGACAGCCGGTAAGTATGACCTGGCGCTTTCAGGTGAAGGCTTTTTTGCTGTAAGATTTGTGGATAAAAATGGAAATGAATCAACCAGGTATACAAGGGATGGCAATTTCAGGCTGACTAAGGATGGTCATGTTACTGATGTATATGGTAATCAGCTTAGAACTGAAAGTGGAGTTTTACAGGTACCACTAGATTCAGAAGACATTTCCATAGGGATAGATGGTACTGTCTCTGTCAATAACCAGGTTATAGATAAGATTAAAGTAGTTGATTTTGAGAATTATGACTATATAGAAAAATTCGGCGACAACCTGTATCAGACTGTAGACGGGGCAACTGAAAAAGAATCGGAAGCCCAGGTATTACAAGGCTACATAGAGCAGTCAAATGTTAATTCAGTCAGAGAGATGGTTAATCTGATAACTATAACCAGAGCTTATGAAGCAGGACAGAAAATGATTCAGAGCTCAGACACTATTATGGAAAGTGCGGTTAATTCAGTAGGCAGGGTTGGTTAAGGCTAAAGGGAGGTAATTATGCTTAGATCTTTGTGGAGTGCTGCATCAGGAATGATGGCACAGCAGACAAATCTTGATACTATTTCAAATAATATTGCAAATATAAATACAACAGGATTTAAAACTCAGAGTATGGAGTTTAAGTCCCTGCTTTACCAACAGCTTAAAACAAAGTCAACTGACAGCGAAGGCAATCCAAAGCCTATTGGAGTGCAGGTAGGACTTGGTGTACGTAATGCGTCTATTACTGCCAAATTTACTCAGGGAGCAGCTCTTGATACAGGAGAAAAGTTAGATTTATTTATTCAGGGAAATGGATTTTTTTGCAGTAAAAATTGGAGGAAAGACTGCATATACCAGAAATGGTCATCTGGGGCTTTCTGCTACAACTGATGGTTGGGAGCTTACTAATTCAGATGGTAATCCAATTTTAAACACAAAGGGAGAACCTATAAAGATAGATAGTAAATGGGATCCTAAGGATATAAGCATAGATACAGGTGGGAATGTGCTTCACAGGGTAGATGATAAGGCCGCCGGAACAACTAAATATGATAACCTTGGCAAAATAGCCCTTTTCCAGTTCAATAATCCTGCCGGACTTAACAGAAGTGGTGGAAGTCTTTACTATGAAACTCCGGCATCAGGTGAAGCAAGAAGTGAGGATACAGATGCAGGACTTAATAAAAGCCTTATAAAATCAGGCTATCTTGAGGCTTCAAATGTGTCAGCTGCGGATGAAATGGTAAATATGATAGTTACACAAAGAGCATATCAGCTTAATTCAAAGGCTATAACAGCTTCTGATGAGATGCTTGAACAGGCGAACAACCTTAGGAGGTAACAATGGATTTCCTTTCTATAAATAATAACTATTATAATGGGCTTATGGAGAATACCACCAACGGCATGGTAACAAGAAGCTTACAGACTCAGTGAAAAGGGCAGAGAATACTACTGATGATGAAGAGCTTATGAAAGCCTGTAAGTCATTTGAGTCATATATGGTAGAGCAGATTATGGCTAAAATGGAAGAAATATCTCACATAGACGGTGTAGATTCTGAAAGAGACAACGAATATATGTCTATGTTTAATGATACTTTCATCAAGGATAAGGCTGAACTTCTCACTAAGAACACAGACTTGGGAATAGCTAAGATGCTCTATGAGTCTATGAAGAGAAATACGGCTACACCGGTAGCTAAGGGGAATGTATTTGAAAAGTAAAATTGATATTGTATTTATTCTAAGAGTATTTGTGAATAATATGCAATAAAATTGCCTGCATATGGTTAATAGCTGTATGCAGGCTTGTTAAGTATAGGAGATAGTGAGTTTGGAGATAGAAACTATTAATGGATATGTAGAAAAAATCGTTTTTAAAAATGAAGAAAATGCTTATACAGTTGCAAGTCTCGCTGTAGAAGGCGATGAAGTAATGTGTACAGGATATTTTTCAGATTTAATTGAGGGAGACAGGCTCATAGCTGAAGGAAGTTTTGTAGAGCATAAGCAATATGGTATACAATTTATGGTTAGCTCTTATGAGATTAAAGAGCCGGAAACTTCTGTAGCTATGGAAAAATATCTTGGTTCAGGTATTATTAAAGGTATTGGACAGGCACTTGCTGCTAAGATTGTTAAAAAATTTGGTGACGAAACTTTTAATATAATTGAAAAGGAACCTGAAAGGCTTGCTGAAATAAGCGGTATTACTGAGAAAAAGGCTATGGAGATAGGCAATCAGTTTGAAGAAAAGAGAGAATTCAGGACTGCCATGATTTTTCTTAATCAATATGGAGTTTCTAATTCTCTTGCTATGAAAATATATAAAGAATATGGAATACAAGTTATGAAGATTGTGCGTGAAAATCCATATAGACTTGCAGATGACATAGCAGGAGTGGGCTTTAAGACAGCAGATGAAATTGCAATGAAAATGGGTTTTTCACCTGAATCATCTATGAGAATGAAGGCAGGAATCCTGTTTGTTTTAAGTATTGCTGCATCTAATGGACATACATATCTTCCTTACCGGAATTTATATGAAGAAGCAAAGAAAATAATTGGAATTTCAGAAGCTGAATTTGAAAATGATATTTATGAACTCACTATCGAAAGAAAAATAGCCTTAAAAGAAGTTAAAGAAGAGCGGAGAATTTACAACAATAATCTTTATTATATGGAGCTTACAGTTGCCAGAAAGTTGCTTGATTTAAATGCCAGAAGTGAAAATAATATTAAAAATTATGGAAGCTAAGGTAAAAGAAGTTGAGGAAAAGATAGGTATAAAGCTTGAAACGTTGCAGAAAAAGGCTGTGTATGAAGCAGTTGAAAGTGGACTTGTAATAATTACCGGTGGACCAGGAACCGGGAAAACAACTACAATAAATACTATAATCAAGCTTTTTGAAAATCAGAATATGGAAATCCTGCTTGCAGCACCTACCGGCAGGGCAGCAAAGAGGATGACTGAGACAACAGGTATGGAGGCGCAGACCATACATAGACTTCTGGAACTAAATGGAAATCCTGAAGAAGGTGGTTCTATGAAGTTTGAAAGAAATGAAAGCAACCCGCTGGAGGCTGATGTTATTATTATAGATGAAATGTCCATGGTAGATATTTATCTTATGTATTCCCTGCTTAAGGCTATAACAGTAGGAACAAGACTGATTTTGGTAGGAGATGTGAACCAGCTTCCAAGCGTTGGCCCTGGGAAAGTATTAAAAGACATAATCAGTTCAGAAAAGTTCAATGTGGTAAGATTGAATGAAGTATTCAGACAGGCTGCTGAAAGTGATATTATAACAAATGCACATAAAATAAATGCAGGAAAGAGTATTAAGTTAGACAATAAAAGCAAGGATTTCTTTATGCTCAGTATGAATAATGCTTTGCAAATTCAAAGAGCATTAGTAAGCCTTATTTCAGAAAAATTACCACCTTATGTGTCTGCTACAAAATATGATATCCAGGTCTTAACACCTTCAAGAAAAGGTGAACTTGGAGTAGAAAATCTGAATAAAATATTACAAATGTATATTAATCCTCCATCTCCCGACAAAAGGGAGAAACAGTGGGGAGAAATGATTTTTCGTGTAAGTGATAAGGTAATGCAGATAAAAAATGATTATCAGATAGAGTGGAAAATTGTTTCAGAAAGAGGAATAACCATAAAGACCGGGACAGGAGTTTTTAATGGGGATTGTGGAATTATCAGAGAAATAAATGAATTTGCGGGGACTATTACTGTAGAATTTGATGAAGGGAAAATGGTAGAATATTCAAATTCAACTTTAGAAGAATTGGATCTTGCCTATGCTATTACTATACATAAGTCGCAAGGCAGTGAATATCCTGCAGTTATAATTCCACTTCTAAATGCACCTAAACCTTTGCTTAATAGAAACCTTTTGTATACTGCTGTTACAAGAGCCAGAAAATGTGTTACAATTTTAGGGAGTGAAGATTCAGTAAATGAAATGATTCGGAATGAAAGTGAAATGAGAAGAAATTCGGGACTCATAGATAGCATAATAGAAATGGAGGAAGCGGATAATGTATACATTTAAAAGCAGGGTGAGATTTAGTGAGACAGGAAAAGATAGCAAACTAACTATTCCACATTTAATAAGCTATTTTCAGGATTGTTCTACTCTTCATGGAAATAAGGCAGGACAGACCAGAGAGAAACTTATAAACATGGAAAGAGCCTGGTTTCTTAGTTCCTGGCAGATTGTACTTAATTCAAGACCTGGGATTGATGAAGAAATTGAAGTTGAGACCAGAGCTTATGAGATTAAAGGGTTTTATGGGCTTAGAAATTTCATTATGTACAATGAAAAAAATGAAGTTTGTGCCTATGCCAATTCAATATGGTTCTATGTAGATACCAAAAAGGGAAAGCCTGTAAAGTATGAACAGGAAGAAGGAAAAGGATTTGAAATAGATAAAGAATTTCCTATGGAAAAGGCTGATAGAAAGATAGCTATACCTGAAAATATAGAAAGAATAATAAAAGCAGACAGGCTAAAGGTAAGAGAGTCACATCTTGATTCAAACTACCATATGAATAATAGAGAATATGTAAGAATAGCACTTGATTTTATGCCGGAGAACTTCGATGTAGAAAGTCTGAGGCAGATAAGAGTTGAGTATAAAAAGGCTGCAGTACTTGGTGAAACAATGTTACCGGTTTATTATTATGATAAGAAAAATAATAAAATATTTGTTTCGTTGGAAAATGAAGATGGAGAAAATTTTGCAAAAGTTGAATTTGAACTTAGATAGAGAGGAAAAAATGAGATTAGGGTGTACACAGACATTGGCAGTAGTTAAAAAAACAGATTTTGGTCTGTATTTAACGGATATAGAAAAAAAAGATAATAAGAACAGGGATGTCTCAGAAGAAATATTACTTCCTAAAAATCAGGTAACTCCTGATATGAACTTAGGTTCAGAGATAGAAGTTTTTATTTATAAAGATTCAGAGGACAGGCTTATAGCGACCAGAATGGAACCATTTATAAAGCTTGGAGAAATAAAAAAATTAAAAGTGAAGGAAGTGACTAAAATAGGAGCCTTTCTTGACTGGGGCTTACCAAAGGATTTGTTTTTGCCATTTAAAGAACAAATTTATGATATAAAGTCAGGCGATGAAATTCTTGTAACTATGTATGTTGATTTAAGTGAAAGACTTTGTGCTACTATGGATTTATATTCAAGGCTTTCTCTCCTGCCTCCTTATAGAAAGGATGATATGGTTAAGGGAACGGTTTATCAGATAAATGAGCAGTTTGGTGCTTATGTGGCAGTGGATAATAAATATTCTGCTTTAGTACCCAGAAAGGAACTTCACAGGGAACTGAAGGCAGGAGATGAGATAGAAGCAAGGGTACTTGAAGTAAAAGAAGATGGAAAGCTTGATCTCTCACTTAGACAGAAGTTCTATGTACAGATGGATGCTGACTCAGAACTGATATTGGAAAAATTAAAAACAGCAGGAGGAAGCTTACCTTATCAGGATAAGAGTGATGCTGAGGAAATAAAAAAAGAATTTAATATGAGTAAGCTGCATTTAAAAAGAGCGATTGGAAGGCTTTATAAAGAACGTATAATTGTTATTGAAAAAAATGGAATAAAAAAATAGTTAATTAGTTATTTACAAATGGAATGAAAAATAATTAAAAATCTTATACGTTACACTTATTGACAAGCATTAATGATTGTGGCATAAATTATGTTATAGGATAATAATACATCCTGCATTAAAAAAAGGCATAAATTTGCCTTAAGTATTTTTTTTGATTAAGAAGGAGAGAAGTAAAATGGAAGAAATCGTTATTGACTGTGGAGAGATGGCTACAAAAGCTATGGCACACTCATATTTAGAAGGTATTTTTAACTTAGATGAGGATAGTATTACAGATACAGATACACTTTTGGAGTATCTGCTTGCGATAGAGGAAACAACAGAAATTACCTTTGAAGATGTAGATTTGTTGGAGATTAATCTTGGAGAGTACGGTCAGGAGATTCTTGAAACCTTTGAACAGGCTGAGCAGTCAAACGAGAATATCAAACTTGTATGATGAAAATAATTAAAAAATTTTATCCGGACACCAGAAAAAATTCGATTTATGAAGTGGATTTTGATGGACTTCATAAGAAAGGTATAAGGGGGCTGATTTTTGATATTGATAATACTCTTGTGCCACATGGTGCGGATGCGGATGAAAGAATTGAAACATTGTTTAGAGAGCTAAAGAAAATGGGATTTAAGACCTGTTTGCTTTCAAATAATAAATTAGAGAGAGTAAAGAGATTTAATGAAAATATCCATTCTCTATACATTTATAAGGCAGGTAAACCTAAGACAGCTAACTATATTAAAGCTATGCGTATGATGGGCACAAAAAAAGAAACGACAGTTTTCATAGGAGATCAGCTTTTTACAGATATCTGGGGGGCTAAGAAGGCAGGAATAAGCAATATTTTACTAAATCCTGTTGATAAAAAGGAAGAAATACAGATAGTTTTGAAAAGATATCTTGAAAGAATTGTTTTAAATGCCTATGAAAAGGAAGGAAAGTGAAAGGGCTGATATGAATATTACGGGACATACCAGACTGCTTGCACTATTTGGCTCACCGGTTTCACATTCAGGTTCACCTGCTATGTATAATTATAGTTTTGAAAGGCTTAATCTGGATTATGTTTATGTTGCTATAGATGTAGATAGGGCCGGGCTTAAAGAAGCAGTTTCTGCTGCAAGACTTTATAATATGCGTGGGTTTAACCTGACAATGCCATGCAAAAATGATGTGATTTCTTATATAGATGAATTATCTCCGGCAGCCGGACTTATTGGTGCCGTAAATACTGTGGTTAATGAAGAGGGAAAACTTATAGGCTATAATACAGACGGTGTGGGTTTTATCAAAAATCTTGAGGCTCATAAAGTAAGTATAAGTGGAAAGAAAATTGTGGTAGCAGGAGCAGGAGGTGCAGCTACTGCAATTATTGTACAGTCAGCTTTAGATGGTGCAGCGGAGATAAATGTTTTTAATAAGAAAAGTGAAACTTTTACAAGAATGCTTGGGACTATAGAGCGAATAAAAAATGAGGTTTCAAATGTAGCTATAGATATATATGACCTTTCTGATATGACAAAATTTATAGAATGTATCAGACAGGCAGACGTTTTTGTAAATGCTACTGTGGTAGGAATGAAGCCTTTTGAGAATGACTCAGTTATCAAAGACTTGTCAGCTTTCCACAAAGGGCTGGTGGTGGCGGATGCAGTATACAATCCTCTTGAAACAAAGCTTTTAAGAGAAGCAGGTGAAGCAGGCTGCACATGTATAGATGGAAAAGGAATGCTTTTGTGGCAGGGTGTATATGCTTTTAAGCTTTATACAGGGAAAGATATGCCGGTTGAAGAAGTGAGGAGTAAATTCTTTTAATAGAAAGGAGAACCGACTATGGATGTAACTGTAAGAAACTTAACTATTGGTGAGGGTAAGCCTAAAATCTGTGTACTTGTTATGGGAAAGAACAAGACAGAAATACTTGAAGAAGCCAAAAAGGCTGTTGATAACAAAGCAGACCTGATTGAGTGGAGAGCAGATAAACTTGTCGAAGGTGAGTATGATGAGGATTATCATAATGAAATATTAGAAGAGGTTAGAAAAATAATAGGGGATATGCCTATAATCTACACTTTCAGAACTCTGCTTGAGGGAGGAAAAGAAATAGATAATGAAAAATATAAGGATTTGATACTTTCGGTAGCTAATGCCGGAATTACGGATCTTATTGATATTGAAATTTTCTCTTTTAAGTTTAAAGCCAGAGATATAATTGATGAAATACATAGTTTTACCAATGTTAAGGTGATAGGTTCATACCATGACTTTGAGGGTACTCCTGACACTGCAGAGCTGGTATATAGACTTTCTGTTATAGATAATTGCAATGCAGATATTCTTAAAATTGCAACTATGCCATATAAGAAAAAAGATGTAATGAGGATTATGACAGCAACAATACTTACATATACACGTCCTAATCCAAAGCCTATCATTAGTATAGCAATGGGAAATATGGGCAGAGTTACAAGACTTTTAGGTGAGTTTACAGGCTCATCCATAACTTTTGCAAGTATAGGTAAATCAAGTGCTCCAGGACAGATGGAGATTAATGAAGTAAGAGAAATCTTAGACAGGCTGGATGCTGTTTTATGATAAATAACATTGTACTGGTAGGCTTTATGGGCTCAGGAAAGACTACAATAGGAAAGGCACTTGAAAAAGAAACCGGAATTTCCTTTGTAGATACAGATGTGCTGATTGAGACTGATGAGTGCTGTAAAGTAAGTGAAATATTTGAAAATAAGGGTGAGGCGTATTTTAGAAAACTTGAAAATGAAATGCTCACAAAACTTACTGTAACCGGTGGACTTAAGGTAGTTTCTACAGGTGGTGGTATTGTGACAAATCCAGAGAATATACCGCTTTTAAAGCAACTTGGAAAAGTATTTTATCTCAGGATTAAACCGGAAACAGTCGTTAGCAGACTTGAGGGTGATACAACAAGGCCTTTGCTTACAGAGAAGGATAAGTTTGCTAAAATAAACAAACTTATGAATGACAGGAAAGAGTTGTATACAGAGGTAGCAGACATAATTATTGACACTGATAATCTTTCAGTAGAAGAGATAGTAAGTCAGATTCTACATAACTGACTGGGTGGTAGGATCTGGCTTTTTTATCTCTTTTTGATTTCAGCTTAAATCTGCATAGAAATTTTTAATTTGTTTGTACGTTTTATAGCATGATTTTTGTAAATGGAAAGAGATAAATTTTTTTCCTGCATTATTCTAAAAAAATATACCTATACTTTTTCTAAATATTAATGCTATAATGAGAACAAATATCAATTAAGAAAGGGGTATTTATGATAAATTTTAGAAAAGCAGTTATGGTAGGTTGTGGTTTTGTAGGTTCGGCATCAGTTTTTGCACTTATGCAGAGCGGGCTTTTTTCAGAAATAGCTATGATAGATGCAGATATGGATAAGGCAGAGGGAGAGGCTATGGATATAAGTCATGGCATACCTTTTGCAAAACATATGCGTGTGTATGCAGGGAACTATGATGATGTAAGAGATGCGGGCATAGTTATAGTGACAGCCGGAGCCAATCAGAAGCCTGATGAAACCAGACTGGATTTGGTTCATAAAAATGTAGGAATATTTAAGAGCATCATACCTGAGATAGCAGGCAGGGATTTCAATGGAATTCTGCTCATAGTTGCAAACCCTGTGGATATTCTTACTGCTGTAGCCAAAAAGCTTTCAGGACTGCCTGAAAACAGGGTAATCGGTTCGGGTACAGTACTTGACACAGGTCGTCTTAAAACCAGACTTAGTGACCATCTGGGAGTTGACTCAAGAAGTATACATGCATTTATAATAGGAGAGCATGGAGATAGTGAGATAGCTGCGTTTAGTTCTGCAAATGTTTCAGGTATTCCTCTTAATGATTTCTGCGAAATGAGAGGACATTACAGCCATGATGAATCAGAAAAAAATATAGCTGAAGAAGTTAAAAATGCTGCTTATGAGATTATTCAGAGAAAGAGGGCTACTTATTTTGGTGTAGCTATGGCAGTAAAGAGAATTTGTGAATGTATAGTAAGAGATGAGAAATCTATTCTTCCTGTGTCTACAATGATGCATGGTGAACAGGGAATAGACGGAGTAGTTCTCAGTATGCCTTGTATAGTGGGGAGTGAGGGTATAGAGACGCAGGTTCCTATTAAGCTGGATGAAGACGAACTGACAAGGCTTAGGGAATCCGCTAAGATACTTAAAGGTATTATGAATGAACTGGATATTTAAGAGAAACATATTTAGAATTAGGGCTGCCTGAAAATGGCGGCTCTTTTTCTGGTATAAATGTATAAATGGTAAAATAATCCTTGACAATACTACTTTATAGATGTATAATAACTAGATGTGATGGGATATTTATGCCATTATTCGGTTGGGCCCGGACATCCCAACAGGGTAATTCATATTATCTGCCATAACAAAAGACAAAGCAGCACATGCTCCTTAATGTGCTTTTAACAATATTTTGGGAGGAATAACCATGAAGACATTTATGGCTAACCCTGACAGCGTTGAGAAGAAATGGTATGTAATCGATGCTGAGGGACAGACACTTGGACGCCTTGCAACAGAAGTGGCAAACCTTTTAAGAGGTAAGAGAAAGCCTGAATATACACCTTTTGTAGATACCGGTGATTATGTAATCGTTATTAATGCAAAGGGAATTAAGGTAAGCGGTAAGAAGCTTGACCAGAAGATTTACTATCGTCATAGTGATTATGTTGGTGGACTTAAGCAGAAAACTCTTAGGGAAACTCTTAATACAAAGCCAGAAGATGCTATTACTCACGCAGTAAAAGGCATGCTTCCAAACGGAACTCTTGGTAATAAGATGCTTACTAAGCTTCACGTTTATGCTGGTGCTGAATATGCACAGACAGCTCAGAAGCCTGAAGTTTATGAGATCAAGAGCAGATATTAATTAGAGTGAAGGGAGGATATTACATTGGCTACTGTTAAATTTTATGGAACCGGAAGAAGAAAAAGCAGTGTTGCAAGAGTATATCTTGTAGCAGGAACAGGTAAGATTGTAGTAAATAAGAGAAATATAGATGATTATTTCAGTCTTGAGACATTAAAGACTATAGTTCGTCAGCCACTTGCACTTACACAGACTGTTGAGAAGTTTGATGTTCTCGTTACAGTTCATGGTGGTGGAACTACAGGTCAGGCTGGAGCTATTCGTCATGGTATTTCAAGAGCTCTTCTTGAGGCAGATGCAGACTATCGTCCATCTCTTAAGAAAGCAGGTTTCCTTACTCGTGATTCAAGAATGAAGGAAAGAAAGAAATACGGACTTAAGAAAGCACGTAAAGCTCCACAGTTTAGTAAGAGATAAGAAACAGCGATTTTTACATCCCGTAAAATTGGGCAAAACTCCGATTTTATGGGATTTTTCTTTGTCTGCGGTTATTGGCGTTTCTCTCTGATAGTAACACGTTAGTGACAAGATGTTTTGTGAATAATTTGTGATAAATAATAAAGTAAGATAACTTATTGATTTTAATTGTAAAGTCGGTATGATATAGCAGGTTACAAAATGAACTAAAAATATCTTATTGCTTGAGGAGGTAAATGCGTATGAAAAAAATTTGGCTTTAATCAATTTCAAATTAAAAATATTTATGGCATTACTTATGGTAACAGACCATTTAAGCCTTGTACCAGGGTTGATTTCAGATGATTTAATTGGGATATTTCACATATTAACCAGATGTGTGGCGGTATGGTTTGCTTATGGAGCTGTAGAAGGAGTGCTTTATACCCACGATATAAGAAAATATATATACCGCTTATATGGGGCAGCAGCTATTATGTTTTCGGGAAATATTTTACTTGGCTTCTTATTTGCCTCAAAGCAGATTTTGATTTCTAATAATATTTTCCTAACACTTGCAATCGGAGTCACTATAGTGGCGGCATTGAAGTATATAGACACTAAATCTACCAGGTACATTGTAGTTGCAGTTAATTTTGTTGTAGGTTTTGTAATTGGAGAAGGAGGCTATCTGATACTTCCATTTATGATAATCACCTATTATATCTATCAAAATGCGAAACTCAGAAATATCTTATATATAGTACTTGCAGCGGTTATATGTGCTATATTCTTCGTTCCTTATGACACTGTGACAGCGACGGTGAAAATGCTTGCCTATAATTCTGATTTTATGTTTATAACAGTAATTCCGTTTCTATATCTTTACAATGGAGAACATGGACCGTATACCAAGTTTAGCAAATATTTCTTTTATATATTCTATCCGGCACATTTATGGATATTGACTATAATTGCATACTTTGTTTCTTGATTTTGAAACACATAATCCGGCTTGATATCAGAGTTTGGTTATGTGTTTTTATATTTTGCAAATAATGAAATAGTAGTATATTTCACTGAAAAATGATATAATCAGCACATATATATGCAAGGACCCTGAGAAGCGAAGCTGTAGCAATCCTGTATCAATTATGAGAGTATTACACAAAAATCTCAGTATAGAAACTTGAATTATACTATTGAAAGGGGAAGCAATCATAGATTGCACAAAATGAGTATGGGGAAAGAAATATTAAACATCTCTTGTACGAGTTGCGGCTCACCGGCAAAGTTTGATATTGTTCATCAGATTTACAGGTGTGCCTCTTGCGGAGGCAAGGTAAAGATTGAGAAGGCACGTCAGGACAAACTCGAATTTCAGGAAAATCAGCGGAAAAGACTAGAAAAGTCAGCTAAGGACTATTCAATGTCCACCACATCCTGTACAGTCAATCTAACATATCAAAAATGAATTGTCAACATTATTATTAACACTATTGACAGAGCTATAAATTGCAACCCTAAGTGTCCACCTCAAGTAAATAATTCTTTATACACTTCATAAGCAGACTTTCCACCAAATTGTTTTCTTGGATATGCGTTTATATATTTTTCTATCTTCCTGATATACGCCTTACTGTACTTTCCTATATCAGTACCTTTTCTTATAAAACGGCGAATGAATCTATTATTATTCTCATTACTTCCTCTCTCATAAGAACAATAACTATGTGCATAGAAATAGGCTATTCCCATTTCCTCTATACTTTTTGAATCCATAAACTCAGATCCGTTATCACTTGTAATACTCTTAAATCGTTTACAAAAGCTTTTCTTAAGCCTCTCCCTTATCTGTTTTAAACCGTCTACTACACAGGATGATTTCTTTTCCGGAAGCTTTAAGATAATCTCTTTTCTACTTACCCTTTCTGTTAGAACTAATAGGCAGGCTTTACTTCCTTTTTTGCCCACTACTGTATCCATTTCCCAGTGTCCAAGCTCTTCTCTAGTCTCTATCCTTTCAGAGCGTTCCTCTATGCTTCTTCCTCCGTTCTTCTTTATGCGTTTCTCCAACTCTCCATGTCTTTCATATTTTTTTATTATAAGGAAGATGTTTCTTTCTTAGCTTTAGGAAGATTTTTTTATAAATATAATTGTACAGAGTTCTCCAGCCAAAAGGTATTTCATATTTCTTTTTCAAGACTTCAAGTGCTGCAAATGGAGAATATTTTTCTTTAATAATCAGCTTTTCTATATCATTAGCCAATTTCTGCATTGAGCCTATTTTTAATATACCTTCCTTTGCCTTTTGTTTATCTCTATACTTCTGATGAGCAAACTCCGCCACATACTCTTTTCTGACTGTTAAATCAGAATTAAGCAGTTCTACAGTGCCTCTTTTAACTTCTCTTTGTATGGTCTTTGTAGAAACACCTATTCTCTCAGATATCTCTTTATGTGTCTTCTTTTCTTTTAAGTTAGCTTCTATAATACATCTTTCTACCAGCGTTAAGTGTTTACCTTTTTTTCTTTCTCTGTTATAATAAGTTTGCATCGGTTACCTTTCGTTATTTTTTGTTTTTGCAAATCCAATTATAACATGAATGGTAACTCGATGCTTTTTTATTTTCTTTTAAGTGGACACTTTATTTTACAACTTATACACTATTGACAGAGCAAACAAAGGTCTGTATAATACAAAACACAAACAGAGCAAGAAATGCTCTATAGACAGGAGGTGGTAGAGATGCCAGAGGTACAATACAAGGTTGATTTACCAGCTTTTACAGGATGGAATGTACCAATCAAAGAAATTGCGCAGGCAATGAGGAAGGATGCACAGTATGTAAGGGTTGGACTTCAACAGGAATTCTCAAATTCGGAACGGCAATTAAAGTAGGTAACTCAAATGAGTTCAGCTACTATTGTCCGGATAAGAAGGTATAGGAAGAAACAGGTTACTTCAGAGATGTATCGGAAGCGGTATAGATTAGGTTAGGAAAGGATGTGATCACGATGGATAGATATATCAGTATGGGAGGTAGCTAATATACACCGACGAAGTTTACTTCTTGTCGGTGTAACCCTCGGAGAGCCCCCGCAGATTTGGCACAGACAATGGCACATTGGATGTGACAAATCTGCTAGGGGGTTATCATCTTCGGCAGAGCCGAGATGATAAGCGAGCGGGAAATCTGATTTAATAAGGAAGGAGAGGTGCCTATGGGTAATGTTTCTTACTCGGCACACATTAGCAATGGAAAGAGCGCCATAACAAGTAAGAGTAAATTGCTTGGAGTAGCAAAACACAATTTGCGAAAGTATAAATCGCCGGAATACAGTTCTGATAATATTTTGCTTTTGAGGGGAACGGAAGATTTGTATCAGGATGTGAAGAATGTCTATCATCAGGAATTTGATGAAGTGGTACAACAATATAATCAAAAGCAAAAGCGGGCTGACAGACGGATAGAGGATTACTTTGAGCATGTAGCCAATCTGGATCAGGATATGGCAGTTGAGATTATCTTTCAATGTGGGGATAAGGAGTTCTGGGAAGAACATACGGATAAAAAGGAAAAGATGTACAATGTGTATGCTTATCTGTTATCCACAATGGAAAGACTTCTTCCGAATTTCAAGGTGGCAAATGCGGTAATACACTTTGACGAAGCAAGTCCTTATATGCATGTGGTAGGAGTTCCGGTATGGTAAGGTGCTAAAAAAGGACTGGCAAAGAAGGTGTCCAAGCGTAATGTATTCACGCCGGAAAGTTTATCTGTAATATTACAGGATAAATTAAGGGAAGAAGCAGGTTCGTGTTTCAAGTTCAATGTTAAGGAAGAACTTGCTGAGAAAAAGCAGGGACGGAATCATGATTTGTCGGTTATGAAATATAAAGTTGTCAAAGAAACTGAGCGTTTGGAAGAATTGCAAAGGGAAGTTGTGGATACAGATAATGAATTATTTGCATCAAAACTTGCTTACTGTCAGGTGCAGCGTGAGAATGAAGACGAGCTTAGAGAAATCAAACAAGAGATTTCTGAAAAGCAAAGTGAAAATCTGAAACTGGATTATGCGATTTCTTATAAGAGGGAAAAGCTGGAAGAATACGAGGATGAAATATCTAAGTGGGAACAGTTTCAGAATACACTAACAATGCTTAAAGAGTATATTTCAGCATATCTTCCCCTATCGCCGCTATTAGAAGAATTTGCAAATTGTGTAGAGCATAAGAAGGATATTGAAGCCGTAAACAGTTTCAGAGGTCTGCTAAATGCATTGGGACAGTTTCTGAGAGCATTTAAGGAATTGATTGTTGATGGTGTGTGTTGGTTCCCAAGGCTTATGCGATGGAAAACGAGTAAAGGAGAAGTTGCACCGGTATTCTCGGACTATCAGAATGAAGGTTATGATTACCGATTGAAAGCATATATGAATGTTGTAACAAAAGAAAAGTACAGCATTGACAGCATTCAGGAGGAAATTAAGCCGGAGAACCGAATCGGTACGTTGGAGCAGTTGGAACAAGGGATTGTGGCAGCGGAAGAGATGGTACGAGAGATGGAGAGAACGAGGATACGGGAGAGGTAATATGATAGCCCTGAGAGAAGTTGCTCAGGGCTATTAATCTGTGTGCGCCTAGCGGCGCACGTTTCTAACGGGTTAAAGTCCCGAATCCGCCCGGTAGTGGGAAGGGTATAGCCGAAAGCAAGGGTGTCGAGGGTGACCTCGAATCTGAAGGGAGCTGGATATGAGGAAGATACTAACTCATGGGCAAATCTCTGGTCTGACGAACAGAAATCTCATATGAGGTTATGCATGAGGATAAGGCTGCACATCAAGTCGAAGTCCAATAACTACACGGAATCATGTATGATAAATGAGGCAGATGGATGGAGAGGAAGAAACGTGTGGTACCTAGGGAGGTCTGTGTGATATGCCTCGAAAGAGTTAACCATTGCCCAAAGCAATGCTGAACACACAGAAGTCAGCAGAGGTCATAGTAGTCGAGAGACAAAGGACCAAATCAGTAGGAGTCCCAAGTATGACTGAGAAAGGAGGAATGACTAGACATGGCAGAAAACACTGAAAACAGTGGCTGTTTGCAGAGAGATAGTGCGGAACATGAAGGGTATGCAAAAGCGCGCAGGTCATTCAATCTGATATGGAAAGAAAGAGACAGTGCACAGCCGAAGCTCTTGGAAGCGATACTGTATAAGGATAACTTTAACAGAGCGTATAAGAGGGTTAAGGCAAACAAGGGAGCACCTGGAGTTGATGGGATGACCATCGAAGAGGCACTCCCTTACCTCAAGGAACACCAACAAGAGTTAACGACACGTATCTATCGTGGAAAGTATACTCCGTCTCCAGTAAGACGAGTTGAGATTCCTAAACCAGATGGTGGTGTGCGAAAGCTTGGCATACCAACAGTGATAGACCGTACACTGCAACAGGCAATAACACAGCAGTTAGTGCCAATCTATGAGCCACTTTTTGCAGAGGGTAGTTACGGCTACCGTCCAGACAGAGACGCAAGAGGAGCAATACTAAAGGTTAAGGAGTTCGCTGAACAGGGCTACACATATGCGGTAGTTCTAGACTTATCGAAATATTTCGATACAATCAACCACGAGATTCTTATCAACCTTCTGAGGGAAAACGTAAAAGATGAACGTGTAGTGCAACTTATCAAGAGGTATTTGAAAAGTGGCGTAATGGAAAATGGAGTGGTTACCGAAACAGAGGAGGGGTCGCCACAAGGAGGGAATCTATCCCCTTTGCTTGCGAATATCTACCTCAATGAGTTCGACTGGGAGTTCTTGAAGCGAGGTGTCCCATGCATAAGATATGCAGATGACATAGTGCTTCTTGCGAAAAGCAAAAGGGCATCGGAGAGACTTTTGGAGAGCAGTACGAGATACCTCGAGGAGAAACTGAAACTTACAGTGAATCGAGAGAAAAGCCGTACTGTCAGTGTATTTGCAATCCGAAATTTTAAATTCCTTGGCTTTGCATTGGGAAGGAACGGAAGTGGCATATATGTACGAGTTCATTCAAAGCCATGGGAGAGGTTTAAGTCGAAACTGAAAGAGCTTTCTTCCCGTAAGCGCTGTCAGTCAATCAAGCCAAGCCTTGAAAGAATCAAGGTATATGCAAGAGGTTGGCTTAACTACTATGGAATTGCAAGTATGAAGAATAACATGGATGACGTCAACGGATGGCTCTATCACAGGATACGTATGTGTATATGGAAACAATGGAAACGTGTGCGGACTAGATACCGAAATCTCAGGGTAATGGGAGTTCCTAAAGACCTGGCATGGAAAGTGGCAAACAGCAGACGTGGCTATTGGTTTACAACACATACAGTTGCCATTAACATGGCAATGACAAAAGAAAGACTGATAAACAGTGGCTTTTATGATTTAGCCACAGCATATCAGTCTGTGCACGTCAACTATTGAAAGCGCTGTATACGAGAACCGTACGTACAGTGCTGTGAGAGGACGGCGGTTAGTCACCGCCTCCTACTCGATTAAGCATCATTGGTACCATAAAGGTTGAGCATTTTTGCTGTGTTTTTTATTGTTTTTGTTGTCCTGACATGTGTATTTTACGGCAGGAGGAGTATTTCGACAAATTCTATAGACTATCTGATCGATTTCTTGTTCAGAGGCAATAAAAGTTCTTATCCATCCTTGAATGTATAAGGCTGGAGGATTAAAGGTGCTTTTCCCACCATATCCGATATTTTGTTCTATAATAAATAATTGAGCAAGCACAGCGGTAATATCGATTGGGTTAATAAATTGTGTATAATTGATATTTTCTATGTGTTTAACAGCTTCTAAAGGGTCTGCACCATAGAATATCTCATCAAATGTTAACAACAAATCATTTACGGTTGCTGGAAGCTCGCGAGAACGGAGCTTAAGGTCCAAAAGTAATCTTAAGTGGTTTGGGCGAAACGGTTTATCGTTTCCGATTTGTAAATATTTGGAAGTTAGTATTTACATCATAGTCTTTAAATCTTGCTGATAATGTACTCGGACGGAATACAAGAACTTTTTGAGTATCATTAGCATACACTTCGGTCATTGTGTCAAATGGTAAGGTTAATATCTTGTCTAACATTTTATCATATTGCATGGTTTATAGCTCCTTAAAAAATTCCATTATTTCAACACCAAGTACATTTGCAATCTGATTGAGTACAGATATAGAAAGGCTCTTATCACATCCGGTAGCTTCAATTTTAGATAGATAGCTAATGCTGATTTTAGCCTGCTCTGCAAGTTGTACCTGTGTTAATTTTGCTTGTTCTCTGTAATGTTTTATATTTGCACCTATAACACGATATAGGTCTGCATCATTGTTGAAATACATATAAAAACCTCTTTCACTATTTGTAAATATTATCGCATGAGAGTAAATAGATATAAATTCACTTATAGTGAAAGAAAATAACTGTGGCATTTTGTGAGATTATGCGTTACAATGATAAAATCAAGAAAGTGAAGGAGGCATGACTTATAAGTTTACAACCAAATAATTTTCAGCTTGAACCAACAACGGTCTGGTCATTTCCAGATAGAGGCAGTTGGGCAACGCATTCAGGAAAGTATCGAGGTAATTGGTCACCATATGTGCCGAGAAATCTGATACTTCGCTATTCAAATCCGGGAGACTGGATCTTAGATCAATTTATGGGTAGTGGAACAACTTTAGTAGAGGCAAAGCTGCTCAATCGCAATGCGGTAGGTGTTGACATCAATCCGCAGTCCGTTTCAATCTCTGAAACAAATTTACAATTCCACTGTGAAACAAATACAAAGATATTTATGCGAAATGGAAATGCTACTGATCTGCATTTTATCAAAGATAGTCGTATTGACTTTATCTGTACGCATCCACCATACGCAAATATCATCAAGTATAGTAAAGGTATCGAAGGAGATATTTCGTTACTTGGTGTGGATGATTTTTTAGATGAAATACAGAAGGTGGCAAAGGAAGCTTTTCGGGTATTAAAGAAGGGCAAAATGTGTGCTGTAATGATTGGGGATATAAGAAGGTATGGGAAAGTAATACCATTGGGCTTTCGTATGATGGAGTGCTTTCTTCAGGGCTGGATTTACAAATAAAGAGATTATCATTAAGGAGCAGCATAATTGCCGTTCTACAGAATATTGGGAGAAACAGAACAATAATTTTCTATTGCTTGCACATGAGTATATTTTTGTGTTTCAGAAGTGATTTAATTCACAAAGAGTGAAAGTTTTGGTTGTTATTTATTATGTTTGCAAGTATAATAAATGTGTGAAAGGTTGTTCTTGGTTGAACATAGAGAAGAGGAATCAAAATGAGTAATTCGAGTATCGCTCCATTTGTGAAATGGGCTGGTGGAAAGCGTCAGCTTTTACCACAGATAAAAGAGCGTATGCCAGAACAATATAATAATTATTTCGAGCCATTTGTAGGTGGTGGTGCGGTAACATTTGAATTGCTACCTGCAAATGCTCTGATAAATGACATTAACAAGGCATTGATTAACACATATAAGCAGATTCAAAATGTTCCGAAAGCATTTCTAAAAGCGGTAAACAAGCTGGATGAGGAAATGGGGGAGGATGGTAAGGAATACTATTATTTCCTTAGAGAGTATTACAATGATAAGCTTATGAAAGCAGAATATGATGTAGAACTGGCAGCATTGTTTGTGTTTATCAATAAGCATTGCTTAATGGTTTGTATCGGGTTAATGGCAAAGGACTTTTCAATGTACCATATAACAATAGTCGTAGGGCATCGGTGGATGAAAAGGCTATCAGAGAAACTTCGGAGTATCTTCAGAAGGTAACTATAATTGATGGTGATTTTGAGGCTGCTTGCATGGATGCTCAAAAAGGTGATTTTGTATTTATTGATAGTCCATATGCACCATTGAATCCGACTTCGTTTGAATCTTACACAAAAGAGGGATTTGATATTGAAAGCCATAAGAGATTGGCAAAGCTGTTTGATGAATTAACTGCCATAGGTTGTTATTGTATGCTTACAAATCACAATACGGATTTGATAAATGAGTTGTATGGTAACAAGGGCTACAAGATAGATGTTGTAAGTGTTAAGCGTATGATTAACTCAGATGCATCCAACAGGGTTGGAGAAGAAGTGATTATATGCAATTATTAGAGGAGTCGAGATAGTGGAGAACTTATTTACAAAGAAAGTGCCATTATATTTCGAGACTGATGAATCACAATTAGTGTTGGGTGATTCATTTAAAATTCTAACAAAAATGGAACCAGAATCTGTTGATATGATATTTGCAGATCCACCCTACTTTTTAAGTAATGATGGCATTACCTGTCAGGGTGGGAAGATGGTTTCAGTAAATAAAGGCTCATGGGATAAACTTTCGGAGAGTGGAACCAGTGTCGAAGAAAAACACAAGTTTAACAGAAAGTGGATTAAGTTATGTAAGAAAGTACTAAAGCCGAACGGCACGATTTGGATATCAGGAACATTGCACAATATATATTCAATTGGTATGGCATTGGAGCAGGAAGACTTCAAAATAATTAACAACATAACCTGGCAAAAAACAAATCCACCACCAAACTTAGCGTGTCGATGCTTCACACATTCTACGGAAACCATTTTATGGGCAAAGAAGAATGATAAGAAGTCTCGGCATTTTTTTAATTATGAAAAAATGAAAGAAGAAAATGGTGGTAAACAGATGAAGGATGTCTGGACGGGTGCGCTGACAAAGCCATCTGAAAAGACGGAAGGCAAGCATCCGACACAGAAACCGGAATATTTGTTGGAAAGAATTGTATTAGCTTCTACAGAGGTGGGGCAGGTTATCCTGGATCCATTTGTGGCTCAGGAACTACCGGAGTAGAAGCTGTGCGATTGGGAAGGAAATTTATTGGAATAGATGTAAGTGAAGAATACTTACAGATAAGCAGGAGAAGATTGGAGAAGGTAGCAAATGACAAATAGAGATTTTGACGAATGGCTGAGTAAGTTCAGACCGAGTATATCAAGTTATGATTACTATATTGACTTTGATAAGGTTGTCAGAAATGTAGAAGAAATCAAGGTGGAATTGAATATTTTGAATTCCTTGATTGGTTCAAAGAATATAGAGGAAGATTTTGAGAGAATTGTGTCAAAGTATCTGGAAACATTGCAGTGTATACCACTGTTACTGGCAGTAAGGGGATATGAAATTTATGCTCAGGATGAAGATGGTGCTTTCCTTTATAACTTCAAAAATATGAATTATGATGTAAAACAGTATAAGGTATTTATGCGTAAAACTGGATTGTTTGAGATGATTGCTAACCATTTAGTGAATAATCTTGTTGATTATGCATTGGGAATTGAAACTGGATTGGATTCCAATGGTCGTAAAAATCGTGGCGGTCACCAGATGGAAGATTTGGTTGAGAAGTACATACGAGCAGCAGGATTTGAAAAGGATGTTAATTACTTTAAGGAAATGTATCTTAAGGATATTGAACAAAAGTGGGATATAGATTTATCTGCACTTTCTAATCAGGGCAAAGCCGCTAAAAGATTTGATTTTGTAATCAAGACAGATAATCAGATTTATGGCATTGAAACAAACTTCTATGGTGGCGGTGGTTCTAAACTGAATGAAACTGCTAGAAGCTATAAAATGCTTTCGCAGGAAGCGGACACCATAGATGGATTTACTTTTGTGTGGATTACAGATGGAATTGGATGGAAGAGTGCTAAAGGTAATTTGAGAGAAACGTTTGAGGTCATGGATACAATTTATAGTATTGATGATATGGAAAATGGGATTCTGAACGAAATGTTTTGTGTTAAAAATAGCATATATACAGAAGTGAGTTATACAAGATGAGTAAGAAGAACCGAAAAACACTATCAACCCAATATTTATTAAGAATAAATGACATATTCGAAAGGAATAAATGGACAATAGAGTGTTCAGAAGATAAAAAGTATGTCACAATTTAATAGATTTTTGCACAAGAGTTTTAGATATTGGAGAAAATGAAAAAAAGAGATTTATTTTTTTAGAATTGTCAGAAAGATATTTGTGGTTGACGCAAGAACACTATCTGGAATGGCTGATTGTTGTTTTAAGAAAAATTAGTTAAGAATATAGAAGAGGATATTAAAATTTTTGTGATGCCGTTAATTGCACCGGAAGATATTGGAAAAGCAAAAAGTTCAATGCTTTTTGACATATTTATTTAATGACGTGAAAAATAAGATATGACAGCGTTTTTGGGAAGATATAAATATGAATTAATCTATGATGGTGCAAGTGTTTGTGGTAAGATGTCAAGAGAAAAAAATCAATACTAGTTCTGGTTGATGATTTTATTGGGACTGGGAATACAGCAGAAAAAGTGCTTAAAAAGTATGAATTTGCCAAAAAACATTGTTGAAAGAACAAAAGTGCTTGCATTAGTTGCACAGGAAGAGGGAGTGGATTATATACAAAAAAACTTGGAGTTGAAATTTATGTAGGTGAAACTAGAAGAAAGGGAATTTCAGATTATTATAAAGATGAAGAAGCTGAACATAGATTGAAGTTGATGGAAGAAATTGAAGATAAGATGTCTGTAAAAAGGAACTATAGATTGGGATATGGACAATCAGAAGCGCTTGTTACAATGTGTAGAACGCCCAATAATACCTTTCCGGTATTTTGGGAAGAAAAAGGTAATATGAAACTTGCACCATTTCCGAGGAGGTAATGATGGACGATAGAATGAAATATATGTTGTTGAAAATATTGAGTACAGAAGGAAATGTAGATGCATTGAAAAAAGCTGGTTATCAATATGCACAAATCGCGAGTGCATATTCACAGATTATAAATGAGAGATTAGTAGTGATAGATGATAATCAGAGATTTGTTTTATCAGATAAAGGAAAAAAAGGAAATGGAAAAAAATTAGCAGAAAAAAATTAAAAATGAAGCAATATGGAAAAATTGAACCATATATTGAATATAAGATTGAAAAAATGGATATATATGATATATTTATAGAGTAGATATTAGTCTTGGTGGCATAATTAGCCTCATTCACGCAAGTGATGATTGATGAGTTCGTCAATCAGAGAAGAATTTACTTTTCTAGCCTGTGTTTAAACTCATTTCTTTTTCGCAGGAGCGAAAACTCATGAGTTTAAACAACTGCACAAATTTTTCAAATTTGTTACGTGACTTTATCGCGCATAGAAGCGGTTCTATGTGCGATAAAGTCAGAGATATGAATTAGTAGTTATGCCACTAAGTTAATATGTTTTAGGAGAAATATGAATTGGAACGAATATGAAAATAATTATATCAGATTAGCTAAGCTAAATAGTAAATCAGATGAATATTGTATTAAACAGCTAGAATATGCAAAGAGACTGTTTGAACAAGATTTACCAGTAATTTATAATCAAGAACACTTGTGTCGATTGGTTGGTTATGCAGAAGAATATGTATATACGGTATCAAATTCGCCAAATTGTTTTTTTATAGAACTTTTAGTATATTAAAAAAGAATGGGAAAAGAAAGGGTTATAAATGAACCATTACCAAGTTTAAAAAGAAATACAGGATTGGATACTAAAAGAAATATTAGTAAAGATTAGCATAAGCCCATATGCCAAAGCATATGTAACAGGTCGTTCAATTAAGGATAATGCAAGATTTCATAGACGACAGAATAAAGTTTTAACAATGGATTTGAAAGATTTTTTCCCAAGTATAACATTTGGCAGGATATTAAATGTGTTTAAGAAAGTCGGTTATAGAGAAAGTGTAGCAGTTATGTTGGCAAATTTATGCTGTTTGAATAATGAATTACCACAAGGCGCACCAACAAGTCCCGCTTTATCCAACATAATTGCAAGTGGATTGGATTATAAGATTGCTGATTTTTTAAAGGGAAAAGATGTAAGGTACACACGATATGCGGACGATCTCACGTTTTCAGGAGATTTTAATGAAGGAGATATGATAAAAAATATAGAAAGGATAGTATGCAGACAAGGTTTCAATGTAAATCATAGTAAGACAAGGGTGAGAAAACGAAATCAGAGACAGGAAGTTACAGGGGTGGTTGTTAATGAAAAGCTTCAGGTCAGTAGAGAATTGCGCAGAAGAATTCGTAGTGATGCGTACTATATAGAAAAATATGGATTATCTTCACATATGGATAGGACAAATCAAACTAAAAAGAAACTACTTATACTATTTGATTGGAATATCATCATATGCGCTATTTATTAATCCGTATGACGATAAGATGAAAAAATACTTAAATGTATTTAAAAAAGAGCTGGATAGATGCAAAAGGGAGGAACCCTAATTCCACTTCCCCATAGCCTCCACATACCCTTGCAGACCACCTTTCCTTGAGGCAAGGCTGGCATAGAATCCCGGTTCTTCTCTTGCAAGACGGATAAGATAAGCAATATCAAGCGGATCAGCCAATTTGACCTGAGCATTGCAGTTTTGGCAGTTGAAGGTGACATGGAATTGATTATCAAGAGTTACTTCGACACAGTCGGTTTCGGGGTTATACAGTGCAGATATTATTCATAGTCATTATCCTTTCTTTGAAAAGCGTTGTTGGTAGTTTTGGACAGATATAAGCAGCTTACCGTAAGATTCAGGTATGCAACATTTATTGCCACAAACCCTTTAATTCCGGGCTTTTCAAGATACCAAAACATTCTCAAAGATAACTTATTATTAAAATTACATCCCATAAATTCAAGAGAAATCTTGAGTTTGTGGGATTTTTTAGTAGTATAATTGAATAAAAAATGGTATAATCACCACATATATATGAGGTTATTATATAAAGACTCGAGATAGGAAAGCAATCGGTAATTATTCACGCCATAGGTCACAGACCTCTTATTCCACAGAGCACAGTAGGATAAACCGTTTTTGGTCTGTGACTATGGGGTGATATTACCAAACATCTGTAAAATATCGTAATTTCAAGTCTGTGGCTTGATTACGATATTTTACAAGATGTTTCGTGAATAATTTGGGTCATAATATAATTTTGAAAGGGGAAGCAATCATAGATTGCACAAAATGAGTATGGGGAAAGAAATATTAAACATCTCTTGTCCGAGTTGCGGATCACCGGCAAAGTTTGATATTGTTCATCAGATTTACAGGTGTGCCTCTTGCGGAGGCAAGGTAAAGATTGAGAAGGCACGTCAGAACAAACTCGAATTTCAGGAAAATCAGCGGAAAAGACTAGAAAAGTCAGCTAAGGACTATTCAATGTCCACCACATCCTGTACAGGCTGTGGGGCTACGCTGGTATTTGAAAAAGATGAAGCCGTATCAAACTGTGCTTTTTGTGGACGAAGCCTTGTAAGAAAGGACTATGTCTTTGATGAAAAAATGCCAAGAAATATCATACCGTTTGCAGTAACAAAAGATGAGGCTGAGAAAATCCTTATAAAATGGTGTGATGAAAATAAGAACAAGCCTGAAGCAAAACATATAAGAAAGAGAATAAAAGATTTAAAAGGATATTATCTGCCTTACGAAATGGTAAGAGGTCCGGTTAAATCAAGAGTAAGTCAGTCAAATGCTACAAACAAGTTTCTTGCTGAAGGCTATCTGAATGATGAATTTGTAAACTGCTCATCACAGCTTGACAACATAGTGCTTGACTGCATGGAACCTTATAATCTTGATGACCTCAAAGAGTTTGATTTTTCTTATGTTGCAGGACAGAGAATTAAAATTCCTGATATAGATGAAGAAAAAAGAAAAAGAGACTGAATTCTGAAATTTCAGAGAACTACAGAGGGGAAATGTCTAAAATTTGGGGAACGAAGAATATAACAATATTTTCTGAAGTAGATACAGTTGTAAATATACCTGTACTCCTCCCGGCTTATTATATTTCTGATAATAAGGTAAAGGCTGCTGTAAACGGACAGACAGGAAAGGTAAGTGTAAGAGCTGAAAAAGACGTAAAAAGTATAGCATTTCCATGGTGGATAAGCGGACTCTTTATTTTTATAGCTGTTTGTGCGGGAATATATTTTATAAGCAGGTTTGCGGGAGCAGAGCAGTCGGACTCGCTTTTAGCTACCGGTTTGGCCGGTGGACTGTTTCTTATTATATTCTGGGCAATGTTTGACAGCGGAGGAAATAACTGGTTTTCTATACATTATTATATAAATGTATTTTCATCAGGTGAGCAGATTTATAAGAGAGAACGTGGAATGTTGGTTTTAAGGGATGAGATAGTTAAAAGAAAAATAGAAAAACCTGTATTTAAACTAGAATTAGATGGAAAAGAACAGGTGGTGACCTATGCATTCCGTTCTGTACAGAGAATAGTCAGCATGATTATTAAGGCTGTTATTGCAATTTTCTTTCCGGTAATTATTGCATTGTTTATAAACGGTTTTGACTTTGCAAGAATTGACCTTAGAGGCTCAAGTATGTGGTTTATGTTAGCAGTGCCTCTTGTACCTGTAATCTTCGTCCAGATAGGAATTAAAGGATTTTATGAAATGCCTTGGATCTATACTATAGATGAGAAAGGCAGGAAAAAGAGATACAAAGCAAAGATTGATGATGAAGATGTCAGAGATATTACAAAGACAGTAATGTATGCCCTGTTTTCGTTCCCACTCTGCCTTGCAACCTGGTTTGGCATTTTTTGCTTTGTTATGACGATTTATTTTACAGCTTTTGGAGCAGATTAGAAGTGATACGAATATTTTGAGAACGATTTTTAATTATTTGTTGTTAAAACAACATAAACTTCTTTTGGCTTGTATTACTCTTATAGTATAATAATTCTTAGGAGGAAGATAAGATGTCAAAGAAAATAGATTTTAGTAAAACGGTATTTGAGCTGGTAAGTGAATATCCTGAAATTATAGATATAATGGTAAAGCTTGGATTTACAGAGATTAGCAAAAAGGCTATGCTAAATTCAGTAGGAAGGATTACAACCATTCCTAAGGGTGCAAAAATGAAGGGTATTTCTATGATGGACATAGTAGCAGCCTTTATGTCAAACGGATTTGAAATTGTAGGTGAAATGCCTGCTATGGCAGGAAAAACAGAATCTGAGCCGCCTGTATTAAATGAGGAAAAACCAAAGACGCGCACAGAACAGTTAAAAGATTATCTTAAGAGACTTGGAAATGGTGAAGATATTGAGGTGGTAAGAGCAGATTTTGTTAAAAATTTTGGCTCTGTAGAGGCTTCTGAGATTATGAGGGCTGAGCAGGAGCTTATAAAAGAAGGAACTCCGATTACAGAGATTCAGAAGCTTTGTGATATTCACTCAGCACTCTTTCATGGAGCAACTACAGAAGAGAAAATTGCCAATGCTGAAAAAGCTGTAGAAGCTTCTCTTATGAAGGAGAAAATAGCAGCTGAACTTGCAAAGCGTGATTCATTTCCTAAAAAAGACTACTCTGATAAACATGAGCGTGCAGCAGAGCTTGTAAAAACTACAGGTCATCCGCTCTATACATTTACAAAGGAAAATGAAGCTCTTACTGCTCTTTTAGAAGAATTTAAGAATACAAGAACTGAAGAAACCTTTACAAAGATTCGTGATATTTCGATTCATTATGCTAAGAAGGGAGATTTATTATATCCTCATCTTAAGGTAAAGTATGGGGTTTCAGGACCTTCAGCTGTTATGTGGACAGTAGATGATGAAATTCGCGATGAGCTTGGAAAGCTTGCTAAAATAACCGAAAGAAATGAAGAATGGAATAATCAGACAGACGCTGTACTTAAACGTGCAGAAGAGATGATATACAAAGAGCAGAATATTCTCTTCCCGATTTGTGCTGTTAACTTTACTGAGGAAGAATGGTTTGGAATATATCGTGATTCAAAGGACTATGCAGTATGCTTTGGTGTTGAAAATACTCAGTGGGAAGAAGCTGAAAATGTTAAAACAGAAGTGAAGGCCGGTTTAAAAGGAGAGGTTGTAATGCCGGGTGGACATATGACGGTACCTCAGCTTACAGCCCTCTTAAATACAATTCCACTTGAAATTACTTTTATAGATGAAAATGACATTAATCGTTTCTTTAATGAGGGACCTAAGGTATTTAAGCGCCCCGGTATGGCAATTGACAGAGAAGTATTCTCCTGTCATCCACCTAAGATAGAGCCTATGGTTCGCTCTATCTTAGATGATTTTAAGAGCGGTAAGAGAGACAGTGTCCAGATTTGGATGGATAAAGGTGGTCGTACAATGCTTGTAACATATATGGCAGTAAGGGACAAATCAGGGAAATACCTTGGTACTACAGAAGTAGTGCAGGATATGGAATTTGCCAAAGAGCATTTCAATCAGTAAGGAAAAACGGTACAGACAAAAATGTGGGTGCAGATATACTACACCCACATTTTGCATAAAAGGATTTGGCTGTTTACTTTGTTGATTATGACTCATGCAGGGTAAAATCGTTTTTCTTAAATGAAATCAGTCCGTCTTTCTGCATTTTGCTAAGTTCATTTGAAAGAGCACTGCGGTCAACCCCTAAGTAGTCAGCCAGCTGCTGACGGTCAAAAGGAATGGTGAAATGAGCATTTCCATTAATCATAGCCTGTTCAGACAGATAGGATAACAACTTGTCGCGCATTGATTTTGGAGCAGTATGCATCATTCTGGTAGAAAGATTTAAGCTCTTCTGTGCTGAGATACGTAGCAGGTTATGTATCAGTCTTTGGTGAAAGTTGCAACCATGGCTGCAGGTGGTAAGTAACTTGGTTAAATCCAAAAAAAGGATTTCACAGTCTTGTGCAGCTACTACGTCACAAAGTAGTTCTTTCCCTGGGATAGCGGCATAGTTTTCAGCAAATATCATTCCTTTTTCTACATGGCCAAAAATATTGCTGTTTCCCCAATAGAAATTTACCACTATATTTACACTGCCAGACTCGACAAGACCGATTTCATGAACTACGCTGCCTGCTCTGAAAATAATTTCATTTTTTTTATAGGATTTTTCTCTTGCTCCGAGGCAGGAGAGTAACTCATCTATTTCGTATTCTTTCACTCCATGAAAAAGAGAAGTGTTAGATAGAAAAAAATAATTCATAAATTTACCTCTTGGTTGTTAGAACAACGTAATTGTTGGTTAAATTATAGTAAAATATAGAGATTAAGTCAAGACAATGATTGTTGAAGGGAGGAAAAGTATGAGTCTGTTTTTAGGACCTATTCATTATTGGCTGTATAATAAGATTGGAAACCAGGAGAGACTTACTGGGAAGATTGCGGATAAAGCTAAAGAAAAAGGCTGGATTCGGGAGGTATATATTTATACAAAGGAATTTCCCGAATTAGAGTCAGTAATTGATGAAAGTAATATCCATGGCTGGCTCCAGACACGGATTGCCGATGCTGAAATCCGCTATGCAAAGTTGATTACAGATATAACTAATTCAGGTATAGAATTAGAGGAACTAAAGCCGGTAGCGTATGAATTTGGAGTAGACAATGCTGTCAATTATGAAACTGATGCTACAGAAATTTATCAGTATTTTGAAGATTTTTTTGTCAATGGTATGCCCTGTGACCATGTAAATATGGTAACGAATAAGAGTGCGACTGAAGTAGAATGGGAGATGGTGCAGGATATACATGAACAGTATTTTTGGAAATATGAGTGAAAAATATTATGCTTTACGTAAATCTATTATGGATGGATTACTTGAAAAAACTGAATATGAAGTAGTGATGGAGGATATTTATCACTATATAATTAAAAGAAAATAATTAAAAATAATCTCATAGAACCAGGTAAAACTTGTTTTTGTGAGATTGTTTTATTTTTGTGAAGTAATCAATACAAAAAAATACACAATATGTGAGATAATATTGAAAGTGTACAATAATATACATCTATTATTCTGAAAAAAAGCAATTATAGATAATTGTATAGGTATATTCAGTAAAAATCATAGGCTAAATTAACCGTTAAATCATAGTAAAACAGAAAAATAATTGGTAAAATAGGATAAAAAAATCAGACAAATAGTTGACATATCATAACTTATGGAGTAAGATGTGTGAGTGAATAGTTTACACAATTTGCTATGGTGTATTAACAATTACGTAATTTATATAATATTGTCTATTATATGGTTGTAATTTAAAAAGACAATATATATAAATAATAATATTTGGGGGATATTAAAAAAATTTGGGGTGTCGGAGAAAGGAATTTTGTATGAAGGAAGGTAATACTGCCCGAAAAAGGAGTTTTTTTACTATGGTGAGAGCATAGACAGGTTCGATGAAGTATTTGATGCATTTTCTAGTATTACTAATAATGAATATCTATATGTGCTTGATATAAAAATAATTTTTCCAGATGGTCCAGGTCTGCAGTTGAGGATTTTGGGCTTCTAGGGGAATATTTAGAAGATACTCTTAATATCTGGACTGAATATATAGATGAAAAACTATAGAACAGAGTATCTTAGAAGAATTTTTAGTATATTTAATGGCAGTAGCTACACAGTTAGACCTGGTTTATAAGGTTAAAAACAAAGACCAAAAATAAGTTTATTTTGTCAAGTAGCGGGAGATTACTCGGGTGATAGAAATGGGGAAAATAGATATTTTGTCTGTAAATTGGTAAATTATTCAAAGCATAATGGGGTAGATCCTTATACAGGGCTTTATTCAAGTACAAAGATGATAGAGCAGATGAAATTTTATGAGGAGAATAACAAGTCCTACTATGTTCTTATAACAGCTATAAGAGATTTTTTTATAGTAAATGGAAATTATGGATATGAATTTGGTAATAAGCTTTCAACCAGATAAGTGACTATTATTATAGGAAGAAAAAGGAATTAGGACAGGATGTATTCTTATTCAAAGCAGAAGGCACAAAGTTTGTATTTTTACTGGATGCAGATAAGCATAACCTGGATGATGTAAGAAAACTGTTTAGTGACCTTGAAGCATATTTTAAGGAATGTCTGGTGGTAGATGATATTTGTGTAACGCTTGAAATCTTTGCTTCTGTGATTTTTGCGGAAAATAATGAGATGGGCTCTGATAAGGTATATACTACAGCTATGCTTTTGTTGGATGAAGTCAGAAAAAGTGCAAAAAATGAACTGGTAATTTTTGATAAAGGAGTTACAAGAGAAAATAAAAAGAGGCTTGAAATGCTCAGTACGATTAAAACTTCAGTAAAGAATGACTGTGAAGGCTTCTACTTATGCTATCAGCCTATTATTGATGTAAAAACAGGTGAATTTGTGGGTATGGAAGCACTTATAAGATGGAAAAATGAGAAATTTGGGAATGTTTCACCTAATGATTTCATTGCCTGGCTTGAGGGAGAACCGTTTTTTTATGATTTAGGACTTTGGATAATTAGAAAAGCTATTGAAGATACAATGTACTTTGTTGAGAGGAATAGTAAGTTTATAGTAAGCATAAATTTAGCATTTCCACAGCTTCAAAGACAGGAGTTTAGCCAGGCATTATCTGAAATTTTAAAGAGCACAGGATTTTCGCCGGAGAACTTAAAGCTTGAACTTACTGAAAGATGTAAGTTAGTAGATGAAAATACTATAAAAGTAATGCTGGAAGATTTTAGGAGACTTGGAATTAAAGTGGTATTGGATGACTTTGGTACAGGCTACTCAGCCTTAGATTTGTTAATTAAACTTCCGGTTGACCAGATTAAAATAGACAAAAGCTTCATAGATGATATAGCTATCAGTTATCCTAAACAATGTCTGCTACAGGCAATAACTTCCTATGCAAGAAAACTGGGAAAGAAAGTATGCATAGAAGGTATAGAAAATAAAAGTATCGCCAGGATGGTAAAAACTGTATTTGCAGTAGATAATTTTCAAGGATATTTTTATTCAAAGCCTCTGGTGATAGAAAGACTTAAAGAGTGGGTTTCGATATATGAGCAAGGCCTTCTTGAAGGTGAGTATGAAGACCTCCATTCAGATACTATGTTCAAATGCAATATAAAACCTATGATATGAGTATTGAATAATTGATTAAAAGATATTAAAATGATAGAGGGTGTAAGCTCTTTATCATTTTGATTTTAAAGGAGTATAGGCAAATGGAAGAAAAAAAAGCTATTTTAAGAACAGAAAGCGACTCAATTGGTGAAAAAGGGGTTCCGGAGGATGCTTACTATGGGGTGCAGTCGTTAAGGGCTGCAGAAAATTTTCATATAACAGGACTTAAGATGCATCCTGAACTTATAAGAAGCCTTGCTGTGATTAAAAAAGCAGCAGCAATATCAAATCACAGGGTTGGTTTGTTAGAGGATAGAATTACAAATGCAATCATAGAAGCCTGTGATGAGGTAATACAGGGAAATTACTGGAAGGACTTTATTGTTGATCCGATTCAGGGAGGAGCAGGAACTTCTATTAATATGAATGCAAATGAGGTTATTGCAAATAGGGCAATAGAGCTTCTTGGAGGAAATAAGGGAGATTATTCATATGTGCATCCAAATGATCATGTAAATTATGGACAGTCTACCAATGACGTAATACCTACAGCAGGTAAGATGACTACATTGCGTCTGCTTGACAGACTAAAGCATGAACTTTTAAGACTTCACACTGCACTTTGCGATAAGGCTATAGAGTTTGATCACATTATAAAGATGGGAAGAACACAGATGCAGGATGCAGTGCCAATACGACTTGGGCAGGAATTCAAGGCTTATTCAGTTGCAGTTATGCGGGATATTAATCGTATGGAAAATGCTATTGAAGAGATGCGTTTTGTAAATATGGGAGGAACTGCAATTGGTACAGGAATAAATGCGGATAAGGGATATATGGAAATAATAGTACCTGTGCTTTCTGAGGTTTCAGGAATAAAGCTTGAACAAGCGGATGATCTTATAGATGCAACGCAGAATATAGATGCCTTTGTGTCGGTATCCGGTGCAATTAAGGCTTCTGCGGTTACTCTTTCAAAGATAGCAAATGACTTAAGACTACTCTCATCAGGTCCACGTGCAGGTTTTAACGAGATTAATCTTCCTGCCAAGCAGAATGGCTCATCCATAATGCCGGGTAAGGTAAATCCGGTTATTCCGGAGGTGGTTAATCAGGTTGCATTTAAAGTTATTGGAAATGATATGACTATTACAATGGCTGCTGAGGGTGGACAGCTTGAACTTAATGCCTTTGAACCTGTTGTATTTTATTGTATGTTTGAATCAATAGATATACTTGCAAGCGCAGTGCAGACCTTTGTAGATAACTGTGTAACGGGAATTACAGCAAATGAAGCACGTTGCCAGGAGCTTGTTGACCATAGTGTGGGAGTGGTAACTGCACTTTGTCCATATCTTGGCTATAAGAAGTCAGCAGAGCTTGCAAAAAAGGCTCTTCAGTCAAATAAATCAGTCAGGGATCTTATTTTGGAGGAACAAATTCTTACCTCGGAAGAAGTAGACAAGATTCTTGATCCAATCAATATGACAGAGCCTATTTCTTTAAAATCTGCAAAACATTAGTGTAAATTCAAGGAGATAAATGAAGTTTAGAGTACCGGATTATTATGATAATTTTAAATGTATAGGTGGAGATTGCACAGATAGCTGTTGCATAGGCTGGGAATTAGACATAGATGATGAATCCTTTGAAGCTTATAAAGGTTAAGGGGGAATTTGGTGATAAGCTGAGAAAATCTATGGTAGATGGCTCGGATGAGACTGATGAATGCAATACGTTTTGTTTAAATGGAAACAGATGTCCCTTTTTAAACGAGAAAAATCTTTGTGAAATATATATCAACTTGGGGAGAAAAGTCGCTTTGTAAAGTATGTACTGAGTATCCAAGGTTTACTGTGAGTATGAAAATACTAAAGAAAAAAAGTATGGCACTATCCTGTGAGGTAGTTGGAAGGCTTGTATTTGAAAGAAAAGACAAGATTAAATTCATAGAAAAAGATATTCCTGATGAAGAAATATTTGAGGAATGTGTACCTTTGTTTGTAAAAGAAATAGAGTATATCAGAGATAGAAGCGTAGAAATTTTACAGGATAGAACGAAGGATATATACGACAGAATAAAGAGTTTTCTCACCTTTGTATATAAGGCACAGGAGGTTATTAATGAAGGAGAGGAAGGGGAAGAACTGGATATTGTTTTAAAAAACATAGATACTACCTGTCAAACGCCTTCTAAGATTGACCTTTCTTCATTTTTAGAAGAAGTTTGTTATTTACTTGAAGGACTTTATGTACTTGGTAAAGAATGGGAAGAGGTTTTTGCTGAGTTTAAAACAAAATTGAACAAAGAGGTTATAGATGAATTTGAAAAGTGTAGAAAAGATAATAAAATGCTTGATGTTTGGTATGAAAATATAATGGTTTACTTTTGTTTTCAGATACTTTACTAAGGGAGTATATGACTGTGATGTAATTTCAAGGGCAAAATTTGCATTTTTAGGTTTCTTTACCATAAGAGGTCTGGCAGCTTTAAGGTATAAGCGTTCAGGCAGATTTGCCGTAAATGACATGATAATAGTAGCAAAGGCATATTCTAAAGAGGTAGAACATTCAGAGGGAAATATTGCTTATCTGATGGAGGAGTTTTTGTTTTCTGAGGAATTTGAAATAGAAAATCTTAAGGCAGTGCTAAGTACTTAGGAATGTTAAGAAAAATAATAATTTACCGATATATATGATAGGGAATATTATATATATAATTATTTCCCGGAAAAGCAAAAGGATTTGCGCATATCTTCAGGGAAAGGAGAACAATATGAGTAGTATTATTCCGGGCATTAATGCCGTAGGAAAACCGGTAGAGACTGCTGAAAAGATAGTTCAGAAAACTAAAGATGCAGCAGCTTCTACAGTAACTGCCAAGTCGCCTGGTGAGCAGAATACCACACTGGATCCAAAATCAACCGGCAGAGTAGCCGCTACTTCAAAGACCAACGAGACAAACAAGGCAGCAGTTTATGAGAAGACTAAACAGGCAGACCAGAAGAAAGAACCTTACAAAATTAATAAAATGAGTAAGGAAGACAGGGCAGCACTTGTTAAGGCGCTTAGGGAAGAGGTCGAAGCAAGGCAGAAACAGTTCTTGGATCTTGTTACCCAGTCTATTACAGGACAGAGCCAGAAGACATTTATTGCTAATGGCGATCAGGATGATATCTGGAAAAAACTTGCAAAAGGTGATTTCAAGATAACAGAAGCTGCTAAAAAGCAGGCACAGGAAGAAATTTCTGAAAAGGGCTATTGGGGAGTAGAGCAGACTTCTAAAAGAATGTTTGACTTTGCTTCAGCTCTGGCAGGAGACAATGTCAATGAGATGAAAGCTATGCAGGCTGCTATGGAAAAGGGCTATAAAGAAGCTACGAGGGCATGGGGAAAGGAACTTCCTGAGATTAGTAAGAAGACTTTAGCTGCAGCCAACAAACTCTTTGATGATTTTTACAAGTCAAAGGGTGTAACTAATGAGCAGGCTATGGTTGCACAAAGCTCATCAGAACTTACTAACCAGGCAGTTGCACAAAGTGCAGCAACAGCTAATGTCGCACAGAACCAGCCCGACCAGGCTATAAAAGGAGTTCAATCAATTTCTAAAAGCTGATATGAAATTAGAGGACTTTAATTAAAATTTAGAAACGCTTTCACAAAAGCTGCCTCACATTGCGGCAGCTTTTCGTATACTAAAAGATGCAGTTTAAGAAATATATGAAACAAGGAGACATTATGGATAAAATAGCAAGTTTTAAAGTTAATCACCTTGTGCTTGAACCAGGGGTATATGTGTCAAGAAAGGATATGGTTGGAACTGAGGTGTTAACTACATTTGATCTGAGGATGACTACACCTAATAAAGAGCCGGTTATGAATACAGCGGAACTTCATACCTTGGAGCATATCTGCGCAACATTTCTTAGAAATCATAAAGATTATAAAGAAGATATAATTTATTTTGGACCAATGGGGTGTCGAACAGGCTGTTATCTCATTATGGCAGGAGATTTGGAATCAAAAGATATTATCCCGCTTCTCCTCGAAATGTTTAGATTTGCAAGAGACTTTGAGGGAGACATTCCGGGGGCAAGTCCTATAGAATGCGGAAATTATCTTGACCAGAATCTCCCTATGGCAAAATGGCTTGCAGACAGATATCTTAAAAATACTTTAGAATGCATAGATGAAGCACATATGCGCTATGCAGAATAAATTTGGAAAAGGTGTATATGAAGGAATTAAGTAAAGTTCAGGAAATAGAGAGAAGTATAGTAAAGAAATATCATAAAGAAATCTGGACAAATTTTGTAAAGGCTGTAAAAGAATATGAACTTATAAAGGAAGGTGACAGTATAGCTGTCTGTATCTCGGGTGGTAAGGACTCTTTTTTACTTGCAAAACTTATGCAGGAGTTGAAGAAACATAGAAAATTTGAGTATGAGCTTAAATTCATAGTGATGGATCCGGGCTATAATCCTGAAAATAGAAAGCTGATTGAAGAAAATGCAAGACTGCTTGAAATACCTGTTGAAATATTTGGCAGTGAAATATTTGATGTAGTTGTAGATATAGAGAAAAGTCCCTGTTATCTCTGTGCAAGAATGAGAAGAGGCCACCTATATAGTAAGGCAAAGGAACTTGGTTGTAATAAAATAGCACTTGGTCATCATTTTGATGATGCTATAGAAACAGTTCTTATGGGAATGTTTTATGCAGGAAAATATGAAACAATGATGCCTAAGTTACATAGTCAGAATTTTTGAAGGAATGGAACTTATACGCCCGCTTTATATGGTAAGGGAAGAGTACATAAAAGCATGGGTGAACTATAATAATCTCAGGTTTTTAAGATGCGCCTGCCGCTTCACTGAAGAACAGGAGAAATCAGGAGATGAGGGCACTTCAAAACGTGCAGAAATGAAAGAACTTGTTAAAACATTGTCAAAAGTAAATCCTGGTGTAGCAACAAATATATTTAACAGTATGTCTCACGTAAATCTTGAAACTGTAATAGCTTACAAATATGGTGGAAAGAAGCATAGTTTTTTGGATGGATATGATAAAATTAAGTAAAATACCTATAGAAGATAAAAATAAAAACAGTTCAGGCGGTAAAAGACGAGAATGGGAAGAAAGACTGGATCTGGTACTTGATATAGCGGAGCAGATGGTCATATCAGGGGCTGAAGTAGCAAGAACTGAGTATAGCATACGAAGGATATGTAAAAGTTTTGGTGCAGTAAGAACTGAGGCGCTCTCGATAACTACAAGCCTTATAGTAACGGTATATTATGGAGAGTATAGTTCGGTTACACAGACCAGGCGAGTGGATAAGTTTGCTTATAATATGAACAGACTTGAGAAAATGAATGAGCTTTCAAGGGAAATCTGCGATAAAAAGCTTTCTGTAGAGGAAGGAAGAAAAAAGTTTGCAGGGTTAATGACTGAAAAATACTATTCTTTTCGCGCTCAGATACTATTTTTTATGCTTATTGCATCTACATTTACGTTGTTTTTTGGAGGAAGTATAAGGGATGCTGTAGTTTCTGCTGTTATAGCTGTTTTATTTAAAATATATTGATGAATTTGCAAGAAAAATCGAAATCAATAAATTTATTCCTATTGTAGCATCATCACTTCTAGGCGGGTTACTTGCTATAATGGCTGTAAAAGCAGGACTTGCGGATTCTGTAGAAATGGTAAGTATTGGCAATGTAATGCTCCTTATTCCCGGAATAATGCTCACAAATTCTTTAAGAGATATGTTTGGTGGTGATACCATTACAGGTGGAATCAGATTTATAGAAGCTACTTTAGTAGCTGTGATGATAGCGTTAGGATTTTCAGCTTTCATCTAAATTTTATGAAGAGACTTTTGGAGGAGTAATTATTTCTACAGTAGTAAAATTACCATCAATCATAACGATAATAATAGCTCTTGTCACCTCATTTTTTGGTTCCATTGGCTATGCCTGTACATTTAATACTAATTCAAAAAGGCCTATAGGAGCAGGTTTTGGAGGATTTATAGGCTGGATGGCTTATCTGGTTTCGGGTTATTTTATGTTTTCAGAGCCTATGAAGTACTTTATAGCTGCAATAGTAATAAATGTTTATTCGGAGATTATGGCAGTAAGAGAGAAAGCACCATCAACTGTATTTCTTGTATCTGCGATTATGCCTCTGGTTCCGGGAGGAATGCTTTATAGGACTATGCGCTTTGCAGTTACAAAGAATGGAAAAATTTTGGGAAATCAGGAGTAGAGACTCTTTCAATCGCTTTAGCCCTGGCGCTTGGTATGCTTATAGCAAATTCAGTTATTAAAAGTGTGAGAAAAAGAAGAAGGAAGAGAATGGGAGTACAGGCATAAACCGGAGATTGTAGGGATAATGTACTTAAATATTTACTTAATTTCGTATTAGCTCCGGATGATAAATTCTAAGTGAGTATGAAATGTTATCATTCGGAGCGTAAATTTATTCAACAACTTCTAATTTATTTAAATCTTTCAGATTGTTCTTTTATTAATTCTACATCATCAAAATAATTAATCTTCATAGCAGCCTTAACTTCAGAGAGAGTAGTGGCCGCCACTTTTTCAGCTTTTTCACTGCCTCTTTTAAGAATATCATATACAGCAGGAATATCCTTCTCATATTCCTTTCTTCTGGCTCTGATAGGTGTGAGCTCTTCTTCAAGAACTGCATTTAAGAAACGCTTAACCTTAACATCTCCAAGTCCACCTGCCTGATAATGAGCTTTAAGAGCATCTGTATTTTCGTATTCCGGAAGATATTTAGCAAAGCTGTCAGGCTTTATAAAGGCATCAAGGTAGGTAAATACAGTGTTTCCTTCTATTTTGCCAGGATCACTTACCTTTATGTGGTCAGGATCTGTGTACATACTCATAACCTTAGTTTTAACTTCATCTGCACTGTCTGAAAGGTAGATACAGTTACCGAGAGACTTACTCATCTTAGCTTTACCATCAGTGCCGGGGAGACGTTTGCAGGCTTCGTTTTCAGGGAGCATAATGTCTGGCTCTGTCAAGACATCGCTATAAGTAAAATTAAACTTTCTTACTATTTCACGAGTCTGTTCTATCATAGGCTCCTGATCTTCACCTACAGGTACATGGGTAGCTTTGAAGGCTGTAATATCGGCTGCCTGACTGATTGGATAAGTAAAGAAACCAACTGGTATACTGGTTTCAAAGTTTCTCATCTGAATTTCAGACTTAACTGTAGGATTTCTCTGAAGCCTGGATACAGTAACCAGGTCCATATAATAAAAAGAAAGTTCACAAAGCTCAGGTATCTGGGACTGTATGAAGATAGTGCATTTATCAGGATCAAGACCCACAGAGAGATAATCAAGAGCAACTTCTATTATATTCTGTCTCACCTTTTCGGGATTCTCAGCATTGTCAGTAAGTGCCTGTGCATCAGCAATCATAATATATATTTCATCAAATTCTCCGGAATTCTGGAGTTCTACCCTTCTTTTCAGAGAGCCGACATAATGACCTAGATGTAGTCTTCCTGTAGGTCTGTCACCGGTTAGTATAATTTTAGACATTTTATTTCCTTCTTTCATATAAATTTATCTTGACATAAGTTGGAGAATTTCTCCTATGTACATATAATGATAGTCCTTATCGCAATAGAACCTTTCATCAATACTTGAATCAATAAAGTCCTCCGGATTAATCTTTGTAACTGAGAGTTTCTTCATAATTACAATATCACGTCCCTCGTCAATATAAGGAGTTCCATTGTGATAAGCGACATGGAACTTTGCATTGTTAATTTTATTTTCATTTCGCCCTGAAATACTTCCTATATATTTAAGCATAAGCCCCGTAGCCTTATCAGGTGCAAGTGAGATACTGAAAAAGTATCATATTTATCAAGAAATTCCTTGGTATATCTGCTTCCTCTTACAAAGACAAAACCAACATCCTTATTCCAGATTACGCCCATTCCTCCCCAGGAGATAGTCATGGTATTTACGTTGCCGTCTTCTCCACAGGTGAGTAGTGCAGGCTCTTCATTAATCTTAAATGGATTTGTAATGAGCATATCATTTGTATAAGGCTGAAATGTATGTAGCATTTTAAACCTCCTAAAGGTAAAATTTCTTGTATCAGTATACCAAAAATAACTAATAGTTTCCATACCTTTGTAAATATTTGCTAAAATTAAAGAAAAATTAAAAAAATATCCTTGAAATTTAATAAAAAAAGTAGTAGTATAGCGGTTATATTAAAAAGACAAATGTTCGTGTATGAAAGACAAGGAGAATAAACATGGAAAAGTTAAAAGTAGGAGTGTTAGGGGCAACAGGTATGGTAGGACAGAGATTTCTTTCTCTGCTTGAAAATCATGAATGGTTTGAGGTAGTTTGTGTAGCTGCTTCACCAAGAAGTGCAGGAAAGACCTATGAAGAAGCGGTAGGAGACAGATGGAAACTTGAGACTCCTATGCCTGAAAAGGTAAAGAAGTTAATTGTAGATAATGTAAATGAAGTTGAAAAGGTAAGTGCTAAGGTTGATTTTGTATTTAGTGCAGTAGATATGACTAAAGATGAGATTAAGGCTATAGAAGAAGCTTATGCAAAGACAGAGACTCCTGTAGTTTCTAATAATTCAGCACACCGTTGGACTCCTGATGTGCCTATGGTAGTACCTGAAATCAATCCGGAACATCTTGAAGTAATCAAATATCAGCAGCAGAGACTGGGAACTAAGAAGGGCTTTATAGCAGTCAAACCAAACTGCTCTATCCAGAGTTATACCCCTGCGCTTCATGCCTTGAAGGAGTTTAATCCTGTTAGAGTAGTAGCTACAACCTATCAGGCTATCTCCGGTGCGGGCAAGAACTTTAAGGATTGGCCTGAAATGGTTGGCAACATTATTCCTTATATCGGTGGCGAGGAAGAAAAGAGTGAGCAGGAACCTCTTCGTATTTGGGGACATATTGAAAACGGAGTTATAGTTAAGGCTAAGGCTCCACTTATCACAACCCAGTGTATAAGAGTACCTGTACTTAACGGACATACAGCGGCCGTATTTGTGGATTTTGAAAAGAAGCCTTCTAAGGAAGAGATGATAGAAAGGTGGAGAAACTTCAAGGGACTTCCACAGGAGCTTGAACTTCCAAGCGCTCCAAAGAATTTCATACAGTATCTTGAGGAGGATAACCGCCCTCAGGTGGCTCTCGATGTAGATTATGAGAGAGGAATGGGAGTTTCTATAGGAAGGCTCCGCGAGGACAGCCTTTTCCAGTACAAGTTTGTTGGACTTTCACACAATACTCTAAGAGGGGCAGCAGGTGGAGCGGTACTTATAGCTGAGCTTCTTGTTAAGCAGGGAAGAATTGAGAAAAAAATAAAAAAATAGAATATTTAAAAAGAAAAATGCCTCAGACTTGACATAGCTTTAAGGCATTTTTTTATTTAGTATGATGTATCAATAGTTAAAGCTATAAACGATTTTTTTACAAAAAAATTCAAAGTTTAAGGACATAAAGGACTTAAAAGAGAGGAGAAATAAGTATGAGAACCGTGATGAAAAATTTTGGTGTTATTAATTATGAGTATGATAGTAAATATATTTCAGATAGGAGAGGTGTTTGCAAAGCCTAAGTACAATTTTATATGGAGTTTTCATGAAGGTATGGCTACAATAATTAAAAATGGAAAGGTAGGTTTAATAGATAAAGAGGGTAAAGAGGTAGTGAAGTCCGGAAAATATAGTTATATAGGTAATTTTAGTGGAGGAGTAGCTTTAGTAATTAAGAATGGAAAGGAGGGGGTTATAAATAAAAAGGGAAAAGAAGTAGTAAAGCCCGGAAATTATGATGAAATATGGAGTTTTAGTGAAGGACTGGCTAGAATAAGGGTAGGAGATGAGGAAACGGGTAAGTTCGGATTTATAGATAAAAAAGGGGAAGAGATAGTAGAACCTAAGTATGATGAGGCAGATGATTTTAGTGAAGGCTTGGCTAAGGTGAGAATGAGCAATGATGAAACAGGTGTGTATAGTTTTATAGATAAAAAGGGAGAAGAGGTAGTAAAGGTCGGAGCGTATGATTATGCAGGTAATTTTAGTGAAGGCTTGGTTAAGGTTAGGATAGGAGATTATGAAAAGGGCAAGTATGGTTTTGTAGACAGAAAAGGTAAAGAGATAATAAAGCCTAAGTATGATGAAGCAGGTAATTTTAGTGAAGGATTAGCTATGGTAAGAATAGGAAATTGGGAAAAAAGGCTATTATGGATTTATAAATAAAAAAAGGGTAAAGAGATAATAAAAACCTAAGTATGATGCAGTAGGTAATTTTAGCGAAGGACTGGCTAAGGTATCGAAAAAAGGTAAGTATGGTTTTATAGATAGAAAAGGTAAAGAGATAATAAAACTTAAGTATGATGAAGTAGGTTATTTTAGAGAAGGCCTGGCTAAGGTGAGGATAGGAGATGATGAAACAGGCAGGTGGAGTTTTGTGGATAAAAAGGAAAAGAAGTGGTAAAAGCCCAAGTATGGTGAAGTAAATGATTTTAGAAACGGGCTTGCTCAGGTATGGATAGATGGTAAGTGGGGGTTTATAGATAAAAATGGGAAGGAGATAGTGAAACCTAAGTATGAGGATGCAAGTGATTTCGGTGAAGAAATCACCCCTGTGAGATTAGGGAGATAACTGGTATATCATTAATAAAAAAAGGAAAAAGTTTTTGAGGAAACTTTAATAAAAACCGAACTTTAACCAAAAAAATTGATTTACAAACGATTGCTGAAGAAGTTTTGAAAAATTTAATGCTAAAATGTTATAATCATAAGAAAGTTTGAAAGGATGATTAGGCATATATTTGAGAGTATGAAAAATAGAATATTACAAAGTTGCTTTAATGATGTTAGCAATGGAGATAAGACTGATGGACAAAAATAAGAAAAAAAGATTACATGATATTGTTTTAGGACTGACCTTGCTTGTTCTATCCTCTGCATTATTTGTGATAGATTTGATAAATGTAAGTTCTGCAGATGTATTGAGAAAAAATGTTGTTGTATCTGTTGATGGTAAAAAGATAGCTAAATATCCTCTTTCAAAAAATGCGAGATATGAACTTGAAGGCTCGCATCTTGGAAAAAACACTCTTATCATAGAAGATGGAAAAGCCTATATATCAGAAGCAAACTGTCCGGACAAGCAGTGCGTAAAGCAGGGAAAGATAGAGAGAACAGGAGAAATGCTTGTCTGCCTTCCAAACAGAGTTGTAGTCAAGATAATTGACAATAAAAAGGATGAACCTGTTATAGATGGAGTTTCAGGCTAAGGAGGAGAGAGTGGCAAAGAGGGTATCAATGTATGGAATACTGGTGGCTTTGGCATTTATTGCAAGCTACATAGAGGTGCTTATTCCATTTAATTTTCATGTTCCGGGTATGAAGCTGGGGCTTGCGAATATAATAGTTTTATTAGCTATGTATACAGGTGGCCTGAGAGCAGGCATCACCGTGTCCGTGATAAGAATTATCTTAGTAGGCTTTACATTTGGCAATCCATACAGTGCAATTTATGGGCTTTCAGGAGGAATTCTAAGTTTTGTTGTAATGGCAGTTCTAAAAAAAACAGATTTTTTTGGGATAATGGGAGTCAGTATAGCAGGTGGAGTAAGTCATAATATAGGACAGCTATTTTGTGCTATGGTACTTTTAAATCTGCCTGCAGTCTTTTCTTATCTTTCTTATCTTATGTTTATAGGGATTATAACCGGTGGGCTGATAGGGATAATAGTAGAAGAAATATTGAAAAGAGTTCGAAAGGTAAAAATGTGAAAATACTAAAAATGGAATGATGTTTTGCTTGAGATATTACATGATTGGGTCTATACTGTAACTATAAGAAATATGAGGAAGATTCTGATGAAGGAATATACAGAAAAAAAAGATGAGCTGCTTGAAATAATAGCGGATTATCCGATAATAAGTGCAGTTAAAGATGAGATAGGTTTGGAAAAAAGCCTTGGTGCTGATTGTAAGCTGATATTTATACTTTATGGAACGGTATGTACTATTGCGCAGATTGTGGAAAGGATTAAGGCTGAAAATAAGCTGGCAATAGTCCATGCCGACCTGATACAGGGCTTGTCTGCCAAAACAGAAGCTATTGATTATATTAAAAATAATACAAAGGCGGATGGAATAATAAGTACTAAAGGCAATCTTGTTAAGTATGCGGTAGAGAGCGGTTTGATTGGAATACTTAGAAATTTTATAATAGATTCTATGGCTATGGAAAATGTACACAAACAGGTCAGTATGGCAAATCCTGATATGATAGAAATAATGCCCGGAATAATGCCGGAAATTATTGAAAGAATTAAGCTTAAATTAAAGCTTCCCATAATAGCAGGAGGACTTATTTCAGATAAAAAGGATATAATAGCAGCTTTATCAGCAGGTGCAGATGCAGTATCTACCACTAAAATAGAGCTTTGGAATGAATAAAAATATAGGAGGTATGGTTATGAAATTTTTCATTGACACAGCTAATGTTGAGGAAATCCGTAAGGCAAATGACATGGGGGTTATTTGCGGAGTAACTACCAATCCATCTCTTATTGCAAAAGAGGGGCGCGATTTTAATGAGGTACTTAAGGAGATAACTTCCATAGTTGATGGTCCTATAAGTGGTGAAGTTAAAGCAACAACTACAGATGCAGAGGGAATGATAAAGGAAGGCAGGGAAATAGCTGCTCTGCACCCAAATATGGTAGTTAAAATTCCAATGACAGCGGAAGGGCTTAAGGCGGTAAAAGTACTTGCTAAGGAAGATATTAAGACCAATGTAACTCTTATATTCTCTGCTAACCAGGCACTTCTTGCTGCAGAGGCAGGAGCAAGCTATGTATCACCTTTCCTTGGCCGACTCGATGACATTAATCAGGATGGCGTTACTTTAATAGCTGATATAGTGCAGATATTTGAAAACTATGGGTATGAAACTGAAATTATTGCGGCTTCTGTAAGACATCCGATGCATGTACAGCATTGTGCTTTGGCAGGTGCCGATATTGCTACTGTTCCATATAAGGTAATAATGCAAATGATAAACCATCCACTTACAGCTCAGGGTATTGAGAAGTTTATAGCTGATTATAAAAAGGTATTTGGTGAATAATTGAATAGTTGTATTTTCAATGTAATAATGATAAAATATGCTTTTGGATTATTTGACAACAGGATATACGTTAAAAATGTCTGTCGTTTATGGCGTAAATAATCTTAGTATATTTGATAGTGAAAGTTTAGATTTTATGAAAAAAGCCATCTTGCAAATGGTCTGTATCGTTAAAATGGTAGAGATATTTGCAAGATGTTTTGATTAAATAATGATGAGGAGAGTTTTAATGAAAAAAAGATATCTGTTGTAATAAAAGAAGCAGTAGAAAAGGCTTTTGTAGATTCGGGTTATGATAAGAAATATGGTCTGGTAGGTGTATCAAACCGTCCTGATCTTTGCCAGTACCAGTGTAATGGTGCAATGGCAGCGGTTAAGGAATATAAAAAGGCACCTCTTGATATAGCAAATGAAGTGGCAGATAAGCTGAGACTCTCCAAAGAAGGCAATATATTTGAGAAAATAGAAGCAGTTAAACCGGGATTTATTAATCTTACACTTAAAGATGATTTTTGGGCAGACTATGTAAATGAAATGGGTGAGACTTGTAACTTTGGCTATGAAACGGAAGGCACTCCAAAGAAGATAATTATTGACTACGGTGGCCCTAATGTGGCTAAGCCGTTGCATATAGGTCATCTTCGTTCAGCAATTATAGGTGAAAGTATAAAGAGAATAGAAAGATTTGCAGGAAATGAAGTAATAGGAGATGTACATCTCGGTGACTGGGGACTTCAGATGGGGCTTATAATAACTGAGGTTAAGCATAGAAAACCTGAACTTGTGTATTTTGATGAAAGCTTTACAGGTGAATATCCGAAAGAAGCACCTTTTACCATAGAGGAGCTTGAGGAGATTTATCCTTCTGCTTCTGCTAAGTCAAAAGAAGATGAAAATTATAAAAATGAGGCACTTCAGGCTACGGCTATGCTACAAAGTGGTAACAGGGGCTATATGGCACTTTGGAATCATATTTTATCAGTATCTGTGGCAGACCTTAAGAAAAACTATGACAACTTAAATGTAAGTTTCGACCTTTGGAAGAAAGAAAGTGATGCACAAGCCTATATACCAGATATGGTAGAAAAAATGAAGGCTGATGGTTTTGCACATATGAGTGAGGGTGCACTGGTTGTGGATGTTACAAGAGAAGATGATAAAAAGGAGGTACCTCCCTGTATTATCCTCAAATCAGACGGAGCATCACTTTATAGTACAACCGACCTTGCTACAATAGTAGAAAGAGTTAAGCTGTTTAATCCAACTGACCTGCTTTATGTTGTTGATAAAAGACAGGAGATGCATTTTGAACAGGTATTCAGAACTGCAAAGAAAACAGGAATTGCACCTGATGAGTTAAATCTTACCTTTTTAGGCTTTGGTACTATGAATGGTAAGGATGGTAAGCCTTTTAAGACCAGAGAAGGTGGAGTTATGAGGCTTGAGAGACTTATTTCCGAAATAACCGAAGAAGTAGAAAGAAAAATGTCTGACAGAGATATGGATGAGGAAGTTAAGCACAAGGTGGCTAGGCAGGTTGGACTGGCTGCCCTTAAGTACGGAGATTTGTCAAATCAGGCGAGTAAGGACTATATATTTGATTTGGATAGATTTGCTTCTTTTGAAGGAAATACAGGTCCATATATCCAGTACACAGTGGTAAGAATACGTTCGATTCTGGATAAATTTATTTCAGAAAAAGGTTTTACAAAGGCTGAACTGGATAAGTTTTTTACAGATAAAAAGCTTGTTAAAAGTGTAACAGAGTCAGAGAGAAATCTTGAACTTGTTATAGCAAAGTTCTCTGATATGATAGATTTAGCCGCAACAGAGTTTGCACCACATAAGGTATGTGCATATATTTATGAAGCCGCAAACTGCTTCAGTGCATTTTATCATGAGAACCACATACTTAATGAACAGGATGAAAGCAGGAAATATTCTCTTCTTAAGCTTTCATACATTACCGAGAAAATTATAGTAAAATGCCTTGATTTACTTGGTATAGATGCTCCGGAGCGTATGTAAAAGGTGATATAATGAATAAAAGAAGAGTAATGGTTAATTTACTAATATTTATCTTCGTTTTAGAGGCTGTCTTTTTTAAGGGCAGCCTGTTTTTAAGAGCGGATACCAAAGAAGGACTGAATATGGTAAAGGTTGGACTTACCAAAGAATATTTTAATAAACCTTCCATCAGACTTGACAACCAAGTTCTTAAAATAGGCTTTTCTAAAGATGATATTTATTATCCCACTGATATATTGAGGAGTGATAAGGGAATAAGTATTTCCAGAGCTTATGGTAGTTATAATATATATGTAGGAAGTTTTCCAAGCTATGCAAAAGCAGCATCAGAAGCAATAAGTCTCAGGATTTCAAAAAAGTCTTTAACAGTAATGCCGGTTTTAGTGGGACTTGACAGAAATGGAAAAGGAGTATGGAAGCTTTATGATGTTTATACTATGGAAACAATATTAAACACTAATGATGTATACCCGGTCAATACAAAGAATAGAACAAGTAAATATTTATTAGCAGTGATGACAGGTGGTAATAAGTTCCTGGTAGATGTGCAGGAAGCAGGAGCAAACCCACAATTTGAGACTGTAAACAAGGCTGAAGGCATATCCGTAGAGGGGGAAAACAGGTACAGAGGAAGAATTGAGATAGGAACTTACGGAAAAAGCGGTGTAACACCTGTAAATGTTATAAATCTTGAAGATTATATCAGAGGTTCGGTTCCTATGGAAATGAACCATACCTGGCATATTTCAGCACTTAAAGCCCAGGCAGTATGTGCAAGAAGCTTTGGAGCAGCAGTTTCGGGCTTTGGTTCTGACAGCGATATAAAAAAAGGATATAAGCTTACAAATACAATTTCCCACCAGTCTTATGGTGGAATGAATGTTGAAAGGAAAGAGACAGATAGGGCAGTAAAGGATACAGAAAATGAGTTTGTTACCTATAAGAACAGAGTTGTAAAAACAACTTATTTTTCAACTTCCGGAGGTTATACAGAGGATTCTGAAAATGTCTGGGGTGGCAGGAAAAACTGGCTTAGGGCAGTGCCCGATCCATATGAAAATAAGCCGGAAAAGAAACCATGGAAGATAAGTTTTACAAAGTACCGGCTTTCAAATATGCTAAGGGGCTATGAGGTGGCAAAGGGAAAGAGACTTGTCGAGATAGAGGGAATAAAGATTATAAAGCGTTCTAAATCAGGCAGGGCACTTGCTGTTCAGGTAGTAGGAAGTCTTGGAAATATTATTTTAAAAAAGCAGGAAATAAGAAAGGCGTTTAATCTTTTCAGTACCAAAATAAAAATCTATACTTCTTCTGATTTTGTAAAAAGTTTAAGTAATGAAAGTGGAGAAAAACTGAAAGGAGACTTTATATTTTCAGGAAGTGGCTATGGACATGGAGTAGGACTTAGCCAGTCAGGCGCAAGAGGAATGGCTGAGGCCGGCTATGGATATAAGAAGATAATAATGCATTATTTTACAGGCGTAGAAGTACATTAAAAAAGCGTAACAAAATTTTGTGTTTCCGTTACGCTTACTTTTTTTATTTAATTTTATTCTGAAGCCTCTCCAAAGTCAGCCTCAGCATAATCTGAAGTATCATCGGCAGTTGGAAGCCTTCTTACCTTAATTTTTTCTATTCTTCTATGGTCTACACATTCTATAAGGAAGGAAAGTGAACCATCAGTAATTGCATCTCCTTTTTCAGGAAGTCTCTCAAAAAGTTCTATAAGCTTACCTGCGATAGAATCATAATCATCTGAATTATATTCAGTACCAAAGAAATCATTGAAGTCTTCAAGTCTGGTAGAACCAAGTACCATAAACTCATCCTGATCAAGTTTTACAATATCATCAACTTCATCACCGTCATACTCATCACGAATTTCACCTACAATTTCCTCTAATAAATCTTCAAGAGTAATAAGTCCTACTGCCGAGCCATATTCATCAAGTACTATACACATAGAAAGAGAAGCCTTTCTCATTTCTATAAGAAGTTCAGAAGTCTTTTTAAATTCATAGGTAAAATTTGCAGGACGAAGGATAGAAGCCAGCTTAAAGTCTTTTTATCGCCTTTATAAAAAGCAACATCCTTTAAATAAACAATACCGACGATGTTATCAACATTTTCCTGGTATACAGGAAGTCTGGAGTATTTGTCCTCTTCAAATGCGGATAAAAGCTCATCGTAGCCTGTATCATCGCTTATGAGACACATATCAACTCTTGGCACCATTACATCTTTTACAAGTGAGTCACCAAAATCCACCACATTAGTTATCATTTCTTTTTCTTCATTTTCAATAATACCTTCTTCATGACTTACTTCTACATAGGTTAGCAGTTCGTTTTCAGTAATGGCTGAAGTATTCATATCCGGATCAATGCCAAAGAGCTTAAGTATAGCACCGGATATAATATTTAAAAGAAAAACAAGTGGAGTAAAAACTTTCATCAATAAGAGCAGTACCGGTGCATAAGCAAGTGCTATGCTCTCTGAGTGCATAGAGGCAATAGTTTTAGGAAGTACTTCACCAAATACAAGTATAAGCAGAGTAAGAACACCGGTACCTATACCTATATATATATTGCCAAAAACTCTGGCAACAAAGGTTGTGGCAAGAGCAGAGGCAGATATATTTACAATATTATTGCCAATGAGTACTGTACTGATAAACTTTCTTGAGTTATCAGTAAGTTCAGCTACAAGAGCAGCATTTTTAACGTTTTCTTCTACCATTGAGCGGATTTTAATCTTATTTACAGAAATTATTGCAGTCTCTGCTGATGAGAAAAATCCTGAAAGTAGAATTAAGATAAAAAGCACGATAATATTTATCGCGTCACTGGGGTCCAAATCATCATCTCCTTAAGTTTAATTTAATAAAGTGTATAAAAATACCTCTTTATCATACATGAACAGAGGGTTTCTGTCAAGAGGGGACAGACTATGGCAAGTGCAAAAATGTTATAAAAAATCTTGTAACAGCAGAGTGAGATAATTATATATTGCGACTTTTATAGATGAAATGTATAATAGTGTAAGCCTAAAAACTAAAAATATCTGAATATGTACCGGAGTGGAGAAAAAGTTAACAAAAATCATAAAAAAATGTTAATTTGTCGAAGATTGAAAAACATAGTCCATATGTTAAAAATCAAGAGATATGATAAATTATATTAACAATAAGAAAGAGGTAACTATTATGAAAAAATTAGTTAAAAGTTCTGATAGAAGACTATTAGGCGTATGTGGTGGGATTGCAGAGTATTTCAATGTTGATCCAAACGTTGTAAGGCTTCTCTGGGTATTATTTTGTTTGCTTGGCGGAAGTGGAATTTTAGCCTATATTATTGCTGCAGTAATAATGCCTGGTGAGTATAATGAGTAAAATTTTGTAAGGAGACAGATAAAATGAAACTAGGAATCGTAGGTTTGCCTAACGTGGGCAAAAGTACCTTATTTAATTCATTAACAAAGGCTGGAGCGGAATCAGCCAACTACCCTTTCTGTACCATTGATCCCAATGTGGGAGTTGTAGCTGTACCTGATGAGCGCCTTAATGTCCTTGGAAAGATGTATAATTCAGGAAGAATAGTTCCGGCATCAATTGAATTTGTAGATATAGCAGGCCTTGTAAAAGGAGCTTCTAAAGGAGAAGGACTTGGCAACCAGTTCCTTGCAAATATAAGAGAAGTAGATGCCATAGTGCACGTAGTAAGATGTTTTGAAGATACCAACATTATCCATGTAGAGGGTTCTATTTCTCCGGCAAGAGATATAGAAACAATCAACCTTGAGCTTATATTTGCAGACATAGAAGTGCTTGAAAGAAGAAAAAGCCGCGTAGCCAAGTCTGTAAGTGCAGACAAGATATACAAAAAAGAACTTGATATGATAGTCAGGCTTATAGCTTTTCTTGAGGAAGGTAATCTTGCAAAGGCATTTACAAGAGAAGATGATGATGAAGAAAGGTTTTTTGCAGAGTATAATCTTCTGACTGCAAAACCGGTAATTTATGCAGCAAATGTAAAAGATGAGGATCTGGCAGACGATGGAGAAAGTAACAAGTATGTAAAAGAAGTAAGAGATATAGCTGCTAAGGAAGGCTCAGAGGTATTTGTGGTATGTGCTCAGATAGAACAGGAAATTTCTGAGCTTGATGATGAGGATAAAAAGAGCTTTTTAGAGGATTTGGGACTTTCGGAGTCAGGTCTTGAGAAACTTATAAAAGCAAGCTATAAGCTTCTTGGTCTCATCAGCTACATAACAGCAGGAGAGATGGAAACTAAGGCCTGGACAATAACAGCAGGTACTAAGGCTCCACAGGCAGCCGGTAAGATTCATACCGACTTTGAACGTGGATTTATCAGGGCGGAGGTCGTAAGCTATGATAATCTTATAGCCTGTGGAAGTATGGCTGCAGCTAAAGAAAAGGGACTTGTAAGAAGTGAGGGTAAGGAATATGTTATGAATGATGGAGACATAGTTCTTTTCCGTTTTAATGTATAAGGAGAGAGCCTATGTTTGCTTTAGATGCGATTTCTTTTCCTAATCTTGGTATAATGATAGAGAATCTCCCTAAAAGCATATCTGTTTGGAAGATTTGATATAGCTTTTTATGGAATAATTATAGGTCTTGGTATAGCTATGGGTTATATAGTGGCTAGTTTTCAGGCTGTAAGAACCGGTCAGGATAAGGAGATTTATCTTGATTTTGCAATGTATGCAGTAATTATTTCAATAATCGGTGCGAGAATATACTATGTAGCCTTTTCATGGAATGATTATAAGGATGATTTATTACAGATATTTAATCTCAGGGCAGGTGGTCTTGCCATTTACGGCGGTGTAACAGGTGGCGTACTTACAGGCTTTGTATATTCCAAAATTAAAAAGATGAAGTTTACACTGCTTGCCGACACAGCCTGTGCAGGACTTATTACAGGACAGATTATAGGAAGATGGGGCAATTTCTTTAACAGGGAAGCTTTTGGTGATTATACCAATAATTTGTTTGCAATGCGTCTTTCAACCTATGATGTTCATGAGAATGCAATCACAAGGAAAATGCTTGAAATGGCGGAGGAAGGGGGATATGTAGGTTTTATCCAGGTGCACCCTACCTTTCTTTATGAGTCAGTCTGGAACCTGTTCATACTTATAATAATACTTCTGTATACTAAACATAAAAAGTTTGACGGAGAGCTTTTCCTTATATATATGGGGGGCTATGGTCTTGGAAGAGCATTTATAGAAGGGCTGAGAACCGATCAATTAACGTTTGGAAATACAGGAATAGCAGTGTCTCAGGTGCTGGCATTTGCTTTGTTTATAGTAAGTACAGGTATAATAATATACAACAGAGTGCTGATTAAGAAAAATATATATAAGAAAAATTTAAGAATGGAAAAAGCTTTCAATTCCCTTTATAAAAATAAGGGGTTGAGGGCTTTTTATGTTTTAAAAATACTTAATAACAGAACATGTGTATTCTTGCAAAAATATCAAAATTATAATAAAATGTTACAAAAGTGGAGTAAAGTGGAGTAAGATTTATGTAAAGTGGTTTTAAAAAGGGAGGAGGTGTTCTTAATGTTTACAGGTTCTTATGAGCATACTGTAGATACTAAGGGCAGACTTATTGTTCCTTCCAGATTTAGGGAAGAGCTTGAGAGAAATTTATAATCACTTTCGGTCTTGACGGATGTTTATATATTTATCCTATGAATAAATGGGAACTTTTTGTTGAACAGCTTTCTAATTTGCCGGGGGTAAGGAGAGCAGAGAATTACAGAGATATTTCTTAGCCTCAGCAGTTGAAAGTGAGATAGATAAACAGGGAAGAACACTAATACCATCAATACTTCGTGAGAAAACAGGAATAAAAAAGAATGTTATGGTAGTTGGAATGATGGGGAAGATAGAACTTTGGGATAAGGAACTTTGGGATAAGAACAATACAGAACTTGGAGACATAAATGAAATAGCAGAGAAACTTGCCGGATATAACTTAAACTTTATGTAACGTTGTTTGAAAGGAGGAATATGTTTATGAATGAAAATGTTGTATTTAAGCATATTCCCATAATGTTAGAACAGGTAATTGAAGGATTAGATATAAAACCTGATGGCATCTATGTAGATGGTACTCTTGGTGGAGGAGGCCATTCATACGAAATAGCAAAAAGACTGACAGATGGAGGAAGGATTATTGGTATAGACCAGGATGCTGCTGCAATTAAGGCTGCCGGAGAAAGACTTTCGGAATTTGGAGACAGGGTAACTATTGTAAGAAGCAATTATGCACAGATGGTAAGCATTTTACAGAGCCTTGGTATAAAGCAGGTGGATGGTATTCTTTTAGATTTGGGGGTTTCATCACATCAGCTGGATACCGCTGAAAGAGGCTTTTCTTATATGGAGGATGCACCCCTTGATATGAGGATGGACAGGGGGCAGGAAAAAACAGCAAGAGATATAGTAAATTTTTATAGTCAGGCTGAGCTTACACGTATAATCAGAGACTATGGTGAAGATAAATTTGCATCTAAGATAGCTGCCAAAATAGTTTCTTTTAGAGAAAATAAGCCGGTTGAAACAACAGGAGAACTGGTAGAAATTATTAAGACTGCAATTCCTGCAAAATTCAGACTTACCGGAGGTCATCCGGCTAAACGTACTTTTCAGGCAATCAGGATAGAGCTGAACAGAGAGCTTGAAGTGCTGGAAGAGTCGATTGAAGGAATGATTGATATACTTTCTGATGGTGGGAGAATGACTGTAATTACATTTCATTCTTTAGAAGATAGAATAGTGAAATCTGCTTTTAAAAAGGCAGAGTCACCTTGTACCTGTCCGCCCGGTTTTCCGGTTTGTGTATGTGGTAAGAAATCCAAGGGATTGATAATTTCCAAAAAACCGATAATACCAGCTGATGAGGAAATGGAAAGGAATCCAAGAGCAAAGAGTTCTAAGCTTAGAGTCTTTGTCAGAAGGAGGGGAAATGATGGCTGAAAGAAAAAATTTGAAAAGAAATAGGAATCTGACAAGTGGTTCTATGGCCTTAAATATTAATGGTAGTGCGATTCCAAAAAGAAGATATTTACCTGATGAAAAACGGGAAATAGTAAAGAAACCCAAACAGATAAATAAGAAATATGCAGAAATGAAATATGCGCCTTCAATAGATGTTTTTGGCTTTGTATGTCTTATGATGGTAGCAGCTGTACTTGTTTTTATTTGTGTAGGATACGTCAGAGTTTATAATGAGATTAAGCAGACTGAAAATGAAACTCGTACGCTTAATGTTGAACTAAGCCATTAAAACTGCAAATGATAATACCGAAAATACATTATACAGCAACATAGACTTAGGAAAAATAAGAAAGACTGCTATAGAAAAATATGGCATGGTGTATCCGTATGAAAATCAGGTTATTACCTACAAAAGCGTAACTAATGGTTATGTAAGACAGTATGGTGATCTCAAGGGCAATGAAGAATTAAATTTTATTGAGAGAGTTTTAAGATTGGTTGATGCCGGATAGGAGAATAATGTCGGGAAAAAGCTGATAACCGGGGGAGAAGACGGAGAAGAAAGAAGCAAAGTATATGGTTTAAACTTCTGGTATTTTTAGTCAGAGGATTTAAATTTAAGACTAAGGTTAAAGTTACCGGATTTATTTTTGTTATATGCTTTGCAGCCATAATTGCTGCTGTAATAAGCGTGGCATATGGTAACGGAGATGGTTACAAGAAAAAATATCTAAAACAGCAGACTTATAGTAGTAAACCGATAATATCCAAAAGAGGAGATATATCAGACAGACGTGGCGTGGCTCTTGCAAAGTCTGTTTTGGTATATAATTTTGTTTTAGAGCCTAGAATAATTCTGGAAAAGGCAGATAATTATAAAGAACCCACAGTTAAGCTTTGCAAGTGAATATTTTGGGATATCTGCAGATGAATTAAATAAAATAATTGATAGCAATCCTCGAATCTATGTACCAGGTAGTAAAAAAAGAAGTAAGCTATGATGAGAAAGAAAAGTTTATTACAGCTGTAAATGAATTTAATAAAAGAGATAATAAAAATGAAAAAGAAGCTACAGCAAAGAATATGGTAACCGGTTACAGCTTTGAAGGTTATTATAAAAGAACCTATCCGTTGAATAAAGTAGCGAGTGATATTATAGGCTTCACATATTCGGGTGATACTGCTGAATGGGGCATAGAAGGTTATTATAATTCAAAGCTCAATGGAAAAAATGGAGTAAGATATGGCTACTTTAATTCAAACTTAGAATTAGAAGAGACAGAAATTGAGGCTAAAAATGGGCTAAATATCGTTACTACAATAGATTCTGATGCACAGAAGCTTACTGAGGATATAATAGCAGATTATCAGAAGAGGGAAGGCGCTGAAAATGTTGGAATTATAATCATGAATCCAAACAATGGTGAAATCTATGTTATGGCTTCTGATAAAGGTTATGATTTAAATAATCCGAGAGATTTAAGTGATTATTTTAGTGCGCAGGAAATAGCTGCTATGGATGATAAGAAAAAGCTTGAAGAACTCAGTAAAATATGGAAAAATTATTGTGTAAGTGATATATATGAGCCTGGCTCTACATTTAAGCCATTTACAGTGGCAGCCTGTCTTGAAAAAAATGTTGTAAAAAAGAAAGAAAAATTTTACTGTGATGGCTTTGAAGAAGTAATGGACAGAAGAATACGCTGTGTAAAAAGAGACGGTCATGGAATTATTACCCTTTCCGGAAGCCTTGAACAATCTTGTAATGATGTAATGATGCAGATTGTAAGAAAACTTGGGAAAAAAGATTTTGCAAGATATCAGAACCTTTTTGGGATAGGAAGCAGAACAGGAATTGATTTTCCCGGAGAAACTACAGGTTTAGCTTACAACGAGGAACAGTTAAATCCGGTAGAACTTGCAACCAGCAGTTTTGGACAGGGAGTTTCAGTTACAATGATACAGATGGTTGCAGGATTTTCTTCTCTTGTAAACGGTGGCACATATTACAAGCCACATCTTGTAAAAGAGCTGGTAAATGATGATGGAGTTGTGGTTGAAAAAAATGAACCGGTAGTAATGAAAAAAACTGTAACAAAGGATACTTCAGCATTTATACAGAAGGCACTGTATGAGACCGTTGAAAGGGGAACAGGCTGGAGGGCAAAAACAGAGGGATATAAGCTTGCCGGGAAAACCGGAACTGCCCAAAAGCTTGATAAGGTTAATGGAAAGACAGTAAGATCCGAAAAAAACTATGTACTTTCTTTTATTGGTTGTGCGCCTTACGATAACCCACAGGCTGTCGTGTATGTAGTGGTGGATCAGCCTCATGTGGAAGATCAGACAGCTACCGGAGTAGCTTCAGCACTTGCAGGAGAGGTAGTAGAAAAGGTATTTAAAGTACTTGGAATTTATCCTGAAAAAGTTAAGGAGTGATTGAGATGTTTTCGTTTAATACGTTTTTACCTGCATTTATTTCATTTGCACTTACAGTGCTGCTTTGTCCTATTTTTATTCCCATTCTTCATAAAATGAAGTTTGGACAGTTTGTAAGAGAAGAAGGACCTGAGAGCCATCTTAAAAAGGCAGGAACACCTACCATGGGTGGAATAGTAATTCTTGCAGTGTTTTCGGCAGTGGGCTTTGCGTATGTAATACATGAACCGGAACTGTTTCCAGTTGTTTTGCTTACGACAGGATTTGGCTTTATTGGCTTTTTAGATGATTACATAAAGCTTGCCAGAAAGCGTTCGCTTGGACTGAAAGCCTGGCAGAAGCTTGGACTGCAGATTATAGTAACAGCTGTTTTTGCCTATATTATCATACATGACTATCCGGATATGATGAATATAGTAATTCCTTTTTCGGCGGGTAAGGGTGTATGGAAGCTTGGTTTTTTATTTATCCCTTTTGTGTTTATAACTGTGCTTGGCACTGTAAATGGGGCAAATTTCACAGATGGACTGGATGGACTTGCCACTACAGTTACACTTATAATTTCTATGTTTTTTGCCATACTTTCTGTAAAAGTTGGTTCAAATCATTCTCATACAGCTATGATAATGACAGGCATTTTGCTTGGATTTTTAATATTCAACACTTATCCGGCTAAGGTCTTTATGGGAGATACCGGGTCTCTTGCTTTTAGGAGGTTTTGTAGCAGCAGAAGCATTTATGCTAAAAGCACCTTTATTTATAATTATAGTTGCCTTTGTATATCTTGCAGAAATACTGTCAGTAATGCTTCAGGTAAGTTACTTTAAACTTACGCATGGAAAGAGAATATTCAAAATGTCTCCTATTCATCATCATTTTGAGCTTTCGGGCTTTGAAGAAACAAGGGTTGTAGCTATGTTTTCAGTTGTAACTATAATTTTATGCTTTGTAGGTTTCATTGCATTATAATCAGATTAGAAATGGTTGGTGTTCATATGGGAAAAAAAGCAGAGGTAAAAAAAGGAAAACACAAAAAAAATAAACAAGATACAGGGATTAGATATTATGATTTTAATCTGTCTTTTCTTATCCTTTTTTGCCTAGTGCGATAGGTCTGATAATTATTTATAGCGCAAGTGCATATATTGCAAAAAGTAAAAAATCTTGAATCCACATATTTTCTTAAAAGACAGTTAATGACAATAGGAATAGGCGTTGTATTAATGATATTGGTTTCTTTAAGGGATTATAAGAAATTAAAAGCAAGGTTTAAACTACCTGTACCGGGATTTTTAAGAGATACCTTAGGAAGGAATTCGTTTATTTTATCAATTCCGGGATTGATGTTATTTTTTATGACTATACTACAGGGGTATACAAGTTTTTTTGCGCCTATACATAATGGGGCAAGAAGATGGCTTGTAATCGGTGGGATGACATTACAGCCATCTGAACTTGCAAAATTTGTAGTCATAGTTTTTGGTGCCTATATCTGTGCAAAGCGTTCCAGAGAAGAGCATACAACAGGAAGAGTAATGCTTGATGTATTATATGTAACTCCTCTTCTTGGATTTATCGTGAAGGAAAATCTTAGTGCAGGACTGATTGTTGCAGGTATATACGGAGTTATAATATTTACAAATTCAAGAAGATTATTTTCGTATTTTGGATTAGCTATTGTAGCGGCTTTATCAATAAGACCGATAGTAAAATTTTTTGGTGGATATAGAAGTGCAAGATTTGAAATACTGGACAATGTAGAAACTAGCGAAAAAGGCCAGCAGATTTTACAAGGACTTTATGCCATTGCCTCAGGCGGGCTTTTTGGAAAAGGACTTGGAGGCAGCGAACAAAAGTATGGGAGGGTTCCTGAAGCATATAATGATATGATTTTTACTATTATTTGCGAAGAATTTGGTATATTTGGTGGAATTGCCATAATACTTTTTTTGGACTTATTCTTTACAGAATGTGGATAGTTATTGTGAATGCCAGAGATAGATTTGGGGCCTTGTTAGGAATTGGGATAATGTCCCAGATAGGCATACAGGTGATTCTGAACATACTGGTTGTTACCAGCAAAATACCTTCTACAGGAGTAATTCTTCCGTTTATAAGTTTTGGAGGTACTGCGGTTATCAATATGCTTATGGAAATAGGAGTTTTTCTAAACATATCGTTACAAATAAGATATAATACTAAATTATCAAAGAAGCAGGCTATCAGAGAACGCAATAAAAAAGAATTAAGATTAAGGCAGGAATATCAGTCTTAAAATATATTTTTGAATGAGAATAACCTGGGAGAAAATATGCGTAAGAAGATTATAGTAATATTTACAATATTTTTTTGTACTTGTATTAATTGCTGCCGGCATTGTTGTGGTTTCCAGCCTTGAGGGGGTGAGGGTAAAAGGAAATACATATTATACAGAGGATAAGCTAAAAAAAGAGTTACAGAAATATTATGTTGGAGATAATACTATACTGACATATCTAAGACTTAAATATGATAAGGAGATAACAATTCCATTTGTAGATGAGATTGAAGTAGAGCTGACAGGGTTACATAGTCTGACGGTAGCAATTACTGAAAAGGATGTTGTAGGCTGCCTCCCATATATGGGTGAATTTATCTGCTTTGATAAAGATGGAATTATGGTTGGCAGTATTATCAATAAGAGAGATAATGTTCCTGTAGTCTCAGGTATAAGCTATGCCTCAGCGGTTTTTAATAAACCTATATCTACTAAAAAATGATGAAGTGTTTGAACTTACACTTAATCTTACACAGATAATAAAAAAATATAAGCTTGACATAGACAGGATAGAATTTGATAAAAAAATTTGTCAATAAAGCTTTATAATGGAAATGTTAAGATTTTACTCGAAAGAGAAAAACACTTTGATGAACAGATATCAAATTTAACTGAAATATTGCCTAAAAACAAAGGGTTTGAAAGGTACTTTTACATATGGAGGACTTTTCAGAAAGCAAAAAAAGAGTAATTTTTTTGATGCGGATAAATTCTAAAAAGTTATAAAAAAATAGCTTGATTATTTTGAATATAATGTATATTATTAAGTGGGAAAATCTATTATAATGATTCAGTGTAATACTGTATCGTATATATCCTAAATAATTTGGATATATTGATGCTTTTTGATTATCAGAACATATTGAATAAATGTGTAGGAGGAAAAGACCTTGTTAGAAATAAAAGATGAGAAAGAAACCGGTGCTTGCAGAATTATAGTAGTTGGTGTAGGTGGTGCTGGAAATAATGCGGTTGACAGAATGATTACTGAAGGGGTTGCAGGAATAGAGTTTATTTGTGTAAATACAGATAAGCAGCAGTTGATTTCCTGCAAGGCACCTACCTGTATCCAGATTGGAGAAAAGCTGACAAAGGGACTTGGTGCGGGAGCAAAGCCTGAAGTTGGTGAAAAGGCTGCAGAAGAGAGCAGAGAAGATATCATAGCTGCAATCGGTGGTGCCGATATGGTATTTGTTACCTGTGGTATGGGTGGTGGTACCGGTACTGGAGCAGCCCCTGTAGTAGCTGATATTGCCAGAGAGATGGGTATTTTGACCGTTGGTGTTGTTACCAGCCCTTTTGAGTTTGAGGGTCCTAAGAGAGCCAGAAATGCTGAGGGTGGAATAGCTAAGATGAGCGAAGTGGTAGATACCCTCATAGTTGTTCAGAATGAGAAGCTGCTTGAAATTATGGATAGAAGAACTACCCAGCCGGAAGCTTTTGCAAAGGCTGATGAAGTGCTTAGACAGGGTGTTCAGGGCATAACTGATATTATTTCTGAAAATGCTGACATCAACCTTGACTTTGCAGACGTAAGAACTGTTATGAAGGACAAGGGACTTGCACATATTGGAATTGGTGTCGGTACCGGCGAGGACAGATGTCTTGAAGCTGTTAAGATTGCATCAGAAAGTCCGTTACTTGATATTAATATTAAGGGTGCTATTGATGTAATTATTAACTTCTATGGTGATATTATGATTCATGAGGTTTCAGACTCAATTAAATATGTTCGTGAAATGATAGGAAGTGAAAGTGATGTAAACATCATTTATGGTTCAACCTACGATGATACAAATAAAGATCAGGTTACAGTTACAATTATAGCTACAGGTTTAAGTGAAAGTGGAAAGAACAATACTGAGCCTGCAAAGAAAGCTGTACAGTCAAGGGTCAGCACAGGAAGAACAGGTTATTCTTCCAGTACAAGACAAGGCAGCAGAACAGCATCTGCTTCTGAAAAGGTAAGTGCCGCTGACAGAGTGACAGGAGATGCAGGTAATGCTGAAATTAAAATTCCTGAATTTCTTATTAAAGGTAAAAAATAAAACTCTGTCATGGTTGGAGGTAAAGGATGAAGTGTCCATTTTGCAGTAATGATGATACAAGAGTTATAGATTCAAGGCCTTCAGACGATAATTCTACCATTAGAAGGAGAAGGCAATGTGATAAATGTGGTAAAGATTTACCACTTATGAGAAGATTGAGACTATTCCGTTAATTGTAATCAAAAAAGATATGACGAGAGAGACCTACGACAGGGCAAAGATAGAGTCGGGGGTATTTAGATCCTGTCATAAAAGACCGGTGTCTGCTGAGGCTATAAATGCCTGTGTTGATGATATAGAAAATACCATATTTAACAAGGGAGTTAAGGAGATATCAAGTTCTGAAATAGGCGAAATAGTTATGGAAAAACTGATGAAATTAGATCAGGTGGCTTATGTCAGATTTGCCTCTGTCTATAGAGAATTTAAAGATGTAAATACTTTTAAGGATGAATTGGAAAAATTATTATAAAAAGGAGTGATTATTCATAAATGTGGGAAAGAGAAATATTTGACACTGATCTTTATCATCTGGTTGGTGCATTTATTATCTATAGTATATTAGGATGGCTTGTAGAGTCGATTTATATGTCATTTTGTAACAGAAAAATAACTAACAGAGGTTTTGGAAGAGGACCTTTCTGTCCTATTTATGGGGTGGGAGCCTTAGTTGGCTACATTATGTTAAGCCCTCTTAAAGGAAATTATCTTGGGATATATGTTGCAGGTGCTGTATCAGCCACTATATTTGAGTTTATAGTTGGAAAACTTATGATAAAGTTTTTAGGTTCACTTTGGTGGGACTATAACGATAAACCGTTCAATTATAAGGGAATAATCTGCCTTGAAAGTACAATTGCCTGGGGATTTTATGCACTTGGTATAGTATATTTTCTTCAAAATGCGGTATATGGACTGGTTGATCATATACATAGGGAGATGGGAGTTGTAATTATCAGTGTGATATTTTTATGGTTTTTTTGTGGATTATATAATACAGTTTATGAAAGTATTTGATTTTTGATATTGAGGAACAGAAGGAAAAATAGAAGAAAGAGTTAAATCTTTTAAGTCAAGATGGAGTTAAACTAAAGGCTATGTGATTAATTTGCATAGCCTTTAGTTTTAGCCTAGTTTGGGAAAAACGAATCAAGATAGGTAATTTCAGGATGGACATAAATAGTTTCTCTTAGAGCATTAGGATAGTCCATTCTATAAAGTATTTGTAAGGCGAGCTTTCTGCCTAATTGTCTTGTGCTGACATTGGCTGTTGTTATTTTGTCAGCTACACTTACATATTCCTTATTTCCATCAAAACCGGTTAATACTATAGGCTTTGGAAAACGCTCAGGAAATTTTGATATATACATAGCTACAAACTGGGCAACGTAGTCGCTTACACAGACAAAGGCATCAGGCATATTTTTTACAGAGTCTAAAAAACTAAAAATCCGGTTCTGATAACTGGCGATATTAATTGTGTCAGTAAAGCATATAGCTGACTCAAGTGAAATGTTGTGTAGGGCAAGACCGTCTGTGTAGCCATAGTAACGCTCCAGGTTAGTTCTTGCATAATTCACATCGCCGATAAATCCAAGTCTGGTGCAACCTCTTTTTACAGTATTATCTACTATTTCTGATATGGAATTTCTTCCTTCTATCAGTACTAAATCACAATCAAGAATCTTCTCCGTTATGGAAGGTACGGTATCAAGAAATACTTTAGGAGTCTCAAGCCTGCTTATTCTCTTTATTATATGTTTATCATAAAGATTAAGGACTATGATTCCGCTAATATCTCCACCGGTAAGTATGTCAGGAAGCTGAAAACTTTCGTTGTAAGTGCTTGGGATATAGGTATACATGAGATTAACATTATGTAAAGCAAGTTCCTAGCTATACTATGTATGATATCAGTCCAGAATACTGAGGAATCTGGTCTGGAAACTACAAGGGATACATTTTTGTATTTACTGTTACTTTCTGTAGAGGGATTGCCCTGTACAATACCATTATATCCAAGCTTTGTAGCCATCTCTATTATACTGTTCTTAAGTGAATCTGAAACACCTGGCTGGTCATTAAATACCTTCCATACACTGACTCTGGAAACACCTAGCGCGTCTGCAACGTCCTGCATTGTTATTTTACTCATTTACATCTGCTCCATATAAATAATGTTAATTATTTTTGTTAACTTATGTTAAGTATAATAAAGTTGGGATATAAATGTCAATATCCAATTTGATAACTAAATTGTAATTACAGATAGATTAAAAAATGCTGATATTAAGATATAATTTTAATCTGAAATACTTTGTGAACAGAAAAATGCTAATAAATATCAGAGTTAAAAAAATATAAAAAAATTAAAAGAAAAAAATGTTGCAAAAATTTTAAAATACATATTACTATTCAATTAGTTAAAAATATAAAAAAATACTATACAAGGAGAAGAAAATATGTACATTTTACCAAAACCAAAAAAATTATCGGAAACTAACAGAGAGTTCTTAGCGGAAAGTGGACTAAGGATAGTTTCTGAAAGTGAAGAGCTTAAAGCAAGTACCGGATGGGCACTGCCATATATTCTTAAGGATGAATGGAAGCATTTTGCAGGAATAGAAGCAGTGATAACGGCAGGTAAGGCTGGAAAAGGTGATGTGAGTCTCCGGCTTGTCAATGCACTTCCGCCACAAAGTTATACTTTGGTGATTACAGAAGAAAAAATCGAAATTTTAGGAAGAGACAGAGCCGGAGTAGGATATGGTATCCAGACACTTTGCCAGCTTATAAGAAATAGGGGAGCTCTCCTTCCTACGCTAAATATAGAAGATAAGCCGGATATTTTAGCAAGAGGCTTTTATATGGATCAGGCAAGAGGAAGAAGCTTTAAGCTTGATACTCTTAAAAAGCAGATTGATGTGCTTTCAAGGTACAAGATAAATCAGTATCAGCTTTACATTGAGCAGTCTTTTGCATTCAGAGGCTTTTCTGAAATGTGGAGAGAGGATAGTGTACTGACTCCGGAAGAGATTATGGAGATTGACAAGTATTGCGCTGACAGGGATATAGACTTTGTGCCTTCTCTTGCAAGTTTTGGACATCTTTATGAACTACTTAAAACTAAGAGTTATGAGGATATCTGTGAACTTGAAGATACAGCGGGTAAACCATTTTCTTTCTGGGAAAAGATGCAACACCATACTGTAAATGTGGCAGATGAACGTTCCTTTGAAGTAATTAAAAAAATGTTTGATGAGTATCTTCCGCTTTTTAGTTCAAAATACGTAAATATTTGTGCAGATGAAACCTTTGATTTAGGTAAAGGAAAGTCTAAGGAACTTGCAGATAAGATTGGCACAGACAGAATGTATATGGAATTTTTAAAGAAGCTTTGTGAATATGTGGTATCTAAGGGGAAAGTGCCTATGTTCTGGGGAGATATAATTTGTAAATTCCCTGAGTTTATAAAGGAGCTTCCAAAGGAAACTATCTGTATGGCGTGGGGGTATCTTGCCGATCAGAAGGATGATATATGTAGACCTGTTGCAGAGGTTGGTGCTAATATGTACCTTTGTCCGGGAGTTTGTGGCTGGAATACATTTATAAACAGGATTGATACAGCATATTCCAATATAAAGACACTTAGTGGTTATGCAAGAAAATATGATGCAATCGGACTTTTAAATACTGAATGGGGTGACTTTGGACATGTGTAAATAATCCTTCGTTTGCAACTCCGGGTATTATTTATGGAGGAGTATTTACATGGAACTTAGATGCATACTCAGGTGAAAAGGCGTTAGCAGGGAAAGAAGAACTGAACAAAGAAATATCAAGGATAGAGTATGGAGATACCACAGAAAATTATGTAGAACTGCTTGAGAGGTCAGCTATCAATCAGATATATGACTGGTGGAGCTGTGTGCTTGTGTTTGAAGGTTATGAAAGAGAAGGCAGATTTGACGAGAAGAAAGATCCTCATAATTTTGCGACACATAATGTTCTTAAGGACAGACTTAAAAGATTTCAGGAAAATGTAGAGGAGGTAGACAAGGCAACAGAGGAGCTTTACCAGATTAGAAAAGATTTAAGAAAAACAGCGATTACAATGGATAGCTTAAATAAAGCTGAATTTGATAAGGCTGATAATGCTATTGTTGGAATTGACGTCTGGAACAGAGCAGGAAAGATGATAATATTGCCAGAAAGTGCCACTGCTGAAGAGAAAAAGCTGCTTGCGGAGGAACTGGAGGTATGGTTTATGAGATATAAGGAGATATACAGAGCTGATTCTAAGGAAAGCATGCTTATAAGAGTTGCTAAAGTTGTATACTGGTATGCGGATAAGCTGAGAGGGCTGTAAAATTATATAAAAATTTTAGCTAAAGACAAGGATTTTTACTATTATTGTTGAAAATTCTTGTCTTTATTTTTAACTTAAATTTTATGAAAAACTGTATTTAACAGAAAAATTAGTACAGTTAAAAGAGGTAAATATCGTGAAAAAGCTTAGTAAAGTTATACATTTGATATAGTCTTAATGTTAAAAAAATAATGTTAATTAAAAAAAGAAAAATATTAAATAAAATGTTGCAAAAATGTTAATTGATATGATAAAATGTTAATCAGATAAAAAAATAAAAGCTGATTTATTTATAAGATTTATACAAAACAGGAGGTAAGATAATGAGCAGTAAGAAAGAAACTACACTGCCTAAAAAAAGAAGAAAAAAATGGACAAGGGACGATACCGAGTTAACTTTACTGGGTATACCTACATTTATATGGTACATATGTTTCTGTTATCTTCCAATGTTTGGTATAATAATCGCTTTTAAAGGAATTGAGGCTTAAGCCAAGAGCCGGGTTCTTACAGAGTCTTTTTCAAAGTAAATGGGTATGGTTTAAGAACTTTAAGTATTTTATAAATTCAAACGACTTTTTTTACTTTTGTTAAGAAACACTATAGCGTACAACATTGTATTTATAATCTTAGGCATAATAATACCTGTTACACTTGCTATAATGATAAGTCTGATACACAGCAGACTTAAGTCTAAGGTATATCAGACTATGATGTTCCTGCCTCACTTTATGTCATGGGTAGTTGTAAGTTATTTTGTATTTGCCTTCCTCAGCCAGGACAAAGGTTTTATAAATAATATTCTGGAGTTTTTTGGAATGGAGAGGGTTAACTGGTACTCAGAGCCTAAGTACTGGCCATTTATTCTCATATTTATGCAACAGTGGAAGAGCATAGGCTATAGTATGGTGGTTTATCTTGCCTGCATAACAGGTATAGATTCAAGCCTTTATGAAGCAGCAGTGATAGACGGTGCAAGTAAATGGCAACAGACAAAGTACATTACCCTGCCAAGTCTTAAGTCAGTTATAATAATGATGTTCATCTTAAATGTTGGAAGGATTTTCTACTCAGACTTCGGCTTGTTCTATCAGGTAACACAGCAGATACCTGCATCCTTACATGATGTAGCATCTACCTTTGATACCTATGTATATAATGCATTGCAGTCCAATGTTCCAATAGGAAAGACTGCAGCGGCTTCAGTAGCACAGTCAGTGGCTTGCTGTATTACTATTCTTGCAGCAAACTTTGTGGTTAAGAAGATAAATAAAGAACAGGCAATTATTTAATCAAGGAGAATGAACGTGGATAATAAGATAAAAAAAGGCAAAGGGCTGAATCAGATAAAAATTTGGTACTAACATTGTTTTTAACGTAATTTTTATAATTTTATCACTTATGTGTATAGTGCCGGTAATTTTTGTATTCATTATTTCCATATCTTCAGAGGCTTCTCTTGCAAAATACGGTTACAGCTTCCTGCCTGCAGAACTTTCTGATGCAGCTTATCTGTACTTATGGAAAGAAAGAATAATGATACTTAAGGCACTTTGGATTTCAGTGCTGGTAACCATAGGGGGAACTATTCTTGGGCTTGGACTTACGACATCTATGGGCTATGTGCTTTCAAGAAAAAGTTATAAATTACAGAATTTTTACACCGGGTAATATTTATACCAATGATATTTAATGGTGGACTTGCAGCAAGTTATGTTGTAAATGATAAGCTCTTGAACTTAAGTGACACGCTTTTGGCACTTATACTTCCACTTGCAGTTTCATCTTTCAATATTATTATATGTAAAACATTTTTCAGAACAACAATACCGGACTCAGTAATAGAGTCAGCAAAGATAGACGGGGCTACACAGCTTGGAATATTTAATAAGATAGTGCTTCCTATATCTAAGCCGGTAATAGCTACAATAGGACTATTCTTAAGTTTTGGTTACTGGAATGACTGGTTCTTATCGTCTCTTTATATAAGAAACAAAGATTTGATATCACTCCAGGCTTTGCTTAACAGTATGGTTAAAAACATTCAGTTCTTGGCAAGTAATCCTGATGGTGGAGTAAGTATACAGCAGTATCTTGCAACTATGCCAAGAGAATCGGTGAGAATGGCAATAGCAATAGTTATAGTAGTTCCTATTGCATGTGCTTATCCATTCTTCCAGAGATATTTTGTAACAGGTCTTACAATTGGAGCAGTAAAAGGTTGAATCTTAAGCAATAATGCTTTTAGATAAATATATGTAAACAAAAGAAAGGAGTACTTTGTATGAAAAAAAGATGGGGAAAACTGTTAGCTTTAGCACTTGGAGCTTCTATGGTGTTTAATATGGCAGCTTGTGGAGCTAAACCGGCAGACAAAACAAGTTCAACAAAAACAAGTTCTGTTAAGTCTTCTGCTTCTACAGCATCTGCTTCAAAGACAAGCAGTACAGCAAAGACAGATGACACCAAGCCACAGGAGATAGTAAATCTTAAATGGGTGCAGGTTGGTAGTGGTCAGCCTGATAATTATGCAGAATGGAAGGAGCACATCAATAAGTATTTAGGCGAGAAAATTGGTGTAAATATTGATGTTGAGGTAGTAAGCTGGGGTGACTGGGATAGCAGAAGAAGTACCCTTGTAAATACAGGCGGTGATTACGATATTATGTTCACCAATGCCAATACTTATGTACAGGATGTGAAGATGGGAGCTTTCCTTGATATCACAGATTTACTTAAGGATAATGCACCAAGCCTCTTATCTTCTATGCCTGAGGATTACTGGAATGCTACAAGAGTAGATGGACAGATTTACGCTGTACCTACATATAAAGACAGCTCAATGACATTCTACTTTATATTTGTAAAGAAATTACTTGATAAATATGGCATTGATGTAAATTCACTTAAAGATCTTAATGATATTACAGAGCCTTTAAAGAAGATTAAAAAGGGTGAGAACGAAGTACCTCTTGTGCTTAACAAAGAAGGTGTTTCCAACTCTCTTGTAGAGAAGAAATATGACAGTATGGGACTTCCTGGTCTTGGAGTAAAATATTCAGACAGCAGCAAAAAGCTTGTGCCTGTTTTCGAGCAGGAAGATGTAATGAAAGAGCTTAAATTACTTCATCAGTGGTATAAAGACGGACTTATCAATCCTGATGCAGCTACACTTGCAGAGAAGCCTAAATACAGACCTTTCGGAATTGAACAGGGCTGGAGCGGTGCAGCTAAGACAGTATGGGGTCCTAATATGGGTGAGGAAGTAGTAGCAGTACCTTGGGGAGAAACAGTACTTTCTAACGTAACAGTTGGTGGTTCTCTTAACTGTATCTCAGCCAGCTGTGAGCATCCTGACAAGGCTCTTCAGTTCTTAGAGCTTGTAAATACAGATACTTATGTAAGAGATTCATTCTTCTACGGTCTTGAAGGAGAGAAGGGTGACTGGACATATACGGCAGATAAGAAGGTTCACAAGAACAATGACGAGTGGAAGATGGCAGGTTATACACAGGGGATCATACTTCATCGTTTCACAGAGAGATGATGTAGATTTCAATCAGTGGGATGAAGTTAAAGAGCTTAATGCAAAGGCAACTCCTTCACCTGTACTTGGTATCAACCTTGATGTTTCTGAGTTTGAAGATGAGATGGTAAACTGTGTTGAAATTTACAATAAGTATAAGAGTGAGCTTTTCACAGGTACCAAAGATCCCGAAGCTATGGTTAAGACTATGATGGAAGAAATGAGAAAAGCAGGTTTTGATGATATGATGCAAAAGGCACAGGCTCAGATTGACGCTGCTAAATAATAAATAATTTAGATTCAGACAGGCATAAGACAAAATTAGATACTGTTTTATGAAAATAGAAGAGTTTTTTCCCGAATTTGTCCGTAAAGTGACGATTGACGGAAAAAACTCTTTTCAAAATTAGTTTGCAAGGAGAATAGAAATGAATAGTGAGATTAAGTTAACTCAGATACCTTGGGAGGAAGACAATACCGGTGGAAAGGAACCTGTTTGGAGATATTCGGGTAATCCGATTATAGGCAGGGATGGAAATAAGATTTCAAACAGTGTATTTAACAGTGCGGTAGTGAGATTTGAAGACGGTTTTGCCGGAGTATTCAGATGTGACAGCCGTTCTATAAGTATGGATATCTTTGTAGGAAAAAGTAAAGACGGAATCAACTGGGAAATAGAGGATGAGCCTATAAAGTTTGAAGGTGCTGATGAGGAAATATTAAAAAGAGAATACAGATATGATCCAAGAGTATGTTTTATAGAGGACAGATACTACATAACCTGGTGTAACGGTTATCATGGTCCGACTATAGGAATTGCTTATACCTTTGATTTTAAGAAATTTGTACAGCTTGAAAATGCCTATCTTCCATTTAACAGAAACGGAGTTTTATTCCCAAGAAAGATAAACGGTCTTTACATGATGCTTAACAGACCTAGTGATAACGGTCATACTCCTTTTGGAGATATTTTTATAAGCCAGAGTAAGGATATGGAATTCTGGGGCAGACACAGATATGTAATGGGTACAATCAAAGATGATATTTCTGCCTGGCAGTCTACTAAGATAGGTCCCGGTCCTATTCCTATCGAAACTGACGAAGGTTGGCTTATGATTTATCATGGAGTTATAAATACCTGTAATGGCTTTGTATATCGTATGGGAGCTGCCCTTCTTGATTTAAATGAGCCTTGGAAGGTTCTGGCTCGCAGCAAGAATTATATTATGGCTCCTTGGGAACAGTATGAGTGTATGGGAGATGTTCCAAACGTAGTATTCCCTTGTGCGGCACTTCATGATAAAGAAAGCGGAAAGATAGCTATTTACTATGGTTGCGCAGATACAGTAACAGGACTTGCTTTTACAACAGTAGACAGACTTCTTGACTATGTAAAAAAAGAATAAACTATAAAAATATTTTAACCCAGGTTATTCAAAAATATCTTGTGAAACAGGTCTATGTATGTTAACTTAAAGTTATGTAAAAATAAGAAATGAATAATTTGGGTAAAATTTTTTTGGTTTTAGGAGGAATTTATGCGGTTTTTAGATAAGCGGGTACAGGTTATTTGTGATAATCTTAACAAACTTAAGATAAAGCAAAAGCTTGACTTAGATAAGTGGCAGTATAAAGAGGGAAGATTTTTCAGACCTTGTGAGGCAGAGAAGGCTGAGGCAGATTTTGAAGAATTTGACTCAGTAAATATGCATTGGTACGGCAAAGATAAACATTACTGGTTTAAGAAAAAATTTGTTGTTCCTGAAAATATGGCAGGAAAAAGAATTTTCTTAAAACTTGCTACTCAGATTGAAGAATGGGATGATGCAAAGAATCCGCAGTTTCTTGTGTTCATAAACGGTGAAGTGGTACAGGGAATGGACATGAACCACAGGCTCTTATTCTTAGGAGATAGCTTTAAGGGTGGAGAAGAGCTTGATTTCGACATCCAGGCTTATAGCGGAATTCTTCATGACGAGTTCCTTTTTATTGCATCAATAATTGAAATAGATGAGGAAGTAGAGGGACTTTATTTTGACCTCTGGGTACCGCTTTCTGCTTTCCCTAGAATGGCAGAGGATGATAAAAACAGACAGGATATCGAGGAAATACTGAATACGGCAGTAAACTTCCTTGATCTTAGAACTCCTTATACGGAGGAGTTTTATGCAGGAATAAAGGCAGCAAGAGATTATCTTAAAAAGGCTTTATATGAAGAGCATGCAGGATACAGTGATGTAATAGCTACCTGTATAGGTCATACCCATATAGATGTGGCTTGGTGGTGGACAGTAGCTCAGACCAGAGAGAAGGTTGCAAGAAGCTTCGCTACTGTATTAAAGCTTATGGAAGAGTATCCTGAGTATAAGTTTATGTCAAGCCAGCCACAGCTTTATGTCTTCCTTAAAGAGAGATATCCTGAAATCTATGAGAAGATTAAGGAAAAGGTGAAAGAAGGAGTTTGGGAGCCTGAGGGCGGTATGTGGCTTGAGGCAGACTGTAACCTTACTTCCGGTGAATCACTTGTAAGGCAGTTTATGCATGGTAAGAAATTTTTCAAAGAGGAATTCGGAGTAGACAATAAGGTACTTTGGCTTCCTGACGTATTTGGTTATTCAGGCTCACTTCCACAGATAATGAAGAGAAGCGGCATTAAGTATTTTATGACAACAAAGCTTGCATGGAACCAGTTTAACAAGATTCCGAATGATACCTTTATCTGGCGCGGAATAGACGGTTCAGAGATTTTCACACATATGATAACCACACTTGGAATAGGACAGCCTGTAGTGAATTTCTTTACAACCTACAACGGAGAGCTTCACCCTGATGCTTTGATGGGTGGATGGGAGAGATATCAGAATAAGAGGATAAATAATGATATTCTTATATCATACGGCTTCGGTGACGGTGGTGGCGGTCCTACAAGAGAAATGCTTGAAACTGCAAGAAGAATGGAAAAGGGAGTTAAGGGTATTCCTAAGGTAAGAAGAGAATTTGCCGGTAAATACTTTGAAGAGCTTGAAGCAAAGGTAAAAGACAATAAGAGACTTGAAACCTGGGAAGGAGAGCTTTATTTTGAGTATCACAGAGGAACCTATACCTCTATGGCAAGAAATAAGCGCAGCAACAGAAAGTCGGAACTTGGGCTTATGGACCTTGAATTCTTCTCCGTACTTGCTGATAAGAAAATTGCTTATCCGGTTAAAGAGCTTGATGAAATGTGGAAAACAGTGCTTCTTAACCAGTTCCACGATATACTTCCGGGTTCATCCATCAAAGAAGTATATGAGGTAACAAAGGAAGAGTATGACAGAATTGCCGAAAATCTTGAAAAAGAAACAAAGGCTAGACTTGAATCTCTTGCAGAAGAAAAGGCAGGTATAACTGTATGGAATACTACAGGACATAAGCGTTCAGATATAGCTATACTTCCTGAAGGAGAGTATGAAGGTCTTAAATATGAGGATGGAACAGCCGTAAAAGTACAGCTTACAAAAGACGGAGCTGTAGCCTTTGTTGAGAATATTCCTTCAAAGGGCTATAGAACCCTGTATTTTGATAAAACAGAGAAAAAGGCTGAACTTCCGTTTAAGTTTGCAGGAGACAGAAGTCTCGAAACTCCGTTTTATAAGATTGAACTTGATGAAAATGCTCTTTTTAGCAGTATTTTCGATAAGGAAAATGATAGGGAAGTCTTAAAAGCAGGAGAAAAGGGAAATCTTTTCCGTATGTATGAAGACAAGCCTATTTACTATGATAACTGGGATATAGACATTTTCCACACAGAGAAATACTGGGATGCTCTTTCTGTAGAAAAGATGGAATGGCTTGAAATAGGAGAAGTAAGAGCTACCCTTCTTGTAGAAAGAAAGATAAGCAATTCTATTATCAAACAGAAGATTCATTTCTATGCAGATAACAGAAGAATAGACTTTGAAACCTATGTAGACTGGAAAGATAATCAGCATCTGTTAAAGGTACATTTTCCTGTTGACATTCATTCTGATGAGGCTAAATTTGAAATACAGTTTGGTAACGCTGTAAGAAAGGTACATACCAACACAAGCTGGGATGAGGCAAGATTTGAAAGCTGTGCCCAGAAGTGGATGGATTTCTCAGAAGGCCACTATGGTGTTGCTCTCCTCAATGATTGCAAATACGGTCATTCAGTAAGAGACGGGGTACTTGGACTTACTCTTATTAAATCAGGTATAGAGCCTAATCCTACAACCGACCAGGAGGAGCATTTCTTTACTTATGCCCTCTATCCTCATGCTGAAAGCTGGCGTTACAGCAATGTTTCTGATGAAGCATATAATCTTAACCAGCCACTTAAGGTAGTAAATAAGGCTATGGCTGAGGATGTATATTCTTATGCTAGTGTAGATAAGAATAATGTTGTTATTGAAACAGTTAAAAAGGCTGAAGACGATGAAGGAACAGTTATAAGGCTTTATGAGAGAGATAATGCAAAGACTTCTGTAAGGCTTCTGGTAGATACTGAGTTTACTAAGGCATTTACCTGTGATCTCCTTGAAAATGAGGAAGCAGAGCTTAAGGTAGAAGAAGCTGTAAATGCTTATGGAAAAAAGGTAAAAGAAGTTAGTTTGAAACTTAAGCCTTTTGAGGTGTATACGGTTAAGTTCAAGTAAATTCTAATTAATATTAAGTAATAAAAAGTGTCAAAAATGATTCCAAACTTTTGACACTTTTTATTCTTTACATTAACCTAAACTACTCTATGTTATTTTTAGAAAATAATGTAGCATGAATAATTTAGGTTTTTTGTTTGATATAAATTGATGCCACAATAATATAGTATAAGGAGATATTTTTTTGAAAAAAAGAATTAAATTTAAGTTGATTGTGATGTTGTTATTGGTTGTTATTATTTCAGCAGTTCCGATACTTGGTTTGAAGAATGGTTATTATATTATAAAAAGCCGGTAATAAAAGTAAAGGATTGAACATAGCTTACCATACAGAGAATGAAATAAGAGCATTTATAAAAGCACATCCGGCAAACTTTGATGCGGTTGTAGAATACGAAAAATATCCTTCAGGGAATGCGCCATATTCACTTGGTAAAATAAAAACTAAGACTTTAAAGTCAGCATTAAATACATTAAATCAAATAAGATATATAGCCGGACTTTCTTCCAATGTGGAATTAAACTACAAATATGTGAAGCTTGCACAGGGAGCAAGTATGGTAAGTTATGCCAATAATTTTCTGTCACATCATCCTGTTAAACCTGCCGGGATGTCGCAAAAATTGTATTCAATAGGTGCTAAGGGAGCACTTAATTGCAATCTTGGGAATGGATATAATAATATAGATACCAGTATAGTTTTTGGGTACATGGAAGATGGAGATTCTTCTAATATTGGCAGATTAGGTCATAGGCGTTCTATACTCAATCCTTCTATGAAGACCGTGGGGTTTGGATATTTTAATAAGTATATGGCTACTTATGTTTTTGATAGAACACGAACTTCTGCATCGGAATATGGAGTGGTTTGGCCTGCTCAGAATATGCCTGTTGATTATTTTAATGAGAAATTTCCTTGGAACATATCAATGGGGTATAAGGTAGATGCCTCTAAAATTAAGGTAAAACTTACAAGGCTCACAGATAATAAGACCTGGAAGTTTAGTAAGAGCAAATCTGATGGTTATTTTAGCGTAAACAATGACAATTATGGATTGAAAGGCTGTATAATATTTAGACCAAAAGGAATTGGTAAATATTTTGCAGGGGAAAAGTTTAAGATAACAATTACAGGATTGAAAACTCCTGTGTCATATGAGGTATCATTTTTTAAGTTATAAGTGTTAAGATGATAAAAATGCTGTCACAATCCAAAATTTTGGAAGGTGACAGCATTAAAAGTTTAATCTTTTACTGCTCGGAAAACATATCCTTGCCTACGCCACAGTCTGGACATTCGAAGTCATCAGGAAGATCCTCGAACTTTGTACCAGGTTCTATGCCCATCTCCGGACATCCTGCCTCTTCGTCATATTCCCATCCACAGACATCACATACATATTTTGCCATAGCTATTCTCCTTTATTTTTTTAATAATTATTAAGAGTACTCTATTTCCTCTTTGTCAAAAATAGATTATACACTATTTAATTGTGGAAAACAATATCAAAATGAACTTTATTAAAAATGTATAAATTTTTAAATAATTATTAAAAATTTACAAAATTATCTGAATTTTTAACAACCAGATAAATATATAAATTGCGACAGGAATAAAAACCTGTACACACAAGGCTTGCTATAAACAATGCATTAGCAGCAGGGCTTGCCATAAATGATGTTATAAGTGTAGCGGCATAAAGTCCCAGAAGCAGGATTATACCTGTAAAGGCAAGCATTCGTTTAATTTTCTTAAGCCTAGTTTCTTTTTCTTTATTTTCTTCCATAGTCCTCCGATACTTTTACTTATTCATCTTATAAGCCTGCTCACAGTAGGTACAGCGGTAAGTCCTGTTTACCTTATCGGTAAGCTTAAAGATATGCTTAAGTCCACGTTCTGCTGATGTTATACATCGCGGATTTTTGCAGACAAAGATATTATTTACTGTCTCAGGCAGGCTTGGATGAAGCTTATCTTTAATCACACCGTCAACTATAACATTTACAGTTATATTGTCTCCAAAAATAGATAGAAGTTCAAGATTTAAGTTCTCAGGGATTCCTTCTATTTTAATTATGTCTTTTTTTACCCATCTTAGAGCTTTTTGCATTTTTAATGATGGCTATCTGGTGGTCATATTTACCAAGGTTTAGATAGTTGTAAATTGACATTGAAAGTCCGGCAGGGATATGGTCAATTACATATCCTGAATTAATACCGCTTATATTTAACATGCTTTACCTCCTTATGCTAATTCAAGTAAACGAAGTATCAGAGCCATTCTTACATAGACACCAAACTTTGCCTGTTTAAAGTAGGTTGCCCTTTTATCATTGTCCACTTCAGTTGCTATTTCATTAACTCTTGGAAGCGGATGCAGAATCATAAGGTCAGACTTGGCATGGGCAAGCTTTGGCATATCAAGGATATAAGTATCTTTAAGCCTGATATAGTCTTCTTCATTGAAAAAACGTTCACGCTGAACTCTTGTCATATAGAGTACATCCAGTTCCGGAAGTGCATTTTCAAGAGAGGCTGTCTCTGTATAAGGAGAATTATTTGCATCAAGGATTTCGGTTTTAACGTATTCAGGAAGTTTCAGTTCATCCGGGGAAATAAGTACAAATTTAATTTCAGATATCTTACAAGCTCCTGTATAAGAGAATGTACGGTTCTTCCAAACTTAAGATCTCCACAAAGTCCCACCGTCATATTTCCTAAATTGCCGCGAAGTTCTTTTATAGTAAGTATGTCTGTAAATGTCTGGGTAGGGTGGTTATGTCCTCCGTCTCCTGCATTTATTACAGGGATTTCAGAATACATAGAAGCCACCTGCGGTGCTCCCTCTTTAGGGTGTCGCATAGCGCAGATATCAGCATAGGCTGAGATTACCCTTATTGTATCGGCTACGGTTTCACCCTTTGCGGCTGAACTTGAAGAACTCTCAGAAAAACCGAGGACACTGCCGCCAAGATTAAGCATTGCTGCTTCAAATGAAAGGCGGGTTCGTGTACTCGGTTCATAAAATAACGTAGCTAATTTTTTACCATGACAGATTTCCTTATATTTTTCAGGGTATCTGTAGATATCACCGGCAAGAGCCAAGATATCATTGGTTTCATCAACTGAAAAATCAAGCGGACTTATCAGATGCCTCATAATTACCTCCTGTTAATATACATTAGTATTTCTGCTTAATTTTTATTACAGATTTGTGATTATGACAAGAGGTATACTTGATAATTATTTAAAAATGCTTTATTATGGGAAAAAAATTGATAAACATAAATCCAAATTATTCATGCTATAGGTCACAGACCTCTTATTCTACATAGTACAGTAGGATAAGAAGCTTTCGGTATGTGACTATGGGGTGATATTACCAAACATCTGTCAAATATCGTAGCTTAGAGCCTGTGGCCTGATTACGATATTTCACAAGATGTTTCATGGATAATTTGGGTAAATTGTAAGAATAATGCCTATAAGTAACTATGGTAGAATGGAGAATATATGATTAAATTATCGAATAACGGAGTATATATATTAAACGGTAAAGTTTTTGAGGACGGAGCAGATATAAAAGAGAGGCTTGTGGGTGAGGGTGTAAATATAACAAAGGAAGAGGCTAAGAAGAATACCTTATCTTATGGAATACTTGAGGCTCATAATAAGTCAGAAGATATGAAGAGTCTTAAGCTTAAATTTGACTGTCTTGCTTCTCATGACATTACCTTTGTAGGTATAGTGCAGACAGCGGTTGCATCAGGTATAAAGCAGTTTCCTGTGCCTTATGCACTTACCAACTGTCATAACTCGCTTTGTGCGGTAGGCGGTACTATAAATGAAGATGACCATATGTTTGGACTTTCCAGTGCCAAGAAGTTTGGAGGAATGTATGTACCTCCTAATCTTGCGGTTATTCATCAGTTTGCAAGAGAAGTGCTCGCAGGCGGTGGCAGAATGATACTTGGTTCAGACAGCCATACCAGATATGGTGCGCTTGGTACTATGGCTATAGGAGAGGGTGGCCCTGAGCTTGTTAAGCAGCTGCTTGGCCAGACCTATGATGTTGCCTGTCCTGAGGTAGTAGCCGTAAGACTTACAGGAGAGCCTGTAAAGGGTATAGGACCACAGGATATAGCCCTTGCTATTATAGGTGAGGTATTTGAAAAGGGTTACGTAAACAATAAGATAATGGAATTTATAGGCGATGGAATTAAACATCTGAGTGTTGATTACAGGATAGGCATAGATGTTATGACTACCGAAACGACCTGTCTTTCTTCAATTTGGGAAACTGATGAGAAGGTTAAGGAGTTTTATGAGATACATCAAAGACCGCAGGATTATAAGGAGCTTAAGCTTACAGACCCTGCATATTATGATGGACTTATTGAAGTTGAACTGAGTAAAATAAGACCTATGATAGCCATGCCGTTTCATCCAAGCAATACCTATCTGATAGATGAGGTAAATAAAAATCCTAAGGATATTTTGCACGAGGTGGAAGAGAAGGCAAAGATAAGTTTCGGCAAAGATATTAAATTTTCACTTATGGATAAAATTAAAAACGGTAGAATTCAGGTAGACCAGGGAATAATCGCCGGTTGTGCGGGAGGCGGTTTTGAGAACCTCTGTGCGGCAGCAGATATACTTAAAGGTAAATATATAGGAAATGATGAGTTTTCTATGAGTCTTTACCCGGCCAGCCAGCCTATTTATATAGAACTTGTAAGAAACGGTACTGTAGCAACCCTTATGGAGACAGGAGCGGTAGTTAAATCGGCCTTCTGCGGACCTTGCTTTGGTGCGGGAGATGTGCCTGCAAACGGAGCATTTTCCATAAGACATTCTACGAGAAACTTCCCAAGCAGGGAAGGAAGTAAGCCCGGAAGCGGACAGATGGCTTCTGTTGCCCTTATGGATGCAAGAAGTATAGCTGCAACCGCAGCAAATAAGGGCAGGCTGACCTCTGCCTGTGAGATAGATGTGGAATATAGTAATCCTAAGTATTTCTATGACGGGAAAATATATGATAACAGAGTATTTAACGGTGTCGGCAAGCCGGATTTTTCTGCTGAACTTAAATACGGTCCTAATATAGTGCCTTGGCCAAAGATGGAGAAGCTCGCAGATGATATACTGATTAAGATAGTTTCAGAAATACATGATCCGGTTACTACAACTGATGAACTTATTCCTTCGGGTGAAACCAGCTCTTATCGCTCAAATCCTCTTGGACTTGCAGAGTTCACTCTTTCAAGGAAGGATCCTGATTATGTGGGTCAGGCAAAGAAGGTTAGAAGTATGGAAGAGGAGAGGCTTAACGGCAAGGCTTTTACAGATGATAAGCTCAATGAGGCTATAGCCATACTTCAGGCCTATGATGATGATTTTAAGCCTGAAATTACAGAGATAGGAAGTGCCATCTATGCGGTTAAGCCGGGTGACGGCTCTGCCAGAGAACAGGCAGCAAGCTGTCAGCGTGTGCTTGGAGGACTTGCCAATATTGCAAAGAGCTATGCAACCAAGCGTTACCGCTCAAATGTAATGAACTGGGGAATGATACCGTTTATTTATGAATATGAAAATATTCCTTTTCATAAAGGTGATTTCGTTTATATAAAGGGAATTAAGTCTGTTATTGAAAACGGAGAGAGTACTGTGAAGGCTGTAATTGTAAATGAAAACGGAACTAAGGAGATAGAGTTGTCTCTCGGTGCTATGACAGATGAGGAGAAGGATATAATTGTGAGTGGATGTCTGATTAATTATAATAATAGGGGATAAAAGGGGATTAAAGACCTGACCAACGACAGTAGGATGCTTGATTATCTTACGATTTACATTGGTGAGACGTTTAGAAAATATATCGGTGGAAAATGGTTTATTGACCTGAAAAATAAGAAGAATGCATATTATGGAATGCCTGTACTTACAGATCCCTCATATAAATATGAACGATATGCAGCTACAATGACTTTTGCAACTGCCTGTATAGCAAGAAAAAAGGGAAATTATATTAGTACGATACTTAGGAATAATTTGTAGCCTGCACCTTACTTGCAAAAGTATATTAAAATGCTTGTGTAAATCTATAAGGTGTAATATAATCCCATCTTTGACACTTGCAACAATCAAAAAGGCTCTAGAGCCCTTTATAATAAGGGTTTTAGAGCCTTTCTATATGTAAAAAAAATGTAGCTATTTTTCTTATTTCCCGTAGAATAGGCATTCAAAATTAATATACCTCCTATGCCTATAAAAATGGCATATTGATTGTTATTACCGGAATAATACATATTTCCTGCAAGTATAAGTATAATAACACTTGCTATCATTTTTTTATCTGAAAGACAGTAAATTTTCTCAGTTTCATAAGTACCTACAAACTGCTTATTACAACGATTATAGTGCTTCTGTGCATAAAGGTAAAGCATAGAATAAATTGGACCGGTTAATTTATTTATAAATTATATTAATTTATTTACTGACTTTAATTACCTTGACAATTTATAATTTTAATGACATAATAGTGCGTGCCTATGTTAGACATAACTAACTAACACCTGTACAGTACAGTATGAATCAGGTACTATCTGACAGAAGCTTTACACTTGTATGCTGTAAGGTTGTCAATATCAGGAAAGATATTGAAACAGCCTTTGCATAAATAAACACACGTATACACAGATGCACAAAGTGCATCAAAATCAAGAAAGGGAGAGTATTAAGTCCAATGAAAAAAAGATTACTATGCAGTGTCATGTCGGCAACTTTGGCAGTAAGTCTTATAACAGGGTGTTCATCGGGAAATTCAAACACTATATCAAAAACTGCTTCAAGCACTACAACATCGGGGAAGTCATCGGCTTCTCAGTCGAAAAGCAGCTCAGCTGCCTCAAATAACAGTTCGGGCAGTTCTTCGGCAGAAACATCAGGCGATTATGTATATGCAAAGATAGCTGTTCCTTATGCTGATTTCTACTATGGTGAGCTTAATAATGTTGAACCGGAGAGTGATCCGGCTAGTCTTGCACCACAGCTTGACAAGGAAGATGCCGTTGAACAGGTCGGATTTAGAAAAGAAGGCTTCTATGATGCGGTAAGTTCTCCTACAATAGACAAGGCTGAGCGCTTTACTGCAGTGAACACTGCGGTGGAGGGAGAAAAATCCGAGTATTTCGGCCCTAAGGAAGTGAATGTTGCAATTTCCAAAAAACTGTATGAAGAGGCTCAAAAAGCTATACAGGATAAAAAGGAATCAAAAAACAAGCTTTTGGAATTTGTAGAAGAAATTAAGGCAACAGATGATAAAGAGCCTGTTGAATATAAGGTTATAAATTCCGACGGAGTGCTTAGTAAGACTATAGGAAAGGTTGAAAAAAATGCTGATGCAACAGCTGAGATTACAACCACTTCAGCCTATGGCAATTATGAGATTACTATAAATGGTGTTGAAATAGATCCTGAGGTTATGCAGGGGGCAATTATTGAAACCTCGGATGGTGAAAGATTTGGTCTTAAGCATCTTGATAATTTATGGCTAAAAGCCAATGAAATATCATTTTCAGCTAAAGAGTTCACAGACATGAATCATAATGCACCAAAAGAATATGAGAGATTCAAAGATATACCGGGAAAGACCATAACAAAGATAACCTATATGCTTGCCAATACAGATGATGTTGAGATAGACACATCACTTTACTGCAAAGAGCTTGCTCCTGATAGCTATAAACTTAGCGGAGATGAAACAGTAAGCTATAGTAACAAGGGCACAAAAGTAAATTATAAGCTTGAGACAGGTGATCAGAAGTATGCTTTTGAAAGAGCAGTTTACAGAAAAATGAATGTTGAAGCCAGCATCGATTCTAAAAAAGATGGCGTTCTTGTACTTCCTAAGGAATGCACACCGGGTAACTACCAGCTTATATTCTCAAATGACAAACATTCTGACCTGTCATTTATGTGCCTTGTAGAATCCGGTTTGAAAGCGGGTGATTTCAGCTTCAAGGACAACAAGCTTTCTCTTAAGAAAAATTCTAAGGGAATTGACATCGCAACCTACCTTGGCTCTATAACCTCTGCAAAGGTCGGAGAGATAGAGTACAGAGGAGGCAGAGGAAGGATGTTCGGTGGAACTGTGTTTAATGATGACGGAAGCATCAAGCTTGATGCCGCATATAATTCTGATTCAGGTTCAGAGCCTGTATTCACCGGTTCAGATACATATAAGGTAATACTTACTGCCGATGGATACCCTGATGTTGAATTTGAGGTAAAAGCTAAATAAGCATAGTAAATTTAACACATTTAAGTCCAAATTATTAATAAAATATCTTGCGCAATATCGTAATTAGGCAATAAGTTTAAAATCATGATGTTAAGCAGATGTTTGGTAATATCACCCCATAGTCACGGATGAAAAGACTGCATAGCCGTCGTTAGCACACGAATTGAGCTGTCCGTGACCTATGGGGTGAATATTTGGGTTAAATTAAGCAAATGAAAGGACTTTAGTATTTGATTTTATGAAACTTATCATATGTCTGATCTGTTCTATATGGTTTTTTGCAATATTTAATAACCGGGTAAAAAACATGCAGCGGCATTTTTATATTATTACAGTGCTTATATCTGCATTTACCGTATTTATTCCCCACAAATTTCTCCCGCCTTTGTTAGTTATGTTTATAAATAAAATATTTGTAGGAGGAGTGCTTCAGGGAGCAATATTTATAATTGTAATGTATGTAAGCGTACTGCCGCAAAAATCCCGGCTCCGTATAAAGCTAAGCAAAGTAAGGGGAGAAATGGCGATAATAGCGGCCCTTTTTACATTGATACATAATATATCTTATGGTAAAAGATACTTTATGCTTTTATTTACAGATATATCTGCTTTAAAGCCCTATGAGGCTGCGGCTGCACTGCTTTCAGTATGTATGATAATGCTGCTTGTACCGCTTACTGTAACCTCTTTTAACATTATAAGAAAGAAGATGTCAGGAAAGAGCTGGAAAAAGCTTCAGAGACTTTCGTATATTTTCTATGCACTTTTATATTTTCATATAGTTCTGATATTTTCAAGAGGACTTTTTAACAGGGAGGCTGACATACCTTATTGATTTATATATTTATACCTTAATTTTTCGGAATATATGCTGCATTAAGGCTGATTAAGTATTTTAAAAAGAAAGCAGGTAATGTGACATCAAAGAGAGAAAACGGTGCAGAAAGCTTTAATACGGCTGATTATATAAAAGGCAAAACTATTTTAAGCACAGCGCTCTTTTCGGTTGTTATGCTAGCAATATGTGTATATTCCACCTACACATACAGCAGCGCGGACGTTAATAATACAGTAGAGGCAAAAGCCGATGGACAGATTCAAGATAAAATCGATGCAAAGACAGGAAGCAATCGAAAAGAAACTTCCGAGGCTGACAATGGCGGAACCGGTTCAGCTAACAAAGCAGATACGACTCAGAATGAGCAGGGCAAGAATGTGCAGGAACAGCAAAACTCAGTTGCAGGCGGTGAGGGCTTTAAGGATGGTGAGTTTGAGGGAAGTGCCGTAGGCTACAATGGTAAGCTGACTGTAAGTGTGGTTGTCGAAGGCGGAAAGATAAAGGATATAAAGGTAGTCAAGCACATTGATGATGAAGAATATTTTTATCCTGCAAGAGACAAGATTATACAGTCGATTCTTGAAAAACAGAGCACGGATGTTGATGCCGTAAGCGGAGCGACAACAAGCTCGGATGCTATAATAAAGGCAATAAAGAGGGCATTGGGGGAGAAAAAATAGAGTTTTATTTTAAAATTCCCTCTTGACATCTTAGGATTAATCCCATCTTTGACACTTGCAACAATCAAAAAGGCTCTAACCCCCTTTATAATCAGGGTTTTAGAGCCTTTCTATATGCAAAAAAATGTAGCTATTTTTCTTCTTTTTTCATCAAGGTAAAAATTTTCCTCATATTTCTGTTTGAAACGATTTCAAAATCAGTTCTGAAGCCTGAAATTTCATGTAAATTTCCTTTGCAATAACTTCAAGAGCACGATAAACCTGATGAAGCTCAAACTTTCTCTTCTCCAGGAAATTTTCTGCATAATGGAACGAAGCTTCCTTTGAAGAAAACAAATAAACTATTAAATGATATTGACAGAAATGGATATAAATGTACCGGGAAACCTGAACCGCTTATCGGAAACTTGGCCGGATACTGGAGTGTCCGTATTGATGAAAAGAATAGAATTGTATTTCGGATAGAAGGTGACAATCTGGAAATTATGCAATGTGGTAAGCATTAGAGAGATAAATAAGGTTAAGAAATTAACAGTATCCTTTGCTTTTATATGTATTATTCTTACTATAAAATTTAGTGAAATGATACATATAACAAGCAGAGGATTTTTTGTTATTTTCACAGGTTTACAAAACCACTTCCATAGTCTATAATATCAAAATGTAGTATTTTTATAGAAAAGGAAGCACAATATATATGGACATTTTGATTAAAAAGCGTAACGGAAGATATGAGAATCTTTGCGTGGAAAAGACTAAAAAGATGGTAGCTCTTGCCTGTGAAGGCTTAGAAGGCTGCGATCCTATGGAGCTGGAAATGGACTCCAAGATTCAGTTCAAAAATGGAATGAGTACAAAAGAAATTCAGCAGGTACTTATCCGTTCTGCCATCGAGAAGGTTATTGTAAATGAACAAAGTGAAAACGGCGGCGGACTTAACAGGATGAACAGCAAATGGCAGCATGTGGCAGCAAGGCTGTTTTTGTTTGACCTTTACAAAGAAGCTAAAATAAGCCGTAATTATAAGACTTTTGGTTATGGTGATTTTACAAAGCTTATCGAAATGCTGGTTGAGAGAGGAATCTACACAGAGGATTTTATTACAAAGTATACAGAAGCCGAAAGAAGAGAACTGGCTGACTATATAAAACCGGAAAGAGACTTTCTTTTTAATTATGAAGGAGTGAAGCTTCTTGCAGACCGCTATCTTGTGCATGGCAGGGATGGAGAAGTGATGGAGCTTCCACAGGAAAGATTTATGGCAATAGCTATGCATCTTGCAAGTGTAGAAGAAGATAAGGTGCACTATGCAAAGGCTTTTTATGATTTGCTCAGTAAACTTAAAATGACAGTGGCTACTCCTACACTTGCTAATGCGGGAACAACATTTAATCAGCTTTCAAGTTGTTTTATAAGCACAGTTTCTGATAATTTATGGTCGATTTATGATGTAAACTCCAAGTTTTCCAAGGTGTCTAGCATGGAGGAGCACTTGGAATTTATCTGGGCAAGGTCAGAAGTCTTGGCAGTGATATAAGAGGATATACCAATGCTTCAGGAGGTGTTATTCCTTGGGTAAGGCTTTATAATGATACTGCGGTTGCGGTAGACCAGCTTGGAAGGCGTAAGGGCGGTGCTTCCATTACCCTTGATATCTGGCATAAGGATTTATATGAGTTCATTGACCTTAGAACCAATAACGGTGATGACAGAAGAAAGGCACATGATATTTTCCCTGCTATAAGCATACCGGATATCTTTATGGAAAGACTTATAAACAGGCAGGAATTCAGCCTTTTTGATCCACATGAAGTTGAAAAACTTATGGGATTTTCTTTGGAAGATTACTATGATAAAGATGAAAAGCATAAAGAATTTTCAGAAAGGTATAAACTTTGTGAAAATGATAACAGACTTACCAAAATAACTGTTCCGGCTCTTGATATAATGAAAAAGATAATGAAAAGTGCGGTAGAAACCGGGACTCCGTTCATTTTCTTTAGGGATACGGTAAACAGGGCAAATCCAAACAGCCACTCAGGTATGATTTACGGTTCTAATCTTTGTCACGAGATAGCTCAAAATATGAGTGAGACTAAGTATGTTTCTGAGGAAATTATTACCGAAAATGGTGAAACAAAGATAGTCACAACAGTTAAATCGGGAGATATGGTAACCTGTAATCTTAACTCGGTAAATCTCGGAAATGTTACCTTTGAAGAGCTTAAAGAAAATGTGCCTTTACAGGTAAGGATGCTTGACAATGTAATTACCTTAAATATGTTCCCGGTAGCAGATGCAGAGGTTACCTCACTTAAATACCGTGCTATAGGGCTTGGTGTAAGCGGGTATCATCATTATCTTGCTAAAAATGCCATAGCCTGGGAAAATGAAAAGCATATTGAAGAGGCGGACAGACTTTTTGAAGAAATAGCCTACAATGCAATTAAGGCTTCAATGGAGCTTGCTAAAGAAAAAGGAGCGTATGCAAAGTTTGAAGGCTCTAAATGGCAGACCGGTGAGTATTTTGATGAAAGAGGCTATGTAAGCAAAAGGTGGCAGGAATTAAAGAGAGATGTAATGAAGTATGGGCTTAGAAACGGCTATTTGATGGCGGTTGCCCCTACCGGAAGCACATCCAACATAGCAGGAACTACAGCCGGAATTGATCCGATATTTAAGAAGTTTTTTGTGGAAGAAAAGAAGGGAAGCTTTACGCCTAAGACAGCTCCTGAGTTAAATGATGAGACATTCTGGTATTATAAAGAAGCACATTATATTAACCAGCTTTGGTCGATAAGAGCCTGTGCGGCGAGACAGAGACATATAGACCAGGCACAGTCTTTTAACCTCTACATTACACCTGAGGTTAAGGCAAAGGATATACTGGATATGTATGTAGAGGCTTACAAAGCAGGTATCAAAACAATTTACTATGTAAGAAACAGGTCGCTTGAAATGGATGAGTGTACAAGCTGTTCAAGCTGATAGTGTGAAATTGCTTTCGCTTGCAATTTTGCCACAGACAGGTGGCCTCGGAATGGAGACTATATGGAAAAGAAGAAGATATTTAATGAACTTGGAAAACGTGGAACAGAGGGTATATTAAATGGGAATACCACCAACCTTCGTGAGTGGAACCGTATAAAATATGATTGGGCAAATGTAATGTACCGTACTATGTTAAACAACTTCTGGATACCGGAGGAAATATCCCTAGGAGAAGATATTAAGCAGTTTTCGTATTTAACAGCAGGGGAAAGAAAGGCTTTTGATAAGATAATATCCTTTCTTAACTTTCTTGACTCAATACAGTGTGAGAACCTGCCTAACCTTGCAAGATATATAACTGCGGCAGAGGTGGCATCTCTCCTTAATGTACAGGCTTTTCAGGAGGAAATCCATGCGCAGAGTTATTCTTACATACTCGATACGGTTACAAACCCTGTAACAAGGGATAAGATTTATGATGAATGGCGTGAAGATCCTATTTTGCTTAGAAGAAATAAGTTTATTGCCGATATGTATCAGAGGTTTGCAGACAATCCGAGCACAGAGAATTTTGTACGTTCGGTAATGGCAAATTATATACTGGAAGGAATATATTTTTACAGCGGTTTCAGCTTCTTTTATACTTTGGCGAGACAGGGCAAGATGACAGCTACAAGCACCATTTTCAAATATATAAACAGGGATGAGATTACCCATCTGGTGCTTTTCCAGAATATAATAAGGGAGCTTATGAAGGAAAATCCAGAGATTTTCACTGATGAACTTAAGGAAGAGCTCAGGGAGATGGTGAAGGTCGGTACTCTGAATGAAATAGAGTGGGGACAGTATGTAACCAACAATGAGATTTTAGGTATAAATAATGAGCTGATAGAACGCTATATTAAGTATCTTTCCAATCTCAGGTTAAGAGCTATAGGCCTTCCTGTATGGTTTCCTGAGATTACTGAGAATCCAATGGCTTGGATAGAAAGTTTTTCCAATCTGAATGCCACAAAGACAGATTTCTTTGAGGCAAAGGTAACAAACTATACCAAGGCAGCAGCTTTTGATTTTGATTCGTTAGAATAAGCAAGATTAAGGACAGTAAATCTGTAAAAAGGTTTACTGTTTTCTTTTAAATAAACTCCAATTTGGGGATAAATATAGATTTTGTAATAAAAGGTAATATAGAGTTGACGCCCTATAAAATAGGGTATAAAAATAGTAATAAATAGAAAAAGAAAGGTATATAGATGATAAGAACTTTTATAGAAGTACCAATTTTTACTAAAAAGATGGAAAGAAATTGGACTTGGAGATGATGAACTTAAATCGTTACAGATAATGTTATTAAAAAATCCGGATTCAGGTCAGATTATGGAAGGAACAGGTGGAATAAGAAAAGTTAGATTCCCGCTAGAAAATCGAGGTAAAAGTGGCAGTGTGAGGGTATGTTATACAGATTTTGCTGAATATGAAGTGATATATTTAATAACGGCATTTGAGAAAAAAGAGCAAGAAAATCTTACTATGGAAGAAAAAAATGTTATCAAAAAACTTGTTAAGGCATTAAAGGAAAAAGCTGCTAAGAATAGGAGGTTGGTATGAGTTCATTATTTGATGATTTAAAACAAGGATTGGAAGAAGCTATCGACTATGAAAAGGGTAAAGGAAAAGCTAAAGTAAGGACATATATGATAATGCCTGTTAAGGAATATTCAAATATTGAGATAAGAGAGATTCGAAAAAAGGCGGGTATGACTCAAAGTGTTTTCGCATCATATATGGGAGTATCAAAAAAAACCGTAGAAGCTTGGGAAAGTGGCAGAACACATCCTACAGGACCGGCATTTCGCTTACTTGATATTTTAGAAACTGAGAATTTTAGTAAAAACAGATTTTGTGGTTGCTAATTAATTAAAATTCTAAATGAAATAACTAAGTTTTAGGAGAATATTTTGGAACTTTAAGTGCGGCAATTAAAACACAAAAACTGAAAGGAGGCTTCGTATCAGCATTATGAAATTAATGGATTGGAACAATATGCGTAAAAAACTTGAAGCATTATTTATATTAGATAATGCGCTGACAGATCTGTCAGATGATTCTTTGAGACTTGTACATAAAAAGATTTCTAAAACAGAAATAAGATATACTGTTGACAATGGAGCAGGTGACTCTTTGGATGTTATTTTTTTACAGAGAATACTGTCTTGATTAAAGGATTTGCACACGAAAATATTTTGAACCAGTTTGCTTCGGATGAGTGGAATCAGAGTATAATTGACAAATTATATGAGGGACTTGATGCCGGGTTAAAGGAATTATTTACAGTAGAGGAAAGAAATTATTCAACATTTTTTATATGGTACGATGGCAAGGTTCATCAAAATCTACCGGATGGTAATGATGGTGGGCGTTGGTTACTTGGATATGCTTTTTGATACATATGAAAGATTTAAAAGAATTTGCCCAAGACTATTATTCTATCCAATTTAAGGATGATCTCCTAAAAAAACTATATGAGAATGCCACATTGTCTGATAATGAACTAATGGAGCTGATTAATGCCGGTATGTAGAAGTGGGATATTTTTAGAGTAGATGTAATCAAAGGTAGCAATAAAAACTATGCAGAGAGTTTAATGTAAAATATGTGATTTAATATAGAAGAATAGCTTAAAATTTTAGAAAAAAATTTAATAAAGTTTCAAGATAATTAACTAAATTAAAGTGTTTTGTAATTGCAATTATCTCCATTTTGATGTTATAATATCCCAGAAAAAGGAAAAATAGTTATATTCTCCACAAAAAAACAAAAATTTTTTTACCGGGAGTAAACAGAATGGAAATTAATAAAAGCAAAAACAAAAAGAAATTGCAGAAGAAGATAATTCCTCTTGCAATGGCAGCAGTCCTTACAGTGCAGGGAACAAGTGTGCCTGTGTGGGGAGGTGTGAGCGATAATTATAGTTTAGGCTCAACATATCGTGTGACAAAAAGGGCAGTAGTGGCAGAAACAACCTCTAAGGAATTGATACTAGAGAATAATAAGAAGATTAAAATTGAAAGTGATGGTTATACAGTAGAAAATGAAAATAAAGTAACATATTCAGGTGCTTATGTTCTTACAACAAATGGAAATTCGGTAGCAGATGCTAATATTGAGATTGAAGGAAATGCTGATGTAACTTTGAAAGATTGTCATTTAACGTCAAACCAAAATACTGGTGGTGCTAATAAAGGACTTTTCAGCTTTAGCGGTGGAAAGGTTAATTTAAAGTTAGTTGGAACAAATTCTATTTTTTATACAGGAACTGACGATACATATACAATAGGAAGTAAAAATGCTGATGAAGACCTTGCAATAAGTGGAAATGGAGAACTGTATCTTAAAAATGTAAGCTTAAAGACAGAAGCATCTAAAATTGGAATTGAGGATAGTAAAGTATATTGTGATAAAACAATAAAGGCGGTAGGTGAACTTAAACTTACAGGAAATAGTGCTTTGGCTGTAGATACAGTAGGTTTGAGTAAGCCAAGCAAGCTTATATTAGATGGTGATAATGTAATATATTTTAAAAATCCTGATTTGGCGGGTGCGTTTGAGGAAGAATTTAATAAAGGTATAGTTTATATAGGGACTACTGTTACTGTTGATTCAGATAAGTCTGTGAAACTTAAAGATGGATTTGGTGTAATATATGGTAATCCTAATTCACCAAATCACAGAAAGCCTGAGGGTAATTCGCAATTGCTAGTGGAAGTTGTAGCTGAAGATATAGCAGTTAAAGATGTAGAGTTTACCGGACAGAATGTAGAACCGGAAGTTACAGTGAAATTAAATAGATATATTTTAGGTGGAGAAAAGGTACTTAAAAAGGGTGAAGATTATGAGGTAAGTATACTTGATGACAAAATAAATGCTGGTGATAAAAACATAGAAATTGAATTTAGATCTGCTAAAGGATATAGAGGGAAAATTAAAAAGCCTTTCAAAGTTACTCCCAAAAATATTGCAAATGCTGAAGTCTTAGCTAACTTAACTCCTTGGGATTATAATGGTGAAGAGAGAAAAATAACCGTTGATGCAGTTACATTAGGTGGCATTAAACTGAATGTGGGCACAGACTATACTGTTACAGGTAATAAAGCTATAAATGCAGGAGAGCATACATTAAAGATAGAGGGTAAAGGTAACTATGGTGGAAATATTGAAAGAAAGTGGAAGATTAATAAGACTTCACTTAAGATTACAGGAGCTACAATAGAACCAAAGACATATAATGGAAATACAGATGCTAAAGTTACGGTAGTTAATTTAGAAGGTATAAATGCAAATAATTTAGTTAAGGGTGATGACTATAATGTAATCGGTACATTTTCTGATAAAAATGCAGGTAAAGATAAGACTGTGACCGTAAAAATAACACTTAACAATACAGATAAGGCAAAGAACTATGAACTTGTTAGAGATACTGTTATACTTACAGGACAGGAGATTAAGAAGGGTAAACCAGAACCCCCTAGGGTAATTGGACAATATAATGTAACTGTTGGTGATGAAGATAATACATTTACGTATATTGTTGGTATAGTAAAAGGTGCTGAGTATCAGATGGATGGTACAGAAGAGGGAAAATGGCAAGATAGCAATGTATTTAAAGGTATAGAACCAGATACTGATCATACTTTTTATATAAGAATGAAAGCTACAAGTAATACAGAAGCAAGTGACCCATCTAATACAGGGATTGTTACTTTTGTTAAAAAAAATAATAACAATAAGCCTGCGCTTCAGTTTAAAGTTGTTAATAGTAAAACAGCAGACAAAAAGAAGATTATTATAGCTACTGAAGCTGGTGTAGAGTATAAATTTGGTGATGATAATTATTCAGAGAATGGTATAAAGGATAAGATTGAATCCGGTACTTCTGTTGATATAAAAGCACGTTTTAAGGCAACAAAGACACGTAATGCTTCGTCAGAAACAAAACAGACAGTTGATGTAAGTAAGAATACTTATGAGGCTCCGGCTCCTATTTTAGAAGAAGGAACATATAATGTAGATACAAATAATCCGGGTAAATTTGAGTATAAGGTAAAAGTTAAGAATCCTGCTCCACAAGGTAAAACCTATGAGTATTCAAAAGATTTGGAAGCTTGGCAGGAGAGTGATACATTTAGTGGAATAGAGCCTAATTCAACAGTTACTTTCTATGCTCGTATAAAAGCAGAAGGAGAAGATGGTGTAGGTGTTCAGGGAAGTAGAACGGTAATATTTAAGAAGCTTAAAAGGGTTGATAAACCTGTACTCGTGGCTACGGTTGGAGGTATAAAAGGTAATAAAACAGTCACTATTTCTGCTGTTAACGGTGCACAGTATAAGTTTGGTAAAGAGTCATGGCAACTTGATAATTTTAAACATCATATAACTGATGAAAAGATGATAGTAGGTATCCGTTTTGGTGAAACCAATACCTATGAGGCTTCTGAACCGGTATTTAAGGAAATTGTGGTAAATGAAACGAGTGGTTCTATAGGTGGTGGAAATGGAGCTGTAGTTCCTCTTCCATCTACAGAGGATAAAAAACCGGAAGCAGGAAAAGATGACAAGAAGCCTGATATGAATCAGGACAATAAGAAATCTGATACTGCTAAAGATGGAACTGTAGCTGATAAAGCTAAGCCTGTAGCAAAAGTAAATGCTGAGTCAGTATCAAAGAATAAGGCAGAGGCTAATGTATCTTCTGATGATATTAAGGAAGCACTGGAAGCTGCAAGGGAGTCTGAGAAGAATATTGTAAGACTTAAAGTTGCTGTTCCAAAAGGAACCAAGTCTGTAGATGTTAAACTTGAAAAAGGTATTTTAAACAGTTTTATAGAGTCTGCTATAAAAGCCTTTGAAGTTACAGCAGCTAAGGTAAAGGTACAGTTTGAGAATAAGGCACTTGCGCTTATAGATAAGAAGAGCGATGGTGATATAAATCTTTCCATAGCTTCAGTTACTAAGCTTAGTGCCAAAGAAAAGAAGATTGCAGGAAAGAGACCTGTATATAATATTTCCTTAAAAGCAGGAGAGACAAAGATAACTGATCTTGGAGAAGGTAAAGCTAAGATAAGCCTTCCTTATAATAAAACTGTCAAAGAGAAAGCGACCAGACTTTATGTTGCATATTTTAATAAAAAGGGTAAGGCTGTACATATTAAGGCTTCGTATAATGATAAGAATAAAACTCTTACTTTCAGTACAAAATACCTTACTAAGTATGTGGTAGGCTATAAAGCTCCTAAGAAGAATAAATAATTTTTAGTGATATAGTATAATGTGAACGCTTAGTATGATGCACAGGAGATGTCGTGCAAATCAAACTGTAAGACAAAGAGTGAGCAGCCCATAGGTGGTATATTCCATCTGTGGGCTGTTTGTTGTGTGTTGGGACGTTCTAAATTAATCACAGAAAGAATGGCTGTGACGGATATATCTGTGATATAATTGTTATTAAAGAATTGACGGCATATAAATAAGCGTATAGAATTATAAATATGATGTGGGTGTCAAAAGTATTTGACACCCAATGATACAGGATTGCTTCGGCTTCACCTCTCGCAATCCTTGCAAAAATATTCGTAATCCGCTCATTTTTTTGCAAAAAATGGCTACTTACTCATATTTTTTGCGTGTCAAAAGATAATAAATTCTCTTGCAAGCAAGCTTGCATCGAATTTTTATACTTTTGACACTTGTATCATAAATATAAATTAACAAAGCTTGAGGAGAATATTATGGGAACCTGGAGTGCAGCAATTTTTGGTAATGATACTTCCTGTGATACTAAGGATGAATTTTTTAAACGCTATAATAATGGAGAAGAGCCTGAAGATATAAAAAATGATTTGCTTCCTGCTGAAGAAGATGATGACAGATATGATGTCTTATTTAGTCTTGCATATTGCCTTTGGGAAGTAGGGGGACTTAAGGATGATTTTTAGCTGAAGTAAAGGAAGCGGTTCTAAGTGGTAAGGATATAGAAATAGCTAGGGAACTTGGTGCTGATGATAAATTTATCAATAAAAGAATAACTAACCTTGCTGAATTTTTAGAAAAAATTAGTGTAAAAAAGGAAAGGCCTAAAAAAAGAGTGGCACCACCTGTTCCGGTTGAAAGTAAGTATAAAAACGGTGCAGTAATGGCATTTAAGTATGAAGATGGTATGTGGGGGGCGTTGATTGCCATAGACGGACACTTTTTTGATAAAGAAACAATTTATAAATATATCCAAACTACAGTGAAAACTATGGATAAGCCTACTATGGATGACGTGCGTAAGTCTTATGTAATTGACGCAAATTTTCACAACAGGGAGAGAAATTCACTTCCATTTCGCGCTCCACAGTTTTACTATGCCTTTGACAACTGTATTGCAGCGTATTTGAGTGCCAGAGCAACGAAAAAATTTGAAGCTTATAATGATTCATTTTTTGAAATAATAGGGCATTTGTCTGATTGGGGAGATTGCTCCGGAGGAACTCACAAAGCATTTGATTATAGCGTAAAAACTGCGGAAGAATTTAAGACATATGCTGCCTGGATATTAACTAATTCCTATAATAAGGGTATATTCGCACATACAGATATGACGGTGGATGAAATTGACAAGGAGTTTATTGAACGACTTAGCCGGTAGTTTGGCCTGCTAAGACTTATTTTTGATGCAGGCTAAGGTAATCAGGCAGAAAGGTGATAATTTGAAAGAAGAAGAAGTAATAGAACGAGCGGCAAAACTATGTAAAGAGTCGGGGGCAAAAAAAGTTTTTTTATTTGGCTCAAGGACAAAGGGAACTGCACTTGAAAGAAGTGACATAGATATAGCTGTATCGGGAGTTAACGATATTGGCTTGCTTATACAAAAAGTAGGGGAATTGCCAACGCTTTATAGTATAGACATAGTAAATATGGATGAATGTAAAAACAAGCTTTTACTGGAGGATATAAGGCAATATGGACGAGAGATTTAAGAGAAGATTTGAGTCTTTTTGTAATTCGCTGAAAGCTTTAGCGGAGGCAAGGGAAAGAGATTTTTCAGATTCATTTGTAATAAGTGGAACCGGAGCAAAATTTTCCATTACCTTTGATTTGGCTTGGAAGGTAATGAAAGATATCCTTATTCAGCATTATGCGATTATAGGATTTGTAACAGGTTCTCCGAGAGACGTGCTTAGAGAAGCATTTAAGGCAAATCTTATTGGTGATGATGACTGGATGGAAATGTTAAAAGTTAGGAATGAACTGACTCACGATTATGATGGTGCGGTTGTAAAAGCCCATTGTGAGATGATTGTGGGAAAGTACATTGATTTGTTTTATGAGTTTGAAAAAATAGTAAAAGAGTTAGCCTTATAACTGAAAAATAACCTCCAATTTGAGATAATATGAAATTTACGAGGCATGAATGGAAATTTTAGAAATCAAATCCTTTGAAGAATATTCGGACTTTATTTTAGAACTGGCAGATAATCCGTCATATTATGATCCGCATTTTGCGTATGACAAGGATAATCTCTATGGTGCATTAAAAAGGAAGGATGAATATTCATTTGCAGTTCTTGAAAACGGAATTATAAAAGGAATTTTTGTATGGCTTATTGTTCCGGATGAAAAGTATATTGAGATGCTTATCGGATTTACAAAAAGTAAAAAAGCTTTTAGAGAAATGCTTTTGTATATGGAAAATAAGTATCGGGGTTATAAGGCAGATTTTGTTATTAATCCCCAAAATGCTGCATTATGTGAGCTCTTAAAAGAAAAAGGGGCTGTTTTTGATAGTGAACAGCAAAAGATGGTTCATACCGGAGTGGTGCCAAATGTAGATACAAGCGAGATAGAATTATATGCTGAAAAGTGGAAAGAGCAGTACTGTGGGCTTCATAGAACAGAAACATATTGGACGGCAGAAAGGGTTCTTTCGGCGAAAGACCGTTTCAGAGTGTTGCTTGTAATAAAAGATGGTCAGGTACAGGGTTATCTGGATGTTACATATAGTTTTGAAACAAATGAACCATATGATATTTTTATGAAGCCTGAGTACAGATATCAGGGCTATGAACTTGGACTTCTTGCAAAAGCAATCGAATTAAACAAACCACATCAGATGATGGTACTGGTTGAGGTGGATGCTTTAGAGGATATAGCAATCTATACTGCTGCCGGCTTTAAAAAGGCAGAAGGACAGAACAGTATTTATGCAACTTATAAGTTTTAATGAAACTAATTTTATGATAGTAAGATAGAAAGTTTTGAGGTTGAAAAAATGATTATTCATGAATTTGGTAAGGAAAACGAAGAAACACTTGTTTTATTACATCCACTTGGTGTGAGATGGGATATTTTTAATTCTATAGTACCGATACTAAAAAAAGATTATCATATAGTTATTCCGGCAATACCTGGCTTTGATCCGGATATGCCGGAGGCAGATTTTACAAGTGTTGAGCAGATAGCTGATGAAATAGCTGACTGGCTCCTAGATAATGGTTTAAGTGTGGTTAAATGCCTCTATGGCTGTTCTATGGGGGGAGCTGTTGTAACACGAATACTGGCAGTCAGGAAGATAGAAGCTGATTTTGCTGTGATAGATGGAGGTATAACTCCATATCAGCTATGGAAGCCTCTTACTTATTTGATAGGAATTCGTGATTTTATAATGCTGGAACTGGGAAAGCATATTAGCCTTAAAGCATTGCGTAGTGTATTTGATGCTGAGAAATATTCAGAAGACGATATCAGATATGTCAAGGATGTTTTTGACGGTTTGAGGGCAAAAACAATTTGGCGTTCGTTCTATTCCTGTAATAATTACTCTATGCCTGAGCCTATACCAACGGTAAATTGCAAAATAGCATATTGGTATGGTTCTAATGAAAAAAAGGCGAGAGAATGGGATATTGCGTACATCAGTAAAATATTTCCGAATGTGAAGGTAGTTGAAAATGCAGGAATGGATCATGCAGAGTTTTTTATTTTGCATCCAAAGGAGTTTTGTGAAAAACTGGTTGTTTGGATGAGTTTGATGTCATAAAGTAAATAATTGAATTACAATAATTATAATATGGGAATAGTATTTTACTGATACAGGATTGATTTGGTTTCACCTCTCGCAATCCCGACAGAATGGAGGAAAAACAAAATGGGAATGATAGCAAATTATCAGTATTTAAGTAATGAAAACTTAAATGAAATGAAACATTTTAACGGAGAAGAAGACGAAATATTTGAAGAGGTTGAGGACTGGAATGAAGAAGCAGAGATTTTACTTGATATAGATAAGATGTGGGATGTACTTCATTTTGTGCTAACCGGTGTAGACAGTTCAGAGCCTATAGAGGGCAATCCTTTAAGCGAGGCGGTTGTAGGTGTGACTTCGCTTGAAGAAGTATCTGAGTTTATTGCCTACATAGAAAAAGACAGGGTTGCAGATATCATTTCTGCATTAGAGAATTTTGATATAGACGCAGCTTTAGAAAATTTCAGTATGGAAGCCTGCAAAAAAGCTGAACTTTATCCTGATATATGGGATAAAGATGTTGATGTAGAAGGAATAAAAAAAGAAATTTATGTTTGTTTTAAGGAAATGATAGATTTTTACAAACAAATTTTGGAAGCAAATGGAAATGTACTGGTTACGATTTATTAGAAATAAGAGTAATGTGACCTATGGCGTGAATAATTGGGATAAATTTAGTTTTATATATGAGGACACTATGGAGAAAAAATATATAAAAAAATTACTGTTGAGGATTTGAAAAATGAAATAGATGTCTGGGATATAGCAGAACCTATGCTTTGGCTGAGAGACAGTTGCGATTTTTATGAAGACTATATTAGTTCAATAGATGGGTTTACATTAGAACAAAGATATTTATGTGCTATATTAATATATTTTTTAGAAGTGAGAAATGGTGGAAATTACCAGTTTTTAGCTAATCCGTCCGGTATGGTTTGGGAGGATACTTTAAATGGATTGAAGTTTTTTAAGATGAAAGCTTATGCTGATAATTTGCAAAAATTGATAGACTATTTAGGGGGAAGTCTTCCATTTGATGAAGATGAACGCTATAAATTGGTATCCAAGCTTTTGGGAGATAAAAGATTTGATGATTTGTTAGATGAGGCGGATACCCTTGTTTGTGTGCATACAGGTGAGGCTGAGATAATAGAGTATATAAGGCTGCATCCGGAGAAATTTATTTTTGAATGGTATTATTATGAAGATTAACCCGGTATTGGAGGCAGAAAATGTGTAATTATTGTGAGAAAATTACTTTAGTTCAAGACTTTAAGTCTCCAAAGGATTATGAAAAAACTATGGATTATATTGGAGAGCTTATTGAAGAAGAGGGTTTTCGGCTGGTAGATGGCACCTGTCCGGTAGATGCATATAAGCGTGACGGCTACTGGGTTGATGATATTATTTATCATGTCATAAAATGTCCAAAATGTATGCAAAAGTTTACCTGCGTTGTAAATACATATAGAGGTGGAGGTTCGTTTAAAAAGGAATGATGGATAATTTTAATATATTTGAACAGGCTTGTAAGTATATTTCAGAAAAAAAGTGTGAATTCAAGGATGTGTTGAATGTTAAAATAAGCTCACTGGAAAATGTGGAATGGTCATATGACAAGGGAAGTATAAAGGTATGTAAGCCTGATGAATCAGGAAGAAAACCAAGGTGTAAGACAGGGATAAAATACTGTTTAAAAGTCAGCTTATCAGGTGATGAGGCAGAGATAATATGGAATGAGTTTAGTGCATTTTTTGATAAAACTCACATATCTGATATCGAGAGAGTGACCGGCAATGAAGAGCTTGGGAGGTATAAATTTATTGCAAAAAATTCAAAGGGAGATGAAATTCTATGTAGTATTTATCTACCTAATGAATGGAACATACCTCAGATTGGTCTTTTAGGTTTTGTATCTTCAAGGTACAAAAAGACTGATTTTGTTGAATAATCAAGCTTATATAAAGGGGAAATAAAATGGCAAGGTATGAAGTAGGTGCTATCTACAAAGTAGATGGAAGAGAAAGGACTTATTATCTAAGGCTCTTGACCAATGATGTTTATGGGGTATTTGAGCCTGTTAACGGAGAAATATGTGAGGAAACTTTTGAACATACAACATACCGGCTTTATATTTCAACAGGTTCTTTTGCTGTAAAGAGAGGTTTTTGGGAAAAAATTATTCCTTCACCTGATAAGAGCGATTCTAAGAGATGGAGCAGACCACTGCATTTAATAACATTTACTCCCTGGGATATTGAAAAAACTATTGAAAGGTGCAATTCATTTGACCAAGATGGTTATACAGAAATACTAAGTAAGGAAGATTATATTGTTTGTCTCAAGCAAGGATTTATTTCAAATATATTACCTATGTATGAAAATATTCCGGCTTTTCTTGACAGAGTTTATGAAGATTGGCCACAAAGTGAAATCTACAGTTCTGTTTCAGGAGGTACACCTGAGCATCAGAAAAAACAAATTGCAGCTTTAAAAGAGCTGGGCTTTGATGATGAAGAGATAAAAAGCGCATATTATAATGACAATGTATTTACAAAAACCGAAAATATACTATAATATACATTTATGGAGGTGTTATGTATGGCAACTACAAATTTGAATATTAGAATAGAAAAAGCAATCAAAGATCAGGCAGAAAATATTTTTAATGAACTTGGTATAAACATGACTACTGCTGTCAATATGTTCCTGAGAACCGCTATCCGCGAACATGGAATTCCTTTTGAACTTAAGCTGGATGTACCCAATGATACTACAGCAGCTGCAATCGAAGAAGGAAGAAAACTTATGGCTGATCCTTTGACACCTAAATATTCCAGTATTGATGAACTTAGAGCGGCACTTGAAGTATGAAATATGATGTACAGTTTACCAACCAGTTTAAAAAAGATTTAAAACTTGCGAAAAAGCAACATAAGAATCTAGATAAGCTGTTTGAGGTAATCAACATTTTGGCGGACGGTGGTACGCTGGATATAAAATACAGAGATCATGATTTATAGGCAAATATAAAGGTGCTCGTGAATGTCACATTGAGCCGGATTGGTTGTTGGTTTATGAGATTCAGGGAGATGTACTGGTCTTGATGCTTTATAGGCTTGGAACGCACTCGGAATTGTTTTAATAATAGTATTTAAAATATAACGTTATGTACCCGGAGAAAAACCTCTGGGTATTTTTATTTAATAGGCAATTTCTTCGAAATTTCCTATTAAATAAAAAAATCTCTCGAGGGATGCGCAGCTCGCGGTAGGGAAGTTTGCCTTGCGGCACCGCTCGCACGCGAAGTGTGTGCAAGCACACACTTTTTTTAGCCATTTTCGTCATATTACACTTAATTCATTATGATTCTATTATTTTGTTCATATTTTGTTCAAAAAAATATTATCTTGACATTAATCCAAAAACAGTGATATAAAAAGCTTGATAAATTTATCTAAATAAATTTAACTAAATTAAACGAGGTAAAGAAAAATGAATTTTTGAAAAAGTAAAAAGAAGTAATTGTAAATGCAGCAAACATTGATGAAGACAAGATTAAATTAAGTGCAAGCCTTGAAAGCGATCTCGGACTTGACTCACTTGATGCGGTTGAGCTTGGTATGGCACTTGAGGAAGAGTTCGGCATAACCATAGACGAGGATAAGCTTGCTTCATTTAAGACTGTAGAGGATATTGTAAACTTTATAGATAATGCAAAAAGAAGATTAAACTTAAAGGAAACAATATATGGATATTAAAGATATTTATGAGGTCTGGGACAGGTTTGAAAAATCTTCGTTAAGCGAGCTGAAGCTTAGTCTTGGCGGAGATAATCTTGAACTTAAGAAGGCTATGGAAGTTATCAGTACAGAGGATAAGTCCGGTAAAATAAAGCAGCAGGTAATAACAAGAAATGACTTCACAGAAGAAAATGAGCCAAATGAAGCAAATTCTGACTATAAAGAGATAAAAGCTCCTTTTGTGGGCACATTTTACCGTTCAGCTTCACCTGAAGCAAAGCCGTATGTATCAGTCGGTGATGTGGTGAAAAAGGGTGACATACTTGGAATCATAGAAGCGATGAAGATTATGAATGAGCTGGCTGCACCATTTTCCGGAAAAATAGTTGAAATCAGGGCAGAAGATGGCAAAATGATAGAATATAATCAGGTGCTGTTTTTGTTGGAGGAAACAGATGTTTAAACGAGTGCTGATTGCAAACAGAGGTGAAATAGCAGTCCGTATAATAAGATGTCTCAGAGAACTGAATATAGAAAGTGTTGTGGTTTATTCCGAAGCTGACAAAGAGTCTCTGCCGGTTATGTTGGCCGGCAAGGCTGTATGCATTGGACCTGCGGGAGCCAAAGAGAGTTATTTAAACGGAGATATCCTGATAGAGACCGCACTTAAGACCGAATGTGATGCTATTCATCCGGGATATGGATTTCTGTCTGAAAATGCTGACTTTGCCAGAAAATGTGAAAAAAACGGCATTACTTTCATAGGACCTTCAGCGGAAATCATAGAAAAGATGGGAGATAAGCAGGCGGCAAGAAGTCTTATGATAGCTGAAAAAGTACCTGTGGTACCCGGCTCTAAGGAGCTTATTCACAGCGAGGAAGAAGCTGTAAGAATAGCAGAAGACATAGGCTATCCTGTACTTATAAAGGCAAGTGCCGGAGGCGGTGGCAAGGGTATGAGAAGGGCATTTTCTAAGGAAGAACTTGTAAGTGCCTATGCCGGTGCAAAGGCCGAGGCAAAGGCTGCCTTTGGAAATGACAGTATCTACCTTGAAAAGCTGGTCTTAAATCCTCATCATATTGAAATTCAGATTATGGCTGATAAAAAAGGCAATGTAGTTCATCTTGGTGAAAGAGAATGTTCCATACAGAAGAATAACCAGAAAAATGCTTGAAGAATCGCCATCCTGGTTTTTTTGAAACCGAAGCTTCGTGAGAAGATGGGAGATATGGCGGTAAGGGCTGCTAAGGCTGCGGGCTATAACAGCGTGGGTACGGTTGAATTTATAGCCGATGACAAAGGGAATTTTTTTATTTCATAGAAATGAATACCAGAGTGCAGGTGGAACATCCTGTAACAGAGATGGTTACAGGTGTTGATATCATAAAAAGAGCAGATAAACATAGCAGCAGGAAGAAAGTTATCCATAAAGCAGTCGGATATAAGCTTAAAAAGGAAGTGCAATAGAGTGCAGGATAAATGCTCTGTCTACAGGCAAGATAAGCTGTCTTCATTTTCCGGCAGGATATGGAGTGAGGGTTGAGAGTCATTTGTTTGAGGGTTATGAAGTAAGTCCTTATTATGATTCAATGCTTGCAAAAAAATCATAGTACATGGGAATACCAGACTTGAAGCTATCGGAGAATGAGGAGAGCCTTAGAGGAACTTATCATTGACGGAATTAAGACAAACAGTGAATTGATGTATATGATAACCTATCAGCCGGACTTTATTGCGGGACAGTATAATACCGGCTTTTATGAAAAGAATAAAGATAATATTGAAAAAACAGTATAGCCTTAATATGGTTGTAACAGGCAAGGAAAGTGAATATGAAAATAGCACAGATATTTTCAAGAAGAAAAGACGATTTAAATGCTCTTAACAGAGCAAGAAAAGAAAAAAGTAATGATAAAACAGGAGAAGGAATAATCTGTCCATCCTGTGAAAATGAGATAACAAGAGAAAGGCTCAAAACAGAGCTGGGAGTTTGTCCGGTGTGTGGACATTATTTTCCGTTAAGCCCTATGCAGAGAATGGCTGCATTATCTGATGAAAAGCAGGTTAAGAGACGCTTTCATCCACTAAAATCTATTAATCCTATAGATTTTCCTGATTATGAGGAAAAACTAAAGGAAAATAGGGAGAAAACAAGGCAGAATGATGCTATAGTCACAGAAATTATTAAAATAGGCGGAGTTACTACTGCAGTAGGTGTGCTTGATGGCAGATTTCTGCTTGGAAGCATGGGTACGGTAGTGGGTGAAGAAGTGGCAAGACTGGCTGAATATGCTGAAAAGAAAAAGCTGCCTCTGGTTATTTTCAGTGCAAGCGGCGGTGCCAGGATGCAGGAAGGAATATTTTCCCTTATGCAGATGGCAAAGACTGCCGCAGCCATTGAAAAATTCAAGAATAATGGCGGACTTTTTATTTCTGTACTTACCAATCCTACAACAGGTGGTGTGAGTGCAAGCTTTGCTTCACTCGGAGATATAACCATAGCAGAGCCAAAATCGCTTATCTGTTTTGCCGGTCCGAGAGTAATAGAGCAGACTATAGGAGAAAAGCTGCCTGAAGGCTTCCAGAGGGCGGAGTTTTTGCTTGAACATGGCAGGCTTGATGCTGTTGTGGAGCGAAAAGATATGAAGGATTGGCTTTCAAAAGTTCTAAGGCTTCATAATACAAAATAATCTCTTACGGAGAAAATAATAAATGAAAGAAAATATTAAAAGTCCTTATGAGAGGGTAATGTTAGCCAGAGATAAGGACAGGTTAAAAATAAATGACTATATAGAATTTCTGTTTGATGATTTTATTGAACTTAAAGGAGATGGGATATCGGGTGAAGATAGTGCTATACTTGGAGGAATAGCACTATTTCATGATATTCCGGTAACTGTTATAGGACATAAGAAGGGCAGTACAACAGAAGAAAACATAGCCTGCAACTTTGGTATGGCGTCTCCGGAGGGCTATAGAAAGGCTGCAAGGCTTATGAAACAGGCTGAGAAATTCGGCAGACCTGTAATTACCATTGTAGATACTCCGGGAGCTTATCCCGGACTTATGGCGGAGGCTAATGGACAGGCAAATGCAATAGCAGAAAATCTTGCTCTTATGAGTGGGCTGAAAGTTCCTATAATATCAGTTATTACAGGTGAGGGCAGCAGTGGAGGAGCATTGGGAATTGCTGTAGCAGACAAGGTGTACATGCTTGAAAATGCGGTGTACTCCATACTGTCTCCGGAAGGCTTTGCTTCCATACTTTGGAAGGACAGCAAGAGGGCAGATGAAGCAGCTAAGCTTATGAAACTGACAGCAGGTGAGCTTCTTGACTATGGCATTATAGATGGAATAGTTAAAGAAGGAGCCAAGCTTATTATAAATATTGATGAAATGATTTATAAAGAGCTGACAGAACTTAGAAAACTAAAGGCAGACAGCCTTGTAAAGAATAGATATAAGAAGTTTAGGGAAATAGACAAGGAAAAAAAGGCCGTAAAGGCTTAAATGGAGGTAAAACTTGGGAAGACTTAAATTTGTGGCGACAGGCAAGGCTTTGCCTAAAAAATTAGTTACAAATGAGGATATATCTAAGATAGTAGATACTTCTGATGAATGGATAGCAACAAGAACAGGAATTAAAAAAAGATATTATTGTGAAGAAGAAAGCTGTAACAGCCTGGCTGTAGAGGCTGCCAAGGTGGCAGTAAACAGAGGACTTGAAAGAGACAGTGAATTCAGCCTGCAAAAAATAGGTATTATTATAGTTGCAACCACAAGCAGTGACTATGCATTTCCAAGTACGGCCTGCATGGTCGGGAAGGCATTAGGACTTAAAGGAAATGTGATGGCTTATGATTTAAGTGCTGCCTGCAGTGGATTTATGTATGCCTTGCAGAATGCAAAAGCCCTATTAAATGAAATGAAGGATAAATATGCCCTGGTTATCGGAAGTGAGGAAATGTCCAAAATACTTGATTTCAGTGACAGAAGCACTTGCGTACTCTTTGGAGACGGAGCAGCGGCAGCCTTAGTAAAGCTTGAAGATAAGGAAGGCATATCCTGTATCCGCTCATATTCGGACGGAAATGACGAAGATTTAGTCTGTGGCGGTGTAGGCTCAAAGGATAGTTTCTTAAAAATGAAGGGGCAGTCGGTATTTAAGTTTGCCGTAAAAGTCATAAAGCAAAGCATAGATGAGGTGCTTTGTCAGGCAGGACTTGAAATGAGTGATATAGATTATGTGGTCTGCCATCAGGCAAATGCCAGAATTATTGATTTTGTAAAGAGAAATTATAAAGGACAGGAAGATAAATTTTATCAGAATGTAGGAGAATATGCTAACACTTCGGCTGCCAGCATAGGACTGGCGCTTGATGACTTATTTGAAAGCGGAAAGTTAAAAGCAGGAATGAAGATTGTCTGTGTCGGTTTTGGAGCAGGTATGACCTGGAGTGCAGGAGTATTTGAGATTTGATAACCGGAAGGGAAAACGATGAAGAAATTAAATGAGATTTTAGGAATTAAATACCCGTTTATACAGGGTGGTATGGCAAATGTTGCAATAGGTGAGTTTGCTGCGGCTGTAACAGAAGCAGGCGGACTTGGTCTCATTGGATCAGGCGGTATGAACCCTGAGATGTTACGTGAGAATATAAGGAGATGCAGGGAGCTTACCAAGGGTAAGTTCGGCGTAAACCTTATGCTTATGCATCCTCAGATAGATGAACTTGTGGCAGTAGTTCTTGAAGAAGAAGTAAAGATAGTTACTACAGGTGCAGGTATGCCTAAGAAATACATGAAAGACTGGAAGGATAACGGAGTTTTTGTGATGCCTGTTGTGGCAAGCCCAATGCTCGCTAAAAGGCTTGAAGATATGGGAGCAGATGCTATTATAGCAGAGGGAACCGAAAGCGGAGGCCATGTAGGAGAGATGACAACCATGGCTCTTGTACCCAGGGTAGTAGATACAGTAAGTATACCTGTAATTGCTGCAGGTGGTATAGCAGGAGGCCGTCAGCTTGCCGCTGCCTATGCACTCGGAGCAAGCGGGGTACAGCTTGGAACCTGCCTTTTGGTATCTAAGGAATGCCCTATTCATGAGAATTATAAAAATGCAATTATAAATGCAAGAGATAATGACAGTGTGGTTACAGGAAGGATAGCAGGAACACCTGTAAGAATCCTTAAAAATGAAATGTCCAGAGAATATGTAAGACTTGAAAAAGAAGGTAAGGATAAGATGGAACTCGAACATTTTACCCTCGGAGCACTTAGAAAAGCTGTGTTTGACGGAGATGTGAAGAACGGTTCCCTTATGGCGGGACAGGTAGCCGGCGGTCTTACTGAAATCAGAACTCTAAGTGAGATTTTTGAGTCGATGGATAGAGAATATAAGGAAGTCATTAAAAATCTACAGCAGTAGAATGATTTGGTATAAATGAGAGTGGGAAGCATAAAGTAAATTTGGTTTAACAGTATGAAGTTTCGAAAGGAATTATAATGAGTAAAATCTGTTTTTTATATGCAGGACAAGGAAGCCAGAAAGTGGGGATGGGAGCCGATATGTATGAAGCCTATCCCACCTTTAAGAAGATTATAGATAGTATAGAGTTAGACTTTAACCTTAAAAGCCTTATGTTTGACGGAGATGATGCTACTCTTGCTAAAACCGGATATACCCAGCCTTGTATGTCAGCTTTTGCAGCAGGAGTCACAGAGGTACTTAAAGAAAACGGTATAAAGCCTGACGGAGCTTTGGGACTGAGCCTTGGTGAGTACGGAGCATTGTATGCAGCAGGAGTATTTGACTTACAGTCTTATATTTCTGTTACAGCATTTAGAGGAAAGGCTATGGAGGAAGCAGCAAAAGGAAAGTCCACTGTAATGAGTGCTTTACTTGGCTTGGAAGCTGAAAAGATTGAAAATATCTGCAAAGAAACAGAAGGTTTTGTAGAAGTTACAAACTATAATTGTGCAGGGCAGTATGTAATCTGTGGCGAAGAAGTTGCTGTAACCAAAGCGGAGGAAAAACTGAAAGAAGCAGGTGCAAAGAGATGCATAAGACTGAATGTAACTGCTCCTTTTCATACAAAGCTGCTTAAAGAGGCAGGAGATAAGCTGACTGTTTATTTTGAAAAAATGGATTTTAATGAACCTAAGATTCCTTTGGCACTTAATCTGACAGGTAAGCTTTATAAACATGGTGATAACTTAAAAGAGATTATGGCAGCTCAGTGCTCAGAGTGCAATACACTTTGAAGACTGTGTAAAGACTATGATAGCCGAAGGTTTTGACAGCTTTATAGAGATAGGCCCAGGCAATGTACTCTCAGGCTTTGTAAAAAAGACAGCGGCGGCTTTGGATGCTAAGATAGATATTCTGACCATTCAGAATAAGGAAGATCTGGAAAAAGTTATTAATGTAATTAGATAAAAGGTTGTAGTCAATATATTGTTAGAGATAACATAATATGATACAAGTGTCAAAAAGTATAAAAATTCGATGCAAGCTTGCTTGCAAGAGAATTTATTATCTCTTGACACCCACATCATAATATAAGAGAGATGTAATATAGTAAATATACTATAGATGACTTAAGTGAAATATATTGATTAAAGACTGATTAAAGGAGAGTGTATGGATAAAACAGCCATAGTAACGGGAGGCAGCAAGGGTATAGGTAAGGCAATCTGTGTAAGGCTTGCAAAAGACGGATTCAACATAGCATTTAGCTATAACAGTAATCCTGAACTTGCGGAAGAAACTGTAAAACTTTGTGAAAGCGCAGGAGTAAAAGTTAAATCTTACAAGGTAGATGTAGCCGACAGTACAGCCTGCAAAGAGTGGACAGAAGAGGTTCAGGCTGAGTTGGGCAGCGTAGATGTACTTGTAAATAATGCAGGAATTACTAAAGACGGTCTGCTTATGAAGATGAAGGATGAAGATCTTGATGCAGTCTTAGACGTAAACTTAAAAGGCAGCTTTTATATGATGCGTGAAGCATCTAAAATAATGCTTAAGCAGAAGTCGGGAAAGATAGTTAATATAAGCAGCGTAGTCGGTGTTATGGGTAATGCGGGACAGGTGAATTATTCTGCTACCAAGGCAGGAGTTATAGGAATGACAAAGTCACTTGCAAGAGAGCTTGCAGGCAGAAGAATCAATGTAAATGCTGTTGCTCCCGGTATGATAGAAACAGATATGACAAAAGCGATGTCTGATAAGGCAAGAGAAGCGGTTATTGCAGGTATTCCTTTTAAAGAAATGGGAAAACCGGAGGAAATAGCTTCGGTAGTTTCATTTTTAGCAGGAGAAGACAGTAACTATATTACAGGTCAGGTAATCTGTGCAGATGGAGGTATGAGTATATGAGAAGGGTTGTAATTACAGGTCTTGGAGCAGTTACACCTATCGGAAATGACATAAAAACTATGTGGCAGTCGGTAAAGTCCGGGAAATGCGGAATTGCAGAAATTACACATTATGATATTACAGATAAGAAGATAAGCCTTGCCGGAGAAGTTAAAGACTTTAATCCGGAGGATTTCTTGGACAAAAAAGAAGTCAGAAGAATGGACAGGGTAACACAGTTTGCTCTTGTAGCTGCTAAAGAAGCTATGGCTGACAGCGGTATAGAGCTTAAAAATGTGGACAGAAGCAGATTCGGAGTAGTATTTTCAAGCGGTATCGGTGGTATTGACACAATAGAAAAGGAAACAATAAAGGGACATGAAAAGGGAAATTTTGAAAAGATTTCACCTTTCTTCATACCTATGATAATAGCAAATATGTCTGCGGGACAGATAGCAATAGCTTTCGGGCTTCATGGCATGTGTACCTCGCCTGTTACAGCCTGTGCAAGCTCAACCAATGCTATAGGAGATGCATTCAGGCATATCAGAGACGGCTATGCGGAGCTTATGCTTTGCGGAGGAAGTGAGGCTACTATAACAGAGCTTGGAATAGGCGGTTTTGCTTCCATGAATGCACTTAGCAAATCTAAAGAACCTGACAGAGCCTCTATTCCGTTTGATAAGGAGAGAAACGGCTTTGTTATGGGAGAAGGCGGAGGAGTGCTTATCTTAGAGGAGCTTTCCCATGCCTTAAAAAGAGGTGCTAAGATATATGCGGAGGTAGTGGGCTATGGTGCTACCTGTGATGCAAGCCATATTACAGCTCCGGTAGAAGACGGAAGCATAGCGGCAGCCTGCTTTAAGTCTGCTTTGGCTGATGCAAAGCTTTCCGCATCGAATGTGGATTATATAAATGCACATGGAACTTCAACTCCGCTCAATGATAAATGCGAGACAAGGGCTATAAGGCTTGCTTTCGGAGCAGATGCAGATAAGCTGATGGTTAGTTCTACCAAGTCTATGACAGGACATATGCTCGGAGCTGCCGGAGCAGTTGAGGGTATAATCACAGTACTTGGCTTAAAAGAGGGCTTCGTACCGGCTACCATAAACTACAGGGAAAAGGACGAGGAATGTGACCTTGACATAGTTCCTAATGAAGGAAGGAATAGAGAAATCAAGGTAGCTATGTCTAATTCTTTGGGCTTTGGCGGACATAATGCAACTGTTGTGTTTAAGAAATATGAGGAGGCTTAAATGGAGTTAAATTCTCGTGAAATAATGGAAATACTTCCGCATAGATATCCGTTTTTACTGGTAGATAAGATAACTGAGCTTGAGAAAGGTGTAAGGGCAGTTGGTCAGAAGAATGTATCGGCTAACGAAATGCACTTTTTAGGGCATTTTCCGGGAAATCCTATAATGCCGGGAGTACTTATACTTGAGGCTCTTGCACAGACAGGGGCGGTGGCTTTACTTTCGGAAGAAGAAAATAAAGGAAAACTTGTATTCTTTGGAGGAGTTAAGTCAGCAAGATTTAGGAAACAGGTTGTACCGGGAGATGTACTTGAGCTTCGCTGCGAGATTATAAAGAGAAAGGGAAGTGTGGGTATCGGCTCAGCCACAGCACTTGTAGACGGCAAGGTGGCAGCAGAGGCAGAGCTCACATTTGCAATAGAAAAATAAAGTTGATATACTGTTATTAAAGTCAGGAGGTGGACAGAAAAATGCTATATGACTCCTTTAATAAGGTATATACAAAATTTAAGATGCATTTTTATAAAGAAGTATTTAAGAAATGGAGAGACAGGGAAGCTTCACTTACTACAGTGGAAACCTTTTGTATGGAGATTATCCATGCTTTAGGAAAGCCTACAGTAAGCGAGTTTGCAAGCTTTACCAGTCTTTCCTCGGCAAATGCAGCAGACAAGATAAATAATCTTGTGAAGAAGGGTTATCTTAATAAGGTACAGTCAGAAGAGGATAAAAGGATATATTATCTGGAAGTTACAAAAAAATATATTGACTATTACAATATTAGTTACCAGTATCTTAAAGAAGTTATGGAGAAGCTGGAGAACCGCTTTACTCCGGAGGAAAAATAAAACTCTGGAGAAAATGCTAAGGATTATGTCTGAGGATATAATGAAGGAAGAGAAGTAGGAATAGTTGGGAAATAAAGTATAAGGATTATCTGGTGGCTTAAGGCTGTCAAGGTAATCTTTTTGTTTGCAATTTATCTTCGATAGGAATACAATTAAAGCTATTGGGAGATTAAAGTAAGGAGAAGGAAAAATGGATAAAAAGGATGAAATTATGCTTGTAAGTAATGAAACTCTTGCGAAAAAGATTTACATTATAAGGGGGCAGAAGGTCATGCTTGACTTTGAACTGGCAGAGATTTATGGGTATGAAACAAAGGCTTTTAATCAGCAAGTAAAAAGGAATATTGAAAAATTTGATGAAGATTTTATGTTCCAATTAACTGATGAGGAAGTATCTGAACTTTCAAGGTCACAAAATGTGACCTTGAACAAAAGTGCAGGGAGAGGAAGTAATATTAAATATAATCCTCATGTGTTTACTGAACAGGGAATTTATATGCTGATGACAGTTCTTAAAGGGGAACTTGCTGTTAAGCAGAGTAAGGCTTTAATCCGTACCTTCAAGCAGATGAAAGACTATATAGTAGAAAACCAAGGCTTGATTGGAAAAAGAGAATTTTTACAGCTTTCGATGCAGATTACAGGTAATGTAGTTGAAATGCAGGATTTAAGGCGTGATTTAAGAGATGTGGAAGAACAGGTGGCGGGATTAGTAGACAATTTAGGCGATGTTGTACATAAATCCGAACTGTCAGAGCTTATTCTTGAGTTTAGCAATCCGCAGTTAAAATATGGCTTTTTGCTTTTCAATGGTCAGCCAATTGAAGCAAATCTTGTGTATAAGGATATTTACAGCATAGCAAAAAAGAGCATTTATATCGTTGATAATTATATCGGAGTTAAGACACTTGTACTGTTAAAGGATATACCCTCATCGGTAGAAATCACTATATTTAGTGACAATGTTGGTAAAGGGCTTCATACCCTTGAATATCAGGATTTTTGTAAAGAATATCCGTTCAGAAAGATTAAGTTTCAAATCTGGTGGAGAGTTCCATGACAGATATATTATCATAGATTGGAATACAGATAAGCAAAGGATATACCACTGTGGGGCATCTTCAAAAGATGCAGGACAAAGAATTACAACTATATCGGAGGTAGTTGACCAAATAGTATATGCGGATCTGATAAACAGGCTCTTGAAAAATCCAATTTTAAAGTTAAAATAGAGTAAAAAAAGTTGATTGGAAATTTGAAAAAATATGTATCCAATACTTGAAACAAGGGTGGGAATGTAAGTATCATATTGTATTTGCACCAAAAATATAGGAGAAAAAAATTATATATAATAAGCTACGAGCAGATATTAGGAAGGATTCTCAGCGAGCTGTGTAAGAGAAAAATAAACTATAATATGTTTTAGAAGAGGGATAGGCTTAAAAAGTTAAGTTTGTTCTTCTTTTTTTAATTTTTAAATTAGTTGCTTAGATATTTATTTTATCATATAATTATACAAAAGAAATGCAAAGGGGTGATTTAGACTTGAATACAGAAATAAAAAATGCAGTTAATTCTGCAGGAGACAAGGCACAGTATGATGAGAATGCTAAAAGGCTTTTAGGGCACAAGAGCATACTTGCACATATTCTTGCAAAAACAGTCGATGAGTTTAAAGGAATGAAACCTGAAGATATAGTCACATACATTGAAGGTGAGCCTAAGATAGGCATTGTACCAATTGAACCGGGACTTACTAATATAGAAAAAACAGATGAGTCAGGGCAAAGGATTAAGGGACTGAATTCAGAAAGTGTAGAAGCCAATGAAGGTTTGATAAGATTTGACATCATATTTTATGTACGCTTGAAGAATGGACTTTCACAGATAATAGTGAATGTTGAGGCTCAGAAGGATGACCCGGTTTCATATAAGATACTTAACAGGGCAATATTCTATGTGAGCAGACTTATATCATCACAAAAGGAAAGAGATTTTGTAAATACTAATTATGACGATATAAAGCAGGTATTCAGCATTTGGGTATGTATGAATATGAGTAAGAACAGTTTAAGCCATTTTCACATTGTAAAAGATGAGATGTTAGAGCCTTATGACTGGAAGGGAAATGCAGACTTACTAAATATCGTGATGATTGGAGTTACAAACGAACTTCCAAAGCATGATGAAAAATACGAATTACACCGTCTTATTGGAGCTTTATTGTCGGATAGATTAAAAGAAAATGAGAAACTGGATATTATTGAAAAGGAATATAAAATTCCTCTTAGCAACGATTTTAGAAAGGAAATGGATACTATGTGTAATTTAGGTCAGGGAATAGAAGATAGGGTAACAGCAGAGGTAAGTGCAAGGACAATTGAAAGTGTTATAATGAAGATGTATCAAAAAGGCTATACACTGGAGCAGATATCTGAAATATCAGGGAAAAGTGTATCTGAAATAGAAAAAATTATAGATAAAAACTCGGTTTTAGCATAATATTAGTTAGCAACTGTTTCGCTATGATTTGTAAGGAAGTGATACTATGTGTAACTTCTCCCGTAAAACTGTTGCCGTTGCTGATGATGCTACACATTTCAATTGAGTTGTATCTGTCCTTACAGTGTCTGTGTTGAACATATATTTTGCTTATCTTCGGCAACAAATACTGTTTTATGTGGTTGCAGTAACTATTCACATGTGAAGCACGTTAGGAGGTGCAATATGAGAAAAAATCTTTTAGTTTTTTGTTGTGTAACTTTATTGACTGCTCTATTGTTTGATTGCAATGGGGTGCCGGCGTTAGCGGCGACCAATAATACGAATAGTAGCGCAACTCTAGCAACAATAGAAAAAGCTACTGTTCCAAATATATCCAAAACAGTAAAAAAGAAAAAGGCGTCAAAAAAGACCATAAGCTTCAAAAAGTATATGAAAAATGGCAAATTCGACTGCGATGCCTTTGCTTTAGATATGGGAGGAATGTATGCGAGAGATTGCATCATAAATGTTAATTTTCTTTTCGAAGAAGGTTTTTTCCTAACCATAAGTACGGATTCCCAATATGAAAATGGTCGATACTTTATCGGTATTGGAACCTTGGATTATGACGAAAAACTTCTAATCGAAGACTGTGAATTAACATATTTTGCAATGCTTGATGATTGGGGCAAATCGATTAAAACACATCAAAAAGTCGCTCTCCCGTCAAATGGATTACAGCATTTAAAAAAACTTGCAAAATATATGCTAAAGAATCCGGATGCCAGCAAAAAACCTACGAAGATAAAAGGATTAAAGGGCTTAAAATGGCAAGATGCATCGGAAATGGACTGATTATAACCTCTAAAAGGCTCCATATTTTGGGGCCTTTTTATTGTTTCCACAAAAAATGTGGATTAGTCTATACATCGCAGTTATGACCGCCAGCCCTTCTATATCATACCGTAAACACCCCATAGAGCGGCACCGACTTAATTCCATTCTCAAATCCAAAATTTTTAGCTGAAAATCTATAGGAAAATTCAGGATTGTATCTATCTGTATATATTTTAAGGCTTTTAGCTCTTACATTATCTGCTGATTTAACTTCAATAGGTATAACATTACCATCTATTTGAGCTACAAAGTCAACCTCAGCCTTATTCTCAGAAGTCCAATAGTAAGGAGTTATTCCTTTTGCTGATAGTTCTTCAGCTACATAGTTTTCTGCTAATATTCCTCTGATTTTGTCTGAAATTTTTAGATTGTGCACAATACTTTCAGCCAGTATATCTGATTTCATAGAGAGAAGTCCCACATCTGAATAGTACATTTTAAATGTGAGATTATCCGCGTATATTTTGAGTGGCAGATTTCCTTCAGTTATTTTATTACATCTAATAACTACGCCTGCTGCGATAAGCCAAGCTAATGCACTTTCATAGTCTTTGGCGCGAGCACTGCTTCCTATAACTGAGTACATAAACTTTGAATTTTCTTTGGCAAGCTGTGCAGGAAGACTATTATAAGCTGAAATAGCTTTAACAGTATCGGAAGGAGTTGAGTATTTTGCCATATCTGAAATATAGGCATTAGCAATATTTCCTTGTACAGCTCTCACAAAGTTAAAATCCCTTTTCTCAATATATCTTGCTACGGCTTCCGGATATCCACCAACAGCAAGATATGTATGATATAGGTTAAGTGCCTTTGTATGTAAGGCAGAGGATAATGGTGAAAAAATCTTTGCAGCTTCTAAAATAATATCTTTTAGTGAGGCTTCACCTATAGCAATAATAAACTCATCAAAGGTCATTGGATACATATTTATAATGTCTACCTTTCCTACAGGATAGGAAAAATTACCTCTGTTAAGAGCCAGACCTAACAGGCTGCCAGCTGCAATTATATGATACTCATTAGCCGATTCATTTATATATTTAAGGAAGGCGAGTGCTTTCTCTGAGGCTTGTATTTCATCAAAAATAATCAAAGTTTTTTCAGGAAGAATGGTTATGCTTTTAATAATAGAAAGTTCATTAATTATCCTTGCAGGATTTAAATCATTTTCAAATATGCCGGTTAAATCTGAACTAGTTTCAAAATTAAAATATGCCACATTGTCATACTCTGATTGTCCAAACTCAAGCATACTGTAAGACTTGCCTATCTGCCTTGCTCCATATATAATCAGAGGCTTTCTAAAAAGGGCTTTTTCCATTCCTTTAATTCTTCAAGAACTTTTCTATACATTTTAACCTCCATATATTAGTGATGTGGGTGTCAAAAGTATTTGACACCCAATGATACAGGATTGCTTCAGCTTCACCTCTCCGGGTCTCTGTAAAAATATTCGTAATCCGCTCATTTTTTTGCAAAAAAATGGCTACTTCATATTTTTTTGCGTGTCAAAAGATAATAAATTCTCTTGCAAGCAAGCCCCAATCGAATTTTTTTATACTTTTGACACTTGTATCATATTATAAATTATGTAGTTAATTTTTACATTATATATATGATTAATGCAAGGAAAATATACATTTTTAGCACTTAAAGTATCGGCAAATTTACAATGAACTTAGAACAATAGTACTAGACAAATTAAAATAAATGATTTACACTATAACAGATAATCCCGTTTTCGACAGTAAAAAAATATTAAAAGGCGTAAACCCTTGAAAATTAAAGGATATTACGCCTTTTTAAGTGCTGTAGAAATGTTGTATCTGATACTTATCTTAAAATTTTTTACGACATTTTTTATTAAGGTCTTTCGGGAGAAAGTTTTTGCGATCAAGACCAAGGGCGAATACTCCTTCCAGTGCTGTCAGTACTTTGGAACCGGTATATTGTGACACATATGCTATGTCAGATATATTTGCTACCTGCATATTCTGCATTGTTTCAACTATGTTGCGTGTTGTGAGGTGGATTTCTTTACTGAATGAATTCAGTTTGACTTCCAGTAACCTGTAAATCAGTAGGGCTGTGTAACAAATCATGAAGTGAGCAATTATTCTTCCTCTGTTCCTGTGGAAGTACGGTCTTGATGAAAAGTCTGTTTTAAGTATCCTAAAGCAGTCTTCAATCTGATATCTCTGTTCGTTTATTGCGATGATGTCTTTGACATCGTCATCTAAATTTGTTGCTATGGCGTAAAAACCATCATACTTTTCCTCTTCACGGATTCTGTCATTGTCAATTTCGTATGTGATTTTATCTTTACCAACTTTCTTTATAAAGCGCGTTACGTCATTTGGTCCCTTCTTGTATTCATCAGGATCCATTTTATCAAGGATTGACTTTGCTCTTTCAATCTGACGGTTTCTGATAAATCTCTGATATTCCATACTTTTTCTTGAGAAAGTTATAATTACATGCTGCTTCAGGCATGCCTTGGATTTTATCTTTTTTATCTTACCGTTTTGTAATATTTTTTCCTCATAAAGCCCTACATCTAAGAGGGTGCTTGCTTCGATAACCTTATAAATCTTATCGTTGTAGAGGCTTATGTTATTGGCATCCTTCTTATCAAACCGCTTCATTACCGAAATTGTAAGGGGCTTGTCATCAGAAAGGCGTCTATAGCCATAGTCATTAAATACTGCTTGTTTAAGGGGATCGGAAAGTTTCTTAACTGACTGTGTCACAACAAAAGCCCTGCCACCCATGCTGTTAAAGTTCCTTATGTGGTATGAACCGAGTCCGGCATCAGCGCAGTAAATGAATTTTTTATTCTTACCATTAAACATTTTGATAAGCTCTTTTTCGAGGGGAATGGCAGTTGTCTGCTCATTGGTGTTTCCCGGAGCTAAGCACATTGAAACAGGAATTCCGTCAGTATCCATAAAAAGCCCCATCTCTACAAGAGGGTTCGGTTTATGATCCTTAGCAAAACCGAATTGTCTCAAACCTCTCATAACCTCACCGGTTACTTCGTCAACATATTCCAAATCCTGAGTTTCAGCTTCACAGTAGTAATTGGTGCAGTCGTAATAACAAACGGTGGTATTTCGTTTATGTATTTTGCCACTTTCCCTGAAAAGATGCGAAATGTACTCATCGAAGTTATCATAGAGCAAATCCATAGTCCTCAGGATGTGCTGATAACCAAAATCGGGTTCCTCATAAAATCTGCCAAGTTTTTCAAAGCTTCCAAGTTTTGAGTCCGGATCAAGTATTCTTGAGTAAGTCAGAAATCTGTTGACCAAATCGGGATTAAATGAGATTTTCCTATTTTCAGTTATTTGGTCAAAAAACTTATCAACCTCAAGAAGGCTGTATAAATGTTGAAGGTAAAGATAGCCTATGTTTTTGAGTGTGCTTTCGGATGCCTGTATATTACAATGTTTTACCCTTTCAGTGAAATCAAGACGAATCTCCAGCTTCGCCTGCTTGGTATTATTCACTTTCTCGTTATACCGGGCGACATAGTCTTTTGCATATGCCAAAGGGTCATCCGTGATATTCAAAAGCTCCGAATGCTTGCCGATTTTCTCAATGTTTTTAGTTGTGGTTTTATTGCCATTTCTGATTCCCATTTGAACATAGTAAGTGGGATCTATGGCTTTTGTGTTATATCCTAATTTCATAGAAATATTATATCACACTTTTTGGAATAATACAACAGTTACAACAAATATATTATTTAAATTTGACAAAGAAATATATTAAAAAAAGCCCATTTTCCAATGGACTTGATGATTTTGAGCTATATATTACATGGCATTAACTGTTGAACTCCCGTATCATATTATAAATTATGTAGTTAATTTTTACATTATATATATGATTAATGCAAGGGAAATATACATTTTTAGCACTTAAAGTATCGACAAATTTACAATGAACTTAGAACAATAGCACTAGACAAATCAAAAATAAATGATTTACACTATAACAGATAATGCTTTTTAAGGAGTTTAATATGTTAGCAGGCGAACTATTATCATATATAAAAAGTTAAAAAAATCTGTGGAGATATAGAGAATGTTGATATAAAATATATCTCTGAGGATAGCAGGAATATAAAGGAAGGTACCGCTTTTATCTGTATAGAAGGAAGTCAGGTAGACGGACATTTATTCGTAGAGGGTGCAAAAAATAACGGAGCCAAGTTGTTTATTGCATCAAAAGATATAGCTGATAAGGCAGGTAATGTGCCTGTCGTCTATGTGAAAGATACGCTAAAAGTAATGGCACTTTTATCGAATGTGCTGTATGGTAAGCCTGATGAAAAGCTGTTTATGGTTGGCATAACAGGAACTAACGGTAAAACTACCACAAGCTATCTGATTAATCATATATTTGAAACTATGAACCTTAGAACAGGCTTGATTGGAACCATTCATCATAAGATAGGAAAGAAAATAATCCCTACCAGGAATACAACACCTGTTTCGGCCACTTTGCAGGAGCTTTTAAAGGAAATGGCGGCTGAGAAATGCGATGCCTGTGTGATGGAGGTTTCTTCCCATGCTCTGGCACTGGATAGGGTGATTGGCTGTGATTTTGACTGTGCGGTATTTACCAATCTATCGCATGAGCATTTGGACTTACATAAAACTATGGAGAATTATGCACATACTAAAGAGCTTTTATTCACTCAGTTAGGTCATAATCTTAAAAATGGGAAGCTAAAAACAGCCATCTTAAATATTGACGATAAGTATTCTAAGGAATACAGGGCACATACACCGGCAGAAGTCATTACCTATGGTATAAATGATAAAACTGCTGATTTTTATGCTGATGAAATTTTATTTGATGACTGGAAAATGAGATTTGATTTGCATTTTTTAGGGGATATATACAAGGTAGAAGCTAATCTGGTCGGTTTATTCAACGTATACAATGTGCTTGCTGCTATCTGTACAGCTTTTGCAAAGGGAATTGCAATTTCTGATGCGATAGAAGCCTTAAAAAGCTTTTCAGGCGTCAGCGGAAGGATGGAAACAGTCCATACAGATAAAAACTATAAGATAATAATTGACTTTGCCCATACGCCTGATGGACTTATGAAGGTACTTGAAACTTTAAATAAGGTGCCGCATAACAGGATAATAACCTTGATAGGTCATAGCGGTGGCAACAGGGATTCTAGTATGCGCCCTGATTTGGGAAGGATAGCCTTGGAGAATTCGGATGAGGTTGTATTTACTGCGGATAACCCAAGAAATGAGTCGGTAGAACATATAGTAGAGGGTTTGGTTTCAGATTGTAATAAAACTAACTATACTGTTATTGAAGATAGAAAAGAAGCCATAGAATATGCATTTGGTATTGCAGGTGAAAATGATATAGTTTTGCTTGCCGGTAAGGGAGCTGAGCCTTATCAGGTAATTGGCAGTGAGTACCTGCCTTATAGTGAGATAGATACGGTAAAAGAGATTCTTGGCAGGATTTAAGGAGAAAATATGTGCGGATTTGTAGGATTTTGCAGTAAAAATGTAAAAGATAAAAATGTCATAAAAGAGATGAATAATCAGATTGTTCATCGAGGACCTGACAGTGATGGTTATTATTTTGACAAAGATGTAAACTTCGGTTTTAGAAGACTCAGTATAATTGACCTTAAAGAAGGCTCTCAGCCAATCTTAAATGAAGCGGAAGATGTGGCTATTATTTTCAACGGAGAGATTTATAATTATCAGGAAATAAGAGAAGAACTGGTAGCTAAGGGCTACAAATTTAAGACACATACGGACACTGAAGTTATATTACATGGCTATGAGGAATACGGCGAAGAAGGAATACTCTCTCTAAGCTTCGCGGAATGTTCGCTTTTACAATCTGGGACAGCAAAAAAGAGAGGCTGTTCGGAGCAAGAGACCATTTTGGAATAAAGCCTTATTATTATGCTATGACAGAGGGAGATTTCCTATTTGGCTCAGAAGTTAAGGCTTTCTTAAAGTACCCAAAGTTTAAGAAAGAGGTAAATGAAAAGGCATTAAAGCACTATCTGGTTTTCCAGTACAATCCTTTGGAGGAGACCTTTTTTAAGGGTGTAAAGAAGCTGAGACCGGGACATTATTATATATACGAAAACGGAAAAATGGAGATAAAAACCTATTACAATCTAACCCTTGATTATCAGAAGATGACCTTTGACGAGGCTGTGGATAAGATTGAGAATGAGGTTGAGGAGTCGGTTAAATACCATAAAATCAGTGATGTGGAAGTAGGCTCCTTCCTTTCAGGCGGAGTTGATTCAAGCTATGTAGTTGCAACCGCACTTCCGGATAAGACCTTCTCTGTAGGTTTTGATAATAAGGGCTTTAATGAAACTATGTATGCAAAGGAGCTTTCAGACAGCCTTGATATAAATAACTACTCAAAGCTCATTACACCTGATGAATTTTTCGAGGGAATAAATAAGGTACAGTATTATTCGGATGAACCACATGCGAATCTTTCTTCTGTGCCACTATATTTCTTATCAAAGCTTGCTTCCGAGCAGGTAAAGGTTGTACTTTCGGGAGAAGGGGCAGACGAGCTGTTTGCGGGTTACAATGAATATGCGGATGCACTTCCGCAGAGAATATACAGAAAACTGCCATTTGGCTTAAGAAACAAATTATATAAAAAATACAAGGATAGAAAGCATTTCAGCGGAAAAACCATAATAATGAAATATGGTCAGAAGGTTGAGGACAGGTACATAGGGCCGGCTGAAATAATGTCAGATGAACAGGCTAATTCGCTTGTAACTTCAAAGTATAAATACTGTAACTTCAAGGGATTTGACCAAGAAATACTATGACGAAGTTAAGGATATGGATGATATCTCAAAAAGACTCTACCTTGATATGAAGCTGTGGATAGTTGAAGATATTCTTCTGAAGGCTGACAAGATGACTATGGCAAATTCCATAGAGCTAAGAGTTCCTCTCCTTGATAAAAAGATGTGGGAGCTTGCAAGGACAATTCCCGTAAAACATAAGGTACATAATGAGATAACAAAGTATGCCTTCAGAAAGGCAGCTAAGAACAAGCTTCCTGAGGACTGGGCAAAGCGCAGGAAGTTAGGTTTTGTTGTTCCGTTTGTGGTGTGGATAAGGGAAGAAAAGTATTATAAGATTGTAAAAGAAATCTTTAATAAAGACTTTGTAAGTGAGTTTTTTGATAAAGAGAAGATAAATTCACTTTTAGATGACCATTTTAATAATATTGCCAACAACGGTCGTAAGATTTATACCATTTATACCTTCTTAAAATGGTATGAGATTTACTTTGTCGCACAGACGGCATAAGTTTCACAGGTTATAAAAGGAATAAAACTTAATTTGGAATAGATTTGATTAGATTTAAGGGAAAGCGTAATGAATAAGGCAGTAGTTTTAGGATGTAATTATTATATAGGACTTAGCATAATAAGATGTTTAGGACGAGAGGGTGTACATGTTGTAGCCTGTGACTATGATTTGAAAAATGCCTATGGTGCAAAGTCTAAGTTCATATCTGAATTTTTGACGATAGAGAATTTGAATAAATTCGGAGAAGAGGCCTTTACAGGGCTTATTGAGTATGGAAAAAAACAGACAGAAAAGCCTGTACTTCTTCCAACCCATGATAAATATGTTGAATTTATAGATAAATACTATGATGAGCTTGAGAAATATTATTTAATCAGCCAGGCCAAGGGGCTTAATTCGAAGCTTCTTGACAAGTGGACATTACACGATATTGCACTTGAAAACGGTGTGAAAATACCTGCAACAATCAGTGTTAATGATGAAAACTTAATAGAGAGGGTGAAAAATGAAGTAGGTTTCCCTTGTATAATCAAGCCTTTTGATACTGTAAAATTTACCAAGGTATTTAGAAACAAGGTTTTTATTTGCAAGAATCTTGAAGAAATGGAAACAGGCATAAAGAAGGCTAAAGATAATGATATAGAAATCTTTGTTCAGGAAATAGTACCGGGCTTTGATGACTGTATGCTTACCTATGATTATTATATTGCAAGAAACGGAAAAACCACCCACTATCTGACTGCACAGAAACAGCGCCAGTGGCCTATTAACTTCGGTGCTTCGGTATTTACTATTCAAAAATACAATCCTAAACTTGTGGAGATTTCAAAACCTTTCCTTGAGAATATAGGCTACAGGGGTTTTGGAGAAATAGAGTTTAAAAGGCATGAAAAGACAGGTGAGATTTACCTGATAGAAATAAACGCAAGAACTACCAACTTTAATAACATGATATACAAGTGTGGTATTAATATGCCTTACATTGCTTATCTTGACCTGACAGGAAATCTGAAAGAAAGTGACACTAAATTCCTGAATTATGACACTAAGTACGCATTTATTTACGGATTTGAAGATATGGTTGCAATCCTTAGATACAAAAAAACAGGGCAGGTTGGTATCTTAAAGTCTTTGGGCATTTCATTTTCAAGAAAATGGGCTCCTGCAATCTTTGCTATGGATGACCTTGGACCTTGGTTTTTCTTTAACAAGCGTTTGCTTGGCAAAGCTTTCAGGAAAATATTCAGGAGGAAATAGTGTATAAATTAGGAGTTATCGGAGGTATGGGACCTTTAGCCACTGTTAATTTTTATCAAAGAGTTGTACTAAATACAGAGGCTAAATGTGATAATGAGCATATTGATATGATAGTTTTAAATCATTCGACCATGCCTGACAGAACAAAATGCATTATTGAGAACAGAAAAACTGAATTTTTAGAAGCTATAAAGAAAGACTTTGCCATCCTTGAAAATATCGGAGTAGAGGCAGTTGCCATTCCCTGTAATACCAGCCATTATTTTTATGATGAATTTAAGAAGCTTACTTACTTAAAAATCATAAATATGATTGAGGAAACCATATTTGAAGTAAAGAAAAGCGGAGTAAAGAGAATCTCTGTTTTCGGAACTCTCGGCACCCTTAACTCTAAGGTCTATGAGAAATACGCAAAGGAATACGGACTTGAAGTGAAAGAGGTTTCCGAGGCGGATAAACAGGCTGTAATGGATATAATCTATAACATAAAGGAAACTAATAATTTGGATAACAAGCAGTTTACGGACATTCTAAACAGGTATTGTGATGATGAAACTGTTGGAATTATAGCCTGTACAGAGCTTAGTCTCCTCGATATTCCTGAATGTATAAATACTGTTGATGCCTTGAATGTGCTTGTAAAAAGAAGTATTGAGCTAAGTGGGGCGAAGGTGAAGTTGTAGGTAGTATAACTTATATTGACAATATGGCATATATTCCATATAATATTTATGAAGGAAAAAAATGGGAAAATTTATAGTTGAATTTTATGAAACAGAAAATGGAAATATTCCTGTGGAAGAATTTTTGAAGATGTTAGATGTAAAAATGAGAGCTAAGTTGCTTGGAATAATTAAGATTCTTCAAGAAAAAGGAAACAGGTTGAGAGAACCATATAGTAAGCATTTGGATGATGGAGATAGATAAGGCAAAAAAATATCGAAGTGACTATTTGGAAAGGATTGATAAAAAATGAGAAAAATTTGATGATTTTTTTGATGAGCAAATGAAAGATCCAGAGTTTAAAACAGAATATAATAACCTTCAACCTCGAATTTGATGTAATAAGAGCTATAATAGATGCAAGAACTACTCAAAAATCTAACACAAAAAAACAGCTTTCAGAAAAAACAGGAATTAATCGTGCAGATATTAGTAAACTAGAAAATGGAACAAGAAATCCAACTATAAATTTATTGAAAAGACTAGCAGATGGTATGGATATGATATTAAAAAAATTGAGTTCATACCAAAGAAAAGTTTGTAAAATTATTTTAATGATACAAGTGTCAAAAGTATAAAAATTCGATGCAAGCTTGCTTGCAAGAGAATTTATTATCTTTTGACACGCAAAAAATATGAGTAAGTAGCCATTTTTTGCAAAAAAATGAGCGGATTACGAATATTTTTGCAAGGATTGCGAGAGGTGAAGCCGAAGCAATCCTGTATCATTGGGTGTCAAATACTTTTGACACATACATCTTTTAATATTAAGGCAGAATCAGAAGAGGTTCTGCCTTTAATATATTTATTTTTTATCAGCCCCAACATAGTTACCAAGTAAAGTAAAGCTGTCAGCTTCGGCCTTAAGTCCGGTGATCGCATTTATGACGCCTGCATCGTTTAAGTTGCCGTCAAAGTCCACGAAAAAGCGGTATTGCCAACGTCTTTTCGGTATTGGCCTGGACTCTATATTTGTCATATTGATATTGTTGTAGATAAAATTGGAAAGGATGCTGTAAAGTGAGCCCGTCTTATGTGGTATTTCAAAGCTAATGCTGATTTTATCGGCATTTTCAAGGTAGTTATCTCCCTTTCCTATGACTATAAAGCGGGTTGCATTAAGTGTATCGTTTGCTATATTCTCAGCAAGAACCTTAAGCCCGTAAAACTCTGCATTTGCCCTGCTAGCTATTGCAGCCTGTTCCGGTTTACCGTCATTTTTAACTTTAAGCGCGCTTTTGGATGTGCTCCCATAGGCAAAAGTATTCCAATCAGGATATTTATTTAAGAAGTTTGAGCACTGAAGCAGTGGCTGTGGATGGCTGTAAACTTCGGTTATGTTTTCTAAACTTGCCCTGGGTAAGCCAAGGAGGGCATGGTCTATAGGTTCGATTGACTCCCCCAGAATATGTACTTTATATTCCGTAAGCAAGTCGTAAATATCCGATATGCTTCCGGTAGTAGAGTTTTCTATAGGAAGCACACCATATTCGATACTTCCGTTTCCTACTGCTTCGCAAACTTTTTTAAAGCTGTCAAAAGACTTTGCCTTTGCATCATTTCCAAAAAAGTCCTTCATTGCTCTTTCGGTATAGGTACCGCTTCCTCCGAAGAAACCTATATTATCAGATGAATATGAGGTGACAGCTAAAGAGTCTTTAGACACATCAGCTATTTTCCTGTACTGGTATTTACGGCTGATGGACATAATCTGAGAAAATAACTCTCTGAGGGCAGTTTTAGAAAAATCATCTTTTCCGAAGCTTTCTATGACTTCAAGCTTTTCTTTTTCTCTTATAGGATCGTAAACAGGCTTACCTGTGGATATTTTATAGTTTGCGACATCATCTGCTAACTTCATTCTTTCATTAAAAAGTGAAATAATCTGCTTATCTATTTCATCAATCTTGGTTCTGGTTACGCTTAAATCTACCATTTTTATCCTCTCAGAAATATCAATTTTAGCAAAAAGTTTTAATAATAACATCTTTATTATATTGAAATAGAGACAAAAAGGCAAGTATAATTATTATTAGAAAGTCACAGGGAGGTTTTGAATGCAGAAGAGAAGAGGTGGCAGTTGGAAAACAAATATTATTGTTATTCTGATAGGGATAGCATTCATTTTAGTATTTGTTATAGCCAGATTTTCAGGCAGGGTAATTCCAAATACAGAAGGTGCGGTTGGCAATTCAGCCTGTAATATTTATAATGGCGGTCTGTTCTGTGCAGATGATGAAAGAATTTATTTCAGCAATTTAAAGGATGGCGGTTCTCTTTATTCTATGTCTAAGGATTTAAGTGACTTTGAATATATGCAGGAGGATACCGCAGGTTATATAAATAATACTTCAAACTATATTGTCTATTCCAGACTTAACTATACAAGAAATGATAGTGTTAAACATGTACTCCAGTTTTCTTATTCCGGTATATACAGGGTGACTAAAAAAGGCAGCCATTCAATAGGTGGTATTTATTCTTATGATGTCGGTTCTGTTGGACTTATAGGCAATGAAGTGTATTATCAGAAGCATGAAAAAGATGGGAATATGAATCTTTACCGGGCAGGATTAGACGGTAAAAATAACGAACTTTTGCTGGAAGAAAAGGTTGTTCCGGGAACACTTACCAGCAGTAAAATATACTATGCAGGAGCAGAGGATGATCATTACATATATTCTTTTGACCCTGATTCCAGGCAGAAGGTTGTTATTTACAAGGGGAACTGTTATCAGCCGGCACTTATAGGAGGCAATATTTATTTTATTTCCCTGTCAAAGAATTATAATATAGCAAAAATTGATGAATTCGGTCAAAATCCTACGATTCTGGTTGATGAAAAGTGTGATTTTTACAATGTGACTCCGGATGAGCAGTATATAGTTTATCAGGTTGATGATGGTAAAAATAACAGGCTTGAGATGATGAATCTCTCTACACTTGAAAAGACAGTTATAAAGAAGGGCGATTATAACAGTATAAATATAATTGGTGACAGAGTATTTTTTAGGGAATTTGGAACCGATGAGGTATATTACTTTACACTATCTTCTCCAAGTCAGGTAGACACTTTCAATCCACCTGATCTTACAGAAGAGAAAAAATAAAGGAGAATTGTGAGTGGAAAATATGGATAAAAAAATAAAAGACATGGAAGTAAAAAAGCAGATAAGAAGCCTTAGATGGATAGCTTTAGGTATCTTTATAGTACCTATGATAATCTTTCTTATAGTATTTACATTTGTAATTGTGGCAAAAGCTTATAACTATGAATATGATAAACAATTTGGAGTATTTATAGGTATAGGCAGAGATAAAATAGATAGGCTTGAGGATTATCAGACAGTAATTATTGATGCGGAACATTTTACAAAAGCTGATATAAAGAAACTTAAAAAAGCAGGGAAAACGGTTTATACCTACTTAAGTATAGGCTCTTTGGAGGACTACAGAAGCTATTATAAGAGCTATAAACATCTGGCACTTTCTAAATATGATGGCTGGGAAGGTGAAGAATGGGTAGATGTTTCATCTAAGGCATGGCAGAAGCTTATGCTAAAGCGTGCAAAGGAGTTTAAGAAAAAAGGAGTAGACGGCTTCTTTATAGATAATTCAGATGTATATTATGAGTATAAAGAACCACGTATATACAGAGGGCTTGTGAAAAATTTTAACAGGAATTAAAAAAATGAATACAAAGCTGATTATAAATGGTGGTGATGTGTTTTGTAAGCAAGTATTTAAAAAGAAAAATAAAAATCTGAAGGCTATAGCTGACGGAGTAAATCAGGAGGGAGTATTTTTCTACACCGGTTGAGGATGAAAAAAAGGAAAAAGGAATTAACGGATTATTATCTTAAATATCTTAAAAAAAGTGGCTAAAACCGGAGTTCATATTTATCTGACAGAGTATATTACAGAATATGTGAATGATGCCGAGGGAGCTGAAGGATAAGATAGGAAATTACTGCAAAAAGTGTGGTTGGGACTATTATATTTCTGATAATCTGGAACTTGATTAGAAATCACAGTTAGTTCAAAAAGTACTTCACAAAGTCAACACAAATTAAAATTATTATAATGGCATAACAAATGAAACAAAGTTTTCAAGAGTTATGCCATTACTGATAATTTGGATTGTATAATTTAAGGAGGTAGATTATGGATAATTATAATGGATTCAATGAGAACGAAAGTAAGCAGGAAACTAACACAGGATATTATGGTAATTACCCTGTAAATGATGGAAACATGAATAATGAAGGACAGGGTAACAATAACCACAAGAAGAAAAAAAAGTCAAGTCCAATGGCATTTGTACTTGTCGCAGCACTTTTAATAGGCGGTTCAGCAGGTGGAGGAGTTTATCTTGGCAATATGCTTTCTGCCAGGCAGGTAGCTGATACTCAGGCAATAGCAAAAACTGCTACAGCAGAAACGAAAGAGAAAGAGACTAAGAATACAGTTACCCTTGCAACTACTGCAGACAGTGGAAACAATGTTACAGCTACAAGTTCAGATGTATCCGGAGTTGTTGAAAATGTAATGCCATCAATCGTTTCTATTAACAATGTATATGATGCAGTTACAACAGATATATTTGGACGTTCTTACAAGAATCAGAGTGGTGGAAGCGGTTCAGGTATAATTATAGGTCAGAATGATGATGAAGTACTTATAGTTAGTAATAATCACGTAACTGCTGCCGGGGATGGTGCACAGAACCAGAAGATTACGGTTACCTTTAATGATGAGACTACAGCAGAGGCAACTGTAAAGGGTGCTGACTCAGGAGCAGATCTCTCAGTTATCTCAGTTAAAATGTCAGATATAAAGAAAGATACTCTTTCAAAGATTAAAGTAGCTACTATAGGTGATTCCTCCAAAATGAAAGTTGGACAGATGGTAATTGCCATTGGTAATGCACTTGGTTATGGACAGTCTACAACGGTAGGCTATGTAAGTGCCCTTAACAGAGAAATTGCTAACGAAGACTATACCATGAAGCTTATACAGACAGATGCAGCTATTAATCCCGGTAACTCAGGTGGTGCCCTGCTTAATGCTAAAGGAGAGGTAATTGGTATCAACTCAGTCAAGTATGCAAGTACACAGGTAGAAGGAATGGGATTTGCAATTCCTGTTTCCACAGCACTTCCTATAATAAATGACCTTATGAACAGAGAAGAGATTTCTGAAAATGAGCAGTCTTACCTTGGAATTATGGGCAGAGATGTAACTAAGAATTATAACCAGATTTATGGTATTCCGATTGGTGCATATATTACTGATATTACATCAGGCAGCCCGGCAGATAAAGCAGGTCTTAAGATGGGTAATGTAATTACAGGTTTCAATGGAAGCCCTATCAAGACTATGAGTGAGCTTCAGGCAAAACTTGCTACAGTAAAAGCCGGAACAGTGGTTAAACTTACCATTATGCAGTATGACAATGGTAAATATGTAGAAAAAGAGGTTCAGGTAACTTTGGGAAACAGATCTGAACTTAAAGATAGTACCGGAAAGTCTGAAAATTCTTCGGAATATGGTAATGGAAATAACAATAACAATAGTAAAGGAAATAATAACAGCAATGAAGATGAAAATGGTTATGACATACCGTTTGGAGATTCAAATGGAAATTCAGAGGATAACCCATTTAATTTCTTCTTTAACCGTTAAGAAATAAGGTAAATAAAAATATTAGTTTGAAAAATAGGTCTCGTGTATGGAGGTTTGAATGCACTCCATATATGAGACTTATTATGTTGTGTTTAATCTTTGTAATATTCAAACAATTTATAATATTCAAATAAATTGTCGAACTTATGAAAAATATCAAAAAAATGGTTGACGAGAGTAATTTATTGTGTTATACTTCTCTCTGCAAGTGAGGTACAAAGTAAAAACTTCCTTGTGATAGGCGCGAGTGGCTCAGTTGGTGGAGTACAACCTTGCCAAGGTTGGGGTCGCGGGTTCGAGTCCCGTCTCGCGCTCTTTATTATTTTAAAGACTAAAGAGAGTCTGATTTTTCAGGCTCTTATTTTTTTTGCGATATAACGCTGCTTAACATAAACTTTATAGCTTAATACATTATAATTTGATATAATAATACAAGTATCAAAAGCATAAAAAAATTCTAAATATCATAATATTTTTTTAGAAGAAAGAAGGAGGACTAAATGCATTATTTTGTATCAGCCTTTGTTATTTTTGCTTCATTACACTATTTGTTTTTTTATTTTAACTGTATTTATCTATATTAAAATGGTAATAGCTGTAAAAACATAATAAAGATGTACCTGGATGGATATATAAAATCGGACATGCGATGAAAGGCAGAGGACGTGATTATTATGAAGATATCACAGATGCTTCTGCACTTAAAGAAGTTAATCTATTTTTATTAGGTTTAGTCCTTGCGCATATAATTGTTGTGATTGTAATGTATTTTAGAGGGCAAAGTATTACTGAAGCAATATATTTTTGCCTTAAAGGAGAGCTATTTATAGTGGTCGGAATAAGAATGCTTTGGATTATTTGCAAAACAGTAAGCCTTATTTCAAACAGAGCAAGAAAAACATCAGAAAAGAATCACGAATATGCTTCCACTAATGCTGTGATTGGTATGGTTTTGATGACAGCTTTTTCGTTTATGATGGTGGTATTTATGACAGGACTTCCTGCCAAACCTGTAGAGGTAAGCATCGCAGAAAGTCAGATAACTATAGGAAGCACAAAGGCATCAGAACTTTTAAAAGCCGGATTTAGCTTTTATACAAAAAATGCGGATACTGAGATTGTAAACCGCAGGGACAGTTATTTTCAATATGGAGAGCTGGTGGAGATTACACGTGATGGGAAGTCTTACGGAATAGTAAGCCTTACACCTGAGTGGGGTGATAAGGATAAACTTAAGGATTGTGTGATAACTTATTATTGTATATCGGCTGATAGTGAACAATTAGGCAATATAAAAAAATAAATAATACAAGTATTTCTAAATTAAAAGTATGATGATTTTTAAAAAAACAGAAAGCTTACGGATGTTTTTTTCTATAACTCCGGGAGATTATAAAGAAAGCAAAAATGATTTTAATTTTTCTCTGCAATTACAGACGAATAGTTATATGTTATGGAAACGCTATACAATTAAAGTAAATTTTTAATGAAGACTATAAGGCTGTTCAGTATGAGGTGATGGCACAACAGACTATATGGGAGTAAAAATCAGAATTTTATTAATATGGGAGATGAGGATGGCTAAAAATAAATTGGTAAAAAAGCGAATATTTGAAATAATTCAAATCGGAAGCAGAGAGGATGTGTCAAGCAGAATCGGAGATTTTGTAATAGTTACATCTATACTGCTTAATATTGTAGTGTTATTTCTTGGAACTTTCGAAGAATTAAGCAGATATTTTTAAAAATTTTCAAATTCATAGAAACAACTACTATTCTTTTTATTTTGTTTGGAGTATGTACTTAGAATATGGACAGCAGAATACATATATACGGATGTAGAAAAATGGAAAGCCAGATTTAAGTTTATTATATCGGCAGAAGGTATAATAGACCTGCTTACAATCTTACCGTTCTTTTTCCTGTATGGATTTGCTGCTTTTCGTATGCTGAGAGTAGTAAGAATCTTTCATCTGTTCAGAATAAACATGAACTATGACTCATTTAACGTAATTACTTCTGTATTAATGGAGAAGAAAAATCAGATTGTATCATCTGTGTTCATTATAGTTGTTCTTATGTTAGCATCCTCGCTTTGCATATATGGAGCAGAGCATGACGTACAGCCTATGGCTTTTAAGAATGCTTTTTCAGGTATATGGTGGAGTATGTCTACTATATTTACAGTTGGCTATGGTGATATTTATCCGGTTACTGTAGCAGGTAAACTTATGGGAGTAGTAATAACTTTCCTGGGAGTAGGCTCAGTAGCCATACCTACAGGCATAATCTCCGCGGGCTTTGTGGAAAATTATACAGAAATGCAGAGAAATAGACTTAATGAAGTAAGGAATAAGACTACAGGAAGCATAACTATAGAGAAAAAAGATGAAGATATTGGTAAAAATGATTACTGAATTAGAGAAAAAAATATGGAGTAGATATAGTTGTTATTTTAAGAGATGGAGTTATGGTGATGGCTGAAGATAAAGTAAGAGCTAAGGCCGGTGATGTTTTCATTTATAGAGAAATTACTTAAAAAAACGCGTTAAAGTTGGAGTTAGTGTTAAATTTACCTTGAATAATTAAAAAAATAAAAAGGGTATACTATTATTAATAAGAATAAATAGTGCAGAGATAAAGAGAGCACACCAGAGAAGGAGAGAAATCTTCTGTTTTGGTGTGCTTTTATTTTAGGGAATTTATGAGAAATTTCTTATTTGTATAAAGGAGAGCGATATGGAGGATGTTGTAAAAAGTTATGATGTAGTAGTTATAGGAGCGGGAGTAGTTGGAGCTGCAGTAGCCAGAGAACTTTCCAGATATGAGCTTAAGGTAGCTGTGCTTGAAAAGGAGGAGGATGTCTGTTCCGGTACTTCCAAGGCAAATAGCGGAATAGTGCATGCAGGACATGATGCAAAACCGGGTACCAATAAAGCAAAATTTAATATAGAGGGAAGCCGGATGATGCCGGAACTTGCAAAAGAGCTGGATTTTGAATTTGAAAATAATGGTTCTCTGGTACTTTGTTTTGATGATGATGACAGATATAAGCTTGGAGAACTTCTTGAAAGAGGCAACACTAATGGTGTTACAGGACTTAAAATTATAGAGGGTGATGAGGTAAGAAGGATTGAACCGGAAGTATCAGAGGAAGTGGTGGCAGCGCTTTATGTACCCACAGGTGGTATAGTCTGCCCATTTGGACTTACCATAGCTCTTGCAGAAAATGCTTGCGATAATGGGGTGGAATTTAAGTTTTTAACAAAGGTAGAAAATGTAAAAAAATATGAAGAAGGATTTGTTATTTCAACAAATAAAGGCGAAATAAAGACCAAATATATAGTAAATGCAGCAGGGGTGTATGCTGATGTCATACACAATTTTGTAAGTGATAATAAGCTTAAAATAAACCCAAGAAAGGGTGACTATTGCCTGCTTGATAAGGGGCTTGATGGCTTTGTAAAGCATACTGTATTTCAGCTTCCGGGAAAGAAGGGAAAGGGAATACTGGTAACTCCTACTGTACATGGCAATCCTATGTTAGGCCCTACTGCTACTGAAATAGATGATAAAGAGGGAAATGAGACAACTTTAGCAGAGCTTGACTATGTGATTGAAATGTCAGGGAAGAGTGTGAAGAATGTACCTTTCAGGCAGATAATTACATCATTTAGTGGACTTAGGGCGGCAGAAGCAGGAGGTGACTTTGTTGTAGGCGAAGCTAGTGATTGTGAAGGTTTCTTTGATGCTGCAGGTATTGAGTCACCCGGACTTACAAGTGCGCCTGCTATTGGAAAATATCTGGCAGAACAGATTGCAGATAAAGCAGGAGCCGGGAATAAAACAAATTGGAATGGTAAAAGAAAAGGTATTGTAAAAGCAGCTTTGCTTCCAATTGATGAAAGAGTAGAGCTAATAAAGAAAAATTCTAAATACGGTAAGATTATTTGCCGTTGTGAAGAAATAAGCGAGGGGGAAATTATTGATGCAATTACCAGAACTTTGGGAGCAACATCACTGGATGGGCTTAAAAGACGCGTAAGACAAGGAGCAGGAAGATGTCAGGCAGGATTTTGTACCCAGAGAGCCATGGAATTGCTTTTTGAGTATGCAGCTATTCCTGTTGAGAAAGTATGCAAAAATTCACCGGGTTCAGAGCTTTTGGTAGCAAAGGAGGGCAGGTAAGATGGAAAACAGGGATATAGTTATAATAGGTGGAGGTCCGGCAGGATTAGCAGCGGCGTTGGCAGCAAAAGAAGCGGGAGCAGAGGATATTCTTATTATTGAAAGAGATGTATGTCTGGGGGGAATACTTAACCAGTGTATACATAACGGATTTGGACTTCACACCTTTAAGGAGGAACTTACAGGACCTGAATATGCTGCCCGTTATGTTGATAAAGTATTAGAGAAAAAAATCCCTTTTAAGCTTGAGACAATGGTATTAAATATAAGTAAAGATCTTGAAATAACAGCAGTAAATGAAGAAGATGGACTTACCATTATTAAGGCTGAAGCTGTTATTCTTGCCATGGGATGCAGAGAAAGACCCAGAGGTGCGCTTAATATACCGGGTTTCAGACCGGCAGGAGTATATTCAGCTGGGACTGCACAGCGTCTTATAAATATAGAAGGAAAGATGGTAGGTAAGGAGGTAGTAATACTTGGTTCAGGTGATATAGGGCTTATAATGGCAAGAAGAATGACCCTTGAAGGGGCTAAGGTGAAACTGGTAGCAGAACTTTTGCCATTTTCAGGTGGACTTAAGAGAAATATAGTCCAGTGCCTTGATGATTTTGATATTCCGCTTCGCTTAAGTCATACAGTGGTTAAAATTCATGGTAAAAAAAGAGTTACAGGGATAACTCTGGCAAAAGTTGGAGCTGATAGAAAGCAGATTCCCGGTACTGAGGAATATTTTGACTGCGATACCTTGCTTTTGTCAGTCGGACTTTTGCCGGAAAATGAACTTTCCAAATCAGCCGGAGTAGAGCTAAGCGGTATAACAGGTGGTCCCAGGGTAAACGATAAACTCACTACAAATGTAAAAGGAATTTTTGCCTGTGGAAATGTATTGCACGTACATGATCTTGTTGATTTTGTATCAGAAGAAGCAGCTATAGCAGGTGAAAATGCAGCAGTATATGTGCTTAAAAAGAAGGAAGGCTATGAAGTGGGTGATAATCAGATAGCTTATATAGATATAAAAGCTGAGGGAGGGGTAAGATATACAGTTCCACAAAAAATAAGTATTGGTCTGATGAGTGATAAGTTAAAAGTACGTTTCAGAGTTGGAAATGTATATAGGGACAAATTTATCTCGGTATATGCCGGTGAAGAACGTATTATACATAAAAAAAAGAAGGTATTGGCACCTGGTGAGATGGAAGAAATTTTATTAGAAAAAGATAAACTTATTACAATACCGGATATTTCAGCTATAAAAGTTTGTCTTGAGGAGGACTGATATGGTAAAAAGAGAATTAACCTGTATTTCCTGTCCAATGGGCTGTCAGATGACAGTCTGTATGGAGGGAGGAGATATAAAGGTAACTGGTAATACATGTAAACGGGGCGAAATATATGCAAAAAAGGAAGTAACGGATCCAAGAAGGGTAGTAACCTCCTCAGTAAAGTTAAAGGAGGAGAATTAGCCAGAGTTTCAGTAAAGACAGAGACTGATATCCCTAAAGATAAGATATTTGACTGTATGGCAGATATTTTAAAAGCTGAGGTAGAAGCACCTGTAAAAATAGGAAATGTTATTATAGAGAATTGTGCAGGTACTGGTATAGCTGTTATTGCAACAAGGAATGTAGAAAAACAAATATAGAAAAGGTCAGAAAAACTAAAATTGCCTCCTACTTGCAAAAATAATTGATTATTGGTATAATCAAACAAATGTTTGCTTTAGGAGGCAATTAGCATGAGAAGTTTCAGAAAAAAATGAAAAAGAATATTTTTTTGTTTTGCTTTCTGTTGTAACAGTGATATTTGCAGGAAGAAAAAAATTGGTGACTTTAATTTAACGAATTATTTTAATGAAATAAAAAAACATATACTGAATCAGATATTGTTAAAAACATTGATATTAAAAAAATACCGGAATATTCAGGGGTTCCATCCGTTGAAATAAATGGAAATGTACCGTTTTTTTCAGATAAAGATAAGAAAAGAGTAGAAGAATATAGTGATCTTGATAAATATGGCAGATGTGGTCCGGCATTTGCCAAAGTAGGAAAAGAGCTTATGCCTGTAAAAGAGAGAGAGTCAATACGGGACGTAAGACCAAGTGGCTGGCATACTGTGAAATATGAAAATATAATTAAAGACAGATATCTGTATAACCGTTGTCATCTGATAGGATATCAGCTTGCAGGAGAAAATGCAAATGAGAAGAATCTTATTACAGGTACAAGATATCTGAATGTTGAAGGAATGCTTCCGTTTGAAAATGAAATTGCAGACTATGTAAAAGCTACAGGTAATCATGTGCTTTATAGAGTAAGACCTATATTTAAAGGAAATGATTTAGTAGCACGAGGTGTACAAATGGAGGCAAAATCTTTAGAGGATAATGGAAGAGGAGTATCTTTTAATGTATATTGCTACAATGTTCAGCCGGGAATTAAAATAAATTATAAAAGATGGAAGCAGTTATCCGGATAGTAAAATAAAGGCCAAAAAAAGCTCCGAAGAATAAAAAAATAAGAAGAAAAAGTAATATTAAGCATAAAAAAATATTCTAAATATTCTGAAAATAAAAAAACCAAAAAATACTTGCATATTTATTTTTGACTGTGCTATACTACTTATCGTTGTTGATGGGCTATCGCCAAGCGGTAAGGCAACGGACTCTGACTCCGTCATCAAAGGTTCGAATCCTTTTAGCCCAGTTACAATTAAAGCACTCGTATGGAGTGCTTTTTTGAATATAAGGGGGTATTATGGCTAAGAATGTAATGACTTATGAAGGACTTCAGGAGCTTGAGAAAGAACTGGAAAACCTCAAAGTAAATCGTAGACGTGAAATAGCTGAGAAGATTAAAGAGGCCAGAGAGCAGGGAGATCTTTCAGAAAATGCAGAGTATGATGCAGCAAAGGATGAACAGCGTGACATTGAAGCAAGAATAGAAGAATTGGAAAAAATACTTAAAAATGCAGAAGTATTTTTAGAGGAAGATGCTGAAAAAGGTACTGTAAACCTTGGTTCTACGTTTACTCTTCTTGACATGGAATATGATGAGGAATTAGTTTATAAGCTTGTTGGTGCAACAGAGGCAAACAGCCTTGAAGGTAAGATTTCTAACGAATCACCAGTAGGAAGTGCACTTAAAGGAGCTAAAGAAGGCGATATAGTTGAAGTTGATACACCGGCTGGAACACTTAGATATAAGGTAATCAAGATACATAAGTAATAGGTAAGGAGAAAGATAGTGGCACAGGAAAATCAGACACTTGACACTAATGAACAGGTCGAAATTCGTAAGGAAAAGCTTGCTGCTCTTAAAGAAGCAGGGAAAGATCCTTTTATAACAACTAAATTTGATGTTACAAATCATTCTGTAGATATAAGAAATGATTTTGAAAAATTTGAGAATAAACAGGTAACTATAGCCGGCAGGATGATGTTTAAACGTATCATGGGTAAGGCAAGCTTTTGTAATTTATCCGACAGATACGGTAGTATGCAGTGCTATGTAGCAAGAGACTCTATCGGTGAAGAGGCTTATGCGGATTTTAAGAAATATGATGTAGGTGATGTAATCGGAGTTAAGGGCTTTGTATTTAAGACAAAGACAGGTGAAATTTCAGTACATGCCGAAGAAGTTACCTTACTTACCAAGAGCCTCAGACCGCTTCCTGAAAAGTATCACGGACTTAAGGATACAGAGGCAAGATACCGCCAGAGATATCTTGACCTTATCATGAATCAGGATGTAAGAAATACATTTGAGAAAAGGTCACAGATACTTAAAGAAATTCGTTCTTTCCTTGCAGAAAAAGACTTTATGGAAGTAGAAACACCACTTCTTGTTGAAAATGCAGGTGGAGCTGCGGCAAGACCGTTTTTCACACATTACAATGCTCTTGATGAAGAAAGAAAGCTTAGAATTTCTCTTGAGCTTTATTTAAAGCGCCTTATAGTCGGTGGTTTTGAAAGAGTATTTGAGATTGGCCGAGTATTTAGAAATGAAGGTGTAGATACCAGACATAATCCTGAATTTACACTTATGGAGCTTTATCAGGCTTATACAGATTATAACGGAATGATGGATCTTACTGAGGAGATGTTCAGATATCTTGCTGAGAAGGTTTGCGGAAGTGCTGTTATATCTTACAATGGAATAGAGCTTGATTTCAGCAAGCCGTTTAAGCGTATAACTATGCTTGATGCAGTTAAAGAATATTCAGGTGTAGACTTTAGTGAAATAACTACAGATGAAGCAGCTAAGGCTATAGCTACAGAAAAAAATATAGCTTTTGAGTCTCACCATAAGAGAGGTGACATAATCAACCTTTTCTTCGAGGAATTCTGCGAGGAGAAGATGGTACAGCCTACATTTGTTATGGATCACCCTGTTGAGATTTCTCCGCTTACCAAGAAAAAGCCGGGAGCAGAGGATAGAGTAGAGCGTTTTGAGCTTTTCATAAATACATGGGAAATGTGTAACGCTTATTCAGAGCTTAACGATCCTATCGACCAGAGAGAGCGTTTTGCTGCTCAGGATGCTCTTGCTGCGGCTGGCGATGAAGAAGCAAACCATACAGATGAGGATTTCCTTACAGCTCTTGAGTACGGTATGCCTCCTACAGGCGGTATTGGTTATGGTATAGACAGACTTGTAATGCTTCTTACCGATTCAGCTTCAATCAGGGATGTACTTCTATTCCCTACCCTTAAGAGCCTTAACCCTGATAAGAAGACCGCTTCATCTGTAAACACAGAGACAAAGCCGGTAGAGAAGATTGATTTCTCTAAGGTTGAAATAGAGCCTCTTTTTGCCGATACAGTAGATTTTGAGACTTTTAGTAAGTCTGATTTCAGAGCTGTTAAGGTAAAAGAATGCGTAGCAGTACCTAAGAGCAAGAAATTATTACAGTTCACTCTTGATGATGGTACAGGCACAGACAGAACTATCCTATCCGGAATTCACGCATATTATGAGCCTGAGGAACTTATTGGAAAGACTCTTATAGCTATCACAAATCTTCCTCCAAGAGCTATGATGGGAATTGAGTCCTGTGGTATGCTTCTTTCAGCTATTCATAGTGAAGAAGGAGAAGAGAGACTTAACCTGCTTATGGTTGATAACAGGATACCTGCGGGGGCGAAGTTGTACTAATTAAGAAGTTAGTTGTTAAAAATGCAGTTGTGAAAATAATATGAAGTACTAAAGTAAAACGGTTGGATTTATATCTGACCGTTTTTATGTTATTCACATTTCTATTATTACAAAATAAAATTAAATTTGGCAAAGACTGAACTTAGTACTTATGATATAATAATTATATGGGATGGATGTCAAAAATAATAAATTCTTTTTACAAATAAGTTTAATAGAATTTTTATACTTTTGATATAATAGCAACAACTCAAGGAGATAAGAACAATGCCAGATTCAACAGATAAAATTTTTAAATGACCTTGAGGCAGAACAAATTCGCCGCCCCTGATCTTACAAGAGAAGACTTACAGAAATCATACAATAAACTGGAAGAACAAAAATTTTTCCTGATATAGATAGAATAAAATTCATTGCTGATTTAGGTGCTTGCAAAGAGATTGGATATCACTATGAGCTTGTTTGTAAAGACTGGGAAGAAGGTAAAAATCTGCGTTTAGAAAGCAGTTTTGATAAACATGGAGCAGAAGGGATTGAGTTTTTGTTTGACTGGTTGTTTAAGTATAAAGATGAAAGGTTAAGAGTATTTACCGCTTTTTTAATAGCAGAAATTCTTACTAAATTGAAACATAAAAGATTTTTATATATCTTTTTGTGACAAACTTATTCCTATTCTGACTTCACTCATAGAAACTAAGGACAGTAATCTTCGCCAAAAGGTAATCATAGCTTTTGGCTGGGTAGGTTCATCAGAAGAGATAGATATTTTAACAAGGCAAATGTTAAGTGATAATGATGCTCTTTGCAGGACCTGGTCTGCAACAAGTCTTATGCAAATGTCATTTCACAGAGTAAAGACAGAAATAATACAAAAAGAAACAGCAAAAACATTTGCCCGGGCTATTGAAGCGGAAAAAGATTTGTATTCCTGCGGTATTATGATAGAAGCAGCTCAAACATTGTTTGGCAAAAAGTGGCTATCTTCATCTGCTTTAGAAAATAGAGAAATTTCAAAAATAGAAAAGGCAGGAAAATCTGCTGTAAGGTTTTTAAGTAAGTATGGTGTGTGATTATTGATTAAATGATGCTGTACAGTTATTAGCAGGAAGATGTATTGTAAGCGAAGGAGTCAAGTGGGATAATGGATAAATTAGAAGAAAAAAGGCAGCAGGAAAAAGAGATGGTTACTCTTATGATAAAGCTGTATTGTAAAAAGAAGCATAGAAGTAAAACTTCACTTTGTTCTTCCTGTCAGTCATTATATGAATATGCAATGCTTCGTAGCAGTAACTGTCCGTTTATGGAGACAAAGACATTTTGCTCCGGTTGTAAAGTGCATTGTTACAAGCCTGAGATGAGAGAAAAAATAAGGGAAGTAATGCGCTTTTCGGGGCTACGCCTGATATTTTATCACCCTATTGTGGCAATCAGCATATGTTGGAGAGCGTTAAAAATAAAAATAGATGAAAGATTAGAAAAAGATAATCAAAAATTGTAAAAAAATTGAAAGTGAGATTTATTAAACAGACGGCAGATAGCTTAAACTAGCCTATCAGCCGTTTGTTTTAATTTATAACCTAATCTTCATAATAAATACCAAAATTGAGATGTCTCATATAATCACTTCTACCGAATAGAATTTTGTTCTACAAACATTTTATCATTTTCAATATGATAAAATGCAATATAAGCCTTAAAAACTACAAAATAGTATCCTGTAAAGCTATTTTCATAGTAAAGTGGAGAGCCGGAACTAGGATAATCAGCTTTTGCTTCTACCTTATCCATTAAATCATTAATGTATTTTAAAGTAGTATCATAATTCTTTGAAGCTTCAAAAACTTCTTTCCAAATTCGGTCGAGGTCACGAACCGCAATTTTGGAATATTCTATTTTGTGTTTCATGATTTTTTACTGCGAAAATATGCACGAACATCATCAGATGGAACATATCCTTCTTCCTCTCCGGAGTTCTTGCCTTCGTTCAGTTCGCACATCAGGCGAAGCATAGCTTTTGCCTTTTCAAACTCTTCGTCTTCGGCAATATCCCTAATTGTATACTTACCTCTTCCGTTTACTGTTAGATAAACAGGGGAGCCGACAGAGACTTTTTCCAGTACGGTATTGTAATTACGAAGATCTGAAACAGGGCTGATATTAGCCATCAAATCACATCCTTTCTGTTGCAATAATATCATAAGACAAAATTTTAATCAATATTATTAGTAAAATTTTACTTTAACCCATCTTCTGACAAAAAGTATACCTTATCACATACCTCATCAATAAACTTTCTGTCATGAGAAATGCTGATAATTGCTCCCGGAAACTCTTTTAGAATTTTCCTGATAACAGGACCGGAGAGAGGAGAGAAATTCCTTGTCGGTTCATCTAAAATAAGTACATTTGCACCTGATAAACTCATTTTTAAGAGGAAAATCTTTGCCTTCTGTCCAACGGAAAGTTCAGAAATTGAGTGCTCCATTTCATCAGCGGTATAATTCAGAGAACCTAAATATGTACGGATTTTAGTACGTTCTTCCTTATCACCCCTTGGACATAGATATTCCACAGGAGTTATATTTAATTGCAATAATTCTTCATAATTCTGCGGCATATACTCAGCCTTAATGTCTGTTCTGGCAAGCAGATTTTCAGCAATTTTATGAAGGAGAGTTGTTTTGCCTGCTCCATTTTTACCTATGATACAGACTTTTTCAGAGCCGCGAATTTTAAGAAAAATATTTTCAGACAGAATCCTCTTTCCGTCAGGAGTGAAAAGCTTAGACAATTCATAGTCAATCACTGTTTTACCTATCGGAATAGCAGAATTTTTACTTCCCGAGCTTAAAAAAGATGGCATCTTCCTGTTCGGGTTTATTTGTCATATTTTCATCTTCACGTTCAAAACGGTGTGATATAGACTTTACACTATGCATTTTCTTCTTCAGAAGCCTTCCGCCGGCCGGATCACGCCTTGATATAGTAGCCTGCGCATGGTCTACACTCTGATAAATGCGCTTTAATTTTTCGTCACGTATTTTTTTGGCACGTTTATCATTTTTATACTGTCTTTCCTGATTTTCAAAGCTTGTCAGACGTTCTTCTTTATATCTTAGATAAGGAAACCTTGCTACTGTATACTTACTTATTGTTTTTCTCTGAATCTGTTCAAGATGGATTATCATATTGGCTGTATTTTCAATCAGCACCTCATCATGAGAAATGAATAATACAATATGTTTCCAGTCTTTTATTATATGCTCGAGGAGTTCCAAAGTTTCTACATCGAGGTCATTGGACGGTTCGTCAAGCAGAAGTACAGTCGGTTCTGAAAATAAAAGTTTCATTAGTCCTGCCTTTACTTTTTCACCGCCGGAAAGAGTTCCCATTAGCTGTTCTCTATAAAAAAAGTCTGTCGGAAGATTAAAATCTTTTGCCATTTACTGAGAGCCTTGGGAGTCTGTGAGAGAAAATTTTCTTCTTTCATAAAATAATCATATACACTTAATTTGAGATATTCTGCCGGAAGCTCCTGTGGGAGATAAGCAATGCATTCGTTAGCTTTTATTAATTCCCCATTGGTTTCACAGTATTTATCAACAAGTTCAGTATCATAAATCCATTTTAAAAGTGTAGATTTTCCGTTTCCTTCCTCACCTATGATGACAGCTTTATCTCCATCATTTAAAGTACAGGAAAAAAATCATTCAGTATAATACGCAAATCTTTTTATGTGTAATGGTTAAATTTTTTTATTTGTAACATATATCCTCCTAATAAAAAAAGTGTGTGCTTGCACATACTTCGCGCGCGAGCGGTGCAGTGAGGCAAACTTACCTGCCGCGAGCTGTGCATACTCGGAGAGATTTTTATTTAATAGGAAATTTCTTAGAAATTTCCTATTAAATAAAAAGCCTGCTTCAGTTTTCCCGAAACAGACTATGTTACAATCTTTACATTAACAGATAAATATATGCCATATAAATTTTTGCTTAGCTAAAAAAATTCATAGAAATACCCTGCCAAAAACAAAAAAATACACATGTAATCAGTAATCAAGATTTATAAGTAATCTAATTCAGGAAAAACGGACAGACCTACTCCTTAGAACTTTTGGTCTGCTATTACTCTGTTAAATTACTTATTAATAATCATTCTGTCACCTGTCACTATGTGCCTTTCTCTTTTATAATTTCAATCATATCAAAAAAAGAAATTTTGTCAAGGAAAAATAACGGGAAATTCTAAATTATTAAATTGAATAGTTTTGAAAAAAACTGAATTATTTGGTATAATATAAGGCAGATGAACATACTATTTTTAAAGGGGATGAAAAATGTCACTGGATAATAAACTAGGTATAAGTGATTCTTTAAACTTACTAATGAAGAAGAAAAAAATCAGTAAGAAAAAGCGTTGGAAATATTTCAGACAGGATTTTTAAATAGTTTACAGGCAGGTTCGCTAGAAGCACTTATTCAAATTCATAAATATTTATTTGAAGATATATACAACTTTGCCGGTCAGCTAAGAACAGTTAATATGTCGAAGGGAAACTTTAGATTTGCCCCTGCAATCTATCTTAATGAGGCTCTTAAGAGTGTAGAAAAAATGCCACAATCAACCTATGATGAAATCATAGAGAAGTATGTTGAAATGAATATTGCCCACCCTTTCAGAGAAGGAAACGGAAGGAGTACAAGGATATGGCTGGACTTAATTCTAAAATCAGAAATTAATATGGTTGTAGATTGGAGCAAAGTAGACAAAGATGATTATCTTTTAGCAATGGAGAGGAGCCCGATAAAAGATATTGAAATAAAATACCTTCTTTCCACCGCCTTGACTGACAAAACAGATGACAGAGAAGTATATATGAAGGGGATTGATTACAGCTATTATTACGAAGGATATGCTACTTATAAAACAGAAGAATTGTAGAAAAATCGATTGAAAAAGTTATAGAATAATATGAGGTGGTATATGGAAAAAGATCCTTTTGAGGAGTATGAAAAGAATCTGAACCCGATAAAGTCAGTAAGGGATATGCCCTGAGTACAGCAGTCGGACTTCGTGCAGTAGATGGGTTAAAACCTTCTAAATATTTGATTGATACAGCCATTAAAAATATTGAAGGTGCTATAACGATTAAAGAAGCACAAAGTCTGATTGAAAACTATTATAAAGAAAGACCCGTAAATTTGTCTGACGAAGATCGTACAGAAGAGGCTGATAAGGTGTCATCACGTATTGTAGAGATTCTTTCCGAAACAGCATTTTCATTTTCGCCAACAGAGTATATTTCAATTCACAGAAAACTGTTTCAAGGTATTTACAAATATGCAGGTAAGATTAGAGATTATAATATTACAAAAAAAGAATGGGTGCTTGATGGAGCAACTGTTATGTATGGAAGTGCTTCAGAACTGAGAGCTACACTGGAATATGATATTTTGCAGGAGAAAAACTTTAATTATAAAGGACTGTCAATGGATGATATTATCCATCATCTTGCACTTTTTTATTTCCAGATTATGGCAAATTCATATTTTTGGAGAAGGTAATACAAGAACAACAGCAGTATTTTTTTATTAAATATATAAGAACACTTGGATTTTTCAGCTACTAATGATATATTTGCAGATAATGCCCGGTATTTTTAGAAATGCACTTTGTTAGAGCTAATTATACAAGTCTGCAAAATGGTATCCATGAAACAACGGAGTATTTAGAAGTATTTCTTAGAAATCTTTTGCTGGGAGAAAAGAATGAACTTCACAATCGAAACCTATATATAAGTGGACATTGGAGTAATAAAAAAGTGGACATTGAGACTGAAAAAAAGTGGACATTGAGACTGAAAAAGTGGACATTGAAAGTATACTTTTGCAAAAAGGAGCAGAGTTTTCTACTAAAACCACTATTCATATCCATAGATTGTTTAGAAAATTTGGTTTTGATGAAATCTTTGGGAGAAGTGCAGTTATGGAATTTCTTGAACTGAAAAGTTCAGGTACATCTAAACTGCTGTCTAAATTAGTACAATCGGGTATTATTGAAGCAGTTTCGATGTTATGGAAAAAGGAAAATATAAATTTAAAACTTTTAGTTGACACAATTATCTGGTATAATGGATGTTGTTATGGGATTATAAGGTTTATACTTGTTAAATCTCGTATATTATAAGAAATAATTTTAATTTTGGAGGACAAAATAGTGGCAGATTTTCAGGATAAAGGTATATATTTAGGACATAGCGGGTTTTTGCTTGAACTTGAGAGCGCAACTTTGATTTTTGATTGGTATCAGGGCGAGATTCCACCACTCAGAGGGGATAAACCTGTATACATATTTGCAAGCAATATTAATCAGGATCATTTCAGACCGGAAATATTTGGGGCAGTTGAACAGCTTCCACACGCTGAGATTTTTCTAGGCTATGATCATTCGATTTCTGAAGTTGATACATTTTTAGACAGCCTGCCTGAGAAGATTCAGGATCATGTCAGCTGCTTTGATGGGGAAGCACGTCTTTATTCAGAAAATGGAGAAATGCTTGTAAGCTCTATTACCGCTACAGAGAATGGAGTGGCGTTTATAGCAGAAATTGAAGGTAAAACTATACTTCATGCAGGGACTCTTTATCTTAACCAGACAGCTTCAGAGGAAGAATACAATACATGGTATGAGAAAATGAAGCTAGATCACCCTGAATTAAATATCGCTGATTATGACAATTATCTTGAACATTGTGAAGATGAATTTGAAAAGTATACAGAGAAGCTTAAAGACAGAAGCTTTGATTATGCAATGCTACCTCTTGAGCCAAAGTTTGGCGATATAGGAGAGCGTACAATTAAGAGATATATGGAAGTGGCTGATTATAAGACCTGGTCTCCAATGCAGTTACATGGAATGTATGAAATTGTGGATGAATTTGTAACTAATTATCCGGAGTTTTCTAAAAATATGATAGGTGTTACAACAAAGCCAGGTGTTAAACAGGCAATAAAGACTGGAGAGAAGTATAATTTGTACTAGGTATTTAACTAAATATAAGATTTGAGAAGATTTTCTAAAATACCAGGTGTAAATAAAAGAATGTGAAAGTTTTGTCAAAACAAGAAAGGTTAAAGAATGATTACGATATATGGTAGTAAGATGTGTCCCGACTGTCAGAATTGTAAGTATAATTTTGACAAATATAGTGTAGAATACAAATTTTTAGATGTACATACAAATTTGCAGTATTTAAAAAGAGTTTCTTTATTACAGGGATACCAATCTGGTATTTGACAGGCTTAAGAAAGTATATGATATCTGTTATCCTGCCTGCATAGATGAGGATGGCACTGTATTTACTGATTGGGAGACTTATCTCAGAAATAAAGGACTGGAACCAGTTTATCTGGCATAGTTTTAATTAAAATATTAAAAGCACATAAACTAAGGTATAATCCTTAAATGGAAAACTTAGAATATGTGCTTTTTGTTTATGTTTAACCCAAATTAAGCTTAAGCATTTGCAACTTCATTTAATTTTTCTAAAAGCTCATCAGAATCAAGACCGTGTACAAGGCAGGCATCATCAAGTGATTCCATAAGTGAAGATGGACAGCCTATACAGTGCATTCCGGCATCCATAAGGATTTCTGCAGCCTCCGGATATGCCTGTAATATATCACCCATAAGCATATCGCCTGTAATCTTATCACTATTGTTTGAAGACTTTCCAAAGAAAAGCTCTATATCGTCTTCTACAGTTCCGATTCCTGCTATACCGAAGTTCTCTACAAGAACTTTCGCTACATTTGGGCTGAGGAAGGCAGGAAGTGTAGGTCCTAAGTGAATATCCTTAACTCCGAGGTAGAGGAGGGCAAGAAGAACTATAACTGCTTTCTGCTCATACCAGGCTATATTGTATGTGATAGGAAGGTCATTTATACTCTCTACTCCGAATACTTCCTTAAGCTTAAGTGCTATAACTGCAAGTGAGTATGAATCATTACACTGACCGGCATCAAGTACTCTAGGTATGCCGTTGATATCACCTAAATCGAGCTTATTGTATTTATACTTGGCACAGCCTGCTGTAAGTATAACAGCACTCTTTGGAAGAGCCTTGGCAAATCTGTATAATAGTTACGGCTCTTAGCCCTGCCGTCACAGCCTGCCATAACTACAAAGCGGGTGATAGCGCCTGATTTAACTGCCGAAACAACCTCTCCTGCAAGAGAAAATACCTGGCTGTGTGCAAAACCGCCGATAATCTCTCCAGTCTCTATTTCTGTAGGAGGAGGACATTTCTTAGCCTGCTCGATAATTGCTGAAAAATCTTTAGTTTCACCATATTTTCCAGGGATATGTTTACAGCCAGGAAAACCTGCTGAACCGGTAGTATAAAGCCTGTCCTTATAGCTGTCTTTAGGAGGAACTATACAGTTTGTAGTCATAAGGATAGGTCCGTTAAAGCTCTCAAATTCCTCTTTTTGTTTCCACCATGCATTACCGTAGTTACCTACAAGATTTGAATATTTCTTAAGCTCAGGATAGTAGTGTGCAGGAAGCATTTCTGAGTGTGTATACACATCAACACCGGTACCCTGTGTTTGTTCGAGCAGCATTTCTATGTCTCTGAGATCATGTCCGGATACGAGGATGCCGGGATTTTTACCAACACCGATATTTACCCTGGTAATCTCAGGATCACCGTAAGCAGTTGTATTTGCAGTATCAAGAAGAGCCATACCCGACACGCCGTATTTACCTGTTTCAAGGGTAAGTGCTATAAGTTCGTCTACAGTAAGGCTGTCATCAAGGGTTGCAGCAAGTGCTCTCTGTAAAAAGATATCCACTTCCTCATCATCCTTAAGAAGTGCATTAGCATGCTTTGAATAAGCTGAAAGTCCCTTAAGACCATAGATTATAAGCTCGCGAAGAGAACGGATATCTTCATCTTCGGTAGAAAGTACACCTACGGTTTTAGCCTTCTCAGGGAAGGTTGCCTCATCACCGTTCCAAAGAGCGGCAGCAGGAAGACAGACTGTATCTTTTACACTCTTTAAAAGCTCTTCCTTAACAGTAAGAGTTTCTATTATCTTAGCTTCAATAGCCTCCTTATCAAAGTTTGCATTTGTTATTGTAATAAACAGATTAAGTGTGATAAGGTGGTTTACTTCCGCGCTTACGGGAGTGCCTTCTTTTCTGAGGGCAGTAGTTACAGCTGAAATTCCCTTGGTTACATAAATTAAAAGATCCCGAATATTAGCTACTTCAGGAGTCTTACCACAGACACCACTTACTGAACAGCCTTTTCCGCCTGCAGTTTCCTGACATTGATAACAAAACATTTTATTCTCCATATTAACCTCCAAAGTATTTATTCCTAGTTATTTTCTAGGCTTATTTAGAGATTATAATGTTGTAATAATAATAAATATGTTGGTATAACAACAAAAAGAAAAATCTTGACAAATTTTAGTTTTATAATAAGATTAGGGTGTCAAAAGATAATAAATAATAAAGGTTAGCGGTTATTATACATATAAGTCGGGAGTAGAAAATGATTAAGATAGATTTGGTAACAGGATTCCTAGGCTCTGGTAAAAACAACTTTTATAAAAATATGTAAGGTATTTTATAGATAAAGGACAAAAAATCGGAATACTTGAAAATGACTATGGCGCTATAAATATAGATTTAATGCTTTTAGGAGACCTGATTGGGGATAATTGTGAGATTGAAATGATAATTGGAGGTGGAGATCCTGAGACTCATAAGAGGAGGTTCAGGACTAAACTGATAGCTATGGCAATGAGTGGTTATGACAGAGTTATAGTGGAACCTTCCGGTATATTTGAACCGGAGGAATTCTTTGATTTACTACATGAAGAGCCTCTTGATAGCTGGTACGAGGCAGGTAGTGTAATAACGATAGTGGATGTGAGTTTTGAGACGGACATGTCTGAGTCTTCAAGATATTTGCTTGCAACACAGCTTGCAAGTGCAGGAGCTATAATATTTAGCAGGCAGGAGAATTTTAAGTATAAAGATGTGGAAGGAACGATAACTTACTTAAATAGCATGCTTGAAGAAATAAAGTGTAAAAGAAGGATAAAACCAGAGGATATCGCACCATCAACAGGAAGATTTGACAACTGTAATTTTAATGAAATTTCTGGAGCTGGTCATGTAATTACAGATTATGAAAAGAAATTTATTGAATTAAAAGATTATTCTTCGATTTTTTTGTAATGGGTTCCAGGATTACAAAAAGATAATTTAGAGAAAAATGCAAAAAAATAATCTTTTGAAGATTATAAAAAAATTTGGTAAGGTGATTAGAATTAAAGGGATTTATAAAGGAAGTTGATAAATATTATTTTATAAATATGACAAAGAATAATATTGAATTAAACAGGATAGATAAGGGACAGGATATACTCATAGTAATAGGAGAGGGGCTTGATGAAAAATATAAAAAGAAGAACTGGATGTATAAAAAAATACAAGATAATTGAATATTCAAAAATATAATATGATATTGATATTATATAAGAAATACGTAAAAATTACTGTTTTTAGAAAAATATTTACTAATTATTGTATGTATAAAATTGTAAAAAAATAGTGTTAATGACGTTGATTAAAAATTTTTGTGCTTTGCTATAATGCTTTTAAGGAGTAAATTATCGAGTTAATAAAAAGAAGAAATTAAATAAATGATGAAAGGACTTGACAGGTGGCAATGGAAAAAAAGACAATGCCTACAGGACAGGACAGGACAGGACAGGACAGGACAGGACAGGACAGGACAGGACAGGCTTAATTGTTTTGCTTTGAGGAGGAGACATGAATAATAATTACAGTGGGGATCCTATAGATAGAGAGAAAATTGGGGAATACTTTCCGAAATATTTGAAGTATTTTCACATACAGGAGATGGAAAAATATGTTTTTTTGTAATAAATATTAAAAATAATTTTTTTCATACTGGTCAGATGATGCCGCAGAATACTTTGGACTTCCAGCTAATAAATTTTATGATCCACTCAAAATATGGGGGAACAGAATTGATCCTCATGATAGAGAAAAACTTTTTAACAAGATAGAAAAAGTATTTTCGAGTGAACTTGATGATTATAATATTACATATCGTATAAGAAATAGTAATGATGAATATGTTACTTGTTCCTGCCGGGGAAAAATTATACGTAATATAGAGGGTGAGATGCTGTATTTTTGCAGGAAATATAGTAAATCACCAGAAAAAAATTCTATGATTGATTATGTGACAGGACTTTATAACAGGGGATAGTTTATTTTCATATTTAAAGACTTTGAACAGGGAAAAATAAAAAAATTACTATTTGTTAGTGACAGGAATAAAGCAGTTTTTTTAAGGTAAATTATTCTCGTGGTTATGACTTTGGAAATCATATTTTAAGTATTTTAGCTGATATGCTGCGTGAGATAAGTGATGATGGAATTATTTTTAGAACAGAAGGAACAAAGGCAGTATTGCTGTTTAATGTGGATAAATATAGCAGAAAAGATATTGAGAAAAAAATATAATGAGGTCTTACAAAGGATAAAAAAGAGGTATAGAGTATAATGGAAGCAAAAGTATTTTTTTAACTATTTATGCCTGTCTGTATTTTTTTCCAATAATCCTAAACTGAATGTAAATACTATTTATAACTGTGCTATGTTTGCGTTAAATAAAGCTAAAAAAAGAAGAAAAAAAGAAGAACTTTTAACAGTTACAGATGAGCTTTTTTTCAGAAATAAATTTTTTTAATGGAGAAACTTGATTATATCCGTAACTGTATACCTAAAAAAATGTGAAGGATTTTATCTGGTATATCAACCTATAGTATCGGCAGATAGTGGTGAGATGGTAGGGGCAGAAGCGCTTATAAGATGGAAAAATAAAACATATGGCTTTGTTCCGCCAAATGAATTTATTGAGTGGCTCGAAGGAGACTCAATGTTTTATGAGCTTGGTAATTGGATAATAAGACAGGCTATAAGGGATATGCGTGAAGTTATTGAAGAATATCCTGAACTTCTTATAAATATTAATTTAGCATATCCCCAGTTGCAAAATATTAATTTTAATAATGATCTTTGCCGGATATTAAAGGAAGAGAATTTTGCTGCTATAAACCTTAATCTGGAACTTACAGAGATGTAAGTTCGCTAATATAGATAATCTGAGAAGCAACATTGCATTTTTTTAAATCTATGGGAATAAAAAAACGGCATTGGATGACTTTGGAACGGGGTACTCGGCACTCAATTTAATGGTTGATTTACAGGTTGATGAAATAAAAAAATCGATAAAAGTTTTGTGAATGATATTGATAATGACAAATCAAGACAAAGTCTGCTAAAGGCTATAACAACCTGCGCTGATGAGCTTGGTAAGAGAGTATGCGTAGAAGGAATAGAAACAGATAAGATGGCAGAATATTTATATAATCATTTTAAGGTAACAAAATATCAAGGTTATTATTTTTCAGAGCCACTTGAAAAAGATGATTTTTGTTAAATGGACCATAAATAATAAAAAAAGATTTTTTTCAAAGTAATAAAAAGGGTTGGGCTCGATGAAACATTATTTTTCAAAAAGCCCAACCTTTTTATTATTATATATTCATATTACTCTTTGCCATCAAAGCAATAGGTACAAAGGTTTTCTTTGCCTATTCCTATAGATTCAACCATATCGTCAAGACGGTTGAAGCTAAGAGAGGTGAAACCAAGTTTTTTTCTTATTTCATCTATCATATGTTTATATTTTTCTGAATCCGGATTAGTGTATTGCTCTAATACCTCGTCTGTCACATTTTCTCCCTCTTCATCTCTTATAATTCTTCTGGTTATAAGATCCATAGCTGACGTAGAACGAGAGAAATTGATATATTTGCAGCCATACATAATAGGAGGACAGGCAGGCCTTACATGGACTTCCTTAGCACCACTTTTATAAAGAAATTCTGTAGTTTCACGAAGCTGGGTTCCTCTTACTATGGAGTCGTCTATCAATAGAATTCTTTTGCCATCTATAAGCTCATGTACCGGTATAAGCTTCATTTTGGCTATTAAGTCACGTTTGGACTGCATTGTAGGCATAAATGAACGTGGCCAGGTTGGAGTGTATTTTATGAATGGCCTTGAAAAAGGAATTCCTGACTCATTAGCATATCCAACAGCATGTGCAGTACCAGAATCAGGAACACCTGCAACTATATCTACATCAGTAGCCGACATTTTGTCTCTCTTAGCCATAAGGCTTCCGCATTTATTGCGCATAGCCTCTACTGAAATTCCTTCATAGCTGGAAGATGGGTAGCCAAAGTATACCCATAAAAATGAACATATTTTATTTGTGCCACCAGGATTGACAAGCACCTTTGCACTATCAGGAGTAATTACGTCTATTTCTCCCGGGCCAAGCTCTTTGTAATGCTCGTAGCCAAGATTAAGATAAGCAAAGCTTTCAAAAGAAGCACAGTAACCATCGCTTTTTTTGCCTATTGCAATGGGAGTTCTTCCAAGTAAATCTCTGGCACAATATATTCCAATAGGCGTAAGGATAAGCATTGTCATAGAACCATCAATTTTTTCCCATACATACCTTATACCTTCTATAAGATTGTTTTTTTGATTAATTAAAGCAGCAACAAGTTCGGTCTGATTTACTACACCTCCACTCATCTCCATAAAATGAGTGCCGCCATCTACTATTTCTTTTACAAGTTCTTCTGAATTATTTATTCTTCCTACTGTAACTAAGGAGAAGGTACCATGATGTGATCTTACTATCAGAGGTTGTGGTTCATAATCAGAGATACATCCTATTCCATAGTTTCCCCTTCATTTCCTGCACATCTCTGTCAAATTTGCTTCTAAAAGGAGAGTTTTCAATATTATGAATTGCCCTTTCAAAGCCATTTTCACCTAGAACAGTCATTCCTGCCCTACGTGTACCAAGATGTGAATGATAGTCTGTACCAAAGAACAAATCAAACACACAGTCATTTTTAAGTGTTGCTGCAAAAAAACCACCCATATATTTGTCCTCCTTATAAATTACCAATTAATGATAGTACAACTCGCATTAATAGTCAACTATTAGAAAAATAAAACAAATTTAAAAGATATATAACTCCTGCTAATGAACAGGAGTTATATCTATTAATCTGACTATACTTCTTTAGGCTGGTTGATTTGTATAACCTTTACAAAATCAGCTCTTTGCAGAGGTTTACTAAAGTAATAACCTTGTATATATTTACAACCAAGTTTTATAATCTGACTGGCCATTTCTTTAGTTTCCACACCTTCAGCAACAATTTCTGAGCCGGTAGATATTGCAGTTTTTATGAAGTTTTCAAGCAGAATCATAGCTTTCTTTTCTGGAGATGTGAATGGTGCCTGTACTAAAGTTTTATCTATCTTAATAAGCTTTAGTGGAAGGGACAGGATTCTTGAAAGAGAAGAGTAGCCTGTACCAAAGTCATCAAGAGAAAAACTTATATTTTTCTTAAATAAGGTTTCTATATTTGTATCAACTATGTCTGTAAATTCACTTGCGGAGGTTTCAGTGATTTCAAGATTTATCTGTCCCGGGAATACGTGATGTTTTTTGAGTATTGACATCACATTAGAAGCCAGACTGCTTTGCAGACATTCAACCATTGAAATATTTACTTCAATGTATTCAAGACCGTAGTCACTGAGACTTTCTTCAGAAATAACTTTGCACACCTCTTCGAGGACAAAGTTACCTATATCAATAATAAGAGAGCTCTTTTCAGCAATAGGGATAAAAACTTCCGGAGAAACAAAATTTCCATCGTTATCTCTCATTCGGATTAAGGCTTCGGCTGAAGTAAATTTCTTTTTAACAGAATTGTAAATAGGCTGGAAATATACCTCAAGCCTGTGTTCATGTAAAGCAGTCTGAACCAGTTCTTCAATTCTTATTATTTCAGCATCACTTTTAAGGTTCAGTTCTTCCGGTTCAACAGTAAGAAGATTATCTCTATTTTCATAAAACTTAAGTGCATTAAAAAGATTATCAACCATTCTGACACTGGAAACATCTTTAGGGGAACTGAAAGCGCAACTTGTTGAATATACAGGAATACTAAGTCTTGTAGAATTTGACAGAGCTTCCATTATATTACAGGTTTCTTCATATACCAGTTTTGCTTCTTTTGTATTGTTTTCATCCATAACTATAAGATACTGGCCATGGCTAAGTCTGAATATAAGAAGCTTTTTGGAAAATTGTTTAATGCTTTTTATAAAGATGCCTTCAGCATGTAAAACTTTGTTTTTTTCTATTGTATTTGTAAGCAAATCGACATTATGTATATTGATTGCAATGCATTGTGTATGTGATTCAGGAGAGAACCTAGAACCGCACAACGCAAGAAAGGCATCGCGATTCATCATAAGTGATTCATCAGAATAGTATTCACTGGGATTTTGAATAAATGCAAATACTATAGTGATGAATATGGTTGAGGTAAACTGCAATGAGGCTGCCCATGGGAAAAAATAGTCAAATACTGTACCTGAAATAAATATAAAAGCTATTGCAGGCAGTATAATCTTATGATTTTTTGACAAAGCACGTCTTCCTCTAAATAAAAGGAAAGCAACCACTGATACAAAATATATGTCAAGTAAATAAAAGACAGGAAAGTAACTGCCGTATTCAAAATTGCCTCCGGCAGTGATAGAAAAGACCATTCCGTTTCCATAGTTGATAATCAGCAGAGTAAGGATGAATATAATTGGTACAATAAATAATTTAAGTATATTTCTTCCATGTATACGCTGATTTACTGCTACTGAGGTATATACCAGCATAAAGCAGAGTGAGGTATACATAAGTATGTATTTAATGGAGTGCAGGAGATATAATAGGGGCTGGCTTGTCATTCCATTGGCGCCGAGTGCAACAAGATCGACAAGTGAATTCAGCATCATACACAATATAGTACCAAGCAGTAAATTATTGCGATAGAGTGATACACTCCTTTTGATTTTATGTGCCAGAAAAAGAGTTACGAGTATAAATATCGAGCAAACGTCTAACCAGATACTATATTCCATTACTACGTGCCTCCTTTTTCAAAAAATCCGTTAAATCATCAATGCTAAGTGGCTTTGAAAAATAATATCCCTGCAAATAATCAAAACCGGTTTGAAGAGCATAGTCTTTTGAGTCTTCTGTCTCAATGTGTTCAGCTTTAACATGAAGCCCAAATTCCCTAAGAAAGTCAATGGTACAAAGCATGAGGTTATTTGCCAGTTCAGATTCAAGGGCAGCTCTTGTAAGTGTTTTATTTATTGTAACTGAGCTTATTGGCATTTCAACTAAGGCAGAAGCATTAGTGTAGCCATTGCCATAATTTTCAAGTATGAACCTAAAGCCAGCATTTGATATAGCCTTCATATTATCTAATATTATACCGTCATAGTCTACCATAGAGCTTTTAGCAAGCTCAAAGCAGATAAGTTTTGGAGGGATATCATATTTGGCTGCAAGGTTGACGAGCTTCTCTACCTCATTTTTTTTGAGGAGAATAGAAATAGGCATAATTATTTCTACAGACCTTATTCCAAGTATAATCAGGTCATTGTCTCTTATTGTCTTAAAAAGTATTTCAAGTATGTAATTATAAAGTCCTATGATTAATCCATATTTCTCAGCAATGGAAATAAATGTACGCGATTTGACATTTCCAATTTCTGAGGTCTCCAGTGTAAGCTCTGTTTTCATAGAGTCAAATGAATTATTTGAGGTATTAAACTCGGGTAAAAAGGTAAGATATAAAGCCTGTTTTTCATATAAATTAAGTATTTTGGAAGAGATAAGTCTTTCTTTATCAGCGGCGGTTATATCTATATCATTAATAGTAATGTATTTTTTATTCTCAGGAAGAGAAGCTGTGGACTCAAGCTGGATTATTTCCTGAAGTGTATTGTAGTTATCTAAGTCTTTAGGACAGTTGTACATACACATACGCTTTGACAGGGAGATTTTATTTGTATCAGTTATATTAAAAGGAGAATTAAAGCGCTCGTCTATTCTGTCTACAAGTATTTCTGCCATATGAAGATTAGCCCAGGCATTCTCCAGGGAGATATAAATTGCAAATTTACCTCTTCCTATCGAATAAACACTTACATTTTTTAACAGATGTGAAAGAAAAGAAGATACATCTATTATGAGAGTATTTGTATGAGTTTCGGTAAGCTCTTTATCCAATGCATCTATCATGTCCACAGTAAGTGTAATTATTGTAATTGGCTTTTTCATAGACATAGCTACGCTGAAGTTGGTAAAAAGTGCATCCTTATTTTGAAGTCCTGTGATAAAATCAACGTAATCAGAAGGACTCTCAATTGTTATATAGGCTATTAATACCATTAAAGTCATAAAAAAACTTTCAACTGCAAGATCAGGACGGAAAAACTGTATAATTGTACCTAACAGGGGAATATAAGGTATGACGGTAAATGAAATACGTTTATCATTCCGTATATTCTGTCCATAGTTTCCTATTATTATTGTAGCAAATGCAAGATAATAAAGTGCTATAACATAAAGGAGATATAGAAGGAGCCTCCTTTGATAACCTGAAACAGGGCTTATATAGAATACGGTATGGAAAAACGGGTTTAAGGTGATTGTTACTATTGCAACAACTGCCGGAGCATATAATAAAAATTTTGTCAAAGCTTCATTTACCTGGATATTAAGTACTGAGTGCTCATAAAAAGCAAAAAATGTACAGCATAAAATATGGGCATAAAAGAATATCATGGATAATATATTGAGGATTATCGTAAAAATTAGCTATGTCTTTGCCTCGATATATATATATAATGTTCTATTAAAATCTGAGTTAAAGCAGCAAATGAAGAAATCAGCGAGCATAAGTAAAGCTGTTTAAAAATTCTGCTATATGGTAAAGTTATAGAATCTCTAAATATAAGCATATAGCTGATAACAAGTTCTAAAAATAAAAAGCTGCTACTTCAAAACCAATAATTATTTACCATTCTATTCTCCAGGTTGTATTTGTAGTTAATATAAATTAAAAATGATTATCTGATATGGTATTATTTATAACACTATGCATAATACTAAGTTTTTAATTATTAAAACACTTTATGCCATTATACTACATATTATAATACAAAACGGTTACAAAAAAAAGGAAAATTAAAAAAATTTTTGAATAATAATAGTATGGTCTTATTTTGGAGGTGAATATGGAGGATAATAAGTGTGTAAGAGAACTTAGAGAAGAACTGGAGCATAAGATGTTATGTAAATATGCTTCTTTTTCAGACTGCTCATCAGGGAGAGATGTGGAGGAAGAGCCTGATGAGATAAGAACTATCTATCAAAGGGACAGGGACAGGATACTTCACTGTAAAGCTTTCAGAAGACTTAAACATAAAACACAGGTATTTTTAGATCCGGAAGGTGATCACTATAGAACCAGGCTTACCCACACACTCGAGGTTTCACAAATTGCAAGAACTATAGCCAGGGCTCTTATGTTAAATGAAGATCTTACAGAAGCTATAGCCTTAGGTCATGATCTTGGACACACACCTTTTGGACATGCCGGAGAGAGAGCCTTAAATAAAATTTCTCCATATGGTTTTCATCACAATGAACAGAGTGTTAGAGTTGTAGAACTTCTTGAAAAACATGGTCAGGGACTGAATCTCACAAAAGAGGTGAGAGATGGCATTAAAAATCATAGAAGTGCCTGCAAACCTTCAACTTTAGAAGGAAAGATTGTAAGAATATCAGATAAGATAGCTTATGTAAATCATGACATTGATGATGCCCTGAGGGGAGGAATACTTACTGAAGAGGATTTACCGGAGGAATATACTGATATTGTTGGACATAATGTGGCAGGAAGAATTGATTCAATGGTTAAAGATGTAATATTTACAAGTATGGGATTAAATGAAGTTAAGATGTCTGAAACTGTTGAAAAAAGCTATGAGAGGACTCAGGGCTTTTCTTATGAAAGAGGTATACAGCAATCCTGCTGCCAAAAGCGAAGAGGTACAGGCACAGAGACTTGTTGAGTATTTATACAATTATTATCTTGAAAATTATGATATTTTACCGGTAGAATATAAGAGACTGACGGAAGAAAAAGGTGAGCCTGTTGAAAAGGTGGTTTGTGACTATATAGCAGGCATGTCGGATGATTTTGCAATAAAGACAATTAAAGAAATATTTGTTCCTGTACGTTGGGGGAAATATTAAGGAGATTTCATGTTTTATTCGGAAGAGATTGTAGATGAAGTAAGAGAAAAAAATGATATTGTAGATGTAATTTCTCCTTATGTCAGACTTACAAGAAGGGGTTCTAACTATGTGGGACTTTGCCCTTTTCATAGTGAAAAAACCCCCTCATTTTCAGTTAATGGCAGTAAGCAGATTTTTCATTGCTTTGGTTGTGGTGTTGGTGGAAATTCCATAAGCTTTGTAATGAAGTATGAGAACTTAACCTTCACTGAAGCTGTAAAACAACTGGCAGATAAGGCAGGTATAAAGTTACCTGATGTACCTGATAATCCTGATGCAATAAAAAGGTCTGATTTAAGAACAAGATTGTTTGAAATATATAAAGAAGCCGCTAAGTTCTATTATTTTCAATTAAGAGGAGACTATGGAAAGTTTCCTATGGAATATTTAAAAAACAGGAAACTTACAGATAAGACTATAAATGATTTTGGACTTGGATACTCAGTAAAATCAGCTAATGCCCTATATACCTATCTTAAGTCGAAGGGCTATAGTGATGAACTTATGATTAAGGCTGAACTTGTTACCTTCAGGGAGGGAAGAGGCATATTCGATATGTTTTGGAACAGAGTGATTTTCCCTATCATGGACCAGAATAATAAGGTTATAGCCTTTGGAGGAAGGGTGATGGGGGAAGGAGAACCCAAATATCTTAATTCAAAGGAAACAGATATATTTAATAAGCGCAGAAATCTATATGGACTTAACTTTGCAAAGCATAGCAGAAAAAATTTTATGCTGCTTTGTGAAGGATATATGGATGTGATTGCACTCCACCAGGCAGGCTTTACTAATTCTGTGGCTTCTCTTGGTACTGCGCTTACAGAAGAACAGGCAAGGCTCATAGGCAGATATGTTAAGGAAGTTATAATTACTTATGATAGTGATGGTGCAGGTGTAAAGGCTGCAATAAGGGCTATTCCGATATTAAAATCGGCAGGAATTAAAACCAGAATATTAAAACTTGCACCTTATAAAGACCCTGATGAGCTTATAAAAAATGCAGGTAGTGAAGAATTTGAAAATAGGATAAAGAATGCCGAAAACAGTTTTGATTTTGAACTTTCAAATATAGAGAAAAACTTTGATCTGTCGGGGCCGGAAGGGAAAACAGAGTTTTTGAATAAGGTTGCTGAAAGACTTACAGAGTTTGAAGAAGAACTTGAAAGAGAAAATTATATAGCTGCGGTTGCCGGGAAGTATTTTGTATCTAAGGAGGCTCTTATCAGACTTGTCAACAAAATAGGCGGGGCTAAACAAATAAGAGAGACTTATAAAGAAGCCAGCGACAGGATAAAGAAAGATGATAAGGCTAAAACTGCAGACGAAGGTCTGCTAAAGACTAACAGACTCCTGTTAAGTTTAATAGAAGATAATCCGGAATTTTATAAACGGATAAAAAAATATAATTTCATCAGAAGATTTTGCAACACCACTTTATAAGGATGTAGCAAGGAGAATATTTTTACAGATGGAAGAAGGGAGAAAAATAAACGCAGCAGAAATAATAAGCAGGTATGAATCAACTGAAGACCAGGCTTTGGTAACTCAGGTATTTGAAGAAAAGTTTGAAGTAGAACTTGATGAAGCAGAGAGGGAAAAGAGCATTTAAGGAAGTGGTTATTAAGGTTAAAAAATCAGGTCTGGCTGAAGAACTAAAGTCAATCGACAGTAAGGATATGAAGCGTTTTATAGAAATTACCAGGAAACAAAGTGAACTTAATAAGCTGGAATTTTAGAATTAGCATTAATTAACTTTTATAAATTATGACTTACAGGAGGATGAACTTATGGATGAGAAGGTACTTAAGAGTAAGTTGAAAGAACTTGTAAAGGATGCAAAAGAGAAGAACAATGTACTGGAGTCAGAGGAAGTTAAAAATTTTTTTGCTGATAGTGATATAAGTGAGGATGAACTTAAAAATGCTATAAATATCTTGAAAAGAAAGGTATTGATATTCTTGTTATAGAAGATATAAATAATATTGAAGATATAAATGAGGACAAAGTTCTTCTAAGTTCTGAAGAGGACGAAACAGATAATGAAAAAATAGAAGAGGCAGATATTTTGGTTCCGGAAGGTGTCGGTACTGAAGATCCTGTAAGAATGTACCTTAAGGAAATAGGAAAAGTCTCTCTTTTATCTATGGAGGATGAGGTAGAGCTTGCAAAAAGGATGTCTGAGGGTGATGATGAGGCTAGAAAAAAATTGACAGAATCTAACCTGAGACTGGTAGTAAGCATTGCAAAACGGTATCTGGGAAGAGGCTTGCAGTTCTTAGACCTGATTCAGGAAGGAAATATGGGACTTATCAAGGCCGTAGAAAAGTTTGACTATAAAAAAGGTTATAAATTCAGCACATATGCTACCTGGTGGATAAAGCAGTCTATAACAAGGGCAATAGCTGATCAGGCAAGAACTATAAGAATTCCTGTTCATATGGTGGAAACTATAAATAAGCTTATAAGAACACAAAGACAGCTTACCCAGGAGCTTGGGAGAGAACCACAGCCGGAGGAAATAGCGAAAACACTAAATATGGATACCGAGAAGGTACGTGAAATAATGAAGGTAGCACAGGAGCCAGTCTCATTTGAGACACCTATAGGAGAGGAAGAAGATAGCCATATAGGTGATTTCATACCGGATGATGCCAATATGGCACCGGTTGAAGTAGCTACACACGCTATCCTCAAAGAACAGTTAAATGAAGTGCTTGAAAGCCTTACCGAAAGAGAGGCAAGGGTTATAAAGCTCAGATTTGGCCTTGAAGATGGACGGACAAGGACTCTTGAAGAAGTAGGTAAAGAGTTTAATGTAACGAGGGAAAGAATCAGACAGATAGAGTCAAAGGCTTTAAGGAAGCTCAGACAGCCAAGCAGAAGTAAAAAGTTAAAGGATTATTTGGAATAATGAAGAAAAGAAAAAGAATACCGGAACGTATGCTTAAAATTGCAGCGCTGGTGGATAAATCCAGGATAATTGCAGATGTGGGATGTGACCATGCATATATTTCGATAAATCTTCTTGAAAATGGAAAAGCAGATAGGATTATTGCATCTGATTTGAGAGAAGGACCGCTAAAGATAGCTGAAGAGAACATAAAACTTGCAGGCTTTGAAGATAAGATAACAACAAGACTTTGCTCTGGACTTGAAGGATTTGGGGCAGGTGAAGCTGACACAATACTTATTTCGGGAATGGGGGGGATGCTTGTGAAAGAAATCCTCTCTGAGGGAAGAGAGGTTGTAGAAGCGTCAGATACCCTTATACTTGAACCGCAATCTGATTTGAGGGTAGTAAGGGCATATTTAAGAGAAATAGGATTTAAATTATAGATGAAGATATGCTGAAAGAATCAGGAAAGTATTACCAGATAATGAAAGCTGTAAAATCAGAATATGAGGAAGTTGCGGAAAGTGGAATAAAACTTATGGCAGAGGATGAGTTTGGTCCTGTTCTCACCAGGAAGAAACATCCGGTGCTTAAAGAGTTTTTGTTAAGCAGAAAGGTGCATTTTGAAAACTTATTAAAAAATAAGGAGTTTATAGAATCTCAAAAAGGTATAGGGAATGATAGAGTTACTATTATTGAGAATGAACTTAAAATGGTACTTGAAGCCCTTAGCAGATTTTAAATAGTATGAGGAGGCAGGTAATGAGAATAGAGGTTGATGGCAGGATATTAGAATATGATAGAGATATTAAGCTTTCAGAAGTAGCTGTTGATGTGTATGGAGAAAATCATGGGAAATTGCTTGCCAAGGTGAATGGTAAATTGAAGGAACTTTGGAAAAAAGTCTCTGAGGACTCAGAAATAAGTTTTTATGACATAACTTCTACTGATGGTATAAGGACTTATGAAAGAGGTGTATTGTTCCTTTTTATAAAGTCTGTACATGATGTATTTAGTAAAGCTGAGGTTATGGGAGTTAGTTCAGAATATTCCCTGGGAAATGGAATATTTTGTGAAATCAAAGGAAATATCAAGGTTGATGATAAATTTGTGGCTAAAGTAAGAGATAGGATGGATTGGCTTGTAGCAGAAAACATTATGTTTGAGAAGAGTCTTGTTTCCACTAAAGAGGCTGTGGAGAAATTTTTAGATAGTGACTTATCTGATAAAGAACATTTGTTTAGATACAGAAGAGGTTCAACTACCAATATATACAGACTCGGAGAGTATTATGATTATTTTTACGGATATATGCCGCCTTCAACAGGAGAGCTGAAATCGTTTGACATAAGGGTATATGATGATGGAGTAATAATTACACTGCCTGATGCAAAGGAAGGACTTAAGGTTAAAAGGCCTGGCTGGAAACCACGTGAACTCCTTTACAAGACCATGAAGGAAGCAAATTCATGGGAAAAACGTCTTGGAATAGATAATGTGGGAGATTTGAATGATGCAATTTCAGAAGGCAGAATTAATGATGTAATGCTTGTAAATGAGGCTTTACAGGAGGGAAAGATAGGAAAGATTGCAGAGAATATTGCAAAGCAGGGGAAAAAGATAGTAATGATAGCCGGGCCATCCTCGTCAGGCAAGACTACATTCTCACATAGATTATCTATAGAACTTATGGTGCAGGGGTTAAAGCCGCATCCTATTGCTGCTGACGATTATTTTAAAAACAGGACTGAAACTCCAAGGGATGAAAACGGGGAGTATGATTTTGAATGTCTTGAAGCAATTGATGTAGCACAGTTTAATAAGGATATGACTGTGCTGCTTAGTGGAAAAGAAGTTAGTCTGCCTTCTTACAATTTTAAGACTGGCAGGCGAGAATATAAAGGAAAGATCCTTAAGTTAGGTAAGGATGATATTCTAGTAATAGAGGGTATACATGGGCTTAATGATAAGTTCTCGGAAACTCTTCCGAAGGAAAGCAAGTTTAAAATATACATAAGCGCGCTTACGCAGCTTAATATTGACAATCATAACAGAATACATACTACAGATTTAAGACTTCTTAGAAGAATGGTAAGGGATGCCAGGACAAGAGGCAATAGTGCTGAGGATACTCTTGCAAGATGGGCTTCTGTAAGACGTGGGGAAGAGAAGAATATCTTTCCGTTTCAGGAGGGAGCTGATGAAATGTTTGATTCTTCGCTTATTTATGAACTTGCAGTACTTAAACAGTATGCAGAACCTCTGTTGTTTGGTATATCTAAAACCTCGCCATACTATTCAGAGGCAAACAGATTACTTAAATTTTTGAACTATTTTCTGCCTATGCCTTCGGATGATGTGCCAAAGAATTCGTTAGTCAGAGAGTTTATAGGTGGAAATTGTTTTCCAGTTTAATATAATATCATATAATAATGAGAAACACTATAAGCCGGGTTATGTATCTGATGATCATCTATCTCGAATTGCTGTCACCGGCAATCTCAATCGACCTACCTAAAAGCACGACGGGCAGCCGTATGGCTTTATGTTTGGTCTTTCTTCGGATGGGGTTTACATTGCCTCTTCTGTTACCGGAAAGAGCGGTGGTCTCTTACACTCACCTTTTCACCCTTATCTGACAAGGTCAGACGGTAGTTTTCTGTTGCACTATCCTTGGAGTCGCCTCCACCAGACGTTATCTGGCATCCTGCCCTATGAAGCCCGGACTTTCCTCACCTGAAAACAGGCGCGACCATCTGTGTTTCTCAGAGAGTCAGTTTAGCATAAAAATACAAAAGTATCAAGAAAATTTGTAAATACAAACTTCCTGATACTTTTAAAAATTTTGGGCATAGAATTTTTTATGATTCAAGTGCCTGCTTAATATCTGCAATAAGGTCTTCTGCATCTTCAATCCCGCATGAAACTCTGATAAGACCGGCAGGTATACCTGCTGCTTAAGCTGCTCATCAGTAAGCTGGCGGTGGGTGGTGATTGAAGGGCAGAGGCAGCAGCTTCTTGCATCGGCTACATGAGTTTCGATGGCAATGAGCTTTAGCTTTGACATAAATTTATTTGCAGCATCTCTGCCGCCTTTGATTTCAAAGGAAATTACACCGGAACTTCCGTTTGGAAGATACTTTTCAGCCAGAGCATGATATTTATCAGACTTAAGTCCGGGATATGATACCTTAAGTATATTATCCTGTTTTTCTAAGAATTCTGCTACAGCCTGACCGTTTTTTGCATGTTCTCTTATACGCAAATGGAGGGATTCAAGTCCTAAGTTTAAAAGAAAAGCGTTCTGAGGAGACTGGATGGCACCAAAATCTCTCATAAGCTGTGCAGTTGCCTTTGTTATAAATGCACCTGCTTTGCCAAAGCTTTCAGCATATACAAGACCATGGTAAGATTCGTCAGGAGTGCAAAGCCCGGGGAATTTGTCTGCATGAGCCATCCAGTCGAAGTTTCCACTATCTACTATAACTCCGCCGACTCCTGCGCCATGCCCATCCATATACTTTGTAGTAGAATGGGTAACTATGTCAGCTCCCCACTTTATAGGCTGGCAGTTTACAGGAGTAGGGAAGGTATTGTCAACTATGAGAGGTACTCCATGAGTATGTGCTGCCTTTGAAAATTTTTCTATATCAAGAACTGAAAGAGCAGGGTTTGCAAGGGTTTCACCAAAAATTGCTTTGGTATTCTCTTTGAAAGCTGCATTGAGTTCTTCTTCTGAAGCATCAGGTGATACAAAAGTTACTTCGATTCCCATTTTAGGAAGGGTAACACCTATAAGATTGAAGGTTCCTCCATAGATAGAAGATGAACATACAAGGTGATCTCCGTTTTCGCAGATATTGAAAATAGCAAAAAAGTTAGCAGCTTGTCCTGAAGAAGTCAGCATAGCAGCAGTGCCGCCTTCAAGTGCAGCTATTTTTGCAGCAACAAAGTCGTTTGTAGGATTTTGAAGCCTGGTATAAAAGTAACCGCTTGCTTCAAGATTAAAGAGCTTACCCATTTCGGTACAAGAATCATATTTAAAAGTTGTGGACTGTATTATAGGTATCTGTCTTGGTTCGCCATTCTTTGGTGTATAGCCTGCCTGCACACATTTTGTTCCTAATTTTAATTCGCTCTATGAATTATCCTCCTGATATAAAATTAACAATATTGTAATTGTTATAAAGTGATTTTTAGTATAATCAAAAAGTTGATATAAAAATCTATAGCTTTTAAAATAAGTTTGTAATATATATAACTTATAAGTAGTTATAAAAAGTGCGTGTTTTGCACACACTTTAATAATTGGAGTCTGGAATAAACTACATGGCAAAGAAACTACCGCGATTTCTCTTTTTAGCTTCATATAAAGACTTATCGGCACTTTCAAGGGCAAGTTCAACAGACATATCGGATGTAACTTCAGCAGCACCAATTGATACGGTTGTCCAGTAAGACATTGATTCACCGGCTTTCCTGATGTCGCTTATAAGCCTGTTAGCAAATTCAGCTGCAGCACTTCTGTCTTTCATGTCGCTACAGAAAACGAGAAATTCATCTCCACCCATTCTGCAAAGCAGATCATCTTCACGTACTGCAGAACAAAATACTTTGCCCATGCCGATGAGAACCTCATTACCTGCCAGATGTCCATAGGTATCATTGATTTGTTTAAAATAATCCAGATCCAGTACAAAGAACCAACCATGTTTACTTCTCTTTTGCCACTGGGTACAGAAGGCTCTGAAATTATCAAGGCCAGTCAAGGCATCTTTTTGCGCTAACTCAGTTATTTCTTCATTAATACTTTGTAATTCCTGAACCTTTTTTAATAGAGTTTTAGGATAATATTCACCGTTACTCTGTTCTGAATCAGGAAGAGACTGGTATATGGACAATTTTCCATTTTTTTCTTTAATTTTATGGTATATGAAAGTAAAACGACTGTCCATATTGATTAAGACAGAATTGTCATCGCTTTTTCCCCAGGCATTAAATTTTCCGTATACCAGGAAAGATTCAGAATCAATTTGTATTTGCTCCTGCCAGAAATTATCTACATGAAACTCTATATTGTCCCTGTCTGCCATCTCTTCGTCAAAAGAATTTAAAAACTGTCTAAGTCAGTGTAGAATTCATGCGCACCGGTTCCAATAATAGTACATTCAGGGAGTAACATTCTCAAATATCATCTTTTTTTGTGTTTTCCCTAATCCTTAGGAAAAAGCTTCTCCAAAGCTTTTCGGTAATTTTGAAAAAGTCCATTTTATGCCTCCTTGATATAATTTCAAAAATATTATTTACATAGATGTAATACGCAGGCTTACTGACTTTAGTTCGTTAATAAACTGAGTTTACCACAGTGAAGTGATTGTTTCAAGACACTTAAAATTTATATATTTATTTTAAATTCCAACTTTTCCCATTGAAATAACTTCACGCACATATTATAATTAAATTTGTATGTTTTACAGAATAATTTGAAAGGAAAATTTATGTATCGTCTTTTGTGCAAAGATGGTTCAGCCAAGAGGGGCGAGTTTACCACTGTCTCATGGTGTTATACAGACTCCGGTTTTTATGAATGTGGGCACTGCTGCTGCCATTAAAGGTGCAGTATCAACAGATGATTTACAGAACTTAAAAACCCAGGTTGAACTTTCTAATACTTATCATCTTCATCTGAGACCGGGAGATAAGGTGATTAAAAAACTTGGCGGCATCCATAAGTTTATGGTGTGGGACAAGCCTGTTGTAACTGACTCCGGAGGATTTCAGGTCTTTTCCTTAGCTAAGCTTCGTAAGATTAAGGAAGAAGGAGTAAAGTTTTCTTCTCACATTGATGGAAGAAAAATATTTATGGGGCCTGAGGAAAGTATGCAGATTCAGTCAAATATAGCTTCTACGATTGCTATGGCATTTGACGAATGTCCGGGACTTCCCTGCGAGAGAAAGTATATGGAGCAGTCCGTAGCCAGGACTGAGAGATGGCTCATCAGATGTAAAAATGAGCTTAACAGGTTAAATAGTCTGCCTGATACAATCAATAAGAACCAGCTGCTTTTTGGTATAAACCAGGGTGGAGTTTACAGCGATATCCGTATAGAGAATGCTAAGAGAATATCTGATATGGATCTTGCAGGTTATGCCATAGGTGGACTTGCGGTAGGAGAGACACATGAAGAAATGTATCAGACCTTAGAAACCGTAGTCCCATATCTGCCGGAAAATAAGCCAACTTACCTTATGGGAGTGGGTACTCCGGAAAATATTCTTGAAAGTGTTGAACGTGGAATGGATTTCTTTGACTGTGTATATCCGTCGAGAAATGGCAGACATGGTAATGCTTATACAAATCATGGCAAAATGAACCTTAATAACGCCAGGTACGAGCTTGATGACAGACCACTTGATAGTACCTGTGACTGTCCTGTATGTAAAAGACATTCAAGAGCCTATATAAGACACTTGCTTAAAGCTGGTGAAATGCTGGGAATGAGACTTTTAGTTATGCATAATCTTTATTTCTACAACAATATGATGGAAGAAATAAGGTCTGCCATAGAGAACGGTGAATTTCAGGCATACAAGAAAGCTAAGTTAGATGGATTTAAAGCCGGTGAATAAAAAGTACATAGTCTTGAGGAGAATGATTATGAAAAAGAATGTTATGGAAAAATACTTTATAGAACAGGCATTAGTTGCAGTGGCAATTTTATTGGGTATCTATGGCAACGATTTCTTAAAAAGGTATATCGTGGATTTTGTTAATTCTGGCAACGATTATGCTATTTTTTTATTGTAGCTGATGAATTTAGTGTAAAAATAAAAATATAAATTAAATTTTTAGGAGGAATAAAAGAAATGATCGGAGTTTTCAAATGCGGCTGCTACAGGAGGAGAGTCACTTGCATCTATGTTACCTATGATAGTAATCTGGGTAGTTGTAGTTGGAGGTATGATGTACTTTATGAGCATCAGACCACAGAAAAAAGAAAGACAGAGAATGCAGGAACTTTTAGGAAGTCTTGAACTTGGTGATTCAGTCCTTACTACAGCAGGTTTCTATGGTGTTGTAATTGATATTATGGATGAGATTGTAGTAGTAGAATTTGGAAGCAACAAGAACTGTCGTATACCTATGAAGAAAGCTGCTATTGTAGAAGTTGAAAAGCCTGGTCAGGTTAAGACTGAAACAATTGAGAAAAAGTAATCATAAAAATGGGCTGCATATAAAAGTGCAAACCCATTTTATTCTAAATTTTTATTATGTCATTCTATCTGTTTAATTACATATATGATATTAGATATTGCAGGTACAAGAACGGCTACAAATACCACTTCTGTAAGGAAGTTAATACCTATAAAAGCTGAGAAGAAAAATACTATGGTATTGTCTGCACCGGCAGAAGCTGCAGAATCATTTATAAGCTTATACAGTGAGCATTCCTATAGTAAAGATTCCGGTATTCACTATTGGTGTAATTATTGATGAGATAATCAGGGAAAGCATTTTGCTGCGTCTTGAAAGCAGCTTATAGGCAAGTCCGGATAAATATCCTGCTGCTGTACCTTTTAATAAGCAAATAACAACTGTCATTACAGGATTGAAGTTTAGCATAAGCGTACTGAAAGGTTCTGCACCTGAGATTACAGTCATTACAACCACTATTCCAAAAACAAATCCGAGTATTGCACCGGTAAATTCTCCAAAAAGAATAGCACCTGTAATAATAGGAATAAGTGAGAGTGGAGGCGTAAAGTTGGCTATTTTTATACCGCTTGCAAAGGTCTGTAAGACAATTATAAGGGCAGTAAGTATGCCCGTACCAACTAAGCGTCCGGTTTTTGTGTACATTGTATTCATTTTTCCTCCTGCTGATATTCCCTCATATTTAAGCATTAGCTTAAGGGATACATCGCAAAAGGAAGAATAGCATAAAAAGTCCTTGAAGTAAAGACAAAAAAATATTTATAATGATAAGAGGAGAGTTTTGCCATAAAGAAAAAGTTACTTAAAGTTAAGCATTTTATGGGTAAAATACCAACAAGTAGTATTATATGGGAGATTGTTATGAGTAGGAATAAATGGGATGAATTTGGTAATGGAATGAATGATATTATTCAGAAGGCTATAGATTCAGGAAACTATAATTCACTTGGAAGAGATGTAAATGACCTTATAAGAAAGGCTGCCTATACCTTTTGAGGATGCATTAAATAAGGGATTAAATGAAGCCAGAAACAAGACTGTAAAGACAAACTTAGGTGGTAATACAGTTGAAATTAATAAAAAGCTATCAAGACAGGATAAGAAGGCTCGATACTAAGAAAAATGAAATAATTACTTCTAATGATAAATTATATGTATCAGATAATATGATTTTGGGACAGGGTCTGGCAAATGCTATATTAGGCGGCTTCTTTACTTTTGGGCTTGCACTTGGCAGTTTAATAACTTTCATACTAGGGAGCTGCAATTCCTTCTGCAATAACCTTTGCACTATTTTTCCCATCGCTCGCATGGTTTTTGAGTGGAACCAATACCTTAAAAGAAAGGCTTATTTTCAGAAATTACCAGAAGGTGCTTAATCTTTCAGATAGCAGATCATTTGCAAAAATAGAAGATCTTATGCAGGAAACAGGAGAAACTAAGAAAAAAACTCTTAAACGCCTTAGGAAAATGATAGGAAAAAGGTGGTTTAAGGAAGGCCATATAGATAAGGCCGAAACTACCTTCATTTCCACTAATGAAACTTATGCACTTTACCAGAAAGCACAGCTTGGTTTTGAAGAAAGACAGAGAATAGAAGACGAGCTTGGAACATTTAGAGAAGAGGAAAAAAGAAAAGCTGAAAATAATGCAGAAGTTGAAGAAACCCTTAATCAGGGAAGAAAATATCTTGCCCAGATAAGCCACTTAAATGACAGAATACCGGGTATAGAGGTTTCAAATAAGATATTTAAGATAGAGAACCTTACAGAGAGGATACTTAAGAGAGTTGAGGAACATCCGGGGTAGTGTAGAAGATATAAAGCAGCTTATGAAATATTATCTTCCTATGACTATCAAGCTCTTAACAGCTTATGCTGAAATGGATGAACAGCAGGTAAAGGTAGACAACATAGATAAGTCCAAACAGGAAATAGAAAATGTACTTGACAGCTTAAATGAAGCTTTTAATAAACTGCTTGATGACCTCTATAAAGATACAGCCTGGGATATTGCAAGTGATGTGTCTGTACTTAATGCTATGCTTAAGAGGGAGGGACTTAAAGGGAATGACTTTAAAGAGGTAAATACAGAGGAAGAAGATTCAAAAAATATAAAACTTACATTATAATATAGAAGGAGAAGATTATGAACGAAAATGGAAATGTGATGCCTGAACTTACACTTGATGCGAAGGAAGTAGCTGCACCTGCTCTTACTTTAGAAGAAGAAGTTACACCAGGTATAACTTTAGAAACTGCCGGGGTAAAAAATGAAATGGTGGTAGATAAAACTGAAAATCCTATCGGGGTGGATGACAGTATGCTCTCAGATGCTGAGAAAAAGCAGGTAGATGCCTTTGTAAAGCAGATAGATATTAAAGATTCAAACATAGTTTTACAGTATGGCTCAGGAGCTCAGAAAAAGATGGCTGCATTTTCAGAAAAAGCCATTGAAAATGTAAAAACCAAAGATATGGGAGAAGTAGGCAAGCTTCTTACAGATGTAGTTATGGAGCTTAAAGGCTTTGATGAAGAAGAGGATAAGGGGATATTCGGTTTCTTTAAGAAACAGGGTAATAAGCTTCAGATGCTGAAGGCTAAGTATGACAAAGCAGAAGTAAATATAGGAAAGATAACGGATGCACTTGAAAGCCATCAGGTAACCCTTATGAAGGATACAGCTATGCTTGACAAGATGTATGAATTGAACCTCACGCATTTTAAAGAGCTGACTATGTACATAATTGCTGGAAAGAAGAGGCTTTATGAGGTAAGAAATACAGAACTTAAGGAACTCCTTGCTAAAGCAGAGGCAAGTGGTAAGCCTGAGGATGCGCAGGCAGCAAGAGACCTTGAGGCACAATGCACAAGATTTGAGAAGAAACTCTATGACCTTGAACTCACAAGAACAGTAGCTATGCAGACAGCTCCTCAGATAAGGATAGTGCAGGAAAATGATATAGTAATGAGTGAGAAAATCCAGTCTACTCTTGTAAATACTATTCCTCTTTGGAAGACACAGATGGCACTTGCACTGGGGATTGAGCATGCAGGACAGGCCGCAAAGGCCGAAAGGGCTGTAAATGATATGACAAACCAGCTTCTTACCAAGAATGCAGAAATGTTGCACCAGGCTTCTGTAGAAGTAGCTAAGGAATCTGAAAGAGGTATAGTTGATATAGAAACTCTTACTAAGACAAATGAAACTCTTATAAAGACATTTGATGAAGTCATGCAGATTCAGAAAGAGGGTAGAGAAAAGAGGGCAGCGGCAGAGGTTGAGATGGCAAGAATAGAAGCTGAACTTAAAAATAAAGTGTTGTCATTGTCTCAGAGTAACTAAAAAAATATAAAAATTTTATAACCTTCTTGACAGTAGTTTTTCTGATATTATACTATTCGGAAATACTTTTTATAAAAAGTAAGAATATTTATAGAAAAACTGATAAATAAAGGAAAGTGAGGAAAAATGGGACGATTATTGGCGAAGGAATTACTTTTGATGATGTGCTCTTAGTACCATCTTATTCAGAGGTTATTCCGAATCAGGTTAACCTTGAAACTATGCTTACAAAAAAGATTAAGCTTAAAATTCCTATGATGAGTGCAGGAATGGATACTGTTACAGAAAGCAGGATGGCCATAGCCATGGCAAGGCAGGGCGGTATAGGTGTTATCCACAAGAACATGTCCATAGAACGTCAGGCAGAAGAGGTTGACAAGGTTAAGAGATCAGAAAACGGTGTTATTACAGATCCGTTTTTCTTATCTCCTGAGCATACTTTAGCAGATGCCAATAATGTGATGGCAAAATACAGAATATCCGGAGTACCTATTACAGAGGATAAGAAACTTGTAGGTATAATCACAAACAGAGATCTTAAGTTTGAGACAGATTTTTCAAAGAAGATAAAAGAGTCTATGACAAGTGAAGGACTTGTTACAGCAAGAGAAGGCATTACTTTGGAAGAAGCTAAGAAAATCCTTGCTTCTGCAAGGAAAGAAAAACTTCCTATAGTAGATGCAGATGGCAATCTTACCGGACTTATTACAATAAAGGATATTGAAAAGCAGATTAAGTATCCTGATTCAGCCAAAGATTCCCACGACAGGCTTGTATGTGCAGCAGGTGTAGGAGTTACAGCAAATATCCTGGAGAGAGTTGAAGCTCTTGTAAAAGCTAAGGTAGATGCTATTGTAATTGACTCGGCACATGGCCATTCAGCAAATGTAATTAAATGTGTAAAGATGGTAAAAGATGCTTTCCCTGAGCTTGATATAATTGCGGGAAATATAGCTACCGGTGAAGCTGCAAAGGATCTTATTGAGGCAGGAGCGGATTCTCTTAAGGTGGGTATCGGGCCGGGTTCAATATGTACTACAAGAGTAGTGGCCGGTATAGGTGTTCCTCAGATTACTGCGATTATGAATGTTTATGAGGTAGCAAAAAAGCATGGCATCCCTGTAATAGCGGATGGTGGTATCCAGTACTCAGGAGATATGGTCAAGGCTCTTGCAGCAGGTGGAGACGTATGTATGATGGGTTCTATATTTGCGGGTTGTGATGAAAGTCCGGGTGAATTTGAGCTTTTCCAGGGAAGAAAATATAAAGTATATCGTGGAATGGGCTCTATAGCAGCTATGGAAAACGGCAGCAAGGACAGATATTTCCAGACTGATGCAAAGAAGCTTGTTCCGGAAGGTGTGGAAGGAAGAGTAGCTTATAAGGGAATGGTAGAAGATACTATATTCCAGCTTGTAGGTGGTATCCGCTCAGGTATGGGATATTGTGGTGCAAAGGATATTAAGACACTTCAGGATACAGGAAAGTTTGTGAAGATTTCGGCAGCTTCCCTTAAAGAAAGCCATCCGCATGACATTCACATAACAAAAGAGGCACCTAATTATTCATCCGACTTCTAAAATGAAGTGCATTAATTAAAATTAATTTATAGCAATGTTAATAAAGTCCTACAGTGAGATTTGTGGTTTTGCTGTAGGGCTTTTCTAAGGAAAAGAAATGAAGATTATAAGTGGTAAAGAAGTAGCAGAACACATAACAAAAGATATTAAAGATAAAATGAAAAGACTTCAATCTGGCAATAAGAGATTGCCTAAGCTTGTTATTATAAGAGTTGGTGAAAAACCGGATGATCTTTCTTATCAAAAAGGCGCAATTAAGCGTATGAATATGGTAGGAATAATGCATGAAGAAGTCCATTTTGGAGAAAATGTATCAAAAGAAGAATTTTATAATAAATTTGATATAATAAATAATGATGAAAAATGTGGATGGGAATCCTTGTACTGAGGCCACTACCTAAACACCTTGATGAAGACAGGCTTATTCATAAAATAAATCCTGCGAAAGACATAGATGCAATAAGCCCTGCAAGTCTTGGCAGGATAATGATAGGTGATAAGAACAGCTTTGCCCCTTGTACAGCTGCAGGAGTTATTGAGATGCTAAGCTTTGCAGGTGTGGATATAAGTGGCAAGAGAGTAACTATTATAGGGAGAAGTAATGTGGTAGGCAGACCACTTGCCCTGCTTTTCATAAGCCATGATGCTACTGTTACAGTTTGCCACAGCCTTACTGAGGATGTAAAAAAAGCAGCGAGAAATGCTGAAATACTTGTGGCTTCCTGTGGAAGGGCAAGGCTTATAAACAAGGAATATGTAGCAAAAGATGCAGTGGTTATAGATGTAGGTATAAATCTTGATGAAAATGGCAAGCTTTGTGGAGATGTGGATATAAATGACATAGAAGCTGTAGCAGCTGCCTGCAGCCCGGTTCCGGGTGGAGTAGGAGCTGTTACAACTTCTATGCTTGCAAAACAGGTACTTTTAGCCTATGAAGCTAAAAATGCATAGCCAGTTTTTTCTGTTCTTCTCTTAAATTTTCAAGAAATGTATAAGGGATTCTGAGGTTTCCACGCCCTATACCAATACTTATGGCTGGCTTTGGCTTTCCATGAAAGTCTGAGCCGCCTGTCATTAGAAGACCTTTTCTTTTAGCAAGCCCTCTTACATAGCTTTCGTCTTGTCTGGAGTGGCTTGAGTAAAGTGTTTCTATTCCTCTAAGTCCATAGCCTATGAGGGTGTCTACAAGTAATTCTAACTCAGAGACTGGTAGTCTGTAGATGATAGGGTGGGCAAGAACTGGAATTCCCCCTGCCTTTATTATTCCCTCTATGGCGTCTTTTGGAGAGGTGAATTTTCTGGCAACATAGTAAGGTGTATCATCTCCCAGATATTTTTCAAAGGCTGAAGGGTAGTCAGGTACTATTCCTTTTTCTACAAGATATTTTCCAAAATGAGCTCTTGTTATTATGGAGTCGGGGGCAGAAGCAACTATTTCCTCATAAGAGATATCAAGGCCTGCATCTTTAAGATTATAAATCATTTTGATATTTCTGGATATTCGTTCTTTTTCAGCTGATTTTAAAAGGGTATTGAACTCGCTGTCATCAGGATTGACAAGAAGTCCAAGAATGTGAATATCTCCTTTTTTGTAGGCTGCCGATATTTCAACTCCGGGAAGTACCTCAAGCTGCTCCTCTTTAGGAAGTCCTGCATTATGCCTGCCTGCTGCTTCAGATAAAGATTTATAACCATCGGTGGTATCATGGTCTGTAAGAGCAAAGGCAGCAAGTCTTGCTTTTACAGCCAGTTCAACCAGTGTTTCTGTAGTTTCTGAGCCATCAGAAAAAGTTGAATGTACATGTAAGTCTATATTTCTCATTATTTTTCCTCTATTTGAAAAATGTATATCAATTTGTTAATTACAATTATACTAGATAAAAAAATGGGCAGGCAAGCTATAATTCCCCTATTCAGCTAAATTTTACGAAAAAGTTTCGTAAAATATTACATCAATACAATAAGACATTGATACGAGCAACACATGAAAAAAATAATTTTTACAGTCTTTAAATATAATCAGATATGTGATATAATATTTAAATCTTATGCAACAAAGAAATAATAAAGGTAAGGAGAATAATTTATGAAGCATATTAAAAGCTTAACTACAAGAAACCTTAAGGAGTCTATGAAAAAGGGTGGCTGTGGCGAGTGCAAGACCTCTTGCCAGTCAGCTTGTAAGACTTCTTGTACAGTAGGAAACCAGAGCTGTGAGGCCAGGTAAAATAAATTCCTGCCTTTACTAAAAAGTCAGAGTTTAAGCAGCGGCTAAAGTCGCTGCTTATCTTTCGTAGAAAGGAACTAATAATTTGATTCATCAGTTTCAAAGTAATGGATATAACATAGTACTTGATGTAAACAGCGGTTCAGTCCATGTAGTGGATGAAGCAGCATATGACTGCATAGCTTTGTATAATGAAAGGCTTATAGAAAAAAAAAGAAAGTGAAGAAACAGCACTTCCTGTAATAAAGAAGATAATACTTGATAAATACAAAGATAATGCTGTAACAGAAGAAGATTTTAACGATATAATTTCAGAAATCAAAGAGTTGCAGGAAGACGGACAGCTTTTTACAGAGGATATTTACGAAAAATATGTCAAGGATTTTAAACACAGAAATACAGTAGTTAAGGCACTTTGCCTTAATATCGCCCATGACTGTAATCTGGCCTGTCGTTACTGTTTTGCAGGAGAAGGCGAATATCAGGGCGACAGAGGTATGATGAGCTATGAGGTAGGTAAGGCAGCCTTTGACTTCCTTATTAAGAACTCAGGTAAAAGAAGAAATCTAGAAGTGGACTTCTTTGGCGGTGAACCTCTTATGAACTGGAATACAGTTAAAAAGCTGGTTGCTTATGGAAGGGGAACTTGAGAAAATTCATGATAAAAACTTCCGTTTTACACTTACAACCAATGGAATGCTCTTAAATGATGAAATTATAGATTTCTGTAACAAAGAAATGACAAATGTTGTACTTAGTATAGACGGACGTAAGTGCGTACATGATTATATGCGCCCTACAAGAGGAGGCAATAAGAGCAGCTATGACATAATTATTCCAAAGCTTAAAGCCTTTGCCGCAAAGCGTGGTAATAAGGAATATTATGTACGGGGAACTTACACAGGTAACAACCTTGACTTTGCTGCAGATGTACTTCATTTAGTGGATGAGGGCTTCAAGGAAATCTCTTTAGAGCCTGTAGTGTCACTTCCTTCTGAGCCTTATGCAATTAAAGAAGAGGATATTCCTGTACTTAAAGAGCAGTATGACTTACTTGCAAAAGAGTATATCAGGCGTAGAAGAGAGGGAAAGGGTTTTACTTTCTTCCACTTTATGATAGACCTGGCAGGGGGACCTTGTGTAGCTAAAAGACTTTCCGGCTGTGGTTCGGGTACGGAATATGTGGCAATTACTCCTTGGGGAGATATCTATCCCTGTCACCAGTTTGTAGGCGAGGAAGGCTTTGTTATAGGAAATGTGTATGACGGAATAACAGAAACAGAGCTTCAGGAAGGTTTCAAACATCAGAATGTATATGAGAAGCCAAAATGCAGAGACTGCTTTGCAAGATACTACTGTAGCGGTGGCTGTGCAGCCAATTCATTTAAGTTTAGCGGTAATATAGATGATGTATATGAGATAGGCTGTGAGCTTCAAAGAAAGCGTATTGAATGTGCAATTATGATTAAGGTTGCAGAAGAAACCTACAAAGAAGAAGCGGATAAAGAAAATGTCTGTTCGGCGTAATTACAATACAGATGAGAATTTCCGGAGAATTTCTCCTGAAAAATAAAGAAATTAAAGAAAGGTGAGTTTTGCAATGAATAGCAAGAAACGCGGCATAGCTAAGATATTTAGTTATATCATAGTAATAGCACTTTAGCAGCTGTTGCGCTTGGCGCATTTGGCAATAAGGCAGGTAGTGCTAGAAGCATTAAGAGAGGACTTGACCTCGCAGGCGGTGTAAGTATTACTTATGAGACTGTAAAGGCTAAGCCTACATCTACAGAAATGGCTGATACCATCGAAAAGATGAGACTTCGTGCAGAAATTTTCAGTACAGAGTCAGAGGTGTATCAGGAAGGATTAAACAGAGTAGTAGTAGACATTCCTGATGTTAAGGACGCTGATGCAGTTCTTAAGCAGCTTGGTTCAGCAGGTTCTATCCAGTTTATTCCTGTTGAAGGTAATATTACAAGGCAGGCAGATGGTACTTATAAATTAAATAAGACCATTGAAGAGCTTGCAAAAGAAAAGAAAATAGCTGTAGACGGTGCAGATATTGCTACTGCGAAAGCACAGTCTGTAAAAGGAGATGCAGGTGTTGGTGTTGAGTATATAGTTGAACTTAAACTAAATGCTAAGGGTGCCAACAAATTTGCTAAGGCTACTGAGGAAAATCTTCATAAGCAGATAGCCATTGTATATGATGGCAATATTATTTCTGCCCCTGTGGTTCAGACTGTAATTGCAGACGGAAAGGCTCAGATATCCGGTCAGAATTCTATGGAAGAGGCTGAAAGACTTGCTTCTATAATCAGGGTTGGAGCTCTTCCTCTCGAACTTAAGGAAGTACGTTCAAGCGTGGTAGGTGCAAAGCTTGGAGATACAGCACTTGAGACCTCACTTCTTGCCGGTCTTATAGGCTTTGCCATTGTATTTTTATTTATGATAGTTATGTACAAGATACCGGGACTCGCATCAAGCTTAGCCCTTGTAGCTTATGTGGTTATTGAACTTGTACTTTTACAGCTTTTACAGATTACACTTACCCTTCCGGGTATTGCGGGTATCGTGTTGTCCGTAGGTATGGCGGTAGATGCTAATGTTATCATATTTACCCGTATCAAGGAAGAAATAGGTCTTGGTAAATCTGTACGCTCTGCTATAGGAAATGGTTTTAAGAAGGCACTTTCAGCTATTATAGATGGTAATGTAACTACTATTATTGCAGCTATAGTGCTTGGTATATTTGGTACAGGTACTATCAAGGGCTTTGCTTACACTCTTGCGCTTGGTATTATAATATCAATGTTTACAGCACTTTTCATAACCAAGTTCTTACTTTATTCATTCTATGACTTAGGTTTTGATTCGGAAAAACATTATGGAACTAAGGTTGATAAAGAGAACAAGTCATTCCTTAAGTTTGCACCAAAGGCCTACATAATTTCACTTGTAATTATAGGTGTTGGTATTGCTGCAATGATAGTGAATGCAGTAAGTGGCAAGGGTGCTTTTGATTATGCGCTTGAGTTCTCCGGTGGTACTTCTACACAGGTAGTATTTGAGAGTGGAAAAGTTCCGGGTAATGATGAAATAAGAAACTTTGTTAATGGAATAGTTCCTTCATCAAATGCAGATGTAACACAGATAGTTGGTGAAGATGCAGTAGTAATCAAGACAAAGTCACTTAGCGAAGAAGACAGGACTAAGCTTCGCGAAGGTTTTGTAGAGAAATATAAGGTAACTAAGGACAATATAACCAACGAGAACATCTCCGGTGCAGTAAGTGGCGAAATGAAGCGTTCAGCCCTTATGTCAGTTATAGCGGCCACAATCTGTATGCTTATTTATATCATAATCAGATTTAGAAATATTGCTTTTGGTACAAGTGCAGTACTTGCGCTTATCCACGATGTACTTGTGGTAGCTACACTTTACGCGCTTATCAGAATGAATGTAGGTAATACTTTCATAGCCTGCATGCTTACAATAGTTGGTTACTCTATCAATGCAACCATCATCATCTTTGACCGTATCAGAGAAATATCGCAGAAAAGAAGCGTGGTGAAACCATTGCTGAGATAGTTGATAAGTCCATTACCCAGACATTTTCAAGAAGTATCAATACTACTGTAACAACCCTTATAATGGTAGTTGTACTCTTCATAATGGGTGTCAGCTCAGTAAGAGAGTTCTCACTTCCTATTATAGTAGGACTTATCTGTGGTGCATATTCCTCAATCTGCATAACAGGTACTCTCTGGTATAACTTTGTAAAGAAAAAGATTGAGAAATAATTAGAATGTAATTTATGATTTTGATAGAAGTGGTGCAGACATAAAGCTGCACCACTTTTAGAGTTTGGGAGGTAACTATGGCAGATGGGTTTAATTGTGAATATTGTAACAATTATGTCTATGATGAGGATGAAGAAGCTTATATCTGTGTACAGGATATGGATGAAGATGACTATTACAGGGTGATATCTGCTAAATTCAGGGAATGTCCATATTTTAGATCCGGAGATGAGTATAAGGTGGTCAGACATCAGATGTAAGAGCTTTGTAATTGTAAAACTGCGGCTTTTGTGATAGACTGAAGACTAAGCTATAAACCATGTAATAATATCTTGGGGGATGATATGAGACAGAAAAGAATATTATTGATAGAAGATATTTCCTGCTATGGCAAGTGTTCTACAACTGTAGCCTTTCCTATACTTTCGGTAGCAGGCTTTGAAGTATCCTTACTTCCAACTGCTATATTTTCAGCACATACCGGCATAAGCACAGATATAGCCTTTTTAGACTTTTCAGGAGGGATGAAGGGCATACTTAATTCCTGGGAATCTTTAGAACTTACCTATGATGCAGTGCTTATAGGCTATGCCTTCGGAAAGAAGCAGCTTGAAATTCTTACTGATTTTCTTGGGAAAAAGAAGCAGAAGCTTGTTATCTTAGACCCGGCTATGGCAGAAAACGGAAAGCTTTACAGCAAGCTTCCGGAGGACTATCCGGTGGCTATGAAGGAACTTATAAAGCATTGTGATTATCTTACACCAAATATTACAGAAGCTTTTATGTTAGCTGATAAGCCTTATCATAAGGGGCCTTATGTAAGAACTGAGATTATGGAGTTACTCATTATTCTTTATGGAAAATATCGTAAAAATGTTATAATTACAGGGATAGAAGCTGTAGATAACAAGCTCATGGTTATGGCTATAGATGATAGTGGTGATATATACAAGTATGAAACTGAGAAAATAAACAGAAATTATAGTGGTACCGGTGATGTGTATGCAGCTATTTTATTGGATGGACTTTTGAAAGACAGAGATTTTCAGACTTCTGTTAAAGAAGCCATGGAGCTGACCACCAGAGCTGTAATGCTTAGTACAGCAGGAAACTATGAAAAACTTTATTTTGAGGGCATACTAAAAGAATTGTAAAGGAGACTTACTATGGAGAACCTACAGAGAATAGTTATGCTGATTGACGCTGATAATACACAGATAGGCAAGCTTGAAGATGTTATAGGTGAAATATCTACACATGGTAGAATAGTAGTAAAAAGAGCCTATGGTAACTGGCGCAAAGATGTACTTAAGAACTGGGAAAAGGAACTTAAGAGGCTTGCTATAAAGGCAGAACAGCAGTTTGATTATGTAAATGGTAAAAATGCCACAGATATGGCACTTGTAATAGATACAATGAATCTGCTTCATAAAGGTATATATGACTGCTTTTGTAATAGTTGCAAGCGATAGTGACTATACACCACTTGCTATAAACCTGCACGAATCAGGTGTTTATGTAATGGGAGTGGGAGAGAAGAAAACGCCTGAAGCCTTTAGAAATAGCTGTGATGAATTTATTTTCTTAGAAAATCTTGGCAGGGCAAATGAGCTAAAGCTGCCTATATCTAAAGAAAATGATGATGAAGATGATGAATATGAGCCTGCAGAAGACTATGATATAGAAAAAATACATAATCTTCTAAAGATTGCTTCTGATAAATATCAGGATGATGAAGGCTTTGTAAATGTAAGCTCTGCAGGGCAGTTTATTAAGCGTGTACGCCCTGACTTTGATGTACGTACCTTTGGATATTTAAAGCTGCCTAAGCTTATAGAGGCCTTCCCTGACAGGTACGAGATTAAAAAATATCAGGGTAAGGGCACAGTGCTTATCATAGCATATAGATGTAAATAATTTTTTGTGAGGATTGTGAAAGGTGAAGCCGGAGTTATCCGGTATCATAATATTATTAAAATATAAACTACAGAAGTAGAACTTGGAGGTAGGCGGAATGTACAATTATTTTTTGAAAAGGATATTTGATTTTTTATTATCCTTAACAGCTATACTACTGCTGTCTCCTTTGCTTCTTATATTAATTATAGCCGGTATGGTCAAGATGGGTGGCAACCCATTTTTTACCCAGGAAAGACCGGGTAAGAACGGTAAGATATTTAAGTTAGTCAAGTTTAAGAGTATGAATAATAAACGTGATGAAAATGGAGAATTGCTTCCGGATGAGGTAAGGCTTACTAATTATGGCAGATTTATAAGAAATACCTCGCTTGATGAACTGCCGGAACTTATCAATATACTTAAAGGAGATATGGCAATAGTAGGGACCAAGACCACTGCTTGTGAGATATTTAACAAGGTATAATGCTACACAGGCAAGGAGACATGAGGTAAGACCGGGACTTACCGGACTTGCGCAGGTAAATGGAAGAAATGCTATAAGCTGGGAAGAGAAATTCCGCTATGATGTAGAATACGTGGACAAGGTGAGCCTGCTCCTTGATATTAAAATAATACTGAAAACCGCCCTAAAGGTGGTAAAAAGAGACGGGATAAGCAGTGAAACTTCTGCTACAATGGAAGAATTTATGGGAAATACTAAGGAGAGCAATGAACTTAAATAATTTTAAAAGAAAATTTATAGGTAAGCGTGGCTTCTATACTATGATACTTGCGATAGCCCTGCCTATTATGGTACAAAATGGTATAACCAACTTTGTCAGTATGATAGATAATATTATGGTAGGCAGGGTAGGTACCAATGAAATGAGTGGTGTAGCCATAGTAAACCAGTTAATTATGGTATTTAATCTCTGTGTATTTGGCGGTGTAGCAGGGGCGGGTATATTTACAGCCCAGTTTCATGGAGCCAGGAATACAGAAGGGATACGCTATACATTTCGCTACAAACTCATTGTAATCACTATTATTGTGACTGCCAGTATAGCTATATTTCTCGGATTTGGAGATGAACTTATAAGCTGTATTTGCATGGGGAAGGTGGTGCAAAAGAAGCTATAGAAGAAACACAGAGGCAGGCTAAAATCTATCTTTCTTACATGCTTATAGGATTGCCACCATTTGCTATTTCACAGGCCTATGGAGATACTTTGAGGTGTTCTGAGGAAACCATAATACCTATGAAGGCAGGTATAGTTTCAGTAGTTGTCAATCTTTCACTAAATTATGTACTTATTTATGGTAAGCTCGGTATGCCGGTACTTGGAGTAGCAGGTGCAGCTATAGCTACAATTATAGCAAGATATGTGGAAATGGCAGTTGTAGTTATCTGGACACATACTCATATTAAACGCCAGCCGTTTATAAAAGGTGCATTTAAGAACTTTAAAATTCCTGTGTCCCTTACAAAGGATATGATAGCAAAAGGAATGCCGCTTATCTTGAATGAAACCCTGTGGTCTATGGGTATAGCAGCACTTTTACAGAATTATTCAGTAAGGGGGCTTGAAGTTGTTGGCGCGCTTAATATATCACAGATTATTTCCAATCTATTCAATGTAGGTATAATAGCTATGGGAAGCGCTATTTCCATTATATTAGGACAGAGGCTTGGTGCGGGAGAAATGGAAGAAGCAAAGGAATATTCTGTAAAGCTTATTTTTTTTACAGAGGTGCTCTGTCTTTTGACTGCGTTGGTATTACTTTTACTTGCACCTTTCTTCCCTATGATATACAATACAAGTGATGAGATAAAATCACTTGCAACTTCATTTATAAGGGTGGCGGCAGCCTGTATGCCTATATATGCGTTTGAAACCTGTTGTTATTTTACTATACGCTCAGGTGGAAAGACTCTTATTACATTTTTATTTGACAGCGTATTTATGTGTGCGGTATCAGTACCTGTAGCTTATATGCTGGTTCATTTTACTACATTAAACATAGTAACGGTATTTCTCTTTGTCCAGCTTGTAAGCCTTTTAAAATGCCTAATAGGGTTCTTAATGGTAAAGAAGGGAATCTGGCTTAACAAGCTATCTTATTAAACAGGAGGTATGGGAGCAAGTATGAAACTGGTAATTGTAATGATATTTATTATCATAGCCATATTAAATCAGATAGAAAAAAGTAGAAAAAATGGTAAAAAGACAGACAAGGCAGGCACTATAAATATAACCCCACAGCCCACAAATGCTTACACGGTAAGTGAAGGTTATAAGGAGAGCAGGTCAGATAAGGCATTTAGAGAAAGTGCTACATATCAGACAAGTAATATGGTGAATGAACAGATGGTAAACAGGGAAGCCGTTATAGATGCGCTTACGGAGTTTAATGAGTCATTAGACAGGAAAAAGGCGGCTAAAACTAAAAAGGCTAAAAAAGCTAAGAGTATACCAGCTGAAAAATAAGAAGGAGACAGTAGTAGAAACTATAGATTTGACCAAGGAAGATAAGGCAGAGACTTCCGGGAATTCTGATTACAACTGGAGTATTTTTGATGACTTTGCGGCTTCTGATGCGCTTTATCTGGCAAGGAAGGATGTAGAGAACAGAAAGACAGAGAATGTATCATATATTTAAAGCGATTTTATAATACAAGGTATCGTAGCTAATATTTTTTAGCTGCGATATTTTTTAAAATGTAACCAAAATGAAACCGGGGAGGGGTAAAATAGTAGCGGATTTTTTAACAAATACCCAGGGAGGACATAATGAGAAAATTGGAGAAAAGAACTAAAGGAATGAGAGCTTTAGCAGCAGCTTTTGCTCTTGTTGTAGGACTTACAAGCTTTAATGGGATATCTGCTCTGGCAGGTAGAATGAAAGATGATGGGATAAAAAAGGAATATAAGACAGATGACATAGAAGGTTCTTTACTTGAACTTGGCAAACAAGCTGTTAGAGTAGGAGAGAATACCTATGATGTAACTCTGTCAGTTAAAGATAAAAGCTTTGAACATGAGAAGAAGATGCCACTTTCTAATACTGATGTAGTGTTTGTGGTGGATACATCTGGTTCTATGAATGAAGGTGGTGCCTGGGAACAGTTAAAGGAAGTATTGGGAGATGGAAATAAAGGACTTGTTTATAATATTTTAGGTGGAGATAATAAGGATTCAAATAATAGCGTTACCTTTGTTGGGTATGGTGGTAATATTTTGAATCAGAATAGTCCTGATTACTACATATCAGATAAATTTACATCTATAGGTGATGCGGTTAAAGAATATTCGAATTTTGATACAATGTATAAGAAAATAGTTAATAATACTGCCGGTGGTAATATGATAGCAGGCTTTGAGGGAGCTAAAGGTGCTATTAATGCTCTTAAAGAAGCTGGGAGGAAACAGACTGTAGTATTAATAACAGATGGTGATCCAAGTGTTGGACATATAATTTATACTTTATATTCTAATTTAGATACAAAACCCGATGATGGATGGAAAAAGCTATAATAAGCCGGTAACAGCTAAGTATTGGAAAAGAATGGGGGGGCTATTTAGTAAGAAATATATATATTCTCAGGATGGCGCAGCATGTAACAAAGAAGGATTAAAAGAGAGTAGCGAAGCAGCATACAATGATACAAAATGGACGAAAGAAGTAAGAACTAGTGACAAGTACAAAATGTATGAAATGGATTCAAGACAGATAAAATATACACTTGAAAAAAAGCTGAAGAACTTAAAAGATGACATCCAATAATAAAATATATACAGTAAAGGTAAAGAATACCCTCAAGTGAACTTCTAAAAAAACTGGCTTGATTTGAAGATTATTATGATGGAAGAAATACTGAGGTTGGAAATAAAATATACGAAAATATTTATAATGATGTAGTGAAGGAAAAACATCTAAGTTTACCCTATAAGGCTGCACCTATTAAAATTGTTGATGGACTTTCTGATTATGTAAACTGGGATAATGGCGAAGTTGTTGCTAAGATAGATGATGAACCAATTAATCTTTCTGATTACAAAATTGATTTTAGATATGATGGAAGACTGATTTGGACTATTCCTAATGGAATTCCGGAAGGCAAAACAATTTCATTAACATATAAGGTTAAATTAAGTGATAAGGCTAAGATACCAGGTAAAGGAAAAGATGGAGACTACAAAGATGGTGTTGAGGGATTAGTTAAAACAGCTGAGAATACCGGAACGAATGAAGGTAAATATGCTTATCCTGTTAGCAAAGAAAATCAGTCATATGCCAGCTACGGTGTAAAAGAAGTTGATAAAAATGCTGTTGATGGTGAAGATCTTGCCGGAGAGGCTATTGATAATAAGTTCCCTGTAGCAGGAGTAAGACCGGATCAAAAGACTTTCACACTTAATGTATATGATATTTATGGCAGTAATAAAGCCCCAAGGGCACATTTTGTTAATAGGATAATGAAATGTGGTGAAGAATATAAAGTTTTTGCAGAGCCTAAGGATGGCTGGGTTTTAAGTAGAATAGAAGTAAATGGAAAGACAGATAAAAATACTATCGATCAAGTGTCTAAGCCTGTAACAGGTAATATTAATGAAGATACAACAATAGAATTTATCTACACCGTGCAAAGGGTAAAGTTGTAGTTTGCGATAGTTTTACTGATGAGAACAACAAAACTGAAGTTGTTGTAAGGATTTCAGACAGTGATTTGGATATTGGATCTCGAGCATGAATATCATGCATTGACAACAACTGAACTTGATGAAAAAGGCTATCAGTTCTATGACATTGATAAAGAAGAAAAATAGAATTAAAAAAATAAAACCGGAATCAGGTACTCCAAATATTGTAAAATTTAATTATGTAGTTAAGAAAGAAATAATTAATGTGTATGATCACTTCAATGGTGGTGATGGAGTTCTTAGAAAAGGCGCAGAAATTACAGTAAGACAGGGTAGCAAAATAGTTGATTTTCCAAATAAACTTGAAGCAGATGCAATAAAGCAACTTGAGCATGAAGGTGAGTGGAAAGTGGTAAAAACAGTCTGATGACCGTTATTTTACTGTAGAATCTAAAGATGGAGTAAGAGCAATTCACTTTTATTATGTGCAGAAGGCTAAAATAATTGTAAAAGCTCATTATCAACCTGTAATTGGAGAATCATTTGATAAAGAGCTTGCCGGCGTTGAAGAAGATAAATACTTTGGCGACAAAGTAACATACACTGATAAAGAGTCCGGTTCAGAATATGAACTTAAAGCTGTTCTTGTAAACTCTGAAACAATTCAGTTTAATACTGATGAGAATAGCAAAACGGTTATTTTTAATATAGACAGACCAGAAGTTACAGTGGACTATTATTATGAAAAACTTCCGGAAGGAAGAATATTTAAGAACGCAATACATACTTACAAAGAGTATAATGAAGACGGTACTGATATTGAAATATTAGCTGAGAAATCAGGTAAAGAAGGTACTGAATATTCCTTTAATAAGAAAGAATTGCTTGGATGGAAGTTAAAAGAAGTAAAGGTAGATGGTGTAGTGACTACTGAAGCTGATGCGAAAGGTCTGTTTGGTGATTCTAAGAAAATTGAATTCATCTATGAAAAAGATATGGTAGATATAGTAGTAGAAAATATTTATTCTGCTGAAGATGATTCAATACAAGATGAGAGAGTAGTACATAAAGTTGTAAATGTGCAGAGAGGTACTAAGTTAGAGTTTACGCCTGAGCTTGATGCAGACCATGAAAAGTGGGAAACTGAGGAAGGTAAAAAAGAAGTTGACACAAAACCTGATTTTGGAACTGAGAATGAAACTGTATTTAAAGTATCATTTACTTTTAAGAAAAAGAAGTTTAATGTAACGGTTGTTGATAATTTTATAGGTTCAGACCATGAAATCAGAAGTGTTTCGAGTGCTGCTATTGACACCTTGTTTAGTGTATCTGCACTTTCAAGAGAAGGCTGGGAACTTAAAAAGGATGAAAAAGCCAATATTGAATTTAAATTAACTGAAGATACAGTAATTGAATTTAAGTATATAAAAAGTTGATAAAAATCCGGCAATAATGATTTATGATCATTTTGGCACTACTGAGCCTACTACCAATGAAAGTGAAAAAAGGAAACTAGATGAGGAATTTGTTAAATTAGGCGAATATTATGAATATAAGCCTCTTTCAAGAGAAGGCTGGATTGCTAAGACCGGTGTTCAGAACGGTATAGCAGGAGACAAGGATATCATACTACACTTCTTCTATGAAGCAAAAAGCTCTGGTGGTAATGGTGGGGGTATAATATCTGGTGGTAACGACAATGTAGATAATACTTCTTCAAATAGTAACCCTCCTTCCTCTTCTAATGATAATCCGGTAGTAGATGTAACAGAAGATACAACTCCACAGGGAGAGGCTAATATTAAGGAAGAACCTGTGGATGATGAAGCTACTGGTATTGAAGAAATTGATGATGATATCACACCTCAGGGTGAAGCAAGTAATAATAAAGCAGCCACTGAAGAGCCGGTTGAGGTTGAAGATGATGCAACTCCACAGGGAAATGCAGCACTTCCAAAAACAGGTGGAACAAATGCAGACGTAGTAGGACTTCTTGGACTTGGTCTTATAGGTTTGGGAATTGTAGTTAAGAAAAAAACAAGATAGTAGAACTATAGTAAGTAATTTATAGAGCTGTTGCTTTGACAATTAAAAATGTTAGGGCACAGCTCCTTTTTTCATAATAAGATACTTAGTCAAAGCTTTCTTTTTTATTTGTTATTATATATTCTAAAACATTATAAAGAATTCCAAATTATGCTTATTGTACAAATTTTATCAACAACTAATAAAAATGTATAGAATGTAACCAAAATGTAACTGAAACGAGTTAGTATTCACTTACTCCGATTAAATTGTATTTTAATGATTTAGTATGAAGTTTATTTTTGTTAAATTTCAAACTGATTATAATTATGCTATTTTTTTAAAAAATACAAGTAATCGAATTATGAATAAGAAAGGAAAAGGTATGATAAGTAAAAAAAGATGGGAAAAAAATAAGGTAGGGTTACGTTCATTATTAGCTAAGTTTATGGTATTAATGATGATTGTAAATATTTTAAATGTTATACATCCGGCAGCTGTAAGAGCAGAAGAGGCAGAGCATTTAAATAATCCTAATTTAACTGAAGTAGGTGGAATTAAGGCAGCAAACTATAATAATGGTAGGTTTGATGTTGAAATGCTTGTTAATGGCGATGGAAGTACTACCATAGAGGAGAAAAATCTTGATGTTGTTTTGGTAGTGGATCGTTCTTATGATAATATGAGTAGAAATCGAAAGATGGATGCTGCTAAGGATGAGGCTGCCAGAGTTAGTTGATTATTTTTTAGCTTCTGGAAATGATAAGGTAAGAGTTGGACTGGTAAGCTTTGCAGGAAATAGAGGTGGTACTTATAATCCTGTATTAACAAATACTCAATTAACAGATAATGTAAATGCATTAAAAAAATGTAATAAAAGGATATAGGGCAGTAGGTTGGAATAATAGTCCGGTACTAATGGAGGCATTTACCCAAGCCGGATTAATTAAAGCAAATGAGATGTTGGGAACTTCTAATCCAAATAAGAAGATAATAGTTTTAATAAGTGGTGGAGAGCCTACTCTTTCTTATGGTAGTACTGTTGATTTAAATCAAAGAGAAGAAGCACTTGATAATACACCTAGAGAGGGATATGAAATTTGGAGTGTACTGATGGGCTTAATCCTAAATATTATAGTTCTTGGAAAAAAAGGTTATGATAATAATAATCATTGGAAACCATATTATCTAAAGGTCGTTACCGGACTTATAGATGTCCCAATGGGTAAGGGTAAAGAAGTAAAGGAAAATACTATTACAGAAGCAAATAATATTAAAACTAAAAAAATAATGTTGAGATATTTTTCTGTTGGAATAAAAGGCAGATACTGCTAAGAAAGTATTAGAAAGTATTGCGTCTCATTCCAGATATTATGCGAACAATATTCTCAAGCTGTTGTAAATGAAGTAGTTAAAAATCTTAAAGAAACTAAAAAAAGTAAACAGTATTGAAAAACGGTGCATTAGAGGTTAGAGCTAGTGAGCAGGTTAACTCTGAGCTTAACAACATTGAATTAACAGCAGAAAAATAAAAGATACGGCTGTAACACCGGAAGAAAAAGCTGCTTTTAGCTGAGCGTGTTAAAAAAATAACTAATAATTTTGTAGATGGAGTTCTTACTTTAGGTAATATAACTTTAGGTAAAAATGAAGTTCTTAGTATAAAATATAAAGCAGGGTTAAAAAGAAAAATTATAAAGATGGAAATTCGTATACAATACTTGAAGCTGCTACCTTATATCCTAAGGGTATAAATGGACATTCTAAAATTAAATTTGATGTTCCTAAAGTAAAAGACATAGCATACGAAACTATTGTGGCTACCAAGATTTGGGAAGGAACCCCTGAGGAAGCAAAATTTGGCCTTTTTAGAAAAATAAACACCGCCGGTACTCTTGAACAGGTACAGAATGTAAATCCTAAAATAACTAAGAATAGTGACAGTAAGTGGACAATTGAATTTGAAGGCATAAAGGGTAAGGCTGTTGACTATGTAGTAAAAGAGCTTGATGGACAAGGAAAACCTCTTAATTCAGGTAATATTGTAAGCTTAAAGGGTAAAAACTATAAAATTACTGAATCTGGAGATGGAAAGACTATTACTAATACAGAATTAATCAATCTTACTGTGACAAAAAAATGGGGCAGTGATGTTCCTGATATTGCAAAACAGTCTGTAAAATTTAGAATAACTACGGATACTAAGTCTGATAATGTTGATAGGGTTTATGAATTAAATGAAGCAAACTGGACAAAGAAATTCGAAAACTTGCCTCTCTATAATAATGGTGAAAAGATTAATTACTCAGTAGTTGAAACTGAAATCAATGGTGACAAGGTTGATCTTACACAAAATCCTGTTACAGATGCAAATGGCAAGACTGTATACTACCATAAAGCATTTAAGATTACCTTGGATGGTGCAAATAACATAACCGAATCTAAAAATGTAAAAATAACTAACAGCATTAGAGAGGCTGAACAATCACAAGAGCCTGAAAATCGTATAATAAATGTTGTAAAGAACTGGGGAAATACTCCTGAGAAAGAGAGAAAGGATGTTACCGTAAGACTGTATGAGCTTGACTCAGAGATTGGTGAGCTTTTCCCTACACCTGTAGAAGAAAAAATCCTTAATGCAGGTAATGACTGGAAAGATAAATTCGTTGTTCCAAAGAAGATTAATGGTGAAGAAGGGATTTATTACGTTTTTGAAACAGCAATAGGTGATACAGAGTTAGATGCAGATACTGAGTTAACTCCTGAGCTTTACGACAGTGGATATAAGATTGGTGACTATAATGTTAAGATTGACGATCTTACAAGTGAAGGTTCAAATGAAACAGGAAATTATGGCTTCTATATCTTAAATGAAAGCTCTCATGTACCTGAAGTGCCTGAAGAAACTGTGACTATAAATGTTAAAAAGACTTGGGCTGATTCTACACCTATTGAATACAGACTTCCTGTTACTGTGAGACTCTTCATTGAGAATGGTGAGTATTTAGTGCCTGTATCTGATGTTGATGATTTGAAGTTAGATGCCGGTAATGGCTGGGCAGGACAGTTTGAAGACTTGGAAAAGCTTTATGCAGCTGATGGAACTACAGAGATAAAATACCATGTAGCAGAGATAGGTGTAGAAGGCGGGCAGGAAAAGAAGGAAAATCTCAGCTTTGATGACTTACAGAAAGGATATTCAATTGGAAGGTACAACGTTGTTATTAATGAGGATAGTTCATATAATGTCGTTATTACAAATGATATTAAGGTAGTTGACATTACTGCAGTGAAAAACTGGATAGGTTCTACACCTAGACAGGCTGTTGAATTTACCTTGTATAGTAAGCAGGGAAGTACCTTTGAATCAACAGGCAAGGTGATAAAACTGAATGGAACAGATGAGGAGACAGTTGCAACCTTCAAGGATATGCCTGCATTAGACAATGAAGGTAATCCAATTGTGTACTATGTTTTTGAAACAAAGATTGGAAATACTCCGGCTGTATTTAACGCTGCAGATGAAGAAACAAGCAGTTATTCTATATCTGTAAAATGGTGGTAAAATATAATGTTGTGGTGAGAGATAATGGTACAGTTGGGGATAAGGTAGTTATAATTGATAATTCCTATACAGCTGAAAGCTATGGCGGTTTATATGGAAATGATGGTGATACTACCGAGCTGTCAAAAATCAGATTCTGTCATCTACAGTAACTGTATCTGATGATAAAACCCTCAGGGTGAAGCTGATACAAATAATGAGACTGAGGCTGATGATGAAGCTGTAGAGGAAGCTGAGGCTGACGATACCGATGATGATGTACTTGAGGTAGATGATGTTGATGTTCCTCAAGGTGAAGCAAGTAATAATAAAGCAGCCACTGAAGAGCCGGTTGAGGTCGAAGAAGATGCAACTCCACAGGGAAATGCAGCACTTCCAAAAACAGGTGGAACAAATGCAGATATTTTCGGACTTATAGGATTAGGTTTCATAGGTTTAGGACTTGCAGTTAAAAAAAGAAAATAAAATAAACTCCTTATGATTTGGTTTAGTAAAGCCGGATTAAAAATTACCTCTTCTGTTTTGGAAGAGGTAATTTTTATCTAAGATTTTATTGACATAAGCATGCACAGAGGCTACAATTGTAGATAGAAATTCTTTTATTTTATAACCAACCAATATCTAGTGTCTGTTCCTATTTTCTAAAAATAATTATGAAAAATAAGGAACAAAAGTCCTCCCTTTAAAAATGCTATAAGTATTAAAGCAAACTTTAAGAATTTTATTAATGTACATTTTAAGGGGTGAAGGATGCAAAAAGAAAAAATTGTAGATTCATCAGAAACAAGGAAAGTTGTTGATAGCCTTACCTTATTTGATGATTACTTTATGTCAGTTATATTTGATAAAAACATACCGGCTACAGAACTTGTAATAAGAATAATCTTAGGAAGAAAGGACATAAGAGTAAAGTCGGTTACAAGTCAGCGTACTTTAAAAAGTCCTTTTATAGAAGGCAAAGGTGTTAGACTGGATATTTTAGCTGAGGACGCAGCTCACAAGTGTTACAATATCGAAGTTCAGCGAGATGAAAAGGATGCAAGTCCTAAGCGTGCAAGATTCCATAGCAGTATGGTAGACTCACGAATGCTTAAGGCAGGACAAAAGTTTAATGAACTTACTGACTCTTATGTTATTTTTATAACAGAGAAAGATTATTACAGGGGAGGTCTGCCCATTTATACTATAGACAGGCAGATAAAAGAGACTGATAGCTCATTTGAAGATGGCTCACATATCATCTATGTAAATGGAAGCTATGAAGGTGATGATGATATTGGCAGACTTATGCAGGATTTTAAGCAGACAGAAAGTGAGAAGATGCATAATAAAATACTTGCTGATAATGTAAGATATGTCAAAGGTGAAAAGGAGGATAACGAGATGAGTAGCTTGGTTGAAGAATATGCTGAAAAGGTAGCAAAACGGTATGGTGAGAGTGTAGCTAAGGAAGTGGAGGAAAGAGTAACAAAACAAGTAACAAAGCAAGTCTCTCTCAGTACAACTATTAAAACAGCTTTAGCTTATGGCATTGACAAGAAGCGAATCATCGACAGGCTTTGTTCTGAATTTAAGCTTTCTGAAGAAGAGGCAAATAAAGAATATGAGAAATATGTAGTAACAACCGCATAAGTATAAGCAAAATAAATAAGTAATCAGAGACCGAAGGGCTTATCTTTCGGTCTTTTATAGTGCAGGAAGGCAGAATGAATAATATATATAAGAACCTTATAAATCATAAAAACAGTGACTTTTATCCGTTTCATATGCCGGGGCATAAGCGAAATACTGAACTTATTAAAAAATATGGGCTTTGGGATGAGGAACTGGCCCCTTATGATATAGATATAACTGAGATTGATAATTTCGACAATCTTCATAACCCTGAAGGTATAATAAAAAATGCAGAAACTTTTGCTTCTGAGATATATGGATCAAAAGAAAGTATTTACTCTGTAAATGGAAGTACAGGAGCAATCCTTGCTACACTTGGACTTATGGAGAGGGGAGAGGCTGTACTTATAGCCAGAAACTGTCATAAGTCTGTCTATCATGGAGTGGAACTCTATGGGCTTGTTCCACATTATCTTGCAGGAGAAATTGATGAACTTGGCATATATCAAAGTATTAAACCGGAAGAAGTAGAAAAGGTATTAAAGCTTTATAATTCTGATTGTGAAATTATAGACAAAGGGTGGAGAAAAGGAAAAAAAGCAGATAATTCTATTAAACTTGTGGTTATAACCTCACCTACCTATGAAGGTATTGTTTCTGATATCAGGCAGATAGCGGATATCTGTCATAAATACGGGGCTTTACTTATGGTTGATGAAGCGCATGGGGCACATTTTGGCTTTAATAAATATTTTCCGGAAACAGCGGTAAGATTAGGGGCAGACTTTATAGTACAGAGTCTTCACAAAACCCTGCCTTCATACACTCAGACTGCAATTTTACATATGAATCTTGAAGATGAGACTATAATTAAGAAAATACGCAGACAGTTTAATTTACTTGAAACTTCAAGTCCTTCGTATATATTTTTAGCCGGAATGGAGAATAGCCTGCAGCTTGTAGAAAAGTATGGAAGCAGGCTGTTTGAAGAGTATAAAAACAGGCTTATAAATTTTAGAAATAAAATATCTTCATTAAATAAGGTCAAAATTTATATGCCCAATAACTATTATGCTTATGATTACGGAAAGCTTGTTATTACTGTAGGAGCTAACTCAGGGGCAGAACTTTATAGATACTTATATGAGAAACATCACCTTGTTATGGAAATGAAGTCAAAGGATTATGTAATTGCCATGACTAGTATTTTCGATACAGATGAAGGTTTTTGAAAAGACTTTTTGAGGCTCTTTATAAATTAGATAAAAGAGAAAGCTTCTTTAAACTTGATAATAAATCAGAATTTGATTATACTTTAAGGAGTGGAACTTTGCCTGAGAGGAAGTTTATTCCTTCTGAGGCTGTAAGACTTTCAGCTAACTATGGAACGAAAGTACCACTTGAAGATTCAGAGGGACTTATTTCGGCTGATTATGTGTATTTTTATCCGCCGGGTATTCCTCTTTTGGTGCCGGGTGAAGTGATTGAAGAGGATATTATTAAGCAAATAAAGGCTGCAAGGCATACCGGCATAGAGATTTATGGAGGAATAGACGAAGATGGGATATTTGTATGTGCTTATAGGCAAGAGTGCGACAGGCAAGGATAGCATATATAAGAAGCTTTTGGAAAATGCTGAACTTAACTTAAAGGAAGTTGTCCTTTATACAACACGCCCTATGCGTAAGAAGGAAACAGACGGAGTTGAGTATCATTTTGTGACAGAAGACAGGCTTAAAGAGCTTAGAAGTTCAGGCAAGGTAATAGAAGAACGCTGTTTTAATACTATAGATGGCCCTTGGTACTATTTCACTGTAAATGATTGTAAAATGGATTTAACTACAGGTAATTATATTAGTATTAATACTTTGGAAGGTTTTAATCAGATAAGAAAATATCTTGGAAATGATAAGGTAAAGCCTGTGTATATAGAAATTCCGGATATTGAGCTTATAAAAAGAGCTGTTAAAAGAGAAGAAAAGCAGATAAATCCTAATGTTGCAGAACTTTGCAGGAGATTTTTAGCTGATAATGCAGATTTTAGTGAGGAAAATCTTAAACTTTCCGGAATAGATGTCAAATCCAGATTTAATAATGATGAGTTAGAAGTTTGTGTGGATAAAATAACTGCTTATATAAAGGAAAACTAATATGGATATTAAGATAAACCCACTTACAGTGCAGACAACTACAGAAGTAGAAAAGGCTGCCAGAACAGATGACGGGCAATTCAAATTTACCCTTATAAGGAATATAGAGGATAATTCTCTGGCTGAGAGGCTTAATGCTATGATGAATTCCATAACAATGGAAGGAAAAAAGCTTAAGAAACATATGGATATAAGGGACATGAAGCATTATCGGGGGCTTATCAAAGAATTTTTAAATGAAGTACTGTCAAGAAGTCATGAGTTTTCAAGAGAAAATTATTTGGACAGGCGCGGAAGACACAGAGTTTATGGTATAATAAGAATTATTGATAAAGAACTTGATGAACTGGCGGAAGAACTTGTAAAGGATGAGAAGGATGCTATAAGCATACTTGGAAAGATAGATGAAATTCAGGGACTTTTGTTAGATATTTTTACCTGATACAGGAGGCAATATGAATACGAATATTTTAGGCAGAGAAAGCCTTGTAGAATATATGAAAACTGCTGCTTCTAAAGAAGAATTTTCACATGCCTATATATTTGAAGGGGAAAAAGGTATGGGAAAGCTTTTCATAGCTAAGGAATTTGCCAAAATGATACTTAGCTGTGGCAAGGAAACTGATGAAGAGAGGCAGATTGTCTGTAAACAGGTAAATAACGGTAACAGTCCTGATATTATTTACATAGAGCCTGATAAGCCTACTACAATCAGTGTAGAAGAAATCCGTACAAAACTGGTAGGTACGAGTGATATCTTCCCTTACGGAAAGTATAAGGTTTACATAGTTAAGGAAGCGGAGAAAATGAATGAACAGGCGCAGAATGCTCTGCTTAAGACTATTGAAGAACCACCTGAATATGTTATAATAATTCTGCTCTCTGCCAATAAGAACCGTCTCTTACCTACTATCAGGTCAAGATGTGTGACACTTGACATAAAGCCTATAGCTGCTAATGTTATAAAAGAATATCTGATAGAGAATTATGGGGTAGTTGATTATGTGGCAGATATGGCAGCTAAATTTTCTGCAGGAAATGTTGGCAGAGCGGTAAGATATGCCTGTGATGAGGATTTTCTTGAAATGAAAAATGTGGTAGTAAAGATTTTAAGAAATCTTGATAAGGAAACAATAACCGAAGAAATTGCAAGTATAATTAATCTTGAGGGATATAAGAGGGAAATAAAAGACTGTATAGAACTTATGATACTTTGGTTTAGGGATCTGCTTGTACTTAAGACCACCGGAGATGCAAACAAGATAATTTTCAGAGAGGAGTACAGGTATCTGAATGAGCAGATAGCCAAGAGAAATTACAACTCTATAGAAAGAGCTTTAGAAAGTATGGAAAAGACGAAAGAAGCGCTCTGGATGCAAATGTTAGAGTTTGATATCAGCTATGTAGAAGGATAAATAGCTGATGTCATAGTGTAAAAGATATAATAAATTCAGATAGAATGGAGAAATATGGTAACAGTAATCGGAGTCAGGTTTAAAAGGGCAGGAAAGATTTATTTTTTCAATCCTGAAAACCTTGATATAAAGGCAGGAATGCACGTGATAGTAGAAACTGCCAGAGGCATTGAATATGGACTTGTAGCCGTAGGCAGAAAAAGAGATAGAAGAAGACAAGGTAGTGCAACCTCTCAAAGAAGTCATGAGGATAGCAACTCCCTGAAGATGATGAGACAAATAGTAAAGAACAAAGGAGAAAGAAAAAGGAAGCCTTTTTGATGTATGTCTTGAAAAGATTAGAAAACATGAGACTTGCAATGAAGCTCATTGCCTGTGAATATACATTTGATAATAATAAAGTAATGTTTTATTTTACTGCTGACGGAAGAATAGACTTTAGAGAACTTGTAAAAGATCTTGCTTTTGTATTTAAGACAAGGATAGAGCTAAGGCAGATTGGTGTAAGAGATGAAGCTAAAATGAAGGGTGGAGTAGGAATCTGTGGCAGACCGCTTTGCTGTCATACATTTTTATCAGAGTTCATTCCTGTTTCAATCAAAATGGCTAAAGACCAGAATTTTTCACTTAACCCAAGTAAAATATCCGGTGTTTGCGGAAGGCTTATGTGCTGCCTTAAAAATGAGGAAGCAGCTTATGAATATCTTAATTCTACTCTTCCTGATGTAGGAGATATGGTGGAGACTGTTGAGGGCTTTAAGGGTGAAGTAAGCTCTGTAAGTGCCTTAAAACAGCTTGTGAAGATAATTGTTGAAAATGAAAGCGGAGTTAAGGAAATTAAAGAATATAAAGGCGGAGGAGTTAAAATTTAAACCTAAGAAAGAGAAACAGGATAAAGAAATAGAATCATCTGAAATTAAAGCTTTGGAGGCACTTGAGAGAGCCGAGAGAAAGGCACATTTAGACTAAGAAGGTAAATAATGGAATTTGAACTTAAGGACAGAGAAAGACTTGATGACCTTGAGATAAGCGGACTTCATATTATACAGTCGCCTGATAAGTTCTGCTTTGGTATGGATGCAGTACTTTTATCAGGCTTTGCTTATGCCAAAAAAGGCCATAGAGTTATAGATTTGGGTACAGGCACAGGAATTTTGCCTTTGCTTTTATGGGCAAAAACTGAAGGGGAGCATTTTACAGGGCTTGAAATTCAGGAAGAAAGTGCAGATATGGCAAGACGGAGTGTCGTAGGTAATAATATTGCCAACATAGAAATAGTGGATGGAGATATTAAGTCAGCAGATAAGCTGTTTAAGAGGCAGAGTTTTGATGTGGTGACTTCCAATCCGCCATATATGATAAATGAGCATGGAATAACTAATCCTGATGCACCCAAGCAGATAGCAAGGCATGAGATATTATGTACACTTGAAGATGTGGTGAAGGCTGCGGCATATTTACTAAAATCAAACGGGAAATTTTTTATGGTTCACCGTCCGTTCAGACTTCCGGAAGTTTTTGAAAATCTTAGAAAATACAGACTTGAGCCTAAAAGAATGAGGTTAGTATATCCGCAGATTGATAAAGAGCCTAATATGGTGCTTGTTGAAGCTGTAAAGTATGGAAAACCGAGGCTCACCGTGGAAAAACCGCTTATAGTTTATGATAAAGATATGAAATATACAGAAGAAATGATGAGAGATTACAGATACTAGAAAGGGAAAATATGGCGGGGAAGTTGTATTTATGTGCTACACCTATTGGCAATCTGGAAGATATTACATTCAGGGTGGTAAGAACTCTTAAAGAAAGTAGATGTAATAGCCGCAGAGGATACCAGAAATTCCATTAAGCTTCTTAATCATTTTGAGATAAAGACTCCGCTTACCAGCTATCATGAGTTTAATAAATATGATAAGGCTAAAGTTCTGGTAAACAGGATGCTGGGTGGGGAGAATATTGCGCTTATTACTGATGCAGGGACACCGGGGATATCAGATCCGGGGGAAGAACTTGTAAGACAGTGCTATGAAGCGGGGGTAGAGGTTACATCTTTACCGGGGGCAGCAGCCTGCGTTACAGCCCTTACCTTATCGGGGCTTTCTACAAGACGTTTTGCGTTTGAAGCCTTCCTTCCTGCTGACAAGAAGGAAAAGGCTGCTATTTTAGAGGAACTTAAGTCTGAGACAAGAACTATCATCATTTATGAGGCTCCGCACAGACTTAAAAAGACTATAGCTGAGCTTTTATCTGTACTTGGCAACAGGAGACTGACTGCTGTTAAAGAATTAACAAAACTTCATGAAAATGTATTTATAACTACATTTGAAGAGGCATTGGATTATTATGAAGAAAATGAGCCTCGCGGGGAATTTGTACTGGTTATAGAGGGTAGAAAGATAGAGGAGCTTAAGAAGGAAAAGGAAGCCTCATTTCAGGAAATGGATATAAATGAGCATATGAAACTCTACCTTGATAAGGGAATGGATAAAAAAGAAGCTATGAAGGCTGTAGCTGTGGACAGAGGAATACCTAAGAGAGAAGTGTATAAGATGTTGTTGACTGATTAGAACAAAAAAGAAAAAAATTTTATATAACACAAATAAACACTCGCCTTTCTAAAAATTAAAGAAGGGCGTTTTTTTATTTTTAAAATAGATTAGGGTGTCAAAAGTATTTTGCCCCCTAATACAGTATTACTACAGCTTCGCTTCTTACAATTCTTGCACAAATTCACAAACAAAATAAAAAAACTTAAAAAATGCCTATATTAGTCATTTCTAACTTATTGAAACTTTCCCCGACAAAGGTTATAATATAAAAATCGAATTCGTACTAAATTAGTAGGAATTAAAATCGTTGATTATAAATTGGGAGGCAGTTATGTCAGAATTATTAAAAGTTAAAAATTTATCAGTAGCTATAGATGATGCGGATATACTTAAAAATATTGATTTTACTATAGGAACGGGAGAAACCCATGTACTTATGGGACCTAACGGAGCAGGAAAATCTACCTTAGGTTATACCATTATGGGCAATCCTGAGTATGTTGTTAAGTCAGGAGATATTGAGTTTGAGGGGCAGTCTATCCTGGAAGATGGAACAGATGTCAGGTCTAAAAAAGGTATGTTTCTTTCATTTCAAAGCCCTTATGAGATAGCAGGGCTTTCTCTTGAGAGTTTCCTTAGAAATGCTATCAGACAGATTACAGGAAAACCACTTAAAATTATGCAGTTTAAGAAAGACTTAAAGGAAGCCATGGAAATCCTGCAGATGGATGAATCATATCTTACAAGAGATTTAAATGTTGGATTTTCAGGTGGAGAGAAGAAAAAATCTGAGATTTTACAGATGCTTATGCTTCGCCCTAAACTTGCAATCCTTGATGAGACAGACTCAGGACTTGATGTGGATGCTGTAAGAACTGTGAGTCGCGGAATTGAGGCTTATCAGAAGAACAGAGACGGAGCACTTTTAATTATAACCCATAGTACAAGAATATTAGAAGCATTAAAAGTAGATTATACACATATTCTGGTTAAAGGTAAGCTTGTAGAGACTGGAGATTCTACACTTGTAGATGAAATAAATAACAATGGCTTTGCCCGCTTTGAAAATATGGGAGAGTAGAGATGGCTGAATTGGATAAAAATGAAAAAATGATCATAGACGATATAGATAGTTCGTTTTATGATTTCAGATATGATGAAAATGATGAGGACTTCCTTAAACTGGATAAGGGACTGACTACAGAGATAGTTTTACAGATATCGGAAGAAAAAAATGATCCTGAATGGATGCGCGATTTCCGTTTGAAATCTCTTGATATTTACAACAACATGAAAGTCCCTGCGTGGGGACCTTCTATTGAGGGGCTTGATATGAACTCTATTATGACCTATGTACGTCATAAGGGGGATATGAAGGGAAAGTGGGAAGAAGTACCTGAGGATATCAAGAATACTTTTGAGAAACTCGGTATACCTGAAGCAGAGAGACTTTCCCTTGCCGGAGTGGGAGCACAGTATGATTCAGAGCTTGTTTACCATAATGTGCGTGAAGAAGTAGCTGCACTCGGAGTGGTTTATACTGATTTGGAATCCGCTATGCATGGCGAATATGGGGATATGATTCATGAATATTTTATGAAACTAATTCCTCCTACCGACCATAAATTTGCAGCCCTTCATGGTGCAGTCTGGTCGGGCGGCTCCTTTGTATATGTGCCAAAGGGAGTAAAGGTGGACATACCTTTGCAGTCCTATTTTCGTCTTAATGCGGCCGGTGCCGGTCAGTTTGAGCATACTTTAATCATAGTTGATGAGGGGGCAGACCTTCATTTCATAGAAGGTTGTTCTGCACCTAAGTACAATGTGGCAAACCTGCATGCAGGAGCGGTAGAACTTTTTGTAAAGAAGAATGCAAGACTTAGATATTCAACTATAGAGAACTGGTCAAAGAACATGTACAACCTGAATACCAAGAGGGCTATAGTTGAAGAAAACGGTGTGATTGAATGGGTTTCAGGCTCTTTTGGTTCCCATGTTTCTTATCTTTACCCTATGAGTATATTAAAGGGAAACGGTTCAAGAAGTGAATTTACGGGAATTACATTTTCAGGTAAGGGACAGAACCTTGATACCGGAGCTAAGATGGTGCATATAGGAGAAGATACTTCTTCGATTATAAATACAAAATCCGTATCAAAGGGTGGAGGAACCAATACTTACAGAAGTATGGTGACAGTGCGTGAAAGTGCAAAACGCAGTAAGGCTTTTGTATCCTGTCAGTCGCTTATGCTTGACAGTGACAGCCGTTCAGATACAATACCGGCTATGGATATAAGGACAGATGATACGGATATCGGACACGAAGCAAAGATAGGCAGAATCAGTGATGATGCAGTATTTTACCTTATGTCAAGAGGAATAAGTGAAGAAGAGGCGAGGGCAATGATAGTAAGCGGCTTTGCGAATCCTGTATCAAAGGAACTTCCTCTTGAGTATGCAGTTGAAATGAATAACCTCATTCAGCTTGAGATGAAGGGAGGTATGTAATGAAATTTGAGTTAAAAGGAGCTGTCAATTATCTGCCTGCAATAACCTATGGCAAGATGAAAAACAGCTATGCGGAAGTAGATTTTAGTTATGAAGTAAATGTTAAAAATGATATAGATATAAAATTAACTGATGGTGTGGAATTTCTTACCGCAGGGGAGTTATATGATGAAATAGTTGCTAAGGCAAGCTTTGTAAAGACAGGTATGGAAGCCTTAAACCTTGATTCAAAAGCAGGCGGAGACAGTCTTGAAGATGAAAACAGGCGTAGCAGGGAAGTAAAGGATGCTCCTTCTACAGATATAGTAAGAAATGCTTTTAAGGCTGCAGGTATTCCTGTAAAAGTAATTGCAACTAAAAAAGGAGTTAAAACAGAGAAGCCTGTAAAAATAACTTACAGAGCAGGTGAGGAAAATTCTTTAAATAATCATATAATCTATGTAAGTGAGGGCTCAGAACTTACCGTAATTGAGCTGTTTGAATCTGAGAACAAAGAAAGTCTGGTAGGCTTGCAGACCAGAGTATATGTAGGAGAAAATGCTAAAGTAAAGCTTGTAAGGGTAAACCTGCTTTCAGAAAATACAGACCATTTTGATGATTTGGGATTTCATCTTGAAAATGATGCTAAAGCAGAACTTGTACAGCTTGAACTTGGTGGGAAGCGTTCTTATGTTGGTGTAAGATGTGAGCTTGTAGGCAGGAAAAGTGAATATAACAGTGCGACAGGCTATCTTTGCAAAGGTGAAAGCCTGCTTGATATGAATTATGTAACAAATGAATGGGGCAGGAAAGCTTCATGCAATATGGATGCAAGCGGTGTTCTCTTAGATAAGGCAACAAAAGTATATCGCGGAACAATTGATTTTAAAGAGGGTGCAAAAGGCGCAAGAGGTTTTGAAAAAGAAGATACTCTCCACTTCAGTCCTAATATAATAAATAAATCAGTACCACTTATACTTTGCCACGAAGAGGATGTGGAAGGTGACCATGGTGCAACCATAGGCAGAATAGATGAAAAGCTTATGTTCTACATAAAGAGTCGCGGAATAGATGAAAATGCAGCAAAAGAGCTTATGACAGAGGCTTACATCAACGCTGTTACCGAGAAAATCGGAGATGATGAGACAGAAGAAAGAGTTATAAAATACGTAAGTGAGGTTTTCAAAAATGAGCAGTAATTATAGAGAGGATTTTAAGTTCTTTAGTGAATATCCTGATTTGGTCTATTTTGACAATGCTGCTACAACTCAAAAGCCGAATGTAGTGCTTGAAAGAATGGTAAGATACTATGAAAGCGAGAATGCCAATCCGCTTCGTGGCGTGTATGATCTTTCTGTAAAGGCTACAGATGCTTATGAAAATGCAAGAGCAAGAACAGCAGAATTTATAGGGGCAGAGTCTGCTTCTGAGATTATATTTACAAGAAATGCTTCAGAGAGCCTTAATCTGATAGCAAAAAGTTATGGAGAAACTTTTCTTAAAGAGGGAGATGAGATTGTGCTTACGGTAATGGAGCATCACAGTAATCTCCTTCCTTGGCAGGAAGTTGGGAAAAAGACAGGTGCAAAGCTTGTTTTCCTTGAGCCTGACAAGACAGGTTTTATTTCAGATGAAGAGATTAAGGCTAAGATTACAGAGAAGACTAAACTTGTAAGTTTGGCTCATATTTCAAATGTACTCGGCAGAAAAAATCCTGTGGAAAAGGTTATAAAAGCAGCTCATGATGTAGGAGCGGTAGTAGTTATAGATGGAGCGCAGGCAGTACCTCATACAAAAGTAAATGTAAGAGAATTAGATGCGGATTTTTATGTGTTTTCAGGTCATAAAATGCTTGCCCCTATGGGAATCGGTGTAGTTTATGGCAAGAAAAAGTTGTTAAATAAAATGCCGCCATTCCTTACAGGCGGCGAAATGATAGAGTATGTAGAGCTTGACTCTGCTACTTACGCAGAAGTTCCACATAAGTTTGAAGCAGGTACTGTAAATGTAGGTGGGGCTGTAGGGCTCCATGCGGCTATGGACTACCTTGATAAAGTTGGATTCGACTATATTGAAGAAACCGAGTTAAGGCTTACAAAGAGACTGTTTGAAGGAATGAAAGCCCTTCCTTATATAAATATAGCAGGCTCTGAAAAGACAGAGGAGCATAACGGCATTATCACATTTACAATAGATGATGTACATCCGCATGACAGTGCTTCTATTCTAAATGATGCTAAAATCTGTGTAAGGGCAGGACATCACTGTGCTCAGCCACTTATGAAGTTTTTGGGCTTTAATTCAACGCTTAGAGCAAGTCTTTATTTCTACAATACAGAAGAAGAAGTTGACAGGTTTTTAGACAGTTTGACAAAGGTAAGGGGGTGGCTTGGCTATGGAGCTTAGAAGTATATATAATGAAATACTTACTGAACATAATATGCATCCAAATAACAAGCAGGAAATAGAACATCCTACCATAGAGCTTAGAGGAGTAAATCCTAGCTGTGGAGATGATATTACACTTAAATTACAGCTTGAAAATGATGTAGTTGTGGATGGCGGTTATACAGGAACAGGTTGTGCCATATCACAGGCTTCAGCCGATATGATGCTTGATCTTATCATAGGAAAGAATAAAGACGAAGCACTTAGGCTTGCCGAACTTTTCATGGGTATGATTAAAGGTGAAGTAAAAGACGATGAAGCACTTGAAGAACTGGATGAAGCTATAGCCCTAAGAGACATTGCTCACATGCCTGCAAGGGTTAAATGTGCAGTACTTGGTTGGCGGACACTTGGTCAGATGCTTGGTAAGAAAGAAGAATAAAAACTATTACCTCTATCTTTACGGTAGAGGTAAATTTATGTATTCATTTATATGTGATTTGTATAAAAAACAAACTGGGAAAAACGTGTTTTTACCAAAAATCTTTGTGAGACTTTCACAAAAATTAAAAAGGAATTTTCCACAAAGTTACATATTGAAATAATTTAACAATGCGTATATACTATGGGCATAAACAAAAAGAAAAGAGGTTCATATGGATAATTTTTCAGTGCAGAAGATTTAGAATTATTAAATGAAGAGCTTGAGGAAATGGAACATTCAGTGGTTAAAAAAGAAGATGAAGATCCCGAGATGGATGCTGCTGCAAGAAGATATCGGAAATAATCAAGAAGCATAAGGGCGACCAGTAATGGTCTCCTAGATTTCAACCATCATATTTATATATAATTTTAAGAACTTAGTCTATTAGGAAATAGTTGTTTAGCTATTCTAAAGTAATATTTAGCAGTTATTGGATTAAATCAAACTTAACTAAATGGATTTTTAAATTTTATATTGTTTTATTTGTCTATTCTAAAAATAGGTTCTTTTTGTGTACCCCAAAATCAAAAAAGAAAAGAGGTGATGTAGTCTTGCAAGGGGGAATTCTGACAATTTATGACAAAGAAGAAGCTTATGTAGAGGCTCTGTCGGATTATCTTAATAAAAACATGGAGCTTGGAGTTGTGACAGTTGCTTTTTCCGATGAAAATAAATTTATAAGGTATCTTGAAAAGGAAAATCCGGGTTATGTAGTAGTATGTGAAGATTTTGACAAAGAAAATCTTGAAGAAAGGATAAGCAGAGACAGAATTATAAGTTTAGTTACATCAAAAGACGAGGAAGATACCGGCCCATGGATATATAAGTATCAGTCTGCAAAGGCAATAACGAAAGAACTTAAAGCAGTAATGCTTATAAAAACTGAGGAGGGTTTACTCTTAGACAACAATCTACACATTGTATTTTCAACAAAGAGTGGTATAGAACGGGATGAGTATGTAAAGCTTTTGCTTGCAGACCTTAAAAGTAAAGGTTCTGTACTTTACATTGATATGGAACCATTTCATGGTAATGCTTCTAATAGTTGCAGGGAAAGTAAAGGGATGTCTGAACTGATTTATTATCTCAAACAAGGTGGTGAAAAGTTAAGATGGAAACTAAAATCATTAATAGAAAAAGAAGATATACAGGGAAGAATACTCCCGGTAAACTGTCCTCTTGATTTGGTGGAACTAAGCAAAGAAGATATAAAAGAATTATTGAAAATTTTAAAGGAACTGAATGAGTATGATTTTATTCTTGTCAACCTTGGAATACTTAGTCGCTTCTTGAGCTTATTAAGTCGAGGTCATATAGAAATAGTAGTAACAAGAAAAGAAGGTGACAGGAAAGTGCAGAAAATTTTATAAACTATATGAAACTTTTTAGGGATGAAGGATGTAGAAAGACAGGTTGAAATAATAGAATTTGGAACAGACACTTGGCTATAGGATAAAAGAAGAACTGCTTGAACGGCTTGATTTTTCAAGAGAACTTACTGATGAAGAAGTTATGAATGAGATTGAGGAGAGGGTTCTTAATTTAAAATGATAATGAATATATAAGTATTACCGAAAAGAAAAATCTCTGTATTGAAATATTTAACTCAGTAAGAAGACTCGGCATATTGCAGCAGCTCATAGATGATGAGAGTATTTCGGAGATTATGGTAAATGGTCCTGATAATATCTTTATAGAAAGAGATGGTAAAATAGGGAAATTTGAAGGTAAAATAGCTTCTGAAGAGGAACTTGAAGATATAATCCAGCAGATAGTAGCAAAGGTAAACCGTACAGTTAATGAGGCTGAGCCTATAGTAGATGCAAGACTTTCAGATGGTTCAAGAGTAAATGTTGTACTTCCTCCAATTGCAATAAATGGCGCAGTTGTAACTATAAGAAAATTTCCTAAGATTCCAATGACAATGGATAGGTTGCTTGAGTTTGGTACTTTGACTACTGAGGCAGCCGGTTTCATAAAAATACTTATGGAAACAGGTTGTAATATCATAGTCAGTGGGGGAACTTCATCCGGCAAGACTTCATTTCTAAATGCGCTTGCAGATTATATACCTAAAAAAGAAAGAGTAATAATAATTGAGGACTCAGCAGAACTTCAATTGTCCGGTATACCTAATCTGGTTCAGATGGAAACAAGAAATGCCAATGTAGAGGGAAAGGGAGAAATTGGAATTGGAGATTTGATTAAGTCTTCTCTCAGAATGAGACCTGACAGAATACTTGTAGGTGAAGTAAGAGACGGTAAGGCAGCTATTATGCTTCTAAATGCTTTTAATACCGGTCATTACGGAGAATCTACCATACACGCAAATTCTGCAAGTGATACAATATCTAGACTTGAAACCCTTGTGCTTACAGGCTCCAATATACCTTTGGATGCAGCAAAGCGCCAGATAGTATCTGCAATTGATTATATAATCTATCTTGGAAGACTAAAAGATGGGAAACGTAGAGTATTAGAAATAAGTGAATTATGTGAGGCAGAGGGGAATATTTATCTTAATCAGATTTTTGGATATGAGCCTGAATTGGGGCTAAAAAGGTGTGGAAATCCAAAAAGAATGGCAAAATTTGAAATGGCAGGGGTTAAGGAAAATGGATTATTCAAAATACAAAAGGACTAAAGTAGAATGGCTTAAATTAATTGGAAGCTGGTTTCTCATTTCAATAAGTCTTGGTATGCTTTTTTACAAGTCTATTATAGGAATTTGATAATTATCCCATTTGGAGCTATTTTTGAAAAGGTAAATAGAAAAAATTTAATTGAAAGAAGAAAAAATGAACTATCAAGTCAGTTTATAGAGTTTTTACAGGTAATAATGTCATCACTTAAAGCAGGGGCTTCACTTGAAAGAGCTATTTTATCTGCAAGGGAAAAGGCTTTATAGTCTGTATGATAATAATTCTATGATAATAATTGAAATTATGTCTATGGAAAGAAGTTTAAGAATGAATATACCTGTTGAAGATATTTTTATATGATTTTGGTAAGAGAAGCAGCATAGAGGATATAAATCAATTTGCTGAGGTCTGTAAGGTTTCAAAAAGGGCGGGAGGAAATCTTATAAAGGTAATGGAGCATACAATAAAATGTATAGTAGATAAAAAAACGAGATGGAAAGAGAAATACAGGCTTTTTATAAGTGGGAAAAAGCTTGAAAGCAGGTTTATGACAGCTATCCTTCCTGCAATACTCTTTATATGAACATTTCAATGTCAGATATGATGAATAGTTTGTATCAGTGGAGTATCGTGAAAAAAATTATTATGACAGGAGTACTCTCTGGTTATGGTTTTTGTTCACTATGGTTTGACAAAAATAACTGATATAAAGGTGTGATATGGAAATATATAAATCATTTGATAAAAAGCAGAAAAGAATAATTTTAATATCCATAGCCTTATCAATTATAAGTATTATAGCAGGGTTTATATATGATCTTAATCTTGAAAATGAAGAAACAGACAGGATTGTAAGGCCAAAGTCCTATGAAGATACAAAGAGCATAGATTTCAAAGTGGATATTGATGGCATAGAAAATGGTGAAAATATAAGCTATATAGGAAATATAGAATCAAGAAAACTTGCTGAAAATGAAATAGATAGTTATTTAAAACTGGCATTAGACAATGTAGAGAAAAATATGTTCAGAGAAGGTGAAAAGAGGGATAAGGTACTTACAGGTGTAGATATACCGGCAAGGATGCCGGGAAATCCTGTGGATATAAGTTTTAGCACGAGTGAAAGTGGAATTTTGACTGATGATGGAAACATTAATTTCAATCTGGTCAGGGAAAAACAGATAATAACAGTTAATTTACTGGCAAGTTACGGTGAAAAGGAGGCTGAAAGGAGTGTAGATATAACGATTTATCCTAAGGAAATTACAGAGGAAGAAAGAATAAAGTCAGCAGTAAAAGAAAAGTTGGATATGGCTTTGGCAAGTGGAGAAAATGACATTGTAGAAATACCTAAAGAGGTAGAAGGGCATGCATTACGAACTTTTTTCCCAAAAGAGGAGATTACAGGAGGTATAACAGGATTTGCATTTTTATCTGTAATTTGTCTTTTTGTAGTTTTTAATGAAAAGAATAAAAAGAAGATTAGAGACAGGGAGGAGGAGTTAAAAAGTGGCTATACAGAATTTGTGGGACGATTTGTGATACTTTTAGGTGCAGGACTTGGCATATCTGCAGTGTGGAAAAAGCTTGAAGCAGGATTTACATCCAACAGCAGCCTGAATTATGAAATAAAGATTACACTTTGGGAGATAGGGAATGGAAAAACAGAAAGGGAAGCTTATGAAAACTTTGGAAGGAGGATAGGAGGAACACAGTATGCAAAATTTATTTCTGTAATAAACCAGAGTCTTAAGCTTGGTACCGGGCAGTTACTTGCAAGACTTGAGGCAGAGGCAGAGGCCGCAATGTTTGAAAGAAGAACTAAGGCAAAGGTTATGGGAGAAGTTGCTGATACTAAGTTGCTTATGCCTATGATGCTACAGCTTGTATTAATTATGTTAGTTATTATGATACCCTGCCCTTATGGCAGTGTGAAAGGAGAACACTTATGAATATATTAGGAAAATTAAAGGAAAAAGCAAGTGAGATCTGCTATAACTTAGAAGTGAAGAGAATGCTTGTAAAGGAAAGATTGCAGGAAGCAAAAGAGGATAACAGAGGTATAGCAGTGATAGAAATTATCTTAATTTTGGTTATTATTTTAGGCCCGATAATTATCTTCAGAAAGAATCTTAAAGAAATGATAGATAAGATATTTAAGCAGATAAACGGAGATAGGGATAAGATACTTAAAACCACTTAGTTAAGCGGAAGGGAGAAGAGAATGAGAGCAAGAGGAAGTATAACTGTGTTCTTATCTTTGGCTCTCATTCTGGTCATAGCTTTGATTGGAAGTCTGTTAGAGTCATCAAGAGTTACAGTTGCAAGGGAAATAGCTTTGGATAACTCCTATCTGGCAACTCAGAATCTTTTGGGCTGAGTATCAAAGAGAACTTTGAATGATTATCACATCTTGTTTGTAGATGTGGCTGAACTTGGCGGAGAGGAGGGAAGTATCAAAATTGGTAATTCATATCTTTCCAAAATGCTACCTTCAGGTAAGGGAGATTATATTGGTGCTGTGGCAGATTTTACAGAAATTGGATTCAAAGAAAATTTAACTGAAAATAACTGTTATTATTTTGCAAAGCAGGCAGCAGCCTATATGAAATATAGTGTGGCAGGAAGTATAGGAAAGAAAATGCTTAACCAGGCTAATATGTTAAAAGTGGCTGAAAATGGTACGGATATGCTGAAAAAAACACTGAAAGCAAAGGTAGAAGCTGAAAAGAAGCTGATAGAACTTGAAAGACAAAAGAAAAAGCTTGAGGAAAAGGCGGATAAAGTAAAAAAGACTACAGAAAAAGTAAATAAAATACCAATTGTAAAGGCAAAATCACTGTCTGATATGCTTTTATCGGGGGTGGTGGCAGATAGCCTAAAAGTAAAACCGATGAAAAAATCCGAGGCTAAAAAAAAATACAAAAAGTGTCAGAAAAATTTGGATAATGCTACCGGTGAGGGAACAGCAAGTGGAATTTTGGGGATATTTCTTCCTTCCGGGAAAATGATTTCAAAATTAAGGTTAAAGTCCACCGCCTGGGATGAAGTTCAGACAATGGAAAAAGAGAATACTAATCTGGTGGACACAGGGCTTCTGGTTATGTATGCTAAGGAACATTTTAAAAATTTTCTATCTTCAGAAAAAGAAGGTGAAAAAAGAGTTGCTCTCAAATATGGGATAGAATATCTGATAGCGGGTAAGGATAGTGATGAAGCTAACCTTAGTTCCATAGCAAATAGAATATTTGGAATAAGGACTCTTGTATGGTATGGATATTTTCTTACCAGACAGGATAAGGTAGCAGAAGCAGAAGCAATTGCAGCAGCTATAGCAGGAGCCTTGGCAATGCCTGCTGCCATAGAGATAATCAAAACAGGTATTCTTATGGGCTGGTCTATGGATGAGGCGGGAAAGGAAGTAAGAAGTCTGTTGCAAGGAGGAGAAATTCCGGTACTTCCAGAGAAAATGGAAGGTATAAAACTAAAATACGAAAGCTTTTTAGATTCATTTCTTTTGCTTGCAATATCTAATCTTCCGGTTAAAATGGTAAAACTTATAGAACAGAATATGAAAGTGAGATACTATGATGGATTTAGGGCTGATAATCTGTTTGCAGGTATTACAGCAGAAGTAAGAGTCAGGGTAATGCCAAGAATATTCAGATTAGCTATGTTAGATGGCATAGTACAAAAAAAGTCAAACCCATGGGAATCTTTTACAGATATATCACAAAGTCTTTGTAGGGAATGACAGCTATTGCAGAGTGCTCATATATGGTAAAAAGAAAGGAGTTAGATTTAGCAGGCAAGTTTAAGAAAGAAATTTTGAATTAATCAAATACTTAATTTTACTCTTTTATTAAGGAATAGTCAACTTGATTTAAGAAAGGTTTTCCCAAAAATAAAGGATATCAAAAACACATTAATGTCCCAATATAAAGTGGGAATCTATAACAAAACACAATGTAAAAAAAGTACAAGAACATCAATGTAATTAATACCATTATATGAGCAGTCTGCAATAGCTGATTAAGAGTTGAATAGAATTGTTTGATAATAAAAGAGGTTAAAAGTGAAGAAAATAAGAGGAAGTCTTACCATAGAGTCAGCAATTGTTATGCCAATTTTTATACTTGCCATAAGCATTTTAATATTCTGGACAAGTTTTTTGCAGACACAGAAAAAAATAAATGCAGAGGCATTGGATAAGGCAAGAGAGATTGCAAAGCTTGCTTATCTTACAGAGGATGAAGACAGTAATAGTGAAAAATTAATAGAAATTGGTAAAGGAGCTCTTCTTAACGGGACTTATTTCGAAAGGCTGGCTGTAGCCAGACCATTTACAGGAAGACACTATAATGAAGCAGAAGGTGGTAATGCAGAAGATAATAGAATAGTTTTTATCACTAAAACCGGAGAAGTTTATCATACAAGTAATATCTGCAGCCACATTAATTTATCAGTAAAAGGGGTAGATTTTTCTGCTGTAAATAATCTAAGAAACAAAAGTGGTGCAAAATATTATCCTTGTGAATATTGCATGAGAGGAAAGTCTGGTGGAACCGTATATATTACAGATGAGGGAAACCGTATACATACAAATAAAAATTGTCCGGGACTTAAAAGAACAATTATAGAAATAAAGAAAATAGATGCAGAGGGGAGAGGATACCGTCCCTGCGAAAGATGTGGAAGAATACATGATTAATATAGCTTTTATTATGCATATTAGCAGTAATTGATTTTATTAAAAAAAGAAATACATATACTGATATTATTACCTGTTATAGTTATATGGTTGTCTCATACCTGTTTGGAATAACGAAGTTAAGATACAAAGTTTAATGGCAGGAGCAATACTTATAACTTTAAGTATAGCGACAAAGCAGGCTTTTGGAATGGCGGATGCAATAGTTTTATCTTTAATTGCTATGACAAACGGAATATTGAATATGCTTTATGATATTTTTTTACTGCAAAATATTATTTTTTTCTTGTATTTGCAGGTATCAAATCTGGATTTAAAACAAAAACAGAGAATTTCCATTTATTCCGTTTATTTTTTTATAGCATTTTTACTTACAAAAATTGTACTTAGGGAGGGATATGAAACTAAAGGGTAGTATGGTAATAGAAGCTGCTATTATCTTTCCAATGATTATAATAATTTTGTCTGCTCTTATATTTTTTTGCATATTATGAGCATGACATAGTAGTTTTAAGGAGTGAGGCAAGAACCAGGATTATGAAATATGTAGCTGAAAATATTCCGGGCGAATGGGAATTCACGGAAGAAAGAAGTGAAAACTTATTTTATTTAACTTATGAAGATATGAAAAGCAATAAATCAGGTGGAAAATGGACTGTATCAGCAGATGTTAAATTTAAGATATTTCCCTTTGTATCAGAATATCTTGATAAAAGATTTAACAGATGGAAAAATTTGAAGAAGAATATAAGGAATATCTGCCTGCACAGTTTGTAAGAAGAATGGGGGCTATGGAAAGTCTGAGTGATAAGACAACCGCCGGATAAGTATCTGATACCAATATAAATATTTAATGGAGGTGATTTTGGCGAATGGAAAATTTTAGTTATATTCGTGATGGAGGTAAGAATTATCTTAAGTCAGAAGAAATAAGTAAGGTAGATTATATTACCGGAATGCTGATACATAATGAAATTCGGGCATTTGTACCGGCAAGGTTCAAAAAGTCTGAATGCAGAGAATTATATATGCTATAATATGAATGGGTTAATTCCAATAAGCCAGAGCTTAGAACTTAATAAACTTAATTCAGAAAGAGTAGAAGGCTTCCTTCGATCAATTATCAGAGTATATAAGAGCATGGAAGAGTTTATGTTACCATTCGACAGATTGATAGTGAATGAGACATATATTTATGAAAATTATAATACAAAGAATGAATTTTTACTGGATTTATGGTAATAATATTACAGGTGATAAGTTTTCAGAATTATTTGAACGTATGTTAGACAGGGTTGATTATAAAGATGACAGAGCTGTAAAAATTATGTATTCAATGTATCGTGGCAAAAGACAGTGAAGAAATATTAAACGGGGAAATCAGTGGAAACAGTATACTAAAAAAATTAAAGATAAGGCTGAGGAAATTCTTTTCTTCACCTTATCAAAAGTCTTGATGCAAGGGCTAAAGAGCTGATAAGGCGTGAAAATGAATTCTCGATGTAAAGACAGAACTAAAAACAAGAAACTGATTATACGAAGACTCCGGAATATAATAATTGTTATGAAAATGCTGATAGCATGGCAAAAAGGTATAGAAGAGATTTAGAAAGTAAAAGAAGTAAAGTAAAACCGGAAAAAATAGAAGTTAAAAAGCCGGAAATAAAGAAAACAAAAAGTAACATTCCGGAATCAGATAAGAAACTTGATATAAAAATCTAAACTTAAAAAGGTGTGGAACTACCCGAACTCTGATATTGGAAGTAAGTCTGAAAATGAAGAGGAGAATTTTGCTGTAGTTGAGGAGGAACCTTCTTATAATATAAGAGAGGTGCACAGCAGAATACCTGAGCATAAGGAAGTTTCGGACAATCCTACAACCTTGCTTACAGGAGCTATGGTTAAAGGGGGAGTATATTGTCTTAAATCTGAGGAAATGAATGAGGATAATATACTACTTACAGAATTTCCGTTTTTTATCGGAAAATCAGGAGAAAAAACAAATCATAGAATAGAAGACAGTACAGTAAGCAGGTTTCATGCCAGAATAGACAAAGAAGAAGATGACCTGTGGCTTACAGACTTAAATTCCACAAATGGAACTTTTCTTAACGGAATAAGAATGCTCTCGTATGACAGAGTGAAAGTAGATAAGGGAGATTCTATAGTGATTTCGAGAAAACGGTATGAACTAAGATACTTAGGTTAAAGCGGAAAATCTATGATAAACAGGCTAAATATATGTGTCTTTCACTTGTTTTTTCTGTCACAAAGACTTATACTAATGTCTATTAAGTATAAGTTTGGAGATAGAGGATGAAAAAAATAGTTTTAACAGGAGGAGGAACAGCAGGTCATGTAACTCCGAATATTGCACTTATTCCGGCTTTGAAGGAAGCGGGCTTTGAGATTCATTACATTGGTTCTTATGAAGGTATGGAAAGGTCTATGATTGAGAAACTTGGGTTAAATTATATAGGCATATCTTCAGGAAAATTAAGACGCTACAAAAGTGTTAAAAATCTTACGGATCCATTCAGGGTGCTAAAAGGCTTTGGTGAATCTGTGAAAATATTAAAGCTGATAAAACCGGATGTGGTGTTTTCAAAAGGGGGCTTTGTAACAGTTCCGGTAGTTTTTGCAGCAAAAAGATGTAAAATTCCTACGATTATACATGAGTCTGATATGTCACCGGGGCTTGCCAACAGACTTTGTATACCTAAGGCAGATTATGTACTGGCTAATTTTCCGGAAGCACTTGAAAAGCTGCCTAAGAAGAAAGGAATCCTTTCAGGTACACCTATCAGACAGGAGCTTTTTGAAGGAGACAGGGAAAGAGGATTAAATTTCTGTGGATTTACAGGTGCAAAACCGGTTCTTCTGGTAGTTGGAGGAAGTCTTGGGGCTTTGGCTGTAAATGAGGCTGTAAGGAAGATACTTCCTAAGCTTACAGAAAAGTTCGATGTAGTACATCTTTGTGGCAAGGGGAAGTTTGATGAGGCTCTTAAAGATGTAAGGGGATATAAACAGTTTGAATATATAAACGAAGAAATGAAGGATATATTTAAGATTACTGATATTGCACTTTCAAGGGCGGGAGCAAATGCCATATGTGAGCTGCTGGCGCTTAGAATTCCTAATGTTCTTATTCCGCTTCCTGCTAAAAGCAAGTCGTGGAGACCAGATACTAAATGCAGATTCATTTAAAAAACAAGGATTTTCAGAGGTTCTTGCAGAAGAGGATATAACCGCAGAAGGCTTACTGGATATAATTTACAGAACATACGACAATAGGAAAGAGTATATTTATAATATGGAAAAGAGCTCACAGACAGATTCTATTAAGATAATTATGGACTTAATCAATAAGCTTACTGAAAAATAAAAATTAACGTGTAAGTTAAATACACAGAATAACAGCTGTTACCGTTAAATTCCGGAAAAATATGAGTATATCTCATATCTGAAGAAAATGGTAACAGCTATTTATTTTTGTAAAAATATTGATTAAATAAGTGAGCTTATTTTTAGCTATTTCAGAAGCTTCTCCATCTTCGTAAGCACCCTGCTTCGGTAATTTTACAATTATCCTGCTTTATAGCGTGGAATTATATGGACATGGAAATGAAATACAGTCTGCCCGGCAGCTTCTCCGTTGTTTTGTAAAATATTTATACCATCACAATTAAGTAGTTTCTTTAAGGCAATAGCAATTTTTTTTGCAAGAACAAAGGATTTTTCAACATAGCCATCTTCAAGTTCATATATATTGCCCTGCATGAGACTTTTGGAAGTATGATTATATGTCCTTTATTGGCAGGTGAAGCATCCATAATTGCTCTTAAATAATCATCTTCATAAACAGTATTGGCAGGTATATCACCATTTGCAAGCTTACAGAAAATACAATTTTCGTCTTTCATAATAATCCCCTTTCTTATGACAAATTTTAATAGTCTTATATATAATTATTCTTTATGAAACTGAAAAATAGTATCAAACATTCTAAGAGTTTTAAAGTTGCCTTTAGCAGCTAAATCACCAGACATAAAGGCTTTTTGGAAAGTTATTTTCCCGGCAACAATATCGTTAAGTATTTCGCTGGTGGTTCTGGAAGCAACATCAGTTTCTTTCAGGTCGCCATAGTAGCATTTTAATTCAGCACCGTTTACCTCTATTATTATACTGCGTGATAAATCAGACATTTCTATGGAGTAAGTTGCTTTAAAATCATCCTGAGGTTTAAAGTGATTTCTGAACTGTTTAATTAAATCGGCCTGGTCTGTACCTTCATTACCAAGCATTTCCCTGAACATCTGTGAAAGCTCTTCTATATCCTCTTTTTGTTTCTTAACATAATTATCATTTGAAACATATACAGAAAGCTGTTCACTTTCCTGAGGGGTGAGTGGAAGATTGCTTCCAATAGCAGTATTGCTACGTATTGTAAATTCACTTGAAGGAAAAACAGTAAGATTTTGATTAATAGCACGATATAAATCTTCTGCAATTCTTTCAATTCTTCTTGCATACTGGCCATTCAGCTCAAATTCTGTATGGTCTTCAACATAAGCACTTATGCCTTGACAGGTGTTACCGCCAAGAATTTTCCAGGCTCTTATAAGGCTTAGATAAGAATCATCTTCACCAAAGGCTGTTGAAGTAACCACGGGCATCATAAAAAGACCTGCAATTTTTGATTTATCACCATAAAGCCAGCACGCATCTAAGAATTGGAGCATATAACCGCCAATACCAAACCATTCAAGACTTGAAGCAAGTATAACTCCGTCAGCCTCTTTAAGAGTCTTTGGAAGCATACTTATACTGTTTTTTTCTTCATACAAATTATACCTTTTAACATTTACCCGAAGTTCTGTAAGTACTTCGGTTATTTTATCACACACATAGATGGTAGGATCTTCTATGAGCCCACGCCCACCATAATAAATATTAATGTTCATACCAAATACCTTCCTGATTATGAGTTTGTTCAGTTATAGCCAGACCTATGAAAAATCCTGCTATAAGTCCCCCAAGATGTGCAATATTATCTGTACCTGTATTTGCAAATCCTGCGTAAAGACTGAAAATAGCAAATAAAATTATCTGCTTTTTAGAAATTGTTCTAAGCTTATTTCTGCATTTTACTACGGAAGCCACACTGGCTCCGATTAAAGCAAAAATAGCACCCGACGCCCCAAGAGAAACGATTTCATTTCCCAATATCATATTATAAGACAAAGATGCTATGCTTGCAAGGATTCCTCCAAGAAAATAAACTACTCCGAACCGAAGTTTTCCTTCACTGTCCTCATATCTCTTACCTATTATAAAAAGAACGAACATATTATTCAGGAGATGATTCAAATCAGCATGGAGAAACATTGATGTAAAAACCCTATAATATTCACCATTTTCTATAACAGCCATCCAGGAATTATCAAAATTTGATATTACATCAATTCCGTTTTTGTAACAAAAACATATTTAATATTATGTAAATAACTACATTTAGTCCAATCAGTATAGATGTTATCAATAGAATTCTCCTTAGTTTTAATTGTATTTTTCAAATATACCAGAATAATTAGCAGCTTGCAAGTTAAACACAGATTATTCACAATGGGTTTAGTTAAATTAAAGATATAAAGTTCATATAGATTTTTCATAAAAGAGTGTAAGAAATACTTGTATTTCCTAAATGTTTGAGGTAAAAAATATAGTTGTTTTGTTATTTGATTACTAAGATTATCCCTAGGGAGATAATCTATACATTTTATTGGGCAGAAACAAGGGGATGCTTTGTTTCTGCCTACTTTTGACTAAGAAGGAGGAATAATGAAAAGTAGACTGCAGTTGCTTGTGGTTCTGCTTTTTATTGGGACAGCAGGTATAATTTTTATATTGTCAGGTAAAAATACCGAAAATACTGACAATGCAGCAGGCTTAGAAGTTGTGGAAGATGTAGGTAAAGATAGCGGATATAATTCAGGCACTAACGTATCTGCATCAGAACCGGAATCTTCAGAAAAAGATAATAACAGGTTTGAAAACAAAACAGACGGAGTGTCAAAAGACGAAAAGAAAATCGAGGAAAAAGGTGATATTTTTGTCCATGTCTGCGGTGCAGTAAATAAGGAAGGTGTATATCAGGTTAAAGAAGGCTCACGTGTAGTTGATGCTATAAGGGCTGCAGGGGGACTTGCAAAAAAGGCTGCAAGTTATGGGATAAACCAGGCTGAGCTACTCAAAGATGGTATGCAGGTATATATTCCCACAAAAAACGAAGTTTCCAGGACACAGGTAAAAACAGTGCAAAGCTTAGGTAGTATGGAAGGAAAGTCTGTAACTTCACAGGGAAATGCAATTAACATAAATACAGCCACAAAAGAAGAGCTTATGAAGTTAAATGGTGTAGGTGAGGCTAAGGCAGCCCTCATAATTACTTACAGGGAAACAAATGGAGGCTTTAAGAATACTACAGACCTTATGAAGATTAAAGGTATTAAGCAAAAATTTTTTGATAAAATTAAAGATAGTATCTGTGTTTAAGATACTTTCACAAGTGTGGAAAGGATGACACATTATGGCAAGGAGAGTTCTTGTTGTAGATGATGAAAAACTCATTGTTAAAGGCATAAGATTTGGGCTTGAACAGGATGGAATGGTAGTAGATGCGGCCTATGATGGAGAGGAAGCACTAGAGATGGTTAAAGCAGGAAACTATGACATTATCCTGCTTGATCTTATGTTACCTAAAATGAATGGCTTTGAGGTATGCCAGCAGATACGTGACTTTTCGGATGTACCTATAATTATGCTGACTGCAAAAGGTGAGGATATAGATAAAATAATGGGACTGGAATATGGTGCGGATGACTATATGACCAAGCCATTTAATATTTTGGAAGTAAAAGCCAGAATTAAAGCCATTTTAAGGAGAAACGAGAAAAATAAGGTTGTAAAAGAATCGTCAGGCAAGACGCTTTACGGTGATTTAGGAATAGACTTTGAAGGAAGAAGGGTATATATAAAAGATACTGAAATCAATCTGACCGCCAAAGAGTTTGATCTTCTTGAACTGCTTGTAAAAGATGAAAATAAAGTATATTCAAGAGAGAAACTGCTGGATTTAATCTGGGGTTCTGATTATCCGGGGGATGTAAGAACTGTGGATGTACATATAAGAAGGCTAAGGGAAAAGGTAGAAGAGACACCGGGTGAGCCTAGGTATATTCATACAAAATGGGGGGTGGGTTATTATTTCAAAAATTAAGCCACTTATTCAGTTTATCAGAAGCCTTAAATTCCAGGGCTTTATGGTTGTGTTTTTTGTAACCTTGTTGTCGCTTATTATTTATTCGAGTATTTTAATGGCTTCTTATGATAAGAATGCTTATGAAACAAGAGTAGGAACAATAAGAGAATATGGTACCACCATAGCAAATAACCTTAGTGCAATTGGAGTGGTGACTAAGGATACTATTACTGATTTTGAATCAGAGATTAAGTACTTTTCAAATATGTATGATGGAAGAACTCTTGTGATAGATAAGAACCTCAGAGTGCTTTTTGATACCTTCGGTCTGGAAAAGGATAAGACACTTATTTCAGAGGATGCAATAGCCACTTTGGACGGTAAGGAGAGCATTTACAGAAATAAAATAAAAAATTATGTGGAGCTGATACTCCCTATCAATAGTCTTAACGATAAAACTGTTATTGGTATGCTGGTATTTAGTTTTTCTCTTAAAGCACCATCAACAATAGGTGAAAAGATTTCATATACGGCCACAACAATTCTGGTGATTATGGCAACTATAGTACTTATAATTGCATTTGCTTATGCAGCAGGCATTTCAAAGGCACTTAATAAGCTTTCCACAGAAATTGATAAGATTACGGATGGAAATATTGAGGAAATTGACTCTGTTTACAGCTATACTGAGCTTGAAAATGTTTCTATTTCATTTAATAAAATGTTAAATAAGGCAAAAAAACTTGAAGGAAGCAGACAGGAATTTGTATCCAATGTGTCACACGAACTTAAAACTCCAATGACATCAATGAAGGTACTTGCTGATTCATTGCTTAGCCAGCCGGATGCGAGTATTGAGATGTACAGAGAATTTATGCTTGATATAAATAATGAAATTGAGCGCGAAGACAAAATAATAAATGATTTACTGTCGTTAGTCAAATTGGACAGAAAAACAGGAACGATAAATGTTAAGCAGACAGATCTAAATGAGCTTCTTGAACAGATATTAAAGAGACTTCGTCCTATTGCAATGAAAAATCATGTAGAGCTTGTATTTGAAAGCTTCAGATCAGTAAGTGCAGAGGTGGATGAGGTGAAACTTTCGCTTGCACTTTCAAATCTTATTGAAAATGCTATTAAGTATAATAAAGAGGATGGATGGGTGAGAGTATCCTTAAATGCAGATCATAAGTTCTTTTTTGTAAAAGTAGTAGATTCAGGTATAGGTATACCTGAAGAATTTCAGGATCAGATATTTGAGAGATTTTACAGGGTGGATAAGGCGAGAAGCAGAGGAACCGGTGGTACCGGCTTAGGGCTTTCTATTACTAAGAATGTAATTATGATGCATCATGGAGAAATCCGTCTATATAGTAAAGAGGGGGATGGAACTACTTTTACGGTACGCATTCCTTTAAGTTATATCCCTCCTAAAAAATATACGGCAAAAAAGAAGGGTGGTGGATTAAAGCTTGTCAGACTATAGAATTGTAAAGCCTTTTTTCTGCATTTTTCTCTTAACTTTAATTATAAATATTATAGGTTGCAATGCTAACAACAAGGAAAAGATAGTTACAGTTGAGAATTATTATAAAAATATATTATGTAAATAATTCAGAGGATAAATTAGTTTCTGAGGATTACTATGCAAAAGAAGAGGATACGGACAAGCTGATTAATGAGCTTTTGGAAAGGCTTACGAATGTACCTGAGGGAATAACTCTTAAAAAGCCTATACCGGATGAAGTCAAGGTAAAGGATATAAAGAAAAAAGGAGATGTCTTAAGTGTTAATTTTTCTGAAAGCTACAAACAGCTTACAGGAATTTCTGAAATTTTAAGACGGGCCTGTGTAGTAAAGACCTTATGTCAGATAGAAGGGATAAATAAGGTAGAGTACACTATTGAAAACCAGCCTCTTATGTATTCTGAGACAAATCCTGTAGGGGCAATGTCAGGAGATGATTTCATCGACAATACAGGAGGAGAGACCACTTATTATCAGAATGTGCAGATAAGCTTGTATTATACAGATGCAGCAGGAAAAAAACTTTACCAGACCAGACATAATGTAGAGTTTGATGGAACTATTTCGCTTGAAGAACTTGTAATAAGACAGCTTTTAGCAGGACCTCTCGAAAATGATAAATTAGCACCGGTGCTACCTGCCGGAACTAAGATAAATAAAGTAAGTTTTAAGGATGGAATTTGTTATGTGGATTTTAGCAAAGAATTTCTTGAAGGCAGAGATGGAGTTTCTGATGATGTAATAATATATTCCGTAGTAAATTCTTTGTCAGATATAGGAAGTGTAAGTAAAGTACAGTTTTGGATAGACGGGAAACCTGTGAGTTCTTACAGAGAAACTGTTCCAATAGATTTACCTATTGAAAGGAAGTTAGACATTATTGCTGAGGATTAAGAGACCACTTGTAGTTATAGCATTGTTACTTATGCTGATGTTTATTGTTTATGACAATATAAAGCCACCTGAGGATACTGCATTTGAAGGTAAGGTTATAACTTTGACCGGAAAAGTTACAGAAATAAAAAAGTATGAGGTACCATTTGGCGAAAGTAGTTTCAGACTGCGGATAGAAAATGGACCGAAAGAACTCCCTGCCTTCTTTGTAAAAATAAAGGGAAGGCAGGCTGCTGAAAGCTTGCAAGATAGAAAAACAGGAAGAAAAATATTTTGAAAAGCTTGAAAATGAGCTTTATGGCAGGGAAATAAAATGCAGGGGTATATTTGAAAAATTTGATGCCCCGGTAAATCCGGGGCAGTTTGATGCTAAGACATATTACAAAAACGAAGGATTTCCAGGGACTTTAAGAGCAGAAGAGATTATTTTACAAAAAGGTGAACAAGGTTTTTCTCTGGGTATTTATTTACATAAATTAAATCTTGCTATTTCTGAAAAATATCAAAGAATATTAGGAACCAAAGATGCCGGAAGCCTTTCTGCAATGGTTTTAGGTGATAAAAAGTAATATTGATGAGGAAATCAAAGAACTTTATCAGGAAAAATTCAATAAGTCATTTGTTAGCTATATCGGGATTACATATTTCTTTAGTTGCAGGTGCTGTTTATTTATTCTTAAAAATTAAAAAAATAAGTTTTTAAGTTCCCATTTATTTCAGCCGGTATTATTTTGTTGCTCTATGGTCTGTTTACAGGATTTTTCAGTTTCTACAACAAGAGCGGTTATTATGATGTGTTTATTTTTCTTTTCATTTGTCATAGGAAGAAGTTATGATCTGCCAAGTTCCCTGCACTAGCAGCTATAATGATTATGTCTGTTAATCACAGAGTAATATATCAAAGTGGATTTCAGCTTTCTTTCCTTGCTGTAATAGGAATTTTTATATAATGCCCACGAGTTAATGTATATATTTAAAATACGCGATTTGAACCAAAAAGGAATATATTTTATATAATTCTTGGTTCAATTATATGTTCTGTAAGTATAAATATTGCTACTTTACCGGTAATCTTAGTAAATTTTTATGAATTGTCGCTGACAGGAATAGTTTTAAATATAATTGTAATTCCACTTATGTCGATTTTAGTTGTAACAGGTTTAACAGGAGGTTTTGTAGCACTTGTATCGGAATTTACAGGAAGATTTATTTTGGGAGTTTCATATTATATATTAAAATATTTATACCTTTCTTTGCAGAATTGGTGATAATTTTGTTTCATTAAGACTTATTTTAGGAAAAGCCCGAAAAATGGCAGATAGTCATCTATTATGTCTGTATTTTTTTCTTATATTTAGCTATTTATCCATAAAAGAAGAGAAGAAAAGCTGCAAGTTCTAAAAATACAGCTTTTAAAATTAAAAACATCAAAGCGTATTATTTTTACATTGCTAACAGTAAGTTTAGCTTTTTTTGATACTAATATATAAAAAAGAAGAATTTTTCCATAAATATGCTTTGATATAGGACAGGAGACTGCTTTGTAATAAGTGATGGACATAATAATATTTACATTTCTGACTGTGGTAGTACCACGGTGGACAAGGTCGGGAAGCAAAGACTGTTACCATTTTTAAAAATCCAGAGGCTGGAGCAGGGTAAACACTATTTTTGTTTCACATATGGACAAAGATCATGTAAATGGAGTAAATGATTTGTTAAAATGTCACGAAATAGCTATTGATAAAAATAATCATATCAACAAGTTACAAATCTGATAGACTTAATTGTAATGAATTAAGGGAATTAAAAATTGACAAAAGTCGTAGAATAAATCTGATGTATATTAAAAAGGGGGATAAAGTTGGAGATGGAAATTTGAGATTTAAATGTCTTTATCCTACAGGAAATGAAAATATAGAAGACCAAAATGAGGCATCTATTGTTATGCGGATGGAATATAAGAGTTTGTCTGTATTATTTACAGGAGATATAGCCGGTACAACAGAAGAGGAGGTAATAAAACTTGCAGGTAAAGAGGCACTTGACTGTGATATATTAAAGGTATGTCACCATGGCAGTAAAAATTCATCTTCACCTGAGTTCTTAAATGAGGTAGATCCAAAGCTGTATCTTATAAGCTGCGGACTTATGAACTGCTATGGACATCCCCATAAAGCAGCACTTGAAAGAATGTTAAAAGAGGGTGGCAGGATATTAAGGACAGATCATATGGGAGCAGTAGAAATAACTCTTAAAGATGAGAAGCTTCTTATCAGATATAACTCAAAAGATTTATCGGATAAAAAGTTTATACCCGCTAAAGAATGCGATTGCGAGGATTGCAAAAAGGTGAAGGTAAATACACACCTGAATAAGGGTAAAAGTGGCTGAATACATTTGCATTAATAAAAACTTGAAAAACCAATATTTTTTTCTAGTATAATTATTAATATAAAGAACAGACAGACAATAAAACCTGGAATGTTCGATAATTTCTGATATTTTGAACCCAAGATGACTTGAAAAGGGATTCCAATATCTATATTTTTGATGTCAGCCTCATTTTTTTCAGTGGAAGACAGATAAAATATGTGAGGTTGCCCACCTGGCAAAACGCTAGGAGTCAAGAATCGGAAACCGGCATTTTGGGTTTTTGTTGGCTAAAAAATAAGAATAAATAAAAAAATACTTGAAAATGGTTTCAAAAAGAGTTATTATTATACAAAAGTTATTTAAAATGTTACCAAGGAGGTTCTTATGAACAGATATTATAAAATATATGTTTACTATAATGCTTTTATTTATTGTTTGTTTTGCAAGGCCTGATAAAGTTTTGGCGGACAGTGCAACCATTGAGAACGCAAATGATGGAACTGCAAGACTTACATACAATAATGATTATGATGTCAAGGTCAAGCTGCTTGTACAGTTAACAGGAGGAACCCAGTACAAGTATGATATACCTAAAGGGAGTGTTAATATAAATATTCCTCTCACCCAGGGAAATGGAGAATACAAGCTTATCCTGTGCAGAAATATATCAGGTACCAAATATACAGTTATGCAGACAGTGAGTATAACCCAGAGACTGGCTAGCGATAATGATGCTTTTTTATCTTCCAATTATATTATAGACTGGAATAGAACCAATGCAGCAGTTAAGAAGGCGCAATCCCTTGCAGGCAAAGGCAGTACAAATGACAAAATCAAATATATTTATGAGTATGTAGTTAAAAATTATACTTATGACTATACAAAAGCAAAGAATATAAATGATATAGCTAAAACAGCTGCTTATATTCCGGATGTTGCCAAAGTGTACAGTGAGAAAAAAGGAATTTGCTATGATTACTCAGTACTTATGGCATCAATGCTTAGAAGTGTAGGAGTACCAGCAAGTTGTTACAGGCTACACTCCTAATGCCACAGTTTATCATGCATGGAATAATGTATATGCAGATTCTAAATGGAATGTAATTGATACAACCTATGATGCACAGATGTACAGGGCGAAGAGGAGTTATTCTATGTATAAGAGTTTTAGTGATTATAAAGATGTAGTATATACTTATTAATTATAAAAATAAATATCGGATTATAATCTCCTTTACCAGACCAAGTCATATCTGGTAAAAGGAGATTTTTAATTTAAATTTTAAGGTTATAAAAATACTAAATTTACGAAACTTTTAATTAAATATAAAAATAAATTTTATTATTATCTCTTATAATTTATAGTTTGATTATTGAAAAAAAGTTACAAAAATGATTTAACATAGCCTATATAAAAACAAAAATGTAATTTATTAATAATTAGCAACTTGTTTCAAGGAGGAAGAATGAGAAGCAAACAAGCAAAAAGTTTTTTTGGGCTGATACTGGCTACAGCTATAATAAGCACATTTACAGCATTACCTTATACTACAAAAAGCAATGACTGAAAAAAATGGTGTAATCTATGTAACAAATAAAGATATAAAAAAATGGAAAAGTTTTAATATCGAATAAAAACAGCTAAGTCCATAGTTATTAAAAAGTGCCGGAAAAAGCTATAGTTAAACTTAAAGGAGTTAAGCTTTCGGGTGAACTTAAAAATTGAAAAAAAGGTGATTATATCTTAAAGACTTCAAGAACAAAGATAAAAAAAGCTTAAAAAAATTTCGGTAAAGATACTAATATAAAATTTGATAAATCATCTGATCTTAATAAAAAAAGCTTTGTGCTTAAGATAGCAAAAGAATACAACAGGAAGTATTGATTTATCAGAGTTTGGTAAGAAGGTAACAACAGAGCTTGGTAAAAATAGTGATATAAATATAAAAGTTGGTAATAATGATAAGGCAAGCATTGTTGTTAAGAAGTCATCAACTGCTTCAAAGCTTGAACTAACAGGGGCAAATGAAGATGCTTCAATTTCAAAAATAAGAGTAGAAAGTCCGATAAAGCTTACTGTTAAAGTAAATGCATTAACTCTTGAGACTGCTAAGAAAGCGGCTAAAGCTGAAATTACTATTGAAAATAAGGTGTCAGAAGTAAAAAATGACGCTGGAGCTTTAGTTTTTGACAAAGAAGCAGAAAGACAGAAAGCCGAGAAGGAAAAGGAGGATAGAGAAAGAGAAGAAAAGGCTAAAGAAGATAAGGCAAAAGAAGATAAACTTAAAGAAGAAAAAGCTAAAGAAGCTGCAAAAACAGGAAATACAGGTGGTGGTTATTCAGGCGGGGGTTCATCTACCCCAAGCAAACCTGAGAAGAAGACTGTAAGCATTACTTTGACCAAGGATGGAGATATAGAGGCTGATGGAGGTAAGACCAAGGTTAAAGTTACATATAATCCGTCAGATGCTACTGATAAAAATCTTGAATGGAATATAAAGGAAGGTGTAGGCATAGCAAAAAAATAGTATCTTCTAATGCTAATGAAGCCGAGATAGAGGCTTTAGCTGATGGAAAATGCAAGATAGAAGCTAGAATTAAGGGAAGTAATGTTAAAGCTGAAGAAGAGATAACAATTAGTGGTCAGGATTCTAAAGCTTTAGAAAATAGAATAAAAGAGTATTTAACTTATACTGTTGATAAGCTTAATAAAGATAACTATGCAGATGTCCTTAAGATGAGTGATGATTTAAGTAAAGACATTGAAAATAAAATATCGGCTGGTAAGGATAAGGAGAAGTGGGAAGAATACAATAGGCAGGTTGAAAATAAGATAAACGAATTAGGAGATAGGATAAAAGTATTAAAAGATGCTGAGAATGTGGCTGTGCAGGCAATTGAAACTGCTTATAATATGATTAATACAGGTTCTGACCTTGATCCGGATACAGCTAAGACAGCAGTAGATGCTATTGAAGAGAAAAGAAAATATGTATCAGAAAAGACTTTCAAGGCAAAAGTAACTGATGGAGAATTATATAATAAGATAAAGGCTGAAGTTGAAGAATATAAGAAAAATAAATCTAAATAATAATCCTACAATAGGAAATACCGGAGTTGTTCTATTTAATGCTTTGACTGTATCAGCAAAATATATTCTTATTAAAGGTGTGTCAGAAGAAATAGAAAGCAAAGAGTTACAAGTAGGAGCAGATAGGATTGACCTTTTAAAACAGATGAGAAAGGCTGGAGTTGGGAAATATATTGTAAAACTTGTCAAGGACTTTGAGCATTTAAAAGATGTGGAGATAGGAAAGTCTGATGAAAAAGAGGTGAAACTGCTAGAGGATAATTTAGGTGAACTAAAGTTAAATAGTCAATTTGAAGTTATTGGAGGCGATAATAGTGGTGTAAAAATAAATTTTGACACAGGTATGTTGGAATGGAATGAGGTGCAAGGGGCAGCAACTTATGATATTTATGCGGAATTAACTATAAATACCACTGAAGGAATGATGGGAGGATATGTTCTTAAGCCGACTGAAGCAAATAATTATGCTGATGTATCCAATCTTGAAAACGAAAAAGAATATGAACATTTAACTGTTAATAACTATTTAAGTACTGGAGATAAATCTAATGGTTCAAGGTTGATTGTTGCCGGAGGACTTACTGAAACAAGACTAGAACTTAAAAAAAGTTAATTCCTAATAAAGAAAAAGTTTACAGATCTTTGGGTTAAATGGTCAAAAAGAAGTTCTATGAAGGATATATAAAGATAGTTATTATACCTAGAAATACAGATAGCTTATTTATAAGTAATGTTCGTGGTAGATATAAAAGCAAATGGCAGGAATAATGTTTTTATTGAAAAATTTAAATTAAAATGAATTCTATAAGAAATTCTATAAAGAAGCTGAAATACATGATTAATTAATGTTTTATCAGTATAGTTGTCCCTCATAATAGGTAGATATAATGTCTGCATATTATGAGGATTTTTTTATTAGTTTTAAAATCAGATTGTACATATACCACAAAAATCAAACTCCAAATTCAGAATAATAACTAATTGCCTTGCTTCTAAAAATTAGCCTATAATTTTTTTCTTAAAGATATAAAAAAATATCTATATTTCAAAGAGCTAAATCAATTATTTTAAATTAGGAAAGTTCAGAAGTATCTAAAAATTTTTCAAAAACTAAACAGAAATTAAAAATTTAAGAAAGGCAGGTTTATGGGGCAGAAAGACTTATCTGAAAGAAAAACTATTTGAATTTAATGATGTCTTTGCAGATGCTGTAAACGGATTGTTATTTTCAGGAGAAGAAGTAGTAAAAGAGGAAGAACTGGAGGATATTCCATCTAAAAGTAATCTGCGAAAAGTTAATGGCAAATTGACCTATCGTGAAAGAGATGTGTCTAAACTGTGGAAAAAGGTGGAGTAGTAATCTCTTTATTTGGCCTTGAAAAATCAGACTGAGATTGACAAAAAATATGATATTTAGAATTATGGGGTATGATATTATGTCTTATAAAAAGTCAGATAAATAAAGAAGAAACAATAAGAAATAAGCTTTGTAAGTTGAAAAAAATAAAAATGATGAAAAACAGTAAAAAAAGATGAAGGAAAAAACTTGAAAAAGAGTTAAGTACAATACAAGATGTACATCCGGTTATAACTATAGTGTTATATTATGGTAAAAAGCAATGGGAGTCACCATTGTCACTTAGAAAAAGATTAAATATCACTGACAAATTAAAGAATATAATTCCGGAATATAATGTGAATGTATATAATCTTGGAACTATTCCGGATGAAGAGATAGCAAGGCTTAAAAGAGATTTTAAAATTATAGTTGACTTTTTAAAAAATGGTGATACCCTAAAAGTAGAAACAGAAACTATAACCCATTTACCTGAAATGCTGGATTTTTTTGCAGCCTTTGTTGGGGATGGAAGATTTGAAGAAATAAGAGAAAGTATAATTGCCTCATATGTAGAAAGGAGCGGTGATGGTATGTGTGATATAAAGGAAGTTTTAGATAAAATTGAGAATAGAGGACTGGAGAAAGGTATAAAGCTGGGCATAGAACAAGGTATAAAACAAGGTATAGATCGGGGCATAGAGCAGGGTATAAATCAAGGTAGGTTAGATGCAATATTGTCAGCGGTAAATAAGCTTATGGTGAATTTAAAACTTACTCTGGAACAGGCACTTGATGCAGTAGGCATTTCAGAGGAAGATAAACCTAGGTATAGAGAGATTATAAATAACATTAATAATAACTAAAGATAATGGGCTGTCACATTAAAGAATAATAATCTTGAATTTTTAATGTAACAGCCTGAATTTTCTTAAAAATTAGAAAATAACTACAACTTAGTCAAGTACAACCTTACAGAATTTCTTCTTGCCTTTACGTACAATAATTCCATCGCCTTGCAATTCCTCAGGCTTAAAAGTAGCCGCAAAATCAGTTACCTTTTCATCATTGACCACAACGCCACCCTGTTCTACCGCACGCCTGCCCTCTGAACGGGTGGCCACAAGACCTGATTTGTGAAGAAGAGTAACTATGTCAAACACACCATCTCTTGCATCTTCCATAGATATGGCAAAAGAAGGCATATTGTCAAGGTTTCCACCACCTGCGAACAAAGCTTTGGCAGCAGACTGAGCCTTATTGGCTTCTTCTTCTCCATGTACCAGCCTGGTAAGCTCAAAAGCAAGTATTTCCTTGGCTTCATTAAGTTTGGCACCTTCCCAGACTTCCATAGCGAGGATTTCTTCTATAGGAAGGAAGGTAAGGAGTTTAAGGCACTTAATTACATCACTGTCATCCACATTTCTCCAGTACTGGTAGAAATCATAAGGAGTAGTTTTCTCCGGATCAAGCCACACAGCACCGTTTGCAGTCTTACCCATCTTTTTACCTTCAGAATTAAGCAGAAGAGTAATAGTCATGGCATGTGCATCTTTACCAAGCTTTCTTCTTATAAGTTCAGTACCTGCAAGCATATTGCTCCATTGGTCATCGCCACCAAATTCCATATTACAACCATATTTCCGGTATAACATGTAGAAATCGAAGCCCTGCATAAGCATGTAGTTAAACTCTAAAAAGCTAAGCCCCTTTTCCATACGCTGCTTGTAGCACTCAGCAGCAAGCATTCTATTTACAGAAAAATGCGGACCTATATCCCTTAAAAATTCTATGTAATTAAGATCTAACAGCCAGTCAGCATTATTTACCATAATTGCCTTGCCTTCACCAAAGTCAATAAAACGTTCCATCTGTTTCTTAAAGCAGTCACAGTTATGCGCTATGGTCTCTTTGGTCATCATTGTGCGCATGTCGGTTCTTCCGGAAGGATCACCTATCATGCCGGTTCCACCACCCATAAGAGCTATTGGTTTATTTCCCGCCATTTGAAGTCTTTTCATAAGACAGAGTGCCATAAAGTGTCCAACATGAAGACTGTCAGCAGTAGGATCAAAGCCAATGTAAAATACAGCTTTGCCCTCATTTACCATCTTGCTGATTTCTTCTTCGTTAGTTACCTGGGCTATAAGCCCCCTTGCTTTAAGTTCATCATAAACAGTCATATCTTTCCTCCTTGTACATGATAATCCCGTCTGAAGCTGTATATTACACAAAAAAAGCCCTCATCCTACAAAGGACGAGAGCGTATGCTTCGTGTTACCACCTTAATTCACAGAATAATCTGCCTCAGACAGGTACAAAACTTCTATACCCTGACTCTTTAACGGAAGTCTGGCGTCACAGCCTACTTGCAGAAGCTTTCAGTGTGAAACTCCGGGATGTATTCATCCAGACTCTTTCTTTCGCCTCTCACCAACCGGCTAATCTCTGTAAGTGAACATCTAAATTACTTTTTTTCCCATCACAGCTTATAATGATGATTAAAGCATAATTATTTTTGTCAAGTGAAAAATGTTCCAAAAAAATTCTGAATAATTCTGAATAAAAATGGTTATATTAATGCGGCGAAAAAGAATAAAAAAAGCTTAAAAATGTAAACCGTTTTGTAACCGGAATTCGTTATAATTATTATTTAGAATTATTGCAGTAGTCTGGCAATAATTTTTGACGTAATGGGAAATTTGTCTTAAGATAGCGTCCTGTGTACAGAAGTGTGTACAAGGCACGCACTATTTTATACATTATTTATTGGCTTAAATTATGAAATTGTAAAACTAATTATAAAATATTAAACAGTACTTTAGCATACGTATGAAGTTAGGAGGTAATATGGAGATTTCTGGTGCATTATTAGCAGATATTTATAATTTAATGCTTCTTGTTGCAGTTTTTGCATTTATAAGTAAAAATAGCAATAAAGACAGAGAACAATGGTTTAAATATCTGATTATCATCCTATTTCTGTCCGTTATAGCTAAGCTTATGAGCGAATGTCCAATAAATGGAGGAATTTCTGATACTATTTCATTAATAGGAACATTTTTTTATTGTTTACAACCACCCCTGTTGTTGGTTGCTTTATTATAAAATATGTCTATGATTGTATGGATTATATTAAAGAAAAAGAATAATAATCTGCTACTTATTTATATTGGAATTTCGATAATTAACTTTGTACTTCTTTTTGGCATCACATATATTTTTCTTTTAGGCTTATTTTACCATTTTGATGGCACAAAGTATAATAAAGGCAGCCTGTATGACATAAGGACTGTTGTAATGGCGTTTGAATATATAAGCATGCAGTTTTACATAATATATGCCAGCAGGAAAAGTAAACATGAATTTTCATTTGCATTATGGCTTTTTCCGATCTATACGGTAGTTATAGCGGTTTTACAGTTTTATACCAAGAATATGACACATGATTATACAGATATACTGTTTTATTCTATATTGCTTTATATCTATATGCAAAACAGAGATCTTAATACCGATTTTTTAACAGGAGCTGTGAATCGCAGGAAGTTTGACGCTGAACTGACTAAGAGGGTGAATAATGGCAGTGAGGTTAAATTTTCTGGAATTATGGCTGATATTGACAGATTTAAGTATATAAATGACACTTATGGACATCAGGCAGGTGATGATGCACTAGAGGCATTCTCTGCAATTGTAATTAAAAATTTTAGGAAAACAGATGTAGTTGCAAGATACGGTGGGGATGAATTTTGTATACTTACAGATATTTGTGATGAACATGAAATAAAACAGGCTATGTGCAGACTAAGAAATAATCTGGCTGCTTTTAATGCTTCTAATAAGCTTCCTTTTGATATATCACTTAGTCTTGGATATGCTATATATGATGCTGAAATAGACGGTTCTTCTTCAGCTTTTCTTAAGAGACTGGATGAAAAAATGTATCAAGAGAAAGAAATTCATCATAGGGAAGCTGAAAAATGTAAAGAAATTCTTTGAAAGGGACTTTATGAATCTGGAAATTTTGACAATATCCATATATACTGTTATCTTTCTCTCAGGCATAATTATAGGAAGTTTTTTAAATATCTGTATATACCGCATACCTAGAGGTGAAACAGTGGTGACTGTACCTTCATCTTTTATAGAGTGTGGTCACAGGCTTAGTCAGCTTGAGTTGGTTTCATTATTTTCCTGCATTTTCTTAAAAAGAAGATGCAGGGATTGTAAAAGTCCAATTTCCTCTCAATATTCTATAATTGAGGGGGTTAACGGACTGCTTTATATACTTGTTTTTTTAATAAACGGCTTCAACTTAGAGTCCATTATTTACTCTTTATTTACATCAGCACTTATAGTGCTTGCGGTTATAGATTGGAGAACTTATGAGATTCCGGTCAAAATTAATATATTTATATTGATACTTGGAAGCCTGAGGGTGGTCTTGGATATTAAAAATTTCTCCGGCTACCTTATAGGTTTCTTTTTGGTTAGCGGAATGTTACTCCTTCTTTATATTGTTACAAAGGGAAAAGCTATAGGTGGAGGAGATATTAAAGCTTATGGCTGCGGCAGGACTTCTGTTAGGTTGGAAGCTTGTGATATTAGCGTTTTTTATTGGTTGTATATTGGGCTCGGTAATTCATATCATTCGTATGAAACTGGCAGGAGCCGATAAGGTTCTTGCAATGGGGCCATATCTGTCCGCAGGGCTTTTTATAGCTATGCTATGGGGAAATAGCTTTCTTGACTGGCACTAAAATACTCAGTATTGAATGTGGGCAATGTATTATAAGAATTTGAAAGTTTCCTTTGTAAAGGTAGTAAATTTACAAGAAAAATTTGTTTATTTTGTATATAAAATTTTTAAAAAAATTGTGCAATTTACTGGTTACAGATTATAAAAAAATGTATTATAATAACCCTTGTAAATTAAATTGCAATTTTTTTCATAGGATTGTAAGTATTTCTAAGACAGATTAGCTGCTTCAAAAGAGTTAAATTCAGATTGATAAATCCCCAATGTCTGATTTTTAAGATAGTTGTTGTTTTTCTTAAGAAAGGAGTAAGTGGAAGTTGGAGAAATAGAAAAAGTACAATTTAAAAGTGTAGAATTTAATTGAAATTGTAGTTGACATTAGCGAACAAATGTTTTATACTTTTTATGTAAGAACATTTGTTTGAAATAAATAAAAAATATGCGAGGTTATTATGGCAAAAGAAGCTAAAGATAAGGTTGTAAATGTAGATAGCGATAAGAAAAAAGCATTAGAAGCTGCTATTGCACAGATAGAGAAGGACTTTGGAAAAGGCTCAATTATGAAGCTGGGATCAGGTATGGAAAAAATGAATGTAGAAGTGGTTCCTACCGGATGTTTAAGTCTTGACTTAGCACTTGGACTTGGGGGTATACCTAAGGGAAGAATAATAGAGGTATATGGTCCTGAGTCTAGTGGTAAAACAACAGTAGCACTCCACATGGTAGCTGAGGTTCAAAAGGCGGGAGGTATTGCAGGCTTTATAGATGCTGAACATGCTCTTGATCCGGTGTATGCTAAGGCTATTGGGGTTAATATAGATGAACTTTATATCTCGCAGCCTGATAGTGGTGAACAGGCACTTGAAATTACAGAGACTATGGTTAGAAGTGGAGCTGTAGACATAGTCATAGTCGATTCAGTAGCTGCTCTTGTTCCTAAGGCAGAAATAGATGGAGACATGGGAGATTCTCATGTAGGTTTACAGGCTCGTCTTATGAGCCAGGCACTCAGAAAGTTAACTTCTGTTATAAGCAAAACCAACTGCATAGTAGTATTTATCAATCAGCTTCGTGAAAAAATAGGTGTTATGTTTGGCAATCCGGAAACTACTACAGGTGGACGTGCACTTAAATTTTATGCTTCTATCAGAATGGATGTAAGAAAGTCTGAGGCTATTAAACAGGGTGGAGAAGTTATTGGAAACAGAACCAAAATAAAGGTAGTCAAAAATAAAATTGCTCCTCCTTTTAAAGAGGCACAGTTTGATATTATGTTTGGCCATGGAATAAGTCGTACAGGTGATGTGTTAGATATTGCAGTAGAAGATAATATAGTTGTTAAATCCGGAGCCTGGTTCTCTTACAATGGAGAAAAGATAGGTCAGGGAAGAGAAAATGTTAAGCTCTACCTCGAGAATAATCCTGAGATATTTAAGGAAATTGAAACAAAAGTAAGAGAATTACATGCAAAGAAGACTGCTGAAGTAAGCACAGAAGAGCCGGTTATAGAAAAAAATGAAGATTTTGACAATGAAGACACTTCTATAGAATAAAATATAAATAGTCATAACACTGCTATAGAATAGGAATAATTGTAATGTTTATAGATTCTATTGAAAAAGCTTGGCAAATATAAATATAAGGTAAAAACTGAAACTTTAGTGTTTTATGCATATCAAAGTGATTTGAAAAAAATATTCAATAAAAAGAGGGTATAGAGTTTTCTGATAAAATATACGAAAAAAATTTATTAAAGAAACACTTGTTCCAAGAGCCAGGAAGAAAGCGTTAGATATACTTGGCAGAGCGGATTGTACAGAGGCAGATTTAAGAAGGAAGTTATCTCTTAAAAAACTATTTACCCGAGGTTATTGAAGATGCCATAGAGTATGTCAGAAAATTTAATTATATAAATGATGAAAGGTATGCTGAGAATTATCTTAATTATAAGAGTAAATCAAAAAAAGTATGCGTCAGATTAAAAATGGAACTGATTTCAAAGGGGATAGACTACAATATAATAGAAAATTTATTTGACGATAATAGAAGTGATAAAGCAGCCTTAGATAATTTAATAAGAAAGAAAAATTAGAACTTCTGAAGAAATGGATGAAAATAAAAATAAAAAAATTTATGCATATCTTTACAGAAAGGGATTTAGTCCGGAATTAATCCGGGAAGGGCTTAGTGATTACCTCTCAAATACTTGACTTTTTTTAGTCAAACAGTATAAAAATTTATATGTTGTATGTATCGGTTGAATTATGTGATGATAATTTAGCATAGATTTATTGTACAATGAAAATTAAATAAGGAGGTGCTCCGGTGGAACCAATTATCGTTGCAGCTATTGCTGTATTCGTTACTGCTGCAGTTACTACTCCTGCTGTTTGGAAGATTGCAATTTCTAATCGTGTTAAAAACTATGAAGCTAAGGTTGGAACTGCAGAAGAAAGAGCCAGGGATATAATAGAGAAAGCTAATTTAGAAGCTGAAACTAAGAAACGCGAAGCCTTGCTCGAAGCCAAAGAGGAATCTCTGAAAGCTAAGAATGAGTTTGAAAGAGAAAGTAAGGAGAGAAGAGCAGAATTACAGAAGTACGAAAAACGAGTTTTATCCAAAGAAGAAGCAACAGATAGAAAAAGTGAGGCGCTTGAAAAACGTGAAGGTAAGCTTAATGAACGTGAAGTAGAGCTTGACAAGGACAAGAAGGCTGTTGAGGAGCTTCATTCAAAGCAGCTTGCTGAACTTGAAAGGATATCAGGACTTACCTCCGAACAAGCAAAAGATTATATTCTAAAGACAGTGGAAGATGACGTTAAGCATGAAATGGCAGTTATGGTCAAAGATCTTGAAAACAGGGCTAAGGAAGAAGCTGATAAAAGGGCTAAGGAGATAGTCGTTACAGCTATCCAGCGTTGCGCGGCTGATCATATTGCCGAAGCCACAATTTCTGTTGTACAGCTTCCTAATGATGAGATGAAGGGTAGAATTATAGGTAGAGAGGGTAGAAATATCAGAACTCTTGAAACTCTTACAGGTGTAGATCTCATAATTGATGATACTCCTGAGGCTGTTGTTCTTTCCGGTTTTGATCCGGTAAGACGTGAAGTTGCCAGAATTGCCCTTGAGAAACTCATTGTGGATGGAAGAATACATCCTGCCAGAATTGAAGAAATGGTTGAGAAGGCACAGAAAGAAGTAGAAGTGCAGATAAGAGAAGAGGGTGAAGCTGCCGCACTTGAATGTGGAATACATGGTATTCATCCTGAACTTATAAAACTGCTTGGTAGAATGAAATTCAGAACCAGTTATGGTCAGAATGTACTCAGGCATTCTGTTGAGGTTGCACAGTTATCAGGTATTTTGGCTGCAGAATGTGGCTGTGATGTTAAGCTGCTAAGAGGGCGGGGCTGCTTCATGACATTGGTAAGTCAGTTGATAGAGAACAGGAAGGCTCTCATGTGCAGATTGGTGTTGAGCTTTGTAGAAAATATAAAGAATCAGCAACAGTTATAAATGCAGTTGAATCACACCATGGAGATGTAGAGCCTGCTACGCTTATAGCTTGTCTTGTGCAGGCTGCTGATGCTATTTCGGCTGCACGTCCGGGTGCGAGAAGGGAAACCCTTGAGACTTACACCAACAGACTTAAAGAACTTGAGGATATAGCTAATGAGTTTGAAGGTGTTGATAAATCTTTTGCTATACAGGCTGGTAGGGAAGTCAGAGTAGTTGTAGTTCCAGACCAGGTTGCAGATTCGGAGATGGTATTATTGGCACGCAATGTATCTAAGAAGATCGAAGCTTCGCTAGAGTATCCGGGTCAGATAAAGGTAAGTATTATTCGCGAGTCAAGAGCTGTTGATTATGCAAAATAAGATTTAGTCCCTGTTTTTTCAGGGACTTTTTTCTTTATCATCATAATATGAAAGGATATGGAAATGAAATATATATCATGGAATGTAAATGGGCTGAGAGCCTGTCTTACTAAAGGCTTTATGGAGTTCTTTAATGAAATTGATGCTGATGCTTTTGGTTTACAGGAGATTAAGCTTTCTGAAGGGCAATTAGAACTTGATTTACCAGGATATCATAAGTATTGGAATTATGCTGAAAAAAAAGGATATTCAGGGACTGCTTTATTTACGAAAAAAGAGCCGGTTAATGTGACTTATGATATAGGTATAGAGGAACATGATCATGAAGGCCGGGTTATTACAGCAGAGTATGAGGATCATTTTTTTGTGGTTTGTTATACTCCTAATGCCAAGCAGGAGCTTGAACGTCTTGATTATAGAATGAAATGGGAGGATGATTTTAGAGCTTACCTTAATAAATTAAGGGAGAGCAAACCTGTCATACTTTGTGGTGATTTGAACGTAGCACATAAGGAGATTGATCTTAAAAATCCTAAGACAAATCGCAGAAATGCAGGTTTTACAGATGAAGAAAGAGGGAAAATGACAGAACTTTTAGATGCCGGATATATAGATACTTTCAGATACTTTTACCCTGAGCTTGAAAATGTATATTCCTGGTGGTCATACAGATTTAAAGCAAGGGAAAAGAATACAGGATGGCGTATAGACTATTTTATAACTTCTGATAACTTTAAGGACAGATTAAAGGATGCTAAAATACATTCGGAAATTTTAGGAAGCGATCATTGTCCGGTAGAACTTGATTTTTGAGTAATAATAGTAAATATTGTAAAAATTGCACAATAACAATCGACGTTTTTTTAATGGATAATTTTATATAATATACATTAAGTTTTGCTGGAAAGTATAAGTGATTAATGTTATAGTTGAAGAAGTATAAAAAAACTAATAGAAAGGAGGAATATTATACAAAAGACTGTAAATTCTATGAAATTGTTATTGATAACAGATTAGAATAAGCAGTTGACATAACAAAAAAAGAATGATAAAATTTTAACAAGCTAGTTAAAAAAATAACAAGCGTTTTACCCGGTAAGATTACCGAAGATTATTCAGCAGATTGAAGGGAGATTTTCGATGGAAAAATAAAACTCGTAACATCATTGACAGTGTTGAATCACTTGAGAAGGCTCTTAGAAGCTTCGTGCAGCACAGGAAGAGTTTGCTACCTATTCACAGGAGCAGGTAGATAAGATTTTCTTTGCAGCAGCAACAGCAGCCAATCAGCAGAGACTTCCTCTTGCTCATATGGCAGTTGAAGAGACAGGAATGGGTATAGTTGAAGATAAGGTTATTAAGAATCACTATGCTTCTGAATATATTTACAATAAATATAAGAATTCTAAGACCTGTGGTGTTATAGAAGAGGATAAGGAATTTGGTATAACCAGAGTTGCAGAGCCTCTTGGCATACTTGCAGCAGTAATTCCTACCACCAATCCTACTTCAACAGCTATCTTTAAGACACTTATAGCTCTTAAGACCAGAAACGGAATTATCATCAGTCCACATCCAAGAGCTAAAAAATGTACAGCAGAGGCAGCTAAGGTAGTTCTTGAAGCTGCAGTTAAGGCCGGTGCTCCCGGAAGGAATTATTGACTGGATAGATGTACCAAGCCTTGAGATGACCAATCTTGTTATGAAAGAATGTGACTGCATACTTGCTACAGGTGGTCCTGCAATGGTTAAGAGTGCTTATTCATCAGGAAAGCCTGCACTTGGTGTAGGTGCCGGTAACACTCCTGCTATTATAGATGAATCAGCAGATATTCTTATGGCAGTTAATTCAATCATCCATTCAAAAACATTTGATAACGGTATGATTTGTGCTTCAGAACAGTCAGTTATAGTAGATACTAAGATTTATGATGAAGTTAAGGCTGAATTTAAGAGAAGAGGCTGCTATTTCCTTAAAAAGGATGAAATTGAAAAGGTTCGTAAGACAATTATTATAAATGGTGCTCTTAATGCTAAGATAGTTGGTCAGAAGGCTGCTACTATAGCTGAGCTTGCAGGCGTAAAAGTTGATCCTGCAACAAAGATACTTATTGGTGAAGTTACAAGTGTAGAGCTTAGTGAGGAATTTGCCCACGAGAAGCTTTCACCGGTACTTGCTATGTATAAATCTAAAGATTTTGCAGATGCAGTTAACAAAGCAGAAAGACTTATAGCTGATGGTGGTTATGGTCATACATCTTCTCTCTATGTTAACACTGTTACAGAGAGAGCCAAAATTGCTGAATTTGGCGAGCGCATGAAGACTTGTCGTATTTTAGTTAATACTCCTGCTTCTCAAGGTGGTATTGGTGATCTTTATAACTTTATGCTCAATCCATCTCTTACACTTGGTTGTGGTTCCTGGGGCGGAAACTCTGTTTCTGAAAACGTTGGAATCAAACAGTTATTAAATATCAAGAATGTAGCTGAGAGGAGAGAAAATATGCTTTGGTTTAGAGCTCCTGAAAAGGTTTATTTTAAGAAGGGATGTCTCCCTGTAGCTCTTGAAGAGTTAAGAGATGTAATGAATAAGAAAAAGGTATTTATCGTAACAGATAGCTTCCTTTTCCAGAATGGCTATACAAAGCCTATTACAGATAAGTTGGATCAGTTAGGTATAGTTCATTCTACTTTCTCTGATGTAGCACCTGATCCTACACTTAATTCAGCTAAAAAGGGTGCAGATCTTATGAGAAGCTTTGGTCCTGACTGCATTATAGCTATTGGTGGTGGTTCTGCAATGGATGCCGCTAAGATTATGTGGGTACTTTATGAGCATCCTGAAGTAGATTTCTACGATATGGCAATGCGCTTTATGGACATCAGAAAGAGAGTATACACCTTCCCTAAGATGGGTGAAAAAGCTTACTTTATAGCAGTTCCTACTTCAGCAGGCACAGGTTCTGAGGTTACACCTTTTGCGGTTATTACGGATGAAGTTACAGGCAACAAATATCCTCTTGCTGATTATGCACTTCTTCCTAATATGGCTATAATAGATGCTGATATGATGATGAACGCTCCTAAGGGACTTACATCATCTTCCGGTATAGATGCTGTTTCACATAACCTTGAGGCTCTTGTATCAGTTATGGCCACTGATTTTACAGACGGTATCGCTAAGCAGTCCTTACAGATGATTTTTGAGTATCTTCCAAGGGCTTATGATAATGGACCAAATGATCCTGAGGCAAGAGAAAAGATAGGTCATGCAGCTTGTATGGCAGGTATGGCATTCGCAAATGCTTTCCTCGGAGTAATGCACTCTATGGCGCATAAGCTTGGTGCTTTCCATCATATACCACATGGTATAGCAAATGCACTTATGATGGAGCAGGTTATCCGCTTTAACTCTTCAGAGGTTCCTACAAAGATGGGTACCTTCCCTCAGTATCAGTATCCTAAGACACAGAGAAAGTATGCAGAGGTTGCGGAAGTTCTCGGTTTTAAGGGTAAAAATGATGCAGATAGCGTAGAGAAGCTTATTGCAGGTATCAGAGACCTTCAGGTTAAGATTGGCATTAAGAGAAGTATCAAGGATTATGGTATTAAAGAGGAAGATTTCCTTGCTACTCTTGATGATATGACAGAGAAAGCATTTGATGATCAGTGTACGGGCTGTAACCCAAGATATCCACTTATTAGTGAGATTAAGCAGATGTATCTGAATGCTTACTATGGCAACAATAACGAAACAGTTTAATGTAAAGGGGAGGTTTATTATGAAACTTGATGATAAGAATGTTCTTGTGAAGCGTCCGGGAAAGACCGTTTACAGAGATGGTAACAAGGTAATTAAGTTATTTGATTCACAGTATTCTATGGCTGATATTCTTAATGAGGCTCTTAACCAGGCCAGGGTAATGGAGACAGGTCTTAATATTCCTAAGCTGCATGGAGTAACTGAAATTGAAGGAAAGACTGCTATAGTACTTGATTATATCGAAGGTAAGACTTTTGAGCAGATGATGAATGAGCATCCTGAGAAAATGGATGAATTTCTTGACAGATTTATAGCTATTCAGGCTGACGTACACTCAAGAAAGGCTCCTATGCTTAACAGACAGTATGACAAGTTTTATAAGAAATATCAGATTCCAGTTTTGATGCTACAACCAGATATGACTTACATTCAAGACTTGATTCTATGAAGCGTCATGACAAGCTCTGCCATGGTGATTTTAATCCAAGCAATATCATTATTACTTCTAATGATGATGTTTATATACTTGACTGGGCACATGCTACCCAGGGTAATGCTTCTGCAGATGTGGCAAGAACATACTTACTTTTCTACTTAAGTGGAAAAGAAGAGTTTGCAGATAAGTATCTTAATCTTTTCTGTGAGAGAACTGATACAGCTAAGCAGTATGTTCAGAAGTGGCTTCCTATTGTTGCAGCTTCCCAGTCAGTTAAGGGCAATAAAGAAGAAGTTGGTCTTCTCAGCCGTTGGGTAAATGTAGTAGATTACATGTAAATTTTAAGTATTTTACTTATTTGGGCAGTGCCTTTTGGTACTGCCTCTTTTATATTTAAAGGAATAATGGTATAATATAACTTAAGTTTATAAAGTTGGCGCTGTAAACAAAATATATAGAAAAGGGGATAAAAATGGAATATACTATAAATTTGATATGGGACAAAGAAGCAGGTGTCTGGGTTGCAACAAGTGAAGATGTAGCAGGTTTAGTATTGGAATCAGGTTCATTGGATGCATTAATTGAACGTGTGAAAGTTGCAGTTCCCGAACTTTTAGAATTAAATCAAAAAAATATTCATAAAGCCAATATATATTTTTAAATCCGAAAGGTATGAGGAGGTCTTAGTATAATGGCTGAATATGAAAAGAAGGTTAGAGAAATACTAAAGAACAACGATTGTTATCTTGTCAGACAAGGAAAGGGCGATCATAGAGATATGGTTCAGCCCACTAACTAAGAAGAATGTTACAGTAGATGGAAAGATAAAATCAAGATATACAGCAAATGCTATAATGAAGCAAAAGTGGAATAAATTTTCATTTTTTTAGATTATGAGTTTAGAATAATAAGTTATAAGAATATTATGGAGATAAAATTATAATGGGAAAGATAACAAATATAAAAAAACAAACTGATAATAGGTTTTTAAATATTTATGAACTTGACAATATACATAAATCAGGAAGGAAAGGCAAGTATTTTGTTGCTTCAAGGGCTAAAGACATTGAGAGTCTTAAGATAAGCACAGGGAAAAATAATCCTGATGGTGTCATTATTTATGCCTTGGCAGGAGAAAAAAAGGATAAGATCGTACTTATAAGACAGTACAGATATCCTATAAATGACTATATCTATGAGTTTCCAGCAGGTCTTGTTGAAGAAGGAGAAGATTATGTCAAGGCTGCTGGTAGAGAAATATTTGAAGAAACCGGGATGAAGTTTACAGCAATAACAGTGCCTAAAGGCTATAACAGACCGTTTTTTACCACAATTGGAATGACAGATGAATCCTGCTCAACTGTGTTTGGTTATTGTGAGGGAAAACCAAACTATGAACATCAGGAAGATAGTGAAGAAATTGAAGTAGTTCTTGCAGATAAAAATGAAGTCAGAAGAATATTAAAGGAAGAAAAGATAGCTATAATGACGGCTTATATGCTTATGCATTTTATTAAAGATGAAGAGCCTTTTGGATTTTTGAAGGAGGACTAAATTGAGCGTTTTTGAAATACTTGGGCCTATCATGGTTGGTCCTTCAAGTTCTCATACTGCCGGGGCCTGCAGGATAGGACTTATTACAGCAAAGCTTTTAGGTGAAAAGCCGATTAAGGCAGAAATTATTTTGTCAGGTTCATTTGCAGCTACAGGAAAAGGACATGGTACTGACAAGGCCTTGGTTGCAGGGCTTTTGGGCTTTGAACCGGATGATATGAGGATACCGGATAGCTTTGATATAGCTAAGGACATGGGACTTGATTTTGGATTTAAAAATAATGAAGTAAAGGATGCCCATCCAAATACAGCCATAATTACTGCAACGGGTAAAAGCGGAAGGCAGGTATGTGTACAGGCAGCTTCCATAGGGGGTGGAAGGATTAAAGTCAATAAAATAGATGGTATTGAGGTTAATTTTTCAGGAAATCTGCCTACCCTCATAGTAAATAATATAGATGCACCGGGTCATGTGGCGGCGGTTACGGGAACACTGTCAAGAAGTGGCTTTAATATAGCAAATATGCAACTTTATCGTAATAAAAGAGGTGGCACTGCTGTTATGATAGTGGAGATGGATCAGAAGATGTCTCCTGAACTTATTAAAGAAATTGAAAGTCTGAAAGGAGTACTCAGAGTAACTTATGTATGATTCGCTTGAAGAAATTGTGTCAGTCTGTGAAGATGAAAATATCGCTTTTCTGATTTAATTATAAGAGAAGATGCTGCAGATACGGGTATTACTGAGGAAGAAGAAATAGCTAAGATGCATACTATGTGGCAGGCTATGCTAAATGGGGCAAGAAACTATGACCCATCCCTTAAGTCCAGAAGCGGGCTTGTAGGCGGAGATGGTCTTAAGATGCAGAAATACAGAGAAAATGGAGTTACTATCTGTGGAGACTACATGGGAAGAGTTATTCAGGCTGCCATAGAGACTTCTGAGTCAAATGCCTGTATGAAAAGGATAGTTGCAGCTCCTACAGCCGGTTCCTGTGGGGTGCTTCCTGCTGTACTTGTACCTTTTTATGATGAATATAAAGTATCGGATGATGAAATGGTGAGGGCTCTATTTGTGGCGGCAGGTGTAGGAGAGGTGGTCGCAAAAAGGGCTTCAATTTCAGGTGCTGAGGGAGGATGTCAGGCTGAAATGGGAACTGCAGCGGCGATGGGTGCAGCAGCAATGGTATATCTTAAAGGTGGCAATCCGGTTCAGATGATAACTGCGGCAGGAATTTCAATTCAAAATATGTTAGGCTTAGTCTGTGATCCTGTTGCCGGACTCGTAGAAGTACCCTGTGTTAAAAGAAATGTAATAGGGGCAGTAAATGCCTGTTCAGCGGCAGATGTAGCACTTGCAGGGATTACAGTCAGAATACCACCTGATCAGATTATAGATGCCATGAAAGATGTAGGTGATAGCCTTAACTCAAGATTTAAGGAAACAGCCAGAGGAGGGCTTGCAATTACTCCTGAAGGAATTAAAATAAAGGGATTCTATTAAGTAGCTTGCTACATGATAAAAAAATAGTGGTAAAAATAATCTTTTTAGATTATGTGATTCAAAAATATTTGAAAAATATTTTTTTGAATAAAAAGGATGGGTAATGGGCAAATTTGCAATTGAAGTAGAAAATGTTGGAATGAAATTTAATATGAGTTCCGAAAAAGTAGATGATTTTAAGGATTATGTAATCAAACTTTTAAAAAGGCAGCTTAACTACAAAGAATTCTGGGCACTGAAGGACATTTCGTTTAAGATAGGGAAGGGTGACAGAGTAGGTATAGTAGGACTTAATGGAGCAGGAAAAAGTACACTTCTTAAAGTTATCTCAGGAGTTTTAAAACCAACAGAGGGAAAAGTTAAAATATCCGGCAACATTGCACCGCTTTTAGAGCTTGGTGCAGGTTTTAACAAGCAATATACAGGTATTGAAAATATATATCTTTATGGAGCTATGCTTGGCTATTCCAAAGCATTTTTAAATGAAAAATTTGATGAAATAGTTAAATTTTCTGAACTTGGAGAGTTTATCAATGTTCCGGTAAAAAACTATTCATCAGGTATGAAGTCACGACTTGGTTTTGCTATAGCAACAATAGTTGAACCTGATATACTTATACTTGATGAGGTACTTTCTGTTGGTGATGCAAAAATTCAGAAAGAAAAAGTACTAATAAGATTAAATCTATGATTGATAATAATGTGACAGTGCTCTTTGTGTCACATTCAATTGATCAGGTATTGGAACTCTGCAACAAAGCTATTCTTTTGGAGAAGGGGCATCTTGCAGCTTATGGAACATCTCAGGAAATAGCAGATCTTTATCAGAAGAAACTTGATGAAAAAGTAATAAAGTAATAGAGGTAACATATGATAGTTAAAGATAAAGTCAGTCTGATGTCTAAAAATGGCAATATTTGAAAAAAATCACCTGCAGGAAAGGCTGCATTAAAAAGATATAAGCTTTTTCGGGTCAGATCACATACGTTGGTCTTTACTAAAAAGCAGGTGCAAGTGTTACAGTTGGATATGCACTTGTTTTAAGCCCCGATTATTTTATATAATCTTGAATATCTTATAAAAAAATGCTACAAAGCTTGACTATAAACTGATTGGGATAAAAAAACCACGGGTATTTATCTGATTGTCATGGTGATTTATCTGGTTTTTACATTTTTATTCTACTTATAGTTTCGGCAGGAGCAGAAAGACATTTTTTTGAAATATAATAAATTATTATCGAAGCTTGAACGGATATATAATGAAGATGCAGAGGAGGATAGTAAATGATACAGCTTCTTTTGATAAGAGACAGCATTAAAAAATGTAGTTAAAAAGTATAATGCTGCAATAACTCCGGTTTTTAGATTTATTGCAGCTTTTGTTACATTTGCTCTGATAAATGGTAATCTTGGTTACTATGAGAAATTAAACGGAATTTCAGTTATAGTTTTATTATCAGCTATATCTGCTTTCTTTCCTATGGGAGTAACTGTATTCTTAGCAGGGCTTTTTAATGATTTTACATATATATTCAGCATCAATGTTTTTGTCACTTATATTTATAATAATCATCGCTATACTTTATTTTATGCTTATGCGGCTGGCACCGGGATATAGTGCAATTATTATAGCTGTTCCGGTACTTTCCTTTTTTCATCTGGAGGTACTGGTACCTATGGCATCAGGTCTCACCGGGAGTCCTATAGCAATTTTTGCAATAATACCGGGAATTGTGGTTTCCATACTTTTTAATGTTATAAAAGATGCAGTAAAAATGTCATCAGGAAGTATGCAGATAGAAGATAACCTCCAGACTTACATATTTGTAATAAAGTCTTTAGTTGAAAACAAGCTTATGATACTTATGATAGTAGCTGCAATAGGCGTACTTTTAGCGACATATACATGCAGAAAGCTTGCAGTTTCTCATGCTTATATATTGGGAATAATAGCAGGAATGATAGCTAATCTGATAATAATGATAGTAGGTGGACTGATATTTGAGATAAAAGTAGATGTACTATGGGTGCTTTTAGGAACTATATTATCAGGAGGTTTAGCACTTGTAGTACAATTTTTCAAGTATCTTCTGGATTATAGTTCAGTCGAACATTTACAGTTTGATGATGATGATTATTTCTACTATGTAACAGCAGTACCTAAGCTTTCAGTAACATCACCGGATCTTAATATTCTTAAGATTAATGGTAATGAAGAAGCAGGGAAGGAATAGAGTGTCAAATGGAAACAATTATAGAAACAATAAGTGATTATTTTACCGGCTTACCTTACCGGCATTTAAGATTACTGATGTATTAGAAATACTTATTTTAGCATTTTTAATTTATAATATAATAAAATGGATAAAGTATACCAGAGCATGGACCTTATTTAAGGGCTTATTAGTATTGCTTGTATTTTCTATGTTTGCAGCAATCATGCAGTTTGATGTAATTTTATGGATAATCAGAAACACAATAAGTGTAGGAATTATTGCATTAGTAATTATTTTTCAGCCGGAGCTTAGAAGGGCACTTGAAGAGCTTGGTAAAAGAAATTTATTTCCAAAGTTTATAAGTTTTTTTCTGATTCGGATGAAAATAACAGGTTTTCTGACAGAACAATAGAAGAGTTAGTTAAAGCGTCCTTTGAACTTGCCAGAAATAAGACAGGAGCTTTGGTTGTTCTTGAAAAGAACTCAAGTCTTATTGAGTATGAAAAAAAGCGGTATTCCAATTGATGCTATAGTCAGCAGCCAGTTACTTATAAATATTTTTGAACATAATACTCCTTTACATGATGGAGCAGTTATCATGAAGGGAGACAGGATAGTCTCTGCTACCTGTTATCTGCCACTGTCAGCAAATATGTCACTTAGTAAAGAACTTGGAACAAGGCATAGGGCAGCAGTAGGAGTGAGTGAGGTAACAGATAGTCTGACTATAATAGTTTCTGAAGAGACCGGTAAAGTTTCGCTTGCTAAGGATGGGAAAATAATTAGAAATGTAGATGGTGGAAAACTTAAATCCGAACTGGTTGAATTCCAGAAATTAGATCCTTTTGCACAGGAGACTAAATTAAAATGGCAGAGGGTTAAAAAACATCTGTTTCGTAATAAACAGGATGGAGATGATTAGTTATGAAAAAGTTGCTCACTGAAAATATAGCACTTAAACTTGGATCTGTTGTTATAGCTGTTATACTTTGGATTTTGGTTGTATACACCTATGATCCGGCAGCAACTACCAATTTTACTTTGGGAGTTGATATTTTAAATGGTGATTCTATAGCCTCTTCAGGAAAAGTATATGAGGTCATAGAAGGAGATACTATTACAATAAGAGTGAAAGCAAATGCAAGTCTTATAAAGAATCTTAAGGCATCTGATTTTAAGGCTACTGCTGATGTATCTAAGCTTTCACCTACTTATCATGCAAATATTGATGTGGTTTGTACTAAGTCTGATAACGTAGAGATTACTATTGTAGGAAGTGCAAAACTTTGGCTGTAAAGCTTGAAGATCTGGTAACAAAGCAGTTTCCGGTAACTGTAGAAAAAACAGGAGATCCAGAGTCAGGATATTATGTTGGAGAAACTATAGCAAGCCCTAATCTGATTAGTGTGAGTGGTGGTAAAAAGTCCATTGAAAAAATATCGGTTGTAAAGGTAAAGGCAGATGTAACCGGTGTCAATGGCATGTTTTATGCGGATGGTATACCTAAGGCTTATGATGCGGATGGTAACGAGATAACTACCGGAAGTCTTAAGTTCTCGGATAATCCTGTGAAAGTAGCTGTAAACGTATATAAAACTAAAAATGTTTCTATTGTTGTAGAAGCACATGGAGAACCATATAAGGGATACTCTGTACAGAATATAAATTATGAGCCAAAGACTGTGACTGTAGCAGGTCCTGACTCAGTGCTTTCAAAGTTAAACAGCATAAAGCTTCCTTTGAATGTAGAAGGTGAGATTACGGATATAGAAGTGTCAATAAATCTCTCTGATTATGTAAAGGAAGGGATATATTTAGTAGACAAAGATGTGATTGTTAATGCTAAGTGTAATATAGTAAGGTTAGGGACTAAAGAATTTGAACTTCTTCCTACGGATATAAGTCTGAACAACAAATCAGATAAATTTAATTATGAATTTACTGAAACAGAGATGATAAAGGTTACACTGAGTGGTCTATCTGAGAAACTAAAAAAATATTGGAATGTCTGATATTACACCATATATTGATTTGTCAAATGTTAAAGAAGCCGGAAACTATTCTTATGTAATAAAAATTTAAGGATATTGATGGTGTAAAGATTGAAAGTAATAAGGCAGTTACGGTCAGAGTTACAGAAGTGGACAATAACCCAGATAATGCAGCTTCAGGAGGAGCTATTGATACAACCACATCTTCTGCAATAGATGGTAATGATACATCAGATGATGTCACAGGTAGTAAGAATGATACAGATACTGAAAAACGGTAAAAAGAACCGGATAGCAAAAATAAATAAGGCAGGTTTAAATGAAGGTTTTATCAAATGTAATAAAAAAATTTTTAAAAAAATTCAGATTTTTGATGTTTGAATTGGTGAAAAAAGATATCAAATTAAAGTACAGACGTTCTTATCTGGGAATACTGTGGACTTTGCTTGAACCACTTTTGACAATGATAGTGCTTACCATAGTATTTTCAGGCTTTTATGGAAAGAGTGACAGAGCTTTCCCTATATATGTACTTTCAGGACGGCTTTTGTACAGTTTTTTTTCTTCCGGAACAAAAGCTGCCTGCAAATCTATAAGGAGTAATGCTTCAATTATAAAAAAGGTGTATGTGCCAAAATATATATACCCATTTTCGACAATTATTGCAAACTACCTTATATTTTTAGTTTCGCTTTCGGTTTTAGTTATAGTTTCACTTGTTTTAGGAGTATATCCTACCAGACATATATTTGCTGCCTTGATTCCTCTTGTAACACTTTTGTTTATGACTATTGGAATGGGTATGGTGCTTGCTACCATGGCTGTATTTTTCAGGGATCTGGAGTACTTATGGGAAGTAATGCTTATGCTTATAATGTATTCATCAGCAATATTCTATAACCCTGCAAAGGTTATTAAACATGGTTATGGCTGGATAATTAAGTACAATCCTGTTTATGCCTGCATAGCAAATTTCCGAAATGCTATTTATGGAAGTCCGATTGATAAATGGAGTCTTTTTTATTCGGTGGGAATTGCAGTATTAAGTGTAGTTGTAGGACTGGTTGTATTTTATAAAAAACAGGATAAGTTTATACTAAATATTTAGGTGTGATTTATTTATGAATATAAAAGAACTGACTTATGCCTTATTTGCACTAAATTATAAGATAGGCTCAATATTTCCGATAAAAAAGAACCTTGTCTTCTCGGTGATGACACATGACAGTTCAGAAAGTGGCAATATTAAAGCCTTAACGAATTATATGAGTAAAAAAAGGCAGTTATAAATTTTTATTACATGGTCAAAGAAGAGAGAAAAGCTTTTTTTCATCTCATTTTTGTACTGCCATTCATTATGTGCAGGGCAGATATACTGCTTATGGATAATGCTTTTATGCCAATGTCGTTTTTTAAAGTAAGGAGAGAAACGAAGGTACTACAATTATGGCATGGAACAGGAAGTATAAAAAAATTTGGACAGGATAGTAATAAAGGTAGAATCAAAGAACTTGAAAAAAAGATTAAACAGTAATATAGATTATCTTTTTGTAAATTCAGATTTATTGACAGATGAATATGCAGGTGCTTTCGGAGTTGATAAGGCAAAGGTATATGCAACAGGTCTGCCTAGGACGGATTGGCTGTTAAAGCTTATAAATGATGATAAACTTGATGAAAAAACTTAATACTATTAAGGATAAAATATCCCGAAAGAAGAATATAAGTATAAAAGGTAAGAAGATAATTTTATATGCACCAACATTCGGGGATGATGAAGTAGATAATCCTAAGTTACACATTAATATAGAGAAACTTATGAAAAGTTTACCCGATAATATAATTTTATTTTTGAGACTTCATCCATTTGTTAGCAGTGCTTTTAATGAAAAAGACTTGTTACCCAATTCTTTTAATGTCTCTGACTATAAAGATTTGAACGAACTTATGGCGGTTTCCGACGGTCTTATAACAGACTATTCTTCATTAATTTTTGACTATTGTGTACTTAATAAGCCCATGTACTTTTTTTGCTGATGATATAGTGGAATTTGGATTGAATGGAAGAGGATTTTTATTTAGATTACAACAAAGAACTTCCGGGTATTATACCAGATTCGGAAGAAGATTTGGCAAGAATAATTATTAAAGATTTATCAGATAAAAAAATAGCGAGGCATTTAAGCCTATAAAGAGATGAATTTATTAAAAAAATATTATAAGTGGCTTGATGGAAATTCAGCTAAAAAGGGTATATGAGACAATAGTAGAATAACAATATAAAATGCTGTTACCAGATGACACATAGTCTGGCAACAGCGTTTTATTTAATATGCATTTTTATTGATAAATCCCTTAAAGAAAGTAAGAAAAAGTATCTTAAAATCAAGACCGAGTGTCCAGTTTTCTATATAATAAAGATCGCAGTCTATTCTCTTTCTGATAGAAGTATCTCCCCTGAAACCATTAACCTGTGCCCATCCTGTTATGCCGGGACGTACCTGATGCTTTACATTGTAGCGGGGTATTTCCTCCTGGAATTTTTCTACAAAGAAAGGACGTTCCGGTCTTGGACCGACCAGGCTCATATCACCTTTAAGTACGTTGAAAACCTGTGGAAGCTCATCTATACTGGTTTTTCTTATAATTCCACCTATCCATGTTACTCTTGGATCATTTTTGGTAGTCCAGGCTTTCTTTTCGGCATTTGCATCCTGAAGTTTCATAGACCGGAATTTGTACATATTAAACTCTCTGTTATGAAGCCCAACTCTTATCTGCTTGAAAATAAGCGGTCCCGGAGAGGTAAGCTTAATAAGAATGCTTACTATAAGCATAGGTATACCAAAAATGAGAAGCATACAAAAAGCACCAAACAAATCAACTATCCTTTTAATAAATTTGTTAAATGAATTGCTAAGTGGTACATGCCTGATATTTATTACCGGAAGCCCATCTATATCTTCGGTATGGGCGGTTGTAGGTATTACATTATTGTAGTCCGGAACAAACTGTGTGTGTACGCCACTTTTTTCGCAGACAGCAACTATGTGCTCAAGTCTGTTATAATCTCTAAGCCTTAGGGTAATGGCTATTTCATCAAGAGTATGTGTACTGCACATAGTCTCAAGTTCTGAAATAGAACCAAGAACTTTTATATTTCTGTATTCTGAACCCTTTGCTTTACCATCATCTAAAATGCCCAGAATCCTATAACCCCACTGTGGATTTGATATAAGTCTGTCTATATAGCTTTCTGCAGCTGAGCTATAACCTACTATAAGCATATGTTTCTGGTTGAAGCCTTTTCGTCTGGCAGCGTGCAGAAGTTTTCTCAAAAAGAAACGAAATGTCCATCCAAAGAAAACATTTACTCCATAGAATATGATTATAAAGGAACGTGAAATATCACTTTCCTTTAATACATACAACAGAACAGGAAAGGTAATTATGGATATAGTATTTGCCTTAAAAAAATTCCACATTTCAAATCTAAGTCTGAGCTGGCGCATAGGAGAGTAAACTCCCGAAACTGAGTATATAATCAGGTAGACTGGTATAAGATATATCAGAAACTGCATATAATGCATAAGTGGCCACCACATTGTATGTTCAGGTGGAAATATCTCAAATTTGATAAGCCAGGCATATACAAAGGATATAATTATAATAAATATATCACATATTATATATATCCTGTTGAGTATTTTTTTGATTTTCTCTAATCATTTATAGTGCTCCTAAAAGTTTATTAAACTATTATAGTACATTTTAATATTTTTTTCTACAATAAAAGACACAAAGAGTTCACATAAAAAGTGATAAAAATTTTTACAGAGTTACATACGTTTTCCAGGAGGTAGAAATGGAAGAAAAACAGAGTAGTGGTGTAAACAAAGCATTGTTGATACTTATAGTAATTTTTGTATGGTAATTGCAGGAATGATAGGCTTTGGAATGACAGGACCTGGTGTAATAAAAAATAAATTGGCAATTACTGAAAAATACCTCAGAACAAAGCAGTAAAGAAACACCGGTTAAAGAGGGTAGTACAAAAGAAAAATTATCTGAAAAGAAAGAGAAAGTAAAACTTCCTAATACACAGACCGATTCAAAGCTTGCAAATGAAAGAACTTCTGATTTGTCAGATGTAGTCGGGACTGCTCTTCCTTCACTTGTTGCAATTACTAGTGAGGGTGAAGAAAGTATAGATAGCTGGTTTGGAAGCCAGATTAGAAAAACTAAAGAAATGGGATCAGGTGTAATTATAGATAAGGATGAAAAAAGTTTATTCATAATTACAAATAATCATGTGATTGATGGTGCAAAACTTCTCATGGTTGCTTTTGAAGATGGAAGTACCGCTAAGGGCAAGGTAAGAGGCACTGCTGCTTACACTGATTTAGCTCTGGTAGAAGTTAAGATTTCTGACATGGATAAAAAGGTTATAGATAAAATCAAGGTAGCTAAAACAGGCTCATCAGAAAACCTTAAGGTAGGTCAGATGGTTATGGCTATCGGTAATGCTTTGGGCTATGGTCAGTCTCTTACTGTTGGTTATGTGAGTGCAAAAGACAGGGTTGTTACAGTAAATGATATAACTATGAAGCTTATACAGACAGATGCAGCTATTAATCCCGGTAATTCAGGGGGAGCACTTCTTAACTTAGAAGGTGAAGTTGTAGGCATCAATTCTGTAAAATTTTCAAATAAAGCAGTAGAAGGAATGGGATATGCCATACCTATGGCAACAGTGAAGCCTCTTATAAATGAACTTAAATCTTCCAAAAAACTTACTGATAAAGAGAGAGGATATCTGGGAATTTATTATAGGGAAATAGATGATTCTTCACACGAAGCTTTCAACATGCCCTATGGTTTATATGTATCAGATGTAGCAAAAAACGGTGGTGCTAAGAAGGCAGGGCTCTTAAAGGGAGATATAATAACCTCATTAAATGATAATGAGACCTTGAAATCTGATGCAATTAACTCTATAATTTTAGGTAAACGTAAGGGAGATAAGGTTAAAGTAGCCTTTTACAGATATGAAAATGGAGAATATGTAAAACATGAGGTTATAGTTACTCTTGCGGAAAAACCGGAAAATAAAAAATAGATTTTGGAGGTTTTCTTGATAAACGAATTTGAATTATTTGCACCTTGCCATTTTGGGCTTGAAGCTGTGTTGAAGAGAGAAATTATGGATCTTGGTTATGAAATAACTGAGGTGGTAGATGGAAGAGTATCATTTAATGGTGATGCTTTAGCAATAGCAAGATGTAATGTATTTCTTAGGACAACTGAAAGGGTTATGCTTAAAGTGGGAAGCTTTAAGGCAGTAACCTTTGATGAATTATTTGAAAAGATTAAGGCTCTGCCTTGGGAGAAATTTATACCTAAGGATGGTAAGTTCTGGGTTAAAAAGGCTTCTTCCATTAAAAGTAAACTGTTTTCACCATCAGATATTCAGAGTATTGTAAAGAAAGCGATAGTTGACAGATTATCCGGTAAATATAATATCTTAAGATTTCCTGAGGATGGAAGTGAATACCCTGTAAGAATTACCATACTTAAGGATGAGGTTACTGTAGGGCTTGATACCTCCGGAGAGTCACTTCACAAAAGAGGATATAGGAAACTCACTGTAAAGGCTCCGATTACAGAGACTTTAGCAGCTGCACTTATCAGTCTGACTCCATGGAAGAAGGACAGAATACTTATAGATCCATTTTGTGGAAGTGGAACTATACCTATAGAAGCTGCTATGATAGGCCTTAATATAGCGCCGGGTATGAGGAGAGACTTTCAGGCAATGAGCTGGGATAACATTATTTCTAAAGCTTTATTTACACAGGCGAAAAAAGAAGCTGAGAATCTTATAGACAGAGAAACAAGGCTTTCTATTCAGGGCTATGATCTTGATTCCTACGCACTTGATGCAGCCAGGGGAAACCTTGCTCTTGCAGGGCTTGAAGGAAGTATCCATTTCCAGCAAAGAGACATGAGGGATATAAGCAGCGCAAAGAAATATGGCTTCATTATTACCAATCCGCCTTATGGTGAGAGACTTGAAGAAAAGACAGCAATGCCTCAGCTTTATAAGGAGATGGGCGAGGCATTTGCAAGACTTGATGAATGGTCATATTACATAATTACAGGCTTTGAAGATGCTCCAAAGTACTTTGGAAGAAAGCCTGATAAGAATAGAAAAATATATAATGGTATGATGAAAACCTATTTTTATTCATATCAGGGTGCAAAGCCTCCGAGACAGAAAATGCAGTAAACTACAGTATTCAAGATAATACTTGAAAAACTGGTTTATTACTGTATAATAGAAATGTTAGCCAGATAGAGAACTATTTAGCTAAAAATTAATTGTTTTGGGGTAATGATAATGAACTCGAAAGATAAAAAGACTGAGCTTAGGAAAATAACAGGCGTCGGTGTCTCTTTTATGACAGCGGCTCTGTTATTTTCTTCTGTTTTTTCGGGTGACAAGGTTGAAAGAACAACACTTTGGGCAAAATCTGCAGATATTGGTGATAATATTATAGTCAATACGGATGAAAATATTATGGAAACGACTACTGATGAGCTAAAATCTGTGGAGGAATCCGAGAAAGTCCAGTCAGGTTTTGTATTTGACAGAAGCAAAATGTCAGAAAATTATGTTGTTATACCAAAGCAAGATGATGAAGATGGACTTGCAAGTATTACAGATGAATATAATTACAGAACCGTATATTTAGATATAACTGAGAAAAATAAAAAAATTTTATACTGAATCATTGATTACAAGATATGCTAAGGACAAGGAATTTAAGGGGAAGCCAAAGGATCTTGTACTTCAGCCTTATCTTGAAGCTTTTCTCAGTGGTCATATGGATGCGAGCGAGAAGGATATAGAAGCTTATGAAGCCATAGAAAACGGTCATAAGAAACAGTATAAGAATGAAGATCCGGTTGTAAATATAAAAATAATGCATTCAGACAGTGAAAATGCTATTACCAGGCTGGTGCTTACTTTCGACAGATATTATGTTCCTGAACTTTTTGAGGATAAAGAAAATTATTATATTTCATTGAGAAAGCCTAAAGATGTATATAACAAAATATTGGTAATAGACTTAGGGCATGGCGGTAGAGACGCAGGGACTTTCAGTGGTGACAGCAAGATATTTGAAAAGGATACTGTACTTGCCTTTGGGCTTAAATTAAAAGAGCTTTTTGACAGACAAAATGATATTAAGGTATATTTTACCAGAACCAGTGATATTTACCTTTATAGAAGAACAAGGATTGATCTGGCAAATGGGCTTGATGCAGATTTTTTCTTAAGTGTACATAATAATAATTATACAGTCAAAGGCACTCCGATTAATTTTAATGAGGTAAGAGGAAGTGAGATTCACTATAATGAAAAAATAAAGAATACAAATGTAAGTTCTAAAAGATTTGCTACCCTTATCTTAGACAATGTCTGCAATGCCATTCATACAAAGAAGAGAGGAGTAGTTGAGGGAAGTGGATATTATGTTTTAGGACATACTACTATGCCTTCAGCACTTTTAGAAATAGGCTACCTTACCAATAAAAAAGATTTAAAAATAATTCAGAATAATGAAAAAATGTCTGCCTGTGCAGAAGCAGTATATGAAGCTGTTGTTCAGGCTTTTGAGGAAAATGAGAAATGATGGATAAAATTGTATTTGCAACGACAAATGAAGGTAAAGTAAAAGAAATTAAAGAGATACTTGAGGGTTTTCCCGTAGAAGTTGTATCTATGAAGGAAATGGATATCACTACTGATATAGAGGAAAATGGTACTACCTTTGAAGAAAATTCTCTAATTAAAGCAAGAGAAATATCAAAACTTACAGGGCTACCGGCTTTGGCTGATGATTCAGGACTTGAGGTAGATTATTTAAATGGTGAACCGGGAATTTATTCTGCAAGATATCTTGGAAGAGATACTGACTATAACTATAAAAACAATTACATTATAGACCGGCTTAAAGAAGCTGAAGACAAGGAAAGAAGTGCGAGATTTATATGTGTGATTTCACTTGTGCTTCCTGACGGAAGAGAATTTGTAAAGAAGGGTGTTATGGAAGGCAGAATAGGATATGAGATAAAGGGAGAAAATGGTTTCGGATATGATCCTATCTTCTATTTACCCGAGTATGGCAAAACCTCAGCGGAACTTTCAAGTGATGAGAAAAATAAAATCAGTCACAGAGGGAAGGCACTCAGGGCTATGAAGGAATTGATAGCAGAGATTGATACTTGTAAGTAATAAAAATATATTGAAATTATGGAAAGAGGAGAAAGTAGTGGATATAAGTGTTAAAGTATTTGAATTATATGTAGAGAATTCAAATCTTAAAAATAGGTATAAGAGTGAGGGGAGAATATGATTCCAGAGTAAGAAGACCTATGGTTACGGTTATATTTGATAATGGAAAAGAAAACCGTAGAATTCCTATGCCTATACAGGCTTATTATCCAAGTGAGGATTTAAAAGCTTTTGATGTTTTTGCCGGATATTCTTATACATTAAATCAGGTTTTCGTTAAAGACTATGGCTCTGAGAAGATGAGAATGAGTTTAGAGATAGCTTATGGTGACAGTGTATTTATAAAACCTGTAATGACAGAATCCAGCGATTTGCTTATCTATGGTTCTGAAATTTATAATGTAGGCTTTGGCAAGAAACATAAGGACATTGTGGTTACACCCCTGATTTTGGAGCAGGATACAAGTATTAAAAACAATGTTCTTGAAATCTTAAAGGGCGTAATAAGTTTTTTGTGGAGTATTGTTCTTATTGCTATATCAATAATACTATTTCCGATATTTACGGTGGAGGCTCTGCTAAATTTTATATACTGTGTTAAACCTGCACCTAGAAATAATAAACTTGGGCTTATGAGGATATTGTTTCATATAAAATGGAGAATAAGCGGAATTATAAGGAAAAATCTTAGCTTTGGATATTTAAAATTAAGTCTGGCAAAATTAGGTTTTAATCTGTTTAAGCTCTTTAAGGTTAAGAAAAAAACAGGATTGTGTTTATTTCAAACAGAAGAGATAATATCAGTGGAAATTATGAATATATCTATGATAAACTGATTGATAATAAGTCACTTGACATAAGGACTGTTTTTGATACCACAGAAGGATATTTTACCTGCTTCAAATATGGATATTATATGGCTACTGCTAAGGTACTGTTAGTAGATGACTATATAGGGCTTATCTACAAAATACCAAGAAGGGAAGATAACTACCTTATACAGGTATGGCATGCCTGTGGGGCATTTAAAACTTTTGGATTTAGCAGGCTTGGAAGACCGGGTGGACCAAAACAGAAAAATAGTGACCACAGGAATTATGATTTTTGTACAGTCAGTTCCTCTGAGATTTGTAAATATTATGCAGAGGGCTTTGGACTTTCTCTTGAAAAGGTTATGCCCACAGGCGTTCCAAGGACTGATATCTTCTTTAGCCAAGAGTATAAGGAAAAGGCGAGGAAAGAATTTTACAGCAAATATCCTGACTTGAAGGAGAAGAAAATAATACTGTTTGCACCTACTTTCAGAGGAAATGGTAAAAAATCAGGATTTTATCCTGAAAATCGTTTTGATTTTATAAAATTATATGAACATTTTAATGGAGAATATGTTATTATAATAAAAGCATCATCCTTTTGTGAATAACAGGGTTGAGATTCCGGCTGAATATGAAGGAAAAATAATTGATATGTCCGAAAATGAAGAGTTAAATGAACTGTTATTTATTACAGATGTACTCATTACAGATTATTCTTCGGTAGTATTTGAAGCGAGTCTCCTTGATATTCCGATGTTATTTTATTCTTTTGACTTGCAGAACTATATTGCAACAAGAGGATTTTATTATGAATATGACTCTTTTGTACCGGGCAAAATAGTCTACAATATGGATTCACTTATTGAAGCCATAGATAATAAGGATTTTGAAAGTGAAAAAATAGATGCTTTCAAACATAAGTTCTTTGATGAGTTAGACGGTAAAGCAGGGCAGAGGGTGGCAGATTTAATACTTAGTTTACTTGAAAAATAGGAGGTAGTTATGGTATTTGCGGTTATATGTGCAGGTGGTATAGGAAGCAGAATGGGAAATGCTGAGAAGCCAAAGCAGTATCTGAATATAGGCGGTAAGCCGATTATATTACATACAATTGAAAAATTTGTTGTAAATGAGAGCTTTGAGAAGATTATAGTACTTGTACCTGAAAGCTGGATAACTTATACAAAAGATATAATTAACAAACACCTTAAAGGTATAGAAAAGGTTGAGGTTATCGCAGGTGGAACTGATAGAAATTCCACCATTATGAATTCAATTAAGTATATTGAGGATAACTTCACTCTTGATGATGATACTATCATAGTTACACATGATGCGGTAAGACCGTTTGTTACCCACAGAATAATAATGGATAACATTGAGGCTGCTGTTAATGTAGGAGCTTGTGATACTGTTATTCCTGCAACCGATACGATTGTGGAAAGTATGGATGGTGAGAAGATAAGCAGTATTCCTGACCGCTCTAAAGTATATCAGGGGCAGACTCCACAAAGCTTTAAGGCAAAGCGCCTTAAGGAACTCTATTATTCACTTACCGGGGAAGAGAAAGCTATACTTACAGATGCTGCCAAGATTTGTCTGTTAAAGGGTGAGCCTGTTCATCTGGTAAGAGGTGAGGTATTTAATATAAAAATTACCTATCCTTATGATTTAACTGTGGCTGAAACATTGATTAACACAGACAGGGAGTAAAATATGTTAAACACTGTATATAGATTAGTTGCTCCAAGAAGATTTGAGGTTGCATTTTCGGATATTGAGCTGTTTAAGGAAAACCAGGTTATAGTAAGGCCGCAGTTTCTCTCTATCTGTCACGCTGACCAGAGATATTATCAGGGACTCCGTCCTGCTGCAATCCTTGCTAAGAAGCTTCCTATGGCACTTATACACGAGTCTATAGGAGTGGTTGTACAGTCTTCTTCTGATCATGTCAAAGTGGGTGACAAGGTAGTTATGATACCTAACACACCTGTAGAAAAGGATGAGTATATAGCTGAAAATTACCTTAGAAGTTCAAAGTTTCGGGCAAGTGGATTTGACGGCTTTATGCAGGATTTGGTTGCCCTTGATGCGGACAGGGCAGTAAAGCTTCCGGAAGGAATAGATAACCATGTAGCAGCTTTTATAGAGCTTATGAGTGTAAGTGTACATGCAATACTCAGATTTAAGAGTATTGCACATGGCAGGCGTGACAATATAGCTATCTTTGGTGATGGAAACCTTGGCTTCATTACTGGAATTTTTCTAAAAGCTCTGATGCCTGAATCAAAACTTTCAATATTTGGCGTAAATGAAGATAAGCTTGCAAGCTTTTCATTTGCAGACCATACTTACAATGTGGCAGGAGAGCTTAAGGGAATAAGCTTTGACCATGCCTTTGAGTGTGTGGGAAATGCTGCAAGTGGTCAGGCTATAGAGCAGATTATAGATTTTATCAATCCTGAAGGAACACTTTCTTTGCTAGGAGTTTCTGAATATCCTGTGCCAATCAACACAAGAATGGTGCTTGAAAAGGGCTTAAGGCTCTTTGGAAGCAGCAGAAGCGGTCTGGCTGATTTTAACATGACTGTAAAACTGCTTAGCGAAAATCCTCAGATGGTAAACTATCTGAGTAACATAATAAACAATATTGTACCGGTTAAGGATATAGCTGACATGAACAAGGCATTTGAGCTTGACATACAGAAACCGGGCGGTAAGACCATAATGGAATGGAACAAATAAAATTGAGAAATTTTTGAAATAGAAATTTTAAAATTAAATGTAACAGGAACAATTTTAGACATAGGTATTAAAATTACGGGAAAATATAATCCAAATGTCAGAAATCCTGTTGTTACAATAATTTTTCCTGTCAGAGGGTAAATATAGAAGACTTCCGATACCTGTAAACTTATATCAGCCGGAAACTGATTTGAAAAGTTTTCTGCTTCTGGCTGATTACAGCTACTCTCTTGAAGATTTGTACATAGACTCTAAAACACCTGATAATATTACTCTAAAAATAGAGTTTACTTATGGAGATGAATTAGACGAAATATTTGAAGATAAGCTGTCTGTAAAGGTGCCTGTTTTAAAAAGACAGGCTCCCTCTTTTTGGTGTGTGGTACTATTTATATTGCTGATAATGCTTCTTCCTTTATTCTTTATAGAAGCAATATTTGAAATGTTGCATGTCATTACTACAAGTTCACCTAAAAAGTATAGGGGTGTAATGGGTGTCATAGAGCATATGAGATGGCGCTCAGAGCTTATCTTAGACCGTAAAATAGGTATCAGTACGTTTAAGAACATAATGACTAAGCTTGGCTATGGTCTTTTTAGATTATGCAGAGTGAAAGCAAACAGAGTTGCATTTATATCAAACCGCAGAAACAATATAAGTGGAAATTATGAAAGTATTTATAACGAGCTGGCTAAAAATAAAGAGATTGATATAAAAACAGTGCTTGATACTAAAGAAAGCCTTATTTCCTGCTTTAAATATGGATATTATCTTGCAACATCTAAGGTAATTTTAATTGATGATTATATTCGTTCTGTTTATGAGATAAAAAAGCGTCAAGACAATTATTTTATCCAGGTCTGGCATGCCTGTGGTGCTTTTAAGACCTTTGGCTTTAGCAGGCTCAGTAAGGAAGGCTGCTGGCCACAGAACAGTCGCTCACACAGAACCTATGATTATTGTACTGTGAGTTCTAAAAATGTAGCAAAATATTATGCAGAAGCTTTTTGGAATGAATATAGAAAATATAATAGCTACAGGTGTGCCAAGAACAGATATATTCTTTGATGGGGACTATAAACTTAAAAACAAAAAGAAAAGATATATATTTCATATCCCGAACTTAGAAATAAGAAGATAATTCTCTTTGCACCTACATTCAGAGGGTCAAGTAAAAAGAAGGTAACTATCCTCATCGCTATTTTGATTATGAAAAATATTTGAGAAGTTTGGGGATGAATACAGGATTATTATAAAAACATCATCCTCATGTAAATAATAAACTTGTTATTCCCCGAAAGATATAGGGATAAAGTAGTAGATTTTATCTAAAAATGAAGAACTTAACGATTTACTATTTATTACGGACATACTTATAACTGACTATTCGTCAGTTATATTTGAAAGCAAGCTTTACTTAATATACCGATGTTATTTTATGCTTTTTGATTTATGGAGTACATTTCTGTACGAGGTTTTTTACTATGAGTATTTAAGCTTTGTACCGGGTAAGGTTGTATATAATATGAATGAGATACTTGACTCGCTTAAAAATAATGACTTTGAAACTGATAAGATATATAGTTTTTAAAAAGAAATTTTTGATAACTTTTGACGGGAAGTCTGGAAGAAGGGTATCTGAATTTATAGAAAAACTTATGGGATAAATTTTGTGTTTTAAATAATATTTTTAAATAGTATATAATGTATCAGACATAAAAGAGAAAAAGGAGTTACAGGAATGAACAAGGGCAAGATAACAGAGTTATTGCAGGCAAAGGGAATGGAATATGATGAGACTTCAGACTCTTGGTATGGAACAATTTCAGGTTTGGCTATGAGGCTGGTTCATAACAATGATGGAAAAAACTATGACATAGTAGTTTCTGTCACCAATGGAAGTTTGCCTGATAAGCAAAGTATGAATGAAATCGCATCTAGGGAACCTACCATTGCGAGAACAACGGTTAAACAGTATAATGTGAGCTTTACGGTGAAGAAGCCTTTTACGGATGGAGCCTTTCTTGAGAACATAGGTACAGCTATTTCTGCGTTACCTGCATTATTAAAAAATGCAGGATGGAATAACTGCTGTGAAGTAAGTGGAAGAAATGACAACCTTGTATTCTGTATGGTCGGCGGTGAAGTAAGGCTTCTTTGTGATGAAGAATATGGTAAAGCTGAACTTACAATTAAAAACAGAAGTTATAGTAAAAGCGAAAAAGGTGAAAATATAGTCACAGGAATTGTGGGTGCACTTCTTGGAAGCTTTATAGGCGTGATTGCGATAGTATTAATAGGGCAGCTTGGTTATGTTTCAGTTTTAGCCGGACTTATAATGGGCGTATGTACAGTTAAAGGTTATGCGCTTTTAGGTGGAAAGCTTTCCAAAAAGGGTGCATTAATATCAGTAATAATAATGTTTGGTATGACTTATGTTGCTGCAATCTTAGATGCTTGTGTGTATGTAATCAGGCAGAGTCCTGATGATGTAGCTTATCTTAGTGAAATGGTGGAATATTTTGCAAAAACAATGTTTTCAGAATCACATTATATTATTGAGTTTGTTAAGCTTTTGGCATTTACCCTAATTGGAGCTATTCCTGCTATGGCTGGAGTATTCAGGGGTGATAAGTTATCTGTTATGGCATATAAACTTAAAGAAGTCAGACAGGATGATGGATATGGATTTTAAGATATAATTTGTAGTGGGACATCCCGCGGCACTTGCTGTATAGTTTGTTGCTCGCGGGAATAAATTTTGGAGAATGATAATGAGAATTGCAAGGGTAAATATAAAGAAAAGTTTGTTGGGAGCCGGACTTATACTTGCGGCCGTTTTATTTCTTAGAAAATCTGAAACTGTAAGGGCAGGAGTTGTAAAAGCTAATGGAAGTACAGATGCTTATAATATTCAAAAGGAATTAAATGAGACTGGAAGAGTTACCCTTGAAAAAGGTGGAACATACAGACTGTATGATTCCCTTGTTTTAGGAAGTAATATGAGTATAGAAGCTGAAGGTGCCACAATAATTTGTGAAAAGCCTATTGCCTTCAATATACCGGAAAAGACTGATTATAAGGCGGCAGCTGACATTAGTATAAATGGTGGCATTTGGAAGTCTGAGGCTGACGGCTATTATGCATCTTCTTTTAAGTTCACACATGCAAGCAATATTAAACTTACCAATATGAAAATAAGGGCAGCCAATCTCTCAGGGCACAGCATAGAACTGGTAGCCTGTAAGGATGTAATTATAGATAACTGTGATATAGCAGGCCTTGGAAGTTCGGATTCCATGACGGAAGAAGCGGTTCAGCTTGATATTGCCTCTTCTGTAACAGCACCATTTTTACAAGGGGTACCTTTTAGAACAGATTTAGCAGATAAACTTTATAATAAGGCAGGGTGCAAGAACATTACAATTAAGAATAGCAGGATAGTCGGTAACAGGGGTGTTGCTGCAAATCATACAAAGAATGACGGAGATGCCATAAATTCAATTCATGAAAATATCACCCTTACAGGTAATAATATAACCGGTCTTAAGGGTGAAGGAGTTGTACTTTTTAATACTAAATCTGCTATAGTTAAACAATAAAATCAGAAGTCTTAGAAAAGGAAAGTCTGATGCTTACACAGTAGGGCTTCATATAACTACATTTTCAAATGATAAGGCTCTTAAAAAGGCTGTATTTAAGATAACCGGCAATACTATTTATGGCGGCAGACAGGCAGTTATGGTTTATTCTCATTCTGGAATTAAATTTGGAAAGGCTGTAATTGAGAAAAATAAGCTTTTTTGCAAGGCAGGAAAAGAATTTGCAATTCATGCAAAGGAGCAGAGTATAAATAAAGTAGTTATTAAATCGAATATTGTTAAAACCTATAAAGATAAATAATCTGAATTTGATATAAGAATTATTTATAACAATTATTAAATATTTTTCTATTTCTACTTGAATATATTGGGTATATGTGCTACAATTCTAACAATTTGGGCATAGATAGAAAGGAGGAAGGAAGAGCGAAATCAAAACTTTTGTTCTTCCTTTTTCTTTTGTAAAATGCTTAACAGGAGTAGGTTTAACAGGTTTTGGAGGAAATTAATGAAAGCATATTTGATTCTTGAAGATGGAACGGTATTTACGGGTGAATCTTTTGGTTCAAGAACAGAAGTTATCAGCGAGATAGTTTTTAATACTTCTATGACAGGCTATCTTGAAATACTTACAGATCCAAGCTATGCAGGACAGGCAGTTACAATGACCTATCCTTTGATTGGTAATTATGGAATTAATTATCAGGACATGGAGTCAAAGAAGGCTCATCCTGATGGTTTTATAGTTCGTGAAATAGCCGGCAAGGCATCTAATTTCAGAAATGATGATTCTCTGTCAAGATTTTTGGTTGACCAGGGAATTACAGGTATTTCCGGTATTGATACAAGAGCACTTACAAGGATTCTTCGTGAAAGTGGAACTATGAACGGTATGATAACCACTGATGAAGCAAAAATTGGAAGTGCTAATATTTTAAATAAAATTAAGCGTTACAGGGTAGAAGGGGTAGTTGCCGGGGTTTCATGTAAACAGAAGGAAGTGTTCGAGCCTTCATTTGCCAGAAGACCGGATAAAGTATTTAAACCTGAATTTCAGTTTAAGGACGATTTTATTACAGAAACTAAGTACAGGATTGCTCTTATGGATTTTGGTGCTAAGAAGAACATAGTTGACTCTCTGCTTAGGAGAGGATGTGAGGTTACGGTGTATCCGCAGAATACCAAAGCGGAAGAAATATTTAAGGATAAGCCTGATGGAATTATGTTAAGTAACGGTCCCGGGGATCCTGCTGAATGTACTGATATAATAGAAGAACTTAAGAAACTTTTTGACGGAGACATTCCAATCTTTGGTATTTGCCTCGGACATCAGCTTATGGCACTTGCAAAGGGAGCAAGGACTGAGAAGATGAAGTATGGTCACAGAGGGGCAAATCACCCTGTAAAGGATCTTTCTACAGGCAGGGTATATATATCGACACAGAACCATGGATATATGGTGGTAGATAAGAGTATGCCGGAGTCAGTTGCCACTACAAGCTTTATAAATGTAAATGATGGTACTGTAGAGGGTATACGTTATACAGGTAAGAGGATATTTACAGTACAGTTCCATCCTGAGGCTTGTTCAGGGCCGCTTGATACAGGATATTTGTTTGATGAGTTTTTAAGGGAGGTTAGTGATGCCAAGAATAGCTGATATAAAGAAAGTAATGGTTTTAGGCTCAGGGCCTATAGTTATAGGTCAGGCAGCCGAATTTGACTATGCAGGTACACAGGCTTGCCGTTCCCTTAAAGAAGAGGGGATAGAGGTAGTGCTTGTCAATTCTAACCCTGCTACTATAATGACAGATAAAGATATAGCGGATAAGGTTTATATAGAGCCCCTCAATGTAGCTGTGGTTAAGAAGATAATTAAGGAAGAGAAACCTGACAGCATACTTCCTACCCTTGGTGGGCAGGCAGGACTTAACCTTGCTATGGAACTTGAGGAAAGCGGTTTTCTTAAAGAAAATAATGTAAAACTGATTGGAACTACTGCTTTAACCATAAAGAAGGCTGAGGACAGACTTGAGTTTAAAAATACAATGGAGAAACTTAAAGAGCCTGTGGCTGCTTCTACAATAGTAGAAGATGTAGAGGCAGCAGTAGAGTTTGCTAAGGAAATAGGCTATCCTATAGTGGTAAGGCCTGCTTATACACTTGGTGGTTCAGGCGGCGGTATAGCAGAGGACGAGACTTCACTCCGTCTGATTTGCGAAAACGGTTTAAGGCTTTCAAGAGTTGGACAGTGTCTTATAGAGCGTTCCATAGCAGGTTGGAAGGAAATAGAATATGAGGTAATGAGAGATGGCAGGGGTAATTGCATTACCGTCTGCAATATGGAAAACCTTGACCCTGTAGGCGTACATACGGGAGATAGTATAGTAGTTGCGCCTTCACAGACACTATCGGATAAAGAACATCAGATGCTTAGAACCTCTGCACTTAACATAATTGACGAGCTTGGAATTACCGGGGGCTGTAATGTGCAGTATGCACTTAATCCGGAGACTTTTGAATACTGTGTAATAGAGGTAAATCCTAGAGTAAGCCGTTCATCAGCCCTTGCTTCAAAGGCTACAGGCTATCCTATAGCCAAGGTGGCAGCTAAGATTGCACTTGGTTATACCCTTGATGAAATTAAAAATGCTGTTACAGGAAAGACTTTTGCAAGCTTTGAGCCTGCTCTTGACTATGTGGTAGTTAAGATACCTAGGCTTCCATTTGATAAATTTATTACGGCAAAGAGAACCCTTACTACTCAGATGAAGGCTACCGGAGAGGTTATGAGTATATGCACCAACTTTGAAGGTGCGCTTATGAAGGCCATCCGTTCTTTAGAGCAGCATGTAGACAGCCTTATAGTTAATTATTATGAAGGTTTTACGGATGAGGATATAAAGGACGAGCTTCTTAAAGTAGATGACAGAAGAATTTTCCTTATTGCAGAAGCTATCAGAAGGGGAATTACTCCTGAGTATATTTATAAGATAACTAAGATAGATGAGTGGTTTATTGATAAAATTGACCGACTTGTAAAATGCGAGCTTCGTCTTAAGAATGAAGAACTTACCAGAGAGCTTTTATTTGAGGCAAAACGTATGGAATTCCCTGATAAGGTTATTGCAAAACTCACAGGTAAGACTGAAAAGGAAATATATGACTATAGAATAAAAGAAAATATAGTAGCCGGCTTTAAGATGGTAGATACCTGTGCGGCTGAATTTGAAGCGGTTACACCATATTATTATTCCTGCTTTGACGGTGAAAATGAGAATACTGCGGTTACTGACAAGAAAAAGGTTCTTGTGCTTGGCTCCGGTCCTATAAGAATAGGCCAGGGTATTGAGTTTGACTTCTGCTCTGTACACTGTGTGTGGGCATTTGCCAAGGCAGGTTATGAGACTATAATTATAAATAATAACCCTGAAACTGTAAGTACGGACTTTGACATAGCAGACAAACTTTATTTTGAGCCTCTTACACCTGAGGATGTAAGAAATGTAGTTGAGCTTGAAAAGCCTTACGGGGCTGTGGTACAGTTTGGAGGACAGACCGCTATCGGGCTCACCAAGGCACTTATGGAAATGGGAGTTAAGATACTCGGAACTTCCGCAGAAGATGTAGATGCCGCAGAAGACAGAGAGTTATTTGACAATATCTTAAATGAAACAGGTATTCCGAGAGCTTCGGGTGGAACCGTATTTACAGCGGAAGAGGCGGTAGAAGTAGCAAACAGACTTGGCTACCCTGTACTTGTACGTCCTTCTTATGTGCTTGGCGGCGCAGGCATGAGAATAGCCATATCAGATTCAGATATCAGAGAATATATCAATATAATTAATCGTAATGTTCAGGAGCATCCTATCCTTGTAGACAAGTACCTTATGGGTGAGGAGCTTGAAGTAGATGCGGTTTGTGATGGAGAGGATATACTTATTCCGGGTATAATGCAGCATATAGAAAGAGCCGGTATCCACTCCGGAGACAGTATATCTGTATATCCTTCACAGAATATTTCAGAGGAACTTATTAAAAGGATTGAGGATTATACAAGAAAGCTTGCAAAGAGCCTTCACGTAATAGGACTTGTAAATATTCAGTTTATTATTTATGAAAATGAAGTTTATGTAATAGAGGTAAACCCTCGTTCAAGTCGTACTGTGCCTTATATAAGCAAGGTTACAGGCATACCTATAGTGGAACTTGCAGCCAAGGTAATTATGGGCAAGAAGATAAGAGAACTCGGTTTTGAGCCAGGGCTTCAGAAGGAAGCACCTTTTGTAGCAGTTAAAATGCCTGTATTCTCATTTGAAAAGTTAAGAGGGCAGAGATTTCTTTAGGACCTGAAATGAAGTCAACGGGAGAATGCCTAGGTATAGCGAGAACCTTTGATGAAGCTTTTGTTTAAGGCTTTCTTAGGGTGCCGGCATAGATCTTCCTGTACATAAGAAAATGATAATTACAGTCTGCGATGAGGATAAGAAAGAAATTGTACCTATAGCGGCAGGCTTTAATAAGCTTGGCTATGAGATATATGCAACCAGAGGTACAGCGGAAGTGCTTAAGAACAACGGAGTAGAGGTTACACAGGTAAACAAACTTGAACAGGCAGCACCTACACTTATGGATCTCTTGCTTGCTCATAATATTGACCTTGTAATAGATACTCCTTCAAAGGGAGCGGGTAGGTCAAAAGACGGTTTCCTTATAAGACGAGTTGCCATAGAAACAGGTGTTTCTGTAATTACAGCTCTTGATACAGCAACAGCCCTTCTTAGAAGTTTAACCAATTCTCATAAAGAAGAGCTTGAAATGATAGATATAGCTAAAGTTGCTTCAAGGGGAAATGCAAATGGTTGATATAAAGGATGTCCTATCTTTTAATTACTATACTTATAAACAGCCTTTTACAGGCAGTGATAAGGGTAAAAGATACAGGATAGTCAGATTTGAAAAGGAAATTCCGGGAGAAGAAGGTATGGAGTCTTCCAAAGAGTTAGTCTTTCAGGCTGCTCTTTGGAAGGACTATCTCTCCTATGAAAACACTCCAAAAGAAGAAATTCAGATAAAAGAGTTTGAATTTTCTCCTGAGGGGTTAAAGGAAGTTGTTGACTGGATTAATGAGACAGATGTAGAATAATATTAAAAAATGCACCAATTTGGTGCAGAAATATGTGTTTAGCTTGAGGTAATATGTTGTGGTCGAAAAGAATAATAGATTCTGCTATTTATGGAGTAATTTTATTAATAATTATCGAAATATTGCGGGAAAATAGTGTAAAATTAAATAAATATAAAGATATGAAGGCTATGTATATAGACTCAGAGCTATAATAAAGGCATTTATTTGTATAGCTGATTTTGTCCTAACTGTGTCTATAGTAATTAGTCTTAATATTCTTGAACTGCCTTATATTATTTATAAACTGTGTTATGCATTTTTAATAGCACAGCTTGCCCTATTTTTCTTTCGATTTTTGTAAGAGGAAGGAAAATATCGGTAAAGAAGATAGTATTTAGATAGTAAAAAGCGATTAGGAGAAATATATAATTCTCTTAGTCGCTTTTTATTTAAATTACCATCAATCGTCATCATCATTTAAGAAGGAATAGTCATCTTCATTCTCGTCAGCCGCAGCAAGAGCATTAATAGACTCCATATCAAGCTCACCGGTGACAAGTTCCTCTTCCGGGAAGTATCAGCAGATACAATTTCATCTTCATCTACATCATCCATAAGCTGAGATTCTTTTTCACGTCTTGCCATTTCTAGCTTATAGAGAGTATGTTCTTCGTCTATTCTGATTTCTGAAAGTTCATTTGTATCTATAATAACAGGATCTTCGATAATTAATTGTAAGTATTTTACTACATTTCCCGACACCAGTCTGACATCACTTTCCTTTATAAGATTAATATCCTTTTTATATGGAAGGTGATCATATATGGTATTGGTAGGATCCTGTAAATTACTAAAAGGTCTGAGGGTTCTGACAAAATTCAACTCGCTAATATCAAACACCTGCCTTTCCTAAAATATATAAAAGTATAACACAAAAAAACACGATTGGCTATAACAAAAATTAGTGGTATAATATGTGCAAATTTTATTTAATTTCGGAGGTTGTTATGAAAAAGTATAGATATGTTATTATTTCTTTTATTGTTATTTTATTGTCAAATTTGATTTTTGGTATTAGTGACAGCACCTTTACTCTGGCAAAGGAAAATACGCCTGTTAAGTCAGTAGATGGCAAGCTTGTACTTGAAAATCCCGGAAGTACAGTATCAGATGGTAAATATATCTATTATTCTTATCGTGAGATGGAAAACACATGGATATTATTAGGCTCGATCCTAAAAACCTTGAAGAGTAAAAAGTATAGCAAAGCATACAGGAAACGGATTTACAAACTTATCAATAAAAAGGAAACTATATCTATGCAGTTTTGGATAAGGCTAACGGCTATGGTGTAGGAAATGAAGAGCCTTATATTTTGCCGGGTTTCAAAGGATGGAAAGAAAAAGAGATACTTGTGCCGGGCGAAAGTCCTGTAATAGCGGGAAATAAAAATTTATTTTTTTATTCGGGAAAAAAATTGTAAAATTTAAGAATGAGCTTGAAGAAGAGTCAGATTTAAATGATTTTTGAAAGTGATGGCTATATATCTTCAATGAATCTTGACGGAAAGAATGTAAAATAGTCCAAATCAGTACCAAATCAAATAAATGGCGCAAACTCTTTAAAAAGTGGAGATAAGGTTTATTATGAAAACGACAAAAATCAGATTTTGCGACCTTAACGGTAAAGTTATAAAAAAATATTAAAAATTATAAATACAGGTGAGATGCATTTCTGGGGATTTGGAGCCCATGATACTTATGATGTGAAAACTAAGCTAAAGTATCACAAGATTGATAAATTTGGCGAGGATAAATTACAGGTTGGCACATATAAAGCGGGAAAATGGAAGTATAAAACTCTTGCCAAGGTATATATGCTACAGAATATATCGGTATTTGATGATTACATGATGGTAAAAGTCTTAGAGAGTGCTACACCTGAACAACAATTATGCAAGATATATCTTCTGGACAAAAATGGCAAAAAGTTAAAAGAGCTTCACTCCTGGGCTCCGGCTGAGTAAAAATTTGATTGGAGTTGTTTGGATGAAAGATTTGATAGTTTTAACAGGACCTACAGCAGTAGGAAAGACCTCTCTTTCCATAATGCTAGCAAAAGAAATAGGTGGAGAGATAATCTCTGCTGATTCAATGCAGGTTTATAAATATATGGATATAGGGACTGCTAAAGTTACTAAAGAAGAGATGTGCGGTATTCCCCATTTTCTTATTGATGAACTGGAGCCGGATGAAGAATTTAATGTTACCATTTTCAAAAATAAAGTAATGAAATATATAGAAGAAATCAGAAACAGTGGGCATGTTCCGATAATAGTGGGAGGAACAGGGTTTTATATTCAATCAGTAATTTATGATATAAACTTTACTGAATACGGAGATGATAGCGACATTAGAAAGAAATATGAAGAAATAGCCAAAAATTTCGTGTAAGACAGAACTTCATAAAAAGGCTTTCGGATGTGGATAAGGAATATGCGGACTCAGTTTCAGAAAATAATGTAAAAAAGGTAGTAAGAGCTCTTTCTTTCTATGAAATGACAGGAGAAAAACTTTCGGTGCACAATACCAAAGAAAGAGAGAGAACTTCCCCCTTTGATTTTACTTATTTTGTACTTACTATGGATAGAAAAACTATATGAAAGAATTGACAAAAGGGTAGACCTTATGTTTAAAATGGGACTGGTAGATGAAGTTAAGTCTCTTATGAAAAAAGGTTATAACAAGTCGATGGTTTCTATGCAGGGTATAGGCTACAAAGAAGTTATTGATTACTTAAACGGGGAAATAAGTATGGATGAATGTATAGATATAATCAAGCGTGATACAAGGCATTTTTGCCAAAAAGACAGCTTACCTGGTTTAAGAGGGAAAAGGTTGTAATCTATATAGATAAGGAAAAATTTGTTACAGAAGCTGACTGTCTTAAAGAAATGCTTAAAGTATGTAATTGTTAGATAAAATATGATATAATAGGAATGCTTAACAAAATTTTTATGTTTAATATCACTATATAATGATAAAATTAAAATGGAGATAATGGATGAAACTATATTTTATTGGTGCTGATCATGAAGTTACTGGAAGTGCACATTTCTTGTCTGCCTGTGGAAAAAATATCCTGGTAGACTATGGTATGGAGCAGGGAATTAATGTGTTTGAAAATGCAGAACTTCCAGTATCCCCATCTGAAATAGATTATCTTTTGGTTACGCATGCCCATGTAGATCACACCGGTATGATTCCTGCCCTTTATAAGAATGGATTTAAAGGTGAGATATATGCAACTACAGCTACCTGTGAGCTTTGTAATATAATGCTTAGAGATTCTGCCCACATACAGGAATTTGAGGCTGAATGGAAAAACAGAAAGAATAAAAGAGCCGGTAAGGAGCATTATGAACCACCTTACACTATGGAGGATGTAGAAGGAGTCCTTACACATTTTAATAAAGTAGATTATAATGAAGAAATTGAGATTTGTGAAGGTATTAAGGCTTCTTATACTGATGTAGGTCATCTTTTGGGTTCGGCCAGTATAAAACTTATCATAACCGAAGATGATATCTCTAAGGTGATTGTATTCTCAGGAGATATAGGTAATATTAATCAGCCAATTATAAAGGATCCTGAATATACTACAGAAGCAGACTATGTAATTATGGAGTCAACCTATGGTGATAGATTGCATGGTGACAGAATTGATTATGTATCAGCACTTTCCGATATTTTAAATGATACCTTCAGTCGTGGCGGCAATGTAGTAATACCTTCGTTTGCAGTAGGGCGTACCCAGGAAATACTTTATTTTATGAGAAAAATCAAAGAAGACAGACTGGTTTATGGTTATGATGATTTTGAAGTATTTGTAGATAGTCCACTTGCAATAGAGGCAACCAATATTTTTAATGAAAATTTTGCTGATTGCTTTGATGAAGAAGCTATGGAGTTAATAAAGGCAGGAATTAATCCAATAAGCTTTACAGGACTTAAAACTTCTGTAACAAGTACAGACTCCATTGCCATTAACTTTGATAAAAAGCCAAAGGTAATAATTTCAGCTTCCGGAATGTGTGAAGCAGGTCGTATAAGACATCATTTAAAACACAATCTATGGAGAAAAGAGTGTACCATACTTTTTGTAGGCTATCAGGCAGTGGGAACTCTTGGCCGCATCCTTGTAGATGGTGCAGAGAGAGTCAGACTCTTCGGTGAGGAAATTGAAGTAAATGCTGAAATTAAGGTGCTCGCAGGAGTGAGTGGTCATGCAGATAAAAATGGACTTATATCCTGGATATCAGCTTTTAACCCAAAGCCCGATGCCGTATTTATAGTGCATGGAGAAGATAAGATTGCAGAAAGTTTTAGAAAAACCTTGTCAGAAGAGTATAAGCATAATGCTTTTGCACCTTATAGTGGCTCAATATATGATTTAACTTTGAACAGATGGGAATATATTGCCGGGCCTGTACTTATTAAAAAAGATAATAAGACAGGAAAGCACAGGGCTGAATATGAAAAGCTGCTTTTCGCAGGACAAAAATTACTTGATATAATTAATGCTAACAGCGGGCTTACAAACAAAGATATGAATAAGTTTACAGACCAGATTGAAGCAATTTGTAATAAATGGAAATAAATGAGGGGATGTAGAAATGGTTAATAACGAAAGTGAAAGACTGGTGGATAGTGATATAGCAAGCAAATTAAACCAACTTGACATAATATCATTCAAAGATGGTCTTACAGGCCTGTGGAATAAGAAATATCTGTCAGACAAGGTTGATGATTATGTAGGTGGAGAAAGAAATTCGGTGTATTATTTATAATTGATATTGATGAATTTGCTAAAAATAAACGAAGAATATGGTCATATTATGGGGGATGCCTGTCTTGTAAGGCTTGCAGGTGTACTTAGTAATTCATTCAGAGACAGAGATATAGTTGCAAGAATTTCAGCAGATGAATTTGGAGTATTTCTGGTAGGAAATCTTACATATAAAGATATTAACAGTATTTCAAGTAAACTCTTAAAGGCTGCAAAAGAAGGCTTCGCAGGTATGAAGCTTGACAGAGAGTTTACAATATCAATAGGAATTGCAAAATCTCCTGCAAATGGAAATGACTTCCTTTCACTTTATAGAAAGGCTGTTGAAGCACTCAGTTACTCCAAGCAAAATGGAAAAACAGTTTTACTATGGCAGATGAAGATTATTCTAAAAAAATAAAGTTATGAATACCAGTGCCGATATGGAAATAGTAAAACATCTTATTTCTGAGAAGAATAAAACCGAATGGTGCTTATAAGGTAGAATATGAGGGTTTTAAACATATTTTCCAATTTATTTCAAGATATGCGGCCAGAAGGGAAACAGATATTGAAATTATTCTTTTTACTATTTCAAAAAAAGATGGTAACATGATAGATCCACTTACTCTTTCAGATGCTATGTTTGACCTTGAGAACATAATAAAAAGTTTCGCTTAGAATAGGTGATGTAGCTACCAAGTACAGCTCTTGTCAATACTTAGTAATGTTAATTGGTGTTGATAAGATAAACCACGAAGATGTAGTAAAGAGAGTGGTAAATAATTACGCACCTTATGCAGAAAAAAATATAATATAGTTGTAAAATATGATGTTGATTATCAGTTGTTACAAGAGGATAACAGAACATGGAAATAGAAAAGAAAATTTTTAGTAAACAAAAATTCTCGAAAAATATTGAACATTACAGGAAAAATTGAGATAGAACAGGGCTATGTAAGCACTAAACCTACAATAAGAATAAGGAAATCTGATGAAAAATATATTTTGACAGTTAAAAGTAAATCCGGTGTCTGTAAAAATGAAGGTGATCCTATTGTGAATAATGAGTTAGAAACAGAAATCACTGAAAAAGAATATGAGAGTCTCAAAGAAAAGCTGGTTGAAAGGATGTTAAGAAAAACGAGATATATAATACCTTTAGAAGATGGCCTTAAAGTTGAATTAGATATATTTAAGGACAGGCTTGAAGGTCTGGTATTTGCAGAGATAGAATTTACATCTATAGAAGAGGCCAATAGTTTTAATAAGCCAAAATGGCTTGGTAGGGAAGTAAGTGATGATAGAAGGTATAGAAATTCAGAAATAATCAGACTGGATAAATATAATGAAAAAAATATTTTAAGGAGAAGATATGAAGATAATTTTATCTCCTGCCAAAAAAATGAGGGTTGACACAGACTTTCCGGGAATTTACGGTAAGCCTGTGTTTCTTGATGATACGAAAAAAATTTTTAACCTGGCTCAAAAAAACCGGAACAGGGAAGAATTAAAAACTCTGGAAATGTAATGATAAACTTACTGATGAAAAATATTGATAGAATAAAGAATATTGATTTATATAAACGGCTTACTCCGGCAATTCTTTCCTACGAAGGAATAGCATATAAATATATGGCACCGGCAGTCTTTGATAGTGAACAGCTTAATTATATAGAGAATAATTTAAGAATATTATCAGCTTTTTACGGTGTATTAAAGCCTATGGACGGTGTTTCACCTTACAGGCTTGAAATGCAGGCTAAGGCAGATATAGATAAAAAAATAATGACTTGTATGAATTCTGGAATGATAAGCTTTTATAAAGAAGTAAAAGATGAAAGTGGAATCATTATAAATCTTGCATCTAAAGAATACTATAAATGTATTGATAAATATTTAACAAAAAGATAGGTTTATAACCTGTGATTTTGTTGAGAAAGTAAATGGAAAAATTTGTTACCAAAGGAACATATGCAAAGATGGCAAGAGGAGAAATGGTAAGATTTATGGCCGAAGAAAAAAATAGATAACTCGATGAAATAACAAAAATTTGACAGACTTAATTATATTTTTTTAGAAAAGATTTATCCGATAATATTAAGTTTGTATTTGAAAGAAAAATAATTGTGTTAAAAATATAAGCTGACTATTCCTTTAACGCTAAAAAGTGATTATGGAAACAACAAGAATTGAAGATTTACCTAAGGATACAAGGCCATTTGAAAAGTATCAGAAGCAAGGGATTGGTATGCTTTCTGATGTAGAGCTTCTGGCGCTGATTCTAAGAACAGGAACTAAAAAAATTAACTGTATGGAATTGTGTAGGAGAGTGCTTGCGGTGGGTGGTGGAAGCCTTGCAGGACTTTATGGAAAAACTGAGGCTGAACTTCAGAAGATTTCCGGAATAGGTCCGGTTAAAGCAGCTGAGATCATATGTATCTGCGAGCTGGCAAGAAGAATCGCAAGGGCTCGGCATTCATATGATGAACCACTTGATACTGCTGCTAAAATTGCTGAAAAATATATGGAAGAAATGAGACATTTCAAAGAAGAACATGTCCTCCTCCTTCTTCTTGATATTAAGTGCAGACTGATTAAAGAACTGACTATAAGCATAGGAACTATCAACCAGTCATTCTTAAGGCCGAGAGAGGTCTTTGTACAGGCGCTTAAATATGAGGCAGTTAATTTTATACTTCTTCACAATCATCCTAGTGGTGATCCTTCACCAAGTAAGTCAGATATGATTATTACTGATAAAATAATTGAAGTGGCAAGGCTTATTGGTATACCACTTGTGGATCATATAATTATTGGAGATTGCTGTTATATCAGCTTTAGGGAAAAAGGACTGGCAGAATTTGAAACAAAAAAATAGATATTTGAAAGGACTTAGTTATGCTGGGTAAAAGTATTGGTATAGATCTTGGAACCAAAAGAATCAAATATTACAGAAAAGGCGATGGTATAATTTTTGATGAGGAAAATTGTATAGCCATTGAAAATAGGGATGAAATAAGGGCAATTGGTGATGAGGCTGCTGAGATGGTAGGAAGAACACCAGAAACTATAGAGGTTATTTATCCTGTAAATCGTGGCGTGATTGCTAACGTAAGTGCTATGGAACTTCTGTTCAATACTTCTTTTGACAGACTCTATGGTAAAGCAAAGAGGGCTTCCGGTACAAGCTTCGTTATAGCGCTTCCTACAGATATTACAGAGGTGGAAAAAAAGGTCATTTGCTGATCTTATACATAAATCAGGACTCAAGCCTAAAAATGTATCCTTAGTAGATAAACCTATCTGTGTGGCTATGGCAGCCGGACTTGATATAATGAAGGCCAGAGGTGTGATGACTGTTGATGTAGGTGCAGATACTACCGAAATAGCTATAATTGCACTCGGAGGGATAGTCCGTAGTCGTCTTTTGCCTACTGCAGGTAACAAATTTGATGAATCTATATGCAATTATATAAGACAGAAATGTTCACTTGTTATTGGAAAAAGTAATGCAGAGCAGCTTAAAATGGGAATTGCCGGGGCAATTTCCGGTCAATCGCTCACCATGCAGGTAAATGGAAGGGATGTGGTTACGGGGCTTCCAAAACGTATGGAAATTGAGTCTGATCTTGTATATGAGGCTATAAAAGAAGATTTGAAGAATATTACCGAAAATATCAAAAGCACACTTGAGCATATTCCACCGGAAGTATCTTCAGATATCATAGATGCAGGGATTTACGTCACAGGAGGCTCAGCCTGATAGGTAATTTTGATAAACTTCTTAATGCTGAGACGAGCCTTAAGATAAATATTCTTGATGAGCCTCAGGACAGTGTAATCAACGGACTTGGAAAACTGATTGATGATGATAATTATAGAACTCTGCCTTATATATACAGGCAGCCGGGATATTCGGTTAATTTAAGGAATGTAAATAATGGCATCACAAAAGAAAAAAATAAGATTAAAATAAAAATTGTTCCAAGATATTTATTTATAGTAATGGCAGTAATTTGTATGATATTGCTTATTGTGTCCTATAGATTTTCTGAAAGTCTTGCTCCCGTAAAAACTGTGGCAGGCGATATTATTACACCTATGCAGGTAGGAATTAATAAGTTAGGCAGTTTTTTTACATCAAAGCTTGATTATCTTAAAAGCATAGATGACCTGCTTGCTCAAAAATAAAGAACTTACAGAAAAAAACTTAATAAGATGAGTTATGAAAACAAACTTCTGATTCAGGGAAAGTATGAACTTGATGATTTTAGAAAATTATATAATCTGGATCAGAACTATGCGGATTATCCGAAGGTAGCTGCAAGAGTTATTAGTAAGGACATGAGCAACTGGTATAACCAGTTCACTATAGATAAAGGTACAGATGACGGGATTAAGGTTGGCATGAATGTAATGGCAGGAAACGGGCTTGTCGGCATAGTTACTAAGACAGGTCGCAATAATTCAAAAGTTAAATCAATAATAGACGACAGCAGCAATGTAATGGGAATGTTGTTGGATACTTCGGATACCTGTGTAGTAAAAGGCAATTTAAAGCTACTTGATGAAGGACATATAGAAGTTACAGGCATCAAGAAAGGTTCCAGGGTAAAGGATGGATATGAAGTTGTAACTTCTTATATAAGCCCTAAATATCATCCGGGTATTCTTATAGGATATGTAAGTAATATCAAGGTAGATCCTTCAAACATGACTGAGTCAGGCTATCTTACGCCCGCAGTTGACTTTTTCAAAGCTTTGATATGGTACTTATTATTACCCGTGAAAAAGGAAGAATTGGAAAATTTAGATTAATGAAACGTATTATATGTTCTTTTATAATGATGATAATATTGTATCTTATGCAGACTACAATATTTAATAAAATAACAATAGCAGGTATAAAACCTAATGTAGTAATAGTTCTTGTTGTACTTATAGGCTACAAATACGGGAAAATCCCCGGAATGATAATGGGATTTTTTATGGGATTATTTTTAGACCTGACTGAGTCTGATTATATTGGTTATTATGCAGCTATCTACCTTACTATTGGTTATCTGGTGGGCTTTAGTAACAAACTGTACAATAGTGACTCCACACTTATACCAATCGGATTAGTAGGTGCTTCTGATTTTATGCTTAATTTTTTGATTTTTATTAGCGGATTTTTGCTTAGAAACAGATTAGACTTGCCTTATTACATGGTAAGAATAATTTTACCTGAAAGCTATATATACAATCATAGTGTCAGCCTTGTTATACAGGCTTCTTGATTTTGTATATATAAAGTCAGACAGTATAGGGAAAGGGGATGAAGCCTAGTTTTGCTTGACACTTTAATGACTTTTGTCAAGAATGTCCTTAAGACAAGAACTATTCCACTGGTTTTAATATATTCATTGCTTACGGTTATTTTGGTATACAAAGTATTCAGTATCCAGGTGGTTAAACAGGAAGAACTTACTAAGGATACTGTCACCAAAGAGGTTATTACACGTGAGACTAAGGCGACCAGAGGAAATATTTATGACTGTAACGGAGTGCTTTTAGCATATAATAAGCTTTCTTACAGCGTTACTTTACAGGATTATAAAGCATTTGAAACTGATGAAGAAAAGAATGCCATGATATTTAAGCTCATTAAAATTATTGAAACAAATGGCGGAAAGCTTTATCCTGATTTTTTTATTGAAAAAAATAAAGATGGCAAGCTTAAATTTACAGTTGAAGGTGCTGCTGAAAATAGATTTAAAAGAGATGCATACAGGTCTACATCAGTAGAAAAACTTACTGCACAGCAAAGAAATGCTACAGCAGAAGAAGTTTACATTCACTTAAAAAGCGGTGACTATATGTTTAATATAAGTGATAAATATAGTGTGGATGATACGCTTAAAATAATGAAAGTTAGATTTGCCCTTCTTTTAAATACCTACAATAGAGGAAACCCAATTTCATTAGCTGTAAATGTCAATGAAAAAGTTGTAGCGGCTATACTTGAAAACTCATCCGAGCTTCCGGGAGTAGAAATTGCAGAGCATACTTACAGATACTACAATGATAGTAAATACTTTGCACATGTAATTGGTTACACAGGGAATGTAAATGAAAATGAGATGTCTGCTGATAAAGAAAAGTACTATAACAGTACTGATCAGATTGGAAAGACCGGTGTAGAATATTCCTTTGAAAAGTATCTGAGAGGAAACAAAGGTTCTGAAGAAGCAACTTTGAACTCTAAATATTATGTTACTGATGTAAAGACTGTGTCAGAGCCTAAAGCTGGAGATGATATTTATCTTACAATAGACAGCAAACTGCAGAAAGCCTGTTATAATATAATAGAAAGAGAACTTGCAACAGTTCTTTTAAGTAAAATTCATAATTCAGCAAGCTATGGTGAAAAGGGAAAGAACTCCTATAACATCATGATACCTATATATGAAGTATATAATGCACTTTTTGACAATGGAGCAGTAGATATAGAAAAACTTGAGAGAAAGAAAGCAGGCAAAGTTGAAAAAGGTGTGTATAGGAAATGTAAAACAGAGGAAAAAAAAGTATTAAATAAGTTAAAAGAGTTAATGACGATAAACAGTGTAACCAGGGAACGTGCTGATAAAACTACAAGTGAGTACATAGATTATGTGTATTCCTATGTGAAAAGCGAAAAACTCATTGATGTGACGCTTGTAAATGAAGATGACGAGAATTTTAAGGCCTATGTAGATGGCAAAAAAAGCCTGGGAGACTTTTTGAAATACGCTGTATACAACAGATGGATTAATCTTTCCAGGCTTAATATAAGCAATGAGTACTTAAGCACTGACGAAATTTACAAGATATTGTTAAAAATATTTTTGACAATATCTCTTCCAACGTACAATTCAAGAAGATTATTTACAAAAATCTGATTTTTGACCAGACAATATCCGGAACTGAGGTAAGCCTGATATTATTTTCACAAGGTTTCCTTAAACAGGATGATACTTCGTATCGTAATCTCTTAAATGGCACTTTATCTCCATATAATTTTATAAGGAGTAAGATTAAAAAACTTGAAATTACACCGGCTAATCTGGCATTAGATCCTTGTTCAGGTTCTATGGTAATTACAGAACCGGCTACAGGTGCAGTAAAAGCTCTGGTGACATACCCAAGTTACGATAACAATAAGCTTGCCAACCAGATAGATGCAAAGTACTATGCTAAACTTCAGTCTGATAAATCATATCCACTTATCAACAGGCCTTGTCAGCAGAAAACTGCACCGGGTTCGACTTTTAAAATGATATCTACAGCGGCTGACCTTAGTACAGGAGCTGTCGGTGAACATGAAAAAATCTATGCTAACGTTGTATTTACCAAGACAGATAAACCGGCTTCCTGCTGGAGCAAAGTGCCTCATGGAAATATTGATATAAGAACAGCTATCGAGGTTTCCTGTAACTATTTTTTCTATGAAACAGGATACAGAATGAGTTTAGACGCTGATGGCAAGTACAATTCAAAACTCGGACTTGATAAACTGAACAAATACGCTGCTATGTTTGGATTTAAAAAGGGAACTACCTCAGGAATTGAATTATATGAATATGAACCATCAATATCAGACACAGATTCAGTAAGATCCTCGATTGGACAGGGTAGTTATGCATTTACACCAAGTCAGATTTCAAGATATGTTTCAGGTATTGCAAACGGAGGTAAACTTAATTATCTTACAATTGTGAGTGAAATCAAGAGTCTGGATGGAAAAAAGATTAAAAATACCATCTCAAATTCGATAAATAAAAAGGCTCCCGAGATAAAACTAGATACAAAAGTCTGGAGCGCAATAAAAGATGGTATGTATCTGGCTGCAAATGGTGAAAGAAGTTCACATAAAGAGCTGTTTAAGAATATTAAAGTAAAGATAGCCGGAAAGACAGGAACGGCACAGTTCTCTAATATGAGAGGCGATCATGCTTTATTTACATCTTATGCACCTTATGATAAGCCGGAAATATCTGTTACCTGTGTTCTTCCATATGCGTATACATCCGGCAATGCTGCAAGAGCAGTGGCAGATTTTTATGAGTATTATTTTGGTGACGGAGATGAAGAGAATTTTAACAAAAAGTCAGTTAAGGACAATGTGACTAACATTATATCAGACTAATTAGGAGGAAAGATGAAACAGCCGGTTATTATTAAAGCAAATAATTTCGGATTGATGATTATACTTGATCCTGAGTTGGAATTTGATGCTTTACTTAATGCAGTTGGGGAAAAGTTTAAAGAATCAGCAAAGTTTTTTGACAATGCAGACATGGCAGTAGCTTTTGAAGGAAGAAAACTTACTCTTGAAGAAGAAGAAAGTATAATTGATACAATTACCGGGAATTCTTCTATTCATATTATATGCACAATTGATAATGATCCTGTAAAAGAGGAACGTTTTAAAAAGAAACTTGAGCAAATAACTGTATCTGAAGATGCAAGTCTTGCAAAGATTCATAGAGGATATTTCAGATCCGGACAGATGATGGAGTTTGACACAGGAGTAGTTATTATAGGAGATATTAATCCGGGAGCAAAGGTACTTGCAAAAGGTAGTATAGTTGTACTTGGCGCGTTAAAAGGTGAAGCTGAAGCAGGAGTTGGCGGAAATGATGATACCTTCATAATTGCCCTGGATATGAGCCCTATACAGTTAAGAATTGGCTCCAAAATAGCCAGATGTGCAGATAATTCAACTGTAGGAGGAAAGTCAAAGTGCCTTTCTCCTAAGGTTGCCTTTGTTGAAAAATGATAATATTTGCATTGAAGATCTGGATAAAAAAATGTACTGGATTCACTAAAAATTATAAAAAATTTGCTTTTAGTACCTTGTAATTAATTCATTTTTAATTATATTATTATATTGATGAAATTTAGTTTTTAGTTAGGAGAGTTTTTTTATGGGAGAAGTTATTGTAATAACCTCCGGTAAAGGTGGGGTAGGTAAAACCACCACTACAGCTAATGTAGGTACCGGTCTTGCTATGCTTGGCAAAAAAGTTGTGCTTATTGATACTGATATCGGCCTTAGAAACCTTGACGTAGTTCTTGGACTTGAAAACCGCATCGTTTATAACCTGGTTGATGTAATTGAACAGAATTGTAAGATTAAACAGGCACTTATAAAGGATAAGAGATATGAAACTCTCTATTTACTTCCAAGTGCGCAGACAAGAGATAAAGATGCTGTAAATCCTGAGCAAATGGTAGCACTTACGGAAGAATTAAAAAATGAATTTGATTATATCATTCTTGATTGTCCTGCCGGTATAGAACAGGGCTTTAAAAATGCTATTGCAGGTGCGGACAGAGCAATTGTAGTAACCACACCGGAAGTTTCAGCAGTCAGGGATGCAGATAGAATAATAGGGCTTCTTGAAGCAAATGAAATAGGAAAAACAGAACTTATAGTAAACAGACTCCGTATGGACATGGTTAAAAGAGGAGACATGATGTCAAGCGAGGATGTACTTGATATTTTAGCTGTAAGTCTTCTTGGAGTTGTACCTGATGATGAGAATATAGTTATTGCAACCAATACAGGTGAACCACTTGCCGGTAATGATTCTCTTGCAGGTCAGGCTTATATGAATATATGTAAAAGAATAATAGGTGAAGAAGTTCCTTTACTCGATTTAGAGAGTAAAAAGGGATTTTTAGCGCGTCTTGGAGAGTTATTTAAGAAGTAGAGGAGTTAAGCTATGAGTTTAATGGATTTTTTTAGAAAAAAACCTTCAGGACAGCAGGCTGTAGACAGACTTAAGCTGGTGCTGGTGTCAGATAGGGCAAACTGTTCTCCTGAAATTATGGAACAGATTAAAAATGAGATAATTCAGGTTATTTCAAAATACGTAGAAATAGATACAGAAGGACTTGATATTAAGATTGAACAGACAGAGTCAGAGTCAAGAAACGGTTCTGTACCTGCAATTTGTGCAAAATATCCCTGTAAAAGAAATTAAGGGGAAAAGGTCATAAAAATTGATGTTTAAAAATAGAAAAAAATTGATATTAAAGATTTCAGCTTTTCCTTACTGATAGCTGTATTAATACTTTGTTCTATCAGTATTTACTGCCTGTTTAAGTCAGAAGGCTTTTGGTATGGCGAGAAGGCAGATTATCGGAGTTATATTAGGTGTAATTGTAGTTTTTGTAGTAGCTCTGATTGACTATCACTTTATATGTAAGTTTGTTATATTGTATTACATTATAGGTGTTATAATGTTAGTTATGGTCAAATTTACCCACTATGGGTTTGACCATAAAACAGGAGCCTTCAGATGGCTAAGTATAGGCTCTACTGAGATACAGCCATCTGAACTTGTAAAAATAATACTTATATTAGTACTTGCTGTATTATTTACAAAGGTTCAAAATAAGTTAAATAAGTGGAGTATATTTTTCTTATCAGGTATAATAATGATGTTACCTACTTCACTTATTCTTATACAGACTGACCTTTCATCAAGTATGGTTTGCATGTTTATTTTTGCTATAATGATATTTATGGCAGGACTTAGCCTTAAGATTATTGGGATTACAGTAGCTGTATCTATACCTGCCGGAGCAGCTCTATTGTGGTACGTAATACAGCCCGGGCAGATATTACTTACAAAAAAACAGCAGGGAAGAATACTGGGGTTCCTTCATCCTGAAGAATATGCCCTTACAGAGAGATATCAGCAGATTCATTCAGTAATGCAATAGCTGCGGGTAAGGTACTTGGTAAAACTCTTTTAGGGGACACTTCAGATTTCAGACTTTACAATAAGGTTTTTGTAAACGAAAGTGATTTTATTTTCTCTGTAATAGCAGAGGAATTGGGATTTATAGGTTGTTTTTTTGTTATTGCTTTATTTGGCTTCATTGTTTTTAAGTGTATAATGATTGCCAGAAAAACCAATGATTTTACCGGTAAAATGATAGCAATCGGAGTATCAGCTATGCTTATGTTCCAGTCTTTTGTAAATATAGGTGTGAATACTGCATTGTTACCTAATACAGGACTTCCATTACCTTTTATGAGCTATGGTTTGTCCTCTTTATTAAGTAATTTTTTAGGAATAGCCCTGGTTTTAAATGTAGGTCTTCAAAAGGCGAAGCATGGTTTGTCTTTTAATTCCGGAGAAAATGAAATATTTTTTTGATATTGAAATTTAGCCGTATTTGTTTGGTAAAGTTTCTACTAAATTTTTAATACATAAGGGGTGGATTATGAATATTGGCTTGGTTGCACATGATGCTAAAAAGAAGCTGATGCAGAATTTTTGCATAGCTTACAGAGGAATTTTGGGTAAGAATACTTTATACGCAACAGGAACAACAGGAAGACTTATTGAAGAAGTCACTAATCTGAATGTGCATAAGTATCTGGCAGGACATTTGGGTGGCGAACAGCAGATGGCGGCACAGATTGATCATAATGAAATTGATTTGGTTATATTTTTGAGAGATCCGCTGTCATCAAAGACACATGAGCCAAATATTAGTAATATTTTGAGGCTTTGTGATATTAATAATATACCTGCTGCAACAAATCTTGCTTCAGCAGAGCTTATGATTAAAGCCTTGGATAGGGGAGACCTTGACTGGAGAGAGTTATATAAGTCATGATAAAAAATTAAAAGAAAAATTAATTCTTATTACTTTAACAGGAATTATACTTACGGGTTGTGGAAATAATGCCACAGCCTATTTTTCGTATGGAAATGGTGGCACAGAAGCCAGAGCTTATGATATCAAAAGATTCTGAGGTTGTAAAACCTCTTATGTCTGAAGGGCTCTGTGTTTTAACAGATAAAAAAATAAATAAATTAAAGGATAAGCCTTCATTTAATGCCAAGGCGGTAATAGTCTCCAGTGAAGAAGAGGCTATTTATTCAAAGAACAGTTTTAAAAAAATGTATCCTGCAAGTCTGACTAAAATGATGACTGCTTATGTTGTGTTTGATAAAGAAAGTAATCTTGACAGGGCTGTTAAGATAGATGGCGAATCAATTAAGATTACTGAACCACTTGCCAAGAAAATGAGGCTTATGGATGGAGATGAAATTACAATAAGAGAGCTTCTTAATGCTGCACTTGTAACATCAGCCAATGATGCTGCTAAAGCTTTGGCAGTAGCAGTAGCAGGAAGTGAAGAAAAATTTGCTGTTCTTATGAATGAAGAGGCTAAGAAAATCGGGGCAACACACAGCCGCTTTGTAAACAGTACAGGACTTCATGATAACGCGCATTATTCTACTTTATATGATTTATATATTATATTTAATGAATTGCTTAAAAATCCCTCGAATTTGTAAAGATTATAAATCAAGGCTCATATACTTTGAAATATAAAAACTTTGCCGGTGCTGAGGTTACCAAAACCATAACTTCTACAAATCAATATCTGACAGGAACTTATAAAGTACCTGATGGATATACGGTAATAGGTGGAAAGACCGGTACTACCGATGAAGCAGGCTCTTGTATCTTTATGTCATTTAAGTCCTCAGCAGATAAGAATTACATAGTTGGAGTACTTAAAAGCCTCAGACAGCCTTAACCTGTATGCCGGGCTTGGAACTATTTTTTTGAAAAATTTACCACAAAATATGTCAAACTAATTGAATTTTATAGTAGTTTGACATATAATAATAGTTGATTAATAAACTTTTTCATATTAAAGGAGGGTTTTACTATGGTGCATATTGTTTGTGGGGAAAAAGGAAAAGGTAAGACAAAAGTAATTCTTGAAAAAGCCAATGAAGCTATTAAGACTTCCGGCGGTAATGTTGTATTCTTAGATAAGGATCTGGCTCATATGTATGAGCTTAATAATAAGATCTCGTCTTATTAATGTTAAGGATTTTCTGGTAGAAAATTCCGGTGAGTTTATTGGATTTCTTTGTGGAATTATTTCACAGGATCATGACCTTGAAGCAATTTTCCTTGACAGCTTTCTTAAGATTTCATTTACAGACAAAGAAACTATGAAGCCTGTGCTTGATAAGATAATTCAGGTTGCAGATAAATATAGTGTTGATGTCATACTTAGTCTTTCTGTTAAGAGTGAAGATGTACCTGAGGAATATAAGCATAATATACTTGTTTCCTTATAAGATATAAAACATTTCGCAGGCTGTCACATTAATGGTGTGGCAGTTTGTTTGTTTGGAGGAATATAACTTGGCTAAAAAAAATTTGGCTAAAAAGAAATAATGTTGTTCAGTATGAAGATAAAAAGAATTATAGCGAGAGGAGACCTTTTAGTGTAGGAATCCTTGTTTTTATTGTGATTTTAATTTATATTATGGGACATACAGCATTGTTTTTATTTAAGGACAAAACCTCAGTATACAGAGTTGTAAGTGATGAAAAAAGTGAAATTATCAATACTTCGGGACTTGTACTAAGAAATGAAAAAGTCTTTAAGTCATCAGAAGCCGGTTATATAAATTATTATGTAAATGGCAACTCCAGAGTACGTAAAAATGAAGCAGTTTTTTCTATAGACAAAACAGGAAGTATATATGCAAAGCTTATGGCTGATGATCATACTGATGAGTCAGGAGAGCATCTTGCAGGTATTCTTCATCAGTTTCAAATAAATCGTGATGATAACTTTTTTAGTACGTATAATCTTAAAGAGTCTATGAATGAAACTGTTATGACTTCATCAGGTAAAACTGTAATGGCTACCTTAAAAAAGACAAAAGGAAGCGGTGATTCCTTTAATATAAACTATGCTGATGACAGTGGAATTATAGTATATGGAACAGATGGACTGGAAGGTATGACAGAAGATAAAATCACGTCTGAAATATTTGAAAAGCAAAACAGCTACATATTAAAAACAGCTGCCGAAACTGAAGGCAGAATAGAAGCCGGTGAATCAGTATACAAGCTTATATCTGATGAAACATGGAGAGTTATTGTCCCTATAACAAAAGAGCAGAAAGAACTTCTGAACGACAAAGATTCTGTAGATGTAATTGTTGATAATAAGGGATTTACTGCAAAAGCAGGAACCAATGTTACTGAAATAAATGGTGATAATTATCTTGTTCTGACATTTTATAATTATATGGTAGATTATGCAGACAAAAAGATTTGTCAATATATATATTGTCCTTAAAAGAGTAACCGGGCTTAAAATTCCTAAATCATCAGTAGTAGAAAGACAGGTATTTGAAATCCCTGAGGAATACTATGCCGGTGGAGGCGGAAACAGAAGTGGCGGTTTTTATAATAAGGAGTGTAGGTAAAAATAACGAGATTATAAATAAATATATAGAAACCGATATTTGCTATAGAGATACAGAAAACAAACTTATTTATATTGATGTTAATGAAGGTTTCAAATCGTGAGATGAAATTATAGAACCTAACAGCCAGAATATTTATAAAATAAGTAAAACCAGATTATTGAAAGGTGTTTATAATACCAATAATGGATATCCAAGATTTAAGCATATTGATCCGGATACTGAAAAATATAAAATCAGACAATAGTGAATACTATCTTATACCTAACGACAAGGGATATTATCTGAATGAATATGACAATATAATACTGAATGCTGATAAAATGGATAAGGATAAAAATGGGAATAACTGAAAATCTTAGTCTGGTTAATAAGAGTAAAAGGGCTAATGACTATAACCACTTTTGCCGATATATCAGAAGAGAACCGTAAGTATTTCAAACATTTCAAACATTAAAAAAATAATGGTTGACTTGAATAGCAAAAACATTCATAATGTTAATATGAGTGTCCTTTCTATAGGGAAGACCGGTGATTATGAAGTAGCGACAGAATAAGGTGCTACGTTTGTAAGAGTTGGTACCGGTATCTTTGAAGATAGAAATTATGATATATAATTTTTAAAAATAGGAGTGAGCGTATGTTTAAAGGAATTAACAAAATTATCACCACAATCAAGGAGGGTGCCGGGATTGACGATGACTATGAAGAAGATTATGATGATGAGATAGCGGAGGATAGTATAGAAAAGTCAAGAATAAAGCAAAATAAAAGAAATGATTACGAAGAAGATTACGACGATGAGGAAGACTATTCTCCTTCGTTTTTTGAAAGAAGGAAGAAAACTTCAAAAGATGAGCAGAAAGTTATACCTATAAGAAAGAGTGCAAAATCAGGTGCCGAAGTATATGTAATGATGCCAAAGAGCTTTGAGGAAGTGCAGGATATCTGTGACAGACTTATATCCGGAGCAATAGTTGTACTCAATCTTGAAGCTTTGGAGCCTGCTGAGGCACAGCGTATATCTGATTTTGCTTTTGGAACCATGCATGCAATCAATGGAAAATTCAGAGTTGTATCTAAGTTTGTTTATATTATTTCTCCTGAAAATGTGGAACTGTCAGCAGAAATGAAGAAGAGCTTATAGATACTTTATTTTCAGTGCCTAAAATTAATGGACAGTAATATGGATAAAGAAGAGAATTTGGTATTCCGACATTTGCTTGATATGGCAAGAGTATCTTTTACCAGAGATATAACTGTATTTTCAGATTTTCTTAATGTCAGGGAAGTTGCAGTTCTAAAAAGACAAGTAGCAGACCTTCCGGTAGGAAGGTTTTTCCTTTTTGGAGGTATAGAGGATGCTGAAAGAGTGATTGCATGCTTTCCGGCGTCTTATGAAGAAAGAGATAATATAGAGTTTCCCATAAGTTGTGTGGAAATAATTGTAAAGAGTGTTAAATTTGAAAAAAATTCACTTTCACATAGGGATTTTCTAGGAGCTATACTGGGACTTGGTATAGATAGAAAACTAATCGGAGATATTTACACCATATCTGAAAATAATAGTATAAACAAAGCTTTTGTTTTCTGTCAGAAAAAAATTGAAAATTTTTTGATAAGTGAGCTAAAGCAGATAGGAAGATATCAGGTAAATTGTTTATCAGCTTCTGCTGGTGAAATTATGGCTGTGAGAAGAATTGAAGATAAATTTGGCACTGTTCCATCACTCAGACTTGATGTCATTATAGGAGAGGCACTTAATATTTCAAGAGCTAAAGTTAAAGACCCGATAGAAACGGATAAAGTTGCTGTAAACTCTGCAAGTGTTTCTTCAAGCCATTATCAGGTGATACCTGGTGATATAATATCGGTAAGAGGATTTGGTAAATTTATATTTTATGAAAGTTCAGGGCGTACAAAAAAAGACAGAATACAGATTCATTTAGGAAAAATATTGTTAATTATCGGAGGGTATTATGCTTTCATCAAATTATATTAAAAGACTATGAATTTAAGAAAGGCATTGGCTACTCAAGAAGAAGTGTTGATGAGTTTGTTGCTAAAAATTACAGGGGATTATGATGCAGTGTGCAAAAGAAAAATATTGAGCTTAAAGATAAAAATTAATGCTTTAAGTGAAGGATTACAATATTATAAATCTATTGAAAAGACTTTGCAGAAGGCTTTGGTACTTGCACAGAAAGCTTCAGACGAAGAACAGGAAAAATGCTACCAAAAAAAGCCAGAATAATTGAAAAAAACAGCGCATACAAAGGCTGATGAGGTTTTAACTAAGGCTAAGTCAGACTTAGACTCTATCTTCAGACAGACAGATGATTTAAACAGAAGATTTGAACTTTATAAAGCTCATGTGAAAAAAATCTTATAACTACCCAGCTAGACCTCATTAACAGTGATGCTTATAATATATCTGTAAATGACTTAGAGGGATATCTTAAATTAAAAGAACAGCTTGAAGATGCAAAGCAAATAGAGCCTGAAGATGTTGAGAAGATGCAGGAAGTAAACAAAATATCTGAAGATAATCAGGATGATATAAAAGCTGCCGATAAAGATGAAAAAAATAGCGAGACAGAGCATAATGAAGCTATAAGTAATGAAACAAATATAAAAAGAGGAGGAAGCAGAAAGGACTGACGAAAAAATTTCCTTTGATGAAACAGATAAAGATGAAAAAATACCGGATTTTCACAAAGAAAAACATACATCAATAAGAGAAAATCTTATAAACCGTATACCATCTGAAACTGTAAAAAAAGATGAGGTTAATTCAGATTTACAGTCTGAAAAATCAAAATGTAAAAAGCTCAATAAAGAGAATACCGGCTTCAAACATATATAGAAATGGCGAAAGTGAATATGGGCAAAAATACTTAAAAGTTGATATAAGCTCTAAAGGAAAAAGATGACTACAATATTGTTATTGAATCAGATTTCAACAAATTGTCTGGATTACTGTCAGAAATTTTTTTGTGTCCTGTAACAAATTTATGCTGGTATTTGATTCAAATACAGATAAATATTTTAAAGAAATCCTTTTGATGGAACTTAAAAAGCGTAGGAAAACAGTTTTTTTCACTTTTACTTTTCCGGCAGGAGAGAACAGTAAGTCTCTCTCTACTGTTCAGAATTTGTACGAAGAACTGATAAATAATAATTTTTGAAAGAAAAGATGTAATTTTAGCTGTAGGTGGAGGGGTTGTAGGTGACCTGGCAGGTTTTGCGGCTGCTACCTACCTTCGTGGAATAAGATTTGTACAGATTCCAACAACATTGCTTGCAATGTCAGACTCAAGTGTAGGTGGTAAAACCGGTGTGGACTTTATGGCTTATAAAAATATGGTAGGGGCTTTTCATCAGCCTGAGCTTGTCTATATGAATACATCTGCCCTGGCTTCGCTTCAAGAGAGAGAATATCTTTCAGGTATGGCTGAAGTTATAAAATATGGATATATCTGGGATAGGGAATTTTTAGTTTATCTTAAAGAAAATGCAGACAAAATAATAGCTAAAAACAGGGACGCACTCGAATATATTATATTCCATTCCTGCAGAATAAAAAAAGAGGTAGTTGAGAATGATCCTATGGAAAGTGGACTTCGTGCAATATTAAACTATGGGCACACTATAGGACATGCAATTGAAAAGCTTATGAATTTTAATCTGCTTCATGGAGAATGTGTTGCGCTTGGAATGGCAGCTGCCATGAAAATGACTGTAGCACGTAGTCTTATAAGTGATACAGAGCTTGGCGAGATGAAGCAAATCCTTGTAAAATATAAACTTTTTAAAAAGATACCACTCTCTGGCATAGATTTTAGTATGAATGATGTGCTTATAGCAACAAAATCAGATAAAAAAATGCAGGGTGGAAAGATTAAGTTTATCCTTACTAAAGAGATAGGAAAAGCAGAAATTTATAATGATATTACTGATGAAGAGATATTATTAGGAATTAAGGAAGTTTTTGAAGGTTGATTATGAATAAAAACAGATTTTTTTATATTTGAATTATTGCTAGTTTTAGCGTTGGTTGTGATTGATTTACTTACTAAGCAGTTTGCTGTTAAATATTTATCAAACGACAGTTTCACTGTTATTAAAAGGCGTATTTAGTTTTACCCTGCTTGAAGGAGGCAATTCGGGTGCAGCTTTTTGGTTTATTTCAAGGAGGCTTCTGGCTATTTACAGTGATTACAGTTATTGTAATAGCTTTTGTAATATGGCTTCTAAAGAAAATAATATCGGACAAAAGATACTTTCCAGTGCATTTTGCCTTAGTTTTGTTACTTGCAGGAGCTTTAGGCAACTTTGCAGACAGAGTTCTTACTATGGTTAAATACGGGCATAGTTATGTGATAGACTTTTTATACTTTGAACTGATAAATTTTCCTATATTCAATATCGCAGATTGTTATGTAACAATAGCAGCTTTTACAATACTAATCCTTGGGATTTTTGTTTATAAGGATGAGGATTTTGATAAAATGCTTGGCAGGGTGAAAAATGAAAATTAACGAAAACCTGGTCAATGAAGAGTTTTACAATGAAGAATTGTCTGATGATATTATTGAACTGTTGGCAGATGAAGATGGTGAAAGAATAGATAAGTATTTGTCATCTAATCTTACAGACTATTCAAGATCTTATCTAAAGGGACTAATAGATGATGGAAAGGTACTTGTATCCGGAAAGGCAGTTAAAAGCAGTTTCAAGGTATTTAACGGTGCAGCTATTACTGTAAATATTCCTCCGGTAAAAGAGGTAGAAATTATTCCTGAAAATATTCCTCTTGATATTCTTTATGAAGATGAGGATGTAATCCTTGTAAATAAGCCTAAAGGTATGGTAGTACATCCTGCAGCAGGACATTATTCGGGAACAATTGTAAATGCACTTATGTACCATTGTAAGGACAATCTCTCCGGTATAAACGGAGAACTTCGTCCGGGGATAGTCCATCGCATTGATATGGACACCACAGGAGTAATAATAGCCTGTAAAAATGATTTTTCCCATAGAATAATAGCTGCACAGCTTAAGGAACATAGTATAAAGAGAAAATATCAGGCTATAGTTTATGGAGTTTAAGGATGAAGAAGGTACTGTAGAAGGACCTATAGGCCGTTCTAAGACAGATAGGAAGAAAATGGCTATAGTACCTGGTGGCAAGCCTGCAATAACTCACTACAGAGTTATAAGAAACTACACCTCTCCAAATGGTAATAATTTTGCACATATAGAATGTATGCTTGAAACAGGACGGACACATCAGATAAGGGTACATATGACAAGCATAGGTCATCCTTTGCTTGGAGATGAGGTATATGGAGTAGCTAAAAATCCATTTAAGCTACAGGGACAGGCACTTCATGCTGAAATGCTAGGTTTCATACATCCAAGAACGGGAGAGTATATGGAGTTTCACGCTCCACTTCCGGAGTATTTTGAGAAGTTAATTGTAAGGCTTGCATAAAATCACATTTTACAAAATTGTGGTTGACAAACCCACTAAAGTATTGTAGAATATTAGCGTGCTATGATTATTATTACCCAATCAGTTGTCGGCACTAAATCTACAGCTGGAGGGGAGGGTTGGTGAGAGAATGTCAAATGTAATCGTTAAAGAAAACGAAACTCTTGATAGTGCTCTTCGCCGTTTCAAAAGAAACTGTGCGAAGGCTGGTATTCAGCAGGAGATTCGCAAAAGAGAGCATTACGAGAAGCCATCTGTCAGACGTAAGAAAAAGTCTGAGGCTGCTAGAAAACGTAAATTCAAATAGTTAAAGTTGAAAGGACGCAGTGTCGATATGGCTCTGCGTCTTTTTATGTTATAGGAAATTTCTCCGATGGATGTGCAAAACACACACTATTTATACAAATATAATAAGATACAAGTGTCAAAGGTATTTGACACCCACATCATAATAAAGGAGTATACAATTTGGCGGTTTCTGAAATTACAATAAACATACCTGTCAGTCATGAGTCCAATGTGTCTGGTGCATTTGACAGCAATATTAAGATTATAGAGAAGTCTTTTGATGTGGATATAGTGTCAAGAGACGGAATTACACATATAAAAGGAAATAAAGAAGATATAAGAGGGGCTCTTAAGGTGATGGAACAACTATTAGCCTTGTCTTTAAGAGGAACAGATATTACTGAACAGCAGGTGAACTATGCCGTATCTATTATAAAGGAGCCTGTGGACTCTGCTGAAAGTCTTGAAAGTATAGATAAAGAAATAATTGCACATACTGTAAGCGGTAAGCCTGTAAAACCTAAGACCATAGGTCAGAAAAAATATGTAGACCAGATAAAAAAAGATATAATAGTGTTTGGACTCGGTCCTGCGGGAACAGGTAAAACTTATCTTGCAATGGCTATGGCTATTCAAGCCTTTAAGGATAATAAGATAGAAAGAATCATACTGACAAGACCTGCCATAGAGGCCGGTGAAAAGTTAGGCTTTCTTCCCGGAGACTTGCAGAGCAAGGTAGATCCATACTTAAGACCACTATATGATGCACTTAATCAGATTATGGGAGCAGAGACCTTTCATGCTAATGTCGAAAAGGGGCTTATAGAAGTAGCTCCTCTTGCCTATATGAGAGGCAGGACTCTTGACAATGCCTTTATTATCCTGGATGAGGCACAGAATACTACTCCGGCCCAGATGAAGATGTTTCTTACAAGAATAGGTTTCGGTTCAAAGGTAGTCATTACGGGAGACCTTACACAAAAAGATCTTGCAAATGGGACTAAGTCAGGACTTGAGGAAGCAGTTAAAATACTTAAAAATATAGAAGGTATAGGATTTTCCAACCTTACTAATAAGGACGTAGTACGTCATCCACTGGTTCAGAAGATAGTTACTGCCTATGATGAATATGAAAAGAAAAATTTACACAAAGAAAAATAAAAAGGAGTTATCGAAGATGACCGAGGGTAAGCCTTTACATCACTTGATTAAAGATAATATTTTATTTTTTTATCTGTGCCTTTATGCTCAATTTTGGGAATGATTAAATTCGACAGTCAATACAAAATTGTTGGATTATGTCTATTTGTCCTGGTTTTTTTGTGTAATATATAAATTATATACAAAAGCTGTAAATGATAACCGTAAAAAAAGGATGAAAAAGCATTTAATTACCGGTATTTTTATCCTCTTCGAGCTTCATAATAACTGTTGGATTTGCTGTTTTTGCAGAATTTCCTACTTTTAGATGGTTATTTTTTTAATAGGTATAATATTGTCAGTAATCTTTTTCTGACATAGTAAGTGCTCTTATGTCAACTTTTGCCTATGTACTTATCATTACGGTATTTACAAATGTAACACCGAATTTGTTGCCAATAGCTTTCTCACTGCTGTAATACTTATAATACTTACGCAGTATTATTCTGATTTTACAAGCGTTATTTATTCTATTGTAACATTAATATCCTTTGAAATAGCCTTTTTCATTATAATGCATGGGCTTAGAACAGATAAATTGGCCACAGCTTCACATATCATAGAAGCAGGTATTATTTCGTGATGCATCATCGTGGGATGGTTATTATCCAAAAATTTCTGTCAGAATGAAATAGTATCTGAGAATATTAAAACTACTAATGTTGATGAAGATGAATTAGATATTAAAGATGCAATTTCAATTAATATAAACAATATGAATAATGAAGCTGGTGAAATTATAAATGGAACAAAAAAAGATTATTCATACCTGTTAAGCAATGATATAGAGGTGTATAATAGACTCATAGAAGATAAAAAAATTTTTTTGATGATGCAAAAAGAACTTCTAAGCTTGTTAAAGACATAACTAAACTTATGGGAGGAAACGAAAAACTGGCTGAAGTAGGTGCTTTTTATGCTGAATGTGGTCGTATTGTAAGTAATAATTATATAAAAAGAAGGGCTTATTTTAGCTAAAGAAAATAACTTTCCAGGTGAAGTTACAGCTTTTATTAAAGAACATAATTTTAAGCTCGGTTATCCTAAATCACGTGAAACAGCAATAACTATGATAGTCTGTAAACTATCTTCTACCATAGCATATCTTAGAAGCAAAGGGATAAAACGAAATATCACCGTCATAGTAGACGGAGTTATGGATTCCTGTCTTATGGCAGGAAAATTGGATGCATCCGGACTTTCTTTAAATGACTATAAATTCATTAAAGACTATCTTATAGAGGAGGCGAAAGTAGAATATGACTATTTTGGTGGAAAATGAAGCTAAAAGAGTGCTTGACTTTGACTATGAGGAAGTTATTAAAAATGTTGTAAAAAGGGTTGTTGATACTGAAAATTGCCCTTACGAAGTAGAAGTAAATGTTTTGCTCACTAATAATGAAGAAATTCATGAAGCTAACAAGGACTTCAGGAATATCGACAGACCTACAGATGTATTATCTTTTCCTATGGTAGACTATGACTTTCCGGCTGATTTTTCATTAGTAAACGAAAGTCCGGAAGGCTACCTTAATCCGGAGACAGATGAATTGCTTCTGGGAGATATTATGGTTTCTGTAGATAAGGTCTATTCACAAGCGGAGGAATATGGACATGGCATTAAGCGGGAATTTGCATTTCTTATAGCGCACAGTATGTTGCATTTACTGGGTTACGACCATATTGAAGATGAAGAAAGAGCGGTTATGGAAGCTAAGCAGGAGGCTATCCTGGAAACTTTGGGAATAACCAGAAATGAGGAATAATATGAACAAGAGAATTATAATTACAGGCTTAATAATATTTACATCTACTTTAGTTTTTACTTTCAGCTTGTGGAAAAAAGGCAGATAATACCTCTAATCCGGGAAGAACATCTGTCACAAGCAGTTCTACAGCAAGTGTAGTAAGTTCATCCTCGGTAACGCCATCAGAACCTGAAAAACCTAAAAAACCCGCCTATGTAAGCCCGTTAAGCGGGAAAAAGCTGGATAAAAAATATAAAAATAAACGTCCTTTTGCTTTTTATGTTTAATAATATAGAATTTGCTTATCCGCAGACAGGTACAGGAAGGGCGGAGATTCTTTATGAAATTCTTGCGGAAGGCGGTATCACCAGACTTATGGGAGTCTTCGACTACATGAAAGGTGACAGGATAGGCTCGGTAAGAAGTGCAAGACATTATTATGTGGATTTTGCAAATGAATTTGATGCGATTTTCGTTCATTTCGGACAGACACATTATGCAATAGATGAGATTAAAAAGCTTGGAGTGGATACTATTTCAGGACTTTCCTGGGAAGGAGCAAGGGCTTTTTACAGAGATAACAGTATTCGTGCACCACACAATGCTTTTGCAAGTGCCAAGGGGCTTATGAAGGCTGTGAAAGATAAAAAGCTCAGAACTAAGCCTAGAAAAGGCCTGACTTCACATTTTAACTTTTCAGCAGAGGATGAGGTTACTAATGACAGAGAAGGCTCGTTTAAGGCAGAGTATGTGAAAGTACCGTTCTCAGCATATATGACACCGTCTTTCACCTATGGTAAAAAAGAAAAATTGTATACAAGATATGCCTTTGGTACCAAGCATATAGATAAGGGAACCGGTAAAGCACTGAAATTTAGAAATATTTTTATTCAGTTTGTAAATGAATACAACAAAGACCACAATGGATACCAGACTATGGATCTTATGAATCAGTCGGGAAGTGGATATTATATCACTAATGGCAGGGGAATCAAGGTATTCTGGCAGAAAAAAGGTGGTGCAGATAAAACAAAGTTTTATTATGACAAGGCACATACTGAAGAAGTGCTTGTAAATACAGGTAAGACCTATTATGCGGTATTTCCTGTAAACAGAAAAGATATGATAAGTTTCAAGAAAAAGTAGAGGAATTATGGCTAAGGATATCAGAGATTTGATTGTTGTAGGAGGTGGAGCTTCAGGTATGCTTACAGGACTTTTAGCAGCCAGGCGAGGCTTAAGTGTAAGCATACTTGAGCATGGAAAAGTTTTGGGCAAAAAGCTTGCAACAACCGGTAATGGGAAATGTAACTTTACCAATCTTTATCGGGAAAAAGTCCTGCTACAACAGTGGTGATATAGAAAAGGCTTATAATATCATAGACAAATTAGGAGGGAAAGGGCTTATAGACCTTTTCTCTTCTTTTGGTATTGATGGCATAGTAAAAAAAGGGAAGAAACTTTGACAGGATAGAAGCAGGCTATGTATACCCGGCAGGGGAGAGTGCAAGAGAATTTGTAAATATCCTAAATGATGAATTAATAAGACTTAAGGTAAAAATTAAAAAAACTAATATAACTATTTGTGATATAAAGAAAAATGGAGAACTTTTTGAAATTGTAACAGGAACAAAGGGAAATTATTATTCATATTTTGCTAAAAAAACTTGTAATCGCCTGTGGTGGACTTGCAGGTGCGTCTACCGGCAGTGATGGTTCTCTTTTACTATAATTAAAAGACTTGGGCATAGTATAATCAAGCCTTTGCCTGCTCTGACCTCTGTTAAAAACAGATAAACATAAATTTGCAGGGTTAAGATGTGTAGCTGAGATTAAAGTCTATATAGATAAAAAAAGGATGAACAGATTTTACTTGGAAGCGAAGTTGGAGAACTTCAGTTTACCGAGCAGGGTATTGGCGGAATCCCTGTAATGCAACTTTCGGGTAAGATTGCAAGAGAGATTGATAAGGGCAATAAACTGTATTTTAAGGTAGATTTTTGCTACGATAAATCAAATGAAGAACTTGAAAAATATTTTGAAAAAAAGAAGAGAATTACTATCAGAAAGAACTTCTGATAAATTTTTAACAGGTTTTACTTATGAAAAAAATTGTCAAAATATATGGCCGATAAATTTTTAGATAATAAAAAAATAAGGTTGGAAACATAACAGATAATAAAAATTAATATGATTTTAAAGTGGCTTAAAGAGGCTAAATTTGATATAATAACAGTTAACGGTTTTGACTCTGCACAGACAACTTCCGGTGGAGTTTCTATGAATGAATTAACAGATAGTCTGGAATCTAAACTTGTTCCCGGACTTTTCTTCGTAGGAGAAGTGCTGGATGTAGACGGACTTTGCGGAGGCTACAACCTTACCCGGGCATTTGCAAGTGCTTACGAGGTTGGAAACGGAGGATGATGAAAGAAGAAAAATTACTTCGAGCTTCACAGGTTAAACTCCCCATAGGCTATACAGATGAGGATGTAAGAAAAGCCTGTATCAGAAAATTAAAAGTAAATGAAAATGAACTTATAACTTACGAAATTAAAAAGAAATCAATAGATGCCAGAAAAAAAGAAGACATTCATTATAGCTTATCAGTAGTTGTGTCACTGACCGATAAGGCTTATAATAGAATATTATCGGCAAGGAAGCCAATACAGGATGTTTCTGCCTATAAAGAAGAGAAGTTGGAAATAAAAAGAATTTCAGGTGCTGACAGTAAAAACAGGCCGATAATTATAGGCAGTGGTCCGGCAGGACTTTTTTGTGCCTATGTGCTTGCAGTAGCAGGACTTAAGCCTCTAATTATAGAGCAGGGGCAGGATGTAGAAAAAAGAACTGCAACAGTAGACAAATTCTGGACTACAGGTGAATTGTCAGAAACTACCAATGTACAGTTTGGTGAAGGTGGAGCCGGAACTTTTTCCGATGGGAAGTTAAATACTATGGTTAAAGATCCTTTTAAGAGAATACCTTTTGTGCTGGAGACCTTTGTTAAGTTTGGAGCAGATGAAGAAATCTTATATATAAATAAGCCGCATATAGGAACGGACGTACTTAAAAAGATACTTATAAATATGCGAAAAGAAATTATTTCGCTGGGCGGAGAATACAGATTTGAAACTAAATTTACAGGGTTTGAGGAAAAAAAACGGACAGATAAAACATATAGTATTGAATAATGAGGAAACCTTACCCTGTGATGAAGTGATTTTAGCTTTGGGACATTCTGCAAGAGATACATTTGAACTTTTGTCTTCAAAGGGAATAATAATGACACCAAAGCCATTTGCAGTTGGAGTAAGGGTAGAGCACCCTCAGGAAATGATAAGTAAATATCAGTATGGTAAGATGTATGACAGACTTCCGCCGGCAGATTATAAAGTGACTTCTACAGGTGTAGAAGAACGTGGAGTATATTCTTTCTGTATGTGTCCGGGTGGATATGTAGTAAATTCTTCTTCGGAAAAAGGTGGTACCCTTGTAAATGGAATGAGTTATCACGACAGAGGCTCTGAAAATGCAAACAGTGCAATAGTTGTGGCAGTGAGTCCCTCTGACTTTGGAGGAGATGACGCACTGGCAGGGGTAAGATATCAGAGAGAACTTGAAAAAAAGACTTTTAGGCTTGCAGGCGGTGCTATCCCTGTTCAGCTTTTGGGAGATTTTATCGAAAATAAGACAAGTACCGGCTTTGGTCTTATAAATACAGTGTCAAAAGGTAAAACCGAGTTTGCTAATTTAAGAGATATATTACCAGAGTATATAACTCAGTCAATTATTATCGGTATGAAGGATTTTGGCAGGAAGATAAAGGCTTTGACAGAGAAGACGTAGTTATGCTGGGAGTTGAGTCCAGAACCTCATCCCCACTTAGAATAGTAAGAAATAATGATACTTTTGAGGCAAATATACGAGGGATGTATCCGATTGGTGAAGGAGCCGGATATGCAGGTGGAATAACCAGTGCGGCTGTAGACGGAGTAAAGGCTGCTGAAAAAATCATCGAAAAGAGATTGTAGAGGAGAGCTTTAGTGGATAAGGCTGATTATAGAAAAATAGTTCAGACTAGAAGAAATACTTCCGATACCGCCTATTTAGAAGAAGATTTATACAATGCAAAATTAATATCAGACAGGTATTTAGAGCTTGATTCTTACAAAGAAGCTCAGATAATATTTGTATATTCATCAATGGAAAAGGAGATTCCTACACAGAGAATAATAGATACTGCCATAAAAGACGGTAAAAAGGTAGCTCTTCCTAAAATAAGAACCGGTGTCAAAGCAGGAGCGAAGATGGATTTTGTATTCATCAATAAGAATACAGAATATAAGGCTGGGGTTTATGGAATTTTAGAGCCTGTTTCCGGTGAATTTATCAGTGTTAATAATGTTAATGATAATATAGAAATGCTTATTCCCGGACTGTGTTTTGACATTAAAGGAAGACGGATAGGCTATGGTGGAGGATATTATGACAGATATTTAACAAAATATCCGGAAGATAAGTTTCACATAACAGCTTTAGCCTATGAATATCAGATATTTGAAAACCTGCCGTTTGCTGAAAATGACAAGCCGGTTAATCTGATAGTAACTGAAAACAGATGCATAGAAATTGATGCGAGGTAGATATGATAAATAAATTACAAGCTGCTAAAAATACTTCATATAAGCTTGCTTTGCTTTCGTCAGATACCAAAAATCAAGTGTTAAGAGACTGTGCTAAGTTTATAGTGGAGAATTCTGATGAAATTATAGCTGCCAATAAGTTTGATATGGAAGCGAGTAGAAGTAAGAATATGAGTGAAGGCTTACTTGACAGACTATTGCTTACAGATGAGAGAATAAAAGGCATTGCTGCTTCTTTGAAAGAGCTTGCATTTCTTTCAGACCCTATAGGAGAGATTTCTTCTATGATTAAAAGACCGAACGGACTAATGATTGGAAGAAAAAGAGTACCTATTGGAGTAATTGGTGTGATTTATGAGGCCCGCCCGAATGTAACAGCAGCTTCCTTTGGTATATGCTTTAAGAGTGGAAATGCTGTGGTGCTAAGAGGAGGCTCAGATGCAATAAATTCCTGTAAGGCTATAGTTAAGACTATTAAACAGGCACTTACAGAAAACGGAATAGATGAAAACGCCGTAACCTACATAGAGGATGAAGGACATGATGGGATAAAAGAGCTGATTACTGCAAATGATTATGTAGACCTTGTAATTCCGAGGGGAGGAGCAGGACTGATTGAATTTGTAGTTAAAAATGCTACAGTTCCCGCTATTCACACAGGAACCGGAAATTGTCATGTCTATGTAGATGAATATGCAAACCTTCAAATGGCGGTGAAAATTATTGTCAACGCCAAAACAACAAGGCTCGGAGTATGTAATGCCTGCGAATCTCTGGTTGTACATAAGGCTGTACTGGATAAGTTTGCGCCTCTTATATATAAAGCCTTGTCTGAACATGGAGTTGAAATAAGGGCTGACGAAGAAGCTGTGAAGTACTGTGAGGGCTTTGTACCTGCTGCCGAAGAAGACTGGGGTAAGGAATATCTGGATAGAATTATCTCGTTGAAATCCGTGGATAGTATAGAAGAAGCAGTACTTCATATAAATAAATATAATACAGGGCATTCTGAGACTATAATCACTGATAACATTCAGAATGCGGAGCATTTCACCTCAGTTATAGATGCTGCCTGTGTCTATGTAAACGCCTCTACACGTTTTACCGATGGAGGGGAGTTTGGACTGGGAGCTGAAATTGGAATAAGTACCCAGAAAATCCATGCTCGCGGACCTATGGGACTTAAAGAACTGACCTGTGAGAAGTATATAATTATCGGTGACGGTCAGATTAGAGAATAAAGTTAGAATTTTAGAATGGATGAAAATGGAAAAATACAGTAAATAATATTTTTTAAAGTTGATTATGATTTTGAAGCAGTAAGAGCAGTTGAACCTGTAAATGAGCCTGAAAGACAGTATTTTTATATGGAAAAGGCTGCGGAAGTTTATAAGCTTATATGTAAAAATGCAGGAAAGAGGCTGACATTTAACTGTAATACTTTCGGATGTCAGATGAACTTCAGGGATTCTGAGAAAATAGCCGGAATACTGGAAAAAATAGGGTTTGAAAATACAGAGGATAAAAGTCCTGATTTTGTAATACTTAATACCTGTACCATCAGAGAAAATGCGGACCAGAAGGTGTATGGCAATCTGGGTTATCTGAAGAAGTTAAAAGAACTTAATCCAAATATGATAATTGCTCTCTGCGGCTGTATGATGCAGGAGACAACTGTAGTGCAGAAATTAAGAGAAAGTTATTCTTTCATAGACTTGATTTACGGTACCCATAATATCTATAAATTGGCTGAACTTGTTTTTGCGATGTTTGCATTAAAAAGTTATGCGGCTCATCATCCTGTAAAGAAAAACGGTAAGTATAAAATCAAGCATTCTATGCTTGTAGACATTTGGAAGGATACGGATAAAATAGTTGAAGATTTACCTGATGAACGTAAATATTCGTTTAAGGCAAGTGTAAATATTACCTACGGCTGTGACAACTTCTGTACTTATTGCATAGTCCCTTATGTAAGAGGCAGGGAGAGAAGCAGAAGACCCGGAGATATAGTAAAAGAGGTAAAATGTCTTGCAGATGCAGGGGTAATAGAGATAATGCTACTTGGACAGAATGTAAATTCTTACGGGAAAGGGCTTGAAGGTGAGAAAGGAGAACCTGTTACCTTTGCGAGCCTCTTAAAAATGATAGAAAAGGTGGAAGGTATAAAGCGTATCAGGTTTATGACACCTCATCCGAAGGATTTTTCTGATGAATTGATTGAAGTGATTGCAAATTCCGAGAAGATATGTAAACATATACATCTGCCTTTTCAGGCGGGCAGTAACAATGTGTTAAGAAGGATGAACAGGCGTTATACCAAGGAGTCATATCTTGAACTTGCAAATAAAATAAAAACAAGAATTCCGGATATTGCGCTTACTACTGATATTATAGTAGGGTTTCCCGGAGAAACAGAAGAAGACTTTGAAGATACTCTTGATGTTGTAAGGCAGGTACGCTACCAGAGTGCTTATATGTTCGAGTATTCAAAGAGAACCGGAACACCGGCTGCTACTATGCAAGAGCAGGTAGATACAGAAGCTGTAAAAAGACGTTTTAAAAAGCTTCAGGATACTGTAGCAGAGTATTCTGATGATAAGCTTGAAGGTAAAGTAGGACATACTATAGAGGTGCTTGCCGAGGAAGTTAACAGCGAAGAGCCTCTCATCATTACCGGGCGTATGTCTGATAATACCCTGGTGCATTTTAGTGTACCATCAGGTAACAAAGATGACTATACCGGTAAGCTTTTAAATGTTAAAATTACTGAAAATTGCAGATTTTATCTGATGGGTGAATTAATCTAGGGGGGAGAGATATGAATATTGTAATAGTCGGCTGTGGAAAGGTAGGCTATGCACTTGCAAGAGAACTTAGCAACGAAAAAAACGATATCTGCATAGTTGACAGAGATAATATAGCCTTACAAAATGCAGTAAACATACTAGATGTACAGGCTGTATGTGGAGATGGTACAAGTTATAAAATGCTTCTTGAGGCCGATGTACAAGATGCAGACTTGCTTATAGCAGTTACAGATAAAGATGAGATTAATCTTCTCTGCTGCCTTATGGCTAAGAAGGCCGGTAACTGTCAGACTATAGCCAGAGTAAGAAATCCTCAGTATTATGAGGAAATTAATTATATAAAGGAAGAACTTGGACTTTCAATGGCTATTAATCCGGAGAGAATAGCCGCCTTTGAAATAGCAAGACTTATACATTTTCCATCCGCAATAGAGGTTGATACATTCTACAAAGGCAGAGTAAACCTTATTTCGCTTACCATAGGTGAAAATTCAATACTTGACGGAATGAGTCTTATTGAATTTTCAAAAACCATATCAAGCAATGTACTTATTTGTATGGTCAGAAGAAGCGGTAAGGTTGAAATTCCTAATGGTTCATTTATACTAAGAAAAGGTGACACATTCTCCTGCATACTTAAGTTTAAGGACTCTTATGATTTCTTCAACAAGGTTGGTGTAAATACAAGGCCTATTGAAAATGTTATAATCTGTGGCGGAGGAACCATTGCTTACTATTTATGTATCGAACTTCTAAAAGCTAAAATAGATGTCAAAATAATAGAGGCTGATGAGGCCCGCTGTGCAGAACTTTCAGAATGGCTTCCGGAAGCTATAGTTATACATGGAGATGCTACAGACAAGAGAATACTGCTTGAAGAAGGTATTGAAAATGCAAATGCTGTTGTAACACTTACCAGTATTGATGAAGAAAATATCCTGCTTTCAATGTATACACATCATATTTCCAAGGCAAAGTCTATTACTAAAATAAATAAAATAGAGTTTGAAGAAGTTATAAGAGAACTTCCAATAGGTTCAGTGGTTGCACCTAAAAATATAACTTCACATTATATACTTAAATATGTGCGTTCCATGCAGAATTCTAAGGGTAGCAACGTGGAGACTCTGTATAAAATGTTTGACAATCAGGCAGAGGCTTTGGAGTTTCTTATAAAATCAGATTCTAAAATAACTAAAAAGACTTTGGAGAAGCTAAACATAAAGCCAAATGTAATTGTGGCTGCTATTTACAGAAACCATCAGGTTATTACACCGTCAGGTAAGGACATTATTCAAAAAGGAGACAGCGTTATTATCATTACTACCAATACAGGGCTTGGCAGTATAGATGATATTCTTGCTGAGTAAGAGTTATGAATTACTTAATTATAGCCTATATTATGGGCTGGGTACTTAATTTTGAGGGAGCTTTTATGCTTCTGCCTGCTATTACAGCACTTATTTACGGAGAAAAAGAAGGCTTTGTTTTTCTTGCCTGTGCAATATTTTCAGTTGTAGCAGGAGGCCTTATCACACTTAAGAAGCCTGTAAATAAAAGATTTTATGCCAGAGAAGGCTTTGTTATCTGTTCACTGACCTGGATTGTTATAAGCCTTGTGGGAGCTATTCCTTTTGTAATTACAGGGGCACTTCCTAATTATATAGATGCTTTATTTGAGATAGTTTCAGGCTTTACTACAACCGGTTCAAGTGTAATTACTGATTTGACACCTCTTCCACACTGTATACTTATCTGGAGAAGTTTTTCCCATTGGATAGGAGGAATGGGTGTACTTGTGTTCATCCTTGCGATTCTCCCTCTTTTCGGTGGAGTAGATATGCACCTTATGAGGGCAGAGAGCCCTGGTCCCTCAGTTGGTAAGCTTGTACCTAATGTAAAGAAAACCGCATCATATTTATATAAAATTTACCTTGGAATGACTGTTGTCCAGCTCCTTCTACTTTTAATAACAGGTATGAATCCTTTTGATGCTGTCTGCATAACCTTTGGTACAGCAGGAACCGGAGGTTTTGGAATACACAATGATAGTTGTGGTGGCTATACTATATTACAGCAAGCTATAATTACTATTTTTTTATGTTACTATTTGGTATAAATTTCAACGTCTATTTTTTTGATTGTGAAGAAGAAAAATTAAAGAAATTTTTTTAAGATAGAGGAAGTGAAATGGTATCTGATAATTGTATTTAGTGCCGTTACTTTTATTGTTCTTAATTTAAGAAATTGGAGTGAGCTTTATTTTAGCATACATCACGCATTATTTTCAGTTGCTTCTGTAATAACCACAACCGGTTATGCCACTGTTGATTTCAATCTCTGGCCAATGTTTTCAAAAGGTGTACTGGTTATGATTATGTTTATTGGTGCCTGCGCCGGTAGTACCGGTGGTGGTATGAAGGTATCAAGAATACTTATTTATGCGAAAACTGTAAAAAAGGAAATTGTTGGGATGATCCATCAGAAGAGTATAAAGATACTTAAAATGGATGGCAAAACCGTTGAGCATTCAGTTGTAAGAAATGTCAATGTCTATCTTGTATCTTACCTTATGATAATGGCAATTTCATTTCTTTTAGTAGCACTTGATAATATTGATTTTGAATCAAGCTTTACGGCTGTTGTTGCAACTTTTAACAATATAGGTCCGGGACTTGGAAAGGTTGGACCAACAGGGAACTTTTCAGAATTTTCCAGTCTGTCAAAGTTAGTGTTTATCTTTGATATGTTAGCTGGAAGACTTGAGATTTTTCCAATGCTATTGTTGTTCTCAAGAGCTACCTGGAGTAAGAAGTAATAAGTACAAACATTTGAATTAGAAGGGACGATATGGCGGAAATTAATAGGGCACTTATCAAAAGCCTTGCTACAGATGATGTTACCTATAACAGAGGAGTAAGGTATTATTCTGCAAAGGCTATAAAGACTATTTCAAAGTCTAAAAGCAAAGAGCATTATAGAGCAACTGTCCAGGGAAAAAGTGAATATACCGTTGATATTGAATTAACCGGTCATGGTAAAATTGAGTACAAGTGCAATTGTCCTGCCAGCAGGAGGCATCCGGGAGCCTGTAAGCATGCAGTTGCAGTTATGCTGTTTATAAATGACTATTCAGACAGACGTAAGCAACAGAAAATCCAGTCCGGTGAGAAAAGAAGAGTAACGAGAGTTCTGGACTATTTTGATAATATGGACTATATGGCGGGACTTGGTGACATATTCCATGTCAAACTGAATATAAGGCTTGATGCAATGCTTAGGACTGATAATTCCGTAAAAGCAGCAGTAAGTCTTATGGCCGGCAGTACAAGGCTTTATAAAGTACAAAATATCAGAAAGTTTTTGTCTGATTATATTCACAGCCAGCCTATTTCGCTTGGAAAAGATTTCTTATTTTCCGGGAGAGAATAGATTTGACCATGAATCAGAAGCTGTGCTTGACTTTCTTTGTGAAATTCTTGACATACAGGAGATAGTTGGAAAAGGGAATTCAGCAGGTATATTTTCAAAATCAGATATTTTATTTGACAGACATATGTTGCTTAGATTATTAAAAAATACTCAAACTACCTTTTAATTTTATTTTTGCTGATGAAACTTTTGAAAATATAAGCTTTGTGATAGGTAAGCTCGACTCGAATTTCTATCTGAATTTATCTGATGAAGATGATTCAATTATATTATCCTGGGATGAGGAGAGAATAATTCCTTTTAGATGAAAAAGGAAATTTATTCTACTATGACAATGCTATTTATCATCCCGACAGGGATATTTACAAAACATTTTCTTCCATTTTACCATACTCCAAATGATGGTGAAGAGGATTCTCTTGTTTTTGAAGGTGAAGAAAAAGAGCGTTTTTTAAATGTTGTACTGCCAAGGATACACGAAACATTTTCACTTACAATCCCTAAGGCTCTCAAAGATAATTATATAACTGAAAATGTTAAATTTGAACTTTATATGGATATATACAAAGGAAGTATTAAGCTTGAGGTAATTACAGCGTATGGAGAATATAAATTTAATCCCTTCCTTAAAATGCCTGATGTTAAGGCTGTTATTGTAAGAAAAACCAAGCCGTGAGGCAAAGTGCTTTTGAAGATATTGAGGCTCTTGGCTTTATAAGGGAAGAACAATATTTTTATTTATATGATGAAAAAGATATTTATGATTTTTTAAAAAACAGCCTGGAGACTTTATCCGAAAAATATGAATTATTTTACTCTGATGAATTTAAGAAGATTAAGGTAACCCCTCCAAAGATTGCCAAAACTTCCGTTCGTGTCCAGAGTGAAAATAATATGCTTGAAGTTGACTTTGATTTTGATGGACTTTCAAGTGAAGAGCTTACAGATTTATTCAACAGTCTGAGATTAAAAAAGAAATTTTTCAGACTTAGAAATGGTAGTTTCATAGATCTCGCTGGTGGAAAAGAGTTAGATAAAAATCAATGAATTAATAGAGAAGATTGGAAACAGTAAAGGAGACATTAAAGAGGGTAAAATATATACCTCACTTGACTATGCATTTTACTTAAACCAGATTGCTGATGAAGGGATATATGAAATAGAGGCAGACAGATCATTTACTGCGCTTATAGATGAAATTAAACATCCTGAAAATTCTAAGATTGAGGTTCCTGCAATTATAAAGGCAGAACTTCGCCCTTATCAGGAAGTTGGCTTTGAATGGCTTACTTCGCTTGCCAAATATTATCTTGGCGGAATCCTCGCGGACGATATGGGTCTTGGTAAAACATTACAGGCAATTACTTATATTGCATCAGCCTGGAATAAAGATAACAATGCTACTTTTATAGTAGTCTGCCCTTCATCCCTGCTTTATAACTGGCAGGATGAGATAGAGAACTTCTGTCCTGAGCTTAATACACTTATGATTTTAGGAAATCCTAATGATAGGAAAGAACAGATAGCTAAGTGTGTGAATTATCAGGTGGTATTGGTTTCTTATCCAATACTAAGAAGAGACATAGAACTACTAAAGGAAATTAGCTTTGACACAGCATTTTTAGATGAAGCCCAGTTTATTAAAAATCCTAATAGCAGAAATGCAAAGGCAGTTAAAATGCTTAATACATCCCACAGATTTGCACTTACAGGTACGCCTATAGAGAATAATCTCTCAGAACTTTGGTCAATCTTTGATTTCCTTATGCCGGGATATCTCTATTCACACTCGAAGTTTGTAAACCTGTATGAAAAACCGGTAGTCAGGTTCGAAAGCGAAGAGGCTCTTAAACAGCTTAATTTTCACATTAAGCCATTTATCATGCGAAGAATGAAAAAAGACGTGCTTGAAGAGCTTCCTGAAAAGACTGAAAGAAAGATGGTTTCAGATATGACAGATGAACAAAAAGAGGTTTATATGTCATATCTTGAGGACATGAAAAAGAAGATTAATAGTGAAATAAATAAAAATGGTTTTGAAAAAAGCAGGATGATGATACTTGCTTCGCTTACCAGACTCAGGCAGATTTGCTGCCATCCTTCTACATTTATAGACAACTATGAAGGAGGCTCCGGAAAGCTTGGACTTTTACTTCAACTTGTACAGAATGCTATAGAAGGTGGACATAGAATACTTGTATTTTCACAATTCACCTCTATGCTAAATATAATAGAAGAAGAATTCAAGAAACTTAAGATAAACTATTATTATTTAGACGGTTCTACACCTATATCACAGAGAAGCAAGGATGTAAAGGCTTTCAATAATGGAAGCAGAGATGTATATCTGATTTCACTTAAAGCCGGTGGTACGGGACTTAACCTCGTGGGTGCAGATATGGTTATTCATTATGATCCATGGTGGAATCCTGCCGTGGAAGATCAGGCTACGGACAGAGTGTACAGAATAGGGCAGAAAAACAGTGTAAATGTGGTTAAGCTTATAACTAAAGGTACGATAGAAGAGAAGATTTATAAACTCCAGGAAAAGAAGAAGAACCTTGCTGATTCTGTTATCAAGGCAGGTGAGGTATTTATTAATAAGCTCACTAAGGAAGAGGTTGAGGATTTGTTTAGTTTTTAGAATATTTTACAAATTCATTACAAAAAAATCTTAAACTTTGAAATTTCTCTTTACAGTATATAAATGAGGGCTTATAGTTATATTAGGAGAGTAAATTTATTAAAGAAGCTATATAGATTCTTTAGAAATGGAGAGAATTATGGATAATATGACAGGGAAGCTTTATGCTAGTAAGGAATTAAGCTTTTAAGGAGTGGCTTGCGTCCGGTAAAAGGCTTTATTGCAAGGATTTTTGATTTTAGCTGTTTTACTGACAGGATTTTTTTGCAATAATGCATAATGTGTTTTGATCCAAGTGATGTAGATGAATTTTCATTATCTGTACTTCCTGTTTTACTTATGGCAGTTTACTTTTGTTGCTTCAAAAGAGTAATTTCTTAAATAAAAATTACGAAATATCAGACAAGGAAAAAAATTCATAAAAAGGAATCTGGTTATTTTTCACTATTGTGACTGCACTTGCAATACAGGCAGGGTTGTCACTGATTTTACCTTGGTATGTAAGTTCTACAGGCAACTATGATATTCTTACTTTTATAAACTTATATACAGCTGTTATAATTGGAATAAATGCTCTTTGTGTGCTATATCTTGCATACCGCTATATTAAGTATAAAGAACTAAAGCCTTGCAGGTGCTTTTGTCTCTACAGTTTGGTGTGTTTGCTACAGCAATCTTTGCCTATGATATTATGAGACATATATCTGATCCGGAGGTGATATATTCATTTATATTTATACTTATGCCTTATTTGGTTTCGGTGGTTTTATATCTCGCTATTGAGTTGTATGTAAAAATTAAAAAGAAGATAAGAGTTTAATGTTTTTAAGTGTGCTACACCAAGAATAATATATAAAAAAACTGTTGAAATTTAATAAAATAATTTAGAGGGAGTAAAATCCCCTCACTTTTTGATTTTCAAAACCGCAAATATCCCATACAGTGGTACTGACTTTTATTCCATTTTCAAATCCAAAGTTTTTAGCCGAAAATCTAAACGAAAAATTCGAGGGTTATACTTATCATTGTATATTTTTAAGTCTTTTTGATCTCACGTTATCTGCGGATTTTACTTCCATCGGTGTGACAGTTCAATTTCCTAAGTTTTTTTCACGAAATTAAGAAATGTTTTACCTTGATTTTTTTCACGAATTTTGTAAATGTTCAGCCTTATTTTTTCACACCTAAACTTTGACATAACACCCTATTTGTTGTATCATTATAAAATGAGATTTAATTAGTTTAGGAGACGATATATGATAGCCTCAGTAAAAGGGAAATTAGAAGGTGTGACTGCTGAAAGTGTGATTATAGATGTAAATGGACTTGGAGTTGAGGCTATAGTTCCGGCCACAGTTATAAACCGTCTGCCAAAAATAGATGAGAATGTAAGACTTTACACCTATTTGCATGTAAGAGAAGATGCAATGCAGCTATATGGTTTTCTTGAAAAAGAAGATTTAGATTTTTTTAAGCTTTTAATTACAGTAAATGGAATTGGACCAAAGGCAGCAATTGCAGTCCTTTCATCAATGCCTGCCGACATTCTTACCTTTGCCATACTTTCTGAGGATATAAAGACCATAGAAAAGGCACAGGGAATAGGGGCAAAGACAGCTAAGAAGCTTGTACTGGAACTTAAAGATAAGGTCGGTATTATAAAGCAGGCAAAGAACGCAAGTTCTGTGGATTATAATAGTGATATTGCTACAGGAATAAATTCTGAAATAAAAAGGGAAGCAACAGAGGTACTTGCAGCCCTTGGATATAGTCAGACAGAGGCTATGAAAGCTATAAGCACAGTGAAAATGACAGAAGATATTACCTCTGAAGAGTTAGTTAAGCTTGCTCTTAAAAATTTGATGTAAAGGTTAACAAGAAATGCAAAACGATACAAAAAGACGAATAATATCAACCATAGCTTCTGAGGAAGATATTAGAAATGATGATACATTAAGACCGAAGTTTTTGACTGACTACATTGGTCAGAAGAAAGCCAAAGAAATGATGAAGATTTATATAGAAGCTGCCAAAGGACGAAAGGAACCACTCGATCATGTCCTTTTGTACGGACCGCCGGGACTAGGCAAGACTACACTTGCAGGCATTATAGCCAATGAAATGGGAGTTCATATCAAGATAACTTCCGGTCCCGCTATAGAAAAGCCCGGTGATGTTGCAGCCATATTAAATAATCTGAAAGAGGGGGATGTACTCTTTGTAGATGAAATCCACAGGCTTAACAGGCAGGTTGAAGAGGTGCTTTATCCGGCAATGGAGGACTTTGCAATAGATGTGGTTATCGGAAAGGGAGCAACTTCAAAAAGTATAAGGCTGGAACTTCCTGAATTTACTTTAATAGGAGCAACTACAAGAGCCGGTATGCTCTCAGCCCCACTTAGGGACAGATTTGGAGTAGTAAACAGACTTGAATATTATACTTTATCAGAACTTAAAACCATAATTATACGTTCTGCAAAGGTTTTGGGTGTTAAGATAGAAGAAGATGCTGCACTTGAAATGGCAAGACGTTCAAGAGGAACGCCAAGGCTTGCTAACAGGCTGTTAAAGAGAGTGAGAGACTTTGCAGAAGTAAAGTATTCCGGCAAAGTTACAAAAGAAGTTGCCACTGAGGTTCTTGCACTGTTAAATATAGATAGCTATGGACTTGATCATATAGACAGACAAATTCTTACTACAATGATAGAAAAATTTAGTGGAGGACCGGTAGGACTTGAAACTATAGCTGTTTCTATTGGAGAGGATACAGCCACAATAGAAGATGTATATGAACCATATTTAATCCAGTCAGGTTTTATAGCAAGAACACAGAGAGGAAGGATAGTTACAGACTTAGCCTACACGCATTTATGCCTAAAATAAACTATTTGGGGTAAAATTATGAATGAGAAAAAATGATATAAAGGTCATCATTAACAATAAACAATACACAATAAGCGGATATGAAAGTGAAGAATATTTACAAAAAAATTGCAATTTTCTTAAATTCCAAATATTCGGAACTATCAAAGGAAGATGGCTACAAGCATTTGAGTGATACACATAAAAATCTTATGATGCAGCTTAATCTTGTTGATGAATACTATAAGATGGTTGAAAAAAATGAAGATTTAGAAAAAGAAATAGAAAAAAAGAGATAAAGAGCTTTTTGAATTAAAGCATGAGCTTATTTCAAAAAAAGAAGAAGAACGAGGAAAGAAACACAAATAATAGATGAATAAGAAAAAAGAGATAGAGATACTTGCACCGGCAGGCTCTGTAGATAGAATGAAGGCTGCATTTGCAGGAGGTGCAGATGCCTGTTATATAGGTGGAAAATATTTTGGAGCCAGAGCCTATGCCGATAATCCCGAAGAAAAAAAAAGCTTGTAGAAGCTATATATTATGCCCATGTACATGATAAAAAACTTTATATGACCATCAATACCCTTATCAAAGAAGAGGAAATGAAAGGGCTTTATAACTATGTCCTTCCTTACTACAAGGCAGGGATAGATGCCATACTGGTACAGGATTTAGGAGTGTTAAAGTTTCTTCATGAGAATTTTCCGGAGCTGACTTTACATGCAAGTACCCAGATGACGGTATGTGATACAGGGATAGTAAACTTGCTTAAAAAATTTGATGTTCAAAGGTTAGTTCTCTCCAGAGAATTATCTTTAGCTGAGGTAACTGCATTTAAAAAAGAAGAAATTGAGATAGAGTGCTTCGTTCATGGGGCACTCTGTGTCTGTTATTCAGGACAATGTCTTATGTCTGCCATGAATGGTGGAAGAAGCGGTAACAGGGGAAGCTGTGCAGGCCCATGTCGTATGAGCTACAATCTCTATGCAGGAGATAATTTAAATGGAATTAAACCGGCAGGAAGTTTGGAAGCAAAACCATATTTATTAAGCCCTAAAGATATATGTGCCTAGATCTGATACCGGATATGGCAGAAGCCGGAATAGACTCTTTTAAGATTGAAGGAAGGATGAAACGACCTGAATATGCAGCACTTACGGCATATCTATATAGAAAATGGACAGATATTTACCTGGCTTATGGTAAAGAATACTTTAACTCAGAAAAATCAAGGAAAGAAAGAAATTCAGATATAGAAAAACTTTCCGATATATATAACAGAGGAAGCTTTACAAAAGGCTATCTGGTTAATCACAATGGATTGGAAATGATGGCAAATACCAGACCTAACCATAATGGAGTATTTGTTGGTAGTGTAAAAAAAGTTATAACAAATGGCAAGAAAAACGTAATGATCATAAATTCTACAAAAGAGCTTAATGCACATGATGTAGTTGAAATAAGAGCAGATAACAGTCCGACAGAACCGGTTTATGAATTTACTCTTAAAGATGGCAAGAGAATGGGGGAGAGTTTTGAAGCCAATTTTACCAAAGGGCTTCCTGTGGTAGCAGGACTCTCAGTGTATAGAACCAGAAATGAGAAGCTTCTTACCGGTATAGCTGGAGATATTATATTAAAACCGCTTAAAAAGAAGATTAAAGCAAGCTTTTATGCTGAACCAGGCAATGTAATTATGCTGACACTTTTTACCGGAGATACAAGTGTATCAGTAACCGGAACTGTCTGTCTTAAAGCAGATAACAGACCAATAACAGAAGAAAGAGTACGTGAGGGACTGTTAAAGCTTGGAGATACTGAGTTCATTATGGATAGAACTGATATTGAAATCATTTTAGTGGGAGAAGTTTTTTTCCCTATGTCTGCACTTAACGAACTTAGAAGAAAGGCTTGCGATACTCTGTATGAAGCACTTACAGAAAGATATAAAAATACAGACAATCTGCCCTTAGAAGATATAGCTGAAGTATTTCCAAAACCTGATTTTAATCCTTCATATGAACTTATGGTATCTTCAATGCCGCAACTTATAAGTATTTTAGAAATGACAAAGGATTGTAAGAACAGGACTGAAGTCATTATTAATATTGAACTTTTTGGACTAAATAATCTTATTGATGGTCTGGATTTGATTGAAAATGATGGCAGAAAGGCATATTTGCGGCTTCCTGAAATATTCAGAAGAATAACGAAGAAAAAAATATACAAGGTATTTTCTGGAAAAATAAGAATGGCTTTGATATTCTTTTTGAGAATAAAAAGGATTTGTAGTAAGAAATCTTGAGGAAATATCTTTTGTACAACAAATGATAGATGCCTCTGATTCTCCACTTGAAATGATAGCTGATACTAATCTATATACATTTAATTCTAAAGCAGTAGAAAGCCTGGCTGATTTTGATATTTACCACTATACAGCAAGTCTTGAACAAAGTATACGAGAAGCAGAGCTTGTTAGAAATAATATAAAAGTTCAATCTAAGCTTTCCCTGGTTGTATATGGCAGAGAAGAGCTTATGGTTATGACACAGTGTCAGTGGAAAAAAATAAAAGGATTCTGCGTAAAAAGAATTAAAGAAGGGACAAAAACCACTTCCGGATATTCTTTATATAGAAAACAAAAATAAATCTGATGGTGTCAGGGCAAATTCCCTGTAGTAAAGGATTGTGAAAGCTGTACAAACTACATTTATCGAGATGTGCCACTTAATCTGTTTGATAAAATGGATGAAATAAAAGAACTTGCACCAGATTTTTAAGATTAGACTTTTTCTTTTTGAAACGGAAACAGAGGTAAGAGAGGTAATTAAGTTTGCAAAGTTTAGTAAGTGAAATATCTAAGTATATAATTATCATAATTACAGCTATTTATGCCTATTTAGGTTTTTATAGGCTTTATTAATGATGATAGAAGCGTGATGGAGATATATTTTTTTCCAGCCGGTATTAATTCTTATGTTTCATTTTACAGGATTTTTTTATGTATATTTTTAAAAACTCCTCAAGCTAAGGTTCTGGCACTATATTTTGCACAGGTTCTTTTGTTTGTAGTATCAACTTTCTTATATAGAATTTTTTTATAAAAAAATTGTTTTAAAAAGCTTGTTTTTCATATGCAGTTTCTTATAGCTGTAGGCTTTGTGTTTGTAACAAGGCTAAAATATATCTGGGGAGTCAAGCAGACTATATTTGTAGCAATGGCTTTAACTGCCTGTCTAATATTGCCATTTTTAATCAAGAAAATGGTAATGCTAAGAAATATGGGCTACCTCTATGCTGCTACAGGCATAGGTGCCCTGGCTTATGTATATTTAAAGGCAAAGGTACAGTATGGAGCTAAAAACTGGATAAAAATCTTCGGAATAAGTATTCAGCCCTCTGAATTTGTAAAAATTCTTTTAATATTTATGATTGCTTCACTTTTCTACGTGAGTAGAACTTTAAAACAAGTGATAATTACAACATCTTTAACAGCAATTATGGTTCTTTTACTGGTATTAAGCAGAGACTTAGGTGGAGCCATGCTATACTTTACTACATTTGTAGTCATGACATATTTTGCAACAGGAAGTATTAAACTGCTTGGCCTCTTCACAGGAGGAGGCATAGTATCAGCAGTTGCAGGCTACTATTTATTTTCACATGTAAGGGTCAGGGTACAGGCTTTTGTGGATCCCTGGAAATACATCGACGATAAGGGATACCAGGTAACCCAGTCTCTTTTTGGCATAGGTAACGGTGGTTGGTTTGGCTTTGGCCTTGGAGGTGGTTCACCAAAAAATACTCCTGTTGTAGAAAGTGATTTTATCTTTTCAGGACTTTGTGAGGAACTTGGACTGCTTTTTGGATTTTGTCTGATTTTAATCTATCTTTGTACAATTATAGCATTTATATTACTTGCCTGGCGAACCAGGAATCAGTTTCACCAGATGGTATCCATAGGCTGTGCAACTATGTACTCTTTTCAGACCTTTTTGTCCATAGGAGGAACTGTAAAATTTATTCCATCTACAGGAGTCACCCTTCCTCTTGTAAGCCAGGGAGGAAGTTCTATTATAAGCACTATAGTTATATTCGGTGTGATTCAGGGACTGTATATAGCCGGTAATAAAAAGATAGAAAATAGTGAAGAAATAGTAACTAAACCTATCAAAAAGCCTGTTGGACTTACCTATCTTATAATCGGACTTTTTGTAGTCATGGTTGGTTATCTTACTTATTTTGAGTTTCAGACAGCACCAAAGATAATGAACAATGCTTATAATAAAAGAACAGATATATATGCAGCTTTGTATCAAGAGGAAAGATACTTTCTTCAGATGGTGATGTGCTTGCATACACAAGGGAAGAAGGTAAAAAAAGCGTCAGAGTCTATCCTTATGGCAATATGTACAGCCATATTGTAGGTAGAAATGAATCTGGTAAGACAGGTATAGAGGCAATTATGAATTATCAACTCCTTACTTCAAATGACAATGTAATAAACAGAGTTGTTGAAAGACTCAGCCAGGTGAAGAATAAGGGTGATAATGTAGTTACAACTATAGACAGCAAGCTTCAAAAATCACTCAATAATGCGCTTGATGGCTTTCATGGAGCCGGTGTTATACTGGAGCCTGAGACAGGACGAGTGCTTGCCATGGTATCAAAACCTGATTATGATCCGAACACAGTACTTGCTGACTGGGAAAAGCTTTCAGTTCTTCCTGAAAAAGATGCAAAACTTGTAAACAGAGCTACAAACGGGCTTTATCCTCCAGGTTCTACATTTAAGGTAATCACTGCACTTGAGTATATAAATGAAAATAAAAACTATGATAAGTTTAATTTCGACTGTAAGGGCATTTTTACTACAAGCGGAGAGAGTATTGTCTGCTTTGACAAAACAAAACATGGTAAAGAAGACCTGAAAACAGCTTTTGCAAAATCCTGCAATGGTGCATTTGCAAGCATTGAATCGGACTTAATAAAAATAAATATATGAAGTTGGCAGAGAAATTTCTATTTAATAAAGAACTTCCTTTTGCACTTACAACTTCAAAAAGCAGCTTTGTACTTAATTCAGATTCTAAACTTGAAGAAGTCATGCAGACTGCTATAGGGCAGGGAAAGACTCAGATTACTCCGCTTCATAATGCCATGATTGCTTCTGCTATAGCTAACAATGGCGTGCTTATGAAACCTTATACTGTTGAAAAAATAACAACTTATGATGAAAAAAGAATCATAAAAGAATATAAAGCTGAAAAAGTAGGAAGGCTTTGCTCCAAGAAAAAATCTGAGACTCTTAAAAGCTTTATGAGAGCTGTAGTTACTGAAGGTACAGCAAGGAAGCTCTCTTGGCTTGGTTACAATATTTATGGAAAGACCGGAACTGCTGAATATCAGAAAACAGATGGAACTAAGGGAGACCATTCCTGGTTTATGGGTTTTGGTGAAAAGAACGGAAAGAAGATAGCTATAAGTGTAGTAGTTGAAGGAGAGGGAAGAGGAAATTATTCGGGAGCAGATGTAGTAAGCAAGGTATTTGCAGGCTGGAAGTAATTTGTAAATTCAAATTATTCACGCCATAGGTCACAGACCTCTTTGATTATATGTTATATTGATATGGGCAATGTCGGTCTGTGACTATGGGGGTTATTACCAAGCACCTTCTAAAACACATAATTCCAAGCCTTCGGCTTGATTATGTGTTTCCGAAGTTGCTTCGTGAATAATTTGAATTTAAAATAAAAAATACAGGAGATGGGACTTGAACCCACATGATATTGCTATCGTCAGATTTTGAGTCTGATGCGTCTACCATTCCGCCACTCCTGCAAAACAAAAAAATATTCTAGCACAGATTTTTAAAATATTCAAGTGCTTATAAAAATTTTTGCATAAATCATTAAAATATGTTAAACTTAGTAGATTTAATAAATGGAGGAAGCACATATGAAATGGCTTAAATATACCTTAGAAACTACAACCAAAGCCACTGACTTACTAATTGATATGCTCGGTGAACTTGGTATATACGGAGTGGAGATTATAGATAAAGTACCTCTTACAGAGTCTGAAAAGAAACAGATGTACGTAGATATCCTTCCTGAAAGTGAACCGGATGATGGAAGTGCTGAGCTTGTATTTTACCTTAGCGATGGTGCTCCGGATGAAAATGCAACTGCATTATACAATAGTGGAACAGGTATTGAGAATATTGCAACCTTTTATTCTGATGAATTGATTGAGAAAATCAGGGAAGGAATTGGAGAAGTATCTAATTTTGTAGATATCGGAAGCGGTGCAATATATATTTCAGAAACTGATGATGTGGACTGGCAGGATAAGTGGAAGGATTATTTCCATACCTTCAGAATTGGAGAAAACATTGTTATAACTCCTACCTGGGAAGAAAATGCCGAGGTAAAAGAAGGCGATATAGTTATAAAAATTGATCCGGGCATAGCTTTTGGTACAGGAACACATGAAACCACAAGACTTTGTGTAGAAGAACTTCAAAAATATGTAAATAGAGACTCTGAAATCCTTGATGTAGGCTGTGGAAGTGCAATACTGACAATAGCTGCACTTAAGCTCGGTGCCAAATGGGCATGTGCTTTAGATATAGATCCTGTGGCAGTAAAAGCGGCTAAAGAAAATCTTGAAATTAATGACATTACAGAGAACATTGCGAGACTCGAAGTGGGTAATCTGCTTGAAGATAATGGACTTTGTAATGAACTTTACAATAAACAGTACAATATAGTTGTTGCCAATATACTTGCTCCAGTATTAGTTCCTCTTACCCCCGTTATAGTGCCTGCACTTAAAGAGGGTGGATATTACATTTGTTCGGGTATAGTTAAAGAACTGTCAGATACAGTTATAGATGCCATAGAGAAAGCAGGACTTAAGCTTGTATCAAATACCTGTGATAATGACTGGGTCTGTCTTGTAGCGAGGAAATAAGATGTCAAATTTTTTTTATAGACAGCGGCAATATAGACGGTGAAAATGCCTATGTTACCGGAAGTGATGTAAACCATATTAAAAATGTGCTCAGAATGAAGGAAAGTGACGAGATAAAATTGTCCGCAGGGGATGGACTGCTTTATACTGCTGTAATCAGCGAATTTTTACCCGACAGAATAGTATGCAGAATTATAGATTGTGAAGGCGGTAAGTCTGAGCTTCCTGCTAAGATTGTACTTTTTCAGGGCCTGCCCAAAAAAGACAAGATGGAACTTATTATCCAAAAGGCGGTAGAGCTTGGAGTGTCTGAAATTGTACCCGTAATGATGAAGAGGACTATAGTTAAGCTTGAAGATAATAAAAAAGAGCAGAAAAAGCTTGAAAGATGGCGTACCATATCCCTTACTGCAGCCAAGCAGTCAGGAAGGGCTATAGTGCCTGAAGTATCTGATTTTATTACCTTTAATGAAGCAGTTAAAAGAGCCCGAAGTCTTGAATATAACCTTATTCCATATGAAAATGAAAAAGGCATGGATAAGGCTCGTGAACTTATTAAAGAACTTAAGAATAAAAAAAGTATAGGTATTTTCATTGGGCCTGAGGGAGGAATTGCAGAGGATGAGCTTGAACTTGCGATAAACGCAGGAGCAAAGCCTATAAGCCTCGGAAACAGGATACTTAGGACTGAAACAGCAGGACTTGCTTTGGTTTCTGTAATTGCTTTTGAGATAGATGTATAGGAGAAAAGATATAAAATGGAGTGTTATTTAGATAATGCGGCTACTACAAGACCGCTTGACAATGTAATTGATATAATGAATGAAACTATGAAGATTTCTTATGCCAATCCTTCATCAAAACATATAAAGGGATTTGAGGCTGAACGCTTTGTAGAAGAAGCCAGAGAGAAGATAGCAAAGACTCTTAAAGCTAAAAAAAGTGAGATTATCTTTACCTCCTGCGGTACAGAATCAAATAACCAGGCTATTATTATGGGAGCTGCAACCAGAAAACGCTATGGAAATAAGATAGTAACCACCTGTTTTGAGCATGCTTCTGTGTATCAATCGATGGAAGTGCTTGCCAAAGAAGGCTATGATATAACCTATCTGCCTGTGGATAAGCTTGGGCATATAAAAGATGAAGATTTGCTTAATGCCATAGATAATGAAACCATAATGCTTTCGTTTATGCTTGTTAATAATGAAATAGGGGCTTTAGCAGATGCAGAACATATTATTAAGCTTGCACGTGAAAAGAATCCTGATATTTTAATTCATATAGATGCTATTCAGGGATATGGTAAATTTGAAATAAATACAAAAAAACTCGGTGCAGATTTTATCTCCGTAAGCGGACATAAGTTCCACGCTCCTAAAGGGATAGGATTTCTTTATGTGAGGGATGGAGTACGTATTACTCCGTATATAGTTGGAGGCGGTCAGCAGAAAAATTTACGTTCAGGCACCTTAAATGTACCTGGAATTGCAGCTATCGGAGCAGCGGCTGAAAGTATGTACACAAACCATAAGGAAAAGATAGATAAGCTTTACGGTATAAAAGAAAAGTTTGTAAGAGATTTACTGGAAGCTTTCCAGACTGTACTATAAATGGAGTTGATATTACAGGAGATTTAGCTGCAAATATTAGAGAAACAGCACCTCAAATTGTAAGCGTAAGCTTTAAGAATGTGAAAGCTGAGGTACTTTTACATGCTTTGGAAGAAAAAGGGATTTATGTATCTTCAGGTTCAGCCTGCTCATCCCATCACCCTGACTATAGCGGAACTCTTAAGGGGATAGGGCTTGATGAAGCTTTGCTTGATTCTACCCTCAGATTTAGCTTTGGTATGTTTACGGAACAGGAAATGACAGATTATGCTATAGAAATGCTTAAGGAATTAGTTCCAACACTTTCAAAATATAGGAGAAGATAATGTTTGAATATAGAGCTTTTTTGATAAAATATGCAGAAATTGGAGTTAAAGGAAAGAATCGTTATCTCTTTGAAGATGCTCTTGTAGGACAGATTGCTAACAGTCTTAAGAAAATAGAAGGTAACTACAAGGTTTATAAACAGCCGGGGCGTGTTTTTGTAGAAGCAGGCAAAGGAGAGATTGACTATGAAGGTGCTCTTGATGCCCTTAAAAGGGTAATGGGCGTGCTTCACATCTGCCCTGTGTATATTGCGGAAACAACTGATTTGGATAAAGCCTATGAAGAGGCAGTAAATTATATAGGAGAATGTTATCCTGCAGAGAACTTTACTTTTAAGGTAATGGCAAAGCGCAGTAATAAGAAAATGCCTAAGACTTCTCCTGAGATTTCAGCTGAAATAGGTGGACTTATACTTGAGAAATATGGTGACAGACTTACTGTAGATGTGAAAAATCCCGATAAATTTATAACAATCGAATTTAGGGATAAGGCATATATTTACTCCGAGACTATCAAGGGAGAAGGCGGTATGCCTATAGGTACGGCAGGTAAGGCTATGTGTCTGCTTTCAGGCGGTATAGACAGCCCTGTTGCAGCTTATATGATGGCCAGGCGTGGAGTTAAGGTAGAAGCTGTTTATTTCCATGCACCTCCTTATACCAGTGAGAGAGCAAAACAAAAGGTGGTTGATCTTGCAAGGCTCACAGCCAGATATGCAGGAAATATAAAGCTTTATGTGGTTAATTTTACAGATATTCAGCTTGCAATCTATGAAAAATGCCCGCATGACGAGCTTACTATAATAATGCGAAGATATATGATGAAAATTGCTGAAGATTTAGCTAAAAAAGATGAATGCTTCGGTCTTGTGACAGGAGAGAGCATAGGACAGGTGGCAAGTCAGACCATGCAAAGTCTTCTTACCACAAATGCAGTCTGCGAGCTTCCTGTATACCGCCCTGTTATCTGTTTTGATAAGCAGGATATTATAAATATTTCGCAGAGAATAGGTACATTCGAGACATCCATCCTTCCTTTTGAGGATTGCTGTACCATCTTTGTAGCAGAACATCCGGTAACCAAACCATTGCTTTCAAAAATTGAAAAAGATGAGAAAAAGCTTGATGATGTTATTGATGAGTTATATAAAAAGACAATGGAAAGTATTGAAGTTATAAACTGCGAACCTATGGAAGTTGAATAATATTAACCCGGAGTAAGAAAAAAGAAAGCCCACTTTCAAAAAAGAAGGTGGGCGATAACTAATAGCAGATTATTCTACTATAAAAGGCTTGAGTGCATTAACAATGTTGTCTGCCTGTGCATCATTGTGGATATTAAGATCAATTGGCTTTGAAAGGTCGAGACTGAAAATACCCATAATTGATTTAGCATCAATTACATATCTTCCTGAAACAAGGTCAAAATCTGAATCAAACTTTGTCACCTCATTTACAAATGCCTTTACCTTGTCGATAGAGTTTAAGGAAATCTTAACTGACTTCATTTTTAATCCTCCTCCTTATTGAATTTTATTGCTATATACATCTAAATGATACGGTTTAGATGACAAAAAGTCAATATGCATATTAAATAAAAAGGAAATACAAAAACTGTGAAAATCAACGATAATTATAAATCTGTAGCATTTTTAAGTCTCGGTTGTAAGGTAAATGCCTACGAAACCGAGTCAATGAAAGAAATGTTTAAGAATGCTAATTATGAAATCAGACAATTTAACGAAGCAGCTGACATTTACATAGTAAATACCTGTACTGTTACTAATATAGCTGACAGAAAGTCCAGACAGATGTTACATAGGGCAAAAAAGCTTAACCCTGAAGCAGTAGTTGTTGCAGTAGGCTGTTATGTGCAGGCACCCCAGTCAAAGCTTGAGGAGGATGATTTGGTAGATATCCTTGTTGGTACAAGAGGCAAGTCCTCTGTATTAAGTCTTGTTGAGGAATATATAAGAAGCGAAAAAACAAGGGATTTTAAGCATAGTGTGATAAAATCAGGAGAAGAGAATAAGGATTGGAGTTATGACAATACAGAAGTAAATGATGCCGGTGGAAAAAACCGTGCAAATATTAAAATTCAGGACGGCTGTGACCAGTTCTGTACCTACTGTATTATTCCTTTTGTAAGAGGGCGGATAAGAAGCAGAGATATGGAAAGTATAGTCGAAGAAACTGAAAGGCTTGCTAGAGCAGGTTTTAAAGAAATGGTGCTTACCGGTATTCATATAGGCTCTTATGGCAGGGATATAGACGGTGAGAGTAAAATGCTAGAACTGCTTACTAAATTAAATAATGTAGAAGGTGATTTTAGAATACGCTTAGGTTCTGTAGAACCAAGGCTTATTACAGAAGAATTTCTTGAAGGACTGGTTAAGCTAAAAAAAGTTTGTCCTCATTTTCACCTTTCACTTCAAAGCGGCTCTACTACTGTGCTTAAACGTATGAACAGACATTACAGTGCAGAGGAATATCTGAATTCGGTAAAATTACTTAAAAAATATTATGACAGACCGGGAATTACAACTGATATTATAGTCGGTTTTCCAGGAGAAACTGATGAGGAATTTGAGGAAACCGTTGCTTTTGTAAAAGAAGTAGGTTTCTTAAAAGTACATGTCTTTCCTTATTCTAAAAGAGAGGGTACTTATGCAGCCAGGATGAAGGAGCAGGTTACACCTGAAATAAAGAAAAATAGGGAAGACATACTTATTAAGGTGTGTGAAGAAGTATCAGAAAAATACCTTGAAAGCTTTAACGGAGATATGGAACAGGTGTTGCTTGAAGAAGAAATCAAAGGAAGAGAAGACTATGTTATGGCTCACAGTACAAGATATATTGAAGTCGCTGTTCCTAAGTTGCTTCTTTCAGGACGTGAAAATGCAGATAAAGAGTTCCTTAATGTTAAGGGACTGATGCTTTCAGATGCTTCGGATGGTGCACTTAAAGATATGATGATAGCAAGAGAGATATAGAAAAGAGGAAGTCATGTTAAAAGAACAGTATTTAAAAATGGGAATTAGTGAGAAGGTTTTTAATTTTTGTGAAAATATTTGTGTAGAACTCACCGATAGATTCAAAAAGGTTGATGAAATAGCTGAGATAAATCAATTGAAGGTGCTTAAGGCAATGCAGAAAAATAAAGTTTCCGATATTCATTTTGCCGCAAGTAGCGGATATGGCTATAACGACATAGGCAGGGAAACTCTTGAAGCGGTTTATGCAGATGTATTTCATACAGAAACAGCCCTTGTAAGACCGGCTATATTATGTGGAACCCATGCCCTTACTGTAGCTCTTTTCGGGAATCTAAGACCCGGTGATGAGATACTTTCACCTGTTGGCAAGCCTTATGATACCTTGGACGGCGTAATAGGAATAACCCCCACTGACGGCTCATTAGCTGAATACGGTGTAACTTACAGTCAGGTGGATTTACTTCCTGATTTTTCCTTTGATTATGATGGGATAAAGGCTGCCATAAACGAAAAAACAAAACTTGTAACTATCCAGCGTTCAAAAGGTTACGATGTGCGCCCTACATTTTCAGTAGAAAAAATAGGAGAGCTTATAAGCTTTATTAAAAAGATAAAGCCTGAAGTAATCTGTATGGTGGATAACTGCTACGGTGAATTTGTGGAGGAGCTTGAGCCGTCGGATGTAGGGGCTGATATGGTAGTAGGCTCACTTATCAAGAATCCGGGCGGCGGACTTGCTCCTATAGGCGGTTACATAGCAGGTAAAGAAAAATATGTGGACATGGCTTCATACCGTATGTCCTGCCCGGGGCTTGGCAAGGAAATAGGGGCTACTCTCGGACTTAATCAATCCTTTTATCAGGGTTTATTTATGGCACCTACAGTTACGGCAGGGGCTGTTAAGGGAGCAATTTTTGCTGCAAATGTATATGAGAGACTTGGTTTTGATGTACTTCCAAACAGTAAAGAAGACAGATATGACATAATTCAGGCAGTTTCCCTGAAGTCAGGTGACAGGCTTAAGGCTTTTTGTGAGGGCATACAGGCGGCTGCTCCTGTAGACAGTTTTGTAACTCCAGAGCCTTGGGATATGCCGGGATATAATGATCGGTGATTATGGCAGCCGGAGCCTTTGTACAGGGCTCGTCAATAGAACTTTCCGCTGACGGGCCAATGCGTGAGCCTTATGCGGCATATTTTCAAGGAGGGCTTACTTTCAGCCATGCAAAATTTGGTATAATGATGAGCTTACAGAAAATATTTGAAAAAGGACTGGTTGAGCTTTAATTATTTCGGTAATATACTTTCTTATGCATATAAATAGTTAAAAATTTATAAAAAAATAGTACAAAAAAACATATAAAATATTGTATAATTAGAACAGGAATTTTTTTATGAAAAAAAGTATAATAAATTTGAAAAAAAGGCTATCTGACTTACAGAAAAATAAATTATTCTTAAAATGTAGCCTTAAATGTACTGGCAGCAGTTATTATTTTTATTGCCGGACTTTTACTAAATAAAATGCAGCCTAGAAATATATTTTCAGTTTTAGCTTTGCTTTTTGTGCTTCCCGTGGGAAGAAGTCTGGCTACATATTTTATTCTTTTGCCATATAAAGAAATGAAAGGTGAGAACTTAGTTAAGGCTGAGGAGAATATAGACGGTAAAGGCATTTTGCTATATTCACCGGTATTTACTTCAGCAGAAAATGTAATGCACCTTGACCTTATAGCTGTATTTAAGGGGAGAATATTAGGCTACAAGGAAAAAGCAGGGAAATCTGTCAGAAATGAATATGATTATAAGAAAAAAACTGATGCAGCCAAAGCTTATATAGATAAACATTTAAAAAAATCGTGGAAGGGGGGATAATATAGTTGTTTTTGATGACATAGATAAGTTTATCAAAGCATTTCCGGAAAATAAGCTATCAGAGGGGGAAATGTCTGAGATAAGGAGCTTTGTGGAGAGCATGGAGTATTTTGTAGTGTAGTAACTTAAAGTGAAAAGGGGGAAAAGTTATGAGTATTAAGAGAATATGTAAAACAGGTTTGATGTTGTTTTTATTTGCTATGGTGCTTAATTTATTTTCGTTAAAGTCTATCATAGTAAAAGCTGATACTGTCGCTGAACATGAAGTTTTTTCAAATGCGGAAGTTAAAGAAAGAATAGCTGAGATAAAGGATTATTATTACAATAAGAGAGATGAGCTCACTGTTAAAAAAGCAGTGTTCAAACATTGGTCTTTTGATGGTGGAAAGGCAAATTTTAACTATTATCTTGATGATGATGAATTAATGTTTGCTTACGGCAAGAGCAAAAATACCGAGTATCGCCTTTACTTCAAAGATAACCAGCTGATTCAACTTCTTGTAGATAAAAAGGGTGAAAAACGCAAGACATATACGCAGTTGTATAAAAAGCTTGATACATCTTCTTATAACGAAACCCTCAGTCTTTATATGGAATTTGAGGATTTCTCTTTAATAAGGCTGGATGATATTGTACCAAAGACTTCAAAAACAGTTACCGGAGAGAGGGTATTTATCACAGGTATTTCAAATAAGAGTCTGACTTATCATTTGGGACATGGCTGTGGAAAGGATATGTCCATAAGATCGCTTTATCCTGAACCATACACAGTAAGAATGACTAAAAATGTAAAAATAAAGGATTATACTTCAGACCCTGCAAAACCTGAATTACGTTCTGTTAAGTGGCTTAAAGAAAGAATCGGAGATTATCTGGATGTTTGCAATCTCATAACAAAAAATGGGAAATTGATTGCTATCGAAATTCCGTATGAGTCTTAGTCTACAAATACATTAAAAATTCATCTGTGTATAAGTTTAGAAAATTTTTTTCAGAATAAAAGCTTGCTGATGAATTTTCAAGAAAAAGATAGGACAAAGTCTGAAGAATTGGTATATATTACCAATATTTCAAATAGGAAAAATTACCTATAATACAGGAATTATGTATGGTCCGGGGAGCAATGTATTTATGCTTAGATTCAGCTTCATATACTGCAAAATTAGACAGTAAAGTACAGGTAATAGATTATTCTGAATCTCCTTACAACCCTCGAAACACACTCTATTAAATGGCTTATCAATGATTTTGCTAAAAACTAAATCAGATTTTTGTCCTTTGCAATATTATTGTAGAAAATGGTAAAAATCATAAAGATTGTACTACCTTGTCTTGCATAATATAATATCTTTTAACAATGAGGGGGTAAAGATATGTTAAAAAGAACGATTAAAATTAGCTTAATGGTATTATTTTTTTGATGGTGGTTTCTGTTTTTCATACCGGCTAAAATTACACAGTCTGAAACATTTAATAATCATAAAAGTATTTACACAGAAAATAGTTGATAGGAGAATAGCTGAAATTAGAAATTATTATTATAAGCATCCTAAAAACTGACAGTAAAAAAGACAATTTATGACCGTACATATATTAAAGAGAAAATTAATTTTTAATTACTATCTTAAGGGAAATGACCCGATGTTTGCCTATGGAACAAGTACGGGTAAAGAATATCGCCTATATTTTTATAAGAATCAGCTCATTCGGATGCTAGTTGATGAAAAGGGGAAGGGCAGGGTTACTTATGACCAACTGTATAAGCACTCTGTTTTTGATTATCCCGAGGGAGAGGTTAACGACTACATAGATTTTGAAAAATTTTTCAAAATTAAATATGCCTCTCTTTATAAGAAAACTTCGGTTAAAACATTGGATGAGTATGTGTTTATTACGGATATATCAGCTACAGATTTAACTTATCATACAGGTAAAACAAGCGACTCTGATGGCTGTATTTGGACATTGGATACTAAGGCATATATCGCTAAACTCGGTAAAAATGTAAAGGTTTTAGATGGTTCTCTCAGTCCGGATAAAATTGAGAAAAGATCACTGAACTGGTTAAGATCTAATCTGACACCTGGTGGATGCCTGGAAGCTCGTGTTAAAGTAAAAAACGGTAAAGTTGTAGAAATAGAAATACCATATCAGCCATAAATTAACCCAAATTTTGGGTAAGATTTAATCAATGTAAAAGTAAAAAGGTAACCAATAAATGATATTACTTAAAATAAAGCATATAGATGCCGGAGGGAGACTTGATAAATATCTGCTAAAGTTCTTAAAAGATGCTCCCGCAAGTTTCATTTACAAGATGCTTAGAAAGAAAAATATAGTACTAAACGGCAAGAAAGCTGCCGGAAATGAATTCTTAAAAGAAAATGATGAAGTCAAACTTTTCCTTGCAGATGAGACCATAGTCAAATTTGGAGGAAAAGTGACTTTGTCACAGACTGCTGACAGGGAATATGTTGCTACTGCCGAGGATAGTATTGAAAGTAGTAGTGACGATTCCCTGTATAATTTCTTAAAATCCCTTAAATGGGAATTTGATGAACCAAAGGTCATATATGAGGACAGGGATATTATTATACTTAATAAGCCTGTGAATGTGCTTTCCCAGATAGCAAAAAGAGGTGATATTTCTATGAATGAATGGCTTATAAGCTATTTAATAAATTCAGAAAGCCTCACAGCAGAAGATATGCTTACTGTTAAGCCTGCAGTTGTAAATAGGCTTGATAGAAATACAAGTGGAATTATACTTGCCGGAAAGACGCTTACAGGGCTTAGATTTCTTTCAGATATTATTAAAGCCAGAACGCTTAAAAAGTATTATCTGACCATAGTTAAGGGAGAGGTGCTCAAGAATTTTACTGCTGAAGCCTATCTTCTAAAAAATGATAATCATAATACAGTTAAAATATATCAAGATAAGGTAGAGGGAGCAGACTATATAAAGACAGCTTATGAAGTTTTAGAGGTAAAAGGCGGACATAGTCTGCTTAAAGTAGAACTTATTACCGGAAAAAGCCATCAGATTAGAGCACATTTATCTTTCCTCGGATATCCTGTGATAGGAGATGGCAAGTATGGTCTTAAATCTGAAAATACAGGCTATAGGAGAATGGGACTTAACAGCCAGTTTTTACATTCTTATGAAATTCAGTTTCCTAAGCTTGAAGGTGAATTTGCATATTTGAGTGGTAAAAAATTCAATGCTAAACTTCCTGAAAGGCTTGAAAAGGTTTCAAATAAGCTTGGGTTTAATATTTAATTTCATTCTTGATTAAATAACAGTTTATCCCTCTAAAGCATTAACGTTTTAGAGAGTTAAATTAAAACTTACTGATAGTATACCGTATCAAAAATATTAATATCCGATACAAGCTTGTATTCAAGAGAATTTACTGTTATTTTTACTGTATAATAATTCAAAAAGGAGATTATATGCCGTCTTGAATTCCAGAGGTCTTAGAGGTTCATTGCTTGAAACTCTTATAAATATGACAAATGATAAGTACAGAGAACAAGGGCTTGCACTTGTCCAGAAAGTACCGACTCCGATTACCCCTGTAAATATAAATGATAAAGGGCAGATTACCCTTGCGTATTTTGACAGTAAGAGTACAGTAGACTATATAGGTGTGGTACAGGGGGTTCCAGTCTGTTTTGATGCGAAAGAGTGCAATAAACCAACTTTTCCACTTCAAAATATCCATGAGCATCAGGTGAAATTTATGGAAGATTTTGAATCCCAAGACGGAATAGCCTTTATGATAATTTATTTTTCGGATACTGATGAATATTACTATTCACCTTTTAAGGAAATTCAAAAATACTGGAACAGGGCTGTAAATGGTGGTAGAAAGAGTATTAAAAGAGAAGAATTTACAGAAGGATATTATCTGGATATTACAGGAAAGACTACTGTACCTTATCTGGAAGGAATAAGTAAAGATTTAGAAAGCAGAGAAAGTTAAACAGGTGTTTGACAGAATTAAGTTTTAGGTGTAGAATGAGCTGGTAAAATTTAATAAGAATATAAGGGAGCTATAATTGCTGAGAGGCAGTTCTGAAATGGACTGTGACCTTCATACCTGATTTGGATAATGCCAACGTAGGAAATATAAGTCTGTATTTTAAAATATGGGCAGGTAATACTGTGGTGTTACCTGCTTTTTTTGTTGAGAAAGAGTGGTAAATAATGAAAAATATAAAAGCCATTGGTACATATAATATCTAATGAAGTAACTCTGAATAATGTTGTAAATGTAATACTTGGGGCAGGTGGAAGAGCTATATGTGCAACTGCTGTTGAAGAAATACTTGAAATTACATCAAATTCTAAAGCTCTTATATTAAATACAGGTATGCCAGGCAAAGAAAAGCTTAAGGCAATGCTTATAGCAGGAAGAAGAGCAAATGAAATTGGAATCCCTGTAGTGCTTGATCCTGTAGGAGTTGGCGCTTCGGCATTTAGGCGCAATATTGTAAATGAACTGCTTGAGAATATTTCATTTACCTGTATAAAGGGCAATAAGTCAGAGATTGCAGAGCTTTGTGGGGTTCAATCTGCATCTGTGGGAGTTGATAGTAATATAACAGAGATTAATCACAAAGTTCTAAAGCTATTATCCGACAGAACAGGGGCAATTATAGCAGCTACAGGGGAGGTGAATGTAATAGCAGACCCAAATACTATAACCGAAATACCCGGAGGAAGCAAACTGCTTAGGAGAATAACAGGAAGTGGCTGTATGTTAACCGGTATAATAGGTGTATATTTGGCTGAGGAAAATAATTATAAGGAAACTGTTGTATCGGCATTTAGATATTTTAATGCTGCGGCAAAACAGGCTGAAGTTGATATGATGGCTAAAGAACAAAAGGGGACAGGAACTTATTTAATCAATCTTTTAGATAGACTAAGTGAAAGGAACAGGTAAGATTGTGAAAATATCAGAAGATACATTTAAGTTATATGGAATTATAGGTACATATAAAGAAGGGGATATTGATAAATATATTGAAACCATCTGCACTAAGGTAGAATCTGCTTTAGAAGGTGGTATGACCATATTACAGCTTAGAGAAAAGCATATGTTCATGAGCGATAAAATTAAGCTTGCAAGGGCAGTTAAAGAGATTTGTAATATTTATGGAGTACCTCTTATTATAAATGACAGTATAGAAGTTTGTGTTTTGTCTGAAGCTGATGGTGTGCATCTCGGTCAGTCAGATGGTTCAATCAGAGAAGCAAGAAAAGTACTGGGAAAAGATAAAATTATAGGTGGAACAGCTCATAATCTTTATGAAGCCATACAGGCTGAAAAAGAGGGGGCAAGCTATCTTGGTTCAGGTGCTGCCTTCGGTTCTGAAACTAAGTCAGATGCTGTAAAAATTGATCTTGACGAATATAATGTTATTACACGTACAGTTAAAATTCCTGTGGTTGCCATTGGAGGCATTAACTATGAAAATATTGATTTGCTTTCAGATAGGGGACTTTCCGGTATAGCTGTAATTTCAGCAATTTTTAATGGAGAACATATTAAAACATAATACGAGTTTACTTTAAAGAAAAAACTTAAAAAAACTGGTAAAAATTATTTATAAAGAAAAGGAAAGAAAAATGAAAATTTAAAAGTAAAAATTAGTGCTTACATCAATGTTTGTAGCAGTTGGAGTAGCACTTTCACCTCTTAATATTCCTTTAGGAGTATCAAAATGTTTTCCAACTCAACATATAATAAATGTTCTTCTGGCAGTATTTTTAGGCCCAGCTTATGGAGTGGGGCTGCTTTCTCTACATCTTTGATTAGAAATATTTTAGGAACAGGCACATTACTTGCCTTTCCGGGTAGTATGGCAGGTGCTTTCCTTTGTGGAATGGCATATAAATACACAAAAAAAATTTGGTTGACTTGTATAGCAGAGGTTATCGGAACCGGAATTTTAGGAGGAATTTTGGCATTCCCTGTGGCAAGCCTTATTATGGGAAAAGATGTTGCAATTTTTACCTTTGTGATTCCTTTTTTAGTAAGTACAGCCGGTGGAAGCTTAATTGCAGCCTTTCTTATAGTTACTATGGAAAAAATGAGGATTACTCATATGTTGAAGCATCAAATGGAGGTATAGGAAAATTATGAAAAGCGTACTTACGATAGCAGGAAGTGATTGCAGTGGAGGTGCAGGTATTCAAGCAGATATAAAGGCTATGCTTGCAAATGATGTATATGCCATGTCTGCCATTACAGCACTTACAGCACAGAATACTACAGGTGTAGTAGATGTGTTATCTGTAGATGCTGATTTTCTTAAAAAACAGATAGAAGCTGTATTTACAGATATACCTCCGGAAGCAGTTAAAACAGGCATGATTGCTTCAGTTGAGCAGGTGAAAGCAGTAGCTGATTTAATGAAATTATATGAAGTTGAAAACCTTGTAGTTGATCCTGTTATGATTGCTACAAGTGGAGCTGAGCTTGCTAGCAAAGATGTAGTAGAAGCGATGATAAAATATTTGTTTCCTATATCTAAGCTCATTACTCCTAACTTATCAGAGACGAATACTCTTCTTGAGATGCTTGGTGAAAAAAATATTCTTAAAGATGAAATTTCAGATTTGGATATTGAAAAAATGGCTGAAAAGCTGTCTTCAAGCTTTGACTGTAATGTACTTGTTAAGGGGGGGCACAGAAAAGAAGCTTGCGATGACTTGTTATATGAAAAAATTGGTAAAAAGACCTGGTTAAGAAGCAAAAAAATAGCCAATCCTAATACACATGGCACTGGCTGTACGCTTTCAAGTACTATAGCAGCTAACCTTGCTAAAGGATATAACTTGAGTGAAAGTGTAATTGTTGCTAAAAACTATATAAGCGAAATATTGAAATCAAATTTAAATTTAGGTAAAGGTAGTGGTCCATTGGATCATGGCTATATTTTAAGAAAGGGAAGGTAAAATGAAGAGAGAATATTGTACACAGATGGAGGCTGCAAGAAAGGGTATTGTTACCCCTGAGCTTCAAGTGGTTGCAGAAAAAGAAAATAGGAGAGTAGAAGAACTGTTACCATTGGTTGCAGAAGGCAAAATTGTAATTCCTGCAAATATTAATCATAAATGTCTGGAAGCTAATGGGGTAGGCAGTATACTAAAAACCAAAATCAATGTAAATCTTGGAATAAGCCGTGACTGTAAGGATTATGATATAGAGATGAAAAAGGTAATGCAGGCTGTCGAACTGGGAGCAGAGTCAATTATGGATCTCTCAAGTCATGGTGACACTACAGCTTTTAGAAGAAAACTGTGTGCAGAATGCCCTGCAATGATAGGAACTGTGCCTATTTATGACTCCGTTATTCATTTTAAAAGAGACTTAAAAGAACTGACTGCAAAGGATTTTTTAGATGTAATAAGGCTTCATGGAGAGGATGGAGTGGACTTTGTTACCTTGCACTGTGGAATCACAAGGAAGACCATTGAACAGATAAGAAATGGTGGAAGAAAAATGAATATAGTCAGTCGTGGTGGAAGCCTTGTATTTGCATGGATGAGCATGACTGGTGAAGAAAATCCTTTTTATGAATATTATGATGAAATAATTGAAATTTGTCGTGAATATGATATGACTATAAGCCTTGGAGATGCCTGCAGACCGGGATGTCTTGCAGATGCAACTGACGGAGTACAGATAGAGGAGTTAATTAAGCTTGGAGAACTTACGGAAAGGGCATGGAAGAGAGATGTACAGATTATGGTTGAAGGGCCTGGACATGTATCTATGGATCAAATAGCTGCCAACATGAAGATTCAGCAAACTATCTGTAAGGGAGCGCCTTTTTACGTACTGGGACCTTTAGTTACAGATATAGCACCGGGCTATGACCACATTACTTCAGCCATAGGAGGAGCTATAGCAGCTTGGTCAGGGGCAGCCTTCCTTTGCTATGTAACTCCTGCTGAGCATCTTGCTCTTCCAAATGTAGATGATGTAAGACAGGGAATAATAGCAAGTAAAATAGCTGCTCATGCAGCTGATATAGCTAAAGGAATACCGGGAGCAAGAGAGCAGGATGACAGAATGGCAAATGCAAGAAAAGTGCTTGATTGGGAGGTACAATGGGCAGAAGCGCTTGATCCTGTGACTGCAAAAGCTATAAGAGACAGCCGTTTACCAGAAGATGACCATTCTGACACTTGTAGTATGTGTGGAAAATTCTGTGCAGTAAGAAGTATGAACAAAGCTTTAGCAGGTGAAGTTATAGACATATTATGATATTGTAATTTGTATTCATTTTAACTTGAATAATCCCCATACTGTGATATTATATTAGAGGGTATTTTTAGAAAAATTATTTTTACTCAAATATGATGATTTTGGGAGATTTTAATGGCTAAGTTATATTTTCGTTATGGAGCAATGAATTGTGGTAAAACCACTGCACTGTTACAAACAGCACATAATTATTCAGAAAGTGGACAAACAGCAATAATAATCAAGCCTGCTGTAGATACAAAAATGAAGGCTTGTGTAATAAGCCGTCTTGGAATTAAGAGAGAAGTGGATTTACTTGTAAATGAAGAGCTGGACTTATTTGAATATTTTAAAAATTATGATCCAAAGCCGGATTGTATCTTGGTGGATGAGGTACAGTTTCTCACCTTTGACCAGATAGAACAGTTATATAGGGTAGCAGTAGTGCTGAATATACCGGTTATATGTTATGGGCTTAGAACTGATTTCAGAATGGATGGCTTTCCTGCCAGCTCAAGGCTGTTAGAGCTTGCCCATTCAATAACCGAGATGAAAAATGTATGTTCCTGTGGTAAAAAGGCTACCTGCAATCTTAGAATGGTAAATGGAATACCTACATTTAAAGGAAATCAGGTAGAAATAGACAATTCAGATTTTATTTCTTATAAAGCTGTATGTTCTGAGTGTTTTGAAAGACTGAAATCTTCATCAAATGCTTGACTTTAGGCATAAATGATTATATACTACTGTTATAGTCACAATTTTGTTAGACAGCAGTAGTATAGATTGATTGGGGAGTAGATTATGAGCGAACTGAGATTGCATGAAGGTGAATTAAACATTATGGAGCTTCTATGGTCTAATAAGGAGCTTGCAGCCAAGGATATTTCTAAAATTATAAAAGAATATATAGGTTGGGAGAAAAACACTACTTATACTGTAATTAAGCGTCTGATAGATAAGGGTGCTGTACAGAGAACCGATCCGGGTTTCGTCTGCAGTGCTCTTATATCACAGCGTTCAGTTCGTGAAATAGAAACAAAGAGACTTCTTGATCAGTTTTACAATGGTTCTTTGCAAACATTTATTAGTGAGTATTTAAAGAATCAAAGTCTTTCAGCGGGTGATATTGCAGAACTACAAAAGCTTGCTAAAAATTCCAGCAGAAAGTTTTAATGAAATTTAAAAATAAACTAAAAGTAGAAGAGTGCAGTCTGAGTAATATATTTCAGAACTACACTCTTTACTAAATTTAAAAAGGAGATTTTATCTCAATACTTCAAATAAGTAGTAATTAGCAGTTTTTTCATCATAGCATACATAAAGATTGCATCTATCCTCAAGTGCTCCATCCCAGGCTTTACTTTTTATGGCTGTTTCTCTGAATTTAACAGAATCATTAAGGATATTTTTCTTTAAGTCAGTTTTTGACAGATTTTTTAATAAGTCAAGCATTGTTTCATGTTCATCCACAGAAAGACCTGTGTGAAAATATTTCAAGTCAAAAGAAAGTATTTAGGGTATCTTCTTTATCAATCTTAAGTACAGATAGCTTAGTACCTTCTCCAAGCCAGTCAGTTTTATCGTAAAGCTCTATAATCTCTGTGCTTGCAGGGAAATTTATTTTCCAGTTTTCTTGTAGTACATGAAGCGGATCATGTGTAGTCACATAATCTCTTCACGATAAAAAAATATAAAGTATGCTATAAATAATGCAAAAAATACTTAAGATAATTTCTTTTCTATAATATTTAACTGAAGAGATATCAAGTATTTTAAAATCCTGTATAAACTTTATGTTTCAAATCCATCCCCTACCTTTTTTGAAGCATTATTGTGATTTAACCATTGATATTTTAACTTTAGCACGTAAAGCGACAATGTGCAATATCTTTTAGGAAAGCTTAAGAACTGTAAGAATATTATATAATTTATTGAAAGTTTGGAATATACGAAAGGATAGCAATATGAACACTTATATATAACTATTCGCGAAACCCAAGTTTAACGAAATATACTGTACCTAAAAGTCCCGTTATCTGTTGTTTGACAGGTAACAGGACTTTTAGGTGTTTTATTATTTATTTGGCTCTTACCACATTTATCAAATTATTGTATTCATCCATAGCACCGTCTTTCTTTAAATACTCAGGTGTCATATAATGATATCTATAGATTGAAAATCCGCTAAGGGATTTATTTCTAAGGCTTGTTACCATTCTTCCCAGGATATCATGGTTATTTTTCCATTCAGAAGTTTCCTGAGCCTGTGCGAGGTGCATAGGCAGAGCAACATATAACTTTACATTCGGATTGGTAACTACAGCCATCCACTTATTTACATTTTCCTCAAATGGGCATACGCTATGTGCAAATCCCCAGTATTGCTGTGGTGCAATATAATCTACAAAGCCTGCTTCCCTGCCCCATCTGTCTATATCAACGTAATACTTATCATTAGCTCTTAAATTAGCCAGATTACCGGCGGGACTTATACCAAATGTACGGTTTTTACCTGATTTTTTAACAGTAGCATACACAGTTTGTACCATTCTGTTTATATTATCTCTGCGCCAGTCTGCTATTGACATTGGATTATCTGTACTAAGTTTGTATTCGTTATACTCTTCTGAGTCAAATTTTGAAAAGTAATTACTTCCTAATGTTGGATAGAAATAATCATCAAAAATTATTCCATCTACATCATAATTTTTAACTATCTCAGCCACACCATTATTTATTAACTTAATTACATCGGGTGATGAAGGATTATAATAATACATTTTCCCAAATTTAAGTACATTTCTGTCATTTTCTTCATCATCATCATTTAGCCATTTATAAGCAGGACTATTAGTTGCCAGACTGGCAAAATCAGCTTCTGTACAAACTCTGTAAGGGTTTATATAGGCATGTAACTTTAAGTTCCTTGCATGCGCAGCATTTACCATAATAGTAAGTGGATCAAACCCCGGATCTACCCCTTGTGTTCCTGAGACATACTTAGACCATGGAAAATATGCTGAACGATACATAGCATCACTGAACGGTCTTACATGAACGTAAATTTCGTTCATACCACTTGCAGCTATTCTATCAAACATCTCAGTTATTTTGTTGTTAAAGCTGTATTCTGTGTATCCTTTGCCTGAAAACTCCAAAAATGTAATCCATACTGCCCTGACTTCATTTGTAGCTGCAGCAATATTGGTATTTCCGGTGTTATTTGTATTGCCATTAGCATTATTATTATTTATGTTATTTGTATTGTTATTAGTATTATTATTTATGTTACTTGTCTGGGAATCAGAGGACTCATCATTGCTTTTTACTTTAATCCTCACTTTTTTTATTGCATGATTTCCTGTTTTGTCCATAGCATAAATTGTGTATACTGAATTTTGCTTTACAGTCAAAGTAGTAGTTATATTCCTGGTAGACGTAACTGAAACATTTTTTTAACTTTCCTGGCGTAAAACAATTCTGTAAAAATGATTTTCTATGATTTCCAAAAGCATATTTAACTGTTTTAATCGCATTATTATCAGTTACATTAATCTTTAGTTTGATCTTACCACTATTCACATCCTTATGTATAGAACAATTAATGAGTGGTTCTGTATCATCCTTTGCATATATATCATAGCTTTTAAATACACTTAAAAACAACTGAAATATAATGAACATTATAAAAATCTTTTAAATATATTTTTATTCAAAACTGATCTCCCTATCTACCGGTTGGATAATTATCAAATATTTCTTCTATTGTATCATACAGAACTTCAGCCGCCTTATCCCGATTTTTCAAGTTTACTAAACTTATCTAAATCATCTTTATTAGTTAAAAAAATCCATATTCCAACAGAACTGCCGGAACCGTATTCATGTTAGTAACAACATAAGCTGCAGTCTTCACACCTCTGTTATAAGTATTAAAAAGTGGAAGTAATATTTTTTTAAGAACATACTTGCCATAGTATAACTTGAAAGTCCATTAGGCTGTAAAATATTATTTCTTGTGGAATAAAATATCTCCGTTCCTTTCGGCGTTGATTTTTGAAATGCATTCATATGCACACTTATAAATATATCAGCATCAACCTTTTTTGCAAATGCAGCTCTCTCAGATAGAGTCGGATAGGTATCATCTTTTCTTGTCCAATACACTTTCAAATCTTCATCATTAAGATAATTTCTAAAATATGTATATCCTATAGATAGGACTACATTTTTTTCTTTATATATGCCATTAAAACTTTCAGTACCATTATCATGACCACCATGGCCCGGATCAATTACGACTACTTTAGAATATAGCTTCTTAGCATTATCTATAGCAACCTTTATTTGTGACTTTGTAATGTTTAATCTATATGCATAAAGCCTGGTTGTATAAAAAGTAAGAACTGTATTTCCATCATCATTTAAGGCAGTTGTTACATTCTTTACCTTACTTGTATCATATTTCACAGGATTTTGGTTAAAATGGTTTCTTAAGTCTCCAGGTAAAGTTATGGTAAAATTATTGGAAAAATAATTGTCCTCATTTTCTATCTCGGAAGCATCTATATTTGCCGGTAAAGATATAATTGCCCCATCAACACCTGTGGTATTAGACACTTCTGATAAAATTATGCTCACAGAATTACCAGACTGACTTGTATAGTAATTAAGTGTTGATGCCTTATTAATTGATATTGATGCACCTCCCGTACCGTTATTAAAATAATTAAATAATGTCAGCTTACCTCCTGTGTTGTCAACATAGGATCCTGAACCTATTGTATCTATAATATTAGGTATGATAAGATTAAGGTTACTATCCGAATTTCCATTTTCCTGAACAGTTAAAGGTGCAAGCCCTGTGAGGGTAAAGGTATATGTTCCATTACTATAGTTTCCGGTAATCTCAGTTATAGTATTTCTATATATTCTTATTGTAAGAGCCTTATTGTCATTTGAAAATGACATATCATAACCAATTACCCCATCAACCAATCCAAAATTAACATCAGATGAATTAGAACCAGCATTGTATGAGACATTTATATAGTTAACTGTACGTATACTTGAGGCATAGTTTTGCCCTCCGTTTGAAGTCATATTATCCATACTGATAGTTAATTGATTATTTGTAAGATTACCTCTCACACCACTAAATCCTGCTGTAGATGTAATTACATAGCTGTCAAATGGTGCAGACATATCTGAGTTAACAGAAGTTATATCAATAATAGACGATGCTCCTGTCTTATTATTGCCTGAAATACTCTGTGCTGCTGTCAGATTTTTTATATTGTTCACAGCTTTCCAGCTAAAAGGAAGACTTTTTGCTACAAATGGTTCTGCAGGTTTTGTAACAGCAGGTTTATTATTGTTAGTGTTGGTTTTTTTGTCGGGTTTTGTATCAGGTTTTGTATCAATATCATCATTATTGTCAATTATATCTTCTATATCATCTGTTTCCGGTAAACTCAGTGTGCTTACTATCCCACTGGTTTCAATATCAATTTCAAATAATTCACAAATGTTTTCTATAGGTACATAAATTTCATTTTTACCGGAAAAGCCTAATTTGATGTAGTTTGGTGCTTTGTCCAGTTTTACCGAGTGCCATTATAATCGGCAGATTTACTTCCTAAAGTCATTGTCAGAATGTTATCATCAAAGCCTAAAGTTAGTATTCTCTTTGATTTATTATAAGAATAACTTCCTTCTACGCTATTAGACAAAAAAATAAGCTTTTTGCAGGTGCCATTAAAGTTGTTCCTACATAAACGCCGGGAAGTTTGGCATTATTAAGTTTAGTCTTATTTATATTAAATATAATTTTCTTTCCATTAATATTATAGTTTTTCCATTGTAGCTGAAGCTTTCTTTTTAGCCTTATTATTTTTCTTACTCTTTTGTAGTTTTTATCAGTAGTTTTTTATTATTTTAGTTACGGTTTTACCAGTCATAGCTGCAATACCGAAGCCGCATCCCAGTCATAGGTAAGTCCAAATATCTTAGCCACATATCTGGCAGGTACATATACCTTTGAAGCTTTATCCGGAAAACTTATAAGTCTTGGCTTTATAGGTACAGTTTCGTTTTTACCATCTACCTTAGCTTTATACGAATTAAGGGTAAATACCAGAGTTTTACCATCTCTTTTTAGTTCTAAAGTGTTTTTTTATTTTTTTATTGAATTTATAAGATAAACCAATCTTTGAATCTGAAAAATATCTCTTTGGCACTGGCTAAAGAAATACCATCTATTATAATTCCCTGGATATTTAGATTTAATCTTACTTCCATTTATTTTTATACTGAACCTGTTTATCAGAATAATTTATATTTTTTTATTATCATATTTTATATTTATTTTATCTGCATAAGAAATTTTTAGGAAAGCTACAACTTAGCATACCTAAAACAGACATAAATATCACAATTTTTTTAAATTTTCATTAAAAATCAACTCCAATCAAATTTTTAATTTATTTAGTTGCCCTAATAAGTTTACTGTTAAATGATAAGTTTATCAAGTGGTAAAAAATATGGCATTTAACTTAAATTAATGTTAAATATTGGGCATTTTTTTATAAATTTATTGACATAATTGTAAATATACTGCTACTAATATAAAATAAACCTGATTATTTATTTTTGACTATCAGTTTAGTATATGATATACTAAATACTTAGTTACAACAAGGAGTTAAAATGGCAGAACATACTTATAGTCAACAGGTTGACATAGATAATGAATTAAAATTAAGGACGCTTCTTAGTAAGCTTCCTAAGTTTTCCTCCGAATTTTTCAGAGGTATTGAATCTACTACTGCTTCAAGAACAAGAATAGCTTATGCCTATGACCTGATAGTGTTTTTTAACTGGCTTAAAGAATCTAATGTGGCTTTGAAAAATATTGATATCAGAAACATAGACATTAGTATTTTGGATAATTTAAAGGCAGTAGATATAGAAGAATATATCTCTTATATAAGATATTATATAAAAGATGGTGAAGAACATAGCAATAAGGAAAAGGGAATTAAACGTAAGCTTGTAGCACTTAGGACATTTTATAAATATTATTATAAAAAAGAACGCATAAAAAGTAATCCAAGTGTACTTGTAGATACCCCTAAGCTTCATGATAAGGCAATTGTACGTTTAGAACCTGAAGAGGTTGCTACTCTGCTTGATAACATTGAGTCCGGAGAAGGCCTTACCGCAGCACAGAACAGATATCATGAAATAACTTCCGTAAGAGACCTGGCCATAGTCACTCTTTTACTTAGCACAGGTATACGTGTATCTGAGTGTGTCGGTATTGACATTAACGATGTAGACTTTAAAACTAATGGTGTTAAGGTACATAGAAAAGGTGGATATGAAACTATAGTTTATTTTGGTGATGAAACCGAGGCTGCCCTTAAAAATTATCTTGCACAAAGGAAAACCATAGAAGCTGCTGAAGGTCATAAAAATGCATTTTTTCTATCAATACAAAAAAAACGCATTAGTGTGAGAGCTGTTGAAATTCTTGTAAAAAAATACTCAAGTTTTGTAACTAATATGAAGAAAATCACTCCACACAAATTAAGAAGCACCTACGGCACAAGTCTGTACAGAGAAACCGGAGATATTTATCTGGTTGCAGACGTACTTGGTCACAAGGATGTAAACACAACTAAAAAACATTATGCAGCCATTGAGGAAGACAGGCGCAGAAAGGCAGCAAATATAGTTAAATTACGTGAAAAATAATATTCTGTAAAAAATAATTGATAATTATTTTTTTACAATAACAGCCTCATAGTTATTTATGTTTAAGTATAATGTAACTGTGCAGGCTGTTATCTGGTATATGGAACAATCAGATTTGTGCCTGCATAAATATCATCACTATATAGATTATTACATTCTTTAATAGCCTCAACATATTCTCTTGTATTTCTATAGTAAACTGAGTTATAGCTCTTAGCTATACTCCATAAAGTCTCTCCCTCTTTCACTACTCTGCTATCTATATAAACCTCAATTTTTCCCTGAGTCAGCTTTAACAAAGTTATCTGAAGCCCCCAGAAAATAGGTGAATAACATAGTTACGATATAAAAAAACTTAAAAACAATACTTATTCTGATTTTTATTTCCTTTATATAATTTTTAATGCTCTGTTTCTTACTCATTTTAATTTCCCCTTACATTACAATTATAAACAAACGTTTGCGAACAACCGTTCTTTATACGCTCATTATATCGAACAAATTTTTCTTTTGTCAATATAAAAATCGAACAAATTTTTGGAACATTCGTTTGACATATTGATTAAAATGAGTTATACTATTTCTATACATTTAATTGCTCTCGGAGGTTTATTATGGCATACGGTAAAATCAGTACTAAACAGCAGGAAATATTAGATTATTTAAAAACACAGGTATTATCTAAAGGATATCCGCCTTCAGTAAGGGAAATTTGTGAGGCAGTGAGGCTAAAGTCAACTTCTTCAGTTCATTCCCACCTTGAAACTTTGGAGAAAAACGGCTACATAAGGCGTGATCCTACAAAGCCTCGTGCTATAGAGATTGTAGATGATGAGTTCAATATAACAAGGCGTGAGCTTGTAAGCGTTCCACTTGTAGGAACTGTGGCTGCTGGAGAACCAATTTTAGCAGTTGAGAATATATCAGAATACTTCCCTATACCGGCAGAGTATATGCCTGCTGAAGAAACTTTCATGCTTGTTGTAAAAGGTGACATCATGATAAATGTTGGAGTTTATAGCGGTGATAAGATTATAGTTAAAAAATGTTCTACTGCCTCCAATGGAGATATGGTTGTGGCTATGGTTGATGATTCAGCAACAGTAAAAACTTTCTACAAAGAAAAAGGGCATTTTAGATTACAGCCAGAAAATGACTCTATGGACCCTATCATAGTTGACAAGGTTGACATTATTGGTAAAGTTATTGGACTTATAAGAATGTACTAATATATTTATTTTTTGGGGTTGTCTCCCATAATACAATATAAAGCCACAGTTTGGATGTATAAGTATTATCATTCAAATTGTGGCTTTCTTATCAAATTATCTTATTAAACTACCTGCCAGCTAAATTCTTTTGTAAGCAAGTCCATACGGAATTTTTATGTTTTGACGCAGGTATCTTTCAATTAATCCTTCAACATTTCTACATCAATCATTCTGCCATCAGACCAGATTCTTTCAATGTTATAAAATTCTCTGGCTTCTCTTGAAAAAATATGTACTATGAATTCACCAAAATCCATCAGTATCCATTCTTCAGACTTACTCCCCTCAATTCTTTCAGGATTAATCCCTTTTTTCGCTAATGCTTCATCTACAGCATCCTGTAAGGCATGCATCTGATTTTCGTTCTTAGCATCAGCTATGACAAAATACTCTGAAATGGTTGTCAAATGTGCTATATCTATAACTTTAATATCATTTGCCAGGTGTTCATCTAAAGCCTTGCATGCTATTCTTACCGCATCTAAAATATTTTCCATTATACCTCCACAATTTTTTTATAAAATTCAAAAGTTTCTTCCGTTCTTTTATCTAAGACTCCACCATATTTATCAACCTTAGCCATTACTGATTTTAGCTCATATAAAGTAGCTTTATGCAAATCAGTAAAGGCGCAGGCTCTCATTTCGTCTATATAAGGCAAATTAGGACGACCAGGTTCTATGTAGTCAGCTACATAAATGATTTCTTCCAGAATACTCATGTCAGGTCTTCCGGTTGTATGGTAAAGTATGGCTGAAAGTATTTCTTCATCTTCTACGCCATATACTTCTTTTGCAAAATAAGCACCAAGCTTGGTGTGTAAAAGCCCCGGTGACATTCTTTCTACATCTGTAATCTCTATATTATACTTCTCACACTCTCCTATCATTTCAGAGCTTTTCAGATATTTGGCCGAGTCATGCAACAGTCCGGCAAGCTGTGCTTTATATATATCTGCTCCATGGCTCATTGCAAGAGAGGCTGCAGTATAAGATACACCCAGGGTATGATAAAATCTGTCTTCCGGTAATATTTCCCTTAGTTTATTTTGTAACTCTGAGAATCTTACAGGCTCATCCATTTTGGTTCTCCTTATATAATTCATATCTTAGAATATAATCCATAACTTTTTTTATTAATATTTAACTTAGTGCTGTCTTTTTCGCCTTCTGCTATCTTCTTTCTTATATCTGTAGAAGAAATATCACTTATATCAAATGGAAGTTCATCATCCTTATATTAATAAATCTTTTTAATACATTTTTCAATATGAAGCCTGCATTCCTCAGACTCATCTCCCACTCTTGAAATATACAAAATCTCAGCATTGTTAAATATAATCTGAGGCTCATCTGATCTTCAAGATATAACACAGAATCTCCACCTATTATCAGATAAAAAGTCTATATCGGGATATTTTTTTCTCAATAATGTAAGTGTATCTGAGGTATAACTAATATCATTTCTTAATAATTCAAAATCTGATGGAAGAATATTATCTTCATTTTCAAGTGCAAGCTTAAGCATATTATATCTGTGATAGCCTTCAGTAATGTCTCTTCCAATCTTGTTAGGCGGAATTTTTGCCGGCATCATCCACACTTCAGATAAATCATAGTTTTTAAGTGCAGTCTTTGCCATTTCAATATGGGTATTATGTATAGGATTGAAAGTTCCGCCTAAAATACCGATTTTTTTCATTTTCTGCCTCTATTTCTTAGGAAGCTCAATCTTTTTATGGTCTCTTGATTCTTTATATAGTACGATTTTCTTTCCTATAACCTGAACCACCTGTGAACAGGGTACGTTCTGCCAGAACTTCTGCTATTTCCTTAGGTTCGTCAAGACAGTTCTTAAGAACAGATATTTTTATTAATTCCCTTGTTTCAAGAACTTCTGAAATAGCTTCAGTAAACTCAGGTGTAATACTGGATTTACCTACATTAAAGACTGGATCCAGCTTCATTGCCAGGCTTTTTAGATAAGCTCTTTGTTTGCTTGTCATATAATCTCCTTATTTATAATAATCAAAACTTAAATCTCCAAGATTTACAAGGTCACCCTCTTCTATTCCAAGTTCTTCCAGTTTATCTATAATTCCCTGGTCACGAAGGAACTTCTGGAAGAATGCAAAGCCCTTTTCATCATCGAGATTGGTATAACCAAGCATTTTTATCGACCTTTGAGCCTTTAACAGTATTCACCTTCCTTAACCCTTGTTATTTCAAGAGGATTCTCTTCAATAACAAGATCAGAAGCATCAAATTCCTTATGAAATACAACCGGATTTCTGTCAAGAGTTTTAAGTATTTCATTTTGCAGCATATAAAAGTTCCTTTATGCCTTTGCCTGAAACAGCTGAAATAGGATAAATTGGTATATTTTCTCCATCAAAAGCTTCATGAAATTCCTTTAACTTCTCATCAGCTTTATCTCCATAGAATAAATCAGTTTTATTAGCTGCAATTATCTGAGGTATCTTTAATAACTCGGGATTATAATTACCAAGTTCTTTATTAATATTTTTAATATCTTCTATAGGATCTCTTCCCTCTGAGCCGGAAATATCCACAACATGGATAAGTACTCTTGTTCTTTCAACATGCCTTAAGAACTGATGACCTAAGCCTACTCCTTCAGAAGCACCATCAATAAGCCACGGAATGTCAGCAATTACAAAGCCGGAACCTCCGCCAAGGTCTACTACACCAAGATTCGGATGTAAAGTAGTAAAGTGATAGTTTGCAATCTTAGGCTTAGCATTAGTACAACGAGAAAGTATGGTTGACTTACCTACATTAGGATAACCTACAAGCCCCACATCCGCAATAAGTTTAAGCTCTAATATCAGAGTAAGCTCTATTCCCGGTTTTCCCGGCTGCGCATATGTAGGAACCTGCATAGTAGGAGTGGCATAGTTCATATTACCCTTACCGCCCTTACCACCTTTAAGTATGACCTCTCTTTTATTATCTCCCGACATATCTACAATTACTTTACCTGACTCTGCTTCTTTTACAACAGTTCCTTCCGGAACTTTAATTATTATATCCTCGCCATCTTTTCCATGACAGCGTTTCTTTCCGCCTTCATCACCATCTTTGGCATAATATTTTCTTACATATCTGAATTCATTAAGTGTATTTATATTCTTATCTGCTTCAATGATGACATCTCCACCATCTCCGCCATCTCCGCCATCCGGACCACCGGCAGCTACAAAAAGTTCCCTTCTGAAACTCACATGGCCATTTCCGCCACTTCCCGATTTTACATATATTTTTGCACTATCTGCAAACATTGTCTATTTCCTTTATATTTAGTATTAAAAATGCTCCAAATCTATGCTACACAAAGATTTGGAGCTAATTATCAGTTATTATTCAGCTACAGCTACAGGATAAACAGAAACCTGCTTTTTGTCTCTGCCTAATCTCTCAAACTTAACTTTCCCATCAACTGTTGCATATAATGTATCATCTTTACCGATGCCTACATTTGTGCCCGGATGGATATGAGTTCCACGCTGTCTATAAAGAATATTTCCAGCTAATACGAACTGACCATCTGCTCTTTTAGCACCAAGTCTTTTGGACTCAGAATCTCTGCCGTTCTTTGTAGAACCAACACCCTTCTTATGAGCAAAAAACTGAAGGTTCAATCTTAACATCGCATTACACCTCCTGCCATAGTATAGTAATGAACTTTTTACCGTATTCATGTGATATTCCATCAAGACCTAACATTAGAGATTTCATAAGTAAATTAGCATTACTGCTTAATTTAGACTTAAATTCAGCTTTCAGATAACCGTCAATCGGATTCTCTATAGCATCAAATTTATCTCCGCATAGCATCTCAATAGAATTTAGCGTATTAATAGCAAGTATAGAAACTGCAGCACAAACTATGTCTTTACCTGAATCATCAAATAAAGCATGTCCCGAAAATTCAATACTCTTATAATCGCCATTTTTGTCAATAGACACAACAACATTAATCATGGTTAAGCATTAATCTTTTCAATCTTAAGCTTTGTATAAAGCTGCCTGTGACCATTCTTCTTGTGATATCCACTCTTGCGCTTATACTTGTAAACAATAACCTTAGGTCCCTTGCCTTCTTTTTCAACTGTAGCGGTTACAGTAGCACCAGCTACTACAGGGTTTCCAAGTACAAACCTGTCACCACCGATTGCAAGAACCTGATCAAAGGTATAAGACTCTCCAGCTGCTACACCAAGCTTTTCAACCTGAATAACATCACCTTCAGCTACCTTATACTGCTTACCACCTGTTGCAATAATTGCGTACATATGGCTCCTCCTATTATAATTCTCGCCTGCCTGGGTGTCATCCATTTGGACAAACTTATACCCATACAGTGCGGCACAAAATATAGTCTAACATACAGAAATATGGATGTCAACTGTTTTTTATACTTAGTTCGCACCAGTTCACACTTATTTAACAAATATTTCTTTTATTAATTTTCCATCCTCAAACAGTACTATTTCTTCTTTTCCATTATAGCTTAGATTTACATTTCCTTTTTTAGCAGCTGCAATTCTAATGCCCATAACCTTACCATTTTCCCATGAAATATCAAGACTGTATCCACCTCTTGCCCTTATACCCTTGACAAAGCCCGTACTAAAAGCTTTAGGAAGTGCCGGTAAAAGTTCAATCCTATTCTCATCACCCTGAATAAGCATTTCTGCTATTGCAGCTGCAAAACCGAAATTGCCATCTATCTGAAAAGGAGGATGTGCACAAAACAGATTTGGATAAGTCCCTCCTCCATTAGTTAATATCTGTTCTTCAGTAGTTAATCTAAGTTGATTTTTTAATAATCTAAGCGCACTTTCACCATCCTTAAGCCTTGCATATAAACAGGCTTTCCAGGCTATACACCAGCCTGTACCATCCTCACCCCTTCTTTCAAGAGTAGTCTTGCAGGCAGTTTTTAATTTTTCATCTTCTATTATATTCCCCGGATACAACCCATAAAGATGTGACACATGTCTGTGATGTACATCATTTTCCTCATAATCTAAAAACCATTCACATAAAGCACCTGATTTACTTATCTTAAACGGAGGAAGCTTCCTAAGGGCAGTTTCAACCTCTGTGTCCCTTGTAATACCTAAAATATCTTGTATTTTTAAGCAATTTATAAAAAGCTCTTTGATTATACTGATATCCATTGTCGAAGCATAAGTTAAGGCATGTTCCTCTCCTTTTTCATCTAAAAAAGTATTTTCGGGAGAAGTGGATGGTATTGTGATTAAATATCCGTCTGCTTCAACAAGATAATCAAGATAAAATCTGACAGCTCCGCTTATAATCGGATAAGCTGTATTTCTCAGGAATTCAACATCTCTTCCATATAAATAATGTTCAAAAAGATGTCTGCAAGCCAAGCTCCACTCATCTGCCAAAGTCCGTATACTGACGGGTTGTTATCGGAAGAATTTAAGCCTACAGGAGTAGAATGTCCCCATATATCTATATTATGATGACTTACCCAGCCACCCGCTCCGTAAAGCCTTTTAGCTGTATCCTCTCCGTTTTTACTAACCTTCTTCAAAAGCTCAAAAAGAGGCTTGTGAAAATCTGCAAGACCTGTTGACTCCGCTATCCAGTAATTCATTTCAGTATTAATATTCACAGTGTAATTAGAACTCCAAGGTGCTCTTAGAATATCAGACCATATTCCCTGAAGGTTAGCACATTCAGTACCCGGCTTTGAAGATGTAATTAGCAAATATCTGGCATATTGAGTCATAAGCTCATATATATAGCCATCATCCACGTTTTGTGCATCTTTTATAAACTGAACTGTGTCTGGTTTTTCAGTATTTGAAAGAGAAATATCAAAAGCCTTAAAATAAGGCGAATAAGCTGCTTTATGTTCTTCCAAAGCCTTATCATAGCCGAGTTCTTTTACTCTATGAATTTTATTTTTTGCAGAATTCTTCCAAATTTTTATTTTTTTATAATCAGTATCTCCAGTTAAATAAAAGCTCAACCTTATCAGAACTTTTAATAATTAATTTATCATCTTCTAAAATGTAATTCTCTGAATTTGCAACAACTTCAAGTATTAGAACATAGTTAAGTCCCTTATTATCTTCATATCTTATTGGTTCTTCGACATTAAAATAATTAGGTGCTGCATAAATAGGTGCCTTACCTTTTAATGTCATTCGGTTTCCATCAACACTTATATTATGCTTTAATTGACTTTCTAAGGATATTTCAAGTTCTAATGTTTTTCCATTACCATCTAATAATGCCACAAAGGTACTGTCACAGAAGCTTACAAAGGCTGTCATATTTCTTTTAATATGATTGTTTTCTACTATTGTAGTATAAACTGCGTTATCAAGTGAAAGCTCTCTTTTAAATACATTGTAGTTAATATCTTCATTAAGATACTTTATTATCAGATTGCCGGCAGGCAAATAGCACTCCGTCCAATCTCCAAGTACATAGGTTTTACTTATTTCTTCTGCCTCTTTATACTCTTTTTTCAGTATATGATTCCTTATTAATTCCAGCCTATCCGGGCTAAACAGTGGATTTATTTTATCCTTTTTCTCACCCGACCAAAGTGTATCTATATTTAGACTTATATCTTCATAAGACTCATAAGAGTTTACTCTAGCTCCAAAATCACCACTTCCAAGCGGAAGTCCGTCATAACGAAATTTTGCTGCTTCATTATAACTTAGATTAAATTTCCCCATAATTATATCCTATCTTCTATTTATCCAGGCTCCATTTGTAAAATCCGGTATGGCAACAGGTGCTCCGCCCATATTTATTGACTGTTCTGCAAGCACTGATATACTCATCCATGCAGCCATATCATATACATCTATATTAGGTTCTTTTTTATTTAATACACAATCAATAAAATCTGAAAACACAAGATAATCCATGCCATCATGACCTTTTTTTACACCATTTTCAAGGTATTCTTTCCAAAGTGGATGCTCATATTTTTTGCGATACTCCTCAACATTGTTCCAATGCTTGCTCCACTCAAAATGCTCATTCTCATCATACTCATTATCCAAAAAGATAGAATGATTATCTTCCGTGTATATGCCTTTTGTACCATGAATTGTATACCCTCTTGAATAGTAACGTGGTAAAGTAGTATCAAGACTTAAAAGTATGGTCTCACCGTTTGCACATTTTATTATTGTATTTACAACATCAGCCTGATTGAATGTTGTATTTATCAGTTCATCATCATCACTCTTCTTTTCTTTGATGTACTCATTAAGTCCAAATGAGCCGGAAGCAACGGAAGTAAGGCTTAACATACGATTTCCCTTATTAATATTAAGCAGTTTTGCTATCGGTCCCAATTCATGGGTAGGATAGTTCTCTGTATTTCTATGTATGTAGTTATTTAGCCTATAGTGACGGTTCTCCTTACCAAAAGCAATTTCGCCTCTGAGATCATGTTTATAACCACCCTCACAATGAACTATCCTTCCAAGAAGTCCAAGTTCTTTCATATGGCTTACAAGCATTTCGTCTCTGCCATATACACAGTTTTCAAGCAGCATTACAGGAACTTTTGTTTCCTCATAGGCTTCAACTATCTTCCAGCATTCTCTAAGCGAATAAGCTCCGCCCACCTCGCATCCTACAGCCTTTCCCTTGTGCATTGCTTCAATACATATGTCTATATGCTTATCCCATGAAGTACAGAGAATTATAGCGTCCACATCTTCCATCTCGAGGATATCTTTATAGTTTGTTGTAGTTTTAGGACGGGAAAATCTGCTTTTTCAATAACATCAGCACATTCCTTACATCTGTCCTCATACTTATCACAAACAGCTGTAAACTCTGCCAAAGGATGTTCAAGATACGCTGTTTCAAGAAGTCCTTTACCTCTGCTTCCAAGACCAATCATTGCCAATCTTAATTTATTCATATTAATATTCTCCTATTTTAATTTTAAAGTTCTTCTATTTTGAATTATATTTTACCCCTTAACGCCCGATAAAGCAATTCCTTCAATAAACTGTTCCTGAAAAATTGCAAATAGAATTAAAAGTGGTGCAACTGACATAACTGCTCCTGCCATCATAAGTGGATAATCTGTTACATACTGTCCCTGCAAGCTTGAAAGGCCTGCAGCAAGTGTCATTTTTTGTTCAGATGTATTGACTATGAGTGGCCACATAAGATCATTCCATGCAAATCTTAAAGTTAATATACCAAGTGCTACAAGACCTGACTTCACAAGTGGCAGCATTATTTTATAAAATATCATAAACCTGCTACAACCATCAATTCTAGCAGCATCTTCAAGTGAACCCGGTAACGATTTAAAAAACTGTCTTAGCAAGAATGTTCCAAATATACTAAAAAGATTTGGTAAAAATAAAGCAGGTATGGTATTTAACAGACCTAACCCCTGAATAATCTGATACTGTGGAAGTATAAAAAATGATGAAGGTATCATAAGTACAGAGAGTAGTACTGTAAAAATCACATTCTTTCCCGGAAATTTAAGCCTTGCAAATGCGTAAGCTGCCATTGAGCAGAAAATAAGCTGTACGGATACAATTACAACAGCATTAATTATTGTATTTAAGTACATTCTACCGAAAAGGAATTGCATTAAAATACCGCAAAATAATTTTTTTAATCAACCATTCCTTTGGAAAAAATAGTAATTGGTATTTTTATTGACTCAATTTGACTTTTTAAATGATGTTAATATCATCCATATAAAAGGAAAAAAACCGTAATACCAACTCCACCAATTAATATTATGTATACAAAAACTTTCCCAACATTATATTTTTTTCTTCATATATCCTCCTATTCATAATTTACCCATTTTTCTGAAGTTTCATTTGTATAAGGGTAACAAGCATTATTATAAGAAAAAGGAAGACTGCGAGTGCAGATGCATAGCCTTTCTTAGAATATGAAAAAGCATTTCTGAAAAAATACATTACCATACTTTGAGTTGCTTCCATTGCTATTCCACTTTCTTTTAATCATCATATATATAGTATCAAATGTTTGAAAGGTTCCTATCAAATTAGTTATGAGTACAAAAAAGAGAGTAGGTGTTACCAACGGAAGGGTTATTCCAAAAAACTGTTTAACAGGACTTGCTCCATCAATAGCGGCTGCTTCATAATAGGTTTTTGAAATTCCCTGTATACCTGCAAGAAGTATTATCATATTATAACCAACATTTATCCAGATACTAACCAAACATATTGAAAGAAAGAGCTATATTTGGGTTAGTAAGAAAATTCACCGAATCAAAGCCAAGCGTATTTAAAATTGCATTTATAATTCCATGATCACTGTTATACATCCATTTCCATATCATAGCGACGGCTGCTCCCATTGTTATAGCCGGTATAAAATATACAACTCTAAAAAATCCCCTGCCTTTAATTTTGGTATTAAGTAAAGCTGCAAGTATAAGTGAAATTATTATGGTTCCAGGAACTATTACTATTACATAGCTAAAAAGTATTTATTAATGATGACCACATTTTAGGATCATTAAACATAGTTAAGTAATTATCAAGTCCCTACAAATGAACGCTTATTAAACGAGCCAACCTCATGAAAACTGTCAATAATAACTTTAAATATAGGATATATATAAAATATTAATAACCCGGCAACAACAGGAAAAATCATTAGATATCCTGTTAGCCATTCTTTATCCAGCTTAATAGACGTTTTTTTCATTATACCTCCTAACTTTATAGAAATAGGGCGTACTACGAAACAGTACGCCCCACCTTAATCGACTTGGACTGATCCAAATATTTTGTAAAAAGCTTACCTATCTGAACATTATTTGCCTTTAATTTTCGTTTTTTAATACTTCGTTCATTTCTTCTGCAAGTTTATCGCAAGCTTCTTTTACACTAACTTCTAAATTAAATGCTTTCTTTAAGTTATCAGCCTGATACTGTGTCCACTCTCCAGTATTCAGTGAAACAGGGTAAGGATATGAATATTCCTCTGCTGCCTTAATAAACATTGATAAATTGTATTTTGGATTTTTCTCTACCCAATCTTTAGAGGTTCCTTTATATGCCGGTATTGCAGCTCCTGTTTCTGCAGATAGCTTATTAGCCTGTTCACTAGCAAGGAATTCTACCCATTTCCAAGCTGCTTCAGGATTCTTAGTGCTCTTAGCTATACAATTTCCAAGACCATGAATAACTGTTGCCTTTTTACCATTTATTGAAGGTAATGCTACTACATCAATATCATCCTGAACTTCTGAGCCAACAATCTGATTTAAGAACCAGGAACCATTCATAAGCATAGCTATCTTTCCTGATAAAAACTGAACATAATCTTCAGTCTCCTCAAGAGAAGCCTGTGAAGGTGTTACTCCTTCCTGCTGAAGGTCTACTAAAAGTTGTACACCAGCCTGTGTCTCTGCCTTGTTATAACCTGAACTCTTCTTGTCATCAGAAATAACATATCCACCGGATGCGAATATTGTGTTATAAATTCCTGTTTGATCTCTATATTGTACAGCAGTACCGTATACACTTTTATCTTCCTTTGTTAACTGCTTTGCTGTAGCTACATAATCATCCCAAGTCCAGTCATCCTTTGGATAAGGAACCCCTGCAGCATCAAAAAGTTTTTTATTGTACCAGATTCCGATGGTATCAAAATCCTTTGGTATTGCATACTGTACACCATCTACATTATAAAGTTTTAACAGAGCTTCCGGATAATTTGAAAGATCTATTCCTGCCTCTTTAATTTTGTCATCAATAGGAAGAAGCACATCTCCCTTTGCGTACTTTGTTATGTTTGGTCCATTTAACCAAAATACATCTGCACTGCTACCACCTGTTGCCCCTGCTTCTAACTTTTTCCAATATTCTTCCCATCCACTATTTTCAAGTGTTACTTTTACATTTGGGTAAAGCTTATTGAACTCCGCGACACATTTTTCGAAATATGGTGCTTGTCCTTTATCCCAAAAAGCATACCTTATTTCTCCTGAAATCTCGTCTTCCTTAGTGTCCTTTGAACCACCTGCTCCACCTGAACATGCCGTAAGTACTGAAACAGCTGTTACCAAACCAAGTCCCAATGCGATAATTTTCTTAAACTTCATATGTTTCTCCCTTCTCTAAAAAACCTTTTAGGCTTCTGCCTAAGTCTGATATTATTATAGATTGGTTTGAATAATTTTACGATTGACTTGGTTTTGATGATTTTTGGACTATTTATACTTGTTTTTAGCACAAAATATGCATTATATTTACTTTTAATTTGGATTATTTTTACTTAGAATCTCTTTATATGCTTTGTATACTTCAATATCTTTATCTTTCACAAGTTCTATATTTATATTAGGATTTGAAGGCAATCTGTAAAGCTCTGTCAATATTTTTCTTGTACTTCCTTTACTTAACATATATTTTATAAACTTAATACTTGCTTCCTCTTGAACCTTACTTCCCCAATTACTAATGATATATCCCGAGTTGGGGAAAATAGAAAAATCATTTTTCCTCTTACTAATAGGAAAACTCTTAAATCCAGCCTTCATATTATGGGTTATATTCCTTTTTCAAATACCTCTCCGAAGTAAACAGCACTATGACCAACATTGAAGCTTCGTAATTCATCTTTGTATACCGAATCAACTTTTTTTATATTATTGTTTTTAAGAAAAGTTATTAAGCTCAACTGAATTAGCATTATTATTTTTACTCTTTTGAGCTTCTATTAAACTGTTTACAAGATTATCTGTCAGTTGAACTGCTACAGTAGAATTAGAATCTTCTTTTAGACCAATAATTTATTTTTCTTAACCATATCCACAAAGCTATTATAATCCTCCGGTATTTGTTTAATCCCAGCAAGTTTAAATATTTCTTTATTATACCAATATCCTTTTTGCCTCTAGCATATCTGTTATAGTATAAAGAAGAATCAGAGTTTTTCCTTCCAAGTATTTAGAAACTATTTTTAGATATATTCCCTTTTAATTCTTTATCTTTTTCTATATATGGCATTAGATTTAATGCATAACCTTTTTCTACCATAAATTTATAAACTGTGCCCAGAATCAGAATTACCGTTGTATATAATATTAGGGTGACTTTCCAATTACAAGAAGATCTTTTTGCTTTTTCAAAAACCTGGTTAAAAGAAGGAACTGAAACTAGTGTTAAACTGATATCTCTATTTTTCTCTTCAAATTCTCCATATATTTTTCTCATTAGAATATCTTCTTTACTCTCACCACAAATCCATGCTAAAAGAGTTATATTAACTTTATTTTTCTTGACTAATTGTTTTATTACAACTGCATATAGTAATTACAATAAACACGTTTAAAAAATAACAGCTTTAATTTCATCATACTACTCTCTTAGCTCCTTTTTGATATTCACTTGGAGAAATTCCTCATACTTTTTAAAAACTCGTGAAAAAAATAGGCGGTATCCTCCATACCTACACTTTAGTGCTATTTCATACATTCGCAACACATTATTCTTTATAAGCATCTTAGCCTTTTCTATTTTTTTCTTTTTATTTATATAATCAAACAGATTTTCTCCCATTTTTTTCTTTAAACACGCGACTTATATAACTTTTTATTCATATGAACGGATGCTGCTATATCAGTAAGACTGAGTTTCTTATCTAAATTTTTTTCGATATAGTTTTTCAATATCAGAAATTATATACTCGCAATTTTCAAAACTTTCACCATCACTCTTAATATCATTTGCATTCTCAGATTCTGCTTTTTCAGAAACAATCTTCGTAAGTATCATAGGGAGCTCATCTAATAAGTCGTTTTTTTACAACATAATGTTTAACACCATATTCTATTGCCTCTTTTTGCATACTGAAACTTTGAATACGCAGTGAGTAGTATAACTATCATATTTTTATAATTTTCACTTATATTTTTGCAATCTGTAATCCACTTATAGAAGGCATTTGAATATCTGTAATAACTATATCCGGTACTAGTTCAGGCAAGTGGCTAATTAATTCTTTTCCATTTTCAAAATCCCCTACAAGTTTAACTCCAATTTCTTCCCAATTTATCAAATTTTTCAAGCCTTCTCTCACAAAAGGCTCATCATCAGCTATGACAACTCTCAGCATTGTTTTTCCTCCAATTTAGTATTTTTTTATCAGAATATTTCTGCATCCTTAAAATTATGATAAGATTCACTCTAAATATGGTAATTTTATAACTACCTTTGTTCCTTCACCTATTTTACTATCAACCGTAATTCCATATCATGAACCATATAAATTGCTAATTAACCTATTAATATTCATCAATCCAACTTTAGGGCTTCCTTCCTTTTTCACCACTAATTACCTTGTCTTTATCAAAACCTACGCCATCATCAGTAACAGTGATTAATAAAAATCTCATTATTTTTCTTGTTCAATTTTTACATTTATATAGCCTTTATCATCTTTGGGTTCTATACCATCTTATCATAGCATTTTCAACTACCGGTTCAATACAAAGTTTTTGGTATAAAAAGAGTTTTTAATTTTTCATCTTCCCAATCAATTTCATAAGATACTTTATTTTTAAATCTTTCTTTTGAAAGATATAAATAAAACTCTGCTATTTCTATTTCTTCATTTAGTCTTATCTCAATCTCATCTTTTCTAAACAATTTTGCCTCTCATAAGTCCTGCAAATGCTTTAACCATTCTGTATAATTCCTCATCTTTATTTAATTTCAACCTAATAGCTATCATAGAAAGCACATTGAACATAAAATGAGGGTTAATCTGTGCCTGTAAATATTTTATTCTTGCTTCCTTTATTAAAAAAACCCGCTTCATATACCTCTTTGATCAGATGTGATATTTTTGTCGGTCATTTCATTGAAAGAAATACTTATTTCATTCAGTTCTACTATTTCGTATGTATCAAGCTTTTGTTTTAAAATCTCCCTTGCCTACCTGTTTCATTTTTAAAAACTATTGTATATAATGGAGATACAAGTTTGTTTGAAATATACAGAATCACAAGAATTATACCTATTATTAATGAAATAAAAAAATAATTATTATGGTTCCAAAGTCTTCGACAGCCATAGCAAATAATCTTCTATATGGTACTACCATACAAGAAGTCAATCCAAAAACTATTTTTGCCAGATTATAAATATAAGTACTATTTTCACATTCTACAATACCATTGTTACCTTTAATATCCAAATTAGATATCAAAGGTATGTCTCTTTGCCATTAAAAATCTTTTTCGGTTTCATCCTTAAACATAAAAGCAAAATTTGTATACTTCTCTTCTAGAATATTAACTATATGATTTATAGCCGTTTTTGAAAGGATAGCTACACCATAGCCTTCTTTTTCCAAGTCATCATCATATATAGTGAAATATAATTCTAAGTCATCCCCGGAATTATAATATGAAAAATCTTCTGTTTTCTGATATATATTCTTCAAGGATATTTTTGATTCTATATTGTTTGTCTTTTTCATTCAAATCTGAAGTATAATAAAAAAATGCGTGCCCATCATCTTTTTTTATTCATACTTACAATGTATAAATCTTTAACAAACGGGTAAATATCTCCTACTAAATTACTTGACGAAAAAAAGGTTTACACTCTTTTGTCAAGCACACGAGAAAGTTTATCTTTATCAGTTGTTCCTTTTTCAAAAAGCCTTCTATTTCCTCACTTCTTCTAAGTGAAAGAACACTATCTTCAAGAAATCCCATATATCCATCTATCTGTCCTTTTAATACTGTTCAGATAGAAGTTTAAATCATCAATTCTATATTTTAGAGATTGCTTCTAACATAAAGAAAGATAGTATTCCTCCAACCAGAAAAATAATAAAAGCAGTACCTAAAAGAGTTCTCATTAGCTCTTTTTCAAGGTTCTTTTTCTGGGTTTCATATAATTATCTACCTCTCAATACAAAAAAATTAAGTTAATTGTATCATAAAAATATTATACATTGCATTAATACTTTTACTCTATTATAATAGAAAAACCTATTTTTAATATAAAAAAATACTGCTGAGAACTACTTTTGCCTCAGACAGTCTTAAATTTTACTAATAAATAACATTAATAAAATTTTAAATATCCAGCTCTTCAATTATTCCCTTAAGAATACCGGCTGAATCCCTAAGCCTCTTAAGTTCATCTTCATCAAGCTTAATAGGTACCTGAGTTTCGATTCCGTCACTTCCTACTATACAAGGCATACTCAGCACCACACCGTCTATTCCCTGTTCACCATGCATCATTGTAGACACAGGAAGAATGGACTTCTCATCTCTTACTATACACTCGCAAATTCTCTTAACTGCCATAGCTACACCAAAGTAAGTAGCTCTCTTTCTCTGAATAATCTCATAAGCAGCATTTTTAACTTCTTCTGCTATATTTTTTTCTTCCTCATCATGTCTGTAGTGTCCTCTCATTTCGCAGAAATCATTGAGAGGAATACTTGAAACATTTGCAGAACTAAACGCAGCTATCTCACTATCTCCATGCTCTCCTATTATAAATGCATGTATACTTCTTGAGTCAACTCCCAAATGATCACTAAGCCTTGTTTTAAGCCTTCCTGTATCAAGAACTGTACCTGAACCGATTACTCTGTTTTCAGGAAGCCCTGAGAATTTCTGTGCAACTGCCGTAAGAATGTCTACCGGATTAGCAACTATAAGAAGAATCCCCTTAAAATCCCTGCTTGCTATCTCGGGTATTATACTCTTAAATATACCTACATTTTATGAACCAAATCCAGTCTTGTTTCATCAGGCTTCTGATTAGCTCCGGCTGTTACTATAACTATACCTGCATCCCTAGCATCATCATAGTTTCCTGGATACACACGCATATGCTTTGCAAAAGGTATACCATAGCTTATATCCATAGCCTCTCCCTCAGCCTTATCCATATCTGCATCTATCATAGCTATTTCTGAAAAAAGTCCGCTTTGCATAAGGGCAAAAACTGATGCTGAACCAACAAAACCACAACCTACCATAACTGCTTTTCTAAAATTTATCATAAATTCCCTTTCTTAATTGAGACTTGTTCTCATTATAATATTAATAGGTTTGTAATGATAGATATGTTTTTAGAATAGTACATTAGTATTTCTTGTACAGTCTTTTAATTATGCCGTATGGTTAATTAATACATAGATCTCTTCAACGAATTTCTCCGGATATAGTACCTTTACCATACTCAATTACACTTTTACAATCATGTCCTACTTCATTGTAATGATACATCTCTCTCAAAATAATTTTTCAAGCATATTACGGTAATGAAATGAAGTAAAATTTTTTTAGTTTTCCTATTATTTCTAAATTTCCATCTTACTTAAAGCTCTGCAGCCTATCTTCATCTTTATTATGAAATTAATTCCTTGCTTAAAAAGAAAAATTATACCTGTCTCAGTAAAAAAATATTTTTAACTTTTCAAACATCCTATAGGTACTATATATATGCCATCTTCTCGTCTGTATGCAAATTCACCTATACCAATAACAATCATCATAAATGATGGTTTCGGCATTTTTGTTGTATCTATTTTAGCTGCAAGGGATTTTAAGTTAGCTGCCCCTTCTTCTATGAGCCTTTGTCCACCTAATTTTATCTCAGCCAATCCATATTTCCCATTTCTCAAATGTATTACAGTATCACATTCCAGTCCTGATTTATCTCTATAATGCAATACATTTCCGTCCAATGCATCAGCATAAACCCTTAGATCCCTTACACACAAAGTTTCGAATAAAAGTCCTAATGTATTTAAATCATTAACCAGATCTTGAGGAAAGATGCCTAATCCTGCTGTTGCTATAGATGGATCAACAAAGTATCTTGTATCAGAGGTTCGAATTGATGTTTTTGAACGTAAATTAGGATTCCATGCAGGCATATCTTCTATCACATATATTTTTTTTAAGGCATTTATATATGTGGCTATAGTATCTTCACTTAGAGATTCTGTATCATTTGCTCGTATATCATCTCTAAACATTGTATTAGCAACTTGTCCTCCTTGGTTTCTTGCAAATGACCTCATAAGTCGCTTAACTCTTTCAGGGTTCTTGCTTATGCCATCAGCCCTATTTATATCAGACCTGACTACTGCATCATAATAATCTATCGCCTGTGAAAGGGCTGGCTTTTCGTTCATGTCTATAGAATTTGGCCATCCTCCTCTGCATATGACAAATGCAAGTCTATCAATGTCCAGATTATTTATCCCTGTTATTTTATCCGGATTACAAAAAAGTTCTTTCAGGCTGACCTCTCCTGTAGATTCTCCGGACTCGTATAAAGACATAGGCCTCATTGTAAGCGAGGTAAATCTTCCTGTACCGGAATGAGTGATTTCTTTAGATTCTATAGGTACAGCAGAGCCTGTTAAAATAAATTGCCCTTCTTCACCCCTTATATCCACCTCATACCTTACAGCATCCCAAATTTTAGGTGCAATCTGCCATTCATCTATTAGTTTTGGAATCTTTCCATTTAATAGACGGCTTGGATCTATCTCTGAGATTTGAATGTTAATATCTCTTTTACTTGGTTCATCCATTCTTAACACACTTTTTGCTACCTGCAAAGCTGTTGTTGTCTTACCACACCATTTAGGTCCCTCTATTACAACTGCACCTTTTGCTTCTAATTTATCTAATAAAATTTTATCTACAATTCTTCTTCTATACGCTTTCATATCTATCACCTCATTAAATATGATATAACTTTTTCGGCGAGTTGGCAGTTTTTATTCAGTGATATGGCAGAAAATTTTTCGGCGAGTTGGCAAGTTTTTATTCGGTGACATAGCAGAAAATTTTTCGGTGAATTTCAAAAATTTTATATTTGTAATGATTTCAAAATAATGTTGAAATACTTTTAAAAATGGCATTATTCATAGTTAATTCACTATAAATAATGCCATTTTTACTCTGCTACCTGGAGCCTTAAAATGACGCATCTATCCCATCTGCCATACCTTCAGCCATTTTTTTCTGATAAGCAGAGGTATTTAACGCCCTGTCTTCTGTCTCATTGGTCATATATCCCATTTCAATAATGGTTACAGGAACCTTAGACCAGTTTATTCCTCATTGTATCAGTTTCCCAGACATACAGTTTTTTGCACCCTGTCTTATTTACGACACCATCAAGTACTTTTTCAGAAAATAGTTTACTTTTTGTGTAAATATTGGAATTGAAGGGATTATTTTTAGTCTGACATATAGTCATAGCACCATTTACCGACTTATTTGCCGCACCGTTTGCATGGATTCTGATAAATGCATCAGCATTATTATTATTTGCAATTGCGGCTCTTTCAGAATTACTCATATTCACATCATTGGTAGTCCTACACATAATTACTTTGTAACCGCGCTTTTTAAGAATTTTCCTTAACTTTTTAGCTACTTTAAGAGCCAGGGCATACTCGGTCTGCTTAGTCCAAAGTCCGCTTGTACCACCTGTTACCTTAAACTTGGTAGCTTTTGCACCGGGACCTATAGGCTCTTTTTCAAGGTTAGCCCGGGTCTGATGTCCGGCATCTATACAGATAACTTTCTTTTTATTAGTAGCGGCACTGATTGTAAAAACATTATCAGTACATATAGTAACAAGCATTGTAAGTATTAAAAATAAACTTAATAACTTTTTCATATTCCTTCCCTGTTTTTATTATACTAAAAAGGCGATTAAAAATTCTAACCGCCTTTTATCAGTTCCTAATTGGGATTTAATAGTTTTGTCTGTTCCTGTGAGAAATAAGCCTTATAACAATCCCCGGCACCTTATTAAACAGGATAAGCTCCGTTAGCTGTATCAGCTACAGTACTGTCTACCTTTGTCTGCTGAGCTTTTCTATATTTGAAGAATTCAGTAGCAACCTGTGGGAAAAGTGCATAAGAAAGCACGTCTTCATCCTGCTGTTTCCACTCTTTAACTTCTTCCTCAAACTTAGCAAGCTGTGGCTCTATAAGGTCAGCCGGTCTGCAGGTAATAGGCTTCTGGTCTCCTATAGCCTTTTTAACAACCTCAGGATTGAAAGGCTTAACTGTTTCACCAAACTCACCTGAAAGAATTTTCTTTGACTCTTTGGTTATCATCTTATAGCGTTCACCCTGAAGCACATTGAGAACTGCCCGAGTACCTACTATCTGTGAAGAAGGTGTAACAAGAGGTGGCTCACCGAAGTCAGCTCTTACTCTTGGAATCTCCTTAAGTACTTCCTCATACTTATCTTCAGCATGAGCTTCTTTAAGCTGTGACACAAGGTTTGAAAGCATACCGCCCGGTACATGATAAAGCAGAGTTTTGATATCTACACCAAGTACCTTTGTATTCATAAGACCGCTTGCAAGATACTTCTCACGAAGCGGACGGAAATAGTCTGCAATTTCAGCAAGCTTATTCTGATCAAGTCCTGTATCGTATTCTGTTCCTTTAATTACTTCAACCATAACTTCTGTAGCCGGCTGGCTGGTTCCCATAGAAAGCGGACTCATAGCTGTATCAATAATATTGGCACCTGCCTCTACCGACTTCATATAAGTCATAGCGGCAACTCCTGATGTATAGTGGGTATGCATTTCTATAGGAAGGTTTGTACCTTCACGAAGTGCTGTAACAAGCTTTGTAGCCTCATTAGGCACAAGAAGTCCTGCCATATCCTTTATACAAAGGGAATCAGCTCCCATTTCTTCAATGGCTTTAGCCTTAGCTTTCCAATAGTCAAGTGTATAAGCCTCACCCAAAGTATAGGAAAGTGCTACCTGTGCATGACCGCCTTCTTTTTTAGATGCATTAACTGCTGTCTGAAGATTACGAAGATCATTGAAACAGTCGAAAATTCTTATTATATCTATACCGTTTGCAAGTGATTTCTGTACAAAATACTCAACTACATCATCTGAATAATGGTTGTATCCGAGGATATTCTGACCTCTGAAAAGCATCTGAAGCTTTGTCTTCTTAAATCCTGCTTTAAGTTTACGAAGTCTCTCCCATGGATCTTCTTTTAAGAAACGAAGGCAGGCATCAAATGTAGCTCCACCCCAGCACTCTACTGCATGAAAGCCAATCTCATCCATTTTGCCAATTATAGGAAGCATCTCTTCAGTCGTCATTCTTGTTGCGATAAGAGACTGATGTGCATCACGAAGGACAGTATCAACTATCTTAACTGCCTTATTACCCTGCTCTGACATATGTTAATCTCCTTTTATTAATCTAGAAAATACATTTAATAACTCTATAAAATCACATAAATTATGTTTTCTGCAATTCTTATTTTACTCCAAAAATAGCCATAAATACTCCGGCTGCAACCGCAGTACCGATAACTCCGGCAACGTTAGGTCCCATGGCATGCATAAGTAAGAAGTTGGAAGGATCTGCCTCAGCACCTACCTTCTGCGATACTCTGGCTGCCATAGGCACAGCAGATACTCCGGCAGAACCGATAAGCGGATTTATCTTGCCTCCTGTTAAGTGACAAAGCAGTTTACCAAAGAGTACACCCGTTGCTGTAGCTATCGCAAAAGCAACAAGACCAAGAGCAACTATTTTAAGTGTATCAACCTTTAAGAGAAAGCTTCTGCTGAAGTAGTAGCACCGACTGAAGTACCAAGAAGTATAACTACGATATACATAAGTGCATTACTTGCAGTTTCCTGAAGCTGCTTAACTACTCCACTCTCTCTAAAGAGGTTACCAAGCATAAGCATACCTACGAGAGGTGCTGTAGTTGGAAGTATAAGTGTAACAACTATGGTAACAACTATAGGGAAGAAAATCTTCTCAAGCTTACTTACAGGTCTAAGCTGTTCCATCTTGATTTTTCTTTCCTTCTCAGTTGTAAAAAGCTTCATTATAGGTGGCTGAATGATAGGAACTAAAGACATATATGAATATGCCGCAACTGCAATTGGGCCCATATATTCAGTCTGTCCAAGCTTACCTGCAAGGAAGATAGATGTAGGACCGTCCGCTCCACCAATAATAGCGATGGCTGCAGCAGCCTTATCATTAAAACCAAGTAAGATAGCAAAGAAATAAGCACCGAAAATACCAAACTGAGCAGCCGCACCCATAATAAAGCTTATAGGGTTAGCAATCAGCGGACCGAAGTCTGTCATAGCACCTACACCAAGGAAGATAAGACAAGGTAAGATACTCCATTCATCAAGTAAGAAGAAGAAATGGAGAAGTCCACCCTCTTTCATAATATCCGGGTAGATATTTACAAGCAGCATACCAAAGGAAATAGGTACCAAAAGCAGCGGTTCGTATCCCTTTGCTATAGCCAGATACAAGAACACGAGAGCAATAAATATCATAAGAATATTGCCCCATGACAGGTTGACAAATGCTGTCTGTCCCGCCAGGTTCTCGAGCATATTTGAAATATAGCTCATAGCTAATTACCTCCATTTATTGTACAGTTATTGGTTTAGTTAAGAGATGCGAGTAAAGCACCGGCTTCAACAGAATCACCAACTGCACAGGAAACGGAAGCAATAGTTCCATCCTGAGGAGCAACTATATCATTTTCCATCTTCATAGCCTCAAGCACAATGATTACATCACCCTTCTTAACAGCCTGTCCTGCATTTGCCTTAACAGCTAAAATCTTACCAGGCATAGGAGCATTTACTTTAACTGCACCTACTGCACCACTTGCTGCCGGAGCTGCTGCTACAGGCTTTGGTGCTGACACGGGAGCTGCACTCTTAACTACAGGGGCAGTACCTGCACTTGAGCCCTCTTCAACAGTTACTTCATAAGCTGTTCCATTAACTGTAATTGTATATGTTTTTCATAATAAAATTATCCTTTCAAATTATTAAAAATATTAAAACAAAAATACTAAGCGTTCTTCCAAGAACCATTTCCTTTCCTTCTTATAGAACGAACTACCAGTCCATCAGAAGGAACTTCTGCATTTTCAGCCGTATAAGCCATAATAGCAGCCATCATAACTGCCGTAAGCTCTGCACCGCCTAAGTCTTCACTCTGTGCTACAGGCTGTTCTGCTACTTCTTCCGGCTTTGTCTCTTCTTTATGCTCCTTTTTAGCAAGGAACTTAGGTACAAGGCTCAAAGCTTTGATTACAAGACTGATAAAAATAAGTACCGCAAAAATGAAAAGCATACCAAAAACAGTATTTAAAGCAGCTTTTTCCATCTTCTGTGCAAGAGTTATCTGCTGTTCTGCTGAAAGGCTTGAAGGAAGATAGCCGCCATCTACACTGTCTTCATCAAAAGTAGCCGTAAATTTAACCCTTCCACCTTCAAACTCAAGGTATTCTTCATATTTAACAAAATCTTTACCTTCTACAATATTAGCACTAGCTTCATCAACTGACTTAAAAGTACCTACTTCTTCCTTAACATGATCAAGATTTTCTATCATAGGTAAAATAAGCTTTTTAGATTTATTGTCAAGTTTCTCTTTAACAATATCTGTAAGACTGCCATCTGCCCAAGACTTAGCAAAAAAACTTCCTGACTGCATCACAGTCTCTTTCTGGTAATCCAAAGTCTCGCTTGTCTTAGAGCTGCCTGCACAGCCACTAAGCAGGATAAAGCAGGAGAAAACGCTAAGCACTAATAACATTAGTCTTTTCTGCATATTTACTTCCTCTCTATATTAAATTGTGCTGTGTTTTTTATTTGGGCGATGTTCTCTTTTTGTATATAACATCTCAAAAGCATATATAAGCTGCTTTCTTGTTGCTGCAGGCTCAATTATGCTGTCTACAAAGCCTCTCTTAGCTGCTGCTACCGGGCTGTTCTGAAGAGCTGCATATTCACTAGCCTTCTCGCTTATTGTAGCCGCATCTTTTCCATCATAGATAATCTCAGCTGCAAGCTTAGCATCCATCATACCAATTTCAACATCACCATAAGCAAATACAAGATCTGCTCCGATATGCTTTGAATTCATCGTAATATAAGCACTTCCATAAGCCTTACCTACAATAAGGTTTACCTTAGGCACTGTAGCATTTGCAAAAGCTGCTGTAAGCTGTGACAGGGCTCTTGCTATTGAACGCTCTTCTCCTACAGAAGAAGCAAAGCCTGTTACAGATGTAAGTGTAAGTACAGGGATTGAAAATGAATCACAGAATTCTACAAAGTGAGCTGCTTTATAAGCACCTGCCATTGTAAGTACTGTATCAAACTTCTTTTCCACCTTACCGTCTTCGCCAAGTAATTCGCTACGGTTTGCCACCACACCAACTACTGCTCCGTTAAGACGGATAAATCCGATTACCATTTCTTTAGCACAATCTGCCTTTAATTCTAAGAACCAGTTATTATCAGAAATCTCACGAAGAGCTACAGAAGCATCTTTAACGTGTGAACCTAAATTAACAGTTGCACGGTTAAGATCATCTTCACATTCGCTAAGTACACCTGTATCTTCATTATTTGAAGGAAGGATTGAAACAAGTTCCCCTTGCCTTAGCAAGTGCCTCTGCATCATCCTCTGCAACTATATCTACATTTCCAGACTCTGCCTGGAATGCTGCTCCTGCTGTATTACATTTTGCTGTATAGTTATTGTCTACTGCATTTGGTGAATTTACAAAAAGTTTAGCATTCTCTTTTGTCATTATGACAAAATCACTAATGGCTGCTGAAATAGCTGAGCCACCGCCACAGGTACCAAGAATAACCGTAACTGTAGGAATTACTCCACTTGCAAGCACCTGTCTTGCATATACCTTACCAAAGGCATCAAGTGCATCTGTAGATTCCTCAAGACGCATACCGGCACAATCAGTAATTGCAACTACAGGAACACCAACCTTGGTTGCAAGATCATATACATTAACTATCTGTCTTGCATGCATCTCGCCCATAGTTCCACCAAGAGCATCTTTATCCTGGCTATAAACGTAAACAAGACTTCCGTCTATAAGACCATAGCCGGTGGTTACACCATCACCAGGAACTTCTTTTTCATTAAGATTGAAATCTGTGCTTCTTTTTGTAACTAAAGCGCCAATTTCAACGAAACTGTTTTCGTCAAGCAGAGAAAGTATTCTATCTCTTGCTGACAGCACTGCTGTACTACCCATTCTTAGCCCTCCATTAAACTTAAGTTTGGTTTTTATCCGTAATAAACCGGATCTTTATATAAACATCCAACTTATTGCCAATTATAATTATAAACTTATAATAAAGAAAAGTACAAGTGGCATTTTAAGTTTTTTGTAAGATTTTCAGTTTTATTAAAAATTTTTAGTTAGTTTCTTTCCAGATCCTCAAATGAAAGCTGTGCCTCTTTTTCAGCTTCCATTTTAAATGCGTCTTCAGTCTCCTGCCCAATTACCGGTAAATCTTCAAGCGATTTAATGCCAAAAGAACGAAGGAAATCCTCAGTAGTTCCAAACACTAAAGGCTTTCCCGGAGCCTGCAGTCTTCCTGCCTCTTCTATAAGACCATATTCTATAAGCTTATTTACTGCATGATCTGATTTTACTCCCCTTATAGCTTCTATGTCTGCCCTTGTCACTGGCTGTTTATAAGCCACTATCGAAAGAGTTTCAAGAAGTGCATCTGTAAGATTATGTTTCTTAGGCACATTAGTTACTTTAATTAAAGTTTCATACATACTTGCCTTTGTACACATTTGAAATGAATCTTCAAGTTCTATAATGCTTATTCCATGCCCCTCATCCTCATATTCGTCCATCATAGTATGAATTACTTTCCTTACAGTATCTTCATCCAGCCCCACAGCTTCTGCTATTGCAGCAAGTCTGACTGATTTGCCCATAGCAAAAAGTATTGCCTCTATCTTAGCCTTTAATTGTTTTAGTTCCACCTTTTCATTCATCTCCCATGTCTTTATAATCTTCTTTTGTAAATATTTTTTCTTCAATAAATTCAATCAGAATATCTGAAACTCTGTCATCCTGAACAGCTTTCAGAACACCTGCCTTCATAAGCTCAAGTACAGCCAGAAAGCTTACTACTATATGGAGTCTTGAAGGCTGATTAATAAGGAATTCCTTAAAATTAAAAATTTTATGCACTTTGCTAAAGTTTTGAAGTTCATTTATAGCTTCTGAAAGACTGATTGGCTCTTTTTGTATTTTCCCAAAATTGCTTCTTATCGGATCAGCCTTGTCAGTCTGTTTTTAATAACAAAAATTAAATATATTATGTAGCTTCGCAAGAGTTAAATCACCTATAATTTCACTGATTTCAGGCTTTTCTTCATATTCCGCAACTTCTCTGGGTATAGTTGGTTCTTTGAATAAAAAAGCAGAAGCAAAGTCCTCTCTTCCTTTCAAAAGCTCTGCAGAATATTTGTACATTTTGTACTCAAGCAGTCTGTTTACAAGCTCCTCCCTTGGATCAGTTTCCTCTCCATTTTCTTTCTCTTCTTTTGGAAGCAGCATACGTGACTTTATATTTATAAGCTGTGCAGCAACCAGAAGAAAATCACTCATTGTGTCTAAGTCCGAGCTTTCCATCTGATTTACATACTCCATGTACTGGTCCGTAATTTCTGCTATCGGTATATCGTAAATATCTATTTTATTTTTCTCAATAAGATGAAGCAAAAGGTCAAGAGGTCCTTCAAATGCTTCAAGCTTAACTTCAATTCTCATTTAATTTTTCTCCAAATTTTAATTCTACAAGTGTAAGCTCAGGTGGATTAAATATTCTAAGATTTACAGTATGCATCCCAGCCCCACAGGAAACTATCATACTCTTACCGTTATCTTTATATAGTCCTCCTGAATACTTAGGAAATATAAAAAAGTCAGGTCCTATCACCCCACCAACAAAAGGCAGCCTCATTATTCCTCCATGCAAGTGCCCGGAAAGAGTCAGGTCTGCCTCCCATTTAGTATATGTATTAAAATATATAGGAGAATGAGCCATAAGTATACTGTAATTTTCACTTTTATTACCTATTTTACTTATTATATCAGCAAGTTTCAGCTCTTTTCTCTTAAATTTCGGATAAAATTCCCTTCCTAAACTAAGACCACATATATCAATGCACTCTTCATTCTGATTTGTAAGTCTGTATACATCATTATCAAGCAAAATGACATTCAACTCTTTTAATGCCGTCTTATATTCTTCCCAAAGCTTACTATGTAGTTTTTCTTCATGATTTCCCAAAGCATGTATAACCTTATATTTTCTGGTAAGCTTTGAAAGTAAGTCTTTAGATACATCAACAGACTCTTTTGAAGCAGAACTATAACCCATTTCATACTTTGTATTTTCACCACCCACCACCATATCACCACCTATCAGGATACAGTCAGGCTTTGCCTTATCTATAAGCTGCGTCAGGATGGAGTTTTTCTTTTCCATATATTTTTCCATCTTAAATCAGATATGAAAATAAATTTAAAACCATCAAAGGATAATGGCAATTTTGGTGAATATATCTGATATTTTTTTACATATAAGCCTTTTACCTATAATCAATCATTATCCCTTTCTTAAACAATAACGTCATTATTTTTAACATAAAAAAATACCGACTATGATATATCTAATTTCAAATATTATTAAATATTCATAGTCGGCTTTTATAATCTAGCAATTAATTTCTATCGTATCTATCCTGCTCACTATTCCCATATCTTCAAGCTGTCTTATCATCCTGTATACAGTTGCCATTCCAACAGTTTTATCCTTCTCCGTTACTCGATAATAGATATCCTTACATGAATTAAAGTTATTGTTCATGATAACATCAATTATAAGTTTACGCTGTTTAGTAATCCGGCAGCCATCATTCTTTAGTCTTTCAATAACCTGTTCACTCGTCATATCAACAACCCCTTAATATAATACTATCCATATAGGATATATAAGTATTATATTAAAACATTTGAAAATGATTGTCAATATCGAATTTAAATCAACTCACTAAGCATAGAAGTTCCGATAGTCCCTTCCGGCATCTTAACATCAAAGTTTTCCGCTATGGTTGCACCCATATCTGCAAAAGTATTACGCTCAGGTATACTTCCAGCTCCATTAAAGCTCTTTGAGTAAGCAAGGAAAGGTACCTTCTCTCTTGTGTGGTCAGTTCCCGTATAGTAGGATCATTACCATGGTCTGCTGTGATTATAAGTAGATCATCGTCACGCATAATATCTAATAATTCACCTAATTTCACGTCAAACTTCTCTATCTCATCACCATAGCCAATAGGATCTCTCCTATGTCCCCAGAGCGCATCAAAGTCCACAAGATTTACAAAACAAAGCCCTGTAAAGTCTTTTCCGGCTTCTTCTATCGTCTGTTCCATTCCATGTACTGAACTCTTAGACTTATAAGCCTCTGTAATTCCTTCTGTTACAAAGATATCGTTTATCTTACCTATGGAAATCACATCAAGGCCTGCATTCTTAAGTGCATTAAGAACTGTATCACCAGGTGGCTTAACAGCATAATCATGACGGTTTGCAGTTCTTTTAAATTCACCTTTCTTCTTACCAACATAAGGTCTTGCTATTACTCTTCCAACCTTCCACTCATCCCTCATACAAAGCTCTCTGGCAATCTCACAGCATCTGTAAAGATTCTGAAGGTCAAATGTTTCTTCATTTCCACAAATCTGAAGCACAGAGTCAGCAGATGTATATACTATCATCTTACCTTCATTTATCTCAGTTTCAGCAAGCTCCTCTAAGATTTCTGTTCCGGAAGCACTTTTATTTCCGATAATTTCCTTGCCACAACGTTTAGATAACTCATCTAAAAGTTCTTTTGGGAAACCTGTATCCGTAAATGTTACAAAAGGTGTGGTGGTATGAATTCCCATCATTTCCCAGTGTCCTGTCATTGTATCTTTTCCATTGCTCATCTCATTTAACGGGCAATAATAACCTAATGGTTTTTCAACAGGCTCTACCTTGCTAAGCGGCTTAAGGTTAGCAAGACCAAGTTTTCTAAGATTTGGAATATTAAAATGCTCTACAGTATCCGAAATATGTCCTAAGGTATCTACATTTACATCTCCAAACTTTTCGGAGTCAGCCATAGCTCCCATACCCATAGAATCACAAACGATCAAAAATACCCTTTTAAATCTGTTCATTAATATCCGGTTGCCTCCTGTCCTTTAACTAATTTAACTATTCTGCTTGTACCAAGTCTGTCAGCACCGAGTTCGAGAAATTTATATGCATCGTCAAGACTTGCAATACCACCTGCAGCCTTAATTTTTACATTTTTACCAACATGCTCACCAAATAATTTTACATCATCAAAAGTAGCACCTGCTGTACTAAAACCTGTAGAAGTCTTAATATAATCAGCACCTGCTTAGTAACTATCTCACACATCTTTATCTTTTCTTCCTCTGTAAGCAGGCAGGTTTCTATAATTACTTTAAGTACAAGGCTTCCGACAGCTTCCTTTATAGCCTTTATTTCTTTCTCAAGTTCATCATATTTTTTATCTTTAAGCCAGCCTATGTTGATAACCATATCAACTTCTTTAGCACCGTTGTTTACAGCATCTTTTGCCATAAATACTTTAGATGCAGTTGTAGCATAGCCGTTTGGAAATCCTATAACTGTACAGATAGCAAGCTTTCCATCCACATAATCAGCAGCTTCCTTTACGTAACTTGCAGGTATGCAGGCAGAAGCTACTTTATATTTCATAGCATCATCTAAAATCTGTTTAATCTCGTCCCAGGTAGCAGTCTGGGTAAGTAAGGTATGGTCAACATGGGTTAACATTTCTTCCTGCGTCATTTTTCCCTATTCTCCTTTTAAAATCAATTTCTATAAACTTCTTTTTTATATTTTTTTCTACTTATACAGAGTATTATACTAAGCTAATTCAAGCGCAAGCTCCATCATCTTACCAAAGCCAGTTTGTCTTTCATCGGAACTTAACTCCTCACCTGTAATAATATTGTCTGAAATTGTAAGGATGGCAAGTGCATTCTTTTTACTTCTTGCAGCCTCCATATAAAGAGCAGCAGCTTCCATTTCTACACAAAGTACTCCCATTTTAATCCAGGCACTGTGTGGATCTTTTAAATCACAGTAAAAAGGATCAGAAGAAAGTACATTTCCAACTACAGTAGGTGTACCCTGTCTTTCAGCTATTTCTACAGCATTAGAAAGCAGGCCGTAATTAGCTATCGGTGCATAAGTTCCCGGTATTTCATACTGATTTGCCCAGGCAGAATTTGTGCAGGCAGCCTGTGCAATTACAACACTTCTTACAGGACACGCTTCACTTATAGAGCCTGCTGAGCCGATTCTTATTATATTTTCAACTCCGTAGAAATTAAAAAGTTCATGAGAATAGATACCGATGGAAGGCATACCCATACCTCCGCCCATTACAGAAACTCTTTTTCCCTTATAAGTTCCTGTAAAACCGAGCATATTTCTTACATCTGTAACTAACTCAGGATTCTCAAGATAAGTTTCTGCAATATACTTAGCTCTTAATGGATCTCCCGGCATAAGCACTGTTTTTGCAAAATCTCCCTCTTTTGCTCTAATATGTGGTGTTGGTACTGGCATATCATCATCCTCCTTAACAATTTTATAATTAATAAATTTTTAACTACAAGCATAGAAGCCTCTTCTACTTAAGTAGAATTATAGTGTATCTATTTTTATTTTGTAAGTCTTTCCTTTATTTCCATATATTTTTCAAAGGTTAATATTAATTTTTGACCTTTTTTTAGATAAAAAGCCTTCTTTTATGAGCTCTTTAATAGTACGATTTACAGTTCTCACTGATAAAGCTGTGCCCTTTGCCAGATCATTCCTGCTCATATCTATTATTACCTTGTCTTCTGAACGGTTTTTTTCATAAAAATCATTCAAAAACAGAAGCACTCTTTCTTCACCTTGTAAAAACAAGAAAAGTCTTTCTTTTCTACACTGTTCTAACAAATATTTTGTCATAGCTTCAGTGAACATTTTCATAGCATTTATATCATTCAGAACCCATTTTGCAAACTGTTCTCTTGAAAGTTTTAGAAACCTGCACTTAGTAACTGTTATAAGAGTAGTTTTATAGGTTTCTTCACCAAGTAAAAACTCCATTGCACCAAAGAGTTCAATCGGATAAAAGCGTATAAAATCATAAACCACCGGGAACACTCTGAGGTCTGTAGCTTTTGCAATTCCTGTAAGCAAAATATATACAGTATTTGCAGGATCATTTTCAGTAACAAATTCAGTATCCTTAGGTATAGAAACCTCTTGAAACTCTTCTAACAGCCATCTTGGTGCATTTTTTAAGAATTGTTCCAAATACTTATGGCTTTCAGTATTCAGATATTTCCATACATTATCCAGTTCACTCATACCGAAACCTCTCAAAGTTACTTATTCAGAAAGATTTTTAGGTCCAAATCCAAGTGGCAAAAGCTCCTTAAGCTTAAATACTTTCATTGTTCCAGGTTTATCAGTTCCTAAAATCACATCAAATTCATTTGCATTAACAAACTCATTTATAACCTGTCTGCATACTCCACAAGGAGGGCATATCTGTAAGTCATCTCTATCCTCCGGTCCCCCCACTATAGCTATTGCACTGAAGTTCATTTCACCTTCACATATAGCAGTATGAATAGCTGTCCTTTCAGCACAATTTACCGGTGAATATGCCGCATTTTCTATATTACAGCCCCTATACACTTTACCACTTTTTGTAAGCAATGCAGCACCTACCTTAAAGTGTGAATACGGGGTATAAGCCATTTTTCTTGCTTCAAGCGCAACCTTTATCAACTCATTATAATCCATAAGCTACTCCTTATTTGGATCTTATATAAGGCTTTCCGTTAGCTGCCGGTGCATCTGCCCTTCCCACAAAAAAGATAAGTGCTAAGATTGTAACTATATAAGGTATCATGGAAATGAGATTCGGTGAAACCATATTTCCCTGACTAGCAAGTGCCTTAAGTCCATTACATACTCCAAAAATGAGGCAGCCTTTAAGAGCACCCATAGGAGAGAATTTACCAAAAATAACCGCTGCAATCGCGATGAAACCCTGTCCTACTATGACTGTAGGCTTAAACTGGCTTACTGTTGCAAGTGTACAGAAAGCTCCACCTAATCCGGCAAGGAATCCTGAAAGAATTACACAAATATATCTTACAAGATATACATTGATACCAAGTGATTCGCAAGCTACCGGATGTTCTCCACAGGCACGAAGGTGTGCTCCTAATTTTGTTTTATAGAATACAAAGTTAGCTATAATAGCAAATATAAATACAATATAAGCCATAGAATATACGTTAAGTACATTGGCACCAAAGCTTCCTGCTTCAAATACATCATTAAACATCTTAGGAAGCTTGTCCTCCAATGGTATAGCAGGACTGTCTGTAGAATTGTAAAGTATCATACAGGTAAATGCCGCAAGTCCCGGTCCAATAAAGTTAATAGCTGTACCTGCTATAGTCTGGTCGGCATGAAAGTGAATACATACAACTGCATGAATAAGACCAAATACTCCTCCTGCAAGACCACCGATTATAAAGGCTAAAATACCATTTCCGGTAACGAGTGCTGCTATGGCACCTGTTACTGCTCCTATTGTCATCATACCCTCAATACCAATGTTTACAACACCGCTTCTCTCTGAAAAGCATGAACCAAGTGCTGCTAAAAGAAGTGGAGGTGTAGCAATCAGAGCTGCATTAATCAAAAGTCCAAGATTTTGAATTATTAAATCCATTATTACGCCTCCTTCTTTTCTGTAAGCTTAAGTAATAAATATTTGAATACATGCGCGATAGCTATAAAAATAATTACACAACCCATAATTATACTTATTATCTGTGAAGGAACCTGAACCATGTTAAGCTTAGATCCCCCAAACTTCATAGCACCATAGAACAATCCTGCAAATATACAGCCTATAGGATTAGAACTTCCTATAAGGGCTACTGAAATACCTTCAAAACCATAACCTTCCTGCCCTGCAAACTGTACAAGTCTTCCACTCTGCCCCATAATCTGTACAGCACCACCAAGCCCTGCAAGAGCTCCTGATATACAAAGTGCAGTAAGTATGGACTTATTTGCATCTATACCTGCATATTCAGCAGAATGCTTGTTAAATCCAACCGCTTTTAATCTATAACCCAGTGTAGTTTTCTCTATAATTACCCAGATGATGATAGCTACAGCTACAGCTATAACTATACCCCAGTTAGCATCAGGACATTTAATTTTAGCTATCCAGTCAGCCGGGAAAAGAAGCCTTGCACTGTCCTCAAGGTTATTTGAAGCCTCTCCTCCCTCAACTTTAATTGACTTTAGGTTTACTACAAAATTTGAAAGATAAAATGCAATCCAGTTAAACATAATGAAAGATAAGACTTCATGTATCCCTCTTTTCACCTTCATAAGTCCGCAGATAAATGACCAGAATGCTCCGGCAGCCATAGCTGCAATTATACAAAGAGGAACATGTATAACCGCAGGTAATTTCACAAGAACACCAACCAGGGTTGCTGCAATACTTCCCACTACAAACTGTCCTTCTGCTCCAATATTAAATACACCGGTTCTAAATGAAAAAGCTACTGAAAGACCTGTAAGTATAATAGGTGCTGCGTACACCAGGGTATATACCAGATACTTTGGCTTACTAAATATGCTTGATACCAGTTTCCCATAAGCAACTGCCGGGCTTATTCCCGCAATCATAAGGAAAATTGCACCTATTAAAAACCTATTATAATCGCAATAATAGTGTACAAGAAATTACTATGTAAAATACTTTTTTTCTTATTCACCCTGCTTACCTCCTGCCATCATAAATCCGAGCTCTCCTTCTCTTGCTTCACTTCCAAGCAGAGATCCTGCAACCTTTCCGCTACTTATAACTACTATTCTGTCTGAAAGATTCATAATTTCATCAAGTTCAAAGGAAACAAGTAATACAGCTTTACCTTTATTTCTCTGTTCTACAATGTATTTATGTACGAATTCAATCGCCCCGACATCAAGACCTCTTGTTGGGTTTACTGCTATAAGCAAATCTTTATTGTTTGTAACTTCTCTCGCAATAATTACCTTCTGCTGGTTACCTCCGGAAAGACTGCCTGCAGGATGAGTTTCAGCACCTCTTGGTCTGATATCAAACTTATCCATCATATCGGTAGCATGCTCATGTATTTCTTTACGATTAAGAATAAAGCCTTTTGAATATGGAGCCTCATTATAATGCTGTAAAATAAGATTATCTTCTATGGAGAACTCAAGTACAAGACCATGCTTTTGTCTGTCAGCAGGTATGCTTGAAAGTCCATCGTTAAATATTTCACTAGGAGTCTTATTGAAAATATCCTTGCCATTCATGGTTATTTCACCAGAATCAGCCTTCTTAAGTCCACTAAGAATTTCTACAAGTTCAGTCTGACCATTGCCATCAACACCTGCAAGTCCTACTATCTCGCCTGCTCTTACAGAAATATCAAACCCCTTAAGTATATCTACACCTCTGTAGTCACGTGCTTTAAGATTTTTAACAGATAGTACTTCAGCACCCGGCTCCTGCTCTTTCTTTTCTACCTTAAAGTTTACATCACGTCCTACCATAAGTGAAGCAAGCTCTGCTTCGTCTACATCATCTACCTTTACTGTCTTTATATATTTACCCTGGCGGATGATTGTACAGTTATCTGAACAGGCTTTTATTTCCTTAAGCTTATGAGTAATAATAATTATGCTCTTGCCATCTGCTGTAAGATTCTTGATAATAACCATAAGCTCATCTATCTCCTGAGGAGTAAGCGAAGCTGTAGGCTCATCAAGAATAAGGATGTCAGCACCTCTGTAAAGTACCTTAAGTATTTCTACTCTCTGCTGCATACCTACTGATATATCTTCAATTTTAGCATCAGGATCTACCTTCATTCCGTATTTTTCTGAAATTTCAAGAACCTTCTGTTTTGCAAGCTTATAGTCTATTTTAACACCCTTAACAGGTTCTATACCTAAAACTATATTCTCAGTTACTGTAAACGGCTGAATAAGCATAAAATGCTGATGCACCATACCTATTCCCAGTTCAATGGCATGCTTAGGGCTTGTGATATCCACAGCTTTACCCTTAATATATATCTGTCCACTGGTAGGCCTGTACATACCATAAAGTACATTCATGAGAGTACTCTTACCGGCTCCATTTTCACCAAGTATAGAATGTACCTCTCCTTTATGTACTGTTAAATTTATTCCGTCATTAGCAGTAAAATTACCAAACTTTTTGACTATGTTTTCCATCTTAACTGCCATGACTTTTTCGTCCATATGACTTTCAATACCCACAGTTTTACCTCCCATTTTTTATATATGATACATCATATTTTCAAAATAATGCTTTATCTTATAAAACACTTTTTCAAAATACAATATATTTCTAATTATTCTGCAACTACCATAATATACTATGATAGTTGCAGAAAAAAACTAAATCTTAGTCTAATTCGTACTTATCACCAAATTCTTTTTCAAACTCAGCCTTTGTACCAGGAACTACAACTTCACCACTTAAGATCTTAGCCTTAACTTCTTCTACCTTCTTAAGTACATCTTCTGAAAGAAGTTTTGTTGTAGGTGCTATATCTACACCACCTTTTGAAAGGTCATATACATTCTCGCCACCCTTAAGAGTTCCTTCAACAAGCTGCTTTGCAGTATCATAAACTGCATTATCAACACGCTTCATAGCTGATGTAATAACTGTATCAGGAGCAAGTTCGTTCTGGTCTGTGTCTACACCGATAGCAGAAATCTTAGCTTCCTGACAAGCCTGGATAACACCAACACCTGTACCACCTGCTGCGTGGAAGATAACATCTGCACCGTTTGTAATCATTGTAGTAGCACTTGTCTTACCTATAGCCGGATCTGCAAAGTTATTTGCATTTATCTGCTGAACAGTAGCTTTTGGATTAGCTGCATATACACCTGCAAGATAACCATAACCAAACTTATTCATCATATCACTTGCCATACCAAGTACAAAACCTACATTATTCTTCTTTGTTACAAGACCTGCTACATAACCTACAAGGTAAGAAGCCTGCTCCTGCTTAAATGTAAGGCAGGTAACATTTGGAAGAGATGCATTGCTTGCATCATCAATGATAGCAAACTTTGTATCAGGGTGTGCCTCTGCAGCCTTCTTTGTAGCCTCAGCAAGCTTAAATCCTACACATACAATAAGGTCATATTCCTCGTCTACAAATGTCTCAATATTACTTGTGTAATCTGCATCTGTCTTAGACTCAAGGTAATTGATCTCTACACCAAGATCCTCCTTGGCCTTCTCAAGACCTTTCCAGGAAGTCTCGTTGAATGAGTGATCGTGGATACCACCTACGTCTGTGATAAGTCCAATCTTTAAGTCTGACTTAGCTGTAGTAGCGCTTGAAGTCTTTGAAGCACTATCTGTTTTAGATGTGCTTGCTGTACTTGTAGTGCTTGTAGCACTTGCAGCGGTGCTAGCCTTTGAAGCACTTGCATTACTTGTTTGTTCTCCTTAGCCTGTCCACCACATGCTGCTAAAGAAAGCACCATAACTGCTGACATAGCCATTGCTAAAAACCTTTTTTTCATTTCTTTTCTCCTTTTTTAAGAAAAATTTTTATGTTATACTGCCCTAAGGCAGCAGTAACCAAAGTTAGATTTCAGGATTAATGTTATTACTTCTCATTGTCTCCCTTAATTAAAAGCCTTATCGCTTCTATCGCTGTAACTATAGCTGCTTCTGTATCATGTACCTGCTCATTTGGAAGGTTCTTCTTCGCTCTTTCCTGGTTAGCTACAACAAGGAAACAGGAACCTACTCTTACTCTTAAAAAGCTTCCTGCTATAAATAATGCCGCCGACTCCATCTCAGATGCAAGACAGCCCATTCTAAGCCAGGCTTCCCATTTATTTTGAAGTTCATAGCTTACCGGCATAATCTCAGGCTCGTGCTGTCCAAAGAAAGAGTCCTTACACTGTACTACACCTACATGATGCTTGTTCTTAAGAGATTTTGCTGAATTAATAAGCGCATTCATAACTTCTACGTCAGAAACTGCAGGATATTCTATAGGCGCAAACTCACGGCTTGTACCTTCCATACGGATGGCACCACTGGCTATAACTACATCACCACCCATAACTTCATCCTGCATACCGCCACAGGTTCCTACTCTGATAAATGTATCTGCACCACATTTTGAAAGTTCATCTATTGCTATTGCAGCAGACGGACCACCTATACCTGTTGAAGTCACACTCACCTTAACACCATCAATTGTACCTGTATATGTTATATACTCTCTGCTATCAGCTACAAGCACAGGATTATCAAAATGAGCTGCAATTTTTTCACATCTCTTTGGATCTCCAGGTAAGATTACATATCTGCCAACATCACCCTTTCCTACACCTGTATGATACTGTTTTCCTGAACCCTCTGCATAATCAACCATATCTTCCTCCGTACAAACCTTGCTGTTTTGTTAAGTTTGCATAATTTTTTACCTTTATAAATCAGATTTTATAACTTTTATCATTAAGATTAAAGGACATTTGTCCTCTTTTTGCGATATATTAATGATTTTTTTACACTATAATTAACAACATATTTTTAAGCCAAATGGTAAATTTATATTTATTATATAACAAAACAACTAAAGTTACAAATCAAAAAAATATCAATCAATTCATAATATCAAATAAAGAAATCTGGCTTGAATTTGGCAGGCCGGCTATTATATTAAACTCTGTCATCTTGTCTAATGCTGTCTGTGTGGTGCCTTTAGCCCTTTGTTTTAAATCATCTTTCGACAAAAATCTTCCTTTTTTAGCAGCCTCATAAAGCGCATATGCCGCCTTATCCCCAAGTCCGTCAATAGTAACCAGGGAAGGCATTATCTTTCCATCAATTATCTGGAAATGCTTTGGTTTTGCCCTATATATGTCAATTGGCATAAATTCAAATCCTCTTGCATACATTTCAAGCACGATATAAGCATCACCTAAAGTATCATCATCTGTCTTTTTTCTGTTATATTTATCAATTTTTTTAATATCCTTTATTACATTTAACAATTTTTCTTTTCCAAAGCAAAATAAACCATAGTCAAAAGCCTTTGCTCTTATACTAAAATAGGCAGAGTAATATGCCAGCGGATAATATACCTTAAAATATGCTATTCTAAAGCCCATCATAACATAGGCTGCCGCATGTGCCTTAGGAAACATGTAAGCAATTTTTTTGCAGGACCAGATATACCAGTCCGGTACATTATGCTCTATCATTTCCTGCTCCCATTCGGGTGTCAGTCCCTTTCCTTTACGCACACTCTCCATTATCTTAAAGGCATGTCCGGGCTCAAGCCCCATATCTATAAGATAAATCATAATATCATCTCTGGTACAGATTGCAGTTGAAAGTGTACATTTATTCTCAGCAATCAATGTCTGTGCATTTCCTGTCCATACATCGGTTCCATGGGAAAGCCCTGATATACGCACCAAATCAGAAAAGTTCTTAGGTTTTGTATCTCTAAGCATCTGCATAACAAAGTCAGTACCAAATTCAGGAACACCAAGACTCCCCAAATCATAACCGTCCAAATCTTTTGCCTCTATATTTAAGGCTGTCAGTCCGTTAAAAAGGGAAAGCACCTTTTCATCATCAAGTCTTATTTTCTGAGCATTTACTCCTGTTATATCTTCAAGCATCCTTATCATAGTCGGATCGTCGTGTCCCAGTATGTCTAACTTTAAAAGATTGTGGTCGATTGAGTGATAATCAAAATGAGTTGTTATAATAGGTGTATCCATTTTATTTGCAGGATGCTGTACCGGTGTAAAGGAGTTAATGTTCTCTCCTAACGGAAGTACGACTATACCTCCGGGATGCTGTCCTGTGGTTCGTCTTACGTCTATGCATCCCGCTGAAACTCTTTCTATTTCAGATTTACGCATAGCTATATTATCATGCTCTTCATTATACTTAAGTACATAGCCGTAGGCTGTTTTATCTGCAACAGTACCAATAGTTCCTGCTCTAAACGTCTGTCCTTCGCCAAAGATTACTTCGGTGTAGGCATGTGCCTTTGCCTGATATTCTCCAGAAAAGTTAAGATCTATATCAGGCTCTTTATCTCCGTTAAATCCGAGAAAGGTTTCAAAAGGAATGTCATGTCCGTCTTTCACCAAAGCTTTTCCGCACACAGGGCAGTTTTTGTCAGGCATATCGCAACCGCTTTTACCCGAAAAACTCCTTACTTCTTCTGAATCAAAATCTACATAGTGACAGTGTTCGCAGTAATAATGCGCCGAAAGAGAGTTAACCTCTGTAATTCCCGACAAAAATGCCACAAAGGAAGAACCTACCGAACCTCTGGAGCCTACCAGATATCCATCCTCATTTGACTTCCACACCAGTTTTTGAGCAATTATGTACATAACCGCAAATCCGTTTGAAATAATGGAATTTAATTCATGCTCAAGCCTGTCCACTACCTTTTCAGGTAAATCATCTCCATATATCTCATGCGCCTTGTCATAGCAGATTCTTCTAAGCTCTGCATCCGAATTTTCAATAACCGGAGCACATTTATCAGGGCGGACAGGCGAAATATTTTCTATCATATCAGCAATAAGATTGGTATTGGTTATAACTACCTCTTCTGCCTTCTCCCTGCCTAAATAAGCAAATTCCTCAAGCATCTCCTCTGTAGTCCTAAGGTAAAGGGGTAAAGGTCTGTCTGCATCCTTCATTCCCTTTGACCAGAGAAGATATTTTCTGTAAATCTCATCCTCAGGATTTAAAAAATGTGCATCACAAGTTGCCACTACAGGCTTGTTAAATTTTTCACCAAGCTCAACTATCTTTCTGTTTAATTCTTTTAAGTCCTCTTCGCTTGTAACATCAGGAACCCTGTCACTTTCTATCATAAAGTTGTTGTTGGCAAGCGGCTGGATTTCAAAATAGTCATAGAATTTAGCTAAAGCTTCTATTTCATCTTCTCCATGGCGGCGGAGTATTGCCTGATAAAGTTCTCCTGCTTCACAGGCTGAACCTATAATCAGGCCTTCCCTGTTTGCCGCAAGCAGACTTTTAGGGATTCTCGGTCTTCTCGGGAAATATTTTTAAGTGTGACATTGAAACTAATTTATATAAATTTATACGTCCGATATCATTTTTGGCTAAAATAATAATGTGGTCAGTTCCCATTTTTTTGATAGTATCACTGTCAAAGCCTTCATTGGTATTAAAATTACTTAATAGTTCATTTCCATATTTTGTAACAGCCAGTTCACAGAGCTTAATATAAATTTCAGCAGTACAGCCTGCATCATCTACCGCCCTGTGATGATGTTCAAGTGCAATCCCAAGTCTTTCTGCTACAGTATCAAGCTTATAATTCTTAAGCCCCGGAAGAAGAACCCTTGACATTGTAACCGTATCAGCAATGGTAAAGTCTCCGTTTAGACCAAGCCTTTTCATATTCTCAAAAATAAAGCTTGTATCAAAGGATGCATTATGTGCTACCAGAAAACATCCCTTACAAAACTCCAAAAATGCCGGAAGAATTACATCTATTTCAGGCTCATTTATAACCATGTCCTGTGTAATGCTTGTAAGCTTGGTTATTTCCTCCGGAATACTCTGTTTAGGATTGACAAAAGCTGAAAATTTATCTATTATCTTGCCACCCATAACTTTTACAGCACCAATTTCTATAATTCTGCAGTTTTTAGGTCCAAAACCTGTAGTCTCTATATCAAAAACTACAGCCGGGTCTGTAAGTTTCTGTCCCTTATCCATTCTTACAGCAGGAGTCATATCATTTACAAGATAACCTTCCACCCCATATATAAGCTTAAAATCCTTCATCTTAAGCTTAGCTTTTGCATGTAGAGCATCTGTAAAGCCCTGTACCACACCATGATCAGTAAGTGCTACTGCCTTATGTCCCCATTCTGAAAGTGTTTTAAGAAGTTTTTCAGGTTTAATGACAGCATCCATTTCACTCATGTTGGTATGAAGATGAAGCTCTACCCTCTTTTTCTCACTGTTATCCATTCGTTTAACAGTAAAATCAGGTATTTCCTTTATCCCATTTGCAAAGTTCAAAGTAAGTTCACCTGCATAAGTATCATCCTGTGCATCCGCATTTATTTTTATAAAATTGCCAGGTGCCAGTTTTTTCTTCAATTCATCCTTATTTTCCGGATTAGCCCATATTTTGCAGGTAATACTGTCTGTAAAATCAGTAATTGTAAATGACAGGATAATTTTACCTGTTTTGGTTTCTTTATCTTCTATATTTACAATTTTCCCCTTTACAATAAGGTCTTTCTGAGGCTCTGTTACATCCTTTAATCTTACAGCAGCCCCCTCAAAGTTTTTCCCGTATATAATACTTGGATCATTTGGCACAGACTTTTTCTTATAAAATCCGTCTGGTTTATACGCTTTTTTATTGCTACTCTTTTTATCCGTTTTTCGGTTTTAGTAACCGATACATACTCCGGCTTAGGTCTGCTTTCAAGTATCTCATCTATAGTATAAATATCTTTATCTTCTTTACCCTCTTTTGCTGTTTCTCTTAGGTTTAACCTGATATTTATTTCTTTATTAAATCTTTTGTGGAAAACCAGCTTTATCCATTCAGATATATTCCGAAGCTTTTCTCTTATAATAAAATTATCTTCATTTTCTATATAAATAGTATTCTCATCAAAATCAAACTTACTGCTATTTAATATATTGTAGTAAATTCTTCCTTGTTCATTAAGTTCTTCAAAAATACTGTTCTTATTTTTTTCAAATATATGCTCAATAGAAAAACCTGATAAGTCATACCTTTCTTCTATAAGTACAGTCTGCTCTCTGGAAGTAAAAATCTGTCTGCTAAGCACATTTTGCATAGAAATAATATGATTCCTGCTTACCGGGGTATTTCCTGATACAATTACTGTTATTTCACCCCTAAATTTTGAAACAACAACTTTTTCAACTGAAATATCATTGAAAGCTCTTTCAAGCTCCTCATTAATTATAAGGTCACTAAAAGCCTCATGAAAATCCATTTTACTTTCCTTTCTGTGCCTTTAATACATCAAGTTCCTCCTTAAGTCCCATCAAAAGTTCTGACTCAGGAAGTCTCTTTATTATTTCCCCTTTTTTTATTATAAGACCTGCATTTTTACCACCACAGACACCTAAGTCTGCTTCCCTTGCTTCACCAGGACCATTAACTATACAGCCCATAACTGCAACCTTAATATCCAGGTCTGAATAATCTTCAAGAAGCTTATTTACCTTTTCTTCAAGTCCGATAAGATCTATGTCTGTACGCCCACAGGTAGGACATGAAACTATTTCAGCTCCTCCTTTTCTAAGTCCCAGAGCCTTTAGTATCATTTTTGCAGACTTTATCTCTTCAACCGGATTACCTGTGAGAGAAACCCTTATAGTATCTCCAATTCCCTGATAAAGTATAATTCCAAGTCCTACACCTGACTTGATATTTCCTGATATCAGCGAACCCGATTCTGTGATTCCTACATGAAGAGGAATATCTGTACGTGTTGCAATAAGCTCATGAGCCTTGATACATTCCATTACATTAGAAGATTTAATACTTATAACCAGATTATGATAATCCATATCTTCAATTAATTTTGCATTATTCAAAGCACTCTCAACCAGAGCTTCGCTTGTAACCTTTCCATATTTTTCCAATATTTCTTTTTCAAGCGAACCACTATTTACTCCAACTCTTATTGGTATATTACGCCCTTTAGCCACATCTGTCACAGCCTTCAACTTCTCATAAGCTCCTATATTTCCCGGATTTATTCTTATCTTATCAGCCCCATTTTCCATAGCTGCTATAGCAAGGCGGTAGTCAAAGTGTATGTCAGCCACTAAAGGAATACTTATGGCTTTCTTAATTTCCTTAAAAGCAATCGCCGCTTCCATATTAGGTACTGCACATCTTATGATGTCGCAACCTGCCTTTTCAAGTTCTTTTATCTGGGCAACTGTAGCCTCTACATCCTGAGTCTTGGTATTTGTCATAGACTGTATTAAAACAGGATTACCGCCACCGATAACCCTGTTTCCAATCTTCACTACTCTTGTAGTCTTGATGTTATTTTCCATATTTCAACCTATAATCCTTAGAATATCATTGAATAATACAACTACCATAAGTATCATAAGCAGTACAAAGCCTGCAAAGTGTACTCTTCCTTCTTTATCCGGATCGACAGGCTTGCCTCTGACTGCCTCTATGATGAGAAATACAAGTCTTCCTCCATCCAGTGCCGGTATAGGAAGTAAGTTCATAACTCCTAAGTTAGCTGAAATAAGTATACTTATGCTCGCCATACTAAGAAGTATAACCATAATACCTTCACTCTTACTCTGTTCGTAAGAATTGCCTATCATATTTACAATTCCCACAGGACCTGCTATATCTTTAGGTTTTACCCTGCCTGTAACCATCATTTTAAGTGATTCTACAGTTGTAACAACTACGTATTTTGTCTCATTTAATGAATAGTAAAAAGTACCACCTATACCTACCTTTTCTCTTGCAGTATTGCTTACTAATCCTAAGGTATAAGAACTTCCTGCACTTTTAGGTCTTGCTGATATTTCTTCTACATTTCCTGAATCAGCTCTTTTAATAGTAAGCTTAACTTCTTTACCATCAAGAGGATTGGCAGTAAAGTAATTATTTAACCCAGTGCCTGACTTTATCTCATTTCCATCTACAGCCATTATTACATCGCCTGCCTTAGCTCCTGCAGCCTTTAGTGCCCCATCCTCAGTTACACTGTCTATAACAGCCTCTCCGTCTCCCGGATTATAGCCAAAACCAAGATAAAATTTTTCTTTTTCTTGTGGTGTTACATCAAATTTTAGTTTTTCATCTCCTCTTTTTACCTCTATCTTAACATTCTCATCTGATAAAGGATGGAATACAAAATAGCTTGAAACTTCTCTGCCTATATTTATATTGGTACCATTAATTTTAGTAATTACATCACCTGCACGAAGTCCGGCCTGTTCAGCAGGATAACCCTTTGTAACACTTACTATATTGCTTTTATCTACACCGATTGAACCGATTACAAAAAGTGATAGTACAAATGCCAAAATAAAGTTAAATAAAGGACCTCCAAACACAGTCCAGATTCTTACCCAGACAGACTTGTTGGCAAAAGCACCTTCATCATCACTGGCTTCATCTTCTCCTTCCATCATACAGGAGCCGCCTATAGGAAGCAGTTTTACAGACCATTTTGTGCCTGCTGCATCAAAAGAAAAAAGTCTTGGTCCCATTCCGAGAGAGAATTCATTTACCGTTATTCCACCTTTTCTGGCAAAAATATAATGACCAAATTCATGAATAATTACTACAACTGAAAATATTACAAGTGCCCAAAAAATATTCAAATTCTTCACCAACCTTACATAATAGTTTTAACACTTTCAAAAATCTCCTGCTGTATACCCTCAATCGTATCTACATCAGGATAATCTATCCTTTTGTGTTTGTTTAAGTTTTCTTCTATAATATTAACGATATCTAAATATCTGATTTTTTTCTGTATAAATAATGCCACAGCCACCTCATTAGCTGCATTAAATACCGTAGGGAGGCTGCCTCCCTCTGTTATAGCCGTAAAAGCAAGCTTAAGTCCTCTGAACTTATCTAAGTCAGGCTTAATAAAATCAAGCTTTGAAATGCTGAATAAATCCAGATAATTATCCGACACAAACCTTCTTTCAGGATAAGTAAGAGCATATGATATAGGAAGCTTCATATCAGGTACTCCCATTTGAGCTATTACACTTCCATCTTCAAATTCAACCGCCGAGTGTACTATACTCTGTGGCTGGATAACCACCTCAATTTTATCAGCTCAGTATCAAAGAGCCATCTTGCCTCACAAACCTCCAGCCCCTTATTTACCATAGTTGAAGAATCTATGGTAACCTTAGCTCCCATAGCCCAGTTAGGGTGTTTTAGAGCAGATTCTAAGGTAACATTTTTAAGCTCTTCTTTAGGTGTATGTAAAAACGGGCCTCCTGAAGCTGTAAGCAACAGCTTTCTTATTTTATTATCTGCCTTACCCTGTAAACATTGAAAAATAGCACTATGCTCACTGTCTACCGGATATATGTTTACTCCATTCTCACTTGCAAGCTTCATTATGATATGGCCTGCACAGACTAAGGTTTCTTTATTGGCAAGAGCAATATCCTTCTTTGCATTTATGGCAGCTATGGTAGGACGAATTCCAAGCATTCCTACAACGGCAGTTACAACTATATCAGAATCAGAATATGAAGCAGCCTGTATAAGTCCTTCCATACCTGTTACAATCTCGGTATAGACTTCAGCTTTCCTTCTGAATAAGCAGTTTCAAGTCTTGCTTTAAGTTCCTTAGCTTCTATTATACCAAAAATACATACAAATTCCGGACAAAATTCTAAAAATTTGTTTAAAAGATTAGATTAATATTTTTTTATTAGCAGTAAGAACTGTTACTCTCATGTCTTCATTCAGTCTTATTATATCAAGTGTCTGTGTCCCGATAGAGCCTGTAGAACCTAAAATAGCTATATTTTTCATTATATCCTTCCTACCAGATAAAGCGAGAGAAAATAAACTATAGGTGCCGTAATTATAATGCTGTCATATCTGTCAAGTATGCCTCCATGTCCCGGAATAATATGCCCATAATCCTTTATATCATAATTTCTTTTAATTCCGAAGCAGCAAGGTCTCCTATTTGCGAAATAATAGAACCAAGACCGCCTATCACAGCAAAAATTATTATCAGGTTTTCTGATTTTCCTGTAAAGTTACTCATTGTCAGTCCAAATATAACTCCTATCAGAGCTGAACCGAGTATACCTCCTATAGAGCCTTCTACCGACTTTTTAGGACTTAAATCAGGAGCGAGTTTATGTTTACCAAAAAGTCTTCCAACTACATAAGCACAGGTATCAGAACCCCAGGAACTCACATACACCATCCAGGCAAGCCACTGACCGAACGCAATGGTTTCACGTGTTTTAAAAATAAATGATATCATAACAGGTATATAAAATATACCAAAAATAGTACTAAAAAGCTGATTTGCCGAGTACTTCGGATATTTAACTACAAAAACAAGTAATGCAGCTACTACCACTATAGAAAAAATCATAAGCTCAGGAACTTTAATATCAAGGATTACATTAGGCTTGGTATCAATATTTAAATACCAGGCAAAAGCCCCTAAATAACCGACACAGGCTAATGGAGTATCCTCAAATTTCATCACCTTGTATAGTTCATATAATCCAAGTAAAGATATCATAAACAAGGTAACAAGCAAAAGCTGTCCACCAAAAAACATTGTTACAAATGTAAATGCCAAAAGCAGAATTCCACTAATAAGTCTAGTTAGAAACATTTTTTATCCTTTCTTAAGTCCGCCAAATCTCCTGTCTCTACCACTGTAGAATCCAATGGCTTCTTCTAAATCTTTTTTACCAAAATCAGGCCATAATGTATCCGTAAAGAAATATTCAGCATAGGCAAGCTGCCAAATCAAATAGTTGGAAAGACGCTGTTCTCCACTTGTCCTTATCATTAAATCCGGATCCGGGATATCAGCAGTGTCCAAATTTTTACTAATAAGTTCCTCAGTAAGATGCTCTGCCAAATCCTTATAAGACTTTCCTTCTTTATCCGCAGTTATAAGAATATTCTTAAAAGCTCTTCTTATATCATCTCTTCCACCATAATTAACGGCTATCTGGAGCTGCAAGCCTGTAAAGCTCTCAGACAAAGCTTCAAGTTCAGCTATGAGCTTATTCAGTTCATCTGAAAGCCCGGACTTGTCACCAATGATTCTGACTCTCATATTATTTTTCACAGAAAGCTTCATAGCATCCTTCATGTACTTTGCAAGCAGCTTCATCAGCTCATCTACTTCAGCCTGTGGACGTTTCCAGTTTTCAGTGGAAAAAGCATACATAGTTATATACTTTATACCAAGATTAAATGCAGCCTTACAGACAGGCTCTACATTGTCACAGCCTTTAAGGTGTCCAAAATTACGTGGAAGTCCACGTTTCTTTGCCCACCTGCCATTTCCATCAAGGATTATTGCTACATGTGTTAGGAATCTTTTCATTTTCACTCATATATTATCCCAAAAAGAGGGCGCGGCTTAACCGAACCCCCAATTTAACTATACAGTCATTATTTCCTTAGTCTTATCTTCTGTCATTTTCTCAATTTCATCAGAAAACTTATCAGTTATTTTCTGAATCTCATCTTCAAGCTCCTTAAGATCGTCCTCTGTAATCTCATTGGCTTTTTCCTGCTTTTTGAAGTGGTCAACAGCATCTCTTCTGATATTCCTGATTGCAATCTTAGCCTGTTCAGCTTTCTTCTTTATATCCTTAGAAAGCTCTTTACGTCTTTCTTCTGTAAGCTCAGGAAATACAAGCCTTATCGACTTTCCATCGTTATTTGGAACTACACCCAGATTAGCTATATTTATCTCTTTTTCAATAGCCTTTATAAGACTTGCTTCCCAAGGCTGAATCTGTATTATTCTTGCCTCCGGAACAGAGATATTTGCAACAGACTGAAGTGGAGAAGGCTGTCCATAGTAATCCACCTTAATTTGTCAAGAATGTGTGGATTGGCTCTTCCCGCCCTTATAGTAATATATTCCTCATTCAGATTATTGATAGTCTTATTCATTTTGTCTTCATAAAGTTTTGTAGCCTCTGACATAAGTAAACCTCCTTATATGATTATTTTGTAAGTAAATATCATTACACAGTAACCTTAGTGCCATTGTTTATACCATTTGCAGCATCTACTATACTATTTTCCCCATTAAGTCCAAAAACTAACATAGGCATTTTATTTTCATAGCACATAATAGTTGCTGCCAAATCTACAACTGCTAATTTTTTATCTAATACTTTCTCAATACTGATTTCATCATACTTTCTGGCAGACGGATTAGTCTTTGGATCACTGTCATAGACTCCGTCTATAGCCTTAGCAAGTAAAATAGTATCTGCTTCTATCTCAACTGCTCTAAGAACTGCTCCAGTGTCAGTAGAAAAGTATGGGTGTCCGGTACCACCCGCAAAGAACACTACCATTCCTTTTTCAAAATACTTCAGTGCCCTGTCTTTTGAAAAAAGTTTTGTCATACTTCCACATTCAAACGGTGTAAGTATAGAAGTTTTCATTCCTACATGCCTGAAAATATCTGATACATAGATACAGTTCATTATAGTAGCAAGCATGCCTATCTGGTCTGCCTTTGTCCTGTCTATGGTATTGCTGGTACGGCCTCTCTCCAGAAGTTGCCTCCACCTATAACAACACCTACCTGTATTCCATTATCCACAAGCTCCTTAACCTGCTTAGCCACTCTTATACAGGTGGACTCATCAAAGCCCGTCTTTTTATCTCCTGCAAGTGCTTCGCCTGAGAGCTTAAGTAATACTCTTTTATACTCTTTCATTAAGCCTCAACCTCATCTCCAAAGAAAGAATCAATATCAACAGATGCATATGGAAGTGCACAGAAACCATCAATAACAGCTCCACTATTAATCTGAATTCCTTTAGAGCTGATATTTCCTTTGATTACTGCAGTAGAATCAACTACTACAGGGCCGTTAACATCAAGATTACCCTTAACTGCACCTGCAACTACACAGGAGGCAGCAGTAATATCACCTATTACAACTGTACCTGCTGCAATCTTAACACAGCCTTTACTTGTAATTCCTCCATCAAGTCTGTTTGTATGTAAATAAACCTCAGCTGCTGAAGATTTACCTTTAACTACACCTGATATAGAAAGCTTACCAAGACAACTTATATCACCATTAACGGTGCCGAGTACTTCCAAAGCACCATCCGAAACTATACTTCCGTTTATAACAGTTCCTTTTGAAATTACAGTAGCTGTTGAAGATGCCTCACCGGATACATCTGTATGTGTTTCCACTGTAACGGTATCTGCACCTATATCACCTGTATATAAGTTGTTATCTGTAGCAGGTAACTCTTCTGTAACCACTTCAGGAACTATTTCATCCTGTTCATACACCGGCTCTGCAAATTCAGGCTCACTTGCGGCTATCTCCTCTGTTTCAAAGTTTAAGCTGTCCTCGTTCTCCATCTTCTCAATCATACTTTCATCTACACCCATTGCATCTTCTTCAGAAAGATTAAACTCATCGAAGTTATCAGAACCTGTTTCACTCAAAGTGTCTACCATCTGATTGTCATCATTTCCAAAATCTACCATAGCACTACCGATGTCATCCTTCAAATCCTTAAAAAAGCTCATAACATACCTCCAATTATTTTATCTTTTTGTATTTTTTATTCACATTGTGGTGAACAGGTTTTGTGTTTTTATTAATCTTTGCAAATTTATAACCTTCTTTCTTCAGAAGCTTTATTATCCCTGGTAAAGCCTTTACAGTATTTACCTTATCCTTAGAATCATGCAAAAGCACTATCTTGTCTGTATTACTCTTAGAATATATTCTGATGGCATTATATATCGCATTTGCTGAAGGTGCAGGCCAGGCTGCATCAGTACCGCTAAGTTCCAGTCATAGTACTCAAATCCTGCCGACTTAAGCCATTTTATTATCTCATACATATTGGTTTTTGAAACTTTGTTACTGCTTCCTCCCGGAAAACGGTATATTTTTGCATCTACACCAGTATATTTCTTCACAAAATCCCTTATTGCAAATACATCTTTCTTAAAGGCATTTAAGTTAGCATATATCTGTTTATAGTTATGGGTTAATGAATGAAGTCCGATATTATGTCCTCTTTTTACAATCTCTTTAAGCCTTCTTACAGTTGCCTTTATCTTTATTTAAACCAACCACAAAAATGTTGCTTTAATTTTATATTTATCAAGGATATCAAGCACTTTATCTGTATTCACGCTTGGACCATCATCAAAGGTAAGATAAGCTGTTCTTTGATGTGCCGGCTTTTTAATTTCTTTTTTTCCAGTCCTGGTTTTCTTAACATATGAAGATTTAATGGCAGCATTCACTGTAGTAAGCGAAGCATCTGCTAAAAATACCATTAAATGTAAAAAATAATGCAAAAAATAAACGCAAAAGCCATTAAATAAAAAAAGAACTTTTTCTATATTTTGGGGTTTTTATTACTGACTGGCATGAATTTATACTCCTTTAACTAAACTTTCTTATTTTATGATGCACTATAGGGGTAGAATTGTCTATAGGTAACATCAGATAATTTTCTTCCTTTAATTTTTTGATAATTTCAGGCAAAGCCTCTACTGTAGACTTTTTTTCAGGTAAATCATGCATAAGTACTATGGAATTCTCTGTACCATGAATTCCTGTGATTACATTGTTGTACAATTCTTTAGCCGATGGCGGAATCCTTACTGCATCGCCACTCATCACATTCCAGTCAAAATACTCTATGCCTTCTTCCTTTAAAAATTTAACCGGCAGATTCATATCTATTTTAGATACTGAATTACTGCTTCCTCCCGGAAAACGGTAAAATCTGCTTCTTACACCTGTGGTATTATATATCAGATCACTTATCGCATAATAATCCTTCTTAAAGTTATCTAAAGAAGCATAAATCTGACTAAAATCATGTGTATAAGAATGCAAGGCTATTGTATGACCTTCTGATACGATTTTTCTGTATCTCTCAAGTGATTTCCCATCAGTCTTTCCTACAACAAAAAACGTAGCTTTAATATCATTTTTTCTTAATATAGCGAGAATATCGTCTGTATTGGCAGAAGGACCATCATCAAAGGTAAGATATACCCTCCCCCTAGCATTTTCAATAAGCTTTTCTTGTTCCTCTAATCTAAGAACCTCTCTTTTACTAACCTCACCTTTGGCAAAGCTAACCATCGCCCCTATCATATTGGCTTCTGAAGCCTTTTTGCCGGCAACCAGAATCCGTTCAATTTTAAGCTGTCTGACTCTGTCTAACTCATCACTTAGCTTATTGTACTTTGCAAATAATATTATACACAGAATGGTTGGTAAAAAGAAATAGAACAATAATCAAGACAATTATTATTTTCTTTATAATCTGAACTCTCTTTTTACGTTCTTCCTTATTGTTCCTGTCCATCTCACCAAAGCTCCTAAATAAAAATGATATTCAACTAATTGTATCATATTTAATATAAAAATATCTACAAATATATTAACTAATTCTTTATTGATATTATTGCTTAAGTTAATACTAAAACCGTCATTTAAGGCTGGTTCACCACATATGTCCACACCAAGAAGATTAAAATTACTTATTAAATTTTTCTAATTCTTCTATAAGTGTAGCTACTGACATCTCTCCCGATCCCAGTCAGAGACAAATTCATCTTTGGAAAGCACATCTTTGTCTATTGAACTGTAAACGGGAATATTTTTATCTAAGTTTACATCAGATATGCTTCCAGCAAATATAACTCTGTCATCTTTTCTTAAATTCACAGTCCTCAATATACTTTTTATTTGCACCTATAATAAAGATTTTATTAAGATTTCCAAGACCTTCATAGGCATCAGCTATCCATGAACCACAGGATAGGATATTTCCAAAAGCTGAAAACTGCATATCAGTATGATTATCATAAACTACGAGATTAAACGGTTCTTTAATAAAAAATTAAGGTAAAGTCTGCTTAAGTGATGATAATTTCCAGAATCAAGGAAGTGTATAGAGGAAAGCTTACCGTCTGACTTAATCTCATTCATAAGATAAGCTTTAGACTCCTCATCCATATATCCCCTGACTCCTGGCAAATTTACATCATCAAAAAACTTATAGGCAAAGTTTTTATAAAAATCCTGTTTTTTATAAATTCCGGTAAAATTATGCAGATAAAGCATTACTCTGCCCTGCCTGCGCCATCACCTATCTCTGCTTCATAAACTTCTGCATCTATTCCGGTAGCAGCCTTATATTTTGAAATTACTTCCCTCTTAAAATTATCTACTGCATCATTTTTAACTATACTTACTGTACAGCCACCAAAACCACCACCGGTTATCCTTGAACCTATTACTCCCGGTATAGACCATGAAATATCTACAAGTTTATCCACTTCTGTGCATGAAACTTCATAATCATCTCTTAAAGATACATGTGAGGCATTCATAAGTTTACCAAAAGTTTCAATATCGTTATTTTTAAGGGCAGCTACAGCCTTTATTGTACGCTGGTTCTCATATACTGCGTGTCTGGCTCTTTTTCTCTGAGTTTCATCTTTAATAAGTTCTTTATTGGCTTCAAACTCTTCTTCGGTCAGATCTCCAAGGCCATTTATGTCAAGCCTGGTCTGAAGAGCCTTAAGAGCTGCTGTACTCTCATTTCTTCTGTCGTTATAAGCTGAGTCTACAAGGCTATGTTTTACATGGCTGTTAGTTATAAGAACCTTTGCATCCCTTAACTTAACAGGCGCATATTCATAAGATAAATCTGCTGTATCAAGGAAAATTGCATTGTCCTTTTTGCCCATAGCTACTGCAAACTGATCCATAATTCCACAATTCATACCATTGAACTGATTTTCAGAAATCTGACCAATTTTTGCTATCTCCACCATATCCACATCAATATTGTACATATATTTTAAAACAGTTCCCATAAGCACTTCAATTGAAGCAGACGAAGAAAGCCCTGCTCCTGATGGAATATTACCTATCATGGCAAGGTCAAAGCCATTCTCTATCTTATATCCTTTATTAAGAAAGGCCCAGACTACACCAATCAGGTAGTTAGCCCAGCCATTTTTCTTGTGGTATGAAAGTTCCGGTAATTCTACAGTCACTACTTCTGCATTGTCAAAGTTTAAGGAAATAAAATTCATCTTATTATCACTACGCTTCTTAACTAATGCGTAGGTTCCCATAGTAAGCGCACAAGGAAAAACATGACCTCCGTTGTAATCAGTATGCTCTCCAATTAGATTTACACGTCCTGGTGAAAAGAAAAGTTCTGCATTTTCAGTACTTCCATAATGTTTTTTGAAACCTTCATAAAGTTTGTCCCTCATACCATCCTCCTTTAATCTTTTATAGTTTTATAGTTTTATAAATCCCTTATTTTAATTCTACTTTCCGGCATTGTTCCCAGTTGTAACTGCACTGCCTGAAGCAGTATCAGTTTCCACTGCCGCACCGGAAGTTATTGCACTGCCTGAAGCAGCTGCACTCCGGTAAAGCTGACCTGCTATTGAAAATCCATCGGTATATCCCTTATTGTAACCGCCTCTGTTTCCGGCATAATATCCACCTACACCTGCACCAACTATCGCAATTGCTATACAAAGGCATAACAGAGCGGTTTTCTTACGTTTTTCTTTCTTGAGGCTATGTTTTCTTACTGCCTTTTCCTTCTTGTATTTATCAACCTTTTCCTTACTCATATCTTACTCCTTCTATAAAATTTTATAATCTGACATATTTTAAATCTGTAATTAAGAAAGCTTAATTCCTTTCAACAAATCTGCAAAGCTTGTAACAGGTGCATCTCCTGTGCTATATTCTACAGGTATGGAATCTGTGTCATCTACAGCTTCATTCTCAGCTGCCTTTTGTCATACTAAGACTTAATTTACCGTCTTTAATATCAGTAATCATTACCTTTACTTCATCATTTTCACTTACTACTTCTTTAGGATGTTTTATTCTCTTTTCAGACATCTGGGAAATATGTACAAGACCTGAAAGTCCATCCGGAAGTCTTACAAAGGCCCCATAGTTTTCAAGACGTTCAACTTTTCCTGTAACTACAGTACCTATGGCTATTTTAGACATTTTCTCCTCTGTCTTTTTGCCTCTTCTTCCCGAAGCACACTTTTAGCTGATAGAATTAGCTTCTTATCATCTTCATCCACTTCTATTATTCTGACTGATATGTGTTTTCCCACAAAATCTTCCGGATTTTCAACATATCCAAGTGCCAGACCTGAGGCAGGGATAAAGGCTCTGATTCCTTTAAGGTAAGTAACCACTCCTGCTTTTACAGCTTCAGTAATCTTTACATTAAATACCTGCCCGCTTTCTTTAGCTTCTTCAAGGAAGTCCCAGGCAAGAATATTGTCAGCGCGCTTTATAGATAAAAGCACCTGTCCATAGCCGTTATCAGGAGAGATTACCATTGCATTTACCATATCACCCACAGCTATATCAGACTTCACCAAAAACTTAGGATCATTACTAAGTTCATCTACAGGCACTATACCCTCAGCATACGAACCAAGATCAACTGTTACTTCTGTTTCTCCAACTCCAATAACAGAACCTTTTACCATATCTCCGTTTCTAAGCCTGTGAAACGATTTTTCAAGTTCATCTAAATAATCATCCATGCTTTCCATTTTTTCATTCCCAGCCATATTTTTTCTCCTTATCAGTATAGTATCTTACCCAGTGCTACTTTTTTCAGATGTTCCCCATAAGAAGTCTTTCCATATTTATCAGCACTTTCTATAAGCTTTTCTTTGGTTATCCAGTTATTTATGTAGGCAATTTCTTCAATTGCAGAAATCATTACTCCCTGTCTTTTCTCAATTACCTTTACAAATTCAGTTGCATCTGAAAGGGCATCTACAGTGCCTGTATCCAGCCATGCATACCCCCTTCCAAGAGTAATTACATTGAGTCTGCCTTCTTCAAGATAAATTTTATTTAGATCTGTAATTTCCAATTCACCTCTCTTAGACGGTTTAAGAGACTTAGCATATGATACCACTGAATTATCATAAAAATAAAGCCCTGTTACACAATAGTTTGATTTGGGATTTTCCGGTTTTTCTTCTATTGAAACTGCTTCACCATTTTCATTAAATTCAACTATTCCAAATCTTTCAGGATCATCCACATAGTATCCAAATACAGTAGCACCATTGTCAGTAAAATTTACTGCCTTTTTAAGATTTGAAGATAAACCGTTTCCATAAAATATATTATCTCCCAAAATCATTGCCACACTGTCTTTTCCTATAAAATCTTCACCTATAATAAAGGCTTCAGCAAGACCATTTGGTTTTTCCTGAACTTTATATGAAAGCTTAATCCCGTATTCCGTACCATCGCCTAAGAGCTTTTCAAAATTAGGTAAGTCTCTTGGTGTAGAAATAATTAAAATATCCTTAATTCCTGCTAACATAAGAGTGGACAACGGATAGAATATCATTGGTTTGTCATAAACAGGCAATAGCTGCTTACTTGTAACCTCTGTAAGCGGATAAAGTCTTGTGCCCGAACCACCGGCAAGAATAATACCTTTCATAAGCACCCCCAACAAGTAATTTTTTGATAAAATTTTAACTTACAACAGTATAAGCCATTACCTTCTATTTGACAAGGAGTTAACAGGCTTCAAATGCATTTGTTAAATGTACAAGTCTGCCATCTCCATAAATTCCTATTACATCAAATCTACATTTTGTTTCCACCGGTATATTATGCTCGCTCATATAAAAAAGCAAAGTTTTATATATTTTTCTTTGTTTTGCTAAATTTACTGCACTAAATGGCCCTCCAAATCTGTCTGTACTCCTGTACTTTACCTCTATTGCTGCAAGATAACCATCTGAATCTAAAGCAATTATATCAATTTCACCGGTTTTTCTTAAATAATTTTTTTATAAAATTTTATATCCTTCAGACATAAGATAAGTGACAGCCTTTTCTTCGTATTTACTACCTAGCAAACGTTTGTTTATATCATCACTTCCTATCTTCTCTTCTCAGCTACAGTGGATTTCAGCCTGTCCATCTTATCCACAAAAAGCAGCACCTGTGCTACCACCTCGTAAAGCTCTGGTGGTATATTCTCTCCTATTTCTAGTCTGGACAGGGAACTTGCAAGTTTTTCATCTTCATACTGAGGTATATCATTTTTTACAGACTCTGCAATAATCTTATCAGCCAACGCTCCTTTTCCGGCAGCAACCACATAAGGTGCTTCTCCACTATCAGTATCGTATTTTAGAGCCACAGCCGTTTTTACTTCTTTTTTCTTATCCATAGCCCCTCCTTAACCATGTATAAAGGTTTTTCTGTGAATTGGTGAAATTCCGAACTCTTTTATTCCTGTATAATGCTTTTTAGAGCCATATCCCTTATTAGATGCGAAATCATACATAGGATATTTTATATCCATTTCCTTCATATATCTGTCCCTGACAACCTTGGCAACTATACTTGCAGCCGCTATTGAAAGGCATTTTGCATCACCACTTACAACAGTATGTTGTGTTATGTCAAGCTTAGGAATTTTTTTATTGCCATCTACCAAAATAATATCCGGTCTTATATTTAAGCCTGAAACTGCCTGTCTCATAGCCTCAAATGTAGATTGTAAAATATTTATTTCATCTATTCTACTATTGTCTACGCTTCCAAAACCTACACTTATAGCTTCGCTCATAATATGGTTGAACAGCTCTTCCCTCTTGGCTTCTTTTAGCTTTTTAGAATCATTTACATAAGGAATTATGAGATCCTTTGGGAAAATAACTGCTGCTGCAACCACCGGTCCTGCAAGCGGTCCTCTTCCCACTTCATCGACTCCACATATATAGCCATTCTCACTAAATTGCCGTTCAAATTTTGCCATCAAACTTACTCTTACTATTTCGTTGTCATATTCATCAAGTTTTTTCTTTGCTGCTTCAACAATTTTTTTTACACCACTTCTTCCATCAATACCATAACAAGTAACAAATTCCCCTAAATTAGAGATGCTGCAATTAGCATATTCTTCTCTTATCTCCGAAATATTTTTCATTAGTTTACTGCTCCAAACTTTAATATAGGAAAAATTCTTATCCAGACCTTCCCAATCATACTACTTTTATTTACTACACCAACCTCTTCATACCTTGAGTCATAACTATTATTTCTGTTATCACCTAATACAAAATATTCATCTTTTCCTAATTCTACACCATCTCTGGCTATTCCTGCATAATGCATTGTATCTTTTATCCTCGGATCATCTTTTAATATTTTTCCGTTGACATAAACTCTGCCCTTTCTGATGGTAATTCTCTCCCCGGCAGACCTATAATACGTTTTACATATACACTTGAATGATGATAGTCAAATACGACTATATCATAACGGTTCAGCTTGTCTATTTTATAAATAATTTTATCAATCAGCACCTTATCTGAACTCTCAAGAGTTGGGTTCATAGACGAGCCATTTACTATTGTTTCCTGTACAATATAAGCATTTATAATTCTTGCAAATACCATTGCGAAAAGTATTATAGCAACAATTTTTGTATATAACTTTAGCCCGCTTTCCTCATCTGTCTGATTTATAACCACAATTTCAGTCTTATCACTAATATTTTTTTATCAGGTTTGTTCTTTCGATTAATATATCCATTAAAGTCTAACCTGTCCATTTCTTCTGCTTCATAATATCTTTTTATATCTGCACAAAGCTCTAAACTGTCTTCAATTAAATCTTTGTCCTGCTCAAATTTATCTTCGTCCATGTAACCTACACCCCTACATTTTCAAGAGTAATCTTACCCAGTCTCCCGTTTTTAAAATCATCCAAAATCAGCACAGAGGCCTTGTCAGTATCTACCTCTCCACCTTTTTTAACCAGTGCCCTTTTTTCAGCTATTAAGCTTAGTATCTGCATAGAAAATTCTATTTTATCTTCTTTTTTGTCCATTGCTTCAAATCCATAATACTTAGCTAAAAGACCTTCATATCTTTCTTCAAGCTCATTTACAAATTTAATTGCAAGTTCTCTTTTTTCTATTACTTCATCTCTTATAGAACCTATAAAGGCTAGATGTTCGGCAGTCTTCCTGTCTTCAAACTTAGGCCAGAGTATGCCCGGCGTATCTAAGAGTTCTACCTGCTTATTAAGTCTTATCCACTGCTTTCCCTTGGTCACTCCGGGCTTATTACCTGTCTTTGTAACTGCCCTTCCTGCAAAAGAGTTTATAAATGTTGACTTACCTACATTAGGAATACCACCTACTATAGCCCTTACCGGACGGTTAAGTATTCCCCTTGCCCTGTCTCTTGCCATCTTAGCTTCAGCAGCTTTGGCTATAGCATCTTTTACCTGCTTAATACCATTACCGCTCTTTGAATTAAGCTTAACTGCTATCAAACCCTTTTCTTCAAAATGTTTAACCCATTCCTCTGTAGCTTTGTCATCTGCCAAATCAGCTTTATTCAGGACTATTACTCTTGATTTATTCGCTGCAAGACTGTCTATATCAGGATTTCTTGAGCTTATAGGAATGCGTGCATCGACTAACTCTATAACTACATCTATAAGCTTAATATCTTCCTTCATCTGACGTACAGCCTTTGTCATATGACCCGGATACCAATGCAAATCAGGCATATTTTTCCTCCAAATTATTCAGCTAAATTTAAACTATCCACCAATGAAAATGGCTTTTCTATTGCCACAGCTTTTCCAAGTATTTCATTTTTAAGTACATTGCCTACACTTGCAAATCTGCTGTCTTCACTATCGTTCCTATTATCGCCAAGCACAAAATACTCATTATCGTCTAACTTAACACCCTCTTCGGCAAGCCCTCCATTTTGTATTATATCGGTTTTAACCTTCTCTTTCATTACTTCATCATTTATATAAACCATTCCATTTTTAATCTTAACAGTTTCTCCCGGCAGACCTATTACTCTCTTTAATTCAAAGTAACTATGCTCCTTGTTACTCTGTTTGTATACAATCACATCATTTCTTTTTGGCTTCTTAAAATAGTATTCTAATTTATTAACAATCACAACCTTACCTTCTGTAAGTGTTGGTTCCATAGAAACACCTGAAACACTGGTCTTTACAAAAAAACGTTTGTTGTTATGAAATATGAAGCTGTTATTGTCATTACTATTAATAAGATCCATATAATGATTTCTTTTTATTATTTTTTTGCAGAAGGTGTTGTTTCTATTCGTGCCTTTTTATGAAAATAAGATTTTCTGACCATAATCTTCCCTTCGATATAAATATTTTGGCGACACTTTCGCCCCTTATATCATATAATAAAAAAGGAACAACTGCAAGTAGTTGCTCCTTTGAAACTAAATCTCTTTTTGGTTTAATACTAATTATACCTCTTTAAGTTTAGCTGACTTACCTACTCTGCCACGAAGGAAGTTAAGTTTTGCTCTTCTTACCTTACCATGACGTACAACTTCGATTTTGTCAACATTTGGAGAATGTACAGGCCAGGTTCTCTCAACACCGACACCACCTGAAAGCTTTCTAACGGTAAATGTCTCTCTTGCTCCACCGCCCTGTCTCTTAAGTACAGTTCCTTCGAAGATCTGAATTCTTTCTCTCTGACCTTCCTTAACCTTAGCATGAACCCTTACAGTATCACCTACTCTGAATTCATCCACACTAGCCTTAAGCTGTTCTTTTTCAATCTCTCTGATTAATTCGTTCATTTCTAATCTCCTTTTATCATAGATGTTCTTAGCACACTCACTATGAGGCGTCAGAGGACCATCCGAATTACATAACAATTTATTCTATCATATTTTAATAATATTATCAAGACCTGAAAAAATATTTTTTATATCTATAAATGGTAAAATAAAGTGACTGCCAGTATCCATTGGTAAGTCATAATTTATTATCTGTAAGTTCTCTAAGTAAATCAAGATAAAGTCCCGGATCTTTTCTTAGATATGCACCACCATCTTTTGTTTTTGCTACAAATTTAACAGATACTGAAACTACTCCCCTCGCTTTTACAAAAGGTGTAAGACTTCCCGCAACTTCCATATCCATAAAAGCATTGTTTCCACCCGCTTCTGACTTTAGCCAAGCTGAAAGCTGTATACTTCATTTACAAAGAAAGAAATCTCAAAAACTTCAATACTTTCCTTTGGCTCTTCATCATAAAAAAACTTTTCATAGAGCTAAGCCAAATTAAATCTGGTATGTTTTCTGTTATTTCCATAAATCCTCCCAATACATAAATAAACTTGCATTTCTATTATAAAAAACTCGATGAAAGTTGCAAGTGGTTTAGAACTAAATGTAAAAAATCCCATAAGGTCATGATAACCCTATGGGATGCTTTGCTTATCCAAACTGACGTTTAAATATTGTAATCACTAAAATATTACTTGAATTTTTTTCTTGTCACAAAACCTAGTCCAAGCAATGCTACGCCAAAAACTACAAGTCCATCTCCATTACTTCCACCCGTTGTTGGTAGTGTGCCAAGAGGGGATTTGTCTGCGGAAACTTTTACTTCTTCAGGAACCTCAGGGATCCCCTCAGGAGTATCATCTTCATCTACAGATGTATAAGTTCCATCATCATCGTTGTTTTTTGTACCTCCCAGAGGGGTGTCATCTTCCTTTGCAATATCAACAACCGGATTTTCTTCCGGAACTGTGACAGGATTTTCTACTATCTCTGGAGTTGATGGTATTATTGAAGGTACAACAGGGACATCCGGAATTGAAGGCAGCGTTGGCTTGTCCTCTTCAGGTGGCACTGGCTTATCCTCTCCTCCACTTGGTGGATTTGGTTTATCTTCTCCTCCACTTGGTGGATTTGGTTTATCTTCTTCATTTGGCTTATATTCGCCATCGTCAGGATTTGCAGACGACACATCCTCCGATATATTATATCCCAATTTTACATCATATTTATACATATTATCGGGAGCATGATTTACTCCGATTTTATATCTAAATTCTATCGGAAAAGTACTTAAATTTTTCTTCTTCATACTTTTTTTAGCCAACTCAGAAAAAAATCTTGACCATCAATCTTTAATTCTTTAATCTCAAAATTTCCTTCATTTATATGTTGAAATGCATTATTAAATACTCTTTTTGCCTTTTTCATAATCTTCTTGAAAATTACCATAATATGTCATATTATAACTTACATTACTACGCGTTCTATCCTCTATCTTAAAATTCTTTATAGTTATATTTTTTTATACTCTTTGCTCTCTGAATTCTGTGGGGTTTTAAGCACTAATTTATCAATATTCTTTTCTCCCCATTTTGTTTTCATCATATCATCAAATTCTATTGTGGAAACTATATCTTCAGATTCCTTCTGAATTAAAAGTCAACTCAACTACTGACTTTTTTTAAGTTTTTACCATAAATTGACTCTACTTTATAATTACTATCCGGAATGGCAACTACAGCAAAAGGATTATCTTCAATAGTAAGCAACCTATAATCACTCTCATATTCTCGGTAAGTATAATTATCACCAGACTCTTCTTCCTTTCTAAGCCTGCCTCCATTAAAACTTACAGTTTGTTTTCTTGTTTCCACACCATTTTCTTTATCATAAAAGAAAACCAAATTAACGCTTCCATCTTTTATTCCACCAACTGCAATTTCTAATTGTTTATTGTCAGAAGAAATAAAACCACGTTGTTCATCTCTATATTCTTTTCCCTCCCCCTTTTCTATAAATTTTACATGAACAAAATTCTTACCCTCAGCCTTCTTTTCTGAATCAATAGAATACTCGAAATCGCAGCCATCTATCTGTTCAATTGCAAGCCAGTAAGGAGCAGGATTATAATTATCTTCCGGAGCATGATATCCCCATACATTAATTGGATATATTTTAAAAAGCCGTACACAATAAGGTGTTTTCTCACCATATTCTTTCCCCATCGGCTGACCTTCTCCCACTACTTTATTATTTTGGTCTACTATATTAAACTGAATATATGAATCTTTCCTACCTATTCCATCATAAATATAATCTATTTCAATATCATCATACTTATTAAATGGTAATTTAATTTTTTTAAACTTCTTTCCCGCAATCTCAATATCAGTAACATCAGGAGAGATTTCACCAGAAGTATTCTGAGCCTCTTTAAGTAGCTTATCTATATCACCCATTTTATTTTCATTTACTCCCAGTTCTTCACTGTTTTCCTGTTCTTCAGCCTCTACCTGACTTCCATCTACAATTGTCTCAGCAATCTGCTCTTCTTCAGACTGATTTAGATTGTACCCCCCCCCCAGGAGCATCTGCCTTTGCTACAAAGTCATTTGACAAAGTAAGCGACATTACCACACCAAGAGTAAGTGATAACCACTTATAAGCCGACCTTGCATTTCTTTTTTTCTTCATTTCTTCCCCTTTCCGCAAAACACAGAATAAAAATAATTTCCATGTCTGTCTTATATTCCATTTTTTTATTTTTCTATCTAAAGATGTAAATTGAGCGTATCTCATTTAAATCTTCAAATAAAAATAATTTCTTTCTATAATTATAGCACGTAATTATTACATATTTGTTACATTTATATATTTTTTTATTATATTTATAACAATTATAAAAACATAAAAGCAGATAGTAAGCAACTCCATATCACTTACTACCTGTTTTTATTAAAGCATTAATTATTACCACCTAAATTTCATAGGAATAATAAATTCTCCATTTTTTTATTTATAAATCCGTATTTACCATCTTTTCCTACCATAGCCAGACCCTCACTGAAGTTCTCTACATAATAATATATTAGAGGAACTACTTCTTTTCCTTTTTTTGTTTATAAACCCATATTTACCATTATATACCTTAGCCATTCCTTCGCTGAAATTCTCCGCAGAATAATAATCTATAGGAACTACTTCATCTCCCTTTTTATTTATAAAACCATAATATATTTTTACTACACTTTTCGGGGAATATTTATCACTTTGCTACATTTTTCCCAGCAAAGCCATCCTAATAATCTTATCAGTTTTCTCTGCCATAAACAGTGGAATATTAAGTACATCACCGTCAAGTTTAAGGTTATCCAGAGAGAAACTGATACGAAGCTTTATTTTATCTGAAAATAATTCTTTGAATTTTTTAAGGCTTTTACTTGTAGTATTTGCTTCTGATTTTACTTCGACGGGAAAAATATCATTTTCTCTCTGAATCAGAAAATCAACTTCATAAGGCGGATTTGTTTGTGTCCAATAACGAGGTGTTACTTCAAACTGAGTAAGCAAGGTCTGTAACACAAAATTTTCAGTCAATGCTCCCTTAAACTCCGTAAAGAGGCGGTGGCCTTCTCCAAAAGCTGTAGGTGAAAGCTTAGCAAGGCGGCGTAAAATGCCTACATCTCCAAGATAAATCTTAAATGCAGATAAGTCATCATAAGCAGCTATTGGCAGGCTCGGAGACGAACTTCTGTAAATTTTATGTACTAATTTAGCATCTACAAGCCACTGTAAAGCATCTTCGTATTCACGTGCCCTTGCACCTTCCTTCACAACTTTGTAAATAAATTTCTTATTTTCTCTTGCAAGCTGAGAAGGAAGCGAATTCCAAATCATAGAAATTTTAGGAAATGCACTTATATCAGGATGTTTTGCAAAGTCTCTCTCGTATGCTGAAATAATATCAGCCAAGGTATCCTGTACTTTAGATACATCCCTAAACTTAGTCCACATCAATACCGGCTCAGGCATACCTCCCGTTACATAGTACATTTTCAATTTTTCATAAAGAGGATTGAAAAAAGCATCAGGTATTGGCTCTATTTTATCAATACTATCTAAATATTCTACAAGATTATTATCACCATTAGCAATTAAAAATTCTGAAAAAGTCATTGGTTCTATCTGTAAAAAATTTACTTTACCAACCGGAAAAGATGATGGTTTTGCCAAAGCAATTCCAAGCAGTGAACCTGCACAAGCTACATGATACTGTGGGGCATTTTCACAAAAATACTTCATGGAATTAATTACATTCGGACAGTCCTGTACCTCATCAAATATGATAAGTGTATTTTCAGGCACAATCTTCTGTCCGCTTGCAAGCATAAGATTTTGTAAGATCCTGTCCACATCCTTTGTTGTCTCAAAAAATTGCTTATATTCCTCATTTTCATCAAAGTTAAAATAAGCAGTATTTTCATAATAAAGCCTGCCAAACTCTTTCAGAAGCCAGGTCTTGCCTACCTGCCTCACTCCTTTTAATATAAGCGGTTTACGATAAGGTGAATCCTTCCAATCAAGGAACTTCTTTAACATAAATCGTTCCATATATCTTTCCTCACACTTTTATATATAATTTTGTGATTTAAATCACACTTTTATATATTTTACATCTTTCTAAGGGAGTTTTCAAGGTTAACTTACACTTTTTCATTACTACTCAAACCGACTTTTCACATAGTCCTTAAACCTATAAAATGAATAAATGTAGGCACATTGCCATCTCCCTTACCTCACCTGCTTATAATAAACATTAGAAGTAATCTTAAAATTAACAAAATAAACCACTGCAAATACACCGCCTACGATCAAAAGATTACTGCCATAATCCATAAACTTACTTACTCCGAACATACCCAGAAGCTGAAAAATTATCTTTGAAGAAACAATGGAATGTATGGCAGCTACGGCTAACGGAAGGAAGAACATCCATACTACCTGTGAAGCAGTAGTTTTCTTTATCAGTTCATCAGGAAGTCCCACTTTTTTCATAATCTGATATTTCTCCCTGTCCTCACTGCCCTCACTTACCTGCTTATAATATGTAATCAGCATAGTGCCTGAAAGGAAAATAACACCTACAATAATTCCTAAAAAAAGAAAACCACCGTTAAATTCATAAGAGCTCTTCCTTATATCTGAAATTTCAGCCAATTCATATTTATCTTCACCAAGTGCAAAAAATGCTTTTTCAAAGTGTGCCTTATCCGTAATTAGATCAAAGTGTGCAGTTATGTATAATGGTGCCGAAGAATTACCTTTCTCATCATTTTTATCCATCAGATAAAATCTTGTGAGTTCATCCATTGTATTTATATTAGGAAGTATAATTTTATAAATTTCTATAGCAAAATTTCCCGGAACAAGTCCTTCCACCATCTTTGTTTTATAATTTTTCCCACCTAAATTTATAGTACTTTCTATAGGCAGACTACTACTGTTAGAAGAAATGATTACTTCATCATCCTCCAGCTTCACATTTTGGTTAAATTCTGTGTTATAGGAATCTATTGTTGAAAGTATTGCCGGTACAGGGTGATAATTATTAGCATTGTCACCTAACAGAGGTAAAAGTTCACTCCCGTTTTGCAAGGCATATATCATACCACTCAGTTCAGAAAAAGAATTTGTTATGTTTTTCTCTCTCCTCCTGCAGCCTTTGTTATAATGTTCATGAGCTTTTTCTGCTCATCTTTATAATTATCAATGGTTACATTTATCGCAACATTACTTATCTTATATTCCCTTGGCATAGTTGAAGTCACCACAGCTTCAATGCTTCCATATATGGAAAGTGTAGTTGCAAGGGTAACAATTACACCTGTACTAAGAATGGCTATAGAGGCTATACCTACAGCACTGCTTTTCATTCTGTATATCATACATGAAACTGAAAGAAAATTTTTAGCCTTGTAATAAAAATTCTTATTTTTCTTTTGTATTTTAAGCATAAATATTGAGAAAGTTATGAAAAGAATATAGGTAGCAATTATTACCAGGACAACTGCAATAAAAAATGCTAAAAGGCTTTTAAGTATTCCGTTGATTGTTAATGCAATATAATACCCGACTACTAAAAAAACCAAGCCAATCAATAAAAGTACAAGCCTGTTCTTTGGTTCTCCCTCTCCTCTGTGTTCCCTGCCTAAAAGCTCCACAGGGGAAGCATTTTTAATTGATAAAGCATTAAGCAGATATACAAACACAAATAGGAAAAGTACATAGACAAGTGTGATAGCCGTAGCCTGAGTTGAAAACGGATAGTCCATTATTTTCACTGCTGTATCCTTCATCAGGCTGTTAAGCCCCATAAATGCAAGCTTACCAAACACGTATCCGCCTGAGATTGCTATTACCGCAACTAAGCTGTAATTAATAATATGTTCAATGAAAATTATTTTTCTAATATGTTTCTTTTCAAGTCCCAGTATACCATACAGAGCAAATTCCTTATTCCTGCGTTTTATAAGAAATCTGTTCGCATAAACCACAAATACAAAAGTAAATATAAACACTACACCAATTCCCATATTTATAAAAAGTAGGAAGTTCTTTATGTCTTGTAAGTACATATTCATTTTGCATAAGTGAAGCCATTATATTAAATAAAATTAACATTGTACCTGTAGCAAGAATAAACGGTATTTCAAGATATCTATTGGCTTTTAAGTTCTTTATTGCAAAGCCGCCCGCAAGTTTTAGATTCATTACTTTATCTCCTCGTATTTATCAAATTATTCTTTCCCCTTGTAGTTCACAGACCGTTTTTATTATGTGTTTACTTGATGTTTCGTGAATAATTTGATGTAAAAAGCTGTTTCTGGGAGTTATTTATCCTCTCCATAAATTCCTCAAGGCTTTCTTTATCTCCCCTGTAAAGCTCGTGATATACTACCCCGTCTTTTATGAAAATTACACGCTTTGCAAAAGCTGCCGCTCTTAAAGAATGTGTGACCATAAGTATAGTCTGGCCTGTTTCGTTTATTTTTCTAAATAAATTAAGAATCATTTCGGTAGAAGCTGAGTCAAGAGCTCCTGTCGGCTCATCAGCAAGTAAAATACTCGGATTTACTATAACAGCCCTTGCTATTGCAATTCTCTGTTTCTGTCCTCCCGATATTTCATAAGGGAACTTATCAAGAATGGCTGCAATACCCAAAATATCCTTAATTTTATCCAGTTTAGCCTCCATTTCACTTGGACTTACACCTGAAAGCACAAGCGGTAGGAAGATATTGTCTTTATTTGAAAACTGGTCTAAAAGATTAAAATCCTGGAAAATACAAATCCAAGTTCATTTCTTCTGAAACTTGCTATTTCACTGTCTTTTAACAAACCTATGTTTTTATCCTTAATAAAGACATTTCCTGAAGTAGCCTTATCAAGAGTTGCTATTATGTTAAGCAGGGTTGTTTTACCGCTACCCGACTCTCCCATAATGGAAACAAATTCACCTTCCGAAGCTGAAAAATTAATCTCTGTAAGTGCTTCTGTTATTACACTTTTAGTCTTATATATCTTTTTACATTTTCAAGATTTAATATTGTCACCATAATTTTTCTCCTTTGTTAAAAATATATACGTGCTGTAAGGCAAACTTCTTTATCAAAGGCTGTACATCCTTTGCAGAGATTTCTTAGTTAATAAAATAAGCCTGTATGTACCTTACTATACATAAGATACCATACAAGCCTTATTTCTGCATTTATTTTAACTTACAAAATGGGATGTTAATCTTACAATTTTGAAAGATTGAAATGAAGTCCAAACTCACTTCCTTTTCCGACTTCTGAATTAACCGTTATTTCTATAGATAACCTATTCCCTATTTCTTTTGCAAGGAAAAGCCCCAAACCGCTTGATTTCTCATTCATTCTGCCATTTAAGCCGGAATATCCCCTGTCAAATATCTTAGGTATGTCCTCTGAGCGTATACCTATACCTGTATCCCTGATATAAAGAACAGAGTTTTCCTTGTCATAACTTATAGTCACACTTCCTTTTTTAGTATATTTTAAGGCATTTGAAATAAACTGCTCTATCATAATGCTGAGCCACCTTGCATCTGAAACCACTGTTTCTGCTATAGGTTCATACTTTAGCGTGATACGGTTTATTATAAAAAGTGTAGAATACTTTTTAAGAACCGATTTGATTATATCATCTAAGTTTAGTTCTGATATATCCATATCAGTTTCGGTATTCATCAACTTGAGATAATTTATTGCCATATCGCAGTATTGCTCTATGTACATAATCTGAGCTTTAACCTTTGTTTCCCTGTCATCCACATTATTATCAAGTATAAGTTTGGCAGCAGTTATAGGAGTTTTAACCTGATGTACCCAAAGTGAAAAATAATCTTTAAGCTCCCTCCTGCCTGAAATTATACTCATATGAAGTCTTTTATTTTCTTCCAAAAGCCTCTCATTATCTGCTTTTAAGGAAAGCTCTTCTTTGTAAGAGAAAAAGGCGATTATCAGGTAAATAATAAAGCCGAATACAGCTATCTCAAAGCCGATTTTATAAAATAAGAGTTCTAAGTTTCCTACTGCAAAAATCAGTCTAAACAGTAAAAGTAAGACAAAAAAGAGTATAATTTCGGGCAGTTTAGTCAGAATGAATTTTTTAACTTTATTTATCATATTTTAACCTATAATTAGAATTTACTCTGGTTATACTTTACACACTATCCTAATTCAGTTTATTATTTAAAAAATATCCTATCCCTTTTTTGGTCTGTATGAAGCCATCCAGTCCTATCTCAGCCAGTTTTTTACGAAGCCTTGTCATATTTACCGCCAGGGTATTATCATCTATAAAATTCTCTTCCTGCCAGCATTTATCCATTATTTTATCACGCTTTGATACAGCTCCCTTATCCTTAAAAAGAGTTTCAAGTATCATAAGCTCGGTTCTGGTAAGATCCACAGCCTTTCCCATAAACTCAAGCTTTGCAGCCGAAAGCAAAAGTTTTACATTTCCAAAGGCTAAATAATCAGTTTCTTCAGCAAAATCATAACTTCTTCTGAGGAGGGCAACAATTTTAGCCCTTACTATCTGAATATTTATCGGCTTAACTATATAATCATCTCCGCCAAACTGCATAGCCTGAACTATGTCTATATCTTCACTCTTTGAAGAAATAAACATAAGCGGAACTTTTGAAATTTCCCTGATTTTCTGACACCAGTAGAAACCGTTAAAATAAGGCAGAATTATATCCATAAGCACAAGTTCAGGCTTTTCAGCCTTAAACTCATCCAGTACATTGTTAAAATCCTTTACGCAGACTGTATCATATCCCCAGACAGAAAGCTCATTAGCAAGGATTTCAGCAATGTCATTATCATCTTCTACTATAAGTATTTTCATTATTTAATATCCCCAAGATAATCTGCTGAGTTATTTATCTTTTCTTTTAGCAGCTTCTTTATACACCTGTTCATCTGTTCTTGCCGAAATTACAATAATTTTCATAACAGTTTCAGTAATTTCTATTCTATATACAACTCTTATTCCAATATTTTTTTAAACTTTATTTTCATTAAATTTGTAAGATTAATTCCTAATTTGTGCCCAAGCGGCTTTCCGTATCCGCCCTCACTTACCGGCAGAGGATTCTTGCCTACCTTATTTATTCCTTTTTAAAAACCTGTATTTGTATAGAATGATCTCAAATGTTTTAAATCCTCTTCAGCTTCTTTTATGAATTCTATCTTCCATATCATTCTATATCAACATCCTCACTTTCTAAAAAGTTCAGCATCTGTTATTCCTAAATTTGACATAATTTCACTCATTGATATAGTTTTTAGAAGTATTACTTTCAATTCTTTTTGTTTTGCTTCTAAAAGCAAAAAAATATTCTTCCTCTATTTCAGTAAGTCTTAAATACTCATCTGTTGATAATATAACTGCAGATGGTTGGTTATTTTTAAAAACAACCAATTCTTTCTCTACACTAAGCCTGTCAAATATTTTTTTGACGCCCCGACCTTTATTAAAAATTAGAAATAGGGATTAAGTTATTTAATACATTCGCTACAAGTGCCATATTGTACCTCCCTAAAATTAAAAATATTATATTTATATATTACAATATACATTTAAAAAAATACAATATATTTAACAATAAATTGGTAATATTATCCCCATAGTCACAGACCGAAAACATTTTATTCCTACTTTACTATGCGAAATAAGAGGTCTGTGACTTATGGCGTGAATAATTAGGGTTTAAATATCCCCAACATCTGTTTTGACTTCTCTACACTTGTAGCTGCGGTATTATTTAAGAAAATTATATCGGTATTAGTGTGCTTACTTGCAAGCTTAGTTACATTTCCGGTGTAATGCCTGTAATCAACTACATATACATATTGATAATGGTCTACAAGGAAAGGTACAAAGGCATTTCCGTAAGACTCCTTTATTATTATGCAGGCACTGTCATCTTTTAGATCAGGATTATTTATTTCAATTAAAGGCTGATCTCCGCCAATGAAAGCCAGATACTTATTAGCTGAGGAAAATTTACTTGCATCACTGATTATATCATACTGATAGGGCTTACCTTCACGAGGGGTAATCTTTTCTTTGTTTGTAGCTATAGGTATATAAGCCTCTACTGTATCAGGATTCTTTTTAAGAGCTTTGGACTGGTTGCTGTAGGCATAAAATGAGCCTAAGAAATCAGGAAATTCCTTTTTCTTATAATCACTCAATTCATTAGGAGTAATTCCCTTGGTTTCGCAGAAGCTTCTGTACACATAATATGCTCCAAGCGCAGTCCAGTGGTGGTCAGTTTTAAAATAAAGATACTCTGAGTTATGACTTCTTAGCTGATTATAGGTTTCTACGGTTTTTATTGATTTACTCAGTTTCTTATAAATATAATTTATAGCCTCTCCCTGATTTGAAGTATGCATACTTTTTTGTATATCTTCATCCAGATTTACACCAAAGCTGTTTGGTACGATTATATCGTAAATAGTAGCAATATTTCCTACCTTTTTTGCTACCGTATTAAGCATAGAAGCATATAAGTCAGCTCCTTTTTTATAGAAATAATACAGTGTAAATCCTCTGTTTTCCGCTATATATACAGTTCCTGCAACTTCAGGCTGAACCTTGACCGTACCATCTTTAGCAGGCTTTTCTTCCTCATCAGCCACTTCTGATGAAGAAGCCGTATCTTTATTTTCTGTCTGAACAGATGCTTCACTTGCAGGATTGGTTGCAATAGCCGCGGATGAAACACTATCATTATTACCATCAGTTAAAGAATTGTTTTCATTGATATTTGACGCATTGTCAGAGTCTTCATCTTCAATGGCTATATCTGAAATAATAGGGGCTGTTTCACCGTCTTCCTCCGGAATATCATCTGCAGTCTGTCCTGTATCACCATAGATTACAGTATCTCTTATTCCATAGAGCTCTTCGGTATTTGACTGAAAATCAATCATTGTCTCTCTTAGAGGATAGGTGTCTGCATACCATTTTGAAATATCAGTGAAAAAGCTTCCGTCAAGTACGGTAGTAAGCGTAGGAGTAGGGAAGACAGCCAGTTTTCTTTTCTCAAGATCAGATTCGGTAGGTCTTAAGAAAAGCAGAAATCCCGTCATCATAAGTGCTATAATGATTACAGACATAACGGTTATTCTTATTTTATGCCATTTATTAGCTTTATTTTCGTTCATACAAACTCCCTTCCAAAGCCTTAAAACTGATTATATAAAAATGGTGTAAAACTGTTTCCTGCCATAGCAATTAGTGACAAGCCAAGTAAAGCTATACATATTAGAATTTTAACACTATGAAGTATTCCGACATTTACAGAACCTTCTTCAGATTTTTCCGTAAGTTTTTTATCTATTACGGCAAACAGCGGAGTGCAGGCAAGCACACAAACAATCAGCAGAAAAATATTGTTCTGTATATTGATATTTACTGTAGATACGGTAAAGCCGTTATTCCTGATTCCAAGGTAGATGGAAATCACATCAAAAAGCTGATTTATATCACTGTATCTGAACAGCAGCCATCCAAAATTTAATATAAATATTGCAATGATATGTCGGAAAAATCTTGGAAGTACCGGTAATTCTTTCTTTTTCCACCAGTTTTCAACAACTATAAAAGGCAGATAGAACAATCCCCAAAGTACAAAGTTCCAGCTTGCTCCATGCCAAAGTCCGGTAAGCATCCATACTACAAGTAAATTAAAACTTGTTTTAAGCAGTCCTACTCTGTTGCCGCCTAAAGGTATATATACATAATCCCTAAAGAAACTGCTTAAGGTTATATGCCATCTGCGCCAAAAATCTTTTACAGAGGTTGCAGCGTAAGGATAATTGAAGTTTTCAGGAAAACGAAAGCCAAAAATACGGCCTACTCCTATAGCCATGTCCGTATAAGCAGAAAAATCAAGATAAAGCTGCATAGCATAGCAGAGAGAGCCCAGCCATACCGCTAAGGTAGTAGCTCCCGAAACTGCCTCACTTACAGGTGAAAGTGTAGCCGCAAGCTCTCCTATATGGTCAGCAAGTACAGTCTTTTTAGCAAGACCTATACAAAAACGATAAATTCCTTCTGATACATCAGACACCTTGGTTTCTCTGTTATAAATCTCATCTTTAATATCTGAAAATCTTTCAATCGGTCCCTGCAAAGCCTGCGGAAAAATAGACGTATACAGTAATAACACCCAATAATACTCCTCTACCGCACATTTTTCCATATATACATCAGCCACATATGAAATCAGCTTGAAAGTATAAAATGATATACCTATGGGAAGTGCAATAGCCAAAGGTTTCCACTCTATTCCGGCAAATCCGGTAACTGTTCCCATAAGGAAGTTCGTATACTTAAATATTCCAAGTACCAAAACAAAGATAACAACAGATGAAACCAGCCACCTCTTCTTAGTGGCTTTATCATTTGCAGCTTCTATCTTTAAGCCCGCAAACCATCCTATAGCTGTCATTACCATAAGTAAAGCAAGATATCCCACACCGCCAAAGGAATAGAATAACAATGAGAAAAATATCAGCAAACGATTCTTATACCCTGCTACAGGAGTAAGAAAATATGTTATTGTTACAATGGGTAAAAAACAAAGTGCAAAAAATAAGCTCGAAAGCGACATACAGACTCCTTATAATATCATAAAGTGACATCATAGCTACAAACAGGAAAAATATATAATCTATAACATACTGCAAAGAAGTCACTATAAAAATACAGATAAAATTATAGTGACTTCCTTTATATGATGAGGGTGTCAAAAGTATTTGACACCCATTGATACAGGATTGCTACAGCTTCGCTTCTCGCAATCCTTGCAAAAATATTCGTAATCCGCTCATTTTTTTACAAAAAATGGCTACTTACTCATATTTTTTGCGTGTCAAAAGATAATAAATTCTTTTGCAAGCAAGCTTGCACAGAATTTTTATACTTTTGACACTTGTATCATTATATGCAATATTATCAAATCAGATTTTCAGGTTAAGCACCTAATTGTTTTTTTACTTCATTAACTACAGCTTTTACAGCATCAGCCTTCTTCTCAGGAAGCTTTCCACCGGCCTGAGCCATATTTGGACGTCCGCCGCCGCCACCGCCTACTATAGGTGCAACAGCTTTTATAAGATTACCGGCATGAACTCCGGCCTTTACAGCTCCATCAGTAGCCATAGCAACAAGGTTTACTTTGCCGTCTTTAGCAGAAGCAAGGAAGATAATACCTTCTCCAAGCTTATTCTTAAGTTCATCACCAAGATTTCTAAGCTCGTTGCCATCGGTATCAGGGATGTCAACAGCAAGTACCTTAACTCCGCCAATCTCAACAACCTTATCCATAACATCACCTAAAGCTTCCTTAGCAGCCTTATTTTTAAGTGATTCATTCTCACTTTGAAGAGACTTAAGCTCTTCCATAAGATGCTTAGCCTTCTCTACAAGCTTATCAGGGCTTGCCTTAAGCAGCTTTGCAGCTTCAGCAATTGTATTTTCAAGATTTTCATAATACTTGATTACATTATTACCTGTGATAGCTTCTATTCTTCTGATTCCGGCAGCTACACCGTTTTCGGAAATAATCTTAAACTGACCTATCATTCCCGTATTCTTTACATGAGTACCGCCACAGAACTCTTTGGAGAAATCTCCCATACCAACTACGCGGACTTCATCACCGTATTTCTCACCAAAAAGAGCCATAGCTCCGCTTTTCTTAGCCTCTTCAATGCTCATTACTTTAGTATCTACAGGAATTGATTCAGCTATTTTTTCATTTACAAGCTTTTCAACTGCCTTAATTTCTTCAGGAGTCATAGCCTTAAAGTGGCTGAAGTCAAATCTTGTTCTGCCTGCATCCTGATAAGAGCCTGACTGCTCTACATGGGTTCCAAGTACTTCGCGCAAGGCCTTTTGTAAAAGATGGGTAGCACTGTGGTTTCTACAGGTAGCCATACGGTTTTCTGCATCTACTTTAAGCGTAACCATATCACCGATCTTAAACATACCCTTTATAACCTTACCGATATGGGCTATTTTTGAACCTGCTACAGGTGTAGTATCCTTTACCTCAAATACAGCATCTCCCACTGTAATTACACCGATATCTCCGAGCTGTCCGCCCTTTGTAGCATAAAAAGGAGTAACATCAGTAATTACAGCTCCTGTCATTCCATCTGTAAGAGCTTCTGATATAGCACTTTCTTCTCCATCTTCTTCTGAACCAACACTTACAAGAGCAACTATCTTTCCTTTCGCCTCTGTCTTATCATAGCCGATAAACTCAGAGTTAATAGCAGGATCAATCTGCTCATATATAGTAGCATCCGCTCCCATATAGCTTGTAGTTTTTCTTGCACTTCTGGCAGTATCCTTCTGCACCTTCATAGCCTGTTTGAAGGCTTCCTCATCTATATCCATTCCCTTTTCTTCAAGAATTTCCTTGGTTAAGTCGATAGGGAAACCATAGGTATCGTAAAGCTTAAAGGCATCTTCACCTGACATAGTCTTAATGCCCTTAACCTCCATATCCTTCTGTATACCTTCAAGTATTTCAAGTCCCTGATTTATTGTCTTTTCAAATTTTTCTTCTTCCTGCTCTATTACATTCAGGATAAAATCCTGCTTTTCAGCAAGTTCAGGATAACCGTCTTTACTTCCTGCAATTACCGCTTTGGCAAGTCCTACGAGGAAGGCTCCGTCTATGCCGAGTAACTTTCCATGTCTGTCAGCTCTTCTGATTATTCTTCTGAGTACATAGCCCCTTCCTTCATTTGAAGGCATAATTCCATCAGATATCATAAAGGTTGCTGAACGGATATGGTCAGTAATTACACGGATTGAAATATCGTTTTTCTCGTTATCCTTATACTTTTTGCCGGCTATTTCACAAACCTTGTTTCTGAGTGCTAAAAGTGTATCCACATCAAAGATGGAATCAACATCCTGTACTGCTACAGCCAGTCTTTCAAGCCCCATTCCTGTATCAATGTTCTTTTGCTCAAGGTCTGAATAATGTCCTTTTCCATCATTGTCAAACTGTGAAAATACAACATTCCATACTTCCATATATCTGTCACAGTCACAGCCTACAGTACAACCGGGCTTTCCACAGCCATACTTCTCGCCTCTGTCAAAATAAATCTCTGTACAAGGACCGCAAGGACCTGAACCATGCTCCCAGAAATTGTCCTCTTTACCAAACTTAAATATTCTCTCAGCAGGAATATTCATCTTTTTATTCCATATTTCAAAGGCCTCATTATCATCTACATAGACTGATGGATAGAGCCTGTCAGCAGGGATACCTACTGTTTCGGTAAGGAATTCCCAGGCCCATGGAATAGCTTCCTCTTTAAAATAATCTCCAAAAGAGAAGTTCCCGAGCATTTCAAAGAAGGTACCATGTCTTGCGGTTTTTCCTACATTATCAATATCGCCTGTACGTATACATTTCTGGCAGGTACAGACTCTTTTACTTGGTGGTATCTCCTGTCCTGTAAAGTATGGCTTAAGCGGTGCCATACCTGAATTTATAATAAGTAAACTGTTATCATTATGTGGTACAAGTGAAAAACTATTCATTTTAAGATGTCCCTTTTTCTCAAAGAACTCAAGGAACATCCTTCTTAACTCATTAACTCCGTAAGATTTCATATTTATCCTCCATAGGGCTTTTTACATTTAAAGTCATCTTTATATCTTAACATTTTATATCAGTTTTTTTCAACTCTGAGTACTTGGTATTTTTTTAGAAAAATTTTTTTGTTTGTAAATTGCATTTTTTTCTGTTTTAAAAATACTCTTTATTACTTTCAAAACTAAAATTTTTAAAAAATTTGCTATTAATTATAATAAGGCTTGATATAAGCCCAGGTTTTATTATAATATGAGGATACAAATGTACAGCTTACAAAAATAATTGTAAGTCTCTATACATAAAAAAGATTAATTTTCATGGAGGCAGTTAATGAAGAAAAAATGGTGGCACGAAAAAGTTGCTTATCAGATTTATCCAAAGAGTTTCTTGGATACTAAAGGAAATGGAATTGGTGATTTAAGAGGTGTAATTAATAAAGCTTTGATTATTTTAAAAGATTTGGGAGTTGACATCATCTGGCTTTCACCTTGCTATCCTTCTCCTCTTGCAGATCAGGGCTACGATATAGCTGATTACTACGACATAGATCCACGTTTTGGTAGTATGGCCGATATGGACGAACTGCTTGTAGAAGCTAAAAAAAGAAATATGTATATTCTTATGGACTTAGTTATTAATCACTGCTCAGATGAGCATAAATGGTTTAAAAAGGCTATGGAAGACTTAGATAGTGAATATGCAAAATATTTCTTTATAGAAGAGGGTGTAAATGGAAATCCTCCAAATAACTGGCGCTCCTACTTTGGCGGAAGTGCCTGGGAGAAAATTGAAGGCACAGACAAATATTATCTCCACCTTTTCCACAAGAAACAACCTGACTTAAACTGGGAGAATCCAAAGCTTCGTGAAGAAATATATAAAATGATTAACTGGTGGCTTAATAAGGGATTAGCAGGTTTTAGGGTAGATGCTATTATGAATATAAGTAAGGCTCTTCCGTTTACATCCTATAACTACCCTCCGGATAGAGAAGACGGTACTGTTATCTGTGCCAAAATGCTTGAAGATGCTAAGAATGTTGATAAATATCTCCACGAATTAAGAACAAATACCTTCGATAAGCATGATGCTTTTACAGTAGGTGAGGTATTTACAGACAGAACTGAGGATATTCCTATTTTCATAGGTGATGACGGACATTTCTCCACTATGTTTGATTTTGAGGAAACAATATTTGGAAAAAGTGATAAAGGCTGGTATGATGCAAAACCTGTTACCCCTGATGATTATAAAAAGTGTTGCTTTACTACACAAAAAAGAGTTGGTGACCTTGGATATATTTCTACAATTATAGAAAACCATGATGAACCAAGAGGCGTAAGCCACTACTTACAATGCTGTGATGTAAATGACGATTCCAAAAAGCTCCTCGGTACTATGCAGTTTATGATGAAAGGTCTTCCGTTCATTTATCAGGGACAGGAAATCGGTATGGAAAATACAGATTTCACAAGTATGGACGAAATAGATGACATTTCTACCATTGGAGAATACCAGGTAGCCCTCGAAGCAGGATTATCACCTGAAGAAGCTTTTAGGGCAGTAAAAAAATTCAGCAGAGATAATGCAAGAACTCCTATGCAGTGGGATGACAGTAAAAATGCAGGCTTTACAAGTGGTACTCCCTGGCTTTTGGTAAATCCCCAGTACACTAAAATTAATGTTAAAGCTCAGATAAATGATGAAAAGTCAGTTCTTAGCTATTACAAAAAGCTCACTGCGCTCAGAAAAAATGAAACGTACAAAGAAACTATAGTTTATGGTGAGGTTATACCTTATCTTGAAAACGAACATAATCTTATGGCGTTTTATAGAAAAGGTGAAAATCAGACCTTGCTTGTACTTGGAAACTTTGATAATTGTGAAAAAAATTAGTCAAACTAGAGAAAAAGGCTGCTGCTACTCTTCTTTCCAATATGGATAATGTTGAATTTGTAAATGAAAACGAGATTAAACTTAAACCATATCAGAGTGTTATTTTAGAAGTGGAGTAGAACAGTTATTTATAAAAAACAGAGAACCCTCTTGTAGAGTTCTCTGTTTTTTGTTTTGATTATAAATCCTACTTTATAGCACCTTCCATCATACCCTTAATAATTTGCTTCTGTGCAAACAGGAAGAGAATAATTATAGGTATCATAGCAAGGAAAGCTGCGGTAAGAATAAGATCCCACTGTTTTACATAAGAACCTACGAAACTGCTAACTGCAATAGGAAGAGTTTTAATCTTACCATTTAAGCCGAGCATAATGGATGGAAGAAGGTAGTCATTCCATATCCAGAGTCCGTTAAGTATGAGAACCGTCATCTGTACAGGTCTCATAAGAGGAAAAACTATCTTAAAGAAAATCTGCTCATGTGTACAACCGTCAATCCTTGCCGCTTCTTCAAGTTCCTTCGGAATACCTTTTACAAAACCATGGAATATGAAGATGGACATTGAACCTCCAAATCCAAGATATGCAAATATAAGTCCTGTATAGGATGACAGCATAGGTATTCCTAAATAATTACCGATATTCTTAAATATAGTAAGAATAGGAAGCATAACTACCTGAAAAGGAATAACCATAGCAGCTACAAACATAAGAAATATAATAGCAGACCATTTTTTCCTTTCATTTCTACTAAGTACCCAGGCTGCCATACACGAAAATACCGTAAGTAACGCAAGTGAAAGAATGGTGATAATGATTGAACTCTTAAATGAACTCCAGTAATTAAAGTTTGCATTATTTATTACATTTTTCATATTTTCAATCATCTGTCCCCAGTGCTTAGGCAGGTTGATAGGGCTGATTACTATATCTGCACTGGACTTTGCAGAATTAATCAAAACTAAGAAGAATGGGAATAATACAAAGATTGCAATTATTGTGGCAATTATTGTAGCAATAAAATTTCTATTTTTTTCAGGTTTCATTATAATTCCACCTCCCTCTTCTTGCTTATAACTACCTGTGTCAGAGAGACTATAGCAAGTACAACAAAGAATACAACAGCTTTAGTCTGACCTAGTGCATAGTTATTTTTTCTAATTGCTGTAGTATAAATATTCAAAGCTAAAAATTCGGTTGCCTGAATAATTTTGGCTCCCAACACTCTAGAAGGAGCTCCATTTGTAATAGATATATTAAGGTCAAACTGCTTAAATGAATTTACCAGAGTAAGGAAAGTACATACAGTGAATGTATTGGCTATCATCGGTATCTTAATCTTAAAAAGTGTAGTAACCGGATCGGCACCATCTACTCCTGAAGCCTCCATAACTGACTTTGGTATAGTCTGAAGACCTGTAATATAAATCATCATAATATACCCTGCATACTGCCATGTACTTACTATAAGAATAGCCATAAGTGCAAGGTTAGGATCTGTAAGCATTGACTTTGAACCTGAAAGAACTATAGTTAAAACTTTATTAAATATAAACTGCCATACATATCCAAGAACTAAACCACCGATAAGGTTAGGCAGGAAATATGCTGCTCTAAAGAAATCTCTTCCTTTTATTTTAGATGTACATAAAAGAGCCAGTAAAAAAGCAACTACATTTACCAGTAACATATTAATTATTGTAAATATCGAAGTTATTACAAAGGAATATACAAAAATCCATCTGCTTAAACATAGTTATATAATTAGCTATACCAACAAAAATTCTTAGCCTCTACACCATTCCAGTTAGTAAAAGAATAATATATACCAAGTATGAATGGAAGTAAAAACCGTTACAAAAATGTAAATATCATAGGGAATATAAAAAAATAATATTTACAATCTTTGTATGATATACATTAGGAAATTTTAATATTCCAAACATTGTCATACAGATTCCTATTATAAAAATAACCCCGCGTAATTCATTTTTTCCTCCACCCAAAATCATAACCAATGAAATTATGGTAAGTGCGATACCTATAACACCTATGATGCCAAACAATGTTTTTTTTGTTCCAATATTCATTGAAGCCTCCTTCTAAAAGACTTTATCATTTTTAAAATTATGGGCGAACGGAAACCCGAACGCCCATATTTAAATACTCAAAAATCTTAATTACTGATTCTGTGCAATATAATCAGCAAGTGCTGTCTGCATGCTCTCTACAAACTGCTCTTTAGTTAAGTCACCCTTTGCAAATGATTCAAATACAAGACCAAAAGCATTCTGTGCTATACCTTCAGGCATGTTTGACCAAGCCCATGAAGATGTCTTTCCTGCATCCACATAACTCTTAAGACTTACAGCTAAAGGAGTTTCCGGAACTATCTTGCTGCTCTTAAACGGAGAAATCATACCTGCCTTTTTAACTAATACAGTCTGTCCCTCTTCTGTAGTTGCAAGGAAGTCGAAGAAATCCTTACAAGCCTGTACATTCTTACCGTCCTTATATACACACCACCAGGATGGGCAGTCTGCAAGCACACTTGTCATATCTGCCTTTGTAAAAGCAAGTGGAGCTATACCGCATTTAAAAGATACCTTATAGGTAGGAAGTGAAGGATCAATCCAGTTACCCTGTGTAATAAAAGCTGTCTTTCCCTGAGCCCATTTAGCAAGCTGATCATCATAAGTACCTGAAAGAAGTACCTGAGGATCTGCATACTTGAATAAAAGCTCTGTCATATCAGCAAACTCTGTAAGCCTTGCTTTATCAAGCTCGCCGGCTTTAGCCTTATCAAAGATAGAATTATCTCCTCTCTGAAGACCGCCACTATAATAATAACCAAAAATATGATTTCCTGTAGACCAGTACATCTGACCGGACTCAGCTGCTACAGAAGCTACAGCATCAATACCAAGTTCGCTTTTCTTACTGTCAATCTTTTCAAAAGCAGCCTTAAATGCATCAAAATTTACAAGTGAAGCAGGATCAACTCCGGCCTTCTCTAAAATATCAGCATTGTAGGTAATGCCATAGCCTTCAACCGCATAAGGGAAACCTACTAAAGTACCATCGTTCTTATCCTTATATCCGAAGTCAGTGTCACTTGCAAATTTACAATCGCTAAGGTCGGCACACTTGCCTTCCCAGTTCTTGTAGTCACCGTCACCACCGATAACGAACATATCAGGCATATTGTCTGCTGCAAAGTAGCTCTTAATCTGTCCCTGGATATCAACACCGCCACCCATAGACTCTATAACTACTTCCTGTCCTGTCTTTTCTTTAAAAAGCTTGGCAGCTTCCTTAAGCTGTGCATCAATTTCAATCTTACCGTTTACAAGACGGATTGCATCACCATTACTTGTAGCTGCGGATGTAGATTTAGATGCAGTAGTAGAACTTGTTGCTGTACTTGCATTTGAAGTTTTTGAAGCTGAACTTGGTTTTGTACTTGTAGTTCCACCGCCACCTCCGCAGGCAGCAAGCATAGATACAGATAAACCAAGTGCTAAAATTGATTTAAGATAGTTCTTTTTCATTCTTTTTCTCTCCTTTTATTAGTTTCTAACAGTTAACTACATAACCTATTCTATCAGAATAGCACAAATTTATCAAGCAAAAATAATGTTATTATTGTTGGTATATCACAACAAAACTAACAGAATTATTCATAAATATTCATAAACTTTCTAATAAAGTACCACAACTGCTTCAAATGGTCTTAATTTTTTTATTAATCAGATTAAATTTTCCATAATTGTTTTGTTAAAATTTTTACCATTCTTTACAATGTCAAAGTCAAACTCTCTTTCATTTTCAGAGAAATTGCAGGCTACAAGAAGTTTCTTCCCGTCAAGGCTTCTTTCATATACAAATAAGTCTTCATCCTCAGGGAGAAGTAAATTATAATCACCATAAACTATAATCTCATACTCTTTTCTTAAAGCTATAAGTTTTTTATAATAATTGAATACAGAATTTTCTCTTGCCACCTGCTCCTTAGCATTAATTTTGGTATAGTTAGGGTTTACATCTATCCAAGGTGTACCTGTAGTAAAGCCGGCATTTTTTCTGTCATCCCACTGCATTGGAGTTCTTGCATTATCCCTGCTCTTATGACAAATCTTAGGAAAAAGTTCCTCTGCACTTATTACACCTTTTTCTGTAAGTTCATGATAGGCATTAATTGACTCTAAATCTCTGAAATCCTTAACCGAATTAAACACTGTATTTGTCATACCAAGTTCTTCGCCCTGATATACATAAGGAGTTCCCTGCATCATATGAAGACAGGTTGCAATGCATTTTGCCGAAAGCTCCCTATATTCATCCTTTTCACTTCCAAGCCTTGAAACTATTCTTGGCTGGTCATGATTACAGAAGTAAAGACTGTTCCAGGCTACTTTATTAAGACCTTTCTGCCATTTTGAAAGATTTTCTTTAAGAGGAACCAGAGGCATCTTCTTTGTAGACCACTTCATATTTTCATCATCATCTAAGCCCACATGTTCAAACTGGAATACCATGTTAAGCTCTGTTCCTTCACTATTAGCGTATTGCTTAGCTTCTTCAAGAGTTACACCTGCACACTCTCCCACCGTCATAATATCGTACTTTGAAAGTACCTTTTTGTTCATTTCCTGCAAAAATTCGTGCACTCTCGGTCCATTTGCACATGATTCAAAGCTTCCATAAAGTCCGCCATAGGTTGGTCCGTCAGGGAAACTCTGATCCTTTGATATAAGACTTATAACATCCATTCTGAAGCCGTCAATTCCCTTATCAAACCAGCGAGTCATCATAGAGTATACTTCTTCCCTTACTTTATCATTTTCCCAGTTGAGATCAGGCTGTTTTTTTGAAAATAAGTGCAAATAATACTGTCCTGTGGTCTCGTCTAACTGCCAGGCTGAACCTGAGAAACAGGAACCCCAGTTGTTCGGCTCTTTACCGTCTTTTCCATCTTTCCAGATGTAATAGTCTCTCTTTGCATTATCCTTTGAACTACGGCTTTCTATAAACCATTTATGTTCATCCGAAGTATGGTTTACTACCAGATCCATGACTATTTTAATTCCAAGACTATGAGCCTTAGCAAGCATTTCATCAAAATCAGCCATGGTTCCAAATTCTGTCATTATAGCTTCATAATCACTGATATCATAGCCATTGTCATCATTTGGTGACTGATATACAGGTGAGAGCCAGATTACATTGATACCAAGCTCTTTAAGATAATCAAGCTTCTCTGTAATACCTTTTAAATCACCGATACCGTCTCCATTACTATCACAGAAACTCCTTGGATAAATCTGATAAACAACGCTTTCTTTCCACCAAGTCTTATTCATTTTTCTCCTCCCGGAATAATTTTATTTTAGATAGTTCTTAGTTATAGAGTAATGATTAATGAGGGAAAAGTCAATTAGAAATATTTCATTTTAAACCACAAAAAAAGCCACCTCCATTCAGAAGCGGCTTATATTGTTTACCTTAATTAAGCTTCAACTTTAACGATCTCTTTCTTGTTGTAAGAACCGCAAGCCTTGCATACTCTGTGAGGAACCATAAGCTCTCCGCAGTTACTGCACTTAACAAGTGCCGGAGCACTCATCTTCCAGTTTGCTCTACGAGCGTCTCTGTGACCCTTAGAGCTCTTATTCTTTGGACAGATTGACATGTGAACACCTCCCTTATCAATACTTTTATACATTGTATTCTAAAGGATTTATCACATAGATAATAATCCTCGAATAAACAATAAAATTTCATACCTGCTTATTTTACAGATATATTACTGATTTGTCAAGTATTATTTTATAAGTGCCAAAGTATCTCTTGCAATTGCAAGTTCCTCATTTGTAGGGATAACATATACTTTAACCTTACTGTCAGGAGTTGAAATAAGCATATTACTGCCTCTTTTACTATTTGCTTCATCATCAATCTTAATTCCAAGGTACTCAAGATTAGCACAGATATCTTTCCTGGCACGTGAGCCATTTTCACCCACTCCGGCTGTAAACGCAATGGCATCTACACCGTTCATGGCAGCTACATAAGCTCCTATATACTTAATTACTCTGTACTTAAAAGCATCATTAGCAAGTTTTGCTCTCTCATTGCCTTCAGCTTCTGCTTTATCAATATCCCTAAAATCACTTGAAACTCCGGAAAGTCCCAATACTCCCGACTTTTTATTTAGAAGATTAAGAATTTCATCTATGCTCTTATTCTCATGGTTGCAATAAACTGAATTACAGCAGGATCTATATCACCTGATCTGGTTCCCATGATAAGCCCTTCAAGCGGTGTAAGTCCCATAGAAGTATCTACGCATTTTCCATCTATTGAAGCAGAAATAGAAGAACCATTTCCAAGATGGCAGACTATAACCTTTCTATGTCCTTCCGGAAGCTCGCCAAATCTGATAGTTTCAGCAGATACAAACTTGTGGCTGGTCCCATGGAAGCCATAACGACGGATAGAATATTTCTCATAATATTCATAAGGAATAGCATACATGTGAGCCTTAGGCGGCATAACCATACCAAAACCGGTATCAAATACAGCTACATTAGGTGTACCCGGCATAGCCTCTTCACAGGCCTCAATACCCATAAGGTTTGCAGGATTATGAAGAGGTCCAAGATCGAAACAGTCTTTTATAACCTTCTTAACATCATCATTTACAATTACAGGATCGCTGTATACTGTACCTGCATGAAGTACTCTGTGGCCTACCGCAGCTATTTCAGAAACATCAGATATTACTCCATGTTCTTTATCTGTAAGCGCATCCATAACAAGCTTAACAGCTACGGTATGGTTAGGCATGGCATGTTCAAGTACAAAATCCTCTTTTCCTACTGCCTTATGTGTAAGCATTGACCCATCAATACTAATTCTCTCACAAAGTCCCTTTGCAATTACTTCTTCTGTATCCATATCAATAAACTGATATTTAAGAGAAGAACTTCCGCAGTTGATTACCAAAATTTTCATAAAATTACCCCTTTATTTTTTATTTTATCTAAACCAGGATTCTATGATCCCAGCTCATTTTCTTTTACATCTGTGCCTGTACAGCAGTTATTGCAACAACCCCCACTATATCACTTGCTGAGCAGCCTCTTGAAAGATCATTTACAGGTCCGGCAATACCCTGTGTAAGAGGTCCGTAAGCTTCAGCCTTTGCAAGACGCTGAACTAATTTATAGCCAATATTTCCGGCATCAAGGTTAGGAAAAATAAGTGTGTTCGCATGACCTGCCACCTTGCTGCCCGGAGCCTTAAATTCACCAACAGAAGCAACCAAAGCTGCATCAAGCTGAAGCTCACCATCAAGTGCAAGTTCAGGATTTTCAGCCTTGGCTATCTTTGTAGCCTCCTGTACCTTAGTTACATCATCATGCTTTGCAGAACCCATGGTTGAGTATGAAAGCATAGCTACTCTTGGCTCTGCTTCAACCAGAGTTCTGAAAGACTCTGCTGAAGACTTTGCTATGGCTGCAAGTTCCTCTGCATTTGGATTCTGGTTAAGTCCACAGTCAGAGAAAACAAAAGTTCCCTTCTCTCCCATATCACAATTTGGTACCTCAACTATGAAGAAAGAAGATACAAGCTTTGTTCCGGGTTTTGTCTTAAGTATCTGAAGACTAGGTCTTAAAGTATCTGCTGTAGAATGGCAGGCGCCCGACACAAGACCGTCTGCATCTTTCATCTTTATCATCATCACACCAAAATAAGTGTTGCTTGTAGTAAGTATCTTTCTTGCCTCTTCATCTGTCATTCCCTTGCTTTTTCTGAGTTCAACAAGAGCTGCTATATATGACTCTAACTTATCACTCTTTTCCGGATCAATTATTTTAGCACCGGTTACATCAAATCCGCCCTTCTTAGCATCCTCTAAAATTTTCTCTTCTTTTCCAAGAAGAACAAGCTCAGCAATTCCTTCTTTAAGAACTGCATCAGCAGCCTCCAATGTTCTCATATCTTCACTTTCCGGAAGAACTATTACCTTTTTTGAAGCTTTTGCTTTAGCTTTGATTTGATCAATAAACGACATGACTTTTACTCCTTTCAAACTATGTAAAAATTTAATATGTAAAATATTCCAGGGAAAAACTTTTTATAGTAAAAAAATGTATAATCAATCCGTTTTGCCCACATATCATTATAAACCCTTTATGAAAAAAACATACAATGGATAGTTGAGAAAAAAATATAAATATATTAAAATGATTGTAAAAAATACATAATTTAGGAGACTTATGGTAAATAATATTAAAGTAGCTGCAATTATCGCTGAATATAATCCATTTCACAATGGACATGCTTATCATATCAAAGAAACGAAAAGGCTTACCGGCGCCGAATACGTTATAATACTTATGAGCGGAAACTACGTCCAAAGGGGTGAGCCTGCCATTATAGACAGATATCTGAGGGCTAAGTCTGCTCTTTTATCCGGAGCAGATGCAGTATTTGAGCTTCCTGTAACCGTTTCTACAGGAAGTGCAGAAATATTTGCAGATGGTGCTGTGGCTCTTTCCGAAAATCTTGGTATTGTTGACTATCTCTCCTTTGGTGCTGAAAATGACGATATAACCGGGCTTATAGCTTGCAGTAAATTGTTAACAGAGAAAAACCACGATAAAGATATAGCTAAGATTATGGCCAGGGGCATAGCCTATCCTATGGCAAGGGATATTTATCTTCGTGAAAATGGTTATGAAAAAGAAGCAGAATTGCTTAAAACTTCAAATAATATCCTTGCTATAGCCTACCCTCAGTAAGCTTCGCAGACTAAATTCAATGATAATGCCAATAGCCGTTAAGCGTGCCAACGTCTTTCATATGATGAAGATATCAAGCCGGATTGTACTTCAAATATAGCTTCTGCCAAAGCAATAAGAAATGATTTACATACAGGTTCAGGTGAAATAAGTCTTAAATACATTCCTGACTCCACTAAAAGTATATTAAACCAAAGCGGTAATTATATTAAAAACAATGATTTTTCCGATATTTTATTTTATAGATTAGGTGAGATTATTTACAAAAATTCAAAACAGGATGCAATAAAAATCTTAAGCGGATACAGTGATGTAACAAATGATTTAGCTGCCAGAATTTACAATTTGTTTGGGAATACAACTTCCTACAATGATTTTGCAGCTTCGTTATGGTCCAAAAATTATACCTATGCCAGGATAGACAGAGTTTTACATCATATAACAGGTGGCATTACCAAAGAATTGATAGAGGCAAATAAGGCTTATGATTTCTGCCCATATATAAGACCTCTGGCAATTAAAAATGAGGCTATCCAGATATTAAATGCTGTAGGAAACATTGTTAAAAATAATACAAAAACTGAACTAATAACCAGAATTGGTGATGCAGATAAATTAAAAAACAAGACAGCCATCGAAACCTTTAAAATCACAAGGTTTATGGCTGCCCTATATAGTCAGATTTCGTTAAATAACTATGGTTTACAAACTCACAATGAAGCTTCCGAAAGCTTTATTTATCGCCTTTCTTAAAAGAAAACTTCTTTGTGAAATCATAAAGCTCATCGTCTTCAGGTTCGTCATACTCATCATCGGAGGCTTTGTCATTCTGCTTTGGAACAGAGTCCTCCTCTTCTTCCTCAAAATCATCAGAATTAACATTTACAGTAAATTCTTCATCTGCCTCTTCAATGTCATCCACTTCACCAGAAGCCCCATCATAATTATCAGCTTCTCTCGCCTCAAGAATCTGTGCATTTATCTCACCCCTGTTATTCTGTATAATTTCCAGATTACTTTTAAGAGTGTCTATAACACTGTTTGAGCTGGCTATAGTAGCATCAAGATTATGTGCAACCATTTTTTCAACCGCTGCAAGCATTTCTTCAGCATAAGAAAGTGCCCTAAGCTTTTATCTGCTCAGCCATCTCCTCTGCTTCTTTTATTATATCATCAGCCTGCTTCTCCGCATCACCTATAATAAACTCAGCTTCTTTACCAGCGGCAATTACAACCTCATCATCCTTAATAATATCTCTAAGCTTTTCTTCAGCTGCCGCCTCTATCTTGGCAGCTTTAGCCTTAGCAGCTTTTAATATTTCATTTTTTGCATTTGTAATCTTCTCTGCTTCTTCTAATTCATCGGGGAAGAGCCTGTCTCAAATCATCCAAAAAAATCAAGTAACTCATCTTTTTGAAATCTTAATTTTATCTTTTTGATAATGGTCCTGCTTTTAAAATTATCAATATATCTTGACATTTTATCGAGCAATTTTGTTATATTATTATCTGCCATAGCTATTCTCCAAATTTATTTTTTTTCTTAGAAACAGATGCCTGTTATTTTTTTATAGACTTTATCTTTTTACAATTTTAAGTCCAAGTTCATCAATATAAGGAAAAATCTGTATTTTTTTACCTGCTTCAACTATAATTATAACATCCTCGTCAAGTATTTTTTTGAATTAACAAGTGCATTTAGAATTCCCTGTTCCAGATTTTTGATTATAAGGAGGATCTATAAAAATAATATCAAATTTTCTTTTCTCTGTTTCCAGAGCCCTTATTCCTGATAAAACTTCCATTTTAAGAATCAAAGCCTTGTCAGTAAATTTAGTTTTGCTAATATTTGACTTAATACACTTAACCGCTTCATCAGATTTTTCTATAAAGGCTGCAGACCCAGCTCCTCTGCTTAAAGCTTCTACTCCTATCTGACCACTTCCTGCAAAAAGATCCAGAAAATCAGAACCCTCTACATAACCCTGTAACATGTTAAATAGGGTCTCTTTAATCTTGTCAGAGGTGGGTCTTGTCTCTAAACCTTTAGGTGTAATAAGTGGAACACTTCTTGCACTACCTGCTATAACTCGCATTTTTATTCACCTTTTCTTAAATTTCAAAGTCTTCTGCTGTAATTACCGACAAATCTTCTATTGTTGGTTCTGGAAGACATGCCAGTCTGTTTGCCTGACCTACAAGCATTTTTTCAAAAAGATTCCTTATACCTCTTGCATTGCCAAATATCCTCTTAGTCCCCTCATTCATTCCTGAAATATAAGCCCTGAGCTTCTCTACTGCTTTGTCTTCAAGCTTCATTTCCATCTTTTCAGCCATCGAATACATAATCGCTATAAGATCATCTTCATTGTAGTCCTTAAATTCAATAAATTTATTAAATCTGGAAATAAGTCCTGTATTAGTCTGTAGAAACTCATTCATTTCCTTAGTGTAACCGGCAACTATAACAACAAGGTCATCTCTGTGGTCTTCCATAAGCTTTACTAACGTATCTATTGCCTCACCGCCAAAGTCATTTGATGCACCCGGAGAAGAAAGGGAATAAGCCTCATCTATAAATAATACACCACCTAATGCCTTATTTATAACCTCTGTTACCTTTAAAGCGGTCTGTCCTACATAGCCTGCAACCAGCCCTGAACGGTCAACTTCTACAAGCCCTCCCTTAGATAACACACCAAGTTCCTTGTATATACTTGCTATAAGTCTTGCAACAGTAGTCTTACCTGTACCGGGACTTCCTGTAAATACCATATGATAAGACATATCTGGTGAAGGTAACCCCTTTTTCTTTCTGAGTTGTCTGATATTTATAAGATTTATTAATGAATGAACCTCATTTTTAACTTCTTCCAGGCCTACAAGAGCCTCTAATTCACCAACCAGCTTATCAAGTCTCTTCTTCCTGTCCTCCTCCTTAAAAGGAATAGGTTCAGGAACAGCTACCTTAGGTATTTCTTCATTTTTAACAGGTTGCTCTCCTACTGTAACTTCTTTAAGAATTGGTACAACTTCATTGTTATCCTGCACATCTTCTTTTGCATCCTCATCCTTAAATCCTTCGCCTCGGCATTGTGATATCACCTGAGGCTTTGCGGAAAAGATAGCGGTCATTTATACGCTCAGCCCTGTCAGAGAAGAATACAAAAAGCCTGTACAGAACTGTAATAATCCATTATAAACTGTGGAAGAAATTCATCTCTGTTAGCATTCAGATACGACATCGCCACTATTATATTGAGGATCATATCCACATATGCACTGGACATATTGGAATTTTTCTCTCTGTCACGTAAAGAACAAAGCTGCATAATTATTGGTGGTGCTTTGACTACGGCATCTGCCTGCCTTATTATCTCACTGCTGATATCTTCAACATCTGAGATGTCATACTGCTTACTGTCCGGAAGCGAAACTATAAATTTTACTTCATCTTCACCTAATTTACCACCGTATATTGCAATATTTATTAAGAGCGACTGTATATACAAATCCAAAGTCTGAAAAATAGTTTTGTGCAAAATCTTCTCAGCCTGCATAAAATATCCTTCACGCTCCAGCTTACTGCAATATCCGACTAAGGTTCTGTAATTAGCCTTTGCTATATCAAAAACCTGTCCTGCATTTGTGTACATAAAACATCCCCTATCTATTATGTAGTATTACTCTTCTAAAGAGTCATTACATCTTCTCCATAACTAAAATTATTTTTATAAAAACTACTTCCTCTATAATAACATTCATTTTTGATTTTGTCACTCATGCATTTTACAGTTTCTGAAGTAAGTTTTAAAATATCTGCATCACCGATAATATCTCCCAGATTAAAAGCCATTTCTCCACTCTGCCGTATACCAAACACATCTCCCGGGCCACGAAGCTTCATATCCTCTTCTGCTATCTCAAAACCATTATTCGACATACTTAGGATATTAAGTCTTTTCATAGCTTCTTTAGAGGTATTACCAGACATAAATATACAGTAAGACTGGGCATTTCCTCTTCCTATGCGCCCTCTTAGCTGATGAAGTGAAGCAAGTCCGAATCTGTCAGCATTTTCAATCATCATAACTGTCGCATTTGGCACATTCACTCCAACTTCTACAACTGTAGTAGACACTAAAATATCTATTCTGCCTTCAGAGAATTCTTCCATAATCTGGTTTTTTTCATCATTTTTCATCTTACCATGTAAATATTTCACCCTTGCTTTATGACCGATTAAAGAAATCAGTTCTTCCGTATAACTTATTACATCAGAAAGCTCATCATTCTCCTCAGATTTTTCTACCATAGGACAAATAATATAAGCCTGATGCCCCTTATTTATTTCTTCTAAAATGAATTTATAGGCTGTAATTCTATAATCCTCATCTACTACACAGTTTTTTTGACAGGAAGCCTGTCTGCCGGTAATTCATTTACTATGGATATATCCAGATCTCCATATAAAATTACTGCCAAGGTTCTTGGAATAGGTGTGGCACTCATTACTAAAATATGAGGCTCATTTCCTTTATCTGCAAGCTTCTCTCTCTGTTTTACACCAAAGCGGTGCTGTTCATCTGTTATGACCAGGGCTAGTTTATCATAAACCACCTTTTCCTGTATAAGTGCATGCGTGCCTATAATAATATCCGCTTCATGATTTTCTATCTTTGCTAAAATATCTTTTCTTTCTCTGCTTTTAACAGAACCTGTAAGTAAAACTATCTTAATTCCAATTTTTTCTAGCATTGTAGAAAAGCTCTCAAAATGTTGTCTTGCAAGTACCTCTGTAGGTACCATAACTGAGGACTGATAGCCATTTTCAGCCATTAAGAGGCAGGCAAGAATGGCAATTATTGTTTTTCCTGAACCAACATCTCCCTGGACAAGTCTGTTCATCCTGGTTCCTGTTATTAAATCATTTTCAATTTCTTTCCAGACCTCTTGTTGTGCTCTGGTAAGAGAAAATGGAAGTGACGATATAAATTCTACAATCGTAGACTTTTTTTCTACAACATAAGACGATACAACTTCTTCCCTTCCCTGTTTCAACCTGTCTATAGATAATGCAAAAAGAAAAAACTCATCAAATACCAGCCTTCTTCTTGCTTCTATTAAAGTATCATATGATTTTGGAAAATGTATTTCCTGTAAAGCATCTTTAAGAGAAATCAGTGAATTATCTTTTTTTATATTCAAAGGCAGATAATCTATCCTTGAAGTAACCTCTGCAAGCACTTCTTTAACAGCCTTTCTAAGCAGATTACTTGTTACTCCCTTAGTCAGCCTGTAAATTGGCTGAAGCACTTCTGTTTTTCTTCTATATTCTGCTTCTGTAAGTATCTCAGGTTGTACTATCTGTATAAATTTTCCTTTTCTTACAACCTTTCCCCTGAATATCATATGTACACCTTTAGAAAGTTTTGACTTCATAAATGGCATATTAAACCAGTTAAGTTCTATCTTTCCGCTTCCATCACTTACTTCGCAAATCAGAATACTCTTTTTTCCCATTTGCTTTAGTATAGGATATGAAGCCGGCATAGCCGATATTACTGCTGTCATACCATTTTTAAGCGTGCTTATAGACATTATTTTTTCGTATTTATCATAGTTTCTCGGAAAATATTTAATTATATCTCCTTTGGTATATATAGTAAGTTTATTAAGGAGACCGGCGGTTTTACTTCCTATGCCCTTTATGGCAGTTATGCTTTCTTCTAAAACCATATCTACCTCCCTGTAGTTTCAAACTCCTTTGCCTTAATTACATCAATATTCACCTGCTTTTTAACCTCTTCTAAAGATGCAAATTTCATTTCAGACCGTATAAAATCAAGCAGCTTAACTTTAGCAATATGCCCATATACATCTTTATTTAATCCAAACAGCCATGTTTCAATCCCGACAGTATTATTCTCACTTATAGTTGGCTTTACTCCAATATTGGTTATACCTCTGTACATTACTCCGTCAAGTTCAGTATCGGAAGCATAGACTCCAAATGGAGGAAGCAATTTATTTGCATCAGGCTTTATATTGATGGTCGGCATACCCACTGTATGACCAAGATGGTTGCCATGTATGATTTCTCCTGAAAACGAAAATGGTCTTCCAAGCAAGTCATTTGCTGTCTTTACATCCCCATTTTTTATAAGCTCTCTGATTCTTGTGCTGGAAATAATCTCACCATACATTCTCTTCTTTTCTATTACTTTAAGTTCATATTCAAAATCACTGCTTCGTTTTTTTAGAAGTTCTACATCTCCAATCCTTCCTCTTCCAAATCTGAAATCTGTTCCAACCACCAGTTTTTTAGCACCCAGTTTATTATGTATGATTTTTTCTATAAATTCATCCGCTCCAGTATTTATTGTCTCATTGGTAAAAGGATAATCTATCATGTAGTCAAGGTCTGAATCCTTAAGTAAATCTATCCTTTCCTCATCAGTATCTATCACCTTAAATCCTTTTTCTGAAAGTATACTAAGAGGATTCACATCGAAAGTGAAGAGAACCTTTGTAAGCCCGCTACTTTTAATTACTTCATAAATTAATTCTTTGTGACCCAGGTGTAATCCGTCAAACTTTCCAAGGGTTACAACGGTATTAGTTAACTTAAAGTCACTTCCCTTTATATACTCCATATACACCACCCTAAAACATCTTATCTATTTTAAAAGCATTTATTTTCTCATCATAGATGTAAATAGCTTTAAATTCTCCTGACTTATTATACATTCTAAACTTTTCACCATTATTCACACTTTTAAAACCCTCTTTATATTTTACCTCTTCCATTTTTACGATTCCACCATTGTCAAGTAATATACTCGCATAGCCGGTTACATCTATTCGCCTGAGTTCCTTAAATATCCTCTCTATCGGAATAATTATTTCATCAAGCCTGTTTTCTCTAACAATTTCTTCTATTTCATCCAGTTTATGGCTGTTTTCAAGATAAAAATCACCTGTTACTGTTCTTAAAAGGCTCTTCATAGCTGCCTTACAACCAATAGCCTCACCAATATCTTTACAAAGAGTTCTTATATAAGTTCCCTTTGAGCAATCAACAATTATAGTAATTTCTCTATTGATAACATCAATATTTTTTATTTCTATCCCATAAATAGTGATTTCACAAGGCTTACGTTCTATTACCCTGCCTTCTCTTGCAAGTTCATAAAGCCTCTTACCATTTACCCTTTTTGCAGAATACATTGGTGGAACCTGAAGCTGTGTTCCAATAAATTTAGTTTTTATTTTTATTAAATTCTCCAAGGTAAGATTTTCTTCATACCAGTCTTCATTAAAATCCGTCTTTTCAATAATCTCGCCTGTAGTATCCTCTGTATCAGTGGCTATTCCAAGCTTCATGACGGCAATATACTGTTTTTTATGATCTGTAAGTAATTCACATAATTTAGTAGCTTTACCAACACACATAGGCAGCACACCCTCGGCTGCAGGATCAAGTGTTCCTGTATGTCCGATTTTGCGCTGCCTAAGAATACCTGTAAGTCTTGTTACTGCATCTCTTGAAGTATAGCCTACTTCTTTATATACATTTATGACTCCATTTATCATTAAATATAACCCTTTGCATGCAACTGAAATTGTAATTGTTTTGTAATATTATTTATTACATCATGTACTGTTCCACTTGATATGGTACAGCCGGCAGCCATTTTATGACCGCCTCCGCCAAAAAATGCGGCTACCTTACTTACATCTAAGTCAGTTACCGTTGAACGCATACTCACCTTAAATGAATGAGGTTCTCTTTCACTGATAAAAATTGCTACCTTTACACCTTCTGTAAGTCTTAATTGATCTATAATTCCACTAAGATCATTATTACCTACCATATAAAAGTCCATTTCTTTACGTGTAAGATATGATACTACCCCTGCACCTTCCCATAACAGCATACTCTCCATAAGACATCTTCCAAGAACCTGGTTTTGCTTGTATGTCTTAGAATAGAAATTGTGATCGATTATATGTCCAAAGTCAATACCTTTTGCCATAAGCTCTCCGGCAATCTCCATAGTTCGCTTTGAAGTGCAATTGTGGTGGAATACTCCTGTGTCATGTATTATACCTGTATAAAGACAAGAAGCGGTATCTTTATTTATTAAATCTATATCCATCATTTCAAAAAGAAGCTCACAGGTAGAACTGAGTGAGGTTATAATGAAATTTTCATCAGCCACACCTTTACTTGTTATATGATGGTCTATGCATATTGTTCTTTTTGCCTTGCTAAAAAGTTCAGAAACTACTCCTATTCTTTCAACATCTCCTAAATCCAACATGAAAAACACGTCATAATCTTTATCCTTATACTCATTTTTAATAGAAGCTGCGCCCGGAAGTTCATAAAACTCCTGACCTATTGGCTCTAAATATACATCAACAGTTTTACCTGCATTTTTAAGATAGTTATAAACTGCAAGTGTAGAGCCAACACAATCGCCGTCAGGATTAACATGACCTGCAACAGCTACTGTCTTAGCATCTTTTACAAGATCTATGATATGCACTAAATTATAATTTCCTACAAACATCGTGCCTCCTCTCACAGGTAAGTCTAGTCTTCTTTCTCAGCCAGTTCATCATTATTTTCTTCATCTTTTATTTTTACCTGATTAATAAGTGCTGACATATGCATTCCATACTCAATAGAAGTATCTAACTGAAATCTAAGTTCAGGCGTATTTCTAAGATTGATACTCTTTGCGAGCTGGCTTCTAAGATATGGCATTGCACTTTTAAGTCCTTCCAGGGTATCCTTCTGCTTCTTCTCATCTCCAAGCACGCTTACAAATACCTTAGCTGTCTTTAGGTCGGGAGCTACCTCAACATCTGTTACTGAAGTAAGTGAGCTTACCCTGGGGTCTTTTACTCCCATTCGGATAAGTTCACTTAAAGCCCTCTGAACCTCGGAATTTATTCTGACATTTTTGATACTGTTTTTACGCATTTTAACTCCTTGGTACTTCTACCATCTGATAAAGTTCAACCTTATCTTCCTCTTTTACATCATTAAATTTCTCAAAGACAAGACCACATTCATAACCTGCATTTACTTCCTTAACATCATCCTTAAATCTCTTAAGAGAAGCAAGATTTCCTTCAAATATAAGATCTTTGTCTCTGGTAATTCTAGCTTTGCAGCCTCTTATTATCTTACCATCAAGCACAAACGAGCCTGCTATATTACCAATTCCGGATGCCTTAAATACCTGTCTGATTTCTGCATGTCCAATTACTTTTTCTTCATAAATTGGCTCAAGCATGCCCTTCATCGCAGATTCTACATCTGAAATAATGTTATAAATAACTTTATAAAGTCTTACATCTACTTTTTCTCTATCTGCTGTGTCCTTAGCTACTGCATCTATTCTTACGTTGAAGCCGATTACAATCGCATTTGAAGCACTTGCAAGAGAAATATCAGATTCATTAATTGCACCAACTGCACCATGGATAACTCTGATTGCAACTTCCTCATTGTTAAGCTTAACAAGACTCTGCTTAATTGCTTCAACTGAACCCTGAACATCAGCTTTAATAATAACATTAAGTTCTTTAACGGTTCCTGCTTTAATCTGGTCAAAAAGTCCATCAAGAGAAAGCTTCTTTCTGCTCTCATCAATAAGTCTTGCCTTATCCTGTGCAATGAAAGTCTCAGCAGCAGCTCTGGCTTCTTTATCATCTTTAAAGCAAAGCATTGTGTCTCCTGAGTTAGGTACTCCGTTAAGGCCAAGAATTTCTACCGGTATAGAAGGACCTGCTTCAGTTACATTATTTCCCTTATCATCAAGCATAGCTCTCACTTTACCAAAAGAAGAACCTATTGAGATAGAATCACCTACATGTAAGGTACCCTTCTGTACAAGTACAGTAGCAACAGGACCTCTTCCCTTATCAAGACTTGCCTCTATAACAATACCTCTTGCATCTCTGTTTGGATTTGCCTTATACTCAGCCACATCAGCAGTAAGAAGTACCATTTCAAGGAGCTGTGGTATTCCTTCTTTAGAATGGGCAGATACCGGAACAAAAATTGTTGAACCGCCCCAGTCCTCAGGAATAAGCTCATATTCTGTAAGCTCCTGCTTAACTTTTTCTATATTGGCACTTGGCTTATCTATCTTATTTATTGCCACTATAATTTCAATTCCGGCAGCCTTGGCATGGTTAATAGCTTCAACTGTCTGCGGCATCACTCCGTCATCAGCAGCTACTACAAGAATTGCTATATCCGTAGACTTTGCACCACGCATACGCATAGCTGTAAATGCTTCATGTCCCGGAGTATCAAGGAAGGTAATCTTCTTTCCGTCTATCTTAACTACAGAAGCACCTATGCTCTGTGTAATACCACCTGCCTCACGACTTGTTACGTTTGTAGAACGGATTGCATCAAGAAGGGAGGTCTTACCATGATCAACGTGTCCCATTACGCAGACTACAGGAGGTCTTCTCTCCATAAGAGTTTCATCTTCTTCGTCTTCCTTAAGAAGTTCTGCAACTAAATCAACAGGCTCTTCAAGTTCACAGATAATATTATATTCAAGTGCAATCTCTTCTGCCTCTTCAAAAGTAATATCCTGTGTTACAGTGTACATTTTACCCTGTAAGAAAAGCTTTTTAATAATTGCAGAAGGCTGAACCTTCATCTTGTCTGCCAATTCCTTAATAGTTAAAGTATCCGGGATCACTATATTCTTGATTGTATCCTCTTCAGCGGGCTTAGCCACAACCTCAGGCTTAATAAAAGCACCCTTTCTGTTAGGATCTTTTTTCTTTCTATGTGCTACATTATCGTCATCATCAATATTTGAAAGCGCCTTATTCTTGTCAAAGCGTTTGCCCAGATTCTTCTCAGCGCGCTCTCTCTCTTTAGCCTTTTCACGCTCTCTTTCTCTTTCTCTGTCACGTGAGCCGCTCTTAGTTATAATGCGCTCTTCGCCACCTGCAGAAGCCTGATTTCTGGATTGTGCTCCCCTGCCCTGACTTCCACCTCTTGCATTAGCATTACCTGTCTGGCGTCCGGCACTTGTCTGTCTCCTGTCATTAGAAGAGTTACCATCTTTGTTAAAAGACTTATCAGTTCTTTGACCCTGAGGTCTTTCTGAGTTTCTGCCTCCTCTAAAGCCTTCATTATTTCTATTCTGTCCTTCTCCCTGTCTGGAACGGTTATCCCTGTTACCATCCTTGGAAGAATCCTTCTGTTCTCTCTGACCCTGAGAGCGGTCATTTCTTTTTTTATCTCCAAACTTTGAAGACTTATTTCCTGAACTCTTAGTGCTTTGTCACTGTTCAATGCAGCGGCCTGGCTAGCCTTCTTTCTTGCAAATGCAATAGCAGCTTCCTCAGGAGTCATTGCAGGCTTATCAGATTCTGTTTTAGTCTCTGTTTCTTTTGCTGGTATCTTAGCTTCCTTAGACTCTTTAGGCTCTTTCACCTTTGTTTCTTTAGTCTTATCCGCTTTTTCTGCAACAGTCTCTGTAACCTTTGCAGTCTCTACCGGTGTAATCTTAGGTTCTTCTGCCTTGGCTTCCACAGGCTTAGTTTCTTTAACAATATCCTGTACTTCTTTCTGTACGGTTTTTTTCGCCTCAGCAGCAGAAGCCTTCTTTGCCTTCCTTTCAGCCGCTTCCCTGACTTCCGGTGGTCTTCCATCGAAAGTCTGTTTCATTGGTTTTGGGGCAGAAGCAGGCTTAGCACGTTTAGGTTTAGCCTCTGCTTTTGGTTCAGCTTTAGCTTTTTTAATCGTATTGGGAGCAAACTTAACGCGTACTGTTTTTTCCGCTTCTTCACTCAACTCACTATTCATATTCTTTACATTTGAATAACCATTTTCATGAAGAAAATCAACGATTTCCTTGCTCTTTAAGTTTATCTCATCCGCCAGATCTTTTACTTTAATTTTAGACATTTTATCGCCTTTCCCATTTAATAGCTAGTTCAATATATTTAAGATAGCTTTTGAAAACCCCTCATCAAGTACTGCCATTGATGCTTTCAAAGCAGATCCTGTGGCATTTCCAAGTTCTTCTTTGGTCTTATAAAATCTAAGTGGTATTTTATGATGATTGCACCTGTCAGTGAATTTCTTTTTAGTATTGTCAGACGCATCTTCCGCAACTATTACCAGCACAGCCTTTTTTGCATAAATTGCATTTTCAGTAAGAAACTCACCTGTTGCCAGCTTTCCTGCTTTCCTTGCCAACCCTAAATATGACAATACCTTATCCATGTTCACCTTCCTATAAAGAATTTAATTCATCAATTAGTCTATCATATACTTCAACTGAAATCTGTGATTTAAATGACCTGTCAAGTCCTCTTGATTTTTTTAAGTTTTCAAAACATTGGGCATTCTTACAAATGTAAGCACCTCTACCGTTTTTTCTGCCCGTTGCATCAAGCTCAATCACACCTTCTTTATTACGCACAATCCTGATTAATGCTTTTTTATCATTCACATTTTTACAAGCAATACAGGTTCTCTGTGGATTATTCATCCTCTACCTCTTATTCAGATAATATCTGTGATTCACTCTTTATATCTATCTTGTAGCCTGTAAGTCTTGCTGCAAGCCTTGCATTCTGTCCCTCTTTTCCGATTGCAAGAGAAAGCTGTGAATCTGCAACTATTACTTTAGCTGTTTTTTCTTCCGGATTTGCTTCTACGGATATTGCTCTTGCAGGAGACAGTGCATTCATAATAAATACTCTTGGATCTTCACTCCATACAACAATATCTATTTTTTCACCTCTAAGCTCATCTACCACAGCTTCAACTCGTGAACGGTTAACACCTACACAGGCACCCACTGCATCTACTTCGGGATTGTTGGAATATACGGCTATTTTGGTTCTTGAACCTGCTTCTCTTGAGATGCTTTTTATTTCGACCGTTCCATCTTTAATCTCCGCTACTTCCGACTCAAAAAGTCTCTTAACCAAATCAGGATGTGTTCTTGAAACTGTAATTCTAGGTCCTTTTGAAGTATCTTTAACCTCTACCACATAAAGCTTAATTCTTTCTGTTGATCTGAATCTTTCTGTTTTAACCTGTTCAGATTCAGAAAGCAGGGCATCCACTTTTCCAAGATTTATACTTATATTACTTCCATTATATCTCTGTACTATACCTGTTACAATGTCATGTTCTTTGGCAAAAAACTGATTAAATAGTACTTTTCTCTCTTCTTCTCTTATCTTCTGTACCACAACCTGCTTAGCTTTCTGTGCAGCAATTCTACCAAAGTTTTTAGGAGTAATTACCACATTTATTATCTGCTCTTCAACCGCATCGGGGCAGGATCTTTTTGCATCCTCCAGACTTATCTGGGTTATAGGATCTTCTACAACCGGTACAACTGTTTTTTCCGCCAATACACTGACTCTGCCGGTCTCTCTGTTTATGGTCACTTTTATATTATCGGATTTACCAAACTCATCCTTGCAGGCAACCAAAAGCGAATTTTCAACTGCCTCCAGTATAACTTCTTTACTTATATCATTTGTTTTTTCAAGCTGGTCAAGAGCTTTTATCAGCTCCATATTATCGTCTGTCTGTTCTTTTTTTCCCATTTTTCCAGGTTACCTCCATTTTAACTTTATCAGAAATCAATTGCTAATCTTATTAAGGCGATATTCTTTTTTTCAAAAGTTTTTTTCGTATTATTTTCAAATCCTAAAGTTACAGTTTCTGTATCATAAGCTTCCAGTATTCCTGAAAACTCCTTTTGACCTTCAAAAGCTTTGTAAAGCTTAACTTCAACTTCTTCACCCATACTTCTTTCAAAGTCCTTGTCCTTTTTAAGCGGTCTGCCTAGTCCCGGAGAACTTATTTCCAATATATATGATTCTTCAATGAAGTCTTCCTTATCTAAAAGATCCGAAAACTCACGACTTACTTTTTCACAATCATTAACTGAAAAGCCTCCTTCCTTATCAACGTAGGCTCTGAGAAACCAGTTAGAACCTTCCCTTACAAACTCTATATCTACCAATTCATAATTGTTTTTATTAATAATTGGTAAGATAAAGTGCCTCCGCTTTCTTTTCGTAACTTTCTCTTTTACTCATAAATCTCCTTTTCTGTATGAATAGTATGTGCAAGAGATTTTTTTATGTCATGAGAAATTTCAAAAATTTTTATGACATAAAAAGCGAACCTCTAACGGTTCACTTCTTAAACTTTAATAGCCTGTAGGGGAATCGAACCCCTGTTTCTGCCGTGAGAGGGCAGCGTCTTAACCCCTTGACCAACAGGCCTTATCAAGTTGCTTTGTTTGACAACGAAGCTAAGTATACACTATAGGAATTAATATGTCAAGAGATTTTTCAATTTTTTTATAAACCTCACTTCCACCCACAGTTTTTATATCATTTTCATTACAGATTATAGCCTTGATAGCTGCTTCGAGTCCACGCACAATATCTGCGAGAGGCATAGATGGCTTGTCAGGCTTGTCTACAGTCTGCTCTGTAATATATGGCACATGAATAAAACCTCCCTTTGCTCCTTTGTATTTTTTATCTAAAGCATAAAGCACTCCATACATAAGATGATTACATACATAAGTACCTGCAGAATTTGAAAGACTTGATTTTAGCCCTTCTTTCTTTATCGCTTCCACCATAGCCTTCACAGGAAGGTTTGAAAAATATGCAGTATCTCCATCTGAAAATACAGGCTCATCTATAGGCTGATTGCCTTCATTATCAGGTATCCTTGCATCATCTATATTTATAGCAACTCTTTCAGGTGTAATCCCTTCCCTTCCCCCTGCCTGTCCTATGCAGAGTACATAGTCAGGTTTTTCCTTTTCTATCGCCTCTGCAACAATTTTTATTGATTTTCCAAACACTGTAGGAACTTCCAATTTGATAATATCTGTTTCAAGTATTTTATCTTTTACAAGCTTAACCGCTTCAAGAGACGGATTTATTTTCTCTCCACCAAAAGGTGAAAAAGCTGTGAGTAATAGTTTCATGAGGGACTCCTTAATAATTTTTCAATATCTTTTATTATAAAAATACAAAAAAACGTATTATACAATAATATTTTTTTGCATAATACGTTTTTGTAAAATCTTATCAAAAACTTCCTTAACAAAAAGCCATATACAACGGAAGTGTAAGAATCTGCTCTGTCCTACCCACATTATAATCACCCAGTTTGATTGCGCTATTTATATGGTATTTTTCCAGGATACTTCAATATAGTTTTTGTGCTTTTTACATTTCCGCCATCTGCCTTTACTTCTACCAAAGTGCACTCACCGTTGTATCTGATAACAAAATCTACTTCCAAGCCGCTATCTTTATGATAATAATAGAGTTTACGCCCCATTTTGGTAAAATATATAAACTTTTTCAAGGGACTTTTTATATAAAGTATCAATTTTTTTCAAATGACTTTTTAGGTAAACTTATAACTTTTTCAAATGACTTTTTGTAAATGTTTAATTAATTGTAGCAGATCTCTTTTTTTCTGTAAAAGTAGGGTAGAATATGATATTTTTAGCCTGTGATTATATTTTTTTCCAAATATATTTTCATGAATAATTTAGGATTATATTATTCCGGTAACTTAGTTTTTCTTTGGCAATGTATGTGTTCTCAGATACTCCTCGTACAACTCCGGTCTGCGTTCTTTGGTTCTTTTAAGAGCTTCTTCAAGCTTCCACTGTTCTATTTTTGCCTGATGACCTGAGAGTAATATTTCAGGAACCTTCATATCCATATAGGTTTCAGGGCGTGTATACTGCGGATGTTCAAGAAGTCCGTCTGTAAATGATTCTCCAATAGCAGAATCGGTGTTATTTAACACTCCTGGAACCAGTCTTGATATGGCATCTATCATAATCACAGCAGGCAATTCTCCCCCTGTAAGTACATAGTCGCCTATGGAAATAAAATCCGTACAGACTAATTCTAAGGCTCTTTCATCCACTCCCTCATAATGCCCACATAAAAATACAAGCTCTTCTTCCTTTGCAAGCTCCTCTGCTATCTTCTGTGTAAAGGTTCTTCCCTGCGGAGTAACATAGATGGTTCTTGGCTTATGCCCTATCTTATCTGAAATGGCATTATGACAGCGATGAATCGGTTCAACCTGCATCAGCATACCTGCTCCTCCACTGTAACAGTAATCGTCCACTTTTTTATGTTTATCTAATGTATAATCTCTTATATTTACAGCGTTTACACTGATTAATCCCTTGTTTATAGCACGTCCTAAGATACTTTCTCCTACTATATTTTCTATCATTTCAGGAAAAAGTGTCATTACATGGAAATTCATACTACCCCCTTAGTCAAGTAAGCCTTTCATAATATGTACTCTTACAAAGCCTTCATCCGTATTAATTTCAAGTACACATTCAGGTATATGCGGAAGGCAAAATTCTTTAAGTTCCTTGTGTGCTTCATTTGGCTTAACCACAAGCACCTTGTTTGCACCTGTTTCTATTACTTCAGAAACTGTACCATATTCTTCACCCGTATCTGCAATTACTTTACAACCAATCACATCTGATACATAGTGCTCACCCTCTGCAAGTGGAAGGGCATCCTCTCTGGCTACAAGCAAGTCCATTCCTTTATATTTTGCAACTAAATCTACATTATCAATTCCCTTAAATGTAACTATAGGGGTGTTTTTAAAGTATTTCACGTTCTCAACCTCTACCTCAAGCATACCATTTCCCTTTATAGTGCCTTTTCCTGAACTAAGGTCAATAAAGGCTCTTTTAAGGCTGTCAAATCTATCTAAACAATCAGTAGTAGGAAATACCTTGATTCCTCCTGTAAGTCCATGTGTGCTTGTAAGCACTCCTACTCTAAAATAATTTTCCATAATTACCTCATATTTTTATTGTTTCAGTCTATATTTTCTAGTATTAGTTTTGCCCACAGCCTCTATTTCATCTATGTCTGCAATAATAGCTCTCACCCTTACTTTGCTGAGTTTAAGAATTTCTGCAAGTTCAGCTGTAGTAGTTTCTTTATGTTCTTCCAAAAATTGTTTTATTATATTCTTATATCTACTTGTCTGTTTATCCGCTTGTTCGCTTGTTCGCTTGTTCGCTTGTTTTCTAAACATTGTGACCTTTATACAATCTCCAAATTCTTCAAAAACAGGCTCAGGCAAACCATATTCTGCACATAATATATCATAAGTACTAAGTTCAGCCTTCGCCAAAATCGGCTCGACTTCACTAAGTGCTTAGATACCGCTCTCACTAAACTCAATCTTCGCCTTACGGCTTGATTTCGTTAAGTGTTCACATTATATCATATACATATAAAAAAGGAGAAGGATTGCTCCTCCCCCCATGTCATCATTTTATTTCAACGGTGACTTTCTTATCATCCCTTGTAGCAGCGGCTTTAACAACAGTCCTTATAGACTTTGCTATTCTTCCCTGCTTGCCAATAACTTTGCCCATATCACTATCTGCAACATGGAGAAGAAGTACTGTTTCGCCATTCTCCTCTGTTTCTGTAACTGTGACTTCATCAGGATGATCAACAAGAGCCATAGCAATAACCTTTACTAATTCATTCATGATGACTACCTCCGATGATTACTCAGTTATACCGGCTTTCTTTAAAAGCTTAGCAACAACCTCTGTAGGCTTAGCACCATTTGAAATCCACTTCTTTGCCTCTTCAGCATTGATGTTGATTGCACTTGGCTCCTTATTTGGATCATAAGTTCCTACCTGAGCAATGAAGTTACCATGCTGAGCTACTCTCTCATCAGCAACTACTACTCTATAGAAAGGATGCTTCTTATATCCCATTCTCATTAATCTAATCTTTACCATTTTACTTTTCCTCCTGTGTGTTTTATTATTTTTTATTTTTGATACAGGATTACTTCAGCTAACGCTTCTCGCAATCCTTGCAACAATATTCGTAATCCGCTCGTTTTTTTACAAAAACGGCTACTTACTCATATTGTTTGCGTGTCAAAAGATGTCAAATCCTTTTGCAAGCAAGCTTGCAACGGATTTTCATGTTTTTGACACTTGTATCATATATGAAAATGCTTTGCATTAACACCAAATTTATAATCCGAAAGGCAGACCAAACTTTTTCTTTCCTTTGCCTTTCATCATTCCTGACATCTGTTTCATAACTTTTTTCATCTGTTCCATCTGTTTGACAAGCTTATTTACTTCTGCTACATCCACTCCCGCTCCCTTGGCAATTCTATGCTTTCTTGAAGGGTTTAAGAGATTTGGATTGGAGCGTTCAGCCTTTGTCATAGAAAAAATGATTGATTTGACTCTGTCCATAGCCTTCTCATCAACCATAGATTCATCAATCTTGCCACCAAGTCCACCCGGCATCATACCAAGGATATCAGTTATGCTGCCAAGCTTGCTTATCTGTTCAAACTGAGCAAGCATATCATTAAAATCAAACTCAGCCTTTTTGAATTTTTGCTCAAGCTCTTTAGCCTTCTCAGCATCCAAGGCACTCTGGGCTTTATCTATAAGAGTAAGTATATCACCCATTCCAAGTATTCTGTTTGCCATTCTGTCCGGATAGAACTGTTCAAGATCTGATAACTTCTCTCCCATACCTGCGTACAGAATAGGTTTGCCTGTTACACTTCTTATGGAAAGTGCCGCACCGCCTCTGGTGTCACCATCAAGCTTGGTAAGCACCACTCCGTCAAGCTCTATCTTACTGTCAAATGTAGTTGCAACATTTACCGCTTCCTGACCTGTCATTGCATCTACAACCAGAAGTGTCTGTGTAACATCTACCGCTTCTTTAATATCTACAAGCTCCTGCATCATATCTTCATCTATCTGAAGACGTCCTGCAGTATCAAGGAATATCATATTGTAATCATTATTTTTAGCATGCTCTATAGCTGCTTTAGCTATATTGGGCGGCTTATGACCGTCACCCATAGTAAATACGGGAACTCCGACCTTTTCTCCGTTTACCTGAAGCTGTTTGATAGCTGCCGGTCTGTATACATCACAGGCAACGAGAAGCGGTTTTCTTGTACCTTTGAATTTGGCCGCAAGCTTTGCCGTAGTTGTTGTTTTACCTGCACCTTGAAGACCGCACATCATTATAACCGTAATTTCCTGTGTAGGTTTTAAAGTAAGTTCAGTCTTTTCTGAACCAAGCAAGGCTGTCATTTCTTCATTAACTATCTTTATAACCATCTGACCGGGTGTTAAGGAGTTCATAACATCCTGTCCTATAGCTCTTTCTTCAATGGTCTTAATAAAATTTTTAGCAACCTTGAAGTTTACATCTGCCTCAAGCAGAGCAATCTTTACTTCTTTAAGAGCAGCCTTGACATCATTTTCATTTAGCTTGCCCTTGCCGCGCAGATTCTTAAAAACCTTTGTCAGCTTCTCTGTTAAACTGTCAAATGCCATAGCTCCTCCTTTTAGAATATATTTTCAAGCTTGACAAGATCTATACGCACATTTTCTTTCAAGCTTTCATCTTTACAGGTACTGATTGTTTTTCCTATCATATCTGCTATCTGCGATATTTCTTCTGACTTTTTTATAAGCCCAAGTTTATTATCAAATTCCTCAAGCTGTTTGATACTTCTTTTTAGATTATCGTGTACACCCTGTCTGGATATACCTTCTGTTTCAGCTATTTCAGAAAGAGAGGTCTTCAAGTATATAAGCTTCCAACAGCTTACTCTGTCCTTTTTAGAAGCACACCGTAATAATCAAACAATTCAGAGATTCTAAGTCTCTCATCAAGTATATCTGCTTTCTTTTCCATAATAATAAACTCACTATCGTTTTTATCCTAGGGTATTTTAGCAGAAGAAAAAGATGTCAAGTTTTTTTCTTGACATCAAAAAATTTTTATAGCAATTTTTATAGAATTTTTTTCTCTTTCCAGATATGTTTTAATAACATTAATAAATTCTTCTGCACGTACTATCTGTCTCTCTGCCTCTTCTTTTTGATGCTATAAAAAAATCCAAATAATCTGCTTTTTTTCTCTATTTTTCAGAAGCCATTCTTATAATTTTTGAAAGTTCTTTTGAAAATATGCCTTCCTTAACATAATTATGATTAAAATACGCTATCACTCCACTATGTTTGCTACTGTCAAAGCCGCGCAAAGCATTTACTGCTCTTATTGCATGAAATATAGCGTAATACGCTCTGTTTAAAGTATTCTTGTATCTTTCATTTTCATACATTAATTTGGCATCTGACAATGCTTCTAGGCTTGTTTCAAAGCGGTACTTTGATAGTTCTCTTGCTCGTTCTTCCATATAGGAATTCCTTCCTTTAATATATTCTTATAAAAATGGTAGGGTTGACTTCCATTCATTAAAATTATCCTGCTCAATCGAAATTACAGATAAGGTAACTCCAAGTTCAAGTTCATAATCAACCACTATATCTGTCATTTTTTCATGTTGCTCATCTGTCTGAGGTAATCTTAAAATAATTGCTATATCTATATCTGATTCAGAAGTTTCCTGGCCTCTTACATAAGAGCCATATAGTATAATCTCTTCTATCACATCTTCATAAATTTCACCAATTTCTTTACACATTTCAGACAACTGTTTTAATATTTTTTTGGATGCTTTCTACTAATTCTAACTTTATTTCTCCAGTTACGATATTTTGCCACTTTTTAATCTTCTATCCTCACCGGGTTTAGCAGTTTTAGGAATAAGCCACTGATTTCCTACTTTTTCTCCCATTAAAGTTCTGTTAATAAGCATTCGTCTTATATTCCCTGGATCTTTTCAAATATAGCTGAATATTGTGAAACAGTATAAAAATCACTCATCACTCACCTTCTTTCACATTTGACATTAGCACATTATCGTGTAAATGTCAAACATGACTACTACACCCATAATTCCCTTTATAAATATATGTGTCCAAAAGTAACATCATCACCAATATTAAATAATTTTTAATTCCATAGCAAATTCATCACAATCATCTGCTTCCAAATGTATATTCTCATATTTTTTTCAAATGTATTATCAATAATTATCGGGGATATTTAACTTCATCTCCAACAATCCAAAAAAATCACACATATCATCACCTTTAGCTAATGTTTTTATCCCTATATAATTTTGCTTTTCTAGTTTTAATTGTAAGATGATCTAATTCACAAAATATAGGGAGCTATTTCTTCTAAGTTATTATCTTTAAAGAATTTAGCGATGGGACATTTAGTAAAATAATAATAAAAACCATCTTGATGACTATCATCAAAATTAAATTTCCATGTTTCCGGATACTCTCCTCGATGAAGCTCTGCCCAATCAGAATTCTTATGCATAAGCTCTTTAAATTTTTAAATCTTTTGGATTATTATAATCTTTCTTGCCCATCAATTTTAACAATGCAGCATCTGATAAAGTAATTCTCATTATTTCTTTCAAATCTTCAACAGTTATTTTACCTTTCACTTCCCTGCATAAAAAGAAAAACAATAGACAAAAAAATATAAATTAGAAGCCATAGGATTTTTTTAGTACCAATATCATCAGCTTTATTTAGTAATTTTTTTATATTCAACTTTAGCATTTCTAACAATCATTTTAACATCTTCATTACTGTATTTTGTTTTTAAAACTTTTTTATAAAAGGAGTCATTACAAACCAATATGATGGGTTTATACTTTAACATTTCCACCTCCAAATAACAATAAATTAATGTATGATATCATTAATTCCATTTTCTCTTGACATCAAAAATTATTTTTTTATAAAATTTCTCCTCGAAATCTCATACACTACAGCTGTACGCTAATTCCCAAGCTGGTCTTTCCAGTTATTTTCAAGAACTTCCTTTTTACGGCTTTAATTTTTGTTTTCATATACATGCTGTGCTCTCTTATTTTTCTAACATTGTATCCCATTCAATCTTATTTACCTTACACACAGAATTAATTTCTTTATTGGTAAAAATAAAATCAAACAACATATTTATAATGACTGTACCATAGCCTTTATTCTGATATTCTTTTTCACAGATTTTCCAACCCGAATATGCAGTATCATTACCTGTTATACTATAGTCTAACTCACCTAACGGCTTCCCGTCTATTTCTATTATACAAAGCTGACTAATTCGCCCTTCATTCCTTTTGACACATTCTATTGTTTCTTCCATGCTCTGTCCCAATCCATTAGGAAAGCCGGCATGTTCCATAACACTTCCATCATTCCACCAATGGTTGAGAATTTCCGCATCTTTAAGATTGGCACTTCTGATAACTATATTGTCCTTTTCAATTCTCATTACTATCCCCCTTTAAAACCCAAATTATTCACGCTATAGTTACAGACCTCTTATTCTGCATAGCACAGTAGGATAACAGCTTTCGGTCTGTGGCTATGGGGTGATATTACCAAGTATCTATAAAATTTACAACATGCAAATTTAGATAGCACTAAAAAGTACTATCTAAATTCAAAAAAATAAAACTTATAATATTTATTCAAATAAATCCTTTTAAATTACTCTTTAATATTATCCGCAAAGCTCTTTTTCTTAGAATTCTTGCTCTTCTTGCCTTTATCATCATCCTTTACCTCAGATGAAGCTGATGATTTATCTGTATTTTTCACATCTGCCTGATTTGCTTTAGCCCTAAACCTTGTTTCAAAAGTAGCATCAAGTTCTTCAAGTATTCTCCTTTGTTCTTTAGTAAGAGAAGCCGGAGTCTGAACTATAAAGGTAATATAATGGTCTCCTCTTACTTCTTTGTTTCTAAGAGTAGGAACACCTTTTCCCCTAAGTCTTACCCTTGAATCGGTCTGCGTGCCCGGTTTTACAGTATAGATAACATCTCCGTCAACTGTATTTATCCTTATATCACCACCAAGTGCAGCCTGAGTGAATGAAATAGGCACTGATGAGTAAATGTCAAAGCCATCTCTCTGGAAGTTAGGATGTGAAGATACATGTACCTCCACAAGTAAATCTCCGCGTGGGCCACCATTTACACCCGGTTCACCCTTATCCCTGATTCTGATAGCCTGTCCATCATCTATACCGGCAGGAATATCTACTTCAATAGTCTTACGCCTTGTAATATAACCTGTGCCACGACAATCATGACATTTGTCCTTAATAATTTTACCTGTTCCATGACAATCAGGACAGGTCTGGACATTACGTACCATGCCAAAAAGAGATTGCTGAGTATAGGTAACCTGACCTGAGCCACCGCATTTGCTACAGGTTACCGGACTGCTTCCGGCCTTTGCTCCGCTTCCATGACAGGTACCACATTCTTCCTTCATATCAAGGGTAATTTCTTTCTTACAGCCCTTCACAGCCTCATCAAAATTAATTCTCAGGCTGTAGCGGATATTAGCTCCCTTCTGCGGACTATTGCTATTTCTTCTGCTTCCGCCTCCAAAAAAGTCAAAGCCACCTCCGCCGCCTCCAAAAAAGCTTCCAAAGATGTCACCAAGATCAATATCTCCAAAGTCAAAACCACCTGCTCCACCACTGCCTCCATTACTAAATGCAGCATGTCCGAACTGGTCGTATTGTCTTCTTTTTTCATCATCACTAAGTACTGCATAAGCTTCAGACGCCTCTTTAAACCTAGCCTCAGCTTCTTTATCTCCCGGATTTGCATCAGGGTGATACTTCTTAGCCAGTACCCTGTAAGCCTTCTTCAAATCATCAGCAGATGCATTCTTAGCTACTCCAAGAACCTCGTAATAATCTCTTTTCTGATCTGCCATATTTATCCCACTTTCATCATTATATTTTAAGCTTATCTTTATGCCAATATTGGGCTGCCACCAATACTAATGCGACAGCCCTTATTTTTCTTAAATAATTATACTTCTCTGTAGTCTCCATCAACAACATCATCATTGTTTCCACTATCAGATGTAGTCTGTCCTGCCTGTCCGTTCATATCAGGACCTGCATTGCCTGCTGCACCCTGTGACTGCTCATAAACCTTTGTGAAAAGGCTCTGTGCACTAGCCATAAGCTTCTCTTTAGCAGCTTTAAGCTTATCAATATCTTCATCAGATACATTATCAGCAGGAGTTGCTTCAAGTATATCCTTAAGAGCCTTAAGATCAGCCTCCACAGAGCTCTTATCAGCTTCTGTAATCTTATCGCCTACATCCTTAAGAGCTTTCTCTGTCTGGAATACCATAGCGTCAGCATCATTTCTCGCGTCAATGCCTTCCTTACGTTTCTTATCCTGAGCTTCATACTCAGCTGCTTCTTTAACAGCCTTATCTATATCAGCATCACTCATGTTTGAACCTGCTGTGATTGTAATATGCTGCTCTCTGCCTGTTCCAAGATCCTTAGCAGAAACATTTACAATACCGTTTGCGTCTATATCGAAAGTAACTTCAATCTGTGGGATTCCTCTTGGAGCAGGAGCAATTCCGTCAAGTCTGAACTGTCCGAGGCTCTTGTTATCCTTTGCAAACTGTCTCTCACCCTGTACTACATTGATATCAACTGCTGACTGGTTATCTGCCGCTGTCGAGAATACCTGGCTCTTTCTTGTAGGAATTGTTGTATTTCTCTCAATAAGTCTTGTAGCAACACCGCCCATTGTCTCGATAGAAAGTGAAAGCGGAGTTACATCAAGGAGAAGAATGTCGCCTGCACCTGCATCACCGGCAGCTTACCACCCTGGATAGAAGCACCGATAGCTACACACTCATCAGGGTTAAGGCTCTTGCTTGGTTCTTTACCTGTAAGCTGTGCGACCTTAGCCTGCACAGCAGGTATACGTGTAGAACCACCTACAAGGAGAACCTTGCCTATATCATTTGCAGTAAGTCCTGCATCCTTAAGTGCATTCTGAACAGGAATAGCTGTTCTTTCAACTATATCGTGGATGAGCTCTTCAAACTTAGCTCTTGTAAGGTCAAGTTCAAAATGCTTAGGTCCTTCTGATGTAGCTGTAATAAAAGGAAGGTTAATGTTTGTTGTTGTAGAAGAAGAAAGTTCCTTCTTAGCCTTCTCAGCAGCCTCTCTAAGTCTCTGAAGAGCCATCTTATCTGTAGAAAGATCTACACCTTCTTTATTCTTAAATCTGAAATAAAGTAATTAGTAATTACATTATCTACATCATCACCACCAAGCTTTGTATCACCGTTTGTGGAAAGAACTTCAATAACTCCGTCACCGATATCAATGATAGATACATCGAAGGTACCGCCACCAAGGTCATAAACCATAATCTTCTGCTCTTTTTCATTATCAAGACCATAAGCAAGAGCTGCAGCAGTAGGCTCATTGATAATACGCTTTACATCAAGACCTGCTATCTTACCTGCATCCTTGGTAGCCTGTCTCTGTGCATCGTTAAAGTAAGCAGGAACTGTAATAACTGCCTCTGTAACTTTCTCGCCAAGATAAGCCTCTGCATCAGCCTTAAGCTTCTGAAGAATCATAGCTGAAATTTCCTGAGGGCTGTAGGACTTACCATCAATATTTACCTTATAATCAGTTCCCATATGTCTTTTAATAGAAGAAATTGTTCTGTCTGCATTGGTTACTGCCTGACGTTTAGCTGTTTCACCTACAAGACGCTCACCGTTCTTGGTAAATGCTACAACCGAAGGAGTTGTACGAAGTCCCTCTGCATTTGCAATAACTACAGGCTGTCCACCTTCCATAACAGATACACATGAATTTGTTGTTCCTAAATCAATACCAATTATTTTACTCATAATATTTACCTCACTTTTAATGTTTATATTTAAATTTAGTTAACTACCTTTACCATACTAGGTCTTACTACACTTTCCTTATACATATATCCCTTTTGCATTTCTTCGGCAACGATGTTTTCGCCTAGGCTTTCATCCTCGCCATGCATTACCGCATTATGTATTTCAGGATTAAATTCTTTACCAACTGCTTCTATAGGAGTAACTCCCGCATCCATAAGGCACTGTATAAGCTGTTTATAAACCTTGTCTATGCCCTGTGCAAAAGCTCCTTCCTTTTCTTCATCTGAAAGACCGTTAAGACCTCTTTCAAAATTATCAATGACAGGAAGAATTTTTTCTATAATTCCCTTAGCTCCAAAGTCAAACATCTGAGACTTTTCTTTTTCTGTTCGCTTACGGAAATTATCAAACTCTGCCATCTGGCGCATCAGTCTGTCATTTAAGTCATCAATTTTCTTTTTGTACTCTTCTTCTTTTGATGCCTCTCTTTCCTCTTTTACCTTATTTAGCTCTTTTTCATCTAAGGAAGGTTCAGAAACTGTATCATCTTCTTTAACTACCTCAGCTTCAACCTTTTCTACTTCCTTTTCAGAATGCTTCTTCTTATCTTTCACAGTCTCCCACCTTTCCCTATGTATCACTTACATTGTTTATGTCTTTTTCATATCTATAAGTTTAATTGCTTTAGTACTCGTATCTTTACTCTGATGTTTAAATATATCATCAAGCTGTTTCATAAGATTCTTAAGAGTGCTTACAACTTTTGCATAATCCATTCTTTTTGGTCCTACTATACCAATCTTACCGTAAACACCTTCTTCTATCTCATATGTTGCCGTAACTACTGAACAATCTTTAAGACTTTCTACATTTGTATCATTTCCTATATATACCTGAATACCATCATCATTTCCGGCATCCATTCTATCAGTAAGTAGGGCAGATAACTCTTTTTTCTCCTCAATCGTGTATAACAATTTTTGCATATTGTCATTATCATTTAATTCAGGGTACTTCAATATGTTCGTCGCTCCACTTGTGTATATCTTAAGCGAATCATCATCAGAAAATACTGAACCGATTGCATCTATAATCCTTCCAACCAGATTCACATATTCACCGGATTGTTCTTTCATCTTTGCTATAATACCAATATTTATGTCCTTCATATTAAGTCCTGCAAGAAATGAATTAAGCATTATATTTAGTTTAAGAAGTAAACTCTTTTCAACCGGTTCATCCAGTCTTATTATCGTATTCTTAACTGCATTTTTCTCAAGCACTACTACAATAAGAAGATTTACCTCGTCTATCTCTGAAAGCTGTATAAACTTTATATTATTGCTCTCATATTTTGGTGCCGATACTAATGTAGTATAATTCGTGTTCATTGCCAGCAGATTTGCAACTTGCTGCAATAGTGTTTCAAGCTTATCTGATTTCTCTATCAGGTCTTTTTTTATGTCATCTTCTTCCTTTATCCTGGTCTGCATAAGCGAGTCAACATAAAGTCTGTAAGCCTTATCGGAAGGTATTCTTCCTGCCGAAGTATGTGGCTTTTATCAGATATCCCATATCTTCAAGATCTGACATTTCATTTCTGATAGTTGCAGAGCTTAATTTTAATTCAGAAAACTTTGAAATAGTCCGGGAGCCGACAGGCTCGCCTGTCTCAAGATAGTTCTTGATAACAGCCTTTAGTATCTCAAGCTTTCTTTCGTCAAGTTCCATCTCATCACTCCTTTCCTTTTTCTTTATTAGCACTCATTTATGTCGAGTGCTAACATCTATAAAATAAGATATCACTATTATATAAATTTGTCAACAAGAAAAATATAATAAAAAAATTGTGTATTATTTGTGTTCTTTTTAAAATGAATAAAAGCAGAGACATCTGATTCTCTGCTTTTATAATAGATGTTATATTTTTATATTTTTTTAACTTGTAAATGTACCGATTGCAGGTTAAATAAGTATCATAGCATCTCCAAAAGAGAAAAACCTATATCTTTCCTTTACCGCAGTCTCATAAGCTGAAAGTACCCTCTCTTTTCCTGCAAATGCCGAAACCAGCATAACAAGTGTAGACTCGGGAAGATGAAAATTGGTTATAAGTCCATCCATCACCTTAAATTTATAGCCCGGATAGATAAAAATATCTGTTTCCCCTGTTTTAGCTGACATCAAGCCATTTTCATCCGCTACCGACTCAATAGTCCTACAGCTTGTCGTGCCTACACAGATAACCCTTCCGCCATTCTTTTTAGTTTCATTTATAATATCAGCCGCTTCATTATTTACCTCATACCACTCCGTATGCATATGGTGATTATTTACATCCTCTACCTTTACCGGTCTGAAAGTACCCAACCCGACATGGAGGGTAATGCTTGCTATTCTTATACCCTTCTGTCTTATTTTTTCAAGCAGCTCATTAGTAAAATGTAAACCTGCGGTAGGCGCAGCGGCAGAACCATCAAACTTGGCATAAACTGTCTGATACATTTCCTTGTCTTCAAGTTTATGTGTAATATATGGAGGGAGTGGCATTTCACCAAGAGAATCAAGTATTTCCTCAAAAATTCCTTCATAATAGAACTTAACCAATCTGTTGCCTTCTTCCGCTATTTCCAGTATTTCAGCTTTTAGTCTACCATCTCCAAATATAACCCTTGCTCCCGGTCTTAATTTTTTGCCCGGTTTTACCAGGGATTCCCATATATCATTCTCTCTCCTCTTAAGGAGCAGAATTTCTACCTTTCCACCCGTGCCTTCTTTTTCACCTATAAGTCTTGCCGGTATAACTCTTGTATTATTTATTACCAGGCAATCCCCCGGATTAAGATAGTTTATCACATCACCGAATATTTTATGCTCTAACTTATCCGTTTTTCTATCTAAAACTAAAAGTCTTGATGCCGTTCTATCCTCTAAAGGATCCTGTGCTATTAACTCCTCAGGTAATTCATAAAAAAAATCACTGGTTTTCATATACTATAAAGTCCTCGCCCTATCCTCTATATTCTTATTAAAATTGATTATCTTATGGTCGTATTCCTTATCTATAAGAGTTGAATTAATCATAAAATCTGCCGTAGCCTTATTGGTAGCAATAGGAATATCATATACCTGACAGATTCTGAGAAATGCCTTTACATCAGGATCATGAGGTTGGGCTGCAAGAGGATCTGAAAGGAAAACAACAAAGTCAATCTTCCCTTCTACAATCTTAGCTCCTATCTGCTGATCTCCTCCAAGCGGACCACTATTATAACCTCTCACAGGAAGTCCTGTTGCTTCTGTTATCATTCTTGCCGTAGTTCCTGTTCCGGAAAGAAAATGCTTAGTAAGAACAGACTTATTTTCCATGCACCACTCAATAATTTCTTTTTTCTTGCCATCATGCGCTATAAGAGCAATATTTTTCTGCTTTCCTATTGTTAAAGTTATAAAATCATTATTCATATTTCCCATTATTTACCACTCCTTACCTTTACTGTTAATGCCTGTTTATGATTATCTATGTGAACTATCTTATGTGAACCGCCTGCCTCTCCATCAAGAGTCCATTGTAAATTTTCCTCAGCTTCTATATTAATACTACCGGAATGAAAATGACAGATATTATCCGTCTTCATGTCCATAAGAATAAATGAATTGATTATATTCTGCAAATCTAAAGGTGTTTTAGGGTTTTTCACGAAAATAGCATCAAATTCGCCATCATCCAGATATACCTCAGGTCCTGTTATACCCTTAAACCCTCCGACAGATTTCGAGTTGGCAACCATACCAAATATGAAATCATCTTCAATCTCATTGCCATCATAAGAGATTTTTAAATGATAAGGTCTTATTTTCTGGAGACTTTTAACTCCTTCAAGAAAATATGCCGCTTTACCTATCACATTTTTTACATCCTGCGAAGTTTCATAAGAAACCTCTGTAAATGCCCCAAAAGCTGCTACATAGGTAAAATAGCTGTGAAGACCGCCTTCATCCCCCACACTGAATGAACCGATGTCTACCGATTTTTCTTTGCCTGTTAATATTACATAGACAGCATCTATTATATCCTTAGGTATGTCAAGGCTTGTGGCAAAATCATTTACAGTCCCTACCGGTATATATCCTATAACAGGAATATTTTGTCCGCTTTTTTTTGCTTCCATCAGTCCCCTTGCAACTTCATTAAATGTACCGTCTCCTCCGGCACAGACAAGCAAATCGTAATTATAAGCTTCATTTTTAGCCATATCAGTCGCATCACCGCTTTTAGCAGTAGGAAATACTCTTATATCATATCCTTTAGCAGACATGCTTTCTAAAATAAAGGAAATTTCTTTTCGTATATTTCCTTTTCCCGAATTTGGATTGTATATAAATAAAAGTTTGGGCATAAATGACCTCCCTCTTTAATCAAATATCTTATAATTTCTCTCTTTTATGGCAATAATTGCCTCTTCCTTTGAATGACTGTCATAAAACTCTATCCTGAGCACTCCATCTAAAAACTCCCTGGTATGAGCTATTCCCATATTTTTAATACTGATTCCTTTTGCTGCAAGAATAGAAGCCATAATTGCTATCGAACCCGGCTCATCAGGCACATATAGAAGTATCTCATGTGATATAGCCATATTGCTTTTTCTAAGTGGTAAGGAGTCTCTATAATCCTTGTTGCTGTCAAAAAATTTATAAAGGCTGTCTTCATTCTTGTCCGAAATTAATTTCTTTATTCCCTTTAATTCATCAATATATTTATCTAAAAATTCAGATATACTTTCCTTATTAGAAAGGCAAATGTCTCTCCACATAGATGGAGAAGATGAGGCTATCCTTGTTATATCCCTAAAGCCGCCTGCTGCCAGCATCGCTAACAAGCCATTTTCTTCATCTGCCTTAGCAACTACACCCACCAAAGATGAGGCAACTACATGCGGAACATGGCTTATAGCTGCTGTTATATAATCATGTTTTTTTGCATCTATAATTATCGGAACAGCTTTGGTTTCTTCAACCAGACCTTTCAAATTTTCAAGTTTTTCTGCATCTGTACACTCAAACGGGGTTAAGATATAGTATGCATTTTCAAACAAAGTCGTACTTGCATTTAAATATCCTGTTTTTTCAGAGCCTGCCATAGGATGACCGCCTATGAACTGACTTGTGAGTCCGAGCTTTTCAGCTTCTTTTGCAATATCTCCCTTCACACTGCCAACATCAGTAATTATACAATCCTGTTTTATTATATCTTTCAACTGTTTAAGATAAGAAATATTTGACAACACAGGAGCTGAAAGCAAAATTATATCACAATCTGAAAATCTTGAAATATCATAAACTATTTCATTCAGAACTCCGTCTTCTTTAGCTCTTAACAGCTCCTTGTCTTCATTTTTTTATAATTATATGCTATAAACTTGTAATCGGGATGCTTCTTTCTCCATATCTTTTGCAAGTGAGCCTCCTATAAGACCAAAAGCCAATAAACCCTATTTTCTGCATAAAATTCTCCAAACCTGCAACTATATAACCCAAATAACTGATATAACCGATATAGGTCTGCTTCATCTGCTTATTTTTTTCACAAACCTTATATCATAATATAAAAAATGATAGCTTCAAGCCCCTGTTTTTGTCAATGCTTTTAATATACCTTTTTTTATTTCAGCTCTCCTTTCCTGCCATATTTTCTTTGATAAATCATATATAAATAAATCTCCGTCCGCAAATCTTACTTCTCTGCCATCTTGCCTTAATTTTTCTTCTGCCTGAGGTTTCGTATTTCCAATTGTTAAAAATATCCATCCCTTTCATTCCCTGCATTTATATAGCTCAAAATTTTCTCTTTATTCTTCAGCGTTGAAATATCTGCTGAAACTACAAGTTTACCTGTTTTCATCCAAAATTTTTCATCAAAATATACGGAAAGATTCTTTTTCAAATATTCTTCTAAATCAAATCCCTTTTTACATACATACATTCTTTCCGGCAGAGCATATTCCCCTGTCCATCTCTGTATATATGCATTACTTCCCGTAGCTAACAACTGTCTTGGCAAAAGCTCTCTGTCATATCTGTATAAGCCTATATCTCCTTCTGAAACTTTAATATAATGAAGGTTTTCTTTATCTTTCTTGCTGCCAATCTTTATCAGACCAAGCTTCCTATTCCCTTTCTGTGATACTTCCTCATAATAAACATCAACAGGTATCTTATTTCCTGTAGTTTCATCAAGCAGTGAGAAATCAAAGTCCATTCTTATGCCATAGGGTTCATTATAATAATTCCCTATTGTGGTCATTGCAAAGGTAAGTGCATATCCTTTCTTAAATGCACCTTCATTCTTAAACTTACTGTTATCACCTTCAATTAAAGGTAAACCGTCAAGTCTTACTCCTTTATCTAAGATAAAGCTTCCATCCTCTTTTTCCCACATCGTTGTATTTTTAACATTCAAAAGTGTAAAGTCTATAAGCCTTCCACTTACTTCTACTTTTATTTTATTCTCTGCAATATAATGTTCCATAGCAAGATTAGAGTAAGCTTGTGGGGTTTGGTTTGAAGCAGCCTGATAATTTATAGCGAAAGTCCTTACCAATATTGTATATTTTCCCTCATCTACTGTCATAGGCAAGTGAAATCTGGTATTTCCCATAATTGCAACAGGTTCATTTGCCGTACAAAGTTTTCCATTAAGCACAATATCAAATGGGAAAATCACTTCTTTCTTAAGAGTATATTTTGAATAATCCCTATAACCGTACCCCTTTATGTCCAAATGATTTCCTGTAGTTAAAATATCAATATCAAAATCCTTTTCAAGTACCAGCTGATACAAAGACTTATCAGGGTTAATAAGCTGACACCATTTTTTTGCATCTGCAATATTGTAATCACATATAACAGGTGTATGTACTATTACAGGATTTACATAATCTATATCGAACTCAAGACTGTTATCACCTTCTGCGTTTATGCTGTCACTCAAAATATAGTAAACCTTACCGCTACTTTCATATATACCGTTTTGTATCTGATTTTCTATCTTATTTCCAAATTCATACAGTACTTTTTTATCAGTCTTTCTACCTTTTGATATGGGCTTGTAAGGTTTTGGTGTAGTTTTCCTTACAGATCTGTCATCCATAATAACTCTATTATCAATAACCAGATGATCATTTTTTACAATTGGATGACCTATCTGTGATTCTATTTCAGCTTTTGGATTATAAGGCGGTATATTTAATCCATTGGCAACTTTCACTCCTAAGCTTATTGTCTTAAGACTCTCCGGTGGTGGTTTTATATGCTCACTTTCAGACATATTTGTCAAATATTCTATTTTAGGCGGAACAAAAGACTTAGGTAACATTTTTATACCTGTATCCGGTATCGCACCATTATATAAAGCTGCTCCATCTAAGGTATATACTTCTAAATTATCAATATACCAGTAAGAATATTTTCTTTTAACAGTAGTTGTATAATCAACTCTGTTTATTGCAGAATGATGCTTAATGTTCTTACCGGTACCCGTAGTCCATCTGATAAGCCAGTTCACATAACTTCTCACATCATATAGTTTCTCACCTGTCTTATTCTTAAAGCGATACTTAAGTAAATATCCTTCTGTAACTACATTTTTATAATAGTACTCGCTTACAGGTATTCCTCTTTCTATGTCAAATGGTGAGTCTTCAAGTATGCCTGAACCGATATATCCCTCAGGGGCGGGATCTTCCAGCTCATTTGACATTTCTGCTTCTTCTTCTCTTATTTTTAGGTGATGGCCCTTCATATATTCCTACTACAACTGAATTTTCATTTCCCAAGACTACTTTTTGTTTGTCTGCCTTATTCCCGTTTTTTTTATTCTGTGAAACCGATGGAGTCATTTCTTCACGATATTCACTTGCAATTAATTTGTATTTTATCTTCTTTTTGTTTTTCGTTATGGTTATTTCTCTTGGGAGACTGATTGTTACCTCGTCTCCGAAGTATTTTTTTGTGTATCATTATCTATGAATTCATAAGGTACATTCTCTTTATGATAAGCATAATGCGGATTGGACAGTGTCTTCCCATTAATTTTTACTTTTTTTAGCTGTTATTTTTGTTGATTCTACCATCTAACTTTTTTTATCCCCAAGCAAAATTCCATTCTTATCAACATATTTTACCATTACATTTGAAAATATGTCATATACAATCTCATGATTATAATAATCCTTATTTAACCATTGTGCTTTTAGCTTCTTCACTCCAGTACTCTGCACCACGTATTTTATCAATATCAGTTAAGTCATTTTTCTTATTTTTCTTTACTATATCATCGTTTACATCATATTCATACTTACCCCCATTTAAATATATATACTTGCCATTAGGCTTTTCAAAAATCACTTTCTTTCTTTTTCCTATAGGCTTCAATTATAGCTTTCCTTATATTAGTGTTATTTATAACTTCATAAGTTTCAAAAAAATATCTATGTAAAGCTTTTTATCGCCTTTTTATACTTTTCTATAAGTTTTAGAATAGAATGATTTATTTGCGATAATTTGTTTTTTTATGTATTTCCCCGAAAATTTATTTTCTACATTATATAATATATTATTTTTTTAATTTTTTTGTTGCAGATACTGTTCTATCATTGATATAAAGTTTAATCATTGGAGATTGTCTTCTAAGAGGATAACCAAAAATCATATTTAGAAGAAGGTTCTAAAGATAGATAATAACCTTTTTGGTTGCCATCTTATATTTGTTTTTGCTTTAATAGCAGAAGAATCCCATTTTATGTTTCCACCATTTTTGCTCAATTGAAAAAAATCTATATTTGATTTTACAATTTTTTTGTACATATTGTAAATGAAAACAGAAATATAAAAGATAAAAATTAACCATAGCACTTTACTTTTTCTCATACTTATTTCCAGCCATAAAAAGTTCCACTCTCGCCTGGATAATACCAAATTTTATCTTTTGGCGTTATCTTAAAAAGGCTTAAGTATTTTTCTTCTTTCTTAAAGTTCTTTTTGTATTATCAAAATCATTTATTCCTGCCCATTTCAAGGATAATATTCCGCATTTATTGGGTATGTAGATCTTATTGGATAGTTTATACTGTAAACACCCTCTATCCATTTCCCTAATTCTACTTTTTCCTTATAATTTCTAGTTATCCCCCAAGGCTCATTAACAAACAGAACTCCATATATTATTCTTCTCAAATTTTTTTATCTAAATTTTTTTACAAGTTCTTATCCCGAATTTCATATGTTCATGAAAAATATGGATTAAATCCATCATAATATGCTGCACTCGCTTCTGTCGATGACGGTTCTGCTTCTATTATTATTTTGTTATCAATTATAAATTTTGCATATTCTTTAATTTCATTCTTTATACCTTTTAATTCTTCTTTGCTGTCATTTGGTTTTCTATAAAAAGATATCATCTTATTAATCCACTTTTTTTATCAATTGTTCTATAATCAATATTAAACCTATGATCTTGAAATTTTCTTATTTTTATCAGCCTCTTCATATATATTATCATAAGAAATATAACCATATTTTAATCTTTCATAAGTAAATTTAGGCGGATCATAGGGTTTTCATGCAATGTTAAATTACTTGTTGGAAAGTTTTCATAAGAAAACCTTGTCTCATAAAATGAATTAGGGAAAGCCGCAAGTATATACTTATACTCTGAAGCATTCACAGGAAGGTTAGTCTTGCGGATAAGCTGACCATCCGGACTCATAGGATATCTTTTTATCCATATTATATGTTCTGTCTATAGCTTTCTTAACTTCTTTTTAAAACTAACCTGTCTTTTTAGGCTCAATATTTCTTTTTTTGAAAATACTTTCCTAAAGATTTTGCCAATAATTATTCCTTTTTTTAATACAGTTACAAGGTCCAATCTATGTCTCTTATCAGCATCATTTAAATCATTAATTCTTCCAAGTTTTTTTACTATAACTCTTTCATTTTAGCTCATTTTTTTAATTTTGTATCAACTACAAGATGTGAAGACGGATCCCACTTACCATCCGAATATAAAATTTCACCATTTTTACTTTTAAATTGATAATCTGAATAATCTTCCTTAGCCTTTATTCCTTGTTTTCACCCAAATAATTCATAATATCAACACAAACCGAGGACAGCTTCTCAACTGTAACCTTCTCCTCCGGAGATGCAAGATATTCCAGGCCTTCGATTCCCAAACTTATTTAACCCCCGCTTCTTTCCTTCAAAGCTATTATCCTCAAGTACCCCTAAATTGGTTAACTCTACAAGATAATCTACTACCGAGCTGCACTACATCCCTCATCTGCAAGTGCAGTATTCCTGTTTATTCACGAAAGCAACAGAACAAAAAACTATAAGTATGTTAATAAAAAAACTAATTTTCTAAAAATTAAATTTTTCCCATTTTATCCCTTCTTAATTCAAATTTTAACTTATTTATCTTTCCATTCATATCTCTTCCTACCCACCCAACATAATCATCATAAGGCTCAATATAGAAACTGTTCTCGGGAAAATTGGCAGATATATTAAAATTATTGTTTTTTTGTAAATATCCTGCTACCATTTCCTGTTACTACTGTAACTTCAATATCATTCTGATACTTTCTTGTAACATTTATAACCTCTGCTCCGGTAAGTATTTCAGAATCATACTTAGCTAAATTATATTCTCTGTAATCTTTCTCTTTTTCATTAATACTGTTTACAAATGCATTGCCCAGATTCAGGCCTTCATGCATAACCAGAATACTGAAGCTTATAATTACACAGGTTATAAATATTCCTGCTGATATCGTCAGCATTTTCAATGAATTTTCCAAATTTCCTCCTTATTTTTCATAACCAAGCACACATTTAACGCAAGGAAAGGCTCCTGATAATGCGCATTCTTCCATTGAAGAATAGACCTTAAGCTCACTTTTTATTTACCGGCAAATGGCTACAAACATATGAGTTATGATAAATATCATTAAAAGACATAGTAGTATATTCTTTCTTTATTCTTAGACCTAAAGCTTATAAATATTTTTTTATATCCATTATAGCTTATGTCCTTCTTTGGCTTTTAATAACAGAGTTTCCTTATTTACTTTATTAAGATATTTTTGATAAGAGAATTTTTCCTTCAATTTCAGACACTGATTCTTTTTTTCCAAATAAATATCTTTTTAAGATTATCCTCTGAATATTTTTTACAAGATTATATTTTGAATTTCTAAAGTCATCCTGTGTGTCACTAACTCCAGCATTTGCCATTTCAATTACTTCATTTTCAGCCAGTATGCCCTCCGTAAACATGGTAAAAACTTCCTGTGTTTTTATGACTCCCAACAAAAGCAAACATTATTACAAATAGTGATATTAAAGAGCTAATTTTTTTGATATACTCGTTTTCTATCATTCCTCCCAATTCTATTGTTTTTTTCAGGAAATATATTGAATAATTTCTCCTTAGCCTTTATTATGCAGCAAATTTCATCACCTATCTTAAAGTTATATCTGGCAGTTCTCTTTAATTTTAGTTCTTATTTCAAAATCCAATACTTCTATGTAAAATTCGCTTGTATCTGTTATCTCACCATTATTAAAAAAACAGGTTTTATGGCTCTTCTCTTATGTAATAGCTTAAGCTCTTTGTCAGAAGTAATTTTTTTGAAAGATTCGTATAAAAATTATCCAGTTCTTTTCTATCGATATAACCTGTGTACTTTACTTTATCTACAAATCTGTCTGTAAGATTAATTACTTCAATATCTGTAAGTGCTTTTACTCTCATTTCTGTAATATATATTGGACATATAAATATCAGTATAAAAGCCAATGATTATATTCCAAAAATTTACCAAAAACCTCCATAATAATTCCACCTTAAGTATTTTTCCTAAATTACCGATACACTCTTCATATAAAAAAATATCTGACTTATTGCTGCTGCAAATAAAAAGTAAATTAATAGTTTTTTTAATAACCCTGGGAACTTTTAACATAAATTCTACCTATTGAACCTGCTGTATAAAAGTTAGTCTGTCTACACTGCCATCGTCTTTATACTTAACCTTCCTATAAAATTACCATATTGATATACATTATTTGTAAGCCAATTGCTGGTTTCTACTTTTACTCCCTCAGGAGCTGTTACTTTTGTATCATTAGTAACTATATATATATTAGCTTTACCCTTTAGTCTCTTGGCAGTTCTTATAACTTCATTTCCTGAAAGTGTAAGACCATTGTAAAATTCAATTCCTCCATTGCCCATTTCGGTGGTATATTCACCCATCTGGTTTATACCTTGTGCTGCTATATCCTTAGCTTCTCTGGTTACAAAAAATGCGATACTTATTACTATACAGGTAATAATTACACCTGCTGCTAATGTTAAGCCTTTTAATCCATTACTCATTTAAATTCTCCCTTCAAAATCAACTTAATTTTACTGTTACATCTAACAAATTTCTTATACTCACAACTAAAAACGGAACTATCATATATGCCCCAACCGTAACCATAAAAGGAAGATAAAGGAAAGTTGAAATTATAGCCTCCTTTTTTCTTACTATCAGCTCCTGTTCCTGTCTCCGCTTAGCCGTATAATAATCTTTTCTGGACAATAAATCCTTAAATGCCTCATTTATACCTATTTTGTCACTAGCTATCAAATCATCTATTACATTAATAAAGCTTGTCGTTTTCCATCTATCCCTAAGCCTGTCTAAAGCAATATTCTCATCTACATCCAGTTGGTCTATGCAGGATGCAACACTTTCTTTAAGAAAAAGAGTGAAGTTCTCTATCCACAACAAAATTTCTTCTACTGTCATCCCTATGACACCTGCCAGCGATATCGTCATAAGCCTTACCTGCCCTATCTCCTCTTCAAGTTCTGCTTCATAAAACATTCCATCAATTGCCAATCCTATATGAGGAAGATAGCTAAGAGCATATGAAATAAGCATAGCAGGAAGTATAAGTATATACGATAATTTCCATAACATAATCCATATTAAGCCTATAGTAAGACCTGAGATAAACCATATCCACCTCATAAGAATAAACTGCTGGAATGATTTTTCAGGAAAGTTTTCATCAAAAATCTTTGCAATTCCTCCTTTTCCTATGTTTGTATTTTCAAACAACCATCTAAACCATTTGTTCACTCCCCTTATCTCCATTATCTTAGACATAAATGGAGTAATTCCATCTTTCCCGATTTCCTGCATTTTTTCAAAAAATATTACAAATAACATTGTAACTGCCATACAGGATATTCTTGTCACACTACCCTTGAAGCTTTCATAAAATTCTATTAAATCCCCAACCTGTGATATAGCCCACCTTTCCATAACTGGCATGCTCATTAGTGCAAAGCTTATTGCAAAGAAAACTGCACCAAATATAAAATCTTCTCTATCCCACTTTAGCAAATCTGAGTCTATATTTTTTTGTAATTCATCAATATTGGATATAAAGGTATTGTCATTATCTCCATATTTTATACCACACTGACAAATTGCTATGAAAATAAATAAAAATCTGTTTGGAGGAGCTGCCTTGTATCTTTCAGGTATACCATCACCATCCAGTTCTTCCTCTATTAAGCCAAGATGAAGCTTAAGTTCCTCACCTGCTGCTGAAAAAGCTGCGAGAAAAGCTTCTTCTACATCATTAAAGCGATAAAACTCCCTACGTAATTCATTCAAATATCCGGATAACTGTCTCAGTAAATTTTCTTCCTGCTTCCTTTTCCATTTTACAAAGTTATCTTTATAAGTTGCAATTCCAAGTACTAATGCTATAATACAATATTTTTTTATCAAAAAGTGCAATTATAATAGTTATGATAAAAAAATGAAAAAGCCTTGAATAAATTAGTAAGTAAGAGTTTTTATAGTATTTACACCCAGCCCAAAAGTCATCAAAAAGGTAAATACCTTCCAACCTCATACTCAGTCTTTCCAATCACCATCCTCCCTATTTCTGTCAGACATAAAATTTTTGTAGATACTAAACAACCATTTTTTTCCATCTTTTCACCTTCTGCCATTGCCTTATATATTTTACAAAATCTAAAAGCCTCATTTTTCTGACAATCTTTCATAAACAGTTTCCTCTGTCTCTGCTTAATTCATCTTTAAGAATATATTTTTCCCTTATTGTTATAGGCAATAACCTTTTCCATAAATCCTTCTTCACTTTCACAGGGGTATAATTTCACTTATTTTTTTCTATATACCTTTCACCAAATGCATTCTTTCTAACATGGATATTTATTCTTACAGAGTTTACAGCCTGCATAAGCGCAACTTTTTCATTTCTAAAATTTCCCTGCATAAGCAATGAATTCCTGATATAGTGTATAAGAGCTGTTGTATCTTTTGCGTGATGGGTAAATAACGTAAAAGCTGAAGCATTCTGTGCTATCTGTACTAAGAACATTACTGCCTGCATGGTCGCAACTTCTCCTAAAATTGTAACATTTCCATCCGTTTTTTTAGTAAAATCCAGTCCTTCCTGTATGCCTACTCCTTCTGTCTCTTTCAGAAACTCACTATATTTCTTCCTGGAAGTCGTTGTCTTAAATGTAATTCAAAAGACATTTCAGCAACCCTTATATTCAACCAGTCAGGAATAAATTTGACCATAGATGCTAAAAGTGTAGTTTTTCCTGAGCCTTGTTCACCTGTAACAGCAATAAGCCTTTCTCCTATTACAAGATATTTTAAAAGTTTAATAATATTTTCTGAGCCTTCTCCGGTAATTATATCCTCCATTTCCAAAAATGTTTTCCATTCTGAACTTTCTAATAAAGAAACTCCAGCTTTCACAAAATGGTGGTCTCGATATAGATGCTCTTGAACCATCGGCAAGTTCTGCCACAATATAACCTCTTCTCTCGGACAATTGCCCTATTCCATAGCTTTTACACAAATTTCTGCAAATTCTCTTAATCTCAGTTTCTCCCCTGAACTTTAAAAACGACAAACTAATAGAGTTTCCTTTATACATAAGCCATACATAAAAACTTCCGTTATCACTTGAAACTCCGCCTTGAAATTCCATCTATAACAAGCGGCAGCAATGGATCTATAATTCCATTTCCTTTATAATTTTCATAAATTTTCTGGCATAAAACCTCTATTTTCTCAGGAAATGAAACATTACTGTGACTAAATCCCATAAAAGCTCTGTCTAACATTTTTTCATCTATAGTTCTCTTTCCTTGTGTCTTTACTATTGTAGCAAAATGCTTATCTATGAGTCTTTCAAAGCACTGATTTTTCCATATTTATCTATGCTCTTTACAAGCATTATTTTAAACTTATATTCAGCATCTTCCTTCAAATATAAATCTATATTTTTCTTCAGTTATTTTATATTTGTTAATAATCAGTCCCCAGATATAGTTTTTTTACAAATATCTTTGATGCCTCATTGCACGAACCACAGGTTCTAAGCGCTTCTCTCAGCTCCTCGCGTCTTTCAATTCTTATCAGTTTCTCTTTCATAAGAAAAGGGCCAATATTCAAATTTACTCTAAGTAATTGTGTAAAGTCATTTTTATAGCATCTAAAAGTTTATCAAAAACCATTTATATTACCTGCTTCATCCTGCTTTTTAAAAAGGGCTTTCAGACATCATATTGCAAGCTCCTTTTTCTAAATTTTTTTCTATCATACTTTCAATAAAATTAGTAAGCTTTCTGAGCTGTGAAACCAACTCATAGCTCTTTTCTCCTCTTGTAGACCAGAGATTTTTTGATAAAAAAGCCCGACAGGTTGCCATTTCTGCAAATCCCCGGTAATGCCTCACAATACGGGATATATGATACTCTTTCAGTATCAGTACAACGGTTTGATATAAATTCTTCAAAATTTATATCTGCCTTTTTCCTATATCTGCTGACTATAAAGCAAGCTTTGCTTCTATCTATTGAATATTCATTTAAAATACCTTCTATATCAATTTCCTCCTGTGTGATATTGATGAAAACCAGATCAGCTTTTTCAATAATCTTTTTGTAGTCATAGTATGTAACTTCTTTAAGTCTGCAAAAACTACCTCATATCTATCATCCAGCTCATCTAAAAGTCTGTCAATTATTTTATTCATCTCATAATCAAATAAATTATGGTTAGACGAAAACTGCGGAAAGTAATGAAGTCTTCCTTCCGCCATCTGTAATGCAACATTACTAAGTCCTCCAACAGGAAGTCCTGCCTTCATAAGTCCGTAAATATAATTGATGTTGCTATTTCTGTTATAATATATTGGTTCCTCAAAAAGAAAAAGGCAAGTGCTTTTTCCTATTAAAAATATCTTCCAGTCCATATTTCTCGGGAACATGAGTTTTCAAATAAAGCCACTTTTTTCTTATATCTCTGGGCAAAAAAATGAGAAATCAGTGCAGCATTAGTTGTAACACCCGTTCTTATCTCCGCACTGCTCCAAAAGGCCACAAGCATAACTACCTCCCTAAATACATAAATACCTTAATATTCATTGGATTATTTTTGATTTTAATTAAATAGAATGAATAATTTGTTCTATTTAACAAAAATACATAGATTTAATAATCAAATTTAATAAATAGAATTCTATAGTCAGATTTAATTTAATATTTATTTTCCCTTGGGTAAAATAATACTCCCTAAAATATCATTTGTAAAGATATTTAGAGTATTATGAATAGAATTTTAATTCAATTTTTTTGTACAATTTCTTCAAATTTTTATTACCAGTAATTCACCAACTTTCCTTGTAAGTATTGCATAAAAATATGATAATAAAATATACAAAATAACCAAAAAAATATTATATTGTCAAAATTTAGTCCATTTTATTACGAGAAATCTATTTTGCACCATATTCCTTATAGTATTCGTCTATCCTTGCCTTTATTCCATCATCAATAACCACTTTTCCATTTACTTTCCTGTTATATAGATATTCTATCACCTCTGACATTGTCACTATCGCTCCTGTAGGGAAACCATAGGTTGTCGAAACTTCACTTAAGGCACTGATTTCTCCCTTCCCCTTTTCACCCCTGTCAAGTGAAACCATCATTCCAACAACATTTACATCTCCCATAGACTTAATTATAGGGTAGGTTTCTTCAATTGATTTTCCTGATGTAGTAACATCTTCAATAATAACTACCTTATCTCCAGACTTTATTTTGCTACCAAGTAAAATGCCGGTATCACCATGATCCTTGATTTCTTTTCTGTTAGATGAGTATTTTATCTCCTTTCCATAAAGTTCATCAAAAGCAGCTACCGTAGCAACTGATAGTGGAATTCCCTTATAGGCAGGACCAAATAGTATATCAAAATCATCTCCATAAGCCTCATGAGATCGCCATGGCATAAAATTTACCAAGTTTTCTTAGCTGACTGCCAGTAACATAAGCTCCTGCATTCATAAAAAATGGTGATTTTCTGCCACTCTTAAGTGTAAAATCACCAAATTTAAGAACTTCACATTCTACCATAAACTCAATAAATTCCTTTTTGTACTGCTCCATAGTATACCTCCATATAAATATTAAAAAAATCCTTTTTAATCGTATAAAAAGAGCTGTCACTACTCCGGTAACAGCTCTTTTATAATTATTTAATTAAGCACGTTCTACACGACCGCTACGAAGGCATGAAGCACAAACATGCATAGTCTTAGCACCGCCAGGAGTCTTTACCCTGACAGTTCTGACATTAGCCTTCCAAGATCTGTTATTTCTTCTGTGGGAGTGGCTCACAGCTATACCAAAGCTAACACCTTTTCCACAAACATCACACTTTGCCATTACAGCACCTCCTCTATCTCCAATGGAAATTTTAGGTTAATCTACACACAAAACACACACTAGCTAATTTTTAGCAGAATTTTTTTATAATTGCAAGTTCTTTTTATAACTTAAATTTTTCCGATAACCTCATCAAGTTCCATTGACAGCTCCATAAGTAAATGGCTTTCATTCTTAACTTCTTCAAAAGTTTTAGCCTGCTCTTCTGTTGAGGCTGATATTTCTTCGGTGGCTTCGGTATTTTCTTTTGATAGTACTAAGGTATTTTCCATAATATCGGACAGCTTTACCTGTGCTTCAGAAATCTGTTTATTGGAAATAATAATTTCGTCCATAGCAAGTTTCAGCTTTGTAATAGCATCTGAGATTCCCCTGAAACGAACCTCTACTTCATCAACATTATTTGCCTGATTAACAACTATTTCAGCAGATTCATTAATTTTATCCACAGCATATGCAGTTCTCTTTAATAACTCATTCACAGACAGATTTATATTTTCAGTGAATTTACTTGAATTTTCTGCAAGCTTTCTTATTTCTTCTGCAACAACTGCAAAGCCCTTTCCTGCTTCTCCTGCTCTTGCAGCTTCAATAGCGGCATTAAGTGCAAGAAGATTAGTCTGCTCGGCAATTGACCGGATCATTTCACCCGCAATCTTAATTTCATCCACACTAATCTGGGTATTATCTATAGCTTCTTTTATCTCTCCTGATATAAGTTTATTGCTTTCAGTGGACTTGAGAAGCTCTTCCATAGTAACCATACCCTCATTTTTTAATATTTCAGCATTGCCTGAAGTATCTTTAAGTATTATTAAATTAGCATTGCTTTTATCAATCATGCTGCTCAGGTGTTCAACTTGGGCTACACCAATCCGGGTATCCTCAGCCTGGGAATTCACCCCCTTTGCTATTCCGCCTACATTTTTTGCTATTTCTTCAGTAGAATTACTTATTTTCTCGGACTTATCAAAGAAACTATGACAGGAATTATTAAGTTCCTTTGAGGACTTTCTCATTTTTCTATGATTTCAATAAAATTTGCCTTAAGCTCTCTTGTCGCCCTGTAAATGTCTCCTATTTCATTTTTACGATTTGAATAATCGTGTTCAGGTTCTGCACTTAAATCATATTTAGCAAGCTTGGTAATATCATCTTTAAGTGACTTTATTGCTTTAGCTATAAGCGAAAGCTATGAAAAATACAGCTATCAATCCAATTATAAGTATAATAATCGAAATAACCAGTAAAAATAAAGTAAGTTCTGTACTTGGAGTATAAACTTCATCTTCATTTATAGATATAACCAGTGTTAAGCCTCTGTTCTTAAGATTATAATATCCTGCAAGTTTCTTATTTCCTGAAAATCTGTATTCACCAACTCCCGAATCATTAACTTTTATCTCATCATTAAAGAAATCAACTATTCCTTCATACAAAGGATCTGCTGCCTTCTCCATCACGTTTATTCCTTCTTCAACAAACTGTTTATTAGTATCTGCAATTAATTGTGTGGTTGAATCATATACAGACAGAGCCCCGGAAGTCTGCCACTCAAATTCCGCACAGAGCCTGTTCATAAAATCCATTGACTTTACTCCACCAAAAACACCTTCAATCTGGCCATAGCGGTAGTATGGTGCCGTTACTATTATGACTCTTTCTCCATCATTTACATCACTTGTTATTTCAGATATATAGACATTTCCCTGAATAGCCTGTTTAAAATACTCTGCCTGTGATATATCGTTTCTGTCTGCCTCTGGAGTTATGTTAGTTGCCATACCATTTAAATCAGTATAAAAAAATGTTTTAAATCCAAGCTCTTCCGCTCTTTTTTTAAAAAATTCTGTTTTCTCACTCCAGAGAGAATATCTATCAGTTAAAAGAGCATTGTGCGAAAGTTCAATTATAGAACTTTCGACCACCTTAAGTTCCATATCTATATTATTCGCAGCCTGTTCAACTATGACCTTCATATCATCGTGAACCTGCCTTCTAAAATAGTTCTTTACCATTCCCTGCATTGCCAAAAGCATAATTAAGCTGGAAACGATAAGTATTCCTGCAAAGCATATAGTAATTAATGTCTTGATTGATGTCTTTCTCATATTATTCCTCCAAAAGTAAAATTTGTTGCTGTGGTACAAATTATAGCTTAATTTTATTTTCAAATCGACAAAAAAAGCACATAATTAAGGTATATTATTTTATTTTTTTGTAGATTTTTTTGAATTTTACAACGGTTACATTTTAATAAATTTTTAGGAATTTTTTTCAAGATATTTATTACTATTTTTTTAATTAATATCAAATTTTGAAAAAAATATATAGATATTTTGTGTAATTAAACTAAAAAAATGGTAAAGACTTTGTACAAAAAAATCTTTACCACTTATATTGAAATTCTCTAACTATAGTACACAATATAATCTTATAAGTTTTATCCTATAGTTTAAATTTCTGAATAACTTCATCCAGCTCTCCGGATAGTTCCATAAGTACCTGGCTCTCATCCTTAACTTCCTCAAACGTTGAAGCCTGTTCTTGTGTTGAAGCTGATATCTCCTCGGTAGCAGCAGAATTTTCCTCTGAAAGGGCAGAAGCATTCTCCATAACAGTAGAAAGTTTAACCTGAGCTTCACCAATCTGCTTATTGGAAGCAACTATTTCATCCATTGCCGCCTTCAATTCAGTAATTGCTCCTGAAATTCCCCTGAAACGATCTCTTACCTCATCAACATTGTGTGATTGCGCTTCAACAACGTCAGTTGACTCATTTATTTTAGTAACTGCATAAGCTGTTCTGTTTAAAAGCTCACTTACAGACTGATTAATGTTTTCAGTAAACATGCTTGAATTTTCTGCTAGTTTTCTTATTTCCTCGGCAACAACAGCAAAACCCTTTCCTGCCTCGCCTGCCCTTGCAGCCTCTATTGCTGCATTAAGTGCCAGAAGGTTCGTCTGTTCGGCTATAGATCGTATCATTTCTCCTGCAACCTTAATCTCATCCACACTGCTCTGTGTATTATCAATAGCCTCTTTTATATCACTTGAGATTGCCTTATTATTCTCAGTTGACTTAAGAAGCTCTTTCATTGTTACAATTCCTTCATTCTTAAGATTTTCTGCATTTCCTGCAGCTTCACCAAGTATCTTCAGATTAGAGTTGTTCTTTTCGATGAGATTACTAAGATTCTGGACCTGAATTACACCTACCTGCGTATCCTCAGCCTGTGAAGTCACTCCACGTGCTATTTCTTCAAGTGTTCTTGCGATTTCATCTGTAGAACGACTTACCTTTTCAGATTTATCAAAAAAGCTCTGGCAGGAAACATGCAATTCTTGTGAGGAATTTTTCATTTTTTCAACTATCTCAACAAAATTTGCCTTCAGTCCCTGTGTAGCTCTATATATATCTCCAATTTCATTTTTTCTGTCAGAATAATCATTTTTAGGCTCAGCACTCAGGTTATAACCGGAAAGTTCAGTAATGTCAGCCTTAAGTGAATTAATTGGCTTAGAAATCATTGATGCAATAAATAAAGCAAAAATAACTCCAATAATTATAACAATCAAGGCTATAATAATAAGATAGATTGTAAGACGGGTAACCGAAGCAAACACTTCACTTTCATTTATAGAGGCTAAAACTGTAATTCCTCTGTCTGTCAGGTTATAGAAGCCTGCTAACTTATCATTTCCTATAAAATAATACTCACCAACTCCTGATGTCTTAGTCTTAATATCATTTGCAAAAAATTCGGATACTTCTTTATAATCCGGTTCACTTGATTTCTCCATTATATTAAGACCACTCTCCACCAGATCACTGTTAGTATGACCAATCAAATTGGTGTCTTCATCATATACCGCCAGAATACCAGAATTCTGCCATTTAAATGTGGCACAGATATCACTGAGAAATTTAGTAGACTTAACTCCGGCAAATACACCATCTATTTTCCCATTTCTGTATAATGGCGCTGCAACTATCACTATTTTAGAGCCATCAAGAGCATCATCCCTAATCTTTGATGTATATACCTTGCCCTGCATAGCCTGCTTAAAATATTCATTGTCTGATACATCAAAACTATCAGCACTTTCTGTGATATTTTTACACATTCCCTTACTATCAGTATAAAAAAACAGAGTGAAACCAAGTTCAGCAGCTCTTTTATTAAAGAACTCAACTTTATCGTTCCAGCTTACAGCCGGGTCAGTAAGCATTGAATTACGTGAAAGCTCATCTAAAGATTTTTCAACAGATTTTAATTCAGACTCAACATGAAGAGCTGTCTGTTCAAGAATAACTGACATGTCATCCTGAACCTGACCTTTGAAATACTTTCTTATTGTTCCCTGATTGACAAATAGCATAATCAGATTAGAAAGAAGCAGCATCCCTACAAAGCAGACTGCAATAAGTGTTTTGATAGATGTTTTTTTCATAATCTCCTCCGGTTAAATTATAATAATGTAGACATCAAAAGAATAATTATTACAAGCTAAAATTATATACTTTTGACATCTACATCTATTATAAGACCTTGGGAAAAAAATATTCAACAATATCTATGTCAAAAAAATGCAATAAATACGCACTTTTTTTGGTTATTTTATATACTTTGCATCTATATCCACCTCAAACATCCTCCGCCAGGGCATTATTAATTTTAATATTTTGAGATTATTACTTATTGATGATAATTCATTTTTTTATAAATTCTTCAAGCTCAGCTTTAACTAATTCGCTTATTTTTCCTTCTTTATCTCTCACATCAAAATAATTCATTCCATATTCCGGAAGCCTCTCTACAACCTTTTGTCTTATCATAGAGCAAAATCCTAAGTCCTCTATATATCTGAGTCCTAAAAAATTCTGATGTCTTGCAGTTGTTCCAAAATGATAAGTGTCTACAGCTTCAGCAATAGCAGTACCTACTGTATTTGCAGAAGTATTCCATCCTGCATAGCCATCTACCTCCATCAGCAGATTGTTTGCATTTAAAAATCTCACTATCTGCAGGTCCCCACCATTAGCATATGCATTGTCAGCTATAGTTACAATTTTACCTTCTGACAATCTGTCTTTTATAAAATCAAACATTTCAGCTATATTCCGCTCAGCATAGTACTCAGGATACTTAGAAGGCTGGTTGATGGCTTCTTCCATATTACCTGCAGGTGCTGTGACAGCCATTATAATATCTGCCATTTCATAAGCTTCGGTAAGCTGGCAGCCTGCTGAAAGCACATGATACTTTAGCGTGCCTGAAAGCATATTTCCTTCATAAAGCGGAATTATACTTTTTGCTGCTTCTGTAGCGTATTTTAAATATATTTTAGGTTTTCTTCCCTTAAGAGTATTTATCATTCTGGAAATAAGAGTTAGCTCTACCTCATCTGCTCCCGGATACATAAGCACCTTATCCTCAAGACAATTCTTGATTATAGCCTTTCTTATATCTCTCTGGTCAATAGCCGCATAACCATATTTACAGGAATCATCCTGCGGTACAACGAGTGCATCTACAATATTTTCTTTTACCAGTTCAAGCGAAGCAAGATTAAGAGCCTTATTAACTTTACGCCTTGAAATATAGTCATTTAAATATTTTTGAGGAACTTTCTCTATAATTTCATCCAGAGGTAAAGTATTCTCCATCCCTAAGTGACTTTTATGCATGGCTGCACCAATTTCGTGAATTTCTCTTCCATATTCTTCATAGTAATCAGGTTCCTCATCACTGCTTGAATAACTTGGACACCTCATTATTATATTAAACGCATAAATAATAAGCTTAGGATTTGCTTTTCTTATATCCTTTAGTATATGAAGCCTTTCTTTTAACTTATCTTCCGTCTCATTATGTATTCTTGAAGGTACAAGTCCCCCATAAAGCAGGGTATCTAAAGATATAACAAGACCTGTGGCGTCCTTACATTCTTTTGTTAAAAAGCTATCTATCTCTTCAAGACCTGCAGGTATTTTTTTATCTCCTAACTTTTCAGGCAGAACTATGTCTATATCATCATGTAAAAAAAGCTTCTGTGGAAAAAGATAATTACAAGGTCTTTCATCTAAAGGTAATAAGACTATCTTTGTCTTCATATTACCCTCCTTCTATACTAATTGTTTGTAAGCAGCTCTGTATGTTCTCATTATCTCAAAGCCGAATTGTCCATAGAATTTAACCAGAATAGTCCAGTCTATATTTACCCTGTTAACTCCATTTTCTGCTGCCTGTAATAATGCTTCACGAAGCAAAAAGTTGCCAAGTTGCCTGCCCCTTACATCTTCAGCTATTCCTATAGGGCCAAGACCACCATAACCTGTTTTTTTGCCATATTCATCTTTATAAGAGGTAAGTATGCAGAAACCAATAACCTTTTTCTCTTTTTTATTCCATAAAAGCATAATTTCAGAAGGCTCTTTGTGGGATTTGACGGCAGTATCTGCCTCATAAGCCCATCTGCCCGGAAATTCTTTGTTTAGAAAAGCCATAAGCTTGTCATAATCATCATCATATGTTTTCACTTCAAATTCACCTGTAAAAGGAGAAACATCAAAGTTATCAATCTTATCATTATCTGTAACAAAAGCTTCCAGATCATAATGGCTTCCATCATTTATAACAAAGCCAAGTTTTGTAAAAAATCCCAGGTTTTCCTCGTTTGGAGCAGGAATTCCAGAGAAAAAGTTATGAAATTCCTGACCAATACTCACCGATTTGACGCCTTGCTTTTTTAATTTTTCAATTGCTTTTGTAACTAAAAGCTTACCATAACCTTTACACCTTTCAGCTTTAGAAACAGCAATAATGCTTATCCAGGCTGTATCAGGATAAAGCGCATTTGATGAAAGCTTGGTACCTATAAATCCAATAAGCTTATTTGTATCTGCATTTCTTAATACAAGACATGCATTATCAAATCTGTCACTATCCTTTAAGAGTTTTTCAGCTAAATTAACCTTTGTTACATTGTATTCGAGGCAGAAATGATTCTTCTGATAATTCTGCCATATCTTCTAAATCACTCTCTGACATAATCTTAATTTCAATATTTTCCATAATATCAACCTTTCACAGCACCACTTACAGCTTCTATATAATTTTTCTGACAGAGCATAAAAACTATTAATACAGGGATTATAGATAATATAGTACCTGCCGCTACATAGCCAAATTTATAACTAAATGAGCCATTCAGATACTGCAAAGCTGTTGCAAGAGGATATTTCTCAGGGCTCTTAAATATGATGATCGGCCATAAGAAAGCATTCCAATTACCTATAAAGTCAAATATTACTACTGTAGATATACTCGGAATAATTCCCGGCAGCATAACCTTAAGCCAGGTAAGGAACTGTCCCGCCCCATCTATTTTAGCTGCATCTATAAGTTCTTTAGGTACACCGAGGTATGCCTGTCTCAAAAGGATAATGCTAAAAGTTTTGACCGATGAAGGTAGTATTACACCCATAACATTATCTAAGAGATGCATTTTGGATATTGTAAGGTAATTGATTATCATACCTGCAGCAGCCGGGATTATCATAGTTGCAACAAGAACTCCAAATATAAAATTCTTTCCCTTAAAATTCATGGTTGCAAGAGGATAAGCACACATTGCAGAAAATACTACATCAATCACAATAGCACCGACAGTAATAACTACCGTGTTCCATACATACTTATGTAACTGCATAAATTCCATTACACCTGTATAGTTTACAAGCGAAAAACTGCTTAGAGAAAAATTCAGATCATAAATATTTGCACCTGTCCTAAGAGATGACAGAAGCAGCCAGATAAAAGGCCCTGCACATACAATGGCTATTACAGTCAGAAGGATGTATGAAATTGTATTTGAAATGATTACTTTAGTTTTAATTTTTTTCTTAAATTTTACATTACTCATTGTTTGTCATACCTCCTCTCTTACCATAAACAAAAACTACTATACTTACTATACTTGTAATAACTGCCTGTACTGCTCCTACTGCAGCCGCATAACCAAAACGGAACTCTCCAAAGGCTTTAGTATATGAGTAATAATTTATTACCATTGTCGCATTATCAGGTCCACCCTTAGACAGTACAAATACCACATCAAATACACCTATGGCTGAAATTACTGAATTTAAGGTACAAAGCCATATAAAAGGCTTAAGTTGAGGTATAATTATACTTGTAATAACCCTTACCGTACCGGCTCCATCTATCCTGGCCGCTTCACCCAACTCAGAAGGTATTCCCTGAAGTCCTGCAAGATACATCATCATATAATAACCAAGTCCCTGCCAGAGAGTAATAAACATAAGGCAGAGCATGGCTGTTTTCTTATCATTGATAAATCCAAGAGGCTGTGTTATTAATCCTAAGTCACTTAGCAGAGTGTTGATAACTCCGCTTGAGTTAAATATAAATCCCCAGATTATGGAAACAGCAACCATAGAGGTAATAACAGGTATATAAAAAAGGGTACGGTAAATTCAATTCCCCTTAATTTTCTATTTGCTAAAAGAGATAAAAGTATCGAAAGAATCTGTATAACGGGAACAACAGCAACAAAAATAATGGAATTTTTAATTGCAATTATAAATTCCCTGTCACTAAAAGCCTTAATAAAGTTGCCGAAACCAACAAATTTGGTTTTGCCTAATACTGAGTAATCAAAGAACATAAGTCCCAGACTTGCAAATATAGGAATAACTGTAAAAAGTAAAATAATTATAAGCGCAGGAGCCATAAATGCATAAGCTACCGCTGTTTCTTTAGCCTTCCTTGCTTTACTGCTTTTTACCATACTACCTCCAAAGTAGCATGGGGTTGCTACATTTGTAACAGCCCCATGTAATAAGTTACATCTTATTTATTTTCAGCTAAAATCTTATTTACATCTTCTTCTGCCTGCTTAAGTGCACCCGCAATATCATCACCATTTATGATAGAAGCTTCATAAGCCTTATTGATCGCTGTCTGAATAGTTCCCTGATTAGCTATGCCAAGTGAGAAGTCCTGCGAAGTAAGACTTGCCTTAGCAGACATTGCACTTGCCTGTCCTTCAAGAGTTTTTGTGTCAGAGGTGAAGAAGCTGTCTTCACTTGCCTTCTTGGTTGAAGGGAAAATGGAAACTGTCTTACAAAATGCGAGCTGATTTGCATCATTTGTTATATAATTAGCAAAAGCAATAGCTGCTTCCTGATTCTTGCTTGCAGTAGGAACTACAAGGTTCATAAGAGGATTACGGCTAAGTCCTGTGCTTCCGGTAAGAGGTGTGCTTACTGCTATGGTCTTGTAGATATCAGGAGCCTCATCCTTAATTCTTCCCAGTGAAGAACCGGAAGAACTTACTATAGCAAGTTTACCTGATTCAAAAAGCTTAAGCGCCTCATCCCAGGAGCCCCAGTTTGTTTGGAAGTACTCCCTTATCTGTATAAGTTTTATATTTTGTAAGTAAGTCTACAGCTGCACGAGTATTGAAAGCTGCCTTTGTACCGTCTTCATTTAAGATAGGTATATTTTCTTCAATTAAGAGATTGAAGAATTCATCAGGTTGGAAAAGATAAGCTTTGGTGTCATTATAGAACTTCTCAGCTTTCTCAAGAGCCTGGTCAAAAGTAGCAGGAGCTTCTATTCCGCCCTTTTTCATAAGATCCTGATTGTAGAACATAATGTCAGGTGAAGCATACCAAGGGAAAGCATATACAGAATCGCCTACCTTGGCTGAATTCCAAAGACTCTCAATGTAGATGCTCTTCTGCTCATCTGTAGCAGCTTTATTTAAGTCAACAAGTGCATCCTGTCCTACAAGAGTAAGTGCCATCTGTGTGTTAAGGTTAACTACATCAGGAGCAGTACCTCCTGCAACAGCAGTTACAAGCTTTGATTGTACATCATCATAAGGTACATCCACCCAGTTTATAGTTACATTTGGATTGGCTGTCTGGTAGTCTGCTATCAGCTTATTGAAGAACTCTTCAAAATTAGCCTTAAGAGAAATAGTCCAGAACTCTACAGTTACGGGCTCTGCTGCAGCCTGCTTTGCAGAACCTGTAGTAGCAGAAGCACTCTTAGTACTTGATGTTGTTGCAGCTGCACTTGACTTAGATGCACTTTCTGAATTTGTCTTAGCTGCATTTCCACCGCAAGCTGTGAAAGTAGTGACAGCAACAGCAGCACAGGCTAACAAACTTAATAATCTTTTTTTCATTTCCCTTCCTCCTTAAAATTGTGATCAGGTCTTAACCTTTAATCTGATAATAACATCATTGTTTTAAAATCTACAATAAAAACAGGCAATTCTGAAAGTAGATTTTTTTATTAGTAGATTTTATACTAATTTTTTGCTAAATACTTTCACAATTACCTATAGTATTACCAATGTTTAGATGTAATGTTTACAAATGTTAAATTAGCTTTTGCCCTCTTTTTTTCTTTTTTTATTGCCTTAAAATAATCATTGTTTGCCAGACAATAAGAGTAGATTATATCCATTATCATAAGTATTACTATCTGTTTGGAAATAATGTTTTTCCATGCCCTTCTTATAGCTTAGTTTAATTGTTTCATCACAAAAATTCCACATATCCGCAGGCTTCGTTTGCAGTTATAAGAACTGTATCAATTCCTTTTTAATCTGGCTCTTTTTATAGATGCTTCCAGATTTTTTTGTCTTCCCCCTGCAGGTCGAATACAAAGTACCACACTATCTTCACCTATTACAGTCATAGCAGGGCTCTAAAAAGTTCTGTTTTTAGTTACTGTATTCATATCTATACCCAGTTTAAGGTACTTTAACTTAAACTTTTTCAAATATAGCATTTTTCAGACTCAGTGCTAATGAAAAATAACCCTTTTACCACTATTTAAAAAGAGCTGCAATCTTTCTTATCTGGTTATCTTTTTATCAAAGAAAAGTTTTCTTCTACGAGCGTAGTATAGCCTGTCCTCAGCTTATTTATCAGCTGGCCCTTTTTTTCTCACCTGTCCCACTATTTTTTTCTCATTTTCTATGTCTTTTTCATAAGAAAAAAATAAATTCTCTATAACCCTTATAACCACATTTTTTTAGCAAATCTGTGAAGTGAAGCCTCAGACACATATAAAAAGCCACGATATACACTTGGATGAAAAAAATCTCTTATAGATTTATTCTTGATAAAAAAACTCACCTATACTTCTTTCAAGCTGAGTCATATCTTCAAAATTCTTCTCAATATTTTGCTTTGTTTCATTCTGATAATATTCAAAAAATAGTTATTCATTTTTCTCCCACATCATTGAATGTTTTCAAGTATTACCTTTGCCAGGGCTGTCAGCAACCCTTTCATTTACCGTTATAGCCCGGATGTCCTGCAGCACCTATACCCTCACTTTCCTTTTTGCTTTTCAAGTCCGGCAAAGAGCAGGTTTTTATCTCCGCTTTGTTCTTTATACTCTTTAACCAAATCTCTGATAGCCGGCAGCAGCTCTGTATCCATCACTCCGTAAGCTATAATTATTTTAGCTAAAGGATAGAGTTTTCTTAAGTTTATTATAAATTTAGTATATTCATTTTTAAATAGTTTTATACGTTCCTCTTTGCCTTTTACATAACTGTTATCGTTTGTACCCAGATTAATGAGAATAAAATCGAGTGCAGTAAAAGTATCCCCTTCAAAAGGGAAGAAATTCTGTATTATCCCATCTTTATTCGGTACGTCAATTTCAGGTGGTATCCATCCTGAGATAATTCCATTACCACTTCTTGCAAATACAAAAGCCTCAGCACCTGTTCTTCTTGCTGTAAATATGGCAGAGGAACCAAGTATATTTTCTTCAAAAGTGGTGAAATCACCCTCTCCGTCTGTCCCGTTAACACCATAGCCGGCTGTGATAGAATCGCCTATGAACAAAATGCTTTTATCCGAGGTTTCTGTCTTTTTTACGCTTGACTCATCTTCAAAATTCAGGTTACTTAACCAAATATTACCGTACTGTTCCTCGGTAAGCTTTACCACTTCTGCTTTATGAAGCTTTCCGTCATTTTTAAGAAACTTAATATTCTTTAATTCTTTGGTTACAGCAACCTTGGTTACATTTAAAATATCATCATCTACGACTATTCCCACATACGGACAGCTGTCCTTATCAGCCTCATTTTCAGGTGTAATCGTAAGAGTTATACTGCCTTTGCAATAAAAAGATATCCCTGTGTATGAATCCACGAGTAGCAATTTACCTTCTTTTTCTTTAGTTCTTCCGAGTAATTTAACCTTTTTCAAACGACATAATTTCTCCTTAAAAAAATAAAAATTTATAAACATCCCCAAAAGCTAAAAACTATCATAACACTTCTGGTTATAAATATAAGTCCGTCTTCTGATTTCGAAGCTTTTTCTAAAAATCGAGCTAAAAACCTAAATATATATAAAACAGAAAAATTGCAATAATTAACACCTTTATATCAGCCTTATATAAGATAAAAGGCAATATTACGCCTGTACATTTTAAGCTTGTTATCAGAATTTCATTCAATACTGCATTAATTTCTTTAACTCCCGACAACTTAAGCCTTGCTAGAATTCCGTTATTTCTTATTCTGTTAAACTTTGCAACCTGATTTATACTTATATTCATACTGACCAGAAGCAGAAAAAACAAGGTTATATAAGATGAAAAATTAATATCCGGACTTATCCCGTCCGCTATTTTCCTGTTGTTTACGGAAATAAACAAAATTTCATTTTGCAAAGCTTTTGTTTTTAGCCAGACTTTTTTTCGTACTCATCAAAGCTTATATCTTTTTCAAGTCTGATTCTGTCATAAAGATTCAGATATATATAATCACTTACAAGCCTGGTCGCAATCCTATCATTTAAAAGGCTTATTCCCTGCTTAAAACTGTTTTTCTTTACCTCAATAAGTCCGTTTAACTCGCCTTTAACAAAATTCTTCTCAAATCCTTTTTTAATTATATACTTAATATCAGCTTCTTTTGCCGGTAATTTCTACTCCGCCGAGTGCACCGATACTTTCCGCTGTTTTATGAGAGAGATTACTTTTATCTTCATCCACAATGTTTACCTTAAAGTTTGTCAGAGCTTCTAAGCTTTTTTTCCAAAAAAATATTAAGTACAAAGGAAAAGGTAAATGAAATTGCAATAAGTATAAATACCCATTTATTAATTAATTCATTTTTAAGTTTAATCCCAGTATACACCTAATCACCTATCCCTATAATCTTTGCCAAGTTTACAAAAATAATCAGAAAAATCACATTTGTAAGTAATACTTTAGTTATAACGGTCAGATAGATTTCCGCATTTGAAATACCTGACAATATAAGCCTTTGACGCATATTTTTACGCAGGATTTCACTCTTTGCAGGAATTCCGATACTTATCCCTATTAAGAATACGGCTGCAAGCAAATAATATCCGACTTCAATATCCCTCTTATCAAGTCCCATTACCCTGTTTTCACCGGTAAATATACCGCTTCTGGCTAAAGTAAGCTTCATATATGCAGTTTGAAGCTCATTAAATTTATCTGTTCTCTCATCTTCCGTCATTCCTCTTTCATACATTACGTCCATGTAAGCCAGACCGGCATTTTGCGAAACATTGATTATATCCGTAAAACCTTTTATATAGCTGATTATCAATCTTGTAAAGTCATTATCTTCATTTTTTGTATATATATTAATTTCAGCCCTCTTACCTTCATACAAAGGTGTCTATTGTTCCCTTTTTAATATATACTAAAATCAAAGCTTCTCCGGCATCTACCTGCTTCTTTCCTTCATCATAGTTAGTTGTTACAAAGTTAACGATTTCAGCAACCTTATTGTTTTAATATTGAATTGATGGTAAGGTTTGCAAGCATACTGTTTTCTTCATTGGCAATCAGTACTGTGGGCTTTGCCATATCATATTTTTCCACCAGATTGCAAATAAAGGCAATTATTAAAGCGGTCAGAGCAATCAAAAACAAAGCTGATTTAAGCTTAATCAAGGTAAGCTTTGTCTGAATTAAAGATAATTTTTATTATATTTTTTTAATTTTTCATAACCAAGCTCCAATTTTTCCCTCAGTGAGCCTTCCTGACAGATTACATACTTCTCTCATAAATTCATCCCGATGAGAAGTAATTATCATTATCTTATCTGTTTTAATATCATTTATCAGCTTAATCACCTTATTTACAGTGTCTTCATCCATACCGACTATTACTTCATCAAGTAAGATTATATCCGGATTACCTGCAAGTCCAACAAGAAAATTTACCAGTCTTTTCTGTCCACCTGAGAGCTTATTTACTTTTTTCTTGAATAACACTGAAATATTAAGCTCTCTGGCGTAGTTTTCAAGCCTGACAAAGTTCTCTTTAGCATTATTCCCGTTACAAAAAGCCTTAAGATTATCCTTAACACTCAGACTTTCAAATAATACTATATCCTGTGGTACATAGCCTATAGTTAAACTTTTATCAAACTCTATTTTCCCCTCATAATCCTTATCAATCCCTGCAATTATTCTAAGAAAAGTTGTCTTCCCACTACCATTACTTCCTTTTAAAGCAAGCACATCACCTTCTTTTAGTAACATATCAAGCTTATCTAAAATCTGCTTGTCATCAATGGTTTTAGACAAATTTTCTACCTTAAATTCCATATTTTCTCCCATCTGCCTAAGATTAAAGCACCTTGCAAATAGCAAAGTGCTTTAACTTAACTAAACTTCTTTATTAAATATGAGTTTATGGATTAACTGCTCCGGTCATACCTGAAACCTGCTTAAGTCCTGCTTATATAGCAGCAGCATCCTCTGCTGAAAGGCTTTCCTTAGCAGTTTTAATTATATCAGCTTCCATATTCTTATAAGCATCACCTGTTAAGATTTCATTAGCCTTACCCATTAAAGTTGGGAGGAGGTTATAAGGAGAACTAATGCTTTCTGTAAGGCTATCAGAATTAGATGCATCAGCAAAGGTAAAGCCATCTTCACTATATTTTTCCATAACCATAGCAAACTTCATGTCTATACCCTGAACTGACATATCACCGTCAACCTTAACGATCTCATCGCCCTTAAATGTAAAGGTGTATTTAATAACAGTATCACCCAGCTGAGCTAATGCTTCCTTAAAGGTCTCACCTGAATAAGCCTTTGCTGCTTCTGTCAAGATATTTTCCCAGTTTTTGTCAAGCTCCTTCTTTCCTTCTTCTATCTTCTTCTTAAAGTCTTCCTCAGAAAGCCCTGCTAACTTATAATCACCATTCTTAACAGCAACTTCCGCTAACTTTTCAAACTTCCTAATTGCAAAGTTCTTTAAAGCCTCATCCTTAGCACCCTCATTAAACATATCTTCAAATACTTTTAACGAATCAGCATAATTAAGGTTAAGTACAACCTTATCTGAACCTTCTGATGTAAGATTATCCTTAAATTTCTCTTTTAAGATTTCAACATATTTTGAATCTGCAAATTTCTTGGTGAACTCATCCTCTTCATATAGAACATCAAGATAATCTTTAAGCTTGATACTGCTTATATCAATTCCTGACTCATTCTTGATATTTTCTTTAACATCCATATAAAGTGGCTTGCTAAGTAAGGCTTTTGAAAATACTGTAGCTTCCCAAGGTTTAGCTGTTAATCCGGCATCTACAAGCTCTTTATTATCATAAAGAACTGACATTTTTGCACCAACCTTTACAGGTTCTTCCTTAGTATTAGCTATTACTGAGTACTTTAAGCCTATCTTTGGAAGAATCTTTGATACAAAGTCCATAAGCTGGTCATTGCTTGACTTAAATGATCCTACAGGAATCTGTTCAAACAGCTTCTTTGCTTCAGCATTCTCCTTATTCAGTGAAAATGAAACATCCATAGAATATTTCAAATCCCTTTGGCTATATGTCTTCATATAACCTGTGATAAGCCTTGTTAACGGATCTTTTTTCATCATTGTACTTGCAAATATAGCTCCTCCGATAGCAAGGGCAGCAACTATAGCGATTATTATGATTACCGCTGATTTTGCAATTCCTCTGTTATCCTTCTTTAAATTCATACTTTGTCCTCCTTTTTTACACATCTTTTTCATTTACTTTTTAATTTTAACACACTTTTGATACAACTTCAATCCAGTAAAAAGTCACTAATTACATAATTACTGATGTCAAGTCCCCTGTCAGATAGCCTTAAAAATTCACCGTTATCAATCAAAAGTTTGTTATTAATGTATTTTTATATTTTCCCCAAATATCTCTTCTACACAAAAAGTGAAGTTACTTTTAAATTCTGATTTACTTATTCCGACTATTTTTTTCTAAGTCCGAGAAACATAAATTCAGACATGGCATCATTTAAAGCTTAATTTGGTAATTTCTTCTCTTATATCCTCTGTTCCCGCTTTTTTAATATACTCTTTAAGATTTGCCATGTTTTTATATCTTTCATCTTCAAAAAAATGATGAAGCTCCTACTCCAAAACCAAGATAAGGCACTCTGTCCCAGTATGAGGTATTATGTCTTGAGTAAAACCCTTCCTTAGCATAATTAGATATTTCATACCTTTCATACCCTGCTTTACTAAATTTTTCAGATGTAAGTGCATACATCTCCCTGTCCTCATCTTCAGAAGGTAAATCCTTAAACAGAGGTGCATCCTCAGAATATTTCTTAAAAAACGGAGTACCTTCCTCAATTATAAGGCTATAACTTGAAATATGTTCCGGATTAAGCCTTATAATCTCATTTAATGATTTTTCATAGGTTTCTATTTTCTGATTAGGGATTGCACTCATAAGGTCTATGTTTACATTCTTAAAACCTGACTTTCTAACCAATTCATAGCTTTCCAAAAAATCCTCATAAGTATGAATCCTGCCAAGAAGTTTCAGCTCATCATTATCTGTTGACTGAAGTCCAAGACTAATCCGATTGATACCGGCTTCTTTATAAATACTGAGTTTATCCATATCTACAGTCTTAGGATTGCATTCAATAGTGATTTCAGGATAAAAATCATCTTCATAAAGCCTAAAATGTGACATTATTACATCCAAAACTTCCTTTATGTAATCAGCCTTAATTATCGAAGGGGTACCTCCCCCAAAGTAAATAGTATACACCTCATAATCGGTACTCACCTTTTTTGCTACTTCTTTTATCTCCCTTTTAAGTGCTTCTATATAATTCTTCTTCTCATCTTCACCTGAGGCTAAAGAATAAAAATCGCAATAATTACATTTTCTGGCACAAAATGGTATGTGCACATAAATTCCAAGTCTTTTCAAATTTTCTCCTGACTAAATCTGTCTCTTAAACTTCTTTTCTACATCTGACTTACTCATAAATATCATAGTTGGTCTGCCATGTGGACAATTATATGGATTATCAAGGCTCATAAGCTCTTCAATAAGTGCCTTTGCCTCAAGCAGTGATATATTCATATTTCCCTTAATAGCAGCCTTACAAGCCATTGTTGCAAGCTTTGAAAGCACAGTATCAGGCGTAGCCTTCTTTCCTTCGAGTGAATACTGGTCAATTATATCAAAGAGCATCTCTTTTTCACTTATTCCAAAAAGCTCTGTAGGTACTGCCTTTATCACATACTCATTGCCACCGAACGGCTCTATTTCAAAACCGAGTTTATGAAGGTGGTCACTTATTTCTTCCGCTATCTGTCTCTGGCTTCCTGAAAGTGTAACAACTACAGGAGGCAGCAGGTTCTGTGAAGTTACTTTATTAACTGATATTTCTTTGACAAATTTCTCATACATTACCTTTTCGTGGGCTGCATGCTGATCTATCATATACACGCTTCCGTCATATTCCATTATCCAGTAAGTTCCAAATATTTGTCCTATAATTTTAATATCTGGGAGAGCTTTCTTTGCAAGTATTCCACCCTTAAAATCTTCGGAAGAAAGGTCGTTATCTGCACCAGAAGTTTGTTCTACTGCTGTAGATTCAGGTCTGATTATCATTTCTTCTTCACTATAATCCGATATTTTTTTATATGAGATTCCTTCTTCTTCAACTGACTCTATATATTTATTTCCAGTTGTTTTTTTATCATTTTTCTACAAGTGTAGGATTCACATTTACAGTATTTAATTTTTTTCATCTTTATTCGCATTATCAAATGAAATTTCATTTTTATTTTCTAAACTTTTATTTAGTTCAGACGAATTTACATCAGAAACCGGAGTGCTGACTAAAGGTGCATATATTTCAGACTTAATAAGAGGACCTGTCTCATCTCTTTTTGCTTTCTCTGCCACGAAGCTTTCCTGCTTAAATACAGGCTTTAATTCCTTTTTCCATTCACCCTGTCTGCTTTTTTCAAAAGGCTCAGGCATAGGAATATCGGGTATCACATATCCCTCAGATTTTTCAGACTTAGGTGTGGGCTTAAACTCTCTTACAAGGGGCTGCTTATCCGGAACCTGCTTTACACCCATATCCGGAAGTAAATCCTTCTTCCTAAGAGCATTGTCAACTTCGTGAAAAATAAGCCTGTACAAGCTTTCCGCATCACTAAACCTTACTTCTAACTTGGCAGGATGTACATTTACATCTACCAAAGAACTATCAACACTTATAAGCAGACAGGTAAAAGGAAACCTGTGCTGCATAAGAAATGACTTGTAAGCATCCTCTATTGCCCTTGTAATAACCTTGTTTTTTATAAATCTTCCGTTTATAAAATAATTCTCATACTCCTTATTTCCTCTGGTTAAGGATGGCTTGCCTATATATCCTCGTACAGAAAGTCCGTTTACAGGTTCTCCCTCCACATCAGGATTATTTACAGGAATAATATTGGCCGTGGTTTCCTTTCCATAGATGTAGAATAATACATCTTTCAGACTACCGTTCCCCATAGTCTGAAGCTTTACCTGACCGTTTAGGATAAACTTAAAGGCTATCTCAGGGTGGCTTACTGCCATATGCTCCATAACCTCGCCAACATATCTTCCTTCTGTAGCTGCTGTCTTTAAGAACTTCTTTCTGGCAGGAGTATTATAGAAAATATTTCTTACGACAAATGTAGTACCCTCCGGAGTACCGACAGGTTCATTAGCTTCTTCCTTACCACCGTTTATTACATATCTAATGCCGCTTATTTCATCAGCAGTTTTGGTAAGCACTTCCACCTCACTGACTGCGGCTATGCTGGCAAGAGCTTCACCTCTGAAACCAAGGCTTGATACCAAGACAAGGTCATCGGCAGTTTTAATCTTACTTGTAGCATGGGGCAGGAATGCTGTCTTAATATCATCACTACCTATGCCTTTTCCGTTATCCGTCACCCTTATAAGTGATGTACCACCGTCTTTTATTTCCACTGTAACCGAGTTTGCATCTGCATCTATCGCATTTTCCACAAGTTCTTTAACTACGGCAGCAGGTCCTTCTATAACCTCTCCCGCAGCTATTTTATTGATAGTATCTTTATCAAGTAAGTTAATTATCGCCAAAGCCTCACCTCGTTTCTAACTATAAGCCTCTGCTTTTTACTTTCTTTTGCATAGCATAGAGCTTGTTTAGTGCATCTATAGGAGAGAGTTCTTCAAGCCTCATGTCCATAAGCTCTGCTATTACATCTTCATTCTTGGACGAGCCAAAGAATGAGATTTGGTTTTCATCTGTTTTATTAGGTTTTAAAAGCTTCTTCTCTTCTTTTTTGTCGGGCATACCGCCTGTTTCCGATAAGAACTCTATTACATTCTTGTTTTCTACATATTCTCTTGCACCGCTGCTGTCACCAGTCACAGATTTTACTTCAAGCTTCTTGGCTTTTTCCAATATGTCATTGCTGTCAAGCTCTATAGCAAGCTCTTTTGCTCTTTCAATTACACTGTCAGGAACTCCCGCAAGCCTCGCCACCTGTATACCGTAGCTTTTATCAGCACCGCCTTTAACTATCTTTCTTAGGAAACTATATTATCTCCGTCTTCCCTTACAGCTATGCAGTAATTGTTTACATTAGGAAGCTTGCCTTCAAGCTCGGTAAGCTCGTGATAATGTGTTGCAAACAGAGTTTTTGCTCCCAAAAGTCTCGGATTGCTGATATATTCGACTACAGCCCAGGCTATCGAAAGTCCGTCAAAGGTACTTGTTCCCCTGCCGATTTCATCTAAAATAAGTAAGCTGTTCTTTGTGGCATTTCTTAAAATATTTGCAACCTCTGTCATTTCCACCATAAAGGTAGACTGCCCGCTTGCAAGATCATCAGAAGCTCCTACCCTTGTAAATATCCTGTCACAGATGCCTATGTTGGCTGAACTTGCAGGTACAAAACTTCCTATCTGAGCCATCAGCACTATGATGGCAGTCTGCCTCATATAGGTTGACTTACCAGCCATATTAGGTCCTGTAATTATTGAAATTCTGTCATTTTTTTCATCCAGATAAGTGTCATTTACAATAAAACCGTCTCCGCCCATCATTTTCTCTACTACAGGATGTCTTCCGTCTTTTATATCAACTATTCCTTCTTCGTTTATCTTAGGGCGTACAAAACCCTCACTTTCTGCGACTACAGAAAGCGAAATAAAGGCATCTATTCCGGCTATGGCTTTGGCAGTCTTACTTATCCTTACAATCTCTGCGGCTATCTCATCCCGAAGTTCTGAAAACAGGTCATATTCAAGAGTTACAAGCCTTTCCTCAGCACCGAGTATCATATTTTCAAACTCTTTAAGCCGCGGAGTTATGTACCTTTCGGCATTGGTAAGTGTCTGCTTCCTTGTCCAGTCATCAGGAACCAAATCCTTATATGAATTGGTAACTTCTATATAGTATCCAAAAACCTTATTATATTTAATTCTAAGATTTTTAATTCCTGTTCTTTCTTTCTTCGTTTTCAAGCTCTGATACTAAGGTTTTGCCTTCTGTATTTGCTCTCCTGAGACGGTCTATTTCCTCGTTATATCCCTCTTTAATTATCCTGCCTTCTCTTACTGAAAGTGGTGGCTCGGGAACTATTGCCCTATCTATCTTTTCGTAAATGTCTGAAAGAGGATCAAGCATTTCATTATAATCATTTAACAGCTTGGAACTAAACTCGGGGTAAAAGACTTTTAATTGCAGGCAAAAACTCTATGGAATTCATAAAAGCCAGCAAATCACGGGGATTGGCACTTTTATAACAGATTTTTGCAAGAAGTCTTTCTATATCATATACAGGATTTAAATATTCTCTGATTTCTTCCCTTGTAATAATGTTCCTGCTAAAGTCTTCTATCGCATCAAGCCTTGCTTCGATACCTGTTTTATCCACAAGGGGCTGTTCCAAGAAATTCCTTAAAAGCCTTGCTCCCATAGCAGTTTTGGTTTTATCAAGTACCCAGAGCAATGAACCTCTCTTATTCTTATCTCTTAATGTTTCCGTAAGCTCAAGGTTTCTTCTGGTAGAGCCATCCAGTATCATATAGGCATTGTTTGAATATGGCTTGATTGAAATAATATGAGTTAAATCATTTTTCTGTGTTTCATAAAGATAAGCCAGTACCATACCTGCCGAACAGATTGCATTGTCCATACCGGTAAGCCCAAGACCGTCAAGCACTTCTACCTTAAAATGCTTCTTAATCATCCTGACTGCAGCAGAATATTCATAATACCTTTTTTCAAGCCTTGTTATTACTAAATGCTGTTTTTCTATAAAATCATCAGTCAGAATACCTAATATAATGAGGTTATCATTGCAAACCAGTTCTGCCGGCTCAAATTTTGTTATCTCATCAAGCAAAGACTTAGAAGAAACTAACTCAGTTACAAGAAACTCACCTGTAGACACATCTACAAGTGAAATGCCATAGTCTTCATTTACAGCTATTATCCCCATAAGGAAGTTATTTTTAGTTTCTTCAAGCGCTGAGGTATCAAGGTTGGTTCCCGGTGTAACTATCCTTATTACTTCTCGCTTTACAAGCCCTTTGGCAAGTTTAGGATCTTCTGTCTGCTCACAGATAGCCACCTTATAGCCTGCCTGTACAAGATTATTTAAATATCTGTCCACAGCATGAAAAGGCACTCCACACATAGGCGGACTGTTCTCATTACTTCCTGACCTTTTTGTAAGTGTAATTTCAAGTACCTTAGATGCAGTTAAAGCATCATCATAAAACATCTCATAAAAGTCGCCCATTCTATAAAAAAGAATACAGTCACTGTATTCTTTTTTAATATCATAATATTGGCGCATCATAGGAGTAAGTTTTTCTACATCTATCTCCATTTTCAACCTTTCTATCTTTATTCATCCCAGTCAAAACCTGAGTGTTCATCCTTTTTATCTCTTAAAAGCAGTTCGCTTAAAGCATCTTCTGCTTTTTTATTTTCAAACAATACCTTATTCATCTGCTCAACTATAGGCATATCTATATTATTTGCGTGAGCCAATTTACTGGCAGCCTTTGCAGAATATACACCTTCTACCACCTGTCCTACCTCTGCCATAGCTTCTTCCATAGTCTTACCCTGTCCCATAAGGAAGCCCGCATTGTGGTTACGGCTGTGAGTTGAACAACAGGTAACTATAAGGTCGCCTATGCCTGAAAGTCCTGCAAAGGTTTCAAGCTTACCACTAGCTTCATACCGAGCCTGCCTATTTCCGAAATTCCTCTGGTTATAAGTGCAGCCTTGGCATTATCACCAAGTCCAAGTCCATCTATTACACCTGCGGCAAGAGCAATTACATTTTTAAGAGAACCACCAAGCTCTATTCCTATTATATCAGGACTTGTGTATACTCTGAATCTCTCAGACATAAAGGCATCCTGTATCATGCAGGCAATATCCCTTGATTTAGCTCCTACTACTGCTGTAGTAGGCATTCCAATAGATACTTCTTCCGCATGACTTGGTCCTGAAAGTACAGTGACTATACCCTTATCTCCATTATCTGCTTCAAATTCACTTTCAATAATTTCAGTCAAAGTCATAAGTGTATCTTCTTCAATACCCTTAGCCACATTTACAACAGGTATTTTTCTGTCTATAAAAGGAGCTGCCTTTTTAGCTGTAACTCTCACATAAGGAGAAGCAACTGCAAATACTATAAGTTCTTTATCTTTGCAGGCAGTGTTTATATCGTTGGTAAGCTTTATTTTATCATCCAGTTTAACACCTTTAAGGTTCTTTACTGTTCTTGTAGTATTTAATTCATTAAACTCTTTTTCAACGGCAGTCCAAAGTGTAAGTTCATGACCATTGTTATTAAGCAGGATTGTTAAAGCACTTCCCCAGGTTCCTGCACCCAATACTGCAATTTTCATACTGCCTCCTCTTAATCTTTCTTCTTACCTAATTTATTTTCAGTTCCCTTCATCAGTCTTTCAATATTTGGCTTATGTCTTGCAATTCCTAAAATAGCATATAATAAAGCCACAAGAACAAGCGCCCACTGTCCCGGATAGAAAAAAGCAATAGTAACAGGAATTGAAATCAAGCCTATCATAGAACCAAGTGATACATACTTAGTTATATAGCAGACTAAAATAAATACAGCAAGCGGTATCATAGTCATAGGAAAATTAAACACAAGAAATGCACCACCGGTAGAAGCTATACCTTTGCCGCCATGAAAACCAAGCACAGCAGGGGAAATTATGTCCGAGCACAACTCCAAATCCGCATAAAAGCACAAAATAATCTGTACTTAAATAACCAATCTCATTACCGACAAGCCCCGGACAAATAAGATGTTTTACCAAAAGGCAGGGAATAACAACTTTTAATATGTCTCCCACCAAAGTAGGAAGTCCGCCTCTTAAAAACCCCAAGGTTCTGAGGGCATTGGTTGAGCCTATATTTCCGCTTCCGGTCTGCCTTATATCAATATTATTGAGTTTTCCTACAATAAGTCCTGTAGGAAAATTGCCAAATACATATCCTAAAATAATAACAATCGCACTTAACATATATGCTCCTATTAATGTATTTTTGTTGTATCATCAGCACTTCTTTCTCTGATGATGAAACGAAGGGGCGTTCCGGTGAAGCCAAAAGCTTCTCTTATCTTATTTTCAATATATCTTGTATAAGAATAATGCATAAGTTTCTTGCTATTTACAAAAAGTATGAAGGTAGGCGGTTTGACAGACACCTCAGTAATATAGTAAATTTTAAGCCTTCTTCCTTTGTCGGTAGGTGGCTGCTGCATAGCTATAGCCTCAGCTAAAATATCATTAAGCACACCTGTTGACACTCTCAGTGTATGATACTGAATAACCACATCAATAAGGTCGAAAAGTTTATTAAGACGCTGTCCGCTTACTGCTGATATAAAAAGGAACTCTGCATAAGGCATATAGGCAAGGATTTCTTTGAGCTTCTTGGTATGCTCGTTCATAGTCTTATCAGTTTTCTCAATCAAATCCCATTTATTTACAGCTACTATTATACCCTTACCACGCTCATGTGCTATTCCCGCTATCTTTGCATCCTGTTCGGTTATACCTTCGGTTGCATCTATAACAAGTACAACTATATCTGCTCTTTCAACGGCTGATACTGTTCTTACTATACTATAGTACTCAATATCTTCTTTGATACGGCTTTTTCTACGGATACCGGCAGTATCTATCATTATGTATTCTTTCCCGTTTCTGCGGATTCTGGTATCTATAGCATCTCTTGTAGTACCGGCAACATCAGAAACTATAACTCTGTTCTCGCCAAGCAGTCTGTTGATTATAGATGATTTTCCCACATTCGGCTTACCTATAATGGCTATCTTAGGGGTATCATCTTCCTCCGCCTCAGGGCTGTCTTCCGGAAAATGTTTAACAACCTCATCAAGCATATCACCTATACCGGTCTGGTTTACAGATGATATTGGAAATGGCTCACCAAGTCCTAAATTATAAAACTCAAATACATCTGCCTGTTGTTTAACAGGATTATCTACCTTATTAACTACTAAAACTACCGGTTTTTTGGACTTTCTAAGCATATGAGCTACCTGATTGTCCGAGTCAACCAGTCCGGTTTTCACATCTGTTATAAATATAATTACATCTGCAGTATCTATAGCTATCTCAGCCTGTTCACGCATATTTGCTAGCATCATATCACTTGTATCAGGCTCTATACCGCCTGTGTCTATCATTGTAAATGCCTTGTTAAGCCACTCGGCATCTGCGTATATCCTGTCTCTGGTTACACCTGGAGTATCTTTTACTATAGAAATGTCACTGCCTGCAAGTTTATTAAAAAGTGTGGACTTACCTACATTAGGTCTTCCTACTATCGCTACTATTGGTTTCAAATTTCACCTCAATATTTGTCTTGTTTACTGCTACTCTGTAATTTTACCTTATTGAGGGGTGTTTGTAAAGGTTAGAATTTTTCAAAACCCACCCTGGTTATAAGCCCTTGCTATGAAATAAGACGGCTCATAATAGGCACTGCAGTTATAATCATCAAGTTTATCGCAAAGCTTATTATTATAAACTCTTATAATTCCTTCAACTTCACTCTCATTCGGCTGTGCTGTATTATAAATCAGGCGTTCATAAACTTTGCCCATTTGGAGAGGAGTAGGTATTCTATCCACCAGTTCATAATTCACATCAGTCACATCTACATTGCCCTTTTCTAAACCATACTCACTAATCCACTCATCTTCTACATCCAAAGGATTTTTGGAATGAAGTACATTAGCCACACTTATAAGATGATTCATATTTTCCTCTCCCAGCTTATTTACAACATAACTATTACGCTGATGAAGCCTTCTTGCTACACGCTCTATCATATAACATATAAATTTTACATCATCTCTTGTAATTTCTTCATCAGGGAAATATATATTAGTCATAGTTTCTCACTCCCTTCAAAATTTAAAGTTTTCAAAGCTTCTTCTGTACAAAAAACTATCTGATGTGTAGGATATTTGAACTTAACCAGTTCCCAAAAGGCTGCTTTTGAAATATTGCCGTCTATATAATCTTCTACATAGTCCCAAACCTGATCATCTGCCATAGGTCCTTCTACAATATCAAAATTATGTTCTTTTCCTAAACGGCAGTTCACCACAAATTCCAGCCATTCTTCCGTCATAGTTTCAAATATACAAATTTTTAATTTAGAATTTTCTTTATATGTATAATTATTAACATATGATTTACCAGACTTAGAACTTGCCCACCTCATAGCCTGTCTTTTTATATTAGTACAGTAAAATCCATATCCAAAGTCTTTATAATGACTGTTTATTAAGATTTTAGGATTTTGCACTATAACATTACTTCCATGATAGAGCATAATGTTTTTGTCCATATATTTAACTCTCCTGTTTTAATATACTACTTAGCTCTTTCAAAAAATAAGTATAATGTACTTTTTAACGTACTTCAACATATTTTTATGTATAAATATAGTTCTTCTCCCAGCTAAATAGTCCACATTCTGTGGAGTGTTTAAAAATGATATTCTATAGACTACCCATTATCCGGTAATCTACAGGAATCCCTTTATTTTGTATTATTTCGTTGTATATCCTATTCCAAATACATCCAACCTTTTTGTACTAAATACCATAGCACCGCTTTCTTTATCATAGTAAGAACCTTTAATCTTCCTTACTTTTCCTTTTTTATCAAGGTAGAAAGCATACAGTCCGTATGCCTTTTCATTATTCTTAAGCTTATAAGGAATAGAGGCTTTTATGCTTCCTTTTCCAAGAGCTGTTATATTTTTCTTTCCTTTTGCATAGCTTATGCTTATATCGTAAACAGGCCTGTTTCCGGTAAGCTTTTTAACATTTTTAGAAAGTTTTTTAGCCGGAGTTACATTTAATACAATACTTCCTTTGCTCTTTTTCTTAAGCTCTGAAATGGCTTTTTTGTCAAATATCATCCTTGAAAGAGGACTGTCTACGATGAAATTGTTAATTTTTTCACTTGTAAGCGTTTCTAAAGCACCCTCGGTAAGATTTACCTTTACTTTATCAGTACCCTTTGGCATATCTACTTTTACTTCAAGAGATATTTTTTCTGCTTCCTTACCGTTTTTCTTAGCTTCTTCCAAAAGCCTTTGTAATTGCATCCTCTACAGTTTTTCAGAAATTTTGGTCGTTGCTGTTTTGTTTTTTTCCTTTTTGCTTCTATGCTGACTTCTGCTTTTTCGGTGCAGAGGCTTTTTCAGGTGCAGAGGCTTTGTCGGTATTTTCTGTTTTATTCTTATCATCTTTTTCATTTTTTTGTGATGAAGGATCTTCAATCCAATAGCCTCCGCCTATACTCTCACCCTGCATTATTTCTATTTCTGCTGATTTACTCGCAAAGGCGGTGTCAGTTGCAGTTATTCTCACTAAATATTTGCCCGGTGCCAGCGAAATAACTGCACCTTCTGAACAGGTTTTCCATTCAGCCGAAGTAGAAAATCTGTATTGCATTTTATCTGTTGTACCTGTAATTTTGCCATCTTTTCTTCCTGAAACACTCTCTTTTTCAGTCTTTAAGCCTTCTGGAGCTTCTGCTCTTGCTTCAATAGATAAGTTTTGAGGTTGGCTTTCAAGTTTTTCTTCATCTTCTTTTACCTTAATTGATAAAGTTTTACCAAACCACTCATCAGCAATGTCTATTTTCCCCTCAGCAGGGTTATTTACTGTCTTCTCAATACCGTCTTCAGGAGTGATTACATACGAAAGATTAGCATCAAGTCCTGTAAGCTTGCCGGATTTAAAATCTCTTACTGCAACAGGCTTATCATAACGGGTATTTAAGAACTTTCCTGTTCCGCTTACTTTACCCTCATTAGTAATTGTACCAAACTTTCTTATTTTTCCACTATTTGATAAAGTTCCATTAAGAGTAAGGATTTTGCCTTCCGGAATAGTAAGCACGGTACCTTCTGGTAGTGTAAGGGTTTCTTTATCTGTAACTGTTAAATCCCAGCCCAGTTCATGATCTCCGTATACTTTTCCTATATTTTCTTCAAATATAATTCCTTTCCAAGAACTTTCATTTACCCTGTTCCTAATAGTTAGTAGGTTTTGACAACTTTGGGTTTGTGTTTTGCTCTATTCTATTGGTTAGGGCTTTAATTATAGCTTTACCATTCTCTCCTGTAGTAAAAACGCCTGCTTTAGGTTCATGTTCAATGTCATTACTACATTTGCCTATGCCTATTCCATCTCCCTTATCGGATATTGCCTCAACTATTCCTCCTGAAATCTCTATAGTGCCTGTTGAATCTGGTCCTTGTCCATCACCTCCGCCTATGCCTGCTCCTCTAAAGGATCTTGAGGATATTTCTCCTCCTGTAATCCTTATAATTCCTTCCGAGAAGCTTGAATTACCGCCTATACCTGCTCCGTATTGGGATGTGGCTGTTACCTTACCGCCTTTTATCTCTATTGTACTTATTGTTTTGTGATTATTGCTGCCTATACCGGCTCCTGAAAAAGCAGTCGCCTTTACTTCTCCTCCTGTAATCTCTATAGTTCCTGACGAACCTCCACCATCTCCAGTACTTAGGCCACTTCCTATTCCTGCGCCTGATTCATTTTGACGGCCGTATTGTGGTATAGAAGCGACTTCTTTAGATGACGCGTCTACTTTTCCTCCTGTAATCTTTATGCTGCCTCCGTCTTTGGATAGTTCTCCTCCAATGCCTGCATCACCATTATCTCCTTCAGCTATTATTTTGCCTGTAGAAGTTGTAACCTCTTTATTCTCTCCATATATAGTTAAAGAGTTGTCTTTAAGTACCGCTATTCCTTTTTTAGCATCAAGTTTACTATTATCTGCTAAAATAAGATGTACATTTCCTGCCATGTTAATTCTTTCATTTACTGTTACATCGCCTTTAACTACATACCATTTAGGAGCAGTACTGTTCGCATCTCCAAGGGTTGTCATATCGCCAGTTACAGCAGTTACATCTTCTGTTTTCAGGGTCACTTGTTCATTTCTTTCCCTGTCCCAGTATTTTACCACCTCCTCAGCAAAGGCTTCCACCTTTATCTGGGTAAATACCACTGCAAATGCTATAATGCAGGCTATTACAGCCCGTACCCCCCCCCTCAATTTTTTCGCATCTCTGGTTTTTGTATGCATATTTTCCTCCTTTGATCTGAAAATTTTATACTACTATACTTATTTTAATATAATTTTTAAAAATAACAAGTACGAAAAATGTCATTTTGCTTGACAGAATTCGTACTTGACAAATGAGGAAAGTGTGTATTTAGCATAAAAGCATATCATTTCACATATTTTTTTCATAAAATTTCTTTTTGCAGTTACTATTTCAATTCCTTCAAATTTTTAAGTCCAAAAAGATCTTTATCTCCGCTGACATCATCTTCTTCATAACCAACTGATTTTGCCCATTTCTCAGCTTCTTTAAGTTCCTTTTTCAAATTCAGTTTTTAGATGGTAATTTAATTGGTTTCATCATTATTGTATTGCCATATAAATATGATGTGGATGTCAAAAGTATTTGACACCCATTGATACAGGATTGCTACAGCTTCGCTTCTCGCAATCCTTGCAAATATATTACAAATTTATCTCCGATACTTACAGACATTTCCTTTCTTATCTTCGCAGGAATTGAAATCTGTCCTTTAGATGACATTGTTAGTATATCTGCATCCATATTTTTCTCCTTTCGGGTAAGAATTTCTTACTTTTGTTATTAACATAACCTTTGAAATCTATGCTGTCAAGCAGGAAAAATAATAATATTGATAAAAATAATTATAATAAAAAAGACGGCATCCTCCTCACAGAAATCTGCCGTCTTATTTAACTTAGCCTATTATTTTACAAGTAAAAGTGCCATCTTAAATCTTCCTACTGCCTTTACACTGTGAAGGGCATTTTTATCAAATTTGAAGTTATCTCCTTCGTTTACCTCATAGTCTGTACCTTCATAGTTTATAATTCCCTTACCTTCAAGAGCAAAAACAATCGCTTCACCCGGAGCACGATGCTCTGAAAGATAGCAGCCCTCATCAAAAGCCATTATCATAAACTTAAGATTGTCCTGCCCGATAAGGTCTACATTTGCTATGCTTCCCTTCTCGTAATCAAGTAAGTTTTTTAATTTTGTAACCTCTCCTGCTTTTAATACACTATTCATATTTATCTCCTTTTTCAAGTAATATTTCTATATATGACAGGCCGCTCTCTGTACTGGCCGACATACCGCATAAAGTTTTGGGAGCAACGTATAACAAGGCATTTTCAGACATATGTTCTGTATCATTTTCATTCAGATTAAACATACCAAATCCGTCTGTACCTATGTAAAGTACCGGGCAGTCATAGCTTTCCTTACTAATATCAGTCCCGTTTCCAAGCCTGAAATAAGTAATAGGTGCATCCGAAAGCCCTAATTTTGTAGAAATGGTAAGTTCATTTTTTATCTTATATTCTTCTGAAAACTTAAATTTACCGCCTTTAATCATAGCCGCCTCCCTTGTCAAAATAGTTTACAAATGATGTGTCAAAAGATAATAAATTCTTTTGCAAGCAAGCTTGCACAGAATTTTTATACTTTTGACACTTGTATCATCATATATTATATAACTTACCGTCTGATTGCAACGGGAATTATACTTTTCTTTTTCTCTCCTTTATAATCGCCTTCATTTATGATAATTTCTACATCAAAAAGCATCTTCAATATTGGTTTTATTAAGAATTTCATTTGTCTTTCCATAAATATATGAACCATCTTTTTTCATAAGAATAGTCTTATCGGATATCATAAGTGCGTTGGTAGGATAATGAGTATTGATAATTGCACTGAGTCCATCTTCATGTACCAACTTGTTTATCAAGTCAAGAACCAAAATCTGATTATGAAAATCAAGGCCTGTTTCCGGTTCATCAAGGACTATGAGCTTTGGTTCATTTATAAGTGCCTTGGCTATCAGTATCATCTGAAGTTCTCCGCCGCTCATCTTATTGCAATCTTTATCTGCCAGATACAGAATTCCGTTTTCCTTAAGTATTTCATACGCCCTTTCATAATCTTTTTTACCGGGCTGTTCAAAGGTATTTAGGTGTGAACTTCGACCTAACACAACCAAATCTATCCCGCTGTAAGAAAATGCAAAATTATGAGACTGCGGAATATAAGACACCAAACTCCAAAAGTCTTTGGGTTTCATGGTTTTTATATCATTACCGTACAGCCTTGCCTCTCCCTTATTAAAATTTAGCAGTCCCAGACAACATTTTAACAAAGTAGTCTTTCCGACTCCGTTAGGTCCCAATACCGAAAGTGCCTCACCCTTGTCTACACCAAGGTTAATACCGTTTATCACTGTCTTACCACCCGGATAAGAAAATGCACCATTTGAAACTTCTAATATCATCTTAAATTTTTCCTGTTCCTCCTAAGTAACGAAATAAATATCGGAGCTCCAACTATGGCAGTCAGTATCGACAGAGGAAGTTCTATTACGCTTATGCTTCTTGACATAGTGTCAATGGCAATCATAAATGCAGCTCCAATGCTCATGCTTATAGGAATTACATATCTGTTATTGCTGCCTACCAACATTCTTGAAAGATGCGGAACTAAAAGTCCTATCCAACCCACCTGCCCACACATAGACACACTTGAAGCTGTAATAAGGGTAGAAGCAAGTATGAAAGCCAGTCTTATTTTTCTTATGTCCATACCGCTTGCCTTTGCCTCATCTTCACTCAGCGAAAGTATATTTAATTTCCATCTCAACAGGTAAATAACTGCTACTCCTATCAAGATTAGCGGACTTCCTATAAGTATCTTTGTGTAAGAGGCTGAAGCAAAGCTTCCCATTAGCCAGTAGGTTATCTCAGGCAGCTTGCTTGTCGGATCTGCCGTATATTTTAGCAATGAGCCTATTGCATTGAACAAAGATGAAATTATAACACCCGAAAGCACTAAAAACACTATTGAACGTTCTGTATCACTGCCTGCCACCTTCATCGTTATCCATACCGCCGCAAGTCCGAACACAAGTGCGATAAGCTGTACTTCTAATATACTTCTGCCAAGTAAAATTGCTAAGATCGCTCCTACACAGGTGCCGCTTGTTACACCCAAAATATCAGGCGTAGCAAGCGGATTGGAAAAAGTGATTGGAAGGTACTGCCTGCCAGACTAAGCCCCATACCCACTATTATTGCCATTATAATTCGTGGCAGTCTTATGTTCATAATAATGGAAAAGAACTCAGCTTCCTCTCCCTTTCCGTTTATTACCATCATCAACGTATCCACAACTTCCTTTACAGACAGAAACATTCTTCCGCTGCAAAGAGCAATAAGCGCAAACACTATAGGGGTAATAAACATAAGCACATATGAAAGTAATGTAAAATGATTATTTCTAATCCAAAGATTATCTTTCATTGTAATCTAACATTCCTTTCATTTCCTCATCGGTAACATCGTAACCATAAAAATCTTTATAATATTTGCGGATAGTATCTTCAAGCGGATAATCCTTAAACTGCTCAGGATAGGTTCTACTTGCAAGCCAGGCAAGAACTAACGGACCGTCCGGATTAGGTGTAAACCAGTTCCACATACCAAGTGTTGTATTATATACCCTCTTATCCTTTACAGCCTTTATAGTAGAGAAATCCGCACCCTCTACCTTATTCTCTATAACATCCGACGGAATCATATCAAGAAGTCCCGGTCCATCCAAAAGCAGAAGTGAAGGATTCCACTTATATATCTGCTCCATACTTACCTGAGCAAAGCCTTTGGTCTCTCCTGCCAGATTCTTAACCTTCAATCTCTGAAGCCAGAAATCTCCGAATGAGCCTTTACCTGCGACCATAGGAACACCGTTTGCATATTTCCAAAGTATCATAGTATCCGGTCTGTCTTTATCATCAACCTTAGCTATTCTTTCGGTAACATCAGCCACTATTTTGTCACCTTCAGCTATGAAGTTGTCCATCTTACCTTTTTCGCCGAAAACATCCTCCAAAAGCCTCAACCACTCTTTATATCTTTCTATCGGATCGGCGGGTGTACTTGCTCCAACGGTTGCAAAACCTACTGCCGGTATTCCTGATTTTTTGAGTATTTCAGCATGCTCCTTGTTCTGAGCATTATAGAATATGACATCCGGTTTAAGTTTTATAATTTCTTCTATATTTAAATCGCTCTGTGCATAAACTGTATCACTGCTTTCAAAAAGTTCCGGAGCTATATTCTTGAGTGCTGTCTTCGTTATAATATCCTTAAATGAACCGGCAAAACCGACTAATTTAGGTGCACTTCCTTCAAAATAAGCCATATAAGTAGATAAAATAGGAATCTGATCTATAACTATTCTGTTTATCTCATTAGGAACCTCTACCGTATTACCGCCATGGTCAACTACTGTATGTGTACCCACTGTCTTTGTCTCACTGCTTGTATTGCTTGTAGCTGAACCTGTACTTCCCATAGAAGCTGATGACATTTTAGCTGAACTTGCCTGTGATGCAGAGGTATTCTGAGTTACACTGCTCTTTTTCTCTATATTTGCCGTATTTCCTCCGCAAGCACTTAACGCTATTACAGCACTAAGCATGAGTGCTGTTAATCTGATTTTTTTCATATCTTCCTCCTAAAAATATTAATTAGTTAGTTATATCTAATTTCAAGTATATTTTTAGGTTTTACTTTTTCTATTGCAACTGCAACACTTTTTTTACTATTACTTGACTATTTTTTTATCAATAAGTCTTTATTTTTTTAATTCATTTTGTTCGAGCAATCCTTCTTTCCTCATTCTGGATATTTCCTCGACAGAGCACTTCTGTCCACCCCGAGGAAGTTAGCCAGCTCCTGATTATTCATAGTTTTAATCCCATTGTTGATATCTGTAAGAAATTCTTCTATATAAGAAGTGAGCTTAGCCCTTATACTCTTTTGTCCCATAACCCTGATTCTTTTATCCTGAATCACTTTTTCTTCCGCTATCTGCCTTAAAACATTTACAGTCATCATAGAGGCATACTGACATTTTATTGCGTATGACTCAAATAAATTAGAAAGTTTCAAAAAAAGAATTTTGGTTTCTTTCTTTGCAACAGCGCTTGCAAGGTATTTTTGACCCGGTATGCAGGCATTTGCACAGGCGAAAAATCCTGACTCCGTTATATTGCCCATATTTGTCTCACTTCCATCTGCTTCAGGAATCACAAGAGCCAACTTTCCCGAAAGTACAACTCCTGCATACTCTGTTTTACTCCCATAGGGTAGGACGACACTTCCTGACTTATATATACGGATATAGCCTTTGAGACAATTTACAATATGAAGTATTGCTTCTAAATCTAAGTCTAAAAATAATTCGGACTTTCTTAATATTTCATAGTATTTTTCTATTTCTAAGCTCATTACAGCTCCTTAACAATCCTGTTTTTCGTATTCCATCCAAAAATATTCCTCAAAATATTCTCCACATTTCTTTAACTCTCCAAGTACCACCTGAATCCCTCTCTCAGTCTTATACCAGCTGTCTGCAGTTATACCCTGTGTATCGGTAGGAACTACATAAAACTCCGTATCAGGAAACAAATGTGAATAAGTCATAAAGGCTCTTCTGGCATGAAAAGCCTGGGGACAGATGATGGCTTTCTTAACAGTTAAATTATTTTCCTTAAGCAAATCTCTGGAAAATATTGCATTTTCATAAGTATTTGTAGCTTTCTCCTCAATAAGAATATCCTTATTCTCTACACCGTTTTTTACAAGAACTGAACTTAAAAATTCTGCTTCTGTCCTAAAATTTCCTTTATACCTCTCATCTGTTACTCTTTCGTTTAGAAATCTTCCGATTTTATAAAAATACATCCCTGAAGGCATTATTTTATTTGCCTTGCCTTCTTTGTACAAAGAAGCTGCTGTTTCAGCAAGTACCCAGTTTGAAGAACCTGGAATAAAAATTATATCTGCTGTCTCGGGTTCATCTTTTATAAAAATAAACTTCGTTATATCTTCTATATTATTTCTCACTTAGTTTTACTCCAATCAATAAGTTTTATGCCAATTCTAAAAACAAACTCTGATTTTTGGTCAATACATTTGCAATTTAGTCGCAAAATTTACAAATTTTTTTATTATTTTTTTTAATAATTTTTTTAGTGACTTTTATCAAATTAACTGTTATAATGTTTTCATAGCTTTTATATAGGTTAACATTTTAATAGTTGAAAGGAGAACGGTTATGAAAGGTTATGCAATGCTTAAGATTGGTGAGTCAGGCTGGATAGAGAAAGACAGACCTAAATGTGGTCCTCTTGATGCTATCTGTAAGCCTCTTGCTCTTGCAATCTGTACATCTGATGTGTGCACACATTATGGGAAGGTGCTATCGGTGACAGACACAATATGATTTTAGGTCATGAAGGCTGCGCTGAGGTAGTCGAAGTTGGTGAATTAGTTAAAGATTTCAAACCTGGTGACAGAGTACTCGTTCCTGCTATTACACCTGATTGGAACTCTCTTGAGGCTCAGGCTGGATTTTCAATGCATTCAGGCGGAATGCTTGCAGGCTGGAAATTCTCAAACTTTAAGGATGGCGTATTCTCAGAGTTTTTCCATGTAAATGATGCAGACGGAAATCTCGCTCTCCTTCCTGACAATATAAATACAGTTGATGCTTGTATGCTCTCTGACATGGTACCTACCGGTTTCCATGGTGTAGAGCTTGCAGATGTGCAGTTTGGTGATTCTGTACTCGTTATCGGTATCGGGCCTGTTGGTCTTATGTCCGTAGCAGGTGCTAACCTCCGCGGTGCTTCAAGAATTATTGCTGTAGGTACAAGACAGGTTTGTGTTGATGCGGCTAAGGGTTATGGTGCTACAGATTTCATCAGCTATAAGAACGGTCCGATTGATGAGCAGGTTATGAAGATGACTAATGGTAAGGGTGTTGACAAAATCATCATTGCCGGCGGTGGTGTTGAAACCTTCTCCCCTGCTGTTAAGTGCTTAAAGCCGGGTGGAAAGATTGGTAACGTAAACTACCTCGGTTCAGGAGAAAATATTGATATTCCTCGTGCTGAATGGGGTGTAGGTATGGGACATAAACAGATTAACGGCGGTCTTATGCCTGGTGGAAGACTTCGTATGGAGAAACTTTCTGCTCTTGTATCTGCAGGTAAACTTGATCTTTCTCCTCTTTCAACACATGTATTTGAAGGTTGGGATCATATTGAAGAAGCTCTCTTCCTTATGAGAGATAAGCCGGCAGATCTTATTAAACCTGTAATTAAGATTCAGGATTAATTTGATATTAACTTAAATCATTTCACCTGCATATAACTACTTGATATTATAAATGGTTTAAGTTAGATATATAAATACAGATGCCTGTATGGAGAAACCTCTGTACAGGTATCTGATTTTAGAGGGAATTTATGAAAATACTTATAATATCCGGCTTTCTTGGTGCCGGTAAAACAACTTTTATTAAGGAACTTGCAAAACGTACAAAAAAAGAAATAGCTATATTTGAAAATGAATATGGAGCCAGTGGAGTAGATGGCGATATACTAAAAGAAACCACCGAAGTCAATATATGGGAACTGACAGAAGGTTGTGTATGCTGTTCTGCCAAAGGTGACTTTGCCGCCTCAGTACTTACTATTTCAAATACTGTTAATCCTGAATATCTGGTTATAGAGCCTACAGGAGTAGCTATGCTCAGCAATCTTTTAACCAACCTTAAGCAAATAGAATATGAGCATATTAAGCTTATGGCACCTATTGTTATAGTAGATGTATTAAGTCTTGACAGGTATAAAAAGGAATTCCCGGAAATATATAACAACCAGATAGAGTTTGCTGATACTGTTATATTTTCAAAATCTGAAAAATTTGGCTTTTATCCGAAAAAAAGAAAAAAACTAATAAATGAAATATCTAAGATAAACTCCACCTGTACTATAATTTCAGACCACTATTCTGCTCTGCCTGATACCTGGTTTGATAGTATTTTAACAAAGTATCTTGATGGAACTGTTGAAATTCCTATAAAAGATGAGTCAGAAAATATGCCCGATACTTTTTCCTTAAACAATATTTCTGTCCGCTCTATTGAAAGATTTATTATATTTCTAGAAAATCTCATAAGAGGAGTATATGGGAATGTGTTCAGAGCCAAGGGAAGCTTTGCTATAAGAGGAATTAATCTAAGATTTGATGTATCAGACAACAGATATCAGATTGAGATAGATACTGGTGAAATATCTGATAAAGTAGTCTTTATTGGAAATGATATCAAGAAACAAAAAATCAGAGAAATTTTCTTTGAGAGTTCTAATTTTGTTAAAATTGGCACAAAAAAATCTATGTTAAACCCTGTCTGACATTTTAATCAGACAGGGTTTAGTTATCTATGGATATTTAATTACTCCTCTTTACCTGAATTTGCAGCATTTTCTTCAACTACCTTTGCCTGTACATCAGCAGGGGCAGCTTCATAATGGCTGAACTCATAGGAATATTCTCCAATACCACCTGTCATAGAACGAAGGTCTGTAGAATATCCCAGAAGGCTTGCCTGTGGAATATCATCAAGTATCTCAGTTCTTCCATCGTATAGAGTATTCATACCGCTTACTCTTCCGCGTCTCTTGTTAAGATCTCCCATTACATCACCTGTAAACTCATCAGGAACTACTACTCTGAGAGTTACGATAGGCTCTAAAAGTATAGGCATAGCCTGCATAAATCCATCTTTGAATGCCTGAATAGCCGCAGTCTTAAATGCCATTTCAGAAGAATCTACAGGATGGTAAGAACCGTCTGTAAGTGTAGCCTTAAGACCTACTACCGGATAGCCTGCGAGAGGTCCCTTAGCAACGCACTCTGCTATACCTTTTTCAATAGCAGGGAAGAAGTTCTTTGGAATAGCTCCTCCAAATACAGTTTCTTCAAATATATACTGCTTTTCAAGATCATTTGAAGGTTCAAAGGTAATATGAACATCTCCATACTGACCATGTCCACCAGTCTGCTTCTTATACTTGTTCTGTACAGAAACTTTCTTCTTAATGGTTTCCTTATAAGGAATGCGAGGTTTAAGTAATTCAATCTCTACCTTGTATCTGTTGGCAAGCTTGCTTACCACAACGTCAAGCTGCTGATCGCCTATACCATAGATAAGTGACTGACGGTTTGCACTGTCATTTACCAGCTTAATAGTCGGATCTTCGTCTACTATCTTTGCCAGAGCACTTGCTATCTTATCATCATCCCCCTTATTCTTAGTTACATATCTCATATATGTATATGGAACTGAGAAGGTTGGCTTATCAAAAACTACAGGTACTGCCTTAGTAGCTATGCTGTCACCTGTTGCAATATCCAGCTTACCTATAGCACCAATATCACCTGCGTGTAGCTCTTTAACCTCTATTTGCTCTTTTCCTCTAAGCACATAAAGTCTTGAAATCTTCTCTTCAACATCCTTTGCCACATTATAAATGGTAGAATCAGCCTTAAGTACACCTGAGCAAATCTTAATAAGAGAGAATTTACCTATGAAAGGATCCGCTATTGTCTTAAATACCTTAGCTGTCATTTCCTTGTTTTCATCATAATCGGCATGGAAACTGTCACCTGTTTTCTGGTTGATACCTGTTATAAATGTCTTATTAGGTGATGGGAAATAGTTTACAATCTGGTCAATAAGGTTTCTTACACCCTTAGCCTCTGTACCTGAGCCCATAAGTACAGGAACCAGAGAACTGTCACCAACACTCTTTCTAAGAGCTGTAGACATTTCAGCCTGGGTAAATTCTTCTCCGTTAAAGAACTTATCCATCATATCATCACTGGTCTCAGCTACTGCCTCTAAGAGAGCATCCCTATAGGTCTGTAAATATTCCATAGAATAATCAGGAATATCTGAATCTATATAAGTGCCGTCGTCATTAAATCTACGACCTGCCATTTTTACCACATTTACAAAACCAACGAACTTTTCATTTTCACGGATTGGGAGCTGGAAAGGAGCTACTCTTGTACCATAAAGCTCCTGAAGGGCTTCCACAACTTTTCTATAACTTGCATTGTCATCATCCATATCTGTTACAAAAAACATTCTTGGAAGTTTATATTTTTCGCAAAGATTCCATGCTTTCTCTGTACCTACCTGAACTCCGGCCTTTGCAGAAATAACTATAACAGCAGCATCTGCTGCACTCATAGCTTCTTCAGCTTCTCCTACAAAGTCAAAATAACCCGGAGTATCTAAAATATTAATCTTTGTATCATCACTTACAATCGGAATAATGGAAGTATGTATTGAGAAGGTTCTCTTCTGCTCTTCTTTATCATAATCACTTATAGTTGAGCCATCTTCAATCTTTCCCTGTCTTGAGATTACACCTGTTACAAATGCTATAGCCTCTGCAAGTGTAGTTTTACCACAGCTGCCATGGCCAAGTAGAGCTACGTTTCTGATTCTTTCATACTTAAAAATGTCCATAATTTTCTCCAATCTGCCACAAACTTATGTAGCCTGAATTTTGGATTTTGTACATATATACATTGTATAATTTTTACGATATTTTTTTCAAGTATTATGTTGAAATTTTTACATATTTTTTTATTCTCTTTTCAAAAATTATTCATATAAACAGCATTAAAATACAATATCAATTACTTTTTGTATAAAAAAATTATATACAATTGACAGGATTTATATTCAAAAATTTAAGGTACAGAATAACAATACTATTCTGTACCTTCACATAGTTTAACCCAAAACGAATGGTAATTTAATTATGCTATTTTTAAGTTCCTTACTCTTTCTCACATAATGATAAACTCTGTCAGATAAAATATCTTCAGCAGAAACCACTGTATTATTAATATTCACGACCATTTCCTTTCAGCAGAAACATCTTTATTATCATCAGCCTTAATTATAATGGTTTCATGGATTGAACTTGGAAGAATATATAAATCAGATTCTAGTTCTAAAGAAAGTTTTTCTAAAATTTTATCGTATAAAATCACACCTGCGCCACTGGTCTTTTTTCTATTGCAAAGAACGTACATTTCCTCTTCTTCATCATATACACTATCGGAAGGTATAAAGCTTGATATCGGTTTAATATCTGCCTTTAACAGTTTAGGAGTATTCTTCTTTGCAATGTCCCAAATCTCATCCACTGTCAGCCCAAAACGTCCGGCTATCTCATTTGTAATATGAACTACTCCAAAATCTTTCCCTAAATCAGTTGCAACAAAAGCAAAAATAATTGCTAAGTCCATGATTTTAATAAAAGGTCTGTCAATCAATCGTTTTTCGTTCTTTTCATAATTAACAAGTTCAAAGATTATTCTATCTTTTACCTTGTTAATATCTGTATAATCCGCTTCATTAAACTCCGGTAAGGCAAAATCTGTTAAAATTAAACACAGTTCATTTACTATATCTTCTAAATTCTGATTTTTGCTCACACCTATATTCTTCATAAAAGTCCTCCAGATATATAATTCTGGATACCTTTCTGTCCTCACCTTTTGCTTTTTGAAAAAAAGCTGATATACCATAACGATATACATCATTATTTTTGACTACCTTTTTAGAACAATTTCATAAGATGAATTAAGTTTTTTTCTGATAAATTTTTCTTTACTGTCTCAATAAATTCATTATAATTCAAATTTCCTCGCTTTCTTCCCAATTTTTAGAATATAACAAACAAATAGATTATAAATCATTTTTCTATCATGTACAACGTCAAATTAACCAAAAATAACAACTTTTATTCGTCATATTGCATAATTAAAATATTTCATCAGCCGTTAACAGAGGGCTATAAAACTCTCCCTCAACAAATTTCCCATTACAAGCTAAAACCACATCTTCCATAGTTTCGTCTGATATCCCTGAAAATGATACACTATCTCCTAATTTATTAGCAACATCAGTAACTATCTTCAGATAATTAATTGCCTCTTCAATTCCATTTTCTTCAACAATTCTGTTTACCGGAACAGACACCCATGCTTTTGGTAAGTTTTTTAATATATCCATAGACATACCTCCGCTTCCATATCTTCCTATCCTAAATCCAAAGCCTTTTTCGAGCATTTCCTCCAATACAAAGCTGCATTCAGCTAAATCTGCCATTAATATATTTTCATCTGCTTCAATTACAATCCTGCCTGTATCAGTTTCAGTTTCTTCAAGTATTCCATATAATTTATTTCTAAAATCATAATTTAGTATAAGCCTTCTTGAAAGTGGTAAGATTACTTTTTTATTATTAAAAATTTTCATATCTTCGCAGACTCTTCTTATTGTATTTTCACCCAGTGAAAGTATCTGTCCTGTTTTTTCTGCAAAACTGATAAACTTCCTTGCCTTCCATATCCCTTTTTCCCCTCTGTCCCAAAGTAAACGCATACGCACAGTATCATATTTCCTGCTTGCAATATCAAAAACAGGGGCATATTTTATAATAAGGCTATCATTCTTAATAGCGGTAGTCAGGCTTGACTGTAGTTCTATATTTTCAAGCTCTTTAGCAGCCATTTCCTCACTATAATAGCAATATGTATCTTTTCCCATGCGCTTAGCTTCAAATAATGCAGTTGAAGCATTTTTAATAAGTATATCTGCTTTTACTCCGTCCTTTGGTGCGATAGTAGCACCTATACTTGTAGTTACAACAATCTGTCCGAAAGAAGTTATAAATGGAAATCTGAATGAATTTCCTATTCTCTTAATCTTCTCATTAAAATCTGTAAGTTCAAGCATATTCTGGCTAAGTACCATAAATTCATCTCCACCCATCTTAGCCAGATAATCATCTTCATCAAGATTTTGCCTAAGCCTGTGACTTATATCCAGCATAAGTTCATCACAGTTTGCATGTCCCCATAAATCATCAATCTGCTTAAAATTATCCAAATCTACATACATAATACCTACATATTCTTCTTTTCTAAGTGTTTCTAATGTATGGGTGAGCATTTCATTAAATGCAACTCCATTTGGCAGACCGGTAAGTGTATCCTCATAGGCAAGCTTTTTTATTTTATCTTCACTCGTTTTTATCTCCCTATACTTCATATTGAGCTCTTCCTGGGTTGTATTTATTTCACTATATACATTTTTCAAGATCACTTAAAGTATCTTTTAATCTTCTTTCTGCTTCTTTTTTCCTTTAAAAGCTTATTTCTTGAAAAAAACAAAACAACTGCTATTACTGTTAAAACTGCTATTACTGCATATAATAATGTTGTCAAAATATATCCTCCATACTCACATAATAAACAATATTATACCACAAATTTTTTTATTTAATAGTGTATTTCATAGAAATTTCCTATGAAACAAAAAACTTTTTGCCCCATCATCTCTGACAGGACAAAAAGCAATATAATTATAAATCATTTCTAACAGAATTTAATTTTCTGCAACTCCAAGATACTCTAAGATGCCCTTAGCGGCATGCTTTCCTGCACCCATGGCAAGTATAACTGTAGCCGCACCTGTAACTGCATCTCCACCTGCATATACACCCGTCTTGGTAGTCTCACCATTCTCATCTTTAGCAATTAAGCAACCCCATTTATTGGACTCAAGACCCTTAGTTGTAGAGGAAATAAGTGGGTTAGGACTTGTACCAAGAGACATGATAACTGTATCACACTCAATAACAAATTCAGAATCAGGAACTTCCTGTGGCCTTCTACGCCCTGACTCATCAGGTTCTCCAAGTTCCATTTTTACACACTTACAGCCTTTTACCCAGCCATTTTCATCTTCAATAATTTCAACCGGATTGGTAAGTACATCAAAGATAATGCCTTCCTGTTTGGCATGATGAACTTCTTCTACTCTGGCTGGAAGTTCTTCCTCAGATCTTCTGTACACAATATGTGTTTCAGCACCAAGCCTGAGTGCAGTTCTTGCTGCATCCATAGCAACGTTACCACCACCTACTACTACCACCTTTTTACCCGGATGGATAGGTGTATCATAATTATCATCAAAGGCTTTCATAAGGTTAGATCTTGTAAGATATTCATTTGCAGAGAATACACCGTTTGCATTCTCACCCGGAATACCCATAAACTTAGGAAGACCAGCACCTGATCCGATAAATACTGCGTCAAAGCCTTCTTCTTCCATAAGCTCATCTACGGTAACTGACCTTCCTACAACATAGTCAGTCTTTATTTCCACGCCAAGAGCCTTAACATTTTCAACCTCATATTTAACTACTGTTTCTTTTGGAAGACGGAACTCAGGAATACCATATACAAGTACACCCCCCGCCTCGTGTAGAGCCTCATATATAACTACATCACAGCCCGCTTTAGCAAGATCTCCGGCAGCTGTAAGTCCGGCCGGACCTGCACCTATAACTGCAACTCTTTTACCATTTTTAGCCTTTGCAGGTTCAGGACGTATACCCTGCTCACGTGCCCAGTCTGCTGTAAATCTTTCAAGCTTACCTATAGATACGGAATCACCCTTTATACCTCTTACACAGTATTTTTCACACTGTGATTCCTGAGGACAGACACGTCCACATACTGCAGGAAGAGCACTATACTTGCTTATAGTCTCATAAGCTCCCTTAATATCCCCTTCTTTCACTTTCATTATGAAACCGGGTATATTAATACCTACAGGACATCCGCCTACACAACGCGGATTTTTACAATTAAGACATCTTGTAGACTCATCCATAGCCTCTTCAAGATTATATCCGTAACAAACTTCTTCAAAGTTTCTTGCTCTCACTTCAGGTTCCTGTTCTCTTACAGGAATTCTCTGCATTGGATTAACTGCCATTTTCTTATCTCCTTTATTAACTTAGAATTAGCCTATCTTCTGAGGATTCGGTGTCATACATCCCGGTCCCTTGTGCGTGTCACCTTCTTCAAGCTTTAATATCTTTCTTCCTTCTTCAGATTTATACATACGCTGTCTGTTCATTGCTTCATCAAAGTTTATAAGATGTCCGTCAAACTCAGGACCATCTACACAGGCAAATTTAATCTTACCACCAACAGAAAGACGACAGGCACCACACATACCCGTACCATCTACCATTATAGGATTCATACTTACTATAGTAGGTATTCCAAGTTCTTTGGTTGTAAGACAGACAAATTTCATCATTATCATAGGCCCTATTGCCACTACCCTTGTATATTCCTTACCATGATTTGCAAGAAGATCTTTAAGGCAGTCATTAACATTTCCCTTAAATCCATAAGAGCCGTCATCAGTAGCAATATAAAGATTAGTTGCCCACTGTTTCATTTCTTCTTCAAGAATAAGAAGGTCTTTTGTCCTTGCACCCACAATAACATCAGCATCATATCCGTTTCCTTAAGCCATTTAACCTGTGGATATACAGGTGCAGTACCCACACCTCCTGCCATAAAAAGAATCTTCTCTTTCGCAAGCTCTTCTTTAGGCATAAGGCAAAGCTCTGACGGTTGTCCAAGAGGTCCGACTATATCCTTATAACCATTGTCATCTTCTTTTTGCATACGTTTTGTTGATGCACCTACCGCCTGATAAACAAGGGTAATTGTTTCTTTCTCCCTGTCATAGTCACATATGGTAAGAGGCACTCTCTCTGCTTTATCGTCAAGCCTTACAATAACAAACTGACCCGGAAGGCAGGCTCTGGCCACATTAGGTGCTTCTACATCTACTAACCAAATATTATTGGCTAAGTAGCGCTTATTTACAACCTTAAACATTCTTTTTATCCTCCTAAAATCCCACAAATTTAAATCCATCTTGATAATAATATCACAATTTCAGAAATAATTAAACTATTATTAGAGATTTTTTTATCAATAAAAGCAGAATTTTTAAAACTATTTTTTTGGTTAGTTTAGACTAATCACTTCAAATTTTTGAAAAATTTCTTAGCTTTTTCCGTCAAATCTTTCATTGAAGCAGAAAAATATACTTCCTCCGACTCCTCTAAAAGTTTTTTTATCTCTAAATCCCCATAAAACAGAAATGCAGGGAATGCCGACATTAGCTGCCGTCTGTATATCTACATCCGAGTCACCTATGTATACACTCTTCTCTTTGACCGCACCTAATTCATTCATAGCCATAAGTACCATGTCAGGCTCAGGCTTATGTCTTATACTCGGTTTTTCTCCTATTGCAGACTTTATCCTGTCTCCAAAATACTTACTGCTAAGTTCTTTAACCGCAGTGTCTATCTTATTTGATACAATGGCAATATCAATGTCATTTGCTATGAGCACATCGAGCATTTCCAAAGTTCCGGGATAAGGTGTAGTTTTAATGTCAGAATGTGCTTTGTAATACGTGCTGTAATCATTATAGAGTTTATCTATAAATAAGCTGTCACTTCTATAATCTTCAGGCACTGCACGTTCTACAAGTTTTCTTATACCATTTCCCACAAACTGTCTTATCTCATCCCTGCTTCTTTCCGGCATATTATTCTGTCTTAGTATATAATTCATCGAGTCCATAAGGTCATCTAAGGTGTCTAAAAGTGTTCCATCCAAATCAAAAATTGCAGATAGCTTTGCCAATTTTATACCTCCATAAAGATGTAACTGTTTTTAATATTTCCATCAAAATCTTTCCATGTAAATACCTTATTTTCATAAGTCATATAGCTATGATAACTGTTTTCCTTTGGTATTGAAGTTGAACCCGGATTCATGTAAATGTAATTATCATAGGTTACACACTTTGGAACATGAGTATGTCCACAAAGCAAAACATCTCCTTTATGAAGCTTAGGAGGATTATTCTCTCCAAAGATATGACCATGCGTTGCAAAGATATTTACTCCATCAATGTTCAATATAATATAGTCTGCAAGGCAGGGAAAATCAAGTACCATCTGATCAACCTCTGCCTCACAGTTTCCTCTTACACACAATATCTTGTCACTTAACGGATTTAATAGTTTTATAACTTCTTTGGGATTATGCCCATAAGGCAGGTCATTCCTTGGGCCATGATAAAGAATATCTCCAAGGAGTAAGATTTTATCTGCATTTTCTCCCTTAAACTTCTCAACTGTTTTTTCAGCGTAGTAAGCTGAACCATGAATATCTGAAGCTATTAATAATTTCATAAATTTTTCCTTTCTATAACATAAACAGGCATATCAATTTTATATAGTTATAATTTTAGCATAAAATATATTTTTATTCCAGTCTTATCCCTCAAAAACATAGCATAACTTTAGACATATTTTTTTCTGAAAATGTCCTATATTATGCTATGGTATAAATATATTCAATACTATATACTTAATAAAGTCAGATTGATTGTTTTCCCTAAAAACAAAATCTTGAAAATAATAAATATTTTTATAAAAAGCGAGGTTATTATTATGAAAAGAAAAATTATCTGTTGTCTGTCTTGTTGCATTGTTATTGGGTTCAATATTGCCTGTAGCAGCTCATTCTGTTGATAATACTAACAGTTATACAAAGCAGCTCGCCCGCGGTGACAAAAAGGTACATCACCCTGTACATATTAACTCAATATCCGGTAACAACACACAGATATTATAATCAGTACCATTTTTCATTTTTGTTAAAAACTTTGGAATAGTATTCTTTGATGCTCCTTGCAGCATCATACATTTCATATAATTCAGAAATATAAAACATATCTTTACAAATCTTTTGCGGCCCCGGCTTTATTGCCGAGGTCTTCTTCTATCGTAGATATAAAATCTAACATGTCTAACAACAAGCCTGAATCATTTTCTATAAACATCTTTTTAACCATTGCAATTGCAAGCTTATAACTTTTTTCATATTCTTTATTATCTTTAAGCAGCTTAACCAGATCTCTGTTTATGATTGCTGTTCTTGCATAATATGTACTTCTTCGTCTTCCTTCTTTTTCTAACACAGTCTCTATAAAGTGAATGCCCTCTGCTTTATCAGCCAAGGCCTTCTCTTTAGCTATCAGACTTAATACTTCTAACTCTTCTCTGCTAAATAAAGTTATCTGTTCAAAATCCAGCTCATTATATGGCAGCAGTTCCCACAATCTTACCAGGCTGTCATTTCTGTTAAGCAATGTGTACAAACCGGAAAATCCAATTATTTGCCTGTTCACAGTAATACCCATATCAATCTTATCAGAAAGTTCTTTATATTTCTCCTCTGCTTCATCATATCTCCCGGTTGCAACAAGTCTTCTACATTCTGAATTAAAAATCAGTATGCCATAATCATTAGTCTCTATTTCACTACTGTAATATACTGCTCTAAGTTTTAATCTTTCTTTCAATAAACCCAGAGTGTTTCTATTGGGAGAAGCTTTCCCACTCTCAGCCCTTGCATAAGTGCTTACTGCGCAAATATTTCCTGCCACTTCTTCCATTGTAAGACCTAACTCTTTTCTTCTAAGCTTTAGTATATCTCCCAGTATAAGATATCTTCTCTCTATTCTTAGCACTTCAACTCTAAAATCAGGTGAAAAACCAAATGTATTTAAGATTGAGCTTAATGCCATTATGTGCTTTTCTCTTGCCCAAACCATATAATAAGCTTTTTCGTCTTTAATCATATGCTTTAATATTTCTGTCACTTCTCTTATTGAAGCATTTTTTTAATCAGTATTTCTAACGATTCATACTCTAATTTTAATCTCTCATCTTTATTAATAACATTTTTTTGTCATGTTTTTAATATCAAAATCACTATTCTAGGCAAAAATCTTTTTCTTATCAAGTCATCTTTCAGTCTGCATTTATAATAGTTATAAAATGTATAGAGTATTTTTGTTATTTTTTTCTGTTTTTCTGTATTTATTACAGCCATCAGATCATAGTAATTTATCAGAAGATGCCCTCAAATACTGACAATAACATCTTATTTTTCCACTATATTGTCAATGTCAGACACTGTATACATTAAAGCCTGCCTTATATGTAAAAAAAGCTTTTATCTAAATTTTTTTATCTGCAAATCTTTTCAATTACATAGTCTATAAAAATCTCTGCACTGATACTGTATTTTCTCATTTATCTGCTTATTTATTTTCGAAAACTGTTTCTTTTCTCCTCAACATATCCCATCTTCATTCTCTATATAATTCTGACAATCTTCATACCATTCATAAAACTTATGTACTTCCTCGGGTACTATGAACTCAAACCTGTCAGATGATACTCCCATTCTTTCAAGTAAAGTTATAAATGTTATCATATCCGGAACCATTACTTCTGATTCATAGTTACACCGGTACTTCTTGCTAATATTCACGAAATACTTCTGTCTGGGTAAGCTTTAAGTTTTTCCCTTATGTTACGTAAGGTGTATCCAAAATTGTCTGTCGGTATTTCTTCATTACTTCCTCCAAAAAAATTATTTTTCTCTGTTGTATCCTTATTAGCTTTCAAATATTTTTATAAATTCTTTTCCAAAAATACCGACCCATTTATCAACAAAGTTTAACCTCTCTCAAAAGTTTTATTATTTTATCAAATTTTTTTCTAAATATTCTTTGTCCCAATCTATGAGTTATAACTATTCTTGTCTTGTCTTTTAAGTCCAAATATAATATCATTAATTATATCCTTGTTTTCGGGATCTAAATCAGAAGTAGGTTCATCAAAAATAATTATTTCCGAATCATTAAACAAGGCTCTTGCTATTGAAACTCTTTTCTTTTCTCCACCAGACATTTCATCTGGATCTAGTTCTTTATCTTTTATGTAATTCTTTAAAATTCCAAAGATTTACCTTTTCAAGAATTTCCTTAAACTTAGCCTCTGCACCATCTTCCATCTTTGCAAACATTGTAACATTATCAAACAATGAAGCTTTAAAAATGAAGCTTTCCTGTGGAACCAGATATACTTTGCTGTAAAGCTCTTCTTCCGTAATTTCCTGTAAATCCTTGCCATCATATTTAATTTTACCGCTATAATTTAAAAAGATTTGAGCAGAAGCTTTATTAAAGTAGATTTGCCTGAACCGCTTTCTCCAGTTATCGCAACTATCTCTCCATTGCTTACATTCAAAGAAAAATCCTTAAATATTTCCTTATCTTCATAAGCAAAACTAAGTTTTTCTATAGCTATATCAGCTTTTGTCAATCTGTTATCTGATTGAAGAGGTGTAGTATCAATCACATTATCATCAACATTTTTATTCATATAAGGCATAAATTTTTCAAGGAAAACTTTAGCAGACTTCATTTCTATACCGCTTTCAAGTGAATTTGAAAATGCATCTGAAAAATTTGCAAATGCTGCAGTAACTGTAATTATAAGTCCGGGACTTATTATATTTTTCACAACCAAAAAGGAGCAAAGTCCTGTCAGGATTAATTGATTAATGCTTACAATCGCAAACATTGTTGCCCTAATCATATTAGTTGTTACGCTATAATGCATATATGAAACTGAACGCTTTTCATTAACTTTTTCAAAAATACCGATATATTCATCAGAATGTCCTGATCTCTTTACAACATCAAACCCCTTAACCATTTCCTGCAGGCGACTTAAATAAGTTTCATTTGCACTTGTTTTTTCTTTATTTATATTTATCGTCTTCCCTGTCATAACCTTGCTTATAAGGATAGGAAGAATTGTAAGTATAACTGTTGTTATGACCATCAGGTAATTAACTCGAAGCAATGTAACAGCAGCCACTATAACTGATGTCGAGTATGATAAAAGCCCATATAATCCACCTAAATATCCAATTCTAAATTCTTCAATGTCATTATTTAAGATATTCATATAATAATCAGAATTCTTTTCTTTTTAGCTTTGACATAGGAAGTCTGAATAAGCTTTTAATTAAAATCAAGAGCAGGTTGTCTCTTGTTCCAAACATGAATCTCTGCCAGAATATATACTTTATAAAAGTACATCCCCATTGAGCTGCCATGTAAAATACGGTAAGTGAAACTGTAAGTGGCATATCTTTAATATTAGATTTTTATTGCCATATCCATAATGTCACTCATTCCGATAAGTGCTTGCATCAAGAAAATATCACCCACTATAGAAAAAAAGAGACTTATTGCAAGTCTGGTTCTATTCTCCTTGTTAATTATTTTCATCCCATCCCCCTATATGAAACTATTATAGTTATTTGAATTATTATTATATACATCTTCAATTATCAAAGGAAGTACTTTTTTTCAATTTTTTTATTTTTTTATATTGATACAGACAATATCTGTAGAATTATCATTTGAAAAACAAAAAGTAAACTTTAATCATAATAATCCTCCTCATATAATAGCTATCTTTGCTTCTTGCCATTTTATGTAATTACATACTATCCATACACATATATTTATATAAAATGATTATAAATATTTTAACCAACACAAGATAAAAACAGAGCATTTTTGTTTGACTTTTTTACTACTTAATATGTCCAACAAAAATGCTCTTATATTTAACTCAAATATGCTTCTGTAACTTACTTAATCAATCCTTCCATCTCCTCTATCACTCTCTCAAACACTTCAAGTGCCGAGTTGATAGGCTCTTTTGTAGCCATGTCCACACCTGCTATTCTAAGAAGACTGACAGGATCTGCAGTACATCCGCTATGTAAGAATTTCATATAATCTTTTACAGCACTTTCACCCTCTTTAAGGATGCGGTGTGCTATTGCAACTGCAGCTGAATAGCCTGTTGCATACTGATATACATAGAAATTATAGTAGAAATGAGGAATTCTCATCCATTCATAGCCTATCAGTTCATCGCTAATCATTGCTTCACCATAGTACTTTTTATTTAATTCCAAGTACAGCTTTGTAAGATTTTCATGGGTAAGAGGCTCTCCACTTTCCGCCATTTCATTAGTAGTTTTTTCAAACTCAGCAAACATTGTCTGTCTGTAAACAGTACCTTTAAAACTATCCATATAGTGATTCAAAAGATATGCTCTTTCCTTATTGTCTTTAGCATTCTTAAGCATATATTCCATCAAAAGGACTTCATTTGTAGTAGAAGCAACTTCTGCCACAAAAATTTTGTAATTGGAATCAAGGAAATACTGCTCCTCGTTTGAAAAATAAGAGTGCATAGCATGTCCCATTTCGTGTGCAAGAGTAAATACATTGTCAAGTGTACCATTGAAGTTAAGAAGTACAAAAGGATGCACTCCATAAACTCCTGACGAATATGCTCCATCACGCTTGCCTTCATTTTCAACTACATCTATCCAACGCTCTGCAAAGGCTTTCTTTAAGAGATTTACATAGCCCATTCCAAGAGGTTCTACTGCCTTAAGTACAAGCTCTTTAGCCTCTTCTATGGTATATTTTACTTCATAATCCTTAACTATAGGCACATATACATCATACATATGAAGCTCATCTACCTCGAGAAGCTTCTTTCTAAGCTTTACGTATCTGTACATCTTATCAAGATTGTCATTTATTGCTTCCACAAGATTTTTATAAACTTCAGGAGATACATTGTTGCTATCTACTGCTGCTTCCAGAGTTGTGGCATATTTTCTTGCCCTTGCATTAAACATAAGCTGTTTAACCTGTCCTGCATACAAGATTGCCCAGGTATTCTTAAAGCTTCCAAAAGTCTCATAATACTTCTCAAATACTTCCTTACGCAATGCTCTGTCCTTACTCTCCTCAAGAGGTACAAATCTTCCATTAGTAATCTGTACCTTTTCTCCCTTTTCATTTATTATCTCAGGGAACTTAAGGTCAGCATTTGAAAGAGTTGCAAAGCCTTCGTAAGGAAGCTCAGCAAGTTCATTTGTACCCGCCAGGAGTTTTTCAAGCTCAGGGCTTAAAGAATGTTCATTGCATCTTCTTATTTCCGTAATATATATCTTATACTTAGCTAACTCAGGCTTTTCTTGATAAAATCTCTCTACAGTTTCATTACTTGCTACCATAATTTCAGGCTTCATAAAAGCAAGCTTTTCTGAAACACCTACCTCTGATGACATAGCCTTTGCATAAAGTGTCTGCCCTGAAGTAGAAGTCGTATCTACATCCCTCATCTTAAATGCATATCCAAACACAAGGTGAAGCTTCAGACTGCATTTTTCATAAGTTTCAAGCACCTGATATAAAATATCAGCACTCTCCATTACCCTGCCTGAAAATTTTTCAATTTCATCAGCTAAAGCAACAGCTTCACTTAAGGCTTTATCCCATTCCTTTTCAGAAGCAAATATATCTTCTATCTTCCAGGTAAGTTCGACATCTACCTCGCTTCTCTTTGGCAATTTATTTTCCATCGGTCTGTCTCCTCGTATATTATCCCAGATTTTTAGTTTCCAAGCTTCTTAAGCTCTGTAAGCACCTTATTTAATTTATCCTCAGCATCCTCCAGGCTCTCTCCCTTAATGCCTGCATAGAACTTAATCTTAGGCTCAGTTCCTGATGGTCTTACACAGAACCATGCATCGCTTGTCATGTCAAAGTAAAGTACATTTGACTTAGGAAGTCCTGTGGTTCCTGTCTCACCTGTAGTTAAATCTTTAACAATGTCATTTGCGTAATCTCTCGTTTTGACAACCTTATAGCCTGCAAGCTCTGTAGGAGGATTCTTGCGAAGGTTATCAAGTATTTCATTGATGCGCTTAGCCCCATCCTCTCCTGCAAGTGTCATTGTATAAATACCCTCTTTGAAATATCCGTACTTTTCATATATATTTATCATCTGATCCCAAAGAGTAAGTCCCTTATCCATATAGTAAGCAGCAGCCTCACAAAGACCTGTTACAGCCATAATGCCGTCTTTATCTCTTGCATGTGTTCCGATTAAGCAGCCATAACTTTCTTCAAAACCAAACTCATAAGTTCCCTTACCTTTTTCCTCAAAGCCCTTAATCTGCTGGCCTATGAACTTAAAGCCCGTAAGTACTTCAATCAGGTTAAGCTTATAATACTCAGCTATCTTAAATGCAAGATTGGTTGAAACAATGGTTGTAATCATTGTACTGTCATCTTTAAGTAACCCCTTTTCTTTCTTTACAGAAAGTTCATATTCTGCAAGAAGCATACCTGACATATTTCCTGTAAACTGTATGTATTTTCCTGTCTTTTTATCCTTTGCATAAACACCGAGACGGTCAGCATCGGGATCATTGGCAAGCACTATGTCAGCATCCTTTTCTTTAGCTAATTTAAGTGCAAGTGCAAAGGCCTTCTCATCCTCAGGGTTAGGATATTCAAGAGTAGTAAAGTCTCCATCCGGCTCTTCCTGTTCTTTTACTATATACACCTTCTTAAATCCTAATTCTTTAAGCATTCTCTGAACAGGTACATTTCCTGTACCATGAAAAGGTGTGTACACTATTTTTAAATTCTCTGCCTGATTTTTTATAGCATCAGGACTAAGTATCAGTTTCTTAAGTTCAGCCACATACTTATCATCTATTTCAGCACCGATTACGTTAAAGAGACCTGCTTTTTCAGCCTCAGCTCTGTCCATAGTCTTAATATCAGAAAATGCTGTTGATTTAACAAGGTCAATTATATCCTTATCTACAGGAGCTGTTATCTGACAGCCATCATCCCAGTATACCTTATATCCATTATATTCCGGTGGGTTATGGCTGGCTGTTACCATTATACCTGCTGTGCACTTAAGCTCCCTTACTGCATATGAAAGCTCCGGAGTAGGGCGGAGCGCATCAAATACATAAGCCTTAATACCATTTGCATTCAGGGTAAGAGCGGCAGCTTCTGCAAATTCAGGTGAAAAATGTCTGGAGTCAAAGGAAATAGCTACTCCCTTAGCCTGTACACCCTTACTTATTATATACTTTGCAAGTCCCTGTGTAGCTCTTCTTACTGTGTAAAGATTCATACGGTTGGTACCGGCTCCTACTATACCTCTTAGTCCACCTGTACCAAATTCAAGATCCTTGTAAAATCTGTCCCTTATCTCAGCATCATTTCCGGCAATAGCCCTAAGTTCAGCCTTGGTAGCCTCGTCAAATACAGGGCTTGTTAACCATTCTTCATAAAGTTTCTTGTCGTCCATACCTTCCTCCTATTCTGCATCTGCACTACGCATTATATCCATAACCTCTACATCTGTATCAAACTTTATCTTAACTATAGACTGAGGATGTGGACAGGCATCAATCTCTACCCCATACTCATCCCACATTTTAAGAACTGTTGCATCTATATCCCTGCCATCCGCTTTCATTATCTGAATCTTATCACCAACACTGAACTTATTTTTCTGTTCAAATATGGCAGTTCCGTCTTCATTTACTTTATCAATATAACCGTAATACTTACAACCGGTTACATAAGTATTGTTATCATAAATCTGCGAATTGCTGTCAGGCTTATTAAAGAAGAAACCTGTGGTAAAGTTACGATATGTACATTTCTTAATTTCTTCAGCATACCAGCCCTTATTGGCTTCAAATAAAACAGCCGATTCAAACCAGTCATCAATAGCCTTTCTATAGGTTCTTGCAACTGTAGCCACATAAAGCGCTGTTTTCATACGCCCTTCTATCTTGAAGCTGTCTATGCCTGCCTTCACAAGCTCAGGTACATAGTCTATCATACAAAGGTCTTTTGAATTAAAGATATAAGTCCCTCTTTCATTCTCTTCTATAGGCATGTATTCACCAGGTCTGTTTTCTTCAACCACGTGATATTTCCAGCGGCAAGGATGTGTACAGGCTCCCTGGTTAGCATCTCTTCCGGTCATATAGTTCGAAAGTAAACATCTTCCGGAATAAGCCATACACATAGCTCCATGTACAAAGGTTTCTATTTCCCTGTCAGCAGGTATATGATTTCTTATTTCTGCTATCTCATCTAAAGACAGTTCCCCTGGCTGATACTACCCTTGTTGCACCAAGCCCATACCAGAAATTAAAATCTGCATAGTTTACATTATTTGCCTGTGTACTGATATGAATATCTATCTCCGGACAAACCTCCTTAGCAAGCATAAACACGCCTGGATCAGAAATAATCACTGCATCAGGCTTTATCTCTTTTAGTTCTTTAAAATACTCCTTTACTCCTTCCAGATCCTTATCATGTGCAGTTATATTGGCTGTAACAAAAACTTTCTTTCCTTTCTCATGGGCATATCTGATACCTTCTGTCATATCTTCCTTAGAGAAATTCTTTGCCTTTGCTCTCAGACCATACATCTCACCACCTATATATACTGCATCTGCACCATATTTAATAGCAAGCTTAAGTACCTCCAGACAGCTTGCAGGGATTAAGAGTTCCGGTTTTTTTATAATTAAATTTTCTTCCATCTAATTTTCCATTCTAATTCTGTTTTTTTATCGACACTGCCATACCATCTCCTGAGGCTAACAGTATTGTTTCAAATTTTTATCAGTCATAAGTACATTTACATACTCTCTCATTCTCTGATGAATCGTTCTATCTCTCCTCACAACTGTATATCTTGAGTCAAGAAGCCTTCCCTCCTGGAGCATATTATCTGTTATCAGCATCCCTCCGGGTACTAAAAGCTTCTTAATATTTTCAAAAAAATTGATATACTGTCCTTTTGCTGCATCCATAAATATAAAATCAAAAAGTTTTGTTTTTACTTACAAGATCAGCCAGAATTTCTATTGCATCCCCTTTAATAAGGGTTATCTGCTTATTCTTATCAAGGTTTCTAAAGGTTTCTTCTGCCTTATCTATTCTTTCTTCCATTTTCTCAATCGTAGTAATTTCAGCCTTTTTATCTAGAAATTCAAGCATAAATATGGAAGAAAAACCTGTCGCTGTACCTACTTCAAGGACTTTTTACAGGCTTCTTAAGCTCTAACATAAATCTTATCAGACGCTGGCTTCCTTTTCTGATTATTGGAATATTGGCTCTTATATTTTCAAGTTCCAAGTCCAGAAGATATCCCGGTAAGTCGTCAGGAAGGCTTTCCAAAAAGCTTTCAAATCTTTCGTAATCTACCATTATTTTTTCTTCTCCGTACTTTTTTCTGTATTTTTGTCAGGAGTAGTTATGACTTTAAAAATCCGGTCATAGTCCATATCACTGCTAACCTTATAAGTACCTGGCAGAATATTGAGTTTAGTCAGTTTTGCTCTCAGATAAAAAGAATATTTATTAGCAATTATCTTCTTTGAATCCAGTATTCTTGCTACTTCCATTGTAGATTCACCTTTATTTATTGTTATTTCAGCAGTATAGTCTGCATTTTTAGTAACTGATACTGAGCCAAATACCTGATAAGCAAAATCATATGCGTAATGGCTGGCCTTTACTACCATATATGCTATTACCATATAAAATATTATATTCAGAAAAATATGTATAACTACTCCAAATATATTAAGTACAATCCTTCCTGTCCTTCTACCGGCCGCCACCAGGTCACCTCCACCATATTAATATTCAACGTCTGTAATTATTGTAATTATCATCGGAGAACGTTTTGTCTGTTTCCAGATAAAATCACTTAAAGAATCTCTTATCTCATTTCTTATTTTGTTTCTTTCAATTATGCTTCTATCCTGACATCTGATAAGTGCTTCATTTACAGTGTTCAATGCTTCCTTTAAGATAGTATCTGACTCTTTTACATAGATAAATCCCTTAGTTACAAGTTCAGCATCTGACACCATAAGATTACTTCCTTTTTCCATAGCAAAGGTAACTATAACAAGCCCATCTTCTGAAAGCTTCTGTCTGTCTCTCATTACTGAATTACCTACATCACCTATGCCAAGACCATCTACCATAACACCCTTGCATTCTACCTGGTCTATAACCTTTCCACTGTCTTCCTTTAATTCAAGCACATCACCATTTTTAAGAATAAAAATATTATCCCTTGGTATACCCATCTCTTCAGCAAGTTCTGCATGACGCACCAGGTGTCTGTATTCACCATGAATCGGAATAGAATACTTTGGCTTTATAAGAGAATACATAAGCTTAATTTCCTCCTGGCAGGCATGTCCGGATACATGGACATCCTGGAAAATTACCTTGGCACCTTTCAGATAAAGCTCATTTATAACCCTTGATACAGATTTTTCATTGCCCGGAATTGGTGTAGAACTAAAAACTATGGTATCACCGGGGTTAATACTTACTTTCTTATGTATAGAAGCCGCCATCCTCGAAAGTGCAGCCATAGCCTCACCCTGACTGCCTGTAGTTATAAGTACAAGCTGTTCGTCAGAATAATCTTTCATCTGGTCTATATTAATCAAGGTATTTTTCTTTAATATTTATATATCCTAACTCTCTTGCTATGGTTATAATATTAACCATACTTCTTCCATCTACAACTACTTTTCTATTAAAATTTTCAGCAGAATTAATTATCTGCTGCACTCTGTCTACATTTGAGGCAAATGTAGCAACTATAATTCTATTATTTTTATTTTCTGCAAAAATATTATCAAAGGTCTTTCCTACAGATCTTTCAGACATTGTAAATCCCGGCTTAAGTACATTGGTAGACTCACACATAAGTGCAAGTACTCCCTTACGCCCTATTTCACCAAAACGCTGTAAGTCAATAGGATCACCAAAAACAGGTGTATAATCCACCTTAAAATCACCTGTGTGCACTATGGTACCAACAGGAGAATATATAGCAAGTGCCGATGCATCACTAATACTGTGGTTCGTTCTTATAAATTCAATCCTAAAGCAACCAAGATTAATAGATTGTCCATATTTCACTATCTTTCGTTTAGTAGTTTTAAGCATATTTTTTTCGCTTAACTTACTCTCTACAATCGCAACAGTAAGCCTTGTCGCATACACAGGTACATTTATATCTTTTAAGATATATGGTAAAGCACCAATATGATCCTCATGACCATGTGTAATAACAAAGCCCTTAACCTTATCAATATTCTTTTTTAAATAGCTTACATTGGGAATCACACAATCTATTCCCAACATATCATCTTCCGGAAATGACATACCACAATCAACAACTATAATACTATCTTCATATTCAAAAGCAGTAATATTCATTCCAATATGCTCAAGACCACCAAGCGGTATAATCTTTAACCCATTAGCAGGTTTCTTTGTCTCTTTATTGTTTTTTCTTGGCTTTATTTCTCTGGAAGCTTCTTTCGGCTTTTTATAAACCGCAGGAAGCTTATCTATGTCTACACCTTCCTCTGAAATCTTACTCTTACGTCTGTTATTTACAGACCTTTCACCAGCCTTTTCTGATACTTTTGTAACCCCTTCAGTTTCTTTTTTTACACGTCTATATCTATTTGTTGCTTTCCCTATACTTTCAACAAGCTTTTCAAACTTCTTCTCACTCTTTTTCTCGTTAATATTTTCTGACATTTGTCCTCCTTAACTTAGGAGTAAATCAGTCCTGTTTGTTAGCCTCTCTGCAATCCTTGCAATATCCATAGAGCTTAACTTCGTGATTAACAACCTGAAATCCTGTTAATTTATTAATCTCATTTTCAAGTGGTTCCATAAAATCTTTTTCAAATGAAAATACCCTGTTGCATCTCAGACAAATCAAGTGATGATGCCTATGCCCACTGGCAGACGATTTTCCAATTTCATACCTTATAAATCCATCATCAAGACTCAGCTTATCTATAAGCCCCATGTCTGATAGCAACTGGATGGTGCGATAAACTGTTGCCAGTCCAATATCCGGATGGTCTTTCCTTACCAGGTCAAAAATTTCTTCCGCTGTCAGGTGCTCATCCTCTCTTTGCTGCAACACTTCAAGGACAGCTAAACGCTGCCCTGTCACTTTTAAGCCCTTTGACTTAAGTAATGCCTTAAATTTTTCATTTCCTTTTTCGTTTTGCATGGCTTCACCTATTCCTCAGGTTCTGATATACTTCGTTTACAATTATTCTTCGTCTATCTCAAAATCCACATCATCCATCATTTCTTCAAATACTTTAGATACTGTCAAAATCTCTTTTTCGTCTTCAACAACCTTATATATTACATCTTCTCCGTCTTCTGATACACTCTCTTCTTTGATTATAAATACATCTACTGTAACATCATCGTCATCTAAGTCTTCAATTTCAGCATCTGATACTAAAAGATAATTCACTCCTGCAAGCTTTGTCTGACAAAGCACTGTAAGTTCCTCATTTTCTCCATCTTCATCAGTAAAATCAATAGTTCTTAATTCTTCGTTTTCTAACATATTCTCTCCATTTCTTAGTTTTATTTGATTTTTTATAATGATATTGTGTCATAAATATTTGACATCCATTGATACAGGATTGCTACAGCTTCGCTTCTCAGGATCCTTAAAAATATTCGTAATCCGCTCATTTTTTTCAAAAAATGGCTACTTACTCATATTTTTTTGCGTGTCAAAAGATAAAAATTCTTTTGCAGGCAAGCTTGCATCGAATTTTTAATCTTTTGACACTTGTATCATATAATCTTCTAAAATTAATACAGCCGCTACCTTATCAACTATCTTTTCTCGTTCTTCTCTCTTAAGTCCTGCTTCTATCATAATCTCATGGGCACTTACTGTAGTAAGTCTCTCATCCCAGAGTATAACTTCTTTTCCTGTTCTTGCAGTAAGTTTTTTTGCAAATTCTTCTGAAATGGCACATCTTTTACTTATAGAGCCATCCATATTCTTCGGATAACCTAACACTATTTTTTCTACCTTATATTCCTCTACAAGTTCTGTTATTCTGGCTAAAGTCTGTCGCAATTTATTTTCTTCTTTACGTCTTATAACTTCCAGCCCCTGCGCAGTTAACCCCAGACCATCAGTAACAGCTACTCCACAAGTCTTAGAGCCCAGGTCCAAGCCCATTATTCTCATTAACGTTTACCCTTGAACATAGACTTCTTTGCATGAGTATAGGAATCAATGTAATGTTCCATAAGTTCCTCTACAAGTTCATCTCTCTCTACCTTCATTATCATGCTTCTGGCATTATTATGATTGGTAATGTAGGTAGGATCTCCTGACATAATATAGCCTACAAGCTGATTCACAGGATTATAACCTTTTTCATTAAGAGCCTCATATACTTTTTTTAATTACATCTCCTACTTCGATTTTAGGTGCAACATTAACTTCTTTTAAAAATACTGTGTATTATTTATATCTGCCAATTCTTTTATCTTCCTTCCGCATAAATTCTAACTTTTGAAACTAAATCTGATTACAATTTTTACTCTAATTTTAATATAAGTAAAGATAGATTGCAAGCAATAAGTTTTAGCATTTTTGGCTTTTGGTTTATACATAATCTCATTAATAGTAGATACCGTCACAAAGGCATCAGGATCTGACATTCTTATATACTGCATAAGCATACCATACTCTCTCTTATTTACAACCGCAACTATCTCTTCCTGCTCTGCGTTGTTATAGGCTCCGATTACTTTATACAGTGTAGCCCCGCTGTGCATATTTTCGAGAATGAATTTTTTAATGTTTTCATTTTTACAGGATAAAATGCAAACTTTCTTTTTAATATTTGTACCAAAGAGAAAATAGTCCAATATGATTCCGTTAAGATAGGTACCAAGCACACTAAGCACTACTGTTTTAGTGTCATAAGCAAAAACTGCCGAAAGTGAAACCAACATTCCTGCAAGTGACATCGCCCTTCCTTTATCTATATGAAGATATTTGTTCAGCACCTTTACTATAATATCAAGCCCTCCAGAGGATGCATTATGGTTAAATAAAAGGCTGAGCCCTATGCTTATTATAAAAATATAACAAATCATGTCTAAAAACGGATCGTTTGTAAGCCCTTTGTAGGCAGGTAAAAGCTTTTCAAAAATTCCCACAAAAATTGGAAGAATAATTGAGGTATACACTGTCTTACCTCCAAACTCCTTACCTACAAATATAAAACCTATAATCAACAATCCCACATTAAATATCAAACTGATAGTTGCTACGCTAAGTGGTATGAACTTCTGTAAAACTACTGCCAGACCTGCTATACTTGCAATTGCGAGATTATTTGGCATCATAAAGAAAAATACAGCTATAGCCACTATAAATGTAGCAAAAGTAATGACTGCCATATCCTGAATGTAACACCAATACTTACCCCTCATAACTTGCTCCTCAAGATTAGATTCAACTTTGCTGTTTATTGTTTACTGATTGCTGTGAAATTCGTGATAATTATATCATAAGTACTAAGTTCAGTCTTCGCCAAAACAGACTCGGCTTCACTAAGTGCTTAGATACCGCTCTACCTAAAGGTACTAGCACCTGCGGTGCGTCGTCACTAAATTCATACTTCGCCTTACGGCTTGTATTCATTAAGTGTTCACATTATATCATATTTTTATCCTGTTGGCAATTTAACTCACTTATCTCTTTCTCTGTAAGTTCTCTCACTTCGCCCGGTTCCAGGCTTTCATCCAACACAAGACTTCCCATGGAAAGTCTTTTCAGGTAGATAACCTCATTCTCCACAGCCTCAAACATACGCTTTACCTGATGAAATTTTCCTTCTGATATAGTGATTTTTGCTGAAAACTTACCCTCATTTTCAAGAATTTCGAGTTTTGCAGGTTTTGCTACAAAATCTCCCAAATCAAGCCCATTCTCAAAGGCTTCTATAGCAGAGCTTTTAACAGCCCTCTTAAGTTCAGCGTAATACACCTTATCAACATGATTTTTAGGAGAAAGCAGTTTGTGGTTTAATTCCCCGTCATTTGTAATTAGTAAAAGTCCCTCTGTATCCTTATCAAGCCTGCCTACAGGGGAAAGTTCGTCAAATCTCGGACAATCAGTTCCTGTTTCCTTGAAAACATCCATAACCGTCTTTGTCCTGCCCTTTTCGGTAGAGGTTATTACTCCCTGTGGTTTATTCATCATATAGTAATAGTATTCTACATATCCTACCGGCTTACCATCTATGCAAATTTCATCTTTATCTGTATCTACCTTGGTTTCAGGGCTTTTGGTAACAACTCCGTTAGCCGTAACCCTGCCTTTTCTTATATATTCTTTAACCTTGCTTCTTGTTTCAGAAGTCATATCTGATAAGTACTTATCAAGTCTTATTGTTTTTGACATTGGCTGCTCCGTTTCATAATATTAATAACCTGCCTTATGTCTTCCTTTAATTTAAAAATAAGTATATTCCCTTAAACTTAGAGGTTTACTGTATTAGTATTCTTTTTAATCTCAATCCAAGGCATAATTTTACCTACTTTTAACTCTTAGAAATCATCGCCAGCAATTCAGGAATATCATTTTTTAAAGTTTCAAAAACAACATTTAAATCCACATTTCCATAGTCATCTGTACAATTCTATTTCTTAAACCATAAATCGCATTCCATGGGATATTTCTATTATTATCTTTATAAGTATCAGATAATTTCCTTGCATTTTTCAGAAAGCTGAATCATTCTAAACAGCATAGAATCTAACAATACTTCATTTTCATTAAGCTCCTCTATACAAATATCTTTCATATGTAACACTATAAATTTCAAATCCTGTTTGATTCTTTTGTATATAGTAAGTATCATTTTTAGTATTATCCATATATCTTTATTCCATCTTTCAAAAATTTCTTCCAGTAATTCAATATTATCCTTTAACCCGGCAACCTCTAAAACATCTACCTTTTTATGTAATGAACTTCTTATTTCTTCCACTAAACCATAAAACTTAAGTCCTTTAATATCAGTGGAAATAAGAATATCCACATCACTATCTTCTCTTGCCTTACCTTTTTGCGTAAGATCCAAAAAAATATAACAGAAATTTATCTTATATTTACTAAAAAAACCTCTGAACATTTCTGCTTTATGTATTCAATTTCAAGAATCCCATGTTCCTCATCAATAGGGTTAATTTCTGATAATTTCTCAAAAAAATGTAGTTATATTTTATACTTCCTTCTTTTTAAGCTATCATTTTCATATGATTTATATGAACGTAAAGATATTCCAACCAGATTCGCTGCATCTTGCTGTGTTAATTTTTTTATCTATTCTTAAACTTTTTAACTTTTTTTCATAATTTGCACCTCTGTAATCAGCTTAGTGCAAGATTTGCACTTTGTCAATATAGAAAGTGCAAATCTTGCACTTTCTATCTATATAAGGTGCAAATTAATTAAACTTAAAATTTAAACTAAATTATTTGGGTTTAACTCCGGAATATAAATCTTTCACTAATCCCTACATCATCCTCCAGCCCGCAAAATACTTATTTTTTACCATAGTTCCCGAAAGTTTCCCAAAGCCCAACGGAAAACCATTAATACCAATCAGAATAAAAGCTCCCTTTTCTGCCTTATCAAGTTTATTTTTTACAAGCTCATCCTTTGTCACTTCTATCGTTTCACATTTTAGATATTTAATTACTCTCTCATCATCTGCATCTAAATCAAGAAAATACCTGGCTTCGTCTTTAGTACGTGACATAGCAAAAGGCTCACTTGGCTCAAATCTTCCTTTCTTTCTATCTCCCACATAAAGTCCGTTTCTAAGAATTCTAAGTCCGGTGACATCAGGCAGTTCCTTAGGAATTAGATAGAGTTTTTCACCATGTAACTCCAGTCTTGCCAGTTCTTCATTTGTTAAGCCCCAGCTTTTTAGGAAAGCTTCTTCTTCATTAGAGAGCTTAACCCTCTTTACATTAGTTTCAAAATGCTTAGGATAATCAGTTTTCGTCTTATGAAGCAGACATAGAAAATGTCCCTCTCCCTCCATCTTATGCGGCCAGATGCGCACAGCACCTCTTATTTCTTCTTTGTCTGAACCTATCCATTCAGGATGTCCAAAGTCAAAGCCTTCATAACTGTCATTGACAGGTATTACTTCAAGCTCGGAAACATTGTTAAAATATAGTCAATTGTGCCCTCGTTTTTCATCAGGGCGAAAAAAAGTACAGGTTGAATACAGTAAATATCCGTCATCTGAGAGCATATTTACCGCATTAGGAAGTATATCTTTTTGTAAATCATTATAATAACCTGTGCCATACTGCTCCCAGTTCTTTATAATTGCAGGCTCTTTCCTGAACATTCCTTCGCCTGAACATGGCGCATCTACAAGGATTTTATTAAAATATCCCTTAAATACATCACTTAAATTCTTCGGAGTTTCACTTGTAATTAAAGCATTTTTAATACCAAATACTCCTAAGTTCTTAATCAGAGCCTTTGCTCTTGTTGCAGATATATCATTTGATACAAGCACTCCCTTGCCATTTAGCTTTGCGGCAAGCTCTGTACTTTTACCTCCCGGCGCCGCACAAAGGTCTAATACCCTGTCTCCGGGATTTACCGCTAGAATATTGGCAGGAGTCTGTGCAGAAGGTTCCTGTATATAATAAAGACCTGCATAATAATAAGGATGCCTTGTAGCAGCGAAGGTATTTCCATCAAAATAATAGCCATTATCTATCCAAGGAACAGGCTTCATTTTAACCACAGAAAGTCCCTCCCATTCCTTAGGAGAGACCTTGGTTCTGTTAAGTCTTAGTCCCTGCAGGGGGCTTTTACTGTAGCTTTCAAGGAAACTATCATATTCATTTCCAAGCATATTTTGAATTTTATTTAAAAAACTTTCAGGTAGATTTATCATTAAATATTACAAATTCCTTTCCGGCAGGCTCTGACTATGGTATCCTTCAGAGATTACGTCCAACTCCTTACTAAATTTTATAAGAGTATTCAAATCTCCGGTTGCATAGATATCATAAAACTCTTTCTGTATCTTGGCTACTTCCCTGTCATTTGCTACTTTATAAAGGTTCTGGATATTATTAAGTATCTGTGATACAATGCCTGCTTTAATTCTAAAGGAGTTCTGCGCATCCACAATCTCATTTCTAATCGCAGACATTTCGGTATCAAGCTGTACTATAGCAGCAGCAGAATTTTGAAGCCTTGTAGATACATTTTCAGGCATATTTCCCTTATACTTATATTGAAGGGAATGCTCAATTATTGCCCAAAAATTCATAGCCAGGGTTCTGATCTGTATTTCCACCTTAACTGTTTTTTTACCAACTAAAGTTTCTACATTATAAGATGCGATTATATGATAGCTCCTATAACCACTGTCTTTCTGGTTGCTGATATAATCTTTTTCTTCATTTACTACCAAATCAGAACGGTTTTTAATCATTTTAATAACGTTTGCTATATCATCTTCAAACTGACAGATGATTCTGATTCCTGCAATATCCTCTATTCTGTTTTCTATGTCATAGAGTGGAATTCCTTTTTTCCCCGCTTTTTCTATAATACTGGAAATCCTTTTTACTCTTCCAATAACCTGTTCAATAGGGGAATACTGCCCCATAGCCCTATATTCTTCGATTATATGGTTAAGCTTCACAACAAGTTCATCAACTGCAAGTCTGTAAGGTGCCAAAAATTCACTCCACATCTTAGTTTCCATAGACAACCCAACCTTTTTAATTTTAATGATTATAACTTAATTCTTAAAGCTATGTATAGGTGCAGGTATTCTGCCACCTCTGTTTATAAATTTTTCGCAAGAAAATTCGTTGACCGGCATTATTGGTGCATATCCTAAAAGTCCACCAAATTCAGCCTGATCGCCAACATCTTTTCCAACTACAGGTATAAGCCTTACTGCTGTAGTCTTCTGATTTATCATTCCTATTGCCATTTCATCTGCAATAATACCTGAAATAGTAGATGCAGGTGTTTCACCCGGAATTGCTATCATATCAAGTCCAACAGAGCACACACAGGTCATTGCCTCAAGTTTTTCAAGGCTAAGCGCTCCATCAAGCACAGCATTTATCATTCCCTTGATCTTCACTCACAGGGATAAATGCACCACTAAGCCCACCCACGTAAGAAGAAGCCATAACTCCACCTTTTTTAACCTGATCATTCAGAAGTGCAAGAGCTGCTGTTGTACCCGGTGCACCGGCGCTTTCAAGTCCCATTTCATAGAAAATATCTGCAATAGAATCCCCTATAGCCGGTGTAGGTGCAAGAGAGAGGTCAACTATTCCAAAAGGAATACCAAGTCTTTTTTCTGCTTCAAGAGCTACAAGCTGTCCAATTCTGGTTATTTTAAATGCAGTCTTTTTAATTTTCTCACAAAGAGTACCAAAGTCATCTCCTTCAGAATTCTTCAGTACAGCTCTTACTACACCCGGACCACTTACCCCCACATTTATTATCTTATCGGCTTCTGTAACACCATGGAAAGCTCCTGCCATAAACGGATTATCATCCGGGGCATTGCAAAATACTACAAGCTTTGCGCATCCTATAGAATCCCTATACTTTGTAAGCTCTGCGGCTTCTTTAATGATTTCTCCCATAAGCTTTACTGCATCCATATTTATTCCGGTCTTTGTAGAGCCTAAGTTTACAGAGCTGCATATATGTTCAGTTTCTTTAAGTGCTCTTGGAATAGACCTTATTAAAAGCTTATCAGCAGGTGTGCTTCCTTTAGATACAGAGCCGAATAACCGCCTATGAAATTTACTCCGGTTGCATCTGCTGCCCTGTCAAGAGTCTTTGCAACAGACACAAAATCATCTTCTGTTTTACAGGCTGAATTGCCTATAAGAGCTATAGGCGTAACTGATATCCTCTTATTTACAATCGGAATGCCAAATTCTTTGCCAATTTCATCTCCCGTCTTTACCAGATCCTTTGCAGTCTCAGTTATCTTATTATAAATATTTGCATTTAATTTATCTAAATCATCTGTAATACAATCCAAGAGACTAATTCCAAGAGTTATGGTACGCACATCCAGATGCTCATTCCATATCATGTCATTTGTCTCAAATACCTCTCCTAAAGTAATCATTCACTCCTCCTAATAACCTATGTTAGTAGCTTTTGTTGTTTTTCTGACAATCATTATATGCGGTGCATCTTATCAAATATCTCTTCTCTTTGGATATTTGCCTTAAATCCACATTCTTCACCCATCTTCATAAAGCCATCTACTACAGAGGCAAAGTCATTGTCTACACCTGTAACATCAACTATGACCATCAGGTTAAAAAAACCACCTACAAGCGTCTGGGAAACATCCAGTATATTGATTTCTTTCTCTGCGAGATAATTACATATTTCTGCAAGTCTTCCTACACTATCTTTTCCTACTGCTGTTATTACTGCTCTTTTCATATCTTCTCCTTCTTTGGGTATCCCCCAATATATTATTTAATAGTTTACACTATCAAGAACACTCCCCAGGCTATGCCGATTTTTCATCTGCCTTTAACGAAGCTTCAAGTATCACTTTTTCAGACATACAGTCCCTGTTTGCAACCACAATCTTTGTAAAATCTTCATAATTCCTGTGTTCCATAAGTAGTTCACATCTGACAGTTTCAAGTGCAAGTTCCGGCATATTATTTTCATCACTTAAATGACTTAAAAATATATGCTTCATTTCTTTATTCCAAAGCTTTGTTATAAGTTTTCCGGAATTTTCATTGGAAATATGCCCCTTATCCCCCAAAATTCTTCTTTTTAATATGAAAGGATATCTTCCTGCCTCAAGCATACGTTCATCATGGTTTGCTTCAATAACTAAAGCATTAGAGCCCTTAAGTCCCTCTTCAATCTCATCTGTAATCACTCCGAAATCAGTGCATACTGAAAGCTTTGTATCATATTTTTCAAAGCTATATCCAAATGGTTCTGCTGCATCGTGAGGAATATTAAAAGCAGTTCACCTTTAAGTCCTTAAAATAAAATGGACAATTTGCATTCATTTTATACATTAATTTTCTATAGCTATCATCAAATCCCTTACATTTTGTAATTGCTGAAAGTGTGCCCAAACTTGCAAATACAGGAATTTTATATTTTTTTCATAAGCATCATAAGTCCATTTATATGGTCAGTATGCTCATGCGTAATAAATATTCCCTTTATACTTTCCGGAGTATCTGATAACTTATTTATACTGTCAATTATTCTCTTGCAGCTTATTCCACAATCTACGAGAACATTGTTTCCTTCTGAATCTCCTATAACGGTTGAATTTCCACTACTTCCGCTTGCAAGTGTTGTCATCCATAGTGATGAAGCCTTTTTAATATTATTCACCCCAGGCTATCCTAATCTGATCCCCATCATGTATAGGTGAGGTAAAATCCATATCTCCCACACCATTTATTTCGAGAATCAGCCTTCCTCTATATTCACTCATATCAAAGGTATAGAAATCAAGCACATCTACAAGCAGATAATGTACTTTTCCCTTAAGTGTGACTAAGGTATCATTTACCTTTACGGTTACATCTTTTGCAGAAGGGTTAAACGATACTTCCTGCTTATCGTCTGCCGCTTCTGATACTGTATCTGTAACAGGCTCCGGTGCCACAGCCATAGCTACACCTCCACCAAAACCACCCACAAATGTCTGTCCGCTTACTGTAGTTTCAGCTACCGGTGTTTCTTCAGGTGATTCAGTCTCATCCTGTTCTTCTTCCACTATACCCATGACCGGCATCTTGTCTGTCGCGGACTCAGGTGCAACAATTGGTATAGATATTGCATCTTCACCCGAACCAAAGGTAATTGAATTTGCATTCTCTTTATATGAATGTTCAGGATTTTTTTCTACAGTTGTAGTGATAGTTTCTTCATCAGTCTCCTCTGCATAAGGAAGTTCATCATAGCTGCTATAGTTAACTTCCTGTTCTATTTCTTCCTCACTGTAAGAAGCATTATCTGTCACTGTGAAATTATCATAAATCTTTGTATATTCATCAGCAGGCATATTATTAACCATAATCCCACTATGGTATGGCAAATCAAGCATTTCCATAATTTGTAGCAGGGTATAATAATTTCTTATAACTACATTATCGCCATCAGCTATTTCATAGAAGCCTGACACAAGCTTACCGTTTACTTCCGCAAGCTTTGGACAGCTAAGTTCTTTCCCATTAAAAATAATATGGAATGTACTGTCCATTTCACGTATTTTATTTACCGGAAGCTTTGCAGGACTTCCTGATGTAGATGGCTTAATTGTGATTATATCATTCTTTGAAATAGGCTTGCTTATACTTACAATATTGCCATTTAGCTTAATCTCAGCCGGTTCTCCAACTTCTCCTCTTTCAATTCTTCTTGAGCCATCCAGTGTGTAATGAACAGATTTTCCGCGCTTAGGAAAAAGATCATCATTTGAAAATCCATCTCTGGTAAGCACATCATATATAGTCAGTCTGTTATTATCATAAAGCTTAACTCTGTTGCCATTTAAGGTAACATAGATAAAATTATTTCTAGACTCATAATAGCTGTAGCAGATACCTATAGGTGTAACTAAAAGTGGATCCTTCACTACATTTTCATCTGCAAACTCAACTTCGCCCAGAACTTCCTTACCTCTAAGTGCGACTCTGTCACTCTGTAAACCTAATACTTCAGCTATATGGGTAGTAAATCCCTTAACTTTACCACCTCCTCCTACTACAAAGACTGCGCTTACAGACTTGCCACCATTTAACTCTTTAATTTTTTCGGCAATTTCCTCTGTAATAGAATTCAGAGTAGGTGCTATTGTCTTAAGTATATCCTCTGACTTCATAGACTGGCTAATGTCCATTATATCCTTAAACTCAACCTTATCATTTTCAGTAAGATCCCTTTTAATCTGTTCTGCTGTATTAAAATCAACAAGACAGAGCCTTGCTATAATCTCAGTAATTTCATCACCTGCATGAGGTATCATTCCATAAGCTATAACACAGCCGTCATTAGTTATACAGATATCGGAAGTACCCGCTCCCACATCAACTAATGCTATATTAAGCAATCTGAATTTTTCAGGAATAGCTATATCTATTGCAGCTATAGGCTCTAATGTAAGGTTTGCCACATTAAGTCCTGCATTTTCTACTGCAGCATACAAATCGTCAACTACATCCTGTGGAAGGAAGGTTGCAATAAGTTCTGCCTCTATTCTTGTACCCTTGTGTTCCTCAAGATTAACCATCTGCTGCCCATTTATATAATAATGCATTACAGAGTAACCTACACAGTAAAAATCATTACCATTATCCTCAGAAGCCCTTATGGTTTTGTAAGCCTCTTCAACTCCAAGCATCTCTAAGGTATGTATTTCGTCATCATGAATTACAGTTTCTTCTGTAAATTCTATAAAAGGCTTAACATTCACAGTTTTAAGCACACGACCTGCTGCTGCTATCGAAACCTCAGTAAGCTCTTTACCGAGCTTAGCCTCCAGCCTTTTCTTCATCTTTCTGATAGACTCAGATACCTTAGGAATATCATGAATCTGTCCATCAAGCATGGCTCTGGTCTCATGCTCAGCCTGGTCTATCGCATATACCTTAAAAGTATGCTCATCTTCTCTTGCACCTACAGTACCGACTAAACTCCTGGTTCCTATATCAAGACCAAATACCAGCTTCTCAGGTAATTCCTGCATTGTTCCCTCCTCTATAGCTTTCTAATATATTTTCTATCTGAATTTTAGTTTTTCCTCAGAATACGAATTATCGATAACATCATCTGCTATTTTTCTGAATTCTTCTTCTGAACTCTGGCTTTCAAATATTTTTTTAATGCTTTATCCTTATCTATACCACGATTAACATAAAGCCTCTTTAGCCTTACATCTTTATCAGCATAAATATACCAGATTTTATCACACTTTCTATTATACCCTACTTTTTATCAAAAGTGCAGTCTCTAATGCAATATATTTATAATTTTTTATAAATCCGGCAATTCTTTTATCCACTTCTTCTTCAACTGCAGGATGGATTATACCATTTAGCTTAATAAGCAATTCCTGATTATCAAATACTATGCTTCCAAGTGTCTTTCTGTCTATGGTTTTATCCGGTTTTAGCACAACTTTTCCGAAGACTTTAACTATTTCTTTATAAGCGTGCTTACCGATTTCCATTACCTCATGCCCTATAGTATCTGTATCTATGACAGCCGCACCAAACTTTGCCTGTAACAGTTTTGTAACCACAGATTTTCCGGAGCCTATACCTCCTGTAATTCCTATAACCAATTATTTTCCCTCCGGTTAATGCGCATCATACCAGTTGTAGCCAAATTTCACATCTGCTGAAAGCTTAACCTTAAGCTCTGCAGCCTCCATCATTTCCTCTTTAAGCAACTTTGCTACAGCTTCTTTATCCTCTTCTTTTGCCTCTATAAGAAGTTCATCATGTATCTGGAGCAGAAGTCGTGATTCCGGATATTCCTCTTTAAGTCTTGTATTTACATTATTCATTGCAATCTTAATTATATCGGCAGCAGTACCCTGTACCGGTGAATTCATCGCTATTCTTTCACCAAACTGCCTTTTCATAAAATTATTGCTTGTAAGCTCAGGCACAGGACGTATTCTGCCAAAATATGTTTTTACAAAACCATTTTCATAGCCTGATTCCACCAGAGAATCAAGATATTTTTTTACCTGTGGATAAGCAGCAAAATAGTCCTTTATATACTTTTCAGCATCTTTTCTTGAAATTCCAAGATTTTCACCCAGTCCAAATGAACTTATTCCATATATTATACCAAAGTTAACTGCCTTAGCGTTCCTTCTCTGCAAATCCGTAACCTTATCTAACGGTACTTTAAATACATGTGAAGCAGTTATCCTATGTATATCTTCTTCACTCTGATAAGCCTTTATAAGTTCTTCATCTCCTGACAGATGTGCCATTATTCTAAGTTCTATCTGGGAATAATCTGCATCTACAAAGACATAACCCTCTTCCGGTATAAAGGCTTTTCTTATTTTTTTGCCAAGCTCCATTCTTATAGGAATATTCTGTAAGTTTGGTTCTGTACTGGAAAGTCTGCCGGTAGCAGTCACAAGCTGATTTAGCTTACAATGTATCCTTCCATCTTCTTTAACATAACCTTCAAGGCCATCGGTATAGGTAGACTTAAGTTTTGCCACCTGCCTGTAGTTAAGTACTTTATCTACTATAGGATCTTCCAGTCTTATCCTTTCAAGTACATCAGCAGAGGTAGAATATCCTGTTTTTGTCTTTTTGCCATAAGGAAGTCTGAGTTTTTCAAAAAGTATCACTCCAAGCTGTTTAGGAGAATTTATATTGAACTCCTCTCCTGCCATCTTGTAAATTTCTTCCTCATAAGTTTTTATCAGAACATCAAGTTCTTCCGAATAATCATGAAGCTCTTTTATGTTAAGCTTAATGCCCCTCTCTTCCATTTCATAAAGCGTTGAAACTAAAGGCATTTCAATTTCTTTATATAAATGCCCCATATCCAGCCTCTCTACTTCTGACAAAAGCTTAGGAGCAGATAAAAATGCAGCCCTTGCCAGATTTTCAGGACTTTCTCCCTGAAGAATATCCGGATAATCATTTACCACAGCTTCTATATTATGTTCTGCAGAAAGTGGATTTATCAGGTAATGTGCCACAGCCAGGTCATAAATATTTTTATAATAGGTCTCCTTAAGAAAAATTCAATTTTTCTTTAAGCGAAAACGTGACAAATATCGTTTCTCTACATCTCTTAAACAATTTATCTAAGTTTTTCCTTAAAAAATCAGTATTTATAAACATTTCCTTCTTAATGAAAGTATCTTTATTTCCAAAAAAACTAATGTAAGTCCTTCTTCCTTTATATCAAAACCTACATATTTTTCATTATCATTTATACTGCCAAAGCACTTAAGAGCTTCGTCTATATCAGATGTCTCAGCTCTTTCAAAGTTTATCCCGGGTGTAACTTCTTTTTTTACAACCTGAACAGACTCAGCCTTCTTTCGCAGCTTTTCTATAAGATTTATGCCATTTTCAGAAATAAGTTTCTCCGATATTGCATTTTTAAGGCTGTAAGGAAAAACTTTAGAAGTCTTAGCAACAATATTATCAGCCTTCTCTTCATTTTCCAGATCACTTATATCCACTGAATTAAATTCAAGTGCCTTTATATGCTTTGTTCCGTTTTCAAAGTCAATATTAGTTCTTAAATCAGATAGTTCTACACCGGTAGTATCAATATCCCTCTTTATAGTTGCAAGTTCCTCTGAAAGCCTTGCAGATTTTTCTCCTACAAGTTCTGTGTCAGAAGTCTTTAAAAGATATGAAAGTGGAGAGCGACTTATGCCAAGCTCCTCCTTCCAGAGTTTCTTAATCCCATCAAGTTCTTTTTTATCTCTACCATTAATGGCTTCGTAAAGCTTATCTACTGTATGATATTTTCCAATCAGAAGCCTTGCTGTAGCCTCACCTACACCCGGCACACCCTTGATATTATCTGAAGCATCTCCCATAATACCTTTTAAAGAGTTTACATTTTCAGGTTCTATACCAAATTCCTTTTTTATAAGTTCCCTGTCATATACAAAACATCTGTCAGGTGCATTTACCCTGGTCTTGTCTATACCGTATTTTTTATATAATTCATCTGTTTTTTCTGCACTGCTGTGCATAAGCCAAAGCTTAATCCTATCATCTACAAGCTGAAGATAGTCATTATCTTTAGTCATAATAAATACAGGGATTTCAGACTTAAATTTCTCAGCCAGAGTACCACAAAAGTCATCTGCCTCATATGTCTCCGACATAAACTGCCTTATGCCAAGTGCTTCTACCAATTCCTGACAGATTGCAAACTGATCTGAAAGAGGTGCCATAGTCTCACCTCTGTTCCCTTTATAGTCAGGATAGATTTCCCTTCTGAATGTATTTCTGCTTAAATCCCAGGCTATGGCTATATGGCTTGGCTTCTGTTCTCTGATTATTTTAAGCAGATATTTAACAAAACCAAATACACCATTGGTGTAGAAACCATCACTGGTCTGAAGTATTTTATCATAGAATTTTTCTTTTTCTTCTATAGTTTTTGAAAAATAAAATCTGCCTCGAAGACTTCCGAAAAAAACTGGGTGAGACAAAAAGGCTTGAGCCATCTATTAATAAAAGGTAATCATTTTTCATATAGTCTTCTCCTGATTTCTATTTCTTTAGCCAGTTCTTCCATATCCATAAAAGTATCCGGTAAAATATTACTGTCACTAAATCTGAAGCGCATACTCAGGTCATTGTCTATCAAAGTTTTGCTCTCTTTTACCTCTGCTATCTTTACTTCTGTCTCTGTCGGTACTTTAATTCCCGTAAAGAGCATAGTCGCTCCTACTATTCCGGGAAAAGCAATTCTTCGCTTTAACATATTATTTTTATACTTACGTATATCCTTTTTTGTCTTTTCAATAAAGTCATTATACTCGCCATGATAATTGTCCGATGTCTCAAGTTTTCCCTCAAGCTCCCTCAGACAATTGATTATAGTGTAATAAATTTCAAGCTCATCATTGCATTCTTTGCACGTCAAAAGATGCTCAAGCATTTCTTCCTTCTTAAGCATATTTAACCGACCATATATTAAAGGCTGTATATTTTTTTGAAACTCACTACACTCCATATAATCACACTTTTTCCGGTTCCAGGTAGTCTACCCCCTTAGTATCTACAGTTACTTTTGCAATCTTCTGTTCTTCCCTTGGTCTGTCCTCAAAGTCAGTCTTAGTTTCAGCTATTTCATTTACTACATCCATTCCGGCTATAACCTTGCCAAAAGCAGCATAAGCTCCGTCTAAATGCGGCGAGTTCTTATGCATGATAAAGAACTGTGAGCCTGCTGAGTCAGGGTGCATGGCTCTTGCCATAGACAGTACACCTGCTTCATGCTTTAAGTCATTCTTAAATCCATTTTGTGCAAACTCCCCCTTAATATCATAGCCCGGTCCACCTGTTCCAAGTCCATCAGGGCAACCTCCCTGTATCATAAAGCCATTGATTACCCTATGAAAAATAAGTCCATCATAGAACCCCTTCTTTACAAGAGAAATAAAGTTATTTACAGTATTGGGAGCTATTTCAGGGTAAAGCTCTGCTATTATTTTCTTACCATTTTCCATCTCAATTGTTACTTCTGGATTTGACATATATTTACCTCTTTCTTTAATAAAATGCAGGTGTCAAAAACATCTGACACCCAATGACACAGGATTGCTTCGGCTTCACCTCACACAATCCTTACAAAAAAATATTCTCTTAATAACCTAACATATTTTAGTTTTATTATCAATAAGGATTTCATGAGACCGGCTTTCCCGTCCTTCGTCTTGTTAGCTCCATAAGTCCCAATTTTGTTATATCTGCCACATTACTTTTTAGTGCTGTCTTCTTTAAGAAATTTCTCCATAGCATTTTATCAGTTCTTTTTCTTTTTGACTTAGGTATTTCTATAAAATCTATAATTATAATTCACGAAATATTCCTAAGTCTTAGCTGGTCTGCTATTTCCCTTGCCGCTTCTATGTTTATCTTCATAAATGTTTCTACATTTGTAGACTTACCTGCTATTGCCTTGCCTGAATTTACATCTATGATTGTAAGTGCCTCTGTATACTCAATTACAATATATGCCCCTGACTTTAACCAGACTTTTTTCATAAGTGCCTTTTCAAGAATTGTATTTACAGAATACAGCGCTGAAAGGCTCATCATATCATCTTTATATAAAAACAGCTTATCCAATTCATTTTCTGAAAATGTTCTCAGATATTCCTTATATTCTTCATAAGTTTCTCTGTCATCAGTCATTATTTTTTCAATATCTGCACAATTATCCCGGATAAGGCTTAAATATTCAGGAATCTCCTTAAATATTCTCTCGTATTTCACTCCATGCCTGCCATGATTAATGATTGACACAAATTTCACATATAAATCATACAGTTCATTTTCAAGTTCTTTGTCAGACAGATTTTTAGCTGATTTTCTGATAATAGCACCTGAACCGGTTTCTGTTACAAATCTTTCGCCTAAAGGCATAAATCTTGATTTAATTTCTGCAAAATTGTCTTCCTCCTTAAATTTTGCTGACAGATGTACCCTGTCCATACCCGGTTTTAGTACTGCATATTTTCCAATAAAAGTAAAATCTGTGGTAAGTGAATACGATTTTGTCTTGGTAGGAAGCTTTGCTATCTGTACTAAAATCAAATCATTTATGGCAGGTGTGCCTCCCGGTTTACCATTTGCATACACAATATCAATATCACCGGACAAAGGCAGATATGCCTGAATACCCGGAAAAATTTCCACAAAACAGGCATTGATATTATTAACTATGTTCTCTACCCTGCCCACTATAATATCACCTATATTAAAATACACTTCTCCCTCAATATTTTCAGATATCTTGAATTCCTTTATATCAAAATCCTCTACAAGTGCTGAAACCAGCCTTCCCTTTATCTTTGTTGAAATTATTCTTATCATAAATTCCTCCACATACTATTATAACAAATTTAAGTAAAAATTTCATCTTTTTACTGGATATATATAATTTTTGTCTGGTAAAATATACATAGCTTGTAAATTAACATTAATACCCGGAAGGAGATAATCATAAAATGGCTGATAATGAGAATAAAACAATTAAAAAAACGAGAAAAATCGTATTTAAAAGATGAGGTCTATCCTTATATAGATGGCAATAATAAATTAATCCATGAAGATAACACTTCTTTCGATGAGAATATGGAAAAGGCTAAAAATGTTGAAATATCCCGAAATACTTATGTTTACACCAATGCCGAAGATTCTTTTAATGAAAATATGTCTACCGCATGGTCTTTTCTTGGAATTGGGGCAGCCGGAACCATATTTACCCTGTTAAATATAGCTCATATCCTGCATATTATGCAGGGTTTTATGCAAATGGGTGTTGCTTTGGTTCTCTTTCTTGGCTTTATGATATATGGAATTATTGTTATAAGAAGCAAAAAAGAGATGCTTGCTAAGGTTGAGAAGGAAAAAGCTGACAGAAACAAGTATAAAGATTGGATGAAGGAGAAATTTACCGAAGAAGTACTCTCAAACTTAGGTACTATGGAAGCTTCTGCTGAAGAACTTGAACTCTTACAGATTAACTATATGAGCGAAGAACTTGTAAGATATTTCCCTGAGATTAATCCTAATTTTGCTGACAGATTAGCTGAGGAGTTTTTTGAGGAGAAAAATTTCTAAGTTCGCAAAATTAAATTGTGCTTGATTTTATTTTTTTATTATATGCTACTATCTAGTTGTAAAAAAATATCACAAATTGAAAGGAGAGTTTTATTATGGAAAGAACAATGAATATTTATTTATCAAATTTAGTACATTTTTATCACAAACTACAGAGCTATCACTGGTATGTACAGGGGAAGACCTTCTTTCAGTCACATGCTAAGCTTGAAGAGTATTATAACTTTGTTAACAGACAGATAGATGAGCTTGCTGAACTTATGCTTATGGATGGCAAAAAGCCTGTTTCTACTATGAAGGGCTTTGCTGAATTAACAACAATTAAAGATCCTGCAGGTGATTTTGTTCAGGATATGCACGCTGTATTTAGTGATGTACTTGCAGACTTTGAAACACTTCACGCTTGTGCAAGACTTCTTAAAGAAAAGGCTGATGCTGAAAATGATACTCTTGTAAGTGCAAAAATGGATGGTTTCCTTGAAGAATATGCAAAAATTCTTTGGATGCTTAGGAGTACTCTGGCATAATTTGTTACTAATTTAGGATTATTTAAGGTTTAATAAAATGGGCTGTCGCAATAAGTAAAATACAACAGGATATAGTAAATCTGCCATCAAATTATAACTGTATTTTGTGTATCTGATTCTCAATGCGACCGCCCTTTTTCACTTTTATCACCTGTCTATTTTATAAAATCAAATATACTCATCTGCTCTACTCTCCATTTTCTCTGGTCTGCATGATGTATTACATCCCCCTCTAAGCTTCCTCCTATCAGAAACGGTGAGTTTTTGTCATGCATGGCCATATTTCTTCTTACCGTATCATCACTGAAATTTGCATAGCAATATTTACACCCATGACCACAACTGTTATATGTTCCTATATCTGCTGTGATAAGGCAGGCACATTCTTTCCTGCCCGGTTTAAGCTTAGGGGCATCAAGTCTTGCACCGAGTGCTGTTTCAAAGGTTTTAAGAGTGGCACAACCGCTGCAGTCTGCTCCGTATTTACTTAATTCATCGCCTTCCGCACAAGGCTTTATAATAAAACCGTATTTTCTTCCTATATCTGTAAAAGCTCTTCCAAGCTTTTCTCTGTCTGCCTTAGTTACCGATTTAACTTCCGGAAAATTCTTTTTTACCTTTTCAAATAAGTCTATGAAGCTTATTACACAGGTTCCGGTGTATCCCGAAAGCTCCTTTGCCATAATCTCAAACTCATATATATGTCTGTCTGCGCTGTATTCCTCCGAAATAAAAATCGGATCATAACGCCAGCCCATACAATTACTTCCAATTCTTTCAGAAAGCTTCTTAACTCCTTCTATTACCCTCATTTTCTCGGGAACTACCGGCTCTATATCCCTGCCGTAAGGGGTTATGGTCACAAACCAGTACTGCCCGTACGGATTTAATATATCCATTTTATCAAGCATAGGCAAAGTATTTTTGGTACAAAATGCAATTAAATCGACTACATCAGGATTTATATTATATCTTGTGACCGATTGCGGATTATAAGGATTTCTTACAAGCACATAGCCCTCTTTCACCCTGTTTACAAACCACTCACTGTAGAATGCAGGAATATCGGTACGCTGACCTGTTTGAAGTATCATTTTACGCTTCCTTTATACTATTTATATAATCATCAATATCTTGGATAATATAATCATCTCCCATTGTATGCAGGGCTTCAAAATATTTGGTTATATAGTCATAGATACCATATTTTTCAAAGAGTTCTGCCACCTCAGAACCTGACAATTCTTTGAAATGACGGTATCTTTCCATACAATAAACCAGAAATTTAGCCTCTTTACTCATTACTATGCCTCCTCCGGATAAGAGTATGAGCCGGTTAAAAGTTCATCCTGATACATAGTATATAAAGTTACCGGTCCATAATGCCATAACTTGGATTTTTCATCTGACAGCTCTTTATACAGCTTTGATTTATAGAAAAGGCAAATTATTTTGTTCTCATCCAGATTACTATTTTTTGTGATTTGCTCAATAATCGGTGGCACGATGAGAGTCAACATTGCACTGAACTGATTTTCATTCATACAATCTCCCTTCCTTCAAAATGCAAATATTTTAAAGCTTTTTCTGTCGCAAATACTAATTGGTTAAATAGTTTACGAACTTTAAGTGCTGTCAACGTCTGCTCCTTATTGAGTACACCTGTTATATATAATGTAATAGTTCGATATACATCATCATTGGCAACTGCACCATAAATCAAATCGTATTGTTCTCCGATATATATTCCTTGGCGATTTGCTGCAACAAAATTCAACCATGCCTCGTTTGGAGCATCAAATTTAAGCAATTTACACTCCTTAAATGCAACTTCCTCATTAAATGAATAAATATTCAAAGTAGCTTCACCAACTTTAGACCTTTCCGCAACCTTGCCTGCAAAATTTACAGCCTGATCACGATTTGTAGTTGTATAAAATCCAAAGCCGAAGTCTAAATGACGATTTTGTTTAATAAGCATAGGATGTTCCACTGTCACATTACTTCCATGATATAAAATCATTAATGCTATCTCCTGTATTTTACTTTTAGTAATTCTACCACATTTCTGATATTTCCATCAATATAAAAATGACCAAAGAAGGGTATTTAACTTCATATTTGGTCATTTCATCAATCGTATTTTCAATCGCAAAAATTTACGACCGAATTTACGCCCGTTATAAATCGTAAATCAGTCAATTACTCCAATCGCTTTTTTTATATCATTTATAGATACATCGCCTATCAGCACCAATGAAGCACTATAATCCTCATTACATAAAATTACTTCCTTATCCTCAGGAAAATATCCTCTAAGCCATATAATAAATTTTGCAAAGTCCTGTAATCTGTCACTCGAATTAAAATAATCTATTGCAAATGTACACCTGCTTTTATGCATGCTTAATTCAAACTGATATTTACCCGAATAATTTTCCCAACGAATATCATACAATCCACTGCGAACTTCGGTAGTAACACCGGGATACTTCCCCTTAATATCTCCATTAAATTTTACTGTATCAAAGTCATATTTCTCTTCGCCATTCATAGAAATAAAATATGTAACAGACATCGATACCTCCTGTTTAATTTTTTACTTACCAAAACCGGAAGTTACATTATTCTTTTTAATAATCCGTTTACTATTATGTAATTGTGCATTATTTTCATTCAATCCGGTCACTTATCACGAACCGTACTTATATATCCTGCGCCGGATAAACGATCAAATAAAAAAACGCTTACTTAACAGCACTGATACAATTGTAAATATCACAAACAGTACCATTATCAAAAAAAGTAACTACAAATAAGCATAACAAAAAAATAGAAGCTTCACCTTTATTTAACTCATTCATGAGATACAGTAACCCTAAAGGAAGCAAACAAAAATATCCTGTTAATAATAATCCTCTTAAAACTGTACGACTCCGCTTTGCATTTTCAAATACCAGACCAAACTTTAGTAAAGCACTGCCTAATGTTTTGCCATTAAATAAAGGTATTAAACTAAAGTATATGGCTAAAAACAGCGAAAGCGGAAGTGATGTTCTTGATATCATATACGGAATATAAACAATCAATGCATCAATGATAAGTGATAAGCAAATACGAATTCCGGAAACCCGGGTGCCTGCTTCTAAGGATTTCTCATCAATTTCCTCTCTGGATGGAAGCAGCCACATGACAATCCTGCCAAGAGCATATCCGATGCAGCCTCCTGTCGTATTTTGAATAATATCATCTATATCACATAACCGGTATGGGCCGGGATATATGAAGTAGAGACCTGACAATTGTGTTAACTCAAAGAATAAGCTTAAGAGAGCGGTCAAAAACATTGTCTTCTTAAAGCTGCATTTAAAATAGTAGCGTAAGTACATTCCAAACGGAATTAACATCAATACATTGAAAGCAGGTACATAGAAGGTAGGATGCTTCAATGCCATCAGCCAAGTCGTAGGCACAGATAAAATTAGCGGATTTTCTTTTATAAAATCTATCACAAATGAAAACGGAACCAAATTCAACATTTCCCCGTAGTTATTGTGGATACTGTCTTTATCCGGCAGCGGTAAAATAACCAATAGGTAGATTGTTAGTAAGTACAAAATAAATGAATATAAAATCAAGGTTCGCAGCTTATTTACAGAACCATATTTTCTATAGTTAACAATCATATATGGCAATGTAATAAGTAATGCCAAAATCGGAAAAAACAACATTGCAGCTTTGATAGAATTTAAATATCCCATTTGTTCTCCTTCTTCATTTCACGAAAATGCACCTTCTGTAGCAGAACGGAAGATGCTTTTATATATTTTTCACCTTTTCTTGCCTTTGATATATCCACAAATAAAAACAGCAATAAGAAGCACAACAGAAATAATCTGTACGGAAAGGAAGGTTGCTCTTCCAATGTAATGAGGCTGAGATTCAAACAGGTTTGCTAACCAGCCAAACAAATAAATTGGAGTGGCTGCACTATACATCTGTGATAATCCTGCAATAAAAATATCCCTTGTTCCATCTGTTTCAAACAGAAACTGCCAAATATATAAAGCAAGAGAAATAAGCCCCGTTGTACTACTGATAATTATTGATACCAAAAAGCTCCAGTCCGTTTTGGCATATTGTTTGCCAAGCCAAAACCAAAAAATCATCACTCCAAGAGGAAGCACATAAAATAATAACATTCCGATTATAGGAGTCATAATTAAGCGATTTATCAGCCATCCGATAACTATAGGAACCAAAGTCAGTAAAACTAATTTTGTTTTCTTCATAGTATATCCTCCAATAACTTTAAATTTTATATACTAAACAAATTAGAAATTGTCAGGGATAATATAAAAACCAAGTAAATTGACGCTGTGAATGAAAAATATTTCAGACTCGCTATGGTTTTTCGTTAACATTCAGATACCTACAATAGTTATTTTCAGAAAAAAACTAATTTTTAATTTCTTTACAGTATCTTACATTAAGGCTAGTCATCATAATGTCCACGACAAGAAAATATAAGCACAGTATTGTTTTTAACCATATATACAAGTCTATGCTCTTTATTAATACGCCTGCTCCAAAGGCCACTCAGATTTTCTTTAAGTGGTTCCGGCTTACCTAAACCTTCAAACGGACTACGAACTATATCCTTTACAAGTTTATTTATCTGTTTTAAAACCCTCTTATCTTGATGCTGCCAATATAAATAGTCTTCCCACGCATCAAAATCCCACTGCACTTGTGACACTTGCATAATTAGTCCTCCAGTAATTCATGTTCTGCAAATTTAAGCTTTCCGGCTTTGTATTCTTCCATTTTTTCCTCTAAATACCTGATATTACTCTCCGAATAAAAAGGATCTGCTGTTATCTCAAATGGAATCCTTTTTTCTCTTCCTACTTTTTTAGCAAATATCTTAAATGCTGCACTCATAGAAATTCCCATTTCTGAACAAGCTTCTTCCATACTTTTCTTAATATCTGCATCTAATTTAAAATTCACATTAACTACCTGTGCCATAATAATTACCTCCAAATTTTTATATTATATTCATAGTATAAGCTTAAATAAAGAAAAAAAGTAAAGAAAACTACCCCACCTTTTTATGGCGAGGCAGATATTCATTTTAATAATAATCAGTTCTATTAACCACTATATTTATCGTATCTTCATATTTTTTTCATTTGCACTGGTCAGCTTGTTATAATAATCATCATATCCTTTACTAAATTTCCGATAAGGGGGATTGCAATATCATAGTAATTATTCTCCTGCATATATTTTTTTGCAGCTTATCACGAATTTGCTTCATCGGGCTATTTGAGTATTCATCACTCCTTTTAAATTCTTCATATTTTTTTCTACAAAGTCTTTATTCTCAGCCCACCATTTTTCAAAAATCCTCTACTGCTTTGATTTTAGCATCAGTAATACCTTTTAAATCAGCAAACTTAATATCAGATGTATTCTTCTCAATATATTTCTGTTCTTCTTCAGACAGTTCAAACTGTGGTAAGTTATCCAGGTATTTTACATACTCAGTATAAGCAGATTTGCTGTCCTCACTCAAGGGTTCATTTAAAAACGGTTGATATGCACTAAATATCATCATTCCAAAATAGCCAGGAAAGGCTCTTTCAAGTTTCTCATAAATGGTTTCTTCATTTTCAAGAATGGCTAATTTTTCTTGAATAATATTGTCCTCTTCTCCCTTAACTATTAGCTCCAGAATATCCTTTCTCTTTTCTTGAACTTCCAACTCACGCTGTTTCTTTCGAAGCGTAGCTGATAAGGTATTCAAATCCGAATTCAATACATTTTCAATTTCAGCTATATTTAAACCCACTTTTCTGTACAGAGATATCTTGGTTAAGATTTGCAGGTCTTTCTCGCTATAGTCTCTATAACCATTCTCCGACTTCTTTGGGTTAATCAAGCCTCTTTCTTCATAATACTCTATTGCCTTTCTTGTCAAACCGGACAATTTCTGAATTTCATTTCTTAACATAGCCATCACCTCCTGCCTACAATTTAGTATAGTCCCCAAGGGGCGGGTCAAGGGGTTTTAAATATCCATATATACTTAATATTATTTCAAATAATTCTCCCAATCCCTCCAACTCACATAAGATGTTCCGCCAATATTCATACTGATATCAGATAAATAAAATACCACATTTTTTGCTGTTTCATCATCCAGTAACTCCAGATATTTTTTGGTGTTGACAGACAGTTTTGGTTCCGGGGAAATTGAACTTTTTATCTCAATCGCAAAGGTGTTGTCCCAATCTGCAATCGTATCCACCTCAAAACCTCTGTTGTCTCTAAAAAATGTTAAATTTGGTTTTTTCGCCTGATTCAAGCGGTGTTTAAGCATTTCTGCAACAGCAAATGTCTCTACCGCAGCTCCCTTGTACCTGCTAAGAAGCAAATCCTCTTTTGAAGCCAGCCTTAGACTTACTGAAACTAAATAATAAATTTTGTAATAATCTAAAGTTTAGCATGCGTAAAATCTAAAAGTTTAAATACGTAAAAAAATCCAAAGTTTAACATTTATTTTTTTCATTTCCTATTCTTTTTGCAAGATAATAACCGGCAATAATAAATGCCAAAAATGGCATAGAAAATAACTTCGCTAAGTATGTCAACCCTCAGTTGCAAAACTTTTCAAATACAAAAATCTCTCCCTTCGAAATCATATTAAACCCATTCTTTTTTGCAATATGCTTTGTTATCTCCTGTGCGCCGGCACACTCAATAATCAGCCCGTTTATATCATTTTCGTTAGCAAAATCTATAAGAGCCTTTGTAACTTCATCCGCTATACCTAAATGCCAATAAGCTTTATTTATTATCCAGCCTATTTCATAACGCTTATCATCATACTTATGAAAAATTATCTGTCCAATCACCCTGTCTGTCTTCTTTTCTTCCAATACCCATACCAGAGGCTCTTCGCATAAGCCAGCTTCTTTTATAAATTTCTTTGTCTTTTCATAGGTAAATACAGGCTCTATAAACCACATTGTCTCTGCATCTGAAAATATGGCAAACAGTGCCTCTGCATCAGACTCTTTCATTTTTCTTATAATAAATCTTTTTGTTTCTATCCTCATATATTTCAAACTTTCTGACATTATTTGCAGTGACAATACATCTTAAAAATCCTTTACCTCATCAAATATTTCAATCATCCTATCTCCTATGTACACAAAAATTATTTGCATCTAACTTTATTAGTTCTATAATACAGCAAACATAGGTTCTTGTCAAACTATGAATACAAAAAAATATGTTTTTTTATAAAAAAATATCTGCTATAATAACTCTAAAAAGAATTTGTACATCATTTTAAAAAGGAATGAAACCATGCTAATAGAAACTAAAAATACTTGACAGTAAGACCCTCACCCCACCATACAATCTTCCTCCGGAAGAAACCGTCTACTTTGATATAGAAACCACCGGATTTTCAGCAGATATTACTGCCCTATATCTTATTGGCTGTATATATTATGATGATGGCAAATGGAAGCTAATCCAATGGTTTGCAGAAGATAAACTTTCTGAAAAAGAAGCTCTGACAGCATTTTCAGAATTTTTACAGGATAAAAAAAGTATCTGCTTTGTTACAACGGAACTACCTTTGACCTTCCGTACCTCAGAAAAAAATATGAAAAAAACATAATTTGGAATTTAAGACAGATAAATTTGAAATTATTGACTTTTACAGAGTATTTTTCTTCATATAAAAGTTTTCTTGGGATAAATGGGCTTAAACAAAAAGATGTTGAAACTTATCTTGGCATATTCAGAGATGATAAATTTTCAGGCGGAGAACTTATAGAATGGTATGCAAAGTATTTGAAACTTAGATTCAGTGCTTCACCTAAAAAAGAAGAAATTTATAAAACTCTCCTTTTTGCATAACAGCGATGATTTGGTAGGAATGGCTAAACTTACAGAACTCTATAATTTTTCTTCAAGCTATAGGTAAGCTTTATAAACTCCGGTGAACCTCTTGATATTAAATATGAGATAAAGGACAAGATAAATACAATAGTTCTTTCTACATTTGTAGACTTTTGATTTTATAAAAACTACCAGGTTCTCTAAAGATGATTTTTTTATCTTGAAATAATTTTGCGAAAATGCAAGAAATAAAAGTTATTTTAGCTTTAGATATCTTTGAGACTGAACTTAAATTATTTTATAAGGACTACAAAAACTATTATTATCTTCCAAAAAGAAGATATGGTCATTCATAAAAAGTCTGGCAAGCTTTGTAGATAAAGAAAATAAGGCAAAAAGCCACTGCCGGCAACTGTTATACCAAGCACAGAGGAAGATTTGTAAAAAATACCCGAAGAACTTGACCTGCCTATACTAAGGACTGATTATTCCGATAAAACTTTATATACTCCATTTAATGATAAGTTGTTTAATTCAAATGAAAAAAATTAAACATAATATTCAAATCTGTACTTAAGTATATTATGAAATAAAAACTAAACTTTCGAGGGTTGTCGCACTAAATTTTTCTTTAATACGGCAACCCCTGATTTAATTGCAGATAATATACATATATCTATTATTCAATATATTTTTAAATTAAGTATTCAATAAAGTCCTGTCTAATCAGTTCATATACTCTGAAAGTACTACCCTGTTTTCAGCCAAACTTCTTTTCATATCTATTATACGCTGATTAGAGCTTCCTCTGAATTTAAGACTTAAATCCTTAAGTTCAAGGACAAACTTACCATCTACAAGTACATCTATATTTTCAAGTATTTCCATTGTACACCCACAATGACAGCGTGAATTTGCACTATCAAGCAATTCTTCAAATGTATATCCGGAAAATACCCAGATAGTTTTATCAGGTATTTCTTTTTTTATTTTCTTAACAAGCCCTACTATGCCTTTGATTTCTAATTTCCATAGGCTCTCCGCCAAGAAGGGTAAGACCTGCAATAAATGACGGAGAAAGGGAAGATATTATCTCCCCTTCTACCTCTGTAGTATATTCTAAGCCTGCATTAAAATCCCAGGCCATTTCATTGAAACAACCCTTACAACGGTGGGTACAGCCACTTACAAAGAGGCTTGTTCTTATCCCCGGTCCATTGGCTATATCAAAATATTTTATCTCACAATAATTCATCATAAATGAAGAACTCTCTCCGCTATCTCCTGTGTACGTCCCTGATTCCAGTACTGTGTACCGATGTAACCACAGGTACGCCTTGCTACATTCATCTTATCCTGATTTCTGTTGCCGCAATTTGGGCATTCCCAAACAAGCTTTCCATCCTCATCGGTTACTATCTTGATTTCTCCGTCAAAGCCACAGCACTGACAATAATCACTCTTAGTATTTAACTCAGCATACATTATATTATCATAAATATACTGCATAATAGAAATTACAGCCTCTACATTATTACTCATATTAGGTACTTCCACATAACTTATAGCCCCGCCCGGAGACAGCTTCTGGAAGTCTGATTCAAACTTAAGCTTTGAGAATGCATCTATTTTTTCAGATACATGCACATGGTAACTGTTGGTTATATAATTTCTGTCAGTTACTCCTTCGATAAGCCCGAAACGCTTCTGCAAACACTTTGAAAACTTATATGTAGTTGACTCCAAAGGTGTGCCATATACTGAATAATCAATGTTTTCTTCCTTCTTCCACTTATTACAAGCTTCGTTTAACTTCTCCATAACCTTAAGAGCAAATTCCTTGCCCTCAGGTGAAGTATGGCTTGCCTCCTTCATATATCTGGTCATTTCATAGACCCCTGCATAACCTAAAGAAATAGTTGAGTAACCATTATAAAGAAGTTTATCTACCTTCTCACCCTTTGCAAGCCTTGCTATAGCACCATTCTGCCAGAGAATAGGTGCTGAGTCAGAAAGTGTACCTAAAAGTCTGTCATGTCTTGCTCTTAAAGCTCTGTGGCAAAGTTCAAGCCTTTCATCAAGGATTTTCCAAAACTCCTCCTCATTCTTCTTAGAGGAGCAAGCCACATCAACAAGATTGATAGTTACTACACCCTGATTAAATCTTCCATAATATTTATGTTTTTTATCATCAAAATTCTTAGCTTTTGCTATATTGCCTACACCCGCATCTGTAAATCTGTCAGGTGTGAGGAAAGAACGACAACCCATACAAGGGTAAACATCACCTTTTTCCCTAAGCATAATCTTCTCAGATATATAGTCAGGCACAAGGCGTTTAGCTGTACACTTTGCTGCAAGTTCTGTAAGGTAATAATATTTGCTGTCTTTAGTTACATTGTCCTCTTCAAGCACATATATGAGTTTAGGGAATGCAGGTGTAATCCATACTCCCTTTTCATTTTTAACACCATGCATACGCTGAATAAGCATCTCTTCTATAACAAGAGCCAGGTCATCTCTGATCTGTCCCTCGGGTACCTCGTTTAAGTACATAAATACTGTGATAAAAGGAGCCTGTCCGTTAGTAGTCATAAGAGTTATTACCTGATACTGTATAACCTGTACACCGCGTCTTACTTCCTCACGTACTCTAAGCTCGGCAACCTTATTTATCTTCTCTGTATCAAGCTCTATACCAGCTGCTGCAAATTCTTTAGCCACCTCTTTACGATACTTCTGTCTGCTCACATCTACAAAAGGCACAAGGTGGCTGAGGGTAATGCTCTGTCCGCCATACTGGTTACTTGCTATCTGTGCGATAGCCTGAGTAGCTATATTGCAGGCAGTTGAAAAACTCTTTGGCCTTTCAATCATTGTTTCTGAAATAACTGTACCATTTTGCAGCATATCCTCAAGATTTACCAGACAGCAGTTGTACATATGCTGTGCAAAATAGTCACTGTCATGAAAATGTATAAGTCCTTCTTCATGTGCCCTTACTATATCCTGTGGCAATAAGAACCTTCTTGTAATATCCTTACTTACCTCTCCTGCCATATAATCTCTCTGAACACTGTTTACAGTAGGATTTTTATTTGAATTTTCCTGCTTAACTTCTTCATTATCACATTCGATAAGGCTTAAAATCTGATCATCAGTAGTATTGGCCTGACGGACTAAAGCTCTTTTATATCTGTAGGTAATGTACTTTCTTGCCACCTCATTTTTACCGGTTTTCATCAGCTCATTTTCTACTAAATCCTGTATTTCCTCTACACTAAGAGCCCTGCTCATACTACTGCATACTTTAGTTACATTCTCTGTAATACTAAGTACTTCTTTCTCAGAAAGCTTTAAGTCATTTGCAATAACTTCATTATTAGCCTTCTCTACAGCTAATTTAATCTTATTACTGTCAAATGTACTTTCCTGACCACTTCTTTTAATAATCTTCACAGCTCCCACGCTCCCTCACATAAATTTACATAGCAGAACTGCCCATTACAGGCAGTTTTCAGCATATCAGCGTACAATCTATTGTTATTTTTTTAATACCTATACAATATATTGTGTTGTTGTATCTACTATCATAATATATTCTAAGAAAAAATGAAAGCCTTTTTTTAAATACATATTAGACTATAATAATATCATCTACACCATGTTCATATAATTTTCTTATAACTGTAGAAATTTTTTTATTCTACATTCGTAGTATTGATTATTTCCATAACTCTAAGCAGCTTACCTATTACACTGAATTTAACTTCATAATCAGAGAAAAACATACCATAAACTCTGGTTTCATCAGAATTCTGATAGGAAGGTCTGGGATCCTCGGCAAGAACCTTAATTAAAGCTTCTATTTTATCCGGTTTTACCTTATTAAGCTCACTTTCTGCAATCTCTACCTGTAATTTATGCTTCCCTGTAATTTCTGTATAACCTGCAAGTGCATCTATATGACAGTCTGCATAAGGCAAGTAAGGCTTGATGTCATAAATAGGAGTTCCATCCAGCAAATCTGCCCCACCAACAGTAAGCACAGGACCATCCTCAGTCTCTTCTACAGAAATCAACTTCACACTTGAAAGTCCTATTGGATTCGGTCTATAAGGCGACCTTGTTGCAAATACCCCCAGATGTTCATTTCTTGGGAGTCTTGGCGGTCTTACACTTGCCTTAAAGGCATCTGTCACAGTTTCTGAAAACTCCCAAAGCAGCCATATATAGTTAAACTGCTCCAATCCCTTAAAGGCATCTATATTTCTATATTCAGGTTCAAAATATATCTTTGCTGTCAGTTCTTCTACCAATCCACTCTGCCTGGGTATTCCAAATTTTTCCTTGAAATCAGTACGTATTCTTCCAATTATTTTCATAAAATTTCCATTCTATATCTTAATCTTTGTCCATTTACCCTGCCTGAAGCGGATTCCGGATAATATAAATCTGCTCATCTGATCACCAACTATTCCAAACCATATACCAACTATTCCCATTTTAAGTACATAACCAAAGAAGAACGAAACACTTGTCCTTATTATAGTTACACTTATGGTAGATGATATGGCTGTGTAAAGTGTATCTCCCGCACCTCTTAATGCACCCACATACACCACGCTCGGAATCTGGAAGAGAATAGCTGCTATCAGCACATGGCTTATACTAACACCTATTTCCACTACCTGTGAATTATCAAAAAACATAGAATATATTCCCCTGGCACCCACTATATAGACTATAGCAAGCGCTCCCGCTATTATCATTGCCACTATCCTACAGATAATTCCGTATTTTTTTGCAAGCTCCGGCTTTTCTTCACCAAGACTTTTGCCAATTAATGCTACAACTGTAGACTGAATACCGTCACCAAAAGAATAAGAAAGGCTTAGTAAATGCATACTTACCTGGTGGGCAGCCATCTGTGAAGTTCCCTGATTAGCTGCCATAATTGCTGTAGACATAAAGCCTATTCTCATCAGAAGCTGCTCTAAGAAAATACTGTAACCAACAGATGTAATATTTTTAAGGGCTGATATTGAAGGTTTGATTTTTTCGGAAATCATATAGCCTATATTAATAAAACAGCTTTTCTTAGTAATTGACACTATACTCATAATGCTTGCTACTACCGTTCCAAGTACGGTTGCTATAGCTGCTCCCGCTATTCCAAGCTTTGGAAAACCTAAATTGCCGCCTATCAAAAGATAATTAAAAATTATATTCAATATATTACTAACCACATTGGTTCTCATAGTAATTCTGGTATTACCTATACCACGTTGGGCAGAATTTATAGCCATCTGTAAGACATTAAATATTATTCCGCCCATTATTATTTTAAAATAAGTTACCCCATACTCCCTGGTATCAGGTGTTGCCCCACATAAGTCCATAATATTCCCGGCAAAGACTAGGGCTATTATACTTATAAAAATCGTAACTACGGATACAAAAAGTAAACCTGTTATAACTATTCTATTTGCATCTCTTTTATTTTGCTGTCCGAATCTCCTTGCCACCAGTGCAGATAAGGCCACATTAGCGGCAATACAGACTGCCATACCCAGAAACTTTGGCTGGGCGGTAATTCCTACACCGGCTACTGCGTTTTCACCAAGAACGCTTACCATGTAAGAATCAATTAGTGCCGTAAGCGAAAAAAAATACAGCCTCCAAGATAGCAGGCCAGGCCATATTCAATATAGTTCTTAATATCTTCCTGTTCTCATCTTCCATTATTCTAATTCCCTTTTTACATTATAACTATAGTCTAGACCTGTTAGGGAATTATTTCAAGTACCCATACAATTAAGAAATTATTGAAATATAAACAGCCTCAGATAATAAATGTCTAAACAAACTCATTATGCTTTTCACAGAAAAACCGACACAAGTGCAAACATTTATTACCTGAGGCATCACTAAAACCTATTATTTCAATTAAAATTAATTAAGACTTCCCTTTGCCCTTACTTCCCTTGGCTTATATCCCTTTTTGCCAAGACCGTCTATTATTTCCTGCTTATGCTCCATTCCATAAGCCTCCATAGTAATTATAAGCTCAACTGCTGCATTTCTGTTTATGTTTACAAACTGATTATGCTCAAGCCTTACCACATTACCCTTTAACTTTGCTATTACCTCAGACACCCTTGCAAGCTCGCCCGGTCGGTCAGGAAGAAGTACGGATACAGTAAATATTCTTCCCCTCTGTCTGAGACCATGCTGAACCATGGAAGATACAGTAATTATATCTATATTACCACCACTGATGATGGAAACAACCTTCTTACCCTGTACACCAAGCTTATTTATTGCAGCAACTGTAAGCAGACCTGAATTCTCAACTACCATTTTATGATTTTCTATCATATCAAGGAAATTAAGGGTAAGCTCCTCATCTTCAACAGTGATAATATCATCAACATTTTCTTTGATGTACGGAAATACATTGGCTCCCGGAGTTCTTACTGCCGTACCGTCTGCTATAGTCTCTACTTTATTAAGGCTTGTAACCTTGCCGGCTTCAAGTGATGCCTTCATACAGGCTGCTCCTGCCGGTTCAACTCCTATTACCTTAATCTTGGGATTAAGCATTTTAGCAAGTGTGGATACTCCCGCACAAAGGCCGCCGCCACCAATAGGCACAAGAATATAATCAACTGTCGGAAGTTCCTTGAAAATTTCCATAGCTATAGTACCCTGCCCTGTAGCTACTACCTCATCATCAAACGGATGAATGAAGGTCATTCCATCCTCCTCAGCCAGCTTAAGTGCATAAGCACAGGCTTCATCATAGATGTCACCATAGAGGAATTACCTCTGCCCCATAGGATTTGGTACGGTTTACCTTAATAAGAGGGGTGGTAGTAGGCATAACCACTATTGCCTTAACTCCAAAAAGCTTAGCCGCATATGCTACACCCTGAGCATGGTTTCCCGCTGAAGCAGTAATCAATCCCTTATTTCTGTCCTCTTCTGAAAGTGTACTTATTTTGTAATAAGCTCCTCTTACTTTATAAGCTCCTGTGTACTGCATATTTTCAGGTTTAAGATATACCTTGTTGCCACTTTGTGCTGAAAAATATTCGCTATAAACAAGTTTGGTAGGGTTAACCACTTTTTTCACCGCCTCAGCAGCTTCTTCAAATTTCTCCAGTGTCATCACAATAATTACCTCATTCTTCTTTTGTATCATAATAAAGAATACTGCTTTGCAGTATTCTTCGCCTGTGGCGAGTCGCATAAGCGACATCTACATAGTCGCCACAGTGCGATCCCTCGGCGAGATTTTTCTTTAATAGGGAATTTCGTCAAAATTCCCTATTAAAGAAAAGAGGCAAACTACTGCCTCTTTCCCAAACCTACTTGCAAAATTACAAGATTGGTTTATAATCAGCTTAGATGACTGAAGGATATTGGTTGATCCAACAGTTACCAAGCGGAAACTTATAATTGTCAAAGACAGATTACAGGCTATCCCCTAGTTGCATAGTGGATAGCCTGTCTGTTATTTTCGATTCTTTCGATTATCGATATATGTTAAGGCTGTAAATACAACCAATAAAAGCGTTAAAACTTCTAAAGTATTCATATCGACCTCCTCTCCGTTTCCGGAAAGGCAACAATCGGGCTATCCCCACTGCTCTAAGCTGATTTAAAATATTGTATCACTTTAAATTAGTTTTTACCAGTATATTTTTATCCTTATTAAGGCAGTTTTTCATTATTGTAGTTTTTCATTATACTGCCTATAATCCGTGGTTATACTATTCCACCTTAAAAAGCGCTTCTACAAACTGATCGGCATCAAATTTCTGTAAATCATCTATCTTTTCTCCGATTCCTATATACTTTACAGGAATACTTAGTTCCGACTCTATCGCTATGGCTATGCCGCCTTTAGCTGTTCCGTCAAGCTTGGTCAATACTATTCCGTTTACCGGAGCTGCTTCAGAGAACTGCCTTGCCTGTTCTTTAGCGTTCTGGCCTGTAGTTCCGTCTACGACTACAAGGGTTTCTATGGCTGCCTCAGGATATTCCTTACCGATTATCCTATATATTTTATTTAATTCATCCATAAGGTTCTTTTTGTTGTGAAGCCTTCCTGCAGTATCACAGATAAGCACATCCACATTACGGGCTTTCGCAGCATTTACCGCATCAAATACAACAGCTGCCGGATCACTGCCTTCCTTCTGTGCAATAAGCTCCACATCTGAACGCCTTGCCCATTCTGTAAGCTGTTCTATTGCACCCGCCCTGAATGTATCTGCCGCTGCTATAAGCACTTTTTTACCTGAACTCTTAAGCTGGCTTGCAAGCTTTCCTACAGATGTAGTCTTACCAACTCCGTTAACTCCTATCATAAGAACTACAGATTTTTTATTTTCAAAATCATAAGCATCCGGTTTTACCTGCATCTGCTCCTTAAGGCTGTCCATAAGGTGCTTCTTACAGTCAGCCGGATCTTTAATCTTTAGCTCCTTTACCTTAGCCTTCAGGTTCTCTATAACCGAAGTAGTTGTGCTTATACCAAGGTCTGCCATTATCAGTGTTTCCTCAAGTTCTTCATAAAAATCATCATCTATAATATCATGACCTGTGAAAATATTTGAAACACTGTTCATTATATTATTTCTGGTCTTTGAAAGTCCTTCCGCAAGTTTGCTGAAAAATCCCATTTCTATCACCTCCTAGTTAATATCTGCATCTATAAGGTTTACTGAAACCATTGTGGATACACCTTTTTCCTGCATTGTTATTCCATAAAGTATGTCTGCCGCATTCATAGTTCCTCTTCTATGGGTAATAACGATAAACTGGGTATTCTTGGTAAGTTTGTGTAAATAATCCGCAAATCTGGTTACATTAGAGTCATCAAGTGCCGCCTCTATCTCATCTAACAGACAGAAAGGCGACGGCTTAAGATTCTGTATTGCAAAAAGTAAAGCTATGGCAGTAAGAGATTTCTCTCCTCCTGACAGCTGCATCATGTTTTGCAGCTTCTTGCCCGGTGGCTGCGCTATTATCTTTATACCTGCCTCAAGAATATCTTCTCCCTCAGTAAGTTCAAGTCTTCCCTTACCTCCTCCGAAAAGTTCTATGAAAGCCAGGTCAAACTGCTCATTTATATCCTTAAACCTCTCATCAAACTGCTCCCTCATTCTTTTATCAAGCTCATCTATAATAGCCTTAAGAGCATCCTCCGCCTTTACAATGTCTTCTGCCTGAGTCTTTAGAAGCTCATATCTTGCTCCAACCTCCTTGTACTCCTCTATGGCTCCTACATTTACATTACCAAGCTCTTTTATGAGATTCTTCTGAGTGTTAATCAACTTTTTAAGAGTAAAACTTGTATATTCCTCATCAGAAGCAATATTATTCTTAACAGCTTCCGAATAGGTTATACCATACTCATCAAGCATATAATTAACCATAGCTTCAAGGCTTGTATCTGACTTTTCTATAATCCCACCGAGTCTGTATACTTCTTTATCCAAATTTGCCCTTAATTCGGCTATTTCTTCACGTTTGCCAAAGAAGGCCTTATGACTTACCGAAATTTCTTCCTTTTCGGCAACAAGTGTTTTCTTCCTGTTTTCTGAATCTTCTATAGTTTAGACAGACTATTTATATCATCTGATAATCCATCTATATTCACAGACTTTTCTTTAAGCTCTTCTTCAAGTCCAAGCCCCAGCTTCTTTAATTCTTCAATATCTGTCGCTGCCGCTTCTTTCTCTTTCTTAACTCTTTCAAGATTTTCATTTATAAAGTTTTTCTCAGTCAAAACAGTACTCTCTGCTATCCTTAACTGATTTATTTTCTCATTAATTTCAGTTATCTCTGCCACAACTTCTTCCAGTCTGTTCAGAGTATCATTTAGTCCTAAAATCTCTTCGTCAGCTTTTTCATCTGAATTTATTATATTAATAAGCCTTGCTATTTCTTTCTCCGCATAATCACGCTCTTTATCAATATTAACACCATCGAGCTTAATCTCATTTAAGCTTTGTGCTACCTCTAATATTCTGCTTTCTAACTGCTTTCTGCTATTTATTTCAGTATTCAGGCTTATCTTAAGCTCTGACATATTTTCCTTGTAAATAGCTGCACTGTTTTTTGTTTCAGAAATAGCTGCTCTTATGTCTTCCACTGTTTTTTTAAGAGTATTATATTCTGCTTCAAGCTCTGATAAATTTGCCTTCTTATCCTCTATTTCCCTTGCTCTTCCAAGGAGATTGCCTGTATTTCTAAATGCTCCTCCTGAGATAGAGCCTCCCGGATTTAGCTGCTCTCCATCAAGAGTTACTATTCTTAAAGAATATCTGTACTTTCTGGCTATATTCGTTGCAGAATCCATATTATCTGCTACAAGAGTACGCCCCAGAATATGGTTTACAAGCCCTGCATATTTTGTTTCATATTCCACTAATGAAGCTGCAACACCTATAATCCCCTTTCATTAAGTGCACCTCCAAAGTTGCCCGGATTATGTAAGGTCATAGCATCCAGTGGAAGAAATGTAGCCCTTCCAAGCTTATTCTCTTTAAGCCAGCTTATGGTACGTTTTGCTGTAGCTTCTTTATCTGTCACTATATTCTGGATAGCTCCGCCTATAGCTGTTTCTACTGCTGTCTCATACTTCTGGTTCACTTTTATTATATCTGCTACTACACCTATAATACCTGCTTCCTCTTTTTTATGCTCCATTATCCGCTTTACAGCATTGCCATAACCATCATACTTCTCTGCCATATTCATAAGAGAGTTAAGTGTAGCTTTGGCACCAAGTATTTCTTTCTGCTTATCTGAAGCTTCTTTTTCTCTTACTGCTCTATCTTTAGTAAGTCTTTCTATCTGCTCCAATGCATCTTTTTGCACTGTTTCCAGCTTTTCAAGATTAACTGTGAGTTCCTTAATCTTTTCAGAAGCTATATCATACTGAGATTTGAGACCATCTGTAACCTCTTTATTTCTAAGGATTTTCTGATTAATCTCAAGCCTTCTTATCTTATGCTGCTCTAAATTAGATTTATAAAGTTCTATCTGTCCTGCTGCCTCTGCTCTTTCCTTATCCCTGCCAGCCTTTTTACCAAGCTTTATATCTCTTTCCTTCTCAAGACTTTCCTTATGAGACAATTTTTTTCAGATAAATTTTCTTTAAGTTCTAAACTCTCTTCTTCAAGTTTTCTTTCTCTGGCAAGCAAATCATTTGTTTTAATGCTTATTTCTTTCTCTTCCTTCAGGTTCTCTTCAAGCTTAAGTTCGGATAACCTGCACCTTTCTAAATTGCTTTCCAAATTTTTATTGATTGAATTTATCTGTTCTCTTACAAGCTTAAGCTCACCTTCAGCCTTTTCACGTGCTACCTGTTTATCTGAAATAAAGCTTAATTACTTCGTCTATGAGTTCTGTTTTTTCATTTAAAACAACTTCTAACTTTTCGTATTCTTCTTTAATTCCTTCATACTTTGCATTGGCTTCTTGAAGATTATTCTCCGCAAGTCTTTTGTCATTGTCAGCCTTTGTCCTTGCTTCTGCTATGTGGTCATATTCATTAATAAAATTTATAATTTCATATTTCTTAAGCCCATCTCTATAGCCAAGATACAATCTGGCTGTTTCTGCCTGCCTCGCAAGTGGCCCAATACGCTCTTCAAGTTCAGAGAGTATGTCATTTACACGCGCTAAATTAGCACTTTCTTCTTCCAGATTCTTAATGGCTTCGCTTTTTCGCTTCTTAAATTTAGTTATACCTGCAGCCTCATCAAAAAGTTCACGTCTGTCCTCAGGACGTCCGCTTATAATCTTTTCTATCTGTCCCTGTCCTATAATGGAGTAGCCTTCTTTTCCTATACCTGTATCAAGAAAAAGCTCACTCACATCCTTAAGCCTGCAATTATGATCATTTATCAGATATTCGCTTTCACCTGAGCGGTATACTCTTCTGGCTACCGTAACCTCCTCATAATCTATTGGCAGCACCTTGTCAGAATTATCTATAGTAATTGCAACGTAGGCAAAGCTTTGTGCCTTTCTAATTTCAGTTCCTGAGAAAATTACATCCTCCATTTTAGAACCACGAAGTTGTTTGGCACTCTGTTCTCCAAGCACCCAGCGTACAGCATCCGCCACATTACTTTTACCGCTTCCATTTGGTCCTACTATACCTGTAATTCCATCCTCAAAGAAAAAACTATTTTATTGGCAAAGGACTTGAAACCCTGTATTTCTACACTTTTTAGGTACATAAACCTCCTTCGCCTCTTTCAGCTTTTAATTTTAAAATTGCATTATAGGCAGCTATCTGCTCAGCCGCCTTTTTTGTATGTCCTTTTCCCACACCATACTCTGTTTCACCTATATAAACTGCCTCTTTAAAACTTTTATCATGGTCAGGACCATATTCAGCAAGTAGTTTATAGCTTATAGCACCCATATTGTCACTTTGTACCATTTCCTGAAAGATAGTTTTACTGTCAAAAAAGAGTTTTTTATGTTCCACATCATTTAATATATATTTTTCTATAAACTCTTTTGCATTAGTAAGACCACCGTCAAGATAAATGGCTCCTATAAGAGCCTCCATAGCATCCGAAAGAATTGAATCCCTGTTCTTGCCGCCAGTCATTGACTCTCCATGTCCTAGTAGTAAATACTCTGAAAGTTCAATTTCCCTTGCAGAATATGCAAGAGCCGGCTCACACACAAGTCCTGCACGAAGCTTGGTAAGCTCACCCTCTTGTAATTTTTTATATCTGTTAAACAAAAATTCACTTGTGACTAATTCTAAAACCGCATCTCCTAAGAATTCCATTCTTTCATTGCAATCAGACTTTGAGAGATGTTTCTCATTTACAAAGGAACTATGTGAGAATGCATTGGTAAGAAGTTTCCTGTCCTTAAATGAATATCCTATAGTCTGTTCTATTTTTTCTGCTTTTTCAGGTCTGATAAATAAACTCAAGTTCATACCCCTTCCATAAGTAAAATGCCTTTATGTATAAGGATACACAAAGACATTCTACCACGATTTTAAGTAAAATTTGATTTTAAGCTTTACTGTTCACTTGCTTCTTCGAGCTTTTCTACTGCATCGCCTACTGTTACTATAGAAGCAATTGCATCATCCGGAATTTCAATACCAAACTGTTCTTCAATTTCCATAACAATTGAAGTAAGATCCAGAGAATCTGCTCCCAGATCATCTACAAATTTTGTATCAGGAGTTATACTGTTTTCGTCTACATGAAGCACTCCTGCTACTATTTCTTTAATTCTTTCAAGTTCCATACTTCCTCCTTTTGTCATTACTCCGACAAATATTCTTTTATTTTATCATTTATTCCCTGTTTTTTAAAGCTTATACATTGAATAAGTGAATTTTTTACTTCATTATATGTGGCATTACCATGTGTCTTCACTACAAGACCATTGAGTCCCAGCATAGGAGCACCACCATGCTTAGTTGCATCAAAAACTGATAAAGTTTTCTTAAGTGCCTTTTTTGAAAGCAGGGCGCCTATTTTACTAATAGTTGTACTAAGCAGGCCTTTTTTGATTTCTTCCAAAAGTACTCCTGCCACTCCCTCATAAAGCTTTAATATAGCATTACCTACAAAAGCATCACAAACTATTACATCTGCATCTCCATAAGGTATCTGTCTTGTTTCTATGCTTCCGGTAAAATTAATATCTGTACGTGATTTAAGTAAAGGATAGGTCTCCTTAACAAGAGCATTTCCCTTTTCCTCTTCCACTCCTACATTTACTATAGCCACCTTGGGATTCTTAATTCCAACTACATTTTCCATATATATGGATCCCATTATAGCATACTGAACGAGATGTGCAGATCTTGAATCCACATTTGCACCACAGTCAATAAGAAGAGATACACCCTTCTTAGTAGGAATTATAGATGCCAGAGGTGAACGCTCTATACCTTTAAGTCTTCCAACTACAAGCTGACCACCTACCAGCACTGCCCCTGTAGAACCGGCGGATACAAAGGCATCTGCCTGTCCTTCCTTTACCAGTCTCATTGCCACTGAAATTGAAGAGTCTTTCTTTCTTCTGATGGCCATTACAGGTGCCTCATCATTTGTGATAACCTCTGGCGCTTCTACTATTTCAAGCATATCTCTATTTATTGTAAGTCCTTCTGACTTTAGTCTTTCCAATGTTTCTGTGACGATAGCAGTCTGACCAACCAGAAAAACTTTCAGCTCTTTATTTTCATTTACAGCAAAAACTGCTCCCTTGACTATCTCATATGGAGCATTATCTCCACCCATTACATCTAATGCAACTTTAATCATTTATTATTTATCACCTATTCTTTATACTACTGTTTAATATAGAAAAATGAGTACTGTGGCTTAAATCCTATGCTGGTAGACTGTATAATCTGCTCTGTACTACCTACAAAGAGCACACCCTCAGGTTTAAGCACTGAATGAAACTTTTTAAATACTTCATTCTTAGCTTCATCAGTAAAATATATAACTACATTTCTGCATACTATCATAGAACAGCCTGTTGGGTATGGATCTTTAAGAAGATTATGCTTCTTAAATTCCACCCTTGCTTTTATGTCATCATTAATCTTGTATGAAGTTGCTGTAAGCTTTGTAAAATGTTTTTCTAAAAGTTCTTTAGGAAGCCCTTTTACACTATTGTAGCTATATACACCCATTTTTGCTTTTTCAAGCACCTGGTCATCTATATCAGTTGCTACTATTTTTATCTGATTAAGTGGTACAAATTTTGAAAGCAGCATTACAAGCGAATACGGTTCATCACCTGTTGAACAGGCAGCACTCCATATTTTTATATTCTTACCATGCTTTTTCATAAGATAAGGGATAATATCCTTTTCAAGTATTGCCCACTGTTCAGGATTACGCCAAAACTCAGATACATTTATAGTAAGATAATTTATAAAGGCTGCATACAGTTCTTTATCTGTCTTTAAGCCTTTAACATAATCATCATAGCCCTTAAAACCATTCTTTGCAATGAGAGAATCTATCCTTCTCTTCATCTGTTTTTTTCTTTATAAGCATCTAAATCAATTGAAGACAAGGTATATATCTGCTTTTTCAAAACTTTCGTAATCACTCATACTTTCCCTCCACATTTAGTATCTTCTTAATATTTTTGTTTAGTAGAAAACTATCAAGGGTTTTCTATTAAACAAAAATACTCAACTCATACAGACCTAACTGCACAAGCTGAGCATGATTACAATTTACTCTGCCTGATTCTCTGTAGAATCATCAGAAGCTTTTTCTTCATTTTCTTCTGCTCCAGTTAAAAGAGCCTTTATAGAAAGTGAAATCTTCTTTGTCTCAGCATTAAAGTCAACAATCTTAGCTGTTACTTCTTCACCTGTTTTAAGCACATCACTTGGTTTCTCAACATGATTAGCTGCTATCTGGGATACATGAAGAAGTGCATCAACACCAGGCTCAAGCTCAACAAAAGCACCAAAATCTGTCATACGTGCAACCTTACCTGAAACTATGGTTCCAACAGCAAATTTTTCTTCTGCACCGGCCCAAGGATTCTGATCTTCAAATTTAAGACTCAGAGCAATCTTCTCACCCTGAATATCCTTAACAAAGGTCTTAACCATATCGCCAACCTTGAATACCTTCTTAGGATTTTCGATATGTCCCCAGCTCATTTCAGAAATATGGAGTAGTCCGTCTGCACCGCCAAGATCTATAAATGCACCGAAATCAGTTACATTCTTAACTGTTCCGTCTACAATCTGACCAACTGCAAGCTTCTCAAAGAGAGCTTTCTTAAGCTCATTTTTCTTAGCTGTAAGAAGCTGCTTTCTATCGCCGATTACTCTTCTCTTCTTAGGATTGAACTCGCTGATAACGAACTCAATTTCTTCACCTGCATACTTATCAAGATTCTTCTCATAAGTATCTGATACAAGGCTTGCAGGAATAAATACCCTGGCCTCATCAACTACAACGCTTAAGCCGCCATTAAGTACCTGTGTAACCTTGGCTTTAAGCACTTCCTTATTATTAAATGCCTCTTCAAGACGCTTATTGCCCTTTTCAGCAGCAAGGCGCTTATAAGTGAGAAGCACCTGTCCATCTCCATCGTTAAGTTTAAGAACCTTAACTTCCATCTTATCGCCAAGCTTAGCAACGGTGGTAAGATCAGTAGGAGTATTGGAATATTCATTCTTTGTAAGAATTCCATCCGCTTTATATCCAATGTCAAGAATAATTTCGTCTTCTTTAACACCGATTACCTTTCCTTCTACCACCCCTCCGTTGTGTATGGGCGTCTTAAAAGACTCCTCTAGCATTTCTTCAAAACTCTTTTCAGCCATTCTGGTCCGAACCTCCTCAATAATATTATTTGGGGTTGAAGCCCCTGCTGTAATACCTACGCAACGAAAAAGTCTTAGTTTTCCCAGATCCAAGTCCTCAGGTGTCTGTATATAGTAAGTATCAACACATTTTTTTATACAGATATTGTATAATTTTTGAGTGTTGGAGCTATGCCTGCCACCAACTACTATCATCGCATCAGCTTCACCGGCTAACTTTTCTGTTTCAGTCTGCCTTTTAGATGTAGCATCACAGATAGTATTCAAAACAATACTATAATATCTCTTTTTTTCTTAAAAAAATTTCAACTATATCTTGAAATTTATTTAAATTAAATGTAGTCTGGGCTAAGATAACGTGTTTTTTGTCAGAATTTTCTGAGTAATCCATCACTTCTTCGACAGTTTCAAAGATAACCGGCTCTGTGAGACACCATCCTCTTATTCCTATAACTTCCGGATGAGTCTTAGAACCTATAATTACAATCTGATTATTTGAATCAGCCGAGTACTGTCTTGCCAGCTTATGTATTTTTCTTTACAAAAGGACAGGTAGCATCTTCGTATTCTGTTCCCAATTCAGCAAGCTTGTCGTAATCAGACTTAGGTATTCCATGTGATCTTATGACTAAAGTCCCTTTTTTCAGATTCTTTAACTCATCCAGATTATTTACAACCCTCACTCCCTTACTTTCAAGCTCTTTTACTACACTTTCATTATGAATAATTTCACCATAGGTATATACAGGATCTCCTTCAGCTGAAAGTCTGCCTACAAGTTCAACCGCCCTCTTTACACCAAAACAGAAACCTGCATTTTTAGCAACCTTTGTTTCCAAATATAGTTTTCCTTTCTAAAAATAACTACTTAATTTCAAACTCGGGATTTTTTTCACAGGCAATTTTTATTATAGTATCAGCCACTTCATCTATACCAAGATAAGATGTATCAACTAAAACCGCATCCTCTGCCCCTGGTAAGTGGTGAAATCTCTCTATTCATATCCTGCTCATCTCTATTTTTTTAATATCGGCCATTATTTCATCTATATTAACATTTTCACCTTTTTCAGTAAGCTCCTTATATCTTCGCTCTGCACGGACTTTCACATCTGCAGTTAAAAATATTTTTACAGCTGCCTCAGGAAGCACTTTGGATCCTATGTCCCTTCCATCCATTACTACAGGTCTTTTATCTGCCAGCTCACGTTGTATATTAAGGAGTCTTGCCCTGACCTCCGGTACTTTTGCAAACACAGAAGCGGCCTTACTTATTTCAGGTTTTCTTATAAGATCACTTACATTTTTATTATTTAATATAATCTGCTGTTCGCCATTCTCATAGACTATATCTAATTTAATATTAGCAAGCTCGCTTTTAATTCTGTCAGTTTCATCACCCTTAACGCCTTTGTCAGCCATATAAAGGGCAATCCCCCTGAACATAGCTCCTGTGTCCACATAAACCAGTTTCAGCTTTTCAGCTACTTTTTTAGCTATCGTACTTTTACCGGCTCCTGCCGGTCCATCAATTGCAATTTTCTTATTCATCAATTCCTCATTTTTGTATAAAAGGACAAATGAAGTGTCTGCTTCATTTGCCCCATATTGTTTATTTAGAAGCAATAGCCTCAATTTCGACCAGAGCACCTGCCGGAAGAGCCTTAACTGCAAAACAGGATCTTGCAGGTTTGCTTACAAAGTATTTCTCATACACCTTATTAAATGCTGCAAAATCTTCCATATTAGCAAGTAAGCAGGTTGTCTTAACTACATTTTCCATGGTAAGTCCTGCCGCCTCCAGTACAGCCTCTACATTCTTACAAGACTGCTCTGCCTGCGCTTCAATCCCTTCTGCTTCAATCTTACCTGCAGCCGGATTAATAGGTATCTGACCACTTGTAAATACAAGCCCGGATGTTTCAACCCCCTGGCTGTATGGTCCTATTGCTGCCGGTGCCTTATCTGTACTTATCTTGTTCATATTAACTACCCCCTTGTTATTTATAATATTCGCAATTTGCTTTTTACAGCTACTTACGATATTTACTTTACACCGAACTGCCTGCTACATATCCTGTTGACCAGGCAATTTGTAAATTAAATCCACCGGTAAGAGCGTCAACATCCAAAACTTCTCCTGCAAAATACAGACCTTTTATTTTTTTAGATTCCATAGTCTTTGGATTAATTTCGTTTACTGCCACTCCACCTTTGGTAATAACAGCTTCTTCATATCCTTTTAAACCTGTCACCTCAAGTGTAAAATGCTTAAGCAGGTTTATTATAACACTTCTTTCCTGTTTAGTTAAGCCCCCTGCTTTTTTTTCTATGTCAATCCCTGTTCTTCCAAGAAAAACCGGAATAAGACTCTTAGGCAGGAGCTTATCAAAGGCATTTTTCAAAGCTTTTGCCTTAAACTCCGTAAAGTCTCTAAGAAGCCTGGCATCCAGTTCTTCTTCTGAAAGTGCCGGCTTCAGATCTATACTTAAGCTTCCGCCTTCTTTATAAAATAAATCTCCCGCTATACTGCTTGCGGAAAGTATAAGAGGACCACTGACTCCATCCCTTGTAAAAAGCATTTCTCCAAGTTCATCAAATATAATTTTTTTACCATTTTTAACACTTACTTTTACATTTTTCAGGGACAAACCTTGTAATTCTTTTATAAATTTCTCTTTTATCTCTAGCGCCACAAGACTAGGTCTCAAGTCTTTTATAGTATGCCCTGCCTGCTTTCCAAACTCATATCCATCACCTGTAGAGCCGGTTGACTGGTAAGACAATCCACCTGTTGCAATTATTACCTTGTCACCTTCTACTATTTTACCATCTCTAAGCTTAATTCCACTAATTTCACTTTCTGTTTCACTTATAACAAGGCTTTCTACAGGTGTATTATAGCGCACTTTAACTCCTGCATTCTCCATAGCTTTATCAAGCGCCTTAATCACATCTGATGAATGATCGCTTACCGGAAATGCTCTGTTGCCACGCTCAACTTTTACCGGACAGCCCATATTTTCAAAAAAATTAATCACATTTTCGCTTGAAAATGCCGAGAACGCGCTATACATAAATTTAGGATTACGGATAGTATTCTTTATAAGTTCTGTATTTTCAACTGCATTTGTTATATTGCAGCGACCTTTTCCTGTAATATAAATTTTTTTCCCTGTCTTAGCATTTTTTTCAAATACTGTAACTTCATGTCCATTCTTTGCAGCCAATATAGCAGCCATACTACCTGCTGCTCCCGCCCCTATAATTAAAATTCTACTCATCTGCCATAAATGGCTTATTTCCCGGCAGTTTAAGCTGCTTTGATATATAAAGCTCTCCATTCAATTTAAAATATATTTTTTTATAATCAGTGAAATTATCTAATATACTGTATGAAATACATTCCAGAATTTTTGTTTCTACTGCTTTGTGCTTTTTTCCAAAAGGATATTTTTTATCTGAAACAGAAAAATCCACAGTTACAGAATCATCTTTTTTCTCCAGTTTCACATCTATATCTCCATCTATTAACCCATCTAGTTCAAGTATTACTGAGTCAACTACAGATTCAGGTTTTAGTGCTTCATCAGACATTACTGTTCCCGTCTTTGGAACCACCTGTTCGCTTTCAGAGTCTATAGTGTAAATTATAAATTTCTTTTGGACAATACTTATATCCTTAGAGTTTCCTTCTCTATCCGGAACCTTAATGACAGTATCAACTGTATCTGACATCGGCAAATTATCTGTCTCAACACTTTCCACAGAGGATGTACGCTTAGAACTAAGACTGTTTTTATTTATAGCCTTTTCCTTATTTCCACAAGCTGAAAGTCCAAGAGAAATAACTATAAGACAAATTAAAATGCCTTTAGTATTTTTAAACATAAAACCCTCCTTTCCTAATAATCACAACCATAGAATAGGAGGTTTTATTGTCAATTATATGGCAGATAAAATTATTTTTAAAGCTTCTTCAACCGTTTTATTTCGAATCTCACTTCTGTCTCCTTCAAAATGAAATTCGTATGAAGTCTTTGTTAAACTTTTATCCGTTTTATTTCTCAGACAAATCCCTATATACACAGTACCAACAGGTTTCTCAGGACTTCCGCCGAGAGGCCCCGCTATTCCCGATACTGCAACAGCAACATCCGAATTTGCTCTTTTTAACGCTCCCTCCGCCATTTCAGTAACAACCACATTGCTTACTACACCAAAGCTCCTTATACTTTCTTCTTTTACACCAAGTACTCTTACTTTAGCTTCATTTGCATAGGTAATATAGCCCTCGTTAAAACAGCCTGAAGCCCCTGAAACATTAACTATAGTGGCTGCAATAAGCCCTCCGGTACAAGACTCTGCTGTAGTAATTGTGAGATTTTTTTCCAACAATTTGCAAACTACTTTTTCTTCAAGTTTCATTATTTTGTTTCCTTTAATACATCTTTATTTTTAACAATATAATCTGCAAGTGAAACTATTGTAAGTATAAAGAGAACCCCATATTAATATCTGTTCTAAAAGCTGCCATATGGGATGTATAAAATGGAAAATAAGCATCACACTCATAACCATCTGAAAAACTGTTTTAAGTTTTCCCCAAATCCCTGCCGCTATTACAATGCCCTTGTCTGCTGCTACGAGCCTGAAACCGCTTATAATAAATTCCCTGCTTAAAATCACAATTACAATCCACGCAGGAAGCAAACCTTTTGCCATAAAACAGATTAATGCTGATTGTACAAGTAATTTATCAGCCAGTGGATCCATAAATTTCCCGAAATTAGTAACAAGATTATAATGTCTGGCTATTTTCCCATCTACCAGATCCGAAAGTGCCGCAATTATAAAAATCACTCCTGCTATAATCTCATTGTATGGTATCTCTTTAATAAGCATACAAGCCACGAAAAACGGTATCATAAATATTCTGAACACCGTAATCTTATTAGGCAGATTCATCTTTTACTCCTCCTAAACCAGAACTCCGAATAAATCATACTCATCTGAGGCAATAATTTCCACCTCCACAAACTCACCTGACATAATTTCATAATCAGATTCAAAAAACACCTGTCCATCAACATCAGGTGCATCCATATAGGTTCTGCCAATGTAGACTTTTTTACCATCTTCATTAACTTCTCTTATAGAAGCAAAGGCCTCCCCGTTTACAGAATCACTCGGAACTGTGCCTTCTACAAGTACCTCATATACTTTTCCTATCCTGCTTTCAGCTTTTTCAGCAGAAATTTCCTGTTGAAGCTCCATAATTTCGTTTCTGCGGGCTATTTTGACTTCCTCATCTATCTGATTCTCCATCTCTGCGGCAGGTGTTCCTTCTTCTGCCGAATAGGTAAATACTCCAAGCCTGTCAAATTCCATTTCATCCACAAAATTATAAAGTTCCTTAAAATCATCCTCAGTTTCACCCGGAAATCCTGTAATAAGTGTGGTTCTAAGTGTAATATCAGGTATTTCCTCACGAAGTTTAGCAATACGTTCCCTAAGCTCGGCCTGATTTGTCCTTCTCGCCATTCTTTTAAGTATAGAATCCGAACTGTGCTGAATAGGTAAATCTATGTAATGACAGACTTTCTTCTCATTTTTAATTGCATAGATAATCTCATCTGTAATTTCTTCCGGATAACAGTATAACAGTCTTATCCATTCAATTCCACTAATTTTTGATAATTCATGTACTAAATCAGGTAAGGCTTTTTTCCCGTAAATATCTGTTCCGTAAAGGGTAGTTTCCTGTGCTACCAAAAGTAATTCCTTAGTTCCCTGTGCAGCAAGACTTTCCGCCTCTTTAATTATGGTCTCCATAGGTATACTTCTGAAATTCCCTCGAATATAAGGAATAATACAATAGGTACAGCGTTTATTGCAGCCTTCAGCTATTTTTATATAAGAGGATATTTCTCCCGCAGGTACGAGACGCACCTCTTCACCTCCTGCAAGACGGTCAAGGTCATCTATATACAGAGATTTATTATCTTTTTCTGCCTGGTCTTAATTTCATTGATTGCCGCTACTATATTATCATAAGCCGTGGTTCCGATTACCGCATCCGCTTCCGGAAGTTCTTCTGTTATCAAAGACTGATATCTCTGTGCAAGGCAGCCTGTCACAATCAGCCCTTTAAGTTTTCCTTCCTTCTTAAGTTCTCCTATCTCTATAATTGTATTTATACTTTCTTCTTTAGCGTCTCCTATAAAGCAGCAACTGTTTACGATTGCATAGTCCGCCTCATAAAGTTCATCTGTAATTTCGTATCCGTTTTTACTTAAAAGTCCCAGCATAATTTCGGAATCTACAAGATTCTTGTCACAGCCAAGTGATACCAGATATATCTTTTCTGTCATTTATTCTCCAATTTCTAATGATTTTCTTCCCCATCTTTTATATTATCTACTGCTATCAAAAGTGCAATAAGCGCTTCTTCAAATTCAGCATCAAATACTCTTATTACATAGGTATCTCCCGAGGATAAAAACTGCTTACTTATATTGCCGACTTCCGTACCATTATTAAATACTCCAAAATCCATATCCCAGAAACTTCCTTCAAGCCTTAAAGAGTAATCATCTGAGAAAATATCAATTGACTTCTTAAAAAATGTAAAATTCTGTTTGATACGGGCTGTCTTACCATTACTGAAGTCAACTGTGTATTTTGGCATAATGGTGAGTACCTCCCTATTTATAACAAAGGCCTCACTTCCATCCATCCGACTCACGTGTACAGTATTTCCGATAAGTCTGAAATCCTGATCTACATGATAAACCGGATTCTGATTTGCATCCATAACATCATAGTGGTCGGTTATTTTAAATACTTTTTGCTTAATATACAGTTCGTACATAGATACCTCCTCGTTTGTTAATCCCCATAAATTATAGTATATAATAAATTAGTGAGATACGCAAATATATATTAACCCAAATCATCTAAGTATTTTTTTCCCATAATGATATCTGCAAGCCAATATATAGATATTTTCTTCATCAATTTTATATATAAGCCTGTCTTTATCATTAATTCTTCTGCTCCAAAAATCCTGCAAAATTTCCCCTCAAAGCTTGAGTTTACCCATACCTTCATTTCCGTTCCTTGCTATATCCTCAATCAGCTGATTTATTTTTTTCTCAGAGTTTTTTTCTGTCTTCTGTCTGCCAATATATATAATCTTCCCAGCCATTTTTTTAGTAAAAATCTTATTCATCAACTTCTACCTCTATAAGATCATCATTGCTGTCATTCCGTTTTTCAAGCTGTTCTTTTGATTCGAGCAACCTGTCATAATTGCATTTTTCACCCATTACATACATATTTTTCCAACATATTGTTATATGATTCTTCCGATAAAAATCACAACATTTTTTTATTATTTTTTTCCTTGTAACGATCATTGTTTCATAATCATCACTAACCTTATCCATATATGTTTTCATATTTTCTCTTAGAGTTGTATAATTTACTGCTAACATATCCACCTCCATATTTACGGCTGTTTTATCTGTTACTGTTTTATAATTTTATTATAAAGTACAATTATCTGTACGTCAACCTTGATATCACATCTCTCAAAGCCGATTTTACCGCATCATCCACATTTTCCTTTGTAGCCTCTGCGCAATATGCCAGATGCTCTCCCAACACAGGACTTTTAGTTGTAAAAAAAGAGCATGAAACTTACCGCCCCACGCTCTTTAGATACGCTAAAATTTAGAAGTTTGGATAAACATCTATGGTTTGTCCGCCTGTTCCAATATAGTTATTTCCTTGCGACCATGTATTGTCATTTATCATTGGTTTAAATTCAAACCGTTCACCTACATCATATCTTTCAATCTCATATATCCATACATCTTTGGATATGTTAAACATCTTTCTTCCACTGCTCCATGTCAATGGATAACCTGAGCCTCTCAGATACATGTTGTTACCTAAACCGGCATCATAATGAACACGAATTGTAGTTACTACTCTATTCGGTTCTGAATAAGCAGCCGGTGTATCGCTCGTTAATACATAGGCTGTTTTTGCTGGGATAGTTAAAGATATTTGCCTTCCGGTTATTCCACCGGATATAACATTAAGTGTATCTTTAGTGTTTAATAGGTTTGTCAATTTCTGTCCAATTGAAAGCGAACTTTCAGTTCTAATCGGAATTGTTCTAGTTAATGGCTGAGTATCATTATTTATAACTGTAATTATTTCCTGTCCTGTTAAATCGTTTCGACGCGAATAACTATATAACTTATCTTCTACCCACATTTCACGCTGTGTTCCATTTCTTAAGCATGAATACTTACTGCGAATTTGATTTAAGCGCTGTATATATTTATAAATGTTCCCATTTTCTGAAAATCCCGGCATCATTTCTCTATTCTCTTTATTAGCAATACCAGCCCACTCTGTAGGAACACCTCCACCAAAGCATTCCTGCTCTGTCCCATAATATACATCCGGAATTCCACGCACTGTAAATATAAATGTCAATGCTAACCTCAATTTCTGATAATTATCATCTGCCAAACACAAAAATCTGTCTCTATCATGGTTATCAATGAATGTTACGAGATGATTCGGATTTTTATATTTAAAATCTTGATCTAAAATATTCTTAACATTGTGAAAACTGGAATCGTGAGCAAATACTTCTCTTGCTTGGAAAAACAATGGGAAATCCAAAACACCCCATTCATAATTCTGAAATTTACTTACATAATCAACATCTCCAATAAACACCTCTCCAAATGATGGAACTCCCAAAGCAGTTTCAAATTCTTTTAGGAAATCCTTATCTATAGACCTAGCTGCATCAACTCTAACACCATCTGCTCCGATATCAGTAACCCAATTCTTGTATACGGCTTTTAATTCTGCTCGTGCATCTGCATTATCCGTATTAAGATCATCTAATCCTCCAAGATCATAATTCAAAACCTGAAATTCATTATTCCAATCTTTTATATCTCCATAATGATGATACCAGTCAGGATTATTAAATGGTGCTGCCGGTTGATATGCATTAGACGAGTAATTTGTGGCGGCAGTTTCCAAATAATCTGCTGTATGGTTTGGAACTACATCTAAAATCACTTTAAGATTCCGCTTATGTGCCTCCCTAACAAAATTAATAAGTTCCGATTTAGTTCCAAAATGGGGATCAGGCGATGCATAGTCATGTGTAAAATACCCATGATAACCTGATTCTGAGCCATCTCTACTTAAAGTCTCATTCTTTGAAATCGGTGAAATCCAAATTGCAGTAACCCCAAGATTTTTAATATAGTCAAGTTTTTTTGTCAGTCCTTTCCAATCACCTCCTTGTGTATATTTAAGCTCTCCGGGACGATACTCGACTCCAAGAGTTCCATTATTAGTTGCATCACCATCATAGAACCTATCTGTAAGTACCATATAAATAATATCATTTTCATCAAGAGCACCAATACTTGTTGCGGCATTAACATAAATTGAAGATAGATTTGTAATAACTCCTACAAAAAGGATTATTACACTTAACATGAATGCTACCATTTTTCCACATTTAATTTTCATTATTACTTCCTCCTATTTGTTTGAAATGATACTAACATTATTACAGTCAATTTCATCCTTCCTTAAAATTCAAAACCATCCGGATATAGCGCTTCAACAGTTTCCATCACTCGGCTATGGTGAAAGTCAACTTTTACAAATTGAAACTATCCTTTCACGCTTCCTGCCGTCAGTCCTTGTACGAAAAATTTCTGGCAGGAAACGAATACGATAAGAATAGGCAGTAAGCTAAGTACAGAAAGCGCAAATACATATCCCCACTGTGTAAACTGATGTTGCCCGAAAAAACCTGAAATTGCGATTGGAAGCGTTCGTTTCGAGTCATCATTTATTACTGTATTTGCCCATGGAAATTCCTCCCATGCAGTCAAAAAGTTGAAAATTGAAATAGAAGCAATTCCCGGTTTAGTTAAAGGTATAATGACATTCACATATACTGTAAAAACACTCCCACCGTCCATATAAGTCGCCTCGTCAAGTTCCTTTGGTACTCCTTCAACAAATCCTTTAATCATAAAAGTTGAATATGGTATTACCCATGCCACATAAAATGGAAGTAATCCCCATATGTTGTTAATAGTCTTCAGTTTCACTGCCAATTCATACTGAGGAACAATCATGGTTAACCCCGGAATAATCATAGTTAGTATAATAAAGGCAAATATCGCTCTACGTCCCGGAAAACGAAAGCGTGCGATACAAAATGCCATCGCTGATGAAACGACTGCCGCAATCCCTACTGTACATGTTGAAACCACTATGCTGTTTATGAAATTCCCTGCAAATTTTTTCTGACCTAATATATATGCGTAATTTTCTGCCGTAATCTCATCCGGTTTAGGAAAAAACTTTGGAGGATATTCATATAATGCTCCATTTTGCTTCAATGATGTGCTTATCATATAGAGCATAGGCAGGATGGCTACAATCATTCCCAGTCCAAGGAGCACATAGATAAGTATTTTTGCACCTGTTGCTTTCTTAGTTTTCATTACTTCTCCTTGCTTTGCATCATTCTGAATTCAACTACAGCTAAAATCCCAAGAATAAATGCAATTATAAATGATAATGCTGCTGAATATCCAAACTTTCCGGCACCAAAAGCTTTGTAGTACATCCAAGTAAGTACAACCTCTGTATTATGTCCCGGCTTGCCGTCTGTAATCAACTTTGTTGACGTATAAACGTTAAAGCCACCAATCGTCAGCATAACCAATGCAAACAGCACAGTTCTTCGTATCCCCGGAAGAGTTACGTAGCAAAATCTCTGCCATACTCCGGCACCATCTAAAGACGCAGATTCATACAGCTCTTTTGGCACGGCCTGAATGGCAGCAAGAAAAACAACCATATTCCAGCCAATACCTTTCCATATACCTAACAGCATTGCAACAGTCATACCACCCCACCGGCTGTCAAGCCAATGTATATTTGAGCCCGTTACCTGCAGTACTTTGCTCAGAAAATAATTAAGCATTCCTTCTGTATTAAACACATATTTAAATACTAAAGATGCTATAACCCATGATGTTATAACCGGCAAATAATAAGCAATGCGAAATCCTATCCTAAACCGATTAACAGAATTAATCAGGATTGCAACAAACAGCCCCAGTACCATCTGTGCCGGTACTGTCACCAATGTGTATACAATGGAATTAACAAAAGCCGTTTGAAAATACGGATCTGTAATGACCTCCCTATAATTTTCTGTACCTATAAAACTCTGATTCAGAAATGAGCCAAAATCCCATTTAAAAAAGCTCATCCAAAACAGACGGAAAATAGGATATGCAGTGAATATACAAAAAAATCAACAGTCCGGGCAAAAGGAGCAGCCCAATTTGAATTTTACTTTTTCCTTTTAATTTCATAATACTTCCTTATAGAAATACAGTGATTGAAAATATAGCCAATAGTTATATCTGTTCCTGCCTTATCATTCAGCAAGCAATGCATCTACCTTTACAGCTAGTTCATTCATTGCGTCTTGAGCAGTTTTTTCACCATTAATCACACTTGTTACAGAGGCTGTAAGTTCACTGTCAATCTCTGACCAGCTCGCTACAGTCGGACGAGATTTTGCTGTCTGAAGCTGTTTGATGTATGGAGCAAAGTCAGCCTGTTTTACCGTGTCTGATTCCAGTGCTTTCTTATTACACGGAATCTGTCCGCATTTTGCCATTTCTTCCTGTGCATACTCATCAGTCATAAACTTCATAAATTTCCATGCAGCATCCTTATTGGCTGTATTAAACATCCCGATGTCTTCTCCTCCCAGAACAGAAACGGAGCCTCCTTTTCCTGCCGGTATAGGAGCTGTGGCATACTTAAAATCCGGATAAGCACCCGCAAGTTCAGATACTTTCCATGGCCCTTCAAAAAGCATCATATAACGTCCGGTTCCAAGCCGTCCGTCATCGGAATATCTCCGCTGTTCCACCCTGTTATGGAACCCTCCTTATACAGCTCTGCTAACATCTGAATTGCTGCAACAGTTTCTTTACTGTTGATATAACCACTCGCTTTCATCTGTTCTTCATCAGTCAACGCCCCTCCCATACTCCAGATAAACGGACAAATATTCCAGCCTGCAAGTCCCGGCTCGTCATAACCCCATATCTGTTGTCCTGAGTCATTTGTACCCGACAGTTTTTTGCAGTCTTCTGCAAACTCATCCATTGTTGCAGGAGCTGTAAGTCCCGCCTTTTCAAACGCCTCCGTGTTGTAATACAAAATTTTTGTATTAGTATTCAATGCAAGGCCATAATTGTCTACACCGATCTTTGCGGTAGTCATTGCACTGTCTAAAAGAAGTGCAGCTATATCCTTAAAATCAGCCATTTCCTTATTCAAAGGAACCAATATGCCCATCTTCTGAAACTCCGGAATCCATGCGCTGTCAAGACGTGCAACATCAGGCAATGTATCCGACTTGGCACTAATCAGTATCTTATCATGCAAATCAGCCCATTCATGCGATACAGCATTAACCTTAATACCCGGATTCTCTTCTTCAAATTTAGGAATCAGAATATTCGTTAAAGTTTCATTTTCCGGAGACTGTGCACTATAATGATGCCAAAAATTAATTGTTGTTTCTTCTATCGGCGTCTTCGAATCCGATTTTGCAATCACAGAAGTTTCTGCTTTAGATTTTTCATTATTTACAGTATTTTCAGATATTGTCTGTGATTTCCCACAACCTGCTGCCACCAGACATATAGCTGTTATCAATGCAATTTTTGATAATTTATTGTACTTTTTCATTCCAAGTCTCCTCCTTTAAAATTATTACCTCATATGGTTTTATATTAATCATCAGATTCCTCTGATAATTCACCTTGTCACCAAGCCAATTATTGTCTTTCGGCTCCATCTGCTCCGAATCAAATATCTCCTTGGTCAGAATACTGCAATATCTCCTCGTTCCACGAACCGGTAAACGAATTCTTTTTTCCAAATTTCCAACATTAATAACTATAGTAAGCGCATCTGCACTGTTCTTAATTCTGGTAAATGCATATAGGCTGCCTTCACAGATATCCGTATATAAGCTTCCTGTTCGGATTGCTTCCTCCTCATGCCGAATTCTAATCAGTTTCCTATAATACTCTTTAAGCTCCAAGTCCTGTGCATCCTTATCCCAAATCATACATTTTCTGCAATCAGGGTCATTCTCACCATCAATTCCAATCTCATCACCGTAATAGACAGCCGGAGAACCGACAAACATCATCTGAAGTGCCACAGCTACCTTGAATTTATCTTTATTACCTCCACATAATGTAAGAAAACGTTCTGTATCGTGCGAATCCAACAAAAGGTACATTGCTCTGTTCATTTCTGCCGGATAGTCCGAGAGCATCTTCTGAACCCTGCTGTCAAATTCATTGGCGTCAATTTCTCTCAATGCGACAAAATCACGAACAGCATCACGAAACACATAATTCATAATAGCATCCATCCGAGTACCGTTCATAAGACAAAGCCCGCTTCCCCACGTTTCCCCAATCAATAAAATATTGGGATAACGGCTTTTTAAAACCAGTCTTGCCTCCTCCCACAGACTTTCATCGACTTCATCAGAAACATCCAATCGCCATCCGTCAATTTGATATTCTCGTATCCAGTAATCCATAACTTCAATAAAATATCTTCTGACTTCCGGATTTCCTGTATTCATCTTCGGCATATATTTATATGCACCTACACACTCATAATCATAATGTGTTATTTCAACAGGAAATGAGGTTATATAAAACCAGTCCTTATACTTAGAAGCCTCGCCGTTCTTAACAACATCCTGAAACGGTGCAAACTTAATACCACAGTGGTTAAACACTCCGTCAAACAGAATCCTCATACCCTTAGCATGGATTGCTGAAATCAAGTCAGAAATTTCCTCTTTATTTCCAAATCCGGAATCAATCCGATAATAATCAGTGGTTGCATACTTATGATTAAAGTCGCCCTCAAATATAGGATTCAGATAAATACAATCAATACCGAGTTCTTCCAGATAATCAAGTTTTTGCCGGATTCCTTTAAGATCACCTCCCATGAAGTTATCTCTATCAGGTTTAGTTCCCCATGGCTGAACCAAGTCCGGATTGTTTGCAAAATCTCCGTTAGCGAACCTCTCCGGGAAAATCTGATAAAATACCTGTCCCTGTGACCATTCCGGCAGTTTGATAATTCCTGTTTCATTCGCATATAGAAATTCAAAATAGCCTTTAACCGGTTTCTTTTTCTGAAATCCATAAGCTGTAAAATATATACTTCCATCAGACAATAATTCAAAATAATATTTCCGATACCTGGCAGTTTGATGAAATCGCAATATCGCCTGATAATAATCGAACAAAGCATCTCGATAAACAAAATTCATTTCCACTTGTTTAATATTGTCTGGGGTTGTCCTTGCAAAATAGTGGATAATACAACCTGATACATCTTTTCTTGCTGTCCGCAACGTAATAACCAATGTTTTTCGATCGGTCAGATAAACATCCGGAAATGTACCGGTATGTCTGACTGCTTCTAATATCATGTATATCTCCCCCCTCACTTCTTTTTTGCAGATGATTCACGACATATCAATGTAGTCTTAATCAGTTGATGTCTGATTTCAGATTTTCTATGAATGCATTCCATCAACATGACCGCTGCCTTTTTACCTAATTGGTAGGTATCAACATCTACAGCTGTAAACGGCGGATCCATATAGGCTGCCAATGGATAATTATCGAAAGTTACAATTCCTGATTCATTCGGGACTGAAATCCCGGCTTTTTTCAAAGTCCGAAGTACATGAAATGCAATTTCATTACTTGAGCAAAGAAAGCCTTTCTGTCGCAGATTTCCTATCTCTTCAATCAGCTTCATTTCACAAGTTTCATAACGGTGGCACATCATTATAACCTTCTCCGGGCAGTGCATCCGTACAGCTTCCTTGTAGCCCTTTAATCTGTTTCGGGAAAATACCGTTTCATCATCATCAATAATCAGTACAATTTCACAGTATCCCTGTTTTAACAGATGTTTTGTTCCTTCTAAGGCACCTTTCTTATTATCAATATCCACCCAAAAAACCGTTCCTTCGCCTTCTGTCGGCTCACCCATCACAACAAACGGAAATTCCTCTTTTTTGAGAAAGTGTATCAACCTGTTTTCAAGAATGGATGAAGGAATAATCAGTCCGTCCACCTTTTTCTCCTGTACTAATTTGAAAATCTGAGAATCATTCTGACCATTATCATTGGCAATTAAAAGGTTATATGCATTCTCCTGTAGTATCTTCTCAATAGCATATACGCTCCGATTGAAGAAATTGTTTGAAAATGTTGTCTCGTTATTTGCATCCAACACAAGACCGACAGTATTTGTCACACCGGTTGCAAAACTTTTTGCACTGGCATTAGGATGATAATCCACTTCTTTTATCGCTTTCTGTATTTCGTCTTAACCTCTTCTGAAATGGGTGCTGTCCCATTAAGAGCTCTTGATACCGTTGACGCGGAAACGCCAACTATCTTTGCAATATCTTTAATTGTTGCTGACATACTTCTCTCCTGTTTCAGTGCAACCGTTTGCACTGAATCGTTAATAAATTCCTCCCTATTAAGGAGGTTCATATTTAATGCAACCGTTTGCATATTTTTATTGTAAACATTTCATCAATATTTGTCAATCTATTATTTTAATTCTAGCATTTTCTATAATTTAATGCATATCAATTTGTGAATTCTTACCAATGCTCTGTTGTTTTATTTTCCATGATGTACGAAGCATAGTCAGACTTCCCAACCGAGATCTTCTACACTTTAAAAGTAAATAAAGCTTTTATATACCGCAAAAATACAGTTTTTGCCAAATTTTAATTTATTTGTTGTATTCTTGTTGATTATGTCTTATAGCGAACATAAATTTTTAGATTTATAAAGTTGTGGAAAAACCTGTTATATAATCAAAATTTGTGCTACAATATCTTTAGATATTTATAATTTTTCATCGGAGGAAATATTATGTTAGCTTTAATTACAGGTGCCAGCAGCGGACTAGGCATAGAATTTGCAAGGCTTCTTGCTATAAACGGCTATGACTTGATTATAAGTGCAAGGAGAAAAAGACAGACTGGAGTCACTTAAAAAAAGTTTTTGGAGAAAAAAATACAAGATAAATGTCAAAGTCTTTACTGCTGATTTATCCAAAACTGAAGATGTATTAAAACTTGCGGGAAAGATTTTTTTATAAATGATATAGATATACTGATAAATAATGCAGGTTTTGGAATACTTGAGAAATACAAAATATCTCCGGTAAAGAACAAAGAAAAGCTTATAGAAACCAATATTACTGCCCTCACTATTTTAAGTAAAGAATTTATACAGACGCAGAAAAAAGGCTACATACTTAATGTCGCAAGTGTCGCAGCCTTTCTTCCGGGGCCTCTGCTTTCTACTTATTATGCTTCAAAAGCTTATGTATTAAGCCTTTCTGCCGCCATTAATGAAGAACTTAAGCATAGCAGAAAATCCATATCTGTAACTACTCTCTGCCCGGGACCTATGAAAACAGAGTTTTTTACCAGGGCAGGTGCTTCTAAGGAATTTGCAACCGCTACTCCGAGAGCCTGCGCAAAAAGAGCTCTTAAAGCTATGTTTAGAAGAAAAGCTGTAGTTTTCTCGGATAAATTTACTGCCCTTGGAGCTTTCTTAACCAAGCTTCTACCAATTAATCTACTTGCTAAAATAAGCTACAGGGTGCAAAAAAGTAAGTTTTTATAGTGATTGGCTGTTTACTGCTTCTCCTTCCTGCTCAGCCTTCCACATGGCAGCATACTTTCCATTTGTGCTAAGAAGCTTGCCATGTGTACCATTTTCTACAATTTTGCCGTCTGATACTACTAAAATCATGTCTGCATTTTTAACTATGGACATGGTGTGGGCAATCATAACAACTGTCTTTTTCTTTTTTAACAGATTGGAAATAGCCTGCTTTACCGCCAGCTCATTTTCTATATCAAGAGAAGCTGTAGCCTCATCCAGTAAAATGATAGGGCTGTCCTTGAGTATAGCCCTTGCTATGGAAATGCGCTGACGTTCACCTCCTGATAAGAGATTGCCATTTTCTCCTACAGGTGTATCATAGCCTTTCTCAAGCTTTCTTATAAAACTGTCACAATTTGACTCTTTGCAGGCTGCTTCTATCTCTATATCAGTTGCCTCCGGTCTTGCATGACGGATATTATCTTTTATAGTATCGTCAAACAAAAATACATCCTGATCTACCATCGAAATATCTTTTAGCACACTTTCAGCCGCCACATTTCCTATAGATTTGCCGCCAATGGAAATTGTACCGCTATCCGCCTCGTAATATTTTGCAATAAGATTTAAAATGGTAGATTTACCACTACCCGAATCTCCGACAATGGCTGTTAATTTTTTATCAGGGATTGTAAATGAAACATTTTTTAATATCGGTTCGTCTTTTACATAAGAAAATTTCACATTTTCAAATGTAATTTCATGATTATCAGTTCCTAAGCTTTCCATACCTCCTGTTTCTTCCGGCTCTCTCATAACCTTTATAATTTTATTTTTAGAAATCATCAGATTCTTGTAGCTGGTAAGGTCTATAAAGATTGCATTGGCAAGCTTTGCACAGAATACAGGTAACATGCAAAGCAAAAGATAGGATACTGCATCTAACTTTCCTGATATAAAAGGTTCATAAGCCATCCGGATAACTAAAGGGCAGGAAAGCCAGTTTAATATACCAAATATGGCACCTATAGGCAAAACTTTTGCCTCGTAGATAAAGCTTATTCTGCAAAACTCTCTCATAGCACCTATTACAGTTTTGTTTTTCATTCCACCTATTCCATAAGCTCTGAATGTCTGAATACCCGATACATACTCCACTATACTGCTTACATTTTCTGCACAGATATCATTCTTCTCTTTACCATATATTTTTACCATGCGAAATGACAGCCACAGACTCGGAATAAGAAGTAAATTAGCTACAAGGAGAATGGCTCCTGCAGGGATATAAATAGCCATTACAAAAACTATCAGCATAATTAATAAGGTAAACCCTTTTGCAAGGTCGCCTGTCTTATGTGTAAGAATCTTCTCATAGCTGTTTACATCACTTGTGATGGTATTTATATAATCTCCTGTCTGTCCTTTTGTAAACTGCGATAACGGAATACGCTTTAAATGATCCCCCATAAACCATCTTATATTTCTGCTTACCCTCGCTCCTCCGAGCTGAGCCTTGGTGTAACCATAACTGTATATTATAATACGGAATATAAATATAACTGCAATCACAACTGTTAAGGTAAGCGAACGATTTAAGTCAAATTCCTTAGCCCATAAAAACTTCATTACAGAGTAAAGCAGCATAAACAAGCTTCCTGATAAAATCCCCTCTAAGACTGTTCCAAAGACTCCTATGTAGAAACTTTCATTCTTTTTTAGTACTTTATCTACATTCATATCATTCATCTCCTTCTAACTTATAAGCTATATTTCTTGCCGCTTCATAATCATTCCAAGCCTTTTTATAATAAGCATTTTTCTCTCTTACCTCTTCATGTGTGCCAACATCAGTTATCGTATGGTTTTCAACTACAGCTATCCTGTCACACATTTTTAACGCACTTAAGCGATGTGCCACTATGATAACCGTCTTTCCTTTGCACAGATTTTTAATTGCACTGTCTATTTCCATCTGGTTTTCAGGATCAGAGGCACTTGTAGCCTCATCTAAAATGAGGATAGGTGCATTTTTAAGTATCGCCCTTGCAATAGCAATTCTCTGCTTTTCTCCACCTGAAAATCTGGCACCAAAGCTTCCTACCTTTGTATCATAGCCTTCAGGCAAAGACATGATAAATTCATCAATCCGAGCTTCTTTAGCTGCTGCCCTCACTTCTGCAAGACTCGCATTACTGCCCATTCGGATATTTTCAAGCACGCTGTCTCTGGTTAAAAATGTTTTCTGGAAAACTATTGCTACATTTTTAAGAATAGCTTCATAGTCAAGCTCTTTCACATTTTTACCTCCAATAAGCACTTCCCCCTCGTTTACATCATAAAAGCGTGAGATAAGCTCTATTACAGTACTTTTTCCTGTGCCTGACTGTCCTACAAGTGCTATACTCTCTCCGTTCCGTATTTTTAAATTCACAGCTTTTAAAACATCAGTTTTATCATCGTAAGAAAAATCTTACATTTTTTTAATTCAATATCATGATTTTTCGGAAAATCACTTCCGCCTTCATATATAGGTAAATCTAATATTTCTTTTGTTTTTGTAATCGCATTAAGTACATTTGCAAAATTGGTTCCAAGTTCCTGCAAAGGTCTGATTTCAGTAAGATACATTGAACCTACATATACAAAGAGTAAAAATGCACTTGCGGTTATAGAACCTTTCATAAAGAAAAAAATCCACCTATCGGTACCATCAAAAAGCATTCCACATTCAATAATTACTATAAAGGATGCATATGGTGGTCCCATTTTTCTGGAGGTTTCATTCCACATAGCATTTTCTTCTTCTATGGCATTTGAAAATTTTTGAAATGACTTGCTCCCCATGTTGTAGGCTTTAATTAACTTCATACCACTTATATATTCAATCATAACTGAATTAAGCATAGTAACAGAATTACTTGCCCGTTTCATAAGCGAAGAAGCATTACTAAACATTATTGCCATGACTGCAAAGGCAAGCACTAGCGGAACCAATGAGATAAGAGCCAAAGGTATATTTACAGTCATAAGATAAATAAATATCACTATTGGTCCAACCATATAGCAGACAAAGTCAGGCAGACTGTGGGCTAAAAATAGCTCTAACTTTTCTATATCTTCATTAAGTACTGTTTTAATGTCGCCTGTTCTTCGCTCATTTAAAGCTCCTAACGGAGCTTTTGCCATATGTTCTGCTACCATGCAGCGCACCTTAAATAAGGCTCCATAAGCTCCTTTATGTGCTGCCACACCCGAACATCCAAATAAGATAAATCTGAGAGTTATAGCTGTCGCAATTGCTATAGCAGTAGAACCAACTACTTCTTTTGTGCAATTACCATCAAATGCAGCTTCTAACAGCCTGTAAATTCCTATATAAGGAACTATAATACAAAGCCCGCTTATTAATGACATCAAAATTGCTAAAAAAAGCCAGTTCTTCTGCTTACCGCTCCAGCGTAAGAGCAGAGCAATCCTGTTTTCTTTTTTCTCTTTCATACCCGGTCTTCCTTTCTGATTGACTAACCATTTTAAGTTTGTTATATTAAAATTAGTCACAAATAAGTTTAGATTTATAATACTCATATGGCTTATTTAATGCAATAATTTGAGTTAATGTTCGTCTTTTCATTTCAAAAATTCGTCTAATCATTGCAAAGGAGATTGATTTTGAAAAATATAGAAAACTACTATGAAGGGCTTTTTAGTAACTATTTCATACCTATAGAAAATAACAGCAATTTTAATCCTGCAGGTCATACTTTTAAACTATCTTCCACACTTGGCGAAGGATTTTATTGGATATATGCAAAAAATGATTTATATGACATTAAGGTTCATGACTTTTACTTTCATGATGACTTTCTTATGGAATTTAAGTTGCCCGGCAGTCTTAGCATAACTATGTATGAGTCTATTTCGGGAGAGGAAGTAAACCCTTACAGACGACTTTCCGCAGGCTATATTAAGGCATTTGTTGGCAGCGATGAGCCTTACAAGGCATTGATTCATAAAAAAATACCAATCCGTTCCATAGGCATAGAGGTAATGCCTGCATATTATGAGGATTATTTAAAAGAACAATATCCGAGGGATTATATAAACCCTCTTTCAGCCTTTGTACAGTTTGATCAGGCAGGTTCTTTTCCTGCTATGTCAAAACTCCTGACTGAGGTAAAGTTATACAAAGGTGAAGGAATTGCAGCAGGTCTGTTCTATGAAGCAAAAGTGACAGAAGCTGTGTCTTTGATGGTAGCTGCCGGCAAAGAAAAATTATCCCACAAAGAGAAAGTCTCTCTGGCAGCGATATTTCTCAGCTTGAAAATGTAATAGCCTATCTGAATGACCATTATGCTTTTGATACCCCTTTGGAACGTCTTGCAAAGATTGCCTGTATGGGTACAACCAAGCTAAAAGCTTCTTTTAAACAGCTACAAGGCTGTACTATCACAGAGTACATACAGGAACGCCGCATGAGTCAGGCAGAACATTTGCTTATAAATACAGATTTTACTATGGGGCAGATTGCAGAAATGATAGGCTACTCTACTTCTAGCAGGTTCGCAGAATTATTTAAGAAAAGCACAGGGCTTTTGCCTATGGACTATAGAAAAATGACAAGGAAGTAAAAGAAAAGAGGAAGTATCGGTGATTAGCCTTTACTTCCTCTTACTAATTAGTTTCTATAACATCAAATCGGAGCACAAGCCTCTTTAAGCCAAGCTAACTCCTCACCCTCAAAATGAGGTGAAAGTTTCTCAAATACCAGTCTGTGATAAGCATCTATTTGCTCAATATCCTTCTTTTCAAGATAAGTTACATCAATAGCCTCTTTATCAATAGGGCAATAGGTTACAGACTCAAAGCACATAAACTGTCCGTATTCATTTTTAATATCCTTCTTGCAAAGCAACTCATTTTCAATTCTTATGCCATGGCTGTTCTCTGCGTAAACACCCGGCTCATCTGTGGTTATCATTCCTTCCTCAAGTATCGCACTGTCATTTCTTTCAGGAACCATTTTCCATCTGAAACCGTTTGGAGCCTCATGTACATTTAAGAGATAACCAACTCCATGACCTGTACCACACTTGTAGTCTATACCGATATTCCACAGCGGAGCACGGCAAAGTATGTCAAGATTGATACCTGTACAGCCATATAAAAATTTTGCATTCAAAAGATTCATATGCCCTTTAAGAGTCAGGGTATAATCACGTTTCCACTCATCCTTAACAGGTCCCAATACTATGGTTCTTGTAATATCTGTAGTTCCTTCATAATACTGTCCGCCCGAATCTACTAGGAAGAAGCCTTCCGGCTTAAGCTCGGCATCATGCTCAGGAGTAGCTGAGTAATGCATCATTGCAGCGTTTGCATTATATGCAGCTATAGTATCAAATGAAAGCTCAATAAAGCCTTCCTGCTCTCTTCTTCTCTCCTCAAGATAATCACTTGCAGAAATCTCTGTAATCTTCATCTTGCCGACATTCTTCTTAACCCAGTAAATGAACTTTACCATAGCGATTCCGTCTTTTACATGAACCTTTTTAATATTTTCTATCTCTGTAGAATTCTTTTTAGATTTTTCAAGTGTTGTTGGATTTGTCTTGTCAAGCTTTTCTACATTTTCAGGTATGTTGCTATAGATTGCATAGTTTACCTTCTTGCCGTCAAGCATTACCTTCTTGCATTCTTTAAGACCTTTTACATATTCATAAATATCATTGTATGGCTTTATTTCTACATTATTTGCCGTAAATTCAGTTCTAAGCTTGTCATTAAGTACTGCTTCATTAAGGAAAAGTACTGCCTTGTCCATAAATACAACTGTATATGAAAGCACTACAGGATTGCAAGGGATATCATCTCCGCGCATATTATACAGCCAGGCTATGTCGTCAAGGGAAGTAAGCACAAAGGCATCCGCTCCCTCATCTTTCATTGTTTTTCTTACAAAGGCAAGCTTGTCTGATGCAGGTCTTCCTGAATATTTTTCCTCAAGGAAAAATGCAGGTTTAACAGAAAGTGCAGGTCTGTCTGTCCAGAATTCATCGACTAAGTCTTTATCATACTTAATATCCGCATTTTTCTTAGCTATAGCCTTCTTAAGCTTGTTACCTAAGGCAGAGTTTATAACTCTTCCATCAAAGCCAAGCACTCCATTTTCAGGAATGTTATCCTCAATGTATTTCTCTATTGTAGGAACACCTTCCTCGCCCATACGCATAAGCTCTATTGTGCTTCCGGCAAGCTCTCTTTCTGCCTGAATAAAGTATCTGCCATCTGCCCAAAGTGCAGCCTTTTCTTTTCCTACCAAAAGAGTACCGGCTGAACCTGTAAAACCTGACATATATTTTCTTACTCCAAAATGCTCTCCGGCATATTCCGATTCATGGAAATCAGCCGTAGGTATGAGATAAATGTCAATTCCTGATGCTGACATTCCTTCTCTTAATTTTGCCAATTTTTCTTTAACTTCCATTTTGTCCTCCTTGCATTAGATGGAACTAATTTTTATAGGAAAAGTCTAACACAATAGGGTAGTTTTTTAAAGCCTTGATTTTCATCTTGACATATACTATTACAAAGTATATTATAAAATCAGTGGGATATCCCACCCTTAATCATACTAGGAGGTATAAACTATGACAGCAGTAAAAGATTACACAGTTCATATTGATAGTAAAAAAAGAATTACTCTTAGGGGAGCATTATATAAATATTATAATGTAAAAGAATATGATAATGGATGTATTGTTCTTGAACCTCGAGAATTAACTATTCTCGATGGAATTTCTGTTAAAACATTAGAAGATATGGATAAAGCAGTTAATAATTTCAAATCAGGCAAAATTTCTGAACCTATTGATTTATCAGACTTCTAATGGAGAAATATAATGGCATTTTTTAACGGAGCATATGATAGAATCATTTTGTCTAAACTATAAAATTTCAGGAGGTAAGTATGGCAGGGTTCAAATTTTGGTACTTTATTCCATATCTCCACTTGGGGAGAGTCGCATGGAGCCGGACTCGGAGTGGTTATAGACGGTTGCCCTGCAGGGCTTTCACTTAGTAAAGATGATATTATGCCTTATATGAACAGAAGAAAACCAGGAGCCAATGATTTTACCACACCGAGAAAGGAAGCTGATGATATAGAAATTCTTTCAGGTGTATTTAACGGACTTACAACCGGCACTCCTATATCTATGATGGTTAGAAATGCCGACCAACAATCAAAAGATTATGATAAGATAGCAAACTACTACCGACCGGGACACGCTGACTATACCTTTGATGAAAAATACGGTTTCAGAGATTACAGAGGCGGAGGGCGCTCCTCAGGCAGGGAAACTCTTGCAAGGGTTGCTGCAGGTGCAGTTGCCGCTAAATTACTTAAAGAGTTTGGTATAGAGGTACTGGCTTATACCCACTCAATCGGCGATATTACCCTTCCAAAACATCTGCTTGATAATAAAGAAAATATAACTAAAGAAGCTGTACTTAGCAGTTCTCTTTTTATGCCGGATAAAGAAGCTACAAAAAAAGCAGAGGAATATCTTTACAACATAAAGAAAGAATTAAACTCTTCCGGCGGTGTTGTAGAATGTATAGCTAAGGGACTTCCTATAGGGCTCGGAGAACCGGTATTTGATAAGTTAGACGCAAAATTAGGGCAGGCACTTTTTTCTTTAGGTGCTGTTAAAGGTGTTGAAACAGGTGATGGTTTTGCTGCAAGCCATAGCACCGGTCTAAGCAATAATGATGCTTTCATATTAAAAGACGGCAAAATAGCTAAGGCTACAAATCATTCAGAGGTGTACTTGGAGGAATGAGTGACGGTTCTACTCTTGTAGTAAGAGCTGCTTTCAAACCGACCCCTTCAATAGCTGCAACCCAGCATACTGTTAATAAAAACATGGAAGACGTTGAGATAAATATAGAAGGTCGCCACGATCCGATAGTTGTTTCTCGTGCTGTAGTTGCAGTGGAGGCTATGACAGCCCTTGTACTTGCTGATTTATTGCTTCAAAATTCAGTTTCAAGGCTTGATAATTTGAAAAAAATTTATGACAAAAAAATAAATTAAACTTACTCATTTTAAGGTATAAAAACTACTTGACTTTATATATATATAATTGGATTATAACATTTTTTTACCTTGAAAGGAGAATTGTATTATGTACACTTTTAGAATTAAATTTGATCATTCAAATGATGGCAAGCGTTGGTCGACAACCTGTACATCAGTTAAAGCCACATCTGAATTAGCTGCTTATGAACAAATTAGAAGCAGATATCCTTATGTCAAAAATATCTCAACACAAAATGTTAGCTAATTATCGCAATTAAAAAAGCTGAACCTGCACTCCCGCATCTTCAGCTTTTATTTTTATTCTATTTATGCAGCCCCTATTCCATAGAACTCCATCATTCCATTTACCATAATACCCAGTTCTTCTGACTTTTCTCCTATCTCAGTCAGCCTTACGCCCAGCTTAGAAATAAGATTTACATTTTCCTCAAGCTTCTCCCTTATCTTCTGTCTGCGGTCATTTAACTTATGCCTTATCTCAACCATTTCTTTATGATCTACAACTGCATCTGCCTGATAAGACCACACTTCAGTATCATGAATTCTATACTCAGCTAAAATTTCTTTATACTTATTGTTATAAAATTCATAGGTTGACGAAGCTTTTCTTCGTTTCAGCTCATCCGCTTTATAAGCCGCATACTGATTATACCTGTATTCAAGCTCCAATACATTATTTACTGCATATTTGTCATGACTAAAGTCCAGTGAAGCCTTTTGGTTGACATATTTTATCTTAACGGTATTTGTAAGTGAAATTAGTTTATTCTCCTTAGCCGCATTTAGCTTCAAAGCCTTAGCATTTTTGTCAGTTTCTAAGAATATATAGAATGCCATAAATACTCCACCAATAATGGTAAGTAAAAACGCTACATCAGCAAAGGTATCAAATACCATATATAAAATAAGATACATAACTAAAAGCAATCCTATAACTGTTCCCGACACCATACCAAGTCTGCTTAAAAATCGTTTTTTACCTAGCTCTACCTCTTCTTCATGCTTTTAGTACAGCCTTTTCTCCTGCTAATTTTCTTAAATCACTTTTTAATTATAAGTTCATATTCTTCTTCCCTTTTTTTAACCGCTTTATTTCATCCGGTAGTACATCTTCATATTTTTCCATTATACCAAACTCAAATTCAGTAAGTTCAGTACGCTTTCTTTTTAAATTAGAAATATCTTTTCTTAATTCCAGAATATGCTTTGCATTTTCTACCAGCTCTTCCTTAGGTTCAGCCGGTAAAGTATCAATTATCTGCGCATCTTGAAGGAAACGATTCACTTCATCATACTCTTTTCTTATTATTTTTATCTGAAGATTAGCATTGTCAATAGTTTCACAAATTGTCCGGGCTTCACCCTCATAATCTTCTTCTATTTCTACCGGACTACTATCCTTAATCCTTTTATGAAACAAGCCCATTCCAAGCTCCTTCCCTATATTCAGCCTTCAATTCTTCAAGCTTAGCTTCTATTTCTTTATACCCTTCGGTCACCTTATTTGTTTTAAGCTTTTCAAACATCCTGTTAATATTTCCGATATTCTGTCCATTCAATGCATTTCTTTCAGCTTCTTTCCATATTCTTTCAGCCTCTGAAATTATGTTTTCATCCCTTGTAAGTTCATTTACTCTTTCATTATATTCTTTACCCGGGTTCCCCAGCTTAAGTGCAAGTAGTGCAAGCACAAGCACCTCTTTACTCTGTGTATATTTATAAGCTCTGTAAAAGCAATCTGACGCCTCCTTAAAAGAAGATATGTGAATAAGACAGATTCCCATAGCCCTCAATACTATTCCATAGTCTCTATCTGCCAGTTTTTCCTCTTTAAGAGTTGCTCTGAAATATTTTACCGCTACTAAAAAACGCCCTTCTGACAATTTTCTATACCCTATATAAGCCTTCCTTTCCCAGGCAGGCATTTCAGCTAAAGCTTTAACTAACTCTACAGTCGTAAGAATTTCCTCCTTACTATACAAATCACAACTACAAAAAAGCGCTGTAATTACATCATTAAGGAGATAATTGCCCACCACCAGACTTTTTATTTTATTTGCCACCACAGGCAATTTTAATTCTTCTTTTATAAAGTTAAGAAGCTCACAGCTAAAAAAATCTAAATCAATGCTGTATACATTAATTCTTACATAGTGACATATTTCTTCAATTGAATACAGCTTTTCCCCTGTTTCCTTCACCAAAAATGGAGTCTGTGCCAGACTACCACTACATACTATTACTTTTCCCATATCAACTCCCAGACTCTGTTTGTTGTAGGCACAAAGCTTCCAAAGCCTAAATCAGCAGCTTTTATAATGCAAATGTTCCTGTCCTTAAAGCTCAAAGACAATCTTATCCTTGTCATTCCGGATTCCGCCACATTTATTCCAAAAAGTGAAATAAATCTTTGTTCCTCTTTATTGGTAACGTAGTCTTTAATCTGTATACTTAGTTCATCTTCTCCCTTTACAATAACGTCAAGCTGCGACTCTGCTTCATACCACTTAACTCCCGGTTTTATAAGAGTTATCTCACTATTTCTGCCATCCTTCACAGCCATTATGGAAATTCCTATATCTGTCATATCCTCTCCGGACATAATAACATCTGATGGTTCTGTTAAGGTTTTGTCATTTGCCGCAATACAAGCACCTTAGCATAGAGATTTTGCCCTCTGAACACCCGTCTGCCGGGAGAAAGCTTACGTAATGTGCCATCGGCCCAATTATCTATAAATCCACGTCCTACTGCATATATTGTGGAGACAACGTTCCCTTCCAGAGCCATAAGTGATAATGTATGAAACAAATTTCCACTTTCATTTTTATTTGTTTCTAACATTGATCTGGTAAGCTTTTCGGTTTTTTCCCTTCTGCTTATACCTGCTCTCATCGGTTCTGACTGTTTGTCAATAGATAATATTCTAAAATGGAGTCCATCCTCCTCAAGCTCAAATAAAGCAGTATCATTTGCCCATAACCCGGCATCCTGGTTAATTGTATAATACAAAAATGCTTCGTCATGATTTAGCAAAATATACTTTTTCTTTGTAAATCCTAATTCTTTAAGAGCAGAATTCATCATAGCTGAGATCTCTTTTTGTAACTTCCGGAAAAAGTAATACCCATATATTCTATTTCCTTAAAGGGATAATAAGCATTTAAAATTTTTAATACAGCCTCAATAAACTTCTGCATAAGTCTATCTGACTCGTAATTCTCTCCTAAAAGCTTAACCTTTTCTCCCTTTGTTACAGTCTTAAAAAAGTTCTTTATCTCAGTTATATCTTCCGGAACTTCCTTATCTAAGTCATCACCAATGATCCAGTCATTCTTCCTTTTTCTGTATGCTAACCTTGAAGGTATAAGGTACTGCTCCTCTCCCTCCTCTCTGCTTACAGATTCAGGCGATAGAAGTTCATTATCATAATAGGTTAGTTGGACAAAATCTTCACATATATCCATTCCAACTAAAATTCCTGTTCCTTCTCTCATCACACCTGCTCCTCACTTGTGACTCCCAGTGAAAAAATATTGTTTATTATTTCACTTTGAATTGCATAATTCCTCATATATTCTTTGAGTGTCTTTTCATCAGATAAATCTTTGCACACAAACATCATATTTATCTGTGAAAATAAACTAAGTCCCAGATCCTCTTCAAAAAGTACATCCTGCCTGATGGCTAATTCATCACTACTAATAATTTCTGCTTCATCATTTCCCTTTGTCTTAAGAGAAATATAATACTGTACAGTTTCATCTGCAAAGACCAGAAATTCCTTTACAAAAATGCCCTGATATACGTTTTTCATCCACTCTGTCCTGTAGCCTCTGTTTCCTGTATCTGTAGAAGAAAAAATCCTATAGTTTATTGTTACTTCATCCTCATTATCAGCATAGCATACTACAAAATTCAGATTTTCAATTTCAGCAGGCAGCCTGCATTTATTTTTAAATTCTTTAAAAAATGGAAGCACTATTCCATCTTCAACAAACTTTTCCACCCATACCATAGCATAATCTTTTTCTTCTTCAGTCAGATACTTCTTTTCACTTAGAATTTTCAAATATGAAATAACAAACAATTTGTTTTGTGTCTTATATGCTTCATCATAAATACGCTTTTCAAAGTATTTTCCTACCCTCATATCTTTAACAAGCCATTTATACGATATATAAGATAAAAAAATGCCCTACCCAGTATTCCTTCTTCAAATTGCTCATAGTACTCAAAAAAATGTTGTCATACTCTACTGACATTTCCTCTGAAAAATAACATCTGCTGTATAAATCTTGAAGCAAAATTCTCTGTAAGCAAATTTCTTTCTTTAAGTTCATTATAAATAAAAATCAAGCTCCGTTACTCCACCTTCATAATTATCTCTAAGGAAAATCATTATTTCATCATCAGCTTTTTTATCAAGCATAAGCTTATATGCAGCGGATATAATAAGATTATGATTTTCAACCTTTCTGGTTTCATTTTCATCATAAATATATGTCGAAATTACTTTAGCCAGCTTCCCCGAATTAATTTTACTATAGCTTAACCGTCTGAGTGCATACAAAGATAATGGATACATATTTCTTATAACCGCCATTTCTGCTGCATGTTCTGCCTGATATGGTTCCGCTTTGGCAAAATTATAATTCTTCAGTACAGCTTCCAGCTTTTCTCCTTCATTATTTTCAAAATAATTACTTAAAAGCTTTCCTCTGAGAAAACATTTATATTCACAAGTAATGTTTTGCATTCTTGCAAGTTCTTCACATATTTCTACTAAATGTCTGCTCTCTCTATGATATCTGTCATTTTCAGCAACCACTGTAAGAAGCTCCATTAAACTTTTGTCTCCTGCCTCATAGCAGCCATCAAGATAATCATAATAATTTATCAGTTTTTCAGAGGTACAGAAATCAGCAGCCGGATATATATTTCCCTCTTTATCTGTTACCAAAGCTACTGAATATTCTCCTGATATATTTGCATAAGCAACTCCGCAATTAAATCTATAAACTGTGCTTTCCTTAATCCCTCGTGTATGCACCGTCAGAAATTGTATATTTTTATTTCTACAGATAAATTTCTGTTTAAAAATTACTGATGACAAATATGGATAATGTTCATGCAAAAAATGTTCCTTCCTTTAATACAGCCTTATATATAACAGCTAACACATCGGTAATTTCACCCTTTTTAAGCTGTTCTGATGCAAAGCCCCCGATTTGTTCTTTATATTCCTTATATATGTTCTGAAAAATCCAGCTCATTTCTATGATTAATCAAATAAGAATATAGCAGGGCTTTTTTCCCGGCGCTTAGCGTATTATCGTATAAAAAATATGAAAAAACTGAAAGTTCAATTTTTTCTGTAGTATCATTCATCATGGTTCGCATATATAGTTCATAAATACCTGTAAGTTTTATTCCTCTTTTTACACCTATTCTGAACCATTCATGGTCATACTCACCAGTATCATTTTTTCTTATAAGCTGTGTACATATTGCCTGTGCGACCTCTTCAACACCCCAATTTTTATATACTTCTTTCAGGAGTCTTAATACAAGAGGATTATAATCACGCAAACCATTTGCAAGCACTACAAATTTCTCTGTAATAATTTTGCCAACAAAATATCCATGTTTTATAGCCCAGTTTACTACCTGAATTGAAAAGGCATCTAATCTGCTAAAATAATCAGGCTGTGATTTATAAATACTCCAGGCTTCCATAAGCAAAAAGGAACTGTGAAATCCTCCCCCATAAAGCTCTGCTATAAACTCAAGTCTTCTTTCAAGATTCAGCTTATACCTTCCATCCATATGTATGAGAAAATATAATCCTGTCTGATAGCCTTTTAAATTAGTGAGTTTCTCCACCTCTCTCCTATATTCTTCTTTCTCCTCTTCTGCTGCAAGCTGATACATAAAATATAAATGTACCAGTCTGAATATAGGTTCCATTGTACTGCCATTAATCTTTAAGAGCTCTTCCTTTGCCTGTTTTTCATTACGGTTTATAAGGTCTAAATAGATATTCACATAGTCAACTATTTTTTCGTCTTTTCCAGATAAACCAATTCCGTATAAAGCAGTACGCATAGCTGTAGTAACATTTTTCACAGTACTTGTACCCATACGGTATGAAAAGTATTCTTCTATAAGTTTATTTATATATTCAAATCTTCGTTTTTTACCTGAAAACTTTTCAGGAGAAACTGCTGTGTTTATAAGGTTAAATTCTATACAAATCTCCTCTTCCAAGGTTCGTATTACAACCTTGCCACTTGCTTTCTGCCCTTATATGCTCAGGGTTAATAACCACGTTCAGTTCACATATTCCATCCTCAAACAAGTTATCCGTAATTTCATCTTTATGAACTTTTAGAAACTGTCCTTCTGTAATAACCTCTGCTTTAACATATCCCCAGCAGCTTTTTCTTATGATTATTCTATCCTGAATTGGCACTCCTGATATATGATAATTATATATTTTCTTATCAACAACAATTTTTACAGGCTGTTTGCTCTTTGTGTAGCAAAGAAATTCCTCTAACGCTCTTCTTCTGTCTCTATTTTCTAAAAGCCCTTTTCTTATGAGACTTTCTTCTTCCATGTTTTGCAGGATTATACTATCAAACTCATCTGCATAAAATAAGTCAGTGGCATAATCCGGATTACTCTTGGCAAAGGCAGTAAACTGATATATATTTTTTATTTCATTTCCTTCCGCCATCAGTTCTGCTTCTTTTATATTTACACGATATGGCAGATTAATCTCGCCACAATCTGTTATGAAATGAATATTGCCGCCATATTCCATCTCAGGTCTAAGACCTGTACCATCAAACTCGTAATCAATTTCTACTTCACTGTTTGAAAATGTAACTGTATCAAATTTAAACCTGTAATCGTTACAGGTGATATAACCTCTTATTTTACGGTTACTATATTTTATTTCATCCTTATACCTTACCTTAAAAGAACCGACAGCACCAGTGTCGGTTCTAACTGAAATGTCTAAAGAGGAAGGTAATACTAATATTTGAGGAAGCTCAAAGCTAAACTTCTCTTCCGCAAAATTTTCTATCTTTTTTTCCATTAGTAAGCCCTCCTAACCAATACTTTATTTCCTATAGATAATATCTTCCCTTCCCGGTCCGTTACTTACCATAGTAACAGGTACTCCAAGTTCTTTTTCTATGAACTCAATATATTTCCTACAATTTTCCGGAAGTTCTTCATACTTTCTGATTCCTTTAATCTCACATTTCCACCCCGGAAGCTTCTCATATACAGGCTTAGCCTTCTTTAGTCCTGCGGTAACCGGGAAATCCTTTGTTACCTTCCCGTCTATCTCGTACCCCACACAGATAGGAAGCTCATCAAGATAACCAAGCACATCAAGCACTGTAAGGCTTACCTCTGTAGCCCCCTGCATTCTTACACCATAACGGCTTGCCACCGCATCAAACCAGCCCATTCTACGTGGTCTTCCGGTAGTAGCACCATATTCTCCGCCATCTCCGCCTCTGCGTCTTAGCTCATCTGCCTCATCACCAAAGATTTCGCTTACAAATTCTCCCGCTCCTACAGCACTTGAATACGCCTTTACAACAGCAATTATATCCTTGATTTCATAAGGAGGTATACCTGCTCCGATTGCTCCATAGGAAGCAAGAGTAGATGACGAGGTAACCATTGGATATATACCAAAATCAGGATCTTTAAGTGTTCCAAGCTGTCCTTCAAGAAGTATGTTTTTTCCTTCCTTAATAGCTTCCTGTATGAACAGTGCTGTATCACATACATAAGGAGCTATCATATCTCTGTATTCATGGAGAGTTTCAATTAATTCTGCTTTGTCAATAGCAGGCTTATGATAAAGATGCTCTAAAATTACATCCTTCTGTATGCAGACTCTTTCTAATTTATCTTTGAGAATTTCATCATCAAAAAGCTCAGATACCTGAAAGCCTATCTTTGCATATTTATCTGAATAAAATGGAGCTATACCTGACTTTGTGGAGCCAAATGAGTTCTTGCCAAGTCTCTCCTCTTCATACTCATCGAATTTAATGTGATAAGGCATAATAATCTGCGCCCTGTCAGATACAAGTACCTTTGGCTTTGGTACACCCTTTTCAACCAAAGAATTAATTTCTTTAACCAGATAAGGAATATTAAGTGCAACTCCATTACCTATAATACTTGTAGTATGATTGTAAAATACTCCCGAAGGCAGTAAATGAAGTGCAAATTTGCCATAATTATTGATTATCGTATGCCCTGCATTGCTTCCACCTTGAAATCTTATAATGATATCAGATGTCTCTGCAAGCATATCTGTCAGCTTGCCCTTGCCTTCATCTCCCCAGTTTGCTCCAACTATTGCTCTTACCATTTGTCTTTCCCTTTCTCTATAGCAAATTATCTCGCTTCTTCATAAGCCTGTCTGCCAAGCTCCATAGCACCAAGTATGCCCTGATTATCATTCAGACTGTTTGGAACTATGTAATTGTCCATATCTTTAAGTTCTTTTGTATTTAAATATCCGTTAAGCAGCTTGGTTACTTTTTTCCTTACCATAGGAAAAAGCCTTTCCTGATGCATAACTCCTCCACCTAAAATTATTTTCTTAGGCGATACCGTAAGTATATAATTTACAAGAGCCTGTGCTATATATTCGCTTTCAATTTCCCAGGCTAATTCATTATCTGCCAAATCATAAGCTTTCCTGCCCCATCTTTTTTCTATGGACGGACCTGCTGCCAAGCCTTCAAAACAGCTGTCATGATAAGGACAGATACAATTTCCATTATCTTCTTTATGTTTGTTTATAATAATATGTCCTGCCTCCGGATGAAGCATTCCATGAACAAGGCTTCCACCTATACATATTCCAACCCCTACTCCGGTACCAATTGTCATATAGAGTACGGAATCAATCCCTTTTGCACATCCAAAAACCATTTCTCCCAGGCAGGAACCGTTTACATCAGTATCTATCTTCATAGGAACTTTTAACTCTTTTTGTAATTCTTTAAGTAAATCATAATGTACCCAGGGAAGCTTTGGTGTTTCTAAAATCTGCCCATAAGTAGGTGATTCAGGTGACACATCGATTGGACCAAAACACCCTATGCCCAGTGCATCTATATTTTTATCTGAAAACCACTTAATAATCTCAGGTACTGTTTCTGCCGGAGTTCTGGTAGGTATGGACATCTGTTCAAAAATTTCACCATTTTCATCTCCAACGCACATGACCATCTTAGTTCCGCCTGCTTCAAGACCACCTAATCTCATTTCTCTTCCTCCCGGATATTACAATATTAATTTGGCAAACTTACTTTTTATTATAACATTTTATTTGGATATAATAAAGGGTAATTATTTCAAAAATAGTTATAGTTATATTTTACCTATTTTTTGCCTAAGTGTAGAATAAGAATTCTACAACAATCTATAACTCGCTCAAATCCACCGTATAAATCAACTCTTTAAGTTCAACTTTATTATTGAAAAATATAATCATGTACCAAGGTAAATATGTTATCTCTCCATCTATTTCTACATTTGACTTTGTAAAAACAATGCTTTCGTTAAATTTCCATTGTTTTACTTCTAATGCATGTCGCATAGCAGGATGTTTTTTGAAGTCATTTCCCGATTTTATTTCCACAAGTCCGATACCTGCTCCTTTTTGCAAAACAAAGTCCAATTCTCCAATTTTTTTTGAATCAAAATAATGAAGCTCAAAGCCATTTGATTTAAGGTTTTGTGCAAAAGCGTTTTCTAAGATACTCCCCATATTAACTTCTACATTTCCCATTAATAGTTCAAACTGAATATTCTCCATACAAGATGCACAAAGCAATCCTACATCATTTGCATAGAGTTTAAATAGATTTCTTTTTTCATTTAGCTGTAATGCTGGCTGTGGCGTGACTACATTGTAGCATGGAAGTGCTACTCCTGCATCCGCAAGCCAGTTAAAACTTTCTTCATACCTTAACATTCTTGCAGAAGGACTTATGCTGTTTATTTTAAATCTGCGGTTTTTATCATTTAATTGTGAAGGAATACTGTCAAAAACAGCCCGAATCTTAGCTTTGTCATTTCCTGTCGCATATTTTGCAATATCAAGTCTATATAAGCCTAAAATACTATTTTGGTTTAAAATCACCTTAGAAATATCATGTGTATCAACATAAATCTGCACTGTTTCCGGCATTCCACCTACTACAAGATAGCTGTAAAACAACTTACATAATGTATTATGTATGACTGCTGACACTTTTTCTTTCTTCTCATAACATTCTTTTTAGATATGTTATAGTCTTATCCTGAACTCCGTTTGCCCACATATATTCTTCAAAAATCTAAAGGATACATCTGTAAAACTTGTTCAAACCCAACCGGATATGATTTTATGTCTTTATACTTTATTCCAAGTAATGAGCCTGATTCAATATAATCAAATCTCCCATCCTCTACTAAAAACTTAATTGCAGACCTCACATCAGGACATTCCTGTACTTCATCAAAGAGTATCAAAGTCTTGCCTTTTTCTAAAGGGGTTCTCAAGTAGGCGGTCAGATTGGTAATTATAGACTCCGGTGTAAAATCCCCTTAAAAAAATATCTTTTGCATTTTCATCTCTTACAAAATTTATTTCAGCAAAGTTTTTCATATTCATTTTTACCAAATTCTCTTATAAGCGTAGTTTTTCCCAATCTGCCTTGCTCCGGTTATGCACAAAGCTTTTTCTTTCTGATTTTTTTCTTCCATTTTAGAAGTTCATCATATGCTTTTCTCTTTAACATTTTTAATCTCCAAATGTCAGCATTTTTTTCTCATCTACATATTATTGTAACATTTTTTTCTATAGTTTTTTTCAAGTATATTTGTAACATTATTCCACAGTTTTTATAGCATTTATGTAACATAATTCTGAATTTTTTTCATTAGGCGGTAGTTCTGCATATAAAATAAGCCTGTCCAAATATCAGACAGGCTCACTATATTAAATCTTCCTTCTTCCCCTTCACTATCAGTTTTTTAATCCGGCTACATTATTTTGACTCTTTTTTATATCCTATACCAAAGTCAGTCAATCTGCCTGCTGTAAATACCACAGCAGAGTTTTCCCCGTCATAATACGAGCCTTTAATCTTCCTTACTTTTCCTTTTTTATCAACATATACGGCATATAATCCGTCCGCTTTTTCGTTTTTATTAAGTGTGTAAGGGATGAAAGCTGTTATCTTTCCTTTTCCGAGGCTTGTTATCTTTTTCTTTCCCTTTAGATAGCTTAGGCTTATGGCAAGGACAGGTCTTTTTCCTATCTGCTTTTTAGCCTGTTTGGAAAGCTTTTTAACAGGAGAGATACTTAATACAATACCACCCTTGCTCTTTTTCTTTATCTCAGAAACGGCTTTTTTGTCAAACACCGTTTTTGAAATAGGACTGTCTATGGTAAGGCTGCTAACTTCTTCATTTACAATTCTTTCTAAAGCATTTCCGGTAAGATTTACCTTTACTTTATTAGTACCCTTTGGCATATCTACCTTTAATTCAAGAGCTATTTTCTCTGCTTCCTTACCGTTTTTCTTAGCTTCTTCCAGTGCCTTTGTAATGGCATCTTCTATTACCTTTTCGGAAATTTTGGCAGTTGCTGTTTTATTTTTTCCTTTTTTGGCTTCTATGCTAATTTCCGCTTTTGCAGGTACGGAGGTTTTATCGGAATCTGCTGTTTTATTCTTATCATCTTTGGAATCTTTATTTTCTTCTTTAGGTGTTGTAGATGATGAGCCGCCCGAAAAACTTCCTCCACCTGAGTAACCGCCACCGTTTGCACTGTAATTAGCTGTTACTGTAACGGCTTTTGCAGGCATTGTAAAGCTTGTTGTTTTTGATGAGGCATTTGCAAAAACTACCCCGTCAGAACCTGTCCAGTTTGTAAATGTATAACCTGACCTGTCATTTGCCGTTATATTAACTTTTTCTCCCTCGCTGTACTTGCCGCTTCCTGTTCCATCCGCTACATTCACATCATAAACCGCATTTACAATGGTTAGTCTGCCTTTTTGGTATGTGACTATATAGTTCTTTGCTACATCTTCATTTGCCACATTTTTAAGTTCACCACCGCTTACTGTAATCTCATATTCGCCTGTATAGTTTGTATCTGCTACACTTGCTTTCAATAAAGGACTATTAAATTTATCTCCGCTTGCAAGGTTTTTATATACTTCCGCCTTGTTGTAAGTAAGTTCAGGGCCTTACAGAACCCTTTATAACATTTAATTTATCCTCAGCCTTTACTGTAAGTTTCTTCTTTGCTACGGTGATACTTATACTTTTGTCAGCTTCGTTATAGTCGGTATCCGCCGCTTTTTTAGCTGTTATTACAGTAGTACCCGCTCCTATGATTTTTGCTTTATTTTCGGTTATAGAAAGTACTCCGTTATTATCAGGCACTCTGTAGGTTACTTCTCCTGTACCGTTTCCGCCTGTAATCGATAGGGTAAATTCGCCGTCACCGTAAGTTTTATTTGAAATAGTTGTAAAGGAAATTGCACCTTGATTTTTCTTTCTAGTGTCTATTTTCTGAATATCACTTTGTACAGTATTGTAATTAGTATCTCCTACATACTCCGCCTTAATGTCATACTCGTTATCCGCTACATTTTTCCATTTATATGAAGCCTTTCCGTCCGCTAATGCTGCTGTGCCAAGCTCTGTAAAGTTTCCTCCGGTTTTATAGGAGAATTTTACACTTCCGCTCGGTTTAACAGCACCGTTTGCACCTGTTATTTCTGCGACCAGTGTAACTGTTTTATTTCCCGACTCTACCGATATATTTGCTGTAAGGTTTATAGTAGGATTTGCCTTTGAAACTGTAACCGTAACATTATTTTTCTTATCTATGTCTGCAATTTCTTCGTAGTTTTTAAGTGTTTTTTCACTTGGAGTAAATACTACTTCATAGCCTGTATTATTTACCGTAGGAATAATATTTCCATCTGCCCAAGCGAATGTTCCATATCCTGTACTTCCGCCTGTAAGCACGCTTTCTGATAATTTCTGTCCGTAGGTTAAGTTGCCTGCATTTGGGAAAATAAGGGCAGGTGCGGCAGCCTTTGCTATCGTTATGTTAAGTTCTGCACTTATTTCGTTGTAATTCTTATTTCCGGCTTTTACAGCCTTAACTGTTACCTCTCCCGCTCCTATGATTCTTGCAGTAGAGCCGTTTATGGAAAGCACGCCGTTACCCGCAGGTACGATGTAAGTTATTTCTCCCGTACCGCTACCGCCTGTTGTTGTAAATGTAAAATCGGCATCGCCGTATTTTTTGCCTGTAACATTAGTGATATTAAGTACAGCCTGATTTACTTTAGCTATGCTTACAGTCACTTTGCCCTTTGCCTTGTTGTAATCATAGGTATTATTTGTTCCTACAACTTTGTAATATACTTCATACGAGCCTGCATCTTTTGCTTTCGGAATTTCTGTGCTGTATGCTCCGTTTTCTTCTAAGCTATACTGCAAGTTTCCTATGGCGGCTTTTACCGTTCCTGCGGTAATAAGTTCCTGCATTGCCCCTGTATAGGAAAGCTTTTGTTTTTGCTTTCGGAGCAGTGAACGGTATACTATGTTTAATCCTCACTTCTACACTTTCACTCGCAAAGCCACTTCCGATTACAGGAGCTATCCTTACGAGGTATTTTTCCCTGTGCAAGATTTGAAACCTCACCTGCCCTACACTGTTTCCATTCATTTGAACCTCGAAAGCATATACTGCATTTTTATCTGTTGTTCCCGTAATTTTGCCGTCTTTTTTTGTCAAAAAGCGGTTTCACTTACACCCTCAAGACCTGTCGGTGCTGTAGGGGCGGGCAGGAACAGACAGACTCTGTGCCATGCTCTTTAAATGACCTGCATCTTCTTTTTGCTGTTATGGATAATGTCTTACCGAGCCATTCAGGTTTTATGGATGTTGTTCCGTTTGCTTCGAGGGCTTAACTCTTCCGTACTGCCACCGTTTATAGTGATTTTATAGGTAATGCCTGTACTAAGCCCGGTAAGCTTTTCTGCTATATAGTCTATCACCGCCTTAGGGGTAGGATGAGGTTCTATAAGCTGTCCACTTCCCTCCACATTATTACCGCTCATTGTACCGGCATTCTTTATTTTACTGTTATTGTTTATCTTGCCGTTATTTGTTATTTTACCTTTATTTTCCAAGTTTCCGTTATTTGTAAGGGTTTTACCGAAAGGAACGGTAAGCTCGCCGTCCTCCGGCACTGTAAGAGTTTTCCCCTCTTCTATTTCCAAATCTTCGGTTAATTCCTGTTTGCCGTACACCTTGCCGTTATTTCCGTTAAATATAGTTCCTTTCCAGTTTGCTTCCTTTGTATTATCTGCAATGCTATTGGTTTTGATAATGGCTTTTCCTTTATTTCCCGTACTAAAAGAGCCGGCTGCACCGTCCGAACCGTTGTTTTCCTTAACGCCGAATCCGCCGCCTATGCCGGGAGCTTTTTTAGAGTTTGCAGTAACCAATCCGCCGCTAATCTGTATAGTTCCTCCGTCACCGGCTTTGTAATTATTATCGCCGTTACTGCCGCCACCGCCAATACCGGCTCCATTTTCAGAGCTTGCATTTATTATGCCGCCGGTAATATTTATACTTCCTCCGTCAGCATATATACCGCCGCCTATGCCCGCTCCGAATTTTCCGCCGTCTGCATTTATCTTGCCGCCGGTAATCGTTATATTGCCTCCGGTAGTTGCATGACCACCGCTGCCTATGCCCGCTCCTACTTGAGAGCTTGCATTTATTTCTCCGCCTTTAATCGTTATACTCTCTCCGTTTCCTTGATTACCTCCGCCTATGCCCGCTCCTACTTGAGAGCTTGCATTTATCACTCCGCTGCTAATCGTTATCGTGCCTCCGGCTCCCCTAAAACTGCCTCCGCCTATGCCCGCTCCTCTTTCAGAACTTGCATTTACCACTCCACCGCTAATCGTTATCGTGCCGCCGGCTTCTTCGTTTCCGCCGCCTATGCCCGCTCCTCTTTCAGAACTTGCATTTACCACTCCGCCGCTAATCGTTATCGTGCCGCCGGCTCCTTCGTTTCCGCCGCCTATGCCCGCTCCGTCTCCTTGAGAACTTGCATTTACCACTCCGCCGCTAATCGTTATCTTACTGCCGAATATGCTCGCTCCATCTTTAGAACTTGCTTTTACCTCTCCGCCCGAAATCTCTATCATATCTACCGAGCCGTTGACACCGCCGCCTATGCCCACTCCTTCATGATTATCGGAATTTGTCGCAGTGACCGTACCGCCTGTAATCCTTATAGTGCCTCCATGTCCATCTCCCCCGCTGCCTATGCCCGCTCCGTCTGTTCCTGAGCTTGCAGTAACCGTACCGCCCGTAATCGTTATAGTACCGCCGGCTCCTTTAAAACCGCCGCCTATGCCGGCTCCGTATCCTTGAGAACTTGCAGTGACCTTGCCGCCTGTAATCGTTATAGTACCGCCCGCCTTATTTTCGCTGCCGCCTATGCCCGCAGCTTTCTTTTCACCATTAGCCGTAAGCATTCCCGTACCTACTGCACTTTCTCCGTATATGGTAAGGGAGTTACCATTCGATACTTCGATTCCTTTTTCGGCGTTAAGTTCCGCTCCGTCCGCCAAAATCAGATGAACATCTCCGGTTACCGTAATTCTGTCGTTTATTGTGATATTATCTTTAACCACATACCATTTAGTCGTTCCGTTCCAAGCTGTCGAGCCATTTGTGACAACTTCTGCGGATACGCTTTGTGCCGCTCCCGCTTTCCTATCCCAATAGGTCGCGTTTGCCGTATATGCAAAGGCTTCCACCTTTATTTGGGTAAATACTATCGCAAAAGCGATGAGGCAGGCTATTAAAGCCCGTACCCCCCCCTAAAAATTTTTACATTACTGCTTTGAACATACATTTTGTTACCTCCTGTTTTAAAAAATTTCTTGTCGCCATTATTATGGTACAAGTGACATCTCTATCATTTTATAATAAATATTGAAAAGTAAAACTACGAAAAATGTCATTTTGGATGACATAATTCGTAGTTGACAAATTAGTTAAAATGTGCTTATCTCGAAATTTCGCCCAACACAGCTTAAATCTAAACTAACGACAAGGTTTTTGCCTCAATGATTTCCTTAACTTCTTCTACATCCTTATCTATTGTTTCTGCTATCTCTTCTACTGTAAAGCCCTTATTATACATTTTAATGATAATTCCTGCTTCTCCTTCTGCTCTTCCTTTCGCTATTCCTTCTGCTATTCCTTCCTCTCTTCCTTCCTCTCTTCCTTCCTCTACAAGTCCCTGACTCAGGTTACACATATCACTCACATCCCTTCTTAAATTATTCTCAACATTAATCTCATATTCATTTTCAATTATGTTTATTTTTTCATCTACCGTAAGTTTACCGGACAGTAATGCTCCCAAAAGTCTATGCAGTTCATATACTTCATTATTTTCCGGAAGTTCTCTTGTCAAGCCTATCATTATGATATTAAAAAGATCCATCTTGCCTTTCCAATCATACCTTCCTACAAGATCCTCTCTTGGAAGGTGTATATGAGCTTAAACTGTTCTCTTTCATATTCATACATACCCATATAGAGTATACCTGTTTAATATCATCATAATGAGAATTCTCAAAATCTCTTTCTTTCTGAGATGAAATAAGCCTGCTTACATAAAAGATTGCCCTGTTCAATATCTCATATCCTTTGGGTTCATCTTTCTGTGCTTCTATATTTATGATAATCTGTGAAAGTCCGTCTTTCATTTTTACATAAAAAACTATATCAAATCTTACAAGCCCTTCATTTATCTCACAGTCTTCCGTATTAAGCCCAACCAGCCTTTCTCCGTTACTTTTAATCTCTATATTGGTAAGCCCCGGTTCTACAGGTACAAGGCTTATATATGGTTCTCCTTCAATAAACTTAACTGCCTCTTCCCACTTCATTCCCCTAAATTCACTAACCGCTTTTACCAATATATGAGCTAATATACTCTTATTCCCAAGCAATCGCTTTGCACTTGCGTCATATTGTGCATTTATATCTGTTGCTTTTATCATGTTTTTAAAACCCACTAACATTTACTCCTTTTTATCTTAAAAGTCTTATATGAATTGCTATTTTAAATCCCCTATATCCATATTATAACTCACTAAGCAGTTTTATACAATATACTTTATCCTACTCTAAAGCAGTAACATGAATTATTTCAAGAATATCAATAACCTTCTTTCCTATTTGGATGACATAATTCGTAGTTGACAAATTGAATAAAATGTGATGCTATGATATACTTCTATTGTTGTTTATAAAAAGAATGGAGCTTTAAAATGTCGGATGTACTAAAAATAGCAGTCTGTGAAGATGAAACAGCGCAAAGAAACAGACTGCTTGCACTGCTTGATGAGAGCAGTATAAAAAACATATATAGCGTTTTTGAAAATGGTGAAAAATTACTTAATGTCTTTGAACAGGGAAAATATGACCTTATCCTTATGGATATTTATATGGACAGCGAACTTACAGGAGTAGAAGTCATAAGACTTATCCGTGAAAAAGATAAAAACATTCCCGTTGCTTTCGTAACTACAAGCAAGGAGCATACACTTGAAAGCTACCGTCTATCCGCAATAAAATATATCGAAAAGCCTTATTCAAAGGAAAGCATAGAAGACACACTGTACCTGGCACTCTTAAAAAAGCAGGATGTACCCTCACTTTTGGTACAAAAAAACAGAAGTATACAAAAAATTCCTTTTGCGGATATTATTTATATTGAACAGCAGGTACATAAAATATTTATATGTTTTAAAATAATACTGAGGATATCTACATATATGGGAAACTTTCTGATTTAAATGAGCAGCTTCCTGAAGAACAATTTTTCATTCCTCACAAGAGCTTTGTGGTTAACCTTTCTTTTGTGAGATATATTGATACTGAGCTTAAATGCTTTGCAATGGGAAACCACACCAATGTTCCCATACGCAGGGAATTATTGACAAAAGCTAAAAATACTTTGGAAAATTACTTATTTGACAGTACAAGGGGGCTTATGAATTGAAAATACATACTAAATTTTTTATTTCTTTGCAGATTATTTTAGTTTTACTTACGATAATCGCATTTTTTTCATCACTTGGTTTTAATATGTACCAGTCAGGGCTTTCCGAAGCTTCTTATATCAAAAATGTAAAGCTGGTTATAAACGGTGCCGAAAAAGATACCACACTTCCATATACTCTTACCGGCATAACCCCCGAAACTCCCGTTACTGTCAGGGCCTATATTTACCCTAAAGAAAAGGACTTCATCTATGTTAAAACCGCATATACACCTGCGACAGTATATACTGACGATATAGAGATTTATAAGTTCGGAAAGAAAGAAACCTATCCGGCTTTTATGAGAGATCCTGCCACCGAAGTATTTATATCAGAACCTGCTGTAAGAAACAAAGAAACTGAACTTAAAATCGAATTTCTCTCCCCCAAAACCCGCAGCTCAATGACTATATATCCTCCGATTATAGGCTCTATCAAATCTATATTTCAGGATAGGATAACGGAGTACAAATATATATTTTTGCTTGCCATTGTTGAAATCGGAACAGGCATATCTCTTATTGTGATTTCCTTCATACTCAAATTTTTTGAAAAGAAAATAAGCCTTATATTTTTTTGGCTTGGCATATTTGCCCTTACATCAGGAGTTTGGGCATTGGGAGAATCTACCCTCACTGCCTTAATAATTAAAAATCCGACTTTTCTCTACCTTTGTGCCTTCATAGGGCTTTTTACCTTAGCTATACCTCTGATACACCTTACCCTCGTATCAGTTGATTTTAAAAATCCAAAGCCGCTATATATAATCTCGGCTTTTATAACTATAGCAGCCATCCTTTCTTTAATATTACAGCTTTTAGGTATATATCCTCTGTCAAGCAGTATGTATGCCTTCCATATTATTAACCCTTGCGCACTTTCTCTCCTTTTATTTTTTATTCTCTATGAAGCATTAAAAAATGACAGCTTACAGGCAAAAAGGTTCATCCTTCCTATAATGATTTTGGCAATTTCTGCACTTATTGAGGTTGCAAACTATTATTTCAGATTTACTTACAAGCTTGCTTCATTATTTCAATATGGAATCCTGCTGTTCATTTTAGTAATGGGATTTATCATAGGCTTTTATACAAGAGATACAGCCAAAATAAAAAATGATAATGAAAAACTCACCTCAGAGCTTGAGTTTATAAGAATACAGATGGATGAGCAGAGAAAGTATAACGAGCTGATTACAAATAGTGAAAAAGCTCTAAAAAAACAGCGACATGACCTACGCCACCATCTAATCACTATCAGAGAGCTTGCAGGTAGTGCAAATGGTGAACTTGACAGTTACATAAACTCGCTCATAGACAATGTACCAAAGCCACAGGATAAATACTGCGAAAATACGGCTGTAAATGCAATAATTTCTCATTATGCTGCTATATGCAAGGATGAAAATATTGCATTTACTGCCAGACTCGTTGTGCCTGATATAGACAATACCGGCTTTAACAGTGAGCTTTCGGTAATATTCGGCAATCTGCTTGAAAATGCTACTTATGCCTGCAGGAAAACAGATAGTGATAAAAGGTTTATAAGAATATGCAGCGGCATAAGATATGATACATTTGTTATCACTATGGATAACTCTTATGATGGAAATTTTATATCTGTAGACGGACGATTTCGTTCCACCAAAAGAGACGGCTTCGGCATAGGTCTTTCTTCTATACAGTCGGTTGCAAGAAAGTATCAGGGAGATGCGAAGTTTGAGGGAAAAGACGAATATTTTCAGTCGTCTGTATATATGCGTATAGAAGGTATATAAATATATTACTACTCCCCTCTTATCTCACTCATAAGCTTATCTCTCAAAGTAGAAGTCTTTAAGAGTTTTCCATATTTCTTTATATCCACACTGGAATGTTCCCTTATAAAATTCATACTGTAATAATTGGTTTCAAGCTCTGAGATAAAATAAACCATCTCCGAGCCTGAAGCTACAACAAGTTCCTCGCTGTCATCAGCAGGAGTAAAATACCTCTCCATAAAGCTTATTGCATTTGAAAGTGCCTTCTCTGCCTTTTCAGTAGCTTCAAGCACCTCTTTCTTTTCTCCTGCAAAAAATGTTGACATTTCACTTGCAAAAGCTTCATCTGACCTTCCTTCGCCAAGCTTATAAGTTCAGCAAGCTTACTTATTGTCTTAACATATATTTTGTCCTGTACTTTATCTAAGGCTCTTCCAAGAGTTAGTTTTTCATACTCTTTTCTTTCATTCTCATAAAGTACACATATTGTCTTATATCCCTCTTCTTCCTTTGCTTTCTTAAGTACATTAAACAAGCGTTTAATATACTCTTCTTCCCTGTAAGTCTTTATAAAGTAGTTATTAAGTCCTGAAAGCATCATAGATACCACGCTTATTTTCTCATCAAAACCTGCACCTTCATAGCCCGGCAGCTCTGCCCCTATATCTCCATTTTCGAGTATGTCCTTAATCCTATACTTATTTTCATACTTACGGTAAAGTTCAAGGAAATTAACAAAGTCTACAGCTATCCTCTTATCCTTTATAAACTCAAGAGCCACCTCGTTAGTTATTTCAAAGCCCTTTCTTTCATAACCCCAGAGAAGTACAGAAAAATCCTCCCAGCCTCTTGGAGTAACTATACGTTTCCCTTCTACAGTTGTCTCCATATGGTAAAAATTTTCTTTTTTAATCTCTAAGAAACTCATAATCGCAGGATGTACCCCCTGCTTTATTGCATAATTCTTCCATACACTGTACTCTGCTTCTATGGTTATCTGCCTTATTCTATCCAAGGTTACAGTGTCAAATTCTCTCACAGACTTGTTATAACCTGCGGGATTGCCTGCCGTAACTATAATCCAACCCTTTGGCACACTGAAATTTCCAAACTTTTTCTCCTGTAAAAATTGAAGCATCATAGGAGCAAGGGTTTCTGACACACAGTTTATTTCATCAAGAAAAAGAATTCCTTCTCTGATTCCGGTCTGCTCTATGCTCTCATAAATACTAGCTATAATCTCACTCATAGTGTATTCGGTAGTGGAATACATTTTCCCGTCATATTCTCTTTCTTTAATAAAAGGAAGTCCTACTGCACTCTGCCTTGTATGGTGGGTGATAGTATATGAAACCAGTGCAACTCCTTCTTCTGCCGCCACCTGCTCCATAATGGCGGTTTTACCTACTCCCGGAGGTCCTACCAAAAAAAAGCGGACGTTGCTTCACCTGAGGAAGCAGATAGTTTCCCATCTCATCCTTTTCCAAATAAAGAGCTAAAGTTCTCTTAATCTCTGTTTTCGCTGCTTCTATATTCATGCTCTATCTCTCCAACTTTTATTTTTTATTCTGATTCTTCTAAACATCAGTCATTTTATATACATATTTTATCCTTCAGGTATTATTAATGCCTTTTTTCATTCTGATTTCCTACAGAACTCTATCTAATAAACTTTTAGTTAAATCTTCATCTTCCAGCTTCGTAATTCCAAAGCTTTTCTTGCCGGCATCCTTTATAGATGCTCCTATATGATAAACTTCCTTTCTGTCTATAATCAGAAATCTGTCATGAAAATCCTTACTTATTTTAACTGTAAGCTTCGGATACTGTGCATTAAACTTGACAACATCTCTATCAGTAAGATTCCCACCTACTGATGTAACAATTAATATCTTAAAATCTTCTTTCTTCTTGCTCAGTATATTAAGCGTATTCATATCCACATAGTTATCTATCAATATCAGCTCCTTTGCTGCCTTTTCTACTAATTCTACTATAAGACTGAAAGCATCATATATTTGACCATTAAAGAAGATTTTTTGCTTGACCTCTTTAGTTGTTGCAATGTAATCAAAGACTTCTTCAAACTTTTTATCTGCTTCAACACTCTTAGCATCGAGTTTTTCCTCAATCTTCATTTGCCTTATCTCAGATTTCTTTTCAAATTCTAACTGTCTCAATTCAACTTTATCAATTTTAGCAAATAATTCTTGATTTGTAAGGATAAATCTTCTCATTTCCACAAAACTATCCATTATCTTAATGCTCACATCCACTGCAATATCACTATTAAGTACCGCTGAAAGCATAGCAATGCCTTGTTCTGTAAAAACATAAGGAAGTTTTCGCCTTCCACCTCTACCTTGTTTGATATCGCAATTTGCGATATCAAAGATTTATATTCCTCATCAGTTAACTGGAACATAAACTGTACTGGAAATCTATCAATATTTCTTTTAACCTGCTCATTTAAGCGTCCTGTAGTAACCTGATACAATTTAGCAAGGTCACTATCAAGCATTACCTGTCTACCCCTCACTGTATAAATCATATTTTTTATATTAATATCATCTGCAATTACAATTAAGTTATCATCTGACATATACTACCCCCATACCTATAATCCCCATTATTTATAAGCTTCAAAAATTTATCACACATTTATCACCAAATGCATCGCCCAAACCGGAAACTCTGCGCTTAAATAAGGTAGTTTCCCATCAGGATAAGCAGTTTCCGGAAACACAAAGGCGACATCATATTCCGGCTTCATTTCAGGATAAATACCATATCCATCCGTAAAATAAATAAGTCCTGAAGGCTTACTCATCTTCGCCGCTTTTACTTCCTCAGCTATATAATTAAAAGCTGCCCTAAAGTCCGTACCACCACGTCCTATTATTTCAAACTCCTTAATATACAGCTCTAATTCATCTTTGCCCTTCAGTACCTTCACATCCTGAATCTGATTATCACATTGAATTATTACACATTGTTTGGTTATACCAAAATCTTCCCCTGTACCTTCCTCCGTAAGAATATTAACAGTTTCTTCTAAGAAACCTGTCACAGTTTCTCTGCTTACCGAACCGGATGTATCTATCACAACCACAAAATTTTTAACGGCTTCCGATACCCTGTATTCAGGTTCCTCTATAAGCGGCATATTGCCATAAAGCCTCAGCCCATAATTATAAAAACCATAATCAAAAGTTTCAAAATCCAGCTTAATTTCCTCAACAGGCTCTTTAAATTTTCTCAAAAAGTCCGTATAAGATACCTTTTCCCTGTTCTTTGTAACAAGGCTTTGATAAAGTTTTGTGTTTTCAATGCCTATACTTCTTGAATAAGTTTCAATCTCTGTCTGAATCTTTGTACTTACATCCTTCCAAAGTTCTTCCTCGCGTGCATCTTCTTCTTTTTTATCTTTCTCAGTGTTATTTTCATCATTCTTATCAGTCCAAAGTGAATGGTCGTCCACCTTGTAAAAATTTTCAAGCGAAAGTATATCTTCTTTGTTTTTCTTCAAATAATCATAAATGTACTCAGCCGAAAATATCTTACACTCCCTTGCTATCCTTTCCGTAGCTTCTTCTTTAAGCGGGGGAACTACCATTTCCACACTTGCTACCCCCATCTCATCTATAATGCCCTCTACCATAATATCTGCGGCTAAATTCCATATATCTTCATCTCTGCCCTCTCTTCTGTACATATGTCCAAAAAGACAATGGAGTACACTATGAAGATAAGCCCTGTTTATAAGCAAAGGATTCTCCATATATTTCTCAGCCGAAAGCATAGGCACAAAATAAAGCTTAGCTCCATCTGTAGCAAGACAGTCTACCCTCAGGTCAGGTACTATGGTCAATCCGTCAAGTGCTGGATAAAGGTAGCGCATAGACAGATACAGCTCATTTTTAGCTGCATTAAATATCTTAAGTCCAAGATTTTCCCATTCTTTATTGCTTCTTCCCATTTTAAATTTCCATATCCATTATACTTGTTTTCTTAAATTTTTTATTTCGGTAATCAATCATAATATTCACACCTTCTGCAAAATCCTTTTCACAGAAGAAATCAGCAGCTTCATCGGCAGCCTCTTTAGTATCAAAGATTCCTGCATTTATATAAGCCGTAACCGAAGCACTGTCTCTATTAAGTGCAACCTCAGTGAGTAAGGCTTTCTTATTATTTATAAGAAATTCAAGATATTCTTCCCTTTTTTCTTCTTTTAACTCAATAGGATAAATAAGCCTCGCTTTGCAAATCTCAACTGCCTCATTTAAATCCATAGAATATTTTTGAATAGTAAACTGGGTATCATATTTCATGTAGTCAATACCTTCTCTGCTCACACATTCCCTATAATTCATTCCTGCTCCATGCATAATCTCAGCCACTATTTTAGCTCCCACATTATCTTGAAATTCCGGCTGAAAATGTGGGAAAAAAAAAGCTCATTACCATACACCGAGACTGTCACACTTTTTGACATAGCAAAAAGTATCTCCTTAAGTCCTCTAAGGCTTCCACCAGCACTCTTAATTTCTATATAATCAAGTTTACTGCAATTACGAAATGCCCCATCTCCAAAGCTTTCTATCTTGTCAAAAAATGTGAACTTCAATAAATTTCTACAATTGTAGAAAGCATTATTCCCTACTTCTACTACATTTTCAGGAAGACTTACCTCGGTAAGCTCCCTATGCTCCTTAAAGGCATAAGCAGCTACCTTAGTAACTTCGCCTTCACCTTCATAGAGAGACTCTTTAAGTTCTGCCACATTGTAGGTACTTCCCAAATATTTATTTAATATCATATCAAACCTTTAATCCTGTTCCATATTCCTATCTGAAATGCATCATAAGCCTTGTCACCTATGAACCATGCTGGCTGTAAGAGCGCTATAGCTATAAGCATCCATTTTATGTCCACATCAGGTAAGAGCAACTGTGGAAATATCAATACCATAGGTACAGTAAGTATGTTAAATACTATAAGCTTAGATAATACATATATCAGGTTGGTTTTCTTTACATCTTTAATAGTCCTTTTTGCAAGTAATTCCCATATTCCTTCTCTTGCAAAAACATATATTTCTACTACCATATAAGTCACTATTTTTATTTTATCCGGAGCCATGAAAAAAGCAAGTGCTAAAGAAGATACAATATATGCTGCCCCCATTTTAAGTCCGGCTTCCCTTATTACTATTCCCGCAAAAAATCCGGATAGGCTTAGTAAAAAAAGCGTACTCATACCGAATACGCCTTCAAGCAGAATTAAAACCATTGAAATTGCAAGGCAAAGTCCCGCATATACTAATTTTTTCACATTTACATGCATGAACACAAATCTCCTCCCATACATTCACAAAGAGTATCTGCACACCAAAGGTTACAGAGCATATTTGTAGCATCATCTAAGGTACTTCTGCTACCTCTGTAATTATTTCTTATACTTGTATATCTATTACTTTGAAAATTAAGTTGATTTACCAAGTTCTGATATTCCATATTAGAAGGCTCCATAGCTGCTGCTGTTCTTGCAAACTCTATGCCACGCATAGTATTGCCAAGTCCCACCTGTGTAATTGCACTAAAATAATACCATCTGGCATTTCTATCCCTCATGCCCTCAAGAATTCTGAGTGCCTGACTGTAAGATCTTCTGTTAAGAAGATTATATACCTCAGCCATTTCACCGGTATCGCCACCGTAATAATTTGTATTGTTGTACGAATTATTATATGAATTCCTGTTGTCATATGCATTTGTACTGTTATATGAATCGGAATAATTATATCCGCTATTTTTCTCTCTCATTATAGCATCATACGCTTCCTGAACCTGCTTAAATTTCTCTTCAGCGAGTGAAGAAAGCGGATTACCCTCATAGGAATCAGGATGATACTTCCTGCTAAGTTCCCTGTAAGCCTTCTTTATCTCTTCAAGACTGGCATTTCTTGATATGCCAAGTACCTCATACGGATTCATTCTTATCTCCTCCTGTCTCAAACTTTGACCAGACTCCATCATACAATATATTTCGTAAAATGTCGATATCTTTTATAAGCGGCAATTTTTCAAACGCTGCCGCACACTCACCAAGTGTAATTTCAAGCATTGTTCTTATATTTTCTTTAAAATTACCTTCTTTATAAATGCTTCTAAATGGATTATAATTTCCCTTCTTCACATCTTCTTCAACATCTTCATAAGCATCCATTATATATATGAATTTCCCTATAAAAAATCCGATTCTTCTTAAATCTTCTTCCCAGTTATCTTTTTCATATACAAAAATCTCAGCCATCAGCCTTCCAAAAGTGCCTGCCACTTCTTCAACATCCTCACAAGCCTCTGCTTCAAGCCTGCTAAGCTCACCTAGTTCTTTTTTTATAGCTTTAACCTGTCTTTCGTATTTATCTGCGGCTTTTTTATATGATTTTTTAAATGCCAACAACCCTGTTGCCGCCTTAAGTTTCTTTCATCTTTATAATCATCCGCAAAATGCTCATAAGCTAAAATTATATTCATATCAGCAGCATACTCGCTGAATTTATTTGTAATTACAAGGCTTTTACGGAGAGGATGTACCATACAGCGTTTAGTTCTTACTATAATCTCAGGCTCATAAAGTGAAGTTAAAAGCACTATCAGAAAAGTCATGTCATAGGAAAGCGAAAATCTGCTACTGATACCATATCTTTCTCCCAGAGTTTCACAGAGTCCACAATAAAACCCCTTAAACTCATAGAACTCCTTCATTTTCAACTCCATTTTTATTAACATTTACATATCCGTACATATTCCTCCAAATACAAATAAAAAGCACAATATTTCTTGGAAATATTTTTTTTATAGAAATTTTCTTTAGAAACAAAAAAATCTCCGAATTAACTGACAAGATAAAGCTTTAACCCTAATATCCATCAATGTCAATTAAATCGGAGAAAAATTTATTCTTAAGAAATACTTACAGTCCTTACTTATTTAATTATTTCTTAGGTACAAGCTTTTCCTTGCCACCCATATAAGGTCTTAAAACCTCAGGAATATTTACACTTCCATCTTCATTTAAGTTATTTTCAAGGAATGCTATAAGCATACGAGGTGGTGCTGCAACTGTATTATTAAGGGTTGTTGCAAAATAATTACCGTTCTTATTGCGTACTCTTATACGAAGCCTCCTTGCCTGGGCATCACCGAGATTTGAACAGCTTCCTACCTCAAAATACTTCTGCTGTCTTGGGCTCCAGGCTTCCACGTCTACAGATTTTACCTTGAGATCAGCAAGGTCACCTGAACAACACTCTAAGGTTCTTACAGGAATATCAAGGCTTCTAAAGAGGTCTACTGTATTCTGCCACATCTTATCGTACCATTTCATAGCTTCTTCAGACTTACATACTACTATCATTTCCTGTTTTTCAAACTGATGTATACGGTAAACTCCTCTTTCCTCTATACCATGTGCACCTTTTTCTTTTCTAAAGCAAGGTGAATAACTGGTAAATTTCTGAGGAAGGCTCTCCTCATCAAGCATCTGATCAATAAAACGACCTATCATTGAATGTTCACTAGTTCCTATAAGATAAAGATCCTCACCTTCAATCTTATACATCATAGCATCCATTTCAGCAAAGCTCATAACTCCTGTAACTACGTCACTTCTAATCATAAAAGGAGGCACACAGTAGGTAAAGCCTCTGTCTATCATAAAGTCCCTTGCATAAGAAAGCACAGCAGAATGAAGCCTTGCAATATCTCCCATAAGATAATAGAAACCATTACCTGCAACCCTGCCTGCACTTTCAAGGTCTATACCGTTAAAGCTTTCCATAATCTGTGTATGATAAGGTATTTCAAACTTTGGTACTTTAGGCTCACCAAACTTTTGAACTTCCACATTTTCAGAATCATCCTTACCAATTGGCACACTGGCATCAATTATGTTAGGTATTGTCATCATAATCTTCTTGATTTTCTCATCAAGCTCAGCCTGTTCCCTTTCCATAGCTTCAAGTTCTTCAGCATCGGCAGCAACTCTTCTCTTAAGCTCCTCTGCCTCATCCTTCATGCCCTTTGCCATACAGGCACCAATCTGCTTACTTAACTTATTCTTTTCGGCACGAAGAATATCACCCTTAGTTTTTAACTCTCTGGCTCTTTCATCCAGTTCTATTACCTCATTTACCAAAGGAAGCTTATCATCCTGAAACTTATTTCTAATATTCTGCTTTACTACATCCGGATTTTCTCTGACAAATCTGATATCTAACATAATGTCTCTCCTATATCGTATATTTTTTATAATAAATACAGTCAAAAGGATACTAAGCCTCTTGCAATTATGCTTGCACAGGCCATATCCTTTGACTTCCGTATTTCAAATGTTCTTCATAATCTGAAGTGCTTTTCTCGCTATGAGCAGGTTGCCATGTTCCATAAGAAAGGCTTCCAGTGACGGTTTATTTCTGATTTTAGCACCAAAATCAATCGCCATAAAACAAACCTTAGCATATGAAATGGTTGCCATAGAGGCTTTATGTATCACCAGAATATAACCATCTGTCACCTTATACAGATCACTTTTTATAGGTCTTCCATAAGTTATTGCTTTTGCATATTCAGTTATATCATCAAGTGTGCCAAAATGCAATACATGAGTGGTATTTTCTCCATCAAGCCCTACAATAGAATCTGTAATAAGTTTTTCCGGAGATTTTTCTTCTTGTTCTGCTTCTTCTCTTGCATTCCCCATTTCACTGATAGTCTGACGAAGCTTATCTACCTGTGACATCTTTCTAAACAGTGTTTCAAGCCTCTCTGCCATGCCCCCGGTGGCAATGTCTTCCATACCTGCATCTGTAATAGTTATAGATACCTTTCCACCCGGCATCTGCATTATTCCAAGAGTAACCATTCCACTCTTAGATATGTCACCAACCTCTGCACCAGCTCTCTCAAGAAGTTCATGGATAAAGTCAGAAGCCTGATCACTTTGTTCTATAAAGTCATCTATGCCAATTCCGTACTCTTCCATGTCTTCCGCTGTAAGAATACATCTGACTGTTCCTTTATTTAATCTTATAAATTTCATGCACTACCTTCTTTTACGTGAGTGGTTGACTTTTATCCCCTTTTTGTTATTATAATCGCATATTTTACAAGATTTTACAATATATTTTAAACGACAATAAGGCTTAATTTGGGATAAAATCTGAATTTTTACCCTTCCTTTTAACAGGTATCTCAACTTTCTCCTTATTATCACTTTTTCTGCTTTTAGAGACTTCTTTAAAAAATCCCTTGTTATCAGGATGTAAAGAAAGATCCAGTGCTTCTCTTGCCACGTCTGTAACTGTATCCACAAGTACTATTTCAAGCGACTTTTTGGTACTTTCCGGCACATCTATAAGGTCTTCTTTATTTGAAAGAGGGATAAGCACTTTCTTTATACCGGCTCTTTCAGCCGCCATAAGCTTCTCAAGGAGTCCGCCTATTGGAAGTACCTTGACCTCTAAGTGATATTTCACCTGTCATAGCAAGCTCAGGATTTACTTTTATTCCAAGCACCAGAGAAGTTATCGCTGTAAACATAGTGATTCCTGCTGATGGTCCATCTTTTGGTACAGAGCCTGAAGGCACATGTATGTGTATATCTTTATCTCTAAAGTCAATTTTTTTGTCAAATAATAAAGATTTTACAAGACTTACTGCAATAGTTGCCGATTCCTTCATTACATCTCCAAGCTGTCCTGTAATAACTATCTGGCCTGTACCTGAGAGTGCTGTAGTTTCTATAAAAAGTATCTCACCTCCAGCCTGTGTCCATGCAAGGCCTGTGACCACTCCCGGAATATTGTGCTTAAGTACCTTATCGTGTAAGGCCTTTTTATTACCAAGAAGTTTAGGTAAATCTTCCTTTTTAATAACAACTTTCTCTATTTCTTTTTCAAGAATTTTAACTGCTGCCTGTCTCATAAGCTTATCTATCTGCTTTTTGAGTCCCCTGACACCGGCTTCCATTGTATAGTTTGCAATTATGTTTTTAAGAACTGCATCTGATATTCCTATATTTTTCTTTAATAATCCTGTTTCTTCAAGAGACTTCGCCATAAGATGTTCTTTAGCTATATGGAACTTTTCTTCAGCCGTATAACCTGAAAGTTCAATTATCTCCATTCTGTCAAGTAAAGGCTCGCTCATTTCATCTATATTATTGGCAGTACAGATAAAAAGAACTTTGGATAAATCATAAGGCACATTCATATAGTGATCTGTAAATGTCACATTCTGTTCAGGATCAAGTACTTCAAGCAAAGCGCTTTCAGGATCTCCATTAAAGCTTCCATACCCCAGTTTATCAATTTCATCAAGTACAATTACTGGATTATTTACTCCCTGAACGCTTTATACTTTCCATTATCCGCCCGGGCATAGCCCCTATAGGGTTCTCCTGTGACCTCTTATCTCTGCCTCATCCTTAACGCCTCCAAGACTTATGCGGATGTATTTCCTGCCAAGAGCCTCAGCTATAGCCTTACCCATGCTTTGTCTTACCTGTACCCGGTGCACCGGTAAATAATATGATTGAACCTGCATTCTGCTTCTTAAGTGCCATAACCGCAATTTGTTCTATTACTCTTTCTTTAGGCTTTTTAAGTCCATGATGGCTCTTGTTAAGTATTTCTTTTGCTTTTTTTATATCTATTTCTGTTTCTTCCTGAGTCTTCCAGCTAAGTGCAGTAACAAATTCAAGATATTCAAGTGTTGAACCATATTCATGGTCATCACTTCCCATTTGTCTGAACTTATTAAACACTCTGTCTATCTCAGTTTTTACTTCCTCCGGAAAGCCTGCTTCAGCTATTTTTCCTTCAAGCCTTTTTACATCTGAAATTTCATCAGGATTATATTCAGAAAGCTCATCATTCAGAAGATCTATCTGCCTCCTAATCATATTTTCCCTGTAATTATCACCCTGCTTGTCCTGAATCTTCTTATTTATATCAACCTGAAGCTCAACCAAATCTTTATATTTAAGCATAGCCTCAGAAATAAGATGATATCTTTCCATAAGGGAATCTGTCTCAAGCATCGCATATTTCTCAGCAGCAGTCAGATCTGTATATGGACCAACTATGCTTATGACTTCATTTACATTATCAAGTTTCTCTGAAAAACGCATAGCCCAGCTTCCCCATTGGAAATATGAAGAAATCTGTGCAAGATTTTCAATCACCATATTGAATACTGCACGCTGTTCTCTTTCATCTATGTCCTGTTCATCATATATTATCTCGTATTCAGCATTAAGTATCTCTCTGTTTGCAACAAGGTTATATGTCTTTACCTTTACATCTGTTCTGACTGCTATGATAAAGTCTCCGTCATTGTTTCTTACTCCTTTTACAATTCCGGTTAAGCCTATTGGGTAAATCCTCTGCTGTCAGTTCTTCTCTGACTTTTTCTTCTTTAAGTGGCAGTAAAATTACTGTATCTTCTACTTTAAGCAGGTTCTTCTCTCTTTCTGTTAATGAATCTGGTTCAAGATTATACTGCACATCCGGTAGTATTATTGTATTATAAATAGGTATAACTAACACCTTACACCTCCCATCTTTCTTTTAAGCTTGTCTATAAAATGATACCATTAGACAGGTATTTGTCAAGATTTTCAAGCAAATTTTGAATTAGTATTTTCTTTAATTAATAGTAGCATAAATTTGTGTAGATAATGTGTCAAAAAGATACCGGCAAATCAGATAAAGCTTTGATTTGCCGGTATCTATATCACAAAATATCTTTAGTGGCATAATTTCATGCCAACTGTTTTTTACCTTCTAAAATCTTCCCCTGTAAGCAATTTGAATGCTTCCTTATATTTTTCTATGGTCTTTTCGATTACCTCATCAGGAAGCAGATAATCACTGTCTGGGTTAGCCTTGAGCCAGTCTCTTACAAACTGCTTGTCATAAGAAGGCTGTCCTGCTCCTACCTTAAAACCTTCAAGCGGCCAGAATCTGGAACTGTCAGGGGTAAGCATCTCATCACCTATTACAATATTATCATTTTCATCAAGACCAAATTCAAACTTAGTATCTGCTATTATAATTCCCTTAGAAAGAGCGTAATCTGCACACTTTTTATAAAGAGCTATAGTAGCTTCTTTAAGCTTTAAAGCATACTCTGCTCCCTTACCCGGAAATTCTTTTTCAAGCACTTCTATACTCTGCTCATAGGAAATATTTTCATCATGAAGCCCTATTTCAGCCTTTGTACTAGGTGTATATATAGGTTCAGGTAATTTTTCAGACTCACTAAGTCCCTCAGGAAGCCTTATGCCACAAACTGTACCGTTTTCTTTATAGCTTGCCCAGCCACTTCCTGTAATGTAGCCACGGACAATGCATTCAAGAGGAAGCATACGAAGCTTCTTAACCTTCATACTGTTTCCTGTAAATTCAGGTTTTCTAAAATACTCAGGCATATCATTTACATCTACGCTTAACATATGGTTAGGAAGAATATCCTTTGTGAAATCAAACCAGAATTTTGACATCTGAGTAAGGATGGCCCCCTTATCTGATATCTTATTCTTTAAGATATGGTCAAATGCTGATATTCTATCAGTTGCAACCATAATCAGGCTGTCACCTATATCATAAACTTCTCTTATCTTTCCTTCTTTAACCGGAGTATATTCCTTCATAATCATCCTTCCTTTCATAAGCAGGCTTTTTAAATACTTTACGATTATACTATATCACTTATAAATGCAAATATCTATATTAGTAATTATAATATTTAGTCCTAATACTTTTTACATTTTTCTAATAAAAACAAAAATCAAAAACTTTTAATTATTATCTGTAAATTTATTTTGATTTAGTGTATTATAGATATGACAATATTTTAACAGAGGAAGATAAAATGAACGAAAACAAACCTAGCATTAAATTTGAATTTACATTTTTTCTTATTGCGGCTATCCTGCTTGTTTTAATCGGTGTCAGATTTGGAGGACTTACTCCTTTTAATACCGCCATCTGCGTATTTCTCCTTGTACTCGCGCCTATCTTAGCTAAAATTCTTGGCAAAAAATACGGAACCGAAGCTACCGCTCAAAATAAGTTGGAAAAGGTAGAAGCTATTTCAGAAGAAGAACTTACCTCAAAAATAGTATCCCTCTATACAGGGCGTGGGTTTGCCCTAGAGCCTTACGAGTCGGAATTTCCCGGAAGTCATTACATCTGTGTGAGAGAAGGTACCAGAAACGGAGAAGCTTTTACAGAAAGAGGTGCCGTACTTGTTATATGTACTGATGAACTAATAGATATAGAGGTTTTTGATAATTTTAAGCTTGAAATGAAACAGAGAGCCTGTACACAGGGCATGATAATAACAACCTCCAGGTTTTCACCGGAAGTCATTGATGCGGCAAAGGATGCTTTGATTACACTCTGGAACAGGGAAAATTTAAGGGATAACCTAAATATTTAAATCAGAATTCAGCCACCCTGCTATTCTAACCTGGTGGCTGTTTATTTCCTATTATATTACACTATAAATAATTCTTAGAACAACCCAACTATATCCCCATTCTCATCCACATCTATACTAAATGCTGCAGGAGTCTTAGGGAGCCCCGGGCATTGTCATTATACTTCCCGTGATAGCCACCACAAAGCCTGCACCTGCCGATACATAAGCTTCCCTTACTGTTACCCTGAATCCCTCAGGTCTTCCTAAGAGGCTTGCATTGTCAGAAAGAGAATACTGCGTTTTAGCCATACATACAGGAAAACTGCCAAAGCCTAATTCTTCTATTTTCTTAATAGCCTTGTCTGCAGCAGGCGCAAAGTCTACTCCGTCTGCTCCATAAATTTTTGTACAAATTGCTTCAATCTTTTCTTTTATGGAAAGTTTATCACTATAAACAGGTGCATAATTTGATTCTTTGGTTTCGATAGTGTTAATTACCTTCTTGGCAAGTTCTTCTCCACCAAGTCCACCTTTTTCCCAAACTTCCGCAAGTTCAAAGTCACAGTCTCTTTCCTCACAGAAAGATTTTACAAATTCAAGTTCCGTCTCTGTATCCGATACAAATTTATTAAGGGTAACTACAACCGGAACTCCGTACTGCTTAAGGTTTTCAATATGTTTTTCAAGATTCACTATACCCTTTTTAAGAGCTTCTACATTTTCATTTCCAAGTTCTTTTTTATCTACTCCGCCGTTGTACTTAAGAGCCCTGATTGTGGCTACAAGTACTACTGCTGCCGGCTTTAGTCCTGCCATGCGGCATTTAATATCAAGGAACTTCTCTGCTCCAAGGTCAGCTCCAAAGCCAGCCTCTGTAATTACATAGTCAGCAAGTTTAAGTGCTGTCTTGGTAGCCCTCACAGAATTACAGCCATGTGCAATATTGGCAAACGGTCCTCCATGTATTATTGCAGGACTGTTTTCAAGTGTCTGAATAAGGTTTGGCTTAATGGCTTCCTTAAGTAAAGCTGCCATAGAGCCAACTGCATTCAAATTTCCTGCTGTAACTGGTTTCCTTCATAATTATAAGCCACTACTATTCTCCCCAGCCTCTCTTTAAGGTCTTTCATATCATTTGCAAGACAGAGTACAGCCATAATCTCAGATGCAACTGTAATTACAAAATGATCCTCCCTTACTACACCATCAGCTGCAGTACCTAAACCAACCACTACATTTCTAAGCACTCTGTCATTCATATCAAGACAGCGTTTCCATACTATCTGGTTAGTATCTATGCCTAGTAAATTCCCTTGTTTAATATGATTGTCAAGAAGTGCTGCAAGGAGATTATTTGCAGAAGTTATAGCATGAAAATCTCCGGTAAAATGAAGGTTCAGGTCCTCCATAGGTACTACCTGTGCATAACCACCGCCTGCTGCCCCACCTTTTACTCCAAAGCAGGGGCCAAGAGAAGGCTCTCTGAGTGCTATAACAGCTTTTTTACCAAGCCTGTTAAAGGCCTCTCCAAGACCAACAGTAACAGTAGTCTTTCCTTCACCTGCCGGCGTTGGATTAATAGCTGTTACAAGAATCAGTTTACCATCTTCATTATCCTTAACTCTATCCCAAAGTTCATCTGAAAGCTTTGCCTTGTATTTTCCATATAATTCAAGCTCATCTGATGTAATTCCAAGCTTTTTTTGCCACTTCTCCAATAGGCTCCATAGTGGCTTCTTTCGCAATTTCAATATCTGTTTTCATATTTTTCCTTTCCCCATATTATGAATAGTATTATGCAATGTATAATTTATAAGATTGATAATTTATACTTATAAACTATCTCCTTATCTTAATAATACCTAATAAATGTTCTTTCTGTCAATCCTTTTTACCACTCACTGCATTTATTCTCCATGTCTTGCTGCTACAAACGCCTCAAATTCATCTTTGCCCATAAGTACCTTACGTGGCTTTGTTCCATCTTCTTCACCTACTATACCTGCTTCTGCAAGCTGGTCCATAATGCGTGCTGCCCTGTTAAAGCCAATTTTGTACACCCTTTGCAACATACCTATCGAAGCCTTATCTTTATCTATTATTAATTTCCCGGCCGCATCAAAGTATTCATCATAGCCATCTTCTTCACCCTGTGATGAATTCCCTTCTTTAGTATCTTCTTTCCTGGCTGCTGCATTTACTTGCTCTGTAATATCAGAAGCCCCATGCACAGGATCATTGTTAGATTTTATAAATTCCACTACAGCAGACACTTCATTATCTGAGATAAAAGCTCCCTGTACTCTCACAGGTTTTGGATAACCTGATGGGAAGAAAGCATATCTCCTTTTCCAAGAAGCTTCTCAGCTCCTGCACCATCAAGTATAGTTCTTGAGTCTACCTGGGAAGATACTGCAAAAGCCACTCTTGAAGGCACATTTGCCTTAATAAGACCGGTAATTACATTTACACTTGGGCGCTGTGTAGCTATCACAAGATGAATACCGGCAGCTCTTGCAAGCTGGGCTAAGCGGCATATTGCTTCTTCTACTTCCTTTGAAGATACCATCATAAGATCCGCAAGCTCATCTACAATAATAACTATCTGAGGCATCCATTCAGGATCTTCTTTTCCTACATTTTTATTGAAGCCTTTTATTTCTCTTACTCCCTTTTCCGCAAAGAGATCATAACGCCTTTTCATCTCCACAACTGCCCAGTTAAGGGCTGCAGCAGCCTTCTTAGAATCAGTTACTACCGGGAGCATAAGATGTGGTATGCCATTATATACTGAAAGTTCCACAACCTTTGGATCCACCATTATGAACTTAACCTCATCTGGCTTAGCCTTATAAAGTATGCTCATAATCAAAGTATTAATACATACAGACTTACCCGAGCCTGTTGCACCCGCTATAAGGAGATGTGGCATCTTCGCTATATCTGATATAATAGTCTGGCCACCTATATCCTTACCTACAGCAAAAACCACCTTTGAACTATGCTCTTCAAAAGTCTTATTTTCTATAAGATCCCTGAAATGTACCATAAGATTTTTCTTGTTTGGAACTTCTATTCCTACTGCCGCCTTACCTGGAATAGGTGCTTCTATACGGATATCTGCAGCAGCAAGATTAAGCTTGATATCATCTGTAAGTGCCGTTATTTTGCTTACCTTTACACCCTGCTCCGGCTGTAATTCATATCTCGTTACCGATGGGCCACAACTTACATCTGTCACCTTTACATTTACACCAAATGCAGCTAAAGTTTCCTGAAGTTTTCTCGCTGTCTCATGAAGTTCCTCATCACTTATTCCGTCTTCATCTCCATCTGTCTTATTTAACAGAGTTTTAGGTGGAAATACATAAGGCTTAGGTGGCTTTGGCAGATTTTCCACAGGGATATCAGATATCAGAGGCTCTATTTTTGATGTACCTGTCTCTGGTACTGTACCTTTTCCTGCTTCCTTTATAATATCATCACCATTTGTATGATACTTAACATTTGTAGTTTCATTACTTCCAAATGTGGACTCCAATGCTTTGTTACCCATTATAGTCTTTTTCTCAAGTAATCTTTCTTTTTCAATCTCAAGTATTGACTTATGAGGCAGCGTATCTTCATTTTTCCAGTATATTTCTTCCTCTACTTCTTCACCTTCTAAATTTTCATCAGAAAATTCTTCTTCAAAGTCCTCCTCATCCAATAAGTCTTCATATTCATCTATATCATCATCAAATAATGATTCTTCTACCTTTTCACTTTTTGGAACAGCCTCGTAATCCACCATTTCCGGCTGCCAGAAATTTTCTTTCACAGTATCCTGTTTTATATTTTCCAGAGTAGTCCCGACTACAGTCTCAGCCTTTACTTCATCAACAATATTATCAGAAATTGTTTTCTCTGAACTTTCATCTTCCTCATTTCCAAACTTGCTTTCAATCTCTTTTAAATAAAAAGGCTCCTCCTCATTATCATTTTCTTTTTTATCATCATTTGCCCTATGTATGAGAAAGGATAGCTGCTCCTTTTCAGTCTTGCTTATTTCTTTTAATTTAACCTCTTTATTTATATCCTTTACTTCATCAGCCTTAGGAGCAGATTCATTCTGCTTCTCTTCTAAGGTCTTTACTTCAAATTTATTATCATCTAAGTTGTCTTTTTCATCCTTTATTATGTTTTCCACATCAGGCTTATACTTTGTCCTATTCTCAATATTAGCCTTAATTCTCTCTTGTATAAGTTCCTCAGACAAAGCTCTTTTCTTTTCCATTTCTTCCTGTCTTATTTTTTCCTCTTCTTTAGCTCTTTCTTCCCGGAGCCTCTCTCTTTCCAGTCTTTTTATTTCCCTTAGTTCTTTTCTTCTGGCTATTTTTTCATCAGCCTTTGCTCTTGCATCAAGTATAACTTCTTCCCTGTAATCAACAATATTTTCCTTAGTTTCAGCAACCTTATTACTTATCGCACTGGTTATAAGTTTCCCTGTTAAATAAATAACAAGGATAATAATAATTGCAATAAGTAAGAGATAAGCCCCCACCTGTGCAAGTCCAATGCTAAATAATTTTGCCAGTGCACCTCCTATAAAACCACCACCATTTTTATTTTCAGCAGACATTGTATAAAGCGCACCCCAAGATATCTCCCTTAAATCTCCATAAAAAATCAGTTCGAGTATCCCTCCAAACGCCATCAGTAAACCTGCTACAGCCAAAACCTTATTTCTAATCTTTCTATTACCTTCTGTTGCCAATATAAATACAGATGCAAAAAAAACATATATTGGAACAATCCAGTTAACAAAGCCAAACATACCAAATAAAAACCTGTTAAGTCCCTCTCCAACAGGTCCTACAAGATGAAAATTTGAAAGCAGGAGCACTATCGAAACTACTGAAATCAAAATAAAAATCAACTCAGACCTGTTTTCAGAAAAAAATCCTGCATTCTCCCCAGCCTGTCTTTTTTTATTTTTCTGTTTTTCTTGATGATGTTTTTTTACTTTTTATATTCCTCAGTTTTTTAGTATTGCTACTTAACCTTTTTCTACTTTTTCCTGCCATTTTTACCTCACTTTAAACACAAAGAAACAGTTATCACCACCTGGGCGTAACTGTTTCAATAATATATCAATTTAAGTATTTTTTCAATGGCAAAGGGCATTTTTACTCTAAAACATAACCTTTTCTCCTAATTACCTCTATAATCTTATCAGCAGTTTCTTTACATTTTTCATCTGTTTTAGCCTCTACCATAACCCTGATTAAAGGCTCAGTACCACTTTTCCTTAAAAGCACCCTTCCATCACCATTAAGCCCTGCTTCAGCAGCATTCTTAGCTTCAAGAACCTTCTCATCATTCATAACAAACTCTTTATCTGAGACCTTAAGATTTATAAGCAGCTGTGGATATACCTTAAATCCTTCTGCCAGTTCAGATATTTTACGTTTACTATCAATCATAGCATCCATAAGCTTTAACGAAGTCAAAACACCATCACCTGTTGTGGCATATTTGCTGAAAATGATATGTCCTGACTGTTCACCGCCAAGAGAATAACCATTGGCAACCATATTTTCACTTACATATTTATCGCCCACATCAGTCTTTTCATACCCTATTTCAAGCTCATCTAAAGCCTTGTAAAGTCCCATATTAGACATTATTGTTGTCACTATCTTATTACCGTTTAATTCACCCTTACTTTTAAGATAGTTACCACAGATGTAAAGAATGGCATCTCCGTCTATGAGATTTCCATTTTCATCAACTGCAAGACACCTGTCTGCATCACCATCATAGGCAAAACCTATATTAAGCTTATTTTCCTTTACAAATTTCTGAAGTTTTTCTATATGTGTAGAACCACAATCTGTATTTATATTTACACCATCCGGCTCAGCATTTATAACATAGGTTTTTGCACCTAATGCATTGAATACCGCAGTCGCAATCTGATGTGCAGAACCGTTGGCACAGTCAAGTCCCACCTTCACATCCTTAAACGACTTTGTTGGCAGTGAAATAAGATAGCCAAGATATCTGTTTCTTCCAAGCACATAGTCAACAGTCCTTCCTATATTCTCGCCTGTTGCCAGAGGTATATCATCCTCTTCCTTATCAATATACTCTTCAATGAGTTTTTCAACTTCTGCTTCAAGTTTGTACCCATTTCCATTTATAATCTTTATTCCATTATCGTAAAAAGGATTGTGACTTGCAGATATCATAATTCCACAATCAAACTCCTCTGTTCTTACCACATAAGACACGCTCGGAGTACTGGTTACATGCAAAAGATAAGCATCTGCTCCACTTGCTGTAAGTCCTGCTGCAAGTGCGTATTCAAACATATAACTTGATCTTCTGGTATCCTTGCCTATCACTATCTTAGCTTTGTGCTCCTTGCCATAATAATATCCCAAAAATCTTCCAACCTTAAAAGCATGGTTTACTGTCAGACCTACATTAGCTTCTCCCCTAAATCCATCTGTTCCAAAATATTTTCCCATAGATTTTCTCCTTTTATCAAAATTATTCACTCCACAGGTAACAATATTTATATTCTCATAAATCCTTTTCCTACAATTTCACTGGTGCTTGTAATTATTATAAAGGCTGTAGGCTCTGTTTCCCTAAGGAAATTTCTTAAAAGTACAGCCTGCCTTCTATTAACTACTGTAAGTATCATAAATTTATGCTGACCTGTATATGCACCCTTCGCATCTACTACAGTAGCAGAACGATTAAGTTCTTTTCCGATAAAATTTATAATAGGCTCAGTATCATTGCAGACAATATTAATGTATTTACATAAATTAATATTTTCAATAACATTATCTATTACAAGAGCCTTCACACCGAGACCAAGCATTGACATAAGCCCTGTCTTTACCCCATATACAGGGAATGTAAGAGCCGCCAGTATGCAGTCTGCTGACATAAGTGCATTACCTATATTCATTGAGGTATATTTTTTTAAAAGAACCGCCAATATATCAGTTCCCCCCGATGAAGCACCTATATTAAACAAAATAGCACTTCCCACAGCCGGGAGAAAAATAGCATATACAAGCTCCATTATTGTTTCATTTGTTACAGGTCCTTTAAGGGGAGCAATGAACTCCAATACCTGTAGTGAAACCGACATAAGCAATGAACAGTATACTGTCTTTAAACCAAATTCTTTTCCCAGAAATATAAAGCCAATAATCAGAAGTAAAATATTAAAAATAACTACTATATTACCCTTTGTCAAAAAGCCTACAGTATACTTGGATAAAATAACCGCAATACCTGTAGCTCCTCCAAAAGAAAAGTTATTAGGAAACTTAAAGAAATAGATTCCTATTACCATAATTTCTATACCTATAGTCATCCACCAAAATTCTTTCAGGCTAAACTTTTTCATCAAATTTTTTATTTCCACCATTACTGTACTCCTATTTGCAAGCAAATTATTATTTGTATCAGGTCAAAATTAATACCCGCCCTGAATATAACCGTAAAATGAGCTAACCACAGGCTTTATACAACGATACCCGTACATTATATAAAAAAACCGAACTTCATGCAACCTGCAATAAAGTTCGGTCTTAGATATGCGGATAACAGGAGTTGAACCTGCACGGGGGTTCCCACCAGAACCTAAATCTGGCGCGTCTGCCAATTCCGCCATATCCGCATGGCTGGGCTAGCCGGATTCGAACCGTCGATGCGGGAGTCAAAGTCCCGTGCCTTAACCGCTTGGCTATAGCCCAAAAAATACAAAGACTTCCGCCTTTGCATCTAAAGGGTGGGTAGAGGGACTCGAACCCTCGGTATCCAGAACCACAATCTGGCGCGTTAACCAACTACACTATACCCACCATATATATTATCCGACTAGCATAAGTGTACCGAAAGGGATTCGAACCCCCGACACACGGCTTAGAAGGCCGTTGCTCTATCCAACTGAGCTATCGGTACAAACCCATCCTGACTATAAGTCAAAATGAAAGCGGGTGATGGGAATCGAACCCACGTATCCAGCTTGGAAGGCTGGTGTTCTACCATTGAACCACACCCGCAAGAAAAATATTTATTTATGCTTATTTACAAAACTTAGAAACAAGTCGGGGTGACAGGATTCGAACCTGCGACCCCTTGATCCCAAATCAAGTACTCTAGCCAAACTGAGCCACACCCCGAAACTTTCTAAAGTGTTTTGCAATCAAGCAAGGAATATTATACATGAATTAACTCATTATGTCAATACTTTTTTATTGTTTTTTATTGTTTTTCTTTAATGTGTTTTTTATTATTTTGTCTACACAATTCCAGTTGCCTTTTTAGCGAGATTATCAGCCATATCATTGTATATATCACCTGAATGACCTTTAACTTTTACAAAGTATACCCTTAACCTACCCTTTATACTGTCATAGAATTCCTTATATGCTATGGTTCCCGCCTTGTTTGCTTTCCATTCACCCAGACACCAGCTTGAAATCCCCTGATAATCGTGATAAATACTTATAGAATCATATCCATTGTCTAAGGCATAGCGCATAGCAAGTTCAGAAGCCTTAATCTCCCCTGCCACATTTCGCATAGAAGCAAGTTCTTCATCTTCATAAGCTTTTGAGATTTCAGCAATAACCTCTCCGGCTTTAATAATCACACAGCCACAGCCAAAAACTTTACCCTTAAGAAAGCTTCCATCTACATAGGCAGTTATTTCACTGACAAATTCTTCCTCTTCATTTAAAATACCCTTTCTTTTGTTTCCTTTTTTCTCTTCTAAACCACTTGCCTCTGTCCCTTCATCCGCCCTATCTTCATAAAAAGCAGTCTCTCCTGCCCTCATAAAGTCTTCCGCATCTTTCTTTTCTTCAAAACCCTTAAATATAGCTCCTTTATATCCTGTAACCTGAGCCTTGCAGTCCTCCCAGCTAGTGTATATCCCCGGACTTTTTCCAATTCTTACCGCATAATAATTCTTTTTTGCCATTATTATTCTCTTTCTGCTTCCCTTATAGCTTTGTTTATAGTATTTAATACTGCTTTTTTATCAGCACTCCACATCGGTTCTACAAGAAGCCTCTTATCTCCGTCTCCCGTCATTCTGTGTATTACAGTGCTTTCAGGCAGGATTTTCAGACAGTTTACAAGAATTTCAGTATATTCTTTAAGACTTAATATCTTAAAGGGACTTGCTTTATATTCTTTTTCAAGTCTTGTATTTTTTAGTATATGAAGCAAATGCAGCTTAACTCCATCTAATTCAGGCTTAAGTGAGGCCAGATATTTTATGGTTTCATACATATCTTCAGCACTCTCATCTGGCAGACCCAAAATCACATGTACTATAACTTCAATACCCCTTTTTTTCAACTCATAATAAGCCTTTTCAAACACCTTTAATTCATAACCCCTGTTAATAGTCTTAGCTGTAACTTCATTTATTGTCTGTAAGCCCAGCTCAATCCAGACAGGCTTTATATTATTCAGTTCTTTAAGTAAATCAAGCATCTCTTCTTCAAGGCAGTCAGTCTGGTTCCTATAGACAAAGCGACAATTTCATTTTGCATAATTGCAGACCTGAATATAGCACCAAGCCTATCCACATCACCATAGGTATTTGTAAATGACTGGAAATACGCTATGTATTTCTTATCTTCTTCTTTTATATCTTTTGGAAACTTGTTTCTTACTTTCTCTTTAGCCTCTTCTATCTGGATTTCTATATCTTTTACTTTTGTAGCAAATTCTCCGGATCCTCCTTCAGAGCAAAAGCTGCAGCCCCCTCTCCCTGCCTTTCCATCCCTGTTTGGGCAGGTACAGCCTGTGGATAAAGAGAGTCTGTATACCTTAGTACCGAATTTCTCCTTACAGTAATCTGATAAAGTTCTGATTTTCATTTAATGCTCCTTAATGCCACATACACCCAAATCCCAAAAGTCTGATATACTTGACATCTGATTACAATTTGAATATTTCTTTCTTCATTTCATTTATATCAGTATACCTGTCAATATACTGCTTTTTAAGCAGATTATCCGGAATATAATCATTATATTTACCCATAGGTCTGGCATCTTTTGGCACTGTATAATCATTTTCAGTAACTTCATTTTCCCTTATATATTTAAGAGCATTTATAAGTTCTTCTTTTGTCACATTTTTAACAATCAAAAATGGCCAATAACTTTCAGCAAACTTTCTTTCAGAAAGTAATTTGTTTAACAGAAAATCTACCGAATTTAACGCTCTTGTACCAAGCCATAAAGCCACGCCAAAGGTATCCGGCGATATTTCAAAAATTTCTTTATCAGAAAGTCCTGCCCCCTTTGCTACCAGCCTTATTTCAGCCAGCCTTTTCTTTGCTCCCTCACCTAAATAAGGAAAATAGGCATCAGAGGTAATTATATCTTTCATTTTCTTTAGTACCATGGTGTGTTCCATCACTTCTCCGGTTCCATCCCACACCGTAGGAGGCTTTCCATTAGCTTTTTCTACATATATAGTCTTGTTTTGCTTGTCTATATCTATAACCAGCCAGGTCTTTCCGCCAAGTACAAAGGTTGTATCCGGCTGCATAAGCCTTGTAAGTGTGCCTATCTCGTGAGAACCTTCCCTTACGGAATATTCCACATCTGTTTCAAATACTGAATAGAAATCATAGTGGTTAACTATCCTCTCACCTTCAATACCTATTATAAGCCCACCGTTTTCTGTTTTTTCTATATGCCCGATTTTTAGCATATGTTTAAGAAGTTCTTTATAGTCTTCTTTATCAATATATGAAAATACAGCTTCACTAAGCATTGACTGAGCCAGATTGTAAGCCTTAATCTCTCCTCTGCCGTATAAAAAGCTCATAGTCTGATGGTAAAGAATGCCAAATGGATAATGTTCAGGAAGTACCGGCTCAATGCGGTTTTCCCTGTACAATTCGATTAAAGCTATACATTTTACAAAGCTCCAATTAATAAGTTTATAAAATTCTGAAGATTCACTCTGCTTTTCTTCATCAAATAAAAAGCACATTTCAGATACACCGTTTCTTCTTCCGCTTCTTCCAAGCCTTTGGGAAAGACTTGCTACCGATTTAGGGCATCCAACCTGCACTATCCTCTCCAAATCTCCTAAATCAATCCCAAGTTCAAGTGTGACTGTAGCCCCGGTAACAAGAGGAAGCTCTGACAGTCTCATCTGTTCTTCCACATACTCCCTGTCGGAAGCCGATATACTGCCATGATGTACCATAAATACATCAGGTTCACCCTTTTTCACTGCCAGGTCTTTTAAATTAACAATATTTCTTTCCACCTCAGCTCTGGAATTTGAAAATATTATGCTTTTCCTGCCTCTTGTTATATCATAAATATACCCGAAAAACTCTCCTGTATTTTTATGATTCTCATCCTGTAAAGCAAATTCATAAAAATGTTCAGCCATTACCACGGCTTTTCGTCTTTTTATACCTATATCCGGAGTAACACAGAGTCTGCCAGTCCCACTGCTTAACCATTTTTCAGCTCCCCTAATATCACCTAAGGTTGCAGACAGCCCTATTCTTCTTGGATTATTGCCTGTAAGCTTAGCCAGTCTTTCAAGCAGGGATATGAGCTGGGTTCCTCTTTCCTCACCTAAAAAATTGTGGACTTCATCAATTATTATAAACCTTAGATCTGAAAATAGTTTTACTGCCTGCTCTTTACGCTTCATTATCATAGCTTCAAGAGACTCCGGTGTGGTTTGTAAAATTCCTGACGGATTTTTAAGAAGCCTGTTTTTCATATTAGCTGACACATCTCCATGCCACTTTGTCACTGAGATATAAGCTTCTTCAAGCAGCTCTTCAATTCGTGCAAACTGGTCATTAATAAGAGCCTTAAGCGGTGCAATATACAAAACTCCCACACTCTTAGAAGGTTCATTGTAAAGTTCTGTAATCACAGGTAAAAAGGCTGCCTCTGTTTTACCCGAAGCAGTAGGCGTAGCTATAAGAAGGTTGTAGTCAGTATTGAAAATAATATCACAGGCTGCAACCTGAATTTCTCTTAACTCTTCCCAGCCATTTCTGTAGATATAGTCTTGTATAAATGGAGCAAGTTTTTCAAACGTACTCATATTTCAAATCCTTTAAACTCGCTTTTTATCTCTTCTTCATTCTCCGATACTTCAGCATACTTAAAATTATCTCCTCCAAGTATGCTCTCAAGTGTCTTATCAGGATTTTGGATTAAAATATTTAATATCTCTATAAAATCCCTTATTATCTCACGAGGAGTTACATTCTGACCTGCTCCTACCCTGCCTAATTCCGTCTTTATAAAATACTGTAAGGTTTCAGAAGAAAGCCCTGGCTCATATTTATACACCTGCGCATGAATTTTCTCAAGTTTACCTATGAGAAAATACATTTCTTCCGGTGTAAGAGGCTTAAGCCTTATTATTGGTGACAATAAATCTCTTGTGTTTCCATCCGAAAACCTGCTGCTCTCAAGCCTTGACCTTAGTGCCTCATAGCTGAATATTCCCCTCCTTGTATCTTCTACACACTGAGGTGTTCCACCCATAATCACACCAAGATGTTTTGCTTTTCCCTGCATTATATCATTGTAGATTGTTAAAATTTTCTCATAGTTATTCTGTCTGGAAATTGAATTTGGAATTTTAAAAAGATTAACCAGTTCGTCAATCATCATTATCATTCCTTTATAACCAGCTTTAACCACAAACATTGAAAATAGCTTTATGTACTCATACCAGTCATCATCATTTATAATGATTCCCACCCCAAGCTCATTCTTAGCCTCTGTCTTAGTGGAATATTCCCCTCTTAACCATTTTAAAGTCTTACTTTTAAGCTCATCATCTTCGTTTACAACTGCTCTCCAGTACAACGAAATTATTCTTGCAAAATCAAAACCATGAACTATACTTTCAAGCTCATTTACTATCTGATGTATCTTTATTTCAACAAGGCTGTTAAGTTTTTCACTGTCTGCTGTAAGTGCATTTTCAGTCATCACCTCGGTTTTAAGAGCATTTATCCATTTGCTAAGCAACAGACTCAATGCGCCCCCATCAGGAGAGGTAAGAGTAGATAAATTCTTCATCAGTTCTTTATAGGTAGCAAGTCCGTCACCTTTATTGCCTACAAGTCTACGTTCAGGTGAAAGGTCAGCATCTACTACCACAAAGCCTCTTTCCATGGCATAGTTTCTGATAGTCTGTAGCAAAAAGCTTTTCCCTGCTCCATACTTACCTACCACAAAACGAAATGAGGCTCCTCCTTCTGAAATCATTTCTATGTCATTTAGCAGTGCATCTATCTCATCCTTTCTACCAACTGTAATATATCCAAGTCCGGTACGTGGCACTACTCCACCCTTAAGTGAATTCAGCAAAGTATTGGCTATCCGCATCGGAATTTTATCTGTCACACTCATTATCTTCCTCCAAGCACTTCTTTTACTTCGTCAAAATACTCCTCATATATGTGAGGTTCACCTGAGATATACTCAATCAGATTATCTCCTATTACTTCAAGTGATTTTTCATTTATTTCTTCTACCAACAGCTCATAATTGCTTCCTAAAGCCTCTTCTTTTACAAGATTTAAGAGCAGAGCCTGACCTTCATTTGACAAAAGACTGAAAACCTTTGCAAAACCAGATAGTTCTGTACCGACTTCATCAGTTTTTTCCTCTACAACATTTTTAACTACGGATTCTGCCATATCATTTGATATATTCTGATTAAAACTTTCAGCTTCAACCAATTCTTCCTCTAAAATAAGCTTCTTAGCTGTTTCTATATGAGCTTTTTCAATCTCTTTAAGCTTACTCAAATCTATCTCAACCGGCTTTATAATTTCTATTTTACCGTTTTTAATAAATATATTTGACTGTTTAAGATACTTAGATATTGACTGTATGATAACATCCTCAAAGCTGTCCTCATACAAAGTCTCAAGCATTTTCCTCTTCCATATACTTAAATCAGAAAAAGTCTCCGCTTACAGAATACCATCTGTAGTTTCTTGTATTCTCAAAGAAACATTTTTCTACGGATTTAATTGCAGGTGGCTGTAAACTCTTTTTTTACTTCCAAAGAGCTTTCTTAGATTAACTTCCATAAGCTTAAGTATATATCCTACAACAACTCTGTACTTTGATATATAAGGAGATTCTATTCTATATTTTCTACCATTATATTTAAATGTTTCTATTCCATCAAGTTCTACTACTGTATCATAGCAATAAACCGGTGAATGCATTGCTCCTCTAAAAAAAGAATGTATTTCATCCCTTTTTTTAGCCAAAAAGTTTTCTAAAAATCAGTTCACGATTCCTTAAAAATACTTTTGAAATCTCTTTAAGTACAAAGCAGGCACATTTTTCAATTATCTCTTTATTTCCTGATTTTATAGAATTGTCCCTCAGTTATTTTAAAGAAGAAAAATAATTCAACTGCTCTTAAATTTTTCCCATTTAAATGTCAATGCAGAAGAAAATAATCCTATATCGAACTCATGATAGCTAATAGGCATCGTATCTCTATAAACTGAAAAAGATTTTGAAATCTCTTTATTATGTATGATGTAATAATCCCTTACCCAATTTCTCATATGTGTATCAGGATTTTTATTAAATCCCCTAAAATCCGTCCATAAAGTAATTAGCTTCTCAATACCATTTTCCGGATTGTCCACACCAATTCCATTCAAAAGTTCATATATATAACAGTAAACATAAGCTACCGATACATCTTTAATATTCCCGTTTCTAACATCAGTCCGCCATGTAAAATATGTCCTAAGCTGATTGTCATTCATTATATCATAAGCAGGATAATACGCTTCAAGTGGAACAGAAGTATTGTAATTATCCGTAAAATTTTTCATAAATTCAGCCTGTTTTATAAAGCTTGTAGTATCACTCACATACCAGTCTGCATACTTACCAGGCTTTTTTCCTATCTTACGCATTTTATCAAAGGTACGGTAAGGTTCTTCTCTTTCTTTGCCCCCTGATATAGTTCTTGAGATTTTTTCCGAAGAGTATCTGCCATCAGTCTTTTCTTCCACAAGATCAACTAATAAATATCCTTCCTTAGTTTTTTCAGGCTTTCTAAGAGCCATTTTACGAGCCTGTTCTTCTATTTTATCTTCATCAGTTTCATTTGGTAAAATTTTTTTCAAAAATTCCATAAAACCTTTACTATTTAACATTATCAGCTCCTATATCCTTCTTTACATCTTTTTCTATATCAGTTACAAGCTTTTGTATCTCCTACGAATAATACAGAAAAAAATTTTTAATACAAAACCAACATATTTTCTTAGATATTTAATCAAATAGATAACTGACAGAACAACCGTTCTTAATGTCTAGTATAATATAAGGAGGTCTTTATGTCCATATATAAAACAATTTTTTTATAATAAAAAAACAGCCACAGATTATCTAATCTGCAGCTATTTGTAAATAATGCCGGTGACCGGGGTCGAACCGGTACGGGTATTACTACCCACGGGATTTTAAGTCCCGGGCGTCTACCAATTCCGCCACACCGGCATACTACCTAAAATGTAGTAATGGGACCTACAGGGCTCGAACCTGTGACCCTCTGCTTGTAAGGCAGATGCTCTCCCAGCTGAGCTAAGATCCCAAATATAAAATAAAAATTGTGTGCTTGCACACAATCCGCGCGCGAGCGGTGCCGTAAGGCAAAATTCCCTGCCGCGAGCTGCGCATCCCTCGGAGAGATTTTTGTTTAATATGAAATTTTTGAGAAATTTCATATTAAATAAAAAAAATGGTTCTTCGGGGACTCGAACCCAGGACCGACCGGTTATGAGCCGGTTGCTCTAACCAACTGAGCTAAAGAACCAAAAAGTGACTCCAAGGGGATTTGAACCCCTGTTACCGCCGTGAAAGGGCGGTGTCTTAACCGCTTGACCATGGAGCCAGAACTCCCCAAGTAGGGCTCGAACCTACAACATCACGGTTAACAGCCGTGCGCTCTACCATTGAGCTATTGAGGAAAATAATATACCTTGAAAACTGCAACCGAATACAACATCTCTTTTCCTTACTTTGGTCAAGCCTTCGACCTATTAGTATCAGAAGGCACACAGATTACTCTGCTTACACCACTGACCTATCAACCTCATACTCTCTAAGGGGTCTTATTAGCCTACGCTATGGGATATCTTATCTTGGAGGGGGCTTCACGCTTAGATGCCTTCAGCGTTTATCCCTGCCAAACTTGGCTTCCCAGCCGTGCAGCTGGCACTGCAACTGGTCTACCAGCGGTTCGTCCATCCCGGTCCTCTCGTACTAAGGACGGCTCTCCTCAAATATCCTGCGCCTGCGCCAGATAGGGACCGAACTGTCTCACGACGTTCTGAACCCAGCTCGCGTACCGCTTTAATGGGCGAACAGCCCAACCCTTGGGACCTACTACAGCCCCAGGATGCGATGAGCCGACATCGAGGTGCCAAACCACTCCGTCGATGTGAACTCTTGGGAGTGATAAGCCTGTTATCCCCAGGGTAGCTTTTATCCGTTGAGCGATGGCATTCCCACTTACATACCACCGGATCACTAAGTCCTACTTTCGTACCTGCTCCACCCGTCGGTGTCGCAGTCAAGCTCCCTTCTGCCTTTACACTCTGCGAATGGTTTCCAACCATTCTGAGGGAACTCTTGAGCGCCTCCGATACACTTTCGAGGCGACCGCCCTGAGTCAAACTCCCTCCTGGCATTGTCCCCTGCCCGGATCACGGGCAAAGGTTAGAAACCAGATACACGAAGGGTGGTATCCCAACATTGACTCCGCAGAAACTGGCGTCCCTGCTTCTTTGTCTCCCACCTATCCTGTACATCATATATCTAATCCCAGTACCAAGATGGAGTAAAGCTCCATGGGGTCTTTCCGTCTTGGCGCAGGTAACCAGCATCTTCACTGGTACTTCAATTTCACCGGGTGCATTGTTGAGACAGCGCTCAAATCATTACGCCTTTCGTGCGGGTCGGAACTTACCCGACAAGGAATTTCGCTACCTTAGGACCGTTATAGTTACGGCCGCCGTTTACTGGGGCTTAAGTTCGTACCTTCGGATTGCTCCTGAGCACTCCCCGTAACCTTCCAGCACCGGGCAGGCGTCAGCCCATATACATCACCTTACGGTTTCGCATAGACCTGTGTTTTTGCTAAACAGTTGCTTGAGCCTATTCTCTGCGGCCTGTATTTCTACAGGCACCCCTTATCGCGAACTTACGGGGCCATTTTGCCGAGTTCCTTAACAATGCTTCTCCCGCCGGCCTTGGGATACTCTCCCCATCCACCTGTGTCGGTTTACGGTACGGGCTCTGACTACACAATAGCGGCTTTTCTCGACGGCTCTCCCAGAAGCTTCCCTACTTATATTTCGGTCCGCATCACACAGTTCAATTCCCCGGGCGGATTTGCCTGCCCGGCATAAACCATGCTTGCACCTGAATCCTTTACAGGCACTTCCTGAATCTCCGTGTCCCCACATTTCTGATAGCCAGAGGTACTGGAATATCAACCAGTTGTCCATCGCCTACGCTTCTCAGCCTGAGCTTAGGTCCCGACTTCCCCAGGGAAGATCAGCTTTACCCTGGAAACCTTGGATATACGGCCTGAAGGATTCCCACCTTCATCTCGCTACTCATTCCGGCATTCTCTCTTGATAACCCTCCACGGCTCCTTACGGTACCGCTTCTTCGTGTTATCAATGCTCCCCTACCAACATACCTTACGGTATATTCCATTGCTTCGGTGTTATGTTTCAGCCCCGGACATTTTCGGCGCAGGACCTCTCGACTAGTGAGCTATTACGCACTCTTTGAATGAATGGCTGCTTCTGAGCCAACATCCTAGTTGTCTTCGAAACCCCACATCCTTTACCACTTAACATACACTTTGGGACCTTAGCAGATGGTCTGGGCTGTTTCCCTTTTGACTGTCCGACTTATCTCATACAGTCTGACTCCCGGTAAACATCTATATGGCATTCGGAGTTTGATACGCATTGGTAGACTTTGACGCCCCCGCAGCGATTCAGTGCTCTACCTCCATTAGACTATACCGAGGCTAGCCCTAAAGCTATTTCGGGGAGAACCAGCTATCTCCGAGTTCGATTGGAATTTCTCCGCTACCCACAGCTCATCACCGCCTTTTTCAACAGACGTGTGTTCGGACCTCCATCCACTTTTACGCAGACTTCATCCTGGCCATGGGTAGGTCACCCGGTTTCGGGTCTGCCGTTACTGACTTACCGCCCTGTTAAGACTTGGTTTCCCTTCGGCTCCGTACCTTAAGTACTTAACCTGCCAGCAACGGCAACTCGCCGGACCGTTCTACAAAAAGTACACGGTCGAGCGTTAGTCGCTCTTCCGCAGCTTGTAGACACAGGGTTTCAGGTTCTCTTTCACTCCCCTCCCGGGGTTCTTTTCACCTTTCCCTCACGGTACTATACTCTATCGGTCACCAGGTAGTATTTCGCCTTGGAGGGTGGTCCCTCCTGCTTCCTACGGGGTTTCTCGTGTCCCGTAGTACTCTGGATACCACTGAATCACAGTCTGTTTCGTATACGAGGCTTTCACTCTCTTTGGCCGGCTTTCCCAAAACCGTTCTACTACCTGCTGCTTCTTCGTCTGTGGTCCTCAACCCCAAGGATAAATCCTTGGTTTGGGCTTCGTCCCCTTTCGCTCGCCACTACTTAGGGATTCGATGTTTCTTCCTCTTCCTCCGGCTACTTAGATGTTTCAGTTCGCCGGGTTCCCTCCGTATGACTATGGATTCATCATACGGTGACAGAAGTTCTTTCTGCCGGGTTTCCCCATTCGGATACCTGCGGATCAATGGATATTTGCTCCTCCCCGCAGCTTTTCGCAGCTTATCACGTCCTTCTTCGGCTCCTGGTGCCAAGGCATCCGCCCTGCGCCCTTTGTAAACTTGACCTGTATTGAGATGGGAAGGCTCTACGGAACATATCCGGCGACGCAAGCTTGCTTGCAGGCGGCGGTGTGTGCCGTGGAGGAGGCGTTTCTACGAAACGCCTATCACGAGCGTGAAATGCACAGCATTTCTGCGAGTGACCCATCTCAATAGTATTTTAGATAACTCATATTGGTTCTCTTTAATTTAACACTGACTAGCGTATCAGTATTAAATCTTTTTAATAAATACATTGTTTTGTTGAATTCTAAATCCATACTTGTTTTTCAACTCGTATAAATCAAAATTCAATTTCTCGATGTTGTTTGAAGTTCTTTCTCTCTTACGTTCGAAAGAACAACTTGTTTTCCAAATTCATGCTTCGCCTAAGGCTCGCATTCATCTAAGAAAACAATGTTTCGGTATGCAGTTTTCAAGGTACATTTCAGGATATTATCCTGAGTGGGCTTAAATGGACTCGAACCATCGACCTCACGCTTATCAGGCGTGCGCTCTAACCAGCTGAGCTATAAGCCCAAATTAAATTAATTCAGTTACTTCCGTTCGAGCTTCGCTCTCACTGAAAAAGTATAGTGTTTATTAGATGAAGTTCTTTCTCACGGTGTTCGAAAGAACGACTTAAATTCTAAATTCGCTCTGCGTCTTCGCCTTGAGCTCATTAAGAATTTAAAGTCTGGCAGCCACCTACTCTCCCACACCGTCTCCAGTGCAGTACCATCGGCCGCCCAGGCCTTAACCTTCGTGTTCGGGATGAGAACGGGTGTGACCCCTGGACGCATCGCCACCAGACGTATTTAATTATCCTTTGATAATTAGACAGTGAAACAATCTCTACTTCTTCTTCCTTAGAAAGGAGGTGATCCAGCCGCACCTTCCGATACGGCTACCTTGTTACGACTTCACCCCAGTCACCAGACCTGCCTTCGGCAGCTCCTCCCTTGCGGTTAGGCCACTGACTTCGGGCATTTCCGACTCCCATGGTGTGACGGGCGGTGTGTACAAGACCCGGGAACGTATTCACCGCGACATTCTGATTCGCGATTACTAGCGATTCCAGCTTCATGTAGTCGAGTTGCAGACTACAATCCGAACTGAGGCAGCCTTTCTGAGATTTGCTCCGGCTCACGCCTTCGCTTCCCTCTGTAACTGCCATTGTAGCACGTGTGTAGCCCCGGTCATAAGGGGCATGATGATTTGACGTCATCCCCGCCTTCCTCCGAGTTATCCTCGGCAGTCTTTCTAGAGTGCCCGGCCGAACCGCTGGCTACTAAAAATAGGGGTTGCGCTCGTTGCGGGACTTAACCCAACATCTCACGACACGAGCTGACGACAACCATGCACCACCTGTCTCTCCTGTCCCGAAGGACTACTGACATTACTCAGTATTCAGGAGGATCTCAAGACCGGGTAAGGTTCTTCGCGTTGCGTCGAATTAAACCACATGCTCCACCGCTTGTGCGGGTCCCCGTCAATTCCTTTGAGTTTCATTCTTGCGAACGTACTCCCCAGGTGGAATACTTAATGCGTTTGCGACGGCACCGAAAGGCTTATGCCTCCCAGCACCTAGTATTCATCGTTTACAGCGTGGACTACCAGGGTATCTAATCCTGTTTGCTACCCACGCTTTCGAGCCTCAGCGTCAGTTTTGGTCCAGCAGGCCGCCTTCGCCACCGGTGTTCTTCCTAATATCTAAGCATTTCACCGCTACACTAGGAATTCCGCCTGCCTCTCCCATACTCAAGTCCTACAGTTTTGGGAGCAGTCAGGGGGTTGAGCCCCTGCTTCCACTCTCAACTTGCAAAACCGCCTGCGCTCCCTTTACACCCAGTAAATCCGGATAACGCTTGCCCCCTACGTATTACCGCGGCTGCTGGCACGTAGTTAGCCGGGGCTTCTTAGTCAAGGTACCGTCATCATCTTCCCTGCTGATAGAGCTTTACATACCGAAATACTTCTTCACTCACGCGGCGTCGCTGCATCAGAGTTTCCTCCATTGTGCAATATCCCCCACTGCTGCCTCCCGTAGGAGTTTGGGCCGTGTCTCAGTCCCAATGTGGCCGTCCGACCTCTCAGTCCGGCTACCGATCGTCGCTTTGGTAGGCTTTTACCCTGCCAACTGGCTAATCGGACGCGGGCCCATCCTATACCTGATTGCTCATTTCCCGGTCAAATCATGCGATTTAACCGACTTATGCGGTCTTACCAGCCGTTTCCAGCTGCTATCCCCCTGTATAGGGCAGGTTGCCCACGCGTTACTCACCCGTCCGCCACTAAGAATTACAGTCTTCCATCCGAAAACTTCCGTCTGTAATCTCCGTTCGACTTGCATGTGTTAGGCACGCCGCCAGCGTTCATCCTGAGCCAGGATCAAACTCTCATAAAAAGTGTTTGCCTTCGTCAGAATGAGCTGACTTTAATCTTTGCTCATTCCGTTATCAACCGGCTAAAGTTGATAATTTTTACTGTTTGTTTGGTTGTATAAGTATTGCTACTCATACGCGTTCGTTTGAATTTTCAAGATTGTCTCACTATTTAATTATCAAAGTTCTCTCTCACTTTATTGCTTTTCAGCAAGTCAGCTTCGATATTCTATCATACGATTTTGCTTCTGTCAAGAACTTTTTTAAGTTTTTTATTTTAGCAAAATCAACGGAGAAACAGGGATTTGAACCCTGGCGCCGGTTCTCCCGACCTACTCCCTTTCCAGGGGGAGCCCCTTCAGCCTCTTGGGTATTTCTCCAAGGCTTACACGTAAACCAGTTAAAGCGGAGAAGGTGGGATTCGAACCCACGGTCCCTTTCAGGATCACCGGTTTTCAAGACCGGCTCTTTAAACCACTCAGACACCTCTCCAGTGACTGCCTTCAACTGCGACAGCTAAACCAGTTTAACATATAAGTATAATAATGTCAACAGATATTTTAAACTTTTTCATTTTTTGTTATTTTCATATTTATAGTATTTTATTTATACTTGACTATAGTCTTATCTATGACCCAATTTAAGACTCGGTACTGCATTTAATGTTAAATCTGATACCAGCCCTCTCTTATAATCATAATACGCCGCCGCTCCAATCATAGCTGCATTATCGGTACACAAAACCGGTGAAGGACAATAAAAAGTAAACCCCCACTTTTCACACTCTCTCTCCATTTTTGCTCTCAATGCCGTATTTGAAGCTACTCCACCTGCCATTGCAATCTTGTTAAATCCAAGCATCTTTGCCCCCTCTATGGTATGGCTGACTAAAACATCCACCACCGCTTCCTGAAAAGACGCTGCCACATCAGCCTTATTTATTTCTTCACCTTTCATTTCCTGGGAATTAAGATAATTTAATACGGACGATTTTACACCGCTAAAACTAAAATCGAATGGATTGTCTACTACCTTTGCTCTTGGAAAAGATATAGCTTCTTTATTGCCTTCCTCAGATATCTTTTGAATCTTAGGTCCTCCCGGATAACCAAGTCCTATTGCCCTTGCCACTTTGTCAAAAGCTTCTCCGGCCGCATCATCTCTTGTTTTGCCAAGCGCCTCATACTCTCCATAGTCTTTCACTATAACTAAATTTGTGTGCCCTCCCGATACAACCAGACATAAAAAAGGAGGTTCCAGTTCAGAATTCTCAATATAATTTGCTGAGATATGTCCTTCTATATGATGTACACCAACTAAAGGTTTATTATGTGCAAAAGCAATTGATTTAGCAGCAGAAACACCAACCAGAAGTGCTCCAACCAGGCCGGGACCATAGGTTACAGCTACAGCATCTACTTCCTTCATTGTAAGTCCGGCTTCTTTTAAAGCCTCATCTACTACCTGAATCACCTTTTCAATGTGTTTTCTTGAAGCAATCTCAGGTACTACTCCTCCATAAAGCTTATGTATATCTATCTGTGATGATATTACATTTGAAAGTACCTTTCTTCCATCACATACTACTGCTGCTGCTGTCTCATCACAAGATGATTCAATAGCTAAAATATTCATATATTTACCCATCCTTTTAAAAATTAAGACATTTTTTTATAATTAGCAATTATCCAACAAATTCAATCAGCCTCACAAAGAATTTCATCTATGCAAGGCTGATATAGTAATTATGGTTAAAAACGTTTTTTTGAGTTACTTCCCAAAAATAGTATTTTTCCATTTCCATTTTCATCTTCTCTTAAATAATATTTATGATTTATTTTCTTATGCCCATTACCTTCTTTTAGAAAATAAGACACAAGAAGGTTACAAAATTTATATCCGCCTCTCTCTTCAGTTTCAGCATCAGCTAACTCCTGCAAGCCTATGTTTATTATAGTTACCTTAGATTTCTTATAACCTTCTATTTCTTTTTTAAGTCTTTCTACATAAGCATCGTAAGGATTTCTTTTAAGCAGCTCTTTATCAAAAAGCTTCTGGTTTTGCATAGCTAAAGCCTTAAGCTGCTCATCAGTAAGTTCTTCATTGTAGTAACACTTCATAAGTCTATTGTTTATTTTAAGCACTTCTCTGGCAGTACCCGGATAATTTTCATCCAGATCCAGTTCCATAAGCTTCTCTACTTCACTTTTACTTTTTCTTGTTTCCTGATTTTTCGTACCAATATTCCTGACAAACAAAAATCCGCCTATAATAGCAGCCGCAAGGATAGCCATTACTACGACAACAACAATAGGATTTTGCGCTTTTTTATACATAAAGCTCCCCCTTATTCGTCTTCATCAAACATCAAGTCTACGCTTTTTCCATCTTTTCCAAGCTTAACCTTGGCAAATATCTCTCTTGCTTCTTTTATATACTGTTCCGGATGTACCATTGCAGGGCTATAATGAGTAAGCCACATTTTTCTTGGATTTGCTGCTTTAGCCAGTTCACAAGCCTCAGATATGGTCATATGTTTCTTTTCTCTTGCCTTCTGATCATACTCATGATCTCCATACATCCCTTCACAGATAAATAAATCTGCATCCTTTGCCTTCTCAGCTATTACAGAAACAGGTCTTGTGTCAGTACAATAGGTAACTTTAAGACCTCTTCTTTCTCCTCCCATCACCATATCCGGAGTATAAGTTTTTCCTTCAAGCTCTACAATTTCTCCCTTTTGAAGTCTGTTCCAGCATTTAAGAGGAACATCGTTTTCTTTAGCTTTATCCGGAAGAAATCTACCCGCTCTATCCACTATTATATTATATCCATAACAAAGTACATTATGTTTTACCTTAAAGGCTTCAACCTTCATGCCAAAAAATTCAAAAATTCCACAATCTCCATCTATTTCAACAAAATTTATCTGAAATGGCAGTTCTTTAGCAATGATACATAAAGATTTCACTACTGTTTCTATACCTTTAGGCCCTAATATGGTTATAGGTTCAGTCCTTCCAGAATTTCCAATAGAAAGTAAAAGACCGGGAAGTCCCGCAACATGATCACCATGAAAATGTGTTATGCATATAAGCCCTATCGGGTTGACACTCCAACCTTTTTTCTTAATGGCAACCTGGGTTCCTTCTCCACAATCTATAAGTACACTATTTCCATTGTAACGCACAAGCAAAGAGGTGAGAAACCTGTCAGGCAAAGGCATCATTCCACCTGTGCCCAATAAACATATATCTAGCATTCATTCTCCTTATATCTTTTATTAATGTCGCATATATAATATCAGATTTCTAATGACATAAGCAAGGCATCTTCTTTTGGCTCGTCATAAAACTCCGGGCGTATGCCATCTTCTTTAAAACCAAGTTTCTTATAAAGGCTTATTGCAGCTTTATTGCCACACCTTACTTCCAGTAAAAACTTTTTCCTGTTGTCTGATTTTCCATATTCAATAAGCTTTGTAAGCATGGTCTCACCTATTCCAAACCCACGCTTTTCAGACTTTACTGCCACATTATAAATCTCTGCTTCATCCAAAACTTTCCAATAGCCACAATATCCCACAACTTCTTCATTATGAACTGCACATATATAGTGTCTGTCCGGATTACTTACACACTCTAAAAATGATTGTTCAGACCAGGGAAATGAAAATGTTTCATTTTCTATCAAAGCCACCTGCGGACAATGTTTTTGCTTTAACTCTACTATCTCAATTTCATCCATGGTTATTCTCTATTTTCCAATTGCTTTTCATTTCTTTCTCTTTCCGCCTGAGAAAGCCTTAAATATACAGGTTCATGGTCTTTTGCAGTTTCTATAATATTTTTATTATAATACATTTTTCCTAAAACCGCTACACTTCCGGCTCGTTGTTTTGAAATATTTGAAGGAGCATAAAAATGAGTAGTTTCAAGTTTCTCATTTATTATGTGCTTATACACAGGTACCCCATCTCCAAGAAAAACTATATTTTTTCCTGAAAATTCAGCATTAAGCCCGGTTATAAGCTCTTCAACAGCTAAAGCTCTTTGCCCTATAATCTCTGTGAATTCACCATTAATAAATGTATACAGTCCATTATATACCTGTTCTCGCCTTGCGTCCATAATAGGACAGATAATTCCATCAAAAAATTGTACATTGTAAGCCAGGGCTGCAAGAGTTGGTACCGGAACAATAGGTATATTTAAGCTGTAAGCAAGTCCTTTTGCTGTAGCCGAACCAATTCTAAGTCCTGTAAACGAGCCAGGGCCTGCAGCTATCGCTACGGCATCTATCTCCTGTAAACTGGTTTCTGACATTTTTACTATTTCACTAAGCATAGGCATAAGCGTTGTGGAATGTGTCTTTTTATGTTCTACGGTATACTCAGCCACCAGTGTCTCATCTTCTATTATAGCAACAGATGCCACTAAACCCGAACTATCTATACCTATAAGTTTCATTCTTCTACCACTACCCTTCTATACTCAAAGCCTTTAGCCAGATCTTTTTCTATTTTAATATGAACCGCTGACTCAGGAAGCAGTTCTTCAATTCTTGATGCCCATTCTATAAGACAGACTCCCTCTCCAAAAAAATAATCCTCATATCCTATTTCATCCATTTCCGAAATATCTCCTATACGGTACACATCAAAATGATAGAGCGGAATTCTCCCCCTCTAAATATTCCTGAACTATGGTAAATGTCGGACTGTCTATATTATCCTCTATATCAAGCCCTTCTGCAAAACCCTTGGTAAATACTGTCTTTCCTACACCAAGATCACCTTCAAGGCAGATAATTTCTCCCTTATCTGCCTTTTTACCAAGTTCTTTACCTATATTAAAGGTCATTTCTTCTGAAAAACTCTCATAAACGGTCATTTCTTAACCCTTTGCCTGTTTAATACTTAGAGATATTCTTTTCTTAGGAATATCTACTCCAATAACTTTCACATCCACTATATCACCAACACTTACTACTTCAAGCGGGTGTTTTACAAATTTCTTATCTGACAGCTCAGAAATATGAACCAATCCATCCTGATGTACTCCTATATCAACAAAAGCCCCGAAGTCAATTACATTACGGACTGTTCCTTTCATAACCATGCCTTCTTTAAGGTCTTTCATATCCATAACATCTGTACGAAGGATAGGTGCCGGAAGGTCTGCTCTCGGATCTCTTCCCGGTTTTTCAAGCTCACTTATAATATCTTTAAGGGTAAGCTCTCCTACATCTACCTTAGCTGTCAGGTCCGGATGTTTCTTTATTTCTACTGAAATCCCTTTGATTCCACCTCTAAGTTCTGAGAGGTCATAGCCCAAAGCCTTGAGGATATCTTCTGCTGCCTTGTATGACTCAGGATGTACACTGCTTGAGTCTAAAGGATTGTCTCCATCCATAATACGCATAAAGCCCGCACACTGTAAGAAAGCTTTAGGTCCAAGTTTTGCTACCTTTAACAGTTCTTTTCTATTCTTAAATTTACCGTTTTCTTCTCTGTAACTTACTATATTCTTTGCAATAGTACCATTTATACCTGAAACATAACTAAGAAGCGGTGCTGAAGCTGTATTAAGGTCTACTCCAACCTTATTTACACAATCCTCTACAACGCCGCCAAGAGCCTCTTCAAGCTTCTTTTTGTTCATATCATGCTGATACTGTCCTACTCCTATAGCCTTTGGTTCTATCTTGACAAGTTCGGCAAGAGGATCCTGAAGTCTTCTCGCTATGGAAGCTGCACTTCTCTGACCTACATCAAATTCCGGAAATTCCTCTGTAGCGAGCTTACTTGCCGAATACACTGAAGCTCCCGCCTCATTTACGATTACATAAGAAACAGGAAGGTGCATCTCCTTAATCATATCCGAAATTATTTTCTCTGACTCTCTTGAAGCAGTACCATTTCCTACAGAAATCAGTGAAATTCCATATTTTTTAACTAAATCTGCTACTATTTTCTTGGTTTCAGCCACCTTGTTCTGTGGCTCTGTAGGGTAAACAACAGTAGTATAAAGAACCTTTCCGGTTTCATCTACCACAGCAAGCTTACAGCCTGTTCTAAAAGCAGGATCCCAGCCGAGCACTCTCTTTCCTAATATTGGAGGCTGCATAAGAAGCTGTGTAAGATTCTTTCCAAATACTTTAATCGCACCGTCTTCTGCATTTTCTGTAAGTTCTGCTCTTATTTCATTTTCTATGGAAGGAGCAATTAATCTTGTATAAGCATCAATAGCTGTTTCCTTAAGTACTTCTGAGGTATTTTTATTATCTCTGATTATAACTTTTCTACATAAGTAGTCCAAAATTTCATCTACCGGAGCTTCTATTTTTACTGTTAAAATCTTTTCAGCCTCACCACGATTAATTGCAAGTATTCTGTAACCCGTAATCTTTTTTATCGGCTCGCTGAAACTATAATAAGTTTCATATACCGATTCAGCTTCCTTATCTTTTGCTTCTGAAACTACATTTCCCTTTTCAAAGGTGATATTTCTTATGTATTTTCTGTAGTCGGCATTATCCGATATTTCTTCGGCAATAATGTCCATAGCTCCCTTGATTGCAGAATCAGTATCTAAAATTCCTTTTTCTTCATTGATATAGGCAAGGGCTTCCTCTTCCAAAGGCTTATCTGTCTGCTGAAGAGAAATTATAATAGCAAGTCCTGAAAGCCCTGCTTCCTTAGCTATAGTAGCTCTGGTTCTTCTCTTTTGCTTGTAAGGTCTGTATAAATCTTCAACCGAAACCAGGGTTTCCGCTGCCTCTATTGCAAGCTTTAACTCCTCTGTGAGTTTTCCCTGTTCATTTATAAGCCCAATAACCTGAACCTTTCTGTCTTCCAGATTATTCAGATATCTGAGTCTTTCATCCAGATTACGCAATATCTCATCATTAAGTGCTCCATGCTGCTCTTTTCTATATCTTGCTATAAAGGGTATGGTATTACCCTCATCTATAAGCTTTATTACTGCATTTACCTGCTCTTTTTTAATTCCAAGTTCTTCTGCAATTTTCTTTGCTATGTCCATTGTCTTACCCTCTAAATATTTTTTTGACACTTTGTATAATTCTAAAGTTGAACCTCTACAAATATATCATAAATCGCTTTAATTGCAAGTTCAAAATCATCATTATCTACTCCGATTATGATATTAAGCTCGCTTGATCCCTGATCAATCATTCTTACATTTATACGTGCATGGGCAAGGGCTGCAAATATTCTTCCTGCTGTTCCTCTTACAGACTTCATTCCCCTTCCTACTACTGCAATAAGAGCAATTCCTGACTCTATTTCTATTGAATCAGGTTCTGCAAGCTTGTGAATAGCTGAAATTACAAGCTGTTCCTTAGGCTCGAAGGCTTTCTGCTCTACAAAAAGTGTCATTGTATCTATACCGGAAGGCATATGTTCAAAGGAAATGTCATTTTCTTCAAATGCCTGCAACACCTTTCTTCCAAATCCTATTTCAACATTCATCATGTCTTTATCTATGTTGATAGCTGAAAATCCCTTTCTACCGGCAATACCGGTAATTACATATTTTGATTTTTGTCCGGTACTTTCAACTATCCAGCTTCCCGGATCTTCAGGTGCATTTGTATTTTTGATATTTACAGGTATACCTGCTTTTCTTACAGGGAAAATAGAGTCTTCGTGTAAAACAGAAGCTCCCATATATGAAAGCTCACGCAGCTCTTTGTATGTAATAATATCAATAGGCTCAGGATTGTAAATAATTCTTGGATCTGCAACCAGGAAACCTGAAACATCAGTCCAATTCTCATAAATATCAGCCTTAATAGCCCTTGCAACAATAGCCCCGGTAATATCCGAGCCGCCTCTTGAGAAAGTCTTTATTGTACCGTCAGGTAATGAACCATAAAATCCCGGAATTACCGCATATTCAATCTTTTTAAGTTTCTTTCCAAGCACTTCATTGGTTTTTTCAGAATCAAAAACGCCCTCTTTATCGAAAAATAATACAGTTGCTGCATCTATAAAAGTAAAATCCAGATACTTTGCCATAATAATTCCATTAAGGTATTCACCTCTGGAAGCCGCATAGTCCTTTCCGGCTTTTTCTTTAAGATTTTTCTCAATAAGAACAAACTCATCCTCCAATGAAAGAGTTATGCCAAGCCCTGCTATGATTTCATTATATCTTGATTTAATATCTTCAAATTCTTCTGAAAAGTCTTCATTATTTACAGCTTTTTCCTGACATTTATAAAGTAAATCCGTTACCTTTATATCTGTATTAAATCTTTTTCCCGGTGCTGAAGGTATGGCATAATGTCTATCCTTATCTGACTTTATGATATCTCCTACTTTTTAAACTGTTCTGCATTTGCAAGTGAACTTCCACCAAATTTAACTACTTTTTAACAACCCTTTTTCCTCCAAATTAACTTATTCCCATATAAAAAATATCTGCAAATACCATACACTATAGCGTAACGCTTAATTATGATATTTGCAAGATATTTTTAAAAATTTACTATTATTTTATTTATAATATTTAAACCACTTATAATCTTTTCAAATTCATTTTCTGTAATTACCGGTGTGATAAAAGCAAATTCACCTTCCACCTTCTCCGATTTAACCTCTTCCAATTCAGGCAGTCTCTGTATTACAGTTTCTTTCATAGCCGCAGGCACTCTCACAAAGAAGCTCTGTCTGTATTCCTTTATGTCTCCAAGTTCAAGTTTCTCTTCTTCCCAGATGATTCCTACATGTCTGTCTTTATATTTCACTGCCTCTATTATATCTGCAACTACTGCACTTGCTGTAGGAAGCTTACCTGCCCCTCTGCCATAGAACATTACATCATCTACCATGTTTCCTTTTACAAAAATAGCATTGAATACATCATGCACACCGTAAAGAGGCTGTTCTCTGTTTATGAGAGCAGGGGCAACTCTGGCATACACTACTCCGTTCTCCTTTTTGCTTTCGCCTATAAGCTTTATTGATGCATTAAGAGCTTTGGCATATTCCATATCCTCTTTGGTGATTTTGCTAATTCCCTCTGTCTTAATATCTTCAAAGTCCACCTGCTTACCATAGGCAAGAGAAGTAAGTATCGCTATCTTTCTACAAGTGTCAAATCCTTCTACATCGGCAGTCGGATTTTTCTCAGCATACCCCATTGCCTGCGCTTCCTTTAACACTGTCTCGTAATCTAATCCCTCATCATTCATTTTTGTAAGTATAAAATTAGTAGTACCATTAAGTATACCTTTTATCTCAAGGATTTCCTCTGCTGTAAGCGCATAGTTAAGAGGACGTATTATAGGTATACCACCACCCACACTTGCCTCAAAAAGGAAATTTACATTATGCTTTTTAGCCAGTTTAATAAGACCTGCACCAAACTTTGCCACAAGCTCTTTGTTTGAAGTACACACACTTTTGCCCGCTTCAATAGAAGCTTTCACAAAGTCGTATGCAGGCTTAGTACCACCCATAGTCTCAACTACTATTGAAATTTCTTTATCATTTAAAATATCATTAAAGTCATGAGTAATAAGTTTCTCTGCTTCATCTCCCGGAAAATCCCTAAGATCACAGATTCGCTTTACCTTAATTTCTTCACCTGCTCTTACCTCGATACTCTTACTATTTGTATTTAAAACTTCAAAAACTCCGGAACCAACAGTTCCATATCCTATAATTCCTACATTAACCATTTATCACCTCTGATTTATTCTCTTGCCAGTAGCTTCATCCTTCTGATACCATCGATTGCTTCTATACTTGCCACCATTTCAGTAACATCCGTAAATCCGTCTGAAACCTGCAAGCTCATTGATAAGGAAGCAAGTCCGTTAACAGGTATACTTTGGTGAATAGTAAGTATATTAACTCCATGTATAGCCACTTCTTTAAGCACTTCTGACAGTAGTCCCTGCCTGTCCTCCATCTCAAGCAAAAATGAAATTGTTTTCCCTTTAGCATCTTCGTAGAAAAAATTAATCTCATCTTTATACTTGTAAAAAGAACTCCGGCTTATACCAACTGCTTCTGCCGCTTCTCCTACTGTTGTTACTTTTTTAGCCTCAAGCAGCTTCTTTGCTTCCACAACCTGTAGAAGAACTTCCGGTAATGCTCTCTCTGAAACTACATATAACTTTCTTTTCTCATTATCCCACCCATTTTTAAATCTTTGTTATAGCTTAGATGCTCCAATATTTATCAGGATTTTGTATGCCCTTAGTGGGCATTTGTTCGTAACAGAAAGAATAGTAACACAAGTACGCATTAATTGCAAGTGTAAAAGCTGATAGTTTTATAGATAATTTTTGGTAATTTTTTTGGTTTTTAATTATTGAATATAACAAGAATTTCGCTACTTCAGATACTTATAGGAAATAACGCAAAAAATGTCAGCACAGGAATATCTCCCATACTGACATATTATAGTTAATCTTCTTTTTTAATACTCTTCCATTTTAAATAAGCATTAATAAACGGATCAAAATTTCCATCCAACACTGTCTGTGCATTACCTATCTCAACATTGGTTCTATGGTCTTTGACCATGGTATATGGCTGAAGCACATAAGAGCGAATCTGACTGCCCCCAGGCAATATCTTTCTGCTCACCCCTGATTCCTGCTTCCTTAGCTTCATTTTCCTGCTGTTTTAACATATAAAGCTTTGCTTTCAACATTTGCATAGCCTTGGCTTTATTCTGGAACTGTGAGCGTTCATTCTGACAGCTTACAACTATTCCCGAAGGAAAATGTGTAATTCTGATAGCCGATGATGTTTTATTGATATGCTGACCACCTGCACCACTTGAACGGAAGGTGTCTATTCTTATATCATCATCTTTAATTTCAATATCTATATCTTCCTCAATATCAGGCATTACGTCACAGGAAACAAATGAAGTCTGGCGTTTACCTGCCGCATTAAAAGGAGAAATACGTACTAAGCGATGTACACCATGTTCGCTCTTTAAGTATCCGTAGGCATTAGTTCCTGTTATTTCTATTGTACAGGATTTAACTCCCGCCTCTTCTCCAGCCAGATAATCAATTATCTCTGTTTTAAATCCTTTTCCCTCTGCCCATCTGGTATAAGCCCTCATAAGAATACTTGTCCAGTCACAGGCTTCCGTACCGCCTGCTCCGGCATGTAAGGTAATAATAGCATTATCTTTATCATAAGGTCCGCTAAGCAGGGTTGAAATTCTAAGTGTATCAAAATCGGTCTTAAACTTTTCAAGTTCGTCTCCGATTTCTGAAATCATAGAATCATCGTTTTCTTCTTCTGCCATTTCTATAAGCGCACCTATATCGTCATACTGTCTCTGCAAACTGTCAAAGCCTTCTATGCCATTCTTAAGACTTGATATTTCTGCCATTGTGGCATTTGCCTTATCTGAATCGTCCCAGAATCCCGGTTCTGAAATAAGCCTGTTTAACTCTTCAAGCCTCATCTTCTTACTTGTCAAGTCAAAGTGAATCCCTCACTTCGACTAATGGCTCTGCATAAGAGTTTAATGTAACTTTGAACTGGTCTAACTCTACCACTATCTCACCACCTTTTATTTTAGTTTTACGAGGGTTAATTATAGCACAGAGGAGTGGGAGTTGGCAAGGACGGAGAATTTTGTGTACTCCTCCCATATATTATTTTTACAAGTTATTTTTTAGTTGTGAAAAATTTTACTAAAAAAGCTATCATGATTACAACATAACCTAAGTATAGAAGATGCAGTATTTTTAATGGTATATCAAAGCTAAGCTCCGGATGCTGTAATGCTTGATACACAAAAATAATCATTACGACAAACATTATTAAAAACTGCATAAATATATAAGTTTCTTCTTTTTCAATTTTTAAACTCCTTAATTCAAGTAAATTTTTCTTACACTTACATTATACAGTATCCGGAATAAAAAAATACAGTATTTATAAGGATTTGCATATGATTTTTATGTTATTGAGCACTCATTAATTAATATTATTTATCCTACAAAATTAGCAGAAAAAAAGCATACATAGCGGTAAGATGATTGTCAAAAAAACCTATTCTTTTTACCAAGTTTACATCCGATGAATATTTTTTTCTTTTCTTCTTAATTTACAGTAAAGCTCATATACTGTCTCAGACTTTAAGTATGAATAATATCCTGCAATTACAACAATAGCGATTAAAATCATACAACCTGTTAATATTTTATATAATTCCACTACTCTCAAATTTACCATGATGGCAGAAGCAAATAAATGTCTCATATTATTTATGGCTTCATCAACCTTGTTAAGGGCTTCTTTTTCTTCTGTATTTTGTACCTCTCCGGTTGAGGTTGAATCTGAGACTTCAACACTTCCTTCTCCATAAGCCATATTACTATATTCAGAGCTATGGCTAAATTTAACAAAGGATGAACCTACATAATTATGCGTGAGATATTCCCCACCTGACAGTAATAAATAGATACTAAGTCCATCTTCATTCTGATTCACCGCATATAAGCACCGGATACCATCAACCTGTACAGTGTTATCTCTGACTATTATTTCTTTGTTTATAAAATCTGTTCCGTAGATATTCTTAAGTTTAGCTCCCCATTCACTTATTTGAAAAGCGTATCCCCCTTCACTACCACAATCTATTTGCCTGAAAAAGGCAACAAAAATAATACATACAATAAATAATGGCAAAAAAGCTTTTAACAAATGAATTTTCAATTTATCCACCATCCTTCATAGTGACTCAAATTTCCAACTTAGTATAATCTCCTGCATAGTTCACCGGCTTAACAATTCTAAATTAAGTCATTCATATCAATTTGTACAACTTTAGTATATCTGTCTGTAGGATGCCATGAACCTGTTACTATTTTCGTGCCTGATTCAAATTTCTCATATAGGATAGCAACTTTATTTAATTTAGGCACTAATCCAATAATTATTCGAATTACTTTCGCTAAAAACCCCCATAAGAAACGCTTGATGTTTGAAAATGAGTAAAATATCCTTTCTTAGTATCTGTTTTTACATGGTTCTGTACACTTACTTCAACTCTTGCATTGGAAGGTCTGTCATCAATATTCATCATTGTGTTAAAAACAGGTATAATTACATCACTTTAGTTTTTTTACCAGTTTCCATCCAGAGTAGAAATACACATCTCCCAATATTCTCCTTACAGCCTTATATTCTATTTCACCTTCTTTTTTACCCTTTACAGCCTGAATATTGACTTTTACATTGCCATTCTTTCCTTCTTCTATTACCAGATCTCTCAGATAATCGTATTTAAGCGGTATAATCTCTTGTCCAAACTCATTTATCATTCCCCACTTATCATTAACTCTTACAAGCTCAAGTCCTCCTTCAAAGCTTAGGTAATCATCATATTTAATGGCTGCAACAGTTCTTCCCATAAGGTCTATAGTTCCATATTTACCGTTCAGCTTTACTGTCGCATATCCCTCAGAAAAATCGCCCATATAATCATATCTAAATGGAATGTGCTTCTTTCCTTCCTCATTTACTGCTCCCCATTTACCGGACTTTTTAACTACTGCCATACCATCTTCAAATGATTCCACTTCATCATATTGTGCCGGCACAGCCTCTGTACCTTTCGCATTTATGACGCCCCATTTACTGCCTATCCTGACCTTGGAACTTCCATTTTGAAACCTGAAAATTTCATCATATTTGAAATGGGTTATTTCTTCTCCTCTTTTATCCACATAGCCCCATTTCCCATTTAACCTGGCTTTTATAAGATTATTGTAAATCATTCCTATTTCTTCATATTTCAGAGGTATTATTTCTTTGCCTTTATCATCTATATAGCCCCATTTGCCATCTATGCAGGCAGAGAACATTTTCTCATCAGGATACCAGTTTATATAGTCATATTTTACAGGAATTATTTCCTCTCCTTTGCTATTTATAAAACCTTTTTTGCTGCCGATTGTTACCTCTGTAAATGCTGCTCCTATCTGTTCAAAATTAAAACCATCATATTTTAGCGGAGTCACTTCTTTGCCGGACTTATCTATAAATCCCAATTTATTTCCCAGGCCTACAGCAGCTTTGTCTCCATCAAACATCCAGGCTCTGTCATATTTAGGAGCGATTACTTCTTCGCCCTTGTTATTCACAAAGCCCCATTTTTCATCCTGTCTCACTGCTGCAAGGCTTTCTGAAAACGGCATCACAGTCTGATATTTAAACTCAGTTATTTCATTTCCTTTCTTATCTATAAAGCCCCATCTGTTTCCTTTTCTTACAGCTGTAACTTCATCTAAAAAAGGCATAACACTGTCATATATAAGCGGTATAATCTTTTTTCCTTTTGCATTTATAAAGCCCCATTTGCCATTAAGCCTTACTTCTATAACATCACCGGCAAAATACTGTCCAATGTCGCTATACTTGGGCTTTACTATAACTTTTCCCTTATTGTCTGTAATTCCCCATTTTCCATTAAGTTTTACAAAAACAAGGTTATCTAAAAGACCTACTTCAAAATCATATTTAGAATCCTTCGGCTTAATTGCAGCATCTATATCTTTAAGCGGCTCTTCGTCTTCCTCAGGCATTTCTCCGTCCTGATCTATTTTTACATCTGATTTATTACCTTTTTCATCTAATACGCTCCACTCATCTTTAATCCTGACTGCTACCTTTCCATCAGTAAAATTCTTGATTTCATCGTATTGGATAGGAGTTAAAGCTCCCCCTTTGTATTTATCAAGCCCCATTTATCATTTTTCTTCACAACAAGAGCCTTATTAATATGAGCTTCATTAACTTCATCATAGGTTATATCATTTATCGCTTTGCCGTTTTCATCCACAATACTCCATCTGCCGTCTAGCTTTACTGCTGTCAAAGACCTGTCATAGTTAAACAGTATGTCATCATATTTAAGCGGGATTATCTCTTCACCCTTTGCATTAACAGCTCCTATTTTCCCATTTAATTTTACTGCTGTAAGCTTTTCTTCTACATCTCCAACTTCAAAATCTTCACCGGCATATGCACTTATTCCAATATAGTCATATTTTAATGGAGTAATCTCTTCTCCTTTCATATTTACAATGCCTTTTTTACCATTTTTTACAACAGCAAACCCTTGTTTAGCCTGTCCCACGCTTTCATACTTAGGCTTAACTACTTCTTCTCCTCTTTTGTTTACAAAGCCCCATTTATAATCTTTTTCGACAATAGCATAACCCTCATTAAATTCTTTTACATACTGATATACTAAAGGAACTGTCACCCTTCCTTTAGTATCTGTAAATCCCCATTTATCTCCCTTCTCTACAGCTGCAAATCCATTTTTAAATTCAGAACCATAATCATATATTAAAGGTATGACTTCTTTTCCTTTTTCATTTATATAGCCTATTTTACCTGCCTTCCATACCTGCACCAAACCATCATTTGCCTCATAACCGCCATCATAGTCATATTTAGGATAAACCACTACTTCTTTCTTTTTTTATTTATAAAACCTAATTTTCCATTAACTACTACCCCTGTTAGAGCAAAAATTATCTATAGAATCCAGTTTTTTTCTGCATGTTTTAAATCTTTTTAGCTTTATTGTTTTTTTGTTTTTACAACTTTATCACTTACAGGCTTTTTAGCAGTTGCCGCATTTGCTTCACTACCTGTAACTAAACTAACAGAAAGCGCTCCTATAAACATAAGGGCTAAAAATTTTTTTCCGGACAAATCATTCTTCATAGCAATATCCTCCTTATTTTTAGTTAAAATGCAGATTTTTTTCTTTAATTTTATAAAATAATTATGACATTTTTGTTGCAAAAAAACAGCTATTATCCGGTTTATATTATTAATATTTCCTGTATATCGGTTTAATTTTTATTACATTTTTAGAACTATTATCTATTTTTTTATTGTTATCTTACTCAACATATATTTAATCCAGATAAATATCAACATCACTTTCAAAAAGGAATCGTACAACGAATGTAGTTGCTTTTCAATCTCAAAAAGCTTCTTTTACATACTTAATTTCATAATACAAGTGTCAAAAGTATAAAAAAATTCGATTGGGGCTTGCTTGCAAGAGAATTTATTATTTTTGACACCCACATCATTCATATATAAAAATCAATAAGTTACAATGTAATTGACAATACTCCGGCAAACCGATATATTAGAGATTATAAGAAAACGCAAGAATAGAAGGAGCTCCCATGTCACAAGCTACACTTAACGAACATATCAAAACCCATTCCTTTAAACGCTGTTACCTGCTTTATGGTGCTGAAGCCTATATGGTAAGATATTATAAAAATGCTCTTAAAAATGCCGTTGTGGGAAATGGCGATAAAATGAACCTAAGTACATTTTCGGGAAAAATTACTGATATAAACAGTATTATAGAGCTTGCAGAAACTCTGCCTTTTTTTGCAGACTACAGATGTATTTTAGTTGAGAATTCAGGGCTTTTTTCTTCTGCAAATGAGCTATCGGAATATATCACAAAGATTCCCGAAACTACAGTAATAATTTTTTCAGAAGCTGAGGTTGATAAAAGAACCAGGCTTTATAAAGCTGTAAACAAAACCGGATGTACGGTAGAGTTTGATATTCAGAAAGAAAAAGACTTAATTAATACAATAATCAAGAAATTTGCCTCTGATAAAATATCAATTAATTATGACCTTGCCAAATACTTTGTAAGCCGTATAGGAACTTCTATGGACGAACTTTACAACGAGGCTGATAAACTGATTTCGTATGTATATGAAAAAAGAACCGCAACCAAAGAAGATATAGATACAGTCTGCACAAGGCAGCTTTCTGATAAAATATTTGATATAATGGACTACATGGGCAAAAAAGACAGAGAGAATTCCATAGGTTTTTACCTTGATTTGATAGGACTCCAGGAGTCTCCGGTTAAAATCTTAGCCCTTATTAATACACATTTTACACGTCTTTATAATATTAAACATCTTTTAGCTGATGGAAAATCAGTTGAAATTGCTTCTCTCATCAAGATACCACCTTTTTTTGTAAAAAAATACATAGAACAGGCAAATAACTTTTCTATGGATACATTAAAAGATGCCCTTGAATATGGCATCTTTGTTGATAATGCTATTAAAACCGGAGAAATGAATGAGTATGTTGCTGTAGAAAGCATGATAGTCAGATTTTCTGCTTAGCTTCCCTTTCTATCGAGACAATTTCTGCAACAATAATTATAATTATACCAAAAAGACTTGCCTGTATGCCAAACCTAAGACAAAGAATGATTGCAAGTACTACCCCTATATGAAAGAAACTAAGGGAAGTAAGGTAGAATCTGCCTTTTTCCCTATCTTCTTTTTTGCCTGTAAGATGGTAATAAGTATATGCCAAAATCATCTGTTTTAAGTTATTGGTTGAAAAGATAGTTGAACAATTGTATTTTCTTGTACCTGTAAAGGTAAACCATTGTACAGATGACATGAAAAAAACAGGCAGTAATGCTAAAACAAAATCAGCATTCTCCGGTATAAAAGAAAGAGTAATAAAGCCCAATATTAATACTGTAAATGTGTAGATTTTAATATCAAATCTTCCAAACCTCTGCTTAATTAAAACTCCTGATATATTTCCCAGAATAAAAAGCAAAAGGGCAGCAAGCCTTAACCCTACTTCTTTATAATCCCTTCCAAAAATATTTAATATAATCTCAATCAAATTCGCCGTCTGGGCAGAACCAAAATTTCCAAGTCTGCTAAATAATGCATATCCCCCCATAAAACCGCCTGAAACACACATAATATTGTGCAATAGTTCTTCCTGTTTTTCTGTCAGATTTTCCATTAGTATCTAATCTTCTTTCACTCCTGTAGCTGCCCTGTCAGGGTAAGCACTTTTTTCAAAATGATAATATCCTTTATGAACAGGGTTATTCTTTCCATACTCCCTGTCAAACTTTGCAAGTTCAAGATCGCCAAGCATAAATGCCCTAAATGAGCCTGCACCTGCAAGAGGGCAGGTGTCAAAATGATACCACTTATCTTTATATTTAATCAAATTCCAGAAGTGGTCGCTATGTTCTCCATCTCTTGTAACCATGATATTTTCAAAACCTGCCCCGGTTATAAGTGCTTTTGAAACTGCATAATAAGTAAAACAGTCTCCTGTATGTGTTCTAAATCCGTTATAGGCTGCTTCTACAGCATCACTTTTATCCGAATAACCGGTATAATTAATTTTTGTATGACAAAACTCAAATATTTTATCTAATTTTTCAAGCTCTGTCATATCCTTGGTTGTTATCTCTGAGAGAACATCTTTTACGTACTTACTGACCTCTGCCACATGGCTTTCATCTGATTTCTTTACAATTACTTTTGCTGATTTTTCTGTCTTATTACCCGCCTTATCTTCAGATTTGTAAAATACCTTGTAAGTGCCTTCTTTTCTGGGGTTAACATCAGATGCATCTACCATAAGTGCCGTTCCTCCCGGCTGGTTGTCCGTTACACTAACTCCTTCTCTGTAGGAAAACGGACTGCCTATATACATAGTAAGGTCTCTCACACCCTTTATAACAGGTGGTTTAGTATCCTCCACTTCAAGCTTAAGCATTATGTTTTTTTCATTTTTCTTAACCAGAGCTTTAACATTAAGCTTATATTTACCCGGTTTTCTTAAAATCTTCTTTATATTAATTTTTTTATCATATGCAAGCTTGAGTCCTAACTGCTCTGTTTTCAAAAATTTACTTGCCGGCAAATCCTTAGTTCCAAGTTCAACCTTTAGTTTTTTCTTAACATCAAGCACATATAAACGGGTAGATTCTTCCGAAGTATTGCCTCCTAAGTCCGTGGCTGTAAGCTTTATTTTGTAAACTCCTGATTTTCCTTTATAATCTGACAAACCACTTTCTTTAAGCTTTGTCTTAGTAGCATCCTCAATTCTGTCAACAAAATCTTCCTTTTTACACTTTTCCCCGGCAGCAATTACCACTTCTTTTGTAAGGATAACAGGACTTTCAGTATCTTCAACTGTAAGCAGGGTTGTATTGATATTGCCGTTTACCAGAAACTGCACCGGATATTCTCCAGGCTTATCAAGCGGAATATCCTTAAAAGAAGTTACCATCCTGCAGTTTATCAGAGGTATATGGTGATTTAACAAAAATTCATAAACATCCGGATTTTTATAAAAATCGGTCTGCTTTAAGTCGTAAGTCCCCGCTTCCACAGTCATTTCTGACTTTAGTGGTGTATTTATAAACAGAGAAAGCCCGGCAAGCATCAGTAAAATTACAAGGCTTACCCCTGAAACAATCAAAGTTTTTCTCAATTTACTCATAATTTTAGCCAATTACATCAGACATATCATACTTTCCTGATTTTTTATCTGCAAGGAACTTAGCTGCACTAATGGCTCCTTTAGCAAATATAGCCCTGGAGTAAGCAGTATGTTTGATTTCTATAATCTCATCCGTACCTGCAAAGATAATCTCATGCTCACCAACTATGGTTCCACCTCTGACAGAGGAAATGCCTATTTCATTTCTTTCTCTTTTCTTCCTTACTTCCATTCTATTTAAGTTATAAGAAATATCATTAAGTTCGTCTTTCATCACATCAGCAAGTGCAAGCGCTGTACCGCTTGGAGCATCTAACTTCTGATTATGATGCTTCTCTACTATTTCTATATCAAATCCATTACCATAAAGAGTTGCTGTTACATTTTTAAGAAGCTTAAGAAGTACATTTATACCAAGTGACATATTCGCAGACATAAGTACTGCTGACTCCTTTGCAAGTTCATCCACTCTTTTAAGCTGCTCCTCTGATAGTCCTGTTGAACAAAGTACCAATGGCATGTGAAATTTTTCACAATAATTAAGTAGACCATCAATGGCAGAAGCAGTTGAAAAATCTATAATTACATCCGCTTTCTCTTTCAGCCCGTCAAAATTTTTGTAAACAGGATAGTCATTTTTCTTCTCACTTGAAGGCTCTATCCCTGCAACTACAGTCATTTCTTCATCTGCTGCAATAATGGTTGACAACATCTGTCCCATTCTGCCATTGCATCCATGTAATATAACCTTTATCATATTTTTCTCCTTATCCTCTGTACTCAATAGAAACAACCTTATTATCTACAAAAATTATATCAAGCTCCATCCTGCCTTTTTTATAGATGTATTCATTTCCTTTTTTCTTCTTTTTACCGTAAAGCTTTTCCGTTTCTGCCCTGGTTAATCCTATATAAAGCCCTTCCTTTGTTTGTACACTGTCATCAGTAAGCAGGATTGATGTCAGCTTAGCACTTCCATCCTTGCCGTCAGAATTGACTGTAAGCGTAAACCCACTGTAGGTATATACCTTATCCTCACCCTGCATGGCACAGCTTGGCGCAGAAAATAAGTCTGAAGCTGCTTCAAGGGCATTTATCTTGTCTGTAGGATCTTCACCAATAATAAATTCTGTATCCTTTATTTTAAACATATAGCCCTTATCCATGTTTTTTTCTACTACTGAGGTAATATTGTTCGCTACCACATTTTTTCCTGACTTACAGGCTGTAGCAGAAAATACTATTCCCATACAAAGTGCAAGCACAAATATATTTTTAGTTCTTTTTAAACTCCGGAATATTTTGTTTTTCACTTCCTGCCTCCCTTACACTGACTTCACCCGTAAACAGGGCTTCTTCTTTTCCATCCTCATATTTTACCAGTAATCTTGCCTCATCGTCAACACCCAGAGCCCTAGCCTTTACTGAGCCTTCAGAAGTAATTATAAAGATATCTTTATTTAGCAGGGTCTGATGTTTCTTATAGTATTCCATAAAGCTGTGCTCAGGCAGTTTCTCATAATACTTAAAATAATTTTTTATTATGGAAGCCGCAAGTTTGCTCATAATTCCCTTTGGAGGTTCTTCTCCATCATAGACAAAGCCTGCTATATCTCTAAGCTCCTTAGGAAAATTCTCATCTGAGGGCTTGGTAATATTTACTCCTATACCAACTACCGCATAAGAAAGCTTACCATTTTCCACATCTGTAACTGCTTCTGTAAGTATTCCGCAGATTTTTTTCCCCTCAAGATAAACGTCATTTACCCATTTTATACCTGTATCCTTACCGGTGACTTCTCTGACTGCTTCAACAACGGCAACTGCTGCTATCGTAGTAAGAAGCATAGCCTCTCTGAACTCCATATCCGGTTTGAGCAGCATACTAAGATAAATACCATTCTTAGGAGAAAAGAAATTCCTTCCAAGCCTTCCTCTGCCTGCTGTCTGCTTTTTAGCTATCAAAACTCTTCCCTCATCAGCTCCGTCTGCTGCCATGTCTTTAAGCAGTGCATTGGTAGATGTAACTTCATCCCTGACCTCTGCTTCAAGTTTAATTTTACCCTTATAGCCATATTCCTCACCAATCAGTTCATCCATAACACTCTTAGTAGAAAATACATCACCACTATCCATTAATTCATACCCCTTGTTACTAACCGAACTTATCTCATATCCCTCTTCCTTAAGAGCCTTAATATGCTTCCATACCGCTGCCCTGCTAATCCCCAAAACTTCTGCAAGCCTTTCTCCTGATATAGCCTTCCCTCTATTTTTCTCAAGCAAGTCTAAAACTTTATCTGCTGTTTTCATAACAAACTCCATTTTATGCAGAAGAAAGGCTTGCGCAACTCGCAAACCTTCCCCCCTAAACTATATTTTATTTCTTAATTCTTCTTTACACCAAGCTCCACATTCTCACCGTTAATATTCCACTCTTTAACATAACCGTCAACCTTTCCGGTTACAATCTCAGTAGCCATTACATCAGTGATTATGCTCTCTTTATTAGCCTGCATAAGAGTCTCAAGCTTCTCATTTCCTTTAGCAAAGACAGTAATCTTGTCCATTACCTCAAAGCCTGCTTCCTTACGCATGGTCTGAATCTTGCTTATAAGCTCTCTGACAAAACCTTCCTCTATGAGTTCAGGTGTAAGTTCTCTGTCAAGCACCACAGTTATACCGTTCTCTGACTGAGTTTCAAATCCCTCTACCTGAACTGCCTCATAAAGCAGGTCATCCATAGCAAGCTCTTCATCTACTCCGCCTACATTAAGTACAGTCTTTCCTGTTTCCTTAAGTTCTGCCATAACCTTAACACCGTCTACATTTGCAAGCACTTCTTTAAGAGTATTAAGTCTGCTGCCAAATCTCTTGCCAAGGGTACGAAGCTGTGGCTTAAAGGTATAGCCACTGAACTTGCTTACATCATCAAGCATTGTTATATTCTTAACATTTAATTCTTCCTTGATGATATCCATATACATTTCAGGAAGTGTATTCTTACCTGTAGCAAATTCACATACATATTTCCGATTGGCTGGCGGTTCTTGATATTAGCTTCATTTCTTCCGGCACGTCCGAGTACAACTATCTCAAGTACCTTCTCCATATTGTCTTCAAGCTCTTTATCAATATGGCTTTCATCAACCTTAGGGAAATCACAGAGATGTATGCTCTCAGGAGCAGTCTTGTCTATACTTCTGACAAGATTCTGATATATCTCCTCTGTCATAAACGGTATCATAGGAGCTGCTGCCTTACTTATCTCTACAAGGGCTGTATAAAGGGTGAGGTAAGCATTTATCTTATCCTGCTCCATTCCCTTTGCCCAGAAACGGTTACGGCAGCGTCTTACATACCAGTTACTCATCTCATCAACAAAGTTAAGAAGTACCTTTGCAGTCTCAAGTATACGGTAGTTATCAAGATTGTCCTCTACTGCCTTAATTGTAGAGTTAAGCTTTGAAAGCAGCCATTTGTCAATAACAGCGAGCTTATCATACTCTAATTTATATTTAGTTGCATCAAATTCATCTATATTTGCATAAAGCACGAAGAAAGCGTATGTATTCCAAAGTGTGCTCATAAACTTGCTCTGTCCCTCAGTTACAAGCTTATCCGAGAAACGGTTCGGAAGCCAAGGTGCACTGTTTGCATAAAAATACCAACGTATAGCATCAGCACCATGCTTTGCAAGAGCCTCAAAAGGATCTACTGCATTTCCCTTTGACTTACTCATCTTCTGCCCGTTTTCATCAAGCACGTGACCAAGCACTATTACATTCTTATAAGGTGCTTCATTAAAAAGCAGGGTTGACTCAGCAAGAAGTGAATAGAACCAGCCTCTGGTCTGGTCTACAGCCTCTGATATAAAATCAGCAGGAAACTGTTTCTTAAACAGCTCTTTATTTTCAAAAGGATAGTGATACTGTGCATAAGGCATAGCTCCTGAATCAAACCAGCAGTCAATAACCTCAGGCACTCTGTGCATTTCCTTACCACAGTCAGGGCATTTAATAGTAACATTATCAATGAACGGACGGTGAAGCTCTATATCCTCAGGGCAATTATTACTCATTTCTTTAAGCTCTGCCTTGCTTCCTATAACATGTACCTTACCGCACTCACAAGTCCAGGCAGGGAGCGGAGTTCCCCAATATCTGTTTCTTGAAAGTCCCCAGTCCTGTACATTCTGAAGCCAGTCACCAAATCTTCCCTTACCTATATTTTCAGGTATCCAGTTAATTTTGGCATTATTTTTAAGCAGGTCATCTCTTACTGCTGTCATTTTGATAAACCATGTCTCTTTTGCATAGTAAATAAGAGGACTGTCACAACGCCAGCAGTGAGGATATTCATGCTCAAATTTAGGGGCATCAAAAAGCAGCTTTCTGTCTTCCAAGTCCTGAAGCACAAGAGGATCAGCATCTTTTATAAACTTGCCTGCAAAAGGGGTTTCCTCTGTAAGCTCACCCTGTTCATTTACAAATTGTACAAAAGGAAGGTCATAGTTTCTTCCTATTCTTGCATCGTCTTCACCGAAAGCAGGAGCTATATGAACTATACCTGTACCGTCTGACATAGTTACATAGTCATCCATAACTACGAAATGTCCCTTTTTATTCTGTTTCTTAGCTGCTTCTCCCGCACAGGCAAAAAGCGGCTCATATTCACGTTTTTCAAGGTCTGAACCCTTGTATCTTTCAAGTATTTCATAAGCCTTGGTATCTTCTGTAGCAAGAGCACCAAGTACCTTATCTAACAGAGCTTCTGCCATATAATATGTATATCCGTCTGCGGCCTTAACCTTTACATAGCTTTCATCAGGATTTACACAAAGACCTACGTTGGAAGGAAGTGTCCAAGGTGTAGTTGTCCAGGCAAGGAAATAAGCATCCTCGCCCACAGCCTTAAACCTGACTACTGCAGAACGCTCTTTTACATTCTTGTAGCCCTGAGCAACCTCGTGCGAAGAAAGTGATGTACCGCAGCGAGGACAATATGGAACTATTTTATGGCCTTTATATAAAAGTCCCTTTTTCCAGATTTCTTTTAATGCCCACCACTCCGACTCAATGAAGTCATCATGATAAGTAACATAAGGGTTGTCCATATCTGCCCAGAAACCTACCGTTCCTGAAAAATCTTCCCACATTCCCTTAAATTTCCATACAGATTCCTTACATTTCTCAATGAAAGGCTCCATACCGTATTCTTCTATCTGCTCTTTACCGTTAAGTCCCAAGAGCTTCTCAACTTCTATCTCTACAGGAAGTCCATGTGTATCCCAGCCTGCTTTTCTAGGCACTTTAAATCCCTTCATAGTCTTATAGCGTGGAATCATATCCTTTATTACTCTGGTTTCAACATGTCCGATATGTGGCTTACCGTTAGCTGTAGGAGGGCCATCAAAGAACATGTAAGTAGGAGCATCCTTCCTGCTTTCTATAGATTTTTCAAAAATCTTATTGTCATTCCAAAATTTAAGCGTAGCCTTCTCTCGGTCTACAAATTTCATATCAGTTTTGACTTCTCTGTACAATGTAATTTTCCTTCTTTCCCTTATAAAGTGTGTGCTCGCACACACTTCGCGCGCGAGCGGTGCCACAAGGCAAATTTTCCTTCCGTGAACTGTGCATCCCTCGGAGAGATTTTTTATTGAATAGGAATTTCGGAGAAATTCCTATTCAATAAAAAATGTTAGAGGCAAAAATATGCCCCTAACATGGTAAAATAAATTTAAGCTGTTGTCAAGCACCACCTTGGCTATATTCTATCAGCCTTGTTTATTATAATTATCAAGTCCTTTGAAATCCTCAGGTGTCATGCCATTAAAATTTGCAGCCGGAACAACCTTACCCTCTTTTATCAGCTTATATACTTCATCCATTTTAGCCATAGCATAAGGCGTAAGCTTATTTCTTCCTTTTTCCTTTACATAACCTGTAGAATCAGAATCAGCCCCAAGCACAGCATTAACTCCTTTAAACTTACCTTCAAGAATATTTTCAAGCTGTTTTTGAACATTGGTATGCATAACCTTAAGCGCAGAGGTTAACACAATATTATCATTGCCATTTTCCCCATCATTATACTGATCTGCATCACAACCTATAACCTTTAACCTTTTAGAGTTTTTATCCTCTTTTACCGCATCAAATACTCCCATTCCTGCATTACCGGCTGCCACAAATATGATATCACAACCTTTTGCCAATAGTTCTTTACCTATAACTTTAGCTTTTTCCCGGTCAGAAAAGCTTCCGATATAATTACCACCTACATTTACACCTCGTGTATCTATTCCTGAATAGGCGTTAAGCACAATACATTCAACTCCCATAAAGTATTTTTCATTTGCATAATTAACACCAGATTCAAAACCGTACTGATAATTTACATTAGACGGAAATGGCATACCATTGACAACAGCTACCTTCTTTGTTTTACTTTCAAGTGCTGCTGCCATACCCGCAAGAAAACCACTCTCCTGATCCTTAAATTCCATAGCATAAATATTATTTTGTTCTGTTACTTTTCCACTTTCGTCTATAGGGAGCCCATCTACAAGAATAAAATACTTATGTGGATAATCATTAGCAATAGGCACTATTCCTGAAAACTGAATCCACAACATACAATTACATCATAATCTGCAGCAATATCTGAAACTGTCTCAATAGCAGCCTCCTCATCCCCACTGGTCTCGCGTATCGGTGTCACTTCTGATTCAGTATGGCTATGGATAAAGGCTTCAACTCCTTTATAAATATCCTCATTAAAATTACCATCATCAACACCGGAAGGGCTTGAAACAATAGCTATCTGAAGCCCTTTTTCTTTAGAGGTTGTTTCTGCATCAGGTGTATTATTACCGGCCTGTTCAGGTGTACTGATTATGCCGGAGCCTCCACAAGCCATTAAAGTCATTGCTACAACAATTATTCCAGCAAAAAACTTTGAAATTTTTTTCATTTTTACCTCATTTCATATCATTATTTCAGAAAAATAGCACACCCTCTTATTTTTAAAAGCTATATTTCCAAAACTATTATACACAAATATATAAAATTTTCAATAATTGTATTTAAAAACTAAAAATTTGTATTAACAAGAAATTATTTAGAAATATTTATTATAAGTTATTATTTTTTTAATAAACAATATTTATTAGTCTTATAACCTCGAGTTGTTATATACTTGCTTTTAAATCGATATTTTCTGTTACAATATTTGTAATTATCATTATTACAATCACAAACTTCAATTTTTTTATAAAAAAATGGTGAAAAAAATATGAATATCAAACTTTGTACTTTTAGATTTTTTTATCAGAATTACACTATATCTGTAAAATAACTTTTTTAGACTTTTCTTAAACAAAAAGCTAATGTGCTCTCTTATATATTTATCAGCATAAATATAACTCAGTCTGCTATATATTCAAGCACATTAGCACTACATTATCTATATTCCAACTTCCCACTTTGCAGCATTCTCCCTATATGCCACAAATTTCTTATAAATAAGGGATTTTTCCATCAGTTCTGCATGGGTACCACAGCTCTCTATTCCTCCTTTATCAAGCACAACTATCTGGTCTGCATTTTTAATTGTATTTAACTTATGCGCTATGACTATGGTTGTCTTATCCTTAAGGAGATAATCAAGAGCCTGTAAAAGCTGTTTTTCATTCTCCGGATCTATGCTTGAGGTAGCTTCGTCAAGGACTACAATTTTACTTGGTTTCAGCATAGCTCTTGCAATAGATATTCTCTGGCGCTCTCCTCCTGAAAGATTAGAACCGCCTTCCTGTAATACTGTATCATATCCATCAGGCAAACTCATAATGAAGTCATGACACCTTGCTTTCTTTGCAACCTCTATCATTTCTTCATCAGAAGCCCCCTGATTTCCAAACTTAATATTGTTTCTTACAGTATCATCAAAAAGGTATACATCCTGAAATACAAAGCTGAAATTTGCAAGGAAGGCATCATAGTTAAACTCTTTTACATTCTTACCATCTACAAGGACCTCTCCATCTATTACATCCCAAAATCTGGAGACCAGATTACATAAGGTAGTCTTGCCACTTCCTGAAAAGCCAACTATGGCTGTAGTTTTACCGGCAGGTATAGTAAGGTTGAGTTTGTGAAATAATTCACTATCTCCATATGAAAAACTTACATTCCTAAGTTCTATTTCAGGGTCTGCTATACAAGTTTCTTCGCCCTCATCAATCATTTGTAAGGAACGCAGCTTCATTACTGAATCTAAGTCCTGTACTGCAATTCCTTTAAGATTTTGCATACCACCAACCATTTCCATGCCTGAAAATATAACAAAGCTTGAAACTATAAGCATAATTGTCTTGTAGCATCTATATTACCATTTATAAATCTCATAAGTGATACTCCAATGATTGCAACTGTACCAATCTTAAAGATAGCCACATATAAAGTCTGGACCGGAGCAACAGCTTTTTCTATGTCAAGAAAACCTTTTCTTGTGGCAGAAATGCTATCCTCAAGTTCCTTTGCTACCTCTTTATTCTTGCCAAAAGCTTTAAGTACACTAATTCCTTTCACATATTCTAAAGTTTTTTTGCACTTAAATTTATTTTTAATTTTTAAGCAAAACCGAAGTTAATTTATCCATTTTACTCTGGGCTAAGCCATTGATAAAAATTCCTATAGCAATAGTCACTAAGATAATAATTCCTGTAAGTGCATCAAACGGAAATATAAACAGTCCCATCATAACTGTCTGTATAGTACCTGTAATAAGAGCTGTTATAATAAATACACCTACAGTTTCAAGTTCAGTTATTGCAGTAGACATTCTTCCTGCTACATCACCAAGGCTGTTATCATTAAAATATCCCATATTAACTTTCTTAAGTCTGTCACCTACTATTATCCTGTTCTCTGCACCTAAACTGTAAGAAGCTATATTTTTATTTCTGTCAGCTAAGTATCCGCAGGTAATTTTTCCTATAATCCCAATCATTTCAATTACTGCTACCATGTATACGTCATTCATTGTCACCATTTTACCATCAAATATATTCTCACATATTTTCATTAAAAGAAATAATATGCCACCCAGCATAAAGCTTTCAAAAAATGACTTCAAAGTATTGAATATCAGCATTCTAGTAATACGTCCGGACTGTTCTCCTGATACTATATAAAGTTTCTTAATCAGCTCTCTCATCTTACCTCACCTCTCCTTCCTTTGTTACTCCTATATGAGCATCCCAAAGCTCTTTATAAACAGGACTTTTTTGAAGGAGTTCATTATGAGTTCCTTGATTCTCTATTTTCCCCTTATTCATTACAAGGATGTTGTCAGCATTAATTATAGTAGAAAGTCTATGTGCTATCATTATTACTGTCTTGCTCTTAATAAGTTCATTTATAGACTTTTGTATTTCAGCCTCGTTATCAGGGTCTGAATAGGCTGTAGCCTCATCTAAAAGCACTATAGGGCTATCCTTAAGCAAGGCTCTTGCAATTGTAATCCGCTGTCTTTCTCCACCCGAAAGAGTATCTCCGGAATCACCGACTACCGTATTATATCCATCAGGAAGACTCATAATAAAGTCATGGCAGCTTGCTTTTTTGCAGGCCTCCTCTACTTCTTCTAAGGTAGCATCTACTTTTGCAAATCTCATATTTTCTAATATGCTTTTTCTAAATAAAAAGTTCTCCTGCGAAACATAGGTTACCAATTCCATATTCTGACTGAGTGGCATTTCTGACAGATTTGCATTTCCTATATAAATATGTCCTGAACTTACATTCCAAAAACCGGCTATAAGCTTTGCAATGGTCGATTTTCCACCACCTGAATAACCTACAATGGCAGTAAGCTTTTTTTCTTTTGCTGTAAATGAAAGATGCTCAAATACCTTCTTCTCTCCATCATAACTAAAGCTTACATCATCAAACTTTACATCATAAGAAGAAACTTCTAACTCCTTCTCCCCTCTTTTAAGTTCAGGAAGTTCCATTACCTTATTTATTTCATTTAAGATAACTCCTACATTAGCCATTGTATCTGCATGACTCATAGCTTTAATAAGAGGTCTGTAGGAAGCGTAGGAAAGTAAAATTCCCATAACTACTACTCCTATTGTAACACTATTCGTCATATAAAGATAAAGTGCTGTAGGCAGTACAAAAAAAAGCGTAGAAGGAAGGCTGTCCATAGCCGCTGTTGTTGCAAAGCATACATGCAGGTACCAGTCAAGCATAGCATCCCTGTTATTATTTACTGCCTCCTTAAATTTACCATACGAAGAGGCTGACTTATTAAAAGCCTTTATGACCTGTATCCCCCTTATATACTCAACTATACTTGTATTCATAGCCTTTGAAGCTTCCTGGTAACGTTTTGACCTCTCGGTATATCCTGACATCATAAGCATAGAGAAAAAGAAGCCTACGGGTAAAGTTAAAAGATTTGCCACACCTATTCTCCAGTCAAGTGTAAAAATAATCACAACTATAACTATTGGAATAATTACATTTGCAAGAACTTCAGGAATAACATGTGCGATAGGCTGTTCAAGCTTGTTAAGTGTATCTACCATGAACTGCGACCACTGACCACTGCTTTTCTTTTCAACTTCTCCCATAGACAGCCTTTCAAGCTTTCTCACAAGCTCTTTCCTTTCGCTCTCAATAATACGAAAAGCAAGGTTATGTGAGGTAATAGTTGAAATCTCATGAAAAATTATATTTAAAAGAAACCCTGCAAGTATAAACAGTAAATCATTCTGATAGTTAGCAAATACTCTCTCTCCACCTATCATCTTCATAATGATGTCAGCCAGTGCATAGTAAGGAAGTACACTGAATGCCACTCCAGCTATAGCCATCAGGATTGAAAATACAATCTGTGCTATATGATTTTTTAGTACCTTCACCTTAGTATCCTCCTAGTAAATATTTTTTAAAAATGTTTACCACCCCTTATACACAAGAAATCGAGCCTGAGCCCGACTTCTGATTTATAGCATAATATTATTCTGCTTCTATGTTTGTTATTTTATCCCAGGCATAATTCTGGGCTTTTGACATAAGTTCCACTATCTTAACTGCCTCTTCATAAGGATAACCATGTGTTATAACCTCAAAAAGTGGTGTAAGCGACATTGTTGCAAAGATATGTATCTCTGTATCTGATATTTCTGCCGGAGTAAAGCCATTCTTTTTAGCTACTTCCAGAAACTGCTTTGTTGACTTTGCCTCTATATCAACTATATCTTCCCTTATATGCTCAAATCTTGTTCCAACAGAGTAATTAAACATAAGCTGGAACTCGTCAAAATTCTCATAAATAAGGTCAAGTGTAGCAGTTGCTCCCTTTACGGAATCATCAAAGAGCTCATCTGATTTCTCCTCAATATCTTCCATAACATAATCAGTATACTTATCAAATACTTTTAGAAGACTTAGATAAACAGGTTCAACCAGAGCATTAAACATTTCTTCTTTACTGTCAAAGTGCTTATACAAAGCTCCTGCTGTAAAACCTGATTTTTTTGCTATTGAACGCATCGAAGCCTTTTCAAAACCAAGCTCTAAAAATTCCTTTTTTGCATTCTCAAGTATAATGGTACGTGAATCATTTTTATCCCTTAGCAAAATAACCCTTCTTTCCAAGATGGTAAACACTGTTTACTAAAGAATACCATCTTTGATAATCATTGTCAATATAAGATTTTTAATTTTCTTTAAGCATTTAAATATTCAAAAATCCGACACCAAATTGTGTCGGATTAAAAATAATTTTATTTAGTCAGCTCGGCAGCTATCTCCGCATAGCTCTGTCCTATCCGGAGTTCAAAAGTTCCAACCTTTATTTTATCTGCATAGCCGTTATTTACAAGATACTTATTAAACTCTGCACCATTATCAATAAGCCCAAGTGACTTTAGTGAAGCTGCTACCTTCTCTGAACTCATACCGGTAGTAATAGAAAAAGTTATTTTCCCGGTTTCTTCTTTTCTATCTTTGGAACCTCCATTTCCGGCGTCTGTGGTTTTGGTTTTATCAGCTTTGGTACTTCCGTCTTTGGTAACGTCTGCTCCGGTAGGCTTGGTTCCGGCATTTCCACTTTCGGAATTTCCGGCTTTATTTTCTTCTGAGTCTGTGGTTTTTCCGGCATTATCTCCGTTTTTTTCGGATTTACCGGCTTTTCCACCTTTTTCACTGGGTGTATTCTTTGAAGTATCTGAAGCTTTATCCTTGCCTCCATCTGTCTCAGTCTTTTCATCTACTTTAATCTCAGACAGTTCAGGCAGCTTGTCTTTCAGAGAATTAAGTTCTTTATCCTGAAATTCGTTTACTGTCATCATTCCCAGCTCTCTGGCTTTTGCCCTTATTTCATCATCACTGAGAGCCTTATCTGATTTACCATATATAAAATACATAATTGCAGTTGCTAAAATAGCACCTATTCCTATGCCTCTTAGCAGATATTTTATTTTCACCTAGACTTCCTCCATCATTTACCAAACAACCCTAATATAAGCTGTACTTCACCCTGCCCCATTCCAAGCGTCTTTGATATTTCTAACACCGACTTTCCTTCTTCTTTCAGCTTTAATATCTTATCATTGGTCGAAAGTTCAGTCACAGTCTCTGTTTCTTTAGCCACTTCTTTTTCAGGCATTACCTGTTCATCAGCAGACTTAACAGCTTCTTCCTTCTTCCTCATCTGTACAAGAGAATGAGCCTGAGTTGGTACTATACTGTGTGCAGATTCAGCTACAACTGTTTTTGTATGTTCTACACTTGTAGAAGTAGCCTGCGGTCTTTCCTGCTGTGCCAAAGCTGTTTTTGCAGATTTTGCAATAACAGTCTGCCTCACTTCTTTAACCTTTACAATCTTATCATCCAATTCGTGATTAAGAGTCTTGATTCGCTTCTCTTCGTTTTCAAGTTCTTTACGTAAACCATCTATTTTTGCAGAAAAATCCTTAAGATTATCACTCTTCTCATTCAACATATCATACAGAAAAATTACTTCCTTATGATTTTGCTCAATTTTTTCAATTAACTGTCCACTCATTTCATTAATTGCAAGCATCTTATTGTTGGCAAGCTCTGACATAGAGTCACTACTGCCATCCAGTTTATCCTCTGCAATGCCTGAAAGCCTTTCAGTAAAATTCTTTTCTACCTTATTCATAACTTTTTAAGACTTTCATCACTAAGTGCTTTTGCTCTTATTTCTTCTACAATTTTCTCTTTTTCCTGACTGGTAGCATCTACTTTTTCTTTCATAAGAAAGCTTGCTCCAATGCATGCTACCCCCGCTATCAGGCATATTATAACTATTGTATCCATAAACCCTCACTTACAACTTTATATCTATTGTTCGCCCGGCAGTACCTATCACTTTATCTGCCGGTTTTGAAGAAGATGATTCTTCTTTTTTCTTCTTTTTATTTTTACGTACAAAATACTCGTTCTTGCCCTTTTCTCTTGGATCAAACCCATCCTCCCTAAGTTCTGCATTATCTGCTTCATTAGTTCTGGTCAGCTTCCTGTCAGCCTGTTCGTTTACCTCCTGAGTCAGAAATCTTTGCTCAGCAGGAATTTTATTTTCTTCATGAGTTCTGTGAATTGATACCTCCTGGCTTCTGTTCGGCATCAGATAATTATCAATATTTTGAATTGGCATATTTCTCCCCGATTCTAGTACATGTGCCTTGCTATTACATCAGCACCATCCCTTACAAATCTTACGTTTTTAATCTCATCTCTGATATAGAGAGTAGCATCCACAACAACTACCTTTACTCCCGGATACACCATATTTCCTACCTCAATGGCTCCCCCATCCTGTTTCTCTATTTCCTCATGTATATGAGTAAATTCTTCCTGCATTAAAACAATGTTATTACTATCCTTTTTGTACTCCATTGCAAGAATTTTAAACTGTGAAAGCTTCTCCGGTGAAAGTTTTTCCCCATTATGGAGCTTTCTTGTATACAACTCAATAGACTTGCCGGAAACTTCCATCCTCTGCATGGTTTCTTCTATCTTATTCTGCAATGTCTTATACCTTAAAAGCAAAGTCGGATCTACACCAACCTCCATATTGGTTTTAGTCCCCATTTCCGAACCTGCATTTTTAACTCTTATAAGAGTTTCAGACCTTATAGTGCCGCCATTTACATAACCTTTTTTACTATTTACAATAACGTCTCCCTTAGCAGATACGTCACTATAAATTATTGCATCAGCCATCACATAGCCACCCGACTTAACTGTAGTATTTTCTAAATTTAGCAACAATATTTCCTCCGGACTTTAATACTCCCTTACCCATGCCACGAATACCACGTTTAAGGATAATCTGTCCTCCGGCAGTTATTTCAACCCCTTCTGCTGTCCCTCCTATAATTACATCACCAGTTGCAGTAATTTTAAAACCATTGATAACATTGCCTTTTACTTCTACATTTCCATCATAGGTGATATCTCCTGTTGAAATATCAACATCATTTTTTACAATAAATATATTGGAAACATTTACCTTATTTTCTTCATCTAAAACTACGTGACCCGATATATCACTAATTAAATGAAGACCATCCCCAGATACCGAAATATCCCTGCCATATTTAAAAGCAAGCTTTTCTACCTTCCCAGGTCTTATTAACCTGCCTCTTACATCTGTACCCGGTGTACCCTCATCTTCTTTTATGAGTTCTGCAAGTTCATCACCCGCAGATACACTTGCGATTATATCCAAATCATAAAAATCTACAGTACCATCATCATTTTCTTTTGGTTTTGCCTGTAAATTTGTATTAAACTTGTAAACAATCTCTGCATCATGACCTTCTCTGACAGCTTTTCCTCTTGCTATAATATAGTCGGTACAATATTGTTTATTTGCAATATACCTGTCTACTTCTTTCTCAATTATCCCAAATTTAATTCCTTGAAATTCCAGGTCTTTTAACAGGTCTTCCTTACGCATTATTCTGCCACCTGTCGATGGCGGTATAAATCTGCATATGGCCTGCATACCATCATCTGAAATTTTAACAATCATTTTTTCAGCTTCCGGATATGTCTTTTCCGTATTCGTTTTGAACACTAATGGCTCTTTTGCATCAGAAATTACCCTTGAGAATTCTTTATAATCAATATCTATACTATGAGTATTTAAATAACTTACAAGTTCTTCAATATTTAATCCGGCACCTCCATCACGAGGAGGAAAATACTTAATGTATACAGCATCTTTAATCAGCATCTGAAAAAAAGCATTTTTATAAACCATACATTATTCTCCTTAAAATTATCACCCAAACCACGTAAAAAACTTCTGCTTTCTGCTCCTGTATAACTCTAAGTTTATGGCTTAATCACTATCTTCTACAGGATATTTTTCAAAAAAACCAGTTACATTGATCTGGTGAAAATATCCATATAATCCCCAAGCTTTTCTTTCAATTTGGTAAGTGCCTTTGTATGAAGCTGTGACACTCTGGATTCTGAAACTGAAAGCACCTGACTTATCTCCTTTAGTGTAAGCTCTTCATAATAATATAAAGCTATAACCTTTTGTTCTTTTTCTGTAAGCTCTTCTATTGCCGCTGCCAGGGATACTTTAAGCTCTTCTTTCTCTACTGCCTCCTCAGGCTGTTCAAAGCTTGAAATACCAAGCTTACTTCCTGAGCTATCCGCAACCAGATCACTCCCCTGTTCAAGATAATCATCTAATGAAATAATGCCTGACATACTTACCTGACTCTGCCAGCCTGAATACTCATCTAATGATATGCCCAGCTCTGTAGCGACTTCCTCATCTGTTGCCATTCGTCCATATTTTTCTTCTATGGCACGTTCTGCAGCTTCAATTTTTTTTTGGCGTTGACGCATAGTTCTTGGTATCCAGTCCATCTTTCTTATCTGGTCTAAAATTGCACCTTTAATCCTAAGGCTGGCATATGTCTCAAACTTAACTCCCTTTACATAGTCAAACTTATCAATGGCATCTATAAGTCCAAATACTCCATATCCTACCAGATCATCATACTCAACATTATATCCAAGATATACTGACATACGTCCGGCTATTATTTTAACAAGATTCGCATATTCAATAATCAGCTTTTCCCTAAGCTCCTGAGTAGGTTTTTTGGCATACTGCTCCCATAACTTTATACCATTTTTTTCATCTGCCATAAAACACTCTCTCCTCTATAACGACAAATCAGCCAATCTGGCTATCACCGGCATCTTCATCTTTAGTTTCTGTATTCTCTTCATCAGTATTTACTACAGTATTTGTGTCCCCTGTATTATCTTTTTCCATATCAATTATCTTAATAAGGGCTCTTCTGGTGAGACTGCCAATAATTAAAAATATTATAAGTACAGCTAATAATACTTTTAAACTATACAGGGTTTCATACCTGTTATACAGGCATATAAACATAGTAATTGCACCTGCTGACAACATAATTGTAGCAGGCAGATATCTGTATTTCATATTTCTTTACTTCCCTTACCAACAGCTTTGATTAAAAGTACACCTGTTGCAGAATAAAATTCTATAGTTCTTCCGTAATTAAGTCCTGTATCTGAAGCAATTATAGGTATACCAAGAGCCTTTAATTTAGCCTTGACTGCCTCTACATTTCTATCTCCCACCCTAAGCATATCATTAGAATTGGAAAATGCAAACATCTGTGCTCCACCTGCAATCTTAGCTATCATAGAAGACTTTCTTGCACCTAAGGCCAACATCTGCTTTAAAAGTTCATCAAGACCTGTGTCTGCAAACTTAGCAATATTGGTATTATTAGCAATCTTTGTACTGTCAGGAAGCATACAGTGCAACATACCACTGACCTTCGTTGTCTTATCATATACTACGGCTCCTACACAAGAACCCAGTCCAAGTGTTGTGAGATTATCCGGAGCCTTACACACTTTAAGATCACCCATTCCAACTTTAATCATTTTTTCCATAATAAACCTAATCCACAGGCAGACTTTACTGCCTGTGGCTCTCTTAAACTATTATTGTATCAGAATCACAAACCAAGAGATGTCAATATTTTATTATACGAATCAATTGTAGGCGTAAGAATAAAATAACCTGTTACATCATTATCATCTTCCATAAACTGGGATTCGATTAATAATGCCTTATCTCCAAGCTTTCCAAACTCAATAGCAGGCACACTGAGTATAGCTCCTGCCATATCAATGGATAAATATGGAATTGACTGATTTATAGTTAAATTAGTCATTGATGATAATGATGATATATATGCACCTGAAATAATATTTCCCAGTTCCATAAGTGCAGACAATGACATTTCATCAAGTTCAGCATCCTCTGGTGTAGTACCTACAGGTCTGCCAAAAAGAATGTCTACAAGACCAAAGGCTGACTTAGTCTTCATCATAAACATCATCATTCCATTTATATCCTCATCAAGAGTTACAAGAATTCCCACGACTATGGTCTCAGCTCCACCCATAATTTCGTGTAATTCTTCAAAACTAAGAAGATCCACCTTGGGAACATTCATGTCTACTTTTGTATTCAGCATACTTGAAAGGGCTGTGGTAGCGTTACCGGCTCCAATATTACCCAGTTCCCTTAAAACATCAAACTGCATTCCATCTACATTATTTAAATCAAAATTAGCCACTAGCCTACCTCCAAAACTATGCCAGCTCCTTATCCTTATCAATAATTACATTCTGCATATTAAGTAATGAGATTAATGTATCATGAGTTCTTCCAACGCCCAATAAATATTTTGCTTTTTCACTATTATTGCTATTTGATGGTTTTTCTATAGAATCATCCGATAAGGTAACAACCTCTTTTACCTCATCAACCAGAAGACCTATTGAACCATCTAAATCTTCAAGCTTAATAATGATTATTCTAGTAGCATTGGTAACCTCATCATCAGGTAATCCAAACTTAAGTCTCAGACTCATAACAGGAATTACCTCACCACGTAAGTTTATTATTCCTTTGAAATAATGTTGTGACTTAGGAACTCTGGTAATTCTTGTCATTCTTACAATGTTATCTACATAGCTTATATCAATTCCATACTGTTCTGTACCAAGCTTGGTAACAATGTACTGCTTGGTCTCAACTTCTAAACTTCTATTTTCCATTAGTTTATGCCCCTTTCAAAATCCGGACTAAAGTAATACATTAGCATCTAAAATAAGTGCAACTTCACCATCACCAAGTATGGTTGAACCGCTTATCAGCTTAGGAGTATTAATGTACTTACCAATAGACTTGATAACTATTTCCTGCTGGCCAATAAGCCCATCGACTACAAGTCCTGCAAGTTTATCAGCCTTTCTGACAATTACTATTACTACATGATCACTAGCCGCATCTCTATCTGGAACATCAAGAAGTGAATCAAGTCTTATAAGTGGAATAACTGTTCCACGAAGACTTATTACCTCCTTGGACTGTACATACTTAATATCACTCTTAGAAACTTCTTCTATTGTCTGTATGCTTGCAAGCGGAATAGCATACTTCTCATTGCCAAGCTCTACCATAAGCGCCTGTACAATGGCAAGTGTAAGAGGAAGTCTTATGGTAAAGCTGCTTCCTGCACCACGCTCTGTCTTACACTCAATAGTACCACCAAGGGACTCAATATTGGTCTTAACAACATCAAGACCAACACCACGTCCTGATACATCACTTACCTGATCCGCAGTAGAGAAACTTGGTGCAAAGAGAGTAGCTACAGCTTCCTTATCTGTTATGGTATCAATCTGGTCTGCCGGAACAAGTCCTCTTTCAACCATCTTTTTCTTAACCTTTTCTACATTGATACCGGCACCATCATCACGAACCTCAATAACAACGTTGTTGCCTTCCTGATATGCATCAAGGAAAATAGATCCTACCTCGGGCTTGCCAAGACGAACCCTCTCTTCGTTTGACTCAAGACCATGATCAGCTGAGTTACGAAGGAGATGCATAAGAGGATCACCGATTTCATCTACAACAGTCCTGTCAAGTTCTGTATCCTCACCTGTCATATAGAGTTCCATCTTTTTGTTAAGCTTCTTAGAAAGATCTCTGATCATACGTGGGAATTTCTGAACAGTACTTTCGATAGGTACCATTCTCACCTTCATAACTGTCTCATGAAGGTTTGTGGTAACTGTGCCAAGATACTCAATCTGCTCATTAAAAGCAGACATATCTCCACTATCTCTCTTATCAGTTGTGCTCATTGACACAAGACCGTTCTTTGCAATTATAAGCTCACTTACCTGATTCATAAGACTGTCGAGCTTTTCTATATCTACACGTACTGAACGGCTTACTACTGGCTTTCCTTTACCCTTAGCCTTGTTTGCATCCTGTTTGGCTGCAGGTGCTGTCTGTGTTGCTGTAGCCGCAGGCGCTGCTTTAGGCACCTCATCCTTCTTTGGTTCTTCTGCCTTTTTAGGTTCTTCAGCTTCTTTTTCTTCTATAGCCTCAAGTACTACTTCTTCTATTTCTGAAACATTTTGTATTGCTGCCCTCACTTCATTTTCAGTCTCTTTAGTTAAAAAGATAAGGCTGAAATCAAAATCAAATTTCTCATCTTCAATTTCCTGGACAGAAGGACTTGAAATAATAATTTCTCCGATTTCTTCAAGTGCCTTAAACACAAGAAATGCCCTTGCCGCTTTAAGTAAGCATGACTCCTGAATGTATACAGTAGCACCAAATACATTCATTCCTTCTTCATGTGCTTTATTTATAGCATGCTCTTCAACTTCAGTTAATTTAATATCATGAAACTTTGCCTTGCTATTAGTCTCCGTGGCTGTCTCTGTAGCAGCTGCTACTGCTGTAGCTGCCTGTGCATCTCCGGCGGCAGGTGATTGAACTTCTGCTTCTCCTCCACCATTCAGGAAATGATTGAGCTCATTGATAATTGCTTCATTATCATTATCACCTTCATCAGAAGTTTCCTGAATCAGATCCAGATACTCCTGAATAGCATCAAGACCTCTGAAAAGGGTATCTACAAGGCTGTCATTAACCTTCATCTTCCCTTCACGGACTGCTGAGAATACATCTTCCATATCATGTGTAAGACGTTGCATTCTCTTAAATCCCATGGTTCCGGCCATTCCTTTCAGGGAATGGGCAGAACGGAAAATCTCAGCAATAGCATCGCTATTGTCAGGTTCTTTCTCAAGCACCATAATCTGGTCACTTAAAACCTGAATATGTTCCTTAGTCTCGTCTACGAAATATCCAAATATTGACTTGTATCCATTTAATGTACCCCCGTCGCTTTTACTATAGCACCGGCAATCTGATCAAGTGGCAGCACCTCATCAACGAGTCCTGCTTCAGCTACCATTCTTGGCATACCATACACTGTACAGGTAGGCTCATCCTGGGCTATAACATAAACATTGTTTGTTTGTTTCAACTGCTTTATTCCCGCAGTGGCATCGGCTCCCATTCCGGTTAGTACCACACAGACTATCTTGTCATAAGCACTTCCCATAAGGGATTCATACATAATATCAGCACAAGGTCTAAGTCCTCCTCGTGGCGGATCCTTTTCAAGTGAAATAAAGCTTTCACCTGACTGTTCCCTGACTCTCAGCTGATATCCTCCCTTTGCCACATAGAGCTGATTTTCTGTAATCATATCTCCATCACCGGCTTCTTTAACACTTACAAGGCTGCTCTCCTGAAGTCTGTCAGCAAGAGACTTTGTAAATCCCTCCGGCATATGCTGTACTATTAACATTCCTGCTCCAATTTTATTGGGTAACATAGGAATTACAGTCTGCAAAGCCTTTGGCCCTCCTGTCGAACAGGCAAGTGCAACAAGTACTTTTCCATTTCCCTGACCTGGTTTCTTTGGGTAAATAAGCTTTTTAGTGTAAATGCAAGATTTTAATCCAATCATTTTTTCCGGTGTTTCTTCCGGCAAAGACGTGGCAGAGCTGACTCTTGTTGCAGCCTCAAGGCTTTTAATTAAATTATTCTTAAAATCCTCTTCTCTGACCTTAGCATAACTATCAGGCTTGAGTACAAAATCAAAAGCACCAAGTTCCAAGGCCTTAATTGTTTCGGCTGCCCCTTCCTTCACAAGGGTACTTACCATAATTACGGGTACTTTAAACTTAGCCTTGCCTATTTCTGCAAGCAGCTCAAGTCCATTCATCTTAGGCATATTAATATCTAAAATAACCGCATCATAATTTCCCTTATTCAATATGAGCTTATTAAGTCCTTCCAAGCCATCACGTGCAATATCTTTAACCAGAAATCTTCCATCGGTGACTATTATATCAGATATCACTCTTCTTATGAGTGCAGAGTCATCAACAATCAAAATATTCTTCATATCCATCGTACCCTTCTATAAATCACGTCTAATATCAAATCTTATATTTTAAAGAGTTTCTTTTTTCCTGTTTCTACGCTCTTCTTCAAATACAAATCTTACTATTGCATCTCTTGATGCCTCTCTTAAGCCTATGAATTTAGTTCTTATCTCAAATTTAGCTGATTCAACAGATTTTCTAAAAGCACTTATAATGTTCATCAAAAGAAAATATTCTTTCGTATGTTCACCTGTTTTTAACTTTATAGCCAGAATTACCAGCTCATGCTTAGGCAATTCTTTATCAGATAAGTATTTAACTCCACCACCACTTAAGTCAATTACAATACAGTCTTCCCAGTCACTCGTATTCTCTGCGACCATATCAATATACCGGCTCTTATTTTCAAGTACCAACCTGCTATCGCCAATAAAATCCCTAAGCCCTTTCTTCTCCTCTTCTGTCAGAATATGAGTCTTAGCCTCTATGGAACACTGAAGCCTGTAATACTGTCTCCTCTGTGATTTCTCAAGTTCTGTAATAAGCTTAACTACCATAACTGCAAGGCTTCCCTCGAAGAATCTCTCAGAAACTACTGTTCTGGCTGCCAATATCCCATAGGCAGTATAAAAATACATATAACTTTCTTCACCAATTTCAAGCGGTATTGTTATAGTTTTATTCATAGGCATAGTCAGCTTAAATGTAATTTCATCAATTATATCAATTATCTTACTGCTAAGCGTATCTACCTCTCCTGTATCCTTTCTTACGTATGCCTGACGTATTATATCAACTTTATCTCCAATAGAAATAGAATAAGTTGTCATCTTTACCTATACCCTTTCCTTTACCTTTTTAATGTTCTTCTTAATGTTTCTGAAAAAATCCCTGAAAGTCCCCTTCTTCTGGTCTTAATGGGAGCTTCCCCCTGAGGTGTCATTATTATTCTTGCTATATCTTCTATCGCCCTGGTTGCCTGTGAATTTGGAAATGCAACAGATAGTGGCTGCTGTTTCATTACCGCTTTGCTGATGTTGGTATCCGTTGGAACTGCTCCTATATATTCTAAAGAAATATTAAGAAATTTATCTGCTACAACACTTAATTTTTCAAATAATTCCCTGCCACTTTTCTCATTATCTACTTTATTTGCTATAAGTTTAATATGACAATGCTCTCTTGTAAATTCCGGCTGATGGTCAAGTGTCTTAAGAAGAGCATACGCATCTGTAATGGATGTAGGCTCCGGTGTGGCTACTAAAAACACTTCTGCACTTGACATTACAAATTCCATCACCTGTTCTGAAATTCCGGCTCCTGTATCTATTATCACAACATCTGCCTGCCTGTCAAGCTCCGAAAGTCTTGCAGACAGATTTATTAACTGTTCCTTAGTCAGATTTGTCATTTCTCTTATTCCTGAGCCACCTGAAATAAATCCAACATTCTCAGGTCCTTCTGCAATAATTTCTGACAACGATTTCCCTCTGAACATAAGATCCGAAAGATTGTACTGAGGTCTTATACCAAGCATAATCTCAACATTGGCAAGGCCAAAATCAGCATCCAGTACTATTACCTTTTTCCCAAGCCTGCTTAAGGAAATTGCTATATTGATAGCCAGATTTGACTTACCTACCCCACCTTTACCACTTGTTATAGTTATAACCCTGGACAGTACTTCTTTTGTACTGCCGGCTTTTATTATATTTCTTAAGTTTTGCGCCTGATCCATATTTATTCCATTCTCTAAGTTTCTGCTTTTAAGACAATAACTGTTTTGCAATTGACTGAGTGTCAGCGGCACTTATATCATCCGGAACATTCTGCCCAAATGTGACATAAGATAAACCTGCACCTGTCTGCATCAAAATATTATATATATTGCCTATTGTTCCTGTTTCATCAACTTTCGTAAAAATTATCTTGTATTTTGCTATATCCTTATATACCCCGGCTATTCTGGTTAAGTCTCCGTATTTTGTAGTAGCTGAAAGTACAAGATAAATTTCTCTTTCCTCCTCGGGTATAGCATTTATAAGTCTCTTTAATTCATCCATCTGCTCTTTATTTTTATCGGATCTTCCTGCAGTATCCACAAGTACTACTTCATATTTATCTAAATCTTTTCTGGCCTCTTCTATCTCGGAAGCAGAATAAACCACATTTAGCGGAATACCTAAAATATTTGCATAAGTTCTTAATTGCTCTACCGCGGCTATCCTGTAGGTATCTGCAGTTAGCAGCCCAACATTGCGCTTTTCTTTAATTTTAAAGCTTGAAGCTATTTTAGCTATTGTAGTAGTTTTACCCACTCCTGTTGGTCCAAGAAAAAAAACATATTTAGTTTTTCCCGGAGTAATATCTATAACACCTGGCTGTCCAAGCTTAAGCACAAGCTTCTGGTATACTGCACCAAGTATACGGTCAAGCTGGGCATCTTTTTTAATAGAACTTTCTATTTCACCGATAAGTTCATTTACATACTTTTCATCTACTTCATTACTTAAAAGCTGCTTATAAATAAGCTGTATACAGGCATTTAATTTACTTTCCTTCTCAGGTGCCTGGCTTTTAAAGGCCTGTGTTTCATTTTGATTATTTTTCTCAGGTTCAAGATTATCAGAAAAATCTCCAACTACCTCTGACTGTTTCTCTGTCTTTGCCATTACCTTTGAAGTATCTCTTATCTCTTTAATTTTAGAATCCGTAAGCTGTTTTTCAAGAAGCCCCTGAAGATCGTTGAGTTTTTTTTCTATCGCTGAAACTTCATTTACCTGTGGTTTTATCTGAGTATTTACCTGTGGTTTTTCAGGTAGCTTTTCAGTAGTCTGTTCCTGTTTTGACTTATGCTCAAGATTCTCATCAACCGCCGCTGTTACTTCTACATAAGGCTTACGTAAAAAGCTGAAAAAGCCTTTGGGAGTAGTAGTTTTAATATTCATAACAACAGCATCGCCTCCCAGTTCCTCCTTTGCAAGAAGGATAGCATCTTTCTCAGTATCTGCTTTAAATTTCTTAATTATCATATAGTTACCATTCCTACCGATTGTAATTCTACGTTAGATTCTACTTCATTATAGGAAAGCACTATCAGATCAGTAAAATAATCCATAGTTAACTTTTTGAAGTACATTCTTACTATTGGTGAAGTCATTACTATCGGGGCCTTTCCTAATTTGTCTAACTTATCAATTTCTATCTTAAGCGAATCCATTATATTCTGTGCAGTAGCAGGATCTATAGTCAAATACGCTCCTTGTTCTGTCTGCTTTACAGAATTCATGATTTCCTGTTCTATCTTTGGATCAAGAGTCACTACACTTGTAGTCTCATTTTGTGGAAAGTACTTACTGGAAATGGCTCTCTTAAGTCCCTGTCTTGCATATTCTGTAAGTACATCAGTATCATGTGTAGTTGTAGCATAATCTGCAAGTGTCTCTAATATAGTTACCAGATCTCTTATAGATATGCCCTCTCTGATAAGGTTCTGCAGTACCTTCTGAATTTCACCTATACTAAGGAGCTTAGGTACCAGTTCAGAAACCAGAGCCTGGTCATGGTCTTTAATGTTATCAATAAGATTCTGCACATCCTGTCTGGTAAGAAGCTCCCAGATATGCCTTCTCACTATCTCTGTAATATGGGTCGCTATAATTGAAGGAGGATCAACTACTGTGTAGCCAAGAGCCTCCGCTCTTTCTCTCTGCGCCTCTGTTATCCAGATAGCCGGCAGATTAAATGAAGGCTCAACAGTCGGTATACCCGTAATTTCCTCTTCTACATAGCCCGGATTCATTGCCATATAATGATCAAAAAGTATCTCACCTTCACTGACAGGTACACCCTTTATTTTAATTACATACTGGTTAGGATTAAGCTGGATATTATCCCTAAGTCTTATAATAGGAACTACACAACCCAGTTCTATAGCTATCTGTCTTCTTATCATAACTACTCTGTCAAGAAGATCTCCACCCTGATTTACATCAGCAAGAGGAATAATTCCATAACCAAATTCAAGTTCTATTGCGTCTACCTGAAGCAGAGAGTTAACATTTTCCGGCCTTCTGATTTCTTCGGCGGCCTCTTCTTCAGCAGCAACTTCATCCTCAATCTCTTCTACACTAAGATTCTTAGACATACGCCATCCCGCAATCAGGAAAAATGCCCCCAATGGCACAAATATTACTGTGCTAAGTGGTGTTGCTACACCAAAGAATATAAGTGCTGCACCAACAAGATACATGACTTTCGGTATGGAAAAAAGCTGCTTTGCAAGAATATCCCCAAGATCAGCTTCCTTACTTACCTTAGTTACTAATACACCTGTTGCAAGAGAAATAAGAAGTGAAGGAATCTGAGAAACCAGACCATCACCTATTGTAAGAATAGAGTACTCGTTCAGAGCGGTATTTACATCAAGTCCTCTCTGAAATACTCCAAGAGCTATACCACCGGCAAAGTTTATAACCGAAATTATAAGGCCTGCAACAGCATCTCCCTTTACATACTTACTGGCACCATCCATTGAACCAAAGAATGATGCTTCATCCTGAATTTTTTGTCTTTTTTCTTTAGCCTGTTCGTCTGTAATTGCTCCAGTATTAAGATCCGCATCTATTGCCATCTGTTTACCTGGCATAGCATCAAGAGTAAATCTTGCTGAAACTTCAGCTACACGTTCAGAACCCTGGTTGATAACTATGAACTGCACTATAACAAGAATAAAAAATACAATTACACCTACTATAAGGTCTCCACCACCCACAAACTGACCAAAAGTTCTGACTACATTTCCCGGATCTCCGGTACGAAGAATAAGTCTGGTTGAAGATATATTTAACGCTATTCTAAATATGGTAGTAAACAGCAGGATGGTTGGAAAGCTTGACATATCAAGCGCCTCCTTAGAAAACATAGCATTAAAAAGAACTATCATCGCCAACGAAAGGTTGACTGCAAGCAATACATCCAAAAGCACGCTTGGAATAGGAATAATAAACATTATTACACTAAGAAGTACAAAGCCGCCAATCCCAAAACTCGCTTTATTTCCCACTTAGCCGGTCCTCCTCTCGCATCATCAACTATTTTTTAATCCACAATTATTTCTTTGTTTTTAATACTGTAAACATAAGCCAGTACTTCAGCAACCATCTGATACAACTCAGGTGGTATCTGCTCTCCTATCTCTACGTTATAATAAAGCATACGTGCAAGCGGTTTATTCTCCACTATCTCTATATCATATTGCTTTGCTGTTTCTTTATATTGGCTGCGACATAGTCTGCACCCTTTGCAAGCACATAAGGTGCCTCTGCTGTTTCTTTATCATATTTAATTGCCACTGCAAAATGAGTAGGGTTGGTTATCACCACATCTGCCTTGGGAAGTTCCTGCATCATCCTTCTTCTGGCTCCCTCTCGCATCTTCTGCCTTATTCTTCCTTTAACCTGGGGATCACCTTCACTTTGCTTCATTTCATCCTTAACTTCCTGCTTACTCATCCGAAGATCATGCAGGTGTTTCCATTTCTGGTATCCAAAATCAGCAAGACCTATTATAACAAATATTATACTAATTTTAATACCTATTCCTAAAACAATATCAAAAATATTTACTATTGCCTGCATAAATTCAAAATCATAAAGATTTAGTATGAATTTCCATCTGTCTTTGACTTCATTATATGCAACCAGTGCAATAGCAAGTACTTTAAGTATAGACTTGATAAGCTCAACAACCTTTTCCTGCGAAAACATTCTTTTAAGTCCACCTATAGGATTGAGCCTTTCAAGCTTAGGCTTTAATGGCTTTGCCGTAACCTTCCAGCCTACCTGAACCACATTTCCTGCAAAAGCAACTACAAAGCTTCCTATGAGTACAGGCAGACTTGCAATTATTATATCAGATATTATCTCATTTCCAAGACTTACAGCCTGCCTTACATCAAATATTTCCATAGAAATATCCGCCGTCTTATTATAGTATTTTACAAAGCTGTCTAAAAAACGGTTTGACATAATATTTCCAAATATTCTTAGTACAAAAAACATAAGCAAAAGCATCAGACCATTTATTAAGTCTGAGCTTCTGGCAACCCTGCCTTCTTTTCTGGCATCTTCCAATTTTTTAGGTGTTGCCTTCTCTGTTTTATCTCCACCTTCACCAAAAAACTGAAGGTTGTAGACAAATCTTATACTCTCTAATTGTATAGCATTTTTCTCATCTTTGCAATCTCCAACCCAAAAACACACTATGATTTAAGCGCCTCCACCGCCTTAAGAAATATGTCCTGCATTTCTTTAGTAAGATAATCCGCAACTCCCGGAAGCATAGTCATCATAAGTACCATTACCACCAAACCTCCAAGAAGCTTAAGCTGGATACCTACAACGAACATATTCATCTGTGGTGCTACCTTTGCCATAACTCCAAGCACAACATTTACAAGCAGCATTGTAGCATATATAGGTAACATAAGTCTCATAGCTATAAGAAAATAATTACCCAGAAAATCCACAATAATATTAACTACATTGGCATTCACCATTGCTTTGCCTATAGGTATAACCTTAAATGCATCTACAAAGGCATTAAGAAAATAATGATGAAAATTCCCTATAAGAAGTAAAATAATTACAAAATAATTATAAAGACTACCAGAAATTGAAGTATCTACCTTAAACACCGGATCATACATAGTTACCATAGCAAAGCCTATTTCCATATCAATGAGTCTGCCTGTAAAATTGAGTATAGTCATTACTATATTAGTAAAATAACCAAGTAAAGCACCTGCAAGTGCCTCTGAAAGCACTACCAGGGTAAATCCTGCAATACCGGGATAAGCTACTTCATTATATGGCAGTGTAAGATACAACAATGTAGAAAAGATAAGTGTAAAAGCTATTTTAAGCTGTCTGGGTATGCTTCCAAAACTAAAAAATGGAGCTGTAAACACAAAAGCAGATACTCGTGTAACCATGAATAAAAAATATTCTAAATTCTCAACGGTAAACTGCAGCTGCATCTTCATCCCCAAACTTTCTTAGTTGAATATCTGATTAAGAAAACAAGTTATTTTGTTCTCCTGAGGTTCATTGATTACTATCTCATCCGGTGTTTTAGAAAAACAAATTAAAATACCCTATAAAACCTGCCGACTCATAAATATAGTCACCAAAACCTGAAAAAAGTTCAATTGTAAAATCTGAAAGGCTTGTCATCATCCAGCTTCCTGTAAGTACCAGCATAAGCATTGTTACAATAAGCTTAGGGACAAAGGTAAGTGTCTGTTCCTGAATGGATGTAATTGTCTGGATCAGGCTTATTATAAGTCCCACAACTAAAGAAGCTAAAAGCATGGGCGCAGAAAGTTTTAATATAAGCATAACTGTTTCCCTCGATATATCTATAACCTTATCTGCACTCATACCTTCCTCCTATCTTATTTTACAAATGATTTAACCAGATTTCCTATAACTAAATCCCAGCCATCTACCATTATAAAGTAAAATCTTAAATGGCATTGAAATAGTTGTCGGCGGAAGCATCATCATACCCATTGACATAAGTGTAGACGAAACTACCATATCTATTACAAGGAAAGGAATATAGATACAAAAACCTATTATAAAGGCAGCTCTTAATTCACTTATTATAAAAGCAGGAATGAGTACATTTGTAGGTATCTCATCCATATCCTTAACTTCATCTATCCCTGCTATATCAAGGAAAAGCCTTATATCTTTGGTATTTGTCTGCTTATACATAAAAGTTCTTAACGGCTTTATTCCAACCTCATATGCCTGTTCAAAATTAATCTTGCCGTCTGTAAGCGGCTTAACAGCCTCTGTATTTATCTGTATAAAAATAGGTGACATTATAAACCAGGTAAGGAATAAGGCCAGACCCACCAATACCTGATTAGGTGGTGTAGTCTGCGTTGTTAATGCCGACCTTACAAAATGCAAGACCACTATAATTCTCGTAAAAGAGGTAAGCAGGATGAGTATTGAAGGCGCAAGACCAAGCACTGTAAGCGCAAGTACTATTCTGAGCGTAGCTGCTAACCCGCCCTGATCACCGTTTGTAGTCAGATTAATACCTATATTATATGGTGAAGTTCCTGTAGTAAAGCTATTGCTGTCGTTGGCACTTCTATCCACTGTATTTCCCGTCCTGTTGTCTATAGCATATACAGGAGTGACAAAAAAAAGGACGGTACATACAAGCACTAAAACAATCCCAAGATATAGTATATTAAACTTTTTTGTAAATGAAGGATGTTCTCTCATATTACCAGCCTTTTCTTATTTTTCTTTTGCTTTAGCCTTGTCTAAAAATTCTTTAAATGAGAATTTCTCAATATTTCTGGGTTCATAAGTTTTAATTTTATCCGCATCAAGTTCTGATATAAGGTTGATACTTGTTTTACTTATACCAATCAGGAAGTATTGCCCATTTACCTCTACTATCTGCAAATATTTGTCAACAGCAACCCTGCTTGTTTCAACAATCTTTATATTACTATATTCTCTGGTCTTAATTGCATATTTACCAAAATACTTAGATACATAATAGGCAGCCGCAACAATTACTGCAAATGCAACCAACATCCCGAATATTTGTGCAATACTGCCTAATGTACCTGTTGTTCTTGTAAGAACCATAAAAATCTCCATCTGGAAATCATCCTCCGGAAGGATTTTATTTCACTATTTCCGTTATTCTTATACCAAAATTATCCTCAATAACTACAACTTCACCCTTGGCTACGTACTTTCCATTTACAAGGAGGTCAATAGCCTCTCCGGCAAGCTTATTAAGCTCTATAATTGTACCCGGTGAGAAATCAAGTATTTCTTTGATAGTCTTATTAGTCCTGCCAAGCTCTACCGTCACCTCAAGAGGCACATCCATAATAAGTCCAATGTTTTCCTGCTGCATAAGTGGATTTATACCCGTGTCAAAGGTCTGGAACTGGGCCGGAGCCACATTAACAGGCTGGGCTGGTTGCATATAGCCCTGCGGAGGTGCCATAGGGACAGGGGCTGGTTGTGGGGCTGCCGGCTGCGGTGCAGGAGAAGGCGCAGGTGCAACCGGCTGTGGTGCAGGCTGATCTGTTTCTGTTGATGACATAAATTTACTATACAACTCCTTTGCAAAATCTATTGGATAAAGCTGCATAAGTTCACTATCTATAAGTGTACCTATTTCTAATCTGAATGCAACTTTTACAAATTGACCTTTTAAGAAATCGCCGAGCCCTTCTTCATCTATAGAACCATCCAAATCAATAAGACTTGCTGTAGGAGGACTGATATCTACTTTCTTTTCAAGTACCGAAGAAATAGATGTCGCCGCCGAGCCCATCATCTGATTCATTGCTTCACAGATAGCTGAAAGGTGCAATTCTGTAAGCTCTGTAGCTTCAACGTCTGTTCCGGTTCCACCCATCATAAGATCTGTAATTATCTTAACATCGTTTTCTCTAAGAATAAGAATATTATTTCCATCCAGACCCTCGATATATGAAATCTGAATAAATACACAGGGCCTGTCATAAGACTCTGATATATCATTCCAGCTAGCTATAGATACATTAGGAGTGGTTATATTAACCCTCTGGTTAAGCAAAGTAGAAAGCGTTGTAGCCGCTGTACCCATACTTATATTTGAAATCTCTCCTATTGCATCTTTCTCTTCTCCGGATAAAGGTTCACCGGTTTCCGGAGTCTGGGTATCAGAAGAATCCGAACCACTATCTTCACCCATACCGCCAAGTAATGCGTTAATCTCTTCCTGTGAAAGCATTCCGTCCATGGCTTATTCTTCCTCCCTAATAACTTTTGTAATTCTAAGAGCATAAACACCCGATGAAGCTCCGGGCAGAGCTTTAAACTTCTTCATATTGCCTACAAACACATCGAGTTCATCTTCAATCTTTGCGTTAAGCCTCACCACATCACCCGGTTGTAAGTTGACAAAATCATTTACCGAAACCACACTCTTACCTAACACTGCCCTGATAGGTATCTGTGCCCTGTCAATAATTTCTTCAATCTGCTCTCCATAGTTAGTATCATCTCTATCCTGAAGAGCTGAAAACCAGAATTTGGTATTGAGCTTATCCATTACATCTTCAAGAGCTGTAAATGGCAGACAAAAACTCATAAATCCCTCAACTGTCCCAATTTTTATACTAAGAGTTATAAGAGCTGTCATTTCCTGTGGCGAAATTATCTGTGCATATTGGGCATTAGTCTCTACCCTTACCAGATTAGGTGTTATTTCAACAACATTATGCCAAGGTTCCTCTAAATAATTGGTACAGGTATTCAGAATTCTTTCCAATACCACTATCTCTATTTCCGAAAAATCCCTTGTCTTCTCAATAGGATTTCCCTCTCCTCCTAAAAGCCTGTCTATAATGGTATAGCCAAGGTTGTTAGACATTTCCATTATGCAGCTTCCCTTTAGTGGATGTAAATTCATTATACCTAACAGAACCGGATTTGAAAGCGAATTCTGAAACTCCTGATAAGTAATAGCTTCAGAACCTCTTACCTCAACCTGGACAGTTTTTCTGAGGTAGGCCGGAAGATTGGCCGATAAAAGTCTGCCATAATGCTCAAATATAGATTCCAAGGTACGCAGATGATCTTTAGAAAACTTGGAAGGTCTTGCAAAGTCATAATCCTTTACAACTTTTTCATCATTTTCCTTCAGATCATTGGTATCCACATCTCCACTTTCAATACCTTTTAACAGCTTATCTATCTCCTCTTGCGAGAGTATATCACTCATTAAGCCTCACCATCCTAAAATATTTTGCACTTCTACTAATTCTAACATCAGATATTCCTAAAATAAAGAGGAAATGTATAACTTTATTAAAACATATTAATATTTTACTGTAATCTAAGGTTCTTAAATGCTATTTCTGCAATAGTCTGTGTACCGAACTTTTCCTGAACAGCCTTTAATACAGCCATCTTTATAGCTTCTTTATTATTCTGCACCTCTTCTTTAGTATATTGTGAAAACTGGTTATTTACAATCTCACCTATAGTAGAACCATATCCTGTTTTAGTATCTGCATTTTTCATACTCTCAGACAAAGTTTTATAATCTTCTGCTGTTTTAATAAGATAAATGGATGTCTGATCTATTACTGCATAATGGTCTTTTCCATCACCTGAGCCTTTAAGATTTATCTGAAGAGGAACATCAAAATTGACTACATCCATATCACTCATCACAATCTTATTTGTAGATGTATTATTTTCAAGTTCAAGATCAATAATTGAAGCTATGTTTGATACAAGTGCATTGGTTGCCTTAGCTGAAGATACTACAGAAAGCATAATAACTGCTGTAAGCACCAGATTTACAAAACTTAAAGCAATCGCAACAATAGTAAGCATATTCTTTTTCATAATATTCTCCTTAGAGTTTTTTAATTAGCAACTTTATTGAAAATCTTTATTTCAACCCTTCTGTTCTTCTGTCTGCCCTCAGCAGTCTTATTGGACGCTATAGGTTCGTATTCACCTTTACCACTTGCAGAAAGTTTTCTGGGATCCATATGTTCTACATCTGTAAGATACTCAAGTACAGCCATAGCTCTGGCACTTGAAAGCCACATATTATTCTTAAACTTAACCGTATTTGTCTGAGGTACGTTGTCAGTATGGCCTTCTATTACTATATCAGCTCCCTTAAACTGCATAAGCACACCTGCTGCCTTGTCAAGTATTACATCTGCACCTTTTTTCAGATCTGCCTGACCGGAGTCAAATAAAAAATAACCATCTATGCTAAGTCCTATGTAATTGTATGAAGTATCCATCTTTAGCTGTACCATATCATTCAGCTTAAACTGATTGATAGCTTCAGAAGCTTTTTCATAGTTTTTCTCAGCTGTTTCTTTTAGTTCTTTCTGATATTTTTTAACAGCTTCTTCCCTAGTAACTTCTTTACTGTCTTCCTTTTTTACATTTTTATTATCTTCTGACTTGCCTGTATTACTATTCTCATCTTTAGAAGTATCTTTCTGACCGCTTCCACCCTTAGTTCCATCTTCCTTGGCCGTATTCTCCACTGCAAGATTTGAATAATACTCAGCAAGCTCATTAAGCTGGCTTACACCACTTGATATGAGTATCCCCTTGATCAAGGGCAGAACCACCACCTGAAAAGATACTGAAAGAAGAGGTAATAGCTTCAACTATCTCATTATACTTTGCAGTATCTGTACTACTCATAGAAAACAAAAGCACAAAGAAGCACAAGAGCAGGTTCATAAGGTCGGAGAATGTAGCCATCCAGGCTGGTGCTCCTGCCGGTGCCTCTTCCGGTTTTTTCTTCCTTGCCATATTTTATTCCTCTCCACCACCCTCTGAGAATGCTTCACGCTCAGCAGGGGTTAAGAATGATTTTAATTTTTCCTCTATTACTCTTGGATTCTCTCCGGCTTGTATTGACAATATACCTTCTACCATTATTCCCTTAAGCATAATTTCTTCCGCACTATTTGCCTTGAGCTTATTGCTGACAGGTGCACACATCCAGTTTGCAAGGAAAGAACCATAGAAAGTTGTAATCAGTGCTATAGCCATGGATGGTCCGATTGAACTAGGATCAGAAAGGTTCGCAAGCATGTTTACAAGACCGATAAGGGTACCAATCATACCCCAGGCAGGTCCCATAGCTGCAAGAGTGTCCCAGAAGCCAACTTTACTTTTATGTCTGTCTTCAATACAGGATATTTCTGTCTCAAGAATTCCTCTAACCAGCTCAGGATCAGTACCATCTACAATAAGTAGTATTCCTTTTTTAAGAAATGGATCTTCTATATTCTGAGAAGCCTCTTCAAGGGCGAGAAGGCCATCTTTTCTAGCTATATTGGAAAGATTTATTATGCCCTTGATTACTTCTGACTGATTGAAGTTAACAGGTTTAAGAACCAAAGTAAAACTCTTTAGTCCTCCCACAAAGTCACCTATATTCTTACAGGAAGCAAGTACAATCATGAACGCACCGCCAAATGTAATAAGTGCTGATGGCAAATCAAGGAAGCCAAAGATAGCCGCCGGATTATTCATCATAATTGAAAAAAGCACAAGTCCTAACGAAATTACAAGTCCAAGTAATGTAGCTATATCCAAGCCAGTCACCTTCCGTTCTCATTTATTCCCATAATATAAGGGTGGTTTTATAAAAGCAGGTTGGTATATAATATATACTTTCTGCTTATTCAGAAAAATAGTCAGGGTTACTCTTCTTTATCAAGAATCTCCCCGGTAAAAATCTCATGCTTATACTTTTTGACAAGATTTTTAATCTGAAGTCTGCTCTCTTTAACCATTATCTTCTTACCGGTAGTAAGTGTAATAATGGTATCGGGAACTTCTTCAATAACTTCGATGAGATCAGCATTGATAGTAAACTCCATACCATTCATTTTTGTAACATCTATCATATGTGACCTCCCCACTTACATTTTCTTTATTAAGTCTGCTTTTTCTTACATATTTTTGCACGCAAAAAAAGCTCTTTATTTATTATAATGATTTTGCAAACAAAAATCAATATAGAGTAGAAATTAATGTTATGATGCACGTATCAGAAAAACTCAGACTTACCTGCAAATAAGTGATTTTAAACATACAAATACATGGTTTTACTTTTTTATTGGTAATCATTTATACTAACCAGGTGCAATAAATTAATCAAATTGATTTATCTGATGATTTGTCAGTATATTTAGAAAGGGATATATGAAAGCAAAAAAAGCACTTAATTACTTACTAATTTTAACTTTTTTGATAAGTTCTCTGATTTTTATCACTCCTGCTGAAGCTGCCTCCGGTATATATCATATAAAAGTAAACAGATATACCAATACAGTTACTGTATATAAAAAACAAAATGATGGTACTTATTCGCCTGTAAAAGCCATGCTTTGTTCAACAGGCGGTTCCAAAACTCCACTTGGTACCTTCCGCACAAGTGCAAAATATCGTTGGCGTTCTCTTTTCTTCGGTGTTTATGGACAGTATGCAACCAGGATATACGGTTCCATACTCTTCCACTCCATTCCATATCTAAGACCAAATGCTTCTACTATGCAGAAAGGAGAATATGAAAAACTCGGAACCTCAGCTTCACATGGCTGTGTAAGACTTGCTGCCGAAGATGTAAAATGGATATATGATAACTGCAGTTACGGTACCAAGGTTACAATCTATTCTTCAAAGGATCCGGGACCCCTGGGCAAGCCTGAGGCCGTACCTTATCCTAAATATACCGGATATGATCCAACCGACATCTGGAGCGGAGTAAAGCCTCAGAATCTATCACCTGTTCTTAAAGTTCCCAAGGAAATATTTCTGTCTGCAGAGGATTACAGCTACGATCTTCTTAAGGGAGTTAAAGCAACTTCTTATGACAAAAAAGACATAACTGACGATGTGGAAATTGAAGAAAATATTGACTTTGAAACTCCGGGAGACTACGTTATAAAATACAGTGTTACAGATAAAAGAGGCAATACCACCTCTGCAACTACAACTGCCATTGTTGAATAAATATTTCCCAACTGGCTTATATAAGAGCTGCAACTTTATGCAGCTCTTATATGGTAATCTTTATCTTCTTTACAGAACTTAATTATCTGTATTCTTCTATTTTTAATTGTATAGTTCTAAAACCTCTGTATTCATTTATCTGAGGTGAATATATTATATCAAGTTTTTTTCTCATCTTTACTTAGTAAATATTCTTCGAATGCTTTTTGCATCCCCAAACCATATAGCATTGTAAACCTGTCCTTCTCCACCATCTGTAAGCTCTAATTTTATTACATTTTCATTTTTTCCCATTATTCTATATGCCTGGACCTGCATATTCCTTCTCGCAAAAGCAGGCTGTTTATTACCATTTCCATAAGGTTCAAAACTTGAGAGTTCTTCTATAAGCTTGTCTGATACATAAAAAGGTGGTAGCTCCATATCAAAATATATCTTAGGTTTTAATTGCTCCTCTGTAAGCGTTGTATTCTCATTTAGTCTTTTTCTCAGTTCATTAAGTACCTCAAGCTGTTCATCAGTGGTTTCACACCTAAGTGAAAATCCGGCTGCCATTGGGTGACCACCAAATTTAGAAAAGCAGTCTGAGCATTTAGATATTTCCTCAAACATATTGTAATCTTCTATAGAGCGCCCCGAACCCTTTATCCCTCTCTCGGCATAGGTGAAAATTAAGGTTGGTTTGTAAAATTTCTCTTTAATTCTGCCTGCAACTATTCCGGCTATACTCTCATGACAATCAGGAACCAGGATTACCAGAACCTTGTCCTTTAAGTATTCAGAGCTTTCAGCTATTTCTGTTGCCTTTATAAGAGACTGCTCTGTTATATCCTTTCTTTCATTATTAAGCTCTTGAAGTTCATTTGCTTCTGATAAAGCCCTCTCCCTGTCACTTTCCAAAAATAGTCTAATAGCTTTTACTGCAGATTCAAGCCTGCCGGATGCATTAATCATAGGGCCGATAATGAACCCACAATGATATACTGTGATTTCCTCTCTGTCAATAAGCCCGGATACCTCAAGCAAGGCTCTAAGCCCCACATTTTCAGTATTATATATTGCCTTCAAGCCTTTTTTAACTATAATTCTATTTTCGCCTATAAGTTCCATAACATCACAGATAGTAGCAAGAGCTGTAAACGCAAGATATTTTCTCTCAATTTCTCTTTTAAGTTTTGCGGAATTATTCCCATACTTTTCTGCGTAGTGATTTATTAGCTGATATGCCACACCAGCCCCACAAAGCCCTTTAAAAGGATAGTTACAGTCCTCCCTCTTCGGATTAGTTACTGTGTCTGCAGGCGGAAGGTCATTGTTTACAGGTATGTCATGGTGGTCCGTAATAAGAACCGTAAGCCCTATCTCCTTAGCATGTTTTACCTGTTCATAGGCGGCTATACCGTTATCACAGGTTACTATTGTATCAATCCCATCTTCCTTTGCCTTATTTACTATATCTATATTGATTCCATATCCGTCCTGTACCCTATGTGGAATAACATAGCTTATATCAGCCCCCATACTCCTAAAAAAATCATATAAAACAAAAGTAGAACATACCCCGTCCACATCATAGTCTCCAATTATCCGAATTTTCTTACCTTCATTAATTTTCCTGTTAAGTATTTCACAAGCATTTTTCAAATCGCGCATTAGCTCAGGACTTGCTAACTCCTTCTCTTCCGCATTCAAATACTCATCTATATCCCCGTCATCACTCATCCCTCTGTTAACAAGCACTCTGGCTGCTATCTTACTAATTCCAAACCTAGCGGCAATCCCTTCAAAATCCCCCCTGACTGTCCTCATATACCATCTTCCGGTCATCACACTCTCCTTTTCTACCCTATAAAAAAACTTATAAATAATTATACCACATCTAAAAAGACATTTCATGACAAATCTGTCTTAATATATTTTTTTCTTTTTCATCTTCCTAAATCAGGCTTGCCATAGCCATAGCCTAAGCGAGCGCATTAGGCGTAGCGAAGCGGATGCCGGAGCGAGTCTGGACTACTGGCGTAAGCAAGCCGTCACCTAGTCAACTTCCAATCTTCATTTTAGCAAAATTCCACTTAATATATTTTTTTCTTTTTCACCTTCCTAAATCAGGCTTGCCATAGCCATAGCCTAAGCGAGCGCATTAGGCGCAGCGAAGCGGATGCCGGAGCGAGTCTGGACTACTGGCGTGGGCAAGCCGTAACTTAGTCAATCAAAATCACATATAGCTAAAACAAAAAAAGGTATGAACCAATCACCTCAGTAATTAATCCATACCTTATTTTTAATTAAAAACAATTAACTTTAATTATTTATAAAGCTTTATCATTCTCATTATTCCAACTATAAAGCTTTCTTATCTCCTTACCAACCTGCTCTAAAGGCTGCTCAGCATGAAGCTTTCTCATAGCATTGAAATGCACCTGACCTCCTGCCTCACTCATATCAAGAAGGAAATCCTTAGCAAAAAGTACCATCCTGAATATCAGAAAGAATCTTCTTCATAGACTTCTTGGTCTCATCAGTTATAATCTTAGGTCCGGTGATATAATCACCATACTCCGCAGTATTTGAAATAGAATATCTCATTCCTGCAAAAACCCTGACTGATATATAAGATCAACTATAAGCTTCATCTCATGTACACACTCGAAATAAGCATTTCTTGGGTCATATCCTGCCTCTACAAGAGTCTCAAAGCCGGCTTGCATAAGTGCACAAACACCGCCACAAAGTACAGCCTGCTCACCGAAAAGGTCAGTTTCTGTCTCTGTTCTAAAAGTTGTCTCAAGAATACCTGCTCTTGCTCCACCTATACCTGCGCCATAAGCAAGTGCCATATCAAGAGCCTTGCCTGTAGCATCCTGGTGTACAGCTACTAAACAAGGTGTTCCCTTACCCTCTAAATACTCGGAACGAACAGTATGTCCCGGAGCTTTAGGCGCAATCATGGTTACATCCACGCCATCAGGAGCATTAATAAGACCATAATGTACATTAAAGCCATGAGCAAACATAAGCATATTACCCGGCACAAGATTTGGAGCTATACTCTCTTTATAAAGTTTAGCCTGAAGCTCATCATTTATAAGAATCATTATAATATCAGCAACCTTTGCAGCCTCAGCCGCTGTAAGCACCTTAAGTCCCTGAGACTCAGCCTTAGCCCATGATTTACTTCCCTCATAAAGGCCGATGACCACCTTGCATCCCGACTCCTTAAGATTAAGTGCGTGTGCATGTCCCTGACTTCCATAACCAATGATTGCAATTGTTTTGCCCTCTAATAAAGAAAGGTTACAGTCCTTCTCATAAAATATTCTTGCATCTGACATAGCTAATTCCTCCATTATATTTAAATTTCTAATCAATTACTTACAAAGCATTTTTATTAAGCCACAAGCTTAAATTGCCATGAAAAAAGATGTCCGGTTAATCATCCCACATTTCGCCACGTGCTTCCGAACCTCTTTCAAGACCTGTAACACCTGTACGAACCATTTCGATTATATTATCTTTGCCAAGCAAACTTAAAAACGCCTCTATCTTAGTCTGATTACCCGTTAATTCAATTGTAAGAGACTCCTTAGAAACATCAACTATTTTAGCTCGGAAAATATCTGCTGTTGCTATAATTCCCTGTCTTTCAGAGGCTTTTGCCTTAAGTTTTACAAGGATAAGTTCTCTGGTTACAGAACTTTCAGGATGAAGCACTTTAACTTCCTTTACATCTTCAAGCTTTGCCAGCTGTTTCACAATCTGGTCAAACACCTTGATCATCACCATGAGAGACTATTGTCATTCTTGAATATACTGAACGCTCAGTTTCACTAACAGTAAGGCTGTCAATGTTGAATCCTCTTCTACTGAAAAGCCCTGCCACCCTGCTAAGTACACCGGATGTGTTATCAACAAACACCGAAAATACAATCTTATTCATATGTCTCCTTATCTATATGTGGTTTTGTCACTTATATCATTTAAGAAACTTTCACCAATAATAACAATCAGACCGGATAAAGTCAAGTAATGATAGTAATGTCAGCTATGCCATATAGTTATGGTAGGTTTTAAACCTTTTCAAATCTTTCCACGTCAATTACAAAAATTGTTGCTCCTCCCACATCCACAGTAGTTGGTACTGCATTGTAGCTGGTCACAGGTACACCACTTGTCTGAGAGTAAGGAAGATTATAAACTATCTGCTCCCTCTTTCCTGACTCCTTTACTATTATGTCAATTACATTCTGAACCTTATCCTGCTCAACACCAATCAAAAGTGTAGTATTACCACGCCTAAGGAAACCACCGGTGGTGGCAAGCTTGGTTACTATATAGCCATGTGACATAAGAGCCTCAGTAACCGAATCTCCATCCTCGCTGTGAACTATCGCATAAACCATTTTCATAAAACATTCCCCCTTATCGCACTCTGCTTATAGCAGTTTTTAACCCAAATTATTTATAACATATCAATTAAGAGAAGAGATACAAAGGCACCTCTTCTCCAAACCTACTTGCCAAAATTGCAAGATTGGTTTATAATCAACTTAGATGACTGAAGGATATTGGTACATCCAACAGTTACCAAGTGGAAACTTATATTTGCTAAATTTTTAACAGAACATAGGCTATCCCCTATTGGCGTAGAGAATAGCCTATCTGTTATTTACGGTTCTTTCGATTATCGATATATGTTAAGGCTGAAAATACAACCAATAAAAGCGTTAACACTTCTAATGTATTCATACCGACCTCCTCTCCGTTTCCGGAAAGGCAACCGTTAGGCTATCCCCACTGCTCTAAGTTGACTATTGATATTGTATCATTTTATACTGACTTTTACCAGTAAAATTTAGTTCAATTTTTCTGTAATTTATTCCTCAAACTCAAGCACAGCATAGAATCCCATCGGTTTTTCTTCCATTTTTACTACTTTCCCGGTTAGATTTAAGCGGTTCTGTAAGAGGTATATTCCCACTCATTCCATAAGCATGCTCTATAGTATAATAACGGAAGCTCTCAAGCTCTGTCTCAATCACATTTACTATGTCCCCTTCTTTTAAAAGTCCGCTTCTTTCAACCTTAAATTCCATTTCCCTCATAATATTTTTACCTCAATTTTTAAAAAGTGTGTGCTTGCACGCACTTCGCGCGCGAGCGGTGCCGCAAGGCAAGCTTCTCTGCCGCGAGCTGCGCATCCCTCGTGGAGCTTTTTACATAACAGGAAATTTCGGAGAAATTTCCTGTTATGTAAAATAAGACTTTCTGTCACTATGATAATTATATCATCATTTAAACAGAAAGTCCTATTTAAAAATCAAAATTATTTATACTCTTACCACAGAAAAAACCATAGAACTTCTGGCTTCCATATTAATCAGATTTCCATTGGTTCTAACCTTTTTATCCCTGATATCAGGGAATCCTGACCTGTATATTTCAAGTGAAGAATCTGTTTCTATCTGCCAGCACAAATAATGTGGCAGTTCAGGCAGATAACAGTCCTGTCTTTCCCAATGTGTATTTATTGCAAAGCAGACAATATCATCTGCAGTATTATCTGCATTTCTTCCCGCAAATATTACTCTGAGCACATTGGTGTGATCCGGTCCCAAGGTCCAGGAATCAGGGAATCCAAGTGAACAGCTTCCCATATACTTTCTTATTACCGGATGTTCGTTCCTAAATTTAATAAGATGTCTGGTAAATCTGAAATGTTCTCTATTTTTTTCAAGCTGTCCCCATTCAAGCCATGAAATCGGACTGTCCTGACAATAAGTATTATTGTTTCCATACTGAGTATTTAAGAATTCATCACCTGCAAGGAACATAGGCGTTCCCCTGCTCATAAGAAGGGTGGTCATAGCATTTTTACAAAGTCTGTACCGTAACTTATTTATATTTTCATTGTCAGTCTCGCCTTCCCAGCCACAGTTCCAGCTTCTGTTGTCATCTGCTCCATCCGTATTATTCCATCCGTTTGCTTCATTATGCTTATGATTATAGCAGTACATATCCCAAAGGGTGAAACCGTCATGACAGTTAAGGAAGTTGACAGAGGCATTATCTCCCCTATGCTCAGGATTATAAATATCCTTTGAGCCTGCTATTCTTCTTGCAGCCACCGGCATAAGTCCTATATCACCTTTAAGGAAATCTCTCATATCATCACGATACTTACCGTTCCATTCAGCCCAGCGGTTCCAGGAAGGGAAAGTTCCTACCTGATAAAGTCCGCCGGCATCCCAGGCCTCTGCTATAAGCTTTACATCTGCAAGTATCTGGTCATAGGCAAGGTTTTGCAAAAGCGGTGCATTTGACATAGGTGAACCATCCTCATTTCTACCTAAAATACTCGCAAGGTCGAATCTGAAACCATCTACATGATAATCTGTTACCCAGTATCTGAGACATTCCAGTATCATATATCTTACAACCGGATGATTACAGTTTAATGTATTGCCACAGCCGCTGAAATTGTAATATTCTCCTCTAGGAGTAAGCATGTAATACACATTATTATCAAAGCCTTTAAAAGAAATACTAGGCCCCAGTTCATTTCCTTCAGCAGTATGATTAAATACCACGTCTAACAAACATTCAATTCCGTTGTCATGCAGTCTCTTTATAAGCTTTTTAAGCTCCGTTCCCGAGCTGTTATCCTCTGTTTTTGCTGCATAGCTGGTATTTGGTGCAAAGAAGCTGATTGGATTGTAGCCCCAATAGTCTACCAAAACCTTACCATCATGCTCTCTATTATCTTTTATCTCATCAAATTCAAAGACAGGCATAAGCTCAACAGCATTTACACCTAAATCTTTGAGATAAGGAATTTTCTCCATTACTCCTGCAAAGGTTCCCGGATATTTCACTCCCGAAGAATCATCCTTTGTAAAACCTCTTACATGCATTTCGTAAATTACAAGATCTTCAAGTCCAATATTAGGGTTTGGTTCACTTCCCCAGTCAAAATCATTACGTACTACTCTTGCCTTGTAAAAAGACTTACTACTGCGCTTTTTACCCCATTCACTCTGTCCTGTAACTGATTTTGCATACATGTCTAATAAAATTCTGTTCTTATCGAATATTAAACCTTTTTCTTTATCATAAGGACCATCAACTCTGTACGCATATTCAAAATCTTCAATATTAAGATCAAAAACGATCATAGAATAGACATTTCCTATTCTGTAGGTTTCCGGAAAAGGTATAACTGCATAAGGTTCATCTTCTCTGTTTCTAAAGAGAAGGAGCTCTACACTTGTTCCCCCATTAGTAGGGACAGTAAAGTTTACACCACTGGGAATGGCTGTAGCACCGTTTTGTTCATAAAGGCCCGGTCTGACCTTAAATCCATTAATTTCATCTATTGGTCGAATATGAAACCTTTCAAATGAAAGATTATTATTCGCTTCTGCCATAGTATCCTCCGATTACACGCTTATTCTCAATGTGAACTATTTTAAGTCCGCTGAATCCAAGATTATAGTAAATGGACCATCATTAGTAAGCGTAACTTTCATATCAGCTCCAAATTCGCCCTGTTCAACCTTTGGAACCTGTTTTTACATTCATCAATTATATAGTGATACAGCTCTTTAGCCATGTCCGGCGAACCACAGGTGGTAAATCCCGGTCTGTTGCCGCGACTTAAATCTGCATATAAGGTAAACTGAGATATAAGTAAAAGAGCGCCTCCTACATCATTTAAGGCAAGATTTGTCTTTCCATTCTCGTCAGCCATTATTCTTAGACCAAGCATCTTCTTAATCATCTTATCAGCTATTTCTTTTGTATCATCCTTACCTACGCCTATAAGCACCATATATCCCCTGTCAATAGCCCCCTCTAACCTCTCCATCTATTTTAACATCAGAGTTAGTTACAACCTGAATTATAAAACGCATGTTTTTCCCCTTTTTCTTTTTATGTAACACAAAACCACCGTACCGACTATGCACCGGTACGGCAGTTTAATTAATTACTAATTATCAAACTTTAAGTTATTTAATTATTATTAATAATGCCTAAAATTAAGCATTTAAGTTAATAATAACTTTTTAATAACCTATTATTTACGGTTAAATGCATTTACTCCTGGCCAGTAAGCTGCCTCACCAAGTTCCTCTTCAATTCTAAGAAGCTGGTTATACTTAGCCACACGTTCACTTCTTGAAGGAGCACCTGTCTTAATCTGGCAGGTATTGAGAGCTACTGCAAGGTCAGCAATAGTTGTATCCTCTGTCTCACCTGAACGGTGTGAAGAAATTGCTGTATAGCCTGCCTTGTGAGCCATCTTAATAGCCTCAAGAGTCTCAGATACAGAGCCTATCTGATTAAGCTTGATAAGGATAGAGTTAGCAGCACCAAGTTTGATACCCTTCTCAAGTCTCTCTGTATTTGTAACGAAAGGTCATCACCAACAAGCTGAACCTTATGTCCCAGCTTCTCTGTCATCTTCTTCCAGCCTTCCCAATCCTCTTCATCAAGACCATCCTCAATAGAATAGATAGGATATTTATCAATAAGGCTCTCCCAGTGAGCAATAAGCTCATCTGATGTGAACTTCTTGCCTGACTTTGGCTGTAAGTAGTGACCAATGCCCTGCTCTTTATCTTTCCACTCAGAAGAAGCTGCATCCATAGCTATAACGAAATCTGTACCTGCCTTGTAGCCTGCATCTTCGATAGCCTTGATGATATGCTCAATAACATCCTCATCATCCTTAAGGTTAGGAGCAAAACCGCCCTCATCACCTACAGCTGTAGTATGTCCTTCCTTCTTAAGAAGAGCCTGAAGCGCATGGAATACTTCTGCACACATTCTAAGACCTTCCTTAAAGCTTGAGGCACCTGCAGGCATAATCATGAATTCCTGTGTATCTACAGAGTTAGTAGCGTGTGCACCACCATTTAAGATATTCATCATAGGAAGTGGAAGTCTGTTAGCATTAGCACCGCCTAAGAATCTGTAAAGAGGAATATCAAGAGCGTTAGCTGCTGCTCTAGCTGCTGCAATAGATACAGCAAGAATAGCATTTGCACCAAGTTTTGACTTATCCTTTGTTCCATCAGCCTTAATCATAGCTGCATCAACTGCATATATATCAAATGCACTAACACCCTGGAGTACATCATTTATAACTGTATTAACGTTCTCAACTGCCTTAAGAACACCTTTTCCATTGTAACGGGCCTTATCTCCATCACGAAGTTCAAGAGCCTCAAACTCACCGGTAGAAGCACCACTTGGAGCTGTTCCTCTTCCAGATACACCACAAGCTAAAATAACTTCAGCTTCAACAGTAGGATTACCTCTAGAGTCTACAATCTCTCTACCGATAACCTTCTCAATTTCTAAATTTCCTAAATAATCCATTTTTTCTTCCTTTCCATGCTTTCCGCATTGTAAAGTATTAATCCAAACACTAAAATGATACCATAACTTACCAAAAAAAACTAGATAGATAATGTAAAAAATATAGAAATTTTTATGGTTTTTTTTGAACAATTATGAATTACATTTCCATATTCACTTCAAGCGCAGATGTGCAGTGTGGACAGCGTGTTGCTTTTATACTGATTTTACTCTGACAGAATGGACAGGTCTTTTCGGTAGGCTCTTTAGGCTCTTCCTTCTTCCCTATACTTGCAAGCTTATTAAGTCCTTTCACCATACAGAAAATTATCAATGCCATAATTATAAAATTGATAATTGCGGTTATAAATGCACCATATTTAATCTCTGCACCATTCACTGTTAATACAAGGTTTGAAAAATCAGTACTGGCAAAGATGCCGATAACAGGTGATATAATATCCCCCACTAAAGATGTAACTATAGCCTGAAATGCTCCACCTATAATCACACCGACTGCAAGATCCATCACATTACCCTTAAGGGCAAATTTTTTGAACTCTTCAAGAAATTTTTTCATAAACTCCTCCTATAAAGTTATAGTACCTGTAATAACACAGATAATTGATAAGGGTATTAATATAGCATATTAATGTAAGTTTAACAACTAAATTTTTCAAAAAAACAGACAATTGTATGAACGATTTTTTTATTAATAATACCTTATGTTCTTCAGCAAAAGCTTTACTCTATAAAGTATACCTTATTCTTTGTTTTTCCGGCTCCCTTAATGATGTTTAGTTTCTCCGCTTTAAACAGTAGTCTACTGGCTGTCTTTACTTCCACATTTAGCAATTCCGCTGCATTGGAGCTGTTTATCTCTTTGTTTTTATTTAGATACATTAAAATATTTTTTTCATTCTTTCTATTTCTAATTCGGACATTGATTCGGACATTGATTCGGACATTGATTCGGACATTTCAAATCCACTCCGAATATGAATAATTGTATTTAAGTATGTTCTATCATCAAGAATCTTCCTTTCCATTATATTACACAGCAGTACAATTTTACTATGTATCTGTAAACTTTCTACTTAATAATAACATGATGGAGATTTTTTTCTTCAATTAACCCTCAAAAAAATATAAAAAGGTATTATCAGTAGATAATTTACATTATGAGAAGTTTGCTGACGGTACTGTGAACTGTATAAAGTAAATATTAATATTCATTGATATGAATTCTATCCTTATACCTTTACCAAATATTCAAGAACAAATAAGAATTGTAAAAAGAAACGAAAAAAATCTTAACGCTAAATAATATTTATATTGACATTATTATAAAAGGAAGTTATTATGTTAAGTAACTTAACAAAAATTAGAAAGGATAAAGTGAAAAAAATGAACTATATGAAAGTTTCTCTAGAGTTACAAAATTTTATTTCAAGCTATCAAGCATTAGAAAAAAGCAGCATAACATTATGGGGTTTAATTATGCTGAAGTACATTTACTGGTTCTAATAAAGAATAATCCCAACCTTACGCTTACTGACTTAGCAACATTAAAAAAATTCTTCTCGTAGCTCTATCACTCAACTTACAAATAAACTAATTAATAAAAAAAGCATTATTTAAAAATGCAGTTAAACAAAAAAAGTTACACCCTTTGTTCTCACTCCAAAAGGAAAGGAAATTGTAGAGTATCATAATAAAGAACACGAAAAAAATTTAACGATGCTCTGAATACTATATTTTCCCATTATAATGACGATTTTTTTACTAAATTGGTTAATTTCAAAAATGAAATACTTGATTACTGGGAGGATACCTATGGAATATAAACTAACAATCATTGATTTAACTAAACTTGCAGATTCACCTCTAGATATATACATTAATACTCCTGTTCCTTTTTCGGGAAGTATGTGTGAAATTAAATGTTTCAGACTATTATTGCATAAATGCTCCATTAAATTGTTCTATTAAAACTAAATGGTTTTCTGAAGCAACATTCTTAACCGACAATAAAGGAAATGTGTCTGTTTCAAAAATCACCTTCTATCAAAGGAGATTATTTAGGAATCAATAGTATGGGACTTTTTGAGAGTCTACACTATTCAAAAATGATTTCTTCTAAGAGATAGACATCATTAAATGATTTACCTTTATACGATTATTTCAATGCCGAAATATCTCTTTGGGTTGGCAACAAAAAGGTTGCTGCAAAAATGATTAAACGATATTTTAAATACCCAAATATAGAGCATAAAAATATAAAAAATGATAATTGGGTTGGAAGACTATTTTATAGAAGCACAGATTACGAAACTCCTTGTATCATTGTCGTAAGTGGTAGTGATGGTGGATTAGAAAAATCCCAGAATATCGCAATGTTGCTAGCTTCCAGGGGGTATGTAACACTGGCAATAAGCTACTTTGGAATGGATGGACAAACTCCATATCTAGATAAAATTCCGTTAGAAAATATACAGCAAGCTCTACAAATTTTATCTAAGGATTCTCATGTAGAATCGAACCGTATTGGAATATATGGTCGTTCAAAAGGAGCTGAGTACGCTTTACTTTCCATAAGCAAATTCCATCAAATTAAAAGTGCAGTTTTGAATGCCCCGAGTAATCAAGCATATGAGGGTTTAAGAGGAAAAATAAATTCCCACCATTCATCTTGGACATTTAAAGGTTTAGAAGTCCCATATACAAAATTTAGCATAGTAAAACTGTTGCAATCAAAGATATTTTCTAAATATCAAACCGGTATACCAGATAGCTTAATAGATATTCATGAATCTGACACAAAACTTCTTTTGATTGCATCCACAAAAGATGAAGTTTGGAATAGTATGAATTCAGCCATTCAAATATCAAGAACTATCCCTACAGAAAACTGTTCAATATATCTAACGAGTTATTTAGGACATATGAACACCATTAGTTATCAGCCCTAACTTAAGATATGGCTCATAGAAAATTTATGATGATGAAATAAAAAGAAAGTTGGTCTAAAAACATTAGAACATTTTTAATAGCACATTGTAATACAAGCTAACTCTAAACCATTTCAAGTTTTTATGTAAAATTTAAAAACTGATATAAAATTTACAAATATTTACTCATGGGCAGAGCCAATTTGAGGTTCTACCCATATTGGCATTATTCAGAAGTTTTATACCATAAAACACCTACTTATGATAAGGCTCCCCCATCCTAATCCTAAAAGCCCTATACACCTGTTCTAAAAGCACAAGTCTCATAAGCTGGTGTGGAAATGTCATCTTGGAAAAACTCAGCTTAAAATCAGCTTCGGCTATAACTTCATCCGAAAGTCCCAGTGAACCACCTATAATAAAAATAATGTGGCTCTTACCTGATAACGCAAGAGAAGAAATTTTCTCAGAAAGTTCCACAGAATCAAGCTCTTTTCCTTTAATCACAAGGGCAAATACAAAGCTGTCATTCCTTCCTATCTTCTTAAGAAAATCAAGCATTCTTAATCCTTCAACCTGTTTAATCTTCTCTTCTTCTGCTGCCGAGGCATTGTCCGGAGTCTTTTCATCCTGAACCTGCTTTATCTCCACTGCGGCATATCTTGATAATCTTTTAGCATACTCAGCTATGCCATCTTCAAAATATTTCTCTTTAATCTTACCTGCACAAAGAATAGTTATTTTCACTTACGCATACCTCTTCATTACTTCCGCTGCCTCATCTGCTAATTCCCTTGCCAAAATTCCATGACTTCCTTTTTTCTCTTTAAGAATATCACCGGCAAGCCCATGTATATAAACTCCAAGCGCTACCATCATAAATGGCCTTAACTTATCACCAACCATCAAAGCTGCTATTATTCCTGTAAGTACATCACCTGAACCTGCCTTAGCCATAGCTGAATTACCGCTATTATTTATATAACATCTACCCTCACCCGCAACTACTGTTCTCGCTTCTTTAATAACAACCTTTCCCTTGCAATACTTTAATTTCTCCGCTATGCCAATAATATTATCTTTTACCTCTTCTTTAGGTAAATATAGCAAATCGGACAATTCCTTAATATGTGGAGTTAATACAAAGCCTTTTCTCAAATCTTTCTTTAAGTCAAGTTTCCTGTTCTCTTTCTCTTCTATTACTTCTCTAAAAAGCCTTAAACCATCAGCATCTATAATAGTTTCAACTTCTGAAATTTCAATAGTTTTCCTAACTATAGATTTACTTCTTGTGCTGATTCCAAGACCGGGACCAATAACTACCACATCTGCCCATTCCTTTACTGCTTTATATAGTTTTTCCTCAGTAGCCGCTTCTATATCCATCTCAGGGCTATCATTATAGGTGGTTAAAATAGCCTCAGGTATCAGATTTTGCAATGAAATTCTATTTGCCTCAGGTGTAAATATCCTTACAAGACCTGCTCCTGTTCTATATGCTGCCAAAGCAGAAAGATAAGAGGCTCCACACATTTCCTCCGAACCTGCAATGATTAGTATTTTACCGAAATCACCTTTATTACTGTACTCTTCTCTTTTAGGCATAAAATATAAGATATCCTTCTCATCAAAGGTAAAGGTATTGCAAGGCACCATATCAAGAGCCTTCTTTGGAAAACCAATATCAGCAACAATAACCTCTCCTGCATAATCTTTGCGAGGATATACCGATATACCCGTCTTGTTGACACCAAAGGTAATTGTGTAATCACATTTTATGGCTATGCTTTCTACCCTACCATTACTACCATTTACTCCAGAAGGGATATCAATTGCAACTTTAACAGAATTAAACATATTCAGATACCTTGCTAGCTTTGCCAAATCTCCTTCAAGTTTGCCCTTAAAGCCAACACCAAAAATTGCATCTATTACAATAACATCCTTAAAATCATCATCGTCAGTTATAAGCTCAGATGGTTCAATAATTTTAAGTTCTACTTCGCTATTTACTGCCAAATCTACCTGTAATCTGGTCTGCTCCGTAAATTTTTCTTCTTTACCTATAACGAATACTTCTACATTAAAACCCCATTCATGTAGAATTCTTGCACAGGCTATACCATCTCCACCGTTATTTCCGGAACCGCAGATAGCCATAACTTTTTTATCCTTATCAGCAGTAAGAAGTCTGTCTTTAATAAACTCAGCTGTACTAAGTGCAGCCCTCTCCATAAGTACCATACCTGATATACCAAGGTTCTGTGCCACTTCATCCAGCTTTTTCGCACCATTACTGTTTACGATTTTTATCATAGTTTACCCTCCGCTACTGCTACTGCACTGGTATATTCTTTTGTATCGGAAATAGACACAAAAAACCTTTCAATTCCCAGTTCCTTTTGTTTTTCTAGAGCTTTACCATAAAGCTTTACATAGGGCTTACCAAGTTCATCTCTGAGAACTTCTATTTCTTTAATTTTCATTCCAAAGAAGCCTGTTCCCATAGCCTTTGCAACAGCCTCCTTTACAGCCCAGTTGCCTGCTGCTGAGTCCTTCTTATTATTTATAATTTCAATTTCTGCTTCTGTAAAAGCATACGACAAAAAAGCATCCTTTTCGCATGCTTTTTTGACTCTCTCTTTTTCAATTAAATCAGTACCAATACCTATAATCAATCTAATCTTCCTTTATTTAGAGGTTTTATCCTTTAGGGCATAAGAAAGCCTCATCAAAGTATCTGAAAGGTGAATTGTTTCAACTATAACATCCTTTGGCAATCTGAGGTCTACAGGAGCAAAATTCCATATTGCCTTAACACCGTATTTTACAAGCTTTGCAGCTATATCTGTAGCTATTTCCTTAGGAACTGTAATAGCCGCTATATCTACCTGATTATTCTTAATGTAATCAGACAAACTTTCCATACCAAGTATCTCTACATCACCAATCTTTTTACCTATAAGCTCAGGTTTTATATCAAATGCTTTTTTAACATAGAAGCCTCTTTTAGCAAAATCTGTGTAATTGGTTATTGCTGTTCCCAGGTTACCTGCTCCGACTATAATAAGATTATAGTCCTTGTCAAGCCCTAAAATCTTAGCTATTTCATTATATAGATACTCTACATTATAACCATAGCCCTGTTGGCCAAAACCACCAAAATTATTTAAATCCTGCCTTATCTGGGATGCCGTAACCTGCATTTTCTCACTTAAGTCTTTTGAAGAAATCCTGTCTATCCCTGACTTGAGAAGGTCTCCCAAATATCTGTAATACCTTGGCAATCTCTTTATGACAGCAGGGGATATATTCTTTGATTCCATACTATTCTCCTCTATCCCATTTTTTAGCTTAGAGACCGAATTTCCATCCGGTCTCTTATTTATTATATGACTAGACGCCGGCAGGTACATCCTTAATGCTGAAGGATATTCTTCCCATCTTATCTTTTCCAAGACAGATAGTCTTAACTATATCTCCAAGTGTAAGCACATCCTCAACATTATTTATTCTTTCTTTTGCAACCTTTGAAATATGAACCATACCTTCCTTACCCGGCGCAAATTCCACAAAAGCCCCAAATTCCTTAATAGATATAACCTTACCGGTATAAATCTTACCTTCCTCAAACTCGGTAACTATCATTCTGATAATTTCTTTTGCTTCATTTATCTTATCAATGTCAGTACCACAGATACTTACATTTCCTTCATCTGTTATATCAATCTTAACCCCTGTCTTATCTATGATAGCATTGATAGTCTTACCTTTCTGACCAACTACCTCGCCAATTTTATCAGGATCAATCTTAATCTGTTCTATCTTAGGTGCATATTCATTGACACTTGCTCTTGGCTCTGCTATAGCAGGCTTCATACAGGTATCCATAATAAACATTCTGGCTTCTTTAGTTCTTGCTATTGCACCCTCAACTATTTCTCTGGTAAGACCATGAATCTTAATATCCATCTGAATAGCTGTAATACCCTCTGTTGTACCGGTCACCTTAAAGTCCATATCTCCGAAGAAATCCTCAAGTCCCTGAATATCTGTAAGAAGTACATAATCATCATCTGTATCACCTGTAACCAAACCACAGGAAATACCGGCTACCATTCTTTTAATAGGTACACCTGCTGCCATAAGTGACATACAGGATGCACAGGTAGATGCCATTGAAGTTGAACCGTTCGACTCAAATGTCTCTGATACTGTACGGATAGCGTATGGGAACTCCTCTTCACTCGGAAGTACAGGAATAAGAGCTCTTTCAGCCAAAGCACCATGTCCGATTTCTCTTCTTCCCGGTCCTCTTGAAGGCTTTGTCTCACCCACAGAGTATGAAGGGAAGTTATAATGATGAATATATCTCTTGTATGTCTCCTCTGCATTAAGTCCGTCTACCTTCTGAACCTCTGAAAGAGGAGCAAGAGTAGTAATATTACAAATCTGTGTCTGCCCTCTGGTAAACATAGCTGAGCCATGTACACGAGGTATGATATCTGTTTCTGCTGCAAGTTTTCTTATCTGAGTCATTTCACGACCGTCAGGACGCTTATGGTCTTTTAATATCATCTTCCTTACAGTCTTTTTCTGATACTGATATACTGCATCAGGCAGGAAAGACAGCCACTCTTCATTTTCTGCAAAATGTTCTGTAAGTTTATCCATAATTACAGAAATATTTTCTTCTCTAACCTGCTTCTCATCTGTAAATACAGCTTTTTCCATTTCCTCCGGAGTTACTATCTCCTTGATTGCATCAAACAACTCCTCAGGCACTGCATATCTTTCATATTCTGACTTAGGCTTTCCACACTCAGCAGCTATCTTCTCTATAAACGCAATAATTTCCTGATTTACTTCATGCGCCTTATAAATAGCCTCAACCATCTTAGCCTCAGGTATTTCATCAGCTCCTGCCTCTATCATAATAACCTTTTCTTTGGTAGAAGCAACTGTAAGTTTGAGGGAAGAACCAGCCATCTCAGCGTTACTTGGATTGATTACAAATTCTCCGTCAATAAGACCTACCTGAGTAGTCGCACAAGGACCGTCAAAAGGTACATCTGAAATAGCTGTAGCAATGGCCGAGCCGAGCATAGCTGTCAGCTCAGGGAGAACAGGTTGGATCTACACTCATTACAAGGTTGTTAAGTGTAACATCATTCCTATAATCCTTTGGAAAAAGCGGACGCATAGGACGGTCAATTACTCTTGAGGTAAGCACAGCATTCTCAGAAGCCTTACCCTCTCTTTTATTAAAACCACCCGGAATTTTACCTACTGCATACTGCTTTTCTTCATATTCTACTGAAAGTGGGAAGAAATCAATGCCTTCCCTTGGTTTTTCCGAAGCTGTACAGGTTGAAAGTACAACTGTGTCTCCATAGTGCATAAGCGCTGCACCATTTGCCTGCTTGGCAACCCTGTCAACATCTACAGTGAGTGTACGCCCGGCAAGCTCCATACTAAAACTCTTAAACATATTTTCCTATCTCCTTTTTAAACTGGCTTTGTAAATCCCGAAACTACTGAAAAACTGACTTTAGCAAGCCCCAATTATCACACCATAGGTCACAGACCTCTATTTCACAAGATGTTTCGTGAATAATTTAGGATAAATCAACTTTTCAGAAGTCTCGGCAAAAAATTAACAAAGCTAAAAATAGTATATCACACCCATATTCTATTCGCAATAGTGGGTGTGATATACTGTTTTACATATTTGTTTTTTCAAACTCCTCAACCGGTACAGGCTTTGCAAATAAATATCCCTGGAAATATTCACACTTTATGCTTTTTAAGAATTCAAACTGCGACTGTGTTTCCACACCCTCACAAATAACCGGCATATCAAGAGCTTTGAGAGCTGTACTATCATTCCAATTATCTTTCTGCTCTTTTCCTCATCTTTGGTCTTATAAAGGAAACCCATGTCCAGTTTAAGCACATCTACAGATATATCCTTTAACATATTAAGAGAAGAATATCCACTTCCAAAATCATCCATTTCTACAGTAAAACCAAAGTCTCTAAGATTTTCAACTATCATAAGCCTGCTCTCAACATCTTTCATGATTACAGTCTCTGTTATTTCAAGTTTAAGTCTCGAAGGATTTATATCGTACTTTTTAACTATATTTACAAATTCTTTGTAAATATCTAAGAAATAAAAATCAGCAGGTGAAATATTCACAGAAATATAATATTCGCCATTTCCTTCATCTTTCCATTTTCTTAGAAGCCTTGCTGCCTCTTCCCAGACAAATAAATCAACCTTACTTATAAGTCCATTCTGTTCAAACATTGGTATAAATCTGAACGGTGGTATCATTCCTTCAGCAGGGTGGAGCCATCTTATAAGTGCTTCTGATCCTATAACCTTACCTTCACCATTACACTGCGCCTGAAGATATACCTTAAGCTGATTTTCTGCAATTGCGTTTTCAAGTTCACCTGAAAGCCTCTGTTCCCAGTATTTGGTCTCTCTTATTTTATCGTCATAATAGAATATTTTATTCTGATAGTCTTCTTTATTCTCTGCAATAGCCATGCCTGCCCTGTCAATCATAGTTGAAGTGGAGATGGTTCTGTCCTCAATCTTGTATACTCCAATCTGCATATTTATAGGATAATGGATGCCATCAGTCATCGACACTTCTTTAGCAAGCTCAATAAATACTCTCTCATCATAATTATCTTTTTCAATTAAAATGCAGAATTTATCTCCAGACTGCCTGCAGTAAAGTGTATCTTTTGTAGTTTTTCTCTTAATTTCCAGGCTATTGAGTTAAGCACTCTGTCACCTATAGCTTTTCCAAATGAATCATTGATAAGTTTAAAGTCCTTAACATCAGAACAGAGTATATAATATTCAGTCTCCGGATTGGATTTCAGAATTTCCTGAACTTTATCGCAAAAATAATCATTGTTATAAAGTCCGGTGAGTTTGTCATGAGTAGCTTTATATTTATCTTTATTAAATATGTCTACCTCTATTGTTCTATCCTTTATTTTATAATAGCTTCCCTCCATTTTACCATTTCTGTAAAGCTTTTTATAAAGAATATCAAAGTGTTTCATTTCCCCTTTGATACTAATTGAGCAGAGTGCAGAATACTCTATCTTACCATCATCAAAGCTGCTTATGGAAAACATTTTATTGATTTGGCTTACTACTGATGAATAATCATCATCCACATCAAAAAAATGCTTAGCCTGGTCATTCAGGTACACACATACATCATCTATATCCAGAAACACTACCATATCATCTGTTTTAGATACAATATAAGAAAGCATTTTATCTATCAGCAGGACCTGTTTATTTTCAAGCAAAATTACATATGTTGCAATAGCCCCTAACGCATATCCAATTACAGATATGTCTACAACATTATTTAAAAATTTATAAAGAAAATTAGCTATGACTGCCAGTGAAAAAGCCACCAGAAGCATAAGATATTTGCTCCAATATACAGGACTTAAACCTACTATCTTATAAACAAGAATGAATACTATCAGTATGAGAATTCCATAAGCTATAATACTATGAAGCGTATATAATGGCTGTACTATAGTTGCATGGTAATACCAGTGTCCTATTTTTACTTTTTCTATAATGAACAAAGACCTTGTAAATATATTACTTAAAATAAAGAGCGCATCCAACCCGATAATTATATCTAAGAAATTTAATGTTTTATAATTTTTTATTTCATGACCGGTAACCTCTATTGCAATCTTAAGCACTGCATACCTTATCCCACATATACTGACCAGAAAAACCGAGTGTAACACCAAAGCTACCTGTACACCAGGTGCAAACAACAATGCAGCCTGAATAATTACTGACATCATTGTTATAATTAATAACAGCCTGACCTTGGGTGCCACTGTCTGCTTTTTTTTAACAGACCTGAAAACACACAAAGCAAGAATTAAAAACGCAAAAGTAAACAGACTCATAAATGTTACAACAAGTGAATTCATTATTCTACCTCAATAAATATTTAATAGCATTCTAAATCTGTATGTCAATTCCGTATCTAGTTTATCATATTCTTTATCTCTTTCATGCTTTTTTTCAAGCTGTTCATCCTTAGCTGTCTTTTTATTGTCCACAACTTTATAATCAGGTTCTATTCCTACCTTGTTTATACTCTCACCTTCCGGCAAATAGTATTTTATTGTAGTTAACTTAACTCCACCGGTAACAGCACCTGTAAATAGATTCTGCATCTGGTACACAGACTGTGCCACACCCTTACCGTAGCTTGTTTCGCCAACTGTTTCAGCATATCCATAGTCAACTAATGCACCTGTAAAAATTTCTGAAGCACTCGCTGAATTTTTATTTATAAGAATTAAAACAGGCAGGCAAAATGTTTTGTCCTTTTCATCAGGATTATTCCTGGTTACAAAATATTCCTTTTCACCATTTCCATATCCAAAAGAGAAAGCCTCTTTATCTGATGGAAGTATACGGTTTAGCATATTGTAAGCTGTATCTACAAAGCCTCCTCCATTATCTCTGAGATCTATTATAAGTCCTTCTATTCCCCTGGCTTCAAGCTTATCAAGTGCACCAGCAAACTCCTCATCTGTCTTTTCAAGGAAGCCTGAAACTCTTATATACCCAACTTTACCTTTTTCATAGGTCTTATATGAAACTGAAGGAATTATTACTTCATTTCTTTCTACTTCAATCTTCTTCTCAGTTTTTCCTCTTAGTATAGTCAATATGATTTTTGTACCTTTTTCTCCCTTAACAAAGGTTGTAGCCTCAGAAAGTTCAAGCTTTGTAAGGTCTGTATCTCCTGCTTTTAATATTATGTCACCCTTTTTAAGCTTAGCTTTCTCTGCAGGACTGCCGGCAAAAGCTTTGTTTATTCTTATACCACCTGTTTTCTTATCCTTTGCTATTTCAACCCCTATGCCATAATATTCTCCTTTCATAGCACTGTTAAAGCTTGCCAGCTCTTTAGCAGTATAATATACCGAATAAGGATCATTAAGTTTTGAAACAAACTTTTTTGATATATTGTCTATATCAATTTTATCATCTGACTCTTCAAAAACTTCTTTAAGCATTTTCTCTGTATCAACTTTTTTTCATAGTAATTCTCTTTAACTGTATTTACCAGTGTAGCAAGCTCCTGTCTCAGTTCCTTCTCTCTTTCTCCTGAAACAGCCGCACTGACTCTGTCTGTAGAAAATGGCAGGTTAAATAAAAGCACTGCTCCCAACATTAAACTTCCTGCACTCTTTATTATTTTATTCAATTTTCTCCTCCATTCTTTTTAACCGCTATGCTTTCTCCTAAATGTACAGGTACTTCTTTATATTTTTTCAGATCATTTAGAAAATCTGCATTAAACTTTATTATATCTTTTTTTATAAATACTACAATTGTAGAGCCGCCAAATTCAAAGCAGCCCTTTTCCATTCCTCGCACAATTCTTCCAGCCAGCTTATGGTTTGTTATTTTTCCAACCATTATGGCTCCTATTTCCATCTGAACAATTTTTCCAAAGTTTTCAGTTTCAAGGACTGTGTATTCTCTTGTATTTTCTGTAAATACAGGATATCTGCCAAGTGCAACAGGTCTTACACAATGAAGGATACCCTCTATCCGTCTGGATTTACCAACTATAGCATCATCAGAAAAAATATACCTGTGATAGTGTTTTGGCGTGAGTCTGTATACCAAGGCATAACCACCTTTAAATTCCTCTGCAAGTATGCTATTTTTTAATAGTTCTACCAGATCATATATTGTATTTTTAATTTTAAAAACAGATTTACCATCTAATTTTACCACAGATAGAAATCCATCACAGGGTTAATAAAATGATTTTGGTTTTTTTATCAAAAATCTGTATGTTTCTTTCTTCTTTTTGAAAAAGTCATTAAAAGAATAGAAGCCCTTAGCAGGTACTTCTATTCCATCAAGCGAAATATTATTCTTCTTTATAAAGCCAGGTATAAGCAATTTAGAAAAAGGGGAGTCTAAAAATGCTCCTCCTATTTTAGAAACTACCGGTCTGGTAAACAGCTTAAGCAAAGCCCTTCCTGCTACCGTACTATACAAAAATCTTACTGAAAAATCTTCTCTCATACTGTATCCCAACCCATCAGAAACAAAACTCCAAGTACCTCCAAGATACCTAATAATACCATTCCAATCTTGCCTAATGCATTTGGCTTCTTGATTTCAAAAGGCGACACAAATCCGGCCATCACAAAAAGTAAAAGCAAAAGGTAAACCATTTTATTCTTAAACACACCACAATCATATGCAATATGTACTGCCGGAAGCATAAGGGCTATAGTGGTTACAGGCAGTCCAAGATAGACCTTTCTCCTTTCTGTAGTATGTCTCTGCCTTTCTTCTTCAAGTACATTAAAATAAGCAAGACGTATAAGTGCTGCAAGTACATAAAATGACGCTATAAAACCTGCCAACACTGTATTATCTAAAAATACATATACAAACAATGCAGGAAATACTCCAAAGCTTATTAAATCACTTAAAGAATCTATCTGTATTCCAAAGCATTTTTCCTTGTCATCTCTTTCTTTAGTAGCTGCAACCATACCATCAAACATATCACAGACACCCGATACCATAAGGCAGACTATTGCCTCAGGAAAATCTCTGTTAATTACCATCATAATTCCAACAAAGGCAGCTAACATTCCCATATATGTGAGAACAACTGTATAATTATAATAACCTAATAATCCTTTTTTCATAATTCCCCCTTAAATAAGCCCAAATGCATAACTATAAGCCAGGATACACCAAGGCTTTCCGAGCAGTATAATCCAGATAAATTTCTTCTTTTCCATTTTTACAAGTCCTGAAAAATAACAAAGGAAATCATCCGGGAATAGCGGAAGCAACGTTGCTATAAACAGAAACACTCCATACGACCTGCTTTTCTTAATCTTTAAGCTCCATTTATCATATTCTTTCTTCGGAAACATAAGTAACATTATGTCCATACCATATTTTCTGGCTAAAAAATATGCTACAATAGAGCCTACTGAAATTCCTATGTAGTTACACCAAAATCCACCCATAGGGCCAAACAAAAGCGCACCCACAGCACAGCCTAAAAATCCCGGCAGTACAGGAATTACAACCTGCAGTGCCTGTACAAGAACTAATACAAGCGGTGCAAATATACCGAAGGTAAGCACATATCTCTGTAGTGATTCAACGGAGTCAATCTTGCCTTCAGCAAACTTTTTTACAAAAATCAGAGCAACTATGACAACCAGGGCAATAACTGCTGCCGTTATTCTGTTTTTATCTTTTACTGACATAATTTTCTCCCCAAACCTGTTTAATCTAAGTTTAGTTTCTTATTTAATCCGGTAATCAGTTCCTCATAAAAACCTGCAAATCCATATTTTACTATAAAATAGCTTCCTTCCGCAAGTCCCACTCCACCAATCACATCAACTATTACATGTTGCTTGGTTGTAAGTGTTGATATACATACACTGACTGCGTATAATAATGAAAACCATACATAAGGCTTAGGAATACTCTTATTTTTCCTTACTGCTATATAACAGAACCAGCTTGTAAGACAGTGTATTGATGGAAATAAATTGTCTGCCGCATCTGTATTATACAGATGAATCATAATCTGATTCCATATACCATAAGCAGGTACCTCAGGTCTTATATTGGTAGTTGGCACAATAAGGAAACATAAAAGGCAGATTGTCTTTGCAAAAAAATCTGCACTTATAAGTCTGAATGCTTCCTTTCTATCCTGTCTGCTGCCCAAAATATAATTTGCTATCCAGAATATATAGCAACTAAGGTATATAAATACTGTCCAAGGTACAAACGGTATTTCAGAGTCCAAAAATATTTCTGCATTTATATGATGCCAGTCTGTTGTAATTATTCTTGAGCCAAAATAGGTAATGGAATTCCAGGTTGCAGAAAGTAATAACGGAACTATCATAGCCTTTGGGATAAATAAAACTTCAGCGGACTTCTCTTTCATTTAAAAACCTTTCTAAATTATTAAAAGTTCAGATTTATTCACACCCTGGGGCTTTATGAATAACCTACTACTATTGTACCCAAGAGTTCTTACAGAATTATAAACATTTTTCTTACAACTATATTTAATTTTGATTGTTTTTTTCTTATAAAATCTTAATATTTGCGGTTTATCTGTAACCATTTAACATATTTCAATGCTATATATATTGTTAAATTTTTCACCAGCCTCAAGTATAAGGTTAAATTCTCTTTCTGAAAGCTCTCCCTCAAACTCTACACTATCGCAGCGCCCAAACCAAGGCTCAATACAGATAAAAGGAGCATTCATCTTCTCCATAGACCAGATTGCAAGGACAGGCATATCAAATTTAACTGTAACATATTTTTCACCATCCGGCTTAACTATAGATACCTCACTCATCTGATTATTTTCAAAGATATAGGTGGTTTCATCAAAATATTCTTTGGTTATAGGGCTTCTGCCATTTTCAAGTTTAAGTTCATGAAGCTCAGAAAGTCTTAATCCGGTTCCCGCATCAGAGCCATAGTATTTAGGATTGCCATCAGAATTAAATTCCAAAAAATATCCTACCTTGTCTGCTTCACCATCTATAGGACAGTTAAAGCCCGGATGTGCTCCTATGTTATAGTACATAGTCCTGGTATCGGTATTTTCCACTTCCCAAAGCACTTCAAGTTTCTTTCCTGTAAGACGATAGCCTATTTTAAGTGAAAAATGAAATGGATATATCTTATATGTTTCCTCATTCCCCTTAATCTCAAACCAGATTTCATTTTCTTTTTCTTCTATGCAGTTAAACTCCATATCTCTTGCAAATCCATGCTGCATCATAGGATACTTCTTTCCTTCATAGATAAATTCCTTATTTTTAAGTCTTCCAATAAAAGGAAATAATATTGGTGACTGCCTGTTCCATGATTTTTCATCACCCTGCCAGAGATATTCCTTTCCATTACTATCCTTAATAGATGTAAGCTCTGCCCCCATAGCTGCTATACTTATTTCCAAGACTTCATTTTTTAATTTGTAATTCATACCATTCTCCTTAATATTTTTATCCCACCTATATAGTTTACCTTCTGTTTCACTTTTAATCAAGCCCTTTATATGTAAAAAGCCACGAGAGTTTTACTTACCCTCGTGACTTTGTTCATTTTATTGTATATTCTTGAGCTTTTTAACAATTATGCTGTAAGCTTGTAAAGTGAAGGTTCCAGTTACGCCATTTGTAAATGTTACCTGAATTGTAATTACATCTCCTGCAGCCGCTCCGCTGAAAGTAACATTGACTGTGTTATTCCAGTTAGCTTTTAAGTTTGCATTTGAAGAAGATACAAGCTTAACTCCCTGAATCATAGCTTTTGTTGCAGCAGTTGAAGGTTTAACTCCATTTGCTTCTGAGGTGTAGTTATCAGTAATAACAAGTGCATTAACTATTGTATTAAATGCGCCAGCATTAAGTGCTGCGGCAGAAAGCTCAGTTTTATTGGTTTCTACCTTGGTAACTGAAGGAAGCTTGTTAGAAACAGTTACACTCTTTGTATATCTGTTTCCGTTCCCATTATTAGGAACAAAGCCTATTTCCGCTGTAAAGTCACCCTTTTTAGCCTTTTCTAAAGCTGCACTAGGTTTAAGTGTCTTAGTTCCATTATTGGCAATACCATCTGTTCCGTCTAAGGTATAATCATTATCTCCAAGCTGTACAGATGAACCATCTGCTGTTCTTCCGGTAACCACTACTTTTACATCGTCATACTCTGAACCTGCAGTGGTACTGTAAAGAGTAGAAGGAAGATTTACACTAAAATTTGAAAGACTGGTTAAGTCTGCTACCGTAAGTTTTACATTAGTCTCAGAACCTGCTACCTTCTCAGTTCCTGTTGCATTTTTATATATTGCAAAAGTGTAGTTTTCTGTCTCATAACCTGTAAGGGCAGTACTATTATCCTTAAATTTCAAAACGTTCGACTTAAGCTCACTGAGTTTGAAAAGTCTGAGTGCTGTATCTGTACCATTTGCACCTGTAGTTGAAGCATCTAAGCTAAATCTTCCGCCCGTAGTGTTCTTCTTTACTCCAAGGTAGTAGTCAGACATATTGGAAAGGTCAGTAAGCTCACGACCTTTGTTATCAATTACTTTTACTTTTGAAAGCACATTATCCGTTACGCCGCCCTTAAGTACACCATCTACTGTAAGACTCTTTATATTAGTAGGGACAGCTGGTGCATATACAGTAAACGTAACCATAACAGGTTGCATATTAGCTTTAATTGTAAAGAGACCATTTGAAGATATCTGAGTAAGTCCTGGTCCCCAGGTTACTCCCTTAACCAGGTTATCCTTATTTGCATCATATTTAAGCTTTGCTACTCCGTTAGCTCCATTCTCCCAAGAGAATGCTTCAGGAAGTTTAACCCCATAATTTGCATCTGTAAGTGTAGCATAGTCTGTTATTGCTGTACCCGCATCATTGGTAGCTGAATAATTAAAGTAAGCTGACTCTTTTGCATATACCTCAGCAGGCGCTGTAACTGTAAACTTAGATACCTGCTTTGTACCTGCTATATTAATGGTTGTCTTTGTTGTATTGTTTCCGCTTGTTCCATAAAGTGCTATGAAGGTAACCTCTACACTGCCCGACTTAAGTGTAGCAGTTCCTGTGAAGGAATTGCAATGTAATCAACACCATCTACTTCAACCATATTATTGTAGACTGTGGTTCCATTTATTCCAAGACCTGTAAGTCCGCCATTTGCTACAATGTTTACACCATCAGTAGACTTCATCCTTCTACCGTACTGATCTTTAACTTCTACAAAGAAGTCTGGCAGAAGCATTTTCAGAATTGTTTACCGCCAATGTATAAGGCTTCTTTGTATTTACATTGTATACACCCTTAACAACTACAGAGCTTGCCTTTGACTTAGCTGCAATTGTAAGCTGGAAGGTATTTGAAATTGTATTTGTGCCATCCACTTTAATAATAGTAAGACTTACAGGTGTATTTATAGAAAGACCCGCTGCCATGCCTGTTACATCAATAAGTCCCTTAGAAGGATTTGCTGTAGCTGTACCTGCTGATACATTTACATTAAGTCCGCTTACGGTCTTAGTAACATCTTCACCAAACTGGTTAGTAATAGTATATTCTATAGTACCACCTGCATTAGAATTATCTCCATTAAGCACAAGGTACTTGTTAGGAACATCAATCTTAGAAAGCTTTGCTGTCTCACCCTTGAATGCAGAAGTTTTTCCACCAAATTCCACACTATAATCGCCATCAGTAATATTGGCAGTCATCTCAAGAACCGCTTCTGTAGCTGACTGATTAAGTGTTACACTTGTTATGTCCCTTGTATTGCTTCCAGACTTAACCACATAATCCTTTACATTGTTGGTAAGATTCATGCCTGTTACGGTAATCTTCTTGCGCCTGTCTGCTTTCCTGCGAAATTCCCTGCAACTACAACTTTGATTCTTGCAGTTACTTTCTTCTTATCACTGTTAGACTTAGCAAGGCTACTCTGACTTCCTGTTAAATCAACATAGCTTTCACCCACCTTGTTAGCTGTGATAGTAAATGTTGTTGAAGATGGCTTATCTTTTGCTAAAGTTACCACATCAGAACTATCTCCATTAAGGTAAGTATTATATGTAGAGCTTACTCCACCTGCCTTAACTACCTTATCTGAAAGCTTGTAGTTCACGGTAAGCGTCTTACTCTGTCCTTGTATTAAATTTACTTCTGTAACTACTGCTCCGTTATCCTCTACAGTCATACTCTCAGCTCTTGTGAAAACCTTAACAAGTGCTTTATATTTCTTGTTCTTATAAACTGCTGTAATAACTGCATTACCGTTTTTCTTTGCTGTAAGCTTACCGTTCTTATCTACCTTAACTACACTTCCCTTAGCACTTGACCACTTAACCCTTTTAGCAACATTCTTTCCGTTAATAATAAGATCAAGGTCAACTTTCTTTTCACCTATGTAAGCCGAAGTACCCTTCTTTGCAGAAAATACTGTTTTCTTTCCGTGTAATACTACTCCGCTTTTTGCTGCTGCTTCCGCTTCTACAGTACCAAGCCCCGGTAAAAGGGTAAATCCCATAGAAAGTGCAAGTGCTAATGAAAGACTCTTAACTGCCTTGTTCATACTCTTTTTTCTCATCTTTTTCCTCACATTCATATTTATATTTTTTTGTTCAAGCCTCTGTTTAAGTTTATGAGTGAATTATAATTCACCCCTGTGTCAGTTTTATGCGGAATTTCTTACATTTTTCTTATCTTTTACATACTTTTGGTACAGTTTTATGTCATTTTGTTGGCATATCAGTCCACGCAGCCTATTATCTCGCTAATACCGGCTATTTTATATTTTGACATATATTCTTCAATCCCCTTTACAACCTTTACACTTGCAGCAGGATTATTAAAGTTCGCTGTACCTACACTTACTGCTGTAGCACCTGCCATAAGGAATTCTATTGCATCCTCACCTGTCATAATTCCACCCATACCTATAATAGGAAGCCTGACCGCCTTGCTTACCTGATACACCATCCTTATAGCAACAGGCTTCACAGCAGGACCTGAAAGTCCTCCTGTTTTATTGGTAAGGGCAAATTTCCTCTTATGTATGTCAATCTTCATACCTGTAAGTGTATTAATAAGAGAAAGCCCATCTGCACCTCCGGCCTCACAAGCTTTTGCAAGCTCTGTAATATCAGTAACATTTGGGGTAAGCTTCATTATTACGGGCTGCTTTGCATATTTCTTAATTGCCTTTGTCACTTCAAAAGCCGCATCAGGATTGGTTCCAAAAGTAATACCTCCTGCTTTTACATTCGGGCATGAGATATTTATTTCAAGCAGCTTAACTACATCATTTTCTGCGAGCCTTTTAACCACTTCAACATATTCCTCTGTAGTATGTCCACAGACATTTGCCATGACTACAGTGTCTATGTTTCTAAGCCTTTCCAAATCTCTTTTTATAAATACATCTATTCCGGGATTTTGAAGCCCTATTGCATTTAGCATGCCCGAAGCTGTTTCTGCTACTCTTGGAGCAGGGTTGCCTTTCCATGGCACATCGGATACTCCCTTGGTAGTAAGTCCTCCAAGTTTTGTCAAATCTATATAGTCCATAAATTCTGCACCTGAACCAAAAGTACCGGATGCTGTCATTACCGGATTTTTAAGTCTGACACCGGCTATTTCTACACTCATATTTCCCATCAGATAATTACCTCCGTAGATAAAAATACCGGTCCGTCTTTACAAACTCTCTTATTGGTTACATTGCTGTGATGGTCAACTTCTTTAGATTCACAGACACATCCAAGACAGACACCTATACCGCAGGCCATTCTCTCCTCTAAAGAAATATAGGTAGAAATATTCCTGCTTTCTCCATATTCCTTTACACCTCTAAGCATAGGCATAGGACCGCACGAGAAAATATCCGTAACTCCGTATTTTTCAGCTGCTTCAAGCTCATTTGCAGCATCAATTACAGTTCCCTTACAGCCAAGACTTCCATCATCTGTAGCAATAATTACCTCTGCATATTTTTCAAAATCTTCGACAAGGAAGGTATCATTCGTCCTATACCCAAGGATGACAGTAGCCATTTTCCCCTTAGACTTTAATTCCTTTGTTGCCTCAAGAAGAGGAGGAATACCTATTCCTCCTCCAAAAAGAAGCACTGAATCACCTGTATTATCCACTGGAAAACCATTTCCAAGGCTTCCTATAACTTCTATATTATCTACCTCAGGCAAAAGTTTCGCAAACTCTGCAGTTCCTTCACCTACGACTCTGTAAACCAGTCTTATTTTTTTCATTCTCCCTGTCTATTTCACAGATACTTATAGGACGGGGCAGAAGTCTTGAACCATCTTTAGTATACAGGGATACAAATTCACCTGCTTTTGCAGTTTTTACTATCCTGCCCACCTCTATCCACATAGAAAATACATCTTCGGAAAGTTCTGTATTTTCAATTATCTTAGCCTTAATTTTAGCCTTAAACTCCATTAAACTTCTCCTTAAAATATAGATGCTATGTCATTCTTCATATCTATAACTGCTGCCCTTGCTGCCTCTGCAAAGCCTTCTGCCCCAAATTCAGCGTATTTTTCCTGCTTATATGCTGCTATAATCCCTCTTGAAGAATTTACTATAGCGCCAAGTCCGTCTTTATTAAAGAAAGGCTTAAGTTCCGCCGCAGTACCTCCCTGTGCGCCATATCCCGGTACAAGAATATAAGCCTTAGGCATTATCTCTCTAAGCACCTTGCCCATCTCCGGATAAGTAGCTCCAACTACAGCACCTACATCACTATAACCTCCTTTTACAGTATCAAGTCCCCATTCATCCACTTTCTTACCTACAAGCTCATACACGGCTTTTTCTCCTACCTTCTTGTCCTGAAATTCACCGCTGGAAGGATTAGATGTCTTAACCAGTATAAATAATCCCTTATCATTTTTTTTTTTACACTCATCTACAAAAGGAACTACACTATCTGAACCCATATATGGATTGATAGTCAGAAAATCTGCATCTATAGGAGCAATTTCAGTGTTTCCTATCTTAACCTTTCCAATATGTCCTATGGCATAGGCTGTAGAAGTAGAGCCTATATCACCTCTCTTAGCATCCCCAATAACAAGCAACCCTTTTTCGTGGCAATAATCAAGGGTTTTCTTAAATGCCATAAGTCCCGGTATACCAAACTGCTCGTACATTGCTATCTGTGGTTTTACAGCCGGAATCAGGTCATATACTGCATCTACTATTCTCTTGTTAAACTCAAATATGGCATCTGCTGCTGCCTCTAAAGTCTCTCCTTTTTCATTGATTGCTTTATCAAGCAAAAACTTTGGCAAGAAATTAAGAGTAGGGTCAAGTCCTACAACTATAGGGGCATTAAGTGTTTTTATCTTCTCTACAAGTCTTTCTATCATTTAATTTTCCTCCTTAAATACAACTTTTCCATTACATAATGTATAAAGAACCTTTCCTTTTACTTTTTTACCATTAAAAGGAGTGTTCTTGCCCTTTGATAAAAATTTATCAGAGTCAATTACATATTCTTCATCAATATCCACTATAGCAACATCTGCTACAGCTCCCTCTTTAAGTGTACCTCTGCCATTTTTTAGTAACTTTGCAGGTGTAAGACTCATCCTTTCAACTAAAGACTTCATATCCAGATATTTTCCTAAAAGCTCTGTTACAGTAAGTGCAAAGGCTGTTTCAAGCCCAACTATTCCAAATGGTGCATTTTTGATGCTTTTTTTCTTTCTCTTCTTTAGAATGTGGAGCATGATCAGTAGATATCATTCCCATTATGCCACTTTTAAGACCTTCTCTAAGAGCCTCTACATCTGCTTTACTTCTAAGTGGAGGATTCATCTTAAAATTTGCATCATCTTCAATTATATCTTCATCAGTTAAGGTAAAATGATGTGGGCATACTTCTGCACTCACAGGAAGCCCTTTTTCTTTTGCTGCCTTTACAAACTTAACTGTATCTCTGGTAGAGCAATGACAGAGATGAATAGTAGCCCCCACTTCCTCAGCTATTTCTATATCACGCTTTGCTATACTGTCTTCCACTTCATTAGTTATACCGGGCATTCCAAGTTCTTTAGATTTTTTTCCTGCATTCATAACACCGCCATGTACAAGAGCAGCATCTTCACAGTGGTCAAAGAAAGGCAGCCCAAGTCTCGCAGCCTCAATTAATCCCTTTTTCAATATATCAGGATCCATAACAGACTTTCCATCCTCGCTTATAGCCACTATTCCAGCCCTTTTCAACCCTTCCATATCCGAAAGTACTTTCCCTTCCTGCCCCATGGTAACTGTACCGCTTGGCAGTACATTTATAACAGCATCCTTCTTAATAGCATCCAGCTGAAGCTGTAAATGTTCTACAGTATCCATAACCGGCCTGGTATTAGGCATGGTTACAACTGTAGTATATCCTCCCCTTGCTGCTGCCATACTTCCTGTTTTTACAGTTTCCTTGTACTCCCCACCCGGCTCTCTGAAATGTACATGTAGATCTATGAAGCCCGGCAAAACATATTTCCCGGTTGCATCAATTATATCTGTGTTTTCTTTTACAAAGCCGTCAAGACTGCCCTTTTCTCCAACCTTCTCTACCTTCCCTTTATCATTAATATAGACATCAAACATACCGTCTCTATCCGCTTCAACATCCACCAAGTGCCCGTTTTTTATAAGTGTACTCATATTACCTCCCATAAGTCATCTATAAAGAAAGCACCCATAAGGATGCTCTCTGATTTTAAAATGTTACTTATTTAATTTTTCAATAATCTTTGGAAGTTCACTATCAACCTTATCATTATCAAGCTGACAGGTTCCTGCATTAGCATGACCACCCCCACCATATTCAAGACAGATATCTCCAATATTTACATTTGAATCCCTATTTATAATTGACTTACCAATCATAACCGCAGTATTCTGTTTCTGGAATCCCCATGCAACATGTACTGAAAGCTCTGTATCCGGATACAAAGCATATATCATAAATCTGTTTCCTGCATAAATTGTCTCTTCATTTCTAAGATCAAGCACGGCAACCTTACCTTCAACCTTAACAAGACGCTTAAGCTGTGCCTTAAAAAGCTCCTGCTGTTCAAAGTAAAGATCTACTCTTTCTTTTACATCCGGAAGTGCCAAAATATCATTAATCGGATGAATTAAACAATAATCAATCAGCTCCATCATCAAATCATAGTTTGATATTTTAAAATCATGGAATCTTCCAAGACCTGTTCTTGCATCCATTACATAGTTAAGAAGAGTCCATCCTTCCGGTTCTAAAATATCATCAACTGTAAAATCAGCGCTATCACCCTTGTCTACAGCTTCCATTATCTCTTCTGAAACTCTTTTTATTCTCTCAGCACCACCATAATAGTCATAAACTACCCTTGCAGCAGACTTAGCATACCCGTCTATTATAAACTTTGTGCTTGCCTCTCCTGCATTTACACGACTGAGTTCACTCTCATGATGATCAAAAGCAAGACCTACTCTCGGATCATAAGGAAGATTAGTCGTTATATCATTTTCAGTAATATCTACCTTGCCATCCTGAACATCTTTAGGGTGTACAAATTTTATGTCATCAATTATATCAAGTTCTTTAAGTATCATCGCACAAACCAAACCGTCAAAATCACTTCTTGTTACAAGCCTCATTTTTCCCATAATATCCTCCAGATATTTATTAAATGAATTTTCCTGTGTAGTATATCATAAATAAAACTTTTGTTCAATCACCCTGTAATATATTAATTCCTAACCTTATTCCAGCTTATCTATAATCACGTCCAAGGCTTTGTCAAGCTGATTATCCTCTTTTCTGTCAAGCTTACCATCTTTTATGGCTTTTTCATCAAGCTTTACTTCTACATCAGGCTCTATACCTGTCCCATGTATGTTTATGCCATTTGGAGTATAATACCTGGATACCGTTACCTTCATAGCACTTCCATCACCAAAAGGTACTATCGACTGTACTATACCCTTGCCAAAAGTCTTTGTACCAACCAGTGTAGCTACATTATAGTCCTTCATTGCACCTGAAAATACTTCAGAAGCTGAAGCTGAATTCCCATTTACAAGAATTGCAACCGGTTTATCAAAACTTAAATTATCAGTGGCTTCCTCGTCAATTCTTTTACCATTTTTATCAACAGTGTATACCAGAATTCCTTTTTTTATCATTCTGTCAAGCATTTCACAGGTCACATCAAGGAGGCCTCCCGGATTGTCTCTAAGATCAATTACAAGTCCTTTTATCCCTTCTTTTTCAAGTTCAGCTATAGCATTTTTAAATTGGGAAGCAGTAACCTCATCAAACTCAGAAACAGCTATATATCCTATCTTCTTACCATCTTTTTCTTCAATCCTGTAGGTAACTGTATCTATTTCTAGTTTTCTTCTTTCTAAGTTAAACTCAATCTCTTTTCCATCTCTAAGTACAGTTACCTTAACATAAGTCCCTTCCTCACCTTTAATCTGTGATACTACCTTTGAAAGTTCAAGTCCTTCTATCTTTACCTTTAACTTTATATATTATGTCTCCGGGAAGCATACCTTCTTTTTCACCAGAGCCCTTTTTAAAAGTCTTTACTACGGTTATAGCTCCTGTGCTTGCATTCTGGCTCACAGCAACTCCTATTCCACAGTATGTCCCACTGGATGAGGTAGTAAACTGTTTATATTCCTCAGTATTATAATACACTGTATACTGATCTCCCAGACTATCTACCATTCCCTTATAAATGCCGTCTTGAAGCTTATTATTATCTATTTCATTAAGATAATAATCATCTATTGTATTGTACAGTTCCTCTGACTTCTTACTTACTTCATCCCAGTTAATTGCCGGACCGGTAGTTGTATCATTCCTTTGTACTCCTTCATCTGCAACAGCCGACATCCTCTTTACTATATCAAAAACTAACACTCTTACTGTCCTGTTTTCAAAGGCAAGTTTAACAAAGCCTGCTGTAAGTATCATCATTACCACAAGGCCTACAAATACACCTAAAAAAAACTTTTTATTTTCTTTCATTTATTATCTCCATTATCTTTAAGCCATTCTAAGGTGACACATAATTCAAGGGATTAACATACTGGCCATTAAGCTTTACACTAAAATGTAAATGCGGCCCGGTGGACATACCTGTGCTTCCTACAAGTGCTATAGTCTGTCCTTTACTTACTTCCTGCCCTACTGATACCAAAAGCTTTGAGGAATGCATATAAATAGTGTATACTCCATTTCCATGATCAATTATTACATGATTTCCCATAGAATAATGATAGCCTGCAGCTATTACTCTTCCTGCCTTTGCAGCTATAATAGGTGCACCTGCATTAACTGCAATATCTATTCCATTATGAAAAGTACCTGAGCCTGCCATTACTTCGCTTCTATAACCAAAACCAGATGTTATATAAGCACTTGATGGCATAGGCCATATCATACCTGCTGCTGAGGTCTTTCCCGACACATTCGTATGATTGGCAGGATTTGCACGTCTTGCAGCAGCCTCTCTTGCTTTTCTTTCCTTTTCTGCTCTCTCTGCTTCTGCTATAAGCTTATCAATATATTGTTCTTTTTTTACTATCTCTAGGTCATATTCGCTGACTTTTTTCCCAGCTTCTTTAATTAATGCTGCAAATTTTTCAATCTGGGCATTTTTAGCTTCTGCCAGCCTTTCATTCTCGGCTTTTTTTACTTCTAAATTTTCAAGAATAATATTTAATTCTGCCAGTTTTTCCTCTTTCTCACGTTTTTTTTCTTCAGCAATTTTTTTAGCCTGTTCATATCTTTCAAGCAAGGTATTATCATATTCTGAAATTTTAGACATATACTCGCTCTGATTAAGCAAATCTTCAACCGAAGCTGAGCCTAGTATAATTTCAATATATTCTGATTCACCATTTTTCATACATATATCTGATTCTTTTTTTCATTATATCATATTGCTCAGCTTCAACCTTCTCAGCAGCCTTAATTTCTATTTCAGTTTTTGCAACACTCTTTTCGGTATTTTCTGCCTTTTCCGTATAATCAGAAATATTAAGTTCTATATCTTCTTTCTTCTCGTCCAGTTCCTTTATAGCTTCCTGTATCTCATCCCTTTGCCCTTTTAATTTTTCTACTTTTTCTGCTTCTGCTGCTCTTTTTTGCTCAAGTTTTTTCTTTTCAGCCCTCTGCCCACTAATAGTATCTGCCATAGGCGTAAACACATTTCTCCCAAAAGCCGTCACCATAGCAAAAATCAAAGCAACTGCAAATATTTTCTTCCTAGACATCTATATGCCTCCTGACTGTAAAAAAGCTGCCTGCAAAGCCTATACCTATACCTATTGCAAGCGAAAGTGGAGTAAGTATCATAAATTCTGTCTTAGTATCTATAAAAACCAGAACATTGACCAGAGTATTAAATCTCTCAGAAAGTACCACAACTGCCCTTTCATAAATAAAATAAAGTAAAATGAGCGGTAAGACGGCTCCAACAATTCCAATTACAATTCCTTCTATTACAAATGGTGCACTTATGAAAAAATCAGTAGCACCAACCATCCTCATAATAAATATTTCCTCTTTTCTTACCGAAATACCCATAGCTATAGTTGTACTTATGAGAAATATGGCAACTGCCAGAAGTAAACCTATTATTGTAACAGATATGGCTCCAACCAGAGAATTAATAGCAGAAAATCCTGAGGCTGTACTCCCATTACTGTTTACTTTCCTGACCCCTCTAAAGTTTCAATATAATTAACTATATCAGCCTGTTTTTCTATTTTTACATAAACCGTATAAGAATCACTTCCTGCTAACGGATTATCATCTCCAAAAGTTTCTATAAGTTCCGGTTTTAAAGAAGTCTTTTTATAACGCTCCCAGGCCTCATCTGCTGACACATATATTACATCTTTCACTTCATTTCTTGCAGATATTTTAGCCCCAATCTCTTTCTTTTCTCCCTCAGAAATACCATCTTCAAAAAAAACCGTAATACCAACACCAGCTTCTGCCGACTTCATCATATTATCAAAATTACTTACTAAAAAGAAAAAAATCCCAAAAATAAATAGGCAGGCAGCTATGGTACCCACTGATGCTAACGAAAACATCCTATTTCTGTGAATACCCTTGAACCCCTCCCTGACACTATAAATCAAAGTCCGTATTTTCATCATCTGCACCGTTCATCCAATCGCCTACAACTTCACCATTTTTTAATTCAATTACTCTTTTGTTCATAGACTTCACAATTTCTATATTATGTGTAACCACCACAACCGTTGTTCCACTTTTATTCACTTCCTCTAACAGGTTCATAATCTCCCAGGAATTTTTAGGATCCAGATTACCTGTAGGCTCATCAGCAAGCAAAATTACAGGTTCATTTACAAGAGCTCTTGCAAGCGCAACTCTTTGCTGCTCTCCCCCTGAAAGTTCTTTGGGATAAGCCTTTTCTTTATCTGAAAGTCCTACTATTTCAAGCATCCTTGGAACTGCTTCCTTTATTACCTTTGAATCCTTCTCAATTATCTGCAGGGCAAAAGCAACATTGTCAAATACAGATCTGTCCTTTAAAAGTCTGAAATCCTGAAATACCATTCCGATATTTCTCCTGTGTTTTGCAACCTGACCATGTCTAAGCCTCTTTAAATTCTTACCATTAACATAAACCTTACCTAAAGTAGGATTGATTTCTTTCATAAGAAGCTTGAGCAGGGTTGATTTTCCCGCTCCACTGTCACCTATGACGAATACAAACTCACCTTTTTTTATTCTGATATTAACCTGCTTTAGCGAATTGGTTTCTCCATTATTCTTTGATGAATAATCTTTCGAAACATTATCAAGAATAATTGCCGGAACATCAAGTTCCACACTTTTATCAATAGAGCCTTCAGAGAATAATTTCTTATTCTCTGAAAGCCTTTTCTTTCTATCATATCTGCTCATTAATATTCCAGGTTCTCCATATATTTCATGTACTTAACTACCATAAGCGCAATCTTAAAAGTAATAGCATCATCAAATATTCTTATATCAAGATTTGTGGTTTTCTGAAGCTTATCAAGACGATAAACTAAAGTGTTTCTATGAATATAAAGCTGTCTTGAAGTCTCAGAAACATTTAAGCTGTTTTCAAAGAATTTATTGATAGTCGACAAAGTTTCCTCATCAAATTCATCAGGAGATTTTCCATCAAAAATTTCTTTTATAAACATCTTGCAAAGCGGCATAGGAAGCTGATAGATAAGTCTTCCAATTCCAAGATTGTTATAGCCTACTATATTCTGGTCAGCATAAAAAATCTTACCTACATCAAGTGCCATTTTTGCTTCTTTATACGAACGTGAAACATCTTTAATTTCAGGAACTATCGTACCATAAGAAATGTTTACTGATGACATTGCTTCTGAATTAAGCATATCAAGCATAGTCTTGGCTACTTTTGCCATGTCATCATATCCTTCACCCTGCTTAAGCTCTTTTACAACAATTATATCCTTTTCATCTACTGCAGTAATAAAATCTTTTGATTTTCCTGTAAAAAGGCTCCTCACTGTTTCCAGTGCATTAGAATCCTTTTCATTTTTAGTTTCAATAAGGAAAACTATACGCCTGGCTTCCACATCTATATGAAGTTTCTTTGACCTGTTATAAATATCAACTAAAAGGAGATTATCCAATAACAGATTTTTAATAAAGTTATCCTTGTCATATCTTTCTTTATAGGCAATTAAAAGATTTTGAATCTGGAATCCTGCAATCTTACCCACCATGTACACATCATCATTATCACCCCTTGCAAGAATGATATACTCAAGCTGTTGCTCATCAAACACTTTGAAGAACTGATTACCTGAAAGTACCTGGCTTTCAGCCGGTGATTCAGCAAAATTAAGAACTGCCTCTTCATACTGGTCTGCCTCTTCAAAAGTTGAAGCAAGATTTTTCCCTTCAATGTCCATCACACAAAGATCTACCCTTGTGATAGCCTTAAGTCCTTCTATGGTGCTCTGTAAAATCTGATTTGATATCATTAAACTCACCCCACCTGTTATTTTTTAGTTTTCCAAAAGTTATATAATAACCTGCCTTTAATTTTACCATTCATTTGTGAAAAAAAGTAAAGAAAAAGCCGACCCCATTATTAAAAAATTTCTAATGGAACCGGCTAAACTATTGTATTATTTTAACAACTAAACATATTTTTTTAATTAAAAGCAATTGCAAGACGACTCTTTATCAAATATATGCATTTTTTTGAAAGATCAAGTGCAAATTTAACTGTATCACCTACTCTTGCAGTAGTACGAGGATTAACTCTTGCAGTAAACTCTACATCACCAACCGGGAAGTAAAGGAATACTTCTGCACCAAGAAGCTCGTATACCTTAATTGTAGCATCAAATGTTGTATCAGGTGAGTTGTTGATAAATACTTCTTCATCATGAATATCTTCAGGACGAATACCAAACTCAACAGTCTTTCCTTCATAACCTCCCTCAAGTAAAGCTTTAGCTTTTTCTTTTGGAAGCTTAATCTTGAAGCCTGCAAATTCAAGAGTTGCGCCTTCGCCTTCTTTCTTAACTACTGCATCTATAAAGTTCATCTCAGGAGATCCAATAAATCCTGCAACAAACTTATTAACAGGCTTCTCATAAAGGTTCTGAGGAGTATCTACCTGCTGGATATAACCATCCTTCATAACTACGATTCTTGTACCAAGAGTCATAGCCTCTGTCTGATCATGTGTTACATAAATAATAGTTGTTTCAAGTCTCTGATGAAGCTTACTAATCTCAATACGCATCTGTACACGAAGCTTAGCATCAAGATTTGAAAGAGGCTCATCCATAAGGAATACCTTAGGGTTACGAACTATAGCACGTCCCATAGCTACACGCTGTCTCTGACCACCTGAAAGTGCAGCAGGCTTACGATCAAGAAGTTTCTCAAGGTCAAGGATTCTGGCTGCATCATTAACAAGTCTGTTTATTTCTTCCTTTGGAGTCTTTCTAAGCTTAAGACCGAAAGCCATATTGTCAAATACTGACATATGTGGATAAAGAGCATAGTTCTGGAATACCATTGCAATGTCTCTGTCCTTAGGCTCAACGTCATTTACTCTCTTATCGCCGATGAAAAGATCTCCGCTTGAAATCTCCTCAAGACCTGCAATCATACGGAGTGTAGTAGACTTACCACAACCTGAAGGTCCTACGAAAATAATGAACTCTTTGTCTGCGATTTCAAGGTTAAATTCCTTAACTGCCTCAAAACCATTTGGATACTTCTTTGTAACATTTCTTAAAGATAAACTTGCCATAACGTCCTCCCTTATGAAACTTTTCTTTTTTAGATATTTAATCTATATAAGATATTTATAGTGCTATAAAACTTATGTATAAATAATACACTATTGTCGTTAACTAAACTATTCTTTTTTTACACAAAATCAAATGTCATTTTTTGTGACTTTTGTCCTAAAAGCATTAACAGTATACATAATAAAGAAAAATTTGCACAATATTTCTTTTTAAATATTGGGTAATTTTTACTTCACCGCACTATCATGTTTTATACTCAATAAAGCCTTCTCCAAACGCTTCCCTCACATCACTTACTATAATAAAAGCCTTAGGGTCGGTAACTGCTGCAATTTCTTTTAGTTTTACAATTTCTTTTTTGCCCACTACACAAAATAGCATACTTTTATCTCTATTGGTATACATACCTCTTGCCGATATAGCAGTTACACCTCTGTCCATTTCACTCATAATAAGTTTTGCTATCTTTTCATACTCATCTGAGATAATGTAAACCATTTTAGCAAATTTTACACCTTCAAGCATTGTATCTGAAATCTTGGTCAGTACATATATAGTGATTATACCGTACATAGCATTTCTAAAGCCCAGCACAAAAGCACCAAGAACTACTATAAGACCATCTACCACAAAAAGGATACTCGGCACTGAATAATGTTTAAAAAACTTATGAAGAATAGCACTTACCATGTCAGTCCCACCACTGGTTGAATTGGTAAGAAAGATAAGTCCTATGCCGACACCATCAAACAGACCTCCCATAGCTACTGCCAGAAGATAATCTCCACCACATATATCATATGTAGGTATAATATAGAGCCATACTGCAAAGGATACTGCACCAAGCAGGGTTTTTGCCACGAAATCTTTTCCCAGCACAAAAAAAGCTATGATAAATACCGGAATATTTAGTACTGCATTACTTACCCATACAGGAATATTTACTCCAAAGCCTTCTGCAAAATATTTAATTACTATTGCAAAGCCTCCAAAGCCGCCCATAACCATTTTCATTGGTTCATATATAAGCTTTACCGGTGCCGACATACACAAAGTTCCAAGTATAATCAATAGTATGTCAAATAACTTTCTGTGCTTTGAATTTTGCATTTTTGTAATTGCCTGAATCATTTTGTAAAATAACCTCTCTTTTTATTTTTATTTACTTTACGGTGACAAGCTCTGAGATATAGCTTCCTTCTTTACCACAACTCCGTTATCAAACTTATCTCCTTTTATTGTAATAAATTTAATGTCCTCTGTTTTTTTATATTCTTTAATTTTGTTAATAAATTCACATATATCTTTTCTTAATATCAGTGAATTTTTCATTATAAACAGAGGCGACAAAAGCTGACTTATCCTCATCACTTCCATTTATCACATCATTTACAAAACTTTGTAAAAATGTCGAATCTCCTTTTTCGTTAAAATAGAATATTTTTCCGGCATCCTCCCAGGTCAGAAAAAGATAATGTGACAATCCTAAGTCAAGATAATCCTCAAACATCAGCATCCCTGCTTTAAGTCCCTGTTTTGTCTTACTGTACTTGTACAGATGCGAAAAGCTTAAAGCACCTGTGGTATATCTGCAATAACTGTTGAAATCTCTTTATGAAGTTCAGTTGAGATTTCAAATATCATCTCTCCGGGAAAGTTATAAAAACTTATTTTATTTTCCTGCTTATCAAAATTTACAAAATAAGCAGAGCTTATAAGATTTTTATCCTCCTTGTCACCGATGAAAATTATCCCCCGCAACACCTCTTCATTCCCAGCATTTTGAAGGGGCTTATTTAAAATATTTGTCTTACCGGTTTTTGTCACTTTAGTGCTGACTCTGCCACCTGTATCCTGCTTATCTGCGTCCTTAAATTTTTATAATGTAGACAAGCAACAGCGCAATTATTAACAGCATGACAATAATTGTTGTTAATATAAATATTTTTATTACTTTTTTTGCCATTCTCTCTTACTGCCTCTTTTTACTGACTACTATTGGTATTTTTCTTTCAAGATCTCCACCATATCCCTTAAGCACAGTTACTTCATCTGTACCATAATCCTGCAAAGTGTTATTATTCATTAGCACATTGAAATTTGGCATATAATGAATCTCTGCCTCTTTGGTTACAGGATTTCTTCTTATCGAAAATGTAGAGCCTTTTGACGAAGATATAACCTTAGAGTCAGGAAGAAGTGTTACAGTTCCCACTCCATTAAGATCCTGGTCAGAGATACCCAGATAATACAATACTTCACTGTATTCTTTAATTGCTGTTCCACTTGCTGTATAAAGTATAAACGGAAGTATATTGTCTTCGCCGATATAGGTAGTATTTCCTGTAATAAAAAATGTCCTGAGCGAACTTCCATCAGTTACCATTTTCTTTATAACCTGTCTTACTGCACCACCCTGGATTGTAATATTTATTTCGCCGGATTTAACCTTTCCCGCCTTTAGAGGGTAAGTAAGATAGCTTACTCCATCTACAGTTATCGGACGTACTGACTCCCTAACTTCAACTCCATTTTCAAGTGATGTATCAAGGCTTACTATAGCACTTCCCGTTACATCCACTATTATTTTGGAGTCTCTTATACCTGCCGCATTTACATTATTTCCATAATTATCTGTTGCCTTAATAAGCAGGTAGTAAGAATCCTGTATCGTATTAACCATTGCATAGCTTCCAAAGTCTTTAATTTCATCACCATTTTTGAGCTTTGATATATTTTTATCAATCACGGGTTCATAAGAAATTCCCGAATTAGTTGCACCTGTTCTATATACACATCTGTAAATTCCCTTAAACTCGGCAGCAGTTATAATAGAAGGCGGAACCACACTTACCATCTGTGTCACTGTGATTTCATTATTGCCTACGTCTTTATATGTCAGCTTTATTTCTCCCGAAGTCCCTATTGGATTAGGAATTGTTGGCGGATTATAAGGTAAAAATAAACTTATCTTTCCTGCCTCGTTTACTGATACATTACTGCCCTTCCATGTAGCAGTAAATCTGCTGTTAACAATGTCCGGATTGGCCGTTATTTCTTTTCCGTTTCCATCAAAAACCCTAAAATTTACATCTGCAACATACATGCTGTTCTGGGCAGTTATATCCCTTACTACCGCATTGTTTGACAGTTCTATCCTTGCAGGCTTCGTTTTGTCAGCGTTGTTACTCTGCTTATTTTCATCTTTTTGGGTCTCATTCTTTTGCGGCTCTTCTTTCTTTGCTTCTTCAATATTTATCTTTATTATATCACTTACAACATCATCCTCCGATTTTTGTGTTTTCTTTGCAGAAGCCCTTACATACAAAACTCCTGCTTTCTCACCTGCAGAAAAAACACCAATTGAATCTATAGTTCCCAGTTTTGTTTTCTGTGTACAGTTCTCATCTGCAAAAAGCTGATAAAATACCTTGTCAGTAGATTTTATTTTATTGTTTAACTCTGTAGCCTCTTCAACAGGTGTAATTTTTGACTCGAATTTATAGTCAGTACCACTTTCTACAGTAACTTCATCAGTTGTACCTGCTGAATTTAAGATGCTCACTTCACCAGCCTTAGTTTCAGCAATAAATTTACATTTAAGTGTATAAGTTTTTCTTCCATATTTATATGTAAAAGCTTACTGTAGCTTTACCATTTCCGACTGCCTTACAGGTTCCGTTCTTATTTACCTTAATCCTACCGGTATTATCAGACTTCCAGCTTCCTTTTTATGCCTTTTGTTCTTCCGTTTATATTATATTTTAGTTTTACGCTGTCACCACCAACATAAATTGTCTTTTTAGAAACAGGCTTTTTGGAAGTATACAAATAGCTCTTAGCTGCTGCCATAATTTCCGTACTAAATATTGATGATATCCCGACTGCTGTACTAAGTAAGATGACAAAAAATTTATTTTTCATAGTCTCCTCCTTTAATTTTTTTCGCTCCTAAAAGTATAACATAAATTTAAGTAATTTACACTATTATATTGCATCAATATAAATTTACTGTTACCATGTCTTTAATTTATGTTAAGGAGATTAGAATGAACAGTACAGTACTTATAACCGGTTCCGGTAGAGGAATTGGCAGAGCAATAGCTATTAAATTTGCAAAAGAAGGCTACAAAATTGCGATTAATTCAAATAAATCAAAAGACGAACTTGAAGAAGCCAGAGAAAAACTCCTCTCTTATAATGTCCCTGTATTTGCTATGCAGGGAGATGCCGGAAACTATGAATTCTGCAAAAATTTTGTATATGAGGCAAAAAAAGCCTTGGGCTCAGTTGATATTTTGATAAATAATGCCGGCATTTCCCATATTGGGCTTTTTTCCGAAATGACTCCTGATGAGTGGAATAATGTAATAACTACAAACCTCACTTCCGTATATAACCTTTCTTCCCTCGTCATACCGGACATGGTAAGAAAAAAGACAGGTAAGATACTTAATATTTCTTCAGTATGGGGAAATACCGGTGCCTCTATGGAGGTTGCCTACTCAGCAAGCAAAGGCGGAATGAACTCCCTTACAAAGGCTCTTGCAAAAGAACTTGCGCCAAGCGGTATTCAGGTAAATGCCATAGCCTGTGGTGCTATAGATACTGAAATGAACAGTTTCCTGACTTCCGAAGAATTGAATGGTTTAATAGAGGAAATACCTGCCTCAAGACTCGGCACTGCTGAAGAAGTAGCTGAGCTTGCCTTTAATCTCTGTAGCGGAAACGACTACCTTACCGGGCAGATTGTAGGATTTGACGGTGGCTGGTGTTAAGCTGTTTCTTTGGCAATTTTTTAGAATTTTCCAGATCATAATAAAACATATACTGCTGCATAACTGCTGCGTAGCCCTTGTACCTTTCAAAAGGAAAGCCGTCTTCATAATGTGCAGCAAGTATTTGCTTTACGTGGGTATCTATAGGAAATGCATCAAGCTGGTGTAAACCAAATACGCAGATACAGTCTGCTACCTTTTTTCCTATGCCATGTTCTGCCATAAGAAGCTTTTTTGCTTCTTCATAAGAAAGTCCTGTAAGACTCTCCGGCACAAACTCACCTTTTGCTGTTTTAACTGCCATTCTATGTATATATTCATCTCTATAACCAAGTCCATAGGAATGTAACTCTTCTACCGTAACTTTGCTTAGCCTTTCTGCCGAAGGAAAACTTCCATCCGCTGTCAGAGCACAAAGCTTTGCTATGCTGTTCTTTATACGTGGGATATTATTATTCTGTGAAACTATAAATGAAATTATTATTTCCCAGAGATCCTGCTTTAATATTCTTATACCAAAGCCGTTTTCTATGGCACTTTTAAGGTATTCGTCCTTTTCATCTACCAATGCCTTGATAGCTGAGTAATCAGTCCCTAAGTCAAAAAAATCAAACCAAACATTTTTAAATTCATCTTCGCTGCAATGAAAGGTAAATTCTCCATCATTTTCCTCTACAAGCGTAGTATACTTTTTAAACCATATTCTATAGCAGTTCTCTGCTTCCTCTGTCATTCTGAAAATCTGACCTGAATCAGCTATTTGTTTTAAATTTAAATCATTTAGCTTTATTACAAATTTTTCACTCATTTATATAGGCCTCTCCTATTTTTCACTATCAATTACAAGCTTAAATTTAGTCTTTATCCTTGCCAAAGCATTGTCAACAGACTTTGGACTTCTCTCAAGCATTTCGGCAATTTCTTTATAATCCTTTCCTGAAAGATATAAATCAAGCACTTCTTCCTCAAGCTTCGATAGAGATTTACCAAGTTTTTCCAATAAAAACATAGTATTTTCCTTGTCTATAACAAAGCCTTCAGGTTCAAGAAGGCTGCTTGAACGAAGGTTATTTATCAGTTCCATGTCATCATTATCTTCACCGGAATTTAGAGAAATATAAGTATTTAAAGGTAAATTTTTACCAGCCTTCTGGGCATTTATTGCATTATACATTCTACGTTCACACACCAGATTCGCAAAGGTAGAGAATCCGGCATTCTTAGTCTTATCAAAATCTCTTACAGCTATAAAAAGTCCAATCATCCCTTCTTGAATGAGGTCTTCCTTGTCACCACCAAGTAAATATAGGGTTTTAGCCTTTTCTCTGACTAAATTTTTATATTTATTGAGGAGATAATTCTCAGCCTCCTTATCTCCCTGCTTTGCTTTTTCACATAATTCTTCATCTAAAATTCTTTCAAAATCCATAATCTATAGTTCCCATTTACATACTTTTATTTACCAGTCATCAAAATCCAGGTTATTTAGCCAGATTCAGCCTCTGCCTTACTATCTCATAAGAAAGTACTCCCGCTGCCACTGAGGCATTAAGAGAATCAATCTGTCCAAACATAGGTATTTTTACCACAAAATCACATTTTTCCCTGACTAATCTGCTTACTCCATTACCCTCTGAGCCTATAACAAGTCCTATTGCACCGGTTAGGTTACAGTTATACATCACATCACCCGACATATCCGCACAGGCAAACCATATTCCTCTTTCCTTGAGTTCATCTATAGTACGGCTTATGTTAGTAACCTTGGCTACAGGAGTATAATTAACAGCCCCTGCTGAAGTTCTGGCTACGGTAGCAGTAAGCCCAACTGCGTGTCTTTTAGGTATAATAACTCCATGTGCTCCCGCCTGGTTAGCTGTTCTTATGATAGCTCCAAGATTATGAGGATCTTCTATATCATCAAGAATTATAATAAATGGTGGTTCTTTTTTCTCTTTTGCAGCATTTAGGATATCGTCTACTTCAGCATAGCTATAAGCTGCTGCCATGGCCTCAACTCCCTGATGCTTATCTCCTTCTGCATACTTATTCAACCTGTCTTTGCTTACAAAATTAATAATTGTTTCGGTCTTTTTTGCCGTTCTTAAAACAGACTGTAATGTTCCGTCTGCCACACCTTCCTGCACATAAAGTCTGTCTATAGTTCTTCCCGACCTGAAGGCTTCAAGCACAGCATTTCTACCATATATAACAAGGCTTTCCTCCCCGTTATCAGCAAATTTATCTCCCATATCTCTCCTCTTTTACTCTCTACAATTTACACTTAATTCCTGCCCTTACTAACTCTAACATTCTTTCATTGTTTCCCATAAGGTAAAGAAAGCCCATCAAAGCCTCAAACCCCGTAGCTATTCTGTAGTCTATCACACTGGCATTCTTAGCTGAAGTATAGGACTTGGCATTTCTTCCACGTTTATATACAGCTTCTTCCTCCTCGGTAAGCATAGGAAGTATAGCTTCTAAAGCTTCCTTTTGCGCTACTGCTTTAACTAATGAGCTTGCTTTATGATGAAGCTTATTTACAGGTGCATTTCCTTTTTCGACTATAATAGTACGGATTACAATTTCATAAACTGCATCCCCTATATAAGCAAGTGTGAGTGGCGAAAAACTCCTTATGTCTTTGTTAGTTATCTCAAAAAAACTATCTATACCATTTACCGAAAGTCCGGATAAACTTACATTCTTTTCCACTTAACACCCTCTCTGGTATCTTCAAGAACTATACCCTTTGATGTAAGTATTTCCCTTATCTCATCAGCTCTTGCAAAATTCTTCGACTTCCTTGCCTCAGTTCTTTCTTTAATAAGAGCTTCTATTTCCTCATCTAAAATCTCTTTTTCCTTAACTACCTTAACTCCGAGTACATCAGATAAAAGCACTATAAGTCCTCTTACTTTTTTTATAAGCTCTGAAGAGCTTTCTGCGTTTATCTCGGAATTGGCAAGCTTTACAAGATTAAATACAGCTGTAACCGCATCAGCAGTATTAAAATCAGCCTCCATAGCCGATTCAAAGTCAGCTTTGTAAGCTAAAGCTTTATTAATTACTTCTTTTTCAGACTCTGTTAAATCTTTAACATTAGCACTTTCAAGCAGGAAATCAAGGTTAGATACAGCATTTGTAATTCTCTCAAGTCCTGTTTTGGCGGCTTCCATAAGCTCATGGCTGAAATTGACAGGTCCTCTGTAATGTGCACCAAGCATAAAGAACCTGAGCACACCAAGGTCATACTCCTTACTTACATCTCTTATGGTAATAAAGTTTCCAAGAGACTTACTCATCTTTTCATTGTTTATTCTGAGATAGCCATTGTGCATCCAGTACTTTGCAAAGTCTTTGCCATTGGCTGCCTCGCTTTGCGCTATTTCATTTTCATGATGAGGGAAGATAAGATCCTCTCCTCCTGCATGTATGTCTATCTGTTCCCCCAGATACTTCTTACTCATAACTGAGCACTCTATATGCCAGCCCGGTCTGCCTTCACCCCAAGGGGATATCCAGAAAGGTTCTCCTTCCTTCTTTGGCTTCCAGAGTACGAAATCAAGCGGATCCTCTTTTTCATCATTTACTGCAATTCTGGCTCCTGCTTCAAGGTCATCTATATTTTTATTGGAAAGCTTGCCATAGCCTTCAAAACTTCTGGTCCTAAAGTACACACTTCCATTTTTAGCATAGGCATGACCTTTCGCAATAAGCTCTTCTATCATCTCTATCATACCGTCTATTTCTTCGGTAGCCTTAGGATTTTTAGTAGCAGGAAGCACATTTAACCCTTCCATATCTGTTTTTGCTTCCTTTATGTATCTTTCTGAAATTTCAGCTGCTGTCACACCTTCTTCATTTGCGCGCTTTATTATCTTATCATCTACATCTGTAAAATTAGATACATAGTTTACATCATAGCCCTTATATTCAAAGTATCTACGCACCGTATCAAAAATAATAATCGGTCTTGCATTTCCTATATGCATAAAATTATACACAGTAGGCCCACACACATACATTTTCACCTTACCCGGCTCAAGTGGTGTAAATTCCTCTTCTTTATTTGTAAGTGTATTATGTATTTTCATTTTCTTTTCCCTTCGTAAATTCTTCAAAACGCTTTGTAAGCTTCTCTATTTTCTTCCTTAACTTTTTATTTTCTTCCCTTAATTCCACAATATCTCTTTGCACCGGATCAGGCAGATGAATCTGGTCAAGGTCTATCTGTTCACATTTAATGTCATTTCTCTTAACTATTCTTCCCGGCACGCCTACAACTGTAGAATTTGATGGAATATCCTTAAGCACTACACTTCCTGCACCAATTTAGTATTATCTCCGATTGTAATATTGCCAAGCACTTTAGCGCCTGCACTTATCATTACATTGTTGCCTATGGTAGGATGGCGCTTACCGGTCTGTTTGCCGGTGCCTCCAAGAGTTACTCCCTGATAAAGTGTACAGTTATCTCCTATAATGGCAGTTTCCCCTATAACCACTCCTATACCATGGTCGATAAAGAAATTATTGCCTATGGCAGCCCCGGGATGAATATCTATCCCCATTTTGTCAGCACCTTTTTGCATTATTTTCCTTGCAATAAGGAAATGTCCCTTTTTATATAGTCTATGAGCTATGCGATATCTCATCATTATCCTAAAACCCGGATAGAGTAATACTTCCAGTTTTGACTTTATTGCAGGGTCTCTTTGAAGTATAGCTGCTGTTTCTTCCTTAAAAAATTTAATTAATCCCATTATCAGCGACAACCTCCACAACCACCACAACCGCCGCAGCCACCCATCATATAATCATCTTCATTTATAATTTCTTTTAAGAGGCAGACAGCCTGGGCTTTCATACCCTCTCCCATACCTGTAAATCCAAGCCCTTCCTCTGTTGTTGCTTTTATATTTACCTGGCTTTCCTCTATACCAAGGGTTTCGGCTATGTTTTTTACCATTTCAGGTATGTAGGGTGCCAGCTTAGGTCTTTCGGCCATAATGGTAGCATCTATATTCTCTATGACATAGAGCTTATCCTCTATAATTTTGCCGACTGCTACAAGGAGTTTAAGACTATCTATATCCTTATATCTGTCATCAGTATCGGGAAAATGTCTGCCTATATCTCCTTCTGCTACTGCACCTAAGAGTGCATCCATAATAGCATGAGTAAGTACATCTGCATCTGAGTGCCCTAAAAGCCCCTTTTCATATGGCACTGTAACCCCTCCAAGGATCAGCTTTCTTCCTTCCACCAGGCGATGTACATCATATCCATTTCCTATCCTCATTTATTCTACAGTTCCTCTTTCTTTCCAGTATTCGATCCATTCATCCAGGCTCCAGGGTGTATAGTCCGAATACATACAAAAACAATTTATCATATTACAGGGAATATTTTTTATAGTTCCATCTTTATAGCTTGATTTAACTTCACGTGTAATTTTTATAAATTTCTCTATAAGCCTCTGATCATGAGTATCATGTACATGACCATAAAGCATATAGGGTCTTTGGTTTTCCTTCCGCTGTAAGTCTGTACTGCCCATTGTAACACATAACGGGATAATGGCAAAGTATAATCTTTCTATTATTATCTGCAATTTCAGCATAATCTTTAACCCATTCAAATCTGCTCTCATCAAAGGCTGTTTTTTTGAGAAATCTGTTGTCGTGATTTCCTCTTATCAGACATAACTTTCCATTTAGTTTTTTAAGAAGCTCATTAGTTTCTTCTGCTTTACCAAAGGATAAATCTCCAAGTATAACTACTTCATCTCTTTTATTGACCCTTATGTTCCATTTTTTTATAATATAATTATGCATTTCATCCAGACTTTCAAATCCCCTGTTGTCCATTTCTTTATTGAGTTTTTCATGAAAAAAATGCAAGTCCGAAATATAATATCTCAATTTTTCTCCTTAGCTGTCTAATACCCTGACATTCCACTCAATGAATCATCATTTTCAACCCATTCACTTACATTAACTACTCTGAAATTATCTTTATCATCTCTTATATAGACTTTCTCTACACCTGCATTTATTATTACTCTTTTACACATAGCACAGCTGTTTGCATTTTTTACATAGCTTCCATCCCCTGTCTCTATGCCCACCAGATAAATATTGCTACCTATAAGCTCTTCCCTTGAAGCACTGATAATAGCATTTTGTTCTGCATGTACACTACGGCAGAGTTCGTAACGCTCTCCTCTTGGAACTTTAAGTTTCTCTCGCATACAAAAGCCTAAGTCAGAACAGTTTTTTCTGCCTCTTGGCGCTCCTGTGTAGCCGGTTGCAATTACTTCATCATTTTTAACTATAACAGCTCCATAATGTCTTCTAAGGCAGGTACTTCTCTGTGAAACCACCTCAGCTATATCCAGGTAGTAATTTATCTTATCCCTTCTCTCCATAAGTCCTCCTTTCAGAGTATGGAATATATAACAAAAGGCACCTGATTACATTTCTGCAACTCAGGCACCTTATACTCATAGCGAAGGAGGGACTTGAACCCCCGACACCACGGGTATGAACCGTGTGCTCTAGCCAGCTGAGCTACTTCGCCATATTGGTTTCAAGATTTCTCTCAAAACGACAAGAGATATTATAAAGTGTAATGTTTAAAATGTCAAGTATAATTTTAAAATTTTTTTACTGGTCATTTTAGCATAGTTGATATATAATATAAGCTATATGCTATAATAACAATTCACTATATAATTACCATAAACCAGGGAGGGTTTGAATATGCATAATAAAGTCAATCAGAAATTTTTTTGCTATATCCTCTATTTTGCTGTTTTAGCTTTGTACTTAATGAGTATTTTGATTGACAATAATATAATATTAAAAAAATTACTGATATAACTGCGTCACTGATTATTATAAGTATTGTGGTTATTAATCTTAAACGCATAAACTACGTAAAAGTTTATTATAAATTTTATTTAACTGCTATTTTAATTGATTTCATATCAGAATATTTTTGTATGCAGTGCCTTTCCCTTTATAAACAATCTGGCTGACATCATATACCTCATCCCTAACTTTATATACACCGGTTTACTGATATTTTTTTCATATTTAAGAAACGAGAAACTGGAATAAATATCAGTTTTTTTCTCAGATGCTTTTATTATATCAGTCATTGGAATTGCCATTTTATGGTCACTTTTTATTGAAGAAAATCGAGGGTAAGATTAACACAAGTTACAGTACCGCAATTATGCTAATATACATATTTCTTGATTTTTGTATATTAAGTATTTGTGCTCTGATTATATTATCAAAGGGAGTTAAAAACCTGCCTAAAAATCTTATCTTCCCTTTAACTGCAATGCTTGTTTACTCTCTTTCAGATTACTTTTTTGCATACAGCTCAATTAGTACATTTATGTTTAACAGGGATATTGGTTATTTCCTGTATAAAATATCTGCACTGTTTTTTGCGTTTGGAGCTATATACGAGGCTGAACATCCTTATATGCCTCTTAAAAATCAAAATGCAAAATTATCTGAAAATCTTAAAACACCAAGAAAGACATTTGTCCTTTTAGGCACAGTTGTTCTAATTTTCTTCCTTGAAGGGCTTATAACATTACAGATTCTCTTTATAATCATATTCAGCTGTCTCTTTTATTGGGGTATTACCTCTACAATACGCTTTAATGAAGTAAATAAAATGCTTTTAAAGACCGAGAAAGAAAACAGGCAGAAGCTGGAAGAACTGGTGGAAGAACGCACAAGGGATTTGACTATTTCCTATAATAAACTTGAAGAAATGTCAAATACCGATACTCTTACAGGGCTTCATAATTACAAATATTTCTCTAAATACATTGAAAATGCTACTGCAAACAGAGAACCGTTTGTGTTCCTGTATGTAGACATCAACAGATTTAAGTTTATAAATGATTCTTATGGACATGGGGTTGGTGACAATGTATTACAGACGATTGCAGAACGTCTTAAAAAAAGCTCTGTCCTAAGAATAGTGAGCTTTTCCGTATAGGTGGGGATGAATTTGTAATCATCCTTAATGGCTTTTAAACCTATTGAATATATATCTGCATTCTCAGAAAATATACTTTATACTTTTAATGAACCGCTTATTATAGAACCTTATACTCTTAAGGTAAATGCAAGCATAGGTATCTCCTTATCTCCTTCTGATTCAACGGACAAAGAAGAGCTGATAAGATATGCTGATATAGCAAAATACACTGTAAAAAACAGCATAAACAGAAATCAGTATTGCTTTTTCAATAAGTCAATGTTAGATATCTTCAATAAAAAGGCAGAGTATTGAGCTTATGTATAAAAATTCCAATGCTGAGCAGGAATTTATATTATATTTTCAGCCTCAGTTTAATATTTACGATAAAAAGCTTATTGGAATGGAAGCCCTTATACGCTGGCTCCACCCTGAAATTGGTCTTATTCCGCCCATACATTTCATACCTGTTATAGAGGATACCGGTGAAATTATTACACTTGGGAAACTTATCATAAGAAAAAGCCTTTGCACAAATTAAAGAATGGAATGAAAAAAATATAATCTTAATCTTAGAATAAGTATAAATGTGTCCCCTAAACAGATTGAAGATTCCAACTTTATGAACTGGCTGAAGCTCCAGATGAAAAAATATGAGGTAAAAACTGAGTGGATAGACTTAGAGCTTACTGAAAGCAGTTATATGCACTTTAATGATGAAAACAAACATATTTTTAATGAACTTTTCGATTTGGGAATAAAGACTTCTATTGATGACTTCGGCACAGGATATTCCTCACTCAGTTACATCAAAGCCCTCAACTTTGACCGTCTTAAAATTGCAAAAGAGCTTATAGACAATATTGAAAACGACGAAAATTCACAGCTTATAATCAAAGCAATCATTATGATGAGCGATGGGCTTAAGGTAAAAACAATCGCTGAAGGTGTTGAAGATGAAAAGCAGTTAAATCTCTTAAACGAACTTGGCTGTGATGAAATCCAGGGCTACATCTGGGGAAAACCTGTACCCGCAGATGAATTTGAAGAAAAATACATTATACAGAATAATACTTAATGATGTGAGTGTCAAAAGTTCTTAATATAAGAAAGGAATCAATATGTCATTTGATGGATCAGTAGTTGCCGGAATTACAAAAGAACTTAAAGATAAGCTTACCGGTGGCTATATCACTAAGATTGCGCAGCCTGAAAAAGATGCTCTGGTACTTACAATAAAAAACAACAGAACCGGGTACAAACTCTTTCTCTCTGCAAATGCCTCACTTCCACTAGCTTATATTACAGAGGAAAATAGAAAATCTCCTATGACTGCGCCAAATTTTTGCATGTTGCTCAGAAAACATCTTGGAAGTGCTAAGATACTAGATATTACTGAGCCCGGCCTTGAGAGAATAATACGTATAAAAACCGAACATTTAGATGAAATGGGAGACTTATCTGTTAAGCACCTTGTCATAGAGCTTATGGGAAAATACAGTAATATAATCCTGCTTGATGATGATGAAAAAGTACTTGACAGTATTAAGCATGTATCAATGCTTGTGAGTTCAGTAAGAGAAATTCTTCCCGGAAAAAACTATTTTGTGCCTGTCCAGGAAGGACGTATCAATCCTTTTGAGGCTGATATTGATTATTTTACCGATGTAGTAGTTAAGAAGCCTACCTCTGTAGGAAAAAGCAATCTACACCTCCTTTACGGGCTTTTCTCCCCAGCTTGCAAACGAAATCTGTTCGCTTTCCTGCCTGGATGCTGACCAGTCCACAGCTTCACTCAATGCAGATGACATAATCACGCTTTTTAATAATTTTAATAAGTTCATCAGCTTTATTAAAAATGGAGAATTTACTCCCACTATATATTATGACAACAGCTTTGAACCAAAAGCCTTTTCCGCTTTTAATCTCAGTATATATAGTGATATGGAAAGCAGGACTTTTCCTGACTTTTCATCTCTCCTTGAGGAATTTTACAACTCTAAGGACAAGACTGACAGAATAAGACAAAAATCTGCCGACCTTAGAAAGCTTATAACCAATGCTATATCAAGAACTTCAAACAAGCTTGATATTTTCGCAAAACAGCTTAGGGATACGGAAAACAGGGATAAATTCAGAATTTACGGTGAGCTTATCACCACCTATGGTTACCAGGCAGGTGACGGCGACAAAGTGCTGACCTGTACTGATTATTATTCAGGCAAAGAAGTAAATATTAACTTAGATACAACCATTCCTGTTATGGCAAATGCAAAAAAATACTTTGATAAATATGCCCGTCTCAAGAGAACCTACGAGGCTGTACTTGTACAGGAGGAAGAAGCAAGGGCAGAGCTTAGCCACTTAGAATCAATTAAAATGTCTCTTGATATTGCTGAAAATGAAGAAGACCTCTCTGAAATCAGAAAAGAACTTGAAAATGCCGGCTATGCAAAAAAGACAGGCAATAACAGTAAAAAAGGAAAGGCAAAGGAAGCTAAAGGCACTCCTCTTCATTTCATTTCAAGTGATGGTTTTGATATATATGTAGGCAAAAATAATATCCAGAATGATTACCTTACCTTTAAGCTTGCTTCAAACAGTGACTGGTGGTTTCATGCAAAGAAAACTGCCGGTTCTCACGTGCTACTTGTTACAGGAGGCAGAGATGTGCCCGACAGAGCCTTTGAAGAAGCCGGTAAGCTTGCAGTCCACTATTCCTCTTTTAATACCTCCTCCCTGCCTTCAGGAGATGGCACAAAACATGAGGTAGACTATGTGCAAAAAAAAGAAGTTAAAAAACCTAATGGTGCAAAGCCCGGCTTTGTAGTATACTATACTAATTATTCACTAACTGCCGATTCTGATATCTCAGAGCTAAGGCAGGCATAGGAGGGACTTATGATAATAGCTGACATGCACACACATTCGTCATTCTCAGGAGATTCCGAAGCTCCAATGGAGACTCAGATTGAAAAGGCTATAGAACTTGGACTTAAACATTATTGTTTTACTGACCACGAAGACCTCTATTACCCCGAGGTTCAGGACGAAAATGGTAATTCTGTAAACATTTTCAGCCTTGATATTTCTGCTTATCTGGCAAAGCTTACAGAACTTAAAACAAGATACAAAGATAAATTAAATATACTTAAAGGTATAGAGTTAGGTCTGTCAAAAAAAGCCCTTCCTAAATATGAAGAGCTATTAAAAAATAATAATTTTGATTTTGTTATTGCCTCTGTCCATCTTATAGATGGTATGGATCCATACTATCCTGAATTCTGGCTCTATCATGACAGCAAGGCTGCGGTAAAAAGATATTTTGAAACAATGTTAGAAATGATAACCGGCTATACAGATTTTGATTCACTTGGGCACCTTGATTATATATTCAGGTATATACGGGACGAAGCAGGTAACCCTGGAGATGGACATTATTCCTATCGTGAGTATGCAGGTCTCATAGATCCTATACTTAACCGTCTCATAGCACTTGACAAAGCCCTTGAAGTAAACACTGCGGGTTATAAATATGGACTTGGTGAGCCAAACCCACAGGCTAAGGTGCTTAAGCGTTATAAGAAGCTTGGTGGCACAAAAATAACCATAGGCTCAGACGGACATAAGCCGGAACATCTTGCCTATGATTTTGATAAGGTTGAAGCTCTTTTAAAGGAACTTGAATTTGACAGTTATTATATTTATGAAAACAGACAACCTGTTAAGATCAGCTTCTGACTATCCTTCCACCACAGACTACCTCTCCTGCCTCATTGTAGACAACCAGGGTTTGACCTGGGGCAGAAGCCCTCTGTGGTTCTAAAAAATTGACTACAAGTTTATCTCCTTCAAAAGAAATTCTGCATTTTCCGCCTTTATGATTATACCTGATTTTCGCGAGGTAAATTTTATCTGTACCTTCAATTTCTTCTCTGGTTTCTGCCATAAAGTTAATTCTTTCTGAGACTACTTTTGTAGAAAAAAGTCCTTCATTATCAGAAAGTACTACCTCATTACTCCCAGGTCTTATTTCCTTTACAAACACAGGCTTACCAAAAGCTATTCCAAGCCCTTTTCTCTGACCTATAGTATAGTGTACTATCCCTCTGTGCTCTCCCAGGATATTTCCATCTACATCTACAAAGTTACCCTTACTTGCTACAATTCCATATTCTTTCTCAATATATCCTGCATAGTCTCCATCCGGTATGAAGCAGATCTCCATACTGTCAGGTTTCGCTGCAACCTCTATTCCCGCCTCCTCTGCTATTTTTCTTACCTCGCTCTTTTCATAGTCACCTATTGGAAGCAGAGTTCTCCTTAATTGTTCCTGGGTAAGATTGCAAAGTGCATATGTCTGATCCTTAGTTGCTGTCTCTGAATTGGCTATGGTATATCTCCCATTAGAAAGTTTTTTTATCTTAGCATAATGACCTGTAGCAACATACTCCGCTCCAAAAAAATCTGCTCCCTTAAAAAGTGCCTCCCACTTCACCATTCTATTGCACAAAGTACAAGGGTTTGGAGTTTCTCCATCTTTGTAAGACTTAGCAAATAGTTCATTACATTTTCTCTAAATTCCTCTCTTACATCTACTATCTTATAAGGTACACCTAAGGTCTCTGCTACTTTCTTGGCATCTTCCTTAGCCTGCGCACCAAGACAGCCTCCATTTACAGTATCTATGGCACCCTCAGTCCATATATCCATTGTAACTCCGTAAACTTCATATCCCTCTTTTTTTAAAAGATAAGCTGCTACTGACGAATCCACTCCCCCTGACAGTCCAACTACTACTTTTTTTACCATACTTTCCCTTTACTTTCTATTACAGACAGGACTCATATTCCTGTCACAACCATTTTCACTAAGCAAATGCCTTCCATCTCTTGCAAGTTCAGATATCATAAGATTGTCCACCGCCTGGTTTATACTATCTGATATTCTCTTCCATACAAATTTGGTCACACAGGTATCAGCACCCTCACAGAGTTCTCCTGAACCATCTATCTCGGCACAGTCTACCGGATTCAGATCACCTTCAAGTGCCCTTAGTACCTCACCTACCGATATTTCATCAGCAGGTCTTGCAAGCACATATCCCCCTTGTGCCCCTCTGAGACTATTTACTATACCCGCCTTCTTCAGCATAGCTATAAGCCTCTCCAGATAATTTTCAGAAATAAACTGTCTTGCAGCTATACTACTTACCGAAGCCGCCTCATCATGCATGGCTATATCAAGTACGGCTCTTAATCCATACCTTCCTTTTGTTGAAATTTTCATGCTTTTCTCCTACACAAATATCATTAATGCTATATTTCTTATAAGACCTGATTTCAAAAATTTATTTTTTACTATGCTTATTCTTCTACCTAAAAAGCCCTTATTCCGGAGTGAAACAAATTCCTTGACAACTCTTAATTCTGTCTCAGGAAGATATCCATCAAAATACTTCAAAAATTCATCTGCCTGTTCTATATTTTCTCTTATTCTATGTCTGATTTCATTCATTTTACTAAATCTTGCCACAAAATAAGAACCAAAGCTTTCTCCACCTACCACATTGTCTCCATGCTGCCTATAATACTCTGTAAATCCCTCAACATATCCAATTTTGCCAAAACAGGCAGCTATTAGTCCAAACCACCAGTCATGCATCTTTGCCTTTTTATATGGTACAAGTCCCTTCTCTTCTGCCTTCATTTCCAGTTCAAAAAGTGCTCTGTTTATCATAACTGTACCACCTATAAGCTTATTTTCCATAAGCAGATAATTAATCGAAGTCTTTTCCCTGTCTACTTTTTCAGCTTCAAAATACGAGTTAGCAGTTATTGTTAAGTTTTTATCAGTGATAGCTACATCTGAAAATACCAGAGCAGGCTTACCATTTTCTATATCTTTTATTTTTGCCAGTGAACGGTCAAGCTTGTCTTTCACCCACACATCATCCCTGATCTGAAAAAGCAAAAATACTCTGCTTCTTTCCAAAACTTTGTAGCTACTTCTTTTATTCCATTAAAAAAATTACCGGCAGCTCCAAATTTGACTTTATTTTTTTGAAAATGTATTTTATCCGGATATTTTTTTACATAAGAACTTACAATAGCCTCTGTATTATCCTTAGAGCCATCATCAAAGATAAAAAAAGCTTCCAATCTTTATAATCCTCAGCTAAAATAGAATCTATTTGTTCTCTGATATATTTCTCACCGTTATATGTACCCATTATTATAGCAATCATTTGAAATAATCCTTATTCATACAGAATTTTAATACCAGACTCTTTGGCAATTTATCATATTTTTTACCTAATTTATAGCCAATAAACTTTGCCCCACTGTGTAATATAAGTTTAGGTAGCAGATAAAACTTACCTGTTCTAAGCAAATGAATGGCTGTGTCCTTTACCAGCCTTCCTCCCTCCTTATAAGAAGATACCTTTTCAAATACCTCTTTGTATTCCCTATGAGAAGCTCCTAAGTCAAAATTTCTGCTAAACTGCTGCCACATACTATATTCGTGGTAATGAATCACTTTTGCATCTGCTTTATATACCACCTTGTAGCCCATTTCCATAACCTTTGCCGCCATAAGCATGTCTTCGTTGAATACAGTTCTCCTTACAAAACCACCTGCCTCATTATACACACTTTTTCTGTAGGCAGCACATACATCTGAACAAAACCAGGCTTTGATTCCCATTGTTTTTATATCTTTGAAACTTTTTATCCTGTCTTTATCCGGATAATTAAATTTTCTTGTATAGCGTTCTATCTCTCCTGCCTTCTCATCAGTCTCCTGCTTTGCATAAGCCATAGCCACTTCTTCATCCCTGAAAGCCGAAAGCAGATTTGCAAAGAGCCTTCCATCTTTTGGCCTTGCATCCTGGGTCATACATATAAAGATGTCTGCTTTTGACATGGCTGCACCCATTCTCCGGGTTGCACCATGATCAAAGTCAGCCTTCCTTATATGAGTTATATTTACAGGTAAAAATATCTTCAAATTCCTTTTTTTCCAGAATTTCTCTTCTGTATTTATTATAAATATATTATCCGGCTTCACAGTCTGTATGAGCAGTCCTCTTAAAAAGTGTCTCAAGTTCAGCCCCCGAGCTTATAAGTAGGTATTATAACATCAAATGTCATTACATTTCTTCTTCCTTATTATCATTTAGTTAAAAACATTATTAAAGTATATCAAATTGCACTTAGTATGTAAACAACTAAAAAGCATTAAATACCTTAAACCGATAGATTTACTATGCTATCTGTTTATTTTTCTGTTTCTTTAGTCAAAATACCTATAGTTTTTCTTTCACATAAGCTATACTCTGATTGTGTTTGATTTAATTATATTTTATTTAATGGAGGTTATTATATGTCAATGAGGGATGCCCTTTCAAAAAGAAGATCTATATATGCACTTAATAAAGAATTGCCTGTTTCAGAAGCAGAATTAATTAAAATAATAGAAGAAACCGTAGCGCTTATTCCGGATGCTTTTGACTGCAAAAGCCAGAGAGTAATTGTTGTACTGAATGATAAGCAGAATGAGCTTTGTGATGCTATCTACAACTCCTTTAATGGTCAGATTCCAAGGGAGAAGATAGATGGCTTTAGAGCCGCTTATGGTACTGTACTCTTCTTCACTGATGAAAATGTTACAAATGAACTCATGGATACCTTCCCTCTATATGCCCCTAATTTCCCTGTCTGGAATGGACATGCAAATGGCATGCTTCAAATAGCTATCTGGACTGCTCTTGCTGAGCTTAATATTGGTGCCAATCTTCAGCACTACAATCCGGTTATAGATGAAACCATAGCTAAAATGTTTAATATTCCTGCAAGCTATAAACTCATTGCCCAGATGCCTTTTGGCGGAATAGTTTCTTCTCCTGTTCCAAAGGATACGGAAGACATTTCTAAAAGAGTTACTGTAATCAGATAATTATCTGATAAATACTTAACCTTGTTCCTTAACTGCATGATTAAAAGCCCCAGCATACTTTTTAACATTTGCCGGGGCTTTATTTATAAGTTTATATTATCTCTTAAGGTTGATAAGTTCCTCCAGAATAGAGTCTGTAGTTGTAATTGTTCTTGAGTTAGCCTGGAAACCACGCTGTGTAGTAATCATATCTGTAAACTGTGCAGCAAGGTCTACGTTAGACATCTCAAGCATACCGGTCTGAATCTTTCCTCCATCAGCAGTAACATCCTGGCCTACACCATCAAAACTTCCTGAGTTCATAGTTTCTACAAACTTGCTGTTTCCGGCAGCTTCAAGACCACCAGGATTCTTAAAACTTGCTACTGCAATCTGTCCAAGCAGCTTAAGATCTCCATTATCATAAGTACCATAAGCCTTACCTGAAGTATCTATGGTAACTCCTGTCATAGTTCCTTTCATTTTACCCTTGCCATTACCATCTACATCTCCCATTGTTGACTCTATCTTTGATGATGTTGAGCTTGCAAACATAGTGAGCTGAGAAAAATCAATTTCAATATTCTCAAATGGGTTAGGAGACTTTCCACCAATATTAAGGAACATCTTCTTAATCACTGTATCATCCATTCCTGATGAATCATGGTCAGGTGCACCATCTTCAACAAGACTCTTAAACTTACCTGTAGTTCCGTCAAATACAGCATTAAAGCCTATATCATCGCCAAATTTCGGTTTACCGTCTTCAATTTCAGCTTGTGAAACTCCACCAAGTTCCTGCTTATCTTTAGTGAGACTCGCACCCCAGCCTGTTGGTGTATACTCTGTTGTTCCATCATCATTTTTCTTCTCAGTATACATAATTGACTTGCCGTCTCTAAGTATATCCTTAAGTTCTATATAATACGAATTATCCGATACAGAACTCTGCTTGATAGTAAACTTAGCTGTATATTTATAACCTAATTTATCATAAAAATTTGTCTGAAAAGTACGTCCCTCTGAACCTGGTGCCAGAGTTTTATCTGTTTTATCAATATTTCCTGATACATAAGCTGCCTTTGTCGCCTCCGGATCAGTATACTGGTTTTCAGGAGACATAAGTTTAAGGTCTGAAACCGGACCTGGCTTAATCCTTGTAGGATCATCAGGATCCACCTGCCATCCCTGTACTTTGTCACCATCTGAAGTAACAAGATTTCCATCAGGGTCTACGGAAAAAGCACCGTTCTTTGTAAAGTATGTTCTTCCACCACTTTTTGTTACAAAGAATGAATTTCCTGTAAGCATACAGTCAAAAGCATTGTTGGTAGTCTGGGAGCCGCCCTGTCCCGTTATATTTTTGGAAATAGCTGCCACACCTGCACCAAGACCTATCTGCTTAGAGTTAATACCACCTATGTTTGTCTCTTTATTAGGACCTGAAGCCGCCTGTGTAGTCTGATAAAAAACATCAGAAAATACGGTAGAACTTGACTTAAAACCTACTGTATTTACATTTGCTATATTATTACCTATAACATCCATCTTGGTCTGGTGTACCTTAAGTCCTGCAACACCAGAAAAAAGTGATCTCATCATAATGTATGACCTCCATTGTAAACTTTTTGTTTCATAATAAGTGCTCCTTCTGTCATTCAGAAGCAAAAGCCTCCATAAGGTCCGGCTTTAACTTATCACTGCTCCATCAATATTTGTGAAAATTTTGTCCTCACTGTCCCCTACAGCAGTTACTACCATATTATTCTTTACATTTACTATAAATGCAAGCTCATCAACTACTATAAGCGACTCATTGATTCCCTTCTGTCTTGCTCTGTCAGTTCCTTCTGAAAGTCTTGATATCTGTTCATTTGACAAATTGATATTACGACTGGCAAGCCTTGCATTAGCATGTTTTGAAAATCTGAGGGTTCCTGCTCCTTTTCCAGACTCGTTTATAAGTATATCCCTAAAACTTTGTCCTGTAAAGCCGGTATTCTCTTTGACCTTTTTTTCTTTTGTTCCTTGATCAAGATATTTCCCTCTAATTTGTTCTATGGAACCTAAACTTCCATTATTTATATTCACATCATCACCTCCGTATAAAATTTATCGACAATTTGAAGCAAAATTTAAGATTTAAGCTATATCTTCCGTTCCCTCGCATTGTCGATATCTGCAAGGTTATGGTGTCTTGGGGGTCTCAGAAGGCTTTTTATTTTCCTCCGGCTTCTTATCATCCTCAGCCTTCTTACCTTCCTCGGCTTTCTTGTCGCCTTCAGCCTTTTTACCTTCCTCAGTTTTCTTATCACCTTCCGGCTTTTTATCCCCTTCAGGTTTCTTCGGATCGGGTTTCTTTGGCTCATCCCCTTCAGTAACTGTCAAAGAAAGATTGGTATTATTACGTGTATTAAAATCATTCTTAAACTTAACATCTACCTTATATGTTCCCGGTTTAAAATCCTTTAACGCCTCAGGATATACGGTTACAATTCCATCTTCATCTACGTGGAAGTACTTAGCAGGTATATCCTTACCACCAATATTAAGTCCAAGTGCACTTGCCTTTCCTATTCCTTCACCCATATGTACCCCGAATTTCACAGCGCCAGGATGGTCTTTATTAAACTTAAGCTGCTTGTTTTCAACCTTAGGAAGGGTAGCGCCTTTTAGGAATTCAGGATTAATAACAGACTGTAAATCTGATGCAGGATACATGTTACCTCCTATGGAGAGGTAAGCTTTATTTCCCTTTACAGATACAAAGTCTACCTTTCCACTTACTGTAGTTTCTTTGCCATCTGAATCCTTCGTAGCCATAACTACTTCCTGTCCAATAAGACCATAGGCCTGTGAGTTAGAAATAGTTGCATTTAAATTCTGCATCTGCTCGAGTGTAGAATAAGTTGCAAGCTGAGATACCCACTCTGTATTACTCTGTGGTTGCATTGGATCCTGATTTTCCATCTGCGCACAAAGGAGTTTCAGAAAAGAATCCTTACCAAGCTTATTCATCTCATCAGCAGTTTTGATTTTTTTTATATTTTTAGTCTTACTTATAACACCGTCTCTGACCTGTGCCTCAAGACCTTTATCAGTTCTTGCTGAACTGTAGTTTGTGCTGAAATCTGACATATTGTACCTTTCTATAAAATTTACTCACTTTGCTTTTATGCTCCCAGATTTATATTGTTTCCGGTTCCATTATCTGTATAGGCGGTAATCGCTTCTTCCTGTAAGACAGATACATCTTCTAAGCCTTCTTCCACATCAAGCTTAAAGTTTCTGTTCCTTTTATTTCCACGTCCGCCCTCTTCTCCGGTGTTCTTTCTCTGATTATCTCTTCCTATGCCATTTTCTGAAATCATAACAGATACACTATCCACCTTAAGTCCCTGATTTTCAAAGTTAAGCTTAAGATTTGCTATCTGACTTTCAAGTGCAGATTTAGCTTCAGCTGTTTCAACCCTGAATTCCGCCTGTAAAACTCCACGTCTTGAAGTTACATTAATAGCTACTCTACCAAGTGTCTCAGGTGTAAGCATAATTTCAATACTTGTCTTGTCCGGAGCGTGAAGACTTTTTATCTGATTTGTAACCTGTTCAAGTATAGCCCTCGCAGTAGTTCCTTCCGGTAGCGAACCGGTTCCTTCAAGCTTCTGGACATTTGCAGCTATATTATCAAATAAATTCTGTGAGGAAACTCCTGTTACTTCTACAGAAGCATTCTGCCTTTCTCCATCTGGGTTCCTGTTGTTCTGTTCAAAGCCCGACCTGGTATTGGCAGCTCCGGCATCATTCATATCCATCATTAAAGATGATATTACAAGTGGCTCTTCTGCATCAACTTCTATATTTTCAGTGACCTCTGCTTCTTTCTTGTTACAACAAGCTCTTCCTTTTTAGGCTTATCAAACATCTTAGCAAGAATCTCACCAAGACTTAGTATGTCTTTTTCCTCAGACTCAGGTAAGCCTTCCTCTGTTTTTTTCCCATCTGCGACTCCTTCTGTCATTCCGGTAGTCGTTTGCCCCATCTCAGGCAGATGTGCATCAATGATTTCAGAAATATCTCCTAAAGTCTTAAATGCCTCATCATTTGTGAGTATAGCTGAAATATCATTGAGTCCATTAACTTCAGTAACGAAACTCTTCCAGCTATTAATGTCCAGCAAGTTTTCAGATGTTAAATTGTTTGTGGCTATAAAATCCTTAATGGCAGCCTCATCTGCTCCTGTTTTACACGAGATATCAGCTATCATACCTGCAAGTACCGCCATTAAAGCTTTTACATTTTCATCCTGCGCCTCACCATCATCTTCAGGTTTTTCCGTAAATATCCTTTTGACAGCGTTCTTATCTGCCTGATAAGTACTATCCTTAGCCTTATAGACTATGTCATTCTTACCAGTGTCTGTTCTGTCTCCTGACTTATTCACAGCCTGACTATCAGTGCTTCCCGTCTGTACCTTATCGCCTTCTTTAGAGTATTTCCCGGAAGCCATATCAGTCTTTGACTCCTTAATGCTGCTTTTAGCTGTAGCTACATTATTTTCCTTACTCAGTATATCAGAAAATGATGTATCAGATTTTCCCACCTGTGTCTTAGCCTTAGCAGTGGCTGATGGTAGAACAGCATTCAGTTTAACCTGTGCTGTTGCCATAAAAATTCTCCCTCCTATCCTTAATAATTGAGTACATAACATACCCTATAGTTATTATCGGATAAAAGGGAGAAAATCTTAACTTATTTTCCCTGTATTAAAGAAATTTTTTTCGTTACCTTGGCCGCCATGTTGGCATCCATCTTAGCTAAAATAGCACCGGCTTCTTTAGTCTTCATGTGAAGCAAAATATTAGAAACCAAATCAAGATCTCCACCCATTCCATTAAGAATTTTAGCTGCTTCTTCAGGCTTCATGTTTTTATACATCTCTGCCTGCTCTACAAGTTTCCTCTCGATTTCCTGCTGTTCTACTACCTGCCTGTAAATCTCGGCAGCATTGTCAGGAGAAATCGATTCATAATATTTCTTATACTCTTCTATATCCGGTGCTTTATCATTAAACACCACTTCTTTATCAAACTTATCCTTTTCATTCTGAAACTGTAGCTGGTTTTCCTCAAAAGTTTTAAGTCTTGCCACTTCAGCTTCTAATTGTGCCAGATAGTTTGCATCCCCCTTACGGCTTCCATTTGCAGCCGCAATCTGGGCTTCAAGTTCTTTTATCCTATCCATGGCTTCCGGAAGATTCTTATAAGGATAATTGTTTTCCTCTGCAGCCTGTTCATCAGGTATATCCGGAAGTATTTCATTTACACCCGGTATATCTTTAAGTATAGGTCTGAGCACAGTAGAACCAAATCCACCTACATCATATTTGATAAGAAAAGCAAAGATTGCAAGCCATATCGCTATAATAAAAAGAACAATTATAATGGTGAGTATCCGGCTTACTACACCTTCTTTCTCACCACCCTTTTCTCCACCTTTTTTCTTCTTATCCTTCTTACCTTTTGGCTGACTCTCTTCAACTGTCTCTTCTACGTTATCTAAGTCATCCATTTCATCCATATCAGCCCTCTACCTCCACTCTTCTTCATTTATATCATTTCCATACTTATAAGCTACCAGCTCATCTACTATTTTAGCTTCCTCAGCAGCTACTTCCTTCAAAAATCTGTTAAAGGCCTTTTCTCTGAGTTTTTCCTGAATTTTTCTTTCTTTCATAGCCTCAACCATCTTATCCTGTTCAAGTTTAACTTTACCTTCAGCCTTTTTAACCTCGACTTTCTGTACTCCTATGAAATAGTCCATACTTTCATATGCTAAAGCTCCCATTTTTATTGTATTTATATTTAATCTGTTTTTACAGGCCACCCTAAGTGCTTCTTCATAGTTCTTTTTTCTTGTATACAGGTCTTCCAGTTTTTCTTCCTCAGCATTAAGGTTTATTCTGGCTGTAGCTAAAACCATTCTCTGCTGTTCTTCTAACTTTGTCGTTAGTTCAAGGATGTTCTGCATTCCATACTTAAATTTTGCCATACTTCACCTTACCTGTAAAATTAAGTCCAAATTATTCAGCTTCTGCAAATATAGTTCTTAGCCCTTCAATTTCATCACCAAGTAAAAACTTTTCGTCTGTACCCTGCATTAAAAATGAATTTACTTCCTTAATCTTACTTATGGCAAAATCAATATCCGGATTAGAACCTGGCTTATATGCTCCTATGTTAATCAGGTCTTCTGCACTATTATAAGTTGCTATTACATTTTTCATCATACCGGCAAGTTTTTTATGTTCTGTGGTAGCTATTGACGACATACACCTGGATATACTTTGTAATACATCTATAGCAGGATAATGATTTTTCTGCGCCAGAGCTCTTGAAAGGATGAAATGTCCATCAAGTATTCCTCTTGCAGTATCAGCTATAGGCTCATTCATATCATCACCATCTACAAGCACTGTATAAAGACCTGTAATAGAACCTCTTTTACCATTCCCTGCTCTTTCAAGAAGTTTAGGCATTTCTGAATATACACTAGGTGGATATCCTCTTGTAACCGGTGGTTCACCGCTTGCAAGACCAATCTCACGCTGTGCCATAGAAAACCTGGTAAGTGAGTCCATCATAAGGAGCACATCTTCTCCCTTATCTCTAAAAAACTCTGCTATGGCTGTAGCAGTTTTAGCTGCTTTTTTCCTTACAAGGGCAGGCTGATCAGAAGTAGCAACTACTACCACAGAACGCTTCATGCCCTCTTCACCTAAGTCACGTTCTATAAATTCTCTTACTTCCCTTCCTCGTTCTCCTATCAGTGCAATTACATTTATATCTGCTTCAGTATTTCTTGCAAACATGCCCATAAGCGTACTCTTACCTACACCTGAGCCTGCAAAAATACCAACTCTCTGCCCTTTTCCTATGGTTAAAAGAGAATCTATAGCTTTAACTCCAAGTGGTAATATTTCTTCTATCATCTGCCTTGATAGCGGATCAGGCGGCATAGCCTCCACTGAATAGCTGCCTTCTTTGTCAAAAGTTTTAGCAGCATCTATAGGTCTGCCTAAACCATCTACAGCTAAACCAAGCATATTATATCCCACATCAACATGAAAGGGAGCTCCTGTACTTTCAACAAGGCTCCCTACTCCGATACCCTCTACACTACCATAGGGCATCAGCAGAATACGGTTGTCTCTGAAACCAACAACTTCTGCATAGGTTCCCTTATTACTTTTATTATTTGAATAGATTATACATAAATCATTTATATTTGCACCAGGCCCCAGCGACTCAATTGTAAGTCCTATGAGCTTGGTTACCTTACCATATTTTTTTTCTAAAGGCTGTTCTAAAAGGGAATAATACTTATTTATATCTAACAATACTATTTTTCCCCCCCCCTATCGTTTAATTATCTTATTTGTTGTTTCCTGCCAGAAGTCTTATGGAGTTAGTAAGAGTTGTAAGCCTTGTATCAAGCCCTGTATCTATTACACAGGAATCAGTCTCTATCTTACAGCTGTTAAGAGGCAACACATGATCTGCAATTATTTCAATATTTACATGGTCTCCTACTATTTCTCTTATATATCCCTCTCTTGTGCTGACATACTCAAACTGTTCTTTAGGGACATGGATTATATAACTTCTGCTACTTTCTGCATTATTTATAGCTGATACCAGCATATTGAATATTACAGCTTCATACTCTTTTGCAACTATCCCTGTCAGCCTTTCTACGTAGTCTATTACAAGTCCTGCAAAAAGAGGTTCCAGCCTTTCAGTTTCAAGTTTATATTCTTCTCTCAGCTTATTTCTTTCTGCCTCAAGTTCCTGAAACTTAATATCAAATTCTGCCTGTGCTTTCTCATAACCTTCTTTATAGCCGGCTTCTGTGGCAGCTTCTCTAAGACCTCTTTCTTTTATTTTAGCCTCTTTAATAGCCTGATTCATTACCTGCTTTTTCATTTCTTCTGCTTCCAGAAGAATTTCATCAGCACGTTTCTTGCTTCCTCTTCTATCTCTTCAGGAGTAAGCTTTGGAGGTTCATCTACAGCAAGTTCAGGAACTATATCTCCCAAAGGCGCCATTCTTTCTTTCTCTTCTTTTGCAACCTTCTCTTCCTGTGCCTTTATAAGTGCAGAAAAATATGAATCAGCTCTTGCATTAGAGTCTATTACAAAACCATCCGCTCCGCCTCGTGCCCTTGAATATTTTATAATATTAGACAATTATCTCGTCTCCTCCACCACGTGAAATAATAATTTCTCCTGAATCTTCAAGCTTTCTGATAATATTAACAATCTTCTGCTGTGCCTCTTCAACATCCTTAACACGCACAGGTCCCATAAACTCCATTTCTTCTTTTATCATAGAAGCCAGACGCTTTGAAAGGTTGGTGAATATAGCAGTCTGAACTTCTTCGCTGACATTTTTAAGAGAAATAGAAAGGTCATTATTGTCAACATCACGAAGTACACGCTGGATAGACTTGTTGTCAAGCAGCAGAATATCTTCGAATACGAACATTTTTCTACGAATCTGATCTGCAAGCTCAGGCTCCTCAATTTCAAGAGTTTCCATAATATGTTTTTCCGTACCACGATCAACAGTATTGAGGATTTCTACGATACTATCCACACCACCAACAATAGTATAGTCCTGGTTTACGGAGAGAATTAAGTTTCTTTTCAAGCACGTCTTCTACTTCCTTTATTACATCAGGTGAAGTCCTGTCCATTGTAGCTATACGTCTCGCAACATCCGGCTGTTTTTCCGGTGGCAGTGAAGACACTACTGCCGCTGCCTGGGATGTAGGCAGATAAGCAAGAATAAGTGCTATAGTCTGAGGATGTTCATCCTGTATAAAGCTTAAGAGCTGTGAAGCATCTGCCTTTCTTACAAATTCGAACGGTCTTACCTGTAAGCTTGCTGTAAGCTTGCCAATTACTGTCTGAGCCTTATCTGCACCAAGAGCCTTCTCAAGAAGATCTCTTGCATAGCCAATACCACCCTCTGAAATATACTGCTGAGCCAGACAAATCTCATAAAACTCATCTAATACAGCATCCTTTATTTCCGGCGAAACACTCCTTGTATTTGCAATTTCAAGGGTAAGTTCTTCAATTTCTTCATCCTTAAGATACTTAAATACCGAAGACGATTTCTCCGGTCCAAGTGCAATCATAAGAATTGCACCTTTCAATTCCGGTATATTCAGCATAAGTCTTAGCAGACATTATTTACCCCCATTCATCACTCAGCCAGTTACGAAGAAGCTGGGCTGTAGCTCCAGGATTTTCATCCACAAATTTCTCTATCATCTTTCTGGTCTCAGACTTATCTGAGAATTCAATATCATCAAGTGACTGATTTTCCTTAGTTGTAGCAAGAAGCTGCTCAACCGAAAGCTCAGGCTCAAGCTCAACAACCTCAACAGGTGCAAGTCCTCTAAATACTACAAAGATTAAGAGTGCAACTATCAGCACTGCAAGCATAATCATAAGTATGTTGGTAAAGGTAAAGAACCCACCACCCTCATCAGGCTGGAACAGAGGTACCTGCCAGGCCAGAATCTGAATATTTTCTTCCGGTACTCCTGTAGCCCTTGAAACAAGTGTTATTACATTTGCAGGCACTGTAAGTTCTGTTGCTTCCTGATTTGCAAACATAAACTCATCGAAGGTAGTCCCTTCAAGCTTGCCATTCTTTTTCATCTCTGTTTCATTATAATTTATATAAGAAATAAGAGTTATAGCTATTGAAGATTCATTAGGCTTAATTGCCCCCATAGCCGCTTCTGTATTTGTCACCTTTTTATTTGGAAGATAATCATTTTCATTTATGGATACATTTCCCTGTGCATTTCCGCCTGACTGTACCATGTAGTCAGTCTCACTGTTTGCATCTGTTCCCGGTGTGCCTCCATTTGCATTGGAGTTCTGTGCTTCATAAGAGTAATCATGAGATTTCAGGCCTTGTTCAGCCCCTTCCGGTGGAGTATATTCTGTGTATACTGAGCTGATTTTATTCATATCAAATATAAAATTAGCTGCCACCTTTGCATCATCATAAGCAGGAAGTCCTACGAGAAGCTTATATATTTCTTCTTTTTTAACACCAGTAACATTCTTTTCATAATCACTTATGGAATTTATACCACCACTAAATACATCGTTATCAGCACCATTAAACAAAAGATTACCATTCTGGTCTGCTATTGTAACTGCTTTTGTACTATCGTTTCCAACTGCACCCGCAAGTATATTTGCTATAGTCTTTGCATTATCCTGCTTAAAATCACTGGTTACAGTTAAAATCACACTGACTGACGTATCCTTCGTTTCCGCAAAAAGAGTATTTCCTGTGGTTGGAGAGGTTATAGACACTACTGCATTCTCAATATTATCCATATTAAGGAGTACCTGTCTCAGCCAATCCTGCTTATATATATTTGCTTTTAGTTTTTTCTCACTTTCAGTTGTTGAAAATCCATTATCAAAAAGTGTATCAAGTGACATTCCAATAGAAGGAATATCATTTTTAGCAAGTACCAATAAAGCATTTGAATAATCTTTCTGGTCTACCGATATAGTAGTTGCATCAGAGGATACTTCATAAGAAATATTATTATCATCCAGTAAATCTCTTATTTTAGCCGTATCTGCAGTTTTCTCAGACTTAACAAGTGTTGTCATAACCGGTCTTGTGACAAAATAAGACACCAGAATGATTGCGAGAAATACTCCTGCTCCTACAGCAATCATAAGTATCTTCTGTATTGGTGAATATTTATTCCAAAATTCTAAAAACCTGGCCGGAATCTTTCTCAATCGTTCTAAAAGCGTATTCATCTACAATTTTCTCCTCAGCAGTATTAAAGTAAAATTAGAACTGCAGATTCATTATTTCCCTATACGCGCCCATTACAGCATTTCTTATCGCTACTGTATATTGAAGGGAAAGGTTCGCTTTCCTCTGCGCCACCATAAGATCCGCTATATTGTCAGAGTTTCCAAGTGCAAACTTCATTTCTTCCTGTTCTGCTGCATTAGTGAGATCATTTGTCTGCTTTACCATGTCAAGTGCAGATTTAAATATACTCTCAAATCCCTCACTACCATTTCCCTGAACAACACCTGCCGGAGAATTTTTTGTATTTATACCATTAATATTTTTCAGTGGAACTAAACTACCTATTGCAGCAATATCCATTATTCTCATCTCCAAAATAATATTTTTGAATTATAAGCATCAGTAATCTTTATTGAGTACCGCCCATTTCAAGTGCTTTCATTATCATATTTTTAGTTGCATTAAAGGCTGTTACATTCGCTTCATAAGATCTTGTCGCATCTATCATATCTGTCATTTCCTGGACAGTATTTACATTCGGATAGCTTACATATCCATCCTCATTTGCATCAGGATGTGACGGATCATACACAAGTCTTACCGGACTCTTTGTGTCAGAGTAAATACCTGTGACCTTTACTCCATTGCCCACACGCCCTGCTGTTCTTAAAAGTATCTGTGAAAATCCTGTTACATCTTTTTCTGCAAATACCACATTTTTTCTTCTATATACCTGACCATTTTCATCTCTGGTAGTATTTATATTGGCTATATTCTGTGCAATTACATCTGTTCTAAGCTGCTGTGCTGTCATACCCGTAGCACTTACATCCATTGCTCCAAAAACTGACATTGATTTTACCTCTCTCTTATATTATTTAGTCTAAATTTTCAAGCTTTAAACCTGCTAATTTGTTGATGTCAGTGCAATCTTAAGCCTGGAAAATTCCTGTGTCATCGAATCTAAAAGTGTATAATATCTGATTTGATTCTCTGCAAGGTAAGTATTTTCTGTATGAATATCTACATTATTACCATCTGCCCTATAACTAAGACTTGCATAGTCTGTATATGCCATACCATCAAGCCTGTTCAGGTCAGCATTTGCAACCCTGTGGTTAAGACTTCCACCCCTGATTAATTCCATAGCTAAGTAGGACTCAAACTGTACATCCTTACGCTTATACCCCGGGGTATCATTATTGGCAATATTATTTGAAATAATATTATTCCTAAGCCAGCTTGCATCCGCAGCCTTGCTTAAAACATTAATATAATTATATGCATCTGACGCAATCATATTACAACTCCTATATTAAAATATGGTTACCAACCTCTGACACCTATAATTATTCTGACTAAATACTAAAGTATTAATTAGCCCTGGTCATAATAATTATACTCTAACATATCTATTATAAATATTTTTCTATGAAATTACAACCTAAAACAAGAAATTAGTTTAAAAATGCACAAAGGGACTCAGTCTTAAACCAAATCCCTTTGTACCCACAAATGCTCCATCATTTGTTGTTTACTTTAGTCAGTTCATCAAATACCACATCGTTAAGTACTTTGATATAAGTACCCTTCATTCCTGAGGATCTTGATTCAATAACCCCTGCACTCTCAAACTTTCTCAAAGCATTCACTATAACGGATCTTGTAATTCCGACTCTGTCAGCCACCTTACTGGCAACTAAAACTCCCTCATTTCCATTAAGCTCACCTAAAATATGGGTAATAGCCTCAAGTTCCGAGAACGATAAGGTATTTACTGCTGATTTAACTATCTGAATCTTTCTGCTTTCCTCAGCATTTTCTTCATTTACCGATCTCATTATCTCAAGTCCTACTACGGTTGTACCATATTCAGACAGGATAATATCATCGATATTATATGGTTCATTTTTCTTGTAAATAAATAGAGTTCCAAATCTGTCGCTGGCTATGTCTATCGGTATAATAATAGCCTGATACTCATTTACTCCCTCAAACTCAAATCCTAAGGTCGTAAGATTAACATTTTCTTTGGTAGACAGGATACTAAGCAGTCTTTCATTGAGATTACTGTCTATATAGCAGCCGACATTGTCCTTAATCAGCTCTTTTATGGCAGGTATATCCTCCCTGTTTTTTATCCCTAAAACTTTTCCCTTCCTGCTAAGCACTATAATGTTGGAGTCAAGTATATCGCTCAGCACTCCGCAGATATCGTTGAAGACCACCATGTGAGAATCGTTGTTGTGCAGTAATTTGTTGATTTTTCTGGTTTTATCCAATAACTGAACACTCATTTCTAGCCCCCTCCTGATGTTCTCTAATAAAAGAGATAATTTTAAGTTTTATACTCATTCTCATTTACACATCAAAATGACTATTCGCCAAAATGCTATATACGCATTTCAGATAGCCTGGTATCCGTAATTCAATCTTTTGATGACTCAATCACATAATGCAAAATCAAGAATGAATATCTTTGTATATATGAATTGTACCACACAATTGTATTAATAATCAAGATAAATTAATTAATTGCTCAAATTATTAATTTATATTAATATATACCGAATATTGTTAAGTAACGCTAATCAATTAGTGACAATTGTTTTCTCTTTTACTACAACTTTCTGGCATTCTTTATTTGCACAAACTAATTTGCCACCTTTTTCTACAGTATATGAACCACAGTCAGGGCATTGTACCTCAGACGGCTTCTGCCAGCTTATAAATTCGCACTCAGGACTTCGTTCACATGAATAAAAAGGTCTGCCTTTTTTCGTTTTTCTTATAACAACTTCCGCACCACATAACGGGCAGGCTACCCCTACCTTCTCTAAATAAGGTTTAGTAAATTTACATTCAGGGAAACCGGGGCAGGCAAGAAACTTACCATGTGGTCCGTATTTTATAACAAGATTTCTCCCACAGTTAGGGCAGATTTCTTCTGTAACTTCATCCTGAATCTCAATTTTTTCAAGGTTTTCTTCTTCCCTCTTTACTTCTTCCTCTAAATCCGGATAGAAATTTCTTACTATTGCCTTCCACTCTATGTCGCCAGTCTCAACTTTATCTAAGAGTCCTTCCATAGTTGCAGTAAAATTAGTATCTACAATTTCAGGAAATGCCGCTACCATTATTTTATTTACAATTGTGCCGATTTCTGTAATGAAAATAGCCTTATTTTCTTTAGCAACATACCTTCTGGCAAGAATTGTAGTTATTGTAGGTGCATAGGTACTTGGTCTTCCTATGCCAAGCTCCTCCAAAGTTTTAACAAGAGAAGCTTCTGTAAAATGTGCGGGTGGCTGGGTAAAATGTTGTACTTCATCAAATTTTTCAAACTTTAGTTCAGTATTTTCATCAATTCCTGCAGAAATGCTGTCTTCTTCCTTTTCAAAATCAGCTTCAACATACACAGACATAAAACCATCAAATTTAAGTTTTGATGCTGAAGCTGTGAATATATATTTTCCGGCTGTTATTTTTACTGATTTCATGTCATATACAGCAGGCTTCATCCTGCTTGCAATAAAACGTTTCCATATAAGCGAATACAATCTGAACTGATCTCTTGAGAGAGAGTCTTTGACAATTATAGGAGACAAATCAGTATGGGCAGGTCTTATAGCCTCATGCGCATCCTGTATTTTCTTTCCCCTGTCCTTAGATACTACAGCTTCCGCCAGATATCTCTCACCATAAGTTTTATCTATATACTCTCTTGCAGCCTTGTCTGCTTCTTCTGAAATTCTTGTTGAGTCTGTACGGAGATAAGAAATAAGTCCGACAAGTCCCTGTCCCTTAACCTCCACTCCTTCGTAAAGCTGCTGTGCTATACGCATGGTCTTCTGCGTGGAGAAATTAAGACTTTTGGATGCTTCCTGCTGCAAGGTACTTGTTGTAAAAGGAAGTGGAGCCTTCCTCATCCTCTCAGAATTTTTAATCTCCGAAATTTTATAGTTTGCTTTTTTAAGTTCTTTTGTTATCTTATCCATCTCTGTCTTTGATGTAATGGCAAGCTTCCCTGTTTCATCACCATAAAATCTGGCTATTACCGGTTTTTTTACTCCTTTTGCTGTTAAATATGCATCTAAAGTCCAGTATTCATCAGGTATAAAATCATTAATCTTATCTTCTCTGTCACTTATAAGTTTAAGCGCTGCAGACTGTACCCTGCCTGCTGAAAGACCTCTTTTTACCTTCTTCCAGAGGAGCGGGCTTATGCTATAGCCCACCATCCTGTCAAGCACTCTCCTTGCCTGCTGTGCATCAACCAGATCCATATCAATGTCCCTGGGTGACTTAATCGCGTTCTTCACAGCAGTTTTTGTAATTTCATTAAAGGTAATTCTTTTATATTTTCCTTCTTCCAGTTTAAGTGCGTTTACTAAATGCCAGGATATGGCTTCTCCCTCGCGGTCCGGGTCGGTTGCAAGATACACTTTATCGGACTTTTTTACAGCCTTTCTTAGTGTAGCAAGCAGCTCTCCCTTGCCTCTTATGGTTATATATTTTGGTTCATAGTCATTCTCGATATCAACTCCCATCTGGCTTTTGGGCAAATCCCTTACATGTCCCATGGAAGCTATTACTTCATAATTTGTACCGAGATATTTTTTGATTGTCTTAGCTTTTGCAGGTGATTCAACTATTACCAAATACTTAGGCATACTCTTCTTCCTCTCTTTATGCTTGTATCATATATACAATGGGACAGCTATGTAATATTCAAAGCTTGTCCTTCTCACATATCCCTTAAATTCAAGCCTTAATAGTACCGCAAAAAGTTCTCCTTCATCAAATCCTGTCTCAGCTAAAATTTCAGAAATATGTTTAGGTGTTAAACAGAGGGTAGCATACACTATTTTTTCCCGGCTTTCAAGTGTTAAATTTTTTAAGCACGCTTGTTTTGCATTTAAAATTGGAAAATCAAAGTCTTCTAATATGTCACCGGTTTCATTCACAAGCTTTGCTCCATACTGAATAAGCTTATTGGTTCCACGGCTTAGCGGTTCCTCACTTCTGCCTGGCAGTGCATAAATATTTTTTCCCTGTTCAAGTCCCATGTCTGCTGTAATTAAACTTCCGCTTTTTTCTCTTGCCTCTACAACAAAAACTCCATCGGAGATACCGCTTATTATCCTGTTTCTTTGTGGAAAATTGGCTCTCACAGGCTGTGTTCCCAATGGAAATTCTGAAATTACAGCACCTTTTTCTATAATAGATAAATACAGTTCTATATTGTTAAGAGGATAACAAATGTCTGCTCCACAACCAAGTACTGCATAAGTTTTTCCTCTCTCTCCCTGTAATGCCCCATAATGCGCTGCTGAGTCTATTCCAAGCGCCATACCGCTTACTACGCTTACACCATTATCTGACAGCTCTTTAGATATTTTATTTGCATAATACAGACCCTTTTCTGTAGCATCTCTTGAACCAACTACACTTATTATTTTTTCTTCATTATCCGGTAAGCTACCCTTATAAAAGAGTCCTATTGGTGCTGAACATATATTTCTAAGCTTATCAGGATAGTCTTTATCAAAATAATGAGTATATTCCACCCCCTTTTTCCTTCATCAGTTCATATTTTTCTTCTATTTCTGACTTATCGGATAAGCCTTTAAGCCTTTCTAAAAGCCTGTCACCTAACCCTTTGATTTTAAGACCTTTCCCTTTGCTTACTGCTTCATAGGCTTCTTCCAGACTTCCATAATTTGCCACAAGTATATCATATTTTATTTTTTTGCTATATGTCCCTCCAGGAGAGCCAGAACATAAGTAACTCTTCTCTCATCCCCAGAACCTCTCAATCATCTCTCTATAATGGATAGCTTCTGCCACTTCAAGTTCGGTAACCTCCCTCTTTTCTCTGGTATCTGCTATGGTTCTTGCTACTTTAAGCACTCTGTAATAACCTCTGATACTGAGATTTATATTTTTTTATATGCTTCTTCAAGAATTTTCTTTGTCTTTGAATCTATATTACAGAATTCATCTGTCATCTTTGAGTCCATTTGGGAATTAAAGTGAATTTCTTCATTTTAAATCTTTCTTCACGAATATCATGGGCTGTGCAGACTCTTTTTCTGATAATTTCAGAGCTTTCCGATTCTTTTTCTTCCTTATTAAATATGCTGTCAAAACTTATTCTTTTTACTTCTGTAACTATATCAAAACGGTCTATAAGCGGTCTGCTGACTCGTGATAAATAATTTTTTATCTGAATTTCATTACAATGACAAAGCTTTCTATCCGGGTAGAATCCACATTTACAAGGATTCATTGCTGCTGCCAGAAGAAAATCTGCTGGATAAGTAGCTGTGCCGTTCACCCTGCCAATGGTTATTTTTTTCTCCTCCAGAGGCTGTCGCATAACCTCTATGGTCTGTCGGTTGAATTCAGGCAACTCATCTAAAAATAACACTCCATTATGGGCAAGGCTTATTTCTCCTGCCCTAACCTTGCTTCCACCGCCTGCAAGTGCAGGTAAGGATATCGAATTATGTGGCGACCTGAATGGTCTTGCTTCTATAAGCCCTCTTCCCTCCTCCAGCAGTCCTGATATACTGTAAATTTTGGTCACTTCAAGGCTCTCATCTACAGACATAGGCGGCATAATTGAAGGAATACGGCTTGCAAGCATGCTTTTTCCCGAACCTGCCTGTCCTATCATTAGTATGTTGTGCATGCCGCTTACTGCTATTTCAATCGCCCTCTTTATTCCTTCCTGTCCATGTACTTCTGAAAAGTCAGGCAGCTTCATATCTTCGTCCATTTTTAGTACTTCATTACATTCTCTGCCTTTAACAGCTTTATTTTGTACAATTTCTACCGTTTCAAAAAGGCTTTCTACTCCAATTATTTCAATTCCTTCAACCAGCTTTGCTTCCCTGTAATTAGCTATGGGAAGTACAAATCGTTTGATTCCTGCATCCTTTGCAGCACATACCATTGAAAGCACACCATTTACAGACTTAGTCTCTCCATTAAGGCTAAGCTCACCCACAAAGGCGGTTTCTTTCAAATACTCATTGTCAAATCCCATCTGTGCAGCAAGAACAGCTATTGCTACAGCAAGGTCAAATGAGGTTCCATCTTTTTTAATATCTGCCGGGGATATATTTACAAGAATTCTTTTTGGCTCTAAATAAAAGCCTGAATTAAGAACAGCTGCCCTTACCCTTTCACCGGATTCTCTTACCTGTGTAGATAAAAATCCTACCATATTAAATGATGGCAATCCATTTCTGATATCAGCCTCTACATTGGTAATAATTCCATTTATGCCGGATAAGGCAACACTTTTTTTACACTAGAAAACATATTTTTGTTTTTTTAGCAAACTTAAGAAATAGTCAGAATAATTATAATATATGAAGATTTATTTGTAAACAATAAATAAAAATTTTTTTCTATAAAATATATTGCAAGCTAACACTTCCATAGTGTATTATGATACAAGTGTCAAAAGTACAGAAATTCGATTGGAGCTTGCCTTCAAAAGAATTTATCCCAAATTATTCATAAAGCATCTTGTAAATGATTGATGTTTATTATTTTTTACACCACATCATTATAGCTAAAAAAGGAGTTTACATGTTAAAAACAATCGCAATCATACTCTTTGTCATTATGTATGCCCTTATGATATTCCTTCCTGCAAAGTGGCGTCCATGGATAGCCTGTACAACCGCAGCTATATTTTTAGCGGTGGGAGTACTTCCCTTTGGAGACCTTGCCCATGTCATAGACTGGAATATCTTACTTATGATCTTCGGTACGGTAATCATTGTAGATTATTTTATTCAATCCAAAATGCCTAACCTTATTGCTGATCATATACTTAATCTTTCCCCAAATGTAATGTGGACTACTATTTTTATGTCTCTTTTTTCAGGCATAATTTCAGCCTTCATAGACAATGTAGCCACAGTATATATGGTTGCTCCGGTTGCTCTTGCAATCTGTAAAAAGCTTAAGATTTCACCGGTTGCCATGATAATTTCCATAGCAGTATCTTCTAACTTACAGGGTGCAGCAACCCTTGTAGGTGATACCACCTCTATTATGCTTGCAGGTGCGGCTAAGATGGACTTTATGGACTTCTTCTTTATGAACGGGAAGCTTGGTATCTTCTTTGCTGTGGAGCTTGGAGCACTTTTTACAATTCCTATTATGATGTTCTTATTCCGTAAGGATACTATGTCTGTATCTTCAGATGAACATACTGAGGTTAAAGATTATATACCAACCATAGCAATGGTTGGACATATTGTTTTTCTTATAGCGGCTTCTTTCATCCCTAACAAGCCTGAGATAACAAATGGTGTTATCTGTATGGTGTGGGGTGTTGTCTGTGTGGTTTGGGAATATCTTGCTACCAAGGATAAAGAGACTATGGTTGAGAATATAAAGAATGTAGATTATGCTACTATGGCACTTCTTGCCGGTCTTTTTACTGTAATCGGTGGCATTCAGGAGCAGGGTATAATTACTGACCTTGCTGATATCATTGCTCATGTGGGTGGAGGAAATGTCTTTCTCCTTTTTACTATTATAGTGTGGGGATCGGTACTCATATCCGCTTTTGTGGACAATATCCCTTATGTAGCTACCATGCTGCCTGTAATAGCAAGTGTTTCTAATGAAATGGGAATTGCACCTTATCTGCTTTTCTTCGGTTTGCTTGTAGGTGCTACCCTTGGTGGTAATATCACTCCTATAGGTGCTTCTGCAAATATCGCCGGTATCGGACTTCTTCGCAAAGAGGGCTATGAGGTTTCATTTAAGGATTTTATGAAGATAGGTGTTCCATTTACCCTTGCTGCTGTTGTGGCAGGATATCTGTTTATATGGTTTGTGTGGAGATAAAACATATGAGTAATTCGCTATTTTTTACAAAAAATGAGCGAATTGCAAATATTTTTGTAAGGATTGTGAGAGGTAAGACCGCAGCAATCCTATATCAGTATATAACTTAAATACATAGAGCTGAATGATAGTATTTCCGGATGCACTCGCTTAGGAGTCTATCATTCAGCTCTATTCTATATACTATTATAACTTTTTACTTCCATAAAGTATATCAACCATTTCACCAGGTGTCACAATAAAATCTTTAATTGGGTAATGTTTCTGATTTCCGGTAACTAAATACGAGTTATCATCCCGCTTTTCCATAGCCACCTCATAAAATACCAAATCATCCATATCGATTAAAATTTCTCCTGTTGGTTTTGGAAATACTTCTACTCCGTATTGTATTATCGCCTCAATTATTTTCTTTATAACTGCACCGGAAATTCTAAATTTACTTCTATGAAGTACCTCCTGATATTCATTAATAATATCCAAATGGTACAAAGGAGTGATATCTCCATATAATACAGCCTCCAAGACTTTTATTGTAGCAGATTCCGGATTTTTTGATATAAGTGCAGATACAAGCACGTTGGTATCTATTACTGCATATACCAAACTAATCACCTCTTTCTTGATGCTCTGGCTGCATTTATTTCTTCATTAATTTCCTCCAATGACATGTCCGGTATATCAGCTGTTTGCTTTCTGGCCTCATAAAATGCCTTAAGTGCATCTGTTCTTGTTATTATATCTTCCGATAATGTTAAATCAAACGGAATCCCCCTCACTTGTTTGCTGCGCTTCATAAACATCCGAAATGCAGTAGGTAAATCTATACCTAACTGTTCATATATGTCTGATACTTCCTGTTTTAATTTTTTATCTACTCTAAATTGTATCAAAACCTGTTCTCCCATGATATTTCCTCCTTACATATTGTATTTCTTTATAATGTTTCTTTAATACCATTATATGTTTTTATAATGAAAATATCAATACAATACAAAAACACAAGAATAAATATCTTAATAAGTCCACCTAAACTGCTTACTCCTGTTAAACATAAACTTAAAAATCAAATATCCCACCAACAGCCAGCTTGCGCATATTGATAAGAAGATTATTGTGTCTGTAAATCTAAGCCCGTTTTCTATTATCAAAGAAGCATATTTTACTCCATAAGATATCGGATTGGTATAAACCAAAACATCAGGGATTTTAACTATACTTCCCGACAAAAAAAGAAAACCATAGCTTATGATATTTACAAAAGAAGCCACCTTTGTAAACATAAGAGTTACAGAAGCCAGTACATAGGACAGCCCCATTATTCCTATACAAACAAAAATTGTAATGTATAAATATTCTACCCTGAACAGGTTTTCAATACCAAAGAATACCATTGCAATAACAAGGGTTATAACAGCTTTTACAACATTGATGCTAAACCATACCACAGTTTTTACCGTAACAATCTGTGCTATCGAATAAGGCTTAATCATAATATTTTGTAGGGTTCCAAGCTGTTTTTCCGTAGATATACACATAGAGGCTTCTGAAATAACTCCGCTTGCAAGCATCCACAATATATATCCAAATACTTTTTCAGTAGTATTGCCCTCTGTATTTATCACAATTAGGAGAATGAAAAAATCTGTAATCAGTCCTACTATATAATCAGGATAATAGCTTACCGCTTCGATAAGACTTTTTCTAAACTCAGCTTTAATCAGATTCATCAAGTGCCTCCATTACCTTTTCTTCCATGTCCTTCTTTTTCTTCACTATCTCTACTATTTCTTCATTCGCAAAACTCTCATAAACTTCTGAAAACTCTCCTTCCACCTCTTCTTCCACTATTTTCCCATCTTTAATATATGAAACTATATAGCTTAGACTCTTATCTTCGATATTTTCGGAAAAATTCCTAACTACTCCGTCTTTTAGTATTAGAACTCTGCCATTAAGCTTCTGTACTACTTCCATCTGATGTGTGGTAAGTATGACTGCCATTCCTTTTTCTTTTACCAAGCGGTTCAGGTTGTCTATAACCGAGTTTTTACTCTTTATATCAAGACCTAGGGTCGGTTCATCTAAAAGCAAAAGCTTGGGCGAGAGCATAAGAGATATTATCAGTGCAAGTTTTTGCTGCATTCCTCTTGAATACTCGCCTACAGGCTTATTGATAGCTCCTCTTAGTTCAAAATCGTCTATATACTTAGCTATTTCAGAACTTTTACTGTCTATCTTGGATAGCCCTGCGAAATACTCTATATTCTGCCAGCCTGTTAAATAGTCATATACATTGGTACTTGATTCAAGCAAGGCACTTACTTTGTTAAAATACTCGCTGTTTTTGCTATTTTCTATGTCTTTGTCATCAAGCCTTATCTCCCCCGAATCTTGGCGTATCATTTTTAATATACAGTTTATTATGGTTGTCTTTCCTGCTCCGTTGTTCCCTAAAAGACAGACTATTTCGCCTGTATTTACGGTAAATGATACATCTTTCGGGACTGATTTTTCTCGGAAAGATTTACGTAGGTTGGTTATTTTTAGCATTTATTAGCTCCTTTATTAGCAGAATTTCATTTTTATATATCATTATTCTAAATAAATACGCCCTATTTTTAACACATTTCTTACAACATTAACAGAACACAATATAGTACATTTTTAGTTTTGCAAAGAGAGTCTCAAGTGCAAAGTGTATTGATAATCACACAATTTCTTGATATAATTAAATTATAACAGATAGAAATGGAGATTTGAGAATGGGCGGTTAAGCATAAAGCAGAATTACAAAAAAATTTGGGATACACAGGAGTTTATCAAGTTGCCACCATTATAATAGCTATAGATGACAGAAAGTCCAGCGGTGTGATGTCAAGAGATAAATAATAAAAAAATCATATATTTTTTAATACATTTCTTGAAGACAAAAAACACCCACCCAAGCCCTGTCGACCATACTAAAAAATGAGCAGGGCGTAGCTCATCAGCAAGTAGAAGGAACCTACTTTGCTGGACAATATAGTCGATTGTCTTTCAGCAGTCGAAAGACTAAACGCACAAATTTACGGGCAGTTAATGCGAGTGCACGTTTGTGTTGATATCTGTTCACCTCTTTGTACTTAAGGTGGTAGAAGTCGCTGTATTCCTTGTCGCATCTTACAAGAGAAAATGCAGCTCCACACAGATAATACTTTAAAAATCGATTGCCGGATGGTATAAGCCTTGTTGTTTCGGCTTCAAATCCGCCAGACTGATGCTGTTTCCAGGCAAGACCAGCATATTTGGCAAGCGCAGCCTGATTGTTGAAACGATTGATATCACTGATTTCAGCCATGATTCCGGCTGAATATACAGGACCGATTCCTGGGATAGAAATCAATACGTTTGGTAAGAGTTCCATCTGACTTTTTATAGCTTTATCGAACTCTTTGATTTGAGATTCCAATGCCTTCATAGAGGTTATGGATATAGAAAGCACCTGATTAACGGAGTCATTTACCGTCTTTGGTAAACGGTATGAACTTCTGGCAGCTTTCTGAATGGCTTTGGCTACTGCATCAGGATCTGGAAAGCGGTTCTTTCCTTTTTCCATAATGAAATCAGTAAGCTCATGTAAGTCCATATTTGCCAGTGCTTCTGCTGATTCAAATTCATTGTAGACAGCAAGGGCAGTGGTGCTGAAGGTATTACTGAATACCTTTTCCTGCGTCAGGGTAGAATACTTCTTGAACAGCACATTTATGAATCTTTGCTTTTCTTTAGTAAGATTCTGGACAGCGAAGTAACGTGCTCTTGTAAGGTTCTGGAGAGCTTTGTAGCGGTAGTCTCCCAGATATACCTCTTTGTTGATTCTACCAAAGCGCAGGCAGTCTGCAATAACAAAAGAGTCCACATAATCATTCTTTGGCAGGTCATTGTAAGCATCATGAAATTTTTTGACCTGCTTAGGATTGAGGACATGAATCTTTCTGTTAAACGGTGCCAGAGTGGTATCTTCCCTTAAGAAGTACACGAGATTATCTCCATAAACAGAGGTTGCTTCAAGGCCAATCAGAACTGTGTCAAGGGAATGTGAAGTTAAAGCAGAATGGATTCTTTTTACCAACTGGACAGAACCTTCATGTGAGTTAGCAACAGAGAAGTTACTGTGCTTGTTCCCATTAGGAAGCATCAGATAAACGACATTGGATCTGCTGCTTACATCAATACCGACGTAAAGTGTGTTCATAGTGTTAACCTCCTTTCGTTGTAGATTAAAGTGTTCAATCGGCTTGGTAAAACCCATGATCATGGAGCATCGACACCCTCGCATATAAAGAATCCGGCTTAAGATGGACAGATGCGAAACCACACTGCTAAATGGTTGTCCATGAACTTAAGCAAACAGCCAGCTGGTTTGAAGCTAACTTCCATGTCAGGGGAACAGACTTTCTATGAAGCAGCCACCTATGTGACTCAACAGGAGACGACAGAACTATTACCTGATTGACACTGGGACAATTATATCATGGGCTTTACGAAGCCTGTTGAATAATATTTATTTAGTAACTTATTAACCAAGATACATATAGTTGCGTATCTAAAAGATATTATACGAGGAGATATGATGTTTTATAAGATTAAAGAAGTTAAACCTTTGCCGGAATACAATCTTCTTATAAATTTTGTCAACGGCGAATGCAAACAATATAATGTTGCTTCTCTTTTTAACAAGTTTGAATCATTTAAAACTCTCTCAAATGTCAAAGGTTTGTTTGAACAGGTACAAGTGGACTCCGGGGGATATGGTATCTCTTGGAATGATGATATTGATTTATCCTGTAATGAACTTTGGGAAAATGGAAAAGTTGTAGACTATGTATAATTATTCTTACTAAAAAATACAACAGTATATTAATAAAAAAGGGGCTTCTACACTGAGAAAAATATATGCAAAAATATTGTAATTAGTTAATAATAAGTTTACTATATTTTTGTGTTATTTTTTTCTTTAATGCAACAGCCCTTAATTTTTAATATCTCATATTTACATTAGCACCTTACTTAAAAAGTCCTTAGTCCTAGGATTCTTAGGATTGCCGAATATTTCTTCCGGGCTTCCTTCTTCTGCTATAATGCCTCCGTCCATAAAGAGCACTCTGTCTGATACTTCCCTGGCAAAGCCCATTTCATGGGTAACTATTACAGTTGTCATTCCTTCACTTACAAGACTTTTAATAACTGCAAGCACCTCTCCTACCATCTCCGGATCAAGGGCTGATGTTGGCTCATCAAAGAGCATTACATCAGGCTCCATTGCAAGGGCTCTCACTATAGCAAGCCTCTGCTTCTGACCGCCCGAAAGTTTGTTTGGCTTCTCGTCATATTTTTCAAGAAGTCCGACTCTGTCAAGCAGTTCTCTAGCCCTTTCCCTGGCTTCTTTAGCATTTTTCTTGCCAAGCAGTGTTGGAGCAAGTGTAATATTTTCACCAACTGAAAGATGCGGAAAGACATTGAAATGCTGGAATACCATTCCCATCTTCTGGCGGTGTATATCTATGTTTACTGATTTATCCGCTATATTGGTTCCTTCAAAATAAATTTCACCCTTTTCAGGCACTTCAAGGAGGTTCAAACAACGTAGGAAGGTAGACTTGCCACCGCCCGAAGGTCCGATTATAGATACAACCTCGCCTTTACCGATATGTTCATTAACTCCCTTTAGTACCTGAAGCTCACCAAAGCTTTTATGTAAATCTACTACATCAATTAGGTATTCATTATGATTAGCATTCACCTGCCTTCATCCTCCTTTCAAGCACAGCTACTCCTTTGGAGAGACTGAATGTAAGTACGAAATAAATAATTCCTATTATGATAAGAGGTTCCATTGTAAGGAAGGTTGCTCCTGATATAGTCTGAAACTGAGTCATAAGATCTCCCACGAAGAATACAGATGCAAGAGATGTTTCCTTAATCATCATAATGAACTCATTGCCAAGAGCCGGAAGGATATATCTTACAGCCTGAGGTAATACTATCTTAAACATAGTCTGCCTTTTACTAAGCCCAAGCGACCTTGCCGCCTCAGTCTGGCCTTTATCTACAGCTTCTATACCTGATCTGATTACCTCAGATACATAGGCTGCCGAGTTCAATATAAGAGCTACAAGTATGCACACAAAGGTGGACGGCTTAAACCCCGGTATAGCTTCCGGCAGCATGAACTTAAATATGTACAGCTGTAAAAGTATAGGTGTGCCTCTTACTATCTCTATATAAGCCGTAACTATAAATTTTACAGGCAAAAACTTATTATTTTTAAACATGGCAAGCACAGAGCCCAATATTGTTCCAAAAAATACGGTTATAAGGCTTAATAGCAGAGTATATCCTGTACCTATTAAAAAATAAATTACCATATTTTTTTCTATCAAAAAACTATATTCTTAAAAATTCCCATTAATTATCAACCTCTACACCTAAGGATTTAGCAAGTTCCACAGCTTTATCCTTCCACTGTTTATAAAGTCCTTTTTCATTTACTTCTTTAACAACCATATTAAGAGCATTTACAAGCTTGGTCTCTCCCTTTGTACAGCCTATCACATTTCCTTTTGACTCATACTCAAACTTAAAATCACTTATGGCAAGCTCTTTGTGGGCGGTAATTAAAACCTTAGCAACAGCAAGGTCAAGTGTAAGTCCATCAGCCTGGCCTGTAATAACCTCCATAGCTCCATTGTTTACATCTGCTATAGGAGTACAGTTAGCCTTTGGGAGCTGGGTAGTAGTTAAATCAAGCTGAACTGAACCATTCTGTGCTAAAATTGTCTTACCCGTAAAGTCATCTGCAGTCTTTAACTTATCAGCATTTTCCTTAAGAACGACAATTCCCTGCCCTTCATCTGCATCTGTGTTACCAAAAAGTTCTGAAAGCTGCATATTTTTTGCACGTTCTTCTGTATATGCAAGTCCTGATATCGCCATATCTACCTGACCTGTTGTAACAGCCGCCTTAATCGCATCAAACTTCATAGGCACAATCTCAAGTTTTACACCAAGGCTGTCAGCTATATACTGTGCAAGCTCCATATCACAGCCTACATACTTCGTTTCCCCACTGCTTATATCTATAAATTCATTTGGAGCAAAATCAGGACTTGTTGCACAGGTTATAACTCCTGCTTGAAGTATTTTGTCAGCTTATCTCCTTCTCCTGTTATAGAAGAAAGATCTAACTTTGCAGCCCCTGAAGAATTATCAGCGGCAGCAGTACTTGTTGTACTTTTGCTTCCAACAGTATTGGTATTGCTTGTCTTAGCCGATGACGTAGTTACAGAACCTGTCTTTGTAGCACTCTTAGAGCTCTCTGTCTTTGTAGAATTACCTGAGCAGGCTGTAAACATTGTGGCAAAAACAAGTGTTAATGCTGCGACTAATTTCATTGATTTTTTCATATTGCAATTCCTCCCTGTGAATAAATATGCTTTAATGATATTTTGTTATACGCACATTATATCACATCACAATGAATATTTAAAGTATAAATTTGTATAAATATACATTGTTTTTTTAATATTATACTGTAAGATTTGCTAAATGCCGGTATATATGGAGTAAATACGGTTTCAAAAACGCTTTTTTTCTATACATTTTATCTTAGCTTATGTAATAATTCATGTTTTTCTTAAAGATTTCTAAAGATATTAATGCTATAATATTACTAACAAAATACAAGACCTTCCCCCAGATAAGGAGAAATTTATAATGGATTTTCTTAATACTAAAACAGGAGTTTCCGGTATTGATGGTCCTTTTAGCATATTTACTATCATACCTATCCTATCTTTCATAGTATTTGCCATAATTATTTTTGTTATAGCAGCCTCTATAATTTCTTCACTCCGCCTAAATATAAAAAACGATGCAGCGCCAAGACTTAAATCACAGGCAAAGGTCATATCCAGAAGAACAGATGTACATGGAATGAGTGAAGGCTCTACCCATACAGACTACTATATTACCTTTGAATTTGAACAGGGTAGCAGGCAGGAATTTCAAGTAGATGATTACAACTATGGAGTATTAATAGAAGGTGATATTGGCATTTTAGAACATCAGGGAAACAGGTATCTTGGTTTTGAAAGAACCCGGAGTTAATGTGTTATCTTTTGATAAATATAGAAAATCAACCCCCAAAAAACAAATGTTCTATAAGAATCTTAGTACCTATAAGTATGAGTACAAGTCCTCCCATAACTTCTGCCTTTGTCTTTAATTTTTCCCCAAATATACTGCCAAGCTTTACTCCGGTAAAACAACAGACGAAGGTTATAAGTCCTATAATTGAAATTGCCGGTACAATGTTTACTTTAAGGAAAGCAAAGGTAACACCAATTGCAAGTGCATCTATGCTGGTTGCAACAGAAAGTGTTACCATAGTTTTTACATCCATAGCATCATTTACTACATCACAGGATTTTGCTTCTTTTATCATATTTATTCCTATAATTCCCAACAGTACAAAGGCTATCCAATGGTCTATAGAACTTACTACATTTTTAAATCCGCTTCCAAGTAAATATCCTATAAAAGGCATCAGAGCCTGAAATACTCCAAAATAAAGTCCACATATAAGTGCTTTTTTTACATTCATTTTCTTCATAGCTAGTCCTTTACAGACTGAAACTGCAAAGGCATCCATAGAAAGTCCAAGTCCAATAAATAATATATCAAGAATATTCATTAAATTAACCTCTTACTTTTTAGTCAGATAAAGTGCATAAATATCTCTTTTTTTATAGATATTTATGCACTTACAAATTTTTATACTTCAAACAATATATCACTATAGGTTGGCACCGGCCAATAAGCTTTATCTACGATAGTCTCAAGACTATCAATATTTTCACGAAGTCTCTCCATCATCGGAGCAACTTTAGTATTAAATTCCTCAGCCTGTTCTTTACCTTCCGATAGCTTCTTAGCCATTATTATTAGTTCTTCTAACTCATCAGTCATACTATTAGCACCTTCAAGGAGAGTAGTAATTTTCTTTAGTAAATCCTTTTGTATAGAACATTCAAGACCTAAGCCGGTATTTCCCATTTCATTTATAGCCTTCGCAAGTACAATTTGATACTTAATTACAGCAGGAATAAACAGTCTCCTCACCATATCTATCATAGTCTTTGCTTCTATATTTATGGTCTTGGTATACTTTTCATACTGGATCTCTGCTCTTGACTCAAGCTCTGTACGGTTTAATACTTTCTCTTTTTCAAATACTTCTATAGTGTGGTCACTTATTAGCGCCGGTATAGCCTCTACCATTGATTTTGTATTTGGAAGACCTCTCTTTGCCGCTTCTTTCACCCATTCTTCCGAATAACCATTTCCATTGAAGATAATTCTTCTATGTGCAGTCAGTGTATCTATAATGAGGTCATGTGCAGCCTGATTGAAATCCTCCGCTTTTTCCAGACTGTCTGCCATATTCCTGAATACATTAGCTACTATTGTATTTAGAACTGTATTTGCACCTGCAATAGACATAGAAGAAGCTACCATTCTGTATTCAAATTTATTGCCTGTAAACGCAAAAGGTGAAGTCCTATTTCTGTCAGTTGCATCAAGAAAAAGGTTTGGGAGGCTGTGTACACCTATATCAAGCTTACGTCCCTGCTTACTGGAGGTAGCCTCTCCTGTTTCTATAACCTGTTCTACCAAATCTTCAAGCTGGTCTCCAAGGAAAATGGAGATTATAGCAGGTGGCGCTTCATCTGCACCAAGCCTGTGTTCATTCCCCGGGTTGGATGCCGACAGACGGAGTAATGTAGCATTTTCATCTACTGCCTTTATTATCGCCGCAAGCACCAGCATAAACTGTACATTTTCATGAGGAGTTTTACCCGGATCAAGCATATTTTTCCCGGTATTGGTAACTATTGACCAGTTATTATGCTTTCCTGAACCATTTACACCTGCAAAAGGCTTCTCATGAAGCAGGCATTCAAGTCCATGACGCTTTGCTACCTTTTTCATAGTCTCCATAACAAGCTGATTATGGTCAGTTGCTATATTGGCCGTAGTAAATACAGGTGCCATTTCGTGTTGGGCAGGAGCCACTTCATTATGCTGAGTTTTGGCATAGATTCCAAGTTTCCAGCATTCCTCATTCAGCTCCTTCATAAACAGCTCTATACGCTCAGGAATATTGCCATAGTAATGATCATCAAGTTCCTGTGTTTTAGGTGGCATAGCACCAAATAATGTACGTCCTGTAAAAAGCAAATCTTCACGCTTTAAAAAATCTTCTCTATCTATAAGGAAGTACTCCTGCTCAGGACCTACAGAGCAACTTACACTTGTTACATCTTTATCCCCAAAAAGTCTTGCAATACGGGTAGCCTGCTTACTTATAGCCTCCATAGAGCGAAGCAGAGGTGTCTTTTCGTCAAGAGCCTCTCCTGTGTAAGAACAAAAAGCTGTTGGTATACAAAGAGTAACACCTGCAGTATCTTCCTTTAAGAAAGCAGGAGATGTACAATCCCAGGCAGTATAACCTCTTGCCTCAAATGTAGCCCTAAGCCCTCCCGAAGGGAAAGACGATGCATCTGACTCTCCTTTAATAAGCTCTTTTCCTGAGAAGCGCATTATTATACCACCTTTGCCCTCAGGTTTAAGGAAGGAATCGTGCTTTTCGGCTGTTATACCTGTCATTGGCTGGAACCAATGAGAGAGAAGTGGGTTGCTCCTCTTTCCATAGCCCAGGCTTTCATGGCATGTGCTACAGCTCTTGCTATCTTCTCATTTAAATCCTCCCCATTATCAATGGTCTTTCTAAGCTCCTTATACACATCACTTGGAAGCCTATCCTTCATTACTTCATCATTAAAGACATTTTTTGCAAAATCCCTTGGCAGTATAAATTTTTCCTCTGTCATACTTTCCTTCTTTCACTGGTAATATTTTCACAAAGTTTTATAAACGCATATTTTACTCCAAATACCACTGATCCCTGTCCTCATAATTCTCATCTGTTTTTACTAAGTCCATACATTTTATAAGAACTCTTTCCATTAATATTGATATAAGAAGAGTTACAAGTACAGGCACAAAAAAATCAATGCCAATCCTGCCGAAATATACACCAGCACAAAGGCCCCAAACAATAAAATAATAGACACTACTGTAGTAAGCAGATGTCTTAATGCAAGATAAAAGGACAATCTGAAAAGCCCACGATATCTTTAATGAAAAATCTGGAAATGAGTGGAAATATATACACCACAATAAATGACATAACTATTCCTATGATTAAGTATAGGTAGCGCATATTTGTAAATTCATTTTTGTATGTAATTAATGGCAAATTTTATGTCTACATATAGTATTATACCTACTACTACAAGAATTAGTTCTACTATGAAACCCTGCTTAAAAATCTCTCTTAAATGCTTTTTAAAAAACTCTTTTTATAGGATAACTTCTATCGCGCCTTATAGTCTTTACACAAGAATAATAAAGTGCTGAAGTAGCCGCCCCAATAGTCACAAGCGGAATACAGACTAAGACATATACAATGCTTAGTGCTACCACATCAAAAAGTTTCCCCATAAATCGGAAGAAAACATTATCCATATTAAATAAATTTCCCATTTTCTAACCTCTACATATTTAAAGCACAAGTTTTGTTTCTATATTATAAACAGCTTTTATAATTATCTACATATTATGGATATATGTCAAGTAAAAAAATCGCACCTTAGAGCGGATAAAATGAATTTCTCATTACGCCTAAGGTGCTTTTTTTGATTTTCCATTTTTAAGTTGCTTTAAATGCGGCTAAATACAAAGCCTTAAGAAATGCTTTGTCACTTGAAAATACTAGTCTCCCTTTGATCCCGCTTTAATTATCTTTTTTAATTCTCTTCCTGTTCCGATTGCCATAATCAAACCTATTAAAAACAGAACTGCTCCCAACCCGATAGAAACTATCATCATAATATCCGCTATGATAAGCTGCTCGAAGCTTTTGATTTTCGGCAGCTTATATCCACCGTTTTTTGAGCGATATACCTCTGTCTCTCTGATATCTCCGGTCTTTGTAGCTGTGGAAAATTCCTTTTCTCCCTTATATTTCTGCCCATCTACCGAATACGTAAGTTCTGCATCCCAATACGTTTCGATGGTTCCATCGGAGTCTTTTCTATCCTTAATCTCGGCATAGGTTACCTCTGCCTGTACAGTGGTAATCTCCTCTGAATTCTTATAGTCATCATATTCCAAATAATTTCCTATCACTCCGGTAATACCAAGTATCAGAAAAACAAGTCCTACTATCCCAACAAATATGCAGTTGTAAAGCTGTTTTCTGACTTTTCCCTTATGTCGTTCACGACGTTCCGATTTTTTACTCATACTTAACATCCTCCCCTTCAATCTGCATCCGCCCCCTCTACCCCCTTGCAAAGAATAAAAATTCCCACATAGGCAGGCTTATGTCAGATTATAATATTTTTTTACATATGTGTCATATATATAATACCATAAATTTCAAACTTTTCCCACTAAGCTTTTATAACTAGCCCTATGAAACTGTATTCCGCATACAATCTCCGCCTTTTTCAAAATGTTTCTTCAACAATTTTTTCAGTAAAAAACGCTTATCACAAATCAAAGATGCTATTTTTTATTTTACTTAATTCTCATCAATTACTTATTGTTCTACATCTCCTTATAGCTTTTAGGTTTCCATATATTTTGTGAACTCATTGCCTCTATGAGATATCCTTTTTCTTTCAGCATGTTTTCAATTTCATCTATTATTTTTACGGAATGGGCTTCTACTGTATGGAAGTGATAGCCATGGGTAATATTTTTTAACGGAGTGGAGACACCGCTTTTCAAATCATTCATAAAATTAGTTATATCTCTTCTTGAGCTTATATCAAGAGGTACACTTATAGTTCCATATACCCTGTGCTCTACAAATACATCTAAAACCGTTCCTCCAAGGTCAACTATGCAGGTAAGTTCATCTTCAATATCTTCATCATCATGTCTTACCTTAAAAATACGCCTGTTACCGGTATTGCCATATAATATATATCCGTTCCTTGTCGCAGTTAAATCAGGAAATTTTGTCCTTATAATGGCAATATCCGTTACTATTACCTGTCTGCTCACACCTAATTTCAGGGCAAGAGCACCACCCGGTACAGGTTCTTCTGACGATGTAAGTATTTCTACAATTCTATTTCTTCTTTCGACACCTTTCAAACTTTGCATATCTCCTCCAGATGCATATTTTTCATGGATATATCAAGTATCGGAGCAGAATGTGTAAGTGCTCCGCTTGAAATATAGTTTACACCCAGAGCCGCTAACTTTGCAACATTTTCTGCTGTTACATTCCCTGAACATTCTGTTTCAGCTTTTCCGTCTATTATTTTTAAAGCTTCTTCCATAGTTTCATAATCCATGTTATCAAGCATTATAATGTCTGCTCCTGCCTCTACTGCTTCTCTTACCATATTAAGATTTTCTACTTCTACTTCAATTTTTCTGACAAAAGATACCTCTTTTTTCGCCATCGCCACCGCATTCTTTATACCACCTGCCGCAGCTATATGATTATCCTTAAGCATAACCCCATCTGACAGGTTAAATCTGTGATTATTTCCACCACCAATCTTGACTGCATATTTTTCAAATATTCTGTTACATGGTGTTGTCTTTCTTGTATCAAGCAGTTTAATGCCGCTTCCTTCTAAAATATCCGCTATGGAGCGGGTGTATGTTGCAATACCGCTCATATGCTGCAAATAGTTAAGTGCAGTACGCTCACCTGACAGCAGGGAATGCAAATCTCCCCCTAAGCACCGCCAATTTCTCTCCTGAATGCACCAAATCCCCATCAGCAACCATAAACTTTATATCTATACTGCCATCTATAAGCTCAAATACCCTTTTAAAAACCGGCAGACCCGCAATTACACCATCCTGCTTTGCTATAAGCTCTACTGAACCCATAGCAGCTTTGGGAAGAACTGCATCTGAGGAAATATCCCCAAAAGTAATATCTTCTTTCAATGCAAGTAATATCATCTCATCCGCATTTAATTCCATTGTAATTCTGTTCATCTTTTTTTCTTTCCCTTTCTATTTCTTCAAATATAGAACTTTTATACATTTCAAATAATGCGCTTATATCTTTGTAATATTTATTTTGTTCTTGAAATTTTTTACCTATTTCATCAAATTTTGTATCTGATACCTCATTGTTTCTGTTCATTCCTATATGGCAGGCTGCCCGCTTTGCAAATACAAGACTTTCTAAAAGTGAGTTACTTGCCAGACGGTTCTTGCCATGTACCCCATTACAGCTGGTTTCCCCTACTGCGTACAGGTTCTTCATACTGCTCCTGCTATAACTGTCTACATCTATTCCTCCCATAAAATAGTGCTGCGCAGGCACCACCGGTATAGGCTCCTTGGTACAGTCAAAACCTTCTTCCAAACATTTTTCATATATATGCTTAAAATGTCCTACAATCTCTTTCTTGTCTATATTTTCCATAGACAACCATACATGCTTTGCTCCGGTACGTTTCATTTCTGTAAAAATTGCCTCCGTCACCACATCTCTTGGCAAAAGTTCATTTACAAACCTTTTACCTTCCGCATTAAGTAAAATTCCTCCCTCTCCTCTTTACCGACTCGGATATAAGGAATGCTCTTCCGGGCTTTTCTGTATAAAGAGTTGTAGGATGTATCTGTATATAGTCAATATTTCTAAGTCTTATTCCGTTTTTAATTGCTATTCCTATAGCATCTCCCTTAAGATGTTCATAATTAGTAGAGTGTTCATACAGTCCGCCTATACCACCACAGGCAAGCACCGTATTCGCAGCTTCAATAGTTATAAATTTATCAGACGTATAACTATCTTTTCTTGAATATACGGCAACTATTCCTCTGCACCTTCTCACACCCTTTATTTCTGAACTAATCACATCTATCATAGTAAGATATTCTATCAGTTTTATATTCTTTCTGGTTTGAACTTCTTTTATCAGAGCTTCTGTAATAACCTTACCTGTTATATCTTCATGAAACAAAATACGCGGAACCGAATGTGCTCCTTCCTTTGTATAAATAAAATTTCCTGCCTTATCTTTAGTAAAATCAACTCCAAATTTTACAAGATCCTCTATCACCATCCGTGAAGATTTAATCATTATATCTACTGATTCCTTACTGTTCTCATAATGTCCGGCACGGAGTGTATCTTCAAAATAACTGTTATAATCCTCGTCATTCCTCAGTACACAGATACCTCCCTGTGCAAGATATGAATCGCATTCGTATACCTTAGCTTTGGTAATAACAGTGACTTGTAAGTTATCCGGTAAATTAAGCGCGCAATAAAGCCCCGCAACCCCACTTCCTACTATAAGAACATCTGTTGTTAAATTCATAACACTCTCCATTCTAACTATCTGCCAGTTCAAGCATCCTTACCAAAGAATGCTCTGCCTTTCTGCCTGTTTCCTCTTCCACATAGGCTGCCGGAGTTTCATTTAGCAGGCAATTATATACACTTTCCAGACTCAGTCTACGCATACTTGTACATACACCCTTTTTTATAAAATGAAACTTTTTATCAGGGTTATCGGCACGAAGCTTATGCCCAACACCAATCTCAGTACATATAATGAACTCATTACAATCACTTTCTGAAGCAAATTGTATAATTCCACTTGTACTCCCCACATAATCAGATATTTCACATACTTCTATACGACATTCAGGATGGGTAAGTACCGGTGCTCCGGGATATTTTTCTTTTGCCTCAAGTATATCAGAAGGTGTTATCCTATGGTGCACATGACAATAGCCCTTACCGGGTATTATATTTTTTTCCGGTAGTTTTGTGGCTATCCATCTTGCAAGATTACCATCCGGTATCATGTAAATATTCTTCTGTGGCAGGTTTTTTACTATATTAAATGCATTAGAAGAGGTGATGCAGACATCACAAAGTGCCTTTGTCCTTGCTAATGAATTTATATAACAGACTACTGCAAGATCTTCATATTTTTCCCTCACAGCCTCAATCTCTTCCTTTTCTGTCATTATTGCCATAGGACATTCAGCAGACATATCAGGCACCAGAATCTTTTTATCCGGATTCATTATACAGGCACTTTCACCCATAAAAGTCACCCCGCAGAAGACTATTGTTTTATTGGGAAGTTCTTTAGCCATCTTGGCAAGATAAAATGAATCTCCCACAAAGTCTGCTAAATCCTGTATTTCACCGTCAACATAATAATGAGCCAATATTGCTGCATCTTTTTCTCTACACAACTCTCTTATCTTTTCTGATAAATTCACTTTACTGACTGTTGATTTAATATCATTTTCCATAACAAACCTTTCCCACTCTTTTAATATGTTCTTCGGAATGTTATGATAACACATAACTTTACATCTGACAAGACACTTGTAAATATATATGAAAATAAAAAGATGCCAAAAAGCAAAATACCTTTGACATCCTATGATTCTTGTATAGTTATATTTTTAGATTCAGTCTTATATAGCTCTTACCTTAAGTACTCCTTCTATCTCTTCCAGTGCCTTTTTCATCTCCTCAGTAACTTCCATGTCTCATATCAAATACCGAATACGCATAGTCACCTCTACTCTTATTTACCATCTCTTCTATATTTACATTATAAGAAGAAAGTACGGTAGTAAACTTTGTTATCATACTTGGGATATTCTTGTGTAAAAGTGTTATTCGCGCCCTGCTGGTAAGCTTTTGCTACCTCACAGTTAGGATAATTTACAGAATTCTTTATACTTCCATTTTTCAATGTAATCTATTACTCCTTTTTCATTGTCAAAATTTGAAAGTTTATAATATATTTTTCTTCCATCAATTAATGACTGAGATTTCAAAAAGTTCCTGCTGTTCCGCTTGAATTTCTTGCATGCGACCATAATAAATAAGTCAAATCCTGTTTATCTGTAATTACTTTATTCTCCACAAATTCTTACCTCTTTTCTTGTAAATATTATACATTTTTATTTGATGTATATCAAATAAAAAACAAACAATGAAACATTTCATACATTAGAAAAAAGGACTTTATACTCAGTAAAACTTTTATAATTACTGATGTAAAAGTCCTTTTATATTTTTTAGTTATTTTAGCCTGCCTCCACCCTCATATTTTCTTAGAGGTTTCTGTCAATATATTGTCCACAATGTATGCAGTAGCACGAAGCGCGAGTAATAAACAGCCTGCCACAATGAGGACATCTGCAAAAAAATTATTGAAAAGGTTATTGCTGCCACAAATATCAGCAAACCTAATAAAACCAATACAAGCCCAATTACAAACCGTATTCCATAAGGTGAAGCGACAAATTTTGCTATTATTAAAAATAGAAGTCCTAGCAAAACCAATATATACACTATTCTACAAGCTCTGTTATAATTCATTTTTTTCTATGATAAACACCTCTTAAAAATAAGCATATCATAATTATTGGCATATGCAAGTAAAAAAATTACATTCAATTCAGCATACTTACTATTGATTTACTTTTTATACCAATAGTATACAACAATTCCGCATAAACAGGTTATTGTTAAATTTATCACAATCGAAATCAAAACCTGTACATTATTAAGTGTTTCTATTGAAAATGCTCCTCTTATCACCGGCACTAAAACTATACAGGCAATAGCAATACTGCTTATATATCTAAAAAAATATTTTTTTCTCCATAGCCTGTTCTTATTCCACCACAAGATGACACCAAATCATCATTTTTTTCCCAAGGTTCACAGTATAAAAAAACTTATTATAATTAAGTTCTTATATTTAGTTCTTTACCCATTTCATATAGACTAAAGATATGTTTTTTTATATCTTCCTGTTTTTTTAATTCAATCTCTTCAAAATTTATTCCTCTTTGTACACAAACAAATAGTTCTAAAAACCACGAATTGGAATAAAAAGTCATATCTTTCATTGTATAGCAAATATATTATAGGTTTGTAAGGAAGATTGGGGAGATGCTATATTTATAATATTATAAATATAACTGCTACTCTCATCTTCTTTAAGTCTCCATATTTCAGTATCTGATATTTTATAACACTCATGGCTTCCCATATCAGATAGTATTGCTTTAGATATTTTATCCAATTCATCAAAAATAAACTTTTTCAAAGCTTAAATTATGTTCAGCATACATTCCTTTTAACAGATCAGTCTTTGACAGATATGGAGTTCTAATATCTTCTTTATAAAAACTCTTTTAATTTTATCAGACAATCATGATCAGTTAATTGAATATGTTTAGGAAATTTTATTTCAAACATAATAACCTCATTTTTTTCATATAATAAGTTCCAGATATTTCTCCCAACTTAATCCAGTAATCTTTATCATAAAAAGTATGCCCCTAATCTTGTTGTTTTCATATAAACACTATTAACAGACTTAGGTATATAGCAGGTCCCAACAGACCTATAACCATTTTTACTGCTCAAGCCTGAAATGTTAAATCCTTTCGAATAATATACATCCGGACTAAGCCAATTAGAATTTTTTATCGTTAAGTTATCTGCACTAATCTTTTCAACTAAATTATTTCCATACCATCATCCTTTCCTTTCTCCTTTACTTTTTATACTATCTGATTATATGATGTGGGTGTCAAAAGTATTTGACACCCAATGATACAGGATTGCTTCGGCTTCACCTCTCGCAATCCTTGCAAAAATATTCGTAATCCGCTCATTTTTTTGCAAAAAATGGCTACTTACTCATATTTTTTGCGTGTCAAAAGATAATAAATTCTCTTGCAAGCAAGCTTGCATCGAATTTTTATACTTTTGACACTTGTATCATTATATAATATTACTAAAGATACCGCTTTTCAAGGTACATTGATGTCCCTTTTTACCAAAGGAGAAGTTAAATGTCATATAATCTTGAACTTTTTGGTCAGAAACTAAGAGCCATAAGAAAATCGCTCCATATATCTAAATCAGAAATTGAAAAATAAAGCCGGAATAAGCAGTAAAACCATAGTAAGGCTTGAAAATGCAAAAAGCCTGCCTTGTTTAGATACATTAGAGCTTCTTTCCCTTTGTACAAAAACAGATCTAGTCAGCTTGCTGCTTGAATGCAGGTTTGACAATTATTCTGCCTTCGTGTCAATAAGTAATGAAATTGAAAGTAAAATAGATAATTTAGAATTCGATAAACTGGATATTAATCTGAATATGCTTGAAAAACTAGAAGATTCTACAAATAACAGGCATTACAGGAACTATGTTCTCCAGTTAAGACTATTAATTAATGATATGCTTCTTTATAAAAAAATGATAACTATACTTCTGCACTTGATGCTTATATTGAAGCATTAAAAAAATAACTGAACCAAATTTTAGCTTAGACAACTATCAGAATTTAGTTCTGTCTACTGCCGAAATCAGGATACTTATGAATATTGGCTTTGCCATCTGCAAAATTGAAGGAAATAAAAAAAGCCTTGATATTATGCTTTTTTTGTGAGGATTCTTTAGACAAAACCGATGATCTGTATTCCAAAATATGCCATAATATAGCTGTTATTTATTCTAAAATGGAAAAACTACCAAAAAGCTTTAGAATATTATAATAACGGCATTGCTGCTTGTAGAAAATGCAGACTGCCACTGGGACTTGGATTATTATATTATGGAAAAGGATATCTTCCTGATTTCAGCCTGCCAACATTTTTGCCATTACTTAAATTTATTATAAAAAAATCAGCCACTTTGTTATACATATCTCCTCCTTCAAGAAAAATAGCACTTTCTGTCAAGGTAGTAATATGTATATTTATCTCCAAGTTCATAAGGCATTATTTCTAAAAATTGTTTCATCTGAATTAAAAAAATACTGTAAATGCAGGACTATATTTTTAAATCATATTTTGCTTTATCTGCCTTATCCAGATTTTTAAAATCTATCAAAGATAAAAAAATCTTCAATATCTTCCTGCTTCTCTATTATAGCTGTTTCTGAAATTCCTGCACCTTCTATTATTTTAATAGAAGTAATTTTTTAGTTTTTCAGATATTTACCGGAAAGAATCGCAAATATTAATGCTATTATTATAAATGACAAAAATATAAAAAGCTTTTTTTCTTATACATTTTATAGCCTTTTCTTCTTAAAAAGGATACAAGTGCCAAAAAAATTCTTGACACTGTATCCTAAAATATAAATAAAATCACTCCCAGATATTAAGTGGAAAAGTTTCCATATATTCCTTTATCTCTTTCTCTGTATAATACACGCCCGGATACATTTCCAAGTCTTCGGGAAAAATCGCTAAATCTCCCACACATTTCACATAAAGTTCTTAATCGCAATATCACCGGTAAAGAACAGGTTTTCTGTATCAAATTCCTCATAATACTCTAGATATAAATCGCAAAAATCATTTATCTCATATTCATCATTTAAATACTTGAATATTATATATGATATTTTTATCCTTACATTTCATAATTAAATAACCCTTACTTTAAGCACTCCCTCTATCTCTTCCAGTGCCTTTTTCATCTCTTCTGTAACTTCCGTATCTATATCAAATACCGAATACGCATAGTCACCTTTGCTCTTATTTACCATCTCTTCTATATTTACATTATAAGAAGAAAGTACAGTAGTAAACTTGGTTATCATACTTGGAATATTCTTATGTAAAAGGGTGATTCTCGCCTTACTTATTAGCTTTGCTACCTCGCAGTTTGGATAGTTTACAGAGTTCTTTATGCTTCCGTTTTCAAGATAATTCATTATCTCCTTAACTGCCATTACTGCACAGTTATCTTCCGATTCCTCTGTAGAGGCTCCAAGATGAGGTATGGCAATAACTCCCTCAATATTGGAGCTCTTTTCATTTGGAAAATCAGTCACATACTTCTTCACCTTGCCGCAAGCCAAAGCTTTCTCCATGTCCTCATCATTTACAAGTGCATCTCTTGAGAAGTTGAGAATTACAACTCCGTCCTTCATAAGTTTAAGGCTGTCAGCATTTACCATATGTTTTGTTGTATCCATAAGTGGCACATGTACAGTAATATAGTCACAGGTTCTAAAAATTTCTTCTACTGTTTTTACGTGGATTACATCTCTTGAAAGGCTCCATGCGTGTTCTACAGAAATATAAGGATCACATCCATAAACTTCCATACCAAGTCTTTTTGCGGCATTTGCCACAAGCACACCTATGGCACCCAGTCCGATTACACCGAGTTTCTTGCCCTCTATCTCATTTCCTGCAAAATTACTCTTTTCCTTTTCTACAAGCTTGGAAAGGCCTTCTGCTCCTTTATTTGCCTGTACCCAGTTTATTCCACCAACTACATCGCGAGCCGCAAGTAAAAGTCCTGCAATTACAAGCTCCTTAACTGCATTGGCATTGGCTCCCGGTGTATTAAATACCACTATTCCCTGTTCTGCACATTTATCAAGAGGAATATTGTTTACTCCCGCACCTGCTCTGGCTACTGCAAGAAGATTACCGCTAAATTCCAGAGACTTCATATCCGCACTTCTTACAAGAACTGCGTCTGCCGCATTTAATTCCTCTGTAAAGCTGTAATTATCAGTAAACTCTTTAAGCCCTATGTCTGATATCTTGTTCAGTGTTTTTACTTTATACATACTTTTCCCCTTTCATCACCCACAGGATACTTTCTGTTTTTTCAAATACTTACCCTGTATTTTACGCTTCTGCAATAAATCAAGTTACTATTTCAAATCTGCTGTATTTATATTTTTTTAAAGCTTATAACTTTTTATTATTAATGGTTTTATTTTTAAATTTTCAGCCTCAAATTTTTTTTCATAAATTCCACAAGCTTCTCCACTCCCTGTATTGGCATGGCATTATAGATGCTGGCACGCATACCGCCTACTGTCCTATGTCCTTTTAAGTTTACAAAACCAGCCTCTGTTGCCTCTTTTATAAATTTTGCATCCAGTTCGTCATTGCCTGTTACAAAAGGTACATTCATCAGTGAACGGTCTTCTTTTCTGACCGTGCCATTAAAAAAAGTTTGCTATTATCAAGGAAATTGTAAAGAATATCAGCTTTTTTTTTATTTTTCTCCTTCATTGCACTAAGTCCGCCCTTAGCCTTAAGCCATTTAAATACCTTACCGCATACATAGATACCGTAAGCAGGAGGGGTATTGTAAAGTGAATTGTTATCCGCATGAGTTTTGTATTTCATCATAGTCGGTGTACCGGGAAGCACATCTTCCGTAATCAAATCTTCTCTTATGATTACTATTACAGTTCCCGCAGGTCCAACATTCTTCTGAACTCCGCCATAAATAATGCCATATTTACTTACATCTACAGGCTCACTTAAGAAGCAGGATGAAACATCGGCTACAAGAGTTTTACCCTTGGTATTAGGAAGGGTTCTGAACTTGGTTCCGTATATTGTATTATTTTCGCATATATATACATAGTCAGCATTATCCCTGATAGGAAGGTCACTGCAATCAGGAATGTATGAAAAGGTTTCGTCAGCAGAAGAAGCTACCGCTACCGCATCACCGTAGAGCTTAGCTTCAGCAAATGCCTTCTTTGCCCACTGACCTGTAATTATATAGTCAGCCACCTTATTTTTCATAAGATTCATAGGAATCATGGCAAACTGAAGTGAGGCTCCACCCTGTAAGAACAGCACCTTATAATTATCAGGAATGTTCATAAGCTCTCTAAGGTCTGCTTCTGCAGTATTTATAATGCTTTCAAAAGCTTTGGAACGGTGGCTCATCTCCATGACGGACATGCCTGTTCCACCATAATTCATCATCTCTTCCTGACACTCTCTAAGCACTTCTTCAGGAAGCACTGCAGGTCCTGCTGAAAAATTATAAACTCTTTCCATAAATATTCCTCCTCTATGTATTGTTATTTATTTAACAAATAATATTACAACATTATGCTGCTACAAATTTGAAGTTATTTATGATACTCCTCTATTTTATCTCCATACTCATTTAGTAGTTGTCTCGAATAAATTTTTTCATTTTTTGAGTCTCTAACTTCTTTCCATAGAATAGCAGCAACTTTTAACTTGTCAGAATAATAGTCGCTAAATTCATCTGAGCAAAAGTCCTTTAGGAATTGATTCCATTGACAGGCTGAATTATCATACTTAGCGTAGTCAGACTCGCCATAATATACTTTAAGCATATCTTGAATTGTAAAGTTTAAGTCATTTTCTGCTTTTACTTTTCTCCATGCAGTTGCCATATCAGCATTAAACTTAAATGGATTAACACCCGTTACAGCCGAAAAATACTCTCGAAATTTTTGGTTGAAGGAAAAACCACATTCAAACAATGTCGTGTTTAAGGTTATCGCTTTGGTTTGATTTTTGGTTAATTTCTTTACAGATTTTTCTACTCTATTTCCCTTAAAATATTGTTCTATAATATGATTTAGTTCTTGCTTTGTACATCTGTATTCTAATTCAAGAGACTTACAAATTTCGGCTAGTTCTTCTCGATACCAATAGTATCTACTAAATTCTTCAAATGATTTTATATCTCTGAAATTGGGTCTACCTTCCTTCAAATGTCCTCCTCCACAAATTCAAATTTATAGTTAAAGAAACAGCCCTTACTTTATGCAAGTCTGTTTCTTTAACTACTGTTTTTATTTCTTAGCCTTAGCTTCCTTTTCTTTTACATCCTCTTCAGAGAAGGTCTCCTCAAGAGTAGCACCGGCAGGAACCATAGGCCATACACTTTCATTTCTGTCTATTACTACCTCTATAAATACAGGTCCCTTAACCTTAAGAGCCTTCTTAATAACCTCATCCACTTCCTCTTTCTTGGTTACTCTGAAAGCCTTAATACTCATTGACTCAGCCAATTTTACATAATCTATATCCTGAGAAAGCATAGTCTGTGAATATCTCTTACCGTAGAACAGTGTCTGCCACTGTCTTACCATACCGAGTACATTGTTATTGAATACAACTTCAATTATAGGCACATTATAATGTGCTGCTGTTGCAAGCTCATTCATATTCATACGGAAACAGCCATCTCCCGCAAGGTTAATAACCTGCTTCTTAGGACAGCCTATCTGTGCTCCTATAGAAGCTCCAAGGCCATATCCCATAGTTCCGAGTCCACCTGAAGTAAGCAGGGTTCTCGGTTTACTATACTTGTAGAACTGTGCAGACCACATCTGATGCTGTCCTACCTCTGTAGAAATGATTGCCTCACCCTTGGTAAGTTTGTAAAGTTCTTCTATAAAATACGGACCTGTAAGCTCATTTTCATGATATTTGAGTGGGAATTTCGTCTGCATTTCTTCTATATGCTCCATCCATTCCCCATGGTCTTGCTTCTTTAGCTTCTTATTAAGCTCCTTAAGCACATCCTTAATATCACCTTCAATGCTGAGGTCAACCTTTATATTCTTGTTATCTCGGCAGGATCTATATCTATATGAAGGATTTTAGCCCTTTTTGCAAAGCTCTTGGTATTGCCTGTAACTCTGTCTGAAAATCTTGCTCCAAGTACAACCAAAAGATCACATTCTGTTACAGAGAAGTTTGCGGTCTTTGTGCCATGCATACCTATCATGCCCATATAACGCTTATCTGTGCCGTCAAATGCACCTTTCCCCATAAGAGAATCACAAACAGGAGCATCCATAAGGTCTACCAAAGTTTTAATCTCTTTATGCGCCTCTGAAATAATAGCTCCGCCACCTATAAAAATAACCGGGCGTTTAGCCTTTGCTATCATCTCTGCAGCCTTATCAAGCTCTTGATCAGTGAAGTTGTCCCCTATCTTTTTCTTTTCTACCTTCTTTATTTCTTCCTTTTTATATTCACACTTATTAGCTGTTACATCCTTTGTTATATCTATAAGCACAGGTCCCGGTCTGCCGGTTGAAGCTATTTTAAATGCTCTTCTTATTGTTTTTGCAAGCTTTTTAACATCCTTTACAATAAAGTTATGCTTTGTAATAGGCATGGTTACACCTGCTATGTCCACTTCCTGAAAAGAATCCTTACCAAGAAGGTTGGTGCCTACATTACCGGTAATTGCAACCATAGGAACCGAATCCATATAAGCATTTGCAATACCTGTTACAAGGTTGGTAGCACCCGGTCCACTGGTAGCAAGGCAGACTCCGACCTTACCTGTAGCTCTCGCATATCCGTCAGCCGCATGTGCAGCTCCCTGCTCGTGAGAAGTAAGGATATGCTTATTTCATCCTGATGACGGTAAAGTTCATCATAGAGGTTTAGAACTGCTCCTCCCGGATAGCCAAAGATAGTATCTACTCCCTGCTCCTTCAAACATTCAACAAGAATCTGTGATCCATTAAGTTCTGCCATAAATTCTCCTCTTTCTAAATTTGTTAACTCCGATTATATGCCAATATTATACAGCATGATATGATGTGGGTGTCAAAAGTATTTGGCATCCAATGATACATGATTGCTACAGTTTTGCTTATCACAATCCTTACAAAAATATTAGTAATTCACTTATTTTTGTAAAAAAATATTATATTATACTGAAACTATTATAACTTAAGTATATTATAAATTCCGCCGCCAATCAAACAAAAAATTAATTATCCAAAATTTGTGATTACTAATACATCTTAGGCACTTCAAGAATAGCTCCTCTGTTTCCTGATGTAACCATAGCCTGATACCTCTTAAGATAACCTGTGATTTCTCCCATTTCCTTAGGCTTCCAGGACTTTCTTCTCTCTTCAAGCTCCTCATCCGGCACCTTCATATTAAGTGTCATCTCAGGTATATTGATAGAAATTATATCTCCTTCTTTAACAAGCGCTATAGGTCCTCCTACTGCCGCTTCCGGTGAAACATGTCCTATAGATGCACCTCTTGAAGCTCCTGAGAATCTTCCGTCTGTAATAAGGGCTACTGTTGAATCCAATCCCATACCTGCTATCGCTGAGGTAGGATTAAGCATCTCTCTCATCCCGGGACCACCCTTAGGACCTTCATACCTGATAACAACTACATCTCCCGGTACTATCTTACCACCCTTTATTGCCTTAATAGCATCCTCTTCCGACTCAAATACCCTTGCAGGGCCTTCATGTACCATCATTTCCTCTGCAACGGCAGAACGCTTAACCACACTTCCATCCGGTGCAAGGTTTCCTTTAAGTACTGCAAGTCCGCCTGTTTTACTATATGGATTGCTTACAGGTCTGATAACTTCTTCATCTCTGTTGTAAGCATGTTTTATATTTTCACCTATAGTCTTGCCTGTAACTGTCATACATTCGGTATTTATAAGCCCTATATCTGCAAGTTCCTTCATAACCGCATATACACCGCCTGCCTCGTCTAAGTCCTCCATATAAGTATGTCCCGCAGGTGCAAGGTGACAGAGGTTAGGTGTTTTTTCACTTATCGGATTAGCAAAAGCTATATCAAAATCAAAGCCTATTTCATGTGCAATCGCCGGCAAATGAAGCATTGAATTTGTAGAACAGCCCAGTGCCATATCTACTGTAAGTGCGTTAATAATAGCTTCTTTTGTCATTATATCACGAGGTCTTATATTCTGTCTGAACATTTCCATAACTGCCATACCTGCGTGTTTTGCAAGTTTTATTCTCTCTGAATAAACTGCCGGTATAGTTCCATTGCCACGAAGTCCCATTCCGAGAGCCTCTGTTAGACAGTTCATTGAATTTGCTGTATACATACCTGAGCAGGAGCCACAGCTTGGACAGGCTTTGTTTTCATATTCAAGTACATCCTCTTCGCTTAAGTTTCCTGCCGCATAAGCTCCAACCGCTTCAAACATAGAGGAAAGACTGGTTTTACAGCCCTTAACCCTTCCTGCAAGCATGGGCCCGCCTGAAACAAACACTGTAGGTATATTCACCCTTGCTGCTGCCATTAGAAGTCCCGGTACATTCTTATCACAGTTAGGTACCATAACCAGGGCATCAAACTGGTGAGCCATAGCCACACTTTCAGTTGAATCTGCTATAAGGTCTCTTGTTACAAGAGAATACTTCATTCCTATATGCCCCATAGCTATGCCGTCACAGACTGCAATAGCAGGAAAAACCACAGGTACTCCGCCTGCCTCTGCAACTCCCAGCTTTACTGCATCAACTATTTTATCTAAGTTTATATGTCCCGGTACTATTTCATTATATGAACTTACTATACCAACTATAGGTTTCCTCATCTCTTCCGCTGTAAATCCCAGCGCATTGAAAAGACTCCTTGCCGGTGCCTGTTGCATACCGGCTCTTGCGTTATCACTTCTCATTTATTTTTCCTTTCTTGTTACTATCATAAAACCTTGCAAAAAATTCGTAATCTGCTCATTTTTTGCATATCAAAAGATAATAAATTCCCTTACAATCGAGCATCAATCGGTTTTTATACTTTTGACACTTGTATCATTAATTTAACTGATTATCAAAATTATTCATGCCAAAGTTACAGACCTCTAAATACATGAAGGTTGTTGTCAGATTCCCGTATATAATTTAGCCACAATAATTTGGAGTTAGAAAATATTATTTTTCAATCTCAGCCACTATCCTATCTCCCATTTCTTTACAGCCAACATGTATCTTGCCTTCGCTGTAAATATCTCCCGTTCTATATCCCTTTTTAAGCACAGCCTTAACCGCGTCCTCAACTTTATCTGCTTCCGCACCAAGGCCAAAGGAGTATCTAAGAAGCATAGCTGCAGACATTATTGTTGCAATAGGATTTGCCTTATCTTGTCCTGCTATGTCAGGAGCTGAACCATGGCTCGGCTCATAAAGGCCGAATTTTCCTTCTCCAAGACTAGCCGAAGGAAGCATTCCCAGAGAACCTGTCACCATACTTGCCTCATCAGAAAGTATGTCTCCAAACATATTTTCAGTAAGGATTACATCAAACTGAGCAGGATTGGCTATAAGCTGCATAGCACAGTTATCAACCAACATATTGGTAAGTCTTACCTCAGGGAAATCCTTAGCCACTTCAGAAACTACCTGTCTCCAAAGCCTTGAAGAATCCAGTACATTTGCCTTATCAACGCTGCATACCTGTTTTTTCCTCTTTGCTGCAGCCTCAAAAGCTCTTCTTGCCACTCTTTCTATCTCATCTTCTGTATATACTAAGGTATCTACCGCTTTTCTTTTTCCTTCTACAACTGTAGTGCTTCTCTCTCCAAAATAAAGCCCACCTGTAAGCTCTCTGAATATAACAAAGTCAAAGCCCTTTTCTCCTGTAGACTCTTTTAACGGGCAGGCAGCTCTTAATTCATCAAACAAAATAGCCGGTCTTATATTGGCATACAGCCCCAGTTCCTTCCTTATTTTAAGAAGTCCAGCTTCAGGGCGCTTTTCAGGCGGAAGCTTGTACCAAGGGGGAAGTATCCGTATTGCCTCCTACTGCACCAAGAAGGACTGCATCTGCTGCCTTGGCTGTATTTATAGCTTCATCTGTAAGAGGAATTCCATACTCATCTATCGAACAGCCTCCCATAAGGATTTCATTGTAATTAAACCTGTGTCCATATACAGAAGCTATCCTGTCAAGCACTTTCACAGCTTCATTTACTATTTCAGGTCCGATTCCGTCACCTTTTATAAGAGTAATATTAGCTTCCATATACTTTCTTCCTCCCGCTTACAAATGTTTCTCCTAATAATACAATATGACCGGCTTAAATGCAAGGGTGTACTATTTAATAAACATAATAGTTTGATATAGTATTTATTCCAAATTATTTACGAAACATCTTCGGAAGCAAATATCAGGTAGAAGGTTGAAATTATGTGTTTTAGAAGATGTTTGGTAATATCACCCTTAGTTACAGACCGAAAGCTGTTTCCCCTACCAAGCTATGCAGAATAAGAGGTCTGCGACCTATGGCGTGAATAAATTTGGGGTTATTCTAAATTACCAATAAAATGGCATTCATCAGAAAGATTTTTTGTTCAACAGGAAATCAAGAAGAAATTTTTTATTGAACTAAATAAATTCAAAGGAGTGTTAACCAACTACACCCCTTTTTATCATTAAGTCATTATTACACATTTATCTCAGCTTCAAGTCCCAATTCTGCCTTATTTTCTTCAAGTATAGGTCTTATTACTTCCTTTAAGAAATCCTCCACCTGCTCCTTGGAACGACCGGTGTACTTAGAAGGCTCCATCTGCTTTTTAAGTTCCTCAAGAGTAATACCGAAGGAAGGTTCAGCTGCTATAAGTTCAAGCAGGTTGTTATCAAGCCCTCTTTCCTTTACATTTCTTCCTGCTTCCATAGATAAAGTCCTTATCTTCTCGTGAAGCTCCTGCCTGTCGCCACCACGCTTAACTGCATCCATCATTATGTTCTCAGTAGCCATAAACGGAAGTTCAGCCATTATATGTTTCTCTATAACCTTCTCATATACCACAAGTCCGTCTGCCACATTCATGTACAAATCAAGTATACCGTCTATAGCAAGGAAGGCTTCAGGAACAGACAGACGCTTATTTGCGGAATCATCCAGAGTTCTTTCAAACCACTGGGTAGCCGCTGTTATATAAGGGTTCATTAAATCACTCATTACATATCTTGAAAGAGATGCAATTCTCTCGCTACGCATAGGATTTCTCTTGTAAGCCATAGCAGATGAACCTATCTGGCTTTTTTCAAATGGTTCTTCCACCTCTTTAAGATGCTGTAAAAGCCTTATATCATTTGAAAATTTATGAGCACTTGAAGCTATTCCTGCGAGCACATTCAGCACTCTTGAGTCCACTTTTCTTGAGTAGGTCTGACCTGATACAGGGAAACAGTCTGTAAATCCCATTTTCTCAGCTATCAGCTTATCTATCTTCTTAATCTTCTCATGGTCTCCGTCAAAAAGCTCCAAAAAGCTTGCCTGAGTACCTGTAGTTCCCTTTGAACCAAGAAGTTTCATACTGTCTATCATGTAGCAAACATCATCATAATCAAGTTTTAACTCCATAAGCCAAAGCGTAGCCCTTTTTCCTACAGTTGTAGGCTGTGCCGGCTGAAAATGAGTGAAGGCAAGCGTAGGCAAAGCTTTATATTTCTCAGCAAAATCAGCAAGTTTACTCATTACATTGAGGAGTTTTTTCTTAACAAGCTTAAGACCTTCAGTCATTATAATAATATCGGTATTATCTCCTACGTAGCAGGACGTAGCGCCCAGATGAATAATTCCCTTTGCCTTTGGACACTGTACTCCGTAAGCATAGACATGGCTCATAACATCGTGGCGGACTTCTTTTTCCCTTGCCACAGCTACGTCATAGTTTATATCATTTACATGTTCTTTAAGCTCTGCTATCTGCTCCTCGGTAATATTTAACCCAAGTTCTCTTTCTGCCTCTGCAAGGGCAATCCAAAGTCTGCGCCAGGTAGTAAACTTCTTATCCTGTGAAAATATGTACTGCATTTCCTTGCTTGCATACCTCCCTGAAAGTGGGCTGTCATAACGGTCTGTACTCATAAATTCCTCCTGTATGTAGATGATATAAATTATTAACAAAGTGTCTGTCCAGATGATATTATTCTTCACATATAATGTATTTCAAAAACAATAAATTTTTCTGCCCATAGATCGCTTCAATTATTCACGCATTTAGCCTTCGGCTAAATGTGATTACATCAAAATATCTGCGCAAGCACATAATTCTAAGCCTGCGGCTTAATTATGTGCTTTCTTGATATTTCGTGAATAATTTTGCTTAAGATTCCAAGCGTTTTTGATTGGAGATCTTAACTACTATTAAGCACGAACAAATAAAATCACTCTTTACTCTTTAAATTATCTCCTGACAGTTCTATGATATCAGTTAGTTCAGCTTCGGTCAAATTAGTATAACTTGCAAGTTCTTTAAGTGTAGGTGATGAACCGTTCATTTCTTTCATCTTTTTAGCTGCATCGCTTACAAAGTTTACCTTAGCAACCATAGCATTGGCAGTGCTTTCTATCTCCAGACTTTCTTCAATAAAGCTTTGCATTGCACTTTCTATTCTGCTTTCAACAAATTCAATCGGTTTATCTTCTCCTTCGAGGTCTTTTAGTTCTTTTAATCCTATTAAAAGTCCTACATTTCCTTCAGAGATAAGTTCTTTAAAATAATCCTCAGTCAGTTCAAAACCTCTTGCTATTTCAACTACCTTATGAAGTTTTCTTTCTATATAAGAAGCCTCTGCCTTCTCATCTCCCTTTAATAAAAGTTCAATTAATTTTTCTTCCTCTTTAGCAGTCATTTTTTCTATGTATCTCAGCTCTTCCAAATACATATTTAAAAATTCAGATTGGAAGTTAAGTGTTTTCTTATTACTTTTTTTCTTTATTCCGCTCTTTTTATCAAATCCTTCTCTTGCAGCCTCTTCAAGCTGTTCTTTCGCTGCATTCTCATACTCTTTTACTTCTGCTTCAATCTCTTCTTTGGCTTCATACCCTTCTATGGTTATATGAGAAGCTTTAAGATATGCAAAAAAATATGATCAAACTGACTTTCATCAAGCGCCAAATCCTCAAAAAATTCTTTTATATCGCTTTCGTGCACCTTATTCCCGCTAATCTGTGCCTGTGCCACAAGGTCAGCAAGACGGGTGCTGAATTCATATTGTTTATCTGCCATTTCTCCTCCAAAAAAAACTCAATCTAAAATCCTGGTTATATCCTGATATCTATTTATAACCCGATAAACTTCCAAATATTCATTATTTATTTTATAAATAATCAGATAGTCTTCCCACGCCATATACTTATAGTCTGTGCGAAAACTTACCCGCCTTGAAAGATCAGCTCCCATTCCGGGAAATAGTTGTAAGTTCTCAAATTTCCCATAAATCTCATTTACAATTTTTGTAGCATATTCTTCATTATCCTCAGCGATATAATCCCTAATACTCTTTAAATCCTCTGCAACAACCGGATTAATACGCAATTTTAACATATTTTTACCCCACAACCCTTTTCAGTTCTTCCAAGCTTAGCCAGCCTTCACCATCTTTAACTGCCTCTTCCGCTTCATGCAGTTTCATTAAAAGCTTCTTTTCTGCCTTGTCACGCTCATAATCCTCAATGTCCATAACCACAAAACGGCCTCTTCCATTTTTTGTTAAATAAACCGGTTCTCCTTTATGACAATTTTTCAAAACTTCATTATAATTTCTCAAATCAGATACAGGTAAAATATTTGCCATGTTTCCCTCCTTATCCCCGCTAATAATACATATTGTCACTCTTATTATACATCGATTGCTGTAAAATTCAACTTAAAATTTTATGCAATTTACTATATATACACAAAAACAGGGAGACAAACAGCATCTCCCTGTGTAGTTTTTCTTACTTTGCTACTATATTAAGTATCTTACCCTTTACATAAATAACCTTTCTTACCGGCTTTCCATCTATTGCCTTAGTTACAGAAGCAATCTCAAGTGCCTGCTTCATAGCCTCTTCTTCCTCTGCCTCAGCAGCTATTTCAATAGTACCCCTTACCTTACCGTTTACCTGTACTCCTATCTTTACAGTATCAACTACCAGTGCCGCTTCATCATAGGTTGGCCAGGTTTCATAAGCTATGGTTCCGGTATGGCCGAACATTTCCCAAAGTTCCTCACCAAGATGAGGGCAGATACAGGAGATCATTTTTACAAAGCCTTCTGCATATTCCATAGGGCATTTACCCTTGGTTACAGCATTCATAAATATCATCATCTGGCTTATAGCGGTATTAAAGCCAAGTGTTTCAAAATCATCTGTTACTTTTTTAACAGTCTGATTGTAGATCAGCTTATGCTCCTCCAAGAGTTCGTTATAACCTTCTTCTCCCTGCTTCACCAGATTCTCAGGATTTGAAAAATAGAAGAATACCCTTCCAAGGAATTTTCTCGAACCTTCTACTCCCTGCTTATTCCAAGGCTTGGAAGCTTCAAGAGGTCCCATAAACATTTCATATATTCTAAGAGTATCTGCACCGTAGTCTCTTACTATATCACTAGGATTTACTACGAACTCTGGAAAACGCTTACCCATCTTGATTCCGTTTGAACCAAGTATCATTCCCTGATGCACAAGCTTCTTAAATGGCTCTTTCACAGGGGAAAGTCCCTCATTATAGAGGAAGCGGTTCCAGATTCTTGAATACATAAGATGACCAACCGCATGCTCAGGCCCACCTATATAAAGGTCTACTGGAAGCCAGTGCTTAAGGAGTTCCTTATTTGCAAATTCATCATTATTCTTCGGATCAATGTAGCGCATATAATACCAGGAACTGCCTGCGCTGCCGGGCATTGTTGAGGTTTCACGCTTACCTTTTATTCCGTTTTTATCATACTCTTTCCACTCTGTAGCATTTTCAAGTGGAGCTTTGCCGTTCTTTCCTTTGTAGTCTTCAAGTTCAGGAAGAACAAGAGGAAGCTCACTTTCAGGAAGAAGCTTACTTCGCCTTCTTCTGTATGCACTACAGGAATAGGCTCTCCCCAATAACGCTGTCTTGCAAATATCCACTCTCTGAAATGGTAGTTGACCTTTCTTCTTGCAACTCCCATTTTCACCAGTTTTTCTGTAATAGCATCTTTTGCTTCTTCTACAGTAAGTCCGCTAAACTCCTCAGAGTTCATCAGCTTGCAGCCCTTGCCCAGATAATCCTGCTTTTCAAAGGCGTGCTCGCTTACATCACCACCATCAATAACCTGAATTCTAGGTATATTATGCGCCTCAGAATACTCAAAATCCCTCTGGTCGTGACTTGGAACAGCCATAACCGCACCTGTACCATAGCTTGCAAGCACAAAGTCACCTATGTATACAGGAACTTCCTTGCCGTTTGCAGGATTTATCGCATATATGCCTTCAAGTACACAGCCTGACTTGGTCTTGTTAAGCTCTGTCCTGTCCATATCGTTCTTCTTAAGAGTTTCAGCTATATATTTTTCTACAGCCTCTTTATTTTTAATCCTTGGCATAAGGTTCTTAACAGTCTCTCCGTCAGGAGCCAATACCATAAAGGTTATACCGTAAATAGTCTCAATACAGGTAGTATAAATAGAGAATTCTCCACCATCAACTATTTTAAAATCAACCTCTACACCTTCGCTTTTACCAATCCAATTTCTCTGCATTTCCTTAGTAGACTCAGGCCAGTCTATCTCGTTAAGCCCTTCAAGAAGTTCCTCTGCAAATGCTACCTGGTCGATAGCCCACTGCTTCATGTTCTTTCTTACAACAGGGTAACCACCACGCTCACTCTTACCGTCTATTACCTCATCATTTGAAAGCACTGTCCCCAGTTCTTCACACCAGTTTACCGGCATATCCACATATTTTGCATAGCCCTTCTCGTAGAGCTTTTCAAATATCCACTGAGTCCATTTATAATAATCTTTATCGGAAGTAGCTATCATCTTTGACCAGTCATAGTCAAAACCCAGCTCTTTAAGCTGATTTGAAAATGTAGCGATATTTTTCTCAGTAAATCCGTTTGGATTGTTGCCTGTGCTTACTGCATACTGCTCAGCAGGAAGACCAAATGAATCATAGCCCATTGGGTGAAGTACATTGTATCCCTGCATTCTCTTCATTCTTGATACTATATCAGTAGCTGTGTAACCTTCAGGATGACCTGCATGAAGGCCTACTCCCGATGGATATGGGAACATATCAAGTACATAATACTTAGGTTTACTAAAATCCCAGACATCTGTCTTAAAAAGTTTCATTTTCTTCCCAGAACTTCTGCCATTTTTGGTTCAATCTCCGCCGGATTATATGGTTTTCTTTCATTTTTCTGACATTTTTCTATCTCCTTATATATCTTAAGTTTTATTATTTACAAATATTAACTTGCTTATTCTTCCTCTTCCTTGCTATCTTTCCCCACAAACATACTAATCAGGTCATTGGTCTTTCTCCCAACTTTATTCTTTTCTCTCTGTTTCATGGCTACAAATCTTTCAACCTGCTCATGTCCTTCAGTAATGCTCACTCCTACCAGATTAACTTTTTTTCATTCTGGTCAACTATTCTTACTATTTCTCCTTTTTAATGTATGTAAAGTAAATTGATAATCTTCCTTTTGTTCATTATATTTTTCAAAATTAAACTGTACTTCAATAGTATCTCCTATGTTTACTTCGTACTCCTTCTTAATTATAAGCCCTACTCCAGTATTACTTATATCCTTAACCATTGCATCATGCTGGGCCTTACTTCCTCTAAGTGCTATATGACAGTAATGCCCAAGCCACACTCTGAAATTATCTCTTCTGTTAAACCTCCGCCCTTCTTTAGCCGCTCTAAGGATATGTGCAACTCCATAACCTGGAAATTTCACTTTTTCTATAGAAATATTTTCAAATAAATATGGTTTTCCTTTATGATTACCTATAAAGTAATAATTAATTCCTTCTGTTACAAATTTGACAATCTTGTCATCTACCTTTACCGGCTCAATTATTACAAAATCACCTTCCAAAGTACCGGCATAATCTATGTCCTCTTGCTCAGTTAACTCCAGGACAAAGCTCTCAAACCTATATGCCTTATTACCTCTTCTGGCAGTAATACTAACCATAGAGCCCGGCAGTAAAGCTGTCACTTCCAGCACCTCTGAATTCATTGCATCCATGCAACACATCACATCCTTTCAAACAACAAGGGCACTTCTCCATTAGCTATTATAACTGTCAGATTGGCATCTGTCTATCTAAATTATTGAAATTTAAATATAATGGAGAAAAATAGAATGAATAATATCGCTACAGAAATCCTCCTGTTTATCCGATAAAATTATTATAGATATTTACATAGATTTACGGTAATTATGGAGGAACTATGCCAATAGATGTATCAAGGCTGCCAAATGGCAGTATTAATGGTGGAAGAGAATCAGCCGGTACGGCAAGAAATGGCGAAGTCAATCGTACTTCCGGGACAGGTTCTGCTTCCGGTAATATAAATTATAATACTTTATCAAAGGGGCAGGTATTTACCGGACAGGTAACCAATATCTCTCCCGGAGAACTGACCCTTGAACTGGAAAATGGTCAGACTATGACTGCTAAGTACGACAATACCTCAGAACTGTCCATAGGAGATGGTGCCAGATTTAAGGTAGTAGACAGAGAAGACGGCCAGATTACCTTAAAAACTTTGCAGACAGGTAATACTCTTGAAAATGTTGTATATAAGGCTCTTGATGCCTCAGGTCTTCCGTTTTCACCTAAAAATGAAGAACTTGTTACCGCCCTTCTTAAAAATGAATATCCGGTAAGCAGGCAGATGATAAATGGTATTCTACAGCAGTCCCTCAAAAATCCGGATATATCTATGACTAATCTTGTACTTATGAATAAGGCAGGGCTGGATATTAACCCTGAAAGCACAAAGCTTTTTGAAATGTACAGTAATGGACAGACTGAGCTTACTGCTGCCACTACTAAGAATTTCAATGATATGTTAGGTATGATAGAGGGGCTTCTTTCTGAAGGAAATATCGAAGGAAGTGCAAAACTTGCTTCTGAAATGCTGGATATATTTAACATTGGTAAGGAACCGGACTCACTTGTGCTTACACTTGTTGCCGGTAATAAGACAGATGTACCTGCTATCACTCCACATAACCTTTCTGAAATGCTTGACAGCCTTGTTGATAATGATATTCCCCTTTCCGATAATACTTTAACTCAAACTGAAACGGAGGTTAATGTCACAAACTTAAATGAAAATACACAGATTTCTTCAATATTGACTGAGGAACAGAGACTTGAAATTTTTACCTTATTTGAAAATGCAGATGTAGATGTAGATGCTGCAAAGCTTCAAAATCTTATAAAAGGAGATATAGACGTTTCTGAGCTTTCAGAATTATTAAAAACTCTTCCTGAGGCAGAACAGGCAAAACTAAATCCACTTATGAAACAGGTCGCAGACTTAACAGGCAAAGAATTCCCTGTATCAAATGAAATTCTTGCGGGATACCTGCCTGAAAGTGCTACCTTAAACGAAGCTGCAAATCATATTAAGAGTCTTTTGACTACAAATAGTGTTTCGCCTGATATAAAACAGGCTTTGCTTAAATCGGATGATTTTCATAAAACTCTTAAAATGCTTATGCATACCGACTGGACTTTGTCTGCTGAGGAACTGACTGAGAAAGATGCTGTTGCTAATCTTTATAGGAGGATGGATGAGCAAATTGACAGACTGAAGTCTCTTGCAGACAATACTACCGGTTCTGCTTCTGCTAAGCTTTCTGCTGACCTTGGTCAGACCAAACAGAATATGAATTTTATGAATGATATGAATCAGATGTATAACTTCGTGGAATTGCCTATCAGAATGAATGGCCAGACTGCCACCGGAGACCTTTATGTTTATTCAGATAAACACAGAAGAAGGACATCTGATGGAAATGGTATATCCTGTCTGCTTCACCTTGATATGGCAAATCTTGGTGGAATGAATATAAGGATTGAACTAAACGAAGGGCAGGTATCTACCAGATTTTTCCTAAATGATGACAGTTCAGGTAAACTTATAGCCAGTCATCTCCCGGAACTCGATGCTGCTATGACAAAACAGGGCTTTAATCCTAAAAGCGAAGTGGTAAAAACTACCGATAAAGAAGAGGAGAAAAAGCTAAAATCAGGCGGATTTAATCTTGTAAATGACTTTATTCCTTCTGAGATAGAAAGTAATAATTATAGCAGATATACCTTTGATATGAGGGCATAAAAAATGAAAACACCTGCAAATATTACGGCCTTAGGTCACATTATTGCAGATGTTTTCATTTTCAGCTTCTGACTCATTTTTAGCTGTTCAAACATACAATTAAACTTCACTCGGTACTATGATTTTCCCATTTTCTTAGCAATCTTTTCTTCAAAATCATCAAATATATAGTTGAGTACAGGAGGAAAGCCCACAAATTCACAACCATAAGAAAATAGCTTATCATCAACCTTTGACTTTCTTACTATCTTTACAACACAATAAAACGCAGAGTGTAAATCATCAGTTACCTGAATTCTTGCATTAAAATAAAACTCGAGCGGTAAATCACTTTCACTGTGGAAACCTATTCCTCTCCTCGATATATCCACAACTTCAATAGGTGCATTTACATTTTTAATAACCTCATTATCCTGTTTAAAAAGCTCAGATACTCCAAGTATAAGGTCTACCGGAAGTCTCTCCGCCTTCCTTTTTCCATAAATTCCATACTCTGCCTCCTTGTAAATGAATATATGCTAAGTATATAACAACAACAGACAATAATCAATAAAAATAGAATTTCTTCCTTATTAATCTTTGACATTATCCTGAGACTGTACTATTATAATTGATTACCGGACTATTTTATCTGATGCCGGCTAAAGTGTGCTCTTAGTTATTATACGGGAGATAATATTATGGAAAAACAAACAAAAAACTCTTATAGAATGGATATGACGGAAGGTCCGCTTACTTCCAAAATAATAAAATTTACAATACCTGTTATGCTTTCGGCAGTTTTGCAGTTGCTTTTTAATACTGCCGATGTTATAGTTGTTGGAAGATTTTCAGGAAAAACTGCACTTGCAGCAGTAGGCTCTACCGGAGCCCTTATAAATATGCTTGTAAGTCTTTTTATGGGATTAGCGATAGGCACTAATGTGCTTGTTGCAAGATACCAGGGTGCAAAGGATGATAAGTCAGCTTCAGAAGCAGTCCATACCTCAATCGCGCTTGGTATAATAGGAGGACTTATTCTCTTAGTTGCAGGCATTTTAATGGCCAGACCACTGCTTGAAATGATGGCTACACCTTGAGGATGTTATCGAACAATCTACACTTTATATGCAGATTATTTTCCTTGGCATGCCGCTAAGTCTCATCCTCAACTTCGGCGCAGCTATACTAAGGGCTGTAGGCGATACTAAACGTCCTCTTTACTACCTGACCATTGCAGGTATAATAAATGTAATCCTCAACATATTTTTGGTAACAACATTTAAATTAGGAGTAGCCGGAGTAGCCATCGCAACCGTTATATCACAGGCTGTGTCATGTGCTCTTATCATTCTTTGCTTAATGCATGAAAGCGGTTCTATAAAGCTATATTTAAATAGAATAAAAATTACACCGGATAAATGCATCGGCATAATGAAAATTGGCCTCCCTGCCGGACTACAGGGCTGTATATTCTCAATTTCAAATGTACTAATACAGTCATCTGTCAACTCTTTTGGTTCAACAGTAATGGCCGGAAATACTGCTGCAAGCAATATAGAAGGCTTTGTGTATGTAGCCATGAACTCCTTATATCAGACCTGTATAAGTTTTACAAGTCAGAATTTTGGTGCAGGTAAACTTAAACGTATAAAAATGGTTCTCATAAACTGTATTATAATAGTTACTATAACAGGACTTGTACTGGGAAACTCTGCATATTTATTTGGGCAAACCTTACTTTCTGCTTACAATAACGAATCTGAGTAATCAGCCGCGGACTCATAAGGCTTTCCATTATTGCCAGATTTTACTTTCTCTGCGGACTTATGGATGTAATGGTAGGCGTTATGCGGGGTATAGGCTATTCCATCCTTCCTATGATAGTTTCACTCATAGGTGCCTGTGGGCTTAGAATAGTTTGGATATATACAATATTTGCACAGTTCAGAAGTTTAAACATTCTTTTTATTTCCTATCCTGTAACCTGGACTATTACATTTCTAAGTCATATAATCTGCTTCTACATAGTTACCAGGAAATATAAAGACAAATTTAGGGAAGCATAATTAATCCTTTATATCTAAAAACGATGACTCAGATTAAATCCTGCCATCGTTTTTTCGTTTTTCCTGCATAGCCTGAAGAATAATAGCCTTCGCTGCCGCAGCTTCTTCTTTTGTTAAGCTTGGAACTCCTTCCAGCGGATATTCCATGCCAAGTTCTTTATACTTATTTACTCCCATAGTATGATAAGGAAGCACTTCAAGCCCTACCACATTGGAAAGTCCCGCCATAATCTCTCCCACACCACGGAGTTCTTTCTTGGTAAAAGTAATACCCGGCACAACTACGTGCCTTATGGATACAGGTATCTTATGGGCTTCAAGAGCCTTTGCAAAAGCAAGCACCGGCTCCATAGGATTTGCCGTAAGTTCCTTATGTCCTTCAGGATCTGAATGTTTTATATCTAAGAGAACTAAATCAGTCACCTTAAAAAGCTCTTCAAATTCAGCCAGTCTTTTTTCATAGCTCTTATAGGCACCACTGTTTAGATATTCCTCCTCAGTTTTACCATTATTTACAGGTTTTAGCGGATAATATATTCCTGATGTGTCTAAACAGGTATGTATACCTTCGCTTTTCGCCCTCTTAAATAAGGCTGTTACGAACTTAAGCTGACCAAGAGGCTCTCCTCCTGTACAGGTTATTCCACCCTTTCTGTAAAATTCCCTCTTGGAATAATACCCTGCAAATATCTCATCTAAGGTCATTTCCGTGCCACCCGCAAATTCCCAGGTATCCGGATTATGACAGTACTTACAGCGCATCGGACATCCTTTTAAGAAAATCACATATCTTGTTCCCGGACCGTCTACCGTGCCGAAAGTCTCTATTGAGTGTACTCTGCCCTTAATATCTTCATTTTCCATATTTTTCTCCAATAGAACGAATTATCAACACATAGGTTATTCATTTACATTATACAATAAAATAAGGTATTTCGTAAATGATTTAATTTAGAAATGGCTGTCACACCAAAATATCTTAATGCGACAGCCATAGATTTACTTAAATTTTATTATACTTACACACCTTCATGGAAAGTTCTTGAAATAACTTCATCCTGCTGCTCTTTTGTAAGCTTTACAAAGTTTACTGCATAACCGGATACACGAACTGTAAGCTGTGGGTACTTCTCAGGATGAGCCTGCGCATCAAGAAGAGTATCCTTTGTGAATACATTAACATTGAGGTGGTGTCCACCTTTTTCTGCATAACCGTCAATAAGGTTTACAAGGTTATCGATCTGAGCTTCACTAACTGCCATAATAATTCTCCTTTCAAATTTGTCTGTACTTTACAGACCACTATTAAATTGATTTATTGTTCTTTTTATGTATAACAGATACCGGGGTATCCGATAGATTGCATTATTCTCCCTCAGGAATAATAACATTAGGTTCTTCACAAGCGCAGGAAATCTTGTTATCAAATTCAATGGAATCTCCAAAGTATACCTTATCTCCCTTACCAAGTGCATCAGGTATAATAGAGAAGGTATTGGAAATACCGTCCTGTGCATCCTTAAATGGAAGCTTACTTACTGAGCTGAGACTTGCCATAGCACCGTGGGTATCACGTCTGTGCATTGGGTTAGCACCCGGAGCAAAAGCCTCACCCTTCTTACGTCCGTCAGGAGTTGAACCTGTTGCGCGTCCATAAACTACATTTGATGTGATTGTAAGAATAGAGGTTGTAGGTACACTATCGCGATAAGTATGATTACGCTTAATATAACCCATAAAGATATCTACTACATCATAAGCAATAGAATCTACCCTGTCATCATCATTACCATACTTAGGGAAATCTCCCTCTACCTGATAATCAACTGCAAGTCCTGCCTCATTACGGATAACCTTAACCTTAGCATATTTAATAGCTGAGAGTGAATCTGCAACTACTGAAAGACCTGCTATACCGGTTGCAAACCATCTATGTACATTCTTATCATGAAGAGCCATCTGTATTCTCTCATAACAATACTTATCGTGCATATAGTGAATGATGTTAAGAGAATTTACATATACTCCGGCAAGCCATTCCATCATGTCATTGAACTTCTCCCAAACCTCATCATACTCAAGATAGTCACCTGTAATAGGACGGAACTTAGGTCCAACCTGCTTACCGCTAACCTCATCAGCACCGCCGTTTATTGCGTAAAGGAGACACTTAGCAAGGTTTGCTCTTGCTCCGAAGAATTGCATCTCCTTACCAATCCTCATGGAAGATACGCAGCACGCAATAGCATAATCATCACCATGTGTTACCCTCATAAGGTCATCATTCTCATACTGGATTGAAGATGACTGGATAGAGGTCTTGGCACAGAATCTCTTAAAGTTCTCAGGAAGCCTTGTTGACCAGAGCACTGTAAGGTTTGGCTCCGGTGAAGTACCAAGGTTTGAAAGAGTGTGGAGATATCTGAAACTCATCTTTGTAACCATGGTTCTGCCGTCTATACCCATACCACCGATAGACTCAGTAACCCAGGTAGGATCTCCCGAGAATATTTCATTGTATTCAGGTGTTCTTGCAAACTTAACACAACGAAGTTTCATTACGAAGTGGTCGATGAATTCCTGAATCTGCTCTTCTGTGTATTTGCCTGCCTTAAGGTCACGCTCAGCATATATATCAAGGAAAGTTGAGGTACGACCAAGACTCATTGCCGCACCATTCTGCTCCTTAACCGCCGCAAGGTAAGCAAGATAGAGCCACTGAACAGCTTCCTTTGTATCATGAGCAGGTCCTGAAATATCAAAACCGTAAATCTTACCAAGCTCCTTGAGTTCATTAAGAGCCTTAATCTGCTCTGAAAGCTCCTCACGAAGTCTGGTTATATTGGAATACATGGTAGATCTTGTTGTCTCTTTTTCTTTTTTCTTTTCTTCAATAAGTCTGTCAACGCCGTAAAGAGCAACTCTTCTATAGTCACCTATGATACGACCCCTGCCATAAGCATCAGGAAGACCGGTGATAATGTGGCTGCTACGGCAAGCTCTCATTTCTGCTGTATAAGCATCGAATACACCGTCATTATGTGTCTTTCTGTATTTTGAATAGAATTCAACTATCTGCGGATCAACCTCATAGCCATTGCTCTCACAAGCCTTCATAGCCATCTTGAGACCACCGTTTACCTGAAGTGAACGTTTAAAAGGTACGTCTGTCTGAAAGCCTACAATTGTCTCCTTATCCTTATCAAGATATGCAGGACCATGTGAAGTAATTGTTGATACAATCTTTGTATCCATATCAAGTACTCCGCCCTTGGCACGTTCTTTCATAGTAAGATCCATCACCTGTGCCCAAAGCTCTTCAGTTCTTTTTGTAGGACCTGCAAGGAAAGTGTCATCTCCTTCGTATGGTGTGTAGTTTTTCTGAATAAAATCACGTACATTGATTTCTTTCTCCCAGATACCCGGGGTAAAGCCTGTCCATTCTTCTCTCATCATTAACCTCTTTCACTTAGTCAGATTAAGTTTTGTTAATCATTATTTTTGTTTCTTGTATACAATATAGATTACACACAATCTAAAGTCAATATATTTTGATAATGTTTATCTTTTAGTACATAAAAATGCCCCAAATACGCTTATATTGTACTTTTTTTAATACAATGTTATATTTTTTTAACATTGTTTTACATATATATTTATTACATATTTTCTTCTTTTAATTATAAATATTTACAATAATATATCTCGTTTTCCTGAGCTGTTTTTTTCTACTTATTTTAGATAATCATAATATCTTATCAATTCAATAGCATTTTCAAATAAATATAGCTTTATATAGATATTATTTATTTGACTTAATACTTTTTAAATGTTATTTTCTAGAGACGTGTATTATTATACAATGGCAAAATAACTTTTATAAAGGAGTTTCAAAATGAAAAAAGTAAAAGCTTTAGCATTAGCACTCGCACTTACCATGGGTACAACATCTTTTGTAACAGGCTGTGGTAATTCATCAACAAAGACAGTTTCAACAGCTTCCCAGTCCGAATATCAGTATATTTCAGCTGCAGATGTATTAAAAGTAAAGGATGCACACATTCTTGATGTAAGAGAAGAGGATAAATATAAGGCTGGTACTGTAGAAGGTGCCGAGTGGAAGCCAATTTTCCCTCTTGAGGATACCTCTCTTGAAGAAGGCATGAAAGAGTATGCTGCTACTCTCAACGATGGAAAGAATATTTATATTATTTGCAACTCCGGTAAGAGAGGCGCAGAAAAAACAACAAAAATTTTGGTTGAAAATGGCATTGATAAGAGCAAAATCTTCACTGTAGAAGGTGGTGCCAAGGCACTTTCTGAAATTGACGGAGCACTTAAGCCTGTACAGTAAAACATTACAGCTATAATCAGGTGTTTTCTAATACAGCAACAGGCTGTCTGACTATTGAATAAGAAACAATTACAAAAGGAGTCTATATTGGCTCCTTTTTTATTTAGTAGGAAATTTCTTCGAAATTTCCTACTAAATAAAAACTCTCCGAGGGATGCTGGACTCGCGGTAGGGAAGTTTGCCTTGCGACACCGCTCGTGCACGAAGTGTGTGCCAGCACACACTTTTTTTATTTTCTCTTGTAATTATTCTAAAAATTGCATTAAAAATTTATGAGATGATACAAGTGTCAAAAGTATAAAAATTCGATGCAAGCTTGCTTGCAAGAGAATTTATTATCTTTGACACGCAAAAAATATGAGTAAGTAGCCATTTTTTGCAAAAAAATGAGCGGATTACGAATATTTTTGCAAGGATTGCGAGAGGTGAAGCCGAAGCAATCCTGTATCATTGAGTGTCAAATACTTTTGACACCCGCATCATGAGATAGTTATAAATATAGTTACAGTTGATTTAGGAGGATATTATGTCAAAAGTTACAGTTATGGATCACCCATTAATTCAGCACAAAATCGGTATTATGCGTGTTAAGGATACTTCAACAAAGGAATTTCGCGATTTGGTTTCAGAGATCGCTATGCTTATCTGCTATGAAGCAACCAGAGAGCTTCATCTTGCTGATAAAGAAATAGAAACACCATTAGAAAAGACTACTGTTAAGGAAATAGCCGGCAAGAAGCTTTGCATAGTTCCTATTCTTCGTGCAGGACTTCATATGGCTGACGGAATTCTCAATCTCATACCAAATGCCAAGGTTGGTCATATTGGTATGTATCGTAACGAGGAAACCTTAGAGCCTGTTGAATATTTCTGTAAGCTTCCTAAAGATGCTGATGAGAGAGATATATTTGTGGTTGATCCTATGCTTGCTACCGGCGGTTCCGCCATTGCAGCCATCAACCGTCTTAAAGCAAGAGGTATAAAGAGCATCCGTTTCCTTTGCCTTATAGCTGCTCCTGAGGGTATTAAAGCTCTTAGCGAGGCTCATCCTGATATTGATATTTATATCGGTGCTGTAGACAGACAGCTTAATGAAAACGGCTATATTCTTCCGGGACTTGGCGATGCCGGAGACAGAATCTACGGAACAAAATAGAATTGAATAAAATTAAATATAATCTAATTAAAAGGTATATGCTACATTTTGCATGTACCTTTTTAGCTATTCTCCTTATTGTAGAACCTTTCTACAAATTGTAGGTTGTCCCTGTCTTTCCTGCTGTATTATAATAGGTATATTAAAAATTTAAGGAGATACAATATGGATACTGAAAAAATCAGTAAATTTATCGCTACAGCAAGAACCAAAACAGGATTTACACAAAAAGAACTTGCAGACAAGATAGGAGTAAGTGATAAAACTATCTCAAAATGGGAAACAGGAAAAAGTCTTCCGGATATTTCTTATTATGAAGCTCTATGTGATGCTCTTAATATTAAAGTTAATGAGCTGCTGTCAGGGGAATATCTTACAGAAGATGTCTACCTAAAAAAGGCTGAAACTAATTTTGTTGATATTATTCGTGAAAATGATATTTCCAGGAAAAAAATTTTTGCAAAAATTATTTGCAGGGCTTGCGTTATTTATCTTTGCTTTAATTTTAATCGCAGTTATGTCAAAAATCAGCTTAAGTAATATAGTTGTGGGATTTTTTTAGATGCGCCTACTTTTTATTATACTTCTTTTTATAAACTTAGGTGCTATAATCATATCGGGAAGGCGGACTTTGGATGATATTCTTACCCTTTTAAGGCGCATTTCCATTCCTGCTGGTGTTTTACTTACTTTTGTGTCATTTTCATTGTTTCCAATGAACATTACCAGCATAAATCTTTTTTTGGGGGCTGTATTATGGTAAGTCTTATTTCAAGTGTTTATGGTCTGGTTGAGTACTTAATAGTGATAATTTTAAGCAGGAATTTAAAAATAATTAAACTGTAGACATTATAATTTGATTTAAAATTATTTCCGCATTTTCTCCCAGAAGAAAATGCGGAAATAACTCTTTTTGCCAACATAAATTTTACGTGTTTTTAATCTGCCAAAGCCCCGACCTAAGTCCTCTATTAAATCCTCAATATCCTCAATACCACATGACAGCCTCAAAATTTCATCAGTCACTCCATACTTAAGCCTATCCTCTTTAGACATACACTTGTGGGACATTGTGGCAGGATGTGAAATGATTGATTCTACTCCACCAAGACTCACTGCAAAAATAGGTATCTGTATTCTCTCAATAAATTTGTCCATATCCCCTTTCTTATAAAACTTAAAAGAAAGTACTGCTCCACCTGAACTTGCCTGACTCATGTGTGTCTTATAATACCTGCAGCTAGGTATACCCGGATAATAAACAGTCTTAATCTTTTCCTGCTTTGATAAAAACTCAGAAATAGCGGCTGCATTCGACACAGACTTCTCCATACGGAGCCCCATGGTTTTCATTCCACGAAGCACAAGCCATGCATCTTCAACTCCCATTATAGCTCCGAAATTCTTCTGAAAAAGTCCCAGGCAACCAATATAATCATCATGATTTGTAGCTATCATACCGGCAACTACATCGCTATGCCCATTTATAAACTTTGTCATACTCTCTACAACTATATCCACTCCAAGTTCAAGAGGTCTCTGATAAAACGGAGTCATAAAGGTATTGTCTGCTATAGTTATAAGATTATGTCTCTTTGCTATCTCCACAAGCTTTCTGATATCAGAAACCTTAAGAAGCGGGTTTGACGGAGTTTCTATGTAGAGAATCTTGGTATTACTCTTTATACTACTCTCTACCAGATCTAAATCATCATAGTCTACAAATGTAGTCTCCATGGAAAGCCTTGGCATAACTTCTGTAGCAAACTGAAAAGTACCACCATATACTTCATTTGGAAAAATTACATGACCACCCGCACCTGCAAGCATAAGTGTATTACTTATAGCCGCCATACCCGACGAGAACACAAGTCCATGCTTTGCTCCCTCAAGCTTAGCTACAGCACTTTCAAGTGCCATCACGGTTGGATTTCCAAATCTTGAGTAGCTGTATTTTTTACCGTCTACATAGCAGCTCTTCTGGTCAAACGTTGAAGTCTGATACTTAGGTATGGAAGCTGCACCTGTATAACCATCTATTACAGGGTAGCCATGGAGCATCTTTGTATTTATTCCTTTCAAAATTATCACCTCTTCAATCTAAAATTATTCAAATTATTCATCCCATAGCCACAGACCTTTGAATTTGAATAATACAATTAGTCAAATCAAATTTCACCTATAGCTATGGGAAACATTTAATCTATCTTATTTCTTTTTAGAGTTCAAATGGAAGTATGCAATAATAGGGAGAACTACATAACCTATTATCATAGCTGTAATAGCATACCAGTTAAGATGTGCTACTCCATCCTCACCTATAACTGAGAACTGTCCTTTCCAGTTAAATTTGTAAAGGAGGAGAACTGTAAGAGCTACTGAAATTATTGGTAAAACTACATCTGTAATAACATTTTTCTTAGCATCAATAATTTCTTCCTTCTGCTTGCCCATAAAGAACACAATTACACCGAGAGGAACTATGATAAACTGTGCAAATCTGGCAATTGAGCTGATTATCATTATACCCTGCATATCATACATAAATGACATTGGAACTACTATTGCAAGTGCAGCAGTAAGAATAAATGCATTCAAAGGAATATCCTTGCTGTTACGCTTTCCAAGAAAAGCTGGCAGAACACCGTCTTTAGCCATAGCTTCACATACTCTTGGAGCATGGAAAGATGAAGCTACATTGATACCAAACATAGAGATCAGAGCTCCTATAATAATAATTCCTCTGAGTATTTTATTTCCAAATACTGCAGCAAGAATAACAACCTCATCTGACTGTACAAGAGCAACAGGATTTATCATCATTGCAACAAGTACTATACCAAAGTAAATAACTGCAATTATACCAATAGCAAGAGGAATGGCTCTTGGAAGATTCTTCTCAGGATTTTCCATATCACTTGCACCTGAAGCCACACTTTCAAAACCGGTAAATGCATAGAAAGCTGAAATTACAGCAGTTACAAACATAGTAGCATCCATCTCAGGAATTAAGGCTCCACCCTCTGCATTCTTAAGCATATCTACATCTGTAATATGATTCTCACCTGTCATAATTATAATAACAATACCTGCTACTATGGTAATCGCAAGAGCTGCTACTTTACCTGCGGTTGAAAGGTCGCTTATAAGAGTTAAGAAAGCAGTTCCCTTAACATTTATTACAAATAATATGAGCATAAGCACTAAAAATCCTAAAGTTACATTTACAAGATTTTTAGAGTCCATTCCAAGTATTGAAAGTGCATTTTTTATTACAGCTGTAGCCATAACACCCCAGGCAATACTTGCGGATACATATCTGGTTACACCGATGAACATACCTGTGTTTGCTCCAAATGCAGCCTTTGCATAAGAATAAGCTGCTCCATTTTTAACTACATACTTACTTGCTGCAGCAAAGGTAACTGCAAGTACAGCTGCAAATACTGCAGCACAGAGGTAAATAAATGGAGCCATACTACCTGCCTGCTTGGTAACACCACCCGGAGATAAGAAAATACCTGTACCTATAACTGAATTGATAGTAAGAAATACTATCGACCAAAATTTCATCTTTTTATTCATTTGAAGCCTCCCTTATAAATCTTGCAAATAATTTATTCATCATTTCTACTGAAGCATGTAGCATCTCAGGATGCCACTGTACACCTACCAGGAAAGGGTAATCTGTCTTTTCAACAGCCTCTATAATACCATCCGGCGCTGCAGCTGTCTTAATAAGCCCATTACCAACTTCTTTTATTGCCTGATGATGGAAAGAATTTACCATAAAGCTTTCCTCACCAAATATTTCAAACAACTTTGAAGCCTTGTCAACACTTACTGAATGTGTTACTCTTTCCGGTGTATTTACCTGATTATGCTTAAGGGTTTCTATTCCCATATAACTTAAGTCCTGATACAGACTTCCCTTAAAATAGGTATTGATAATCTGAACTCCCCTGCAGATTCCAAGCACAGGCTTCTTCGCCTCAAGAGCTGCTTTAAGAAGACCATATTCAAAATCATCTCTTTCCGGAAAAATATCACCAAGCTTTGGCGTTGGTTCCTCTCCATAATTCCTTGGGGCAACATCCTGTCCGCCTGAAAGCAGAAGTCCATCTACCATATCCATCTGTACCTTAGTTACTTCTTCATTTTCATTGAATGGTATAATAAATGGTACTCCTCCATTCTTTATTACCGAAAGAATGTAGTCATTGTTTACATAAGACCTCTTGTAGCCTGCAAAATTACCCGAAGAATCAATAATGAGGCTTCCTGAAACTCCAATGATTGGTTTTTTCATTAATTTCCTCCTCCCATTTTTTTATATGTTAGTTTATTTATTACAAATTTAGTTTACAACCTTTTAGTTTTTATTGTAAAAATTATGTTAGTTTTTATTCTAAGTAAAATTTTTTTCATCAATTGTTATTTAATTTTTATTTATAATAAATATTATAGTTATTTTAATTACTATAATATAATTTTCATCTTATGTAGTTTTTAACAATAAATAATTTGATTTTTTTAGTGAATTAGAGGTAAATATGAATAATATTGAAAGTGCACTTGGTAAATCTATTAGAAATTGTAGAATAAACAGGCATCTTACCCAGATAGAATTAGCTAATTTGATAAATAAAAGCAATACTACTCTTGCTAAATATGAAAAAGGTGAGATAAGCATAGATGTGGCAACCCTTGTTGAGATTGCAAAAGTTCTTCAGGTACCCTTAGAATATTTTATTGAAGCAATCAGAGAAAAAGGCGAAAAGACTACTCCACCTCAGGCAGACCTGATTATTCCATCCTTCTACAGTAGTAAAAAACTCTATCTTTACTTCTGGGATGCAAGGAATAATTCCCTGAATACTTCTGTGCTTAAAATCTTAGATAAGACCGAATGTACAGCAAATTGCTATAAGGCTGAGATATATATGAATATCAAAAATGTAGATGATTATATATTCTGTGAAAATTCCTACGAAGGTACCATAGAATTTCACCATATAATTACAAATATCTATATGAAGCATAAAGCTACACCTATAGAAAAAAATAACTATAAACATACTTTGAAAAATTTCACTCCCTACTGAAACTAAGATGGGACAGTTTACAGGGGTGTCTTTCCGCCCTGTCACTCCACTTTCCTTTTAAAAATGCTATTTAGCATTAAGCCACTTAAGGAAAATGATCCTGTGCTCAAGAATCTATATATTGATAAAGAAGATATCAAGAGACTTAAATCCAATAATTTCTTTTCTGTAACACAAAACTGGTAGGCTCATCACCTACCAGTTTTTTCATCATTCCTTAACATTAAACTTAAATACAGTTGTACTTCTATACTCCTCTCCTGCACTTATTATGCTTGACTTAAAGCTTTTCTCGTTGCAGGCATTTGGAAAATACTGGGTTTCAAAGCAGATTCCTGACCTTTTTCCATAAATAACTCCTGACTTACCTTTCTTATTTTCAAGAAAATTAGCGGTATATACCTGCATTCCCGGTAGATCTGTCATTACTTCCATTGAAATGCCTGACTTATCAGAATACAGTTCAGCTACCTTTACTATGTCACCTTCTACACTATTTAACACATAGTTATGGTCATAACCCTTTGCTATCTTTATATAATGATAGTCTGAGTCTATACCCTCACCTATTTCCTTCATCTTTCTAAAATCCATAGGAGTTCCTTCTACATTTACCAGTTCACCGGTAGGTATCATATTATCAGCTATGGCAGTAAATTTATCTGCGTTTACATAGAGTTTATGTCTAAGGATATCCCCCTCTCCATCCAGGTTAAAATAACTGTGATTTGTTGGATTTATTACAGTGTCCTTATCTGAAATACCTCTGTATTCAAGAATAAGTTCGTTGTCTTCTGTAAGTGTATAGGTTACGTTAAGTTCCGCTTTTCCCGGAAAACCCTGCTCCATATCCTTAAAGGTATGCATAAATCTGACTCTTGTTGCAAATTCATCTTCAAAAACCTCCGCATCAAAAAGCATATAGTGGGAACGGTTGCTACCACTATGTAGATTATTTTCTCCATCATTTTTTTCAAGTTCATAGGTAATTCCATCTATAGTAACTTTAGCTCCACCTATCCTGTTTGCATTCCTGCCTACAAAGCTTCCCAGTGCTTCTGCATTGTCATAATATCCGGCTACATTATCATAGCCAAGATTAACATCAATAAACTTTCCATTTTTATCCGGTACAATTATATCTTTAATAATAGCTCCGAGGTTTAACAATGTAACCTTCATTCCTCTTTCATTACTGATAGTATAAATTTTTTTATATCTGAGCCATCTTTTGCTTTTCCAAAATTATCGGTTTCTATTTTCATAATATCCTCCGTTAAAACTTTCACATACACATCTTAGCTTGTGAAACTAAAAACGGTATACAGGCTATATGCTATTCACACAGCCTTATAACCTATATACCATTAATTAGCCCAAAATATTCACAAGATGTTTAGCGAATATTTTGGGATTTACATTAATCTTCTGTCTTTTTAATCATAATTCCAAGTTCATCAAGCTGCTTTGTATCGACCACGCCAGGTGAACCAAGCATTAAATCCATCGCATCCTTATTCTTAGGGAAGGCAATTACCTCTCTTATATTCTCAGCACCTGCAAGTAGCATTACAAATCTGTCTACACCATAAGCCAGTCCTGCATGAGGTGGGACTCCGTACTTAAAGGCATCTAAAAGGAAGCCAAACCTATTATGGGCTTCTTCCTTTGTAAAGCCAAGAAGTTCAAACATCTTCTCCTGTACATCATCCTGATAAATTCTTACAGAACCGCCACCAAGCTCATAACCATTTAATACTATGTCATAAGCCCTGGCTCTTATGCTACCCGGATCCTTATCTGCATTTCCCAGTCCTCCTCCATAGGAGCTGTAAATGGATGGTGCTCAGCCTGGAATCTGTTCTCGTCTTCGTTCCAGCTAAGGAGTGGAAATTCTACTATCCAAAGGAAGTTAAACTTAGACTTGTCTATAAGTCCAAGTTCTTCGCCAAGGTCAAGTCTTAATGCTCCGAGTACATTCCATACAAGTGCAGTCTTGTCTGCTGCAAAGAGTAGCAAATCTCCCTTTTCACCCTTCATAGTCTGTACAAGCTTATCAAGTTCCTCCTCTGTCATAAACTTTGAGAAGGAAGACTTGTATGTGCCGTCTTCATTTACAGCAAGATAAGCAAGTCCCTTTGCACCAAAGCCCTTAGCCTTGTCAACAAGGGCATCTATCTTCTTACGGGGCATACCTGCCTGCCCCTTAACATTTATACCTCTTACACTTCCGTTCTTCATTTCAAGAGCTGATGTAAATACTCCAAAGCCACAGCCATTAACTACCTCAGACACATCCACAAGCTTCATTTCAAATCTTGTATCAGGTTTATCTGAGCCATAGTCATTCATTGCATCTATCCATCTCATTCTTGGAAGTGGAAGTTTAATATCTATTCCTTTGGTTTCCTTCATTATGTGTTTAATAAGACGCTCATTTACTTCAAGCACATCATCCACATCTACAAAAGAAAGCTCCATATCCGCCTGGGTAAACTCCGGCTGTCTGTCAGCTCTTAAGTCCTCATCTCTAAAGCATCTTGCAATCTGGAAATACCTGTCAAAGCCTGAAAGCATAAGAAGCTGTTTCAGCACCTGTGGAGATTGTGGGAGTGCATAAAAACATCCCTGATTTACGCGGCTTGGCACAAGGTAATCTCTTGCTCCCTCAGGAGTGGAATTACACATAACAGGCGTCTCTACCTCGACAAAACCCTCATCTGCCATAAAGTCACGCATAAGGCGGAGTACCTTGCTCTTAAGCATAAGTTTTTTCTGCATATCAGGTCTTCTAAGGTCAAGATATCTGTATTTAAGTCTTAATTCTTCCTTTGTCTTAAGGTCATTTACTATCTCGAATGGAGTAGTCTCTGCCTCTGAAAGTATCCTTGTTTCTTTCACTCTTATTTCGATATGTCCTGTAGGAATGTTCTCATTGATTGCCGCTCTCTCAGTAACTACACCTGTAGCTGCAATTACAAATTCATTTCTAAACTTCGCTGCCTTGTTAAAAGCCTCTGTTCCACAGTCTTGTTCCTCATATACAAGCTGTAATATCCCTGAGCGGTCTCTAAGGTCTATGAAAATAAGACCACCCTTATTCCTATACTTTGCAACCCAGCCCATAACTGTGACTGTCTTACCTATATCTGCAATGCTAAGTTCTGTACATCTGTGGGTTCTATGTAACCCCTTCATTGATTCTGCCATAATACCATCCTCTTTATATAAAATTTCTTAAGCCCCATGCCTCATTGAAAATAATTTATCATACAAATAAGGCATATTGGGAATATTATACGTCATACCATCTACAAATACTATTTCCATTCTTTTACGCCTGTAAAGAAAAACACTCTTAACCTGAGGTAGCCAGGACATAAAAAGCTGACATTCTGTACTATTTTCAGGTAATAAATTCGCCAGGATTTCTGATGGTGTAAGTTCATTGAATATCTGCCTTTCAGAATCCCATACCATAACATTTCCATCTCTACCCATTAGTTCCTATCTCCTTATCCACCTGCCAATTTTACTTCTAACTCTTCTAATTTTACCTCTGTCTCTGTTCCCGTTTCCATATTTTTCAGCTTAACCAGGCCGCTTTCCATTTCATTCTGGCCAATTATTACAGTAAAATCCACTCCAAGCTTATTCGCGTACTTCATCTGGGCTTTAACTGAGCGATCAAGATAATCTGTCTCTACTATTATTCCTTTGTTTCTAAGCTTTGTAACTATACTAAAAGCTTTTGCTTTAACTTCATCTCCCATAATACCTACATAAAGCCCAGGGTGAGGCATCTCACCAAGACTCACCCCCTCTTTCTCAAGGAAATAAAGTATACGCTCAATACCCATACCAAATCCTGCTGCCGGAATATTCTGCTTTCCATCTATCTCGTTTATAAGCCCATCATATCTGCCTCCACCACAAAGAGTGAAGCCATCTCTATCTACAAATTCAAATACTGTCTTGGTATAATAATCAAGTCCCCTCACTATGCCTGTATCAATTTCAAATGGGATATTTAACTCTGTAAGCAGCTTCTGCAAGGTTTCAAAATGCTCTCTACATTCCTCATCCAGAAAATCTATAATTCTTGGTGCTTTCGCAACTATGGCCTTACAGCCCGGTACCTTACAGTCTATTACCCGCAAAGGATTTATTCATCCTGGCTTTACAATCTTCACAAAGTTCAGCCTCATAGCCCTTAAGATAGCTTAAAAGCGCATTATTATAGTCCTGTCTGCATTTACCATAACCTATACTGTTTATATGAAGTTTTACGTCCTTAAGCCCAACTCTCTTTATAAATTCACTTATAAGAGTAATAAGCTCAACCTCAACCATGGGGCTATCTGAACCCACAAACTCTACTCCAAACTGATGATGCTGTCTGAGCCTTCCACTCTGAGGTCTTTCATATCTGAATGCCTGGGTAAAATAAAACATCTTAATCGGCTGTGGAAGTGCATATAAGTTATTTTCAAGATACGCTCTTATAGTACCTGCTGTACCTTCAGGCTTAAGGCTTATCTCCCTGTTGCCCTTGTCCTTAAATGTATACATTTCTTTTTGCACTACGTCTGTAGTATCACCTACACTTCTATTAAATAAAGCTGTATGTTCAAAGGCCGGAGTGATAATCTCTCCAATATTATACGCACTACAGAGCTCTCTTGCTATAGATTCAATCTTAGTGCGCTTCCACATATTCTCCCCGAACCAGTCCTGTGTTCCTTTTGGTCTGTTTGTAATCATAATACTCCTTACCACAAATCTAAATTCATTTCCGTTTTCTTATAGACATTTTTACTGCTTTTCTTATTATCTTCAATTATTCCTGCAAGCTTCTCAAATTCAGAGCTGTTCACCACTCTTTGGAGCGCAAGAAAATATTTCATGTCAAAGTTCTTAATTTCCTTTATCATCAATCTTATCGCTTTATCAGGTGAAAATGCATCCCGATAGGGCCTGTGGGCAACCAAAGCTCCAAACACATCACAAATTCTGAGAATTCTCGCTCCAATAGGAATATTTTCCCCCTTAAGATTATTAGGATAACCGGAGCCATCATAGTTCTCATGATGATAAAGCACTGCATCTAAAATAGTATGCTCATACCCCTGCTTCTTAAGTATACCATAGCTAAGTACAGAGTGCATCCTCACATATTTAATTTCTTCTACTTTAAGCTCTCCGTTTTGTCTTCCATACAGATAATTAGCAATCCTCAGCTTTCCAATATCATGAAGAAGCCCTGCCTGGGCTATCATCTCTACAAACTCATCCGGCAGACCAAGCTCTCTTGCTACCATTTCAGATAAATTGCTTACAACTATACCATGCTTTAATAAATCATCCAAATCAATTTCCAGCACAACTTCATGGGACATTTTACAGCTTGAACTGACATTAATCATTATAGCATTTCTCCAAATTCTTCTAAAAATTTTGTCTTACGCTCAATCATTTCATCAATCCGTTCAATATAGTCCATAACAAACTTAACATTCTCAGTGCGTTCTATCCTGTTCCCCTCCCTGAATACAAATTTACAGGAGGAGCCTGCCCCCAATCCTATAATCGGATGTTTTTCTTCCATAATAAGTATATTATAGAGTCCTTCTTTACCAGGTTTTGCATAACCAACATTTTCAAGATTATCAGCTATGTTCTTCTGTCTGTATAAATAATAAGGTTCATATCCGTTCTCCCTTGCAAATTCATAGGTAAGTCTCTGTTGCTCGGCTGTATCCGTAGGAATCATATCTGACAACTCATTCAGCTTAAGCTTAAGTGCTGCCGCCCTCTTTATTGCCAGTGCGTGTACTGTAAGATCATCAGGATTCAGCTTCTTAATCTCAGATAAGGTATATTCAGTATCTTTCACCGTCTCACCGGGAAGCCCCACTATAAGATCCATATTGATGTCTTCCATTCCCTCTTCTCTTGCCATAACAAAAGCTCTTCTTACTGCTTCCGAGTCATGCATTCTCCCTATAAATTTAAGAGTCTTATCAGACATAGTCTGAGGGTTTATAGACATGCGCTTCACCCCTAAGTGCTTCATCACCTTAAGCTTATCTCTTGTGATACTATCAGGTCTTCCTGCTTCAACTGTAAATTCTTTTACCAAAGCCATCGGAAGCTTCATATTTATATAGCCAAGCAATAGTTCTAACTCTTCTGCAGAAAGTGCTGTCGGAGTACCACCTCCTATATATACTGTTGTGAGTTTTTTGTGAGGCAAAATATTTGCTACAAAATCTATTTCCTTAAAAAGTGCTCTTAAATATTCTCCCACCTTTTTCTTATAAGAAGCAATCGGATACGAAGTAAACGAACAATAAAGACAGGTAGTTGGACAGAATGGTATACCTATGTAAATACTGTAACCATTTTTATAATCCATTTTCTGAAGTAACTCATTTTCTTTTTTAGCTATTTCAATAGATAACTCTGTCTTTTCCTCACCACAGAGATATTGTTCATGGTAAAATTCCCTTACTTCCTCTTCCGGTCTGCCTTCTTCTATATAATCACAGGCTATCTTAGTAGGCCTTATCCCGGTAAGAGTTCCCCAGGGAAGTTCATTACCTGTGTACTCCTTTTAAAATATTGTACAGTACTTTTTTAAGTTCATTCTTGTACAATCTTCTGTCTTTTTCTAATTTTTTATACTTATATTTTTTTCTTACAGTCCTATCTGCAGCATCCTTAAACCACATATCAATTATCATCTCACTATTATGAACTGATAATATATAGTCTGATGATAACGCTTCTACATTTTCAGGTTCTTCAAATTCTGATATCAGAACCTTCATTTCTTCTCTGCTAAAAAATGCTCTTACAAGTGGTCTTATATCCTGTTCAAAAGCTGCATCTTCAAGTCTGATTTCTATCATCTATGTTTCTTTCTATATTTATTATTTTCTACTATAGTAGTGTGATTACTAAAATTCCACTCTATCTAAGGTATGGATTGTGTGCCAGTTCCCTTTCTATAGTTGTAGCCGCTCCATGTCCAGGGAATACCACAGTATCAGGTGCCATCTTCTTAAATACTTCTTCAAGAGTTCTCCGCATAGCGTCCTCATTACCTGTAGGAAAATCTACCCTGCCTATACTTCCCGCAAATAGCGAATCTCCTGTAAAGATAACCTTCTTAAAAGCTTCATTTTCTTCCAGATCATCAGAATAAAAACTTACGCTTCCTACTGTATGACCGGGCGTGTAGATAACTTTTAGCTTAAAACCTTCAAATTCAAGTACATCCCCACCTTTTAGATATATATCAGCTTTCATAGTAAAATCTTCACCTAAAAATCTCTGTCCCATGTTTAGTTTTGAATCTTCTAAAAGCTGTTTGTCTGCCTCCCCTGCATATATCTTAATTCCATATTTTTTTGAAAGTTCCGGTGCAGCCATAATATGGTCAAAATGCCCATGTGTTATAAGTATGGCAAGAGGCTTTGCTTCTCTTTCTTCTATACAGGATATGATTCTGTCAACCTCATCAGAAGGATCTATAATAAGGCAGTTACCATTATAAAAAACCAGGTATACATTGGTGCTTACAGCTCCCAATACTAATTTTTCTACTTCTATCTTCATCAGCCTGTTGTCCTCTCTATATCTATTACTCCATCCAGACTCCTAAGCTTTGAAGTAAGGCTTGTAAGATGGCTTTTGCCTTTTATCTCAAACATAAGATCGAGGGTTGCAATTCCCTGCTTGTTTGTTCTTGCAGAAACAGAGGTTATATCAATTCCTGCTTCTGTAAATACCCTGGATACTTCTATGAGAAGTCCGCTTCTGTTATTTGCATATATTTTAATCTCTGTAGTGTAAAGCTTATCTGTCTGCGATGTAGCATCAGGCGACCATTCTGCCTCAATGAGACGTTTTCTGTCTTCTTCCGGAAGATTCATCACATTTATACAGTCTGTCCTATGTACTGATATTCCTCTTCCTCTTGTGACAAAGCCTACGATCTCATCGCCAGGAACAGGTGAACAGCACTTTGAAAAATGTACCGCCACATCATGAATACCCTTTACGACTATTCCACCTTTAGAGCGGCTGGTCTTAGCCGGGGTAACGGACTGGTCTTCATATTTATCTAAAATATCCTCATCAGTGAGTTCAGATATTTCTTTCTTTTTCTTTTCTTCTACAAGCTTATTTACTATCTGGCCTTCTTTGAGGCCTCCTCTTCCTACAGCAGCACAGATAGACTCCCAGTCCCTGAATCCATACTTCTGCATACAAATCTGCATATATTCAGGCTTTAATAAATCGCTCATGACTAAGGCATGTGACTTACAATAATTTATCATAAGCTCTTTACCACGAATAATATTATCTTCCTTAAGTTCCGTCTTAAACCACTGATTTATCTTTGAACGGGCCTGTGTACTCTTAACTAATTTAAGCCAGTCCAGACTAGGTCCTTTAGAATTCTGACTCGTGATAATTTCTATTCTGTCGCCATTCTGGATGACATAATCTATAGTAACAAGCCTTCCGTTAGCCCTTGCACCTACCATCTTATTACCCACAGCAGAATGTATGCTGTAAGCAAAATCTATAGGTGTAGAACCAACCGGCAGATTTTTTACGTCACCTGTAGGAGTAAAGCAGTACACACTGTCAGAAAACAGATTTAAATCATCCTTAATTACACTTAAGAATTCTTTATTGTCCGACATATCCTTCTGCCACTCAAGGATTTGCCGCAGCCAGTTATACTTAGCCTCCTCACTGGCTTTACTATTTTTACCATCACTGCCTTCCTTGTACTTCCAATGTGCTGCAATACCATATTCAGCTGTTCTATGCATGTCATATGTACGAATCTGGATTTCAAAAGGCTGTCCCTTAGGCCCGATTACTGTTGTATGCAAGGACTGGTACATATTTGACTTAGGCATAGCTATATAGTCCTTAAACCTGCCGGGGATTGGAACATACATTTCATGTATAACTCCTAATGAAGCATAGCAGTCTTTAAGATTATCTACTATTATTCTTATTGCAAATACATCATATATCTGGTCAAGTGTCTTATTCTGGTTAACCATTTTCTTGTAAATACTGAAATAATGCTTAACCCTGCCACCAATGGTAGCTTCAATACCTGCATCTTTTATATGCTTTGCAACTTCTCTTTCAATAGATTTTATAAACTCGCCTTTCTCAAGAGCCTTTTCTCTTATTTTCTCATCCAGATCCTTATATACATCAGGATGGAGGTATTTTAAGGACAAATCATCTAACTCAACTTTAATCTTACTTATACCAAGACGTTGTGCTATAGGTGAATATATATCCATAGTCTCTCTTGATTTTTCTATCTGCTTAGGCGGTGACTGATACTCCATAGTACGCATATTATGAAGCCTGTCTGCAAGTTTTATGAGTATTACTCTTATGTCCTTCGCCATAGCAAGGAACATCTTACGCAGGTTCTCTGCCTGGACATCTACCTTGTCCTTAGAATACTGTAACTGTGTAAGCTTTGTAACTCCATCAACCAGAAGCAGCACTTCTTCTCCAAAAGTTGCCTTTAATTCTTCCGGACTGCAGGCTGTATCTTCTATTACATCATGTAAAATTCCTGCAATTATAGTTTCCTTGTCAAGCTCAAGTTCTGCTAAGATTATAGCTACACATAGAGGATGACAAATATAAGGTTCTCCTGATTTACGTAACTGTCCTTTATGACAACCATCTGCAAGTTCATAGGCTTTCTTTATAAGACTTATATCTGTTGAAGGGTGGTATTCATATATGGTTTTTATTAATTTATCAAACAACACTTCCTTAGTGTAAATTCTGCAAACGAATCAAGCTCCTTTTCAGAAGCCATCATCTTTTTCTTTATACTTTCATTCGAGGACATATAATCATTTATCTGATCTCTCACGTCCTTTACTTCTCCTGATATTTTTTTCTCATTACCAGCCATATTTTGTACCTCAAGCCCTCACAGCCTGTCCTTTCCAAGCAGATATTACAGACACATAACTCATTATATTTCTATTGTGCCTAAAAAAATCAAGATTTAGTAATTATTGAATATATTATAACAATTATACCCAAGACTATTCTATACCAGCCAAAAGGTTTAAAATCCTTCTTTTTTATATAGTTCATCAAAAAGCCTATAACCAAAAACGAAACCACCAAAGCTGTAATTATACCAGTCACTAATATAGCTATTTCCATTCCTGAAAATGATACATCTCCTGATACTATATATTTAACAGACTTTAGAAGGCTTGCCCCAAACATAACCGGAATAGCTAAGAAAAATGTAAATTCTGCAGCAGTTTTCCTTGAAAGTCCTAACATAAGTCCACCAATTATGGTTGCACCGGATCTTGAGGTACCCGGAAAAATTGCCGCTAAAAGCTGAAAAATTCCGATTATAACAGCATCCTTATAGGTTATCTCTGAAAGTTTTGTCACTTCAGTGTTCTTAACCGGATTCAGTCTGTTTTCTATATATATAAACATAATTCCTACAACAATAAGTGCTGCCGCCACCATTTCCGGCTTATAAAAATGTTCGTCTATAAAATCATCAAAAGCAATTCCTGCAATTGCAGCCGGTATACAGGCAACTACTATCTTTACCCACAATTTCATTGTAGCTAACTTAATAAACGGTCTTCCATCAACATTTTTAAATGGCCATAGTCTTTTCCAATACAAAATTACTACAGCCATAATTGCACCAAGCTGTATAACCACCTCAAACATTTTCCAGAAGCCCGGTGATACGCCTAATGGCATAATATTCTGTAAAACTATCATATGCCCTGTAGAACTTACCGGAAGCCACTCCGTAATTCCTTCAACTATACCAAAAATAATAGCTTTTATAATTTCAAAAAAAGCCTCCATGTTACCCCCATATACACAAATTGGACGCCACCAAGCTGACGCCCAATATTAAATATTTTATTTTTCAGGATACCTGACTATAGAAATAAGATTATAATCCTTTAGTTTATCTCTTCCCTTAAGTCCTTCAAGCTCAATAAGGAATACTATCTTAACAACCTTTCCACCAAGCTTTTCAATGAGCTTACAGATAGCTTCTGTAGTTCCTCCTGTTGCAATCAGATCATCTACTATAACAACTCTGTCTCCAGGCTTTATAGCATCTTTATGTACCTCAAGCTCTGCACTGCCATACTCAAGGTCATACTCTACTGATACAGTCTCACCGGGAAGCTTGCCCTTTTTCCTTACAGGAACAAATGCCTTATGCATGTTGTAGGCAATAGGCACACCAAAAATAAAGCCTCTGGACTCAGGCCCTACTACAATATCAAACTCCTCATTGCCCAAAGATGCCGCCATCTGGTCAACAGCCATCCTAAGACCATCCTTATCTGAGAGTACGGTACTTATATCCCTGAACATAACTCCTTCTTCAGGAAAATCAGGGATTGTTCTAATATAGTCTTCGATTTTTTTCATTACATCTACAACTCCATTCAAAGTTATTCGCATATTCAACAGATTTTGTAACCTGTTACAAGTATTTATTCTATCACTAATCACCGAAAAATGCAAGAAAAACAGCCCAAACTTATAAAATCTGAACGACCATATTTATAAGTCAGGGCATAAATTCAATCATGTATTATTTTGTAGAAATTAGTTAGTCCTTCCACAACAATGCTTATACTTTCTTCCGCTTCCACAAGGACAAGGATCATTAGGACCTATCTTCTTCTCGGTCCTTCTTACAGGAGCCTTACTTACAGATTCATCCTTATTTGTTCCGGTTACCTTTACAACCTCTTCCCTTTCTACTTTCTCTTCAATTCTGATATGCATAAGAGCACGTACCGTATCCTCGCTAATAGCATTGGTCATTTCCTCAAACATATCGTAGCCCGCGAACTTATACTCAACAAGAGGATCCTTCTGACCAAGAGCTGCAAGACCAATACCCTGGCGGAGCTGATCCATATCATCTATATGAGACATCCACTTAGTATCTATAACCTTAAGAAGAATTACACGCTCAATCTCTCTTATCTGTTCTGCTTCAGGGAACTCTGCCTCTTTCTCCTCATAAAGCTTAACAGCCTGCTCTTTAAGCTTCTGCATAAGCTCATTCTTTCTCATATGCTTACGCTCTTCCTCTGTAAGTTTAATTTCCTCAAATGGGAAAATAGGGAGAAGAAGGCGGTTAAGTTCTTCAATATCCCATTCCTCGGCCACAGAATCATCACCTATGCACATATTTACTTTATTTTCAACAGTCTCAGTGATCATCTTATAGATAACCTCTCTCATACTGTCTCCATCAAGCACTCTTCTTCTCTCAGCATATATAATCTCACGTTGCTCATTGTTTACCTTATCATAATCCAAGAGGTTTTTACGTATGCTGAAGTTGTTACTCTCTATCTTCTTCTGTGCTCTTTCAATTGCACCGGTTAACATCTTGTGATTAAGTTCTTCACCCTCAGGAAGTCCCATAGAGTCAAACATAGTCTTAAGCTTCTCTGAGCCGAAAAGTCTCATAAGATCATCTTCCAGCGAGAGATAGAACTTAGACTCACCCACATCACCCTGTCTGCCGGCACGACCACGAAGCTGGTTATCTATACGCCTTGACTCGTGACGCTCTGTACCTATAATCCTAAGGCCACCAAGTTCAAGTACACCTTCACCAAGCTTAATATCGGTACCACGACCTGCCATGTTGGTAGCTATGGTAACTGTTCCTGCCTGACCTGCATCAGCAACTATCTCCGCCTCAAGCTCATGGAACTTGGCATTCAGTACCTTGTGAGGAATATGTCTTTTCTTAAGCATCTCAGAAATCTCTTCCGACTTCTCTATGGAAATAGTACCCACAAGAACCGGCTGTTTTTTCTCATAAGCCTCAGCAATATTATCTACAATTGCATTAAGTTTTTCTTTTCTTGTCTTATATACAGCATCTTCATGGTCAATTCTCTGAATAGGGCGGTTGGTAGGTATGGTGATAACATCCATTCCGTATATATCCCTAAACTCTTTTTCCTCAGTAAGGGCTGTACCTGTCATACCAGATTTCTTCTTATATTTATTAAAGAAATTCTGGAATGTAATGGTAGCAAGAGTACGGCTCTCCCTATTTACCTTAACCTTTTCCTTAGCTTCTATAGCCTGATGAAGACCATCTGAATACCTTCTACCCGGCATTACTCGACCTGTAAACTCATCAACTATAAGTACTTCATCATCTTTTACTATATAGTCCTGATCCCTGAACATAAGATTATGTGCACGAAGTGCAAGAATGATATTATGCTGTATTTCAAGGTTCTCTGCATCTGCAAGGTTCTCTATATTGAAGAATTTCTCTACCTTAGCCACACCATCAAGAGTAAGACTTACATTCTTATCCTTTTCATTTACAATGAAGTCACCTGTCTCTACTACATCCTCACCCATAATAGCATCTATCTTACTAAGTTCTTTATTAGCCTCACCCTTTTTAAGCTGTCTTGCAAGTATGTCGCAAAGTTCATAAAGCTTGTAGACTTACCGCTCTGACCGGAAATAATAAGAGGAGTTCTTGCTTCATCTATAAGTACAGAGTCTACCTCATCAATTACCGCATAATGAAGGTCGCGCTGAACAAGCTGGTTCTTATAGATTACCATATTATCCCTAAGGTAATCAAAACCAAGCTCATTGTTAGTAGCATAGGTTATATCACAATTATATGCCTCTCTTCTTTCTTCCGGCTCCATATCATTTAAGATACATCCAACTGTAAGACCGAGGAAGGTATGAACCTGTCCCATCCACTCGCTATCTCGCTTTGCAAGATAATCATTTACAGTAACTACATGCACACCCTTTCCCTCAAGTGCATTAAGGTACACCGGCATTGTTGATACGAGGGTCTTACCTTCACCTGTACGCATCTCTGCTATTCTTCCCTGGTGAAGAATGATACCGCCCATTACCTGCACCCTGTATGGTTTCTGCTCTAAGGTTCTCCAGGCAGCTTCACGTACTACTGCATAAGCTTCTATAAGAAGGTCATCCAGAGTTTCACCCTTAGACAGCCTTTCCTTAAATTCAGCAGTCTTACCTCTTAACTCTTCATCACTAAGAGCCTCCATGGCAGGTCCTAACTCTTCAATCTTGTCTACTGCAAATTTAAGCTTCTTTACTTCTCTTTCACTGTGGCTTCCAAAAATCTTCTCAATAAAACTCATATTTTTCCTCTTTTACTTAACTTTTTTCCCAAAATAACAGGATAAGATATATCTTCATTATTATTGATATATTAACTCATGCTATCCATTCTATCATTACTTTGCTTAGGTTTCAACAAAAAAATGCCCCGAAGGACATTTTTTACATTTTGTTCACAAAACTTTTCCTCCGGGAGCAAATTCATTATTATTCTTATTTAAAACTCCGGTTCTATAAGACCGTAGTCACCGCCTTTTCTCTTATATACTACATTCACTTCGTCAGTTTCGGCATTTCTAAATACATAAAAACTATGATTAAGTAATTCCATCTGTATACAAGCCTCTTCCGGATCCATAGGCTTTACAGCAAATCTCTTTGTCCTGATAACCTTTACATCCTCATCTTCTAAGTTATCCTCCTGCATAAACTCTGAGGTAAAATTACTTCCACTCTGCTTGGAATCAACTATCTTTGTTTTATATCTCCTTAACTGTCTCTCAATGATATCTTCAATAAGGTCGATAGAAACATACATATCATCACTGACCTGCTCTGCTCTGATTATATGTCCTTTTACCGGTACTGTAACCTCTACCTTCTGTCTGTCCTTCTCAACCTTAAGTGTTACGTGTACTTCTGTGTCCGGTGTAAAGTAATGCTCTAACTTACCAAGCTTTTCTTCAACAGCACTTCTAAGTCCATCAGTAACATTGGTGCCTCTTCCACTAATAACATACTTCATACAATACCTCTTTTCTGCTGTAAGCCTTTAACCACAGCTCTAGATTATGTCCCATTAAATATGGGTTTAGTGCTAAGGCTATTATACAATAAAAACAGCTAAAAATCAAACACATTTATTGGCAGGCTCATTTATTTATCTGATAATTTTTAATTTAATTCGTAAATATTCTCTAAATTTTTATGTCAAGTCTGACTTTACTATTTTAGTATATGTTATACACTTTTTATCAATACACACAAAACAGACTTTCATCCTTGACAAGTGGATAAACCTCCTTATTTTTTTGTGGATAATGTGGATAACTTTGTGAATAACCTCTTATTTAGCCATATTTTTTTCTTCTAATCACGTGGATAAGCTCTGTGGATTTCTCTTAATCTACAATTTACTTTCTTTCAAATGTTAACAATCTAAAGATAAATTTTGTATATTTTGCACAAACAAAAAAATTGTCAAGTTTTTTTATTAACTTTATTCAATTCAGAATATTCAGACTTTTTTTATCGTCTATTATATCATCAATTCCTTTTATTACGTAAACATAAACAACAACTAATCTCATTTTTTTTAGACTAAAAAAGAGCCCTCATATCAATCTCTTGATATAACAGCTCTTAATATTTATTTTTTTATTATTTTACAATTCTTCTCGCACAATATGGTGACTGATGATATACAGATGATACTATAATACCTGTACGAGGTGTACTCGCGTGTACAACTCTTCCTCCACCAATATATATAGCTACATGAGATATGCTTCTTCCATTTGCTGCATAGAATACCAGATCACCAGGCTGAAGCTCATTCATTCCAACCGCATGTCCGTTTCCTGCCTGAGCTCTTGAAGTTCTGTTAAGACCTATACCAAAGTTTGCATATACTGACATTGCAAAACCTGAGCAATCACATCCTCTTGTAAGGGATGTACCACCCCATACATATGGATTACCTACAAAGTTAAGTGCGAAGTTTGCAATACTCTGTCCTTTTGCACTTCCACCTGCACTTGTCTGTACCTGCTCTTCTACCTTAGGCTGTGCTACCGGTTTCTGTACATTATTTGTCTGTGTTTGTGCCTGTCTCTGTACTGTCTGCTGTTGCTGTCTTGCCTGCTCTGCTGCAAGTGCCTGCTGCTCTGCTGCAAGTGCCTGCTGCTGTGCTGCAAGTGCTGCCTCAGCTGCTGCTTTTCTTTCTTCCTCAGCTTTTTCTTCTTTAATTGTTATAGCATGTTTCCACTGAATTTTAACTTTTACAAAATCTTTAGAAACCCAGCCTGTAAATCTATCTTCATCACCATCATTTATGGCAACCTCATACCAGTCACCCTTTTTCTTTAATACAAGAAGCTTCTCTCCCATAGGAATCTGGGTAGCTATTCTTGAATCTGTATTAGCCTCAAATCTTACATTGAGTGTTTCTACAGTAACCTCAGCAACCTTGGTACCATAGTCGTCTATAAGCTTCTCTGCATCAAATCCTCTTGCCAGATACTCTTCCTTAATATAACCCTTGGCATTACCTGACTCTATTTCAACCCAGTCGCCTTTATCTTTGATAATGTCGCATTTACTTCCTTTGTAAGCTTACCAATTATCTCACTATCTTCGCCTGGTTTCTTTCTGATATTAACATATGGATCTGCAATAGAAATACCAATATTTTCATATTTTGATTTTACTTCCTCTTCTGTAGATTCCATCTCATCAGCAGTTTTATTACCTTCACTTCCATCATCATCAGCTTCTGTCTGGCTTTCCCCTGCTGCTGTCTTATCCTCAGTTACTTCAACATTGCCACTTTCATCTGCAGCAACACCTTCAAGTGCTGAGTCAAGAGCAAAAGTGGTAACTGTATTTGTATTAAATGAACTAAGTATTTCATCAACAGGGATAACTGAATCCAGCTTTGACTTAACCACTCTGTTTTCACCCTGTACATATGCATTGTCTACAAAAAGTGAGATACCGGCAAGTCCACTAACTTTAGCATTGCTTGAAGCCTCAGCTCCATTATTATTTGAAAGCATAGCTGCTGATGCCGCTATAACTATTGCTCCAACCCCACATCTCAGAAAAAAATCTTTACGACGCATTAAGCAACCTCCTTAAAACAACCTTCATATCTAAAATTCAATTATTACAAATTTGTTAACTTCACGAATGAAATCATAACACAATATATTTTCTTTTGTCAACCATGTGTCGGGAAATTTTTAGAAAAGAATTTTTAATTATTTTTTTGTAATAAATATTATATGTTTACATAAGTGTTAAAGCCTCAAACAATCCCATTATAAAAGCCTTTTTATAGCAACTCCATAATCTTCTTAAGATTTTTAATATTTGTAACATTTCAGCATTATATTACTACTATAGTAGAATAAAATGCCTTTATTTTCTTTTTCTACTATAGTAGTGCTTTTATTTCTTTTGACTGTCCAGGTCTGTTGTGATAAAATTATTATAATAATGATATATGCAGAGGGGGATTACTCAATGAATATTACTTCTTTAGTTATTATGGCTGCTGGTCTTGGCAGCAGATATGGAGGTATCAAGCAGCTTGAACCTTTCGGACCGGATGGCGAAATAATAATGGATTACTCTATTTTTGATGCCATAAAAGCCGGTTTTGATAAAATTGTAATTATTATAAGAGAAGATCTTTACGATGATTTTATGAATATTATAGGTAACAGGCTGCTTAAATCTACCAACATACCTGTACATATTGTTTTTCAGACATTAGATGGAATTCCTGACGGATATAAAGTTCCTGCCGGACGCACAAAGCCTTGGGGAACCGGACAGGCAATTTTATCCGTAAGCGGGTATATAGATGAACCATTTCTGGTTATCAATGCAGATGATTTCTATGGAAGAGATTCTTACATAAAGTCCCAGATTTTTTTATCTAATTCCATACTTAACTTAAAAAAACCAAAGTTTTGCCTTGCTGGATACACTCTTAGTAACACCTTAAGCAATAATGGAAGTGTAACAAGGGGAATCTGTAAATGTGATGATTCAGGAACGCTTATATCTATAGAAGAAACATTTGAGATAAAGTACGAAAATGATGCTATAACAGGTCTTGATAGCCGTGGTAACAGACGTATGCTCTCTCCTGACAATATAGCCTCAATGAATATGATCGGCTTTACCCCTGCAATTTTTCCTATGTTAAAGGATAAATTTACAAAGTTTCTTGATGACCTTAAATATAAAGATCCAATGAGGGCAGAGTTTCTTATACCTGTTGCAATTAATGAACTGTTAAGTGAAAATCTTATAGATGTAGAAGTTGTAAAAACTAATGCAAACTGGTTTGGAATAACTTTTAAGGAAGATAAGCCCAAAGTTAAATCATCCATTAATAAACTTATAGAAAACGGAAGCTATCCTTCTTCCCTCTGGAGGTAAGGATGTTAAAAAGGTTCTTTGATTTTCTCTACCCAATAAGATGTCCTGTTTGTGACGATATTGTTGTGCCAGGAGGTAAGTCCGTATGCAACTCTTGCAAAGACATTCTGGTACCGCTGACATCACCTCTTTGTTATAAATGTGGACGCCAGATTATATCAGCCTCAACAGAATACTGTGAAACCTGTGCCAGTTACAATTTTAGTTTTGACAGGGCTTTCTCTCTCTGGCCTTACAATAACACAGTTAAGAATTCGCTCTCCCGCTTTAAGTACAAGGGAAGGCGTGAATTTGCCGGATACTATGCAGATAAGCTGTATGAGCATTTTGGCGCGGTGATTTATAAATTAAATATAACAGCAATAGTACCTGTTCCAATACATTCAAAGCGTCTGGTATCCAGAGGCTATAACCAGGCCGGTTTAATTGCTAAAATTTTGTCAGGCAAGTTAGAAGTACCATATGTATCGGATTATCTGGTACGTTCCAAGAATACTATTGCACAGAAAAATCTTGATCCGGTTTCAAGACGCAAAAATCTCAAAAATGCATTTGAGATAAATAAAAATTCACAGTATTACAGAGTTCAGCTCAGAAATGTTCTTTTGATTGATGATATCTATACTACAGGAAGTACTGCTGATGCCTGCTCAGCTATATTAAAAAATAACGGAACAGAAAGAGTATATGTACTATGTGTAGCATCAGTCAGAGCAACTTAGTCTGCCTCAAAATTAGGGTATTGGCTAAAACGTGTTAAATGATATAATTTTACGCAAAGATTGCGGGAAGCGAAGCTGTAGCAATCCTGTATCAGTTGGTGTCAAATACTTTTGACACCAACATCATAAAATTCAACATAAGTACTTTTTATTATATAGAAAGGAAGTTTTTTTAGATGGAAGTAACCAATTGTAAAGCCTGTGGCAATTTATTTAATTATTTGTCAGGTCCAAGACTTTGTCCTAATTGTATGAAAAAGTTAGAAAAAAAATTTATGATAACAAAGGACTACATTCGTGAAAATCCGGCAGCAAATATAAATACTGTTGCAAAAGACTGTAAAGTATCCATTCCCCAGATAAAAAAATGGATCAGGGAAGAACGCCTGAGTTTTTTTCCCAGGAGTCGGAATTGGCATAGAATGTGACAACTGTGGCAAGATGATTAGAACAGGGCGTTTTTGTTCCGATTGTAAAGCTAAGATGATTAATCAATTGGATAATGCCTACGAAAAACCAAAGCCTGTAGTTCAAAAGAAAAAAGAAAAAGAAAAGGAACGTATGCGATTCCTTGATAAATAAAAACAGCCTCATGATTACTAAATATGTTTTCATGAGGCTTTCATTGAATATTTATCCTAAAATTTTCTTAAGTTCTTCTACCTTATCAGTTTTCTCCCAAGGAAGATCTATATCAGTTCTTCCAAAATGTCCATAAGCCGCTGTTCCTCTGTAGATAGGTCTTCTGAGATCTAACATTTTAATAATACCCGCAGGACGAAGGTCAAATACCTCTCTTATAGCAGCTACAAGCTTTTCTTCACTTACAGTGCCCGTTCCGAATGTATCTACAAGTATAGAGGTAGGCTCAGCCACACCAATAGCATAAGAAAGCTGAATTTCAATCTTATCTGCATATCCTGCTTCAACTATATTCTTAGCTACATATCTTGCTACATAGGCTCCGCTTCTGTCTACCTTTGTAGCATCCTTTCCTGAGAACGCACCACCACCATGTCTTGCCGCTCCACCATAGGTATCCACTATTATTTTTCTTCCGGTAAGGCCTGCATCTCCATGAGGTCCACCTATTACAAAACGTCCGGTTGGGTTGATATATATTTTGGTATGCTCATCCACCATAGAAGAATCAACTATCTTATCAATTACCTCTCTTCTTATGTCTTTTCTAATTGTTTCCTGGCTAACCTCTTCATCATGTTGTGTAGAAATAACCACAGCCTCAAGTCTTACCGGCTTATCATCCTTATCATACTCAACCGAAACCTGGCTCTTACCATCCGGTCTGAGATATGGAAGAGTACCATTTTTTCTAACCTCCGTAAGCCTTCTTGTAAGCTTATGAGCTAAAGAAATGGCATAAGGCATATGCTCATCACCTTCATTTGAGGCATAACCAAACATCATACCCTGATCTCCTGCACCAATCGCAGAAAGTTCAGATTCGGTCATATTATTTTCACGAACTTCAATTGCCTTATCTACTCCCATAGCTATATCAGGTGACTGTCCGTCAATCGCTACGAGAACTGCACAAGTCTCTCCGTCAAAGCCTTTTCTTGAATCATCATAACCTATTTCCTTGATTGTATCTCTTGCTATTCTGGCATAATCCACCTTAGCTTTAGTTGTAATTTCACCTGTAATAAGCACAAATCCTGTACAGGTAGCTGTTTCGCAGGCAACACGGCTCATAGGATCCTCGGCAAGGCAGGCGTCAAGTATTGCATCTGAAATAGCATCACAAATTTTATCAGGATGTCCTTCTGTAACTGATTCTGAAGTAAATATAAACTTATCCATTTTTTTCTCCTTTTCAACATTTATTTATTGGACAAAGCTAATTCTCTTTCCCGGAAAACATAAAATTCCGTAAAAAAGTGTGTGCTTGCACACACTTCGCGCGCGAGCGGTGCCGCAGGGCAAACTTCCCTACCGCGAGCTGTGCATCCCTCGGAGAGATTTTTGTTTAATAGGAAATTTCGAAGAAATTTCCTATTAAACAAAGAAAAGAGGCTATCTTTCGATAACCTCTCTTATTCTGATTAACCTCACTCGGACTTGACAAATATAATCAAATCCTCTTATTGCTCGAAGTAAAACTTCGCTCAGGTTGGCACCTTCCATCTTTCAGGGGTTGCCGTAGCTTCACAGAGCCTTCACTCTCCGCCACTCTGAATAAGAGAATATCTTTATTTAGAATGGTACTACATAATTCTAATTCTGTCAAGCAGACAATTCTGCCATTTCTTCAAACTCGATATCCTCTTCTTTAAGTAGCTTTGTTATGCAGGATTTAAGCTCCGGCGCGCATTCCCAGGCTACGCCGCAGCCTGCCGAAAGCTTCCTGGGTACAGAAACCAGCTTTCCTGACAAATTTTCTCTTTTACAGGCAGCCTCTGTTGCCATCGCTTCTGAAAACGTATAAAAAGTCACATATAACTTAACCGGCTTTTCACTTCTCATCAGCTTACAGTTACCTCATATTCCACACCAACTTCTTTGATATCAACCTTTTTACCGTTGGTTTCAGCAAAATTTTTAAGATTTTTAACTGTATGAGCCTCATTTGCAAGTATTTTATATGTATCACCCTTATTAGCTTCAAGTGCATTCTTAAGCATAAGTACAGGCTCAGGGCAGGATAAACCTCTTACATCTATTTCCTTCATACTCTTCCTCCTATTTATCAGCCTTCTTAAGACCAACCGCTGCTATGATAAACAAAACAATAATTGAAACAATTACAAAAATCTGTCCATTTATTCCCGGACCGCCTGCTGATGCTTCAATTCCCTTAGCTGCATCTGCTACTGCTGCAGGAGCTCCTGCAAGCTTAAAGTTATGTGCAAGACCTGCACCTACGAACATACCAAGCACTGTAATTACAGAGTCAGATGAACCTGTACCTGCAAGTACAAGCTGTCTGAGAGGGCAGCCGCCAAGAAGAACTGCTGCAAACCCTACTGCATACATTGACAAAATATTCCAAAGTGTCTGTGCATGAGCTACCGGACCAAATGGTACGAATGCAAAATTCTTTGTCACAATATTGTAAACAAGCATTACTACAAAAATTCCGCCAATTACAGAGATAAGTCTGAAATCCTTTAAGAGAACTATGTCTCTGATTGAGCCCGCAAAACACATTCTGCTCTTCTGCGCTATTATTCCTACTAAAAGACCTATAGCAAGTGCAACAAGTGCGGGAGCGTGCAAGTTTCCCGGTCCTTTTTCACTGAAGGCAAAGAGTGAAGGAACTGTCAAAACTAATATAAAAAGTACCGCAACTACGATAGGCAGTGCATATCCGCTCTCTTTCCTGGCTGTATAAGCTCTTCCGAGCGAGAATCCCTTTTTTAGGAAAAATGCTCCTGTAGCAACACCGGCTGCAAAACCTACCAGACCTACATAAGAGCTGATATCACCTGCTGCCATTCTGAGCACCATACGAAGCGGGCATCCAAGGAATACAAGGGCACATACCATCATTATTACACCAAGGAAAAATCTGAGTGCAGTAGAAGAACCTGCTGTAGAGCGATATTCTCTTGTAAGTAATGAGATTACAAAGGCACCTAATATAATTCCTATGATTTCAGGTCTTACATACTGTACTACCTCTGCACTATGAAAATGCATTGCTCCTGCTGTATCTCTGATAAAGCAGGCTATACAAAATGCCATGTTTTTAGGGTTGCCAAGAAATGCTAAAAGTGCAGCTCCCAAACCTGCGATTATTCCAAGTGAGAATAATCCTTTTTTAGTGCTTAAGAACTCCATACTAAAATCCCCCTTTGATAAAAAGTTGTTTAAAATCACTCATTATTATTTGAATAATTTTTATTTTTTTACATACAAATTTTACATTCGTTTTGTAAAATTTGTCAATTTTATTGTTATTGTTTTATCAAATGGGTAATTGTGTTTATTTGATTTTTCTATAAATCCATTTTTTTATACATTTAATTTTTAAATCGCCATCTTTTATCCAACCGACTTTTTTTCAAAAATTTTTATAAAAATATAAGACTAAGTATCGCAGGTAAAATAAAATGAACTGTTATAATTCCTGTATAAGTGATAAATACTGAGGCTCCTGCCTGCTCCATAGCTGTAATCGTACCAATCTGCCCTACCAGTCCGCTGGTTCCCATACCTGAACCAAGCGGAATATTTTCCAGTTTAAACACAGTGGTGGCTATAGGTCCTGTTATAACAGATGCCAATGTAGGCGGTATCCATATCTTCCAGTTTTTCAAAATATTAGGAATTTGCAACATAGAAGTACCAAGTCCCTGAGCCAGCAAACCACTCCAACCATTTTCCTTGAAGCTTATTACCGCAAAGCCTACCATTTGTGCACAGCAACCTGCCGTTGCTGCTCCTCCTGCAAGCCCGGACAGGGAAAGCATCATACAAAGTGCCGCTGAGCTTATAGGTAAGGTCAGTACTATACCTACAATAACCGAAATAATTATACCCATCCAGAATGGCTGCAAAGTTGTTGCAAGCATAATGGTCTCTCCAAGCCCACTCATAAGGTTATTTATTACAGGTCCTAAAAATGTACCTATACTCACACCTGATATAATGGTTACTGCCGGTGTAATTATTATATCTATCTTAGTTTCCTTTGAAACTACTTTTCCCAGTTCCACACTAAGCCAGGCTGCAATCCAGGCACCTGCTGGACCACCAAGCTGATTTCCTGCGTATCCAACAATCAAGGAAGAAAACACTACCAGATTAGGTGCTTTAAGCGCCATTGCAATGGCAACTGCAATAGCAGGACCTGTCATTTCTTTTGCAATCGGCCATATTGTCTCAGATAAAAAAGGGATTCCAAGTTTCAAACCTATAGTATTAAGTATTGTTCCTACCAGAAGTGATGCAAAAAGTCCCATCGCCATTGAACCTAAGACATCAATACCATAGCGTTTGAATGAAATCTCAATTTCCTTTTTAACCAGAAAATCCTTAACTGAACTGTACTTCTTACCCACGTTATTCTCCTCTTCTCTGACTATTTCACAATAATTTTGTATTTTATCGGAAATAAATAGTTAGTCATTTGATACGTGTATAATTATACATTAGAAAACTCATAAGTCCAGTATTCTGTTTATATTTTCTTCTTATTATTTTAATAATATTTTTATTTTAATAATATTTCTTTTCGTATATAATTAAATGCAGCCTCTTCCCCCCTCATCCTTAAGAATAGTCATCATCTTTTCAAGTTCCGAAAGTGTCTTAGGATGAATAATATAATGGTCTTTTACAAGCATAAGATATTCATAGGGATCTGAGTCCTTATACGAACTGCCTCTGTAGGTTTTGCTTGCAGCCACTCTGTCACAAAACATCTCTGCTAGAAATCTGGGTGGCATTTCAAGCCCCATCATAGTGGCACCGTCGCTTAAGTCATAATCTATCCAATATTCGAGATGGTGCTTATTCCTGCCCTTATGGTGAAGCCAGGCATAGCTGTAGCCATTATTAGCCTTTCTCTCAGCAAAATTAGGACTCTTATCACCTTGATAGTACTTAACTCCTGTCCAGAATTCAACCGGAGAATACTTCGACAAATCATGTGTAAGTCCCTGCCAGTACAAGCCCAGCTTAAAACAGTGTTTTCTTACAAGCGCTCTATGCTTGCCCACTGTTCTTAAATGTCCAAAAATCTGGAAAAAAAGCCTCTGCTCACATTGTTACCTTGCGCCTTGGCATTCTAAACGCCTACACGTTTTCCTTTCTTACTTTTTACTTAATTTTATAATTATTTAGCCTAATTCCGGATATTTCATTATAAAATGTTTACCGTCAAAACTAATCTCAGCCATAAGCCCGTTTATCATAGTAAGTCTCGGCGGTCTGTGTCCTATATCACAACCTGTTATTATAGGAAGATTAAGACTGTCTAAGGCCGTCTTTACCGCCTCATTAAAATCTGTTTCATATTCCTCCCTGAAAAAACAAGGTCTGCCGAATAAGAATCCCTTCGCTCCTTCAAACCATCCTGCTTCTTTTAACTGCCACAGCGCACATTGAATTCTTGCGGATGAGAGGTCAAAGCTTTCTAAGTACCAAATTATACCCTCTTCTTTATATTTTTTCACAAACTCCGCAGTCTTATCATATTTAGTTCCACAAAGCATAATAAGTACATCCAGACAGCCTCCCAAAAGCCTTCCTGTAAAACTCTCAGATTTATTTTCTGAAACAAACTCATATTTCACCTTGTCTGTGAGATTATATCCTTCATAGCCTGTTACTTTTTTAACATATTCATTTTCAAAAAGGTCAAATTCTTTCTGCTCTATATTCTTTCCTTCAAGTAGCTTCAGATTGTTTTTTACTCCATCATGCCAAAGTGACATCCCGTAATCACCAACATTACCTGAGTACACTGTTGCCATATCACAGATAGTGGTAATCGGATAAATAAGTCCTGTATTGTCTGAATAACCCTGTATCCACTTTGGATTAGCCTTTATAAGCTCATAATCCAGGTATTCAAGCATTTCCATAAGAAAATCCCCACCGCTTGCAGAGAGTATATACTTTACTTTTTCATTTTCTATAAGTGAAAGAAATTCCTCTGCACGTTTTTTCCCTTTTGAACTCCTTCCCTTTTCACATTTTCTTACATTCTCAGTTTCAATCACCTCATAGCCTTTTTCAGAAAGATTAAGTTTTGCACTTTCAAGCTTTCTTAAGTCAACTTCTTCCGTAAAGCCTGCTGATGGAGCTGTAACCCCTATTATATCTCCTTTTTTTATAAAATCAGGTATATTCATGTTTTTCTCCCATAAAATGTTGTTTACTTATATCGAATAAAATGATACCATATGATACAAGTAATTAAAACTTACTTTTAAAATGTGTGTGTCAAAATTACTTGACACACTTTGATACAGGATTGCTACAGCTTCGCTTTTCGCAATCCTTGCAAAAATATTCGTAATCCGCTCATTTTTTACAAAAAATGGCTACTTACTCATATTTTTTGCGTGTCAAAAGATAATAAATTCTTTTGCAAGCAAGCTTGCACAGAATTTTTATACTTTTGACTCTTGTATCTTAATATGATAACATATAACATAATTGAGGTCAAAAAATGATTAATTTCAACCCTGAAAAATATAAAGCTTATACCGTTACCAGAAGACGTTATATACCTGATGAGGTTATAACCCTAAATCACGATACTATCTATTATGTATCTGACGAGTTAATTGTTTCAGGCTGGAAAGCCATACGCCTCCGTCAGGATATATCAGGCGGTTTTTCTGCCTATTATCCAAAGCTAGGTATCAAAACCAGCAAATTTTTTGACGGTGATGGAAAACTGCTTTATTGGTATAATGATGTTTCAGAGCTTGCTTTTAACGGAAATGATATAAATTTTACTGACTTGCTTATAGATGTGGTTATCTACCCTGATAATAGCATAAGAATTATGGATATTGACGAGTTTGCAGACGCTATTAACAAAAATCTTATAACAAAAGAGCAGGAAATAAAAGCCCTTAACAGCTTTCACAACCTGCTTAATTATGTTTACAATAATGAATATTCACTGCTTCAAGAGCCTGTCACAGAGCTTGAAAAATACCTTAGCTCTCAATCTGACTGATTCTTCTTATATGCCTTTCTTCATTTGAAAATGGTGTATTTAAGAAGGTATCAACTATCTTTAGAGCAAGCCCTACTCCAACTACCCTGCCACCAAGCGCAAGAATGTTGGCATCATTATGCTCTCTGGTAGCCTCTGCCGAAAAACAATCACTGCAAAGGGCACATCTGATGCCCTTTACTTTATTTGCTGTAATGGATATGCCTATACCTGTACCACAAATTAAAATGCCTTTTTCATATTTTCCTGCTGCCACTGCTTCTGCAACTGCTTTTCCATACTCTGTGTAATCACAGGAGGTTTCATCATAACAGCCAAAATCTTTGAACTCTATATTTTTTTCTGTTAAATACTTAATGATTTCCTGCTTAAGCTCAAAGCCACCATGGTCACTTCCAATTGCAATCACTTTGTTTTCCATAATTATTTCCCCATTTCATCAAGCTTATATATTGTTTTCTTTATCAGTCTGAGAAGCTCTGTAAAGCATTCCTCATAATCTACTAAAGTTCCACCATAAGGATCCTTTACTTCGCCTTCCTCGCCATTAAACTCTTTGATTGTAAATACATTTTCTGTAAGTTCAAGCTTCTCCTGAGCCTGTTTTTTCTGCTTATCTGTCATTGTCAAGATAAGTGACTTATCTGTAATATCTTCTTTAGATAACTCTTTAGAAGCCTCTACTACACAGGTCAAGCCATGATTTTCAAGAACTGCTTCTGCCTTTTCATTGACCGGCTCTGAAAATAGTACAACCAGTCCTCTTGATATAGACGGCAGCCCTTCATCTTCAGCCAGACTCTTATATATGGTTTCTGCCATAGGGCTTCTGGAATTATTCCCTGTACATACAAAAATAATTTTATCGAACACAATTACCTCCTGCCAACCCCCATAAATATAAATTAATCCTATACATTCACAATATTGTAGCCTGCCGACTTATGCAGACGGTTCATAATAGCAAAGCCAAGCCTGTTATCATCAAAGCCCTCTGAAATATTATCTCTGCCCCCATATCATCAAATCTTCTAAGTGCATCAAAGAGATTATGCGCAATGCTTTCACTATCTTTCCTGCTTCCGAGCGAAATTACAATATCAGCTTTATAATACCTCTTTGTTTCGTCAGTTGCAAGTACTGCTGTTTTCTTTCCTTCTGACTTTGCTGTTTCTTCATTTATTACCTTTACTACATTTTCAGAATTTCCCTTATATATGGTCATCTTTCCCCTGTGGTGCATAATGCCTGTATTTCATACCCGGAGCCTTTGGCTTTAAGTCCTTATCAGGACTCAAACTTTTAACTGCCTCATCTATCTGTACCCTGCCTACAGCCTCTAGCAACATTTCTTCAGTAATAAATCCCGGTCTTAGTATAACCGGAACTTCTCCGGTTACGTCTACAATCGTAGACTCCAGTCCTATGTCCACTGTTCCACCGTCTATAACCATATCAATTTTTCCATCTAAGTCCTCAATCACATGACTTGCCTTTGTAGGACTTGGCCTGCCTGATGAATTGGCACTTGGAGCTGCAACAGGTACTCCTGCCGTCTTAATGAACTCTCTTGCTATCTTATTTGACGGCATTCTCACAGCAACACTTTCAAGCCCCCCTGTAGTTCTATATGGTACCATGTCACTCTTCTTAAACACCATAGTTAAAGGTCCGGGCCAAAATTCATCTGCTAAAAGGACGGCTATATCTGGTATTTCCTTTACAATATTTTTATTTCATCAAATTCACTTATATGTAAGATAAGGGGGTTGTCGGAAGGTCTGCCTTTAGCCTCATAAATCTTTGGAACTGCATTTTCATCCAGCCCGTTAGCTCCAAGCCCGTACACAGTTTCTGTAGGGAAGGCTACAAGTCCGCCATTTTTAATAATTTCCGCCGCCTTGTAAAGGCCTTCCTTTACATCCTTACCATCCCTTAAATCCACATATTCCGTCTTCATCTTACTACCTCGCGTTTGCAGGCTCTATGTTAATCTTCTTTCCCTTTATTTTAGCATTTTTCATCGCAAAAAGCACTTCTTTGCCATTCTCAGCAGGAACTTCTACAAAGGTATATTTATCATACATCTGGATTTCTCCGACAAGCTTACCTGATATGCCTGACTCTCCTGCTATTGCACCTAAGATATCGCCCGGTTTAACCCTGTCTTTTTTACCTATATTGATAAACAGCCTTACCATACCATTTTCAGTACTTCCTGTAAATTCACTATCAGGTATGGAATTATCTTCGCTACTGCTTTCCTTAGAAGAAAGATAAAGCTTTAAGAAGGCTGCTGCCACATCAAGAGAGGTAAAGTCTTCTTCATTTACTTTCTGTTCTATCATTTCTGTCATTTTAGTCAGGTCTTCATTTTCAATTATCTCTGAAAGTTCGCCAAAGAGACTGTCTACCCTTGTATTTGTAACATCATCAAGGGAAGGCACCGGCTTAAGTCTTATCTTAGTATGGCAGTAACGCTGTATCTCCTTAAGCTTGTAGACTTCTTTACCGCTTACAAATGAAAGGGCAAGTCCCGCCTTACCTGCTCTTCCAGTTCTTCCTATTCTATGTACATAGTATTCGTCATCCTGTGGCAAGTCATAGTTGATAACAAGGTCAACTCCCTTTACATCAATACCTCTTGCTGCAACATCGGTAGCTACAAGGATTTCAGTCTTACCGTTACGGAAATTACCCATTACTCTGTCTCTCTGCTGCTGCTTAAGGTCTCCATGAAGTCCTTCCGCAAAATAACCTCTGCCCTGAAGCTCATTTGCAACTTCTTCCACCTTTTTCTTGGTATTACAGAACACTATACTAAGCTCAGGATTGTACATATCAAGGATTCTTGAAAGTATCTCGTCTTTGTAGTTCCTTCTTACTTCAAAATAATACTGCTCTATATTTTCTACAGTAAGTTCTTTTTTGGCTATCTTTATATTCTGTGCCTTTTTCTGATATTTTCTGGTGATATCAAGGATTGGCTTTGGCATGGTAGCTGAGAAAAGCATGGTCTGTCTCTCCTCAGGAACTTCTGCAAGTATGGTTTCGATATCATCTCTAAAGCCCATGTCAAGCATTTCATCAGCTTCATCAAGTACCATAATCTTAACCTGATCAAACTTTACAGTCTTTCTGCGCATATGATCCATTACACGCCCCGGAGTACCGACAATAATCTGTGCTCCCTGCTTCAACGACTTTATCTGCTTAACTATGTCCTGTCCGCCATATACAGGTACAAGCTTGATGCCATGCATATATCTTGAAAGCTTTCTTATTTCTCCGCAAACCTGAAGGGCAAGTTCTCTTGTAGGACAAAGAACTACCGCCTGTAAATGCTTGTTGCCTGAATCAATATTATTTAAGATAGGTATAGAAAAAGCTGCTGTCTTACCTGTTCCGGTCTGTGCCTGTCCTAAGATATCCTTGCCTGTAATAGCTACAGGAATAGCCTCAGTCTGGATAGGAGTAGCCTCTTCATAGCCAAGCTCCTTAACAGCCTTTAATATACGCTCATCGAGTTGCATTTCGTTAAATTTCAATTAAATTTCCACCTTTCATATAAAAAGGCATCTCCGTAAGAGATGCCCGGTAACTGATAGATTATAGCATAGTGCTGGGATTTTTGTCAAATGAGTCTATTTCAGCTAGTCAGCTCCACAGGATTCTATGCCATCTTTACTGCGTATTTTTCATACTTTTTCTCTGCTGCGCTATTTGTAAGTTTAAATTCCTTGCAAAGTCTTTCAATAATCTGCTCCTTTTCCACTCCATAAGCAATACCGGAAGTTACTGTAGCAAGTAATGAAGCTTCTTTTTCTCTTTCTCCAGTTTCCTCTCTGCCTTCTCCATTGCTTCTTTGACCGCTTCTTTCTGCATCTCCTTAACAAATTCATCCCATTTTGAACTCATAACTTTTCCATCTCCCTTCTTTTTAAAATGTCGCACACTGTCTGCAAGTTCCTTATTGTACATATCCTCTACTTTCTTTTCTCTAAAGTCATGCATAAGTTTTCCAACTTCATCTTCTCCCTGATAAGCCCCATTCACATAATATATATGTGAGCCATCATAAAAGTCTTTCTTTGTCTCCTTTACCATTCTGTCAATGGTGTAGATTGGTAAATTTTCTCCAAAATAATCTTTTTCTGTAATAAAAATCACATAAGAATCTGCCAATTTCTTAAACTTCTGCCCTGATTTTAACATCCTTACATCTAACATACTGCTGTGAAACCTTGCCCTGCGCTCATCTGCACCGGCTGTACTTCTTTGTACTTCCACATTATAGTGTTTCCCTTCACTATCTTCTGCAAGAATATCAAGCTTTAGATTTCTTCCGCCTATCAAGGGATTGCTAAACTCTTTCTGTCCTGCTACTGATATTACTTGTATATCTTTTTTACCAAGAATAACTCTAAGCAGCAGATTTGCAGCAGGTATGTTATTATCAAATACCTGCGACATAAAAATATCATCAAACAGTGTCAGGTCAGCTAAAATTTCTTTTAGCCTCTCTACATTAATTACATTCTTGTGTTTGGGCTTCAAACCACACCTCCAATTTAGATAATGATTTGTCCCAATAAATGCAGAATCAATATTAAACAAACTATAATTATTATACACTATTTGATGGGAATTGGGAAGATAGGTAAAATTGTAGGGCACTTACCATAAATTGATAAATGCCCTGGACTTTTGCTGATTACAAACTAAAAATTTATTATAATCTTTCCTGTAAATGTGAGCCACAATAAACGCTATCTGCATTATATTTTCAAACTACCAAGCCTTTTAGTTCGGTAATAAGTTTTTCTAAGCTTTGTGACTCACATTTTTTAATTCTAACCTAAGTATCTGATACACTTATTCAACAAGAATTCTATTTTATATTTTTTTATCCGGTTTACGGTAAACATTTCCTTACTTCTCAGCATTTATATAATTAATCAACCCACCCTGCTTTATTATCTTCTTTATAAACTCTGGGAAGGCCTGTCCTGTAAAGCTCTCTCCGGTGGTTATATCCTTGATTATACCTGTATCAAAATCTATCTCTACCTCATCACCGTTTTTTATAGCCTCTGCCGCTTCTGCACATTCTATAATGGGAAGTCCTATATTGATAGCATTTCTATAAAATATTCTTGCAAAAGTCTTTGCAATCACACAGGCTATCCCCGAAGCCTTAATAGCTATCGGTGCATGTTCCCTTGAAGAACCACATCCAAAATTGTCTCCTGCCACCATTATGTCACCGACTTTAACCTTATTTACAAAGTCTGCATCTATATCAATCATACATTTTGCTGCAAGTTCCTTTGGATCTGAGGTATTAAGGTATCTTGCGGGAATAATCACATCAGTATCCACATCATTTCCATATTTATGAACAAAACCTCTCGCTTCCATAATACCTCCTATAATCCAAGTTCATCAGGCGAGCTTATCTTACCTGTAACCGCACTTGCCGCTGCCACCGCAGGACTTGCAAGATATACTTCACTCTCAACATGCCCCATACGTCCTACAAAGTTTCTATTGGTAGTAGATATGGCTCTCTCGCCTGCTGCCAGCACACCCATGTGCCCTCCAAGACATGGTCCACAGGTAGGAGTACTCACTATACAGCCTGCCTGTACAAAGGTAGTAATTAAGCCTTCTTTGAGTGCTGTAAGATATATATCCTGAGTTGCAGGAATTACTATCGCCCTTATACCTGGTGCTATCTTTCTTCCCTTCATTACTTCTGCAGCAATCCTTATATCAGAGATTCTTCCATTAGTACAGGAACCTATCACTACCTGGTCTATCTTTATATTTCCTGTTTCACCTATGGTTCTGGTGTTTTCAGGAAGATGTGGAAATGCCACTGTAGGCTCAAGTTCTGAGAGATTAACTTCTATTACCTCATCATAAACAGCATCTTCATCAGCCTCATATACCTTGTAAGGCTTAGTGGAATGTTCCTTTATATATTCCAGGGTAAACTCATCTACAGGAAAAATACCATTCTTGGCTCCGGCTTCTATAGCCATGTTTGCTATAGTAAATCTGTCATCCATAGTCAGATTCTTAATTCCTTCACCTGTAAACTCCATCGACTTGTAAAGTGCACCGTCTACTCCTATTTTACCTATAATATGAAGTATTACATCCTTGCCACTCACCCACTTTTTCATTTTTCCGGTTAAAACAAATTTGATAGCTGATGGTACCTTAAACCAAGCTTTTCCCGTAACCATACCTGCTGCCATATCTGTACTTCCTACACCTGTAGAAAAGGCTCCAAGTGCCCCATAGGTACAGGTATGTGAATCGGCTCCTATTATACAGTCGCCTGCCGTAACTACTCCCTTTTCAGGTAAGAGGGCATGCTCTATCCCCATACAGCCTACTTCAAAATAATTTGTTATATCATTAGAAATGGCATAATCACGCATACATTTGCAGTTTTCTGCCGACTTTATATCCTTATTTGGGGTAAAATGGTCAGGAACAAGCGCAATCTTGTCTTTGTCAAAGACTTTATTATCCTTGAACTTGGATAACTCTTTTATGGCTACCGGCGCAGTTACATCATTGCCAAGCACCATGTCAAGCTCTGCTTCTATAAGCTCTCCTGCATGAACCCTCTCAAGCCCTGCATGAGCAGCCAAAATCTTCTGAGTCATTGTCATTCCCATAATTATGCCCCTTTCTATGATATTGCCTTTATTCAGAATTTTATTTTCTGTAAGTGTCCTTGTATTATATCAAGACATACTGTATAATAAAAATACATATTAAGTATAATTGCTATGAACTATAGTTATAAACTTATTCCAAATTTACCTGATTATATACTTGAAAGGAGTTACTCATGGAAAGCAGTATGGATCAAAATTTGTCCCTATATCACATATTTAACACCGTTGCCGAGGCAGGGAATATTTCGCATGCTGCCAAAGAACTATATATAAGCCAGCCTGCAATAAGCAAGGCTGTAACAAGGCTTGAACAAAATCTTGAGACAAAGCTTTTTGTAAGGAGCTCAAGAGGAGTCACCCTTACCGAGTCAGGCAAACTGCTTTATGAACAGACCAATGCTGCTTTCAAACACCTAAGGCAGGCAGAGGATACTATCAAAAAAAATAAAAAACTAGGTACCGGAAACCTTAAAATCGGAGTTTCCACTACCCTTTGTAAATATGTGCTTATGCCTTACCTTGAAAAATTTATAAAGCTTCATCCTCATATTAAAATATCCATTAGCTGCCAGTCTACCTATCAGACACTTAATCTTCTTCAAAATCACAAGGTAGATATAGGTCTTGTCGGAGAAAGTGGCAGGCTTGAAAACTTTGTGTTTTCGCCGATAGGAGTTGTAGAAGACGGATTTGTTGCTACTCCTGCCTACCTTAAAAATCTAAAAAAAAGACATCCTGAAGCAGAAAAAAATCCTTTTGAATACGCAAATCTTATGCTCCTTGACCAGCATAATGTGTCCAGGCGCTACATTGACGAATACATAAGGAGTAGCGAGCTTTCTACAGGTCAGATGCTTACAGGGCACATATTAGAAGTCAGCAGTATGGACCTTCTTATAGAATTTGCTAAAATAGGGCTTGGAATAGCCTGTGTCATAACTGATTTTGTAAAAAATGAACTTCATAATGGTACTTTAACCACTATACCACTTTCTGTCCCAATACAAAAAAGAGAGATAGGCTTTACCTATCTCAGAGAGTATACTGCAAACGATGAACTTGAAGCATTTATAAATTTTTGTAAAAAGATTAGTACTCCTTAACTTTTCTTGGCTGCTTATACTTCATACTTTTAACCATTCTCTCGGAGGGCTCAAAAATTATCTTATAGAGCTCTCCGTTTTTACTTACTATCATTGAATAGGTACTTACACTATTATCATACGAGCTGAAATCTTTTACTTTGATTCTGTTATTATTGTTGTAAGCCTTGATAGAATCTGAACTGGTAGGAGCTATAACCTCTGCATTTTCTATATCTACCCTCATTAAAGTCTTTCTCTTTGCATTGCCGCTTATTCTGTCAAAATCAATCTGTCCATCTGCATAAATATATTCATACTCTATCTTAAGCCTTGAAAATATAAATACAGCAAGTGCTATTGCTACAACCGGTGAAATAATAAGTGCCGGATTAATTAAAACCAAAAAAAATGTAAATAATACAAGGACAATGAGCCCCAGCCTTATGCCTTTGTTTTTACTCGTATCTCTACATTTAATGCCTTCTTCTAAATACTGATCGTTCATTTTTCCTTCTCCTAACTGTTTATGATTATCAATCATTATACCACATAGTTTGTGCCTTGAAAATAGTTTGTTTATTACTTTTTACCTTGCAAATCTCCTTATCTTCGTCTATTATATACAGGTGTGGCATATTGTAATGAAGCCACATCGAAATAAAATAGTCTGAAAGGTTTTCATTATGAGTATATTAAATGTAGAGCATTTAACACATGGCTTTGGAGACAGAGCTATATTTAACGATGTGTCCTTCCGTCTTCTTGCGGGCGAGCATATCGGACTTATAGGAGCAAACGGAGAAGGCAAGTCTACCTTTATGAATATAATTACAGGCAAGCAGATGCCTGATGAGGGAAAGATTGAGTGGGCTAAGAACTGCCATGTCGGATATATGGATCAGCATGCAGTACTTACCAAAGGTATGACAATAAGAAGTGTATTAAAGTCTGCATTTGACTATCTCTTTGATCTTGAAAAAAGACTTAATGAAGCCTATATGGAAATGGGCGAAGCTGACGAGGCTACCCTTGCCAAATTGATGGAAGAAACCGGTACCATTCAGGATTTACTTACCATGCATGACTTCTATATGATAGATGCTAAGGTTGAAGAAGTAGCTGCTGCCCTCGGGCTTAGCGATATCGGACTTGATAATGATGTAACCGAGCTTTCAGGAGGACAGCGTACAAAGGTGCTTCTTGCAAAACTTTTGCTTGAAAAACCGGATATTCTTTTACTTGACGAGCCTACCAACTATCTTGACAGAGAACATATAGCCTGGCTTACAAGATATTTACAGGAATATGAAAATGCTTTTATTCTTATAAGCCACGATATTCCATTCTTAAACAGTGTAATCAACATTATTTATCATATGAACAATCAGGAGCTTAAGCGTTATGTAGGCGATTACAACAACTTCCTTGAGGTCTATGAAATGCAAAAAGCCCAGCAGGAAGCCGCCTACAATAAGCAACAGAAAGAAATTGCAGACTTAAAAGACTTTGTTGCAAGAAACAAAGCGAGAGTCTCCACAAGAAATATGGCTATGTCAAGGCAGAAAAAACTTGATAAAATGGATATAATAGAACTTGCAGGCGAAAAACCAAAGCCTGTATTTAACTTCCTTGAGGCAGGCATAAGTGGTAAAGTTATCTTAGAAGCCAAAGAGCTTGTAATCGGCTATGACACTCCTCTCAGCAAGCCTATGGATCTTTATATGGAGAGAGGGCAGAAAATAGTTATAGAGGGAGCAAACGGTATCGGTAAGACCACTCTTCTTAAAAGCATAATGGGACTTATCCCTGCACTTTCCGGAGAGGTAAAACTTGGCGACTCTCAGGAGCTTGGTTACTTTGAGCAGGAAATGAGTGGAAATGGAAATAATACCTGTATAAATGAAATCTGGGAAGAGTTTCCGGGATTTTCCCAGTACGAAGTAAGAAGCGCGCTTAGCAAATGCGGACTTACCACCAAACATATAGAAAGTATGGTCAAAGTTCTTAGTGGCGGTGAACAGGCTAAGGTAAGGCTTTGCAAGCTCATTAACAGAAAGAGCAATATTCTGGTACTTGACGAGCCAACCAATCATTTAGATGTGGATGCTAAAGATGAATTAAAAAGAGCCCTCATAGCCTACAAGGGTAGTATAATTATGGTCTGCCATGAGCCTGAATTCTACGATGGTCTTGCTACTGATGTATGGGATTTATCTAAATGGACAACTAAATTATTATAAAATACTCCAAATTTAAATCTATAACAAAGGCTGACACATTCAAAGATATGTCTATCGACTTTTCTAATGTGTCAGCCTTATTTTATCTTATGCCTTTTACAAAATCAATTTCATTCTTCAGACTAAGTGGAATACTTCCTGTTTCCTTAAGTAGCTTTCTTTCAAGCCCTTCATATCTCTGCAATTTTTGTTCCTGCTTAAATTGCATCTGCTTAATTAACTCCATATAGGTAGGATTTTTAGACAGTCTTTCAATTCCTTTTGCATCAGGCGGACAAAACTCAAATAAAATCTGTCTTGCAACCTTATTAAGCCTTGGAGAACCATTTCCTTCATATAATATATAAGTAATATAATCCTGCACAAACATTTCCTTAAAACTATTGCGGCAGCGTTGCAAACTAAGTTTTACTTTTTCCTTCATTTCCGGACTCAGAAGGTTATTTTTACGGTAAAACTGCACATAATCGCAATAAAGACTGGTAAGTGAAGGATCTGTAACATCATTCCACCTTACTCCCTGTACTCTCTTACAAAGTTCCCAGCGGAATTCCCCTGTCATTCTTATAATTGTATTCTGGAGATCCTCCATATGTAAAATTGAAATAAACATTCTGCTTGGTGTAGTTCTGACCTTGCCCTCTATCTCCTGCCACATTATACCTCTTACACCTGCATTTGGCATAAGTATAAAATCCGGAAGCTTTTCAACATGAATATGCTCCCTTGACATAATATCTCCATCACCTAAAGCCAGTGTCTCTCTATAAAATGCTGAATAGTCAACATTTTTCACTGCATTTAATTTTCTTCTGACACTACCTGATTTTACAACACATTCTTTTAAGTCTTTTAATATGTTTTCCTCACAAAATACAGGGCAGAAGGTTGATACCCTTCCAAAAGTAATCTTATTGGCGGTTTTAAATATATTGTCTAATTCATAGCATACCTTAGCTTCTCCATCTTCTAACATCCTGTCCGCCTCTGCCGGCGTAATCTTTTTTGTATTTTTGAGTTCTCTTACATAATCTGAGAAATCTACATCAAATTCATTACGGCAAGGTTTCTTATCTCCCCTGTATATAGCTAAAAGCCAGTCATAAAAGGTATAAACTCCTGTGTCTTCCGGTACGTTATCTTTTAGTTCTTCAGATAATTTATACAACAGCTTTGTATACTCTCTACCTGCCAGATTCTCGTCTATATAACCAAAATATAGGAACATCCTTACAGCAGGAGTAATTTCTTTTTTTAAGCTCTTAAAAAATACCTCAGAATATATCTGATAAAATTCAGCAGTTATTTCTCTTTTCAGTGCCATAGTTTCATCATCTATGGCATTTTTTTATCACTCAGACTGTTCAATTTATTTATATTAATTCTAAAAAGTCTTCGTTCAGATCCTGCTATATCTGCAAAATCAAGAATAGTATCCAAAGACTCATAAAGTTCTTCTCTAATATCAGGCTCTGTGCTATTCTCTGTTAAATTTTCATTAGATACCATATTGGTTCTCAAACTTTTAATAGCTTCCGAACACTCCTGTATCTTGTATGCAAGCTTATTAGTGGGATTCATTGGAAATTTTGCAGCCTCATATACAATAATATTCATCTTATTCAAAAAAATTATTTTTTTGATATTAGCATCTGCCAAAAAAATCTGTTAAATACTTCTAAAAGCTTGTAAAAAAGTCCTCCCTCTTCTTCTAAAAAATAATAGTTCAAACATTTTTTTACAAACTGATATCTGTCTCCCATAAGCTGTACAGACTTCCTTGCATCCAGACAGCCCTTTCTTAGCATTCCCACAGATATATCCGGCTCTGCTATAAGCAACTTATAGTTTTCACTGGCATATATTCTGTTTAATCCCTCATAATAACCCGATAGCCAGAAGTCAAGTTCTTCATGATTAGAATATGCTTCTAAATTTTCAATTTCTTCATTACGTTCGAGCCTAATCCCCACATAATTCGCAAGATTAATATAGATATTATAGCAGGCTTTCAAACTATCATAAATTGCATTACATCTTACCTGTTCTGTCCTGTAAGAATACATCAGCTTTGTAATCTGCCTTATACAGGAACGTATGAAAATTCTTGCGATATCCGGATTAGAGTTGAGTATAGAGTCAACTGACTCCACACTTACTAACGGATAGATATAGGCAACCGTATCCTCCATTGCTACATAAGTTAAAAAATGTACCTCTAAAAACACCTCGCATACACCAATTACATCACCAGAGCCCAGTTCATAGCTTCCACCTGCACATTCAACCCTTACTTTACCAGTTTTAATAATCCATATTTTATTAATAGACCGCCCCACCTCAGTAAATATTTCTCCTGCTTTTACAATAAATTCTGCCATATTTTCTCCCCAATTTTTTAACTAAATCTATCATCAAGCCAGCTTACAACTTTTCTCATTATCTCTGATTTATTTATTTCATTATGTAATTCATGCCTTCCTTTTTCGTCTATATATTCCGTAACATCTTTTATTCCTGCATCTCTTAGCATCTTAGTAACTTTTCTTACCCCTTTGCCATAATCACCAACCGGATCCTCCGCTCCTGCAATCTGCAATATATGCATATCCTTAGGTAAACTTTTCGCCCATTCCTTTCTACTAACCACTGTAAGTGCTGTAAGAAGCGAGTGGTAGCCTTTTGCCGGAAAAATAAAATTACATTTTGGATCTTTGCTATATTTCTCTATAACAGCTCTGTCATGTGTTATCCAGTCACTGGGACTCTTGGCATCGGGAATTCTCTTAAGATAGCTGCCAAAACTTAACTTTACCAAAAACTTTGAAATATAGCCTTCCTTATGTGTTCTTGCTATAAAGCCGGCCAGTGCCCTACCCAGCACATTTTTTACAGAAGGACCTGCTGTCCCGCTTATTATCAGACCATCTATAGTATCCGGATATCTTTCTGCGTACCATCTTGCAAAGAAACTTCCCATACTATGTCCATATAGAATAATAGGAAGAAGAGGATATTTTTCTCTCAGAATATCATTCATCTTCTTTAAGTCCATTTCCACATGTTCTTCATCAAAAATACCATATTCAGATGGTTCTGAACTGCTTCCATGCCCTAAGTGATCATTTCCGGCAAATATGTATCCTCTTCCTGTAAAAAAATTTGCCAGCCATTCGTAGCGTTCTGCATATTCGCACATTCCATCGTGAAAGCTGTATCACCGCTTTAGGCTCTACGTGATTCTCAGTATAGATATAACCTGCTATCTTACTCCTTCCATCTGCTGAGTCAAAGCTTATTACTTCTTTTTCCATGGCTACCTCCGATCTTATCTTTTCCATAAAACACCACAAGCATATTGCAAAGGTTTCGTTTTTTAATCCTTTACAATATGCTATAGGGTATTTTATATGTTCATTTTATTTTTTTGAACCTTTTTCAGACATCTTATCAGCTTTATTATTTTTCTTATCTGCTTTCTTTTTTGCTTTTTCCTCTTTTTCTTCTTTGGCAGTTTTTACCTTGTCAAGCTTCTTAGTAAGTTTATCTGCAAGTTTATATACTTCACCTTTATACCAGGAACTGCTTACTGCATCTACTGCATCATTATAAGCTGATGTAATCTTTTCCCAACCTTTTGATGAATAATCTTTGATATTAAAGTCCGACAGAGTCTTATCTAATGCTGCAAAAGTCCTCTTCATATCTCCACCGGAAATCTTTTCATATTCGATTCCTGTTTTCTTAACCATTTTCTTTATGTACGCAGCTGTCTTATCGAACATTTCTCCTACATAAAGGGTTTTGTCGATATCCTTCTTATAGCTCTTTAAGTCTTTTTTCAGACCTTTGATATCTTTCTTATAGCCTGATATTTTAAGTTCTCCATTTACATAAGAATCCAGCTGTCTCTTAAGAATTCTTTTAATCACTTTAATGTCATTATTTGTGAATACAGCATCATAATCTGTTATGCCCCTTAGTCCCCTAAGCTCCATATCCCTGCCCTGAGGAAGTTCTAGAGAAACCGCATCAGCTTTTGACAGTTCTAATACATTCCCGGCCTTCTTAATATCTGATAAGGTCCTGGTATAGCCTGCTTTCACAATCTGTGAATAATATTCATTAAAGCCCGTCAGGTCAATACTCTTATATCCTTCATTTACAGTCTTATAAACATCATTTTTAAGGCTGTCAAAATTATATTTATACCCTGTTTTAAGTATATCATAACTTGAAAGAGCTTTAAAGCGCATATTATAATCTGCTAATTTTCCAGCAGGTACAAGTCCCGGCATCTGTGTATCAGGATCAATACCATCTTTATAAAGCTCCGTATCAAACTTAGCCCCGGCTATATAATTACGTGCTTCTTTCTTCAGGCTTAAAGCAGCCTTTAATACCTCATCTGTATATCTTGTACGGTTTATGTCAAGTGATGTATAAAGATTATCTATTAAATCATCTGCTTTTGACTTAAGCATAGCTTCATTATTTTCTATGTGTTTTGCACTGACTTTATTGCCGTTTTTCTTTTCTGCCTCCTTGCCATCTTTACCTGCCTTGGCCTTTGATTTGCCTGTCAGCTCTACTTTAAGAATTTTTGATATCTTTTTTTTGCCATCTTCAGCAAGTCCTTTTGATGTAACCTTTACAAATACTTTACCTGCTTTTTTAGCCGTAAGCTCACCTGTTTTCTTGTCAATCTTCGCAAGTCTTGTATCAGTAACGCTCCATTCAACTCCTTTAACCGCAACATCCTGTTTGCCTGATGCATTAAGTGCCACTGCCTCAAACTTAAATTTGCTGCCAACCTTAACTTTATCTGTTTTCTTTGTAAATTTGACCGCTGATACAGCAGGTTTTACTGTAACTTCGTACTTTTCTTCTATTCCGTTTATTGTTTTAACAGTAATAGTTGCTTTACCCGGTTTTATACCCTTTACCCCATAGTTTGAATAAGCTACCGCAACCTCAGGATTGCTGCTCGTAGCATAAAACTCCTTAACCAGAGCTTCATCAGGAGCAACATTTACAAATGCCACATCCATTTCACCTACAGAAATAATCTTCTTTGCCTTTAATATTTCAAGCTTATCAGGGAGTACATTTTCTGCAACATTAACAGAAATATTCGTTTCCTTATCCCCTGCCTTAGCTGTAATTGTTGCATGTCCTACACTTATTCCCTTTACGTAGCCATCTTCATTCACAGTAGCAACATTTTCATCACTGCTTGACCAAGTAGTAATTGCTGTGCTTGTTGCAGGAATTACCAAAGTTTCTAAAGCTGATTCATATCCCTTCTGTACTGTGATTGTCTTATTTTTAGCAAAGATACTGTCTACCTTATCTGAAGGATGTTCTTTCATATCATAAGCCGCTTTTACTGCCGCATAAGCATCCACTACACCATATCCATACTGTCTGTCATCAAAAACTTTTCCTTTAAGCATCGACTTATTCGCAGTACCGCAAATTATGTTATATACCTGTCTTGGAGTCAGGTCTTTATTGGCAGAAAGTACGAGTGAAGCTACTCCCGCTACTACAGGTGAAGCCATGGATGTACCTGAATAAGCTACATATCTGTCTCCCGGCACTGTACTTGGTATGGTGGAGCCCGGTGCAGATATATCGGAAGTAAACCCATAGTTTGAAAAATATGAAGTCTGATTATCCGAGTCTGATGAATTTACCGAAAGTACTTCCTTAAATGAAGATGGAGAGCTGTCTTTGTCTGTATCATCATTTCCTGAAGCTGCTATAAGTGTAATACCTGCATCATATGCAGCCTTCATAGCTTTATGTATATGATCATCATAAGAGTATCCGCCAAGGCTCATATTTACAACCTTAACGCCCTTTTCCTTAAAGTATTCTATTGCACGGATCATATCTACATCATTAATATTTCCATCATCATCCTGTACACCTGCAACATAAGCTCCGCCATGTCATTATCAGGACCGTTTGCAATTCCGCTTCCGCCCTTGCCGTTGCCATAGGTTGCTGCCATAATACCCGAAACATGAGTTCCATGCTCATCCGGATCTGCTATACTCTTCTTTATAACACCATTGCTTATACGGACATATTCTTTTAAATTTTTCTTAAGATCCTCATGTAAAGAGTCCACACCGGTATCCATTACTCCTATTTTAGTCTTGGTATAACCTTTTTCCTTAAGTAATTTCCAAGCCTTCATTACATTGACTGCGTCAAACTGGTACTGATAGTTAGCATTTTTAGTATCAAGTAAGGGATCTTTCTTTACCTGGGCTGAAACCCCTGTGACAGAGCTAAAAAAAAGTCCTGCACATAAGGTTAAAGATAAAGCTGTCTTTAATTTTCTCATAAATTATCTCCTGTATTCTTAAATATCTTCAATAATCCTACCATTTTTTTAATATTTTTTTGTCTATAAACAAGCTATTACAATTATTTAACTTTTTTTGTATACTATTCTATATTAAAAATTTTATAGATACTACACAAAATATTCACAAATAAGACAGGCTGCTGTTACTCCTTTTAACATACAAAAGGACAAGGCATAATACCCTGTCCTCTTATTTTTATTCAGCAAGAAGCTTAAGCACTTCATTGCTTCTTGTTATAAATTTAGTCATAGCTTCAGGTGCTAACGGACGATTTGCTATAACTGCAAGGTCATAAAGCTGTTCGCAGAAAATTTTAACCTTCTCATTGTCAGCTTCTTCTTTATGCTCAAGCAGATATTTAACAAGAGCATTGTTGCTGTTAAGCACAAGTACCTCTCCCGCTTCGAAAGGATTGTCTCCCATAGCTCCCATTCCATACTGTTTCATCATTTCCTGCATTCTGCGCATTTCCTCAGATACAGTCATCATAGAAGAGACATTCTCATTCTTAAGACTTTCTACCTTAACTTCAAGCTTTTCCTTGCCAAGTGCCTTCTTGAAAAGCTCAGATAAGCTTTCTGTCATAGTCTTAAGCTCTTCCTCAGGTACATCATTCTTTGCGGAAGCATTTACCTTTGAGTCAATACGCTCAAACTTAAGGTCATCATTTTTCATCTCAAGTGCATTCATAAATGGCTGGTCTATTCTATGTGAAAGTATAACGGCATTTAATCCGTTTTCCTTAAACATATTGATATACTGGCTCTGCTCACGCACATCAGTTACATAGTATATTATCTTCTTAGGCTTATCAGGCTCTACCTCAGCAGTATCCTCTTTCTTTTCTTCCTCGGTCTTTTCTTCTGCTTCTTCCTTTTCAGGCTCTATAGTCTTTACATAGTCGTCAAAGGTTACATACTTGTCATTTAAGTCCTTAAAGAGGATGAATTCCTTCATTTTCTCTTCAAACTTATCATCCTTTAAGCAGCCGTATTTAATAAATGGGCTGATATCATCCCAGTATTTCTCATAGTTTTCTCTATCAGTCTTGCAAAGTCCTTGAAAGCTTCTCAGCTACCTTCTTTGTTATATAGTCTGATATTTTTTTCACAAATCCGTCGTTCTGCAAAGCACTTCTGGATACATTGAGAGGTAAATCAGGACAATCAATTACCCCCTTTAACAAGAGCAGGAATTCAGGAATAACTTCCTTAATATTGTCTGCAATAAAGACCTGATTGTTGTAAAGCTTTATAGTTCCCTCAGCCGCCTCGTACTCGTTATTAATCTTAGGGAAGTAGAGAATACCCTTAAGATTAAAAGGATAATCCATATTAAGGTGAATCCAGAAAAGAGGCTCCTTGTAATCTCTGAACACCTTCCTGTAGAATTCTTTGTAATCCTCTTCCTTAACCTCATTTGGATGCTTTGTCCAAAGTGGGTGGATTTCATTTACAGGCTTTGGTGCTTCTTCCTTCTTCTCACCATCTTTGTCCTCTACTACCTCTGTTTTTTCGGTCTTAACTGCATTTGCATTGGTATAGTAGATTTCAACCGGCATAAATGAGCAGTATTTCTCTAAAATTTCCTTAACTCTGTATTCATTGGCAAATTCATAGCAGTCATCATTTAAGTAAAGGGTAATCTTGGTTCCGCGCTCTGTCCTGTCACCGTCTTCCATAGTAAAGTCAACACCTTCATCAGATGCCCAGTGTACAGCCTTTTCACCCTCTTTATAAGAAAGGGTGTCTATGGTAACTCTTCTTGCTACCATGAAAGCTGAATAAAATCCAAGTCCAAAGTGACCTATAATCTGCTCTTCACTGGTCTTATCCTTATACTGCTCAAGGAAGCTCTGTGCTCCTGAAAATGCTATCTGGTTGATGTATTTCTTCACCTCATCGGCTGTCATACCAATACCGTTATCAATAACGGTATAGTCTTAGCTTCGCTGTCAGTAATTACATCTACTCTGAATTTATTATCAGAAGGAGCCTTCCACTCACCTATACCATCTAACTTTTTAAGCTTAGTTATAGCATCACAGGCATTTGAAACAAGCTCTCTTAAAAAGATATCATGGTCAGAGTAGAGCCATTTTTTAATAATCGGAAATATATTTTCCGAAGTAATTGATAATGATCCTTTTTCAATATTTCCCATTGTATTTTTCTCCTTGTTTATGTTTTCCTTTTATTTCAAGGGTGTCGTCACAAAAATAAAAATCAGATGGCTAATATTTACCACCCGATTATTATAATAATACTGAAAGTAAGATTGTCAAAATTTATTAGCACTCTTTTTTTGTTGAGTGCTAATAAGTATTTATAATCTGCCTTATGTATCTCCAAAAACATTATATAATATATAGGCAGATAAGTTATTCCCCCCTTATGCTTAACTTCTCTCTCATTAGAAAGTACGTACGCCTTCTTTATATGATAGCCTTCGTTCTTCACAAAGGTGCTCAATGCACTGTGTACTGTATAATCCTTCCCTGATTTTATCTCAATCGGTACTACTGAAAGAGTATTATAATCATCAATGAGATAGTCTATCTCTCCCTTATCTCTGTTATCATAGTAGAACAGTTTATATCCATGTGCTATTAGTTCACTCGCAGCAACGATTTCATAAACTGAGCCGAGATTTATACTTCTTTCATCGTCTAACACTGCTCTGATATTATTTCCATAAAGAATACTTGTTAATATACCTACATCATTTAAGTATAGCTTTAGCATGTTCTTACTGCTTGACTGAACAAGAGGAAAACTTGGATTTGATATAGCCTGAACATTGAGAGCAATACCTGCACTTATAAGGTATTCAAATTCATCTTCATAATCGTTGAATGTTTTCCCTTTTTTATTTTCAATATTTTTTGCTACAACCCTCTTCTTCTTATTTTCCATATTAGAAGGAAGCATATCGTATATTCTTCGGATTTTAAGCTTATTTTCCTCATCATATTTCGAAGCATCAGCAGCATAATATTCACGAATTTCATTCTGGATCTCACGAACAAGGACAATATTCTGATTGGCCAGATATGAATTTACTGCCTCAGGAAGTCCTCCAACCAATAAATATTTACGAAATAAATCCATCACCTTATTGTGTGTGGCTTCATCAAGTGATTCTTCTTTTTCATATTTTTTACGCAAAAGTGATATACTCATCTCATTAAATCCATTGGCATATAAAAATTCTTCAAAATCAAGCGGGAACATTCTTACTTTTCTTATACTTCCCATAGGTATTGAAGTTGTCTGTGATAATGCAACTCCTAACAATGAACCGCTTGCAATAAAAGTATATTTATCATCTTGTGACAAGAACTTAAGCAAGGTTAAAAGATTGGGATATGCCTGTATCTCATCAATAAAAATAAGAGTGTCTTCTTTTTGCCCCATCTTATTTCCTGCGAGCATACTGACCTGAAAATAAAAATCCTCAACAGTTTTTATCCCTTCAAAGAGTCTATCCTTAAGCGAGTCTTCAATCATGTTAATCTCAATGAAATTTTTATACAACTCTTCTCCTACATAACGAATAATATAGGTTTTGCCTACTTGTCTGGCTCCATCAATAAGCAAAACCTTATTAGAAGCGCTTTGTAGGTGCTCTCTAATCAGACTTTCAATCTTTCTAATCAACATACTCTCATCCCCATTCTGACTTTTCAATATATTTTTAATCATAATTTTACGACTTTTCAATAATATTATTACATAATTTTTATAACTTTTTCAATATAATTTTAGTAGCAAAACACTGACTTTTCAAAAAAAGCCTGTGGCAAAAGGCCCTCCTCTGCCACAGGCTTATATTTCTCATGTTCCAAAATACCTTTTACAAAACTTCCACCGCCTTTTTCTCTAGCTCTATTCCTGCCTTATACTTCTCCATATACTCTTCAAATCCCTTTACATCAAGTTCATCAGGTTCTACCGTAGTTCCGGTTACATTCTTAAATATAACCTTTTCCAAATACTCGGAAAGGCTCATATTCTCCTTGTTAAGCAGGTAAGCTGCAAGTACAGCCATTCCCCAAGGTCCTCCCTCACCTGCGGTATCCATAACTGTTACAGGAGCATTTACCGCTGCCGCCAGATAACTCTGCGCAACCAGAGGAGTCTTAAATAGTCCTCCATGTCCCATTATCTTAGTCACCTTCACCTTCTCATCCTTCAAGAGAATATCAAGCCCAATCTTAACTGCTCCAAGCGAAGCGTAAAGATGAGATCTCATAAAGTTTGCAAGGTTAAACTTACTCTCAGGCATTCTTACAAATAATGGCCTGCCCTCATTCAGATGAACTATACCCTCTCCCGAATAATAGCCGTAAGAAAGAAGTCCATCGCAGTCCTTGTCTCCGCTTAGGGAATTATTATATAACTTCCCATACAACTCACCCATATCTGCCTTGATACCAAAAAGCCCTGCAAATTCCTTAAATATATTCACCCAGGCATTTAAGTCTGAGGTACAGTTATTAGCATGCGCCATAGCCACCGGATATCCATCAGGTGTAGTCACCATATCTATCTCTCTGTACAGCTTTGACAAGCCCTTTTCAAGCACAAGCATTGCAAAAATAGAAGTTCCTGCGGATACATTTCCTGTACCAACCGCAACCGAATCTGTTGCCACCATACCTGTGCCTGCGTCTCCCTCAGGAGGACACATAGGCACTCCTGCCTCTAAATTACCGCTTTCATCAAGAAAGGCTGCTCCTGCGGCAGTTAAGTTTCCTGCATTATCCCCTGCTGAAAGTACTTTTGGAAAGATTTCCATAGGTTTTATATCATACCCTTTATCTGAAACAAGTTTAACAAATTTATCAGACATTCCCTTATCATAATTTCCTTCTGAGACAGGGAATATTCCCGCAGCATCACCTACTCCTATAACCTTTTTATCTGTAAGCTTAAAATGTATGTATGCAGCTAAGGTTACAGCAAAATCAAGCTCTTTCACGTATTCCTTTTTATCAAGTACAGCCTGATAAACATGTGCTACAGTCCATCTTAAAGGAATATTAAAGTCAAAAAACTCTGTAAGTTCATCCGCTGCCGCCTCAGTATCACTGTTTCTCCAGGTCTTAAACGGTGTAAGAAGCTTACCCTCTTTGTCAAAGGCCATAAGCCCATGCATCATCGCACTTATTCCCATAGAGCCTATCTTTTTAAGGGTAACTCCAAACTTTTCCTCTACATTTTTTCTTAACGAAGTATAGCATTTCCTCATACCTTCATGGATTTCATCCAAAGGATAAGTCCATATACCATCGGTGAGAGAATTTTCCCAATCATGAAAACCTATGGCAAGTACCTCACCCGTAAAGTCAATCAGTACAGCCTTTATCCTGGTTGAACCGAACTCTATGCCAAGTGAAGTTTTGCCCTGCTTAATAATCTCTGTTTTGTCGGTACAAATTGATTTGTTTTCCATATCTTCTCCGTTTCTCCATTACGTCAGCTAAATCTTTTTCTTACATTTTTACTTCTGCCCATAATATGCATTTGGCCCATGCTTTCTTGTAAAATGCTTCTCAAGATAATGCTCAGGTGCATTTTCTGCCTTAGGATTAATAATCTTTGTAAATATATCCATCTTAGCCACCTCTTCCATAACCACTGCATTATGTACAGCTTCAAACGGAGTCTTCCCCCAGGAAAAAGGTCCATGGCTTTTACACACACAGGCCGGAACATAAGCCGGATTGATATTTTCATCCTCAAAAGTTTTCACAATCACAAGTCCCGTATTCTTCTCGTAATCTTCCTCTATTTCTTCCTTGGTCAGATGCCTTATACAAGGGATATTTCCATAAAAATAATCGCATTGTGTAGTTCCCATGCAGGGAATATCCTCTCCTGCCTGTGCAAAACCGACTGCATACGGTGAATGAGTATGTACTATCCCTCCTATATGGTCAAAAGCCTTATACAGCTCAAGGTGAGTTTTGGTATCGGAGGAGGGATTAAGCTCCCCCTCAACCCTGTTTCCGCCAAGGTCAATTACAACCATATCCTCAGGCTTTAATTTATCATATTCCACTCCGCTTGGCTTTATAACTACTAGTCTTTTTTCTCTGTCTATGCCGGAAACATTTCCCCAGGTAAAGGTAACAAGTCCATATTTTGGTAAAAGCATATTGGCTTCATACACGCTTTTTTTAAGTTCCTCAAGCATTGCTGCCCTCCTTATTTCATAAAGAACTTTTGTAAATCAGCTTCTGTGGTATCATCACCTATTGTGATAAGTTCTGTTCCCGTCAGTCTTGCAAACATAGCAATATCATCTCTTGTAAGCGCTGTAGATACTACCGAGTGGTGTGCACCACCTGCATAACACCATGCAGAGGTTCCAATATTAAAATCAGGCTTATGGCGGTACATTATCCTGGCTACCGGAAGCTTAGGCATTGGCTTAGGCTGTTTTACCAGTTCTATATCCGCACAGATTATTCTGAATCTGTCCCCCATATCCACCATTGTTACCTGTATTCCATCTCCGGTAACACCGTCAAATACAAGTCTTGCAGGATCATCCTTGCCTCCTATTCCAAGTGGATGTACCTGAATTTCAGGCTTTGTAGCTGCGAAAGCAGGCGGAACTTCAAGCATATGGGAAGCAAGTTCAAGCTCTTCTCCTTCTGTAAGATCATAGGTATAATCCTCAATAAAGCCTGTAGCCCCCTCTCTTCCCTCAGCCATCTTCATAAGAATTGCTGACATTGCTGATATCTTGTAGTCTCCCTCAGGCCCAAAACCTATTCCCTTGGTCATAAGATTCTGTACCGCAATTCCCGGAAGCTGTTTAAGTCCATGTAAATCCTGAAAGGTATCCGCAAAAGCTCCTATCTTATTTTTTGTTAAAAATTTCTCAATCGCTACTTCATACTTTGCCTGTTCATATACCGCATCAACTTTATCTGTTGCCATGGTATATTTATCGGTGTATTCCTTCATCTTTGCATCTATTTCTTCTTTTGTAACCTTTGATGCTATATCTACAATATCACCAACTGCATAATAGTTACATTCCCAGCCGTATTTAATCTGGCTTTCCACTCTGTCTCCGTCAGTTACAGCAACTTCTCTCATATTGTTTCCGAATGAAGCCACTTTAAGTTTTCTTGAAAATGCTATAGCCTTTGCCACTTCTGCAAAACGCTTAATCTTAGCAATTACATTTGCATGCTTATAAAAGCCTGCCGCCACCTCGTGTACTATCCCCATTCTGGCTAAGATGAAAGCATACTCTCTGTCACCGTGAGCCGCCTGGTTGAGATTCATAAAGTCCATATCTATGCTGTCATAAGGGAGTTTTTCATTAGCCTGTGTATGAAGGTGAAGAAGCGGCTTTCTAAGTTCCTGTAGGCCTTTTATCCACATTTTGGCAGGTGAAAATGTATGCATCCAGGTTATTACACCCACACAGTTATCATCATTTGAAGCCTTGCGAAGATTGCTTATACAAAGCTCTGAGGTTTCTACTGTAGGCAGGAGTTCTACCTCTGCTATACCCTTTAACTTCTCATTTAAGAACTCTGCCATTTCTTTGCTGTCTGCCGCTACCTGTTTTAAGCACTCATCACCATATAAATCCTGTGAACCTACTACAAAATACAATTTTTCCATTTAAACTTCCTCCTATTATATATTTCTTATGTCCCTTACAGAATTTCCATCATTAAAAATTACCGGAAATCTGTGCGAATAACTTTTGTTCTGCCAGTGACTGTCATCTAACATTTTCAGCAGATTCTTTGCTGCAAGTCTTCCCAGTTCAAATTTTGGATGCACAGCCGATAGAATCTTCAAATCTCCATGTTCTGCTAACCTTGCATCATCAAAAGAAACCATCGACAAGTCTCTTGGTACTGATATGCCTTTACTGTACAAAAACTCCAGATAATAATCTGCTATTTCATCGTTATACATTATCATCGCTGTACAATCTCTCGTTCTCTTATACATCTTTGAAAGGCTCCTGGCAGTTAACTTTTCATCCATATCTTTTGTCGAATACCAGCGTATATAATCATCATCAAATTTACTCCGTAGTCAGAAAGGCACTCTATAAATCCCTTATATCTCTCCAGTCCCTGTACATCATCATATTTGAATATGCCTCCTATACGCTTATGACCATTTTTAATCAATCTCTTTGTAAGCTCATAACTTGCCTGTGAATCCGACATTTCTATGCTGTCAAAGGTTTGATTACTATAATGGTTATGAATGAAAATAGTTGGTATATTTTTCTTTCTTATCTCCTTATAATACCTTATATTGGGGTTCGTAAAACTAGACCTGGTACCCTCTATTATAAAGCCTGAAACATTTGAATTTAATAACCCTTCCAAATATATAGCTTCATCGTTTAGACGATTTTTGGTAACTGCCACATCTATAACAAAGCCCTTCGCTTCAAGCACCGACCTTATCCCCTCATAAACCTGTGGGAACAAATAATCCGAAAAGTAGCTTAAAATCAATCCTATGTGCCCCTTTTCCTCATTATCATTATCATCCTTGTAAGAAACATAGGTTCCGCTTCCTCTAACCCTTGAAATCAGCCCTTCTTTTTCAAGCTGATTCAATGCATTTCTTACAGTCTGTCTTGAGTAGCCGAATTTCTTTTCAAGCACATGTTCAGAGGGAAATTTTTCTTTATCTTTAATTACTCCACTAAGAATTAATGTTCTCCCCCAGTTATAAAGTTTATAATACTTTAAATTTTTCATTCATAGTCTTTTTCGACATCATTTGTCATTATGCAACCACCTTTTTACTTAATTACCTGCAAGGATTGTCTGTCCGCAAATATTGCTACAAATACAAGGAATACCACACCCTGAATAAGCTGCATCATCTGAGTAGTAAAGCCCATCATTGTAAGTCCACTGTTTAATACTACATAAAGCAGGGAACCTACGATTATATTCTCAAATCTGACTTTGGCTCCACCTGAAATAGGCATTCCTCCAAGTACTAAAGCTATAAGTATCTGTGTCTCAAGCTGATTACCGCCTGATGAAGTAACAGAACCAACTTTAATTACATTTACAAAGGCTGCAAAGCCTGTTATTGCTCCGGCAAGCACATAAATAAAGAATTTCATTTTATCTGTTCTGATTCCCGAAAACATGGCAGCCTTTTCTCCGGCTCCTATCGCCTTTAAGTATGTTCCAAATTTAGTAAATCTAAACAAAATGAACCCTATAATTAAAACTACTGCTGTACAAACAATTTTCAAAGTTGTGCTGTCAAGGTTAATAAGTTCAGGTGCTCCTCCTACAGGTGCCTCAGTTGTGAGATATTTTATGAAGCCCCTAAATAGGAACATTGTACAAATTGTTACAATGAAGGATTTTATTTTTCTATTTACATAGAAATATCCATTTATTGCTCCTATGGCTGCTCCTGCTGCAATTCCACCAAATATTGCAAGCGGAATGCTTACCTTTGAAAGCATACAAACAACTATGGAAGAAATTCCCAGAATTGAACCCTGTGAAAAATCAAGACCACCCATAGTCATTATAAAAAATACTCCCATTGCTGATATCATAGTGACATAAAGCTGTGATAGTACCAAAGGAAGCTTCTGCATCATTCTGAAATCAGTCAAAATATTAAATGTCAGGAAAACTATTATAAGTCCTGCTACCGGAAGCAATGCTCGAAATATTGGCATTTCATAAAATTTTAAAGTCCTCTCGTTCTTTTCCATCATTACCTCCTTAAACCATTACAGAGATAAGACTATTTTCATCAAGGTCTTTATCTCTTTCAAGTTCTCCGCTTATTTTACCGTCTTTCATAATGATAATCCGGTCACACATACCTATAAGCTCCATCAATTCTTCTGATATCATTATTATTGATTTGCCGCTTTTCCTCATCTGATTCATCAATCTATATATGTCCTGCTTAACTTTTATGTCTATACCTCTTGTAGGGCTGTCAAGCACAACAATATCAGAATCCTTACCTATCCACCTCGCTAACACTACTTTCTGCTTATTTCCGCCCGAAAGTTCGGACACAAATTGCTTTACTCCTACCATTTTAACGGACATCTGTTTTGCAAATTTGTTTGAAAATTCTCCGAGTTTCTTATCATTTAACAATCCAACCCCATTTGAGAGGCTGTTGAGTGATGGAAGACAAATATTATCTTCAATACTTTGATTAAGCACTACCGACTCATTATCCCTGTCTTTTGAAGTATAAGCTATACTATTTTTAATTGCAGTAGGAATATCATTGATTTCCGTACCATCTGCTAACACTACTTTGCCTTCTCTGTCATAGGATGCACCAAATATAGCTTTTCCTACCTCATGCATACCTGATTCCGAAAGTCCTCCAAAGCCTAAGATTTCACCTTTATGAAGTTCAAAGCTGACATCACTTATAACCCCCGGAACAGTTACATTTTTAACAGAAAGCACAACCTCGCCATATACTTTCTCGCCATAGTCCTCTCTATAGTAATCTCCTGTTACCTCACGCCCTACCATAAGCCGTTTCAAATCTTCTTCTGTGACATCTTTGCTTTTTACTGTGTCAATATAGACTCCATCCCTTAAAATAGTTATAGTATCAGATTTTTCAAGAATTTCAGGTAAATCATGTGAAATAAATATTACACTGTTCCCACTTTTTCTTACCTTTTCCATCTGCTTATAAAGTACATCTCTTCCTTCACTTGAAAGAGCTGTAGTTGTTTCGTCTACAACCACTATTTTAGGATTAAAATAAGTAGCCTTTACAATTTCTATCAGTTTTCTATCCTCAAAATCATAATCATCTATCATTGCAGAAGCATTTATTTTATCAAAACCATACTCCTTAAGAAGCTCTGATGCCTTTTTATTCATAGTGTTTGTATTCTTTATTCCACACTTTACAAACTGTTTCTCATGACCTAAGAAAATGTTTTCTGCTACGGTAAGCCCTGAAAGAGTACCTAGTTCCTGTACTATTATGGATATACCGTCATCATTGGCTTCAACCTGATTCTTAGGAGCCACTTCCTTTCCATCAAGTATAAATTTTTCCACCGTCTATGCTGTAAATACCTGTCAACTATGTTGGTTAGTGTAGATTTTCCTGAGCCATTTTCTCCTATGAGAGCATGAACTTCTCCCTTATTTACATTAAACGAAACATCTTTTACTGCCTTCGTAACACCGAAGGACTTATTAAGATTTTTGAATTTGAAGCCTTATTTCGCTCATAAATTTTCCTCCGTTTTACTTGACAATTTCTCCCTTTTTCTTTCTTTGTAGTTACAGTTATTATAATAAAAGTGCAAGTCCTGTTATAACATCACTGAATAGCTGTTGGTGCTCCGAGTGCTATAAAACCAAAGAAAATTATATTTATAACAAATTCTCCTATTATAATGGCCTGTAAAGGCATACCATATTTCTTAAATGCAAGTCCAAAGAAGCATCCCATAGTTGGTATGAAATTCCTGCTCATAGATGACATACCTGTTACAGCCACCATAGAGGAACCATAGCTTATGGTTAAAACAGCCATAATTCCAAGGAAAGCACCACTTAGCACGAAGGCAAGCACCTTATACTTATTTACCTTTATTCCCATATTTTTAGCTACAAACTCATTACTTCCTATGGCATAGGTATAAGTACCTATCTTAGTATAATTTAATATAACATAGGCTAATGCACAGGCAAGCAAGGCTAAAATTATATCTCCGGGCATCTGCCCGAAAGCTCTGAGATTAGAAGGAAGTGTCTGCTCAACTCCGCCTGCAATATAGTTGGCAACTGCTTCATAAATTAGAGCCAGTCCTGTAGTAACTATCATTGACGGAATTTTTAGCTTTACATAAAAAGCTCCGTTTAAAAGTCCTACTATAGCTCCTGTCAATATACTTCCCGCGATAAGCCCAAGGTAGCCTAAATTAAATTTTGTGGCAAAAACACAACCAACTATTGCAGAAAGCATTATATTAGCTCCGATTGAGAAATCGAACATACCCATAACCATTACAAAATAAAATCCGACTGCTCCTACCGTAGCAATAAGGCTCGCTTGAAAATAACTTTGCATGTTTTCAAGAGTGCCAAAATTATGTGGAGTCAGGAGCTTAAATATAACCCACGATACAGCTACCAAAGAAAAAAGTATCAGATAGCCCTTAAGAGCGCCTGAAAATTTCTTCTTTTCCGCCCTCACGACAGAAGAATTCATACTATTCACCTCGTTTATCATCTTTCATAAGTCTAAGTCCCCATAAAGCTTACTTATTCTAAAAGCCGGTATCACAAATGACACCGGCTTATATTATTTAAGCCAACTTTTTCACAAATTTATCACGAGCCTGAGCGAGCTGCTGCATCCTCAATAGAAATCTTAGCCGCTGCTTCTTTAAGACCTGCTAAATCAAGATTTGACATGTCTACAAGCTCTTTATCCGTAAAAGGAAGCTGCTTTACAAAATATTTCTCATACGCTTTATAATCATCTGCTGATGAAACATAGAGATATGGGAAAGGTACATCTTCAAATTTGCCTTCAAAATCCTTATAGTTTCCCTTAATCGCATTGTAAACCATCATAAATGCTATAAGAGGATCACAATAATGTCCACCTGATTCACCTGCCATTGAGCCATTTTCAAGTCTTTCTCCAAGATCCGGGAGGAAGTCTGTAGAAACTATATCAATATCTTTTACCTTGCCTGCACGCTCAACTGCTGCAATAGCTCCCTGAAGAGGATCTCCACCACCTCCGGCAGGGATAAGAGCATCTAAGGCAGGATCTGCTGACATAAGAGCTTCTGCCGCTTTCGAGCCACCCTCAGATGATGTACCTGCGTACTGAGGCTCGGAAAGCTTAGCCTGATCGCTAGGATTAGCAGCATTCCATTTTTCTACTCCGTTCTTGTAGCCTTCCCATCTGCCAAGCCAGGTCGCATCACCCTGCTCCCAACCTATAAGGCCTATGTTTCTTCTGCCTTTATTTAAGAGAATATTTACCAGTGTTTCTCCATTAGCTACCTCATCCTCATGTACCGCACCTATGTAGTAAGGAGAATCCGTTGCCTGTTTATAGATATCAGCACTCTTATCCTGACTTATTACCCTGAAAAACTGAGCGAGATATACCTGATTATCATTACAGGTCTTTATAGCTGACGTCATCTCAGTATCTGATGAATTACATATTATTATTCCCTGACATCCGGCTGCTGCAAGCTGTTCAACTGAAGCTGTAACCTTCTCTGAAACATGTCCCTGATCCACATACTGTACCTGAACTCCAAGAGCTTCAGCAGCTTTATCAAGTATGAGCTTACACTGTGAACCTAAAACATCTGTTGATGACCAGATTGAAACTCCTATCTTTATGTCACCCTTAGCTGTAGAGGTCTGTGCAGACGCTCCGCTTTTTGAAGCATTACTTGTTTTTCCCGCTCTGGTTCCGCTTCCACAGGCTACAAGTCCCATAGCCATAGTTGCTGTTAATGCTGTTGCCAACATCCTTTTAAAGATTTTTTTCATTTTTTCCCTCCTGTTTTTTGTTAGATTATTTTTGTTTATTTTTTATATTTTTATCTGTTATCATCATAACTTTATATATAATTTTAATCAAGCTATTTCAATTATTTACATTATAAAGTTGTATTTAAATCTCAAATTATGTTGTTATTATATTCTGAATATTCTAAATTATATGATTATTCTAAATTATAATTGTTTAACTTTAGCTATTTTTTTAATATATTTGACCATTTTTATAGAGCAAAATATAAATAATTATTGTGGCAAAGGCAAAAAAATATAGTACAACTTGTAAGTTGTACTATATTAAAAAGTATAATTGCACAATGCTATTGTATCAATTAATAATTCAAAAACATAAAATAAACAACATTATACCAATCTCAAGCCATTTACATTATAGTTACAGTTTTCCAAGAGCAGTTCTAATCCTCTCATAATGCAAGAACCCTTCCTCTTCCTTAAGCAGTTCCATATCATCCTCGTCTACAAATCTGTAATCAATTACCTCATCAGGATTCACCCTTATACTGCTTTTATTAAAACAGCACTTAAAATGATAGATATCCACAAAATAATTATCACCACTCTCGGTATCTTCATTCTTATAGCTGTAGATTAATTTCCCCTTGTGTTTAGCTATATCAAGCCCTGTTTCTTCAACTATCTCCCTTAGAACCGCTGCTTCAGAATTTTCTCCTGACCTTGCACTTCCTCCTGGTATTTCCCAGGCTCCTGCTGCCCATCTTTTGTCAAGGCTTCTTCTTGTTGCGAGAATCTTGCCGTATTCATCTTCAAGAATGGCAAGTACATAGAGCATATACTGTCCTTTACCTAATCTGCTTCCGCGCGGAAGTATCTCTCCGGTCTTTTCTCTGTTTTCATTATAAATATCTATCATTTCCATAATATTTTCCTCAAATTCAATCTTCATAGTATCATCAAAACAGCTCTCATTCCCTCTATGGCAGGCAGCTCCGTCTCTTACCACGCGTACCAGCAGCGCATCATTATCACAATCGGCTTCCAGACTGACTACATGCTGATAGTTGCCGCTGGTTTCACCCTTAAGCCAAAGCTTTTTTCTCGAACGGGAATAAAAGCAGGTAAGCTTCTTTTTAAGAGTTATCTCAAGAGATTCTCTGTTCATATAGGCAAGAGTAAGCACCCTTCCTGTGGTATAATCCTGAACTATACAGGGAACAAGCCCCTTTTCATCAAATTTAATCTTATCTATATCAAACATAGTGTTTTCTCCTAAATTTATGTGCCAAGCGGCAAATCTCTCCAACAAATACACTTCTCACGGTTTAGAAGTGTTCTATAGCCACTGATAAAGGATTGCCGGAACTTCGCTTCTCAGGGTTCTTGCAAAAATATTTGTAATCCACTCATTTTTTACAAAAGCGGCTACTTACTCATATTTTTTGCGTGTCAAAAAATAGTAAATTCTTTTGCAATCAAACTTGCACAGAATTTTTATACTTTTGACACTTGTATTATATATTAAACTCTTACCAAAATTCCCTGCTCTTTTAATTCTCTTTTCAAATCCTTTATTTTCACCTCTCCGGAATGAAAGATAGAGGCAGCAAGTCCCGCTGAAATATCAGGTATCTCCTTAAATAAATCAGTAAAATCCCCAATCTTTCCGGCTCCGCCGGAAGCTATGACAGGTACCGGGCTTATATCACATACAGCTTTTAAAAGCTTAATATCAAAGCCCTGTCTGACCCCGTCTGTATCTATGGAATTTACTACAACCTCTCCTGCTCCCCTTTTAATCCCGCTTCTATAAAACTAAACGCAGACAATCCGGTATCCCTTCTGCCGCCTTCTGCAAATATATGATAATCACCGTCTACCCTCTTTACATCCACTGAAAGTACCACGCATTGATTTCCGTATTTGCAGGCAGCTTCATTTATAAGCTCCGGATTCCTGATTGCACCGGAGTTTACAGATACCTTATCCGCACCGCATTTTAACACCCTGTCAAAATCCTCTAATGTACTTATTCCACCACCTACAGTAAGAGGGATAAATATCTCCTCAGCAACCTTTGTTAAAATATCTACAAATAATTTTCTTCCTTCAACACTGGCTGTAATATCATAAAACACCAGCTCGTCAGCCCCGGCTTCGCTATAATATTTTCCAAGTTCCACCGGTTCTGAAATTTCTTTAAGCCCTGTGAAATTTACACCTTTTACAACTTTTCCGTCTTTTACATCCAAGCAGGGAATTATTCTTTTTGTTATCATATTTTAAGTGCCTCTCTTAAATCAATGTTTCCGGTGTACATAGCTTTTCCTAAAATTGCTCCGTAAATACCTGTATTTTTAAGCTTTATAAGGTCATCTAAAGTAGTTACTCCACCTGATGCAGTTATATCCATATCCGTAAATTTACTTAGTTTTTCATAAAATGAAACATTTATACCATTCATAGCACCGTCTTTTGCTATGTCAGTTACGATGATATTCTTTATTCCTATCTCCTTAAGTTCGGTGACAAAGTCAAATATATTCTTATTGGTTACCTCCAGCCAGCCCTTAATGGCAACCTTTTCCCCTTTTACATCTATACCTACAGCTATCCTTTCTCTGTATTTATCTGTCATTTTGTTTAGAAATTCCTTGTCTGTAGCAGCCTTTGTGCCCAAGATTATCCTGTCTACTCCCACATTTATGTATTTTTCAACGGTTGCTTCCGTCCTTATACCTCCGCCTATTTCAACCTTCAGCACGGTCTTTTTACAGATTTCTTCAACATAGTTAAAATTGGGGGTACTTCCTTCCTTTGCTCCTTCCAAATCTACAAGATGCAGCCACTCACCACCTGCAGCCTCTATCTCACAAGCCTTATCTACAACATTTTCACTGTAAACTGTCATCTTGTTATAGTCCCCCTTTAAGAGCCTGACTACCTTACCTTCATATATGTCTATAGCAGGAAATATTATCATAGCTGCCACCTTTCACAGTCTGCAAAAATTTTTAAGTATCTTAAGCCCTTTTTCTCCGCTTTTTTCAGGGTGAAACTGTACCCCGTATATATTTTTATTGTTTACTGCCGCAGTTACTTCTATGCCATATTCAGCAGTAGCTATAAGGCTTTCCTCACAATAAAAGCCTGCAAAACTATGTACAAAATACACCTCATCATCTTCTGTTAAGCCATCAAATATAGGGGCTATCTTTCTTAAAAATGTAAGCCATTCCAGCCCATATGAGGAATCTTAAGATTACCCTGGCACCACCTCGCTTAGGGCTCTGATTTCTCCTTTTATCAGCCCCAAGCCTTTATTTTCCCCATATTCAAACGACTTTTCAAATAATAACTGCATGCCTAAGCAAATACCTAAAAGTGGCTTTCCTTTCGAAACTTCTTCCATAATGATATCTGAAAGCCCACTCTCGTTTAGCTTTGTTATAGCATCGCCAAAAGCTCCTACTCCCGGCAAAATTATTCTGTCAGCCTGCGAAATAATATCTTTGTCAGAACTGACAATTGCCTCTTCTCCTATTTTTTTAAGAGAGCTGACAAGTGAAAATAAGTTTCCGACTCCATAATCTATGATAACTGTCATAATTTCTCCCAATCACTTTTTTTAATTTACTTCTTCTCTTATAAGTTATCCGGTCAAACCTGCTTAAATCTTTTATTCTACAGAAGTAGTCCTTTTGTTTTGCCACTATTCCTGCTCTTCAAATCTGATATTTACCGCCATTGCATGTGCTGTAAGCCCTTCTTTATTAGCAAAGTATGATATTTTCTTATAATCTGCTTTAAGTGCTTCCTCCGTATAATAGCTGTACTGAATATTTTTTACAAAATCCTCTACTGACAGAGGGCTGTAAAACCTTGCCGTGCCTGAAGTCGGCAGGGTGTGGTTCGGTCCTGCAAAATAATCACCTGTTGGCTCTGCATTGTATCTTCCGAGGAAAACCGAACCTGCATTTTTAATCAGTCCCAGATAATTAAACGGCTCGTCTACGCATACTTCCATATGCTCAGGTGCTATTCGGTTCGCTATATCTATGCCCTGAAGCAAGTCCTTGCAAATGATTATCTTACCGTTGTTATCTATAGAGTCTCTTGCTATTTCCTCTCTTAAAAGGCAGGAAAGCTGATTTTCTATCTCCTGCTGCACTTCTTTTGCAAGTTGCTCTGACTCTGTAATAAGTACACAGGATGCATTCTTATCATGTTCTGCCTGACTTAGTAAATCCGCTGCCACAAACTTTGAATTTGACTTTCCGTCTGCAAGTACCAGGACTTCGGAAGGCCCGGCTATCATATCTATCCCTACCTGACCAAAGACCTGCTTCTTAGCTTCTGCCACAAAGGCATTGCCCGGTCCTACTATCTTATCCACCTTCGGAACACTCTCAGTACCGTAAGCGAGGGCTGCAACCGCCTGTGCTCCGCCCAGTTTGTAAATGGCTGTAACTCCTGCAATCTTAGCCGCTGCAAGTATATAAGGATTGATTTCTCCGGTTTTATTCGGTGGTGTAACCATAATTATCTCAGATACTCCCGCAATCTTTGCAGGAACTGCATCCATAAGCACAGTTGACGGATAGGCAGCAGTTCCTCCAGGTACATAGATACCCACCTTTTCTATAGGAACTACTCTCTGACCTAAGATAACTCCGTTCTTAGCTGTCATCATAAAACCCTGGCGTACCTGTTTTTCATGAAATGCCCTGATATTACTTTCAGCTTCTTTTAATATTTCTAAAAACTCAGGTTCTACTTTATTTAGAGCGGATGCAATTTCTTCCTCACTAACCTTGAAATCCGTAAGTTTTACCTTATCAAATTTCTCAAGATATTCACTCAAAGCCTTATCTCCGTTTGTTTTTACATTGTTAATTATTTCACTGACAATGTCTCCTACCTCTGCCACAGGCTCATTTCTGGCAAATATCTCTTCTTCCTTAATCTTACCCACTTCAAATATTTTAATCATAGCTGCTCCTTAGTTTTTAATAATCATAAATTATTCACTCCATAGGTCGCAGACCTCGTATTCTGCATACTACAGCAGGATAAACATTTTTCAATCTGTAACTATGGGGGATATTACCAAACATCTGTAAAATATCATAATTTCAAACCTGCGGTTTGATTACGATATTTCACAAGATGTTTCGTGAATAATTTTGGATAAAATATCACGCATTTTGCTAATCTCTTTATTCTTAAATTGGAAACTAACCTTGTTACAGATAAATCTTGCACTTATCGGAAGAATTTCCGCAAGCACTTCAAGTCCGTTTTCACGAAGAGTATTTCCTGTCTCCACAATATCTACTATTATATCGGAAAGCCCCAGTAAGGGAGCTATTTCTATAGAGCCGTTTAACTTGATTATATCTATGTCCCTTCCTGCTTCCTCATAGTATTTTCCTGCAATATTCGGAAATTTAGTGGCTACCTTAAGCGTCTTTTCAGCATTTTCAAAAAAATCTTTCTTGCCACAAACACACATCCTGCATCTTCCTATACCAAGGTCAAGAAGCTCGTATACATCAGGCTCATATTCCCTAAGTATGTCCGCACCGCAAACTCCTACATCCGCTGCTCCTCTTTCCACGTAAATTGCCACGTCGGAAGGCTTTACCCAAAAATATCTGACACCCTTTTCCTCATTTACAAAAGTAAGCTTGCGGTTTGGTTCCAGAATTTCAGGACAGGGATAGCCTGCCTGTTCTAAAAGGCTGTAAGATTTACTGCCTATTCTTCCTTTTGGAAGTGCTATATTTATCATATCATTCTCCTTAACTCCAGTACTTCCTTAGCCCTGATTCTCTTTGTCATATCTTCTTCGGACTTTTCTGCAAGCTGTACCCTGTATCCTTTTTCTATCAATTCTTCAACCTTATTTATTGCTTTTGTAATTTCATCCTCTGCCTCATCAAAAATTATAAGATAGTCTACATCATATTTATCTGTTTCCTCTTTATAATTTTCAATCAGGGATAAATCCAGTGCAAAACCTACAGCACCCACTTCCTTCCCCATCTTTTCAGCCAGCTTATCATATCTGCCGCCGGAAAGTACAGTGAACGGAATACCCGAAACAGCTCCCTGGAAAATAATTCCGTTATAATAGTCCATTGAGTTTATCAGCGAAAAATCTAGATAAATATTTTCAAGTACTTTAAAAGCCTTCAACGCATTTACAAGTACCTTTATATGTGTGGCACTTCCTATAAATCCGCCTTCTTCAAGTCTCTTAACCCCTTCTTCTAAAGGAAGATAGAGATTCAAAATTTCTTTAAGTCTTTCTGCTGCCTTGCTGTCAAGCCTTCCTTCGTTTACAAGGATATCAAGACCGGCAGTATTCTTTGACTCAAAAAGTTTAAATATCTGACTTTTTGTAAGCTCCGGCAAAGCTAAATTTTCAAAAATTTCTGATAGCATTGATACATCACTGATTCTTATTCTTATATCATTTCCGAAAAGCTTGAGGCTCTTGGCTGCAAGTGCTATAACTTCAGCTTCTGCGTAAGTAGTTAATTTACCTATATATTCAATACCTGACTGTTTAATTTCTTTAAAATGCCTGTCCTTAGGGCGGTATATATTCTCGTTATAATATATTCTCCCCCTTCCCACTCCGGACTTCATTATACTTAGGGTTACATCAGGCTTTAATGCAAGCAGTTCACCGTCCAAATCGGTGAAGGTTATAATCTGATTGGTATTTAAGAAGTCTTTATTTTCTATGTAAAGCTCGTACGGCTCAAACTTAGACATCTTAAATCTTTTGTATCCGTAGCCTTCATATAATGTTTTTAATTCCTTATTTATCATCTTCCCTCGTTTCCCCTCCCTAACCAAGCAACCCTTTGGTAGAAGGTATCCTGTCATTAAATCTGCTATCCGTGGAAACTGCAACACGTAAGGCTCTGCCAAGTCCCTTGAAGGCTGCCTCAGCTATATGGTGGGAGTTTGTACCTGCAAATTGTCTGATATGAAGGGTAATTCCTGCATTATTTGTAAATGCTGTCATAAACTCGGCAACCAACTCGGTATCAAAAGTCCCGATTTTTTCTGTAAGAAAATGTAAATCAGTATAAAATCCCCCCCCTGCCTGATATGTCAAGTGCGATAAGCACAAGGCTTTCATCCATAGGCTGGCAGGCTTCCCCGAAACGGACTATGCCTTTCTTATCCCCCAGAGCCTCTTTAAGTGCCAGACCTAAAACTATACCTATATCTTCCACACTATGGTGGTCATCTACCCAGGTATCTCCCTTACATTTAACTTTAAGCTCAATTCCCGCATATCTTGCAAACAAGGTAAGCATATGATCTAAAAAGCCGACACCTGTTGATACCTCTGAAGCATCTATGTTTCCGTCCAAATCAAGGCTTAGTTCTATCTTTGTTTCTGCCGTTTCTCTCTTTATGTCAGCTTTTCTCATATCTCCATACCTCTCATTTTCGTATTATTCATCCCAAATTAATCATGAAACATCTTGTGACATACCGTAATCAAATCACAGGCCCCTATTACAATATTTTGCAGATATTGGGTTATATACCCCATAGTCACAAACCAAAACAGTTTATCCTAATGTACTATGCAGAATCAGAGTTCTGTGGTCTATGACGCTAATAATTGGGGGTTATTATACATTTCATTCCTGCAAAATTACTCTTATCTTTTCAATCAGTATTTTCATATCTTCCATACTGCCAATAGTTATCCTGTTAAATTCTTTTATTCTCTCTTCGTTAAAATGCCTTACTAAGATGCCATTTTCTTTTAGCTCTTCATAAAGCTTAATTCCGCTTATTTTATCTGACCTTGCAAACAGAAAATTAGCCTTAGAAGCTAAGACTTCAAAACCAAGCTTCATAAGTTCATTTTGAAGATATTCTCTGTTTGCTTTTATCTTATCACAATTTTCTTTAAAATAGTTGACATTTTTATCCCTTCTACTGCCATTTTCATTGAAACAGTATTTACATTGTATGGATTGGTGGAAAAATTTAATTCTTTCAAGGTCTGCTATAAGCTCTGCCTTTCCCATGGCAAAGCCAACCCTTGCTCCTGCCAGAGAACGTGATTTTGAAAATGTCTGAATAACAACGAGGTTATCATACTCCGGTATCAGGCTGACTGCAGAGCTTTTCTCATCAGCAAAATCTATATAAGCCTCATCTATAATTACTACATTATTCTTATTGTTTTCTAATATTTCTCTTATCTCTGTGAGGCTTAGCATCAGTCCTGTAGGGGCATTCGGATTGGCTATAATTATAGCTGTTCCGAGATTTTTATAATCTTCTGCATCAATTGAAAAATCTTCTTTAAGTGGAATAATATTCGCCTTTATATGATTTATATCAGCATATACCCCGTAGAAGCCGTAGGTGATATCAGGAAAGCTCATTCCTTTTCCGCCGAATGCCATAAAACTGTAGTAAAGACATTCATCCGAACCGTTGCCTATAATTACTTCGTTGTAATCCAAATTATAATACTCAGCAATAGCCTGTTTCAGCTCTTTAACCTCAGGATCTGAATAGAACTTTAGTCCTTCTACAAGCTCCTTATCAAAATTGCTATTCAGACTGTAAGCCGGCGAAAACGGAGATTCATTGGTATTCAGCTTTATATATGTTTTATCCTGTGGCTGCTCGCCCGGTACATAGGGTGTAAGGCTTTCATAGTATTTATTAAAAAACTTTGACATAGGCTACCTCTTTACTTTTATTTGTTATCACTCTACCTTGCTAAAGTGTTAAATTTTTATTATTATACCCTTAGCTTAAGTTTGTGTCAAGTACTTTGTTATACAAGTTCAAAAGTATGTATTTGTATGTAGTTTGTAGTATTGTGTACTTACACCTATTTCGCATGCGAGCTGTGCCTTAAGGCAAACTTCCCTGCCGAAAGCTTAGCATCCCTCGAAGAGATTTTTTAAATAGAAAAATTTGAAGAAGGTTCCTATCAAAAAAAGCCCATAGCAATAACTATTTTGTTACTGCCATGAGCCTTTGTTATCACAACTTTTCATCTTTACTTAAGTCCAGGATACCTCAATCTGACGTTTATTTACTACACAATCTCTAAGATAAAGATTAATCAATGTCTGATATGGTATACCTGCACTCTCTGATTGAGCTTTAAAATAGGCTATAGTGTCTTCATCAAGGTTGATTGTTACCTGCTTTTTTAAAAACTTTGCATAAGGGTTTTTTCTTGGGTTTAAATTCTTTATATCATATTCTTCTCTCATAGTACAGCCTCCTCTCAGATTCCCTCTTCGTAAATATTGCGTTCTGTCTTCGTAGCTTTTCTTGCAGATATTATTCTTATTACCTGGTCTTGTCCTCTATAACAATGACTTACCAGACAAATACCTCTTTTATCACTTGTTCCGATTATCAGAAAACGTTCCTCGTTATCTGAATGATCCGGATCATCAAATACAATAGCAAAAGTATCTCTAAATACTGATGTAACCTCATCGAATGAAATTCCATGTTTTCTTTGATTTATCTTGTTCTTATTTTCATCCCACTCAAACTTCAAATTTTGTACCACCTTTTTAATCTATACTTATATTATAATTATTATATATTTATAAGTCAAGGACATTTGTTTTTCATTATATTTTTAATAAATTTGATAAAAATATGCACAAGTCTAACTTCCATCTTGCGAGTTATGTGGCTTTTTAGAGATTTTTTGTTTTTCGGAAAAATTCCGGCAGAATTTCATAGTAAACAAAAAAAGCCCACAGCAATAACTATTTTTGTTACTGCCATAGAGCCTTTTTGTCAGAAATTAATGTATTATATCAAAAATCGAACTCGCCAACAGATTTACAACTATTGCAAGTGCTGCAAGGACTAAACCTCTGATTATTCTTCTTTTTACAAACGCTTCACTCATATCCATACCCCCTTGCACAATTTATTTATAAAGCTATAATAATTTTTTTCTTATGATTTTGCAAAATGATTTTCAATCTCATTTATATTATATACCTTATTTGTGAAAAAAACGCAAGAGATTATACTTAAATTTAACCCAAATAATTGGTTGCTAATTATTAAAAAAATCATAGTGTGTCCATAAGCTAATTATCTTAACAGTCTTTTCTTCTTCTAAAACCTCATATACCAGCCTGTGCTTGATATTAATACGCCTTGAATATGCACCGGTTAAGTCTCCCATCAACTTTTCATAGGACGGCGGTGTTTTATACGGATTTTCTTTAATAATCTCTATGAGGGCTTTTGCTTTTTTATCTAACTTCACACTTTTTAGCTTTGGTATATCATTAATGGCTTTCTTTGTATAAACAATATTATACATTACCACTCTACCTCATCTTCTGCTACACATTCACTAATCGGAGTATTTAACCCTTCTATAATCTTTTCTTTCATATTTGGAATAGAGGAAATATATAATGTTTCCATAAGTCCATTGTAATCTTCCTCACTTATAATCACCGCATTTCCATCTTTTGTACTCACATTGACAGGTTCATTAAATTTTATTGTCTGCTCTAATAATCCAAAAAAATATTTTTTTCTAAAAATTAGTTATATTTGTATTCAGCATTTTATGCACCTCCTCATATGTACATTATAACGTACATACGCTATATATTCAATATCTTTATGTAAATATATTCAAACCATGTATTACTGGTATTACTACTCTTAGCTGTATAGCAAATGAACCTATTAAATTTAATTTACGACTCTAATCGGCTATTGTACTTTAATCCCCAGATATTCTTTTATTCCATGCTGCAATATTGCCGAAAAATTAACTGAATTTTCTTCCGCAATATCATTTAACCATTTAGGTATAGTCAGTGTTTTTCTTTACAGACTGATTATTAACTCTGTCTTTTAATAAATCCACCCATAATTCTACATATACTACATTTTCATTAACTTTACCCGGTTTTGGCAAAGGTTTGTTATTTTTCATATAACTAAATGCTACTGCTTCAAGTACATCTTTAGCATTGGATACTGCTTCTTCCATTGTGTCTCCATCAGTAAAGCAGTCATCAAAGTCTGGAAAATTTACATAAAATATTCCATCATCTTCTTTTATAATACAAGGATAAAATGTTTTCATGTTATCTCCTTTTCTGATTAAAATTTCAATCCCGTTATTCTTTCAATATTAGTTAATGTACCTGATGGTATGTCTTTCTTCGTACATTTTACAGGACACATATGCCCATCTTTTACATATATTTCGTGTGATCCTGATGTATGATCAAGTACCCAACTCGATTTTTTTCATTACCCTAATAACTTCTTTATACGGTTTAGTTTTTCCCCATAGCGCCTCCATTAGTATATTCTTATTATACGTGTATTTTATACGTATGTCAACTGAGATATAATTAAAAAATGTGCACTTGCACATATTGTACTTTTACTTATTGCGACAGCCCCAAATAAAAACAGGAGTAGCCTAAACCACTCCTGTCCTACTATAATAATTCTAATTCAATTTATTCTTCATCCTGTCCATGGTCTACAGTCTCAAATTCCTCGTCTTCATAGCCTTCTGCATAATTTCCTTCAAATTCATCCGGATTAAGAGTTTCCTCTCCTCCTTCTGCTTCATCAAATTCATTATCGCTGTCAAGCTTTACGGAACGATAGAACTTCATACCTGTACCGGCAGGGATGAGCTTACCTAAGATAACATTTTCCTTAAGACCTATGAGCTTATCCACCTTACCTTTGATAGCCGCATCAGTAAGTACCTTGGTTGTTTCCTGGAAGGAAGCTGCCGAAAGGAAAGAATTGGTAGCAAGAGAAGCCTTAGTAATACCAAGCATTGTTCTCTCACCTTCTGCCTTCTCAAAACCTTCCTGCTCAAGCTGCTCATTAAGCTCCTCAAACTCAATTATATCAGCATATTCTCCTGTTAAGTAATCTGAATCTCCAGGTTCGGATATCTTTATCTTCTTAAGCATCTGACGAACTATCATTTCAATATGCTTATCGTTAATCTCAACACCCTGTAAACGGTATACACGCTGTACTTCACGAATCATATAATCCTGTACCGCTCTTACACCCTTGATGTTTAAAAGGTCGTGTGGATTGATGCTACCCTCTGTGATTTCATCACCAGCTTCAATCACATCACCGTCAAATACTTTGATTCTAGAGCCATAGTTGATAGGATATTTCTTCTCCTCACCATCATCAGCTGTAACTACAACTTCACGCCTGCTCTTGGTATCCTGTATGCTTACCTTACCTGCAATCTCAGATATAATAGCAAGTCCCTTTGGCTTACGTGCTTCAAAAAGTTCCTCTACACGAGGAAGACCCTGTGTAATATCTCCACCCGCAACACCACCGGTATGGAAGGTTCTCATTGTAAGCTGTGTACCCGGCTCACCGATGGACTGAGCTGCTATAATACCTACTGCCTCACCTACCTGGACAGGCTCTCCTGTTGCCATGTTTGCGCCATAGCACTTAGAGCAGATACCTACATGACTGCGGCAGGTAAGTACTGTACGAATCTTAATTTTAGCAGCAACTCCAGCCTCCATTACAGCCTTAGTATTCACTATCCTTGCTGCACGTTTTGGAGTAATGATATGGTTTGCCTTAACTATAACTTCACCATTGTCATCATATATAGTCTCACAGGAATATCTTCCCTTTATTCTCTCTTCAAGGCTTTCTATCTCTTCCTTGCCATCCATAAAAGCAGAAACCCACATACCCGGAATTTCATTCTTTCCTGCCTGACAATCAGTTTCTCTTATAATAAGATCCTGAGATACATCTACAAGTCTTCTTGTAAGGTATCCTGAATCGGCTGTACGAAGAGCAGTATCGGAAAGACCTTTTCTTGCTCCATGTGCTGAAACGAAATACTCCAGAACGTCAAGTCCCTCACGGAAGTTTGACTTTATAGGGAGCTCAATGGTATGTCCCTTTGTATCTGCCATAAGTCCACGCATACCGGCAAGCTGCTTAATCTGCTTGTCAGAACCACGGGCTCCGGAGTGTGCCATCATATAAATATTATTGTATTTATCAAGACCGCTCATAAGCTTTGCAGCTATCTCGTCATCAGCCTTCTTCCAGTTCTTGATTACTTCCTGATATCTTTCCTGCTCTGTAAGCAGACCTTTTCTAAAGTTCCTTGTAATAGTCTCAACCTTATTCTGTGCTTCCTTAAGAATAGCTGCCTTTTCAGAGTGGAACTGTCATATCGGAGACGGAAACTGTCATAGCTGCTATGGTAGAATACTTGTAGCCAAGACTCTTTACAGCATCCATAATCTCTGCAGTTCTTGTAGCACCAAGGTTTGCCATACATTTCTCAAGTATTTGCTTAAGCTCCTTCTTCTTTACAAGGAAATCTATCTCAAGCTTAAGGAAGTTCTCGTCAAGGCTTCTATCAACAAAGCCCAGATCCTGTTCCAACACTTCATTGAAAATAAATCTTCCGAGTGTAGACTCTATAATTCTCTGTTCTTTAACTCCCTTAGAATTAATGCCCTCACGTCTGACCTTAATCTTCGCCTGTAAGGTAATGTAGCCGTTTTCATAAGCTAGAAGGGCTTCATTCATGTTTTTAAAGAACATACCCTCACCCTTATCACCCGGCTTATCCAGAGTAAGATAATAAATACCAAGTACCATATCCTGTGAAGGAACCGCAACCACACCACCATCAGATGGCTTCAAGAGGTTATTAGGCGAAAGTAAAAGGAAACGGCACTCTGCCTGTGCTTCAACAGAAAGAGGAAGATGTATAGCCATCTGGTCTCCATCGAAGTCCGCATTGAAAGCTGTACATACAAGTGGATGAAGTTTAATAGCCTTACCCTCTACAAGCACAGGTTCAAATGCCTGAATACCAAGTCTGTGGAGTGTAGGAGCACGGTTTAGCATAACAGGATGATCCTTTATTACATCTTCAAGTACATCCCAAACCTGTGTCTCTACTCTTTCTACCATCTTCTTGGCAGACTTAATATTATGTGCTATATCACGTGCTACAAGCTCTTTCATAACAAAGGCTTAAAAAGCTCAATCGCCATTTCCTTAGGCACACCACACTGATATATCTTAAGATCAGGACCAACTACGATAACTGAACGTCCTGAATAGTCTACACGCTTACCAAGAAGGTTCTGACGGAAACGTCCCTGCTTACCTTTAAGCATATCTGAAAGTGACTTAAGTGCTCTGTTTCCGGGACCTGTAACAGGCTTACCGCGGCGGCCGTTGTCAATGAGTGCATCTACCGCCTCCTGAAGCATGCGCTTTTCATTTCTGACAATGATATCAGGTGCACCTATCTCAAGAAGCTTCTTAAGACGGTTATTTCTATTTATAATCCTTCTGTAAAGGTCATTCATATCGGAAGTAGCAAATCTTCCACCATCAAGCTGTACCATAGGGCGGAGATCCGGTGGAAGTACAGGAATAGCCTTAAGTATCATCCACTCCGGACGGTTGCCTGACTCTCTGAAAGCCTCAATTACAGCAAGCTCTTTAGCTGCCTTAATCATCTTCTGGCTCTTTGAGTTTCCTGCCTTCTTTAATTCTTCCTTAAGACGCTTTGATTCTTCTTCAAGATCTATATCTGCAAGAAGCTTATATATAGCCTCTGCGCCTACCTCAGCCTTAAAATTATTGCCATATTTTTCTCTTGCCTCTGCATACTCTTTTTCAGAAAGAATAGTTTTCTTTTCAAGATCGCTGCTTCCTTTATCTGTAACTATATAAGAAGCAAAATAAAGCACTTTTTCAAGGCTTCTTGGAGGAATGGATAAAATAGTCCCCATACGACTAGGAATGCCTTTAAAATACCAAATATGCGATACCGGAGCAGCAAGTTCAATATGCCCCATTCTCTCACGCCTTACGGTTGCCTTTGTGACTTCAACACCACATCTGTCACAAATTACACCCTTATAACGTATTTTCTTATACTTTCCACAATGGCACTCCCAGTCTTTACTAGGTCCAAATATCTTCTCACAATAAAGACCGTCCTTTTCAGGTTTGAGTGTTCTATAATTAATTGTCTCAGGTTTTTTTACCTCTCCATGAGACCATTCTTTTATTTTCTCAGGTGAAGCCAAGCCTATTTTTATAGCATCATAAGTAATTGGCTGAACATTTTCTATGCTCATATCTGACATCCCGTTACTCCCCTTCGTATTAAACTTAGCTCTATGGAGTCTATGATAAAATTCATACACTCCATCAAGCATAATATCTTCCGTAAAATTCCGATAGAGATTAAAAATCTTCGTTATCGTCATTACCTTCATAGTCTAAATCTAAATCCTCACCATCAAAATAATCGGAGTCATCTTCATCCTGAACACCTTCTTCAAGCTCTTCCGGCGTACCCATAGTAAAGCCATTCTTAGCCGAAGCATCATCGAAGGTAAATGTCTCCTCGGTCTCAATAAGTGGAGTAAGATCCTCGTCACCATACTCAACATTTTCCATCATCTTGATTTCATTACCATCTTCATCAAGTACAGTAACATCAAGTGCAAGCGACTGAAGTTCCTTAAGAAGTACCTTAAATGACTCAGGAATACCCGGTTCACTTATGTTTTCACCCTTAATAATAGCCTCATAAGTCTTAACACGTCCAACAACATCATCAGACTTAATAGTAAGTATTTCCTGAAGAGTATAGGCAGCACCATAAGCCTCAAGTGCCCAAACCTCCATCTCACCAAAACGCTGTCCGCCAAACTGTGCTTTACCACCGAGTGGCTGCTGCGTAACAAGTGAGTAAGGACCGGTTGAACGGGCATGAATCTTATCATCTACAAGGTGATGGAGTTTCAGATAATTCATAAAGCCTACAGTAGCAGGCGAGTCAAAATACTGACCTGTTCTACCGTCTTTAAGCCATACCTTGCCATCTCTTCCTATCTTAACACCCTTCCAGTCATTTCTGGAGTCAAGATGTGTAAGCAGATAGTCCATAACCTCATCGCCCAAATCTTCTCTATATTTCTTTTCAAACTCATCAAGAGGCATATTGATGTAGTCATTTGCAAGCTCAAGTGTATCTCCGATATCCTCCTCGTTGGCACCGTCAAAGATAGGTGTGGATACCTTTACACCAAGCACTGTTGCAGCAAGGCTTAAGTGGATCTCAAGCACCTGTCCGATGTTCATACGTGAAGGCACGCCGAGTGGGTTAAGCACTATATCAAGAGGACGGCCATTTGGAAGGAAAGGCATATCTTCAACAGGAAGTACTCTTGAAACTACACCCTTATTACCATGACGACCCGCCATCTTATCGCCTACCTGAATCTTTCTCTTCTGGGCAATATAGACTCTTACACTCTTCTTTACTCCATGTGCAAGCTCATCACCGTTCTCTCTGTCAAATTTCTTAGCATCTACAATGATTCCATACTCACCATGAGGTACACGAAGTGAAGTATCTCTTACTTCTCTCGCCTTCTCACCGAAAATGGCACGAAGAAGACGCTCCTCAGCAGTAAGTTCTGTCTCTCCCTTTGGTGTAACCTTTCCTACAAGAATATCCCCCGCACGAACTTCTGCACCAATTCTTATGATACCATCTTCATTAAGGTCTTTAAGTGCATCATCACCTACACCAGGTACATCCCTTGTAATTTCTTCGTCACCAAGCTTTGTATCTCTGGCTTCGCACTCATACTCTTCTATATGGACAGATGTATATACATCATCTCTTACCAGGCGCTCTGATAAAAGAACTGCATCCTCGTAATTATAACCTTCCCAGGTCATAAATCCGATAAGAGGACTCTTACCAAGTCCAATCTCACCACCCTTGGTAGATGGTCCATCAGCAATTACCTGCCCTGCCTCTACGTGATCACCCTTATTCACTATAGGACGCTGATTTATACAGGTACCCTGGTTACTTCTTGCAAACTTAAGAAGCGGATACTCTTTTATTCTGTTATCATCATCATTTCTGACTAAAATTCTGTCGCCCCCGGCACTTTCAACCACACCTGCCTTTTCAGCAAGCACACAAACTCCTGAGTCAACTGCAACTTTTGCTTCCATACCTGTTCCAACAACTGCTGAATCAGTAAAAAGAAGAGGTACCGCCTGACGCTGCATGTTTGAACCCATGAGCGCACGGTTCGCATCATCGTTCTGAAGGAAAGGAATCATCGCTGTAGCCGCTGAGAACACCATCTTAGAGATACGTCCATCAGCTCCACGTTCTTTTTATCATAGGTAGAAGTTTCATCCCTGAAACGACCTGATACTGAATTATTTATAAAATATCCATTTTCATCCAAAGGTTCATTCGCCTGTGCAACTATAAACGGATCTTCTTCATCTGCAGTAAGATAAACCACCTCATCTGTTACTCTTGGATTATTAGGATCTGTCTTGTCAAGTTTTCTATATGGTGCCTCTATGAAGCCATACTCATTAATTCTTGCATAACTTGCAAGTGAGTTAATAAGACCGATGTTAGGTCCTTCAGGAGTCTCTACAGGGCACATTCTTCCATAGTGGGAATAATGTACATCTCGAACCTCAAATCCTGCTCTATCCCTCGAAAGACCACCAGGTCCGAGGGCTGAAAGCCTTCTCTTATGAGTAAGCTCACCCAGAGGGTTGTGCTGATCCATGAACTGTGAAAGCTGTGAACTTCCAAAAAATTCCTTGATTGCAGCAGTAACAGGCTTACAATTGATAAAATCACCTGCATTTACACTATTTACATTGTCGCTATTTATGGCACTGAGCTTGTCACGTACACTTCTCTCCATTCTGGAAAGTCCTATACGATACTGATTCTGAAGCAGCTCACCTACGGCACGTATACGTCTGTTCCCAAGGTGGTCAATATCATCCTCATTGCCTATACCATTTTCTAAGTTAAATACATAGTTAATAGAAGCAAAGATATCTTCCTTAGTTATATGCTTTGGAACAAGGTCATTAGCAAAATTTCTAAGCTCACGCTTGAAATCATCACTATTATAATCTCCATTAGCAAGCTCCATTACATCCATAAGCTTTGGATAGTACACAAGCTCTGTAATTCCTACTTCTTCTTTATTTAATTCAGGCAGATATGTATTAATATCAACCATAAGGTTAGAAAGTACCTTTACATTTCTATCCTCTCCCTGAATCCATACATAAGGAACTGCAGCATTTTGCATCTTATCTGCAAGCTCCACGGTAACAACGGTCCCTTTCTCTCCGATAATCTCACCTGTTGACTTATCCATTACATCTTCTGCAAGCACATGTTTAACTATACGATTACGGAAAGCAAGTTTTTTGTTAAATTTATAACGTCCAACCTTTGCGAGGTCATAACGCTTGGATCAAAGAGCATATTATTTATATAATTATAAGCATTCTCCACAAGTAAAGGTTCACCCGGACGAAGCTTCTTATAAAGTTCAAGAAGTCCCTCATCAGAATTCGTAGATGCATCCTTCGCAAGACTTGCCTGAAGTTTAGGTTCATCTCCAAATAAATCTTCAATATCTTTATTAAGACTCACACCAAGTGCCCTTACAAGCACTGTGATAGGCACTTTTCTATTCCTATCTACTTTTACATAAAAAATATTGTTTGAATCAGTCTCATATTCAAGCCATGCACCACGGTTAGGGATTACCTGTGAAGTGTATAACTCCTTACCGGTTTTATCATGTGCTATGCTATAATAAATTCCGGGAGAACGCACTAACTGACTTACAATTACACGCTCTGCACCATTAATAACAAAGCTACCTGTCTCCGTCATTCTAGGAAGCTCACCAAGGAAAACTTTATCCTTTCCGTTAAGTGGCTTTTTTTCTTTCATGTCAACCAATTCAACTTCTACCTTAAGGGCATCAGAATAGGTTCCATCTCTCTCTTTGCACACCTCGATTGTATGATTTTCCTTTGGCTCAAGGGTAAATTTACCAAATCTTAAGCCATAACGACCACTGTAATCAACAATCGTAGAGATATCGTCAAATACTTCTCTTAGTCCGTCAGTAAGAAGCCACTTATATGAATTTTTCTGAACCTCAATGAGATTAGGCATTTCAAGAACTTCTTCCTGTCTGGCATAACTCATTCTTATTCCGTTTCCTGCTTTAATCGGACGAATTCTGTTTTTCTTCATTGACGTTTTCACCCCTTGATATTTTTTAAAATCTACCATCAACCCTTAGTTTACTAAGGTTAAAATGATACTGCCTGTTTACAAATACTTGCACTTTTATGTTTTTTATGGTATAATAAAGCTAGTTGTCCATGTTCAACCATAATAGTGCATTTTTATATTATCATTTTTCAAGGTGTCAAGCCTTGGAGTTTTTTATTTTAAATACATTTAAAATAAAAAACTCTGCCTCCTGATTATTTCATTTGGCAGAGCATTATTTCAACTGTTATTCGCAAACATATGGAATGAGCGCTAAATGACGAGCGCGCTTAATAGCTGTTGTAAGTATTCTCTGATGCTTAGCGCTTGTGCCTGTAATTCTTCTAGGAAGAATTTTTCCTCTTTCAGAGATGAACTTCTTAAGCTTAGCTGCATCCTTATAATCAAGGTTATCAAGTTCCTCTGGTGTTAAAGCACATACTTTTTTTCTTCTGTGCATTGGTCTTCTGCGTGGAAAATCATTTTTATCTTCTCTAGCACCCTTATTATCCTTATTGAATGGCATGCTTTATTACCTCCTAATTTCTAATTAAATGGGAGAGAACTTTCAATACCATCCGGAATATTCATAAAGCCTTCTTCCGGAGCCATTGGTTCAGTATTACCCATAGGTGGTGTCTGGAAAGAACTACCACTATTTGCTGCAGCGTTTTTGCTCTCAGCAAATTCTATTTCTTCAACCATAATCTGAACACTATATACCTTCTGTCCTTCTTTATTTGTATAGTTATCGTTCTGGATACGACCGGTAACAACTATCTTAGTACCCTGTTTAAGATATTTCTCTACAAATTCTCCCTGCTTGCCAAAAGCAGTACAATTAAAGAAGTCAGCGGTTACTGTATCTCCCTGTCTCTTAAATCTTCTATCAACTGCAAGTGAAAACTTTGCAATAGCCATCTGGCTGTCTCCCTGAGAATATCTAACCTCAGGATCTCTTGTAAGACGGCCCATCAAAATTACTTTGTTCATAAAGGAAAACCTCCTTCTTATCAGTTATGCATCCTGTCTAACGCATAAAAATCTAAGAACGTTCTCCATAATACGGATACGGCTTTCAATTTCACCCGGTGCTTTAGAATCTGACTCAAAGTGAATGAAGTAATAGAATGCCTCACCCATTTTCTGGATTTCGTAGGCAAGCTTCTTCTTTCCCCACTCTTCTACATCGGTGATAGTTCCGCCAAAACGTGTTACAAGGCCTTTAACATCTTCTAAAACTTTGTTTCTTGCCTCGTCTTCGATTTTTGCATTAACAACTAACGCTAATTCATATTTGTTCATAGTTGCTCTGCTCCTCCTTCTGGTCTTTTCCGGCCCTTTTCACAGCTAGGACGAGTAGCTTTAAAAGGGCAAGGATATATTTTTACATCACAAATATTTATTATGCCATAAAAAAAAGGATTTTGCAAGTACCAAAATCCTTTTTATAAAATAAATTTCTTACTGCTGCATATTTTTCTGCGCTTATACCTTTAACAGTACAAGCATTAGTTTTAATCTACAACCGCTTTTACAATTTTCTTAATACTTTTTTCTACTTGTTTTCTTGGAAGCATAACCTGCCTTCCACAACCCATACAGCTAAGTCTTATATCCATTCCCGTTCTCATAATCTTCCAGTCATAAGAGCCACAGGGATGAATTTTTTTAAGTGTAACCACATCATCAAGATTTATTTCCATAATCTTATCTATTTACCTGCCTGCTTACAAGTTCCTGATTGGTAGCAAAGTTAAGAGCAGTCTGCCCATCAATGAGTCCTTGTGTATAAAGCTCAAGTATGCTTGTATCCATTGTTTTCATATCTTCTTTTCCGGAAGCATAGATGACTGAGTCAATCTGATGTATTTTATTGTCTCTGATCATAGTCTTCACCGCACTGTTCACCTTCATTATTTCAAAAGCAGGAAGCAGTTCATTGTTTACACCCGGGATAAGCTGCTGTGAAACTACTGCCTGTAAAACCATTGAAAGCTGTACTCTTATCTGCTGCTGCTGGGATGCAGGAAACACATCAATTACTCGGTCTATAGTGTTCGCAGCCCCTATGGTATGTAAGGTTGAAAGAACAAGATGTCCCGTCTCTGCTGCTGTCATTGCTATATCTATTGTCTCATAGTCGCGCATTTCTCCCACAAGAATTACATCCGGGGACTGACGCATGGCAGCTCTTAAGGCGGATGAATAACTCTCACTATCTATCTTAACCTCACGCTGGCTTACTATACTCTTTTTATGCCTGTGAAGAAACTCAATAGGATCTTCAAGCGTGAGTATATGGCAGTTTCTGGTTTCATTTATTCTGTCAATAATATAAGAAATAGTAGTACTCTTACCCGAACCGGCAGCTCCTGTAACCAGCACAAGACCTTTGTTAAGTTCTGAAAGCTTCATTATACTTTCAGGAATTCTCATATCTTTATAGCCCGGTAAATCGAAATGAACCACTCTGATAACCGCTCCGAAAGTACCCCTCTGTCTAAATACATTACATCTGAATCTTCCAAGGTTTGCAATAGAAAGAGAAAAATCATCATCACCTGTAGTCATAAAATGGCTCAGACTTCTTCCCGCCTTGTCATATATACTGGTAATTATCTGTTCTGTATCAACTGGAGAAAGCTTTGTTTCATCCATTTTTTTAATCGAACCATCCTGTTTAAATGAAACAGCCTGTCCTACAACAAGAAAGATATCAGAAGCATCATCTCTCACAGCCTGTTCAAGGATATTCATTAATTCCATTTTACGTCCTCCCATTATTAAAATTAATCAGTAATCTCAAGTTCATACTCTAAATTATCGGATTTTGTCTTTGTGCTCCATCTGTTTACAGCCGTCTGTCTGCCCATTACACCTATCTCTACATTAAGGCTTCTCTCACCTCTTACAACACTGTATTTAACAAGCGAAGGAAACTCACCCTCATACTGTATATCACTTATTTCTACCTTTATATCACCATCTTCTTTTACGGCTTCTTTTGTTTCTTTAAGCTCTGTCAGTTCAGAAGATATATTGTCGCTTTTAGCTATTATTTCATCTATTCTGGCATATACTCTCTCTGCCTCAGCATCTAACTTATAAAAGTTCTCAATACCTTCCTTTGTCTTTAACGAAAGTTTTTTTTCATTCAGAGATGACTGAATGGCAAGTACCGCAAACAAAGACATAGCCACTACAAGTATAACCAGTATAACCAGTGCGCCACCTGTATTCATCCTATTTTTTATACTATTTCTCATCATTTGCCACCTTTAACATATTTAGCGCCTTTCAGGCCTACAAGTATATTATCATCACCATCTTTATCATTTCTGTTAACCGTAACATTAATATCCCATAAGACACCATTTCCATTTGCATTTCCTGTCATTTGCACAGAAAGTGAATATTTCCAATCTTTATCCGGCTCTGTTGTCATCCAGTCTTTATCGTAATATGCAACTATCTCCTTACTTTCCTTACTATCATCAAGCTTACCGCCCAGTTCCTTTGCTACCTCTTCAGGAGAAAAGCTTTTTGCAAGTTCAATTGCAGATTCAGCCTTTATAAGCCCCTTACTTAAATCGTCAGCCTGCCTGCTCATAGTATTTGCCGAAGTAAAAAATTTTACTATAAATATACTTATAACTGTAAATAATCCAATCGCAATAACAAGCTCAACCACAGGAAGCATAACTCCTGAATTTGGTCTTGTTTCTTCCCTGGTGTCCATCTTAAATGTATTCATTTTACCTCCCTGCCGCTATCTTTAACTATTTCTAAGTTTTACATACAGAGTCTCACTCTCACCATCTTTATTAGTAGTTACAAGTTTAACAAGGCCATCTTTCTCTGTAATTTCAAATGAATCTACACTAAGTATGGCAAATCCATCATCCGGCTTAAACTTCATTCCTCTTTCCCCTGTAATTTCATAAAGCTTGCCTTTGTTAAAGTAAACCGAAGTATCATAAATCTCTCCCTCAACTTCTTCGCTAAGGATAAGCATTTTAATACCATCTCTTTCCTCAATGGCAATTTTTCCTACCTCATCATACTGATTTATTTTAGTCTTCACATAAGAAAGTGAGGTTCTAAGTTCGAAACTGTCAAGGTTTCTTTCAGCTATATTTTTGTAGACAGAAGCTCCAACGCTGCCAAGCATCATAGCTGATATTCCAAACATACAGATAACAGCCAGCACGCAGACAGTATGCACAAGTCCTTTTTCTCTTTTTATATTCTCCATACTACCTCTTCTCATACACTTCTATTGTCGGCATAATGTTTGATGCAAATGCATCATAATGAATATAATATTTTGTCTTATCATATCTGAGATTGTAATTATCTTCCATATATTGCACATTTGGAGGGTAAATACCCTCTATTGCATAACACTCAACAGCAGTTCTTACTGCAGCCTCACGTGTTAACTTAATCCCCTGCTCGTTTCCCATGTTACTTATATAAAATATTCCGGCAACCAGGACGGCTGATATAATAATCACGAAAAGTACAGACCTTAACAGCCCCTGCCTTTCAGCCCTTCTCGCTTTCACATTTACAAAGTTTTTCATATTCTGCTCCTTAGCCTATGGATGCAATTACACTCATAAGAGGCATCATTACCGATATAAGCACAGCTCCTACTATGATAGAAAGCACCACTACAAGTATGGTTTCAATTACTGAAGCCAGTGAATTAAGCCTCGAATTTATATCTCCGTCAAACCTGTTCACAAGCTTAAAAAGAATAGTATCACCCGAACCACTCATCCTTGCCACTCCAAACATCTTTGAATGAAGAGAATTAAGCAGACCTGTTTCCTTAAAGGCAATTTCAGGCTTTTCATCAGCCTCAAGCAACTTCACACATTTATCTATCTTAGCTAAAGTTCTCTTGTTCTCAACTACCTTAGATGCATTTTTTACTGCCTCTGTCATTTCTACACCACCTGCATTCATAACTGCAAGTGTAGCAAGAAATTTACCTATGGAAATTTTATCTGCAAGTCCTGCTGAAAATGGATTATTATTTAAAATACTGGTAATCATGGCACTGCCACCCTTAAACTTATACCAGGCTATTCCTATAAGAAGAACCGCAAGAAGTACAAGCACAACACCAACTATTATTTTTGATACAAGAATACTTGTATTCATAATTCCAATAGTTGTACCTGTTCCGCCATCAAGTTCAAGAAAAATATCTTCAAACATAGGAAGAATTTTCCCTACAAGTACCATAAGAATTACTGCCATCATGCCAAGAAGCACAGTAGGATAACTTATTACACTTCTTATACTATTCTTAACAAGATTTTCTCTTTCATAGAAACTAGATAAGGAGTGCATAATGTCTTCCAGTTTACCCGTCATTTCACCTATCTTTACCATTTCACACATATAAGTAGGGAAAGCTCCGCTTTCTTTAAGCGCCTCATTAAATGATAAACCGGACTTAACATTATCATCAACCTTTTTTAATATATCCTTTGTCCTTCCCTCATCCATTTCCTCATAAATTATATGAGTACCTTCAAATATGGGAATACCACCATTAAGTATCATAGCAATCTGGTCACAGAAGATGGAAATTTCTTCTGGCGAAAATGTTGTTGCCTTAGACATAATATTCTCCTTAAATAAATTATTTAAATATAATTCTACTCTTTAATTTTATAACAATAATGTGATGAAAGCAAGTAGCAAATAAAAAAACAGTGACAATATCATTACTATTTAACAATCTTACCTGCAATAATTATAATTTCATCCATAGTTACCCCAAACAAACTAGCCAGAGCCACCAGATGGTCCACTGTAGGAACTACTTTGCCTTTTTGCCACTTATATATGGATTGCGGTGTGTTAAATCCAAGATGTTCCTGCAACTCACTCACAGAAAAACCACTCTCCTTTCTAAGATTTTCAATCCTCTTACCTGTCTTTACCATATCAATTGTAGGCAAATCTTTTCATATTCTACACTCCTCCTCGTATAATATTTATTTTTTGCTTACCGATAGGCCTCCTCTGTCCATTTCAAAAGAACTTCCAAATGCAAAAATGCCTATCTGAAAAAGATAAGCATTTTCTTGAAACCAGCTATCAACCAAACCTACCTTTGTCGTAGAATAAGTCTAGTATAGCTTTTAAAAATATTCATTATTCAGCTAGGGTTAATTTTTTTATCAAAAAAATATTTAATTTTTTTATAATCTGTTTATTATTATATCCACCATTTTCACCTACATTTTTCATCTTATTTACTTCACCTATATTAAATTTAATACCAAATTTATTCTCAACTGCAACTATCGAGTTGATATGTTCAAGACTGTCCCAATCCTCGATATCATCAGCAGTTGTGGCATCCGTTACTGTGATTTCCTCATCAAATACATCACTGAATACCTCATTAAGATTCTCAAAAATTTCTTCCCTTGTCATGTTAATTTTTCCTCCATTTTTCTAAAATTATAAATTTTTTTATTAAAATTTTTACAAATTTATATCATTCTAAAACTTCCACCTTAATCACCTTATTCTTATTCTCATATCCATCCATTATATCAAATTTCCACTCAGTGTTACCGGCTTCATCTTCAGAAATTTTAGTAAATCCCTGCAAAGCATAGAATTCCCTTACCATATTGTTCTTAGCTGTAGGGTAATAATAACCTTTTATCTGCTTTATTCCTTTTTTTCTTACACTGTCTTACAAGCTCATCCATCATGGCAAATTCCATATCACGTTTAAGCACACGGCAGCTCATAAGCCAGAGAGCTATATGACAGATATCTTCCACAATATGCCCGATAACCACCGACACAAGCCCGTTATCTCCAAATTTATCTACAAGCTTGCCATATAATGGAATATAGCTCTCATCCGTCATAATATCTTCAATTTCAGTCTGTGTATAACGCTTTGTAGTAAGATTGAACTGATTACTTTTATTGGAAAGCTGGGCAATCCTTGCTGTATATATAGGTTCAAAACGCTTTATAGTTCCTACCATTTCAAGAGATAGTAAATAATCCTCATAGTTCTCAAAAGATGCCTGAAGCTTAGCCCTCTTTACATTTTCTTTGTACATCTCATTGCGGTTTAAGTCATCCTTTGAAAGATTAGTTACCTCAAAGAAACCTGAACGGTCTATGGTCTGAATATAATTATGCGCCTCACCTATCTCAGGTGCTCTTACTCCCTTTAAATTGCCTGCAACTATAGCTCTTTCTGCAGGGTTATCATCAATGAATACAAGACTTTCCGGAAGTAACGTCAGGCTTTCTGCAATATGAGCAAAGTTTCTGTCCTTTGGCTCCCAGTTTGCCTTAATCTCAATAAAATCATCCGGTTTAAGCACACCGTCAGGGTGATTAAGTCCTGCTATCGCATTTTCTTCTTCATTTTTAGAAGCAATATTTAATACAAGGCCTAAATCCTTATGCTCTTTTATGTAGTTTTGAAACTCTGTATATACCTGCCCTCCTGATTCCTCAGGACCTATTTCAAGATTATCTACACCATCATCTCCAACTATACCACCCCACAAAGTATTGTCAAGGTCAAGTACAAAACCCTTCTTATTTGCCAAGCAGGGATTTAATTATATTGGCCACATTATAGGAAAGATAAGGTATGGCGGATACATTTAATGCATATTTGTACATATACCAGTAGAAAGGCTCCTGCCACTTCTTTAAGCCATAGTCAGCTGAAATATAATTGATATCACAGATATAAAAGTTGTTATGTTCTCTTGCATATTTGTAAAATTCTTCATTAAGCCTGTTAATGAAGTTAATTTTACCATGTATATCACTTGCTTCTTTATTTCCCATAAGACGATAAAGTGGCATTTCAAAGTTATTTTGAATAACAGGGCAATGATATTTCTCCTCAAGCTTAGTCCACATAGTTGTAAATTTCTGCACTTCATTTTTAATGAGTTCTTCTATGACTTCAGCAGAATCACTTATTTCAGGATATTCGGTAATATTCCTGTTTGTTGTATGGATATAAATTATTTGAGGTGCAAATTCCTCAAGCTCCGCATTAGGAAAGACTGCATCCTGATAATAGCGGTTGTATTCCGACTCGTAAAATGAAGGCTTAATCCCATAATCTAGCAGAAAAAGCTCCATTACGAGTTTTATGTCATTAGTGGTAGAGCCACCTAAAATGGCTATTTTGGTATCGGTAAAGTTTGTTCCTGAGTCAAGAAGTTCCTTTTTTATTTTCTTTTTCTTTGAGAGGATGTAGGCCTCATCAAAGGGGTATTCTAATACTTTCATGCTGTTTCCTTTCTGTGAATTATAGTTTTATTATATTAACCAACAATTATTTATTTTTATTTTTTTATCGTTTTTCAAACAATATTTTTCTTGTAATAAAATTAAAAACCATTACTATAGCTGTCATTATCAGCTTTGCTATTTTATAATCTATTCCCATATTTTCAACAAATATCCACAATCCAAATTCATTTAAAGCCAACCCTATAATACTCGTTGTAATAAAAATTATGAACTGCTCCTTTGTATTCTTATTTTTTTGCATCAAAGACAAATCGCATCTTTAAAATAAAAAGTTGAATATAACTGATACTAAAAAGGCAATTGCTGCAGCTAATAAATAAAACACTCCGATAAACTCTTTTAAAGCAAATAGAGATCGAATAATCAATGATAAATGCCAGAGTGCCTACAACTAAAAAACTAAAAATCTGCTTTAAGCCAGTCTTCATAAATCTTGCTTTATTCACCACCTATCTCTTATTTCATTGCTATTCTGTCTTTTCTATTGCACCACATAATTATAAAACCTGTATAAAAATACAACAAAAATTATACACCATATATCTCGTCATACACATTATTACCAATGATGTTGATAAAACGATACCTAGTATGAGATATCAATGTAATTAAAAGATATATAAGCACATCTTTATTTTTTTCTAAATAAAAAAATAATCCGGCAAAGTATAAAATCGTTATCACAAGCGTAAATATTCTCATCAAGATACTTTTGAGGTGCATATGCAACTGTCCTTATATATCCTTGTATACAAAGTGATATATAGCCTTCAAGCCATCTCCAAATATGAGTCTTAATCAATACTTTTACTAAGTTTTTCTTGCTATTTTGTCACTGTATATGCTCTTTTCTACTTCATCTGTGATGTTTAATTTCCCGTATTCTTTATAAATTGCATTACCAAAAGCTGTAAATTTTATATAATCATCTTGACTTTTTCAATATCCATTCCACGTTCAATAAGATTCAGATCAGGTTCAACATTATATCCATAGCCATTTTCGTACATTTCTTTATAAGTATCTACAAAAGTCTCTTTCAGGTTTTCATCTTCAAACTTATTCTTATCAGACTCATCCGAAGTATACATTATATTTGAAAAAGCGGTAACCTGTCCATATGTATGTGTCATCAATCGTCCATGGCAAGTCAAAAAATATAAGTTTTCAAAAACGAATATAAATCCAAAAGCAAATGCCCCTGCTATAAATACAGTTATTGTTTTTTTTAGTTTGCTATTGCTTGTTATAGCAATATACAAGCCTACAATTACAGCAGCAATTATAGCAGGCATAAGACCTGCTCTTGTAAGTGACATAAGAACGGCATAGCACAAAGCTATAGATAAATTCTTGCAATCCTTATCGCAACCAGCTAAAATCAGAGACTTTATATAAAGCAAATAAAGGCTGTACGTTATTCCCTCAGTAAGTATTGCTAACGGTGCTGTTACCAACGAAGAATCAAGTTTAATTATTATATATAGTGGAAGTGCCATAAAATAATATACATACATTAAAAAAAGTATACACAAACAATATATCTGCCTCCTATATTAAATCTTTTTGTAATATTTTTACAAAAAAGAAAAATACTGCATATATCGCTAACAAAAATCTGTGCCATTACCACTATTATTATATAAATTTTTAATTCCAAAAAATCCCCTAAATACTGCTAACAACAATGGATACATTGGTTCTCTAGTAATACTCATATCCATCTTATCCATATGAATCAGGAGTATAACAGACACCATAAACAACCAATAAGGTAATAAAAGTCAACAAAAACACTATGACTGCAACAATATGTATATGCTTATCCAGGCTTTTTTTCAAAGTATGCCTCCATTACATTTCAATACTATTTTCTATTATTCTTAATTTTATCAATTTCATTCAAAATGTTCATCTGTAATTCAAAAAGCTGTCTGTGCTTTCCTACGATTACATAGTATTACACCTGCTAGCCACAGCGATACCCTCCCCATAAAATTAGCGAAGACACAATTAATGTAGGGATTTTTGTAACCAATCCTGTCTCAAAATACTCAATTAATACACCTATAAAAAATACCAGTCCAAACAAAAATATCATCATGCTTATTACTGAGAAAAATATAAATGGCTTATAATCCCTAAACAGCTTAACTATAGTCCTTATTACTTTCATGCCATCTTGCACAGTATTAAGCTTAGATACACTGCCTTCCGGTCTATCCTTGTATTCAATAGGTACTTCAACTATATACATATTTTTGTCCAATGCATGTATGGTCATTTCTGTTTCTATTTCAAACCCCTTTGATACAACCGGAAAACTTTTTACAAAAGTCTTACTAAATGCTCTATACCCGGTCATTATATCATTAACAGAACCCTTAAAGAGCTTATTAATCAAATTCTTTACCAGTTTATTTCCAAAATTATGAAAGGCTCTCTTATTTTCCGTAAAATAAGTTGTGGACAACCTATCTCCAACTACCATATCAGCTCCGTCATTAAGAACAGGGGTGATAAGTTCCTTTACTGCAGAAGCCGGATATGTATCGTCTCCATCAACAAGCACATAACAATCTGCATCAATATTTCTAAACATAGACCTTACAACATTTCCCTTTCCCTGTCTATGCTCATAGATAACTGTAGCACCTGCTTTTCTTGCTGCTTCATCTGTACCATCTGAAGAATTATTGTCATATACTATAACCTCAGCTTCAGGTAATTCTTTTTTAAAATCACTAACTACTTTCCCTATAGTTATAGCTTCATTATAACAAGGTATAAGTATGGCTGTTTTTTTATCCATGTTATTTCCTCTATATTTGTTAATTTTCCAATATCTCAACAATCCCTAATTTCCCAGATAAAAAAATGCGACTTTTTGCTATTAAATAGTATAGCTTCTTTAGGTTCACTTATTAGAAAAATAGCCCTCTTTTTGTAAGATTTCTATCGAGGTCTCAATATTTTCAACCACATAGCAGGTATGATATAAATAATTATGTTTTTTTATCAGACCTTTGACTATTTCTCCCGATATCAGCTCTATTTTAACTCCATCCACAAGTTCTAACATGTCACAAATTTGCATTCTGCAATGGATCAAATACAATTTCTGATGTCTGAGAAATATCCATTATTATACTAAGGTGATTTATCATCTCTTCAATATTTTCTGTTGCTATACCAATATGGTGGAATTTCATGTCAAACTTCTCCTCTTCTAAATAATAACATTTAAATATTATAATTTCATTATACTATCAACATAATTTCTATAATCAGCTTCTTCTGCAGAACATCTTGCCCTTTCATTAAGTCTTTTTGTATCTCCAAGTTCAAGCACTCTTTCAATAGTAACTTTTAGTTTCTCACCAGAGCATCCTTTAACTATAAATCCATTTTCACCATCTCTTATATATTCGTCTAAATCTGAAGTCAGATTTACAATAACTGGAGTTCCATAAGAAAGACTCTCCACTACCTTAGTTGGAAAGCCAGCCTTCGTATATCTTAAGCCTTCCGGCCTTAGCAAAATTGTAAAATCTACAGTGGATAGTTTTTCAATTACTTCATCCCTATTAACGAGTCCAAAGGGTTTAATATAAGTCTTCATTTCTTTACATTCATTATCAGTATATCCATATTTTTTTCTTAATCCAAGACCAATCTACACCCAAAAATCCAAAAACTCTACCTTACTTTTTTTGCTTCAGATAATAACCTAAATCCATCAATCATTGTATTTAGCGGATCTTTCCTCCCGGACTCCCAGCATACAAAAAACAGCCTCTTTTTATTATTCCTTGATAATACCGGATTAATAGCTTTCATATCCATTGTAACCTGGAATCCTTATCGTTTTTATACCTTTTTCAATAAAATAATTTTTTTCAGATAGCTGCTAATTGCAATTACGGAAAAATTCTCATCTATTATTTTAGTTATAAGTTTATTATTTGCACGATAATTCTTATCACGCTCGCCCTTAGCAAAATTCTTCGAGGGGAATACCACTCATCGCAATCAATAATAAGTTTTATATGATGTTTGATTGAATAACTTTTTACAAATTCTATTACGTGGTTACTTACTGTATATATTACTATTTTTATCCCATTTTTGAGATTCAGCCAAAAACTTTTTTTAACCCTAAAATAAAAATGAATATAAGTCAAACGCTCTTGCTATATAATTATTCCCTTTTACTTCTAAGAGATATATAAGAAATTCCATCAATATTTCTTATTGTCTTGCCTGTATACAGACCTTTAGCAAGCACAAACACCGAATCCCCCTGTGCTTTGAACATAGATACTATGTTTTTTAATCTCAATACTCCAGCCGCATTACCCTCTGGAAAACGCATTTCTGATATAAATAAAGTATTCAAGCTTATCTTACCTTTCCTGTAATTCAAAGTATATCTTCATTATTATTTAATATTCTGTTACAGTATTATAATTTGTCTAGAATCTGGCATATATAAAGGCACTCTGCTTACCTGAAAGCGAAAACGCAACCATTATTGCAACAGACCAGTAAACCACCCACCTAACTCCCTTATTTTTTCCACTTAACCAATCTAAAGGATCTTTTCCAGAGTATGTCAAAACCTCATAGTATATTAGATACACCATAGAAATAATCCAAAAAATAATTCCTGTTATATCTCCAAGCTCTACTCTGCTAATACCATGTTCCTTTAATAATGTAACTAAATTAAAGTTTACAGTAGGATAAAATCCTTGTTTAATCATCTCTATTGCCTTTGTAAATGACTCTGCCCTAAAGAAAGTATTTCCTATACACACTAATATAAATGTTCGTATTATCCTAAATCCATTTAATATTGGGTTATCAAAATTAATATGTAGTTTTCCACATAAATTTTTTACATAAGGACTTAGACTCTTTTCTACCATAATGATTAGCCAAAACCATATTCCCATTCCCACTATATACTTTAATCCACTTCCATGCCATATACCAATAACTAACCAAACTATCAGCATTGATATATATACCGGCACCTTCTTCCCTGATTTTTTACCCAATAACTTTTTTGAATAGTTTCCTAGCTTAAGCATTGCATGTGATTTAAGGCAAGAGTTTAAAATATAATCCCTGAGCCATGCACCCAATGTTATATGCCACCTCTGCCAAAATTCCTGCACACTCCTTGATAATAGAGGTGCATCAAAGTTTTCTTTTAATTCAATTCCCAGGCACAGCGATGTGCCCAGTATAATGTCCATACATCCCGAAAAATCTGTATATAATTGTAATACAAAAAATGCCATACCAAACCATATCCAAATTCCTGAAAACGAAGTTGTATCATTAAATATTGAATCTGCAAATATAGCAAACCGAGAAGAGATTACCAGCTTTTTGGCAAGGCCAAAACCAATTCTCTTTAGTCCTCTTACAACCCTAATATACTCAAATTTATGTTCTTCAAATAGCTTATATTCCATTTCACCAAATCTTGAAATTGGCCCTGAAATCATTTGTGGAAAAATATATGGTATAAAAAAATAATCTTAATATTTTTCCTTTCCGGTGTAACAATCCCCCAATAACAATCTAACAAATATGCAATTAACTGCAGTGTATAAAAAGCTTATTGCCAGTGGTGCTATAAATTCTACCCACATATTCTTTTGCCCATAATTCTGTATATATTACTAGCAAAAAGATTGGTATACTTTTAATACTGCTAAAATAGCAATATTAAATATTATTGTAAGTGTCAGCACAAATCTCTTGTGTTTATTTTTCACCCTCAAAAATATATGGCAGCAAAATACACCGACACAACAGATAGCAAAAACATATACTATCGTGAACCATTCTGAGTTTATTATAAAAATGCCATACTTGCTATTGTAAGCAAAATCCACTGATACTTAAATGGAATATACCAATGTAAAACAAATAAAAATACTTATAGAAATTAAAAAAAGACATTGAAGAAACGCTCATTTTATCTTCTCCTAAAAACATTCATTAAACTAATTATTAGCAAATAGAGAATCATAATTATAATTTCTATAAAAATTCTCTAGTTTTATTAACAGCATCCTTATAATTTTCTTTTTGTAAGCTGATTCTTCCCAACAGCCATGTCCTGTAACATTCTTGAATTTATCCATTCTCCATAGTGTACTAAATCAGTATAATTAGATAAGTTCGTTGTTATATCAGTTTCATTGACAAAATAAAATACTTTAATATTATTACAAGTGAGAAGCTCTTTTATAGCTTCCTCTATTCCATCAATTCTAAAGTCAAGAATTCCATTCTGATTATATTCATCCCACCAAACTACACTTAAAGGTGCAAAGTAAAGATAAAATTCTGTTTCGGGATGCGCTTTTGCAATTTTCAATAAAAATTATAATTTATATTTTTCTTAAGCTTATTAATATAATCATCAGTAATTTTTTTCTTTATTTTTAGATTTTATTGGTCTTTTTATATTGTGAAATCACTATATCTTTCCCAAATTTATATAAATAATTCCAATTCGAATACTCATCAAAAGATGTAGAGACACATTCTCAATTGTCCTTTTGATATTTTAAAACAATGTAATACAGTATCAAGATTATATATATATTGCCAATCATTTAACAGGGACGTATCATACATATAAAATGGAAAGTCAGCAAGTTCCCACGTCCCCCAATCATCATATTCTGCATCCATATATCTTGTGTAACCAAAGCTCATCGTTATAAGCTTTATTTTTTTACCCTCATTAAAAGCTTTTTTTAATGCAGATGAAATTTCGGCAAAATTACCTCCAGAATAAGTAGTCTTCACAGAGTTTACTTTTAAAAAGTTTATCTAGTTCAGTATTCTTTTGCATTTTGGTCTAAACTTGTTCCTGTAATTATTGCATCATATTCAAAATTTTTTAAAATCCCATCATTTTGCCATCTTTCACTATCCAGAATATATTTCATTATTGGCTTATGATAATGAAAATATGGATCACATACTACTATAACAAACCCAAGAAAAATACCGGAAGCAGCAATACTACAAATTTAAATATTAGTTTTTCATTTAATTTTACCTCTTTCGGACTATTTTCTTATCCTCAACACTATATATTATGTCACATCCTTCTATAGTCTGAAGTCTATGTGCTATAATAATCATAGTTATTTTCCCATGTAAATTGTTAATAGCAGACATTATTTCAGCCTCTGTTTCTATATCCAATGCACTTGTTGCCTCATCAAACACTAATATCTTAGGCTTTACATATAATGCTCTGGCAATTCCTAATCGCTGCCTCTGACCCCCAGACAACCTCACTCCTCTTTCACCTATTTGAGTATTAATTCCCTCCGGTAGTCCTTTAACAAATTCAAACATTTGTGCTTCTTTTAATACATTCCAAACGTCTTCATCATTAATATCTTTGTCTCTAACACCAAATGCCACATTAGCCCTAATACTATCATCCATCATAAAAATACTCTGTGGTATATAACCCAAGTTAGAAATCCATTGTTTATAGTTTTTAAGCACATCATCTCCATCTGATAAAATCTGCCCACTTTGAGGTTTTAATAATCCCAATAAAATATCAACAGTAGTTGTTTTACCTGCACCTGACTTACCTATAATACCTACGGATGAACCTACAGGAATAATCATGTCAGCATTTTCCAATATATTCTCAGTATTTTCAGGATACCTATATGTAATATTCTTTAATTCAAAACATTTATTTAATAAAATCCTATTTTTTAAAACACCAGATTCTTCTAATACATTCTCACTACCACCATTTCCCAACTCGTTTATATCTTTTTAAGAGACTGTCCAATGCAGCTTCTTGAAAGGCAATTGCATTGAAGGCTGAGATAATTCTATTGGAACTAGGCATAAGCTTTACTGCTGCCATTGCAAATGCAGCTAGAGTTGGCAGTAACTTTTCCATATCCTGTCCATTGTATATAGTCAGTGCAATTAGAGATAACATTGAACAAACGCTAAACATTTCTATCAGCATTCTTGGTATATTATTTAAGACGAAATATATTTTTTCAGAGTTTATTGCTTTATTACCATCTTCTCTAAACACATCTTCAAAGAAACTCTCTTTACCCGATACTTTCACTTCCTTAATACCAATTATAGCCTGAATTATCCAATTATTCATTTTAGCACTTATGTACTGAAATTCACTACCTTTTCTAGATAGTAATGGTCTTATTAATCTGAAAATAACAATAACAATTACTGCAAGAGTTACTGCAACAAATATCGTCATCAATGGATTAATTATAAAAATAGTAGCAACTAATACCGCAGATACTATTATTTCTGTAGCAGCCCCCAGCAAAGTAGTCAGCAAATCATAAGTTTCCTTTACATTCGCCTGTATAACACGCATCATATCTCCAGACTTAGCTGAAAGAAAAATTCGTATCTTTTTATTTAAAAAGCTTTAAAAATCCTTTGTTGAGTTAAAAATCTGTTATTATATACAAATCTGGCTTGTAAATAATATTGAAAAACCAAAAATAAATTTTTAAAAATAAATACTGCAACTATTAATATAATACAAAATACTGCAAATGTTCTATGAGAATTTATATCTAATTTCTTACAAATTTCAATAATTATACTATTAGAATTGATTATATCGGGATTCATCACTGCAGTAATAAACGGCACCATTAGAGAAACTCCTAGTGCTTCTAAAAAGCTCCAAATAAATTTATTATAAATAATATTACTATCTTCTTTTTTGATTTTTTTATCTAACAATTTACTTAATTTAACCAATACTGATGTCATCATCTTACCTTCCTAAAAATATATTATCCAAAAACATTTTTTTGTTATGGTTAAACATTTTTAACTTAACAGCCTATTTCCACTTATTCATTAAAAATAGTGATGTATAATGTCTTCCCAATCAAACATAACTCGTTCTACATCATCTCGTTCTAAATTCCCCATAAGAACTTCTATGTAAGTAAGTTTCACTTCTGCTTTTATAGCATGAAACTCACCATTTTTAATAGTCATTGCTGTACCTGGTTTAAGTTTTACAATATTATCCTCCTTAACAAGAATTCCCTCTCCCGAGATAATAGTGATCATCTCAGTATGATTATTGTGTCTATGATAAGTAGTATGTTTACCAGCATCGACCCTCACCTTATTAGTACATACTCCCACACCATTTTCTTCTGATTTATCAATTGTTTTTATCGTTCCCCACTGTCTTTCTTCATATCTAGGAATAATTTTTATATTACTAAGACTTTCTTTTATGAAAGAACTTCGTTCTTTATCTGCTACCAATATTCCGTCATATGTTGCAGAAACTATAAGATTTTTTGTTCCCATCACTATCATCGGAATATCTAATGTATTAACTGCATGTGTTCCTTTAGACACTTCATCAATATATACTTCACCTATACTGTCTACATCCATTTCCTCTGTAAGAGTATTCCAGGTTCCTATATCTTTCCAAGTTCCTCCATACTCTATAGCAATTTTATTCCCACTCTTTTCAAGCACTTCATAATCAAAGCTGATTGTTGGTAATTTTTCATAATTTTCTTTAATTTCAGAATAAGCAAAATCAAAACCATATTTTAAGCAATATTCTTTCATCAATCCAAGCCTAAAGCAAAATACTCCACAGTTCCAAAGAGCCTTCTGTCTCAAAAGTTCTTCAGCTTCTTCTAATTGTGGTTTTTCCTTAAATCCTTTAATATCAAAGTAGCCATCTTTCTTCTCTCCCGGAATAATATATCCGTATTTTTCAGAAGGATAGCTTGGTATTGCTCCCATTAGAGCTATATCACTTCCACTTTCAATTAACTTGTTAGAAAGTAATTCAAAATTCTCAAAGTAATCCCTTCCAACATAAGGATCTACAGGCATTACTACTACAACCTCATCATCCTTAGAGCCTTGCTCATAAAGCCAGGAGCAACCCAGGAGAATAGCAGGAAATGTATCTTTTCTGGATGGTTCAAAGGCAATTTTCGTATCGCTGCCAAGTTGACTATAAATAATATCCTTCTGTGCTTCACTTGCAATTATAACAGCATCATTCGACTTTTCCACAGATTTAAGCTGTGAAAATACTCTCTGCAACATAGATTGTCTTCCCTCATCTCCTGAAAGCACCTTAATATATTGCTTAGAGCAAAAATCATTCGACAGTGGCCAAAGTCTCTGTCCTGAACCACCAGATAATAGTAATATTTTCATTCAAACCACCTTAAATTTCATACAGTTGTCTACAAATTTGCTATAATTCCGTCTACTAACTGTTTATTAAGAGTATGTCTGTATTCCAACGGGATTTTCGACAATACTTTTCTTATGGATTTCAAATCCTTGATTCCTTTACTTTCAATATACCAAACATACACTGCATTTGCAGCATAATATGAAGCATAATAGTATGACATTGAATATCCCCAATAGTTCTTCTCGTATTCAGAAATCATATTATCTTCAATCAACTCCGCTAAATACTCAATATCATAATCACAATTTTTCTTTTTATTCAAATACCCAAGCAATAGCTCCATAGTTACATTTCCAGCTCCTCTTCCCATGCCCATCAAAGAAGCATCTATATAACTATCATCATCCGCTATTTCCATAAATTTGATTACATTCGAAAATGCCATTTGAATATTATTGTGTGCATGAAATCCAAATATAATTTTTCTTATCCAAATTTTCTCTAATACTATTATGCATGATTTTAACATCATCAGGATACATAACTCCAAAACTGTCTACCATATAAAAAGCATAAGGCATTACTCCGTTTACACCTTTTAACATTTCTTTCAATTCTGCAGTATCATACATAAAAGTTGCCATTGCTTGAAGGAATACCTTGTATCCCCTGTTTTTTTACATACTCTGCATATTTAATAGTTTCCTGCCAATCTTCCTTAAAATATGCAACCCTAAGAGTGTCTACCTCTGTATCTTTAGCTATTGGCAACTCAAGTCCTCTAAACTCATTAATGGTACCCATTGCTGCAATGCTAAGCCTATCACTATGAGCCGGAAGTTTTGGTATCTCATTTAAATTATTAAATTTTTGTTGAAAAATCCTTCCTTCGAATCTTTTTACCAAGTATTCCTACTTCTACAGTATCAATTCCTAACTTATCACAACCTATAACTATATTATCAAGTGTCTGTCTGGAAAATTTCCAATTATTGACATAGCCTCCGTCTCTAAGAGTACAATCTAATATTCTCATATTTTCTCACATTCTATGCATTACAAAACTGCGCTAACTTATCATATATTACCTGAGCTGTTAAACCATATAATATATCTTTTTCTTTTTTAGTTCCATAGTCTCTCAAAACTTTTCTTGGAACCCCAATTGATTCGACAATCAATGATTTCCCTTTGAGTGCAAATACTATATCATCAATCATACTGCCCTCATAAAAAGGTTCCACCAGCATAATTTTACCTGTATTTTCAACTTCTCTAAGTGTATCTGTATCAAACGGATTAATTGTAGTGTAGTAAACAACATTTACATCAAGCTCTCTGGTTGCCTCTATAACTGCATCTAACATTTCTGCAAAAACAACTATTGTAGCCCTGCTTCCTCTTTTAATTATGTTGGCCTTGCCAAATTCCACATCAATCTCATTGATATTAGGGTGGTCTGTAAGTCTAAAATATGTCAATCTACCATTGTTTCTTGTTCTATTAAAGATGCTCTTAAACTCCTTACCACTTCCCGGAGCAACTATCTCAAGCTCAGTTAGAGCCTTTAATACTCTTATATCCTCGGCACAAAAATGAGAATAGCCAAGTGTTGAAAAATCGTATGCGGCTCCTGTCGTTACAAGATTACCACCTATTCCCTGATAGATAAAATCCAGTTTAATCTGCTCTAAGGCTCTTTCTACTATAAAGGGTGTAATACCATATACAATTGGAACAATTCCCTGCAGAGATAATCCTGCTGCTACACTAATCATTCCATCTTCAAAGATACCAATATTTTTTACTCTTTCAGGGAATTCCTTTAATATATTCCTAAAAGCCCATACTCCTATATCCACCAGTAAAAGAGCAGAGTTATCATTTTCTCTTATAAAATCTGTTACAGATTCTATCATAGCTTTACGCAAATTTCTCTACCTCCTCTACAAGCATCTTAAGTTCACATTCATTGGGTGATTTATGAAACCACTCTTTTTCATTCATTAGCGTAGTGCTTCCATATCCTCTCTGTGTTTCTGCAATAACTGCAACAGGCTTACTTGAGTCACTAGCAGATTCGTGAAAGGCTCTTTCCAATTCTATTTCATTATGCCCATCCACTACATAAACCGCAAAACCGAATGCTTCAAGTTTCTCCTTAAATCCTTGCAAACTTATAATATCTCTTATAGATTTATTATCATCTATAATCAAGCAGAGATTGTCCAATCTTTCACTTGCTGCCATGATGCAGGCTTCCCACATAGTCCCCTCGTTCATCTCTCCATCACCTGCCAGACAATATACTCTTCCATTCACTTTCTTTATTTTCTTAGCCATAGCTACTCCAACAGCCATAGGAAAACCATGCCCCAATGAACCTGCAGAGTTCTCCACAACAGTATCAAACTTTGTAAAGTCAACTTGCATGCTTATCCTAGAATGTAATTTACAAAAGCTGTTAAGCTCGTCCTTTGAAATTATACCCATTTGAGCCAGAGTTGCCATAAATCCCAGATTAGACTGTCCCTTACTCATAATAAAAAAATATCTCTGTTTTCATCTTTTAGTTTTTATCTTTTCCAAATCAAAAATTCTATTATAAAGTGTATACAAAAATTTCTAAAAGATGAAAAAAAGTACTTTGTAAATTCCCTGTCTTTACCATGATATGAAGCTTCAAGGCAAAGCCTTCTAAGTTCTTTAAGCTCATTATTCATACTATAATTCCTTCCAAAAATTTAAAACTTTTCAATAAATAACTAACAATTGTGGCAACTTATACATTAAACAAAAAAATTTACAAAGCAATAATAGACTATTTCAATAACTAATTAGTATTCATATACTCCACTATCTATCCCTTACCGATAAAATTGGATTATTATCAGGCCATATTATGCCAAACTCAGGGTCATTCCATTTTACCGTAAACTGCTTTGCGTCCCCATAAACAGTGGTCTGTTTGTAATTATAAACGGCTACATCACTGAGTACATAGAATCCATTGCCAAACATTGGAGGAATATACACCTTGATGTCTATTTTCAGAAGTAAGAGTAAATGCCTGCCACTTACCATATTCATCTGAGTTTTTATCATTGTTTAATACAACTTGATAAATTCTACCATAAGCACACTGCACTAACTTTGCAGTTTTAGGATCACCATGCATACCTCTAAGCACACCCTTGTATGTAGTAGATAAATCATCCTGAATAAACTTATCTGTTATACCCATTTCAGCATATAGTTTTTCATTATACACCTCAGTATAATTTCCTCTAAAATCCTCAAAAATATCAGGTTTAATAAGCAATACACCTTTAAGATTAGTCTTCTCAACTACCATAATATCTCCTTCAAATAAATCCTTATTTTAACTTTCCAACCAGTTTAATATCGTTATCTACCATAATATTAACAAGCTCATCAAAGCTTGTTTTTCTAGGATTCCATCCTAATTTTTCTTTAGCCTTTGAAGGGTTGCCTAAAAGGGTTACCACATCTGTAGGTCTGAAAAATTCCGGTGATACTTCAACAACAATCTTACCGGTACTTATATCAATTCCCTTTTCTTCTACTCCTTTTCCTTCCCATCTAAGCTCAATTCCTACTCTATTAAATGCTCTAGTACAAAAATCTCTTACAGAATACTGCTCTCCGGTTGCGACTACAAAGTCATCAGGTTCATTATACTGTAACATAAGCCACATACACTCAACATAGTCCTTTGCATATCCCCAGTCTCTAAGTGCATCTAGGTTTCCAAGGAATAATTTATCCTGCATACCTGCTGCAATCTTTGCTGCTGCCAAAGTTATTTTTCTGGTAACAAAAGTCTCCCCTCTTCTTTCAGACTCATGGTTGAAGAGAATTCCATTGGTTGCAAACATGCCATAGCCTTCTCTGTAATTCCTTACTACCCAGTAGGCATACTGTTTTGCAGCCGCATAAGGAGAATAAGGATAAAATGGTGTTGTCTCACTTTGTGGTATCTCCTGCACCTTTCCAAATAATTCTGATGTAGATGCCTGATAGAACTTGCACTTCTTTTCAAGTCCACAGGTTCTTATGGCCTCAAGCAGCCTTATAACTCCCGTTCCTGTAGCATCTGCAGTGTACTCAGGCACTTCGAATGAAACAGCCACATGACTTTGTGCAGCAAGATTATATATTTCAGCAGGTTCAACCTTAGCAATAATTTTAACCAGACTTAACGAATCAGTTAAATCTCCATAATGCAGATAAAAATTAGGATTGCTTTCAAGATGTTCTATTCTTTCCTTTTTCTCCGTAGATGACCTTCTCACAATTCCATGAACTTCATAATCTTTTTCTAATAAAAATTCCGCTAAATAAGAGCCATCCTGCCCCGTAACTCCTGTTATAAGTGCTTTCTTCATATTTTAACTTCCATTCTGTAATTTTTTTATTGTTGCCAATATTTAGTGATTTACCAATAAATTATCTCTCCACTAATCGTTCTCATGAAAATATATCTTTTTAACCTATTCACATTAAAAATCCAACAATTTGATGAGATAATCATATTTCTTATACTAATATTATATGTTTTAGGCATTCTTTATTTCACAACTTATCTTACTTAAGCATATTATTTATCTCATCAATAGTTTTTGAAAGAATCTATAAAAATATTCAATATCCTCATAATTAATGCTGTAATTTGGTAAAAATCTTATTCTTGGTTTTTATACCCGCTTTTCTTCCAACTATATGATATTTATTAAGTAAAATGTCATCAATAATGCCGGTAAAAATATCCTTGCCTTAAATAAGCTTCAATTTCTTGAGGTACCTTATCTTCATTACTATAAAATAAAAATAGATATTAAAAAGTCCCTTTCCATGAACCTCTTTAATAATATTAGGATATTTTTACTTTTAAATCATTAAGTTTACTTAATAAATATTCACCTTTTGTTCCTATTTTCATCAAGCCATTTATTATTAATCAACTCTTCTAAACTGATTAGTGCCGCTACACAAGCCATTGTACCTTCCATGTATGTATTTGTATGAAGAAAAAAAGTATCTTCACTTCCATATGCTAATTCCCATAATTCATCTGTAACTAAGCAACCACCAACTGGTATGTATCCTGCACTATATCCTTTAGCAAATGTGCATAAATCTGGTACTATATCCCAGTTTTCAAACGCCCATAACTTACCAGTTCTTCCAAATCCCGATTGAATTTCATCACAAACTAAATATGTATTATATTTTGTACACAGTTCCCTTACTTTCTTCAAGTAATCATCATGAGGAATTATTACTCCTGCTTCCCCCTGGATCGGCTCAACAAAGAAAGCTATTACATCTTCTTTGGATAACTCACTTTCTAGAGAACTAACATCATCAAAAGGAATATATGTATGATTAATAATTTCTTTCTGATTATATAGTTTCCAAGCCGTCTCTCCCATAAGAGATAGTGAACCAAGTGTACGACCATGAAAAGCATTATTGCAAGAAACAATCCTTGTCTTATTCTTATTGTTTCTATGTGCAAGATTAACAATTTTCAATGCTGCTTCTACTGCTTCCGTACCACAGTTCCCAAACCAAACATGATTTAAACTACCAGGTGAAAGCTCGGATAAATTTGCTGCAAAAGCCGCTGCAAAAGGATGCAGAGCTGCTGCCTGTATAGCTGGAATTTTATTATCCATAATATATTTAAAAGCATTGATTGCCCTTTCATTACAATTACCGATTGCTTGAACTCCAATCGAACCTGTCATATCCAGATATTTATTCCCCACATCATCAACTAAATATGCTCCATCTCCGTGCACATAATAAGGTAAATTCATATTTTCTACACGTAATTTATTTAAATGTTTACAGGATAATTTTCTAACCTCTGTTTCAGATAATCTAACAGCATCTTCTAAAGTAATCATAAATTTCCTTTCTGTAATTCGCCTAAGAGTTCATGTAAACCTAAAAAAATATTCTCTATCTATTCTCTGCACATCTCTATATCCCGATTGTTTTAATATATGTACATCATTATCAAAAATTCAAATATTTCCTATAGAACATTATATTGGCATCTTTTCCTAATTGGCCAACTAATTTAATATTTTTGGCTTTTCATCAGAAAAAATATAATTTTTTTCTGATATTGGCAATCATTTATTCTTTTCATGCATCTTAATATCAATATCTTGATCAAAAAAATCCATTTACAACCAAAGTTAGTAAGATCTTGGTCAAGTAAATATTTCGAATTATTATAGTTTATTTCAAATGAATCTCTTCCCCAAATATTGTCTTTCATTATAAAAACAAACTTCATTATTAAGCCTTCTAAGAAGCCAGCCCAACATATAAACCCCATTTAAAAAACTAGCAGGACAAGTCAGTTCATCTACAACAAAAATAAATTTATAATTACTGACTTTTAATTTTTTTCTATTAGCTTTATCTCTTGTTTTATATCATACTCTACAATCCTCTCTTCTAATATTTCTTTTACGCAATCATAATAATATTCATCTTTTATACAAGTAAACTCTAACGCCGCTTCATCATATCTTTGAAGATTCAGTAAATTCAAAAAAACTTAAATAGTGAAATTCCGCCTCTCCATAATGATTAAACCATAATCTTCTAAATAAAAAAATCCGCCTCTGCATTTTTTTCTGTTGTAACAAGTGCACGGTATTTAACATAACATAATTTTTTTCAATAATCTTAGGTTCAATATATTTTTGCCCACAAAAATAATTCATCTAACAATCTTAATATTTCGTCATTATTATCAATATTAACTATCAACTTAATTCTGTTTTTCAACCTCTTTATAAATGTTATCAAGTTCAACTTGATCAAGTTTAAATTTATTGGTTACATTAATCCATCGTTGTTGTTGTTGTTCTGAAAAACCCTATTGCGGATATTTTTCATAATTTTCCTAAATACGCCCTGATTTCTCTGTAATAAAACGCCAAACTTTCCTTAAAGTTTTTTTATAATTACAACACTTTCACTTGAATCATATGCCGGTATTAAAAACATTATATGGATCATCACCGTTAATATATCTTGCAAGCATGCCATAAGAACTTACTTTCGATAAAACCTTATATTTACATTTTGCTAAGCAATATAGTTCAATAATATCCCCAGATATCCACCCATAGAATTCACAATATGTACTTTTTCATATAGAAATTTTTCTCTTGCCCACTCAATATCATCTGTAAATATATAAATCTTCTCAATACCTTTACGCGTACTAACAAAAATAATTAATCGCTGCTTTATAGTATATTTCATCATCCACTATTCCTATCCAAGCATAATCTCCTCTACGTATATGAATTCCGATTGAATTTTCAACTATCTGATCAGTATACTTAGCTACATATTCATTTTGATATTTTTTTGTAGCTCTTTTTCTTATATTATCTGCAAATTTGGGTGAAAAAAACTCTCCATTAAAGAAACCAAATAAATAATAATCTTTATTTATTCCTAAAAAGTGATATATTTTTTTGCCAAAGAGAGCCTGCACCTCCTCTTTTTTTCCAGACATCAAGTTCCTCTTTGATAGATGAAATTCCATATAAATTCAAAAATCTTTATGAATACTCTCTTCGCTAATTCCTGGTTCTACAAGATGATAACTCCATAGCTTATATTTCCCATCTGCTAAAAAATTTATAAAGCATCCTCTTGTCATTTCATTCATGCAATTACTTATATCAAACATTAACTCTGTATCAAGTTGCTTTGAAGCTTCCAATGCAGCAATCATACAAAAAAACCTGGTTTGCAAATCCACCACGTATTCTAGCTATAATCATACCAAATTTACATAAGCGCCCAACATAAAAAGTATTGTCGTCTTATCCTCCTTATCGGTTTAATTTCATCTATTTATAAGTTTTACATATGATGCTCATCTGTAACTTAATAATATCTATGTTTGCATTATACTTATTTCACCATATTATTTCAACTTTTTGACATAACAAAGTCTTTTTTTACAAATACATAGATTAGAAATCACTCGTATTCTTATTATATCATCTTTATTCCCTTAAGCAGTCTCTGTATTTCCAGAATCAAAATATGTGTGAAGCTCAGCAATTAAATTTCTACGTTCTTCCTTATAATAATCTTCACCTTTTGATACCATTTCTATAAATTCCAACAAATCATTATAGGTATTAAGCTTTATTTCCCGGCATATAATGATATGGATCATCTACTATAAATTCTCTAGTATAATTACCATTTTTCAAATCTGCAACATCATATGCTAATGGACGGTCAAGCAACATAAAATCCATAGCCACTGTAGAATAATCTGATATCAAGGCATCTGCTGCCCCCATTATGCTTAATAAATTCCAATCATTTTCCTGTATAACCTCATTAGTTAATACCTTTATATTATTAAGTGCAGGAAACACATCACAATTAATGTTAGAGTTTGGATGCGGTTTAACAACTATGGCTATATCTCTTTTTTTACAAAATTCATCTAGCTCACACCACTTTGTTATACTATCAATTATAGGTATATCAAACAATGCCTCTCCTTTTTGAGTCATTTATATTTAATTTCTCCGATTTTTCTAAATGTAGGCATAAACATTATAACCTTCTTACCATTCATATAACCTTGAGGCCTGTATGGTGAAAAATAAATAATCATTCTTAGGGCATTTCTACAAATTACAAATTCAGCATTTTTTTACAGTTACCCATTTTTTAAAAATTGGCACTATATTCTCTGAAGTACACAGGCAATAATTAACCATATCATAAACCATTCCTGAAGATTTAAGTGGTGGTTGACCATGTGTTAAGAATACACAATTCTGTTTTTATTAAATCTGTGTGTAGGGATATGCTCAAAAAAATATATATTCTGCTAAAAAAATCTATCAAAAGCATAATTCATCATAGTTTACAAAGAAAGTTCTTTTCTCTATTTACTTTCGCAAATCTAGTTTTGTCTTTTTACTGCCCATATGAATTTATAATCAGTATACAATTTATTTTTTTAGTAAGTATTCATAGATTGCACGACTGCTTCCATCATATCCACTTAGAGATTCAAACAAAATAGTTTTTTTCTAACTTTTTTTCTTTTGCATATTTCTGCAAAACACTTATTTTTTTATTATACCCAAAAATTTGATTAATAGATTTTAACATCTCTTCAATTTCTCCTTTATAATCAGCCTTATCCACAACATTATCTTGTAAAGTGTAGGGTGACAGATAAAAAGCACCAGAGTAAACATTTTTTTCTTAATATTAATTCCTTTTTATATTACTCTTATATTCTTTTTTTATATTTCGCTAAAAAAACTCTTCTCTTTCATTAACATTTAATTCTAAATATGCTTCTATAATAAGGCAGAGATATTTATAATTTACATAAGGCAATAACTCTTTATCATTTATAAAGTATCTTTTTTTCTTCCATAATATGCTTCAAGTTTATCTCTATAGGATTTAATACCCTTTTTTTATTCATTATACTCCCACTTCTCTTTCTATAAAAAAATAAAAAGGTTCACTGCTTAAATATACCTTATCAGCTCTTTGTAAGGTATCAATTATAATAAATTCATCTTCATGAAGCTTCCCTTTAATAAAAACGTAGTCCCTCCCAAATTTCTTTTTTTATACAGTTTATTCCATGCCATTGAACTACCTGTACCAAATTTTATAAAGGCATTAAGTATTGATAAAGAATCAAATACACATTCTCCATATATATTACTGCCTGTTGAAATTGTACCATGATTCATCTACCTCGGAATATCCAAATACCACCAAATCTACTTTGTTTTCCCAAGCTAACCTTAAACACTTTTCTATAAGTAACTTATCAATATAATCATCACTATCTACAAATAAAATCCATTCTCCCGATGCTAAATCAAGTCCATAATTTCTGGCATCTGAGAGTCCTCCGTTAACTTTATGAACCACCTTGATTCTGTTATCCTTTTTAGCCCATTCATCACATTTGATACCACTTGTATCTGTTGAACCATCATCTATTAAGAGTATTTCTATATTTACATAAGTCTGTTCACATATACTAATTATACATTTGTCGACATATTCTTCCACGTTATAAACTGGAACAATAACAGAAACCAAATCATTCATATTTTTTTGTTTTAATCCTCTAATTATAATTTTTTTGTTTTAATCACAGCTCTCGGCAAAAAAAGTTATAATAAAATTTATTACTTTGAGAATTGTAACTATAATTTTATCAAACAATTTAAGTTTAACAAAAATATTTCTTTATTATCTTCTTTCTCGTACTTTTTTTAACTTCTTGCTTGTTTTGCTGGACAATCCTTTTACCTGTTTGTCTATATGCTGTTCCAAATTCATATGTACATTCAAATTTCACCAAAAACGAGAGTCTTACAAGAAGATCAAAAATCTTCAAATAAATTCATGCTTTCATCATATTTCCCTGCAGTTAAAAACAACTTCCTTGCTTACAATATAATCTCTTGGGATCTTCATCATTCGCATTCCAGACAAAAAATCAAATGTCGCTCTTTTAGAGCCTTTGGTAAATAAAAAAACTATATATTTTAGGAATTTTTTTGCTATACCATCGTTTGCCACAAAAAAACTGTTGCCGAATATGCTAATGACTTAGAGCCTTTTTTTCTAATAACTCCACTTCATTTTTTTATCTTATCTTTATTAAAAATAAAAATCATCTCCGTCCAGACAGGTGATATATTCTGTTTTTGCTCTCTATACCAACATTTCTTGCATGCGAAACTCCTTGATTTTTTTATCCAAAAATATAGGAATTATATTATCATACTTATTAGCCAGAGCTGTTATTATCTCTCTTGAGTTATCTGTTGAGTAATCATCTACAACAATTACATCTATATTTTCATAACTTTGTTTTACAACACTCTCTATACACTCCTCAATATACTTCTCATTATTGTAATTAGAATTATAACTGAAACTCCAGTAAACATAATCTTACTCCATTCAAAACATATACTTTCTCTATTTTTAATAGAAAGCATTTTCTTCAAACAATATCTATATTGTATTCTTCCATAATTCTATTATAAGCAAGCTCTCCCATATACTGAAGCTGATTTCTATGTATAATAACTTCATATATTTTTTCTTTAATTGCATTTTTATCTTTTGGCTTAACCAATATGCCACAATCATCTGAAAGCATCTCAGGGATATTCCCTACCTTTGTTCCAATTACAATCTTTTTAAGAGCCATAGCTTCTATAATTACATAAGGACAACCTTCTGAGTAACTTGGCAATACAAAGATTGAAGCTTTATTAAGAAGTTCCATAGCCTCTTTATGTGATTTTTCCCCTAAAATTTCAATTCCATCAAACTTATACTTGTTTTTAAGTTTGCTTAAATATTCTTCCTTATATGGCCCTACAATTTGTAATTTCCAGCCTCTAACTTCATTTAGGAGATCCTCCCAAGATGCAACAAGTTCTTCAATCCCTTTCTGCTTAATTACCCAACCTAAATATACAACAGTATTTTCCGGCTTTTCAGCCAACTTAGGCATTAGCCTTTATATCAATAGGATTGGGGATGTATACTATTTTATCTCCAAACAAGGCCATTAATGTGTTTTTAGTTTGAGTATCTATTGCAATTGTATGATCTGATAATTTTTATAATTCTTTTTATTATCTTCCATTCCAATGTATTGTTTTTTTATAAATATCTGGTATTCGTCCAAAATGTATATGATATACAAATCGGATTTTTTTCTTATACAATAATTTAGCTACCATTAAATCTCTAATAACAGAAAGCGAGCCGCTCGTAGTCAGATGAGCACAATCTGGTTTTGAACTTTTTTTATCTCTGCTTTTAATTTCGACACTATCCCAAACATAGCAAAGCCACTTATAAAAATTCTTTCAAAAAGACTTCTTCCCTCCGTCACCCTTCCTTTAGGTGCAGTATTTACTATAGATACATCAGCCAGATTTTCCTTCTCTAAATATTTTGTAACTAGCTTTGTCCAATTAGCAATCCCACCATAAGGTGGTGGTAATGGGGCAATAAAAATAATGTTTAACTTATCCAATCCAATACCCTCATTTTCTAAAACTGCATATAAATAAAGTTAGCCAAATCACCGTTTCCTCCGCTTTGGAGAATATAATTCAGAAAGATTACTCCAATTAGTATAAAATAAGTTCCCCATCTGACAAAAGCCTTTTTCCCTCTAAGCTTAACAATATCTATATTAAATACCGATATGCCTGCCATTACTATCACCATAGTTATTCCAATTAAAACCCTCAGCTTATCTCTACCAAAAAGAGAGGTAAAGAACGCTATATCTCTTAAATTTTCTGTGAAATTAAACACTACTCTACCCAGTATATTCAAAGCATCACCTACTGACTTTGAGCTGAAAAAGACACTTCCTATGCAAAATATTATAAAAGTTCTTCCAATCTGAAATCTTCTGAAAGCCTTTCCTTTTCTATTTATATGTAATGTACTACAAATTTTGTCAAATATAGGTTCAAGAGCCTCACCCAAAATAATGAGAAGTGCATACCATATTCCATTTCCAAACCAATATTTGATATCTGCTCCATGCCATAACCCTACCATGCTCCAAAGAACCAGTAAAGAAAACCAGGTTATGAGCTTTCTTGCCATCTTCTTGCCTAATCTTTTCTTAATTATATTCGAAAACTTTCTATTCAGCAAAAGTAACATTGGATTAAATACATACTCCCTCATCCATACGCCCAGCGTAATATGCCATTTTCTCCAAAATTCTGCAACTGTTTTCTCTTGAAACGGTCTGTTAAAGTTTTCAGTAAGTTTTATTCCAAACAGTCTTGCTATACCTATTGCCACATCTATACTTCCTGCAAAATCTGCATAGAGCTCTATGACATATAATATCATAGCTATAAATAATAGTAAACCCGAATACGTATTATACTCACTATATATACTATTAACTATAACCCCAATATTATCTGCAATGACTATTTTCTTAAATAATCCCATTGTTATTCGATAAATTGCAGTCACTACATCTTCGTAACTAAAACTTTTTTCTTTCTCAATCTCTTTTCCTAAATCTTCTTTTTTGGAAATCGGTCCTGTAAGCAGCTGCGGGATAAAGGCTATAAAAAGACAATGATTTATAAAATTTCTTTCAGGTCTACACACTCCATTCCTTATATCTATACAATAACCGATTGCCTGAAATGTATAAAAGGAAAGTCCTAGTGGAACAGCAAATCCTAAATTTCTTCCAAACATAAGTCCATTATACTTTAATACCAGCAAAACTCCCAGATTAATTCCAATACCAATAATCCAAGAAAAGTATTTCATAAATTTAGACTTTATATTTTTCAAATATCTTTCCATAAAACCAAGTATTTACTATGGTAGATACAAGATAAATAGAGACCTCTTTTTGTATACCATATATACCAGCTGATACTAAATATAACCAGTAGAGCATTCTTAATATTATTGTTTTTTATCTTGTAATAAGGAAGCAGAATAACAAACACTGTTATCCAAAAAATTGGATTTAAAAATAACATATTATCTCTCCCTCCCCATAATTCTCATACACGTTTTACTCTTAAGAGTCATATTTTCCTCTATCTGTCTCATTAACGCTCCTAATACATGATGCCCATCACCCCACAGTTCATCCATATTACTTATTTTTGATAAATACTGCATATCTAACACAGGTGCTTTTTCAGAAAGTTTTTTCTTAACTTCATCCATTTTCTTGTCTATTCCATAATATGATATAACTCCAGTGTATATGCTCTTATGAACAGGTGGCACATAGAACATCAGATCTATGTTATTTCCATTGCAGTAATCCGCTATATCCATTAGAGACTGCAGACACTCTTTATCTAGCTTATAATTTGCACATATAGCCCTTATCTGTGCAAGATATGCGTCAAACCTTGATGGCTCTAAGTTTGCTGTCTGCACTTTTTCCCCTTTAAGCCTTCCCAGATTTAAGAGCGCTTCATCAATTACCATTTTATTATTAGTATAATCAAAAATATTGTATTAAACTCATATTAATAATTTGCTTTATCCTATCTGTTTGCCTTTCTTCATTTATACTATAATAATCCACTTCAAAAATCACTCTTTCTGGTTTGCTTTTTGAGATTGCAATCCAGAATTCATCTATGCTTTCTTTCAGACTACAGCCACCAAAAAGCTAAGTTTATATTTTTTTCCCATCTAGTCTGCTCATCTTTGTGACATCTGCGCCATTAACTCTTGAATCTCCAAAAATAAAACTATACTTTATATTTGGGTCGAGATTATTTATGTATTTTATTATGGAATATGGGCTATCAACTATCTTCGTACCATCGTAAGCTATTAGCTTAGTTTTTTTCTATATTATTAAATACCGAATTTCTTAGCCCTGAAAAAAATCATTTTACATCAAAGGCTAAAAATAGTATAAAATACGCTATTATCGGCAATATTATAAGTAAAAAGCTTTAAATATAACTTTTTCATTGTATTCACTTTCTTATATCCTTTATTTCCTCAAAACTTAAAAAAATTATAACTACTAACTGTATTTGACATACCTTCCATTCTTCACTGTCCCAACACTGGTCAGTACCTTCAATCTCACCATATCCACCAGAATTTCTCTTGTTCTTTAGCTTTTTAATCCTATTTTCTCTGCTATCTGTTCGGTACTGTACTCAGCTCCTGTATCCTAACATCAAAAATTTGCCTTTGTCTTTCTAATAGGTCTGTTTTTGCCGCCGATTTGTCAGCTACAAATTTGTATCTTCCTTCTTCATTTTCGTTAAAACCTATCATTCTTAGCATTATCTGTATATGAGGATTTCTTGACTTCGAATTGCCGCCTCGGTAAATATCTTCAACCGGCAGTTTTAATATACCCGGATTGGTAAATTCAAATGAATTCCATAACACCACCTTCTCTCCCCTACTTCCTCCACACCATCTCATCCAGATTTCTTATCATTTACGTTCTAATGGTGGAATATATTTATCAAGTATCTTCAATATGTTACTTAAATTTTCTCCATATTTCTCTGATATTAGATTGTTTTCAGGTACTCCATCTATCAGCTTTTTAGCCATAAATTTTTCAGCTTCCTTTTTCTTTTGGCTGTCCGAAACTTTTTTCCCTAAATATACTCTTTCAATATCCTTACAAAACCATACCTGTTCATACCTGTTACTTTTACAAAAATTTCTGTGTTTTCTTTATAAACTCCAAGTCTTGGGGTTTTGTATCATATTCATCGCAGTCAAAAACAGTATATAATCTTTGTCTCATTATTTGAAGCCGTTGCTTTATACTGCTTAATCAAATTTTTAACTTCCTTTTCCTTATACAGATAATTTATTTTTTTCCATCCATATATACAGGAGACAACCTTATATGTGCCTTATCATACTTGTAAAACCTGTCTATTGTATTTTTAATATATCCAGTCAGATTTACATTTCTTATTAGTCTCTACTACAAATATCAACTGAAGCCCCATTTTCAGTCTTCCTCCCCCAGTGAGTCAAAAATACCTATAAAATCAATGGAATCCACATTAAACGGAGAACCTTCAATCATACCATTTCTGTAAAGCTTTGAAGGAGAATAATTGCCATTAGTTATCCAAGGATAAATCTTATGGTCAATCGACAAAAAATCTATGGACTTTTTATTTCTCTTTAATACATCCATTGGCCCGACATTATGTGTTGTAAAACAAAGCTGCCCTTTGCCATACTCCATCAAATACTCAAGTAAGGCACATAAGTACACATCATGCAGGTTTGAGTCAAATTCATCTATAAATACAATACCACCTTGTACCATATTCTGCAAAAAGTCAAATAGTCTTATTAGTTTCTTTACTCCAGTGCTCTCAAATTCTGTATGGATTGAATAATCTCCATAAACCATATTCAGGTTACAAACATAATTGTCTCCATCTTCTTTTCTATCAATTCTAATATCCGTCAAATCAGACTTGAAGATTTTAATGAACTCTTTTTAATTTTTTTACCTTATTTTCATAGCGTTTATATAGTGGTTTCTCAATTAAATCAGTACCACCCGAAATTGCATCAATTGAAGAATGATTCAACCTTAGAGCACTTTTTCGCAAAAAATCAATATATGTATCATCTTTATCTGGTTCAATTGAATACTTGAGCATATTCTTAGGAGATAATCTATGTGGTTATCAGACTGATCCATATATATATATATTCTTATCCCTAAATTCAGTAGTGCCCACAAACTGTCGATAACCATACTACTATGTATTTTTTTCCTTAAACATCTTTTTCTTTGATAGAAATCATTTTATCTAAAAAAACTGCTGATACTGTAGACATTGATAACAGGTTCATAGGTGGTTTGTACCAAAATATCTTTCAACCCAACTTCTCGTTTTATATCAATATAAGTAATTATTCCCTCACTAACTGCCACCAAACTAATAAATTCATCTTTTCTAGATGTTGCTAATTTGTAGGCAATCTTTTCTCCGTTAATAATAAATTTATCTGTGCTAGCCTTTTTAAGCACTATTTCATAATTATAGAGAAACGTCTTTCCGTTATCCTCGGCTAAAAAGTCTACCCCAATACATAATTCTTTAGTTTTCTTATTGATAATTGCATCCAAGTTCTTCTGTACCATAGGATTGTTAAGATAGCCATCATCAAGCAGAAGGTTTCTAAGTATATCTACAGAAGCTACTATTCCTGACTTACCTGAACCGTTTATTCCATATATGCCTTTAATATTATATTCTTTAGTATCTATAGGCATTGTTATGGTCTTTTTGTAAAAGGAAAGTGATACTTCTTCTTCCAAAGTCTTAATACCTTTTTACTCTATAATTAACTAAATATATATGCTTCATAACTCATTCCTCCTATAAGGAGATTATAACACATTGTACAGGCAAAAATAAATACATTTTGTATATTTTTTTCACTTCCTCCACACCATCTTATTCACAACCCCGGTATACCCCTGTATTATCCTGACCACCTTATCACTCACATTCTCATCCATATAAGCAGGTGTAGGAAGTCCGTAGTCTCCGTTTTCTTTAAGGCTTACTGCCGTATCTGCTGCCTGTAAAAGACTCTTTTCATCTATCCCTGCAAGTATGAAGTCTCCCTTGTCAAGTGCTTCAGGTCTCTCTGTGGATGTTCTTATGCAGACAGCAGGGAAAGGGCTTCCTTCACTTATATAAAATGAGCTTTCTTCAGGTAAAGTTCCGCTGTCTGAAACCACCAGAAAAGCTGACATCTGAAGCTTATTGTAGTCATGGAAGCCCAACGGCTCATGCTGTATAACCCTGCTGTCAAGCTTAAATCCTGACTCTTCAAGCCTCTTCCTGCTTCTTGGGTGGCAGGAATAAAGTACAGGCATATTGTATTTTTCAGCAAGCTTATTAACCGCCGTAAAAAGTGATGTAAAGTTTTCTTCTGTATCTATATTTTCTTCTCTATGAGCAGAAAGAAGTATGTATTTTCCCGCTTCAAGCTTAAGTCTTGTAAGTATGTCACTAGCCTTAATTTCAGCTAAATTTGCCCTCAAAACCTCTGCCATAGGAGAGCCCGTAACATAGGTTCTTTCTTTAGGAAGTCCGCATTCTGCAAGATATCTTCTGGCATGCTCAGAATAAGCCAGGTTTACATCCGAAATAATATCAACTATCCTGCGGTTTGTTTCCTCAGGCAGACATTCATCTTTACATCTGTTGCCTGCTTCCATATGGAAGATAGGGATATGAAGTCTTTTTGCAGATATAGCTGAAAGACAGCTGTTGGTATCTCCTAATATAAGAAGTGCATCCGGCTTAAGACTTGTCATAAGCTTGTATGAAGCCGCAATGATATTTCCGACAGTCTCGCCAAGGTCAGCTCCCACCGCATCCATATATACTTCCGCATCATCAAGCTTTAAATCCCTGAAAAATATACCATTTAAGTTGTAATCATAGTTCTGTCCTGTATGGGCTAAGATACAGTCAAAATATAATCTGCATTTTTAATAACTTCTGAAAGTCTTATAATTTCAGGTCTTGTGCCTACTATTATAAGCAGTTTTAATTTACCATTATTCGCAAAACTTATATCAGTGTAATCTGTTTTCATTATTATTCCTCGTTTTCATTCTTAAGTCTATATTTTCCCTTACCTGCTTTATGAAGTACATTTAGAAGACCTAATCTCAGCATTTTTCAATAATCCTTGCTGCTTTTGAGTCGCTATACCCAAGTTTTTTTCTCTGACTTCTTTCCTACCAATAATATCTGTGTCTTTAAATTCCATCAATATTTTTTTAATACATTATTATATACTGTCGCAGTAATATCTCCTTTATTATAAGCTTCTTCAACTTTGGCTATCATCCATTTTTCTTTCAATCGTTCATTTTTCTTGCTGATTATTGTTTTTTTATCTTTTAACCGTTCATTTTTCCTGTCAATCGTTGTTTTTTTATCTTTTAACCGTTCATTTTTCCTGTCAATCGTTATTTCTTTCTCTGTTAAACGCTCATTTTGTAAATCTACGAAATTATTGTATACTACCGTTTTAAGCATAAAAGCGTCCATATAATACTGTGGTCTGTTAAGTCCTACATCTTCAAGTTCCTTGAACATACGGGGCACTCCCTCTCCATATTCCTTCACATACTCATAAGCTTTCAGATACTCTGCAATTTTAGGATTTCTGGAAAAATGTGTATGCCAGATATTGTCCACCTTAACTACCCCCGGCAGTCTCCCGGGGCTTTCTACCGATATGTGGTCATCAAACATCTTTATCTGTATATCTGTACCCATTATATTATATGAACGATGTGTAACGGCATTTACTATTATCTCCTGCTGTACAAATTTGGGATATTCCTCCTCATTTACAAATCTTCCATCACTTCCAAGATAAGTTCTTTCTTTAGTCTGTGTCCTAAGAAATTTTACTGAATCCTGTATCATTTTTAATATAGTACCTTCAAATATCACGTCTTTTATGACATTCATTTCTCTGCCAACTTTTTCTTCAGTACCTTCATACCTTATAAACCTTACTCTTGCACGAGGAAAAAAGTCCTGTGGATTTTTACCAAATAGAAGAATTGCAGCGCTGCTTATCTGAAGTTTACCGTCTTTTTCTTTGACGAAGCCCTTATTTTGCTTTAAATATTCCATAGGAGATTTATTGTATCCAATTTTTTCTGTGTATTCTTTAACCAGACTTAAATCAATATCAGATATTTCTGCTTCCGGAACAGGCTTATCTTCAAAATGCCTCTCTCCCTTATCGTATATGAGTTGAAGTCTCTCCTCAAATCTTAAAATCTTGGACTTATCTCCTACTCTGAAATATGCCTCATCAACCTGATTGGCATGTACTTGAGGGCTTGCATCTACCTTCATAAGCATAATATGATTTTTTCTGCCTTTGTAATCAATGCAGGGAACTTTTTCAAGCATTACAGAAATAGTTGGATGACAATAATCAAAAGAAACTCTCAAAAGTTCATTCAGTTTTTCTGTCTCAAAGTCGATTCCTTCTATTCTCTTTGTCTTGTCAGATATGCCAATAGCAACAATCCCTCCATCAGCATTGGCAAATGCAACAAGGGCAATAGCCAACGCTTTAGCATCTACATTTATACTTTTTCTTTCAAAAATCTGCATTTCTTCAAATGCCAGAACTTCATCTATCGTCATCAGCTTTATTTCCTCTCTACTTTCTCTGAGAAAGTATCCGGTTTGTTCTTATCAAAGCTTTCATTTGCCCACATAAGAGTAATCAAATCCTCTGTATCAGACAAATTTATTATATTATGTGTGTAGCCCGGAAGCATATGTACAGCCTCTATCTTCTCACCGCTTACATAAAATTCCAGTATCTCATCGGTTCCTATCTTTCTCTCCTGTATAAGAGCCTTGCCTGAAACAACTATGAAAAATTCCCATTTGGTATTGTGCCAGTGTTCTCCCTTTGTTATGCCGGGCTTGCTTATATTTACCGAAAACTGTCCACAGAAAGTGGTCTTTAACAGCTCTGTAAAACTCCCCCTGTTATCTGTATTCATCTTAAGTGGAAAACTTACTTTTTCCTTTGGTAGATAAGATAAATACGTGGAATACAGCTTCTTCGCAAAGCTTCCTATTGGAATCTCAGGCATAATCAGGGTTTCAGGCTGTCTCTTAAAGCTTTCTAAGGTATCTGCTATACTTCCGAGGGTTTCTTTATGAGTAACAGGAATATAGGCATACTTTCCATTTTCTTTTGCTACCGCCTCTACTCCCTCATATTCACAGTATTTTTCCTTATTCTCAAGAGCATCTAAAAGTCCTTCCACCAGGTCATCTATATACAAAAGTTCAAGTTCAGTGTTTCTGTCATTTATCTGTAACGGCAGGTCATTGGCCATATTATAACAAAATGTGGCTACCGCAGAGTTATAATTAGGTCTGCACCATTTACCGAATAAATTAGGAAATCTGTATACAAGCATCTTTGCTCCTGTATCTTTCCCGTATTTAAAGAAAAGCTCCTCTCCTGCAAGCTTTGATTTACCATACCCGGAATTTTGAAATCTTCCTTTAAGAGTAGCCTGCACAGAGGAAGCAAGCATTACAGGACAGGTATTTTTATGCCTCTTTAACTCATCTAATAAATCTGTAGCAAAGCCAAAATTCCCCTTCATAAACTCGGAAGCATCAAGAGGGCGGTTTACTCCTGCCAGATTAAATACAAAGTCAGCCCTCTCACAATAGTAAAAGAGCTGTTCTTTGGTTGATTCTAAGTCATATTCAAATATTTCATCTATCTTAAGTTCAGGTCTTGTAGTATTTTTACCATCTCTTATGCACTTAAGATTTTCTACAAGATTTCTGCCTACAAAACCTTTAGCACCTGTAACCAATATGTTCATATTATTTATCCTATCTTATTTTGTATATATCAAGATATCAAGAGTATCTGATACCCATTGATACAGGACTGCTTCAGCCCCACTTCCCGCAATCCTTGCAAAAATAATAGTAATCTGCTCTTTTTTTATAAAGCATGGCTAATTACTCTTTTTTTCAAGCTCTTCCTTTATGTAGCTAAGTTCCATAAGCTTATCCTTAACTGCTTCGACATCAAGAAGTTCTGTGTTATTGGAGTTAAACTCAGTAAGTTTTGCTCTCTCAGTATTTCCTTCCGTAAAATATTTATCATAGTTAAGATTTCTACTATCACAAGGTACTCTATAGAACTTGCCAAGGTCTATAGCTCTTTCACATTCCTCGTTGGTAAGCAGAGTTTCATACATCTTCTCACCATGTCTGATTCCTATCTGTCTAATTGCAGATTTATCCCCATTAAAAAGCTCGCAAACTGCCTCCGCCTGTACCTTTATTGTACAAGCCGGAGCCTTTTGTACAAGTATATCTCCTGTTTCACCATTTTCAAAGGCAAAAAGTACCAAATCTACAGCCTCTTCAAGTGACATAATAAATCTAGTCATAGAAGGCTCTGTAACAGTAATAGGATTTCCTGTCCGTATCTGTTCTATCCAAAGAGGTATAACCGAACCTCTTGAGCACATTACATTGCCATATCTGGTGCAGCATATTTTAGTCTTTGACTGCTCTACTGTACGTGATTTAGCTACTATAACCTTTTCCATCATAGCCTTGCTTGTACCCATTGCGTTTACAGGATAAGCTGCCTTATCTGTAGAAAGACAGATTATACTCTTTACCCCGGCTTCTATAGCTGCATTAAGCACGTTTTCAGTCCCCAACACATTTGTCTTAACTGCTTCTATTGGGAAAAATTCACAGGAAGGAACCTGCTTAAGTGCTGCAGCATGAAAGATATAGTCTACATCATTCATAGCATTCTTCACTGAGTTTATATCTCTTACATCTCCGATATAAAACTTGATTTTCTCGGCAACCTCCGGCATCTTTGCCTGATACTCATGTCTCATATCATCCTGCTTTTTTTCATCCCTTGAAAATATTCTTATTTCATCTATATCAGTAGAAAGAAATCTATCCATTACTGCATGCCCAAAGGAGCCTGTTCCGCCCGTTATAAGTAAAGTTTTTCCTGTAAATATACCCATGATATTTGCCTTTTCTTAAATTATTCCATAAAATCCTATATCTTGAAAAATAAATTTATAATATGCTATATTTATGGAGAGGAGATATCCATTTCAAAATGAATACTCCCTAAAGCTTGGTTTTATTGTCCTAAAGGACTCACCTTGCTTGTTTGTGGCAAGCAGGTAACTTACTTTCTCTTCATAAGCAGTCATCAACACCACCTCCCTTCGTATTTTTTTCCGATTTTCGGTTATCGGTTTTTATACTTAGGGAGTTTCCCTTTTTGTCACAGATACTCTCCGACAGATATTTTAGCACAATGAGTTAATATTTTCAATGAATCTGAGTCTTTTTCAAATTCATGATTCATAATATAAATGCATAATATTAATCGCTTTTTTTTCTATTGAACTTGTACACAAAATATGTAATAATTAATGTATTATAAAAGGATACGGTGAATGTAGAATGGATTTAATGCATGTATATGTTGCAAGTGCAGTAGGCATAGTTTTGGTTTTATCCATAATTTCCTGTAATCAGGCAATTTTAAAAAATGAAAAAGCTGACTATAATATGCTTAGGTATATGCTTATTATAGTCGGTATTTCATGCTTTTTTGATATTGTAATTTTTACTTCTGACGGAAAGCCCGGCAGACTTTTCAGATTTGCAAATATGCTTGGTAATACCATAACATTCCTTGCAACGATTTCCATTTGTCTGCTTTGGAATTCTTTTCATTATCTTTCATCTTTATGGAGAGACTGCCAAGACCAAACGAAAGGTAAAGCTCCTCTCGATACCGGCAATAATTATGTCACTGGTCACATTGATTAACTGGTTTTTTCCATTGGTCTTCACTGTTGGAACTGATAATGTATATAGACGTACTCCTCTCGCCTATGTCTTTTCCATTATATCCATATCCTATATCTTATACAGTGCATATATTCATATTACTTTTAAGAATAAAAAGAATATTACATTTTTTCCTATTGGAGTTTTTTTATTCCCTGTTTTTGTAGGCTATCTTGCCCAGACTTTTTTCTATGGATTTGCTACCGGCTGGGTCGGTGTAGCAATAGGACTGTGTAATGCCTTTATGAGCATACAGAAAGAAAATGCTTATGTCGATAATCTTACCGGGCTTTTAAATCGTGCCTATCTTTTTGACGCGAGGTTTTATGAGTCAATGCAGGGTGGCATGATGATTGATATCAATCAGTTTAAGGGAATAAATGATAATTACGGACACGACATGGGCGATCAGGCACTCAGGGAAGTTGCTTCTACTCTCTCAGAAGCTACAATTGAGCATGGAACCGCATTCCGCTATGCCGGTGATGAATTCCTCATTTTTATAGAAGACGGTGGAGAGGAGCTTCTTCTTAAGATTAAAGAGGACATAATAAGTAATCTTGACAAATTTAATTCACTGCCCGACAGAAAATATGTGTTATCACTTTCTTTTGGTCTGGGCGAGTATGATTCAGCTAATGAAACCTTTGATGAATTCATACATAAACTGGATACAAATATGTACTTAGATAAAGAACAATACTATCTAAGCCACAGGGAATTAAGCAGAAGAAAATCAAGGAGATAAATAGTCTGTCTCAAAATGTTTCATAATAATTTTATAGCTGGTTTCTACTGTATAATTCTCCAGTAAAAATCTATACCCATTTTTGCCAAGCTTATCCCTCGAGTTCTTTATTTATAAGTTTTTTTCACATTTTTTTACAAACTCTTCTTCATTATTACTTATAGAACTTAAACCAAACTCATTTTCTGTAGCAATATTACCAATGTCTGTATTCTCATCCGTACATATGAGTACAGGCATTTTTTCTTTCAAATAAGATAATAGCCTTGACGGGAAGTTTGGTATAGTAAATCTATGGTCAAGGAATATCATTCCTACATCTGAAGCAGAGGCAAGCTTATCATATTCACTTTTAGGTAAAGCTTTAATCAAAGTAAGATTAGACGGACTATATTGCTTCATAAAGCTTTCCAATTTATTATATTCAGTTCCATTCCCACAAATTACAAAATGAGCCTCACCTACATATTTAGCTTTTTGGACACATTTTATAATAAAGCTTATATCCTGTGGCAGCCCCAGATTTCCTCCATATAAGAAAATAGTCTTTTCTGCCGGAATATTATATCCGGATAAAACTTCACTTCTATTATAAGTATAAGATGCCTTTTCTACTCTTATGGAATTAGGACAAACTTCTACTTTTGCACTGTCTATTTCATTATGCTTAAGCAAATACTCTACATTTGCAGGTGACATACAGCCTATATAATCTGATATTTCGTAAAGTTTTTTCTCTTTATTTCTAAATAACACCTTTGCCATAAATGGACTAAGAAGCCCTATATCTACTGCATTTTGAGGGAATATATCTTTTAACAGCAGATAAGTCCCGGCTCCTGTTTTTTTCTTTATTTTTTTTACAGTTCCGGCAAGACTTATAGGAGGCGTAGAATATAGTATTAAGTCAAACTTTATTCCTAAAAAAATATTTTTCTATAGCTTTTTTTGGTACTGAAATGGCAAAAAGCATCTGAGAGATACCTTTTTTTCAATCATTCCTACCCCAAAAAGATTACCTGTTCTGCATCTAAGCAGACTTATATTTCCATCTGACAGCAATGTTTCATTTTTTTGTTCATTTTTTTCAAGAGGAGAAACTACGCAGACTTTATTCCCATTTTCTGCAAAACACTTCATAAGATCCATATATATACCTTCATCATTAAGAGAAGTTATTTTCATGAGTGTAAGAAATAAAATCTGCATATTATCTACCTTTCTAGAATACCCTTATATCTCCGGTTTTTATTATTTTTGCAGGATTGCCTGCTGCCATAGTTTTATCTGGTATGTCTTTTACCACAACTGCCCCCATACCCGCTACTGTACCGTTTCCTATATTTATTCCCTGTTTAACTACAGCACCTATACCAATAAACGAATTATCACCTAAGCTGCTGTTACCTCCCATAACTACAGTGCTTGAAACTATCGAGTTCCTGCCAATCTTACACTCATGGTGAATGGAGGCCATTGGTTGTATAAGGGAATTTGCTGATAAATGAACCTTTACTGAAATAAAAGCGTTATAAGCAATCATAACTCCTTCTTCAAGTTTAACATTTTCTGCCACATAAGCCAAAGGATGAATAAGGATTGCAAAACCATAACCCCTGTCTTTAACCTTATTATATATCTTTTCTCTGATTACAGGCTCACCTATACCAGTCATAAACTCTATATCTTCCGGCATATATTTATTTATTATGGTTTCAAATGAAAAATATTTTTTTCATTATCAATTTTTTTCTATGGCATCATCTATAAAAATAATTTTCTCCCACTTATTTTCTTTCAGATTTATTACCCTTGCAAGTTCTTCTACTTCAAGGCCATGTCCATCAGAGCCATATATGCCAAGTACCATAATTTCTCCTTAATTATATCCATTTTTGCCACAAATCCCCTACTGCATCTGAAGGCATCCTGAAGTCTCCTCTTGGTGACAGGGTTACAGAACCTACCTTCGGCCCATCTGGAAGACAGGAACGCTTATACTGCTGGGCAAAAAACCTTCTGTAAAAACTCTTCTGCCATTTTTCTATTTCTTCTTTTTTATATTCATCTTCAAAAGTAAGACTTGCTATCCTATAGAGTTTATCAGGCTCCATTCCCCATCTTACCATATTATAAAGGAAGAAATCATTTAGTTCATACGGACCAACTATATCCTCTGTCTTCTGAACTAATTCTCCTGCTTCATTGGTTGGTAAAAGTTCAGGGCTCACAGGTGTTTCAACTATATCTGTTAAAATATGTGCAAGTATTTCTTTTCCCTCTTCTACTGCCTTATCTGCACAGTATCTCACAAGCTGTCTTACAAGGGTTTTAGGTATGGAAGCATTGACTCCGTACATAGACATATGGTCTCCGTTATAAGTGGCAAAACCAAGTGCAAGTTCACTCATATCTCCTGTTCCTATAACTAACCCACCATATTCATTGGCAAGATCCATAAGTACCTGTGTACGCTCACGTGCCTGCGCATTTTCAAAGGTTATGTTATGGTCATTTTCATCATGCCCTATATCCTTAAGATGGGCAAGCACTGATTTTTTGATATTTATTTCACGAAGTGTAATCCCAAGTTCTTTTGCTAATGCTAAAGCATTATTATAGGTTCGTCCTGTTGTCCCAAAGCAAGGCATGGTAACTGCTATTACATTTTCACGACTTAAGCCAAGCATATCTATGGTTTTACAGGCAACAATTGCGGCAAGTGTAGAATCTAGTCCTCCTGACAGACCTATAACAGCATATTTACAGCCTACATGCGCCATTCTTTTTTTAAGTCCAAGTGCCTGTATAGTGATTACATCTTCTGAGTTACTGTCACTTTCCTCTTTATTCTCGGGTACGAAAGGTGACTTAGAAAATTTTCTTTCTAATGGTATTTCCATCAGCATTTCCTGCTTTATACCCTCATCATTGTAGGCAGTTGTGTAGATTTTTTCAAAAGAGAAATCTATAAAATCATAATTTTCCCATCCTTTTATCTCGCAGGTGTTCATTTTTCTTCTTTCATACGCAAGTTTGTTTATGTCTATTTCTGTTATTATTGTTCCATTCTTAAAGCGATCTTTCTCTGCAAGTATAATGCCATCTTCACAAATGAGATTATGCCCACCAAAAACTAAATCTGTGGTTGATTCGCCTTCCCCTGTAGTGGCATAAATATATCCTGCATTAAGTCTTGCAGACTGCCCCTGTACCAGATTTCTTCTATACTCCTGCTTCCCCATAATTTCCGGACTGGCGGAAAGATTTGCTATAATGGTTGCACCTGCCATTGCATGATGATTGCTTGGAGGAATTACCACCCATAAATCCTCACATATTTCAGCAGCAATCTTAAGGTTCTTCAGATCCTTATTTTCAAATATAAGCTTATTTCCAAAATATGCATATCCCGATTTGTTTTCTTCCCAGTCTAAAAGCCTGTTTTCTCCAACACAAGGTGCAAAATGTCTTGCTTCATAAAGTTCCGAGTAGTTTGGGATAAATCTCTTTGGCACCATTCCAAGGAGCTGTCCATCCTTAAACACAGCCGCTACATTGTAAAGCTTACCATCTGTTTCAAAGGGAAGTCCTACAAAGGTGAGCATGTCCATCCCCCAGCTTGCCTTTATTATTTTCTTTAATGTTCTAAGAGCTGCACTTAACAGCCTCTCCTGCAAAAATAATTCTCCACAAGTATAGCCTGTAATAGCCAACTCTGGGAAAACAGCTATTTTAACACCCTTATCAGCACAATATGCCATTTCTTTTATTATACTGTCACCATTGAAATTACAGTCTGCCACCTTTATATCCGGTGTAACTGCGGCAACCTTTACAAATCCATGTCTCATATTCTCTCAAACCCTTTCAGTTTATTATCCTACACATAGATTATATTTTACTTCTTTTTATAAATTTTTACAATGCTATGAGCCCTTTTATTGATAATAACTTTGTCAGCTTTCCTTGTAAACATTACAAAAGAGCCACCGTAATTTACGATGACTCTTAATCCCTGGCTTAAACCGTGTAGTTAACAAAGTCTTTTATCAGATTTTACTCCTCTCCTACTTCATCCACTATAAGCTTTGCAAGTTCATCCAGCTTATCTTCCTGATTCTCAGATATAGCCGACTTAATTGTAAGGGTTTCACCAATTTGTCTCATGTCTTTAAGCTCATCGACTATGCCCTTAATTGTCTTTGCTGCACTTGGAGCCCATGAGCCATTTTCTATAACAGCATAAGCTCTGTTTCTTACAGTGATTTCCTTCATTTCATGAATAAGTTCAGCCATCTTAGGATGAACCGACATATTATAAGAAGGTGCTGCAAATACTATAGTACTGTACTTAAATATATCACTGATATGATATGAGTAATGATGATTAGATACATCCACCATCTTCATATTGGTCATACCCCTCTCTGCAAGCTTTGCAGCCAGCACACTTGCAGCAAGTTCTGTATCACCGTACATGGAAGCATAAGCTATAAATACCCCGTTTTCCTCCGGTGTATAGGTGCTCCATACCTGATATTTTTCTAATATAAAAGGAATATCTTTTCTCCAGACAGGACCATGAAGCGGACAGATATAGGCAATTTCAGCAGGAAGCTTCTTAAATACAGCCTGCACCTGAGCCCCGTATTTTCCTACTATGTTAGCATAATATCTTCTTGCCTCATTTATAAATTCATGCCTGTAATCAAACTCATCGTTAAAAATTCTGCCATCTAAAGCTCCAAATGTACCAAAAGCATCAGCAGAAAAAAGTATCTTATCTGTTTCATCATAGGTAAACATGACCTCAGGCCAGTGCACCATAGGTGCCATAAAGAACTTCAGATTATGTTTCCCGGTAGAAAAACTTTCTCCCTCTCCAACAAGCACAGTACGCTCTGTCATGTCTATATTGTAAAACTGTGAAATAAGACCTAATGTTTTTTTATTTGCAATAAGCTTTAAATCAGGATAAAGTGATATAATCTGTGTAATCAGAGAGCAGTGATCAGGCTCCATATGATTAACAACCAGATAATCAAGCTTTCTATTATCAAGAAGTGAGGTAAGATTATCTATAAACTGTCTGCCTATTGCATAATCAACTGTATCAAACAAAACTGTTTTTTCATCCATCAAAAGGTAAGAGTTGTATGCTACTCCGTCAGGAACAGGAAAACAATTTTCAAAAAGAGCAATTCTCCTGTCACTTCCGCCTACATAGTATAAATCACCGGTAATCTGCCTGGTACACTTCATTAAACTATCCCCTTTCAAAAGTATATATTTGTTAAAATTATCACAATATTATATTACACATGTGTTTATAGTATACAACAAAAACATGGGAAACTAAAGCATAAGTTTAGCTTCTCATGTTTTTTATTTAGAACCAGTTTTCACAAAATATTATGCATTATACTTGGAACTCTCCTTAAGTCTTGTAAGAGCTCTTGCAAGTGAAGCCTGACTCATCTTATGTTCCTGTATACTCTGTTTCTGTCTGAGCTGCTCTTTTGCCCTTTCAAGCGCGTCTCCTGCTCTTTTTGAATCAATTTCATCAGGAAGCTCAGCTGTGTCCACAAGCATTATAGCTCTATTATGGAAAATCTGAACCATTCCGCTTCCCACTACAACATATGTAACAGTTCCATCTTCCTCAACTATATGGGCTTCTCCCATATCCACAGCAAGTACCATATCCTCATGTTTTGCCTGTATAGCCCTCAGTCCATCACTCTGTGGTATGACCAGGGTCTGACACTGACCTTCAAAGAAGATTCTGTCACTTGCATATACTTTAAGATAAAATGTTCTATTTGCCACTTATACGGCCTCCCGCTCCATAGCTTCGGCTTTTGCCTTAACTTCATCTATAGTTCCTACATTGAAGAAGGCTGCCTCCGGATATTCATCCATTTCACCATCAATTATAGCCTTAAAACCTTTAATTGTTTCAGCAAGTGGTACATATTTACCCTGCACACCCGTAAATGTCTCAGCAACAAAGAAAGGCTGTGAAAGGAAACGTTGTATCTTTCTTGCCCTGTTAACTGTCTGTTTATCTGCCTCAGAAAGCTCTTCCATACCAAGAATTGCAATTATATCCTGCAACTCTCTATACTTCTGAAGCATTTCCCTGAACTTTTCTCGCTGTATTATAATGTTCCTCACCTACTACATCTGCCTCAAGTACCCTTGAAGATGACTCAAGCGGATCTACAGCCGGATATATACCCTGCTCAACTATTTTTCTTGAAAGTACAGTCGTTGCATCAAGGTGTGTAAAGGTAGTTGCAGGTGCAGGATCTGTAATATCATCCGCAGGCACATATACTGCCTGAACAGAGGTAACGGAACCCGACTTTGTAGATGCAATTCTTTCCTGAAGTTCACCTACATCCGTTGCAAGGGTTGGCTGATAACCAACGGCTGAAGGCATACGGCCAAGTAAGGCTGAAACCTCTGAGCCTGCCTGTACAAAACGGAATATATTATCAATGAAAAGAAGCACATCCGCATTTTTCTCATCTCTGAAATACTCTGCCATGGTAAGTCCTGTCTCAGCAACCCTCATTCTGGCTCCGGGTGGCTCATTCATCTGACCGAATACCAAAGCAGTCTTAGCAATAACTCCCGACTCTTTCATTTCAGTCCAAAGGTCATTACCCTCTCTGGAACGTTCTCCAACACCGGTAAATATGGAATAACCACCGTGCTCGGTAGCGATATTTCTTATAAGCTCCCTGAATAAGCACTGTCTTACCTACACCGGCACCACCGAAAAGTCCTATCTTACCACCCTTTGCATAAGGTGCAAGCAGGTCGATTACCTTTATACCTGTCTCAAGTATCTCTACAGCAGGACTCTGGTCCGAGAACTTAGGAGGCTCTCTGTGTATAGTCCAGTGCTCTTCATTTTCAAGACTCACACCGCCGTCTATGGTATCTCCAAATACATTGAAAAGTCTTCCAAGTGTAGCCTCACCAACAGGAACTTTTATACCGGAACCGGTCGCTATTACTTCCATGTCTCTGCTAAGTCCTTCTGAGGCAGTGAGCATGATACATCTGACTATGTTCCCGCCCTGATGTGAAGAAACTTCCATCAGACACTTTTTGCCATGATTATCCACAATCAGGGCATCTTTAATTTTAGGTACATCTTCATCCGGAAAAAGGACATCTACAACCGGTCCCATTACCTGTATTATCTTACCGTTTTTCATTCTCATTTCCTCAAATGCTGTGCCTTGGCTCCGGCTACAACCTCAGTTATTTCCTGTGTTATAGCTGCCTGCCTTACACGATTGTATTGTATTGATAAATCTCTGATTATTTCATCTGCATTATCATTTGCCGCCTGCATAGCCATCATACGGGCATTCTGCTCTGAACAAAATGATTCTACCAAAGCTCCGTACACAAAGCCTACCAGATAATTCGGTATAACCGTATCAAGCACTTCTTTCGGAGAAGGGAGCATGGTTATATCCTGTTCTGTAATAAATCCCGCAGGAATATTACCCATAATCTTTTTCTTGTCAAGAGGTAAAAGTGGTACAGTCTCAGCCTGAGTAACCATACTGTTTACCATTCTTGTATAGACTATGGCTATTTCATCCAGTTCTCCTGACTGATACTTATCTACCACAGCACCTATTATCTTCCTTGCCCTATGTAGTGAAGGATTCTGCGTAGTATAACGGAAATGGGAATCTATTTCCATTCCCTTACTCATAAAATAGCTTCTTCCAAGCTCACCAACTACAAATAAAGAATTAATCCCAGGCTCAGTCAGCCACTTTTCAGTACACTTAATAACATTGTGGTTATAAGCTCCTGCAAGTCCTTTATCTGCAGTTACAATGATGAGGCCGCGCCTTCTCTTTTCAGGCTCTATATCATTTAAATTCCTCAGAAAATTATGCCTCATATCCGGCATATGTCTTAGAAGCCTTGCAATAGCCATCTGGAGATTGTAAATACGGTTCTGTATCTTCAAGACTCTTCTTGGCCTTTCTAAGCTTTGTTGAAGATATAAGATACATCGCCTTAGTTATCTTTGCCGTATCCTTAACGCTTGAGATTCTGTTTTTAATCTCTCTTGCATTAGCCATATTTATTTACCTTCTTTTGCACCAAGATAAAAATTACGGAATTGAGTTGCTGCATCCACTATGCGTTCTGTAAGGTCTTCAGTAAGTACCTTCTGATTCTCAATTTCCCTTGTAATTTCAGGATGATGGGTTTCAAAATAATCTAACATTTCAGTCTGGAACTCTTTAATCTTATCATTTTCTACAAGCATCATAACCTTCTTTGTAGCTGCTACAAGCGTTATTACCTGTTCATGAAGTGAAAGCGGCTTGCAAAGTGGCTGTTTAAGAAGCTCCATAAGACCTTTACCATAGGTGAGCTGATTTTTTGTCACCTGGTCAAGATCAGATGAAAACTGTGTAAATACTTCCATTTCACGGTACTGTGCAAGATCAATTCTTATTGAACCTGAGGCCTTCTTCATAGCCTTACTCTGTGCAGCACCACCAACACGGGATACTGAAAGTCCTACATTGACTGCAGGTCTCTGTCCGGAGAAGAACAGGCTGCTCTCTAAGAATATCTGTCCGTCAGTAATTGAAATTACGTTAGTAGGAATATAGGCAGATACATCTCCTGCCTGTGTCTCTATAATAGGAAGCGCTGTGATTGAGCCACCTCCTGCCTCATCGGAAAGACGACTGCTTCTTTCAAGAAGTCTTGAATGAAGGTAGAATACATCTCCCGGATAAGCCTCACGTCCCGGAGAACGCTCTAAAAGGAGTGATAAAGCTCTGTATGCAACAGCATGCTTACTTAAATCATCATAAACAATGAGCACATCCTTGCCCTTATACATAAAGTACTCAGCCATTGAAGTTGCTGCATAAGGTGCAATATACTGAAGTGCCGAAGAATCCGATGCAGTTGCCGCAACTACTATAGAGTAGCCAAGTGCACCGTTTTTATCCAGGGTATTAACCAGCTTTGCAACTGTTGAAGATTTCTGTCCTATTGCTACATAGATACAGATAACTCCCTTACCCTTCTGATTAATTATGGTATCTACTGCGATTGCTGTCTTGCCTGTCTGTCTGTCTCCGATAATCAGCTCTCTCTGTCCCCTTCCTATAGGGAACATGGAGTCAATAGCAAGTATACCTGTTTCAAGCGGTACGGATACGGATTTTCTCTCTACTATACCCGGTGCTTCATGTTCAACTGGCCTGAAGTCGGAAGCAACTATATCTCCACCACCGTCTATAGGATTACCAAGCGCATCCACTACCCTGCCAAGGAAGCCTTCACCTACAGGTACACCTGTTTTCTTTCCTGTACGGCTTACTCTTGCTCCTTCTACTACGGTATCCGCCTTATTGAAGAGAATACAGCCTATACTGTCTGACTTGATATCCTGAACCATACCCCTGGCACCTGATTCAAAGTCAATTATCTCTCCATACATAGCATGGTCTATACCCTGTATTTTTGCAATTCCGTCACCTACTGCTAATACAAATCCGACTTCCTGTTCTTCAGTCTTAGGTGAAAATCCTTCTATGCTGCTCCTTAGTTTAGACAATCTGTCCTTTGCTATACTTTCAGCATCAAGCCCGTCATCTAAATAATTAGTTCCATCTGTCTCTTTAGAACCGTCATCAGAATTAAGAAGCTCTGCCATAAGCTGGTCAAGCCTTCCTTTTGTACTCCAGTCGTATTCATGAGTCCCTATACGAAGCACGAAACCGCCTACCAAATCCTTTTTTTCGATAAGTTCTATCTGAACATCTTCTTTATTTACACCCTTCTTAGAAGCGACAAACTCTTTCATTTTGTCAAGCTGGGAGTCAAGTGGCGGTGTAACATAAAAAAGGCTCACCTTCAACTCTTTATTATTATCAAGACTCACTGTGTTCACCCTCTTTTGTTATAAATTCATCATAGAGATGCTTGTCATTCGCTCCATTGCTACTGTCATGCATAAGCTTTGTAGTAGCTTCCATAACAAGACGCGCTATTTCCATGTCTGCTTCCCTTATTATCTTCTGATGCTCTTCCTTTGCCTGCTCTTTGGCATTACTTATAACCGCTCCCGCCTTTACATCTGCTTCTTCAAGGATACGTTTGTATTCTTCATCAGCACTTGCTCTGGCCTTTTCAATTATACTCTGCCTTTCATTTGAAGCATTGCTTACAGCTTCCTCATACTTTGCCTTAAGCGCATAAGCATCTTTTTTAGCTGACTCTGCTTCATTAAACTTTCCGTTTATAGCATCTCTTCTTTTATCAATAATATTATTGACCGGCTTAAATAAAAATAATTTTATTATTATATACCATACAACAATATTTATCGCAGTAAAGAGGAGATTCCAGTCTAATTTAAGCATTATTCCTCCTTATATGCTCCTTATTTAAGCGTCATTATTATAAGGACTGCAATAACAAAACCGTAAATAGCTGTTGCCTCTGCAAGAGCCGCACCTAAGATGAGTACACTACGAATCTTTTCTGCCGCCTCAGGCTGTCTTGCTGTAGCATCTGCCGCCTTACCTGTTGCAATACCAATACCGATACCTGCTCCTAAACCTGCTAAAACTGCGATTCCGGCACCAATTCCTAATAAATTCATAATTTTTCTCCTTATTTTTATTGTAAAAACCTGACCTATTCAAGCTGCTCGCCTATGAATAAGCCTGTTAAGAACACAAATACATATGCCTGTATCAGTCCGTCAAAGATATCAAAATAAAAGCTGAATGCAACCGGAAGTCCTACCGGAAGCACAAATTCTATGAGCTTCATAACCACAAAGGCTCCAAGCACATTTCCAAAAAGTCGCATACACAATGATAACGGCGTAGTAAATACCTCAAGTATTTGATTGGAGTAATTACAACCATCGGCTCCGTAAAGCTCTTCAGCCATCCTCCCACTCCTTTTTTATGTATGCCTGCATATTCAATAATGATAATACTGAATATTGCAAGTGCAATAGTAACATTTAAATCCTTTGTAGGAGGCTTAAATCCCAGTATACCAATCACATTGGCAATTCCTATATAAATAAGTACACTTGTTAAGTACGGGGCATAAGCCTTTCCATGTTCTCCCACTATATTATTTACCGCACCCTGAAGCCAGGTTACTGCATTTTCTACTGCTAACTGCCTTCTTCCGGGATTCTCAACCTTAAGATTTCTGGTAAGTAATATAGAAATCACAAGAACAACTGCCATTATTATCCACGTCACCACAACCGACTCGGAAATATCGCCGAAAAAGGGAACCTCAAACACCTTTTCGACATGCAGCTCTTCCTGTAGCCGCTCAGCCAAATCTCCCATTACCGCTCCTTTCCCCTGACTGTTATGTTTTAACTTTTAATGACTTAGGTATTATAATCCTCTTAACTTTTGTAGTCAATACCAAGTATAATTAATAATTTGGGCATTACAGGAACATATCCCTATACCATACTAAAGCATCTATATATGCAGTATGTATATTTTTTACATCTATATTTAACACAGTCATAAGCCTGCTCACTTCCTGCCAGTCTGCATTTTCATAATGAAGCAGGAAGTTAAGAAGCGGAGCCAGCCTTCCCTTTCTTTCAAGTAAAGCTTCACTTATTTCTTCTGATACGTTTACTAACTCAAGGGCATCCTTCATATTTTTATCAAGAAGAATGTCAAGTACCGAGAAAAGTCCCATAAGGAAAAGCTCCTGTGTGACTGCTCCGAGGTCAAAGCAATATGCAAGGTTCTCTGCAAACTTTGCCCGGATCAGAGAAAGACGCATAATCTCACTAGGTTTGTCTGCGCAAAGAGACTTAGTTGCTGCTGTGCTTGCCCACCTTCTTATTTCTCTCTGACCAAGCATGGCTGTAGCTGCCCTTATAGAAGTTATCTTTGAATTTCTTGCAAATTTGTTTACTATCTCTAACATGTTGATAACAAGAGCCGTATCCTTTGATATAACATCTGCAACCTCAGTAAGGTCAAAATCAGGCTGATTTACAAGGTTAAGAAGCTCTATGTAGGTTATCTTAAGAGGTGCTATCTCACCAGTCTTTGAAATAGCAGGCATTCTGAAGAAATCTCCCTCATATAGATAATAACCTCCACTTTCTGTAAGCTTCTCATAATCTTCCTTTGTATCAACATTTACTGCACACAGCCTTATGTCCGGATATACCTGTCCAAAATAAAGCTTTGCTTTCTCTATCTTGATTTTTTTATGATCAAGAAGGATATAATCCATAAGCTTAAGAACAGGCTTATACTCTTCAAACTGTTCAATCTTAAGCTTTCTTATGGCAAACTTATAGCCTTTATCTTTAAGTTCTGTTATCCTGTCTACATACATCTGTTCAGTATTTATCTTATAGTCTATAAGAAGAACTACTTTATTAGGTGGTGCGCTACACTGTGCTTCTATATCAGAAAATAGTGAAATATTATTTACTTCTATGAATACTTCCTTATCTCCGGCAAGGGTTCCTATACCCATGCTTTCGACTACCTCTAATCCCAATAGACCTGCCGCAGCATCTAAACTGCCCGTTCCTAAAAGGGAAGGATGCATAAGAAAATTTTCTCGCTGGGCGAATACAGAATACGCACATACTTCCATTTTACTATCAAATAAAAGGTATTAATGTTGCTAGCATATGTATATTTCCTTTCAAATTTAATTTTATACTTTACAAACTCAAAATAATATGATAGAATATTACTCGTTCGACAATTTTGTATGTGTAGCTCAGCTGGATAGAGCGTCTGACTACGGATCAGAAGGTCGCGAGTTCGAATCTTGTCACATACATCTTAAGTGCCACCCAGGTGGCGCTTTTTTTATTTCTTAGTTTCCATTTTATCACTACTTTTTTTAGTTTCAAGTAGATTTATTCTTTTTACGAAATAATTTTGCCAAGACAGCACCTGTCACAACTCCGGTAAAATTTAGAAGTATATCATCTACATCACAGATACCCACTCTGGTAACCAGCTGAATTCCCTCTACCAATGTTGTCAGGATAAGACCAATTAAGATAGTTTTAATAAAGGTATGTCTGCTGCCATTAAAAAAATAACTCATAAATGTTCCCAATGGTATAAATGCAATTATATTTCCTCCAAGATTTAATAAAAACTAACTTAAATCCAATAGCCTCCATATTAGTGATATATCTGATTATTTCCTTAAATAAAAACAAAGTTATAGCGGTAGCCCTCAGCTATCTCTCTCCCTACCCAGGATATCACTCAAAAATAAGTGATATCCCAATACCAGGAGATACATGATAAAAAAATTAAGCTTACAATCAGTTTTTTATTCTTATCGACAAATTTTTTTCATTATATCTTATTATAGTCCATACTCCCTTGTAAACTTTTCTGTGAGATAATCTATATAATAATCTGCATTAAATTCCTCTCCTGTAGCTAAAAGAAGGATTTCATTGGTATTTTTAAGCTTTCCATACCTATGGACCTTTTCCTTAAGCCAGTCTATAATCTTGGATACTTCTCCTTTTCTAAGAAGTCCATCGAAATCCATTTCCTTCTTCATCTGGTGGTAGAGCTGTGCTCCTATGGCATTGCCAAGTGCGTAACTTGAAAAATATCCAAAGCTTCCACCTGCCCAATGCACATCCTGGAGAATACCTTCTTTATAATTAGCCGGTCTTACTCCAAGATATTCCTCATATAAGTCATTCCAGAGTTCAGGAAGCTTCTCTACAGGATAATCTTCATTAAATATCTTCTTCTCAATTTCATAACGTACAAGTATGTGTAAGCTATAGGTAAGCTCATCTGCCTCTGTACGGATAAGTCCTGCTTCTGTACGATTAATAGCTGTTATAAATTTATCAAGGTCTATGTCCTTTAGCTGTTCAGGGAAAGGTCTCTGCCAATTTGTCATAAACCGGCTCCCAAAAAGCCTTGTTTCTTCCTATTATATTCTCACAAAATCTTGACTGTGACTCATGAAGCCCCATTGAAGAACCACCTCCAACAGGTGTTAAGGTCAGCTCATCAGGAATATTCATTTCATAAATACCATGCCCTGCTTCGTGTATAACTGAAAAAATAGCACTTTCAAGATTATTTTCGTAAAAATGATTGGTTATCCTTACATCTTTATTATGTAAGTTATTGGTAAACGGATGCTCACTCTCAGCAATTACACCTCTTTCCATATCAAAACCAAGATACCCGGCTATAAACTTCGAAAACTTTTTCTGTCTGTCAACAGGATAATTCTTAAAAAGAAACTCATACTCAACCTGTGGTTTTTCTTTAATTTTCTTAAGTAAGGGTACTATAGCCTCTTTTAATTTGTCAAAAATTTATCCAGTATCTCCTGGTTAAAGCCTTCTTCAAAGTCATTAAGAAGCACATCATAAGGCTTCTCACCCGGTTTTGCCCTATACATGGCAAATTTCTTTGTGTATTCAATCAGCGACTTAAGAGTAGGCAAAAATTTGCTGAAATCATTGCTATTTTTAGCTTCTGCCCATCTGGAAGCACCAACCGCCTGCAACTCTGAATATGCCTGATATTCTTCCGGTGGTATCTTTTCCAGATACTCATAATTCTTTTTAAGTTCTTTAACTATACCTTTTTCTACTTCAGTCAGCCCGGTCTCCCTGCCTTCTTTAATCTCTTCTGAGAGCTTATAAACTATACATTTAACCTCATCATTCATAACAGCCCTGTAGGCTTCTCCTGCTATAACTCCCAGAATTTTGGCAGTCTGGTCTACAGCTGCCTTAGGCGCAAGCGTCTCAGTGTCCCACTCAAACAATGCCATAGCTGTATCCATAGCCATAGATTTATCTAAATATGGCTTCAAGGCTTCAAAATCTTTGTTCATTCTTTCTCCTCCCGGAAATCCCGAAAGCACATAGTACTCTTCTCTACCGGTAAACTATGTACTTTCTCTGGGTTTTGTGAATACTTTATATATATTATCCACTATTTGGCAACTATTTGCAACTAAAATATTAGCTTCTAAGTACTGCACCTATATTTTCAAGTCCTTTAAGTATCTTTTCCATAACAGAAGTTATCTCAGCCTCCTCAAGCGTCTTTTCCTTATTTCTAAAGGTAATGGAGTAAGCCATAGACTTCTTATCCACACCTATCCTCTCGCCTTCATAGATATCAAAGAGTTCAAGACTTTCTAATATATTGGCACCATTTGACCTTATTACTCCTTCAACTTCACCTGCTGTAAGGCTCTTATTCATAACAAGACTTATATCCCTCACAACTGCCGGGAATTTAGCTATACCCTCATATTTTACACCAAAATCTGCTTTTTCACAAATCTTGCTAAGATCTATATTGGCAATATAGGTTCTTTCGCTTATTCCATAGGTTTCCTGCACAAGAGGATGCACTTCTCCAAGGTATCCCACAGTTTCTCCACCATATATGATTTCTGCCTGTCTGCCAGGGTGAAGAAAGGTCTTGCCTGCCTCAGCATTATACGAAGGTAACTGCTTCATCCCTACTTTATATAAGAACTCTTCAACCACACCTTTAAGTACAAAGAAATCACCTTCTCCATACATACCAAGACAGAACTGCTTCTTCTCCTCAGGGTAATCTGTAAGAGGCAGTGATTTAGCAAGGTAAATATTGGATATCTCATAAAGTCTTACATTTTTATTTCTTCTGGCAGAATTTGTGCCAAGAGAAACAAGCATACCATTTACTATCTGGGTACGCATGATAGAATAGTCCTCTCCCAGAGGATTCATAATCTTAATCACTTCTCTCTCTTTAGCATTCTCAGGCAACATGAGTTTGTCAAATACTTTAGGACTTTCAAAAGAAAACGTCATGCCCTCACAGAAACCAAACTGCTCAGCAAGAGCCCTTGCCTTACCTTCTATCTCCATCTGGAAGGTTTCACCACCGGCAGTTGACTCACCACTAGGAAGAGTAGTAGGTATCTTATCATAGCCAAAAAATCTTGCAAGCTCTTCTGCAAGATCTGCATTACGGAGTAAATCCTGTCTGAAATAAGGCACTGTCACAGACTTCCAGTCATCATTTGTCTTAATCTCCAGCCTGTTAAAGTATTCCTCTGCTTCCTCTTTGTTATACTTGTACCAAGCAGCTTATTGCAGGCAGCAAGGTCAAATTCTACTTCTCTGTCGCCTTCCTTAAGCGGATACACGTCTACCACTCCACCAACTACTTCTCCTGCTCCCATTTCTTCTATAAGTGTGCAGGCTCTGTTCATTGCAAGCAGGGCAGTCTCCGGATGAAGTCCTTTTTCAAATTTACCACTGGCATCTGTCCTAAGCCCTAACTTCTTACTTGAAAGACGGATGTTGGTACCGTCAAAGCAGGCAGCTTCAAGGAGAACCGTATCCAGATTATCATTTATCTTTGAGTTCTCTCCACCCATAATACCGGCTATACCTACCGCCTTTTTGCCATCTTTTATGAGCAAAATGGTATCATCAAGTTCTCTTTCTTCACCATCCAGTGTAGTGAATTTTTCTCCCTTATCTGCTCTTTCTACTACAATCTTCCTCTCTTCAATACTAGAAAGGTCATAGGCATGCATAGGCTGGCTCATCTCTGTCATTACATAGTTTGTAATATCTACTATATTATTGATAGGGCGTATACCTGCTGAAGAAAGTCTGCGCTGCATCCAAAGTGGAGAAGGAGCTATTTTTACATTTTTAACCACTCTTGCCACATAGCGCTTGCAAAGCTTTTTATCTTTTATTTCTACAGAAATATAGTCTTCTGCTTTCTCTGAATTTCCTGTTTCTTTTATTACAGGAGGCTTGAACTCCTTACGGAATGTAGCTGCCGCCTCTCTGGCTATACCCTCTATACCGAAACAGTCTACCCTGTTGCTGGTTACTTCATATTCTACAAGGGCATCTCTTAAGCCGAGCGCTTCTAAGGCATCACTTCCGGGTTTAAGCTCACTTCCGCCTTCTATCTTATTGAAAATATAAAGTCCTTCTTCATCTGCTTCAGGATAGTAGGTTTTATCCCTTCCAAGCTCGTCTATAGAACACATCATTCCGGCAGAGTCCACTCCTCTAAGCTTTCCTGCCTTTATGACAAAGCCTTCAGCCGGTTTATTTCCGGAATGGTCACAGGCTACCCTGCCACCGTCAAGTACTACAGGAACTACAGCACCTTCAAATGCATTTGGCGCACCGGTAACTATCTGTATCTCATTCCCTGCTTCGTCTATCTGTACCTGGCAGATAACCAGCTTGTCTGCATCAGGATGCCTCTCTATTTTATTTATTTTTCCTACTATGATTTTATCCAGATTTTTATCAAAATACTCTACACTTTCAGCCTTAGTTCCGCTAAGTGTCATTGCATCCATATACTCTGCCGGGCTACAGTCAAGCTCCGGTACCATTTCTTTTATCCAGGATAAAGGTGTATTCATGTTAATCTCCTTATATTAGCCAATTTCATTATATAATTTCAGCTAATCACTCTAAATATAATTTTTCATATAAAAACAAATTTTACTACTTTTTGTAGAATATACGCAGATTTCTTAGAACTGCCTTAAGAAACGCACATCATTTTCATAAAGAAGACGCATATCATCTACCTCATATTTAAGAAGTGCTATTCTTTCAAGGCCTATACCAAATGCAAAGCCCTGATACTCCTTAGGATCTATCCCACGCATTTCAAGCACGTGAGGGTGAACCATACCACAACCCAGTATCTCAATCCAGCCTTCATTTTTACAGAAACGGCAGCCCTTTCCCCCGCACTTAAAGCAGGAAACATCCATTTCAGCCGATGGCTCTGTAAAAGGGAAGTGATGCGGTCTGAATTTTACCTTTGTCTCTTCACCAAAAATCCTTCTTGCAAATTCAGCCAGAGTTCCCTTAAGGTCAGCAAAGGTCACACTCTTATCTATTACAAGTCCCTCTACCTGATGGAAAGAAGGAGAATGTGTGGCGTCTACCTCGTCAGAGCGAAATACCCTGCCCGGTGCAATTATTCTGATAGGTGGTTTTTCTTTTTCCATAACATGTACCTGTACGGATGAGGTCTGGGTACGAAGTAAGAGCTTGTCATTTATGTAAAAAGTATCCTGTTCATCTTTTGCAGGGTGGTTAGCAGGTATATTAAGTGCCTCAAAGTTATAGTAATCGTACTCTATTTCAGGACCGTCAACTACCTGATATCCCATACCTATAAATATTTTCTTAACTTCATCAAGTGCTATGGTATTAGGATGTCTGTGTCCTATCATAGGCTTCTTAGCAGGAAGGGTAACATCTATGGTCTCTGTAGCAAGCTTAAGATCAAGCATATTCTTTTCAAACTCTTTTTTGCATTCATCGAGTCTTTTTTCAAGTGTTTCACGAGCTTCATTTACCAGTTGTCCCACCTTAGGTCTATCTTCCGGTGCTACATCCTTCAGACTTTTGAGTACCTGTGTAAGTTCACCTTTTTTGCCTAAGAAGCTCACCCTTACTTCATTAAGCTTATCACTATCTGTTGCTGCTTCAATCTGCTTAAGCGCAGTGTCTACAATTTCTTTTAATTTTTCCTTCATATCTTCCTCCAATAAGAAATTTCTTATTTAAAAAAGTGTGCTCGCACACACTTCGCGCACGAGCGGTGCCGCAAGGCAAACTTCCCTACCGCGAGTCCAGCATCCCTCGGAGAGACTTTTATTTAATAGGAAATTTCAAAGAAATTTCCTATTAAATAAAAAAGCCCCTGCATAACGCAGGGGCGAAGTTTCCGTGTTACCACCCTGATTCCTGTCCTTAGACAGGCTCTCTTATACAGATAACGGCTGCTACCGGCAAGGCCTACTCTCTTTACGATTTGAGCATTACAACTCAGGTGTGAATGTCAGAAATGGTGTTGCATAAGAAAACTTCCAGCCCATGTTTTCTCTCTCTGGATGGCTTCCATCTCCTGCGCCCTGCACAGGGCTGCACCGTCAAAGTCTTTATTTTTAACTAGGTACATAATATCTGTTTATCAAACGAAAGTCAAGTACCTTACATCTGTATTATCCTAAAGCTGTTTCTTCCAATCTTCTTTTCCTCATAAAGTGCCCCGTCTGCCCTTTTAAGAAAATCTGCAATAGTTTTTTCAGGAGTAAATACATCAAAGCAAATCCCCTGCGTTACAGTAACTACACTTGCAGCCTTAGAATACTTATGCTCCAGGGCATTTGCCTGTACATTTCTCTTTAAGGACTTGACAAAGTTTTCAACCTCACTGAATAAGAGACCCGGATAAATAATTACAAACTCGTCTCCTCCATATCTTGCGACGTATATTTTAGGGTTTTCCTGAACAAGTTTCTTAAGTTCTCCCGCAATCATTTTAATGCAGGCATCACCATTCTGATGTCCATAGTTATCGTTATATTGTTTGAAATAATCTATATCAAGAATTTCTACTCCAAGCGTCTTCTGATTTGCGTGCAGATACTTTTCAAGCTCTATACAGTATTCATCATATGACATCCTGTTTGGAAGCCCCGTAAGAGCATCTATCTCTGATTTTTTCTGTAATACCAGATTTTCTCTAAGATATCCAACCAGATTATTAATACTGTCTGCAACAAGATTTATCTCGCTTATTGAATTAATATTAAGTCTGGACTCAGGTATAACTCCAACCTCCAATTGCCTCAGGTAGAAGACAATGACATTTATAGTATTTAAAAACTGTGAAATGATAACAAATATAATTATTATTATGATTGCAATTATAAAAAGAGTGAATAATGCTACTTTAATAACTGCCTTACCTATTTCATTGTTCATCTCTTTAATGCTTCTGCCAACTACAATTGCACCAACCACATTGCCATCTTTGTCCTCAAGCACTCTGTAAAGGCAGAATATCATATCTCCTGCCACATTTGCTTCTCCGGAGTATACGCCCTTTCTATCCAGTTCATCAGCTACGTTTTTAGTCATGTAGGTACCCAGGATAGATTTTCCCCCTTCTCCCAGCGTACTCCCGGCAACCCTGTAATAATGTCCAATTTCGTATCCAAGCTTTTCTTTCCTGGCATCCTTAAACTTTGGATCATCATCACTGACTTTAATAAAAATATATGCCATTGTGCCTGTTTTTGCATAATGCTCCAAAAAAGGATTAAGATTAGCTTTTTCTGCAGTACCATCACCAATCATGGTATCTCCAAAATATATGGTATCTTCCCTTACATTCCATTTTGCTTCATTGTCATTTCCTGATACCAGATCCTTTGCATAGTTAATATCAGCCTCAAGTCTGTTGCCTATGAGCCTTTCCTCCAGATTAGTTATAGTACCCGAAACAACAAAGCTTACAAAGAAAACAACTATAATTGAAATTATAATTCCAGCCACTATAATTTTTCAGATTAATTGTACTCAAGTTTAATCTTTCATCAGACTCTTTTCGCAATTTCTTATAAATTTGCATTATTATCTCCATAAATACAATATTATTTTTAAATACTATACCATATTTTTAGTTCATAAAGTCTAAGTGCAAGTTCAAGCTTAAAACCTGCTGTTAGCAGTATCTACCTGTAAATCCATAATTTCTTCAGTCTTTTTAAGTCTGTACTTTGCAGTATTATAATGTATATAATTATTTTCTGAAGCTCTTGTTAAACTCCAGTTTGCATTTATTAATTCTTTTAAGAAAATATAATATTCAGTTTCATTCTCCTTATCATATTCAATAAGCTTCCTTATCGGCCGCATAAGTTCACCTGCAAGTATGTCCTTATTTACGGCATTATTAAGCAGGGAAAAAAGTTCCAGATCTTTGTACTCATGTATCATTCCAAGTCCCAGCATACTTCTTCCTATCTTAACTGCTTCCCTGGCCTCCGTATATGATATCGGAGCATCAAAGATATTATTTACTATCCTTCCAATACCCACTGTATAAGTAAATCCATATTCTTCTATGGATTCTTTCATCATCTTCTTAAACAATTTGTCTTTGCTCTGCAGATAATTATTGTCAAATTCAAATAAAAATATGATACTGTCACTGTTCTGGTAATTGTAGAAGGTCATCCCTGCATCAAGAAAATTGTTTTTAAAATCACGAACATCTTTTCCTTGACCACTTCTATTTCCCTGCTGGATTCTTTTAAATCAACAGTTTTCTTCTTATATTCATCTACATCAAAGATAACAACTACAAGATTATCTTTTATTTCCCAGCCATTGAGCTTACTTCTTATGCTAAGCTCTTCCCTTGACTTTATGTTACCTGTGCAGATATCCAGCACAAGTTCCTGTTTCAGATCCTTTTCCACTCTCTCTACAGAAAATTTTTCTTTATTTATAAGCACAAAAGCATCTGCCACATAGCTAAGTACCTTTTTCATAAAGTCAGTTATATTTTCTTTAGCTGTATTTATAAGAATCTTACCTAACAATTCATTTTTAAATCCTATTTCATATTCAAAACAGTCGGAATCCGGAACATTTTCCTCTGTACCAATTACTATTCTATTATTCTGCACATAGTTATAGAAAAATAAAATCACATTTCAATATTTCATGCAAATATTCCATAACCGGCTGTCCATTGTTGCTATCAATAGCTAATCTGATAATTTTCTTTTAAACATTTCAAACTCTTTTAATATCTCTTCGTTCATAAACCATCCCCACCTTCGGGTCACATATTAAAAATCCGATTATACTTTCATATTATAAACCTTTTTTTCAAAAAATTGAAATACTTTTAGTTGATTTTGCATTATTTAACCATTATAATCACACGACCTCCTTTTAATTCTACCAAGATTAATAACTTATAGCAAGCAATTCCCATAATATATATATGTTTTTTTAAATATATACAAATGGTTCAATTAAATTGTATGCAATTTTAGTTATTTTACATATAGCTTTATTTTTTTCATAAAATGTTATCATTTCTTCATCAAATTTAAGCTTGTTTTTACATCAAGGAGGAGAATAGTATGAACGTTTATGATTTCAGTGTAAAAAATGTAGAGGGTGGTACAACCTCACTTTCAGAATATAAGGGTAAGGCCCTTCTTATAGTTAATATAGCTACAGGCTGTGGCCTCACACCTCAGCTCGAGGATCTTGAGAAATTGTATCAGAAGTATAATAAAGAGGGATTTGAAATAATCGGTTTCCCTTGTGGCCAGTTCCTTGACCAGAATCCTGAAGATGGCAAAGAGACTGTTAAGTTCTGTATGGTGAACTATGGTGTTACTTTTGAGAATTTTGAGAAACTTGAGGTAAACGGTGAAAATGCAGATCCTCTTTTCAAATATCTTAAAGAGCAGAAGCCTGAAGAAGTAACCAACGCAGCCAGCACAGGTTTACTCGAAAAGCTTGCAAGCCTTGGTCAGGTTTTCCCTGGCAGTGAGATTAACTGGAACTTTACAAAGTTCTTAGTTGACAAGGAAGGAAATGTGGTTGAGAGATTTTCTCCAACTGTAACCAGTGAGGATATGGAGGCTTACATTAAGAAACTTTTGTAATCCCACTTAGTAATTAAGTTTTCTTTTCATTCACTCCTATAAATATAATTAAATATGTGACTCTCATCATTTATAATCCCAAAAATGAGAGCCACATATTTGTTGTCTATTGACATAATAATTTAATACCAGTTATTCACTCCATAGTTCACAGATTTCTTATTACACATATCACAGTAGTATAAAAATGTTTTCTGTCTGTGGCTTGATTACAATATTTCATAATATATTTCGTGAATAACTTTGGATTAAAATAATCAGAATAATTTCATAAAATCATGTTGACAATACACGTAATCTTTCAGTATAATCAGCCTCGTAGCATTTATGACAGTAAATTATAATTACTGCCAAATTTATTATCAAAAAGGAGAAATATTATGAATACCCGCAACAAGTGGCTCTTAAGAGCACAAAGCTTATTCCTCGTACTAACCATTCTTTCCTCTGCATTTATCTTTAATGCAGGTAAAGCTAACGCGCAGGAAATAGCAAATGCATCAAATTCCGCACAGATACTCAACTCCACTCCTGTAGTTGTACCTGGGAAAAAAGTTCAGGTTGTCTATGCAATAAAGTGCATTAATGAAGTGGATGGAAAAAATGTAAGATATGTAGTTAGAAAGCTTGCGTTTTCCGGAGAAGTTGTAACTGAAAAAGCTCCAAGGCTTAAAGGTTATGAATTAGTTTCAGAAAGTGTGCAGACCCTGACCCTTAAGGCAAAAGGCAATGAACCTATCATATTCAAATACAAGAAGATAGATATGGAAGCCCTTAACAACCTTAAGGCACTTACAAAAGAGAATATTGACAGTCTGAAGAAAGCACCTCTTTACGAAAAAAATGATTATAAGGCTCAGATTGATAAAGCTTTTACAGAAAAAGAAGTAAATAACCTCTTTGAAGAAATTAAAAAGATTGATGAAACTACAAAAGTTCAAGCTAAATATCAAATCAAATATGTTGATACAAATGATGTAGAAATTGCACCTTCTGTTACAAAGCTTGGTTTTGCAGGCGATACAGTAAACGAAACAGCTATTGATATAGACAAGTATATTAAACCTGAAGAGGCTACAAAAGAGCTTACCTTAGATATTTAGAATAACAAAATTGTATTCAAATATGAAAAGACTGACGAGGCTAAGACTTTAAAAGAGTTCATTAGTGAAAAAGCTGTTCCAAATAAACCACTTACCTATACAAATACTAATTTTGCTAACAGACCTGAAGAACTCAAAGAGTTCATCATCAAAAACGTATACAGACATAATCTTGCTATCGAGTTCTATGCTACAGAAAGTGATGTAGATAAGATTTATAATGAGTTCTGGAATAAAACCACTGATGCAGGACTTTTAAGACTTGCAAGATATTGGACAGGAAGAGAAGATGTAAGAAAGGAAGAAACCAATACTCCGGGCGTATACAGATATGTAATTGGAATCACTTATCATCTTAGCTCAGATCAGATGGCTAAATCAGAAGATAAGGTTGATGAGATTATTGCAAAATATGACCTCAAAAATAAGACAGACTTTGAAAAGGCAAAAATCATTTATGATTATTTAGTTAAATATCCTACCCCTAATTCAGGACAGAAGCAGTGGGGATATAATGTATATAATTACTCATCAGTTCTCCTTGGAAATGCAGGGGTTTGCGAAGGATATGCTATAGCTTACAATCGTATTGCCGAGAGAGCCGGACTTGAGTCCAAATTTGTTCCTGGAATTTTATTAATGTATATTAGTCCTTCAACCAAAGAAGCTTATATCAAAAAAGTATTAGGTGAAATGGATACAGAGGTATTTGACAGAAGAATGAATCATGCCTGGAATCAGGTAAAAATTGACGGAAAATGGTATTACCTTGATTCTTACCATGGAAGTTATTACTATCACACTCCTGGATATAATTCATCTGATTATATTTATTATAACTTCCTCAAATCCGAAAAAGACTCTTTGGTCTGAACGTGAAGACAGAGATCTGGAATAATAAATATACAGAAGAAGCAACTGAAGATTATAAAGGCAGCTTTACACTTGATGACAGTATCTAAACCAAATTTATTTGGATAAAAATTAAATTTTAATACAAAACCCCGCTGTTGAATTTTTATAATTTAACAGCGGGGTTTTAATTTAATAAAGTGCAATAAATCATTTTCTCATAATCTCATCAACCGATAATTGACAAGCCCTTCTAAGACCTTCTCTCTCAAGTACGGTTACTCCTTTAATTGTACTTCCACCCGGAGAACACACCTTGTCCTTTAGAACAGCCGGATGCTCCCCAGTCATGAGCTGTAATTTAGCGGCTCCCAGGACTGTGGCAGAAACCAGTTTATATGCAATTTCCCTTGAAATACCATATTTTACTGCCGCATCTGCATAACTTTCTATAAACAAGTCTACAAAAGCCGGTCCACAGCCGGATATAGTTCCTCCTATACCCATAAGACTTGCCGGAAGCTCTGCAACAAGTCCCACACTTTCAAAAATACTCATAATATCAGTTCTCTCTACCGTAAATAGTGAATTTTCCTCTTCAAAGAGGATCACTCCTTCGCCGGTAGCAACCGAAATATTGGGCATTACAAACTGAAATCTGGCTTCCTTTATCTGTTCTGACTGCCATTTTTTGAAATTCCACCCCAAAACAACAGATATCACAACCTTTCCTTTCAACAAATCTCTAATCTCACCAAGGACTATGTCCATATGACATGGCTTACAGGCTAAAATTATGATATCTGAGCCTTCTACAAGTTCCGTCAGAGTAGCTGCAGGTGTAAAGCCTATTTTATCTGCATTTTCTTTCAGTTTAATCTGATTTGGTGCAAATGCATTAATGCTACGTGTCCCTGCCTTGCCATATTTTATAAGACCCGATACAAGCGCCTGAGCCATATTACCCATACCTATAAATCCAATTTTCATAACAGCCTGCTTTCTTAAAATATTATAGGCTCTTTTCAATTCTTTCCCTTATCGCCTTAATGAAGCCTTCTGTATCGGCTACTTTTACGTTTTTAAGTGTAGTAATATCCGCCAGATCTTTGGTCATAATTCCATTTTCAACAGTATCAATTACAGCTTTTTCTAATTTTTCTGCAAACTTTACAACCTCCATTAGTCCGTCAAGCTCTCCTCTTTTCTTAAGTGCTCCGCTCCAGGCAAAGATTGTGGCTATAGAATTTGTAGAGGTAGTTTCCCCTTTGAGGTATTTATAATAATGTCTCTGAACTGTTCCATGTGCAGCTTCATATTCCCATACACCTTTTGGGGATACCAGGACAGATGTCATCATAGAAAGTGAGCCAAAAGCAGTTGCAAGCATATCGCTCATTACATCTCCATCATAGTTCTTGCAAGCCCAAAGGAACCCTCCTTCACTCCTTACAACTCTGGCTACAGCATCATCTATTAAAGTATAAAAATAAGTAATTCCTCTGTTCTTAAATTTATCCTTATATTCGTTATCATATATATCTTCAAATATATCTTTAAATGTATGGTCATATTTCTTGGAGATAGTATCTTTTGAAGAAAACCACAGGTCAACACCCAGTTCAAGTGCATAGTTAAAGCAGGCTCTCGCAAAGCTCTCTATAGAAGAATTTAAGTTGTGTATCCCCTGGATTACACCTGCACCCTTAAATTCATGTATCAGCTCTTTTGTTACAATACCATTTTCTGCTGTAAATACAAGTTCTGCTCTTCCTGGTCCATCTACTTTTATTTCAGCATTTTTATATACATCTCCGTAAGCATGGCGGGCAATAGTAATAGGCTCTTTCCAGGTACGTACATAAGGCTCAACCCCCTTTACCAGAATAGGAGTTCTAAAAACAGTTCCATCAAGTATCGCCCTTATAGTACCGTTCGGACTCTTCCACATCTCTTTAAGATTATATTCTTTAACTCTGGCTGCATTAGGTGTTATTGTTGCACATTTAACTGCAACACCATATCTAAGCGTAGCCTCTGCTGAATCCACCGTTACTTTGTCATCTGTCTCATTACGGTATTTAAGCCCCAAATCATAATATTCTGACTTCAGATTAATGAAAGGATGTATGAGCTCATCCTTAATCATCTGCCAGATTACCCTGGTCATCTCATCTCCATCCATTTCAACCAATGGAGTCTTCATCTCTATCTTCGCCATATCCTACCTCCCTGCTTTACTTGTCTGATTATTCACAAACATAAATTCATTTTAAGATTATCATAACAGTCTGCCAATAGCAAGATTATATAGTAATTATTCAGCTTGCTTTACATCACAATTAGAAAAGAGTACATTGACTGCTGCCCTATATTCCGCGTCATTCTTAGCCTTTCTGATATCTTTAATATAATCTTCACAGGTTTCAAAGCTTTCTTTTATATAATACCATAGTTCTTTCATTTTTAGAACTGCTGCAGGACTTCCGTTAAACTCTGCCAGATAAGTAAAAAAGAGTTCATCCAGATAATTTTTAAGCCTTACTTTCCTACCTTCGATATTTTTTCCCAAAATATCCTCTGGCAAAAACGGATACCTGAGCAGTCCCCTTCCTATCATTATATGGCTTATATCAGGAAATTCCTCACTTAACTTTTTTATATCAGCTATGGTATTAAGTTCTCCATTAAAGTAAAGTCTGTCTGCAGCTTTTCTTCCCAAGTATTCATCAACTGCAAGCGCGAAGCTTTCCTTGTGAACCCCTCCCTTATAGAATTCCATTCTGGTTCTTGGATGTATAATTAACTTTTCAACCGGAAATTTTTTATATAGAGAAAGAATATTTTCAAATTCTTCTGCCTTTTCATAACCTATTCTTGTTTTTATGGATATTTTAAGACCGGTATTCTCTGCCTTAGAGTAAATGAGTGCCAAAAGCTTCTCAAGACTGTCCAGGTCTTTTAAAGCTCCTGAGCCTCTCCCCTTTATTAACTACAGTTCCTGACGGGCAACCAAGATTCAAATTTACCTCTTTATAACCAAGCCCCATAAGCTTCTCTGCAGCAATATTAAAGGCTTCTGCAGAGTTTGAAAGAATTTGCGGAATTATGGTCAGCCCTTCATTATTTTCCGGAGACAGTTCCTTTATATCCTTCTTGTCCAATCCTCTTTTTTCCTTAGGAGTAATAAAAGGAGTATAATAATCCTCTACCCCTTTAAAATGCTTGTTAAATATTTTTCTAAAAATTTTCCCACTTATCCCCTCCATAGGAGCGAAGCTTATAATAAAGTTTCCCATTTATCTTACGTTTTCCCTTCCAAACAGGCTCTATCTCTTATACAAACTTACAAAATTTTGACTTTACAACCCGTAAGCTTTGGAGTATAATTTCATTGTAGTTTTTAAGCAGATGTAGTTCATCGGTAGAATGCGACCTTCCCAAGGTTGAGAGGCGGGTTCGATTCCCGTCATCTGCTTTTTTTATATATCATATTTTTTTATATTTAGACAACAAACTAAGACTATCTTCTATTTCAGAAAACAGCCTTAGTTTATTTATTTTACTATATATTTTTAAAATATCATTGAATAATTATCTCTTATTTAATCTTGGCAAGAGACTCCAGAACTCTGTCCTGCTGGAAAGGTTTAACTATAAAATCCTTTGCTCCACTCTGGATAGATTCGATAACCATAGCCTGCTGTCCCATTGCAGAACACATAACCACATTTGCAGCAGCATCAAACTCTTTAATCTTCTTAAGGCACTGTAAGCCATCACACTCGAGGCATCGTTATATCAAGAGTAACGATGTCAGGCTTTAACTCTTTGTACTTTTCAAATCCGTCGTTTCCGTTAACACCCTCACCTACAACCTCATATCCATTCTTAGATAGGATGTCCTTAAGCATCATTCTCATGAAAGCCGCATCATCTACTACAATACTTTCTTAGCCATTATTATACTTCCTTTCACATATTTTTAAAAAACTGAATTCAGAAGATTATCTTCAATAAATCTATTTTACTAGGAATTTGCAGATTTTATCAACTACATTTTAAACATTCTTCAAAACCCAGCTAAAGCCACTAGCCATGCGCACCGGAATATTCTTAAAGTGATCTCCTTCATTCCATTCCAATATATGGTTTAGATAGTCCTGCTTCGAGAACTTATTATACTGCATTTTGATACATTTTTCAACCTCAGCCATTCTTTTATTTTTTGTTTTCGACTCTTTATCGCCAAGACTCAGGTAAACAGCAGAAGAGTTGATTTTTCTGTCACTTATATACTCTGTCCAACCATCAAACCATACTGACGGAGAAACTGCCACAATAGCGGTAAAAAGCCACATTTCATAGCCTGCCCAGAGTGAAAAAAGCCCGGCAAGTGAATATCCTCCCAGAATTACAGGTGTTTCTATGGGCAAATTACAGATTTCTCTTAAACTATCCAGATTATTCTTAAGATAGTATAAATTTTTATCACCCTCTCCTCCAAAGCCTTCTTTTCCAAATACAGGAAGAGCTTTCCATGGAGATAATTCATTGTTCCAGTCCTCTGTTCTTATTCCGGCAAAAGCAAAACCCTTATCTGTATGTGCCTCAATAAGCCTCACTTCCTCTTCAAGTCCAGCTTCATCACTTTCGTCAATAAACTGTATCAAAAGATATTTCGGATTAATTTTGCAATATCTTAATATGCTTTTCCCTTTTAATTCTAGTTCTTCAAACATATTACCTCCCGAAGCTGGTATTTCCTCTATTATATTATGTGGATGTCAAAAGATAATAAATCCTTTTGACACTTGTATCATTATATCATTATAATAGTATTTATAGCAATCAATTAAATATGAAAGGAAAATTTATGCCAACCATTAAACTTTATGATACAAACCCTTATGACATCTACTTTACTGCAAAAATTGTAAGCATTGTCCCATCTGATACCGCAGACTGCCAATATGAATTATTTCTTGATAAGACTCTTTTCTTTCCGGAGGCAGGCGGGCAGTCCTGCGACAAGGGGACTATAGCTATAGATAATATCACTACAGTTGTAAAGAAAGTTCTTATAGATAAAGAAAATAATATAACTCATATAATAAGTACAAATAGCCCCCTTGAAACAGATAATCTTTCTGGCAATAGCATTCAGGGTAAAATTGATTGGAAACACCGCTTTTCTAATATGCAGCAGCATAGCGGAGAGCATATTTTCTCAGGCATGGTAAAGAGAAAATATGGTTTTGAAAACGTAGGCTTTCATCTGTCAGATAATAATGTAACTATGGATTACAATGGCTATCTTACCCCTTTGCAGGTGGCAGAAATTGAGTCTGAAGTAAATAATGTTATAGTAAATAATATCAGTATAATCTGTAGTTATCCCTCTGCGGATAAACTTAAAAATATAGATTACAGATGTAAAACCGAGCTGACAGGAGATATAAGGATAGTTGAAATAGAAGGAACAGATATCTGTGCCTGCTGTTGTCCACATGTAAGAAAAACAGGTGAAATCGGACTTTTCAAGGTAATCTCCTCAATCCGCTATAAGGGTGGCACAAGGCTCTCCATTCTCTGTGGCTTCAGAGCCTTGGAGTATTTTAACACTTTATACGGACAGATGAATGAATTAAGAAGCTTACTTTCCTCTGAACAAAGCGAAGTAGTTAATACTGTAATTCTTTTAAAAAATGAAAAGGATGAATTAAAAGCTAAACTTAAGGACGTTATCAAAAGCATACTTACCAAAGAAATTGACTCTCTTAAAAAAAGACTCTCCTGCCCTCATTTGTACTGATGATATAGATGCTAAGAGCCAGAGAGAAGTACTCAGTTACCTTATAAGTAAAAGGGATAATTATTGTGGAATATTAGCCGGAAATGATAAAAAAGGCTATTCCTACCTAATAGGCAGCAACAGCCTCGATTCTTCTTTGATTCAGACTAAATTAAGAGAAAAGTTTGGCGCTAAAGGTGGCGGCAGACAAGAAATGATACAGGGTTTTGCAAAAGCCTCAAGAAATGAGATAGAAGCCCTGCTTAATACCTTCCCTTTTAACTAGGAGGCCTTGTACTGATAAGCTATCCTTTCCCCTTCTCTTAACTTAACCAGACCACATCTTACAAAACCTTGCCTTGTAACTGCATTTTGCATGGTAAGGTTTTGTTCATGTGTATCTATTTTTAGATTTGAAAGACCGGCTTCCTTCATTTTCTCCAGGCTAAACTCAAATATCTTTGAAAATACTCCTTTTACTTTACCATTGCCTGCAACCCTGTGCAAGGTAAGATAAGACTCATCATTCAGCCATTTACCTCTATATATGCTTTATATGCTTCTTCCTCACCCATAAGTACAAAGGCAAAGTTTACTTCTTCATCTGTATAAAGAACTCCTGCTTTTATATCCCCAGATATAAGTTCATCACCTGGATAGCTTATCCCCCACTGGTCTGGGTTACCATTTTCCCTCATATACTGTCTTGCCTTTTCATATAATTCTTTTAGTTTTGGCAGGTCTTTTAATTCTGCTTTTCTTATCATTTCTACTCCATCAAATTAGTCGTTGAATGAATACCAATTGCCAGTGTAGACATATTATGCACCAAAGCTGAAGTAGCTGGCTGGATTACGCCAAGCACTCCAAGTCCTATGAGACCACCATTGATGCCTACTATTTTCCTGTAATTACTATGTATCCTCTTCATAAGCGAATTAGACAATGTCTTTAATTTGACAAGCTCATACAGATTATCCGCAACTATAGTTATATCAGCAATTTCTCTTGCTATTTCAGCTCCATCACTTATGGCTATTCCACAATCTGCTGCTGAAAGTGCAGGAGAATCATTGATACCGTCACCGACCATAATCACCTTTCTTCCCTTAGCCTTTTCTTCTTCAACAAATTTTGCTTTATCCTCAGGGAGCACTCCCGCATAATACTTGTCTATACCTATCTGTGTGGCAACAGCCTTAGCTGTACGCTCATTATCACCTGTCATCATCACTACATTTTTTATTCCAAGTGCTTTTAACCCCTTTATAACTTCTCCTGCCTCTTCCCTTACAGGATCAGAGATGCAGATTACTGCTGAAAGTTTGCCTTCAATCGCCATATAAAGATGTGAACTGTCCTCAGGTATATTGTTAAATTTTTCTTCAAAGCCCGTAGGCACTGTAACTCCTTCATCTTCAAAGACAAAATGATAACTCCCTATAATTACCTTTTTATCTTTTATACTGCTGCTTATTCCATGTGCAACTATATAGTTTACCTTGGAATGCATTTCCTCGTGCTTAAGCCCTTTCTTCCTTGCTGCCTCCACTACAGCGTTTGCCATAGAGTGTGGAAAATGCTCCTCAAGGCAGGCTGCTATCCTGAGAAGTTCATCTCCACTTCTTTTTTCAAATGAAATCACGCTTGTTACAACAGGTTCCGCCTTAGTCAGAGTTCCTGTCTTATCAAAAACTATGGTTTCTGCTTCTGCCACAGCCTCTAAGAATTTACCCCCCTTAACTGTAATTCCATTTTCAGAAGCCTCTCTGATAGCAGAAAGTACAGATACCGGCATAGCAAGCTTAAGTGCACAGGAAAAATCCACCATTAGTACAGCCAGAGCCTTAGTTACATTTCTTGTTAAAAGATAGACAATCCCTGTGCCGGCAAGAGTATAAGGAACAAGCCTGTCAGCAAGCTTCAAAGCCTTGCTTTCAGCACCAGACTTGAGTTTCTCTGTTTCTTCTATCATTTTTACTATCTTTTCAAACTTAGAATTGCCACCCGTTCTCCTTACCCTGAAAGTAATTTCTCCTTCTTCGATTACAGTTCCTGCAAAGACTACACTTCCTGTTTCTTTTCTTACAGGTTCGCTTTCTCCTGTCATAGAAGCCTGATTTATCATAGCTTCTCCCTCTGTAACTACTCCATCAAAAGGTACAACACCACTTAGATGTACTACAATCTCATCATCTTCTTTTATTTCAGAATAATCTGCCAACACCTCAGTATCATCTTTTTTAAGCCATACTCTGCTTATATTAAGCGAAAGTATACCTGCAAGATCTGCTGTGGTTTTTTTCTCAGTCCATTCCTCAAGAAGTTCCCCAATACCAAGCAGGAACATGACAGAACCTGCGGTATTAAAATCTCTTCTAAGTACAGAAACACCAATTGCTACTCCATCAAGTAAGGCAACTTCAATTTTTCCGCTAAACAGGCTTTTTATGCCATTTTTAATATATTTTAATGATTTAAATATAGTTAGTCCAACTCTTACAGGCACAGGCATAAGTGCTACCGTTAAAGCCCTTGCAGCTACCGAAGCTATGAGCTTTTCCTGATAGGCAGCATTTAGCTCTCTGCTTGAATTCTCTATATATTCAGAAGGTGCTTCAAATTTCTTATAATTAAACCTCTGAAGTGCATCAACTATATCCCATTTATCTCCGTTAAACCGGACTGTAGCTGTACAGGTCCTGTCAGAGACTTTTGTAAAAGTGACCCCTTTTATATGTCTGATATAATAAAATAAGGTATCAGCCTCCTTAAAGCTCATATTATTCTGTAAAAATCTGTACCCTTATTCTGCTTTCCGACTCAGATAATATTTTAAATTTCATATTTTTTTACCTTTTATTCCCTTAAATAAAAAGAAGCCCCAGAGAGTCTGAACTAACTGCTTACTCCCTAAGGGCTTATCTAATTACTCTTCTTTGTTTTCTACTTCTTTGTATTCTACAGAAGTATCCTCAAAAACAGCTTCTTCAGCAGCCTTTCTATCCTCATTGATATCCTTTGCATCTTCGTAGATATCCTCACAGTTCTCTTTAAGAGTTTCTGTACGTTTTAACGTGTAATCCTTAACTCTTAAAGCTGCTGCTGTCAAGTGAGTGTAACACTTTTTAGCATCTTTACTGAACAATGCCTTAAGACCTACTGTTCCGAAAACAACTCCACCTGCAAATAAACCAACTTTTCTCCAATTAATCTTATCCCACATCTCAGGACCTCCTTTAAATTATAAGAACTTCTAAGATGTCAAACTGCCATACTAAATTTCTATGAAATAAATTTACGGCTTTGAGTTACACCTGTTTCACATCAACTACACCTTGATTATATCAGCAGGATTTTTCAATTTCAATTATTTTTTTCTTGCTTTTTTTGAGAAAATTTTTGCATTAAAATGCCTCTTATAAATATTGACTTTCATTATTGCAGGATAGTGAATTCCATTATCAGAAAATATTCAAAAAGAAAGATGACAGCCTGAACTGTCACCCTTCTAAACATATAAATATAAGTTATTAACCTTACAGTAAATATTTTTTTCAAATATTTTATGCCATAGCAGGCATTACATTATCAAGAATCTCATTAAGCGCAGTACCACTGCTTGTATGACTTCTTATAATATTAGCCTTACATTTTTCAGCCTCTGCAAGGGCTGTGCGCACCATTTTGTGTGATACAGTGTTTGTAAATAGTATCAGCAAATCAGGTGAGCCTATCTGTCCACTTAAATTTGCAGACATCTGTGTAAAAATCTTTGCTTTGCATTTATGTTCCTTACAAATTTTCTTATACATACAAACCATACGATCGTGACCGCCAACTATAACCACACTCATAATGCACCTCTTTTATAATCTAAGGTTTACTTTGTTTCTTATGCCTGTGCAAGCTTCTTACCAAGCTCTTTGCACTTTTCAAGACCTTCTGCATCCGGTTCAAGGTTGCAGATAACACCTTCGTCACCAACAATAGTTGCGCCTGCTGCCTTCATTCTGTCTACCCAGTCACTCATCCAGGTACCATCACCCCAGTCATAAGAACCAAAAAGAGCAATAACCTTTCCTGACACATGTGGTTCAAGCTCAGCTACAAATGGCTCCATCTCACTCTCTTCAAGAACTTCAGAACCCATAGCAGGACATCCGAGTGCAAATGCCTTCTCTTCTTTAAGTGCGTCCACGCTGGCTGCACCAACTTCAAGTAACTCTGCTTCAGCACCTGCCCCTTTGATACCCTCAGCTACTGCCTCAGCCATTGCCTGGGTATTTCCTGTCTGTGACCAGTACACTACACTAATTTTGCTCATAATAACATCCTCTTTCCTGTGTATTCACACTATTTTTATGCACAAATCATGCTGTCAGCATAATCTATGTTGCTGTAATATGCGATAATGCAGATTATATCAATACCTTCATATAACATACGCACTATCTCTGTCTGCACCTTCTCATAATTCTTAAACAGTTTAATCTTAGTCTCAGCGTCCTTGTAGACCTTCCAATATCCGCTATACAGATAGTTTTTTCCATTATGCCTGATAAAACCTTCTACATCTTCTACAGGATAGCCTAAAAATAAGCCAAGTTCATGAGGAAAGTCCTTTTTTATTTCCATATATCTTATGTAGCGTCTTACAAATATTGGAAACATCTCACTTATATCAGAAGTTTTATAACCAAGTCCATATATAAATCCTTCTACTTCTTCGCTCACAAGATATTTTCTAAGTTCTTCCTCTCTATAAACCAGAATTACAAGTCTCTCCCTGCCCGGATATATTACCCTAAATGAGAGAGTGGTTTTCTTAAGTATGGCGGAAAGCTCTTTTAGCTTATTTGCAGGTATTGTCAAAAGGTTTGATATTTTGATTCCCGCAATAACCGGAGCACACTGCAAAGCCAGCTGAAGTGAAACCGAAGTATTATCCATGCCTTTTACTATATCTACAATATCAAAGCTCATATTAACTCTCCAAAACATTTTTAAGTTAGCTCATACTAACTGAATAAAATAATAATAAACTTCAGGCGATTTGTCAATAGATTTTGATAATTATTATTATTTTCATTAAGTATTATTGTCTCCTGCCCTTGCGAAGATATTTATTCTTTGTTATACTTGAAGTAAACAAGCTTGGAGGTGGCGTATAATGGAAATACATGAATCTGCTGAAGATTATCTGGAAACAATACTCATGCTTACCGAGAGAATTGGGAATGTACGTTCTGTAGATGTTTCCAATGAAATGGGCTTTAAGAAATCAAGTGTAAGTGTGGCTATGAAAAACCTTAGAAACACAGGGCATATTGTTGTTGACGAAAATGGATATATCAAGCTTACTCCATCAGGCAAAGAAGTTGCCGACATGATATATGAAAGGCATAAATTTTTCTCCTCATGGCTTATCAGTCTTGGAGTAGATAAAGAAACTGCTTTGGAAGATGCCTGCAGGATTGAGCATGTGATAAGCAAAGAAAGCTTTGCTGCCATGAAAAATTTTCTGAATGAAAAAACTAAATAATATGACATTACAAAGGCGGAGCATCTTTTATGATCTCCGCCTATTTTATATCTATAACTTTTCCTCCAAAAACAAATCAGCATAAATTATAAGAGTTATTTTCCGATAATCTCAGATAACTTTACCTTTCTGTCTTCATATCTTGACTTCGTGCAGGCATCAGCTGTTGCTATAACAGCCCTTGCCGCCTCTCCTGTCAACAATGGCTTAAATTCCTCTGTTGATTTTTCGCCATGCATAATACCATTCAGATATTTCATTTCCTTTTTCATAATTCCCTGCAGCCATAATGGTGGTTTTTTGCCCGGCTGGCCATATTGAATAGCACCGTCCATTTCTGTACTATGATATATTCTGGTTCTGTCTGCATCTTCTTCCTCGTTTTCATGTAAAAGGAAGTGAGTTTCTTTACCATCCACTTTTAGAGTACCGCCTGCATCAAACATATCTAACTTAATAGCCCCTTTTGTACCCTGAATAAGAAGATAGTGTTCAGGCCAGTGGAAGGCTGAACCCCATTCCATAACTGCATACCTTCCGTCACTAAAACGGGCATTTATAAAAATCATGTCATCCTCATCACCAAAAGCTTCACCCTGATGAGCCACGTTTCCTGCTTCCATGCATACAGTTTCAGGCATACCACCCATAATAAATTGCACACAATCCAATTCATGGATGTGGTGGTACAAATGACCGCCGGATTTTTCTCTGATTTTTTTCCAGGATACCGATTCCTGAACATCTTCCCAGCCATTGCGTGCTGAATGGCAATACAACACTTTTCCTATAGCACCCTCATTTATCAATTCTTTTGCATGATGAACTCCATTAAAAAAGTTCATAATATGTCCTGCCATAAATACTACATTATTTTCTTCACAAGCCTTAACCATTTCATCACAATCAGCATAAGACAAAGCTATTGGCTTTTCACAGAATACATTTTTACCATGCTTTGCCGCTGCTATAACAGGCTCTTGTGTAAGTAGTTAGGTGTAGCAACTATTACACAGTCTATATCCTCTCTTGAAACAAGTTCTTCAAGTGATGAAGCTGCATCACAGCCAAGTTCCTCTGCTATAGTCTTTCCATTTTCCGGATCAAATACAGCAACTATCTCTGTATCGTCCTCCGCCTTCATTATCCTTGCCAGTTCGGCTCCAAAATAGCCTACACCCACAACACCGTATTTTACCATTTTTTATCTCCATTCTTATCTAACTCTATTTAACTGCACCTTCAGAAAGTCCACCGGATATTTTATTCTGTATCAGACAGAAGAATACAATTGATGGGATAACCACAAGAGTTGAGGCTGCCATCATATCTCCCCAGTCAAGTATTTCTGAACCGTTTAATGACCTAAGCGCAACTGCCACTGTCATTTTGCTCGTATCATTCATCAAAATTAATGAATATAAGAACTCATTCCATGCATTTATAAATGTATATATCGCCGTTGCTACAATTCCCGGTGCAACCAAAGGTACTACTACCTTTGCAAAAACCTGTATTTTATTGGCTCCATCTATCTTTGCAGCCTCCTCTATACCTATAGGCACTGTCTTAAAAAAGCCTACCAACAGCCACACTGCATAAGGAATACTGAAAGAAAGATAAACTATTATAAGTCCTACTCTGGTGTTGGTAAGTCCCATCTTTGCCATAACTATCGAATATGGAATAGCTAAGAGAATAGGCGGGAAGATATAGGTTGTTACCAGCACCTTCGACATAGTATTTCCTACTTTAGGAAAGAAACGTACAATACCGTAGGCCGCTAAAGAAGCAATTACTATTGCGATCAGCGTTGTACATAGTGAAATTAACACACTGTTTCTTATATTTACTATGAATCCCAGGTCAAAAATAACATGTCTGAAATATTCAAACGTAACCTGTTTAGGTAGGAAGGCTGTAGGATTACCTGTCAGCTCTCCTTTTGATTTTATGGAAGATATCAGTATCCAAATCAATGGAAAAATAGCTAAAAAAGTAAGAATAAGCAAGTAAATATGACTTATGGCATTTCCCAGTCTTTTTGTTTTCATTTACTTCTCCTCCTTTTCCCATCTTCCCATAATTACAAAATATCCTACACACACTATCATGAGAAATACAAACAACAAAACTGTAACCGCAGAAGATTTCCAAGCAGCTTAGTTCCCCAGCCCATATCATAAGCATATACCGGAACAGTCTGGGTGCTTCCTGCAGGACCTCCGCCTGTGATAAGGTAAATAAGATCAAAGTTATTAAATATCCAGACTGTTCTTAACACTACTAACAATCCCATAACCAGTTTTATATGTGGAACCGTAATGTGCATAAACGACTGAAAGGTTGTTGCACCGTCAATTTTAGCAGCCTCATATTGATCCTTAGGTACAGTCTGCAATGCAGATAGTACATTTACCATTATCATAGGTGCTCCAAACCATATATTTATAAGCACCAGAACTATAAAAGCCATTGTCTTATTGGTAAGAAATTCCGGAGGTGTATCGCATATTCCCCAATTCACTAAGAGATTCGGCAAAATTCCATATACTCCATTCAATATCCAGGTCCATGAAAAAGCAATTACTATTGATGGAAAAGCCCATGGAATGATAAGCAGAGTCTTATATGCACCTTTTAAGTGTTTAACCCTGTTAAGTGCCAGCGCTGCCGTAAAACCAACCAATAACTGTCCAAACAGTGAAAAAACCGTCCATTTTAATGAGTTAAAGAAAGCGTTCCAAAAGCCCATATCCTGTAATATAGATATATAGTTTTTTAGCCCTACAAACTTATAATTTGGACGTATAAGGTTTTTGTTTGTGAAACTGAAAAATATACTCGAAAAAATCGGATATATAAATAACGCTCCCACAACAATGATAGCAGGAAGAACAAATAACCACCTTGTATATGTCTTCTCCTTCATTTTTGTTTCTCCCTTCATCTTGAAGGCAGAATCCCCCTCTTCTGCCTTTATCTATCAAATAAATATTACTGGGCTGCCGCTTCCATAAGGCCGTTTAATTTATCCTCAGCTGCCTTTGCCGCAGTCTTAACATCTGTACCATTGGCAATAATGTCCTGGAACATCTCCTCTATTACATGCTGGTTTGTAAGAATACCTGCCTGCACACTTGGTCCATGTTCAAAACCTATAGCTGTTCCACCCGGAATCTGGGAAGCTATTACGCTCTCTGCATGTTGGAATTTCTGAATTATAGGATCATTCTTATATGCATCTGTATCTGCTATTCCCTTGATTGCAGGAAGCATTCCTACCGGTGTTGCATGTAAGAACTTAATATATGTATCTTCAGCGTAAAGGGTTTTCATAAATGCCCTGCATATTTCAGGATGCTTAGAATTTTTCCATATAACCATAGGCTGGTTAGATGTGGTAATGCCCTTCTGCTCTGTTCCGTCATGAGTAGGTATTGGGTAGCAGTCTACATAATCAAGCAGATCCGGTGAGTTGGCATTTACTCCTGAAATCTGGAAACCTGAGTTAAAATCAAAGGCTGTCTTCCCCTGATAATACAAGGTTGCCTGATCTAAAACATTATAATTTATAGAATCCTTAGGTGAGCAGTCCTTATAAACTTTAAGCCAGTAATTTATACCGTTGATAGCCAAATCACTTGTAAGATTAGCCTTTAAGTCATCTGTAAGCAGACTGCCTCCACCACTCTTAACATAGAAATTTAGGAAATTAGTTGCCTGGAAATCACTTGAGCCACAAGGGAATGAAAGACCATATATACCATCTTTTGTTAATTTCTTAGCAGCTTCATAAAGTTCATCCCAGGTCTTAGGAACTTCAAGTTTATTTTTTTCAAGAAGATCCTTTCTAATCCACATTACCATTGCGTGTGCATAAAGAGGTACCGCATAATTATTGTCATCTACAGAAAGTTCTTTTATGGCAGCCTCATTAAACTTATCCCTTCCTATATCATCTATAAGATCATTTAGTGGGATGATAGCATCAGAATTAATCATTTCTGCAACCTGACCAACCAAAGCTGTGCTCATATCAGGTACATTGCCGGAAGCAAGTCCGGTAGTCCATTTTGTATAAAAATCGTTCCATGAAAATGTTTCAATTTTGATTTACCTTTGGATTTTCCTTCATAAAAGTATCCGCTGCCTGCTGAATGGTTTCAAGTCTTGGACCCTGTGTGAAAGAATGCCAAAATGTAATATCACCTTCAAGCTCCTTTACTTCAGATGCCGTCTTTGATGATGTAACTGTCGATACTTCCTTTTTAGAACTTCCCTTATCCGCCTGTCCCGATGAGCCTGAACACCCCGCAAGCATGGTAACCGCCATTGCTATACTTAAAAATGCACTCATCACTTTTTTCTTCATGTTTCTCCTCCTTGTTGATTTCATACCAATTTACTATTAATTCAATTTATAAATGGGTATATTTTTTTGTTTTAATTCATGAATAAATTAAAAAGCTTTTTAGCACTATTGCTTTCTATAACCGTATTATACGATAATTTTTTTATGCAATTCTACATAAAAACAGTAACATTTATAGCACAATACTCTTGTAATATTTGTTTTTAGTACAAAACTACTTAAATATAGCAAGTTAAAACTCTGTATAAAAAGAAGCCTTCTTCTTACAGTTCAAAGAAAGCTTCTTATCTTATATTGTAATAATACAGTTCCCTATAACATAGATTAAACAAAAATTTAAATATAAATAGCACAACACGCTTATATTACAGGATTATTCTCTCGCTATCTGCCTATATTGATTAGGCGTATATCCATAGTTCTTCTTAAATTCCCTTATAAAATAATTGGGATCTTCATAGCCAAGTTCATAAGCTATATCACATACATTAACTCCTGAAACCAGAAGCCTGCGGGCAGCAGTTGTCAATTTAAGTTCCCTTACATATACCATAGGCGGCTTACCTAACTGCTGTTTAAATAAGAAAGCAAATCTTTGCCTGCTAAGCCCTGCCATATCTGCCATTTTTTTAGGCGAATACTTCTCTGTAGGATGTAATAAAATATAGTCTACAACACCTTGTATTCTTGCATCAATTTTCCTACCGGACTTACGTATTCTCTTGCTGATTTTTTCCGCATCATAGCCTTCCAGGGCAAAATTCTCATCCTTCAAGTCCTGATTCATATTGACCTTAGCTATGAGCGAACCTATTAATAACTCCAGATTACCTCTTACAAAAAACATTCTTGCAGAATCTTCCTTTTTAATCCACCTATACATTTCATCAAAGTACTTTTTCCCTTCCCTACCCTCAAAAACTTTAGGAAAATTATAATAATCAGAAAGAAAATCTCCACCTTCAAAGAAAACTGACATGGTAAATCTTATACTTGTAAATGTGAAATTATCTGTTCCGGCATAACAGGATAGACTGCTCCCTCTTGGAATATACACAATATTATCCTTTTTCACACTGAATTCTTCATTATCAATAAAAAATGTCCCCACCCCTGATTCTATATAACGAAACATATTATATGGAACCTTACTCTCGGGGAATACCCAGTTTCTACCAAATGAGTATGTATCTATATAAAAAAATTGAATCTTACATTCTCAGTGCATTATTCATATAATCCCTCATATAATATTTTTATAGTTTAAAAGGGAGCATATCTACACGCTCCCTTTTTAAAACAATCAACATTAAAATTCCCTAAGCATTTTATCAAGTATCATATGAAGAGTTGACATCTCTTCCTCAGTAAGCCTGAGACAGGCTCCCATCTTTTTAGGGACGTCAAGAGCTTTGTCCTTAAGTTCCCTGCCTGTTTCGGTAAGGGTTACATTAAGTACTCTTTCATCATCTTTATCCCTGCAGCGGTCGATAAACTTCTTCTGTTCGAGCTTCTTAAGTACCGGTGTAAGCGTACCTGAGTCTAAGTATAAAAGCTCACCAAGTTCTTTCACATTCACTTTTTCATTTTCCCACATAACCATCATAGTAATGTACTGGGTATATGTAAGATCCAGTTCATCTAAAAATGGCTTATACTTCTTAACTATTTCCTTAGCACAGGCATAGAGTGGAAAGCAAAGCTGGCTGGAAAGTCTTAACATCTTATATTTATCTTCTTTTTGCATGATTAGATTCTTCCTTGTATAGTAAGATTATTAGCCTACATTTTTATTGATAAAGTCAACAAGTGGTGCCTTTGGAATAAATCCTATCTGTCTGTCTACAGGCTCACCATTCTTAAATATAACAATTGCAGGTATACTTTGAATCTTATTCTTTATGGCAAGTCCCTGATTTTCGTCTACATCAACAGCAAAAAAATCTGCCTTCCCACTAAGTTCTTCTGATACTTCTTCAAGTACAGGGCCTAGCATTTTACAAGGTCCACACCAGGTTGCATTAAAATCTACCACAGCAAATTTGCTGTTCTTAACCTCTGAAAATTCTGCTTCATTAATTTTTTTTACCATAATATCCTCTTTCCGGTGTTTTCACCCAAATTTATCATATAACTTCGCTGAGTTATTTTATAATATAAATATTTCCCTGACAATAGCTTCTGCTTAAAATTTCTTAACTATCCTCATTCGCTTAAGCCTTGTTTACCAGATATGAAACTGCTGAAAGCGCCGCTACATTCCCTTCTCCGGCAGCCTTAATGTACTGATAAGGTTTACCTGTAACATCTCCACAGGCAAACACTCCTTCTATATTAGTCCGCATCGCTCTGTCTACTACAATATGTCCATCTTCTATAAGAAGTCCCGGCACAAGTTTATCCGGTGATACTGCATCTCTTAAAATGAATATTCCGTCTGCCTCATAGCTTTCTTTATTTGTTACAAGAGTTATTCTGTCTTCATTTTTAATTATTTTACGAGGAATTCTTCCCTCCACAACCTCTATATTATCCGCAAGAAACAAAACGTTCTTATACATTGCTATGTAGGTCACTTTTTCTGCTCTTTCTGCAAGGAAGATAACCTCCTCTTCCTCCTTAGGACTATATCCTATCACTATTGCTTCTTTACCTTTATAAAGAGCTGCATCACAGGTTGCACAGTAGCTTACTCCCCTACCCAGATTTTCGTTTTCACCAGGCAAGGTTTTTCCTGTAACTACTCCTGTAGAAATAATTACTGATTTTGCCTCAAACATTTCTTCTGCTGATTGGAGTGCGAAATAATCACCCATTGCATATATTGTATTTATTCTTGAGGTGTTGATGTCAATATTCATTTTCTGCAAATGATTATCATAGGCTCTTGCAAGCTCTTCTCCTGTGATATCAGGAAAACCAAGATAATTATTAATCTCTGTAGCCTTAGTTATCTTGAGGCTCAGGTTTTTATTACCAAATAATATTATATCTTTGTTTCTGATTTTAGCTGTGATAGCTGCCTCTAGCCCTCCCGGACCTGTACCAACTATAGCAATATCATATCTGTTCATAAAACCTCTATTCTAAATAATTATAAGAGTCCTATTATATAGGATTCTATTTTCTCCGGCTTTGTTGATGGTGCAAACCTTTTTACCACCCTACCGTTTTTATCTATAAGAAACTTAGTAAAATTCCATTTGATATTATTTCCCAGAATACCACCGGCTTCTTCCTTGAGATAATTAAATAATGGATGTGCATTAACACCATTTACATCTATTCTGTCAAACATCGGAAACCTTACTCCATAATTAATAAGACAGATTGTACGCTCGTCACCGTCAGGATCCTGTCTGCCAAACTGATTACAGGGGAAACCAAGTATAACAAAATTTTTATCTTCATATTTATCGTGGAGGTTTGCCAGACCTGCAAACTGTGGAGTAAATCCACATTTACTTGCAGTATTTACTACCAGAACAACTTTACCTTTATATTCTTCAAGAGATACTTCCTTACCATTTAAGCGCCTTGCTTTAAAAATCATAGAAATTCATACTTTCCTCAATTTCTTAAATAATCCACAATTATTTGGAATAAATATTATACCAGAGTTTATTTTATAAAAACAAACTATTTATTTTTCGTATGATTATATTGCATACAATTATATTTGTCAAGTGAGTTTTCCTACAAATAACAAAATTGTAACATTTTAACAAAAAAAAGACTACAAAGCCCTGCTATAGGGTTCTGTAGCCTATATTATCCGAAATTCCGGCTTATACTATCTAATCTTAAAGCTTATAATACCTGAATTACCCGCTTTATCTTTTACTACAAGTTTATAACTGCCTCTTGCACTTACCGTTACTCCTGACTTTACCGGTTTCCCGTTAAGTTTAGCAGATTTGATACCGGAATCTTTATCTGAGAATAATATTTTTACTCCGCTTCTATAACTTCCACCATTCTTAACTCCTCTAACTACAGGAGCCTTATCGTCTATTCCTTTCACCTTGAAAAACTTAGAGAAGCTTGTAGCCTTCTTTTCAGCATAAATTGTGTCAACCATATATTTATCTGTGACTCTGACTGTATAATATCCGTTTTTCTTTACATCGAACTTCATTGTATTATTATCATTTAACTTAATTTCTACAGCTTTTCTGTCTCCTGAGTTTAACCAGCCATAGCTGTTTCTACGTCCCCAGTATGTAGCATTTTTATCAGCATCATTTCCTACTTTACCGCTTCTGTACTGTGCAAAATTAAAGAGTTCCCCAAGCCCTGTGGACACTGTTACAGTAGCCTTACTTTTATCCTTACTTACTTTATAATCGGTTTTAATCAGATTCTTTAAAGGTATGGCGACTCCTTTTAAATTGATATTTCCGTCAAAGTCTCCGAAGTTTGCATGGTTTGTCTGTATATGTCCATAGTATGTACCTGCCTTTAAAACACCAGTAAATTCATTATCTGATTTTGTGGTCCAATACCCATAATCAAAATATCCTGTTTCCTTAGAAAAGGCAGCATCACTGTATAATTTAACCTTTACAGTTATACCCTCATGATTATTCAAAGACAGACCTGTTCCTAAATAAACCCAGGCATCTTCTGCCAGAGTAAACTTAAAATAATTGTCAAGCTTTGGCTTATCCGACAACGTAGATGCTGATTTAAGCTGTGTCTTTTGTGAGAATACCACTTCCAGATTATCCTTACCCGGAAAGGTATCTGAAACAGTAAGATTACCTTCTGCAGGATTTTCTACCGTCCCCAAAGGCGATGCACTATCACCTACTGCTGTTACTTCATCTGCTTTCACAACTGCAGGCATCTGTGGTAATGTGAAGCTGCCAAGCATTACTGCTGCTGTAAGTAAAATACAAATTTTCTTTTTATTTCTCATAACTTCCGCTCCTATTCTTTTATAATATGCATCCGTATATTAGGACGTGATTATATAATACCCTTTTTCATTCTCTTTTACAAGGTTATTCTCTTAATTTCTTCAAGCAGTTCTTCATAGCTTTCCACTGTCTGTACATCCTGATTTTCATTTTTAATTCTCTCAGGACTTCTAAATAAGAATCCTGCCTTGCTTGCCTTTATCATTCCAAGGTCATTGTAGCTGTCCCCTGCCGCTATGGTTTCAAAACCTACACTCTGTAAAGCCTTAACTGTTTCAAGCTTGGTTCCGTTTTTTCTAAGCTCGTAGTCTGTTATCTCTCCGTTTTCGGCTATTTCAAGTTCATGACAAAAAAGCGTAGGACTTCCAAGCTTCTTCATTACAGGCAGACCAAATTCCTTATAAGTATCACTGAGAATAATCACATTGGTAAAGGTACGAAGCTCATCAAGGAATTCTTTAGCCCCCTTATAAGGCTCAACACGCTCTATTACCTTTTTTATCTCATTTATTCCGTAATTATTTTTCTTAAGTATCTGAAGACGGCGTTTCATAAGTTTATCATAATCAGACTCATCCTTTGTAGTAAGTCTAAGCTCCTCTATTCCTGTCTCCTCCGCAAACTCTATCCATATCTCAGGAATAAGAACCCCTTCCAAATCCAGACAAACTATACTATTCATAATAACCCTCCATTTATTTTTTCATAAGCCTTTTCCATACAGCTAGCGCATTTGACTTGCTTAACATCTTATCCATGTCTATTCCTGCCGGGCAAATATCCTTGCAGGCAAGCGATTTTCCACAGCCCTTAAAAATATGCTCATTATATTCTTTTTTAAGCTCCTTATCCTCACCTTTTTCAGAGCCTGTTAACAGCCTTGTAGCAGGTACAAAGGAAGCTGCCCCATAAAAATCTCCTCCTACATAAAAATTAGGACAGACCTCCAGGCAACAGCCACACATAAGGCATCTTGAAGCCTCATAGGCTGTATCGGTGTTTTTATCCGTAAGGCTAATTTCATTCTCAATATAATTTTTTATATCTTTGAGATTATTATACAGTATACTTCTGTCCACAATCAAATCTTTTATAACCGGGAATTTACTAAATGGAGCAAGGCTTATTTTGCCTTTTTTAACATAATCCCTTAGAAATGCATCGCAAGCAAGCCTTGGCTTTCCATTTATAAGCATGGCACAGGCTCCGCATTTTTTCTGAAGACAACTGCACTCCCAGCTTATCTGTGAAACCGGCTTCCCTTCTATGTCCTTTATCTCAGGTTCAGTATTAATTTCACGTAACAGGCTTGCAACTGTGAGATTTTCTTTTTCCAGGTTAAGTCTTATACTTTGAAAATATGGCTTGCTTTCTGAATTTTCCTGCCTTTTTATTTCAATTAATACTTCCATCTGTTCTCCACATCTCTATATTCACTGTATCACTGTTTATTATGGCTCTTGTCATACCTTTATACTCATCATTTCTTTTAGGATAATCTTCTCTGTAATTAGCTCCTCTGCTTTCGTTCCTGTAAAGCGCACTTAAAATAAGAGCTTTAGCAAGCCTTAACCTGTCTGTTTCTCTCTCATTTAAATTTCTTTCCGATAATTTATCAAGTGCGGCTAAGCCCTCTGACAGCATTTTTTCATTTCTGACTATACCCATAGCTTTAAATAAAATATCTCTTACCTCTATTATAAAGCTTTCTTTAGCATTTTCAAATTCAGTTTTATATTTTTCTACATCTGTAGTAATTTCCTGTATTGTGGCAGATTCATTGGTTTTATCAGACTTTCCTTCATTGTGTATCAAGGCAATTGCAGTTTCTGCAGCCTTTCTGCCTCCGTAAATAGCACCTAGCAGTGAGTTGCCTCCAAGCCTGTTAGCTCCATGATAAGCCAGACAGCATTCTCCTGCCGCAAATAAGCTTTCCACATTTGTCTTATGCTCTATATCTACATCTATACCGCCCATAAAGTAATGGATACCGGGGCTTACAGGGATTGGCTTATTTTTAGGGTCAATACCTAAATAATGAATGATTTCTTCCCTCAAGTCAGGCAGTCTTTCAGTCCAGACTTCCTTGCTAAGTCCTGTCATGTCTAAGTAAACCTGAGCATTTTCATTATCCCTGCTTACAAAGTACATCTCCCTTGAAACCACGTCTCTTGGCATAAGATTTTTTAATTCAGGGTATTTTTCTTCCATAAAGAACCATTTTTCATTATTCTTGTAAATGAACAGTCTTCCGCCCTCTCCCCTTGCTGCCTCTGACACAAGACAGACCTTGTCCGCTATTCCTATTGTTGTCGGGTGATACTGTATCATTTCAAGGTTGCCAAGTCTTACCCCTTGAGAAAACACCTTAGCCGTAACATCGCCTGTATTGGCTGTAGTCCCTGTAGTAAGTCCCTTAAATACTCCTGCGAATCCTCCGGAAGCAAGTATTACTTTCCCTTCTATGTAATAAAACTTATCTGTGTAACTATCCCTTATTTCCACGCCCTTGCAGGTCTTTCCGTCATTTTCAAGCATTAACTTCAAAAATTCGTGGTGGGAATATCTTCTTATAAGCCCCGCAACCTCATATTTTCTGGCTTCATCTATGAGAGCAGTCATAATTACCTTACCTGTGCTACTTTTCGCATAAGCCGTTCTTTTCTTCTTCTGACCACCGAAATTTCTCTGTTGTATAACATTTTTCTTTAGATTAAAAGGAACTCCTATACTGCTCAAATACCTGATTATACCGGGAGCATTTCCCGTAAGTCCTCTTACCATAGCCTCATCAGCTATGTAGCAGCCTGCTCTCATAGTATCTTCAAAGTGGTTTTCAGTATTATCCTCTTCACCCATAGTATTTAAAGCACCGTTTATACCGCCTTCAGCCATAACAGACTGTGCCCGCTCAGACGGAAAATTGGAAATAAGATTGCAGGCTATTCCGCTCTTAGCCAGACTTATAGCTGCCGATAGTCCTGCAAGTCCTGCACCTATTATATTTACCACTATCTAGTACCTCCACATTATATTCCACCTGAGATAGTAAATCACAAAAGCGAATGCTCCAAAAAGTGATATTATCGCAAGTATTAGCAATATATCCTTAATATAAAGCCGAAATCCCGAAATCCCAAAGGATATAAGTAAAGGTCTTATATTGGCAAGTATATGTACAAGAAGAGTAAAAACTAAAAATATGGAAAAAATAAGTTGTACCTCGTTAAAGTCATTTAATCTGAATACTTTACCTTTACTTGTAAATAATAAAACATGGCAGATTACAAGCAGCATCATGGCAAGACCTGTTATTCTCCTTGTCCAAAAAACGGCATTTTCCCTAAAGTAAAATTTACCTGACTTTTTCCCTATTATAACAGAGTCAATTGTAAGCTTGATCCCTATAAGAATATGCACTCCTGTTAAAAACAGCATAAAATAGGAGAGATTTTTCATCAGCTCATTTCCACCCGGAATTATTTTCATCATCTGAAATGAACCTGCTATACTATGAATTAAAAATAATATTATTAGCAGCAGACTGACGATAGCATTTAACTTTCTCATTCAGACTTTTTCTCCTCTGTAAACTTTATATCCTCAATATAGTTCTGATTTTTCTCTCTGAGTTTGTAGGAGTCCGCAAAATCTTTCGACATCAGTAGAATATCAAACTTTCCTTCTTCCGCTCTTGAAACAACCAGTACAGCCTCCTCCTCTTTTATCTTCATCTGGTTCTCAGGAAGCTTAGACTGAAAACTCTGCGCCATTTCAAGCCCTTTGGCATCTCCCTCCGCCACTGTACAGGCTATATCCTCAAAGATAATATCCGTTTCTTCTCCACTGAAAAATGATATCCACTGGTCAAGTTTACTTTTATCTTTGTGAAGCCTTGTATTGATAAGCACTATATAATTTCCTGACGGCTTGTCTATAACTACAGACGGGCTCGACACCGCATCAACCTCATTAGAAGAGAAGAGCCCCTTATAATAATCTGTCATCATAAAAGGGACTCCTACTATTAAAAATACCGCACCTGCTACTAAAAAGAGATGCATAAAAAATTTTGTTATTTTCATTTATTATTTCGCTTTTGCCGCATCAAGAGCTATCTTGGCAGCTTCTACAAACTGGTCATGGTTAATGGTTGCTCCCGAAATTGCATCAATATCATCAGGATTGCCGCTCTGAACAAGAAGATTTGCATATTCATCACAAGCTTTAACCGCCTTTTGGGCCTTATTGTAAAAGTCTCTGTTAGCTACACTGCCCTGCTTTTTACCATATTCAGAATCTTTTTCTTTTCCGTCAGGCTCATAAGTTTTAAAACTGCACTCTGTAATTGCATTGTCTTTTACTGTAATCTTAACCACTCCATAACCATTACCTGCATCCGAACCGTCAGGGTTGGTATAGACTGAACTTTTACCCTCATAGCTTCCGTCATTAAGCTTTGCACTACTTCCTCCACAGGCTGTAATTACAGCAGCTACTGCTAGAAGGCTTACTATTCTCATAGATTTTTTCATTGTTTACATTCTCCTTATATCAATTGATATAAAATTAACAATATACTCCGGCTTTTACTCGTGGAATCTGATATGTCCGGTAAAATTACTATTCACACTTTCCTTGGATATTTTCCCATTACGGAGCACTATCATGCGCTGTGCCACTTCTGCAACCTCTATATCGTGTGTAACCACTATAAGGGTTGTGCCTTCACTATGAAGCTTTCTGAAAAGTTCAACTACTACTTCTTCATTAGCATCATCAAGGTTTCCTGTTGGCTCATCTGCAAGAATAATTTCAGGCTGATTGATAAGTGCCCTTGCTACGCATACTCTCTGCTGCTCACCACCTGAAAGCTGGCTTGGAAGGTGCTTAGCCCTGTCTGCAAGTCCTACCCTGTCAAGAGCCTCCATAGCTTCCTTTTCATCCGTAATGCTGTGGTAATACTGTGCAAGCATAACATTTTCAAGGGCTGTAAGGTAGTTTACAAGATGGAACTGCTGGAAGATAAGTCCTATCTTGTCCCTGCGGATATTGGTAAGGTTCTTGGCACTTTCCTTTGCTATATCCACTCCGTCTAAGAGTACAGAACCCCTGGTAGGCTTGTCCATACAGCCGATTATATTCATCATTGTACTCTTACCGGATCCGGATGGTCCCATTATAGACACCCACTCACCTTTTTCGACTTTAAAATTTACATTATCAAGTGCATGAAGGTCTCCATATATTTTATATACTTCTTTCAACTCTAACAAGCTCATTTTCTATTCTCCTTTTAATACTAAGGCAGGATCTATCTTAGTTGTTGTCCTTATCGGTATAAGGCAGGCAATTCCTGTAACCACTATTGAAACTATAATTGTAACCGGTACAAGCAAAGGTCTGAACGATATAGAACTTCCAAATACATTTACACTCACTGTCTGGGCAAATGCAAAGCCTATTAATGCTCCAATAATTCCTCCAAGTCCTCCAAGTAAAATCCCTTCTCCCATAAATTCCTTGATTATACTTGAATCAGAAGCTCCTATTGCTTTTCTTAGTCCTATCTCTTTTCTTCTCTCTGTAACAACAGCTGTCATAGTCGTACCTACACAGATCATTGTAAGTGCAAGGACTATAACTGTTACAAGAAATACCAGCGCCTGAAGCTTTGAAAGAACTGTAGTTTCAGAAGCTGTAACTCTTTTAACAAGACTTGCACTTACTGCAGATACCTTATCATTTATTTCAGAAACATATTTATTAAGCTTTTCTCCCGAGGTAGAAATACTTACCTCAGCAAGGTCAATATTCCCTTCTGCTCCTGCAAGGCTCTCAAGATCTGCCATAGCCATATATACATAGTCTTCTTCACTTCCACCTGTACTAAGTATTCCGGTTACCTTAAAATCTAAGGTATTGTCTTCTTCATCCTTAGCTACATTTTCCGGAGTAAAGCTTACTGTTACAGTATCTCCTGCTTTAAGCTCGAGACTGTCAGAGATTTTTTTACCAATGAGAAGCTCTGCACTCTTCTTAGGCCATTCGCCATCCACAAGCCAGTACGGACTTGTCTTTTTACTGAGTCCATATCAGTTCCTGCCACAAGTATCGGCTGTTCATGCATTCTCACTGTCTCATAGCGGAATGGTGTAGCACCTACAAGTTCATTTGCTGTGATTACATCGGTAGCTGCTTTCATCTCATCATAGGTAAATCTGCTGCCTGTAGGGGTGAGTATCATATTGGCACCATAGTTACGAAACTCTGCTCCCATCTGTCTTGGCACATCATAGTAAATGGTTACCAGTCCTGAAAGTATGGCAGCACCTATCGCTATTGCAAGGAGGGCTATTACCATTCTTGACTTTCGTCTCATAAGAGAGGCTGTAATCATTCTAATAAACATTCTTCTATTTTTCATCTCTTATCTCCCATGTAATACTGCCTCAGGCTCAAGCTTAAGAAGCATTCTTATAGCCGGTATACTTCCTATAAGTGTTACTATTACCACAAGTACCCCAACTATAGGTATAACCATAGGCTTAAGTGTAATAAGTGAACCGAACACACTCTCTCCGATAATCTGTGCAAAACCGATTCCACATCCAAAGCCTGCTGTACCGCCTATTATGGCTGTAATTATTATCTCAGTAAGCACAAGTCCGGTAATAGCAGAGTTGTGAGCACCAATTGCCTTCATAAGGCCTATTTCACTACTGCGCTCCATAACTGAAGCAGTAACCAGATTACATATACCAAGAGCAGAGCCTATGAGACTGAGTATTGTAATAAGAAGCATCAAAAGCTGTGTCTTGTCAAGGATTGCTCCCTCTGAATCGGCTACCTGTCTTACAGGAGCTGCAACCGAATCTGTAATCACCTCCTGGATCTGATAGCAGATAGAGCTTACATAGGCTGTGCAATACCAGATTTCATACTGGGCTACAGTTAAAGACTTGGGATCTTTAGCTGCCTTAACAGCAAGTTCATTATCCGGGGTAGTAAGGGCACTTACTTCTATAGAATCAATCTTTCCCTCAAGTCCGCTAAGAGCCTGTGCTGTATGGAGCCCTGTAAATATCTTGTCATCCTCATCACCTCCAGAAGAAAATACTCCAACTATATTCAGTTCTCTTTCAGCCTTACTTCCTGTTACTTTAATCTTATCTCCTGACTTGACACCAAGCTTTTCCGCAAGGTTATCACCTATCATACAGGCATTTTCATCAGAATTTACCTGTTCATCTATCCATTTTCCATCTTTAATTTCCCACCAGCTTCTAAGGCTTGCTATACCTGCATCAAGTTTCTCACCTGTAGGCAGATCCATATGGTGGTTGAACCAGCTTCCGACTACCTGCACATCACTGCCATCAGGAAGCTTGGCATTGCTCTTTACAAACGGAGTATAGTCAACTATATTAAATGCCCAGAAAATAGTCTTAATCTTACCAAGTTCATCTTCTTTAAGATAAGCACTGTTTGATTTTCCTCCACTCACATCGTAGAGGTCGCTTACTACGCTCTGTCTCTTTGGCATAACAGTAATATTAGCACCAAAGGTCTTTAATTCTTTATTTACCTTATCTCCTACATCAAGCACCACGCTAAGCATGGCAGTTGCAAGAGATGCACCAAGTCCGATAGTAAAGGCTATAAGAATCATTTTTTTCCATTGGCGGATAAGAGTTCCTTTTACCATTCTAAAAAACATATTTATCTCCCTTACTTAAAAATATCTTCATGCTTAACAAGTTCAGCTATAGGAACGATTATGCTTCCATCATGAATCTTATAATCAATTACTATAGGGTTGCAGCCACCTTTAAAGCCTATTGTATTTATATTCATTACTACGTTACAGAGATTGCAGACTACCTGTCCTTCTCTCTCATAATAACCGGTCTCACCACAGATATCACAGGCATCAAGCCCTATACCATAAGCACTTGAATTTGGCTTTTTTATTACTATAAACCTTACAGTCTTTCCTTTTTCCGTAGTGTAACCAAAACGGTGGAGGTGACCGTCTGCCACCTGTTCAAAAGATACTATAACACTGTCATCAGTAACCTTTGCTTCTTCAATTGGTGAAATCTCTATTTCCTGATTTGCATATACTCTTAGGGCAGTAAGAGTTACGAGAGAAAAAACAGCACAAGCTACTGCTGTCATACTCCAACGCTTTATGTTTCTCCACTTTGCCTTTATTTTTCTATGTTCTGCATTATTCTCATAAGGTTCATTTACATGATGGCTCTTTATAAGCAATACAACCGGTATAATAATGCAGACAGCTACTATAATAAAAGTAAACAATACCTTATTGTTGGAAGTAAAGACTGCAAAAGTAAACAGTGTGTGATTTGTCTTTATTATTCTCTTCGCAAGGAATACACCAAAGGTATCACCAAGTTCATTTACCATATTTACAAGTACCGAAATAAAGATAAGCGCCATTCCAAAGTTAAAACTAAGTCTTATATTACCCTTGTACACAGCAAGTCCTGCAACAAAGCTAAGTGAAAGTCCAAAGAACATTCCCACCATGCTGTAAAGAAAGTTAGCAGAAAGCAGGCTCTGTTCCGCAAACAAAAGAGTATGTGGATTTTCAAAGAATGGTGGAAGGAAATACAAAAGCATAGCTACGCCCATAATTGCAAGCATAACAGACTGCAATATATTTTTAATTTCCTTAAGCTTCCCTGCAAACAGACTTACAATTATAAAAAGCAGTAAAGCTATCATATTGACTGCATATATTCTCACATTCCACATAGCGGTATCCACCTTGTTTGTGGTTGTCTTAAATATAGTCATAACAATAGCACTTAACATTCCAATTACAACCGAAGTATATTGGAACTTCTTATAAGACTTATTCCCAGTCAGCTTAATACCTGAAAGCAGCAATCCTGTAAGTAACATCATAGGAAGTAACTGCTCTGTTGACAAAACAAAATATTTAAGCACTTCTTATTTCTCCTTATCTAATTCCGACTTTATATTAAGCACCTGAACATAATAAGATACTGCTTACAATCCTATTATATACATATGTTTACTATATGAAAACCGGATATCCTAAAATATCACAATAAGCTGCACCGGGATTTTATTCCCCAATGCAGCAGATTGTCAATTGAATATAAATTATTTAGTAAAAATTGGAACAGATAATTTAAAAATTACCAGCTCTGTTTTACATAATCCCAATCTTTTTCAACTGTAAGATTGCCATCCTTGAAGTATGTCTCAAGAACCTCTCAGGACCGGTTTCCTTATCGCTGTGGATTAAGTATCCTTTTTCAGCAGGGCTGTGGATTGTGAACTTAAGCTTATAAGAACCAGAATCTCCCATCTTGATGTTAGCACCATAGTGAGGGCCATCAGAAGCACTCATTGGCATGAATGTTCCACTTGCTACTTCCTTACCATTCTTATCAGATATTAAATAGTCAATAGTAAGATATGGAACCCAGTCACCTGTACCGTAACCAAGCTTATTCTCAAGAGCTGAGATATCCGCCTCAAGGTGAATCTCGTTTTCCTTATCAACCTTCTCCTTGACCCGGAGCCATTGGTACAGGCTGGAAGTAAACTGCAGATACATTGAGGAACTCTACCTTCTCATCCTCAAAAATAGGATACTCGGTAAATCCTGCTGCATCTCCAGGTGCTGCTGCACTTGCAGTTGAACCTGATGTACTGCCTGTCACAATATTGGATACCTGGCTTGCAGGTACACTGGCTGAACTGGTCATGCTTGTCTTTGCACTTGATGTCTTACTTGTTGTAGAAGCCTTGTCTGCCTTCTGTCCACATCCTGTTACTGCTGTTACAGCAAAAGCAGCTGCAATAGCAAGTGATAAAAATTTCTTTTTTCATGTTCTCCTCCTATAAATGTGAAAATGAAAATTTATATGATAACGAAAAATATACTATATAATTCGTTTATCACCCTGATTACATAAAATCGTATTAAAGCTAATTTGCTTCTTTCTCCTGTATGACTTCTTTAACAATTGTTCTTATAAGATCTTTTAACTTCTTCTCTTCTTCTTCCTTAACAAGAGCCTCTTTCTTTGCTTTCTCCTCAGCCCTCTTCTTATCAGCTTCCGCCCTGATTGCAATATTTTTCTTTCTCCAGCCAAGATAAACCACTATGGTTATAACTAAAAGTATCAGCTGGGGGATGAGAGTTTCAAGTATCGGATAGATACCAAGCACTTCAAAAAACTCATTTGAAGGGATAAGTCCTGCAAGCCAGTCCGGAGAAGTCATAACGAGTACATCGCCCTCTATAAACTCTTTAATACCTGCACCTAAGAAAGATATAGACATAATAAACATAAGTATACTTGTTGCAGTAAAGAAAGGTTTAAGTGGTATTCTTAAGCTGAATGCATTGATTGCATAATATACAAATATGAGCACTATAAATCCAACGATAAGACCTGCCCATACCATATGTATGTTCTCATCTTTAAGCATAGGCTGGAAGAAAAGCACTACCTCCGCCCCTTCTCTAAATACGGCAAGGAAAGCAGTAATTGCAAGCGCCATTGTACTTCCACTCTTAGCATTGGTCTCTGTTTTACTCTTAATATAATTTGTCCAGGCATCACTTTCAGATTTAGAAAGCATCCAGTTACTTACATAATACAATACTACAACCGCAGTAAGTGCCGTAACACCTTCTATGATTTCCTGGGAGGCACTGTTTGCGAGCGTAAATACATCTAAGAGCCAGGCAAGGGCAAAGCTTGCCACTATACCAACCAATGAGCCGATATAAACCGGTCTTGTAAGTTTCTTTTTTCTTTCTGCATCGCCACCTGATGACTTTATCAGATATGCAATAATGGCACCTACTATAAGTATTGCCTCAAAGCCTTCTCTTAATATAATTGAAAAGCAGGCTATAAAGGTAGCCGTTGCGGCACTAGTTGAACCACCCGACTGTTCTGCAAGCACTTCCTCAACAACCTGTCTTATGGTTGCTTCATCTGCACTTCCTGCCTTAGCATTTCCTTTGCCTGAAGTCACCGGCTTCTTTCCGTCAAGAATGGCCGAATCATTGTGAATCATAGATTTAAGTTTATCTATTTCTTTATCAAACTCTTCCTGAGACCCGCCGTTTTTAGTGATTGCCTTGCAGGCTGCAAACTGAAGTTCAACCTCAGACTTTCTGGCACCGGAAATCTTACCAAGTGTAAGTCTCTCAAATCCGGTTGTTTCATAATAACCATAATAACCATGATTTACTACATCATAAGCACCTTTTGTATCACCTGTCTTGTATACTTCCTTTGCATGTTCAAAAACCTTGTCCATTGCATTTGCTACATCTTCCCAGGTCTTTGTAGGTGCACCACTCGCCTGATACTCTTTCCAGGTTGCATAATATTCCCCTTCAGCTTTAGCCACTGTGCTAAAACCAAGTCCGGCAAGAAAAACAAATATAACTACCCATATCCGTGCTAATAGTATTTTATTTTTTTTTGTAATAAACATAAAAATTTGCCTCTCTTCCATATTAGCTCTGACTAACTCTTAATAAACTATCCTATATTTTGATTTTTGTCAAGTATATTTCCTGATTTCATTTCAAAAATTCTATCTGCAAACTTAAAAACTTCTTTATCATGGGTTATCACCAATACTGATTTACCTTCATTTGCAAGGGATTTAAACAATTCTAATACTATCTCAGTATTTTCGTCATCAAGATCTGAGGTTGGCTCATCTGCAAGTATAAATTCAGGATTATTTATAAGCGCTCTTGATATAGCCATCCTTCTCAGCTCACCACCTGATAGTTCTGCAGGCATTACATTTTCAAGCTCCTCTATCCCTGTTTTTCTAAGAAGCTCTCGTGCTCTTTCCTCCATTTCTTTATAATTTTTACTATTTTTTGAATAAAGGCTGTATGGAAGAAGAACATTTTCAATTACTGTAAGCGTATTTATAGCTGACTGTCCCCGAAGTATAATACCAAAATGTTCATTTCTAAATTTGGATACCTCTGCATCATCCAGTGCATGTATATCTGTTTCTCCCACAATTACCTTGCCTGTGCCCGGGGTAAGAAGCCCTGACAAGATATTTAACAATGTGCTTTTACCGCTTCCCGACTGTCCGTATAATACAGTCAGTTCACCCGGGTTTAATTCAAAATCATTCTCATTCAGTGCAAAAAATTTATTTGAGCCTTCTCTTGCTCTTAAAAACCATTTACTCACTTTATTTGCCACAAGCTTCATCAGTTGCCCTCCCTTAATATAAGTGCCGTATCTATCTTAGATGCCTTAAATGCACTTAATGAAGAAGCCAGACAGCCCGCAAGCACCGAAACTACAATAGTTATAATTCCAAGCAAAAACATCTCTGTAATATCCGGCAGCAGGAATGGAAGATCAAAGCTTGTAAGGCTTACGCCTCCCAGTAACATCACTGTAATAACTGCTACTAAAGCCCCTATCAAGCTTCCCATCAGGTTCACCATAAAAGCTTCTTTAAGTATAATTCCGGCAACCATTTTTCTTGAAGAACCAAGGACTCTGAGTATTGCAAATTCTTTTTTTCTTTCATTTGCAATCATTGTAAATGCAAGTATAAGTATGAAAATTGAAAGTAACCAGATTGCAATAATGAGAAAACTGATAATTTTAGACGCTGATTCAAGCTGCCCTGCGACACCTGAAATCATATCCTGTGTCCGTATCGCCTCAACACCGCGTGTCTTTGTATTTATTTCGCTCATTACCTCAAGGGGAGTATGTCCGTCTGCCACATTTATTAAGATACAGGAAGTAAGCTTATCCGGACTCCCCTTACCATTCGTCACCATGCCCAAATCCTCGGCTGACTTAAGAAGAGCCTTCACAGAGTCTATACTCATATATACTGCTGTATCTAAGTAAGTACCTGTCTTTTTAAGCTTTCCTTTAACAGTACACACTTTATTGTAAAACGTAAGCTGATCTCCTGCAAAAGCATTGAGGTCATTGCCCACAAGCATTTCATACTCACCAAGCTCCGCATCATAAGACTCTTTAACCCATGGCTTTATAGTAAAGTCTGTAGCCGGGTCAAAGCCTATAAGCTGGAGCTTTGCAGAGCAACAGCCGGCTTTTGCAGAAGCAAGAAAATACTGTTCTGAAATTTCTTTTATTCCTTCTATTTTTTTTATTTTATCCAAAACACTTCTATCCATGTAGAAATATCCCGGATTTCCCTGCAAAATCATATTTGAAAAATTGGTCTTTGTTGTTGCTTCATATGGAACAACCATAACATCAGCCCCAAGTCTTGACTTTAAGGACAACAGCCCCCCCTTAAGACTTGTTATTGCTAAAGAACCACCTGTAACAGAAAAAAACACAATAATGCAGATAATATTATCAGAATAAATGTCCTGCCGGGACGCCTTACTATATTTTTATATGAAATATTATTAAAAACAGACATTTTCTCTCCAGCTTTCTAAATTTAACCCAAATTGCAGGGTTAATTATCTTTTTTCAAATTTATTATTATGTTTATGCATTCGACAACTAATAAAGCAATGGAAACACCAATTACTCCCGGACGCATATGAGTTCTACACATCATTTCAGGCTTCATGCAAAGGTTGATTATAGTCTGTGGGAACAACATAGCCGCAATTGTTGCCGGTATCATACAAGCTGATATGGCAGCCTTTTCACCTGATTTTTTAAATACAAACAATAATAACGACATTACTGTCAGTACAACACCTGTAGCAAATACTGCCTGTTCTGCCCAATGACAAGGCATAACCTTACCCATTTCATGTCCCATCATAGGGCAGGCATGAAATACGAATTTTACACCGATGGCCAGGCAAAGACTAAGTGCAAGCAAAACTACTGAAAATAACAGTGGAAGGGTTTTCTTTTTCTCCATAAAATACACTCCTCATTTAACTGATTTTATCCCTAGTAAGGCTATCGGTTTTATATTCTACTCCAAGCCTATGATTTCGTCAAGTAAAATGAGAATAAAAATCAATTATAAAATTACTTTAACCAGTCCGTCACGCTCTTCCAGGCTTCTTTCTTCTCAAGTCCAAGCTTCCAGAAAGCAATACCCGCCATCTTTTCTTTATCAACCAGGGTAAGTTTTGCCGCAAGGGACTTCTCTTCTTCAAGCCAGATTCTCATCTTATCCTTGCCATCTTTCCACTCTGCATAGTACTGTCCGCTTTCTTCATCCCATCCTTTTTTAGCTTTATTTTCACTTACCAGCCTGAGTCCGCCTTCCATGCCTAAAGCCTTTGTTTTAAGCCTGCCATCCTTAGTCTCTCTCCATATTCTGGTATAAAACGGAAGACCTACAATAATCTTGTTCACAGGAACATTTTTAGCTGTATTTTCAATACTGCTTTTCACCCAGTTCAGACTTGACACCGAACCTGCTTCTACCGAACCTGAGTAGTGCTCATCATATGCCATTACACAGATATAGTCAGCCACAATACCCTGTTCCTTCAAATTATAAAATGCATTAAAATCCAAAGGTATATAATTATCTATGGAAAGCACTTTATTCCTGCTTCTCATCTCAATAGACAGCTCTCTTAAAAACTGAACATAACCTTCTGCATATGAAGCTTTAACCTTTTCAAAGTCTATATTTATTCCATCAAGATTATATGTTTCAATAAAAATAAACTATATTATTTATTAAATTAGTTCTGGATGAAGTACTTGTCAAAAGTTTCTTAAAATCAACATCTTTATTGAAATCGCTAATTAGCGGCCATACATCTATATTTATATTATGAAGTTTATTTACATAGTCTTTAGAAGCAAAAAGTAGTAAGTTCTCCATCTGAGTCAGCCACACTAAACCATGTAGGAGATACGACATTAACACCTTCTGCCTTAGCAAGCGCAGTCCCCCAGCCTGCATTGGCTGCTTCACTTGTTACCTGATGCCAGCCAAGTACCACAGGTTCACTTCTTGTTATGCTCGTATAACTTTCGTTTTCTTTATCTCTGTCAAAGGTGTACTTTTTAGTCTCCGTACCATCTATATCCAGACAATCAGCTTCTATGTATCCTGTGACACCATCTTCCGTAAAAACTCTTATAAAACCAGCAGTTGTATTGTCAATCAGATATACCTTTTCACCTGAACTAAGTTTTTTTAATATAATGTCCTTGTTGCTCCCGCCTTCCCTCAACTCAGTATCTTTTCTGACTTCACAATATTTATATTCCTCATTATTATTTTTCAAAAATAATTACTCTGTCGGGATCCTCAAAAACATCAATTTTGATATCGTGCCTTTTTTTTACAAAATCAGCTAAAACAAAAATATTTCCACTTTCCTCTATGAAGTTTGGAATCTCATCTGTTTTACTCACTCCATTCACTTCATACTCTTTTTCGCCTGCTTTATAAATAAATTTTTCTATTCCCGTCGTATATACTATCACATCATCCATTACATCATAATATATTCTGGGCATCATCTTTTCTGCAACCGCATAAGGAAGATAGACCTTTTTATCTCTTATAAGAGCATTTTCATTACTTTTTACAATGTCCACAATGAGCCTTGCTTCTCCTTCAGGAAGCTTATAGTAATCCGTCAATGAAATTTCTGTCTTATTCGATGTACTGATGTTAAATACCTTACCCACTATTATAATAAGTACAGATATCACTGCTATTACAATCAACGGAATTATAACTGTAATAGGAATTATTTTTTTCTTCATTGGTACCTCCATCCAAATTTTTTTAATCCATTTTATAATAACACTATTACAGGTATTTGTCATTTTCTTTTTTTATAAGCCTATATCTTGAAAGTTAACTTCTGTAACCTCGCTAAAGCATATTAATATCCAGTTCCACCATATACCTTCCATCTTCCGCCAAAGCCTCTGCTTTGCTAAATTCATCAATGTTTCTTCTCCGCAGTAAAAATCTTACCCCTCTTTTCCAATATTTCTTCATTTCTACCATTAATATATCTTCTTTATTTTCACTTTCCATTTTCTTCTCCAATATTTCCAGGCCTCCCCCTTATGGAAAGCCTGGTTTCCATTCAATAAGACAGTAATGTGATGTAGTTATTCCTTATCATTCCAGTAAGAAGCAGTTTCTTTCCATTCCTGCTCTTTATAGTACATTGCTTTTTTTAGTGCAAGCCTTTCTTTTTCAAGTTCTTTATCAAACTTCACTTCATAATTATAACCTGAAAGATTATTTACCTCCCGTTCAGGATGAAGCAGCTTGTCTGCCTTTTTATTTACCGGATAATTCACCTTATTTTTGTTCGTCTGCTTCCCTATTGCCAGATAAAGTCTGGAACCTTCAAACAGCTTAAGGTCTGCAATAGCACTTTCTAAGATTATTATCTCCTCTTCACATAGTGGCAGGTACAGCAAAGACTTATCTCCAGATTTATTAAAATCCATTATTTGCTTTTCGGAAATAACTGTATAATTACGCCCATCAGCCAAAGAAAGCCTTACATCCACATAATCACCCGCCTGTAATAATTCAGGTAAGTGAAGCTCTGAATATTCGCAGATAAACTCATTTTCACCTGCCTTAGTATTTCTGCCTACAGGCATAATTCTTTCCCGGCTTTCACCTTCAGTTACAGTTTTATCAGTGATATCTTTTTATAAATCCGCTGCCTCGTCCGCAGCTTGTGCTTCAATCCTGTTACTTTCCATAACTTCGGGCTGTTTTACATTAATGTTATTATCTTTTTTTATGAACTTAAGGTTAATAGTGACACAACCAGTATTATCATAAATATTATGATAGAAATTACAGTTTTCTTTCTTCTGCCAATCCTTTCAAATTCTTCATCAGATAATAGTTTTGATTCTTCCTTACTTTTTAAAACATAACTCCTCCTACCTCATATCCTCTTAATTCCTATTCCCTTACATTTTACTTTCAATCCCAGTCTTTTAATCAAGGCTTTTGTGGCTTCAAGCCGGATATCATCAGATAAATTATCCAAAACCAGCCAGCCTTTTTCTCCAATATCATCAAAATGATTAATTAAAAAAATTTTCCAGTTCTCCACCCTTTGCAAAACTATTCTGAACTATCAGAATCTTCTCATCACAGCTATAAAATGAAAACGAAAATTCAGTGATTTTCCCAAAGTCTATTATCAGACTGTCAAATCCTTTTTTTAGAAAATAACTCAGATCTTCTTCACAGACATTGTTATAGATTTTGATACCTTTTAGACTTTCCGGAATTCTACGGAATTTAATATCACTCCCACCATCACCACTAATGGCTACATAAGCTACTTGCCTGCCCTGTCTTATTAGTTCCTTAGCCACGCAAAATGCTATATGGGTTGTACCTACTCCGGTTGCGCTTCCACAGATTCCAATCTTAGATGCATCAGAATTACTTATTATATTTCCCACTTTACTGCTTGCAAAAGAAAATTTATCTTTTACTTTAAGACCTTTTATAATCCTTTCTATCGCTTTGATATCCGGACGTTCTTTATAATCATCTATGGTACATTTAGCTGCCAGCTTCATACATCTTTCTCTTGCAGTCCGCCTTAACAGGAATTTCTTTCCTTTGGTTCTTTCTGCCAGATACTTTAGTATACTGCCAAAGCCATAAATATCTGTATATCTGCCAGGTTTACCTCCACTACGTAGTTCCGGCGCAGCAAAACCTTCTGTTGCCAGACCTGTAAAATTGCTACAATCTTCTGAATACAGAACAGAGCCAAAATCTACTACTTTTATTCCTGTTTCTGTCAAAATTATATTTCCGGGCTTCCAATCAATATAAAGCACAGCTTCTTCTAAAGAATTTATAAATTTTAGAAAATCAAATAATCCGGTTACTATACTCACCAGTTCACTATCTTTAATGCCATTTTGTAGAAATTCGGCAGAAGCTGGACTTAATCCCTGTACATATTCTTCTACCAGGTACAGGTTTTCCTTATCCTCTTCCACGTCATACAACCTTGGTATAAGTTTAGAACTGTACCCGGACAGAAACCTTGCCTCGTTTTTTAACTGTAAAAAAAAGGGATGGGCTTTTGAAATTTTTTTGATCACACGATACTCATTTAACTTCACATGAGAAGCTAAGAATACGTGCGGATTAGGATTTAGGGAATCCAGAATAGAGAGAATATGGTATTTACCTAACCATAGGTTAATCCATATCAGCTCCTTTCATTACTTTAAGGATTTTTCAAAACAAACATCAATGTGCTTTATATTGTATCTATTGATTTAAAAATTTTTGCAATGTTATTTTTGCACAAAAATATTGAAGAAATTTTTCGGCAAAATAACCAATTTTTTTCCGATGAACTGTAAAACTGAATAATTTGATTAATTTGACAATATATTCCTTTTAATCTATACTAATATTTTATAAAGTTTGCAAGACCAAAACATAGAAAGGTGTTTTTATGAAAATAGAAAAAGCTTAATGAAAATCAACTAAAAAAATCACACTGGCTCTCGAGGATTTAAGCATAAGGGGACTTGCACTCAATGAGCTCTCCTACGGTTCTCCTAAAACTAAAGATTTATATAACGAGCTTGTAGAGCAGGCTCTCAACGAGTTTGGTTTTTGAAAAGTGAAGATGGTGCTCTGGTAATAGAAGCAATACCTACATCAAAAGGAAATCTTATCATTTTTATAACTAAAAAAATAATATTTCTGATGATCTGGATACCAGATTTTCAAGATTTTCTCCTGATTTATATGATGATTTAGAAGAAGATGAAAATGAATTCATTCCTCTTACAGATATGCTTAAAGCAAACGGACAGTCAGACAGCAAAACAAAATCTGCCGAAAAATCAAAACACGAAAAAGTTTTTTTCAGCGAAGGAAACAGTAAAATATTTATATTAAAAATCTCTTGAAGCTGTCAGTGAGCTGTCTTTCCACATAAAGGATTTATTTTCAGGAAAAAGCTCTTTATATAAAAACCCTCAAAGTAAACTTTATTTTCTGATACTTGAAAATAATCCGGCTGACAAAGATAATTTTGGAAAGGTATGTAACATAGCTTCTGAGTTTTCTTCCCAGAACAAGAGTAATTATGCTACAATAACAGTTATTACTGAGCATTGTGAAAAAATAATAGGCTCTGACGCTGTCACTATACTATCAGCACTCAATTAAAAAGCAGAACTGTACAAAGGCAGGTCAATGTACAGTTCTGCTTTTTTGAAATACAATACTTATGCAATAAATTCGTTAAGCAATTCACAAAGTTCATCAGCATCTATGCCATGAACCTCTGCTGCCTCTTCAAGTGTCTCTCCCAAAGAAGAAGGGCAACCTACACAATGCATACCTGCATTGAGAAGTACCGGAATCAGATTCTCATCAATCTGAATTATATCAGCAATTATCATATCCTTTGTTATTTTCTGTTCTGACATGTTCTTTACCTCTTTCAATAAACTATTTAATAAAAATAAAAATGATACAAGTATCAAAAAGTACAAAAATTTGATGCAGGCTTGCTTTCAAGAGAATTTATTACCTTTTGACACTTTCACCATTATAAGCTACGGGAATGACTTAGTCAAGAAGGTACCTACGGCGTTTCTGCTGTTCCTTCTTCTGTTTCAGCAGGTGTTTCTGTCTGATTACCACCTTCACCTGCATTATCACCACCTGTTTCTACATTCCCATTATCTTCCTCAGAAGGATTTTCTTCTGTATCATTACCTTCTTCAGTATTTTCTCCCTCGTCATCAGTATCATTCTCATCATCAACTGTATTGATGTTATTTTCCTCCTCAGCCTTCTTTTCTTCTTTCTGTCTCTTTTCCTCTTCTGCCTTTTTTCTTTCTTCTTCAAGTTTTTTCTCTTCTTCTGCCTTTTTGTCTGCGTCCTCCTTATTCTCTACAGATGGAGTCACAATCTTGTAATCATCTAAAGGTTTAATTTCAAGCCCCTGATGTAAGGCTTCCATATAAGTTTTCCATATACCAACCGGTGTAGCCGAAGCTGCAAGCCCATTAAGACTCCGTGGTATGTCATATCCAACCCATACACTTGTTGTGTAATACTTTGTAAAACCTACAAACCATAAATCCTTGCTATCGTTAGTAGTTCCCGTCTTTCCGGCACAAGGCATGGAAGCAAGCCTTCCTGCTACACCTGTTCCTTTTGTCATAACAGCTTCCATACAAGTCGTTATCATCCTGCAGGCATTTTCATCATACACATACTTTTCCATACCATTCTGATAAAAACCATCTGTTACTATATCATTGCCTTCGGAATCCGTCATTTTCATAATACAGGTAGGCTCCCTGTATTCTCCTCCGTTTTCTAAGGTTGCATAAGCAGACGCCATTTCAAGTGTACTCACTCCCTTGGTGAACCCTCCAAGTGCTGCTGCCGGATAATAATCAGTTTCTGTTATTTCAGAAAATCCCATCTCTATCAATTTACTTATACCGATTGCTGGCGAAATTTCCGTAAAAAGCCTCCAGGCAACTGTATTTTTTGACTTTGCAAGTGCATCAAGTATAGTCATACTTCCACTAAATACTCCATCTGCATTTGCAGGACCGCCTTCTATCTTCTCATCCTTGACTATACTTTCAGGTGTATAGCCCTGTTCAAAGGCAGGAGTATATACAATCAATGGCTTTATTGTACTTCCCGGTTGTCTGAAGCTCTGATAAGCCCTGTTTAAAGTCCTTCCTTTAAGCTTCTGGCTTCTCCCACCAACTACAGCCACAACTCTTCCGCTTCCATTATCTATCGTAACCGCAGAACCTTGTAAGCTATATATCCCTGCCTTACTTTTTTCAGAAGAAACTCTTAGTCCGTTATCCACTGTTTCCTGCAAAAGTTTCTGTTTTTCCGGATCTAATGAAGTATAAATCCTGTATCCACCTGAATAAAGCTTACTCTGACAACTTGAGTACACTGCACTGTAATTCTCATTATACGCCTCTTCATCCTCAGCAGATGAAAATGAATATCTAAATCTGAATCCTTCCGCCCTCATAAGGCTCTTAACCGCCCTGTCAAGGGCGAAGGTAAGCATATAGCTGCTTTTTTCAGCCTTTGGCTCCTTCACCTTTATTTCTTCATTTTTGGCTGCAGCTGCTTCCATTTCAGTTATTTTCTCATCTTTAACCATCTGGTCTAAGATACGGTTTCTTCTCGCAAGTGTACCCTCAATATTTTCATAAGGATTATATCTTGTAGGACTGTTGGGAATACTTAAGAGGAAGGCAATCTGTGAAAGCGAAAGTGAATTTACACCTTTGCCAAAGTAGCCAAGACTTGCTGACTGTATTCCATAATATCCATTTGCAAAATAAACATTATTTAAATAAAATTCCATAATTTCATTTTTGAATACTTTTTCAAGTTCTTTCGCTATAAAAATCTCCCTTGCCTTTCTTTCCCAGCTTTCTTCAAAAGAAAAGAAATATATTTCTTACAAGCTGCTGTGTAATGGTACTTCCACCCTGGGTTATAACTCCTTTATTTTTAATATATGCTACTCCGGCTCTTATGATGGCTTTCAAATCATAGCCTTTATGCTTAAAAAAGCTTTTATCCTCTATACTTGTTATTGCATCAACCGCTTTTTTAGGAATATCATTATATTTTAAATAATAGACATCCTTTTCACCCTTTAATTTTGACAAAATAGTACCATTTGCATCATAAACAATACTGGTCTCATTCTGTCTGAATGTTTCCAGATTACTTGCTGCCACTATTTTCTTGGCATCAGCTTCCATAGACATTATTCTTCTGCCATACTTCAAGTAAAGCAGAATGCCTCCTACAACTACTATGGCAAGCAATAATACAATTATTATTTTAACAATTATGCCTATAGCTCTACCCACAGGACTTTTTGTTTTCTTTGTTTTTATCCTTTTTAGCCAAAAATTTTTTTCCTCCTTTTTGGGTAATTGTAATTGTAACATATTTTCTTTAAAAATTAAATGATTAATTTCTTAATTTTTTTAACTTATACTTTGTCCAAGATTGATTATACAAGCTATTTTTGTCAAAATTTCGCCTTGAAATAATAATATAAATGTACTATACTTAAAAGCCGAGTGTTAAAACCTTCCCACTCGTATAAAAACTAAAGGAGAATAAAATAATGGAAGATTCAAAAATCATGCAGGCGCATGGTATTTCACGTACCCTCGTCATCACCCAGGCCGCTATAATAGCTGCTCTCTACACTGTTCTCACGCTCATTGCCAATTTGTTTGGTCTTGCAAGCGGAGTAATTCAGGTGAGGATTTCAGAAGCTCTTACTGTCCTGCCTTTCTTAAGCTTTATCGGAATTCCCGGCGTTACCATAGGCTGCCTTATCTCCAATATAGTAACCGGAGCTGATATCTTCGATATTATATTTGGAACATTAGCCACCTTTATCGGTGCAATGGGTACCTGGTACTTAGGCATGCTTTTTAAGAAGACCAAAAACAGTTTTCTTAAATTTCTTTCCCCTGTTCCACCTATTATTGCAAATATGATAATAGTTCCTCTTGTACTGACTTATGCTTATCACGTACCTGACGGAATCCCATTCCTTATGTTAACAGTAGGCATAGGCGAGATAATTTCCTGTGGAATACTTGGATTATTACTACTTTCTGTTTTGTATCCTATCTGGCATAAGATTGTTCCATATAAGATATAAATTTGAAACTTTAAAAATCCAAAATACTTTAGATTATCATAAATTTCTGTATAAAAGAAGACTGTATTATACTGAAAATATTTTCTTTATAATACAGTCTCTTTATCGTTATAGTATATTATTTCATTTTCTCTGCAAATACTGCTGCCCCGATTGCACCTGCATACATCGCATCCTCGTGGGTTTCCACTTTTCTTTTTAATTTTTCAGAAAGAGATTCTAAGATGTATGGGCAATTACACAGTCCTCCGGTTAAAAATACCTTGAAGTCCTCAGGTACATTTCTGCACTGGGATACTACCTTTTCTGTGATAGATTCAACTATACCAAAGGCAATATCCTCTTTGGGAGTTCCTGCACCGGCAAGTCCGATTACCTCAGATTCCGCAAACACAGTGCACATAGAACTTATTTTCAACTCCCTTGCCCTTTCTTGCCAGTTCGCAAAGAGAGGCAGGATCATAACCCATTGCATTTGCCATAACCTCCAAGAAACGCCCCGTACCGGCGGAACATTTGTCATTCATAATAAAGTCTTTAACCTGTCCATTTTCAAGCACAATAATTTTGGTATCCTGACCTCCTATATCTATAATGGCAACTTCCTGCTCGCCAAACAGATATTCAGCCCCCTTGGCATGACAGGTAATCTCGGTTATATTCTTGTTTGCATAGTCTACACTTACCCTTCCATAGCCTGTGGACACACAGCGGAAATTCTCAAATGAATAGCCATTTTTTATAAGATCTGCCTTCACATTTTCAGAAGCTTCTTTACTGCTCCAGCCTGTAGGAAGTCTGTGCTTATAAAGTATCTTACCATCCTGCATTACCACATACTTGGTACTGGTAGAACCTAAATCAAGACCAAAACTTATTCTTGCCATACTATATCCCCAATCTCTTTAGGGACTGCCACACATGACAGCCCCATATTTATACTAATTTTTTTGTATTTTAACAGAATCTGTGCCTGTCTGACTTTATCTGGCACTCAGTTTCCACTATATCGTGGTATACTGCCCTATTCTCCACAATACAGGCTCTTACTCCTTCTATGTCTTCTTCATTTACAAGAAGTGACATGCCACAAGGTACCGAACCCTGTATGGTTCTTGGAGTGGGTGAAATTCTTGCTTAAGCCCATTTGCTTTTAATAAATCATGAAGCAACAAGCCCTCTGTATAATTAGCAAATAAGATATAATAATTTTTCATTTTTATCCTAACATCTCTATAAATGCTCCAATACGTGTCTTAAGCTGCTCTGCATCCGCATCTGTATAATCTGTCTCTATACCAAGTACAGGTATACCCTTTTCCTTAAGTGTACGCTCAAGTAAGAAGCCTTCTGTGTCATAAAGGTTACAGAACTTAAGATTTACATCAATGACACCGTCAACCTTATACTCATCAACCATACGGAGAATGTCATCGAATCTTGCAGTATTAGGCGTGAAGCAGGCACAATTAGTCTTCATATAACGTCTTGCAAGAGCCATATACTGAGCTTCAAGAGTAGGTAAATCTTCTTCAACCATATTTTCAAAATATCTGGTTCCCGGTACACATTTCTTCACAGACAACTATTGCACCACTTGTTTCAATGATGTGATGCAGCTTCCAGTTAGGGATGGCAAGAGGTGTGCCTGTGACAAGTATCCTCTTTGTTCCCTCCGGACAGACTGAAACTCCGTCTGCTATTCTCTTTTCAAGCTCATCCGCAAGCTTATTGCACATTTCAGCACAACGTACAGGATCATCAAAGAAAGCAATCTGCATCATAAGAAGGGCATCCTTACCGCTGATAGGCACCTTGCAGCCTTTCTGCAATTAAATACCCTGCCAAGAGCCTTTCTCTTATTATTTATTATTTTAATAGCTTCATTAAGATTTTCAACTGTAATTTTATTACCGGTAAAATCTTCAACAACTTTCTTAAATTCCTCTATCTCTCCTGCCCATTTAACTATATCTTTTTCACGCTTCATCTGAGGAATATCCATTATATGCATAGGCACATCTTCACCGAGGATTTCCCAGGCCTTCTTCTTGCCATCACAGGTAGTCTCTCCTACATACATGTCTGCTATCCTAAAGAATGGGCAGGTTCTGTCAAGTCTTGCACCAACAGAAGCCTTGATAAGCGGGCAGGTACTCTTAGGAAGAACTTTCTCGCCACCCGGCACCCAGAACTGAGAACCACCGCAAAGTCCGGTAACTATACCTTTTGCCGCAATTACAACTTCATCAGGCACATACACACAAAAAGTTCCGAATACCTTCTGACCATTTTTCTGAGCCTCTATAAGCTCTGCCGGTCTGATACCATGAATCCCCGAAACAACAAAATCCCAGAAGCCCATGCCTTCAGGTCTGTTTTCCTGTGAAAGATAGACATCACCAAAGGCTGTAGGCAATACCTGACAAAGCTGGTCATGAAGCTCCATATTCATGCCCAGTTCTTCCCACATTTTTTCATAATCCGCCATAAATAAACCCTCCTGAATTAATTTTATTCTGAATAGCCATTTATAAATATGTCAATTTCTATAGTTTAAAATAGCTTTCACGTTTAATTATAGGAGGTTTTTACAATAATCAATCTACTTTACGGCTTTTATTTATGAAAATTTTCTATATTTTTGCCGATTTATTTACTTTTTCTATAATTAGTTTTTAGCTAACTTTGACATATATAAATATTCCATAACTATCTTTCTACTGCAATAGCAAATTGATAATTATGGAATATATTTATCCTATAACACTTATATCATAAAATCATCTATAATTCGCAGTTTCCTACTGTTCTTGGGAAAGGAACTACATCTCTGATATTACTCATGCCTGTGAGATACATGACGCATCTCTCAAAGCCAAGACCGAAACCGGCATGTCTTGCAGTACCATATTTACGAAGATCAAGATAGAAATCATAGTCTGCTTCATTTAAGCCAAGTTCTTTCATTCTCTTAGTAAGTAAATCGTAGTCCTCTTCTCTCTGGCTTCCACCGATAATCTCTCCAATTCCCGGAACGAGACAGTCCATAGCCGCAACAGTCTTGCCATCCTCATTAAGCTTCATATAAAATGCCTTGATATCCTTTGGATAATCGGTTACAAACACAGGACGTTTGAAAATCTTCTCTGTAAGATAACGCTCATGCTCGGTCTGCAAATCACAACCCCAGCTTACTTTATAATCAAATTCATCATTATGTTCTTTAAGAAGCTCTATCGCCTCAGTATAAGTAACACGACCAAAATCAGAACCTGCTACTCCTTTAAGCCTTTCAATAAGCTCCTTGTCTATGAACTGGTTAAAGAAAGCCATTTCTTCAGGAGCATTAAGAAGTACATAGTTAATTATGTACTTAAGCATAGACTCTGCAAGATCCATATCATCCGCAAGGTCTGCAAAAGCTATCTCAGGCTCTATCATCCAGAATTCTGCAGCATGCCTTGTAGTATTTGAGTTCTCCGCCCTAAAGGTAGGCCCGAATGTATAGATATTCTTAAATGCCATCGCGTATGTTTCACCGTTTAACTGACCGCTGACAGTGAGGTTTGTAGCCTTACCAAAGAAATCTTTGCTGTTATCTACCTTTCCATCTTCGCCCATAGGAAGATTGTCAAGGTCAAAAGTTGTCACCCTGAACATCTCTCCTGCACCCTCAGCGTCAGAACCTGTGATTATTGGAGTATGTACATAGACAAAGGTCTCTCCTCGGAAGAACTTATGTATAGCATAGGCTATCAGTGAGCGTACTCTGAATACCGCCTGAAAAGTATTGGTTCTTGGGCGAAGATGTGAAATAGTCCTGAGATACTCCATGCTGTGGCGTTTTTTCTGAAGTGGATAATCACTGGTTGATTTTCCTTCTATTATAATCTCTGTTGCCTGTATTTCAAAAGGTTGTTTTGCATCCGGTGTAAGTGTAAGTTCTCCCTTAACTACGATGGCTGAGCCTACATTTAACTTACTTACCTCAGCAAAATTTTCCATTTTGTCATGATAAACTACCTGTAAGGTTTCAAAATATGTACCATCGCTAAGTACTATGAATCCAAAGGTCTTTGAATCTCTTACGCTTCTAATCCATCCACCAACGGTCACTTCTTTTCCTGCAAACTTTTCTTTTTCCTTGAAAAGTTCTCTGACTGTAATAAGTTCCATAATATCCTCCTGCACTTTTAGTTCTTTATTTTAATATTTTTGATGATTTGTAAAATCAGTCTAATATAAGACGATATTTTATAAGTATATCACAAATTGCTTCTGTGCACCAGTACAATTTCTTATTATGGGTTAATTTGTGTCAAGGAAGCTGTAAAATCATAATTTCAAGTCTGTGGCTTGATTACGATCTTACACAAAATGTTTCGTGAATAATTTGGGCTAAAAATATTTTATTAACACCTCATTGCCAATAAACTATGGAATTATGCTTTTAAAAATGTTAAAATCTAGTAAGATAAAGTTCTAAATTATAATATACTTAATATGTACGAGGTGTTAAAAGTGATAAAATATGATAACTTATGGAAAACTATGAAAGAAAAGGGGATTACACAATACAGGCTTATGAATTATCATGATTTTAGTCAGGATATGTTTAGACGAATGAAGAAAAATCTTCACTGTTCAACTTACACTTTAGGCAGGCTTTGTGAAGTTCTGGATTGTAACATAGAGGATATTATCACATTTGTTCCGGATGAAAACGCTGAACCTATAAAAATAGTTACTAAAGCTGAACTGCTTAGCCAAAAAAGGGAAGCTATGAAAAAAGAAAGAAGTTAAATATGAAAACTATATTAATGCTTACAACTGGCGGAACAATTGCCTCAGTTATTACACCTTATGGACTTATTCCTACACTTAATTCAGAAGAATTATTGTCTTATCTTCCTAAACTCGAAGAAGACATACAAATAAACACAAGGGAGCTTTACAGTATAGATAGTACCAATACCAGGCCTGAACACTGGCTGCTTATAGCAAAAGCTGTTGAAGCTGAATATGAAAATTATGATGGCTTTGTCATTTGCCATGGAACTGATACTATGGCATATACTGCTTCGGCTTTGTCATATCTTATTCAAAATTCTCCTAAGCCTATAGTTCTTACAGGAGCACAAAAACCTATAGGAATGGAAATCACTGATGCCAAATCAAACTTACGTGACAGCATACTTTATGCTGCGGATGATAATTCCTGTGGAGTCCAGATAGTTTTTAGCGGCAAAGTTATTCTTGGAACCCGTGCAAAAAAGACAAGAACATTCAGCTTTGAGGCATTTTCAAGTATTAACTATCCATTTATAGCAGAAATCTATGATGGCAAAATCATTCGTTATATATCTCAAAAATAAAAATAACATGAAAGCTGTATTCTATCATAACTCTGAATGAAAAAGTATATGTAATGAAGCTCATTCCGGGAATTTCTGACAGTCTTATTTCTACTATTTTTAAAAACTATGATGGTATTATTCTGGAAAGCTTTGGTACCGGTGGAATTCCGGATAGTATACAGGATACAATATTCAAAAATTTAGACAAATATCCTGCAAAGGATAAAGTCCTCAGTTATCACTACCCAGGTACAGAATGAAGGTAGTGACACAGATATATATGAAGTGGGAGTTAAACTTAAAAAATACAAATATCTGGAAGCCGGTGATATGACTTTGGAAGCAACTCTTACTAAACTTATGTGGGTACTTGCAAATAAAGAGCGGACCTGGGATTACATAGAGAAAAGTTTTAATAACACTGTTAGTTTTGACCGGGTAAGGGAATAAAAACTTCACCGTTTTCATTATCAGCTAAAAATCAGTAACTTATAATTCAATTTATATAAATGCGGTTTTGGCAGAGATGACTAATAACTTAATGTATGAATGCAAATTGTCAAATTTATAATGGTAAAGTTTTTGAATATTTAGTAGCAAACTAGTAACAGATATCAATTCATTATGTCATAAAAATACAGAATAATACACATATTTTTGATTTAATATAAAAAGAAATCTACATCCCTTTATGCACCACAGAATGCAGCAGCAGCCGGAAAGAACGCAATGGTAATTAAGGGAAGCAAAGCTTCTATTAAGACAAAGAATCTCTTTTCTTACCGGACAGACAGTAAACCTTGACGCTATGGTTAAGGGCAAGCTTGTAAAAGAATAAGAACCTCACGATGGAAGTCAAGCGATAAGAGTGTTGTTTCTGTTAATAAGATCGGTGTAATCAAGGCTGTTAAGGCAAGTGATAAGCCTGTTTATGTATCTTTCACAACAAAGGGAAAGAAGAAAGTAACAGTTAAGATAGCAGTTACCGTATGCGTAAGAGCTTCCAAAGATGATGCTTACACCATCAGCAGTTACAGTTAAGGCTGGTGAGAAGGCAGAAGTTGCAGCTACATTCGAGCTTTCAGAGAAAGTTAAGGCAGCTAAGGCTGAGGATACAACATATAATGTATTCGCAAAGTCATCAGATGAGAGCGTTGCTAAGGTTTCAGTTGATGGAAGAAAGATTGTAGTTGAGGGCGTTGCTAAGTCAGCTACACCTGTTACAATCACTGTATATTCAACTCAGGTAAAGAGCCTTAAGGCAGCTGAGAAAGCGAAGATTAAACTTGAAGAGAAGTTTGATGTTAAGGTTATGAGTAAGCTTTCAGCACAGCAGGCAGGTGCTAACAAGATCAAGGTTATGGGTACAGACCTTGTAGCTAGCAAGAGTGCTTATGTAATTAAGAATGCTAATGGTGGAGTCCTTGAGCTTAAGGATGAAGTTAAGCTTAATGCTGATAAGACAGAGGCTGAACTTGAATCACTTACAAGCCAGATTCCTACAGGAAAATATACACTTACTTACAACAATGGTGATGCTGTTGAATTTGAGGTGGTTAAGGCTGTAGTTAAGAGCATTGTACTTACAACATCAGACACTGCAATAATGGATAAAGAAGGCAGGGAAGCCTATGTATATTACAAGGTTCTTGACCAGTTCGGCAATGATGTAACAAAATCTCCTGTTGCTTCAAGACTTAGTATAACAGGTAGCCCTAAAGCAACATCAACAATGGGTAAGGTTACTTTTACTGCTCAGGGAGAAGGTGCAGATCCTAAATTCCAGCCAAATCTTAGCAGAGTTAATTTAACAATAGTTGACCTTAATACAGGAGTTTCTTTATCAAAGATACTTACCGTAGGTCAGGCAGCTAACCTTGATGTAGCTAAGTTTGAAAAGATATTCAATACAAACAAGAAAGAGTTTGTTGACAGTATAACAGACGGTGATACTCTTTCTAATTACCAGCTTCTTTTCACAGCAGTTGATCAGTTCGGTAATGACTTCGTAACAGATGAAGGTAAAGATCAGCTTATTGTAAGTGCAGTGGGAACTACCGGTGTAACCGTAGAGCAGGGTCAGGCAAGCATTGTTGAATATAAAGATAAGAAGTATTATGGATTTAAATTAAAGAGTTTCAACGCAGATGGTAAGGCAAGTAGAACTGGTGAGGTTACAATCCAGGCTGTAAGTGCAAGAAGCGGAAAGACTTTATCAGAGAAGTTCAATGTCATAGCATCAAATAAGGTTACTAACCTCAGAGTATGGGAAGGTAACAACGGTGTATTCGATGGAATCGAGAATGAACTTATGTATACAGCTTATGATGCTAACGGCAAGGAAGTTACTGATGCAGATCAGATATTAGCTCTTAATGCGAAAAATAAAGAATTAGAAAATAGAGTTCAGTTCAAGAAGAAGAGTGACGGAAAGGTAGGTCTTTTCTATAACCTTAAAACAAACCGTATTGGACTTACCGGAACAAATACAAGACCTGACAGCTTTGTACTTAGAACTATGTCAGATACAGGATATGTAACAGTAAATGTTAATGTAAAGGCTCAGCAGTATCCTGTTGGAATAGTAGGCCTTAAGTCAGATGCAAAAGTAGGAGTTGTTGCAGGAAAAGCATTACAGATTAAAGGTGGAAATATAAGATTCCAGGATCAGTATGGCAATATTGTTTCAGCTGATGACATAGGTAAGCTTAATGATAAGGCTAAATATAGGGTTCATGTAACATATAAAGCTGATCAAGGAAACAAGCCTGCATTCACTCCAGGTGCAAGTTATTTACCTGCTTTGGCAGCAGATAACAGAGTTACTTCTACCTCTGCTATAAATTGGGGAGATGATGAAGCTGTAGTTGATCTTGGAAAAGGCACAGTGGATGGCCGTGACGAATCTGCTTCAGTTTCAATAGTTCTTCAGTACAATGAGGGAGATAATACTACACCTAAGTGGGTAGATAAGGGTGCAGAAAGAAATTTACTGTTTACGCTCCTAAAATCGATAATATTAAAAATATTGCAATCGCAGATCCGGGTCTTAAGGCAGCTTCAAATGTAGCTGATCTTGATGATGCTACCAAGAGCTTAGATGCTGCTAATGGCTTTACTCCAGAAGTATCAGGTTTCTATATGGGTGAGAAGATTGCTCTTGAGGCTGGTGATCATTTTGTAGTCCTTAGTTCTGCAGATCCAGATGGTAAAAAAGTTGCAGTTCCAAGCCTTGCTGGTGAGAGGACAACAGTAACCAAGACTGCTGAGTTTTCAGTAGTTCTTAAGAATGCTGATGCAGATGTTCTTAAGAAAACATATTCATATAGCAATGCAGCTCGTGTAGTTAAGAGTGTAGACTTTGATGGAAAAGTAATTAACGCTGATTCAGCTAAAATTGCATGGGCTCAGATGAAGGCACAATTTACTATTAAAGATCAGTATGGTGAGGCACTTGAGCATGTTGCACCTTATATAACATTTAGCGATATTTCAGATAAAACAAATGTATCTATCGAGGGAACAAACGGAACTAAAGATGCAAAGCTTTCATTTTCTGCAAATTCAGAAAGTCAAGTTAAGATTAAACTTACTTTCCCTGGATCAGGTTATGTATTTGAAAAAGTTGTTAATATTAAGAAAGCTTAATTCTTAGTTAATTAGGAATCAAATTTAATCCCTCTGTATAGATTTTAGGTACTTGCAGTCGGATAAAATAAGCCCCTCACTCTTCAGAAATGGAGAGTGAGGGGCTTTATATATAGCACCAAAAATCATCACCGGGTTTCTCTTCAAGAACTTTATGAAAGGGCACATATTCGCTATCTGGTGAAGCACTGGCGTTCCAGTGCCTGATTCATATGTTTATAGCCTCCACAAAATAGTATAAAATTCAGGTAAAGGAGGCAACTGATATGACTGAAGAAGAACTTGCAGAGGAACTCAGAAAAAATATATACTTAATCCGCCGGAAGGCATGACCAGTGATGACATCCGTCACATGAGTGCCATGGACTTACTGGACATGGATTACTTTCTAAGCGATGAGGATGATGACGATGTAGGTGAAGAAGTTTTTTATATCTTCTGATTCTATACCGTCCTGTTTTGTATGCCCGCATATTGGCGGGCATTGCTGTTTTAAATGTCCTTATCTGCTAGAAATGGAGAAATTCCCTATGAAAGAAAAAAGCCCCCACTCTAGTTTTGCTAGAGCAGGAAGCTTAATTTTATATATGTACAGGTAACTTAACACATACAGGGATTATTTTCTGTCGATTGTTACTTCTGTCTCATATGTATAGCTTGAGCCAGGGAATGATAACTTAACACCAACCTTAAACTTACCTGTTGTTGCAGTAAATGTAAGCTTAGCAGTCTTTGTACCATTAATTTCGCCGGGCAGCATTAGAAATTGTTGGATTTGTTACTTTATCTCCTAAAGAGAATGTTACATAAGGTACTACAACTGTTTTGCCATACTGATCCTTAATGGTGAACTTGCTAGCTATCTGTGTCCAAGTAATATCATTATTTCCAGCAGCCAATTCAACATCTTCACCATTATACTCTGCACTCTTAACCACTCTTGCAGCATTACTGTAGGTAAATTCTTTCTTTAAGTGTGTACCCATTGCATCAGCAATAACTACTTCAACCATGCCTTTCTTAGTTACTACTGTCTTTTCATCTTTAAGAGTAGGAACCTTAGCATACTGGCCCGTTGTTGCCCCAGCATTATCTCTAGGATCGAGTACCTTGAAGTCCTGATATTTCTCTGAGCCAACTGTAGTATTTACCTGCCCATCGTTTACAAGCTCGATTTCCTCTCCAGCATAACGACCTATAACCTTAACTTTGAGACCTTGTTCAGCTTCTGTTGCAGCATCAGAACCAACATCTTTAACATCTGCTGATGGTACGAGGTCAGGAACCTTAACATCAAAGCTTGTCATTTTTGCGAGAGGTACTGAGTAAACAGAGAATGTCTTTGACCCACCAATGTTATTAGCAACTGCTGCATTGTCTGTAAGCTGTACAGTAATATCACCTGAAAGATCTACAGCTCCTGCTGCACCAGCAGTAAGAGGAACCACTGGAGTAGTCTTGTCTGCAATTAATGTTGATAATGTCTGCTTTTTATCTGTCGCTAAGGTACCGCTTCCTCCTGTAAGCCCTGCAAATGCTGGATGAGTTCCATCATTTACTTTGTACTCAACTGCCATCTTATAACTTCCAGCTGCTACAACCTCTGAAGCTGACATAAGGTTACCATACTGATCCTGATATCTAAAATCATCAGCTGTAAGTGATAAAGCTCTTCCAGCTACAACTCCTCTCTTTACATCAGGCTTAAGCCCTATAACTGTAGCAGGTTTCTTCTGTGCTCTTACTGTAAGAGTTACACTTACAGGATTTGTATCATTCATTGTCCTGAATACAAATGGCTGCTGTACTGTATTTGTTCCGTCTAGAGTTTTCTCTTTTGAAAGGTCAAACGTAAGAACAATCTTTCCGTCTTCCCTGTCGAACTTGAATCTTGTATCAGTTGTAAATCTGTTGTCCTTCATAAGTTCTTCAAAGCTGCTCCAAGCTGTTACTTCCTTGCCTTTTCCATCATAAGCAGTAAAGTTAAGCTTATTTATCTTGCCCTGATATACTCCATCATTGCCTTCCCAAATTCTGAGAGACTCAATCTTAGAAGAAGCAACTACATTAAACTTATCAGATGAAGTCTTACCATTGTTAACAACTACAGCCTGAATTGTTGCCTCTCCAGCTCTTGCTGTTTCTTTACTGTTGTCTACATTCTTAAGCTGATAAGCATAGTATTTTTTATTTTTGTACTCAATGAGCTTAATCTTATTCTGGTCAACAGAAACACCTGTAACACCAAGCACGCTTACTACAAGCTGCTTTCCTCCCTCATCAAGGTCAAATTCATTACCATACTGGTCAACTGCAGAGAAGAGAATTGAGAAGTTCTCAAGTTTGTCACCGTCATTGATACTATCTACGATTTCTCTCTTTGAGTTGTTAAATAACTTCTCATACTTAACTTCTGCCATACTAGCCTTGTTTCCTATAGTAAGGAATCCATTTACAGACTTACCTGTATTAAGGTCAACTATAGCAACGCTCACTCTGTCAATGTTAAGCTGGAACTTCTTTGTTGCATCAGTACTGTCTGCCTTAAATGTGATTTTTCCCATAGAACCTGATGCACTATGAGAACCATTTACGGTCACTCTTGAAGCTGCTGCTGACTTAGTGACATCATTCCCAAACTGATCAAGTACCTTATAGTATGCATAAGCTTCTGTACCACTCTCGCTCATTATTGCAACACCGGAAGTAACAAGTTCAATGCTATTAACTACAGCCTTAACCACCTCAAATTCAACAGCATCACCATTGTTGTAAGTAAGTGTATATTTTCCTGTAGGAATCTGGCTTGTAATAGACTCAAGATCAGCTTCTGTCTTATCAGCATTAACCTTAACTTCATCCTTAAGCTCAAGAATTCCACCATTAGCATTCTTAATCACATAAGCACTCTTGCTAGCTACAAGGTCTGTACCCATAACCTTGATTTTGTTAGCACCTGCCTGCTGTGCTGAAAGCTTACTCATAACCTTAACATCAAACTTCTCTTCAAGTTTAATCTTCGCTTTCTCAGCTGCCTTAAGGCTCTTTACCTGAGTTGAATATACAGTGATTGTAACAGGTGTAGCTGACTTAGCAACGCCCTCAACTACAATCTTTCTTCCATCAACTGAAACCTTAGCAACGCTCTCATCTGATGACTTTGCGAATACATTATATGTTGTATCCTCAGCCTTAGCTGCCTTAACTTTCTCTGAAAGCTCGAATGTAGCTGCAACTTCTGCCTTCTCACCAGCCTTAACTGTAACTGCTGATGGTGTAAGCATCATCTTTGAAGCTCTTACGCATACGGTAACTGCTATCTTAACTGTTACTTTCTTCTTTCCCTTTGTTGTGAAAGATACATAAACAGGCTTATCACTTGCCTTAACAGCCTTGATTACACCGATCTTATTAACAGAAACAACACTCTTATCGCTTGACTTCCATGTGAGGTTCTTATTCTTTACAAGCTTGCCCTTAACCATAGCGTCAAGGTTTACTGTCTGTCCGGTAAGAAAGAGATTCTTTGTCTTAATAGAAGCTTTGCTTCCCTTAATTACCATTGCGTTCTTTCCGGCTGCTGCTGCATTCTGTGGTGCATAAAGGGATGTAGATTTTGAAAAGCAGGAAGTAAGCCGGTGGCAGGTTTTATTATAGTGAGATGTTAAATATTTAGTAGCAAATTAGTAACACATAGTAAGTTTAATAAATCAAAATATAAATATTTATACCATTTATCAGAGTTATATGATAAAATTATTGTAGATTAATATTTATTTAGGAGATACCAGATGTTAGCAGATGAAATAAAGGCAGGGGAAACAGCAAATATTGAATTTAAAGTAGAAGTTCCTAAAAAAAGTGAAAAATATATCAAAAGTGTAGTTGCATTTGCCAATACATCTGGAGGTAAGATAATAATAGGCATTGATGATAAAACTCATGAGATAATAGGAGTTAATGAAAATTAGGTACAGAGTTGAAATAACATCACCTGGAATGTTATTTGGTGGACTTACTATACCGCAAATTAAAGAAGGTGGTTCAAAAATTCGTAATAGGTGTATTGCTGAAGTTTTTAATAGAATGAAAATTGTTGAGAGTTGGGGGACAGGTATTAGAAGAATGTTTAATGCCTGTAAGGAATATGGAGTTCGAGAACCTGAATTGTTAGAAATCGGAGATAGTTTTAGAGTGAATTTATATAGACCGTCCTATAATATGGCGAACCAAAGTTCGTCAAAAAGTTCGCTAATAGGTTCGTCAAAAAGTTCATCAATACAACTCAATGAATCACAGAAGAAAATTATTGATATGATTGATTCCAATTCTAAAGTAACACAAGAGCAAATTGCTAATGAAATACAAATTTCAAATAGGGCAGTTCAAAAAAATATTAAAGAACTTGTAGATAAAGGTATTGTTAAGCGTTTTGACTCTGACAGGAGTGGATATTGGGAAATATTATAAGCAAAATTATAAGTAGAAAGTAATTACAACCTGATAAATACTTAAAACAGCCGGCTGTTGTATTTTCTAACTTAAGATATTCTCTACCCTTCAGAAATGAAGGGCAGTATCATTTCTTTCTTGCTCTGCTTTATTCCTCCGGACCCTCTCCATCTCAAATTCAGATTTAGTCACTATTTTTACAGGCTTAGCATTTTTATCCGGGACAAAAGTAATAATATCTTCTATATTACAGTCAAGTACCTCACAAAGCCTGGCTATAGTATATGTAGAGCAATGAAGATTGTTCTTCATTCTCCTAAACATACCCTGATTGAAATCATGATAATGCATAATCCTGTACTGTGTAATTCCATTTTCCTTCATAGTTTTCCATAGATTGTCATATATTATCACTTTTCACACCCCTTAAATAGTAAGTTTATCCCAAGTTATTCGCGAAACATCTTAATCAAGCCTCAAGCTTGAAATTATAATATTTGCAGAAGCTTGGTAATATACCCTATAGTCACAGACCAAAAGCTGTTTATCCTGATGTACTATCCGGAATAAGAGACCTGTGACCTATGCGTGAATAATTGGGGTTATTATTAACAGCCTATAAAGCACGAATCTCATCTTCTGTAAGCTCAGTAAGCTCTGCAATAAAACTAAACTCAAAACCTTTTTTCTTCATATCACCTGCTATTTTCTTAGCCCTGTTTACTTCTCCTTCAGCACGTCCTTCAATACGTCCCTCAGCACATCCTTCGGTGAAGCCTTCAATACGTCCGTCTTCTTTTACCATTTCCATTATTTCACACATAACCTGTATACCTCCTTCTGTTTCTTTATACCTTTTCTTTATTTCACTTGTTTTGGGATATTGGTTACTATAGGCATCATCTTTAGTAAATATTTTCATAAGTTCAGAAATATCTGAGCCATTATCAATAATTGTATTTACATATATTTCTGTCAGTCCATTATAGATAATCTCGCCGGTTTCTCTTATAACTCTGTCTACATGATAAAGCGGTAAGTTCCTTTCAAATATATCAAATTTTTGATATAAATACAATACAAACATCCGGTATAAGTTCAAATTTTGTTCCGGTATCAGTTATATTAGTTGTTATTATAGAACTGTTGTAACGTACTCGCTTTTTGGTGATTATCATCATCTGCCTTTTTGGATTTCTACATTTATATGTTTACCATCCTTAGTTATACACTTTGCATCAAGTATAACTGAACGTCCCTGCAAATTTTTTTCCCATTCCATTGTGGGATGTTTTTCGGTAATTATTAACTCATCATCGCTTAGGATAACCCTTAGTATTTCCTCACAAAAATTCCCTGTCCTCAGCCATTTTTACAAAACATTGGATCATCAATGGGATTAAGCATTTTTGCGTATTCACGTAGTTGTTTTTTAGTCAGCATTGAAACTCCTTGTAGTAATTTTAGTTAGATTTTTAATATATATGTAGATTGTTATAACCTTTCTATTTCCTCCCTGGACAGCCCTGTTATCTCCATAATACTCTCAATACTGTAATTATTTTTAAGCATATTTCTGGCAAAATTAAGGCTGGTATCGTGTTTACCCTGTTCAATACCTTTATTATACTCTTCAAGTTTTATATACTCCAAAAGCCTGTTCGGGTGGAATTACTGTCATCATCATATCTTCTACCTCCTCTGGTGCTTTTTCAAGAATTTATCTATATCATCATGCAAACTTTGGCAGCATTTCCTTATATTCTTTATATCACAGAATAGTAGTGTGAATACGCTATCCTTAACTGCATATTTTATTTCTTGTGTATGAGCTTCCATTGTCTTCCTCTCTTTAATTCTAACATTTTTTTCATATATAATTCCATAGTTTGGGATAATTATGGGATGGATAAAAGATTTTGATAATATTTATTTAAATCATAAGAGGTCTGCATACTATGACGTGAATAATTAGCGTTTAATATTTGAAAAAAATATAAGATAATTATAAAAGATTGACATGAAATTCACAATATTTAAAGTATACAAAAAAATGGAAGGTTGGGTGTACAGAATAGACAAAAAAATATCTATTCCCATTTAGATATTGCTAATAAAGTTATTATACAGTAAAAAGCCTGTCATTTAATGAAATGTATTTAAAATAATCGTTCCTATTGATGAAAGTTTATCAACGGATACAATTACCCAATCAACCACCCAGTCCACCCAATCAACCACCCAGTCCACCCAATCAACCACCCAGTCCACCCAATCAACCACCCGGTCCACCCAATCAACCGTTATTATGCAGACTAGACAAGAATAAATTAATTTTTAAGGATAAAAACTCAAAGCTTCGCAACAGATTAATTGCTGAAACCGGAACCACCAACTAAGCTGGTGGTTTCATTACTATTACATCAATATTACCATATTTTTAATAGTTCTACCAAACGTTCGTTTGCTATTTTTCCCTTGTAAAAAAATTCTCTCATCTAAAAATAGACATCACTATTTGAGCATACAATATTCATAAATGATATACTTTTTTTCAGCTTGCGCTATAAAAAAAGCACCTCTTTGTTACTAATTTGCTACTAAATATTTAATACCTTACCATCACAAAGCCTGCCAAAGGTTTACTTCCTGCTTTTTCAAAAATCTACATCCCATAATATACCTATATTCTTCAAATTTGAAATACATCTTATCAACAAAAATAAGTATTATCAAAATATTTATCCATATCATAATTTTTCCCAACAAGCTATGGAATTAACTCCCGATGCCGAATTTAAAAGTAGTCTATTCAGAAATGGAGAAGCAATAGGTTTTATAAAAATAAGCTTGTATTTAGAGCCAGGGTGATTTCTAAATAATATCATAAGAGTTTATAAACTATGCCAATGGTAGCATTAACAGCATAAATTATCATTGACTTAATTCTGGAAAAGAGTTTATTATAATTATAAAAAGCTAACTCGTAAGTTACTTCTTTATGGTTCAGTAATTTATCTAAGGAAGGATAGTACAATGAATAATTTTTACTGCCGTAATAATGAATTAAAAAAATTAAATCACCGGTATGATAGAGAGAAGTTTGAATGCATAATAATCTATGGGAGAAGGCGGATAGGGAAAACTGCTTTAATCAATGAATTTTGTAAGGATAAGCCTACGATATTTTTCTCTGCACTTAATACTACAAGTAATGAAAATCTGGAAGTTTTATCAAAAGCTATTATGAGTTATGAAAGACCTGAAAGCGATAGTTTACCTGTTTTTAAGGATTATAGTGCAGCATTTGATGAACTTACCAATATAACTAAGGAAAAACGTGTAGTCGTAGTATTTGATGAATATCCATATTTGGCTAAGGCTATGTCTTCTGTTTCATCAATGCTTCAACATCTTATAGATCATAAATGGAATGATTCTAAAATGTACCTGATACTTTGTGGTTCATCTATGAGCTTTATGGAAAACCAGGTTTTAGGACAGGAAAGTCCACTTTATGGGAGAAGAACAGGACAATTCAAAATTGAAGCATTAACTTATAGAGAAACAGCAATGTTTAATCCTAATATTTCTAATGCCGATAATGCACTTATTTATGGGATTACCGGAGGTATTCCTCACTATATAAATAAGCTCGATGTGGAGGATGATCTTGATGAGGCTTTAATGGAGAATTTTTTTGATCGTTCAAGCTATCTTTATGAAGAACCTGCTAATCTTTTAAAACAAGAATTACGCGAACCTGCTATTTATAACGCGATTATAAAATCAATAGCTGAAGGAGCCTCCCGCGCAAATGAAATCGTGGGGAAAATAGGTGAAGAATCCTCTATTGTTGCGAAATATTTAAAAACTCTCATAGAACTTGGAATTGTTAGAAAAGAAACACCTATCACAGAGAAAACCGGGAAAAAAACTATATATTTATTAGCTGATAATTTTTTTTAGATTCTGGTATAAATTTATACCTTCAAATATAAATGCAATTGATTCAGGGAAGAATATTTAATATTTATGAGACTGCTATAAAACAGCATTTTTTTCTACTTACATGGGTTTTAATTTTTTTGAAAAATGTGCCGAGAGTATTTGCTATACTATGCAACAGATTTGCCAATAGAACTTATGGAAATAGGTCAGTGGTGGGGAACTGATACAAAGTCAAAAAAACAGGTCCAGATAGATATAGTTGGTACTTCATCAAATCGCAAAGAGTATATAATAGGTTCCTGCAAATATAAAAAAATGAAAAAAATAGGAGTAGATGAATTGGAATTACTTATTGAATATTCCAGAACTTTTGGAAAAAGGAATAAAGTATTATTATTATATTTTTTTTCTAAAAGTGGCTTTACAGAGAATTTGCTGAACTCTGGAAAAAATGGAGAAGTCAGGCTTGTCGCTCTAGATGATATGTATAAAAAATAGTATTCTCAGAGAATCTCTTAAAAAACACCATAAAGAAGCAGAGCATATGATGATAGTAATTCCACCGAAACAGGCTTTGGGGTTTATAAAAGCCTGAAGAGTACAAAAAAAGCCCTCACCATCTCACGCAATTTAGATTTAGTCACTATTTTTTTACAGGCTTAGCATTTTCATCCGTGACAAAAGTAATAATATCCTCTATATTACAGTCAAGTACCTCACAAAGCCTGGATATAGTATATGTAGAGCAATGAAGATTGTTCTTCATTCTCCTAAACATACCCTGATTGAAATCATGATAATGCATAATCCTGTACTGTGTAATTCCATTTTCTTTCATAGTTTTACATAGATTGTCATATATTATCACTTTTCACACCACTTAAATAGTAAATTTATCCCAAATTATTCGCGAAACATCTTAATCAAGCCTCAAGCTTGAAATTATAATATTTTGCAGAAGCTTGGTAATATACCCTATAGTCACAGACCAAAAGCTGTTTATCCTGATGTACTATCCTGAATAAGAGACCTGTGACCTATGCGTGAATAATTGGGGTTATTATTAACAGCCTATAAAGCACGAATCTCATCTTCGGTAAGCTCAGTAAGCTCTGCAATAAAACTAAACTCAAAACCTTTTTTCTTCATATCACCTGCTATTTTCTTAGCCCTGTTTACTTCTCCTTCAGCACATCCTTCAAGCCTGCCTTCATTAAATCCTTCAAGACGTCCGTCTTCTTTTACCATTTCCATTATTTCACACATAACCTGTATACCTCCTTCTGTTTCTTTATACCTTTTCTTTATTTCACTTGTTTTGGGATATTGGTTACTATAGGCATCATCTTTAGTAAATATTTTCATCAATTCTGAAATATCTGAGCCATTATCAATAATTGTATTTACATATATTTCTGTCAGTCCATTATAGATAATCTCGCCGGTTTCTCTTATAACTCTGTCTACATAGATAAAGCGGTAAGTTTCCTTTAAATATATCAAATTTTGATATAAATACAATACATACATCCGGTACAAGTTCAAATTTTGTTCCGGTATCAGTTATATTAGTTGTTATTATAGAACTGTTGTAACGTACTCGCTTTTGGTGATTATCATCATCCGCCTTTTGAATTTCTACATTTATATGTTTACCATCCTTAGTTATACACTTTGCATCAAGTATAACTGAACGTCCCTGCAAATTTTTCCCATTCCATTGTGGGATGTTTTCGGTAATTATTAACTCATCATCACTTAGGATAACCCTTAGTATTTCCTCACAAAATTCCCTGTCCTCAGCCATTTGACAAAACATTGGATCATCAATGGGATTAAGCATTTTTGCGTATTCACGTAGTTGTTTTTTAGTCAGCATTGAAACTCCTTGTAGTAATTTTAGTTAGATTTTTAATATATATGTAGATTGTTATAACCTTTCTATTTCCTCCCTGGACAACCCTGTAATCTCCATTATACTCTCAATACTATAATTATTTTTAAGCATATTTCTGGCAAAATTAAGGCTGGTAGCACGCTTTCCCTGTTCAATACCCCTCGCTTCACCGATTTCAACACCTCTTGCCTCTCCTCTTGCTTCGCCTTCCTCAACCCCTTATTATACTCCTCAAGTTTTATAAACTCCAATGCCTGTTCCGGTGGGATTACTGTCATCATCATATCCTCTACCTCCTTCTGATGTTTTTTAAAGAATTCTCTGAGAATACCGTTTTTAATACATTCGCGGATAACTTGTCTAAGCCCTGAAAGCCTTTCAGCAGCAGTCTTTTTACCTCTTACATTTATGTTGTACATATCACAAAAGCTTAGATATTCTTGTAAAATACCACTCTTAACATTATCTTTTTTTATTACTTTAACAATTAATTCAATATTAGGTGTAATACCTGCTTCGAAGCAGTCTGACAGCCTTATTTCATTAACATCCTGCCTGGCTGTTCCTGAGTAGACTACTATGAACTCTGGCATTGGAAGTTTGATTAGCCTTTCTCCAAAAATATTTAGCTTATTTTCAACTATATAGTCATGATAGGACTTTGCTATATACATAAGAAGCCTTACTCCCATATTGGGATTAAAGGTGCTTTGGGCTTCTACAAGTATAATTAATCTGTCCTTTACGGTAAAGCCTAAGTCATTATACTGTCCGTTTATTATGGCATTTTCAAGTGTAACTATCTTAAAGTCAGCGTCTGAGTAGCTGTCTGCATCATCATGTAAGTTCTGGTAGAGCTTCCTTATATTTCCTATTTCACTAAATAGCAGTGTGAATACGCTGTCCTTAACTGCGTATTTTATTTCCTGTGTCTTACCTTCCATTAGCTTCCTTTCCTTAATTCTAACATCTTTTCGGGCATAATTCCATAGCTTGGGATAATTATGGGATTGATAAAAAATTTGATAATGTTTAGTTAAGTAATAAGATGTACTTAATATTTGAATAACATAGGATATATTATAGAAAAATTGATAGGAAATTCACAATGGTTAAAGTGTACAAAAATTGAAGGGATGAGTGTACAGAATAGACAAAGACAGTATGAGAATTATTTAAGAGTTAAAAAAAGCTCCCACCCTAGTTTTCACTAGAGTGGGAGACTTGATTTAATCTGTAAATAAGTATAAAACTATTTTTACAGTTTAATTAAGCTGTTCTGTGAAGTACAACTTCTGTTTCAAATGTTACATTTGAGCCAGGGAAAGCAAGCTTTATTGTAACTTTTGCATCCTTATCATGATTTGTTGCAGGAGAAGCAACTCCATTAACTTTTATCATAGCACCTGCTGTTCCATTTGTTCCACTGAGTTCAGCCTTCTTACCAGCACCTAACTCTTCTTTGTCACCAGTAAATGTGATATAAGGAGCAACCTTCTTTGTCTCACCATACTGGTCTTTTATTTCAAACTTATCCGCAAATGCAGCCCAACCTTTAGCAGTGCCATCAGCAAACTCTACAATTCCGCCCTTAAATTTAACACTCTTTATTACACGTGCAGCATTTGTATAAGAGTATTCTTTTTTAAGCATTGTAGCCTTGCTATCTTTAACAACTATTGAAACTTCGTCTTTTTTAGTTATAACATTCTTGTCCTCTATTTCGCTAGGAACAACCTTGTCTGCATCAGCACCAAGAACGACAAAGTCATCTGTAACATTTAATGCAATCTTCTCACCAGCATAGTAACCAAATACTTCTGGAACAAAACCAGCTGCTGCCTCAGTATTAGCAACTCCATCAGGATCTTTAACATTCTTAGCCGGCTTAAGTGAGATGTCTGCAAGCTCGATGCGATTCATCTTGTCAAGAGGCACTGCATAAACCTGGAATGTATAAGCTTCTCCAACATTTTCATATTCAGCTGTTCCAACTTTATTTTTCTGAAGCTGAAGTGTAATATTGTCTGTTTGTACATCTGTACCAGCAGCTTTTAATGAAAGGTTTACAATATTAGTAGCATTTGTGATGTCTGCTGGCTGAGTAATTGCTGTAAATCCTTTTAATGCAGTATTATTATTTGCAATTACATTAACCTTATAAAGTTTTCTACCACCATTCTCAGGATTAACAACATCATCAGCTGCCATAAGGTTTCCATACTGATCCTGGAATCTTACATTCTTGCCTTCAACTGTGAAAGCCTTTCCTGCAACTGCACCCTTTACTGTATCAGCTTTAAGCCCTACGATTGCAGCAGGATACTGCTGAGCCTTTACATTCAATGTAACATTTGTAAACTTGTCTGTCTGAGTCCTAAAAAATGCAGGAACTGACATAGAATTAGAACCTGTAAGTGTATCAATTGGGTTCTTTGCAAGGTCATAGTAGAACGCTACCTTACCGTCACTCTTCTTCTCAAAGTAGAATTTTGATTTTTCACTTGTAAAGTTGCTATCATTGAATGCCTTTAACTTATCCCAGTCTGTTATCTCCTTACCATTAGCATCATAAGCAGCAAATCCAAGCTCATTCTTCTTACCGTTGAATATACCATCATTACCTTCCCATATTCTGAAGGTATCTACTTTGCACTAGCTATAACATTGAATTTATCAGCTACACTCTTACCGTTATTTACATTCACAGCATTAATCATAACTTCGCCAGGTCTACTTGCTTTAGTAACCAGTGTAGTAGCTGTACTGCCAATATTGTCTAACTCATAAGCGTAGTACTTCTTATTTTTATATTCAATGACGGAAGGAGTATTTTTTACTGTAACTCCTGTTGTTCCAGAAAGGTTGACTACAAGTTCCTTAGCGTTGCCTTCGTCAACAAGCTCGTTACCATACTGGTCAACTGCTGTAAAGAGAAGCTTGAAGTTAGAAAGTGTATCACCATCTGTTATGGTGTCTACGATTTCTTTCTTTGATACATTATAAATTTTTTCATACTTAGCTTCAACAATCTTAGCAGCATCACCAATTGTGAGAAGAGATGTATTAGCAACGCCTGTATTAATATCAACTATAGAAACACTTATTCTGTCATAATTATATTGATATCCATTTGTTTTGGTTGTCTCAAATGTTATCTTGTTCTTTGTAACGGTAGTAGTTGGTTCAGGGCTGTTTACTCTGAGGTTTACGACTGGGCTGTTTGTTACATCATTACCAAACTGGTCAAGAACTTTGAAATATGTATAAGCCTTTTTTCTGTCAGAAGAACCAATTATAGCTGTCCCTGATGGGGTAATTTCAATGCTCTTTGCAACTACTTTAACTATCTCAAATTCAACTGCATCACCATTGTTGTAAGTAAGTGTATATTTTCCTGTAGGAATCTGGCTTGTAATAGACTCAAGATCAGCTTCTGTCTTCTCAGCATTAAGCTTAACTTCATCCTTAAGCTCAAGAATTCCACCGTTAGCATTCTTAATTACATAAGCACTCTTGCTAGCTACAAGGTCTGTACCCATAACCTTGATTTTGTTAGCACCTGCCTGCTGTGCTGAAAGCTTACTCATAACCTTAACATCAAACTTCTCTTCAAGTTTAATCTTCGCTTTCTCAGCTGCCTTAAGGCTCTTTACCTGAGTTGAATATACAGTGATTGTAACAGGTGTAGCTGACTTAGCAACGCCCTCAACTACAATCTTTCTTCCATCAACTGAAACCTTAGCAATGTTCTCATCTGATGACTTTGCGAATACATTATATGTTGTATCCTCAGCCTTAGCTGCCTTAACTTTCTCTGAAAGCTCGAATGTAGCTGCAACTTCTGCCTTCTCACCAGCCTTAACTGTAACTGCTGATGGTGTAAGCATCATCTTTGAAGCTCTTACGCATACGGTAACTGCTATCTTAACTGTTACTTTCTTCTTTCCCTTTGTTGTGAAAGATACATAAACAGGCTTATCACTTGCCTTAACAGCCTTGATTACACCGATCTTATTAACAGAAACAACACTCTTATCGCTTGACTTCCATGTGAGGTTCTTATTTTTTACAAGATGGCCATTAACCATAGCGTCAAGGTTTACTGTCTGTCCGGTAAGAAAGAGATTCTTTGTCTTAATAGAAGCTTTGCTTCCCTTAATTACCATTGCGTTCTTTCCGGCTGCTGCTGCATTCTGTGGTGCATAAAGGGATGTAACCACCATAGCAGTTGCCATAACGAATGAGAGTTTCTTACTGAAATTCTTCATCTTTTTTCTTCCTCCTTAAATTTCGGGTTTACTTATGTCCTGTCTGGGCATTCACCTTCAAATGCATAGCCGGTACTAAGCGGTGCATTATCCGGTAAGACACTTATCACAGGATATAATCTTTCCAATAACACAACGATTATAACAATAAGTTTACCAAAGGTCAAGCACTCATACCTTAAGAATTTCTTAAATATTATAATCTTTACTATGATTAAAAAGATTACTTACAAGATTTACTTTTACGAGCACTAATATACCCCCAGTTTGTGACAAGACTATGTCAAACTTATAGTTTTTTTGGGTTTTTTTGAAATTTTTGTAAAAATTTTGCTTATTATACTAATCCACCCAGAATTTTAGCCTTCACAACCTGTTTCATTTCTTCCTTAGTGCATACTTCACTATGCTTTACTTCCGCATTTTTGATTGCAAGTGCTACCTCTGGAAGCTTCGTCCCGGAGATATCTTCAAGCTCAGCTATCTTATCCCATTCTGAGTTGAAGTTTTCTGCCTTATCTCCTTCAAGTGCCCTTAGTACACTGCCTGCAAATTTGAATGGGCTTGCAGTAGATGCTACAATTATCTTATTATTCGAAATATTCTTATTTCTATATTCATTTGCAACAAATGCCGCAACTGCAGTATGGGTATCTATAACATAGCCCGTTTTTTCAAACACCTTATTAATAGTAGAAAGTGTATCAGCTTCTGTAGCAAAACCTGCCTCAAAATCTCCCAGGGCGCATTTCATAGCCTCATCTATAGTGTATTTTCCTTCATTTACAAGTTCTGACATAAATTTTGCATTTTTAGCAGCATCATTTCCACATAATTTGTAAATGAGTCTCTCCAGGTTGCTTGAAATAAGTATGTCCATGCTTGGAGATATGGTAAGCGCAAATTCCCTTTGTCTGTCATATGTGCCACTCTTGAAGAAATCGTAAAGCACTTTGTTGGTATTGGAAGCACAGATAAATTTATCTATAGGGAGTCCTATTTCTTTTGCAAAATTTGCAGCAAGAATATTTCCAAAGTTACCTGTTGGCACACATACGTCTATTTTCTCTTCTTCTGCTATTTTCCCGGATTTAAGCATTTTCACATAAGCATACACATAGTATACTATCTGTGGTACAAGCCTTCCTATATTAATAGAATTTGCAGAAGAGAATACATAACCCTTCTCTTTAAGTTCTGCTGCAAGTTCTTTATCTGAAAAAATAGCCTTCACTCCATTTTGTGCATCATCAAAATTGCCTTCTATTGCGATGACTGAGGTATTTTCCCCTTTTTCGGTAACCATCTGCTGCTTCTGGAAAGGACTTACTCCGTCTTTTGGGTAAAATACTATAATCCCTGTACCTTCTACATCTGAAAAGCCCGCAAGTGCAGCCTTTCCGGTATCTCCAGAGGTGGCTGTAAGGATGATAATTTTCTCTTTAAGACCGTTTTTCTTAGCTGATGTAACCATAAGATATGGCAGGATAGATAGCGCCATGTCCTTAAAGGCTAAGGTTGGACCATGGAAAAGCTCCAGATATGTAAGTCCATCCGCTTCTTTTAACGGAACTATCTCTTCTGTATCAAATTTTTCATCATAAGCTGAAGCTATGCAGGCTTTTAACTCTTCTTCCGTAAAATCGGTAAAGAAAAGCTTCATAACCTCATATGCTGTTTCTCTATAATTTAACCCTCCTAGTTCCTCTAAGCTCTTATCAAGCTTTGGAAATTTATCAGGTACATAAAGCCCCCCATCAGGAGCTATTCCTCTAAGTATTGCCTGCGAAGCTGATATTTTTTCCTTATCTCCTCTTGTACTTATATATTTTATTTCCATTTTCTACCTCCTTATTTTGTTTTGTATGATAGCATTTATGAGGGAATTTAGCAAGATAAATAGAGAATAGAGTTGATATTTTTTTAGAATAACAGGACGATAAAATAACTGCTTGGTAAGAAAGACAAAGCTAAGGTGACTATTGACTTTTTATGTAATGATGCCTTATAATACAGACAGGCGTAAAGCTAAAAGCTATAATATGTTTCAATGAAACTCGAAAAACCCGGAAGCCTGAGAACTCCGGGTTTTTCTATTCCTATGTTTTACAAGGTGGCTTAATCCTTTTTAGGCCGGTTGCCCTTTTTCTTCTCTCTGTCCAGCCATTTGCTTATATAGTTGGCAACTATACCAGCCATAACAGAGATAATAAACGCTATAATATGCTCCAATGAACTCACCCCCTTTCTGTTGCTTGATTGGGGAGGCAACAGACAAATTCTAGCACAGATAGGGGAAGATTAATAGAGTATTTTTTTTTAGATATGACACTTAGTCTAATAAGGTAAGCCGCCTTTAAAAATGAACACCCCAGAGAGGCCACTCCGGGGTGTTCGCTTTTTGAACTCATGGAACACTTAATAATCTTTTAAGATTTCTACTATAATCTATTAAAACTAAAAAGTCAAATTCTTACTTATAGTTCACAATCTTTCCAAAATCAGCCTTAAGGCTTGCTCCACCTACTAAAGCACCGTCAATGTTCGGCTTTGTGAAGAGTTCTGCTGCATTACCTGCATTTACAGAGCCACCGTACTGGATACGAACCTTCTCAGCAGTATCGTCATCATACATTTCTCTTACGCAGTCACGAACTGCCTTGCAGATTTCCTCAGCCTGTTCACTTGTAGCTGTCTTACCTGTACCAATAGCCCAGATAGGCTCATAAGCTATTACAAGCTTAGCTACATCTGCTGCTGCAACATCTTTTAAGTCAGACTTAATCTGAAGTCTGATAAAATCAACTGCTATACCCATCTCTCTCTGCTCTAAAGTTTCACCGCAGCAAAGAATAGGAGTAATTCCTGCCTCAATAGCCTTCTTTACTTTTTTGTTCAGAAGCACATCATCTTCTTTGAAATAATCTCTTCTCTCGGAATGGCCGATGATTACATACTCTACACCTGCATCTTTAAGCATAGCTGCAGATATCTCGCCTGTGTAAGCACCGCTCTCCTCGAAGTACATATTTTCTGCACCAACCTTAACATTGGTTCCCTTAACAGCCTCTGCTACAGGAACTATGTCAATCGCAGGTACGCAGTAAACTACGTCTACTTCATCATTTTTAACTAAATCTTTTAATTCATTTACTAATGCAACTGCCTCACTAGGAGTCTTGTTCATCTTCCAGTTGCCTGCAATTATTTTTCTTCTCATTGTATTAACCTTTCAAAATATTCTGCTAACCTCGTTTAAGTATGAGGTTAGCAGAAACATTATATTTTTTATTTATCATTAGCTGCTGCTACACCCGGAAGCTCCTTACCCTCAAGGAATTCAAGGGAAGCACCGCCGCCTGTGGAAATATGACTCATCTTGTCGCCAAATCCCATCTGGTTTACAGCCGCTGCTGAATCTCCACCACCGATGATGGTAGTTGCATCTGTCTCTGCAAGTGCCTTAGCTACTGCAAGTGTACCTGCTGCAAGTGTAGGATTCTCAAATACACCCATAGGTCCGTTCCAGACTACTGTCTTTGCAGACTTAACTTCATTTGCAAAAAGCTCTGCACTCTTAGGTCCGATATCGCAACCCTCTCTGTCTGCAGGCATCTTATCTGCATCATAAGTCTCTACTTCAACAGGTGCATCTATCGGATTAGGGAACTCTTTGATTGTAACAGAGTCAACCGGAAGAAGAAGCTTCTTACCAAGCTTTTCAGCCTTTGCAAGCATTTCCTTACAATAATCAATCTTCTCATTGTCAACAAGTGAAAGTCCGATTTCCTTACCCTGAGCCTTAAGGAAGGTATAAGCCATACCGCCACCGATGATGAGGGTATCGCATTTCTCAAGAAGGTTATTGATTACGTTAAGCTTATCTGCTACCTTAGCTCCACCAAGGATAGCTACGAATGGACGCTTAGGATTCTCAACTGCATTTCCAAGGAATTCGATTTCCTTATTCATAAGATAACCAACCACACAGGTATCGATATACTGTGTAACACCTACATTTGAGCAGTGTGCTCTATGGGCTGTACCGAAAGCATCATTTACAAATACATCTGCAAGTGAAGCAAGTTCTTTTGAAAAAGCTTCACCATTTTTTGTCTCTTCTGCTCTGTATCTGGTGTTCTGAAGAAGAACAACCTCTCCATCCTTCATAGCTTCTACAGCAGCCTTTGCATTAGCACCTACCACTTCATCATCAGCTGCAAATTTTACAGGCTGACCAAGAAGCTCTGCAAGTCTTACCGCTACAGGAGCAAGTGAAAGCTCAGCTTTGGCTCTCCCTTTGGCTTACCAAGGTGTGAGCAAAGTATAACCTTTCCACCATCTGCTATAAGCTTCTTGATTGTAGGAAGGGCAGCTACAAGACGGTTTTCATCTGTAATCTTACCTTCTTTAAGAGGTACGTTAAAATCGCAACGCACTAATACTCTTTTACCCTTAACATTGATATCATCAACGCTTTTCTTATTTAATCCTGCCATTGGTTTATTCTCCTTATTTTCCATTATGTGAAAAAAGCCACCGAGAGCCATTGCCCCCGGCGGCTTAACCGCATGCATTTTGTATCTTCTTATGATACAGGATTGCTACGGCTTTGCCTCTCGCAATCCTTAAACAATATTCGTAATCCGCTCGTTTTCTTACGAAAAACGGCTACTTATTCATATTGTTCGCGCATCGAAAGATATCGATCCCTTTGCAAGCAAGCTTGCAGCGGTCTCTTATCTTTGCTGCCTGTATCATTACTTCACAAACTTCTCGAAGTATTTAATTGTTCTAACCATCTGAGATGTGTATGAGTTCTCATTATCATACCAGGAAACAACCTGTACAAGGTAAAGTCCCTCGCCGACCTTAGATACCATAGTCTGTGTAGCATCAAAGAGTGAACCGTATGTCATACCAACGATATCTGAAGAAACAATCTGATCCTCATTGTAACCAAATGTTTCAGGATCTGAAGCCTTCTTCATAGCTGTATTTACATCATCCTTTGTGATTTCCTTATCACTCTTAACTACTGCATAAAGAAGAGTTGTTGAACCTGTAGGTACAGGAACTCTCTGTGCAGAACCGATGAGTTTGCCGTTAAGTTCAGGAATAACAAGACCGATAGCCTTAGCTGCACCTGTGCTGTTAGGAACGATGTTAGCTGCTGCTGCTCTTGCTCTTCTTAAATCTCCCTTTGGATGAGGTCCGTCAAGTGTCATCTGATCACCTGTGTAAGCGTGGATAGTTGACATAATACCGCTCTGGATAGGAGCGAAATCATTAAGTGCCTTTGCCATAGGTGCAAGGCAGTTTGTTGTACAAGAAGCTGCAGAAATGATATCATCTTCTGCTTTAAGATTCTCGTGGTTTACATTATATACGATAGTAGGAAGATCGTTACCGGCAGGAGCGGAAATAACAACTTTCTTAGCACCGGCATTGATGTGTGCCTGTGATTTTTCTTTGCTTGTATAGAAACCTGTACACTCAAGTACAACATCTACTCCAAGCTCTTTCCAAGGAAGGTTGTTTGCATCCTTCTCCTTGTAGATTTGATTGTCTTACCATCAACAGTAATGCTATCCTCACCTGCTGTAACCTTATCTGCAAGTGCATACTTCCCCTGTGATGAATCATATTTAAGAAGGTGAGCGAGCATCTTAGGATCTGTAAGATCATTGATAGCTACGATTTCTGAACCTTCATGTCCAAACATCTGTCTGAATGCAAGACGACCGATACGACCAAAACCATTAATTGCAACTTTAACTGCCATTTTAGTATCCTCCTAATTTATATGTTGATATCGTTTATCCCAAATTATTTGGGTTATCAAACTTATCTATTATTCTAACTTGAATGGAGAAAAATATCAAGTATCAATTCACTATATTCTGATATTTTTTTGTCAAAGTCAGCTGTATTTTCATTTTTAAAGATCAGGGCGTCAAAAATATCTGACATCCACTAATACAGGATTGCTCTGGTTTCACATTTCGCAAACCTTGCAAAAATATGCGCCTGACAGGATTCGAACCTGCGACACCCGGCTTCGGAAGCCGGTGCTCTATCCATCTGAGCTACAGGCGCATACCAAAGTTTATACCACAGTTATTGTTTTTTGTAAATATCCGGCTATTTACTTTTATCTTTTTTTAATATATAATAGTATGGCAATTTGCTACTGTAGCTCAGTTGGTGGAGCAGCTGATTCGTAATCAGCAGGCCGTCGGTTCGAGTCCGATCAGTAGCCTTTTTTTATTTTCTCTTTAATCTTGACAATTTCGATGAATTGGTAAGTCCATTAGGAGTTTAATTGTTTTATCCACTAACCCCTACCGTTTAAATCTCTTATAAATCGTACTTCTATGACCTACTTCTATAATGGTAATAATTAATTTATCTTGTTCTATTTCGCATATTATTCTGTAGTTTTCTATTCTATACCGCCAGTAGCCTTTTTTGTCACCTGTTAGAGACTTACCTTTATCAAATGGATTGGAGCAACCTATTAAATTGTTCTCTATCCATTCTTTTATTAGTATTTTGGCTGTTCTATCAAGTTTTTTAAGAAACTTAACAGCTTGCTTTGAATATTCCACATTATAACCCATTTATTCCCCCATTATCTCTGCCCAAGCATCATCATGTGAATAGGTAACAGGGTTTTTTACGAATTCCTTGTGTGCTTCTTCTGCTGCCAACAAGTCAACTTTATCTTCTATTATCTCTAATAGTGTTGTTTTAATGGCCTGTTCAACGGTTAAGGAATGTTGTTTTGCGTAATTTTCAAGTATGGCCTGCTCATTATCGCTTAAATCAATAGTAACACTCATTTTATACACTCCTTTCTATTCAGCAAAATCATATCACGATGCAAATTAGCAGCCTATTATTATTCCACCTTCCGCTGCATAAAGAGTAGCAATGCCACCTGTCATAACTATATCCACTTTTTCAAATTTATGTTTTGCTTCAATCATTTCCTTTATCTTTTCAGCTCTTTCAGGGCAGTTGCAGTGAGAAATTACCATTTTTTTGCTTCCTGTTTCTATTGCATGCTTTGCAGTAATCTCTGCCAAAATGGTACAAGCCTTATTGATTCCCCTTGCCTGGTCTGCCTTTATTATATTACCTTCTCCATCAGTAGTCATAACAGGCTTTATGTTAAGCGCTTCTGCAATAAATGCTTTTATACCGGTAAGTCTCCCATTTTTTCTTAAATTTTCAAGTGTCTCCAGTACAAATGTAGTCTGCTTTTTACCATTAAGTACATCTATTTGTCTTACTGTATATTCATAGTTAATCCCAGCTTCTTTGAGCTCTAAAATTTTATTGGCCAGGAGTGTCTGTGACGAAGCTGCTCCCTTGGAATCTATCAGACATATCTTGTTCTTCCCTTTTTCTTCATGATACATATCTACAGCTATCTTTGCTGAATTGTAAGAAGCTGAAAGTTTGGAAGAGATGGTTATTATATATATTTCATCTGCTTTATCAAAATATTTTAAATAATCCTCGGGTGATGGACAAGCTGATTTAGGTGTGTCCGGATATGCTTTCATTTTCTGAAGAAAATCTAAAGCATCCAGATTATCATCATCTACAAAGCTTTCATCTCCAAGTCTCAAAGTTAATGGAATTTTAACGACCTCTTCCCTTGCCCTCAATTCATCAGTAAAAATCTGTTCCACTATCGCATAAAAATTAAATATGACATATGCTTCTCCTTGCATGTAGTTTTTCAATACTACATATCATAGCATACGAAAACGCATATTTAAAGTTAAATTTTTTTATAAATATTTTTGTGACCAGCTATCTCATTTGCAAATGGTTAGACAGAATCAATAATGACAACTAGCCTACATGTTCAAGAACCCACGAGAGCTTGCACCTCTTTAGGGGTTTTGTGTCATCATGATATTATTCCTTTAGCTATCAACATTATAGCCTAGATAACCAACCTTTTCAAGACTTTATTTTACACAAACTTATTCAACCGCTCGTCATACACATAGTCTATCTTGCCAAGTTTTTCTATAATATAACCCCTGTCTACCCCTGCCTCCTTGCAAAACTCATCAAGGCTTGGATAAAAATCTCTAAGCTTTGTATTTACATAACTTAAAAGTATAACTTCATCCTTTGGTAATTCCATTTCTCTCTCCTTCTAATCCTTTAACATCTTTATAAAAATTCTTTTATCATTTACACATTTTTCCTTAAACCCACACTTTTCAAGCAATTTTACAGCTCCAATATTTTCTTTATCCGTAACTGCCATCAGCCTTAAAGCTTCAAGCTTATTCTTCGCATAATAAACTACTGCATCCAGCGCCTCCTTTCCAAATCCCAGACCAAGTTTTTCTTTTCTGATAAAAAATCCTGCTTCATACTCTGCATTTTCTGTAGTTTTAAGCAGGTCAAGACTTATAACCCCTATAAGAATACCTGTCTTTTTTTCAAATATACCCCAGATTCCAAAATCATAGAACTTATAAACATTTTCCATATAGGCAAGCAGTTTCTCTCTCTGCTCAGTCTCAGATACTCTGCCATCTTCCACAAACCTTATGATATGCTCCTGTCTGCTTATTTTTATCACTTCATCAATGTCTTTTTCACAAAGTTCCCTTATTTCAGTTCTTTCCGTATTTGCAACAGAGCATGGCACTCCATTTTTATGAGACCATAATTTGATTAGAAAATCAGCTTCTACTTCTTCAAAACTTCCTACAATCAAGTCTATCCCGTAAGGCAGGTCTTTTCCCAGACTTTCATCATATATAACAGCCAGCAGCCCCGAACTAAGCAGCTCCTCACTACAGTTATCTGCGGAAGTTAAAATTATACCGTCTTTTTCTTCATATCCTAAATTTTTGATTACCGATTGCAAGCTAAACAAAAAAGAGGCTTGATGCAACCCAGTATCTCCGGCAGAAGCAAAGTTATCAGTTTCATTACAACGGTCTGTTAATTGTTTAACTAATTCCATTCCACCGTCTGAAGGTCTTTTATACTCAAGACAGTTAACCCCATATTTCTTAAAATCTTTCAGTATTTTATGAACAAAATCAATCTCTTTTTCAGGCAGCCCCTCATAGCAGACAAGCACAAATTTCAATTTCTCTGTCATACATTCTTACCCGACCAGAGCTTTTCTGATAAAATACAGCACTGTCAAATGAACCGGATAGAAGAAGTAAAACACATACTTAGGTATTTTATAGTCTCCTCTTTGACCGTTATAAAGCATAATAAGGATGACTGCCGGAAAGCCAAAGCTCTCACTTACCCTGCCTGCCAGTATATCATACATTACAAGCCATACCAAAACAGCCACTCCTGCTAATATAAATTTAGTCTTATCTGAGGCAAATATATCATTAATCTTAGCAAGACCGTTCTGCACTTTCTCAAAATAATAAATAAACAAAATCAGAATGACACCAACCAAGCCATAATCTGATGAAATTTGTATTGCATGAATAGAAATAAGCACAATAATTATAAGCTGTATAATTTTGCTTAGAAAAACATTTTTTACCTTAACATTTACAGTATCAATCAAAATAATAGCAAGTAATCCAAGCTCAAGTGTAAAAAACACATTTTGTGAACTATATTCAAGTACAAAGCCATTATTCCCAATCAGCGCATCGAAAGGAATTTCCGAAATAAAAGCAAGAAATATCAAACTCCCCAGATATCTCCATTTGTTTCTTGTATGATAATATCCTTCAACTATCATAAAGCAGAAGAGTGGAAAGGCTGTTCTTCCTATCCATCTCCCAATATCATATAAATCCCACAATTCACCCGGAATAATATCATAAAGGGCAACTGTTGTATGGTCTATAAGCATAGATATTATCGCAATTATTTTTAGTGTAAACGATGTAATGTGCATTTATTTTCCTCCGGCTTTTATTTTTTCATTAAGTTCCGTAAGATAAAGCCATCTCTCTTCTTTGTGCTCCAGTTCTGATTCCAGTTTCTCTTTTTCCGCCATAAGCTCACCTAACTTCCCATATCTTGAAGCATTTTCCGCTATTTCTTCATCAAGCTTTTCTATAGCCTCATTTAACTTTTCAATATCCTCGTCTATAGTCTCAAATTCTTTTTGTTCTGCGTAGGTAAACTTAAGCTTAGCAGCTTTGTTTGCCTTCCAGTCCTTTTTTGCATCACTTTCTTTCTTCTCTGCCTTCACTTCCTCAGTCTTAGGCTCTGTTTTTTCAAGATAATCGCTGTAACCGCCTTCATAAAGCTTTATACAGCCATTTTCAAATGAAAATATCCTGTTTGCCACCCTGTCAAGGAAATATCTGTCATGTGAAACTGTAATAACTACTCCGTCAAAGCTGTCCAGATAGTCCTCTAAGATTGATAGCGTGATTATATCAAGGTCATTGGTCGGCTCATCTAAAATAAGGATGTTAGGTGCAGAAATGAGAGTATGTAAAAGTGCCAGCCTCCGTCTTTCACCACCAGAAAGCTTTTCTATCTTGGTATATTGCATTGCTCCTTCAAAAAGGAAACGTTCAAGCATTTTACTTGCTGAAACAGTACCGTCTTTGGTCTGTACATATTCTGCTATGTCCTTTGCCGACTCTATAACTGTCTGATTAGGGTTAAGTTCTCCGGAATCCTGTGAGAAATAACCTATTTTAGCTGTCTGCCCTATGATAATATTTCCGCTGTCAGGTTTTACCTGTCCTAAAATTGTTTTTAACAGAGTTGACTTACCAGAACCATTTTTACCTATTATTCCTATTCGGTCAATCCTTCTAAACATATAGGTAAAGTCAGTAAATAACACTTTATCCCCATAAGCCTTTGAAATGTTATCAATCTCAATAATCTGTTTACCCAAGCGGCTTGAAACCGAGTCAACCACAATTTCCTTATCAACTATAATCTTATCTCTGTTTTTTAGCTCCTCAAAGCGTTCTATATGTGCCTTCTGCTTTGTTGAACGGGCCCTTGCACCCCTCATCATCCAGGCTAAATCTTTCTTGTAAAGAGCTGTATTCTTCCGCTCGGTTGCAATCTCCATTTCTTCACGCTCTGCCTTCAGCTCAAGGTACTTCATATAACCGCCCACATAGGAATACAGCTTTCCATGTGTAAGCTCCACTATCCTGTTGGTAACCTGGTCTAGAAAATATCTGTCATGAGTTATCATGAATAGTGCCTGTTTCATTTTTTTCAAATAATCCTCAAGCCACTCTGACATAGCTGTATCAAGGTGGTTGGTAGGCTCATCTAAAATAAGAATTTCTGCATCATCAAGGAGAGTGCGCACAAGTGCAGCCCTCTTTTTCTGTCCACCCGAAAGTGTACCTACTTTTGCTTCCACATCATCTATTTCAAATTTTGCAAGCAGGCTTCTTGCTTCTCCCTCCATGTCCCAAAATTCATTTTTCGCCTTTTTGCCCTTAATTACCTCCGATATAACACTTTCATTATCGTCAAATTCAGGGTTCTGCGGAAGATAGGCTATACGAACCGCATTTCCCTTGGTAAGCTTACCACTGTCTTCTTCTTCCTCTCCTGCAAGGATTTTTAAAAGGGTGGACTTCCCTGTACCGTTTATACCTATAAGTCCTATTTTATCGCCTTCATTTATGCCCAAAGAAATATTATCGAATAAAAATTTTATCTGAGTTAAAAACTTTTCGATATATTTTTCTGCTGTAAAGTAAATTCATATTTTCTCCTAAATTTATCTCAAATTATTAAAAAAACCTCTTCTCACATATCCCTCATTATCACGTTCGAGAACAGTCTTATTCCAGATAAAATAATAAGTTAAAAATTTCTGTCCTATAATATCATATATCAAACTTTGTTGTAAATATTATCCCACAATTATTCACTCCATAGGTCACAGACCTACAATTCTTCAAGAATATAAGGCAACATATAAATCGGATATAATTTCAACATTTCAACATTACCTACATCCTTTTGCGATAACATAATCTGCTTTGAAACCTGTTTAGAATATTTTTTCTGAAACTCCGTAATCGATTTGTGCTTCCCTACCCCGGATGACTTTACCTCTATCGGAACGATTTTTGTTTTTGACGCAAGAAGAAAATCAACTTCATGATAATGTGAACTGTCCTCTCTTCTCCAAGTATGATAATAAAGTATTCTATCCGAGCCGGCTATCATCTGTGCAACGGCATTCTCATACAGATATCCCAGATCCGCAGGAAGAGAGTCACTTAACAGCTTTGTATAAATGTTCTCATCAATCTCTCCTGATGAATTGAAAATCATTGTTGTAAACAATCCTGTATCAGCCAAATACAATTTAAACGTTTCGTCAGCTCTGGTTTGAGCCAGTGCAACACTAGGATTAAGAACATTATAGCAGGGTAATACCGTCTTTGAATCTAATATGTCATAAAATCTCTCCAGATCTTTATCAATTTTCTTTTTTCCTGTAGCTGCTGATATAACATAGCTCTTCTTGTTTGTTGCAAGTTGAGCAGGAACCGAATCATACATTCTTCCAATTAGTCCTGTATTATCAATTTTGAAGAAATCATCTTTATAAAGGTTTATAATCTCCCTTTTTACCTCATCTATTTCAATAAAGTTCTTTCCCTCTACATATGCTGCGACTGCTTGCGGCATTCCGCCTACAGCCATATATATTCTGAAATCTCTCATTAATTTTCTGTTTAATGAGTTTCCAACAGCTTTCCCACGTTCATAGAGTTCTCTTAAAACCGGATAAGTATCATTACCGACTGCCCACATAAATTCTTCATAATCCATTGGATATATTTGTATTTTCATTTCCTCTGAAGGAATAACAATATCCTTTACATTCTTTTTTATACTTATTAATGAACCGGTCTCAATATAATCATATCTACCGTCTGCTACCAAGTATTTTATAGCCTGCCTCACCTTAGGCATTAGTTGTATTTCATCAAATATAATGACAGATTCTCTTTTATATAAAGTGACACCTGTAGCTGTCTGCAACCTAAGAAAAAAAACATTCAAATCTGTAATGTCATCAAACACATCGAATATATCTTTCTTTTACATTTGCAAAATCAATCTTTTATATATGATTTATATTCATGCTTTTGCAAATTCCTCTGCAATTGTAGACTTTCCAACACGCCTTGCTCCTTCCAAAAGCACAGAATACTTTGGAGCCTTCTTTTCTTTCCAGTATTTCAACTTCTCGAACGCTTTTCTTTTGAACATATTCTGCCTCCACAAATAATATTGTTCCATTAATTCAAAGTTATAAAAGCAGATAAAGTACCGATATTTTCAAAAGTTTAAAAATGATTATAGTACCGATATTTCAAAGTTTCAAGCATTTTATTCCATTTATTCAAAAACTTTTTTTCACATAAAACTACCGTTTTTCAATATATCCTATTAAACAAAATAAAATCAGCCATACCTTAATAAGATATAAGCTGATTTTATTGATGTAAGGTTATTGTACTTCCTTACCATTTTACGCCTTAAATTTTTCAAGCAGGGGTGCTGAAAACTTTCTGTTAAAAAAGTCTATCAACGGTCCCATAAAAAACGCAGTTATAAGAGTTCCCAGCCCCGGCAACAAGCCACACAGAGTTCCTATGATTACACAGATTAAGTCACTGCATATACGCATAAGTTTGAACTGTTTGCCTGTCCTCTTTGAAATGATAATCGGTATTGCATCATAGACTGAAACTCCCAAATCAGAAGTCATATACAGTGATGATGCAAAACACAGCACCACTACTCCTACAAGCAACATAACTACCCTAACAACAAGAGTTGGTTCAGGAATCGTTACCGCAATATAATTGTCTGCAAAATCAACAATGTAGCCTGAAAAAAATAAATTCAAAATTGTTGCAATTCCGATATAGTGTTTATCCAATATCAGAACTATAACAAGCATAATGAAACTTATCCCCATATAATAAGTTCCGTAACTAACCCCTGAAAACAGTCTTGCATGCGACCCTTGTGCAAAGCTCTGAAATGGATCTATTCCAAAAAGTGAATTCTTAAAAAATCCTACTGCTATTGCACATATTATTACTCCAAGCAACGTCATTATAAGCCTTGGTAGAAATTTTTCAGGAAGTTTTATTTTCATTATTCCTCCACCTGCTTCTTAGCCTGTGCTGCTACTTCTGTAATTCCGCTTACAAGTCCTGCAAGTCCCTGTATTTCAGATGGAATAATTATCTTGGTTGCCTTGCCGTCTGCTGCTCTTCCGAAAGCCTCAAGCCCTTTAAGCTTTATTACCTCGCTTGAAGGAGCTGACTCATTAAGAAGCTTAATACCGTCTGCATTAGCCTTCTGAACCGCAAGTATAGCCTGAGCCTGACCTTCAGCTTCACGAATGGTAGCTTCCTTCTTAGCCTCTGCACGAAGAATCTGAGCTGCTTTTTCTGCCTCTGCTTCAAGAATTGTAGATTCCTTATTTCCTTCTGCTACAAGGATGGCTGCCTTCTTCTCACCTTCAGCACTGGTAACAGCAGCACGTCTTTCACGCTCTGCCTTAGCCTGCTTCTCCATTGCTCCCTGGATATCAGGAGGACACATAATATTCTTAAGCTCTACTCTGTTTACCTTGATTCCCCAAGGATCTGTAGCCACATCAAGAGTAGAACGCATCTGTGTATTGATAGTCTCACGTGATGTAAGTGTTTCATCCAGTTCAAGATCACCTATGATGTTACGAAGTGTAGTAGCCGTAAGGTTCTCAAGAGCTGAAATAGGATTTTCCACACCATAAGCATAGAGCTTAGGATCGGTTATCTGGTAGAAAATAACCGTATCTATTCTAATTGATACGTTATCCTTTGTAATAACCGGCTGTGGTGGGAAATCTGCCACCTGCTCTTTTAAGGTAACTCTCTTAGCCACCCTGTCAACAAAAGGAAGCTTTACATGAATACCTACATGCCAGGTATCCTGATAACCACCCAGTCTTTCAATAACCAGAGCTGTTGCCTGAGGCACAATTTTGATACAGGATGCGAATATCAGTATTAAAACTATCGCAACCAGAGTTAATGCAAAAAACTGCACATTTAAACTAAGTAATCCTCCCATAAAATACCTCTTTTCTTAATTTTTTTATATGTAAAGGGATATCCCAATTACATTTTAAATATTTTCCTGCACCATACCTGTTGCAAATCCTGAAACTCCATCCGATATCACAGGTTCTACTATGAGTTTCACACCTTGTACATCTATCACTTTTACCGTAGTATCTATTTCTATAGCATCACCTATTGTAGTTCTTGCTGACCAATCCATCCCATTTAAGACTACTCTTCCTGTCTGATTAAGATTGTCTATTCTTTCAGTCACCTTTGCTTCTTTTCCAATCAAGTCATCCACATTGGTTCTTGTACGCCTTGAATTTATATACTTAACCGCAAGTGGCCTGTAAATCACAAGCACTACAAGTGAAACCACCAAAAACAGAATAATCTGTATCCAGAATGAGGCTCCAAACAGACTGGCAAAAAAATGCTGCCAGAGCACCTATTGCAAACCATATGGTTGTCAGCCCCATAGTAAGAAATTCCATTACAACAAGTATAATAAATGCCATGAGCCAGAACTGAAAATCCATAGCTTACCTCCTTAGGAAATTTATTTGAAAGTATTTTTAAAAATCATTTTCTTTTATATTATTATAAACCATTTCAAAAATTTTTTGTTTACTTTTTTCAAAACAATTCCTTAAGGAAGAATAACAAAGTTTTCATAAATACAGTACACTTATTCTATAACATAAAAATCCCCACCAGACAATACATAACTACCTGATGGGGAACAAAAATTTATTTTTTCGCGTCTGCAGAATCAAGCCTTATACCAAACAAATAGCATCCGCCTATTTTTCTGCAATAGCAGCCTGTGCTGCTGCAAGTCTTGCTACAGGTACTCTGAATGGTGAGCAGGATACATAGTCAAGACCAATCTTGTGGCAGAACTCAACTGATGAAGGATCTCCACCATGCTCTCCACAGATACCGATGTGAAGCTTAGGATTAACAGGCTTACCAAGCTTGATAGCCATTTCCATAAGCTTACCTACACCATTCTGGTCAAGTTTTGCAAACGGATCATTCTCGAAAATCTTTGTATCATAGTAAGCATTAAGGAACTTACCTGCATCATCACGAGAGAAACCGAATGTCATCTGTGTAAGGTCGTTAGTACCGAAGCAGAAGAAATCAGCTTCCTTAGCAATCTCATCAGCAGTAAGGCAGGCACGAGGAATCTCCATCATAGTACCAACCTCATAGTGAAGGTCTGCACCTGCTGCCTTAATTTCAGCATCTGCTGTCTCTACAACTACTTTCTTAACAAACTTAAGCTCTTTAACTTCACTTGTAAGAGGAATCATAATCTCAGGAAGAACCTTCCAGTCAGGATGCTTCTTCTGTACATTGATAGCTGCACGGATAACAGCCTTTGTCTGCATCTTAGCGATTTCAGGATAGGTAACTGCAAGACGAAGTCCTCTGTGTCCCATCATAGGGTTGAACTCGTGAAGTCCTGTAATTATATCCTTAATAGCCTGAACACTCTTGCCCTGTGCATCTGCAAGCTTCTGAATCTCTTCCTCTGTAGTAGGAACGAACTCGTGAAGAGGTGGATCAAGAAAACGGATAGTAACAGGTGTTCCCTCAAGTGCCTCATAAAGCTGTTCAAAGTCTCCCTGCTGATATGGCAAGATTTTCTCAAGTGCTGCTTCCCTTCCCTCTACTGTGTCTGAACAAATCATCTCTCTGAATGCTGCAATTCTATCAGCTTCGAAGAACATGTGCTCTGTACGGCAAAGACCGATACCTTCTGCACCAAGCTCACGAGCCTTCTTAGCATCTGAAGGAGTATCCGCATTTGTTCTAACTCTGAGTCTTCTATACTTGTCAGCCCAAGCCATAATTCTACCGAACTCACCTGCTATAGTAGCATCAACTGTTGGGATTAAGCCTTCGTAAATGTTACCTGTTGTACCATCAATAGAGATTTCATCTCCCTCATGGAAGGTCTTGCCGCCAAGAGTAAACTTCTTGTTAGCCTCATCCATAACTATGTCACCACAACCGGATACACAGCAGGTACCCATACCACGGGCAACAACTGCTGCGTGAGATGTCATACCACCACGAACTGTAAGAATACCCTGTGCAGACTTCATACCTGAAATATCCTCAGGAGAGGTTTCAAGACGAACAAGAACTACCTTCTCGCCACGCTCAGCCCAGGCTACAGCATCATCTGCCGTAAATACTGCCTTACCGCAAGCTGCACCCGGAGAAGCACCAAGACCTTTTCCAAGTGGTGTAGCAGCCTTAAGTGCCTTAGCATCAAACTGTGGGTGGAGAAGAGTATCAAGGTTACGAGGATCAATCATGGCAACTGCCTCTTTCTCTGTTCTCATTCCCTCATCTACAAGGTCACAAGCTATCTTAAGTGCAGCCTGTGCTGTTCTCTTACCATTTCTTGTCTGAAGCATATAAGCTTACCATGTTCAACTGTAAACTCCATATCCTGCATATCTCTGTAGTGGTTCTCAAGAGTCTTGCAAACTTCATTAAACTCTTTGAAAGCCTCAGGGAACTTATCTGCCATCTCATTGATGTGCATAGGTGTACGAACACCTGCAACAACGTCCTCACCCTGTGCATTTGTAAGGAATTCACCAAAAAGTCCCTTAGCACCTGTAGCAGGATCTCTTGTAAATGCAACACCGGTACCACAGTCATCACCCATATTACCGAAAGCCATAGACTGTACATTTACAGCTGTTCCCCATGAATAAGGAATATCATTGTCACGACGGTAAACGTTAGCACGAGGATTATCCCAGGAACGGAATACAGCCATAATAGCCCCAAAAAGCTGTTCCTTTGGATCGGTGGGAAATCCTTACCAATCTTTGACTTGTACTCATCCTTGAACTGACCTGCAAGCTTCTTAAGATCTTCAGCTGTAAGGTCTACATCCTGGGTAACTCCCTTTTCTTTCTTCATTTCGTCGATAAGCTCTTCAAAATACTTCTTACCAACTTCCATAACTACGTCAGAATACATCTGAATAAATCTTCTATAGCAGTCCCAGGCCCAACGAGGATTGCCTGATTTCTCAGCTATTACATTTACAACATCCTCATTAAGACCAAGGTTAAGAATTGTATCCATCATACCAGGCATAGAAGCTCTTGCGCCTGAACGAACTGAAACAAGGAGAGGATTCTCATGATCACCGAATTTCTTTCCTGTGATGCCTTCGAGCTTTTCTATATGCTCATCAATCTGGCTGATAATCTCATCATTGATTTTCTTTCCATCCTCATAATACTGTGTACAAGCTTCTGTTGTTACTGTGAAGCCCTGAGGTACCGGAAGACCGATATTTGTCATTTCCGCAAGGTTTGCACCCTTACCGCCAAGAAGCTCACGCATCTCAGCTTTTCCTTCAGTGAATAGATATACCCACTTTCTTGCCATTATAATTTCCTCCTGTTGTTACTCTGACTAAGACGTAAACACACAAATAAGTGCATTCAAAAAACATGCACTTTAAGTTACAATTCAAGCCCTATTCAGATAAGTTTACACTAACTTTTTAATTATGCCGATTAAAAATCTGCACTTTACGTTATTTTACCACATTTTGGATTCTCTGTCATTATTTTTTATCGCAAAACCTTGCTATAATTAAAGGCTTATTTTATCTCATCTTTGGTAGTATTTACCATAAAATCTGCTGTTTTTTCATATTTTTCCATTACTACTTCTTAATCAGCAGAGATTTTCCTGTCATTTCTTCAGGCTGCGGAATATCCATAAGCTCAAGCATAGTAGGAATAATATCGCAAAGCTTACCACCTTCTGCCAGGTCATAGTCAGCTCCTGCATTTACAAGTATAAATGGCACCGGATTGGTTGTATGGGCTGTCCATGGCTCTCCTGTTTCATAATCAATCATCATTTCAGCATTTCCATGATCTGCACAGATAAACATAGCTCCATCAACTTCTTTAAGAGCCTCGTATGCTCTTCCTATACATACATCCACTGCTTCTATAGCTTTAACCGCAGCCTCAAGCACTCCGGTATGACCCACCATATCAGGGTTTGCAAAGTTACAGATTATAGTGTCATATTTTCCACTCTTAATGGCATTTACAAGTCCGTCACAAACTTCGTAAGCACTCATTTCAGGCTGTAAATCATATGTTGCCACCTTAGGAGACTTAACAAGGATTCTGTCTTCTCCCGGATACGGTTCTTCTACACCACCATTGAAGAAGAAGGTAACATGAGCATATTTCTCAGTTTCAGCAGTACGAAGCTGGGTCTTGCCGAGCTTTGAAAGATATTCACCAAAGGTATTGTTGATTTCAACTTTCTTAAATGCAACCTCTTTATTAGGCATAGTAGCATCATAATCTGTAAAACAGACAAACTTAGTATCAATCCTTCCATTTCTTCTTACAAAACCATCAAAATCATCATTGCAAAAGGCTCTTGCAATTTCTCTTGCCCTGTCAGGACGGAAATTGTAGAAAATAACGCTGTCATCATTCTTAACTACCGCCACAGGCTTTCCATCTCTTTCTATGACTGTAGGAATAACAAATTCATCTGTTACATCTGCACCATAAGAGCTCTCTACCGCTGCAACCGGATCAGCTGCTGTATTACCCTCACCATAAGCCAGAGCTTTATAAGCAAGTTCAACTCTGTCCCAACGGTTATCTCTGTCCATAACATAGTAGCGTCCCATAACAGTAGCTACCTTACCAACACCTATTTCTTTCATTTTATCTACAGCCGCCGCTACAAAATCACGCCCACTCTTAGGAGGAGTATCTCTTCCATCTAAGAAACAGTGAAGATATACTTTCTCAAGACCTTCTCTTTTAGCAAGCTCCAAAAGTCCATACATATGTGTATTATGACTATGTACTCCACCATCAGATAACAGTCCGAACAAATGAAGCGCACTATTCTTTTCTTTACAGTTTTTAATTGCAGAAAGAAGGGCTTCATTCTTGAAGAAATCTCCATCTTCTATCTCTTTTGTAATTCTTGTAAGCTCCTGATAAATAATTCTTCCTGCACCAAGATTCATATGGCCTACTTCGGAGTTTCCCATCTGACCATCGGGAAGACCTACCGCCATTCCACTCGCGTATCCCGGTTTCCATGGATATGTTTTCATTAACATATCAAGATTAGGCTTATTTGCCTGTGCAACTGCATTGTAGTCTTTCCTTTCATTGATACCAAAGCCATCCATTATAATAAGAACTACTGGTTTTTTAGACATCTTTTTACTCCTTTCAAGCATAAATATATAACCCGACCTGTCTATTCACAAAAATATCTGTATGTCTGGTTAATCAAACCCACAAAATTCTCAGTGTGATTATACTATAAAAAGAATTTAAAACTCAATTATAAAACCAAATTTGCAATTAGTTTGCATTTTTACCCGTTTTATCTTTTTCATTTGATAATTATCCAAACAACCTCCGATACTGGACATTGTCCAGTACTCCACTCTTGTCCGATTTAGGGCATTACTATATCTTGTGTTAAACGGTGGTTCACATACAATTATAAAATATAAACATTCTATATCGCTTCGAGGTTTAATTTATGATAAGTTATGAAAAGTTTTGGCAAACACTAAAAGCTAAGAATATTTCTCAATACAAGCTATCAGTATACTATGGTGTCAGCAATTCTCAGATAAACAGAATAAAAAAAGGGCAGCATATATCAACTTCAACTATTGAAAAATCTGTGCAGAATTCTGGATTGCAGAGTTGAAGATATTATCACCTATATACCCGGTAAAGCTGCTGCAAAATCTGCAATTGCATTAGATGCTGTTGCAGAACAGGAAGAATCAGCTTATGAAAACAAAAGTAATAAGGCTTAATACCTGTTATAAAAAATTGGATTTATAAGTTACTGTTACAGGTCAAGGTTGTCCAGTTCCTTTTTTAAAACCCCCATTCCCTCCTTAATGTTTTCTTCAGATATATTACCATAGCCTATAAGTAAAGCAGCCAGGTAAGTATTGGCGTCTTCCTTTCCAATTCTATGTTTTGATAATCCTGCTACCTTAATCCCAAGTCTTTCCGCCACTTCCATCAATTCTTTCTCTGTAAGCCGGTAATTAAATCTGACCACAAGATGCATACCTGCATTTTCACCCATAATGCATACTTTGTTTCCAAAGCCCTTTAAGGCTGATATCAATGCGTCATGTCTTGTTTTATATATTTTTCTTGTTTTGTTTATATGTCTTTCATAATGTCCGCCTGTGATAAAGGCAGTAAGCACGGCCTGTTCTATCCTTGGCACAGGACAGGCTAAAAAGGCAAGTTTTTTCCTATATACTTCAAATAAGGTATCAGGCAATACCATGAAACCAATCCTTATCGCAGGAGCTATGGTTCTTGAAAATGTTCCCAGATAAATGACTTTATCCTTTGTATCTATCGCCTTCATAGGCGGTATCGGAAGTCCTTTATACCTGAATTCACTATCATGGTCATCTTCAATTATATATCTGTCTTTCTCTTTCAAAGCCCAACCAAGCAGTTCTTTACGTCTTGCTATAGGCATTACCACACCTGTAGGAAACTGATGTGCAGGAGTCAGGTATACTACCTTAGCCTCTGTATTGTAAAGTTCATTTACCTTCAAGCCGCCCTCATCCAGATTTATAGATTCTATCTTTCTGTTTAAGGAAGAAAATATTTTATAAGCCTGCATATAAGTCGGATTTTCCATGGCAAAGCTGTATTTTTCGTCAATCAGATGTTCTAATATCTGTAACAGATAACCTGTTCCCGCTCCAATTATCATATTTTCAGGTTTTATAACCAGACCTCTGTAGCCAAACAGATATCTGGCTATTGATTGCCTTAACTTCATGTCACCCTGACGTTCTCCGAGGTTGAAAAGCTCCTCACCACCATCTCTTAAGCACTGTCTGTATAATCTGTCCCACATCTTATAAGGAAAGCTTTCTTTACAAAGAGAAAACGGTGAAAAATCATACTTATAATCTTGTTTTAAGCTTGATTCCTCATTTTTGATATCGGAAAAATTAAGACTGCCCTCATTATTTATCCTATCTATCTTATTCACATAGTAGCCACTCTGAGGACGTGCATCCACATATCCTTCCGCATAAAGCTGTTCATAGGCAAGAGTCACCGTATTTCTGCTTATCTGAAGGTTTGCAGCCAATCCCCTCTCAGAGGGCAGCCTCTCTCCGGCGGCCAGTTCCCCTTCTGAAATCAGTGAGCGTATCTCACGATAAAGCTGTTCATACAAGGGTATTTTACTTTTATGGTCAAGTACTATTGTAAGCATATTTTCTCCTATATATCATAAACTTGTAAAAACTCTCCGGCTGTCAAACTTGCATCTAATATTCAAACTCTTTACAAACTGCTCTAAATAACCATTATCGTTTGTTCTATTTTTACTTATATTCTTCATTGAGGCGAACAAGTTTTAAAATTATTTCATACATAAAAGGATTGATATTATAGTTTTTATTCAAATAGTCAATCATATTGTAAGCGGATTTAACGGTCTCATCATATCCCTGCATAAATTGTGCCATATCATCAATATCCGGGTGATTCATTTCAAATCGTCTACTCATATTGAATGAATCTACTGAAAGTTCATTTAAAATTGGCTTTGTCCGGTGAATGAGAGTAATAAGATTTTCAACACACCTGTATTGAATCAGAAAAAATGCAGACAACTTTTCTCCCCTATGATATCTGCCCAAGCCGATATAAAGCGTTGTCAGGATTTCATCGAGGTACCAATTAATGTCTTTGTTCTCTTTTTTGACATTCAACGGTAAACAAACTGTATCATCAAAATCGTCTTTTTTCCAAACAATTTTTCCTTCTGAAAACAGGATATTTTTTAATTCATCTCTCTCAAAAACAGCGAACTCGCAAAAAATACCATCTTCAAACATGACCTTATGCCCGTCAACCGTATTTTGATAGGAAAAAGCAATTCTACTGACATTCGATAGCCAGTCCAAGCAGTTGATAAATTCTTCCTTATAGCCATCCTCTACAATAACAAAAAAATCTAAGTCCGAAAATTCATCTAATCTATCCCTTTCAAGACCACATGAACCAAGTGCCAGTAAAGCCAGTCCTCTGTTTGTTTCTCTAATAGATTGCGCAATGACCTGTAATCTATCAATTAACCTTTCTTCCTTTTTCATAAATTGCCTCACAAATTATTCAAAATAATGTCGGTACATTTGTTCAAGATTTTCAACAGACAAATCTTTATTGTATAGTAGAGGGGACGCAATCGTAAAGCCAGAAACAAGGGTCGCGTATTTCATACAGGTCTCAACCGAAAATCCGTTTTTGATTCCATAAAGATAACCTGATACAAAAGCGTCTCCTGCGCCGTTGCTATCAACGGGAGAAAATTGCTCCACAATATCTTGAAAAACTCTTTTACCGTCAGGGCTAAAATATTCTGCCCCCTTTTTACCATGCGTACAAACAACAAATTGTTTATTGGGGATGATGGCTCTTACAACTTCCTGCACTTTTTCTCCTTTCTCAAGTGCATCTGAGCTCATAAAGATAACATTGGCGAATGGTATAAATTCTTGATGCCAAGGATTTGTTCCGTCAAAATCATGAATATCAAGCCAAATTTTATGTTTATTTTTTTCGAGAATAGGGAACAAATGCTTGACAAATTCACAAATATCTAACAAAATAATATCCGCTTCTTCAATGTTTTTTTCATAAGCAGTACTATTAAAAACCTGTCCAAATTTACCATAGTCTGTATAAATACTAATTCTTTCTCCATTCTTATTCATCAGATTGGTATGTCTTTCTGTTGCGCCTTCATCTTCAATGTACTGATAGTTGATACCTTCTGATTCTAAAGCAGCCTGAATTTTGTACCCGGCATCATCATTTGCCAGTTTAGTCAACAAAGTAACATCAAAACCAAGTCGATGTAAATTGAGAGATTTTCCGGAAGCTGTTCCTCCCAATACATCACGGCGGGCATTAGCAAAGTAGGTGCCTGCTTTATTGGGGAAATCGTCTATATCAATAATGGTATCCCACGAAGTAGTTCCAATGACAAGCACCTTTAGTTGTTTATGTATCATATTTCTATCCTCTTTTTCAGATATTTTTCATTCATTGTAACGTAATCAATTGCATTAGTCAATTTGCTCGGTATAAGCCTATATACCACTCACTTGCACTTATATGCTATTCTGTAGTAGAATATAAACTTAGGTATTTTTGTAAATACAAATTGATTTTAACATTATCCCATATTAGGAGGAAATAATGGTATTATCCTGCAATAATATTTCAAAAGAATTTGTAACCGGACCTGTGCTCAAAGAGGTCAGTTTTCATATAAATGAACGTGAAAAAGCTGCAATTGTCGGCATAAACGGAGCAGGCAAATCAACTCTGTTGAAGATAATCATGAATGAAATGTCTGCCGACAGCGGAGAGGTTTTCCTTGCAAAAGGAGCTACCATCGGCTATCTTGCACAGCACCAAAACATAGATACCGAGCTTACCATCTTTGATGTAATGCTGGAAGTAAAAAAAGATATCCTTGAACTTTCGGACAAGATGCGAAGCCTTGAAGCAAAAATGAAGCAGGCAGAGGGCGCTGCCCTTGATGCAATCTACGAAGATTATTCAAGGGTTACACATGAATTTGAACTTAAAAACGGCTATGCCTACAAAAGTGAAATCACAGGAATATTAAAAGGACTGGGCTTTGATGAAGAGGATTTTAACCGCAAGGTAAACACTCTTTCAGGAGGTCAGAAAACCAGAGCCTACCTTGCAAGGCTTCTGCTTTCAAAGCCTGATATCATCCTGCTTGACGAGCCTACCAACCACCTCGATATGAAGGCTATAGGCTGGCTTGAAACCTATCTTAAAAATTTTAACGGAGCTGTACTTATAGTTGCCCACGACAGATATTTTCTTGACGGAGTCGCAGAGAAAATAATTGAGCTTAATAACTGCAAAGCAACTACCTTTATGGGAAATTATACCGACTATGCAAACAAGAAAAAAGCTTTAAGAGAGGCTGAACTTAAAGCCTACCTTAACCAGCAGAAAGAAATAGCCCATCAGGAGGCAGTAATAGACAAACTCCGTTCCTTTAATCGTGAAAAGTCCATTAAAAGGGCTGAGAGCCGTGAGAAAATGCTTGATAAGATAGAAAGAATGGATAAACCGGCTGAAATTGATGCTTCTATGAAAATATCCCTAAAGCCGCATAAGGAGAGCGGCAAGGATGTATTAAATGTGGAAAATTTAACAAAGTCCTTTGATGAAGTTTTATTTGAAAATATAAATTTTGAAATAAAAAGAGGGGAAAGAGTTGCTATCATAGGAGGCAACGGTACCGGTAAGACCACCCTGCTTAAAATAATAAACGGAATACTGCCTGCCGACTCGGGCAATGTAAAGCTTGGTACAAATGTTGAGATAGGCTACTACGATCAGGAACATCAGGTACTTGACTTAAATAAAAATCTTTTTGATGAAATATCCGATGCTTATCCATATTTAAATAATACAGAAATAAGAAATGTGCTTGCCAGCTTCCTGTTTACTAAAGATGATGTATTTAAGCTGGTTGGCTCACTTTCAGGCGGCGAAAAGGGACGTGTATCCCTTGCAAAACTTATGCTCTCTGAAGCAAATTTCCTTCTGCTTGATGAACCTACCAACCACCTTGACATTACATCTAAGGAAATTCTCGAAGATGCCCTGAATAATTACGAAGGCACAGTACTTTATGTAAGCCATGACAGGTATTTTATAAATAAGACTGCTACCAGAATACTTGACTTAACAAATAAACAGCTTCTTAACTATATAGGAAACTATGATTATTATCTGGAAAAGAAGGAAACTATTGAAACTACCCTACTAAATACCGCTTCCGAGGAAAAAGAGCAGACTGAAAACTCTGCAAACAGGCAGAACTGGCAGATGCGGAAAGAAGAACAAAAGGAACTTCGCAAAATCCAAAATGAATTGAAAAAGATAGAGGATGAGGTTGCAAAACTTGAAAAATGAAAATACCGGGGCTTGAGGGAAAAAGCTTGCAGAGCCGTCCATTGCCTCTGATGTAGGTAAACTTATGGAACTTCACAAGCAAAAAACCGCCAATGATGAGCGAATTGAAAGCCTTTTGGAACGTTGGGAGGAGTTATCCTTAAATGTCTGATATAAAAATATTTAATATAAGCGGAGGGGCTGTCATTATGATAAACCCTCCTATTGACCTTGAAGAAATTACCGGTGTAAAGCTGATAAATAAAATATCACGTGAGGATAAAAGTTCTTTTCTTTTCCCGGCTTTATATGGAAATTTTCAATGTGAAGAAGGCGAACTCATCTCTGATACAGTTTACGAAAGTTATAACGCTCTGAGAAAGACTATGGCTTATGAAAAATATTTTTGTATTTGAAGCCACTGGAAAGACGGCTGTCTGTAAAACCTGCCTACTTTATAGTATTAATTCACTTATAAAACAGTCCGAGTTGGTCATTACTGCCCAAAACACTGTTAAGGGCACTGATATTTCTGCTACTTTCAGCTATTTTCTACAAAGTCAGTTTTACCTTGGTTTTGTGGGAGAATACAGCTTTACTGCCTCCGAAATTATAATATTAAACGGACTGCTTAAATATGCATTTTTGTCTGACATACCACTTGAAAATCTCATAAATGATATAAAACATGGATTAGAAAATAAAGCAAATATCAAATTGCTTAGAAAGGAGTTCCTCAATGTCCTCAGGAAAAGATTATCTTAACAAATCCTTTTTCACATATTTTTATAGAAAAAAAGGTGAAAAAAATGATATCGAGGACTTCTTACATTCTAAGTAACTTTAAGCATAGTACTATTATAGACATCAGACATTACAAAGATGTCTTTACACCGGCAGGACAAAACCTTTTGCTTTCCAAACACTCTCCTTCCCTCATTCTTGCAAAGAAAGAAGGCCGACTTATTTATGAGGGTGCTCCTGTTTGTGAAAATTTTGGCAATAAACATTTTTACTATACTTCACTTATAATGAACTGTTACTATGACTGTGAATACTGCTATCTTTCAGGAATGTACCCTTCTGCCAATATCGTAATCTTTGTAAACATAGAAGATATATTTAAGGAACTTGATGTGCTTTTAAGTAAGCACCCTGTATACATCTGCATATCCTACGATACCGATTTACTGGCTCTGGAGGGATTTACTGGCTTTGTAAAAGAGTTTATAACCTATACCAATCTTCATCCCTCTTTAACTGTTGAGTGTCGTACCAAAAGTGCAAATATAGAAGTTATTAAAAAATATATTGATGAGGGTTTAACTATACCTGATAATTTTATCTTTGCCTGGACACTTTCCCCTGCTTTTGTTGTTGACAGGTATGAACATAAAACTCCAAACTTTAAAAACAGGCTAAAAGCTGTAAAAATAGCCTCAGAGCTTAATTTAAGTCTGAGACTGTGCTTTGATCCTGTATTAAAAGTCCCCGACTGGAAGAATTTATACAGCGATATGATAGATGAGGTTTTTAATGAAATTTCTTCTTCTGTACTTCGCGATATAAGCATAGGCGGTTTCAGAACATCTAAAGATTTTCTCTCTAAAATGCGTAAAAAAAGAGAAAACTCTGCAATCTTAAACTATCCATACACCTTAGAGAACGGAGTTTATTCATATGGCACAGAGAAAAATAAAAAGCTGACCGGATTTCTTATAAACCAATCAGCTAAATACATAAACAAATCAAAAATTTTTACCTGGGAGTAGTTATTTTATGACTACTCTTTTTACTATCTTATTCCCCTTTTTATCAATCACATAGAAAGTATAAGTTCCCTTCTTAAGTGTCAGTATTTTTTCATTCTTCGCATTTAAGGCAATTTTTAGTTCCTTTTTCCCTCTGTTAAAGTAAGAAGACTTTTTTGCTTCTGATGCATATCTTACCGCCTGTATATCCTTATCTTTGTCACTTACCCTTACCAGTATTTTACCTGTTTTAGTATAATACAATTTTATTGAAGGAGCTGTATTTTTAGAAGCCTTCTTACCGGCTTTTACTTTTTCTGCTTCAGCCTGTTTATTTTTCTCTTCTTCAAGCTTTTTTGCCTCTTCCGCTTTCTTTATCTCCTCAAGCTTTTTAGCCTCTTCTGCTTTCTTTGCCTCCTCAGCTTTTTTTATTTCTTCAAGCTTCTTTGTTTCTTCTGCCTTCTTAGCATCTTCAATTTTTTTATTTGCTAAGAGAAATGCCTGATAATTATTAGCGGCATAATCATATGCCCCTTTTGTACTTAACATCCCTCCGGTAGCAACCAGCCCCGAAAGAGCCGGAAGACTCTTGGTGCCATATAATACAGCCTGTCTCACCTGGCTAAGTGTAAGTCCCGGAAAGTCAGATGCAACCAGAGCCGCTGTTCCTACAACAAATGGCGCTGCCATTGATGTTCCTGTCATATATGCATACGGTGTAGGCATCCTTCCTGAAGCATAGTTACTATTGAAAGTAACCGAATCTATAGTGCTAAGTATTCTTGAGCCGGGTGCTGCAAGATCTACAGAGTTGTAACTGTAATTCGAACTTATGTGAAGCTTACCATCTGCCTGTATATTTGCAACTGAAATTATATTGTCATATCTGTAAGAAGCCGGATACATGGGCTTATCATCAATATTATAGCCAAGACCGGTATCAGCATCACCATTCCCTGAGGCTACAACAAAAAGCATGTTGGAATTTCTTATAGCTTCTTCTAAATATCTGTCTGTCTTCTCGGTACCAAAACTAAAATTACAGATTGTTGCACCCATTTTTTCAGCATAATGTATTGCATCAACTATTCCTGTTGTATAGCCTGACTCGTCAGCCCCACCAAGTGCTTTGATAACCATTATTTTCACACTTGAGCTGCCTGCTACTCCTGCTATTCCTATCGAATTTATGTTTGCTATTATAGTACCGGCAATATGGGTTCCATGCGCATCGTCTTTACCATTATAGAGTACATTACTATTGTCATAAAAATTCCAGCCGTTTATATCATCTATATAGCCATTTTTATCATCATCTATTCCATTTCCCGGTATTTCACCCTTATTAACCCAAAGTACATCCCTTAAATCCTCATGGTTATAGTCTACCCCTGTATCTATAATGGCAACTACTGTTTCCTTGCCTCCACCTCTGTATTTTGCTCTTGCCTCAGGCAGGTCTATATCCACATCACTTACAGCCTCTATGCTGGTTACAGGTTGCTTTATCAGTTTACCACCAACCTGCTCGCTATACCTCAGGCTTCCATCATTGTCTAAACTCCATTGGTTATTAAAATATCTATCACTAAAATCCATCTTTTCAGCAAAAGCCTTATATACTACTTCTGTAGACTTCGCATATGTCATGTTATTAAAAAGACTTGCAGATATAGCGAAAGAAAGATTGAATCCCAAAAATCCCGTAAATATTATTTTCTTCAGCTTCATCAATTCCTCCTTAGCTTCAGCCCCTGTTAATCTTTCCTTCTCCTCTTTGTATTATAAGATATATTTAAGTCATATTTTTGTCCAGGGCAGTACTTTTTAAGTCAGAATAAAGTCAATGTTAAAAAGTTGATATCCTGTCCAAGGTAAAATGGTTTACATATAAACTTTAATATAAGAAATGGAATATATAATGAGTTCACAAAATAAAAAATACACAGATAATTTTCTGGTACAGGGAAGTATACTTGCTTTTACCTCTATACTTGTCAGGATTATAGGACTTGTTTACAGAATACCTATGGCAAGAATACTAGGAAATGAAGGAATAGGCTACTATGGCTATGCTTTTGAAATATACAACTTCTGCTTTATCATCTCCTCCTATGGTATGCCTATGGCTGTATCCAAACTTGTATCAGAAAGGACTGCAAAAAAAAAGAATATAAAAATTCACTACGTATACTAAACGGAGCCTTGATTGTATCTGCAATATCGGGTGGTCTGTTATCTGCCGGAGTTTACTTTGGTGCTGCCTTTATATCCACTCATGTATTTGCAAATCCTGCAATCCAGATACCTTTAAGAGCACTCGCTCCTACAGTGCTTGTAAGTGCAATACTTGGTGTAATAAGAGGCTTCTTCCAGGGTAAGGGAACTATGATTCCTACAGCACTTTCACAACTATTTGAGCAGATTGTAAACGCTATCGTAAGTGTATGGGCAGCTTTTACATTTGCAAAAGCTCATAGTGCATCTATGGATATTGCTGCACATGGAGCCTCCGGAGGTGTTACAGGAACCTTTATCGGTGCACTTTCAGGGCTTCTTATTATACTCCTGCTTCTCTGGACAAATGCACCTCTGCTAAAAAGACAAAAACGCAGAGATAAAACCGGATCTGAATCAATGCCGGCACTTATAAAAATTATACTTGCAACTGTGATTCCCGTTATGCTAAGCCAGATTCTGGTCCGTAGTAATGGAGTTATTTCCATGACCTTGTTCAACAATATTCTTAATTACAAAGGAATGGCAAAAGAGGCCTACACCGCTCTATATGGAATGTATGAAGGTAAATTCCTCCTGCTTTGCAATATTGTAATGGGAATTACAAGTGCAATTACCACAGCCTCTATTCCTTCACTGGTCAGAGGAAAAGTACTGAATGACAAAAAAAGAAGTAGGTATCAAAGTAAGAATGGCATTAAAGTTCAATCTTATTATAGCAATCCCTTCTACAGTAGGACTTGCCATACTCGGTGGTCCTATTATCAGGTTACTTTTTGGTGATACTGATCCGGTTATAGGAAGAATTATGCTAATTGGTGCTGCTACAATCACCCTTTATACAATTTCCATACTGTTCAGTACAATAATACAGAGTATTTACAGTATGGTAATCCCTGTAATTATCAATTTAATTGCCATGCTTATATCCATTATCCTTACTTATCTGCTGCTTATGTATACTGATATGACTGTATTTGCCCTTGTACTAGGCGGTATGCTGATGCCGGCAGTCGTTATAATTCTAAGCTGGCTTATAATAAGCCTTAGATTACGTATAAAAATTGAAACATTTAAGACTTTTATCATTCCTGCCCTGGCCTCCGTAATTATGGGCATAGCAGTATACTTCTCCTATAATCTGGTGCTTAATCTCACCAGGAGATATTATTTAGGTCTGGCTGTTGCCTTACCTGTTGGAGTTTTCATTTTCTTTATATTTGAGCTGCTGTTAAAAGGTGTCAATAAAAAAGAACTTGAAAATTTTCCAAAGGGGCATTCTATTATAAGATTAGCACAAAAAATGCACCTTATAAGATAAAACAAAACATCTTTAATCTTATTTACAGGTGCATAACTATCTCATTGTATTTCCATATTTTGCAGGAAGCTTATTACATCTTTTAAGCTTCCTGCACTTTTTAATATTATCTTATTAAGCTCCTCATCAGGTTCTGAAAGATCAGGTACCATAATCACATCCACACCTGCACTATATGCTGAACGGACTCCATTTGGAGAATCCTCTAACGCAAGGCAGTCAGAAGGCTTTTCACCTATTTTTTCGCAGGCAAAAAGATAAATATCAGGATCAGGCTTACCATTTTCAACCATATCAGCACAGATTACCTTATCAAACTTCTCTTCAAGTTCTATTTCTTTCAGATACTCTCGCGCCTTTGTCTCATGGGTAGCTGTAACCAGTGCTCTTTTAATACCTTCTTCTTTTAAGAAATCCAATATTTCATCTACATAAGGCTTTTTTTCTATACCGAATTTCTTTAAATCCTCATCCATAATTTCTTTTCTTCTATTTCTTACCTTATCATAATCAAAATCCGGTCCAAAAAACTTCTGCATAATCGGTTCTGCATACTTTTTAGTGCAGCTTCTGAGGTAAAGCTGTTCCTTCACTGTCATATTAAAACCAAGCTCTTTTGCCGCCTGTATCCAGGCCTTCTGATAATGCTTCTCTGTATCTATAATAAGTCCATCCATGTCAAATAAAACTGCCTTATACATAACTTCCTCCCCATAAAATCCCTGGTAAAATTAAAGAGCCGCCACATATACCGTGACAGCCCTATAAATATCAGCTCTTATACTCTCTTTAAGTACTCACCTGTTCTTGTATCAATCTGAATCTTGTCACCCTGATTTACAAAAAGAGGCACATATACTGTAGCTCCTGTCTCTACAACAGCAGGCTTGGTTGCACCTGTAGCTGTATCGCCCTTGAAGCCCGGCTCTGTATCAGTAATATCAAGCTCTACAAACATAGGAGGCTCTATTGAGAATACCACACCATTGTGAGAAAGCATGGATACTGTTTCATTTTCCTTAACAAACTTAAGTGCATCTCCAACCTGCTCAGAGGTAAGGGCAAACTGCTCATAAGTTTCATTGTCCATGAAGTTATACATATCGCCATCAGCATACATATACTGCATGTTCTTTCTGTCTATTCTGGCCTGAGGGAATTTCTCAGTAGGACGGAATGTAGTCTCTTTAACACCACCGTTCTTTATATCTCTAAGCTTGGTACGAACGAAAGCCGCACCCTTTCCCGGTTTAACATGCTGAAATTCAATTATCTGGAAAACACTGTTGTCAATCTCGACTGTAAGGCCATTCCTAAAATCGCCTGCTGAAATCATTAAAAATTCCTCCTTAAAGCTTATCATAAAATTAAAGTTCCTATAATCATAGGACACCGTTGTTTCATTCTACTACAATTTCAGCTTTATTTCAAGATGTTTTGACACATATATAATTTAAAATCTGGCAAAAATCATAACCAGTCTCCGTATTTTCTTGTATACAACTTCTTTACAATCTCGATTGTAACACTGTACAGTACCAGAATTAATATCAAGAATACAAAAGAACTCTGCAGGCATCTCGGTAAAAACTGTATTAGCGGTTCTGTCAAATACATAAGGAATTGCGATTGCCGCTAAAATTCCCAGCGCAGATGCCAGTCCAAGCCTTGCATCACATCTTGATTCGATAATCGGACGCTTCGCTGTACGGATGAACTGCACTATCAGTATCTGTGAGATGAGCCCTTCAATGAACCATCCCGTCTGGAAATAGTTCTGCATTCCTAATGTACTATATCCCAAGACAAACCAAAGCACCAGAAAGGTCATTACATCAAACACAGATGATACTCCACCCATAACATTCATAAATGATACAAGGGAGGTACTATTCCACTTATGAGGTCCTTTTAAGAACTCATCATCAACATTATCCCAAGGTATGGCAATCTGCGTAAAATCATATATTAAGTTTTGAATCAAAATCTGTAGAGGTAATATTGGCAAAAATGGCAGGAAGATGGATGCAATAAGTACTGAAAATACATTTCCGAAATTTCCCGATAGAGCCATTTTCATATACTTTAATATATTACCGTAGATTCGTCTTCCTTCATAGATACCATTTAAAATTACAGTCAGACTCTTCTCTAAGAGAATAATATCCGCACTTGCCTTTGCCACATCTGTGGCGTTATCAACTGATATGCCTACATCTGCATCATGAAGGCTCGGTGCATCATTTACGCCATCTCCCATATAGCCTACTACGTGACCGTTTTTCCTTAGTGCATCTACCACACGCTTCTTCTGCATTGGGGATAAACGCGCAAAAATATCATTGTTTTCCACAACAGATGAAAGAGTCTCATCATTCATATTCTCAATTTCAGATCCTGTTACGGCATTCTGACCATCAGTCCTCATGCCCACAAGCTTGCATACATGTTCCACAACTACAGGCGCATCTCCCGAAATTACCTTTACATGAACTCCTGCATCATACAGACCATGTATTGCTTCTTTTGCATCAGGTTTTGGAGGATCAAGAAGGCAACTACACCAAGGAAAGTCAAATCGTTTTCATCCTCTGCGTGGAAAACATTTGGTGCATCAATGTTTCTCTTTTTAGCAGCAACCCCGATTACGTGCATACCTTCTTGATTTAGTCTGTCTGCCAGAGCCTTTATTTTATCAAGATCAGCAGAACTGATATCAGTATATTCCCTTTTCACCCTAATACGGTTGCAGCATTCCAACACAGATTCCAAAGCACCCTTTGTAATCAGCACCTCTTCATTTGGTTTTGGTAACACTTCCTCAACTTCATCCTCTAAATGCATCCCTCCAGGGTTAGAAACCAGCACACTCATTCTACGTCGCTCAAAGTCATAAGGAATCTCATCAGATTTTACATAACCACCCGCATACTTATTTACATCATTTTTTTCTCCATAAGACAAAATCGCCCTGTCAATCAGGTTCTTCACTCCTGTTGAATAATATGCATTCATCCACGCATAATTAAGTACTAAATGTGATTCTTCCCCATTTATATCATAATAATTTTGCAATATTACATTGTCCATGGTCAGGGTACCGGTTTTATCTGTGCAAAGTACATCAATTGCTCCAAGGTTCTGGATAGCAGACATATTTTTAACAATTGTTTTCTTCTTTGCAAGGAACTTAGCTCCCTTTGCAAGCGTACCATTTACAATCATAGGAAGCATTCCCGGTGTAATACCGACTGCAACCGAAATTGAGAACAGAAAAGCCTCCAGCCAGTTTTTCTTCACAAGGCCGTTGATTAGAAGCACAAACAAAACTACAATAACCATGTAAGAAATCAATATTTTTGTAATTTTAGCAAGGCTGCGGTCAAAATCAGTTTCTTTCTTCTGTGTATGAATGGATGAAGAAATTTTACCAAGATATGAATTTTTCCCGGTACGAACCACCACACCCATACCTGTTCCTGAGTTAACTGTAGAACCACCCAGACAGATATTGTTTAGTTCTGCCGCATTTACATTTCGCAAATCTGCTCCCACAGACTTTTCCACAGGAATTGATTCTCCTGTAAATGCTGATACGGATACAAATAAGTCCCTGCTTTCCAAAAGGTATAAGTCCCCGCAGACAATATCTCCTGAACCGATTAACTGGATATCCCCGGGTACAACCTCTTCAACAGCTACTTCCCTGACTTCAAGTCCATTTTTACCGAGAACCTGTATTCTTACCGTATCATGCTCCATTTCCTTAAGTTTTTGCATATCACAGTAGGAACCATAGTCCTGCACAAAACGAATGACTGCACTCATGCAGGCAAGAGCTAAAATAATTACCCCGGAAACAACATCTTTTTCTACAACGAAGGTAACCAATGATAAAACAAGCAAAACTATAATAAAGGCATCTGTAAAGCTGTGAACAATAAAATATACCCAGCTATGCTTTTGATTTGCGGATAAGTCATTATATCCGTATTTTTCAAGCCTTTTCTCTCTTTCATCATCATTTATTCCCTGCTCATTACAGCTTAAATCCCTGAGTACATCTGTAGTTTCTTTTCCTGCAATACTCCTAAACTCTGCCTCAACTCCCTCTGATTTTGACACAGAGCCTGTTTTCTTCTCATCAATTAATCCCATAGCTTGAATCTCCTTCCTTTAGCAGGTAGTGTCAAAACTATCTGTTTTATTTCTACTCTCTAACTTGGAGTATAAACCTCTTTTGGCTGATAATCAACAAAAATATCAGCATCTTCATCTGTAATTTACGGACAGATAACCCAAGCTACATTTATATCTATAATGCCGTAAAAAAGCATGGTCTTTATGGTTACACAATTGTGAATGCCATAAAGCCATGCTTAAATTAAATCACATTACTTACCCAGTCTTTTCTTTCCCAGAGCATCTGTAGCAATAATAGCACAGTAGAGTTCTTCAGGGGTTACATCTCCTGCCAGATTGTGAATGGTTTCACCCTCCACACAGGCATTCTTAGACATAGTATGGATTTCTTCATCTGTAAAGTTGCCAAGTTCTGAAAGTGTAATAGGAAGTCTACCTCGAGACAGAAATTCTGAATATCCTCAAACTCAGCTTTATCAGCTCCCTCAAGAGTAAGCTGTACCAAAGTACCGAAGGCTACACAGTTACCATGGTAGGCATCGTGTCCTCCCAAAGATGTAAGACCGTTATAAAATGAATGTGCTGCCGCACAGTTTACATTATCAGCACCTACGCCTGAAAGGTAAACAGCTGCCTCAATAACCGCATCCAAAGCAGGAGTTACAACATTGTTCTCACAGGCCACAACTGCTGCCTTTCCATAACTTCTTAAAGTCTCATAGCAAGACTTTGCAATAGCCATACCTGCCCTTGTGATTCCGCCGCCTTCAAGACTTGGAGACTCAGTACGGAGTGAAGCCCTTCCCTCAAAATACGTACCTAAAGCATCTCCCATTCCGGCTATCAAAAATTTGACAGGAGCCTTGGCTATTACATCACTGTCCACTAAAACTGCATCCGGATTCTGTGGATAGAAAAGATATTTATTAAAGCTTCCATCATCATTATATATAACAGAAAGACCGGTGCAAGGTGCATCAGTAGCTGCAACTGTCGGTATAATAACTATCCTTTTTCCCTCATAGTAAGCCGTTGCCTTGGCTGCATCAACTGCTGAACCGCCGCCTACCGCAACTACTACATCTATTTTATCAGCCTGAACTATATCCTGCATCCTCTTAATTTCACCGATACTGGATACTCCTCCAAAAACCTCATATCTGCGGTAATCATCCTTACCCTCAAAACTCTTTTCCAAGCCATCATGGCAGCATTTGTAGCCACTGTTGGAACAGACAAACAACCATCTCCTGCCCATATACCCTACTTCTTTATGAAACTGAAGCAAGGCTCCTTTTCCCTGAACATACTTAAGTGGTGCACGCATCATTCTCAAAAGTTCCATAACAAACCTCCATTTAATTGAATTGTTAACGAAAAACCCCGGCAACAGTGTGTTAAATTTTTAACATACTTTCTAAATGTTATTCTAACACACTAATTATTTTTTTGCAAATATTTATTTTGATATAGCAAAAAACTATCTTTATCCATCTATTTATCTCAAAATAATAAAATATTTCTTACAAAATGCTATAGCACTTTTTATAATTTTAAATTTTAGGTTATAATAGTTTATAAGATTTATATTATTATTTTTTTAATATAACATTTTACCCATTTTCAAAATAAAGGAGAAAGCTTATTATGAAAAATCATCAGTATGAAAATGTCCACAATGTCAAGGCAACTTAGACATAAAAGAAGAACAGAGAGGTAAGTTCACCACCTGCCCTTTTTTTGTGGTACAAAAATTCCTACTTGAAGAAGAACAGCCCAATATCAATCAGACTATTAATATCAAGGAAGTTCATATTGGCGATACGGGAAAAACCCCAAAAAATACAAAAGCCGTAAATCATAATTCTGTATTTGCAAGTTTTGTTGCTACCATTATTATAATTACTGTTTTTATGATGTTTATCCCAATGCTTTTCAGACAGTTTGAAAGTATGGATACAGCTACAAAAACACCCGAATCTGCTAAGTCTGTCTCATACCGAACCACCCCTGAGAGTGAAGCGGTCAGAGAATTTGCAGAAACTGTTTTTGGTAAATCCGTAGCTGAGATTACAGCAAATGAATATGCTTCTATTAAATATCTTAAAATACGCAGGCAGCCTACCGGCAGTATTTCAAGCAAAACTTCCGATACCCCCTGGCTGTTTACATATTCAAAAGAGGTAGGCGAATATGGTAAGGCTGTTAACCCTGAAACCATTAAAATTAAAGGCACAGCGAGCATTGTAGAGGACGATATGCAAGTATTTACCGGCTTAGAATCCTTAGATTTAAGTGGTGACTCCGATATTAGTCCTGTTGATAAATATGAGAATGTAGATTTTAGAAATCTTAAAAACCTGCATTATTTCACAGGTACTTCAAGTGAGCAGCTTACAAGCCTTCCTTCATTTGATGATATCCAAAATATATATGGACTTGGAAGTAATTATGTAAATGGAAAAGAATATTTAGCTGAACTAAAGAAGTTTTCAAAATTAAAAAAACTTTAAATATCAGATCTATTAGTAAGGACTTTGCTGCGGATCTGACCTTCCTTTCATCCTTTCACGAACTGGAAGAACTTTCCCTTGATTTTGATTCGGGAAGTACCTGGGACTTAGGAGGACTTTCTTCTCTTACAAAAACTTAAAGGTCTTAACATAAATGGTTATGACACAAAATTTGAGCATTTAAATGTACTTTCAGGAATGCCTCAACTTGAAAAAATACGTTTTAAAAATGTAAAGGAATTGAAAACTCTGGATTTTGCTAAAAATATGCCAAACTTAAAGAGTTTAGATATAGAATATTGTCCTGTTATAAACCTAAACGGTTTGAAAGATTCTATTTCACTTACATCATTGTCTCTTACAAATTGTGGTGATTTGAAAGATGCAAGTGCTTTAGCCACCCTGACCAGCTTAAAGAATCTGAATATTGCTGATATTTGGAATTTTGATGTTAAATTCCCTAAGCTTCACAAACTGACTGCTCTTACTGAAGTAGATTTAGAAGCAAGTCATTTGAATATAATTGAAGGTATGCCATCAATTAAGAGACTGTATATATATGAAACTAGTCAAGAATACTCATTTAAGCCGCTTTTAGGCATGGACTCTCTTGCTGAGCTTGAGCTTTGTGATTACAGCTGGGCAGTAAAACCTGATATGACGCAGTGTTTAGCAAAACTGCCAAAACTTAGAACACTTACTTTTGGATATGGAACCCTTGCACATGACGGAGACTATACAGGTGTATTCTCACTTCCCCAGGTTACAAAATTAAGAATCAAACCGAAAGATACAGGTTCAGGTTACATAATCCTATCTATCAGTAAATTAAAGGACAATAAAGTTCTTAAGGAACTTGATACCGGCGGAGCTGAACTTATGAACATTGATAAAGGATACAACACAGAAAGCTTCGGTGAATATGCCAATGATTTCTTAAGCCACTTCCCTAAGCTAAAGAAGCTTAATGTATCAAATTCACATATTGAAAATTTGAATTTTGTAAGCAAAATGCCTGGACTTGAAAGTTTAGATATATCCAATAACTATATTACCGATATATCCAAGTTGTTAAAAATTGAAGAAGCTCAAAACTTTAACCTGTGATAAAAATCAGACAGCTAATTTAGATTTACTTCCTGATAGTGTAAAGATTACAGAATAGATATTATAAAGAACAGCACATAATCAAAATTTTACTGATTATGTGCTGTTTTTATTGAAGCTTATTTCCTTAACCCAGAAATCCTTCTCTTTTAAGTATAGGTCTTAATGCAATATAAAGAATAGTAGCAAATATAACAGAAGCCACCGCGTTTACCGAAGTAGTAAGAGCCGCAATCTTAGCAAAGGCTGCAGATATCTCCTGAGGTATGCCTAAAACATATTGTTTATAAAGGTAACCCACCAGAGGATCTGCAACAATATTGAAGGCAAGACCACAGGCTGATGACAAAATAGTTACAAACAAAAGTTTCTTTTTATCTGAAATTTCATTTATCTTAAATGCCTTATGTGCCACAATCCCTACTATAAGTCCTATAAGAAGCTTTAAGATAAAGGTCTTAGGTGCGCTTGTGGCATAACCACTGGTTAAGTCTGCTATAGTAAGTCCGACTGCTCCTGCTGCTCCTCCCATAGCTCCTCCAATAAATAAAGCTCCGAGTGCTACAAAGGTATTGCCTAAGTGAAACGCTGTTTTTTCAGTTCCTACCGGTATATCAAATCTAAATACCTGAAAGCCTATATAGGATAAAGCTGCAAACAAAGCTGCCAGTGCAAGCTTCTTTACCCTATCACCGGAAATTTCTGTTCCCACCAGTTCTTTTTCCATTTTACTCATACCAAATTTCCTCCTTATTACATAAGCGATTATCAAAACAGATAATCGCTTATTTTATCTGAAATTGATAATTCCTTTTCAATCTCCGATAATTATATTAAATTTTTGGCATGTGATAAATATCCAATTTTTAACTTTTTTATAGTGCCAGTTATAGATTCTTTTCGTATAACTCCAAAACTTTCTCTCTGCAGTGTTCAAGAAGCTCTGCTTTTGCTTCCTTTGAAAGTTCATGTATCAAAATAGGCTCACCGTATTCAATCGTCATTTCATAGGGCTGAATCCAGGGCAAGTGATCCTCAAAAACCTTATCCGCATTGGTGATTGCAACCGGCACTATAGGACAGCCTGTCTTTTCAGCCATTTTAAGGCTTCCAGGCTTAAATTCCAAAAGTCCCTCTCCGCTATTTCTGGTTCCCTCAGGAGAAATAAACATAGAGATTCCCGATTTTATATTCTCAATTCCTTCAATATAGCCTTTATACCCTCACGAGGATTCTCTCTATCTAAGAATACACAATTAATAAACTTCATCCATATTCTGAGCCCGGGAACCTTCGCTATTTCCTTTTTGGAAACAAAGCCCGATAGTACGGGTACTGTATAAAAAGCCAGGATTACATCAAAAAATCCTCTATGGTTAATTATAAAAAGTACGGGTCTGTCCTTAGGAACCCTTTCAACACCTATTACTTTTTTTTTTTTTGATGCCTGATAAAAACAACACTTTACCAAATGCAAGCTTCACTATCCTCTGGCTTATTCTCCTCTGTAAACCTGAATTAAATTTACCTGTCATCCAAAGCAGAGGCAATGCTATTATACTAAAAATTCCAAACATAAATAAATATAAACCCACTAATATTATTCTCATTCCGTCTCCTATTATAGCACTGTAGCCTGCTTATTTGTCTGAAGAGCATTATTATAATCATCAAGCAATTTTTTCTTTACATCCCAAAGTTTTTTAGTCAAATCTACATGAACCTCGTGTGGATTTACAAGTCTTCTTGTCTCATCCCAAAGAGTATCCATTTCTTTTTTACAATATTCTCTTATTTCCATTACGCCAGGCGACATATATACACACTGACCTTTAATAAATACAGGAACTAAAAGTTCTCTTACCTTAAACTCTCCCGGAACTAAAAGAGTTTTTTTCCATGTCTCTATAGGATCAAACATCATATATTCTTCATCCTCGACTATTTTCTCATCTGCGAATGCAATAAGATCTCCCTTAATCTTTCCTTCCATATCATAAATTCTAAATATGGTTTGTTTCCCGGATTGGTTATCTTCCAGGTATTTTCGGAGAGCTTAATCTTAGGCTCAAAAACACCATCTTCATTCTGGATGGCTGCAAGCTTGTATACTCCTCCAAAAGCAGGACAATCTGCGCTTGTAATAAGCTTAGTGCCTACCCCCCATGAATCTATGCTTGCTTTTTGTAATTTAAGTGAAGATATTAAATTCTCATCCAAATCAGAAGATGCAACTATACTTGCATCACTAAAACCGGCAGCATCAAGCATTTTTCTTGCTTTCTTTGACATATAGGCAAGATCACCACTATCAATCCTTATTCCATATCTGCCAAGCTTTACTCCTGCTTCTTTCATTTCCTTAAATACCTTTATCGCATTGGGTACTCCCGAGCGAAGGGTATCATAGGTGTCAACCAGAAGGATGGCATTTTCCGGATAAAGCTTTGCATACTCCTTAAATGCCGTATATTCGTCAGTAAAGCTCATTATCCAGCTATGAGCATGGGTTCCAAGTGCCGGTACGCCAAATTTTTTAGCACAAATTACATTACTGGTACCCGCACAGCCCCCTATCACAGCTGCCCTCGCTCCAAGTGTACCTGCATCAGGCCCCTGGGCACGTCTTAACCCAAACTCCATCACAAAGTCTCCCTGGGCAGCGTAACACACTCTTGAAGCTTTTGTAGCTATGAGGCTTTGATGATTAATCAGGTTAAGGATAACTGTCTCAACAAGCTGAGCCTGCATAATAGGTGCTACCACCTTAACCAATGGTTCCATAGGAAATACTACCGTTCCCTCCGGTACTGCATAAATATCTCCCGTGAAATGAAAACCGGAAAGATAATCTAAAAAATCCTCATCAAACATTTTCAGTGAACGTAAGTATTCCACATCCTCATAACTAAAATTCAGATTTTTAATAACTTCTATAACCTGCTCAAGTCCTGCTGCTATAGCAAAACCATTGTCAGAAGGGTTATGTCTGTAAAACATATCAAAAACTACAACAGGATCCTTTTTATTTTTGAAATACCCCTGCATCATAGTAAGTTCATAAAAATCCGTAAGCAAAGTAAGATTATCTAACATTTCTTTCCTCTTTTCTTTAGAATTATTTTGAGTTATCTAATTTGTCTGCAATATCCTCTTCTGTCTCTGGAATATCCTCTTTATCAGAATTACTTTCTTCTTTCTTCTCTTTACCCTTATTTATCAGATTAGAAAACTTTTCCGAAAGATCAGGTATCAGATCTAGAAGCCTGGTTATAGTATCCTGATTTTTAATATTCACCAGACGTACATTCCCATTTTTTATAACGAGTACAGAACTTGGGGTGATTTTACCCGACATAGCTCCCACTCCGTTATCTTTTTTCTTGGATTCACTTGCAAAAGCACCGGCTCCTGCTCCGAAAGAAACATCAATAAGCGGAAGTATGGTAGTTCCATCTTCAAATTTTATAGCATCTCCAACCACAGTTTTACTGGTTATAAATCCATCCATACCCTTAAATAAAGCCGTCATTGTTTCATCAAAATTATTCGCAGCCATTTTCCCTCCCCTTAGCTCTTTGCCAGGCTTTTCTTACATCTATTATAATTGTTCCTTAGCAGCTTAACTTTCTTATTAAATAATACTTTCAGAATTACTAAAAGTATTATGAACATTGTAATTCTTCCGGAAAAAGCAGCATCTGTTTCAAACACTTCTTCATCCCATTCCGGTCTGATTTCAAATTTTCTGCCATACAAAGGATAAAGCAAACATAGATAGGATAAATACTGACCCTCTGTATATACATCTCCTGTTCCGAATCTAAGCCATCCCTCTATTTTTTTAGGAAAAATCATTTTTATAAGCCTTTTTCCCTGTGTAAGCAGATAACCCGCTCCGCTAAGTGTACCATCAGCATTCAAAAACCGGATTATCGCATCTTTTTTTATATTAAGCGATTTAAATCTGCCCTTAAATGCCTTCCATTTAGCTTTAATATTTTTCTATTATCTGTTTTATTTTTTTGAAATTATGTTAAATTTCTTCTTTGTTTTCTTTATTTTTATTTACTGTCTTTTTCTTTTTTTCCCATTTTTTTCATCGGGTAGTATTTTTTTCTTCTGAAGCAGATTCTTTATTAACTTCAGATCTTTTTTTCTGATTTTGCATCTTCACCAGTATCCGATTCAGACTTTTTCTTAAGTATCGCTTCATCCTTGATATCTGATTCAGATTTTTTCTCTGATACTGTATCTTCCTTAATACCTGTTTCAGACTTTTCTTTGGATTCATACTCTGTTTTTGCCTTAGAGTCTACATTTTGTTCTTGGGGTTCATTTTTTATTTGCTCAGCTACAACATTTTCTTTTCCGTCTTTTTCCTTTGTTTTCTCCTTAATTGGGGCTTCCTTTATGAGCTTTGCCTTCTTTTTCTCAGGCTTTTTTTCGCTTGATGCCAGTGTATGAAACGCCAGCTTTAAGCCATAAGACAATTCATTGTCATATAAAAACCTTGCATATGTAAGCTTAAATAAAAATTTGATTTCTCCCTGTAAACTTAATTTCCCGGCTATATATTTTATCCTGAATCTATATGCAAAGGGGACAAATAAAAATAATGCTATTATTACAAGCAGAATTATCAGCAGAGCAAGTAAAATCAAGCCAATAATTTTAAGACCGGTCAGTATTACAGCTATAATCCCCAACTCCCTCACTCCTTCTGCTTCTCTTTTTTTATCCAAAGCTTTGCAACAAGCATAATTGCTTCTAATCTTGAACCTGTAAGCCCTATCATTTTGTAATACCCTTTTCTGTACGGAAGTTTTCTAAGCTCATTTAGTGAAATTATTTCATATAAATTAGCAGGATTTTGAGGTTCAAATATTCCAAACGCGCCAATAGGCGAAAACTTCCCCTTTTTAAGGGAAGAAATAACCTTTTCCCTTATCATATCAGACTTCATCAGCCCTTCTGTTATGAGAGTTTCGCCTATTGTTATCATTATATCACCATTTATTCACAAATAATTTCAGTTACTGCATTTATAGTTCCTACAAGTTCTTCCCTGCTGTTACAGGAAGTAAGAGAAGTTCTTATATAGTCCATAACTTCTGTACGGTTCTCAAAATAAACCGGTATGCTTCCTATTACCTGAGCCATAATTCCTCGCCTTACACTTCTGTCCACTTCATTGAAAATTCTGTCAAACTCTGTTCTAAGATTATCTTTAAGTTTGTCCAAATCCTCTACTACAACAATTCCTGTGTCCTCAAGATCGCTTAAATCAGCAAAAAGGCTTCCCTGTCTCAAAATGCTACATTTATACAAGTTCTCATACTGTGCTTTAAGTACAGATTCAGAAACTTCCCTGGCAAATCTGTTCTGTACATCAAACAGTATTCCCTCGTAGCCTATCAAATCTTCATAAATATTTTCGAGCTTTCCTTCAAGCTTTGTAAAAATTTCAGCCATCTTTACATCAAATTCCTCAAGGCTCATATCTTCATTAGCAAAGCTCTCATTTGTAAATTTTATCATTTCTATTTCAAGTTTAGCTGCCTCTTTATCAAGATTTTTTCCATTGAGCAGCACTGCATAGAGATCATTTACAACTTCCATAATTAAAATACCATCATCTGTAAGTTCTGAGCATCTTGCTATAATGGAATTAAGCTTTACGCTTTCGGTAAGAAGCTGCTTTTTGGTAGCCTTATCAAATTCAAAATTTTTGAAATATTCAAATTCATCGGCAAGTTCAGGATATAGCTTCTGCATTTTATCCAGGTCATAAATCATTCCTGCCTGCCTTACCATATAAGCAAAGGCTTTAAGAGCCTTCTTTTCAGCTCCTGTATAGCGGTCTACAGAACTTTCAATTATGTCAAAGAACTTACCCTTTGTGTATCTGATTGGAAGTTCAGAAATTATCCTCTGAATTTTGGAGTTGATTGCTATATTATCATCATCTTCAAAAATATAAGCAAGGATTCTTCGTGCTTCTTCATCAGTATCAAATTCCTTTCCATCATATTCTTTGTTGCTAAGCTTTCTTGAGAGCACATAGTTAAAGTTTTCAAAAGCGCTTAAATAAGCTGTTGCCGCATCTACTCCCGCCTTTACTTCTTCTCTGATTTTCTCAATTTCTTCTATGTTTTCCTCAGAATAATTTTCTTCCACTATAGCGGACTTAATAAGAGAATTTATCTTCTCTCCAAGCCCTGTAAAACTTCTGTCTATCTCTTTTTCCTTTGTATTTACATAATAGTTTGCATAATTCATAGAAAGGTTAAGTATCGCTGAACTCCCATAGACTGCGGACAAATCCTTAGCAAATACAGGCAGACTTCTTTCAAGATTTTTACCCTTCTTAATATCTGACATAGCACTTGTTCTCTTACTCATTTTTGATTTCCTCACTTATATTTAATTAATTGTAAAACCTTTTTATTATCATAACACCGGCTTTTTTCTTAAGATTTTGTTATGTGCTGATGGGTGAATAGATGCTCATTACAGTATTCATAATTCCCTTCACATTTTGAGCAGAATCTAAACTCAAGATTTGGATTATCAAGCTCTGTCCTTCCACAAATTGCACATTTATGTCTTGCCACACCTTTTTCAGTGTTAAAACCTCTTTCTGCCGTTTTTTTCCTTGCCTCAAACTTCATTCTCCGCATTTTAGAGTTAAATTTCTGTCTGTAATTTTTTGTTGAAAAGAAGAACCATACAAAGTTTAGCAACGCAACCACTATAGCTATTGCAAACATGAAATTGCCTGCTGCCGCATTTTGCACTATCTGGAGCACTACAAAGGCTCCGTAAAATATACCTAAGTACTTCATCTTTACAGGCAGTACAAACATAAGCAGTACCTGATAATCAGGATACATAGCACAGTAGGCTAAAAGCAATGACTCATTTATGTAGTTTAATCCAAAATACATTCCGGAACTTGCATCTCCGGTTACTGCATAGGTGATTACTGCCGCTATTATATTAAGTAAGATTCCCGAAATATAATATACATTAAATCTAAACGTGCCCCAGGCATATTCCAGATTTGTACCCAGTATCCAGTAAAAATAAAGCGTTATACAAAAGAAAATTACCGAAGTCCCGCCTCGCATACTGCTTAAAGGCTCAAGAATAAAGGTAATCAGCCTCCATACTTCGCCCTGCATTACCTTCTCTATATTGAGAGAAAGATATAAGTAATAAAATGTCGGTGCCGCTACGGAAAGCAATGCTCCTATTATATACACTCCTATTATATATAGCATAAGATTTTTTTGATAGCAAATCTTCCAAGTTTTCGTTCCATTTTATCTAAAAAAATTATTCATTCAATATTCTCCGATGTAGCTTTCTCCAAATAGGTATACCCTACTATTATAAATTCTATTAAAAACCCTTGTCAATAATTGTGGAATTTAATTACAATATTTCACAGACTCTTTCGTGAATAAGTGAAGTAAAATGTTTGCAAAAAAACACATTTTTGTAAATTTTTTCTACTACCCTTTTTCCTTTGTTGTGGTATAATAGCGTGTATTCAAACTAATTGTGCTAAATACATTTTATTGGTACAAAGTGTCAAATTTGTGAAAATTTGTACCTCCTATGTAAAAGCACCATTATTAGACAGGAGTATAATTTATGTCAGAAACAAAGTACCGTTTAGGTATAGATATAGGCTCTACTACAGTTAAAGTTGCACTTATAGACAATGATTTGAAAGTTCTTTTTTCGGATTATCAGAGGCATTATGCCAACATACAGGAAACTCTTGCAAACCTTCTCCACGATGCAATAAAAGTCTGTGGAAACGTAGAAGTTTACGCTATGATAACAGGCTCAGGCGGGCTTACGCTCTCTAAACACCTTGACATTCCTTTTGTTCAGGAAGTTATAGCAGTAGCTACCGCCCTTAAAACCTTTGCTCCTCAGACTGATGTTGCTATTGAGCTTGGTGGAGAAGATGCCAAAATCATTTACTTTACAGGCGGTATAGAACAGAGAATGAATGGAATCTGTGCCGGTGGTACAGGCTCCTTTATCGACCAGATGGCAAGCCTTTTAAAAACTGATGCTGCCGGTCTTAATGAGTATGCAAAAAGCTATCAGTCTATTTACCCTATAGCTGCCCGCTGCGGTGTATTTGCAAAATCTGATATACAGCCGCTTATAAATGACGGTGCTACCAAGCCTGACCTTGCGGCTTCTATTTTCCAGGCAGTTGTAAATCAGACCATAAGCGGCCTTGCCTGTGGTAAACCAATCAGAGGAAATGTAGCTTTTCTTGGAGGACCTCTGCACTTCCTTACGGAGCTTCAGGCTGCTTTTGTAAGAACCTTGGAACTTGGACCTGAAAATATAGTTGCCCCTGAAGGCTCACATCTTTTTGCCGCTATGGGTTCAGCTATGAGTTCAAAATATGAAAAAGCCACAACCTTAGCGAACCTTCACAATACGCTTCATAATAAGGTAAGTATGGACTTTGAAGTAGCCAGACTTGAGCCTCTTTTTAAAAGCGAAGAAGATTATGAAGCATTTAAGGCTGAACATAAAAAGGCTGAGGTAAAAAAAGGAAATCTTGCAGATTACCATGGAAAATGTTTCTTAGGTATAGATGCAGGCTCTACCACTACCAAAGTAGCTGTTGTAGCGGAGGACGGAACCCTTTTGTACTCATTCTACAGCAGTAATAACGGAAGTCCTCTCAAGACTTCTATCAAAGCGTTTAACGAAATACATGAGCTTATGTCTAAGGACTGTAAGATTGCTAGAAGTTGTTCTACAGGCTATGGAGAAGCCCTGCTTAAGGCTGCCTTCCTCTTGGATGAAGGCGAAGTTGAAACTGTGGCACATTATACTGCAGCTTCCTTCTTCAATCCTAAGGTAGACTGTATCCTTGACATAGGTGGTCAGGATATGAAATGTATCAAAATAAAAGACGGCACAGTTGACGGCATCCAGCTTAACGAAGCCTGTTCATCGGGCTGTGGCTCATTTATAGAAACCTTCGCAAAATCACTTAATTATGAAGTAGCAGACTTTGCAAAAGTTGCACTGTTAGCAGAAAATCCTATCGACCTTGGCTCACGCTGTACCGTATTTATGAACTCCAAGGTTAAGCAGGCTCAGAAAGAGGGGGCAAGTGTAGCAGATATTTCCTCAGGTCTTGCATATTCAGTTATTAAAAATGCCCTGCTTAAAGTTATTAAGCTTACCGATCCAAAAGACCTCGGTGAAAATATAGTGGTTCAGGGTGGAACCTTCTATAACGATGCTGTTCTTCGCAGTTTTGAAAAGGTGTCCGGCACAAAGGCTATAAGACCTGATATAGCAGGTATAATGGGTGCTTTCGGTGCTGCCCTTATAGCAAGAAAACATTACAGAAAGGGTGATGAAACCACTACTCTTTCATATGAGCAGATTAAAAACTTAAGCTATGAAACAAATATGGAAAGATGCCAGAAATGTAATAACCACTGTATGCTCACAGTAAATACATTTACAGGCGGAAGAAATTATATATCGGGTAACAGATGTGAAAGAGGACTTGGACTTGAAAAGAACAAGGACAATATCCCTAACCTTTTTGAATACAAGATGCAGAGAATCTTCGGTTATAAATCTCTGACTGAAAAAGAAGCTCCTCGTGGAACTATAGGTATTCCAAGAGTGCTTAATATGTACGAGAATTATCCTCTCTGGTTTACCTTCTTTACCAAACTTGGATTCAGAGTTATACTCTCTCCACGTTCAAGCCGAAGCATATACGAACTTGGTATAGAATCAATACCTAGTGAGTCAGAATGTTATCCTGCCAAGATTGCACATGGTCACGTTATGTGGCTGCTTAAAAAGGGTGTTAAGCATATTTTCTATCCTTGTGTAATTTACGAGCGTAATGAAACACCTGATTCAAACAATCATTATAACTGTCCTATTGTAACCTCTTATGGTGAAAATATAAAGAACAATATGGAAGAACTTGCAGATCCTTCCATTACATTTGAAAATCCTTTCCTCTCACTTGAGTCCGAGAAAATACTTACTGACAGACTTGTGAAGATATTTGAAGGAAGAATACCGAAGAGTGAGATAAAAGCCGCCGCTAAAGAGGCTTGGAATGAACTTCTCCAGTCCAAAAAGGATACAGAGGCAAAGGGAGAGGAAGTCATTGCTTACCTTAAAGAAACTGGCAAAAAGGGAATAGTCCTTGCAGGAAGGCCATACCACGTAGATCCTGAGATTAATCATGGTATACCTGAACTCATCACTTCATTTGGAGTTGCTGTACTTACAGAGGATTCTATCTCCCATCTCGGTCAGGTTGAACGTCCTCTTGTGGTTATGGATCAGTGGATGTACCATTCAAGACTTTATAAGGCTGCCTGCTATGTAAAAACCAATCCTGCTCTTGATTTAATCCAGCTCAACTCATTTGGTTGCGGTCTGGATGCGGTAACTACCGATCAGGTAAGTGACATACTTGAAAGAGCAGGCAAGATTTATACCGTACTTAAAATAGATGAGGTAAATAACCTCGGCGCGGCAAGAATCAGAATTCGTTCATTACTTTCAGCGGTTAAAGACAGGGAAGCTAATCCACAGCAAAACTTCGATATCTCCTCTGCTACTGACAGAGCTGTATTTGAGAAGGAAATGAAGGATTATACCATCCTCTGCCCTCAGATGTCACCTATTCATTTTGAAATGCTTAAAACCGCTATTGAATGGGGTGGCTACCATATTGAACTGCTTGCTGATGAACATTCTGTAATAGATACAGGACTTAAATATGTAAATAATGATGCCTGCTACCCTTCACTTATAGTGGTAGGGCAGATTATGAGTGCTATAAAGTCAGGCAAATATGATGTAAATAAGCTCGCAATCTTTATAAGCCAGACCGGTGGTGGCTGTCGTGCATCCAACTACATAGGATTTATCCGTAGAGCTCTGAAGAAGGAGGGACTGGCTCATATACCTGTTATTTCACTTTCCGTACAGGGGCTTGAGAAAAATCCGGGCTTTAGTGCTACGCCTCCTATACTGCTTCGCTGTTTACAGGCTCTGGTGTATGGAGACCTTTTTATGAGAGTGCTGTATGCTACAAGGCCTTATGAACTTGTAAAAGGTTCTGCTGATGAGTTACACAGGAAGTGGGAGAAGAAGTGTATTGAAAGTCTAAAAAGGGCTAATATGCTTACCTTTAATAAAAACTGCAAGCAGATAGTTGCTGACTTTGACAATCTTCCTCGTGTAGAAGGGCTTACCAAAACCAAGGTAGGCATAGTGGGAGAAATCCTTGTTAAATTCCTGCCAAGTGCAAATAACGGAGTTGTAGAGCTGCTTGAAAATGAAGGGGCTGAGGCTGTTGTACCTGATCTTATAGACTTCCTTCTCTACAGTGCCTACAACACCAACTTTAAGGCTGAAACTCTCGGCAAGAGTAAGCGCAATGCCTTTATAAGCAACAGAGCCATCGACCTTATAGAGTTCTTTAGAAAGCCTGCCAGAAAGGCTCTAAGAAAGAGTAAACATTTTGTAGAACAGAGCTACATAACCGAGCTTGCAAAATTTGCCGAGCCTATAGTTTCTCTCGGTAATCAGACAGGTGAAGGCTGGTTCCTTACAGGTGAAATGATAGAGCTTATAAAGTCCGGCGCAACCAATATTATCTGTACCCAGCCGTTTGGCTGCCTGCCTAACCATGTAGTTGGAAAGGGTGTAATCAAACAGTTAAGACTTAATTATCCGGGTACAAATATAGTGGCCGTAGACTACGATCCGGGTGCAAGTGAAGTAAATCAGTTAAACAGAATTAAGCTTATGCTTGCTACCGCTGAGAATGAACTGCTTAGAAGTTAAATTAAATATTTTATAGAGATAGTTCCATTAAGTTGGGGCTATCTTTTTGTCTATTTTGTATAGTAAACTCCCTAATTTTTTTGTACACTTTAACGTTGGCTAAATATATTATTTATATTATAATATTCCTTGTATATGTGAGCCACAATAATCGATATCTGTTATAATTTTTTTAGATTATTCTATAAATCTTTATCAAAAATATTGAGCTGTTCATAATTATTGCGGCTTGCATCTATATTAATTCTAAACTGAGTTTCTTATGTCTACTTAATAAGAATTTCTAAGTTTATATTTTTTTCAAAATATCTGCTATAATACCGGTAAAGGCATTATAGCAAATTCCAAAAAGAAAGGACTACAATGCCAACCAGAAAAGAATTTGAAGAGTATGCTAAAGGATTAAATCCCATTGATGATTTGATGTTTAGCAAGATGGCCGAAAGTAAGGAGTTTTGTGAAGAAATACTCCGAGTTATCTTAGAAGATGATAGACTTATAGTTACCGAAAATATACCTCAATGCAAGGTGGAAAATCTGCATGGACGTTCTATAATTATGGATGCAAAATGTGTAACCGGAGACGGAAGACATATCAATATTGAGATACAGAAAGCAGATAATGATGACCATCTTAGAAGAGTACGTTATAACGGCTCCGTATTAACTACAAACATAACAGAAACCGGAACAAAGTTTGAATTTGTACCTGACGTCTGTGTAATATTTATATCTGCTTTTGATATGTTTAGAAGTGGGCTACCACTCTACCATGTAAAAAAAGTGGTTATGGAAACAGGGCAGGTTGTTGAAGACGGACTTACTGAAATATATGCAAATGCAGTAATTGACAATGGTTCAAAATTTTCCAAACTGATGAAAGTGTTTACAGAAAATGATACTTACAATACAGATGAATTCCCTGTGACAAGTGAAATTAAAGCCAGATTTAAGTTTGATAAAGGAGGTGCTGTAAAAATGGATGAAACTTTACAGAGATGGATGCGTGAAAGTGAAGTAATTGGTGAAAAACGCGGCAGAAGAGAGGGCGAAAAACTGGGAGCTAAAAATGAAAAAATTAAAATTGCCGGTGATTTGAAGAAAAGAGGCTTCAAGGATGAGCTAATTGCAGAAATTACAGGTCTTTCGGAGAAGATGATTATGGCTTTGAAAATCCCGAACTTATAACAAAATTTACAGGTCTGCCAAAGGATGTAGTTTGGCTCTGTAAGACTATCTTTCATATCCTACTCATAAAATAGGCATTGCTTCTAACTTAGTTAATATTTTTTTAATCAGCTAATCCAGGGAAATGCCTGTTTTATGGGTATTTTTATGAATTTGAAATCTTTTGTGAGTTCTACTTCAGTGAAAAATAAATTGTGCGCAGCTTATTTTTTTGACATTATTTTTTTGCAGTATTTTTTTGTAAACTTTTGAATTCTTATGATTCTAATAATCTGAAGTATAATCTCTTGAATTTTAGATTTTAGAAATGCTGATTAAAAAATTGACAGGCACCTAGCCTCCCCTTAGTATTACCCTTTACTTCTGTAACTGTGACAATTCTCTGTATCCTGCTTGGGTAGTGGGGTTTAGAGTTACAGTTTTACTGTGAAATCGGATTTAAAAACTGTGAAAAATATTCCCGGTGATGCATATTTTTTAGGAAGACTTACTCCACATAAACTTTTACCTTTCTGAAATGTTACTGCATAAGGAAGTCCCTTAACTGTAACAGTTGTTAACGTATTTCCTAAATGCTTAGCATAAGAATGTGTCGTTCCACATATCCAATTCCCATTATTTTTAATATGATAATCCTTCCTAAACCAATAAAATGGCTCTAAAAATAATGCTAATTCTCCTCTTCCTAATTGCTTCGCTCTCTTATCCCCCCAGCCATTTTTTACATACCAGTATATCTGCTTTCTTCTACTTGTTTTACCCTCTATTTTACCTTCTTTTCCCCTAAAGAAGTAGTCTTTTTTTATATCATCCCCTCGCCCATTTATACCGGAACCTCCCCAAGTAAATGGTGCTCCAAATGGCGGTAGCATCTTTTCATTCGGGGTATTTCCTCCTCCTACCGGCCAAGTACCTAACTTCACCAGTTCTGGGTCTATACTTCCACCAAAGTTTGTTTCTAGATAAAACTCTGTCTTTTTATTATCTAATAAGTGTGTAAATGAGTCGTTACCATCTGAACCACTTCCTGCACTTAATGTAACTGCTCTCTCAGAACCATTGACAAGTGTATTCTTAACTGCACCAGGCTCAGCACCATCTACCATCCATACTAAATACATAATCCAACCTGTTCGGTGAGCCCTTACTCCGGGCCCACCTGAATTACCTGTACCATTTACATTTGTATTTGCTCCGGTACCAGTTCCATGTCCACCACCGCTATAAACCCTGGTGGTGAAACTTAAACATTATGACTATAAATAAACTCAAGATAATTCTTTTTATATATTTATGCCTATTCACTTAATTTCTGCCTCCTTTCTTACATTACTAGTACTATTTACTCATCTCTATGCTCTTTTTGCCATTTAATCATCTTGTCTATCTCTTCTTGTCTGTATTCACAATAAGTGTCATAAGTGTCATCTGCACCATGGTCTGGTGCTAATCCTCTATCAGGACTATACAATCTCCAACCTTTTGCATCTCTTTCTATTCCATAATATACATCAATTTTTTTCTGCCAATCAGATAACAACAATCTGTCTCCTTGCTGAATTACTAAAGGTGCTCCATACAAGTCATCTCTTGCAAGCACCTTTCCCTTTACACCCAAGAGAGACTTTCTCATTGCCTCTCTTTCTGTCTTATATTTACCTTTATTACCGGTTTTATTCTCAGTTTTATTCTCAGTCTTTTTCTTTGTCTGGTCGGCTTTCTTTTTGGCTTCTTCTGCCTTCTTAGCCTCTTCTATTTTCTTTGCTTGCTCTGCTTTTTTTGCCTGCTCTTCCTTTTTAGCTTCCTCAGCTTTTCTTACTCGCTCCGTTTCTTTTTTGGCTTCCTCAGCTTTTCTTACCTGTTCGGCTTTCTTCTTAGCTTCTTCCAGTTTCTTTGCCTGCTCTTTTTTCTTCTTTACAGCACCTTTCTTTACTACTACCTTCTTCTTCCCTTTCTTTACTTTCTTATCCTTATTCTCTACCTTATCTTCTTTCTCTAAAACACCAGTAACATTATCCTCTTTATATCCAAATCCATAATATTCAGCAGGGTCTACCTCTACATAATGCCCATCACCACTTCCCTCTGCTATCATAACATCACCTTCATCTGTTACAAGCGCCTCTCCATCCCCCTCTATCCTCCAGTCCAATATACCGGCTTCTACTTTTATAGCCTGACTACCGGTGGCAATACCACTGGTAGTCAAGGTAGATATTAGTAATGCTATAACTGCTATATTTAATTTTTTTCTCATTCGAGTTTCTCCTTTTTATTAACAGGGACTACACCGCGTAGCCCCTTAACCTATAAGTAAATCAACTTTTACAATACATCATCTTCACCAGATTCTTTGTGACTTATTTCTTCTGCTTCAAGTATACAACTAATCATCTCTTTCCTATCAAATGTTAGAGTACATAATGTTGGGTTCTTATAATCAAAGTACGCTATGAAGCTCATTACAGATTCATTCTTATCTTCTTTTTCCAAACTATTAAGCCAATCGGAAGCAAATAAATTTGGTAATGAAAATGTAAATTCATACTTATTTTCACAATCTTTTGGTGTTATTATCCAAAAACCAGCATCATTATCCCATTTTATGGAAACTTTATGATGATGCTCTTCTTCGAAGGCTTCTCTAATATTTTTATCACTATCAGGTATTAGTGCTAAATCCTTTGCCCCTATTGTACTAGCAAAGTATAAACTTTTATCATCTACAGCTTCATTCAATTTTGTAAAATCATGTTCTATGCCTAGCATTGCGATTTTAGCTAATTGCCTATCCTCGTAACAGAAAGTCTTATGTTCTCTAAATCGCTTTAACGCTTCATCAATTTTGCTTTTTTGCAAATCCTCATTTTTTTCACTAATACTGCCTTTATTTTTCTGTTCTTCATCAATCCATTTATCAACTATTTTCTCAATCAAATCTTTGATGTCTTTTAAATTAGTATAGGAAAAATCTATAAGGCATATTTTATGAGCAAGAGCCAGCTTTTGTGCCCCACTAGTAAAACCGGAAGCAGAAAATATAGCATAATGATAATCATATCTTTGTCTAGTCAGCTCATCCTTTTTCACTAATACTGTAGAATAATTTGTATTCACATCCTGTAGAAGCCCTATTCCCATCCTGACTAAATCTATTCCAACTTTATGTTTTTCTGAATAAAATTTTGCTTCTGCAAATAGCCTTAGAGGATACATAAATGGGGGTATAATTTTAAAATTACCCAGAGAATCAAACTGATGGTAACCCCCTCTACCTTTCACATTTAATCCATTACCTCTTTGAATAATATCATCATTATTTGCTTTAGTTATGACTTCATAGCCATTTATTCGAATGAGTTTTTCTACTACAGCCTCCAATAAATATCCCTTTACCTGTTCCTTGTTCATTTAATTTCTCCCTTCAAAATTTTATTTAAACACAAAAAAGACACCTACTCTGATTTGCATCAAAATAAGTGCCTAACTCGTGTCTCGTTTAAGCTTTAAAAAGTATATTAAATTATACGCCTGTCCTGTCCTGTCCTGTCCTGAATAATTGTTTCGCCTCTCATTTTACTTGTCAAGCCCCTTTCGGAAATTTACCAAAATTTCTTACTTCTCATATATCTATTATACAAAATCCGGATTAAATTGCAACATTTAAAACGGTTTTAGTTTATATTCACTGTTTATTATTAAAAAATGTATAAATATCCATTATTTTTTTCATTGGGACATTCCTTATCTAATGCCTTAAAAGCTATTTTTTTATAGGATAATAAGCATTTTTGAAGATACATTCCAAAAAAAGTCCGAAGGCATGAAAAATTAGCATTAATTTGATATTAAGTAGATTTTTAAAAAAATACGGATGAATTTTTTTATAAAACTTAAATACATATTTATTCATCCAAAACCGAATAAAAAAATCAATTTATACCGGGAAGGAGGTCTGACTATGAATTATAAGCAGGATAATGCCGTAAATTTCATTTTCGATAACACAGGATAAAGCTTTAGTTTTCAAGCTGTTCTTTTGGATATTTACAAAACAATGATAAGACCTGCAGGCAAATATAGCAGGCAGAAATGAAGATATATGACTAATAAAAAAAATACTTGTATCAAGTCACGATGTTGGGTAGCTACTATACATGTGGCTAATATGAAGAAGTCCGGATTATCCGAAAACGAATATATGAACCCTGAAACTCTTGCAAAACACTTTATGAATACATGGGAAACAAGCGGTAAGGGAAGAACCGGGGCTATTGCAGTATGTACAACAACCGACAACTGCTACCATGCTCATATGGCTTGCTATGGCAATACGACTACCCTAACCCAGGTTTCTAAAATACTGTTTGATTCTCATGTAGAGCCTCAGAAAGGTACTAAAAAACAGTTGTATGACTATTTCAATAAATCCAGTAAATATAATGGTCAGAAAAATGAAAAGGTACTTTATACGATAGGGCTTGACAATATTCAGAGTGCACAGGGTAAGAGAAGTGACCTTGATACTATAGAGGAGCTATTAAACCAAGGGTATACCCCTAAACAAATATATGCACATTCATTTAGATATGTAAGATATAAAAACATGATTCTTGAATACTTTACAACTATAAAACTTAAAACTATGCCTAGAATAAAGGATATGCGCGTGTATTGGCACACAGGTGAAAGCGGAAGCGGAAAGAGTCATTACTACCATACTTTATGTGACAAATACGGAGACGATAATGTTTATATGTTAAATGATCTTGAAAATGGCGGACTTGACTATTATATAAAGGATGGTACACCACCGATATTATTTATAGATGAATTAAAGAATGAAGTCAAGTATAAACAGTTGCTTACAATACTTGAAAATAACTCACATACTCAGACTCATTGCAGGTATAATAACTGCTACAATTTCTGGAGTGAAGTCCATATCTCCTCTATATTTCCTCCGGAAGAGATATATGAGATGTTAGTTCCTGAAAACAATCGAAAATACGACAGTTTTAAGCAGCTTATGAGAAGAATAACTGAAATAATATACCACTATGTTGAAGATGGCGCATATAAGTCTTATAGCTTGCCTGCAAGCGATTATATAGATTATGATGACTTAAAACGGAAAGCTTTAAGTGATAAAGATGGTTTTGAACCTGTAACTGATAACAGAAAAATACCATTTTAACACAGCCTTTTAGTTACAACCAAACAGGGAGATTTAGCCTTTCTCCCTGTTTATTTCTAAATATGAGTTTTTGTATAAATCCGTAGAGCACTTGAATTTTTGTTTATTTTTGTATAGTAAACTCTGAAATCTTTGTACACTTTAACGTTGGCAAAAAAACCAAAAAAATATTTTATAATTTTATTTGTAAATATGAGCTGCAATAATTATTATGATTTATAAATTTCATATTATTCTATAAGTTTCTATCAAGGCATCAAACTCTCTTTGATTATTGTGGCTCATATCTATGTTAATTCTAAACTGAGTATATCTTTTCTCTACTTAGCAGGAATTTCTATATTTATCCCAAATTGTTCATAAATATTCATAAGTCACAGAGCAAGTTTTTTATGACAATATCCCTCAAATTATAACTCTGTGACCTATGACATGAATAAATTTGATTTATATTTTTCAAAATATCTGCTATAATACCGGTAAAGGCATTATAGCAAATCTTAAAAAGAAAGGACTACAATGCCAACCAAGAAAGAATTTGAAGACTATGCCAGAGGACTAAACCCTATTGATGACTTAATGTTTAGCAAAATGGCGGAAAGTAAGGAGTTTTGTGAAGAAATACTCCGAGTCATCTTAGATGATGATAAACTCATAGTTACTGAGAATATACCTCAATGCAAGGTGGAAAATCTGCACGGACGTTCCATAATTATGGATGCAAAATGTGTAACCGGAGACGGAAGACATATCAACATTGAGGTACAGAAAGCGGATAACGATGATCATCTGAGAAGAGTCCGCTACAATGGCTCCGTATTAACTACTAACATAACAGAAACAGGAACAAAGTTTGAATTTGTACCTGATGTCTGCGTAATATTTATATCAGCCTTTGATATGTTTAAGAGTGGGCTCCCACTCTACCATGTAAAAAAAGTGGTTATGGAAACAGGACAGGTTGTCGAGGACGGGCTTACTGAAATATATGCAAATGCTGTGATTGACAACGGTTCAAATTTTTCCAAACTGATGAAAGTGTTTACAGAAAATGATACTTACAATACAGATGAATTCCCTGTGACAAGCGAAATTAAAGCCAGATTTAAGTTTGATGAAGGAGGTGCTGTAAAAATGGATGAAACTTTACAGAAATGGATGCGTGAAAGTGAGGAAATTGGTGAGAAACGCTGAGAAAAACGCGGTGCTAAAAATGAAAAAATTAAAATTGCCGGTGATTTGAAGAAAAGAGGCTTCAAAGATGAGCTAATTGCGGAAATTACAGGGCTTTTGGAGAAAATTATTATGGCTTTGTAATGCTCTGTAAGTTCTCTCCCCAAAAAAATTGTTTAATTTCCTCTTGCCAATCTCACATTATTATTCTATCTTAAGCAAGAGGTGATTACAATTATAACTTATGACAAGCTATGGGAAACTATGAAAGCTAAAGGTTTTTCACAGTACAGACTTATCACTTATTATGGTTTGAGCCATTCTCAGCTTCATAGATTGAAAATGAATGAGTCTGTTACTACTGCAACCTTAGGCAGACTTTGTCAGATTCTTGATTGCCGAATCGAAGACATTGTTTCCTATATTCCTAACCGAAGATAGTCAGCAAACAAAATAACTGCCATAGTCGGTAATATATAACAGAATGTAATCTCAAGTTAATCAGAATTATGTATCATCTGTTAAATTCTCCGACTATGGCAGTTATAATTTTCACTATTATTATTTATCCTAAATTATTCACGAAACATCTTGTGAAATATCGTAATTAAGCCGCGGGCTTAAAATTACGATATTTTGCAGATGTTTGGTAATATCACCCCATAGTCACAGGTCGAAAGCTATTTATCTTACTGTAATATGTAGGATAAGAGGTCTGTGGCCTATGGCGTGAATAATTGGGGTTTATTTAGATTAAATACCCCCAAATTTGGTGTAATTAATGATGGAAGAGTCTCATCCCTGTAAAGCTGAGCACCATATCATATTTATCGCATACTTTTATTACTTCATCATCTCTTATAGAGCCTCCCGGCTCAGCTATATATTTCACTCCACTCTTATAAGCTCTCTCAATATTATCTCCAAATGGGAAGAAGGCATCAGAAGCAAGGGCTACATTTTCGTTTTTCTTAAGCCATTCTTTCTTTTCCTCTCTCGTAAATACTGGCGGTTTAACTTCAAAAAACTTCTCCCATACACCGTCTTGAAGCAGGTCTTCACTTTCATCACCTACATAGAGGTCTATTGCATTGTCTCTGTCTGCCCTTCCTACATTTTCAAGGAATTTGAGATTAAGTGTCTGTGGAGCCTGTCTCAGCCACCATACATCAGCCTTGCTGCCAGCAAGCCTTGTACAGTGAATACGACTCTGCTGTCCTGCACCTATTCCAATAGCCTGTCCGTCTTTTGCATAGCAGACTGAGTTTGACTGGGTGTATTTAAGAGTAATCATAGCAACAATAAGGTCATTAAGTGCTTCCTTAGGAAGATTTTTATTTTCACTGACAGTATTCTTAAAAAGTTCCTCGTCTATCTTAAATTCATTCCTGCCCTGCTCAAAAGTAATACCAAAAACCTGCTTTCTCTCGATAGGCTCCGGTTTATAATTTTCATCTATCTGGATAATATTATAATTGCCTCTTTTCTTACCCTTAAGGATTTCAAGGGCTTCTTCGGTATATCCCGGTGCTATTATTCCATCTGAAACTTCCTTTTTTATTATCATAGCCGTATCTACGTCACATACATCTGAAAGTGCTATAAAATCGCCAAAGGAAGACATCCTGTCTGCTCCCCTTGCTCTTGCATAAGCACAGGCCAAGAGACTCATTTCACCCCTGTCTTCTACTCTATAAACTTTCTTCAAATCCTCTGTAAGCGGTTTACCTATAGCAGCTCCTGCAGGGGATACATGCTTAAAGCTTGTTGCCGCAGGAAGTCCTGCAGCCTTTTTAAGCTCCATAACAAGCTGAATACCGTTGAAGGCATCTAAAAAATTAATGTATCCCGGTTTACCGCATAGTACTTTACAGGTAACTCAGCTCCATTTTCCATAAATATCCTGCTTGGTTTCTGATTAGGATTACAGCCATACTTAAGCTCTATTTCTTTCATGTTTTTCTCCTTTAAGTTATCCCAAATTGGGATTTATTTAGTTTTTGTTTTTTTATTTACAATCCTTGTTTCATATTTTTCCTGTCTTTATATCAATAAATCTTGTAAATAATGACACCTTATTAGCTTCATTCAGGCTGTTCCAGATATTTTCAGTAAATTCATCTATATTTCCGGAAAGCTCTACTCTCACAGGCTCGCCCTCAAAGCTTGGAAGCGGTTCAATATCTTCTTTATAGGTATGGATGAATCTTCCTTCGCCCTCCGGCATATTGTCATAATCATAAAAATATCTGTTACAACAGTCAGGATTGCCGTCATTACTTTTAAGTATACTCATTCTAAAATGAAGTTTTTCTTTTTCAATATCCACAATAGCTGATATTCTAGGGGTATAATTAGGTGCATCCGGCTCAAACTCTCTGCTCATAAGAGCTTTGTTAAAGCATTTTCCATTAGTTATAAAATCATAGATGGTGTCAGTCTGGTCTCCGTTTGTAATTATGGTTTTATTTCCTATTACCTTAACAGGCGAATAAATAATAAGGCTTGGGTCTGAAAGCTTAGTTTCATCAAAGGCTTCTGTTCTTATACCTTCACCATCTTCTACAAAGATTCTGTTTCTGCTGTTTTCACTTCTTCCCATAATAAAATAGGCTGTCACAGCATAATGCCCATCTTTACTCTTACCCACAACTATTCCTCTACCGGGATAAGTTTTAGCCGCCAATACTTCACCGATTGAAATCATAATACCTCCTAAAATTCACTTCAAACACTCTCTGGTTTTATATTTTCAAAATTATAATAAGTTCTACTTAAGAATAGCATAGTTTTTATTAGTTTTCAATATGAATTGTTCTTTATATTTCCTAATGGGTTTTATTCCACTTTGTTTTGTATTATAATTATACAGTCATTAAAAGCATAGATGAATGGAGAGTTTTATGGAAAATAACAGACAAAAAATAAATTTCACAAAAATGCATGGCTGTAAAAACGATTATCTTTACATAGACTGTACTAAACATGAGCTAATTAACCCTGCAGAAGTATCTGTTAAACTGTCTGACAGACATACCGGAATCGGAAGTGACGGTATCATTCTCATCTGTCCTTCTAAAACAGCTGATTTTAGAATGAGAATTTTTAATGCAGATGGCTCAGAAGCAGAAATGTGTGGAAACGGTATCCGTTGTGTAGGAAAATTTGTCTATGATTTCGGCCTTACTGACAAAGAGGAAGTCCGCATAGAAACCGGAGTCCGAAGTAACGAAGAAGAATCAACGGGAATTATCCCCGAAAACCGTATAAAAGTATTACAACTTAAGATTGAAAACGGTAAAGTAAGGGCTGCTACTGTGGATATGGGAAAGCCTATACTAACTCCAAGTGAAATCCCTGTTGTATCAGCTAAGGATGAATTCATAAATGAGCCTATAAATATCGAAGGAAGAGACTGGTATTTTACCTGTGTTTCGATGGGCAATCCACATGCAGTAACCTTTGTAGATGATACAAAGAGCCTTGACCTGCCTATTATTGGACCAAAATTTGAGTTTAATGAGATTTTCCCAAACCGTACCAATACCGAGTTTATAAAGGTAATAAGCCGTACTGAACTTGAAATGCGTGTATGGGAGCGCGGTTCGGGCGAAACCCTTGCCTGCGGTACAGGAGCCTGTGCCTCAGCCTATGCCGCCATATTAAATAACCTTGCTGAAGATGAAGTAACCGTACATCTTTTAGGTGGGGATTTAATAATCAAATACGACTGCAATTCAGGACATATTTTTATGACCGGTCCTTGTGAAATCGTCTTTAGCGGTAGCATTGTAGTCTAAAATGATGTGAGTGTCAAAAGTATTTGACACCCAATGAAACATATATAAATCCCAATTATTCTTGCCATAGGTCAATCTGCTAATACAGCAGAATAAATTGAGATATACAATAAGGAGTATTTATGCAAGTTACAGTACAAGACATATTAAATGCTACAAATGGCAGGCTTCTAAACGGAAGTGCCGATACCATAATAAACGGCTTTTTTACCAATTCAAGAGAAATCGACAGTCTGCCTTTTAAGAATGCACTTTTTGTTCCTATTATAGGCGAAAGAGTGGATGCCCACACCTTCATCCCTCAGGTTATTGAGAAGGGTGCAAAGCTTTCTTTATAAAGAAGGGATATGAACTGCCTTCCAATATAGGAGATACGGCAGCCATCGAAGTAGAGGATACAGAAGCTGCCCTGCTTGACACAGGACTTTGGTATCGTCAAAAATTTAATATTCCCTTTATAGGAATTACAGGAAGTGTCGGCAAGACCACTACCAAAGAAATGGTAGCTGCTGCCCTCTCCTCAATAAATATCCACAAGACCAAAGGGAATGCCAACTCTACCATAGGGCTTCCTTTGACACTATTTGGACTTGAAGATGAAAATGAAGCTGCAATCATAGAAATGGGAATAAGTGAATTTCATGAAATGGAGAAGCTCGCAGAGGTAGGCAGACCAAACCACGCAATCTTCACCAATGTCGGTTCTGCCCATATAGGCAATCTTGGTTCTAAAGAAAATATTCTTAAAGAAAAACTGCATATAACTGACTGTTTTACTGAAGATAGTGTACTTTTTATAAATGCAGATGACGAACTGCTTAGAAAAATTGCCACAGAAAATAGCGAATTCAGACCTGAGAATGTAAAACACATAGTCACCTTTGGAATAAATGAAAAGGCTGATTTTTATGCTTCCTCTATTACAATCTCTGATAGCGGTACTGCTTTTATCGCAAACTACAAGTCTGAAAACGGAGAAACGGTGTCAGAACAGATTCACCTTAAAACTCTTGGGCTTCACAATGTAAGAAATGCCCTTGCTGCCATAGCTGTAGCCCTTAAGCTTGGTATATCTCCCACTGTTTCAAAAATAGGACTTGCTGGGTATGAGTCTCTTTCAGGACGGGGCAACATCATAAAGACTGATGGACTTACTATAATAGATGATACCTACAATGCAAGCCCCGATTCAATGAAAACTTCAGTTCAAATTATCGGTGAAATGCGTGGCGGCACTGAACCTATTAACAGAAGGTTTGTAGTATTTGCAGATGTACTTGAACTCGGTGAATACGCTGAAACTGAGCATTATAAGGTTGGTGAATATATCAAGGCATATAATAAGGAAAATACAGAAAATAAAATAGATTACCTTATAACAGTCGGCAAAGACAGTGAGCAAATCGGGCTTGGTGTAAATTCAGAAAATCTTGAAACCAATCCTGTCACCAGACATTTTTCTACAAACGTAGAGGCATCTGATTATCTTAAAACTTTACTAAAAAAAGGTGATGCTATTGTAGTTAAGGGTTCAAGGGGAATGCAGACTGAGGAAATAATTAATTCTTTGTTAAATGATAATTAACTACAAACTAAAAATACTTATTGCTTTTTCTGTCTAATTTCCTGTACAATTATATATACAATAATACGTACATAGAAGGGAGGATAATTATGTTAGCAATAAATTATACCACTATAAGAAATAATCTAAAAGAATACTGTGATAGGGCAACAGACGAGGGCGAAACCATCATAGTTACAAGAAAAGCCGACAGAAATGTTGTTATTCTCAGCCTTGAACAGTATAACCAAATGGAAAAAGAATTAAGAAATGCCAGATATCTCGAAAAAATAAACAGAGCTTTTGACCAGCTTTATGCCGGTAAAGGGCAAGTACATGAACTGATAGAGGATTAAACAATGGAAAAAGTTTGGGCAGATGAAGCTTGGGAGGATTATTTATACTGGCAGACTCAGGACAAGAAAACACTTAAAAAATTAAATTCACTTATCAAAGATGTTGAACGCAACGGACTACAAGGTATTGGGAAATCAGAACCATTGAAATATCGTCCGGGATGGAGCAGACGAATAGATAAGAAAAATCGCTTAGTATTTGATATAAAAGATGGTCAGCTTTACATTGCTTCTTGTCGAGGACACTATGAGGATTGACAATCCACTAATAACTTTATAACAGCATAACTATATATATTTACACAAACTAATTAAATGGATTGTTTTTACTTTAACAAAGGGGTATACTTACTTATGTATTTTATTGGCAAGATAATACTAATTATTATTTCGGGGAGGGTTTTATGAGGATTATTGTTACTAAAAAAACTATGAGGAAATGAGCAAAAAGGCTGCAAATATTATAGCTGCACAGGTTGTAATGAAACCTGATTCTGTGCTCGGTCTTGCTACAGGTTCATCACCTATTGGGGCATATAAACTGCTTGTAGAGGGTTATAAAAAAGGTGATTTAGATTTTTCTGGGATTACTTCCATTAACCTTGACGAATATGTGGGGCTTTCTGCAGAACACAATCAGAGCTACGCTTATTTTATGAGAGACAATCTTTTTAACCATGTAAATATAAAGATGGAAAATGTATTCCTTCCAAACGGTATGGAGGCTGATGAGACTAAAGAATGTGCAAGATATGATGAGGTTATAAAGACTCGCGGTCCTATTGATTTACAGCTTTTAGGTCTCGGTGAAAACGGACATATCGGTTTCAATGAACCTGATACTTCTTTTGCAAAGGGTACTCACAAGGTAAGCCTTACAGAGAGTACAATAAATGCTAACTCAAGACTGTTTAATTCCATAGATGAAGTTCCTAAGTTTGCTTATTCTATGGGTGTAGGAAGTATCTTCTCTGCTAAGCAGATTTTACTTATAGCTTCAGGCGAAAAAAAGGCAGACGCACTTTGCAAGGCACTTTACGGTCCTGTAACTCCTGAAGTTCCGGCTTCTGCTCTTCAGTTCCACAATAATGTAACCATAGTTGCTGATGAGGCTGCTTACGCTCTTATCGCAAAGCATAATGGTAAGTAATGAATAGATTTATATAGCTTGTCATAAACTTCTTTTTGCATAATATTGGATAAGAAGTTAATAATGGCAAAGCAATACGGAGATTATCATGATAATTAAAAACGGATTAGTATATAACGAAAATGGCGACTTTGAAAAAAGGGACATTTATGTAGAAGGAGAATTTATCACAGATACAGCACCTGTTGACAGCGAAGTTATTGATGCAGAGGGGCTTTATGTAATTCCTGGGCTTATAGATGTACATACACATGGTGCAGTTGGGCATGACTTCTGTGATGCTGATCTTGACGGACTTTATAAAATAGCTGAATTTGAAAAAAGTAAGGGTGTAACAGCTTTTTGTCCTACTTCCATGACTCTTTCGGAAGAGCTTCTTACAGATATCTTTTCCACAATCAATGATTTCAAGCCTGAGAAAAAACATGCAAGGGTATTTGGTATCAATATGGAAGGTCCTTTCATTTCTCCTAAAAAGATGGGGGCTCAGAATCCTAAATATATAATGAATTCTGATATAGAAGTATTTAGAAGGCTAAATAAGGTGAGCGGAGGCAATATCCGTCTTGTGACACTTGCTCCTGAAACAGAGGGAGCAAGCCTCTTTATTAAAGAGCTTGCAAATGATGTGTCTATTTCAGTCGGACATTCGGAAGCTAACTTTGATCAGGCTGATGAAGCTTTTAAGAACGGTGCTAACCATGTAACCCATCTTTTCAACGCTATGCCTGCTTTTAACCACAGAGATCCCGGCATAGTTGGTGCAGCCTTTGAAAACACGGGAGTTATGGCTGAACTTATCTGTGATAAGGTACATATCCATCCTTGTATGATAAGAAGCACCTTCCGCCTGTTTGGTGAGGATAGAATTATACTTATAAGTGATTCTATGGAAGCTACCGGAATGGAGGACGGAACTTATTCTCTTGGCGGACAGAAGGTTAATAAGAGGGGCAATAAGGCAACTCTTGAGGATGGCACTATTGCAGGCTCCTGTACTGACCTTTTTACCTGCTTTAAGAATGTGGTTAACATAGGAATTCCTCTTAAATCAGCCGTTAAAATGGCTTCAACCAACCCTGCAAAGAGCATAGGTCTCGGAGATAAGGCAGGTGTAATTAAACCGGGAGCTTACGCAGATTTATTACTTCTTGATAAAGAGTTAAATATAGTGAAAATATTATAAATTCATTCATCTGATTTCTAAATAAAAGGATTTGTCACCCTATTTTAGTGATAAATCCTTTTATTATTTCTCTTCACAGTTTAATCTAAGACTAATACTATAGATTTATTACAACTATGAGGAGGTAAATATGGCAAAAAGAAATCCAAACGGATATGGCTCAATAACAAGGTTAAAAGGTAACAGACTACGCCCATTTATGATACGGGTTACAACCTATGATACTGACGGTAAAGGTAAACAAAAAGCTGTAGGCTATGCTGATACTATGAAAAATGCTCTTATGTTGCTTGCAAAATATAATCACCACCCATTTAGCATCAATCGTGAACACATAACTTTTAATGAACTTTACATAAAATGGCTTGAAGTGAAATCCGGCTCGCTGGGAATATCTAATTTAAAACTTATGAAAACTGCCTTTAACTGGTGTTCTCCCTGCTATGGGCTTAAGTACTATACCATCAAAGCTTATCATATGCAGCGCTGCATAGATAACTGCCCTCTTTCAAAATCTACAAAAGCCTCTATTCATAATCTTTTCAGTCACTTAGACAAATTTGCCTATGAAATAGATTTGATAGATAAAATGTATAGTGGACTTCTTATTGTAAATGCTGAAACTAAAGAAAGTACACGCTCTCCATTTACAAAAGAACAAATTGATATGCTATGGAAATATAAGGATAAGCCCAATGTAGATTCTGTACTCGTATTTATCTACACCGGTCTCAGGCTTAACGAACTTCTTTCATTAAAATCTGAACAGGTAAATATCTCTGAAAAATACATACAATGCGGACTTAAGACTAACGCAGGTAAAAACAGAATTATACCTATTCACCCAAAAATTCTTTCTTTTATAAAAAAATGGCTTTCAAATCAAACTGAATATCTCCTTACAACAAGCAAAGGAACACGTTACTCTCCCACGCATTATTACCGGGCCTGGAATTTAGTTATGAAAATGATTGGAGCAGATAAGACTCCACATGAAGCAAGACATACATTTGAAACTCTCTTAGATAATGCGGGTGGCAACAGAAAATGTATAGATTTGCTCATGGGGCATAGTTCCAGAGATATAGGTAACAGAGTGTATAATCACAAAACACTTGAGCAGTTAAGAGAAACAATATTATTATTAAAGTAATCATTAAAAGAGTATGCTTAATATATTTTACATTTTTTTACAAATTTACAGGACTGCCGATGGAAGTAGTTACAACCAAACAAGGAGAGTTTACCTTTCTCCCTGTTTATTTATAAATATCGGATTTATATAAATCCATAGAATACTTAAATTTTTTTGTTTACTTTGTATAGTAATCTCCCTAATTTTTTTGTACACTTTTACCGTTGGCTAAAAACTTAAAAATATCTTATAATTTTACTTGTAAATATGAGTCATAATAATCACTATGATTTATAAATTTCATTCATTCTATAAGTTTCTATCAAGGTCTCAAACTCTCCTTGATTATTGTGGCTCATATCTATGTTAATTCTAAACTGAGTATATCTTTTCTCTACTTAGCAGGAATTTCTAAGTTTATATTTTTCAAAATATCTGCTATAATACCGGTAAAGGCATTATAGCAAATCCTAGGAAAGAAAGGACTACAATGCCAACCAGGAAAGAATTTGAAGAGTACGCCAGAGGGCTGAACCCGATTGATGATTTGATGTTTAGCAAAATGGCGGAAAGTAAGGAGTTTTGTGAAGAAATACTCCGAGTCATCTTAGAAGATGATAAACTCATAGTTACTGAGAATATACCTCAATGCAAGGTGGAAAATCTGCATGGACGTTCCATAATTATGGATGCAAAATGTGTAACCGGCGACGGGCGACATATCAACATTGAAGTACAGAAAGCGGATAATGATGACCATCTGAGAAGAGTCAGGTATAACGGCTCTGTCTTAACTACAAATATAACAGAAACCGGTACAAAATTTGAATTTGTACCTGATGTCTGCGTGATATTTATATCTGCTTTTGATATGTTTAGAAGTGGGCTACCACTCTACCATGTAAAAAAAGTGGTTATGGAAACAGGACAGATTGTTGAAGACGGACTTACCGAAATATATGCAAATGCATTAATTGACAACGGTTCTAAATTTTCTAAACTGATGAAAGTGTTTACTGAAAATGATACTTACAATACAGATGAATTCCCTGTGACAAGCGAAATTAAAGCCAGATTTAAGTTTGATGAAGGAGGTGCCGTAAAAATGGATGAAACTTTACAGAGATGGAAAAATGAATGGATTAGTGAAGGCGAGGCTCGTGGTGAAAAACGAGGTGAAAAGCGGGGCAGACAGGAAGGTGCTGAAAAGGAAAAATTCAAAATAGCCAGAAGTATGAGGAAAGAAGGACTTGACCCTGAACTTATAACAAAATTTACAGGACTGCCTGAGGATGTAATTTTGGCTCTGTAAAACTATTAGTCATATCCTACCCATAAGACAGGTATTATTCCCACTTTAGCTAAGCATTTAATCAGCTAAGCCAATAAAACATTTGTTTTATTATTATTTTATGAGTATATTACTAATGTTTCTGCAAACTAAATAACAGACTGACTAAGAATCGCTTCCAAGTTAGTCTGTTATTTACTTTAAATCAAATCTACCCTATCTCATCTACCACACTATTCTCAAACTGTCTTGTGAACAGCCCATAATAATAACCTTTCTGCCTCATAAGTTCCTTATGTTTTCCCTGCTCTATAATCTTACCGTCCTTTACCACAAGGATTACATCAGCATTTACTATGGTTGAAAGTCTGTGGGCTATTACAAATGAGGTTCTGCCTGTGATTACCTTCTCTATTGCATCCTGAATTATCTTCTCGGTCACAGTATCTATAGAAGAAGTTGCTTCATCAAGCACCAGTATCTTCGGCTCTGCAATTATTGCCCTGGCAAATGAAATCAACTGTTTCTCACCGGTTGAAAGCAGGTCTCCGCCTTCTCCCACTTCACTGTCAAGCCCCTTGTCCATCTTCTCTACTACTCCTGTAGCAGACACAAGCTCCAGCGCCTTCATTATCTCTTCATCAGTTGCGTCAGGCTTGCCATATCTCAGGTTCTCCCTGATTGTGCCTGAAAAAAGGTGCGGAGATTGCAATACATAGCCTATATTTGAATGTAACCACTGTCCGGAACGCTCCCTTGCATCCCTGCCGTCTATCAACACCTGCCCTTTGGTAGGCTCAAAGAAACGGCAGACGAGATTTACAAGGGTTGACTTTCCTGCTCCTGTTTCTCCCACAATAGCCACATTAGTGCCTTGTGGAACTTTAAGATTAAAATTCTCAAGCACATATTCGTCTCCGTCGGGATATTTAAAAGTTACATCCTTAAACTCTATATCGCCATGCAGTTCTTCCCAGTTTTCCTTCTTTGGATTAAATATATCTCCGTATTTTTCCACAACCTCTTTGCTGTCAGCCACATCTGATTCTGTAGCCATAAGCCCTGTAAATCTCTCAATATTTACAGATGAGGCAATGAGATCTGCAAATGTAAGTGTAATATTTTTTATCGGCTCTATTATTCCCTGTGCATAGGACATAAACACGGACAATGTACCAATAAACATAACTCCTTCAAGCGTCAGAACACTTGCCTGCATAAGCACCAAGGCTATTATTGTTGAGGCCACAATTGAAACAAGCGATGATGAAAGTGCTGAAAAAAATGAGCCGCCCTTACAGACTTTCTTTTCATATAAAAAAAGAATCACTATCAAATTTTTTTCTTTCATTCTATTCTCAGCTACAAGTGTTTTAATTTCTTTTGCCCCTGTAATTCCCTCATTAAAATTACCGGTAATGGTTGAATTTATCTCTCTTATTTCACGGTTTAAATGAAGAAGACGCTTCTGAAATACTGCAACTATTACTCCTGCAATCGGAACAAGTACTGCTATTACAAGAGCAAGCTTTGCATTTAAGCTGAACATAACCACAAATGCTCCCACTATATAAATGGTAGACCACGTAATATCAAACAAATACCATGAAGCAATACTACCTATTTTCCCTGTATCACTCATTACTCTTGCATGTATATAGCCTACGTTATTCTGATTAAAATAAGAAAATGAAAGCGACTGCAAATGATTAAAGCTTAAATTTCTAAGATCTCTTGCAACACTTATTTCTATGTTTGAAGATATATAAGCTGCAAAAAAATCTGTGATAATCTGAATTACTATTGTAACCAGATAAAGCAATATAAATAGGCTTATTCCTGTTAATTCTTTTTTACCGATAAAGTTATTAATTGCATACTGATTAAAAAGCGGAAAAACTGTATCCCCAAGAGTTGACAGGGTTAATGTCACAAGCATCAATAACATATTTTTCCTATATGCCCTGAAATATGGCCAAAGTTTTGGTATACCAAACCAGGGTAAAAGTTTTATCGTAATCTTATCCTGCATACATTCTCCTTAATCTTCGTAATTAAGAGCCATCGACTGGATATCATATATTCTCTTATAAATGCCATCCTTAGCTAAAAGCTCTTCATGTGTACCTTCTTCAACTATTCTTCCCCTATCCAGTACAATTATGTTATCTGCCGCCATAAGGGTTGTAATTCTGTGGGAAATGATGATGACAGTACTGTCTTTTCCCTTTTCCATAAGTCCCTTTCTTATCTTTGCATCAGTTTCCGCATCAACGGCAGAAAGCGAATCGTCAAATACCATAATAGGAGACTTTCCGATAAGCATACGCGCTATGGCTGTTCTCTGCTTCTGTCCGCCCGAAAGTGTAACACCTCTTTCTCCGACTGTAGTCTCAAAGCCTTCCTTAAAATTCTCAATAGTCTCTAAAAGACTTGCAGTCCCTGCTGCCTCTTCTATGTCTGCTCTCTCTGCCTCTTTACCGCCAAGTGCTATATTTTCAGCCAGGGTTCTTGAAAATAAATAAGGCTCCTGAAGTACCATCCCTACGTTTTCACGAAGATAGCCTATTTCAATATCATTTATATCCACATCAGATATAGTTATGTTTCCGTTTTCCTCAGGAAGTTCATATAGTCTGTTTAAAAGGTGCATAAGGGTAGACTTACCCGAACCTGTACCACCAAGTATACCAACTGTAGTACCACCCTTTATAGTAAATGATACATTTTTTACAATCTCCTTTGTCTCATCATAAGCAAAGCTTACATTATTAAATACAATATCACCTTTCATATCAGGCTTAAGCTTCTTCCCTTTATCTTCCTCTACATCAGAATCTATGATGTACCTTATTCTTTCTGCAGCAATTTCGCTTCTACTAAGACCGGATATCAATCTTCCAAGCATTCTTATCGGCCACACAAGCATAACATTGTATGAAAAAAATGCGATATACTCACCCGCAAGCATTTCCCCCTTAACTGCAAATACAGCTCCGAGGACAACCACTATCATTGTCTGAAGACTTAGTAATAATGTTCCTATAGACCAGAACACTGCCAATACCCAGTCAAGTCTTATCCACATTTTCCAGTAATCGTTATTTTGTTTTTCAAATCTTTCCTTTTCAAAAAGTTCCCTTCCAAAAGCCCTCACAACCCTAACTCCCGTGAGATTCTCCTGTACAACAGCTGAAAGCTTGCCTTCTTCCTCATCTGCCTCTTCAAATATTTTTCCCATTCTTTTATGTCCGTATATTGAATACGCCACATTTATCGGTATTAATACAAGAGCAATTAACGCCAGCTTCACACTTATACTAAACATAAATAAAGCGAGAAAGCTACAAGCAGAACAGTCCTAAATACCTCTGTAAGCTGTGTGGATACAAACTGTTTTACTGCATCTACATCAGAAGTACATCGCTGTATTATATCTCCTGTCTGGTTCTTTGTATGCCATGAAAAAGGAAGTTTACCTATATGGGCAAATATATCATTTCTCATTGTTTCTACAAGTGTTTCTGCCCCCTTAGTATTGTAATATCTGTAAAGGTAGTTAAAAATAGCTGAAAGAACTCCTATTACTACAAGAAATATTGCAATCAGATACAAATTTTCTCTTAGATAAATTGCTCCACCCATATTTTCAATAAAATCTGCTACAAACTTTGGAAGCTCAGTCTCTTTCCCTGTAATCAATGTATCTACCACAAAGCTGACTACTCTTGGAATCAGCAGAGAAAGCAGGTTCACAAGTGATATGCAGACTATTGATATGATAAAATATCTCTTGCTTCCCCTTAAAAAGTATAAAAGAAGTTCTCTATTAGTATTAAATTTACTTTGTTTCATATCTTCTCCTGTCAAACAATATTAAATGCAGAATCCCACATAACAGTATATTCATTTCACTACAACTGTAGTCTATATTTCTGTATTATTCACCCCTAAATTCTGTGAATAATTATATTCTACTTAGGGCACACCATATTTAAGAAAGTTTCGGCATCTCTGTTTGCTATAAGCTCTTCCGGAAAATCAATTTCCTCAAGCATTTTGATTGTACTTGGGTATTTTCCTATATAAAATGAGCTGTGAGCATCGCTGTTTACTGCTATCTTAGTTCCATTTTCAGCACAGGATATGGCTACTTTTCTACATTTCTCTGTTATCTTGTCTCCATAGCTAAAAGAGGCCTCGTTTATTTCTATCATCTTATTCAGTGACTTAGCAGCCTTTACTACTTCATTTACATCAAATTCAAGTCCTGAACGCCCAATATGCCCAAGTATTTTTACCTTATCATGCTCAAGCGCTTTTATATAAAGCTCTGTATTTTCTACAGTAGTAGAGTTTACCGTAAATTCTTTAAAATGTACACTTGCAATAAGGTAATCTAACTTATTTAATATACCCTCTTCATAAGTAACCTTATCTCCATTCTTATATGGGAAGGGGATGTAAATATCATGCCCAAATAAATTGCCTTTAAGGTCTACTATGTCCACTTCAGCTCCAAATAAAAGTCTCACATCATGCCAGACTTCAGGTAATGCCTTTTTATTTATAAAAAATCCATAACAGGCAAATTCTGCTGAAGGCACAAAAAAAGAGCTAAAGTGGTCGGTAATTCCAACTAACTCAAGCCCTTGTTCTTTTCCTGCCCTTAAGTTCTCTTCTATAGTCGAGTAGGCGTGCCCGGATGCCAGGGTATGAGTGTGGGTATCTGTTTTTATTTTAATCATGACTGTGCCTCCTTTTTTTATCTAAAATTTTTGGTAACTATATCAGTTTAGCAGAACTGAGGTGATTTGTAAATAGAAATCTTGACTTTTAACTGCTATCTGGCCTATAATTTGTTACAGCTCAGGCAATTTAAGAGCTTTGACCAAACTATGACAAATTTTGAAAGGAGTTCCTATGAACCTTCTGTTTTACCGCTATGGAAGCATCTGTGAACCTGATTTTATTGAAGGTTTTAAGGAGCTTGGAAATACAGTAGATGAATTAACTTATGAAATAGAGGATAAAAATATTCCGTCTGCAAAGAGAGTGGAACTGGTCTCTGCTACGCTGAATAAAAAAAGTTATGATTTTGTATTCAGTATAAATTATTATCCCTTTCTTTCCGAAGTCTGTAATATATATAAAATAAGATATATCTGTCAGACTGTGGACAGTCCTGTTATAGAGCTTTTTTCATCCACTTTAAAAAATGAATGGAACAGAATTTTCCTTTTTGACCTATCTCAATATAAGGAATTTCAACCGCTGAATCCTGACTGTATATTTCACCTTCCTCTTGCCACCAATCCAAAAAGGTGGGCAAAGGTGATAAATTCAGCCACCTCTGAGCAGAAACTAAAATTCACTTCTGATATTTCCTTTGTAGGTTCACTTTATACCGAGAAATGCCCTTATGACAGGTTAAATCCTTCTCCTTATCTTAATGGCTACCTTATGGGGCTAATGAAAGCCCAACAGAAGATTTACGGCTATCATTTTATCGAAGAAATAATTTCGGATGAGACTGTAAAAGAATTTGTTAAAAATATGCCTGATTTTTATACTCCTCCCGAAAGCTACACTCTTGAGGATAAAAAGACTGTTGTCCGTCTCTATATGGACTATAAAATTACTTCAATGGAAAGAACAGACCTGCTTACTGCTCTCGGAAATAAATTTAAGGTTGATTTTTATACCGGGAGTATAACTGATGGGATTCCTGTAAACAATAAAGGCAGAGTTAAAACTCTTACCGAAATGCCATTGGTATTTCATAACAGTAAGATTAATCTAAACTTTACAGCCAAGTCTATACGCGAAGGACTGCCGCTTAGAATTTTTGATGTGCTTGGCTGCGGAGGCTTTTTAATAACTAACTATCAGACGGAACTGCCTGATATATTTAGCATAGGCGAAGATTTGGAAGCTTATACAAGTGAGGAAGATTTGCTTTATAAGACAGAATATTACCTTACACATGAAAATGACAGACTTGAAATAGCTAATAACGGTTATAAAAAGCTTGTTAAGTATCATAATTATCCTGAAAGAATAATGCAAATGCTTGAAATGGCATTTCTTGGAAAGAAAAAAGAGGCAAAGAATGAATAAAACTATCCTTTTTATAGATTCTCCTTCCTTCGGCAAGCTTGATATGATAGAGGCTATGAAGGAAAAAGGGCTTGAAGTAGAGCTTTTTTACCATGACAATATATTTTCATATCCGAATGACATAGACTTTGATAAAGCCTTTGATGATATGTTTGTAAAGAAGAACTACCTCTTTGTGTTCTCTTTTAATTATTTTCCTTCTGTTTCAAACGGATGCAAGAGGCATAATATAAAATACCTGGCCTTTGTTTATGATAACCCGCTGACTTCACTCTACTCTTATACCATCATAAATTCCGTAAACCATGTATTTATTTTTGACAGGCATTCTTACGAAGAACTTGCAAAACTCGGCATTACCACAGTTTATTATCTCCCGCTTTGTGCCAATGTAAAACGCCTTGATAAAATGGCTCTTCCTGCCGATAAAAATAAAATTCTCTCAAGTGATGTTTCATTTGTAGGTTCTCTTTATAATGAAAAGCATAATTTCCTTGATAGAATGACCGACCTTGACGACTATACCAGGGGCTATATAGATGCCATAATAGAAGCTCAGATTAAAATAAGCGGATATTTCTTTATTGAAGAACTTCTGACTAAGGATATAATTGAGGCTATGAAAAAATCGCTTGACTACAGCCCTAATAAATACGGAACTGAAACAGTAGAGTATGTATACGCCAATTATTTCATAGCCAGAAAAATAACAGCCATTGAAAGAAACCGCTTGCTTACTGCTGTTTCAAATAAATTTAAAACTAAACTCTACACTCATAATGAAACTCCTGAACTTCCAAAAATCAAAAACATGGGAGCAGTGGATTATTATGATATCATGCCTTTTGTATTTAAAAACAGCAAGATAAACCTGAACATTACTCTTCGCAGTATTCAGACCGGTATTCCTTTAAGATGCTTTGATATTTTCGGTGCAGGCGGTTTCCTCTTAACAAACTATCAGGCTGATTTATTTGATTACTTTACTCCCGGAGAGGATTTTGACTTCTATGACAGTGAGGAGAGCCTTCTTGCTAAGATTGATTATTACCTGAGCCATGATAAAGAAAGGGCTGTAATTGCAAGAAATGCTTATGAAAAGGTTAAGTCCGGGCACACTTATAAGGATAGACTGGAGCTGATGATGGAAGTTGCAGAAGTCGGGTAATGTGCTCGCTATTAGACTTTATGCCTAAAATAACTACTTCAAAGTTGACGCTCCGCCTTCAGTTGCGTTAAATAGCTACATTGTTTTGCATATATAAAAGCTCTAAAACCCTAAGTATAAAAGGGGTTAGAGCCTTTTTGATTGTTGCAAGTGTTAAAGATGGGATTATAACTACATATTTTTTAAAGTGTTTCCAAAACTTATCGCTTTATAATCTTTTTTTCTGTGTGCATCAAACCTGATAAAACTATGAGCAATATAAATACAACTAAAAAAGCCAGCTTACTGTTGCTTACATATTTTATTACTTTCCCGAAAATTAAGCTTCCAAAAACCATTTGCAGGCAATATAACTCCAGTGATATTTTGCCCAAACCTTCAAACACATATGTTTTGACTCTTCCAAAAATTACATCTGCTAGCAGGATAATTCCGATTATATTAGGAATCACAATTACATAAAATATATCACTTACAAAAAAATCTGCCTTTATCATATATCCAAATTTCCATGTCAAAAATACTCCTATGACAACCAGAAAAACTCCTGCTATCAGCTTATAGGTTTGTTTCCATTTCCCTTCACAAGCTGCGAGCATTGTTCCTAACAGAATTATTGGTATTCTACATAAAAATATATTTACACTGTGATTTGCCAAGATTTTTTTCAAGAGCAAATACCAGAGCAGCCCAGACAATAACAGAAATCACAAAAGTCTGGGCACTGCCCAATTTTTTTATAAGCTTTTTATAAAACGGTACAAGAAAATAAAATATCATAATTGCAGGGATGAACCATAAGAAAGATCCTCCCCCGCTTAAAAAAAGGTCAACTCCCAGAACCGTGAACAATGCCTTCTTTATTGACAGTTTACCCATAATAACAAACAGGACACAGGAAAAGATAAATATCGGATATATATTTAAAAATTTCCTTTTTAATATACTGAAAGTAATTGTCAGTATTTGAAAAATGAGCCATATAGCCTGTCATAAAAAAGAAGATATCAACACCGATATAGCCTGTCATTACAATATATCTTACAACACTGCTTAATATATCATTACTTCTTGATGCAGGAAATAAATGAAATAAGACAATAAGAAGTGCTGCCAGTCCCATAATCGGTTGTTTAGTTTTCTTTAACTCCATTTAGTTTCCTCTCATTTACTCCAGTTTACCGGACTTTTCCATGTCAATAACCTTAACTTCATCTCTGCCCATAAGTTTTTCAAAATTTGTCTTAATTCCGTCAAAGGCTCTTTCGTACGTCATAACCATTAATACATATTTATCAGTATATAATACCTTGCCTACCTCTGCTCCGACACAAATCCACTTTCTTGGATCTGCCTTCTTTGCTATGTCCTCAGCCATAGTCTTTGCATCAACTCCATTTGTTTTTATAAGCACCAAAGAATGGGCATCTGTGGTAATCTGTCCCTCTGAGCAGGCAGCTTCAATTCCGTCAACCCATTTAATAAAGCTGTATCCTTCAAAGCTCTCCTTATTCAAGTCAAATACATCATTAGCAGGTGCCTTTGTATCTTCACAAATCTTACTTAAAAGCTCGGTCACCCTCATGCCGGAAATATCTGTTCCTGAGGCACTGCTGCTACCTTTAGAATTACCGGTGCTTGAATTATCAGTACCTGATGCTGTACTGCCATTATCGGAACTTCCTGTCCCCGATGCTGTACTTTTACTTTGGGATGTACCTACACTTGGCACATTGGCACTGCTTTTAGAATCGTTTTTTCCTCCACAGGCAAAAAGTGTTACTGACATAACTGCACACATCAAAATAGCTATTTTTTTCTTCATAAATCCTTCTCCTTATTTATTATAATGAATACATATCTCACATTTAATAATAGCATGCGGTTATGTACTTTCATTTACTTTTAACTTAAATTTTTCTAAAAAAGTGTGTGCAAGCACACACTTCGCGCGCGCGGTGCCGCAAGGCAAACTTCCCTACCGCGAGTCCAGCATCCCTCGAGAGATTTTTTATTTAATAGGAAATTTCAAAGAAATTTCCTATTAAATAAAAAGAACTACCTCAAGTGTCCTTTCTCTCATATATCTTCAAAACTGCAACCGAATACAACATCTCTTTTCCTTACTTTGGTCAAGCCTTCGACCTATTAGTATCAGAAGGCACACAGATTACTCTGCTTACACCACTGACCTATCAACCTCATACTCTCTAAGGGGTCTTATTAGCCTACGCTATGGGATATCTTATCTTGGAGGGGGCTTCACGCTTAGATGCCTTCAGCGTTTATCCCTGCCAAACTTGGCTTCCCAGCCGTGCAGCTGGCACTGCAACTGGTCTACCAGCGGTTCGTCCATCCCGGTCCTCTCGTACTAAGGACGGCTCTCCTCAAATATCCTGCGCCTGCGCCAGATAGGGACCGAACTGTCTCACGACGTTCTGAACCCAGCTCGCGTACCGCTTTAATGGGCGAACAGCCCAACCCTTGGGACCTACTACAGCCCCAGGATGCGATGAGCCGACATCGAGGTGCCAAACCACTCCGTCGATGTGAACTCTTGGGAGTGATAAGCCTGTTATCCCCAGGGTAGCTTTTATCCGTTGAGCGATGGCATTCCCACTTACATACCACCGGATCACTAAGTCCTACTTTCGTACCTGCTCCACCCGTCGGTGTCGCAGTCAAGCTCCCTTCTGCCTTTACACTCTGCGAATGGTTTCCAACCATTCTGAGGGGAACTCTTGAGCGCCTCCGATACACTTTCGGAGGCGACCGCCCTGAGTCAAACTCCCCTCCTGGCATTGTCCCCTGCCCGGATCACGGGCAAAGGTTAGAAACCAGATACACGAAGGGTGGTATCCCAACATTGACTCCGCAGAAACTGGCGTCCCTGCCTCTCAGTCTCCCACCTATCCTGTACATCATATATCTAATCCCAGTACCAGGATGGAGTAAAAGCTCCATCGGGGTCTTTCCGTCTTGGCGCAGGTAACCAGCATCTTCACTGGTACTTCAATTTCACCGGGTGCATTGTTGAGACAGCGCTCAAATCATTACGCCTTTCGTGCGGGTCGGAACTTACCCGACAAGGAATTTCGCTACCTTAGGACCGTTATAGTTACGGCCGCCGTTTACTGGGGCTTAAGTTCGTACCTTCGGATTGCTCCCGAGCACTCCCGTAACCTTCCAGCACCGGGCAGGCGTCAGCCCATATACATCACCTTACGGTTTCGCATAGACCTGTGTTTTTTTGCTAAACAGTTGCTTGAGCCTATTCTCTGCGGCCTGTATTTCTACAGGCACCCTTATCGCGAACTTACGGGGCCATTTTGCCGAGTTCCTTAACAATGCTTCTCCCGCCGGCCTTGGGATACTCTCCCCATCCACCTGTGTCGGTTTACGGTACGGGCTCTGACTACACAATAGCGGCTTTTTCTCGACGGCTCTCCCAGAAGCTTCCCTACTTATATTTCGGTCCGCATCACACAGTTCAATTCCCCAGGCGGATTTGCCTGCCCGGCATAAACCATCTTTGCACTGAGATCCTTTACAGGCACTTCACGGATCTCCGTGTCCCCACATTTCTGATAGCCAGAGGTACTGGAATATCAACCAGTTGTCCATCGCCTACGCTTCTCAGCTCGAGCTTAGGGTCCCGACTTCCCGAGGGAAGATCAGCTTTACCCTGGAAACCTTGGATATACGGCCTGAAGGATTCTCACCTTCATCTCGCTACTCATTCCGGCATTCTCTCTTGATAACTCTCCACGGCTCCTTACGGTACCGCTTCTTCGTGTTATCAATGCTCCCCTACCAACATACCTTACGATATGTTCCATTGCTTCGGTGTTATGTTTCAGCCCCGGACATTTTCGGCGCAGGACCTCTCGACTAGTGAGCTATTACGCACTCTTTGAATGAATGGCTGCTTCTGAGCCAACATCCTAGTTGTCTTCGAAACCCCACATCCTTTACCACTTAACATACACTTTGGGACCTTAGCAGATGGTCTGGGCTGTTTCCCTTTTGACTGTCCGACTTATCTCATACAGTCTGACTCCCGGTAAACATCTATATGGCATTCGGAGTTTGATACGCTTTGGTAGACTTTGACGCCCCCGCAGCGATTCAGTGCTCTACCTCCATTAGACTATACCGAGGCTAGCCCTAAAGCTATTTCGGGGAGAACCAGCTATCTCCGAGTTCGATTGGAATTTCTCCGCTACCCACAGCTCATCACCGCCTTTTTCAACAGACGTGTGTTCGGACCTCCATCCACTTTTACGCAGACTTCATCCTGGCCATCGGGTAGGGTCACCCGGTTTCAGGGTCTGCCGTTACTGACTTACCGCCCTGTTAAGACTTGGTTTCCCTTCGGCTCCGTACCTTAAGTACTTAACCTGCCAGCAACGGCAACTCGCCGGACCGTTCTACAAAAAGTACACGGTCGAGCGTTAGTCGCTCTCCCGCAGCTTGTAGACACAGGGTTTCAGGTTCTCTTTCACTCCCCTCCCGGGGTTCTTTTCACCTTTCCCTCACGGTACTATACTCTATCGGTCACCAGGTAGTATTTCGCCTTGGAGGGTGGTCCCTCCTGCTTCCTACGGGGTTTCTCGTGTCCCGTAGTACTCTGGATACCACTGAATCACAGTCTGTTTCGTATACGAGGCTTTCACTCTCTTTGGCCGGCTTTCCCAAAACCGTTCTACTACCTACTGCTTCTTCGTCTGTGGTCCTCAACCCCAAGGATAAATCCTTGGTTTGGGCTTCGTCCCCTTTCGCTCGCCACTACTCAGAGATTCGATGTTTCTTCCTCTTCCTCCGGCTACTTAGATGTTTCAGTTCGCCGGGTTCCCTCCGTATGACTATGGATTCATCATACGGTGACAGAAGTTCTTTCTGCCGGGTTTCCCCATTCGGATACCTGCGGATCAATGGATATTTGCTCCTCCCCGCAGCTTTTCGCAGCTTATCACGTCCTTCTTCGGCTCCTGGTGCCAAGGCATCCGCCCTGCGCCCTTTGTAACTTGACCTGTATTGAGATGGGAATGCTCTACGGAACATCTCCGGCGACGCAAGCTTGCTTGCAGGCGACGGTGTGTGCCGTGGAGGAGGCGTTTCTACGAAACGCCTATCACGAGCGTGAAATGCGTAGCATTTCTGCGAGTGACCCATCTCAATAGTATTTCTAGATAACTCATATTGGTTCTCTTTAATTTAACACTGACTAGCGTATCAGTATTAAATCTTTTTAATAAATACATTGTTTTATTGAATTCTAAATCTACACTCATCTTAGACTCGTGCTTATCAAAAATTCAATTTCTCGATGTTGTTGAAGTTCTTTCTCACTTACGTTCGAAAGAACAACTTGTTTTCTAAATTCATGCTTTGCCTACGGCTCGCATTCATATAAGAAAACAATGTTTCGGTATGCAGTTTTCAAGGTACATTTGACTGTGATTACAAGCTGTTCTTCTCATCAGAGAAGTTTTATCCTATTTTCAATCAGTCATTTGGTATAATCAATTTTTTAAGTATTTGCTGTTTTGATTATATCAAATCACTAATCGAAGGTTTTAGTATTTCAGTTATTTTTAAGCTGTTCTGTTATTTCAATTTTTAATTCTTTTTAGTCGCTTCCGTTCGAGCTTCACTCTCACTCAAAGAGTGTAGTGTTTATTAGAGGAAGTTCTTTCTCACTATGTTCGAAAGAACGACTTAAATTCTAAATTCATACTTCGCCTTCGGCTCGTATTCATTAAGAATTTAATGTCAAGAAATTAATGTCTGGCAGCCACCTACTCTCCCACACCGTCTCCAGTGCAGTACCATCGGCCGCCCAGGCCTTAACCTTCGTGTTCGGGATGAGAACGGGTGTGACCCCTGGACGCATCGCCACCAGACGTATTTAATTATCCTTTGATAATTAGACAGTGAAACAATCTCTACTTCTTCTTCCTTAGAAAGGAGGTGATCCAGCCGCACCTTCCGATACGGCTACCTTGTTACGACTTCACCCCAGTCACCAGACCTGCCTTCGGCAGCTCCTCCCTTGCGGTTAGGCCACTGACTTCGGGCATTTCCGACTCCCATGGTGTGACGGGCGGTGTGTACAAGACCCGGGAACGTATTCACCGCAACATTCTGATTCGCGATTACTAGCGATTCCAGCTTCATGTAGTCGAGTTGCAGACTACAATCCGAACTGAGGCAGCCTTTCTGAGATTTGCTCCGGCTCACGCCTTCGCTTCCCTCTGTAACTGCCATTGTAGCACGTGTGTAGCCCCGGTCATAAGGGGCATGATGATTTGACGTCATCCCCGCCTTCCTCCGAGTTATCCTCGGCAGTCTTTCTAGAGTGCCCGGCCGAACCGCTGGCTACTAAAAATAGGGGTTGCGCTCGTTGCGGGACTTAACCCAACATCTCACGACACGAGCTGACGACAACCATGCACCACCTGTCTCTCCTGTCCCGAAGGACTGCAAGCATTACCCTGCATTCAGGAGGATCTCAAGACCGGGTAAGGTTCTTCGCGTTGCGTCGAATTAAACCACATGCTCCACCGCTTGTGCGGGTCCCCGTCAATTCCTTTGAGTTTCATTCTTGCGAACGTACTCCCCAGGTGGAATACTTAATGCGTTTGCGACGGCACCGAAAAAGCTTATGCCTCCCAGCACCTAGTATTCATCGTTTACAGCGTGGACTACCGGGTATCTAATCCTGTTTGCTACCCACGCTTTCGAGCCTCAGCGTCAGTTTTTTGGTCCAGCAGGCCGCCTTCGCCACCGGTGTTCTTCCTAATATCTAAGCATTTCACCGCTACACTAGGGAATTCCGCCTGCCTCTCCCATACTCAAGTCCTACAGTTTTTGGGGAGCAGTCGGGGTTGAGCCCCTGCTTCCCTCTCAACTTGCAAAAACCGCCTGCGCTCCCTTTACACCCAGTAAATCCGGATAACGCTTGCCCCCTACGTATTACCGCGGCTGCTGGCACGTAGTTAGCCGGGGCTTCTTAGTCAGGTACCGTCATCATCTTCCCTGCTGATAGAGCTTTACATACCGAAATACTTCTTCACTCACGCGGCGTCGCTGCATCAGAGTTTCCTCCATTGTGCAATATCCCCCACTGCTGCCTCCCGTAGGAGTTTGGGCCGTGTCTCAGTCCCAATGTGGCCGTCCGACCTCTCAGTCCGGCTACCGATCGTTGCTTTGGTAGGCTTTTACCCTGCCAACTGGCTAATCGGACGCGGGCCCATCCTATACCTGATTGCTCATTTCCCGATCAAATCATGCGATTTAACCGACTTATGCGGTCTTACCAGCCGTTTCCAGCTGCTATCCCCCTGTATAGGGCAGGTTGCCCACGCGTTACTCACCCGTCCGCCACTAAGAATTACAGTCTTCCATCCGAAAACTTCCGTCTGTAATCTCCGTTCGACTTGCATGTGTTAGGCACGCCGCCAGCGTTCATCCTGAGCCAGGATCAAACTCTCATAAAAAGTGTTTGCCTTCGTCAGAATGAGCTGACTTTAATCTTTGCTCATTCCGTCATCAACCGGCTAAAGTTGATAATTTTTACTGTTTTTAAGGGTGTTCTTTCTCGCTAAGCTTCGAAAGAACGACTTAAATTCTAAATTCATACTTCGTCTACGGCTTGTATTCATTAAGAATTTAATGTCTAGGTTGTATAAGTATTGCTACTTATACGCGTTCGTTTGAATTTTCAAGATTGTCTCACTATTTAATTATCAAAGTTCTCTGCCTCAAAACCGCTTATTTACTCTATTTCAAGTATTTTTAAGTTTTGGTCTCTTGTGGGGCAACGGATAGTATCTTACCACAGAACGGGTATGTTTGTCAACAACTTTTTTTAAAGTTTTTTTGAAATAAGTTTGATAAATTTTTAACAATATCCTTATACTGCTTATTTTACACTATTTTTCAGATGTTTTTTATTAAACTATTAAAAGGGATTCTAAAATATTATCAGAATCCCTTCCACATTTTTATCTTATTTCTTCACTTACATATTGCTGAATTGCATCGCAGGCATACTGCGCTGTTCCTTCTCCAAACTGATCTATATTCTTTTTGAACTCAGGATTTTTGGCATAGCCATAGCCAATACCTGAAAGTGCTTCAAGCGAACAGTCAAACGACCATTTACATAAATGCTTATGAAGTTTCTCTGCAAGTTCTACATTTTCTTTTGCTGTAGCCGCAATTCCATTTGAATGATTCTCTGCAAAAGCAAAGAATATATTATTGAAGCCGTCAACAACCTCTTTTTCATTATCTTTTTGTCTGTTTACCGACTCTTCTATCACTTCCTTGCCATACTTATCCATTGCCTCTTTCTTGTACTTTTCATTATCCTGATATGTAAATCCCTTAAATTTTTCTTCCATAGACATAACAGTTCTCCCTTCTTTTGCTCTGATTGTTTTTTCCAGTGTGTCTATAAGCGTCAGAAGTCTTTCCTTTTCATTCTTCATTAAAATAAGCTGATTCTTTAAATGAGGAAGACATTCTTTTTCTCCTGTTATCAGTAATTCTTTAATCTGTTTTTAGTGGGAAATTCAGATATTTATAAAAATAATATTGTCTGTAAAGTCTGCAAGTCTTCTTCACTATAATATCTGTAACCATTCTCATGCTTTTCCGGAGATAGTAGTCCAATCTCATCATAATGATGTAAAGTGCGCACCGATACACCACTGATTTCACTTACTTTTTTGATTAAATACATTTCTGTTTCCTCCTGACAAATCAGAGTATATACTATTACGTTACGTTATGGTCAATATGTTTTTTTGAAAAAAATAATTAAGAAACGATTAGCATTTTACTACTTAGTCGTTTCTTAAATTTATCAATATAGTATTTATTCTTTTTGGAAATTAAACAATTCCGAACTTATCCGTTTCTATATTAAAATGAAAAACATATCGTACAGCCATTAGTGCTTTGCCACCGATTTTTTCTTCCATATAGTCCTCACAAACTTCAAATCCGTAGTTTTCATAAAAATGCCTGGCTCTTCTATTTTCCTCAAGCACCCATAGAAATACTTCCCTAAATCCTTCTCTTCTTAACTCACTCATTACAGTATCCATTATTTTTTTGCCATACCCTTTACCAATGTATTCCGGCAATAAATATATCGAGATCACTTCACCTGAGTCCTTATATTTTTCGATTCTTGATTTGCCAAAGGTGCTTGTTCCTATATATTCACCATCCTGAATACAAACCATAGTGTTCCATCCGGGAATTTCCAAGCGATTACTCCATTGTCCTTTCTGAATAGCATCTAAGTAGTCTTGCGGAATAATACCACTATAAGCATACCTCCAACTATCTTCATATATCTTGCTTATTTTATTTTTATCATCAGCTGAAGTAATGTATCTTATTTCCATAAATTTACCCCTATAACTTCAAATCTCAGCAATAAACTCCGTTGCGGTCATAATTCTAGGCTTTAAAATTCCTGATTCAATAAAATCTTTATCTCCTGTCAGCAATATATCTGCCCCAGCACTAATAGCAGCCCTAAGAATCGGACGGTCATTCATATCTCGTATTTTTATTTCAAGATCATAACTTTCATCCGGAATAATTACCACCTCAAGTGTCAATAATGCTAAAGATAAGAAGCTTTCTAATGCCTGTATCTTGTTTTGAAATTTTCTATTAAAAATACGACGCATTTCATCAATATTCTGTTCACAAACCATTCCATGATTTGGATAACTAACCGCCTTTACAATGCTTTATATGGAATACCTGCATTACTGAGTGCCGCTGAAATTAATATATTAGTATCGATAAGAACTTTCATCAATCCACACTTTCTGTACGGATTTCTTTCACCATATCAATAACTGCGGCGTCAGAAGTAAGATTTGCCTTTTCGGCTTCTCCTTCCATTTGCATCTGTAGTATCTGCATAGCGTATACGGCAGAATTAATAAGTCTTACATTTCCATTTTCTACAACAAAAGTTATTCTATCCCCACAGGATACACCAAGTATTTCTCTAATATCTTTCGGAATTGTAACTTGTCCCTTAGACATAACCTTTGCATTATCTATAAATGTATTAGTTACCATTATCATTATCTCCTTTTTATAATATAAGTAGGGAATTCCCTACCTATATTATATGCCATTCAATCAAATTATTCAATATTTTCAATTAGGCACATGACACTAAAACAAATTAAACTCTCCACACTCTCTATACCTAATTCCAACTCTTTCCTTACTTCTTCCCCAAAAACACAGCACTGCTTCCCTGAACCTCAATCTCACCTGTTAGAACTTCGTCAGATGCTCCCTTTCCAAAGCTCTCCGAATCAAGCAATACCTTATAATCTCCTTGAGGAAGTTTCACCTTAACTGTCTCATCATTTGCATTAAATATAATTACAGCTTCTTTATATAAAGGTTCTATGTTACCTATTGTCTTATTAACAACCTTAACACCTAATAAACCTTTCTTCTTTATAAAAGTTTCTATATTTTTGCCGGCATCAGAATCTTTATCACAAAGTCCTGTAAACTCTTTACGCAATTTAATCAGAGCCTTGTAATACTCTATCATGCCCTTATTTTCTTCTGCAAGTTTCCAGTCAAGCCTGTTTAGCTCTATCGGCATATTGAAGGTATTATGCTCACCATTTTTGGTTCTTAAAAATTCCTCACCCGAATAAATAAATATTCTTCCCTGACAGCTCATATAAATAGCTGCTGCAAGTTTATACTGTTTAATGCGTTTTGTGACATCCCCTGTTGTAATGCTTAGTTTATCCCAAAGAGTGTGGTTATCATGGCAGGAAACATAACTGATTATATGTTTAGGAGACAGTCCGAATGAAGTCAGTCCTTTCTCTATATCATCTATGAAGTTTACATCTCCGTTCACAAAACCCGCCTCATCTTCATAAAACACATGACCTTTGATGGAGTCTCTGATATCATCCGAGAAAATTCCTATGTACTCGTCCAGCTTTGCAATATTCTTTTTATATGAGCCTACCGCACCTTTTTCTATATAGGACTTTTCCGCAGACCAAGGTTCTCCGTAAATAAGCTTTTCTCCACGTCCGTATTTCTCATCAAGGGCTTTCTGAATCTTATTCATTACATCTACCGTAAGCAATCCCATCAAATCAAAACGGAAACCGTCTATATGGTATTCTTCTGCCCAGTAAAGCACTGAATCAATGATGTACTTTTCTGTCATAGGCATTTCGGAAGCTATGTCATTGCCACAGGCTGAGCCATCTGAGAGGTCGCCTTTTTCATCTATTCTATAGTGGTAGTATGGCATAGTCTTTTGCAAACTCGTGTCCAAATCAAAGGTATGATTATATACCACATCCATAATCACCCTAAAGCCTTTTTTATGGAGAGCCTGAATCATCTCTTTAAATTCTTTGATTCTTACCTCTCCGTTAGCTGCATCTGTAGAATATGAACCATCAGGGATATTATAATTAAGCGGGTCATATCCCCAGTTAAACTGTGCCCCTGTTCCGTCTTCATTAACTGAAGCATAGTCATAAACAGGCATAAGCTGGATATAATTAACACCAAGTTCCTTTATATAATTCAGACCCGTAGGAATTTTGCCTTCATTTCGTAAACTTGTATTATCCACAGAAAACGCTTTATATGTCCCCCTGACATTTTCAGGAAATCCGCCTTCTTTAGCATAGGAAAATTCCTTGACATGAAGCTCATAGATTATATCTTCCACTTCTCTTTTGGGCGCTTTGTCATTTTCCCAGTCCTTTGGATTGGTCTCATTTAAGTCAATAACCATGCTCCTTACACCGTTAAGCCCGCAAGCCCTTGCATAAGGATCCGAAGATATGCTTTCTTTTCCTTCTATAATAAGCAGGAAGTCATAGTATTTTCCATTTAAGTTTTTATCTGTCTTATATTCCCATACTCCCTCGGCTTTTTTCTCCATAGGAAATATAACCTCAGGCTCGCCACCTGTACCATTTTCAAAAAGTCTTAAATCTACTTTATCCGCAATAGGTGACCACAGCTTAAACACAGTTCCCGCTTCACTTGAGCTTACTCCAAGTTCACCCTCATAATTATATTTATCTTCAAATTCTTTGGTTAAATAGTAATCCTTTAATTCTCTGGCTCTCTTATTCATAATCTATTAAAAGTCCTTTCTTTATAGGTTTTCTATTAAAATTGTGCTTGATTATACCATAGTTATTTAAAAAAATACTATTCAAATATAAATAAATCGGGTAAAAATACAGTTAGCTCCGTATAACTCCAGAAAGGATATATCGTGTACAATCATTTTTTTGTATTTAAAAAACTTTTAATAAACGGTATTACATTATCAAGAATACCGATTACAATAATATTTAACTTTATCTTATTTTATGGCAAAAATAAACTTTTCATTTGCAGCTTACTATTCCTAATAATTGCACTAACAGATTTTTTTGATGGAAAACTCGCACGCCACTATAAAATCACAAGCAAGCTTGGCGCCATACTTGATGTAGTAACTGACTTCTTTTTCATTTTTAGTGCAAGCTTTCTCTTGTATACCCAAAAACTTACTACCTATAGGTCTTATTATACTCATAGTGTTTAAGTTTGCAGAGTTTTGTTTTACTTCCTACCTGATTAACAAAAAATTACATCTAAATAAAACTTTGTTTTTTGATAAAATAGGACGTTTCGTGGCGATTATATTGTATTCATTTCCATTATTTGCATTGATACTGCATACTTTTCTGCACCGGAATATCTCAAATTTAATTATCTTCTATACTATGCTATTGATTACAGGCTTGTCGGTAATTTCTGTTTATCGCAGAACACTAAAGCTTATAAGCGTTAAGATAGATGCATAAATGTATTCGTTCTTTCTATTGAACCTGTCTTTTCACTTATGTTATAATCATATCATGATAAAAGCAACACAATAGTCGAGGAGTTATATGAGAAAAAAATATTATTAGTAATAGATATGCAAAATGACTTTATAGATGGCTCACTTGGAACTGACGAGGCGGCAGGAATAGTAAACAATGTAATTAATAAAATCAAAGAATATCCACCGGAAAATATATTCGCCACCAAGGATACCCACGAAGATAATTATCTAACTACCAGAGAGGGAAAACACCTTCCTGTAGAACATTGCATCCGCGGTACTGATGGCTGGGATATAAACTCCGAAATCAAAAAACTTATCCCTGCTTCCAATATATTTGAAAAGGGAACTTTCGGCTCTGTTAAGCTGGCAGATAAGATCAAAGAAATAGCTGCTACTGAAGATATTTCCATAGAAATGGCAGGACTCTGTACAGATATTTGTGTTGTCTCCAACGCGCTTTTGATAAAAGCTTATTTACCAGAAATAGATATTACGGTTGATTCTTCCTGCTGCGCCGGAGTAACTCCTACCAAGCATGAAGCAGCCCTTGAAACTATGAGGTCTTGCCAGATTAATGTTGTATAATTATCTGATAATTATATATATTATATGTAATTTGTCCTAAAATATATAAAAATACAATTTCTACTTGAAAATTTTTCTCTATGGTGCTATACTGTTATGGCAGTCGATAATCCTCAATAGCTCAATGGTAGAGCGCACGGCTGTTAACCGTGATGTTGTAGGTTCGAGCCCTACTTGGGGAGTTTGATGTTAAATTCTTAATATAAGCAGACTTTAGCAAAGCTTGAATTTAGAATTTAATTCGTTATTTTGAGCATCGCGAAAAAGAACATTATTATGTATTAGGCGACATAGCCAAGCGGTAAGGCGTGGGTCTGCAACACCCTGATCACCGGTTCAAATCCGGTTGTCGCCTCTAATTGAAAGGTTCTCTTTTATAGAGAGCTTTTTTTATGTTTTAAAATCCTCGTGAAATTTCTTACATATAAAAAATCTCTTTGTTTCTTTCTTGCCAGATTTCCTATTAAAGATAAAAATACACCTCCAAAAGCATATTTGCTTTATAGAAGTGCATTTATCACAAATTATTCACGAAACATCTTGTAAAATACCGTAATCAAGCCACAGGCTTGAAGCTACGATATTTTGCAGATGTTTGGTAATAATCACCCCATAGTCACAGACCAAAACAGTTTATCCTAATGTATTATGTGGAATATGAGGTCTGTGACCTATGGCATTAATAATCGGGGTTTATTATATTAAGCAACCTATATATTTATTTACAACAATACATACTTAGCTATAAATAACACAGCAAGTATATACATAAGCGGTGTAATTTTCTTTCCCCTTCCACCTACAAGATTAAGTACTACATAGGAAATAACACCAAAAGCAATACCCTCTGAAATAGAGTACATAAATGGCATTGCAAAAATACAGATATAGGCAGGTACTGCCTCTAAAAGATCTGAGTTCCAATCAATCTTAGTTACCTGCTGAAGCATAAGGAAACCTACAACTATAAGAGCAGGTGCGGTTGCAAATGCAGGTATTGCAAGGAATACTGGTGCAAAGAAAAGTGCTACCAGGAAGAGAAGTCCTGATACTATAGATGTAAATCCTGTTCTTCCACCTTCTGAAATACCTGACGAAGATTCTACAAATGTAGTAATAGTTGATGTACCAAGCACAGCTCCCACTATAGTACCTACTGAGTCAGCAAGCAAAGCTCCCTTTATACCCTTAAGTTCACCTTTTTCATCAAGCATATTTGCCTTAGATGCACAACCTATAAGCGTTCCGAGTGTATCAAATACATCCACGAAAAGGAAGGCAAACATAACTACAAAGAAGTCTGCTGTCTTTATAAATGAAAAATCAAGCTGTCCAAAAGTAGGTGCAAGTGAAGCAGGAGTATCAAAGATTTTGGTTGGAAACAAACTATAGTATCCTGCATCAGGATTAGGCACATAAATACCTACAGCCTGAAGAATCATACCCACTACCCAAAGCACTACCATTCCGATAAGTATAGAGCCTTTCACATTCTTAAATAAAAGATAGGTCATAAGCAGAATTCCGCAAAGTGCAAGTATAACCGAAATTCCTGCTGAATTAAAAGTACCGTTATCTATTGAACCCTTGAATGAGAATAAAGTTACAAGAGTTGCACCGTCAACTACTATTTTAGAGTTCTGAAGTCCTATAAAACATATAAACAGACCAATACCCACCGATACTGCCACCTTAAGTGTATTAGGTATCGCATTGAATATAGCTTCACGTACATTGGTAAGTGAAAGCACTATAAACACCAAGCCTTCTACAAATACTGCCGTTAATGCCTGCTGCCAGGTATAACCCATACCCAGCACTACGGAAAATGCAAAATATGCGTTTAACCCCATTCCTGCCGAAAGAACGAAAGGAAGGTTGGCAAATAATGCCATACAAAATGATGCAATAGCTGATGCAAGTGCTGTGGCTGTGAATACAGCCCCCTGATCCATTCCTGTCTTCCCAAGTATACTTGGGTTTACGGCAAGAATATATGCCATTGTCATAAAGGTTGTTATACCTGCCATAGTCTCAACCTTTACATTTGTACCTCTTTCTTTCATCTTAAAAAACTGTTCCATCATAGCCTCCTTGTTTTGTTTAAATACGAATATGGGCTGGTAGTTTGGCAATTAAAACAGACACCATATTCAAAAATAAGCCAGACTATAATATAGCATAATAAAAAGAGGTATTCTACCCCTTTTATTATAGCTTTTTCTAATTAAATTTATTCGAATTAGTTTTTATTATAGATTAGCCCAAATATTATCAAACCAGCCCCACAATATCCTCACATTTCTCAGCTATATGGGTAGCTCCATACTTCTCAAATTCTTCCCTGTTTCCATATCCATACATTACAGCAACAGAATCTACTCCGTTTTTATTGGCAGCTTCTATATCAAACTTTCTATCCCCTATCATAACCGCACTTTTTGGATCTGTAATTCCATTTTTTTCAAAAGCCCGTCTGATCATTACATCCTTGTGTACTGTTTTTTCTTCGTGTGTAGGTCCTGTGAGGTTTACAAAATATTTATCAATTCCATGCTTTTCAATTATTTTCTCTGCTATCGGAGCGGGCTTAGAAGTAACCACCATAAGTGTATGCCCTTTGTCTTTAAGCTGTTCAAGCATCTCTACAACACCCTCATACATTGGTGCAAGCAGATAGCCTGCCGACTCATAATGCTCCCTGTAAATCTCAATTGCCCTGTCAGCCTCCTCAGGATTCATTCCACATAAATCTCTGAATGAATCAAAAAGCGGAGGACCTATGAACTTCATAAAATCCTTCTCAGCAAGCATATCCCAGCCCATTTTATTTAGTGCATGCTTTGCCGAAGCAACAATGCCTTCTCCTGATTCAACAAGAGTTCCATCCAAATCAAACATTAAATATTTATACATTCTTTCTCCTCTTAAGTGGTATTTCATTGCCATTTTCATCAACTACTTTTATATTTTCAAGCTGACTTCTTATATTACCTTTTATCGCGGCAACATAGTCTTCTCTAAGTTTCTTCTGCTCTGCCTTTTCTTCATCTGTAAGCCCTTCTGCCTTAGACTTGTGGTAAAGCTCATTTATCCTTTGATATCTGCCTCATTTATTCCCATTTTTGCTCCTTAAAAATTGTTCTATGTATACCAGTAATACCGCTATATCTGAAGGAGATACCCCGGATATACGACTTGCCTGACCTACAGAAAGCGGCTGTATCTCAGAGAGTTTCTGTCTTGCCTCTTTTCTTATATTATCTATCTTTTCATAATCTATACCATCAGGTATAAGCCTGTTTTCCATCTTCTTAAACTGTTCTACCTGCCTGTATTCACGCTCGATATAGCCTTCGTATTTAATATTGATGTTTACCTGTTCACCTACAGCTTTAGAAAGCTTTGGTCTCTCATTATCAATAGCAATTAAAAGTTCATAATTAAGTTCCGGACGTTTTACAAGGTCAGCCAGAGTTACTGCTCCAAGCAGGGCTGTACTTCCATTTTCTGTAAGGAAATCATTTACTTCCTTTTTCCCGCCAATCGTCTTTGATTTCAGACGTTTTATTTCAGTCTCTATATCAGCTTCCTTTTTAAGCAGAGCCTCATATCTTTCTTTTGAAATAAGTCCTATCTCATAGCCTATTTTCGTAAGCCTCAGGTCTGCATTGTCCTGTCTTAACAGCAATCTATACTCTGCTCTTGAAGTCATCATCCTGTAAGGCTCTTTTGTATGCTTTGTTACCAAATCATCTATAAGTACACCTATGTAGGCATCGGAACGTTTGAGTATAAGAGGTTCTTTCTTATCAAGAAGCCTTACTGCATTTATTCCTGCTATAAGCCCCTGTGCCGCAGCCTCTTCATAGCCTGAACTTCCATTGAACTGTCCTGCCGCAAAAAGTCCTGAAGCCACCTTAAATTCAAGACTTTCTTTAAGCGTGGTAGCATCTACGCAGTCATACTCTATCGCATAAGCATTTCTTACTATATGTACATTTTCAAGTCCCGGAATTGTCCTATACATTGCTACCTGTACATCCTCCGGCATGGAAGAACTCATTCCGTCCACGTACATTTCATTGGTGTATTCTCCCTCAGGCTCTACAAATATCTGGTGTCTGTCCTTATCGGCAAATCTCATCACCTTATCCTCTATAGACGGACAATACCTTGGCCCTACACCTTCTATAACTCCGCCATAAAGCGGCGAACGGTCAATATTTTCCCTTATTATCCTGTGGGTTTCCTCATTGGTATAAGTAAGGTAGCAGGGAATCTGCTCTCTTCCTATGTCTTTATCTTCATTTAAAAATGAAAATGGAACTACTTTTTCATCCCCGTTTTGCACTTCCATTTTAGAGAAATCTATTGTCCTTTTGTCCACACGAGCCGGAGTTCCTGTCTTAAACCTTCTCAAATCAATTCCTATATTAAGCAGAGAGTCTGTTAAATGTGTAGAGGCAGACAGTCCGTTAGGTCCGGTGTATTCGCTTACATCACCGTAAATACAACGAGCCTTAAGATAGGTTCCTGTACAGAGAATAACAGCCCCGGCAGTATAAACAGCACCTGAATATGTCTTAACCCCTGTTACCTTACCGTCTTCTACCAGTATTTCTGCAACTTCCGCCTGCTTAATGGTAAGGTTCTCCGTATTTTCAAGTACCTTACGCATTTCTAAGGAATAGATATGTTTGTCTGCCTGTGCCCTAAGACTGTGTACAGCAGGACCTTTGGACTTATTTAACATTTTTGACTGAATATAAGTCTTGTCTATGTTCCTTCCCATTTCCCCGCCAAGTGCATCTATTTCTTTTACAAGATGCCCTTTTGAGGTTCCTCCTATATTAGGATTGCAGGGCATAAGTGCTATGCTGTCCACGCTTACGGTAAATATAAGCACCTTCTTGCCTAATCTTGCTGCTGCAAGTGCAGCCTCACAGCCTGCATGCCCTGCTCCTACTACTATTACTTCAAAATCTTCACAAATCATATTATCCTCAAATCTAAACTATTTATATACCTACTCCTCATAATGAAATTTGCAGGTATATATAATTAAGTTATTATTACTGTCCAAATTATATACAAGCCTATGTTCGTCTGTTATCCTTCTGCTGTAAACTTTTCTGTATTTAAGAATTTCAGGTTTACCAATTCCTTGCAAAATCCCTTCCCTATCAATACTCTTTATCAGCTCATTAATTCGCTTCACGATTTTTTTGTCTTCTTTTTGCCACTCTAAATAATGCTGCCAAGCCGTTGGTGTGAATACAATATTCATTATTCATATTCTCCTAACTCATCCATGGATTTTAAAACAAATTTGCCAGACTCAGCCTCTGACATAGATTTGTCTAACATATTCAGATATTCGGCATTTCTCTTAGACTTCATTATATCATTATATTTCTCTTCTGACATCATTACTACATTCTGATTTTTGGGTCTTGAAACAATTAAAGTTTCTCCATTAAAGACCTTATCACAAAATGATTTAAAATTTTCCCTTACATCCATGCTTTTTACTGCTAACATCACCACCACCTCATTTCATTACAAAACCGTATTGTTTTTCGTACTTTTATTATACTCTATTATTATAATCATGTCAAAAATATTACTTTTCTTATATAAAAGGACTAAGTCAAAGCCCCGATTTTCATCAGATAACTTTTACTCAGTCCTTATTGTTCTAACAAATCATTCCAAATACGGAAAAGTTCTAGGCATATACAGCTTTGCGGGTGTCGCTCTTAATCATCCTGTAAACTATGTAACACATAGGAATTATCATAGCCAGAGAAACTGCATTTACTACAGTTACTCCTATTCCGGCAGGGACAAAATCCTGCAACAATCCCATAAAGTTATTTGCCATGTGTAACATTATAGGGAAAAGTAAATTTTGTTTCTTCTCATAAACCACACCGGCTATAATTCCCATAACAGTCGCGTATACAATCGCAACCGGATTCATATGGTAGGCACCAAAGATTACTGCTGAAATCAGTATTGATACCCAGGCAGGAAATACCTTTCTAAGTGACCCAAGCACAACTCCCCTAAATATTACTTCTTCTACAATAGGGGCAGCAATTACTGCACTTAGGAGCACTCCATGTAAGCTTCCGCCACCAATCATGGCATTTCCTTCCTTCATAGCAGCAATCTGTGCCTGAAACGCCGGTATATTTCCTGCTATTGTAAGCCAGATAAAAGAAACACCTGAAACTCCGACACCAGCCAGAAAGCTAAAGCCTGCATCTTTAGTGTTCAGCTTAGTCCTTACTTCGTCTCCATCCTTTTTTACAAACAGCTCATATACTACAAAGAATATAATGAGCAGTATAAGGGATATGAGAATTTCTGCAAGATACATAAATTCAATAAACTGTATCATAGGTACTTTCAAGACTCCCAAAAACAGATCTAATACCCATTTATTCAAAGCCCTTGACAGGAAAAAGTATGCTACGATTGAAACTACCGGTAATCCTATAAACCGAATTTTATACCACAAATCTATTTTATTTTTAGCCATGCTCTGCCTCTAAATTATTTTTTCTTCAACTCTGCGATTTTCTTCTCTATTTCATCAATCTTTACAAGACCTTCATTGATAGTCTTAATCTCATCCTCTGTAAAATCAGCCTTTGATGCCTCTAACTGCTCCTTTAAGAATTCTGCATAAGGCTTTTCAACATTCGCTTCTGCCTGATCTTTCTTAACTTTTGCAAATAACTTATTCCAGGTATCCTGATTCTCTGCAAAAATCTTGTTTTCTTCCTCGTAAAGCGGAGCTGTAGGATCAGCTGATGCTGCTGAGTTGTCTGAAGTAACTTTAGATTTTACGCCATTTCCTGCCTTTATTTCATCAATTATCTTAAGGATTTCTGCCTGCTTCTTCTCGTCTTCAATAGCTCCTACAATTGGATCTCCAACTATATTACCATTCTTATCAACTATAACAGTTGTAGGGAAGCTGAATATCTTTCTAACATACTCATGGTCATTTGGAAGGATAAGGTTTCTATAGGTTGCACCCTGCTTTGAAAGAATATCCTTTGCTTCTGCAAGCCCTTTTTCATCACTTGCTGTACCGGCATTTATACCTATAAGTTCTGCTCCCTTCTCTTTAAGCTTCTTACTAAACTCTTCAAGGGCAGGCATCTCGTTTACGCAGGCTGAGCAGCCATTGAACCAGAAATTAACAAGTGTTGCCTCATTTTTGCTGAATAAACTTTCATCAACATCATTTCCGTCAAAATCCTTACCCTTAAAGCCGGGGAATTTCTCACCGGCAACTTTATTGCTGGTAGTCATACTACTTGTTGCCATCTTACTTCCTGAGGCTGTATTTCCTGCATTACCCTTGTTACCGCAGGCTGTGATTGACGCTGCAAGTATTGCTGTTACCATAAATACAGGTAAAATTCTCTTAATTGTCATTTTTGTTTTCATTGTTTTTTCTCCTTAATTTGCATTTTTTGTTGTTTTATTCTTGTTAAGCTCACGAGCCTTTTCAAGCAGTTTCATTTTTTCAGGTCCCCAGTTCACACTGATAGCCTTTGTAGGACAGACCTTTACACACTCTCCACAACGTATACATTCCATATGTGCATCATTTTTAGTAATATCCACATCCATCTTACAGGTTCTGGCACATTTTCCACAAGATACGCACTTATTGAAATCTACATTATAATGAAGCAGAGATACTTTATTGAATAACGCATATAATGCACCAAGTGGGCAAATCCACTTGCAAAATGGACGGTAAACCAATATGCTAAGTATAATTACTGTAATCAATATGCAAAGTTTCCAGGTAAATAGTTTACCAAGTGTAGCCCTTATAGCAGGATTTGCAATAGAAAGCGGTATACCGCCTTCAAGTATTCCCTGCGGACAAATATATTTACAGAAATAAGGCGAGGCAAGCCCTGCTTTATTATTCAAAAATGTCGGCAGAATAATTACTGCAACTAACAGGATTATGTACTTCGTATAAGTTAAAAATTTAAGCTTCTTAGTACTGAATTTTTTAGTAGGAATCTTATGAAGCATATCCTGAAACCATCCAAACGGACATAGGAAGCCACAAATAAATCTTCCAAGCATTACACCAAAGAAAATTATTATTCCTGTCACATAGTATGCAAGGCTAAAATCCCTTGAACCAACCACTGCCTGGAAAGAGCCTATTGGACAGGCTCCTGTTGCTCCCGGACAGGAGTAGCAGTTAAGCCCCGGTACACAGGCTATTTTACCTTTACCCTGATATAAGGTTCCCTTAAAAAAGTTTGGAAGATGGATATTGGTTAAAAGTGTTGCTATCATCTGAACCATAGTCCTGCTTTTAACAAAATCCTTAAACGAACCTTTTTTCTTTTTCTTTACTACCTTTTTTTCCACTGTATTCACCCTTTTCTTTTTATCCTATTCCTACGCACTCTAAACATAGGTTAATCGCTTTGGTAAGTACTGTTTGTGCTTCGCCCCGGTATGCTCCGTATCCTATGAAAGCAACTGAGATGACAAGTAGTACAATCTGTACCGCAAGCTTTTTCTTACCGGATTTAAATGTAAAATTTCCCACTCCGTATACCTCCTTGTTTTTATTGCCTGTCTTATTGACGAAACGAATTATAACATAGACGGTGTAAAGTTTCTGTTAAGAAAAAAATTTTTATAATAGATAATTTATTATATGATACAAGTGTCAAAAGTATAAAAATTCGATTGGGGCTTGCCTGCAAGAGAATTTATTATCTTTTGACACCCACAACATATATAATATTATGCCTTAATAGAAATTTTACTTACTATATGATATTATGATACAGGCGATAAATGTCCCGAATCAGTAGTTATAATAAAGGAGAAAAAATGAGAATATTAGTAGTTGAAGATGAACAGGAACTTTGTGAGTCTGTTGCAAAAGGCTTACGCCTTGACGGATATGAGGTAGATACCTGTTTTGACGGTGAAGAGGCTTGGGAAATAATATCTGTAGAAAGCTATGACCTTATAATCTTAGACCTGAACCTTCCAAAACTTGACGGAATGGAAGTGCTTAAGAATATAAGGGCAGATGATAACGAAACAAGCGTACTTATTCTTTCTGCGAGAGGCGGACTTCAGGATAAAATCGACGGACTCGACAGTGGAGCCAATGATTATCTCTGTAAGCCGTTTCATTTTGAGGAGCTTGAAGCCAGAGTCCGGAGTCTCACCAGAAGACGTGTAGTCCAGAATAACCTTGTACTTGAATGTGGCGAAATCTCACTTGATACAAAAGCACGTACAGTAACGGCTAAAGGAGAAGAACTTTCCCTTACCAGAAAAGAATTAGCCATTTTAGAATACCTGATTCTACACAGGGAACATCCTGTAAGTCAGGAAGAACTTATCAGCCATGTATGGGACGGAAGCGTAGACAGCTTTAGCAATTCAATCCGTGTACATATATCAGCACTTCGAAAAAAACTAAGGACAGCCCTCGGCTATGATCCAATTACAAATCGTGTCGGACAGGGCTATATGATAGGAGGAGAGGCATAATGAAAAAAGGACTCTCACTGCGGTGGAAGCTTACACTGATGACCGCTTTTATGGTTATAATTGCCTGCCTGTCCATCAGTTACTTTATAAGTAATTCTGCAACTCTTTATATGAACGAAATAGGAGCCTCAGCCATCGCCATACTTCCCGGCGGAAATTTTTCAGAAGACAACACCGGAGACCTTGAAGTGCATCTTGATCCAAAGGCTATCGTTTCAGATATGGTTAAGAGTACGCAGATTGAATTCTGGGCAAAAAGTCTGCTTATAACATTAATTATTACTTTAATAGGAAGCTCTCTTATCTATTTTATAGTTGGCTATGCCCTGCGTCCACTCAGGCAATTTACAAAACAGATAGAGGATATACAGGCAAAAAACCTTCAACAATCTGTACTTCCTCAAAGTAAATCTGTTGAAGTTGTGAGGCTGACCTCTGCATTTAACAGGCTTTTGAAAAGACTTGGCGATACCTTCCTTGCCCAGAGACAGTTTTCAGCAAGTGCAGCCCACGAACTTAGAACCCCCCTTGCTGTTATGCGAACCAGATTTGAGGTATTTGATAAAAATAAAACTCCTGATATCACCGAATATAAAGAAACCATAAGTATGGCAAGAACTCAGATTGACCGTCTCTCTCATGTAATAGATCTTCTACTGGAAATGACAGAACTGCAATCTGCGGAAAAAAGCGATAATATCTCCCTTTCAGAACTGGTAGAAGAAGTAATATGTGACCTGATTGAAGTTAGCGAAAAGAAGGCGGTAAGACTGAATCAGGAATCCGGAGAGGCTACAGTTACAGGGAGTGATACCCTTGTATACAGAGCCATATACAACCTTGTGGAAAATGCGATAAAATATAATAAAGAAGGCGGAGAAGTTTCGGTCTCCATAGAGGATGATGGACAATTTTCTAAGGTAATTATCTCAGATACAGGTCCCGGTATAGCTAAAGAGGACTGGGAAAAAATATTTGAGCCGTTTTTCAGAGTAGATAAATCACGTAGCCGCATGATGGGAGGTGCCGGGCTTGGTCTTGCCCTCGTAAAAGAAATTGCCATTCAGCATGGTGGGGATGTAAAAGTCATTGATAGTTCAGAAAAAGGCACTAAAATAGAACTCTCCCTACATAAGGGATAAGCCTGATAAAGATTTCACAAGTATATAAGAGCTACACTTATAAAGCTATATATACAGGCTTACCTTAGCAATCTGCTACTCTAAAATTATAGTAAATAAAAATACTCCGGAGGATAAAACACCAATACTTTCTTAGGCATTTATCATCCGGAGTCACTTTATCAAATCAAAACACTTCAAATTCAGTTAAAACCTAAACTTCGCTACTTCTTCCTGAAGCTCTACAGCTACATTGGCAAGATTCTCACTTGCTCCGGAGATCTCCTCCATAGACTGTACCTGTGTAGCTACAGCAGCCGCAGCCTCTTCTGTAGTTGCTGCATTATCTTCGGCAACAGATGACAGATTCTCTATAGCCTTAACAATAGTATCGTTCTTCTCCTCAATTTCCTTTGATGACTTATCAAGTATTCTTACTATAGTCTGGCTCTTTTCTATAGCCTCTGAAATCTGGGTGAACTTATCTCCTGTCTCAGTCATCTTCTCATTCTGCTTTTCCATAAGTCCCGCAACACCGTTCATTGTATTTACAGCCTTTTCTACATCTGTTTTAAGAATATCAATATCTTTTCTTATATCTTCTGTAAATCCTGCCGATTGCTCTGCAAGTTTTCTGATTTCCTCAGCTACTACCGCAAAGCCCTTACCCTGCTCACCGGCTCTTGCAGCCTCGATGGCAGCATTAAGCGCAAGGAGATTGGTCTGGTCTGAGATAGACTGTATCATCTCACGTGCGGCAGAAATCCTTTCAGCACTTTCATTTGTCTTAACTATAATCTCATGCACCTCTTCTGCTGCCTTATTGTTAAGTTCAGATGCCTCAACGAGATGTTTAAGGCTGTCATCACCCTCATCTTTTTTAGCCTTTATAAAATCCATTGATTCTGAAAGCTCATTTAAGGTTGTAAGCATTTCTCCAAGAAGTTTTCCTGACTCTTCTGCACTGACTACCGCACTCTGCGCGTCCTGAGCCTGCGCTGTAGCACCCTCTGCAATACTGTTAACTGCATTGCCTACCTCTCCTGCAGTATCAGATGTAGACTGTGCAGTAGCAGTAAGCTCTTCTGCCGTAGCTGCAGTATTCTGCGCATTAGTATTGATGCTCTGGACTATGGCAACAAGATTGTCAATCATCTTATTTAATGACCTTATTATATTACCAATTTCACCCTTTTCAGAGACAAATCTTTCAGAGTCTTTTATTTCCCCGCTAAGTTCAAGATCATAATCAGACATTTTAACTATCATTTTCTCTACAAGTGCAAGTGGTGTTGTCACCTTCTTAATAAGTAGTACAAATACAATTATTCCTATAAGTAAGGTAGTAAATATGCTTATTACTATATTGATTATCATATTTTTATTTACTTCTTTATGTGCATAGCTTACTGCTGTAACAGAAGCAAATGCCCATTTTGTAGAGCTGCCTATAGTATCTACGGGTACAAGTACTACATTAGTTTTCTTACCTGTCGAATTGTCATTAACTTTAAATATACCTTCCTGTGAGCTCTGGGCTGCACTAAGGTACTGTGACATATCTGCCACTCCTTCACTGACATTCTTCATTATCATTTCTTTATTGGAAGAATCTGCAACAAGTACTCCCTTGTCAGTAACAAGTATCTTATAATTTTCTGCATTGTTACCTTCAAGCTTCTCAAGACTGCTTTGTATGTCATTAAGTGCCACATCTATAATCACAACTCCTACAGTCTTACCTGCACTCGTTATAGGATATGTATATGTAGTTGCAAGCTGATTAGTGACTGAATCAAAATAAGGATCAAGAAAAATTATCTTCCCTTCTGACAGAGTTCTTTTATACCATTCCTTGTTTGTATCATTTACAAGATCAAGACTCATATTATTCTTATCGCCATAAACATAGGCAGTGAACCTACCCGGATCCTTAAAAGAATCCTTTCCATCAAAGGCATCCGGCTCAAAGTAAGCACCTATTCCATAAAGATAATTATTAGACTTATACACCTGCTTAATGTTGCCAATAACTGTCTCCCTGCTTCTTCCATAAGGAGTTTCATTGTCCATTATGCTCTGTATTACAGCCTGCAAATCACTTCCTGACTGATAAGCTGCTGCAAATCTTACTTCAAGCTCCTTGGCAAGCCTCCTGGTTTCTTCAAGTTTATTCTTTCATCTTTTGCGGTTGTTGTGCTATAGTTATAAATAACATCTGATGCAGTCTTTACTCCCAGAATAAGGCACAAAAGTATGGCAATAATTACTCCCACCCTAAATCCTATACTATGGGATACATTATTCTTTCCGGTCCTTTTAGCAGCGTTACCAGCTTTCATATTCACTCCCTTACCTTTCTTTAAGTTTATTTATAAGTAGTTTCTATTACAACTTAAAGCTACAGCTTATAAGTAATACTTTAATTCTACTACAAAGTAAAAACAATCTACAATTACCAAACTTCCTAAAATTAATCTATTATGATAATCCATTTTTGTGGAGATAATACAATTTCCCGTTTTTAATGACATTCAATTAAGAATTATAAAGAACAAACCGATTGCAGGAACTATCCCACAACCGGTTATATTCAGAATTATATTTAACACTTAGAAAGTAAACTTTGATACTTCATCACTGAAGTTCAGTTGCAATATTAGCCAGATTTTTCACTTGCAGAAGAGATATCTCCAATTGACTGAACCTGGGTATCTACACTGGCGGATGCTTCTTCAGTAGTAGCTGCATTTTCCTCGGCAATCGCTGAAAGATTTTCAACCATTCTTGTTACATTCTTATTTTCTTCTTCAATTGTTTTTGAAGACTTATTTATTTCTTCTACAATTGCCTTGCTATTCTCAACAGCCCGAGAGATTTCCTCAAACTTTTCACTTGTCTCAGAAACCTTTTCACTTTGCTTTCTAACCATTTCATTAGACTGTTCCATCATACTTACCGCAGATTCTGCTTTAGACTTAAGCTCATCTATTACCTGTCTGATTTCGCTTGTAAATCCTGCACTCTGTTCTGCCAGCTTTCTAATCTCATCTGCAACTACTGCAAAGCCCTTACCTGCCTCACCGGCTCTGGCCGCCTCTATAGCTGCATTAAGTGCGAGAAGATTTGTCTGGTCTGAAATTGACTGTATCATTTCAGATGCACTTGATATCTTCTCAGTAGCCTGACTTGTTTCAACAATTACGCTACTTACCTGACCGGAAATCTTATTATTATCATCTGTAAGTTTTACAAGGTCTTTGAGTGTAGCATTTCCGTCATTCTTGCATTTATCTATAGTATTTGTAGCCTCTGAGAGTGAGTCTAAAGTCTCTATCATTTCACCGAGCAGCCTATTTGATGTTTCAACTGAAGCTGCTGCTGTCTGTGTATCCTCAGCCTGGCTGGTAGCGCCCTCAGCTATATTGTTAACAGCCACTGCTACCTCTCCTGCCGCATCAGATGTAGACTGGGCTGTAGCTGTAAGTTCTTCAGCTGTAGCAGCAGTATTTTGTGCATGTGCATTTATATTTGAAACTATATCAGTAAGATTCTGGTTCAGTTTTCTTAAACTGAGTATGAGACCTGCTATCTCGTCTCCGCTCTTGTCATACTTAGCATTCTCCTCTCTTTCAGCATCAAGATTAAGATTGTAATCAGCAAGCTTTCCAAGTGCCTTACTTACAACTGCAAGAGGACGTGAAACCATTCTTCTTAAAAGAATGAAAATTACAAAAGCAATACCGGCTATTACAATTACATTTATTACTATGCTTGAAACAGCATTCTTTACTGCTGCCCCTGTCATTTTGCTCTTAGATACTACAGACTGGAATACCCAGTTTTCAGGAGTACCCTCGGTATTAACAGGTATATATATGAATATTGACTCCTTACCTGTAGTTAATGAAGTATGCTCTGCTTCTGATTCCTGCATACTCTGTGCCATATCTATATGGTTTTTCACATCAGCACTGGTACTTATATCCTGCATTATAAAACTATTATCAAGCGAATGAGCAACAACAATACCCTTACCTGAAGTTAAAGCAGTAAAATCATCAGCTCCATTTTCAGGATCCTGGGCAAGTATTGCTGAAATATCTGTAACGTCAATATCAGCCGCTACAATACCTATCATTTTACCATTATCTTCTATAGGCATAACATATGTACTGACTATGTTGTCTCCATCTTTATATGGTTGTGTAAAAGTAGTTTTGCCATTAGTCATGCCAAGTTTATACCAGTCTTTATCAAAATAATCCACATATTCTGTTTCGGATACATTTCCACTTTTATCTCTGCTCGCATACGCAGACATAACACCTTTAGGATTTGATGCAGTCACATTCTGTGCATCTTTGCCATCAAATGCATTAGGCTCAAAGAAAAAGCACCAATCCCGGAAATATGAGGATTGCTTTCAATAGCCTTCTTGATTGTTTCCGCAATAAACGCCCTGCTTCTGTCTGCCGGAACTGAATTCTTTACTCTGCTCTCAATAGTATTATCTACTGTTTTGGCAGTATAATAAACAGCTATAAATTCCTGTTCAAGCTCTTTGGCAAGTTTTCTTGTCTGCTCATATTCAAGTTCCTTACTGGTCTTAATAGCTGTATTATAGCTTGACACAGCATCAAAAGCAGTTTTCACTCCCAGAACCACAACAAGCAATATAGAAATTATAATGCTTATTTTTAACCCTACGCTTTTTACTTTTCTGTTTGCTGACCTCATAGTAGTCTTTTTCTCTTTCATGATTGCCCCCTTAGTCCTTTTAATTAATGTCACATGAAAGACTATACTCCTAAATCAAAATTTTTTCAAGATTAATGACACAATTATATTGTATGAATATTTCATTCATTTATCTTGTTTCAGATACTTTTATTATATATTTAGCTATATTTAAACCATTATCTAATAAAAAGCTATATAGTATTTTTTTAATATTCTCTATAGTCTGATAAACAGTTTTTCTCAGACTACTATCTTTATTTAAGCAAATTTCAAACAATTTACTCTCTGTTATTCACAAACAGCCACAGTGCACTCTCTTTTCAATGCACTATGGCTGTTTATTTTTATATAACTATATAATATTTAATTTTAGCCCTTTACAGCTCCACCCATTCCATTTACATAGAACTTCTGTAAGTAGAGGAAAAGAATAGCTATTGGTATGGATATACAAACTGCTCCTGCTGAAAATCTTGTACTCCAGTCATTTACATATTCCTTGCTTATCATCTGCCAAAGACCTATAGATACTGTAAAATACTCCGCATTGGTCCTGCAAATAACCTTAGCGGCAATAAAGTCTACCCAGGGTGAAATAAAGGCTGTAAGTACTGTAAATACAATAACAGGCTTTGAAAGAGGAATGGTTATCTTAGTAAATACTTGCCACTTTGTCGCCCCATCTATCATAGCCGCTTCATCAAGAGCCTTGGGAACAGTATCAAAAAATCCCTTTGCAATATAGAAACCAAGTCCCGATCCGGCTGAATATACAAGAACGAGAGCGACTCTTATCATCGGTCCCTCTGAAAGTCCCAGTGATTTAACTATATAGTACACAGCCACTATAGCCATAATTCCCGGAAAAAGCCCAAGTATCATAGCCATATTCATAAACGGTTTCCTTAAGCTAAAGCGAAGTCTTGAAAGACAATAACTTACACAAAGCACAAATACAGTTGATACCAGACAGGAAAAAACTGCTATTATAAAGGTATTCATAAACATCTTAGGAAAATTAAGTATTGCTGTATCCTTAAAAAGTTTTATATAATTTTCAAAACTTAAGCTGTCAGGAATTATACCTATACTTTTCTTAGGTGTAAGGCTGTTAAGCACAACCCAGACTACAGGTAATACCCAGATTATTGCGAGTACCGCCAAAAATACATGTACAAGTATGTTGCCGATTATTTTACGTGCTTTATATGAAGATGACATTTTTACTTTATTATCCATTATTTGAACGCCTCCTCATTCTTATAAGATCCACTTCTGTGGTAGGTTACAAGTGCAACTACAGAAAGTATGATAAAGGTAATAATACCTATTACCGCACCTGTGTTGAAGTACTGCTTATCAACTGTCAGCTTATAAAGCCAGGTAATCAGAAGGTCAGTCTTTCCGGCAGTCTCTCCCACCGGTGTAGGTGCTCCTCCCGAAAGCAGATAAATTACGTTGAAGTTGTTAATATTACCTGTAAACTGTGTAATGAGGTATGGTGTAGTTACAAAAAGCATATAAGGAAGTGTTATCTTCCAAATATAGTTACTGTATTTGCCCCGTCAACTCTTGCCGCCTCGTAAAGGTCTTCCGGTATATTCTGTAAAATACCGGTTACCTGTAAAAGTGTATACGGTATACCAATCCAGAGGTTTATTACTATTACGGTAATTCTTGCCCAGGTAGCATCTTCAAAAAACGGAAGGTACTGTCCCTCTCCAAGTATACCAAGAGCTCTTAACATAAGGTTAAAATCGCCCTGTGGCTGGAGCATTGTTCTCATTATCATAAGAGACACAAACTGTGGCACCGCTATTGAAAGCACAAAGCAGAATCTCCAAAAGCTCTTACCTATAGTAGCCTTTCTGTTTATGATAAGACCTAAAATCATACCAAGTATATAGTTAAGTGAGGTAGCAAATACTGCCCACACGACTGTCCAAATTAATACTCCCCAGAAGGATTTACCTACTTCACTTCCCAAGGTAAGTACATCCTTAAAGTTATCAAGTCCTACCCAGTTAAAGAGCACCAGATGATCCCCCTTAACAGAATAACTGGTAAATGCCATACTTATCATATAAATAAGAGGCATTATTGTAAATAATACAATTCCGATAAACGGAGGTGTCATAAGAAGCTTGTGTAAATCCTTATTGAAAAGGTTCTTTACATCCTGCCCGAAACTTAAAGGCTTTTTGCCTGCCTTTTGTCTGAGCTCTGCTTCATAGGAACTCTTAACTGCCGCTACCAGTATAATTATAAAGAAAATAGTTATAACAATGGCAAAGATACCATAAAGGAGCATGAGCACAGTATTATCGCCTGCGGTATACTCATATATCCCCTTCTTTTCATTCCATACTTCCTCCTGCGGTTGACCGCCAAGAGTAAGGAATCTTCCAAAATTATATATTCCCGCATTAATCAGATAATAAATATAGGCTGCCTCTATTCCTAAGAATATAAGTCCTTTTATTATCTGTCCGCGTACCAGATTACCAAGTCCGAGTATAATAACGGATAACCTGGTAAATATATCACCTTTTGCTAATGCCTTAAAGAATCTTACATCTTCCATGTTTTCTTCCCCACACATCTATATTGTTATGTAAATGGTTACAACTCCTTTATATCACATCATCGTATGATAAATGCGTGCCCTTGCTTTGAACACGCATCTATAACTTATATCCGGTCACAGGCTGTAAATCAGCTGTTTACAGCCTGTACCGGTTTATTAAAGCTTATTTATTATTTAGTATTAAATGCTGTGTTAAGTGCTTCTGTCTTTTCAGCAGCATTATCTGCCGTAACTTCACCTGAAAGGATAGCCTTACCCATGTTCTCAGCATTTGACCAATAGTTAGCCATACCTGCTACGAATGGCTGCATAATAGAAGTATTGGCAACTGTGTTACCCTGTGCTACTGCAAGTGCATCTGCACTGACTTCAGGGTCTGAAAGAAGCGAATTATCTGTAGGAATAGTCTTTCTTGTCTTATAGTGCTCTTTCTGAGCCTCTGTACTTCCAAGGAAAGAAGCAAGTGCTACAGCTACCTGAGGGTTCTTTGTATTAGGATTAACACCTATAGCCTTAGAACCTGCAAAGCTTCTAAGCTGTACATCTTTTCCATCAATCTTAGCCATAGGAAGCTGTGCAATACCTACATTTTCAGCACCAAGAGCGTCAACTACGTTATTGTAGTCCCAGGCACCTGAAAATATAGCATTTACCTTACCGCTCTTAAGTCCTTTTATACCTGAACCATCTGCATCATTAGAGAAAGTTCTTGTTCTTTACAAGCTCTACAAGGTACTTAGTAACCGCTATAGCCTTATCACCACTGTAGTCAATACCGGCAGCTGCATCATTGTTTCCGCCGAAAAGTGTACAACCGTTTGCCGCATAGAACGCTACATTGTACCAGCTGTTGCTAAGTGGGAAAGAAACCTTCCCCTTCTCAAGCATAGTATCAAGACTCTTTATATCATCCTCTTTAAATACTCTCTTATCATAATACATAAACCAGGTATTAGCTGTAAAAGGAACTGCATAAACACCACCCTCATAAGTAACGGTATTTACTATAACCTCAGAGTTCTGAGCCTTAACAGCATCAAGTGCGCTTCCACCAAGCTTTGAAATAGCCTTAGCTGCTACAAGATCGCCTATATTATCATTTGAAAGCAAATATACATCTGCTGCTGCAGTAGGATCCTGTGTTACCTGTGTTCTTGCTTCACCTTCAGGGCAAACACCATACTTGAATGTAAGCTTCCAGTTTGGGTGAGCCTCAGCAAATTTATTACACATATTACCAAGCCAGTTACCGCTCTCTTCAGCCTGATCTTCCTGTGGCCCCCATACTGTAATTGTAGCTTCAACAGCTTCTTCTGCTGTTGAAGCAGTACTTGTTGTACTTGCTTTGCTTGTTGCAGATGTAGCGGTACTTCCGGACTTGGCCGCACTGCTTGTCTTAGTATCAGCAGGCTTACCGCAACCTGCAAGAGAAGCTGCCATAGCTGCTACAAGCATAAGTGATAAGAATTTTTTTGACTTTCTCATTTGATTTTTTCCTCCTTTAATTGTAGGATATCTTCATTTTTTGTTGTCATTACCTCTCACTCTTTTTGCCGCCACAATAAGAATTATGAGATTTTCATTTTAAGCAGAGATATCCTCTTACAAGTTCCGAAACTTTACGAAACTTTATTTTCGTCTTATATTATCATTATATCACAAAAGTTGTCAATATTTTTTTGTGCATTTAGTATATAAAAACCTTTAAATACTTTTCTTCTGTTTCCATAATTCCTCCATTATTTGAATGCCAGGCATGAATTTATATAATATATGAAAGCAATTATTTTTGATACGGAAAAATTTTTCAATTTTTAGATTTATTTATCTTATTTTTGTATTATTTATACACAACTAGTATTATTTTATGCTTTTTTCTTTACGCCTATTGCAAGTTGCACAAAATAAGCTTATACTATTTTCGTATATGTTTCGTAAACATTGAAAATTTCGTAAGCGCCAAGGAAGGTTTTATATGGTTACTATCAAAGATATAGCAAGAGAATTAGGAGTTTCACCCGGTACTGTTTCAAAGGGATTGAACAATGCCGCGGACATCAGCGAAGCTCTTAAAGAGCGGATTGTAGATACCGCAATTTCAATGGGGTATAAAAGCAACAAACTAAAGCTTGGAGGAAGCGGTAAAAAGGTCTGTATTTTTATGGAAAATATGGACTACGAATCTTCCGGCCAATTTGGTTTTGATATAGTAACAGGGTTTAAACAGGAAGCCGTAAAAGAAGGCTTTGAAGTTACACTTTTACCTGTCTCTCCTGCATTTCAAAAAAATGAAGCTTATGATGCATTTATGTTAAAAAACGGATTTGCCGGTTCTTTCTGTGTAGGTTTCGCCTTGGAAGATTCCTGGCTTAAAGACTTCAGAAAAACCTCAACACCAACCGTTTTGTTTGACAATTACATCCCCAAAAATCCAAATACCTGTTATGTAGGAACAGATAGTGCCGAGATTATGGAGCTTATAGTTTCGCATCTCTACCACCTTGGTCATAAAAAAATAGCCTTCCTTAATGGCTCGGAAAATTCTCTGATTACAGAGCAAAGGATGGACAGTTTTTATGCAAGTATGAAGAAAAGAAAAATCACTGTAGATCCTGCACTTGCTATCTACGCTTACTTTGTAGCAAGAGTGGCAGAGGATCATATAGACAATATACTTGCAAGAGGAGCCACTGCCATAATATGTGGCAACGATGTAATAGCTTCCGGCGTTTATACTGAGCTTATGGGCAGGGGGCTCTCTGTTCCGGAAGATGTAAGTGTAGTAGGGATTGATGATATCCCCCTTGCCTCTTTGCTAAATCCTCCTCTTACAACTGTTCGCCAGGAAAGGGCTTTGCTTGGGAGGTCAGGTTTTTTTGCACTCAACTCTATTATAACCCATAATATGGCTATAAGCCGCAATCTTCTTCGTCCTAAGCTTATTTTAAGAGAGTCAACAGCTCTTGCAAAAGAAAGCAGTGGACTTGTTGTCCTGAAAGGATAAAATAAACCGCTTGAAATTAACCGGTCCGGCTTAGGACCTGCTGTTAACTCAAGCGGTTCTTCTCTGTATATGTATAGCCTTATTTATGGCTCATTTTATTATTTCCCTGCTTCTTTGCTGTTTTCTATCAAAAAATTTCCTACCTTATCAGTTAAAATCAAATCACTTATTCTGCCTTTTCCAAAGTTCTCTTCAAAAGCAGACAGCTCCATATTTCCTTTTGCTCCACTATTTTCATAGTAGCTGTTAAGTCCTGCCTGATACTCTTTGTCAGATATGTTAAGGTTCTCTGCCTCAGCAATTGCCCTTACCACAAGTAACTGCTTAGCTGCTGCTACAGCCTGCGTCCTTACCTCAGTCTCAAAATCCTTTTCACTAAGTTTAAACTGGTTTTGTACAAAATCCTTTAGTTCTGAACCATACTGGGTTGCAACATTTGTCCAATAATCCATAATCTGTGTATAATATCTGTCCTCTGCTTCCTTAGGAACAGACTTTATGGCACTAGCTGTAACTACCTTTTCCAAAAGTTCTCTGACAGCACTTTGCTTAGCCTCATCCTTTTTACGTGTTTCAAGCTTTGCTTTTATATCAGCCTTGTACTCTGCTGCTGTCTTAAACTCAGTATTTGCTTTAACCAGTTCATCTGTAAGCTCTGTAGGAGTTTCGCCTACTATGTAATTGATTTTAACGGTAAAGACAACCTTTGCTCCCTTTAACTCTTCACTATGGTAATCTTTAGGAAAGGTAAGATTTAAATCCACCGTTTCTCCCGGTTTTTTGCCAATAAGACCCTCTTCAAAACCTTCAATAAAAGAACCTGAACCTATAGCTAAGTCAAAGCCGTTAGCAGTACCGCCATCAAAAGCTACTCCGTCTTTCTTTCCTACATAGTCAATATTGACTGTATCGCCCTTCTTAATCTCCCTATCTGTTATCTTTTCAGGATAATTTTTGAGAAAAGCCTTTACTTTTTCCTCTACCTCATTATCTGTGACCCCAGTGTCCATCTTGTTGTACTCAAGTCCCTTATAATCTGCAAGCTTCTCTATATAGTCTGCTGTGTTAAACACTAAAGCTGCTCCTGTAGCAGATGTTGTCTTGCCTGCTACAGCTGAACCGGAAGCAGAACTTACGCCCACGCTTTTATTGTTCCCTGCATTTCCCCCACAGGCTGTCAAAGCTATAGCCACTGCACTGATTGCTGTCATTAAATAAACTCTTTTTTTCATTATGTCATTCCCTTTCTTTATCCAGAAATAATATATTTATAATTTAGATAAAACCAAATTATAGCACATTCCGAAATTCTAACACATTTTTCATATAAAATTAAAAGCTTAGTTTTGTGAATACTTTTGTGTTTTTAAGGCTTTTTCTTTTATTAAATTTTTCTTAAGTTTCACCAATTAACTTAAGATTTCTTGAACTTTACCGCTTTTCGTTGTTATAACATACATTTAGTGTTATAATCCTTTTCAATTCAAAAATTTACAAGGAGAGTTTTATGTTCCGTAAAATTAATAGTTTTTTTAAAAGGAAAAACAAACATTTTTATTTATTTATATACAGCTTTGTTTATTTGATTTTTCAAATTGGTTGAAATGAGAACTGTCCCATATTATCATAATATGCATCACTTTTTTTAGATGATAGAATACCTTTTAATGAATTTTTTTGCAATTCCATATTTTCTATGGTTTTTTTATATAGGCTATGTGCTTATAAAACTCAGTATAAAAATCAAAAGCTGACTTTGTTAAGGCTTTTTATCTACATTTTCGGTGGTATGACCATAGGTCTTGTTATATTTTTAATCTATCCAACTGCCCAGAGTTTAAGGCCTGAGATTATGCCAAGGGAAAATATACTTACAGGACTTGTACACTTTTTGCACAGGATAGATACTCCAACCAACGTCTGCCCAAGTCTTCATGTATGACTCTGCCGGAGCATTTATGGCTGTTATACTTGCAAAGGATTGTTTTAAGACTTTTGAGAAATATATTGCGGGGCTTCTTACAATAAGCATAAGTCTCTCAACCCTTTTTCTAAAGCAGCACTCTGTGATAGATGTGTTCTGGGGACTGATTATGAGTATTGTTATGTATTTTATTATTTATTCCCCTGATTATACTAAGTTCTTTAACAAGCCCAACCAGACGATGTAAGGTAATTTATAAATTGTTAAAATAATAACATTTTAAAACGTGCAAAGGGAACTGTCTATCGGCTTTGATATCTCTATTGCTATCATTGTCCACATTACAGTTCCCTTTTTAATATTTATTATAACCTGATTTTCTTATACTTTAGCGAATACCTGTTACGGTATACCCTGCCTTCTCTACTGCCTCCTTTAATTCATCCTCACTAACCTCTTTGGTAAGGCTTACTTTAGCATTTTTATTTTCAAGGCTTACTTCTGCCTTTACTCCATCAATTCCGTCAAGAGCCTCTGTTACGTGCTTTACACAGTGCATACACATCATTCCTTCAATATCAATAGTTTTTTCCATAATAACCTCCTGTTTAATTATTTCTTCATCTGTCTGTATAGTTACAGTCTCTATATCCCTGTAAGACTCCACCTTTTTCTTTTCCACCTTGAACTTAGGGTTAAAAAGTCTGAGTCTGAGTGAATTGGTAAGCACAAATACCGATGAGAAGCTCATCGCAAGTGCACCTATCATAGGATTAAGTTTCAGCCCAAAAGCCACAAAGAATACTCCTGCTGCCACCGGTATACAAAGAGCATTGTAAAATAATGCCCAGAACAGATTTTCTTTAATTTTCTTACTACTTCACCGCTAAGTTTAATTGCATAAGGCACATCACGCAGGTCGCTGTGCATGAGTATAACATCAGCTGCATCCACTGCTATATCAGCACCTGTACCTATTGCAACTCCGACATCAGCCCTTGCAAGTGCAGGAGCATCATTTATACCGTCACCTACCATCATAACCTTTTTGCCTGTCTTCTGCAAGAGCCTTATCTGTTCTTCTTTATCCGCGGGCTTAACCCCTGCCACTACCTTGTTTACACCTGTTTCCTTTCCTATGGCGAGGGCAGTACGCTCGTTATCACCTGTAAGCATAACAACATCTATTCCAAGAGAATTAAGTTCCTTCACAGCCTGTCTGCTTCCTTCTTTGATAACATCAGCCACTGCTATTATTCCAAGCAGTTCTTTTTTGTTCTCGCCTTTTGCAAAGTAAAGCACTGTCTTTCCTAAGTCATGAAGTTGCTTAGAGGTATCTGAATAAATATTTTCATTTATACCAAGTTCCTTCATATAGGCTTCATTACCTGCAAATACGACATTTTCTCCAACTCTGCCGACAATCCCCCTGCCTTCAACCATTTCAAGGTTTTCTGCACGTTTTATATCAATATTTTTCTCCTTTGCATACTCTATAATGGCATTTGCAAGAGGGTGTGAGCTGGCGCTTTCAAGTGCAGCCGCAAGAACAATAAACTCCTCTTCGTTTACGGTATTTGTAAATACATCCGTAACTTCTGGTTTACCCTCAGTAATTGTTCCTGTTTTATCAAGAACTACGGTATCTATCCTATGTGCTACTTCAAGACTTGCTGCAGTCCTTATAAGTATGCCCTTCTCCGCTCCCTTACCGGTACCTGCCATTATTGCGGCAGGAGTCGCAAGACCGAGGGCACAAGGACAGGATATAACAAGAACTGCCACAGCCATATTAAGTGCAAAAGAAAAGTCCCCCTTTATTATAAGCCATACTAAAAGGGTAATTAAAGCAATTCCCAGCACAGCAGGCACAAATACTCCGCTTATCTTATCCGCAAGTCTTGAAATAGGGGCTTTAGAGCCTGCAGCCTCTTCAACAAGTGAAATTATCTTGTAAAGTGCTGTATCTTCGCCTACATTCGTTGCTCTAAAGGTAAAATATCCTGAACGGCTTATAGTTCCGCCAATTACCTTATCCTCTATCACCTTTCCACAGGTATGCTCTCACCTGTAACCATAGCCTCATCCACAGCACCGTTGCCGCTTACTATAACTCCGTCTACCGGCACTGTTTCTCCTGCCTTTACAACTACTATATCTCCCGTTTCTACCTCTGACACCGAAACCTGCATTTCTTCACCGTCTTTTATAACCGTAGCTGTATCAGGAATCAGATTTACAAGCTTGCTTATAGCCTCTGTAGTCTTTTTCTTACTTCTTGCTTCAAAATATTTACCAAGAGTTATAAGTGTAAGTATGGTTCCTGCCGAATCAAAGTAAAGGTTCATACCAAACGGCATCGAAGCCTTTACATCACCTATAGATATAAAGTAAGCCAGTGAGTAAAGAGAATACAAACTATAGGAAAATGAAGCTCCTGAACCGATTGCAATCAAGGTATCCATATTAGGGCTTCTCTTAATAAGATGCTTTATGCCGCTTATAAAAAATTTTCTTCCTGTAAAAATGATGGGAATAACTAAAAGCAGCTGGGTAAGTGCAAGTAAAAGCTTCCCACTATCTCCCATAAAAGCAGACGGAAATGGAGCGCCAAACATCCCACCCATTCCAAAGTACATCAGAGGAATTAAAAATATAAAAGAAATTACTGCTCTTTTCTTAAGTTCTTCTGAAAAATCCTCTACTACATTAGTAGAAACAACTTTACCTGCATTTTTTTCTTTCCTAAGGACATTTGCCCCATAACCTGCATCTGTCACAGCTTTGATTATCATTTCATCCGTAACACCGTCAGACAGTTCCACCGTCATCTTATTTTGCATAAGATTGACATTGACATTCTCAGTACCCTCAAGTTTTTCTACAGCACGGGTTACAGCCGCCTGGCAGGCTGCACAGGACATACCCGTTATATTGTAAGTTTCTTTTTTCAATCTCCACCTGCTTTCTATATTGATAGCATATCATCTTCCCAAAGACAAATATATATGCTTACAAAATTTCATTGTACGCAATTTATATATATAAATTTTAACCCTCCTTAACCCAAAAGTCAAGGAGGGAAATATTCTACAAATTAACCCAAATCAGAGTTTAATTTTAATTTTATTTTGCACCCGGCTTGCCAAGAAGTCTGAACATATTTGCCTTATAGAACTCTACGCCCGGCTGGTCAAATGGATTGATACCGAGCATATAGCCGCTTACACCTACTGCAAACTCAAAGAAGTAGAAAAGCTCGCCAAGATGGAACTCGGTCTGTTCAGGTATTTCAATAAGGAGATTTGGTACATTTCCTTCCACATGAGCTGCAATTGTTCCTTCCATAGCACATTTATTTACATAGTCCATGGTCTTGCCTGAAAGGTAATTAAGGCAGTCTATATCATTTGCAGCATTCTTAAGCGTGAAATCTCTTCTAGGTTTCTCTACCTTAAGTACAGTTTCAAACATAAGTCTTGAGCCGTCCTGAATGAACTGTCCCATAGAGTGAAGGTCTGTAGTAAGGTCAACCGATGCAGGGAAGATACCCTTCTGGTCCTTACCCTCGCTCTCACCGTAGAGCTGCTTCCACCACTCTGAAACAAAGTGCAGGCTTGGCTCATAGTTAGCAAGGATTTCAACATTCTTGCCTTTTCTGTAAAGAATGTTTCTGACTGCCGCATAAAGAAGTGCAGGATTCTCTGCATAGTCTTTGTTTAAGCAGGTCTCTCTAAAGTGTGCTGCACCCTCCATAAGCTTATCTATATCGGCACCGCTTACTGCTATAGGAAGAAGTCCTACTGCTGTAAGCACTGAGAAACGTCCGCCTACATCATCAGGAATTACAAAGCACTCATATCCTTCTTCATCTGAAAGAGTCTTAAGAGCTCCGCGAGCCTTATCTGTAGTAGAATAAATCCTCTTGGCCGCTCCTTCTTTACCGTACTTCTTCTCGATAAGCTCTCTGAATACTCTGAAAGCAACTGCTGCCTCTGTAGTTGTTCCTGATTTTGAAATTACATTTACAGAGAAATCTTTGTCACCGATAAGATCAATAAGTTCCTCAATATAAGCACCACTCATACTGTTGCCCACATAATAAATCTGTGGAGCCTTACGCTGTTCTTTAGATAAGTCATTGTAAAAACTATGTTTTACAAAGTCTATTGCAGCCCTTGCTCCAAGATAAGAACCACCAATACCAATTACAAAGAGAATATCGGAATCATTCCTAATCTTTTCTGCTGCCTTCTTTATCTTCTCAAATTCTTCTTTGTCATAATTTACAGGAAGGTCTATCCAGCCAAGGAAGTCCTTTCCGTCACCGTTTTTTTCTGTAAGACGTTTAGCCGCATCTAAAACAGCCGGCTTAATACTCTCTATTTCGTGTTTACCTATGAATTTCTCTGCATTTTTATAGCAAAATCCTATTGTATTCACTATCAAACCTCCTTATTCCATGCCTACTCTTAAAAAGCCTGTTATGCGTTATCATTCATCATAAATTCAATAAGCTTCTTTGTATCTTCAGGCTCATATGCCACTATTTCCATTTCAGGTATTGTCCCTGATGAAAAGATATTAGCAAGTGATACATACTGTGAAAGCTTTGACTTAAGGTTGAGGCGGTCTCCCTCACTTGTAACAAGCTCTACCTTGCCACTGCATTTATCCACTAACTGGAAACTTCTCGATATTGTTGATGTTTGTAATCTTCATATATTCCCTCCATTAAAATTGTTTTATGATTAGATTATCATCCCTTATCAGTTATTTGTCAAGATGAGTTGTAAATTCTTCGTATCTCGTATTTTTTATTTCTTCATTAATTTCCTCTAAAGTCATATCTGAGATACTATACTTTTGGGCAATTTTACTTGCCTTTTTCATTGCAACAATTCCCTTATTTTCTTTAGGAACTCCCTTATTCCTATTGAGTATAGTTTCATTTTGCATAATTTAATCACATCTCCGCATTTCCAAATTCTGAGAGTTTCAGTCCTTCGTTTCTTTCAAGCACAGTCTGTATGCTCCAAGGATGGGTGAAAATAAGCAGAGGTCTGCCCTTCATATCTTTAATACGCTTTGTATCCATAGTGAGCGAAAGCTTGTCCATATCCACATCCTTATTTTCTATCCAGCGGATATGTTCATAAGGCAGGTTTTCAAGTCTTATCTCCACATTATACTCCTGTAAAAGCCTGAACTTAAGCACATCAAACTGGAGTTCACCTACCGCTCCGACCAAAATTTCCTCAAAGCCCTGACTGTATTCCTGGAATATCTGGATAGCACCTTCCTGTGCAATCTGCTCTATTCCCTTTACAAACTGCTTACGCTTCATAGTATCAGCCTGTCTTACCCTTGCAAAATGCTCTGGTGCGAAGGTAGGGATGCCTGCAAATCTAAAGTTCTCATTAGCCGAACAAACAGTATCTCCTATGGAGAAAATGCCCGGATCAAAGATACCTATTATATCTCCTGCATAGGCTTCTTCCACTATTTTCCTTTCCTGAGCCATCATCTGCTGTGGCTGGGCAAGTCTTATCTTTCTGCCTGCCTGTACGTGGTTTACCTCCATACCGGCTTCAAACTTACCTGAACAGATACGCATAAAAGCTATTCTGTCACGATGCATCTTGTTCATATTTGCCTGAATCTTAAACACAAAGGCGGAGAATACATCCGAGCGCGGATCAAGTTCTCCCTTGTCTGTCATTCTTGAAGATGGAATATAGGTCATCTTAAGGAAATGCTCTAAAAATGTTTCCACACCGAAATTGGTAAGAGCAGAGCCAAAAAATACCGGACTTAACTCTCCCTTACTTACCTTTTCCTGATCAAATTCAGGGCAGGCACCGTCTAAAAGCTCAAGCTCTTCCATCAGCTTGTCATAGTTTTCATTTCCAAGAGAAATCTTTGCTTCCTCATCATTTATATTAAAATAGCTTGTCTCTACTTCCTTTGCCCCTGCATTTGCGGCTTTGAACTCCATTACCGTCTCAGTATTTCTGTCATATACACCCTTAAAGTTCTTGCCACAACCGATAGGCCAGTTAATCGGGCAGGTTTTAATACCAAGTATGCTCTCTATCTGATCCATCAGCTCAAAGGTGTCCATAGACTCGCGGTCAAGCTTATTTACAAATGTAAATATAGGTATGTGGCGCATTACACAGACCTTAAAAAGCTTAATTGTCTGTGCCTCCACACCCTTACTTGCATCCACTACCATTACCGCAGAGTCAGCAGCCATAAGAGTACGGTAGGTATCCTCAGAGAAGTCCTGATGTCCCGGTGTGTCCAGTATATTTATACAGCAGCCGCCATACTCAAACTGCATTACAGAGGAAGTTACGGAAATACCTCTCTGTTTTTCTATCTCCATCCAGTCTGATACTGCATGTCTGCTGGTCTTTCTTGCCTTTACCGAGCCTGCAAGGTTAATAGCTCCTCCGTAAAGCAAAAGCTTCTCGGTAAGTGTGGTTTTCCCCGCATCCGGATGGGAAATAATCGCAAATGTCCTGCGCTTTTCTATTTCTTTAGTTAAGTCTGACATATATTTTCCTTTTCAACTTCAGCCCAAAACAGGGATTGTTAATATTTTTCACATCTTATTAAGCACAAAGCTTTTTTATTATAACAGCAATTTAAGTTTTTTTCACTAAAAATTTTACAAAATTCGAGCCTGTCCCAGGACAGGCTCACTCATTACTTATCATATTACTACTTGGAAGGATCTTTTATCTTAATCTCATAGCTCTCAGACAAACCACTGTTTTTGGCTGTTACTGTTACTGTGGCTGTACCTGCTGCTTTTTGTTACCATTTCACCCTCTTTTGATACAGTCATAAGATCTTCATTATCAACTTCATAGGTATATTCCTCATTTTTTTATATGCTGAAAACAAAACATAAGGCTTAATCTTTGACTTAGTCTTTACAGGAAGTCTTCTGTCTATTGACACTACCATAAAAGGCTTTCTCTGTTCATTATCTCTCATTTCCTGCAATGTTATATCGTTATTGTTATTCTCCATAATTACATAAGAACCTGAACTATAAGCATAAAATCTATACAGATTATTAGCAACCAGACCTCCGGTCTGCTGTATCATAGTTTTTTTCCGGTCAGGAGTAAAATATACTGCCACTTTTGCGGGATCAAACCCATCCGGAACAGTAATTTCTGCTGTCAGATATTGGTTTTCATCAAACTGAAAACTGTCTATGTCCATCTCAAATGCAATGTATTTTTTGGTACTTCCGTTATTAACTCTTTTGATAGCTGACTTTATAACATCTTCTTCTATTTCTTCTGTCTCAAGTTTAATACCCTCTCTTACGACCTGATCCTGAATAAAAGCTGTGAGTGTAGAAGAATAATCTCCACTTCCTACCTCTGCCTTCAGACTGCCCATTCCGGTTATCCTTCTTGCAAGTGCCTCAACTGTGAAGGTTGCTGTCTTGGCGCCAAAAGTTACCATAAACAGATTCTCACCAACCTTACTTGCAGTAGTTGTAGTCAAAGTATAATCATCAACATTTGTTCTGCTTCCATCATTATATGTAGCAGTTACAATCAGTTTCTTACGGTCTAAGGATTCAAACTGCTCTAGTGCACCTCCATTATATACAGCTTCTAACTGGGTCACCATCTTGGCTGTAACCGGTACATATATTGTAGCTGTAAGATTTTTATATTTAACTACAACATCCTGCATACCGACTTTATTCATAGTCTCTATAGAAAGATCAAAGTCAGACACAGTCTTATTGGTTCCATCCGGATAGTAGGCTGTCACAAGGATACTTGATTTATTGATTGTCTGTCCTTCAATTACAGTCCCACCATTATAGGTAGCCGTAATACTGGTAGGTAAAATCTCGGTTCCCTTAATAACAACAGTATCACTATAGCCTTTATAGGTTACTGTTATGGTATTTGCCCCGACCTTAGTAACAGTTTCAGGTGAAATAGTAAAACCACTTGTGATACGCTCTTTTGTTTTATCATTATTGGTTATTTCTACTGTTATTTTAGAAGGATCAATCTTTGTACCTACAACCAGGTCAACTCCGGTATATTTTGCTGATATTTTTTCCGCAGTCTTTGCTATACCGTTTACTGAGAGCTTTCCGGTTAAATTACCATACTTCACTATTACATCATGAGGTCCTGCTGCTTTTACCTCTAGATTTTCAAAAACAAGCTCCTTATTATTTACCACCTTTTTATCATTATTGCTATATACTATGCTTGCCTTTATTTTTTTCTGATCAACAGAGTTTCCCACTACTATATTTTTATCGCCGGCATAAGTAACCTCAAGTTCTTTTTCACCATAACCCTTTATCTGGACAATAGTAGTTTTTTTAAGATATGGATATTCAACAGTTATGTTGTTTACTCCATCTGCCTTGATTGCAGTCGGAGTAATCTGGAAAAGATTGTGCCCTATTATTCTGTTTTTAGCTTCTCTCTGTGGTGTTCCATCTTTTAATATAAGTTTCCAATAATATTCAATTACAGTTATTTCCCCTTTTTTTATTTCATCACCTACATAATAATTGGTTGCTCCACTCCAGGAGGCTGCCAATCTGTCAAAAATCTCATCGGTTTTATTGATAAACTTATGGATAGTTTTTTTATTGCCAGTCTTTTCATAAGTAATGGTAAAGTCAAAGCCATTGCTTCCATCATACGGTACAAGTCCTTTCGAAAACTTAATATACGGCTTTCATTTTCCGGAATTGGAACAAAGTCTGTTTCACCTTCATACTTCAGCTTAAGATTCATAGTGCTAAAATCAATCTTTGTACCTGCCAGTGCATTTCCTGCCCCATCCTTCTCGCCTACATATTCTGCTTCAAGTGCCTCTACCTTTTTATCTTCCTCTGCCCTTACTCTTACAGCAGCGGTCAGTCCTGTTATCATTACAAAACAAAGTAAAATTGATATGAAACATTTAATTCTAAAATTTTTCATAACAAAAATACTCCTTTTCCCAAAAATTCCTATATTGTGTTATATCGACATATTTATTATTTCTTATAACCTATAATACCAAATCTTTTCCCTCTTGCCAATTCTTTCTTAAACAACTATAATTATTTCATTATGAATGAGAAAATATTATTTTTTGATATTGATGGAACCTTACTTGGCAGGAATGAGTATCTGCACTGAATCGGCAGCAGAAGCAATAAGGAAAAACACGGGCAAAGGGAAACCTCTGCTTTATTTGTAGTGGACGGAGTAAAGCTATGCTGCCTAAGAAGCTTTTAGATGTAGGCTTTGATGGAATTATCTGTGGCGGCGGGACTTATATTTCTTTTGAAAATGAAGTCCTTGTTGACCACAGGCTTTCTCCTGATGAGCTTAACAGACTCTTAGATTGGTTTGACGGCTCTGACCTTGGGCTTTTCTTTGAAGGTAATGAATATATCCATGTCCTTCCTATAGACCGCTACAGCGATCCTACAAGGCTTAAAGTCCTGCTTAGAGAGCTCTCAGCTCCTCTTAAAGAAATCAGAAGAGATAATCTCGAAGAACTAAGCGTGGGTAAATTTTCAGGTATGATTAGTCCACTACAATGGAATTATGCCATGAAAATGGCAGATGATATAAAAGATTTTATGACTGTCATAATTCATAGAAAACCGAATGAGGCTAAATTTAAGGCATCAAATACACCTCTTGATACCAATACAAAAAATAATAAAGTGAGCTGGGCAGGCTATGGTTTTGTGGAATTTCTGCCGAATGGATTTAATAAGGCCACTGCTATTAAGGCTGTACTTGGACATTTAAATCTACCTCTTAGTTCAGCTTACGGCTTTGGTGACAGCGAAAATGACAGAGAAATGCTTACCTGGCTTCCAAACTCTGTCTGCATGGGCAATGGCGATGAAAACATAAAAAAAATTGCCTCATATGTAGCACCTCCTTTACTCGAAGATGGTATATACAAGGCAATGGAACACTTTGGACTTATCTAATTTTCTGTCTCTGCGGCTTCACTTTCCCCAGCTGCTTCCTTAACTCTTCTCAGGTTAAAATAACCTCTGGAGTGAGGGGCAGCTTTTGTTTCACAGGTTTCTCCCTCACATTCACAATCTTCACCCTCACAGTTTCCACAGCAACAGAAGAAATGCTTATACACAAAGTAGCAGATTCCTGCTATAACAGCCACTCCGGCAATTGCTGAAGCTATTCCTACTATTTTTTTCATAAAACCCTCCTTGTATTGTTATTGTTGATACAGGATTGCTATGTTTTTTTGTACAATCCTTATACCATATTATTTTTAATACTCCTGCATTAATAAGTTCTTTTCTTAAAATCTCCCTGTGTGCATCAGACATAGGTGTAAGCGGCTTTCTAAATCCACCAACATCATAACCCAGGAGGTTCATCGCTTCTTTTACGGGGATAGGATTTACATCTATAAATAAAGTATTTATAAGATTAAGATATCTGTTCTGGATATCAAGTGCCTTCTTAGTATCTCCATTCCTAAAACTCATAACCATTTCATGCATTTGCTTAGGAATAACATGAGATGCTACGGAGATGACGCCCTTTCCTCCCATTGCACACACAGCCACTACCTGGTCATCATTTCCCGAATATATATCAAAATCAAGTCTCTCTGTAAGAGCCGCTATCTTTGCTATCTGGGAAATATTTCCGGAAGCTTCTTTTACAGCTACTATATTTTTTACATCTTTTGCAAGCTTATATATAGTTTCAGGTTCAATATTTATTCCGGTTCTGCCTGCAATATTATAAAGGATTACAGGTACCTTAACTGCATTGGCTGTATCTGCAAAATGCTCATAAAGTCCTTCAGCAGTCGCCTTGTTATAATAAGGTGATACAAGAAGAAGTCCGTCTGCGCCGTATTCCTCTGCTTCTTTTGACATCTCAATAGCAGTTTTTGTGCAGTTTGAGCCTGTACCTGCAATCACCGGTACTTTTCCATTTACAAATTTTACAGACTCACGGATAACCTCCATATGCTCTTTTTCATCAAGAGTAGCAGATTCCCCGGTAGTTCCACAGATAACAAGACCGTCAACACCAGCTTCAATCTGTATATTTATTAGCTCTTCAAGCTTAGTATAATTTACACTTCCGTCCGGATTAAATGGAGTTATAAGGGCAGTTGCAACTCCTTCAAAAATTGACATTATCTTACCAGCCTCCTTCCAAGCTCTATCATCCAAGGATCTGCGCTCTTTGTCATCTTAAGTGCCTCAGCTATGTCATAATCTACAAACTGACCACCCTTCATACCTACAACACGGTTGGTCTTACCCTCTAACAGAAGATCAACTGCCTTTGCACCAAACATACTTGCATATACCCTGTCTGTAGCACTAGGTCCACCACCTCTCTGGATATGTCCAAGTACTGTAGCTCTTGTTTCCATACCTGTAGCCATCTCAATAAGTTTAGCCATTTCGCTTGAATTTCCTACACTCTCAGCATTTATAATAATGTAATGTTTCTTACCCTTTGCACGAAGTTCCTTGATTCTCTCTATAATAGCATCAAGTTTGCCATCATAGGTCTCAGATGTAAGAATTTCCTCGGAACCATTGGCAATACCGCACCAGAGGGCTATATATCCTGCTCCTCTGCCCATAACTTCGATTATATTACAACGCTCATGTGAAGTTGAAGTATCTCTTACCTTATCTATACATTCCATAGCTGTATTTACTGCTGTATCAAAGCCTATAGTGTACTCTGTGCAGGCTATATCATTGTCTATAGTTCCCGGAAGTGCTATAGTATTGATACCTCTTTCTGCGAGTCTGCCTGCCCCCTGGAAAGAACCGTCTCCCCCTATAACTACCATTCCATCTATTCCATGCTTCTTACAAATTTCAGCAGCTTTATCCTGTACTTCAGAATTTTTGAATTCAGGGCATCTTGCTGTATAAAGCACAGTACCTCCACGCTGGATGATATCTGACACACTTCTTGAATTCATATCAATGATATCTTCATCAATAAGTCCTGCATAGCCTCTTCTTATACCCTTTACCTTTTTTCCTGCTGAAAGTGCAGTACGCACAACACCTCTTATGCAGGCATTCATGCCCGGTGCATCACCGCCACTTGTAAGTATTCCTATTGTATTTACTTCCTTAGCCATTTTAACTACCTCCAATTTATTTAAATGTAATTCTGTCCATAACCCTACGAGACTCATTTTAATACAAAATAAGCCCACAATCAACAGAAATTTTATGGCAACCCAGGACTTATGGCATTTTTGTCACCAGCTTTACATTTTCATCGCCAAGCTTAGACTTCAAAAGCCCTATCACCTCTTCCGAATATGAAATTCCTCTCACTATGCTTATCTGTTTTATCTGTTTTTCTGCCTTGCAGTATAGCATAATTTTAGCATTCCCCTTATTTAATATGAAGAACTCATTAAGTTCATTTTCAAGTTCTTCAAGCCTCGCCCTGTTTTCAAACTGAAGCCAGACTTCTCTTGGAACTTCCTCAAACGGTATAATCTTACCAGCCATAAGCTTGGCATCACTTTCTTCTTCCAGCGAAGCCTTTCCTGAGATTACATATTTTTCACCTTCTTCAAGAATATTTTTTTATATTTTTCATAATCCCTTGGAAATACTATGACTTCAATATTGCCAAACAGATCCTCAAGAGTAATGAAAGCCATCTGCTGATTCTTTTTTGTAAGCTTCTTTGTTATTGTCTCTGCTATTCCGCCTATTACATAATTTTTCTCAGTAGTTACATTCAGACTGCCCTCTTCTTTATCATAAACAAAATCAAGTGAATTGGCAGTACATACTGCATTTAACATATCCTGATAATTTTCAAGAGGATGACCGCTTAAATAAATGCCTAACATCTCTTTTTCAAAAGCTAATTTTGTTTCTGCATCAAATTCTCCTAAATCAGGCATTTGTACTTCCATCGCAGATATGTCTTCTGCAGGCACTATGTCAAAAAGAGAGATTTGTCCTGCCATCCTGCCTCTTTTTTCATGTGAAATTGAGTCAATTATCTGTTCATATATTGCCATTTTCGCGCGTCTGGTACCTTTCAGACAATCTAGCGCCCCTGATTTTATAAGTGCCTCAAGTCCTTTTTTATTTAATGTACCTGAAAGTCTTTCTACAAAGTCTGAAAGGCTCTTATACCTTCCTCTTTCTTCTCTGTCCTTTACTATTTTCTCAGTTACATTTTCACCAACGCCTTTTATTGCAGACATTCCATAGCGTATTCCTTCTTTTGCAGGTGTGAAGTCTCCCCCACCTTCATTTATGTCCGGTGGAAGTATGGCAATACCAATATTTTTACCAGCCAGAATATACTCAGAAATCTTGTCTGTCCTATTCATCACACTGGTAAGAAGTGCTGCTATGTACTCCTTTGGATAGTAATATTTAAGATAAGCAGTCTGATAAGCCACATATGCGTAAGCCGCAGCATGTGAACGGTTAAAGGCATAATCCGCAAAATCAATCATTTTATCATAAATCTTGTTTGCAATACTTTCTGAAATACCCTTTGAAACGCAGCCATGTATTCCTTTTTCTTTATCTCCATATACAAAACTCTGCCTGCCTTCTTTCATTACAGCAGCCTTTTTCTTTGACATGGCTCTCCTTAGAAGGTCACTATGACCATAGCTGTAGCCTGCAAGATCCCGCACTATCTGCATAACCTGCTCCTGATACACCATACAGCCATAAGTTGCTTTAAGTATAGGCTTTAGTTCTTCACAATCATATTCTATTAAGTCAGGATTCTTTTTTCCATTTATATAATCATTTATAAAGTCCATAGGTCCCGGCCTGTAGAGTGAAATACCTGCAATTATGTCTTCTATATTATCAGGCCTTAGCTTTTTCATAAAGCTTGTCATTCCTGAACTCTCCAGCTGAAATACTCCTTCTGTCTTTCCTTCGCTTATCATAAGATAGACATTTTCATCAGTCATGTCTATCTTCTCTATATCAAGTTCCTCTTTTCCTTCTATCCTTCGTCTTTTATTTATAAATTCGATAGCTTTTTCAATTACAGTCAGGTTCCTGAGCCCCAGAAAATCCATTTTCAGGAGTCCAAGCCGTTCTATAGTCTCCATGGTATACTGGGTAGTTACTGTTCCATCACTGTTGACCGAAACAGGAACATAACAATCTACTTCCCTCTTACTTATAACTACTCCGGCTGCATGTATGGAAGTATGTCTTGGCAATCCTTCCAGTCTCTTTGAAAGGTCAATGAGCCTCTTTGCTTCTTCATCTTCTTCATAAAGCCTTTTAAAATCCGGATTTAATTCTAATGCATCATCTATCCCTATTTTTCTGCCATTTTTACCAACCGGTATCATTTTAGCTATCTTGTCACAGAAGCTGTATGGAAGATCCAAGGCTCTTCCTACATCCCTGATTACCATTTTTGCAGCCATTGTACCAAAGGTAATTATCTGGACTACCTTTTCCCTGCCATACTTCTCGGTAACATAGTCTATGACTTCCTGCCTTCTGCTCTCGCAGAAGTCAATATCTATATCAGGCATTGATACTCTTTCAGGGTTAAGAAAACGCTCAAAAAGAAGATTGTATCTTATAGGATCAACATCTGTGATTCCCAGGCAATAAGCAACTATACTCCCTGCTGCCGATCCTCTTCCGGGTCCTACAGGTATATGCTTTGCTTTTGCAAATTCACATAATCCCATACTATCAGAAAATAATCCACAAATCCCATGTCAGTTATGGTATCTAATTCATATCCCAGCCTTTTTTTAAGCTCTTCGCTTTCTTCTTCATATCGTTTCTTAAAACCTTCTTCACAAAGCTTGGTAAGATATGTAAGTGATGTAAATCCTTCCGGGACTTCATACTTAGGCAGGTGATATTTGCCAAATTCTATTTCTACATTACATCTTTTTGCTATTTTTCCAGTATTTTCAATTGCTTCCGGTATATAGTGAAATATCTCCTTCATTTCCTCAGGAGACTTTACATAGAACTGTCCCCCTTCATACTTCATTCTGTCCTCATCTGTCACTATCTTCTGTGTCTGTATACAGATAAGCACATCATGTGCCTCTGCATCTTCTTTGTATAGATAATGACAGTCATTTGTAGCTATAAGCGGAATCCCTGTCTCAGAAGAAATACGCATAAGCCCCTGATTGGTAAATTTTTGCTCTGGAATGCCATGGTCTTGAAGCTCTAAAAAGAAATTATTTTCCCCAAATATATCTCTTAATCTCTCTGCTTCAGCTCTTGCACTTTCATAATCTCCCTGCCTTAGTTTTGCAGGAACTATTCCTGCCAGACAGGCTGATGTTGCTATGAGCCCTTCGTGGTAGGTTGTAAGAAGCTCATAATCAACTCTTGGTTTATAATAAAAGCCTTCTGTGAAGCCCTTTGATACCATTTTCATAAGGTTCTTATATCCTGTTTCGTTTTCTGCAAGCAGAATCAGATGATTATACCGCTTTGCAGATTTTTCTGTGCCTTTTTCAAACCTTGAACCCGGAGCTACATAGACTTCACAGCCAAGTATCGGCTTTATTCCCTCTGACTTACAGGCATTATAAAAGTCTATAACTCCATACATAACTCCATGGTCAGTTATGGCACAGGCATCCATCCCCAGCTCTTTAACTCTTTTTACTAATTCTTTTATCTTGCTTGAACCGTCTAAAAGGCTGTATCCTGTATGTAAATGTAAATGAGTAAAGCTCATTTTCTCCTTCTTTCTATCAAAACTTATGCCCTGTTTTCTTCTGCTATCTGACTTATCTTGTTTAATCTGTGATTTACTCCGGATTTGCCAAGTGGCTCACTTAAAGCTCCCCAAGCTCCTTTAAGGTGGCATCCGGATATTCCATGCGAAGCCCGGCAAGTTCCCTGAGTCCGTCAGGCAGCTTGTCAAGCCTGTTAATATTTTTTTAAAATAATATATGTCATCCAGTTGCTTTTGCTGCTGCTGAAGCTGTCTTTTTTATGTTAGCCGTCTCACAGTTTACCTTACGGTTAACTTTATTTTTCATATCTTTCAGTATTCTGATATTTTCAAACTTCATGAGAGCCTTGTGGGCTTCTGTAATACCCAGAAACTCTGAAACAGCATCACTTTCCTTAAGGTAAACCGGATAATGGTTTTTCCTTTTTACTGTCTTTGCATTAATCCCAAGTTCAGAAAGAATAGATATCATTTCCTGCGCCTGGTTCTCATCTGCTGTAACTATTTCAAAATGGTAGCTTTTTCCCGGATCTCCTATGGAGCCTGCCGCTAAAAAAGCCCCCCTTATGAACGCCTTTTTACAGCAGGAGTTTTGCACTATCAGGCTGGAAACCAGAGAATAATCATCTCTCAGGCTTCCATCTTTATTTAAAAATTTAATTCCTGCCAGCACCTGATAAGCCTCATTATTTTTAACCAAAAATAGTATAAATCAGTGAATTTTTAGCAGTATTCCTTCTTATGGATATCTCTCCTTTTATAAAAAAAGCGTTCTCCAAAAGTGCATAAAACTTCTTTACAGTATATATATTTTCTGTATGAATAAGCAGTCTATGGCTCCCTGTTTCTGTAATCCTTACCCTGCCACAGAAAACTATAATAGCTGCCAGTTCTGCTATCTGGCAATGTCTGCCACGTGGCATATATTCCGTAAGTTCTTCCTTCACTTCTGCCGAAAAGGACATATCAAATCTCCCTATGTTCTATCCTTGCCTTATATTCAGTATTCTCAAACCACTCAAGCAAAGCATTTGCAAGAGTTACAGATCTGTGCTTCCCTCCTGTACAGCCGATTGCTATAACAAGCTGGTTTTTCCCCTCTGCCATATAGTTTGGCAGCAAAAAATCCACCATATCCGTAAGCTTTGAAAGAAACTGCCTTGCTGCCTCAGAAGACATGACAAACTCATATACCTCTTTATCATTGCCGGTCTTTTCCTTAAGTTCAGGGATGTAAAATGGATTTGGTAAAAATCTTACATCGAACACCAGATCTGCGTCCGTTGGTATTCCATATTTATAACCAAAAGAAAGTATAGTAGTCACAAAACCATTATACTTTTCTTCATTTATAAATATTTTATACAGTTCAGCCCTTAGCTCTCTTGTAAGCAGTCTGCTTGTATCTATTATATAATCCGCATTTTCTTTCAAGAAAAGAAGCCTCTCTCTTTCCCTTGCTATACCTGCTTCTACCCTGCCTACACCTGATAACGGATGTGTTCTCCTGGTTTCCTTATACCTCCTTATAAGGCTCTCATCAGAAGCTTCCATAAAGAGTATCTCAGCCCCTTCTTTCTTTACTTCCGGCAAAATCACTGCAAGCTTATCAAGCCCTGTGCCACTTCTTATATCTATACCTATAGCTGTACCGGCGTGTTCTCCCTTAGCTCTTGTAAGCCTCACAAAATCTACAAGAAAATCTACCGGAAGATTATCCACACAAAAGTATCCTGCATCTTCAAGACTTTTAAGGGCAGTAGTCTTCCCTGCCCCTGACATCCCTGTAATTATAACAATTTTCGGTACTTTCATAGCATTTTTACCTCCGGATAGAGCTTCACACCACTTTTTTCATCTACTACCTTCTGCACACAGGCTATGAGCTCTTTCACGTCTTTAGCTGTGGCATTGTCCACATTTATAATAAACCCGCTATGCTTCTTTGATACCTCTGCCCCACCAATTCTGGTTCCCTTAAGTCCTGCTTCTTCTATTAACTGTGAGGCATAGCCTGTCTCCGGACGTTTAAATGTAGAGCCTGCACTTGGATATTCAAGTGGTTGCTTTTCTCTTCTTCTTGCATTCAGCTCATCTATTTTAGCCTGTATATCTTCTTTTTTACCCTTTTCAAGCTTAAACTCTGCTGCTACAACTACAGCATTTTTGAGCCCTGACACCTTACTGTGGCGGTAAGAAAAATCCATTTCAGCAACAGAGAAATGCTTAAGTTCTCCGTCAACAACCATGTATACACCAGTGACCACATCTTTCATTTCACCGCCATAAGCACCTGCATTCATATAAATAGCTCCACCAACTGAGCCGGGTATTCCCGCAGCAAATTCAAGCCCGGACAATTCCTCCTCCACAGTAAAAGCTGCAAGTGCTGCAAGACTGAGGCCTGCACCTGCCCTTACTATATCGCCCTCCACTCTCGCACCTGCAAGTTTTCCGGAAAGGTGAATGATTACTCCTTCCACACCTTCATCTGAGACAAGAAGATTGCTTCCATTTCCTATAACAAAAAAGTTAACGCCTTCTTTTTTACAGTAATCAGCCACCTTAAGCAGTTCTTCAGAAGTATTAACTTCAAGAAATACCTCAGCTGGTCCGCCTATCTTAAAGCTGGTATGATTTTTCATTGATTCATTTAAAAATATGGCTTCGCCACATAAAATGTTTTGAAGCCCTTCTATAAATTCTTTATTCATTATCCAATCTTCTTTCCTGCTATCATAGCAGCACAGCCAAATATACCTGCATCATTTCCTAAGGTTGCAAATCTGAACTCTTTATTCTTTAAAGCATCCATTACAAAGTCATTGTAATACTTTGTGATAGCCTTCAGTATGATATTACCTGCTTTAGATACTCCGCCACCTATTACAAATACCTCAGGATCAACAGTCTGTGCCATACCCGCACAGGCAAAGGCAAGATACCAGCCTAGCTTGTCAAGTACATCAAGCCCTATAACATCTTCTTTCTTGGCTGCATCGAGTACGTCTTTAGCTGAAAATCCATCTATATCAGCTAAGATGGTTGAGTTCTTCCCTTCTACCATTTCAAGCTTTGCAAGGCGTACTATACCTGTAGCAGAGGCATACTGTTCAAGGCAGCCTTTCTTTCCGCAGTTGCAGGCAGCTTCCTCATGTGGATTTACACAGATATGTCCAATTTCTCCTGCCGCACCGTTAGAACCTGCAATTATTTTTCCATTTACAATGACACCGCCACCAACTCCTGTGCCAAGAGTTACCATAATAAGGCTTTCGTGCCCTTTACCGCCTCCCTGCCACATCTCTCCAAGCGCAGCAGCATTGGCATCATTGGCAACCAGTGCCTTAAGTCCTGTGAGTTTCTCAATCTCTCCTTTGACATCAGTTCTTCCCCAGTGCATATTTACACACTGGGATACCACTCCATCTTCTGTCACAGGCCCTGGTACATCTATGCCTATGCCTTCACATTCTTTTTTAGGATACTCGTCTGTAAGTCTGTCTTCAATAGACCTTGCCACATCTGAAAGCACACTTTCAGGTAAAGTAGGTATTTCCCATTTTTCAATAAGTTCACCTTTTATTGTAAACATACCAAGTTTAACTGAAGTTCCACCTATATCAACTCCAAAACAAAATTTTCCCATTTTCTTCTCCTTAAATCTCTATTGTTATTTTTTTATCAATGTTCCACTTAAACTATTAAATATCTCTGTTTTTCATTATATTTGAAGTTACCCTGTCATAGAACTCCTTAGCTGCATTATAGCCCATCTTCTTCTGACGGTTGTTTACTGCAGCAGCCTCACAGATAATAGCAAGATTTCTGCCCGGACGGATAGGAATGCTGTGGCTTATGAGGTTGATTCCAAGAATCTCAGTATACTGTTCTTCAAGACCAAGTCTGTCAAACTCATAGTCCTTGTTCCATTCCATAAGCTTGATTATAAGATCTATGTTCTGGAAATTCTTGACACTGGCAAAACCAAACAGGGTCCTCACATCTATTATTCCAATACCTCTAAGTTCTATAAGATGTTTGGTTATTTCAGGTGCTGTACCAACTAATGTATCTTCACTTATTTTCTTAATCTCGACTACATCATCTGACACAAGACGGTGTCCACGCTTGATAAGCTCAAGGGCAGCTTCACTTTTACCTATACCGCTTTCACCCATGATAAGCACTCCCTCACCATAGATGTCTACAAATACACCATGAATGGATATTCTTGGAGCAAGCTGATGGCGCATATAGCGGATAGCCTCAGCCATAAAAGCAGATGTAGCCATCTCTGTCCAAAGTATAGGAACTCCTTTTTCATTGGCTGCTTCTATAAGTTTTTCGTGGACTTCTATTCCTCTACAGAAAATCAGGCAGGGAATCTTATAGTCCATAAGCTTGGTTAATACTTTTAAGCCCTCTCCTTCATTTTTTCTCTGAAGAAAAGCATTTTCAACATTGCCTATAACCTGGATACGCTCTGAATCAAAGTAGTCAAAAAATCCTGCAAGCTGAAGCGCAGGACGGTTTACGTCTATGTGCTTAATTAAAATGTTCTCTGTATCTATGCCCGGCGTCAGGTTCTCAAGCTTCATTTTCTCTATAAGTTCCGATAGTGGAACACTGTACATACCTTCCATGATTTTGCTCCTTTTTATTAGAAATATTGGTTAGTTAAGTATAGCATGAAGTTGGGGTTTATTCAATAAAAACGGGAAACTTCTCCCTCAACATCTTCCCCAGATACCTGCTCATTTTCCCAGCCCCATACACATTCAGATGAAGGCCTCCGTCATAGGTGTCTTTAGAATAATCAATCCCTACTTCATCTGCTATTTCAAGGAAATTTATATATCTGAGCCCATTTTTCTTTGCATAGTTCTTTATCTGTACATCCCACTGCCTGTACCAGTATGGATAAAGCACCGGTGCCTTCATTAAAATGAGTTCCACCCTGTTTTCCTTACAGAGCTTCATCATTTTATCCAGATAATAATAAGATATATCAGGCAGATTATAGTCTGCTAAATGCCTGCCTTTTGGAACTTTATCCACAGGGCGGACACCTTTATTTACAAGGTAGCCGCTTTCTGATACCTTTGGTTTAGAAAAAATATATTTAAAATCCTGTTCCTGTAGCTCGCTCCACCTGGAATGAAACCTGAGTAGCGGAAAGACATAGGTTATAAATTTCTCATCAGGCAACATAGAAGCTTTAATTGCAGCCACTTTTGAAGACGACCATCTCATTCCGTCTAAAGTCATTCTGTTATAACTTTCTTTCTGCGGCCTGTCATACTTCATTGCAAGCACATTATAGACTACAGCCTTTGGTTTTTCATACTTAAGCATCTCCTCAAGCAGATAGTAAGACTGCCAGATAAGCTGGTTTGCACTTCCTCTGATATAACTCTTTATATCATATTCATCAAGAAGCACCTTAGGTGAAAAACTCTCATATACTTCACAGTCTCCTACAAAAAGCAGGTTATGGTTCTTATTCTCCTTGTAATATTCTCCAATAAGAGCACCTTCAGGATTATCCTCTATGTATTTAGGCATAAGGAGGTTTTGAAGCAGGATGAGAAGGGCAAGAGTGATACACACAGTAGAAATTATATATATTTTTCTCTTCATTTCTCCTCCTAAAACCTGTTGTAAATAAACTGTGACGAATCATAGCCCATGCCATAAACTCCAAAAATCAGAATAATTATAAACATTATAGCCAGTCCCGGATACCAGAATATTTCTTTTTTTTGCATTATCCTGTCTCTTACATCCATCTTCCTTCCGGCAATGTCTGTTAAAAACACAACGATTACTCCAGTTACAATAACAATATAGTCAGGCTGGCTTACTCCTAAGTCTGAAGATAACACTTTATCCCAGTTATTCACTGTAAATATGCTAAAAAATGCCTTGAAGGCAGTTCCCACATCCTGATAGCAATCTAACATCCTTATGCTGCTCATTATAAACACTGTTCTGAAAGCAGAGAAAGCATCATAGCCTCTGAAAGGGAGCTTCTTTACAGGGATATATTTATGAAAAGCTGAATAAAACCCTTTAAGCTCATCTGAAATAAGAATAAATACTCCATTTAAAAGCCCCCATACTACGAAGTTCCAGCCCGTCCCATGCCAGAGCCCTGTAAGAAACCAGACAGACAAAGCTGAAATATAAACCGGAACACGCTTTCCTATATTTTTGCCAAAATGTTTTCTTGAAAATTTAGACAGCTTCAGCATAGGTTCTGACACCGAAAGCGGATAAAATACATAGTCTCTGAACCATGAACCCATAGTTATGTGCCAGCGGCGCCAGTATTCCTTTATATTTTTTGAAAAATACGGTCTGATAAAGTTCTCTTCCACCTTTATCCCAAGAAGTTCCGCTATGGCTATAGTTATATCTATTCCTCCCGAAAAATCTGTATAAATCTGTACTGCATAAAATACTATTCCCATCAGGGCAAAGGCTCCGTTGTAGGTTTCTGAGTCTGAAATAATGGTAAGTACAGCAGGCATAATACGGTCTGCTACTACCATTTTCTTAAAATATCCCCACAGAAGCCTGTAAATTCCTCGTATAAAAACTTTATGATTATACCTGTGAGCAGCAAAAAGAGACCCTGACATATAGTCAAAGCGACTTATAGGTCCCTGAATAAGCCCCGGGAAAAATGATATATAAAGTGCAAATTTAGCTAAATTTCGTTCGGCCTTGTATTTGCAACGATATACGTCTATAAGATAACTTATACTCTTAAATGTATAAAAAGAAATGCCTAAAGGCATAATAATATTCTTAAGGGGAATTTTTACTAATACTAATACCCCAAGGCTAAAAATCAGTCCAGGATAAAGCCATATTTTTTGCTTTTTCTTACTTATTCTTAAAGCAGCCACATATACTCCAAATGTAATAAAAGCCATATAAACCAGATAATATGCGCCGGCATAGAAGTAAAAGAAGATACTGCCTGCCAGCGTAAACTGCCACTGAAATCTTTTAAATATAGTGTAATAACAGGCTGTGAATATGATTAAAAAAGCTATGAACTCATAGGATACAAACAGCATTTTTACTCCAATTTCTCTAAAAGAGCCATAATAGTTTCTAATGAGTTAAAATTATCCGGTGTAATCTCATTCGCAGGTACTTTTATGTCAAAGTTTTCCGCTATTTCAGAGATAAGTGTTACTATGTCAAACGAATCAAATATCCTGTTATCTATCAGAGCTTTTTCAGCCTTATAATCTGTTTCAGGATGAATATCCTGCAAAATATCAAGCAGCTTTGCTTTATTCATGTCTAACCTCTTCCTATCTATCTTTCCTCCTGACATAACAGGAAGTTTATCTGATTTAATTATCTTTCTTGGCACCATATATGTTGCAAGGTTCATCTTAAAATATTTTCTGACCTCAGCCTCATCTGTTTTTCCTTCATAAATATACTTTATTATACCCTTATCATTATCATAAATGCAAACTCCTTGTATGACACCCGCACAAAGACTTCCACAGGCTTCTATCTCCTCAGGTTCTATGCGGTAGCCCATATGCTTAATCTGGTTATCCTTACGCCCCACAAAATAGAGGTCACCATTTTCATCAATATAGCCTATATCACCTGTTTTATATATTAACTCTTTCTTTTCTTCATTAAGCGGATTTTGTACAAATTTCTCCACTGTTCTCCCATCATCTTTATAATAGCCTCGTGTAACTCCGGTTCCGCCTATACAGATTTCCCCTTTGCCCCCATTTTCCACTCTTTTATTATTTTCATCAAGCAGGAAAATCTCTGTATCTGGGAATGGTTTGCCTAAAGGTATACTATTTTTTATGCTTTCCATATCTTCTATAACATAAAAACTGCTCATGCCTGTACATTCGGTGGCTCCATATAGATTGATAAACTTTGCTTCAGGACAGGCTTCTCTCCACCTCTTAAGATGGCTCAACTGCAATACTTCTCCTCCGGACGCAATCACTTTTAAGCTTTCAGGTATCGCATAATCAAAGGCAGAAAGCTTTGTAAATATAGTAAGAGCCGAAGCAGTAAAGCAGATAGTATTTATCTTGTGTTTATTGAGGTAATTTATCAGCTTAACCGGAGCCATAAAAAGCTTCCCCGGTATGAAATATGTAGTTGCTCCATACTTAAGGTTAGTGTATATATCCTTAAGGCTGGCATCCAGATAAAGCGGTGCCTGGTTGCCAAAAATAGTAGTTTCATCACAGTCTAAAATTTCTCCAAGCCCTTCTATATAGTCAATTACGTTTCTGTGATTTGCCATAACTCCCTTTGGTTCTCCTGTAGAACCAGAAGTAAAGGTCAGATAAAGTGAATCTGTATCTACAGCTTTCTGGCGAATATTCAATAACCTTTCTTTATCTGCTTCACCTTTAACTGTCTCTTCATAATTATAAATTTCTCCCTTAAAACCTAAGCTTTTAGCTTTCTCTTCAGTATATTTATCACAAATCATCAGTCCTGCTTCTGTGATACTAAAGATATGGCTAAGTCTGCTTTGGGGCATTTCAAGGTCGAGTGCCACATAGAAGTTACCTGAAGCTATTACCCCCAAAAAGGCAGAAACTTCCTCTGGAGATTTTTCCATAAAAATCAGGATTGGTTCACTATATATGTTTTTATTTGCTATGAAGCTTCCTATGACTTCAGAATGATGTTTCAACCCTGAAAAACTAATGGCTGAAACTTCGGATATAAAAGCCGGTTTAGCAGGGTAGCTTGCCGCTGCGGCATCTAAGTAAGATAATATGTTGACTGGTTTCATTTTTAGTTTTGTCACCTCTATAGTTTTACATTATTTGGTAAAACTACCTGGTTTCCGGTAATTTTCCTAAATTATACTACAAAGCAGGGAACTCATCCTCAACAATAATTTCCCCTATTTTCCAATAAGTTTGAATGAGAATGTTATTATTTTGTTATACCAGGAAAATGGCAAGTTCCTTACTTCTCAATATGCACCACCCTATGAGGATAACTGAACTCAATCCCATTATCATCATAAGCTTCCCTTATATTCTCAAGCAAATCAAAGTATACATCCCAGTAAACTCCATTTTCACACCAAACTTTAACTGTATACGTAATATCATTTTCATTAAACCTGAAAAGTCTTACTGTCGGCGCGTAAGACCCTTCTTTTGCTATTCTTTCATCTTTGTCTATCACATCTCTTATTGCAGATATTACAAGCCTGGTAGGAGCTTTATAGTCTGCCGAAACTTCAATATCCACCCGTCTTCTTGTTTCTCCTGAATAATTGGATATTCTTTGTGAAGCCACATCTGAATTAGGTATAAGTTCCACCTTATTATCTGCCGTACGCATTCGTGTACGCATAAGGCTTATCCCTGTTACTGTTCCGCTTATCCCCGAAACTTCTATATAATCACCTGTTACAAAAGGCTTGGTTATAAGCAGCATTATTCCAGAAAACACATTGGTAAGGATATTCTGTAAGGATAGCGAAAAGGCAAGTGAAACCACACCCAAGAGGGTTACAAGCGAAGACGTGTTGATTCCGAGCGACTGCGCCGCTATAATAATGCCTATTACATAAACAGATATTCTCACTAACTGCTTAAAAAAATCCTCGAATACCTTTGTCCAGCTTAGACTTTTCAAAAATTTTTATTTAAAATTTTAAGTACAATAGTAACAACGATTTTAGATATTATCAGAATTACAATAGGCTTTGCCACAAAGAGCATCGCCTTTTCAAATGACATATCAAATATTTTCTCAAATTTATCCATTTACTTAACCTTATTTTCCTTATTCACATTTCTCTTCTCAGCAATATTAATAAGTCTCTCAAACCATACCTTAACCAAAGCTCCTGTCGGTACTGCAACTATCATTCCCACAAGGCCGCCTATACTGGCTCCTACTGTAAGGGAGATAATTACTATCATCGGATGGATGTTTACGCTGGTACTTAAAAGTTTTGGGTAAATGAGGTTGCCGTCTATTGCCTGTATAATAAGCAGGGCTATAGCCGCTATTACCATGCTCTTATAATCACTTGTGGCTATTCCCACTATTACAATGGAACTGTAGCCCACTATCGGTCCCATATAAGGAATCAGGTTGCCCAGTCCGATGAGGAGTCCGATTACAATGGCATATTGTATGCCTATTATTGAAAATACTATGCTTACAACAACTCCGACCATAAACGCATCTATAGCCTGTCCTCTTATATAGCCCGAAAATACCTTGTCAGCATCTTTAATTAAAGTATCCAAAGTGGCTTTCACCTTCTCCGGCAGAATAATTTCCAAAACCCTTCCCCAGTAGTTTTTCAACTTTGGCATGTCAAGCAGAAAATAAATGCTGAAAATCAAAGCAAAAAATGCTGTTGCAAGTCCATCCTTAAGATTATTCGCCAGATTACCAAGCTGACTTGATAAATTAAGCATATATTTTCCTAAATTATTCGTAAAGGTATCTACACTTGATTTTATTTCAGCAGAATTAATATTAAGTTTATCAAGTCTGTCAATTAACTCCCGATACAGCTCATTAATAGAGTTCGCATAGGTCTTAATACCTTCGATTATATCCTCAGAATTGGCCGCCCTTGCCTGCTTTGTAATTACGGAAACCAAGAGGGAAACTATTATAAACAAGCCAACCAGAATAATCACACCCTGAAGGGCTACCGCAAGCCCTCTGACACTTTTTTTCTTTTTAAGAGGTTTTATTTTCTGTAGCAGACTTTCTAACTTTTCAAGCATCGGGAATAGCAGGTAGGCTATGATAAATCCGATGATTACCGGCTTTAATATGGCTCCCACCCACTTGAGTGCTGAACCTGTTGTCTTTGCTATAGCAGGGAGCTGGTCCGTAAACCTGCTCAAAAGAAAGATAACTATGCAGGTAAAAATTACATACATTGAAATTTCAAAATATTTTTTATTAATCTTATCCTTAAAAAAATTCATATATATACCTTTCTCTAACAAATTATGGCATTTCTATTATTTCCAGCGTTTTTTTCTAAATATTCTTCTACCAAATTTATAACATTTTCAGCCTTATCTAACTGTTCTAACGCTGTATCTTTTTGATACTATAAAAAAATCATCATAATCTGCTTTTTCTCTAAGCCTAAATGATGTATCCAATATCTTAGACAAAGATTTATCAAAAATCCCCGACTTTACATACTCCTTATTTATATATGCAATTATTCCAGAATGTTTACTTGAATCAAATCCATCAAGTGCAGTAATTGCTCTTAATGCATGAAAAAAATAGCATAATATGAGCGATTAACTGATGATGAAAAGCTTTTATCACCAATCAATAATTTTTGCATCTTTTATAATTTCTTTTGATCTCTGAAATCTGTATTTTTGAAAGCTCTATCAAGCTGCCGTCCATAAAACAATTCCCTCCCTATCAACATTCTGATAAAAATGGCAATACAGCAGCCCATTTATCAAATTTATGAACATTTACATCAATCACAGAAAATACCTTATCATATTTTAAATTCATATCAACGATAAAAATCGGATAGTTTATCTTCTGTTAAACTATCCAGCTCATTTTTTAGAATAATCATTATGTCTACATCAGATTCTTCATCATTTGTACCTCTTGCAACCGAACCATATAATATAACTTTTACAATATCACTTTTTATTATTTCAACCATTCCCTGCACTAATTCCTGTAAGATAGTTTTATCCATGAGACTACATCTCCTTTTTATTTTGTTAAAAAAATTTAGACTCTAGTACAGATTCTTCACCTTATAATCTCTTTCAGCTTCTCTCCTCTGATCCTTTTTCTGGATATCCTGACGCTTGTCATAATTCTTTTTACCTCTTGCAAGACCTATTTCCACCTTCACAAGACTTCCCTTAAGATAAACTTTAAGCGGAACAAGGGTATAGCCTGCTGTCTTCACCTTACCGACCAGTTTATTTATCTCAGCCCTGTGCATAAGAAGCTTTCTGGTTCTGAGTGGATCTTTATTGAAAATATTTCCTTTCTCATAAGGACTTATATGCATACCTATGATGATTACCTCACCGTTTTTATCTATCTGCACATAGGACTCCTTTATACTCACCTTGCCCATCCTTACAGACTTTACCTCAGTACCCACGAGGGTAATGCCTGTTTCATAGCGTTCTTCTATAAAATAATCAAAGGTGGCTTTTTTATTCTGTGCCACTAATTTATAATTATCCTTAGACATCCTTCTCTCCTTCTACTATCCTGAAATCTATAGTTTTCATCTGCTTGCTTGCTTCTATGACCTTAACCCTTACCTGCTGCCCCAAGCTAAACTTCTTCTTAGTATGCTCTCCGACTATTTCCATTCTTTCAGCATTAAACTCATAATAATCTCCCCTTATACTGCTGATTTCACCATTCCCTCAACAGTATTGGGAAGCTCCACATATATCCCCCAGCTTGTAACCCCTGAGATAACTCCGTCAAATTCCTCACCGATTTTATGTGACATAAATTCAGCAGCCTTCATCTTATCAGCTTCTCTTTCTGCCTCATCAGCCCTTCTTTCAAGCACACTTGAACGAAGTGCTATCTCACTTAAAATCCCCTTATAATGAGCTATCCTCTTGTTAGTGAGCTTACCATTTAAGTTCTCTTTTAATATCCTGTGTATCTGTAAATCAGGATATCTTCTTATAGGAGATGTAAAATGACAGTAATACCTGGCTGCCAGTCCGAAATGTCCCTCACTTGATATTGTGTACTTAGCCCTTTTAAGACTTCTTAATGTCATTCGGCTTATCAGCATTTCCTCCGATGTACCTGCGATTTTATTTAAAAGCTTCTGTACATCCTTTGGATGAATTTCAGTCTTGACTTTCTTTTTGCTGTTCTTGGTTATATTATAGCCGAAATTATTAATAAAAATACTAAGTTCCCTGATTTTTTCCTCATCCGGATTTTCATGGGTTCTGTATACAAACGGTAACTCCTGCCAGTAACTATCTTCTGCCACTGTCTCATTTGCAATCAGCATAAAGTCCTCAATCAGCCTTGTAGCTTCATTTCTGTCATAGGCTTTGATATCAGCAACCCTTCCCTTATCGTCTATCTCAATCTTGGTTTCAGGGAAATCAAAATCTATAGAGCCCCTCTTATGCCTGCTCTTTCTAAGAATACCCGCCAGTTCCTCTGCTGTCACAAGCATTTCATATACATCTTTATATTTTTCTTTTAGTTCGTTAAAATTTTCACCTTCGCCTGTAATAAGTACATTTACATCAGAATAATTCATTCTGTGTGCTGTCTTTATCGCAGTTTCTACTATCTGATGGGATACCACCTCTCCGGCTTCATTTATATCCATAAGACAGGAAAGTGTCAGTCTCAGGGTATTTTCATTCAGCGAGCAGATGCCGTTTGAAAGCTCCTTAGGAAGCATAGGTATTACCTTATTAACCAGATAAGCGCTTGTTCCTCGCTTTATTGCCTCCTTATCAAGTGCAGAGCCTTCCTTTACATAATGGGTTACATCCGCTATATGTACTCCCAGATGATAGATTACCTCTCCGTCACTTTTTACTTCCTTTGACACACTTATCGCATCATCAAGGTCTTTGGCATCCTCGCCGTCTATGGTCACTATTTTAAGATCTGTCAAATCAAGCCTGTTTTTCACAGAGGTCCTGATAACCTTAGACGGAACTTTTTTAACTTCTTCAAGTACCGCCTTAGGAAATTCTTCTTCTATTCCATAAGCCTTTGCAATAGAAATGATATCGACTCCTTTTTCATTTTCAGAGCCGAGAATTTCTATAATCTTACCCTCTGGGCTATGCTTGGCGTCACCATAACTTGTGATTTCCGCAACCACCTTATAACCCTTAGGTACATCTTTACAGCCATTTTTAGGAATATAGATATCTGAGTTAAGCCTGGTATTATCAGGCACTACAAAGCCAAAATTCTTACTTCTTTCAAATGTACCTACAACTGTAGTAACAGCCCTTTCAACTATTTACTACCTTGCCTTCCCTGCTTTTTCCCCTGCTTTTTGCAAGAAGCTTAACCGTAACAGTATCTCCGTCAAAGGCATTGCTTACTTCTGAAGCAGGAATGAAGATATCCTCCTCATCTTCTCCTGTTCTTAAAAACGCAAAGCCCTTTCCTGTAGACATAAATATCCCGGTAACAAGGTCAGCATCAGGCTTTGCATACCTTCCTTCTCCATTTTCTATTAGCTTTCCTTCTTTTATAATATCATTTAATATAAGCTGCAAATCTCCTCTTTCAGCCTTTGGTACCTGAAATAAAGAAGCTATATCCTTAAACTTCATAGGAAGATAATCCTTCCTTGCAAAAAACTCCTCAAGTACCTCTCTTCTTTCCTTCATCTTCTTTGTATATTCTTTATTAGTATTTCCCACTCTTCTTATCTCCTCAAAAAAAGAAAAACTGTTACAAAGTGTGTACGCAGGATAAGACCTGAAACAACATACTATGCAACAGTTAAAATTTTCTTCTTCTACTTATTACCACTTCATATTAAGTACAAATGAAAGCACTATAAAACCAATGGCAACAACTGTAGTCGCCTTGTTAAGATTACCTTCCATAGAACGACTTTTATTCTTGCCCCAGTAGGTATCAGCCATGCCACTGATAGTACCAAGTCCCTGCTGCTTACCTTCCTGTAAAAGTACTATAGCTGCAAGTGCAACACATATAATGCAATAAATAACTGTAACAACAATTCTTAATGTAGACATACTATCTCTTCCTTTCAAAACATATCTCCAAGTACTTTACCATATTTCGGGCAAAAATTCAAGTCTGTTTTTAATTCCGTCTTTTGAACATATTTATATAGTAGTTTTTCAACTTTCTTTTTTTACACAATCCGGTGGATAGCGGCTAACAAAGTAATTTTATCAGTTTACCCCTACTTTAAAATAGGTAACTGATTTTATGGTAAATGAGTACTGTTATTACAGAAACAATACTAAACTTAATTATATTAAACGGTGCAACCAGTACAAGACAAAATACCAGTACACTATCCACCGCAGGATTTACAGCAGTTCCGGCTGCTATAATCTTATCTATTCCACCAAAAGCCGCTGCATAAAACGGAAGTAATATAAATGCATTTACAAGACAGCCTATGATTGTAGTTGTAATTACGCCTGTTATAAGCCCCGCAATAGCTCTTTTCTTGGTTTTCTTTGCATAATACATAATGGAAGCAGGAATTATAAAGCCTGCACCTACCACAAAATTTCCAAATTCACCTACAAAGGCGGAACTTGTTCCCTTAATAAATAAGTGAAGAAGAATTTTTATAAACTCTATAACCACACCTGCAACAGGTCCCATGGCAAATGCACCCACTATAACAGGTACTTCACTCAAATCAATCTTGTAAAATCCTGGCGCAATAAACGGTATCGGAAATTCAAAAAACATAAGTACTGCGGAGATTGCCGAAAGCATAGCTACAATCGCAATATACCTGATTTTAAATGACCTGTCATCTTCATCCTTTTTAAAAATTTTCTGGGCTACAAAGGCTAACACAAGTAATGCCACCACCACTGCAAGGGTTATGAGTACCATTCCCATATTTTCCATTGCTGTCTTTTTCAAACCACCTAATAAAACCATATTTTCCTCTTTCCGCATTCCCATAGGTGTCTATAGAAACAATGTAACCTTCCACGAAATTTTTCTTTTAAAAGAAAAAATCCCGACCTTTTGGTCAGGGCTGATTACACTATAAAAATATAAGATAAATCTTATATCCTATAATTTCTTCTTTCATCCAGACTTTACTGTCGGTATCGGAATTGCCTAAGGCTCACCGATTCTTGCAAAATGCTCGCGGACTTTACCGCCGGTCGGGAATTTCACCCTGCCCTGAAGAATGCTGTTAAATTTTAATATCTATATGTTAGACCAAACTACTCTGTCTGTCAAGAAGGAATTTTAGCGGAAGTATTGACACCACTGCTTATTGATGATATCATTAATCTTACATAAATGCGTGACTTCTCATGCAGATATCAGACCAAATTTGTATTTGCCTTACGGACAGGCGGTCACTTGCCGTAGTGGTTATTCCACATTATTGATAGGGTTTGAAGCCCAGATTTTATAAGTTGATTACTCTACAATCATTATCATCTTGTGAAACGTCAATAAGAGCAGCAACCTGATATTTGCTGAACTACTCTGAATGAAGTTAACGCACTTTTTCTATTTAAAAGAATTTTGGTGCAGCTCAAGGTGATTGAGCTGCTTATTTTTTTTACAGAAAATTTCTCCATAAGATATATATTGTGGCAGAAAACTTACCTTTCTACAAAGCGTGCACGAAATATGTACAAAGGATTAACTGTTTTATTGTAAAATAGCAGACTTTAATATATATGAGGAAAATAAGATGGATATTAGCAGACAGCAGAGAGCTCCGATTTGTGAAGCTCTTGAAACATTTAAGAAAAAGAGGGTAGTTCCCTTTGATGTACCGGGGCATAAAAGAGGACGCGGTAATCCTGAACTGGTCAAACTTCTCGGTGCACAATGTGTAAGCCTTGATGTAAACAGTATGAAGCCCCTTGACAACCTTTCGAATCCTGTTTCTGTAATTTCAGAAGCAGAAGCTCTTATGGCCGATGCCTTTGGTGCAGCCCATGCCTTTCTTATGGTTGGCGGTACTACTGCTTCCGTACAGGCAATGGTGCTTTCTGTCTGCAAGGCCGGTGACAAGATTATTCTCCCCCGAAATGTGCATAAAAGTGTAATTAATGCCCTCATTCTCTGCGGAGCAATTCCTGTCTATGTAAAGCCTGAGATTCATCCTGTTATCGGTGTGGCTCTCGGTATGGAAATAGAGGCTGTAAAAGAAACCATCGACAGCAGTCCTGATGCAGTAGCAGTGCTGGTAAACAATCCAACCTACTACGGCATCTGCTCAGATCTTAAAAGCATTACTGATTATGCACATTCTAAAGGACTTAAAGTCCTTGTAGATGAGGCACATGGCACACAGCTTTATTTTGGTGGTAACCTTCCAATGGCAGGAATGAGAGCCGGAGCAGACATGGCAGCCATATCCATGCATAAATCAGGTGGAAGCCTTACACAGAGTTCCATCCTGCTTACCGGTGAAAATATGAACGTAGGTCATGTAAGACAGATAATAGGGCTTACCCAGACCACTTCAGCCAATTATCTTTTGCTTTCAAGCCTTGATCTTTCAAGGAGAAATCTTGCTCTTAGAGGAATGGAGAGCTTTGCAAAGGTTATAACTATGGCTGAATATGCCAGAAATGAGATAAACAGCATAGGTGGTTATTATGCTTACGGCAAAGAGCTTATAGACGGTAAAAATGTATATGATTTTGATGTAACCAAGCTTTGTGTATATACCAAAGACATAGGACTTACAGGAATAGAGATTTACGATTTGCTTCGTGATGAATATGACATACAGATAGAGTTCGGCGATATAGGAAATATTATGGCTTATATCTCTATCGGAGACAGACTTCAGGACATAGAAAGGCTTGTGGGTGCTCTTGAAGACATTAAGAGGCTTTATGCAAGGGAAAAAAGTGGACTTACCTTTGTGGATGCGGTAATTCCAAAGGTAGTCTCAAGTCCTCAGTATTCGTTTTATGCTGAAAAAGAATCTGTTCCTATTAAAGAAGCCTGCGGCAGGGTTGCAGGTGAGTCTGTTATGGCGTATCCTCCTGGTATTCCTATCCTTGCACCGGGAGAGCTTATTACAAAGGATATTGTTGACCATATACTCTATGCAAAGGAAAAGGGGTGTAGCTTGCAGGGCACTGCCGATCCTGAGGTTAAGAGTTTAGAGGTACTGATAAAGTAGCTTGTGGGGATATTATAAAACTTAATGACAAATTTGAATTTGTGAGGATACAAGAGATGAACATCAGATTTAAAAAAGGGATAAATAAAGAAAATGCTTTGATTTTATGTGGGTGGTCTAATAAAGAGGGTAAAGAATTTGTTTTCCTTGGGTTCCTTGATTTTTCACTTTTGTCCAATTTTTTTGAATATATGGAGGTAATTTATGGAATATAAAGAAATAAAATTAAACGTTTCAAATAATAAAAATCAGAGAATATAAGCAATTTGAAGGCATGAAATTATATTCTGATTTTTTTCAAATCTGAAGACGGAAGAAAAATTAACTAATAAAAGAGTATATGTTACAAGAAAACAAAAATTATGTTTTATTATGAAAGAACGGATGTAAATTGGAATTATTGGTCAAATAAAGATAGTTATAATTCAGATTTTTATTCCAGATAATGTTGAACATGATATTATTTTTGAGATTTCTTCAGAACTAAGCACCTTTAGTAAACATTTAGGAAAAGAAGTGATTGAAAAAAATAGAGTTAAAAATATAAAAATGGAGAGATTTTAGAAATATTAGACATTTAATCCACTGGTTTAATTAGAGTAATTATTAAAATATAAGATCTTTATACTCATATATTCAAATCCCAGTTTGTAGAGTAATTTATTTACATGACATGAAAATATTTTTACCATAGACACAAACCACTTAGGGAAAGGAGGAAAGATGTCTGATTATACAAACATCCACGTTTTTGAAGAATTCACTGAAAACGTTAGTATGGACATAGGTGTGGAAAAACAGCTTTACAGTGCTGAAAGCGAATTCCAGAAAATAGAAGTTTTTCAATCACATGAATTCGGCAGATTCCTTATGCTTGACGGAGATATTATCTTCTCCGAGGCAGACGAATTTGTATATAATGAAATGGTAACCCATGTCCCTATGTCAGTTCATCCAAATGTTAAAAAAGTGCTTATTATAGGTGGTGGTGACGGCGGTGTAGCCAGAGAACTTACCGCTTATCCCCGAAATCGAACAGATTGAGGTTGTAGAGCCTGACGAGCAAATGGTTGAGGTCTGCAGGGAATTTTTCCCTGATGCAGTTAAGGGCTTTGATGATAAAAGAGTCCATATCACACATCAGGATGGACTTCGCTTCCTTAGAGGCAGAAGGGCTGAATATGACCTCATTATAAATGACTCTACAGATCCGTTCGGTCATACTGAAGGACTTTTCACCAAAGAGTTTTACGGAAGCTGTTACAAGGCACTTAAAGATGATGGAATTATGGTTTATCAGCATGGAAGCCCATTCTTTGATGAAGATGAAGAAGCCTTCAGGGCAATGCACAGAAAGGTATACACCAGCTTTCCTATAAGCCGCGTGTATCAGGCACATATACCTACCTGTCCTTCAGGCTACTGGATGTTTGGCTTTGCCAGCAAAAAATATCATCCTATCACAGATTTTAAACCTGAGGAATGGAAAAAGAGAAACATCAAAACCTGGTACTATACAAGCAACCTCCATGTAGGAGCATTTATGTTACCTAAATATGTTGAAGATATTTTAGAAGAAGAAGAAAATAAAGGAGAAAAATAATGTCAAGATTACTTATTATCGGTTGTGGCGGAGTTGCACAGGTTGCAATCCACAAATGCTGTCAGAACAGTGATGTGTTTACTGAAATTTGTATCGCAAGCAAGACCAAGTCAAAATGCGACGCTATTAAGGCTGAGCTTGAAGGCAAGACTAAAACCCTTATTACTACTGCTGAAATAGATGCTATGGATGTAGCTAAGACAGTAGAGCTTATAAAGAGCTACAAGCCTGATGCAGTACTTAATGTAGCACTTCCTTATCAGGATCTTGCTATTATGGATGCCTGCTTGGAAGCAAATGTACACTATATCGACACAGCTAACTATGAACCTGAGGATACAGAAGAGCCTGAGTGGAAGGCTGCTTATGAGAAGCGTTGCAAAGAAAAAGGATTTTCAGCACTTTTTGATTATTCTTATCAGTGGGCTTATGCAGATAAATTCGAAAAAGCCGGACTTACCGCCCTTCTCGGAACAGGCTTTGATCCGGGTGTAACCAGTGTATTTGCAGCCTACGCAAAGAAACATTATTTTGACAGAATAGACACCATAGATATACTTGACTGCAACGGCGGTGACCATGGCTATCCTTTTGCCACTAATTTTAACCCTGAGATTAACCTTCGTGAAGTATCTGCTCCGGGAAGCTATCTTGAAAATGGAAAATGGGTAGAAATCCCTGCTATGAGTATTAAGCGTGAGTATAACTTCAAAGAGGTTGGACAGAAAGATATGTACCTTCTTCACCACGAGGAGCTTGAGGCACTTGGCAGAAATATGCCTGAAGTTAAGCGTATCCGTTTCTTTATGACCTTTGGACAGAGTTACCTAACCCATATGAACTGTCTTGAAAATGTAGGTATGCTCTCTACCACCCCTATCAACTACGAAGGAAAAGAGATAGTTCCTATCCAGTTCCTTAAGGCACTTCTTCCTGATCCTGCTTCTCTCGGTCCTCGCACAAAGGGTAAGACAAATATCGGCTGTATCTTTACCGGTGTTAAAGACGGAAAAGAAAAGAGCATTTATATCTACAATATCTGCGACCACGAGGAATGCTACAAAGAGGTTGGAAGTCAGGCTGTAAGCTATACAACAGGTGTTCCTGCTATGATTGGCTCTATGCTTGTATTAAACGGTCTTTGGCAGAAGCCTGGTGTATATACCACAGATGAGTTTGATCCTGATCCATATATGGAGGCTCTTAATAAATGGGGACTTCCTTGGCAGGTAGAGGAAAATCCTGTACTTGTGCCATAAGACAGATGTAGAATTTTATCAGACACAGAGAGCTAATTTCTCTGTGTCTTTGAATATAAAGGAGTTTATTTTGATTTCAAATAATTACCCTGAATTAAAGAAAGCATTTGAGGGGCTTAAAACCCCTTGCTATGTTATAGATGAAGCAAAAATAGAAGAAAACTGTAAAATTCTAAAATCGGTCATGGATGAAACCGGTGCTAAAATTTTACTTGCACAGAAAGCATTTTCAGGCTTTTACTTTTATCCCCTCATAGGAAAATACCTCGCAGGGACTACTGCCAGCGGACTTTTTGAAGCAAAGCTCGGTGCGGAGGAAATGAAGAAGGAAAATCACATCTTCTCTCCCGCTTATAAGGATGAGGATATGGAGGAAATAACTAAAATTTGTGACCATATAATATTTAACTCTGTAAATCAGCTTAAAAAGTATAAAAAATACTGTATAGATAAAGGTGTGAGCATAGGCATAAGGATAAACCCTGAATTCTCGACTCAGGAAGGCCATGAAATCTATGATCCTTGTGCAAGCGGCAGCAGGCTTGGTATAACCCTTCACACACTTGAAAATGCTATTACCGAGGAAATTTCACTGTTAGACGGTGTTGACGGGCTTCATTTTCACACACTCTGTGAACAGGGAGCCGAGCCTTTAAGAGATACTTTAGAGGTTGTATATAAGAACTTTGGTAAGTATCTTAAAAATATGAAATGGCTGAACTTTGGAGGTGGCCATCACATTACCAGAGAAGACTACAACAGAGAGCTTCTTATTAAATGCATAAAGCAAGCCAAGGCTTTGTTTGATGTAGAAGTGTATCTTGAGCCGGGCGAGGCTGTGGCTCTAAATGCAGGTTACTCTGTAACTACCATTCTTGATAAAACTACCTCAGGCGACACTACTAATCTGATTTTAGATATAAGTGCAGCCTGCCATATGCCTGATGTAATAGAAATGCCTTACAGACCGCCACTTTTTACCTCGGGAGAAGCAAATGAAAAGAAATACACCTATAGGCTTGGAAGCTGTACCTGCCTTGCCGGAGATATAATAGGAGATTTTTCCTTTGATGAAGAAAAGAATATTGGTGATATGCTTATTTTCGGTGATATGGCTATTTACTCATTTGTAAAGAACAATACTTTTAACGGTATGCCTTTGCCTGATTTGGCTGTACTTAAGAAAAATGGACAGGTTGAAAATATTAAGAGCTTCGGGTACGGGGATTTTAAGGAGAGGTTGTCTTAAACTGTTTCTTAGAAACAAATGTGCAGGATGCATCTTTAATGAGTAACAAGCCTGTGAAGCCCCACTTTCCGAGTTCCTTCGGTAAAGGGCTTGACAGGCTTTGTCCCATTTTATTCCAATTTTATTATTTTATCAAACTTTGATAAGTATTCTTCATCCCAATTATGAGTAATGTTAATTACTGTCTTATCTTTAATTTCAAGAATAAGTTCCTCTATCAGTTTACTTGTTAAAGGATCTAGGGATGCTGACGGTTCATCAAATATTAAAACTTTTGAATCCCTGACTAATGCTCTTGCAACTGCAACTCTGCTCGCTTCACCTAAAGATAAGTGGTCCGCATCATTTAGCATTCTTCCTCTAAGATGGTTTAAATTTACTCTGCGTATTATAGCATCCAGTTTCTCCATATCCACTTCATTAAATAAGAAAATATTGTCTTCCAAACTCGCCTTAAATATTACAGGCTTTTGTGGTGCATACGCAATATTGTCGTATAGAGAGCATTTCTTTATATCTCTCAAGGATACTTTGTTTATCTTTATATCTCCGGTAAAGTGTCTGTTAATCCCCATTAAAGTTTTTACCAATGTTGACTTTCCCTTCCCACTTTTGCCTATAACTGCAACTTTTTCACCCTTTTTAATTAAAAAATCCGCTTCCTTAAATAATATTTTTTCTCCAAAGCATACGCTAAACTTTTCAAAAATTATATCTCCATTTTCAAATTCTTTTACTGATTTATCTACAGAATAATTTAATATTTTTTTCAATCTCTTGCTTCAGATTTTCCATTGCCCACGATAATAATTATTCGTGAATTAAATAGATTAATGGATGGGAAAATATAGTTTAATAATTGTGTACTCGTTATCATTCCACCAATTGTTAATTTTTCATTTACAACAAAAAATGCTGCAACAAGCATACACATAATCTGAGAAGTCATTCCCAGAAATTTTTGTCAAAGAGGCAATACCGCCATCATTGTAATCATTTTCAAATTTTGATTTTTCAAGCTTTTCTTTCTGAGTAAATTACTTTGTCCCGAAAAAAATCTGTTTAATATTGTTCATTTTTATTGTATCTATTTTTTCAAACAGCTCAGTATTGATTTGAAGCTGCTCTTTGCTTGCTTCTACATATCTTATCTTTTTACTTCCAACATTTTTTTCTTTAAGATTGGATTTATCACCATCGGCAGGGAAAGAAATGGCTGAAATGACAATGAACAGGTGAAAAATTTAAATATATTAATGCCATTGCCTCCAATACAATTTTAAGAATAAACCCTATGCTTAAAAAAATATTTCCATAATAATCTGTGCGTAATGTATTTAATCCATTTACAATAATGTTCGTATAATAGCTGCTGTCTTCAAGCTCATCATCTGAAGCTAAGATACTTTTGTAAATATCCTCTTTAAGCGAAACTATACATTTTTCAATACATTTATTCACGATGAATATATCTGTTTTTCAATTATAAAAGATCAAAAATAAGCGATATTATGGACAATAACCCATAAAGAATCAATTGCTCTTTCTTTAGTCCAACTGCAGCATCTGTAAATTTACCCATTGCAAATGACAGACTAATATTAGATGCAGCCAATATAAATGCTATAAGGAAGATTAATACAAGCATCCATCTGTTATTTAATATATACCTTTTCATAGCTTGTCTCCAGTTGTACACTCGTGTTCAAATTCCATTATATCTTCCTTACATACAGCATTGCTGCACAACTTATTATTTAAATATAATAATTTTTTTCAAATTCTTTATTCATAAAATTATTATTGGTTTGATAAAAAAATACTGGTTTGATAAAGGCATGATTTGATGTTTTTAAATCGTGTATATAAAGATCAGCATCATTTTCAAATAATATTTGATGAATACCGTTTTCCTTTGTCTTTGAAATACGTTTGCCATCATCTCTGTCCTTTGTCTACTCATTTATTGCCCTCAAAAGCAGCTGATAGTCAACGGTGTTTTTTATACCCTTCTTTGCATTTTGGGAGTCTTCTTATCTCTTCGGACAGAGCGCTGATACATTCGTGGATAAGATCACTACCGGTGGCGAACTCGTATGTGTGCTACTCTCTCTAAATCTGTTGAATGTACGATTGCTGAGAGGCTGCTTCTTAAAGTTTGTGGTATAGAGTACATACTAGTATCTGAAATCAGACTCGCATTCCTTAATGATTTAGTCATCACTGAGGTTATTAAACTCTTTTATTATAAGGACACCACAATAATATTAACAGAAACATTTTCTTGTTTCTTTAGTTAACAAATACACTCTTACATTGTTCGATTTTTCTGACCACAATTTTGACCACATTTTTATTGTTCCAGCATGATATTTTTCGCTCTAAAACAACCTCTTTCACATTTCCTAAATTCCCTGAAGCCCTTGAAATTACTGCATTTCTTAGGTTTCTTAATAATGGAGCTGAGGGGAGTCGAACCCCTGTCCGAAAACCCATTCATTGTACTTCTACAAGCTTAGCTAATTGTTTGACATTCCCTCCATCAGACTTGAATCAGCACAATTCTGACTTTAGTAGACTCTAATACGCCCATAGCCACGAGCCACTGACTATGTCGTTTCCTGCTTATTCGATGCCTTAGTCTGCTATGCAGGTATAACAGGTAAGACAGCTGCCATTAGGCAGCGTATGCTAAATTATCTTCAGCGTTTGTATTTAATTTTGGATTTAACGCATTCCTGCGGCTTGCTTCTCCAACTTCAAAATTCCCGTCGAAACCGGTACAACCCCGGATAAAAATCACCCTCTATCAGGATGATATATTAGTTAATAAAAGAGACCGTAGCCATTTAAGACTACGGTCCAGAATTAGCATAAAATTATTCAGCTATAGAAACATTTACTGCTCTAAGCTTGCTTGAATTCTTAGGATCGGTCTCTGTCTCAAATGTAACCTTCTGTCCTTCATTAAGAGTCTTGAAGCCCTCAACATTGATAGCAGAAAAATGTACGAATACATCATCTCCGCCGTTATCATTGGTAATAAATCCGTAGCCCTTTTCTGAGTTAAACCACTTAACTACACCTGTGTTCATTTAGGTATCCTCCTGTAAATAAAAAATATTAGTTGTGTAATCTTCCAGTTAAAGAGCTTTAAAGCAGATACCTTTTTAGTAGTGCTGCGAGCTAACGAACATATAACAAAGTTTGAGTTCGACTTTCTTTAAACTTCAAGAATACTATACAATGTTAACATAAACACCACAAAAAGTCAAATACATTAATGATTTACAAGGCTTTCAATAGCATTAATAAATAATATTCATAATAACTAATGCTAATATAACTCAAATCAATATCTAATTTGCACAATTATTTATACAAAATAATCAAGTCTCGTGTATTTCATCATATATTATCAAATTGTCTTTAACTATCTCTACAACACCTTAATTAAATTCCCTTAAACCAAAAACTGAATTCCAGCTTCTGATTGTTTTTAATATGGTACTCCTTATGAGGCCTTGAGCCCCAGCTGTCATCTCCGGCTATACCCATCTGCATTAAATCTGCCCTGATTACAGTGAACTGTGGTTTAGGAAGTTCATTTGAATGTGCTGCTTCTTCAAGCTGGTTTGGAGTATATGGAAGAGCTGAAAATCCCATATACCTATCTGTAACCACAGAATTTTCTGCCGCCTTGCTCTCACCTAATGTAGGATCAGGCTGTTTTTCACTTACAAAGAGAAGTCCTCTGCCCTTTCTGTCCGTAACCTTTGCAAATCTTACATTTACCTTATGTCCACATTCCTGTGGTACAAGATAAGGAGCCATGTTATCTTCCACCTTATTACTGAACAAGCCTATCTTTGCACCGCTTCTCCTATCCTCATAGGTTTCAGACAATCCTGCTCCATACCAGCTAAGGTGGTCAAAATCAGCATCAGTCTTAAACATCATACCAAATTCAGGCATATCAAAGTTTTCTTCTTTTGTCTCGTAACTGAGGGTAGTTTTTACAAACCCATCTTCAAATACCTTATAGCTTACCACCGCTTCTCCTAGTCCTGACATTCCCAGAGCATAGGTATAAACTACCTCCACATATCTTTCTATGCCTGCCTTACTGCTGTTATCATTTACCTTTACATCTATGCATTTGGAATAATCACCGGCTAACTTCCATTTTCCGTACTCCATCTGCATACCGAAGCCTCTGTCATTATCTATAGGAGCACGCCAGAAATTAGGACGGGGCTGACTTTTAAGAAGCTCTACACCTCTTAGCTTATAACTTACAAGCCCACCATACATTTTAGAGAATAGAACTGAGAAATATTCACCTTTAACCCCTATATTATAATCTCCCGGTACAAATTCAAGCTTTCCTAAAAAAGGCTTCACCTCTGCGTTTTCCATAGCGGAAGCATACATATAATCATATTTCTCATTTCTTTGAGATATTTTCTTAAAATACTCTGTTTCCGCCTTTTTAACTACTGCCTGACCAAAAGCAATTTCATGTCCCTTCTTCGCATAATTTGTACACTTTTTAAGCCTTACAGATACTTCTGCTACAAATTCGCCTTCAAGCTCAGGCAAAACTATAGGCAGGTCATATTCTTTTTCGGATAACGGTTCTACATCTGTAGAAATCATTTCTTTTGCATACTCTTTTCCATCTCTGTAAAGAATTTCATATACATCAAATTCAGAAGTATTTGTAAAAAGATACTTGTTCTTTATTCTTACCTTTCCTTCACTTACAAAAAGCTTAATTCCCTGATAATTAAACTTAACCTCCTGCATCTTTGGAGATTCTGCCCTCTCAGGACCTATGGCTATGCCATTTCCGCTGAAATTGCCGTCATTCGGTCTGTCTCCAAAATCTCCGCCGTAAGCCTGAAATTCCGTACCGTATCTGTCCTTTTTATAAATGGACTGGTCAATATAGTCCCAGATAAATCCGCCCTGAGCCCTTGGCTCTTCTTCTGTGTATTCTACATACTTGTGCATAGCTCCGTTTGAATTACCCATGGCATGGGTATATTCACAGAGAATGAAAGGCTTGGTAGGAAATTCTTTCAAAAATTCTCTGATTTCAGTCACAGGCGGATACATACGACTTTCTATATCAGTGCTTGCATCATAGCTTCTATCGTGAAACACCCCTTCATAGTGTACAAGCCTTGTACCGTCAAGCTTTCTCAAAAGCTCTGCCATATTGTAGATAACCTTGCCGCCGAAGGACTCATTTCCAAGTGACCATATAATAACACTTGCACGATTTTTATCCCTGTTATATGTGGATGTTGCCCTGTCAAGCATCATTGATTCCCATTCCATATGGTCTTTTGGAAGAGAATAGTCCTCTCCATGCGCTCCTCTTGCATCCCAGGTTCCATGTGACTCCAGATTGTTCTCGGCTATAACATAAAGTCCGTATTCATCACAAAGTTCATAGAGATACTCTGTATTTGGATAATGGCTGGTTCTTACGGCATTTATATTATTGCGTTTCATTGTAATAATATCTGTTTCTATTTCTTCCTTTGTTATAGCCCTTCCGTACACAGAACTGAAATCGTGTCTGTTTACTCCGTTAAATACCACTCTCTTTCCATTGAGGAGCATTATCTTATCTTTAATCTCTATTTTTCTAAAACCGACTTTTTCGTTTACAACTTCTGTTATATTTCCGTTTTCATCAATAATTTTAAATCTAAGGTCATATAACTCAGGCTTTTCTGCACTCCAAAGCTTAGGCTCATTTACAGCAAAGTTTAGGCTTATTTTTTCGGAAATATCCCTCTCATCAGTTAACAGACTTTCGCCTTTATAGGAAAGTTCGGTAACTAATTTACCCTTTCCCTGTAATAAACCTTCTACCTTAAGCTCAGCAGTTTTAAATGATTCATCTAAAACGGTTTTTACGGTGAAATCGTTTATTCTTGTTTTTGGAAGCACATCTACATACACACTTCTGTATATGCCGGAAATCTAAAGAAATCCTGGTCTTCACACCAGCTGCCTATGTTCCATTTAAATACCATTACGGCAACTTTATTAAGCCCTTCCTGCACAAACTTAGTCAAATCAAAGCTTGTGGCGGTAAAGCTGTCTCCTGCATAACCCACATACTCTCCGTTTACCCAAAGAGCAAAGGCACTTTCCACACCTTCAAAGGTAATTATGATATCCTTGTCTGATGCCTTGTCTGAAATATTTAACATTTTCACATACATACCCACCGGGTTAAATTCCTCAGGCACTTCTGTATGGGAGACTGCCTGCACTCCGTCCCAAGGATACTGTACATTGGCATACTGAGGTATGTCATAGCCTTCCATCTGCATATTGGAAGGTACGCTTATGCTGTCCCAGCTGCCGGTACAATATTCTTTTTTATAAAAGTCCTTTACCGCAAGATTATAGTTTTTTGCATAAGCAAACTTCCAAAGACCGTCAAGGGATACTCTAAGACTTGATTTTCTTTCACCAAGCTCGGTTTCATTTCCATAAGGAATGAATGAAGCCTTGGCAGACAGGGCATTTTCTTTGAAGCAGGATGGAGATTTTATTTTTTCTATATTAAAGTTTGACATTTGTTTATCTCCTCTACAATTTTTCTATCTGCTCTTTTGAAAGTCCGGTTGCTTTTATTATAGTATCAATTGATACATTACTATTTTTAAAAATTCTTTGCTATACGGACAGTCGCAAGTTCTTCACCTTCTATTCTTCCTTTTTTTCTATTCCTTTTTCTATTCCTTTTTTTCTATTCCCTGGTTCTCAATTCTATCTAAAAAATCCACACATATCAACTGTTCCCCTTTCTTTATTTATTTTTTTAATTTCTTCCTTTACCTCCATAAATCTCTTGTCATCTGTTATTACACTTAACAGATCCAGAACCTCTTCCAGATGGCTTATTTTTCTTTCTTAGGATAATAGTTTTCTTCTTTTGCAATTACTCCGGCAATAAAACTAAAATCACTACTGTATCTTTCTATTTCTTCATCTGAAAGTCTTAACATATCAATAAGCTTAAATTTATAATCCGAAATCATGTTTTTAAGCTCATCAGGGCAGGTAACCCGCTCTTTTAGGCTTATTGGTACTTTCCATTCATTTTTACCCCAATAAATAACTATTGTAAAGACCGGATAAATTATTTCATTTCCTATCTGACTTTTTGTATGTCGCCCCATCATATGAACACACCCTAAGTATCATGTCCTTATCTGGGTTAGTCTGGTTCTCAATACCGATAAAGGAAAATATTGTTCCGTTTTTCTTCCAAAGCTTGGCTACATCTCTTATCTGCTCATGATGACTGTTCTCATCATCCTTAAACTGAGTAATAAGTGTTGCATCCTCTAGCTCTTCACTTTTTACAACTTCTCTACCATCAAATATACTTCCATTTATAACATCTGCAAATACATCATTGTAACTTAACAAAATTTTTCTCTTTAATATCTTTTTCTTTCATTTTACTCCTTTTCTGAATAATAAACAAGAATATTGATTTTAAAATCATTTAGAAATAAGAATAGTACCCTATAAATATAACTAATGAAAAAGCTTAATCGTAATTAAATAGTATCACTAATTTCCTTTATTTTCAATGTATTCTATACAAATTTAATAATTTTTATATAATTATTGACATATTAATTTCAAAAATTTTTCTATAATAGAAACTGCCCGATAGTTTCCTATCGGGCAGTCTCTACAATTTAGGTAAAATAAACCAGCTGCTCTCCTGCCTCAGCTCTCTTTAAAGGCTCCCTGGCATAAAGCACTATTCCTTTACCTTTATAATCCTTACAATACTCAAACTTTGCTTCAGCCTCTATGTAAGCCCAGTCCTTCTGGTTAAATTCGGAAGCATTGGGAGCGTGGCAGACAAAGCCTATGAACTGTACATCTGCTGCACAGCAGGTCATTGCAAAGCGTCCCGGAACCAACTTATCTGCAGGGAATTTCTTATCCCTATAGATAAGTCCCCTGAACTTCATTGTCTTTCCCTTGTATTTTTCAGGATGATCCATAGCATCTAAATACCATAGTCCAAAGTCATCATCTTCAAGTTCAATTACATCTTTATCAGTGTCAAACGGAAGACTTTCTACATAGGCATCATCTAGGTTTCCCTGCTCATCCTCATATAGAATCTGAGCCTTTCTGTTAAGAGCCTTGATACGCCTTCTATATCCGCCACGAAGTTCTGTGTCTGTAACCCTGTTAAATACAACAAGGTCAGCAGGTTTTACCTGTTCCATAACGAAGCTTCCCATGTTTTGCAGGTAACTTTCAAAGGTAGAGCCATCTATCAGATTGATGCACTGAACAAGCATCCAGTTTTCAGGAAATTCATCTATAATCTCCTGAGGAATCCACATTCCATTATTTTCAATAATTATCCTGTCAGGATTATATTCCTTTTCAAGATTTTTAAAATATTCCTCTGTTATATCTTCTTTATCTTCTACTACAACTGTAGACATTTTATTTCTTTTTAAAAAGCTTTTCAGAAAGTTCAATCTCTCCCTCTTCACACATAATAAAAAGAGATTTATTACCGTCTTCAAACTCACCGCCTTCAAGAGTATCTCTTAAAAATGCAGTTTTTCCACTCTCAAGCATACCTGTAAACATATATACAGGTATATCTTTTTCCTGAACCATAGTTTCTCCTTAACCAATCTAATTCATTAAACTTCAAAAAGTTTCTGAATTTCATCCTTTTTAAGTCTTGAACCTATTACACAGAGCTTACCTGTAACATCAGGTGCTCCTGTTCTTACCTCAAATTCACCCGGTGTAAGGTCAAACTCAAGCCATTCAGAGCCTTCTGACTGGACTATACCCTTTGCACGGAGGATGATGCCAAGGCCATTGCCCCAGGCAAGTGTATCAAGTATCTTTTCAAGCTCTTCCTTATTAAAACGCTTAGGAGTAGTCACTCCCCAGCTGTCAAATACCTCATCGGCATGGTGGTGATGGTGATGTCCGCAACCGCACTCATGTCCTTCTTCGTGGTCATGCCCGTGATGGTGTCCACAGCCACATTCATGGCCTTCTTCGTGGTCATTCCCGTGATGGTGTCCGCAACCACACTCATGGCCTTCTTCGTGGTCATTCCCGTGATGGTGTCCGCAACCACACTCATGGCCTTCTTCGTGGTCATGCTCGTGATGGTGTCCACAGCCACATTCATGGCCTTCTTCGTGGTCATGCTCGTGATGATGGTGATGTTCACATGACTCAAGCTCTTCTTCTGTAAAAAGTAAATCTTTTACTTCACCTGCTGCCTTTTCCATGGTCTCAAGTATCTGTGCTCCTGTGAGTTCATCCCAGTCAGTAGTAATAATTACAGCCTTATTATTATGCTCTTTTATTGCAGCTACTGCCTTTTCAATCTTACCTTCAGATGTCTTTCCTGTACGGCTTAAAACGATGGTATTTGCATTTTCAATCTGATCGTTAAAAAATTCACCAAAATTCTTCATATACATTGTAGTCTTGCCTGCATCCACAACTGCAATGAAGCTGTTTAACTCTACATTTTCAAAATCCTTCTTTACATCCGCTACTGCCTTGATTACGTCTGAAAGCTTGCCTACACCTGACGGTTCTATTATGATTCTGTCAGGCTCATACTTTGTAATCACGTCTCTAAGGGCTGTTCCAAAATCGCCGACAAGAGTACAGCAGATACAGCCTGAATTCATCTCTGTAATCTCGATTCCTGCTTCTTTAAGGAAGCCTCCGTCTATACCTATCTCTCCGAATTCATTTTCAATAAGCACTACTTTCTGTCCTCCTAGTGCTTCCTTTATAAGCTTCTTGATGAGGGTTGTCTTGCCTGCACCAAGAAATCCTGAGATTATATCTATCTTTGTCATTTTCTTTCTTCCTTTCATAGCTATTTAATGTTAGTTTAAGTTAACTTACCGAATAGCCACTATAGTAACACAATAAAACTTTAATTTCAACTTTTCAGATGAGTTCAAGTTTCTTAAGTACATCTTCAAACTTATCTGTATCAAGAGGCTTGTTGGCATAGCCATCACAACCCAGTTCAAAAGCCCCGTCTACATAATTCATATCACTGAGTGCTGAAACCATTATTATCTTCGGACACTTATCTTCCGGAAGTTTAAGCCTTTTCTCAGATTCCCTTATTCTGTAAAGTGCCTCAATTCCATCTGTTCCCGGCATCATTATATCAAGGCAGATTAAGTCATAATATTCGCCATCTTCAGCAGCAAATTCAAAAGCAGCCACAGCCTCTTCTCCATCAACTGTTGCATCTACTTCTCCATATTTGCTTAAAAAACTTATCCCAAACTTTCTGCTGGCATAATCATCTTCGGCCAGTAAAATTCTCATGTCATCCTCCTTATTATTCAGAAACGTGGTCGTATGGAAGCTCAATATCCACTTCTGTGCCTTCGCCTTCTTTACTCTTTAGTATTACCCTTCCGTTTATTTCCTCTATCAGATGGGCAACCTGGTCAAGTCCTACTCCTCTTCCTGAATAATCACCAATTGTTTTTCTTGTTGTAAATCCGGTCATAAATGGTATTTTAAGTATGTCTTCAAGGCTGTAGCTTTCCTTTGGCTTAAGGAGTATGCCCTTCATTTCGGCAGCCTTAAGTATCTTATCCGGATTAATGCCTGTACCATCGTCTGAAAACCTAATCTCTATTCCCTTGAACTTATCTGATTTTCTGAACTCGAGAGTTATATGCCCTTCTTCACTCTTGCCTGATTTTATTCTGGCTGCAGGTGCTTCAAGACCATGGTCTACTGCATTTCTTATAAGATGTGTAAGTGCCTTAGAGAGATTACCTGTTTTATATTTTTCGATATGAAGAATATGTTCCTCATTTTCAAGCCCTTTTATCTCAAATTCAGCTTTCTTGCCTGTGTGCTTAAGCAGGTCTTTTGCTGCAAGTTTTGCCTTAGACGCTACCATGGAGAAATCCATCATTCTTGCATCCATAACCCATGTCTTTATTCCCTGTGCCAGAATATCAATCTCTTCCACCAGCTTATCATTACAAATGGATTTAAGCTCTTCCATTACATTTTCGAGCCTTACACTAAGCTTCCTTATTTCTTCCATCTTATCATCTGTAATATTAAAGTTGATAAGTCTGTTTTTTAATGAACTTAAAATTTCAGTAGGAGTTTTAGGCTTAACCAGACCGTCTTCTGATTTCTTCGCCTCATCCATCAGAAGTCCGTCAAACACTCCCTGCGTTGGTGCTACCAGAGCAGCATCATTCCCCTGTTTACTTGGAATGTAGTACTGCTTACGCCTGTTTGGATCAAAGGTTGGAAGCTTATTAAAGCCTACCACGCCTGTATCCATCTGGTCTATAAGCTCTATAATCTCACTATTGTCACCATTGACTCTTTCATTATGGGTGAGCTTATAAAGTTCATTGTGGATAAATTCCGAATAAGCCTCAAGTACCTCTTTAAAAGGCTCAAAATCAGGCTTTTCTGCCCTCACATCCCTGTAGCAGTCAAGTAGTTTTTCAAGTTTTCCACTTACCTGTGCTATACCGTCAAAAAGCAGCATGCTTGAATCCCTGCGGATTATACGCACTAACTTAGACAGCTCTACTATGAGTTCTCTTCCAAATTCGTGTGCCTGTACTCCCTCAAGCATATATTTATCGAATGCATTGATGGAATCCCCGGCTTCATTTGCAAATATTTCAATAATCGGTTCTTTTTTTGCAACTCCCAAATTCAATTCCTCCTAATCCCACTCTGTATCTTAAAAAATATATCTACTATACCCGGATCAAAGCTTTTTCCCGATTCGCCTTTAATTATATCAAGTGCTTCTTCGTGTGTATAGGCATCTCTGTAACATTTATCTCTTGTGAGTGTATCATATACATCAATCAGAGAAAAAATCCTTGCCGATATTGGTATTCCTTTACCCTTCAACCCCTTTGGATAACCTGTACCGTCCCACTTTTCATGGTGGTAATATGCTATATCTATAGCCATTCCCAGATATCTGCTGAATTCGTTGTGGCTGTAGACTTCTGTAAGAGTTCTTGCGCCTATTTCAGCATGCGTCTTCATAACTATCATTTCATCAGGTGTAAGCTTGCCCTTCTTAAGTAAAATCCTGTCACTGATTGTAAGTGTACCTATATCATGAAGTGGTGCCGCAAGCCCTATGTCTTCTATAAAATTGTTGCTTATATACTTTTCATACTCTGGAGAAAGTTGTAAACTCTGAGCCAGAAAAGCTGAGTTAACCGACACATTAAACATATGTGTGCCTGTTGGATCTTCCCTTGATTCTGCCAGTCTTACAAGCCCATATATGAGGTATCTCTGATCATCTGTTATCTTTGCTATCTGTGTATTCATCATCCTGTGAAGCCTTTTGTTGTACTCCTCAAGTTCCCTCTGCATAACCAGATTCTTAATCTGTGTATTGATTCTTAGCTTCACCTCATCGAAATCAAACGGTTTTACTATAAAATCAACTGCACCAACATTATAACCCTTTTTTCTTGAATTTGCATCACCCATTGCTGATATAAATATCACCGGAATATCCGCTGTCTTAGGATTGGCTTTTAACATTTCACAGAATTCATAGCCATCTATGTCAGGCATGGATATATCAGATAGCACAAGATCCGGGGGCAGTGCCTTTATAGCCTCCATAGCCTGCTTTACATTCTGCACCGGTCTGGCTATGAAACCTGCCTGTTTTACTATATCGGACATCACTGCAAGGCTTGTAAGCACATCATCTACAATCAGAATATTAGTTTTCATATTTTACCTGCCTTTAAAAACCAAGTTCTTTAAGTTTACTCTTAAATAAATTAAACTGTGCTATTGCTTTATCGTGGTCACCTCGCCTTATAATAAGCTCCAGTCTGAATGCTTCTTTCTTAAGCTGTTGTTCAGACTCATTGTCAGAAATCAGATTTTTCACCACACTTGCAAAATTCTCTGCCTTCTCCCAGTTTTCAAGCTCTATACAGATAAACAGTTTTTCAAGTGCAGAATTTATCTCCCTTATATTCTCACTGGTTCCAAACTGATATATCTTATCTGAATTTGCTGTAAGCCTCCAGCCTGTTCCACCTTCTCCTGCATACTTTGAGTCTTCCTCCGACTCAGAATATTGTCCGCTTCCTTCATATACAAAGTTTCCATTTGGTATTTCTACTCCTGTAGTTTCTGTTGCTTCCTCAGCTTTCTTTAAAATAACATTAAACGAAAATGAACTTCCCTTTCCGGTTTCACTTTCAACCTTTATGTCACCTCCCATAAGTTCCACCAGTTTCTTTGTTATAGAAAGTCCAAGTCCTGTTCCTCCGAACTTCCTTGTAGTAGAGGCATCTACCTGCGAAAATTTCTTAAAGAGTTTGTCCATATTCTCTTTTGCTATGCCTATACCTGTATCCACAACCATGAAGAAAAGTTCCACAAAATCATCTTCTTCACGGATAAGGGACGCCTCCACTGCTATATGTCCTATTGTGGTAAACTTAACAGCATTGCTCAAGAGATTATTAAAAATCTGTGTAAGCCTTAGTTCATCGCCTATAAGATACTTAGGTATGTCATCACCTACATGTACTAAAAGCTTAAGCCCCTTTTCATTTACAAGGGTTACATTAAATGCCATTACATTATTTAAAAACTCTCTGAATGAAAATGCTTTATTTTCGAGTACCAGCTTATCTGACTCCATCTTTGAAAAGTCAAGTAAGTCATTTATTATTTTGGACATATTCACACAACAGCTCTCAATTATACCTACCGTCTCAAGCTGATAGGAGTTAAGCTCTGTGTTAAGAAGATTTTTAGCCATGCCCTGGATACCATTTACCGGAGTCCTTAGCTCATGAGTAATATTGGATACAAACTCTGTCTTATATTTCAGCTCCGACTTCAGCTCTTCTTTGCATGAATTAAGTTCTCTTGCCATATTTCTATTTTCTGTCTGGTCAATCGCAAATACAATAAACCTGTCATCGTCACATCTTACTATCTTGACATCAGCAGGGAAGCAGGTTTCATTCTTCCTGTATATATCGGTTTCTATATGTTCAAGCACATCTGTTTCCCTTAACTCAAGCTTAGGAAAGCTTACTTTGAAATTCCCAACCTCTTCACTTAACGGGTAGCCAAGGCTTTCTCTTGCATTATTAGAACAGTTTATAAAGTTTCCTTCATTATCAAAACAAATATAAGTTCAAGGCATTCTTCTTTCAGAATATCAAAAAGTTCCCTGTCAACTTTCATAATCCACCCCGCTATACACATTTTGTGTAAGTTAAATTCATTTTTTAGATTTCAGCATTTTAATATTTGACATTTTACTAATAAAAACTATATATTAATACTATGTTGTTTTTACAATTTTGTTTTCACTTATAGTAATTACACGATTGTAATATCATAAATATTTCCTTAGGAGGTAACAGATGAATTTTCATTTAAGACTTAAGCAGCTTCGCCAAAAACAAGGCCTCACCCAGGGTGAACTTGCTAAAATACTGGGGCTGAAGCCTACTGCAATCTCAAACTATGAATCAGACAGAAACGAGCCTTCATTTGACAAGCTTATCGCTTTGTCCAAAGAGTTCGATGTCACCTGTGACTATCTGCTTGGCATATCAGATTCAGCCCTTCCTATTGGAGGCGAGATACTTGACAAAGAAATTGTTGATTTCTTTTTGATATACCAGCAGCTATTGCCGGAAAGTGCTGCCTCAATAAGAGACTACGCTGAATACCTCTTAGCTAAGCAGGAAAGTAAGAATAACCACAAATAATTAATCCGTACCGCTGGTTCCAAAACCACCTCTGTCATCATTTTCAAGTGATGCAACTTCTAAGAAATTAATTTGTGGCTGATGTTTCATTATACGGAATTGGCAAAGCCTGTCACCTATATGTACTTCTGTGTCACGCATCGCCAGAGCTGGCCATTTCCACTCATCAGTATCTCCCTTATAACTCTCATCAATAACTCCCATATGATTAGTCTGGATGAGACCAAAGTTTTTATAGGTGGAGCTACGTGGAACTACGTGGGCTTCATACCCTGCCGGCAGTTCCATAGCAACACCAAGCCTTATAAGTCTGAATTCACCTTTTTTCATTGTTACATTTTCTGCTACTCTTAAGTCTATCCAGTCTGAATTACCTGCTATATAACAAAGTTTCTTTATTTCCTTAGAAAAATATTTAATTTTTATTGTTTCCATTTACACTCCTAATGCCCTAAGTCTTCTTTTTGCCTCTACAGCTCTTTGTGTATTTCCAAATTCATTTATGACTTTATTGTACCACTCTACTGCTTTTTCTTTATCTGAAAGTCTGTCATAGCATCTTCCCGTAAAATAAACTGAGTCCACATTTGCCGTGTTCATCTTCAGAGAAGTTTCAAATATTTTTAAAGCGTCTTCGTATTTCCCTCTGTTATAAGTATTGTAGCCCTCCTGAAAGAGCTTCGCAGACTGCTCTTCAAAAACTTTAGCCGAAAGCTGGTTGTAAAGATTTAAAAGGTTCTTATCTTTCAGTGTAGTCTTATCTACTTTTAACAGGGCCTCAGCAGCCTTTGCATTATCTTCCATAGTATAGTAAGCTGCTGCCTCTGCCAGAGCACCGTATTCATTATTTTCAGGCTTTTTCACTGTCTCCGAAAGTTGCTTATTCTTAGTTTCAAGAGTTTCTACCTTCTTCTTTAGCTCTGCATTTTCGCTTGTCATAGAGTCAAACTCTGCATTTGTCTTTGCCAGGGTCTCATTAAGGCTCACTATCTCAGCTTTTTTATTTTCAACAGACTTAGCCCTTATACCCGGAACAATTGCCACCATAAAAAATGCCATCCCAAGAACTATTCCAAGCAGGAGGTTAATCCATGGCAGAATACCATGCTTATTTTCCCTGTAAGCACTTGTGGGTGCAAACGACTCCCTTGCGTTTAACACAAGCCTGTCAGCGTCAACGTCTTCAGTCTTGTCCTCACCGGCATCTTTCCCCTGTATTTCTTTCAGATAAAGCATGGCCGCAGGGTTCATGGCATCTACCTTAAGCATCATTTTCAAATATTTTTTTGCCTGTGGCAGATTGCCTGACTTAATATTTAAAAGTCCCAATAGCTGTAAGCCTTTAATATGTTTACTATTTAAAGAAATAAGTTTCTTTAACTGTATGACTGCAAGGTCATAACTCCCTGCCTTGGCAAGCTTTAATGAAGTATTGTACTTCTTTACAACCTGTTCCGCTGCATCAAGTCTTGTAGGATTATTTTGAAAATACGATAAATATCCGGTTGCAAGATTGTTTTCAGGCTGCAGGTGATTGCTTATTACCCATTCACTAAGTGCATCTACTATTTCTCCCATTTCACTATATATGAGTCCAAGCAGGTTTCTTGCATCAGTATTTCTTTTATTTATTTTAAGGCTGTTTTGCAGACTGACTACAGCACCGGACAAGTCCCTTACTTTCGCCTTTTCAAGTCCCTCGTTATAGCATCTATTTGAAATTTTGTAAAGTTTTAAATGGTTTTACATTATTGCCACATTTTTCACAGTTGTCTCCGGCAGTTAATTTTCCATTACAATATGGGCACTGCATATATTTACCTCATCTCCCCTGTTTCTCTAAGCACCTCTTTAATTAAATCAGCCACATCGGACATGTCATTATGCCTTATCACATCTGCTACTTCCTCAATTTCAAGACTTGGCTGAAATTTCTCAAGTTCCTTCTCAAAATCCAACATAATTTCTCCCTTCAAAGCTTTATCATATCTAAACAGGTGCGAACACACCTATGTTATATCAAGTTTGTCATAAACTTAACAATTTCCCACATAATATAATAAGTCAAAAATGTGGTATGAAACACAGATTTCTGCATTAAAATCATACCACATTTTGTAGGCTTATTCAATTGCAATCATAAATTTAACAGCTTGTACACATACTGTCCTTACTTAGCTAAGCTGAAATTCTGATCCTTTACCAGAGCTTCTTTATATTTCTCAAGAAATCCATCAAAGCCTTCTTTGTAAGTAGGTTTTACGGTATCAAGTCTTAGCTTCATATTTTTATCGTTATACTGCTTTTCAAGAGCTTGCTGATATCTTATTATAGGAAGGTCTTTCTTATATACACTGAATTCATAATCCCAGTATTTTTCTTCTGAGCCAAAACCCTTTATAAGAGCATCCACCTGCACTTATTATCTGCCTTACCCATAGTTTTCTTAAGTTCCCCAAGGTAAGCCTTTATCTCATCATCTGTCACATTGTAGCCTTCTGCTGTAGCTTCTTCGTATACAGATTCACGCACCATAGCTTGCTTAACAGCTTCTTTTATTGCGTTTTCTTCCTTCATTCCTCCAAGCACATAATAATCTATACCTTGTTCTAACTCTTCCTTTGTAATTACTGCTGTCTTTCCTTTCAGATATACTGTCATTTCATCTCTATCATAGTCTTTTCTTAAATTCTTCCCAAACATTTCATAGGCAGCTTCTTCACCTACCTCTCCTGACGGAATTTCACGGTTTTCTGTCAAATCTTTAACAACCTCTTCCATGTTAAATTCTGAAGCTTCCTGTTTATAGCTACAACCTCCAGGCAACAGTAAGCCAAGACACAGTACCAGCATACCTGTGATAACCTTTGCTTTATTTTTCATACTCCTTCTCCTTTGGGGTTTTATTTTTGCTAATTCTCTCATTTAATCCCATACTAGTACTTTCAGCGCATTTTGTCAAATTATGTATCCGGATGTTACTTTTTTTACTTGACATTTTTACAAACTGTGTTTATAATTGTGTCGTTGACCTAGGGGATTGGTCAAATGGTATGACAAGGGTCTCCAAAACCTTTAGCGGGGGTTCGATTCCCTCATCCCCTGTTACTGCGGAACTACACAGATTGTGTAGTTCTTTTTTTGTATAAACTAAAATAGCCCATTTTTACACATCTCATTTTAAATCAAAAAGGCCATATGACAATTTTTATTTTATCATATAGCCCAAAATTATAAAGCAGTTCTCTATCCCTTATAAAATAATCCAATCAGAATAAATGCCATAACAATAACCGGAAGGACGTAAGTCATATAGCCTCTCATCCATGATTGTACTTTTATGCCCTTACCCTTATTTGCCTCTGTAACAAAATTCTTCCAGCCCCATCCTCTCTTACTTATACAGAAGATAACAAAGATAAATGAACCGATAGGCAGAATAAGGCTGCTCACTAAGAAGTCCTCCAAATCAAGGAAGCTTGTGCCCTTACCCATAGGCTCGATAAAGCTTAAAAGGTTAAATCCTAATGCACAAGGAAGCGACAAAATAAGCACTGCTATACAGTTTACCACGCTAGCCTTCTTTCTGCTCCATCCTGTAAGATCCATAGTGCAGGCAAGAATAGTTTCAAATACTGCAAGAACTGTTGAAAAAGCTGCAAAGCTCATAAATACAAAGAAAAGGCTGCCCCAAACCCTGCCAAACGGCATATTGTTGAAAATATTTGGAAGGGTTATAAATATAAGGCTTGGTCCACTGTCAGGCTGTACTCCATATGTAAAGCAGGCAGGAAAGATAATAAGTCCCGATACTATAGCTACAAAAGTATCAAGTACCGCTACATGAACCGACTCTCCCATAAGACTCCTCTCATTACCTATATAACTGCCAAAGATGGCCATAGAGCCTATGCCTATGCTAAGGGTAAAGAACGCCTGGTTCATAGCAGAAACTATAACTTTTGTCCATCCTATACTACCCACCTTTTCTATATCCGGAAGAAGATAAAGCCAAGTCCTTCGGCACTTCCCGGCATAGTAATACTATTAACAGCTAAAATCACCATTATAATAAGAAGACTTGACATCATCCACTTGCTCACCTTCTCAAGTCCCTTCTGAAGCCCTATGGAATTGATGAAGAAACCAGCTATGACCACAACAGCCATATATCCCACCTGTATAGAGGGTGAGCCAAGCATCCCGCTGAAAACTCCGGCTACTCCGTCTTTATCCAGCCCTTCAAAATCACCTTTTGTCATAGATACAAAGTATTTAAGCATCCACCCTGCTACAGTAGTATAAAACATCATGAGCAGATAATTTCCTGCCATACAGACTATGCCATGCAGATGCCATTTGCTTTTCTCAGGCTCTATCTTCTGATATAAATGAACCGGACTTTTTCTGCTCGCCCTTCCCATGGAAAATTCCATTGTCATAACAGGGATGCCAAGAATGGCTAAGAAGAATAAATAAATAAGTACAAAGATTCCTCCGCCGTTCTGTCCCGCAAGGTAAGGGAATTTCCACACATTTCCTATTCCTATTGCACAGCCTGCACTTATAAGTATGAAACCAAGCCTGCTCTCTAATCTCTCTCTGGAACTTTTTTCTGACATTCGCTCTTAACCTCTCTCATTTTTTAATTAAAATTCATAATCATAGCAGATTCGCTCAGCCATAAATGGTTTAATCTTCTCGGTTCCTACAGCTACATGGTCAGGATGCCCCGCATAAACCTTAAGTGCAGCTTCATTTTCAAAAACCGTTTCTAACAACACATCAACAGTTGAGCCTTCCATTCCTTCAATGTTTACTTTGATTTCTGCTATCTCAGGAATCTTATTTTTAAGGCTTTCAAGAGCCTCTTTAATCTCTTTCTTTACCTTATATTTTTCCTCTGTACTAAGTTCATCTTTCAGTTTCCATAAAACTATGTGCTTTACCATATCTTATCCCTCCTCAAATAATGTATTCCCATTCTAACACAAAACCCGATAAATATCTCCCCTAAAATATCATATTAACTATAGTTCCTGGGAATAATACACTCCCCAATCTTATTCTGTCTTATACTTGATAAGTTGGGGAGTTTCTATTATTTTATTATTTTTCAAGTACTTCTTTTATAGCTTTAATAAGCTCATCCAGACCCATCTCCGAACGCTCGCTCATTATCCTCACTGTGGCTTTAGGTATCATAACTCTCCCCAGTGGAGAATTTAACATTTTAAACTTAGAGTTTATCTTAGGAAGCTCCTCTTTAAGCTGTGGGCAAAATACTAACAAGTCTGTAAGCTTTGTATCTGGGGTCACTTCGATTTTTCCTTCACAGCTTGCAGTTTCAGAGGTTTTATCTGTCTTTTCATCAGCTTTCTCAATATCTGCCACCTGCTCTGCTTCATTACTTCCTGTAGCATCTCCCTTAAGTCCGCCATCCCAGGTAAGCAAAGTTCTTGACCCCTGAAGATTTCTGATTCTTGTACAATCCTGCATAACCTCAAGCACTCCCTTGAAATTACCCTCTTCATCTCTGACTGCCGCATAATATATGTAGATAAACACTCCGGGCTTATTTATCCAGAAATCTGCATGATCCTGCTCTCCGTTTCTGAACTTCTCTACAATCTCTTCTACTATATGCACACTTTTTCTTGGATGACAGTTCTTCACATCCCTGCCTATTACATTCTTACTTCTTGGGAAAATCCTATGGTCTGTATCTGAATAAAATTTAACTATTTCATTCTCATCCACAAAAGATATATCAAGAGGAAGATTTTGGAATATCATGTTTATCTGGTTAAGTGTTAATTTACCGGTAGTTACATCAAGTTCCTCATCATTTCCCGAAGCAAAGCCATATTTCCCAAGAAGGCCTGCAAGTTCACTTATAAATCCCTCATTTATCGCTTTGCCTGAAACATCTTTACTTCCGGCTTCTTTTACTTCCTCTTTACTGCCGCCCACTCCAAGGCAAAGCCTATTTCAAGATCTCCGGATTTCATATCCTCAAACTCTTCCTGATTGATAAGCTTAAGAGAGGTTGGATAGAGGATGGTCTCTTCCTTGCTCATAAGATCTTCCACGTCATATACTAAGGTGGTCTGTTTCTCTATAAATTCGTCTTCTTTTCCCTCCTCAAGTAAGGCCCTGAACTCCGATATTTCATCTCTTATAAAATCATCAAGAGTCCACATTGTTGTTGTAGGTCTGGTAAAGCCTTTTTTCTCAAGCACCGGATATAGCTGATTCTGTTTTCTTGACAGATGAATACGGAATTCTCTGAGTTTATCATAAAGTTCAAACCACTGATTCTTAATAACAGGGTACTGAACTAAATCTTCAACTGACCTAAGAAGCTTTCTCATTTCATCATTTTCCTCAAAATACCTGAGAATAGGATGAGATTCATCTAATTTAGGACGCCCTGTAACAAGTATGCCATCAAAAAGCTCCATCATTTTTTGTATGTCTTCTTTCCGGCATTCATCATCTTCCTCCTCTGTAAGCTCCTGTTCGGCAAGTGCAATCTCTTCAGGGGTAAGAGTTGTCACCTTCTCTTTAAAGCAATTTCCTTGCTTCTTCAAGATTATATTTACCGTCATTATAGGCTTTTTTAATTTCAAGCACTGCCGCTAATTTATCCATATCTGCATTTTTTAAATGATTTTTCATCTTTTCGTTATTCATATTTTTCATCTCCTTAACCTACTATTTTAATATGAGTTAGTCCTTGCTAAGTATTTTATCAGATTTCATCGTTTTTGTCATTGTCTGTTCATATTTTTTAGACAATAAAATCACTAAATAATATTTTTTTAATATGTATATTTTTGTAATTTTATATAATATATGTCACAAGTTTTGTAATAAATTTTAGTTTTTCTATTAAATTAAACTTTTTTTAATATTTTCTTACGAAAAAAACTTGGTTAAAAACTTTAATCTTCATTGACTATACCTAAATATTGCGATAAAAATATAAGCTAGGTTTTCAATAGAAAATACCTATACTAAAATAACCGAGAGGCGGTGATGATTATTGTCAACAGATGCTATCAGTGTTATTCGTGAAGCCGAGAAATTGGCTGAGAATGCTGAACGCGAAGCAAAAGAGAATGCTTCTGAAATTATTTCAAGAGCTCATTCTGATGCTAAAGAAATTGTTTCTTCAAAGATTTCTGCCGCTAAAGCTGAAGCTGAAGTTAAACTTGCTGAAGTCAGCAAGGTAAATGAAAGTTTCCTGCAAAAGGCTGAAGCTGAAAGTTCAGAAGAAGTAAAGGCACTTCGCGCACAGGCAGAAGGCAAGAAAAGAGAGGTGGCAGAAAGCGTTACGGAGATGTTATTCTAATAACTCCTGTGTACATCTGCTAAAAGGCATTAAAAATTTAACAAGGAAAGGAGGAGTTAAACATGTCCGTACTACCTATGAAACGCGTGTTCATAGCGGCTCTAAAGAAAGACAGAAAGCATATTCTTGAAAATCTTCAAAGACTAGGTGTAGTTGAAATTAATGTTGATGCAGGCAAAGAAATCTTTACCGGCAAAAACGGAGAGGCAGACATACTGTTTAAGCAGACAGATACATCTTCTGCAAAGGCTACTTTCGAGAAAAATGTAAATCTTGCTACCCAGGCACTTTCAATTCTTGACAGGGAAGCTCCTGTCAAATCCGGCATGATGGATTCATTTGCCGGAAGAGACAAAATGAGTGTCTCAGAATATGAGTCGCTTGTGGCTAAGCGTGACAAGATTATGGATGTGGTCTACGATCTGAATAGTCTTAATAAAGTTAAGGCTGAAGCTGAAGCTGAAATTCCAAAGCTTCTTAATCAGAGGGAAATGCTTGCCCCATGGCTTGGGTTTGCTCTCCCGCTTGATTATAAAGGTACAAAACATACCAAGCTTTCATTGGAACCTTCCCCGGCAGTTATGACCAAAGTTCTTTGCAGCTGGCATTTGCCGAGAAAGCACCTAATGTGCAGAAAGTAGATATCTCCATCATTAGCAGTAACGAGGAGCAGACCTGTGTCCTAATCGTCTGCCACAACACCGAGGCAAAGGAAACTGAGGATGCCCTACGTGCCTTAAGCTTTGCAAGACCTTCTCTTCCGGGTTTGGTTCCTGCCGAACAGGAAAAAAGTATTGCTAAAGATTTGGCAAAACAGGAAGAACTCATTGCCTCTTCTACAAAGAAGATAGCAGAGCTTGCCTCAAAAAGAAGTGAGATCACCTTTATAGTTGACTACTTCACCATGAGAGCTGATAAATATGGTGTAATCGGAGGACTTTTCCAGTCAAAAAGAGTTTTCTGTATAACCGGTTATATTCCTGAGAGAGATATTAAAGCTCTTGATACAGCTATTAGTTCCAAATTTGACTGCGTTGTTGAGTACAGCAATCCTTCTGACGAAGAAGATGTTCCTGTAAAGCTTTCTAACAATGCTTATGCTACTCCAATTGAAGGTGTTGTTTCCGGCTATGCACTTCCCGGCAAAGGAGAGGTTGACCCAACTTTCATAGCTTCCATCTTCTATTATGGACTCTATGGACTTATGCTCTCAGATGCAGCTTACGGTCTGATTATGGTATTTGCTACACTTTTTGTACTTACCAGATTCAAGGGCAGACTTGAAGATGGAACAAAAAGGATGTTACAGATGTTCTTTGGCTGTGGTATAGGTACAACAATATGGGGCTTTATCTTCGGCAGTTTCTTCGGAGATGTAATCCCTAAATTTACAGAAACTTTCTTTGGAAAGGCTGTAAACTTACCTTACTTACTTGATCCTATTAAGGATCCTGTAACTTTACTTGGTATTGCATTCATCATAGGTATAGTCCATCTTATGTGTGGACTTGGAATTGCACTTTATACCAACTTAAAGCAGGGTAAGATAACTGAAGCTATATTTGATGTAATATGCTGGTATCTCTTCTTTGGTGGACTTTTAGGTCTTTTACTTACCACAGAAATGATTCAGAACATGTTCAAGTTCAGTATAAATTTCCCACAGACAGTTGTCACAGTATTTACAATCTGCGCTCTTGTCGGTGCAGCAGGAATTCTTATTATGGGTGGAAGAGAGTCAACCAATCCGCTTAAGAGATTTCTCAAAGGTCTCTATGCACTTTACGGTATAAGCGGATATTTAAGTGATGTGCTCTCTTACTCAAGACTTCTTGCTCTTGGTCTTGCAACAGGTGTTATTTCACAGGTATTTAACACAATTGCGGTTATGCCGGGCGGAAATCTCTTTGGTCTTATTTTCTTCATAGTAATTTTTGTAGTAGGACATACCATCAACATTCTCATAAATGCTCTTGGCGCATATGTGCATACTAACCGTCTTGAATATGTAGAGTTTTTTGGTAAGTTCTATAATGGAGGCGGAAAGGAATTTATTCCTTTTGCCCAGAATACAAAGTATTTTACAGTTAAAAACAATGAGTAACTTAATTAAAAATCAAAAATTTGGAGGTAATTTTTATGTCAGGTTTAGGTCTTTTCTTTGCAGTTCTTGGTGCTGCACTTGCAGCAGGTGTTGCCGGTGCCGGTTCAGCTAAGGGTGTAGGTATTGCAGGTCAGGCAGCAGCAGGCGTTGTTACTGATGATCCTAGCCAGTTCGGTCGTGTTCTTGTATTACAGCTTCTTCCGGGTACACAGGGTATTTACGGTCTTCTTATTGCCTTCATCGCTCTCCTCAATCTTGGAGTAATCGGTGGTAATGTTCAGGAGATTTCTCTTGTAAAAGGTCTTGCTTACTTTGCAGCTTGTATGCCTATAGCTATAGCAGGTTATATGTCAGCAGTATATCAGGCTAAGGCTGCCGTTGCTTCTATCGCTCTTGCAGCAAAGCGTCCTGACCAGTTCGGTAAGTCAATGATCTTCCCTTCAATGGTTGAGACTTATGCGATTTTAGCACTTCTTGTTTCTTTCCTTGCACTCATCGGTGTTAACGGAATGAATTTCTAGACATACTTTTCTTGACATAAATTTCTTAATGAGTACGAAGTACGAATTTAGAAATTTAGTCGTTCTTTCGAAACGAAGTGAGAAAGAACTTCTTCTCTTGAGAAAGAAGCAGAAAATTAGCCGTTCTTTCGAACGAAGCGAGAAAGAACTTCATCTGAATGCCATATTTGTAATTCAGAAGTTTTTAAAAAATAAACAAGGAGGCAACATGACAGGATTAGAAAAAATCACCAGCGAAATCAAAGCTGAAGCTGATAAAAGCGTAGCCACTATCATCGACAAAGCTAATGCTGAGGCTGCGGGTATTATCGCCGGTGCTGAAAAAGAAGCTGCAGAAGCTTGTGAAAAAATAAATCACGATGTTTCTGTTCGCCTGTCTGCCAGCAAATCCACTGCTGAATCGGCTGCTGCCCTTAGAAAGCGCCGTCTGATTCTTGAGGAAAAGCAAAAACTGATAGGTGAAGTAATAGAAGAAGCTAAGAATTTAATCTATGCTCTTCCTGATAGCGTATACTTTGATAAAATACTTAAATTAGCAGAAAAAAATGTAAGTCCTGCTGAAGGAACAATCATTTTTAATGAAAAGGATCTTAACAGACTTCCTGCTGACTTTGAAACAAAGCTTAATGCCATTGCCGTTTCAAAAGGTGGAAAGCTCACTGTTTCTAAAGAAACTCGTCCTATAGACGGCGGTTTCATCCTTCTTTATGAAGGTATAGACCAGAACTGCTCTATCACCTCTCTTTTTGAGACTAATGTAGAAGCAGTACAGGATAAGGTACAGAAACTCTTGTTTTAACCATGAAAAAACTTGGAGGTAATATGTCAGAAGAATATGTTTATGCGGTCGCGAGAATCCGCAGTGCTGAGCTTCGTCTGTTAACAAGCTCGGTTCTCGAATCTCTTCTTGCCGCAAAAAGCTATGATGAATGCCTTCGCCTGTTATCAGACCATGGTTGGGACATAGATGATTCAATGTCTTTATCCACCATACTGAAGAATGAGAGGGATAAGACCTGGAAATTTATTTCAGAACTTGTTCCCGATCCACATGTCTTCGATGTATTTCTCTATGCAAACGATTATCACAACCTTAAAGCTGCAGTTAAGTCTGCTGCCGAACAGGTAAATCGTGACGACGTTTATTTAGAAAAAGATCAATGTTCGATTGATCCGGAAATCATACGTAAGGCGCTTCAGCAAAGGGATTTTTCCACACTTCCGTCTGATATGCAGAAGGTTGCTGCGGAAGCCCTTGATACTCTTTTACACACAGGCGATGGTGGGCTTTGCGATATCATTATCGACAAGGCTGCACTTACTAAAATATATGAGTCCGGCAAAAAATCAGGTAATGAAATACTTGAATTATACGGAGAACTCACAGTAGCGGCTGCCAATATAAAGACTGCTATAAGAGCTTGTATGATAGGTAAGGATATTTCCTTCCTTGAAAAGGCATTAGCTCCTTGTGATTCTCTAAATGTAGACAGACTTGCAAAAGCTGCTACAGAAAGCCTTGATGCAATTTATGAATATCTTTCACACACAGCCTATTTGGATGCAGTTCCTGAGATTAAAAAATCCCCTTCAGCATTTGAACGGTGGTGTGATAATCTGATAATTGCAAAAATTCGTCCACAGCGTCATAATCCGTTTTCAATCGGACCTCTTGCAGCCTATATACTTGCAAGGGAAAATGAAATAAAATCTGTGAGAATCATCCTTTCAGGTAAGATAAATAATCTTTCCGATGATTCCCTCAGGGAAAGGGTAAGGGAAATGTATGTCTAGAATAGCAGTTATGGGAGACATAGACAGTATCTATGGTTTCGGTGCTCTTGGTTTTGACACCTTCCCTTTTACCGAACAGGCTGAAGCGGCCAAGAAGCTTCGTGAACTGGCTGACGGAGACTATTCCATCATCTATATGACAGAGGCTCTTGCTGAAAAATTAAGTGACTTGATTGATCATTACAGGGAAGAATTACTTCCTGCAATCATACTCATTCCGGGAGTTTCGGGCAATACCGGCAAGGGAATTGAGTTAGTCAAGAAGTCTGTGGAACAGGCAGTTGGTTCAGATATCATCTTTAATAACTAAGGAGCATAAGAATGAATACAGGAACAATCAAAAAAATCGCCGGGCCTCTTGTTATAGCCAGAGGTATGGGCGGAGCAAATATGTTCGACGTTGTTCGTGTAAGTGAGCAGCGTCTTATAGGAGAAATCATCGAAATGCACGGTGATGAAGCTTCTATACAGGTTTACGAAGAAACCTCCGGTCTTGCTCCGGGAGCACCTGTTGAGTCTACAGGACTTCCTATGAGTGTTGAATTAGGACCAGGTCTTATCGGAAGTATTTATGATGGAATTCAGCGCCCTCTTGATGACATTATGAAGGTAACAGGAGGAAATCTCCTCAGCCGTGGTGTTGAAGTTCCTGCGCTTAAGCGTGAAAAAGTATGGCACTTTGTACCTGCTAAAAAAGGTAGGCGACAAGGTTACACATGGCGATATAATCGGAACTGTTCAGGAAACTCAGGTAGTTTCCCACAAGATTCTTGCACCTATCGGTGTAGATGGTGAGATCGCTGAAATTGCTGAAGGTGATTACAAGATTACAGATATGGTGGCTAAGGTTAAAAATGCTAACGGCGAGCTTAAAGAAGTTGGTCTTATGCAGAAATGGCCTGTTCGTAAGGAACGTCCTTATAAGCAGAAACTTTCTCCTGATATGCCGCTTATCACAGGACAGAGAATAGTAGATACTCTCTTCCCTATAGCTAAGGGTGGTGTTGCAGCAGTTCCGGGACCTTTCGGTTCAGGTAAGACCGTAGTTCAGCATCAGCTTGCTAAGTGGGCAGAGGCTGACATCGTGGTTTATATCGGTTGCGGTGAGCGTGGAAATGAGATGACAGACGTTCTTAACGAGTTCCCTGAGCTTATCGATCCTAAGACAGGTCACTCTCTTATGGAAAGAACAGTACTTATTGCAAATACCTCAGATATGCCGGTTGCGGCTCGTGAGGCAAGTGTATATACAGGTATTACCATAGCTGAGTACTTCAGAGATATGGGTTATTCAGTAGCTCTGATGGCTGACTCTACTTCCCGTTGGGCAGAGGCTCTTCGTGAGATGTCCGGTCGTCTTGAGGAAATGCCGGGTGAAGAAGGTTACCCTGCTTACCTCGGTTCCCGTCTTGCACAGTTCTATGAGCGTGCAGGCAGGGTTAAGGTACTTGGCGAAGAGGATAAAGAAGGAAGCCTCTCAGTTATCGGTGCGGTTTCCCCTGCCGGCGGTGATATATCTGAGCCGGTTACACAGGCAACTCTGCGTATCGTAAAGGTATTCTGGAGACTTGATGCCAACCTTGCTTATCAGCGTCACTTCCCTGCTATCAACTGGCTTGAGAGTTATTCTCTTTATAATACAATGGATCCTTGGTTTGCTAAGAATATCAGTGAGGACTGGGTTCCATATAAGAATAGAGTAATGGCTATCCTTCAGGATGAGTCAGCACTTAAGGAAATGGTTCAGCTCGTTGGTGAAGATGCTCTTTCAGCTCCTGACCGTCTTAAGATGGAAGTTGCAAGATCTGTAAGAGAAGATTTACTCCAGCAGAACGCATTTATGGAGGAAGATACTTATACTTCTCTTCATAAACAGTTTATGCTTATGAAACTTATACTTACTTTCTATGATATTTGTCTTGAGGCTCTTGATAAGGGTGCAAATATCAATAAGCTTATAGCTATGGAAGTTCGTGAGCCTATCGGTCGTTTTAAATATACTGCTGAGGACAAGGTTGATGCCAGATTTAAGGAAATCGAGGCAGCCCTTGCTAAAGAAGCAGATGATGTTGCACAGGAGGTAGACTTCTAATGGCAAAAGAATATAGAACAATACAAGAGGTTGCCGGTCCTCTTATGCTCGTACGCGGCGTAACTGATGTCGCATACGATGAACTCGGTGAAATCGAGCTTGCTGACGGTAGCAGACGTAGATGTAGGGTACTTGAAATAGATGACGGTAATGCTCTTGTACAGCTTTTTGAGTCTTCAACAGGTATCAACCTTGAAAGCTCAAAGGTACGTTTCCTTGGAAGAAGCATGGAGATTGGTGTGTCTGAAGATATGCTCTCTCGTGTCTTTGACGGTCTTGGTCGTCCTATTGACGGCGGTCCGGAAATCCTTCCTGAAGAAAGACGTGACGTAGCAGGTCTTCCTATGAACCCTGCTGCAAGAAGCTATCCTGAGGAGTTTATCCAGACAGGTGTATCCGCTATTGACGGTCTTAATACCCTTGTTCGTGGACAGAAACTTCCTATCTTCTCAGGTTCAGGTCTTCCACATGCTGAGCTTGCTGCACAGATTGCACGTCAGGCAAAGGTTGTAGGAACAGATGAGCCATTTGCGGTTGTATTTGCTGCTATGGGTATTACCTTTGAAGAGTCTAACTACTTCGTAGAGTCCTTCAAGGAGACAGGAGCTATTGACAGAGCAGTTCTCTTTATGAACCTTGCAAACGATCCTGCTGTAGAGCGTATTGCTACTCCTAAGATGGCACTTACCACAGCTGAGTTCCTTGCTTTTGAAAAGGGAATGCACGTACTTGTTATCCTTACAGATATTACTAACTATGCAGATGCTCTTCGTGAGATATCAGCAGCTCGTAAGGAAGTTCCGGGACGTCGTGGATATCCGGGTTACATGTATACTGACCTTGCTACTATGTATGAGCGTGCAGGCCGTCAGAACGGAAAGAACGGATCTATCACTATGATCCCTATCCTTACCATGCCTGAGGATGATAAGACTCATCCAATCCCTGACCTTACAGGATATATCACAGAGGGACAGATTATTCTTTCCCGTGATCTTTATCGTAAGAAGATTGAGCCACCTATCAACGTTCTTCCTTCTCTTTCCCGTCTTAAGGATAAGGGTATCGGTGAGGGTAAGACCAGAGCAGACCATGCAAACACCATGAACCAGCTTTTCTCTGCTTATGCTCGTGGTAAGGATGCTAAGGAGCTTATGGTCATCCTCGGTGAGGCAGCTCTTTCAGATATAGACAAGCTCTATGCTAAGTTTGCAGATGAATTTGAAGCTGTTTATGTATCACAGGGCTTCAGAACAGACAGAAGTATCGAAGAAACCTTAAACATCGGCTGGGATCTCCTCAGAATCCTTCCTAGAAGTGAGCTGAAGAGAATTCGTGACGAGTACCTTGATATGTACTACGATAAGAAATAAGATATCGCATAAACGACATCATAACACTTGCGAATAAGTGTAAGCTTGCTTACTGACTTATTCGCAAGGTTATGATGGGTAACGATACGAAATAGACTACGCGTCAGCGGAGTCTATGAGTAGCGCGTTTATGCGTTACTTCTTAAACAAATAACCCAAGCTTGCTTACAAACTCATTTGTTAGTTTACGAAGGGTAACGATACGAAATAGATTGCGCGTCAGCGAAGTCTATGAGTAGCGTACGTTTATGCGTAAACCCACAAACACGAAATAGATTACACGCCAGTGTAATCTATGAGTGATATACGTTTGTGCGTAAAGTTTTTTATTATCAATTATCAAGGGAGGTGAAAATTTGGCAACTGTTAATGCAACAAGAATGGAGCTGACGAGGCTTAAAGGTAAACTCATTACCGCTACCAGAGGACATAAGCTCCTCAAAGACAAGCGTGATGAGCTTATGCGTGAGTTCCTTGACCTTGTCAGAAAAAACAAAGCTCTGCGTGAAAAGGTTGAAGAAGACCTTAAGAATGCAAACAAGAACTTTGTTATAGCCCGCTCTACCATGTCAGATGAGACTGTAAGAGTTGCCTTTATGGCACCTAAACAGGAGCTGACAGTTGAGGTAAGCACCCGTAATGTAATGAGTGTTAATATACCTCAATTTGAGACAAAGGCCAGAACCAGTGATGAAGGAGATATCTACTCATACGGTTTTGCCTTTACTTCAAGCGACCTTGACACTGCCGTTCTCTCTCTTTCAAGTATTCAGAAGGATCTTATCACCCTCGCAGAGGTAGAGAAGTCCTGCTCACTTATGGCTGCTGAAATTGAAAAGACCAGAAGACGTGTTAATGCTCTTGAATACGTTATGATACCTACCTTACAGGCTAATATCAAGATGATAACCATGAAGCTTGACGAGAACGAAAGAAGTACTCAGATAAGACTTATGAAGGTTAAGGATATGATGCTTGAAGAGGCACATCATTATAAAGAAAAACAGCAGGAAGCTGTTTAATAACAAAATAATCCTTTCTGATTAGGCTTCTAATCAGAAGGGATTTTCTTTTATTGTTGCTATCACATCCTGTTATTCGTTCTATTCTTAATGATTGAAAAGAGTATACCAACCGCAAATATGATAACCACACAGGTGTTTCTTTTAAAGTTTCACCTTATTTTCCTATAGACTTCTGTCAAATATTTACCTGAGCCGTCCTTTGCCACATAAACCTTTACCTTAAAGAGCATATTAAGTTCATAATTATTTAACTGTCTTATATATGAAAAATCATTTCTACTGAAATATTGCATCTCACTTTCTTTGTATACTGTTTCATTATTTTGGTTTTTGATAACTCAAGTTAAATCTACAATATTGGGAATCCTCCAATTCTAAATCCTAAATATGTATTATTTATCCCTAATATTTTAGCGTCGAAGGATAAAACCGTCTTTAATTAAATTATCTTTTTAACATTATTGGTTATTGAATATAATAAAAATCCTAAAGCAAATTGCAAATGAAATATTTAAAAAGCAAAAGCTAAGCTATTTTCTAATGAAATAAATCGAAATTTCTCCGCCACAATTAGTATTAGTAAAAACTACAGCTCCAATCTTATTAATAATATCAAATGGACTTTTCAATAATTTCATAATACCAATCCCCTTTTCCCCAGCTTTAGTCTGCAAACTCAGAAAAATTTATATATAAATCCTCATAAATATTAACCTTAATTTCATCCTTAAAAGAATAAGTCTCGGCTTTAAACTCTGATTCTTCAAAATAATACACCCACACACTTTCCTTCGTAGGATCAACTATCCAATATTCTCTTACTCCTGCCTCATTATAAAGATTCAGCTTAAGCACATAATCATGCCTTGGATTACCCGGTGATACAATTTCTATAATCCAGTCCGGTGCTCCTGTACAGCCTCTGTCAGTAAGCTTGTCTTCATCACAGATAACACTGATATCAGGTTCTACTATAGTATTCCTATCTTCCCAAAGCTTAACAGCAAATGGTGCAGGATATACATGGCAGGAGCCTGCCTTTGAATCAATATAATTGCTTATACTTACTAAAAGCTTCGTAAGTATAGTCTGATGTTTTCTCGACGGAGCAGCCTGATTATAAATCAATTCTCCATCTATCAGCTCGGCACGAATATTTTCCGGTAAACTATAATAATCTTCCTCTGTATAAATCTTTGGTTTCGCTAATTCCATAATGCATCCTCCCTCATAACAGCTATTATATCATTATTTTAAGAAGAATAGACACAAATATCCTTTTTTCTACACTAATTTTCCCTAATTCTAAGCCCACCAAAGCTTTATTACATACTGCCAATACTCATGAAATAATTTTGTGCAGACCAAATATAACAGAACTTTTTGATATTAACTCTTTGCTCCAACCATCTTTTCCGGAAGAAATTCTATCTTTAAAATCATTCCCATGCCTTTTGCAAGACGCTGTAAAGTCCTGATAGATGGATTTACATTTCCATTTTCTAATTTACTTATGTCTCCCTGTGCTATGCCTGTACGCTTGGACAATTCCTTCTGAGTGATTCCGGACTTCTGCCTCGCATCAATCATAGTCCGGATAATGGTATGCTCCGGCTGCAGAGCTTCGTATTCTTTAAAAATTTCAGGATCTTTAAGCTGTTCATCCAAGAAATCATCAAACCTTGTACTCATATTAATTCTCCTTCCTCTGAATATAATCTATACGATACTTTTTAGCTTTTTCTATTTCACTACCCGGAGTTTTTTGTGTTTTCTTTATAAAGCCATTTGTTAAAATAATATTCTGCCCAACATAGAAGAAATAGAAAATTAACTTCAAATTTCATACTTCACCTCTAATAAGATTTTTATAGGATTTATCCTATAATGTCAACTGTATCATCTCAATACAATTATCACTAGCAGTAGGAAGCTCTGTAATATGTAAAAAAATCTAATTCCAAGTCCATAAAGAATAGTATCCATTCATATTACAAAAAAACTTCATTCTTAGTATCAGTTAAATGATCATAGAATACATACATACTTCCAAGTTGTTCCTCCTCAAGCATATCATAACCTCTATCTTTCATATATTTTATAAATTCATCTACAGATGGCTTTTGCCATTATAACCTTTGGTTCTGTATTCAGTTCTATAATACCTATATCACTAAATTGAATCTTAATCATTCCTGTAAGTACCGCAGTAAAGTTCCAAGTATGAAATTTTATTATACTAACTACAATTAATAGAGCAACAGTAACAATTATAATTGAAAAATCCCTTAATTAACTTCTTCAGCATAATTTCTCTCCATTATTAATTTAATTCTAAAAAAATAACCTCTAATACTTCTTCAGTAATTACATCCAGTATACCATATTTCTGTATCATGACCAAAAATTTTTTATAATTTCCCACTATATTGAAAAATTCTTTATCCTTGACTACTATGGCTATATAGTATATAATGTGTATTAATAAACATCACATTAAAAAGTTGAAAGGACGATGCTTTTGAAAATAATTATTTCTAATAACTCCAATGTACCACTATACCAGCAAATAAAAGACCAGATAAAAGATAGTATTCTAAAAGAAGAATTAGCCGAGGGAGATTCTCTTCCATCTATCAGGACTTTTGCCAACGATTTACAGGTAAGTGTACTGACTATACGAAGAGTGTATAATGAGCTGGAGTCAGAAGGATTTGTTGTAAGCCAAGCAGGACTTGGAACTTTTGTATCAACCGGAAATATTGAGCTTTTACAGGATGCAAAGAGAAGATTGATTGAGAATAAAATGGCAGAACTTATTCAGACCGCAAAATCTTTACAGATAACAAAAGAAGATTTGAACAGTATGATGGATATTTTGTACGAGGAGGATTGATTATGAATAATGTTATTGAAATTAATGGACTATATAAAAAATATGAAAATTTTGAATTATCAAATGTTTCAATTTCCATACCAACCGGTTGTGTTGCAGGTTTTATTGGCTTGAATGGTCAGGGAAAAACTACAACTATAAGAACAATGCTTGGATTATCAAAGAAAATTTCGAGAACAGTAAAAATACTTGGAAAAGATATAGACAAAAAAATGAAAAAGAAATAAAAGAGAGAATAGGCATTGTATTTGATGACGGTTATTTATATGAAACTCTTAAAATGAAAGATATGAAGAATATTGTTGCAAAAAGCTTATACAAAATGGGATGAAAAAAATATATAGTGATTTTTATGAATAGATTCTCCTTAAATGAAAAATCAGAAAATCTCCACTTTATCAAAAAGGAATGAAAATGAAGTTCGCATTAACCCTTGCATTATCCCATCATGTTGAGTTACTCATAATGGATGAGCCTACATCGGGACTTGACCCTCTGGTACGAAAAAGAGTTATTGGATATTCTAAGCGAGTTCATGGAAAAATGGTGGCAAAGGAGTATTTTTATTCCAGTCATATAATATCTGATTTAGATAAATTTGCTGATATTATTGTATTTATAAATAATGGAAAAAAATTATTTTTGTAGAAGATAAAGATTATTTACTTGATTCATTTGTATCTGTTAAAGGGGATAAAAAAATTTTTAACTGAAAACAACAGAAAAATTGTTCATCTGCTTAAATATAAATGAATATGGATTTACCGGAATTACTAATCATTTAACTGAACTTAAAGAGAGTATCCCTGAAATCATAAGTGAAAGAATTAATCTTGAAGCTTTGATGCTTGCATACATTGAAGGAGGTAAACATTATGCTTAATCTTATTAAAAAAGATTATCTTATCGTAAGAAAAATCTGGCTTATTGTTATGCTTGTAGCTATTTTAATTCCTGCTTTTTTAACTTTCGCAGGTAGTGGTATGACTATTCCGGCTGGGATTACACTTACCGTTATGAGCACATTATTAGCAATGACATTATTTTCAAGCATTGATGAAGAGGAAGAAAAATATCCCAAGGCAGCTGCCCTTATCACCACAATAGGATACAGCAGAAGCACTCAAGTTATCAAAAGATATATACTTATGATCATGGTATTTTTCTACTCTGCCTTTATATATTTTATTGAATCATTTTTTATTACTGAATTAGGAAACATTACAATAATGAATTTCGTTACCTCAATTTTTGTCTTCATTATCATCGCCTCATTGTACTTATTGCTAACTACCTTGTTTGGTGTCAGAGCAGGGCGATATATTGTAATGTCCGTTATTGTCCTAATTTCATTAGGGTCCTACAATTATATCTAAGCTAAGAATTAAAAATTAATTTTTGACTTTTTAAAAAAATTTAAATGATAGTTTATTAATTATTATCCTGCTAATCTCAACTTTACTAATATATTTAATATCATTAAAAAAATATCAATAATTTCATACAGCAATAAAAGAGCTATAAAGTTACATTGCAATATAGAAATGATGACCATAAAAGCTTAATGAGGGCACATTATTTGTACTAAAAGACAAAATAATCCCTTCTGAATTTATTTTAATCAGAAGGGATTTTTATTACAGTTCAATCTCTTTAAAATCTACATACAAATCATCATAAATATTAACCTTAATCTCATCCTTAAAAGAATAAGTCTCGGCTTTAAACTCTGATTCTTCAAAATAATACACCCATACACTTTCCTTTGCAGGATCAACTATCCAATATTCTCTTACTCCTGCCTCATTATAAAGATTCAACTTAAGCACATAATCCTGCCTTGGATTACCCTGAGATACAATTTCTATTATCCAGTCCGGCGCTCCTGTACAGCCTCTGTCAGTAAGCTTATCTTTATCACAGATAACACTGATATCCGGTTCAACTATAGTATTTCTATCTTCCCATAGTTTGACAGCAAATGGTGCAGGATATACATGACAAGAGCCTGCTTTTGAATCAATATATTTGCTTATGCTTACAAAAAGGCTTCCAAGTATAGTCTGATGTTTTCTCGATGGAGCAGCCTGATTATAAATCAAATCTCCATCTATCAGCTCAGCCCTCATATTCTCAGGTAAACTATAATAATCTTCCTCTGTATAAATCTTTGGTTTCGCTAATTCCATAACATAGCCCTCCTTTTAACCAGTATATCACACTTCAATATTTATAAAAAGAGCTACATAACATTAAAATCAAACTTGTCATTTGACATTTGAAAAAGTAAATCCCACATTGGTATGGATTTTACTCTTTCCAAATGACAAACGACAGGTATTACGAAGGAAAGCCTATCCCGATTTACTTTTCTCTTCACATAATATATAATACTATATAAAGAAAACTTTAAATCTCAAGATTAGAAAGGCGGTAAATATGAACTTAGCTAAAATATCAGCAAACGGACAAATCACCATACCTATTGAAATAAGAAAACACCTCGGTTTGAAATCAGGTGATAAAATTCTATTTTTACAAAAATATAATGGTGAAATTACTATCAGTAATGCCTCAGCCATTGCAATTGAAAAGGCTCAGAAGGCATTTTCCGGAGCAGCTGAAATGATGGATATTACAAATGAAGAAGATGTTCAAGCACTTGTAGATGAAGTACGCTATGGGGAGAACTAAAAATGCAAATACTAATAGACACAAATATCCTTTTTTTCCGCACTAATTTTCCCTAATTCTAAGCCGGCCAAAGCCTTATTACATAGTGCCAATAATCATGAAATAATTTTGTGTAAGCAAAATATAACAGAACTTTTTGATATTCTTAATCGAAAAGCGCCAAATTTTGTACCATCCGCTGAAACCCTACTTAAAGAAATGTCATACACTCTAATTCCCACAGTTAAAATGACTAAACAAAAAAATTCGTGATATGAAAGATCAACCCATTCTAAATACTGCTATTACGTCAAATGTGGATATAATTATTACCGGAGATAAAGATTTTTTAAGTTTGGATATTAAACGTCCAAAATGCATGACTGCAGCAGAGTTTCTTGAATTCGAAAATATCGAATAACCCCTTATGATTGGAGTTTAATCAAAAGGGGGTTCTCTACATATCAATCCCTGCAAAATCTATATACAAATCATCATAAATATTTACTTTAAGCATCGTATACCTCTGCAGTCATACCGGTTTCATTGCCACTTTACAGCTTAATAAGTAATATCTTCAAAGCCTGTTTTCATAGCCTTTTTGAGTACTATTTTTCATCATTATATCCTTTCAACAGCCACTCTACAATACCTCTCACCTGTATACCTTCGTATTCCGCATCAAGTGATTGTTCTAAAGTAAGAACCAGTTTCCGATAATTATCAGGAATTCTCAGTAATGGTTTTAATTCCCTTTCCCTAACCTCCTCATTTAACATACTCTCCGTTACTTGAATATAGATTTTTTCATTTGCATTTGTAGCTACAAAATCTACCTCAAGTTTATCAATTTTACCTATTGCTACATCATAACCCTGCCTTAATAATTCAAAGTAAACTACATTTTCTAAAGTATGCCCTCTGTCCCTGTCTCTAAATCCCAGTAAGTAATTTCTCAAACCAATATCTACAATATAGTATTTGCCAAGTGTTCTTAAATATTCCTTTCCCTTTATGTCAAATCGCTTAACATCATAAAACATATAAGATTCCCTCAATGCTGCAACATATGAAGAAATAGTTTGGATTGCAGGTTTCCCCTGTCTTTCACGGTTTTGAATCATATTCTCGGATACCAGTGTATTACTGACTGAATTTAACGATGTATTGTTACCTATGTTATCAGCCAAAAACAATATTATCTTTCTAAGTAGCTCGGTATCAGTTACTTGTCTCTGTCCCCTTCTTTTTTCCCGTTCTAAAATATCCCTTACAACAACAGTCGAATATATACCATCAAGAATTGTAAGAGCTTTATCTTGATCCAGTCCAACATCCGCTATTCCCGGCATCCCACCATATCTCATATACGCATCAAACAAATCCCTAAGCTCTATAATTTCATCATTATCATCTGCTACTCTGGATTTTACTGTACCAATCGGTGTTTTATATTTTTTGAGTCTGTATCCATGGAAATTAATGAATTCTCCAAATGATAATGGGTAAATTTTAATTTCTATATATCTTCCCGATAAATATGTAGAGTACTCTGACGATAACAGATATGAATTAGAACCTGTTATGTATATATCACAGTCAAAAATCAACTCTAAAAAGAATTAATTGCATTTTCCCATTGATTTATTCTTTGAAGTTCATCAAAGAACAGGTAACTTTTTCTTATTCTTAATAATTCTATTTCTAACATATTGATATAATTCCTTATAACTCATCTCTTGAAATTCCAAGGATTCTAAATTAATGGATATAATCTGTCCTTTATCAACTCCGGAGTTCAAAAGATGTTCCTGCATTAACTTAAGAATACTTGACTTACCACATCTTCTAATTCCGGTTATGACCTTAACAGGCTCTGCATCCTTAAATGCAATCAACTTATTAAGATATATATTACGCTCTTTTAATCTGTTATTGTTTTTCATAGTACTCTCACCACCCTTTGATAGCATTATACCCTAAACTTTTTATTTTCTTCAAGTTTAGGGTATTGATAACTTAAACTTTTTAATTTCTATAAGTTTAGGGTATTACTACTTAAACTTTTTTTCAAGCGAACATTTTCTTAAAATAATTAAGCTTTGAACCATAAGAAAACCAATTTCATTAAGCACTAATATTTGAAACTACATTTTTAATTACTTTTTTACCGGCATCAAGACACTGTGAAACAAAATTAGCACAATCCAATACTCAATCGGGATAATTTTTATTATTTAACTTTGATTCTATATCTATGGACTCTGTCCTTGTATTACCCGTTCCCATATCGTCAATATATAAAAGCAGCTCCTATTTTCATCTCTTCTGATAACTCAGCCCAACTCTTCTTTAAGAATTCTCATTTATACATTCAACGATTTATCTTTAATTCTATTTTCTATAAAACCAACCAACAGGCTAATTATACTACAATAGAATATCGGAAGCATATAGATTGCAAAATAAATACCTACTGCTACATTCCCATCTAAATATATCATACCATTAACTAATGAAATAACCACATTTACTACAGATAATAATATTCCAGCTATAAAAAAATATTATTCTTATTATTCTACTATTATTGTGAAATAATTTCTTCATCTTCACCAAACTAAAAAAATACAAGTCCTAATACAACAGCACTGAATAAGCATAGGAATATCGATAAAAATACCCTATTGATATTGCCGGTGATAATCCTATTTGTAAATTTAAAAATTAAAAATATAAGCCGTATACAATACTGTAAATAATAATTCTAATATCATAATAATCTCCTCCTAAATTTTTATAAATTTGCTTGTTACGCTTATATCATACAAATATAGGAAATAGTTAGCAACCTATGATTTGTAGAATAGCTCTACAAATTGTAGATGGATTTGAAAACCAAGATAATTACAGTTTTATTGTCCAACAGCAGTAATAGTGATATAATATGATACAAGTATCAAAAGTATAAAAATTCGATGCAAGCTTGCTTGCAAAAGAATTTATTATATTTTGACACGCAAAAAATATGAGTAAGTAGCCATTTTTTTGCAAAAAATGAGCGAATTACGAATATTTTTGCAAGGATTGCGAGAAGCGAAGCTGTAGCAATCCTGTATCAATAGATATTTAATTAGATAAATTTTATACAACTTTATGATGACAGCTTCGAATGATAAATTCTAAGCGAGCGCATTAGGCGTAGCGAAGCGGATGCCGGAGCGAAATGTTATCATTCGGAGCGTCAACTTTGCTAAATAATTTGAAAGCGACAAATTCTAATTTACTAAGGAGGCATTTTATGACAAAAGAAGAAAGAGCTAAGAAATGGTTTTGTAATATACCTGATTCTGAATCCATCAGCCTGGACACAAAAATGAATATATGTAGCAAAGTAGCAAAAAGAATGACAATTATATTTTTTTTATTACTTGCCATAGAATGCATATTATTATTTATGCTAAGTGATGGTAAAATTTTTTTGATCTCTTAGCAAATTTTTCTTAATAATATTTCAGAGGGCAGTCCTACAAGAAATCATTACAGAGGGATGGCACTTATAGGTGGAATTGCCTGCCTGCCAATTATAGCCTTGCCCTTAATTGTTGTTCTGATATACAAGAATAAATACCTCCAATCTGAGGCAGCTAAGGCTATAGATATAACGAAAAAGAATGATACAAGAGGACAGAATTTGAAAGACCTTACTGATAAGAGTACAGAAGATTTACTTCATTTTGATAATTTAAATTTCAAACTGGCTATTGTTCAAACATTGATGTATGACTCAAAACTTTTAGAGCCATCTTTTGATATTTATGATTTTGCTAAGAACTACAAAGATGAAAAAATTGATACAGAAAGTTACACCATAATTGAGCCTGCCCTCAATTATTTTAAAAAACTGCCAATTCCTAAAAAATTTGCACCACAGGTAGAAACAATATATATGGATGGTGGCAATGAGGTGTATATGAATATCATCCCTCAATGGGATGGTGAGGATGACTGCTTTGATTTAAATGAAATAACTTTATCAGAACTGGAACAATTCCCTAATCTAAAACAAGCAACTATTATGAGTAGCAATTTCGATAAGATAAAAGAAACTTTTGATGCTGCTGATATTGAGGTAGAATTACTCTAACAGAGAATTCTCCTGCTCCATGCTAATTTTAAAAAATATGGCTGTAGCACCAAGAAGAGATATACAAAATATTGTGATTAGCCGGCAAATAAATCTCCCATATTTTGTAGTATCTTCCTTTAATGCTACAGCCCCGTAATTTTTTACAAATGAAAGTTAAGGTATTTATCCTCTATATCCATCCGGATTCATAGACTGCCATCTCCAGGAGTCAGCACACATTCTCTCTATTCCATACTCTGCCTTAAAGCCCAGCTCCTTCTCTGCCTTAGAGCTGTCTGCATAACAAACAGGTACATCTCCGTCTCTTCTTGGCTTCATTTCATAGGCAAGCTCTTTACCACAAGCCTTCTCAAAGCATGGAAAACCTCAAGTACGGAAATACCGTTGCCTGTACCCAAATTATATATCCTAACAGCAGGCTCTTCCTCAAACTTCTTAAGAGCAAGCACATGTCCCCTTGCAAGGTCTACTACATGGATATAATCTCTTAAGCAGGTTCCGTCCGCAGTATCATAATCATCACCGAATATGCCAAGTTTTGGAAGCTTTCCTACAGCTACCTGTGCTATATATGGTACAAGGTTATTAGGTATTCCCTTAGGATCCTCACCGATAAGTCCGCTTTCATGTGCTCCGATAGGATTGAAATATCTTAAAAGTATTACACTGAAATCTTTGTCTGCAACGTGGAAATCCTTAAACATCTCCTCCTGCATCATCTTTGTTGCCCCATAAGGTGAAGAAGCTGCTCCATGTGGCATATCCTCTGTAAGAGGAAGTTTCTCAGGCTCTCCATATACAGTTGCGGAAGATGAGAAAATTATATTCTTAACTCCGTGCTTTTTCATTGCCTCTACAAGTAAAAGTGTTCCTGTAAGATTGTTATAATAATATTCAAGAGGTTTATGTACAGATTCTCCTACCGCTTTATAACCTGCAAAATGAATAACCGCATCTATCTTATTTTCTGCAAATATCTTGTCCATAGCTGCGCTGTCAAGCATATCAGCCTCATAGAATTTGATGCTTTTCCCGGTTATTTTCTCAACTCTTTTAATTGATTCCATACTAGAGTTATAGAAATTATCAAAAACTACTACCTCATGTCCTGAATTTAGAAGTTCCACGCAGGTATGACTTCCAATATAACCTGCACCACCTGTAACTAATACTCTCATATTTTCCTCCTATGCTGAATTACAGCATTTCTACTGCAATCTGATAATATTTAAGAAATTTGTATAAATCCTCATCCCACAAATTTCCAATTTGCTTATTTATAAGAAAATCTGTAACAGACACTCCTGTAATCAGATTTGCTTCATTCTTTTCAAATCTGAGGGTAAAAAATAAACCATAATCTCGTTCTACTGCATCGTTTATTCCCAGTCTTGCCGCTACCTTCTGCGTATTTTCTTCAGAAAGCCTGAACACTGCTTTCATAGCCAGTGGAACTCTGTCACCCTTTATAAATAAAGACACTTTGTTTCTAAGTTCCTTCCAGCTTACATATCTGCCGGATATTTTTTCATCTTCATCATACCAGAACTCATTTCTTATTCCATCTATGGTAATTTCGGTAAGTCCGGTTATTTCAAAGGATACAAGGAGAAAGTTATCAAATACCTCCCCAAGAAGGAGTTTATTCATAAAATCCTTAACATCTGCTATTTTAAATGATACCATCAGTAACTCCTGCCTAAAAGCTATCCCAAACTCTACAACTACCAGTATATTATACCACATTATAGATTGAAACGAAACCTGTTAAATGCAATTTTAAACTACCTGCTTCTATATTTTCCTACAACTTCCTTCATCAAATCCCATTTTGCTTCCATATCAGCAACAAGCTTAAACTGGGTTCTTGCCCTGTCTAAATTGTGTCCGTCTCTATGAACTGCAAAATAATGATCTCCATCTATGTAATCAGTCAGGAAACGCATTCCACATTCAAAAGTCATTGTCTTTGCCCCAAGTGGTAAATTCTCTTTTTCTTCTTTAGTTAAATTAGGAAGAGCACTTACAAACCCCTTGGTATATATCTTAAATAAATCAAGACTCATACTAACCTTTGACAAATCCTTCTCATCCTCTAAGGCTGTTGAAGCTCCAAATCTTATGGAATCACCGTAATCATAAAGGCAAAGTCCCGGCATAACCGTATCAAGGTCAATTACACAAAGAGACTTTCTTGTCTCTTTATCAAGAAGTACATTATTTAACTTGGTATCATTGTGTGTAACCCTGTCAGGAAGTACCTTCTCATCTCTAAGACGCTGTAAGGTACCCATTTCTTTCTCCCTGTCTAAACAGAACTTAATTTCTTCCTGAACCAATGCCGCCCTGCCCAAAGGATCTTTTTCAAGGACTTCGTGGAACTTCTTAAATCTGCTTGGTGTATTATGGAAATCAGGGATAACCTCTACAAGCTTTTCTACCGGAAAATCCGACAGAGCCTGTCCAAAGCTTCCAAATGCAACTGCACTTTCATAAAAATCATCATTATTCTCAGGAAGCTGTAAGCAGAGTGAATCCTCTACAAAATCATAAGCTCTCCAATATTCTCCATCAATCTCTGCAAAAGGCTTACCATCAATTGTTTTTACTAAAGTTAATACTCTTCTTGGTTCTGTATATTTCTTTTTCAAATGCTCAGTTACAAGCATTATATTATTCATAAGCCCTGCCACGTCAGGAAATATCTTATTATTAATCTTTTGTAATATATATCTTTTTCCTGAATCAGTAACTACTAAAAAAGTTGAATTAATATGTCCACTTCCATATTTTTCTGATGAAACAGCTTTACCCTCAAAACTAAAGGCTTTTAAAATTTCTTCCATGTTTTTCCCTTTCTAAACTATATTTCATACCATATTATCTGGTTTGCATCCATTTTTAATTCAAACTCTGCCCCATCTCCTTTGTAGACAGTTGTAGTCTGTGGTTCATAGGTATTATTTACTACACAGTACTTTCCACTGTTAAGATAAGCATGTACCTCTACATTGTAATTTGAGGAAAACCATCTCTTAAGTTCATCTTCTGCTCCTGCACTCCACATAATGGCTCTATATAGCAGTCTACTATTTTCAAAGCTATATTTCAAGCCACTTATGTATACAGCTCTTCCTTTTCCGAAGCTGTTTACTGCAAGCTGTACTTCTTTTTCTCTCTGCACAAGAATTTCAGTACCATCTAAAGCATAAATATTCTTTTTGCCCTCACCGAAGTCTATCTCCTTTGTAACATCTTCAAGGATAAAATGTTTATGTTCTTCCCAGTTATACTTATCATATCCTAAGGTAAAACCTCTTTCTTCCTCCACTCCTAAGATATTAGCAAGCTGGAAAAAGCGCCCGTTTGCCTGATGCGCACTAGGCTCACCTACTCCGATAAAGCCTCCTCCGTTATATACAAACTCCGTAACAGCTGTGATTATATCAGGATTGGTCCAGTACTCACCACCGCCATGGGCAGTATCTGCATCACCTACATTTATAATAACATCTATATCTGAAAGAATACTTTTATCCTTAAGGATATCTTCAAAGCTTATAAACTTAACATCGAATGGTGCACCCGATAACGCTTCTATTATACCATAATATGAATAATTTTGCTTCTGATAAAGCGCATGATGTACCATATGATTTCCCCAGGCTCTCATCTTGCCCCAGCAGTTAAGTACAGCCACCCTTTTTAAGGAATGAGCCTTGCAACCCTTTATGTTATCATAAAGTACTCTGAATTCGTCACATACGCTTTCTACATATTCTACAAAGTCAGGAAACTGCATGGCAAGCTTTAAGTAACCGCCATAACCTATTCTGTCTATCGGCTTTCTAAGTATTGCCCTTCTTGCTGTTACCCAGTTTTCCTTAGCTTCCTTTACAAGATTACCCCCCTCATGGAAGGTGTCCGGGAAGAAATAAGGGAGGAAACGTCCCTCAGTATATTTTACCCCTTCTATGTCACTTATAAGTCTTAAAGTACAACCGTTTCCTACACTTCCAACCACTGCATCAAGTCCTATGGACTTAAATTCATCCATAAAAGGCTCTGTTCCAATCCAATGGTCTCCAAGGAACATCATTGCCTCTTTGCCGTATTCGTGACAGATGTCTACCATTTCTTTAGCAATCTTCGCTACTTCTCTTCTCTGAAATGCCTGAAAATCACTGAATTCCTTGCTTGGTATCCTGTACTGATTATTGTAATAGCCCTGATCTATAATAAATTCAGGTCTGAAACTGTACCCCACTTCCTTTTCAAACTGCTCTAAAATATAAGGGCTCACAGAAGCTGAGTATCCATACCAGTCCACATATCTCTCTCTTGCCATTTCATCAAAAATCAAGGTGAACTGATGGAAAAATGTAGTAAAGCGAAGCACATTTACATAAGGATGGTCTTCAATAAACTTACGAAGTCTGGTCATTGTAAATGCGTGTGTTTTTGGCTGGCGTACATCAAAAGTTATCTGATGCTCCACGTCCTTCCAGTCATTTACTACTGCATTGTACATATGCACAGGATCCCACATTATATACGCTAAGAAGCTGACTGTATATTCATGAAATTTAACTGTCTTTAATTCTACTGTTGTAGTATTTTCATCATAGCTCCATTCATTAACCGGAACCACTTCTCCGGTAGTCCTGTCTATTACTTCCCACCATCTTTTTATATCATCCCTGCTGTTCGGAGTAAGCATATCAGGGTAAAGTCCCTTCATAAGATTTACCTTGAGCTTATCCTCTGTAGCAGTGTATCTCGGTGTCATTACATAGAGCTGCTGAATTTCATCGGGATTTGCCTTTGCCCAGGCATTGTCTTTTCTGGTGGTGTAGTATGTGGAATATACTTTTAATCCCTCATCCTTAAGTTCCTCAGGAAAATCCGTACCATCACAATCTCTTACCGCATCTGCTCCCCATTTTTTCGCAATTTCTTTAGTTCCTTCGATTACATCCATGTCTGTAGGTATAGTCACCCTGCCCTTACCGTTCATTACTTTCTCCTTAAATTTATTTTTAGTTAAACCCAAATTATCTGTATTTTCTGTTATATACAAACAGAACTGCAAGCAGACCTGCAAGTCCTATGATTTCATTTGCAAAACCTGCTATTGAAACATTTTTCTGCCCCACTATAATCAAACTGACTGACAGAATAAAGCATATTACCAGAACTAAATTGAGTATTTTTTCTTTCATCCTGTCCTCCTTAGCCTTTAAGTCCGCCTAAAGTCATACCCTCTGTAAGTCTTCTCTGAACAAGTATATAAAGTATCAGAGTAGGGAGCATAACTATAACCAGACCTGCATACATAATTCCATAGTTAGTAGCTGTCTTTTCTACTGCCATCAGATTTTTAAGTCCCATAGCCAGAGTTTCATGTTTATCCATAAGTGTGTAAGCTATGATATATTCATTCCAAAATGACAGGAAGTTAAATAAAATAACCGTAATTATACTTGGCTTAGCCATCGGTATCATTATCTTAAGCATTGTCTTAAAATGACTGCAACCGTCTATATAAGCCGCTTCCTCAAATCCCTTTGGTAAAGTTTTGAAATATGAACTTAACAGGTAGATTGTAAAAGGCAGAGCACTGGTTGCATAAATAAGTGCAAGTATAAATCTGTTGTCCAAGAAAAATGTCACCTTCAGTGCCTTGTTGGCATCGCTTAACATAAGAAAGATAGGTACAACTATATAGTTTATATTTACAAAAAGTCCTGCCATAAAGCCTATTTCAAGAATTTTCTTACCCTTAAAAAAGAATCTTGCCAGTACATAAGCAGCAGGAAGTGCGAGCACTAATAAAAGAACTATTCCTATAGCTGTTACAATAACCGAGTTTGCAAAAAACTCTCCCATTCCCGCATCATTAAAGGCTGTAATAAAGTTATCAAGATTAAGTGATTTAGGAAGAGCCCAAGGGCTGATATCTCCACCTAAGAACTCGGAATTTTTCTTAAAGCTCGCCATAAAAACCCAGCCTACCGGAATAATAATCGAAACAGCAAGACTTATAAGTGCTACATACACAAAAATCTGATATAAGGTTTTTGTTCCTATTCGTTTCATAGTTTCGCCCTCCTTTCCTAAAATTGATATACTTTTCTTTCGGTAATTTTATTCACAGTTCCAGCAAGCACAAATGAGAATATAAATACAGTAACGCCTATAGCCATACCATATCCATAAGCTCCGTTTCCGTAAGCCTGCTTATACATGTAGTTGAGGAATACCTCTGTCTTACCGTTTGGTCCGCCATCAGACATAATCTGTACAAAGAGAAAACTTAAGTTTATTGTACTTATTATATAGAAAGTAAGAGTAGTTCTTATACTTGTCCAGATAAGAGGAAGGGTAATCTGAAAAAACATACGGAATTCAGATGCACCGTCAAGGGAAGCCGCCTCATAAAAATCAGGTGGGATAGCTGCCATACTTGCCATATACATAACCATGTAGTAGCCTATTGCCTGCCATACCAAAGCAAATATAACTGAATATATTACAATGTCCGGTTCTGCCATCCACTGTCTTGCAAGTCCGTCAAGATGAATAGCTCTTAAGAATGTATTTAAAAGTCCGCTTGAAGGATCATAGATAGCACCAAAAATACCGGCTATTACTACTATACTTAAGATATTAGGTATATAAAAAATTACCCTGAAAAAATTCTGTCCTATAAATTTCCCTCTCTGAAGTAAGGTAGCAAAAAGTACTGCTAAGAATACCGTACACAGAGTAACTATAACTATTATTAAGATAGAATTCTGCATAGCCTGTATAAAGCTCTTGTCTCCAAATAAATCCTTAAAATTATCAAAACCTACAAAGGTCTGTTTATTGGTAATTCCTCCCATCCTGTACAGCGACATACGAAATACATTAAAAGTAGGAATAAATATAAATAAAATAACTAAAATCACAGCCGGAGTTAGACAGGCAGCTATAAACCGCCCCTCTGATTTTTTTCTGTTCATAAATCTCTCCCTATTAAAAAGTGTGTACCCGCACGCACTTCGCACGCGAGCGGTGCCGCAAAGCAAATTTCTCTACCGCGAGCTGTGCATCCCTCGGAGATATTTTTTATTAAATAGGGGATTTCGAAGAAATTTCCTATTTAACAAAAAGCGGCAGGCTGTCACAGCCCGCCGTTAAATTCTAATTGGTTATCTGTCAAGATTTTCAAGTAATTTAGCCCAAGCTTCTACAAGCTGTGCCTGATATTTCTCGGCTGTAAGCTCTCCTGTATTTAATGAATCAATAGCACCATAAACAGTAGCCTTCATATCAAAGCCGTTGATTGGCTTTGTTGTTGCCCAAACACCGGCAACAGCCTCTGTACCATCAGCACTTGTAAGTGTATAAGAATCTTTAACCGGACCTGCCTCAAGTTTATCAGAAGCACCCTTTACAGGGGAAATGATAGGAGCAGGAGTTTCTTCCTTGGTTTCTTTGTTTATACTCTTGTTTGCAAGCATAAGTTCAACAACTTTATCTGAGTACATAAATTTAATGAACTGCTTAGCAAGATCCATATTAGCAGCATCCTTTGGAATCCAAATCTGCTCTGTATATGTATATACGTGAGTCTTCTGGTCTGCCGAGAACTTTGGCTGAGCCATCATAGCCCAGTGGAAATCCTTAGGTGTAGAAGCTGCCATCTCACCGATTACCCAGTTACCGTTTGGCATAAATAATGCTTTTCCGTCTATAACAGCCTGCTGATTTTTCTTGAATCCGCCATCAGCATTTGCATTTGCTACTGTATCTGACCAGGTATAATCTTTAGAAGCAAGCTTAGCTACTGTATCAACCACCTGCTTACCTTCTTTAGATGTCCAGGTTGCAGGATCATAATTAACTGCCTTATTGTAGTATTCCATTCCACCTGACTGAGCTAACATCTGATACATTGAGCAGTCAAAATATCCTGACGTAGGATAGGTGAAAAGTGCAATACCATCCTTCTTTGCCTGATCTCCAAGTGCAAAGAATTCGTCCCAGGTTGTTGGAAGTTTATATTTCTTACCTTCTCCAATAAGATCTGCATTATACCAAAAACCTGTAGGAACATAAGTCCAAGGCGCAAGATAAATCTTTCCGTCTGCATAAGGCTGAGCTGTAGCATTATCTGTGATACCCCCAACTAATCTGCTCTTAAGCTCATCATCAAATACATCTGTTATATCTGCAATCGCCTTCTCCTTTAACATGGTCTCTGTAAAACCACTCTTCTGTCCCATGTTATAGTAGACTACGTCAGGAATATCTCCGTTCTGGAAGGACTTTGTAAGATCCTTATCAAGCTCTGATGAAAGATGAAGGTCAACAGTTGCTCCTGTCTCTGCTTCAAAAGCCGCTTTAATCTGATTCCAGATTTCTGCTCCGTTACCGCCTTCAAAAGCTGCAAGTTTAAGTGTACCGCCTGCCTTTGTTTCAGATGCGGTAGAAGCTGACTTCGCTGATGAAGTTGTTGATGTCTTCATAGATGAGGTTGAAGCTGCCTTACTTCCTGCCGACTTGCTTCCTGTACCCTCAGTTTTTGCGCCACAACCTGCGAGTGATGCACCAACCATTGTTAAACTTAGTGCTAAAGCTAACATTCTCTTTATTTTCATATTTCCTCTCCTTTGTGAAATTTATTCAACTTCTGATGTAATTATATCTATTGTTTTGTTCCTTTTCCACATTTATGTTGCTCATTTTTTTATATATATTGCTTTTCATTAAAAAAATACATTAAAAATATATTATATGAATTTTTTTAATTGTTGTAAATTCAGCACAGACCGGATATAAAAACAGGATACCGGGCAGAAAGAGAGAACATGGGATTTTCAAATTATAAAATAACAGATAAGCCTTCAGATACTACTAAGAGCAACCTTATATATATAACTTATACAAAATACGAAAATGACTGGCCAAGCTTTATGCATACCCACCCTTTTACTGAACTTTTTTTAGTTACAGGAGGAGTGGGCGAATTTTATGTGGAAAATAATATATATCCTCTAAAAAAAGGGGATTTTATTCTCGTAAACCCAAACACCTCACATACAGAAAAAGTCTGATGAGAAAAAAATCCGCTTGAATATATAGCAGTTGCCGTTGACAATTTTAGCCTAAATCTTACAGATACTAATCATTTTATGTTTAATTGCATAAGTAAAAATCCGGATATTGTAAAATACATGGATTCCATGCTAGTCGAACAGGAAGGAAATAAGCCATATTCAGACCATGTATGTCAAAACATACTTGAGATAATTCTTATAGAAATTCTCAGAATAACCAGATTAAATATAGATACTGAACCTACCGTAAATGCCAGTAAAGAATGTTTTAAGCTAAAAAAATACCTTGACTCAAACTATTCGTCTAAAATAACTATAGATGATCTTGCAAAGCTGTCAAACCTTAATAAATACTATTTGATTCATTCTTTTAACAAGTACTTCGGTTCCTCCCCTATTAATTACCTTTGCGGAATCCGCATCAGAGCAGCAAAAGAACTGCTTGAAAACAGTGATTACAGTATAGCACAGATATCGCAGTCCACTGGTTTCTCCTCACAAAGTTATTTTACACAATGCTTTGTTAAGGATTGCGGTATTTCTCCAAGTACTTATCGTAATCAGGTCAGACAACTCAAAAATATGGCATAAACAAGTGTGTGCTTGGACACACTTCGCGCGCGAGCGGTGCCGCAAGGTAAACTTCCCTGCCGCGAGCTGCGCATCCCTCGGAGATATTTTTGTTTAATAGGAAATTTTGAAGAAATTTCCTATTAAACAAAAATATCCCACCTCTACTTTTATACAGGGGTGGGATATTAATTTACAGACCAAATAAATTTAGCTCCAGAGTTTCTCAGAATAAACTCCGTCTTTTGTAAGCTTTTCTATAGCAGCCTTTACAGTAGGCTTATCCTCCTGATATGTTACTCCGAACCACTTTGCATCAGTTCCAAAAACCTTCATATCAGCCTTGCCTGAGCCTATCATCTCACTTATAACCTTAATGTGGAAGAACTCCGCTTTAAGTGGATTAGAAGAGATATTGTTAAGGAAATCAACAAAGCCTTTCTCAAGAGCTTCAAAAACCTTAGGTGTAAGTCCCATCATATTCATAGAAGTTACTGCATTAAGACTAAGCTCATGCTTTTCACCGGCTGCCGTAAAGCCTACCGCACCTTCTCCTGACTTTTCCACATCAAGATGTTCTTCTATGGATAAAAGATAATTATCTTCATCTACGCTGCAAATTCCCCTTGATACAGAGCCATTGTCACTTAAAGTATTCTTAAGCATGTAGCCTGCCATTCCAAAATGAGCCTTTCCATCACTTTCATCCACATTTGCAAGAAACTCATGCATAACCTTATAAGGTTCACTTCCATAGAAGTCATCAGCATTTATTGCAAGAAATGGCTCATTTACAAATTCCTTTGCAGCAAGCAGTGCCTGACCTGTACCCCATGGCTTGGTACGTCCCTCAGGAACTGAAAAACCTTCAGGAAGATTATCCATTTCCTGATATACATAGTGAACCGGAACTCCTGCTTTTTCTTCAAGTCTGTTGCCGATGATTTCCATAAAATCATCCTTAATGTCTTTTCTTATAATAATGACAACCTTGTTAAATCCTGCCTTAATTGCATCAAATACGCTGTAATCCATGATTACTTCACCTTCCGGTCCAAAAGCATCAAGCTGCTTAATGCCGCCATATCTGCTGCCCATTCCTGCTGCCATTACTACTAAAGTTACATCTTTCATAACTACCCCCTGGATTCTAAAATTACCTTTCCTGCTTCCGTATAAAAATTAACCTGTTCTTCTCTAACTACTGACGATTCAGTAAGTTCTCCTGCTGTCATTTCGATTAATTCCTTATAAAATTTCCCCGAAATCTCTTTTGTAATTAAAACAGATATTTTTACCTTCTCCAAGTACTCAGTTTCATATATTATTATCCCAAGCTCCATACATATATGCTGAAGCTTTGGCAATAACCCGTAATCTATAACAAATTCAGTAAGTCTTGCATCAGTCACCTCTACTATTTCAGAATTCTTCAAAACTTCAGCAGTCGCTCCCGAATATGCCCTTACAAGACCTCCTGTTCCAAGTTCAGTTCCGCCAAAATATCTTGTAACTATTACAATTACATTTGACAGTCCTGCTCCCGAAATCACATCAAGTATCGGTTTGCCTGCAGTCCCTGAAGGCTCTCCGTCATCACTTGAATGTCTTATTCCCTTATCACTGTTTAATATATAAGCCGAACAGCTGTGTGAGGCATCATAATATTTTTTCTTAGTCTCTTTTATAAGCGCCTCCGCCTCTTCTTCAGACCTTACCTCAGCTATATGAGCCAAAAATCTTGATTTTTTAATTTCCGTCTCTGCAAAAGCATCTTTTTTCACTGTCTTATATGACACTTTTCACCTCTTTTCGGGTCTAACCCTGTGCTCCGTCATCTGATCCCCCCTCAACTCTTCCCGGATTGACGGCAGGCGGTGTTACTGCTCTCGGGCTAAGATGCACACTGCACTTTGTCTGTGCCTTATGTGTTAAAATATATGGCGTATCGGCAGTATGATAATGTCGCTTAACCGTCTTCCCATAAGCATCGCTCTGGGTTACAGACTCATCCTTCACGAGAAACACCTTGCTTACCACGTTAGGACAATAAGGTCCGGCCGCCTCTCCTGTATCTTCACAGATATTTACTCTTACGTGCACATCACAGCTTTCAGTAGGAACAGTTCCAACTGCAAAGTACTCCTTCTTTACGGTGGAACCTCCCGGAGCACTGTCACAAAGTCCCGGTACGGCAAGTTTTCCACATTTTGTACATATAGTTGCCGTAGTAATTGATTCCGGTATCTCAAATGGCTTAGACTTCAATTTCTTTTTTATATTTATCTGATCCATAATAGCCTTCCAGATAGGATGGTGTCTTAATTCATATCCAATCTGGGAAGTCTGCTCATCATATCCCATCCATAACGTACAGGTATAATATGGTGTAAATCCTGAAATCCACAGGTCATTATCCCAGCTTGAGCTTCCTGTTTTGGCTGCCTGTCCCATATTGGTATCAGCAAGCTTTGCCCTGTAAGCAGTCGCATCCGGACGGACAAGAGTGTCATGCATGGCATCAGTAAGCAGGAAGGCTGTAGAATCCTTCATTACCTGTCTGGATATTTTCTTATGTTCAAGTACTATATTTCCATCATGGTCAAGTACCTTACTGTAAAAGCTTGGCTTTATATATATTCCTTTATTAGCTATAGCTGCATAAGCACCTGTTATCTCAAGGTTAGTAGCACCTTTGGACAAACCGCCCAAGGCTACGGCATAGCCGTTATCAGTTTCTGAAAGTGTTGTTATTCCAAGTGCTTTAAGGTAAGCAAATGCAGGCTGCATCCCCATGGCCTCCAGAGCTTTTACGGTAACTACATTCATAGAACGGTATATACCTCTTCTATAGGTACTTAATCCTTCATAGCTCTTACCCCACCAGTTTCTTACCTCTTTATTGGTATTTGGATAAAAATATTCTCCATCATCCTGTACGCTGGCAAGGGTATAGCCTGCTGTATCAAGTGCAGGCAGATAAGTAGACAATACCTTAAATAACGAGCCCGGTTGTCTGGTCGAATCTGTCGCCCTGTTAAGAGTAAGGTTGCCTGTCTTTTTACCTCTGCCTCCTAATATTGCCGTTACCGCACCGGTCTTTTGATCCATAACTGTTACGGATATCTGTGGTTCAATGGTATATTCAGCCCTTTCACCTATGACCTCTGCACCGTCTTTAAGCTTTGCTTTCTTAAATTTTTTTATATAATCATCTGCAGCACCTTTTTTATTAAACATAATGCTATCCAGTCCAAACATTTTCTGTATATGTCCTTCTGAATAATTGACTGTCTTTCCTTTTTTATCCTGTACGGATAACGCGTAGGTAAGCTTCCATTTATTTGGCATTCCTGCAAACATTCTCTCATCAGCAATTACATTATTACAAATTTTCTGTATGGCCGGATCCTGATAAGTATATATTTTAAGACCACCGGAATAAAGATAGTTATATGCCTGAGTAACAGTGTATCCCTTTTCATTACATAAATCTTCAACTACCTGATTAATGGTAGCATCCACATAGTAGGAATTTACTGAGTTATCTACTTTTATTTCTTTATTTACAGCCTTTATTCTTGCATATACATCATCTTTTTCAGCCTCTTTAAGTTCTTTTTCAGTAATATATCCTAGCCTTAACATATTGCTAAGTACAGCCTTACGCCTTTTTTCATTTTCCTCAGGATGTGTAATAGGATTGTTACCTGTAGGATTTTTGGTAATTGCAGCTATGACGGAAGCCTCTGAAAGTGTAAGTTTATTTACATTTTTATTAAAATATCTGAGTGCCGCTGTCTGTACTCCAAGAGTGTTCTGTCCAAGATTTATTGTGTTTAAATAATACTCTAAAATCTGATCTTTACTATATATATTTTCAAGCTGTATTGCAAGGTACTGCTCCTGTATTTTTCTCTCTACTGCTGCCATTATGGTTTCTTCCTCACCACCGGCAAACACCTGGTTCTTAAGCAACTGCTGGGTGATTGTACTGGCTCCCTGCTTCTTTGCCCCTCTTGATAAAAGTGCAACAAAACCTGCCCTGAATGCACCTCTCACATCTATGCCACCATGGTCATAGAATCTCTCATCTTCTATAGAAATAAATGCTTCCTGTACAATTTTAGGTATATCTTTCAGCTTTTTATAAATGCGGTTTGCTCCTGCCCCTACTACTGTCCTTACCTTTTTGCCCTTTGCATTGTAGATGTATGTCTGAAAACCTGTTGGCATAACATTCACCGAATTTATCTCAGGTGCCTTGTCTACAATACCCTTTACACTACCATAGATGAGGTATCCCCCGGTTATAGCTGCGGCAACTATAGCAACCATAAACAGTCTCACTACCCAGACAAGAACCTTCGATCCAAACCTTTTGGGAATTGAACCATACTTCCTTCTTTTTTCTTCTATGTCAAATCTGCTATAACTCATACATCTCCTTTTAAAATCTAGTCATTTTTCAAAAGATTTAAAAATTGAAATACTGACTCTGCAGTCTGTCCCATATCATTGTAGCAGGCAGCTATGCCACGTTCCGGCAATGAATCTTTCATTTTAACTACAAATAACTCTGTTTCACCTTCCTCGTCTATACAATAGTCAGGTACACAGGCAATTCCCAGCCCTATCCTTGCTAAATCTATAAGCAGATCATTGCTTGCAAGTTCAATGGAAGGAATCAATTCCAAATGACGCTCTAAGAACAGCTTATGAAGAAACTCACTTGTAGTTGATGCCTTATCAAGCATCATCATAGGGTATTTCTGCAATTCCGAAACGCTCTGTATTCCACTTATAAGCTTAGGAAAAGCTCTTCTGTTTGCAACAAAAATATCTCTGAATTCTTTAACCGGAACTATCTTTCCAACCTGCCCTAATGCACTGTTTGGAGTGTTTACCACTATTAAGTCTGCAATTCCATTTTTTAGATACTCAACACATTTTAAAGAGGTTCCATTCACCACTTTAATATGAACATTTGGATATCTGCCGTGAAATTCCTTTAAGAAAGGCTTCAAATAATACCTGCATATGGTATCACTTGCTCCAATGCTCAGCTGCCCTCCATTTAAGGATTTTGCTTCCAATATTCTTGTCTCACCAAGACTTATAAGATTGATAGCAGGCTCTACATGGCTGAAAAGAATCTCGCCTTCTTTAGTCAGTCTTACTTTTTTTGTACTTCTTATAAAAAGCTTCTGCCCCAGTCTCTTTTCAAGTACCTTAATGGACTGGCTTACTGCTGATTGTGATATAAAAAGTTCCTTTGATGCTTCTGAGAAACTAAGTGTTTTTGCTACATGATAAAATACCTTATATAACTCATGGTTTATGTCCATTTCCTACCCCTTTTAATATAAATACATATCTTACTTCAATCCGACTTCAATCCAGTTACGAATTGCTTCATCATAGTTTCTTGCTGTCGAACCAACTACTGCAAGCCCGTTTTCAAGCTTTGCCCCCTTACATTCAGCTTTTAACTCCTCTATGCTGTTCCCAAAGCCACTCCCCTCATGTGTACAAAATGGGTATATTATTTTTCCGGTAAAATCAAATTTTTCCAAAAATGTAAACACAGCCATAGGCATAGAGCCCCAGTAATTAGGATATCCTATAAAAATTGTATCGTATTCATCTATGCTTTCAATACAATCCACCAGCTCAGGCCTTGTATCTTTTGCCTTATCCTCCTTACTCTCTTCAACACAAATATTATAATCACCGGAATAAGGATGTACCTGTCTGATGCTAAATAACTCTCCCCCGGTTAATATTGCAATCTTTTTAGCTACAATCTCGGTATTTCCTTCTTCCAGTGCGACTATATCTCCATTACAATAATTTTCTCCTGCTCTTGAATAGTACGCTATAAGTGCATTCATAAATTTAAGCACCTCCATCTCATACTGTTAAACAGTTTATTTTTTATGACTCACCTTGTATTATCTCATTATTTGTACTACAAATCAACCGAAATTATTATATTTTTTTATTTTTTTCTTATCCATATTATTAATAGCACTTATCATTAAGTCACATATTTCCTCAAAATCACCTCATTATAAGATTTATAAATAACTAAATTTATCAGATGATTTTTGTATTAAGATAGATTATAATAGCATACAAGTTAAATAATTTCTATGATTTTATATTTGAAAGGAGTAATTTATGTCCTGTACTACAATACTTGTTGGAAAAAAAGCAAGCTACGATGGCTCTACACTGGTTGCCAGAAATGATGATTCACCTTCAGGAAGCTTTATGCCTAAAAGGTTCACCGTGATTCACCCTGATTCACAACCTAAGAAATATCGCTCGGTCATCTCACACGTAGAAATAGAGCTCCCTGACAATCCACTTCGCTACACTGCACTTCCAAACGCAGTAGATGGCGAAGGTATCTGGGCTGCCTGCGGTGTAAATGAGCTTAATGTATCAATGACAGCTACTGAAACCATAGCCTCTAATGAAAGAGTACTTGGCGCAGATCCTCTTGTTACGTACTCTCCTGCAAAAGGAAGAAAAAATACTAAAGGCTATGAACCTGAAATAATAGGAGGAATTGGTGAAGAGGATATCGTTACTATAGTTCTTCCTTATATAAGAAGTGCTCGTGAAGGTGTGTTAAGGCTTGGAGAATTACTTAAGACATACGGCACTTATGAAATGAATGCTGTAGCTTTTCAAGACGAAAATGAAATATGGTGGCTGGAAAGTATAGGTGGACACCACTGGATGGCAAGACGTGTACCGGATGACTGCTATGTAGTTGCACCAAATCAGCTTGGACTTGATACCTTTGACTTTGAGGATGCATTTGGTGAAAAGAAAGAATATCTCTGCTCTGAGGATTTGATGGAATTTATAGAGGATAATCATTTAGACCTCACCCTTTGCAAAGCTTTTAATCCAAGAGATACCTTTGGTACCCACTCTGACCTCGACCACATCTATAACACTCCCCGTGCCTGGGTTGCTCAGAAATATTTAATCCTACTACAAGCAGGTGGACAGGTGATGATGCTGATTATACTCCACTTTCGGACAATATTCCATGGTGCAGGGTTCCTGAAAAGAAGATAACTGTTGAGGATATTAAGTGGGTGCTTTCCAACCATTATCAGCATACTCCTTATGATCCATATACAAATGGTGCCAGGGAGCTTTACCGCCCAATCGGCATCAGCCGCACCGATGTGCTTGCACTTGTACAGATTCGTCCTTATATGCCTGATGCACTCAAAGCAATTAAGTGGATAGCCTTTGGCAGCAATGTATTTAATAGCTTTGTAGGAATGTATGCAAATATTTCAAAAACTCCTAAGTACCTGTCAAATACAACAGGCGATGTTGACAGCCACAACTTCTACTGGGCAAGCAGGTTGCTCGGAGTAATCGCAGATGCACATTTTAACCGCTGCCTGCCTAATATAGACCATTATCAGACTGCGGTAATGTCCAAAAACCATGCTCTTATAAATAAGTTTGATAAAGAATTTGCTGATTATATGAAAAATACGGAAAATGACAGTGAAAAGTCTGATACTCTTTTCTGTGAGAAGGCAAATGAAGAAATTGCTAAAATGCTAATTGAACAGACTACCAAAGCTTTAAATAAAGTGGTTTACAATGCAAGCTGTATGATGAAGAACAGTTTTTCAAGATCGGATGCGTAGGTTTTTTATAAAATAGGGTTTAAAAATTCACAAGGAGCTGTCACATTGATATGCTCCCTTCTAGGTAGACAAGAGAAAAAACAAAATCTCTTACTGCCTGGAAGGGAGCATTTTATGTCTAAAAGTAAAGTATCACATTCAGAAAAATTACAGACAGTACATTTGATATTAGAAGGTAAAGAATCACTCCGACATGCTGCTGTCAGATTGGGAATCAGTATCGCCTCCATACAACAATGGATAAGCATTTATAAGAGTGAAGGTGAAGGAGCTTTTCTTGTTACAGTAAATAAGAGGTATCCCAAAGAGCTGAAAGAGCAGGCAGTATTGGATTATCTCTGCGGTCAAGGTTCCCAACAGGAAATTTGCCAGCGCTATGGAATCAGAGCAAAAAGTAAGTTACAAAACTGGATAAAGAAGTATAATAGTCATGAGGAGCTGAAAGTTTCCGGGACAGGAGGAACATTTATCATGACCAAGGGAAGAAAAACAACCTTCGATGAGAGGGTGGAAATCGTTCAATACTGCATTGGACATGACTATAATTATGCTGAAACGGCAGTTAAATTCGGCATTTCCTATCAGCAGGCACGAAACTATATCGTAAAGTATGAAGCAGGGTGGAGTGAACGCTCTCCAGGATAGGCGCGGCCGACCAAAGCCGGTTGAAAAAAATGACTGAGTTGGAGAAACTCCGTGCTGAAAACAAGATTCTGCGTGCCGAAAAGGAACGCGCTGAAATGGAGGCATCTTTCTTAAAAAAACTCGACAAGATAGAGAGAGCGGGGCTAAGCCTGGTCAGACATGGGCAGGTCTATCAGGCAATCAAAGAAGAAAACGAAGAGCATGGTTATCCGATTAGTGCTCTCTGCAAACTGGGATCTGTAAGCCGTGCGGCATACTACAAATGGCTTCACAGAGAGAAACCTGCTTATGAAGCAGCAAATGAATACATTGCTGATGAAATCGAAAAAATTCATATAGCCAGCCCACGATAAGGGCTATCGCAGAAATAAGGGATGATCTGGAACGTTATCACGGGAATCAAGGCAAATGATAAACGAGTGCTTCGGATCTGCCGTAAGAAAGGAATTAAGTCCACGATCAAGTATTCCAATAACGGGTGTACAAGACAGGCGATAAATCCCCAGTTTATTGCAGATAACATATTGAACAGAAATTTCACAGCGGAAGCTCCAAATCAGAAATGGTTGACGGACGTCACAGAATTCAAATGGTATGATGAGAACAAGGACAAGCATAAAGTGTATCTTAGCGCGATACTTGATCTCTATGACCGGCGGATTGTCGCATATGTGATCAGTGACCACAACGACAATCATCTGGTCTTCAATACGTTTGATAAGGCGATTGTTTCCAATCCGAGAGCAACACCTCTGTGTCATTCTGATCGAGGATTTCAATATACCAATCGAAACTTTCATGCCAAGCTTGAGGCTGCGGGTATGACACAAAGTATGTCCAGAATAGCCAAATGCATCGATAATGGCCCGATGGAAGGATTCTGGGGCATTTTGAAACGTGAGCGGTATTATGGCAATCGGTTTACAGTCAGAGATTCTCTTGTGAAAATGATCGAGGATTACATTGAATACTACAACACCAGACGGTTACAACGAAAACTGGGAATTTTAACTCCATTCGAAAAGCACGAACAATATCTGGCGGTAGCATAAAAACTGCCACCAGATTAAAAATATCTGATGGCAGAAAATTTTTATTTTTTTAATTGTCTACTTGACGGGAAGCAGTTCACATTAATGTGGCAGCCCCAGATTAAATCTATTTTATAGGTTTTTCCGCAATCTCTATGCGGTCAATATCAGGCGCATAACCGCTTGGATTATAAAATCTTAGCGTATTATTACCTTTAGTAAGTTGTACAATAATTTCTTTATATTCTACCGTATCAAAGCTGCCACTGTCAAAACAAATGACATCGGCTGAAGTACCGCCATTGGCAGAAATCCTTACAGTGCGGTTATCACCTGTAGCGTAGTAAATTTTTAATATATAATTTCCATCCTCATTAACTTTGATATTATTAAGCGTAAGTTCACCGTCAAAACCAATATAAATAATCTTTTTACCTCCTGAAAAGTTTGGCGATTCTGCAATACGAGCCGCTCCTGAAATAGTACCGGTTTCAGCTTCAATTGAAGTATAGTTTGCGACATTTAATTGTCTTACTGCAATGCGGTCTATATCTGGCGCATAATCCGTACCTCCAAATTTCATTTTATTTAAACCTTCATTTAAATCAACATAAAAATGTGCGCAGCGAAGAGTATGATAACTTCCTGTAGCGGGCAGCTTCAAAATTTTTTCATTTCCATTATTAACCCAATAAGAAATATTCCGCTGATCTCCTGACGCATAATATAATTTTATCTCATAACTTCCTGCAGCATTTATGGAAATATTGTTGAAAGTTAGCGAACTTTTCAATGTGCCGCCCAGATTTCCTATCTTCTTGCCGCCAAAACAATTTGCATCATCTACGCGGCTTGCCCAACCGGTCAACGTATTTTGAATTTCTTCCGCTTCATAATATGTATAATGTGAATCATCCTTAAGTTCCGTCATATATGGCTCATTTGTAAAGAGAATTGCACATCCGCCATTTTTGGCAATATCAATTGTCAAAATTGAATCAGAATTTACATCCCTGCGTTTTATATCCATAATATTCGGATTCGAAGTATCTTTGTAAATATATGCAGTATAATTTCCTCCAAGAAAATCGCAATTGATATTAATGGTACGAGAGCCGCTTGAAATTGCTCCCAAATACCATTCATTTCCTTTTCTTCTGGCAATAACTGCGTAGTCGCCTGGAAATGCAGCTAAAACACGCATTTCATCCCAGGTTACCGGCACTTTATTAAGAAAATTTTTGCCTTTCCATGCTTCATAGCTGTCTATTGAGTCGGCAAAGTGCTGCATACCGGACTCAAAAATAACGGATAAAGCCAATTGGTGGGTATGAGTTGTATTCAAATTGGAATTGCTTATCACAGTCGGAGTAAAATCCATCGGTCCAATTACATTACGCGTAAACGGCAAAGTCGCATTCTGATAAGCAGTAGAATAATTTTCCCACTTATAATGCTCAGACCCCCTTACAGCCTCGGAAGTAGTCACATGAGGCCATGTGCGAATTTCGCCGTTAGGTTTTGCTGAACCGTGAAAATTTACCAACATATGAAGCTCTGCACATTTCTGCAATTAGCTGATACGTTTTCATTCTCATTTGAGAGTCATTCATCATAAAATCAACTTTAATACCTGCAACTCCCCAAGATGCCCATTTAGTCAATTTTTCATCAATTTCCCATTGCGTATCAATAGCACCTACGTCAGTCCAAACAACTATATCTACATTCTTTTTATTTGCCTCTTTGCAAAGCTGTTTAATCCAGGAATCATCCCAGCCGGCATCTACAGTAACAAAATCCCAACCGTTTTCAGCAGCAAAATTCACATAATCACGCTGACGTTCAAACCATTGAGGAGAACGTTCTTCAGACCACCATGACCAAGCCGCTTTACCTGTCTTAATCCAACTAATATCAGCCATGGTAGTAGGCGGATTTAAATTTGTAACAAGAACAGAATTAGCAAGTTCATTCAAATTTTCAGTAATTACAGCCACTCGATACGGAGTTTCAAACGGATAAGTCGCAGTAATCGGAGAAGTTTGTTCAGGTGCAAATGTCACTTTCATTACTTCTCCGGCAGAGCCCTTTAAATGGGATGTACAATAACTGCCATCGGCATTATAGACATTGCCTTCTGTTAAAAGCATCCAGTATCTATTATTATTGACAGAAGTAAGTACAGGCATAGCAAAATTTGCATTTGTAAATTCTTCTGCAGAACGGTAAGTGTATAATCCCTCATAATCATTACGCCAATCGAATGCCCATCCTCCCGTGTTATCGGGCAGATTAAATTCCGAGACCTCTGAATAAATAGTTACCATACCATTTCCTGGTATATAATATCTGTAAGCGACACCGTCATCAAAAACGCGAAAATAAATCTTACAAATATGTCCGTTCTTTGTTAAAACAATTTCTCTCTCATTATAGTGGTTGCGATAAATGCTCTTTTTCCCCTGTGGTAAAGAATAGCTTTCATCCATAGAAGTCACTTGTGTTGATTCTATAAATAATCCACCAGAAAAGTTTTCCTGATCAGTAACAATTCCCAAATGAGAATTTTCCAAAACAGTTTCTCCATTTTTATTGATAGTATAAATTAACTGTCCTTCTTCAGACATCTCAAACCCGACAGAAATACTTTTGTTGGGAGATTCAGTTGTTAAGTCAGTCGGCGATATGACTTCTTTTGTTTTATCAGCTTCATATCCTATAACAGCTGTATCAGAAGCATGATTTTCTGCCGATGTGATCTCCTCTGCAAAAACATTTCCCGATAAAACTGACACAATTATTGTTACTGCAAGAAAAAAACTTATTAAACGTTTCATACAATCCCCTCCCATCTTAACTCATATTTTCACTTAAAAACATCGGCAACCACTTTTCATTAGCGGCAATCAGCTCATCGCACATAGCGGTAATGGTATCCATATCTAATTCGGACGCAGTATGCGGATCCAGGAAGGCAGCATGATATATATGTTCTCTCTTGCCTGTCAAAGCCGCTTCAATTGTAAGCTCCTGCACATTTATATTTGTACGGTTTAAAGCCGCGCATTGTGGCGGCAATTCTCCTATATGGCAAGGATAGATACCTGTTCCGTCCACAAGGCAAGGAACCTCTACGCACGCGTTATCTGGCAAATTAGTGATATATCCGTGATTCAGTAAGTTCGCATGAATGCGATATGGAACTCCGGTAATAAGCGAATCCATAATATATGAGGCAAATTCTTTAGTACGAACATGTGTTATCTCACTATTTTCAACCAACTCTTCCTTAGCCTTCTGCCAATAAGCAATTTGCGAACGCCCCCAATCTTTATACATCAATGTTTTAATCCCGTACTGTTCAAGTTTTTCCGGATACTTATCCTTTATAAAAAACATTGTATATTCAGCAGTATGTTGTGAAGATTCTGTAACATAGTATCCGAAACGTTTCATAATCTCATAGCGGACCATATCGCCATGTCGTTCGGTAAGTTTTGCGGCACGGCTCTTTATTTCAGGGTATAAATCCTTTCCGTCTTTTGTAACCGCAAGCAGCCATGCCTGATGATTTATACCGGCAATTTTATATTCTACACCTGTCTCATCCATACCGATAACACTCATCAAATCTTTTGTACAAGACTGTACGCTGTGACATAAACCGATTGTTTTAATTGAGCTGGAACGAAGTATTGCACCTGTAACAATGGCCATAGGATTGGTATAATTTAAAAGCCACGCATTAGGGCAAAGCTCCTCCATATCTCTAATAATTTCCTGCATTACCGGTATAGTTCGTAAGCCTCGCATAATACCGCCTATTCCCAAAGTATCCGCATAAGTCTGTTTAAGCCCGTACTTAAGAGGAATTTCAAAATCATTAATTACGCAAGGGTCATAACCTCCTACTTGAATGGCATTGATTAAAAAATCCGCATCTTTCAGAGCTTCTCTCTGATCTTCATAGGCTTTTACAGTAGCCCTGTCCTCATTTATATTGTGATTCAAATTTTTTAACATGCCTTCAGCCAAATACAGCTTATCTTTATTTATATCCAACAGCGCAAATTCACTGTTCCATAAAGAAGGGGTTCTCATACAGTCCCCAATAAGATTTTTTACAAAGATGATACTTCCTGCGCCTATAAATACAATTTTTTTCATAATTTATTACCCCTTTACGCCGCCTATAGTAAGGCCGGCAACAAAATATTTCTGTAGAAACGGATAAACAGCCAACATAGGTAGCGCAGCAACAAAAGTCTGCGCCGCTTTTGATGTGCGGTCGGAAACCGTACTTAAAGTTAAAATATCCGTAGTACTCATAAGTGACATATCTCTGTTCACAATAACAGTTTGAAGATAGCTTTGTAACGGATAATGTTCCGGATTATTCATCAAAATCAGTCCTTCAAACCATGAATTCCAGTGATTTACCGTACAAAATAAAGTCAATGTGGCAATAGCCGGCATTGAAAGCGGAATGATAATCTGAATCAAAACTCGGAGACGGGAAGCTCCGTCAACACGCGCCGCTTCTTCAATTTCTGATGGTAACTGCCTGAAAAAATTCAATAAAATAATAACATTGAATACAGGAACTGCTCCCGGTAAAATCAGAGCCCAAAAATTGTCTATTAAACCGACTTTGGAAATTGTCATATAATACGGTATCAGTCCTCCGCTGAACAACATCGTAATAAAGAAAAACCACACATAAAACTTACGGGCACGAAACTGTGTATCGGTTTTTGACAATGGGTATGCCGCTAAAATCGTCAGCACCATATTAAACGGAACACCTACCAAAACTCGTTTTACGGAAACCCAAAAGGATTTCATAAATTCGGGCTTTGCCGTCACAAAATTATATGACTCAAATGTAAAATCCACAGGTAGGAAACGCACCTCTCCTGAGCCCGCCGCAGCACTTGAGCTTAATGAAATTGCGAGAATATTGAAAATCGGCAAAATGCAAATCAACGCTGCCCCCGTGAGCAGAAAATAGTTAAATATAGTAAAAACCTTACGTCCTAACGGGTAATGGAAAAACACACGAATTTTTTCTTTCATAACAATCCTCATCTAAAATACCTTATAGCCTCTTGCTTTACCTGCCAACCAATATGAAAAAGACACCAGTATAAGAGATACAACAGATTTAAATAAACCTACAGCGGTTGCCACACCATACTGGGCGTCAACCATACCCAACCGATAAACTAAAGTATCTAAAATATCACCGGTTGAATACACCTGCGGACTGTATAAGTTATAAATCTGTTCAAAACTGAGATTTAAAACTCCTCCCAAGTTTAAAATCAGCATCAAAGCCGCCATAGGCAATAACGCACTTATCGTAATATGAACAGTTTGTTGCAGCCTTCCCGCGCCGTCGGCTCTTGCAGCTTCATACAACGTCGGGTCAATACCTGAAATAGTCGCCAGATACACAATGGTGCCAAAACCGAATTCTTTCCAAGTTTCTGTTATTGCCATTGTATATGGAAATACTTTCGGATTTCCCAAAAAGAATACCGGTTCAAATCCTAACATTTTAATAAACTCATTTACAATTCCGGTAGATGGTGACAAAATATCAATAAAAATACCGCTTAAAATTACCCATGACAGAAAATGCGGAAAATAAACCATCGTCTGAATAAGCTTCTTTATAGGTGAAATACGAATTTCATTTAAAAGAATAGCCACCAGCATAGGAATTATTACTCCAAGTGCCAATTTCATGCCCGCAATGAAAAAAGTGTTAAATACAACTTTGTCTATATCAGGAATATTCATCAGATACTTGAAATTCTCAAACCCGATAAACTTGGAACCGAAAATACCTCTTTTAGGTGAGAATTTCTGAAATGCCATAATTATACCCAACATCGGCCCGTACGAAAAAACACCTGTCAAAATCACAGCGGGCAACAACATAAGGTGGAATGGGAGTTCACGTCGAAATATTGCTCTTTTTCGTTTTAATTTTTTATCCATTTTGCCACCTGAAATCCTATAATATATTATCCCCAAATTATTCACGAAACATCTTGTAAAATATCGTAATCAAACCGTAGGCTCTCGTTATGATATTTTACAGAGTACTGTGGTATCCACCTCATGGTCACAAACCTAAAATATTTTATACCGCTATACTCCTTATATTAAGAGGTCTGTGACCTATGGTGTGAATAATTCGGGTTATCTCTTTGCCAACCATTCATTAACCTCATCGGTTATTTGACTGCCTCCAAGATTATTCCAATTTTTTACATACTCATCAAACTCATTTATATCCGCGCTGCCGGTTATAATTTTTGTAAAAGTTTCAAGCTGCAATTTCTGCAGAGTAGCGTTTTTTTCCGCCATGCCGTCTGTAGGAGCTCCATAATAGTTATTTGTGAGCACATTTCCGTCAGCAACATAGCCGTTAATCACAGAAAGGCTGCCGGTCGGTCCGTACATCATATAGTTTCCCCATAAAGCTAAATCACCCTTTTCTTCATAGCTCTTACAAGCGTTATAATAATTAGTCTGCTCAGCATTCAAACTTTCGGTCTCTCCACTTTTCAACGCTTTAGCCACAGCTTTTTGAGCGTCAAGGTTTTTCATAGGAGGTTCACCGTATGAATAGGCGTAATTAAACACCGCCAAATTATCAGGAGTTGCATTATATACTTCAGGTTCGGCAGTTTCTCCAAACATTTTTTCTAATACCAAATTATACATTTTTACAGCTGCTTCGGGATTTTTGCATTCTTTGTTTACTACAGTATAATAAGTGGTGGCAAAAGGAACCATAACTTTCGCCGGCTTATCATCAATCGACTGTATAGGCACCGGTATCCAGTCTATATCAGGATTGTTCATTTTTCCGTCCTGTAACCAACCGCTTGCACAATTCCAAAAGTAGCCGTAAAACATGCCTATCTTACCGGCGTTAACGTTTTCACTTACTTTAACTGCATCTTTTACTCCAAATTCAGGATCAATAACTCCTTCTGAATATAGCTTTTGAAGTTCATTCAAGGCCTCTTTCATTTCTGGCTGTATTCCGCCATAGACAAGTTTCCCTGATTCATCTGTCACCCAAATACTCGGATATGCGTGATAAGCATTAAAAAATCCGTCTATAACAGCGTATGGCAAGTTATTCTCAGCAATCAGCCCTTTGTTTACACCTAATCCGTACGTGTCCTTTTTACCGTTTCCGTCCGGATCTTTACTAGTAAATTCCCTTGCGATATTAAGAACATCTTCCATTGTCTTAGGTGTATCCAATCCCAATGTCTTTAACCAATCGGCACGTACCCATAGCACCTCGCTTGAACCATATCCCGACTGTATGTGAGGCAATCCGTAAAGTTTACCTCCAATAGTGGCAGACTCCATGGCGCTGCCTCCGTCTTCATGCAAAACCTTATCGGTGTATGGAGCCGAAAAGTCTTTGTAAACCTGGGTCAGATCGGCTAACTGGTCATCTTCGACCATTCTCTTTAACTGTGCGGCGTCAACCCACATCAGATCCGGCAAGTCATCGGAAGCAGAAGACACATTAAGTTTTTGAGCATACTCTGACTGAGGCGTAGACCACATATACTGAATATTTATCCCTAAAACATCCGCATATTCACGAGCCCAAACATTATTTTCAAGACTTTCACCTTCTTTAAATTCAATACCGTCCTGCAAATAACGTACTGCGGTTAAAGTAATCGGTTCTTCATATTTACCGAAAGGATCTTTATCCGTTTGATCTGTCTGAGATGTCTGAACCGATTGAGTCGATTGAGACTTTACTTCATTATTTGCGGAAGACTTTGTTGGAGCGGAATTGGAAGTTTTATTATTTCCACATCCTGCTAAACCTACTAAAATAAACCCTGACAGCAAAAGTACTGTAATTCGCTTTTTCATAATCAAATTCCTCCTTTTTATGTGAGTGAGAAACGAATGTATATTTCATCTTCTCCTTATATGTATTTTCTTACATATTTTCTTTTTCGTAAATGACTAAAATATAGACTTACTTGACGTTTTTCAACCTGTTTTTCACATACATATTAAGTATATATTCATCAAAATGAAGTAGTTTGCAGACATATACAAGACATGGTATACTTTAAGTATATATCTATACAGGAGGTACGACAGTATGAAGCGCCATAAGGTCAAAAATCGAGTTTTCTATTCCATCTGGCTAAAATTGATAATAATATTTATACTTATTTTATCTCCTGTTTACTTTTTGGGTGGTATGATTTTTCATCGGACTTATCTGGAAATGCAAAGACAAACTATCAATTCGCAAACATCTCAACTTAATCTATATGCAGGCACTATTAGCGAAGAACTTTCCCGTATTCGTTCACTTGCATATCATTGCGCAAATGATGATGATCTTATTTATCTTGCAAACGCGTATGATATAATGGACACATTTGACCGTTACCGTTATGTACTCCGCGCTCAACATCGCATCCAGGTTATGAAAAGCAGCAGTATATGTATTGATAGTGTTGTCCTGCACCTTCCAATTATCGGAAAAAGCATTGATACTCACAGCATAGAGCCCCTTGCGCCTAATTGGAAAAGAAAATATAACAATTTTTCAACTCCTCTTTCATCGGGGCTTACCATGAATCCCTCCCATGAGCTGGAAATGAACATACAGTATCCTCTAAACCTGCATAAAAATCGAGATCCGTCTTTGGCTATAACTCTCACACTTTCCAATAAGACAATCCAAAAATTATTACAGGGGTTTGGAAATAATCAAGATACCGGACTTATTCTCAAAAGTACAGATAATCGCTTTATTATTGAGAAAACAAATAATAAGCTGTTTATCAATCACAGCTTACTAAAATCTCCCAATAAATTTCCTTTTACAGAAGAAGTAACTATAGACGGCAATCATTTTCAGACAACCGGGGTACTTCTTCCTGAAAGCAACTTGGTTTTAATATCCTTTTCTTCAACCGAATATCTTTTCGGATTCAGTCGCACTTATTTAATTATGTTAATTGTACTCGGCATAATCGCCTTTTTAGCTATGGGTGCTTTCGCTTTTTCGGTTCATCATTTAATCCATAAGCCAATTCAAATATTAGTAGATTCTTTTAAATGTATGAAAAAATGATTTTTAAGGTACGTATCCATAAATACCAAAATGATGAGTTCGCTTATTTATACGAATCTTTTAATGAGATGATGGATCATCTCCAAAGACTGATTGCCCGGGTATATGAACAACAACTGCTCACACAGCGCGCAGAGTTAAAGCAGCTTCAAGCACAAATCAATCCTCACTTCCTTTATAACGGTTTTTATAATATATACCGCATGGCACAATCTGATGGCAGTAATAAAATAGCCGAATTTTCTCAACTACTTAGCGAATATTATCAATATATTACACGTAATTCGGCGGACCTCGTTACTATAAAACAGGAAATAGGTCATGCAACAGCATATCTAAAAATACAGCAAATTCGTTTTTCCAATCGTCTTTCGATTTATATTGGGGAAGTGCCTGAGAATTTTGATTCTTTAATGGTTCCACGTCTTATTCTGCAACCTTTGCTTGAAAATTCTTTCGAACACGGACTCAAAAATATTTTAGAACCTAAACTTTCAATAACGTTTAAAAAACAGGATAATACTTGGATGGTTCAGGTAGAAGATAACGGTACGGAATTAAAAGAATCAGATCTGAATAATTTAAAAGAGAGTTTAGACAGTAATGATAACGGAATTGAAACAACCGCACTTATTAATATTCACCGACGCTTAAGATATAATTTCGGTTCGGAGAGCGGATTAAGAATAAGCCAGACTCCTGAAGGCGGTATGAGGGTTCAGGTTTATATTGTGAAAGGAGATTAAAATGTATCGAATTTTAATTGTTGATGACGAGCCTATTATAGTCGATGGCTTATATAACTTATTTTTATACTATACCGAACCCGAACTTGAAGTTCACAAAGCGTATTCAGCGTCTCAAGCTCTAAGTCTGCTGAATGAACTGCGCATAGATATTGTACTGAGCGATATTAAAATGCCTGGGATGAACGGTCTTGAAATGTTGAAGGAAATTCAAACACGTTGGCCTTTTTGCCATGTGATTTTTCTTTCCGGATACAGCGAATTCGAATATATCCAATCTGCAATGGAATTAGGTGCCGATTCATATGTTCTTAAAAGTCAGGGAGATGAGGCTGTTTTAGCCGCCGTTCAAAAATCGTTATCTCTGTTAGACAGAGAATACACAGATTCCACTTGGAGTATAAAACTGAAAGAAGAATTTAAAAATGCCCGACCGATTTTACGTAAAGATTTTTTATGGAAGGTACTTAACGGAGAAATTAATGATTCTTTGATATTAGAGCAACAGTTTTTAAAATTGGAGCTTCTTTTTGATATACAAACTCCATTATTTTTAGTTGGTGGACGTATTGATTCTTTACTCCCACAAGCTGTCGGTTCGGCAGATACACGTTTACTTGAAAAAATTAACGCAGCCTTCAATACTTACACTTCATCTGCCGTTAATTCAGAAAGTGTTTACTGGAACCACCGTTACATTCTATGGCTTGTACAGCCACTATCAAGAGAGCTTCAAAACCCTTTAAAAACAGATGTTTTTCTTTCCGGAATGATGGAACGTGTACAATCTTATTGTTTGGACCGATTGTCGGCAAAGGTTTCTTTAGTTGTTGATCCTTCTTCATATAAATGGAATGAAATTCCTGCCGGTTTTGAAAAATTTCGCTCTATACTGGCTTATCAGCTTGGAACACAAAACGAAATGCTGTTAGGTAATGTAGAATTTTTCGGCAGTCAGCCTTCCGAACAGTATCTTAATTCAGATGCCGCCGAAACAATATTAAGTAATTTGGATAACGCTTTTGAGTATAAGCAAAAAGAAGCATTTGACAATTCGCTTCAGCAATTATTAAATATGCTTCTCTCATACACAAATTCCGGCCAACAGATTGCATTATATCACAAACTTTGCATTTTTTTCTTGGAACATATTTCTATCGGCTGCCGTGAAAAAGATTTTTTAAATTCTTTTCATGGATATAGCCTGTTTTCATTGCCTTACGAAGAATGGGATGAAAAACTGGTAATACAATTCAGTAAACTTGGAAACTGGCTGTTCGATGGTGCGGAAACTTATCACTCAAATCATTTCAATCAAATGATTTATACCCTTCATAAGTATATTGCCGAACATATCTCGAAAGATCTTTCAATAAACGCACTGGCTAAGCAGGTGTACCTAAATCCTGTTTATCTTTCACGCGCCTATAAACAGACTACCGGAGAAAATTTATCTGAATACGTTCTTGCAAGGCGTATGGATAAAGCAAAGCAACTATTACAGCAACTTGATAAAAAGGTATCGGAGATCGGTATGGAAGTAGGATTTGATTCGGCTGCTCATTTTTCCAGAGCATTTAAAAAATATACAGGTGTTTCTCCTCAAGAATTAAGAGATTCTTTTTGATATACTTACTATACCACAAACAGGCAGTTAAACATAGATTTATTCAGTTGTCCGAGTATTAAAATTTACCAAATTCAATTAAAAATCATTGAGTGAAATACTTTTGACACCCACATCATAATGTGGGTGTCATATAATATCATCCTAGGTAACTACCTATAATACTCCACACCACTCTCAAATATACCCTGGTTTTTCTCTCCGGTTATATTGATAGCTATATTCTCTCCAATTCTCTCAGAATGGCACATTTTACCGAGCACCCTTCCATCAGGGCTTATGATGCCTTCAACCGCCATATAAGAGCCGTTTGGATTAAAGCTTTCATCCATGGTTACATTGCCCTCTGCATCCGCATATCTGAAAGCTATCTGGCCATTTTCAGAAAGTTTCTTAAGCCATTCTTCATTTGCCACAAATCTTCCTTCACCATGTGAGGCAGGGATTGAATAGGTCTTTCCGAGTTCAATATTCATAAGCCATGGGGACTTGTTGGTAACTGCCTTTGTATATACAGACTGTGAAATATGTCTGCCTATCTTGTTGGTAGTAAGGGTCGGTGAGGTTTCCTCTATCCCGGTTATCTCTCCGTAAGGCACAAGACCAAGCTTAATAAGTGCCTGAAAACCATTGCAGATACCAAGTACAAGACCATCTCTCTCTTTAAGTAACTTGTTGGTTTCCTCAGCAATCTGCGGATTTCTAAATACGGAGGCTATGAACTTGGCTGAACCGTCAGGCTCATCACCTGCTGAGAAACCGCCCGGGAACATTATTATCTGAGAATTCTTTATAGTCTTTGCATACTCAGATACAGAATCCTTTATATTCTGTGCATTAAGGTTCTTAAATACCACTGTCTGAACCTCTGCACCTGCTTTCTGGAAGGCTTTGGTTAAATCATATTCACAGTTAGTTCCAGGGAATACAGGTATAAATACCCTGGGCTTTGCTATCTTTTCTTTAGCTATATAGAGTTTTGCCTCATTCTTTCTAGCAAAGTCTGCCTCATTTCTTACATCATAAAGCTTCTCTGTAAGCTTTCCACTGCCTCACCTGTCTTTGTAGGATATACCTTTTCAAGCTTACCCTGCCAAGCTTCAAGCATTTCTTCTATATATATACTTACATTTGCAAATTCAAATTTTTCGCCCTCAGTAACTTCACCTAATCTAATCACATCCAGCCCTGAGTTCATTACTTCGTCTAAATCGGCTGCATTTACTTCTGCAACTATACCTGTAAAATCAGGCTTAAAGAAATCATTCTCTGAAAGCTTTTCATCAAATTTAACACCAAACTTATTACCGAAAGCCATCTTGCTGACTGCTTCAGCCACACCGTATCTTCCAAGCGCATAAGCTGAAACAATAGATTTCTTATGAATAAATTCAGTAATTTTTTTATAAGCAGATATCAGCTTTTCAAATACAGGGAGCCTGAACTCATTTTCTTCTATATTAAATTTTACAAGCACATTTCCTGTCTTCTTAAGTTCAGGGCTGATAATTTCATCTGCCTTACCCATATCGACCGCAAAACTTACTAAAGTAGGAGGCACATCTATATCATTAAAGCTGCCTGACATACTGTCCTTACCACCTATAGAAGCAAGTCCAAGCTGCATCTGTGCTTCATAGGCTCCGAGCAGGGCTGCAAGAGGTTCTCCCCAACGCTCTGCCTTATCACCAAGCCTCTTAAAATACTCCTGGAAGGTGAAATGAATCTTCGTCATATCTCCACCTGCCGCAACTATCTTTGACACAGAGTTAATAACCGCATAAACAGCACCATGATAAGGGCTTTCCTTTGAAATATACGGATCAAATCCATAACTCATAAGAGTTACTACGTCACTTTCACCAAGGTCATTCGGGAAGCTTTGCTGTCATTGTCTGAATAGGGCTTAGCTGATATTTACCGCCAAACGGCATGGTCACAGTAGCTGCCCCGATTGAGCTGTCAAACCTCTCAACCAGTCCCTTTTTACCGCATACATTCAGGTCATTAAGCATAGCAAGCCATGCCTCTTTAAGACTCTTGCCTTCAAATTCCTTATTGTGGTTTTCGTAAAATTTATCCGGATCAGGAGCTGATACGCTGGCTTTAGCTTCACTTCTGGCTCCATTGGTATCAATAAAGGCTCTGCTTATATTTACTATCTCCTTACCGCGCCATTCCATCACAAGACGAGGCTCTTTTGTAACTTCCGCTACAACCACAGCTTCAAGGTTCTCCTCATCTGCAAATTTAAGCATAGCTTCTACATCTTTACTGTCTACAACTATAGCCATTCTTTCCTGCGACTCAGAAATAGCTATCTCTGTACCGTCAAGTCCTGCATACTTCTTAGGCACTTTATCAAGATTGATATGAAGCCCTGCCGCCAATTCTCCGATTGCAACAGAAACACCGCCCGCTCCAAAATCATTACATTTCTTTATAAGCTTTGTTATCTCAGGTCTTCTGAAAAATCTCTGAATCTTACGCTCTGTAGGTGCATTTCCCTTCTGTACCTCTGCTCCGCAAGCTTCTATGGACTTGGTCGTATGTGACTTGGATGAGCCTGTAGCCCCACCTATACCGTCACGCCCCGTACGGCCTCCAAGCAAGATAATCTGGTCGCCCGGATCCGAAGTTTCCCTGATTACATTTTTTCTTCTGGCTGCTCCCATAACCGCCCCGATTTCAAGACGCTTTGCCACATAATCAGGATGATAAATTTCATCTACAAGTCCGGTGGCAAGACCAATCTGGTTGCCGTAAGAGCTATAACCTGCTGCCGCCCCTGTAACTATCTTTCTCTGCGGAAGCTTGCCCTTAATAGTTTCTGAAAGCGGCAAAGTAGGATCAGCAGCTCCTGTAACACGCATAGCCTCGATATACATAACCTCTGCCCGAAAGCGGATCTCTGATAGCTCCGCCAAGGCAGGTAGCTGCCCCACCAAAAGGCTCTATCTCTGTTGGGTGGTTATGTGTTTCATTCTTAAAGAATATCAGCCATTCTTCTGTATGCTTGGTTCCATCTTCCAAAGTTTCTTCCACAGGCACAACTATGGAGCAGGCATTTATCTCGTCTGAAACCTCCATATCTGTAAGCTTTCCAAGAGCTTTCAGTTTCTTCATTCCCATAAGTGCTATGTCCATAAGGCAGATGTACTTATCATCCCTGTCCTTGTAAAGCTCTGCAAAATTTTCCTTATAACTGTTGTAGCTGTCCACCAAAGGCTTGGAATATTTGCCTTCTTCAAAGTCTATCTCTGTAAGCTCCGTAAGGAAGGTAGTGTGACGGCAATGGTCTGACCAGTAGGTATCAAGCATTCTGATTTCAGTAACGCTTGGCTCTCTCTTTTCTTCCTCTGAAAAATATTTTCTTATAAATAAAAAGTCCTTAAATGTCATAGCAAGATTAAGCGAAACATAAAGCTCCTTAAGCTCGTCTTCGGACATAGTTCTAAAGCCTTCAAAGATTTTCACATCCGGAGGCTCAGGGAAATTTTGAACTATGGTCTCAGGCTTATCCTTATCCGCTTCCCTTGAATCAACAGGGTTTATGAGATAAGCTTTGATTTCTTCAAATTCTTTATCTGTAATATCACCCCTTACTACATATGTAGCAGCAGACTGAATTACAGGCTCAGCTTCTTCATTTAAGAGCTTCACGCATTGAACGGCACTATCTGCCCTTTGGTCAAACTGCCCCGGCAGGTATTCCACAGAAAACTCTCTTTCAGAAGCCTCAAGCGGAAATTCTCCTCATAAAGCAAGTCTACAGGCGGTTCGGAGAATACAATGCCAAGAGCCTTCTTATAGGTAGCTTCATCCAGATTTTCAATATCATATCTGATAAGCACCCTTACAGCCTCAAGATTTTTAAGAGAAAGATAGTCTGCAAACTCCTCTTTAAGCTCCCTTGCCCTTACAGCATAATCAGTTTTCTTTTCAACATATATTCTTCTAATATTTCCCATAGTCCCACTCCTTTTTATAGGTTTTGGTTACAATTATAATAATCCTAATTTGAGTTTAGTATAGCATGGATATATTTATTAGTAAAATGAATATATGTGATTTTATTTATATTACATACTTATATTATAAGTCTTCATATTATTCTTGTAGTTTATGGTAATTTTGTTATAATATCTATGTTGTCATTCCCTATACTGGCATCAGGAAGGGGGTGTTCAAAAGTGTGGATAATAAATCTTTTAGTTTCTGTCACGGCAGGTGTTGCCAGTTTCATCATCTGCAAATGGCTAGACAGGAATAATAATGACAACTAGCCAACCATGAATAGCATGGGAAAAAGCCTAGAGTTTGCCGACTCTAGGCTTTTTTTGTTCAAAAGTGTGGATTTAATCTATAATTATTTTACTACAATCTTTATAAAGTTTCAAGTATCATTTTATTATAAGACAAATCTTGCCTTTACAATTTCCACATTCAGCCACCACTACAGCTTGTTTCTCCATTTTCATCATTTTCGTTGCCTTCATCTTTGTTTACAAACCTTTTAATTCCTCTGATTCCATTATAAAAACAGTACAAAGTAAGACCTGCTGCAAAGATATAATTAGCATCTGGCTTTGCCATAAGCTCCTTTGCTGTAGACAAGGCTACTAAAATGCCCAGAATAATCCATACAATCGCCCATATAAGTAATGCTCTTTTACTCATTGCATACCTCCAAGTTCATCTCAACAACAATTTAATTGTGTACAATTTTATTATAGCATACTTTTTTATACTTGCAAGTACTTATACCAAATTATGAATATTTTTATTTCTCTCTCTGTCATTCTTCATAACCCTCATAACACCTACAGTGCAACTGATAATTGTAAATATATCAAAAGCTGTTCCAACATAATTACCACAACTATAATCATATATAGCCCAGCCTATTTCCGCCACTCCTATTACTATTTTAAATCCAAGAGCTCCACCTATACCAAGAAGATAAGTAAAAGCAACCATAGTTACAGCAGGAAACCACCCTACCAGTCCCTTATTATTGAATGCAAATGTCATAACTACTGCAACCAGCACAATCAAAGCTTTTGCTAAACCATTAAGCTTTTTAGCCAGATAAATCTCATTTTTAATTAAAGCAAGTGCACTTATAATAAATCCTGAATACCCCTTTAAGATGAGATTTCCAATTGCAAGGAATACCATCTGCCCATCCTGCACCCTCAACATTTTCTTTTCATCCTTAATATAGCCTGTTATCACCATAAGTGTACAGCCTATGAATATCACAATATTAGCTACAATAACATCCATATCTCCATAGCCCCTCTCTTCAAGAAAATATGCCAAATGTCTTTTTTAATGCTTTATATTTAAATTATATCAGCATTTATAGTCTCTTTTCAATGACATATGGCGTAAATACAAAAAGAAAAGAGCCTCATTATCAGACTCTTTTCAAATTATTTTAACTTATGAAATTTTCAGAAGAATTTTATGCTGCTACTTTAAAACCATCTGTCATAGCTGTCTTATTTCCACTAAGTTTTTCTTTAAGTCTGGCTATATCTTCAGCCTTTACTCCATTTGCAAGAAGCATATCCTCAGCACCCTTTGTGAGCTTTTCTACTGATAAATCCTTACCTCCTGCAATAGATTCCATCATCATAACTACATCATTTTTAATGTACTCATACTGTTTGGAATCCTTTGTTACCTTATAGTAGTTCTCATAGCTCTTCATATAATCATCTATGATTTCTTCCTTGGTTGCACCCATAAGTGACTCTAAGAACACTGCCATATAACCTGCCCTGTCTTTTCCCTCCAGACAGTGGAAATGGTAAGGTGCAGCATTATCAGCCATAAACTGTACTCCCTTAGCTATGCCTTCCTTAAATTCCTTTGAAGTAAAGGCAAGTCCAAGATTGAGTGTGATAACTTTGCCATTCTTAAAAAGATTAGCATAATAAGGAGACTTGAAATCTTCTTTTTGGGTAAGCCTTCTACCTTTTCTTTAGAATCAGCAAGATTTACTACTATGGCAACTTTGGCTCCTTCTAAGAGTTTATCTGCATAAGAAGCTCTTCCAAGTTCATTATTTACAGGACTTGAACTTCTGTAAAGAGTGCCTGCCGCTATCTTGCCTAATTTAATTTCTCTGAAATTAGCAAATACCTCATCACTTGCATAATCGGCTCTGTTGTTTGTTCTTTCAAGCTTTCTTACACTGTAAGCCTCTGCGTATCCCTGCTTCCTGCTCATAAATATAGTAAACTTATCACCCGGCTTTACTCCTGCAACTTCGTTTAACTTGCCGTAGTTTATACAGATAGCTATATTGGTCTGTCCCTTATATGCTCTTACAAGAGGCATACCATTATTTACCAAATATCCGTCAAGATAAGGAGCCTCAAGCACAAATCCGTTATCAAATACAACTGCAAGGTTATCAGCTAACTTAAAACCTTTTTTATTAAATTTATCTATGGTTATATTGGTAACTGCATGACCATACTTTTCTATTTCGGTTACTTTTCCTCTGATAAAAGGCTTTCTAAATACAGACTTGCCGGCAAGGTTTTTCTTTAGCTTGGCAATCGTCTTTTTAGATACACCAATTTTCTTCAAATATTTCTCTGTAGCCTTTGCTACATTTACCTTAGAAATATCACTTCCTTTTGGAAGCCCAAATACTACCTCTGTCATAGAGTTTACTATATTGGATTCAGCTATTTTCTTATACTGTTCACTGTCCTTTTCTACCTTATAATAATTCTCATAGGTAGTCATGTAGTCAGCAACTATTTCGTCCATACCTGCACCCATAAGAGCCTCTAGTACTGCTGATACAAAGCCCGCCCTATCCTTACCTTCTGTACAATGTACCATATAAGGTGCTTTCTTTCCTGCCATAAACTTTAAGCCGCTTGCAAGCTTTTTAGAGAAATCCTTACCTGCGACATCAACATCCATATTAAGAAGCTTTACCTGTTTCTTATCTACAAGCTTTTTATAGTAAGCAGAATTAAAGTCATCTGCTGCTATATATTTTTCAATATTTTCAGCATTGTCAGCAAGATTAAGCACCGTCTTAACTCCTACTGCTTCAGCAAGTGCATTTGAGTAAGCTGCTCTTCCTATTTCGTTATTGATAGGGCTTGAGCCTCTGTAAAGTACTCCCGGCTTAATTCCTGTCGTTACCACACTTCTGAAATTGGCAAATATAGAATCACTTGCATAATCAGAACGCTCATTGGTTCTTTTAAGCTGTCTTAAGAGATATTCTGCAAGATAAGCCTTAGCTTCTTTAAGAGAAAACTTAATGGCATCTCCCACTTTAGCATTGTATTTGTAGAGAAATTGCCTAAGTTAATCGCAACTATAAGCAAGTCGTTCTTCTCGTCATTTCTTACCAGTAAGCTGCCTGTGTCTACATCGCTGTAAGAAGTGCAAAATGGCATAGTAAGAGTAGTATCTCCAATTTGTACATTAAGCAGGTCTCCTGCTTCGTAGCCTGCATCAAGAAGCGCCTTTGGCTTAATATCCATAACTACATTTCCATACTTTTGAACCTCTGTAATAGTTCCTGTCACTTCTGTAGCTGCTTTAGCATAGTTACCAGGCATAAGTCCAAGTACCAGCATAAACACCAACATAAATGAAATCGTTCTTTTGAGTGTTTTCATAAAACACCTTCCTTTCATTTTTGATAATAATTACTATAAAATTTTACTTTTAAAAACAATTATAGTCAAGTATTGACAAAGGATATTTTTGCTTCTATGCGACATCTGTCCACTTTTACTTAGGACTACTATATTTTTTTACAAACTACTCTTTTTTTATATTTACTTGTAGTTTTATATCATTTCATTATAATGTTATTGTTGTCATCTCCTACACTGACATCAGGAAGGGGGTGTGTTGTAATGTGGGTTGTGGAACTCTTAGTTTCTGTCACAGCAGGTGTTGCCATCTTCATCATCTGCAAATGGCTAGACAGAAATAATAATGACAACTAGCCTGCCACGCTTTTAGCATGGGAAAAAGCCTAGAAGTTGCAGCTTCTAGGCTTTTTTTGTGTTGAATGTGGATTTGTAGTAAAAATTATTATACTATACTATTTATAATTTTGCAAGCAAGTCATTTTATATTTTAATGACAACTAGCCGGGAGTTCAACAGTTAATGCCATGTAATATATAGCTCAAAAATCATCAAGTCCATTGGAAAATGGGCTTTTTAATATATTTCTTTGTCAAATTTAAATAATATATTTGTTGTAACTGTTGTATTATTCCAAAAAGTGTGATATAATATTTCTATGAAATTAGGATATAACACAAAAAGCCATAGATCCCACTTACTATGTTCAAATAGGGAATCAGAAATGGCAATAAAACCACAACTAAAAAAACATTGAGAAAAATCGGCAAGCATTCGGAGCTTTTTGAATATCACGGATGACCCTTTGGCATATGCAAAAGACTATGTCGCCCGGTATAACGAGAAAGTGAATAATACCAAGCAGGCGAAGCTGGAGATTCGTCTTGATTTCACTGAAAGGGTAAAACATTGTAATATACAGGCATCCGAAAGCACACTCAAAAACATAGGCTATCTTTACCTTCAACATTTATACAGCCTTCTTGAGGGTTGATAAGTTTTTTTGACCAAATAACTGAAAAATAGGAAAAATCTCATTTAATCCCGATTTGGTCAACAGATTTCTGACTTACTCAAGAATACTTGATCCGGACTCAAAACTTGGAAGCTTTGAAAAAAACTTGGCAGATTTTTATGAGGAACCCGATTTTGGTTATCAGCACATCCTGAGGACTATGGATTTGCTCTATGATAACTTCGATGAGTACATTTCGCATCTTTTCAGGGAAAGTGGCAAAATACATAAACGAAATACCACCGTTTGTTATTACGACTGCACCAATTACTACTGTGAAGCTGAAACTCGGGGATTTGGAATATGTTGACGAAGTAACCGGTGAGGTTATGAGAGGTTTGAGACAATTCGGTTTTGCTAAGGATCATAAACCGAACCCTCTTGTAGAGATGGGGCTTTTTATGGATACTGACGGAATTCCTGTTTCAATGTGCTTAGCTCCGGGAAACACCAATGAGCAGACAACTGCCATTCCCCTCGAAAAAGAGCTTATCAAAATGTTTAATGGTAAGAATAAAAAATTCATTTACTGCGCTGATGCCGGACTCGGTTCATACCACATAAGGAACTTTAACAGCATGGGTGGCAGGGCTTTTGTTGTGACACAGTCAGTTAAGAAACTTTCCGATCCCCTTAAACAAGCAGTATTTAATGACTATGGCTATAGACGCCTTTCTGATGACAAGCCCCTTACAATTTCGGTAATGAAGCGGTTTGATAAGAAGGATGCCAATAACATAAGCCTCTACAACGATAAGATTTATAAGGTTATCGAAGCAAGCACCCTCTTAGATGTAGGGCTTTATGAGGAAAAAATATTACAAAACGGTAAGATAAAAAAGATAAAATCCAAGGCATGCCTGAAGCAGCATGTAATTATAACTTTCTCAAGAAAAAGTATGGAATATCAGAGATTTATCAGAAACCGTCAGATTGAAAGAGCAAAGTCAATCCTTGATAAAATGGATCCTGATGAATACAAGAAGGGACCAAATGACGTAACGCGCTTTATAAAGAAAGTTGGTAAAGATAAAATCACATACGAAATTGACAATGACAGAATCCGTGAAGAGGAAAAGTATGATGGTTTTTACGCCATAGCAACAAATTTAGATGACGATGTCAAAGACATCATCGCAATAAACGAACAGAGATATCAGATTGAAGACTGCTTTAGGATACTTAAAACAGACTTTTCATCAAGACCGTACTTCCACAGGAACAGAGGAAGAATAATTGCTCACTTCATGATTTGTTACACAGCCCTACTGATTTACAGGTTACTGGAAGTCAAACTGAATTCATTCAGTAAAGAAATCCACCTCACAACACGCAACATAGTTGAAACAATGCAGAATATGCAGGTAGCAAATATATCTGACATGGCATATGTGTCACAATATACCGGTTCCAAAGTACTGACAGCACTGGAAGGAGTATTCGCCCTTGGTCTTGATCGCAAAAACTTTCTCCCGAAAGACCTTAATAAAAAATGTCGTAAAAAATTTTAAGATAAGTATCAGATACAACATTTCTACAGCACTTAAAAAGGCGTAATATCCTTTAATTTTCAAGGGTTTACGCCTTTTAATATTTTTTTACTGTCGAAAACGGGATTATACTATACTATTTATAATTTTGCAAGCAAGTCATTTTATATTTTAATGACAACTAGCCTGCCACGCTTTGCATGGGAAAAGCCTAGAAGATGACGCTTCTAGGCTTTTTTTGTGTTTATCTATGTGGTTTTACAACTTTAATTTTACACTATCCAGGCTGTATCTGTCAAGTAAATGTAAGCTAAATAGCCGCTTCATATTCACCTTCACATTACTCCCCAACATTCCATACAGTTCTTCTCTTGAAGGTCTCAAGTCTGAACTTAGCTTCTGCCTCGGAACGTTTGAATAATTCTTCAGCCTTCTCAGGATTACTTCTAAGAAGTCTGTTGTAACGAACCTCTGTCTCAATGAACTCTCTGTAGCTGATTGTAGGCTCTTTTGAATCCATAGTGAATGGGTTCTTTCCTTCTTCTGCAAGAAGCGGGTTGTAACGGAAGAGACTCCAGTAACCGGACTGAACCGCCTTCTTCTCCTGAGTCATAGAAACTCTCATACCACCCTTTATACCGTGGCTGATACAAGGAGCATAACCTATGATGAGTGATGGACCAGGATAAGCCTCAGCCTCAGCTATAGCCTTAACACACTGGTTGTAATCAGCACCCATAGCTACCATAGCTACATAGATGTATCCATAACCCATAGCTATCTCAGCAAGGTTCTTCTTTCTTACTTCCTTACCGCCTGCAGCAAACTGTGCAATAGCACCGGTAGGAGTAGACTTAGAAGCCTGTCCGCCTGTATTTGAGTAAACCTCTGTATCGAATACAAATACATTTACATCTCTGTTAGATGCAAGTACGTGGTCAAGACCGCCGTAACCGATATCGTAAGCCCAACCGTCTCCACCGAATATCCACTGGCTCTTCTTTCCTGCAAAGTCAGCATTAGCTATGATATAGTCTTTCTCCTCAGCCTCTACACTGCAAGCTGAAAGTGCCTGAACCATTCTTCTTGCTGCCTCAGTATTCTCTCCTGAATTCTTTCTTGTATCAAGATACTTCTGGATAACTTCCTTGGTATCAGCATCTACCTTTTCAATAAGACGTTCAGCATTGTCAATAACTCTCATTCTAAGAGCCTCTGTTCCGAGTGCCATACCGTAACCATACTCAGCATTGTCCTCGAAAAGTGAGTTAGCCCAGGCAGGACCTCTGCCTCTCTTGTCAACTGTATATGGATTGGCAGGTGAAGAACCGCCCCAGATTGAAGAACAACCTGTTGCATTTGCAATAAGCATTCTATCACCGAACATCTGAGTAATAAGCTTAGCATAAGGAGTCTCACCACAGCCTGCACAAGCACCCGAGAACTCAAGGTAAGGCTGTCTGAACTGACTTCCCTTTGGTGTAACAGCATTAAACTTAGCAAGTACGTCCTCGTGAAGTTCAAGTGTTCTACCGTAATCAAAACTCTTCTGTTCTACCATCTGTGTATCAAGAGCTGAAAGTGAAAGTGTCTTATTTCCTTTAACCTCAGGGCAGACATTTACACAGGAACCACAGCCTGTACAGTCAAGTACGGAAACAGTAATTGCAAACTTCTTACCCGGCATACCCTTCATATCTACCATCTTCATAGACTCAGGAGCCTTAGCTGCCTCTTCCTCATCCATAACAGCAGGACGAATTGCTGCATGAGGACATACATAAGAGCAAAGGTTACACTGTAAGCAGGTATCCTTATTCCAGGTAGGAACTTCAACTGCTATACCTCTCTTTTCGTAAGCTGCTGAACCTGATGGTGTTGTACCGTCTGCATACTCAACGAAAGCAGATACAGGAAGAGTGTTACCTGCCTGTGCATTTATCTTATTCTGAATTTTATTTACATAGTGAACAACATCCTTGAGACCTGAACCTGCCTTCTCAGAGATATCCTCCTCTGTAGCATTCTTCCAGTCAGCAGGAACCTGTACTTCAACAACTCCAGACACACCGGCATCTATGGCATTATAGTTCATCTGTACAACATCGTCACCCTTTTTCTGGTAAGAAGCCTTAGCTGCTGCCTTCATATATTCTACAGCATCCTCGATAGGGATGATATTTGCAAGTTTGAAGAAAGCTGCCTGAAGCACTGTATTGATACGTCCGCCAAGACCGATTTCTTTACCAATCTTGATACCGTCTATTGTATAAAGCTTGATGCCATGCTCAGCGATATACTTTTTAGCCCTGACCAGGGAGACGCTCTGAAAGCTCATTTACATCCCATGGGCAGTTAAGAAGGAAGGTACCGCCGTCTTTGATATCCTGTACCATATCGTACTTGCGCACATATGAAGGGTTGTGACAGGCAACAAAATCCGCTTTATTGATAAGGTAGGTAGAGTTAATCTTCTTATCGCCGAAACGAAGGTGAGAAATAGTTACACCGCCTGATTTCTTTGAATCATAGTCAAAATAAGCCTGAGCATATTTATCTGTATGGTCACCGATAATCTTAACAGAGTTCTTGTTAGCACCGACAGTACCGTCTGCACCAAGTCCCCAGAACTTACAAGAAGTGGTTCCTGCAGGAGCTGTAGCAGGGTTCTCTGTGATATCAAGAGAAAGATTGGTTACATCATCCTTGATACCGATAGTAAATCTTGGTTTTTCTGTATTCTTGTAAGCTGCAATAATCTGTGCAGGAGTTGTATCCTTAGAACCAAGACCATAACGGCCTGTGGTAACAAGGCAGACTCAAACTTAGTTCCACGAAGTGAAGCCACAACATCAAGGTAAAGAGGCTCACCAAGAGAACCAGGCTCTTTTGTACGGTCAAGTACGATGATGTTCTTAACAGTCTCAGGAAGAGCAGCAATAAGATGCTTAGCTGAGAATGGTCTGTAGAGGTGGACCTTAACAACACCAACCTTGTGTCCGTTAGCATTCATATAATCTATTGTTTCATCTATAGTTTCACAGACTGAACCCATAGCTATAATTACTCTGTCTGCATCCTCTGCTCCATAGTAATTGAAAAGCTTGTAGTTAGTGCCAATCTTAGCGTTAACCTTATCCATATAATTCTGTACAACTTCAGGCACAACATCATAGAAACGGTTGGAAGCTTCCCTTGCCTGGAAGAAGATATCAGGATTCTGGGCTGTACCACGCTGTAATGGGCGGTTAGGGTTAAGTGATTTATTTCTGAATGCAGCAACTGCTTCCATATTGCACATATCTTTCAAATCATCATAATCCCAGGTTTCGATTTTCTGAATTTCGTGTGAAGTTCTGAAACCATCGAAGAAGTGAAGGAAAGGCACACGGCTCTCAATTGTACTAAGATGTGCAACCGCACCAAGATCCATAACCTCCTGTACACTGTTTGAACAGAGCATGGCAAAGCCTGACTGACGACAGGCGTAAACATCTGAATGATCTCCAAATATAGAAAGTGCGTGACTTGCAAGCGCACGGGCTGATACATGGAATACTGCAGGAAGTAATTCACCTGCAATCTTATACATATTAGGGAGCATAAGTAAAAGTCCCTGAGAAGCCGTATAGGTAGTGGTTAAAGCACCTGCCTGTAATGAGCCATGTACTGCACCTGCTGCACCACCCTCTGACTGCATCTCAGACATAATTACTTCATGTCCGAAAATATTCTTTCTTCCCTGTGTAGCCCACTGATCTGTGTAGTCAGCCATAGGTGAAGAAGGTGTAATAGGATAGATAGCTGCAACATCTGTAAACGCATAGGATACGTGGGCGGCAGCGGTATTTCCATCCATAGTTTTCATTGATCTAGCCATAGATAGCCTCCTTAAAAATTAATAATATTAATACCAACAAAGTCAATCCATTGGTGATAAAACATTTGTTACAAACTTTATAACATACACTATAATTCTACTATTTAACTTTCATTCTGTAAAGGTAAATCATGTATTTTTATTGTGCAATTTGTGTTAATTGATGTATTTTCTCAATAATTTTTCAGATAATTTCGATAACAATTCTCATTATCGCTAGTTTCTTTTTATCTTCTACCACTTTTCCATTGTATTTTTTTATGACAGGTTGATATAATATTATGTGGGTGTCAAAAGTTTTGACATTAAATGTATACAATTTTAACTTTTGAAAGCGAGGTTTTTATGTCCGAAACAAATATGTCACTACTCTCACAAAACGAAATCGATGCTTTAATTACTTTTTTAAATAATAATAAAGAAAGCTACTCATTAAGCGGTGATACACTTAGCCAGGCAAGTATAAACAAGCTTATTGATCTTGTGAAATCAATACCTTCATTAGATAAAAACGTTTTATTAAATACAGCAGCAATTAATGCGTCTTCTTTCTTTACTGACAAAAAGAACACCAGGGGCTACAATCTGAATTTTAAAACTGATGAGAATGGGCAGATTCATGTTTTTGCATATAATGCAGAAACTAAAGATATGATTGCTATTCTTCCTAAAATGCTGACAGCCGGTCATGTAGAAAACCTTCCTGATACCTGGGGGATCTGTATGTCACCAAATACCTTCCATCGTATTTCAGAATTACTTGATTTAGATTATTCGGAAGAAACCTTTAAAGAAGTTATAACTTTATTTACAGAAAAGATGTATGGCAGCACTGAAGTTATCCTGCCTGCCTTCTACCTCCCATAAAGCGAGGTTTTATGCTTATTAAATATTTACAGGTTCTCTTTATTTCCATGTTACCTATTATAGAACTTCGTGGTGCTATACCTTTTGCTACAGCCATCGGAGTCCCACCTTTAACAGCCTATGGAATTTCAATCATTGGAAATATGCTCCCCATCCCGTTTATTTTTCTTTTTGCAGGAAAAATACTTCACTGGGGAAAGGATAAGCCTTATATAGGAAATATTTTCACTTTCTTCCTTGATAAGGGATACAAAGCCGGGGAAAAGCTTGAAAATAAAGCAGGCTTTGGCTTATTTTTTGCACTCACACTTTTTGTAGGCATTCCCCTTCCCGGTACAGGTGCCTGGACAGGCAGTTTGGCTGCCTGCTTACTAGGTATCAATGCCAGGAAAGGAACAATAGCAGTACTTGCAGGAGTCTTACTCGCAGGTATAATAATGATGACCATAAGCCTTGGTGCTTTATCAATTTTTAAATAATGGTCTGACTTACAAAAAGAAGCCCTGTCATTCCGGTTTGACAGAGCTTCTTTTTTTATCTGACCGTACTATTTAGTTTTACTGTTATTCGCCTCACTTCTAAATTGAGCCGGAGTTTTGCCGAATTCCCTCTTAAAAAGCCTGATAAAATGTTCTACATTAGGATAACCCACAGTCTCAGATATCATCTCAATCTTCATATTTCCTCCTAATAAAAGTGCTTTTGCTTTTTTTAGTCTTATAAGGCGCACATTATCCCCAAAGGACAGGCCTGACTTATTCTTAATATATTTTGAAAGATAAGGCTTTGAAAGATAAGTCTTTTCAGCCAGAGTTTCGAGAGTGACATCTCTATAATTTTCCTGAATTATATTTAAAATATTATTTAAACGTTCTTCCTTTTCCTCTACAAATCTGAGCTTTTCAGGCTGATTCAGGGCAGATACAAGCGCATCTATTGAAGCTTTGATTATATCCTCATCAAAGCCTACTCCCCAGTATTTCTTATCCTCATAAACAATTCCAACAAAAGTAACTGCCTTCGAAGTCGAACCTCTTGTTAAAGCATGTTCACCATAATCTGAAAGTTCATAGTCTATGCCAAAATACTGCCTCAAAGCATTTGCAACAGCATCAAGACGTCCGTTACCATTTGATTTGACCACATACTCCCTGCCATTGTGATTGATATTTACCGTAGCTAAGAAGCCCCCACTCTGCACAAATTCAGCATTACTTATATTAAATATCTCATTATTATTTACATATTTATCTAAGAAAATATTATAAATTCTCTCAGCCGAAAGCTCAGCATGCTCATAATCGGAAACCGCCTTAACTGTATAGCCAAGTTCCTCCTGCATATTCTTAGGTATCTCTATTCCATAGTTAGTCTTTAGGATGTAGCTTACTCCACCCTTACCTGACTGGCTGTTTATGCGGATAACATCCCCATCATAGCTCCTGCCTATATCTTTTGGATCAATAGGAAGATAAGGTACTGTCCATTTGTCTTCTTTATGCTTTTCCCTAAAAGCAAAGCCCTTTGATATGGCATCCTGATGCGAGCCTGAAAACGCTGTAAATACCAGCTCTCCTGCATAAGGCTGCCTTAAGGAAACATCCATACGTGTAAGTCTTTCATATATCTCTTTTATCTCATTAAGTTTAGAAAAGTCAAGTTTTGGATCTACTCCATGCGAATACATATTCATGGCAAGGGTGATTATATCCACATTTCCGGTGCGCTCACCATTTCCAAAAAGCGTTCCTTCTATTCTGTCTGCACCTGCAAGCAGTCCAAGTTCAGCTATGGCAACACCGGTTCCTCTGTCATTATGTGGATGAAGGCTTAAAATTACCCCCTCCCTGCGCTTCATGTGCTTATGCAGATATTCCACCTGTGTAGCAAATACATGTGGCAATGAAAGCTCTACTGTAGCAGGAAGGTTAATAATTACCTTTTTATCCCGGGTTGGCTTCCATACATCTATAACTGCATTAACCACTTCAAGTGCATATTCCACCTCTGTACCTGTAAAACTTTCCGGCGAGTATTCAAAAGAAAAATTCCCCTCTGTCTCATCTGCAAGCTTTTTAAGCAGCTTCGCTCCATTTACTGCTATCTGCTTAACTTCCTCTTTATCTTTGGCAAATACCTGTTCTCTTTGCGCCACAGATGTAGAATTATATACATGGATGACAGCATGTGGAGCACCTTTTACCGCCTCAAAGGTCTTTTTGATAATATGCTCTCTTGCCTGGGTAAGCACCTGTACCGTCACATCAGGAGGAATAAGATTATTTTCAATAAGCGTACGCATAAAATTATACTCAGTCTCAGAGGCAGCCGGGAAACCGACCTCAATCTCCTTAAATCCTATAGCTATAAGCATCTTAAAAAACTCCAGCTTCTCCTCAAGACTCATCGGCTCTATAAGTGCCTGATTACCGTCTCTAAGGTCAACCGAGCACCATACAGGAGGCTTATCTATATATTCTTTTTTTACCCAGTCATAAGTGGGATTTTCAGGCATAAAATAGTTTCTCTGATACTTATTATAATTTTCCATGTTCTCTCCATTATTTTGTTAAATTTATACTACATAGTTGATATATTTTAATATATCATATTCCCAGCTTTTTACATAGGTAATATTTTAACTATTTAATTGATATTTTTTTAATCAGCACTACTTAGCATGATAATTTCCCATAAAAATACTTTTATATTATTTTTAATAAGTGTTACAATCTTCATATCAATTTATAAAGAGGAAAAAAATATGATACAAGATTTATTAAACAATGACTATAACAACAGCTACAATCCAAATGCCGTACCTGATGATGAAAGCCTTATACTATATTTTAAGAATAACGACTTACTCTGTCATGCCGGGGGAAATATTGAAAGCCTTGAAAATGCCATACCCGGCAAGGCTAATAGTGACGAAGTTATATGGACTCTGCCTGCTTTTAAAGAAATGGATGACGAGAAAACTCCAATCCCGGATAAGTTGATTTATCTTTTTAAAATGAAACTGGACGGAATAGAAAAGGAATTTTATCTTTTAAATGATGATAATTTTTCTCCAAAAAAACTGAGGGCTTATGTTATCTTCCTGCTCTTAAATACCGCTCTATCAAGCCGCTCGACACTTCTTTTGCAGTTATAACCGCCTGGCAGCTCTACTCCTGGTATAAATCTAACCGCTACTGTGGCCGGTGTGGCCACCATACGGACTTGGACAATAAGGAGCGTATGATAAGATGTCCGGAATGCAACAATATGATTTATCCTAAAATCTGTCCGGGAGTTATAGTCGGTATTATTAACAAAGGCAGAATCCTGCTTACAAAGTATGCAAATAAAGGCTATAACCGTTATGCTCTCGTAGCGGGCTTTACAGAGATAGGTGAAACTCTTGAAGAAAGTGCTGCCAGAGAGGCTTTGGAGGAGGTCGGACTTAAACTTAAAAATATAACCTTTTACAAAAGCCAGCCCTGGTCAGCTTCTTCTTCCTTACTTGCAGGATTTTTTGCGGAAGTGGATGGCAGTGATGAAGTTGTACTGGAAACCGATGAACTTAAGGAAGGTACCTGGTTCTATCCGGAAGATATAATTCAGATGCATGAGGGAGTAAGCCTTACCGAAGAAATGATAAATTATTTTGCAAATAGAAAGATGGATGAAAAGTGGTATAAATGACAGGACAGATAACGAGGTATCCTCTTACCTGTAGAAGATACCTCGTTTGTTATATTCATGTATTTACTTGCCCGACTTTTGTCTTTGATATTCTACTTCTGCAAGCTCCAGATCCTCTCTATCTGCAAAATGAACTATATCCTCACTTTCTTCGACAGACATTCCTTTATTTCGACAGTTAAGGTAGACTCTAAGTAAAGTCTCATTAATTCCTTGTTCAATTCCTTGCTCTTTTCCATCGCTAACGCCCTTATAATACAACTTAGTAAGTGGTCCGTCACTCATATTTTTTACCTCTCTTTCTCCTATTGACATAAACTTTTCCAAAGCCTTTTCACTTCCAGACATTATAGAAAGAAATTTAAGCACTGCATCTACATGTTTAATTTCATTTTCATCCTCAGGTATATAATAAGGATTCTTTCTGATGTTTGTAAAATATTTTGCCACCAGTCTAAAATCACTCTTAAAGCGATTAACCGTTTCTTCTGGTAAAAAAGCTATTTCAAAAACATTGATTTTATAATCACTTACAAAATCTTCCAGCCCTGTCGGAATATCTAAAATACCTTTCAGATTTTTAGGCTTGTTCCATCTGGTTAGTCCAAAATATAAAACTATAGTCACTACAGGGGTAAGTTTTTTCTTTGAAGACCTACCGGAACTTTTAAGTAACTGACTTCTGTATGAAGCACCATCATAGCCTATTATTCTGGCAGGCATAAGTTTTTCAGCTTTAGTCTGATTTTCAATTCCGACCACAAGCAAATTAGTTTTGCCTTCCTTCCAGTACTTGCTTACATCCCGCTCCATTTCATGCAACTTACCATCTTCTGCCTTATATGCAGAGTTTATTTTATTGTCTTCCAGCGAATCCTCTTTTATTCGTTCTTTTCCGTCAAAAATCAGAGTATTTACGATGTCTGCAAAGACATCATTATAGTCCTCCAATAATTTCTCAGTTGTGTCTTTTTCGTTCATATTTTTATTTTTAGCAAATTTAAGAAATAGTCAATAATAGTATAACATATTTATATGAAGTATTGAAGAGGGTAGCATGAAAAAATCCCCAGCTAAGTTTCCTTAACTGAGGATAATTTTAATTATTAACTTTAAGAGTTAAAGATTAGTTCTTTGGGGTAACCGTAATCTTGAATCCACCCTTAATTCCCTGGAACTCAAAACTAAACTCACCAGTTGTTTCTGTAATCTTATCTTTAAGCTTACTAACATTAACGGTTATTTCAAATCACCACTAGGATCAATCTTACCAACTTTATAGGTAATACCCTTTGGTAAATCCTTTACTTTTTTAACCTTAGCTGTACCAGCCTTAGTTCCTACAAAACCTGTAACCTTACCCTTTATAGTATAATTAGCAGCTGTACCGGTAGCAACCTTAATAGAAGCAGTTGTAGTGTTATTAGTTACTGTAATGTCGCCTGTTGCCACACCACCAGTACCACTTGTAAATGCAAAGCTCTGAGCAACATTAGCAAGCTTCATAATAGCACCGGCTGAAACACCTGACTGTGTAGCTACGCCATTCTTATCCTGCTTAACACCTGAACGTCTTAAGTAGAGCTTAACTTCACCCGCCCCCCAAGTATTAGCCTTTGCAGTTGCAGAATACTTGAGAGCAACCTTTGTAGGCTTCTTCTCAGGATCTTTTGATGCCTTAAGTGTAGACCACTTATACTTACCATCTGTTCCAACTAAAGTCCACTCAAGATCTTCCTTGCTTATATTGTAAAGAGAAGCACCCTTTGTAATATCATACTGTACATTCGCCTCAACACGAGCTACACCGTTAATAGTTGCTCCTGTAGCCGCAAAACCTCCACCTGGGAGACCTTGTATGGCATCGATTGGCTTATTAATTGTAACTCTTGTAACTGCTGAAGCAAGCTTCTTAGCAGAAGCAGCTGTTCTTACAAGAACATCCTTATTGTCATTTCCTAATGCAAGGGCAACAATAGACATACCCTTCTTATCGTCAGCTTTCTTCCAAGTAGCTCCAGCTGCACCACCCACATTAACTACCTGATATTCCATACCATTCTTAATTGATGTAGTTTCCTTTGTAATATCAACCTTTACATTAGGAGCCTTAGGCTGTGAAGCAACCTTAACCTTAACCTCTTTACTAGCCCAAGTCTTATCTGTTGCCATAACTCTAAATGTAAGTGTAGAACCGTTCTGGCTGAGCATCTTAAGTTTTGCAGTCACCTTGTCATTGTCTACTGCGCCACCAAAGAACTCTTTTACTTTCTGCCAGTTACCCTCGTTCAACTTAACTTCAATAGCCTCACCACTGGCTGATAAATCAACTCCTTTTGGCTGCTTTCCTACGGAAGCAAAGAGATAACCATAATCTCCGCCATATTTATTTGCAGGTGTAAAACCTTTAATAGCTGCAGTAGAAGCTGCTACATACACCTTAAAGGTACTCTCAGCTGCAGGAAGCTCTACAACTCCCCACTCACCATCAGGAACAGCAGTCTTTCCAGCTGCAATAACACCAGCCTTACCCTTAAGAGCTGCATAAGCATCTATTCCACCTGCATACTCCTGAATATTTGATATTTTATAACTCTTTGTACCAATCTTAACACTGCCTTTTCCGTTAGCCTTATCTTCTTTAGCAATGCCCCAGAATGTAGCTCCATCTGCCTTTGCAAGACCTGTTGTTCCTTCAAAAGAAACGGCCTGCGCTGCTGCCTTAGCTGTCTGTAAGTTAGCAACTGGAACCATCCCAAGTGCCATAGCCACTACAAGTGACTTTGCGATTGTCTTTTTGAAATTCATAATTAAATAACCTCCTTATTATTGACGGGATCTTTTCCTATGTACGCTAAGATAATCTCCCTTGCGCCATCCCTGGCTAGCTATCTTCATACCCTATGTACGCTAAGGTAATTAGTAAGCTTATTTGTTTGTTTTTTTAACTTACACAAACTATATCGGACGGGGAGATTAAAAACTTAACACTTTTTTGAAACTTTTTTATTTTTCCAGATTATCTTTACTTAAACCCTTATATCGGGCAGCTTGTAATCTGGAATGTCGGGTACAGTTTCAAAATGAATTATAAAAAGATATTTTGTAATTCATTTGTAACCTTGCATACATAATACATCATTCTACTTCAAAAAAAGCAAGCTTAATTTCATATTTTATAATATTTTTATGAAATATTTACTTTTTTTGTGTAAAAAAATTGGTGTATCTTATCCCTTGTATTTTGTATTATACGAATAAAAAAATAAGGCAAAAAAATAAGGCAGTTTGTTACTAATTTGCTGCTAAATATTAATTAAAGCGGAGTTTTAACCTGCTATATATAATGATACAAGTGTCAAAAGATATGAGTAAGATCTGATGGTGGTTACTTAATTAACCCTGTCAATGTAAAACTTGACATTTTAGCTCATAATTATATAATATAAATTAATTTATTATAAATAAGTTTATATTAAGGAGAAGATATGAAATTTATAGGCCGGGAAGATGAATTATTGAGATTAAATAATGAATATGTGAATGATAGCAGCTTTGTAGTCATATATGGCAGGCGTAGGGTTGGCAAAACAACATTAATAAAAGAATTTATTAAAAATAAAACAGCCTTTTACTTTCTGGCAACGGAAGAAATTGAAAGTCAAAGCATAAAGCGTATGGCTGGAGTTATTGCAAGGCAGACTAATAACAGCTTGTTACAAAAAGCTGTATTTACTGATTGGCTGGACTTATTTCAAACAATAGCAGATTATGAAGCAGGTAAGAAGAAAAGTGCTTGTTATTGATGAATTTCCATATCTTGTAAAAACTAATCTGGCCTTTCCTTCAATATTACAAAATGCCTGGGATGAAATACTTAAAGAGAAAAATGTAATGTTAATATTATCAGGCTCTTTTATTGGAATGATGCAAAAATATGCATTATCCTATGATAGCCCTCTGTATGGAAGAAGGACTTCACAGATCCGCTGACTCCTCTTCCCTTTACAGACATATATAGTTCAACAGATTTAACTTTTGATAAAGCAGTTGAACAGTACTCGGTGACGGGTGGGATACCGAAGTATCTGGAGTTTTTTGAAAATAATCATGAACTTATGTATGAATTAAAAAAGAATGTACTTTCTAAGAGTGGTTTTTTATATGAAGAGCCATTCTTCCTACTAAAAAGTGAGGCTATGACAGCTGTAAACTACTTCTCTATTATTAAAGTTATAGCTGATGGTAATCATAAGCTTGGGAAAATTGCCGGTTTCCTTGGCCAGGAAAGTTCTGCACTTACCCCATACATATCCACACTTGTAGAATTAGGCTTCGTTGAGAAAAGAACTCCTATTACTAAAAAGTACCCTAAAAAATCCAGAAAAGGCTTATACTTTATTGCTGATAATTTCATTCGGTTCTGGTTTAGATATGTATATCCATATAAGGGGGAATTGGAGCTGGATAACATACAAATAGTTGTAGATGAGATTAATAAAGATTTTTAATACAAAATTTGTTGCATTTGTTTATGAAGACATTTGTAAGGAAATATTTGCTACATTATGTAAAAAAACGGCAAAAATTCTATTTTCCCCATCCCGCATTGGTTCATATTGGCTGAATGATTATGATAGTGATACAGAAATTGATGTTATGTCTATAGATAGCAAAAATAAGAGAATATTTGCAGGAGAATGTAAATATCATATTAAACCGGTTGATGCACCTGTATATTTTGATTTAAAAGAAAAATTACAAATTCAAATGAAATACGAAAAAAACTTTTCCGGGATATGACATTATATATGGAATTTTTTTAGTAAAAGCGGTTTTACACAGAGGCTGATGGATATAGCAAAAAGAAAAATCGGGGATTATTTTTAATAAATAATTATGATGTTATATAGTATCGGAAAGGCTGCCGGCTTTATATAACACAGATGACATACGACTATTTTTTTCTTAATTACGTTCTTCAAACCAGCCTTTAATTATGTTATAATTAGCTGTCACAAATAACTTTCAAACCGGAGGTATGTATGAACTTTTACGGACTAATAATAGGAGTAGCAACATTTTTACTAATTGGCTGCTTTCATGTAATTGTAATTAAGGGCGAATATTATTTCTCTAAGAATATCTGGCCTTTATTTTTAGTAGTTGGCTTAGGAACTCTTGTACTTTCTCTATTCATAGAAAATTCTATAATAAGCGCGCTTATTGCAGTCTTTGGAATTTCCTGCCTCTGGAGCATAAAGGAGCTTATAGAACAGGAAGAACGCGTAAAAAAAGGCTGGTTTCCTAAGAACCCAGCGCGCAAAAATAAATAAAATTTAGCTCTCCACCCCCTTCTGTTTTCACAAGTTCTGCCTCAGACACTGCAAATTTAAGCACTACAAAGCCTGTTCCGGATAAATATCCTCAATAATGTCCCAAAGCTCCTTTACTCCGGCTTTGGTTTCAGATGAAAATGGCAGTAACTGTTCCTTAGAGGTCAGATTAAGAGTTTTCATAATAAGCTCCATCTGACCTTTAATCTGGCTTCTTTTAAGCTTGTCTATCTTAGTTGCAACTATAATAGGGTTTTACTCCCTGACTTACAATCCATTCATACATCATTACATCGTTTTCAGATGGCTTATGCCTACTGTCAATTAATAAAAATACATATTTTAGCATTTTAGACTGGCGTAAATACTTCTCTACCATCTTTCCCCATTTAGCCTTTACTTCTACTGCCACTTTGGTATATCCGTATCCCGGTAAATCTACGAGATAAACTTCATCATTTACATTATAATAGTTTATAGTCTGAGTCTTTCCCGGGCTGTGCTGATACCCTTGCAAGTGCTTTTCTGTTCATAAGTGCATTGATTAATGAAGACTTGCCCACATTTGATTTGCCTGCAAAAGCAAATTCCGGATGTGGCATTTCAGGTATCTTGCTTGTTACACCTATTACTTTTTCAAGTTCTACTTTTTTAATTACCATATCTTACCTTTCAAATGCTCGTGAATCACGAATGCTGTCTACATAGTTTTCCATCAGTTTTTTCAAATCTTCATAAGTTTCAAGCTTGTTTACTTCTCCTCTAAGCTTCGTGGAGTTAGGGTAGCCGGCTGTAAACCAGGCTATGTGCTTTCTCATTTCTCTTACTCCTGTGTAAAGCCCTTTATACTCTATCATCCAGGTTGCCTGTCTTAGTATCATATTAAGAAACTCGTCTGCAGTAGGAGGCGGAAGAATCTCTCCTTTTTCAAGATACGTATTAATCCTGTTAAATATCCAAGGATTTCCTCTTGCCCCCCTTGCTATCATAACACCATCACAGCCGGTTTCTTCAAGCATTTTTTTTTTTGCATCATATTCTGTAACCACATCACCGTTACCTATAATTGGTATGCTTACAGCCTCTTTAACTGCTTTTATTATATTCCAGTCAGCCTGTCCGCTATAATACTGTGACCTTGTGCGTCCATGCACAGCTATCGCATCTACTCCTGCCTGCTCAGCCATTTTAGCTACCTCTACAGCATTTTTATTCGCTACTGTAAAGCCTGCTCTTATCTTTATTGTAACAGGTTTTTTGGAATTTTTCTTCAGGCTTTTAACAATTTCCGCAATTTTTTCAGGATGTTCCATAAGGGCTGAACCCTCTCCGTTATTTACCACCTTAGGAACCGGACATCCCATATTTACATCTAAGATATCAAAGTTTCTTTCATTTATAGCTGCTGCCATTTCGCCCATAATATCTGCATCTGAGCCAAATATCTGAAGGCTTGTAGGACGCTCTCTTTCATCCACCGTTATAAGCTCTTCGGTATTTTTATTTTTATATTTAAAACCCTTGGCACTGACCATTTCCGTATAGGTAAGTGCAACTCCGTTTTCCTTGCAAAGCACCCTGAAAGGTAAATCGGTAACACCGGCCATTGGGCCTAAGACCAGTCTGCCATTTAGTTCAACATTTCCTATCTTAAAGCCTTTCATACTTCTCCTTTAACAAACTCGTTATAGTATCTTTCAATTCCTGCAAGCAGCTCTTCTTTTTCTTTTTGAAACTGACGGAGCAGTACTCCGCTATGAATTTCATCATAGGAATAATCGCCATCATTGCTGGCTGTGTGAATGTAGAGGTTTTTATCATCATCAAAGGCAAGAGTTAGTATGCCTCCTACCTTCTCGGTAAATAGTACACAGGCAATCTGGAGTTCTTCTTTTATTGCCGTAGGAAGCTTTGCAAATGAGCTACCTAAGTAGTATTTGTGTAAATATGCGTTGCTGACGCAGAGGATTTGTTTTTCGTTCATTGAAGCTCTCCTTTTTATATATTCTAAATGTGTTAATTAATCTTTTTTATTCGCACATATGGTAACATAAAAAAACAATTTGCAGTCAAGGAAGAGGTTTCGTGAATAATTTGGGGTGAATATTTTATAATTCTGTCTTTATTTTTTTCTTTGATTATGATTTATAATATATAGGAAGGTTTGGAAAAAAAGATACTCTACAAAATAGTTAACATCTAGAGTATCTTTATATTTTCTATTACAATTTTTATAAATCGTTTAATCCTTATGAAACCTAGTTGTTCGGGGGGTATATACACATCTTAGCATGCTTCCATTCAGCCTTATCCTGTTATAATATATGATTTTGCTAAAAGCTATCCATTCACCCAGTTCTCCAGCCTTAGTCCATTTATCCTTTCAAATTCTTTGGTATTATTGGTAACAACAGTGTAGTTCAAGGACTTTGCATGTCCGGCTATCATCATATCTAATGGTTCTATCGGTGTTCCTTTTCTCTCAAGCTCTGCTCGTATTTCTCCATATCCTTCAGCTGCTTTGGTATCAAAAGATAAAATTTCGATGTCTACTAGTAGCAATGTAAGAGCAACACGATTTTTATCAACTGCTTTGCTCTTTTCAACCCCATGTATAAGTTCTGCATAAGTTACCGAAGATATACATATTTCACAGGGTTCATGCTTCTTAAGCCTTTCAAAAACTTCAACCGGCTTATGTTTTATAGCATAAATGCAAATATTGGTATCAAGCATATATCTCATAATTCTTCTCTCTCCTGCGCTTTTTGGTCTGCCCTTCCATCAGCCATGTAATCATCAGAAAACATATCGATAGCTTGTAATACGGACTCCCATTTATCTAATTTAGGAGAGAGCAAAACTATATTGCCTATTTTATTAACCGATACCTCATTGGAATCAAATCTATATTCCTTGGGCAGTCTTACCGCTTGGCTTCCTCCATTTTCAAATATTTTTGCAGTCATCATATCTATCAACCCCCTTTTTCTTTAATATATATTATTGTATATACTAAAGTCAATAAGATTTTCCACTTCCTTTACCAAATAACTGCCTGAGTTACTTTCTTAACCAATCCATCTTTTCCTCTTTTATATTTCGCACAATGTTTTCAAGATATCTTATGATGTGCAGGATTGCTTCGGCTTCACCTCTCCGGGTCCTTGCAAAAATATTCGTAATCCGCTCATTTTTTTGCAAAAAATGGCTACTTACTCATATTTTTTGCGTGTCAAAAGATAATAAATTTTCTTGCAAGCAAGCCCCAATCGAATTTTTATACTTTTGACACTTGTATCATCTTATATTATTTTCAAAACAAAAGTCTTAAACTCTATGCCTTCATAACTTCCTTCTATAATTACCTCAGTTTCCGAGAAATTATCCATTATATCTACAGGAAAATAAGTATCTGCATACTCATACAGCTTATTATATTTAGTCAAAATTACTTCATCGGCATATTTAATTCCCTGCTCATAAATCTGCCCACCACCTATTATATAGAGGTCTTTATCCGGAAATTTCCTTTTGGAATATTCTACAGCTGTCTCCATATTGTCAAAAGTAGTTATCCCTACATTCTCAAAGTCCTTTTTGGAAGAAATTACTATATTTATTCTATCCGGCAGAGGCTTACATCCGATGGAATCGAAAGTTTTCCTACCCATCAGGACAATATTGCCGGTGGTAAGTTGCTTAAATAATCTCATGTCTTCAGGGATTTTAAATAGGAGGCTGCCATTTTTGCCTATGCCGTAGTGCAGGTCTGTTGCTGCTATTAGTTTTATTTTCATGTTTCTTCCTTCTCCCTAAAAAACTCCCACACTGCCCTGGCTGCTCCTTCATTCATTCCTTCTACTGCCCTTAGTTCTTTTTCTGTAGCCTTCTTAATATCTTCAAGAGAAGTGAAATGCTTAATCAAATCAATTACTTAAACAAGATTACTTACTATTTACCTCTTAGCTAATTCATATCGTGTAGTACGACTTCCACCAATCTGTACAATCTGACCATTATCCACCATTGTTTTCAGAATGCGCCCGGCGGTTGACTGACTGGTACCAAACAACTCCTGAGCCTCTTTTCTTGTAATTATTTGATGTGTCGTCAAGAATTCCAGAATTCCCTTCTCCCTAGAACTTAGGTACAGGTTCCTTTCTCTTCAATTATGTCGGATACTTCCGATTTGTTATTTATGTAATTCAAATTAGGAAGGATAATTTTAAATGCGTTGTTAGTAGTTTTTATCTCCGGCTGCACATAGGCATCTGCATAGGCATTCATAATTTTTTTCATGCCTGTGCCATATGCCTCAATAAGCTGCAAACGATAAAATATATTGGCAAGGTGTGGATTCCTGCATACAGATACTCCCATCAACACATCATCAAGTTCCAAACCGGAGATAAGACCACCAACAGATACAAATTCAATTCTGTCATCATAAATGCTTATCAATGTAGCAGCTCTAAATGAGTAATCACGATGCACCAGCGTGTTCATAAGTGCTTCACGAACAGCTACCTCCGGGTAATCTCTGGTATCGACACGAAGCAACTTATGAAATGTGGCATGAGTCTGATTATGTAAATCTATATAATCGTAAATCTCATTCATTTGTTGCATAATGGAACCATAAAACTCTCTACGGTCTTTAAATATATTTTGATTTGTTCCTTCAAAAATCGCAGCCTTTATGGTATATGGACATTGTTCAGACAGGAGCAATCCCAGATTCGTATAAAGACCATCCGTTGAAATCATTTTCAAAGTCTGCATCTGTGGCTGTCCAAATGTAACCTTTCTAACCTCAAATTCCTTTTTCGTTGTCTCAAAAGTCAATTCCTGATTGATTGAACGCATATCTTCGAAACTGTCACCATCTGTTTCCTTAATCATCTGCCTAATTGCAGTATCTGTAGCCGGAACAGAAGAATATCCCTGTCTTACAAAAATACCCTCAGGACGTAACCCCTTCTTTGCAAGATAATATGGCCGATTCGTACCACGTTGAATATTTATAGCAACAACAGCTTTTCCCTCATAATCAAGCGTTTCATAATGTATGAACATAGTAATATCAGGCTTTACAGCATCACGCAGCATATTAGATACTTGCAAAGCACATTCATCAGCATTTTCAACTCCCAATACTGTACCATCATCAGCAACACCTATATAAACAGTTCCACCATCACAATTTGCAAAAGCTATAATTTCCTTTTTGATACTATCCTGTACTATGGATTTCAACTCAACTATTTCTGTTTCCCGAAATCTCATTCTACTCACCTCTTTACTTTATTCTACTCATATTCTAACCATTCTAATCAAGTTTGTCAATCAAATAGTTAGAATAATGAGAAATAAACAAAGTTTAACCTTACTTCTTACTTAATTATCCCCCTCTTCCTTCTCCCTAAAAAACTCCCACACAGCCCTGGCTGCTCCTTCATTCATTCCTTCTACTGCCCTTAGTTCTTCCTCTGTAGCCTTCTTAATATCTTCAAGAGAAGTGAAATGCTTCATCAGAGCCTTTCTTCTTACCTTTCCTATTCCCTTGATATCGTCAAGCACAGAATGAACCTGATTTTTTCCTCTTAAAAGCTTGTGGTACTCTATTGCAAATCTGTGGGTTTCATCCTGTATCCTTGTTATCAGCTTGAAAAGCTCTCCATGTGTGTCGATTGGCTGTTCTACATTGTTGTAATATATGCCTCTTGTCCTATGCCTGTCGTCTTTTACAAGACCTGCTACAGCTATATCTATGCCAAGTTTCTCAAGCACCTTAAGACAGATATTTATCTGACCTCTGCCACCGTCCATTAAAATTATGTCAGGAAAATGGGCAAATTTGCCTTCTTTTATCATACCTGCCTTCTCTAAAATTTTCAGTTCTTCTTTTTCTTTAAGACCATGCTCAAATCTTCTTGTCAGCACCTCTTCCATAGAAGCATAGTCATTTGGGCCTACTACCCCCTTAATTCTAAACTTCCTATAGTCATTCTTTTTTGGTTTACCATCCTCAAAAACAACCATAGAGCCGACATTTTCAAAGCCACTGGTGTTGGAGATATCGTAGGATTCTATCCTTTTTATGTCATTTTTAATTCCAAGTAACTCTTTAAGTTCCTTAACTGCGCCAAGGGTTCTTGCCTGTTCCCTCTTATTTCTTTCGCTGTCCTGATTCAGCACCATGGCTGCATTCTTATAAGCAAGCTCTGTAAGCCCTGCCTTTTCTCCCCTTTTAGGTACAAGGATATTTACCTTATTTCCCCTTTTGGTAGCCAGCCACTCGGCTAAAAGTTCTTTTTCCTCAGGCTCATCTGCAAGCATTATATCCTTTGGTATAAACGGAGTACCGGTGTAATACTGTTTTATAAAGTCGGTATAAATAGCTCCTTTTTCATCATCTCCTACATCGTCCAGGGAAAAATGTTCACGTCCTATCAGTCTGCCGGCACGTATGAAAAATACCTGCATAACCGCTTCTTTTCCTGCCTTTGCGAGTGCAAGCACATCCCTGTCATCCACATTATCATTGGAATTAATCTTCTGTCTGTCGCTGAAGCGTTTTACATGAGTTAACATATCCCTGTAATTAGCGGCTTCTTCAAACTCAAGCTTTTCAGAGGCTTCCATCATCTTATCGGTAATCATTTTTAATATAGGCTCATAATCACCATTTAAAAATTTGATTACTTCATCAATCCTCTTTTTGTATTCCGCTGAATCCACATAACCCTGACAAACTCCGTCACATCTGCCTATCTGATAGTTAAGACAGGGACGTTCTTTACCTATATCTTTTGGCAGATTTCTTCTACAGGTTCTTATTTTATATATTTTATGGATAAGCTCTAAGGTTTCACTTATATGGGCAGGATAAGGACCAAAATACTTTGCCTTATCCTTCCCTCTTTTTCTGGTAAACATCACTCTCGGAAATTCCTCATCTACTGTCACCTTGATATAAGGGTAGCTTTTATCATCCTTCATCATTGTATTGTACTTAGGGCGATGCTCCTTAATCAAATTACATTCAAGTACAAGGGCTTCCAGTTCCGAGTCTGTTATTATATATTCAAAATGGTCTATATTTTCAACCATTCGCTTAATTTTGGGCGAATGCCTGTTTATGCTCTGGAAATACTGGCGAACTCTGTTTTTTAGGCTTATGGCTTTTCCTACATATATGATTTCATCCAGTTCGTTGTGCATAATATAAACTCCGGGCTTACCGGGCAGTTTTTTCAGTTCTTCTTCTATATTAAACATTGGATTCCTCTTTTCTGGAGGTTGTTTTTTTCATATTATTCATTTTCTAAGATTTCATTTATTTTACCAATCCATTCACAATTTTCACTTTCAAACCATTCTATAATCTTGCTAAAATTGCTACTGCCAATAATTGAATCATTTTGCTCTAATAGATTTAACCTCTCACACATAACTCTATAATTTTTCTGAAGTAATTTGTTCCATTACCTCTTTAATCTGATTTCCTTTTCCTTTATAACCCTTAACTCTTGTATACTTTTCGATTAAAGGTGCATTGACTTGTTTCGCCTGAGATTTCAGCATTTCACCAGTCCAATGTTTTAATATAATTTGCATTGTACAAGGATTCCCAAATATTATTATTTCATTTGCAGCATTCTCAATTCCATGAAATTCATTTATTTTTCTTTTAATATCATCATACTGTTCATATGGTTTCTTATCTGTATCACAGAATATGAGTACAGCCTCATAAACTCCATTTTGATAACAATCCCGATATCGTGCAGGTATATTCCCATTTCCTTCGGCATTTACCAATGAAATTTCATATTGTTCATTCCATACTTTTTAATTCCTTTAATCTTTTTATATACTCAAACTCCTCGTTTCCTTCACAAATAACACATATTTTATGTTTATTGGGTATATGTGAAGTCTATTTGACATCTGCTTCACCTTCCTTTACATTCCCTTTAATACTCAGCAAAGAATTTATCAGTTCCGGATCCGGTAATGCACCAAGTACACCTTTTTTATATTTTTCTATAATATCGGTCGTATCTCTTATCCCATCTTCTGCTGTAAAATCTGCAAGTGAATATACATATACTCCTTCTTCATCCTTATGTACAAACCAAATCTGTTCTTTACGGAACATTCTCTTACAGTCCATAAGATTAATATCATGAACAGTAAATATCATCTGGGCACTCTCATTCAATTCATTATTAAACATTGTTACAATAGCCCTTGTAAGCTTAAAATGAATACTACTATCCAATTCATCTATAACTAAAATTTTACCTTGTTCAAGAGCTTCTATAACATAACTTGCAAGAGCAGCAATTTTCTTTGTTCCTGTGGAATCAAATAATAAACTTGGAACCCTAACTCCCTTATATGTAGAAACCAATCTTATCTGATCCATCAAGTTCTCTACTACATCAAGCACTTCTTCCTCAGGTTTCTCATTGCTTCCCTCGTACTCTGTCTCAATATTATCCATGTCTACATACTCAAAATTATCTAAGTATAAGTCTGCATTCCTTATAAAAATCAACAATTTTGTTCTGTAGACGATTTTTGTTTTTTTCATAAGTTCAATTGTATGTTTCATAGGAATATTGTTCATATTTACAACTTCAATTTTTTTGCCAATCCAATAAGATGAGATTTCATTTCAGCCATATTTTCGAATTTGCTTACATCAATTAAATTGTATAATAAATTATTTTTTTGAAATAACAGAAAACATTTCTTCTAAATTTTCATCAATGCATTTATATTCGTCATTAGTGCTATCTTTTTTTAACCAACACACTTCTTTTTCATTATCATACTCATCTTTTTTTAATTTCAGAAAATTTTTCATATATATATTCTTTATTTTGTACATCATACTTAAAAATCATAAGAAAATTTTTCTGCCTGTTGCCATGAGATGTTATTCCCAATTCACATACACTATTATCGGTAAATATATTTGGCATCAATCCGTTTTCTTCATTTAAAAGTACAGCTTTTATGGCTCTAATACACTTAATAAGACAGGTTTTACCTGCATTGTTAGGACCATATATTCCTACTGTTTTTAAGTATGTTGAACTTGTTTTCTTTATGAACATTTGTTACAAATTTCTTATTTCTCATATCTGCTTTTCATTGAAAATGTAATTTCATCTCTAAAAAGCATAACAGTTTTTTTGCTCTTATTTCTATAATCATAACCCTTCCCTCCAAGCCGGTGTCTGACTCTGATAAGTATATTATAACACTTTTAATATTTTATGCAATTATTTTACATAAAAAATATTTTTAATCTTACTCTCCTACTTCCACTTCCTATCCATACCATTCCGTACCACCTCGCACTCTGTCAAATGGCAGTATTTAGGCAGGTTTTCATTAATACGTTGCAACAATGTTTCAGTTTCTGCTTCCTCATTCATAAATATAGTCGCACAAAGCTTAGCATTTCTTTCAAATACCTTGCAGGCTTCCGCATTAACAGTTTCCAAAATAATGGTTTCCAGCTCCTCCGGGTAAATATTTCTTGCATTCTTTCCGATAATTACTCTCTTTTTTCTTCCCTTAAAAAACAATCTATTTCCTACTAAATAACCAAGGTCACCGGTTCTAAAATATCCGTCTTCGGTAAAAAAGCTCCTGTAAAAATCCTCTCTGCCATAGTAGCCTATAAATATATTCTCTCCTTTTACAAGAATTTCTCCCACTCCGTTTTCATCCGGCTGGTCAATCCTCACTCGTTGATTTTCAAAAACCGTACCTGCAGAACCATCCTCCTGCTCATTTGGATATTCTATGCTGATTATAGAAGCCGTTTCAGAAAGCCCATAGGCATTTAAAAGATTAATTCCTTCCTCTGCCATCATTTCACGCAAATGATTTTCTAAGATCGTTCCTCCGCAAAATACTATCCTTGTCCTGCCACCAAGCAGGGCGGATGGTGAAAGTCCTTTTTGTTGTTTGGCAATATAGATTTTCTCAAGAAAAATAGGTACAGTACTGAGAATAGTAGGCTTTACTTCAAGTAATTCCTCTACAATACGGTTTTTATCACTGCACAGATAAATCTGCATACCGGTATATAGGGAATATAAAAAATTACAAAGCCCGCCATAGGTATTGCTAAGTGGCAAAAATAGATAGGCGGAGTCTTTCTCTGTCATCAATGCCCTTTTTAAAAGGTTCTCTAAGTTCACAAACATATTTTTTTGTGAGAGCATAACCGCCTTTGGTACTCCGGTAGTTCCCGAAGAAAATACAATTCGTGAGCAAACTTCATCATTCACCGGATAAGGGGTAAGCTCGCTTTTCTTCTCATTTTTAAGCAGGTCTGTAAACGAAATAAATCTTGTATCCCTATTAGGAATATTAAATCAGTAAAAATTTCTTCTTTTGATGAGGCATAAAGTATAGCATCCACATCAACCGTCTGCATAATATGTAAAAGTTCCTTACTTGTCCACTGCTCCGCAAACATTACCGAACAGCCGATAAATGCCATCACAGCTACATCAGCCACCATAAAGGCATAGGAATTTGCTCCGAATATAGCAATCCTTTTTCCTACTAACCCCTGTTCTTTTAAGTAAGAGGCAGTATTAAGAACATCCTCATAAAACTCCCCATATGTATGAGAACAAAAATATTCTATTCTCTTTTTCAAAAAAATATACTCATGTTCTTTTCCATCTCTCGTGATTTTCAAGCAAAATCTCTGCAACTCTATTTCCCATTTTTCGTTTCCTTATATCTTCTCTACTTAGCTATTTTCTCGGCTTTTTTCTTAGCTATTCTTCTTAGCTATTTTTCTTAACTTTTATTTTTAGCTTTTTTTATCTTAGGCTTTTCTTCGTAAGCTTTTTCTTCTTAAGCTTTTCTTCGTAAGCTTTTTCTTAAGCTTTTTTTCTCAGCTTTTTCTTAGGCTTTATTTCTTATCTTTTTCTTAGACTTTTTCTTTTCAGCTTTTCTTCTTATGCTTTTCTTTTTTTATGCTTTTCTTTTTCTATCTTTTCTTTTTTTCAGCCATTCGTTTCAGCCTATTATAGTTGATTTTACTGTGATGCTTCGCATCGCAAGGAATTTTAGGCAGACAGGTAATAATCACATCTTCCCCTATTTCCCTTTCTTTCACAAAATCTCGCAATACTTCTTCCTTAGGGAAATCTCCCTCTATAAAAAGATAGTTGTTTCCATTATGATAGAAAAAAGCACATTTTCTTATCCCTGAAAAACTTCGTACAATTTCCTGCTCCAAATCATTTGAAAAAAAGTTTCCATTCTTCCCTCTAACAAAGACATCCCTTCTACCCAAGTAGTACAGTTTTCCATTTTCTATCCGTCCCAAATCTCCGGTTTTGTGCCAGTACCGCCCCTCTTCATCAACTACTCCACGCTTATTTTCAGGGTTTAGATAAGCTGTCAGCACCACATCTGAGTGTACCATAATTTCCTGCTTATCATCAGTCTTGATACAAACTCCCTTTACCGCTTCTCCAAGTACAGTCTGTCCCTCTTTCAAGCTATTTATATAGTCATCCAGATTTGTTTTGCATATCAGGTTACATTCAGTTGCCCCATAGATATAGGTGATTTTGGTATTTGGAAATTTCTTCCTGATTTTCTCCGCTTCATACAAGTTCAAAATCGCCCCACCAAAATAAAGCTCTTCTAACTTGGGAAAGAGGATTTCCGTCTTCATACAAAAATCCGGACTGGTAAAAAGCACCTGAGCCGGAAGCCTTTGTACCTGTCTTTTTTTAGGAAACATTCTAAGAAATTTAGGTTTTTTAGAATGTAGCAAAATTCCACTGTAACCATTTAAAATATTTACAAAATGGTACATAAAAGAAGTATTCAGGGCGACTGTTTCTTCTTTTCTTTCTTCCATATTGCTTCGAACCAATTCCAACTGATTGTAAAGGTCTTCGTGGCTTCTTAAAATAATCTTTGGTTGCCCGGTAGAGCCTGTGGTCATTGTAAGAACTGCTGTTTCACTTCCCGGAACCTTATAAAGTCGGGGCTTTTCCTGTGTTTTCCCCATATTTTTAATTTGTTCTGCTTCAAATACTTTGTCTATCAGAATTGCATCTTTAATCTTTCTAAACTCTCTGAATGCAAGCCTAAGCAGTTTTGTCCTGCCTGAAACCGCTATATATTCTGCCTGATATTTCTCAAGTGTCTGTCTAATCAAGTGTTTTCCGGCCCAAATATCAATTATCATAAGGGAGACACCCAGTTTCAAGCAGGCAAGCATAAATACCAAAAGTTCATAGGAGGGGGACACAAAAAGTACCACCCTTTCTTTTTGCTTCATTCCTTTTTCAGCCAAAGAGCCACAAACCCTGTCAACATCTGTCTTTAGTTCATCAAAACTGACTTTCTTTACTTTTTCTCCTTTGATATCTATAAAGGCGGTTCTCTCCCTGTACTTCTTACAGGCATCATCAAAACAATCTACAATCCTACTCATTTCCCACACTTTCTATATTTATCTCAAATTATTCACGAAACATCTTGTGAAATATCGTAATCAAGCCGAAGTACCCCATAGTCACAGACCGAAAACAGTTATCCTACGGTACTATGCGGAATAAGATGTCTGTGACCTATGGCGTGAATAATTGTTGTTTATTATAATCACCTCTTATAAACCGAAAAATCTCTGTAAAAATAAGATTGGTTTTTCTTAAAAAGTGACTTGCTTTCCTCTTCTAATAAGCAGAAACTCTCATCCGGTAAATATCTTTTATTTTGCATATTCCAGATGGCAAATCTCGCACCGGTTCTGCTGATTTTCTCTAATTTATCTACATTTTTCAAAAAATCTTCCTCATTCATATACTCAAAAATATCCGAGAGATTAAAAAAATCAAACTGTTCTCTTTCAGGAATATCCAAAAGTGAGCCATGAATTAATTGGATTTTGGAAAGCCTTTCTCTAATCAAAGCAAGATTTTCTTTTCTTAAATAAAGTGGCAGGGCGGTTTTAGTAAAATTCCCCCTAAGTATATAACTAAGATAGGGATTGTTACGATTTTCGCTGTGAGAAATGCCAAACTCAAAACGTTTTTTGATATCTCCTCCAACATCACTCTTATCTTCCAAATTTTCATAAAAACTTTTATCTCTGCCGAGACTCCCCATCACCTTCATGCCAAAAAACACACGAAAAATCATACGAAATCTCGGGTTGTTAATGTATCTTTTATAAAAATGTCTTTGCTTCGTAAATGAGGACAGAGAGCAAAATCGGTGAAGCCTTTTCGCCCTGCAAAATAAAGGGCAGACAAACTTTCTGAAAATCTGAAAATATCTTTCAAACTTTCCTATATGTATTATACCCCTTGTAATCAGTTTCCTTCTCTGATTAAAATACCGGTAGCTTTCTTCATCTAAATATTCTCTCAAGCTGAAAAAAGTACTAAGCCTGTTACTGCTTTTTCTGATACCGAAAAAGTTCAAAACCTCATCATAGCTTAATTTTTCTATTGCAGTCATCTTCAATTTCATCAGATACAACTGGGTTTTATTCACATCAAAAGCATAGACTTTCTCAGGATTGGCAAGGAGCAGGGCGAGGGTATTGTCCCCGCCTCCGGCTATGGAAAGTCCTACCTCTCCTTCTTTTATCTGCAAGGCTTCTAAGAGAATTTTGCTGTCTTCCCAGCAATTTGAGTACCGTATAAAAGAAAATTTATCTCTCGTCTTCATTGCCCTCATCTATCCTTTCTACCGTTCCCTTTATACCGTCTACCCTAACCAGCATTCCATCCTTTATTTGTTCGGTCAGCCCTCTGATTCCGACCACAAGCGGAATTCCCATCTCTCTGGCAATAACCGCAGAATGAGAAAGTACACTTCCACGTTCTATGATAATCGCCTTTGCCATAGGAAATAGTACTGTCCAACCGGGATCAGTCCGCTTTGCCATAAGGATGAAGCCTTCTACATCTGCACTTGACGGATCTTCTACGAACTTCACTCTTCCGGTAACAGCCTTTCCCCCACCTGCAACTCCCTTTAGAACACCATTACCGATATTGCCTGTTTCCTGCCTTGAAAATATAGGAATCATATTTTCTTCCTTAACTTCTCCGTAAAAGTACATTCTTTCAAAAACTTCTTTGTCTTTATTTTCTTCAAATTCCTGTTTTCTTTCCGCTATCTTTTTCTGAAGCTCTGCTATTTGTACAGCTTCTCCCTCGGCAAGCGGAAAAAGCTCCTCTTTTGTAATAAAAAACACATCTCTGTAATGTGAAATAACTCCCTCTTCTTCCAGATTATGCCCGATACGAAGAAATATCATACGCACAATATCGTAGATATAAGTTCTGTAAAGCCTTAAAAATTCCCGATTTCTTACAAAGTATTTGGTAATCTTTACAAGCTTTTTTAACAGCAGTCTCTTTGCAAATGAAACCTGTTTATACAGCTCTTCTTCATCTATTTCAAGCGGCTTATAAACTGACGGTTTCTCTTCCATCTGCAAATAGTTCTTTAAAGTCTGAAACAAAAAGTCCGGATTTTCTTTAAGCGTGATACTTTCAAGCTTGAGTTCATCCATCACCCTTGCTCCAAAGCGTGAAATATAGTTTCTTAAATGCTCTGAAAAATCACTTTCTTCATTTAACAATGCTTTCAGCTCTTCCTTTGACTGATTACGAAATTTAGCGGAAAGTTCCTTATTCTCCCATATCTCATCAACAAGCTCCATCAAGGAAAGGCTCTGCTTCACACTTTCCACATTTCCCTGTTTGCTGAGGATTTTCCCAAGAAGCCCCTCTGCATCCTGTACACCCTCTTTTTTTAGCAGTTCATTTACCTTTCCGAGAAAGACCATTGCTCCCATATCATTTACAATCGGTGTTGTAAAATCATCCAAAATAGAGTCTTCCAAGTCTTTGTAAATCTGAACCAGACTCCTATTATCAAATCCTGCAAAGTCCTGATTTTTATAGTCTTTGGTTACCTCCTCAAACTTCTTTGAAAATGCAGTAGTTGCACGTTTCATATTAAGTAGCTTTTTAATAAAATAAAAATAAATTTTTAAAAAGGCGAAACTTCGCCTCTCGCTCTGTTTCCTTCAGCTCCACCTTTACGCCCATCATCTCTTCCATGTAGCGTTTATTTTTATTGTAACCGGGATAGAGTGCCGTCATCTTGTACCAGCCGTTAAGACGGTAATAGATTTTATTTTCATAAAATACAATCATATTTTTAAGGTCATCTGAAATACTCTCAATCGCCTCTTTTTCTATAAAAAAATTCCCAAGTGTCTGGCGGTAAATTTTTTCATATACCTCTCTGGCAAAACTATATGTCAGTGGTGTAGTAACACCTGAATAGCTTTCTATGATATTGGAATTATCAAGAATAGTTCTCTCTTTGTTTTTTTCAATATGACGGTAGCTCGTAATAAGACGATTTTGCAAAAAGTAAATAACATCTTTTTTTATGGAAAATTCTATATCCCGACCTCGTTTTTTCGTATCCAGTGCTTCTACCTTTAGCCCAAGACTGACAAGTTCCTGTAGAGTTTCCTCAGAAACAGGCATAGCTTCATCCGCTTCAAGTTTGTTGCCGAAGCGGTCATACAGTGCATCATAGCTGTTCTTTTCTCCTGATACCAAGGCTTCCCCAAGTCCTGTAACCACACTGATTAAAATTTCATCAGGATTGTTAGTACCCGGATTGCTGGTAAACATTACTCCAGACACATCTGCATCTACCATTTCCTGTATAATTACAGCCATACCGATATTTTCGGTAATCAAGCCGTTCTCTTTCCTATACGCCATCGCCCTTTCCGAAAAACAGGACAGATAGCACTTCCTTATCGAATCCAAAAGCTCCTCACCCTGTTTTACACTCAGAAAAGATTCCATCATTCCTGCAAACGAACAATCCTCCCCATCCTCATCCATTGCACTGGAACGCACAGCAAGCAGGCAGTTTTCGTCAAAATAAGCCTTAACCTTACCAAAAACCTTCTCTTTCCATTCTCTCTGAAATACTCTGTTTCTGATAATAGAGCAGATTTCTTCCCTATTTTCATCCTTATAAAAAGAAAGAAGTGAGTAAAGCCTCTCTCTATCCTCTCCCAAAAACTCATAGAAAGCCTCACCTGTCAAAACCAAGAAAGACGGAACCAAAAAACCAGCTTCAGAAAGCTCTACAAGCTGAAAAGCCTTTCCACCCAGTTTATCAGGTGTCTTCTTATTCCCCATTTCAAAAATCATATTTTTTCCTCTTTCTTATGCCAAACCCCACAGAAAAAACCAGTAAAACCATTAAAAATAAGCCTTCTTCCAAGCCTATTTCCCTTAACGGAATAATCAGGCTCATATAGTAGATGCCACTGACAAGTCCAATAATTGGCGGAATAAAGGTCAAGGTTTCTTTATAAAAAATCAGCAAAAGAATACCTAAACTAAACAGTCCACATATTCCAAAAAATAAAAGGTTAAACCCCAAAAATAGTAGAGCAAAGAGAATGATAAGCACTCTAAGCATTTCTTTTTTTAACTGTATTTTACCCAAGGCAGTATCCTTTTCATAATCTGTCCAATCATCTGTAAAACGAAGAAACCAAAGCTCAATTAAAAAAAGAAAAAAGAGTCGCAGGGCTTCTGTTTCTTTTGCAAAATATGTGAAAAGAAGAGCCAATACTAATGAAAATCCAATATAGATAAACAATCGTTTCTTATAAAAAAATATCTTATCACTTCCATTTACTCACCACTTTATTGTAAATTTCTGCTTTTATTCTTGTAGGCATTTGACTTTTTCCTATATAATTAAAAAGCTCTTTCATTTCTGCCTTCGGCTTTTCAGATAACAAATCTCCCTCTAACATCTGCTTTGCTTCTTCCCTTGTAAGTTTGCCATCTCTAACCAAAAAGCTGATTTCAGGCAGGCTGTGAGGTCTTCCCTCGGCACATTGGTATATATATTTAGTAGCAGGGTGAATTCTGCAATCATAGTGATTATAATGCTCTCCCACAAACCATGAGGTATTCTCCTTTAAAAATACAACAATCTCTTTTTCATCATAATGGTGGTATAAAAAGTAGGCGACAAACTCCCTGAAATCATCCCCCTTAACATCCTGAAACAATGCCCTGTTCACATCATCCCTCAAGGTCTTATCCAGCTTTTCATCTATTTTCCCAAGAAGTCCCCTATACAGACTTTTTAAATCCAAATCTTTTACAGAAGACAGTCCTGCTCTGACAAGTTCAGAAAAAACATCCTCATCATAAGCACGAAACATCTGCTCCGGACTTCTGCCATGAACTATCATTCCTGCATCTATTTTAGATGCTAAATTTATCATAGAGGCATAGCCGATATAGGAACAGGCTACGCAAGGCACCAGCCATTTTTTTATGGAATAAGCATAAAAACGTTTTAAAAGGCTTGGCTTAAAGTCAATATACTCATGTTCCACCTGAAACTCCTGTACCAGCCTGTCTATATTCTCCTTTGCCTCCTTAGAAAGAAAACCGTTGTTCATTGTAAATGCCTTGACATGAAGACGGTAGCGGTGAATCAGCTCGTAAAGCACAAATACACTGTCCTTTCCTCCTGAAATTCCTACAGCCACATCATAAGCATGCTTACCTTTAACCAGACTAATCCTCTCTTCAAATAGTGTTTTCAACCTGTCAAAATCAGTCAGTTTCTCCTTATCTCTAAGATAGGCTTCACAAAAATTGCACAGTCCCTCTTCATTGAAACGAATATTTCTGACAGTATGGTCATTTAAGCAAAGTCTACAGCTTCGTTTCATTAAAACTCCTTTACATATACAGCATAACGCTTTTCATTGTCTTCCACTCCCTCAGCGAAACGTCTGAAGGTTTCTTTTTGTTCACACTGAAAATGGTAAATCATAGTATCATAGCCCTTATTTTTAACCAGTTCACTTCCTAAATAAAGCAGGGCAAGATAGATTTTTTGCTTCTGATACTCTTTTTTCACCGCACTTGTCTTTGAAATAAAATCCTTTCCAAAAGGACTATCATAGCCAAATACATAACCTATGGCTTCTTCTCTCCTATAAGCGATAATCAAAGAAATATTTATCTCCTTCACCCATGAAAGATATAGCTTTTCAAACACTTCATAGGGGATATCTGAATATAATAAGGCATCTGAAAAGGCATCTTTTGAGATTTCATACACTTCTTTTACCTGACTAAAAGCCTCCTCCCCCTTCAAAGGTAACAAAACGATAACCCTCTGCCTTTTTTTCATTGTAAATCTGCTCTCCAACCTCATTCAAAGGGTTCTTAATTGCTATTTCCGCACTGCGGTAAGTATACAACTCCCTGTAGCCAAGCTCTTTTATGTAATCGGGATAAAATGACGGATTGTTGCAATCCGGGAAAAATCTCAAATCAAAACGGCTTATAGCCCAGCGGTAACTCATCCAGGTGGAATAATTCAGCGGTCCCACAAGTGCAGAGTAGCCAAGTGCCTTCGCCTTTTCTTCTATTAAATGAAAAAGCTCCCTCCATTCATCCTTGTTATCACTAAGCTCTGTAAAGCCGAACATCGCCTTATAATCGCTCATGTTTTCATTTATTATAAGATAGGCAGATGAATCTCCTACCTCAAATTTTTCATAATAATCTGCAAGCTGTAAAATATCTTTTTCTCTTTCCATACTTCCTTTTCTCCAAATTATTTCAGTCCTGTATTTCTCTTAATAAGTCCAAATAATCTTGCTGAATTAACGCATAAATCTTCTATAAAATCAAGCGTGAAGAACTTCCCCGCTCTCCTGTATACACTGAGTTTATTTACAATGAACTCCGAGATATTAAACTCCAAAATCTTTTGATACTCCTCTTTGCTCATATTGATATTTAAAAGCCGAAAAACAACTTTTCTCTATAGTATTCCATTATATCATAAGTACTAAGTTCAGCCTTCGCCAAAAGCGGCTCGACTTCACTAAGTGCTTAGATACCGCTCTACCTAAAGGTACTAGCACCTTCGGTGCGTCGTCACTAAACTCAATCTTCGCCTTACGGCTTGATTTCGTTAAGTGTTCACATTATATCATACACTTCTAAATCGGAAAATTCATGTAAAACAAAACTCAGATACTCAATCAAATCATGTTCAGGATTGCCGTATGACGCCAGTTCCCAGTCATAGATAATTATATTCTCTCCATTAAAAAACAAATTCCGAGGGCAAAAATCATTGTGAGTAAGGGTGAAATGTTCTTTAAGTTCCTCCCTTTTTTCATGAATTGTATCAATAAAATTCATAAGATATGGCAGGTTTTCCTTAAAATAAAGGACATTCTCACTTTCCAACTTCTCAAACAATTCCCTCAAAAAGAGGTCTGCTTTTTTTGATAATCTTTCACAGAATAACAGTTTAATTTTAATGAATTAACCGATTCTTTTTTGCCATAAAAGGAAATATGAAAAGGAAGAATACTGTCTAGGACACGATATACCAAATCTTTAGATGGTATTTCCACCTTGGAAAACTCTTTCATCACAATCATATATTGGTTTTTAAGTTTGTTTTGATAAGTACCGTACACAAAGGGAAGTGACTGTCTAAGTTCTTTTCTGATTTTATTATAAAATGCTATTTCCCTTAGAAAACTGCCATCAAAACTAAGTATTCTATGGTATCTTGCCAAAGCATAATATAGCTTCCAGCTTTTTTCATAATTGAGAAGTTTAATTCCGTTAAGTATAACTTTAGAGGACTTGCATTTTACAATGACATCGCTTACCTCATCATCTTTAAAAAAGAGCCGTAACTTCAAAATCGGTGCCTCTCCCAGACTTGTTTGTCCTGTAAGGCTGTCCCCTCCTTCAAGCGGAAGCTGTACGATTTTACTGATGTCCTTATTCATAATCATTTGAAGCTGTCTCTTAAAGCTCTTTTTTTGTGTCAGCATAATGTACCTTTCAATTTTACTAAAAATGCTATGAATATTTTGTCAAAACCTTCATTTGCAGTATATCATCTTTCTTTCTTTTGTCAACGAAGGTGGCAAACCGGTGTTCTTATTTTGTTTTATATATGTTTTTATTTACCCCTTGTATAAAAAGAATAGACCATCTCTTAAAAGTTAGTCTATTCTTTGTTTAATTATTATTCAGTTTGTAACTTAAAATTATAATCAAAAATAGCTATAGCCAATGCTAAATACTTCTGACATTATACTCATACAAAATATCTTCCTAAACCTTCTAAAAGATACAGTCCTGCCATTGCACCCTGGTCAGGAATTCCTTTTGCCTTCGCCGCAAATACTACAGCCTTTCCATACTTAGGTGTCATCTCTTTGGTTGCTTCCACACCATTTTTAGCACCTTCAACAGCTGCTTCCATTATCTCTTTAAGGCTCTTTCCGGACTCCAATGCCTCTTTTGCCGCTTCAAATGCCGGATGGATAGCATCTAAAAGAGTGCGCTCACCTACCTCGCATTTACCTCTTTTTTTGATACCTTCAACATAGCCTTCAAGGAAATCCACCAATTCCTGTCTACCCATAGACTTTTTATCCTTTAGCTTCTTCCCACCTTCCATAACACCGCTTGACATAAGAGTTCCCATAGTGGAAGGAACTACCGCTGCCATCTTCATTCCTGCCTTTACCAAAGTCATTCCTAGATTATTCTCATCCATATTCTCTGCAATCAGTTCAGGAAGTGCACCGAAGCCCTTACTCATAGTAAGCCCAAGGTCACCATCACCCATATTGGCATCCATTTCGCAGAGTTCATCTTTCTTTTCAGAAAATATATCACTTACTCCCTTAAAAAGTTCCGGAAGCTCTTTAGCTAATATTTCTTCCATGCTATCCTCCTACTTCTGTGTGTAGAACGGTGTATCCACAGGCATATCTATGAGCTTCTTCATCTCATCGTCTACCTTACAGAGCGAAATAGAAGCTCCTGCCATTTCCATACTGGTTGCATACTCTCCAACAAAGGTTCTGTATATCTTCACACCCTTTTCCTTTACCAGATTAGTTACATCATTTGACAAGATATAAAGTTCTTCAAGACTTGTTGCACCTAAACCGTTTATAAGCAGACAAACCTCATCTCCTGCATTAAGTCCAAGCCCCTTTGTAATTTCTTCTACCGCTTCTTCCGCAAGCTCTTTTGATGTTTTAATCTCCCCATTCCATACCCCCGGCTCTCCATGTATACCCATTCCGAAAGCCATTTCATTCTCACCGAGATTAAAATTACTATGTCCCAGTTCAGGAATAACACAAGGTGTAAGCGCAAACCCCACTGTTCCTGTATTCTCTTTTGCCTTTTTTGCAGCTTCATAAACTTCATCCAGATTTCCCATCAGGCTTGCCTTTGCACCTGCACATTTGTACATGAAGAAAATACCTGCTACACCTCTTCTTGTATCTATATCTTTACTTGACAGCAAATCATCAGCACCAACTATGCTTCTTGTCTTAACATCATCCATTTCAAGGAATTCTGCTGCCATATCAAAATTCATTATATCGCCGGTATAATTTCCATATAAGAAAAGAGTACCTACTCCCTCATCTACTTCTCTTGTAACATTTGCAATCTGTTCTGATGATGGTGACTGGAATACTCCACCTACACCACAGCCATCAAGCAATCCCTCGCCAACATATCCAAGGAAAAGTGGTAAATGACCTGTACCTCCTCCCGTTACTATGGCAACCTTGCCTTTCTTCTCTTTTATCGCACAATAACATCTTAAATCATCATTCACATACTTAACCTTATCAGGATGAGCTGAATAAATTCCCTTTAACATATCATCTGTATAATTTTCCGGCAAATTAATTATCTTCTTCATATAGTTATTCCTTTCCTATAAGCAGCCCTTTTGTAATATTATGCAGGCATAAAATGCCTTTTCAGTTGTTGATATGGTTGCATATGCCTTCTTTGCTTCTTCATAAAATGCAAATCTGTCAATGAACCCTACCATGTCTTCACCTTTGTCATTGTGCTTAATGACAATATTCTTAAATTCATTCCATACAGGTGTTTCCAGGTTTTTGTGCTGTGCTGACTTGTCCATAATAAGCACAGGCTTTTCTACAAATTCGTCAAGAGGCATAAGTTCGAGTATTGCCTCCAAAATTTCTGTAGCTTTGTGACCGTCACAACGAATATTAATATTTCCTTTGGACACCGATTTAGCAGGAAAATTTGCATCTCCTATAACTATACGGTCTCCATGCCCCATTTCATGAAGTACTTTTAAAAGTTCAGGTGAAATACAATCAGGAATATGCCTTAACATAGGCTCCCTCCTATTCCAAGCTCTTTGAATGCTTTATCATATGGTGCTTTACATAAACCTTTTTCTGTAATTATTCCTGTAATCAGTTCGTTGTCGGTAACATCAAATGCAGGATTATAAACATCAACTCCCTCCGGAGCCATCCTTGCCTTATACCACATCTCTGTAATTTCTTCTCCGTCCCTCTGCTCTATAGGTATATCTTTTCCTGTGAGAGTATGCATATCAATTGTAGAGCTTGGAGCACATACATAAAACGGAATTCCATAATGTTTAGCTAAAATAGCTACTCCGGAAGTTCCTATCTTATTTGCTGCATCTCCGTTTGCAGCCACTCTGTCACAGCCTACAAATATAATGTCAATTTTACCTGACTTCATAAGGATTGAAGCCATATTGTCACATTGCAAGGTTGTTTTTATCCCTGCATTATGAAGTTCAAAGGAAGTAAGCCTTGCTCCCTGTAAAAGTGGTCTTGTTTCATCACAATATACATGCATGTCATCTCCCTTAAAGCCATGCTCAAGTGCTATGTACATAGGAGCTGTTGCTGTACCGTATTTTGCTGTTGCAAGAGTTCCTGCATTACAGTGGGTGAGAATTCCAACTTCCCTGCCTTCTTTTTTAAGTTCTTTAATAAGTCCAAAGCCTATTTCACCAATATTACGGCTTATTGCTATATCTTCGGTTCTTATAAGCTCTGCTTCATCAAGTAATATGTTTTTGATTTCTTCAACGCATTTTTCTTTATTCTTTACAGCAACATCATCCATTCTATTAAGTGCCCAGAAAAAGATTTACCGCTGTAGGTCTTGATGAAGCAAGATAGTCTTTTATTTCCTTAAACTCTTTATAAAATTCATCATAATCAGCAGTTTCTATCCTCCTTGCTATGGCTGCAAGCCCACAAGCTGCAGCCACTCCAATAGCTGGTGCTCCTCTGACTCTGAGTTTTTTAATTGCCTCCCAGACCTCTTCTTTGGTTTTTAATACTATTCGTTTCATTTCAACCGGAATCAGAGTCTGGTCAATTATATCAACACCCATCCTATCATCTGTAAACCTTACTGTAAGTAGTCTGTCAAAAAAATCATCCATATTCATACCACTAAACCCTCCAATTCTCTGCAGCCTTTACAGCCTTTAACACCGCCTCCATAAAGTCTTCACCTGTCCTAAACTTCTTATGATTGATTATATAATCTTTACCGGCAAGTATGTTGATTCTCTCAGCAAGCACACGTTTATCACTGTCTTCTATTGTAGTAACATCTACTACATTTGCCATTCCCACAGTTCTTCTGTGAAGTTCTGTTCCGGCATAGCCTGCAGTATCACTAAGTATGCTGTCAAGATAGTATTCTTTAAATCCTTTCACCTTTGCCATAGGCTCAGCTACTGCCTCATCATACTTTTTATTAAATTTTTCAATGAATTTATCAACTATATCTCTGATAGTTGCAAGTGTCCATTTACAGAAATCTTCTTTACCATAAGCAAGTCCGTTTACATAGGCAAAAATCATATTTGCAATTATATTGCCCACATCATAACCCATAGGAGCAAAGGTTCCAAACTCACAATCAAAAACTTTAATCGCATCCTCTTTAATAAAGATGGAGCCTGTGTGCAAGTCTCCATGAAGCAAAGCCTGTGCATTCGTCATAAAGTTAAATTTTAATTTTGATACTGCCAGGTGAAGCTCTTCATCACCATAAAGCTCCTTTTCTACAAATTCTTTGTTAGGCGCAAAAATATTATTTCTCTCAGCCCCCAAGTAAGGCTCCATAAGTACCAGTTTCTCTGTAATGTCATCTAAATCAGGAGTTATAAATTTTCTGGTAAGCTCCTTCTTCTCCCTGTGATCCATAACCACATCACTTGATAAAAGCAAGGTGTTTACCATAAAATCAGTAATCATTTCAGCAAATTCAGGATAAATCTTATGTTTTAGCATAGCATCCCTCATTACCTCAAAGTTACTGCAATCCTCCATTCCACTTGCACTCATTACCGTATCATAGAAATATATGTGAGGAACCATCCCCGGCGCAAATTTTTCCTCTATCTGAAGTATTTCCGACTCCTGCCTGTTTCTATCCAGGGTAGCAGTCATGTCCTCAGATATTCTGAGAGTATCTCCTGCCTGCTTGATATAAAGACTATGTCCCTTTTCATCCGTTACCCTGCATACATGGTTCAGATTTCCATGAGCTGCCGGAATCTTTGCCTGCATTGTAGCCTCATCCCAGTCTATCTTTCCTTCTCCGGTTCCTTTTGTCTTAAAAAGAGTATATTCAATAACCAGCTTTTCGGTTTCTTCCGGTTTATTCTCATTTATCATAAGAAAATACTTAGAAAAATCTGTCATTATAATCTCCCCCTTTAGTCCTCTTTCTTAGAAATGTACGCTGCTATAAGTGCAAGACCAAGTACTGCTCCTTTTACAGCCGGCAATACATAAAATGGAACTGCACAGATTGTAAGTCCATTTTCAAGTGTTGACACAAGTGCTGAACCAATCATTGTACCAAGTGCATTTGGTTTCTCAGCTCCACCAACTGTACGTCCTACAAATACTGCTGCAAGTGAAGGCATAAGATAATCATCACAGCACATAACCTGAGCGGAGCTTCCTCTTGATGCTACCAATATACCTGCAATTGCAATAAATACAGCTGTAATCATTCCTGCCATATATCTGTACTTTTTAATATTAATACCTGAAAGCTTGGCAGCCTGCTTATTTCCACCCATAGCATAGAGATAACGGCCATGCTTTGTATAATTTAGAAAAATATGTGCAACTATAACACATAGGAACATAATTATAATAATCCAAGGCGCCCTGCCTATAGCTGAAAATGAATCCGAAAGTGCTGTTCTTGCAGGAGCCGCTCCCCAGGATGTTCTCATGCCTGTAGAAACTGCACCACCACCTATATACCATTGTCCTATACCTTGATGGACAAACATAAGTGCACAAGTCGCCAGCATATCAGGTATTTTGCATACAAGAATAAGAAACATAGTGAGCTGATAAAGCACTAAGGTTACCAATATACATACCACTATTGACATACCTAATGAGCAGCCGAACCACAGATAAGCCGATACAAATACATAAGCTGAACAGCTTGCAAGGGTTGCCGCTGACATATCGAAGCCATCCGGTGCCATAGTTATGGTTGCTGCAATTCCAAATACAGTATTTATAGCCATCGCTCTTAAAATATTGACCATATTGTTTCCTGACATAAAGGATCCACCCTTTATTGCAGTAAACATAACAAAACATAACATCAATGCAAGTACTGCCGCCCAGCTTACCAGAAACCTGCCAAAATTAAAGTCTGACTTTGCTTTTGTATTCACTAATTTTACCCCCTGAAAATACTTTTATTCATTACCGCCTACAGAAAGGTTCATTATCCTATCATCTCTTGCTTCCTTTGTTTCAAGCTCTGCAACAATTTTTCCACTATACATAACATACATCCTGTCTGTTAATGACAGCAGCTCTGCATTTTCACAGGAAGCATAAATAACTCCTTTTCCACTTTTAGCTATTTCATTTATAAGATGAAAGATATCCTGTTTTGCACCTACATCGACTCCCTTTGTAGGTTCATCAAAAATATATATATCACTGTCAGCACCAAGCCATTTTCCTACAACCACCTTCTGCTGATTTCCACCTGACAGCAGTCTTACCTGCTGTTTGATAGTCGGTGTCTTAATTCCTAAGCTTTCTACAAACTTCTCAGCATTCTTCTTTACCTTATTCTTATCTATAAACGAAAATGTACAAAAATCACCAAGATTAGCTGCCGAAAGGTTAAAGGATACGCTTTCATCAACCAGAACACCTTCTTTTCTTCTCTCTTCGGGCACGAAGGCTATTCCACTCTTTACTGCATCAGATGGATTGTTTATCTTTAGCTCTTTACCATTAAGATATATCTTCCCGGACGTCTTTTTGTAAGCTCCAAATATCAGCTTGCAGAGTTCGGACTTTCCTGCCCCTACAAGACCTGCTATACCGATAATCTCTCCCTTTCTTACACTAAAAGAAATATTATCTATTTTGCCATCTGCACCGGATAAATTCTCAACTCTAAGGAGTTCTTCTCCTATGTCACATACTTCTTTAGGGAAGCTTTCCTCAAAAGATCTTCCGAGCATTTTTTCAACTATTTCTTTAGTTGTAGTTTCCTTTGTTACAGGGCAATTATCAACTATCCTGCCATTCCTCATAACGGTATAGCTTTCACAAATTTCAAGTATTTCATCAAGTCTGTGAGAAATAAAAAGTATAGCTATATTTTCTGTTTCTCTAAGCTTCTTTACTATGCTAAACAATTCTTTAGTCTCTGATGTACTAAGCGGTGCTGTTGGTTCATCAAGAATCAGAAAATTACAATTAAGCCTTATCGCTCTTGCTATAAGCACCATCTGCTTTTGTGCTAAAGAGAGATCCTGAACCAGAGTACGTACATTGATTCCTTTTACATGAAGTCTGTCCAATGCTTTTTTCGCTTCTTCTCTGGTATGCTTCCAGTTCATAGCTACTCCGCCTGTCATAACCATCTCATTAAGCATTATATTTTCTGCTACTGAAAGTGTAGGAACCAGTGATGTATCAACTTCCTGATAAACTATCTGTATGCCAAGCTTTTTTGCATCAACAGGTGTCCTTAGTTCAACCACTTTGCCATCCAGCATAACTTCACCTGTGTAAGTAGGATTTGCTCCTGCAAATACTTTCATAAGAGTGGATTTTCCTGCACCGTTAGCTCCTACTACTGCCCTTATTTCTCCGGTTGAAACTTCAAAGTTAATATCATCAAGAGCCTTAACTCCTGGAAACTCTATTGATACATTATGTGTAGTTAATTTTATCTTTTCCATTAATTTCCTCTCTCCCACAATTGTATGAAGAAAGCACATGTATCATGTGCTTTCTTCTAAGATCAAATATTATTTGTGAATGAGATCCTTAGGCATCCAGTCTGCTTCTGAAACATAACCAAGATTACCATAGGTTTCACCTGCTATATTTCCAAGGTTCTCTACAGTTGAATCCTTTTTTAAGGATTCTGCCGGAATTGCTGTACCGGGAACTTCAACAACATCTACACCTTTTTTCTGTGTTGCTGGGTCATAAATCTTATCATATTCTCCTGCCATTTCAAGCATAAGCAGACGCATTGCAATTTCACCATTAAGTGTCCAGTCTGTTGTACCTGCTGCTGTCCAGATTTCAGGTTTTGTCTGCATATTAGTAACGTCAACAGGATCAATATCCACAGAAGCCATTGGAAGAGGATTTCCATTACTGCCGTTGAAATTACTGTTTTCCATAATCGCATTATATACACCCTGACCATATAAATCATAGTAAGCAATTATTCCATCAACATCTTCCCTCTTTAAGCTCTGTAAATAAGCTGCTGTAACTGTATTGGCTGAATCAACAGAGTCCTGAAGCGGCTGAACTTCTCCAACAGTCTTAATCTTTCCAGCTTTTTCATACTCCTGCCAGCCTGCTTCTCTTCTATCAAATGGGCTGTTGTAGTTAGGTCCTCTCCAAACCTTCACAAGTCTTACACCCTCTCCATATTTCTCAACCATTCTGTCAAGAAGTACTGTAACGAGTGATTTATCCTGCTGGAACATCTGGGTAACACCTTCAAGCTTCTTATATTCACCATCTGCATAGAACTGTGTATCAAATGTAACAATTTTTAAATTTGGATACTGCTCAAGGATTTCTTTTAAGAATACATAGGAGCCATCCTGATTACCATGACTTACGAGAAGTCCGTCGTATCCTGCTGATGCACAGGTACGTATTGTATCCTGCCACTTATTAAAATCGCCATCGCAGAAGAAAAAGTCAAATTTAACATCCAGTGCATCACATAATTTCTGACAGGAATCTTTCCACATCTGGAAAATTGTAGCAGATGGCATAATCATAATATATGCAACCTTCTTCCCAGCCACAGGGTTTGCACCATTTGATGTATCTGTTGCTGTACTGCCTGATTTTACAGCAGAACTTTTAACACTTGATGCAGCACTCTGTTTTGTGGAAGAACCGGTGTTGTTCTCTGCAGGTTTTCCACAAGCAGATAGTAGTGATACTGCCATTACAGTTACAAGAAAAGTACTGATAAATCTTCTGAAGCCCTTCATAATCACTCCTCCTTTGTTTTGTAAAATTAGTGGTTTGTTTACTATTATTTATTTAATAGTTTAGTTGAATAATATAACTTTTATAGTATTTTTGTCAAGTGTCTTTGTTAACTTTATTATTATTTTTACTCATAATAATATTTTTTTATTGTATGATTTGTCAATTTTTTTATCATTCTTATTTTTATTTTTACATCATATCTTATCCAGCACAAACTAAACAATTTTATAATTTAATAAACAAAAAAACCGCTGTATTTTTACTATACAACGGTTAATGCTGTTTCTAATCTTATCATATTATCTTCTTTACGCTGTCTCGTTCTACAAGCCTGCCTGTAACTCTGGTTTTTATCGGCAAAGGTTTATTTTCCTCTATAAGCTGAAGCAGCTGCAATACTGTCTGTTTACCAAGTCCTTTTCTCTGTACATGCACAGTTGTAAGAGTAGGAGAGCTTACAGAAGAATATGCTATATCATCAAAACCTATAATAGAAACATCGGCAGGAATTTTATATCTTTTCTCTTTAAGTGCTTTTATTACACCCAAAGCGATGGTATCATTCTCAGCAAAAAATGCTGTATCGTTTAAATCTTTCTTTTCCAGAAGTTCTAAAAAATCATCATGTGAACCAATTAACGTAGGCGTAACTTTATAATCATTATCCTCATCAAACACCATATTTAATTTTTTCACGGTGAGTTCAAAAGCAGTCCTGCGTTCCCTAAAATTTTCAGTCTCAGACTTACTGCCTATATAACCGACACGGTTATGCCCGGCTTTCTTAAGATATGATATTGCAATATAAACATTCTCATAATTATTTATACTTATGCTGTTACACATAATATTCGGCACCACATTATCTACAACAACAAACGGTATAGGAATATCTTTCAGACAATTATAATCATCATCTATCATTTCTGTTCCAATAAGTATAATTCCACTATATTTTTTTCATAATCAATTTCATTTAATCCAAGCAGCAGATCATTTTTTTAATTATCATCATAGTAATGCCTCTATTTTTTTATTTCAGAGCTGCTCTTCAATTGGATCAATTATCATTGATATGAAACCTTGATTTTTCTTCTACAAAAAAACCACTTTTAGTATATTTAACAAGAAGGACATTTTTATCATTATTTTTTTTCTATTCCGGGATTATAATTATTCTCCTTTAATGCCCTTAATACCCTTTCCCTCATATCTCCCCCAACTCCTTTTTTTACCGTTTATAACTATTGATATAGTTGCCGGTGATACGCCTATTTTATCTGCAAGTTCTCTAATCGTCATATATTCTCCCATTACACAAAACTTCACTAAACAATTTAATTAATTTTACTAATCACAATTAAACTATACCCTCTAAAATTAATTATGTCAAGTTTGTTTAGTTTAAAATACCCGTCATAAGGATTTTATGACAACTGCAGCACATAAATTATAAACTGTCGTATTTTTCTTTTACCTCTTTCATGTCAGGAATTGAAGGTGCAGCACCTATCCTGGATACTGTAATGGATGATGCCACAGTGGCTTCCTTAATCACCGTTTTCATTTCCTTTCCTGCCAATATACCACTTACAAAATAGCCTGTAAATGTATCTCCTGCTGCCGTAGTATCTACCACTTCTGTTTTTACAACACTTTGTTCAACATTTATCTTTCCATCTGAATATATAGAACCTTTATCTCCTAAAGTTATTAAAAATACCTGCACCTTTGAATCTATTTATCAATTTTTTTCCATACATTCTTTAATGTCAAATTCTTCTATTTCAGAAAGTTTAAGTGCCTCTGTCTCATTTAATAAAAAAATAATCTACATAATCCAAATTTAATTCTCTTATCTTCTCATCCATTGGAGAAGGATTTAAAACTATCTTCATTCCAATTTTGTGTGCATTCTCCACGATATATGGCAGTTCAGAAATCTCATTTTGAAGGACTATATAATCACCCTTTTCAAATCCACTTAATACTCTATCCACATAATCTTTGGTTATACTACGGTTTGCACCGGAAAAAAGGATTATACAGTTGTCACCGGATTTATCCCTCTGAATAATTGCATTACCTGTTCTTATATCATCCCTTATTACAACATTGTCTATATTCACTCCTGCTTCTTTTAATAAATCCAGCAAGAACTTACCATCCTCTCCAATCATGCCTGCATGATAAACCTCTGCTCCTGCCCTTGCAAGGGCAACTGATTGATTTAGTCCTTTACCACCGCAAAATACATTCAAAGCTTTTGAAGATATTGTTTCTCCTTTTTTAACAAAATTATCTACATCATAAACATAATCAATGTTTAACGAACCAAAATTTAATACCTTCATAATATTTCCCCCTTAAAATATTTTAAATCAAATTCATGACACTATAATATATTTTCTTTTTGTTTTTTGTCAATATTACAAATCATTTCAACTCCTCCACCATCACCCTCAGCTCCATCTCCCAATTACCAAGTGCAGAATACCAAATACATCCATACACACTTCCATCCTCTATATTTACTGATGAACATATTATAATTGGCAGCTTCATCCTTTCCTTTTTTACAAATCTTACAAATTTGTCACCTGTATCCTTCTCCTCATAGCCTCCCGGCTCTACCGGGTAGTACATATCCGTTATAGCCAAATCAAAATATTCTCCATTTTCAGCAAGTTCTTTTATTTTATCAATTCCATCCATTAAGTTTGTCACCCACACTATATCCTCCGCTTTTATGCCACAGGATAATAGTACAGCACGAATTTCAGAATGTTTACTTACAGAATCTTCCAAATTTAAAATTCTCATGGCACCTTCCTCCTTGATTATTATTTTTTTGTTATCCGTCCTATAAAATAAACACAAAAAAAGAACTTAAGCTTATTATAGCCTAAAGCTTAAGTTCTTTCCAATAATATTTTTATTCTTTTACTTCTGAGATAGTTTACCAATCCCATCTTCCACACTATTAACTCTTTCTACAACCATCTCCTCATTTTCTTCAGTTTCTGACTTTTCTTCTTCCTTCTTCTCATCCGGGTCAGGGAGACCTTTTATTTCCCTGTACATCTTTATAAATTCTTTACCGGTAATGGTTTCCTTCTCTATAAGGTATTCCGCTATCTTATCGAGTGCATCTCTGTTTTCCTTAATTATGCTCACAGCTCTCTCATAGAATTCCTTCATACGCCTTGCAACCTCAGCATCTATCTGTGCTGCCGTTTCATCCGCACAGTTAAGTACTGCCCTGCCGTCTAAATAACGGTTCTCCACAGACTCAAGCCCTACCATGCCAAATTTATCCGACATACCGTACTGGGTAATCATAGAGCGGAGTATAGCTGTAGCTCTCTCAATATCATTGCTTGCCCCCGTTGTAATAGAGTTAAATACCACGTCTTCTGCTGCCCTGCCTCCAAGGAAGGTGACAATATCTGTTTCAAGCTCTTCCTTACTCTGAAGGAACTTCTCCTCCTTAGGAAGCTGCATGGTATAACCAAGTGACCCCATTGTTCTTGGTACTATAGTTATCTTCTGCACCGGATCTGCATTCTTCATAGAAGCGGTTATAAGAGCATGACCTACCTCGTGGAAGGCAACTATACGTTTTTCTTCCTTACCGAGTATCCTGTCCTTCTTTTCCTTACCAGCTATAACCACCTCAACCGCTTCAAAAAGGTCTGCCTGGCTCACAGTCTTCCTGCCTGCCTTTACAGCCATAATAGCAGCTTCATTTATCATATTGGCAAGGTCTGAACCAACCGCACCGGCTGTAGCCATCGCTATTGCATCTATATCCACTGTATCGTCCATAAGCACGTCTTTGCTGTGTACTTTAAGTATGGCAATCCTTCCCTTAAGGTCAGGACGGTCAACTATAACTCTTCTGTCAAAACGCCCCGGGCGAAGGAGTGCCTTATCAAGTACATCCGGGCGGTTGGTTGCAGCAAGTATGACTACTCCTTTAGACTTAGAATCAAAACCATCCATTTCAGCAAAGAAGCTGGTTCAAAGTCTGTTCACGCTCATCATTTCCACCGCCGTACTTAGAATCTCTGCTTTTTCCTATAGCATCTATCTCGTCTATGAAAATGATACAAGGCGCCATACTATGTGCCTGTTTAAATAAATCTCTTACCCTTGAAGCACCTACACCTACAAACATTTCCACAAAGTCTGAGCCTGAAAGTGAAAAGAATGGTACTTTTGCCTCTCCCGCAACTGCCTTTGCAAGCAGGGTTTTACCTGTTCCCGGAGGCCCTACAAGAAGTGCTCCCTTAGGAAGCTTAGCTCCAATCTCAGCATACTTCTTAGGATTATGTAAAAAATCTACCATTTCACGCAGAGAATCCTTTGCTTCGTCCTCACCTGCTACATCTGCAAAGGTTATTCCCGTATGCTTTTCAACATATACCTTTGCATTACTCTTACCAACTCCCATCATTCCACCGGCACTTTTTGAAAATGAACGGTAAATGAGATACATAACCACCCAGATTCCAAGAAGAGGCAGTATATAGATTGCAAAAAATTCCAATATTCCCTGAGTTGCATCCGGAGAAGGGGAACGGACTTCAATATTAGCCTTTAAAAGCCTGTCTGCAAGATCATTATCCCCAATGTAGCCTGTATAATATGTAGGTGTATATATGTCATTAGCAGAGGATTTAGGTGTGATCTCTATCTTACCCTGCTTAAGCAGTACAGATTCTATCTTACCCTCATCTATCATTTTAATAAATTCATTATAGCTTATTTCCCTATTTACACCCTGCTTCAAAAGATTCATTCCATACATAAATACTAAAAAAATTACTACTGTAGCTATTATAGTTATGATCCCGGCTCTTTTATTCATACCACCTCCGGAGTTATCGTCACCGGGCTTATTATTTTTATTATCGTCCATTTAACTTCCTTTCCACGTTTTTATTCACACAACTTCATTGCATACAATTATAACCATACACAATCAGAATTGCAAGCGGTACACACTTAATTCACCAATTTGCATCTATTTTCTGTTTTTTTCATAAATAAGTCCAAGACCTTTTATAAGAAGTGAGTCATCTACAACTATTTTTTTCTTACAATATGGAACTATAAGCTTTGCAAGTCCTCCTGTTGCTATGGTTATAAGTTCCTTTCCCATTTCCTCTTCAATACGATCTATCATTCCATCCATCATGGCGGCACTTCCATAGATAGTACCGCTCTTCATACTGTCTATGGTATTGCTTCCGATTACCTTCTTAGGTGCCTCAAGACTTATTCTTATAAGCTGGGAAGTTCCACTTACGAGGGAGTTAAGTGCCGTTATTACTCCCGGCATTATGGCACCACCCATAAACTGTCTTTTTTCATTTACATAGCTGAATGTAGTAGCAGTTCCCATATCTATTATAATAAACGGTGGTTCGTATTCATCAAGAGCCGCAACTGCCCCTGCTATAAGATCCGCCCCAAGCTGCGCCGGATTGTCTATTACTATATTTATACCACTTTTTATACCAGGGCCTACTATCATCGGTAATTTGCCACATACCTTCTTAACTGCATCAGCTATCGTATCTGTTAGCTGGGGCACTACCGAGGATATAATACACCCTTCTACTTCTGCAGGACTTTTCCCATAAAGTTCAAAGAGGTTTTTAAACATAATTGCATACTCAAGAGCAGTTTTCCCCATGTTGGTAGCAAGTCTCTCTTCAAAAATAAGTTCTTTTCCATGGAGGCAGCCCAGCACTATATTGCTATTTCCCATGTCTACCGCAAATATCATAAATTTCTCCGTATATAATAATGAGGACAGGAACGCTCCTTACGGTTCGAACCTGCCCTAAAAACTCCCGTGGTTTAATTCTCTTCTATAATACTCTTAGCCTTGTCAGGGTCTGCTGAAACCGAAAAGTACACATAATTTCCTTTACGAACAACAAACGCATTATCAAGACGCTTAAGCTCCTCAGGGACATAGTTCTTAAAGCTTGCCTTCTGAGTTTCGATTCTGGCATTTAACAATGTTTCAACAGCCTTTGCAGTATCTTCATCAGCCGCTTCAAATGCAGCTATCTCTTCTGCAGTACCACCCGAACTTGATACATAAACTTTTTAGCCTTTATCTTATCCTGTGGAAGTCCAGGATAGAGAATATCAATCGTCTCTGCCTCAGGTTCAACAAGTTTATCATCATACTTTATCTCATCCTTAAGTCTGTCTGCTACCTTTGTTACATCAACTGCAGTTACCGCAGAGCCACCTTCTTTTGCTGAAGAGCCTGTGGTTTTACTGTCTGTGGTCTGGCTTGCACTTTTAGCTGCAGAGCTTTTATCCGAATTTCCACCTCCACATCCATAAAGCAAAGCTGATGCTGTAAGGGTCAATACTGAAAGTGCCGCTAACATTTTGATTCTGTTCGTTTTTTTTCTCATTTTCTCAACCTCTTTTAATAATTCATATTTACTATATACGCAAGTATCCTCTTGCAATATTCCCTATCCATATGCACTCCGTCAGGGGTAACATCTTTTGGAAGAAAACCTTTTTTGTTGGCAACAGCCGGCGAAAGATCAACATATGCAGCATTTATTTCTTCTGCCATCTTTTTTATTGCCTTATTGAATTTATTCACATTTTTCATGTTGAATATTTTATCTGACTTTGACTTTTTCTCAGTCACCGGTAAAATGCCACATACAACCACATCTGCATCAGTCTGGATTTTCTTTATGGCTTCTATGGTCTTCTTATATTCATCTACAAAAATATTGGTATAAGGCCAGCCCAGTTCATTGATACCATAGCAGATGTAAACCTTCTTGTACTGCTTATCTTTAAGGGCATCTATCACGGTTACTGCCTGTCCTTTAGCATTAGTTACCACCTTTTCAGTTCTGGCATTTTTTACATTAAGGCCTCTTCCGGCAAAGAAATCCGGAGATTTAAGACCTGCGTTTATCTGAAGGCCCTGAGTCCTCGAATCTCCTATAAAAACAGCACCTTTATAATAAGCTTCCTCTGCCTCCTTTGTTGCAGTTACAAGTTCTTTAATATCCGTTTTTTCATGTCTTCCGGTATTTTTATTCTCATGCTTATCATTATTTTTAGCTGTTACACCGGTATTATCACCTGTCTCTGAACTTACATTACTACCTGACCGCACTCCTGCGGAAGCTATATTTCCTGATGGGGTCTGACTTACATTACTTTGTGAAACAGTCCCATTATTTGTATTATCCGTAACTTCAACAGCAGAACCTGTACCCACAGTACCTGATTTGCTGCTTCCGTCACCCGTAAAAAGATTTATTACTCCATAGGCTCCTATTATACCCGCTGCCATTATAGTTACAACAACTATAGCAACGAGCCCTCTTTGCTCATTCCGTCTTTTTCTTCGATATGAATTTCTGTTATTTCTATATGAATTACCACTCATGACTACCCTCATTTCAAACACAAATAAAGTTATGGCAGGTCTCTAAATTCCTTAGCAAAATGAGTATAAGTTTGTAAATATCAATTGTCAAGCATATTTAGCCTGATTTTCTCATTTTAAGATTTTTGTAAAATATAATTAATTATTTTAGATATATATTTGTAATCTTCTTTAGCTGCATTTGCCAAAATACCTAAAACCAACTCGCTCTTACCACTTTCAAGCTCTTTCATAAGCTTACTATCTTTAAGACTTATTCCGTAACCGCCAGAAGTTAACCTGTCCCGATATGGCACATCCGCATCCACTACTTCAGATACCTTGACAAAAGTATCACTTTTTACAAATTCATCAAACTTATCCCTGTCAGCTATAACTATATTGATATCACCTGCTGCAAACTTAGCTACAAGACGCTGGGTATTTGCTATTTCATTTCCCATACCTGTTTCTTCAAGAAAATATGTATCGTCAATCTCTATTTCCTGTTTCTCTGCTTCAAGTGCAAGATAAGAGAATAGTTCTTTATTAAGTTCTTCCGTCTTATCATCATTCCAATAGTCATTTACTACAGCTATAGAAACAACCACATCAGGCTTAGGCGAAATAACAGTATAAATTAACGAAACAATAAGTCCCAGCACAATCAATATCACAATGATTTTATTCCTATAATAATCATTGAAATATGTAAGCTTTTGCTTTTTACTCATTTTTTTCCATTTATCACCTTCATTTTCGTCATCCCGGTGATTATAGATATAAGCTTCTTCGTCTAAAATACTTTCTTTTTTCATATTTTATTCTTCAATCAGATTAAACTTTTTAAGCATGGCAACAAGTTTTTCCTGGTTTATAGGCTTACCTGCATAGGCTGTACAACCATTTTCAAAAAGCTTTTTGTTACATGTCTGGTTTCACTTAAGGCAGTGGTCATAACTATCTTAACTCTGTCTGCTTCAGCAACACCGTTATCTTCCTCTATCTTTCTTATCATTTTAAGTGCCTGGTGTCCATCCATTTCAGGCATCATTATATCCAGACAGATAAGGTCATATGGCTCATCCATTTCAACTGCCATTGTAAATGCTTCTACTGCCTCTTTTCCATCTACAGTCACATCGCACTCACCATATTTTTCAAAAAAATCTAAGCATAAATTTTTCTGCTTGCGAAATCATCTTCAGCTATAAGTACTCTCATTCTTACCTCCAAATCAAAAATTACAAGTGTATCTTTTAAAGTTTTTATGTTATCATAATGAAATGATAGTGTCAAATAAGAAGGTGTGATTTTTTGGTGAAAATTATAGAAAGTGAGGCAATTATGATTTCAGATAAGATGAAGATGCTTTTATCCGGCAGTTCTGTAATAAAGAGCTATGTTTGAAGACGGAAAGAAAAATGACCGCTGAATTTGGAAAAGAAAATGTATATGATTTCAGTTTGGGCAATCCAGGCGTGTATCCACCTGAAAAATTAAAGACTGTTATCAAGAACATTGTAGATAAAGTAAGTCCTGATTATTTACATGGATATATGAATAATTCAGGTTACGAGGAAGTGCGGGAAAAGGTAGCTATCTCTCTTAATAAAAGATTTGATACAGATTTTTCCTTTAAAAATATAATTATGACTGTCGGGGCTGCAGGTGGTCTTAATGTAATATTAAAAACTATTTTAAATCCTGATGATGAGGTTGTTACCTTTTCACCCTATTTTGGAGAATACAGGCATTATGTGGAAAATTACGGAGGAAAGCTTATAGCTGTTAACCCAAATACAGTCGGAGGCTTCAAGCCCGATATAAGTGAATTAAAAAAGGTTATTACTGCCAAAACCAAGGCTTTAATAATTAATACCCCAAACAATCCTACAGGTGTAGTATACTCTGAGGAGGATATCAAAAATATAGCAGCTGTGCTAAAGAAAAAAAGTAAAGAAATCGGACAGGCAATATTCCTCATCTCTGACGAGCCTTACAGAGAGCTTGTCTATGACGGACTCAAGGTACCTTATCTTACCAAATATTACGATAACACTATAGTCTGCTATTCCTACAGCAAATCCCTTTCACTTCCGGGCGAGAGAATAGGATATCTGGTCATTCCTGATGAGGTAGAGGACTTTGAAGAAATGATAGCTTCTGCCGGTACTGCCACCAGAATACTGGGGTTTGTAAATGCCCCCTCCCTTATGCAACTTGCTATATCGGAATGTCTGGATGAATGTGCTGATATCAGTGTGTATGAAGACAATAGAAATAAACTTGTGAAGATGTTTGATGAAATCGGCTTTCCATACATAAAGCCTGAAGGTGCTTTCTACCTCTTTATGAAGACACCTGTCGATGACAAAGTATTCGCTGAGAATGCCAAGAACGAAGAATTCTTCTTGTTCCGGGCTCAGCCTTTGGTTGTCCGGGTTATGTCAGGATAGCCTATTGCGTGGATACCAGGGTAATCGAAAGGTCTTATGATGCTTTTAAGAGGCTTTCAGACAGATATAGGGCTTAGAGCCTTTAAGCACAGGTCATAAATACACAGCTTTCCTACAGCTATGCCGTTGTAGAATACCTATGCTACCATTGTTTTGTAAAAAAAACCTTACAAGCTGCATTTAATATCATTGTTTGATGCGAAAAAAAGACAGGTGGAATTCCACCTGTTTTTTTCGCAATAATTTACTCATCATCTCCGACAATTTCACCAAGCACAGAAATAACTGCACCAAGGATGATAACTATATCAGAAAGATTGAAGATAATCTTTGGTATACCCTTGATTACAAAATAATCTGTAACTCCGCCTTTTTTAATTCTGTCATAAAGATTAGAAGCTGCTGCACCTACCATAAGTGCGAGCCCAAGTCTTTTTACTTTTCTATGCTTTTTGCCAAGAGTAAGCAGATAGATATAGGCGGTCATTCCAAACATGGCAGAAACCCATGAAAGTACCCATCTTGGTCTTTCTTCAAGATTATTCATAATGAGTCCTTTATTTACGGACTTCTTAATAGTAATCAAATCCCCAAAATACTGCTTTCCGGTTTCTATCTTATCCTTTTCAACCTGTCCCTTCAAAAACTGGTCTGCTAAAAATGCTCCTGCACCTGAAAGAAATGATAACATAAGCTACCTCCTACTATTTATTCTTAACTGTTCTTACCTTATAAATACTATTATACCACAATTAAAAGCAATTTCAATATACTATTTTTTTATTATACAAGTGCCAAAGGTATAGTTAATACCCTTATATTCTTACCAAAAATCTTACCAAAGCTTCAATCATCCATACCGTTTATCATTATTATTTTTATTGTTTTTTTCAATAAAATTCTATTGACATTCAATAATCAGCTTGTTATAATCCATTTTTAGAATAAGATAATTTAATCTCTAAGGAGGCTTTATGAAAGATTTACTTTGGAATAGCAAAAAGTATCATTCTAACTAAGCTTTGCATACTTGCTTTTAATGGTTATCTCTGTAATCATGATGTTTTTGCGGAAGATCACGATATCCAGATTTTTTTAATTATGACAGGTGGAGCTAAGATAAATATAAGTAAGGAACTTTCACTTTATATTATTACTTTTTATAAGTTATATACTCGGTATAATCGCTCAGGTAACACTATTTTGTATGTTTAAATTTGTTACTAACCTTGAAAAAGATTTGGTTTTCATACCGCAAAATATAAAATGGCTCAGATTTATAAGCTACGGCTGTCTTTCTGCCGGTTTGCTTTTAATAATAGTAACTGTAGTCTACCACAATCTCTATCTTATATTCAGCCTTGCAGCCCTTTTTATGATGCTTATTGTCAGAGTTATAAAAAATGCTTTTGAGCAGGCAGTAAAAATGAAGGAAGAACTTGATTTAACAATCTAAGAAAGAGGAAAATTATGGGTATTCATATAAATTTAAATGTAATGATGGCAAAACGTAATATAGGGCTTTCTGAATTGGCTGAGAAAGTTGATATTACCAATGCAAATCTTTCAATATTAAAAAATAACAAGGCTAAAGCTATACGCTTTTCCACCCTGGAAGCGCTTTGCAAGGCACTCTCCTGCCAGCCGGGAGATATCATCGAATATAAGGAGGATGAATAAAATGAATGAAAAGAAATTTGCTTACAGACCATTTTTACTCTTGTTAACCTTTGCAACCTACATACTTGCCTACTATTATCCGGATGTAGTGGGCGAGAGGTCAATAATTGTGCATCTTGGAAATTTTGATTTTAACCTGAGATTTTTTATCTTTACTTTGGCTTTTATAGGTATTACAGAACTTACTGCCATAAAGTTCAACAAAGCAAGAAACAGAGAAAGTATATTCTGGCTTATAACCTTAATTCTGCTTTCTATTCTCTGGTGTATGAGAACCTTTGAAAGCGAAGGAGCTTTCTCACCGTTTTTGCTCTTATTTCTTCATTGTAATGCGGCTTATTACGTACTTATGAGAATGGAAATGACAGCAGAAGGCAAGACTGGCCCAATGGTGTTTTTTGACTTCATTTCAGCCTTTATAGTTACACCTTTTTCAAACTTTTTACTTAGAATAATAGTATTGGTAAATGCTTTTAAAAACCGTTCTTTTAAGTTAAATAAAAAGAAACATCTGCCGGTCTTAATAACTGTAATTATCACCTTAATCCTTGTAGCCTTTGCCTCCTCACTTCTATCAAATGTGGATACAGGGTTTGCGGGGTTAACCAATGGAGTTTTTAATTTGCTTCCAAATTTTGAATTTATTTTTGCTGATTATCAGTTTTACAGAATTATAACAAGATTTATCCTATCCATACCTGTAGGTGCTTTCCTTATGGGACTTATCGGCGGCTCTGCTATTAAAAATGAACCTGAATTTAAGAAAGAAAATATAGTTAACGGACTTGAAAGTTACAGACATATACCAAAGTTTGCCGTAATTACTGTGCTTGCTGCCCTAAGCACCATTTATATAATCTTCTTTATATTTCAGATACGAACCATAATTCCGGTTATCGGTTCCGATTCTTTTACCGCTCCTGAAGCTTCAAGGCTTGCAGTAAAAGGCTTTTATGAACTTATTAAGATACTTATGCTTAATTTCTCAGTCCTTGGTGTATTTTTCTTCTTTGCACCTGAGAGTTTTGCTGAATTTAAGGATAACCGGGTAAAGTTTTTTGCAACAATTTTTGCAATTACAGGAATTTGCTTTGCTATCCTTGACTATTTCAAACTTTACCTCTATGTGGCAAACTACGGCTTTACTTCAAGAAGACTGGTAGCCTGCTGGTTCCTCTTAGTGATGTTTACTGCTGCAGTACTTATACTTATAAGGCTTTATAAGAAGTTTGAAGGAATAAGGTATATAGCCGTATTATTTATAGTAAGCTTTATCTTATTTGCATTTTCAGAAGGCACTATAGTACAGGTAACCCCTATTGCCAGCTCTATTTTGCCGAGGTAACCCTCTTTACCTCCCCATCAAAAAAAGCACTATAATACTATCAAACGCTTTTTTTAGGGAGGTTGTATGAAACCTAAGAAATTTTCACCGTTTTATATAAAATTAATTGCAGGAGTTATTCTGCTGATGTTTGCAGGCTATATGTATTACTCGAATGAGAATAACCAATATGCGGCTTTTTATCGGAATGGGCGGTATTTTGATATTAAATGCTTATTCTATGGGAAATAAAAAGAAAAAAATAATTGTTAAATTTTTCTACAAATAGAGAAAAAAACCGTAAATCTTATACTCTAAGCATATAAGATTTACGGTTTTATATATGGATGCCAAAAGATAATAAATCTTTCGCAAGCAAGCTTATACAAAATTTTTTTATACTTTTGACACTTAGATTGTTAAATCATTATTATTCACGCCATAGGTCACAGACCTCTTATTCCTCTTAGCACAGTAGGATGAACTGTTTTCGGTCTGTGACTATGGGGCGATATTACCAAACCTCTGTAAAATATCATAATTCAAACCTGCGGTTTGATTATGATATTTCACAAGATGTTTCGTGAATAATTTGAATTAAATCAAATCTAAAACCTGATTGATATCTTTCTTACCAAAATTAGGCTTACCATCATCAATCACCATACAAGGCACACTCATAATCTGATACTTGTCACGAAGATCAGGGAAATGATTGAGGTCATAAACCTCAGTAGTTACATTAGGACTAAGCGAAGCTATCCTCTGCGCAGCAACCACAAGGTCAGGACACATTGTACAGGTAAGGGAAACCATAATTTTAATCTTTGTATCCTTATCCACAGCCTGAATCTTTGCCTTTGTATCTTCCTCTATCTGCTGTCCCGGACCTGCCACATTATAAAGACCTAAGATAAATGAAGTAAATTCATGTCCACCCGGAATACCATGGAAAGCAAGACCTGAGAAGCTGCCATCTTCCCTGCATACCTTTACATATGGAGCTTCTGCCGCATCGACATTTTCTTCAAGCTTGATACTTAACTTATCTGTAAGCTTGGCCAGTTCTTCCATATAGTGCTTAAGCTCGTTAGAAGAACTTCTGTTATCCAGTCCAAGGCTAAGTACAAGTTTATTTTCCATCTTACCGAATACCGCATTTAGCTGTGCAAGCATATCGGAGGTAAACAGAGCATTACCGCTTTCTTCTACTACTGTCTCCTTCTTTGCCGGAGTAAGTTCGTGATTGTTTGCGCTTCCTTCTCTTATAGGCTGTTCAGCACAAGACCAGTCTTCTTATGCATTTTAACTACATACTTTTCAAGCTCTGTAGCCGCAAGCGCACCGTCACCAACCGCTGTAACCACCTGTCTTAGAGGCTTTATGCACACGTCTCCTGCTGCAAAAAGTCCTTCTCTGGTAGTCATCTGAGACTTATCTGTAATAATATATCCTCTTTCGTCTGTATCTGCCAGCCCTTTAACAAGGCTTGTTTCAGGGGCATAGCCTGCAAATACAAATACACCGAAGGTATCATTTTCTACCCTATGTGTAGTCTCTTCTCCTGTTATTCTATCCTTCCAGGTAATACTTCTGAGAACTCCATCACCTTCAACTTTTACTACTTCTTTATTATAAAGTATGGTAATATCCTTGTTTGACTTAGCTTCGTCAGCAGTGGCCTTTGCACAGGTAAAATCCTCTTCTCTTACAAGAATGGTTACATGTTTGGCATATTTTGTAAGGAAAACACTTTCCTCAGCAGCAGCAAAGCCTCCGCCGATTACAAAAATATCCTTTCCTGTAAAGAATTCACCGTCACAGGTAGCACAGTATGCCACTCCATGTCCTTTGTACTCCGCCTCACCCTCAAAGCCTATCATTCTAGGATGTGCACCTGTTGCAAGGAGTACACCGAGACACTGTATCTTACCCTTTGTTGTTTCTATTTCCTTAACATCATTATCCATATTTATGGCAGTAACTTCTGCAAGCTTAAATTCTGCTCCGAAGTTCTGGGCCTGAATTCTCATTTTCTCGGTGAGGGTATGTCCGTCAGTAATCTCAATACCCGGATAATTTACCACTTCAGAAGTAATGGTAATCTGGCCACCAAACTTTTCCTTTTCAAGCACTATTACCCTGTAGCAGGCTCTTGCAAGGTAAAGAGCTGCTGTGAGCCCTGCAGGACCTCCACCGATTATAGCAACATCATATAAATTTTTGTTATCCATTTTTCCTCCTTTACTGCATTGTATTAAACATTAAGTATTTAAGTTAGCTTGAACTACCTATTCATTTTAACTCTTTTTGCCTCAAAGCTCAAGACTCAGGTTGATATAAAAACAGGCTGTCGCATATCGCACACCGAAGATTATATCACCGGTGTTTACGCCACATACGACAGCCTGTCAAAACTACATTTTACTTAAAAATTAAAGCTGTCCAACAAGATCAAGACTTGGCTTTAATGTTTCTGCACCAGGAGTCCACTTAGCTGGGCAAACTTCATCACCATGCTCGTGTACGAACTGAAGTGCCTGAACCTTTCTGAAAAGCTCCTCTGCGTTACGGCCTACGTTACCTGCATTTACTTCGTAAGCAACAATCTTTCCTTCTGGATTTACTACGAAGGTTCCTCTCTCAGCAAGACCGTTCTCCTCGATATATACCTCAAAATCCTTTGAAAGTACGTGTGTAGGGTCTGCAAGCATTGTATATGTAAGCTTGGAAATTCTTTCTGAGCTGTCATGCCAAGCCTTATGTACAAAATGAGTATCTGTAGATACACTGTAAATATCACAACCAACTTCTTTGAACTTTGGATACATATTCTGAAGATCCTCAAGCTCTGTTGGGCAAACAAAGGTAAAATCTGCAGGATAGAAGAAGAATACACTCCACTTTCCTAAAATATCTTTCTTGCTTACCTCTTTGAAGTTATTGTTTTCAAAAGCCTGTACTGTAAAATCTGCTACTTCCTTGTTAATTAATGACATTTTAAAATCTCCTTTCAAATTTATGTTTATTTTTTATTATGTACGAACTTTTTGTAATTTGATTGCGTACAATATTATAATATACAATATACCATAGACAGGAATAATTGTCAAAGGTTAATTTAAATATTTTTTGCTTTTATCTATCTTCCAAGAAAATCAACATTTATCTTTCCGGTATCCACACTAAGTCTTACCCTTCTGTCGCCACTTATTTCCCTATAACTATTGTTAAATATGGAATTTCCACCATTTTTGCCATCTACAATGATTACTCCCAAATCATTTGAAAGGTCAAGGCTATAGTCTTCTTTAGTACCCATAAGCTTTGCATTTATGCTTCCTGTATCACTGTTTGCATCAATATAACCTGCATCTACTCTGTTAAGCTTAATAAGTCCTGTATCAGTATCGGCAGAAAGCTTCGCTATTTCTCCATTAGTAACCTTTATATATCCGGTATCAGAAGAAAGCTCCGAATTCCCTATCTTAGCATTTTCAAGAGATATATATCCGGTATCAGTTGATACTCTCGCATACCCCGCTTCTAAGCCTGCTATATTAACTGCACCTGTATCATTACTTATATCAAGCCTTTCAAATTTACCATTTTTTACCGATATATGTCCCATGTCCGCTTCTATCCTGGAGTTTGCTGCACTCACACCCACAAGCTCCAAAGCTCCCATATCTGCTTCCAGATTTAGTAAGTCTGCTGTTATTGCAAACAGCGAAAGCTTGCCCATCTCAGTTATGCTGTTTATCTCTGTAAGTTCCTTATTTCTTGGGATAGTTATTTCCACAAATTCTTTTCCCTTATTAAACATATTAAAGTTAAAATTAAATTTAACAAAGCTTCCTTTTCTTCTGTCTTTAATTATAAGACGATTGTTCACTCTTTCTATTATAGGTTCATTTTTCCTTGCAGTTAAGATAAACTCCAAATTCATCTCCTGTCCTTATAATAACATCCAAAGAAGAAAGGTCTATATCTATGCTGTCAAAAGCATCCTGATTGTCAGTATTTAATACACTGAGAGCTGTATTTCCTAAAAGTTTCTCCTCATTACTATAAACTTTATTATCATTTGTATCCGGTAAAACATTATCATTTTTTTCTGCTCATAAGTTGTATTTTCAGCTTTTTCAGCATCTTTGGTGTCAGTCTCAGACTTCACATATTCTGCCGCTTCTATAATCTTAGCTGCCACGTCCTCAGGATTACCCACATTTTTAGTTACATCACTTTCTTCACCAAAACCTGCTTCTTCAAAGTACTCCCAATAATAGTTTATTGCATCTTCCCTGTCTTCTGCATCAAGCCCTGCTAACTTTTCCCTGAGACTTTCCATAAATTCATTCTTATTCATTATCTTCTCCCCCTTTATCCTTATTTATATTGGCTGAAAATGAAAATTCTACATTTATTTTTCCACTTAACAGTCTGTCTATACCATCTTTATAAGACTTCCACTCATCCCTGTAAAACTTAAGCTTATCTTTTCCTGCCTCTGTAATCCTGTAGTACCTGCGATTACGTCCCTGCACAGGACTATCATAAGTTGTAAGTTCCCCTTCCTTCTGAAGTCTTCTTAATACCGGATAAAGTGTAGACTCAGAAATGTCTATCACCTCTTGTACCTTCTGTGTAAGAGTATATCCATAAAAATCTTCTTTTTCTAATATGCCCAGTACACAGGCATCTAATAGTGGTGCTGTTACCTGATAAGTCATATTCCGCTCCTTTCTTTTTATTATATGGTATCTTTTATTGTTTGTTGTAGCATATTATATTATATATAATATTATTTGTCAATGAAACAACAAAAAAAATTCCTTCAGACTTTTTAATTTCTAAAGGAATATAACCCAAATTATTTGGTTTTAATTAACTAAATATCATCCAAAATCAATGTAAACCGAAACACATCATTTTACTCATTCTTCATAGCCTCAATAGCAGAAATCTTAGTCGCCCTGCTCGCAGGATAATAACCGGAAACTATACCTATGATGATGGCAAAACCTGATGCCACAAACGGAAGCCAGAACGGAATTACGGAAAGCTTACTTCCACTGCCACCATCTCCACCAAACATATTAAGTGCATTTCCCAAAGCACCTCCAAAAGTATTTAGCATATATGAGGCCGCGTAGCTGAAGGTTATTCCTATAAGTCCTCCTATAAGTCCCATCATTGCCGCTTCAAAAAGAAAGAGTTTTTTGATATCTCCGATATGACAGCCGAGCACCTTCATTACACCAATTTCCTTAGTACGCTCATATATAGACATAATCATTGTATTGGCAATAGAAATAGCCGCAACAAGCATGGATATGGCACCTACACCTCCAAGTACCATCTGAATTGTCTTTGAGAAGTTCTCTATCTGCTGGGTATAGTCCGACATACTGCTTGACTTATAGCCCATTTCCTTTATGGCATCCTGTATGCCCCTTACATTTTCCACGCTGTCTGCATTTATCTTAATACCATCATACTCTTTAAGCTTCTTCTCAGCCTTCTTCTTTTTATCTACAGGAAGCTGTTTTACATATTCCTTATATATATTCATAAACTGAGACTTATCCATATACATGCTGTAAGAGTATTCATTATAACCGGCACTGTCAAATACAGCTATGTCTGTAGAATACTCTTTAAGCTGTATCTTAAGATTTCCTTTATCATCACGTGGCAGGGTTTCTTCATCATAAATCATCATAACTATCCTGTCTTTTTCAGGATTTACCCTTTTAGGCTGATAAGTTGCCGCATTTGGATTAGAAAAGCCCTGAAAAGCTTCTGTTCCACCCCATATTTTAATTTTGCTTCTGCTATTACTGCGTTCATAAGTCTTATTATTTTTAAGCTTAGGAAATTCAAGATCTTCAAATGAATCCGAATCCATTATGTTTATCTGTGTTCCACTCTCATAATTTCCACTTTTAAGCTTTATGCCAAGACTTATAACCGGCGATACGGTCTTTACATGAGGAATCTGTTTAAGCTTTGCTATCAGTTTATCGTTCAGTTTCTGCTTCTTTTCACCGGAATAATTGCCTTTTTCATCAAATCTATCTGATTTTTTTCCATGTTGATGACCGTAAAGCTGCCATATTGCATAAGATTCTCTCTAAAGCTCTGATTCATTCCTATACCTATGGATATCATTACAACTATGGAAATGGTACCTATAACTATACCTACTACGGTAAGAGCAGTTCTGGCCTTTCTTCTTCCAAGATTCCTAAGACCCATTTTCATAAGATCACTAATCTTCATATAAGTTAATACCCTTTTTAATCTTTAATTTAGCAAGACCTATTCCCACTAAAATTGAAAGTGCAAGTACTCCCGCTGTTATGCCTATCATAGCCGGTGCATTCTGGGTTACAGACTTGGATGTTCCTATTTCAGTATTCATTCCATCCATACCGTTCATACCATCCATACCATTACCTGCACCTGTATCTCCAGCCATACCTCCGGTTTCCCCTGCATTCATACCGGCATCATCTCCAGTAGTTTCATTTACGGCACTTCCTGCAGCCGTACCTGTATCTGAGCCGGTCTTGCCACTCTCTGCATCTCCACTTGCAGTTCCTGTAGTCTCCGGTGCTGCAGAAGAAGTAGTACCCGTGGCAGAACCTGTCATACTTCCATCCGTACCTGTACTTTTGGTGCTTCCTGTACCAGCAGGCGCAGATGTCTGTGGTGTTTCATTTGTAGTTGTAGTTACATTTCCATCTTCCGTTACCTTTGCTGCCGGTTTAGACTCCATAACAGCGGCACTACCTGCCTCTGCTGCCGGAACAGCCACAGCCACCATCCCGGTAAACATAAATAAATCTTTATTCAACTTTCTCACCTCCACTTATCCCAGTTATAGCTCTTCATCTTCACGCATAGCTTCTGCCAACTTTTTCTTTTTATACTTCTTAACCACAATATTTTTAGTTACTGCGGCACCAATTATAAATATAACTATATTTCCAGGTATAAAAGCCCACATAGGAATTATATCCTTAGGCCCTTCAGGGACAGGCATAGGCGTATCAGGCATATCGCCTCCTCCCTCTTCAGGATTAGTTGCATTCACCATGCTTTCAAAATTCGTATCATAAGAGTTTACATTTCCGTTACTATCTTCATAGGAAATAGTAAGTACACCTTTACCCTGACCATCTACCTGCGGTGTTACATCCATCGACCAGGATCTGCTGTCACCCGCATTTACATTACCTATAATAAGCACTTCATTGGTAGGCTTAAAATCACCTTTAACTTTTGCTGTTACATTGTAAAGAACAGACTTACCCATGTTGGTAAAATCAAAAGTAAGCGCCGTAGTTTCATTAAGTACAGGTGTTTCACCCGCACCTACAAGGATATTGGCAAGCATAGGTCTGTCATCCGAATATACCTGAAGCTTAAGCTTTTCTTCTATCTTATTCTGTTTCTTTATAAGAGCATTTTTATTTGCCACATCTTTACCAAGATATTCATAATCGAAAGTAATGCCAAGATCATAACCATTGGTTGCTATATCCCCTTTTGCCCTTAGAGGTATACTTCTTCTCGCACTCTGTCCCGGTCCAAGAGAATCAATGAACATACTGGCACTTCCTTCTACTATGGCAAAATTATTATCTGCCGAAGAAATGGTAACAACTATATTGTCCGCTGATACACTTCTATGAGGATTCATAATGTCAAAAGTAAATGTAAAGGTCTTACCTGCTTTTATCTTCTTCTTACCTGTATCATACTTTGATATGGTAAGTCTCGGCATACTGTTATCCACATCTCCTGAGTTTTCCTTACCCTTGGTATCTATATATATACTCATCGTATCTGTAAGCTGTGTGGTAAGTGTTATATCTTTAACTGAATAAAATGTATAGTTTAATGTAATCGGCTTCATTCCATCCCTGAATTGTCTCTGTTGCAGTAAAACCTCTTCTTAACTTAAATGTTTTACCCGGTTTAAGTGAAGATAATCTGTATTTATCATATGCCTGATCCGGTTTCAGGCCTGCTTCTGAATACCCGGTAGTATCCACAACAATATTTTTTGCAGCAACTTTTCCTGTATTCTTAAGTTCATATATTACTTCAAAATGATCTCCCACATTTACTGTATAATGAGGATAACTTGCACTAACAACCTGTATGATTGGTCTGTTTTCAAGTCTTTCTGCATCAGTCGGCTTTGCTATGGTCTGGATAGATATGGTGAAGGTCTGTGGATCGGCAGCCGAACCGTCAGAATTCTCATATTTCACTACTGCATCTAGCTTTGTTACACCTGCCGGAAGGTTTTTAATAGCAGTAAAGTCAAAGTCCACATCTCCATCTCCACCACCGGCTATAGTCCCAATATTACTTGAAGGCTGATCAACCGGCACCAGTATACTCTCATATCCTGATATGCTCACTGTAACATTATTTGCCGCAAGCTCCCCATCATTATGGAAAGTAAGTTTTATATCTACATCATCATTGTCTTTTATATCTCTTGGATATTCTGCGTCAAGAAGTGAGAATTTGGCATTTTTCTTCTGACTGCCAACAACAAACGTAAGTTTACTTGCCTGTTCAAGCAGTACTTCCTGATAGTCATTATAACTGTCTGTTGTTATAAACGTAATAGGAATATCGTTGTATCTTCCTTTTTTTAGTATTTAGTGGAATTTTCACTGCAAACTTTACATAGGCGGTATCCCTTACAGATATGTTATTTACTTTATTTCCTTTTTCATCTGTGATAGTAATGTCAGAAGCAAGGTCAAATCCGGGAGTTTTACTGAAATCTACATTTACTATTGGAGTTCTTATTACATAGTTAGAAGCCTTAACAGGTATAACTACATTTACAGTATCTCCCGGAGTTACATTGTAAGGCCTAAGTACATCTCCCAGAACGGCTTTTGGTACAGTAGCCTTATATGTACCATCTATCACCGATGCTTTGGCAGCTATAACGCCTCCAAACAGACCGGTTGGACCAGAAAGCAGCATTGCAGCTGCAAGTGCAAAGGTTGCTCCCGTTTTAAACATTTTCTTTGGCTTCATCTTTTATTTCCTCCATCTTTTTACCCATTAGTTTTGCCAGCTTTTCAGCTCTTGCCTTTTTCTTTTCTTTTTGTAATTCTTTAAATTTCTCTATTTCTATCCTGCTTTCTTCCTCTATCTGTTCAGCAGTTTTTATTACCTCAACATTCTGAATGTTTCCATCAAGTATGTGAATTATTTTGTCTCCATAGCTTGCAAGTCTTGGATCATGAGTTACCATAACTATGGTCTGCTTATTTCTCCTTGCCATTGCATGGATAAGTTCCATAACCTCCATAGTCGTCTTGGTATCAAGGTTTCCTGTGGGCTCATCAGCAAACACAATTTCAGGCTTTGCCACAAAGGCTCTTGCTATGCCCACACGTTGCTGCTGACCGCCACTCATTTCTTTCGGCTTATGTGTGAGTCTGCTCCCAAGTCCTACCTGTATTAACATCTGTTCCGCAAGCCTTCTTCTTGTTTTTGCATCCACTCTTTTAAATACAAGCGGCATTTCAACATTTTCAATAGCATTCATTGAACCTATCAGATTATAGGCCTGAAATACGAATCCAAGGTAATGCTGTCTGAAATCTGCCAGATTCTTCTCACTCATATTTCGTATATCATAGCCTTTTAAGAGAATTTCTCCTGATGAAGCTTTCTCTATGCCTGCCATAAGATTAAGCAGCGTTGACTTTCCCGAGCCTGACGTACCTAAGAGGCAACAGAATTCCCCTTTATTTATCTCAAAACTCACTCCGTTTACTGCCTTAATCTTCTCATTTTCCCATCTGATATATCTTTTTCACATTTTTCAATTCGATGATTTTTTTCCATATTTTTTTACCAGATTTTCTTTATTTTACACTACAAATACTTCTAAACAACTTTTTATAAATACAAATATAACACCCATTTTTTTAATTCGTAGGTATCTTTTTTTATTAAATTATCCTTAGAATTGTCTTAAAAAAATAATGTTTAAATATGAATATTCTTTCCATTGATTTATGATAATAAAAAAATCACAATCTAAAGCTTATAATCGTATAAAACAAGAGCTGCTGCATTAAAAAAATTATCACAATATATAGCTGGTTTATATTTCAGAAAATGCTGTATTGTGTATATATTATTCTTAATGCGGCAACCCCAATATTGCCTTATCTTCCGCCAGACTTTTATTCTGTAAATTTCTTCATAAGCTTTGATGAGTCCGGAAAGCATTTAACTGCAATTATAGAAGTTATAATTCCTAAAACCATTCCTCCGATTACATCACCCGGGTAATGAATACCTACATAAAGTCTTGAAAGTCCCATTAATGTTGCTAAAACTAATGCTATAATCCCATATTTCCCCGGCATAGCCATAAAGACCACCACCGCCAGGGCAAAGGCACTACCGGTATGTCCTGATGGAAAGGAATAGTCTGTTGCCTTACCTACTATCAATGTAAGCCCATCAATCACCTCATAAGGCCTTACCCGTGCCACCCAGTTTTTAATTATGAGGTTAGTAAGAATAAATTCTAATATAAGTGATATCATCATAAGTATCCCTACTTTTCTGAGCTTCTTAAAATATAAGAATAAAGCTACAAGTACAATACATATAATACCTGCGTTGTTCGACAAGGTAAATGGTATAAGAAGTGTATCCAGTATCGGATTTCTTACATTATTCTGCAAAAAAAGAAGAATGTTACTTTCAAGATTCATTAAACTTTCTGTCATCAATCACCTGACTTAACATTTACAGAGAGTTTACCTTCTCTATAAATCTAAGTATTCCCTTTCTTCCATTTTCATCATCCTTATAAACACCCGCATCCGTAAGTACTTCTGAGAACACGAGTCCTATTTCCTGTCTGATGATTTTTTCTGCATTATCTTTGTTAAAGCTTTCATGTTTAGCCATAAATTCGTCTACCCAGTCAGCATGCTTTGCAAGGACTTCATCTTTTCTTATATCCTTACCCTCAAGGAGAGCTGTTCTTAAGCTGTCCATTTCACCTTTAAGTCTGCCCGGAAGAACTGCAAGTCCCATAACCTCAATAAGACCTATGTTTTCCTTCTTTATGTGATGAAGTTTATCATGTGGGTGGAAGATACCTAGAGGATATTCTTCCGTAGTTCTGTTATTTCTAAGCACAAGGTCTATTTCAAAGTCAGAACCTCTGCGTCTTGCAATAGGGGTGATTGTATTATGTGGCTCTCCATTAGTTTCAGCAAATACATCAACCTCCTCATCTGAGTAGCTCCTCCAAAGTCCAAGTATCTTATCAGCAAGCTCTGCAATTTTCTTATAATCCTTCCCTGTTAATCTGATAACAGACATAGGCCAGTTTACTACTCCTGCCTTTATATCTTCATAACCCTTAAATTTTACTTTTTCTCTAAGTTCTGCCCTTGCCATAGGGAACTCATAGTTTCCTCCCTGAAAATGATCATGTGTAAGGATAGAGCCTCCTACTATAGGCAGGTCTGCATTGGAACCTGCCATATAATGAGGAAATTTTTCTGTAAATTCAAGGAGTTTAAGAAAAACTGCCTTATCTATCTTCATCGGAACATGACCTTCATTTAATATAATACAATGCTCATTGTAGTACACGTAAGGAGAATACTGTAAGAAATACTTCTCTCCTCCAAGTGTTATCGGTATGATTCTGTGATTTTCTCTTGCCGGCTTATTCATATCCCCTGCAAAGCCCTCATTTTCCCTACAAAGCAGACATTTTGGATAACCTGTCTGAACCAGCTTCTTAGCTGCCGCTATAGCCTTAGGATCTTTCTCGGGCTTTGATAAATTTATTGTAATATCAAGCTTTCCATAAGGAGAATCAGCCTGCCATTTCACATCCTTTACAATTCTGTCTTCCCTTATATAATTAGTCGCCTTGCTGAAGTCATAGTACCAGTCTGTAGCTTCCTTAGGACTTTTTTCTAACAGTCTTTCAAATTTAGCCACTATTTCTGAAGGTCTTCCAAGCAGACAATCCATAAGCTTTGTGTCAAAAAGATCCTGTTCTGTAACAGAGTCACTTACAAAGCCCTTCTCTACAGCATATTTTAATATATCTGAAAGTATACATGATAATTCCTCATTACACTCTCCTACTTTCCCATTTCCCTCATAATCAGAGAGTCCAAGGGTATATAGCAGCTTATTCCTCGTATAGCATATATCCTCTCTATCAAGTAGCCCCCTTTTTAATTCCAAATGCAAGCAGTCTGTCAATAGCATCATAAATCATAACCGTTCTCCTTAATGATATTAATTGTTTACTATATATATATTATCTACAAATATCGGTATAGGTCAAGAACTTACACAAATTATTCACTAACATTGAAGGTAGAAATAATCAGGCAACAGGCTTGTAACTATATGTTTAGGTAATATTTGATAATATTCTCACATAAAAAGCGCCTGTATCAAATATACAAGCGCTGAATAGTTATTTAGGAAGTTTTACTGTTTTTGTAAACGTACCTTTGAATTTACCCTTTCCAACAATCAAAATCTGCATCTTATCTTTTATCTTTTTGAAGAATACATCATAATCTTTTCCTGCTTCATTCCCTTAATATTAATTTTTAATGTTCTCAACATCCTTTGTTGTTTTAAAAGAGTCCAGATTAATCTTGATACTGTCTGCCTTCTTTTTTAATATAGTGCTTATGTTGTTATTCTTCTTATCCCTTTGACCGGAAGTTTTAAATTTCTTTTCAATTTTTTCAAGAGCTTTGATTTTCTTTTCAAGAAAGGCAATTTGTTTTTCAATCTTTTCTTCTATTTCCTGAACTTTATTTACAACTTTCTCAGTTTCCTTTTTTTCTTCTTTTTTACCATCTTCTTTCTTTCCTTTTTCTTCTTTTACATCAGAAGAAGGAACATAAGAAGACCCTGGATTATCGGAAGGTGTTACAGATGGTTTTGAAGGTACTACAGCAGAAACTTTCTCTGTTTCTGCCCTTACCATATACATTCCAAGTTCACTTGCTTCATTCCAGGCGCCGTTTATCAACTTGAAAGTTTTCCCTTCACCCTTTGTACTTTCATCAACCGCTATTCTTGGAACATTATTTCCTGAACCAACCTGTGTGTAAGCTACATAAACATCACCTTTTACAAATAGGTCAGGTATATTTATATCTGTAAAATTATTGTCTGCTGTAACAGTAGTTGTAACAGGGCCAAGGAGAATCTGCCCCGGATAACCATCTTTAGTATTTTCTCCGTAAATGCTGTATGTAAATGGTTTCCCCACAATGCTTTCTTTAGTTGCCTGCTTTAATCCGAAACGAATCTTTTTTAAGAGTTGTTCTTCTTCAAAATGATACTTCACTGCAACACTTCCACCTTCTTTTAAAGGTGCCAAAATTTTTGCATTTGCAAAATCCCCATTATCATTTGAATGTTCTTCTTTCTTTCCATCTGTAGTAAGTTTTGTAAGAACAATTGTAGAAAGTGTGGTGTTTCCGGTAATAGAAACCATCTGTTCACAGGTTCTGTATCCTGCTGACATAATAATGATTTTATATTCTCCCTCAGGAATATTAGCCAGGATCACTGTTGACTTGGAAGATGAAATATATTTTGGAACATTGCTTCCCTTTTCATAAATCTTCACATCACTCTTTACACTATTACCACTTGTATCCTTAATATCAAAAGATAGACCAAATGTTTCAAGCGAAGGCATCACTATATCCTTCTCAAACTTTTTACCCTCTGTAAGAATAATTTCAAATGGTTTTGACTTATAATTTTCATTATATGCTACAGCTGTATAAGTTCCTGCAGGGTGCTTTATCTCAAACTTACCACTGCCAGTTTCACTTCTCACATAAATATTTGTTTCTAAAATCTTTACAATAGCAGAAACAGGGATTGTAGATTTTGCAGGAGCAGCTTCATCTGTCTTATAAACTTCTGTTCCAAGCAAAGTAAATTTCCCATCTGATAAATCAGGTAAAGTGATTAATTCTTCTGTTTCTTCTGACAGAGCTTCTTCCTCATTCAAACCATAAATACTGTTATCTTCAGTAGTTGCTGTAGTTTCGAAAGAACCTGCTGGTTCAGTAACATTAGAGGTATCATAAATAGCAACATCATCAATGTACCAGCCGGGATCAAAGCCGGCAGTAGAATTCAGTATAAATTTCATTTGGAAATCAGCCGTCAAAAACTTAGGATCTATGGTAATACCATCAATTATCCATGAGATCGTTATATCTTCCATGACCATTGATATTCTTTTTTTCTATATTTTTCATTTAAACTAAATACTTTTTTTCCCACTCATTATTAGCACTCTTAAACCAAATTTCATAGGTATCTCTAGTTTCACTAGAGATATGATACTAATTCTGATAATAGAGATTTGCTTTCTTAAGACTACTTAAATCCATAACAGGAGATACTAATTCATAAATTGTATTTTTGACGTTTATATGTATTTAAACCTGTCATAAATACATTAGGACTATTAGGATTTTTGGTTTTTCATCTTGATAGGAAGATGGACCTTCTCCATACTTAGCAGAATCTATCACTCCCCTATCCCATTTTGTCTTAACTTGTTTTTTGTCTTGTTGCTCAGATGAAGAAACCCACCCCTGTTCATCACTTTCAAAATCAAATTTTTTAAATTCTTTTCCTACCGTAAAAGTAACGGATACTGGTTTACTAAGCTCACTTTCTACACTTCCTTTGACAGATGCAATCTTATAATAATAGCTTCCTTCCTGAGGGACAGGATAATCTATGAAAGATGAATCGTTAGCAGACTTTCCTATTTTTTCATAATTTCCACTTTCAGTCCTTGAACGGTAAAGCTGATAACCGGTAACTTCAGAATTGCTTACTTTATTAAAAGAAATTTTTATCTTTCCGGTTCCCGATTGATTTTCTGCACTAAGTCCTTCATTTGGAGGCAGAGGAATATCATTTGATAAAGCTTCAATTTTAAAATCATCAATGTAGTAACCTGCCGCAGCTCTCGCACTGTAGCCCGCCCATCTAAGTGCAAACATTACAACAATTTTTTTATTTTTGTATGGAGATAGGTCAATATAGTGTTCCTTCCATTCGCGTTTACTGTATTTATTGATAAGTACAGGTCTTTTACCATATTCGACTTTATTAATAGAAGAATCTGCACTGTTAATTTCACCAATCCAAACCTCAGCACTATCTTCAAAACCACCCATATAATTGTCCAACTCAGACCAGTCTTTAAAACGCAACACAGCATCTCTTACCTCAGAACTAAGGTCAATCGGAGGACTGATTAATAAAGAATTTATCAGACCATCGTAGTTTCCATTCAGTCTTGTACCTACTAATTTTGTCCCACTTGCTGCATTAGCAGGGCCTACAGTCGGAGTACCTACTTCCCACATTGGGGTCTTTCCCCCAAATACAAAACCGTCTGCTCCGTTTTCAAAATCATTTGTATATCCAAGCTTAATACCTGATTCTACTGTTGCACTGATTGTATCTGTCTGATATTTATTACCTGAATAATCAACTGCCTCAATGTAGTAACTTGTATTGCCGACAGTCAAATCAGCAGGATGAAGGGTGACAGAATAAGTTCCGTTCTTTTTGTTTCCTGTATAAAGTTCCAATTCTTTAGTCTTAAATGGCTCTGAATCACTATTTTTATAATAAAGAGTTACACTTTTAACACCTACATTATCTGAAACTTTAGCTTCAAGTTCAAAGTCATAGGCATTATAAAGTTTTTTAGGAGTAGTCGCTTCAATAACAGGACGTTCATTATCTGTACCGGAAACCAATGTACGCCCCGTAAAGGTTGCAAACGAATTAACATCCTTTCCAAGTGCGGCTTCTACAGCCTTAAATACATTCAGCTTACCATAACCATAGCCCATATTCGGAGAAGATATATAATTATCATCAGTAAGTGGGGTTGCGGTTGCTTTTAAAATTTCTTCTACCTTATCTACTGTCAACTTAGGATTTGCCTCTAGCATAAGTGCTACTGCGCCACTCACATGCGGTGCTGCCATAGAAGTACCGGTTTTCAATATATATCCACCCTTAAAATCAGCAGACAGAATGTTTACACCCGGTGCTGAAACTTCAGGCTTGAAGTTTTTTGTAAACTTAGAAGGTCCTCTAAGGGAAAATTTTGCCAGTTTATCTTCCTTTGTCAAAGCACCGACTGCGAAAGCATCTTCCAAAGAAGCCGGACTTCCTATAGAACCTTCACCACCGGCATTTGAAAAGCTTGTATTGCCTGATGAAAAAACAGGGACTATTCCTGCTGCCTTCCATTTCTTAACAATTTCATTATAGAAATCACTATCTCTGTTTCCACCCCCAGGAGTTATTAACTACCTGCGGCTTTCTCTCTAACATCCAATCCCCGGCTGCAAGAAGTCCCTCATCACTTGCTTCTCCGGATTCGTTAAATACTCTTGCAACAATGAATTTTGCTTCTCTTGCAATTCCTATGGTTCTTCCTAAGATAGTTCCTGCTACATGCGTTCCATGTCCTGTCGAGTCTATAGGTACTGTATTTGAAGAATCAACAAAGTCTTTAAATCCACCAGGAAGCAGGGCACCTTGAAGTTCAGGGTGATTTGCATTAACACCCGAGTCTATAATCCCTACTACTATATTTTTACCTGTCTTTGTTACACGATCAGCCTGAATAGATTCAATATTCCATGGAACATAAGAAGAAGAGTCATACAGTCTGTTTTTTAGCTTTACCTTCTCTTCTTTATCTGAAACAATTATATGGTTCGCCCTAATGCTTTCCACATCACTACGTCTGGCAATTTTGTCAATAAGTCCAGCTTTTCCTTTAATATAAATACTGTTAATAATAAAAAAATGAATTATACTCTGAGATTTCTCCTTCTTTCACTCTTTTTTTCAATAAATGAAATAAGGTTCTCCGACTTCTTTCACTTGTATCTTTTAGTGCATCCACAACTTCATCAGAGTTTACCCCATTTAAATCTGCTTCTGCTTTTTAAGGTAACAATAAATTCTACATTTTTCTGAATTAGATTTTATTTTTAGTGCATTTTCTATTTTATCCAGATAAGAAGAGTCTGTTTTTGCAAAAAGGCTCATAGGAAAGATAGAAATTACCATAAATAAAGTAAGAAATAATGATAGTAATTTAGTATTTTTTTCTGCATTTCATTTTATTTTGTTCCTTTCTTTTTTTGTTAAAAAAATGCAGAAATAAGTCTAACAAAAATAAAAAAAGATAAATGCAATACAATGGTTAGAATTAACTAACTTATTGATAAAAAAATAGTCATTATTGCTAATAAATAAAGAAAAAAAGCGCCTGTATACTTAAATATACAGACGCAAAATAATCATTATCAGTTTATAACGCTTAGTGTAACACAATTCCCGAAAGAATTCCTAAATAGTTTCCAAGTACATAGCCTAATGTACCTACCAAAAGTCCCGGAACAATGAGTGCTCCCCAGCCCTTTGAAACCGCCATAGCTGCTGCTGTAGTAGGTCCTCCGATATTTGCATTGGAAGCTATAATAATCTCTTCAATAGAGAAGTTGAATATCTTACCAAATATAAGCGATACAATCATATTAATTGCAACTATAATGAGTGCAAATACAAGAAGAAGTGGAGACTCCTTAACTATCATAGGTATAGAAGCAGGTGCTCCTATAACTGCAAAGAAAATATAAATTAAAAAAGTACCAATTTCCTGTGCACCTTTTACAGATGACATCTGTTTAGGGAAGAAAGTAGCAATTAACATTGTAAAAGTTGTCATAAGCAGATATTTATTTCCAAAGAAACCACCAATAAACTTGCTTACAAAATCTTCTCCCGGAAAAGCACCACTTATAATTCCTGCAAGTTTAGTAGATATTGTAACTATGGTAAATGCTATAGCTACCGCAAAAGCTATATCCTTAAGAGATATTTCCTTTGCTCCCCAGTACTTAGCTGCCATTGTCTTATTGTTATCTTTATCTGCGTCAGTCTGTGCCTTAAGAGCCTCTTCATAAGGCTGTCTGTAAAGCTTTTTGATTATGGCCATGGCAGGAAGTGAAATAAGTACAAATACATAAAGTACCATGAGAAGGTTATCTGCTACAAGAGCTGCCGATACAGTCTTACCCGGCACCTCATACTGCTGTGACATAGCTATAAAGTTTACTGAACCTCCTGTGTAAGTACCAACAAACATAGGAACAATATCATTTAGTGCAGGGATTAATCCCCTAAGTGCAAAGTAAGCTGTAAATCCACCTGCCAGAGTTCCTACACTGCTAAGAAGATAGATAACAAGCATTCTTCCCGATTCTTTCCATATCTTTTTAATGTTGGCATTAAAAAGAAGCAATGGAACTGCAAGTGGAACAACATAGCCCCATACAGCATCGTAAACCGGTGCATCTGTAGGTATTATGCTAAGGTTGGCAAGTACCAGTGTAAATGCTGTTGCAAGAATACATCCTGTTACCTTACTTGCCCAGGCATACTTCTGCTCAAGATAGATTGCAAGAGCAGCACATACCGCCAGAACTGTCCATAATACCCAAGTATCATCTGCCGCAATTAAAGTTGTTGCCGCCATATGAAATACCCTCCTTCAATAAATATATAGTTTTTTTATACAAAAATTATATATCCAAGGTATTAATATGTCAACATTTTATAAGCCTATTCATCTATATTTAGCCAATATTAGCTAAATATACTATTTAACCTGGTATATGTTAGTTATATTTTATGGTTTTTCTTATCTATCACTTTAAACCGTTAAATCAAACTTTGTGAATTTTATATAAATATTTTCTTAATTTTTGTTTAAGATTAACAAAGACAATTTCAACTGTTTAACTACAATCAATGAAGCTTAGTCTGCCTCAAATATATGGAGTTTGTCTTCATAATACAGACCTATTTTATTCTCACCTATTCCTATCTGCCCATCACAGGCGGTAAAATTTGTCTGATCTTTGCTAAGAGAAAGTTCCCCTTCTTTATTCACATCTTTTATAGAAAAATCCATAGTTCCACAAGTCATAAAGTAAAAAATCTCACCTGTATCTTTGTAAAGCCTACCCTTATAACTTGCCTTCTTTACAGGTTCAATCATTATCTTATCATGACCTTTATCCTGAAATGAAACTACGTCAAGTCTATTATCTTCTACATATCTTTCAATAAAAGCCTTTCTTATATAAGAAAGCACTTTTTCATGAAATCCCGTATGTTCCATGTAAATATTGTAAAGATAATCAGATGGAATACGACCATCTGGATCTGCACATATTTTTTTAATATCTTTGGCATAATAACTTCCGTCTCCTACTCCATCAAAAGATACTACTTCATATTCATCACTGTTCTTTTTTAGATGAAATCTTCCCGGAATTTCTCCACCACTTTCAGACAAAAGGTTATCTCCATCTTTAATATAACCTAATAGCCAAAAGTTACCGTAAACCTTAATATCTTCCTCATTCTTATCATCCACGTCAAAAATTGCAGGACAAGGAATCAGAACTTCTCCGTCTTTTGAATAAAAGCCATCCTTTTCATTCATATAGTTACAGATTGTCCTGATTATTTTATCCGAGCCTGTGTATTTATATTCAGGTAGAACTTCTTCTTTGCCTGTATTGTTCTCTGTTTCACCGGTTTTACTTTCGGTATCTTTAACGGGTGGTTCTGTCACAGATGATGTTTTCTCATTATTAACAGTTGATGATATTTTATTTTCATAGACAGACTTATTTGCTGATTCACTATTATTTTTTCCTGAATTTCCGCAGCCTGTTATTAAAATGGCGGTAAGTAGAATTAAGCTTTAATTTTTTTCATATTGAAACTCCTTTCTTATGAATCATATTAATTCAATTTTAGCTTGAATTAATAAACAAGTGTAAAACTTGAAATAAAATGTTGCAATAGGAATTAATCCAAATCTTATATCTTAACATACAAAATTATTTATAACTCTAAATCTATTTTCCTGTAATCATCCTGTAAAGTGCCTGACTAAGCCCATACTCCTCCATCATCTTTCGCACCTCATCCATTGCTTTCTTCTTCACATCTTCCTTCTTATCAGGATTCTTTACTGCTCTGATCAGTATATTTTTAGGTGTATGGCTGAGGTCTACAAATTCAAGCAGATTTACATTATAACCCATGTATTCTAGAATATTTCCCCTTATTGCATCTGTTACAAGGGCGGAGAATCTTTCTTTAATAATGCCGTATCTGGTCATAAGTGAAAATTTCTCACTTTTTATCTGAGAGTTTAGCTCATGCTGGCAGCAGGGTACGGAAAATATGTAATTTGCACCCCAGTTGATGGCATTATATAAGGCAAAATCTGTAGCCATATCGCAGGCATGCAAAGTAATTACCATGTCCACCTTAAATGGTGCATTGTAGCCGTTTATATCACCAAGTTCAAAAGACAGATTTTCATATCCGTATTTTTCTGCTGCCTTGTTACATTTTTTAATCACATCTTCCTTAAGGTCAAGCCCTATAATATTTACCTTTATCTTTTTTATTGCGGTAAGATAATAATACACTATAAAAGTAAGATAGGACTTGCCGCAACCGAAGTCTATTATATTCAAATGGGTTATTATTTTCTTTTTCAGTTCATCATCTATAATCTCTATAAAGCGGTTAATCTGTTTGTACTTATCATACATTGAATTGACAATCTTACCCTCTTTGGTAAATATCCCCATATCTGTAAGCGGCTCGATTACTCTTCCTTCTTCAAGTATATAATTCTTCTTCCTGTTATTTGTCTTTACTTCCTCTGCCATCCTCTTATTATCAGCCTTTTTTACATCAAACAATACTTTTCTTTTCCTGGTAAGCTTTATCTGTGCTTCGCTTGATACCGCCCAGACATTTAACTGGAGAAAATTATCATTAAGGCTGGCTACACAGACTCTTTCCATTTCTTTTTCGTCCACATTTTTATGAAATACCTGTTTCTCTGTAAACTCAGCTATCTGATAGTATTTTTCTTTCTTTTCTATCTGGATTTTCTTTATTTCCTGTGTTTTAGTTATGGTATTACTGATTATTATTTTAACCGGAAAAAGCCCTATCAATTCTTTAACCGCTTCTTCTATGGTTATATCTTTACTTTTCATCATCATTTCCTCTCTGCTTCTTATTTGTCATACTTAAGTGCAGACTGCACCTTACACTTCTTATCAGAAGCAATTTCTCCTGCCGTCTATATCTGTGATTATATTGTACCTGTCAGGAGAAATAAAGTTTAACTCTTCAGGCGTAAGATATTTAAACATATTTCTAAGCCTCCTCCATCCCATTCTTCTTGCAAAACTTATTTCTTCTTTGTAAAGCGGAATTATTTGCAGGCTATTACCATCTATTCCCTGTAACACCGGTTTAAGTAAAATGAATCCTGTTAATTTTGTACCATAAACCAACGTTTCACCATCTTCTTTTTCAAAAATCTCTCCTTCTTCCGCTCTGAGCCTTCCTTCATTTATCATAATCACCATTTTTTCTAATAGCCTTAAAGGCCAGCTCCACTCATCAGCTATCACAGAAGCTCCATCAAGCTTCCAATAAGATGGCAGATTAATGATAAATTTCATTCCTTCTAATTCTTCTGTAATTGCAAAATAATTTTCCAAGCTTTCTATTTTAACCATAATTCCTGCTTTCATTATATAACTGACAAAATACAAAAATATATGTTATACTCTATAGAATTATAACATGATAAAGGATAAAACCACTATGAAAATTTTAAGAAAAATTATTTTTCTACTGCTTGTAGTTTCGGGTGCAATACTGATTCTTCTTCCTACCTACAGTAAAATGAAGCTTAGAGATGAGGTGCAGACTGCTGTAAAAGTAATCGAAGAAGTTACCCCTGAAGAAATTAAAGAAAACGAAGAAAAGGAACAACCTGAGGAAATTTTTGATTTTGAACAGGTAGATGAAATTTCACCTACTGCTACTTTTCTTGACAACAGACCTATAGATAAATCTCTTCTAATAGGTCAGCTTGTAATTCCTTCCCTCGATATGAATCTCTGTATCTTCAAAGGTACAACCAACTACAATCTGCTTAGAGGACTCGGCACAATGAAGCCTGATGATAAGATGGGCAAAGGAAATTATACTCTTGCAGGTCATAACAATGGAGACAAGAAACTTCTCTTCGGAGCACTTATGGACATAAAAAAAGGCGCTATAGTCCGTATCACCGATAAGACCAATATATATGAGTACAAAATATACGAAACCAAAGTAGCTGATAGTACTTCCCTGGAGTTGCTTGAAAATTCAGAAGCTGAAAAAGTTGGAAAGCCTATCATCTCCCTTATGACCTGTGACAAGGGCACCTGGACAAGTAATCGTTTTTTTGCTTTAGGTAAATTTGTAAAAAAATACAAATATGACAAAGAAACTATGGAAGCTAAAGAATAAAATAAGGCTATCTCTTTAATGAATAATTTTCATTCAGGAGATAGCCTTTATCTAATCTATAGTTGCACTATTTCTGCCATTTTTTTCTTACTTATATACATATTTTCATCTGCTCTTTTTATAATAGTTTCTATGTCATCATTATCATTAATTATAGTACCTCCAATGGAAACTGTAATACTATATCTGCTTCCATTATTTTCTCTAATTACAGAATTTTCTATGAGTACTCTTATCTTTTCTGCTATTGCTTCCAACTCAAGCCTACTGACCATAGGGAAGATACCTATAAATTCTTCTCCACCCCAGCGGCCTACAAAATCAGTTTTTCTTATCGCACTTAAAAAGGTATTTGCTGCTACTCTTAATACCTTATCTCCTATGTTATGACCATAGGTGTTATTAAAATTTCTGAAATTGTCAATATCTATAAAGAGTATACCGAAAGTAAGATGTAATTTTTCAAACTCCCTGAACCTCGATTCTAATATAGATTCCAAGTAACGTCTGTTAGGAAGCTCTGTGAGTTTGTCATATAAGGCAAGCATTTTTAATTCTTCTATAGAGCAGCTAAAATCAGTACAAAGCTCATTTAACTCCTTATCTTTATCATTTCTTATAAGTTTTTCAAATACTTCTCCGGCTCCAACCAATGTGTTATCCTGATATAGCGGAAATGATTTCACCTTTATCCTTACCCTATAGCCTTCTTTGTGGTGCAGATAAACTACAGTCTCCCTTGGTTTACCATCTTCAACCGTATATCTTAGCGGACAACCTATTACACAGACCTTATTACCCTTTTCATCAACATGGCTTAGAATATCATCATGGCAGAATTTACCTACAACCTCTTCCTTCGAGAAGCCACTAATCTCCTCTGCACCTTTATTCCAAAAAGTTATTCGTCTGCTCTTATCTACAAAGTATACTCCTATATCCATATTTTCGAGCATTTCTTTATAGACACCTCCACCCTCCACATCCATAATATCATTGTCCATTATTCACCCCTCTTAAGACTGGCTTTACTACTAAATTAAGCTTTTAATCACAATTAGAATAATGTGTTTTAATACCTATGTCAACCATATATTTTAACCAAATTTTTACTATATAACATCCTGTTTTATAGCAAAAATGGACTCCTTAAGGCTCTATTCTTTTGTTTTTTCTGTCTTGATTATAATATGACGTGAATATCAAAAGATAATAAATTCTCTTGCAATCAGGCCCCAATCTGATTTTTATACTTTTGACACTTGTATCATCAGTATAAATTGGTAAATATAAACGAATTTACATTCCCTGAAGTTTTCTATCTTTCCTAACCTTTTAGACTATGCTATAATAAGTACGTTGCGTACAATTTAATAAAGGAGAGCTTTATGGATATCTACTCAATAATTACGCTATGCGGAGGGCTTGCCTTCTTCCTTTTTGGAATGCATGTTATGTCAGGCAGCCTGGAAAAAGTAGCAGGAGGAAAGTTAGAGGACATACTTAAAACTCTTACCTCCAATCCGGGTAAGAGCCTCATGCTGGGTGCAGTAATCACTATCGCCATCCAGTCTTCATCCGCGCTTACCGTAATGCTTGTTGGTCTTGTTAACTCAGGTATAATGAGCCTGTCTCAGACCGTAGGAGTAATCATGGGGTCCAACATAGGAACCACGCTTACTGCCTGGATTTTAGGACTTAATGGACTTAAAACCAATAATTTTCTCTTATCCATGCTTAAGCCTGAAAATTTTTCCCCTATCATAGCCCTTATTGGCGTTATCATGATAATGGGTGCAAAAAGTGCCAAGAAAAGGGATGTTGGCGCTATAATGGTTGGCTTTGCCATACTTATGTCTGGTATGAATTTTATGAGCAGCTCTGTGGCACCTCTTGCAGATATGCCTGAATTTACAAACATACTTACCGCCTTTAAAAATCCGCTTCTTGGCGTGCTTATCGGTACAGTATTTACCGGCATAATCCAGTCCTCAGCCGCATCTGTCGGTGTACTGCAGGCACTTTCGCTTACCGGTTCCATTACTTATGGAATGGCTATCCCTATCATAATGGGACAGAATATAGGTACCTGTGTAACTGCACTTTTGTCCTCTATCGGTGTAAATAAAAATGCTAAAAAGGTATCCGTTATTCATATAAGTTTCAATCTTATCGGAACAATAATCGGTCTTATAATTTATTTTTTAGCAAAAGATCTGATCAGGATAGATGGATTCGATAATGCCATCAGCTCTTTTGCTGTGGCAGGCTTCCACTCTGTATTTAATATAGCTACAACTATCATACTCCTGCCTTTCTCAAAAAAGCTTGTAGACCTTGCAAATCTTGTTATCAAAGAGGGAGGCACTGAAGAAAAACCCGTACTTCTTGACGAGAGACTTCTTGTCTCACCCAGTATCGCTATAGGCCAGTGCAAGATTAAAACTGTGTATATGGCAGAACAGGCAAGTAAAGCCTTTCTTTATTCTATTAAGGACTTCAAAAATTTTACAGAAGAAAAAAAATCTAAGATAAAGACCATAGAAAATGAACTTGATGACCTTGAAGATGAGCTGAACGCTTACCTTGTAAGGATATCCGGTACAGACGTAAGCGATATTGATGGTAAAAAAATCAATGGTATGCTTCACAGTATAGTTGATATAGAGAGAATCAGTGACTATGCCATGAACATGATAATCCTTGCCGAAAATATGCACCATATGAAACTTGGTTTTTCTGATGCCGCAAACAGGGAAATCGAAGTGCTTAACAGGGCTGTTTCTGAAGTGCTTGTAAATACCATCGACTGCTATACGGAAGATAACTCACAGCTTGCAGCTACAGTGGAACCACTTAAAAGCATCATAGATAAGCTGATACTTAAAATGAGGGACAGGCATGTGGCAAGGCTTCGTACAGGCGAATGCTCAGGTGAACTTGGTGTAGTACTTACCGACTACATCAACTACTGTGACAGGGTTGCAGGCCATTGCTCCAACATAGCCATCAATGTAATCCAGTCCGGAAATATGATATTCAGTGAACATGATTACTTTAAGGAACTTACTGAAGAGGAAAAAGCTGAGTACGAAAAGAACAGGAATATCTACAAAGAAAGATTTGCACTCCCTGAATAAAAAGAATAAGCCCACCAGCCAAAGTGGTAAAAACTCCGGTTGGCGGGCTGGTTATATTTCACCCTGTTTACTCCACACTCTTAAGCGAAGTTGTCATATCTATTTTCTTAAGCATAAAATACATAGCCCAGTTCACAAGTACAGAGAAGCCTATAGTTATAAGGCTGCTTAATATATAACTTGTAAGGCTTATAGTCCTTCCAAACATCATCAGGTCTACCTCTACCGTAACAATCACATACTGATGAAGTACAGTTCCAAATATCAGCCCTGCCAGTATGCCAAATAAGGTCAGTATGATATTTTCCCTATATACATACTGAGCCACTTCATTGTCATAGAAGCCGAGTACCTTAAGTGTTGCAAGCTCCCGCTTTCTCTCAAGTATATTTATACTATTTAAGTTATAAAGTACAACAAAGGCAAGCAGGCCGGCCGCCAAAATAAGAACTAAAGTGACCAGATCAAGTACCTTTAACATACGGTCTATATTTTCTTCAAGCTCGTCCACAAAGGATACCCCCGAACACCCTGCATAAGATAAAAGCTTGCTGCCAAGCTCCTGCTGGTTCAGATTTTTTCTGTCATACTTAAGGTTTACAATATTGTATTCAGGCTCTTCGCTGTACAGTTTTCTGTAAAGATCAGGCGAAAGAAAGAGATAATGAAATACATAATTTTCCACAACTTTCTCTATCTTAACTTCTACCTGCTTCTTCCCATCTCTTTTAATATATACATTGTCGCCTTCCTTTACGTCTAGCATTTTAGCTGTCTTTTCAGAAATATAAGCACCATCACCTGCAGGAAAGGTATATTCCACTCCTGTAGTCCTGTTTTTAAGTGTCAGAAAATCCTTTATCTTATTAACATCTTCCGGCACAAAGAGATTAGTATTTCTTATCTTATCACCATGAGTTAAATCTACTGCAGTAAACTGTATTCTAAGTGTTTCATCTACTCCTTTATAATCTGTCGCAGCCCTTACTGCTTCTTCTTTCTCTTCCTCGCTTGCTTTAGAATTAAGGGTTACATTTGCATCATATGTAAATATCCGGATATACTGCTTCTTTGCTATCTCATTTATGGAGTCCTTAAGCCCAAAGCCCACCAGGAGAAGTCCCATACATCCACCTATGCCTACTACTGTCATTATAAATCTCTTCTTATATCTGGCAAGATTTCTTATAGTAGCTTTTCTGGTAAAATTCAGTCTCTTCCATATAAAGCTCACTCTTTCTAAAGCACCCTCCTACCCGAACCTGGCGGAAGCGGACGCATAAGGGATGCCGGATTTTCAAGAAGCTGTGAAAGTGCCGAAATCAAGGTTGCCACAACTGTACTTATAATTGCTGCAAGCAAAGCCAAACCAGCCTGCTCATAGTTTATAGGAGTAAGACAGTAAGGTACCCCTGTAAATAAAGTTCCATAAGACTTTATTATGAGAAGCGGCAGAAATCTCTCACCCAGGACAATTCCTATAAGTCCGCCGCTAACTGTTGCAAGCAGGGCATAGGCTATATACTTCCCTGAGATGGCAAAGCTTCTGAAACCAAGAGCTTTAAGTATACCCATGCTCATTCTGTTTTCATCTACCATTCTTGTCATGGCTGTGAGCTTACCAGTGCTGCAACCAGGAAGAAAATTACAGGGAATACATCTCCTAAGCTGTCCATTCTGCCTGCATTCTGTTTGAAGCTTACATACCCTTCCATCATATTCCTGTCAAGCACATAGAAGTCAGGCTCTTTGATATCCGCCACGTCTCTTTTTGCTTTTGCAAGCTTTTTTCGCGCCTTTTCCAACTTTTTATTTACCTTTGGAAGTTCTTTATTATATTTTTTCTCTGCTTTTTCTAATTTTTCTTTATTTTTAGCAAGCTTTTCTTTAGCTTCAGCAAGTTTCTCTCTTCCATCTTCAAGTTTCTTTTCAGAATTTATTAATTTTTTATTATTCTCTCTTATATCTCTTTTTCCGGTTTCAAGCTCTTCTCTCTTATTCCTGAGTGTTTCCCCGCCTTTTGCAAGCTCTTTCTCTCCTGATTTAAGCTTCTTTTCAGCCTCTTTCAGTTCATTTTCAGATTTTACAAGCTCTACCCTGCCTGCTTCTAACTTAGCTTTGCCTGCAGCCAATGTCTTATCTGTCTCATCAAGCGTAAGTTTTGCTTTATCCAGCTCTATCTTAGCCGCATCAAGCCCTGCTTTCTCAGTTTCAAGCTTTGCCTTAGCTTCAGATGAGGCTAATCCAGCCTTTTCAGCAAGGTCCAGCTTCTCTTTAGCTTCATTATAAGCATTTAAGCCTTCTTCATAGGCTTTAAGATTCTTTTTATATTCTGACTTGCCTGCATTATACTTTGCCAGGCCTTCTTCATATTCTTTCTCACCTTTATTTATCCCGGTTTTTGCTTTATTTAACTTAGACATCCCGGTTTTATACTGCTCTTTTCCTTCTTTTAACTCCTTCTTCTTATCCTTTAAGAGTTTTTCAGAGGAAATAAGCTTTTCTTCTCCGTCTTTCAATTTCTTCTTAGCTTTCAGGAGCTTATTCTTACCGTCTGCAAACTTATTTTCACTTTCTTTTAGCTTATTTTCCTCTTTGGCAATTTTAGCTTCGCCTTTCATTATCTTTTTCTTTGAATCTTCAATCTTATTTTTAGCATCTGCAAGTTTATCTTCACTATCTTTTATTTTCTTCTCAGCATCAGTAAGTTTCTTGTTTGCTTCCGCCTTTACTTCCTCATATCTCCTGGAATTTACCTTATCTTCAAGTCCTTTAATATCCTCTTTAATAACCTTAGTCTTGTCTTCATAGACTTTTGAATAAGTCATTAAAGCTTCCACATCTTTTGCCCTTACATAAGCTTCTGTATAAATATCAGACTTAAAATTTTCTTTAGGTATTAGAAGAAATGCATCAACAGAACCATCTCCTACTGAACTTGTACCTCTAGCCTTTTCCTGATAATAAGGCAGATGGCAAAAGCCGGTTATGGTATAGGTGTCATTTTTGAGGTCAGACGAAAGATCAGAATCATCATCCGAGGAGAAGATAATTTTATCTCCTATTTTATAATCAGTAAACCATAATATCTGGGTATCTGCAATACACTCATCACTTTTTTCAGGGAGTCTCCCTTCTGTTATGTAAGGTTTATTTACATTATCTGTATATCCTATAAGTCTGATTACTGCCTCAGCCTTTTTAGTAGAGAGGATTACATCTTTGGTATGCCCTCCCTCTACAAGTTCTACACCTTTTATTTTTCTTATATCAGCTATATCTTCATCTGTAATTCCAAGCGTGCTTAATATCCTAAAATCCATCAGAGAGGTGTCATCATAAAACTTGTCTGCTGATATTCTCATGTCGCTTCCCGAAGAGCGAAGCCCTGCAAAAAATGCTGTTCCAAGCATTATGATAAAGAAAATGGAAATAAAACGTCCAAAATTACGTGCTATTTCCCTAAATAAATCCAGTACCAGTTTATTTTTCATATTATTGCCCCCAGTATTCTTCCTACCACTCTATTTCACTGACTGATATAGGGCTTTCATTTATCTCCACTGCATTTACTCTGCCATTTTTTATATGAATTACCTTATCTGCCATAGGAGTAAGGGCTGTGTTGTGGGTTATAACCACTACTGTCATGCCCTTTTCCCTGCAGGTATCCTGCAAAAGTTTTAATATTTCCTTACCTGTCACATAATCAAGAGCTCCTGTCGGCTCATCGCAAAGAAGAAGCTTAGGATTCTTTGCCAGTGCCCTTGCTATGGCAACCCGCTGCTGTTCCCCACCTGAAAGCTCCGCAGGAAAATTGTTTATTCTATTGGCAAGTCCTACTTCTTCAAGTACCACCTTTGCATTCATAGGCTCTTTACATATCTGGAGTGCAAGTTCTACATTTTCAAGAGCTGTAAGATTTGACATAAGGTTATAGAACTGAAATACAAACCCCACATCCTCACGCCTGTAGGAAATGAGTGCCTTAGGTTTAAGCTTGCTTATATCTGTTCCATCTACCACAACTGAACCTGAAGTAAGTGTGTCCATGCCACCAAGGATATTTAGTACTGTGGTCTTGCCGGCTCCTGAGGGTCCTACTATAATCACAAACTGCCCTTTGTCTATATCAAGACTTACTCCATCACAGGCATTTATGGCACTGTCTCCTACTTTATATGTCTTTACTACATCCTTTAATGAAATATAACCTGACATAGTATCTCCTTCCTTCTATTTGCAAATGCAACAGTTATTTTTCATTTCAATCTTATTTTTATACATATCTTCATCCGCCTCAGACAGTAGTTTCTTCATAGTACAACCACTTCTTCCATTTGACGGTGAAAATCCATACGCATAACTTAAATTAAGTTCAGGATTTTTTTCATTAAATATTTTTACATTCTCTTTAATTCTTTCAAATATTTTTTCTAACCCGGACTCATCCATGTTTGTATATTACTGACACGAACTCATCGCCACCATATCTTCCTACAAAATCCTGCTCCCTTACTGATTTTTTTAATATATTCGCAAAGCCCTTTATGAGATTATCTCCGGCTATATGACCAAGCTTGTCATTAGTAGCTTTAAGTCCATTCAAATCAAACATTACTACACATACATCATCAGTTATAAACTTATCATTATTAAATATATTTTCACAGCAGCCCTTATTCGGAAGCCCTGTATGCACATCTATATATGCTCTCTTTTTAAGCTTCACGTTTTGTTCCAGAAGATGCTTTTTATCTGCGTAACCCATAGCCATTAATGATATCAGACACACAACTACTACTGCCAGAATTATCTCTAAAATACCCAGATTATCTGCCAGTTTCTCAGCATAAGCTTCCGCCTCGTTTACCGTATTATTGGATAATTTAAAATAACTTTCACTTTCCTCAAGTGCCTTTGTCCTAAGTTTCTCCTTTTTAAATCCCTCAGAATTCTCCATGGTTTCAACAATGTCATACAGCTTCATCCATTCTTCTCTCTGCAATTCAAGATTTTTTATAAAATTCTTATCTTTTATTTTCGGTAGCCTTAATTCCTTACTTCCATTTAGTAATCCGTCCAGAATTTTATTATGTCTGTCTATCAGCCCTTCATCATGTACTCCGAAAAACTCAAGTTTTACATATCTTTGAACTCCCACTCTTGCAGCTCCTGCGTAGTTTATCAGTCTGCCCGCATCTGAGAATTTTTTTCCACCTCGTAGAGTATTACCAAAAACCAGAGATCAGCAGAACTGCCAGAAGAACATTTTTGGATCCTGTTTCTTATATCTTCTCTAAGCTTCACTATGAAAAATTTCTCCTTAAAATTATTTTTCATACTACTGTTTTTATAATAAATATACTATATAAAATATATATTATGCAAGTGTCAAAAAAATAAACAGGATTTAAAAATCTAATTCTTAAACATTTCTTCTGTTATTAGTCACTGATTGTTCACTATTTTAGTGTATAATGAACATATACTTTTGACACCCACATCATATAGTTGTATTTAACAAATTTTAATATATCGGGGGATACTATGAAAAATGATTCTGAATTAGTCACAAATAGTGAGCTTATTAATGCCTTTGACCATAATGAGAAAGTCAAAATAGCGGAGGCCATAAGGGGATTAAATGCATTCGATCTTAATGGTATTTCTAAAGAGAGCAAAGAAAAAATTATTGAACTCTTTAAGGCAAATACTCTTCCTATAGAAAGGCTTTTCGCTAATTACCGCTGCGCTATTATGGAAGTAGAGACCAAATTCAAGGTACTTAATGAAGAATTTTCACTCATTTATGATGGTAATCCTATTGAGAGTATAAAATCAAGAATTAAAAGTAATGAAAGTATACTTCGTAAGGTAATAAGAAGAGATTTACCTTTTGATCTTGAGACACTTGAAGAAAATCTGGACGATATAGCAGGCATAAGGGTAATCTGTTCCTTTGTAGATGATATTTACAAGCTTGCTGACTGCTTCCTTCGCCAGGATGATGTCACTCTTATTAAAATGAAGGATTATATAAAAAATCCTAAGCCTTCAGGCTACAGAAGCCTTCATCTCATCGTTGCCGTACCCATTTTTCTTGAAAATGAAAAAAAGCTTGTAAAAGTAGAGGTACAGCTTCGCACCATAGCTATGGACTTCTGGGCTTCACTTGAGCATAAGCTAAGATACAACAAAAGGATTGCACCGGAAATGTTGGATGAGCTTTCAAGAGAACTTAACGAATGTGCTACTGAAAGTGCCGAGCTTGATTTCAGGATGCAGAATGTGAAAAATACTTTTCTTGGGAAAGGGAAGCAGAACGATATTTAAATCCCATAAAACTTAAACAATCCCCTGATTTAAATAGCAGAATTACTATCCGCTTTTAAATAAGGGGTTGTTATTTTTTATTACTTACTCAAAATAATCAACTTGGTTATATATTAACAACAAGGTCAATTTCCTTACCTTGTTTCAAAGGCAGCAATCACCTTTTCAAGTTCCGCCTTAAGCATTTCTTTTTTAGGAATATATAGTATATATTTTGAGGCAAATATTGTATTAGATATTCCACCTAGTGCATACTCTGCCTGTATATTATCTTTATCAGTACATAAAATAATACCTATAGGTGAATTATCGGTTTCGTCGTTGACTTCTTCCTTATAATAGTTGAGATACATATTCAACTGCCCCACTGCTTCTGGCATAAGTTTTCCTGTCTTTAATTCTATCAATACATAGCTTCTAAGTATCTTATTGTAAAATACCATATCCACATAATAATGGATATTTCCTAAGGTTACTCTTTGCTGCGAACCAACATACATAAACCCCTTTCCCAGTTCCAGCAAAAATTTTTCAATATGAGTAATTAACGCTTTTTCCAAATCACTTTCTAATATTGGCTTTTCCTCTGGTATTCCTAAGAATTCAAAAACATAAGGATCTTTTACAATATCAGAAGGAGTATTTATCTCATTGCCTTTTAATGCAAGTTCCAATACTTTTTCTTTGTTTTCTTTTCCTGATGATAACAATAACCTTTCATATAAAGATGTAGATATTTGCCTTTTAAACTCTCTTACTGACCAATTTGCATTAATCGCTTCTTTCTCATAAAAATTTCTTTTCTGATTATCGCTTATGGAAAGTAATTCACAGTAGTGCGACCAACTTAATTTGCCAGACACTGTCTGGCAAATTGGATATGATAAATAAAAGTTCCTCATATTTTGCAAATTAGACCTTGAAAAGCCTTTCCCAAATTCCTTAGTCAATTCTTTAGAGAGATTTTTCAGCAGTTTTTTCCATATTCTGCTCTTTCAGAATGATTTTGTTCATCTATAACTATTTTTCTTACCAATCTCCCAATATGTTTTAAGCAATTCAGAGTTTATCTGAGTACTTATATGGTTTCTTGAATCAATTACTAAAGTCCTTATTTCATCATATAGTACATTTTCAAGTACTTCATGGTTCATTATGATTTCGCCCATTCCTCCCCCCTTACATACTACTTAGAAAACATAACCTTCTCTGAGTCAAACATCTTGGTAAGTACCAGTACCAGAATTCCTGTAAATACAATATTTACTACAACTGAAATAAGTACATTCATACTTGAATAAGAAAACTTAAATATCTCATTCATACAAATTACACTGTTGTATAATGGTATGAAGAACATTGTAACAGGTGTTTCCGTATCTCCCTTGCTAAACATAGGCAATAAACTGATTACCATAATTACTATCATAAGAGGCGATATTATGGTAGCAGATTCCTTCACACTTTTTGCAAAAGCCGAAAGCACCGATATAAGGGCAACCATAAGAATAGTTGTTGATATAATTACCACAAACAAAAGAGCAAAATCTTTGCCGCTATAGAATGCCGTATCTATATCACTGCTACTCATTCCCTGATACATGGCAGGGAGCGAAGCAAAGGTGCCGATAGAACTTGAAACACCTGAAAGAAAGGCGATTATGCTAAGTGCAAATATCTTACCCAGTGCAAGCGCCTGCCTGCTCATAGGGGTTACAAGAAGGGTTGCTATGGTTCCTCTTTCCTTTTCTCCGGCTATCGACTCCGGTGCAACCGCAACACAACCCGACCAGATAAATATCATAAGGAGCATAGGAAGCATACTTCCAAACATCTTTCCTGTCATATCTTCCTTGGCAGCAAGGTCGTAGCTTATTTTTTCATCGGCATTTACATCAAATTTATTGCTGAGTTCAGTCTCATAATTATTTAGGGCATCGGTAAACATTGTATATACAGCGTTTGATTCTGTTTTAGCCGAATTGTAAAAAATCTCAACCTGTGGGGCTTTACCTTCACCTGTCTTGTATTCTGCAACCTCTTTATCGAAATTCTCCGGAAAATTAACTACAAGGTCAATCTCTTTTTCAGAAACAAGTTTTTTCTCAGCTTCCAGGTCACCTTCCACAGGCTTTATCTCAAGCTTTTTCTTGTCAAGCTTTCCATCTATGGATGCAGGCATATTTTTTACATATATCTTCGCCACATAATCATCTGCTACTGTAAATTGCTGCTTCATCATATTACCCATAAAGGTATACATGACAAATATCATAATACCCGGAAGCAAAAGTGTCGTAACCACAAGTCTTTTATCCTTAAAGAACCTTGCCATTTCTTTTCTGAATATTGTATAAATATTATTCTTCATTGCCTACCACCTCCGAATAAATATCAAAGAACCTGTCCTCTAAGCTCTTTCCGGCTTTTATTTCATCTACAGAACCGTAAGCTGCTAACTTACCTTCGATAATTATAGCTACACTGTCACAGATTTTTTCTATCAGGCTGAAAATATGTGACGAAATAACTATAGTTTTTCCTTCCTCTTTTAATTCTATAAGGAAGTCCACAACTGTCTTTGCAGTAATTACATCAAGTCCGTTTGTTGGTTCATCAAAAATGATTATTTCAGGATTATGAGCTATTGAAATAACAAGTGAAACCTTCTGCTTCATACCGGTTGAAAGGTCGCCCACTTTTACCTCTGCAAACTTATCTATACCAAATTTTGCAAAAAGTCTGGTCTTGCGTTCTTCTCTTACCTTCTCATCAACTCCATGCAAATCCGAGAAAAAGTCAAAAAGATAGTTAGGAGTAAAGAAATCCTCCAACTTAAGTTCACTTGTAAGAAAGCCTATAGTACCTCTTACTCCGAAAGGATTCTTCACTATGCTTTCACCGTTTAACACCGCATCTCCCGAATCAGGCTTTATGAGAGTTGCAAGCATTCTGAGTGTGGTGGTCTTACCGGCTCCGTTTGGTCCTAAAAGTCCGAATATCTCACCTTTTTGTACAGCAAAGGAAATATCGTTTACTGCTACCTTCACCTTTTCTTTTGTCTTTTCAATCTTTTGTTGTTTTGCTGACAGCTTAAATGTCTTTTTAAGGTTTATTATCTTGATAATCTCTTCCATATATTCTCCTTATGCTGTTTTAATAGTTATAAATTTAAGTTTCTTCATCTGTCCACTTATAAGTATAAACTTCCTTCCTACATATTATATTTAAATATTATCATTTATACACTCTTTTATCAACAATTTATTGTTTATCAGCACAATTCTAACCTCTCTAATTCTCAAACTGGCTGTTGTAAAGTTCAGCATAGAAACCGCCTTTTTCCATAAGTTCACTGTGGTTTCCGCTCTCTATAATATCTCCGTCCTTCATTACAAGAATTAAATCTGCGTTTTTAATGGTTGAAAGTCTGTGCGCTATTATAAAGGAGGTTCTGCCTGCCATAAGCTTATCCATTGCCCTTTGTATTTCTTCCTCGGTTCTGGTATCTACAGAGCTTGTAGCCTCGTCAAGTATTAGCATAGGTGCATTTTCCACCATAGCTCTGGCTATAGTTAATAGCTGCTTTTGACCGGCTGAAAGATTTGCATTTTCATTCAGTATGGTATCGTAGCCTTCAGGTAAAGTCTTTACATAATGATGAAGCCCCACAGCTTTGGCAGCCTTCTTTACTTCCTCATCTGTTGCCTCTGTCTTGGCATACTTAATATTATCTTTAATACTTCCCTCAAAAATCCAGGTATCCTGAAGCACCATACAGAAAAGCTCATGTACTCCCGACCTCTTAAGTTCGCTTATAGGTGTTCCGTCTATTATAATCTGTCCTTCATTAAGCTCGTAAAACTTCATAAGAAGATTGATAAGGGTAGTCTTACCTGCTCCTGTCGGACCTACTACGGCTATTTTCTCACCTGACTTCACATCAGCCGAAAAATTCTTTATGATAATTTTATCCGGATTGTAGCCAAATTTTACATTCTTAAAGCTTACATTTCCCTTTATATTTTCTATATGCTCTTTCTTGCCTTCTTCACTCTCCATCTCAGCTCTGAGAGAAATCCGAATACTCTCTCACTCGCTGCCGCTGTGGACTGAAGGCTTGTGCCTGCCTGTGCAAACTGGGAAAGTGGCTGGGTAAAAAGCCTTATATACAGCATAAATGCTACTATATCTCCTATCTCTGCCATGTCTTTCATAGTTAGTACCGCACCTGCAACGCAGACTGCCACGTAGCCAAGATTTCCCACAAAGCCCATCAGGGGCATCATCATACCTGATAAAAACTGACTCTTCCAGGCAGAGGTAAAAAGCTTTTCATTCATAATGTCAAATTCCTGCTTTGTCTTAGCTTCATTATTAAAAGCCTTAACTATCAGGTGTCCTGTGTAGGTTTCCTCAACATAACCATTGATTACACCCAGCTCATTCTGTTGCATAGCAAAGTATTTCTGGGATTTCCCCATAATTACCATCATAAAGACAAAACCTATAATAGTTGACAAGATGCCTACTACGGACATAATCCAGTTAGTAATAAACATCATCAAAAGACTTCCGAAGAACATGGTTATTGCACCCACAAGGCTTGCCATACTCTGGTTCATGGTCTGCCCTATTGAATCAACATCATTGGTAATTCTTGAAAGAATATCTCCTATGCTGGTTTTATCAAAATAAGACAGAGGGAGTCTGTTTATCTTCCTTGAAATATCTGTTCTAAGGCTTTTGGATGTCTTTTGAGTAACATCTGCCATTATTACTCCCTGTAAAAGATTCAGCACCGCTCCGGCTCCATACATTATTACAAGTGTAATAGCAATTTTAAAAACAGCCTCTTTATCTATCTCTGTCATTGCCCCTTCTGCTATAAGGGTGGTTATTTTCTTCATTTTGTCAGGACCGATTACATTGAGTACCGTACCCGCAGCCGAAAATACTGTTGCTATTATTATTGCAGGCAGATAACCTCTGATATAAGCAAACAAGTTCTTAATTGCTCCCCCAAAATCCTTAGCCTTCTCACCTTTAGCCATTCCCGGGCCGGGTCCCGGACCTCTGTGTCTTCTCTCTGCCATTACAGTTCCTCCTCTGAAAGCTGTGACATAGCTATTTCCTTATATACAGGGCAGGCCTTAAGCAGTTCTTTATGTTTACCCTGTCCGACTATCTTTCCTTCCTCTAAAACTATAATTCTGTCAGCTTCCATTATTGTCCCTATTCTCTGTGCAACTATAAGGCTGGTGCTGCCTTTTACCCTTTCTCTTAACTCTCTTCTAAGTATCTTGTCTGTACGATAGTCAAGAGCAGAGAATGAGTCATCAAATATCAGTATTTCAGGCTTGTTGTAAATGCTTCTGGCTATGGAAAGTCTCTGCTTCTGACCTCCCGAAACATTTACCGCTCCCTGTGAAATAGCTGATTTCTCCTTATTTTCAAGCTTCTCCACAAACTCCTTTGCCTGTGAGATTTCAAGGGCTTCGTTAAGTTTTTCACTATCAGAACTATCTGCGCCGTAAGCTACGTTTGATTCTACACTTCCGCTGAAAAGCAGAGCCTTTTGCGGTGCATAGCCTATCTTCTTTCTAAGTTCAGAGAGCTTATACTCTTTAACATTTACACCGTCTACAAGGACTTCGCCTCCCGTAGCATCATAAAAACGTGGAATGAGGTTAATAAGCGTGGTTTTACCGCTTCCTGTAGCTCCTATAAAGGCAACCATTTCACCCTTGTTTACCTTAAAATTTATACCTGTTATCATATCATCTGCCGCATCAGGGTAGTGAAAGGATACATTTTTAAATTCTACTGTTCCGGTTTCTGCAGGCTTTTTGCTGCCCTCTCCATCTGTAATCCTGTTCTCAGTATTTAGAACTTCATTTATTCTTTTACTTGAAACTATTGCTCTCGGAAGCAGGATGAAGGTAAATGTAAGTATTATAAATGACATAATCACCTGCATTGCATAGGACGAGAATACTATCATGTCAGAGAATAAGGTGATTTTCTCCTGAATAGCTGCCTTATCTATCAGATACACACCTATCCAGTAGATTGACAATGTAAGTCCTGAACTTATAAGTGTCATTGACGGCGACATTATCGCCATGACTTTCTGGGTAAAAAGGTTTACTGAGGTAAGCTCCTCATTTGCCTGCTCAAACTTAGCTTCCTGATAGCCTTCCGCATTATAGGCACGTACTACTCTTACACCGCTAAGATTTTCTCTTGCTACCCTGTTTATATTATCTGTAAGAGTCTGCATTTTCTGAAAGCCCGGTACTACAAGCACAAAGACTATAGCTATTAATACAAGCAGAAATGCTATAGCCACTCCTGTAGCTGCAGACCAGATAAGATTTTTATTTAGAATCTTGGTTATTGCCCATATAGCCAAATAGGTGCTTTTACGCTTGCCTGCAAACCGATGGCGATTACCATCTGCACCTGGGATATGTCATTGGTTGAGCGTGTAATGAGGCTGGCAGTGGAGAATTTGCCCATTTCTTCCATTGAAAATGAAATTACCTTATCATAGACAGCATCTCTGAGCCTTTTTGAAAGACCTGCTGCCACCCTTGCCACAAAATATCCTACTATAAATGCCGTTGCCATACTAAAAAGCGCGCAGGCAAGCATCTTTCCTCCGGCTATAACCACTTCGCTAAAAGCACTGTCCGGTGTCTGAATCAGCCTTGTAATCTCAGACATATAATCCGGAAGCCTTAAATCAAGCCAGACCTGACAGACAATGAAACAAAGGCTTATAAAAATGTACAGCCAGTCCTTTTTCCTTAAATACCTGAATAATTTAATCATCTTGTCTCCTTTAGGTTGTGATTTTTAATATTCATTTTATTTGATTTTTATTATTATACACCTTTGGGAAAAATATGTCACGATTATTTTTTTCTTAATTGTTATGCTAAATCCTCATAGATTTTATCAATTTTTTACCTAGATTTTCTACAAATTAATTGACTATTATTGCCTCATATCTTAAAATTATACTGTTGTCACACCTACACCGGCAACGGAAGGGGGGTGCAGGCAATGAAGATATTATCGGATTTCTTATTACTTCTCACAGTAAATGTAGCAAGTTATATCATTTACAAATGGCTAGAGAAGAATGACGGTGACAACAATAGCCTATAAGCACGAAAAGCCCCTAAGGTCTGCCAACCTTAGGGGTTCTTTTTGTGCAAGCATTTATCGGAATTCTTACACTATCATTCTATACTATTCTAAGCTTTTTTTCAAGTTATAAAATTAACCGTCTCAACTTATAATTTATAAATTAACCCAAACTATTTACGAAGCATCTTATAAAATACTGTAATATAAATTAATTTTCCTCTATACCGATTCCAAATACTCTTTCATCTTCTATAAGTTTTAGCAAGTCTTTCTTCTCTGCTTTTACAGCCATTCCATATACTTTTAAGCCATGTTCATTCACATAAGCTAACGCCCTGTCAAGTTTTGTTTTTCTGTCCATATAACTGTCCATCATATCTGTAAACGAGCTGTTATCTTTAAGATAATTAAGCAAACTTATATAGTGTTTCTTTGCATTCTCTTCATTTTTAAGTTCCTTAAATGTTACATCACTGGCTTTTCCTTCATACCCAAAGATATATGGATACTTAGATATTCCGTTTCCCTTGGTAGCTCCTATCCCTGTGTTCATACCTATAATGTCATTATTCCCTTTTTCATCATTTACTATGCCTACCCAACTGTAGCCTAACTCATATTGCTTTTCAAATTCAATTACTTCCTTATAATTAAGTATCCTATCAAAGCTGATATAAGCCTTGTAAAGCTTTCCCTCCGAAAGTTCACTTATATGCTCTTTAGTATCATTTCTGTCACCGCCATAGCTTGTTGCAAGCCTAAGCTCACCTGTTTCTTCGTCAATCAAACTTTCTTCTATTTTAATATGTTCAAACCGAAACCTTTCTAACTGCTTGGTAAGACTCTCATTATAACTATTGTGATTTATCTGCCATTCAAACATATTGTCAGAAAGTCTTTCTAAAGCAAGCGGATCATAAAAGGTTATCCTTCCTTTTCTTATATTTCCTGCGTATCTTTTTTTAACTTCTTCTCCCATTCTTGTGCTTGGATATACATTAAAGCTATAGTTTCCATAGCCTTCTGAAACCACTTTGGTAGAATCAAGATAGCCAAATGGTTCGATTAATTCAGTATATACACTTAAATCAAGTTCAAACCTTTCTCTGTGTACTACCGCCCCTCCTTCAAGACTATAATTTTTTTCTTCCTTTGGGTTGTAATAAAATAAATCAACAACTTTGGGCAGTATTGTCATCATCAGTACTATACCCACAAGTATTACAGCAGTTACAACCATTCCCATTTTAATAAATGCTTTTCTGATAGACTTTCTTATCAGTCTCATAAATTCGTTTTCTTTTTCTGATATATTTCCTCTAGTTTCATCTTCCTGTATTTTTTCATTAATTTCCTCATCAGGATACAAATACTCGCTGATAGCCTCCTGCTTTTCTATATCTTCTTCTATTTTTTTTCTTTCTTCCTCAGAAAGTCTGCCACTCCTGTACAATTCTATCAATTCTTTATATTTCATATCCGGCCTCCTTTAAGTATAGTTTTAATTCTTTCTTTCCTCTAAACGCTAAAATTCTAACATTCTCCGTAGTTATACCTAAGAGCTTTGCTATATCCTTGCCCGATAGTCCTGAAAAATACTGTAACAAAAGTACTTCTTTCTTTTTGCCCTCAAGTTTGTTTAAGGCTTTATAAAGCACATTATCTCTTTCATTTATAAGCAGTTTATTAAGCGGATTTTCTTCTGTTTCTTCTTTTAAATCCACTTCATTCTCAGCATTATCAAGTCCCATAACAAGTCTTTTATCTTTTCTGTAAGTATTAAAATACAGGTTTCTTGCTACCTTATATAACCAGGCTTTCACCCCTGTATCTGCCGTCTGTAATGAAAGCAAAGCCTTTACAAAGGTTTCCTGCATCAAATCCTCAGAGAGCTGTCTGTTATGGCTCAGTCCATAGAGATATAAATATATTTCCCTGCTGTATGCCCTGTAAAATCTCACTAAGACATCATTTTCCATAACCCGCCCCCCTTTCTTTATTTTTATGAAACTTTTTATTTTCAATTATACAACACTTGTGAAGGGAAAATGTTACAGGTTTTATTTTTTTCCTATAGAAAAGTGTGTGCTTGCACACACTTCGCGCGAGACAGTGCCGCAAAGGCAAACTTCCCTGCCGCGAGTCCAGCATCCCTCGGAGAGATTTTTAATTTAATAAGAAATTTTTTTACTAAATAAAAAAAGGACAGCCTTTTTAGACTATCCTTGCACTTAAAAAAATTACTTGGTGTGTACCTTACTGTAACAATATGAACCTCTTGCTTTCTCTTAATAACACGATAAATAATTGTATAGTTTTTGTGAAAAATCTGACGATATCCTTGATTAGCGTAAGCCCCTACACGCCTGATTGCTCCTCTCTCCGGCTGTTCTTCCAAACTAAATATAGCATTTTCCAATCCATCAATTATTTCCAAAGCTATTGCCGGTTCTAAAAGTTCTTCAGCAATATAGGTAAAAATCTGTTCTAAATCCCTATAGGCACGAGAATATATTTTAATAGAATATTTATCCAAAATGTTTTCTCCTTAATGAACGGAGGGCTTCTCTCGCATCTATCAAAACACCATCTTCAGCAAATTCTCTTTCAGCCTCACTTATCGCCTTATCTACCTGTGATGTTTCCAGCATTTCCTCATATGTTTCAATGCTCATAACCACTAAATCTCCATATCCATTCTTTGTTATAAAAAGTGGCTCATTCTTTGTATGACAAATTTCTGAAATTTCTGTGGTATTTCTCAAATCTGTAATTGGTCTTATTTGTGGCATATCTCTCTCCTTTCTGTATATTATTATAGCAGAATTATGTACAATATACAAGAGATACTTATAGCACTTATTAAGGTATATTTAACTTATCTCCCTCTTATGTACCAAATAAACCATAATTCCCATCACAATGGAGCCGCCTACTATATTTCCAAGAGTCACAGGAAATTCATTCATTATGAAAAAACTACCCCAGTTAAGCTTTGAAAGCTGCTCTGTTGTAATCCCATACTCTGAAATAGCCTTTTCTACATATTTTTCATTACCAAGGGCAAGGATGCCTGCCGGTATATAATACATGTTTGCCACACAATGCTCAAAACCGCTTACCACAAATGCCATTATAGGAAAGAAGCTTGCCCATACTTTACAGCCTGCAGACTTGGCTGAACCTGCCATAAGTACAGCCATACATACGAATACATTGCAAAGTATACCTGAGACAAAGGCTGTTTCAAAAGAAAGACTTACCTTACTAAGAGCCACTTTAATTGTAAATGCTCCAAGAAGTCCGTCTGTGAAATTAAACTGTCCGCTAAAATAAACCAGTACAGCCATTAAAACTCCACCTATAAGATTAAATACAAAAACTAAAGCTAATACCCTTATCATAGAAGAAACCCTGTATTTTCCACGCATAGCTCCAAAAACCATAAGGCAGTTACCTGTAAACAGCTCTCCGCCAATAAGAACTATAGTTATAAAGCCCACCGGGAATACACAGCCTGCTACCAGTCTTGCTATACCTACATTGGATATATTGTGCATGGCCACACTGCTTGCAGAAGCTCCACAGGCTATATAAATCCCGGCAAGTATACCCAGTATTAACATTTTATAAAACGGCATAGCCACCTTATCTTCTCCTGCCTTGATTAAATTCTTTACCACCTGTGCAGGCGCATTAAAAAAACTTACTTCTCCCATTTTGCTATCCTTCTCCGTAATTTTTATGTTTTTGACACTTGTATCATATTTTGTTAAAAAATTAACTATATCTATAGTACTATAATATAGAAAAAGTGTCAAGTAGATTATGATAATCTTTATAGGTAAACTCAAAGTTATTTATTATCATTTAGTTTCCCTAAAATTTTTTTATGATATCCGGCTGAGTCGGTGTAAATTTTTACACCTCGTTTCAGCATTCCTATAACCTTTCTTGCTTTCCTTTCAATTTCCTTAACAATATGTTTCTTTGTTAGCATTAAATGATTACCTGCAATTGTATATTCTCTTTCTATGTATTTCTCCGTTATTGGAAATATATCCTGTATCAAAAATGCACTTTCTTTATCATTATCTAATTTTACAATATGAATAATGTCACAGGGCTTTCCCATTTTTTTCCTTTTTTTTCCATCAGCGATTTATACTTATCTATTCTGCTGGATAGTGGTATCATCCAATATATTCCTGTATTTACATCTCCAAAGCAATAATAATGCGGTCTATTTCCATCCTTGTTCATTTTAAGATTTGAATCTGCCATATCTTCAAAATATTTATCTTTAACAATATAAAATCCTGTTATTTTCATAGTATTTCACCCTCAACGTAAAAAGTCCTTCGCCTTTTAGCGAAGGACTGAACTTTCAACCCAACCACTTATATACCGCATATTGGTCAGCGGTAAACTTTCAACCCAACCACTTATATACCGCATATTGGTCAGCGGTAAACTTTCTATTTATAGAATATCAGTTATCCGGTTAAAAGTCAATGACTGTCTTCCCACAGCCTTACTCCGGTTTTAAGCCTTTCAAGACCATCCTTTAAGTTCTTTTTGGTACAGGCTATATTCATCCTTATGAAACCTTCTCCTGCTTTACCATATACTTTTCCATCAATCAGATAAAGTCCTGTAGTAAGCCTAAGATCTTTAGCAAATCCCTTGCCTGCATTTTTAAGCCCTCTTACATCTATCCAAAATAAATAAGTAGCTTCTTTTTCTATAACTTTAAGCTCAGGTATTTCTTCCTTAATAAAATTCAAAACTATCTTTCTGCTTTCATCTAAATAACCATTTAGTGCATCCAGCCACTCTCCGCCGCCTGTATATGCCGCAACCGCCGCTTCTGTAGCAAAAGCATTTGGCTCAGCTACCTCATCTGTATTAAGGCTACGTTTTACTTTATTTCTAAGTATCTCATTCGGTACTGAAACAGCCGCTGTATTAAGCCCTGCTATATTAAATGATTTACCCGGGCTCATACAGGTTATGCTTATCTCTTTTGCTATGTCAGACACACTTGCAAATGGTACATATTTTCTTCCATTTACTGTAAGGTCACAGTGAATTTCATCAGAGATAACCGTAACACCGTACTTTTTACAAAGCTTTGCCACCTTCACAAGTTCTTCTTTAGTCCAGATTCTTCCGCAAGGATTATGTGGGTTGCAAAGTATCATAAGAGTAGTCTGAGGATCTGACAGGTCTTTTTCAAGAAGGTCAAAATCCATTTCATATCTGTTGTTTTTAAGCATTAACGGGCTTTCAAGTGCTACTCTTCCATTGTTTAATATTGAATTAAAAAATATATTATACACAGGAGTCTGGATAAGCACCTTCTCAGCAGGAGTTGTCAGCTTCCTTACCAGGCTTGATATAGCAGGCACTATGCCTGTGGTGAAAATTAGCCAGTCTTTCTGCATTGTAAAGTTATGTCTATGTTTCCACCAATTTATATATGCCTCATACCATTCATCTGTTATATCTGCATAGCCAAATATTCCATGCTTAAATCTTTTATCAAGTGCCTTTCTTATGGCAGGAGCAGCTTCAAAGTCCATGTCTGCAACCCACATAGGAAGCTCATTTTCAGCTACATCCCACTTTATGGCATTAGTATTTCTCCTGTTTATTTCTTTATCAAAATTAAATGAGTGTTCAATATGCATCTTAACCCCTCCTTCTGATTTCAGTTTCCCTTCCTTCACCTGACACCAGCTCAACCTCGGCAAGTGTAACAGGTTTTGGTGCTTCTCCTTCTACAATTATTTTTGTATCCTCAGGATTAATGTTTTCATTATCCATAATGAGAGTACCTATTTCTTTAGCCTTTATAACTCCGCTCTTTGGATTAAATACACTCTCAATCTTGCTTGTAACTTCTACATCTACAGTTGAAAATTCAAAGGCAAGTGCTGTATTTACAAGCTTGCAGTTCTTCATTACAAGATTTTCTATATAGCAAAATCCCTGCAGACTCTCTACCGTACAGTTGATAAGAGTTATGTCCTTTGAATTCCAGCCAAAATACTCTCCCACTATAAATGAGTCATAAATCACCACATTTTCTGTATTCCAAAAACTGTCCTTTGAAAGCAGCTTACAGTTATGGACTTCAATATTTTTTCCACCGTCAAAACAGTAATCCCCATATAAATTAAGCCCGTCAAGGTAGACATTTTCACTGTTTAATCCAAAATATGTTCCCTTTGCCACCACATTTTCAAGTCTTATATTCTTACACATCCAAAATGTTTCGTTTGCATTTGGCAGGGATACATTTTTAAGGTTAACTCCATCACACCTTCTAAATTCCTTCGGTGCCTCTATCATAGTATCTTCTATATTAATATTTTCACCATACCAAAGCCCTGACCTGGCCATTTCAAAGAAGGTGGAATCTTTTACATTTACATTCTTTGCATACCAGAACGGATATTTCCACTTGTACATTGTATTGACTGCATTTATATTTTCACCATGCTTAAGTGCAGACTCACCATCTGCAAAGATTGTGTCTTCTATCTCCAATCCATTTGCCTGAAAAAGGGCACGTTCACCTGTCAAAACCTCATTTTCTATTCTTTTCATATTATCGCCTTTCTAATATTCCTATTTAGATAGTATGCAATAAAATTTTGAATAAGTAAATAGGGTTTGAAATATTTCAAGAAATTGTCACAATTATATAAGAGAAAGGACTTTCAAATAAAAATATTTGAAAATCCTTCAGTTATGTCAATTATATACTATTACTTTTTTAAATTCACTGGTATAAACATTCTTTATTATCTCGTAATGGTCATATAAAACTCTCTGTTTCGTTTCATAATGAATCATCTTAAGATAACAGGTAAAATCATTCGTATCAACTGATCCTGACTTGAGATAAATATTCCTACTTATAACATCTATAGGTGCTCCTGAAGGGTCATAGAAAATTACATGTAAGTATCCATTCATAGGTACCTTACCGGTATTTTTAGTATTAATGGAAACAACCACCTTATCTTCTTCCTGCGATTTAACCTCATCCTTAATTACGAGCTTCTTACCGGCATTTACATACTTACGGTTTGGTGATCTTGAAAGGCTTACCGACTTCATTTCAATCTTTGACATATCAGGTTCAAATGAGCTTGAATTAAAATATATTCTTGCATAACTCTTACTGTTTGGCATAAGCGTCTGTACCGTAACTTCATCCGATGCATACTCTGTACCATCAGCCCCTTTCAAGGTATATTTAAACTTTCCATCTTCAAATATATCCTTATTTTTATTTGTTACTTCTGCTAAAATCTCTCCACTACCTATATTATAAAACTTATACTCAAATTTAGGTGCTTTAACTGTAAGATTAAATACTACTGTTCCTGCCTGAGTATTTACGGTTATTTTAGCCTTTCCCTCCTTCTTTGCCCGAAATACTAAATACTTATCATTATCTTTTCTTTTTAGCTGTTTCAACTACATCCTTTTTTTAGTATTTTTTTAATATTTTTTTAACCTTATTAAAGTTAGTGTACTCATACGCCTCACCAACATACATCTCAATATTCTGCGCTTTCCCTTTTTATCGCCGCTCTTAGCTGTAACGGTGATACTGCAGAAAAATGCAATTATAAGGATTAAAAAAACAGTGTCCACATATTTTTTTCAGTACTTTTTTTCATATATGACCTCCCTGTGTTTTTTTATAATACTGACAATTATATGATATTTTATATATGGATTGCAAGCATAAAAATCTAAATTTGTTTAGGTAATTATTTGGCTATATTTTAATAATCTAAATACTGCTTTTCATTCTCTTCATACACTTTCTTACTTATCTTCTTTTTACTTTTTCTTGCTTATATCATACCGGTAATACTCTTGTGTATGTTCATTTCCGCTATAAAAAAATCTGATTATAGAATACCTTTCCTTTAATAATAAATGCATATACTGCCTTATCCTTGAAGATGCTCTTTCCTAATTCATTCATAACATCAAACCTGTAATTATCTGCATCAAAATGAAGCTGACAAGCTAATATTTTCTTATTTTCTACCTGAATTTCACCTACAAAGTAATCAATTCCACTCTTTTTTATCTGTTTTGTGGACATATTATATACCTGCATCTTGTACATAGGTGCAGGAGTATCAAAATCCGCCTTACCTATATACAAATACTTATCTGTTCCTCCCAACAACACATAGTTCTTAGCAGAAACTACCTTAGATGTTTTCTTGGTTTCTAAGTCCATTTTGTATATAACACCTTTATCACCCTCAAATTTAGAATAATAAAGATATTTACCGTTTGTCACTATACTTTCTGAACTGCTTTTCTTTACAAGGCTGATACTTTTTCCGGTAGATTTAGAGTATTGTATTATATTTCTTACACCTATGACTTCTGAATCACCATAATTCTTTGCAGTAAGTTTAAATACATTGCCATCTATTTCTACCTTTTTCCTTGAAAGCATTGGCTGAGTTTTAGTATTTGTGCCTTCCGTTAAGTCTATTTTATTACTAAAAAGGTCTTCACCCTTTCCGGTTTTACGAGATACATAATACCAGTCATAGGTCGCAGTATGTCCTTCTCCACCTCCGTCATCAACAATTTCATAAAGATGAATAGTCACCAAATCACCACGAACATCATCAATTTGTACTATTGGTGCCTTCTGATTATGATTTTTATAGTAATAATTTGCAGCAAGTTTGCATAGTTCTTCGTCGGTATATCCTTCGTGGGTTTTTGCTATTATACTAGTATTTACCTCACTAAACTTTACAGCACTGTTCATAGAATGAGATTCTGCCTGTACTGTAATCAAATTTGCTTCGCATACACTGGAAACAATTAACATACCGGCTAATAATAATGATACATATTTATGTTTCATTTGGATTCCCCCTTTCAGTTGTTTGTATATTCCCTAATATTTATATCCTAATTTGATATTTAAAATTATAATTATTATATATAATAGTGTCAACTGATGTATTGGTTTCGTTTGCTCTGTAAAAGTCCCTCAACCCACAAAAATCCCCCAGGCTTATCCCCCGGATGGCTTCATTATACTGTATTTATAGCCAATCAGCTAATATTACAGGGCAATAGTAGCAACCTTACCTGAACGGGCTGTTCTACTACCCTCACGGTTCTGCGGTTGTGGAAGTGTGGTGGTTTAGGGTGTTTTTAGGCAGGTTTTGTGGTATATGTCGCCAGTATTGCTATAGTAATTTATTTTTTGGAAATTTTTAGAGTCAAAATAGAGCCATAGGGAGAGTTTGAACTGCTCCTTTTTTTCTAAAAAAACAGCAGCCAGACTCCTAAAAGTCTGGCTTTTGGTGTATAATTAAGTTATGCAAAAAACCAAATTAATACATAAAAATTATACCCTGAATGGCGGAATATATCAACTAAAACTTCCGCTAAATATTGAAACAATTATTCACGAAAAATGATTCTGTGCGGTTACTCAGTCAGTTTGTGGAGGGAATGGATCTGACTGATCTATATTCAACTTATGAAAGAATAAATTCACTATCGCCAAGAACACTTCTGAAAAATTGTTTTATACTCATATATGAATGGTGATTATTCATCAAGGTCTATCGAACAAAACTGCAAAAGAGATATTAACTTTATGTATCTTCTTGAAGGATGTACTCCACCCGATCATCGCAACGATTGCGAGATTTAGGAAAAATCCATTTTGCGCCATGCTCCAAACGTATTCTTGCAGAGGTTTCAAATATTCTGTATGATTTGGGAGAAATATCGGGAGAAACCATATTTATTGATGGTACTAAAATTGAGGCTAATGCTAATAAATATATTTTTCGTATGGAAAAAAGTCAGTAACAAGAAATCGAGCAAAAGCTCCTTATTAAACTTGCCATTTTTGTTGATGAGTGTGAAAAAGCTTTACGGCATTGAAATAGTACATGGTGACACAGTTAAAAATAAAACATATTAAAAAAACTGCGCAAAAAAACTGTATGCTATTAAGGAAACATCAGATATCAGATTTGTACATGGCATTGGCAGAAGAAAATCTCTTTTACAGAAAAAGCATAGAAACACTGGAAGGGTACCTGTCTAAACTTAAAGAGTATAATCATAAGCTGCATTTATGCGGAAAAAGAAACAGCTATTCAAAGACAGATAATGACGCAACCTTTATGCGCACGAAAGAAGATGCAATGGGAAATGGTCAGCTCAAGCCTGCATTTAACCTGCAGCATAGGTGTTGATTCGAATACATTACCGGCTGATCATGGGTCCACAGCCAACTGATACGACAACACTGATTCCATTTCTAAAAGATGCCGAGCAGCACCTTAAGTTTAAGTATAAAAATATTTCTGCTGATGCCGGATATGAAAGTGAGGAGAACTATCTGCATATAGAAACCAACAGCCAAATCGCCTTTATAAAGCCTGCTAATTATGAGGTTTCAAAAAAACCAGAAAAATACAGGAATGACATTGGAAAGATAGAAAAATATGGAGTACGATGAGGTATCAGATTTATATATTTGTAAAAAAACAACAAAAAAACTAAGAGCAGACCATATAATACATAGTAAGTCGAAAACGGGATATGTAAGTGAGAAAACAATCTATAAATGTGAATGCTGTAAAGGATGCCCTTATAAAAGTGAATGCATAAAAGGTAATAATTGCAAGACTCCTATTGAAGACAGAACAAAGGTGCTACAGGTTGCAAAAACATTTATAAAACAGAGAAAAGCGGATTTAGAACGAATTATATCAGATGAGGGTGCACTTTTAAGGATGAACAGAAGTATTCAGGCTGAGGGTTCATTTGGAGATTTGAAACAGGATATGCATTTCAGGAGATATCTAAGCAAGGGTGCATCAAATGTTTTGGCAGAAAGCATTCTTTTGGCCATAGCCAGGAATATTAATAAACTGCATAACAAAATTCAAAAAGGTAAAACAGGTACACATTTATTTAATCTAAAAAGTGCATAAATTTAGAAAAAAATCAATATTGCCTTGCAGAAGTCGTTCAAGGCTTTTTTTAGTATACACTTTTTTTAGGGCACTTGGTAATAAATATCAATTTATATACTTGAAAACTCATAAAAAAGGGACTGCACATTAACTTTTAAAAATTTGTTAATGCGACAGCCCCTACTCTGAAATCAGAGCGACCTCGTCGGTCAAATTAATTTCTCCATATCATGGCTTTGTCAGCCAAAAAATCAAGCAGTATAAAGTTTATGTATATAAATATTATCTGCTTTTCTGTTTTGATTATATCATGCTACAGATTAATTTTCAATATCTACTCCCTTGAGTGTTTGTGTCAAGTACTCGTTAGATGGATGCCAAAGATTCTTTCGAAGAACACTTTTTATCGTTTCTTTAATTCGGTAAAAACAAACTGGCTCCGTTTTATTTCTCTTCTTGCTTTTGATATCGTAAATAACAATCTCAAAGAACTTACGGATGATAAAATTAAAAATGTTTTCATCATTGATGACAGCCTTTTTAATCGTACCAGCTGCAAGAAAACAGGACTGTGGTCAAAGGTTTTTTGACCACACCGATATGCATCTCAAAAAAGTTTCTCGGATACTTAGCTTAAGCTGTAGTGATTGGAAATCCTTATTTTTATTGGAAATATAATCCATATCTTTCACAAGTTATTTATTGTATCATAATATTAGTATTGTTCAATACTTAAAATACTAATATATTAAATAGGAGAATAAGTTATGACATTAAAGCCTTTAGTTAGAAAAATATCTAGAAAATTGCAAGGAACAAAATAATTTAAATCAAAAAAACAATAAAAAGCCTATAAGATAGATTTAGAACAATTTATATTTTTTTATGAAAGATATAGATGCTTTTTTTATAAAAAAAGATGAAATTGTGAGATATATACAGCATCTAAATAGCTTAAATTTCAAGGTAAAAACTATTAAAAAGGAAAAATAGCATCAGTAAAGGCTTTTTCGTATCTAGAATATGAAGAAATCATAGAACGTAATCCATTTTATAAAAATAAAGTTAAAAAAATAAAAAGAACCACTTATATTACCTAAAAACCATATCTCTAAAAGATATTGAAAAAAATTATTTGAGTATATTTATTTAGAAAAAAGCAACTATAATGAAACTTCTTATAAACACAAAGAAATTGTACGAGATATAGCTGTTTTAGAAGTTTTAATTGGAACTGGTATGAGAATAAGTGAACTTTGTAATATTAAAAAAAGAAAAATATGGCTTATACTAATAATGAAATTAAAATATATGGCAAAGGTGCAAAAGAGAATAATACCTATTTACAACAAAGATACGATAGCTGCATTGAAAAATATATGAAACAGTTTTTTTATAAAAGAAATTTGTAATTCTGATTATTTTTTTGTAAATAAAAAGAAAAAGATTATCCTCTCAATCTGTTAGAAATATGATAAAAAAATATTGCAAAAAGATAAATATAGATAAAAAAATATAACTCCACATATGTTTCGACATACATTTTGCAACAATGTTGTTGGATGATGATGTGGATATAAGAAAGTATACAAATGTTATTAGGTCACTCAAGTATAATCACTACACAGATATATACTCATGTAAGATCGAATAAAAAAATCGCAAATAATGAAAAAAATAAAAAAATCCAAGAAGGATGATAATAGTTAATAAAGGATAATTGTTTATTATCAAAGAAAAGTGGGTTATTTATGTTTAATGATACTAAAAAAATAAAATTAATAAATTACTTTCAATAGCACAGAAAAAAATAAAGAAAAAAATATTCTATTTATTTTTTTCTGTTAATGTTAAATACATAACAGAAATAAATAATAGCAAGATTGAAAAATAGAGGATTAAGTGAATTTTTTTGAGCTTATATGAATTAGATGAAATTTTAAAAGCTTCAAATAAATTTGGATTTTACTCAAAAAGTTTTTTTGAAACAAATGAGCTTTTTAAAAACACTTTTAAAAATAGGGGACTTATGAAGATATTATAATTTTTGAATTTACACAAAAAGGTTCTGGTAATGCAAAAGATTCATTAATACCTTCTTTTTGCGAATTAAACAGCATATTATATACAGGTTCAAATCCATTTACAAATGCACTATGTTTGGATAAGTTTATTCTATATAAATTATTGACTTCAATAATATCCCTGTTCCTAAGAGCTTTTTTTGTATACTAAGTCTGGAAATTGGTTGTTTGATAATGCACCAACAAATTTTAAGAATTTAATTTCCAAACCAACATCAATGTATGCAAGTATAGCTGTAGAAAAAATTCAAAAAAACTGATACAGAAAAAGAACTAAATGACTTATTAAAAAAATAATATAGCTGAATACAAACAGGACTTTATCGTTCAAGAATTCATATATGGAAGAGAATTGGAAATATCATTTTTAGTAAATAATGATAATATAATCATATTTCCGTCAATAGGTATTAAAAATTAAAAAAATCAAGAAAAATTTATGTGATAAATTTCTTGATTTTTTTATACTATGAAAAAAAGATGATTATGACTTCTATGTGTATGAAAATGAAGCGTTAATAAAAAAATAAACAACGATGTTACAAAAAAATTATAAAAAAATTCTTCGTTTTTACAGGTTATGGCAGAATTGATTTAAGAATTGATAATAACAACAATTATTTTTTTTACAGATATAAATGCCTATCCACATATAGTTGAACATAGTTCATTTTCAAAAATCTTTATGTTATTTAGGTTATGATAAATCTGATACTGTTCCAATTATTATTGGAAACAGTATCTATAGTTTCTTTAACAATCCGACCAAATTTGAAGATCACTAAACAACAGTAATTTACCCCAAAAAATTCCAAGCTTCACCAATTGTTTTTGGGGTATTTATCATTTAAATACAAATTCCACCTATTATTAGATAATATGTAGCAACTATCAACATTATTCAACATTTCTTTTTATATAGGCATTTCTATTTATAAAAATAATTTGTATTATTTGACAATGGAAGCATATTTTGTATATTTTCAAATATTTTAATGGATTTTTTTCTTTATTACCATTTAAAAAAATTTAAAAACTGAATAATTATTTATTATAAAAATACTTATAGTATTCATCAACTTCACATTCTTTTTTTAATTTTTTTATATAAATTTTCCGAAAGTTCTATAGCTTTTTTTAAAATCGCCACTTTCAGCGTAAAGTACTGCTAAATTGTTTTGTATAAGAATTTTATCAGCAGATTCATACTTAGAAATTATTTCCATATTTTTTTTATAGCTTCTTTGTTTGAACATTTATTACTTAAATAGCAACTCAATATAAAGTTATTAGAAAGCAGTTCCGGATAAAGTTTATCAAAAAAATCATGCTGTTATTAAAAGTCAAATCATATATGAGTTCGTATGCTTCCTCATATTTATTTAAAAACAATACAGTTTGCAGAATGATTTATAACCGAAACCAAGTATTGCTGATTATTATATATACTGATATTTTTTTACTAAAAATAGTTTAAAAGCTTTTTTTAGTGCAATAAAAAAAGCATTTTGTATCTCAAAAATACATATTAGATTTTTAAATAAAAATATATAACACATGTCTTTCATATACGGATCTAACGGATATTTTGTCGATATATTATCTAACTGTCTTTTTATATTTTCTCGTTCTTTTTTTCATCTATATTTAATTCATAATATAAATCCATTAATAATATAGAGGCTCTTACCCACATTTCACAATTAGATATTTTTAAAGTTATTATCACTATACCATTTAAGTAAAAATATTTTTTTGACCTTATCAAAAATCATCTTTCTTGTAACTATAATTTATATAATATAATGATTTTTATATAATCTATTTCAAATTCAAATTCTTTGATTCCCATAAGTAGATGGAGATATATTTATTATTGTTTCTTCAAGAACTTCTTTTTTTAACTCATTCTTATAATACAAATTATATAAATTTATTATACCTTTATAAAAATTCTAAAATACCTTCTTCTATTTCAAAAAAATTCTAAACTACTTAAATTTGGTATTTCTTCTTTTTGCCTAAAAATATTGTAAACAGTGTAATATATATTGTATTTGTGCTTTACTTTTTTTCATTTGCATACAAAAGATATTCCGCTCTCGTAATATAATTACTTGGAAATAATAAATATATACATTCGGATAGTTTATTGTAATCTTCTTTTTCATTTTGATTTATCGAACTTACTATTGAATCATATATGACAGTATTAATAAATTTAACATTCTCATCCTCATCATTTAAAAATTTTCATTGATATAGTTTGTTTCAAATAGTCAGAATATTGTTTGTTTTTTTATCTATATCTAAAAAAATAGTTCTAATAATTTTTTTTAAAAGTAGTTGTACCAAGAAAAAGCTACTTTTTTTCTAAGAATGCAAGTATATTTAATCCATCATTAATATTATTTTTTTAAAAATGATTTGTAACTAATTCTTTAAGATTATTAAAATCAATGTTTTTGTTTATCGTTTACTATTTCATACAATTCTTCAGCTATCTTTAAATTCTGATTAGAAATATTGTAAATAGAGTCACTTTTTATTATAAAAAGTCAATAATATCATTGTAAGTAAATGACATAATTTTTTTGAAATCATTTTTGATTAAATGATTTCAATTTAAAAATGTAAATCACAATCGTCATCAAAATAATCACATTCAGAATCTGATATAATAATAATTCTTAAATTTTTAATCCCTCAAAATGATTTTTTTATATCTTATTATACTTAGTAAAAAGTTTTTTTGAAGCATCACTCCATTTATGAACATTATCACAAAAACCATATAACTTTTTTTATTTTTTTAACTCATTATTAAAAAAATAAAATTAAATTCATTCCTCATTATTAAAAATTTTTTTGAGTTTTTGTATAATATTTTTTTCCCCGCTAAAAAAATTTTTAAGAATATGAGAAATTATCTTTGTAAGTTTATATTCTTGTGAGATTTCCCATACTTGATTTTTTTAAAATTTTCTTTAATGATAGAATCATCTTTTACTATTGAAAAAAAGGTTCATAATCATCTAAAGTTATTTTCTTTTCATTACTCAAAAGTAAACATTTATAGTTAATCTTATTTTGTTCGATTTTTGTTAATAAGTTCATTTTGCTAAAAATGTTTTCCCTTGTCCTCTTTCACCTTTAATAACAAATACTTTTTTTCATTAAGATCTTTTATTATATCAGCTATAATTTTTATTCTGTCCGAGAATTTGTCCTACACATTCATTAAACATAAGTAACCCACTTTCTTTGATAATAAACAATTATCCTTTATTAAACAACTCTTATTCTATCACAATTTAGTAATTTAGAAAAATAGACAAAAAAATTATTTAGTTCAAATTATTCATCGTAACAATTTTTTATAATGAAAAATCCGCACCATGAATTTAAAAAAGCGATCCTTGTAGCTAAAACCAATCATTTTTACTGAAAAAAGGGTATGGTATCCCCTATATCAGATTTTTGAAGGTTATCAAACTGTCAATGTTCGTTAATAACTGCTATTCTAACTGCACACACAACTTATTTATATTTAGAAAGCGTATCATAGAACTCATCTTCATAAGAACAGCTGCCATACAGTTTGAATGTTATATATTTCGCTGAATGAATTACCTTTGCAGCAATCTTCATTAGCTTTAAGCGGATAGTATCTATGTGTTAACAGTCCTACCTGACCTTTCAACCATTTCTAGTCACTTTCATTTATATGCCATTAAACTTTTTAAGAATACTATATGTTTGGTTAATCACCTCACTATTTATACTCTTATACAGCTTACGAGCTCCTATAATATAGAATTCTTCTTTTGCCCTCGTGGCAGCTACATTCATAATATTTGGAGCATTCGAACCAAATGCCCAGCTTGCTGCACCTCGACTTTTTTCATCACATCCCAATACCAAAAAAACTATATCTGCCTCTTTACCTTGAAAAGTATGAACTGTTCCAACATTGGTAGGTTTTCCATCATTACTATATCTTGTAAATCCAATCTTGTTCAATTCCTGCGATAAACAAAATGCCACATTTCTAAACGGAGAAATTACATAAATAATATCCTTTTCAGATTTATTTATGATATTAGGATTACACTTTATTAACTCCAATATTTTCTCTTTAAGAAAATTTCCCTGTTCTTTAACATATTTATCAGATGCGCTGCCATCAACATCATACCAGTAAGCTTTTCCGGGGATATCAGTACTCTGAACCATATTTCCACCATACGAGATGGCATTAGAGATATCGAACATTGGATTTTTACATCTTCTATGTACCCAAAGAGGTATTCCAATCCATTCATCTGCATTCTTATAGAATCCGAATTTGCTGATATTATCTACAAGTGTTTGAGCTGATGCAGAATCAGATAAATATTTGTTTGACACCCCATAATACATTCCTATCATACTTAGTATTGATGAATCCAATGAAAGCACTGGTTTAATCTGGGCAGGATCACCTACAACCATTACCTGTTTACTTCTAAAAATTGATCCAACAGCCGCTTGAGGAAGTGCTTGCCCTGCCTCATCCACAAATAAATAACCCAAAGAATCTTTTCCAAGATTAGTACACATTCTTGAAAAACTTGCAAAAGTTGAGCCAATTACCGGTATCACCATATTTATCCAATTCCATGCTTGGGTTATTACTTGTTTATTCTCTGCATACTCCTTCTGCTTACTCCATATAATACATGCTGCTTTTATACTTCTTCGATTTTCATATAAAAATTGCTTTCTAACATTTAAAGCATCAATAAAAAGTTGTGACTGCAATATCCTGTATTCTTCATCAAACCATGGATTACTAAGTTGGAGTGAATCATATTCTGTATGCATATTAAGTTCCTGTATCGGATTACTCTCCAATTCCAAAGAAAGTTCATTAATCTTATATGAAAGTTCTTGAAGCTCATTTACGCTTAATTTAATAATCTCTTCATTCTCTTTTTTTCTTACACAACACCTTTTTTTCATTTTCTTTAAGCATTTCTGTAATACGTTTCTTGTCTTCCTGTAAATTAGCACATTTTATGTTTAGATCTTTTTCCTTCGCCAATATTTCTAATAGTTTCTCAGAAAAAAACAGCACATTCGCTCTTTATATTCTTTTTTTGCTTTTTAATCTAAACCAAGATGGTTTTTTTGTAGTTGTAATGCTTGTATAGCTTGATTGATATTATCCTTCTCTTTTGTATCTTTTTCAATATCATTAATACAGATATTCATCAGTTCTTCCATCTTGGATAATTCTTGTTTTTATCTTAATATTGTCAACAGTATTCTTTTCAATAAAAAAATTTTTAATTCATTTTCAAGTTTTTTTCTTCTTTTTCCTCGTGTTTTATACATTTATCTTCTATTTGTTTTTGTAGTTTCAAAAAGTCTTGCATAGTTCTCTGCAATATTCTGTCTTTCAGATTTATATTTACATTGTTTTTGATATCTTTCTAAAAAAATGAACATAAACATCGTTATTGGGTTCATACTCATCATTTAAATATTTAATTATATGTTTTAATGCTGTAATAATCCCATCTATATTATCTTTCTTGCCACCCTCTAGTGAAAATAATCCCCAAAACTTTTCATCCTCACAAGGTGTAGATTTAAGTACTTCAACTGACTTCCCCCGCTCATCCTTTACCCATTCTGCCGAAATTTTTGAGTTTGATATTTCCCAAAAATAATCTGCGTCCCTTAATTCATCTACAAATGATTTATCAACCTTGCTTATAAGCGGAAGTTCTTTTACTATATTCTGAACTGCACCATTATTAGAACTAGCGACAATAATTCCCTTGTCTACTATCGAGTTTGGCAGCACACCAATATAAGCATTTTCGTAATATTTCAACTTATCACTTTTACTTACTTCCTTATTTGTTAATTTAGCCATCTCATATGCCTGTTCAACAACCAGTTCTGCAAATATATCTTTCAGTAATGTAGTCTTACCTGTTCCCGGTGGTCCGTTTACGCTTAGAATTTGTTCATTATTATTATCTATTGCCAAATTTACAGCAACTTGTTGCATCAAAGAAAGTGAATATTGGGGATTACTTGGAAAACGTGAAACTGGATAATTCTTAGGCTGTAAAAACTTCTTTAAAAAGCAGTTGGATTGAAATTCGGAGTATTTACTTTACTATTAAGATTTATTCTTTTCTTATTTTTCACCTAAAAGATACAAATCTAAATTTCTTGTTTTAATACTCTTTGCTTTTTCTAAATCTTCTATGAAAAAAAGAATGTAAATTAGTAGCATCTGTTTCTAAGTTGTTTAATACTTTCATTATACTTTTTTTCAATCCGTATCGAGTATTTGTTTAAAAGCTTTACAAAAAGCTTCGTTAAAAAAATTCACTATATTCTTCGTCATCAGTGCACGCAAAAATACTGTTTATATATTCTTTGTTTTTTTATTTTTCAAAATCCAAAAATTCTTTTTCTTTAGGAATATTGCCATTTTGTAAAAATATAATAGCTAGCAGTGAAAAAAAGTCATTTCTTCTTCAAGCTTTAGTTCTTTATCAAAATATAATGCAAATGAAAATTTATCTCCTACCGATACCTCTTCATATATCTCTGGAAGCTTGTATTTTTCTCTAAGTAATTTAATAACTTCTGAAAATGGAAAAAAATATTGAAATACAAAACAATTCCACCTTTTTTTGATATTTGGGTAATTTCTTGCGTTGTATTTCCAGATTAAGCAATGAATAATAGTTACAATCCTCTAAAATTTCAATTTTTTTCAAATACTTATCGCTAAAGCTTTTAAATCACCCTCAGATAAATGTTCAACCATAATCCAGGCTTCTAATATTCTTTCCTTTTTTTATCCATTATTTATTTCCTCACTATTTCACACCTGTTAGAAGTAATATTATTTGAAAAATACAACACCGTTATTTCACCTAATATTTCGCCTGTATATTATACTTATAAATCATGCTTTTGTATTAATAACTGGTTAAAAAAATAGTGTTCTTATAATAGTATTCATTTCTATACTCACTGTTCATATACTGGTATATCTGACTAATCGCCTTACCAAATGTAAGTTCATCATCTTCTTTTACATATCTTGATATACACTTTAGGAAAAGAATCGGGGCACATTTCTTTTCTCAACTAAACTGTCAAAAATACGGAACAGTAAAGACTTTCGTAATAAGAAATTTATTTTTCTCCATAAAATTGCCTCCTTCCCTTCTAAAATTTTTATCATAATTTTTGTCAATTCTCAATCTAATTGTGTGAAAATAATATAAATAAAGTTAACTATGATTCATAGTTTTTAAAACTTTCAATTCTCTATCTCATCTCAACCACTGCCAGACAGATTTTGGACTTTAACCCTTTAGAAACGTACATCGCAAGGCACACTCACAAAAAGCCCCCCAGGCTTATCCCCTGGAGGGCTTCATTATTCTGTGTTTATAGCCAATCAGCTAATATTACAGGGCAATAGCAGCAACCTTACCGAACAGGGCTGTTCTGCCACCCTTACGGTTCTACGGTAGGGGAAAAGAGTGGTAGGGTAGTTTTAGGTGGTTTTTGTGTATATATCGCTATTTTTTCAGCATTAATTTATTTTTGAGAATTTTTAGAGCCAAGATAGAGCCAGAGGGGAATATACAACGGAGCCATATGTCTTCTATTAATAAGTTTTTATAAAATGAGTTCTTTAATTCTAGCTACTTGTATCTCTACTTTTCTTAATTGAGTATCTGAAAAAAATCATGCAACTCATAATTACCATATACTTCATTTAGTAACTTAATAAATTCAATATTTTTGATTTTTCCCTGTTAAATTTTCTTTTATCTTTTGCCACAAAAACGGAATAATAAAAAAATATAAACTTGCGATAGTATCCTTAGTTCTCCATAGCAGTATGGCAATGCAAAATTACTTTCATTTTTTTCTCATATACATAGAGTTCCGGCTCAAACACTATATCTCTATTTTTCTTTTATTGCAACTTTGGGCAGTATATGATAATAATTATCATATCTTAGCCATTTAATTGTTCCTTTGAAAACATCTAATTTTTCATTACCAATTAAACCAACAACACATTTGACCATTGTTTTATAAACATGCATTGGGATATATCCTCTTGTACCTGATATAGTACATTGCTTTTGGATATTACCTTTTCTACTTCCTATGATGATTGGACCTTTAATTTGATTTCGTTTAACTATTCCTTTAGCAGCCTCAAATTTTTTCCAATCCTTTCCATAGTTTTCCTTTTCCCAATCAAAATATTTTTACAAAAATCATTTGTATCCAACTTAAACTCCGGATTCCCCTTTTTACTTTTTAATCCATATTTCAACCTATCAAACATCAGCATGTTGCAAAAATCTTCTTCCATATTATTCGAAAAATATTTATTACAGCAATCACACTCTTCGTTTTGAAAAAGCTTTTTATTACCTAATGATTCCGGTATAGCATGGGCTATTTCCTTGTAGCAATCACCGCCAACTTGTTGTGTCAATCCACAATAAATACATTTCCTTTTTCTCTTATCACTTTCACCTACTATAATTTTTTTCTTTCGAGTATTATAGGTGTAACTTTATATGGATGCTTTGATAAGATATTTTCCATTTTTTTGAAATTCAAGCAAAGACTTTTCCATTCTATCATTAATTACTTCTAACGAATATCTTTTATTATAATATATTAAAGATTCCTTGAGAAGACAAAAAAATAATTTTTAATTCCCTCATTATAATGGTAAAAAAATAAATATAATTGTTATCCTCTACTTTTCTAAAGAAATTAATCAATTTATTCACTCGAACATTACTAGAATATCTATGTTCTAAAAAAAGCGTATAATATTTATTTTTTTATCCTCTCTGTAATCTCTATTGGTTGACTAATTGCACCTTCTCCACATAAATTTTCACAAATTCCTTTAATAAAACAACTGGTTTCATACTCTGTCTCTGTGAGCTTAACAATTAACATTAAATCTTCTTTAATAAATATAAAACTCTTAGAATAAACCATTATCTCCTCCAGAATTGTATAGAAACAGCTACAAGCCTAATACCCTTGCAACCCCTCTCGCAACTGCCTTAACCCCACTGCTCACAGCTCTTCCAATCGACTTAATCCCATTCCAAGCCGCCTTAGCTACTGTTCCTGCAGCACTTGTAACTCTTTTTCCAGTATTATATACTGTTTCTCCAAGTTTTGAACCACCAAAATATCCTACCATTCCGCCTATAAACCCAGTTGCAATTCCAAGAGGTACTCCTACAACAGGTATCCAGCCTGTTAATGATGCCCCAAATGCAGCTCCTTTTGTCATCCCAAAGAGGCCTCCTACCATAGATGTTGTCACTCTGGCCATTTGATCAAGTCCCTTTGTAACGGATATGTCACCTGATGCTATCTTTGCTAATATTTTCACATTCTCAATTCCTACACAGGCAATATTAGCAATAACACCTGCTGGCGTTGCTTTAGGAATGAATGAAATTATTCCCTTTCTTATAGCTACCTGAAGTGTGCCTGCTGCAACTGTTTTTATTGTAGTATCAGCACCTGTTTTTATTGCCACTTCAACAAGTTCATCAGCATCAACCTTTTCTCCATTAAATGCTTTAGCAGCCAAATTTAATCCCGTTGTAATAGCCATTGACTGCAAAGCCATTGCTCCTGCATTTTTGCTTATATGCATTGCAAGTTCTTTTGTCTGGTAATGGCTGTAGTCCATTTCAGGCATTATGCCATCATTTTGAGCTTTCTCTTGAAGAGCCTTCATTTCCTCTTTTGTAAATGATTTTCCCTTTACTCCCCAAGCTTCAATGTGGTCAGTTATAGATTTGAAGAACCTTTATCCTTAAAATATGCCCTTACTTCATCTAACTGCTCAGATGGAACAATAACTCTCTGGTTGTTATAGTTGCCTCTTTCAAGCAGCTCTATTGTAGCCTTTGCATCCTTTCCGAATTTCAGCTGATAATTCTGGTAATGCCCTGTATCATAATTTATTGCACGCACATCTACTGAATTGGCCGTATGTGACTCAAGCACTTCTACAGCTATATTCTTACCCTGCAGAGAAGCACTCAGTCCTGCAGTTTTAGCAATCATATTTTCAGCTATATTTCCGTCCAAATTCGGACTCATCATTATATGCCCATCTGCATTTCTTGAAAGCGCAGCTGCTAACTCAACATTTTTAGCATATAAAATATCATCTATTTTCTGTAATTCCCTACCAAAATCATTTACAGACATTCCGACTGAAGCTTCCTGCAATTTATCAGAGAGCCAGGTTTCTTTCGAAATACCCTTTGCAGCAGCTTCATTGCAAGAAGCCAGGTTTTTATCAAATGTTTTTATAGACATGGCTATGTCTTTAGAATCCTTTTTAGCCTCTTCATCGCTTATTTCAGGCAGTTCTTTCTTAAAGAGCTCTGCAAGCCATTCTTCGTCACTTGTCTTATTATCTTTTTCTTTATAAAGCCTAAGATATTTTTTAAACATATCCTTGACAGTTCTTGCTTCGGATTCTGTCAAGTATTCTCTTTCTTTTTTATCCACTATTTCGTTCGGCATAAATCTTACCCCCTTGATGCGTTCTTGAACTTGCGTGTCTCATACTCTTTCTTCATCTTTTCAAGGGCATCTTTCATAATTTCTGATAATGAGTGTGTATTTTGGATAGCTTCTATAATGTCGGCAGTCTGTATAGATACCTTATCATCGGAAAATGCTGTTTCTATAGCATCTTTAACAGCTCCTTCAATATCAGCTCCGCTAAAACCTTCAGTCTTATCAACTAATTTACTGATGTCTATATTATTTAAGTCCATAGCCCTTCTTTTAGTAATATGAATCTTAAATATCTTTTCGCGTTCAGCCCTGCTAGGCAGACCAACATAGAATATCTCATCAAATCTGCCTTTTCTGAGCAGTTCAGGAGGAAGCTTGGTTATATCATTAGCTGTAGCAACGACAAAGGTAAGGCTTTCTTTTTCCTGCATCCAGGTAAGAAAATTACCAAACAATCTAGTAGTAACTTCTGCTCCTCCACCAGCACCGCCAATCCCTGCAAATGCTTTTTCAAGCTCGTCAATCCAGAGTACACAAGGAGAAATTGCTTCTGCAAGTGCTATTGCATTCCTAAGGTTGCTTTCAGATTCTCCAACATATTTTCCCATTAAACGCCCCATATCAAGCCTTAGCAAAGGTACTTCAAATAAGTTGGCTGCAGCCTTTGCATTTAAGGACTTCCCACATCCCGGCACTCCAGCTATGAGTACACCTTTTGGCATATCGACACCGTACTTCTTAGCTTTGTTTATATTTTTATAAACTTTAGCCTTTCTTTCAAACCATTCCTTGAGATTTTCAAGACCTCCAATATCATCAATGGTCTCCTTGAGCGGTATCATTTCCAAGATTCCGGCTTTTTTAATCATCTGCTGTTTCTGGTCAAAAATCAGGCTCAAATCCTTCCTTGTAAGCGCACCATCGTCAGCATAAGACAGAGCAAGGAGATTAGTTATTTCAAATTCAGTAAGTCCTTTGAAAGCAAGGGCAAATTCATCAATCAGCTTATCATCTGCTTCCTTTATACTTAAATTCTCTTGAATAAAATCCCTGATTATTTGTTTAATTTCGTCAGTATTTAAGTAATCCATCTCAAGGATAGTAATGTATTTTTCCAGGTCTTTTGGAATTATCAAAATAGACGATACTATAATAATCGTAGCTTCTACTCCTTGATTTATCATCCTTGCAAGCCCTTTAATTTTTGACACAATTTTAGGCTCTTCAAGATAGGAAGTAATGTCTTTAAGCACTATTATCTTTTCTTCAAGTAAGTCTTTTGTTTTTAGCTGGTCAAGCATAGATGAAAGGGTGCAATCCTCCAGCATTGCTGTTTTATTTTCAAAATCTATATAGCCATTTGTTTCGTTCCATTCATACACTTCTTTACCTGAGCTTATTTCAGATATGATGTTATCTACCTTGTCTTCTTCAAAGGTATTTATGTAAATGATTGGAAAGCCTGCATCTATATATCGGGCTAATTTTGACTTAAGGGTTTTGTTTTTCCATTGTTATTATTCCTTGTTTCCTTTTTAAATATACTTTGATATATCACAACTGCCATACATATTAAATAATTACCAAAAAAATACGTAGAACTGATTTAGACTTAAATTCATACCCTTTGCTTTCTTTCTTATAAGCACATTTTACTGCATAAATAATATCTTCAAATTCTTCAGCAGTAATTCGTAACATTTTAGCAAAAGTCACAGATTGTAGATAAATATTCTGCTGAATTATTTTTTTATCTACTGCAAGAATCATAAGTGACCAAAAATATAAATTTACATCCTTCTTCTGTATTATGTTTTTGCTCTACACTGTTGTATGAATGATTTTTGAAGCTTCTATTTTTAGTTTTCATATCACTAAACAATTTAATGTCAGAGTATTGCTCCTCCCATATATTTTCTGGCATGAAATTATTGCTACGCCTTATAAATAAGTTTGAATTTTTCAATAATTTTTTTAGCATACTCATTACACTTGTTATAATCAAATATCAATCCCAACGCAATATTCATTCCCTTATTTTTTTGGGGTAAGAAGAAATTCGTCTATCAAGATCCTCAATCATCGTAGCGAATTTCAATAATTTCATCTCATTCATAATTTTATCCCTCTTTCTATCTTTAATTATTTCTACAACTGTTCAATGTACTTCTCTGCCAACCCTATTATTCCATTTTCCTTGGCTATATTTCGTATACTCTTTACATCATCATCTATATCAAACTCTAACTCATTAATTTCCTTCTTTGCCATTTGATACAGTTCTTTTGCCCGCTCTTTATCATCTGATGAAAGCAAAAAATTTATATAACTTTTATCCGAGTAATCACCAATAATGGATTTCTTACTTGCTTTTTCTCTTTCCTTATTAGTGTTATCCACCACTTCCTGATACTTCTGGTCAAACACTACATTATCTACCGAAATGTTTTTCTTCACCCAGTTAACTTCCACCTTTGAATCAATTACAACCATCGGCTGATTTATTCCTATGTAGCTTACTCCTTCTTTTGCCAGTGGAATAGAAAATTTCTCTCCGCACAGGTATATAGTATCTGCATCTTCATCTAAAAAATCATATAATTCGTCCTGATTAAAAGCAACACTGTCTATAACTGCTTCAAATTGCTTATCATCAGTATACTTCTTTAACAGTATAATCCGTTCAGTCCTTTCTTCTGCCTTTTTCAGTTCCTCTTCAGTTTTTTCATTATAGGGAGTGTCAAATATTTCACATAACCTTTTAGCCAAATCTTCAGCTTGCGAGTCTAATTGCCCTATTTTATCCGCAATATCTGTTTCAAATCTATCCCTTAACCAGACTTCCAGTTTCCCATTTTTAAGGTAACTTAGTACCCTTGATATGGAAAAGTTGTTTCTAAGTTCTTCCATACTACGAACTTCTACTCCGTTTTCCATCTCGAGAGGGAATCTTATTTTCTTTGCCATCAGTCCATACCTCCGTATTTAATCATTATATTTTTTGCTTCTTCTTTAATTTTCTCAATCGTACTCACAGGAGAAATTACTCTTATATTATCAGTAGACTGGCTCATAAGCCATTTTATAAATCCTCCCTCAAATGCTTTGATTTCAAGCGCAGCCTCCTCTCCATTCTGAGTTATTATCTTTACATCTCTAAACATATTAAATACATATGAAATAAAAATCATTTCTGCACTGTATTTTAACTGTAATATAATCCCCACCATACATTGAAACAATTCCAGCCGAATACTTATCCAGATAATTTTTCACTCTCTTTTGTTCTTTTATGTTTTGTTCGCTTAAAATTTCGAATGAGTCAATCCTGTCTAATCTATAATATGCCGGATAAGTATCTGCTTCTTCTACTCTGTAAGCAATCAGATAAAGATAGCCCTTGTTGTACTTTATTTCACAAGGGATGACCTTTCTCTTTACTTCATCTCCATTATTCTTAAAATATTTTATCATTATACATTTTTTAGTCCTTATGACACTTATTAAATCACCATGCATTTTCAATAAGGCTTTGCCATGTAGTGGGGTTTTGTATCTCTCTGAGATTGTTTTTATTCCACTTTCAAGACTTTTTGATTTCTCTGTATTATCTAACAGATGAACCATCAAAATATCAAATTCATCTTTTCTAAGCACTTCTGAATCTTTTAATATCTGTTCTATAAGCAAATATTCTGTAGGCTCAAGCTGTTTCTTACCAGCTCCTTCAATAAAATAACTATTGGAACTGCGGTCATATTTTAATTCATTAGCACTGAATATTTCGCTCAGATGTAATCGTACATCTTCGATATCTCTGTCAAAAGTTCTTGAAGAACAGTCATTTTCAAAGCAGAAAATTGTCTTATTTATTTTTTCGCCTTTAGTAAGTTTTGAGTACAATAATAAAAGCCTTGTTATCTTATCCATTACTGCCTCCTGTGGTTTTATGGAATTATTATAACATGGGATATCGTCATATTGTGACGATGTAGAAAATATTTTTAATAACTTCCATTGAAATAAATCAAAAAAGAGCTCTGAATTAACAAAGCTCTAAAACACTACAATGCCGTTAATTTGTAATCTAAATCCCCCACCAAGAAATTTCTATGATATGTACAGGAGCAGGCACTCGAATCGAATATAGCTATGTTATACGCATCCCTATAAAAAGTACTATAATATCTTACCCCATCATAGCCACAAAACTTTGCAAAATCACTGATATACTGTGTGGGTAGGTAGTCAAGCTCACTGTCCCAACAGCTCATAGGCTTAGCTAAATCTCTTTCAATAGCATGTAATATTTGCTCATTAATCAAAAAGTCAACTTTGTTAGTATCAGTATAAAAAGGTGAATTGTGTGTAATAGAACACAAATCCAAAACAGTAATCTCTCTAATCAGTTTAAAAGTAGCAATAGTTACATAGTCGAAGGCATGTGCCCTTATTTCCTTTACAGTTGTCTTTTTTCTGTTAGCAAGATATAAGCAACTTTGTCCTTTTGAATTTGCTCGTCCTGGAGATGCAATGTCATCAGGAGGTGCCCACATTTCTTTTCTCTTAAATCCTGCTTTACCTTTTTCGTTAGACACTCGCGCTCTATAAAAGAACTCTCCTGCAGGAATCGTTATCTTTGCAATCCCTAGTATTTCTCTCAATAGCTCTAAATTAATATAATCATTATGAAATCTATTAATATTTCTAAGACTCTTTTTAAATTCTTCCCAACTATGTTTCCCCATAATAGAGTTCCCTAACAAATACTCCTCATCATACAGTTGAGGAATGCCTACAGACTCAACAAGGATTTTTTCATCTAAAAATAAGGAGTTCTTAACAATTCCTTTAACTATTCTAAACACCTCTGAAGACGTTCCTGAAAAAATGCTCCAATCTTCACATAAATGTTCTGCAATTGGTTTCTTTGCATTATCAGGATATGTATGTGGCAGCTCTGACTCAGGAATATATATTTCAACAATCTCTCCTAACATATCTTCAAATATGGAATTTTCCCTATCCAAATCGGAACTATACACCCATGTATTTGCTTTCCACAAATAGGGCAATCTCCCTTACGCCCAACTATTTCAATTGCTGCTTTTATCTCTTTATCTTTAAAGCAATCTACACAGCATATCATTCATTCACCTCTAAATACTTCCCTATCAGCTCAAGATGATGCATAATAGAACATTTTTTTATTACTCCTAATCCTGGAAATTTGCCGGATGAATAATAGTCCAATAAATTCTGTAAGCCATTCGTCTTAGGGATTTTACTAAAATATTCCCAATCTAACAAACTTTGCATGGCCTCTGCAAATTTCCCCGCTGTATCTGATATATTTTCATTTGTTTCAGATACAAAGTGGTGAACTCTTAATTCATTTTTCACACCAAAATATATAATATGGATTGCAACTGCCAATGGTGCAAATCCACTTTCTTCATAGGCATCACCAACTATTGAATAGTCAGAAAAGCCCTTATATCCCCGTTTTTTATAAATTAGATGGTTTCTACTAAATAGTTCATCCGGAGAATCAATATAATCCACATTTCTCTTTGCCTTAACATACCCATCTTCCAAAAATAGCCACATTTCCAACTACTTCATCTTTAAAATCTTCATCTTTAGGAATTAATGTGTACAATGCCTCTAATTCAGTTCCATTTTCTTCATAATAATTAAAATTACCAATACCTGAATTAATCAGAACAACATCTTTCGTATTTATTTTTCCTCAAGACACCTATAAATAATACTTTCGTCACATAAGTATCCTTTAACTACATGTGAATCCTTCAACACCTCTTTATAATTTTCTAAAGTTTTTTTGTAGTTTATCCTTTTTTTAGTTTTTATCAGTTTCTTCCTCAGCTTTTTTTCTTCATTTCTGCATAATCACTGCCAAATTTACCAACCTTTGGATTCATAATAATTATTATTTTTCTATCTGCTTCAGCAAATTTTTTATAGTCATAAAGAAAGTACTGCTACAGCGCACCGGTTCGATAATCGGAATAATAGAATCATACAATCTGTCTGTTTCTAACAATTCTCTCAAACACAATAACTCATTCTGTCTGCCTCTTAAATATGGAAAATACACTACTTACACCTCCACCTCTTTGCCTAAGAACTTATCTAATGCATCGTAATCCGACCTATATTTTTTAGAAAAGTATGCATAAAAGCTTAATTCATTTGGTACTCTTTCTTCAAACATATCATCAATTGACAGTATTGTCCTTTGTTTTAAGCTTTCCATTATTTTCTTCTGTAATCTTACAATATTTATTTCTTTAACCCAACGCAGGCATTCTCTATAATACTCAAAATCACTAACCTTAGGCAGTTTATCGAAGTAGTCAAAAATAATTTTTTCAAACTCTTTTTTTCTAAGAACTTGAAACATTGCTTCATAGGATAATTCACCATTATTGCAAAGTGCTTTTTTCTGCAAACAAGCTTTCCTGAGTTAGTTAATTCAAAAATACCAACCTTAGTAGCTTTTAGAAAATCTTTGACTTTTTCAATCTGTTTATTACTTACAACGACATTCACATAACTAAATACTTTATAATAATCGTTTATCTGGCTCTGAAGTCTTTGAAAATTATCTAAATCAGTCTTTATTTCATATACTACCCTTTACCATTAATCATTACAAAATCAGCCTTAGAGTTTGCAACCGGCAACTCAGTCAAAGCTGCTGTACTGCATAAGTCATGCTTTTGTATTAATAACTGGTTAAAAATAGTGTTCTTATAATAGTATTCATTTCTATACTCACTGTTCATATACTGGTATATCTGATTAATCGCCTTACCAAATGTTAGTTCATCATCTTCTTTTACATATCTTGATATACACTTTAGGAAAAGAATCGGGCACATTTTTTTTCTCAGCCAAACTGTCAAAGTATGGCACAGTAAAAAAACTTTTGTTATAAGAAATTGATTTTTCTCCATAAAATAGCCTCCTTTCCTCCTTAAATTTTATCATAATTTTTTTCAATTCTCAATCTAATTGTGTGAAAAATAATATAAACAAAGGTAAGAGTAAAATGAAAAACTAACTTCTGCTTTCTTTTATCCTATCCTGATTTTATTTTTTCACAAGGGCTTTATGAAGGACTTACCTCCGGTTATTCTATTACCTGTAGCTGTTCATAGGAGAAAGGATAACTATTATGAAAGCAAAACATTTAACCTTAGAGGACAGAAAAGCCATTCAGGAAGGCATCGAAAAACGCCTTTCAAAAACTGCTATAGCTAAATCTATTTTCAAAGATCCAACCACTGTTGCCAAAGAAATAAAATCATGACCACCAGCTTAGCTGGTGGTTTGCTCTGCGGCTATAAGCCGCTGTTTCCTGCCTGCCCCTAAAGGGGCACTGAAAAGTTTGACTTCCGCACTACATTTTCTGGCTGGCTCTAAAGAGCCTGTTTATTTGCCTTTTATTGCCGGCTCACCCGTAAACGGGTCAATGTATTCACTTAACGACATTTGATCATATTCCAAATCCTCTGTTAATTGGTTTCGGATATATTCTTCTATCTTTTTTGCATTTTTCCCTACTGTATCTACATAGTAGCCCCTGCACCAAAAATGCCTGTTGCCATACTTGTATTTTAAATGCGCATGTCTTTCAAATATCATCAACGAACTTTTCCCTTTCAAATATCCCATTACCTCTGATACACTATACTTGGGTGGTATTCTTACAAACATGTGTATATGATCCGGGCAAGCTTCTGCTTCTATTATCTCAACTCCTTTTCTCTTACACAACTCGCTGAGAATTCTTCCTATATCCGCCCTCAGCTTATTATATATAATTTTCCTCCTATATTTTGGTGCAAATACAATATGATACTTACATTCCCATGTAGTATGTGCTAAACTATTCTTGTCCATCTTGGATACCTCCTGTGGTATTATTGTTGTGCGGTCGCCAAACCCGTACTTATTATACCACAGGAGGTCTTTTCTTGAAGCTAAAGCTATTTGGGAACTCACAGGCATAGCCGGTGGTTTATTTTTATTGTTATATACAAATAGAATAAGCCGGCATAAAATACCGACTTATTCTAAACCATTAACTCTATAACTATGAACACGCTACCCCTTAACCCAGTAGGGCAGTGGAACTTAGTCTTTTACAAATAAAAGAAATGTATCCCAGTGTCCTGTTTTGCATGTGCAAAAATAAGAAACCATAAGTAAAGTTTACACAAAAACGGCGTTTTTGCAATAAGAATTTTTTTTATTTTCCTACAAAAACTAAAGTTTCTCGTTCAAGTGGAAGTTATTTTTACAACCGGAAGTTAGATTTTCAATTCACCGAAAATTCTTCTCCAGTAAATCGTCAGAATATAAGCTCAATACCCAATTTACAACTATGCTCTATTTTTCAATACAGTATCGTCCACACTTAAAACCATCTTTTCTCTCAATTTAGCAAAAAATTTTTTAACTAAATCTACAAATGTTCTATTGCTCGTGTTAATTATAGGAGTATTAAGTCCATAATATCTGTCTTTAATTTGTTGATTCTCTTTTTCAATTAATTCAATCATATTTCTAATATATTCTTCTGACATCTTATCAACATCATTTTTTTAATTAGAACTACGTCTTTTTTTCTATCCATTTCAATATTCATTGTCATTATGGTTTTTTTACTACACCATATTTTTTTATTTCTATTTTTCATATGTTTTTCACCATTCTATTGAGGTTTAGCAATTAATGCTTTCTCCAATTTATGCAAAAAAATAACATAAAAAAAGGTATAAGTTACAAAAATATTTAGATACCACTTCTCTCACTTCTTCCTCTGTTTCTCCAAGACAGGTTTTGTTCAAACAGACAATCTCAAATAAACCAATCATCTTCTCATCGTTACCAAAAAAATAGGTATTGCAATATATTGATTATATTTTTTTCTTATTTCTATTTCTTTTTGTCCTTTGTCTTATGTCCAAAAAAACCTTGTCGATTTCTTCACTTCCAATAATCACCTCTGTATCCGCTTGATTTAGTTTGAAAAGTTCTGCATCATGGTAACTATCATCTTGAATATTCCTTTTCTTACCATATAAAGAAGGTTTTTTTAGTGTCTTTATTAGCATAAGCATTAGCATATATTTCTTTTTCCGGTTTAACACTTTCATCTAGTCTGTCATATATAACTTCAAAATCTTTTCCCGTTCCTAATTTACATAATAAATCATACACATTTTTGCATACCCAAAAGCAAGCTTCATCAAAGCTCCACAATTCCAAATTAGCCCGCTTGTCATTTACTATACTTTTTTTATTACTTTATTTGCACCCTCTGCACTTTTTTTGCATAAGTTAATCATTCCGACATTACTTCCTCAAAAAGCTTGATTTTTGCTTTTTTTGTAAATTGCACTTATTTTCTTGTCATTAGCATCATTCTTACTATAATAACCAAGTAATACTACATAAAGTGTTGAAAATATTATCAATGCAATAATTTTATGTATAAGTAATTTATCACTTTTAAAGTCCCATTGCCCCATTGCAGAACATATTCCACCAATAACTAATGTCGATACACCTAATAACAGTGCTTTAGCAAATGGGTGATTTAAAATATCACGCACCTTTTTCCCCATTACATCCGTCCCCTTTATGGTAATAGTTGTATTCTAGCACATTCTAACTTAAATATCAACTTTTTAAATACTTGGTTTGCGTCAAGTACTAGTTTGTAGTTTTTATTTATACTTATTTTGTACTGAATTTATTACAAATTTCACTTACGAAATTTTAGTCAAGACTAGGCTGCAATCCCATTCACTTTAGCCTTGACAGATTTCGTATAAGTGAAATATAATCTATTAGGCCAAATATAAGATTTATAAATAGATATGGGTAAAAATTTTTTTCAAAGTAAAAGCAACACTAAAAACCGTTGTATTTAATCTGAAAAAAATATGGTTTCATGTCTGTTTATTATATTCTTTTTTTCGTTAAAACGCAATAAAAATCAAACCAAATTTGATTTTATTAATATAATTGTATTATTTTTATCTAGGAAAAAGTATTTCATTTACTATTTTTTTATGAAGTGTTGCACTTACTTTGAAAATCTGGCTCAAGTACTAGTTCAAGTACTAATTGACAAATTTCCTTACCTTTTTCTTCTATCATTGTTTTTTATTTTTTTACATCACAAATAGGCCAGGTTGTATGCTGAACAGATATTTTCTATTTAGTTGCCAAGTATAAATTTTCTTAATGCCTTTCAACCCACTGTTATTGGTGTACCAGTTAGTGGATGGTCTCCCCTGCTTTACTTCCATATAATACAACCCTTTACCATCTCTCCATGGTGATTTTGAAGCACTAAGCGGCTCTTTTATCTCCTTTAGGCTTTCATTGTTAATTACGGTGATAAAATGTACAAAAATCACGTTCAAAAAATGCAAAGGCGCGAGCGAATCAAACAGTATAAGAAAGAACACCCAAAATACAAAGAAGAAATCAAAAATCTTACTATAAATGAAGGCAAATCCAAGCAGAAATAACCTCCCCTGGCTCTATTCCCTAAAAAAATAGAGCCAAAATAGAGCCACAGACACCTTTACTTCACCTAACTAAAGTTTCAAAACCCACAAAAAGCCCCCCAGGTTATCCCCTGGAGGGCTTCATTATACTGTATTTATAGCCAATCAGCTAATAATTACTCAATAATAGTAGCAACCTTACCTGATCCAACTGTTCTACCACCCTCACGGATAGCGAAACCAAGACCAGCTTCCATAGCTACCGGATGGATGAGCTCAACTGTGATCTCTGTGTTATCACCAGGCATACACATCTCTGCATCGCCATTAAGTGTAACTACACCGGTAACGTCTGTTGTTCTGAAATAGAACTGTGGACGATAGTTGTTGAAGAATGGAGTATGACGTCCACCCTCTTCTTTTGAAAGAACGTAAACCTGAGCTGTGAACTTTTTATGGCAGGTAACACTGCCTGGCTTACAAAGAACCTGTCCTCTTTCAATCTCATCACGGTTAACACCACGGAGAAGAGCACCAATGTTATCACCAGCCTCAGCAGTATCAAGAAGCTTACGGAACATCTCAATACCTGTAACTGTTGTCTTTCTATTCTCTTCACGACCACCAACAATTTCAAGTTCGTCGTTAAGCTTAAGTGTACCACGCTCTACTCTACCTGTAGCAACAGTACCACGACCTGTAATTGTGAATACGTCCTCAACAGGCATAAGGAATGGCTTATCTACATCACGCTCAGGATCTGGGATGTAAGAATCAACAGTATCCATAAGCTCCATAATCTTATCTCCCCAAGGACCATGTGGATCCTCAAGAGCCTTAAGAGCTGAACCTCTGACGATTGGGCAACCTTTGAAACCATACTCTTCAAGCTGCTCTGTAACTTCCATCTCTACGAGATCGATAAGCTCCTCATCATCAACCATATCACACTTGTTAAGGAATACTACGATGTAAGGAACACCTACCTGACGGCTGAGAAGGATGTGCTCTCTTGTCTGAGCCATAACACCGTCTGTAGCAGCAACAACGAGGATAGCACCGTCCATCTGTGCAGCACCGGTAATCATGTTCTTAACGTAGTCAGCATGTCCCGGGCAGTCAACGTGTGCATAGTGTCTCTTAGCTGTAGAGTATTCTACGTGAGCTGTAGAGATAGTAATACCTCTTTCTCTCTCTTCCGGAGCCTTATCAATGTTTGCGAAATCTACTGCAGCATTTCCTGATACTCTCTCAGAAAGAACCTTTGTGATAGCTGCTGTAAGTGTTGTTTTACCATGATCTACGTGACCAATGGTACCAATATTACAATGTACTTTGCTTCTCTCAAATTTAGCCTTTGCCATTTTGAAACTTCCTCCTTAATTATGGAAAATATTGTGATTATTCTAAATCACGATTCTTTTATTCCGGTCAGACTCCGGTATCTTTGTTAAAATCTACCAAAGCTGACCATATTAAGACATATTATATTCTAAAAACTGTATATTTGCAAGTAAAATTATAGTAAATTACTTACCGGTTCTTTCCTGATTTCTTGCAGAAAGAACCTTTTCCCTGAACATTCTTAGGTACCTGCTCATAGTGATCAAAGAACATTGAGTAGTTACCACGTCCCTGTGTTCTTGAACGAAGATCTGTAGCATAACCGAACATTTCAGCAAGAGGTACAAAACCTTTTACCATCTTACCGCCGCCGATATCTTCCATACCCTCGATACGTCCACGACGTGAATTGATATCACCAATTACATCACCCATGTACTCTTCAGGCATTGTTACTTCAACCTTCATGATAGGCTCAACCAGAACTGAACCACCCTTATTCATAGCATCCTTCATAGCCATAGAACCTGCTACATGGAAAGCCATTTCTGAGGAGTCAACTTCATGGTAAGAACCATCGTATACATTAGCATGTACACCGATGACAGGGAAGCCACCAAGGATACCTGCCTTTGTAGCCTCTTCGATACCTTCGAAGATTGGCTGGATGTATTCCTTAGGAATAGCGCCACCGACAACGGTAGATTCACACTTAAATGTCTCTTCTGAGTTAACATCAAGTGGCGCAAATTTAACTTTACAGTGACCATACTGACCACGTCCACCGGACTGTCTGATATACTTAGCTTCAACTTCACAAGGTTTGGTAAGAGCTTCTCTGTATGCAACCTGAGGTGCACCAACGTTAGCTTCTACATTGAACTCACGAAGGAGACGGTCAACAATAATCTCAAGGTGAAGCTCACCCATACCTGCAATAATTGTCTGTCCTGTCTCTGTATCTGTATGTGCCTTGAATGTAGGATCTTCTTCAGCAAGCTTAGCAAGAGCCTCACCAAGTTTACCCTGGCCTGCCTTTGTCTTAGGCTCGATAGCGAGCTCGATAACAGGCTCTGGGAATTCCATTGACTCAAGGATAACCGGATGCTGCTCGTCACAGATGGTATCACCTGTTGCTGTAATCTTAAGACCTACAGCAGCAGCTATATCTCCTGAGAATACCTCCTCTATCTCAGTACGCTTGTTAGCGTGCATCTGAAGGATACGGCCTACTCTTTCCTTCTTGCCCTTAGTAGCATTAAGCACATAAGAACCAGACTTAAGTATACCTGAATAAACTCTAAAGAAAGCAAGCTTTCCTACGAATGGGTCAGTCATAATCTTGAATGCAAGAGCTGAGAAAGGCTCATCATCAGATGAGTGTCTAACTACCTCGTTACCATCAGAATCAACACCTGTAATATCAGGGATATCTGTAGGTGCAGGCATGAACTCGATAACTGCATCAAGAAGTTTCTGAACACCTTTATTTCTATATGCTGTACCGCAGCAGACAGGGATAGCCTTGCAGGCAATTGTTCCCTTACGAAGAGCTGCCTTAAGAGCAGGAACTTCAGGAATATTACCATCGAGGTATTCCATCATAAGATCATCATCAAGCTCACAGCACTTCTCGATAAGCTCATCATGATAGATTGCTGCATCATCTTTTAAATCATCAGGGATATCAGTAACCTTGATATTCTCTCCCTTATCTCCTTCGAAGATGTAAGCCTTCATTTCAAACAAGTCAACAATACCTACGAATGTGTCTTCTTTTCCGATTGGAAGCTGAAGAAGCACAGGATTCTTGCCAAGCTTAGTTTTAATCTGCTCTACTGCTCCGTAGAAGTTAGCACCAAGTATGTCCATCTTGTTGATATAAGCCATACGAGGTACGTTGTACTGATCAGCCTGTCTCCATACGTTTTCAGACTGAGGCTCAACTCCGCCCTTTGCACAGAATACACCTACAGCACCATCAAGTACACGAAGTGAACGCTCAACCTCAACTGTGAAGTCTACGTGTCCCGGTGTATCAATGATGTTGATACGATGCTCTAACGCTCCCGGCATTGGCTTACCCTCTTTTTCAAGAGTCCAATGACAGGTTGTAGCTGCGGAAGTAATGGTTATACCTCTTTCCTGCTCCTGAGCCATCCAGTCCATGGTAGCAGTACCTTCGTGGGTATCACCAATCTTATAATTTACACCAGTGTAGAATAAGATACGCTCTGTAAGAGTAGTCTTACCTGCATCGATATGAGCCATAATACCGATATTTCTGGTTCTCTCAAGTGGATATTCTCTTTTAGCCAACGATTTTTCCTCCAATTACCAGCGATAATGAGCGAATGCCTTATTAGCCTCAGCCATCTTGTGCATATCCTCTTTTCTCTTAACCGCTGCTCCGGTGTTATTAATAGCGTCTAATATTTCGTTAGCAAGTCTTTCTTCCTGTGTTTTCTCACTTCTGGCGCGAGAAAATGTAGTAAGCCATCTGAGTGCTAACGCCTGTCTTCTTTCAGGTCTGACCTCTACAGGTACCTGATAAGTAGCACCGCCGATACGGCGGGCCTTAACTTCAAGTACAGGCATGATATTATTCATAGCCTCTTCAAAAGCATCTACTGCCTTCTTGCCGCTCTTCTCTTCAACACGAGCAAAAGCGCCATATACTATCTTCTGTGCTACACCCTTTTTACCGTCAAGCATGATATTGTTTACTAATTTAGTAACAAGTTTGCTGTCGTAAATTGGATCTGCAAGCACGTCTCTTTTTATTATATGTCCTTTACGTGGCACGTTTCTTCCCTCCTAAATAGAATTCTGATTACAGATTCTTAGGTACTCACTATCATATTAGTGTCCGTGCTGGGGTAAATCTTACTTTGTTTCTTAATATTCCTGCACTCCAACTCGCAGATGCTTCGCATCTTGCTCGTTTGGGTGGGAGCTACGCTCCCACCCTTAATCAAACCTCCTAAACCACCGTGCATAAGTAAACTTATGCGGTGTTTTCGGTCGGTTTGATTCGAGTGCTGGATTTTATCTCTTATGTAAAAATTAATCCCGCACTTTTAATCCTAAAATCCTTGTTCGATTGTTACAGCTAATTATTTAGCTTCCTTTGGTCTCTTAGCACCGTATTTACTACGAGCCTGACGTCTCTTAGCAACACCTGCTGTATCAAGGGTACCACGAACAATATGATATCTTGTACCTGGAAGGTCTTTTACTCTACCGCCGCGGATAAGAACAACGCTGTGCTCCTGAAGGTTGTGTCCTTCACCAGGAATGTAGCTTGTTACCTCGATACCGTTAGAAAGACGTACTCTGGCGATCTTTCTAAGCGCTGAGTTAGGCTTCTTAGGTGTAGCTGTTCTAACTGCTGTACAAACACCTCTCTTCTGTGGAGAAGAGTGCTCAACAGTTGTCTTTCTTAAGGAGTTAACTGACTTCTGCAGAGCAGGAGAGTTAGACTTCTTAGCAGCTGTCTGTCTACCCTTTCTTACGAGCTGATTAAAAGTTGGCATTAATTTTCACCTCCTGTTTTCTTATTTTGATGCCCATGCAGTTATCTGCACATAAAATTTACGCCTGTCAGACATGCGTAATTATTATTATATAATGTTTTTATAACTATGTCAATTGATTTTTATAGCTTATTTTCACAATGATTTTTTTATGTTACTACGCTTTATTCAATCAAGTAGGAGGCGGTGACTAACCGCCGTCCTCTCACAGCACTGTACGTACGGTTCTCGTATACAGCGCTTTCAATAGTTGACGTGCACAGACTGGTATGCTGTGGCTAAATCATAAAAGCCACTGTTTATCAGTCTTTCTCTTGTCATTGCCATGTTAATGGCAACTGTATGTGTTGTAAACCAATAGCCACGTCTGCTGTTTGCCGCTTTCCATGCCAGGTCTTTGGGAACTCCCATACCCCTCAGGTTTCGGTATCTGGTTCGCACACGTTTCCATTGTTTCCATATACACATACGTATTCTGTGATAGAGCCATCCGTTAACATCATTCATGTTGCTCTTCATACTTGCTATTCCATAGTAGTTAAGCCACCCTCTTGCATATTCCTTGATTCTTTCAAGGCTCGGCTTGATTGACTGACAGTACTTACGGGAAGAAAGCTCTTTCAGTTTCGACTTAAACTTCTCCCATGACTTTGAATGAACTCGTACATATATGCCACTTCCGTTCCTTCCCAATGCAAAGCCAAGGAATTTAAAATTTCGGATTGCAAATACACTGACAGTACGGCTTTTCTCTCGATTCACTGTAAGTTTCAGCTTCTCCTCGAGGTATCTCGTACTGCTCTCTAAGAGTCTCTTCGATGCCCTTTTGCTTTTCGCAAGAAGCACTATGTCATCTGCATATCTTATGCATGGGACACCTCTTTTCAAGAACTCCCAGTCGAACTCATTAAGGTAAATATTCGCAAGCAAAGGGGATAGATTCCCTCCTTGTGGCGACCCCTCCTCTGTTTCGATAACCGCTCCATTTCCCATTACGCCACTTTTCAGATACCTCTTGATAAGTTGCACTACACGTTCATCTTTTACGTTTTTCCTCAGAAGGTTGATAAGAATCTCGTGGTTGATTGTATCGAAATATTTCGATAAGTCTAGAACTACCGCATATGTGTAGCCCTGTTCAGCGTACTCCTTAACCTTTAGTATTGCTCCTTTTGCATCTCTGTTTGGACGATAACCATAACTGCCCTCTGCAAAAAGTGGTTCATAGATTGGCACTAACTGTTGTGTTATCGCCTGTTGAAGTATACGGTCTATCACTGTTGGTATACCAAGCTTTCGCACACCACCATCCGGTTTGGGAATCTCAACTCGTCTTACCGGAGACGGAGTGTACTTTCCACGATAGATACGGGACGTTAACTCTTGTTGATGTTCCCGAAGGTAAGGAAGTGCCTCTTCGATAGTCATCCCATCAACTCCGGGTGCTCCCTTGTTTGCCTTAACCCTCTTATACGCTCTGTTAAAGTTATCCTTATACAGTATCGCTTCCAAGAGCTTCGGCTGTGCACTGTCTCTTTCTTTCCATATCAGATTGAATGACCTGCGCGCTTTTGCATACCCTTCATGTTCCGCACTATCTCTCTGCAAACAGCCACTGCTTTCAGTGTATTCTGCCATGTCTAGTCATTCCTCCTTTCTCAGTCATACTTGAGACTCCTACTGATTCGGCCCTTTGTCTCTCGACTACTATGACCTCTGCTGACTTCTATGTGTTCAGCATTGCTTTTTGCAATGGTTACCTCTTTCGAGGCATATCACACAGACCTCCCCAGGTACCACACGTTTCTTCCTCTCCATCTATCTGCCTCATTTATCATGCATGATTCGTGTAGTTATTGGACTTTGGCTTGTAATGCAGTCTTATCCTCATGCATAACCTCATATGAGATTTCTGTTCGTCAGACCAGAGATTTGCCCATGAGTTAGTATCTTCCTCATATCCGGCTTCCTTCAGATTTGAGGTCACCCTCGACACCCTTGCCTTCGGCTATATCCTTCCCACTACCGGGCGGATTCGGGACTTTAACCCGTTAGAAACGTGCGCCGCTAGGCGCACTATAATCGAAAAGTCGGTAATCCATTTTGAGATTACCGACTTTTGATTCTTAACGAGTATTGCTCGCCTAGCGTGTGGTACCGCAGGCAGAAAACCCAAGAGCAAGTACACTTACAGCGGACGAGGTTAAAATCTTGCTATGCTTCCTCTTGGAATACAAATCCGGTCATCGCCATGGAGCCCATATTACAAAAGTTGTTGAAAATCTTGACAGAATTCCCATCCGATGCACCAAGGCAATAGAAAAGGGGAAGGAAATGATCCGGTGTCGGAACCGCATAGGAAGCATCCGGCAGTTCCCGATAATGAAGGATTTTGTCTATGTTTTTTTCCAGAACGGCTTTGGTGATTTCCTCATTAAAACGGACTGCCATCTCCGAGCCGCCGGCATTGTCCCATTCCACTCGCATCAGATTATGCACTATATTTCCGCTTCCAAAAATCAGGATTCCCTGTTCCCGTAAAGCAATCAGCTTTTCTCCCATACGATAGCTCTCTTCAGGACTAAGGCTTCTGTTGACCGAAAGCTGCACCACCGGAATATCCGCATTCGGAAACATGTGCACCAGAACCGTCCAGCTACCGTGATCGATGCCCCATTCGTCATTTATAGAGACACTGTCTCCCAAAAGCTTTTTCACTTCTTCCGTAAGGGAGGCATCTCCCGAAACCGAATACTTCACTTCATACAGTTCTTTGGGAAACCCGTACATATCATAAACCTGCCTGGGCTTGGGAGCGCTTTGCAGTAAGCTCCCCTCTGTAAACCAATGGGCGGATATTGCAAGAATAGCCTTCGGCTTTCCATACTCTTCTATAACATCTTGCCCCACTTTACGCAGGATTTTCGTCATTTCATTATCTTCTAAAGCAATCATCGGGCTTCCGTGTCCCGAAAAAATAACCGGCATTCTGCTTTTCTTTTTGGTTTTATTCTTTGCTTCATAACTATTTTCTCTATCCATCTTCTTTCCCTCCCTTATATTCTTCCCCTCAGGACTCTATCCTTCCCTTAAGTTTTATGAATGATGTTTTTACTGCTAATATAAGTCAGAACAAAATAGGCTCCATATAAGAGGATAATAAAGCTTGCTGTCGCTACGATATTTCCTCCGATGTTCGCTTCTCCCAGATTGATGATTACCCCATTGGAAACCGTAAGGCATATCTCTCTTTATTATCTGAAGCTTCAAAAAGCTGTTGTAAGGCCAGAACAGCCGCACAGCAGATCATAAACACGGTTCCCAGGTAAATGCCGAGAAACGCCCACCAATGCTTTCCCTTTTTTAATGTTTGTGGAACTCCCCTTCCTACTGTATAGTAGGAAGGTATAAAGTGTCAAGTACTTATGTACAAAAAATCTTTTTTATATAAGCCATAAATGATAAAGTCCTAGTATACCACAAATAAAAATGTCCCACTTATGGTAGAATACTATTTTGTATATTCTAACACTAGGAGGAACTGACTTATCAGAAAGGTTATTTTATCAATGGATGAACAACGAAAGTATGAGGTTATTAAAAGTCTGGTGGATCACCCGGATACAGCCAATAAGGATAGAGCCGCTCTTATCCTAGGATGCACCAAGAGGCATATAAACCGTATGATACAAGGTTATGTCAAAGATGGTAAGGCATTCTTTATCCATGGTAACAGAGGTAAGAAGCCAGCTACCACTATCTGTCCTGATGTCAGAAATCAGGTTATTGATCTATACAGAACTAAATACTACGAGGCTAACTTTGAACACTATACAGAGCTTCTTAAAAAGCATGAGGGTATAAGCATCTCTTCTTCCTCTGTAATGAGTATTTTGGAGTCAGAGTACATTCTATCTCCAAAGGCTACAAAAGCTAAGCGTAAACGCATTAAGCAGACTCTCAGAGCCAAGAAGCAGGCTGCAACATCAAAAAAAGAATTATCACAGATACAAGCTAACTTAGTAGCAGTTGAAGATGCTCACAGTCGTCGTCCAAGATGTGCTTATTTCGGCGAATTGCTTCAAATGGATGCTACCCCTTATGAATGGATACCGGGACAGATATGGCATCTACATTTGGCCATTGATGATGCCTCAGGTGTTGTTACGGGTGCATGGTTTGATACTCAAGAGACTCTTAACGGCTACTACCATGTGTTTGAACAGATTCTTACTGATTATGGTATTCCCTATAAGTTTCTTACTGATAAACGAACCGTTTTTACCTACAAGAAAAAAGGTGCCTTATCTGACGACAAAGACACCTATACACAATTCGCTTACGCCCGCAAGCAACTTGGTATACAACTTGAATCAAGCAGCATACCACAAGCTAAAGGACGCATAGAACGATTGAATCAAACTTTACAGTCACGCCTGCCTATTGAGTTTAGACTCGCAGGCGTAACCGACATCAATAATGCCAATGAATTCCTTTACCACTACATAAAAGAATTCAATGAGAAGTTTTCACTTCCACGTAATGGTATCAAATCTGTCTTTGAAAAGCAACCGTCTAAAGAAAAAATAAATCTTACTTTGGCGGTTTTAACTGAGAGAACTGTTGATGCCGGACATGCGATTCAATTCGAGAAGAAATTTTATAAGATGATAGATAATAAAGGAATGCAGACCCATTATCGAAAAGGTACCAAGGTTATGCTCATCAAAGCATTTGATAGGTCTATGTTTGCGTGCGTAAATGACAAAGATATTTACGCTCTGGAAGAATACCGGCTCATGAACATAAATCTAAGGACTTGGATGCTGACTACAAACAGACTAAGACTAGAAAGCCTTATATTCCTCCGATGAACCACCCTTGGAGATTAGGTGTCTTTAATAAATTCGCACATTCTCAGCCACATAGAATTGAAGAAGACTTAAAAAGCGCATGACAAAAGCCCCTTCTGTGGGGCTTATAAAATATTTTTTTTGGGACATAATCATTTATGCTTGACATTGATTTTTATAGCTTATTTTCACACTTACTCCACAAATTCATACATTTCTTTAGCTTCATCCTTCTTCACAGTCTCAGCTATCTCGGTCACTTTTACTTTAAGCTGTTTGTCTCCAAAGCCAATTGTTATTATATCTCCGATTTTAATCTCTGTGCCAGCCTTTGCCTGCTTGTCATTTACATATACCCTGCCGGCATCACAGGCTGACTTTGCGACTGTCCTTCTTTTTATAAGGCGGGATACCTTAATATATTTATCTAATCTCATATTTCTCCTTAATAAACAAAAGAGAGACCATCCCTTAAGACAGTCCCTCATTTTATCAGGTTAATTCCTATTTTGTATTGATAGCATCTTTAAGCGCCTTACCAGCCTTAAACTTTGCTGCATTTGATGCAGGAATCTTGATGGTCTTTTTGGTCTGTGGGTTTCTTCCTTCTCTAGCAGCTCTCTTTGATACCTCAAATGTACCAAAGCCAACTAACTGAACCTTTCCACCTTTCTTAAGCTCCTCAGTAACAACATCCACAAAAGCCTTAACAGCCTTCTCTGCGTCAACTTTCTTTAACTCAGTTTTTTCAGCGATAGCTGATACAAGTTCTGCCTTATTCATGGAATAAATCCTCCTATAATTTTCTATTGCGAGTAATCCCCCCGCGTACAACAATAAGTTTACAAGATACTTATAAACTTATTAAAACGATTTGTCAAGTAATTTTCGGTTAAAATACTTGATTTTAGGCATTTTTAGACTAAATTAATCTCTTTTTGTAATTAAGGTGACATAAAACGTGGTTAGTTAAGACTTATTTCTTATCTGTGACCACTCCTATTGTCCACCCGCAAGCTCCAGACTGCCTACAGCAATTCCATTTATATTCTCCCAATAAATGTCCGCACTGTAGCTGCTTTCCCAGATATTGTAAGCAGCATTGAACCGGCTCTTTGCTTCCTCACCCTCTACGCCTGCTTTCTCAGAATAAGCATTAAAAAACTTTGTTGCAAGGAAGTTTTCTTCATAAATTCCGGTTATTAGTTCCTCATCTAAATAATATCTTGCTTTGAGAATTGGATCTATTCCTTTAAGCTGGTCTGCCGCTGTCTTCTTTATTTCTTCAGCTTCGTCCCCAGTAAGGCTGCATCCTTCCTTTGCCGCCTCATTTACTACTATTTTCAGACGGGCTATCTCTTCAATAATATCTGTTTTTAAAAGTTCTTCCACACTCCTCCCATTTCTGGTAAGATTCCAGACACCGTCTCCAAGTATAGTCTCATAGTCCTTTTTGGTAGCAAGCAGATAAAATTCAAACTCAGGGTAGTATACCACCTCATCGTTTATTCTGATTATCGGAAGATCTGCACTCACAATTTTTTCCGTTTTTATTGAAGGCTCCAGTTTTGCAGATTCAAAAATATTCTCACCAAAATTTGGGGTAATTCTGCTTTCAAAATAAAAGATAGCAGCTGCCACTCCTGCAAATATAAATAAAAATACAGCAGATTTAAACAAATGTTTTTTTATCAACTCTCCACCTTCACCTCCTCCTTCTGTCTGCACGGTACAAGCGCAGCCATCAGATTTACAAGAATTTTTATCTTTTCCTCTGCTTTAGTTTTATGAGTTCTGTCTCCGAATTTGTACTCATAACAGGTTTCTTTTCCGGTTCTGAACTTGATCTTATCCTCATAACCAGCAATAACTTCCCCCACTTTGTCAGGAAGAAGCTTAACCTCATTATACACCAGAATTTTGGCCATTTCATCTACACATTCTACTCTTGTAACACCTGCTTCATGCGCCAGCTTACGGATAAATGAAATATTTATAAGATTATCTACAGCCTCAGGCATTTCACCGTACCTGTCTATCAGTTCATCCTTAAGTTCACTTACCTCATCATCATCCGAAACAGCAGCAATTCTCTTATACATTTCAAGCCTTGCCACCTCATTTTTTATGTAGGTTGCCGGTATATAGGCAGAAGCATCGATATTTATTTTAGTTTCAAATTCATCGGCAGATACTGCTTCTCCTTTCAGACGCTTAACTTCCTCGTTTAACATCTTGCAATATAAATCGTAGCCCACTGCTTCCATATGCCCCGACTGGCTTTTACCTAACAGATTGCCTGCGCCCCTTATTTCAAGGTCTTTCATGGCTATTTTAAACCCTGAGCCAAGGTCTGTAAACTCTTTTATTGCCGCAAGTCTCTTTTCAGCTATTTCTTTTAACATCCTGTCACGCCTGTACATAAGAAAAGCAAAGGAAGTCCTTGAACTCCTTCCAACCCTTCCTCTAAGCTGGTAAAGCTGTGAAAGTCCCATTTTATCTGCATCATCTATGATAATAGTATTTACATTTGAAATATCCAGTCCTGTTTCTATTATTGTAGTAGAAACCAGCACATCTATTTCACCATTTATAAATTCAAACATTATCCTTTCAAGCTCACGCTCATTCATCTGTCCATGCGCATAAGATATCCTTACATGAGGCAGCATTTCAGATAGCTTGCCAGCCCTCTCCTCTATTCCGCTTACTCTGTTGTAAACATAATAGACCTGGCCATTTCTCGCCATTTCCCTGATAATGGCTTCTCTTATGATTTCATCATCATGCTCAAGAACATAGGTCTGGATAGGAATTCTATCCACCGGCGGCTCCTCAAGTACAGACATATCCCTTATCCCTGCAAGACTCATATGAAGCGTTCTTGGAATAGGGGTTGCAGAAAGGGTAAGCACATCTACATTTTCCCTGAGCTTCTTTATTTTCTCTTTATGGTTTACACCAAAGCGCTGTTCTTCGTCTATAATAAGCAGTCCCAAATCTTTATATTTAATTTCAGGGGAAAGCACTTTATGTGTACCTATAACTATATCAATAAGTCCTGCTTTTAGCTTTTCCTTTATCTTTTTTGTTTCTGCTGCCGACTTAAATCTTGAGAGAAATTCTATTGTTATAGGGAAATTCTGCATTCTTTTTGAAAATGTCGCATAGTGCTGTCCTGCAAGTATGGTGGTAGGTACAAGCATAACCACCTGCTTACCCTCTGAAACTGCCTTAAAGGCCGCTCTTATAGCCACCTCTGTTTTACCAAAGCCCACATCTCCACAGACCAGCCTGTCCATGATTTTAGCACTTTCCATATCTGCCTTTACGTCTTTTATTGCATTTAACTGGTCATCAGTTGCTTCATAAGGAAACATTTCTTCAAATTCCTGCTGCCATACTGTATCCTTGCCATAAATGAAGCCTTTTTCCTGTCCACGCTTTGCATACAGTTCTACCAAGTCCTTAGCCACTTCATTTATTGACTCTCTAACCTTTGATTTCTTCTTTTTCCAAGCCTGTCCACCAACCTTATCAAGCTTAGGCTTTGTACCTCCTGCACTCGAATATTTCTGTAAAACATCCAGCTCGGTAGTTCCTACAAATATACTGACACCCTCACCGTATTCTACCTTTATATAATCCCTGGTCACACCTTCTACGGTAGACTTCTCTATTCCTCTGTATACTCCTACCCCATGGTTTTCGTGAATTACATAATCACCTTCATGCAGTTCAGAAAAACTCGCAATGGAAGCACCGTCAATCTTCTTTTTCTTTCTTACTGTTTTTTTCTTTTCAGCCCCAAAAATATCACTTTCTGAGATAACTGCAAATTTAATTGCCGGATATTCAAATCCCCTTCTGAGATTTCCCTGAATTGTAGCAATTTCTCCCTCTACAGGCATTCTTCCGTCAATACTTAAATAATTAGCCATAAGCTCTCTATCTCTGAAATCTTCTACAAGTCTTTCAGCTCTTAGCTTAGAGGAACTTACCACTACAACCCTGTAACCATCTTTTTTATATTTTGTTAAATCTTTGACAAGCATTTCAAAGCTGTTGTTATAAGGATTGATATTGCGTGAAAGCACATCAAACCGCTTTTTTTATCTCTATATCTCCTGTCCTTGTTTCAAGCAGACTAAGAAGCACAGTAGATTTACCTGCAAGTTTACCCAGGATTTGCTTGTAATCCCAGATTGTATCAGCCTGTTTTGAAAGAATATAGCCTTTTGTAAGCCTGTTTGTCATACTTTCACGCCATTCAAAGGAAACTGCCTTTCCCTTTTCTTCTATTCTTACAGGCTCATCAATGAAGAAAATATCCTCATCATTAAAATAATCAAAAAAAGTAACTGTCTCATCAAAAAAGTAATTGATATAGCTGTCTATGCCAAATGAGCCGCCATAAATTTCAAGATTATCCTTAAATTCTTCTATGGTACTGTTTAACCTTGCAGCCTCCTCCGTCTTCATATCAGCCCTTAGCTTTTTATATACTTCTTCTTTTTCCTTATTTAGTTTTTTAAGGCCTTCAAGTTTTCTATCTTCATCTATGATTATTTCGGTGGCAGGATAAATAAGGAGCTCTTCCACATTTTCTATGGAACGCTGGCTCTCCACGTCAAAAGCTCTTATCGTATCTATTTCATCTCCCCAGAATTCCAGCCTGAAAGGTGTTTCTTCTGTTAAAGGGAAAATATCAAATATATCTCCTCTTACTGCAAACTGTCCCTTTCCTGAAACCTGCGAAGTCTTTTCAAAGCCAAGTTCTGCAAGCCTTTTAGATAATTTAGCAATATCAAAACTATCTCCTGTTGAAACTTTAACAATTTTTTCTTTCACATACGAAAGTGGCAGCACTCTGTCGAGTCCCGCCTCCAGACTCAATACTACTGTAGATGGCTCGTTTTCTACGAGCCTTTTAAGCACCTCAAGTCTTCCGCTTACTATAGCATTGCCATGTACATCTGCTGAAAAAAACATTATATCCTTTGCCGGATAAATAACAGTTTTTTTATCATAGAGCTTCATATCCGTCTGTATTTCTCTTGCCCTTATCTCATCATAAGTTACTATAATTTTATGTCTTTTTGATGCAGCCTTTGATATCGTTTCTATAATATTACTCTTTTCAGCATCCATACACCCTGTGATAAGTATCGGAAGTTTCTTCTTATTAATATGGTTTACTGCCTCACTTATCTCTTTTAATTCTAAAAGGGGTTCTGTCAATAAGTTCATCTTATCTCCTTACATTTCTATCTTCAGACCGTTATATTTATTCATAGCCGCCTCTGAACCTTCTTTCATCACAGTAAGTACAGCCTCTCCTGCTACTGCTATTACCTTTCTGATAAGTGGCTCTGTATCTCTGTCAAAGCCTGAAAGCACATGGTCTGCCAAATCCCATCCTTCCGGTTTACCTCCCACTCCAAGCTTAATACGGACAAAGTCATTACCGCCGATATGTGAGATTATGCTCTTTATACCATTATGACCACCTGCACTGCCTTTAGTCCTTATTCTTATATCCCCCGGTGACAAATCTATGTCATCCTGTATTATAATAAGTTCAGTAGCTGCATCTGACTTATAAAAACTTACAGCCTCTCCTACTGCCTCTCCGGAAAGATTCATATAGGTCTGCGGTTTCATAAGGAGCACCTTTTCTCCCTCTATAAATCCTTGTCCAAGCTTAGACTTAAATCCGTTTTTTGAAAGTTCAATGTTATATTTATCTGATAAATACGTAATTACATCAAAGCCTATATTATGGCGTGTTCCGGCATATTTTCTGTCCGGATTGCCAAGTCCTGCAATTATATACATGATTTTACCTCTTTCTTAACTTTAATAACTTTTTTGATTATACACTATATATTATTTTTTTGCATTAAAAAAAGGAGGTTTTTCAACCTCCCTGATACTCTCAATCCAGTCTGTCCTAAGCTGTCGCTTCTTTAGCTGGAAATTCCATCCAGTTTCCATTTTCATACTCTGCTACGATTGAACTCTGAAGTTTTTCTCTTGTCTCTGAGTTAATAGGGTGAGCAATATCATGATATTCACCATCATTGGTCTTTCTGCTAGGCATTGCTATAAAAAGACCTTTATCACCATCAATAATCTTAATATCATGAACAACGAACTCACCATCAACAGTTATGGAGGCAACTGCCTTCAGCTTACCTTCCTTGGCAACCTTTCTTATCCTAATGTCTGTAATATTCATATGCGACCCCCTATTATGTCTGACAGTAAAGCTTCCCTGCCACTGCGCCTTAAGTTACAAATTAGAGTTTTGCTACGAAACCACCGCCCAGTTCCATTCGCTTTCTAATTTTTGAACTTTATTATAACATGTTTGAACAAAAAAATTACTATTGACGTAAATATGCATTAATTGTGAATTTCATAATTTTTTTTGTCTATTTTTCTTGTAATTTTGACCATTTCTTATCATAAAAATGACCATATAGTCATTTAATAGCTATAGTTAACAAGGTTCACTATTACTGTAGGTTTTAAGCCATGATTTTTGTTAACCGCGCTTATCATTTTTTTGCTATCAAAAACTTATTTATGCTATAATAAATGCATCAAATTTTATATTCATAAAAAGAGGTATAATTATGCATAAATTAGACTTGAAAAACAACTCCGCCCCAGTTTACTTTATCGGCATCGGAGGAATCAGCATGAGTGGTATAGCCGAACTTTTTCTTGATAAAGGATTTAAAGTGAAAGGCTCCGACTTACACGAATCGGCAGTTACAAAGAAACTCGAAGATCTTGGCATCAAAGTTTTTTACTCCCAGGAAGCAGGAAACATAACTCCTGATATCGGGCTGGTGGTCTATACTGCTGCCATTCATGAAGATAATCCTGAGTTTATGAAGGCAAAGGAGCTTGGTATTCCTATGCTTGACAGAGCGGAATGTCTTGGACAAATCATGAGCCACTATAAAAATGCTGTGGCAGTTGCCGGCACACATGGCAAAACCACAACCACCTCCATGCTTTCCTATGTATACCTTGAAGCCAATCTTGATCCTACTATCTCGGTTGGTGGCATATTGAGCGGAATTCACGGAAATATGCGTCTTGGCAAATCTGAAAACTTTATTATGGAAGCCTGTGAGTATGCAAACAGTTTCTTACATTTCACTCCTGCTACAGCCGTAGTCTTAAATGTGGAAGCTGAACATCTTGATTTTTTTGGTACCCTTGAAAATGAAAGACTCTCTTTTTCCAGATTTATAGACCTTCTGCCGGCAAAGGGACTGCTTGTAATCAATAACGAAATCGAGAATGTAGATAAACTCATTAAAAATAAAAATATAAGAGTAGTAAGCTATGGACTCAGACCGGTAAATGGTAAAGAACCTGATTATACCGCGGCAGATATAACCTATAACGACGCTGGTTTTGCAAGTTATGACCTTATTGCAGGAGGAGAAAATAAAGGCAGAATAGAACTGTCCGTCACAGGTGAACACAATGTATCCAATTCTCTCGCTGTAATAGCTGCCGCCCTTGAACCGTCTGAGGTTTATAAACAAGGTATAGCTTTAGAGAAAGTTAAGCAGGGCATAAAAAAATATACTGGTACTGAACGCCGCTTCCAGTACAAGGGTGAACGTGACGGTTACACCATAATTGATGACTATGCCCACCACCCTACAGAAATAAAGGCTACTCTCCTCGCTGCAAAGCGCGTGAAGCATAACCGCCTGATTGTTGCTTTTCAGCCCCACCTTTATTCAAGAACAAAAACCTTTTTACACGAGTTTGCAGAGGTACTCTCAGCTGCTGATATAGTGGTATTTGCAGAAATCTACGCTGCAAGGGAGGAAAATCCCGGAGATATCTCCTCTGACAACATCAGGAAAATAATGTCCGAAAACGGACATGAGGCATATTTTTTCAAAACTTTTGATGAAGTAGAAAATTTTCTTATCCACACCTGTAAGTCCGGAGACTTGTTGATAACTATGGGAGCCGGAGATATAGTAAAAGTCGGGGAAAATATGTTAAAATAATTTTTATCCACATTATCCACAGCGAAAAATTTCTTTTGATTTTTTTCTGCTGTGGATTTTTAATTATCTTTTGCACATTTTTATCCACAATAATTTTTACCCCTAAAGCAGAATTTACAAAGCCATCAACAAGGTTATCCACATTATCCACAATTTTTATCCACTACTCCCTTAAATCCGGCTCTATTTTATTTTTAATAATCTTGTGATATACTCCATGGTAGTAGCAAATGTGGAGGGATATCATGTCAGAAATCAACTTAAATGTAACTATAAATACAAACGCAACCATCATTTCAAACACTTTTATTGAACGTTTTATAAATGATGCAAATGCTTCACATATCAGATTTTATCTATATCTTATGTACTATTCCCAGAAGCACAGAAGCTTTTCCATAAGCAAAGCCTGCGACTTCTTAGAGGACAGTGAAAAAGATATAATGCGTTCTATAAACTATTGGGAAAAACAGGGGATATTTAAAATTACAAGGTCTGATAAAAATACAATAACTTCCATAAGTATATCTGACTCCGGTTTAACAGAAGATACCTTTGCAGGCAGTCCGGATGAGTTTGGACCTGCAGAAGTTAAAGAAGTCCCTGACCCGGCTTCAATATTTACAGAACCCGAAGCCGGTATTAACTGCGAATTGGACTTAAGACAGGTAATTTCCAAAACCGGTGACCTGGCAGGAAGAACCTTATCCGGCTCTGAAATAGACTTCTTATGTGAACTAAATGAAAAACTTAATTTCACAACAGAGCTTATCATTTACTTATACGAATACTGCTGTCTCACCAAGGGTATAAACCGTTTTAATTACATAAAGAATGTGGCACTTGCCTGGGCTGACAAAGATATTCTCACTGTGGAAGCAGCAAAAACAGAGGCTGATATCTACAATACGGAAAATTCTGTAGTCATGAAATCTTTCGGGCTTACGAGGCTTCCCGGCACATCTGAAAAACAATATATAGATAAATGGTTTCATTCCTACAATATGTCCTCTGAAATGGTGGCAGAAGCCTGCAACCGTACTCTTATACAGCTATCAAAGCCTGACTTCAAGTACACTGACGGTATACTGAAGAACTGGCTTGCAAATGACGTGACAGACCTCGCAGGTGTAAAGAAGGAAGATAAGCTTCACTATATGACAAAGCAGGCCTTAAAGGTTGTAAATGGAAATTTACCTAAACCGGCAAGCAACCGTTTTAATAATTTTGAACAAAGAGAGTATAGCAGTGAAAAAATGGAAGATATTACAAAAAAATTGTTAAAAAGCGTAATTTGGAATTCTTTTTATTATTTATCAGCTAAATTTATAATAATTTTCTTAAATTGTAGGAATTTTGTATAAAAAAAGTGTTACTTTTTGTAATCTTTTTTTACTTGAATATTTTAGCAAATCTTTTATAATATTAAGGTGGTTTTATGGGACTTACTAATTCTGAATATGAAGCAGTTATGCGGGAATACGACAGTATCCGCTATAGAAATGCAGAGCTTCGTGACAGTCGTATAAAAGAAGTTTTTGCCAGATTACCTGTGCTTAAGGAGTTAAATGACGAAATAATAACAGACTTTGCAAAACTTGCCACTGATGCCTTAGCGCTTAACAGTACTGACTATAAGTCTGCAAGGGAGAAACTTGACAGGAAGGTAACTGAGTTTGCCGGTAAAAGGCAGGAACTTCTTGTAAGTAACGGATATACAGGAGACTACCTTGAACATATATATAGCTGCCCTCTCTGTAAAGATACAGGCTTTATAAATGGTATAAAGTGTGAATGTTTTACCAGAATAGCGGCAAAGCATATATATTCGGGCAAAAACATTTATATGATGGCTGATGAAAAAGCTGACTTTAAGAATTTTGTCACAGACTATTACCGCATGGATGATTTTGATAATGATACTGAGCGCAGTTCACGTGAAAATGCTATGGATGCATTTTCAAGGCTAAAAAGTATGGCTGATGACTTTGAAAATAATTCACGTAACTTTGTACTCTATGGCGGTGTGGGGGTAGGTAAGACTTTCCTTGCCTCATGCCTTACCAATTCGCTTATAAAAAGCGGACATTCAGTAGTATTTTTAACTGCCTTCAGGTTCTTTAATATATTTGAAAACTACACTTTTCACCGTGATGATGCTGAAGATGGCAAAGTAATACCTTCTACTGAACCTGTATTTGACTGCGACCTGCTTGTGCTTGACGATATCGGAACCGAGGTCTCAAATGCCTTTACTACCTCAAAGCTTTTTGAATGCATAAATGAGAGAATACTTAATAATAAGCCTACGATTATATCCTCAAACTGGAGTCCTGCCTACATAAAAGCAAATTACAGTGACCGTATATTTTCAAGGCTCATAAAGCACTACAAGTTTCTAAAACTTACCGGAGATGACATAAGAATGGCTTTATAAGGATTAAACACCAGAGGGTGATAATCATACACACATATTTACCTTCAAGATAAGGAGAAAAACAATGCCAAAAGAAGATTACATCGAAACTATACCTGTGGGACCTCTTGGTATCATTTCACTAAATGGCTGCTCTAAATTAGGCGGTACAGTAGAAGATTATATCGTTAGCTGGAGAAATGGAAGAAATAATGAGCATACCTCAACTCTTGCATTTTCCGGTTACCAGAGAGACTCTTATCATGTTGATGCCAAGTTCCCACGTTTCGGAAGTGGTGAGGCTAAGTGTACACTCACCAGCACAGTAAGAGGCCTTGATCTCTATATCCTTGTTGATGTATGCAACTACAGTATTACTTACAATATGAACGGCTACGAGAATCATATGTCACCGGATGACCATTATCAGGATCTTAAACGTGTAATTCAGGCTTGTGCCGGTAAAGCGCACAGAATAACAGTTATTATGCCTTTCCTCTATGAGGGACGTCAGCATAAGCGTGCCGGAAGAGAATCTCTTGACTGTGCAGTTGCACTTCAGGAACTCATCCATATGGGCGTGGACAGTATTATCACCTTTGATGCACACGATCCAAGAGTGCAGAACGCAATTCCACTTAATAACTTTGACACTATCATGCCTACCTATCAGTTCATCAAGGGTATACTCAAAAATGTGCCTGATATAAAGATGAATGCCGACAATATGATGATAATCAGCCCTGATGAAGGTGCAATGAACAGAGCTGTTTACTTTGCTGGTGTGCTTGGTGTAGATGTAGGTATGTTCTACAAGCGTCGTGACTACGCTACTATAGTAAATGGTAAAAATCCTATAGTTGCCCATGAATATCTTGGCAGAAAGCTTGATGGCAAAGATGTTATCATAGTGGATGATATGATTTCCTCAGGTGAAAGCATGCTTGATGTAGCAACAGAACTCAAGAAGAGAAATGCAGGGCGTATCTTTGTAGCTTCTACCTTTGGTCTCTTTACAGATGGACTTGGTAAATTTGATAAAGCCTATGAAGAAGGAATTATTCATAAGGTAATAACCACAAACCTTGTATACCAGACTCCTGAACTTCTCAGCCGTCCTTATTACATAAGTGCTGATATGAGCAAGTATATAGCTCTTATTATAGATAAATTAAACCATGATTCTTCAATCAGTGAGCTTTTAAGCCCAACTGAAAGAATTAAAAAGATACTTAAAAAATATGGTCAGATTTAAGCCGGTTTTGAAAAATAATACTCATTTTCTAAATTGACTGATTTTTTTATTAAATTGTAAGGTTTTTTTAATAAAATTTACTTGTAAAACCTCCTTAAAAATATGTATACTGGGAATGAACGTATAAATATTTAAGGAGGTAATTACCATGGCACATGTGATTAATGATGAGTGCATCAGTTGTGGCGCTTGTGCTTCTGTCTGCCCTGTAGAGTGTATTTCAGAAGGAGCTGAGCATTATGAAGTAGATGGTTCTGCCTGCATCGATTGTGGTGCTTGTGAGGAATCATGCCCAACAGGAGCTATTTTTCAGGAATAAGATATCAATTTTCATATGAGAGGCACTGAGTCAGGTTATGGCTCAGTGCTTTTTCTTATTTCATAAGAACTCTCCGGGGGATGCGCAGTTTGCGGCAGGGAAGTTTGCCTTACGGCACCGCTCACGCGCGAATTGTGTGCAACGCATACACTTTTTTATTTACAATTCCTCTAAAATATGGCAAAATGTAACTATAACACTTAACAGGGGTAAATACATGGATAAAAAATTAAAATCTTCAAAACAGGTATTTCTAATTTGTCTGGTCGTAATTGTTGCATTTACTGCAAGTGCCATTATGTTTGCTATCTCCAGCTTTAAAAACACCAGTGCTTATGTGGAGCAGATTACCGATATGACAGCTATGACTGTAATAAATGATATTGATTCAAATATTGATGCTTCTGTCCGTGCTGCCAAAGCTATGGCAGATAACTCTTTTATTGTAGAATGGTCTAAAAAAGAAGCTCAACACACCAATGACCAGGAATATATCAAAAAGTTATATGATTATCTAAAGACCTCTCATGAAGGCAATAATTATAATTTTGTATTTTACGCTTCAAAGGAAACAGAAAATATATATTACCAGGATGGTATCAGCCTCAAAATGATGAAGCAAAACGCTGATGACAAATGGCTTTATGAATTTATGCATTCTAAACTGCAGTACCAATTTACCTTGAATCCTTTTAAATCAAAGAATACTGTAGATAGCTTATCAATGCTCATAATATATAAGATGACTGATTCAGAAGGCAATACTCTTGGCGCAATCGGTATGAGTGTCAACTTAGCTGTAATGGAAAGAAGTATTATGGAGCTTGGAAATAATTATAACGTCAGCCTGGCCTTTACCGATATAGACGGAAATGTTGTCATATCTAAAGAATATTCTCTCCCGGAAGGCTCAAATATTTTTGAAAAGGATGGGGTTTTTGAAGGTTGTGCCAGTGATTTTCTTCCTATCGAAGGAAGTGCTACAATAAAATGGCTTAGTAAAGGACTATTTGACATAAATAAACGTTTCTGTGAAATGAGATACATAAAGGCATTTAACTGGTATCTTATAGTTTACGGAAGCGGCGACACCATAATACGTATGAATAGAAACCAGCTGTTTTTACAGCTTGGGTTGCTTGCGGTCTTGCTTTTTCTTATGATTGCTGTCATAATTAATACTATCTCCCAGTATCGTAACCGTATTATTTCACTTGCTACTTTAGATGAACTTACAAAGATTATGAACCGTAAATCATTTATGGCAAGATTTGATTATTTTTCAAAGCAGCATCTGCTTGAAGGTGGTCATCTTTTTCTCATAGATATAGACTTTTTTAAGACTATCAATGACACACTTGGCCACGCTGCAGGTGATGAGGCTTTATCTTTCCTCGCCGGGAAGCTTACAAGTTATGTTGATAAAGATGGCTTTATAGCACGCTGGGGCGGCGATGAATTTATAGGTGTATTTTTCTCTACCATAAGCGATCCTGTTGCTAAAATAAGGGCTTTATCCGCAGATATAGCAGAGACAGAGACAGGTAAAAGACTACATCTGACTCTGAGTGTCGGAATAGCACCTCTTGAAGATGGTCTTTCGCTGAATAAAGAAGTGGAAAAGGCAGATATAGCACTTTATACTTCAAAGAAAAATGGAAGAAATCAGGCAACTATGTATCACGAAAGCCAGACCGGGGCAGAACCGGAATATAGTAAGGAGCTCATTGAGAATTCTCAAAAAGACGTATGAAAAAGAAAATTAAAATTATTATAATCACACTTGTAATAGCCATAGTCCTTGAACTAGGTACTATAGTAGCCTTTAAGGCATATAACATAGTAACAGAAGCAACTAAAACAGACACTATAGAAGTTATAAACAAAGATAAGAATAAAGTCAAAAAGCCGGATAAGATTAAAGATATCCCGGATTCTTCTATGGAAATCCAGCCGGATATCCCCCAAAAGCCTGAATTTAGTGTTGTAGACTCTTCTTATTTTGATGATGCAGTATTCTTAGGTGACAGCCGTACAGTAGGTCTTAGAGCCTTTGGAAGCTTTACAAATTCATCTTATTTTGCAAAGACAGGAATAAGTGTAAATTCATTTTTTATGTATCCTGCCTTAGACGAGGAAACAGGGCTTACTCTTACTCAGACTCTTTCTTATAAGCAGTATAAAAAAATTTATATTATGATTGGTGTAAACGATGCAGCCATGGTGCCTCTTGAGGATTTTGAATCCCAGTTTTTCGATGCTATAGCCGAGATACAGCGTTTACAGCCTGATGCCATTATCTATATACAGTCCATACTTGGAGTTACCAAAAATAAAGAACTCGGAGATCCATATCATTACAGCAACGAACGGGTACTTCAAAGAAATGCTTTATTAAAGTCTAAATGTGACGGAGAGAAGCTTGTATATCTGGATGTATTTTCGGTTTTTACAGACTCAGAAGGTTATTTAAATTCAAATAATTCCTCAGATGGTCTGCATCTGAACAGCTCAGATTACACCCTTTGGTGCGACTATCTTATGAACCATGCCCTATTGCTTGATTGACCGTAAAATTATAAAAGACTGTTAAATGCAGTCTTTTTTTATCAAAATTGCAGAAAGATGAGCCTCCTTATATATCAGGAAACTCATCTTACATTTCATATAACATTTTTTTTGATTAATTTAGTCGTTATAGAACGTTTTCTTATGTTGCTGGTGGAGTATACCTCTCTTTCGCATATTTTTACCGGTTACACTTATCTTTTATCAAGTAAATGGTTATAGTGTCATCTATGTTTAACTTGCTTAAACTACAACAACCTCATTTTCCATTCCACTTATTATCTCTTCTTCACTGTGCATTGGAAACACCACCCATCTTTTTAATATTTCATACTTGCCAGCCTTACTTTTTACTGGCTGTTCTTTGTATGTATCTTTTATTGATTACAATATATCACAGACAATGCAATTTGTCAATACTATTTTATAATATAATTAATTATTTCTGATATTAATTATGTTCATTATAAATATTGTGTGTTTTATATATCTATTTTATAATTTTCAGAAAATTAAACAATTAAAGCATAGTCTTCCTTAATTCCTCATCACTTAAGCTGCTTAGATAAGCCGGTGCAATGTCAAACACAGTCTTGCATCCGCTTACTCCTTCTTTAGATAATCTGTAAGCTGCTCTTACATATGCTGTTATAACTGAGCCTGTAAATTCAGGGTTAGAATCAAGCTTAAGACTATATTCCACTATATGCTTGTTTTCTTTGTCAAAACCTGTCACGCCACTTCTAAGAACAAAACCGCCATGTGGAAGCCCTGCATGGTCTCTTTTCATTTCTTCCTCAGAAATAAAATGTACTGTAGTATAGTAATCACTGAAATAATTAGGCATATTAATAATTTCGCTCTCTATAGCTGTCTTATCAGCACCTTCCTCAGCCACTACAAAACACTCTCTGGTATGTTTATCTTTTGTCGAAAGTACTGGATTTTCGCCATTTCTTACACGATTTACAGCTGCTTCTACAGGGATAGTATACTGTCTTGCATCCTTTACTCCTTTAATCCTTCTGATAGCATCTGAATGTCCCTGGCTTACTCCCTTTCCCCAGAAGGTATAGTTCTCACCCTCCGGAAGTACAGCAGTAGATATCATTCTAAGCAGGGAAAACATACCGGGATCCCAACCTACAGATATTATACCAACCTTACCGGCCGCCTTAGCTGCCTTGTCAACATTCTCAAATGCTCCGGTATCCTTGCGTGTGTATCAAAGCTGTCTACCACATTAAAATACTTTACATACTCAGGAGTCTGCGCCGGAAGGTCAGTAGCACTTCCACCTCCAAGCACAAGTACGTCTATCTTATCCTTATAATTTTCAAGCTCTGTCATGCCAAATGCAGGCACTCCACTCTTTGTTTTAATGCTCTCCGGATTTCTTCTTGTAAATACTGCAACTAACTCCATGTCAGAATTCTGTAAGATGGCACTTTCTACTCCACGGGACAGATTGCCATAGCCTAGTATTCCTATTCTTATACTCATTTTTCCTCCTTAGTATCCGCTAAATACGGTTAAAATATTGTTTGATAATATCCTGTATCTCCTTATACGACATCATACTTTATATATAGCATACAGGTATATTATGATGTGGGTATCAAAAGATAATAAATTCTCTTGCAAGCCCCAATCTAATTTTTATACTTTTTGACACTTGTATCATATTATGTTACTTATTTAACAAAAGCTATATTGTATACAAGTATACAATATAGAATTTTAACACTAATCGAGTTTTAAATGCAAGATTTTTTTAATTAAGAAGTGTACTAATTGTCTTTGTTACCTAGCATTTCCCTATATTTAGGCTTTTCTTCATCGGAAATTTCCAAAGTATCTAATGCCTGTTCTAAACTAAGCTTTAGATTTGTCATTAGCCTTTTTATAGAGACTAATATTCCCTTTTCTATTCCTTTTTCTATCCCTTTTTCTTCAATACTCTGGCTCAGATTACACATATAACTCACATCCTCTCTGAATTTTTCTTCCACAGCAATACCATATTCATTTCCCATTATTATCAATTTTTCATTTGCTGTAAGTTCTTCTGATAATAAAGCTCCAAGTAAACGGTGTAACTCGTACATTTCATTATTCTCAGGAATCTCTTTTGATAAGCCTATCATTATAATGTTAAATAAATCTAATTTACCCTTCCATTTATAACAACCAACTACATCCTCCTCGGTCAGATGAATATGCTTCATACTGTTTTCTCTCATATTCATACATACCCAAATAGAATATACACGCTTAATATCGTCATAATGTGAATTCTCAAAGTCCCTTTCCTTTTGAGAAGAAATCAGCCTGCTTACATAAAAAATTGCCCTGTTTAGTATTTCATATCCCTTTGGCTCATCCTTTTGTGCTTCCACATTTACAATAATCTGCGATAAACCATCCTTCATTCTTACATAGAATACAATATCAAACCTTACTAAGCCTTCATTAATTTCACATTTTTCTGTATTAAGCCCAACCAGCCTCTCACCATGCTTTACTTCTGCTATGTTAGTCAGCCCGGGCTCTAATGGAATATTGCTTATGTAAGGAGTTCCCTCAATATAGCTTACAGCTTCATTAGGCTTCATTCCTTTAAATTCATCGACCGACTTTACCAATATATGTGCCAATATATTTTTATTTCCTAACAGACGTTTTGCACTCGCATCATATTGTGCATTGGCATCTGCTCCCTTTACCCCATTATTTAGTTCTCTACCCAATTACCTTCTCCTTCTTACCACATAAGTTTAATTCCAATTATTTTTGGATTTAAATCATTTTTAAATATATTACTATAATCATATTATAGCCTATCAATTATTATTGTACAATTATTTTTTTATATATACTATATATGACAATTCCCACCCGGTTTATGTATAAAATCTACATAATTCAGGTGGGAATCATTATTTTACCTATTTCTAGTACTTTTTACGTAAAATCCAAGCTGTTATTAGCTTTCTTGTTCTTCCTCATCACGCTTTTTAAGCATAAATCCTGCTCCAAGAACCAGACCTGCTCCAACTGCGTAATACCACGTGCTACTTGTGCCACCGGTCTTAGGAAGAGTAGGTACCTTAATAGAACCTAAAGGAGTACCATCATCTACGCTCACATACTCAAATTCTCCATTAGGCTTTTTCTTCTTTATAAATCTACCAAGTGGAGTACCATCATCACCAATTACTGTAATTTCATCAGGGCTATTTGGATCGTTTGGATCAGGTGTATTGTTAAATGGGTATGAAGGTATATTTGGTGTCGGATCTGGTGTATCTGGTTCATCAGGCTCTTCCGGATCCGGATCTTCAGGTTCTTCCGGAGTTGTTGGCTTGGTTGGTTTATTTGGCTTTCCCGGATCATTTGGCTTCTCTGGATCGTTCGGTTTTGTTGGCTCTGCTGGCTTAGGTGGATTTGTTGGAGTGACCGGTATTTCCGGTGTAGTCGGAGGAGGTGTAACTCCGCCACCACCACCTGGATTTGAAGGAGTTGATGGTGCCTTTTCATTCTTTATGGTAATTTCATTATTATTAGTAAGCACATCCCCTTTCCAAATTACTTCCATCTTATACTTGTCACCATCAGGCTTTTCCTCTATTTTCACCTCATGCTCAGTATTATCTATAGCATAGCCATCAGGAGCTTTAGTCTCTTTAAGTATGTATTCTCCATCTATAAGCTTTCTTAAATACGCAACACCATCTACATTTGTAGTCACTTTTGTAACTACCGATCTATCCAACTTTTTCATAAGAGTAAACTCTGCGCCTTGCAATTTTAAGTTGCCTTCTTTATTAGTCTTTATGATTTTAAGTCTCTGGAAACCTTTTAAAGTAGCATTGGCATAGGCATTTGCTACTCTATAAATGGCTTTTTTAGGCTCCATATTTATAGTTTCAGTTCCTTCTTTTACTGTAACAGTATTATTTAATTTTTCATGTATATTTTTGTCTACAATATCTGTTATATATGAAATCTCATAACTCGCAGTTTTATCATCCAGTTCAAAAGTTAATTTTCTATCAGTTTCATTGTACTTAAATAAATTCTTTAACTCATTACCTGTTATAGGGATATGATTTCTAGTTGCTTTAAAATTATTTCCTGAAAATAAAAGTCCCTTACTATCATCATTACTTCTTCTTATCTCAAGACCTTCTCCAAGCACATCTTCAAGAGCAACCGATCCATTAGTTAAGAATCCATAAGGCTTGTAATTTATTGTCCAGGTTACATAGCCCTTATCCAAGTCATTTTCATTAACTTCCTTTGTAAGGAACTGTTCATCAACAGTTACTTTCTGCCTATCATTAGCAGTAACTCCAGCCAAACTTACTACTGCTATATTATCTACTATTTCTTTCTTATTTAAGTAAGCCCTGGTGTCTTTCATTTTTATTTTGAGAAATACTACATAAGGCTTCGCTATATCCTTAAATGTGATAACTGCACTTTTTGATGTGACATCAGCATTAATATTATTTGAAGGAAAATTTATCTTATTAACAGCTTCTAAAGTCGCATCAGGTTTATACACTTGTGAAAATGATTTACCCTCATATATAAGAAACTTATTATCTCCTTCTATCTTGTCAAATTCCCATCCTTCCGGAGCAGTATCTCTTAATTCAAAATCACCTACATCATGCATAGGAGAACCATTTACACTTATTCTGTAGAGAATTGAATGATTTTCTTTATCGTATGCTTCTGTATCATTATCAATATACTTAAATGTAGTTGGTTCATACACATGTTCATTTGCAAGGTTTACTGCAAAGTTGGTTGAAGTTAAAAGTGCCTTTGCGTCCTGCGCTCTAAGTGTCTGTTTCTTCAATACTTTATTATTAAATGTAGGCCAAGATTCTTTATCGTCTATCTTCTTTCCATCCTTAAATAGAGTGACATAATTATACAAGTTGCTTCGTCCAGTCATTTTAACTAACTCATCAGGCTCCGTGACTATAGTCTTCAAACTGAACTCATTACGAGTGTTATTTTGTAGATTTTTTACTTCAAGCAGGTCTCCTATGTGAACTCCCTGCTTCATTACCTTATATATTTTATAAACTAACCCAGATGTCGTCATGCTAGCACTATTAGGTACATACTTCTGATGTCGACTTGAATCTCCTCTATATTGTTCAATATTCCCTGTAGCCGGAGTTACAGTAGTATGACTATTTTCTTCCTGATATGTAACATCTCCATCCTTTAATCCCGGTATGTATACATCTTTATCAAAAATCATCAAATCGTACACATATGCATTACTATAATATCCTGGATCACCATTCTTTTTTTCAACCGCTACTTTCCATTCTGTCTCAAAAGCTGTAATATCTTTATCTTTATATGTTGACCGTTCCGGATCTGACGCATCTATAGTCAGCTGCTTTACTCCTTTTTTAAGAGGCTTTCTCCTATATCTACAGAATTTGACATACCTACTCCTTTAGGACTGTCATTCCAGGTTGCTTTAATGTAGTTGCTAAATTTGCAGAAAGTTCCCGGTGTAACCCCTGTGTTATATATTACTTTTGTAGTTATTGAAAAACGCATCTTAGTGTTGATATCACCTATATCATAAATATCATTCTCAGGTCTTTGTGTAAAAGTTTTGAATTTTATTGATGAAAGTGTTGCATTTTCCCATTTTATTGCTTCTGCACTTACAAACTCAAGATGTGCATTTCCAAATCTATCACTTTTAAGTTCATCAGTAAGCTTTACATTCTTTAAGGCATCTTCATGTTCATTAAAGTCTACATCCCAATCTATGTAATAATAATTGTTAACTATCCTATAATACCTTCCATCAGGCTGCTTTCTAGCCCTTTTTTCACCAAATCCCGGCCAGTTAAAACTGTCTGTTGCTATGTCTTTCTTATTTTTAGACGAATCAAGCACAGACGCTGTGTTTTTATACTCTTTTCCACTGCCACCATGTATTTTTGTATAGCTGTATTCCATATAAGTTTTAAATGTAATAATGGCATTACCATCACTATTTGTATCACCTTCTACAAAAGTATAAGTAAGTTTCTTAGTGCTTTCTGAGTATTCAGGTTCTCTCCTTTTGCCATTTACATAAAAGCTCTTTTTTATGCTTTGTTCTACTGACTCTGTATTATATTTAGCTATATCAACACCACTTAAATCATCTTCTATCTTAAAGCCTTTAAGGTCAAGCTTTTTGTTTATGCCTATGGCGCTTCTGCTGACTGTAAGCTTCCAGACTATATTGTAGGCTTCTACTTCGTGACTCTTCTCTATAGTAACTTTATCATCTAACTTTGGATCTATCTTATACTCTGTACCAAGTACAGTTATAGTCTTATTTGTTATCTGATTTGGATTTATATTCTTAGTCTCAACTGCAAAGTCAACACCAGCGTTTATTTTTACCGCACGTTTATTCCCATTGTAAACATCATCATCTCCATCAAATAAAAACTCAGCTATCATTTCTTCACTATCTGATGGATTAACCTTAAACGTAACATGTCCTATAGAAATATCAGAGCCATCTATTCTTACTTTTATCTCTTTTACAATAGGCGGTGTTATACCTGCTTCAAACTTTACTCCCTTGCCAAGCGAAATAGTTGCAAAGTCACCTTTATTAACATAATTATTTCCGCCATCTCCTTTAACCGGAAGGTTAAATCTCAGTTCCATAGTAACAGGCTTATCAATCCTTATACCTGTACCTGGTATCGCCACTCCATCCTGTGTTATAGTCTTTACCACATTTGGGCTTATCAGAGCTGTCTTATCTATACCTGCTGCCTCCACAAAATACGGCAGCCTCACTCCAGTCAAAAATATCCCTACAATAAGTAAGAAACTAAGTATAGCATATTTATGTTTGTTCCACATACCTTGTCCTCCCATTCTTTTTGTGCATTAATTAATGTGCTTTTCTTAATAATATAGCCTTATAAATATATATCGGCTATTTTTACTCAAAACTTAAGATTTGTTTACTGTTGTTAAGTTTTAAGTTTACTTATTATTATAACTTACAAAAATTTCTTTGTACAATACAATTTTTAAGACTACAAATTCTGATATCGAGGGCAAAAAAATAAGCCGACCTCAGACAGGACAGCTTATTTTTGTCAAAACTTCAAATAATTATTTATTTGATGCGTTATTTATCATCTCCCTATACTTAGGCTTCTCTTCTTCAGATATTTCTAAAGTATCTAACGCCTGCTCCAAGTTCATTTTTAAGTTAGACATTAATTTTCTTATGGAAGAGAGGATACCTTGCTCTTCTCCAAGTCTTATACCACGTTCTTCTCCAAGTCTTATACCACGTTCTTCTCCGAGCCTTATACCACGTTCTTCTCCAAGCCTTATACCACGTTCCTCTCCAATCGCTATTCCTTTTTCTTCTATACCCTTGCTCAAATTGCACATAACGCTCACGTCCTCTCTAATTTTCTCTTCAACAGGAATGTCATATTCAGTTCCGATTACCTTAAGTTTTTCATCTGCTGTAAGCTCCTGTGATAAAAGTGCACCTAAGAGCCTGTGCAGCTCATACATCTCATTATTTTCGGGAAGTTCCCTGCCTAAGCCTATCATAACAATGTTAAACAAGTCAAGCTTACCCTTCCAGTTATATTTTCCTACCAGGTCTTTCTTCGTTAAATGAATATGGCTTAATATGTTTTCATCCATATTCATACACACCCAGATAGAGTATACTCTCTTTATATCATCATAGTGTGAGTTCTCAAAGTCTCTTTCTTTTTGCGATGAAATTAATCTGCTCACATAAAAGATTGCCCTGTTTAATATGTCATAGCCTCGTGGTTCATCCTTTTGTGCTTCTATATTCACTATAATCTGTGAAAGACCATCTTTCATATTTACATAGAATACTATATCAAATCTCACTAAACCTTCATTTATTTCACAATATTCTGTATTAAGACCAACCAGTCTTTGTCCTTTGCTCTTAAATTTTATATTTGTTAAGCCTGACTCTACCGGAACTTTACTTATATACGGAGTCCCTTCTATAAGTTTCTCTACTTCATTGGGGTTCATTTTCTTAAATTCATCTACTGTTTTTACTAATATATGTGCCAATATGCTCTTATTCCCCAATAAACTTTTGGCACTCGCATCATACTGTGCATTTATGTCTGTTGCCTTTACCCTGTGCTTTATTTCTGTGTCCACAAACCTTCTCCTTGTTACCCTGCCAGATCTATATTAATTAGCGCTTACATTTAGCTTGTGATATCAATTATTTTCTATCTTTATCATCTCCCTATACTTGGGCTTCTCTTCTTCCGATATTTCTAAAGTATCTAACGCCTGCTCCAAGTTCATTTTTAAGTTCGACATCAATTTTCTTATGGAAGAGAGGATACCTTGCTCTTCTCCAAGCCTTATCCCCTGTTCTTTACCCCTGTTCTCTATTCTGTCCAAGACTTCTTTTATATCACACATATTACCACCTCTTTCCTTATCTGAGTCCATTATGTTTTTCTTAAGTTCTTCAAATCTTTTATCTCCTAAAAATGCTCCAAAAAAATCCAGCATTTCAGGTAAATGAGTTATATTTTCTTCCTTTACTTTTAGAGTATCACCATTTTTTAGAAAGTCAACTACTATTTTAAAATCACCTCTAAGCCGTTCTATCTCCTTATCCGGCATTGTACCAAGATTGTATACATTGGCCTTGTAATCCGGAACCATTTCTTCCAACTCTTTAGGAATATTCATTCTCTCTCTAAGTGACAATGGTGACTTCCAATATTGCTTACCATAATATAATACTATTGTAATAACCGGATAAAGCTTAGAAACTGATTTTTGATTTTTATAAGATGCATAATCATACCCCATTATCCTGATTATCATGTCTTTATCAATTTTGGTCTGATTTTCCACACCAAGTAGTGAAATAACTACTCCTTTTTTCTTCCACAACTTTGATACATCTCTTTCTCGATATGTAAGTTTCCCTGAATCTGTCCGCAAATTGCTTTTAACCGGTATATCTGCCAGTTCCTCTCCTCTCACAATATTCTGCCCTGAAAATATAAGACCATTTACAACATCTGCAAACACATCATTAAGTTCAAACAGCCTTCTTTCCGACAAATCCTTCTGCCCCATAAATCTTTCCTTTCTTAAAATAATTATCCTTCTTAAATAATCCGGGATTAATAATCTGAAAACAAATATACTTTGAATAAAAAAATTATTGTTCTTTAGAATTCTTGAATATATAATGCCTCTTCCAGTACAGATATTATAATACTTTTCCTACCTTTTTGTAATTGTCAAACAATACAAATTTTTCAGAGATTTCCTATACAACTATGACAAAAAGGCCGCTACCCAGGCATTTTACTGCCAAGGTAACAGCCTTTTTACTTTAAGTAAAAGGTACCAATAATTTTTGTAAATCTTACCAGCACTTTCACTTATTAATAAAATCATCTGTTATATTTTTTTCTTCTAAATACTACAACACCTGCTGCGAGTATAAGAAGTATAGCCCCTCCTGCATAATAAACCGTTGTATCTGAGCCACCTGTCTTAGGAAGCTTTTTCTTAGCTTTATTAACTCCCAGAGGTGTTCCATCCTCATCAACCGGAATGTACTCATTGGTTCCATCAGGCTTCTTACTCTTCACATATTTACCCTGTGGAGTTCCATCATCATCAACTGCTACAAACTCGTCCGGACTGCCTGGATCATTAGGATCCGGGAAGTTGTTCTCAGGATAACGAGGTAAGTCTGTTGTTGGTGTCGGTGGGTTTGGATTAGGGTTTGGTGAAGGATCAGGACTTGGTGAAGGACCCGGGTTTGGATCCGGATACGGTACCGGATTATCTCCACCACCACTTGGGTTGTCAGGTGTCTTCTTGTTGAGGACTACGATGGTATTATCAAATTTTGCAATATAATCATCATCATTAGCTGTAATTGCAAATTCATCCTTTTCCTCTTTACCAAGTTTAGCATTTACTGCCGCTGTGGTTACTGTTATGCCATATACTGTTGTAAGCCTGTCATAACCTGCAATTGTTGCCTTTTCTTCAAGTTTGTAAGTACCGGTACTCAGTCCGCTGAAGGTAAGGCTTCCGGCTGTTGCCGCAGTTACCTCTTCTTTATATGCTGTAACTGAACTTCCTGAAGGTGTAAGGCCAAATCTCACTCCTGCCAAAAATGCAGTTATTTCTTTAAGTCCGGCAGGCTCTTCCTCCTTATATTTCTCAAATACAGCCTTGTTTGCATCAAAGTCAGCCTTTAAGATATTGAGGTCATAAAGCTTCTCATTAAATACTACAACTGTAGCATTATCTTCAAGCAGTTTTATCTCATTTCTATCTGCTTTCTTTATTGCAATTCTCTTTCCTGATACTGCACTTGGAGTTACAGTTATTTCATACTCATTTGGTAATAATCCGTAACCGGCAGGAGCAACTGTCTCCCTTAACTTGTAAACCCCGGCATCAAGTCCGCTAAATGTAAGTCTACCATCTGTTGTTACCGCACTCTTTGTCGTATTGTCAGGATAGGTCAGGATAAATTCTGCCCTATCAAGCTTAGTTGTAATGGCTGATATTGTTGTTGCATTTCTGTCTACAAAGTCCGCTTTGACAAGATTTAAGTCAAACTTATTTTTCATCTGCTCATTATATACTACCACTTTACCATCGAGCAGCTTTATCTCATCTGGTTTTGCATCCTTTATTGTGATCTCTTGATTCTCACCCGGAGCCACCGTTATCTCATAACTATCAATAAGCTTATTATAGCCGTTTGGCGCTACCGTCTCTTTCAAGATATATGTACCTGCCCTAAGTCCCTTAATAGTAACTGAACCACCTGTTGTTACAGCTTCATATGATACTGTATTGTCAGACTTTGTTAAAGTAAACTTAGCTTCAAGCTTTGCGTTTATGACTCCTGTTGAAGCTGCATCCTTATCAGCTAAAGATGTCTTAACAAGTGTAAGATCAGCTACTCTTTCATTAAATACTACAACTGTATTACCAACAAGTTTTATCTGATTAGAATCTGCATCTTTAATAGCAACTTCAGGGTTTACAGCACTTGGTGTAACTGTTATTTCATATGGCTTAGCCAAGATAGCATAGCCTGTTGGGGCTTCTGTTTCTGCTAAGGTATAAGTTCCTGCCTTAAGATTCTTGAAGGTTAATTTACCTTTTATTGCTTCATCTGTTGCAGTTGTTGCCTCATGAGTTACCGCTGTGTCAGATACAGATGTAAGCTTGAATTTAGCACCACCAAGTACAAGCATTTCATTCAGATTCTTATCTTTATCTGCTAAATCTGCCTTGTAAATATCAAGATCCATCAGCTTTTCGTTAAATACTACAACTGTATTATCAATAAGTTTTATCTGGTCAGGATTTGTATCCTCAATAGCAATCTCCGGCTTTATAGCACCTGGAGTTATAGTTATCTTATATTCCTTTGCCAAGATTGCATAGCCTGTTGGTGCTTCTGTTTCTGCTAAGGTATAAGTTCCTGCCTTAAGGTTCTTGAAAATAATAGCTCCTTTGCCATCTTCATTTTCTTCGCCTGTTACTTTATTAAGTACAATTTTCCCACCATTTCCAAAATTACCAGTAAGTGTGAACTTAGCTCCGTTTAAATGTGCTTTAATGTCAACCAGGTTCTTGGCATCTTTATAAGCCAAATCTGTTTTTATAAGTTTAAATTCTGCGGTGTCAGGCTGAATCCTTTCATTAAACACTACAACGGTGTCACCAAACTTCTTTATCTCAGTATCATTAGCCGTCAAACGCAGATACTGACCATCAGTTAGTTTTAATACACTTATCTTTTCACCGTCATTTTGAGTTGGGTCAACAAGAATTCTATATGTATTCTTTTCAAGACCTTTGTAATTTGCAGGCGCAACCTTTTCCTCCAAATCATAAACTCCTGCTATAAGATTATTGAACGCAAATTCACCATTATCATTGTTAACTACCGGTTCCGGTGTTGTACTTCCAACTCTTGTAAGTGCAAATTGAGCACCCTTAAGTCTTTTAATATCAGCCAGATCCGTCTTATCTTTATCATCAGAATTTGCCTTAACAATTTTGAATCCGGCTCTCTTCTGTGTATTCTTTACAGTAATTATGCCATCCTTAATTGTAACTAGAGGGTTGTAGTTATCGACAAGTGATACCTGAACTCCTCCTCCCCATAGCTGATTTATTTTTACCTTAAATTTTACCGCATTAGTTTCAATTTTGTATCCTTTAGGTGTAGCTGTTTCCTCTACAGTATATTCTGCATATGGCAGATTTTTAGTTGTTACCTTTCCACCTGCATCTGTTTTCAGCTTGGTTTTTGTCTCTAGAATTGTAAACTCTGCGTTTTCCAATCCAGTTGCACCTATTTCATCAGTCTTATATATTGTAAATACCGGAAACTTATCTGAAGATCCACTCATATATGCATCAGCAATGTAATATTCTTTAGGATCTTCTATATGGGTTGAATTGCCATCTTCTATAAGTTTTACAGTGTTAGTTACTTTCTGACCTGCTGTTTTGTTAACTATATCGGTAACATAGATGAAACGATATGCTTTAGTTCTGTCAGGAATATTAATTTTAAGTATCTTCTTATTACCATCGTATGATAATAAAGTTTAAGTTTATCAGTTGTAATTTCTTGTTCTTGTATAAACTGTCCGTTCTCAAGACGTCCCTCAAACATCTTATAATTTTTATCATCAAATGCCAGTGTTTTATCTTTATTCCTTCTTATCTCAAGTCCGTCACCAAGTTCATCTTCTAAGTAGACAGCTTTATCCGGAGTCTTAAATTTATAAGGCTCATAACCTATTGTCCAAGTAATATAACGCTTCGATATGTTATCATCATTATATGTTTTGCTAAGAACTCCTCTGTTATAATCAACATTCTGAGTACTTGTTACTGAATTATTACCATAGCTATTAAATTTGAGGGTTGCCTTATTAAAAAGCGCACCGAATTTATTGGCAAGAGTATCATCAGACACAGTTGTTGCTCTCAAGAGTATTACATAAGGCTTATCTAACTTATTAAATAAAAAATTAGCTGTTTTGCCTTCTATTTTAGTTTTACTAAGATCAAGGAAGCTTAAATCATCTAAAGGACCATTCTCAGCCTTTACAACAGCATCATCAGAATAAGCTTCCGAGTAAGAGCTGCCTTCATATATAAGATAGTCAGGACCACCTTCCCTTATAGGTACAAACTCCCAGTCCTTATCATCGAGTTCATCAGTCAATAAAAATTTCCCTGTATAGTCAGTTACTCCGCTTATTCCTGCTGCATTTACACTTATTCTGTAAATAATGGAGTTCTTTTCCTTATTATAGGCTACTGACTTATTGTTGATAGCCCTCTCTGCTGTATTATTTACAGGATGATTTTTATCATTAACATAGTCTCCATCAGTTACCTTGTACACACCTGCATTTACAAGATCTACCGAGGTTTTCCCATCAACAATCTCCCCTGTTGATGCTGCAGTTAAAGCCTGCTTTTGAAGCATTCTGGTTTTATATAAAGGCCAGTCATAATCATTATCCAGAATTAAACCATTATCTACTATATGTGCAATATTATAATTACTTTCTTCAGCTTTTTAGTCAGAATAAACTGAGGTCCTGTCATTATTGACTTGAGAGTAAACACATTTTCTTCATTCTTAGAAAATCCCGATACCTCAACTACATCTCCAATATACTTGCCATCATAATACAGTTTGTATACTTTATGTTGTAAGTTAGCAGAAGATACTGGATTAAATGAACCCTCAATGTACTTATTATATCTTATATGGGTAGGAACTAAATCTCTAACATCAACTCTTGACTGCAGTGAAGCAGGATTTTCATTGCTGTCTTTAACTATTAATTTACCATCAGCACTCTTCTTCAAATCGGAAAAGCTAGGAGCATCTTTAACATTATAGATAAATGCATCATATACATAGGTGGAATCTCCAACTGATTTTGCCGGTACTTTTATCTGCCAAGTATTGCTAAGCCCGCTATATCCTTTATCTTTCTCATTAGTTATAGCTTTTTTTATTATAAGCGAGCCCGACCCGATATATGCCTCTGTCCAAAATGTAGCACTATAATCAGTTCCCCAGAGCATTACAGCCCAATTTGAGAATCTGATTCTCTCCTTAAGGTCTTCTGCCTTAAGCTCAACCAATTTATCATTAACAACTTTTTTTACTTCAGATTTAATTGTCACTTTTATAGGCTTGTCTATATTTCCTATTTTATATACTCTATGCTCATCGTTAGGAGCAAATTTTTCCGAACTTATTTTATCATCTGTAATTTGTACCGGACTCCCCCCTCCTGAAAGAGGCTCCCATTTTCCAGAGACAAATTCAAGTCCATATTTACCATTAGTTGTTCTTTGAAGATCATCGACCAAGCGGACATTATCAAGTTTAAGACCTTTACGGTTAAACTCTATAACCCAGTCTATATAATATTTACCATCTTCTATATAGAATTTTCTCTTTCGTCCCGATTCATCTTTACCGTTCTCAGTAGCATATTTCTCGCCCCAATCAACCTGCCATTTTACCTCTCCATCAGCTGATCCAACTTCAATATCCTTAGGGTTAAGTACTTTAGCAGTATTCTTTTTAGTTACTCCATCTCTGAATTCACTATTTTTAAGATATGTATTAAACTTAATAACAGCCTTGGAACCGGTTCCTGCCGGAAATACATAGGAGAGTTTTTTTTCTTCATAAGTTACATCTACTTTTGCAACGTTATCTTTATCTTTACCAACATAAAATGTTCCTGCTATATAGCCGCCCACACCATTTAAATCATCAACAAACTTATAGCCACCAAGGTTAACAGGCTTGCCATTAATATCCGTTTTTGATACTTCTACAGTCCAGGTGATACTTGTACTTCCTGAGCCGGTTTTATCTTCACCAATAAGATCCCCCCAAGATAAATCATGAGATGTTGGATAAGACGATTTCCCATTGTCAGTATAATTAACCGCTCCGCTTTTTACAACAGTTACTTTGTCATAAGTATTTTCTATATTATAAGTCTTCCCACATATCTCTATCACTGAATTTGTACCGGGATTAGATGGATTATTGGTAGTATCCAAGCTAAAATCAGCACCCCCCTTAACACCTACATTATGCCTACTTCCGTCGTATATATGATTATTATCATCACCGACAAAGTTAACAGTGAACACGACATCAGCACTACCCTCTTTTTTAAAAGCTCCTTCACCTATCTTGTTGCCATCTTCATCCTTCAAGATTTTTTTATAATTGACATCATCCTTTAATTTTATGCCTTTACTTAAAGTAATTTTAGCCTTATCTCCGGATTTTATGTATTTATTAATATCAATTTTTCCTAAGTCTTCCAAAGTTTTTGCCACAGCTAAAGCCTGCTCCAAATCGCCTTTTACAGGAACTTTAAAATCCAACGCAATTCTAAGATCCTTGCCTGTAACAATATTAGATCCAGGCTTTACTTCTTCGCCGTTCTGGATAACAGTTACTTTAAATCCTGAAGACGGAGTGTAACATCTTCCAATGCTTCTCTATCATTAAATTCTTTACGGAGTGCTTCCTTTTTATCTTCTAAAGCCTTATTTACAGACACTCCTTCTGCCTCTCCTAAACCATCTAATGCTTCCACCACTCCTTCCGGCTGTCCCGAGACATCTAAAGCTTCTACTACAGCTTCTGCAGTGTCTTCAGCCCAAGCTCCAAGCGGACTAAGGTTAGACAGCACCAGCCCTAAAATGAGCAATATGCTCAAAGCCCCTTTCTTAAACTTGACATTTTTCCACATAAGTTTCTCCTTCCAAATATGTTGATAGCCTCACTTTTTTGCAATTATAATCTATTGCTTATATATATTATAAGTATAGCAGGTTACAAAAACAGTTAGCAAATAAAAAATTAATATTTATATATTCGCTTTAGACATAATCACGTAGTTATATATTTATTATCGTCATTTATATCAAAAAAACTTAACAGTTCACCAAAAAATATTTTTTTACAAAAATATAAGCATTTCCTATTAGTACACATTTTGTGAATGCACATTTTGTTATTGTGTATTACTTTCAGATACTACTACAGACTTTCCACCTGTTCTTTGGTCAGACCTGTAATCTCCATTATATACTTAAATGGGGCTTTACTCTCCTTTAGTTTTCTGGCTATATTGAGAGTTGCAATCTCCTCTCCCTGTTCTATTCCTTGTTCTATTCCCTTTTCTATTCCTTTTTCTACTCCCCTGTTTTCAATTTTATCCAGAAATCCACACATATCCACTCTTCCTCCTTCTTTCTTTATTGTTTTAACCTCATTTTTTGCCTCAGCAAATCTTTCATCATTTGTCAGCAGGCTAAGCAAATCTAACACCTCATCAGGATGTCTTATTTCTTCCTGATTTGGCTCATAATTTTCTTCTTTTGCCAATATCTTTTTCTTTCATTTTACTCCTTTTCCGGCTAATAAACAACAATACATTTTTTAATAGTTGAGAAATCAGGATTAATTGTCTCAAGAATTGTTTAATCAGATAGTTAAAATATTAGAACAAATAATTACTTTGCCTGTCTTATCGTGTACATTATAATATACTTAAAGTATATTGTCATCGTCAATTTACATAAATTTCAGACATTTTTCTATACAAAATATACAATTCTATATTCATGCAAAAAGCCGGTCAACATAGAGTTTACCGACTTTAATAATGCCATATTCAATTTTTTAAGGGTCTGCTCTTCGCCCTGCGTTTTTCCATCTGCTTTTCGTTCACATACTTACTTAATTCACCGTTTATCGCAGTAAATTTGCAGCCTATTGTTCTCTTGTTGATAGTATCCACAACCCTTACAACTATGGCTTTTATTATAAATTCTACTTCCTGATTGACCTTTTCAGCCTTTTCTACATATCTGCCATTCATTGCATCTAACAGAGAAATCTGTTTCTTAAACCTTGCAAGATCTTTTTCTGTCTTATTTCCGGGCGGATGACTTACAGACTTAGGTTTAAACATTCTTAAATAGTCTGAAAATGTTATAAGGATAGCATCACCCGGCTCCACTATCAGGTACTTGGGGATAACCACTCCTATTCCTACTGAGCTTAAGTCCTTAAGAATTGCTTTATTTAACGCCTCCTCATTTCTTAGCTTTATATAACATTCATTTGACAGAGACACCCTGAAGCTGTTTCTCCGGTTAAAAGGCTGTACATCATCTTCTGAGATTATCAGATGTGCGGGACCATATTTCCCGAGGTTAATCCTGCATACCTTTACTTTTATCCATTCGTAAGGCTTAGACTCATATATGCCCATAATATTACAGGCTATTTCATCATTATCAAAACTTAAAGGTCTTCCATTAAAAGTAAATATCTCTGCCACAACATACTTTGAAAACCTGATTTTATGCTTTTCTAAAAAATCAGATATCTCATTTTTATCACTTGGATAGTATATTCCTGCCACCTTTGATACAAAAGCAGCAGTATTAGAGCCAAAACTTGCTGTAAGTGTTAACTCACAGCCTTCTATTAACTGATTAACAAACACTTTAGCCCCTCATCTTGTGTGTGAATTATTCTGCGTCTTCCTCAGTCTCCACTGAAAGCATTGGAATTACAACACTGTCAGCATCATAATCATAGAGTTCTTCAAGCTTTTCAAGTACTTTCTCGCACTCTTCCTCCGATCTTTCCAGATCCTGCAGGGCCTTCATACAATATGCGGAAATGATGTTGTTGAAAGCACCTGTATCTACGAGAGTGAGTAAGTCTGCAAGACTCTTCCCATTCATAGATTTACAAGCCTCAAGAAGCTCTGTTATACGCTTCTTTCCTGCCTCTGTATCTTCCCTGGCAAGCTTATTTTCATATTCTCCTATAAGAAATTCCATATCTAATGCAAAATTCTCTGCTCCTACTTCTTTAGCCATAATTAAAATATCCTCCTAAAATTGTTATATTTAAATCATTTTCAAACGTATAATGAAAAATAATCCAGTTTCTATAGAATAGCATACACTTGTGTCAAAGATATTACAAGTATAAGTATTTTTTGTATCATTCAATTGTGAAACAGCTTCTTGGTCTGGTATTTTGGCTCACAGGTCAGGTTTATTCCAAGCTTTGCAAGAGTACGCTGGTCTTCTCCTGACAAAATAACTGAGGAATGAGCCTCACAGCCTTTCAGCTCGTCAAGTTTTGCAACCACTTTAGCTGCATTTTCGTCAGTTCCGGCACAAATAGTAAGCGCTATGAGCATTTCTGCTATATGAAGGTTAGGATTATGGTTGCCAAGGTGCTTTATCTTAAGCTGCTGGATAGGCTCAATTACACCCGGGGAAATGAGTCTTATTTCATCAGAAAGCCCTGCAAGTTTCTTGAGTGCATTAAGAAGCATGGCTGAAGTTGCTCCCATAAGCTCTGAGGTCTTGCCTGTAATCACACTTCCATCAGAAAGCTCTATTGCACTTGCAGGCTCTCCTGTTACCTCCGCTTTTGTGTTGGCCGCCGCTACCGTCTTTCTGTCCTGTACTCCTGTTCCTGCCTTTTTCATGAGGAGTTCAAGCTTCTCTACCACTTCCTCCCTGCTGTTACCCTTTCTTAACTCACATCTTTCCTTAAAATAACGTCTGATTATCTCCTGTCTTGCCGCATCTTTGACTGCCTCATCATCAAAAATACAGTTTCCCACCATATTTACACCCATATCGGTAGGTGATTTATATGGAGATGAGCCATAAATTTTTTCAAACATTGCATTAAGTACCGGGAAAATAGCCACATCTCTGTTATAGTTTACAGTGGAAAGTCCATAAGCTTCAAGATGATATGGATCTATCATATTCACATCGTTAAGATCTGCCGTAGCTGCCTCATAAGCAAGATTGACAGGGTGGGAAAGTGGAATATTCCAGATAGGGAAAGTCTCAAACTTGGCATATCCTGCCTTCACTCCATGCTTATGCTCGTGATAAAGCTGGGAAAGGCAGACCGCCATCTTACCGCTTCCCGGTCCCGGTGCAGTAACTACTACAAGAGAATGCTTTGTTTCTATATAATCATTTTTACCATAGCCCTCTTCACTTATGATAGCAGGCACATCGTTAGGATAGCCTGCTATCGGGTAGTGCCTGTATACCTTAATTCCCAGTGCTTCCAGCTTTTTCTGATATTGCATGGCACATTCCTGTCCTTCAAATCTTGTGAGCACTACGCTTCCCACGAAAAGACCATAACTTCTGAATGCATCTATAAGTCTTAATACATCTACATCGTAGGTTATACCAAGATCTCCTCTGATCTTATTTTTTTCTATGTCCGCAGAATTAATTACAACTACTACTTCCACATCATCACGAATCTGGGTAAGCATTCTGATTTTACTGTCCGGCTTAAAGCCCGGAAGTACCCTTGATGCGTGATGATCATCAAAAAGCTTTCCTCCAAACTCCATATAGAGCTTGCCACCAAAGCCTGCTATGCGCTCCATTATTCTCTCAGACTGCATTTTCAGATACTTGTCATTATCAAAGCCTGTTTTAAACATCCTGTTCCCCTTTCCCTGCTAAATTACATTTAGGTAATATTTCCATTAGTTATTTATGACTTTCTTTTTATTAAGCGACTATTCTACCTCACTACGCTGTTCATTACAAGCATGTCTCCCTCATTTAATACAATATTCCCATTAGGAATTATAATGTCATCTCCTCTTTTTATAAGTATAATTAATGTATCTTCATCTGTAGGTATCTCCGATATAGCTTTTCCTATATAACTACTGTTTTTATTTATACATATTTCACTAAGCATTGTGCCCTTCATCTGTTCCTCCACTACCGCAGAGAGCACCACCTTATCACCTGCTTCCAAAACAGTCTGTCCATTTGGAACTACAGTGCCTCTTTCATTCTGTACAGATACAATTATTGTTTCCGGAGGAGTTTCTATGTCCATAAGCGTTCTTCCTACCCACGGATGGCCTTCCGGCATTGTAAACTGTATGAACTGTACCGGCACTTCCTCAGTATAGTCCGTAAAAGTCTTCATTACATCACTTTGATTATCTATCATATCCAAGGTCTTAGCTGCCTTAGGTAAGAATGCTCCCTGTAAGAGAATAGACAATAATACTATAAAAAATGTAATGTGAAAAAGGTTCTCATCCAGGTCGGCTCCCTGTACTGCCATAATTGCAAAAACGATAGAAGCTGCCCCCCTCAGACCTGCAAAAGACACCAGAAGCATCTGATTTAGTTTGCTCTTAAACGGGGCAAGAATGGATAATACAGCTATAGGCCTTGATACCAGAGTCATAAACAGGAAAATTAAAACAGCAGGGAGGGCAACTCCCGGCAACTTTGAGGGACTCGATAAAAGTCCCAGCAGGAAGAAAATCACCATCTGCATAAGACTTGTGGTTCCATCAAAAAAATGTACCAGATTCTTTTTATCCCTTATCCGGCTGTTTCCCATTATGATACCCGTAATATAGGCACTTAGATAGCCATTTCCACCAATCAGCCCTGCTCCCGCATACGACAGTACCGCTACGCCAAAGACAAAAATAGTATCAAAGCCGTCTGCTTCCGTAAGTATTCTATGTAAAATCCAAATTGCAATGACAGCCGAAGCAATTCCTACCAGTATACCAAAACCAAGCTGGCTAAGTACCATAAGTACAGGATTGCTTGTATCTTCTCCATTTTGAAGCATTTGTATAAATAATATTGTAAGCATATATGCTATAGGATCGTTACTTCCACTTTCTAATTCGAGCATTGAAGCAGTATTATATCTGAGGTTTAATTTTCTTGAACGAAGTATCGAGAATACTGAAGCTGCATCTGTAGAACCTGTTATTGAACCAATGGTAAATGCTGCAACCCAGCCCATATCAAATACATAGTGGCAGAATATACCCGTTATAAGCGCAGTAAGTGCAACTCCTAAGGTTGACAAAAATCCTGCTTTTAGGGCTACAGGCTTTGCCAATTCCCAGTGTGTACCAAACCCACCATAAAATATGATAAAAATAAGGGCTATGGAGCAGATATTTTCTGCAAACTCATAGTTTTCAAAAGGATTCCTGAATATTCCATCTGAACCCAGTATCATTCCAAGAAAAATAAAGGCAAGGAGTACAGGCATGCCTATTTTTGCAGCAACCCTGTCAAGGAGGACACAGGCAAAGATTATTATTGAAAACAGTAACAAAAAATTTCCCATAACTCCTCCTCTTTTTATAGCAAAACCGACACAGGGATTATGCTGTATCGGTTAATGTTTATTTTAATTATTTTTTGATTTCTTATCGCCCTTTATAGCTGAGTCTGTAGCAGGCTTCTTATGGCTACTGAATATAAAATCAGCCAGCGCTTCCCTGTTAGCAGCCGAATCAAAAGTCACCACAGCCGCCTTATTTATTATTACACCCTGATATGTTCCATCTATAGGAAGCCTTAAGTTATCAAGTGGCACTCCATCTAAACTAAGCTCAAGCACTTCTGCAAGATAAGAACTTGCATTGCTTTTCTTTATATCTGTCTGAACCTCTGAGAATACCGTATCAAGTAATTTAACAAGAGTTACAGGATTACTTTTCTTTACCTCTTTAAATATAGCAGCCATAACCCTTCTATGCCTTGAAGTTCTTCCAAAATCATTGTTTGAACCATCTAAGGTAGCTCTCTTCCTTACCCTGGCATAGCCAAGAGCCTGATTACCATTCATATGGTTTATGCCCGGCTTTAAAGTACGGTTTGATTTTTTAGATACATAGTTTGTAGTATTTAAATATTCCGCTTCCGCCGGGGTAAGCTCTATATCAACTCCTCCAAGGTCATCTATCACCTTTTGGAATGTCTTGAAACTTACTATTGCAGAACCGTCAAGCCTCAGCCCATAATTATAGGCTATGGTTTCATACATAAGCGGAACACCTCCAAGCCCAAAAGCGGCATTTATTCTGGTATCATAGTACCCGGGAACAGTCACATAGCTGTCCCTCATAAGAGACGTGAGTCCAAGTGTTTTCTGCTTTGTATTTATTGTAGCTATCATGATTGAGTCAGTACGTCCTGACGCCACATTGTTGTTACCTATGGCTTCCACTCCAAGCAGAAGGATATTGTAAACTCCGTCTTCATGTAAAGCATTCTTAAAGGTATCAGACATCTTGGACATATCAATATTATCAGTTATTTCACCCACCTCAAGTCCCTTTTCTTCCTCAGCCCCGGTCTCTACTGCTGAACCTGAAGCATTCTTTGCAGGCTTATCAGGGATTTTCTTGATATTTCTGAATGCCCATTCCACTGCTATTTTAGACATTATACTTCTTCCCGGTTTAGTAAATACAAGAAAAGAACCCCCTGCAAGTATAATAACTAACAGGAATATAAGTATTTTTAATAAAAACATTTACCTTTTTCTTCCTTTTTTTCTTGATTTTTTTCTTATCTGTCATTCTGTGTCCATTATCCTTTTTTTTGTTATCCATTTCTCTTTGTACCTGCTCTGCGAGTGAGCTGCGTATTTCTTTCAAAAAATTCATCTTCGTTACTCATGTTAAATTTTCCTTTATTGCATTAAAAAAATGTACATCATATTATATAACATATTTATAATCAATTACAAGTAATCTAAGTTTAAGCTTTTCTTACATTTGTGTTAATATTCAGATAAGACTATCCTCTTGTTAGCAGAGAACATTTGTGATATCCTAAAGCAAATTAATCAAAAGGAGAATATATGACTGACTATTCACTTATTTCAAAAGAAATAGAGGCTCTTACTTCTGATGTAACAGACCTCACAGCCAATCTTTCAAATGTATCTGCCCTCTTAAATATGGAGCTTTCCGATATTAACTGGGTTGGTTTTTATCTGCTTAAAGATAATGAACTAATACTTGGTCCATTTCAGGGCAAGCCTGCCTGTGTAACTATTCCGGTGGGAAAAGGAGTCTGTGGAACCGCTGTTTCTACAGATAGCACTAAACTTGTAAAGGATGTACACGAATTCCCGGGGCACATAGCCTGTGACTCAGCCTCAAATTCCGAAATAGTTATGCCTCTTCACGATAAATCAGGTAAAGTGGTAGCTGTCCTGGATATAGATAGTCCGAATAAGGGACGCTTTACCGAAGCAGATAAAGAGGGCATATTACTACTTGGCCCTGTACTCGAAAAGCTTTTTAATCAGTGACTGCCTGATATTATGAGCTCTAAATTTCCTGTAAGTTCATAATGACCAAAACCATAAGGGAGGATGAAATGTTCTCCCTTTTTGATTTCATAGCTTTTCCCATCTCTATCTGTAAGTCTGCCTTCACCATCAAGCACGCTTATCAAAGTAAAATCTGTATTCTGCTTAAGACTTAATGTCTCTTTTACCTTTACATAATCCACTTCAAAAAGCTTACATACCACAAGATTTCTTACAATTGAGCCATCTTCAAAGGTCTTTATCTCCCTATGGCAAGGCTCTTTATTCTCAAATGGGCAGGTAATCACGTCTAAACATTTATCAATATGAAGCTCCCTGGGCTTGCCGTTTTGCAGTCTGTCATAGTCATAAAGCCTATAGGTAATATCACTGTTCTGCTGGGTTTCAAGGATAACTGTTCCACCTTTAATAGCATGTACTGTGCCCGGCTCTATAAAAAAGAAATCTCCCTTCTTAACAGGTATTTCCCTTATAAGCCCTTTAAAGTTCTTATCATCTATATACCTACGAAGCTCTTCTTTACTCCTTGCATTATGTCCTATGACTATTGTTGCACCTTCTTTTGCATCTGCTACATACCAGCATTCAGTCTTGCCAAGAGAACCGTTTTCGTGAGTCCCGGCATAGGCATCATCAGGGTGTACCTGAATGGAAAGGTCTGTTTCAGCAGAAATAAGTTTGGTCAGAAGAGGAAATACTTCCGTCTTTCCTGCTTCTCCCCAAAGTTCTTTGTTGTTTTTCCAGAGACTTCCCAGAGTCTTGCCTGAGTATATTGAAAGCTCTCTTGTTTCTACTATACAATCTCCATTTTTATGGGCACTTATAGCCCAGCACTCGCCTGTTTTATTACCTGGAATATCATATCCAAACAAATCTCTAAGAGCTGTACCGCCCCATATCATTTCCTTAAATACCGATTTTAAAAATAATGGTTGCATTTTTTCTCCTATCTTGCTTTTCTTTTCTCTCCCATTGCCTCTGCAAGTGCCAGGCTCTCCTCTTCTGCAAGCTCCACGTCAGCCAGGCCATCCGTTATTTTTTTAACATAAGTATAGGTACCCGCAGTTGTACTATGTACCGAGTTAATAAGGAAACCATCATCTTTCTCATCAAGCATTACAATTACTGAGCTTAGCTGTCCACCCATATCTGCTAAAGAATCATACCTATAAACTGATGATTTCTGGTAAGTTTTTTTAAGCCTTTTAAATATAATGTCAATATCTCTGTTATTCTTAGCCTGGGCCTCTCTTAATTCAGTAACCTGGGCAAATTTTTCTGCTATCTTATTCTCCAGGCTTCCATCACTGCCTTCGGTTAAGTCAGAAATTCTTCTTTTAAGATTAGATATCTTTACAAACTGTATTATATCGAAAATAAGTAAAGCAACACTGTACCTGCCAGACCGCAGATGATGTATTCTGCCTGAAAATCGTAACCAAATAAGTTCATTATCTTTACCTCTTGTAATTTATTTCTTTATAGTAGCAAACAGTTCTGTTATCCTATCCAGTTCTTCCATAGAATAATAGTCAATTTCTATTTTCCCCTTACCGCCCTGTTTACTCTTTATGCTGACCTTACTGCCTAAGATACTCTTAAGGCTGTCTTCAAGCTTCCTGTACACAAGCTTTTCAGAAGTTTTTTCTTCTTTCTTATTCTCTTTGCCTTCTGATAATGCTTTAACAAGCTTTTCAGTTTCTCTTACGCTTAACTTCTCATCAAAAATTTTAGTAGCAAGCTGTTGCTGTTTATCCTTATCTTCAACTGCAAGAAGTGCCCTTGCATGTCCTGTAGTTATGAGACCTTCTGCCAGCATAGCCTTTACTTTTTCATCAAGTTTTAAGAGTCTTAGCGCATTGGTTATGGCTGAGCGGCTCTTTGATACTCTTTCAGCAAGATCATCCTGTTTCATTTTATACTCATCTATCAGATTCTTAAAAGCCTCGGCTTCTTCTACAGGATTTAAGTCCTGGCGCTGGATATTCTCAATAAGTGAAACTTCCATTATTTCCTTATCAGTATATTCTCTTACTAAAGCAGGGATTTTAGCAAGCCCCGCAAGCTTAGCAGCCCTCCAGCGTCTTTCACCTGCTATCAGTTCATACCGTTTCCCTCTTTTGGTAAGGATAACAGGCTGGATTACTCCATGTATTTTGATAGACTCTGCAAGTTCTAAGAGTTCATCCTCGTTAAAACTCTTTCTCGGTTGTCCTATGTTTGGATCTATTTCAGATATTTTTACTTCAATAAAAGACTTGTCTGCTACTTCTTTTAACTCCGCTTTTGTCTTTTTTTCGGGTATCATAGAATCAAGTCCCTTACCTAAACCCTTTTTCATTGCCATTTTTTCCTCTTCCTTTACATTAGTACCCGGTTTCGCCACTTTCTATGACCTCATCTGCCAAAGCCCTGTAGCCTTCTGCTCCTGCTGATTTGGAATCATAGATATTGATTGGCACACCGTGGCTTGGCGATTCTGCAAGCCTTACATTTCTTGGAATTATCGTTTTGTATATATTTTGTTTGAGCGTATCTTTAACATTTTCAACTACCTGCAGCGAAAGATTTGTCCTCGCATCATACATGGTAAAGACCACACCTTCTATGTACAGTCTTTCATTCATCCTTGCTTTTACAAGTTCTATTGTATGGATTAGCTGGCTAAGTCCTTCAAGTGCATAATACTCACACTGAATCGGCACAAGCACCGAATCTGCTGCCGACATTGCATTGACAGTAAGTGTATTTAATGAAGGCGGGCAGTCTATAATGATAAAGTCATACTCTTCTCTTACCGTTTCAATATGCTTCTTAAGAATATAATGCTGGTCATGTATTCCTATAAGTTCTATCTCTGCTCCTGCAAGATTTACATTGGCAGGCACTATCGAAAGCCCGTCATATACATTTTCAACTATACAATCCTTAAGCTCACATTCCCCAAGCAAAAGCTCATACACTGTATTCTCTGCATTATTCTTATCAACTCCAAGCCCACTTGAGGTATTTCCCTGTGGATCTATGTCTATTACCAGAACCTTTTTACCTTTTTCCGCAAGGCAGGCTGACAGGTTAATCACTGTTGTTGTCTTACCCACACCACCCTTTTGGTTTGCTACTGCAATTACTCTCCCCATGACTTCCTCCGAGGTTGAATATATTTAAAAATATTTTAATTTCACTACTAACTTATAATCATAGCATAAATTTGGGGAATAATCCAGGGATTGGGAAATTTTTTCAAAAACTCCTTTCTGTCAGAACTAAAACCATTATTCTATAGCAAAAGGGGCTGTCGCACTAAGAATTAGTGCTCAGCTCCTTTTTTCTAAAAAAACAGCAGCCAGACTCCTAAAAAGTCTGGCTTTTTGGTCTATAATTAAGTTATGCAAAAAACCAAATTAACACACAAAAATTATACCTTAAATGGCGGAATATATCAACTAAAACTTCCGCTAAATATTGAAACAATTATTCCTGAAAATGATTCTGTGCGGTTACTCAGTCAGTTTGTGGAGGGAATGGATCTGACTGACCTATATTCAACTTATGAAAGAATAAATTCACTATCGCCAAGAACACTTCTGAAAATTGTTTTATACTCATATATGAACGGTGATTATTCATCAAGGTCTATTGAACAAAACTGTAAAAGAGATATTAACTTTATGTATCTTCTTGAAGGACATACCCCACCTGATCATGCAACGATTGCAAGGTTTAGGAGAATCCATTTTGCGCCCTGCTCCAAACGTATTCTTGCAGAGGTTTCAAATATTCTGTATGATTTGGGAGAAATATCAGGAGAAACCATATTTATTGATGGTACTAAAATTGAGGCTAATGCTAATAAATATACTTTCGTATGGAAAAAGTCAGTAACAAAAAATCAGGCAAAGCTCCTTATTAAGCTTGCTGTTTTTGTTGCTGAGTGTGAAAAGCTTTACGGCGTTGAAATAGTACATGGTGATACGGTTAAAATAAAGCACATAAAAAAATTACGAAAAAAACTCTATGCCATTAAGGAAACATCAGGTATCAGATTTGTGCATGGTTTTGGCAGAAGAAAATCTCTTTTACAGAAAAGCATAGAAACACTGGAAGGGTACCTGTCTAAACTTAAAGAGTATAATCATAAGTTGCATTTATGTGGAAAAAGAAACAGCTATTCAAAGACAGATAACGATGCAACCTTTATGCGCCTAAAAGAAGATGCAATGGGAAACGGTCAGCTTAAGCCTGCATTTAACCTGCAGCATGGTGTTGATTCCGAATACATTACCTGGCTTACCATAGGGCCACAGCCAACTGATACGACAACACTGATTCCATTTCTAAAAGATGCCGAGCAGTACCTTAAGTTTAAGTATAAAAAGATATCTGCTGATGCCGGATATGAAAGTGAGGAGAACTATCTGTATATAGAAGCCAACAGCCAAATCGCCTTTATAAAGCCTGCTAATTATGAGGTTTCAAAAACCAGAAAATACAGGAATGACATTGGAAAGATAGAAAATATGGAGTACGATGAGGTATCAGATTTATATATTTGTAAAAACAACAAAAAACTAAGAGCAGACCATATAATACACAGTAAGTCAAAAACAGGATATGTAAGTGAGAAAACAATCTATAAATGTGAATGCTGTAAAGGATGTCCTTATAAAAGTGAATGCATAAAAGGTAATAACTGCAAGACTCCTATTCAAGACAGAACAAAGGTACTACAGGTTGCAAAAACATTTATAAAACAGAGGAAAGCAGATTTAGAACGAATTATATCAGATGAGGGTGCACTTTTAAGGATGAACAGAAGTATTCAGGCTGAGGGTTCATTTGGAGATTTGAAACAGGATATGCATTTCAGGAGATATCTAAGCAAAGGTACACCAAATGTTTTGGCAGAAAGCATTCTTTTGGCCATAGCCAGGAATATTAATAAATTGCATAACAAAATTCAAAAAGGTAAAACAGGCACACATTTATTTAAGTTAAAAAGTGCATAAATTTAGAAAAATCAATATTGCCTTGCAGAAGTAATTCAAGGCTTTTTTAGCATACTCTTTTTTAGGCTACTTTGTAATAAATATCAATTTATACACCTAAAAACTTATAGAAAAGTAGCTGTGCACTAACATTTTTTAATTTGTTAGTGCGACAGCCCCTTTTTAACCAATGTATTCTATTTACTTCTTCTGTACATACTTTAAGCAGTCAAGAGTTACCGCTACAAGTATGATGATACCTTCAAATACGAACTGTAAGTTGGTATCAATACCAAGGATGGTAAGTGAGTAGGTAAGTGCTGTAAAGATAAGTACACCCACAACTACACCTGAAATCTTACCGATACCACCGGTAAATGAAATACCACCAACCACGCAGGCTGCAATAGCATCCATTTCCCAGCCCTGACCGTAAGCGGCAGAACCTGAACCAACCATTCTTGCACACTCAAGCCAGGCACCGAAACCATAAAGAATACCTGCAAGGATAAATGCTCCCAAGGTAACTGCAAATACGGAAATACCGGATGCAGAAGCTGCCTCAGGGTTACCACCTACAGCGTAAAGGTTCTTTCCAAAAGGAGTCTTGTTCCAGATAAACCAAACTACAGCAATCGCTGCTACTGCCCAGAGAATTATGGTTGGGAAACCGTTAAGCTTAGGAATTATCATATCAGGAATATTTGACTCAATAGCACCAAAGGAAACACCCTTTGTAGCGTAAGTAGCTAAACCGAAGATAACAAGCATATTCGCCATTGTAGAAATGAACGGATGCATTTTAAACTTAGCGGTAAAGAAGCCTGCTATAGATGTGAAGAAGGTACAAAGTATTATACAAACAACTAAAGCAAGTATAACTCTTACCCCGACAGGAAGTCCTGTGAAGTCAAATGCGTGTCCGAATACCTGACCTGTATTCACACCCTGGTGCATGATTATAGTCGCTACCGTCATACCCATACCTATCATACGACCGATGGAAAGGTCGGTACCGGTAAGAAGGATAAGACCTGCAACACCAAGTGCAAGGTACATCTTAGGGGATGCCTGCTGTAAAATGTTAAGTACATTGTTGTAAGTAAGGAGGTGTGAGCCCTTAATAATAGGGGTAATTATACTAAGTCCGATAAATATTAATATAATTGCTAAATACAGACCATTCTGTAAAAGGAATTTTTTAACATTGAAGCTGTATTTGTAATTTTCCCACTTTATCGTCTGGTTCTGCATAAAGGTAAATTTAGACATTCTAAGTAAGTCTATGAGATGGTACTTATGGCTGAACGCCTCCATTTTCCTGTCTTTTATGTCCTGAATATGTTTTTCATACTCAAGCTTTGCATCAAAAAGACGGTTCTTATAAACATAATTCTCATCTTTGATTTCCTGATGATCACTAAGTCCCGAAAGATTGTTCTTATGCTCTGCGGCAAGATGAGAAAGCCTGGTCTGATAATCAGCCTTTGCCTGTTTCTTTGCTTCTTCACAGCTAAGTACTACAGGGGTATAATACTCTTTGTCAAAATGTGCATCTATATAAGCCTCTGCTTCACTTATATATTTTGCAATCTGCCCTTTATTTGCATTTTCGACCTCTTCAGCCTTTTTAAGTTCTGTCTGAAGACTTGCAATTTCCTTATTTCTTTCATCTGCCGAAAGAGTCTTGTCTCTTTTAATACTTTCAATCAAGCTCTGCAGGGAGATAACCTTATCAGTTCCATCAACCCTCAGTGCATCAATTTTCGCCTGGATACCGCTCACATAATCATCTATAGGCTTAAGAAGCTTATTTTCTTCTTCCACTGTTAATATTTTACTCATAACCTTTATCTCCCTCATTATAGGTATTTTGCACTTAATCTAAGAAGTTCTTCCTGATTGGTTTCTTTTGTATTTACTATACCCGAGAGTCTTCCATTACTCATAACTCCGATACGGTTAGTAATACCTAAGATTTCCGGCATTTCCGAAGAAACAACTATGACGGTTTTGCCTTCTTTAGCCATCTTGATTATAAGCTCATAGATTTCATACTTTGCTCCTACATCAATACCTCTGGTTGGCTCATCCATCATAAATACCTGCGGCTGACGCTCAAGCCATTTACCAAATATAACCTTCTGCTGGTTACCACCTGAAAGGCTGGAAATAAGGTCTGCCGGCCCCATACATTTGGTACGCATTATTTTTATTTCCTTAGAAGTAGCTTTCACCATTTTCTGATCTGAAAGGACGGCTCCTGCCTTGTACTGACCTAAGTTTGCTATGGTTGTATTAAATGTCAAATCTCCCTTTAAAAACAGACCGTTTGCCTTTCTTTCTTCAGTTATCATAGCAAAGCCGCTCTCCATAGCCTCTATCGCATTATTAAAGTTCATAAGCTTATTCTTAAAATAAACCCTTCCTGAAGCCCTGGTTCTTACACCAAAGATAGTTTCAAGAAGCTCTGTCCTGCCTGCTCCTACCAGCCCATAAAGTCCGAATATCTCTCCCTTTCTTACATCAAAGCTTATATCCTGAAGCTGGGGCTTAAACTTTGTGGAAAGATGTTTGATAGAAAGTACCGGCTCTCCCGGCTCATTATCCACAGGCGGAAAACGGTTTTCAAGAACGCGTCCAACCATTGCAGTAATAAGTTCATTCATATTGGTTTCTTTTGATGGTTTGGTCATAACCAGGTCACCGTCTCTAAGTACCGATATTTCATCACAGATTTCAAATATCTCATCCATCTTATGAGAAATGTAAATGAGTGCAATGCCCTTTTCTTTAAGCATTCTCATCATTTCAAACAATTTATTTACTTCCTGAATATTCAGCGAAGAGGTAGGCTCGTCAAGTACAATTACTTTTGAATTATAAGAGATGGCCTTCGCAATTTCACACATCTGGCGCTGTGAAACCGACATTTTACCCATAGGCTGAGTCAGGTTTATAGTCATACCTAATTTACGAAAGAGCTCGGAAGCTTCTTTCCTCATTCTTGCTTCATCTACTATTCCTAACGAATTTACAGGGCATCTGCCTAAAAATAAGTTATCCACCACACTTCTTTCCAGACACTGATTGAGTTCCTGATGAACCATTGCTATTCCATTTTCAAGTGCATCCTTTGGCCCTGAAAAATTTACTTCTTTTCCGTCTAAAATAACTACTCCATCATCCTTCTGGTAGGTACCGAAGAGGCACTTCATCATAGTGGACTTACCCGCGCCGTTTTCACCCATAAGTCCCATAACCGTACCACGTTTTACATCTAAATTAATATGCTGTAAAACCCTGTTTCTACCAAAAGACTTACTCATGCCACGTATCGATAAGATAGTCTCATTGTTTTTTTCTTCCATATTCATACCCCTGTTATATCTTATTCCAATACTTTTTTCTCATCTTCAAATCATTTACCTCTTTTGTGCCTTCATTAAAAGCACAAAATGGTTATCCCAAAAACAAATTTACTGGGGCTTTCTAAAAACTACCAAAAATCCTACAAGTGTTTCCGGTAATCAGAAAAGGTGGCGGCAAAAGCCGCCACCTGATACTTTTAAGCTTTTATATCTGTTCTTAAAATTATTACTTAAGAAGAGCGGTATAAGAAGCTGCATTATCTGTCTTAACCATGTTGATTGCAAATGCATCATACTCACCAGGGTTACCAAGTCTGTTTGTGATGTTAGACTCTGTCTGTCCATCACCTGCGATGTACTCAACATTGAGATTAAGGAGCTTGTCATACTTCTGAAGAAGTGGCTGGTATGTAGCACCTAAGAAGTTATCAGCTGAGTTGTAGATATTGAGCCATACCTTCTTCTCAGGACTCTTAGCTGCGTCAAGCTGCTTAGCAACAGGAGCGAAAGGAACTGTAGCATCAAGGAAGTCTTTATAGTTATCAGCTGTTACAGCAAGGTTTAATGCGTAGTAAGATCTCTGGTCTGCATTGTACTCATAGTCCTCGCCCTCTTTAAGTACGTTTCCTGCCTCATCAGCAGTAGAAATACCTGTATTGATATCAACACCATCAAGTGCATTACGAAGTACACGAAGTGTTAAATAAGCCTGAACATCTGCATGCTGGCTGATAGTTCCGCTGTAACCATCACCGATAGCTGCAACTGCATCACTGTTTGCATCGTATCCGAAAGTAGGAACTTTATTCTCCTTTGACCATGCATTGAACATAGCCATACCCATACCATCATTGTTAGAAGCAACAACATCTATCTGCTCACCAAATGAAGCTGACCAGGTACCAACTGCATTACCTGCTGTAGGAGCATCCCAGGTAGCACCTGCTGCTGTCTTCATTTCCTGGGAAGCAAGCTCACGAACCTTGAATTTCTTTCCACCAACTTCAAGCTCACCATCTTTAACTACTGTAGCTGAACCGTCTGTGTTGGTTCCAACAGGATCACTTACGATATTGCCATCTTTTTCAACTGCTGTTCCAAGTGCGCTACGAACACCTCTTGTACGTGCAATTGAGTCATTGTGACCAACATCACCGATAGCAAGTACATATCCGATAACGCCATCACCATTACGGTCAATCTTGTCTGCGTTCTTCTCGATATAGTCTTTAATCATCTTACCCTGTAACTCAGCACCCTGTGTAGCATTGAAACCTACATAATAAGTATTCTCATTGAAGTTAAGTGCTGTCATATCAAGCTCACCTGTAGTACTGTTAGATGGCTGACGGTTAAACCATACTAAAGGCTTCTTGGCATTTCTACTGTACCTGTAGTCTGTGCTGCACTTGAAACCTTAGATGCTGAAGCAGCTGAAGTTGTGCTCTTTGCTGCACTTGATGTCTTTGCGCTTGAAGCAGGCTTTGAACCACCACCGCAAGCTGATAATGAAATTGCTGTAGCAGCAACTAACATAAGTGATAATGCTCTTTTTTTCATAGTAAATATTTCCTCCTTTTTTAATAAGCCCATCCAAATTAAGGCTTAATCATTTACAATGACGAGTATAGCAAAGTTAAGGAGGTTAATATATAGAATTTTTTTCTGTCTTTATAAGATTTTTTTAGCTATTTTTACAATAGATTAACAGGCATTTTTATCTTATCATATCAATTAAGGCTTATATTCACTGTTCCACAAGCATTTAGTGTATAATTTTTGACAGGCTCTCCACTGTCACAATATACTGGCTTACATTATAATATTTTCCGTTCACCGCTTTTTCTTTGATGTCATTTGGGAGTTCCCTTCCTGTTGCTTTGGCTATCGCAAACTCAATTATAGCTCTTGCATACTCGGCCTTATCACTGGATACACTCCCAAACAGCTCTCCCTTTTTTATTGCCTCCAAAGCCGGAGCTGTCGCATCAACACCTACTATTTTAACATCTTTAAGGAATTTTTCATTCTTTATTATATCTATCGCACCAAGTGCCATGTCATCATTGTTTGACAATACAAGTTCTATTTCATCTCCATACTTTTTAACCCAGCCTTCCATAAGGGCTGCCGCCTGATTTCTGTCCCAATTAGCTATGTCTCCGGCGAGTTTTTTTATAGGAACTCCGCCATCTTTCAATGTTTTAACAGACCACTCGGTTCTCACTATTGAATCCTGGTGACTGGCTTCACCCTCTAAAAGTATGTAGCTTACCTCCCCATCTCCGTTCAGATCTAATACAGAACTATCCTTTTTGTAAGCATCTACCAGAATCTGACCTTCAAGTATACCTGATTCTTTTGGTGGTGCTCCAACATAACAGAATTTATCCGAACGTTTCATATCATCCTCTACAGGCTCTCTGTTAAAAAATACAACAGGGATATCTGCTGCCAGAGCTTTATCTATAATCACAGAGGCATCAGCCCGTTCTACCGGATTAATACAAATCACATCATAATTTAAGGAAATGAAACGGTCTACCTGTTTATTCTGTGTAAGCTGGCTTCCTCCCGCATCCACTATTTCCACATTCAGCTTAAATCCATTTCCCTTTTCGTAATATTTTACATAATTTTCCATTTCTTTTTTTATACTGGATATGAAGGTGTCGTTGAAACGGTAAAGACTAACACCTATTCTTATATTTTTCTTCTCTGTAGTACCTTTATCATTTTTCTTAAATAACATAAATCCAATAATTGAAGCTGCTATAATACCTGCCAGAGCTATGTATAAAATTTTCTTCATTACCTCTCCCCTTATCCGTTAATAGGATATAATCTTTTTATATAGTCCTCATTTTTTAAATCTTTTGCAGTTATATAAAATGCTTCAATTTCTTCTTTACCTGTTCCTTTGTTATCTATAAGCATTTTCATAAGCTTTTCTACCAATAGGTAGCCCATGTCATACTCATTCCAGGCTACCATTCCGGCTATTTCACCGTCTTCAAGTTTACCCAGCAGATAGTCTGTTGCCCCTATGGTATAAATCTTAGCTTCAAGGTTATTATCACCGGCATATTTTACCAGTCTTACAGCACTTTCCTTATCTATAGCGATAAAGATAGTCTGATTTTTGTTAAAGGTCTTAAGCTGCTTATCAAGCTTAGGCCCTTCTCCTTCTGCAAAGCTCAGCTTATAGCCCATAGTTTCAAGCCTTGATTTAAGTTTCTGCAAGATCTGCTACTTCTTCATCACCAGAAAGATCTTCTGCTACTATACACGCTTCATTGTTAATGCTTTCAGCTGATCTTATATTTTCTGACAAAAGTTTAACAATGTTGTCATAATTCAGGTAAACATCAGCTTTTTCTTCTTTATAGTTTGTCTCTCCAACAATTAATACCGGAATTTCCGGATGTTTTTTCCGGATTTCTTCCGCAATTTCTTCATTCCATCTGTTTCCTATAATAAGGGCTTTAGCTCCTGCTTCTATAGCATCCCCAGCTATCTCTGACTCTTCCTCCATAGTTATGTTTTCAGCAATGGCAGGAAAACTCATATCTATATTGTACTCATATGCTGCCTCATCCATACCCTTTTTCATATTCTCAAAGTTTTCTCCGGAAATACCATCTAAAAGTACAGATACCGGGTATACCTTTACTTCTTTTTCTTTTATAATCAGATTTGTAGCCGACAAAATGTATAACACTACAAGTACAGCTGCATATATAAGCCAGAAGGCTATCGTTTTTTTGTTCATAGGGCATCCTCCAAAAAGGGTTTGGGTATAGTATAACATGGAGTTTGCCTGTGAACCACTATTATTTATCTTAACCGTTTATAGGTTTTTCTTACTTATAAGTTAGAAACTTTATATTTTAATAAACTTTCTGACCTGTAAATTCAAAACTTAATTCTATGAATTTTCTTCCTCATACTTCTTTGCAGGTAAATGAATAATAATAGTAGTCCCTTCATCCGGCTCGGAGTCTATTTTCAGCCCATAAGCTTCACCAAAATAAAGCTTTATTCTCTCATTTACATTTTTAACTCCTATACCTGAGCCTCTTCCGTTACCGGAATTACTTTTACCCTCAAGTACCATAGCCACCTTATCCTCTGTCATGCCAAGTCCATTGTCCGATACTGACAGATAAAGTTCATCATTTTCACGCCAGGCCTTTATAGTAATGAGTCCATCTCCATCCATAAACTCCATTCCATGATAAATAGCATTTTCAACAAGTGGCTGCAGCATAAGCTTTAATGATGCCAGCTCAATAACATCATCTGCCACATCAAATTCATATTCAAATTTGTTCTTGAAGCGCATATGCTGGATCATAAGATAGTTTTTTACATGGTCTATTTCAGCCTTAACAGTAACTATATTCTTACCTTTACCCAGAGAAAGCCTGAAAAATCTAGCAAGTGCTGTAACTGTATGTACTGCCTCAGACTGCTTTTCATTTTCTATCTGCCAGACTATAATATCGAGTGTATTGTATAAAAAATGTGGATTAATCTGTGCCTGTAAAGAATCAAACTCACTTTTTCTCTTTTCCTCATGCTCAGTAACTATGTCCTGCATAAGTCCCTTTATTCTAAGTTTCATATCCTGTACAGATTTGCCTAAATGCTGTATCTCATAAGAGCCGCCCATATATATATCAGCATCAAGGTTGCCTTCTTCAAGCTTCTTTACTGACTTTTCAAGCTCTCTTATTGGATTTGTTACCCTGAATGAAATGTAAGTATTTATAAGTATGACCATAAAAATAATGAGGGAAATAACAAATACAATAAAAAGCCTTGTCTTGAGCATATTTAGAGAAATTCCTGCGCCCTTTATTACACCTGCAAGCTTCCAGCCGGTGTAGCCTACCGTCTTTATTACTACTGTCTGTTTTGTATTGTTAAAAACTTCCTCAATGCTTCCATCACTATAATGTATTGCTTCTAAGTTATTTTCTTTAACCCTTCCTGATGCTATAAGTTCAAACTTTGGATGCCATATTATCTCACCATTTGAGTCCATAAGGTAGATATAGCCTCCATTTCCAAGGCTGACCTCATCAAGTACCTCGTCAAGCCCCTGATAAGCCATGTCTATAAGAAGCACCGCCTGTTCCGTACTGCCTCCAATGGTTATTTCTACAGCCCTTGACATACTTATTACCCACCGATAGCTATTGTTTCCTTTTTCAAAAAGTTTTTGTACATGTGGGCGGGTAAAATGTATGTTTTCAGTTTTATTTAGTGCATTTACAAACCATTCTTCCTTTGATACCTCAAATTTTTTTCTGAATCTTGATGCCGGCACTACACTTATTGGCTGTCCTTCTTTGGAAATCAGAGCAATATTAAGCACCTGTTCTTTATTATTATTGTATAGTAGTGTCATTTCTTCAGTTATAGAGCCTTCGGACAGATTGACATTTTTAATAATTCCATAATAAATCGTATCTGAAAGCTTCATTATATTTCTGAGATAAACCTCCATAGAAGAACCTACACGATTAACAAGGCTTATATTCTCCTGCTTCACTGTGTCCGAAAGCTGGGAAGAAAGCCTTGAATAAATTGATATTACTATCAAAAGCACTGCTATAAGTGAGGTTATTGTAAAATAAATAAAAAAATTGAATTTCTGATACTTCTGTTATAAATGATTTTTCTTTTTTTCTCAGCCTGCATATCTTATTTTCCTGTTCTGTACTTAGTCGGTGATACTCCAAATTTTTTCTTAAATACATAACTAAAATAATTTTGCTCCAGATATCCTACCTTTTCAGCTATCATGTAGGTTTTCTCGTCTGTTGTGCTAAGAAGCTCTACCGCCTTATTAAGTCTTATATCCGTAAGATAGTTGATATAGGTCTGCCCGGTTTCTTTCTTAAAAAGGCTTGAGAAATAAGCAGGACTAAGATGTAAATGACGACATATTACCTCAAGGGATAGTTCTGCATTGGTATAGTTTTCTAAAATATATTCTTTGGCTTCCTTGACTATCTGCTTAGAAGCAGACTCCCTCTTTTGCTGCATTCCAAGATTTATATTATTACAAATTCCAAGAAGCCATTCCTTCAGACTGTCACCATCTTTTATCTTCGTAACTATTTCCATATAATTTTCAAGCCCTGCAAGACTTATCTCATACTGTTGCATAAGATCCATTATACAGGTTATAATCCTCAACATATAAGCCTGATACTGCCTCGAATGTACCTTCACTTCATCAAGCTTACCGGCAAGAATACCAACTGCTTCGGCTATTCTTTCCTCTCCTCCAAATTTGATTGCAGAAATAAGTTTTTCTTCATCTTTTTCTTCAAATCTGAGTACACCTGTACTTACAGGCTCCACATCATGTATGTACACCACATCCTCAGCACCTACTATTTTCTTGTAGCCCACTGCATCTATAGCTGTCTTATATGAAGCAGATATATCAGAAAGTGTCTGGCTGCTCCTGCCTATTCCGACTGTAATACCTACTCCAAGCACTCTTTTTGCACTTTTGCATACATCCCTCATCACATCTGTAAGCCCGGTCTGACTGTTTTCGTCATCTATGGCAACTATTATTACAGGTTCTGCATCCTGAACTGAGTCAAATACGATATTCCTGTAATGAGGACTTAGTTTGTCTTCAATAAATTTCTTGACATAAATAGGAATCAGTTCTTTTTCTTTTAATATTTCTTCTTTTAAATCTGCGTTTTCAAGTTCGATATTTACTGCACAAACCACCCATTTATTGGCATTTCCTATATTCATTCCATATTCTTGAAGATAACTTTCTATGGTAATTTCATCATAAAGTCCTTTATTAATGATCAGTTTATTTAAGAACTGCTCTCTAAGCACAGGCAGACTTGCCTTATAGCTTTCTCTAAGAAGGTCTATGTTTCTTGCTGATTCGATTTCTTCATCAAGCTTTGCCTTAACTCTTTTTAAAATTTCTGTAAGTTCATCTACATTCACAGGCTTTAATATGTACTCGGCCACTCCTAGCCTTATTGCCTCTTTTGCATAGGAAAAATCATCAAAACCTGAAAAAATGATAACTTTAATAGACGGAAATTTCTGTCTCAGGCTTTCCGTAAGCGCAAGCCCGTCCATATAGGGCATTCTTATATCTGTGATTATTACATTCGGCTCTAAAATCTCTATTTTCTCAAGAGCATCCCTACCGTTTTCTGCATCTCCAACCACTTCAAAACCATTCGCTTCCCAGTTGATTTTTTTGATGATACTGGTGCGGACTTCTTCCTCATCATCTACCAGCATTATTTTATATAAATCCATATTTTACCGACCTTTTAATGTGTGAGTTTAAAATGTTATAATAATTCTAACTTGGTTTTGGGAGGATAGTCAATAAGTACAAAAACACAATAATTTAACCAACATCTATATAATAAACCAAAAGGCTCCACCTTTTCAGATGAAGCCTTTAATCATTTTAATCTAACACTATTTTGTTAAAAACCTTTATACTTTTTCTTCTTGCCTGTGACAAGCACATAATCTTCAAGCCCTTTAAGTTTGAACTTAACTGTGCCATTTTTGCTTATTTTTGCCTCAATTACTGTCTTATATCCGTCTTTATCTTGTTTTAACAAATAAGCAAATAAGCCTGCATTTTTCCTGCCTATATTCATTTCTAAGGCGGCTGCTATATTTACATTTTTAGCAAAACTTAAATTTCCTATGTATTTAAGACCTTTTATTGCTGAAACCTTATCAGCAATATCCTTATTTTTGCCCATTGATACTGTAAAATTAACTTCGCTTCCTTTTACTTTCTTTATGTCCTTGCCCCTTATTATCCATTTAATCTTATTATCCATATTTAAGATAAGACTCTTTTTATTAGTCTTTATAAAATTAAGTATATCAGCCGGGATAGTTCCCGCATTTCCAACTCGGACAGTGAGTGAGGAGGCAATTTTAAGATATTTTTTTGCGGCATTCCAATTAAGTTGTCTTATCTGAGCATTGTCTGTACCAGCAATTCTTCCTATTTTTTCAGTCTTTTCTTCCTTAGGTTTTTCTTTTTTCACATGTTCTTTTTCAGTTGTTTGAGGAACTCCTTCAAGCACAGTAGAACCTGATGAGCCGCCTGCTCCGCCGTTGTTTCTTCTTAGGATAGTTCCATCTTTTCTGACTATGTAAAAATTCTCACCCGGCTCTACACTACTGTTATCAGTGATTACACTCACCTGTCCATAAGCATTTTTATTAAACGCCGTACTGTGTATATAGCTTACAGTCGGTGGCGGTGTAATTGTAGTTAACATATTTTCTGCAAATGTAAGCTCTTCTATTCTCTCTAAACCATGTTTTCTTTCCTTAGGCTTTGGCATTATTTTTACTTCTTTAAGTCTGTTATTCATAAATGCAGCTTTGCCTATTTCTTCAATTTCTCCGTAAATAAGAAGTTCCGAGAGTTTATTGCCTGCAAACGCATAATCTCCGATATGTCCTGTATACTTTCCAAGTAAAAGGCTTTCAAGTTCATTGTTTTCAAATGCTCTTTTTTGTATTATGTGAGCAAGTTCAGGCAGTTTTACTTCTTTTAGCTTATTATTCCTAAAAGCATATTCTCCTACTGTTCTAAGTGCGGCACGGTTTACATCCTCATTCTTAAAACTGAATCCCTCTAAACCTGTTTCCATAAATGCACCTGAACCTATGGTTTTTATACTGTCAGGAAGAATGACCTCCAAAAGCTTAGTTCCATAGAAAGCAAAATCTCCTATTTCTTCAAGTCCCGGTCCGTTTCCTACAGAGTTAGGTATGATTACTTTCTCAGCTTTTCCTACATACCTGAGAAGTTTTTTACCTTTTGTGATAAACTCTGAACTTCCGCTATGTTTTTCCGCTTTTAGCTTTCCTATAAGCATATCATTTATGGACAAAGTTATTTCAGCATTTTCAGTTGGCTCTTTATCTAATGAAAGTCTGAATAAGCCATCCTCATTACTGTCTACTTTATAGGTTTTATCGGATATTTTAACATTTATCACCGTATTTGGAAGTGAAAAGCCTACTATTTCCTTATCGGTTGTAAGAACCGGCAATCTAAGTCCGGGTTCTTTTTTGTAATAATAAAAACTTAAATTGTTTTCTTTCTCTAAAGTAAGTGTTGCATTATCCTTTGTTATGTACTCAGTTCCGGTTTTATCCTTTATTATAGGAATGTCTATCTTTCTTTTCATTCCTATCTTAAAGAATCTGTCCGCTTCTATATTTCTTCTATAAGACTGCGGTTTGTCATCTCCGTAAATCAAGCCTATTTTAAGTACATTTTCTGTATCTTTTGCATCAATCATATTTACCGTTACTTTGGCAGGATTGATAAGATACTCTCCATTTTTTGAGTTAAGGGCGGTATTTAGAGATGTATATACTTTTGCATAATCAAATTCGGCAGGATTTACAGGTGTACCAAATGCCCCATCTGCTATTTTAGTGAGGTTAGGGGCAGTAATTTCTATCTGCTTATTTCCCGCAAAAGCATTTTTCTCAATACTTTCCACATTATCCATTCCTGTTATAACAAGCGGATTTCCTGCACTTTCAAAAACACTTTCAGATATGGTTTTTACCCCTCCGAACATGGTTACTTTAAGACTTGTATTTTCAAGCCCCGACTTATACTGCCCTTTAAAAGCTCCGTTTTCAATAGTTTTAAGGCTCTTAGGCAAAAGAAGTTCAGTTAAATTATTATTTATAAATGCTTCTTTTCCTATCTGCTCTATTCCCTCTGAAATTGTCAGCTTTCTTATCTTCCTTTTTATATCCTTAGAAGTACCGTCAAATGCCCTCTCACCTATTTTTTTTTAACAGGAATATTCTTTATAAAAGCCGGTACTTCCACCTGTGTACTTCTGCCTGTATAAGCTGTAATTGTGCCTGTTGCGGCATCAAAGGTAAATACCTCTTCTCCTTCTGTTATTTTTATATCATTTTCATCTTTTGAACTGCCCTCTGTGATATCTGATTCAGGATTAACTTCTGCATTTTCGTCATAAAGCCAGGTTGTTTTCATAGCATAAGCACCCTTTGCAGGCATTACCGTAGTTTTTATAAAGCTTCCGTCATAAATGAAAGACCTTTTAATAGCTTTTTCTGAAGCATTTATATCATAAAAAACTCCCATGCTTTCATCCACATTTTTCTCATATCGGGTAGCTACATATATAGGTTCATCAGTCCTTATCGCATATTCTGATACATCAATCTTATTCCATTCATTAGGTTTCGGATCTTTTACCTGCTTAAAAGGAATCAATTCGTAAAGCCTGCCATGCTTATTATAGCCAAGCACTGCAACCTGAATATGGCTGCCGCTATATATCTTGTTATTTACAAGGAAAATCTCTATTTCTTTAAGCATTCCTCCCTTGTAGCCTGACTGAAATCTTACCGCATTTCCCTTCATACTGCCTATGAAATGGGTTGTCTGATAACCTTTTGCAGAATCTGCAAATATCTTAAATCCATAATCTTTCTTTTCTTCTTTTTTTCTGTTTATGGCTATAAGCTTTAAATCTTCTGTTTTATTTTCCTTATCTGCTTCTACAACCGCCTTTATCTCAGAAGAAATATAATTATTCTTAAATGCTCTTAAAGTATATTCTCCTGTGTATATTTCAGGAAACTTAAAACTTCCGTCTGCACCTGTCTGAACAGGAAGTATTTCATCCTCTCCTACTACCCTTACAAAAGCCTCTGCTACAGGAGAGCCGTTTTCATCAACCACTCTTCCGCCCAGTGTAGCTTTTTTAGCCTCTTTAAGCAGAAAATCTTCATTAAAGTTTTTAGTGTTTGAAATATCTATCTTTTTTTCAATAGGCTCATAACCTTTTGCAGTAATTTTCAATGTGTAATGATTACCGGCTGCGTTAACAGAATGTGGAATTTTAAAACTTCCATCCCTAAGGTCAGCATAGGTGTATTTTCCTGTTTCAAGTATCATAATCTTAGCTAAAACAGGTACTCCTGTTATGTTTACAGGCTCTCCTGAATTAGCCCCCAAAAGAGCTGAATTCACATTCATTGTCTGTATACGGACATTGTCTGTTTTCTTCTTTAATAGGGCTGTTTCTTCAAAATGCTTTCTTTCAGGCTCAACCGATACATTATCTAGGTACCAGCCAAGTTCATAATCACTGATTATTCCTCCGCCTGTCTTAAAATGAAATCTGATTTTTACTTTTTTACCTTCATATTCTGAAAGACTCTTCTTTAAGGTCTGCCATTCATTCTGTGTCTTTGCATTTTGAATTACATCAGAGCCAAACAAGGTCTGCCATTCATTTTTTTCGGTATCACTTATTTCTACATCGCATTTATTTGGCGAAACAGCATTAAGCGTAGAAAAAGAGTCAACATAAATATAATCTCCGCTTTCTACCGTAAACTCAGGCATATTCAGGCAGGTGTCCTGATTTCTACTGAATATTCCATGAATCTTGGTTCCCCACATACCTGTAAGGACCGCCTTACCTTCCCTATCCATTCCGTCCCACACACTTCTCATATTAAAACCGCTTGGCATTGGATTCGGACGTTTAGGTGTGCCCCATTCCCAATCACTTGGTATGTTATTTAAACTCTCTGTACTAAATCCGTTATCATCAGTGTCAAAGTTATATTTATATCTGATTTTATCTGTTCCTATAACCGCAGTAAGTTCTTTTGAGTTCTCTCCTTCATTACCAAATACACTTATAGCCCTGACTCTATAAATATATGTCTTGCCCGCTTCCACACTGTCATCATAATAATTAACTCTCCAGTGTGTCTTGCCTGTGCCGTTGTTTATAAATTCCCTGATTAATTCATTTTTATTAAGCTCTTTAATCCTTGCAAATTCACCGTTTTCCGTCTTTCTTTCTATTATATAACTTTCTATGTCAGTTTCCTCAAGCATCCTGAAGCTAAGCTTAAAGCCTTTAGCACCGTACTCTCCTTTAAGTTCTATGACCTTTGGAGGTTTTTTAGCTGTGCCGTAATCAAGCTTTATATTATCTAAATACCAGCCACAACCCTGATCCGCGTCATGCCCATGAAAATAAAACCTTATAAGCAAAGGTGCGGACTGACCTTTGTATTTACTTAAATCATAACTGTTATTTTCCCATTTACGCTGGTCTAGTGTAATATCCGGACGAAGTTCAACATTATGAATTAAATCCCATTTTTTACCGTCTGTTGAAGCTTCTATCTTAGCAACCGTAATGCCGGTAAATCCCTTATATTCATCAAGTGTAAGTGCTATTTTCTTTTCAGAAACCGTACTTAGGTCTATCGGCGGAAGATAGAGATAACTGCTTATATTCTTCTCAAATACTGAACGCCCTGCATCTATTCCTACATAGGCAGTACTGCCGTTTTGCATAGGTGGTTCTCCTGCAAGCGGTTTATTGGTTACCTTCCATCTGTTTTCAAGGATAAAGCCATCTGCTCCACTCTCAAAATCCCAGCTCCATGGCAGGGTAATACCCCCTTTAACTGATACCGTTTTTTCCGCTTCTGTTTCATTATCAGCAAAATCTACTGCTTTTATTTTTATATTCAAACTGCCTGCTTTAAGGAATACACCCGGTATTGCAATTCCATATACTCCCGATTTTCTGTCACCTGACTCAAGAAGCATATCCTTTTCTTTAAACTCGGTTTCATCTGCTGACTTATACAATAATTTTACACTTTTTACCGCTATGTCATCATCTATTTTAGCACTTACCTTATAGTCCCTGCCTACATAAGCACTATCCTGTGAAGTTATGGCGATTTCAGCTTTTCTTTCATCCTTGCCCGACTTAAATACATGCCCTGTTATGCTGCCCATTTCCCTGCCCTTCATAACCGCTATAGCATCATAGGCATTTACCAGACCGTTACCATAAGCCATATTCGGAGCTTTATCAAACTTAGTATCGGTAAGAGGCTCGGCTGTTTTTATCATCAGTTCTTCTATTTGCTCGGGTGTTAAACTTTTATCTGCCGACTTTATAAGTGCCGCAACTCCTGCTACATGTGGAGCTGCCATACTTGTACCGTTCCAAGACACATAGTTTCCGCTTGCATCTACGGAACGCACCTGTACTCCTGGTGCTACTACATCAGGTTTTATTTTATCCTTTATGGATTCAAATGCAGAAGGTCCTTTTTTTGAAAATGTTCCAAGTTTTTTATTTATATCATTTGCACCTACTGCAAATACATTTGGCATATTTCCCGGATTGGCTATAGTTCCAAGTCCCGGCACAGGCTCTCCTGCTGCCTGATTGCCTGCTGCAAATACTGCCAAAATACCATTGTCTCTCCAAGTCTTTGCAACTTCTACAAACCACTCGTTATTATCAGCATCACCGCCCCAAGAATTATTGATAATATCGGGCTTCTTGTCAAGCATCCACTGTGCCGCCGCAAGTAAATCCGCTGTAGCACCGCCTTTATCACCGATAGCCCTCGCACTTATAAACTTAGCACCCGGTGCAACTCCTATCTGATTTAGATTGTCACCCTCTCTTCCACAGATAGTGCCTGCCACATGGCTTCCATGGTCATTTACAGAACTTGCCGCAGGCTCCATAAGTCCGTCTACAAAGTCCTTATAATACTGTGTATCAAAGGTATCTGTTTCTTTGTTATATCCTTTATAAGCGTTCTTTAATGCCGGTAATCTGTAGTTTTACACTGTATCTATAATACCTACAGTTATTCCTGCCCCTGATACATTAAACTCTTCCCATACCTTATCTGCATGTACCTGGCTGACTCCCCATTCTATCTCTCTTTCATCAGGTACAAATATTACAGGTTTTTCTGCTCTGTCCTTTTACATTTTTAATGGGTTTAATCTCATAAATCCTGCCATTATTGGTTATACTTTTTACAGTTGGAAGCTTTATTATTTCACGCAGGATTTCAACATCAGTTACAACTGCATGTACTCCGTTTGCAATATAAAATGATTCTACTTCAAGTACTCTGCCTTCAATTCTTCCCCTGTTAAGTATGGATAAAACCTCTGTCTGAGAGTCTGCTGCAATATCTTTTAACTCCATAGCCACTGTATTTATACCTACAGGCTCACACTTAATAAGGACATCATATTTATCTTTTTTATCCTTTAATAATTCCTCAAGTTTCTGAAACTTATCTGAGCTATATGTTTCTTCCGCTTTTTACTTCTTTAGTCATCGGAAATGATAATGACATAACTAATGACAATATCAAAAAAATAAGCCAGAAAAACTTTTTAACTTTTTAAATTTATTTATTTTTCATTTTACTTTCCTTATGGCATTGTTATTATTTTTTTACTTCACTTGCTCCTAATCCCTCTATCTCTATGGTAAGATAAAACTTTTTATTAACTTTAATTCCGTTATAATCTGAAGGAATCCTCAACTCTAAAACAGGTGAGTTCCATTTTTTTAAAAGCTGTGCTCCATGTTTGTTTACGGAAAATTCTGCACCGTCCGAGCTGTTATTATATCTGCCGGTAATTTTTAGTTTATCAAGTACATCATCTCTGTTAAGGACAACACCGTCTTTTCCGGTTAAAAGTATCTTTATATTTTTCCCTTCTGCATATTGGAATATTACAAAACCGTCCTGTGTAGTGCCGTCCTCACTTTCTATCGCTGTCGCAGTAAATTTTGCATTTTCTGTATTAGGTTTATTTTTCTTGCCTTTCAGATATTTTATGATCAGATTTGGCAGTTTATTTGTGCCGACCATTACAGAAAGTACCAGTTCCGTATCTTGGCTGAATTCATCTCCTGCCACTTCCCCGCTGAACACTTTATCTGTAAAAATAACTATTTTACCTGCATTAAACTCATAAGCAGTTTCATCTAAGCGGGTTTCCACATTATCTTTAATTCTGCTTATTTTTATATCCTTATTATGACTCTGCCAGTTCTCTATTGTTATTTCAGGCTTTTCTTCATAATAATACTCTGTCTTATTTGTTTTAAGCGACATAGGCAACTGCTTTGGAACTACAGTGATATTGGCATAGAACTTAACCTTTTTACCGTCAGTATCTTCTTTTTCTATATCCTCAGGCAAGTCAAATTTCGCTTCACTCTGCCTTGGCACTCCCGGAGTTGTTGCTGTCCTTGTACCGACAAAGCCCCAGCCCTTTATCGCAATATCCCTTGTACTACTATCAGAGAGTTCCACCGTAAATGAAGCAGGCAATTTCCCGTCAGTAACTAATTCCTTTACCTTATTTATCCAGCCTGTTCCCACTTCTACAGTTATTTCAGGTATCTGTGTAATTATCTTAACCACCCTTTTTTTAGCCGGATTAAAATTAGGATCAGGTGCATATTGTATAGTTATTGTACCCGGTACTCTTTCTTCGTTTATTGTAACTTTTACATCAAGTTCTATATTTTTATCAAAATTCTTTACCGTACTTTCAAAAATTCCGTCAGTAATAAGTGTTATCTTATCACCTACAACTGTATACTGCTTAGGTGAAAAGATTTCTTTTGATATTTCAAAACCTTTAGCTGCCTCAACCTTTATTGTTTTCACATCTTTTGGCATATTTTTAACTGTGATTACGGGATTATCCTTGTAATAATATGTCTTATTTTCAAATTCAAGTTTTGGTTTTAATACTGCCTGTGGCTTTACATTTACAGCTATAGTACAGGTTGGCATTTCTCCGACAACTCCGTCAGGAAGATTGTATATAGCTGTAGTACTTGTCTTACCTGCCCTATATGTGTTACAATAGCTCCATTTTACTCCATTAATGGTAAGTTTGGTATTGTCACTAAGTGTAGCTGAAAGCGTCTTTGGAAGTTGATTTTCTTCTACCTTCTTCCAGTCAGCTCCGTATTCAACTGTTATTTCCTTTATATCAGCCTCTACACTTACAATAGTTTTTATCTGCTTTTTCTTTATTTCTACTGTGGTTTTAACTTCTTTTTTAGCTACAGTTACCCCTGAAGGTAAGTCATATTCTGCTTCAATCTCATATCTTGCAGGTTTGTTAAAGTCAATCTTTTCAAGACCTTTCCAAGACTTTATTGTAATTTTTACCTTTGTTTCATCACTTAGGGTTGCTGTAAATAACTTAGGCAGTTTATCTTCTAAATCTTCTTTCTTACTGCCCTCTATCAAAGATATTTCAGAAATCTTCTCTACTAACTTTATCTTTTTTTCAGGCTTCTTCGGCTCATTTGTACCGCCTGAAGAACCTCCACCAAATCCGCCTCCTGTACTACCACCAAGTCCTGTATTTCCTGTGTTTGCAGATTTATCTGTATCAGAACTTTTTTCTTTAACTTCTTCTGTATTCTTTGCAATCTCTTCTTTCTTATCGTTATCCTTGATACTTTTCCCTGTATTTTCATTATCAATATCTTTTGAAGTATCCGTTAAATCCAATGCTACCTTATCTATCTTCTTACACCCTTCAGCTGTCACCTTTTACTTTTGTTTTACTGCTTTTTAATATTTACATTCGTAAGATTTTTACAATTAGCAAAAAGCCTTACTTCCTATACTCTTCATGCTTTTCGGGTATTGTTATTTTCTCTAAAAACTACAGTTTTCAAAAGCCTTATTTTCAATTTTTTTAATCCCATTTGGTAACTTAATGCTCTTTAGTTTTTTTACAATTAGAAAAATGCTTCTTTTTCCTATGTTTTTTTAACTGTGGATGAAATAATTACTCTTTTTTTATACCTGTCTTGCCATAAAATGCTCTATAGCCTATCTTTTTTTATACCCTTAGGTATTTTGACTGTATCCTCATTTCCGTTATATTTTACAAGTACAGCCTTTTTTTATCACAAAAATTACTATCTGCTGCCTTTAGCACAGATGGCGTAAATAGTGAAATTAACATTAATATAATCATCAAAAATACTAATGTTTCTCTTTTTCTTTGTTAACATAATTTCTCTCCTTTTTACTTTGTTAGTCTTCACTAACTTTAGTATCTTTTAAAGTATTTGTCAACTGTTTTTACTATGTCTTACTGTAAAAAAATTGCCATCTTTTTCATTCTATCCAGACATTTATCCAAAAACATCTTATAACTCTGACAAAACCTGTTTTCATAATCTCCCGTTTTCTCATTAAGCATTCTGTTTCTCATACATCCGCCCCTGCATATCTGGATGTATGGACAGACTTTACAGGACTCGAGAAGAGGGATTGAGCGTTCTATAAACTTACTCTTAATTCTGTTTTTCATTTATAACATCAAGATTGTCTTTATTAAAATTCCCTAATTTATACTCATCAAGTGCGTAAAAATCACAAGGGTAGACACTTCCGTCTGCCTCTACTGTATTCTGTATTCCGCAAACTCCACGCTGTTCACAAGCCTCCGGCATATAGCCCATAAGTATCCCCACATAGTTTTCAAAACTTCTTATATATGGCTGTCTGCCCTTCTTCCAGTCATCAAACCAAAGAGCAAAGAGTTTTATAAGAAATTCTCCATAAGCCTTGGCGGTAAGGGCAAATTCTCCTTGTTTATCATCTTTAGTAAAGCTTTCAAGACAGGGAATATACTGCTGATATTTAAAACCTTTTTCGGCATAATCCCTGTAAATCTCCTCAATATTCTTTGCAACATCAGCAGTTACCACTGTCAGAATATTGTATTCCACTCCAAACTTATCAAAGAGCTTGGAAGTTTCATAGGTCTTTTCGTATGCTGATTTTCCTGCCAGATGCCTGTATTTGTTATGTGTGCATTTTGTTCCATCTATGGAAAGTCCTACAAGAAAATTATTCTCCTTAAAAAATCGGCACCATTCCTCATTCATAAGTGTTCCGTTTGTCTGGAAAGCATTATTTATCCTTACATTGTTTTTATTATACTTCTTTTGAAGCTCTACGGCCTTCTTAAAAAAATCAAGCCCTCTGAGAGATGGCTCACCACCCTGAAAAGCATAGCTTGCCATACCGGAAGCCCTGAGCAAAGTCTTTCTTATTACATTTTTAAGGGTTTCCTCCGTCATAAAGCCAAAGGATGCATCTGTGCGGTTTTCCATCTCATCTTTGTAAAAACAATAATCACAATGCATATTGCAAAGTCCCGAAGCCGGTTTTATAAGTACACTGATAGCTGGCATATATATCTCCTATAGCTTATTTCTAAAAAATTATCTAACTCTTACTATTATAAGTATTTATAGATATTATTTCAATTATCTGATATAGAAAATGACTAATACCCCATATGCTGTTATTTGGAATATTAGCCATCAAAAATCATTATTTTATTTTTATCTCTACCTTTCCCTCTCCTGCTTTTTCTATCTGCTCAATCAGCTTTAATGCCAATTCTTGTCTTATGCCTATGGTAGATTTATCATTTACAAGGTTGTTTAGCTCATAAGGATCATTTTTTAAGTCATAGAAAAATTCTTCCTCGTATACATTGCTTCTATCTTCATCCCAGCCATTGCTTTCAGGGGCATAGACGCTGTAAAGATAGTCTTTGCTTCTTATACACCTTCCCAGTCTGCTTTCACTAATCTGTGCATATACAAACTTTTCTTCATCAGTTTCTTTATTCAAGAGAGTTCCTAAATCCTCACCAATCATGGCTTCACCCACATCAACTCCGGCCATAGCTAAGATGGTCTTTGGTATAGATGCAGTAGAAACCACTTCCTCTACAACTTTTCCACCCTTAAATCCTCCTCCCGCTATGATTAAAGGCACCTTAAGTGCAGAACTGTGGCAGGTTCTCTTGTAGTCATCCGAACCCTTTAAGTAAGTTTCCCTATTTCTGGTTTTAAAATGTGAGCCATGGTCTGATGAATAGATTATTATCGTGTTATCGTATAAACCTTTTTTTCTTTTAATTTTTTTCAACCAGTTTTCCGAAATTATCATCTATGCTCTTACAGCAACCCAAATAATCAGGATACATCTGCCTTGCATCTCCGCCAAGAACCTCTAAATCCTTTGGCAATTTACAATCCTTAAATCTCTCTTTTGAACCGTCAGGCCCTTCATAATCTGCCCTGTCATTCTGATGGTGCGGCTCAATATGAGATACCGTAAGAAAAAATGGTTTTGCTCCGTCATATTTATCTATAAATTCCAACGCAAAATCATTAATTTTATCAACCCTGTAGCCCTTAAATTCAAGCTTATTCATATTTTCATCAAATACATAGCCATCGTAGCCATGTGAGGTCGCCTCAAGCACATCCGACACTCTCCAGAAACCATTATATCCGCCACGCCTCTCCAATGGTATCGCACTGGTTTCATAATCAGGATTGGCTGGTACGCTATAGCTTGCCCTGTCACTTGCCAGATGCCATTTACCTACATAGGCATTCCCATATCCTGCTTCTTCCATATAATTTGCTAAAGTTTTGATATCCCTTGGAAGAGACTGTCCATTTCTAAAACAACCTATGTCCGTTGGGTACTTTCCGCTCTGAAATATAGCCCTGCAAGGTCCACATACCGGCTGTGCTGTAAATGCCTCTCTAAACAGCACTCCCTCACCTGCCAGCCTGTCTAAGTTCGGACTTATATCAAGCTCCTGTCCATATACCCCCATAGTATCAGCTCTCTGCTGGTCTGAAAAAAAGAAAATTATATTTGGCCTCTCCATATTTACCTCCAATTTTAACCCCAAACCGCCATTTATCCGGCAAAAATTTTTTTAATCTTTAATTATTTTCTTGATTTTATCAGATTATTGGCCTTTAGATATTTTATGATACAAACGTCAAAAGTATAAAAATTCGATGCAAGCTTGATTACAAAAGAATTTGTTATCTTTTGACACCCACATCATTTTATTCTTTAGCTACATGGCTGTCAAGATTTCATTATAATTCTTTTTCTCAAACATAAATAAGACCTCACTCTTATGAATGAAGTCTTAATATTCCCACTATACTGTTATCTCAATCTGATTTCCCTCTATACCTAAAATACAGCTCTCATAATAACCATCTCCGGTAGTTCTTGGTCCACTCAAAACCTCATACCCGTCATTTTTTAATATTTCGGTAAGTTCATCTACCTTCTCTTTGCTTCCTACTGAAAATGCAAGGTGAATATATCCTGTACGGTTAAAGGCTTTATTCACATCTTCCATCTGAGGTTTATTCATAATTTCAAGCCTTGCTCCATCTTCAAAACTAATAAAATAAGAGCGAAAATCAGTATTTTTATTATGATAAAGTTCGTTTGCGCTGCCTCTAAGATACGTTACAAAAAAATCCTTTGCAGCCTCAAGGTCATTTACATACATTGCCACATGTTCTATTTTCATATCAACTAACCTTTTCTTTCTTTAATAAACGATAAGCTACCTCAAGCATTGAAAAATTTATTAAAGCAAATATAAGTATGTAAACAGGCATAATGCCTATACCGGCTTTTTGCTGCAATATTCCAAATACCATAGGCATAAAGGTACTTCCTACATAAGCTGATGCCATTTGCAGACCTATAGCCACTGCACTGTATTTCTTTCCAAAATTAGCAGGCGCCATGTGTTGGATAGCAGGATATACCGGTCCCATGCCTGTACCGATTACTACAAAGCCTGCTGCCGCAACCATATAGTTTGATAAAGGCAAAAATACCATAATAATTCCAATTAACTCAATAAAAATTCCGATTCGGATAAGTTTTCTGTCACCAATTTTATTTGAGATAAAGCCTGAAATCAGCCTTCCAAACATCAGTCCTCCAAAAATCAATGCGCCAAAGGATGCAATGGTATCAGCAGAAAGTCCTTCCTTTGTGCCTGCAAAATAACTCGGTGTCCAGAGGAAACAGGTAGCCTCTCCTGCACAATAGGCATAAAACGCAATCAGTGTAAAAATGATTGCAGGTACCTTAAGTGCTTCCCTTATGCCTACACTACTGCTATGGTCTTCTTCCTCATCTTTGCCATTTGCTTTCCAAAGAGGGAGTGAAAATATACATACAAGTAAAATTAATATCTGAATATAAGAAGTCCATCTGTAACCTTCATTCCACCTTGCATATTTAAGTGCAAGCGCCATAATATAAGGGCTTATAACCGCACCTACTCCATAAAAACAATGTAAGAAATTCATTACTGAACCTGAAAAATTATTGGCTACATAGTGATTAACAGAAGCATCTATAGCACCTGCTCCAAGTCCGTACGGAATTGCAAATAAAAATAGCATCCAGTATTCTCCACAGACAGAAAACCCTAACAGGCCGATTATTGTTAAACCAATCGACACTATGGTAATCCATTTTGTATGAAACCTCTTTATCATTCCCGGACTCATAAGAGCTGAAATTATTGTCATAAACGATATTGTCATAGACACATAACCAGCATAAGATGATGGCACCGAAAATGCAACCTGCATCTGTGGCCAGCCTGAGCCAAGCAGCGAATCCGGCAGTCCGAGACTGATGAAAATAAGATAGATAACCACTAACAGTAATGAAGCCATTAAATTTCCTCCATATTTATTTAGTCCAAATTGTTCACAAAATATATTTGAAATATTTTTGCAAGGATTGCAGGATGTGAAGCAGAAGCAATCCCATATCATTTGGTGTCAAATAGTTTTGACATCCACATCACTTTATAGAATGTATATAAAAAGTCTGTGATTTATTTCAGAATAATTTGACTATAATATTCTTGACCTCTTAGGATTATATCGTATAATACTAATAAACAGATAGCATTTTATCGCCAAAATCAATAGATATTATAGTATTATTTCGTCAAATATAAGGAGAAATATTTATGGCATTATCATATTCAGTTGACAAGACTGACGGTAGCGGAAGGGAACTTCTGACCTATGGAACCTCAGATTTTCCAATTGCTTTTTTTGATGATGACCTGACAAAGGTCAAGGTTCCCTGGCATTGGCATGATGAACTTGAGATTATTATAATAACAGAAGGTTCTGTCTGCGTACAAATAGCAAACAGCAGCTTTGTATTAAATAAAGGAGAGGGATATTTTTTAAACAGTGGAATTCTTCACTCTGCAAAGCTCTTATCTACAAAGGGACATCAGCATGCTCTGATATTTTCTCCCGAAATTACAGCTCATAGCGAGGACATAGTATGGAAAACCTATATACAACCTATATTTAAAAAACAGGCTTTGCCCTTTATAAAGCTAAGCCCAGGAATTTCATGGCAGAACAGCATTCTACAGTTGTCTAACGACGCCTGGCTTAATGGTGCTTATGAGAAAACCGACTATCCAATCACAGTCCGTCATAACCTGACCAGGGTTTTCAGTCTTATTAAAAGTAATATAGACTTACTTGAAAATGAAACAGAGTTCACCGACAAAGCCAAACAGGATGAACTCCGTATCAAAAAAATATTGTTTTTTATTGAAAATAATTATCCCACAACGATTACAATAGCTGACATTGCAAAGAGCGGAGATATAAGTATAAGTTCCTGTCTTCGTTTATTTAAGCAGATATTAAAAACAACTCCAATCCAGTATCTGATTAAATACCGTCTTCAAAAATCAGTTGAGGAATTTGACAGCCTTGAAGGCAGAAACATAGGTGATATTGCTTATTCCTGCGGTTTTGCCGATGCAACTTATTTCAACAGATGCTTCAAAAAGGAGTTTGGCTGTACTCCTACAGAATATATTGTAGGGAAACTTAACAGTAATTAAGAGGTTAGTTCATTCAACAATCCTTGACAGCCTTCAAGCACATCTCTGTAAGTTGCATCAAAGTCTCCTGAATACCATGGATCGGCTATGTCTCCTGACTTTCCTGCAAAAGACAGGAGCTTGCTTATCTTATTTTGGGGATCTCCTTTTAAGATTCTGTCGAGGTTTCTGATGTTATTAGTATCCATGGCTATTATGTAATCGAACTTTCCATAGTCTGCCTTGGTTATCTGTGTAGATGTGTGAGGCAGGACAGGAACTCCGGCTTCCCTCAGCTTCTTCACTGTACCATAGTGGGTGGATTCTCCGATAGCCTCTGTACTGGTGGCTTTTGAGTCTATGAAGAAACTGTCTGTAAGACCTGATTTGTTAACGAGGTCCTGGAATACGAAATGAGCCATAGTGCTGCGGCAGATGTTGCCATGGCAGATGAAAAGTATTTTTATCATATCTGTTATACTCCTTTAAATCTCTACAAAAGCCTATGTTTATGGGGTTTTAACCACTTTGTTATTTAATGGTGCTTCACAAAAATCTTCATAAATCTTTATAAATTATCGTCTAAAACGTGTAGTAAAGTGTGTAGTAAATTACCTGCTTCAAACCCTTTGTTTATGAGGCATTGGATATCTTTTTATCCTTAGAATTATGTGTAGTAAAATCAATAATCTTAATCATAGCTTTACTAGCCATCTCATAATCAGAATGAGTGTAGATATTCATTGTGGTTCTTGCCTCTGAATGCCCCATAATATATTGCAGGTTCTTAACATCTAAGCCTTTCTGATATAATTCGGTACAGAATGTATGCCTATATACATGTGGTGTTATCTTAGGTAAGGGAGTATCAGGATAAAGCTTAGAATACTTTTTAAAAGCCCATCTGCATTCATTTTCTATATGTAGTGCAACCTTTGGTTTTTTGTTCTTATCAAGCATTATAAAGCCGCTATAGCCATCAACAATCATCTCTGTTTTGACTTTAGCTCTTTTAGCAATGATGTTTTTAAGGCTTCTATACACTTCCTCTGACATAGGAATATAACGTATACCGCTTTCAGTTTTAGTCTTTTCTACCTCATATACACCATTTCTGGTGCGAAGCAGCTGATGGTCAACATTAATTTTCCTATTCTCAAAGTCCAAATCCTTAAATGTAAGCCCACAGAACTCACTTACCCTTAAGCCAGTATTAAGCAGAACAACAAACTCATCATAATACTTAGAATAAGTATTATCGTTACGGATAAATTCCATCCATCTGTCTTTTTGTGCTTCTGTAAGTGCCACTCTCTTCTTAGAATCATTTACAACAAAATCAGTAAGCTTGAAATTAAAGGGATTTTTTAGTATAATATCCTCATCATAAGCCATTTGGAAAGCTGGACTTAGTACGCCCTTTATTGTAGTCAGCGTGCTATATCCCCTTCCATCATTGGACAATTTGATAATCCATTGTTGAGCATCAGAAGCCTTAATCTCTCTGATGCTTTTTTGTGCAAAAGCCTCTTTTTCAAGAATGTTTATTACATAATTGTAGCCGACTTTAGTATTCCGCCTTACATTCCTTTTAAGCCCTACATACCTTTTAACAAGCTCTATTACACTTATTCTCCCTTTTACATAATCAAGTCCCCGCTCCAGATTCTTTTGTATGACCTTCTCTTCTTCACGAAGCTCTTCCAAAGTATTTGAATATATGTACTTTATTTCTCCAAAGCAGTCTTTATACCTGTATTGGTATAACAAGTCCTTACGCTGGCTTTCGCCTGTTTTTAACACTTTACCTTTATTGTCTTTTCTCTTTTCCGACATAAATCTCCTTTCCAAAGAGAAAGAGACTTGGTGTAACAAGAGTATAACATATGTGCTGTCCTCTTTCTATTCTTAAATTGAATAACTTTTATCTAAGAACTCCTCAAATTTCTTTCTTTTTATAAGTCTTTTCGTACCATTCCATAGGACAAAATCAGCTTTTTTATTGTCTGATAAAGCCCGAAGCTTATTTATCCCTATTCCAAACAATGCCGAAGCTTCGTCTAACGTGAGATTTACTTTCTCCCATATCGGGACTTCAATATTTTTTTCGGCATGTTAAGTTTTTTAATCTGTTAAATAAATTTCTTAAATGACTTCCGTCACTATAAGCGATAATGCCTTTTCTCATTTCTTCTGAATCAATTTTGATTTTTATGCAGTTTTTATCCACAAACGGTATATTACCTATTTCATGCATTCTATATATCCTCTTTCTTCTAAATAAATATCAACTACCTCTTACCCAAAAGTAGGTGCTCTAATTCTATGCCCGGGCATAATATAAATTACTCCTTTCATTTATTTAATTTCCAACTTTCACTTCGAAGTTGCTTTTTTCTTATAGAACTCATAACATTGACAGCATTTTCTGATATCAACTTTTGTATTAAACCTTTTCTCGTATTCTTTCAGGTTCTTTACCAGCACATCGTCAAGTGTCCTGACAAAAGATTCTATTTCTGCAATCGTATAATAGCTAATCCAGCCACATACAATGCCCTTTAAATCCTTTACAATATTCTCAGACTTTTCCATACATCTTTCAGATACCTTCTGCACTATTTCTTCACATTTTCCTCGTTTAGGGCTGATATGAATCCCGTCACTACCTTCAATTATGGAGAAACCCAGCATTGTAAAGCCATCTTTAATATCGTGTATTCCCGACTTTTCATAATTAATAGGCAGCCTACACTTCTTCTCAATGAATTTACTAATGCTATTACGTATCCTCAGCGCAGCCTTCTCACTTTTAGCTAATATTGTTATGTCATCTGCATATCTGGCATATACAATCCCCCTCTTTTCCAGCTCCTTGTCTACATCATCAAGTATAATATTTGCTAGAACAGGGGAGATACTGTTTCCTTGAGGACATCCGATTAGGTTCTTGCCCATATGTCCATTCTCCACGTATGTGACTTTGAGGAATTTACTGATAATTTTAATAATCCCGACATCACATGCCTTAGAGTGAAGATTATACAAAATTCTGTCATGGCTTATGTTACCGAAGCAGTCTTTTAAGTCTATGGATATTACGTATCTATATCCTTCATGCAGGTGTTTAACAATATGATTGACCGCCATATGACAATTCATCCCCTTACGGAAGCCAAACGAGTTATATTCAAAGTCCCCGTCATAGACTTCTTCAAGATATGTATATATGCAGCGGAGGATTACCCTGTCCAACATTGTTGCTATTGCCAGAGTCCTGAACTTGCTGCTGTCTTTCTTAGGTATCTTCTGTAACAAAACTTCCTTTGGGCGATACCTTCCGTCTGCCAGCTCTTTCTTTATGGATTTGTAGTTGTTCTTAACATAGTCAACCGCTTCTCTAGCAGATACTCCGTCTATCCCTGAAGAAGATTTCACCGCCACCTTTTTGGCAGCCAGAATCATTTTGTCAAATGAAAATATATCTGAAAATACTTCTGACATGGGTTCTATATATTCTTACCTTGGCTTGAACTGACTCAGCAGCTGCTTCACAGAAAGAACTAAGCTGTATAAGAATATTTATCCTTCCTCTCATTCTCTGGTTATGGCTATTGCTATGCATGATACATTCATTAAGCAATACCATGTTTATTAACAGTTACAAATGCACTCCTTTTTTTCATCACCCCCTTATATCTCTTCCATATAAAATAAAGTTTCAAAACTCTCGCCAAGAGCTTCATATGCTCTTTTGGCTGTGGCAGGACTTACATTCCCATCTCTTTCAAGCTTTAGAATTACAGAAGGGCTGACTTTCATCTTCCTTGCCAAAGCATTTAAGGAATATCCTTTTATGGCTCTGATTTTCTTAAATGCCGCCTTTGCTCTAATTTTCATTCTGTTCACCTCCTACATTTATTCTATATCATATTTTTTTATGTATTACAATTACACTTTTTTTATTTATTTTTGTTCTTTTTTTATGTTATAATATATGTAATTTTATGGCACATTTATTGAAAAGGAGCATTTATGAAGATGAAAAAAATAATGATATCAGCGAAAAGGTTACGTGAGTTAATCACTGCTTATATAGACAGGGAAGAATGAAAAAAATTAAGCAGATGAATTGTGATATAGATAAGGAAAAATAAAGAACTCAGAAAAAAATATAGGAATAAACTCATTAAGGCATATAAACCAGCTGAGCAAGAGAAAATAAGAAAAATATACAAAAATACAGTTTTATCATAGATTTCGAGGAAAAAAACCCGGAGTATGTTTAAATATTAATAACCTAAATAAATGGCTGAATGGTTCAATATGCCCAAAAACCCGAAACTTTATATACTTTTTGTAACTTTTTCAATGTATCATGTGAATATTTAATAGGTTATTCTGACATTAAAAAAATCCAGCAACCGCTAAAATCAGTGAAATCCTGGGGCTTAGTGAAAGCTCTACAAATGCACTAATAAATTGCTGCAAAAAGACTGAGTCAGTAAAAATTCTTAATGCCCTCCTTGAGGATAATGATAACCTAGACTGTCAACTATATAATATTTATTCACATTCTTACCAGTCATATAAGATAAAAAAACTCGTCTATTTACAATAATAATTATAACTATAATAATGAAATGTTTCATGACTTACTTCTTATTAAATGGGTTAACAGAGACATAGACAGTAGACTCATGTTTTATTTTCACACAGAATTTGATAATCAGCTAAATGACGAACTTAACCAGAAATATTATGATAACTATGACAATTATGAAGAAACAGACCTTGGAAATACTCAATATGATGAATAGCATTGCCTGTTCCTTTCAAAAGTAACAACTTAACCTTCCGAAGTAGGTAGACCGTCCCATAATATAACGGTGTAAATGTATATACCCAAAGCAGCACCATTTAAAAGTCTTATTTCAGTATTTTTACATACTATTTGAGGGGATAGCCCGTAATATAACAGGCTTCTCCCCTTTTTCCTAAATTTACTCCTTAAATGTGTTAAAGCCTGCCTTTCCTGCTAAAGCTCACAAACTTTCCATCGCCTATGATGATAAAATCTGCAAGCGGAATGTTTAAAAGTTCCCCCGCTGACTTAAGCTTCTCACATATGCCTATATCCGTCACAGACGGTTCAGGCAAGCCCGAAGGATGGTTATGGATAATTACTATATTGCTTGCTCCTACCTGCAAAGCCCTAATATATACCCCTCTTGAGTCAATCAAGCTTGAATTGCCCAGACCATGGCTTATTTCAAATACCCCGATAACTTTCATCCTTATGTTAAAAGCCAGCATGTAAACATGCTCATCAGCATATTCATCTAAATGGAACACTTCCTTCATCAGCATATAAATATCATCGGGATTGTTTAAAATATCTTTCTCATATGTATGGCTTTCTTTTACTTTTAACTCCGTATGTCTGGTATCTTTGTCCAGCATAAGCTCATATGCTGTTATATTCTTCATCTTCTGCTCCTTTCAGAAAGGCAGGGGATGAAGCATTTACCCCAACCCCCTGCATAAGTTTATCCATTTTGCTCTGTACTTTATGGCTGTCTTATCCTAATGCTTTGTATTTATCAATAAGCTGTGAACACTGCCCGTAAGAGATTTTCTTGTAATTATCAATATTCCAGTTCTTCCTTACATAACCATTGATGGCATCCATGGATGTATTATATTTATTCATAAGCGTCTCAAGAAGCTGAATCTGCTTCTGTGTTGCCTGTTTATCATTTTCTGTCTGCATATCTTCGATATCCTGCGTAAACTTTCCCGAAAGATTCCCGACATTCAGCACTGCATCAACCAAAGCCCTCTTCTTAGCCATTTTAGCCACGACATTCTGGTAGTTATACCCGCTTCCTTTTAAATACCTTGCTTCTTTTGTGTTGCTTGTTGCTATGCCTTCTCCCCTTACTACTCCGTTGTAGTCTATGAGGTAGACCTTGCACTCATAGCTGAAAAAGCCTGAGCTGTAATCCTCTGCCCTGTTAGTGATTTCCGTCCTTGCTATGAGCCCAAGGTAATTCATTATTTTTTCTGCACCTGGCTTTAAGAGTGACGGTTTTGAGCAGCGTGGTATGATTCCGTAGTCAGTTCCTGCAATAAGCATGCTCTCCACAAACTGCCCTATTTCATCATCAAAAGCCTTCGCTTCTTCTAAAGTCATTCCCTTAGCCCTTACAGAGGTCACAGGCTTCGTTTCAGGCTTAAATTCGCCGCTTTCCGAATCAAACATAAGATTCTTGGACACATTTATTTCAGCCTGTTCTATGGCTGTTTTAGAGCCTTCTGGAGGGGTTATGTCTCCCATCCTGCTTTCAAGGAATTCTTTTAAGTTAATCTGCTTCATCATATTTATTCTCCTTCCTATTTCACTGTAAACCTGCGTGATACGGTTGTCTTTAAGTATTTTTCATATATTTCAGGCTCTTTTTCTTTAAGCGCCTTAACATCAAGCCTGTCAGTCCCTACAGGCTTCCAGCTTATGCTGTACTTACCGCATTTAGCTTTTTCATAATCCCCCATCAGCTCTTTAAGGCGGTTTGAGGCTTCCTGCTTCCTTGCCTTTGCCCTCTCTTCTTCCTCTGATGCTTTTGCATAATCTTCTATATGCCTGACAGCTTCATCAGGCAAATCTTTCTGCCCTGTTATGCCGCCTTTGTATAAAGAATCCAAAAACTTCCTTGCACTTTCTGAACCGTCAATCTCAGGTCTTATATTGTTCCTTACTTTGTTCCAGAACTCTCCCTCAAGTGCGGTGAGCATTTTCTGTACTTCTATGTCTTCCTCAATCTCATACAGCCTGAAACTATTTCCACCTATAAGGACTGCACAGTATGCCTTCTTAATTCCTGTTACGCATAAGTAATGCTGTATCTGTGTCTGGTAATACACAGGGACTTCATTCTCCCATTCGCTTCTCTTATACTCACTTGCTGTCTTGATTTCCAGAATGGCAGGATTGCCATCTTCATCAGAGATTATCCCGTCAACATTTGCAAGCATATAAGGATATGCAGGATGCCTTAATATTGCCTTTACCTCTACTGCCTTCCTGCCTGTAACCTCTTCAAAATGACTGCGTAATATGGGTTCCATTATATTTCCCCAGAGCATGGCTTCATTCTCCCCTTCAAGTTCTTCTGCCTGACCTGTCTTATCAAGCCAGAGCTCAAGCTCTGACTTCCATTTTGACAGCCCCAGGAGCGGGGCTACATCACTGCCGCCAATTCCCATCCTGCGGTATGTAAGCCACATCTCTTTTGTCAGCCCTTCTGTTTCTGTTAAAATCTCTGCATGCATTTACTCTTCCTCCTTTAAACCAGAAAAGACAGAACCCGAAGATTCTGCCAGATTATTTATGATTTGTGCCGATACTTTCTGTACCGTGTCAGCTATCATCTTAAGTTCATCTATGTCCTTAAGCCAGCTTTTTATATAGCTTATGCTGTAGGAGCTGGTATCAAGCCCCAGCCTCATGCTTACCACAAAGGCTGCCGACTCAGCTATCAGCTCCCTTTTGTTCCTGCTTATGTCAGGCTCTGGGTGTAATTTAAAGTCAATGGCATGGGCATATTCATGTAAAAGTGTCTTAATCTTCTGTAAATACCCCATATCACTCCTAATGCTTATTACCCCTGTTTCAATGTTATATGAGCCTTTTCCTGTATTTCCTGTAAGCTCCTTAATCGTGTATTCTCTGGATATGAATTCAGCCAGCCCTTCATATATTTCCTTCTCTTTCTCTGAGTTTCCTGCAAGCCCCCTTACCAGAACAGGCAGATGTTCATCTGAACCCTCTGTATCGGCTATGTCATATACATAAGCAAGCTTAAAGCCCGACAAGACCTTCCTTATCTTCTTTACTCCCTCCGATTCCTGATAAAGCTCTTTCTCAGACGGCTCTTCAAAGTCTTCCATTTTACGGAAGCAGGGGGCTAGTATAGCTACCCCCCTTGCTCCCCTTCTTCACATATCTCCCAAGCTTGTTCCAAGCCTTATAGCCCTTAACGAAGGTTGCATTAGGATTTTGTGAATAAATAAGTATTGTATTTCCAGAGCTGTAGTTGTAAAATAAGCTTTGAAATGTTATGTAATTAAGCCAGTCCCTGTCTGTATGAATTTTCTCTAAACTCTCTTCAATGCAGTCAAGGGCTTGCTTTATTTTATCCTGATTCTTACTCATGTCCGTCTGTCTCCTTATCCCTGCAAATGCAGTCATGTATTGCCTCAGCAGGCTCTGATTCCAAAGTATAGCCATAACAAGCATTCATTTTTTCTTTCCTTTCATGATAAATTTCTCCGTTTCCTAAAAATAAGCAAAAAAATAAGACCTACATAATTTCAATGAGGTCTTTATCCGGGTTATATCTGTAAACATTGTCAGAGAGTATTTCTTCTTCGCCTACTTCTGTCCTGTTTACCTGTGCAACCATGGCCTTCAAGCAATTTACATCTGTCCCGACTGCCTCAGGCACAAAGATGACTTCGTGTGTTGAGCTCGGCAGTATATAGAAACTCTTTCCTATTTTCTCATAAAATCCTTTAAGAAGCCCTTCATATAAAATGACACCTGCACCGTCAAGCTTTTCACTATTAGTTGCTATGTACATAGGGCACTCTTCATCCTCCATATCTGCCATATCTCCATTTATATGCCCTATCAGGCTCATCATGCTCACCACGCTTCCTTTCAGTTTCATTTCAGAGTTTTTCTTTGCTATGCCAAACAGGACTTTGCTGTCAGCAATCCCCCAAGATTCAATAAGCTTACTGTCTACAGCTACAGAACCTTTGGTATTGCCATCAGCTTCTACTGAAATATAGAATACTACTGCAAGGTCAAGGAAGCTTACGTATGGCATATGTTTAAGACGTTCCCTGTTCCTCTCAAAGTTTATCAGCTTAAAGTAAAGCCTGTCCTTCACGCTCTCAAAGCTTACAATCTCAGATATGTCTATCCTGTCCTTCATTCTGTTATTTTCAAAGAAGCTGCATATGTCACTTACTATGTCCTTAAGCTCTCTCCCCAAAAGGTAATCGTCAAAGTAACTCTCAAGGTACACTATCGGCGAAATGCCTTCTTCCTTAGGCTTTACAGTAATTCCTGTCAGGATGACTCCATTATTTTTAGTTACCTCTTTTACTGTCACATCACAATTGCCATAGGCTTTAGAAAGCTCTTCCTTAACCATCTGTCCAAATGCTCCTATATTCCCTGCTTTTTCATGCTTCATAATCATATTTCCTCCGTTATAGTGATTGTTTACAGTTACTTCATTGTTAAAATTTCTGTTTCTCATGGTTTTTCTCCTTTTTCTTAAAACTGGTTTAGTTAGCTATATTGGTACTGGCAGGACTAGGCTTTACATAGGCATAGGCATCACTCCTTTCTGTGTTTTGGGCATAAAAAATAAGCAGTTTAGCGACTTACTTGGGTCGTGATTCTTTATGGCTGCTTTTTCTCAAAAGTAATTTCAAACGAATCTTCAATACTTTCGAACTTCAAATCAAACTGTAATACAGCATTAGCTAATGAGTCCTCTGTTTTAAATGTATTCTTATTGGCTTTTATTATTATTGAAAAATATCCATCAAGCGAGGACTTATAAGGCATTACTTTGCTTACTGCTACAGATACCCCCTTTAGCTTACTTGTTACCTTAAGCTTAGGCTTAGTGCTCATCTTACTTACATTAGTAATTTTAAGTTTAAGCTCATGCGATATTGCCCTGCCTGTTGCAACCGAAATAGCTGATACAGTAACAGCCCCACCTGTAGCACTTGAAAGCCTTTGTTCTGTATTTTTGAACTTTACAGGTACTTCTCCAAGGCTGTAAGGCAGTTTGATTTTGTTGCCTTTGTCAAGCATCATTCCCGGAGTCCTGAATGAGATGATTGAGTGTCCATCAACATCATAAGTACCAGACTTAGGCTGTTCAGAGTACCTCACAGATGATTTACCGGGACTTGCTTTTGTGCCTGCTTTAATAACACCCACTTTGGAGCAACTTCCTCATTATCCCTCTTTATGCTATATTCAATATCAAGCCCTGTTCCATTTATAATTGCCGCACCTTTAGTTACATCATAAGATAATGCTGGCTTTACTTCTACATATCCATAGTCTTTATTATCATCTGCTTTTTTGGGCTTAAGTTTAATTGAAGCTCCCGTAACTCCTGATTCTGCTGTAAAACTAAATTCAGGCTCTTTCTTAATAATTTCAACTGTAGCATATTTAGAAGCAATCTTCTTTCCTGTTGCCGATATCCTTGCCAAGAGGTAGATATTTTCGTTTGTATTGCCAATGGAGCTAAATACTTCTGATATAGACAGTCCTGATTTACTGTCAATCTTTTTCCATGTTGCTTTTCCATCTTTTAAAAAGCTGGCTAATGCCGCTTCATTAAGTAGAGTATACTCCATTCCTTTCTTGACGTTAGAAGTATCTTTAGCAAGATTAAACTTTACTGCTGGCGCTTTCGGCTGGGTTGGGATTTTCACCTTAATTTCTTTTGTAGGCCAGTGCCAGCCTCCTTCCCTCATTCTAAAATTCAATGTTGAGCCATTCTGAGTAAGCATTTTCAATACATTATTTATATTCTCTTTATTAAAGTATTTATTATAAGCTCCTGATTGTGCATTTCCACTAATTGCTCTCCACTGGTCATTATGTTTAATATCTATATAATAATTATCATTATCATTATCATCAAACAAACCTACTTCTTTCACTATTCCCTTTCCAACAAGCCCCACAAAATATCCATATTCCCCACCTATTGCCTTTGTCGCAGGTAGACCGCCAAGTTCTTTAATGCTATCTGTAGTTGGGGTATATATTACCTTAAAAGACTTATCACTCTCACTAAAAGTCTGTGCTATCTTCCAAGTTCCATCAGGTATGGGTGTCTCCCCAACTGCTATTATTCCAGCCTTTCCTCTTAGTGCCGCAAATACATCTATACCTACTCCTTTGACATACTCTTCTACTTTAGTAATCTTGTAATACTCATCACCAATTTTAACTCCATACCTGTCACTCTGTACTCTTGTGGCAATTCCCCAATACTTAGCATCTTCTACGACTAAGGTATCATCCCATGTAGAATCCGCTTTTGCCGACATACTGACAATAGAAGTAACCGCTACTAAGATGAACACAAAAACAAATGCCTGCGCTATGGCTTTTCTTACTCTCATAGAAACCTCCATATATTTAAAATAATAATTTAAAGCTACACTTATACTAACATACTTTTGCATTTAAAGCTACATTTTGTTGCTTTTTGTCTATTATTATTCTCTATAATCCTTAATATAGAAAGGACAAATTTATGAATAACAAGCTATTGGCTGTCAAATTAAAGGAACTGCGGAAGGCACATGGCTATACCCAAGACTATGTAGCGACAGTACTTGATATAGTAAGGCAGACTTACTCGCACTATGAAACAGGCAAACGAACCCCGAATCCTGAAACCCTGTTCAAGCTTGCAGGGCTTTACAACATCTCTGTAGACGACCTTATGCAGCTTACTACAGAAATAGACAGAAATGTATATTATGATGCACCCGCACCTACACAGACAAGTGAGGATTTGGCTGGTTTCCTTGAATATTTTAACAATCCTAAGAACCAGAAAAAGTATCAGTTGTTTGGCAATCTTGAAAAAGAACTGTTATACTATTTTGAAAAGATAACCGAAGATGACAAGAAAGAGATTATCGAATTTACAAAAATAAAGGCAAGAAAAAAGAGATAGTTTGGAAGCTTTTTTGCATAAGTCTTCTTGCTATCTCTTATTTATTAGCGGGGTGGGGTTTGGAACTATGGTTTCTCTTTACTGGAAGAGAGTAGGGGCAGCCCGAAAATTTATATGGATTTTGCGGATATAAGTGGTTTATACGTTACTCTCATCTTGAATAAATTCACAATATATTTGTTCAGCGTACTTAAAAATCAAGAACTGTTTTTAAGTATCTCGGCTTTTTGAACCACGAGGATATAATTCATTTTCTTTTGATTTCTGATTATATAATACAGAGGCATTTCGCATAATCAGTTTTTGATTTTTCTTATAAAATCATACTCTTTTTTTCAACCAGTGCCTTATAATCTTTATCTGTCTCTTTAGATATATCGTAATATGTAATCATATCATCAGGGAACAGGAATCATATTGCTAAATTTAAGAGTTCCTTTTTAGTTCTAGTTTTCCAGTATTCTCTTTAACTATTATCCTAATTATTGGAATTATGCTCTTTCTTATCGTTTTTACATCATCAATCACAAGATAATCACTATCTTTGGGAGAAGAAAGAGGAACATAATACTTGTATTCTCCTATCTCCAGAACTATTCCCAGATATTTTCTTACATGGGAGCGACCATCATCTTTATTGTCAAATACATTAGCTAATTTAGAATAAGTACGTAAATAATCTATGTATTTTGTTTCTATAGTGTATAATTTCATATTGCTACAATTCCTTTACCTTAAAAAGGAGCGAGATAACTCTCACTCCTATGTTACAGTTTCTCACTTATTGGTGGAGAAACACCTGATTTTAAAGTCTCCCACTTGTTGGCAGGGAAACACCTGATTTTAAAGTCTCTCACTTATTGGTGGAGAAATACCTGATAAGATAAGTTTCCTTACCTTCACTTTGATTATACTAGGTTAAAATATAATCGTCAATAGGCAAATCAAAATCAAAAGTTCTTCAACACTTGTATATTATACATATTTGTAGTATATTCTAAATTGAAATTGGGGTATGTGTTTGCGGACACATACTTGGAGGAGTCAGAGTAATCTGGCTCCTCTTTTAAGTGAAAATCATTATGCCAGATAATAATTAGATTATTTAATGGTTGTTTTTGTAGCTGTTTATCTCATTCCTTCATAATGCGTCCACATACGTGCCATCTTGACTATGCCCTCATACACTACATCATCTTCAACAGTCTCCTCGGAATAGACTTCATAAACCAGTCTGTGCTGTATATTTATTCTTCTTGAATAGAAACCATTAAGATTCCCGACCAGACTCTCATAGGGCGGCGGCACTTTAAACGGGTCATCTGCTATAATATTCAGAAGTGCTTTCGCCTTTCCATCAAGCCTTGCACTCTTTAACAACTTTTTATCTCTGTCAGCCTTTTTACTGAATTTAATCAAATACATCTACCACTCCTCTTCCGGATTATAAGATGTACACTCAGAAATATCTTCTTCTCTGGAATCCAAAATACTTTGTGTCATACCCGATATGGAATTAAGATATAAGGTTTCCTGAATCGCCAGCCAGTCATCTTCTGCTATTAAAACCGCATTTTTCCCTCTGTTATTTGTTATTGTTATAGGCTCAGAATATTCATTGACATCTGAAACTGTCTGATATAAGTTTGCCCTTGCCTTTGTTATGCTGATTGCGGTCATGATACCATCTCCTTTCGCTATAACTATAACGTACTTTTTAGCGTACGTCAAGTTGTTATTTATTATTCTAATACTCATTTTTATATCTTATGCCAATTTCACTTTTACATTCTTTAAAACAGCACACCAAGCCTATTTCTCAAAAACGTGTAAATTACGTGTAGTAAATAAGTTTCTTTCATCAAGAATCCCATATTCACAGGCATTAGGGGAGATTTTAACTTTATTGCCATGGCAGATGAAAAGTATTTTTATCATAACTTTCTCCTATCTTAAATCGCCAAGATATGCCGAGAAATGCGAAGATTTATCGACTTTTTCAGTTTCTGTAATTTATGGGTGTAAACTACACAATCGGCATATCTTGGCAAGATTTAGCATTTTACAGCCGTGTGAAGTAGTAAAATCGTAGTAGAAATTGAGTGCAATTACTACTGCGATTTGGGGTGTTCATTTGAATCCCTTTTTTGCCCTAGGGGTGTTCATACTTTAACAACAGGTGTGCATAGTTACATATATCACACCTTGACTCTATTTGTTTTTTTGTCTTTGCTTTATATACTTATTTAAATCTTCTTCATTATTTACATTACTTTTATGAATATCCCTATGTGTTTGCTTGTTAACCAATATACCTTTATTAGGATTTAGTCTTTGCACAGGGTCCGTATAAATTGTCTTTTTATTTTTATGATGAAAATCTCCATTTCCTTCCAATGGTTCTCCTGTTACTTCATCACTACTAATATTATTTTCCTTCTTCCTTGTTTTACCTAAATTCTTTTCTTTCTTTTTAGCAAAATCCTCAAAATCGCCTTTTTGGGCTTTCACTGCTTCTGACTTACTTATGTTAACTAAACTCTGTGCAGAATAGCTATTTTTTGCTCTTTTCATGGCATCAGGATGTTCTTCTGAACGAGTATGCGCTTTTTCTATGACCGCACCACTTTTTATAAATTTCCCTCCACCTATTGAAACTTTTGCTTCATCGGATATTTCATTATCAACTATATACATAGTATCTTTCTTTGTCTCAGCTAAAAGTTCAGGCAATGCTTCTTCAGAAACCAAAGTTGTCCCTGCATTTGTTAATGCTACCGAGGTAGCTAAAGCAGTATCAATTTTATTATATTCCTCTTCATCCACAAAAATCATTTGGATGGTTAGGGTTTCTCATAGCTAATATCTTTTGCCATTTTTTTACAATACTCAGTTGAAATTCTTTTTCTTTACTCATCTTCAACCATCCTTGAATAAAGTTCATTCACTTTTTGCTACTGCAACTTCTGCACCATCGACAGAACATACATCGGGATGTATTTGCTTTACTAATGTATCGCGCCATATTTTCGCTTTGTCTTTATCATGATACAATTCTTGTGTAATTCCAAGGATTTTTGCTCTATTAGCTCCATCAAGTTCCACAAGTGCAAAAAAATATCTATGTATTTTTAGATATAAAATACTTATCTTCTTGCTTTTTCTATCTCTTCTTTATTCATAAAAACTTCCTTTCTTACATCAATTCCTTCTTTAATGCTTCAACAATCAATTCTTCTCTCGCACCAAGGAACTCCTCAAAATTTCCAAATGACAAATCAACATCTGGAATAAAATGTTTCTCTTTATATGCCTTGAGCTGATCTGGATTTGAGAATGCCTCTTTCAACCACACGTCAAAGTCTTTGTTATTCTTCTCCTCATTAGGAGTAGCCTCCAACAACTGAAGATTTCCAAGATAATTAACATTCTCAATGTAATATGAAATCTTATCTTCTGGAATACCTTTCTTGGTAAGTTTCTTCGTTGTAAACTTGCTCTTTGGATAGATATGGTCGATATGGAAGTTGTTCTTTAAATCTGCCCAAGGATATAAAACAGATAACACAATCAGTAAATCTCCTGTACCATACTTTGTCCATAACAAGTTATCAATACTATCATCAGTAAACAAAATATCTCTGTTAGTTCCACGGAAGTAATCGGTAATTTTCTCGTATGGAAACTTACCAGGATTATTATCAATAATGGTTCTCACAGGTTTTAATAATCCGTCAGGCATAAAACTAAAGACTCTATTAAGTAATGAAGCAATAAACCATTTCTTGATAAGTCTTCTATCCTCCGCATAGACACTTGATGTCACAAAGTTTGCCGGACTATCAATTGACTTAATGTAGTAGGCAATCGGAATAATCAAGTTGTTTGATGTAATATTCTCTCTACTATATCCAAATGAAGATATCAGTTCTACTGCTATTCTGAATGCATTTGTAAGTTCATCCCAATTCTGCTCAATGACCAGCATATTAGAGCGGTTGAAATTATCTACCTTGAATGAGATATCTGAAAATCCGCTTAAACAAGACAAGCCTTCAGAATGATATCCTTTCCTACATTAAATCCACGTCCAATCATATTAACTTCATCCATGAATTTATTCAGTTCTTCACGTGCGTCCCTCTGCTGCCATTGTGCCGTTGCAAATGAAAGTAACAAATCAGAATAACTTAATGTAGTACCACCACTATTTACACGAATAAAAATATTCAAAACCTTATCGAGTTCTGTGCTTTCTTCCAAATAATAACTGATTGTTTGATTCTTCTTGATTACTCCATAGAGTTTAAATAAGGCTTTATTTGCGAAAATGAAATTAGGATGGGCATTCAAGCCATTTTTTATCAGAATCTCATTTACTTCATATTCTTCGTGAACATCAAGAATTCCCCCTACTTTATACCAAAAAAATATTTAGCATTTCCATTTGAATCCTTTTCTTTATTCATATTTTTTTAACTTCAATATCAGTTAAAAAAACTAAAATCATAAGTCAAGTCATTATCTTCCGATTCTGCTAAAACATTTAAGTATAGTTTTCTTGCTGGATATGCCTGTGGGTTATCCCACCTCTTATATGAAAGTTTATATGCATATGATCCCTTCAATCCAATATAAAGAGAAGTCATTCTTTGCTGTCCATCCAGAATTGCAATAATATCATCTGAACCGCTTATATTTGCCTTTGGATTGTGTCTACCTGTTCTCTGATGATAATCTCTCAGAAATTCATAAAAACTAAATTCCTTTGCTTTCTCCTTTGGTACTTTCCAAAAAAGAAATGCATTGATGGGATAGTCCATCATAAGGCTGTCAAAAAGTTTCTCTATCTGCTTTGTACTCCATACAAATTCTCTCTGAATCGATGGTAGCAAATATTTCTTTGCATCAATATCTTTTATAACACTCTCTATAGTTAGAGCTGTCTGATATGCCATAACTGTACCCCCTAAACTTTTAATTCGAATTTATCATAATCTGTCTAACCTGGGCATTCGAAACACTCATTCGAATCTCGTCAGAAAGATTAATCTTCTTTACTTCTATTCCAAACTGCCGAATGCTTTCTGCAATAAATGATTTCCATGTAAGTACTTTTCTACTTTATCATCTGCAACAACAATAATTTTTCTATATTGAAAACCTGTAGTTTTCTCCAATAATAGCATTTTCAAAATATCCTGCGATATCTTATGCTGCTGACCAACCTTCAAAGCACCTATATGTGCAAAAATCTAACATATAATTCTTTCATCTTCTGAATATAAATCCGGCTCAATATGTATTCCAGAAGAAAGTACCACTTTTGCGTTTCTCTCCATTGGACAGCCTAACCATCCTTCAACCATTGATGCAACATAAGTTTCTGCATTCTGTTGTTCAAAAAGAACTTGATTTGTAAGTATCTACCATTTTATTAACTCCAACTTTTTAACGGTTTTTCTACGTAATTAATCTCTCCTGTTTCTATTATAACAGTTCCATATTCCATCAGAAATAACATTATCATTATAATCACTCAACGCAAAAGATTCTTCGAACCATTGGTTTTGTATATCATGGAATTGTGTTATAGGGTCATAATATCCAGATATATCACCGTTATTAAAACTATCCATAATCACTGCAACACTCATTTTCCATTCCAACTTTTGGTTTTTATATAAGTAATCGATTATCTGTATCATTGCTGCACGTTCATCTGATTCACAGAATTCAAACCTAAAATCTTCTAACTTGAAAACATAATCAATCAAAACATCATGTACATAAGCATTCATTCCATATTTTATCACCAATGCATATAGCAAATAAACCGAATCACTATATTGTTTAATAACTTAGTAAGCGCCTATTATTTGCTCCATTTATTTCTTTTCTTATCTCATCTGCTATATATACTTCAATTTCAGACATAGGCATTGTGGGTAAATCCTGTGATAATATGCTATACTCTCTGTGTGTACTCCATCTTCATTTTCACTATCTTCTATGCGAAATAACATTTTATATTCTCCCTGCTAACATCAGTATTATTCATGTTCGTCCATATATTCCTTACGAATTTGAGACAAACTCTTACCAGATTCCTTATGAATCGCAAACTTATATGTTTCTACAGACTTCCAACTTGTAATTCTTTTAAGCCAATCCTGCATGGACATCTCTTCATCATTGATAGAAACATGACCATTTTCAAGAAGAGTCGCTTCTTCGTCAGTTCCTTTGCAACAAGAACATCACCAGCTTTTACAACCCTCCACTCAAGCATATCTTTTATCTTCGGAAGAACAGTTCTCTCAATGGACCCGGAAGGCTTTTTCATTTCCTTAACCCAATTGTTAGGTTGCTCAATAATCTCAAACTTTGGTGCTGGTTCAGAGTTTCCAATTCTAAACACCTTTATCTCACAAAGAATAAAGCCTACACCCTCATCTGTATGATTATTAAGCCACTCAATTGCAGCACGATGTTCTGGTCTTGCTTTTCTTACAAGCCAAATTACCAAATCAGCAGACTTCCCTGATGCATAAGTAATTAACTTACCTAAATGGTCATGGTCAGTTTCTTCAAGCTGATTCTCAATAATAATCTTCTTACCTGTGTCTGCATCTGTAGCGAATATATCTACATTAAAATCACCAACTGACGATTCTGTTTCTTCTATAGAGATATCAATACCTACTTCATCACCAAGAATAGATATGTTTTTTGTCAACCAAGGAGTAAAGTCATGCGCCTCGTGTAGCCATACTTCTCTTAAATCTTTTATTTCCTGTAATGTACCAAGGTTAATCATCGTATTCCCCCTCTAGTTTTATTTTTATTTTTGGAATAGTGCAAAGAAAATCTGTGACTGTTTTATCGACAGTTCCTCCACCTAAATCTCCATGAATTTTCTTTTTTCTATTATCTTTGCATGTAATTGTCAGTTCATAGCTGCAACCTTCACACACCTTGCATTCAATAATCTCCGTCCAAGGGCGATACAGCCATATTACATTCTGATAAAAATCAGCAATCCTATCCTTCTCTATATGTACTATTTCTTTATCAAGAATTCGTCTACCTGCTCTTGGATAAGTAAAATACTTCACAACCACCAAGTTTGAGATTACCTTTTCCCGACTCTTCCATAGCTTCTTGAGCAGGATATCCATACATGATGGGAATAACATTATTCGATTTACACTTTGGACATATACATCCCATTGCATCTCATCCAATCAAAAAAACATCCAGAACTAGCCCGGATGCCACTTATACCTCTATATGAATACGGGATGAATTCTTCGATTTACAATACTTTACCTCTCAAAAACGGTTATAAAATCACTAAATTATATTATATCATCCAAGCCTTATTTTTACCAGTAAAAAAGCACCCAAGCCTATACAAATCACCGGTTTCTTTTATTACTACAAGGAAGTTATCTGATTAAGGAATTCCTCGAATTTATGTCGGTTTATCAACAGGGCATATCGTTTTCATCAAACATCATTTCTCCTGCCATAGGGTCTAATTTATCCCATTCCTCTTTAATTTTGTAAGGTGCAGGGGCAAGAATACGGATTGCCTTTTCTCCTTTATTGACGTGTCTTTCAAAATTCTTCTGCCATGCCTTATATCCGGGTACAAGCGTTGCTTCCGGCTTTTGCATGGCGATAAGTAAAGTGTTGTTAAAGCTGTAATTTTGAAATTTTGACATGGTGGAAAGATAAGTCTTGTATTTTTCGCTCTCAAATAGTTCCTTTAATCCTTCCTCCAGTTTGTCTGTAATTTCCTGTACTTTTTGTTTTTCTTTTCTTTCATCTGCCATAATAAACCTCCATATGTTCATTTTTGCACAACAAAAGGCAGCCCGCTATGGACTACCTTCTGCATAATCACACTATTTAATTCATAATTCATCTGCCTACAATACTTTCCAGTACCCTGCCTTTTTTGAACCAACCCTCTCTATATAACCATTGTCTCTTAAAAATGATATATTTTTTTCCACTGCTGTCTCACTCACACCTAATATGTTATGAAGTTCTGCAGTTGTAATGTTCGGGTTGTCCCTCATTTCTGAAATAATTTTTTGCCTTCTGGAATTTAATGGTTTCTTATTCCCAACCTTTTTCCCAACTTTATTCCCAACCTTATTTATTCTCTCAAATGGAATCGTTACAACGATTGAATTCTCTCTAAATGAAAATGCATCTTTCCCGTACATTTCCGTAATCTTAGGAACTCCTCGACCAGATTTCTCACTTATATGCAATTGAAGAAATATCTCGGATAATTTTTCATTTACAGGTATTGATTCTCCTAAGAAAAATCCCTCCATAGTCTGTGCCGGAGCAAGTGTTCCCCTTGATAGTATCTCTATTCTGTCGGAAAATACCGAAATCATAGGTTCATTTCCTTCCACCCATTTATTGTGCAGGACGGCATTTATGACAGCCTCACGAAATGCCTTGTTATCAAATAACGGAACCTCCTTTCGCTCAACGACCCTGTCTGTCTCATCCGCCTGAATCAGGTTCAATACATCTCCATAACGCAACAACTCATCCAAACTGTATAATAAACAGTCATTTCCAAATTCACGTACAGAGAAAAGATTAGAGCCTTTTGTTTCTCCATCAAAAATAGATACACGAAGCGGAAAATGAGAATTATCCGACAGAAGCTGCGCTAATATATTAAACTCGCCTTCTTCTGTTTTTAGCCCCAGATTCTTAATAAACGTCTTTTGATTTAGAACAATACCTTTGGAACCGTAATATCCAAAGAGTTTTTGAAATGTAAGTTCCTGGTATTTTGCCGGTACTGTTTCTATCGTTTCGGTTCTTCCATCCAGTATTTTGAAAAGTTCAATTTCTCTTTTAGGGTAATCCTTAATATTGCATTTTGATGATCCTATTCTTAAAAACCTCTTTTCTTTAAATGCCGTAGGAATTTCAGCTGCCGCCGGAATTACTAAAACTACAACTCTCTTTCCCAAAATTTCAGTTTCTTCAAATTTGAAATTGATACTGGGAGATAAGTTTCTTGCAAGATAATTCTGATACGGTTCCTTATTATAATCACAATACTGATTAAAAGTTGTTCCTACAACTTCATGAGTTATATCATTTACACCCCAAATGAAAAAGGCATTTTTTTTATAATGAAATGCTGCTGCATTTGACAGGGCAGATACATATTCGCCTAACACTTCAGGTTGAAACCAGTTCTCCTTAAATTCAAACCATTCCTGTTCATCACTTAAGGCACATAACTCTAAAATAATTTGTTTAATATCCATTAGTATGCTCCTTTACCCAACTTTTATTCCCAACCAAAATAATTATAACATGTTGGGAATAAAGTTGGGAATAAAAATATAAAAACTTCAAATTTTCTTATAAGGTTTCTTCTTTTCCCTTTGCCTTTTGTGGCGTAGACTTTTCTGTATCTCCTCCAGCAACCTTTGCCTTCATCGCTTCCAACTTTGCCTTCAGGGACACTCTTTTTGCAGGTACATCTGCATACTGTCTGATGCCCTTATCCTGCTCTGTACCCACTGTTTTCTCTACAAGCGGAATATTCTTCGCCGGACGGTCTGCGACATCTTTTTCGCTCTTTAGAGTTTCCGGCTCATCATCCATATCAATCCCGTCATTACCCTTTTCATCCATGTTAAGCAGGGCATTCAATGCCGACAGGCGCTCTAACTTTTCCGCAAGCTCCGCTTCCTGTGTAAAAGGCTTGGTTACTTCCACCTTTGCGGTTTCAAGCTGATGTTCCACAGTTTCAAATTTTGTCTAGACTTCCATAAGCTGCTTTGGCATGGACTCCAGAGCATGATTGATATGGGAGATGTTACCAAGTGGGTCTGTACCGACTTCCAGATTATGGGAAAGCTGACCTTTCAGGTTCATCACAAATTTGTGGTTGACAGTACAAAAGCAATAAAAAAAGGGCAGCTACAAATCTCTCGACTTATAACTGCCCTGACGCTGTTCTTTTTATTTTCTATTTCATCTTGCTAACTTGAATTTTCCTAAACATACTACTTTCACTAAAATTCAAAGACTTTAGCATCGGCCACTTGCTTTAAATCATATACCAACATATTCTGAATTTCAATAAATGCCTCATTAGTTACCACCCATCTTTGAATAACAGGTTGATTCATATAAATACTATTTCCCATTTCCGTTCTTAAGCCGTAATAATACTCAAATCTACCTATCATTTTATTATTTGAATCGACTATCTTTAAGCCATCATCAAAAACAATTTCCCATCCGAAATTATTTAGTGCACGTTGTGAAAAACATACACATAATATTACTGCCTTTAGAACTCTCTACTCCTACATTATGCACAAGTAAGTTACAATGTTTTTCCTCCACAAATTCTTCACTTCGATGAATTAAAAGTCTTGCATTTCTCTCACAAACATATAAAGCAAAATCTCTTTTCATCGTAGGAAAATCAATATATGTAGTCATAAAGCCTAAGAGTTCTTTCTTATAGCTATATTCTGTTAACGCTCCACCAAGAACTATTTCATCATCACTAATTCCCATAGTGAAAATAATCTTTAACAATTTCTCCTTGTCATCTTCATCCAGTTCTTCAAACTCATCAATTTTTACATTTAATATTTTGTTTTCTTGATATGGCAATATCGCTGGAGACTGCAACAAAACATAAGGTTCACTTGTAGAAAGAATAATTCGACTTAATGGAATTTCTACTCCATCCCATCTTCCTTGATACCATTCTTTATACAATACCCTAAGAAAAGCAACATTTATATCGTACAAGGCTACACCGCACTGCTTTCTACCACCCACATCCAACAACATTTGATTCGTATCACTAATTTGATTCATATATGATGCAACTTTACTTTCTATGTCGCTACAGTCATCCCACATTTCCTTGGCCATCCGTTTGAGTGATTCCATAACATATCTAGTACCGGTTAAATATTGTTCTGTGCTTTTTACAGATAATAGTTTTTTGGTACTATATTCTGGAATATCTGCAAAATATTTCTGTTTTTCCTTTAACATATCAAAACCATTTTTGCCGCATAATCTTTGTAGTAAAATTCTTGAGTAAAATGCCACATTAAAATCCGAATCATTGATATGTTTCATAATCAAACTCTCAAGCAAAACTTTATCCATTACTTTAGTTTCAGTCAACAATTCATAAACCATCAACACCCATTCTTTTGCTCTATAATGAAATTCATCCCAGTATTCTTCTACTTTTACCACTACTTCTGGATAAATTTGCAATAAATGATATATGCCTCTTAATGCATTTTCTGCTGTATCAGCATTATCAGAAAGCATAAATACTATGAGAATCCTAATAAACAAATCATGTAGTGTATCTATACTCTCAATGTCCAAGAAACTATACACTCTTTGAAGATTCATATTTGCATCCTCATCATTATTTTCCTCTTGATCATCAATTCTTCCAGCTGACGAAATCCATAGGATGTGTGTATTTAGCAGATTATCCAAACCTTTTTTGCAGTATTCTTTACCGCATTGTTTTACTTTCCACAAACATAAATACATTATATTTTCTCCTGGATAAAAGCTTTCTCTTCCTCCTTCTAATCCTGTCAAAAAATAAGATATTATATACTTATCAGCTATAGCATTGGGCAAATTACTTATTGCATACTTTAAAATTTCTTTGTCTCTCCATCCATATCTTTCATTAACAAGTTCTTTCTCTAAGATTTTTTCTAAGCAAGAATAATAAGCCTCTCTATCATCACACATTGTCTCACATTCTTTAAAGAATTCTTGTCTATCATGATAATCCAAATTCCCCGTCTGTAGATATTGCTCAATAAAATTGTGCGAAATTTTCCCATATTTCTTTACCTCTGTCTTATCACACCATCTGCTAGGGATAATGTATCGACTTGGATCAACACGAGCACTTATTTCAGCTTTACCCATTTTACCTATTTTCTCATGTACAGATGATAATTCATTTCTTTTAGCACATATCTCTATTGCTTTATCTAATGCTGCAATTGTTGAGTGATTAGTATCATTTTTCCAATTCAAAAGCCCCAATCCCAATGACCAAATAGCTAATAAATCGTTTCCTGAAACACTCGCTTTTTTTAAATATCCTATCACACCTTCAATAATATATTCCGGTTGTTCTAATAATTCTGACATATATATGCAGGTAGATAAAACTTTTTTTATTGCATCTAGTCCATCAGCAAATAAATCGCCATATAACTTACAATTTGCCTGATAATCAAGTCTATTATCACCCAATTCTTCTATTTTTCGTGAAAGACTCTTTATCTGTTCAGTATATCTAAGAGTATCATCATAGCCCATTTCAATTAAACTATCATACCATTCCAAGATATCGCTTAAGCTATATTCCTTATGGGAAGCATATCCTATAACAGACCATTTTGCCTTTTCCCGAACAGCTGTAGTTTTTATATAATTTTCTAATTGATATTTTCCAACTAAATCAATGATATCTTTGATAATTCTATTTCTTTCACCTATGGGATTGTCCCAAACTCTGCCTTTTTCTCCGAGCCAATCCTTATACCAAGCAGTTAGTCTATCAATATTATCTCTATAGAAATACCACCCTGCATCCATGACTTGATTGATTGGATTACTTTCAAATATTTTTTCACATATATTTGAGATTGCTGATTTATACGCCTCGCTTTCCTGTTTTGCCAATATAATATACGCTTTTAAAATCAATGATGATATATTTATTATCTGCAAATCCGTCACTCGAGGGCCCCAATCTTTAATCATCACTAATGATAAAATCCGTTCCATCTCGTATAAATGTTCTGCAAACTTCTGTCCATTATATTTTGCGTACAACCAATAGCCAAGATAACAAAGGCAATTGAACCATACGCCATAATAATTTCGATCCCTATGTAAGTTCTTTGTTAGAAATTTTTCTAATACCCTTTGAGATACTATGAGTCTATCCACTGCTGGCTGTAAATAACTCACTACAACAGCATATATACTGTAATAATATATTTTCATGTTCCAAAATCTCCATCGTGGTAATTCAATGCCTTGAATTTGATTATATACTTCTTCTCGCTCATATTTATCATATTTTTCTATATTTCCAGAAACCATTCTCATAAAAAGATCAAAAATCAGTCCTAATTTACTATGTACAAGTACATCCCTGTTTACCTTTTTCAATAATATTAATTGAAGAAAATTCCAGATCTCAATTAACTCTATTAAAATATCAGTTAAAACATCCGGACTAACAGTAATATGGTTAATACTGATAAGGGCTGTTTCTAATTCTTTATCTTTATAAATTAAAACAGATTCATGCTAAAATGATTCACATAACCCACGCATAAAAACAGTTATTTCATCATTCCACTCAGATTCCTTTTCAAGCATACTATATTGCTTTGACCAGCAAATCAATTTACCTAAATCATCTGAAATTTCTTTTGCCTCTATTGATATCATAATATAGTTCTGGTTTCTTGTATCCAACATTCCTTTATCTTTTAAGACATTCCAAAGACTCAATACAGTTAATCCTTCAAACCAGCGATTAAATAAATCAACAGCCCTTTCCTTTTTTCCTGAACAATATAAAACTCTAGCATACGATAATACATCCGAAATCAAATGTGCATCCCATTGATTTATTGGTTCCACATAACACTCATATGGAGCCACTCCAACATACTGCCTTGTATCCCTAAATTCAAAATTCTCTATTTCATATTTAGTATCTTCAAGCTTGTTGATTGTGAGAATGGCTGTAGACAAAGATTGCAACTTATCATAATCAATTATTTTTTGCAAAAACAGTCTTTTCATTATGTTGTTCGATATAGCGGTTAATTCAAAAAGCTCAACACCATTTACATAAGCCTCAATAACAAACTTACTTGAAAACACATCAACTATTTCCGCTTCTCTTTTAGCCATAGACATTAATCTTACAATATCAAAATAATAGGCTTGACTTTTATCCTCTTTATACAAATAGTAATCAGTCAGTGAATTGGCTATTTCATGCGTATGTTCATCATCAATATTTACAATATTTGATAAGAAAACTTTCACATCATTATGCAAAACATGATATTTACCCGCTTCCTCTACAATCAAAGGTTTTAATGTTTTCAATACATTATTCCAAGCCCCAGCAGGTATATCAAGTTCATTGAATATTTCTGCTAACATCTGTCCATCAACACGCTCATTCAAAAACGCAAAAACACCTGCCAATTTGTAATCCACGAAATCATACTGTTTTAATGTGCCAACGGCATCATTCCATATGTTGGAATAATATTCTTCAATATTTCCGCTTAGTTTTCTGTCCGATAATTTTTTTTCTAACTCCATTGCATCTGCACATTGACTTGCCTCATATACAGCAAAAATAGCAGCCAAAGTATTCTTTTCAGAATATTTTTCAACAGTATCCGTAATCGCATTATATTCACTACGTCTAGTGTCAGATATTTTTTGAGTCACAAGTGATAATATATCTCCTCTCTCAATTCCTGGCACATCTAAACGTCTTACATTATCATCTTTTCTCTTTAACCATAATGGATAATCCAGATAAGACTCTTGAGGTTGTCCGGATACCAACAATTTTACATTATCCGGAATATATTCTGGTCTAGGTAATGTAACCAAAAATGTTTCTGATACAATTCCTGCACGTGCAGCATGATCAATTCCGTCTATTGCAACAACAAATGTATATCCGGTATCTCTTGCATACGCAGATGCTATTTCAAAAAAACGCTTTTTCATCTCTTCCAACGACATAAAACAGTTTTGCAATGGCACATTGTATTTATGCAAAGAACCTTTTAAACACTGTTTTAGTTGACTAAACATCTCGTTCCAGAAATGTTCCTTTTTTACCCTTTCTGATACATCCATCGGCAAGTATTCTTTGTCCGGTTGAATAGGTTCATAAGCGTAATACCGAATTTTTATAATACTGTCTCTCTTATTACATAGCTTACTGACTATATTCGTTTTTCCGGTTCCCGGTATACCTGAAAGGAAAAGAACTTTTTCATTTCCAAACAATAATTCTTTTTCAATCTCTTCTACAAAATCTTTACGGCTATCAAAAAATGGTTCAGCAGGTATTAGTTCATGATTATACGGAGAAATATAATCATCAATGGATAATGCTTCATATACATCTTCCACATAAATTCGAGAAGTATTTCTCACAGAGGTTGTCCACTTCCTTAATGCATGATCAAGTTTTCCTAATAATTTGTCTGCATCATCCAAAGTAATCCTAAATGCTATAGATAAGTGGCTTAATACTTCATTCTCTATTTCTTGTAAATCCTTCTGCTCTGTTTCAAGCTGTAATAATCTTAAAAATTTTAATTTATCGTCATTACTTTGAATTCCACTGAGCTGTGTTTTCCATTCATTCCATGCTTCAGGATATTCTTCAAATATAATATCTTCAAAGTTTTTCGCAGATTTAATCTTTTCACTTAATTTTTTCCAAAATACATCAAGTGCTGGTCTTACAAATTTTTCTTCACCCTTTGTCGAAGAACTTACTTTACCTTTTCTTCTGTTCGTAAAGACTTGGGGAACAACTTCCATATATTTATGGCTCTCTTCTTGCCATGAATCTGCCAATTCAGCTAATAATGATTTACTTGTCTTTTTCGCAGAATAGACTAAATCTGCAAATGTCAACGTATCATCTGCTCTCGTGTGTTTAACCTGTATACATAGTACTCTTCCATCGCTATATGTTACTACAACATCATCTAATCCCAATCCTACATTTGCTTGCAATTCAACATATTCTATATTATTATCTTCATTTAACATATTGATAATCTGTTGCTCACCCACAGACCACTCATACCAATATGGATCTCCCATTCCTGGCTTTTGTTTTTTTCTGTATAATTCATCTTTCGCTTCTCCTTTTTCAGCTATTCCCCGATCTTTGTCTCATCTACTTCTTTTTACGTCATCTGTCTATTCTCTTGCCATTATATCTAGATCCAATTTTTTTCTTTAATCTTAATTTAAGTATCCCCTGCAAACTAAAGTCTCATTATTTTTAAAAATCAACAGGCTTTTTCATATCTTTTTTTATCCAATAAATCAATATTTTAGTGTACCATACTCTTTTTCCGTAAAGCCTTCAAATACTGTCGTTTCTTTCAGCAATCCTCTGATGGTCGGACACTTCTGCATACTCTTTTGCGTTCCGCAGGTACCATTTGCAGACAGTCCTCGATATGAAGTTGTCTGTCCTTAAATCCATCATTGGTTACATTCATTTACTAACACCTCCTAAAGTTCAGTCCTTCCCATTATGTTTGCAACCGTAATGGTACTATGACTTCTGCTGACTTCTTGCCATTCATTGTTACTATGGCTTCTTACCCTGTTTCCACCACTGACAAAACCTCCCTCGGTACCACACGTTTCTTTCTCTCCACCTATCTACCGCATTTACCACAGCTAATTCCGAGTAGTTATTGGACTTCAGTTTGTCAGGCAACCTTATCCTTAGCCATAGCCTGATGTGATTTCTATTTGTCAGACTGGAGATTTGCCATCCGACTTTCTTCAGATTCCACCTCACAATGGACACCCTTGTCCTCGGCGCATCCTTCCCACTACTAGGGCGGATTAGGGACTTTCACCCTTTAGAAACGTGCACCTCAAGGTGTACAAAGAAAAGGCAGACGGCATTTCAACTTGCCACCTGCCATACCTTGAAGCGAAAAAATATCAATTTAATTAACTTAGTCCTAAAATACTTTTTACTGTATTATACATTTCGATTTCTGACTTTGTTCCATCATTGACGATGCAAGTAATACCATTGACTTCACATGTTGCCTTTACACGATTTGCAAACATAATATCTCTCTGCATCCAATTATCAAACGCTAATGCTTTATCAGTGCAGTCTTTCAATACATATGGAACCCATTCACGTAGTTTATAATGTGATATTTGAAATTCTGGCGACGGAACTATGCACATGTAGTTGCAATTCTTGTTTTTCATGATATCAGGGGTAAATGCAGCTCCCTCTGCGATGACAACATCAGCATCTACATCATTAATCTTTTGAGATACAAATTCTGATATTTCTTCATAGAATAGAAATTCTTCATCACATTGCTCTTTTGGAGTTCGCAGCCAATTCTCATCTGCTGTCATATGTCTAACCTTATTACAAATCGGAAGCCCTTTCTTTGCTGCTAAAGAAGTAAAATCATCCAAATAATCATCTGCCTTAAAATAAAAAGCTCCACACTCTTTGGATATTCGTTCTGCAACTGTGCTTTTACTGCTACAAGGAGAACCACCAATAAATAATATCTTTTTATCCATTTTTTTATCTCCCTATTTCCCTTTTTCCCTGCAATCAGAATTAACCTTTGAAAAAGAAATGCCCTTCCTAACTCTTAACATCTGATCAAAAACAATATGTTCTCTCTTCTTTTTTCCCATTTGAAACCTCTATAAAATAACGTTTTAGATTTCAAGCGCTGTCCAAATATCCATAAAAAATCTCCTTTTACATTTCTCTTATTCACTGAAAAATCGGAATTTGCCACGGAGCAACACTCCATCCAATATATCATTTATCATAGCATAACACCCGTGTTTTTTCTACCGGAAAATGACTTCGGCAGCAACATTGCCACCGGGGTAAACATCCTTTTTTTATTAAATCACCTCGAACATTTTCCTGTCTACCAGCTTTTCTCCGGCTACCTTTTCAACTTCCTTCTTTGCTGCATTAAGTTCTTCAAGCCTTACCATATCATCCTTTGAATCATCAAAGCTAAGATGGATATCCTCATTCATCGGAGGTTTTCTTATTTTCTAACTGAAGATTAAACATTTCCTTCTGTGTTTCAATCTCAGCTCGTAATTCTTCTTCTGTTGGAAGATATAACTTATATTTCGATGCAAATAACTGCTCGTTTCCATGAAGAATTGAATACTTGGCTATATCTTCATCTGTATCCGCACATAGCACTATTCCAAGAGTGGGATTATCTCCTTCCCCACGTTTGAGATCATCATACATTCGAATATACATATCCATCTGGCCTATATCCTGATGCGTAATTTTCTTTGTCTTCAAATCAATAAGTACAAAGCATTTCAAAATATAATTGTAGAAAACAAGATCAATATAATAATCTTCCTTCTCTGTATGAATGTGCTGCTGTCTTGCTACAAAAGCATAGCCTTTTCCAAGCTCCATCAGAAACTTTTGAAGATTATCTATTATACATTGCTCTAGGTCAGACTCCAGATAAGACGTATCCTCTTTCATACCCAGAAATTCAGCAATAACAGGGTTCTTAATGAATTCAAGCTTTGTCTGATATCCGGAAGTTAATTCCTTCATTTCCGTTTCTACTGCTGATTTATCCTGTGTTTTAAGAATTCTATAGTAGTATTGCGAAGATATATTCCTTTGTAATGTACGTACACTCCAAACCTGTCCAAATGCTTCTTTCTCATACCATTTCCTTGCTTCAGGATCTTCTACTTGCAGCAATACTCTATAGTGCGTCCATGATAACAATCCAGATTGTGGACTCACCGAGTCCACAATCTTCGGATACATCTGATAGAATCGTGCAAACTTATACAGTGAACTCTTATCAAATCCTTTTCCATATTCCTTAGTCAATTCTTCTGACAGTGATACAATTGTCTCTTTTCCATATCGCTCCGTGCGCTTTCCTTCCAGTTCTTCTTCAACAATTCTCTTACCCAGAAGCCAATTTCTGTGAACAAGAGCTAAATTAACCGCAGAATATGCTACTTTCTGAGCAGTTTCAATAATATTACAAGCATCTTCAAAAACACTAGCTGTTTTTACATATTTCAATAATTCATTTGCCATAAATCACTCCATTTTGTGTCACCACCAGGAACATAAATACAATTATTTAATATACTTCTTATGCACAATCTCAACTCCATGTATACTCAAAAATTCTTCCTATCTTTTCAGCCACTTAATTTAATTATAGTACTTAGTGATTATACTTTCAATCCATTTGGGCTTTAGAAAGAGTGATTTTATTTTACCAAAAAAATCTATTAAATTGATAAGATTTAATTAAAAAACAGATAGCATTTTACTTTGCCATCTGTCATAAATTCATATATAAATGTGCTTATCTTTTGTTATGGGAATCTGTGAGTTATCAAATATAATACTTTCTAATTTCTTACTTTCCTTAAATTTTTGATAAAGCAATTTTGAGTAGATTTACAAACCGGGAGTTGTCGCTCTTTAAATAACTTACACACCAGTTGCTTTTTTTATTTAGCTCTCTAATTGAAAGAACAGTTGCCATTACTATAATAATTATTTTACAAGCATAAGATATATTTTGATTACCGCCTACTGCTAATTGTGAGAAAACATTTATTAACGAATGTGTCATCACACATATCCACAAACTATTTGTCTTTATAAATAATGCGGATAAAATAAAGCAATTAGTCAACAATCCAAGCAAAAACCCAAACACCCGTACTTGTGGCAATGTTCCTTCAATGTAGAAATAAGCAAAATGCCATATTCCCCATAGAACAAAAGTAATTAAAGTTGAACTAATATAACTATGGCGTTCCATCATAATTGGTTGAAAAATATATCTCCACCCTACTTCTTCAATCCCACCAAAAAGGATTGCTTTAAGAAATAATATAATAGGAATATACCACACATTCAATGCTAATTTCCCATCAAATGCAACATACCAAAAATCTAAAAACAAGAACACAATAACAAATAAATAACTGCTAGTGTTTGATCTTATAGCGAAAAAATCCTTTAATATTTTCTTCGTACTGTACTTTTTGTATCTAACTGCAATAATAGTTCCCCATAGAGCAGATGAAACTCCACCTATTCCAATACCAACCATTCCAATTGGCACCGTATAATCTATAACCATACCACCATTACGCAATAGAAAAACCATAATAAATATTATCCATATTTGCCCCAAGGTTCCTAATAAATAAAGTAAAATTGCTTTTTTTCGACTCATAAATTTCCCCCTAAATTCTAATTTAGCACTGATTAATCCTCAGTTCAATATTTTACTTATCATAGATAACATCTGTGTTTTTAATACCGATAATCTCCGCCTAGTCTTATTTCATGCAATTCATGATAACGGTAATCATCATTTCTATCTCATCCGGTTTTGATTCAGCAATCATAATTGTGAGGGCTACAAGTGCATGGTCATCAATTGTTTTCTCACCATCAACAAATAGTACTCCATTTTTATCCAGAAAATACAAAAATATTGTTGCTGCAATTCTTTTATTTCCATCCAAGAAGCTATGATTCTTTGTTACAAAATATAATAAATGAGCTGCCTTCTCCTCTAGAGTCGGATATAAATCCTGTCCGGCAAAAGACTGATAAATATTACCGATACTTCCTTCAAATGAGCAGTCTTTTTCTTTTCCAAAAATGTCTGATTCATCACCAAATCTCATACTTGCAATTATCTCCATACATTCTTCATATGTAAGCACATATGTTGCTGCATTACCTTTTGGTCTGGACATATTCTGGTGATCATAAGCATCCAGCAAATCTAGAGCAGTACTGTATCTTTCAATAACTGAAAGAACTTGCTTACTATCCAATGAATTCTGTGTACGCTTCATAATCTGTATTACCTCACCAAGCTGTGCGATACGGTTATTGTTCACCGCATATCCCCTCAATATATACTGTCTTAACACAGAGTTTGCCCACTTACGAAATTCCACACCACGCTTAGATTTAACACGATATCCGACAGAGATAATAACATCAAGGTTATAAAAATCTGTCATATGCGTTTGTGTTTTGCCCTCAATAGCTCCATGTTTAGTGGTTGTCGCAAATTTTGCAACAACCACTTGATTATCCCAATTCTTCCCTCAATGCATTATTGATATGCTTGCCAATAGTCTTTATATCTCGATCAAACAGCTCAGCCATTTGATTTCTACTCAGCCAAACCATCTCTTGATTCACCGGCACTGATAATGTTACAGCCCTGTCTTCTGTTTCAAATAAAATAAGTTCATTGTCTTTGTTACTATTGTCTTTCATTCTCATCACCCTCCTCGCTCACAATTTTCTCAACTCCCTTTTCTTTCATCAACTCCTGCATGCGAATATAATATTCCAAAAATCTAAATACATATGGCGGAGCATTTCTATGCCCTAACTCCCATTCTGTCACTGTTCTATAAGGAATATCAAATTGCTCACAAAACTCTTTTCTATTAAGCCCTGTGGATTCCCGCAATTCTTTCATCCTATTCTGAAATGTCTTTTCTTCCATAGTTATCTCCTTTACTCATTGAGTAAATTATATCACATTTCATAATTAAATAAAAAGGGTATGCAATTATACACACCCTTTTTCATCTTACGGAATCCTGTGATTTATCTCATTTCATCCCTTTGGGAGCCTTTTCTTTCCAACGACAACCTCCCAGCTCTATAATTATAAAGTCTACCTTAAAGTCTACTCAAAGTCTACTTTGCAATTTTATCACGTTCTTATTTTTCCTAAATTATTTCAATCTCAGACCCTCTAAATACGAGGTAATATGATAATGAAATGCCCAATCACTGTTCAATGCTATAGTCGATAATTTCTTGCGGTGATTTGCAAAATATATCAAATGCTACTTTCCGCAGTCGCCTTTTCCAAAATCTCCCTCAACATTTTTGTAGAATATCCTACATTTTTCATTTGTAAAAGCTTGAATAATACCATCTGTCGCCCATAAAAGAGGGTTTTGAAAATTTCTTTCCTCAAATTCGATATCACTGCAATAAAAAGTATTTTCTTCTAATTTTCCCTCATCTTCCACGGTCATTCTATATGGAAATGGGTGATGATGCCCAAAACTTCTTTGACAAATAGCGCACTTTCCATTATCTAAGACTCCATAGGACACTTTACCTTGATATTCTATCCGTATTGATTTTTGAGCGTTCAATATCAAATTTCATAATATTAATAAACTTACAAACATAATATCCTTCAGCTCTTTCAAATGGAATAAATTCAATCCCTTTCATATCGTATCGATGATATATCTCATAAAAACGCCGGCTTGCTATCGATACCCCATCTAAAGTAGTAAAAAAATATTTCTTTTTCCGCATTTTAACTATCTTCACGGCTTGTAAAATTGCTTCTTCACGATTTAAATACCTCATTTTGCTCTGTTTTGCTTGGGTTTATCTTGTACTTTGTCATATTCTTCTTAAAATAAATATGATTTATAAGCAGAATGTCATATACGCCGGTATACAAACTATTCCATCTTTCATTACAAGATTTCTTGGATGAATAATATAACTCTCACCTATTCTCGATTTATATTTTTCATTAAACCTATCCAGCGAAGCTGTAGTGTATTTTTTCCCCGACTTTACTTCTATCGGATACATTTTATATTTCAGCTTACTATTGTTGGATATAATGAAATCAATTTCTATATCATTACGGTGTTTTTCACGTGAATAATGAGTATAAAAGTACAATTTATGTCCATTTGCGACAAGCATCTGAGCTATTACATTCTCATATAACATTCCTTCGTTAATAGAGAGCTTATCATTTAGAATCTGCGCATATACCTCTCTCTCTAATAATTCGTTTTCATCAAATGCATGACTGAGCAAAAGTCCTGTATCCCCCAGATAGCACTTTACATAAGTTCGTTGTTCATTTATTGAGAGGCCAACATTGGAATCATTACACAAAAAACACTCGTTTGAAATCATAGAATCAGACAACCAAAAAAATGTTTCACTATATTGATCCGCATAACTACCTTCCTGTATATTTTTGAACACTACACGTTTCTCATGTTGTGACAATAATCCGGGAATTTGATCAAAAATCGCCAAAACTTTGCCACGATACTGTGCCTTAATCTTCATAATATCATTACGATACAATTTCAAAATATCCCGTTTTTCAGTATCCACTAAACTGAAGTTTTTTTTATTCTCTATGTAAATAATAACCGGTTTTGGCATACCACCTACTAGAATATACTGCTTAAAAAGCATCATCGCCTTATTATGCATGCCTCTTTCCAAAGATTCTCGCTTTTCAAAACAGCTTTTTATATAATTTAAAAGCTGTTCTTCTCCCAGCGCCCAGGCAAACTCCTCAAAATCAAGCGGATACATTGTAATGCTTCTCTCCTCTGATGGGATTACGATATCCTTAACATTTTCCTTAATTGATATCAATGATCCGGTTTCTATATAGTCGTATCTGCCATCAGCAACAAGATACTTTATTGCGGCTCTTGCTTGTGGAAACATCTGCACTTCATCAAAAATCAGTACAGATTTTCTTGTAACAAGATTAACCCCATAGTAGGTGCTAAGCAACATAAATAAATCATCAAGCTTGTTCAGGTATTGATTGAAGTATTCTTCTACAACTTTATCCTTCTTCGCAAAATCTATAAGAATATACGATTCATATTCTTGCTTTGCAAATTCTTCTACAATTGTAGACTTACCGATACGTCTGGCTCCCTCCACCATTATCGCTTTTGTTCCTCTGCAACCATTTTTCCAATCCAATAATTTGTCATAAATTTTTCTTTTTAAAATCATCTAGTTCTCCCCATCAGCCACAATATACCTCAATTTGCGCATTTTTGATTATACGCAGAATTGATTTATGATATTTTTTTGATTATACGCATATTATATCAGTGTTTTCGATTATACGCAAGATAATATTATATAATTTTATGATTATACGCAACTATCTTCTGCCATCCACTTACCACTACCGGGAGGGCTTAGGGGCTTTCAGTTTTTAGAGACTAGTGTCCCAGGAAACATGAAAAACAGGCGGCATTTTGCTTTGCCACCTGCTATAAAGATATATGAAAATGTAGTTATCTTTGGTTGAGGAATTTGCGAGTTATCAGGCATCATACTATCTAAATCCTTGCTTTGCTTAACTTTGAGATAAAATAATATAGAGTAAGTTTACAAACTGGGAGTTGTAAGCATCAAGGCCTATAAAAATATGGTCCACAATCGTCCTCGTGTGTCTTTATATATGTCCATGACCAATCGGATGAAACTACATATATTTCGTCAAACTTATCTATATATTTCGAATCCATTTCTTTTTCAAGAAGTTTAAGAGAAGGATTAGTTTCCCACAAGTCAAAATACTTAGCTCCAGATTTATCAAGTTCATCAAATGTTTTTCTTGCATTATCTCCTGTAAAATACTTATCTGCATCAACAATATTCCAAGAAAAAAATATGCCAAAAGGAAATTGCCTCCTCCTACAACTCTTTTTTTCAAAAGTGATTTTGATATGTTGTTTGCAAAATGTAATAGCCATTCTTTTTCAAAATCCATAGTACCTCTTCTAAAATTCCAATTAGTATAGCGAAAACTTTTTAAATACCTTTTACCATTTTTATATTGTTGTATCGCGTTCCATCCTCCAAAATAAAAGCATTAGGAGTTTCTCCAACTTGGATGAATCCAATTTTCTCATAAAGAATCCTGCCTCTTTCATTGCCTGAGAAATAATCCAGTTCAAGTTGGGAAAGACCCCATTCCTTAGCATAGTCTTCAAGACATATAAGTAATTTTTTTCCTATTCCTAAGTTCCAGAATTCTTTCAGCACAGAAACAGCGACATTCCCCCGATGACACATTTTCTTTTTACTCAGCCTTGTAAGCGTGCCATTTGCAATCAGTCTTCCATCCATTTCGACAACAAGCATAAGGATATTATCAGATTCATTAAAGCCTTTTATTATTTTTTCTTCATCTTCTGCAGACATGGTTATTTCTTCCGGATAAGAATACAAAAAATCAGATTCTCCCATAACTGTTTTCAAATATTCAACAGTTTCTGCAGCATCCTTTACTTGAATCTCTCGAATTTTGCAAATTCTACCATCTTTTAGTTCAAAATTTATTGGTGTGTATTTCATATTTAGCACCTCTATCTATTTATTTTAGTATAATGCCAAATCATTTCTATTTCAATATATTTGTACTGTTTTTGCAGCAAACTACCTCATTCCATCATAATGTGTCCACATGCATGCCACCTTCACTATTCCTTCATATTCTACATCATCTTCATAAGTCTCCTGAACAGAAACTTCGTAAACTAACCTATGCTGTATATTTATTCTTCTTGAATAGAAACCACTTAGATTCCCAACCAGCCTCTCATATGGTGGTGGTTCTTTGAATGGAGTAGCTGCTATGATATTTAGAAGTTCTTTTGCTTTTCCATCAAGCCTTGCACCCTTTAATAGCTTTTTGTCCTTGTCAGCTTGTTTACTGAATTTAATTAAATACATCTACCACTCCTCTTCCGGATTATAAGATGTACACTCAGAAACATCTTCTGCTCTGGAATCCAAAATACTTTGTGTCATACCCGGAACGGAATTAAGATACAAGGTTTCCTGAATTGCCAGCCAATCATCTTCTGATACTAATACTGCATTTTTCCCTCTATTATTTGTTATTGTTATAGGTTCAGAGTATTCATTGACATCTGAAACTGTCTGATATAAGTTTGCTCTTGCCTTTGTTATACTAATTGAAGTCATGACATCATCTCCTTTCACCTTAAATATAGCGTACTTTTTAGCGTACGTCAAGTTGTGCTCGATTATAATAATCATTTTATATTTTATTCTAATTGAACTTTTGTATTCATTAGAATATTGCATAAATCCTGTTTCTTAAAAAACGTATAAATTGCGTGTAGTAAATCCATTTTTTTAATCAGCCAAACCATCTCTTGATTCACCGGCACTGATAATGTTACAGCTCTGTCTTCTGTTTCAAAATGATAAAGTTCTTTCTTTTGCCTCATTATCACAAAACAGATAATTATGACCACTATATCCTCCTCAAAGTTTTTTTATTTTTTTCTCCAACACCTTTATACTCATTAGTTATAAATCAATTTCTCTATTTTCAAAATCTACCTAGTTACCCATACTCCGTCTCTTTTGGAGCCTTTTCTTTCCAATAACCCATGTTCTTGAAGTTTTGAGCATATTTTTTTGACTCCTCCCAAACTTAGGCCGGTAGCATCAGCTACCTCTTGTAAATTACTTACTATATTAGATGACATATATTCATAAACATGTATCTGATTATCTGTCAGGTTATTTTTCACTTTTTCCTTGTTTACACGGTTTATAATCTCTTCACGTTCAAATTCCAAAGGAATAGTAACCTTAATCATTCCATCTGCAAATGAAAATGCACTCCGTCCATATTTATCAACAATCGTTGGAACACCATGACCACTTTGTTCTGCATATTTTGCTGCCATAAATATTGTTAATAAGCTTTTATTTACAGGAACACTGGTTCCCGCGAAGAATCCTTCAACAGAAAGAGAATACGGCAATCCACCATATGAAACTATCTCTATCCTATCATCATACATATATACTGAAGGTGCAATAGCGTTATTCCAGTCATTGTGGAGACAGGCATTAATCCATGCCTCTCTAAAGCTTTGAAAGTCAAATAAAGTAGTTTCCATTCGTTTTGAAGAACTTATATTAACTTTAGTTGTATTTATTGATTCAAAATACCCGGCTATTTCGGATAATGATTTAAGCAGGCATTTTCCTCCATACTCAGTCCTCTTTGACATTACACTCTTATCTCTGCCTTCAAAAACAACAACTTTCATAGACAAATCATTTTCATCTGACATCAGATATGCATTAAAGTTAAATTTACCATCATGATTAAGCAGTCCATAGTTGCCATAAAATTCCTCAGAATCTTTTGGATGTATTCCACTTCCGGATAATTCGGCGAAAAAAGCATTAAATGTCAAATTCTGTTTAGGTGATGTTTTCTGTCTGATAATATCTGAGTCAGAAGATGACAGCATTTTTCTCAATATTTCATTTGAAGCCTGTTCATCAGATGAAACATTTCGAATATAATATCTGCCATCATAAGAATAAGGAATATCTGCTCCGGTTACAGAAACCTTAATATATTTTTTACCATTTTCATCTTGTTCCTCTTTAATATCCGGATAAATACGTGGTTCTATTTTATCGCGTATCTTATTACGTATATCCATCAATGTATCTTTTCCAGTTTGCAAACCGACTACATTTCCATTGTCATCAACTCCGAAGCAGACTATGGCTATGTTATGTCTGTTGAGCATAGCAGTAAGAGACTTTAAGCCTTTATCTAGCTGTCCTAACCCTTCTTTAAACTCCTGATATTCGTCTTCTCTGCCTAAATTCATTCGTCAACCTCCACGCTACATAATTATAAAGTCTACCATAAAGTCTACTCAAAGTCTACTTTTATGATGTTACTTTTGAATTACTTTGGAATTTTTTAATTTTTTCCATTTATTAACTTTGATGCTAATTGCATGCTTTAGCCAATACAGAAAAGAAGCCTCTCTCTGAAGCTTCCATCCCTTGCATAACTATTCATTTTTATCGTGGACAGTTCTAATGTTAATTAATCAACAATTTCAAGTTTACCCAGTCTGTAAAAGGAATTAAATCTACAGATATTGGAGAAATATGCAAACTGCGATTTATTGCTTTGTTGCTTTCGAAAAAATAACAAAGAAACTCCAAATATAAATTTAATATTTGCATCAATATAGGCAAACAACACCAAATAAAGCCAGCTACTTACAGAAAAAAACCGTAGCGAGTCTGAAATGTTATCGTTCGGAGCGTCAGCTTTGCTCAATGTACTTAGATTGACTAATTTCAATTTAGCACTGAGTAATACTCAGTAAATCTTTCAACCTCTCTACCACCCTCATTTTGGTTCTGCTGTCCTTCTGCCAGGCTTGCCTGTAGATCCTGTCAATGCTGTTGTCACATTGTCTCCTTAATGTATATAAAGTTTCTTTTGCACTATGTTAAGCCCTATATTTACAGGTATACAAAGCGCCACTGTAAGTATAGTGCCCCAGAAAATTTTTACAATATTAAGTGTCCTAAGTCCATCAAAAAGTATGGTGCCAAGTCCACCTGCATTTATCGAAGCGGCTATGGTAGCTATTCCTATTGTAGAAGTAGTTGCAAGTTTTATACCCGCTACAAAGCTTCCTGCTGCAAGAGGGAACTGTACCTTTCTGAAAATCTCGGTTTCACTCATCCCCATTCCTTTAGCAGCCTCCAGGATCCCCTTGTCTACTTCGTTAAGTCCCATACTAAAATTTCTAACCAATATATATTGGGCATAAACTACAAGTACTATAACCGCAGTAGTTCTTCCAAGTCCCGTAAAAGGTATAAGCAGAGCAAACAGAGCTAAGCTCGGTATTGAATAAAAAACTGAAAGCACTGTAATTACCATTCCTGGCAAAGCCTTTTTATTTTGCATAAGCAGGGTAATAATTCCTGCAATACATACAGCAATCAACATAGTTACTACTACAATAGCAATATGCTGAAATAATGCAGTAAGCAGCTTATTATATGAATTTATCAAATACGAAATCACAAAAGACCTCCAAACATTTTCTGTTGTTCCTTCAGAGTATCCATCAGATCCTTTACAAAACCATTTCCCGGATTTTTTAATATATTGTCAGGAGTATCAAAGCGGCATATCTTCCCTTCATTCATAATCATTATCCTGCTTCCGAGGAAAAAAGCCTCTATAATATCATGCGTCACAAGTACAAAGGTTTTATCCTTCATTTCTTTATGAATTCTTTTTATTTCCTTCTGCAATGAGGCTCTGTTAATGGCATCAATTGCGCCCAAAGGCTCATCTAAGAGCATAAGGTCAGGATTTGCAGCCAATGCTCTGGCAACCCCCACTCTTTGCTGCTGCCCTCCTGAAAGCTCTTTCGGATACCTATCTCTATATTCCTCAGGAGAAAGCCCGACTAAATCAAGGAGTTCATCCACTCTTTTTGATATTTTCCCATTATCCCAGGAAAGAAGTTTTGGCACCACAGCAATGTTCTCACCCACCTTCATGTGTGGAAAGAGTCCTATCTGCTGTACCACATATCCTATATGCTTCCTAAGTTCTACAGCATCTTTGGCGCCAATATTTTCTCCCTGTATAAATATCTCTCCCTTATCAGGATCTATAAGTCTGTTGATCATCTTAAGGGTAGTTGTTTTTCCCGAGCCTGATGAGCCAAGTATTGTAATAAATTCACCCGGATATATATCAAATGATATATCATCTACAGCATTTCCGGTCATATTTTCGAAATTTTTAGTCACATTTTTAAATTGAATTAAAGGTTTTGCTTCCATATCTTTCCTATTCTCTACTTCTTAATACCCTGATAAAATTCCTTTGCTACAACTTCATATTCTTTGCCGTCAACGTCTACCTGTGAGTTTAAGTTTACTACAGTTTCAGTGGTAAGTTCCTTTGTTATGGAATTCAGAATCTCCGCTATTTCAGGATTTTTCTCTAAAATATCATTTTTTATAACAGGTGCCGGATTGTATGGCGGCCAGAACTGTTTATCATCTGTAAGCACCTTGAACTCATCCTTATTGACAAGCTGTCCCTCTGTAGTATAGGCAGGTGTCACATCTGCTTCATCACTTTTAAGCACCTGATATTTAAGACTATTATCATATACTTTATGACTTTTCCAGTCAAATTTTCCATAAACCTTCTCAAGGCCTGCAATTCCATCCTCTCTCTCATCAAATGTTCCCTGTGAAGCAAATCTGATTTCTGATGCCTTTGACTGTAAATCTGAAATGGTTTTTATACCCAGTTCATCTGCCTTTGATGTCTTGATTACCAATCCCTGTGAGTCGTTTGCAGGAGAATAATCAAGCCAGGTTAAATTAAACCGGTCATTATATTCCTTCTTCACCGTGTTATAAACTACCACAGGATCACTTTCCATAGGAAGTTTCAATATTGATAGAAGCCCTGTTCCGGTGTATTCAGGATAAAGATCTATCTCATTATTTATAATTGAAGTGTGTATTACTGAGCCTGCAATACGAAGTACTCTTTCTACCTTAAATCCTGCATCTTCAAGTGCCAATGCATATACTTCTGCTATTATAAGATTCTCTGTAAAGTCCTTTGAGCCCACTCTTATTGTCTTTTTGTCACCATCTGCTGTACAACCTGTAAGCATAGTCACCACCGCAAATGCCGCTACTAACTTGTAAATAAATTTTTTCATTTCTACCTCCGGTTATTTTTATTAATATGCCTTCTTTGGAGTCATAATGTCAAATACTATCATTGTAAGCATTGATAGAATAGCCACACTTCCTCCTCCTATAATCAGGAAATCCATCCTGTAAAGCCCTAATCCGGTAATAATAAGGGAACCAAGTCCCCCCGCTCCTATGTAAGCTGCAAGCGTTGCACTGGCTATTATCTCTACCAAAGCAAGCTTGATTCCCGTAAATATAAATGGCAGAGCTAAGGGAAAGAGTATTTTTTTTATCAGAACCTTATTACTCATTCCCATTCCATATCCTGACTCAATATAAACCTTTGGAATCTCTTCAAGACCAAGGTTTGTATTTATAGTATGGGCGGAACAGCTAAGAATACAAGGGCAATAAGTGCAGGCAGCCTCCCCACTCCCACAAGTGGGATCAGTATAAATAACACCGCTAAGCCTGGTATAACTCTTAATCCCTGTGCTATGAAAATGATATACTTTTTAAGCCACCTGTACCTGAAACATAAGTATCCTGCAGGAATACCTGCAATTAAGGCTATAAGAAGTGCCTCTATGCTTATAGTCACATGTTCAGCTACATATTTGATATAACTTTCAGAATCTGTCTGAAAGTATGATATAATCTGATTCAACATTTTTCTCTCTCTTTAGTTTTTCCAGCGTTTTGAAGCGGATTGTAAGTTTGTTAATGCTCTTTCCAGATAATTATTTAACTCTCTTTTTTCATCCTCAGAAAAGCCTTTGTAAAATATCTCATTTAATTCTTCTGAAATTTTCCTGCCAATTTCTTCCTGTGCCTTACCTTCATCTGTAAGACAGAAAAGCTTCTTTCTCTGATCATTTTCATGTGAGCAGGAATATATCAACCCCTGTTCCTCAAGTTTTTTTAGCATATTGGAAAGAGTATTATTGGCAAGGCCGGTTTTTATGGATATATCCGTTGCCGTCTGTGGATTTTTTATCCAAAGAGCAGAAAGTATCTTTCCCTGTTCTGCACTATACTTTGCATTTTCTTCTTCACTTAAAAGCTTATTAAAAAGCCTGGCATTTAACAGCCTGATATGTGATATAAAAATATCCTGCGTTCTCATCGTACTTCATATATTCTTCCTTTAAAATGAAAAAATAATTCTATATAGAATGATTTTTATTCTATATAGAATTATTAAAAATGTCAAGAAGAATTTATTCTGGAAAGTCCTGACTTATACTCTGCATTTTCATTTTTCTCTTCCCCCTCGAAAAAGTGCAGGGCACGAAGCCTATTTTACAGATTTCATTGTAAATTTATAATAATCTTTCCCACTGTAAGTTATCACAAACTTTCCATCCTTACTTTCGCCATAAAGACTTGCACCACCTGCAACCTCTCCATCAAAGGATACCATATCAGAATAATAACTCCATTTAGGTGTAGCGATTACTTCTCCTTTATAACTTATAGAAGCTGTATGGTCTGCATTTAAAGTTGCTTTCATAGAATCCGGTGATATTTCTCCAGATGCATCTCCATCAAGAGCATCTGCTACCAAATCACCTACCCAGTCTCCTAATAGAGCCTTCTCTTCATCCGGCAGGAAGTTCTCAGGTTTTGCTGCATCTGTTCCTTCTTTTGCAAATTTCAGATCCATTGAGGTTCCAACCAGTTTCTCCAGGATACTCTCAAATGTAAGCGTATCCTCTCCTAACTTACCCTGCATATCAGTACCTTCAACAGTAAGTGTAATTGTGGTATCATCATTTATCCACTTACCATCTACTGTTGTATCATCCACTGACATAGTTAACTTTCCTCCACTCTTTAATTCGAGTGTAAAACCTGCCATATCATCCCCTGACATAGTCATCCCCATTGCTGTTCCTGTAACAGCAATGTATTTTCCTACCAGAGCTTCATCTGCCCTTCCTTTGCTCCCGCAACCTGCAAGTGATACAACCAGCAGGAAAGCTAACATAAGACTGAATACCTTTTTCATTTTAAACCCCTTTCCGTGAAATGTACCTGTAAATTTTAAAAACCCGGTACTCTCACTACAAATTTTGAAAATTGTATGCCTTGTGTCTGTTATAGCAAAAAACCAGGTAAATTCCTATGGTCACTTAGAGTATTTTTTTGTATTTTTATATAAAATACTCCAAACGACCAGACAAGGTGCACAATTTATTCAAACTAAAATTGTGCACCTTGCTCAAAATAAAACATTACATTTTCCTTACCTGAATCCTCTGATATTTATACCTCAATCACCATCATGTCATGCTTTGCGAATGGCAGATATTGATCAATTACATCCTTTGTCCTAAGTTTCATATACCCGGTTGTAGTACTGTCAGTACAGCCGTACCACTCTTCCTCAAGCACCTCTTTATCAAATACTATCGTCACTTTATTTTCGACATCCATAATACTGCTTAGTACAGTTGTAGCTCCTATCTTTGTGCCAAGCATTTTAAAAAGCAGCTCTTCAGGTGCAAATGAAACCCTTGAAATGCCAAGGGCTTTACTGAAATCTTTTGTTACAAAAGGCTTATTTCCACCGGTTACAAAGAGGTAGAAGTCAGTCTGCTGCCTGTTACATACAAACAATGTCTTAACTGTCTTCATATTCAGTCTTTTCATTGATGGCTATACAGTCCTCCATTGTAATTGCAGGATCATTATCTACTCTTTCAAATGGAATATCAAGTTCTTTCAAAGTCTGATACACCTTTTTCCTGAAGCCCGCTCTTAAATTCTTTTGGGTGCCTCTCTTTTAACTTCGCTTACATAAAAACATTCTTAGTTCTCCCTGCTAATTCTTCCCCCTGATGTGAAGCAACCATCCTTTAATTCTGACTTATCTGGAAAATATCTACTCCAGCTCCTGGTTATATTCTTAAGCCATTTAAAAACTCTTATAATGCCTGTAAACTACAGGTATCTTCCAGAATTCATCCAGACAAAGTATAAAAATACACTACCATAGGCGGCAACTTAAGTACAAAGGCACTTAAAAAAGCCAAGAGGAACAGCCACTATCCACATAGTTATAACATCACAGATAAGTCCAAAACGAGAATCTCCTCCTGCCCTCGAAAATTCCGACTATAAGCAGGGTATTCATTGCCTGCCCCAAAAATATAATAGGCACTAATCATAAGCATGATATTTAAATAATCATGTGCCTGTGTGGTAAGTGTAAAGCTCATAAATACAAGTGGTCTGATAGCAAGTATTATAAGCCCTGTTATAATAGCTATCACAAAGGTGGCATGACAGGAGCGCTTCGCATATTCTTTTGCTTCCTCCATCTTCCCTTCACCTATCTTGATTCCAAGCAGCACAGAAGCACCACCTGCCATTGCAAAGCAGACTATGGCACAGAGGTCACGCACTGTGGTAGCTACAGCACTTGCTGCTACCATATCTTCATTCATATGCCCCATAATAATGGCATAGGTAGAGAAGGCTAAAGTCCAGAGAAAGTCATTGGCAAGAGCCGGTGTGGAATATTTTATAAAATCCTTAAATAAAGCCTTATGATGCGCAAACATAAGCCTGGGATTAATCTTAAATATCTTTCCCCTTGCAGCATCTATGGCACATAAAAGCAGTTCAACTATCCTTGAAATAAGAGTTGCAAGAGCCACTCCTGTTACACCAAGCCTGGGTAAACCTAACAGACCAAAGATGAATACTGCGTTCAGTACCACATTTAACCCAAGTGCAGTCGAACTGATGGCAGTGCTTAACTTTACCCTCTCCATACTTCTCATAGTGCAGAGATACACCTGTGAAAAACTCATAAGCAGGTAGGATATTCCTATAATTCTAAGGTATGATGAACCTATGGAAATCAAAATCTCATCATTAGTGTATATTCTCATCAGATACTGTGGCAGAATTACCGCACAAAATGAAAGAATAGCTGTCACAACTAACGCAATCTTTATCGCTATTCCCATAACCGCCTGAATGGAGTCAGTATCCTTCTTGCCCCAGTACTGGCTTGCAAGTATGATTACTCCGGAAGAAATTCCATAAAAGAAGCCCCACAGCACGAACTGGAACTGATTGGCAAGAGACACCGCAGAAAGGTCTGTCTGTCCCACATAGCCAAGCATAATTACATCCGCAGAGTTTACTGCATTGCTTATGAAATTCTGTATGGCAATTGGGATAACCAGAGCAAAAAGTGCCTTGTAAAATTTTTTCTGCTCACCTGACATTTTAATTCCTATATTCATAAAACCTCTCTCGTTAATTTTTTAACTATATCAGTCCTTTTTCTTTAAGATAGTAATAAACTCCATCCTCATCCACACTTTTACAAACCTCATCTGCTACCGCTTTTACATTGTCAGCCGCATTCCCCATAGCTACACCGGTTCCCGCAGCCTGTAACATATCAACATCATTTCCTCCATCACCAAAAGCAAGGGCTTCTTCCTGCGAAAGGCCAAGATGTTCAACTACCTTTTTAACCGCATTTCCTTTACCGCTTCCCTTAGGAATAATGTCTACTGCACAATCCCACCAGGCAGCTATAAGAGCTTCATTAGTCCCGGCAAGCAAATCATTCCATTTACTCTTTTCACAGCCTATCATCATCTGGTACACTTCCTCTTTAAGTGCCTCATTGAATTCTTCTGAAGGTGTGGCATCAAGCTTTGCTATTTCAAGATATTCTCTAAGTGGCTCATCACAGCCATTTGTAACTATACGGCTCTTTGTGGCTATAGCTAAATACTTACCCATTCCTGTTGCATTTTCTATGATTTTATGCACTTCATGGGAGGGGATAGTCTTATTCAAAATAACCTTATCACCAACCTTACATACCGAACCGTTAAAGGCTACCGTCATATCAAAATTCACTCCGTTAAACTCAGGAATAGTCATCAGGGTACGCCCTGTAGCCAGGGAAATCTTCACTCCGTTTTGCTGTAATTTGTTCAGTGCTTCCTTTGTTTTTTCTGTCAAGTCAGGCTTACCCATTCTCAAAATTGTACCATCAATATCAAAAAGGCTATTTTAATCTTCTTCATCCTCTACCTATCCTTATTTAAAATAAAATGACTGTACTTAATTCTATAATAATATAGAGAAAAAGTACAGTCCATAAAATAACTATATAATAGTTGTCAATCTATAAATAAAATCTCATCCTTCTTCCGATTTCTTAGCCATATACTGCATATAGTCAAGTCTCATTCCTTCGTTGAAATCCTCTTTAGTAAGTAACATATAATGTTCCTTCTTGTACTCATCCAAAGCTTCTACCCTTACTTCTTCTGCAAAATGGCTGTAAGTAAAACCAAGTTTTTCAGCTACCCTTCTTGATTTGGCATTACCATCAAAATATGCTATCCATATCCTGTTAAGATCAAGGTCAAAAAAACCAAATTCTATAAGCGGTCTGGCTGCTTCTACCATAATCCCCCTTCCCCAATAAGGCTTTGCGAGCCAGTACCATACCTCTGCCTGCTTTTCATCACTTCCAAGTCCACGGCTTGTCTTATCTCCGGCATGCAGACCTATGCTTCCTATAACCTCATTTGTAGCCTTATACACTATCGCATACACACCCGGCTTCATAAATACATTTTCAAGTCCCTCCAGGCTTTCTTCCTTAGTTTTATATGGCTTCCAGCCTGCTGACAGCCCAATGCATGGATCTGTAGCATATTTATGTAAATCGTCCACATCATCTACATCCCAGGGACGAAGAATTAAATTTTCCGTTATAAAGCATGGCACAGAATCATAGATTGCTTCTATAAGCTTTCCATTTATATAAGAAAATTTCATGGAGAAAAATCTTCTGCCTCCATTATTAATAACAGAAAGGAAAAGTTCATCTCCCCTCCAATGCGGAAGAGAAAATAATTTTCCCTTTTCTACCCAGACCAGTTCACCCTCATCACAGGATTTTAATTCTCCCTCAAAACTTGTCACCTTAAATAAATGCATATATTCTGTTTCATTCTTATCTTTGTCAGTAAGATTTTCTGAAACAAAAGTCACTATACCGCAGTAGAAGTAACCTGTTGCATACAGACCTGTTTCTTCATATACCTCTCTTTCCATGCACTCTTCAGGACTTTCACCAAATTCAAATTTGCCCCCTACACCTATCCATTTACCTTCATTTATATCATTAGCTTTCTTATTGCGGTGCAACATAAGATACTTTCCATCTTTTTCTATATAAACAAGGGTTGTATTGTATATTTTCATATATAATCCCTCTTTCTGCAAAAACCTGCTTTATGCCTTATTTTCTGCCTTTGCATACTCCTTATCAGCATCAGCAAGCAACTCTCCATACTCCCTGTTCTTGTTAAACCAGTTTATGGCATAAGAACAGGTAAGTGTGAGTTTCCTTTCTTCCTTCTTCATCTTCTCTGCAAGCTTAAGCATGAGCTTACCGGCTACACCCTGCCCCCTTAAAGACCCATCTACTACAGTGTGCATTACATTTGCCACACCGTTTTCTTCCGGAAACTCTACATAAGCAACAGTTCTTCCTTCTTTATCTTCAAGCCATATTCTCTCCGAATTTTCTTTAAAATCCATTGTAACCAACCTCCGATACTTTTTTTATTTATAGATTAATTGTAAATCATTTTTCAGTAAATAGTCTACAATAATTTAAAAATTTTTCTGATAATTTATAAATTAAATGTATATTCTAAAAAAATTATATTTTTGCAAAAAAATATTATGATACTTTCGCACAAATTTTAGACTGTAAATGACTCAAAAATCAAGCTATTCTTAAATTAGTTTATAAAAAAATTTTTATATTTATATTGTACATTTTATACATTCTTAGTATAATATCATATGAACATATTGTTTAATTTAAAGGAGGAAAGACACATGAAAATGAAAAAAGTTATATCATTACTTTTAGCAGGCGCCATGACCTTCTCTCTTACAGCTTGCGGCGGTGGCGGAAGCACAACCGGCACCAGGAGTTCTGCCAAATCAGGCAGCACTGCACAGACAAGCACTACAAGTGCCACAAGTACTACAAGTACTACAGGCAGTACAAGCACTACAGGCTCAGATGTAACCCTCAATGTAGCTATCTGGGATAATAACCAGGAACCTGGACTCAAAGAAATTATGGCTGATTTTACTGCCAAAACAGGAATTAAGACCAATATTTCCGTAACAAGCTGGAACGAATACTGGACCATGCTTGAGGCAGGGGCACAGGGCGGTTCTTTACCTGATGTATTCTGGATGCACTCAAATGAGAGCCAGAGATATATGTCAAACGATATGCTCCTTGACCTCACAGATAAGATTAAAGCAAGCGATGTAATCAAACCTGAGAATTATCCTGATGATATCTGGAGCCTTTACACATATGACAGTAAGTATTATGCAGTTCCAAAAGATATAGATACTATTGCTCTCTGGTACAACAAGAAAATGTTTGATGAAGCCAAGATGGAATATCCTACAGCTGATTGGACATGGGAAGATATGTTTGAAGCCGCTAAGAAACTTACAAAGGCTGATGGCAGTCAGCATGGTATTGTTATTCGAAATGATAATAATCAGGCAGGTTACTACAACATGATTTACGGAAACAATGGTTATGTAATTTCTGATGATAAAAAGAAATCAGGCTGGGATGATCCTAAGACTATTGAAGCTATGAAACTTCTTGAAAGTGCTATAAAGGATGGCTCAATGCCTTCTCTTCAAACTATGTCTGAAAATGGTGAGGACGTTCTCTTATCATCAGGTAAGGTTGCTATGGCTCTTCAGGGCTCATGGATGATAGCAGCTTTCAGAGATAATGAATACACTGCAGCTAACTGCGATGTAGTTGAACTCCCTAAGAATAAAGCAACCGGCAGAAGAGTTTCTCTTTATAATGGTCTTGGCTGGGCTGTTGCTGCTAACGGGGCTCATACAGAAGAGGCCTGGAAGCTCATTGAGTACCTTGGCTCTAAAGAAGCACAGGAAAAGCAGGCAAAGCTTGGTGTAACTATGTCTGCTTATAAGGGAACCTCCGAAGCCTGGACAGGTTCAGCTAAATTCAATCTTCAGGCTTATATCAACATGACTAACGATATGGTTATCAGACCTTTCTCAAAGAACACTGTAACCTGGGAAAATGCTGATAACACTGCTCTTCAGGCTGTATATAACGGTGATAAGAGCATGGAGGATGTTTGCAAGGAAATGGCTGCTAAGATGAACGAAGTTCTTGCAGAAGAGTAAAATATTATTATCCCACCGGGGATGATTTTTATAAGGTAACTGCTGACAGGTATATGTGTTTTCACTATACCTGTCAGCCTATATAAGGAGGGATATTCGTGGGAAGTACAACAAAAAAAGGTTCTACTCCAAGGGAGAGAAGCGAATTCCTATGGGGGTGGCTATTTATCTTACCTACAATTACAGGTCTTATTATTTTTAAATATTATTCCAATATTTCAGACTATCTACCAAAAGCTTTTTTTAAGACAGGTGATTTTGGTAAAGGAAATAAATTTGTAGGATTTAGTAACTATATAAAGGTATTTAGTGATTCAGAAGTATGGCAGGCACTTTTAAATACTTTTAAATATGCTATAGTTGAAGTCCCTTTTTCCATAGCAATTTCACTGGTAATAGCGGTATTGTTAAACAGGAAAATGAAAGGTCGTTCTCTCTATCGTACTATCATCTTTTTACCTATGGTAGCTGCTCCTGCCGCTATAGCCATGGTATGGAGATGGCTGTATAATGCAGACTTCGGCCTTATTAACAATATACTCGGCACAAAAGTTAACTGGGTTTCAAATCCGAGTATTACTATATTCTCCATTACTATTATAGGTATATGGTCAGTACTGGGCTACAATATGGTACTTTTCCTTGCAGGTCTTCAGGAAATCCCTAAGGATTATTATGAAGCTGCTTCTCTTGACGGTGCAACAGGTGCAGCAGCATTTTTCAATGTAACCCTGCCTCTTCTTTCACCAACCATTTTCTTTGTATGTGTAACAAGAGTTATAGCAGCTATGCAGGTTTTTGACCTTATTTACATGGTTATGGCAGGAGGCGTAAACTCCAATCCGGCTCTTCCTAAAACCCAGTCCTTAGTATACCTTTTCTATAAATACTCATTTACACAGAAAAATATGGGATATGGTTCTACAATAGTAGTTCTCTTGCTTGTAATAATTTTACTTATTACTGTATTCCAGATGAAGGCACAGAAGAAGTGGGTATTCTACAATTAGAAAGGAGATTACAATGGATAAAAAAAGCAGTATAGAAAGAAACGAACGAATAAATGCGGTTATAGTCCAGGTGTTTCTTATCTTAATTTCAATTACTATGCTGGTACCTTTTATATGGATGGTACTTACCTCTTTTAAAACTTTTACAGAAGCTACCCAGGTAAATCCTTTTGTGATTCTTCCTAAGGTATGGCGTACTGATGCTTTTAAGTCAGTAATGGAAAATATGAACTTCATATTATTATATAAGAATACCTTGCTTATGATAGTTTTCAGAGTGCTCTGTGCTGTTGTAACTGCAACTACAGCAGGTTACGCTTTTGCAAGACTGAATTTTAAGGGTAAAAACTTTGCTTTTTCCCTTGTGCTTTTCCAGATGATGGTACCAAGCCAGATATTCCTCATCCCCCAGTACCTTATGATAAGCAAGATGAATATGCTTGATACAATGTTTGCCCTCGTATTTCCGGGACTTGTAACAGCCTTTGGTACCTTCCTTTTAAAACAGGCATTTATGAGCCTTCCACGCGACCTCGAAGAAGCTGCAAGACTGGATGGGTGCAATATAGGGCAGACCTTCCTCTTTGTAATGCTGCCACTTGCAAGGTCAAGTATGGTAGCTCTTGGTATATTTACGTCCCTTTTTGCTTACAAAGAACTTATGTGGCCTATGATAGTAAACAAGGATAAAAACCTTCTGGTGCTTTCTTCTGCCCTTGCCCAGATGCAGGGACAGTATGTGACCAAGTTCCCGGAGCTTATGGCAGCCTCACTTATAGCCTGCGTACCTATGATAATCATATTCTTAATATTCCAAAAACAGTTTATCCAGGGTATAGCAACCAGTGGGGGTAAGCTGTAAAACAAGCATATTATGAGCAAATTTCAAAGGACTGCCATCATTTTTATAAAAATTTATTCTGTAGCAGTCCTTTTAGTAAAATTATAAGGAGGAATTTATGTCCATAGTTTTTCATGAAGTTTCAAAGACCTTCCATTTATTTAATAAGGAAGTGAGTTATATTATAAGTGTCCTTGCAAATGGTGGAATAGAAAACCTTTACTATGGAAAGGCGATTAAGGACAGAGAAAGTTTTGCCCACCATCATGAAGAGGTCGGACGTTCACATATGGCAGTTTGCGTGGAAGAACCCGGTATACTTGCAAGAAATTATATAAGAGACGAATACCCAAGCTATGGCACAGGCGATTTCAGAAGCCCTGCCTACACTGTATTGCAGGAGAATGGCAGCCGCATAAGCGAATATAGATATGTAAGCCACAATATAATAAAAGGCAAGCCGGATATTGCCCCACTTCCTTCTACATACGTAGAGAACGAGTCTGAAGCAGACACCCTTGAAATTAAGCTGTATGACAGTGTGACCGACACTGAAATGATACTTTCATACACTATTTATGCTGATTATCCTATAATTACAAGACATACTAAATTCAACCACCATGGTGACAGAGTTATAGTCCTTCAAAAGGCTTTAAGCTTTGCTACAGACTTCCTTGATATGAACTATGAAATGCTCCAGTTCTCCGGTGCCTGGGCAAGAGAGCGTTATATAAAAAGAGAAAGCTTGAAATGGGTATCCAGTCAGTTGGAACTGCTACAGGAACAGGCTCGGTGCAGACCACACTCCTTTTTATAGCCCTTAGCCGCCCTCGAGACTACTGAAAAATTCCGGAGAAGTTTATGGCTTCTCACTTGTATACAGTGGTAACTTCCTTGCGCAGGTGAAGTATCAACCCACGATATTACAAGGGTTATGCTTGGTATAAATCCTGAGGGCTTCTCCTGGAAGCTTGAAAAGGGAGAGTTTTACTACCCCTGAGGCTGTGCTTGTATACAGCGACAAGGGCTATAATGCCATGAGCCAGGCTCTTCATGACCTCTACAGAAGCCGTCTTATGCAGGGTGAATGGAGAGACAAAGCCCGCCCTATCCTTCTTAACAACTGGGAAGCTACTTACTTTGACTTTAATGAAGAAAAAAACTTCTAAAAAATAGCTTCTAAAGCTAAAGAAGTCGGTGTAGAACTCTTTGTACTTGATGATGGCTGGTTTGGTGCAAGAGATGATGATTACAGAGGTCTTGGTGACTGGTTTGTAAATATGAAAAAACTTCCAGGCGGAGTTACAGGTCTTGCAGACAAGATAGAGGCTATGGGGCTTAAGTTTGGTATCTGGGTAGAACTTGAGATGGTAAATAAAGACAGTGACCTCTACAGAAAGCACCCTGACTGGCTGATTGGCACACCGGGCAGGTTTGAGTGCCACTCAAGACATCAGCATGTACTTGATATGACAAGAGATGATGTAACAGACTACTTATATGGTTGTATGGATAAACTTTTATCAGAAGCTAAGATTTCCTATATCAAATGGGATATGAACCGCTATATGACTGAACCTTTTGGCAGAGAGCTTCCGGCAGACAGGCAGGGTGAATTTATGCATCGTTATATCCTCGGTGTATACAAGCTTTATGATAAGCTTACAAAGAAATTCCCTCATGTACTCTTTGAGTCCTGCGCAAGCGGTGGTGCCAGATTTGATCCCGGTATGCTCCACTACGCTCCACAGACCTGGAGCAGTGACGATACCGATGCAAACGAGAGAACCAAGATACAGTATGGTACTTCCTATATGTATCCTGTTGTATCAATGGGCTCTCACGTATCTGCAGTTCCTAACCACCAGATGAACAGGATAACTCCTATTTCTACAAGGGCTGCTGTAGCTTACTTCGGAACCTTCGGTTATGAGCTTGACCTCAATCTTCTCAGTGATGAGGAAATAGAGGCTGTTAAGTCCCAGGTTAAGTTTATGAAGGAACACAGAGAACTTATCCAGATGAAGGGTGACTTCTACAGGATACTCAGTCCATTTGAACATAATGATACAGCCTGGGCTGTAGTCGCTAAAGATAAGAGCGAAGCTATCGCTATGTATTACCAGAGGTTAAATAAAATAAATGCTTCTTTCCTTAGATTTAAGCTCGCCGGTCTCTGCCCTGATTCAGAGTATGAAGTAACTTATGAAATAGCCGGTAAAACCAAATCTTTCAAGGCCTGTGGTGATGAACTTATGTATGCAGGCATACCTGTAAGCAGAGAAGACTTAACTGCTAATGGCGGTGATTTTGCAGCCATAATTTATGTAATTAAAAAGATTAATTAAAACCCTTAATAAACATGAGGCTAACCATTTTATGGTTAGTCTCTTATTAAATACTTGTGTTCACATATCGTGAGCATATCACAAACAAACAACTTAAGTATATTTTTTTGCCTGTTTTATGAATATCGCTATTGACAAACAGATAATTTTCAGCTAAAATTCCCTTATAAGACAGTCTGCGAACACAACACAATACGTGAATATAACTATAGGGCAATCACAAAAGGAGAAACTTATGAAAAAACATTTTAACAGACGATGGGCTGGCACTCTTGCAGTTGCCTTAGTAGCAACCAGTGCCCTTACCCTGCTCACCCCCCCCTCAAATCTGACAATTTAACTAGTTGTTCGTTTTTTTCTGACAATTCAAATCTATCTATAGTAGCCAATGCGGCTACACCTGTGCAGTTAACTAATACAGATTTTGATATATCAGGTAATACAATCGAGAGATTTAGTCAAGACGGTTCAAATAAATTAGCTGGGGCCGAGGCTGGTACACTCCTTGATTTCTCCGGTGTTTCAGGTGTAACCAAAATAGGTGACAATGCTTTTCAAAAAAAATTTACAGACAAAAATATAGGTATAAAACTACCTGATAGTATAACTGACATAGGTGAAGGGGCTTTTTCTGATAATCCTATGCTTACTTCCATTGAATTTGGCAATAATTTACAAAAAATCGGAGATTATGCTTTCTTTAAAGACTCCGGAATTACTTCTATTGATTTAGGTAATACTATTACATCTATAGGTGATGTTGCTTTAGACTTTGTAATATTACCGGAGAATTAAAACTCCCTAATAATCTTACCAATCTTGGAGCAAGCAGTTTTGGAGCTAATAAAATAACAAAGGTTGTAATACCTACCACTATAACTAAAATATCTAATGAGACTTTTTCCGAGAATTTAGAGCTTAGTGATGTTGTTTTCCATAACGGAATTACTGTAATCGGAGACAGAGCATTTAAGAATTGCAAAATTTCAGGCAGTCCCTTAAATGATCTTCCAAATTTAAAAAAATTAGGAGACAGCTGTTTTGAAAATAATTATATAACATCTGTTACTTTACCTGCCAGTATAGAGAAGATAGGCAGCTATGTTTTTGCTGACAATGAAATAACTTCTGCGGACTTGACAAACCTTCCCAATGCAACAGTAGATGTTGAATATGGACAATGGGCACATGGTGTTCCACGCGGATTGTTTGCAAATCAGTCCAGTAATAGCAATGACAGAAAACAAAAGAATAAGCTCACCAGCATAACTTTACCCAATAATATAGATATAATAGGTCGAGATGCTTTTAGCGGTAATAGTATTAGTCAACTTGAAATACCTGCAAATATAACCAAAATTATGATGGGAGCATTTGAAGATAATAAAACTCTTGCTGATGTTACTTTTCATGATAATATAACAGAAATCGGTAATAGTGCATTTAAAAATTGTTCTATTTACAAAGAGTCATTTGAACTCCCTAAGAAACTAACAACCCTGGGAGAAGGTGCTTTTCGAAACAACAAAATTAATAAAGTTATCTTCCCTGATGATATCGTTAAGATTGGAGCTTGGGCATTTGCAGGTAACCCTGTAACTGAAGTGGTTTGGGGTAAATTTGATAAAGTAGATTCAGTTGCTGAATACCGATATACCACATACAAAACCGGAAAAGTCATACCTGAAGGTCTGTTTGCCGGTCATAAAATTAACAATATAACACTTCCTCCTAATATAACAGCAATAGGCGGAGAAGCTTTCCAAAGCCAAAATTATTCCTTGACAGAAGATCTGCGTATACCGGAAAATGTAGAAATCATAGGTGTAAATGCATTTTTTATAGACTCTCCTATAAAAACAACAATTAAGAATCTTACATTTTTAGGTAATAAAGTTGAGTTAATTGACCATGGTGCATTTTCATCAACCTATCTGTTATCCGGTGGTATGGATGGTCATATAACCGAGGGTAACCTTACTATTCCGGAAAGTGTGAAAAAAATAGGTTCTAGTGCTTTCAAAGCCAACAGACTAAAAACTCTCACTTTTGGAAACACAGAAGCAAATATTGGACATGAAGCTTTCAGCTCTTCACCTACTTTAACAGATATTAACAGGCTTGATGCAGCAATATTTGGAAATTATGTATTTAGCGGTAGTCCATGGGAAGTTGGTCTAAAAAATGTTAGCTTTGATTATAATAATATGAATACTAACTTTGCTTCAACAAGTAATTACACTTTTGAAAACGGATCCCTTAGAAGCATAAATATTCCTAAACAAGTAACTAATATTAATGCCAATGCTTTTAATAAGAACTTAGACTGGTACAATAATACTGCAGGCAAAAATGATACAGGTAATAAAGTAGCATTGTACAGAGTTATTTCTATGACTACTGATGGAAAATTCACTTACTACACTAATAATGATATAACTGACGGAACTAATTATGTATTTAACCCTGTTCTTGTTGCCTTCAAACTTGTAGATCAGGATGGGAATGAGCTTTCCAAATCTCTCCTCCCAGAATCTGTAGAGGGAAAGCGTTTCAGACCTTCAGATAACTCATCTACAAATTTTGTAGCAACAACAACTTCCATATCCGGAAAAGAATTAGTTGATTATAACAACTTCAAGTTAGCAGATAAGGTTGAATTTGTTCTCCCTGCAACTCCTGCCGGCTATACCTTTGAAGGAGTAACTGTTTCAGATACTACCCTTGCACCAGTTACCGCAGACAAGAACAAATATAAAGTGGAATTAGATCCTAACAATTCAAATGTAGTAGTTGAAACTCCTTATGATGATACTTATAAAGTAGGATATAAAAAGACCGTTATTACCTTGAAGTACAAGAAAACAAACGGTGGCACTACAAATCCTGATACACCTGTAAACCCGGACACACCTACAAAACCGGATAAACCTACAAACCCGGACAAGCCTGTAAAACCGGATAAACCTACAAGCCCTGATAAGCCTGCAAACCCTGGTACACCTTCAAATCCGGATAAACCTACAACACCTTCTGTAGAACCAAGTGTGCCTGTAGTTCCTTTACCTGATAACCCTGGTACTCCTACAACCCCTGATACACCGGCTAATCCGGATATACCCACAGTTAACCCACCTACCAATGTACCTTTTACTCCTGAAACCATAGTTAACCCTGACCTCATTCCTGAAGGTGATCCTACATTTAATATAGTAAATGAAGAAGATACCCCTCTTGGAGATGCAAAAATAGATAAGAACAAGGGAACCTATACCTTTGTAGATGATAATAGCACTCCTAAGGGCTTAGCTAAGATTCACGATGACAATACTCTTGAAGTAGTTAAGGTATATGATGATAAGGCTCCAAAAGGAACTCTTCCACAGACAGGTGGAAACAACGGAAGTGACCTTGTACTTCTTGGGGCTGCAATGCTGGGGCTCAGTGTAATTATAAGAAAAAAAAACTAAATAAATAATTTGCTTGCTAACTTCCACATAAGTTTTATAATAACAAAGGAGCTGCGCGCCAAAAATTAGTGTTCAGCTCCTTGTTTTTCTATAATCATAACCACTAGCTAAGCTGGTGGTTATGATTACCTATTTTAAATTTTCGAGACTCTAATTTTTCACCTAAGGTGTCCCATCAAAAAGTAATTTTTTTCCGTCTTGCTACAAAAATCTCTGCCTATTTTACAAAAAAATTTCTGTAAATTAGTTATTAATGCCTGTTTCAAATCACTTTTATAAAAAAATCTACAATATAGATTTTTATTCATTTAAATTTCTAGCTGTATCCCTTTTATTCTTCAAGTTTTCTATACATTCATCCAGATATTCAACATTATGTTCTTTGTAAATTGGCTTATCTATAATTTTTCTCTTCAAGATTATAGTACCTTTCTGCTTTCTTTCCTCTATAATTTTTTTATCTCCATTCTATAGAAACCTTATACCCTCTTCTTTCCATTTCGTCCATAACTAATGAATGATAGGCAAATAAATGATATGGAGAATATAAAAAAATATAATCTACAGTTTTATGTTTCCTGTTCCATCCATTACCCCTAAGAGCACAACATTCTCTATGTTGCCCAAGAAGCTGGTTACTCGGCAATAAATGAAGAATTTGTTCATCCCATAGTCTCATCTTTTTCTCCTATTAATAAAGTTGACTCCTGCAAATATTTATTTGGATATTTTTTTAGTAAAAGTATTAATGTATTCAATTACAGATTTCTGATTATTTCTCCCTTCCATATATTCTTCCAGTATATTAAATAATCCTTGTTTTTCAATTTCACTTGATTCTTTTTGAAATATCCCCATACATGAAGAATGGCATTATAAAAAAATCTTTTTTTACTTTCTTTCATATCCCTTACTTTTTTTGTATTTTTTTCATTTAGAAATAAAATATCCACTTCCTTTTCCTTCAAATACTCTCTTATCTCCAGATATGTCTTGTGCGACTTGCTTAGTACATAATATTTGTTTTTTTGCCCAGAACTCTTCACATTCTTTTTATATTTTTTTATGTCTTACACTTACTCCCTGTTTCAAAATATTCAAATCATTCATCTATATCATATCCTCACACTTTGTGTAAACTCAAACAAATTCTAATTTGTTAATTTTCATCTGTATCATTATATCACTTCCCTGTACTTTTTGTCATTTAAACTGGTTAAATGCTGATCCTTCAACTATATTTTTATACTTTTATGTTGAATTAAATCGCAATACTCTATATCTAAATAATTCTATGGATTCCATGTAAAAAAGATAACCCGTACATAATGTAACGGGCTATCTCTTTTAATTACAAACAGCTTTTCAGTTATTCAATCCCAAATCAGTTTTAGTTTCTAACCACGAAACACGGATATTTGCTGCATTAGTGATACTTATTAGTTTTTATCTAATTTCTCAGACAGTACAACATAATCAGCTCCTCGTACAGTCTTAAACTCCAGCACACCTTTCTTTAGAACTTTTCCTCCGTCATAGTTAGTTTCTTCCAGTCTGTTTTTCTTCTCATTGTAATAATATACATAGAGTTTTTTTATTCTTAGGATAGTTAAACTTTTTAGCATCATAGATCTTTATTGTTACTACTGCAGGTAGTTTTCCCTTGTGTGAAAATGAAACTACAGTTCCGTTTTTACCTTTAAGCAGTGATTTCAAGGCCTTTATCTTATTAGATGAAACTACCTTTAATGATAAATTGATATCATTAAATTTGCTCTTAGATTTATTCAATTCCTTTCCTGAGATTGACCATGAATAGAGCACTTTCTTATTTTCATCTCTGACTGACAGGATTAAATCAGTTGACTTCTTTGCTGCTTCCTTCAATATAGACTTTTTAACCAATATTTTCGAGAGGTTTGTGAGTCCTTTCTTTATCTCATCCTTTTTAATATTGAAGTTAAACTTCATCTTTTTAATTGAATCAGTCTTCTTTACCGCATCCAGGTTACTCTTTGTATTATCATGTTTTTTTGCCTGACCTTCAGGGGTCTTATCTTCTGTAACCTGAACTTCTGGAAGTGAAGTATCTGGAGCTGGAACTACAGGAGTACCGGTAGAGCCAGATGACTCAGTTGTTTTTAATTTTACCATTGCCAAAGAAGTATCACCGTTTTTACCTCTAGTGCTTACAACAAGGTGAATCTTACCGTTATTTTCAGAAACAACTACGTTAGAATCTGCATTTACAAGACCGCCAAACTCCTTGTCAATTTCTACCTCGATTGTTTCAGTGTTCTTCATAGTTGGGTCAGATACACCTATTTCTAAGGTATCTCCTGTCTGCTTCACCATTATAGATGCCTTCTTATTACAGGTTATACCGCTTACGCTAGCTATTTTATCCTGCCAGAAGTTTGCACCGATTACATTCTTGCTCTTATAGTTTACAGCCTGTACATCGGTAGTATTTGCTAAGATTTCTACAGAAGGATTCTTCTCATAATTCTTCATATCTTCCACAGTCTTACCCGGAAGTATTACATAAGAATACTCCGCATTCTGTGGGTTATTACCATGATCAAACCATAACTCAAAATAGTTTTTCATTACAGGTTTAGGCTGAACTCCGGCTTTAGGCTTATCAACCTTAATATTTCCCCAATCACCCGTACTTGCTACCTTTCTTGCCTTAAGTTTATTAGTTCCATTTGGGAAATACCAACCAATACTATCATCCAGGTTAGCTCCATCCATATGAACCCACTTGGTATCATTTAAGTCAGTTCCTGCCATCGAAGCTGTACCTGTACCTAAACCTTCTTCCTTTACGATATCTGCTACATTTACAGAAACCGGATTAAGCTCAAGCTTGTTTCCATTCAAGGTAATCTGATTGTATGCAGTTTCATCTAACTTTCTATTTTCAACGGTAGTTTCCGTAGTATACTTACTTCCACTGTCATTAATTCCTGCACCTAAGCATACGATTTCATCATCAAACATAAAGTATGATTTTAGAGCTTTCAGGTTAGGTTCATATGGAGTTTTAGACTCATTCTCTCCTGAAAGTGACATACCATTTATACCATAGCCGGATAGCATACTGCCTCCAACCCATGCTTCCTTAGAGGTATAGTCTCCATCCTGGAAAAATCCACTGCTGTCTTTAACTCCATTTCCTATATTCTTAGATACAGTTGTTGTTCCCGGTAAACGGAAAGGATTGACTGTATTCCAGAAATTATCGGTATACTGCGTATTATCTTTTCCATAAAGATAAGTCATACCATCACCCTGATGCCAACCGTATAAATTCTCACCGTTCATAATTTCCGTATTGAGAATTCTTTCAGAATACATACTTAAACCAAAAAGCCAGTCTTTTGTTCTATGAATCACCCTGTCCATCAGAGGGAAATTTTTATGAACACTTGGAAGATCAGCAGAAATACTGCTATTATTTAATATTTCCTGTGCTTTTTGCTTCACGAAAATTTCATTTAACTCTTTTAAAGTACTTATATATTCTGCATCTGCTGATAACCAGTTCTTTAAGCAGTTTAGCAAGATTGCTTTCTGTTCTTCCCCAACAGAATCTAAAGTTTTAATTACATAGGTCATTATCTGACGCCCTATTGTTTTACCGGTTACATTTTCTCTAGCAACTGCTCTGCCACGTAACATCTCTAGCATCAGCCCTTTGTACATGCTGATTCCATATGTATTTACAAAGATTGTTTCTAATATCTCTGTTTTCTCCGCATCAAACTTCCAAGGAGAACCCGCTAAAATAGATGAAATATTAACTATACCCTCTAATACAACTACACCATAAGAACCGGCATAAGGAGTACGTGAGTGGTCAATATAAGAACCGTCTTTATAAAATCCATTTTCCAGTCCATCTCTTGCTAATAAAGTACTATCCTTTACTGATGCAAATTCAAGTACAGAAGAAGAGGCTAAACTTGCAAGATACATAAACTCATTATCTTCAAGTAATAAACCAAGTCCCATTGCAGTAACCGAATTATCAACACGATTAGCGGCATATTGCATACGATATCCTTTTACATGGGTTGAACCTGTGCCAATAGCACCACCATGATAAGGATCAGGCTGGAAAAATCTTACACCTTCAGTGAATTTTTCTTTCTGCTCTTTGGTCAATTTATCAGATAGAAGAATTAATGTTGGAGTTATATCTTTTGGAATACCGATTTCCCAGGTCCACCAGTTATCTGTCTGTGACTGTGGACGATAGCAATTTGTTGTAAGCCAGTCAAGAATATTAATCATATCCTTTAATAATTCCTGATTGTTATATAATGTACCATGTTCTACCCGATATGCTTTTGCCATAACAAGCACATTCTTAAACGCCTGTCTGAATTCAACCGCATCTCTTTCATATTCAATCTTAGGATTACCTTTCTTGCCAACTTCATCAGGCCAAGGAATACCACCACATACATCTTGTCCTTTATAATTATAACGATTCCATATTTCCTGTGCTTCTTTATTAATATTATTTACAGTTTCCATAATAGCATTATCATCTTTATCAAGATTCTGACCTACTAATATGGAAATCCATTTTGCCCTAAGACTGCTATAGTCCTCTGGTGTTACATTAGGAAGTTTATCTTTGGAGGTAAATAATACATTAACCTTCCATTCTTTGATTTTTCCTGTACTATCGATTGCCTGTGCATAAACAACACCCTTTTCATACGCGGTTATGAGACCGCCTCTTGCTGTTTCTTCAATACTTGCAATATGAGAAGTTTTTGCAATCCCCTCAGAACGGTCTCCATCTGTTTCTCCTGACTTTAATTCATCTTTCTTTTTAACACTTCCTACATTTTTAATCGGAGTACCATCTGCCTTCTTAAATATAGTAGTCCAGGTAATTGGTGCCTTAAAGTCTTCAGGAGCCTTAACTAAAGCAGAACTGCCCTTAACAATATCAATACTGCTTACACTACTGTCAATTGCAGGTGGAACTGTACTGATTGTAATTTTAGATGTAGCTCCATTTAATCCTGTTGTATCAATAGTTAGTTTGATTTTTCCCGGAATGGACAAGTCTGCTGTAACATTCTGGTCATTTGAAGTAACCTCATAACCGGTAGCATCAATCTCCATCTCAATCTTTTCCTGCTTTGAGCCTGTAGGTTCTGAAACTGCAACTTCTAAAAGACCGGTTTTTTTTCTCATCATAACAGAACTCTGTGCATTTACCTTAAAATTTGAAATTGAATCATGTTCCACACCAGCTCCTTCGTCTGCCCAAATATTTGCCGCTACCGTATCGGTACGGCTATAAAAAGAAGCTTGAACTGTTTTATTATTTGCAATTGTAATCGCTTTATTATTATCCATATAATCACGTACCACACGCAAATCCTTTTCATCTTTTAAATCTTTAAATATACTGTAGTCATAAACAGCATCATTATTTGTTCCATGGTTTAACCATAACTGAAGATATGTTTTTTTATTAGCTAAATTATCTTCACTTTCAACAAAACGAAGGTTTAAATCTCTTTCACCAGCCTTGAAATGATAACCATTTCCACTCTGTGAACCTGCGGGTAAAATAAATGCCCAATGTTTATTCGAGATTAATTTCCCCTGATCCGCATCTACATCATTATAAGTAAATGTATTACCAAGCGGAAAGAATTTATCCCCCCATACTTTTACAGATTTTTTAGAAATTCTTAGAACTGCCATATCTTTGTCTGTATTATCAAACTTATAATCTTCAATGATGGTATGCACTTCTTTCCCTGTATCATCAGAAACATTGTTGATACCTGCCCCTAAACAAGCCATCTGATCTTCAATGGCAAAATAGGATTTCTGTGCATTTACTTTCTCTTTTAACTGAATTGCACTGATAAAATTGCTTTCATCTAACCTTGCTCCCTTCCATACGGAATCAACAGTAATACTACTTTCTGAAGCTGCATTAACTTCATCTGAAGCTAATACGGTTGTCCCCGGCAGCTTGTTTTTATCTAGTGTATTCCAATAATTATCCTCATAATAATTTGGTACATTGGAAGGTTTTAAAATTGTCATACCTGTATTCGGTTCAATATTAAAACCATCACCATATTGCTTTATTTGCTCATCAATCTGAGAAGCTTTTACAATCATTGAAGCAGGCTGCATTAGTGCTTGTATACATAAAACCGATACCAACATCCGGCTAATCGTTTTTGTCACCCTTCTAAATTCCATAGTTTACCCCCTTTAGCTTATGATACAAGTGTCAAAAGTATAAAATAATCGGGCTGCCGCATTAATAAAGAGACAGCCCCTAACACAGATGTTATTTATATCACACCATAGTAATAGATAAGATAATACATAGGCTGATAACTATGGTGTAAATATACTAATATTATATTTATCAAGGCTGCTTTCCTATGTATGCAAGGATTCCTCCGTCTACATAGAGAATATGGCCATTTACAAAATTAGATGCATCTGATGCCAAAAATACTGCAGGGCCTGCTAAATCTTGAGGATCTCCCCAACGTGCCGCAGGAGTTTTAGCTATAATAAATGAATCAAACGGATGTCTTGAACCGTCAGCCTGCTTTTCTCTTAAAGGAGCAGTCTGAGGTGTTGCAATATAGCCCGGTCCTATTCCATTACACTGGATATTATGCTCACCGAACTCGGATGCAATATTCTTTGTAAGCATTTTAAGACCACCCTTTGCCGCAGCGTATGCACTTACTGTTTCTCTTCCAAGCTCACTCATCATAGAGCAGATATTTATAATCTTTCCATGTCCTTTTTTAATCATGCCAGGAATTACAGCCTTAGACATTATAAATGGTGCATTAAGGTCTACATCTATTACCTCTCTGAACTCTGCTGCCTTCATCTCGCACATAGGTATACGCTTAATAATACCTGCGTTATTTACGAGTATGTCAACCACACCCACTTCATTTTCTATCTTCTTTATAAGCTCTTCTACCGCATCCTCATCAGTTACATCACAAACATAACCGTAAGCCTTAATCCCCTCTTCTTTGTAAGCTTCAATACCCTTTTCCACAAGGTCTTCTTTTCTGTCGTTAAACACGATAGTTGCACCTGCAGAAGCAAGTCCCTTTGCAATAGCAAAGCCTATACCGTAAGAAGCACCTGTAACAAGCGCTACCTTTCCGGTCAAATCATACTGCTTCATTATGTTTTCCATATTTTTCTCCTATCTCAAATCTGTTGTTGCTATATTGTCCATATCATCAAATGCCTGATTTTCTCCGCCCATTGCCCATATAAAGGTGTAGTTTGAAGTTCCGGCACCTGAATGAATACTCCAGGATGGTGAAATAACAGCCTGTTCATTCTGCATAACAATATGTCTTGTTTCTGTGCCCTCTCCCATCATATGGAATACCACCTGATTTTCAGGCACTTCAAAGTACATATATACTTCCATTCTGCGTTCATGTGTGTGTGCAGGCATGGTGTTCCATACGCTTCCCGGCTCCAAAACAGTCATACCCATTGAAAGCTGGCAGGTTTTAAGTACATCCGGATGTATGAACTGGTTAATAACTCTTTTATTTGAAGTTTCCATGCTTCCGAGAGGTTTTTTTGCTGCCTTTTCTATAGGTATAAACGTAGTCTGGTAGGAAGTGTGGGCAGGTGCACTTACCATATAAAATTTTGCAGGTGTTTCAGGAGAGTTACTTTCAAATGTTACTTCCTTTGTACCCTTTGTAACATAAAGGCAGTCCTTATAGCCCATTTCAAATACTTCACCGTCAGCCATTATTTTTCCTGCACCACCTATATTGAAAATACCGATTTCACGTCTTTCAAGGAAATAGTCGGTACCGAAGTTTGCCCAGACATCAATTCCCTTGCTGATGGAAACTGCCTCATTTACAGGCATACAGCCAAGAGTTACCATTCTGTCCACATGTGAATATACTGCTACTACTTCATCTTTCTTGTATAAATTCTCAATCAGAAATTCTCCTCTGATTTCCTCTGTAGTGTAACGTTTAAAATCTCTCTGATTTGCTGAATATCTTATATCCATTTTGTCCTCCTTCTATAAATGAAAATTACATTTCTATGCTTCAACTCCCCAGGCTTCAATCTGCGTAAGTGCAGGGAATGGAGATTCGCCCTCTGCCTTTATAAGCTTGTCAAGCACAAAGCTCTTAATCTTTCTTTCCTTTATCTTAAAGCACTGTGGTTTTTCTGATTTTTCAAGCTTTAATACCTCTTTGCTTCCATCATCAAAGCTAACGGTTGCACTTACCCAGTAATTATCGTGAGGATAATCCGCCCTAAGAGTAAGCCTTAGTTCATTGATAAGCACCTCTCTTCCGAAATCTATGGTAAGTGCAGCATTAGGATCTCTGTTGATGCCCCAGCTCTGATATGGGTATCTTCCATGTGAAGAATTGGCATACATTCCGTCTACGGCATTTCTTGCCGCAAACACCGCCTCTCCTCTGGTTTCCACATTTGCCGATGCATGAGGATAAAATGTAGCATTTTCATGCTGGTCATATACATTTAATACCAGATTTTTTACCTTGCTTATTTCTTCATCCGTTGCATAACGTGCCTCGATATAATGCATCGCTCCCGTAAAACTTTTAGGAGAATAATTAGGTCTGTTGTTTGCAGGCGGTATAAAGAATGCCACATTTCTACCCGGCACATATATAAATGCCTCTCTCATACTGTCTTCAAAGCGCACCACACAGTATCTTCCGGTTCTGTCTGTATCAAGCACTATCCTGTCTCCGTCAAGGTATTCACTGCAGTAAACAAGCTCCGCCTTATCATCTCCCTCAAAGCCACAAGCCTTTTCTCTTTCGTCTTTACCTACAATTTTTAATTTAATCATCTTTCTACTCCTGTAGTTAATTTACCAGTACATTTCCCAATCCGGTCTTACCAGTCTTGTAAGAGCCTCCATAAAGAAGTAATCCCCCCAGATAACACATTCGTCCACACCTCTGTTGTTGCAGGTGTTATACGGTGTCTTCTTTGCATAGGTTCCATGCAGAAGCTGACCGTTTGATATGCTCTTATCCTTTACCTGGTAATTCTCTATAAGAGAGTGCATAAGTTTTCTTGCAACCGATGTATAATATGCCGCCTTCTCCTCATCAAGGTACTTGCTCATTTCTAAGAATCCGCAGATTGCGATTGCTGCTGATGAAGAATCTCTTGGCTGTTCAGCCTCATCCCCATCTCCAAAACTTAAATCCCAATATGGACAAAGGTCCTTTGGAAGATGACTGAGAAAATATTTTGATACTCTTTCAAAGTACTTAATATATTCTTTATCACCTGTATTTTTATATGCTATAGCAGTTCCGTAAACTCCCCAGGCCTGCCCTCTTGCCCAGGCTGAAGCATCCTTATATCCCTGACAGGTAGCGCCATGAGAAAATTCACCGCTGTCCGGATCGAAGAATATTGTATGCCAGGTAGAATCATCATCCCTTATAACATACTTCATTGTTGTAAGGATATGGTTTTTAGCTATCTCCGCATAATGTCCGTCTTTTGTAACCTCACTTGCCCAGTATAACAGCGGTACATTAAGCATACAGTCTATGATAAGTCTTGCATTATCCCTTGCCCACATTTCTCCCCAGGCCTGAATGTACTTTCCTTCAGGACGATATCTGCTTACAAGCTGGTCGGCAGCCTTTATCCCCGCTTCCTTTCCATTCTCATAAGAAAGCAATTTATATGCCGCAACACAGGACGGTATATATAAAAATCCCATATCATGATGATCTATATAATGTCTTACGTTAATTCTCTCTAAGAATGAATCTGCCTGTTTCTTACCTGCTGTTTCAAATAATGCCTTATCTTCAGCATTTGCAGCATTTTCATAGGCAAGCCAAACTTCTCCTGTCCAAAAACCGCTTGTCCAGTCTGTATTAATGTCCGGTTTATAAAAATTTCCTTCACTGTTTGCAGGAGGAAAATGCTCCTCAAATTCAGGAAGATTGTTCTTAACCTGTTTTGTACAGGTATCAAGAGCATCTTTTACCATCTCATCCGAAGCTTCCTGATAATTCTTTAATAAGTCAACATCAATCCATTTATCCACTTAACTAATCTCCTTTTATCTTACTAACATAGGTAATATGGCTTCTTGTCCCTTTGTTAGCTGTAATCTAAACAAAATACCATATTAACTACCACCTAAGCACTGTCATATACTCAGGCTTTTTATGAAATGCACAAGCCATAGTCTGTCCAAGTCCGTACACTCCTTTTATGCCGTTCAAATCTCTTCCGTTACCTACATCATCCTTAAGAAGTACAATGCTGTATTCCTCTTTTCCCCTTGAAATCAAATAACCCTGTACCTCAGTATCCTTCAGTATAACTCCATTTGTATAGTTATAAACTTTCTCTTTGGTAATCTCTATTTTATCACCTATGACAGTTTTTACAATTATTGTAGTTAAAAAATATGAGTCTTCTGTATTTATCTTAAGGGCTTCACTTTCTTCTATCTGATTATAATGCCTTGATACCGGAGATTTGACAATATCCTGTGTCACCTCTCCATTTTCATCAAAGCTTTTTATTATAAATTCACATTTATCCCCTTTGCCGATTATCATATTATTTTCTTTTTTTAACCTGATATTTTCAGCAAAGTTAAAATGCTGTGACAACACATTATCCTCATTCCCGATAATTTCATCACTGATAATAATTATATCAGACCTTGGTGCTACAACCCTTCTTCTAAGCAACACTCCCGATTCCATATATCCACAGTGAACACCTTCAAATAATAAGAAATCACCCTTTTTAGTAAAAATGTTGCCAAGTGAAGGCGGCAGATTTTTATAAGTCCAAGAATTTACACTAGCTGCGTATTCACTGTTATTTATAATAGGTACATTGTGAGCCTTTGCACCTTTTAGTATATATCTTTCTTCTATATCTTTATAAGTGTAACGTCCGCCGTCCCTAAGTATCTGCTCTCCGTCAAACCACAGCTCCACATGAAGCTTATCCTGGTGTCCATGACCTCCTCCAAGACTTCCGTTTCTAAAATACAAAAAATCAGAGTCTTCATTATAGGAGTTTCTTAAGATTGCTTCACCGCTTTCCGGTAAGGAAATAAGCCCTGCCGGAATAGTCGAAGTTTCTAGCTTTTCATATTCCTCTATTCCCTTAACTCCGAAAAGCCAAGCGCCTTCAAAGTCAAGCTGTGTAAAGCCTGCAAATTTAAGTACCTTATCACCAAATATAACCGCTGCCTGACTTAACAAATCTCTTACATCGGTATCATCTGAATCCCCTGTCATAAGCTGATGATGGTTAGGATATGTCCTCTTAAAAGTAGCATGAGCCATATTTCTTATAATCTGCTTTTCTTCTTCAGCAAACGGTTCATCCCCGTAAAGCTTAGCCACCCTTAAAACTTCAAGGTAAGCAGCCAGTACCTCATTATGATACATAGGAGAAGCTTCCCACTGCATTCCGTCATCATGTATCTGTGTATGTAATGCCAGTTTTAAGAAATGAACAGAAGTTTCTCTGTACTCTGAATTTTTCAGTATATGGGAGAGTACATACAGTCCTGTGTACTCCATTACACCCCAGTTGCTTTTTATCGAAAAACCTTTTTTCGGATTTTCTGCCAAATGCTTCGCATGTACGGCTAAAGCAGAGAAAAATTTTTCCTTTACATCCTCGGTAATAAGCGGACTATCTGCAAAAAGAGCCATTGCGCGTACCCAATAATCAGCACGTAATCCTGCTTCAAGAGTTCTCCAAAGCATTTTATCAGTTTTTTCTATCTCAATATTTTCGCTTATCCAGTCAAGTAACTGCTCTATAAATGCTTTAACATACTTATCATCCGAGTATAGCCTGTAAGCCTGTCCCAGACATATCCAGTATCTATGTCTGTTAAGCTGAAAAATAAATTCCTGATCTTCGTTAAGGCAGTAATTCCACTTTATTTTTCCATCAAAATGTACTGCTTCACTTGTAGACTCCATGTCCCAGGGAAGCCTGAATAAAAATGTATGTTCCGCTGTTTCATCTGCTGTCTTTACAGCTATATCCTTCATTTCTTCGCAGTTTTTAATACAAAAATCTGCAATTTTTAAGTAGTCTTCTTTTTTATATACGAAATGTTTACAAAAATCATTCCATAACAATTCTGTATTATTCATTATCTGCTTCCTTAAGCCAGTTATCAAGAAAACTGTCATTCTGACGCTTCATCCAGCCTATAACCTCTGCTTCAAGTTTTTTTGCAAGCTCTTTATTTTCTTCAATCTCTAATTCAAGCGGATTTTTCTGCTCCGGATCTTTTAATATATCATAAAGATATCTCTTAGGCTTACAAATCACATCATATCCAAGCTCTAACACATAGGTATATCTTTTAGTTCTTACTCCTCGCCAGCCATAGGCTGCAGGGTTTTTGCCCGCTTTCTTAAATTTTTCAACAAAATCTGCTCTTCCCGGTGAGGCACAGATAAAGCTTACTCTCTCATCATCCTCTTCACCCTTGATAAATCTTGAGCAGTCTTCGCCCTCTACCGTATCAGGTATAGGACAATTTAACAACCCTAAGACAGTCGGCATCATGTCCTGACTTCCTATACAGGTACTGCATCTTTTATTATCATTACCCGGCATATGTACTACAAAAGGTATTCTGATTGATTCTTCATACCATACATGCTTTCCCATAAGACCATGTGAACCCATCATATCTCCATGATCCGCAGATAAAATAATAAGGGTATCATCATATAAGTTATTCTCTTTAAGGTAATCAACCAACCTGCCAAACTGCTTGTCAAGACCGCTTACAGCCGCATAATACTGCTTGGTGGTAAGAATCATTTCTTCCTCTGTCCTTGCAGCATTTTCTCCCGTATGATGATGAATATCCTTTAAGCATACATTACTTTTAAGTTTTACCTTATCATAAAGCTTCAGATACTCTTCAGGAACCTCACTGTAAATGCTGTGTGGAGGATTCCATGACATATAGAGGGCAAACGGTTTTGATTTATCGCGTTTTTCTGAGAGATATTCTATAGCCTTATCGGTTTCATGCTCAGGAGACCATTTGTTTACCTTAATCATCTCATCCGTATTCTGCCAGTAATGAGGTGATAAATGTGTATCACAAGTTCCGTAAGAATACCAGTAGTCAAAGCCATGTCTTCTTATTCCCGGAGGAGTGTATGCATCCCAGTCCCTTGCACCTGACTTTGGTTCCTCACAGTGGTTCTGCTCAGGCTCGTCCAAATGCCATTTTCCTATATAGGCTGTATCATAGCCTGCCTCTTTAAGTACCTGTCCTACACAAATCTCGTCATCACCAAGCCTTAAAGGCAAGCCTCTTTTACAATTTGTAAAAAATCCTGCCGATAGCGGATATTTTCCTGTCATAAGACTCGCCCTGTGAGGTGAGCAGACCGGAAATGTACTGAAAGCATGATCACAATAGGTTGACTCTGAACAAAATCTGTCCATAAGAGGGGTTAATACCGGATCTTCGTTAGCATAGCCCATGGCTCCGGCTCTCCATTGATCTGCAAAAACAAATACCAAATTCATATTCTCTACTTCACTCTCCTTCTATCCACTTCATCTAAACCAAATTATTACAACATAAATTATCTGATTTATGAATTAAACAACTTCTTTTCATCAAGATATATTCCAAAACCATAGCAGGGCTTAACTGAAATAGGATTGCTTCTGCTGTCTGTAGGTATATCCTCCACCACATCATAATAAAATCTGCTTTCCTTCTCCTTTTCGGTGGCTTCTACCCATTCTGCTCCAAGTCCTATTGCTATCTGCTGCCACACTGTAGCCGCAGGCCCTATAAGACTGTCATCACCTATCATAAGCCTGGCACCTATTTCATATATTCTCTTTGCCAGTGTGACAGCATCTATTATAGAGCCTGACGAATCCGGATGAATATTATAGATTCCACCCATACCCGGCAATATCTTATTTACCGCCTCTCTTGACGGTCTTAAAGGATAATCAGGTATAAGCGGTAAATCAGGAACCTGTCTTTGAAGCTCTACCCATTCTTCATTGTCTATGTATGCCGGATCTTCACAGGCATCAAGCCCCGCTTCATGTAGTACTTTGAGGCAGGCTGCAATGCTTTCTAAGGATTTTTCTTCTCCCTTATTCTTATATCCTCCGTTTACATCCCCTATAATAAATGTGTCATTATTTTTAGAATTATCTCGTACAGCTTTTATAATCTTTTTATCGAGTTCTACATCTCCGAATAATTTAACCTTTATAAATTCTGACTTTTTATTAGCTATGGCAAAGACTGTTTTGTTAGCAACATCTTCAGGATTATCACTCAGGATAACATAAACTCCACATACAGGCTTTTTCTCCTTAAGTCCGAGAATATCCAGTGCTGATTTTTTCAGACATTTACCTGCAAGGTCTATTAATGCCATCTCTGCCATTTCTACTATATTCTCAGGAAAAATACCCCGCTTTGTTCGTAAAAGAGAGAATGCTTCTTTTATACTTAACCCTTTAAGCATATTGATATTGTTATGACTTTCATCTAATGAAACCTCAGGATTATTAACACTGATAACACATTCTCCGTATCCGCTTTCATCTCCTGCTCTTAAAACCAGAAATAAATGCTGTCTGCTTGTCCAGGTGCCAAAGCTGAAATGCTGATTTACCTCAACTGATTTTAAGCATAATCTGACCTCTTCAATATTTGCATTAAGCTTAGATAATTCTCTAATTACTCTTTCTTCCGTATTCTCCATGTTCATATCAAACCTTTTCATCCCTGATAAGTATACTGTTTATCTTACGCCTGAGCATAATAAGATACTCCTGTGATTTTGGATATTCAAAAAATGTAAGAGGCTCTGCCAAGCCCTCTTCCAAAAGCTCTATTACCGCTGTTTTTCCTATTTTAGCTTCAAGCAGTTTAAGTGCTCTGTAATCCTGTAAGGCTTCATTCATCGACAAAAGACGTATAGACTCCTCAGGCTTTCCGCCTTCTCCCGGATACACCAAAAATGCATCTCCCGAAGGAAAGCTGCAACCACAGTCAGTTACCTCGTATGGATTAACAGCCTTTTTTGAAAACTGGTTATTGTAGAAATTAAATCCCCAGTGAAGTATACCTTCCATTCCAAACTTATACACCAAAACCCCGTAAATACGGGTTCTTGCTAAAGGCATAGAGAAAAAGCGGTTTGATACCAGTTCATACTGAGAGGTACAGTAATAGCTCCACAAATGCGGCACATTATTTTCTATAAAAGGCTCAATGTGATTTATCGCACATACAGGAATATCCACAAGCCCTTTTTCATAGAATTTATAATCCGACAAAGCATCAATTATCTTGCAATCCTTCAAATAAGGAAGTACTGACAGCCTTGCTTTTTCATACTCCTCAATATGCTCTTCTCTTGGTTCATCAGAAATATGAAAAAAGGTTTTATCAAGCAAATTTTTTTCTGACAAAAAAGTCTTTAATGCAGGAATAAACTGTTCTAAAAATACAGTATACTCACCTACGGCAGGTGTATCCCAGCCAAACCTTCTTATCAATTTGCCGTTCTTTTCTACCATTATCTTAGGCGCAAAGCCTGCTCCCCACTGAGTAAAGAAATGAGCAATTTCAAAATACTCTATTCCCGCCTCGTTGCACAGAGCTATCCACCTTTCAAACTTGTTAAAATCAAACTTATACTTTCCATCACTCTCAGTTATACCGACAAGCTGTACTGTAGTACGCTCACCACCCACCTCAGTATCTAAAGGCGGTGTAAATACCGGAGTTAAAATTGTATTTCCTCCACGCTTTACATATACTTCTATAAAATTTTTCAAAATTTCCCAGTGTTCTTCACTAAATGGTGAAACCTTATAATAATCAGCAAGGCAGTCACAGTGAAACCACTCTGTATGGTAAAGCGTGAGTTTCTGAAGTTTTATAGGAATTACCTCAACCTTGGCAGTAACTTCGACTTCGACTGTATCATCATCTTTTAATACACAGACTCTTACAGGATGAATACCACCCTTTATTTTATCTGTGATATCAATATCAATCCAAAAACTCTGCCAAATACCCGGTAAAATAGCTGTTTCTCCATCTTCATCAAGCTCTTTTAATAAATCAGGATAAAGCCCCGGTGTGCATTTAAGATAATTTCCGTCTTTTTCCGAATGAGCCGGATATTCAGACGGAACCAAAGCCACACGTCTTACTTTTATATATGTCTCCAAATCACTGCACACCTTAAGCCTTACCTTCTCTTTTCTCCTTGTATTTGCACTGATGGCTACCTGAAAGGATACATTTTCCCCAAAAAGTCCTTGAAAAGCGCAGCGCTCAGGAAAATACAAAGGTTCTTTATCTGTAAACACCTTCTCCATTGAGCTTACTAAAATCATAGAATATTTTTCAGAAACAGCTTTTCCCATACTCATATTTAGCCCTTAACGCCTCCTGTTATTCCACCTATAATCTTCTTTGACAGACCTACGTAAAGCACAAATGTAGGAATAAATACAATTATTACTGATGCAAATAAGCCTGACCAGTCTCCACTGTACTTCATTCCGTTAATCATTGAGAACAGACCAAGTGCTACAGGTCTTAGTTTCTCTGAGTTTACGAATAACAGTGAGAGGAAATACTCGTTCCATATTGCTATAAAATTAAAAATTGTTACAGTTACAACTCCACCCTGTGCAAGTGGAAATAAAATCTTCCAGAAAGCCTTTACAGGATGACAGCCGTCTATAGCCGCAGCCTCTTCATAGGCACTCGATATATTGGCAAAATACGCCATGAGGAAGGTGGTGGTATACGGCACCTTTATAGCTACAAACAGTACTATAAGCACTATTCTGTTTGAAAAAGCATTTCCAAGTACACCCGTCTGCGCAACCCAGGTATAAAGCGGAATTATTACCATGATAAGCGGAACTCCCATAGTACCTGCGAGCGCTGATGTAAGAGTTTTTCTTCCCCAGAATTCAAATCTCTGTAATACATAGGCATAAGGTGCACAAATCAAAATAAGAAATGTACAGGATAAAACCGCATAAATCAATGAGTTGGTAAAAAATATTGAAACATTGGATGATACCCACGCCTTTTTATAGTTCTCGAAATGAATTCCTGTTTTAAATCCCAGGATATCTCCTGAAAATATATCTGCTGTTGTTGACAAACTTGCTGCAACAACCCAGCCTAAAAGTACCACTGTAAAAAGGACCCAGGCAATCAAAATTATATAACCCGGCAAAAGCTTAACTTCCTTTTTGAAATTAAAGGGTACGGAATTTTTTTCTTTTTTTGCAGTTTTTAGAATTTTCATAATCAAAACCTTTCATAAATTTAACTTTTAAAACTCTAAGTCATCATCCTTAAGAAGTCTATTCGCAATCTTGAATATAACTATCACTAAAACGCAAAGAATTATACCTATTGCGGCACCTGCTCCGGCATCACGTGAAATTATATCCGCAGTTTCTGCTCCAAACACCTTGGTATACATATATACCATAGGAACAACTGTGGAAGTATCTGCTGTAAGAGGCGAGAAAAGCTGTGACCATATGAAAAATCCGGCTATACTTATAGACCACATAATAATATTGGTTCTTAAAATACCCTTTAAGAGAGGGAGGGTAATATGAAAAAACTGATTAACCTTATTAGCTCCGTCTATACTTGAAGCTTCATAATATTCTTTACTTATTCTCTCGATACCGCTTATCCATATAAGCATATGGTGTCCTATCATTCCAAAACAGTAAGAAAATAAAAGTGCCCAGAACTTATGCTCTGCATCCAGCCACTGTATTTTTGCAAGGCTTTCCAATCCTAACATTCTAAAAAATGTCGTTAAAAATCCATAAGAAGAGTTAAATGCATACTGAATCCACATTGTAGCCATAGCTACAGCACTTATTACATTAGGTAAATATATTGTAGCCTGAAAAAATCCCTTTCCTCTTATTCCACTTGTTAGAATAATAGCTATAAGCAAAGATATTGCAAGTGTGGTTATACCACCTATTGTCCATATCTTTCCTATATTGATAAGTGACTGTCTAAATAGTGCTGTATTAAACAAATCCAGATAATTTCCAAATCCTCTAAATTCCCATTTACTAACCGGATCCGTAATTTCTATAATCTTAAAAAAACTCATAATTACGGTTCTGATTATTGGGTAAACAAATACTCCAAAAAACAATAATGTTCCGGGAAGAGTAAATGCTAAAATCATACTTTTATTGCGTTTCATAAATATTTTCCCTTCTGAAACAGACCACTGTTTCATACACATAATTTACAAAACGGGCAGGTCAAATAACGTTTGTTACCTGCCTGCCCTATTATGCATATTTACATGTTCTGTTGCAAATTACATATTTTTCATAAATAAGGCCCTATGCTTTATTTTCCTGCTGCCTTTTTCATGTTTTCAACAAACTCTGCACCTGTAAGTTTTCCGGAGTAAAGCTTAATCAGGTTTTCTTTTAATGCAGGGGTAATGTCAGGGTTACTTTCTGCTCCACCCATAATCTCCTTGCAGTTATCAAAGTAAGGCTTTACGTCTGCAAGCTGCTCAGGCCAAGAATGATTTTCAGCATCTGCAGGAAGGCTTATACTCTCTTTAGCTAACTTCTCGTCATACTCGCCTCTTGTCATCTTCTCGATAAATCCGAATGCAGCTTCTTTATTCTTACACATAGAAGTAATAGCAAAGCTCTGTCCACCGATAACCATAGCCTCTGTTCCGTTAATTCCGTTCTTTACCTCAGGGTATGCAAAGAATCCCCATTCAAAATCAGGACCAGTAATATTCTTAACCTCATTAACCATATATGTTCCTACACAGTACATAGCAACCTTACCTGTAGCAAACTCTGTATTCTGTCCTGTAGGGAATACATTTGAAGCAACGAGTTCTGAGAAATATCCCTTAGCTGCAAGATCTGCAAGGTCATTAGCAGTCTGTAAAACCTCAGGTCTGTCCCATCCGTTTTCATTAACAATTTTCTTTAATCCTTCGCTTCCTGCAAGTCTTCCAAGGTGCATACCAAATGCCTGTGGTACGTATGCATCATCTGTGGTAAGAGGAATTATACCTGCATCTTTAAGTTTCTGGCAAGCAGCTAAGAACTCATCCCAGTTAGCAGGTGCTTTTTCAATACCTGCCTGTTTGAAAAGCTTTTTATTGTAAAGATAAGCATTTGACTTAAACTGATAAGGTATCTCTTTCAAAACACCATCATTATAGCTTCTAAAAAGTGCCATCATTGTAGGGTTTGTACGAGGCTCATAATTATGTTCCTTAACAAGATCCTCAAGACTTATAATACGGTCGCCATAATTGCTCTTATTTCCTGCACCGTCAAAGAAGTCTACCTGCTGATTTGCATCAATGGCAGGAATAAGACCTTCCTTAATACCCTTACGTCCCTTAAATTCAACTTCAATATCAACGCCTGTTTCCTTCTCATAAGCTTCAATAGCCTCTGCAATAACCATTCCCTGTGGCTCTGTAGCTTCCCAGTTAGACCAGTATACAAGCTTTACTCCACTGAACTTCTGTCCGTCAGAACCTGTTGTAGCACTACTTGTTCCTGACTTAGTGGATGCTGATTTAGCTGTACTTGCAGTTGCTGACTTGTCTGTTTTTGCACTATTTCCACATCCGGCTAATGCTGATACCACCATAGCACCGGAAATTACTGCAACCCCAATTTTCTGTAAAAACTTCTTTTTCATAATACTTTCCTCCTATTTGGATATAAAATTATATATATGAGTTTTTTGCACATCCTTATCAAGCAATATAATATGTACAAAACCTTTCATAATCAAATTAACTATTGTACATTGAAAAGCTCCGCATTATTTTCAAGAGCAATATCAATCTTACATAGCATTACATCCGGCACCGGCATATTTTTAATAAGACAGTCAACCATAATCTTAAAAGCCATATAGCCTTTTTGATAAGGATTCTGGTCTATAACCGCTGCCATTTTTTTTAGTTTCAGAAACTCTAAGGTTTCCTCATTTAAGTCTGTGCCGATTATTGCCACTTTTGATTCTCTGTTTCTGCCTTCAATAGCTTCTACAAATGCCGCATTGTCGTGCGAGGTAAGCGCATATATAAGGCATATATCCTCATACTTCTCGAGTACATCACAAGCATGTTTATAAAGCTCACCTTTATGACTGATACTTCTTGTGTATCCCTCTACAAACTCCAATACCAATCCCGGCTTATGTTCTCTTATATAATCACAGAAACTTCTCAAACGACCTTCATGGATTTTAGAATCGGTACGCCCACTTGATACCAGTACTCTGCCTTTTTCGGGAGTTATAAGAGCTGTAAGCTCGGCTGCCACCCTGCCTACCTGTATTTCTCTTGGAGGAATACATATAAGTCCCTCCGGGGTTTTAATATGGTCATCTATAACTAAAACTCTTATATTCTGTGCCAATAACCTCTGCAACTGCATAAGCACTTCCGGTGCTCTGGTAAATGAGATTGTTATCACTCCTCCATACTCATCAGAACCAGCTTCAGCTATTTCTTTAAGCTGTGTAAGTTGTTGTTCTTCGTTATCACATACAAATGGAATAATCTCTACATTTAATCCCTGCAGATCCTTTGCACTTTTCTCAATTCCAAACCAAATATAGTCAAAATATATTTTTTTCTCCCATTTGTCCTGAGGAATAACCACTGCAACTCTCTCGGTTTTTCTTTTAATCGATGCTGCCGCATAGTTTTCCACATACCCCATCTCTCTTGAGGTTTCCAGAATCTTAGCACGAAGCTCATCGCTTATCCCGTCTTTGCCCTTAAGTGCCCTGTGAACAGAAACCGAAGATACTCCTAATTTTTTTGATATATCCTTTATCGTAACTGTACCTGATGCTTTCTTCATAAAACCATCCATTTCCAACATATAGACTTGAAAGTAAACTCTTCGTTCAAATAAATTAATAATTAACGTTTACGTAACCGTTTACTTATATCATATTTTATGCTATAATGACTTCGATGTCAATATCATTTAGTAATTTTTTATAAAAATATTTAGGAGGTACTTATGTCATTGTACAAAATTATTGAAAACTGTGGGGTGATTCCGGTAGTGGTACTGGAGGATGCAGCTAATGCAGTTCCTCTTGCTAAGGCTTTGCTTGCCGGAGGAATTAATATCTGTGAAATTACATTTAGGACTGATGCTGCCGAGGAATCTATAAGACAGATAGCCTTAAATGTGCCTGAGATGATAGTGGGAGCCGGTACTGTACTTACAAAAGAACAGGCAAAGGCAGCCACCGATGCCGGAGCAAAGTTCATCGTTTCTCCGGGAAGCGACCTTGAAGTAATCAGATATGCCAAAGAACTTGGTGTATATATGCTTCCGGGGGCTGTTACTCCTACAGAAGTAATGCAGCTTATAAAGGAGGATATTAAGGTTATTAAATTCTTCCCTGCTGAAAACTACGGAGGACTTAAAACTATTAAGGCTATTTCCGCTCCTTTCCCTAACATTAAATTTGTACCTACAGGCGGTGTAAGTCTTTCAAACTTAAATGCTTATCTTGAATTTGGCAAGATTGCTGCTGTAGGAGGCTCATGGCTTTGCACAAAGGATCTTATAAAAGACGGAAAATGGGATGAAATAACCAGGCTTTCAAAAGAGGCTATGGATATTTTTAAAAGCGTACGTTAATTTTTACTAAATCAGCCAGACGTTAACAAATAAACATAATTATTAAAAAAACTAAAATCTAAGCTTAAGTGCTCAAATCAAAGATTTTATTACAATTCCAAGTTTGGGGGTATATGAATGGAGGACATATGAATTTACAGATTAAAAGCAAAAGTGAATGCACCTATGATGAGGTGTCTATGGGAGAGGTAATGCTTCGTCTTGATCCGGGCGAGGGAAGAATAAGAACTGCAAGAAGCTTCAATGCTTATGAGGGTGGTGGAGAGTACAATGTAGCAAGAGGACTGGCTAAATGCTTCGGACTTAAAACAGCAGTTATTACCTCACTTGCAAAAAATGATGTAGGCTATCTTATAGAAGAAATGATAGATGCCGGCAAGGTAGACTCTGATTTTATCGTATGGAAAGATTTTGACGGTATAGGAAGGGCAGTAAGAAACGGACTTAATTTTACCGAAAGAGGATATGGCGTAAGAGGAGCACTCGGCATATCTGACAGGGCAAATACTGCTGCAAGCCAGCTTAAACCGGGAGATTTTGATTTTGACCACCTATTTGGTAAACTCGGTGTAAGATGGTTCCACACAGGCGGTATTTTTGCGGCTCTTTCTGAAAGTACAGCAGAGTTTACCATAGAAGCCGTTAAAAAGGCTAAAGAGTACGGCACTGTTGTAAGTTATGACTTGAACTACCGTCCTTCTCTGTGGAAGCATATAGGTGGACTTGAGAAGTGCAGGGAAGTAAACCGCGAAATAGCAAAATATGTAGATGTAATGATTGGAAACGAAGAAGATTATACCGCCTGCCTCGGCTTTGAGGTTCCGGGAAATGCTGCAGATTTAACTTCTCTTAATTTAGACGGCTATAGCTTATGTTAAATGAAGCTACAAAGGTATATACAAACTGGAAAGCGGCAGGAACTACACTCCGCGAAGTTAAAACTGCTACAGTAAATGACTGGTCTGCAATGCTTTATGTAGATGGTGAAATATATCACGCTAATGAGTATAAAGGCCTTGAGATTCTTGACAGAGTCGGTGGCGGCGACAGCTTTGCTTCCGGTTTAATCTATGGTCTTATGGAAACAGGCGATCCGGCTAAGGCAGTTAACTATGGCGCAGCACATGGCGCACTTGCAATGACTACACCGGGTGATACCTCAATGGCAAGAAAAGCTGAAGTTGAGGCCCTGATGTCAGGTCAGTCTGCAAGGGTTAAGAGATAGCCTGGCCTTAAGATTGGCTGCCGCATTACATAAAACACCATCAAATATATTTACTTAATATTTCAATAGCTATTATATTTTCCACTGGTTATTCTTAATGCGGCAGCCCTGTTTAATTTCTGCTTAATCTCTAAAAATACTAATTAAACCTGCCATCCCATACCTCCATATTCTCAAGATACTCGCTCTTAACTGCCGGCACATAGTAGGCACCAAAGGTCTTTAGTCCATTTTCCTCTTTCATTGCTGGCATTTCTACCAAGAATCTGTAATAAGGCATAAACACCGAGTCAAGTCTGCTTGTGCGATACTCAAGCCCAACTCCTGCTATGTATTTTTCTCCCGGCATTTTTTCTGGAACTGTTGTTATATAGCGCCCGTTAACCAAAAGCTTACGTGCCTCTTTAGCAGTAATGATAGGATAATCACCTATTTTTTCAGACAAATCAGTTTTGTTGTAAGTGATGCCTCCCAAGCCTCCTAAGCTTGTAGCGCTGAAATACAGTCTGGTAAAATTATAGTTTAATATTCTCTCAGTAAGGCTCCCCTTATTTTCAAATACAAAGGTATGCAAGCGACGCAAATCTCCATCAAAGCTATAATCTGCTGATGTATCATACCCCGGAGTCTTTATCCCCGAAAAATCACCATATTCATTAAAAAGATATCTGGTTGTTTTTAAAGCATCTTCACCTGAAGTATTGTCAAAAGTAAATTTATACCCCCCAGGCAATGGAAAACCCCTGCTATCCATAGTCTCACCTATTGTTTTATCCTCATACTTAAGATAAATATCGAAACTGTTATAAATGTTTAGTCTTTTTATCTCCTTTAATAAATAAATCTTTTCAAGAGTAATTTCTAAAATAATATTCCCATCCTTTTCAACCTTTATTTCCACGCCTTCACATTGAGCTGTAACACTGCGTACCATGGTATTTCTCTTAATGCTTTCTTTAGATGACTTTTCTTTCTTTAATCTTTTTCTGGTTTCTTTTATTTCTTCTTTTGTCGGATCCTGACTTAGTGATTTTATTTTGAGATTAAATAGTCTGGCAATATTTTTTGTCTTTGCATACATTCCTTTAGCTGATAAACCGCTTACCGGACAACCTGCGCCATCATATTCATTAGGATTATTAAATACAGGCAGAGTTGTCAGTTCATTCTCCTCTGTCCAGGATTACCTGTTTTTAATTCGCTTATATCATAAGCCATCAACCCTTCAAAACCCATATCTCCAAACTTGTCATTAACAGTAAGTTTAGGCAGGTTCTTAACCTCCGGTATATTCGTATTTCTATTAAATAAGATAGGAATTGTCACAATCAGACAGATAACTGCTGCTGACAGAGCCCACTTTGCCCAAACTTTCTTTACACTCTTTTTACCTTTCGTATAAAACTCTGCTTCTAAAATTATATCATCATCTATCTGCCCTATAGAGTCCATCAGTTTATCCTGCTTCATAGTATCACCCCTTCATTGTCAAGATAGGTTTTAAGTGCCTTGCGTGTTCTAAAAAGCATTGATTTAACTTTGCTTTCACTCATTTGAAGCCGGTCTGCTATTACCCTTACCGAGTCCGCATACCAGTACCGTCTTACAAATACCACCCTGTTCTCTGTTCTAAGCGATATTAAGAATGAATTAATTGCCTTAGTTATAAGCCCCTTCTCATATTCACCTTCAACACTGTTTTTTAACGATATACAGTCTTCAAGTTCACTATAAATCAGGTCAGCCTCTCCCCCACCCCGTTTTTTTGCTCTTTGTTCTTTATATTTATTAAGCGAAAGATTGCGTGTAATTTTCCCCAAAAATGCCTGAAAAATAGCAGGTCGCACAGGAGGTATATTATTCCAGGCTTTAAGATAGGTGTCATTTACACATTCTTTGGCATCCTCAGTATTTTGCAAAATGTTGTTTGCTATCGTAAAGAGGTAATTACCATATATTTTCGCAGTTTCGTCAATAGCCGTTTCAGTGCGCTCCCAATACAAATCAACTATTTTTTCATCGTTCATTTGCCCACCCCTCTCATATATTTTTGAAGCTTCACCTATATAGACAACAAAAATGTGTATGCGTTGCATAAATTTATTATTTTGAATGGAGAAGCTTATATGTAGCGACATTAAACACATCTTCCATCATTTTGATTATTGTGATGCTTCTGTAATAGCTTCTCCTACTTGACAGAAACGTCCATTTTCACTATACTATTACTACCATGCAGCCGGGGAGATAGCGGTGCCCTGTACCTACAATCCGCTCTAGTAGGGGTTATATTCTGTCTGAGGGACAGTTTTTGCAGAGCCGCCCTAAATGGGGGATGTTGAAGTCTTGGTCTTACGCAATGAGAGCTTGTGAACCGTGTCAGGTTGGGAACAAAGCAGCACTAAGCAAAATCTTTCATGTGCCGTAAGGGTGCCTGGACTGAGTTTTTCATTTAGGTACCGTCTGTGAAGCTGTATCGAAGCAGAATGCATGGCTTTTTATTTTAAAAATGCCAAGCCCTGTTTTCAGGCTTAGCATTTTATCTGTTTATTTAATTTCTTCTTTCTGCCTCTCCAGCTTTTCTAAATCTTCCCTTCTCCTTGCCTCCTGAAAAATCAGATCATGATAAATAAAGTCAACTATTGCTGCAAAAGGTATAGCAAGGAGTATTCCTGTAACTCCCAAAATCCTTCCACCTACTATAATAGAAATAAGTATCCACACTCCCGGTACTCCAAGACTTCCACCAAAAAGCTTTGGCTTTAGTACATACCCATCTATGGTCTGAAGTATGATAGTAAAGATAATAAACCAGAGTGCATGTAATGGATTAACTAAGACAAGCACAAAGCCTCCTATTATAGCACCTACTATCGGTCCAAAAGTTGGCGCCAGATTGGTAACTCCTACTACCAGCGAAATAAGCACAGAATAAGGTATACCGGCTATTGACATAAAAATGAAGTTTGCCACACCTACTATAATACCGTCTATTATGTCAAAAGCTATATATCTTATAAGTATACTGTTGCATCTCTCCCAGAAGCTTGAAAAAGCTTTATATTTATTTTCTTTTATTATACGCTTTAACAGTCTGTTAAAACTGCCTTTCAGCCTCTCCTTATCTGCTAAAAAGTAAACTGCTAAAAACATAGCTATAAACAAATCAAAAATTGCCTTACTTATACTTAATGAAGTCGTAAGAATGCCATCAAAGTTTTCCGGAATTTTTTTGCCTACAAAATTTAATATATCATCACCAACACTTGTAATACCACTGATGTCCATATTTTTCTTTGCAGCTTCCACGCCGGCTGTCTGAAGAAATCCTTGAAGTGACCTTATGTAATTGTCCATATTGCTAAACAGGGTTTTAATGCTGACTATTATCTGGGGAATAAGTGCGACCATCAGAAGAACTATAATAATAACTATTCCTACCAGAGCTGTGGTTACTGAAAGCCTCTTTTTGGTATGCTCATTTTTAATATCTGCAAATACTGTATTCTTTAAAAATGTTACAAAAGGATCAATAATATAAGCTATTATAAGGCCTGTTACAAGTGGACTTAATATCTTATATACAACTCTCATTCCTTTAAAAATATCGCCTAAGTTTGACAGCAGAAAAACAAAATAACTGCTGAACAGGTAGCTATAGTGTAGGCAACCCATCTTTTTTTCCAATAAATCCTTATTAAACTTCATACAAGCCTCCTAGCTATGGTAATAAAGATAATAATAGCACAAGAGAATATCAAAAACCATAAATAAAATTTTTAATTTTTAACTTTACCTTACAGTTTAAAATAAATAAAGGATGGAAAGCCTGAACTCCCATCCTTTACTATGACAACAATTATGCATTAAACTTATTAAGAGCCTGTCTTATAGCATTTCCCAGAATTACAGAGATAACTATTTTCGCTATATCAAAAGGTATGAACGGATATACACAGTAACCAAGCGCCTGTGTGAAATTTATACCTTTTGTATTTACTAAAGTAAACCAGACTGTACCAAAAAGATAGCACACTAAAAGCCCCAGGAGTAAGCCGGCTACCTGGAAATAAACCTTTTTAATCCCAAATTTTTCTATAAAAAGTCCGCTTATAAATGCCATAAAGATAAAGCCGATAATATAACCACCTGTAGGACCAAATAAAGTGGCCGCACCGCCACTTGCACCTGCAAATACCGGAAGCCCTATAAGTCCTAATAATACATAGGTAAGTACTGCCAGTGCTCCTCTTTTAGCTCCAAGTACATAGGCTGAGAGGCATACCGCTATTATCTGCAAAGAAATAGGAACAGGCCCTATAGGTATCTGCCATGGACCAAGTACACAGCAGATTGCCGCCATTATACCGATAAGAGTTATACTCTTTACATCTAAACCTGATTTTACTGCTACATTTTCATTCGATGACATTTTTTTCTCCTTTAAAAACTGATATCCGGATTAACACATATAGTCTTTGGCTAACCCGGATATTATAATACACTATATTTATTTAATTGTAAACCTTTTTATGGGTAAAAAGTTTACGTTCTACAGCTTCATAAAAAGCTCAGACCTCTGGTTCAAATTCTTTTTATCCTTAACCTTTTCCATACTCTCCACAAAGTCCAAAACAAGAGGTCTGCTGTACTTTCCGGACCAATGCCCTCTTATAGGCGGCTCTCCACCTACTTTGCCTTCAAGGAAATGCTCCTCAAACTTCTTAACCTTACTCCAAGGTCCTAAAAAATAACTCTCTCCACCTGCTGAAAGCATAAGAAGTCCATATTTTTCGGTCTCTACAAGGCGGTCAAACACTGCCGCAGGCTTAGCATCAAACATATCCACCACAGTTACGCTTCCTATAAGATATGACTTCATTACAGCTCTCTCGGCCTGTAATTCCTGTTCCTGTGTAATTCCCTGTGCCTCCCTGTCCTTCTTTCTGATTTCCTTTATCACAAGACCTATACCTGCCCTGTAAGCTTCAGGAATTCTCTCCATCCCGGATTCTCCCTGAGTCATACACCTTCTGTTTATAATCTTCCAGGTCATAATCCGTTATGCCTGCATCCTTAAGTATGCTCTTATATTTGCTTCTTGCACCAAAGCCTTTAAGTAAGCTTTCCGCCTCTTCGCGCATAGCATATATGACTCCTCTGCTGTTTGCACCAATTAGCTTAATATAAGGAGAAATTTCCTTTTTCATGGCAAGCGAGAGCTGTTCTATAGGGGAAAGCGGTATGTCTGTATCATCTCCGCCATGCCACTGTGAGGCTATAGAAAGTATGGCTTCCGGCATATTTCCTTTTATACATAGGCTTATAACCTTCTTTCCACTCAATATCATATTATTGACTTTTTCTTTAATCTCCTCAGGAACTTCCTCCCAGAATGGTGATTCATATGCGAGCTTTACGCTTTCAAATTCTTTCTTTTCCCCTTTTAGAAAATGGCAGATTTCTTCGCCCTCTATATCACTGACACCTACAAGTATGAATGGATTCTGCTTTAACACCTCTCTGATTTCGCCAAAATAATCATCTTTCTTCATAGCTTTGTTTCCTTTCATGTATTTTTATCAAAGCCCTGTCTTATCACTAATTAGATATTACCACATTTTTAACAGGATTTAAACCCGCCCTGTTTCGCTCGTTAAATCCTTAACTATCTCTCCTGCGATTATGAGTCCCATCACAGACGGCACAAAAGAAACACTTCCCGGAACAACCTCTTCTCCTTCTGCAAAGTCCGGCTTAAGAGGCTCTTCTTTAGAATACACCACCTTCAGCTTTTCTATTCCTCTTTTTTTAAGTTCTCTACGCATAACCCTTGCAAGAGGGCATACACTTGTTTTATAGATATCTGCCACCTGAAAAGCTGTGGGATCAAGCTTATTGCCTGCTCCCATTGCCGATATAACAGGTACTCCTGCTTCTTTAGCCTTTAATACAAGCTCTATTTTACCTGTAGCCGTATCTATTGCATCCACTACGTAATCATACTCTCTGAAATCAAAACTATCTGAGGTTTCCGGCAGAAAAAAGCATTTATACTTTCTTAATACAAGATTTGGATTAATATCCTTTAATCTTTTTTCAAGAACATCTACCTTATTCATGCCTACAGTACTGTGAAGTGCTATGATCTGGCGATTAATATTGCTTAGTGCCACTGTATCCTTATCTATGATATCCAGACTACCTACACCTGCACGTACCAGACCCTCACATACAAAGCCACCAACTCCGCCGGCACCGAATACTGCAATCCTTTTTTTAGCAAGGTTTTCAACTGATTTTTCTCCTAAAAGCAACTCAGTCCTTGAAAACTGACTTTCTTCCATGTCTTTCCTTTCAATACACAACACTTCTCTATCTTCCGGTCACTTTATCCCAAAGTGTTCCTTTTATCTGCTCATCTGCATTTACCCCTAAAGCTTCTGCGATAATGAAAGCAAATTCCATACTTGTGGCAGGTCCTCTTGAGGTAATTACATTACCGTCTTTTACTACAAGCTCCTCCTTAAACTTACCACCCTTTATATTCTCACCAACTCCCGGATAAGCTGTAAATTCTTTTCCCTCAAGCACTCCTGCTCTTTCAAGGGCTATAGGGGCTGCACATATAGCTGCAACAATTTTCCCATCACTGTTCATTTTTTTAAGAGTAGTTATTACTTTCTCATCATCTCTTAAGTTAGTTGCACCCGGAAGTCCTCCCGGAAGCACAATGGCGTTATATTCCTCTGGATTAATACTCTCTAAAAGCCTGTCTGATTTTATAGTTATACCATGTGAACCAGTTACTTCTTCCGTCTTTCCAACTATATCACAGGTAATATCAAGCCTTCTAAGCATATCGACTACTGTAAGTCCCTCTACTTCTTCAAACCCATTCATAAAAATAACTGCCGCTTTCATTCTTTTACCTTCCTTTCATTGTTAAATAAATTTTATCTCAATCTCCATATTACAGTCTGCCACATACTCTCCGTCTATAGCAAGTATATACTCAAGCCCTATCACAATTTTGTTTTCAGTTATATTTACCACAAGCCGCTTGGTATCAGTATCTATTACAAATGTACCAAAGGGTGTCTTATACAGACCTTCAGTCCTCACTCCTTCTTCAAAATTAAGCGTGCTTGTTACTTCTCCTGTCTTGTTCATTTCAAAAAAATTGTCTATAAACTTTAACAGAACTTTATTTCCTTTACCGTCTTTAGCTTTCTCTTCATACTTTACAAAATGCCTGCCATTTATCAGGGAATAGGTACCAGGGGCAGAAACCTTGATTTCTTCCGCCCCTGATTCTGTTTTCTGATATGATGACAGGCTGACATTCACCTTTTTATTCATTTAGCTTTTATATCTCCTAAGTGCAAGATTTATAAGTTCTTCTACAAGAGACTTTTTATCTATGCCCTGAGCTTCCCAAAGCATAGGATACATGCTTATTGCAGTAAAGCCCGGAAGAGTATTTATCTCGTTAAACACTATTTCATTTGTACCGTTTTCAAGGAAAAAGTCCACTCTTGAGAGGCCATAACCGTCAAGTGCCTTAAATATCTTAACTGCTGCCTCCCTTATCTCCTCAGTCTTACCCTCCGGAAGCAGCGGCGAGATTACAGTTTTTGACTCTGCATTATTATACTTTGCATCAAAATCATAGAACTCAGCTGCAGCAAGGATTTCTCCCACACCGCTTGCCTTTACATTATAGTCACCAAGCACTGCACACTCAAGTTCCCTGCCCACAATAGTCTCCTCTACAAGTATTTTCCTGTCATGCTCTGCGGCAAGAAGAAGGGCTTTCCTAAGACCTTCCCTGTCAGCGGCTTTACTTACACCCTTAGAAGAGCCTGCATTGGAAGGCTTTACAAAATATGGGTAAGGATAGGCCTTTTCTATCCTGTCTAAAACTGTATTCATTTCTTTAAGTTCATCTCTGTAAACCGGTACAAACGTGCCTGCCTTATTCCTGTACCATAAACCACCTGCTTTGTATACCATTTGTCCATGCCTACGGCAGAAGCTATTACACCACATCCCACATAAGGAATACCCGCCATTTCAAATATTCCCTGGATAGTACCATCCTCACCGTAAAGTCCATGAAGTACCGGATATGCCACATCTACAGCAAGTTTTTCTACTGAACCGTCTTCATTAAAAATAAGCAGAGCTTTATCCTTTGTATCCGGCGATATGGCTGCCTTAATCCTACTTTCTTTCCATGCACCACTCTTTAAAGTTTCCAGGTCTTTTGCAAGCAGCCATTCACCATCTTTACTTATGACTACAATCTTCACATCGTATTTCTCTGCATCTATATTCTCAATCACAGTAGCACCACTTACAAGTGAAACCTCATGTTCACTTGAGCGACCTCCTACAATAACTACTACTCTCTTTTTCATTAATTCTTCTTTTCCTTCCCCGCCTTTATTTCAAGGCTTACCTGTTCAACCTGGTTTGTGATATGCTTTCTTATTGCACCTCTTGCCTCAGCCGGCGCATTGCTTTCTATATAACGGATAATATCATTATGCTCTTTTATAAGCCCCTCGTATACAGCCTTATTCTTAAGATATTCTATCCTGTAGCGATACATTCTTTCAGATAGATTGCCTACCAGTTGTATCAGCCTCTTGTTTCCGGTTGCTGAGAAAATATGGTTATGAAACTCCACATCCTTCTCTGCCATCTCAGATATACTACCTGATTTGGTTGCTTCTATAAAGGCTCTTGCAGCCTTCATTATATTAAAAATATCTTCTTCACTTCTTCTTGCACAGGCGAGCTCCACCGCCAATTCTTCAAGAGCGCATCTTACCTCAAGTACATCCTGCAAATCTTCCTCTGTTATATCACTTACAGAAGCTCCCCTTCTTGGTACTACCTTTGCAAGCCCTTCTGTCTCAAGCATATGTATGGCTTCTCTTACAGGGGTTCTGCTCACTCCAAGCTTCTTGGTAAGCTTGACCTCCATTAGTCTTTCACCCGGTTTTAATTCACCCATCAGAATCTGTCTTCTAAGGGTGCGAAATACTACATCTCTTAAAGGAAGTTCAGATTCATTTAGTATGTATTTATCCATAAGTCTCCTTTACTGCCCATTTTGACATTTTGCAACTTCCACCAGTTCAAAGTCTTTATTCCCTCTAAGCTTTATGCCGGCTTCTTCTGCCTGCTTTCCGGTTTCAAAAATCCCAAATACTGTTGGTCCGCTTCCTGTCATCATAGAAAATATTGCCCCATTTTCAAGCAGCATATTTTTAATTTCTTCTATTATGGTATATTTTTTAATTGTAACTTCTTCCAGTACATTTCCTAAAAGCTTAACTATATTCCTAAGCGGCTCTTTTCCTAATACAGATACCAATTTTTCTATGTCAGGATGCTTTACTTCTTTAAGACTGTCAAAGGCCTCATAGGTTTCTTTTGTTGAAACTCCTATAGCCGGCTTTACTATAACCAGGCTGCAAGCCGGAAAATCCGGAAGAACTGTAAGCCTCTCTCCTATACCTTCCGCAAGGGCTATGCCTCCTTTTATAAGAAATGGTACATCTGCTCCCAGTCTTACGCCAAGCTCTTCAAGATTTTCATAGCTAAGCCCAAGCCCAAAGAGTCTGTTCATTCCTCTTAAAGCCGCCGCTGCATCTGCACTTCCACCACCCATACCTGCTGCTATTGGGAGATGTTTTTCAATATGTATTTCTACTCCTGTAGTAAGTCCATATTCTTCTTTTACCAGCTTAACCGCCTTACAGACTATATTAGTTGCATCTAACGGTAAGGTCTTAACGTTCGATGTAAGCTTTATTTCATTGTCATTATCAGTTTTATTTAGTGAGATTATATCATACATATCGACAGTCTGCATAACCATGCTTACATCATGATAGCCATTTTCTCTACGACTAAGCACATCAAGACTAAGGTTTATTTTACCGTAAGCCCATTCTTTAACTCTGTCCATAATCCTCTTTCTAAAAGTAAAGGACACTCCAGACTGAGTGCCCTTTTATCAGGTGCACATTATCTTTATTTTTTAAATATGCCCTTTATCCTATCCATTAATTTTTTCTTTTCCGGAGCCTTATCAAGGCCTGTTCTGAGTCCCTTTACTCCTGTTATGTAAATACCTGAAACCATAGCCTTTACTTCCTTCTTAACAGGAATGGTGTTAAATACCTTTGGATCACACATAAGGCTCATAACTTTAGGTCCAACCTTTGCCTTCACTACAGGAACCTTTGATAATTTTGAAAGCTTTGGTGCCTGATCTACAACTATCTGTGGAAAACCGGCTTCTGTAATCTTCATCATCTTTTTATCTATGACAAGCAGAGAAACCGCCTGTTCCATTTCTCTCATCTGCTCATTTGCTATTTCCTGCTTTTCCTGAAGCTTCTTGGCATATCTCGATAAAAAATACAAACCTACCAGCAGCGCAATTATAATAACCGCCACTATTATATATGGAATATATCCTCCCATGAAAAAACCTCCCAAACTGTCTTTTAATGCTTTTATAATTATGGATAATCTTTAGTATTATACCACAAAAGAATTTCAAATACAAACATTTTAGAGAAGTTTGCTTATAAAAAGTAACCCTTAAAAATGCTGAAGATTGTGCAAAAGCACAAAATTAATCATAATAATATCCGGAGACAAAATTAACATTTCATCCCCGGATAACAGTATTTTTTAGAAGATAGGTTCACTCTTTTACTTAAGTTCTTCTTCTTTTATCTCGTAAGCCTCCTTTACACTCTCAGAATCTTTTATCCTTTAATTTCTTTATTATAGGTTTTAAGTCCTTAAATGCTTTCTTTCCGCCATGTGCAGCTATAACGTCTACGGCAGAACAACGTGCAAGATAATTTGCATTTGTATCTTTAATAATATCTGTCATAACTTCAACAATTTCTTTTGGCTTATAGTACTTTGCTTTCTTCTTCCAAGCCTTAAAATTATCTTCATTAATTTTTATCTATATCAGAAACCGCTATCCAGTATGGAACATTATCATTTCTAGGTTTCTTTTTGAAATAGTCCATACTAATCTTATAAGCTTCTTTATTGTATTTTTTTCATGTGAAGGATAATTTAACCACATAAATACGACAGAATCCATACAAGCTCCATGTAATTCGTATTTTTTACCATCATTAAGAGTTTCTTTGAGTGTCTCCAGAATACGCTTATCAGTCATATTCTCACAATTTCTGCATGCTGCCTCCGCAACCTTAATATCCTCATCCTTCATAAGTTCCAGCTCTGCTTCTACCGCGCCTTCCATTTTGTCATTAAAGTAGCTGCCAATCCAACTCGCAGCTGTTTCCCTGATACGTGGATCCTCATGTTTTGCAGATGCAATCAGGAATGCTCCAATCTCAGGATCATTGCCGCTGTTACCCAGAATTGCTATTGCTTCCTTTATTACTGCAGGTTCTTTCTCGGTTTTAACCAGTTCCTTTACCATTTCCTTGTGTTCATCACTCAGACCAAAGAATGAGAACATATGCTCCATAGCTCTTACCCTGAGCTGTGGATATTTACTTTTTAAAAGTGTTTCAATATTCTTTTCACTAAACTCGTATTTTACTCCCTTATCATTTAAGAGATCAAATGCTTTATACGATATACAGGAAGGCAGATTAAGGAATTTATCAAACTCCACATATCTGAAAGTAGAATCCAGCCACATAACTTCTTCTTCAGTAAGACTTTCTTTATTAATTAAGTCCTTAACTAAATCATCTTCGGTCATATTGGCATAATCAAGCTCTTCGGAAGCATCCCCTTTAGCTTCTGTATTGCCTGCAGTTGAAGTTGTACTGCCTGTATTACCTGTTGTGTTACCTGCTATAGCACTTGTGGCAGAATTTGTACTGCCTGCGTTACTCTCTGTTTTATTTGAATCCCCTGTAGAACTTGTCTTCTTATCTTCCTTACTCTCATTTGTTGTTTGTTTTTGTTCACTTGTCTGCTTCTGTCCGCTTCCTGCATTCCCCTTATTTCCACAGGCAGACGTACCTACAGAAGCCACAAACATTGCCAGAATAATACCGGCAATATATATTCTTCTGTTCTTCATATCTTCTACCTCACTTTATTATTTCTTTTGTGTCACAATAAACGGTGACAGCATCTCTCCAAGTCTAGGAAGGGACATAGTCTGGATATATGCCTTTCCCGGACCGGTTACAACTGTATCTATAAGTCCCTCACCACCAAACAATTTATTCTTCAGACCTTTACTACACGCACATCCATCTTACAGGTTTCATCCATAAGAGCAACTACTCCTGTATCGCACACTAATTCCTCTCCTGATGCAAGATCATATTCCTTAACATAGCCATCAAGTTCAAGAAATACTGTACCGGGACCTGTAACCTTCTGCATAATGAAACCTTCTCCGCCAAATAATCCTGATCCCAGCTTCTTCTGGAAATGAATTGAGAGTTCTACTTCAGAAGTAGCACAAAGGAAGGCTGACTTCTGGCAAATAATACTCTGTCCTGCTGCAAGTTCTTTTACAACTATGCTTCCTGCAAATGATGATGCAAAGCCAATCTCAGCCGGGCCGTTTGCTGTATAGTAACTCATAAAGAGACTTTCACCGGAGAACATACGTCCTATACTCTTACCTAGTCCACCCGGAGCCTTTGTTTCCGTAGTCACATTTCCCTTTGCCCAGGTACGTCCTCCAACCTCACTTATAATAGTCTCACCGGATTCAAGACTGATAATAGCAGCCGGTAAATTTCCTCCTTCAATCTCATAACGCATAAAAAAACTTCCTCCTTTTCTCTTTTATTTTTTTATTTTATATTTCTATGATAAGACTTTTTTTATCAAAAAAATAATATTACCCCCTAGATAGTTTTTTTGACAAAAATATCAAAAGAAGCAGCATATTATTCATTGGATAATATGCTGCTTGCACTAAAAAGGTATACTATTTTATTGTATATATTTCACAATAACGTGGCGGTGAAAGATTTTAATACTATCTCATTTTTACTTTAGACCTGTTCATCCGTTTCTCTTTCCAATTCCGTTATACGTCCACAACGCTTTAACAAATCGGTATAAAGCCTTAGTTCATCATTGGACTTTACATTTAGTTTTTCATAAATGCTTCGATTATGTTTTCTGACAGTATTCATACTTATGCAGGCAAGATCCGGTATATCAGCAATCTCATATCCATTAATATAATACTCTAAAATATTATATTCAGAAGTTGTAAGTTTCTCCGCATTTTCAATGAAATTGTTAAACAACTCTTCTATCTTCGGTGGAAGCACAGACTCTATCTTATTTCCACTCTGATGCTCCTTATTTTTAAGTTCTAAAAATTCCGCAAGCGCATCTATCTCTGAAATTCCGGAAACCCTATGTGTTTGCCCGGCATCTTCATTTTTTAACTCCTCGAGCCCCTGTACTATCGGTTTTACAAAATGATGTGACAAAACAAACGCAGCTATCAGCATTACCGGTATAAATATAAGTACAGCTACAATAATTTTCAATCTCTGTCTGGCTATCTGCTCATTATAGTCATTAAAAGAAAGGAATACTGCAATTGCCCATTCTCTTCCTTTCTCATCTTTTGCTCCTTCTATAATCCTGTGCATTCCAAGATAGTCTTCCGTTCCATTTTTATAAATATTAAATCATTCCCATATTCAATTCCAAATTCTTTAATACCGCTTATATAAGCATCTCCCTGCTGACCTATCAGTCCATCCGATAACAGAAGCTTGTTTTTTAAAACGGGAACGAGTGCAGTAGTCATTTTCCCATATCTGCTCTCTACCGCAGGATACCTCAGACTGAATAAAAGATTGCTTATTTCCAGTCCGCAAAGTCCATAGTTCTCTCCACCATTTCCCGTAACCGGCACACTTAAAAATACACCATTTTCCCAGGTTCCCTGGACGTTATGCCTGTCAATCCAAAGATATTTTTCTTCCTGGGATTTTAAAGAAAGCTGGGATTTGTACCAGTCCATCTGAGCGGTATTAAATTCCATGTTCCAACGGTTATGAAGCTGTATATGATTCTGCATTGCAACTTCAGGATCTCCTCTGAACAAAAATATATCATTTTCCGGCGCGTTTCCACTGCTTATGTTGGCTACACGAAGGTATACACCACTACGTGAGTTTTCTGCTCCCGGAGCTTCTTTATTGACGGTAACGTCAAAGATTGCAAATACTCCACTCACACGAGTTATATTTAATGTATTTTCAATCAGTGGATAAATATTTAGCTGCATTTTTTTAAGCCCGGCTGCATCATTTTCAAGTTCTTTGATATTATATGGATAAGTGAGGGTTTCAGCCTCCAGTGCTGCCCTTAAACGTTCTGACAGCTTTAAGGCATTCCCAACCTGAAAATCCATGAGCTCTCTCACATCTTTCTCACTGTTTTTAAGCTGCAAGGTAAGACTTTGCCCAAAATTCTGTCTTCCCTCTTTAAAAACCCCCATAGCCATAAGTATAAGTATAAAAATACCAATTCCTGTTAGTACAAGCAAACACATATAAAACAGCAGCTTTCTGCGCATTGAGCCACTTTGCGCCTTCAGTCCCTTAAGAAGCTGTTTTACTGATAATATTTTACGCATATCGGTCTTCCCCCGATCTGTTTTCTTTACTTTTTCTCATTCTTCTAACTTATTTCATAATGTTCATCAAATTATTATAGGCTTTTTCCATGCAGTCTTTCTTTTTCTGCCATTTTTCTTCATCTGACAGTTTCTTCTTTGCTTCAGCCTTTTCTAAGACAGCCTCGTATTCCTGTTTTGCCCTTGCTAATTCTAACCTCACATTTTTCTCAAAACGCATTTCCAGGTCAAGGTAGTTTGGAAGCTTTGGTGCAGTATAAAAACTGTATTCTGCCTGAGTACTTGCTATTGCCTCATAAAGGCTTCTATATTTTGAACTGTCAAGTTTTTTTACATACTCAGGAAGTATCTTAAAAGCATCTTTTGTTACAGGCATATACCCTGTTTTGGTTACAAATTCCACATTATTTTCCGGTTCTGTAAGCCATTTTATAAAATCAGCAGCCGCCTTTTCTTTTTCCTCGCCGGACTTTGTAATACAAAAACCTGCTCCCCTCTGCATAACAAGTTTCTCTCCGCCTTCAAATATAGGCGCAGGATGAGCTGCTACCTCAATCGGTTCCGATACATTATTTTCATAGGTCACGATATCCTCATAATAAAGCACGCTTGCAGAAGATGCCATACTTACAATCGCTCCTCCGGTACGCAAAGGCTCCGTAGCATAACCTTCTCTAAGCCATATTCCACCTGAAATAGCCGCATCCGCATAAGGAAGCCAGGCCTTCTTAAATACAGGCCCAAAGGCAAGACTACCCTTAGTATCATTATCCGCAAAAAACTTTTCTCCCAAAGATTCACAGCCTACCTGAAAGTAGTTAAAATGGTAGTCATGTACAAAAAAATTCTTCCCGTCATTTTTTATATCCGGTGTTTTGGCATCTGTCCACTCGGTATACTGCTTAGCCATTTTAAAAAGCCCTTCCCAGGTGGAAAGATCCTTTTCATCAGCGCCTGTTTCAGCAGCAAAGCGGTCAAATAAAGTTTTATTTACAAACATTATCTCTGTAGATTTTGCGACCGGAAACACCAGAAGCTTATCATCTATCATTCCTTCTTCAATAAATTCCGGAAAATATTTAGATAATTCGTCTTCTGTAAAATATTTTTTATAATCTACCAAATACTTGGATCAGGTAAAGAAAGTACAGTCTTAGGATAGGAAACGAAAATATCCGGAAGTTCCGCCGCTCCCGGCTCCTTTCTCCCGGCAGCAAGCACTGCTTCATGTATGGTGTTAGTATTTGACACACTCGTAACCTGCACATAGATTCCCTCTTCCTTGCCATAGGTATCATTGAAACGCTCTATTATCTTATTCAGTGGAGAATCTACCTGTCCACCATACACATGCCAGAGAGTAAGATGAATAGGCTCATCTTTTTTAACCGTACCCTTACACCCCGTTAAGGCAAGTGAAAGTGCAAAAACTGATAATGTAAGAATTAGCAGAATATTGCCACTTTTCATTTGTTTTTTTACCATATTTCCACCTTCCTTGTCATTATTTATAAAATTACTGTTTCTTTTTGTATATTATAGCAAATTTGCCAATTAATTTAAATGAAAAATGGCTAAAAAAATAACCCCCATTACTGAGGGTTATACTATATACCGTGCCTTACTTTTTGTAATATCTTTTACCTCTTTGGAATAAATATTGATATGGAAAATCCGGTTTTTACAGAATTAAGTTTCAACCCATAGTCATTCCCAAAATATAGCTTCAGCCTTTCATGAACACTTCTCAGCCCAAAACCGCAGTTCCTGCTTTCCCCAATCAATTCACCCAGTTCTCTTTCTCCGCTGCCAATTCCATCATCTTCAACTCTTATTTCAACCTTCTCATCTACCCGGTCAGTATAAATTCTAAGATGTCCAAAATGTTTTGCAGGTTTTATACCATGATAAATTGCATTTTCAACCAATGGCTCTATACTAAGTTTAGGGATAGGCGTTTCCATAAGCTCTTCTTCTATTTCTTCTATTGAGAAATCAAAAATATCAGAGTAACGATTCTTTTGAATCATCAGATAATTTCTGACACCATTCATTTCCTCCCTTAATGAAATTATCTCTTTGCCACCACTTAATGCTACACGGTAAAAATCCGCCAATGCCTTGGTCATACCTCCGGCTTCCTCACTTCTGCCCATGCTGCACAGTACATAAATCAAATCAAGCGCATTATATAAAAAATGAGGTTTTATCTGTGTCTGAATAAGTGAAAATTCATATTCTCTTTTCTGCTTTTGTTCTGTCTTAATATCATTTAGCAGAGCCTTTATTCTATCAACCATTTCATTGAATACAGAAGTGAGCACACCTATTTCATCTTGCGAATGATATACAGATACAACATTCAAATCTCCTCCCTTAACCCTGCTCATATCCCTCTCAAGTCTTCTTAGCGGATTGACTATTAGCTTAGCCAGAAGCTCCAGACAAATAACCGATATCACAGAACAAATCAGAGCTATTATAATGATGTATTTCATAAGTCTGAAATTATCCGAGAGCAATTCATTCATATCCGATTCTGTAATTAAAGTCCAGTCAAAAAAATACCTATATTATATTCTGAACACAATTTTTTTCTTTACCATTTTTTTCTTTTATTGTAAAATACAATATTTCCTTTATTGGGATTAGTATTCGAGTTAATCTTATTAAAAATTGATTTAGTTTCCACAGAAGAAATAATCTGTCCGGACTCCACGACGGCAATATCCATATTCTCAGAATACTTACTGTTATAGATTTCCGATATTGTTTTTTTCTTTAATATAAATAAGCAATATCCCAACCGGTTCATGTGTATCTATCTGAAGTATCTTCCTTGCTAAAACTAAATGCGGTTCTGTCTTTTGCTTTGTCATAACATCAATATCGCTCATCGGATACCATTTTGTCAGATTTGAATCTGAAAGATCATCTTCAATACCATCCATATAAATATCGCTGACTCCTCTGTTACCGGTACTTATTACATTACCATTCCCGGCAACAAATACAATCCGATCTATATTATTAAACATTTGTCTTGCAATATCCAGATGGTTATTGATACCATGATAAAACTTCAACTGTCTGATCCCGCTTTTCTCGTACCTAATCAGTGCCAATATATTATTAATGCTAAGATTTAGCATTTCAGAACAGCTTTCAGCATTTTCTATTACCGAAATTATCTGATTGCCTATAAGTCTTGAGTTTTCTGTTATATTGTTTTGTGCCCCTGATACAGCCACATCAGTATAAATTGAATTAGCTAAAAAAAGAATTACTCCAATCGGAAAAAGTAGTAGTGAAATATAGGCAGTAACTATTTTCTGCCGTATTGTTAAATTCTTAAAAAATTCCTTGACATTTTTTTCATCCTATTCTCCCCATATGCCAATAATTCATTATAATCTAATATATTTCGGTTAAATTAAATATATAGGAAACGTATGATTATTTCCATACATTTCCTATATATTTATCCTTAATTATCTAATTCCTGCATAATCCGTCTGACTATCTTCTCCAACTCCTCTAATGAAAAATTATTTTCAGCCAGTTTATAATTCTTGTCTACAATTTTTTTATACTGTTCCTTATCCTGTAGAACAGAAATAATATTTTGTACAGCTTCCGATATTATATTTTCAGGTAGTACGGCAAGCCCAAGTTCATCATATGCTTTAACCTTATCACCTAAAGAGATAATATCAAAACCCACTTTTTTCAAATCTGAGATATACACCGGGTATTCAAATGCAATAATTGGAAGTTTTGCAAAAACAGCTTCAATAAACTGATTTCCCCATCCCTCCCATAAACTCGGATAAGTAACTATATCTGCATATACATAGCTATCCCAAAGAGAATATATTTTTTCTCCATTAATTTTCCCACGGCTATGGCTTATATGTGAGCCAATAAACTTTATTTCTACACCTTTTTCGACTGCTTTCTTTTTAATATTTTCATAATAATTACCTGATATTCCAAAGTTCTCAACATAACCGGCACATAAAAGTATGTTGCGGCTGTCAGCAGTAAACACCTTACCATTATACAGAGTTTTTCCTAAAAGTTCATTTCTGTTTTTATTTAGTTTTGCGATAACTTCAATAGCAGATTCGATTCCTTTTCTGTCTAAAATCCGTGTTGCCTGTAAAAATACAATATCATTTTCCTTTATGCCAAAGTTTTTTCTAAAATCCCGGTTGTACTCATCCTTTTCCCAGGCATTCTGCTTAAAATCAAACACATTAGGCACTATCTCTGCAGTAATTCCTTTTTTCTGCTCTAATTGCTTTTTCGCAAGATAATTTATTACTATATTTTTTACGTTTTTCCCTTGTGGAGGGGCATTATTATCCAAAATATCCCAAACAGTCTTACAGGTTGGCTCTACTTCACCACTATCTTCAAAATAAAAGTCATGGCTATGCACAATAGTCGGTAACTTAGTTTCTTTTATTACCTCATTAAGTGCAAGAACCGCCGGAATGTGGTATCCTACTGATAACAGATTATTAGGTATTAAAACTTCAATTTTATTCTCTCTGATAAAATTTATAATATCCTTTTTTTAAAGTTTGGGCTTGCCCTTCTATTTCTCTTTTCAGTTCCTCCTCACTATTATAATCTGTCAATTTTACGGTTGCATTACGTAATATTTTATAGGTGACAGGATGATTAAATGATAATTCCGGTATACAAAAAACTCCTTCCACATCGTCATTCCCTGCACAATAGAAAACTTCATGTCCCATTCTCTCCAAAACTACTCTCCATTTATCAACTTCAAGAGAGACTCCGTCCGTTTTTCCCAATGCATTATGTATAAAGGCAACTCTACTCATTTTCCCTCCAATTAATCCTGATAAACCTCAATCAGTCTGACTGCATGCCCACTGTTTGTATTTCCGCCAACAGTTTTTTCTACATTCATTCTTATGAAACGGGCTACTGTACTATCAAAAAGATAAACCTTAGGCAAACCATCATTTCTTCTCTCATAGGCAACTACTGTCCAGTTTTTATTATCAACCGATACTTCCAAATTGAAAATTTCAGCATACTTCTCCCTGTCGGTTGTCACATGGATACGGTTTATAATAGTTGGTCGTCCCAAATCAATGCTCGGAATCCATGGTATATCCCTATTAGCCTGTGTATATTCTGACAGACTTCCGTTTGTGCAATTACTAAAGGTACCGTCAACACTTGGTACTATATCAGCCCTTACACCTTTACGATAAGCCAGGTTTTTCTTTACATTCAGCATTCTTAGTTCAATTTCTATTTCTTGTCTTTCCTTCCGTTATGACAGTGCCGTCTTTATCTTCCAAATATCCACCATTTACTGAGATTATGTTCCATTTCATAAAAGGCAAATCTATAATAAATTTTCCTTTAGGGATATCACCCGAGAAAAATATATTTTTAATATATTTCTGTACCTGTCCTTCTATACGAACGCCAATCCTGTGATTTCCTGCTATAGGATAGTTATCAAGTTCAATAACTTTTCCATCATATAGCCACTCTTCGGGTATTCCTCTTCCAACGATAATATCTCCGTTTGCCTTTTCCGCTAATATTGATTCAATCAGGGCTTTGGACGCACAGGCCTGTCCCCACATATGCGGACAAGATCCGTCACCGCTGACAGGATGAAATCCATACCATTTCCCCTGCTCTGCTTCCCCGGCGCTCTCCCACCAGCTATAAGGACCTGACATTCCAAATGAAATCATAGCCTGATAACAATAAATTGCTTCAGAACGGTATTTTTCGCTTCGCAAACCTGTAGCTGCAAGACCGGCATTATATGAACCGATTCTGTCACTATAAGTACCTCCACCAAATGAATGTGGAAATAGTCCGGCTTCTCTCCCTCTGGTAAAACCATAATCATATGTCGCATCAATCAGTTTAATCATGATGCTATCCTGCTTTGCACCAAACAGATAACCATCCCAGGCCCAACGGCCAAATAAAAACATAGATGCCCAGTTAGTGTTACGTGGGTTACGGCATACATTTTCACTATTCGGCTCCACCATAGAGCAGGGTAAATAGTTAATGCCATACCGTGAAATTGTTGCTTCCAAAGTTTGATTACAAGCCTTCAATAGTTTCTGATAAGTTTTAACCGCCCATTTTTCTTCATCCTTATGTCCAAGTATTTCACAAATACACTTGAATGCTGTAAGTCCCATTAAAACTGACCAGTTATCCACCGTCCAGTTTCCTATATTATCAATATCCCATGTTTGTTTTACTATCCCCCCCGGGCCTGTTAAGTCAGCTTCAATCTTATATGCAAATCCCTTTATGATTTCATATTTTTCTTCTATAAATTCTTTATCCCCTGTCTTTAGCAGATATAATGCAAACGGCCAGGTGTATTTCCATTTTGCATCATCATATTGAATCTGCGACTCTATCCCATCCAGGAATATTTTTGCATCCTTAAAATCTCCCAATGTCAGAAGTCCGATAAGAATCCCAATCGCATCGTGATCAAAAACTTCATCATACCCGTTCTCGCCAACATTGAGATGATATCCATCTTTTACAATATGAGTATATATAAACCCCGCTTTGTAGGCCTCAATCAGCCTACTGTCCGGCAGTTCCTTAAGTCTTACAATTTTATCCAATCTGTCATCCCAGTAGACCTTCATCCTTTTATAGTGTAGTTCAAAGCCTCCAAGTCCTACCATCTCCTCATCTTCAGGCCATCCCTGTTCACCTCCGAAACGGTCTGCTGCTATTACATAATCAAAATTTGTACTTTCTCCCGCTTTAATCTTTTCTTCTGCTTTATTTAAGCTTATAACCGGTCCGACCGGCTCGGGCAAAAGCACAATATCCTGCTTAGTTTTATTCTCAATACTCACACGACTGTAAACAGCAACAAAATCCTCTCCTTTAACTCTTACTTTATCACAAAAATTTAGTATTTTTACTATGCAACCCTTCTTCTCAAACTCTGTTATCAGGCAGGGCAGATATCCCTCACTATTATACCAGTCAAAATGTTCTACTCCCTGGCTAATAAGAAAATCTACAGTCACATTCTTACTATCCCGAATATAGTATCCACCCTCCATATAGGCGATTACTCCATCCTTATCTCCATCCCAGCCAATTACAGAAGCTTTGCTGGTATCAATCTCTATTTTCTCCATACTTTTTCCCCTTCTGCTCTAACCTTTTATTGACGATCCTGCAGCCACTGCCTTTTCAATCTGCTGACTGAAAGCCAGATACAGCAAAATAGTAGGGATACTGGAAATCACAAGCGAGGCCGCCATTGCTCCCCAGTCTGTTGAAAACTGTCCCTGAAACTTAACCAGACCTATTGGCAGGGTATTGAGCTCTTTTTTCGCAATTACTACTAAAGCAATCATAAACTCATTCCAAGAAAATAACATAGTAAAAAGTGCACAACTTACAATGGCAGGCTTTACCAGCGGTAAAATGATTTTTAGAAATATTGAATAGATACTTGCACCGTCCATTGCCGCAGCTTCTTCCATTTCCACAGGCAGTTGTCTTAAATACCCATAAAAAATCGTAATTATGAATGGTGTCTGAAATGCTACATATGGCAGAATTACAGATAATAAGGTATCATTAACATGTAAATCCTTTACAAGAATAACAAGCGGAATTAAAATTATCTGTGCCGGAATAAACATTCCCACGCTAACATAAGTTTTCACCGCTCCGGACAGTTTCCAGTCCATTCTTGCTATTGCATAGGCAAACATCATAGCCAGGCAAACTGTTAAATACTGTTGTAACCGTTACAAGTACACTGTTACTGAAATATTGCACAACATCGTATTCAAACCAGGCTTTCACATAATTAATAAACCTAAACTCTGTGGGTATGCCAAAGGGATTAGTTGAAAAAATCTCTTCGTTATTTTTGAATGAGTTAAAAATCATCCATAACAAAGGATAAACAGATAAGACAGTATACAATCCCAAGGCACTGTATGTTACAAGACAACTGATCTTTCCTGATTTTTTATCCATAATTCCTTTACAATTCAAACTCTAAAGAGAGATTGAATTTCCCCTTTCTCCCGGATATCACCGGATAATCATCAATACATCAGTCTTTCTCTTGCTACAAATCTATTAATAAGTAAGGTAAAACACAGGCATTCTAAAACTAAAGATATTGCTACCGCACAGGCATATCCGAAGTTATTCATAACATAGGCACTTTTATACATCATATAACTTAATGTTGATGTCTGGTTTCCCGGACCACCGCTTGTCATTATAAATATATGTTCAAAAGCACGTAAGCCACCTGTCAAAATCAATATTAAAAGTAGTTTGTAGGTTTCTGCCAACATAGGAATAATCACTTTAATATAAGCCTGTATAGGCCTTGCACCATCGGTTACCGCAGCTTCATAATACTGATCCGGAATAGCCTTAATTGCAGTATATATTAATAAAATGGTATTACCTATACCCTGCCAGGCAGCCACAAATGCCATTATCAGAATAGCCGGTATTCCCTGCGCCAGCCAATTTTGTCTATATGATAATCCAAGTAATTCAAATAATTTATTCAAAAGTCCCATATTACTGGCATCACTGGCAAGGATTGCAAGCCATAGTTTGCACACAATAACAATTGAAAGAGTACTTGGAATAAAATATGCTGAGCGGAAAAATTTCCTTCCCCTGATTTTCTTTGATGCCAATGTAAATGCAATTACACTTCCCAGTCCTATCTGATATACAACAGTTACAAGCGGAAACAGTAATCCGTTTATAAGTGAAACTTTGAAAGTTTTATCCCTGGTAAACAATTTTATATAGTGCTTCAGACCTACAAATTCACCTATATTAATTCCATCCCATTCATACAGACTTTTAATAGCCGTCTGTATTATAGGATAAAAGACTAATACTGTGTAAAGCAGCAGAGTCGGTAAAACAAAAATAGCAATCGCCACCTTATTTCCTGTAACTTTCTTCATGCTATCCCTCTTTTCTGTATGATTGACTCTTATATTTTATAAACGGGCTGCCAAAATACAGCAACCCGTTTTTTATATCATTTCTAAAATTAAAAATAATAACTAATTATCAATCCTATTTTTTTATTACATCATCAATATCTTTAACAAAATCTTCTGCAGACAGAGAACCTGTTAAAAGCTCTTGAGACTTATCTTCCATTACTGTTTTCAGTTCCTGATTAGTAAGGTTCCAGTCAAAAGCTGACATACTCTTAAAGTTCTTATTATCTGTTACATACTGCTGCATAACAGGTCCAAGCTTAGCCTTTGTATCAGGAACAGATTTAAATATTGAAGCTCCACCTTCCAGAACAACAAAAGCTTCGTTTAACTTCTGGCTCAACCGGATGGCAAATTCAGCAGCTATTTCTTTATGCTTGCTGTAGGAAGGTACTGAAAATCCTCCCTGACTATAACCTCCACTCATATTCCAGCGACAGCTTTCTTCCTTGCCTGCATCCGCCAAAGGATAATAGAGCAGAGCCAGTTTATCCCCCATCTTCTCTTCCAGACCATTAAGTGCCCAGGTTCCTGTCATAAACATAGCCGCCTTACCGGAAGTAAACATGGCTTCAGCCTGATCATATGTTGTATTAAATACATCCTGTGATAACATACCTTCCTTAACTAAACCCAACAATTTATTTGCTGCCTTTACATAAGGCTCCTCCGTAGCGGAAGCCTCTCCTCTGTCCAGCGCAGCTATACCAGCCGCCTTTTCTCTTGTTACCATGATATCATAAAGGTGAAGACACCATGCTTTTTCTTTTCCAAACAAAGCATAAGGCAAAATATCTTTTTCTCTAAAAGCTTTCACTGCCGCCAGGAATTCATCATAATTTTCAGGAATCTTTACTCCATTATTCTTAAAAACTTCTTTATTAGCATAAAAAGAGTTAATCCAAGGAGACTGCCATGGAACAGCATAAATATGACCATCCGGCATGTATAGGGCAGATTTGTATGATTCAACCATACTGTCTTCTATTTCTGCTTTCTTTACATAATCATCAAGCTGTAGCAATGCCCCTGATTTATTGAACAGTTCTATTCCTACTCCATCAGACTTAAATACATCCGGCAGATTACCTGATGCCGCATACGTCATCAGTTTCTGTCCATCATCCTGTGGTGCCGCTTCTATTTCCACAGTCACATTTGGCATAATTTCTTTCATTTTTTCCAAAGCATAGTCTAAAGTTCTGATTTCCTGATCTGCAGAATAGTTTGCAAACAAAGTCAAAGTGACCTTTTCATCTGTTGTTGATTTATTCTCCGTTACTGAAGCTTTAGCGGATTCAGTCCCCTTAGTTTCAGTCTTGGATGACGTTACACTTTTTGATGTTTCCGGGGTTTTAGCAGATGTTCCGCACGAAACCAGAAATTGCTGCTGCACACAAGCACGCTACTGTCTTAACTGTTTTCTTCATAATCCTCCTCCTCGCTGTAAATAAAACTTTTCATATTACTTATCAATACTCCATGACACCGAATCAGCCTTAAGACCAATTTGAGGCTATCAAAGCTCTCACATGGATTTATTGTCTTTATTATACTTAAAAATTCTCTTCCTAAGAATGTATATTTCATGACTATTTTTGAAAAAAACGAGACAAATTTAGAATTTTTATCTTATTTTTTTCTTTTTAATTCTTAAGTTCTCAAATTTCATAATATTCACTTGAGGGATTTTACCAAAAATATTTTTTTAAATACCTTACTTAAATAGCTACTGTCATTGAAGCCTACCATTTCTGAAATATCACTCAGCTTATAGCGGTCTTGTACCAATAGTTCCCTGGCTTTTTCCATGCGGATTTGTGTCAGAAAATCCGTGATTTTCATGTTGAATTCTTTCTTAAATGTGCGACGCAGATAACTCGAATCTACATATAATCCGGCTGCAATCTGCTCGACTGTAAGTTCCGGCTTAGTATAATTTTCCTCTATATATTTCTTTACATTATAAGCAGTCTTCCTTGAGCGGGAATATTTATTGTGATTAAAGAATTCTATTGTTTTTCTATAAACCTCCTTGATATCCTCAAACACATCTTCAATATATGATTTTTTGTGAATATCTATGTACGCGCTAATATCTTCACCCAGAACTTCTTTAATATCCTTATTATTTTCTGTAATATGTGAAAAACATATTGAAAGAAGTCCTAAAGAAATAACATATACATATTCTATTTGCAAATGCTGTCCAATAATATAAATACAAACCTGATTTAATATTCTATCCACGCCTTCCACATCATAAATACGCAGAGCTGCTTCAATTTTTCTATTCAGCTCCCCCGCATAAAACCCTATATTCTGATATTCTCTTGACAGTTCATTATAAAGCATAACTTTTCCACTACCATACAAAAAGTTTACTTTGTAAAACAGTAATTGATTGTCTGTATGAAACCTTTATATTTTCAAGGCCTGATTTAACCTCACCTATTCCAACAGATACCGAAAAGCCCAAATATTTTTTCACATTTTCTGAGAAACCCGTGTATTCCTCCATTGTAATATTATTATCCAGATTATAATCTTCTAATTCCAGAACCGAAATTATCCTGTCCTCTGCCCCCAAAAAAGCAAAGTGATTCACTCCAATTTCTATTGATTCTTCGAGTATATTTAATACTGCGTTTTTCCACAGTCTGATTTCATTATTTGTTTTAAACTTATCATAGAGGAAGTCAATTTCAATGCTGCTCACCCTGAAATTTTCCGTTTTAACAGTTAAGTCATACCTGCTTAATTGCTGCCTTACTTCCATTACATTTAGCATATTCTCTTCATCAATTAACGAACGTAAAAAAAATTCTCTCAGCAATTTCTGTTCCTTCCTATGAAGGCTCTTTTCTTCTCCCAATATCTGTAAACGTTTTTTTTGCTTTAACAGTATGCTAAGTAATTCATCTTTACTAAATGGTTTCAAAATAAAATCATTAACTCCGATTCCAATTGCTCTACGTGCATATTCAAACTCATTATATCCCGTCACAAGTACAATAATAATATCATTATACTTTTTGTGTATTATTTCTGCTGCAAACAGTCCATCAAGTTCAGGCATATTGATATCCGCAAAAATTATATCAGCTCTTTTTTTATCTACTAAATCCACCAGTTCTTGTCCGTTTTTCGCCTCACCTGCTAATCTGAATCCATAATCCTGCCAGTTTATAACCGTCTTTAAGTATTCTCTAAAAATACTTTCATCATCTGCTATATATACATCAAACATTCTATACCCTCACCTTTTTATCATAGATATTCTCTATACTTCACAGTCTTATTCTAATACAAAATAATATCATTTATAAACTGTTTATCAAATTTCGTTTATAAAAACCTGCCTGCGGCACATCAACTCCCCTGCCCCTCAATCTTGAGGAGTAAGGGCTTTCTTTTTTCCTGCTTTTGTATCATAATAAGTTTATGAATAAACATATGACTATAATACAAGAAATCTTTGCCGACCATTATGAAGAAATCTTGTACACTCTTCACCCACGTGCCACAGAGATAGAAAATATTGAAAAGATGGTTAACTGTGGGAATCTTTATTCCCAAAAACGTGCCGAGGCGATGGTAAACCAGCTTGTCGCAGTAAGACACCGACACTGTGTTTTTACCATTCCTGAAGAGCTCAGGCATTTTTTCAAGGATAAGCGTACCCTCCTTGATTGTCTCTTTAATGCAGTCCATTCCGTAGTAAGCCGCATGTTTTATTCAGTAAACAAATCCAAAAATTTTACCCCCGGATTCATCTGCGTGCTGCATACATTTGGACGTCCTTTAGAGTGGAATCCACATATCCATTGAATTTATCAAACTGCTTATGCAGCATATACCAGAAAAACATTTCAAAATGATTCGCTACCATGGTATTTATGCAAGGCAGCGTAAAATTGATAAAAATCTCCACAGACTGCGCACTCCTGAACAGCGTCGTATATTTGCAACATTTACACGCTGGCGTGAGGCGATTCTCCTTGCCTATGGATATGATCCCATTCAATGTCCTAACTGTAAGGAAACAATGGAAATTTTAGAAATTTACAAAAATCATCACTGGGTTTCTCTTCAAGAACTTTACGAAAGGGAACATATCCGCTATCTGGCGAAACACCGGCGTTCCAGTGCCTGATTCATATGTTTACAGCCTCCACAAAATAGTATAAAATTCAGGTAAAGGAGGCAACTGATATGACTGAAGAAGAACTTGCAGAGGAACTCAGAAAAAAATATATGCTCAATCCGCCGGAAGGAATGACCAGTGATGACATCCGCTACATGAGTGTGGGTGACCTGCTGGACATGGATTACTTTCTAAACGATGAGGATACTGACGATGTAGGTGAAGAAGGATTTTATATTTTCTAACCTCATACCGTCCTGTTTTGTATGCCCGCTTATTTGTGGACATTGCTGTTTTAAATGTCTTTATATACTAGAAATGGAGAAATTTCCTATGAAATAAAAAAGCACTTTCTTTTAAAGGCAAGTCACTGAATCCGTTTGCATAATGAATGCTTTTCATAGTTCGTTTCAGCTTTGTTTTTGGATATTCTTCTTTGAGTGAATCCCTTAATAAAATAACAAGACTGTTAAAAGTTTGACTATCTAAATCATCTACTCTCATAGGCGCAATAACATTTTCATTGCATAGATATTTGATTAATTCAATCAAATATTGCTTCAAATCAATTACGATATTTTCACCCATTGAAATAATCCTCCTGCTATTGATTTATTATTTCACCTTGAATATTGAAGTACTAATATATCTACACACCTGGATTTATCAACTATTTGACAAGTCCCTTCTATACTTCTTTTGAAAATCATCCAGATACTTTATATTCTTTCCGAATGCATAGATTCTATATGCGGTTCTTCCGTCTAAGTCAAAGCCTGGAATGTCATTTCGTTTAAAAGAAATGAACATCTGCTGCAGCTCTTTTTCCGCTGCTTCAATCTCTTTACTATCCCATGTCCATGCCACCAGATGAGAATCATCTAACCGGCATTCATAAATTTGTTTAAACACATACTTAACGGCATCTTGTTGATTTTCAAAGCGCTTTTCTACCTGTCTATTGCCTTTTTCCGAATATCCGAAGACATAGTCTTTCCTATCCCTGTCTAAAAACAACTCTTCCGTAATCTGATATTTCTCCACGGAAAATAAATCCATGGCATAACACTCATTTTCCATAAATTCCACCAATTTGTCGATTGTCTTTGTTCTGTCTGATATGCGATTTATTAGAATCCGGCTGATATAATTTCCTCTATTCCTACTGATACAAGCAGTTGCATCAGGCATAGGAGAAATACATAACTTATCTTGATAATATGGATCCGACACAGCCGGCATAGCGTAATAAACATTTTTTTTATTTTTCAAATCTATGACCCACTTGCCGCCGAGATATTTTCTATAAGTCTCCCCGATATAAATGCCCAATCGGTCTAAAATCTTGGCGTCCGCTATTAATTCATGCGCATAGGAATAATGCTCCAAAATCCATTTTTCCAAGTCATCCAAAGAAGCCAGCGTATAATCCAGAATTAAATGATTCTCTTTGGCGAACTCATCTGTAAATTCATCCATTTTATCGGATATGTGAAATATCCATTCCTGAAAATTCTCTTGGGTATATGCCATTTTTTCTCCTTAAATTATTTGAATTTTTTTATAATATTTCTGTAATTTTTATACTTCGTAACGCATACCTATTAAAAATCACTGTTCTTATATCTTGCAGAGATAAATCCTAAAATATAAATTTGGGGTATATTCCAGTCCAACTTTGCACTTCTTTTTCTTACCGGTTTCATCTGCTTTGCAGGTTTTGGTTCTTCCCTTACTATATAACCAATCCGCTTTTTTAATGTAGGTACTTTTTCAGATAAGAGATCCTTAAACTCACTGATATTCTCCAAGAAGTATCTACATGCGTTTTCAAAAATCTCTAAGTCAACTTTCCCATAGTCTTTTTTGGCTCTATCCCGCTCGGAGAGCGGGTGCATGGACTCACTCTCGCGATTTGCTTCGCAAATCGCATTCCGTTCCTGCCCATGCAACGAGCCTAAAAAAGACGGTTCTGCCGAACATGGGAAAGTTGAGTCTCTAAAGTTTTTCATTTCAATCCTCTCCTCGTATCAGTCCTCTAATTATCACTGTTAAAATTATTTTAGTCCGCATCCTCCCATATTCTCGCCTCACCATCCAATTAAAAATCTCTCCAATATTATTTCAGCAAATAGTGACCATTACATTACCATTCACTTCTAATATTTTTTTATAGAAATCTTTCAGCTTTTGAAAGCAGTCCATTAGTTCTTCTTTTATTTCATCCACTTCTTCCTCATAATCCCAAATGTTTGGATATAAGTCTGCTTTTTTACATTCTTTCATACTGAAATTTTCCATAGCCTCCTCTATGTCAAAATGCTCAAGAGCAAAAACGATATCTTTAATCCTTGATTTTTCTGTGTAAGCTATATATTCTTCCACATCTTCAATAGGAGCCCGTCCCGCAACAGCTTCACTGAGAGGATCATTTTTTACCGGTTCGAGACTGCTTACTCCTGTAAGCACAAAATGAAGTGCATCCCACATCTTGTCTAAATCAAACAGCTTTTCTTCCTGATTTATGAAATTTTCGTATATAAATTCCAACAAGGCTTCCTTACTTATTTTTATGCTTCGACAGACATTATCTTCCACTTCTTCCCCCTTCTTGCTTGTACGAAAGATTCAAATATTTAAATAGTTTCCAATGTTTTTTGGCTAGAGCACCTCATATAAAGCCTACTGCCTACTACAATAGGCATTTACTGGGCTTTCATTTGCACTCATTCCATAATAATCGATTTTTATGGGTGTTTTATGAGTAAAGCACTTCCAAAATGCTTCATGTTTTATTTTACATTTGTATTCTTCTCCTTCTGCCCATATCCTACCTCACTTTATTTATCAAATCCTCAACCATTTTCCCACCTTCAATCTTTGTTATCGCAAAACTCTTCTTGCCGGCGTCTTTTATGGATGCACCAATAAAGTAGCCTTCTTTGTCATCAATAATCAAAAAACGGGCATGAAAATCCGCGGTCGTTTTCACACTTAATTTTGGTTACTGAGCATTAAACTTGTTGATATCTTTCGTTGACAAGTTTCCTTTTCCAGCTGTTGCAGTCAATACATCTACACCTGTGTTTCTTACAGAGTATGTTAAGCGTATTTACATCCACATAATTATCCATTAAAATCCGTTTGCTCTGTACTTTTCCAATTAGATCTGCAATAAAACTGAAGGCATCATAGATTTGCCCGTCAAAAAAGCATTGCAATCCCTTGTTCTGTAAAGGCGTAAGGCATATATCTTCTGCCCCCATGAGCACTGTCTTCACTTGAGGTCACAAATTGTGATCTCAAGTTTTTATACTCCTCTTCTGTTAATTGAAAGTGAAATCGTTCTGGAAATCTATTTGAGTTTCGTTTGACCGCCTGATTAAAGACTCTAGTCTCAACTCGGTACAAAATTGCCAAGTCACTATCAAGCATCACCTGCTTCCCACGAATGGTATAGATCATATCGGTGATATTTGTTTCATCTATCGGTATAAAGTGTTATCAAAGCTCTCAAACGATGTTTACGGTAATATGGTTTACAGGCTCAGTTTTACACCATTCTAAATTAACACCCTTGTGTCAAGTATTGGATACATATTTTTTCAAATTTCCAATCAACTTTTTTACTCTATTTTAACTTTAAAATTGGATTTTTCAAGAGCTTGTTTATCAGGTCTGCATATACTACTTGGTCAACTACTTCCGATATAGTTGTAATTCTTTGCCCTGCATCTTTGGAAGATGCTCCGCAGTGGTATATCCTCTGCTTATCTGTATTCCAATCAATGATAATATATCTGTCATGGAACTCCCCTCCGGATTTTTGAAACTTTATCTTTCTAAACGGATATTCTTTACAAAAATCTTGGTATTCAAGGGTATGAAGTCCTTTACCAACATTGTCGCTGAATATAGTTATTTCTACCGATGAGGGTATATCCTTTAACAGTACAAGTGTCTTAACTCAGATATAGTTATCAACGATATAAATGCTCTTTTTTGCTATGCTGTAAATGTCCTTATAAGCAAGATTTGCTTCAATCGGCTCTCCATTTAAAAGCAAAAATCCATATCTTAGCTGAGGATTGCTAAGATCAATAATTAACTCGGACAGTTCAGATTTATGCACAACATTACCTAAATTGTCCACCAATCCTGCCACCTTATCTTCCACATTCATTAAATCCCGTCTTAAATCCTGCATTTCTACGACATTACTTGTTATCTGCATGGAAAGCTGTAAAAATTCTCTTTGTCCAATCAAGCCTTGGTTTTCCACAATATAGTCTTTCATCTGCTTAAAAGTACGTATTAAGGCTTTACTCTGCTTGACATCAAGCTCTCCTTTAAGAACCGTCATCAGCATGTAGATTCCGGCTTCACTAAAAACATAAGGTAAGTATCTTCTTCCTCCTGAACCTATTTCCGATTTTGAGGTCGAAATTTTCGACCTCAAATTTTCCCATTCCTCTTTTGTAAGTTGAAACCTGAAATCATCGTCAAATTTCTCAATGTTATTTTTGACCTGCTCATTAAATCTTTTTGTTTCATACCCATAAATCTCTGCCAGTTCAAAGTCAAGCATTACTTTCTGTCCCCTTATGATATAAATTTTTTTTCTGCAAGGGATTCCTCGATTTACAAGCATAATTTCGTCTTTTTATCCATTTTTTTCCATTCCCTTTCTCAAATTTCCAAATAATCTCCACCTTGTCTTTATCATAAACATAAATCCTGTCTATGACTTCGTTGATCCAGTCTAAAAACAAGCTCTCCTTTTGCAACCGCTTCTCTTAGCTTATCAACATTAAAGTTATGTCCTAAAGATGTATTTTCCTTTTTATCTTGTCCGTAATGATGGCTATTTCCTGTTCTGTATTTTTTTAAGTTTTTTTGCTTAAATCTTCTTTCTTTGATAAATATGCTTCCTTATCTATTTCGTCCTGTTTATGCCTTTCATAAAGCTGCATTTTTGGAAACCCTGAATCTTTTTGCTTTTTCCGCTTCCAGTCTTTTCTTCCTGTCAAGCAGGCTTTCACAAATGCTTTCCATAACTTTTATACTCAATCTTTCTTGTCTGCTCTTTTTTTCAAGAAAGCTCTCTGTATAAAGTTTAATCTCTTTTGAAACAATGTCTTCTAATGTTTCTGCTTTTATCTTCCCTTTCAAGCAACCATAATCCATTGCTATATATCTATATGGACAACAATACCCATCTGTTTTTCCCATAATTAACTGTATAGGTCATTTTATGATGACACTTACCACAATAGACCTTATCCTGAAGTATATGAAAATTCTTACGCTCTCTACTGATTAGTTTTTGCATTGCTGTTTAGCATATCCTCGAACCTTACCAAAATCTTCTTTAGAGATAATAGCTTCGTGCATATCTTCTCTAATTATCCGGTCTTTGCTATCAACCCATTTTCTATTATCAGAACCAACTTCCTGTACCCTTGTCTTTCCACCAACAACCGCTCCTGTATAAACTCTTTGTGTTAAAACATATCTGATAATCTGTCCTGTCCATACTCCACTTCCTCTTTTAAGCCCTATATGTTTTGCTGGCGTTAAAACACCTCTATGATTAAAATCCTTGGAGATGGAAAGCATACTTTCTCCACTCAGGTATCTTTCAAAGACTTCTTCAATGATGTTTCTCACTCTTTCATCGACAAGTAGCTGATGATGGTCTTTTTCATCTTTTACATATCCATACGGTGCTTTTGAACCGAAATAATACCCTCTATCCTGTCTTACTCTTACTGATGAGCTGATTTTTTGTGAAATGTCCTTGGAATAGTAGTCGTAGACAAGATTCTTAAAAGGAATTTCTAAACTACTGATTCCATTCTCATTGTTATTACTGTCATAATTGTCATTCACAGAGATGAAACGAACCTGCATAAAAGGGAATATCTGCTCAATATATGCTCCGGATTCAATATAATTTCTTGCAAATCGTGATAAATCCTTTACAAAAATAGTTCTTATCTCATTTTTCTTCACAAGACCTATCATCTTTTGAAATGCAGGACGATTAAAGTTTATCCCTGAATATCCGTCATCGACATATTCTTCTATCAGCTCCATATCCTCATTTTTATCAATGAAGTCATTAATCTGAAGTCTTTGGTTGGAAATGCTGTTGCTTTCCACCTTAAAGCCTTTATCATATTTTTCATCATCTTGTGATAATCTGAGATACATGGCAACTTTGAGAACATCTGTATCTAAATTGTTTTTAGACATAACAAAACCTCCAAACTTTCATATTCTTTTTTAAGGAGAAATATGATAACTTGGAGTCTTTCAGCTCTTATGAAGTTGTATCCCTGTTTGATTCGTATTATACCTAGATTTGTAAAAAAGTCTGCCCCTTTTATCATATTTTAATCAAGAAGCATTGCTTTCTTTTTTAGGTAAGACAAAAAGCAATCCTCCAAACATCTTCCATTCTCTGCATAGCTACATTTAACAATGACATTTCCGACTTTCATAAAGTACAGGGAAATCGGCTCTGCATTTTTCTTATCTTTTATATCTTCAATATCAGGGACAATTTTCCTGTCTATCTCTTCCGCTGACATGTTTTTATATCTTGCTAATTCTTCTGTATTCATTAGAAAACTCCTTTCTCTGTTGTTTTCTTTTTTAAGTTTTATGACATTGGTAGGTGTCTTGGCTGACAACATAGGAATCTCACCTCCGCCTCTTATTCCAGACGAGCCGGCATTCTTTTCTTTAAGAAAGTAAAAGAGATCAAACTCCCCTTCACTTTATATAAGGAAAATTTGACCCCTTTGGTTACCGAAATTCTAAATTTCTTCTATAAACTTCTTCAGCTTCGCCAAGATTTTATTTCTTTTCTTAATCAAAGCCGGGTGTGTGATACTTTTTAGCCTTGCTACCGAGCGGACGATTTCATCCTGAAAGTACCTCTATGATGTCCCTTTCTTCTGCATTTAACCTTGATATAGCGTTTCTGACTGCGAGGGTCTCATTTGTGTTTCAACAATCTTTTCGACATCAACACTTTCATCAATGATGTTCTCTGCAAAATGTCCACCCTGATCCAAGGACGAAAAAAAGAGCAAGTGGTTTTTCCTGTCCACCTGCTCCAAATATTTTTCATGCTCTTTCTCACGCCAGTAGACCTTATATATCTCCTCACTGACTTTTACCTTTTGTCCGTTTACATATAGATAAAATTCTTTTTTCATTTTGAAGTCCTCCGTTTCTTTTGACTGACTGTTTTTCAGGCAAAAAAAGGAGGACTTCTACATCCATACACACAGCCTCTTTTGATTATTTTCGCTTTTATATCAAATTTTATTGTATTTATGCTTTGTCTTTCCCCATTTTATTAAGTTCACCAAGTATCATAAGTATTCCAACAGTAATCATAATGAAATCTACCAGTGGTTGTGTAAACCATACCGCTTTTACTCCAAATGCCATTGGTAAAAAAATCATTGCAGGAACAAATAAGAATAACTGTCTAAGCATAACAATCATTCCTATAACTGCCGGAACAGATAGCTGAAAGAGCAAGTCTATCGGTCTTTTGCTTAGCAGTTGTTCTTTCATTTCTTGTTTCAATTATTTCCCTCCATTGCTATAAATATATTTCTATAAGATTTTTTTATGCTTTTATTCTTTTTCTTGTAACTCAACCATATTTTTTTATAGATTCCATTTGAATTCATTAAATCCTCATGGTTTCCTTGTTCTGCAATATTCCCTTCCTTGATTACAACAATATTGTCGGCATCCCTAATCGTATTTAATCTGTGAGCAATAACTAATAAGGTTTTATTCTTTACCAATTCACTGATTGCTTCCTGTATATAGCTTTCATTGTCCACATCAACACTTGCTGTTGCCTCGTCAAGAATTACAATAGGAGCATCTTTTAATATGCAGCGAGCAATAGAAATTCTTTGTTTTTCACCACCGGATAGAGTTGCTCCTCCCTCTCCAATCATTGTGTCAAATCCATCAGGAAGTGCCATAATAAAATCATAGCATCTTGCTTTTTGGGCAGCTTCTATAACTTCTTCTTTAGTTGCATTTTCTTTTCCCATAGCAATATTATTAAAAATTGTATCTTGGAATAAATAAACTCTCTGGAAAACCATACTGATTTCTGACATCAATTCAGACAGTGAAACATCCTTTATATTCACTCCTCTAATCAAAATTTCACCGGAGTCTACATCCCAAAATCTTGCCAAAAGATTTGCTACTGTAGATTTACCTCCTCCGGATTGTCCCACTAAAGCCGTCATTGTATTCTTATTCATTTTGAAACTCATATCATGTAAGACCTCTTTTTCGCCATAAGAAAATTTAACATGATTAAAACAAATTTCAGGTTCTGAGGTATCAGATTTTGAGATATGTTTTTTGCCTACATCTTGTAATTCAGTTTCATTTAACACTTCTTCAATGCGATCCAAAGCAGCGTTCATTACGGTAAGCCTTGTAGCTTCTCCGTAAAGTGTTTTTAAAGGGCTGAATAAGTCAAACACAAACAAAATAAGCCCCAACATATACGGAAGTCCCAAAGTTCCTTGATAATTAAGATATAGAGCTGCTGCTAAAATAAATGTAATGCCAATTCCATAAATAATATTTAAACCGGTTGTCCATGGTGTTATTTTATTTTCAAATTTTATAGATGTGTCCTTTGAGGATACAAAATTATCTGTAAGAGATTTAGAATTTTCGCCTAAAAGGTTGTAACTTTTAATGACACCTATACCCTCAGCAAATGATAAAACTGCATCCGTTAGTTTTTCACTTTGTTCTTGTCTAATAGCCGCTTCCGATAAAGACATCTTATTCATGCTATTTGCAAGCAGTGTTGCAACCAATGTTACACACACCGCAATCAGTCCAATTCTGTAATCTAAAACAAACATGAATATTGTTAGTACAAGCGTTGATAATACATAGCTCATCATATTTGCAATCGTACTCATGGAAACTTCTTCAATAAAAGCCATATCCGAACTTAGAACAGAATTTATTTTTCCTAAATTACCTGCTGTAAAGTATCCCATCGGAAGCTTTCTAAGATGATTTCCAAGCTCTATTCTTTTATCAGCAAAAATCATAAAGCCGGCTGCACTTTGTAATTTATCGCTTAAGAAGTGAACCACTGCTTGTAATAAAACCACTAAAACAAGTCCTACTCCTACATATAGAAAAGTTTTGGAGGTGTTCGTTTTTTCATAAAATCCAATCAAAACGGTAAATGCAACAAATATAGGCATTTTACTTAATATAGATTCAACAAAGGCAAATATAAATGCGGACTTTATTCTGTTTTTGTATTTACCTGATAAATTTAAAATTCTTGAAATTAGTCTAAACATTCATTTCACCTTCCTTTCTGCTGATTTTCCAATCTTTACTAAATAGTGTCGCATCCCATAATTTACGATATTCTGCTGAAGATTCCAATAAATCTTTATGCTTTCCATTCGCAACTAAATTACCATGATCCATGACCAATATCTGATCTGCATCTACAATAGATGGCAACTTATGTGCAATAACAATTAAGGTTTTTCCTTTTACAAGTTCACGAATAGCCCCTTCCATTTTTTCTTCATTTTCAGGGTCTGCATAAGCTGTTGCCTCATCAAGTACAACAATCGGAGCATTCTTCAAAATAGCTCTCGCTAATGATATTCTTTGCCTTTCTCCACCTGAAAGCATCTTTCCTGCTTCCCCAGCTAAAGAATAAATACCATCCGGAAGTCTATTTAAGAATTCCATGCACTGGACTTTTTTTAGCTGCTTCTATAACCTCATCATCACTGGCATCTAAATTACCGATGCGAATATTTTCTAAAAGCGAGGTATTAAATAGATATTGGTCTTGTGATACGTAAGAAATTTGTTTGTTGAGTGATTCCAATCTTATATCCTGTATATCTTGTCCCCCTATACTTATGCTTCCATCTAAAACATCATAATAATGAATTAAAAGTTTAGCCAAAGTACTTTTTCCTGAACCGGATTCTCCAACAATCGCTGTCTTTTCACCAGCTCTTGCTGTAAAACTTACATTATGAATAACATTCTTAATATAGGTTTCAGGCTGTCCATTTTCGCCCATCTTGCTTAGCTGATAACCAAAGGTAACATTATCATATAAAATAGTATGTCCGGTTCCCTTAAAATCATTTCCTCCCTGTTTTAAATGTTCCATATTTAAAGCTTGTTCCAAAGCAGAAATCTTATAATTTAACTGCGGCATAGTTGGTAAAAATCCGAGAGCTTTCAAGAGTGGCAATCCTATACTTAAAGAAAGACATAACACTAATATTAAGTTAGAAAGACTTGCATAGCCCATATACACAAAGTAACCACCAAGAGGCAATGTTAAAATAATCGTGCATGGAAGTAAGGCACTATATAACGCCATCCATGGCCATGCCGTCTTGTACCAGGCAAGTGCATAATCTCTGTAATTACTGATATCTTTAGAAAGGCGTTCATAAGACTCTGTTTGCTTATTAAATACTTTTACAACTTCCATACCATTTACATACTCAATGATGGTATTATTCATTTTCCCACTTGCCATATAATATGGTCCCATTTGTTTCATACCTACAGAGTACATAATCATCATTGCAAGAATGCTAAGCGGAATAGAAGCCAATGACATTAATGCAAATCTCCAGTCAACAAAAAACATTGAAATATAAACCATGATAGGAACAATCAGGTTCGCTATTCCTTCAGGAAGTGAATGAGCTAAAAGCACCTCTAAACTGCCAATATCATCCACAAACATTTTTTTGATTGTACCTGTCCCTTTTTCTTCAACAACACCCAATGGAAGAGCTTCCATTTTTTTCTGTAAAGATGTTCGAATCCCAAGTAGAGTGTTGTATGCCGCTTTATGGGATACATTAAGACCTAAACCTCCTAAGATAGCTTGCAACACTAAACAAACTAAAATACTGATCAATAAAATAGCAAGTCTTTCAAATTCTAATTGCTCACCTAAAATAAGTGGATTGATAATCTGATATGCAAATAGAAAGGGTAGCACACCCATAATTACACTAATAAGCATAATAAAACTTGCTAAGTGAATCGATTTTTTATGCGAACCCGCATATTCAAAAACCTTATTTAACATAGTTTTTCTCCTTCAACAAATTTCCTTTTTATCCATAAAATCCATAATTAACGCTTCATTTCCCTTCACAGATATTTTTTCATAATCCTTATCACTGAGCATTAAGACGGAATGACAGGTTTTAAATAACAGTTCTAAGTCATGAGTAATTATAATAATTGGGAATCTCCTTTGCTTTTTCTGTTATTAAATCAGACATAATTCTCATACTCTTATAATCAAGACCTGATGTTGGTTCATCCAGAATTATCAGCTTACGACCAGATAAAAACGAAGTAATAATCGCCAATCGTTGTTTCTGTCCTCCGGATAGTTTCTGTGGATGATTGGTTTTTTTATGCCACAGGTTTGTATCTTTTTAGATATTCTCGTATTTTTTTCTAAATCACTTTCAGAGTTTTTTTCTCTTTACAAAATATCAATTCATTTTCTACGGTGTCTAAAAAAATCTGAGCATCTACATCTTGTAATACACAATATGAGTTTCTAAGCCTTTCCTTTTGTTTCTGTCCATAGCTGACATCTAAATATTTTTCAGATAATCCGCATAATGCTTTCGCCAATGTCGTTTTCCCAATTCCATTAGAGCCGATGATTCCCATGATTTCTTTTTCTTTAATATCAAAAGTCAAATCTTTTATCAAAAGTCTTTTGCCCTGATGAATATTAGCTTTATTGACTTTGATACAGATTTCAGTATCAATAGGCTCCGTTTCTGACACAAGCTCCTTTTCATTAAGCGTCCTCAATTCAAGTTCTCTACATTTTTCATTATTAAGCTGTCCATTTTGAAAAACATCCTGTATTGTTCCATCTTTGATATAGACTAATCTACTAAACATATCTTTTAGGTAGTAAAGTCTATGTTCAGCTATAATGATTGTCTTTCCTAATGCTTTTAAATTAATAAGGATCTCCATAAATTTTCTTATACTGTTATAATCCAAACTGCTTGATGGTTCATCAAAAAAGATAATGTCTGTGTCATAAATAAGAGTTCCTGCTATCGCTACTTTTTGTCTTTCACCTCCGGATAACTCGAAGATAGACTTTTTTCTTAGATACTCTATTTTAAGTAACTGCATTGCTTCGTCAACTTTTTTTCTCTTAAGATTTTTTTCTCTAATCCTAAATTTTCACCAACTAAAGCAATTTCATCTTCAACCACATCACAGAAAAATTGATCTTTAGGGTTTTGGAATACATTCCCTATATATTTTGCAAGTTCTCCTTTTTTATATAGAATTATATCCTTTCCTAATAACTTGATTTTGCCGTTTAGACAACCATCATAAAAGGATGGTATCAACCCATTCAAAAGCCTTAAAAGCGTGGTTTTGCCACAACCTGAAAGTCCTGTCAAAACAACGATTTCTCCTTTTTTCACAGATAGTTTTAAATCTTTTAGTATTAAATCTTCTCCATAAGAAAAAGCTCGTATTTCTGCTTCTAAAATATTTTCCATGCACTCACCCCCACTAAAGCTATTCCACCCATCAGCATTGCAATATCAATCAATGTGATTTTCACTTCATGAAAACTTGTTTTTTTACCATCATACTCAATACCTTTTGATATGATTGAACAAGTCAAAGTATCACTTATATCTATGCACTTATACATAAGCGGAACAAAAATATAATTCAAATGTCTTTAGTGGTTTAAATATACTTGCTCTGAATCCTCTAATTTTCATGCCGTTGTTTATCTCTTTCATTCGAATAGAAATTTCCGGAATAAAGCGAAAAAACACTGTAATTCCTATACCTATTCCACCATCTATACCAACTTTTCTAAATGCCGCCATGAGATGAGATGAACTATATGAAGATAAGACTCTCCCCAAAATGAAAAGCGGCGAAAATTTCAATACTATAAGTAGCATCGTATATATAGAACCAATCAAAACATTTCCTAAATAAGGTTTTAGTAAATGAACAATTCCCCATACTATGATCAATGAGCATATCATTCTAAATGCTTTTTTAGGTGAGAATAATAGTAGTAACACTAAAACAAAAACAAGTGAAATGAGGTAGTGTAATTGTTCACCCACTGTTAAAACCACCGAAAAGAATAAAATCAACCCAACTATAGTAAGCGGGTTGATTTTATCTGATAGTTGGTATTGATTTATATTCTTTTTATCATTTTTACAAAACACTTTTTTTCTTCCTATCGCTAAAAAAATTTGTTGTAAATATATGTTCCAAAAATAAGCACCTATAACTGAAGCCACAATTGCAATCAATAAACAAATCAAGATATTTTTAGGTGTGTAAAAATTGTAAAGGAATGTTGCGTAATCGGTTGTAAACATCTTTGGAAATTGCTTTGTAAGTCCTTCGACACCAAATACAAAAGCAAAATACATAGCATGTAGGGAATAGATAAACATACCTGTTCCAAAAGCAATTCCAACTTTCATATTTTTGTTTGTATAGTTCTCTTTTTTACCAATTACAAATTCCGCCAAAATTCCTGCAATAGCACAAACAACAATTACGGGCCACATTCCCATAAGAGCATAGAATATCCCCAGCAACAGAAAGTATGAAAAAGCAGTTCCTCTCTGTCCAACCTGCTTGCACATAATTACAAAAACGGGTGCAACAATGATTGTTGGCAATGCAGATGACAAATACAAACTTGGAATCATACCAAATGATCCTGTCAAAAATCCCAATCCCATCGTCAAAACAAATCCAATAACAGAGAATACTGCTATCTTTTACAATACCTTTTAAATTCATGATACTTCCTCCTTAGTTTTTTTATTTAATATTTTTCTGTTTATCCTCCAGAAATAATATTCCTAATTTTATTTTTTTGAAAGAAAAAAATATAGTCTTATTGAACTTAAAAAAATAACTTAGTTATTTTTTTAGTGTAAAAACTTTTTATAATCCTCGTATTTTTCCCCCATCCTTCATTAAAAAAGTTTGAAATTAGAATTGCGTTTTGTCTTACTTCTTCTTTATCTTCAGAATGTACAGCAATCTCAGACAAGGCATAAAAATACGCATGATTAAGCAAATGAATACCTCTGTTTGTTATTCTGTCATTAACATGATTTGCACCATAAATCATACTTAATATTTTAAAATGATTTTTATCTTCAATTTCTATAAGTTCATCTAAAAAACTGCTATATTTAGTTCCATAAGATCCAAACACTAAAAGTTCAAACACATCTTTGTTTTCAAAAAAATGCAAAACTGTATCAATCGTGCCCTGCGCTTTTGACTCCAAAATCTCTTGAATAGTTTCTTTTCCTATTCTTTTCTCCTTTTTATAAGCATCAAAGCTCTTATTCTCATACATAGCATAATATCTTTTAATTTCAGCTATAAGAGGTTCTACTAATTCTGCAAAAAGACTTTCTTTATCCTCAAAATGACCATAAAAAAAGCACCAGTCGTAACACCCGCTTCTTTGCATATAGCCCTTAAATTTGCTTTTTCAAATCCTTGCTCTTTAAAAATCTTCTTGCCACTCTCCAATATCTTTTTATGAGTTAAATCATAATCTCCATTTGCCACCTTGTTTCAACCTCCTTTTCTCCAAAAATAACTTTGTTATATTATAACACTTGTTATATTTCATTTCAAGTAAAAAAATAATTATTTTTTTCATTTTCTAAAAGAATAACAATAAATGTGACAACACATCTTTTCTATGTTATAATGAATTATTAAATCTAATTTATGCTTAACGCTGTTCTCACACTAACAGTATAAGAGCAAGCACATATATGCAAAAATCCCACAGAAGCATTAATTTTTTTCTGTGGGATTTTGCTTTTTATTTTTACGGCTTAGATCTTATTTTATCTTTTTACTTATCTTCTATATATCAAAAGGCTTGCCGGTCTTTCCATCATTTGGTCTCTTTAATATAATAAAAATCAGCCTTTGGTAACTTGAATTTTACTTTCTTTCCCTTCTTTTTTACCGAAAACATATAGTCCTCAGTCAAAGTCTTCATTTCTTCTCCGATTATACAGGCTTTGTCCTTAGAAGAGGCAATATTCTTTACTTTACTGGTCTTTGCTATATCATATTCTTTGATTAATTTTACAGCTTCATCTATATTTTCCTTATCAGTAACCCATACCGCAGAATACCTGTAATCACCCAGAAATGCATCGACTGCATTTTTATTTTCCCTAATGTAAGCTTCAGTCGTAAAAACACCGGCTATCATACGTTTTTTATTATTTGACTTTTTCTGCTTTTTATCAATATCAATCTCACTGGCTACAAGCATCCTTACTTTACTATCCATTTCATCATATATTTTGACACCTGCCTTTATAGGCAGAACAACCATATCAAGTTCACCACTTAAAAGCTTGTCATCAAGCTCTTCTGCTTTAGAAAGCATTTTAAAATCATAACCGTTTACTGTCTTATCCTGTTTTGCATTATCAAGGAGCTTAACCAAACCTATGAGCCCAGTTCCTACAGCACCTCCAAGCCTTACTGTAACCCCGGTATCTGTAATAAAGCCACAGCAATTGTATACTTCCTTTGTTTTTTTATCCGTGGCATTTGCCGTTTCATTCTTCTCAGATCCCAAGGCTTTATCTACAAGGCTTTCAGATTTAGCAGGCTTGTTACCTGTATCTGCTTTAATTCCACAGGCATTAAGCGATAACATCAACATAAAAACCAGAGCCATCATTCTTTTTTTCATATGCTTTCCAAATCCTATCTTTTATAAATAAAACAATATACATATCCATACATTTTTGCATATAACATTCTTATAAAACTGTTATTATGTGCTTTGTAAAATATAACATATATATATTCAGTTTACAAGAAAATGTATAGGTTTATATTACTACAGCTTAATCAATTGATACTTATTATCAATATTCTCTATAAATACTCCCGATTATTTGTCTATTTTTTTAACTATCATTGATTTTTTTCTTTGGTTATTTTTGTACAATAAAATTATTGATATTATTTATGTATTTGTTATATTTTTTTGAAGTTTTCACCTATATTTTTTTCACATTATTGCAAAGCACACTTATAAGTCCTAAAAATATGATGGTAAAGCCAGGAGGTAGCTAAAATGAGCCGTTTGGAAATCTTTACACCGGACAGAGCGACACTTGTAATCGAAGACCTGTACAGAACTTTAGACAAGAGAATAGAAGCAAGCCCTCCGGGACTCTGCCCGGTTGACATCACCAGAGCTTTTATTGAAATGTGCCATGCACAGACTTGTGGTAAATGTGTTCCCTGCCGCGTGGGACTGCTTCATTTGAAGCACATGATGACAGCAGTGTTGAACGGAAATGCAACTATGGACATCATCCCTCTCATAGAAGAGACTGCAAAATCCATATCTGAAACAGCAGACTGTGCAATAGGCTATGAAGCCGCAAACATGGTATATAAGGCTGTAACTACCTGTCGTGATGATTTTGAGGAACATATCAGAAACGGTCGTTGTAACTGTCAGACAAAGCAGCCTGTTCCTTGTGTTGCCCTCTGCCCTGCCCATGTTGATGTACCGGGATATCTCGCCCTTGTAAAGGAAGAACGTTATGCAGATGCCATAAGACTTATAAGAAAGGACAATCCTTTCCCTACTACCTGCGGCTTTATCTGTGAACATCCCTGTGAAGAAAAATGTAGAAGAAATATGGTTGATGATGCCATCAATATAAGAGGAATTAAGCGTGTAGCTGCCGATATGGCAGGAAAAGTTCCACCTCCTCCCTGCGCACCTTCAACCGGTAAAAAAATCGCCGTTATAGGGGGAGGACCTTCCGGTCTTTCTGCTGCCTACTATTTACAGCTGATGGGACATCAGACTACCGTCTTTGAAATGCTTCCTAAGCTTGGTGGAATGTTAAGATACGGTATACCTAATTATCGCCTTCCAAAAGACAGACTGGAAGAAGATACAGATGCTATTCTCGCTACGGGTGTAGAGGTAAAATACGGTCTTAAACTCGGTGTTGACCTCCTTCTCCCTGATTTAAAGAAAGAGTATGATGCGGTACTTATAACCATAGGTGCATCTACAGATAAAAAACTTGGTCTTGAAGGTGAAGATGCCGAAGGTGTTATGTCCGCTGTTAAATTCCTCAGAAATGTGGGAATAGGACAATATGATGATTTAACCGGACATAATGTAGCCATTATAGGTGGTGGAAACGTGGCTATGGATGCAGTCAGAACCGCTGTAAGACTTGGTGCTAAGAAAGTAAGCTGTGTCTACAGGCGTAGAACAGCTGATATGACAGCCCTTCCTGCCGAAATAGAAGGAGCTTTGGCAGAAAGTGTTGAAATGGTTACACTGAAAGCTCCTTCAAGACTTGAGATAGAAAATGGGCATATAAAAGGTGTTTGGGTAACTCCTCAGATGATATCCAAAATTAAAGATGGCAGAGCCAGTGTAATACCAACAGGTGAGCCTGATGAATTTATCCCTTGTGAAACTCTTATTGTAGCTATAGGGCAGAATATTGAAACCAAGTATTATGAAGATGAGGGAATTCCTGTTCAAAAAGGCAAGATGTTTACCATGCCAAACGGCGGATTCACCGGACTTCCGGGAATATTTGCAGGTGGCGACTGTGCTTCCGGCCCTGCCACAGTTATAAAAGCCATTGCCGCAGCCAAGGTTATGGCCGCTAACATAGACGAATTCTTGGGTTACAGGCATGAGATAACCTGCGATGTAAGCATTCCTATTCCCAGCAAGGAAGATCATCCTGCCTGTGGAAGAGTTGAACTTACAGAAAGAGAAGCTTCCGAGAGAGTTAAGGATTTTGACGGAGTTGAAAATTGTATGAATAAAAAAGAAGCCTGTCAGGAATCCGGCCGTTGTCTCAGATGCGATCACTATGGCTTTGGAATATTCAAGGGAGGTCGTGAGAAGATATGGTAAATTTAATTATAGACGGACGAGATGTAACTGTACCTGAAGGTACTTCCATAATGGATGCCGCTTATAGTATAGGAGTACCTGTTCCACATCTTTGTTTCCTAAAGGAAATCAACGAAATAGCAGCCTGTCGTGTCTGCATCGTAGAAGTAGAGGGTAACGACAAGTTTGTAACAGCCTGTAACAATGAGGTTGAAGAAGGTATGGTAGTCTATACCAACAGTCCAAAGGTAAGACTTGCAAGGCGCAGAACCGTACAGATGATACTTTCACAGCATGACTGTAAATGTGCTACCTGTGTAAGAAGCAGAAACTGCTCGCTCCAGACCCTTGCAAACGATTTAAATATTACAGATACCCTTTATGAGGAACGCCTTGAGATTCAGGAATGGGACAAGACCTTCCCACTTATAAGGGATTCTAAAAAATGTATAAATGTATGCGTTGTGTACAGGTATGTGACAAGATTGCAGGCCTTGGTATCTGGACTCTTGAAGGTACAGGTGCAAGATCAACAATCAATGTATCAGGTTCCAGAACAATAGCTGAAGCTGACTGTTCTCTCTGTGGTCAGTGTATAACCCACTGTCCTGTAGGCGCTCTCAAAGAAAGAGATGATACCGAAGAATTCTTAAGGGCTGTAGCCGATCCTAAAAAGGTTGTTGTTGTTCAGGTAGCTCCCGCTGTCAGAACGGCTTGGGGAGAAGGTCTCGGCCTTGACTTAAGCGAAGCTACCGTTGGTAAGATTTTTGATTCCCTGAAGAGAATCGGCGTAGATTATGTATTTGATACTGCATTCTCAGCCGACCTTACCATAATGGAGGAGGCAAGCGAGTTCATAGCAAGATTTTCAAACGGAGAGCTTGCGGAAAAACCTATGTTTACCTCCTGCTGTCCGGGTTGGGTACGCTTCCTTAAGAGCAATTATCCTCATCTTACAGGTCAGCTTTCCTCAGCAAAATCTCCTATGCAGATGTTTGGAGCAGTTATGAAAACCCATTTTGCAAAGGAAATAGGAGTTGCTCCGGAGAATATATATTCTGTTGCAATCATGCCTTGCGTAGCTAAAAAAGGCGAGCGAAACATGGAATTCTTCCACGAAGAATACGCAGGACATGACACAGACTGCGTACTTACTTCAAGAGAACTTATAAGAATGATTAAAGCCTTCCACATCCTTCCTGAAACCCTTGAAGATGCCGAACCTGACCATCTTTTCCATGATGTTACAGGTGCAGGTATAATTTTCGGTGCTACCGGCGGTGTTATGGAGGCTGCTCTTAGAACTGCTTATCACTCTCTTATGGGTGAAAATTGTCCTCCTGATGCCTTCAAGGTTGTAAGAGCCGAATCTCAGAAGACCGGGCTTACAGAAGCTACATTCAGCCTTAAGGATACAAATCTCCGTATAGCTGTTGTAAACGGACTTGCTAATACAAGAAAGCTCATTGAAGAAATTGACCGCGGTGAAAAGAAGTACGACTTTGTAGAAGTTATGGCTTGTCCCGGCGGTTGTGTAGGCGGAGGCGGACAGCCTATCCATGACGGCGAAGAACTTGCGTTTGCGCGCGGTAAGAACCTTTATTTCCTTGATAAGAATGCCAAGGTACGCCATTCACATGAGAATCCGGATATCAAGACACTTTACGAGAATTATTTTGGAACTCCTAATTCACATAAGGCTCATAATGTACTTCACACAGACCATTTTGCCTGGGAAATGCCTAAGAGTCCTAAAAGGGACAGAGAGGGATATATAGTAAGGGAAAGATGTGTGTAAACAGACCGGTTAGTTATAAATGTATAGTTTCGTTCTTAAAATAATTAAAATAACCCTTATTTAAGATATCAGACTCTATTAGAGTGAATCACCTTAAATAAGGGTTATATAAATTTTACTTTGTTCTATTCTGTACAAAGCTGTAACTGAACATCCTTTGTAAGAATATCTGTATAGGTGTAGGACACTGTCTTAGATGTATCTTCTTCGCTGTCATTTAATTCTATCATAAATACGTGAGGGTAAACCTCCTTAATCACTCCCTCATTCACATCAAATCTATGCCTTCCTCTGTTGGATTTAACCAAAACCCTGCTTCCGATGGCACGGTACACTGCATTACGGACTGCCTTTACATCAACTTTTCCCATGACTAAGCCTCCAAACCATTAAGTTATCAACCTAACCCCGATAACATCGGGATATGCAACATACATATTGTATACAAGTGTGCCTGTATACTTATCTTGTTATCATACCATGTTTATAGGCAAAAGTCAAATTACAACCGTACCTCTGTCTGAAATCTGGTACACAGGTGATTTTATTCCTTCACCATCTCTGGAAAACTAAAGACTACATCCTCTCCATCATCATCAACGTCCACAGTATAAGTCTGAGTCTCAAATCCATCCTTTTTCAGGGTAATCTCATGTTCACCTGTGACCTTGGTCATTTCACAAGGAATGTCTCCTATCACTTTTCCATCAAAAGAAACAGTTGCACCATCAGGTTTTCTGAAAGAAATCGTCTTTGTGCTGTCTGTTCTCACCTTTATTTCTTCATCTTCATTTTTTTCATTTCCTTCAGGAGTAGCTGAAATTCCGGTATTTTCACCATCATCTGTATCATTTCTATTATCTTCTATACCAGTAGATGGTTCTGCCATTCCATCATCTTCCACTTCGTCATCCGCCTTATCCTTTTTCAGGGCAAGTGCAATACTCATAACAGTCTTAGGCTTAGAGATAGTTACTACCTTTTCCCATCCCACATAACCCTCTGCTGCAACTTTAACCAGATATTCACCATAATCAAGTTCAAGCTTGCCATACACATCAACTTCCCTGCCATCTATATAAATGGCTGCGCTACTCGGCGAGAGTTTGAAAGTAACCTTAGAGCTTTTATCCATTTCCTTTGTGTAATCTGAAATTCTTAAAACTTCTGTTCTGTCTCGTTTTACATCAACAATCTTATTTACGGAAAGCCTGCCATTTTTCATAATTACCTTGTACTTACCTTCACGAAGCACATATCTCATATTGTCGGTTATATCATCAAACACATCATAACCAACTTCAATGGTTCCGCCAAGAAAATCGTCATAGCCGGTAAAATCCAACACTCCATGACCTGTCGTGATGTCTATAGACAGTATCTTCTCACCCAGTCCTCTGATTTCAAGCGTATCCTTTGAAGTATCTATATTTCTTAGCCCTACATTGTCTTTACCGCTTATTACAGTTAGTCCTGCATCATACATATAGTTAGTCTCTCCGATTTGCATCTTTGAGCGTACCTCGTCAATGACCAGATTTCTGACTCCTTTATAATCCCAGGCCTCCTTATTTACAAAAACCTTAGACAGCATTTCACCGCCATCCCTGAACTCAAGGTTTATTATACTTCCTAATTTAAGCTCAGGCATAACCAGTTCTTCATCATTCATACTTTTAACCGAGGTCGCAAGATCATAGGCAAAGCTGGTTTCCTTCATTTCATTGACCAGATATACCCCTATTCTGCCGGCTTCTTTGTCTATTCCTCTGAGTACAGCTATCGTTTCTTTTTTAGCCTCATTATTTACAGCTACAGGAGTTGACAAGGTACTTACTGACTTAGAACTAACAAGAGGCTTACTGCGTTTTGTATTTAAAATGGTATTTACACCTACAAACACGCCTAAGCCTGTTAAACATAACATTATAATTATAGGCAGCCATCTGTTACTCTTCATTATGCTCTCACCTCCAGAAGAAGGCGCTCCTTAGTATTTAATTCAGGGATGCTCTATTACTAACTCCAAAAAGTCTCTCAAGAATACTTCCTATCCTGGTTCCTTTAGGAATTCCTGCTTCTATCAAATCCCTGCCATTTATTTTGAGCTCAGAAATCTCAGTACATTCTCCTCTTTTTAAGAATTTCTTCATAAAAAAATGTGAATTATCCCTAATTCCCTTTTGCCCTTCTTGCTTCAAGAAACAATGGCATTATTTTATGCCCTGCCGCTTTCACTGTCCTTCTCATTTCAAGCGCAGAGTTTTTCCACATCTCTTTGCAGTAATATAAGAAGCTTTTTTTACAGTATTTATTGTATCATTATCAAGTTTAAGATGTTTTTAGAAGCCAGGGCAGCCTTATCCGCTCCCAGGACTTCAAGAAAAAGAGCCATTCTTATCTGATAAAGCTCTTTCTTAGTCTGATAACAAGCCTTAGTCATAGCTTTTATTGACGTATAAATCTCTCCGCTCTTAAAAAAATTCTACTATTTCAGGTGCAATAACTTCAAAAAATTCCGGTTTCATATACAAGTCCCTACATATTCAGGATTTCCCGACAAAATTAACTTTTCAAGTTCTTTTGCAATTCTTTCAACACTGACCTTTGAAATATTAGGCGAAAGTTTTTATTGCATCAAATGTCTTACCAGCTATATCAAAATTTAACTGCCCCGCAAAACGTATGGCACGAAGCATTCTAAGGGCATCCTCCGAAAATCTTTCCTCAGCATCTCCTACAGCTCTTATCACTCTGTCTTCAAGGTCTTTTTCACCATCAAATTGGTCTATCAGACCTGTCTTCTCACTATAGGCCATAGCATTTATAGTAAAATCACGTCTTCGTAAATCCTCTGTCAAAGACGATGTAAAGGCAACCCTGTCGGGATGCCTTCCATCTGAATAATCTCCATCAAGTCTGTATGTAGTAACCTCATAGCCCTCTTTTTCTACAACCACAGTTACTGTTCCATGCTGCAGACCTGTGTCTATGGTAGCCTGAAAGAGTTTCTTTACCTCGTGAGGCTTTGCCGAAGTAGTTATATCCCAATCTTCCGGTACCCTTCCTATAATGGAATCCCTCACACAGCCACCAACTGCATAGGCTTCATAGCCATTTTCTTCAAGCCTGGATATTATATATTTCACCTTTACAGGCAATTTAATATACATTAATAAGCCTTTCCCCAATAAACAAGCTTCTTAGCAGGCTTTCCACAACATACACATATCCCCTCTGAATCTCCATCTTCAAAAGGAATACATCTTGCTGTAGCCGAAGTATCTTCTTTAATTTTGTCCTCACACTCCCTGCTTTCACACCAATGTGCCTTGATAAAACCAGGTTTATTAGTAATTGTATCCTTAAATTCATCATAAGTTACAGCACTGTAAGTATGGCTGTCTCTGTGTGCTCTTGCTTTTTCAAGCATATCTTTCTGCATAGTAGTTAAAATTTCAGCAATTTTTATTTCAAGTTCATCTAATGAAACTTCTATTTTTTCTCTGTTGTCTCTTCTTACAACTATACATTTATTTGCTTCGATATCCTTAGGACCAATCTCTACTCTTACAGGAATACCGCGCATTTCCTGGTCTGCAAACTTAAAGCCCGGTGTCTTATCACTGTCATCAAGTTTAACCCTGAAATCTGCACTAAGCCTGTTTTTAAGCTCACTAGCCTTCTCAAGCACGCCTTCCTTATTCTGCATAACAGGGATTATCATAACCTGTGTAGGAGCAATTCTAGGCGGAAGTACAAGCCCATTGTCATCTCCATGTACCATAATAATTGCACCTATCATTCTGGTACTTACTCCCCAGGATGTCTGGTATGCGTATTTAAGAGTATTGTCCTTATCTGTAAATGTAACATCATAAGCTTTAGCAAAGCCATCTCCAAAGTTGTGGCTGGTACCTGACTGGAGAGCCTTACCATCGTGCATAAGTGCCTCTACAGTATAGGTAGAAACAGCACCTGCAAATTTTTCTTTCTCTGTCTTCTGTCCCTTAATTACAGGGATTGCAAGTTCATTTTCAAAAAAGTCAGCATACACATTTAACATCTGAATAGTTCTTGCCTGTGCATCCTCTTCTGTAGCATGTACAGTATGTCCTTCCTGCCAGAGAAATTCCCTTGTACGCAGGAAAGGTCTTGTCTCCTTTTCCCATCTTACAACTGAACACCACTGGTTGTATACCTTAGGCAAATCTCTGTAGGAACGTACATCTTTTGAATAAAAATCACAGAAAAGTGTCTCTGAAGTAGGTCTCACGCAAAGTCTCTCCTGGAGTTTTTCAGAACCGCCATGTGTTATCCAGGCTGCTTCCGGTGCAAAGCCTTCAACATGATCTTTTTCTTTATTTATAAGGCTTTCAGGGATTAAAAGTGGCATATATACATTTTCTACACCTGTAGTCTTAAACATCTTATCCATAATCTTCTGAATATTTTCCCAGATACCATAGCCATAAGGCTTAAGCACTACAAAGCCTTTTACACTTGAATAGTCTGCCAGCTCAGCCTTCTTGACTACATCAGTATACCACTGGGCAAAATCCTCGCTCATAGAAGTAATTTCTTCAACCATTTTCTTATCTTTTGCCATTTTATTCCCTCTTTCTGTATGTTTTATTAATTATTTTCAATTCATTTTGTAACCGGATACATGAAGTGACCAGTATATGCCCTGAAAAACCAAACAATTTTGGTTATTCTTTAACTTTTTAATTTTAATACAGAGCCCTCATTTTGTCAAACCATTAGCAGTAATATTGACACTTATACGGTAAGCCGCTATAATGAAAGGATATAAGGATAAAACAGATATCCTTTATTACCTTAAAGACCTAGTAAAGGGGCTAAGATGAATGAATTTGTAATTAAAGGCGGTAAACCACTTGTTGGCGAGGTTTCTATAAGCGGAGCTAAGAATGCGGCTCTTGGAATTTTGGCTGCAGCAGTTATGTGTAATGAGCCTGTTAAAATAGAAAACCTTCCTTATGTAAGTGATATACAGGTGCTTTTAAGCGCCATTGAAGAAATAGGTGCAATAGTTGAAAGAATAGATAATCACACTGTCAGAATAAACGGCGGGACTATTACCAATTTCTGCGTTGATAATGAATTTATAAGAAAAATAAGAGCTTCTTACTATCTGCTTGGAGCACTTCTTGGCAAGAACAAAGATGCCAAGGTTGCTTTTCCGGGTGGATGTAACATAGGAAGCCGTCCTATAGACCAGCATATTAAGGGCTTTGAGGCACTTGGCGCCAGTATAGATATAAGGCACAGCCTTATTGCTGTAAAGGCAGACGAATTAATTGGAAATCATATTTATTTTGACGTATCCAGCGTAGGTGCGACTATAAACACTATGCTGGCTGCTACCCTTGCAAAGGGTAAGACCATAATGGAAAATGTAGCCAAGGAACCACACGTAGTAGATGTGGCTAACTTCCTTAATAGTATGGGTGCCGATATTAAAGGTGCAGGTACAGATGTAATCAGAATAGTAGGTGTAGAGAAGCTTCACGGAAGTGAGTATTCCATCATCCCTGATATGATAGAAGCAGGTACTTACATGGTTGCTGCTGCTGCCACAAAAGGCGATGTACTTGTTAAAAACCTTATTCCAAAGCATATGGAAGCCATAAGTGCAAAGCTTATTGAGACAGGTGCCGAAGTATATGAATTTGACGATTCTATAAGAGTCTGTGCCAAAGAAAGACTTAGTCACACCCATGTAAAGACCCTCCCATATCCGGGCTTCCCTACCGACATGCAACCTCAGATAACTACTCTCCTTGCTATGGCAGGTGGTACAAGCGTAGTTACTGAAAGTATATTTGAAAACCGCTTTAAGTTCACTGATGAACTTGCCAAAATGGGGGCAAATATAAAGGTTGAAGGTAACAGCGCCATCATAGACGGTGTTGAGAAACTCTCCGGTGCAAAGCTTAGTTCTCCTGACCTTAGAGCCGGTGCAGCTCTTGTTATAGCCGGGCTTTGTTCAGAGGAAGTATGTGAGGTAGACCAGATAGAATTCATCGAAAGAGGCTATGAGCATTTTGAAGAAAAACTGAAGGAACTTGGTGCTGATATTGCAAAGATTCCTGTAGATGATGAGAAAGAGCTGATGAAATTTAAGTTAAGGGTTGGATGAATATTAAAAGTGATGGAAATCTTCATTTGGGAATTTCCATCACTTTTTGACTTATTTAATATCTATAAAAATTTATTAGCTGTGACTATCATTAATCTCATCTATACTTAAATCCTGCACACCATTTTCTTTAGCCTGTTCTCTAAGAGCAAGAAAAGTCTGCATCCCCAGTTCTTTTAATGTATCAGCACTTGTTGCTTGAATTTCAAATGGTATTTTTCTTTCACGCACAACTGCTCTTGCAAATACATTGACAGCCGTGGTTGCATTCATTCCAAATTCTGAACAAAGCATATCAAACTGTTTTTTTAAATTCTCATCCATTCTCACACTAAAAGTTGCTAAAGCCATAGATAACCTCCTTTATACTTACTCTTTCTATATATTCACTATACCTTATTTTCTATAAAAAATCAACTTTTTGAACCTATTAGAATCAATTAGGTTCAATTTTTATGATTTGCTGTTTCCTTATGGAAAATGTACATCTTTGAAGAAAAACTAAAGGAGCTTGGTGCATATGTAGCCAAAATTCCTGTGGATGATGAAATTTAAGTTAAGGGTTGGATGAATATTATGCCTTTTCTCTTACTTTAGGTTTATAGTATAAATTCTTCTGTAAGACAATTTTATTTGAAACTACCCATCACTCATTATCCAAACTAAACTCAGTCTCCGTTCTTATACCTCATTGGATTGATATTCCTCATTTCCACTCCATTCGTTTACAAAATTATCTAATCATTTTTAACTCTCCATTGACATTAACCTCCTATTACTATACTCCAAAAAGCTAAGGATTCCCCAAATACATCCTCAACATAAACCCTATACCATGAGAATACTCTTTCATAACTAAAATTAATATTAAATGGGGTATAAACAAAACAATCATAATTACCCATTCCAAAGGCTTCTTTTTTATAAAAAAACCATATATTATTATCCATGCCCATAAACCAAAGGCCCCTGTCAGTAATCTGGCTCTAAGGTCAAATTTATAATCACCCAATGTAATGGAAAAAAATACCCGAATCTACTATTTTATCGGGAAGGATTACTCCTATCAATAACATTAGCAAAGAAAAATATAAGTAGGAAATAGAATACTTTTCTTTTAGTTATTCTAAAATTTTTTTGAATTATTATTCAAAGTATACTCCTCTCTGTTCTTATATCTTATCGGATTTATACTTATACTTTTTCATAACAACCTCCTTACCAAAAAGTTATCTTATATAACTTTTTATCTTGATGTTATACTTCAATGAATTCGTCGAGTTATTGTCTATAGTACCATTAGAGTACTCTTTCATAACTAAAATCAAAAATTAAATGGGGTATGAATACTGTTAAAAATTCTTACCTATCACTTGCCCTCCTCCAAAGCCAATACTGCATATATTTCTCCCAATTCTATAGGGTTTGACATTTTCGAGCTTATCACCCTTTTATCTCCCCATTAAACCATACCTGTATCCTTTTTACCCGTAACTTGTCTTTTTTTATATTTTTTTAATACCATTAGATACACCTAAATCTTTTAAGCATTATCTGCACAGGCCTTATATCCTCTGTCTTTTTATCTCCGAAAATATAGCTAAATTCCTTTGGTAAGTCTGTAATTTTAACTAATATTCTTTCACTATCTCCTTCTATTATTTCCGCCTCAAAATGTGCCACACCTTCAGGTATTACCAAAGAGCTTATTGCTATATCCTGAAAAACCTGCCATTTATTATCTATCTCCACATATAAATATTTAATATCGGCTTTCTGATATTTATATCCTGTACCAAAATTAGATTCATCATTTTTTTCAGGATACTCATCATTGCTTGTAAGAATTTCCCCATCTGCTGTACCACATTTTAAAGCACTCAGAACACATCCCATATCCATATACAGCCTGTCATCTACCCTGACCATTCGAATCTTTTTCACTTCACTTTTATTTTTAGATGATTTTTCAGTATTTGAACTGTCTATCCTTGCTACATCAGCATCTACTGTAGCGTTTAAGTTATTTTTCTCATTTACTGCTGTTTCGTCTGATACATTGCTTTTAATTAAATCTTTGCTCGCTGAATTTTGTGCGTTTTCTTTATCCTTACTGCTCCCACAAGCTGTAAATGCTGTAATCATCACTACAAGCAGTAATATATTCAAACTAACCTTTCCAATACTCTTCATAGCCTTTACCTCCTTATCACAGACACTTATGCTCCTTTTACCTTGATTAATAAGTTATATTTACTATTTTATAGTATAATTATATGTCATTTACCTTACTTTTTTAGTTTATTTTTTCTTAAAAAAATATGGTACTCTTTTCTTATCAAGGGAATACTTAAGCAAGAGAGGAAATTGGGGAAATGAATTATATCGGTTCAAAATATTCTTTACTGGATTTTATTGATTATGGCATAACCAAGGTGAGCGGTTATAAAAACGGGGCAGGCTGCATTTTCGCAGATTTATTTGCAGGAACCGGAGTTGTCGGAAGCGCTTATAAGGCTAAGGGCTGTGATATTATAGCAAATGATATCCAGTACTACAGCTATGTACTAAATAAACATTATATAGAAAATATCCCTCCCCTTAACAACGGTTTACTTGAAGAATTAAACTCACTGGAGCCTCTCTCAGGCTTTATTTACAATAATTATTGTGAAGGCTCAGGCTCAGGACGCAACTATTTTACTGATGAAAATGGCAAAAGATGTGATGCCATCAGAACTTATCTTGAATATTCTCTTAGTTTGGGCAATATAACTGAAAATGAATATTTCTACTACCTTGCAAGCCTTATCAATTCGATTGATAAATACGCAAATACTGCCTCTGTGTATGCTGCCTTCTTAAAACATATAAAAAAGACAGCCATAAAAGATTTTGAACTAAGCCTTCTTCCTGTTATTTCAGGCAAACCCGGTAAGGTGTATAATGAAGATGTAAATGTTTTGATAAAAGAAATAACCGGCGATGTGCTTTATCTTGATCCTCCATACAACACAAGGCAGTATTCGGCTAATTACCATATACTTGAAACCATAGCTAAATATGACAGTCCAAAGCTTTACGGCATTACCGGACTGCGTGATTATAAAGACCAGAAAAGCAGATTTTGTTCCAGACGCACAGCTGGTAAGGCTCTTAACGATCTGATTAAAAATGCTGATTTTAAATATATTTTCTTAAGTTATAACAACGAGGGTATTATGCCTGTGGATACAATCGGCGAGATTATGTCAGGCTACGGAAAATACAGTGTCTTCACCAAAGAATATAAGAGGTTTAAGGCTGATAAAGATGAGAATAGGAAGATTGCAAGAGACGGAGTTACTGAATATCTGCATTGTTTGGTGAAGAAGTAAAACTCCTCTGCTTTTATAGGCAGAGGAGCAGGCAGGTTATAGGCATCACAGATATTATCACAGTTTTGAATGCATATCTCTATATACCGATGGTGACATTCCCTGCTGTTTCTTAAAACTCGTACTAAAATAATATTGGTTTGTGTAACCACACTTAATACTTATTTCTTTCAAAGAAAGGGCAGTCTTCTCCAAATATCCCTTTGCAGCCTCAATACGGCATCCCATAATAGTATCACTTATGCTTTGTCCGACATTTTTTTTATATAAAGCACTTAAATAGGTCGGACTCATATTTGCGAACTTAGCTATATCATTCAGGCTAAGTGTATTATCCTCAAAATTGCTTTTTATATAGTTATCTACCAGTTCACAAGTCTGGTCATGATAAGATTTAAGCGAAACATTCAGTTTATCACATACCAGTGTGCACAATTCATTCATCCATAAAAAAAACTGTTCATAAGTATGAAATGTTTCAAAATGGCTGTACACCGAAATTATCTTCTCTTCTAAATCACTTGTATCTATATTTATTTCATATAAAAAAATTTTTAACATTTTACCTAATAACGAATAAATTCGTATAAACATGAGATTCTTATTTTCATATCTCATTGATAAATTTTTTTGAAAAAAATTCTCCAACCATTCTTTAATTGCTTCACTGTCTTTTTTTGCATAAAAAGGCTTATAAGTTCTTCTTCACTTGAATCAGAAAAGGACAATAAACTAAATTCCTTACCTGTTGCTTCCAATGCATCAAATATATTCTTATGAGGGTAGAAAAAACGATATTTAAGGGCGTGACAGGCATTTTCGTATGAAACATGCAATTTCCATATACTGTCAACCACAGTTCCTATTCCAATACTGATATTTAAAACAGAATTCCCGCAACTATCCATAAAAGAAGAAACTACCTTATGGATTACATACTGAAAAATGTGCAGGATTTTTTTGCTGTTTTGTGCTATTATAAAAATCAGACTGTTCAGATCCTGAATACAATGTACACTATCAAAAACCCTACATTTTTTCAGAAATATGTCTTATAAATTTAATATTTCCATCTGATAAGTCAAAACTCCATCATTCTCCCCTAGCAATGAATCACTCTCTATTTCCAGCTTTATTATATTAAAATGTGAATATTCCGTCTTTAGTTCCAGATATGCTATATATTTTTCAAAAATTCTCGGAAAGTTTTTTTCGAGAGAATAGTACAGCAAATCCTGAAAAAACTTTGTAATCATAAGTTGTCTGCTTTCCTTTAAGATGGATAAATTGCGCTGCTCCCTGTCAATCGTTTCAAATGCATTTTTTATTTTTTCACACAAAAAAGTATAATCTATCAGTTTCTCAATATAATCACAAACACCTAATCTTACTGCCTGCCTTGCATACTCGAACTTGTCATAGGCACTTATTAAAATTATTTTAATATGCGGATTAATTTTCATTGCTTCACGGCTCAATGTAATTCCATCAATATTCGGCATTTCTATATCTGTAATAATCAAATCTGCTTCATCAGCTTTCATATACTCCAATACTTCCTGTCCATTCTGGGCAGTAAAAGCCACCTCTGCTTCCAAATTATCCCATTCAATATTCATTTTTATTCCTTCTGAGACAATGTAGTTGTCGTCTGCTAATATAACTTTTTTCAAACATTTTCCTCCATTTGTGCATATTTAATCGTTATACAAGTTCCCTTTTTTTCTTCACTTTCAATAAGAACAACACCATTCCCAAAATCAGCCCCTGAAATTCTCTTATTTACATTACATATACCAAAAATGCTTATTATAGTCTACTACATGATTTACCAGTTTATATCTTATCTGTTCCAATTTTTCTTTTGGAATGCCGCATCCATTATCTTCTATAGTAATAATAACCTCATCATCTCCATAGGAAACTGTTATCACTATATGTATAATCTGATTCTCTGCTGAATATCCATGTAGAATAGAGTTTTCCAAAAATGGCTGTAAAGTAAACTTACAGATCAGATAATTTTCTATACCATCCTCAGTATTTATTTCCCAGCTAAGTTTATCCTTACGGCAAAGCTGCTCCATCTCAAGATAAAGTCTTGCAATCTCCAATTCATCCTTAATCTTTATTTTTTCTCCCGATTTTCTTAATGACATCCGATAAAACTGTGTTAAATTACTTATCATATGATTCGCTACATCTATTTTCCCGATTGATTGACAAGTTTTAATTGTCCCCAATATATTATACAAAAAATGAGGATTTATCTGAGATTGTAATAACTGGTACTTTTAGCTTTTCTTCCGACAAAGTAAGTTCTAATATTGAATGCATATTTTTATTAATAGATGACTGCATATTTAAAAATGTGACTCCCAATTTATCTATCTCATCAAAATAATCGGGATTCTTAGCCGTTGTTAATGAAATCTGCAATTCAGCACCTTTATTTCCAAGCTTAAAATTTTCCATTGCAGACGATAATTTACTGATTCGCTTTGTTAAATTTCCGGAAATCGGAAAAATTATCATCAGTATAATAGGAATTGATATAAACATTATTAATATAAATGTCTTAAGTATAATATATATACGCTTATATATATAATCCTTAGGAATTTCGGTTACCTGATACCAGCCGTTACTAAGCTTAACCGTATTATAATAAACATTTCCGTTTTCTTGTATATTTTTACTTTGATTCAAAATAAAGCTTAAATCTTCATCTTTTAATTTTAATCCTGTGAGATTCTGATCTGTATGAGCTATAATTGTACCGTCCTTGTCAGAAATATATCCCTTTAGCTTCAGACTTTCAAAGGTATCGGTAAGCATTTTTGAAAATTCACTTCCTCTTAACAATACCATATATGCATACTCCGTATCTCCTGTAGCCTGATTATTCAATATTCTGACACAGGCTGCCACATCCTGAGAGATTCTTTTGTTATTCAGCACGTAAGGCAAGGTATAATTTCTTTTATAAATCCATTCAGAATCTATTTTTGTAATATCATCTATACCTGATTTCCCTAACTCTTTTAATGAATGAAAATAAAGCCCCTCCGAAGCCGCTATATTTTTATCATCTATAAAAATATCTATATGATATAGATTAAAAGTCGATTTAAGCAGCGAAATATTATCTCTGACATTGGCCAATACAGAAAAATCCTTTGTATTATTGCGCATTTTCCGTATTAACGAGTACATATCATATCTCATAGAGTCTGCTACATTTTTTACCTGATTTATGCGGTTATTTATTCTTATGTTCAACTGGTCATCTACAAGAATAACAGAATTCAGTATACTGTCTCCTGCAATTTTATGAGCAATCCCATAGAATGCCGAACCCATTATTATAAGAGGTAATACTATACATATTAAAAAAAGAAAATAATAATTTGTAGTGATATTTGGATAAAATAAATGCTAACAATTTTTTATTAACAGGCATATCAACCTCCTTGTGAGTATATCATAATTATAATCTGTGGTTTTTCAAAGCAACACAAACAAAAAAATAATATAAACAAATCATAATATATTGTATTTTTGAAAAATATTTCTTTTGGTATTTTATAAGTATCATAAAACAACCGTCCGAACCTTTTCAGCTCTGACTGCAAGATTACTGTTCTGTAATCATAATTTCAGAAATTTTATTTCGGACAGAATGGAGGAAAAATGAAAAAGAACATCGTAAATTTTATGTTAAGCATGGTGTTGGTATCAAGTCTTCTAATCGGGTGCGGAAACAATGCTAATCAAGCCGGAACTACTTCCACAAATAAATCATCCGCAAATTCAAAGGCCGGAAGCTATGATTTGACATTGTACAGTATTAATACCACTGATCCTGATTTTGAAAGCTGGCTTCAGAATGTAGAAACCGCTACCGGGTTAAAAATCAATGTTATTGCTGCGCCTACCGATTCTGATACCCGTCAGCAAAAAATAACCACAATACTTTCCACCAGTGATTCAAGTGTAGACATTTTGGAAATAAATGACGAAATGAGTGCATCATTTAAAAATTCAGGTTGGTTGGAAGGGCTTAACGACACTGTTATGACTGATGATATCCGCGGTGAATTTGCCAAAGGATATCTGGACCAGATGATTACGAATAAAGACGGAAATATCGTAGGGGTTCCGGGATATGCAGGGTATCTCGCATTCTGGGTAAATCAAAAAATAATGGATGAAGTCGGAATTAAATCCCTGGATACAAAGGAAGATTTCAAAAAATACATGGCAGCTGCCTCAGGAAACGGAAGATATGGCTATGGCGGTTCTTGGGAAAAAACATATGTATTTAATGAAATTGCACAATTTGTAAACATGTTCGGCGGAGATTATTTTGATTGGACAAAGCCTGAAAATAAAGAAGCAATTCAATTTTTACATGATATGGTTAAAAATAATCAAACTCCGATTGATCAAATTGCCGATAAATATGAACAAATGAATCCTAAGGCGAATGACGGAAAGTACGGCTGTTGGTTTATGTGGGGATTGGGTACCGATTATGCTAAGGCTGATATGTTAGGTGCGGATAAAATTCATATGGCAATGGTTCCTTCAATGACTGCAGACGGAAAAAGAGCTATATTTACGGATTCTTGGAGCTATGTACTCAATACTGCTTCCAAAAATAAAGATGCAGCAATAAAATTCTTAAAATATATGGCTGCTGAGGGTGGAATGGATGCTTCATATAAGGCTTTCGATCGTTATCCTGCAAGAAAAGATGTTGCAGCAAAAGTCGTACCTGATTCTGATCCTGCCAAGGAAATGTACAGCAGATATGCATCTGAATGCAATGTAAACGGCCGCCCTATGCTTCCTCAGACTATGGAATTTATAACAGATATGGGAACTATATATCAGTCCTGTATGAAAGACGAAATATCTGTTGATGATTTCTGTAAAAAAGCACAGGAGCTTGTAAACAAATATAAATAATCCATAATTAGTGATTAGAAATTATAAAATCCTACGGCGGTGGTGTCACATCTTAATTTGCTCTTATACACACCACCCTGTAGGAGATTTCATATTTTATTTAATGTCCGATTATTTATGCCAACTGAAAGGAGAAACATTTTGACTGTCGGTAAGAAATCTATGAAATGGATTCCCGTAATTATGATTCTTCCTATAGTTCTAATAAGGGGATTTACAACAATTTATCCAATCCTGGTCACTATGTTAAACAGCCTGTATAATATCAAAGTATTATCCGGCATCCATGAATTTACCGGATTATCAAATTATGTAAATGTTTTCAAAGACGATAAAATTATTTCTTCGATTGAATTTACTGTAATTTTTGTTATTGTATCCATGGTATTTCATGTTGTATTGGGGGTTATCTTAGCACTGATACTCAATATGAAATTCAAAGGACGTCGTTTTTTAAGAACAATAGTCCTTATTCCCTGGGCTATGCCTGCTGTTGTTATAGGAATGGCTGCAAAATGGGGATTTAACAATGATTATGGTTTAATAAACGATTTTATACGAAGGTTCTTTTCGAACTTTCAATATAACTGGTTGATCAACAAAGGCTCCGCACGTGCCGCCGTTATAGCAATGGACTTATGGAAAGATTTGCCGTTCTTTGCAATACTTGTTCTTTCCGGACTTCAGTTTATTTCCGGTGATATTTATGAAGCCGCCAAAGTAGACGGAGCTAACAGTTTTCAGAGTTTTAAAAGGATTACCCTTCCGCTTATTACCCGAAATGTACTTACCTTATGCATACCTTTTACATTGTGGCGTTTAACCTCTTTCGATTTAGTATATGCCATGACATCGGGTGGTCCCGGAGAAGATACATCTCTGATTGCATATCGTATAGCGATGGAATCATTTACAAATTTAAACATAGGGTATGCTTCCACCTTGGCAATTATGCTTTTTATTGTAATGGTCTTCTTCAGCTGGTTTAATATCCGATTTATGCGCCGGTATACAGAATAATGGAGGATTCATATGACAAATACGACAAAATATGCTATCTACAGAAAATGTACTATTATTGGCAAATGGCTGTTATTCCTAATAGTTTCATTTGCGATTCTTTTCCCTGTATACTGGATTTTTATATCTTCAATAACGCCTGCAGGAGAATTATTTAAAAAACCAATTGATTATTTACCGGATAATCCTACCCTCGACAGTTATAAATTCCTTATTGAAAATGTAGGATTATTAAGTAAAATAGGAAATACAATACTAATTGTCGGAAGCACATTAGTGATTGGCACTGTATTGTGTGCAATGGCGGCTTATGGCTTCTCGAGATTTCGGTCAAAATGGATAAGTGTTGCCTTTGCATTTATTCTGGCTACATTACTCATACCGGAAGTAGTGACTGCAAGGCCTCTTTACGAGTTTATGAAAAAGGTTGGGTTATTCGATACTTACCCGGGATTGATATTACTGTATGTCAGTTCCGTAATTCCTTTTACAGTCTTAATACTGAATAATTTTGTAGGGAAAATACCTATTTCACTTGAAGAAGCGGCTGCTATTGATGGTGCGAATTTTATGCAACGGCTTTTTTATATTGTCCTGCCTTTAATGAAGCCTGCTATAGCAACTGTATGTATTATCAACTTCATAAATTGTTTAAATAATTTTTTTACACCCCTGTATTATTCCAATGGGATTCAGGTTTTATCGGTTGCAATAGTTCAGCTCCCTTTGAGAGATAATATGTATGGAGTTCCTTGGGATCTGGTAAGTGCTATGGGATGGATAATTCTGTTACCGATAATTATCTTTGTAGCTGTATTTGAAAAACAGATTATGGACGGCATTATGGCCGGTGGTGTAAAATCATAATACAGATAAGGAGGAAATCTCATGTATGGATTATATGGAAGTTTAAGCACTCTGCCACTATTAAATAACAGAAAGAGCAGGGCAATCAATGCCGAAAATCCTACCGGAGAAAAGGGGAAAGGGGGTATGGCTGCGAGCCAATTAGGCCCTTCAAGAAAAGGCAGCCCTTGTCTTAAGGATATCCCAAGCGGTTCTACCGTGACTTTGGCCGATATAGACGGTCCGGGTATAATTAATCACATTTGGATTACCGTAACTAACAAAACTACAGAAGCAGACTGTTTTGTCCTTAGTGACTTAGTTATCAGAATGTACTGGGATGATGAAAAGGTTCCCTCTGTGGAAAGCCCCCTCGGAGACCTATTCTGCTGTGGTTTTGGAAGAGAATGTATAGTAAATTCCATACCTATCGCCGTAATTCCAAATCGTGGATTAAACAGCTATTTTCAGATGCCTTTTAGGAAAAGGGCAAGAATAACCTTGGAGAATCAGCATCCAAATCCTATTCCGGCATTTTTTTATCAGATTGATTACTGTCTGCTTGATGATATGCCTGAAAACATAGCCTACTTTCATGCCATATGGAAAAGGGAAAAAATCACGACTCTTGGAAAAGACTATACAATATTGGATAATGTTAAAGGTAAAGGACACTATGTAGGAACATATATGGCATTAACAACTTTGGAGCGCTACTGGTGGGGTGAGGGTGAAATTAAATTTTATATTGACGGGGATATTGAATATCCTACAATCTGCGGAACCGGAACTGAGGATTATTTCGGTGGCTCGTGGAGTTTTGCTAAGCAGGTAAATGGCAAAACCGTTGAACAGAATTATAATACTGCTTTTTTAGGATATCCTTACTATTCCTCACATGACGAGCTCATTCATAATGACTACCACAACGATGACTGTCTTCCTATGAGGGGCTTTTACAGATGGCATATACAAGATCCGATATATTTTGACGAGGATTTAAGAGTCACTATTCAACAAATTGGTGTAGGACACGGAGGGCTTTTTGAGAGACAGGATGACGTGGCAAGCGTAGCTTACTGGTATCAGACAGAACCTCATTTCCCTTTGCCCCACTTGCAGATAAAGAGGCCCGTCGTCCCAGATAGGAGTAAATTTGAAAAAAATATTTCTCTGTCTGCTGCTTTTTATAACAATAGGTTTAACCTCTTGCGGCAATCCGGATGCCCGTACCGGCAAAGTATCATCAGAGCCTCCCTATAAGGATGAGATAACTGTCATGCATATTGAAGCAGAAAATGATGATTTTAGGAATTATATTGATGAAATTTCTCATAAATTAAATATTAAGATTAACCTGATTCTCTGCCCTTCAGATGCAAATAACAGACAAGCCGAAGTTGCTACAATTCTCGCATCAGGAAATACAGCTATAGATTTAATTTCCGTTAATGACGAAATGGTAAGTGAATTTAAGTATAAAGGTTATCTTGAACCTTTAAATGATGTCATGACAAAAGAAACTCTGCAAGCATACCCAACAGATTATATACAATCAATAGCCACATGCAAAGGAAATATTTTTTCCGTACCTTATCTGATGGATATTATGATGCTGTGGGTAAACGAAAAATACTTAAAGGTCTCGGGACTTAAAAGCATTAAAAACTTAGATGATTTTTCTGTATTTTTAAGCCAGAAATATGCCTCTAATACCTATGGATACGGTAGTGCGTGGGAAGAAACCTATATCTACAATGACTTATCACAATTTATAAATATGTTCGGCGGAAACTACTATGACTGGAACAATCCCGATACAAAGGCTGCGGTTCGTTTCCTTCATGATATGTTGAAATCAGGCAAAACACCCGGAAGTCAGATGATAGACCGCTATGAGCAGATGGAGCAAAAGTTTATAGACGGAAAGTACGGCTGTGTGTTTATGTACAGCGGAGCAATGAATATTTTTTACAATTCAGGAAAATATAGCAAAAATGAAATACATATAGCCAAACTTCCTATCTTTAAAAAGGCTTCCACTAATATCGCGACTTGGCAGTATGTATTAAATAAGTCTTCAAAAAATAAAGCTGCTGCAAAGCGTTTTCTGAAATACATTTCAGGAAAAGAAGGAAGCATAGCTTACAGCAAGGCAATGAAACAAATCCCGGCCAGAACCGATGTTATTTTAACCGAAGATATTTCTGTTCCCGATCTTGATATTATACGTAAATATGTAAGAGATATCCAGCTTAAAGCAAGACCCTTGTCTTCACAGCCAATGAGGGATATCTCAGAAATGGGAAATTTATTACAAAAATATTTGTCAGATGAAATAACCTTATCGGAATTTTGTAATTCAGCTCAAAGTTTAACAAATCTTAGCCAATCCAATAAGTAAAATTATGTCAGGCTACGGAACATACAGTGTCTTCACCAAAGAATATAAGAGGTTTAAGGCTGATAAAGATGAGAATAGGAAAATTGCATGAGACGGAGTTACTGAATACCTGCATTGTTTGGTGAAGAACTAAAGGACTGCTGCACTAAGAATTATATGCTGCAATATATAGTAAGGATAAGTTTACTGTATGTTGCAGCATTTTCTGTTTAATAACCCATATGTCCTTATTTTTGTATCTATTTTTTATACTTCTTCTGCAAGCTGTTAGTGTTCCTTTCCCAAAACACCCCATCTGCATAGCCTTGGATAGTCTTATCAGTTTCTGCCATATAAAGGCGTTTTTCAGCCCATACACAGTACTGCTCATTCTGTTCAATCCCTATATAATGCCTTCCAAGCTTCTTTGCCGTTACAGAGGTAGAGCCTGAACCTAAGAAAGGATCAAGTACAACATCACCTTCATTTGAACTTGCTAAAATAAGCTTTGCTAAGAGTTTCTCAGGTTTCTGGGTCGGATGGGCTGTATTTTCGGGCATAGACCAGTATGGTATGGAAATATCATCCCAAAAGTTGGATGGATAGGTATTTCGAAATCTGCCCTCTTTGGTTTCTTCCCAGTCTTTCGGTTTCCCATCTTCCTTATAAGGTGCTATTACGCTCCGCCTTACCTTAACTGCTTCCACATTGAAGGTGTATTTATTGGAATTGGTTGCAAACCAGATATCTTCCATTCCGTTTTTCCAGTTGGTAAGGGCTCCCCTTCCCTTTTCTCTCTGCCAGGTAATGCGGTTTTGCACATGAAAATATTTATTAAGTACCATAAATATATGAGAGCTTGAAATCCAGTCGCAGCAGACATAGATAGTTGCATTTTTTTTAAGTACCGGCCTTACAAGCTTTATCCAGCTTTCTGTATATTCTTCATATATTTCACCACTGGTTTTCTTAAATTTATTTCCATGAAAATCTTTGTCAAGATTATAAGGTGGATCTACTATGAGCAAATCCACGCTGTTTTCAGGCAATAAACTTAAAATTTCGAGGGTATTTCCAAGTATTGTCTTATCCAAAATCTCAGAAAGTCCTGCTTTTTCTGTCAGGGATATACATCTTTTAAGGTATTCTCTACCCTCCTCTACCGATATATCAATCGTTTTATTTCTATCTGCTTTCATTTTCAACATTTCCTCTTCAAATATGTAGCTTACTTTTATTTTGCCAGCTTTTCTGCTCTTTCAAGAGCTTTATCAATATTATCGCAAATATTTTCCTGTCCGATTTTGGTAATAAAACCCGCCTTTTCCATAACCTTCATCGGTTGCTCATTTACATGGGAAAGTAACAGTGTCATATCACGTTTATTACAGGTTTCAAGTGCTTCTTCCAAAGCTTCAAGACCTGAGATGTCCATTACCGGTACATTCCTCATACGGAAAATGAGTACATTTTTACCTTCTTTATTTACAACGTCTAAGAAATCATTAGCTGCTCCAAAGAAAAGTGCTCCAAAAATTTCATACACCATAGCATTTTTAGGTATCTGCTTCAAATCTGTATTTTCAGATATTTCATCTAAATCAGGTTTATCAACCCATTGACGGACAGTGGCAACATCTGCCATTCTCTTAAGAAAGAGGAAGGATGCAAGTATCATGCCAAATTCGATAGCAACTACAAGATCAAAAAATACAGTTAAAATCAAGGTAATAAGCAAAACAGCAATATCACTTTTAGGTGCCGACTTCAATATGCGAATTACAGTCCTCCAGCCACTCATATTATAGCCGACCATAATCAAAATAGCCGCAAGGCAGCTCATTGGAATCAAGGAAGCATATGGCATTAGAAACAGCAGTATAAAAAGCAGAGTAACTGCATGTACCATACCTGCTATCGGTGTACGTCCTCCATTTTTTACATTAGCTGCAGTTCTGGCAATTGCACCTGTCGCAGGGATGCCTCCAAAGAGCAGACATTATATTACCAACTCCCTGACCAACCAGCTCTGCATTTGAACGGTGACGGTCACCTATCATTCCATCAGAAACCACACAGGAAAGCAATGATTCTATAGCTGCTAGAACTGCAATGGTAAATGCCGGTGAAATCATTTGGCGAATCAGAGCAAACGATATATCAGGTAATGTAAAGATTGGTAAACCTGCTTTAATTGTATATAAATCTCCTATGGTTTTTACAGGCAGATGCCCCAATGAAACAATGATTGTAGTAACAATAATTGCAACCAGCGAGCCGGGTATTTTCCGAGATACATAAGGCCAGAAGCCTTGAATTAAAAGTGCCAATACACCAATAGCAAATGTCCACAGGGATAGGGTATGAAAATTCTCACCAAAGGCTACAAGCTTTCCTGTAAACTCTGCCGGTACAAAGCCCATCTCCAATCCAAAAAAGTCTTTTATCTGTCCTACTATAATTCCTATTGCAATTCCCATTGTAAAACCAACTGTAATCGTCTTAGGAATAAATTTGATCAAATCACCAAATCGCAAAAGTCCCATAATAATCATTATCAGACCTGCCATAAGGGTAGCAAGTGTTAAGCCTGCCATTCCATATTGTGCAATAATTCCGTAAATAATTATTACAAAGGCTGCTGTAGGACCGCCAATCTGTACCCTGCTGCCACCCAAAAATGAAATGAAAAAACCTGCAACCACCGCTGTATATAGCCCCTGCTCCGGATTGACACCTGAAGCAATTGCAAGCGCAATTGATAATGGCATGGCAATAATAGCCACAATAATACCCGATATCAAATCTTTGGCAAACTGTTCTCCACTATAGCCTTTTAAAGCCGTAAATAACTTGGGGGTAATATGATTTAACACGTTCATGTCCTCTCCTTGTATCCTCTAAACATAATACATAACTATCTCATTATTACACAAATACCGTCTGCAAGCAATCTTTTCTCAGATTATTATTGGTTTATTCCAAATTAGTGCTTATTGTGTTTTGAAAAGTAATTTATGGCAGATTATGGCACTACTTTCCATTCATTTTTCGCACACTATTGACAACAAAATTTGCCTATTATATGATGATTTAATACAAGCAAATAAGGAGAACTTATATGAATACAGAACGCCCGAACATTGTTTTTATTTTATCCGATGACCAGGGAATGTGGTCTATGGGCTGTGCAGGAAATGATGAAATAATAACTCCAAATATGGACAGGCTGGCAAATGAAGGAATGTTGTTTAATAACTTTTTTTGTGCATCCCCTGTCTGCTCACCTGCAAGGGCTTCTTTACTGACAGGAAGAATTCCCTCTCAACATGGAGTACATGACTGGCTTAGAGATGATAATAAAAAGCAGGAAGATATTGAATACTTAAAAGGTATGAAGGCATATACAGAAGTTTTAGCAGAGAATGGGTATGTATGCGGTTTATCAGGTAAATGGCACATGGGTAACAGTGCTGTTCCACAGAAAGGGTTTTCTCACTGGTTTGCTCACAAATCCGGTGGTGGCCCTTATTATAATGCTCCAATAATTAAAAATGGAGAGCTTTACAGAGAACCACGCTATGTAACCGATGTAATAACAGATGATGCGATAGAGTTTATAGAAGAATACGCAGGCAGGCAGCCATTTTATCTGACAGTTGGCTATACTGCTCCACATGCTCCATGTCTTACCAATCACCCGAAAGAATATACAGATTTGTATAAAGACTGCCCGTTTAATTCCATTCCAAAGGAAAAAGAGCATCCTGACAGCATTTATTTAACCAAAGAAGTTGCAAAGGACGTGCGTGCCAATCTGATAGGATATTTTGCCGCAGTTACTGCTATGGATACAAACATAGGAAGAATAATAGATAAGATTGAAGATTTGGGCATCAGGGAAAATACCCTGATAATATTTACAAGTGACAACGGCTTTAGCTGCGGGCATCATGGCTTCTGGGGAAAGGGCAACGGCACCTTCCCGATTAATATGTATGACAGCTCTGTTAAAGTGCCTTTCATAGCCTCACAGCCGGGTATTATTCCTGAAAATAAAGTATGTGACTCTCTTGTTTCAGCCTATGATTTATGCCTACCTTATTAAACTATGTGGGAATTAAAGATTATGAAGATGACAGCCTGCCGGGAAGAAGCTTTGCAAATGCCTTAAAAGGTCTTCCATATGAACAGGACGATAAAATTGTAGTGCTTGATGAATATGGTCCAAACCGTATGATACGAAGCAAGGAGTTTAAGTATATCAAACGCTACCCTTATGGACCTGATGAAATGTATGACCTGGTAAATGATCCTGACGAACGAAATAACCTGCTCTTACAGGATAACCATAATAAAAAAGCGTCTGAACTAAGATATGAGCTTGAGGTCTGGTTTAATAAATATGTTAATCCTGATATTGACGGTGCAAAGGAAGCCGTATATGGCTCAGGACAGATTAATCTTGCAGGACTTTGGGCAAAGGGCGAAGTATCCCATAGTTGTGATGATTATATAAAGGAATCTAAAAATTATAAGCCCTATAATTTAAAATAGATTATTCAGGAAACATAATAATCAAGCCACCGCCAACTTTAAACTTGAAATCCCTCCAAAAATAATGTAGTATTATATAACACATCATGTAGTTTTTAAAACTACATTAAGGAGGTAAGCTATGAAAGTAAAAAATAGAGAAAAAACCAGATTTGGTGTACTGCCGGGAACTATTTCCATAAAAATAAGAGAACCCGGCTCAGCCCTTACTCATTTTCTTGGCCTGATTCTTTTGTGGATTGGGGCAGGCCCACTTCTGCAAAGGGCTTTAGAACATGGCAGTATTACTACTGCTTTATCAATGTTTGTTTTTATTTTGTCTGCCAGTTTGCTCTACGCAGCCAGCACCTTATACCACTCTGTGGTTTTAGACCTTAAAAAAACTTTAATCTTTCGTAAAATAGACCATATTATGATTTCTGTGCTGATTGCGGGAACATATACACCTGTATGCCTTACTGCGCTTAAAGGCTCGGTTGGTTATCTTTTGCTGGGGAGTATATGGACATTGGCTCTGGGAGGAATTTTATTAAAAATCTTTTTTGTACATTGTCCTAAATGGCTTTCCTCCACACTTTATGTGGTAATGGGCTGGCTCTGTGTCTTTGCCCCGAAGCCTTTGTACAGTATTTTACCCCTTTCCGGTTTTTTATGGTTGCTATTTGGAGGCATTGCCTATACTGTAGGCGCTGTTATTTATGCTTTTAAGTTAAAGGCTTTTAATGAAAAACATATTTACTTCGGTTCCCATGAAATTTTTCATGTTTTTATTATGATAGGAACCTTCTGCCATTATATGGTGCTTTATGGTACTTTGGCTTTTTATTTATAATATATATTATGATACAAGTGGCAGAATATAAAAATTCTGCGCAAGCTTGCTTACAAAAGAATTTATTATCTTTTGACACCCTAATCCTATTTTTAAAAGTATGTGTCCGCACACTCTTCGCGCGCAAGTGTGCCGTAGGGCAAACTTCCCTACCGTAAGCTTCGCACCTCTCGGAAAATTTCCTATTAAAAAAAGGGAACAAGCTCTGCTCATTCCCAATCACATCTTATTATTACCACCACTTAATCAAATCAGTCACCTCATTACGAAGCTTTACAAAATCCGGTGAAGCAATATCACGTGGACGGGGTAAATCATTCATAATCTCTTCTTTTATCTTGGTAGGCTTATTAGTCAGCACCAGGATTCTCTCACCAAGATATACGGCTTCCTCAATATTATGAGTGATAAAAATAACTGTAGTCCCTGTTCTCTGCCACAGATTAAGAAGTTCATCCTCCAGCTTGAATCGAAGTTCAATGTCTAACTGTCCATAAGGCTCATCCATAAGAAGTAATTCAGGCTGCGTTGCAAATGCCCTTGCAATAACCACCCTCTGTAGCATACTTGCAGATAGCTGTTCCGGATAATATTTGCGGAATTTTGTCAGTCCTACTATATCCAGATATTCATCTACCAGTTTATTCGCCTTTGACCTTTCCACATGCTTAATATCCAGACCGAAGCGGACATTTTCCTCAACAGTCAGCCAGGGCATGGTTGAATATTCCTGAAAAATATATGCCACATTATGCTTGTCCAAGTCTACCGGCTCATTATTTACAAGGATTTCTCCCGAAGTAGGCTTGTATAATTTTGTAATACTGTTTAAAAAAGTAGTTTTTCCACATCCGGTCGGACCTACAATACATAGAAATTCACCTTTTTTTACTTCAAAGGATATATCATCTAATACCAGGAGGTCGTCAAACTTTTTTGTAAGATTTATTACTTTAACCTTAGCTTCTCTATTATCCTGCATTCTCTCTCCTCCTAAAAAGATTTATCCATATTTTCAGTGATTTCCTTCCTTAATTCCAGGAATTTAGGATCTACATAGTTTCTTGGAAAAGGTAAATCTATCTTATATTCCTTTTTGATTTTTGAAGGACAGTTGGTTAAGAGTATAATACGATCTGCCAGATATACCGCTTCTTCAATATTATTGGTAACAAAAACAACCGTTCTCTTCTCCTTCTGCCATATTCTTTGCAGCTCTTCCTCCATCATATAACGGGTTTGTGCATCCAGATGTCCAAAAGGCTCATCAAGGAGGAGAATATCAGGGTTATTACAATAGGCTCTGGCTATACCTACACGCTGCCTCATACCACCGGATAGCTGTGAAGGATAACTTTTTTCAAAGCCTTTCAGACCTACAAGTTCAATATAGTGGTCAGCCAGCTCTTTACGCTTCTTTTTATCAAAACCACGCACACTGGGGCCAAACTCTACATTTCCCATAACAGTAAGCCAGGGAAATAATGCTGTTTTCTGATATACTACTCCCCTTTCAGGGTTTGGAGCTTTTACCTCTTTATTATTTGATATTACCTTGCCTGTGGTTGGAAGTTCAAGTCCTGCCAGTATATTAAGCAAGGTAGTTTTACCGCATTGTCCCGGTCCGAATAATACCAAAAACTCATTTTTTTCTACCTGAAAGCTAATATTTTTCAGCACTTCATTCTTACCGCTTCCGTCAAAGCTGTCAAACTCCTTAGATACATTATCACATATTAAGGGGATCTTGTTTAAAGTCCCTGCTGTTTGTTCCATAAACATAATCTCCTTTCTAATGCAGCCATCAATGTTGCAAGTATAAACCCTATAGCTCCAATAGCTACAATTCCTACCATAATCTGTATCGTATTACCGGTTGACATACCCATTACTATGAGCCAGCCTACTCCTTCATCAGAACGGATCATTTCTGCTGCCACTACAGCAGACCAGCCTGCTGTGATCGCAATCTGCAAGCCTGCAAATATATAAGGAACCGCAGAAGGAAGCACAACTCTTGTAAATACCTGTCTTTCATTGGCACCAAGCATTCTGGCTGCTCCCATCAAAGTTGGGTCAACATTTTTGGTTCCATCATAGGTGTTTACAGTTATGAAAGTAAAGCTTCCAAGGAAGATAATGAACCATTTACTCTCATCGCCAATACCAAACCACAAATAGACATCGGAATCCACGCTAAAGGCGGGATAGGTCTTACAAACTCAAACAGTGGCTTAAAAATAGCCTCAAATGTCTTGGAATATCCCATAAATACTCCAAGGAAAACGCCTGTCACTGTTGCGATTAAAAATGCAACCATTACACGATAAAGACTTATCGCAATATGCATCTGCATGGTATATTTTCCAATAGGAACGGTAAAGCTTGTAAGAAATGCCTTTATAATAACAGAAGCAGGAGGCAGAAACATCTTTGCACTGGTAAACCTTGCCACCAGCTCCCATACAACGAGAAAACCAACTACTGCTATGAAGGCTGCGAAAACTGTCTGCATTTTTGCATTACGTTCTTTTTTCGATTTTCCCATCATTTTCTGCCCCTTCCTATATATTTTCTTTGTAGTTTTTCAAGGCCATAACTCATAATAAGCCCTATTCCTCCAATAGTAATCATGCCGACAATTATAATATCAGGACGTCCAAGCATTCTTCCCACATAAATCATGTAGCCCACACCTCTTGTAGCAGCTAACATTTCTGCTGCAACAAGTGCCACCCACGAAGAACCAAGCGCAAGCCTGAGCCCTGTAAATATCATAGGCAGAGCTGTCGGAATTGCCACCTTAAATAACATCTGTCTGTTTGTAGCACCAAAGGTTCTTGCAACCCAAAGGTGAACCTGATTTGTTTTCTTAATACCTGTGTAGGAATTAATTGTAGCACTGATAAATGCCGCAAAGAAGATAATTCCTACCTTTGACAGATAGCCTATTCCTAGCCAGAGTATCATAAGCGGTATCCAGGCTAAAGCAGGTACCGGTCTGATAAGATTAAATAAAGGCATTGCGTACATTTCAAATTTGCGGCTCCAGGCCATAGCTATTCCTAGAGGAACCCCTACAAAAACACCAACTCCATAACCACCTAGGGCTATTTTTAAGCTTGAAAGAATATGCTCTATGAGATTTGCTCCATCCGGAGTAGTTCCTCCTGTCAGCTTATATATAAATGTGTTTAACACTTTTAATGGACTGGGCAGCATAAACGGAGAGACAATTTTAAATACATCTGTCACCAGTTGCCATATTACAAGCACAATCACAACTGTACAGATTGAAATGAGTTTATATTTTTAAAACCATTAGTTTTTTCTTCATTCTTTTACACTCATTCCTTTTCTAATTTTTAATAACTTTTAAAGATTTAGAATCTCTTAAAGTGATAGAGATTCTAAATCAGTTTTTCATATTCAGCTTATATTACTCTATTTAACATCAATATTTTTCTACATAAGTTTTAATGATGTTTTGTATTGAATTTATCCATCAGACTTGCATCAAGCTGTCCAAGCCCGATATAGAATTCTCCAAGTTCCTTTGCAAAACTGCCAAGTTCTCTGTTTTTCCATTCAGAAGCTTCAATGAATTTAACTCTTCCTAAGTCTCCTCTGACACTTTCCTCTGTGGTTTCAGCTCCTGCTTCCTTTAAGTAGTCCATCATAAGCTTTGTAGCCATATCCGTATCAGCATTAAGTGCTGCATCTGCTTCTGCAAGCAGATTTATATATTTTTGAATAATATCAGATTTTGTTTCTAATGATTTTTTATTAGCTGTAACCATATCAATATACTTTGTTCCCATGTCTGCAAGGTTTCCTACCTGCACCATACCATCATTTTTAGCATCAAAGAAAGTAGGGATATTTAATGCTACCGCATCGGCCTGGTCCGCTTTAAGTGCCTGATAAGCCTGTGCAGTTTCCATATTAACTATGTTTACGTCTTCAGCTTTAACGCCAATTTTTTCTAACCATTTTAATGTAGTAAAATGCTGTGCTGTTCCGATTGGAAGCAGGATTTTTGCCCCCTTTACCGTATCAGGGTCACCGTACACATTAGGATATGAAGGATTGTAACCTTTTACTGTAGCAATCTTACTCTCAGGCTTTACAAAGACACCTAAACCGTCCTGTGACTCAAGTACTTCACCAATAATGGTCATGTCATAGTTTGCTACACCTGTTACTGCAGCTCCTCCCATTGCGCCTACATCCCATAAGTCGGCTGCCAGAGCTTCATTCATTGGCGCACCTGTCGCATACATTGTAGTTTCCATCTTAAATCCATTTTTCTCATCTAACTTATTTACCTGAATGTAGCGTGCAGGTAAACTTGTAATAAAAGGCATCATCGCTACCCTTAACACAGGTAAATCTGTCTTTGCCGATTCTGCACCCTTAGAAGCTGTACCTGAAGTTTTTGCCGCACCCCCTGCGCCTGAACAGCCAACCAAAGCTAATGCCAACGACATTGCCACAATACTTCTTAAAATCTTTTTCATAAATAACTCCTCCTGGTTAAATTTTTTTCATTTGAAACATACAGATTTTTGTTCTGTATTATAATTATAATAAAAATCCAGGAAATTTATGTTTATAATTATTTTACTTTTCTTTCAAATTATTTTGTTTTTAAAGTTTATTCCACTAAATTATTTGACTTTTTCTTTTCACTTTTTTTGTGTTTTTTTATACACACTATTGACAATATAAATTACGTATTATATGATGACTTTTAAGTCTTATATTTTAACAGGAGAACTGATATGAATACTAAAAAGCCAAATATTATCTTTATTTTATCTGATGACCAGGGAATGTGGTCTATGGGATGCGCAGGAAATAGTGAAATAATAACTCCAAATATTGACAGGCTTGCATATGAGGGAATGAGATTTGACAATTTCTTCTGCGCCTCACCTGTATGCTCACCTGCAAGAGCTTCTTTACTTACAGGAAGAATTCCTTCACAACATGGAGTACATGACTGGTTAAGGGATGATAATAAAAAGCAGGAAGAAATTGAATATTTAAAAGGAATGAAAGCCTATACGGATGTACTTGCCGATAATGGCTATGTATGTGGCTTATCGGGCAAATGGCATATGGGAAACAGTGCCATACCCCAGAAAAGCTTTACTCACTGGTTTGCCCACAAATCCGGTGGCGGCCCTTACTATAATGCCCCATTAATAAAAAATGGCGTGCTTTATACTGAACCACGCTATGTAACTGATGTAATTACTGATGATGCAATAGAATTTATAGAAGAAAACGCAGGCAGGCAGCCCTTTATCTGACGGTAGGCTATACTGCCCCACATTCTCCATGGCTTAATAATCACCCGGAAGAATACACAGATTTATATAAAGACTGCCCATTTAATTCTATTCCAAAGGAAAAAGAGCATCCTGACAGCATTTATTTAACCAAAGAAGTAGCAAAAAATGTAAGAGCTAATCTTATAGGGTATTTTGCTGCCGTTACCGCAATGGATGCTAACATAGGAAGAATAATAGATAAGGTTGAACATCTTGGTATCAGGGAAAATACTTTGATAATATTTACAAGTGACAACGGATTTAGCTGTGGGCATCATGGCTTCTGGGGCAAGGGAAACGGTACCTTTCCAATTAATATGTACGACAGCTCTGTTAAGGTTCCTTTTATTGCTTCACAGCCCGGAATTATTCCTGAAAATAAGGTGTGTGATGCACTTGTTTCAGCATACGATTTTATGCCTACCTTATTAAATTATCTTGGTATTGAAGATTATGAGGATGAATCCCTGCCCGGGAGAAGCTTTGCAAATGCCTTAAAGGGACTTCACTACGAACAGGATGAAAGCATAGTAGTATTGGATGAATATGGACCAAACCGTATGATACGAAACAGGGAATTTAAGTATATCAGACGTTATCCTTATGGACCTGATGAGATGTATGATTTGGTAAATGATCCCGGTGAGAAAGAAAACCTGCTTTTGCAGGACAACCACAATGAAAAAGCCGCTAAGTTAAGATATGAATTAGAGGCCTGGTTTAATCAATATGTAAATCCTGAAATTGATGGCGCAAAAGAAGCTGTATATGGCTCCGGTCAGATAAATTTAGCAGGGCTCTGGTCAAAGGGTGAAGTTTCACATAGCTGTGATGATTATATTAAGGAATCTAAAAATTATAAACCGTATAGTCTAAAGTAGGATATTTTATGAGAAATAAACTAAAAAAAGATATTTCCTAATAAAAATCAGAAATCAGCTGTTTGTAGTATATATCCTCACTTTTTACTGCAATCATTATAATTATATCTACAGTTCTTATAGCACTTTTTAAGTAATCTTATGATAGATAAGATAGGCGCTTCAAGACTTGACCTTTTAAAGCAGATTGGAGAACGTTCTAATGTGATTAAAAACAGCAGCATTACTATCTCCAATCTGTATAAGCTTAATTCCTCTCTTATATCTGCGCTGACAGGCAAATTGGATGCCACCAGAGAGAAAAAAATCAAAGTAAATCTGGACGATATGAAAAAAAACTTTGATGTGGTATTTAGCGAAGTTGGCATAGCCTTTGATGTGATTGTTATTGGTGACAACGGCTTTTGCTATTCTTCACAGGCAGGGGATAATTATGATTTTGCTTCTCTTAAAAATCAATTATGGTACAAATCTATTTTTGGAAAAAAGGATGATATAACCTTTATCAGCAGTTTTAAAGATGTGTTCGGTGTGGGAAAAAAACAATATGTTTTTAGTGCTTCCAGACGGATTTTAAACTCTGATGGCAATGAGATTGGAACCTTACTGATAAATATTGACGAGGTCTATCTTTCTGATATATATCAGTCTGCTTTAAATGGAACCAATGTTATATACATAATCGACAGTAATGGTAATATCATATCACATACCAACAAAGATATGAGGGGAATGAACTTCATAAATGTAGAGAATTTTAAGAAACTTTATGGTGAAAATGATTTCAGACTAACCAAAAAGTCCGTTGGAGAATACCTGATTTCAAACTACCATGATACTCAGACAGGCTGGACAATAATAGAAGAAATGCCTTCTTCCTTTGTACTCTCCGATGTATATAGAGCCTATATTATTATATCCATAATAATAGGAATCTGTTTTCTGATCTCACTTGTTATCTCTTATCTTGTAGCCGGCAAAGTCTCAAAGCCTTTGCTTGACCTTTGTGATTCACTTAATCAGGTTAAAGAGGGAAATTTTGATGTAGTAAGCAAGGTGGCAGGTTATGATGAGATTAATCTGTTAAAAAGTAGTTTTAACGGTATGGCGCAGGAAATTAAAAAGCTGCTTGAAGATATGAAAAATAAAGAGGCATATAAAAGGCGTATAGAAAATGACTTACTAAGAGCACAGATTAATCCTCATTTTCTATATAACACCTTATTTTCTATCAAGTGTCTGGCAGAAACAAGAAGACCTGAAGAAGTAAGCGAAATGATAAGTGCTCTTATAGATTTCCTTAAAATGACCTTGAGGAAAGATGCCGATCTTATCTGCCTCAGTGAAGAATTTATAATTACAGAAAAATATTTAGTCTTACAGCAAATGCGCTATGGTGATAAACTAAGCTTTGAATTTGAACCGGATGAGAAAACAACTCAGTGTATGGTTCCTGCCTTAATTCTTCAGCCTATAGTTGAAAATGCTATTTTTCATGGTATAGAAGCAAAAAACGAGATGGGAATTATTGTAATTTCTTCTGAAATTCAGAATGAACGCCTGATTATTTCAATTAGCGATGACGGAGCAGGCATGAATGAAGATACCTTAGAGCGTGTTATTGATACCTGCACCAATAAAGAGTACACACGAAATGAATCTATCGGAATAGCCAATGTTTCAGGCCGTATTAAGGTTGACTTTGGCAATGAATATGGGCTACACATTGAAAGTGAAGCCGGTATCGGAACTACAGTTACCATAGAACTGCCTATTATAGATAAAAAGTTGAGGACTATCAATGATGAAAATTTTGATTGCTGATGACGAAAGACTGATTTGCGAATGGCTGCAATTTTGTATTAAAGAAAATCCTGAATATGAGATTGCAGGTGTAGCAAGCAATGGCGAACAGGCCTTAAAGCTGTATAAGGAGTCTGAACCTGATTTAGTACTCACAGATATTAAAATGCCTGTTATGGATGGTCTGACTCTGTTAAAAGAGATTAAGAAAATCAATAGCTCCACCTTTGTAATTTTACTTACTGCCTTTTCTGAATTTGATTATGTCCGCGCAGCAATGCGCGAAAATGCTGATGAATACATTTTAAAAACGGAGATAGGCAAGCAGTCCTTTCAGGAAATGCTTAGCCGTATATCCATAAAGATAAAAGAAAAAAACAGGCAAAATGAAGATGAGATACGCTACAACGGAGAAAAACACTCTATCCTGCGCAGCCTTTTAACCTGTGATAAGCCGATTACAGAAAATGACATCAATACTTTAAGGGAATACAATATAAAATGGCGGGATTCAGGATTATTTGCTTTAGCTGTATGGAAAAGCAAGTTATTTGACAATTTCACCGTTTCTAAACATGAAAATATAGTACATGTAATAGGTGTTGAGTATGATGAAGTCACCTATGTATTAGTTGGTAATCTTGCAAGAGGCTTAAGTGAACTTGAAAAGCTGTCCTGCCTTCAGATATATGCAAACAAGATTATGAATGATAATAATTGCATGGTTGGTATCAGCAATATTACAGAAAGATTGGCTAATGTAAGTGAAGCTGCAAGAGAGGCTGCCGATGCTTTATCCTTCGGTTTTTATAAAGGTCAGATAAAGATATACCACTCTCTTGGTTCTGACAAAAAACATAGAGATGAAAATTTCAATCCGGAATTAAAACAAATTTATCAGGAATTCTACACTTTGTCAGGAAAAGAACAATATTTACAGCTTGAAAAAAATTATGGATTATATTGAAACTAATAAAAATACTCAGAATTAATTATGTAAAAAAACACTTTGTAAGGAATGTCTTGATGTAATATATCTGAGATATGTAAATGATAATACAGAGTTTACCAAAAGTGCATTAAATCAGTCAAAAACCGGCATTGATGAAGCTTCCTGTTTTTCTGAATTAAAGTATATCGCCTTAAATTATGCCAAAACGAATATGCCTGACAATGAAATCAATGAAAAAGAACTTTCCCAAAGAATTTTTAAAGCTGTATTATTCATCGAACAGCATTACAATGAAGCCTTAAGCCTAGAGCAAATTGCTGCTGAGGCTAATCTGAACCCTGAATATTTCTCCAGAGTATTTAAAGAAGAAACAGGCTATAACTACAGCTCATTTTTGTCAAATATCCGTATGAAAAAAGCAGAATACCTTTTAATAAATACTATGGAAAAAGTTCAAGGTATAGCTGAAATGGTGGGATATTCTAATGTCAGTTATTTTTCTACCATATTTAAGAAGAAGTATGGTGTTAATCCTTATGAGTTCAGAAGGAATAATGGAAATAAATATGAGTTTTTAAAATGAAAATGCCTATACCAAAAAACGGACTTTTTTCTATCCGGATTTGGTATAGGCAAATAATAAAGTATTAATGAAATGCCGTACGGCTTTCAGTCTTAAGATAAATCGTTTTCCAAAACCTTCTTTTCATACACCCTGAGTCCGTCTCCATAATCCTTAAAATAAAGCACCTTAAGCTCTATCTTATCGCTGTCAATTCCATATAATTTATTTATAGAGTATCTATAAAGTGCAAGCTGGCCTGTATATCTTTCCTCTAAGGTCTTGTCAAAATCTTCCTTTTCAGTTATATAGTCCGCAAGGTCAGACTTATAATCAAAAACTATAGCTCTATCACCATATACAAAGATTAAATCGGCTGTACCATTTATCCAGGCAGCTCCATCCGCTGCTATCTCATCTTCTTTAAGTCGTATTTTCTCAATTTTTTTAAGTTCATCTGACTTATTCGTCTCATAAAATGAAAAAGGAAGCTCTGTATATATCCTTACATTCTTATCCGAAATATCTTTGCTATACTTTTCTTTAATATAGCTTTCCAAGGCTCGGACAGCCTTAGGCAGAAACTCTCTGTATCTGTTTAACTCCTTTGACTTTTCTGCTTCTCCTAAAATTCCCTCTGTGATATCCTTCTTAAACTCATTTACAGCCTGTTTAGCACATATTACAGCCAGATTTTCATTATCAGTGGATAATCCGAGCCTTTCAATCAAGAGCTCTAAGGCCCTGTGCAGAACAGTTCCTATTACATTTCCACCAGGTCGTATCTCATCTCTGGTAAATTTTTCAAGACCGGATTCCTTAGCCTTTTTATATGCCTCTGCCCTTGTCTTTGAATTATTTTCAAACCCCGAAGGATTGAACTTATGATAAGCTATACCGCCCTTACCATCTGTATTAAATACGGTATTTCTTTCATATTCAGCAAACTGTTCAACCTTTGCCTCATTTATTTTTGGAATTTCCAGCCTTTCTACATCCTCTTCTGTATTTTCGTCACCAATTAAAATAAGAACTTCTTCAGCTCTTGTCTTTGCGACATAGTCAAGTCTTATTTTTTCGCTTCTATCTGCGCTCTTGGCCTCTTTCTTAATTTCCTCAGAGCCCATAAAGTTACAGGTGCTGCCCTTTATACCTCGCCCTCCATCACGTCCCCAGGTTATAAGAGGATAGTATTTGTCATCTTTTCTATAATCCGTCTCATCATTGTCCCCCTTTGCTGATTTTGGTGGCAGTATAACTATCTTTCCCTGCAACCCCTTAGCTTTATGATAATTCATCAGCCTTACCACATCAGTTCCGGTATTTTCCAAAACCAGTTCTCTGTCAAGGAGGTCAGAAATGTATTGTTCAGTTTTTCTTATAAAGGCAACAGTATTTCCCTTGTCCTCTGCAAACATATTTTCAATCAACTGCTGAAGCTTAGTCTGACTCGAGATTATATAGGTATAAGGCTGTTCTTTTCCTACAAAAAACAGGTCAAACTTCTCTGTCAAATAAGCAGCCTTTCCATAGGCTGATAGCCCTTTCACAGCCTCTACCAGCTCGTCTATGATATTATTGGCTGCTGCCTCATATATATCTTCCTCGAATCCTGAAAGCTTTAATCCACTGTCAGGTACGGCCTTGCCCTCATATAACTTAAGCTTAAGAAGTTCTACTGCACCTGTCCTGTATTCCTTATTGTGGCTATGGGCTATAGCCTTATACAGTCTAAGAAAGTGGTTTAATATCTCTGCTTCTTCTAACTCTATTTCACCTAGAACCTGAGTCTTGATGCCCCTTTTTGAAAATTCTTCTACATACTTACCCATGCCTCTGTGCTTATCAAACAAAACCAAAAAGTCACTATAACAGATTTCTCTAAAGCCCTTATTTCCATCTCTAATCTTGTATTTTCCTCCTACTAAAGCATCTACCATTTCAGGTATCTTCTCTGCAGCTCCATCATCTTTACCACTGTCCTTATCAGTATTTTCATCCTCTGTATCTGCCTCTTCATTCTCTATATCAGCATTTTCATCCTCTATATCGGCCTCTTTTATATTCACATCCTCAATAAGATACATATATGCTCCTGCAAGCTCCTTCTCACCGAGATTATCTGGTATTTCTCTTCCCTCTGCTACCTCCATCTCCTCATAGCCACCTAGATTTGACGAGGAATTTTCAGATTCCTCTTCTTCCCATAATATACCTTTATCAGCAAAGAAATCATTTACATATTCAATCAGCTTGTTATTTGAACGATAATTTATACTAAGACGGAATACCCCTGCATAAGGAGATTGCTCAAATCTGTCTTTTACCTTAAAATATATAGCAGGATCTGCCCCTCTAAATCTGTATATAGCCTGCTTAGGATCTCCTACCACAAAGAGTTTGCCTTCCTTAAGTTTTTCTGCATTTCCCAAGGTAGTAAGATTCCATACTATTGATTCCTGCAAAGGGTCTGTATCCTGGAATTCATCTACATATACGCATTTGAATTTATTATAAAAATATTTTCTTACTTCTTCATCTTTAAGTAGTTCATAGGCTTTCTCAAGCAGCTGGTTATTGTTTAATTCTTTGACAGGCAGATTTTTCAAAGTAAAATTTCCTTGCAAGTAAGCTGTATTTTAAAAATGATTAGAGATTTCTCTTTTTTTGCATTTTCTTTATCAAATTTTTGTTTATCTGTACGTTTAGGTAAAGTCTCAAATAAAAACTATATTATGTTCTACTAATCTCTCATTCAAAGCCTTTATCTTGCTAGTCATTTCCTGTTCTCAGGGTTTTTATCATTCAATTTAATCTTTGTATCTTGAAATAACACTACTTTAGGAGCTTTTTAATAAGTTTAATAATTGCATCTAGTTCCACAGCGGAAAGTACCCCTCTGTGGTTTCATATAGTTTTCTCCCTTGTTCTATAGACTCCCATTTTTCCCCACTATTTTTTTAGCAGCTTTAATAGGATTGTCAGTTTGCAATATATGCTTTGCCTCATTCACTGCCTCTTCCAGATTAGCAAAAAACTTATCAATCGTTACTTTTATTCTTGCATTTTCTTCAGCCTCGATAGCAGCATATGCCGTCTCTTTATACACTATAAATGACCGGAATTCTTCTTCAGATACTTCTTCTATTTTGTAATACTCACTTACATCAACCAACTTCGAGAAATTATCAAAAATTACCCTCTTTGACTCTTTATTTGATGTGTCGCTAACCCTATACATTTCTTTAAGTTCATCTTCATTCAATGTAGTTAGCCATAGATCAAAAATCTTCCCTTTTCTTATTTTATCATCATCATCTTCTAACACCTTTGCTCCCATAGGAAGCCCTGCTTCAAAGCATCGCTCTTTTAAAAGAGTCGCACAAAAACTATGGATAGTGGATATCTGCATATTTTCTATATTATGTAAGACAGACTTAAGCTTCTCACTGCTTACAGATCTTTTTTTGACCTCTGCAACTATCCTTCCTCTTAGTTCCTCTGCTGCAGCATTGGTAAAGGTTATAGCCACTATTTCTTCAGGCTTTATGTCAGCCTCAATCTGGGCTACTATTCTATCAATGATGAGGGTAGTCTTACCTGTACCTGCACCTGCTTCCACAAACATGCTCTCATCCAGATGACTTATTATATATTCTCTTTGCTTGCTGTCAGCAATTCCTTCATACCTATTCATTGTCCATTACCCCCTTACCAACATATCTCCTGCAAATCTTTGTATACCCACAATAGCTACAGCCATCCTTCACTTTACTGTATTCTTCAAATTGAGAATTATAATATATTTCTGCATTCACCATAAATTCCTTAAGATTGCCCGAATTAAGCTCGCTCAGGCTTTTGACAAGCAAATCCTTCGCTTTTTCCGGTAAACATTTTTTAACATCTAAGTCTTTATCTATGTCTAATTCTACTTCAAACCCTATATCTACAAGCTATATGTTGCATTGTATTCCTTCTCCTTATCATCCTCAAACGGAAAATCATAGAAGACCTTATCAAGCTTTATACCTTTTATTTCATTGTTTCCAAACTTTTCTTTTAATATCTCCTGGCTTTGCTTTACATACTCTATTCCAGCCATCCCATAAATAAAGTGCTGCAACTTCATATCAGGCGGTAGCAATTTTTTACCTTTGTTGTTTGTCTTTCCTATAATCCCTTCCTTTAAATTCGACACTTTTCCTGTCTTGTAGTCAAGAATATTAAGGTGAAGTATACCTTCAACATCTAAATACCCATCAATCCTATCTATAGAGCCTTTCCAGTCAAAGGTGACTTTGTCATCATAGTTATATATAACTCTAAATTTGCTTCCTTCATCTTTACCAAAACCAAGCTCGTAACCTAGAACCATCCACTTTCTTCCATTTGTAAGTTCTTCTTCATAAAACCTATGTAAATCTTCTAAGTATGACATTGCCACTTGTTTTATAGCTTCTGCCTCTACATTTTTTGCACATTCAGAAACATATGGTACCTTAATTTCTGTCTCCTTTAATGCCTTATTATAAGCCTTATCAAATTCTTCCTGTGAAAATGTTGTTTCTCCTGCATACTTATCTGAGAACACAGCCTTGCAGTATAATTCCATTATTCTATGGAAAAATGTTCCCTTTTCACTGGCCTTTAACCAAGTCTCACCCTTGTAATCATTATCCGGCTCGGCTATATTAAGAACCCTCTGATAATAGTACTTGAAAGGACATTTTACTAAGGTTTCAAAGGCTGTTGCACTAAGGCTCCCAGTTGCAAAAGTGCATTCTTCACTTTTATTTTCCGTCTCTTTTACAAGTTCATTTTCTACATTTTCCAGGCACTTATTAAACCTATAACCGGTTTTATGCGATTTATAAGTTGCCTCAATTTCTTTACTGTCATTCAATTTTGTCAGATAAAAAAGGCTCGAAGAAAGCTCTTTAAAAGCTAATGTATCATAATAGCTATAAAGTAAGGTTGTTTCTCCTTCAGGACAGGTTGTAAGCAAGTACTCAATTTCATCCTTAAATATTTTATTTGAATTGCCTGCAAGAGGTACATAGGCTGCATTAACATCCAAAACCTCTCTTATTTCATCGTCACTTAGCACCGGAGAATTGGCTGTATCCTGCAATACATAAGAAGCTGCAAGCCCTACTATAAAGTTATAAGAACGTTCTGCCACACATCTGCCTGCAAGCCTTGTGCCCTCACCTTATCCATCTCTTCAGGTATTCCAAACTTAAAGTTCACTAAAGCATCTTTTATTATGCTAAGCTGGTCTTCTTTACACTCTTGTCCAAGAAGCCCAAATGGAATAGCCAATTCCCTAAGAGCTTTAAGATATGTATTTTTATTTTTATTGTTGTAAGAATATTTTTTAGCAAACTCAAGCAGGTTTTAAATAAGTCTTCTCTGCTGTATTTTTCTTCGTTATAAATATCTATGAAGTCTCTTAAAAAAATTCTTTAAAAAGGCTGAATCTTGTTATTTTCTTTCTCATTAAGTGTACTGAATTCGCCAATACTTTCATGTCTCTTTAAGAAATCTTCATATCTAGCTTTAGACCAACCTATGTTTTTCGCGCCTAAGTAAGGTATCATAGGCTCTTTTCAAACTATATTTATACTCACCATTATTCTCTTTTTCAAGATTTTTCCTGTTCCTCATCCTTTTTCCTCATAAATAGGCTCTTCATTTATTATTTCAACTTCTTCGATTCTATTTTTAGTAATCTCTTCTTCCTTTGTAATTTCATCTCTTTTAATAATATGCTTAAGTGTTGCTGTCTGGTTATTCACCAGTCTGCCAAGAATTTCATAAGAGAAATCAGCCTCTATACTTTCTATTAAATCAATTAAAAGCCTGATTATTTCATTATCTCCGGCATTAGCCTTCTTAAAGGTTACTCCTATGTTATTTTTTTCACAGGCTGCCCTAATGAAATTCTCATATACTTCGTCTGTATAGTAGATGCCTACCTCACCAAAGTTGATGCCCTTATTTTTTATCTCTTCTATGCAGTATTCAACCTCGTTATACTGTCCGTAGGCCTTTACAAAATGTACCTCAGATTTGTTGTTATCTGTCATACAGACGGTATCCACATTTATGCCAAGTTTTCCACATAAAGCATCTAAAAATCTTTTTTCAATATAAGAAATCTGTTCGGCAAAATAATCTGTAATTACAAGTTTAAGTTCTCTACTAACAGCCAGATAGCTTCTTATATTCACCTCACTGCTTTCTTCTATTATTTTTATAGCCTCATTTAATACTCCCACCTTATCTAAAAGCTTTCTGTCTTCAAGTTTTTTTGATAAATCAGATATAAGATAATCTAGCTTTGTAGTTTTTCCTTCTTTTCTCTTGCCTTCTCTCGGGATATTAATTATTCTTAAAAATCTCTTTTGAAGTCTCAAGGGAAATGCTGGTCTTAGGCAAAAAAACCGTATATTTTATCCTCTTTTAGAAGATAATAGAATATCTTGAATAAGATAAGCTTCCTCAGCAGTAAAAAATGTCCTCTTTATCATAGTCTTTTTCCTGTGTAGGCGTAATATCCCATTACTATATTTTTGAAATATTTTCTATAGTAACAGTTCTGAGGGTTTTCTGTTACTATGTTATCTTCTCTATTTAGTTTTTCTTATAATAGAATTAGGTATAGACACCCTGTCAGATATCAGATATTTTAACTTTCCCCTATTATTTTCTATAAAGCTGCTTAGCTTAACTACATCTTTTCCCATATTTTAATGCCTCCCGTTTTACTTAATTTATTTTTCAGGTTGTTTGCCATCCGGTGGTATAATTTTTACCGCATCTTTAAGAAGCCTTAGCCACATCTCCGGACCTTCCCCTATTATTGCCGCTCTGAAGCGTGTAGTATTACCTTTTGTATACAATTCTTCCGCATTAGGTATCTGGTCTAATATCATTCCTTTATTCGTCCCTGTAAAGTCAAAGGTTATATGTCTTATATTACCGCCATACATAAATTTAGATTTATTTTTAAACTGTCCTACCTCAAACTTATCCTTATCTGATACATGAAAGTGTTCGTCAAATATTTTTACTTCACTAATCCTGTCAAGTCTGTATATAGCAGGCGATGAACAAGAGTTTCTTCTAAGTTTCTCCTCAATTTCTTTATCTTCAATCTTGGCTGCCATGTAAAAATACATCTCCGAAAACATAATAGCCAGAGGACATAACTTTCTTTTAATATTCTTAATGTCCGCATTTCTTTTATATTCAATTTCAATCTTTCTCTGTTTTACTATAGCCTCTGCTATATTTTTCATATTCTCAAGGAAGTCCTCAGGCGTAATTTGCTTAGAGGTACTAAGCTCTGCGTAATGATGCATCTCATTGCCTGTAAGAGTAGTGACCTGCTTTCTTTCTTCTGCATCCAGGTTATGTTCTATTATTTTATCTAACATTCTTTTCATTTCTTCTTTAGAAAAAGCTCTACTGTTAAGCAGAATATTACATACAGCCAACACTTCTGTCTTTGTAAGCCTTCCAACATTTTCACGGCTGAGCTTATATATATTTGGCTTACTTTTTGTATCTCAAATTGATATCTTGTATCTAAGAATTCTTCTACCGCTGCTAAATCTCTTTTTATTGTTTTTTTATCAACTCCACATTTTTCAGATTTAACTTCTATATTCACTTCTTTATTGTCCAACAAATCACGATATATCTCAAGAATACGTTGTTCCTGTTTTTGTTTTATCTATATTGTACTCCAAATCCATAACCTCCGAATATTTGTATAATGCTTTTAGAAATAATATATTGTCTGGGCAGAAACTGCCCAGACAGAAAGATTGTATTTTTAGAAAGCTGACTCTAAGCTAATTATTAATTCTCAGAAGGAGTAAATACACTTTATTGTAGGTTGTTTTCTTCGTTTATCCTTCTAATCTCCTCCTCTACATGGTTTTCTTCTTCAACTTTTCCCTTCCAAATTGACTTATTTACCAGCTCCTGACCGCCTATTTTGTCATATTCAAACTCTTTATCCTCTATCAGTTCCTTTTCAGTAAGTCTTTTCCATTTTTCATCGCTCACTTTTATTCTTGTTACTCCAAATTCAATTATCTGTCCTTCACAAATCTCGTCATCAAATGACTTATAGCACTCATATGCTTTCTCCCAGCTGGTTGTATTATGACGGGAGTCCGTAGCTCCATATAAGTCCCTTATTGACTTGATTACATTGCCACTTAATACTTCTCCGCAGCACAATTCCAGCTCACTTAAGTAGCACCAGTAAACTGATCTTACCTTTCTTTCTACATCTCCTTCTTCCTCAATTTCTAACCTATGAAATTCTTCATAAACACTTCCACCACTATAATCATCACCTTCTTCATCTATTCCGTAGAAATCAATGACTCTTGGCGATGTGTCGGTAACAAAGGAAGAATAGTCTTCATCGTCAAGTACTTCTTTTGCCTTCAAGGCTTCCCATTCTTCATCAGTTACCGATATTTCTTTTGCAAACACGCTAATTTCAACCGGATTTAATGTAACATGAATAAAATGTATGTCATCACAATAAAAATCATGATAGCATTCGTAAGCTAGTTCCAAATTAGTAGTAGCCTGACCTGGCTGCATTGGAAGCTCCACTTCTTCGCCCATTAACAATCCATCATTATCAACACAGTAAACGCATCTTAGTTTCTTCTCCATAATTTTTCTCTCCTTGGTTGGTTTGTTGTTATCCTTTCGGAATTTGCTTATTTACCAAACTTTTTTTCTAATTCTGCATCAACAACATCATCACTGTATTTAATCGGAATTACTATACTGCCTTTATGGTCAATATATCCATACTTTTCACCATCCTTAGATACTTTTAGCACATTGTCAAACTTGCCATCATCTCTGCCAATTGTAGTTCCAAAATAATGTTTATTTCTTGATAAATAAATGGTACTACAACTTTATTCTCTTTATTTACGATTCCTACTTTTTGTCCTGATTTTTCTACAACAATAGTATCTTCATTAATAAATTCGATGTTCTCGTATTTAAAGGGAATCATTTCTTTTCCGGTTTTATCTAAAAGCCCCCATTTTCCTTTTTTCATTAAGGTAAGGTATTCTCCGTTATTCCATACACTTATTCCGTAGCTTGATTCAATTTCACCCTGATATTTAACCGGCACTACTTCCTTACCCAAATTGTTTATAGCACCTAGCTTACCTTTCTTTTCCACAATTGCAAGATTTCCATAAAAATTGCCTGCGTTATCATATTTAGTTTTTGTAATCTCCTTAAGATTTTCGTTCACAAAACCTACCTTATTATTTTTCCATACACGATAGTAAGCAAGTCCGCTCTTATCCTTACCTGCATTCCCTAATCCATCATATTTTAATGGTAAAACTGCCTTTCCCTCTCTATCTAAAAGTCCATATTTATCTTTTTTACTCGCAAGAATGTATTTCCCCTGATTATCATTATATAGTTCATTATTAAGCATTGTATCATACTTACATGGAATTACAGTCTTACCATATTTATCTACTGCACCATATTTTTTACCTTTTTTTACAACAGCTATTCCATTTCTAAACCATTCTGCTTCATCATATTTACAAGGAATCGCCAGCTCAAACTTTTCATTCAGGTATCCATATTTTCCATTTTTAGTCACTCTCATCATGCCTTCTGAAGCTGGTGCAATCTCTTCATATTCTACCGGAACCAGCACTTCACCATCTTGAGACATCAGTCCGAAAAAAGATCTACCATCTTTATCCGCAAAATCCAAAAGAATATTTCCATCATAATACCATAAGTCTTCCGGGCCTCCTCTTTCAGAGATTCTTTCAAATTGCGGTTCATAAATCAATGTTCCATTTTCTTTTGCCAGCCCAAATCTATCACCCTTTTTATTACTTATTTTAAGGAGTCCATTTCCAATAGTACCTGTAAGCTTATTCCCCCATTCAACCAGCCAGCTATACTTTTCTTTGGCAGCCTTATCCCATTTTACAGTAGTCTCTTCTGCTCTTAATCTGACTGTCGCTCCTTCAGTTGTTCCTGCCACTACTACTGTAGCAATCAATAGTGATAATAATACCTTTTTGTTTCTGTTTTTCATATTTATCTCCTTTACATTATATTGCTTCTTACTATTATAGTTCAGTTGCTGTTTTTATCCAATTAACTTTTATTACAGAAGTCTAATACGTCCTCTTCATTTGTACCCTTATAGCGGGCTGTAACGCTATATCTCCCATTTTACTCTTCTAATAGCTTACCGGATTCAATTGCATTCATAGCTACTATGTTTGCTATTATCTCTGTAGGCAGATTAACAATTGCCTCCCCATCAACATAAGGTGAAAAGAAACCGCTGATAATCCCATTGTTATTTTCTGCTGTTTCAATATAGTGCAATACTTTTGCGCCTCCTGCATAAGTAAGTATAAGCAGCGGTTCATCTTCACTTATATCAACACTTTTTACACCTGTCAGAGGATATGCAACTTCTATATTTCCGTCTTTAATCCTACATACATAAAAACTTGATTTTGAAAAGTCTTCTATATACCTTTTAGTGTCTGAATTCTCATCTATCTTAGCAACAAAATAACCCTGTTTGTTGATTACTGTCGGCTTCTTAAAGCTTAGAGCTTCAATTAGAGACATATTGCTATCAAGTATATACCAGTTTGTCCCTTTCTTTACCATATGACAGTCACTGAATCTGGAAATCATCACTTCCTTAAAAGGGCACTTGGAAGTAATGCTGCTATTGATAGTCATAACTCCAACCTTGTTTTTCTCCCTAATCACCGTAATATTAGGATTCTCATGGAAGCCATCTGCGCTTATGCCTTCAGGAAGCTCAAGCTTTACAAATCCATCTGTATTTATAAGTTTGAATATATTATTCTCATCTTCCACTACAGCCAGTCCATTTTTGGCAAATCCGTTGGTGTATAAGAACTTCTCATCAAATATCTCTTCTCCCTTTTCATTTATGAAGGTGTAGGTCTTGCCATCACTTATATAGCTTATGCCATGTTCAAATATACCGCCTTCGACTATTTCTTCACCTAAGGGTATGACTATCTCATTATTTTTATTAATATATGCAGACTTTCCTTCAGGAGTCCTTACAAAGGCAAGCCCCGAGTCTGAAAAAGAATAGGCAGTCTCATATTTGCAAGGAATAACTATCTTTCCATTCTCATCTGCATATCCCTGTCGGTCTATAATTGTTACCTGATAGAGTCCGCCTGATTTATAATAAATTTCATCAACCGGCATCTCCGGAATCATAACAATGTCAAGATTTTTATCAATTACTACCGGTGACTGCCCATCACTATCAAATTCATAATGTGAAATTCTTGTTCCATCCATTTCATAAATCAGCTTTTCTGCTTCTATTATTCCACTGTAGAACTCATCTAATGACATATTAATTTCCTGCTTATTGTTTTCATTGTTTAACATAGTTCTTCTCTCCTTTTGATAAGTGATTTATTGCTATGGTTAAAGTATAGCAGGAGTGATGGACAGGATATGTCCAAAATTATTTTATTTAATATAATTTATTTATCCCTGCCCACTACCTTTTTAGTGGCTCCAATCTTCTTATCCGCCCATAATACGACATCTTTTATTACAAGTTTTTTTACTGCTGATATAAAATTATCCATCATTCCATAGTCTAGTATTCCATCTTTTACAGGAATCATCATTTTATCATTCTGTATCTTTTTATTGCTAATACTATCTCCCCAGCTATATTTGTTACCTAGACCCTTTTTGATACAGGTTGCCAAATATAACTGATTTGTTTCATTTACTTTATCTTCATCCGTCAAATATAAAGCTAAGTTATGACTGTCATTAGAAAAAAAGTCAGTCTTTTGATATGAAACAACAAATGTCTTACCACCTATAAAAATACAATTTCCTTTATCTTTCATCTCCTCTTTATAACTGATATGACTTGATACCGAATTGTTATCTGCACTTGCACATAGATATGGCACTTCTCCACTTCCGGGAGTTATCTGCTTCGATAAAATATTTTTTGTATTTTTCACATTAAAGATTTCTGTAACTTTAATTTCTTGCCAGTTTAATGAGTCCATATCTTCAATAGACTGCTTTTCTTCCTCTGATAATTCATAATCATCAAGTCCGCTTACCTTTAGGTAAGCGGTAAGTTCGCGTACACGCTCCTCTTCGAGTTCGCGTACATACGCTTCCATAAAGTCAAAATCTATTTCTCCATTTTTTATAGGAAGTGTAATTATGTGTTCTTTTAATGTCTGCAATGTTGGATATGAAGAATACCCACCATAATTTACTAAAATCTTATCTATTGAAGTTACTACCAATAGATTTATAAGTCTGTTACTTTTAGGTGTTAATACAAAAATATTCTGACTTGAATACCATTTGTTTTTTTCTTATCTGTGCATGTACTGCACCTATCTGGCTGACAGAAATTGTATTATCATTATTAGGTTCAGTCTGCAATTTTTCTACAAATCCTTGTATTCCATAGTTCTCTCTTGTCCTACCTATAAATTCATATGTATTTATAGCTTTATTTACAAAAGTTAACTTGCCTGCATCATATCCTTTAGATGTTGTAACTTCAAACAAATCTTCAATCCTATACTCTCCCCACTGAACATTCTTAAGTTTTTCGTCCAGTGAGGTATCTATTTTCCCAGGCTATCGTCCTCCACAACTTGCCCTTTAAGAAGATTTGACACTTCCCAAGCCAAATAATCTGCAACCGTTTTCTTGAAATCTTTAAGCGTTGGCCTCGTATCTATTTCTGCAGTCTGATTCCAGTCGGCACCATTCTGAGGGTCAATATATCCCTCAAAATACTCTTTTTCAGTAAATATATTCAGCTTACTTTTACCAAAACGAACTAAATCTGCTATTTCTTGATACCTTTCATTTGCTCTGTCAATATCTTTTAAGTTACTGCTTGCTTTTTTCCTGTTTGTTCTCTCATATCCATCGTTAGAAAAATCTATAAACTTAACAGTCTCATCTTTTTGATGAGCCTCTCCTACTCTAAATACATAAATATATGTCTGAACACTTGATTTTCCTAAAAACAAATCTCCCGGCATTTTTATGCTAGCAAGCAGAGTATTTCTTTCTAATATATTTTTATTATAATCTTTTGCTTTACTTGAACCAGCCGAGCTTTTGAATTATGATAGCAGCATAACCTTTATTCATCATTGACAATGCCTTTTCAACAAATACCATACCATTTCCTGATGCTGAATAAGGAGGGTTTAATACAAAAGCTGTAGCAGGAAATTCTTTATCTACATCTCCAAATCCATATTTCCCGTCAAAATCAATTAAAGAATCCATGTTTAAGATATTAGAACTTCCATCTCCCATAAGTATCATGTTTAAGATAGCAAGCATATAGATGCTAGCTTTATTTTCTAATCCCAAAAGCTGTTTTGCCTTTATTATTAAAGTCTTTTGCTCCAATTCCATAGGAGACTTAATTTTAGTTTTTGCATCCATAATCATTTCATTCATAGCCGCGACCAAAAGTCCTGCACTTCCGGTAGCAAAATCCCAGACATAGCTGTCCATATCTACTCTTGCAAGCTTTACAAGAAGCTTTGCTACATATGATGGTGTAAGTACAACATCATTTAATTTGTCTTGTGAGAAACCAAGCCATGAATACATTTCATTAAACAATTTCCCTGTAAAATCTGTAGTTAACCCTATTTTATAATATATACCTAAGTCATCAACTATCTTTACAAATATTCTCTTTAACTGGCTTTCTCCGTTTACAGGTCTGTTTATATTTTTCTGAAAGCAATGTATCTTTAAGTTTCGTTACTATCATCTCCTGTTTCTTTATTGGAAGATTTTTTTCTTCTTTCAAAAAAATGCTTTTTATTTTTTTCTTACAATAATTTCTCCATCTGTGTTACCTTCTTCTGACGATGACTTTAAATCAGATTTTTCAAGTGGGCTCACCTCTCCGGGAATTCCCAGAGTAGCCATGATAGAGGCTGATACAAGATGTACTCTGTTCTCCTCAGTTAACCCTTTCTCAGTTTTATAAATATCATTGTTTAGTTTGACAAGATTTGCATCAATTTCTTTTTCTCTTTTACTTTTAAGAGATTCCAGTTCTTCACTTGTCAACGTTAGTTTTTTTACATCTTCGATGAAACTACTGAAATCTTCAACCCTCAAAAATGACAAATCAGTATATTTACCTATCTCTTGTCCTATTCCAAAGTTATCTTTAGAAACATAATATACCCCAATATCATGTTCTAATGTGCCGTCTTCCTTCTTATATCCTGTAACTCCAATTGCTATAACTTCTGTATAGCTTGTATAGTGAAGTATCGCATTTGCATAATGAACAGCCCCATTTACTGCATAGCTGTTTATATTTTTATAATTAGGTTCATTTTTATTTGTCCTATTATCCACTTTTCCACTATCATCATACTTTATTAATTTATCCTTATATCCCTTGTACTCTATTAAAATAGGGTAATATTTTAGAGTTTTTTCATCTTTTATTAAAAGCTTAGCATCTGGTCTGTTTCCTCCAACACCTCCATTCTTTGATACATACTCCTCAAGAGCCTTATCTATTTCTGAATTTAAGCTCTCTTGTTCTAGCTTGTACTCTAAGCCATAGCTTCTTAACCATCCATTTACTAAATCAGCTATATTCGGTTCAACTGATTGCACTTTTGCCATTTTCTATTTTTCCTCCTAAATTATATATCCAAAGCCACAAAGCTCCTAGATTCAATTTTTAAACAACAAAAGCACCTGCCCGATATTTCATCAGACAGATGCCTTAATTTACAATATTCAGTTTTAACAAAGGTTATAAAATCACGCAATAACCCCTTGCTTGCTTGCTTGCTTGCTTGCTTGCTTGCTTGCTTGCTTGCTTGGAAGTATCCTATTTTCCATCTCTCTTGTCAACCCCTCTGATAAATTTATTTTGTAATAATTTAAATAAAATACTACTAAAAATTATAGTATTAAACCGCACTTTTTCTATGCATTTATTATATATTAGTGCTCCATTTCAGTCAACTATATAACTGATTCTTATTGAAACGTTTATGCCGGTACCGTTGCTTTCCCAATATCCAAGAGACTGCTTCTTTGTTCATAAACAAAAATTATTTAATCGCTAACAGTTGTTATGCATTCTAAACCCCTTAAATACATTTCCAATACAACATAAGCATTACTAAGCATTTCAGCATCTTTTTCACTTCTATCATTCTTCGGAATCTTTTCAATACCTTTTATTATATCTAAAAGTTCTTCTTTTTCCACATTCCAATTCTTTATAATCAAATTCATTCTTTCTTATGCTAAAAATAGGTGGTATAATACTCATGTGGATAATAGAGCTTATAATAACCTAACCTAAACATTACTGTAGCAAGAGAAACTTCATGTGCTTTTGGAAACAAATATATAATTTTCTTACAGGAATTTATGTACCATTCAAGGTATATTGTGCTTTTTCATCTCGTTTTCCCCTTCCAAAGTCACTCCCTTGCCTTTTCGTATACTTTCCGTTATTTCAAATGCTATCTCTAAATTAATACCCTTTTCTGTAAGATAAAAAAGAATATCATCTCTAGTGCATATTGCAGTTTTTAACACACATTCATTATTTTTAATCTGCTCCTGTATATTTCCTTCCCAGATACCTGTTCCATGGCAAAGCCCCAATACACGCACAATATCTGAGAATCTCTTAGGCTTGATTTCTCTAAATACCTTTACAGCAACATCTGAATTAAACATAGGAAGTCCAATAAGTCCAATGTCACAGCCATTTAATTCTTCAGCTTTAATTCCCAAAGCTGTAATTTCACTAAAAAGCGACAGCACTTTCATCATCAAAGCTAATCATATTTGCCTTTACTCCTGTCATATCTTCAAGCCTTTTTATCATAGTCAGCATATCATTACCTAGTGTACCGAATCCCAGCATATAATCAGCAATTAACTTATAATCAACAGCTTCATTTATCAATGCCATACTACTTTCATTCTCTTTTACATATATACAGTCATCCATATTATCATCCAAGGGAAGTATAACTGTACCTCTAAGACACCTTTCTTTAGTCCTTCTTTTTAATACAAATCCGATATAATTTTTATCTGTTCTATCGTCTTTTGCTACTATGCCTTCGCATCCGCTATCATTCTTAAATATATATCCGCATATTATTTTCTCTGCTATGTTACTCTGTGGCTCTTCTATAAAGCTTGGTTCTTTGGCAAAAATTACTTCTGCAAAGTCATTCAATCTTTCCTGATACTCGTCAGAAAAATCAATGCTTATGCTCATCTTCTTTTCCCCATTAAGTCCAATAGAGGATTCAGCCGGAATATTATGCCCATCTTTTTTAAGCAGCTTGCCACATATTGGACAATATTTGTCCGGCATATCGCACCCACTTATACCAAAGGATATTTTCACTTCATCTGAAGCAAAGTCCGAATAATTACAATTTCCACAGTAATAATGTGCAGGAAGCGGATTAATCTCTGTAACCCCTAGCAAGAACATAACAAAAAGCGAACCTATATTTCCTCTGGCAAATACAGGATAACCAGCCTCTTTCGACTTCCATACTAAATTTTGTGCCATTGTACACAAAATGGTTTGTCCGCTTGATACTATTGATGTTAATTCATGTTCAAGCCTGTCAGCCACATCTTTAGGTAAGTCCTTACCATATATCTCATATGCCCTGTTATAGCATATTTTTCTGATATCTTCTTCCATATTCCCTGTAAAAGATAAACATCTGTCAGAGCGTACAGGAGTTATGATTTTTATCATATTACTTTCAACAGTTGTCTCTTCATCCCTGCTTATATTTTTTTATGAGCCTCATATCCATGAATATTTTTTTCATTTACTTTATAAAAATAATTGTACTTTTGTGTTCCATACTCTATCTCCCTTTTTCTTATTAATATAATATCTAAAAATTCTATAAGTTTTTCTCTAAAAATCTTCATTCTCACTAAATTCAGATGTTTCAACATCAAGAGTGCATTTCCATCTCCAATTGAATAACAACCATCATCTGTTATATCTTCGGGATGAATAACTTTAAAAATTTTTTATCTCTTTTTGTAAATCTCTTTAATCTTTTTCTTATCTGTAATTTCTCCATTATAATATTTTCCAAATAACTCCACTAATGTCATTACCTTCCTCCTTACTCTTTTTACCTGCTCCTCAATTCTTCCATTTGTTTTTTTCTTATTCATCCATATACTGCCTGAGAAAACACCAGATTGTATAATTGTCACCAAGATTTTCTCTAACAAAATTTTTTTCAAGTCCTGTTTCATCCGCTATTTTGCCAGCTACTCCACTATATTTTTCTAATAATCCCTTAAGAGCTTTTTCGCATATCGTCATAATCCATATTTTTCATAATCATCAAAAAAATATGTTTATCTTCATCACTTACACTTTTGAAAAAAAGCCATTCCTACTTTTTGTATATTAGCTTCTTTATTACCTCCTTGTACAGCTCTTGCCCTGCCTTTCATTTTAACTAATTCTAAAAACTGCCATATTTTGCATAGTTTCACTCTCCTTGTTCTTATTTTTTTATATATAGTATATTAAATTTGCCGGACATATTTTGTCCAAATATTTCTTTTATCCTGTCAATCATAGCTACAAAGGCAAATCCTGGTTCTGAAAATTCATATCCTGCCTCATGGGTGTATGGTTTGTAAAAAATTATATCTACAAACTCGTTAAATTTATTACTAAAAATCTTCGTATTCCTCACATTCGAGTTCAACATCTAAAAGTGCATTATTATCTCCAATTGAATATAATCCATCATCTGTTATATCTTTAGGATGTTTTTGTACTAAAAAAATTAACTTCTTCTTTAAATATTCTTTTTAATTTCTTCTTCATTTGTTAGTTCTCCAGTATAATATTTTCCAAATAACTCCACTAATGTCATATCGTTATCTCCTCGTTTTTATTATATTTAGAGTATAACAAATTATGCAGACATATTTTGTCCAAAACTTATTCCTGTAATTTTTTAAGTGCCTTCTGATACTTTTTTGCCCTTTTAATATCCTTCTCTGTAATTCCAACTTTTTCAAGTCTTGACAAATCCATATTATGCTTTAAATCTGATATTTTAACTGCTCTTGCTAAAGGATTTGCTTTCACCCTCTCTATATAATCATCATAAGACAGGCTCCCATCCTTAGACTTTGTAATAGCAAATACTGCTTCGCCTATCTCCTCCCCAAACAATTCTTTTATTCTCTCTATTGTAAGTGGAGTATCTTCAACCGTATCATGAAGATAGGCAACTATTTTTTCTTTATTTGTAGTCACACCATTTACTACAGCCTGTATATGTCCTGCAAAGTAATCAATACCAGCTTTATCAATCTGATTTTTGTGTGAATTCTCAGATACAAACTTAGCCAATTCAAGCATATATTCTTCTTTTGTTATTTCCTTTATCTGCTCATATTCTTCACAATCAGGACAAACATAAGGAAACAGGATAAAATCAATGAAACCAAAATCATTATTTTCATAAAAGATTTCATATTTATTATTCCCCAATGCAACAACTACATTATCATAAGACGGTTTGTAATACTTTACAGCCTTACTAAAAATCAATCATTCTAAGCATTTTTTTACTTCCTCCTCGTATTTGAAAATATTTTTAATAAACTACTACAGGCATACCGTTGTACGCATTGTCATAAATTGTCTTAACTGCTTCTGTCGGTGTATTTACACAACCATGTGAGCCATGCCCGTTTTTATAAGCCGATTTTGACCAGTCTGAGCTATTTTTTCTCCATGGAGCATCATCGTATTCCTATTGAATTAGCATCATCAAATCTCATCCATCTTTCAACAAAGTCTGATTTAAAACGAATTATCAAAAATCTCTATAATGTAATACTCTATTTTTTTCTGCATATAGATTACTGTAAATAAGCCTTTAGAAGTCTGTGCTTTTTTTCTTTGTATCTCCAGTAACTACATCCGCAGTTATCACTCTTTTACCTTTTTACAACCTGTGAAATAATTTGATTTTTTTAAGATCAACTTCAATATATGTTTCATTTAGAATTTTATTTAAGTCTAATTTTATGAGATTACCTTTTTTTCTTACCTTGTACTGCTCGATAAATATTGTCTGCAATAGCCTTTTTTTACAGTTTCATTTGATATACCTGCGACTACCCTTTTTATATTTACTTCTTTTTCCATCATATTTTTTTAGTATAAGAGAATACTTAATTTCTTTGAAATGTTTCGATACATAATAGAAAAATAGCTTTTTTTATTTATCTTATCTTTCGATCTAAAAGTTTTTATAGGCCTCTTCATTTAAATTTATTCTTCCAAATTTTTGTTTTTAAGTAAGTTTCTGATTTGTAGATTATACTATTTGTGATAGGTGGTTTTAATATAAATAGTATGAAAGAAATCCGGCTCGGTGGTGAGTATGCCTTAACTGTGTCTGTCACACCTATAAAAACAGCTATAATTACCAGAATAGCTAAAAATTTTTTTAATCTTATTCATAATCAATCTCTCCTTTTTCTGCCAATTAACTAATTACTAACAGCTGTTATATTAGTATTATATAAAGCAGACCGGACATAATTTGTCCAAAAAAGAGATGATTTGAAAAAAAATAAGCTCCCGCCAAAATCATTCCATTTTAGCAGGGAGCAAAATTTAACCGTCTCTAATACCAGCTTTACCTGATATTACATAAGCTTAAGATAAAGGTTCTTGATATCCTCAAAAGTAGATTCCTTTGAAAAGAAAATGCCTATACCAAAAGCGGAGTGTTTCTGTCCTATTTGGTATAGACATTTTTATTTATTTCCCTCATAATAACCGTTTCTGCTATACTCAGACCATTTCATATACATAGCTTTATAATTATCCTTTATAAATCCCTGTATTTTAGATACTTCCCTATCTGTAAGTATTCCTCTGTTCTGCAGTACTGTATCTCCATTATCTTTCACAAAAAATTTCGCAGAACCTGCTTCAGTAAGTTTGCTGTCACTGGCATGCACATGCATACATTCCACTATACAAAACGAAGTAAAATAGAGGTAATAACCCGCAATTTTAAATTCATAATACTTAGGCATACTCTTCCTCCATAAACTTCCTATTTTTTCTGTAGTAGTCTTTAGCAATCTGAATTTCAATATCATCCATTGATGTTTCAAGAGTTTCGCCGTCTCGTGATATTACAAGTGCTCTATCCGGTTGATTAAGATTGAGTATTCTAAAGCCCTCATCACATCTGGTAAATGCATAGCCATTAACAATCATATCTGCCTCATCTGCTATTTCGATAATATCAAGCATTTTCTATTTTCACCCCCTTAATTGGTCTTAAAAATTCATCCGGTGTAATATACAGCTTCTCCAGTATCGGAACCAAGTCAATGTACTCTTCTTCACTTTCTTTATTATGTTTATATTTAGCCATAACAACCAGATATCCTCTGTCCCATTCTTTTATCTCTGTATATTTCTCTAATGAATATGGTGATTTAAATCTTATAACATAGTCTCCATAATGAAATATTGTAAATTCTCCCTTATTACTTAGAAGTGCATAATCGAATTGCATAGTCACCTCCCTAACAATCAATCTACTTATCATAATTTTATCACTATATGATGTGGGTGTCAAAAGTATTTGACACCCAATGATACAGGATTGCTCCGGCTTCACCTCCCGCAATCCTTGCAAAAACGCATGCTTTACAAACACTTAGTATGATAAGCCATACATGTCAAAATCCCCCACTGAAATATTCCATTTCAGTAGGGGACAAATTATTCATTTAAGCCTAAATCACTTTATTTTATTTCATTACTCCAAATTACATAAGCTTAAGATAAAGGTTCTTGATATCCTCAAAAGTAGGCTCCTTTGGATTACCAGGTCTGCAGGCATCATCCATAGCAGACTGTGTAAGGAAGTCAAGATCCTCAGGCTTAACTATAGCCTTAAGGTCAGCAGGGATACCTACATCCTGTGAAAGCTTCTTTACAGCATCAACTGCTGCCTTTCTGTACTCTTCCTGACTCATCTTATCTACGCCTTCAACACCCATTGCGATAGCAACATCTTTTAACTTCTCGCCGGTTGCCTCTGCGTTGTACTCCATAACTGTTGGAAGGAGGATAGCGTTAGCCACACCATGAGGTGTATCATAGACAGCACCCAAAGAATGTGCCATAGAATGAACTATACCAAGACCGCAGTTAGAGAAGCCCATACCTGTAAGGTACTGACCGAGAGCCATACCCTCTCTGCCTTCTTTTGTATTCTCAACAGCTCCTCTAAGGCTCTTTGCAATAAGCTCGATAGCCTTTAAGTTGAACATATCTGTAATTGTATTTGCACCAAGAGTTGTATAACCTTCGATAGCGTGTGTAAGTGCATCCATACCTGTTGAAGCTGTAAGTCCCTTAGGCATTGAGCTCATCATCTCAGGATCTACAAATGCTACTACAGGGATATCGTGTGGATCTACACATACGAATTTGCGCTTCTTCTCTACGTCTGTAATAACGTAGTTGATAGTTACCTCTGCTGCTGTACCTGCTGTTGTAGGAACTGCTAAAATAGGTACACTAGGTTTCTTTGTAGCTGAAAGACCTTCAAGGCTTCTTACATCTTCAAACTCAGGGTTTGTAATGATGATGCCGATAGCCTTAGCTGTATCCATAGAAGAACCGCCACCGATAGCTATAATATAGTCAGCAGCAGCCTTCTTAAATGCAGCTACACCACTCTGTACATTTTCAATTGTTGGATTTGGCTGAATTTCAGAATAGATTTCAAAGTCCATATTTTCAGCCTTAAGTAAATCTGTTACCTTACTTGTAACATTAAACTTAATAAGGTCAGGATCTGAACATACAAAAGCCTTCTTAAATCCTCTGTTCTTAGCCTCTACAGTAATTTCCTTAATTGCACCTGCTCCATGATAGGAAGTCTCGTTTAATACAATCTTGTTTGCCATCTTCTTTTCCTCCATTTTCTCAGACTCTTAGTCTGTAACCACACCTTTTTGTAACATTATATTTGCATACAATGCCTTTTCAGAAGTTGCTATTATGAGATAAGAGGTTTTAGCCTCCTCATAAAACTTAAATCTCTCAATGAAGCCTATGGTTTTAGCGCCACGCTCATCATATTTTGCCACTATCTCCTCAAACTCTTTCCAGATAGGAGTCTCAACTGTATCCCCAGGTACTTTCTCCATAAGAGAAACTGATTTTTCAGTATAGGTATCAAGTGGAAATACCTTTAATATAGCCTCAAGTACCTCAGGCACTCCATGTCCGTCAAGCCTTATTACCTTAGCATTTTTTCCCATAGTATGAGCAGGGAAATTACCGTCTGAAATTACAAGTCTGTCTGAATGTCCCATCTCACAAAGGGCTGCTAAAAGTTCAGGAGATAAAATTTTAGGAATATTCTTTAGCATAACATCCTCTTTTCTGTTTGTGAATGATTTAACAAATATTCTTTACATAAGAGGGTGCTGCAAATTTCCAGCACCCCTATGAAGTCTGATAATTATTATAAAATTTTGTAATATTAAATCATAACTTACTCAATACTTACCCAACTATTCATATAAGCAAGGCTTAATATCTTCGTTTTCCATATTATCAGCATTGTACCACTTAGCACCTGTATCTACATCAGAAACTGCCTGTCCGTCTGCTGCTTCTACAGCAAGCTTAACTGCCTGATAACCAATCTGTACTGGATCCTGGGTTACAGCACCTGCAAAAAGCTTGCTTCTAACTGCATCAAGAAGCTTCTTACCTGCATCAAAACCTACTGCAACTACTTTACCTTCACCAATCTTATCAAGACCTTCGTTAGCTGTAATTATCGCATTAGCTGCAAATTCATTAGAACCATAGATAGCTATAAGATCTTTCTTTTCAAGTATAGCAGAAGCAACTGCTGCTGCATCTACGTCTTTAACTTCAGCAGGGATACCTACATCAATTATAACCTTAGCTCCTGCCTTTTCATTCTTTAAGCTGTCATGTCCCTCTACAGATACATTATCTGCTCCACAAAGCTCTATCATCTTGTCTACAAAACCTTTGGTTCTGGATACGATAGACTGGGAGTTAGACTCCTGAGCTACAACACCTATCCTTACAGTATCCTTTGCATCTTTAATCTTTGACTCAATTAACTTGTAAAGTTCTTCTGCTGCAAGAGCACCTGCTACAGTATTGTTGGTGGAAGCATTAGCCTTGATTGCGCCTTCAGGAGCATCAGGTACACCTGAGTCAAATCCGATAATAGGAATATTTGCTTCCATAGCCTGCTGAATTGAAGGAATACTAGCCTGAGTATCAAGAGCTGCAAGGCAGATAGCTGTAGGCTTTTTAGCTATAGCTGTATTTAAATACTCAACCTGCTGTGCAATAGCAGACTCATTGTCAGGTCCCTGGAAAGTAACATCAACCTTAAATTCCTCAGCAGCTTTCTTTGTTCCAAGTTCTACTGCTTTCCAGAACTGATGCTGGAAGCCCTTAGCAATAACATCAATATGTTTTGTACTACCATCTGTTGCCGGTGTACTAGCCGGAGTACTTGCAGTGGTGCTGGCTGTTTTGCTTGCTGCCGCGCTGCTTGTCTTTGTGCTTGTAGTAGTTGTACTTGCAGGCTTATTGCTGTTTCCACCACAGGCTGTAAGTGCAGATACTACCATTACTGTACTGAGAAGTGCTGCCATAAGTTTCCTTGTTTTCATCTGTTTTATCCTCCTTTAATATATTAATCCAAATTCTGTGACACCCCTGAATATTTGAGTATCTATTTGGAATTAACAGATTCTTTAATATTATATCACTTATTTCCCTCTTTTTCTATTAAGTACATCCATATATACCGCAAAAATAAGAATTATACCGGTAATGAAGAGCTGATAATGTGACTGTACTCCTATATAAGGGAAACCAATCTTTAATACTGTCATAATAAATACACCAACTATAGTTCCAAGTATTGTACCTACACCACCTGCAAGAGATGTACCACCAATAACCACGCCTGCGATGGCATCCAGCTCGAAACCGTTACCTGTATTTGGCTGTGCTGTTGTAAACACTGCTACATAAGCAATACCTGCAAGTGCTGCAAAAAAGCCTGAAAATACATAAGCAAGTGTTTCATACTTAACTACATTGATACCGGAAAGCCTTGTAGCTTCCTTGTTAGAGCCTATAGAAAGTATATAACGTCCTGTTCTTGTCTTATTTAATATAAGTGCCATAATAACAGCTATTATTGCAAGAAGTACAAATCCTGTAGGGAAATTTTTAGGTAAAATTCCACCATCCTTAGTAATCATAAAGAACTCTCTAAACCAAGCTCCTGCTGAGTCACCCTGTGGGAAAGAAATTGTCTTTGTACCCTGATACGATGGAGCCAAGACCTCTGGACATCATCATCGTACCCAGAGTGGCTATGAAAGCCGGCAAGCCCATCTTAGCAACCATAAGTCCGTTTATAAGACCAAATACAGCACCGCTTAAAAGTATTACAAGAAGTACAAGCCCCATAGGAAGACCTTTTTCCATAAGTGTACCGCCTATAAGCGCTGCACAGATAGCTATTGTACCTATAGAAAGATCAATACCTCCGGTGCCGATAACAAAGGTAACACCTATTGCCATAAATGCTACATAGTATGCAGATTTAGCAATATTTGTAAATGTAGTTACCTGCAAAAATTTATCCGGTGTAATTACCGAAAATGCAACACAAATGAGTACCAATGCAGCAATAACTATTGTACGCTGATTAGAAAATATTTTTTTAATATCCATTGTTAATCTCCCCTTAACGTTTTGTAGCAGATTCCATAATAACTTCCTGATTAGCCTCTGCAATATCCAAGGTACCTGTTATTCTTCCTTCGCACATAACAATTACTCTGTCACTCATACGGAGTACCTCAGGTAACTCAGATGATATCATAATTATAGACTTTCCTTCCTTGGCAAGTCTTTCCATAAGTGCATATATCTCACTTTGGCACCTACATCTATACCTCTTGTAGGTTCGTCAAATATAAGGATATCTGAGTCTCTCACCAACCATTTAGCTATAACTACCTTCTGCTGATTTCCGCCGGAAAGCTTCTTAACAAGCTGTGACACACTTGGTGTCTTTGTCTTAAGGTTCTCTACATATTTTTGTGAAACTTCCTTGCTTTTTGCCCTATCTATAAAAATTCCTTTTACAAAGTCATTTAGTGAAGAAATAACTGTATTCTCCTCTATTGACTTTTCAACTATAAGTCCGAAACGCTTTCTATCCTCAGAAAGATAGCCAATTCCATGCGCTACTGCATCTTCAGGAGTATTTATATTAACTTCTTTGCCATTTATAAATATTTTTCCTGAATCCTTTTTATCAGCACCAAAGATAAGTCTTGCAACCTCTGTACGCCCTGCTCCCATAAGACCTGAGAACCCAAGTATTTCTCCCTTTCTAAGTTCAAAGCTTACATTCTTAACCGCCTTACCTCTGTTAAGATTTTCGCATTTAAGTACCACAGGTGCATCTTTAGCCACATTTGAAGCTGTTTTTGGTTCACCTAGTATGGTTCTTCCAACCATCAGCTTAATGATATCATCCTTACTACATTCCTTAGTAATAAGAGTGCCTACATATTCACCATCTCTCATCACTATAACCCTGTCTGAAATTACATTAATTTCATCCATTCTGTGAGAAATGTAAACCATACCTGTACCCTGCTTCTTAAGGTCTCTTATTACCTTGAAAAGCTCCTCTATCTCAGAGTCAGTAAGTGCGGCTGTAGGCTCATCAAAAATGATAACTTTTGCTTTTGAAGAAATCGCCTTTGCAATCTCTACCATCTGCTGCTTTCCTACTGTAAGATTTCCGATTTTTTCGGCAGGATTTATATCTATTTTCAAAACCTTGAATAACTCGCGAGCCTTCTCATTCATCTTCTTATCATCGATAAGTAAGCCATTCATCTCCTCACGTCCAATAAAAAGATTCTGGGCTACTGTTAAATCATTCATCATGTTCAGCTCCTGGTGAACAATGGAGATACCGGCTTCTTCGGATTCGGCAGGTCCTTTATAACAGACATCCTGTCCCATATACTTGATTTCACCGGAATCCTTTGAATATATGCCGGTTAAAATCTTCATAAGAGTAGATTTGCCTGCTCCATTCTCTCCCATCAGAGCTACTACCTCACCGGCTTTCAGGTCAAGTGCTGCATTTTTAAGTGCAGCAACACCTGAAAACGATTTGGTAATTCCCTTCATTGAAAGTATTAAATCACCCATATTTACTCCTTAGCAAAAGCTATTCTCTTATACTCTTCTTCTGTCCATAGGTCTTAAATTTCTCAGCCATAAGTGTCATTTCCTCAGCCGGAAGAATTACCGGCTCACTATACTTCTGGCCTTTACATAAACCTCAGAACAGTACTCTATCTCTTCAACTATATTAAATGCATTAAGAAGATCATTTGCACCGGCAAGTACACCGTGGTTAGCTAATATAACAGCCTTTCTGTCCTCCATAGCCTTAGCTGCATTTACCGCAAGTTCGTGTGAACCATAAGTTGCATATTCGGCACATCTTACTGTAGGTCCTGCCACTGCTATCATATAGTGAGTTGCAGGAAGCTCTTCACGCAGGCAGGCCAGTACAGTTGTATACATAACATGCGCATGGATAACTGCATCTATATCATCCCTTGTCCTGTAAGGCATAAGGTGCATTTCCCATTCTGATGAAGGAGTACGTGTTCCTTCTATTGTCTTACCATCAAGGTCGATTATTACTATATCCTCAGGCTGAATTTCAAAGAAATCAATTCCCGAAGGTGTAATAGCTACCATTTTATTCTCTCTGTCAAATACGCTTAAGTTTCCGCCTGTTCCTTTGGTAAGACCTGCTGTTACAAGCTTCTTACCATATTTCACAAGCTCCTCTCTTGCTTTTTCCATTAACATAACATCATCCTCCGCTGGTTAAAAACCGCTTCTATTTATATTTATAAACCTAATATCCGAATATTATTAACACCCCATAATGACAAACTGACTACCTATATAAATCCCAATTTATTTAACTACTTATAAAGCGGTCCGTAGTAAGCACAAGCTCTGAAATCCTGGCTCTCTAAATCTGTAGTTCCAAATCCGTTAAATGAATGTGGTCTATAGATCCTGTCCTCTGTTACATTGTGGAAAGCAACAGGAATTCTGAGCATAGAAGCAAGAGTTATAAGTCTGTCGCCAACATGTCCGTAAACAGTTGCTCCATGGTTAGCACCCCATTTAGCCATTACATTGTAAACACTGTCTGCTGACTTTGTAGTAAGGTTTGGTGCAAACCAGGTTGTTGGCCAGCTTCTGTCTGTTCTTTCATCAAGTACCTTATGTACATCATCATCAAGCACACAGGTATAACCTTCAATTACCTGTAAGGTAGGACCTACACCCTCAACAATATTTGTTCTAATCATAGTTACAGGCATTTCTGCTGCGGTCTTAAAGTGTGATGAGAAGCCGCCTCCTCTAAAGTACTCATAATTCGCCCTGCACCAGTCAGTAGCCTCTGTAAGAGCCTTAACATCCTCATCTGTAAGGTTCCACCACTCCTTCATGCAGCCTTCACCCTTTTCATTCTTAGCTGCAGCTGAACCATCTAAGCAGCTTGCACCCGAGTTAATAAGATGCATAATACCATTTGCTGCCTTACCTGTAAGCTTCTTGCCTGTTACTCTCTCAACTGCATCAGGTGACCAGTATGTTCTTACATCACTGAAGATTGCAGCCTTATTTGTTACAAGCCATCCAAGCATCATAGATACGCCGTTAAGTGTATCATTTTCTGTTGCAAATGGAATAGGCTCTCTCTTTCCGTTCCAGTCAAAACCTGAAGCTGTAATAGCCTCTGTAAAGTCTGCATTTGGAAGCCAGTCTGTCCACATTCTCTGTCCCTGGAAACCACCTGCTATAGCATTTCTTCCAAGTGACTCTTCATGCCAGCCAATTTCTGCAAGCTTTGGATTGCCCTTAAGTATATCTCTAACGATAAGTGCATGCTTAACACAGAACTCCCACTGCTTATCATCAGGTATCCATCTGGACTTCTTTATTACATCAGGGAAGTCTTTGCCTGCATTTGTATCATAACCCTCTTTGCAGTTCTCGCGAACCCATTTAAGAGCCTTCTCATATTCTTCGTGATCATAGATTTCAAGCTCGATTCTTCTTAAAATCTCTGTCATATCTACCCATTCAGTTCTCATTCCAAGATATTTCTGAAGGAAATCTACATTTACAACAGATCCTGCAATACCCATAGATACTGAGCCAAGGTTTACATAAGACTTATTCTTCATAAGACCTACTGCAACTGCTCCTCTTGCAAAATCAAGAATTTTCTTCTTAACATCCTCTGTAATTGTTGTATCGTCTTTATCCTGAACTTCGTGTCCATAAATTGAAAATGCTGGAAGTCCTCTCTGTGCATAAGCTGCCATGACTGCTGCAAGGTAAACAGCACCCGGTCTTTCAGTTCCGTTAAAGCCCCATACAGCTTTAATTGTGTTAGGATTTAAGTCCATAGTCTCTGTACCATAGCACCAGCAAGGTGTTACGGTAAGAGTACCGACTACATTCTGTGTAGAGAAGAATTCTTCACATTTAGCAGCCTCTCCGCCACCACCTATTGTACATGGTGAAATTACACACTGTACAGGTGTTCCGTCAGGATATCTAAGCTCACTCTCAATAAGATCCTTGGCTCTTTTAGCCATTCCCATTGTCTGATCCTCAAGAGACTCTCTAACACCGCCCCAGCGGCCATCAATTGTTGGTCTTATACCGATTTTTGGATAACTCATATTATTTTCCTCCTTAAAATATGTATGTTAATATGTTTTTATTTCCTGTGATTTATAAGCAGCTTCAAGCCCTTCTTCGATAGTTTTTATTTCTCCAAGCGCCTTTAACTGTACTAAGATATTACCAAGTGCGGAAGCCTCATAAGGTCCTGCTGTTATACTTACTTCAAGCCTTTTAGCTATTAGCCTGCAAAGCAGTGATGATTTTGCTCCCCCGCCTATCATATGGATTTTCTTATATTTCTTACCTGATATTTCCTCAAGGGCAGCTTTACCTCCGAGTATTTCTTTACCATACTTTCATATATAACTCTGAAATAATCCATCTCATTTTCAGGAAGTTTCAGTCCGTTTTCTTTAAGATATTCATCTATAACCTCTTTAGCATCAGCCTCTTCACTTCCAAATCTAGGATCTTCCATATCTATCAGATTACTGATGGTTTCTTCCTTCTTAAGCGAGTCTTCCACGTAAGCCGTAATTTCATCAAAACCGAGCTTTCTTCCAAGCTTTTTCTCAAGCCCTGTCTTATATTTTTCAAGAAGATAAAGGCCTGTAAGGTTCTTAAATAAAAGTGGAGTGGAATCATATCCCAATTCATTTGTAAGCCCCTTTTCATAAGCCTTTTCAGATAAATCCGGACTTTCTGCCCTTATTCCAAAAAGTGACCAGGTTCCACAGCTTAAGAACATTGTATCAGCATCAGTCATTACCTTTGTAAGCAATACTGCACTTGCTGTGTCATGTCCACATACAGAAACTACATCAACATCTAAATCTTTAAGTTCTTCTACAAGTCCTGCTTTAACGTTTCCTGTAATACTGCCTGCCTTTGCTATCTTAGGAAGTTTATTTTTATCTAAATCCAGTTCCTTTAATAACTTTTCACTATAATCACCTGTTTTTAGATTAAGTATCTGGGTAGTGGAAAGAATTGTTTCCTCACCTACCATATTGCCTGTAAGAAGATACTGTATTAAATCAGGCATCATAAGTAATTTTTCAGCTTTCTCATAAGTCTCCGGACTGACTTTTCTTAAAGCCAGAAGCTGAAATAAAGTATTTATACTCATAATCTGAGTTCCTGTTTCAGCAAAAATTTCCTTTTCACTAAGAGTCTTTAAAGCTTCTTCATAGCCTTCCTGATGCTTTGGATCCCTATAACAGACAGGATGTTCGATAAGCTTACCCTCTTTATCTATAATACCGAAATCAACACCCCAGGTATCTATACCTACCGATGAAATTTCATTTGCATTTTCCTTTATAGTGCTGACAATTTTCTTCAAAAGTTCATCAAAATCCCAATGTAATCGTCCATTTGAACTTTTTATTTCATGAGAAAACCGCATTACTTCTTCAAGTTTTACTTTACCATCCTCAATATATCCGATTATTCCACGTATTGAGGTGGCTCCCATATCTATTGCCAGTGCTTTCTTCATATCTGCTCCTTCAATAAATATAAATTCATTTTTTTAATTTTATTGATATTTATATTAAATATCTTATGTTATAGCAAATTATTTTTGTACTCTTTTTACCAAGTATTGCTTGAAATAAATAATAGCATATTATGAATATTTTAGCTATACTTGAAAAAAATATTTGAATTAGTTTTTTTAAAAATATCCTTATTTTGTTCATTTTAGTTCTTAATTGTTCATTTTGATTTATTATTTAATTGCTTTTATTAAAAAAAGTGATATACTATTAATAGTTACTACTAATTACATAATAGTCTTTCATACTTTTATCATGCTTACTATAATAATGTTTATCAAAAGACTAGTTATGAGATACTAAATTACAGTACGGAGACAGGTTATGAAGTATATTGAACGAAAAAAGCAAATTTTATCTTATCTTACAAATGGTAATGGTGTTGGGGATATCACCAATATGTGTAAGAAGCTATATGTATCAAGGTCTACATTGCGCAGAGATCTGATTACTCTCGAAGAAGAGGGAATGATTAAAAGACATCATGGTGGAATCAGTCTTATTTCTCCAAGCTCATCTGAAAATTCAATCAACATAAGAAAAATGGAAAATACAGACAAAAAAATGACTCTTGTTAAACGTGCACGAACACTCTTGCAGGATAATATGGTAATTTTCCTTGATTCCTCATCAACTGTAAGTCTGTTTATTCCATATTTAAAACCATATAGCAATCTCACTGTCATCACAAACGGAATTAATATAGCCAGCCAGCTGAACAATTATCCAAATATCAAATGTTATATCTGCCCGGGAGTACTCAAAAGCCGGAGTCTTTCCATTATAGGAGAATACGCTTCTGCATTTATAAGCAATTTTCGCGCAGATATAGCTTTTATTTCAAGTAAATCTATAACAAGGCAGGGAATATTTGAGGGCGATGACTCCCAGGCTCTCTGTAAGAAAGAAATGATTAAAAATTCTTACAAATCAGTACTCCTCCTTGATAATAGTAAAGAATTTAAAGAAGGATATTTTAAACTGGCTGACTTCGCCGACTTTGATGTGATTGTATCAAACAGTGAGTTTGGAGAGGAAATTATGAAAGAAATTGACAGGTCAGACTGTAAGTTGTTATTTTAAATCTGTAAAAGGTGTCACAATTACTAAATTTACGCTTTGTGGCACCTTTTTTATACTTTTGACACCCAATGATACAGGATTGCTTCATCTCTCCGGGTCCTTTCAAAAATATTCGTAATTCGCTCATTTTTTTTGCAAAAAATGGCTACTTACTCATATTTTTTGCGTGTCAAAAGATAATAAATTCTCTTGCAAGCAAGCTTGCATCGAATTTTTATACTTTTGACACTTGTATCATTAAATTACAAGAAACTCCGGCACTCCATCATTATACCTGCAGCTCATCTCACCCTGTACAAGCGGCCTCAGATATCTGATCATTTCCTCAGTAACACCATTATGAGCCTCATTTATCCATTCTGACGGAACTTTCTTTTCAAGGTTTGCCACTTCCTTAATGTCCACAGAAGAATACTCCACCTTATAAGGCTTATCAGACACTCTGGTAAGCCTTGCCATTTTCCCGGTCTGTCCTTCAAGTCCTATTCTTACAGCCACTCTTCCAAGCTCCAGCGATTCCATTATATCTGTCTCACTCATACAATGAGACGCACATCTCTGAATTAGATTTAACTCTATATATCTAGACTTATACTTAAGTTCATCCTTTAGCACTCTTTCAAGAATTCTGCCATTACCTGCAAGCTGCTTATGTCCGAAAGCATCAATTTCGTCCCCTTCACCTGAAAAGACCTTACCTGACTGTTCTATAACAGTTCCTTCACTAAGTGCAACTATTACATTCTTTGACTTTTTCATTACTTCTTTAAGGTCAGCTACGAATTTATCTACAGAAAGCTTAATCTCACTTAAATAAATAAGGTAAGGCACATCCTTGTCCTTTTCAGCTGCAAGTGCTGCCGCAGCCGTAAGCCAGCCTGCATTTCTGCCCATGATCTCAACTATAAGTATATTTTCCTTATCATATACCTTTACTTCTCTTGCAAGTTCCCTGCATACAGTAGCTATGTACTTAGCCGTAGAACCAAAACCCGGACAATGGTCTATTCCGTTCAAGTCATTGTCTATTGTCTTTGGCGCCCCATTTACTGTAATATCAATTATTCCCTTTTTGTTAAAATACTCCGAAAGCCTGTATACAGTATCCATTGAATCATTTCCACCAATGTATACAAAATGTCCTATATCATATTTTCTAAACACTTCCACTACTCTCTTAAAATCAGTTTCGTCCTCTTTAGAATCAGATAACCTGTAACGACAAGAGCCAAGCGCAGAGGCAGGAGTACACATAAGCTTTTCTAAATCATCCTCTGAAAGAGAGGTTAAATCTATAATATTTTCTTTAAGAATTCCCTCTACTCCAAACCTTGAACCATAAACCCTGGCTCCAGCGTTTTTTTCTAACCACTCCTTTATAACCCCTGTAAGTGTTGCATTTATAGCTGCTGTAGGTCCACCTGACTGAGCCACAATCAAATTTTTCATCTGTTAACTCCTTGTTAATGTTTCAAATTTATACCCTACTCCCCAAACTGTAGAAAGTCTCCACTCAGCATGGTCATTTATCTTCTGTCTGAGCCTTTTTACATGAACATCCACTGTTCTGGTATCTCCTATATATTCATAACCCCAGATACGGTCTAAGAGCTGCTCCCTTGTAAATACCTGATTAGGGTGTGAAGCTAAGAAATAAAACAACTCCAGTTCCTTAGGCGGCATATCCACTCTTTTATTGTTATAAGTAACCGAATAATTCGTCAGGTTTATTTCCAAATCGGCATAGATTACCCTGTTTACATTAGAATTATTTTCTACTCCTGCAGAGTCGTCAGCATTCCTGTCAGTACTGCTATCAGACGTAAATCTTCTTAGCACAGCCTTAACCCTTGCTACAAGTTCCTTTGAATCAAATGGCTTTATCATATAATCATCGGCACCAAGCTCAAGCCCAAGTACCTTATCAAAGATTTCTCCTTTTGCAGATAACATAATAATCGGTACCTTTGAAGTTTTTCTTATTTCACGGCAGACATCATAGCCATCCTTACCGGGAAGCATAATATCAAGCAGAATTAAATCCGGTTTGTATTCCTTAAAAACGCTAAGTGCTTCATCTCCATCTACAGCCATCTTTGTATCAAAACATTCTTTAATCAGATACAATGATATGAGTTCGGATATATCCTCATCATCATCAACTATAAGTATCTTCTGTTTCTCAGACATTACTTTTTTCTCCTCGCTAATTTTACCTGTCATTTAATGTATCTTTTCTCTTTTTATAATCAGGCATCACATTTTCCACCAGATTCCAAAAATCCTTAGAATGATTGGGATGTATGAAATGCGCCAGTTCATGTACAACTACGTATTCAAGACATTCTTTTGGCCTATGTAATAACTCCAGATTAAGAGTAATCCTGCCTCCATTTGGCTTGCAAGAACCCCAACGGCTGGTCATACTTCTTATGCTGATTTTTGGATAAACTACTCCCAGAACCTTAAATTCAGGATAATATTTATCAACTACCTTCTTAAAGATTTCAGTAGCAAAATTCATTTCCCATTTATTTAAAAGGTATGCTTTTCTCTCCCTGTCATCTTCATCTTTTATAAAAATATAAATACTCTCTCCACTTGCTTTTACGCTTTCTTTATGTGACCTTACTATCTTTAATCCAATATTTTTACCAAAGTAAGTAATTTTATCACCCGTATTATAACCTATTTCAGCTTTAATTTCCGTACCTTTTTCTGTTTTTTTCAAATCTTTCAAAAGGCTTCTAAGATAAAAATCTGCTTTACTTATTATAAATGCTTCTATTATCTTTACCGAAACTCTTCTGTTTGCTGAAACATAAATAGTATAACCCGGTTTTTACCACGAGATTTATATTCTTTACAGTCTTTCGCTCTAGTGTATATTTATAAATCTCCCTCTAAGTCTGATTTCTCTTATTTCGGGACTCATTTTTTTATCAATTCTTTCTTAATTAAAACTATTTTTATATATCAAAAGCCTTCTACGGTTTTATTATTCTACCATAGAAAGCTGATAATTGCATTAGTCTTTCCTATAAATATCATTAAGATAATAATTGTGACACTTATACTTATAATTTTAAATGGACTTTTTAGCATTTTCATAGCTTAATCCCCGCCATTATCTCTCCAATAGGAGCATTTATAACTAATTCAGCATTCAGGTTTCTGCCAGTCTCCGACTTATTAATCACTACAAGGTGTTTTCCATGAAAATAGTCCACAAAGCCGGCTGCAGGATATACCACAAGCGAAGTTCCTCCTATGATAAGAGTATCTGCTGACGAAATAGCCATCAAAGCCCTTTCGATTACATTCTGGTCAAGTCCTTCTTCATAAAGAACTACATCAGGTTTAATCATACCGCCACATTCACAGTATGGAACTCCTTCTGCATTCTTTACAAAGTCTGCATCATAGAATCTCCCACACTTCATGCAATAGTTCCTATGTATACTTCCATGCAGTTCATATACCTTCTTGCTGCCTGCCTCTTCATGAAGTCCATCTATATTTTGTGTAACCACAGCAATAAGCTTTCCTGCTCTCTCCATTTCGGCAAGTTTAATATGGGCAGAATTTGGCTTTGCATTAAGACACATCATTTTTTCCTTGTAAAACTCATAGAAAGCCTCAGGATACCTTAAGAAAAAACTATGGCTTATAATCTGCTCAGGAGAATATTTGTACTCCTGATGGTAAAGCCCGTCAGCACTCCTGAAATCAGGTATACCACTTTCCGTAGATACACCGGCACCGCCAAAAAAGACTATTCTATTGCTGACATCTATAATATTCTGTAGTTTTTCTATTTCTTTTTCATACATAATAAATTCCACCCTTACCTGTATTAGTATTAACCACAACCTTGTTTTAATTGTATTATAGTAGTGAAAAATTTTTTTAAATCAATGTAAACTCAAAAATATATCTAAAAGCCATATTTAATTTATAAAAAATATGCTATTTTTCCATAACGTAATCTATTTGTAGATTTTTATCGTTCTATGTTATACTTTTCATTAAATTAAGTTTTACTACTAACTTTAATTTTTATACTACTTATTAGGAGACTATATATGTCAGAGTTTCATTTACCACATGACCACCACCATGAAAAACATCATGAAGACGCACTTGCCCGCCTTGCAACAATAGATGATTTTAATTTAACTGCAGAAGTATTTAAAATGCTTGGTGATGGAAGCAGGCTTCGTATTTTCTGGCTATTATGCCACTGTGAGGATTGTGTTATCAATATAAGCGCTATGGTAAATATGTCAAGTCCTGCCGTATCACATCATTTAAAGCAATTAAAGGCCGGTGGACTTATCACCAGCCGCAGAGATGGCAAAGAGATGTTTTATAAAGCAGCAGATACTGAAAGAAGCAGACTTCTTCATTGTATGATTGAAAGACTGATGGGAATAGTGTGTCCTGAGGAGTAAAGACAGTGTCTTGATTATGCTATTTCCATTGCGTTTTCTATATATCTCCATTCTGTATAGGTTATACCCTACAATGCTTTTAATCATCTGCCTTCTATAACAATTCAATGATACATTTTTTGTAGTCTATTTTGTAAACCTCCATACTTATATTCTGAGTATGGGTAGATTACATCGAACTTACGTCTGATATTTAAGAAAAAAATTTATATTTTAGGAGAATAACATAGGGAATAATAATTTTTAATTGTAATTGTAATTATCTTTTTGGTAGTTCGGAATAATAAAAAGAAAAAAATGATAAAGGCAGTATAACAGATGCTAAAATACAAAAAGGTAAAAGTACTGTCGCAAGTACTAAACCACAGACATATAAAGATATTATTGAAAGTAACAGGAATCCGGCATATGAATATATTGCTAAAGATACTGAATTGATTAAAGACAAAAAAATGCCGTTTCAGAAAAACAAACGCAAGAAGAATATATACAAGAAGAACCTAGCACAGAGCAGCCTAATCCAAATTCTGTTGGTGGCTTTATATTAGCATTTTTGCAGAAATCTAGTTTAATAAAAAAAGACTAATAGAAATCTTTTTAATGCCCAGCGACAGTTAGCCATGATAGAAGCTAAAATAGCAGATGATACATCTTATTTCGAAACTTTATCAGCAAAAATACAAGCCCTTGACGATGAACTTCTAAAAAGTCAAAACAGACTGGCTACAAATACTAAGAAAGTACAGAGATTAAAATATTTATTTGATGCTATTACATCTTCAATCAAATCGTATCACAATGATGAAGATATACATAATATCAATAGTTTAGCTGTTGAGTCTGACGATTTAGCCCCTAGTGTTATGCTAAAGCTTCATCACATGGATTACAAAGACTTAAAAAAAGCCTTTAATGATAATGATAAGGCAATAACACAGGTTCTTGAAGCGTATGCAGGAAGATATACAACTAAAGCAAATAAAGCTATTTATCAGCTTATGGTTATTGCTCTTAGAGCTGAATTACAGAACCTTCTTTATAATCTTAAGTACGATAAATTAGACGAAACTGTACACAAAATAAGGGTTACTACTTCTAAGTATCTTGCTATAGCTGATGACGGTAACCAGGCAATTGCAAAAACTCTCAACAAGTTTATTAGTGAAATAGAATATCTTTTCATAAATGCAGCTAAAATAGAATATAACTACTACGTTAAGAAAGAGCAAGCTAAACAGGAACAAGCAGCAATAAGAGAACAGATGAGACAGGAAGCCGCTGAAAGAAAGGCTCTTGAAGCAGAACGTAAGAAAATAGAACAGGAAGAATCGAAATACACAACCGAAATTGACAAGCTTCAAACCGTTATGGCAGAAACTACCGATAATACAGAACTTGAACAGTTAAAGGCCAGAATACTTGAATTGCAAGGTCATTTATCAGATGTGATTATAAAGAAAGAAGAAATAGTCAACTTACAGAATGGTAAGGCTGGAAATGTTTACATTATAAGTAACTTAGGTTCATTCGGTGAAGATGTGTTTAAGGTAGGAATGACTAGGCGACTAAACCCACAAGAGAGAGTTGATGAACTAGGCAGTGCAAGCGTTCCATTTAAATTTGATGTGCATAGCTTCATATTCTCAGAAGATGCAGTTGCTCTCGAAGCTAATATGCATGAAAGACTTAATAATCAAAGGGTAAATAAAGTCAACCTTAGAAAAGAGTTTTTCAAAGTTTCCATTGATGAGCTTGAAACGCTTGTAAATGAACTTGATCCAACTGCTGAATTTAATAAGACTATGCTGGCCGAGGAATATAGACAATCTTTATCTAGCGATGAGAATTATACATCATACAACACAGATTATGACGATGATGAAGTAACATTTGATGTTGAAGATGAAACGGAATAGAGGAACATTTTCCAGTGTTGGCAAAACGATACAAATGCCTAAAAATGCAGTTAAAACAGTCACAGACTATAAGCTCTCACGTTATGCCTGCTACCTAATAGTTATGAATGGAGATTCACGAAAAGAAGTAATAACTTTAGGGCAAACTTATTTTGCAGTAAAAACAAGACAGCAGGAGTTATCAGAGAATTTTGATAGTCTTACTGAGGATGAAAAAAGACTTTCTATCAGAGGTGAACTTACAAAGCATAATAAGTCTCTTGCAGAAGCAACGCAAAACGCTGGAATTGTTAAACCTTTAGATTATGCTATTTTTCAGAATATGGGATATAAAGGATTGTATGGCGGATTAACCGCTAAAGATATTCATCAGAGAAAGGGACTTAAAAAGTCGCAACATATATTAGACCATATGGGAAGTACTGAACTTGCTGCTAACCTTTTTAGGGCTACGCAGACAGATGAAAAACTTAGGAATGAAAATATCACAGATAAGGAATTAGCAAATCAAACTCATTATGATGTTGGTAGTGAAGTTAGACAGACAATAAAAAGGTTAGGTGGAACTATGCCGGAGAATTTACCAACACCTGATAAAAGTATTAAGAAAATTGAAAAAGAACAGCAAAAGAAAATTGCCAAGGCTGATAATCCTCTGTCCAATGAAATAGAGGCAATCAGACAGGACGAGGAAGATTATAAAAACGGTGATATTTGTTGATGGCAACAAAATTGTCGATAGTGGTTGTAAACCATTAGTTGACAACCATTCAACTGTAAACTATCAGTTGACAGTTCTATAAGAAGGATTGAGCATAATTATTTTATAACACTTACTCAAAGGCTTATCGTAATACGCAAATGTATTATACCATAAGCCTTGCTGTTTGTGTAGGCTTATTTTTTTATACTCATTTTTAAAGAAAGTTGGTGTAATATGGCAAAGCTAAGTACAAAAGACAGGCTAACGGATACTTTCAAGCCTTTGTATGGGATGGTACATATAGAAATGGTGCTAAACACTATGTCACCCTACGGTCAAAGGTAAGTAGTGCAGCACTTGAAAAACTGGTAATAGAACATAATAACAAGCTTAGAGAGCGCGAATATATACAAATTTCCAATCTCACTTTTTTAGAATATGCAAATCAATGGTTGGAAATCTACAAATCAAGAACTGCCATAAATACTATTGCTATGTATAAAAACATTATAAACAAGCACCTTTCCTGTATAAGCTGTAATATATCAGAAGTGAATCGAAGACATTACTTTTTTATGATTAACAACATCGATGGCGACCGCACAAGACAGCAGGCAGCCATGACATTTAAGCAGATTATTAGAAGTGCTGTCCGTGATAGGCTTCTGCCTGCTTCTCTGATATCAGATATATTTGATGATAGTTCGTCAAAAGTAAAGTATAGTGCTCCAAAGAAGAGAGCTCTTACAGAGGCAGAAAAGACTGCAGTGTTTACTGCTGATTTTAAGCCGCACGATAAAGCTTTTGTATATATTCTTTATGGCTGTGGACTAAGACGAGCAGAGGCTTTAGCCCTTACCAAATCAGATATCAACCTTGACACACATGAGCTCACCGTAAATAAGGCATTAGCTTTTACAGATACTGAAACCTTTGTTAAATCGCCTAAGACAGTACATGGACATCGTACAATTCCTATACCAGATAAGATATATGGCTTCATAGCTGAGTATATAACCTCTATAGATACAGATATACTTTCCCATCCGGGCACAAGTCATATATAACTAAGTCAATGTATACGAGGAAGTGGGCAAGGATTATTAAGGCTATGCAAAAAGTTAGCAATGAACCTATTGACGGGCTTACTGCTCATATATTCAGGCATAATTACTGCGCTAGCCTCTGCTATATGATTCCGGAGATTTCTATTCCTAAAATAGCTAAACTCTTAGGCGATACAGACAAGATGGTAATTGAAGTTTATAATCATGTCATAGATGAGAGAGAACAAACACAAGATATAGTGGGTAAGGCTTTGGACTTCTAATTTTTTCATGATACGAAAATGATACTTTTATTTTCGCCATTTTCGGCAAAATCTGGGCTAAAAGCAAAAATAATAAAAAGGCTCAAACCCTTGAAACTACTGAGTTTAAGCCTTTTCTCTCTTCTGAGACATGGGGGAATCGAACCCCCGACACCTTGATTAAAAGTCAAGTGCTCTACCAGCTGAGCTAATGTCCCATATTAAATTTTTCTGTCTTACAAGACAAAATGCCCAGAGCCGGAATCGAACCAGCGACACAGGGATTTTCAGTCCCTTGCTCTACCGACTGAGCTATCTGGGCGAAATTGCGGGGACAGGATTTGAACCTATGACCTTCGGGTTATGAGCCCGACGAGCTTCCAGACTGCTCCACCCCGCGATATTAAGTTTAGAAAATATCTTGGAATATTGCACTGTCCTATTATTTTCTAAAATGGGTGGAGAAGGATTCGAACCTTCGAAAGCTATGCTAACAGAGTTACAGTCTGCTCCCTTTGGCCACTCGGGAATCCACCCAAAAAAGCCGATGATCGGACTCGAACCGATAACCTGCTGATTACAAATCAGCTGCTCTGCCAATTGAGCCACATCGGCATAATTATTATGCTGTTAAATAAATGGGGCCTACAGGGCTCGAACCTGTGACCCTCTGCTTGTAAGGCAGATGCTCTCCCAGCTGAGCTAAGACCCCATAAATAATATCCTAAGATATTAACGACCCAAGCGGGACTCGAACCCGCGACCTCTGCCGTGACAGGGCAGCGCTCTAACCAACTGAGCCATTGGGCCAAACTAATATACCTTGAAAACTGCAACCGAATACAACATCTCTTTTCCTTACTTTGGTCAAGCCTTCGACCTATTAGTATCAGAAGGCACACAGATTACTCTGCTTACACCACTGACCTATCAACCTCATACTCTCTAAGGGGTCTTATTAGCCTACGCTATGGGATATCTTATCTTGGAGGGGGCTTCACGCTTAGATGCCTTCAGCGTTTATCCCTGCCAAACTTGGCTTCCCAGCCGTGCAGCTGGCACTGCAACTGGTCTACCAGCGGTTCGTCCATCCCGGTCCTCTCGTACTAAGGACGGCTCTCCTCAAATATCCTGCGCCTGCGCCAGATAGGGACCGAACTGTCTCACGACGTTCTGAACCCAGCTCGCGTACCGCTTTAATGGGCGAACAGCCCAACCCTTGGGACCTACTACAGCCCCAGGATGCGATGAGCCGACATCGAGGTGCCAAACCACTCCGTCGATGTGAACTCTTGGGAGTGATAAGCCTGTTATCCCCAGGGTAGCTTTTATCCGTTGAGCGATGGCATTCCCACTTACATACCACCGGATCACTAAGTCCTACTTTCGTACCTGCTCCACCCGTCGGTGTCGCAGTCAAGCTCCCTTCTGCCTTTACACTCTGCGAATGGTTTCCAACCATTCTGAGGGAACCTTTGAGCGCCTCCGATACACTTTCGGAGGCGACCGCCCCAGTCAAACTCCCCTCCTGGCATTGTCCCCTGCCCGGATCACGGGCAAAGGTTAGAAACCAGATACACGAAGGGTGGTATCCCAACATTGACTCCGCAGAAACTGGCGTCCCTGCCTCTCAGTCTCCCACCTATCCTGTACATCATATATCTAATCCCAGTACCAGGATGGAGTAAAGCTCCATGGGGTCTTTCCGTCTTGGCGCAGGTAACCAGCATCTTCACTGGTACTTCAATTTCACCGGGTGCATTGTTGAGACAGCGCTCAAATCATTACGCCTTTCGTGCGGGTCGGAACTTACCCGACAAGGAATTTCGCTACCTTAGGACCGTTATAGTTACGGCCGCCGTTTACTGGGGCTTAAGTTCGTACCTTCGGATTGCTCCTGAGCACTCCCCGTAACCTTCCAGCACCGGGCAGGCGTCAGCCCATATACATCACCTTACGGTTTCGCATAGACCTGTGTTTTTGCTAAACAGTTGCTTGAGCCTATTCTCTGCGGCCTGTATTTCTACAGGCACCCCTTATCGCGAACTTACGGGGCCATTTTGCCGAGTTCCTTAACAATGCTTCTCCCGCCGGCCTTGGGATACTCTCCCCATCCACCTGTGTCGGTTTACGGTACGGGCTCTGACTACACAATAGCGGCTTTTCTCGACGGCTCTCCCAGAAGCTTCCCTACTTATATTTCGGTCCGCATCACACAGTTCAATTACCCGGGCGGATTTGCCTGCCCGGCATAAACCATGCTTGCACCTGAATCCTTTACAGGCACTTCACGGATCTCCGTGTCCCCACATTTCTGATAGCCAGAGGTACTGGAATATCAACCAGTTGTCCATCGCCTACGCTTCTCAGCCCCGAGCTTAGGGTCCCGACTTCCCGAGGGAAGATCAGCTTTACCCTGAAACCTTGGATATACGGCCTGAAGGATTCCCACCTTCATCTCGCTACTCATTCCGGCATTCTCTCTTGATAACTCTCCACGACTCCTTACGGTACCGCTTCTTCGTGTTATCAATGCTCCCCTACCAACATACCTATTGGTATGTTCCATTGCTTCGGTGTTATGTTTCAGCCCCGGACATTTTCGGCGCAGGACCTCTCGACTAGTGAGCTATTACGCACTCTTTGAATGAATGGCTGCTTCTGAGCCAACATCCTAGTTGTCTTCGAAACCCCACATCCTTTACCACTTAACATACACTTTGGGACCTTAGCAGATGGTCTGGGCTGTTTCCCTTTTGACTGTCCGACTTATCTCATACAGTCTGACTCCCGGTAAACATCTATATGGCATTCGGAGTTTGATACGCTTTGGTAGACTTTGACGCCCCCGCAGCGATTCAGTGCTCTACCTCCATTAGACTATACCGAGGCTAGCCCTAAAGCTATTTCGGGGAGAACCAGCTATCTCCGAGTTCGATTGGAATTTCTCCGCTACCCACAGCTCATCACCGCCTTTTTCAACAGACGTGTGTTCGGACCTCCATCCACTTTTACGCAGACTTCATCCTGGCCATGGGTAGGTCACCCGGTTTCGGGTCTGCCGTTACTGACTTACCGCCCTGTTAAGACTTGGTTTCCCTTCGGCTCCGTACCTTAAGTACTTAACCTGCCAGCAACGGCAACTCGCCGGACCGTTCTACAAAAAGTACACGGTTGCACGTTAGTCGTGCTTCCGCAGCTTGTAGACACAGGGTTTCAGGTTCTCTTTCACTCCCCTCCCGGGGTTCTTTTCACCTTTCCCTCACGGTACTATACTCTATCGGTCACCAGGTAGTATTTCGCCTTGGAGGGTGGTCCCTCCTGCTTCCTACGAGGTTTCTCGTGTCCCGTAGTACTCTGGATACCACTGAATCACAGTCTGTTTCGTGTACGAGGCTTTCACTCTCTACGGCCGGCTTTCCCAAAACCGTTCTACTACCTACTGCTTCTTCGTCTGTGGTCCTCAACCCCAAGGATAAATCCTTGGTTTGGGCTTCGTCCCCTTTCGCTCGCCACTACTCAGGGATTCGATGTTTCTTCCTCTTCCTCCGGCTACTTAGATGTTTCAGTTCGCCGGGTTCCCTCCGTATGACTATGGATTCATCATACGGTGACAGAAGTTCTTTCTGCCGGGTTTCCCCATTCGGATACCTGCGGATCACCGGATATTTGCTCCTCCCCGCAGCTTTTCGCAGCTTATCACGTCCTTCTTCGGCTCCTGGTGCCAAGGCATCCGCCCTGCGCCCTTTGTAACTTGACCTTAACGAGTTTACCTTTACAGATAATCTCTTATAATTGGTTCTCTAATTTGTTTAATACTGACTAGCGTATCAGCATTAAACTGTTTTAATACATTGTTTTGTTCTTTTTCTATAACATAAAAAAAGAACGCTCGATGTTGTTTGAAGTTCTTTCTCTCTTACGTTCGAAAGAACAACTTATTTTCTAAATTCATGCTTCGCCTATGGCTTGCATTCATATAAGAAAACAATGTTTCGGTATGCAGTTTTCAAGGTACATTTCAGGATATTATCCTAAGTGGAGATAAAGGGATTCGAACCCTTGACCCCCTGCTTGCAAGGCAGGTGCTCTCCCAACTGAGCTATACCCCCATAATTCTAGCAGCCACCTACTCTCCCACACCGTCTCCAGTGCAGTACCATCGGCCGCCCAGGCCTTAACCTTCGTGTTCGGGATGAGAACGGGTGTGACCCCTGGACGCATCGCCACTAGAAATACTTCGTTATCCGGAACTCGCAACTCACGTCTTCCTCCTAGCTCGAACTCACTTCGTTCGTCCTCGCTAGAGTCAGTCGCAGTGTGTATGCTCATAAAAATTTGTCTGAAAGCGAGCTTTCACAAATTTTTCTTTCGCATCCACGTTGCTCGTTGATAACTAAACAGTGAAACAATCTCTACTTCTTCTTCCTTAGAAAGGAGGTGATCCAGCCGCACCTTCCGATACGGCTACCTTGTTACGACTTCACCCCAGTCACCAGACCTGCCTTCGGCAGCTCCTCCCTTGCGGTTAGGCCACTGACTTCGGGCATTTCCGACTCCCATGGTGTGACGGGCGGTGTGTACAAGACCCGGGAACGTATTCACCGCAACATTCTGATTTGCGATTACTAGCGATTCCAGCTTCATGTAGTCGAGTTGCAGACTACAATCCGAACTGAGGCAGCCTTTCTGAGATTTGCTCCGGCTCACGCCTTCGCTTCCCTCTGTAACTGCCATTGTAGCACGTGTGTAGCCCCGGTCATAAGGGGCATGATGATTTGACGTCATCCCCGCCTTCCTCCGAGTTATCCTCGGCAGTCTTTCTAGAGTGCCCGGCCGAACCGCTGGCTACTAAAAATAGGGGTTGCGCTCGTTGCGGGACTTAACCCAACATCTCACGACACGAGCTGACGACAACCATGCACCACCTGTCTCTCCTGTCCCGAAGGACTACTGACATTACTCAGTATTCGGGGAGGATCTCAAGACCAGGGTAAGGTTCTTCGCGTTGCGTCGAATTAAACCACATGCTCCACCGCTTGTGCGGGTCCCCGTCAATTCCTTTGAGTTTCATTCTTGCGAACGTACTCCCCAGGTGGAATACTTAATGCGTTTGCGACGGCACCGAAAAGCTTATGCCTCCCAGCACCTAGTATTCATCGTTTACAGCGTGGACTACCAGGGTATCTAATCCTGTTTGCTACCCACGCTTTCGAGCCTCAGCGTCAGTTTTGGTCCAGCAGGCCGCCTTCGCCACCGGTGTTCTTCCTAATATCTAAGCATTTCACCGCTACACTAGGAATTCCGCCTGCCTCTCCCATACTCAAGTCCTACAGTTTTGGGAGCAGTCAGGGGGTTGAGCCCCCTGCTTCCACTCTCAACTTGCAAAACCGCCTGCGCTCCCTTTACACCCAGTAAATCCGGATAACGCTTGCCCCCTACGTATTACCGCGGCTGCTGGCACGTAGTTAGCCGGGGCTTCTTAGTCAGGTACCGTCATCATCTTCCCTGCTGATAGAGCTTTACATACCGAAATACTTCTTCACTCACGCGGCGTCGCTGCATCAGAGTTTCCTCCATTGTGCAATATCCCCCACTGCTGCCTCCCGTAGGAGTTTGGGCCGTGTCTCAGTCCCAATGTGGCCGTCCGACCTCTCAGTCCGGCTACCGATCGTTGCTTTGGTAGGCTTTTTACCCCTGCCAACTGGCTAATCGGACGCGGGCCCATCCTATACCGATTGCTCATTTCCCGATCAAATCATGCGATTTAACCGACTTATGCGGTCTTACCAGCCGTTTCCAGCTGCTATCCCCCTGTATAGGGCAGGTTGCCCACGCGTTACTCACCCGTCCGCCACTAAGAATTACAGTCTTCCATCCGAAAACTTCCGTCCATAATCTCCGTTCGACTTGCATGTGTTAGGCACGCCGCCAGCGTTCATCCTGAGCCAGGATCAAACTCTCATAAAAAGTGTTTGGCCTTCGTCAGAATGAGCTGACTTTAATCTTTGCTCATTCCGTTATCAACCGGCTAAAGTTGATAATTTTTACTGTTTATTTAGGTTGTATAAGTATTACTACTCATACGCGTTCGTTTGAATTTTCAAGATTGTCTCACTATTTAATTATCAAGGTTCTTTTTGCTTTCTTGCCCTTTAGCAATTCAGCTTTGCTATTGTATCACATTGTTTGGCTCCTGTCAACACCTTTTTTTAATTTATTTTCAAAAAGGAACGGAGAAAGAGGGATTTGAACCCTCGCGCCGCTCACGCGACCTACACCCTTAGCAGGGGCGCCTCTTCAGCCTCTTGAGTATTTCTCCAAAAACTGAACAATGCGATTATAACTATTTAATTATATGCATCCGACAAGCGAATGCATATATAAGTATATCAAAAGAGAGAGTTAATGTCAACAACTTTTTTAAAATTTTATTAATTGTTTGCTCATTTAATACAATTTGTGGTTTGTACATAGTTTCTATCTATATATAGTATAAGTTAGAATTATAAATCTAATTTATCTCCCAGCTGCTCTGATATAAATCTCAACTTTGTATAGTGACAATCAAATTTATATTTATCTTTCTTCAATCATTTTTCAAAACGTTATTTTTTTACATATATTCTCGGCTTCTTCCAGTGAAAAAAATCCATTTCATCAAGTATTTCAAAAATATTTATCATAAATTTCAGTTGGCTTTTAAACATCTGCTATCCGGATAATCTGTTGCAAAAACCAGCTTATCAACACCTATCGAACGTAAAAATTTCATTTGTTTTATTTATTCCAAATCTATTTACATAATCGGGTAAAAATAGCTGAAATATTAAAGTATACATTCATTCCGTATAATTCTTCAAATTGAAATCCTCCTAAATGTGCTATTGATAATTCCACTTTTGGATATTTATTTAGCATTTTTTTAATTCTTCCCGGTGAACATACATCATCTTTCAAATGTTCTCTTGGATATGAATGAATTTCAAGCAAAAATGTTTTTATCACTTGCATATTCAAATATTTTTATCATAATAATAAGCATCAATAGGATATCCCGTATTTGTAGGGATGAAGTTTAATACCTATGAATTCATCCTTAACAAGTACTTTATTTAATTCTTCCAATGTCTCATTAATTTTTTTCTAATATCAATATCAGCAAAGCAGCGTAGTTTTCCGGGTATTCCCGATACTATATCAAGCATATTAGAATGTACTGTTTCAACATTAAAATCCATAGAAAGCATGTACGGATCGTTAAAAGGCATGACAAATGCCATTTCAATATTATACTGTTCCATAATCTTTCTATAATCATTTACACTTCCATAATCTGCAAAGTTAGAGCCAAATCCACTGTTAGCTTTAATAACATCCTCCGGCATTAAGTGTATATGTGCATCTATTTTAGGTATTTCTTTCCAATTAACCATAGTTACCTCCTTTTAAATTTGAAGTTGTCGCTTTCAAATTATTTAGCAAAGTTGACGCTCCGAATGATAACATTTCAGACTCGCTCCGGCATCCGCTTCGCTACGCCTAATGCGCTCGCTTAGAATTTATCATTCGGAGCTGTCACCATAGATTTATACAAATAATAACTTGAATACCAAATTAAAGACAGCCCTATCGCTCACCTATTGTAGCTGATGTGTTTGTTTGTAATCACTCATAAATCAAACAGCTGGAGCTGATAATGCCTAAGCGAGCGCATTAGGTTTTTCGTCAACAGAATAATCCTAAAACAGCCTCTTTCAGAAAAACCGGAGCGAGTCTGGACATCTATCAGCGAAGGCGTAACTTAGTTCGTCAAACAAGCACTTTAGCCCTACAACTTCAAATTTGTCTATTTCATTAAATATGAATTTCGAATAATATCAATTTTTCTCAAAAAAGATAATATCCATTCTTTCATTTATACTCTCCACTTTTTCCAGTCTGATGATATCCGATTTTCTCATATAAATGAATATTTCCTTCTTCCTGAAGAATTGTATCAAGGCACCAACCATCAGCACCATATATTTTCTCAAGTTCTTCAAACGCCTGTTGAGCATAACCCATATTGCGAAATTCTTTCATAATCCAAATTGGTGAAATTCTTTTTCTGCTGCCGTCATCTTTCTTAATTACACGAACAGCACCAACTTTTATTTCACCATTCATTATGAAATAGTATGTAGTCCAGAGTTGTTCGAATTTTCCTTTTATTTTTTCAAAGCTTTCTGTTGCAGGACTTATATCATAATCTTGATATTTCTCCAGTAAATCTGTAAACGCTTCAACTTGCATTTTCCAAATTATTTCTGCATCTTCTATGGTTGCCTGTCTCAAACTTACTGACATTAATATATCTCCTTAGCACGAAAAATTCTAATTTAGTTATCAACCCTATAAACCATATCACCGGTATTCCAAATATACATAATTGCGGATACAGGCTCTTTTCCTTCTATCCAAATCCATCCTGTATATGTTGTATTATATCCAAAGTATCCTTCTATTAAAATTTCAAACTCTGCATTTGAATACTCTTCCATATACTCAATTAAACTTATGGCTTTTTCCTGAAAAAAATCACCTTCATAAACTGTTCTATCAAATATCAAAATACTACATTCATCTAAATCGCTGTCATAAAATAAAACTTCTCCCGAATATATTTTTTTCTCCGTCTTTTGTATATTGAAATATTCTGTTAAGGTGTAATGTCAAAAATATTTTTTTCTAAATGTAATTTTTCTTTATTTTACTATCATCTAAACTAAACAAAATATTGCTATTCCTGTCATGTATTAAATCCATCTTAACCCTCACTGATTTCAATTTATCTTTTACTGATTTCTTTAGCTAATCTACTCTTTAACAGTTTCCCATTTTTTTAATATGTTTCAATAATACTAAAGGATTATAACTGTAAGATAACCGTATTTTTGTAATAGTTTATCCACTCAATTAACGCAAATGCCAGAATGAAAATTGCAGATATCATAACAGTTACATTGACATAATTAAGTATAATTATCGGAATACCAAGGCATAATAAAAAGAAAATCAACAATTTTAAGTATGCTGTATATTTTTTTGTATTTGTTATGGCAAATTGCGGTGTAGATAGTCTTTTTTTAACAAAAATTAACCAGTATATTGAGCCTTGAATAAGGATCAAACTCAATACAACCAACGGATATATGACAGAAATTGACATTTTTGTATTTATAAGCCACTTTTTGAAAAATAAAAAAACATATCCAAAATGATATAACAGCAACAAGTTCTCCAGTCCATAATTTTTGTAAGTTCGTGTTTTATCTTACTTTTTGGTGATTTCATGCTTTTCCTCTGTAAATATGTTAAATGTTGCTTTTTAATCCAGTTATCTAAAAAAATCCATTTGTTCCTTTGTATGAAACCAATGTTCTCCACCGGGCATAACCGTTATATTTGCATTTATTTTTTTGAAAAAAATCAGTTATTGTACTAATTGATGTCATATTATCTTTTTCAGCATAAAGAATCCCAGTAGGTATATTCCAATGCATAGGATTTTTTCTTACATATGATAGATATTCCCAAGATAACGTTTCTCCAAAAAGGAGTTTCTATTTCTTTTTTTATGCTAAGTTCTTCTTCTGATACATTTGCCCGGGTCATCATATCTAAAATCAATCTTTCCATATCTACAATCGGTGATATTAACATTGCTTTTTCAATTTTTTTATCAGCTAAAGAAATTAGCGAAAAAAATATGCCCCTATACTGTTTGCAATTAGGATAGTTTTATTATATTCATATGTAATCGAATCAAAAATAATCGGAAAAACTCTGACTTGGCATCCCATGGGTTCTCTGATTTATAATCAAATCCTATAATATCAAAATCATCGTTAAAAAACTTTCTATAGTAATTTGCTTCTTCTGCATTTCCACCTTTCCCATGAACATAGACAATTACATTTTTCATTTATTACCTCGTCAAATTTATTTCAAACACCCAATATACTCTCTAATCTTTTCATTTAATTTCTCCCCTTTATCCACTAAATCAGGGCAAAATCCTGTTATTCCGTAGCTAATCATACTATAAAGTGCAATAAAACGATAAGAATCAGCGGATTTTTTGTCACCGGCAGCTTCATTTTCTTCTATTTCCTTTATATCACATACCGATTCAAAAGACTGCCTGTTCAATATTTTTTGCATAAAAGCCCAGGCTTTTTCTTCTGTATCATTACTATTTTTAGGAGTTGACCAAACTTTTTTCATTTGTTCTACTCTGAATTCTTTATCTGCTATTTTTCCGTTCTCATTATATATATGTGCCTCCAATCCCCATATAAACAGAATGAAATCCCATACATTGTAGTTAATCTTTGCAGGAATATCTATATTGGTCAGTTCACATACTTTTAAAGCATTTTCACTATCTCCTACCACATATAACCAATATGCCAGCTCACATAAATTGGTCGCATCGGCACCGCTTGTAAATGAGCATTTCTTAATCAGCTTTTTACAAAGACTGATAATTTTCTTTTCCTTATGACTTTCCATAATTTCTTCAAATAACATATTCTACCCCTTATTTTCCTATTAAAAATGCTAAGTCATGGTTTTACCTCTAACTTAGCATTTTCAAAGTTAACCCAAATTTGGGTTTTAATTAATATTTTATCTTAGTTATCACTGTTTTCATCAGCATTTTCAACAGTTTCTTCTGCTGCTGCCTTATCATCTTCTCTTACCTTAGCTATCTTGGCTATCACATTATCTCCGTCTACATTCATAAGCTTAACTCCGGAAGTAATTCTTCCCAGAGTTGATATACTTTCCACTGCCATACGGATTATAATTCCGGCTTTTGTGATAAGCATAATCTCGTTATTGTCATTTACTGACTTAGCACCTATAACAAGACCTGTCTTTTCTACTATCTTGTAGCATTTTACACCCTTTCCGCCTCGATGCTGGGTGGTAAATTCTGATATTTCTGTTCTCTTTCCAAGTCCGTTTTCAGAAACTATGAGAAGCTTAGCTCCCTGTGTATCAAGCTGCATTGCCACTATTTCATCAGTATCATCTATGGTCATACCGATTACACCCATAGAAGCCCTACCTGTAGGACGCACATCTTTTTCGTTAAACCTTATGCACATACCGTTCTTTGTAACAAGGAAGATATCATTTCATTGTTAGTCAGTTTAACTTCTATGAGGTCATCATCTTCTCTTAAGTTAATAGCCTGCAATCCGGTTTTTCTTATATTTGCATATTCACTGAGAGCAGTCTTTTTAACTATGCCTCGTTTGGTAGCCATAAATAAATATCCGTCAGTCTTTTCTTTTCTGATATTTATAACTGCCTTAACCTGCTCATCAGGCTGAAGCTGCAAGAGATTTACCATAGCTGTACCTCTGGCTGTACGGCTTGCCTCAGGTATCTGATATGCTTTAAGCCTGTATACCCTTCCCTTATTGGTAAAGAAAAGTATATAGTGGTGGGTTGTAGTCATAAGGAGATCTTCTATAAAATCTTCCTCAATAGTCTGCATACCCTTTATTCCCTTACCGCCTCTGTTCTGGCTTTTGAAATTATCGGTTGTCATTCTCTTGATGTAACCCATATTTGTCATTGCAATTACGGTATTTTCATCAGGAATGAGATCATCATTGGTAATGTCTGAATCGTCAGCCACTATCTGACTTCTTCTTTCATCACCGTATTTATCACGAATTACATTGATTTCTTCTTTTATTACACCAAGTAATTTCTTAATATCGGCTAAGATTTCTTTTAATTCTTTAATTCTTTCCTGTAAGCTGTCATATTCACCCTGAAGCTTCTCTCTTTCCAGTCCTGTAAGAGCCCTCAGACGCATATCTACTATAGCCTGAGCCTGCACATCATCAAGACTGAATCTCTCTATAAGCTTTTCTTTGGCTTCTGCAGTAGTCTTTGAACCTCTGATTATACTTATTACTTCGTCTATATAATCAAGAGCCATAAGAAGTCCCTGTAAAATATGAGCTCTTTCTTCTGCTTTGTTAAGCTCGTACTGGCTTCTTCTCCTTACTACATTTTCCTGATGTTCAAGATAGAAACCAAGCATCTGCTTAAGGTTCATAACCACAGGCTCATTATTTACAAGCCCGAGCATATTTGTACCGAAGGTAGTCTGAAGCTGAGTATGTTTGTACAGCTTTTTAAGGACAATATGCGGATTTACATCACGTCTTAACTCTATACAGATACGCATACCGTTTCTGTTTGACTCATCACGAAGCTCTGTAATTCCGTCTATTCTCTTGTTTTTCACCATATCGGCTATATATTCTATAAGCCTTGCCTTATTTACAAGATATGGCAGTTCGGTAACAACTATGCGGTTCTTACCATTCGCCATAGGCTCTATGTCGGTTACCGCACGAACTATAATCTTACCTCTGCCGGTTCTGTAGGCTTCTTCTATGCCGGTTCTGCCTAAGATATGAGCACCGGTAGGAAAATCAGGACCTTTTACTATCTGAAGAATTTCATCTATATCAGTATCTCTGTCTTCTTCCACTTTATTGTCTATAATCTTATTTACAGCATTTATAACTTCTACAAGGTTATGTGGCGGAATATTGGTAGCCATACCTACCGCTATACCTGATGCTCCGTTTACAAGCAGGTTAGGATATCTTGAAGGAAGAACCGTAGGCTCCTTCTCTGTTTCGTCAAAGTTAGGTATGAAATCTACGGTATCCTTTTCTATATCTGAAAGCATTTCCACAGAAATTTTGCTAAGCCTAGCCTCTGTGTACCTCATAGCCGCTGCCCCGTCTCCGTCCACAGAGCCAAAGTTTCCATGTCCGTCTACAAGCATATATCTGGTAGACCAGCTCTGAGCAAGATTTACAAGGGCTCCGTAAATAGAACTGTCTCCATGTGGGTGATATTTACCCATGGTATCGCCGACAATTCTGGCACATTTTCTATGTGGCTTGTCAGGAGTATTGGAAAGCTCCTTCATAGCATAAAGTATTCTTCTTTGTACAGGTTTAAGTCCGTCCCTTACATCAGGCAGGGCACGTGACGCAATTACTGACATAGCATAGTCTATGTAGGAATCTTCCATAGTCTTTTTTAAGTCTACTTCATTAATCCTGTCAAAAATATTCTCGTCCATTCTATTATCCTTTTTCCTTACATTTTAACTTATAAAGATAAAAATTTTTATCTTTTAAGCTTTTCCTGTTCTAAAATACTATTATATCATAGTACTAAGTTCAGTCTTCGCCAAAAATAGGGCTCGACTTCACTAAGTGCTTAGATACCGCTCTCACTAAATTCATACTTCGCCTTACGGCTTGTATTCATTAAGTGTTCACATTATATCATAAATTTTTGATTAAATAATATACTTTTTGGAAAATCTTATTTTATGATACAAGTGTCAAAAGTGTAAAAATTTTTTTGCAAGCTTGCTTGCAAAAAGAATTTATTATCTTTTGACACGCAAAAAAATGAGCGGATTACGAATATTTTTGCAAGGATTGCGATAAGCGAAGCTGTAGCAATCCTGTATCAATGGGTGTCAAATACTTTTGACGCCCACATCATTTTATTGTATACTTAAAAAAAGTTGATTTGGGTTTAGTTTTTATTATTATTTTAGGAGGTAATTTATATGCTAATGAATTACTCTGTACAAATTGACATGTCTCGAAATTGATTCTGAAATAATCGAGCAAATTGAAACAGCGGGTGAGGCGGCTTCACACGACAATAGTTTTATATATTTAATGGCATTTCTTTTGTGTTTGTTTCTTTATTGTAAGTTATTTACTTTATTTTAAGCCCTCGAATGGGTATATAAAATTACACAGAGCTGGAAAAAGTTATACCTTAAACGAATGTACTGACGAATATAAATTTTTTTGCAAGATAAACGCTGTTATCGCTCTTTTTATTTGCAATCGACTTCTGTATTTCTGCTATAACCGGGAATTTACCTTTTTATCGCAGATTTGTTTACTTGAAATTAAATTTTTTTAAAAGTATATCTTATGAATAAAAAAATGAGCTGTTACACTAAGTGCGACAACTCATTTTTTTATTATATATCCAAATTCCTTACATACTTGGCATTCTGCTCTATAAACTCTCGTCTTGGCTCAACCTTGTCTCCCATAAGAGTGTTAAAGGTTAAATCTATCTCAGAAGCATTTTCTTCGTCCATCATAACTTTAAGCAGTACACGCCTTTCAGGATCCATTGTTGTTTCCCAAAGCTGTTCGGCATCCATTTCTCCAAGACCTTTATAACGCTGAATCTTATTGTTGCTATCACGTCCGATTTCAGACATTATATTCTCAAGTTCCTTGTCATTGTAGGCATACCAGATTTTATTACCTTTTTCCACCTTGTAAAGAGGTGGCTGTGCAAGGTAAACATGCCCTTTTCTTATAAGCTCCGGCATAAAACGGTAGATAAAAGTAAGCATCAATGTATCTATATGTGCTCCGTCTATATCCGCATCAGTCATTATAATAATTTTCTTATATCTTAATTTAGATATATCAAAATCGTCATGAATTCCTGTACCAAAGGCAGTTATCATTGACTGAATTTCTTTATTTTCTAAGATTTTATCAAGTCTTGACTTTTCTACATTAAGAATTTTTCCTCTAAGCGGAAGTATAGCCTGTGTAGCCCTATCTCTTGCATCTTTTGCAGAACCACCCGCAGAATCTCCCTCTACAAGGTAAATCTCGCAGTTATCAGGGTTCTTATCTGAACAGTCAGCAAGCTTGCCCGGGAGATTCATATATTCAAGGGCTGTCTTTCTTCTGGTTAAATCCCTTGCTTTTCTGGCTGCATCCCTAGCTCTCTGTGCTAACAATGCCTTTTCAACTATCATTTTACCAACGGTAGGATTTTGCTCAAGGAAAATCATAATCTGCTCACTTGCTATGGTTTCAACTGCTCCCCTAGCTTCGCTGTTACCAAGCTTTTGCTTAGTCTGTCCTTCAAACTGTGGTTCAGGAATTTTGATACTTACTATAGCTGTCATTCCCTCTCTGATATCCTCACCTGTAAGTGCAGGATCACTGTCCTTAACAAGCTTCATAAGCTTTGCATATTCATTGAAAGTCTTTGTCAGGGCATTTCTAAATCCTGTAAGATGGGTTCCGCCCTCAGGAGTATTTATATTATTTACAAAGCTGTAACAGCCTTCGTTATAACCGTCATTGTGCTGAAGTGCAACTTCTACCTGAACTGTACCCTTTTTTCCTTCACAATAAATAATTTTATCATAAAGCACAGTCTGATTTTTGTTTAAATAACTTACATACTCCATAATTCCACCTTCATAGTGGAAGCTATCTGTCTTTTTACCCTCTTCTCTTCTGTCTGTAAGGCTGATTCTAAGCCCCTTTGTAAGAAAAGCCATTTCTCTGAGGCGCTGTTTTATTGTTGCATAATCAAATACTGTTTCTTCAAATATCTCTTTATCAGGTAAAAATGTCACAGTGGTACCATGTCTTTCTGTAGTACCTATTTCCTTAAGCTCCGTAACTACCTTACCTCTTTCATAACGCTGTTTATAAGCCTTTCCATCTGTTTCAACCAAACTTCAAGCCACTCAGAAAGTGCATTTACAACAGAAGCACCTACTCCATGAAGTCCGCCTGATACCTTGTATCCGCCACCGCCAAACTTTCCGCCGGCATGAAGCACTGTAAACACTACCTGAACTGCAGGAAGCCCTGATTTTTTATTAATACCTACAGGTATACCACGACCATCATCTACTACAGTTATAGAATTATCTTCATTTATAAATACTTCTATATGACTGCACTCTCCCGCAAGTGCTTCATCTACGGAATTATCCACTATCTCATATACCAGATGGTGAAGTCCTTTAAGAGAAGTAGAGCCAATGTACATACCCGGTCTTTTTCTGACCGCCTCAAGCCCTTCAAGTATTTGAATCTGATCAGCTCCGTATTCTGCACTCATTCTTTTACCTCACTTTTATCTATTTTACCGCTGTTTATCTTGTATATTCTGCCATCAGTCTTTTTATTTTCAACAAATTCTTCAAGACCAGTACAGGTAATTATAGTCTGTATATCTCCTATACTTTCTATAAGATAATTCTGTCTGCTTCTGTCTAACTCTGAAAGTACATCATCTAAGAGCAAAATAGGATTATCACCTGTTTTTTTCTTAAAAAGCTCTATTTCAGACAATTTAAGTGAAAGAGCCGTACTTCTTTGCTGTCCCTGTGAACCGTATTTTCTCACATCATTTTTATTTATATAAAAAGTTATGTCATCTCTTTGAGGACCTGTTAAGGTAGTTTTCTGATAAATGTCACTGTTTCTACCTGATTTTAATTTGTCTTTAAAAATCTTCTTCGTTTACATTAGGATTATACTCTATCTCCAGTTCTTCCTTACCGCCTGTAAGCTTTTTCATGAATTGGTTTTATTATTTCATTAAGCTCAGATATAAATTTTTCTTCTGCTCTTTATAATTTCTAAGCCTGTACTTACAAGCTGCTCATCCCATACATCCAGTGTATCTGAAAGTCCGGTATCATAACTTATCTGCTTTAGAAGATTATTCCTCTGTGTAAGTATTTTTATTATATTTTGAAAGATTATACAAATATATCTTCTCTATCTGGGAAAGCTCCATATCTATAAATCTTCTTCTCTCGGCAGGACCGTCTTTTATCATACTTAAATCCTCAGGAGAGAAAAAAATAAGTCTTGCTATACCAAATATATCTGCTGATTTACGAATAGGAATACCATCAACTGCCACCCCTTTTAGACTTACTTTTTTTAAGATGCATATCTATTTTTCTATCTAATTCATCTTTTTCCAAAATAACTCTTATGTGTGCTTCATCTTCTCCTATCTTAATCATTTCTTTGTCTTTACTGCCTTTATGTGACCTTGTAGTTCCGGCAACATAAATTGACTCTAAAATATTAGTTTTTCCCTGTGCATTATCACCATAGATAATATTTAAGCCTTTATCAAATTCAATATTAATATTATCTATATTTCTAAAAAGCATTAAGTGCAAGAGACTTAATTATCATTTGCCTCAACCTTTATTTCTTCATTCTTAAATTTAATTACATCTCCCGGAACTATCTTTTTGCCACGCCTTGTATCTATCTCTCCATTTACATATACAAGACTGTTCTGAATGGCATACTTTGCCTCTACTCCACTATCCACAAGACCTGCAAGCTTTTATAAGCTGACCTAACTTTATGAAATCATCTTTAATTTTTATAACTTGCATAGATACCTCCGTTTTGTATATTTTCTAATATCTAATCAGATATCTTCAGAATTAAAAATTTACCGGAAGAATTATATATAAATAACTTTCTTCTTTATTTCTTATAAAAACAAGGAGCCTTTTGGATTAAAAAGGAAAAATATCTATATTTTCATCCTCTATTACTTTTTAATGCATCCATTACAAGTACCGGATTGAAACCTATTATTATATCTTTACCCTCTTTAGTAAGTTCTATGTCTGTATTCATATTTCCTACAGTAGTCTTTATACTCAGATTTATATTATTTTCGGTAATATTAAGTATTACAGGTTTTTTTCTCCTTATCAGTAATGAAAGGAAGTGCTGAATCCATATTTTCAAGTAATTCTCTTCTGTTAAGATTAATCTTAGTTTCATAATCACTTGAAATCATCTGGTCTACATTATAAAACTCACCATCTATAAGCCTTGAATTAACAGTAGTATTACTAAATTCAAATACTATATGTTTATTTGAAAAAAATAAATAGTAACCTCATCAGCTATTTCACTTGAAAGAATCTTACTTATCTCACTTAAAGTTTTACTGAGAACAACTGCTTTTAATATTTTCATGTTCTCCTTCAAGTATTATTTTTTTCTAATGGATATTCTATGTCCATCAAGAGCTATTATTCTAAGATTATTATTATTAACCTCAAGTAATTCTCCTGTCATTACCTTCATATTTTTCATTATTTGAGATTGAAAATATAGTCTGCCTTATCATTTCTTTTAAGAGAAAATTGGGAAAGTGTTATACTTTTTAATTTTCTCTATTTCGAGTAAAACAGGAAATTCTTCTATACTCTGTCCCGATATTGTAAAAAAACAGATTTACCACATTTTATAGTAGCCTTATAATTATCATCTGTATTAATTTCTACAACATTATTTGGAAGTTTCCTCACTATATCTGAAAAAGTTTTGAATTAAGAGCTATACTACCTTCCTTAATAATTTCTCCGGTAACTATAGTCTCTATACCAAGTTCCATATCGTTAGCAATTAATTTAATATTATTTTCAATAGCTTTAATTACTATACATTCAAGTATAGGTAAAGTTGTTTTAGTAGAAATAGCTTTGATTACGATATTTATACTTTTAATTAAATCACTCTGATTTATCTTTATTAACATTAGGTTCTCCTTAGTAGTAGGTTTTTCCCCATAATGGGTGGATAATTTCTATATAAATATAATATATACTTAGTAGTAGTAGGAAGAGTGGATATGGTTATAAGCTAAAAAGGCATAAAACCAATATTTTCAGTGTTTTATAATAATGTGGAAAGTGAAAAAAATTAAAAAAATCTTCTATTCACAGCTTACAAACATATTAATTCACTTTTATCCAATATTTATCACAAAGTTATAAACAGTATTAAGAAGAAATAAGCTTTGTGATAACATCAAGCTTAACTGAAAGATCATTTTTATTTGTTTTCTTTTCTTCTTCAAGATCTTCTTCTATCTTTTTGATGCCATGAACTATTGTGGAATGGTCTTTTTTACCGAGCTTAGAAGCTATTTCCTTAAGTGAAGCAGGAGTTAGCTGTTTACAAAGGTACATAGCAATCTGTCTTGGATAGGCTACATTACTGCTTCTGTTTGCAGAACGGAGCTGATCAATTGAAAGTTCATAATGACTTGCAACCACATCTATAATAGTATCAATTGTTATTACATTTTTTACGTTAGGATTGATTATATCCTTAAGTGCATTTTTGGCTATTTCAAGAGTAGCTTCTGTATTTACATTTACAAGTTTATTAAGTGCAGTTACCTTTTTATATGCACCTTCAAGCTCTCTTATATTTGAATTGACATTAGTAGCTATATAGTCAAGAATTTCATCGCTAAGATGTTCATTTTCAAGCTCACAACGCTTTTTTAAAATAGCCATTCTGGTTTCATAATCAGGAGGGTTAATTTCTGAAAGCATACCATTACCAAATCTTGACCTTATTCTATCCTCAATATCTGTAAAATCCTTAGGTGGGCGGTCTGATGAAATTATGATACGTTTGCCTGCCTGATAGAGTTCATTAAAGGTATGGAAAAATTCTTCTTCTGTACGCTTTTTACCTATAACAAACTGGATATCATCAATTAACAGAGCATCTATATTACGGTATTTTTTTCTAAATTCCTTAGGTGCAAGCACACCTTCTTTAATAGATTCAATCACCTCATTTGTAAACTGCTCACTTGTAACATATAAAACTCTGGCATCTTTCTGATTTTCCAGAATATAATGTGCAATAGCATGCATAAGGTGAGTCTTACCAAGTCCTACTCCTCCGTATATAAAAAGAGGATTCCAGTCTGTATTTGGATTTTCAGCTACAGCAAGGGCTGCTGCTGTTACAAAGCGGTTATTTTCACCTATTACAAAGGTATCAAAGGTATAGTTTGGATTGAGATTTGCACTTGCAGCTCTTTCCATAAGTTTATTGTTATTACTCTTTTCAGTATCATAATTTTCAACTTCTTCTTTAGATATGAAATTAAGGTTATATGATTTTCCGGTAACAGCTTCTATTGAATTCTTTATGAAGGCATAGAATTTTTCCTTAACATAAGAATCATTGTGCTGATAAACGTCATCATCCAATAAAATAACAACAGTATCATCATTTTCATCATAAACCTTAAGAGGTTTAATGAAGGTTGTAAATAATACCGGCTTTATCTCAAAGTCATTTTCGAGCATTTCCAGTATTGCATCCCAGTTTTTTTACTGACTAATTGTTTCATAAGACAAAAATACTCCTTTATAATATATATTTTTATCGCAAATTAAAGAAAAAAACAACCTAAGAAATTATGACTTATTCAAGTTATCCACAAAAATATGTTGATAACTTGTGAAAATGTGGTTAATTTTAGGTTAATAAAAAAGTTATCAACGGTAGTAGAATAAAATTATAAACATAATTATATAGCAGTAGAAACCAGTAAAAAAATCATTAAATTTAAAAAATTCACACTTATCCACAACTTATAAACATAATGTGGATAAGTTAGTATATTATTGTAGAATTAATGTGGATAAATGTGATATTTTATTTTTCTACATATATAGAATAAGAAAAAAGAAAGTTTTATCTTGATTTTTAGCCGATATGCTGATATTATAAGGGTTGATTGTATTTAATCGCTAAATTCGAGTGAGTTAAGGAGGTGTACCAAATGAAAATGACATTCCAGCCTAAGAAGAGGCAGAGATCAAAGGTTCATGGATTCCGTAAGAGAATGAAGACAGCTGATGGCAGAAGAGTATTAGCCAGAAGAAGAGCTAAGGGTAGAAAGAAATTATCTGCTTAATCAGTTACAATAACAATAAGGACACAGGCCTTGCCGGTGTCCGTTTGTTTATCAAGGAAAAATATGTTACCTAATTCGTTGAAGAATTCGAGGGAATTCAAAAGAGTTTATGATAATGGAAAATCCTATGCCAACAAATATCTGGTTATGTACATATATAATAATGAAGCCGAAGGGAACAGAATAGGTATATCGGTTAGTAAAAAAGTTGGCAACAGTGTGGTAAGGCATAGAGCAACCAGATTGATAAGAGAAAGCGTAAAGGCTTAACGAAGAAAAAATTAAAAAAAGGTTATGATATCGTTATTATAGCAAGAGGAAGTATTAAAGATAAGAAATATAAAGATGTAGAGAGTGCCTATATTCACCTTTTGTAAATTACATCATTTGCTTTACGATGAAAGAGATGAAAAAGATTGATAAAGAGATTTCTTATATATTTAATAAAAATTTATAAAAATCATATATCTCCTTACAAAGGGGGCCCTGTGTGCAGGTTTATTCCATCCTGTTCAACCTATGCCGTTCAGGCTATTGAAAAGTATGGAGCCTTAAAGGGCTCTTATTTGGCTGTAAAGAGAATTATGAGATGTCATCCTCTGTCAAAGGGCGGTGTCGATTTTGTACCTTAAAGAAAGATTTAGGAGGAAGGTAGTTTGATCCAACAAGTATTTGCACTGACACAGTATAATGGTGCTATAGTAGGACCTATTGCAAGAGTACTTGCATACATAATGAATGGGATTTATGCTGTATTTTCAGCGATTGGAATAGAAAATGCGGCTATATGTATTTTATTATTTACTTTTATAATGAGAGCTTTGATGATGCCTATGTATTATAAGCAGCAGAAGGTAGGAAAGCTCACTTCAAGAATGAGCCCTGAGCTTCAGGAAATTTCTAAGAAATATAAGGGCAAGCGTGATGCAGAGTCACAGAGAAAGATGCAGCAGGAAACACAGGCAGTGTATGAGAAATATGGTTCAAATCCACTTTCAGGCTGTTTACCAATTCTTATCACATTTCCTATAATGCTTGGTCTTTATAGAATAGTTCAGAGCATGCCTGCTTACATGCCTGCAATAAGAAGCTTATATGAGAGCATTGCTACTCCTCTTATGGAGCAGCAAAATTATGCCAAAGTATTGACAGATATAGCTAACAGCAATACTGTAAAATTAGCTACAGAAGGTGATAAAAGTGTTATATTAAACTCTGTTATAGATGTACTTGCTACATTTAACCATGATAAATGGGAAGCACTTAAAACAAGCTTTAGCAGTATTTCAAATGTAATAGCTGTTAATTCGGCTGAAATAGAACATATCAACAGTGTATTCGGAATTTTTTCAATATCAGATGTACCGGGATTTGCTAAACCGCTTACCTTTATAGTTCCTGTACTTGCAGGTGTGTTGCAGTTTATAAACGGTAAGCAGATGATGAAGAATCAGCCTCAGACAAATACTAATGATCAGGCATCGGCTATTAATAAGAACATGATGAACTTTATGCCATTTATGCAGGCTTTCTTCTGTCTGACCTTCCCTATCGGTATTGGTGTATACTGGATTGCAGGTAGTATATTTATGATAATCCAGCAGTATTTCTTTAATAAGATGCTTGAAAATGTAGATGTTGATGAAATGATAAGAAAAAATCAGGAAAAGGCTGCCAGCTTCGTGCAAAAAGAGGAGAAGCGCCTGTAGCTGAGAAATTTAATCAGTTTGCAAATACTTCAACAAGATCAATAGCAAATACGAATACAAAGAAGATTGATGAAGATTCTTCAGAAGCTGCTAAAAATATTGAAAAGGGCATTACAATAAAGACAAAAAATAATTATAAGATTACAGATTATAAAAAGCGCGAGGGTGAATATAAGGCTAATAATATTGCAGATGTAGCCAATATGTTAAAGAGAGATTAGGTATTGGAGGGTAGATTATGAGTAATGAATGGATTGAAATTTCTGCAAAAACAGTTGATGATGCTATAAATGAAGGTTTAGCAAGGCTTGGGACTACTTCAGATAAGATGGAAGTAGATGTTATTGAGAGAGAGAGTTCAGGATTTTTAGGTTTATTTGGAAAACATGATGCAAAGGTAAGAGTCAGACTGAAAGAGATTAAACCTGCTCCTGTTATGGAAAAAAAGGTTGTTAAAGATACTAAACCTGCTTCTGTTAGAAATAATGTTGAAACTAAAACAGAAGAAAAGCCTGTAGTTGATATTCAGAGAAAGCCTAAAAAGAAATTTGATGAAATTGAAAAGATTGAACCTGTATCTGCTGACAGACAGGAAAAAGCAAAGACTGATGCGGTTAAATTCCTTACAGATGTGTTTAAGGCTATGAAGCTTGAAGCTTCTATAAATGTAGAATTTGATGCTGCTGAAAATGAACTTTCTATAGATGTAAAAGCAGAGGATATGGGAGTACTTATAGGAAAGCGCGGACAGACTCTTGATTCTCTCCAGTATATAGTAAGCCTTGCAATAAATAAGGATAGCAACGAATATGTAAAGGTTAAGCTTGATTCAGAAAACTATAGAATAAGAAGAAAAGAAACTCTTGAAAACCTGGCTAAAAACATAGCTTCTAAAGTAAAGAGAACAGGCAGACAGGTTTCACTTGAACCTATGAATTCATTTGAAAGAAGAATAATTCATTCTGCTCTTCAGGGTGATCCTGATTGTGAAACATTCAGTGAAGGAAATGATCCTTACCGTAAGGTAGTAGTTAAGCCTAAGAATGATGGCAGAGGTTATTATAACAACAGATATAACAAGGGTTATGGCAAAAAGCCTTATGGAAGAAAGCCATATCATAAGAATGGTTATAATAAGAAATATACAAAGAGGTATGAAAGAGAAGATTATACTGACAAGGCAGATGTAGAAGAATAATCAAAAATTATTCCCTGTAGAACCGGATAAATGGTTTTACAGGGATTTTGTTGTTTATGGGGGAAAAATTGTGATAGTATGAGGGTAGGAGTTTATAAAAACAAAAAAATGTTCCAAAATGGGAATATTATTGTAAATTTAAGGAAAAATATTCTATAAAATGAAAAATATTTTGATAGTGTAAAATACGGAATTTTAAGAGAAGAGTGGAGTAATAATTATGAATGATACAATTACAGCGATTTCTACGGCAGTTGGGAATTCGGGAATAAGTATAATCAGAATTAGCGGAGATGAAGCCTTTAATATAGCCGGAAAGCTTATGAAATTATCTTCTACTGATGTAGAGAAAAATAAAAAAACCCATACTATAAAATATGGACATATATATAATGAGTCGGATATAGTGGATGAAGTTCTGGTTTCATTTATGAAGGGACCAAAGACTTATACAAGAGAAGATGTGGTAGAAATAAACTGTCATGGCGGTGCATTTATAACCAGAAAAGTACTTGAAACTGCAATAAAAGCAGGTGCAAGACTGGCAGAACCCGGTGAATTTACAAAAAGAGCCTTTCTTTCAGGAAGAATAGACCTTACACAGGCGGAAGCGGTTATGGATATCATAAGGGCAGACAGTGATTATGCCATAAAGAGTGCAGGCAGAAGGTTAAACGGCGGAATAGGGGATAAGTTAAAACCTGTAAAAGACAGCATTTTGACTGATATGGCTTATATAGAGGCAGCCCTTGACGATCCGGAGCATATGTCACTTGACGGAAAAGCGGAAGAAATAAGGGAAAATGTAGTTAACAATATAAATGATCTTAATAACATTTTGGAAAATGCAGGTAAAGGCAGGATAATTAAAGAGGGTATTAAGACCGTAATAGTTGGCAAACCGAATGTAGGCAAGTCTTCATTTCTTAACTATATTTCGGGGGAAGAAGTAGCTATAGTTACGGATATTCCTGGTACAACCAGAGATGCCCTGCTTCAAAATGTAAGTCTTGGTGATATCTCACTCAATATTGTGGATACGGCAGGAATCAGAGAGACTGACAATGAGATTGAGAGAATGGGAATAGAGAGGGCTAAGGAGCATTTAAGTGATGCTGACCTTGTGCTTATGATAATAGATGTATCTAAGCCGCTTTCTACAGAGGATAAGGAGCTGTTAGCTGAAATAAAGTCAAAAAAGACCGTACTTATATTAAATAAAACAGACCTTGCAAGAGGCTTAACCGATGAGGAATATAAGGAATTTTCAGAGTTTAACCTTGTTGAAATTTCAGCAAAGAAAAGGATTGGAATAGAAAGACTGACTGAGATTATCAAGGAAATGTTTTTTAATGGGGAGCTTGATTTTAACAATGAAATTTATCTTTCCAATCTTAGACAGGAAGGTGCTATAAGAAGGGCAAAAGAAAGTCTGAATATGGTACTGGAATCTATAGATTCGGGAGTTTCGGAGGATTTTTATACTATTGACCTTATGAATGCTTATAATGCCATCGGAGAAGTTACCGGAGATACTACCAGTGAGGACTTGGCTGATAAGATATTTAAAGATTTTTGTATGGGAAAGTAGAAAGGAGAAAAATTATGCCATTTATTAATTCAAAAATTGCAAAGAAGATTACAAGAGAGAGGAAGTTATAGTTAAGGAAAAGCTTGGAAAGGCTATTGAACTTGTACCGGGTAAGAGTGAAGCCTGGGCTTATGTTAAATTTTGAGCCTGAGAGCCATCTTTATTTTAAGGGCAGTAATGAGAAGGATATAGCTTATGTTGAGGTAAATGTATTCGGAAATGAGAATAAAGAGGCTTTCAGTAATTTAACTGCTGAGATAACAAAGATTTTTAATGAGGTTCTCGGAATAGAGCCTGATAGAATTTATGTAAAGTATGAGACAACTACTAACTGGGGCTGGAACAGGGAGGAATTTTTTTAATGGAAATATTTATCCCGATATAAAGAAATTTGAATATGATTTAATGACAAGAAAAAGAGGTGATCGATATGTGTATGTATTGTAAAAAAATACTACAACAGTAAAGAGTAAAACAACTCATGTTGTAAATTATAATAACTGTATTATTGTTGTAAAAAAATGTTCCTTTGTCTTGAATGTGAGCAGTGTGGAGAAAAATATTATACAGATGAAGTTGCAGAAAGATTGGAAGTGATTGTTGATACAGCTAAAAAAATGATGCAGGAAATTGCTGTAATTGATTATCCACAGGTTGCTTAGAGAATATTGTTTTAGGAGATGGTGTGTACTTCATCTCCTTTTCTGTTATTTAATAATATTACTAATAATGTAGTAAGGATAAATATTATGGAAAAAAAGAATTGAAATGCTAAAAACGATATATGGGAAGTTTGATGAGGATAAAAGGCTTACTGCAAGCAGACAGGGACAGCTTGAATATTTTATTACCATGAATTATGTGGATAAGTACATCAAGTCCGGTGATAAAATACTGGAAATAGGGGCAGGGACAGGCAGATATTCCATAGAACTTGCGAAAAATGGTTATGATGTTACTGCGGTTGAGCTTGTGGAAAGTAATCTTGAAGTCTTAAAGAAAAATGCCGAAGGTTTGGAGAATATATCAGCTTTTCAGGGTGATGCGCTTAATCTTGGCGGCTTTGATGACAATACCTTTGATGTAACCCTTTTATTTGGGCCTATGTATCATTTATATGAAGAAAAAGACCGGCATCAGGCTTTGGATGAAGCGATTCGTGTAACAAAACCTGATGGAGTAATACTTATAGCATTTTTATCTGTACATGCAATTATGATGAGTAATTATATTTCAGACAATTTTAAAGAGGGCTTTATAGCTAATTTTGATGAAGACTATAAGGTGAAGCATTTTACAGAACAGGCATTTACAGGTTTGATATAGAAGAATTTGAAGAAATGTTTGAAGCTAAACCTGTGGAGTATATAACTACGGTTGCAACAGACAGTGTTTTAGAAATAGCTGAGAGAAATCCTGATTTTAAAATGTCAGATGAAGATTTTGGTTTGTTTTTGAATTATCAGATGAATATTTGTGAGAAGAGGGAAATGTTAGGAATTTCCAGCCATTTGCTATATATTTGCAGAAAGATAAGATGTTTATAAAAAAAGTAAGGATAAATTTATATGAATAGTACAATAACTGTAAATAAAAAGGAATATACTATTATAAAGCTTCTCGGAAAGGGAAAAAGGAGGCTATTCTACCTTGTTAATAATGATGGGCTCTTATTTACATTAAAAGCAAATCCATCATGAGCCTTGTGAGTATTATCAGTTTGGTAATAAAATTGAATCTGAATTAAAAAGATTATGAGAGGCTTTTGCAGATTGGTATTATGTTACCGAAACTTATTTATTGTGATAAGGAAAAAGGAAATAATTATCAAAGAGTTTATAGATGGAAAAACCATTGTAGAAATAATAAAAGATGGTGAATTTAAGGAAAAATTATCTCAAACAGGTTATAGAAATGCAGAAAAATATGTAGGAATAATAACCTCGAATATCGACTGGTATCCTACTAACTTCATTGTTCAAAATGGGAAGTTGTATTACGTTGATTATGAATGTAATCAATATATGGATGAGTGGTCATTTGAGAACTGGGGCAGTAAATATTGGTCGGAGACAGAAAAATTTAAGGAAGCATTTGGTAAGGAAGAAAATGCGTAAGATAATACGGAAGTAAGGTAAAATTGAACGTATAGAAAAAGTTGAAAATATGATAATAACAGCGGTAAAGATTTATGCTGTGAATAAAAAGCAGTTCTTTTCATGTTGTAAGTTTTATAAAAACAGAGAATAATTTAATTATTGAAATGGATGAATATTGGGCAGATGATACTGAAGTACCTGAATGGAGACGAAAGATGAATATAGGGAGAAAAATATGAATGTAGAAATAGTCTTCAGTGATGTAGATGGAACATTGTTAAATAATGAACATAAAATGCTTGAAGGTACAAAGTATGCAATACAAAAATTGCAGGAAAAAAATATTCCTTTTGTAATAATATCGGCAAGGAGTCCATCGGGAATATATCCTATTTTAGAGGAAAACGGATTTTCTTGTCCTATTATATCATACAGTGGGGCTTTGATTTTGGATGATAAGAAAAATACTGTTTATTCCACCGGCTTTAGCAAGGAAACAGCAGAGAATGTAATTAATTTTATTGAAGAAGAAAGATTTGACTGTTGTTGGAATCTTTACTTTGGAGATAACTGGATAGTTAGGGATAAGAAAGACGAAAGAGTAATTTGCGAAGAAAATATAGTTCATACAGAAGCTGTGGAGGGTACAATAGATTTAGTACCTGGCAATACAGAAATAGGAAAAATTCTTTGTATCTGTAATCCGGAGAAGACTATAGAAATAGAAAATAAAATAAAGAAGCAGTTTCCTATGTTATCGGTAGTTAAGTCTTTTCACACAATGATTGAGATTATGCAGACCGGTATAACAAAGGGAAGTGCTGTTTCGGAGCTATGTAAATTATGGAATATAAATCCTGATAAGGCTGTGGCTTTCGGAGATAACTTTAACGATGCGGAAATGCTTGAGGTGGTTGGTTTTCCTTTTCTAATGGGAAATGCACCAAAAGAGCTTAAACTTCGTTTTAAGAATATTACCGATAGCAATAACGATGAAGGAATATATAAGGCTCTTGTTAAAATAGGAGCGATTTCACAGAGGTAAACTATGGATAAAATTTTAATTATTATTGTACTTTTTGGACTAGGAATATTTTTTATAGGAAAAATGCTTAATCCACAGGTTGGACCTAAATATAAGTTAAAGTCAATTCTTTTTAATCCCGAAAACAGTCGAGTTTTCACAAGAACTTGGAAAACAGATTTTTATATCAAAGGGAAAAAAGAAAAAAATTATTTTGCCAACCGAATTTGATTTATGGACAGAGGCTAAACTTTTTTTGAAAAAAAGGGATTGTTTTAAAGAAAAAAATAAAAAAAGAAAGGACAATATTTTTTTGGTGAATTATCCTCTATAGAGCCTTTTTAGTTAATTCATTATTTGTAAAAGGTAAATATTTTGGATATTCATTTATATTGAGAAATAAAAAAAGAGAAAAATAGATTTAAAAAGCTGTGATATGAATGATTTAGATTTGTTTATTGATGAACTATGTAAATTATTTTCGCAGGAAACAGAAAAAGGTAGTAATAAAGGAGGCAGGATGAAAGCTTTTTATAAAGAAATATTATGTTTATGTTTTAGTAATGCTTGCATTTTTATGTGGCAGCACCGTTGTTATGTAGGGATACTGGCAGCGCTATGTTTACACTGCTCTGTCTTTTACCGGCTATATTGTTCATACTTTCACTTGTATATGCCAAAATGAACGGGTTTTAAATGGCATTTATCAATTATAATCGGTTTACTTTGGCTTCCTGCTATTATATATTTGAATGAATCTGCAACAGTATATGTTCTGATTTATGGAGTTATAAGCTTTGTCGGACAGGGAGTAGGATTTTTGGTGAATAAAAATTGTTAAAAAGTGGAAGATAGATTGATTAAAATATAGTAATTACTTTAGTGATTAATATAGAAAAAAACTGTTGTTTGAGAAAGGAATTAAATATGTCATCAAATAAGGAATATTTAAATTTTTATCCTTGAGCAGTTATCTGAATTAGAGGATATTAGTTACAGGGCTATGATGGGAGAATATATTATATACTACAAGGGTAGAATAGTTGGTGGAATATATGATGACAGATTGCTTGTTAAACCTGTAAAATCAGCAATTGACTATATGCCGGATGCAAAATATGAACTTCCTTATGAGGGGGCAAAAGCGATGTTGCTTGTGGATAATGTGGATAATAGGAAATATTTGACGAATTTATTTGAAGTTATGTTTGATGAATTGCCGGTTCCGAAGGTAAAAAAGAAGAAGTAGAATATAAAATTTTATGGAGGCATGAGAATGGACAGATTAAAAGAACTTTATGAAGCAAAGAGGGCGGCTGAAGAGGTAATTGCAAGGATAGATAATGCCATATCTTCTTTAGACAATGCATCATCCTGGGGATTATTTGATATTTTTGGTGGAGGAATGATTTCAAGCTTTATTAAAAGGGGTAAAATTCAGGATGCAAATGCTGATATCGAAGAAATTTACTCTTCACTAACTGTATTAAACAAGGGGCTTGAAGATGTTGATATGCATTTGCCGACAGGAATAAGCGATACTATTAGCGATGGTGCTTTTGACATCTGGTTTGACAATATATTTACGGATATCAGGGTACAGGGTGAAATTAAAGATACATTGTATGAGCTAAAGGATTTTAGAAGAGATATAATTAGTTTGATAGAAAGGTTAAATGCTGAAATAAGACAATATCAATAATTTGGGCTAAATATTGGAGTAAAACTATGCTTGATAAGCTTGTAAAAGTGACAGTTGACAGACCGCTCGGCAGCTATCATCCTAAACATAAGGATATGTATTATCCGATAAATTATGGATATATAGAAGGAATAATTGCAGGAGATGGTGAAGAACAAGATGCCTATATAATAGGTATTGATGAGCCGGTAAAAGAGTTTACAGGGAAGGGTAATTGCCATTATTCATCGTTATGATGATATGGAAGAAAAAGTGGGTAGTTGCGTTCGAAAAACAGCCATTTTACAAAGGCTGAAATAATGGAAAAAAAGTAGAGTTTACAGAAAAAGTATTATAACTCTGAAATTATAATGATGGATGATAAAATAACAGTTTAACGTTAGCATTTTTTTGATAAAAAAAGTAAAAAAACGCTAACGTTAAACTTGAAATTATAGGAGATTATATGGGGAAATTTTTTTATCTGAAATAAAACAAAAATTTATGCAGTAATTCACTTGTTTGGATAAAAGCCGATAGAAGATGAAACTGACCTTTGGTATGCGGTAGAAGAATGTAAGATAACAAGTGAACAGATGGAATATGTAAATCCTGCAAGTTTTTCAGTAGGGAAGAGCATATTTAGCTCCACGAAAATAATGTGCCTTGTGTTATTTACAATAATGAAAAATAAAAAGAGTGGGATTTATTTCGTTTAGGAAAATAGTACTTAATAAAAAGGTTTTAATTGGAGTTTTTTTATAGATAAGAATTATCAGAATAAGGGTTTAGGAAGGGCAACCACAGAGTGTGCGATAAAAACTTTGCAAAAATTGGACAGCAATATGCCGATTTTCCTAACTACAGAACAAAATAATGAGTTGGCTCAGAGATTATATATTTATGTAGGATTTAAAAAAGCTGATTTCTTGGATGGAGATGATTTGGTGTTTGTGTATGAATAATTTATCAGGAGGCAAAGTATGAATATAGAATTATCAAGATTTCGTGTTAAAGAGGGTAAATCTTCTGTGGTAGATGAATGGATGAATTTCTTAAATGAAAATATGGAGGAAGTTTTACTTACTTTGGATGGAGAAAAAAATGTATGTAGAAACTATATTTAGGGAGAGAGATGAAGATACAGAATATCTTTACTGGTATTCCATTCAGGGAGAAAATGGTATCAGAGTAGAGGAGTCCGATTATTTGGTAGACAAAAAAACATCTCGAATATTGGAATGAATGTATTGATAATGGATATAAAGTAGATATGTCTATGCAGGTATCAATGATTCCTAAACATATAGCAAGATTAATGGCAGATGACGTAAAAGTAATGAATTCAGATTATAATATGCCGGGTTATTATAAATCAAAAATGAAGGTAAGGTAAAATGTGTATAGAATGTTACTCAGATAATAATAGAATTACTCTCTTATTAAATCCACTAGATTGTCTTAAAAAAATCATACTCAATATATTTGTGGTACCTGTGGGAGATGTATTTGTATAGAAAAATGATTCAAAAACGCGGATTGCAGAGATGGAACTTTCCTTTTTAAAAGCTTGGAAATTGCTAAGTTATATCTGCGTACGGCTGATTATACGATGAAAAATCCTGCGGTATTTATGAGATAAAAAAAGTGAAAAAGGGCAGAGCGTCCTACAAAATTTTTTTCCCGATAACAAAGATTTAGAATTATATCTGAAAAAAATAATAAAGAAAAAAAGTTTGTGAAACTATAAAAACCGGCTTTTTATGATAGAAGAATATAAGGAGTATGATGCTACTGAGATGAGAAAACTAAATTCCGATGAAATAGAAAAGTATATGTTGGAGAGATAAAAAAGATGAAAAATTATACATTTTGAAGAAAGCTATCAGGGATGACTTAATCTTTATGATTTTGCAGGCTAAGGATGCTTTGGGTAGAAAACCGGGATTAAATGAAGACCTGCTGGATATAAAATCAAGTTATTTTGATAAGGGAGGCAGGTTTTGGATTGCCATTGATGAAAATGACAGAGTTATAGGAAGTATAGGATATGTGAGAGTTGATGGCACAAATGAAGCTTTTTATCCATAGATTATTTGTTAAGTCCGCCAAGAAACGTAAAGGAATAGGAACTGCTTTACTTATGCAGGCAGAAGAGTGTATGAAAAAAATAATGGGAATCACAGTTTCAAAAAGTTCATCTTGGAATTCCTAAAGAAGAATGGTTTGAGTCTTATTCCTTTTATTTAAAAGCATGGATATGTGGAATATGAAGAGAGATATATGAGAAAAATTGCTGTAGTGTATGAAATATAGGTAAGAGATGTTATACATTTAAAAATGTTTCACGTGAAACATTTTAATCATTCAGAGGGAATTAAAAATGAGAAAAAAATAAAATAAAAAGTTTTAATATTAGTATCAGTATTAATTTTTGAGCAGTTGCTGCAAAACAGGATATAATAAGGTTAAGTATCCTTATGTACAAGAGTATGTTGTGGGCAAGGAAAAATATAAAAGGAAGTGTTGATATAGAAAAATATGTTACTATAAGCAAAGATTTTTGAAATAGGGGCAAATAAGGATGGATATGCAGTATTTAAAAATCCCGAGAAAGCATTTGATAAATTATTTGAACTATATGCTGATGGAATAAAAACTAATTCAGAAAGAATTTGATTTAGAACCTTTGTCAGCTGATAACTATGATTGGTATAAAAATATATGGAGCACAAGTAGAGAACGGGACAGATGAAGAAAAAAATCACAGGCTAATTTCATAAGTCAGTTTATTGATATATATGAAAAATAGTTTTAAAAGAGAGTGATGAATTTGAATTTGAGGATATGTTGACAGTTAAGATGGTTAGTGAATATGGAATAAAAATGGAACGCTTTTTTTGTGTAAGGTTTTAGTGTAACAAAAAAATATTTTTTTATGGAGAATATGTGATGATTTATGTACTCAAAAAAACAAAAATGCCATGGACATCTTATGGGGAGGTACTGTGGCAAGGAATTTATTATTTTGATAAGAAGAAAAAAGAACATTGTTTGTTGAGGACTGCACCTTTTTGTCCCGGAATATACAGAAGTCAATATGATAAAGAGTGTCCGGTTATTATAGTAAGAGAGTATGTAAAAGAAATAATGGAGAACTGCTTTTCAAATCTAAATTTTGCAGATGTTCGTAAAGAAAGAATTGTAAATTTGGATTGGCAGACATGGGATTTATCCGCAGATGAACCTAAAATCTACCCTTCGGGCGATATGGATGCGGAAGAATATATCACTGGCAGAAAACATAATGAGCTTTTGTCACAAACATTAGGAAACCTATATGCTTTGATTCCAGAGAAGGAAGGATATGCTTATTATGATGAAAATGAGCAAAAAGAAAAGTTGGTAAAATCTACTCTCTCAACAAAAGATATTTTTATCGTTGATTCTTTAAAAAATCAGGAAATTTATGTGAGTGAAAAGATAAAATCATTTTTAGAGGTTAACTTTTTAAGTGAGATTTATTTAGAGCCGGCAATATTGGGAGAACCCGAAAAATCTGGAAGAAGTGAGGGGAAAAATTTTATGGAGAGAGACATTAAAAGAAAAAAATCGGAGAAAATGTCTGATAAAGACTGGCAGAAATGGCACAGATTAAAGAATAAGGCACAAAAACTGATTGAAGGAATAGAAGATTTAAAGAGTGAAAATGCAAAAATGAGACGGAAAGAAAAAATATTGCTCTTGCTAAACGAAGCGAATGAAATTTATCCTTTGAATACTGAGAAATGGATGTGTGGATTTTGGGGAGAAATATAAGGATTACATTTTGATGAATTTATAGAAATGATTTAAGAAATAAGGATCCTGTCGCATTAACAAATTTAAAAAAGTTAATGAGCAGTCCCTTTTTTATGAGTTTTTAGTTATATAAATTGATATTTTTCGAGGTGATTATCCATTTCGAAAACGAGGAATAATATATGAAAATGACTGTGAAGAAAACTTCCCTTTTTCCGGCAAAGCAAAGAAATGTTTTTGAACTACTGAAAAGATTTGATACGCTGGTATATATTGCAAAGCCCTATGCAGAATTCGAAAGCATCGATGGACAAACAGAACTGGTTTGGGAAGTTGGTAGAAGTTTCTCTTTCAATTTTAAGATATTTGGATTCATTACGCTTGGTGTTCATGTTATTAATGTCAAGGAATTCAACCCGGACAACATTTATACAAAGGAGGGCAATCCTTTTTGCCCCGTATGGAATCATCGAATTATTCTTAAAGAAATTGCTGATGGCAAAACGGAATATACTGACGAGGTAGAAATCAATGCAGGATGGAAAACACCATTTGTATATTTGTGGGCAAAAGCATTTTACTCGCACAGACAAAAGAAGTGGATAAAGCTACTTAGTAATTAATCTGAAGTGAAAGTGCGTTAACACAATTCTAAGTTGTGAGGAGCAAGGATAATGGAAACTATAAAAGCATTTTTAGAGAGCGATATATATTTAGACATTATAAAAAAAGTTGGGAGTTGATAACTTTAATGATGAACTACTAAATATAGAAATAGAGAGACTAATAAACCGCTTGAAACAAAGACAATTCTTGCTAGAAGGCTTTAATTGCAAGTTGTATTCAGAAAAAGAATTGGTGGAGTTTTATGAACAGATTATAGAAGAAAATAGTAGAGATATTATAATCTGGAGCAAAAATTTCTGGAAATACAGCAATGACACAGTTGAAGAATATCCGGATGGTGAATTTACTGAAGGTGAAGAAATAGATGAGGAAGAAAAAAATCAACGATAATTTCTATAGGAAAAATATGCCATAACGAGTATAGCTATGTATATAATAGAGTTTGATATTTTAAAGAATCATTCGGAAATTTTAGCGGACTATTACAAAAGACTGCGTATTCCGGGTGCAATGAAATATGCAAAAGAAATGAAAAAATTATATAAGAAGGCTTTTGATTAAATTTGAAGTTATCGAGGTGAAATATGCAAGATAAAAAAGGTTTTGATTTATGGGCAGATGATTATGATAAGAGTGTAGGTTTGTCTGACAAATACGGCTCGTATCCTTTTGCAGGCTACAAATCTATTCTTAATGTAATCTATAATCGTGTTATTCGTTCATCTGCGAAGACTGTCTTAGATATTGGGTTTGGAACAGCAGTACTGACTTCAAGATTATATGAAAACGGCTGTACGATTTACGGACAAGATTTTTCAGATAGAATGATTGAAATTGCAAAAGAGAAAATGCCTAAAGCAAGTTTATATGAAGGCGATTTTTCCAATGGCTTGGTGGAGCCGATACAGAAACAAAAATATGACGCGATCATTGCTACATATTCTCTCCATCATCTTACAGACTTTCAAAAAGTAGATTTTATTACATCATTATTTATGCTGTTGAACGAGGGAGGATGTATATATATCGGAGATATAGCATTTGAAACTCGTTCATCACTTCAAGAATGTATGCGGATTGCGGCAGATGAATGGGACGGTGATGAAATGTATTTTGTATGGGATGAGCTAAAAGGTCAATTTCCAGAAATGCGATTTGAAAAAATGTCTGACTGTGCAGGACTTATCACCTTGCAAAAATAACTTACAGTTTGTTTAAGCAAAAGTAAATACAAGCTTCATAGTTAAAGCATTTGGATAAGACTTAAAAGATAATGGTGATATTAAAGAGGATATCTGACCTGGAATAAGTACAAGATGGAAAATGTTTCACGTGAAACATTTATAAGGAGATTATTATGAGTATACATAATTGGATTATGAAAGTATTATTTAATACCTATGAAGAATGGCATATGAAAAATCCAACATGTAATAGTAAGGGTTTTCATATTGTTGGAATTGATAATTCACTAAAAGCTATGCATGATGGCTATTTCATGTACACAGAGATATATCCGCCATATGCAATAAAAGGCTGCACTTTAATGAAGGCTATTGCCGGGAAAAGCGAAGAACTGGTAGATTTATATATGGAAATTAATGGAAAGAAATACTGTATCTCTGATTTGAGCTACAATGATGCAACTCAGATAATGAGAAAATTTGTACAAAAACAGATTCTTCCTGAAGAAAAATACTATGTAGAAGTTTGGAAGATGACAGTGAGAAGGTAAAGAATACATTTGCCGAATTGTCAGAACTGCTATTAGGAAATTCTAAACACACAAAGCAATTTCTAAAAAAAGTAAATCCAGAAAAAATGCAAGACATGGAAGATGCCTGGCTCGAACTTTATGAAGAGTTATTGCTTAGTGGAAAGGCAATTGAGCTCGACTGGAAAATCAGAAAAGATGACTTTATCTCTGCTGTAAAAAAACTAAGTACAGGTTTAGAACTTGAAATAAATGAGGAAATATTGGACAGTGATGAAGACATTCCAAGATGGGGCAGAATAATTAACTCTCTATGGGCAGAATATGTTTTATCAGCAATGGATGTAGGAAGTGACAGCTATGTATTGATGATATTAAGTAAAGATGATTTTGTAAGAGCAAAGAAATTGGCAAAGGAAATATTGCAACGAATAGCTGTTATCGAAGAAATGTAAAAAACTGTTTTGGAGGTTTTAAACATGAAAAAACGAAATGTGGCTATTATATGTATATTGTTAGCTATTGTTCTTCTCATACCAATTCCATTGCGATTAAAAGATGGTGGTACTGTGGAGTATAAAGCTTTGGCTTATAGTGTTTCAAGAGTTCATAGACTAGCACCTGTTAAAGCTGAAAAGGAATATGAAGAAGGAATTATTATTAAAGTTTTAGGTATTGAAGTTTATAATAATGTTGAATAGTACAATATGTGACTATACTGATAATTAAAAAAATATTTATACAAGTATTTTATAAAAATATAATTAATTATATATTTAGCTAATTTGAGGAACCACTACTTTTTATTTAAATGTTTCACGTGAAACATTTTATCGAAATATAATTATATGCTGATAGATGACAAGAATTAAATTAATATTGAGTTTTGGTTCCGGTTTAGTATTTGTTATATTAGCAAATTTGAATTTGTCGCTTTCAAATTATTTAGCAAAGTTGACGCTCCGAATGATAACATTTCAGACTCGCTCCGGTATCCGCTTCGCTACGCCTAATGCGCTCGCTTAGAATTTACCATTCGGAGCTGTAATCTTATAGGTATGCAAACAATAACTAGAATAATAAATTTAAGACAGCTACCATCACCACCCCCATGTGGCTAAGGTATTTGTTTATTGATATTCATAAATTAAACAGCCGGAGCTGATAATGCCTAAGCGAGCGCATTAGGTTTTTCGTAAACATTCAGATACCTACAAATAGTTCCTTTCAGAAAAACCGGAGCGAGTCTGGACATTTATCAGCGAAGGCGTGACTTAGTCTGTCAAACAAGTACATTAGCCCTACAACTTCAAATTTACAGATAGGAGTGTTGAAATATGATATTTCACGAATTTGGTGATAAAAAATTTCCACATATATTATTGATACATGGTGGAGGTAATTCCTGGTGGAATTATCTTAGGCAAGCTCGTATGTTATCAGATAAATACCATGTAATTTTACCAACACTTGATGGTCATGGAGAAGAATATCAAAAAGAGTATATTTCAACTGAAAATTCTGCGCAGCAAATTTTGGAATATATAAAAAATAATTGTGACAGAAAATTGTTTGTTATAGGAGGTGTTTCTCTGGGTGGTCAAATTGCAATTGAGTTATTATCATTAGATAGTGATATAGCCGAGAAAGCAATAATAGATGGGAGTATTTGTATTCCTCAGCCTAGATTGGCACGAATTTGTACAGTTATTGTAAAGCTGTTTGGGAAAATTATGTTTAGCAAGTCAGGCAGTAAAATTCAGTTAAGTTTAATGAAGAAAATGTATTCCAATATGGCTTATCCGGAAGAAATAGAAAACTATTATATGAAGGATATGCCAAGGATTCCCATTAAAACATTAGTGACTATATACCAAACATATATGGGAAGGTATATACTTAAAGATACTATTACAGAAAGTAAAGCACAGGTTTTATATATTTACGGTGAAAAAGAAATGAGGTGTGTGAAAGAATCAGCCAAGCTGTTTCAGAAAATGCATCCAGATTGTACTCTTTATGAAGCTAAAGGATATAATCATGGATATCTATCAGCTTATCTGCCTTTAGAATGGATGGAAGTGGTTAATCATATATTGATACGACAATGACAAATTGGAAAGAATGGGGTGTAAAATAGATGGGATTATTTGATAAATTAAAGAAAACAATGAAAAACGATGATGTAAAAGTTTCTGAAGAAAACGAAAATGAAGCTATTGGATGGCGGGCAATCGAGGAGGAATTCTTGAGAGTATATCCGGGACAAAATAATCCAAAGCACTATGGAACATTAATTTCATGGATGCTTGGTGGAAATGATCCATTGGATGGCATTAGCATATATGATGGAGGGGACTACTGGCACTTTGTTTCATTTGGTCAGACAGAGTTATACGAAAAGGAAAGTGATACCGAAGAAATAAGTGGTTATGGTTATGAGCTTACATTTAAGCTGAAAAAAGATCATTATGAAGATGAAGAATCTGAAATAAGAAATATCTGCGGAATCCTTCAGATGATTGCAAGACTGACTTTTACTAAAGGTGAAATATTTCAGCCGTTTGAATTTATTTATACCGGACAGTCAGTGGGCATAGATGCAAATCAAAAGTCAAATTTAACAGGTTTTATTACAATCAAAGATACCACAGTTGAAACAATTAAGACTCCAAATGGTACAGTCGAATTCTTAGAGCTTATTGGAATGACAGACGCAGAATTAAAAACGTTATCAACAGTTGAATCAGTTATGGAAATCTACAAGAAACTGGGCTCGGATATTACTGATTATCATAGAGAATCTCTGGTATAAAGATAATTCTTGGTTTGCCTTGATGATTAAAATAAATGTTTCACGTGAAACATTTTTACAGTATAAATTGAAAGCTGGGGTGGTTATTAGTGACTGAAAAAACACATAAAACTTCTTGTGGGACAATCCAATATTTGATAAATGATTTCAATGAAAAATCAAAAATCGCTCTTATATTTTTACCGGGACTTACTGCCGATCATAGATTGTTTGATAAACAAATAGAGTATTTTAAGAACAAGTTCAGAGTTTTTGTATGGGATACACCGGGGCATGCGGCATCTTATCCTTTTAAGCTTGATTTTGATTTGTTTGATGAAGCAAAATGGTTAGATGAAATAATAACAGAGGAAGGTATTGAATATCCTATATTAATAGGTCAGTCGATGGGGGGATATTTAGGTCAGGTGTATGCAGAGCTTTTTCCTAAAAAAATAAAAGGTCTTGTTATGATTGATTCTCCGTCTCTCCAAAGGAAATATTATACAGCTGTAGAATTATGGCTGTTAAAAAATGTAGAATTGATTTATATGCTGTATCCATGGAAAGTACTTTTGAAGTCTGTGTGCAGAGGTGTATCGACAACAAAGTATGGTAGAAAACTGATGTTCGATATGATGATGACTTATAATGGAAATAAAAAAAGATATACTCGTCTTGCGGGACATGGATATAAGATTCTGGCACAAGCAATAGAGAAAAAGCTGACTTACAAGGTAAACTGTCCATATATGGTTTTATGTGGAAAAGAAGACCGAGCAGGTTCTTGTTTAAGATACTTAAAAGCATATGAAAAAAATGCAGGAAAATCTGTTAAATGGATTAAGAATGCAGGGCATAATTCAAATACAGACCGGCCTGAGAAAGTTAATAGATTGATTGATGAGTTTTTGGAAGGAGTTATATGTTGAATTTAAGCAAACTATCTACAAGATACAGAATTAAGAAAATGGGAGAAGAGGATGCCTCAATTATATTAAATTTGGAATATGGAAACCCTTTGTATTTTGAATATTGTCCACCTGAGCCTAGTATTGTAACTGTGATTAACGATTTAAAAGCTTTACCGGATGGAAAAAGCTCTGATGATAAGTTTTATATAGGGTTTTTTAATAATAATAACTTAGTTGCAATCATGGATTTTATTGTTTCTTTTCCGGAAGAAGACACCATATTTATTGGATTGTTTATGATGGATATTAAAGAATCCGGAAAAGGACAAGGGAGTTTTATAATAAATGAGATTTTTAGCTGCATTTAAGAAAGAAGGATATAAAAAAAGTAAGACTTGCATATATGAAAGGAAATCCTCAAAGCAGGAGATTTTTGGGAGAAATGTGGTTTTGCGGAGACCGGAATTGAAAAAGAAAATAATCATGGAATTGCAGTAGTTTTGGAAAAAATATTGTGATGATATCCTTACGAATTACAAATTAGAAGTTGTAGAGGCAGAGTATGAATATTTCAGAAATGAATTTGAATGATATTGAAAGTGTTTTGACTTTATATATTGATTATTATAATAACTATGAAAAACTGTTGCTGGACTGAGAAAAACAGCAAAAAAGGATTCAACAAGTATTATCTATGATTGATTCCTTCTCATTAATAATGAAAAAAATGAACAAGATATTGTAATTGGTTTTGCTATGGGATATTTTTAAAACAGTATGATGATATTGTAGGATATTCCTTGGAAGAAATTATTATTTCTGCTGATTATCAGCATAAAGGTTTTTGGAAGCATACTGTTAAAAGAGATTGAGACAAAAGTTAAAGAGAAGGGGGCTTATTGCATAGAATTACAGGCAGTAAATGATGAATTACATGAAAAAAATATTACAATAAAGCAGGATATAAAAAGTGCTGCTAATTTTTATAATGAAAGTAAAATGGTTTGAATAAGATAACCTCGTTTTTATAAAAAGTTAAAAAATAAAAATACTGAAGGATTGAATTATGAAAAATATTGGAAATTAGTAAAAAAATAAAAAAACAGTATATGGAACTTCTGTTTCTTGCTGATGAGCAGGAAGATATGATTGATAAATATATCAATAGGGGAACAATGTATATTTTTAGATGATAACGGTGTTAAAGCTGAATGTGTAGTCACAGATGAGGGAAATGGGATTATTGAAATAAAAATATTGCTACTAATCCAAAAATTTCGAGAATGGGTTATGGCAAAAGCCTCGATTGATTTTATTGCTAATAAATATAAAAATAAATTTTCCATATTACAAGTTGGTACCGGGGATAGTCCTGCAACTATTGGTTTTTTTATAAAGTGTGGATTTTTCTCATTCACATATTATCAAAAAAATTTTTTTACAGATAATTATAATCATCCAATATACGAAGAAGGAGTTAAATTGGTTGATATGATATATTTGCGTAGAGTTTTATAAATTCAAAGTTGTAGAAATAGAAAAAAATATTTATAATAGTATGTGTTTGTAAAAGAGAATGAGAAATAGGAGGTTGAGATTAATGATTGTTTTAATTACAGGTGCTTCACACACAGGAAAGACAGCACTTGCTCAAAAATTGCTTGAAAAATATAAATATCCGTATTTCTCAATCGACCATTTAAAAATGGGTTTGATTCGTAGCGGATATACGGAGCTTACTCCGATGAGTGATGAGAGAGTACTTACAAAAATATTTGTGGCCCATTGTGTGCGGGATAATAAAAACTGCTATAGAAAACAAGCAAAATCTTATTATTGAAGGCTGTTACATTCCTTTTTCCTGGGCAGACAGTTTTGAAAAAGAATATCTTGATAATATAAAATACTATTGCCTTATAATGAGTGAAAAATACATAAAAAATCATTTCTCCGATATAAAAAGATATGCTAATGTTATTGAAAGTCGTATAGATGATGAATGGTGTACTTTTGATACTGTGTTGGCTGATAATGCACAGATGTTGGCAGATTCAAAAAAATACAAGGCTAATTATGTACTTATTGATGATGAGTATGAAATAGATATTGATTTATAGTTTTATATTTATTGGATAATAGGATGAGTATACAATAGATAAATTTGCTCTATTTTAGAAAAAGGGTAAAAACAGATTAATAGTTAATGTTTTAAGTTTATTATTTGAAATTGTAAATTTGAATTTGAAGAGGTATTAAATTGGAAAAAAATGTGTTTATATTATTTCCGGACCTCCGGGAGTAGGGAAAAAGTAGTGTCAGCAATGAATTAGCTTATACTTTTTAATAAAAAGTGCTGTTATAGAAGGCGATAGGATTTATTTAATGATTAGAAGTGGCTTAGTAGCACCATGGGAAGACGACGGTTACTATATGGATTTATTTTTGGGATAACATAATTAGTATTACTAATAATTTGATTGATAGGGATATTACAGTAGTAATAGAATATGTGATATTTGAGGAACAAATTAAAAAAATTAAAGAGTTCCTAAAAAAAGAAGCAAATGAGATTAAAAATATTGTGTTTTATTGGCTGAAGAACAAACTCTTAAAGAAAGAGATTTATCAAGAGAAGAAATAAAAAAAGAACCGGTGATTTATCAATTAAATCAAGAAATGAGTTCTTATCTAAAAAAATATCAATAAGAATAATTTGCTTTATACGGATAATTTAGATATTAAAGAAATTGCAAATATAATAAAAAAACGTCAAATAGATTTGTTGTTTAAAAAGACAAAAAAATAAAATGTTTCACGTGAAACATTTATATATAAAAACATCATTTTATGAATAAAAAGGAGGGAAAAAATGTTAACCAATTTATTATTAATAGGAGGTTCAGATGGACCAACAAGCATATTTCTATCAGTGTAAAAATGAATTTTGGTTGGATGAATGTATTTGGGCTGATAATTATAGTTTTATTTCTTATTCCAAACATTATTTACAAGATAAAAAAATAAAAAAATCATCAAAAAAACTAAATACTAATAAGTTTATGAAAATTTTTAGAACAAATTGGTCAATATGGTTGTATGTTTCTTATGATATTTGATTTTTGGAATGGGTGAGTTGGGATTTGGCTCTATTGAGGCATTCTTAGTTTATGCTTTTGGAAATATTATTTTGCTTATTCTTTATTGGATACTGTGGATGTTATATTTTATCAAGGAAGCATATTGGAAAAAAAGATTACATTGGCAGTGATAGGCGCTTGTCTGTTTCTGTTAAGTGGAATAACAATGACATATACTCTATTGATTATACTTGGTATAATATTTGGAATAGGACATATATACATTGTAAGTAAAAAAATAAGCCAAAATTAAAGGGGTAAATTTATGAAAAAGAGTTATTATATTACTAACCTGCATGATTTTGATATTTAATATAACAGGATGTAAAGAAGAAGTTACTGTAAAAGAAAAACAATAGAAGGAAATCGCAAAAACCTATAGTGAAATGAGTGATGGTAGTTGGACTTGTGGTAATCATACATATAAAAATTGTCTTAAAAATAAATGGTAGAATACCTAATGCTGCTGTAGACACGACCTTTGTATATCTAAGTAATCTTAAAGAGATAACATTTGAACAGGCGTGTAATGATTACGGTTTTAGCAGTAATATGAACGATTATTTTTCTTTGGAAGATGCTGTACTTGTGGATGTTAGGGATGAATGAACTGTGTGTGGGAGAGGCATAACATGAATTTTATAGATAAGGCATTTGCACAAAACTTAAAAGGTGATGATTTCTTGCAGGCTATGGCAGATATTTATTCAGAGCCTGAAGTATATAAAGAATTAAAAAAATATCCACGCTTTGTTGCAGACATAATTACTGTTATTGATTATGATACTGCATTGCAAATGGATGGATTGGCTGATATTATTAGCGGTAATTTAAGTAATAGGTATGCGGAAATTATAAATGCCCTTGAGAATTGTGGTGCAAAAGATGAAGTTGATGTTCTAAAAAAGGCTAAAAAATTATATGTTTTGGATGACGGTAGTTATGATAAGGAGTATAATAATCTTAGTAGCAGGCTTGATTTAAATAATGATTATGATGGTTTTTGGGATATGGTAAGAGCATATATCGACAGAAATTTAAGCTGATTAATTTATTGGGAGAGTATGAGAAATAATATGATTTATGTTCATCATTATACAAAGGATAAATCCAGTTTTTTTACTGAAAATAATAAACAACAAGGTTTGAATAGGAAAATTGAAGCTAGTCTTGAGAAGGAAGGTACTCTGATTGGCTGGCACAAGTCCTATTCAAATAATGTCATTTGGATTGCATGTCGGAAAAGTAAAGAAGATATCTGCATTATGGCTTTGGATAATAATGGAGATAAAATTGCTTACACCAACTTGAAGGATGAATTCATTGACTCAGAGTTGTACTTCAAGAATCTGACTGATGAAAACGAGGTAATAGTATCTTTTACAGCAGGGCAAGACGGTTCTAGGGACTTTTGTATTACATTGGTTAATAACGAATTTATAACAATACATAAGTTTTCTAGGAACCAGACCTATGTCTTTGACATTAATAATGATTACGCATTATTTGTAGATTTTAATACAGGAGTTTTTTTATAAAAATATCTAATAAAGACTTTCAAATAAAGACAAGAGAAACTTATCACATATTTGAAAATGATGCTTTTATCAAATGTGTGGAGAATAAATGACTCATTTGGAATATTTTTCCACTACAGAGGAAAAGATGGTATGTTTTTTTGAATTAAATACACTTAAGTTAGTTGATGAGTTGGTCATTGAGGGTTATGCAGATACTGATAATGGTGATTATTATGGTATAAACACTATTTATAATACAGGAGATGAACTTAAATTTAGATGTTATAATTACAAAAACGGGAAAGAAACAGTTGACCTGCTTGGTGTGGATAAAACATATCTGGATAAATTGATTAGAGAGAAAATTAAGAATAAGTAATGTACTGTAAAGGGGTTTAACTGTAAGGGAGACGGTCATTGGAAATGAAAAACAAAGAAGTTATATATAAAGGTCAAAGCCTAATTTTAACCAGATTTTGGGGAAACGAAAAGCTTTGTTTGTGGATTAAAAATCCGAGTCAGAGAGACCTGCCTAAAATGGAATTTGTCGGGGGACATCCGGATGAAAGGTGTATTTTTATAGAAAATCTGACAGATGATGAAAAAAGACAGATTACGGATGTGAATGGAGAACTGTTGGATGTGGACAGTATATTAGAAAGCGAAGAAATATTATGAAGATGGAAATTGGGAAGACTTATATTGTCAAAAAAGATATTTTTGATTTTTTAAAAGGAGAAATCTTGTTATTAGAAGATAAAGGCTATCAGGCTTACTATGGTGAGCATAATTTTGTTTTCGTTAATGAAGAAAAAAACAAAAAAAGTGGCTGGTATTGCGAGATAACGAGGCTAATGATAAGAAGTTATATTCTAATTTGGAAGAATATTTTTGAAGAAAAAAATAAAGATTGGGAGAGTAAATAATGCCTGTTTTAAGCCAAAAATAAATAGAATATGGATTTGATTATTTTCATAAAGACGAACCACAGAGCAAATGTATAGTGGAAGTATCTGAGTATAATGGGGAAAATGCTTTAACAGTAAACTGTACCCAGTTAGGTGACAGCTTTACACCTCAGTATAAGAGTGCAAAAGAGAAAAAGCGTGTATTACAGGAATGGTGTGATTTTTTACAAAGCAATAAGACGGCATTTACTGAACTGTCATTTTGTACGAGGATGTCTCAAGAGTTATTTGATACTGTTTGCGAGCAGGAAAACATTAGAAAATTACATATTAAATGGGGCGTATATTCTGATATTTCTAAGCTTGCAAATCTTAATAAACTTGAGTATTTACAACTGGGTTCAGGTGCAAGTGTAGAGAGTATAGAGCCTATTACAGAATTAAAAAACTTAGTAGCTCTATCAGTGGAGAATTTTCAAAAAATTGAGGATTACAGTTTGCTTACCAAGCTTAAAAATTTGGAGAGCCTTTCCATTGAAGGAGATGGGCTGGGACCTAAGTATATTCATGTTAATTCGCTGGATTTTTTAAGTGATATGAAACAATTAAGATTTTTTAGATTTTTAACTGCAAGGTTAAAAAGTAAGGACTATACTCCTGTTTTAAGTCTTGAAAATGTAGAACATTTAACACTGAGACCATGCAAAGAAGTCAAAAATTTGTACAGTGAATTAATTAAACTGCCAAAGCTAAAGTATGGACTATTAATCAGCCAGCCAGAGCTATACTTGAAATGATATAAAAGTCAAAAAGTAAAAAAAGAGGACATGAATATTATTGCAAAAGATTTTAATATCCCCCATAATTACAGACTGAAAAACAGTTTATCCTACAGCACTATGCGTAATAAGAGGCTGTGACATATGGCGTGAATAATTGGGGTTTATTTTTATAAATATTTATACAGGTATTTTAAAAACAGGAGGAGATAGAAAATGCTTAAAATAGGAGAAAAATACTCATTTGAGGATAATCTGTCAAACAGACAGAGTTGTCTGATGTTTTTTTAAGGAAGATGATCCTGCGTCATGGTCAGTAGATATTGGATTTAAAGAAGGAAATTTTGGTGATGAAACAGTAGCTCCTGCTATTTGTATTAATCCGATAGATACAGATAAAAATTCAGTAGAAGGATTAGTAGGAGAAAAATTCAGTGTAACTACAGTAGAAGAATGTGATGACAGAGAAGATACATTTTATATTTATGAATCTGAACCAATGGTTTCGTATGAGTTGGAAGTACTTGAAATAAAGGATAGTAAGGCTCATATCAGATGTAGAGGTATAATGATAGCAGATGGGTATTCTGATCCTTATGTGCAGGAAACATTTGAAATAGACAGCCTGATACCGATTATTGAATCGGTTGCTGATTGGGCAAAATTTGAGAATTGATAGTATTTTTATACTATGAATTTATAAACTGAAGGAATTAAGGAGGGCGGTATTATGAACGAGTTAAGAGAAAAAACTTTGGTTACAACCAGAGAAGAGGTAGCAAGTGAGTATCCGTTTTATAGTGACCTGCCTATGATATATTTAGGTGAGATTGCCAATATGAAGGAGCATGGAATATTTATAGGAAAATCGGGGAAATGTTATTTTGGGTATCATATTTCTAATTTTTAGAGAATTAAGCGAAGAAGAAGTATAGAAATTGGGATAATGATAACCATAAATTTATGTAATGCAGGATATGAGCAGAAAAATGAATGGATAAATAATGATATGAAAGAGTATAAAGCTTAGAGGTTATAACCGGATTAAAAGATTTATTATTGACCTGATTATATTTTTATTAAGAGATGCAATACCGATATTGGGTGCTGTTTTGGCAATGTCTGCAGTTATCGGAACTGCGTTATGGTTAGTTGTGGATAATATAATATTATTGCTGTTTTTTTGGCTGTAGCTGCATTATTTATTTTAATGTCTGTTCAATATTTGATTTCTAAAAATAATCAGCAGACAGGTTGAAAAAAACTATATGGAAAAACAAGAGTTGTATTTGATTAATAATAGATTGTATTTTACTAAAGATGTAAGAAGCCGTTTTAACCGTAAAATCAGCTGTATTAAAAATTCTTGAAGTCTATCGTAAAAGAAAACAAAGTTTTAGATGGAGATTGATTGCAGTTGCAATAAAAAGTGAAAAAAATACTGTAATGTGGGAGAGGATATTGAGCTTAATTTGGAAAAAAACTGAGACAGGATGAAGAAAAAAATTAATAGCAGTAAAAAGAAATACTATTAATCAAAAGGCAATATGACAATCAAACAGAGAAAAACTATAGAAAATATATTTAATAACTATAAATAAAAAAATTAAAAAAATATTTTGAAACCGTTTGGGATTGATTGGTTTGATTTATATCAAAGATAGGAGGAAGTTATGCATGAATACTACGCTAAGAACAAAGCTAAACTAAAAAAAGATATGAACAAAATGCTGTCTTTAATATCGGGTGAGCTTGAGGAAGCAAGTGGCAAGAAGTATAAGGAAATAATTGAAGAAATATGGACATATTATGAGAATGAATTACTGGATAAATTTCCATATATTGGGGGAGATAAGGTAAGTGGCACACGCGATTTGACAGGGGCATATTGTTTTGTTGCTATGGGAGAGGTATTAAAAAAATACGGAAGTGGTATTGATGAAATCGGAAAATTAATGGTGTTATCCTATGAACGGCTTGCATATAAGATGTCTCCTATTGTTCGTAAGATATTTAGAAAACTTGCAAAAAATACTAAACTGTTAAATAAAATGTTCTTAAAAAGAGATGCTAAAAATGAAAAAAATGTATCGAAGTATCCCGATAGTTTTAAGACAAAAACTAAAATTCCGCCTGAAGAGGGATATGATTTCAGTTTCCATAATATTGCCTGCCCTTTAGCAAACTTCGCAAAACAGTACGGATATGAAGAATATATGCCTTATCTTTGCAATCTGGACTATGTTATGCTTGGAGTAATGGGGATACCGCTGTTTCGTGAGCATACCTGTTTTGAAGATGGGGACTATTGTGATTTTAAAATTAAAAATGATGCTAAGCCACTTCCATACTGGCCACCGGTATTTAGGCAGGGAGAAGGTTATAAATAATTCGGAATAATAAACAATGGACTAATAGGGGAGTATAATTGAGAAAAATTGGAATATAAAAATGAAGATATGAAGGAGTTTTTTACAATGAATAATCAGATGGATTTTGTACTTCCTGTTTTATATGATAAGTTTTTATCAGAAATGGGTGAGGATGGAGAATTTATAATAGAGAATACCGGTATCATTTTATATTCAAAGGCAGATTTGGTGGAAAGAAACACTACTTATCAGATAGAAGAATGGGAGCCGGATTTTTTTATGATTGGACAGGACGGTGATTTGGCTTTTTTTATAAAAAAAGATTCTGATGATACTATTTATATGAATGATTTGGGAGCCTTGGGTTCGATTGAAATGAAGAGTATAATAACAGATGTGTATGAGTTTGTTAAACATTCTAGGAGGAATGAACATAGGTATATATTGAATCTGAAGTACTGGAGTTGAAGGCTAAATTTACTGATACAATATGTAAAGAAATTGTGGCATTTCTGAATACAAATGGTGGAGATATTATTATTGGTATTGATGATAATGGAAAGGTGGTTGGTTTTAAATAATATTGATGAAATATCTAAAAAGATATCAGATATAATCACAGATCAAATTGAACCAAATCCTCAGTCTATTATAAGTTCTGAAATCAGATATGATGAGGGGAAGATGCTTTTTGTTGTACATGTGCAAAAAAAGGAGTAAGTCCATTATATTGTCAGAAAAAATATGGATTTTCATCTGCAGGATGTGTAATGAGAATTGGAACAACTTGCAAAAATATGACATCAGAACAGATCTCATGTTCGTTATGAGAAGAATTTTATTGATTCAGATCTTATGACAGTCATTCAGGCAAAGTATGGTTCTATATCATTTAAGACATTAAAGATATATTATACAGAGAAAGGTTATCATTTAGATGATTCTTCTTTTGAAACAAATCTCAATCTTAGGACTCCAAATGGAGAATACAATCTTTTGGCAGAACTATTGTCTGATAAAAACATGATTCCTCTTATTACTGTGAAGTTTCAAGGAACTGATAAAACATCCGTATCAGAACGAAACGACTATGGAAATCAGTGCCTGCTTTTTAGTTATGAGCAAATTAAGAATCGTATTGCTGCGGAAAATATATGTGTGGTGGATACAACAGTAAGACCTCGTGTAGATCGTTTCTTGTTTGATTTTGATAGCGTGAATGAGGCTGTAATCAATGCACTAGTACATAATGATTGGAATAGTTCTCAGCCACTGATTTCTTTTTTTAGTGATCGAATTGAAATTTTATCACATGGTGGGCTTCCAAAAGGGCAAACTAAAGAGCAGTTCTTCAGGGGTATCAGTAGACCGAGAAATGATATGCTGATGCGTATTTTCTTGAATATGAATCTCACAGAGCATACAGGTCATGGAATTCCGGTAATTTTATCAAAATATGGTGAAGAAGCCTTTGATATTGGTGATTCTTATGTTATAGTTACTATTCCGTATGATAAGGATGTACTCAGTGTTGCCACTAAAAGAATAAATGTCGGTACAAATGTCGGTACAAATGTCGGTTTAAATGCAACAGAAAAGAGGGTTATTTTCCATTTGCTTGAAAATCCAGCTTCTACAGCAGATGATATGTCAATTGTAATTGGTGTTACAAAGCGTACTATTGAGAGAACTTTGAAGAAATTACAGGAAAAAGGATTGCTTGTGAGAACCGGTGCCAAGAAATCAGGGAGTTGGATTGTTATCAAGTAAGCAAACTTACAGCATTTTACTGTTGACAGATTGTTTGAAGGATAGAGAGTCTAGATAGTGGTTTGATTTTTGTCATATGGGAGAAAATTATGAAATGTTCAGAGTACACAAGTTTGAAAAACGAAATAACACATAAATTATTTGATAATACTCTTGAAAATGTATTAAATGAAATATACGCTAAATTTCTGGAAGTTGGAGATAACCTTTGTACACCGGTAGGAGAAATTGTTAAAAAAACTTTTTATTCTGATATTTTAAATGAAGATAAGATTTGTCTTGCTGATTATATTGAACAAACCAAGGATTCTATAGAAAAAGTATTTTTTTATGAAAAACTATGATTATAAAAAATGAAGGAGTAAATGCTGAATTACAGTATAAAGGGGAGCAGTGGATTAAAAGAAAACTACTGTTGGATGAATAGCGAAAAATATTAAGCGTGCTGTCAGCCGGGGGATGTATTATGCCCGGCATGGATAATAACTGCCGATATGGATGATTATTTAAATGTACCTGATATTTCTAAAAAAATTATAAATGTTTTGAAATCGTTTGGGATTGATTGGAGAAAGAAATGGAATTTGATGAAAGCTTACAGCAATATGTTTACAGTTGTGATGATTTGATTTTTTTCTTGGGATGAGGAGCCGAAAGGTGAAGATATAAACATAGTTAAAAATTTTATCAAAGAACTATAAAGATAATTTTGATAAAAATAATTGATTTTTATGCTGCCCCGACCTTAGGGAAATGTATGGAGATATCAGTAGGGAAGATGTGAAGACTAATCTTGGAAAACCTATTATAGATTATAATCGAGGGAACTGTGAGCTATTGTGACCAGACCTTTGATGATTGGCATATATTTGAGTTTGAATTTTTAGATGAAAAAAATTTGAAAAAAATTAGAGCATTTTTTTCAGTTAACGGATGATTGGATTTTATCGGAGGAAAAATAATGGAATTAATTGAGTATATAAGACTTAGAAATAAAATGACAATGAAAGAATGGGAAGATACTTTTGAGAAAAAAGAAAGAGAGATTATTGTTCTAAGACATGAAGGAGGCGGTGGAAGCCTTAGAAACGGTTTTTGGGAATGGGATGAGTATTTCTTAGCCTATGTGGACTGTGAAACAGGAGAGCTTCACAAAGAAGAAGGGCGGATTGAATTTCCTGTTACAGACAAAGAGAACCTTCCATACCATTTTGAAGATGAAACCATTTACAAATTAAGAGTACGTGAAAAACTGCCAGAGGAAGTTCCAAACGGTGCATTGCCGATAAAAAACCATTTTTTAGTTGTGGAAGTTCTTGAAAAAAACGTAGCTTGTCCGGAACTTGAAGAAATACTTGCAGAGTATAGAAAGCCGATAATTTTGCAAGATGATGTATTGGGTGAACTGACTTACGATAAGCAAATTAAAAGTTTTGAGGGAAACATAGCCTGGCTTGGTGGCAAGGTACATATATCCTTATATGTAGATAAGGATAATAAATCAGGAATAACAAAGGCTAAAAAAGCTCTGAAAACAATGGTGTCAGAACAGGAAAAATGGGATGCAGATCTGCGTAGTTTTGCTGCCCAAAAGCTTACCAAACTTGCCTGTGAATGGGCAGAATCTGATGAAGAAGCTGCTGAAATTACAGAAGAAAGTTTTGCAAAAAGAATTAGTCTAAGTTTGATTTGGATGACATCTGGCGGTTCATTTTCTGCTTATTTTGATGATGATGACCTTTTCTTCGGACACAGTATCACAGTTAGCGGCAGCCCTAAGAAGGGACTCTTGTCGGCTGATATTGAGGGATAAAGCTATAGGTATTTGTTTTATTGAAGGGTAGATAGTGGACTTTGGGATTTTATTAAAATACCTTGTTTTCACATTGCATGAAGAGGTTGATTATTCCGGATTAGTCTGTGGAACTGAGTTTTATATAATGGAAGGCCAAAATAAAGTTGGAGAGGGAATTATAGATGAAATTATTAACAATAGATGAGATAATATCTTCAATACTGGAAGAAACAGAAGGACTTGATGCTGAAATAACTGATGGAATTATTCTTTTGTAAAAAAAGAAATTTCTTCGTCTGAGATTGAAAAATTAAAAATCTGAACTTGAAATAGAGTATTTAGATTTCGTATTTACTGAGAATATTTTAAGTTATAACTGGGGAAATTTTGGTTTTCTTAGCTACCAGTTTGGATATGGAGATGAAATGAGCCTTAATTGGCTGTTGAACCGTAATCTGGAATATGAGGATTATCAGGTATTACATAAGAAGGGTTTAATAATTATTGCAAATGGAGATCCTTATACTATTTTACTAGAATGTAAATCGGGGAAAAATATACGCATTTACAAGTGATATGAGTTATGATGAGATAATACCTATTGCTTCTGATTTTAGAGAATTTATAAGAGCGATAGGAACTGCTCAATATGCTGTTTGGAAGAAGGATGAAAAAAATTTTGTGGAATTGATGAGTAAGGAGATTGCTGATAACAGCCTTATATTTTGGAAAGCGTTGGTAGGAGTATATTAAATAATATATAAGGAGAACGCAATGGAATTTTTAGTAGCTGAGGAGGGTGTTCCTCAAAACATAGGCTGTGAAGGGGCAACGATAGCATATTATGGGAGTGAGATAGAATTTCATTATGAAACAGTGCCGCCGCATGGAGATGAAATTTTTTCTGCAAAATTGCCACTGTTAGATATTAAACTTCCATTTTGGATATATGGAAGAAATCTGATATTTTTAGATGCTTATTATTTGCTTGCGGAAACTGTAAAAAAAGGCACTTGGGATCCTATAACAAGCATGCTTATCAATATTCATACAGGAAAATATGCAAGTTTGGAACACTGGTATAACAACATATCAGTTAAGGAAAAAGAAGTTGAATTAAAAAATGATTATGACGGAAAATCTATGGTTTTAAAAGATGTTAATGGGCTTAAGTGGGTTTAGAAAAATAAAGAGAACACACCCCAAAGCTATTATGAAACATCTGTAAAATATAGTATAGAGGTACATAATGTATTTAAATAACTAGAAATGAAATAAGGAGAAGAACAATGGCAAAAAAAAAGAGTGACCTTACCTAAAAATTTTGATGAACTGATTACAGCAGGAGATATTGAAGCTCTTAAAGCAGTATATGATAAATGTGAGCTTACTGCTCATAATGGCAGATACAGTCTAAGTACAGCACTTCATTTCGGAGGTGTTCCTGATGAGCTTGTTATCTGGCTGGTAGAGCAGGGCTTAGATGTAAACACAGTTGATTATTATGGGTGTACACCATTATATAAACATGCCACTTTGGGGAGAGATACTGTAAAACTGCTGTATGAATTAGGTGGAGATATACAAAAACCTGATACATATGGGAGTACACCACTGCATACGGCAGCAGGGTTTTTCCACCCTAAGACAGTGAGTTTTTTGATTGAAAAAGGTGCAGATGTTAATGCAAAAGATGATATGGGACGAACTCCACTAGCCGAAGCCCTTGCTACTTGTAGGAATATTAATATTGCACAGGCAGCAGAAATTGCAGAAATGTTGATAAAGGCAGGTGCCAAGGTAACGCCTGAAATGACGGAAAGAGTTGAAATAATCGGCAAGGATTTTGAATTTCACAGAGAAAACTTTAATAAAGATTATTTGGCTGAAACAGAAGCAGGGCTTGAGAAACTCTATGCACTGTTTGATGTAAAGCCTGCTCCAAAACGCAAGATACATGACGGAGTTTCCCCTATTATAGTAAAGACGGGTTCTTGGAAGGAGCAATATGATGAACTTTGGGAGATGCTTATTCCTTCAAGCGGAGCTGCAAAACAGTACAGGGTGAAGTTATCCGCATAACAGGCAGGGTGCAGGATGAGCTTTATAGAAACGGCGGCGTAAACTGGGATAGAAATTATAGAAATATGTTAAACTCACTACCAAATCATTTTGCCTCGGGTACACCGCTTTCCGAGGAAGAACTGGAAGAGACCAAAGAGCTGATTTCAAGTATACGTGCAAATGGTAGTGATGAAGATGCTATAACAGAGCGTTTGTGTGAGCTTGCGGTTAGCTGGGTAATCTTAAATCCTAATCCGCTTCCTTTAGGGAAAAATAAACTATAGCAGATGAATAAAACCTGTAGGAGACTTAAAATGGTTAAATTAAAAGATATAGGAAATTTTAATTCTGTCCCGCAAATTGTAAATGACATTATAAAAGGAAATACAAAGGCTTTGGATGAGCATTTATCAGGGGGATGGGATATTGAAAAGGGTATAAAAATAGGTAATTATACTACACTGTCGCCCTTAGACCTTGCCCTGATTATGGAAAGTTTTAACTCTGTAAAATGGCTTGTGGAAAAGGGTGTAAATCTGAATGTAAAAGGAAGTCCTTCATTTCTGCTTGCTGTAAGGTATTGTGACGAAGCTGTTATCAGGTACCTTGTGGAGCAGGGTGCAAAGGTGAACTGTGTAAATGAGGTAAAGACAGAGGCATTTAGCCAGGCTTTATATGGAAAAAAATATGAAAATCTGCCTATTATCCACGAATTAGGTCATAGGGTAGAAAAATACGGAGGACAGGCATTTCGCAGTGCAGTTTCAGACAGAAATTATGGTGTGCTTGATTTCTTTATAAAGAACGGAGTTGATATTAACTACAATGCAGCTGACTCAGTCTATCCTTTTAAGCCGACTCCGCTATGTGTGGCTGCGAGGTATGTTGATTTGAAAATGTGCAAATATCTTGTGGAAAACGGAGCAGATGTGACAATAACAGAAAAAGACGGTATGCGTCCGTATAGCATCGCAGTTGAAAACGGTGATGAAGAAATGGCTGAATATTTTAAGCAGTTAGAACCTGAGGAATATCACAGTTTACAGAATAAACTGGATGAGCTTAAGCCATTTAAATTGCCTACGATAGTAATGGATTTTCTTCAAAATGATGAATTACATTTTGAACTTATAGATTGTGATTTTAAATGGATAGAGTTTTTCTCTTTAATAGATACTGTTCCTATGAAAAAAGGCAGACAGAAAATTCTCCGTATATCTAAGCAGACGGGAGATTATGACCATATCTATATTGTATGGAATCCTAAAACAAAGAAGGTGGCTTTCTATGATATAGAGCATGAAGAAATGAATGACATTTGCAGTTTTGATGAATTTGTAAATGATATGCCGACATATATGCAAAAAATAATTGAAGGAGAATATGAATAAATAGGATAACAGGTGAAGGTATGCAGATAAGTAATGAGATAAAAAAAGATAGAAGAGTATATTTGCGAAAATTTTGAGGAATGGGATTTAGATGATCCTGTGGAAGAAGAATATATTGACGATTATCGGGAAATAGAGGGAGCTTCAGAAGAGGAAATATCTGCTTTTGAGGAGAAATTCGGTATAACTTTGCCGGAAGATGTAAAAGAGCTTTACAGGTATAAAAACGGAAGTAAGTATTTAAGCATATTGCCTTGTGCTATAGATGAAAGGGAGATGGCATTTTGCTTAATGAGTTTGCAGGGGATAGAGAAAGCAAAAAAATATTTTCAAAATAGGGATGCTCTTTTAACTGATTTTCCTGAATATTTTACAAGTGAAGACATAGAGAAGATGAAAGACAGCAGGATAAAACCTTATCTTTTTAATAAAAAATGGATTCCTTTTGCCGAGTACTGTGACAGTTGTTTTCTGCTGCTTGATTTTGATCCGGATAAAGAGGGAAAAGAAGGTCAGATTATTTGCTATATTCATGATCCTGATGAAGTTATTTATGTGGCAGAAAGCCTTACGGAGTTGATTAAAGGGATAATGGATGAGGTTGAGTAATTGAAAAATAAGGATGAAATATGTTATTTTTTTGGTTCAAATTGATTTTAATAAAACTGATTTGAACTAAATTATCTTAAGAATCTAAATTGCTTATAGGAAGAGAACGGGAATTATAGATGTTTAAAGTTATTTATCGGCAGGATATTTTTAATATATGAAAAAAAGTTTTATGAACAGAGGTTGGTAAAATGGATATACTTGAATATATAAGAGGAAATGAAGAGTTGAACAATATACTTATGAATGAATGTGATATTTATTTTTATGAGGAAACAAGGGAAACTCAGTTTTTGGAAAATAATGAGAAATATTCTCTTGGCTGTAAGGCATTTGCACAGGATGGCAGCGGGGGTGAATTTGTTTTCCTGGAGGATGGCAGCATAGGCTTTATAGGAAGTGAAGGTGAAGTCGGAAGAGTAGCGGAAAACCTGAATGAGCTGCTGATATTTTTAATCCATGCCGGCTGTATTTCCGATTTTAGCTGTAAACATATTTATAAAAATAGCGAGCTGTTGAATAAATATTGTGCCGGATATGTATCAAAAATAAGAGAAAGCTATAAGGCTGAAAATAAGGATTGGGACGAAATACGGGAGGGTATAGCAAAGAAGCTTTCCCTGCCTTTTAATCCTGATAAATTAGCAGATTTTGCTATGACATTTTACAAAGCCGCTACCAGAGAGCCGATTTTTTCCTGCACATATCTCGATGGTGAGGAGGAATATACCTGTGATTCCGTACTTTCTGATATTGTGGGCTTATGAATAAAGGAGCTTACCGGTATGAGCAGGGAGGAGATTGAAGGGATATAGTATGGTTTTATATAACCGGATTGAGCGGAGTATGATATGAGTACATTAGAAAAATATTTAATTGCAGTAAATATCATAGGCTTCCTTATGTATTTTTATCAATTTTTTTACTTTATAAATTTACAAGTTCTGCCAATGTGGACAATATTTTAACGATCCTGTCGCTGGCAGGTGGTTCACTCGGAATATTTGTTTTCATTGTACTGTTTGACAGAAAGTCGGTCAAGGAAAATATGATGTCGAGGGTGTTTCTAATCTGTTTGTTAATTATTCAAATTATAATATTGTTGTTTATTAAAGGTTTTCACGGAGAAGAGCTGAATTTTTGCATTTTGGGAGTTTTTTTGGTAAGTATAAAAATTCTTATAGTATACTTGGCAATTATCAATTTTATTACTTTTGCTGCCTTTGCTATCGATAAGATACACGCAATCGAAGGTAAGTCAAGAATCAGAATACTTACTTTGCTTGGACTGGCATTTATGGGAGGTTCAGTAGGTGCTTTACTTGGGATTTATATATTAAGGCATAAGACGAAGGTGGACTATTTTACGGTAGGAATCCCGTTGATTATGGTAATGCAGGGAGTTGTGGTATTTTTTGTAATGAATTTTAAGGGGTAGGTGCATAGTTTTGGAAAAATGTCAAAATAGAGGAGTAAAAGTGTTGGAAAACGCAAAAGAAATTCAGAATAACAATCATAAATTACAGGAGGAGACCAGCTATGAATATAGTAGTTTTGGCTGGATGAAATAGTACAGAAAGAGAAGTTTCCATTTCATCAGGTCAAGGAGTTTGTCAGGCATTAAGAGAAAGAAATCATAAGGCAATTTTAGTGGATGCTTATTTTGGAAAAGAATTCATGGATGGCGAACTTTTTTCAGAAGAATATGATACAGAGCAGGCAGCAGCCTGGATGAGAAGCCAGAGCAGCGGTCTTGAGGAGCTTATGAAAACCAGGAAAGAATTCTTTGGTCCTCATGTATTAGAAATCTGTCAGAAAGCGGATATCGTTTTTCTGGCGCTGCACGGAGCCAATGGCGAAGATGGAAAGGTACAGTCAGTGTAGGATTTAATGGGCATCAAATATACAGGCTGTGGACCCTTAAGCAGTGGAATGGCTATGGATAAGGGAATTACCAAGATGGTATTTGAAGCAAAAGGAGTTCCAACACCAAAAGGAATGACTTTGGAAAAAAATGATTGCAGCAGCTATTTATCAGACTATGGGATGGACTTTCCGGTTATTGTAAAACCTTGCTGCGGTGATTCCAGTGTAGGGGTATGTATTGCGCACAATCAGCAAGAATACAAAGCAGCGCTTATGGAGGCTTTTTCCTATGAAAACCAGGTCGTGGTAGAGCAATTTATTACAGGAAGAGAATTTTCTGTCGCGGTTGTAGACGGAAAGGCATATCCAGTCGTTGAAATTGCTCCATTAGAAGGATTTTACGATTATAAGAATAAATATTCCGCAGGTTCCTGTGTGGAGACATGTCCTGCAGATTTATCTGCTTCCCTTACAAAAGAAATGCAGATGTATGCAGAAAAAGGTTATGAAGCTTTGAACTTGCAGGCATATGCAAGATTGGATTTTCTTATGGAAGAGGACGGAAGTATGTACTGTCTGGAGGCCAATACACTGCCTGGCATGACACCTACCAGTCTGATTCCACAGGAAGCTCGTGTGATTGGAATGAATTATCCACAGCTTTGTGAAAAACTGATTGAAGTTTCTCTGAAAAAATATCAGTAGAAAAGGGATTCAGGAGGAAAAGCAATGAAGAATCTGACACTTGAACATATTGCAGAAGCCTGTAAAGGCATTTATGTTGGTCCAGAAGAGAAAAAGCAGTTGGAAGTCAAAAGTATTTTCACAGATGGCAGAAAGGCAGAAGAAGGCGGATTATTTGTACCCATTAAAGGTGCAAGAGTAGATGCTCATAATTTTATTGAAGACGTCATGGAAAAGGGTGTTTTTGCAACCTTGTCAGAAAAAGACTTAGGTTAGAAGCCATTTCCTTATATTTTCGTAAAATCTTCTCTTCAGGCAGTAAAGGATATTGCAGAATATTATCTGGAACAGCTTAATATTCCAGTAGTAGGAATCACGGGAAGCGTAGGAAAGACAAGCACAAAGGAAATGATTGCAACCGTTCTTTCCCAGAAGTACAATACCTTAAAAACCCAGGGAAATTTTAATAATGAACTGGGACTGCCGCTGACGGTTTTCAGACTGCGTCAGGAACATGAAATTGCAGTGCTGGAAATGGGAATCAGTGATTTTGGAGAAATGCACCGTCTGGCGAAAATAGCCTGACCGGATACTTGTGTGATTACCAATATTGGTTTGTGCCATTTGGAATTTTTGAAATCAAGAGACGGGATTTTAAAAGCAAAAACAGAGATTTTTGATTTCCTGAAGCCAACAGGACACATTATCTTAAACGTGGATGATGATAAACTGGTAACCGTAGAAAATGTAAAAGGCATTCAACCGATGTTTTTTGGTATTGAAAATAAGAACGGCGTCTGGGCAGATGAAATCAAGCCGGAAGGTCTGAAAGGAATTTCCTGTTGTATTCATACAGAAAAGGGAAACTTTCCTGTGCTGATTCCGATTCCAGGCCATCATATGGTGTACAATGCTCTGGCAGGCACTGCTGTGGGTCTTACCTATAGTCTTAGTTTGGAGGAAATTAAGGCAGGAATTGAGAGTCTGCAGCCTGTAAGCGGAAGATTCCACATTATTGATACAGGGAAGTATACAGTGGTAGATGATTGTTACAATGCTAATCCGGTTTCCATGAAAGCCTCTCTGGATGTACTCACAGATGCTCTTGGAAGGAAAGTGGCAATTCTAGGTGATATGGGAGAACTGGGAAAAGAGGAAGTGGAAATGCATCGGGAAGTAGGTGTATATGCGGTTTCCAAAAATCTGGATTTGCTTATTTGCATGGGCGAATTGTCACAGTATATGGCAGAAGCAGCGAAACATGCAGCACCGACAAAACCTATTTTCCACTTTAAAACAAAGGAGGAATTGCTGCAGGAACTTCCTCAAATATTACAGAAGGGAGATACCGTTCTGGTTAAGGCATCTCACTTTATGGGATTTGAAGATGTGGTGAAGGAATTGGAGAAGAATAAAATAGATTGGTAAGAAATAAAAGAGAGTTTGTTGCTTAAAAAATAACTTGAGTTGTAAAGAAACAACAAATTCTCTTTTTATTTTCTGTTCTTTTTAGCTGTATTTATTGTGATTTTAATGCTCGGTTATAGATATTATTTTATCAAATGAAATATGTAAAAAATTATATATGCAAAAGTGTATAGAGTAAAAAGAATTTATATGAGTAAAAATATACAAGTGATATAATTTTTCTTCATCAAAGGAAAAACATTAAGGAGGACTAAAGTTTGAAACAAAAAAAGTAGAGGGCACCCCAAAAAAGAAGAGCATAGCAAACAACCCACCTAACTAGTACAGCGAATATTAAATAACTGTTATATTAAATTGATGATGCTTCAACTTCGCTGATTTCATCCATTTTATATTTCCAATGATAAACAACCGGCTCTCGGTTGACCTCCTCAAAATACTGGTAAATTCGTTCTTTCAATTCCTGTTTAGTATTGACACGAATTCCGCGCAGCATTTGTTTGGTCATCTTGCTAAAGAAGCTTTCAATCATGTTTAGCCAGGAACCGTGTTTTGGCGTGAATACAAACTTAAATCTGCTTTTGGGCATTGTATTCAGAAATCGCTGTGTCTCTTTGGAAGTATGTGCGGAATGATTATCCAAAATGATCCTGATGGTATCCTGTAATGGGTATTTTTTATCCAGTATTTTTAAAAATTCAATAAAATCAGAACTCTTATGCGTCTCACTTACCAATGGGATTGCCTCTCCAGTTAGCAGATCTATACCAGCTAATAAAGAAAGTGTTCCCAGGCGCTTGTATTCAGCATCCCGATATACCTCGCCGTTTTCTGCTGTTGGACGCAGATCCGGTGCTGTATTTGAAATCGCCTGAATGCCTGGTTTTTCGTCATAGGATACCGTGATTGTTAGTTTATAGTCATCTGGGAAAATGAGTGTACCATTTATCTGTGGGGAAGACAGACATATCACAGCCAATCTCTGAAAGCACTTGAATAGCAGTCATAGGATTCTTATTGAATCCGGGAACAGTCCTTATTAGATTTAAAGCAGCCTCGTATTTATCACTGAGACAAAGGATTTCCCGTTCTACTTCTGAAATGTGCTTGTTCAGTTCATCGATGTGATCAAGGCACTGTCTAAGTTTAACAGCTTGTTCTTTTGAAATGGCACCATCAACAGCGGCTTGTATTTCTTCAATAGGAGTCTTACAGCGCCCGTGAACAAAAGGTGCTACATCAAATGTTTCCCCAGGGTGTTGCAAAATCTGTTCTGTAATGGAACGAGAAGATTTACCCAATACATCGGAAAAGACATCGTCAAGTTTTAAATTAGATACTGTAAGACAATTTTGGGCACGATTCTTTTCACTGGTAATCATACAAGTGAGTTTAAAACGGTATCTTACAAGATTGCGAAGCTCCCGGATGTCAGCAGGAGGAATAAAGGATGGCTTAACCATTCCACACATATAAAGGTCACAAATCCATTTCGCATCCTTGCGGTCAGTCTTGTTCCCTTTCATTGGTTTTGTGTATTTGGGATGAGAAAGAGTAACCCATAGATTGTGTTGCTCTAAAATGTTAAAAACAGGGATCCAATACTTACCGGTAGATTCCATACAAACATCTGTACAGTTATATTTGGCAAGCCAATCACACAGCTCATTCAATCCTTTAGTAAAGGAAGAAAAGCGAGCTTGCTTATATTCAGTACGATTATTGGAATCTGTGATACCGATGCAGGCATAGATCCATGTTTTGTGGACGTCAAGTCCACAGCAGTTAAATTTTAAGATTTTAAAAGACAATAAATAACCTCCTGAAATTTATAGTTATAAAACTGACAGTGACTGGTCATCCGGCGAGATCGAGTCGACTCCGGAAGAGATAAGTTTACGGGCTACTGTTATACGCCACTCATTGATGCCTTAACGGATGACCGACAACATATAAATATACGAGGTCGCCGCTATACAGCCCCGCCACTCACCTCCACGTGCTCTGTAGTGTGTCAGTCTTATTAGAAAATAATATCAGAAGGAAACTATAATAGATAGTGAAAGGCAATCGAACGTTTCATGACGCATTGGTGCCTTTCGCAGAAAGGCGGATTATAAGTATGAAGAAAAAAATTATGGCAGTGATATTGTGTTTGGCAATGGTTTCAACGTTTGTAGTTGGATGCGGACAGAAAAAAGAGACAGATTTAGGAAAGAGTGCAGAAAAATCTTCAGGTAAGGTAGAAATTGAATTTGTGCAAGTAAAACGTGAAGCAGCAGAAAGCTATACCAAAGTAATTGAAGCATTTCAGAAAAAAAACCCAGATATTGTCATTAAACAGAATGTGGTTCCAGATGCTCAGGAAGTTTTGATGACAAGAGCTAGCAGTGATAATCTTCCAGATATGATGAATCATTGGCCAACAGATGCACAATTTGTGCAGTTTGAGGATGAAGGATTGCTGTTGGATTTATCAGAAAAGGATTATATGAAAAATATAGATAGCAAGTATCTGGATGCTGTAAAAGCAAAAGACGGGAAAAATTACATGGCTCCATACAATGTCAATTTTATGGGAGTTTATTACAATAAAGATAAGTTTGAAGAGGCTGGCTATACTATGCCTACCAAATGGGATGAATTAATTGCTCTTGCTAAAGAAATTAAGGCGAAAGGAGAAACACCATTTGTTTTACCAAATAAGGACTCTTGGGTGGTTTCTGCTTTGTGGTCTAATATTGAAGCAAGAGATTTAGGAAGCCATGAAGACGAATATGAAAAGATGAAAGCAGGAGAAGAGTCTTTTGAGACAATTCCAGAATTTAAAAGCAGTGTAGAAAAAATGATTCAATTGTTGGATTATGCTAATGAAGATTCACTTGCGCTTGGTTATGACCAGGCGATTAATGACTTTGCAAACGGAGAAGGCTGGATGTTTATTCAAGGAAGTTGGACATTACCATCATTTTTGAGTGCAAATCCAGACTTTAATGTAGAATTTGCTGTTCTTCCGAATGATAATGGAAAACCGATTGCAACACAGGCTGTAGATACAGGTTTTTGTGTAAATGCAAAGATAGCAGATGAACCGGAAAAAATGGAAGCCATTGATAAATTTTTATCTTTTGCACTTTCTGTAGAAGGGGCTCAGATTTATACAGATAATGACAAGAGCCCATCTTGTGTAACAGGAGTAAAAGCGGAAGTTCCTCAGTTCCAGCCATTTTTTGACTATGTAAAAGCAAATGGATTTGAAGCAGATGGAGCATATCCTCCAACAGGATTTGAAGATACAAAAAGAGGAAAAATCCAGAATGTATTATTGGATAAGGATGTAGATGCATTCTTAACAGAAATGACAAATGACTGGAAACAAGCGGTAAAAGATTCTAAGTGATTGTTAAGAAGGTGTTGTGAATGAAGAGGATAAGTAAAACTGAAATAAAAGAAATGCGCTCACAATCAAAGAAGAATCGTATTATGTTTGCTTTTTACATTGCCAACTGTAATTTTTATATACAATATTCTTTTTAGTAACAATGTTAATTGGAGTGTATTATAGCTTTACAGATTGGAATGGTATTTCTAAAGATTATACGTTTGTTGGCCTGGAGAATTATGTAAAAGTATTGACTGACGAAAGATTTAGGGAAGCCCTATGGTTTAATATTGGGTATACGATAGCATTAGTGGTACTTCTTATAGTTATTCCTCTTATGATAGCATTGGCGTTAAACAGAATTAAGAGATTATCTACTCTTTTTCGCTCTATTTATTTTATTCCAGCAGTCATAAGCATGGTCACTGTTGGATTGATTTGGAATGAGTTATTTTATAGAGCAGTTCCAGTTATGGGCGAAATGTTGAATATAGAGGCGTTGTCTACAAGCCCTCTTGGAAATCCTAAACTGGCGGCTATTGCTATTTTGATGATAAATATTTGGCAGGGCTGTGCGATTCCTACAGTGCTTTTTATAGCAGGATTGCAGAGTGTACCGAAGGAACTTTTGGAAGCAGCAACGATTGATGGAGCTGGAAATTGGGCAAGATTTTGGAATGTTATTATACCGTACTTAATTCCAGTATTAAATATGGTAATTATCACACAAGCAAAAGCCGGCTTGACAGTATTTGACTATATTAAAGTTATGACTAATGGAGGGCCTGCACAGTCAACAGAGGCAGTAGGGTTATTGATATATCGCCATGCGATCAATGAAGGAAAATTCAGCATTTCAGTGGCGGAATCTGTGATTTTATTTGTAATCGTGGGGGTTGTAGCTGCATTTTCACTGAGATTGACAAGTAATAAACAGGTAGGTGAGTAAGATGAAAAGAAGTAAAAGTAGCAGAATATTAAAGATATTGTCCTATGTATTATTGATTACAGGAATGATAGTTATTCTCTATCCTTTTTATCTTACTATCATTACCGCTTTTAAAGACACCACAGGAATCTTCTCAAAAGCTTTTTCCTTTCCGCAGAGTTTTTTTATTTAGGAAATTTTGTAAATGTTCTTCAAAAAGCAAATTATTTTGTGTTTTTTTAGGAATTCAGCAGTGGTGACCTTGGTATCTGTATTTTTTTTATTATGGTTTTAATTCCAATGTGTTCTTATGCAATAGCACGAAATATGGAAAAAAAGGTATTATAAGACTATGTATTTTTTTATCTTCTGGCTGGTATTTTTGTACCATTTCAAGTTATTATGGTGCCATTAGTAAAATATCTTTCAAAATTAAATTTATGTAATATACCTGGCTTAATCATTATGTGTGTTACATTGGCATCTTCTCAAGGGGTATTTTTACTTGTGAATTATATCAGGTCTGTACCTAGAGATTTGGAAGAAGCTGCTTATATTGATGGATGTGGTACGGTAAAGGCTTATGTGAAAATAGTGCTTCCTATGATTAGACCCATTCTAGCAACTATTTTTTTGTGTTAAATGCACTATGGGTATGGAATGATTTTCAAATGCCTTTATTAATATTAAATCAGTCACAGGATATGTGGACATTGCCATTATTTCAATATAATTTTAAATCACAATATTCGTTTGATTATAACTTAGCATTTGCTTCTTACCTTATTGCTATGATTCCAGTGTTGATAGCATATGCTTGTGCACAGAAGCATATTGTTTCAGGTTTGACACAAGGAGCTGTAAAGTCTTAATATTTAGGGAGGGATGTCAGAAATTACTGACACCCTTCCTGTTTTTGCTTTACAAAGATAAAAAAGTGATAGAAAGGTAGTAACAAATGAAAAAGCGTTCTTTTAGGAGCACTTTTGTAAGTGTGATTTTGGTGATAACCGTTGCAATTTTTATAGTAAATCTTGTTGTGTATGGAATTAATATAAAAGAAATTAGACAGGCTGAAGTTTTGAAAATGAAGACCGCTGGGGAGCGGATAGACGATATGATTACTATATCTTTTAAATAATATAAAAGGACTAAAACAAATTTGTTATACGGATAACTATGCTAGAAATATTTTGCTGGAAAAATAATGAAAAAAATGATATCGGTATAAAAATTCGAAAAATCAGAATTACATGGACAATGCATTAAAAACATATTGCTTCTATGGACACACTTATTTTGAGAGCTACCATAGTAAATGAATATGGAAACATTTATTGTACGGATACATCTATACCAGAAGAATATGTCAAAACTATTAGAAACATGACAAAAAGAGTGGATGCTGTTTGAAGGAAAAGAGAATGAATATTATTATGGGGGCTTACAGGGGGATAACACGAATATTTTAACTTTTTTATATCCTTTATACACGTATGGAAATACGCCTATTGCTCTTTTAGCAGTTGATATTAACTATAAAAACATTTCAAAGTATTTTTAGAAAATGGTTTTTTTATGAAAAATAGCGGTGAGTGTTTTTATTTTTGACGGGGGAACAGGAACTGTTTCATATCGGAGAAGATTTATATCAGAAAGAAGAAAAAAAGGATATTTTTTTGATAAAAAGTCAAAAAAATGATGAAAGAAAAATCTAATAGTAGATACATTTCAGAGTAAAGGGAAAAAAATTTTTTATATAAGTTCCAGACAGAACATAGCTTTCCGGATGGAAAAATTATTCAAGTAATACCAGAAGAAAGGATGTTTGAAGAGGTTAATCAAAAGATAAAGTGGAATAGTATATTTCTCTTAGGAGCATTGATATTAGTGGTTTCTTTTTTTCTATTTATTATACAAAAAATTATTGAACCATTAGAAGAATTTTTGTAAAAATAAGCCATACTAAAGGAGATCAACTTCAAATTATAAATTTAGAACATATGAAATTAACAAGAGAAATTGCCAATGTGATAGAAAAACTACAATGAAATGGAAAAATAAAAATGAATGAATATCTGGTAAGAGAAATTATTTATGAAAAAAATCAAAGAAAAAAATTCAGTCTAAAATGCTGCGATATCAAATTAATCCGCACTTTTTATATAATACACTAAATTTAATTGCTTCTATGGGGAACTTAGCGATTTTCCAGAGATTGTGGAAATTACAAAAAATCTTTCTTGTATTATGCAATACAATGTAAAAGGTAGTCGTTTTGTTTCCTTAAAGACGGAAGTGGAAATGGTAAAGGCATATCTAGAAATTCAGAGAATACGTTTTCATGATTGTTTTAGCGTAGAATATGAGATAGAAAGACAGATTGAGCAAGTAAGAATTGTGAAATTTATTTTACAGCCTATTGTTGAGAATATTTTTTTGAAACATGGATTTACGATGGATGAAAATGACAATAAAATTTGGATTAAGGCGTTCAAATGTGAAAATGATATTGTAATACTCGTAAAAGATAATGGCTGTGGGATTGATAGTGAAAAAAGAGAAGAATTAAATAGAATTCTTTGCGAGAGAACAAGAAGAATTTCTTATATTGATGAGGAAGAAAAAAGTATTGGAATAAATAATGTAAATACTAGAATTAAAAATTACTATGGAGAAAAAAATATGGAGTGAAAGTTAATAAGGCAGATAAAGGAACGGAGATACAACTATTACTTGGAATTGAAAAATCTGGAAGAGGAGAATAAAGATAAATGAAAAAAATATTAGTAGTAGAAGATGAGTATTATGCAAGAAAAAGTATTGTCAAAAATCTTACAAGAAAGCGATTTGGACATTCAGGGTTTGTGGAGAAGCAGTAAATGGAATGAAGGCCATAGAATTACTAGAAGAATATAAAGATATTGCATTGGTTATAACAGATATACAAATGAAAAATGGGAGGATTGGAACTGGCATCATATTTACATAAACATAGACCCGAAATAGATATTCTTATTCTGACTGCCTTTGAAAATTTTGATTATGCAAGAGAGGCATTTCGCTATAATGTAAAAGATTATATCGTAAAAACCCATTTATAAAGAAAAATCTTTTGCCACCAGTAAAAAAAGGTTTTAGAGAAACAGGAAGAGAAGAGTCGAAATCAAGAAAAAAATTAAGAATTATTATCAATGGGAGGCAGCCAAAAATTATTTCCTGTGAAGACAATCGTGGCTCACGAAGAATTGTATAAAGAATTTTTTAGTTATAATGCAATACATCAAGAAGAAAAAAATTCTGTATAGTTGTGATGCAAGAAGAAGAACTGGTGACAGATGTAGAATTAGTGAATAGAATCATTCAGGAAAAAAATATAGAGGGTTCATAAAGGATTTCTTTTTTTCTAAAAATTAATGAGGAATATGTAATGCTTTTTGAGTGGAATAGAATGTATGGATAATGAACTGATTGTTCGGGAGAAAGTAAAAAAAGTATGTTATCGTATTTTTTTGTACATGTAAAACATATGAATATCACTATGGGTGTAGGACTAGTATATTCATCTAAAGAGAAGGTACATCAGTCTTACAATGAGGCGTTATATGCTTTTAAATCAGAGATTGATACAAGGATGGAATAGAGCATATTTTTTTATAAAAAAATATGGACGGATATGAAGCAAGAATTGGAAAAAGAAGAAGAAATTAAGCTAGAATCTATAGTAAGAACTAGAAAAGAAAAAGAAATTAATCAAGTAATTCACAGTATTTTTAGAGGATATAATCATTAAAGAAGAAAGTGCACAGAAACTGTAAGATGGCAGTTGTAGAAATATTGAAAAATTCTAGGAATTATTATGCAGAATTATATCAAAATGAGGATATTGAAGAATTAAAAGATATAAAAAGTTATGTTTTCCAGACGTTATGATTTGTACAAATTTAAACATATTGAGGAGCTGGAAAAACTATCTGAAAGAAATGGTAATAGTGATATGTAGCGGAAAAGAAAAATACAAAGAAAAAGTAAAATTGTTGAAGAAATTGTTCATTATGTAGAAGATAATTATTATAAAAAAATATTTCTTTTAAGAGAGTTAGCTGAAAATAAATATTTTATGAATTATTCTTATTGTAGTAGATTATTTAGCCAAGAAACAGGAATGACTTTTTTTCGAAATATTTAATTCAATATCGTTTAAAAAAAGGCAAAAAAACATTGTTAGAAAAATAAAGATATGAAGATTAGTTTTATAGCATTTGAAGTGGGATATAATGACGTTTCTCATTTCATTCAATCATTCAAAAAAAGTTATGGATTAACGCCAGAAGAGTATCGAGCGAGGAAAAAAATTGAGTGAAAATAAGGAAAAAAGTTATATCCTGCAAGTAAAAAAATATTCATAAAGTTGCGTCCTATATTATGCTAAAAATCAAATTCAAGAAAGGTAATTAGGAGGTAACATATGGGTAGAAAAGTAGAAGTAAGCTATAATCCACAGTTGGGGTATTTACAAACAATATTCCATCACAATTTTGATTTTTTTAACAGGTATAAAAAAAGTTATACAGAGAGAACAGATGGAGTAGAATTTGTAGTAGATACTTACAAAGAGAACACAGTAAAAGTGTTCATTCAATGTGTTGGGGAAACCGCATTTCGTTTTCGTATGTATACGCCTGGAAATGAGCAGCCTTTTGATAATAGTATATATCAGTTAGAAGGACAGAATGGTGTAAATATAACGGAAAACGAAGAATTTATTTCTATATCTAAAGGGAAGATAGAAGCTAGGGTTAGGAAATATCCGTGGGAAGTTAGCTATTATCTTGATGGAAAGTTAAAAACAAAAGAGCAGATTAAAGATTCCAATGTGGATAATATGTGTAAAAATTTGCCCGTAGGATTCACTTATGATGAAAATAAAGAGATTATTGGCGTTAATGAAACAATGTATTTATATGCAGATGAAGAATTCTACGGTTTCGGAGAAAAATTTACGAATTTTGGTAAGAGAGGACAGACTATTAATTGTTGGCAAACAGATGCTCTAAGCACGAATACGGAAAAATCTTATAAAAATCATCCTTTCTTCATGAGTAGTAGGGGATATGCTATTCTGTTAAATACTTATACAAGGTCGAAATTTGAGATGGGTAGTTTTTCAAATGTGGCATATAACATGAGCGTAGAAGATAAAGTCTTAGACTACGTCATTTGGATGGGAAATGATTATAAGGCACTTTTAAAGTCTTATATAAATCAAACTGGAAAAATTCCTATGATTCCCAAGTGGGCTCTGGGACTTTGGATGTCAAAATGTTCTTATCAAACTCAAGATGAAATTTATGAAGTAGTAAAGATTTCTAAAGAAAGGGATATTAAGATTGATGTAATACATATCGATGGATGGCAGAAACAAGGTGATGCAGGCGCTTGGGTCTGGGACTATGAAAGATTTCCTAATCCAGAAGAAATGATTTACAAGTTAAAAAAGGAGGGAATCCACCTTTGTCTTTGGATTTTCCCCTATATTGATGAGAATTCAAAATATTTTAAAGAAGCAGAAGAAAAGGGATTTTTAGTAAAAAATACAAAAGGTGTTACAAGCAGATTTTATTCTACGGCAACAAGTACCTCAAAGGTAGGATGCTTTGACTTTACAAACCCACATTTTTTAGAGTGGTACAAGCCTAAAGTAAGGTCAGTTGTTAGTATGGGCATTGGAGCAGTAAAAACTGATTTTTCAGAAGCTGTTCCAGAAGATGTGGTTTATTTCGATGGTTCTACAGGAATTCAGGGACATAATAAACTAACATTTTTATATGCCAAAACAATTTATGATGTTATGGCAGAAGTGAAAATCCCTTTAGGAGAACTTCCAATGCTTTGGGGAAGAAGTGGATATGCAGGCTCTCATACTATTCCAGCAGCGTGGGCAGGAGATTCATCTACCCATTTAAATAATCATGCATGTATTCTTAGAGGAGGCTTAAGTGCTTCTATGAGTGGAATTCCTTTTTGGGGATTTGATATGGGGGGATTCTATAATACAGATCATGAAGGGTATGAATGTGTTCCTACAGATGAGGAGTATATTAGAAGTTGTCAGTTTGGATTTTTTAATTCACTTAGCCGATGTCATGGGAAAACACCAAGAGAACCCTGGAATTTTGGAGAAAAAGCAGAAAAGATTTTTAAGAAATTTAATGATATAAGACATTTATTATTACCGTATCTGTACAGTACAACTTATAAAACACACCTCTCAGATATACCTGTAATTAGGCCAGTAGTAATGGAATATCCAGAGGATAGAAGTGCCCGTAATGTAGAGTTGGAATATTTTCTAGGAGATTCTCTTTTGGTTGTACCAGTATTTGATCAGAATGAGGATGAAATAGATGTATATTTGCCAAATGGACAATGGATTGATTTGTTTACACATGAAAGAATAAAAGGCAGTAGATGGGTTAAGAGAAAAATCGAAGTAGATAAGATTCCAGTGTTTATTCGTCAAAATAAAATGATTCCAATGTTAACCAAGATTCCAGAGAATATTGAAGAAAAGTACGAAAATTTAGATGTCATATTATTTTGTGAAGATGAAATTAGAGACACGTATATTGATGATGGTAACGTACAGAATTTGAAAGCAAAGATAGAAGAGGGAACCTTGTTTATAAACACGGATATGAATGCCAGCTATTTTACTGTATACGCAGAAAAATGTTTGGACAACGCTGTGGTAAATGGACAGAACTGGGAAATCAAAAAGGAAAAAGAAGGATACTATAAGATTGCTTTAGAAAAATAAAAAGGAGTTAAGACAAAATTTGAATAAAGAAAGAACCATTTTATATCTGTTCAGCATAAATGCAATTATTTATATTGCCAGCGGTTTTTATACACCTTTTTTTATCTGCTTATTATGCACAGAAAGGAATTGATGCTGAGAAGATAGGGATTCTTTTGATGATTGGTCCGTGTGTTGTTTTGTTAATACAGAGGTTTTGGGCAAAAATTAGTGATAGGACGGGTAAAAGAAAAGAGGTTCTTCTGGTTACAATAGTGGGAAGTGGATTTAGCATGCTTTTATACTATCTGGGAAATAGTTTTCTTTGTATGTTTTTTGCAACGGTTGTGGTAACTTCCTTTACCACAGCCGTAATTCCCTTAAGTGACGCAATTTTGATTGCTCGCTCTTTAAAAGAAGGATATTCCTATTCAATTATTCGTCTTGGAGGAACTCTAGGATATGCTGTTATGACAATTTGTGCAGGAATGTACTTAAAGACAAGACCACAGATGCAATTTGTATTTGCATTTTTCGCCTATATGATTTTGTTTTGTTTTTGTATAGGATTAAAAGAGGAAAGAAATGGGCAGATAGTAATAAATGAAGTTGTTCAAGAAAATAAGCAAAACAGGATATTTAAAAATCGAGATGTGTATATAGTTTTGGGGTTAGCGTTTATAAGTCAGATGGGCTTGAGTTTTTATACGGGTTTTATTGGGCCGTATATTCTTGAAAAAGGTTACACACAGTCAACCATTGGGGTTATAAATAGCATTTCAGCATTAAGCGAAGTTCCAGTGTTATTTTTATATAAACAGAATGCTTAGAAAGTATGGAACAATAAAGATTTTATTTTTATCTTGTTTTCTTATGGGAATTAGAATTCTTCTTCCAATAAGAAGTGGAATTATTGGAATAGTTTTGGCTCAACTGTTACAAGGAGTTACATATATGACTATGTATTATAGTTGTGCGGTATATATTAGTACTTGTGTGTGTGAAAAATATCAAACAAAAGGACAAAGTATACTAAATGTTGTACAGTTTGGATTAGGAGCCATTGTTGGAAATTTAGTAGGAGGAAAGTTAATTCACCTTCTAGGATATGAAAAAGGGTATTTACTTATGGCAGGAATTATTACTTTAATGACGATATGTGCTTTGATTGTATATTTCTGGAAAAATCGAGAGCAAAGAAATGGAGGGGATGTGTGTGAAATTTGATGTGATCGGATTGGATAGCCCTTGCGTAGATCTTGCAGTAAATGTTAGGTGCTTTCCAAAACCTAATGGAGCAGAGAGGATACAGAATTTGAGTTGGCAAGGAGGAGGAAAAGTAGCTTCCGGTATGGTAGCAGCGGCAAGATTGGGGCTTTGCTGTGGAATAATGGGAAATGTTGGAGATGATAAATATGGAACTTTTTGTCTTAGAGATTTTCAAGACCATGGAATTGATACAGAACAAATGTGTGTGAGAAAAAATAGAACAACTAATTTTGATATTGTAATTAGTGATGAAGGTTCTATGGGACGAAGTTTTGTTTTTTATCCAGGAAACGCAGAATGTATGACAGAGGAAGAATTGAATATAGAATATATTTCAAATTCTAGTTATTTTTATATGGCCAACTTAGATTCGGTGACGAAAAAAGCAGCTCAAATGGCAAAACAAAAAGGAAGCAAAATTTTTATGGATGCTGACTATTATACAGATGAATTGTTGGATGCTATTTCTTGGATAGATATATTTATTGGCTCAGAATTTGTTTACGAAAAGATGTTAGAAGCTGGAAAAAGTGTAAAAGAAAATTGCGAATATTTATATAATAAGGGATCAGAAATTGTGATTTTTACATTCGGAGAAAAGGGCTGTGCGGGGATCAGCAAAGAAGGATTTTTTGAAATTCCTGCTTTTGATGTAGATGTAAAGGATACGGTGGGAGCAGGGGATGTTTTTCATGGTGCTTTTTTAGCAGCAATAGTTAAAGGCCTGTCTCCTAAAGATGCTGCAAGATTCGCAAGTGGAGTAGCTGCAATCAAATGTACCAGAATTGGGGGAAGAGCAGGAATTCCTAATTGGGAAGTAACGGATAACTTTTTAGAAACAGGCGAGATTGATTACAGAGAAATTGATGAAAGAGTAAAAAAGTATGGTAGGGGGCTAGAGTATGTATAGGGAAACTTTAACTTTGGGTGTAGTACCAAATAAAAGAAGCTTTTTGAGTATGGTGGAAGCAAAACTTCAGAAGGATTGTTTTATGGAAGAAATTCGGAAGATTAAAGCTTCTTTAGTAGAAATCGTGGATATAGATGATATATGCGAGAATGGAATTGTTTGCGAAATGGACAAAGTAAACGCAATTGTGGATAAAATGAAAAATAGAAAAATTGATGCATTATTTTTCCCTTTCTGTGATTTTGGAGAAGAACAAGTAGTGGCAACGATTGCTTCTAAATTTACAGTACCTATTTTGATATGGGGACCAAGAGATGAAAGGCCGAATACTGATGAGGCTAGGGGAAGAGATACACAGTGCGGTATGTTTGCAGCTACAAAGGTTTTACAGCGCTATGGTTTGAAATATAGTTACATTTATAATTGTACTACGAAAAGTGAAGAATTTTTAAAAGGGTATGAAACATTTATTAGAACAGCAGCAGTTTTAAAATCTCTTCGTACTTTGCGAATTGCTAAAATAGGAGAACGTCCAGTGCCTTTTATGAGTGTTATGACTAACGAAGCAAATTTGATTAAGAGGTTCGGCATTACAACTGTCCCTATTTCACCAGTAAAAATTTGTAACAGAGCTAGGAAAATTCTAGAGGAGAAAGGAAAAGAATATATAAAGTATGAGGAGGAATTTGTGAGAAAATTCCCTGATGGAGAAAATTTCCAACAAATATGTGCGACAAAATTAGCAATTCAGGAATTAATGGAAGAAAACAATTGTTCTGTGGCAGCATTTGAGTGCTGGTCTGCTTTTCCAACTTTAATGGGGTTGTGCCCTTGCGTTGTTTTGGGAGAAATGGCAGATAATGGAATGCCTCTTTCCTGTGAAACAGATATAAATGGAGCCATTACTCTGGCAATCTTAAGAGCTTGCAATTTATTTGAAGAATCAGAATTTTTAGCAGATTTGACTATTCGTCATCCTCAAAATGATAATGCAGAACTTTTATGGCATTGCGGTCCATTTCCTTATTCTTTGAAAAAAGATGGGGTAGAGGCAAAATTAGTAGATGGACAAGAACGCTTTGAATTAAAACAAGGTGATTTAACAGTTTGTAGGTTCGATGATATAGATGGAGAATATTATTTATTTGCGGGGGGAAGCCAAAACTACAACAGGACCGAAGACGAATGGTACTTATGTATGGATGGAAACTGATAACTGGAAACGTTGGGAAGAAAAGTTAATGTTTGGCCCATACATACATCATTTAGGCTGTGTTTATGGTCACTACTTACCTGTTTTGAGAGAGGTATCTAGATATTTGGGAATTCATTTTGATAATGCTCATGAGCAAGGAATTTATAGTTTATAGGAGTAGGTATTATGAGAGAGATTCAGGTACAAAAATTAACAAAAGATAATTTTGGAAAATATGGGGAATTTTTAGATTTACTAGATGAGAGTGAACTGAAAAAGAAGTCTATTTTTCAGGAGGGTTTTTTTGCAGATGTGGTAGCGTTAGAATTTAACCAGGGTAATCAACCTACAATTTCTGTGTGCCATGTTAAAAAACAAAGCGACAATATCATTTCTTTTCTCGAAGCACATCAATATGCATGTGAAGGACTTCTTCCACTAGATGGAGATGTGATTATTTTTGTAGGAATTATGGATAGAGATTTTAGAACCGAAAGTATAGAAGCTTTTTATGTTCCAAAGGGAACATTCGTAAAATTGAATCCGCTGATTGTTCATGGAACACAGTATCCAGTAGATAAAGAAGATGTTCATATTGTTTGTATACTACCTGGAAGAACTTTTAAGAATGATATGTTGAGTAGAAGGTTGGAAACAGGAGAGCAGATAAGGATTACAAGGGGGTGTAAAAAATGAGATATAAAAAATTTAAAAATGCAGAGATCGAAGTATCACAGCTAGCGGTAGGGACTTGGGCAATCGGAGGTCAAAACTATGGAAAAGTGGATAAAAACGAAGCTATTTATGCAATTCGAAAAATGATAGAAAAGGGAGTAAATCTTATTGATACAGCTCCCTGCTACGGAAATGGAACTTCAGAAAAATTGTAGGAGAAGTTTTGAAAGAAATTCCAAGGGAACAGGCGTTAATTTCCACAAAGTTTGGCTTGATTCCGGATATCTATACACATGGATATAAAAAAGATACGAGTTATAAAAATGCTATGAGAGAAATTCAAAGTTCTTTGATGAATTTGGAAACAGACTATATAGATTTTTATTTTGTTCATTGGCCAGATGTAAATACGCCTATAGATGAAACTATGGCTGCGTTGGAGGAAATGAAGCGTAAAGGCTATATACGTTATGTTGGTGTATCTAATTTTACGGCAGAACAGATAAAAGAAGCAGAACAATATATTCAGATTGATGTACAGCAGCCATTATATTCTATGGTCGATAGAGGGTTTGAAGATTTGATGTCTTGGGGATATGATAGAGGAATTGATTCTATGACATATGGTTCTATGGGAGCGGGCATTCTTTCTGGAAAAATAAGAAGTATGCCTTCTTTTGAAAAAAATGATTTACGTTTAAACTTTTATGATATTTATAAAGAACCCAAATTTTCAAAAATTATGGAATTGCTAAAAGTAATGGATAGTATTGCAGATGGTCATAATGTACCAGTGGGACAGGTTGCATTAAATTGGAGTACCCAGAAAGAATATGTAGGTACAGCTTTAGTAGGCGTTAGAAGTATTGAGCATGCTGATGAAAACTGTAAGACATTCGACTGGAAATTAACAGAAGAGGAAATGAAAATTTTAGATAGTAAAATTGAAGAGTGTGCATTGTAGGAGGGAAGAATATGCCTAAAGCAAAAGTAAAAGATATTTTAACATATGCAACAGAAAATAGGTTTGGTGTTGCTGCAATTAATACTTTAAATATTGAAACTGTTAAATATGTTATAGAAGCAGCAGAAAGAGAAAGAGTTCCCATAATTGTTCAGTTTTATCCCGGATTTTCAGACTACACAGATTTAAAGCATTTGGCTTTTGCAGCCTGCAATATGGCAGAAAAAGCATCTATTCCTGTTGGAGTACATCTGGATCATTCTGTAACATATGAAATTGCAGTAGGAGGGATTCGGGATGGATTTCCTTCAGTTATGATAGATGGTTCAACGAAACCTTTCCAAGAAAATGTAGAACTAACTAAAAATGTGGTGCGTGTGGCTAAGGTGTTTGGAATTGACGTTGAAGCAGAGCTAGGGCATGTTGGAAATGGAGATAACATTGACGCAATTGATAATATGAACTATTATACTAAAGTAGAAGATGCAGTAAGATTTGTGGAACAGGCGGGTTGTGATTCACTTGCTATTGCTGTTGGAAATGCTCATGGTCCGTATGTGAAAACACCGAATTTAGATTTAGAAAGAATTTATGCTATACGAAAAAAGGTAAATATTCCTTTGGTACTAAGATGGATGTTCTGATATTCCAGAAGAACAGATAAAAGAAGCTGTAAATTTAGGAATGAGCAAATTTAATATTGCTACAGAGTATTTTCGTACCATGTATCAAAGTATAGAAAAGCGGATTAATAACCATGAATTTGAGGGGAATGGAGTCAAATTAATGTATGACATTAAAGAAGAGATGATTGATTTTGTGATTCAGAAAATAAGGTTATTAAATCCAAATAAGTATTCTATGTAAACTTAGTATTAGGAAAAGGGATGGAAATAGAGATGACAAAACAATTTAATTATGATGATTTGCCAGTTATTCAAACCAGACAAGGCAAGATTCGAGGATATCAGAGTGGGGGAACCTATATTTTTAAAGGGATTGTATATGCTCGAGCTAAGAGATTTCAAAAAGCGGAAGAACCTGAATGTTGGGATGGTATTAAGGAAGCCACTTCTTATGGTTATGTAAGTCCTATGTTGCAAGAAGATGTTCCAAATGGTGAGTTGATGGTTCCACACAGATATTGGATTCAAAATGAAAATTGTCAGAATTTAAATATATGGACGCAATCCCTTGATAAAATGGCAATGAGGCCAGTGCTTGTATGGTTCCATGGAGGTGGATTTTCTATGGGAAGTTCTATTGAGCAAAAAGCATACAATGGAGAGAATATGAGTAAGTATGGAGATGTAGTTGTCGTTACGGTGAATCATAGGCTTAATATTCTTGGGTATTTAGATTTGTCTCAATATGGTGAAAAATACGCAGATTCTGCAAATGCAGGGCAGAAAGATCTAATTGCTGCTTTAAAGTGGATAAAAGAAAATATAAAGGAATTTGGTGGAAATCCTCAGAATGTAACAATTTTTGGACAATCTGGTGGAGGTATGAAAGTGAGCGGTCTAATGCAGATGAAAGAAGCAGATGGACTGTTTCAAAAAGGAATTATTATGAGTGGTGTTCCAGATAAATCATATAAATATAGTGATAAAGATTCTACACCTTTGATTACAGCATTACTGGAAGAATTAAATTTTACAGAAGATGAGGTGGATAAACTAGAAGACATTCCTTATGCTCAGTTGGCTCAAGCTTATAATAAAGTGAGTCCTAAATTAGAAGCAGAAGGTGAATATGTTGGATGTACACCGAAGCCTAATGATTTTTATAAAGGAGAAGGACCAGATGTAGGGTTTCGTAAAGAGGCTACAAAGATACCACTTATGATAGGAAGCGTCTTTGGAGAGTTTTATATGAAACCACAGACTTTTTTTAAAGATGAGATATCAAAAGAAGAACTAATGAAAAGAATTGGTGATAGATTTGGAGATTGGGGAGAAGAATTATCCGATGTTTTTCAGGAGGTTTATCCAGAGAAAAATTTAGCTGATTTACTTACATTGGATACAGTATTTCGTTGTCCTACTAAAAAGTTTATAAAAGAGTTTGCAAAATCAGGAGGTAAAATCTATTCGTATCTTTTTACGTTGGAATTTCCTTATCAGCATGGAAAGACAGCATGGCATTGTTCGGATATACCATTTATATTTCATAATACAGAGCTAGTTCCTGTAACGAATATACCAGAGATTTCAGACAAACTGGAAAAGCAGATGTTTGATGCGGTTATTCATTTTGTAGAGACAGGAGATCCTAATCATCTAGGAATTCCGCAATGGCCCGTTTCTACAGAAGATAGAGAGGCAACAATGATTTTTGATAGAGTTTGTACAGTGCGTTTTAATTTTGATGATTATTTACTAGAATTATATAAGAAAGCTCTTCCAAATTTAACACTGGCGAATATAACTCAAGAAGATAATCAAATACAGCATTGATGTAATTAAAAGGGGCTATCGGTCAATACCGATTTTTAGGCTCTAAATCTTAAAATACGAATCTCCCATAGAAATCAGTATTTTTAATACTTGAACTTCTTTAGGAGATTCGTATTTTTTCTTTTCTGTATGTATTTTAGGACGCAAAAACCCCTTGGCTTAATTTTTGAAAGCAACCTTTTTCTAAGCAGTCTTTTCTTCGGTTTTTCCTTCAAATTTCGTAAGCGCTTAAATTTTAGGCGTTGGTAGAAAAATATCCGGCTACTTTTCAGTAACCGGAGTACTTTGACAATTCACAGTGATTCCGGTAGCTACGGAAAGAAATAACCTTTCCGTAGCAGGGCCAATGAAGCTGTCTGTAGGAAGTTTTCATCTAACAATACCAAATGGAACAGATCCTCAGCTTCTGGCTCAAACGCTTCGCATTGTGAAGGAGTTGGAATGTTAGGGGATATCACAGCCGCCGATGAAATCTATATCGTAACAGGCAGAACGGATATGCGGAAATCCATTGACGGGCTGTGTGCTATTGTAGAGGATCAACTCCATATGGATCCAAGGCGAAGCACCCTGTATCTCTTCTGTGGAAAACGTTGTGACAGGATCAAAGCTTTGCTCTGGGAATCTGACGGATTTGTGCTGTTGTATAAACGTATGGAAGTCCAGGGCAGATTCCGCTTGTCCAGAAATCAGTTGGAAGTAAAGCAACTGACCTGGCAGCAATTCGACTGGCTCATGTCCGGTCTTGAAATCGAACAACCAAAAGCATTCAAACCTACGCAATGATCGTGTAAAACCTCTATGCCAGCCAACAAAAACGGGGAGCTTTCCCACACCCTGTATCATGTCTGCAATCCCTTGTAAATACTGGGTGTTCCGCTTCTTTTTCATTGCTTTTTATGGTATAATTCCTAAGGAAAGTATCAGATTCAGAGCAAAAAAACAGAACAGATTCTTCTGAAAGGTTAAATCTGCTCTGAATGTGATTCTTTCCAATTGTACCAAGTCGCGGGACTTTAGCTGCAAACTGTATGGGGATTGCTTTCTTTTTACAAAGCTCAAAAGCTGAAATCATGGCGGTCTGTAATACCAAACGTGGCATTTTCTGCTAATCTTTTGGATTTTTAGGTACACTTAACAGACCTCCAGGAAGCAGGCCTAAAAAAATATATAGTGAAACTGCAAATCAGGAAGGCGGTGCATAACACCTTCCAAGCTGTTTCATGGCAGGATGCCCACATTCCGGGCACATACATATATCAAAATTCCAAATGGCCTTTAAGAGTTCTGCCATTGTTAGCCCCGAGTAGCGCTGCTTAAAGCGACGGCCATTCTGAAGCTTAAATATAACCTTCAGATTCTTTTGCTTCATACGGTTGTTAAGAAAACCATAGTACCGTACTTTTTGAAATCCGGAAGGCAGCACATGCATAAGGTAACGCCTGATAAACTCCATGTGTGTAAGGGTAATACGGCGTTTGGGGTCTCCCGGTTTTCTCCCTCTGGCGGAGAAAGTCACCCCGTTTTCCGTAATACCAAGAATCCTGCTGTTTGATATGGCAATCTTGTGGGTATAGCGGCCGAGGTACTCAATTGCATTACCAAAACCGTTAAAGGTTTTCTTTATGTAGGGACACCATTCCTTTTTGTAGAGATTGTTTTTCCATTCTTTCCAGTTATAAGAATTGCGAAGCTTTTCACAGGAATGTGAAAATACAAGGGAGCCGCTCTCATAAAGGTAGGAAAGGTTTGCCAGATACTTTCCTCTGAACTTGTCCCTAAGAACCCTTACAGGTATGAAGAAGCTTCCGGAGGACTTGCGGATTTTACCATCTTTTGTAAGCCCTCCACCGGATATGATACAGTGCATATGTACATGGTAGTTCATTTCCTGATTCCAGGTGTGGAGAATCTGGATAATTCCGGGTGTTGCCCCGAGCCACTTCTTATCAGCAGACAATTCCAGAAGTGTCTCAGCGCAGCATCTGTGAAAAAGCCCATATAAAAGTTTCCGGTTACAGTAAATGAGCGGATTCAGTTCATGAGGAAGGGTAAATACCACATGGAAATAAGGTGCTTCAATTACTTCAGCCCTGCGTTTATCCACCCATATTTCCTTTAAAACAGCCTGGCAGTTTGGGCAGTTACGGCAGGAATTATTATGAACCTCAGTGTGTCCGTAGTCCGAGCAACGGCTTAAGTTAAAACCGAGTTTTCCTGACTTACATTTCAGAATGGCATTAGCAGCTTTTATCTGTGTATCAGACTGGAAATACTTTCTTTCACAGTAGCCCTCATAGGCGAGTTCAAATATTTCCCGGATTCCGTAATCACTCATGGTACTCACCTGCAAGAGAGTCAAAAGGGCTTATGGCTTTGCGGAGGGCACCGGCGGACAGGTGGACATAGATTGTGGTGGAATTCAGGGATTTATGTCCCATAAGAGCTTTTATGGTAAGCAGGTCTGTTCCGTTTTCATACAAATGTGTGCCAAAGGCATGACGGTCATTTCTGCTTTTTGAATGGGCAATATGCAGTCTCATATTTTTACGTTCAACATCTTCGTAACGGAGGCGGCATACCTCGCCGATACGGAGACCGGAGGAATACATAAGCGTGACCATAGTTCTCTGTTTTAAATCAGGGATGGTTGAAATGAACTGCCAGGTTTCTTCTTTTGAGGGAATAAAAGGAAGATACTCATCAAACCTGCGCATCGGCAGCTGAGTATCATCCCAGCTTTTGTGAAGTACATACAGCGTAAAGAAACGCAGCTGTGAAATGGCACAGTTAATGGTGCGGTCAGAAAGAGTCCTGGATTTTTGTAACCAGCGTATATAATCACGGAGTTCACTCCATGAAACATCTTCCGGTGACTTATGAAGTATGTCCATAAGATAGTGCAGGTAAGCTTTGATATATGTACAGAAGTTTGAAAGAGTATGGTCGGTAAGACCTCTGAGGGAAATCATTTCCCTGAAGTAATCTAAATATTTATCCATGATAAAATCTCCTTTGAAATGAAATAAAAGTAACGGTTACATTTCAAAAGAGGTGGTGGACGGCTGAAAAAACAAAATAAATAGTTGTTGAGATGATAAAAAAATGTTAAAATAAACATGGCGGTTGAGGGATTGTGTTTGTTTATGTGATAGTGGTATATCTCAATAATACAATATAATTTCAAAAACTGCCACTTTTATTGTGGGAAAGTAGAAAATTAATTATAATAAGGCTAGCTGTCGCGTAAGCGACTTGGTACAATAAAATATAAACATTTTTAGATTTGCAGCAGTTGGTGATAGAGTATTTCAAGGAGGATGGACATATGGACTATTTATTCAAGTCGGTGCATAAGATTGATTATGATGCTGAAAGCTTTGTAGAGGTTGAGATGCAACCTAATTTTGATCACTTTGTAACAGAACTATTAACGAATATAAATGAGAATGTAGTAAATAGAGCCTATGAACCATCATCTCAATCAACGCAGGTTGTAACTGATATTAGAAATATATTTTCTTTTATTGAGATAGAAGACATTGAGCCGGAGGAAATGATGGATAGAGTCAAGGAATATGCAGATGATATAGCTCAAAGACTTTTCGATAAAGAAAAACTTAAACAAGAACAAATATATCGGATGGGTCAAAATGTAAAAAAAGGAAGCTTAATACAAGCAGCTATCAAGAATGGAGATAACTACGAGTATTTGTTGGCAAAGGTTGAACATTCTGCATTTGTTGATGATTCTGATTTTTCATTTAAATCGGGGTTTTCTAGTGAACAGAAGAAAATATGGAAAACATGTATTTTTAATTGCAGGATAGAGGATGAAGATATATCAATCGATGAAGCAAAAGTATATGTTAGTAATAGTGGGAAATACTGGGCTGATGATTTTTTGGAATTAAAAGAATTATCTACCGATGCCCAAAATACAAAGAGAGCATTTAGTGCAATTGATTCTCTTCTTTCAAGGGAAGTTAAGAAAAGTGCTCCTGGGGATTATACTGTGATAAGAAATACCTTTGTGGGATATATGAAGAGAGAACAACAATTAGACTATAATGAAATGATTTCGACAATTTTGGATGACTATCAAGCTGATAGTTTGTCACAGGATAGTTTAGATGAATTAAAGAATAAATTAATGGAATTGCCAGATAAAAAGAAAAATTTGACAGATCGTTTACAGTTGTACCAAAGGAGATAAGGGCGAAAAGTAAGACAATTATATAAAGTTAATGATGGTATAGAGATTAAAGTAAACGATTTCGTGCAGGATATCAAACAAAAAATATCAGCAGAGGAAGATGTGGTAACTGGAACAAAATACATTCGAATAATGACTAATAATGAGGATGTTTATCAGCAATTTAGATAAGAGAAAAGGTGGAATGTTTTGGTGAGAAGTGTGATTGAAACAATAAAAGAAAAATTGAATGCTTCATCATTTGTAAAATATTCTGAAGAGGTAAGAATAGTAGATTTTGTTATAGAAATAGCTGATTCTACTTCTGTAAGTAAGAAAGTGCTTCGAGAATGTTTATTAAGTTTTCCTACGCGTGATGATGTTGAAATAACAATTACAAATGAAGCAGATGATGGTATTCAGATTTCTAAGAATACAGATCTCGGTGCGTTGGATTGGGATATTTTTAATGGTGATGCAGTAACTATGACGTGGCATATCAATAAAAATATTTCTGAGCATAATGTAATTTCTGTTTATTGTTATGAAAAGTTTTGCGATGCGATTGCATCAAAGAATTTGCTCGATATAATGTTGATTTTTTCACATTTATTAATGGACAGAAAAAGCGTGCATTTTGAAGTTTTAGACCAAAATATTCATTTTATAACAAAATCTATTTCTTTCATGGGTAGCGATGACCATGACACCATAATAGATAGTGTAGATAGAAAAGAACTAATAACCTTGACAAGAGATAATTCGAATTTTAGAAATGGTTTAATGTATTCTTTGATACCAAATGATTTTTTTTCTTTTCAAATTAGTGGTGCCAAGAATAGATTGGAAGAGTGTTTTTCTAAAAATCGAAACACTTTTTATCCATTTGTTATATTGCGAATGATTCAGAAATTTTTAAATCAAGAAAAAAATCGAAATAAAAAAATATCTGGGCAACGTAATATTGGAATGGAAATAAAAAAATTCAAGATATTAAGTATAATAGAGAAATTGTAAAAATTTATAATTGGATATATGAAGGAGGGAATACTACAGACAAAGCAATAATTGCAAGAAATATTATTAGTCTTCATTGTAAATATTCAAGTATATTGAATTTGGATGGAAAAAAACTTTTTCATCAATTCAGTCGAACTTTAATTTGTATCAAAAAGGATAATGTTGATAGATACTTGAGTTTGAAAAAAATGAAGTGGGGAAAAAGTGTGACAGAGATAATAGAAAAAGACAAGCGAGTTGACATTTGATATTCCAAATGGAATGAAAAAAATAATATTTTTGGCAGTATTTAGTTTTTTTATTTACAGTTATTCTTGCGAATATTGTGTCGGATGCTCCATTAGACAATATATTTACTAGAGATATAACGGTTATATTTGAAGTTATTATATTTTTTTCAGTATTATTTTTTTATTTTTTTCAGCGTGTATGAAACAAATTATAAAAATAGAACAAATGCAGTTAGGGTTTGAAAAGTTGAAAAAGAATTATGCTGATGTGTTTGATGAAGAAGAATTGAGAGATCTCTTGGAAGAGGATAGCTTTAAAAAGGATGTGATAAGAAAAGTAAAAAGACAACGTAATTGGTCAATTGTTGTCTGGGTAGTGCTGTTAATAGTTTTATTTGTAGTAGTTGAAATGATTAGCAGTTCTCCTACAATAGATTGGGTAATCAAAAGGATAATTACTGATTGGTCGCGGTGTAACATAGGTGATTTATAAAGTGGGAATCATAACCTTCCCCCCGCTTTAAGCGAGGATAGCGCAGCGGAGAGGCGCAGTACCATTTTTGGTAAAGGACGCAGGTTCGACTCCTGCACCTCGCCTTTACAATTAAATATTGCTATTGGTAAAGATGCCATTTGAGAAAACGAAATTTCTCAAAATTTTCCCATCACACCCTTGACACGAGGGGGTACAGGAAAAACTTATGCGTCTGCATTTGCAATGAAAAATGAACAACCCGGAAAAGCCTTATTTATTGTACACCGTGAACTTATAGCGAAACAGGCTAAAAGCAGTTATTTAAGAGTGTTTGAAAATTCAAAAAAGCTTGGTCTTCTGTCAGGAAGCTCAAAAGAATATGATGCTGATATTTTATTTGCAACAATGTCAACTATGGCAAAGGAAGACACACTGAATAAGTACCGTCCTGATGAGTTTGAATGGATTTGCATTGATGAAGTGCATAGAGCTGGAGCTGAGAGTTATAAAAAAATAATGGATTATTTTAAGCCTAAGTTTTGGTTCGGAATGACAGCTAGCCCTGAAAGAACTGATGGATTTGATATCTTTAAGTTGTTTGATCATAATATTGCTTATGAAATACGTTTACAGCATGCATTAAAAGAGGATTTGCTCTGTCCGTTTCATTATTTTGGAATAACAGATATAGAAATAAACGGTGATTCCATAGATGATGATAGTGATGTGAGATTATTTTCACGTTTGGTTTCAGACACAAGAGTTAAGCATATTCTCAAGCAGTCGGAATACTATGGATACAGTGGTGACAGGGTTAAAGGTCTTGTTTTTTGCAGTAACAAAGAAGAAGCAAAAGAACTATCTGCTAAATTCAATCAAAAGGGATATTTTTCTGCGGTTTTAACAGGTGAGAACACTGAAAAACAGAGAGAAGACTGCATTGAAAAGCTTATAAAAACTGTATCAGATGAGGAAATAAGGAAACACAAAGATGATATAAAAAATGGGATTTTAAATAAAGACAATAAGTTACCTTTTTTGGATTATATTTTCACTATTGATATATTTAATGAGGGTGTGGATATACCTGTGATTAATCAAGTGCTGATGTTAAGACCGACAGAATCTCCAATAGTATTTGTTCAGCAACTAGGCAGAGGTCTTAGAAAGGCTAATGGCAAGGAGTATGTTGTTATTATTGATTTTATAGGAAATTATCAAAATAATTATATGATACCTATTGCTCTGTCCGGAGACAAAAGCTACAATAAGGACTTTATAAGAAGATATCTTTTGGAAGGTACCAAAACTGTGCCTGGAGCATCAACTATTAATTTTGATGAAATTTCCTTAAAACGAATCTTAAAGTCTATCGACAGTGCAAGGACGAATGATGTAAAATTGTTAAAGGAATCATTCGAGCAATTAAAATTTAGGTTGGGACGAATACCTTCACTATTGGATTTTAAAAGGAGTGGTTCTATAAGTGTAAGTAAATTTTTTGATAAATTTGGCTCGTATTACGCATTTTTAGTGAAATATTATGCTGAAGAATATGGGGTAAAATTAAATACCGACGAGGAAACTATAGTTGAATTTCTTTCTAAAAAAGTAACAGGAATGAAGAGGATTCATGAGTTAGCCTTATTAAAACAATTGATAGAAAGAAACAATCGGTTCTTTGCTTATTATAATGCTTATAGAAGTATTTTTGAAAAAAATTCTTATAATAAAGAATTAAATTCTACTGTTGAAAAGTCAATTGTCAGAAACCCGATGAATGAATTTCCTAAAGAGGAGGAACGTAAAAAAATATAAGAACTGTGTTTTGATACAGAAAAGCTCAGAAGGCTATGAACTTAGTGAAGAATTTAGAAAATTACTAAACTCAAATTCAGAATTTAATAAGATGGTGAAAGAAATAATTGAATATGGCATTGAGAACTATACTGAGAACTATGCAGATGCATATAAGGATACAGATTTTAATTTATATAAAAAGTATACTTATGAGGATGTATGCAGATTGTTGGGATGGCAAAGAAATCTTAATGCACAGAATATTGGCGGATATTTTTACGATACAGAAACGAAGACATTACCGGTATTTATAAATTATGATAAGTCAGAAGATGCTATAGCCTATGAAGACAGATTTGTGTCAAAAGATAGTTTGATTGCCTTATCAAAACATCCGAGGACAGTAAATTCTAAGGATGCAGACCATTTCTATAAGAGAACAGAGGCTGACAGAAAAAACCGAATATTTCTATTTGTAAGAAAGAACAAAGATGATAAGGAGTCAAAAGAATTTTATTTTCTTGGTGAGATATATGCACAAGATGAGCCAAAATCTATTATAATGGAAAAAACGGGTGATAATGCATTTGAAATAAACTATAAACTGGATGTACCTGTAAGGGATGACATCTATGAATATATAGTCAGTGAGGTTTAGGATGAAAACGATTCGAGTGGCTGCAGCAGTAGTAAAATCAAGAATGAAGAAGGAAATGCGGTTTATCTTGCAACTCAGAGAGGATATGGTGACTTTAAGGATAAATGGGAATTTCCGGGCGGAAAGATTGAAGAAGGTGAGACACCTAAGGAGGCATTAAAAAGAGAGATACTTGAAGAACTGGATATGAAAATATCTGTCGGAGAGAGGATAACTACGGTAGAGTATGATTACCCTAACTTTCATCTCTCAATGGATTGTTTTTTATGTGAGATAGAGGAAGGTACACCAATACTGAAAGAACATGAGGCAGCAAGATGGCTTGATAAATCTTCAATTGCATCGGTGGAATGGCTGCCGGCAGACATTGAGGTTGCAGAGATAATACAAAAACTGTATTAAGACAGTTTTGGAAAACTGTCAAAATCACTCAATAATTGATCGGAAAACGCGCAAGAAGTTAGGAAGTAATAATCTTAAACACAGGAGGCAACTATGAGAAAACTCAAAACAAGAACTTTTACAGGAACCACCAACACAGCCGTTTCTGAGCGTGAGAAGCTTGGGATGGAGATTGCAAGAGATGCTGCGGCAGCAGGTATTGTTCTGTTAAAAAATGAGAATAATATTTTGCCGATTGCAAAAGGAAGTAAAATTGCACTATATGGAATAGGTGCGGCAAATACCTTTAAGGGAGGAACAGGCTCGGGTGATGTAAATGAAAGACAGAGTGTGAGTATATTTGAAGGGCTGAAAAATTCAGGATACATCATCACAAATGAAGCTCGGGCTAAAGAGAGCGTGGAGCTCTATAAAAAGGCAAGAGAGGCCTGGAGGGATGATATACTGAAGAAGTGCGAGGGTAAAGACGGGGCAGAATTTTTTATCATTTACTCGACAAATCCATTCTCGGTGCCTGAAAACAAGCAGACTATTACAAAGACCGACACGGATACAGCCATTTATGTTATCAGCCGTGTGGCCGGAGAAGGTGCGGACCGCCACAATAAAAAAGGTGACTTCCTGCTTACGGATGCGGAGGAAAAGGAGCTTGATTTAATTTGCAGCCTGTATGAAAAGGTTGTGGTTGTGCTAAATACAGGAGGGGTTATGGACTTGTCTCCTCTTGATAAACATCCTAATATTTACGGAATTATCAATCTCGGACAGGCGGGTATGGAGGGGAGGAAATGCCCTTTCAGATATAGTTTCGGGAGATGTTAATCCGTCAGGTAAGCTTACGGCAAGCTGGGCATTTAAGTACGAAGACTATCCAAATGCTACCGAATTCTCACATAATAATGGCAATGTGAATCAGGAATACTATAATGAAGGAATTTATGTGGGTTACAGATATTTTGACAGCTTTGGCATTCCTGTCCGCTACGGATTTGGCTTCGGACTTTCCTATACTGATTTTTCCGTAGAATTTGAGGGAATAAAGGAAGATAAGGGAAAGGGAGTTATACTTGGTGTAAATGTCAAAAATACAGGTAAGGCAGCAGGTCGTGAGGTGATTCAGGTCTATGTGTCCTGCCCTAGTGAAAAACTTGAAAAAGAAAAAAGAAGGTTGGTAGGATTTAAGAAAACTAAACTGCTTGTACCGGGGGAGGAAAATTGTTACTCTCTGGCTGTTCCGTTTGAAATACTGACTTCTTACAGTGAGGCAGAGTCAGGCTGGAGTTTAGAAAAAGGATTATACACCTTCTATGTGGGTAATTCTCTAAATAATTCCATCCCACGGGCAGTTATGGAGCTTGACGCAGACGTAATTACTGAGAAGACAATGCACATTTGTAAGCCTGTGAAGCCTGTAGAAGAGTATAAGGCTAATTCTAAACTTGTAGAGGAGAGAAGGGCAGAAACTAAAAAACTAGCAGAAACTCTGCCTGTAGTTAGGATAAAGGCAGAAAGCATAGCAGTAAAAGAGATAAAATACCTAAGCAACGAAGAACTTGCGGCAGCAGAGGAGATTGAACTTGTCAAATCTCTTTCTGAAGAACAGATTAAAAAGCTGGCTACAGGTGATCCGGGAAGAGCACAGGAAGAATCAGCTCTTGGTTCGGCGGGAATAAGTGTACCGGGCTCTGCAGCAGAAACTTCTCATTGTGCAGAGGATAAGGGTATAGCAGGAATTGTACTTGCAGACGGTCCTGCCGGGCTCAGACTTAACAGATATTACTTTGTGCGTGACGGACTAATGGTGCCTATCTCCTTTATGTTCAGCCTTGAAGGAGGAATTTTGGTTCCTGATGCGGATAAAACCGAAGGAGAGCAATATTTCCAGTACTGTACGGCATTCCCTGTGGGAACGGTTTTAGCCCAGACCTGGGATGAAGAAGTGGTAAGAAAAGTAGGACAGCATGTAGCAAAGGAAATGGTTGAGTTCGGTGTTACGCTTTGGCTTGCACCCGGAATGAACATTCAGAGAAATCCACTATGTGGCAGAAACTTTGAGTATTATTCAGAGGATCCTTTTATAACCGGAAAGACAGCTGCCGCCATGACAGGTGGTGTACAGTCTGTAAAGGGCTGTGGCACTACGATTAAGCATTTTGCCTGCAACAATAATGAAGATAACCGTATGGGATGTGACAGTATTCTCTCAGAAAGAGCACTTCGTGAAATTTATCTGAAAGGTTTTGAGATTGCCATAAAAGAAGCACAGCCAATGTCCATTATGACCTCTTACAACAAGATTAATGGAATTCATGCTGCCAATAACTATGATCTCTGCACAAATGTAGCCAGAAACGAGTTTGGATTTAATGGAATGATAATGACAGACTGGACTACTACTCATAACGGGCCTAATTGTACTGCGGCAGGCTGTGTACGTGCAGGAAACGATGTTGTTATGCCGGGTTGCGAGAATGATCAGGTAAATCTGACAGAAGAGATTGCATCGGGCAAACTTCAGAAAACTGCTCTCGAAGCCTGCGTATCAAGACTGGTAAGATGTGTACTGCAGTCAAATGAATATGAAGAAGAATAGAAAGAAATATAACAAGGGATTCACCAATTCTACGTGAACCCCTTGTTTCTATTAGCAAAAAGCTTGAAAGTATATATGGATACATATAAAAAAACTGAGTATGCTATCAAGCTTTCAGTCAAAAATTTTGTTTTTGCGGATAATAAAAAAATTGTTCCACTTTATGCTGCATTTTGTATTTAGTGCAGGTTTTTACATCCTTTTTAAAAGTAATTTGTATTGTAAGTTATCGACTTTTTCATTTAAAAATATTAGAAAGGCTCTGCGTGATTAAAAAAACTATTTCAGAAAATATGATAAAGGCAGGCAAGATTATGTCAAAATATAAATATTTACTATGGGACATAGATGGTACTGTACTTAATTTTGAAGAGGCCGAAAAAGGGGCTATCAGGACTTTGTTTGACAGGTTTCATCTGGGCGAATGTTCGGATGAGATGCTTTCGCACTATACCGAAATAAATAAAAAATACTGGAAGCTTTTAGAATGTGGCAAGATGGAAAAGGAGAGAATTCTGGTAGAAAGATTTGAGGAATTCTTTGCAAAAGAAGGTATAAGAACTGATGAGGTAAAGGAGTTTAACAAGGAGTATCAGCTTGCCCTCGGTGACACAATAGTATTTAATGATAATGCCTTGGAAATAATTAAGGCTCAGAAGAAGAACTGTAAAATTATTATTGTAACCAATGGTACCGCTATCGCACAGAATAAGAAGTTAGAGCGTTCAGGTCTTGATAAAATTGCGGATAATATCTTTATTTCAGAACTTGTAGGTTTTGAAAAGCCCAATATACATTTCTTTGAAAAGGTAGTAGCTGAGGCAGGAATAGAGGATGTAAGTCAGGCGGTTATTATAGGGGACTCGCTCACAAGTGACATTCAGGGAGGATGTAACTCAGGAATTGATACCTGCTGGTACAACCCAAAAGGTGAGACAAATGATACAAATCTCATCCCTACATATATGATTAAAAATTTGCATGAGTTGGAGACAATAATTTGAGTTTAGGGATAAAAACGCTATATTTAATATAATGATACAAGTGTCGAAAGTATAAAAATTCGATGCAAGCTTGCTTGCAAGAGAATTTATTATCTTTTGACACGCAAAAAATATGAGTAAGTAGCCATTTTTTGTAAAAAAATGAGCGGATTACGAATATTTTTGCAAGGATTGCGTGAGATGAAGCCGAAGCAATCCTGTATTATTGGGTGTCAAATACTTTTGACACCCACATCATATAATTGCTGTATACATTAGTATGGGTGTAAGCGGAAATTTAAAAATACATAACATACTATGAGGAGGGATTTATGAGGATATTGATATACGGTGCCGGGGTAATAGGCTCACTGTATGCAGCCCTGTTTGCTAAGACAGGATATGATGTAAGCATTTATGCGAGGGGGAAAAGGTTAGAAATACTACAGACTAAAGGACTTCTTTATCTTGAAAATAAAAGTATAAGGAAGGCAAATGTTTCTATATGCTCCAAATTAGAGGATAATGATATTTATGATTTTATTTTCCTGACAGTCAGGGAAAATCAGCTTTATCAGGCACTGGGGGAATTGAGGACGAATAAGAGCAGATGCATAGTTACTATGGTAAACTCTGTTGATGATTATAGTAAATGGGAACAAATCTGTGGAAGGGGGGAGAATTATCCCGGCATTTCCGGGAGCGGGAGGCAGCATTGACGGGGGTATACTTGATGGTGCTCTCACTCCGGGCTTTATACAGCCGACTACCTTCGGAGAAATTTCGGGAATAAAAACAAAGAGGACAAGAAAGCTTGCGGAGATATTAAAAAGAGCCTGTATTCCTTACCGGGAAGTAAAGAACATGCATATATGGCAACTTTGTCATTTGGCTATGGTAGTGCCGATTGCAGATGCATATTATGAGGCAGTTAATCCCGGGAAAGTCGGAGATGAAAAAAACATAATGTTAAATACAGCAAAAAGATTAAAGAGAAACTTTTGCTTTTTGAAAAAAGAGGTGGGAGAGCTTTCGCCGGGAAAAATGAATGTCTTTAGGTTTATTCCGTTGAATGTACTTGCATTCGCCTTGAAAATTATCTTTAACAGCAGATTAGGAGATAAATTTATGTATAGGCATGCAATGAAGGCACAGGATGAAATGAAGCAATTACATAAACAGTTTTATGCATATATCAGGAGGAGAAAAAATGGGATTATTTGATTTTTTGGAAAAGAAATACTCCGGTTGGGCTTTGGAAGCTAACGGGGAAGAACAAGAGGGATTTACAATAAAAGATATAGAAAATCACCTTGACCGTATAGGTAGAGGTGAAGAAGAATTTATTATTTTAACGCCGTCATCACCGCTTAAGACAGGCAGGATAGGGCGTGTGTGTAACTTTGTGCAGACTTGTCAGGATAAGAATTTAGGTTATTATCATTTAGAGATAGGTACGGTAAGAGCAGGACAGGAAGATGAAATCTTGATTTACGGAAAGGACGGATTTACAAGAGAGGAATTACTTAAGATAACTAAAAAGATTCTTGATAGCAATGCAATTCCGGATATAGAGGGCTGGGAAATTGTACTTGATATGAGAGCAGAAGTAGATAAAGAAACATATAATGAAATAGTAAGCTTGCTTACAGATAATCAGACAGTTATTTCTAAATTGGCAAGATATTTTGACTCTCCAAATACGTATTTGATGAGAATGCAGAGCGTTATGATGAGCGTTGTATAGAAGCGGACGAAGAGAAAGATAAGATTGTATGGATAGCAATAGTTGATGAACTGACAGAGAGCGGAGACGTTATAGAACTTGACTGGAAAGAGGGATTTGAAGAGTTTACAGCTCAGATGAAAAATTTGGCAGATAAAAATAATCTGGAATTGCAAGAGAACCGGCTTAACAGCGGTGGGAATATTCCCGACTGGTGTGAAATTCTGGATGAAGAATGGAATAGTCAGGGTTTTTGTGTAGGAGCTATGGATATAGACAGTGACAGCTATGTAATGTTTGTGTGCAGGAGAGAAACTTTGGAGAATCTTATGGGTTTAGGAAAAAAGGTAAATCAGAGATTTGATTTTGCGAAAAATATGTGAGAAGAATAGGTCTGTGAACTAAGACGTGAATATTTTGAGATAAAAGCGAATAAATTTGACTATGGAGGAAGCAGAATGAGAATTGAAGTATTTCCGCTTGAGAAAATAAAGTTTGATGACAAAGAAATTTTACTTGGAATGAAAGCAGATAAGGTGCAGGAACTGCTTGGGAAACCGGATAGAATTTTTGAGAATTATGGTGGAGAGTCTTACAGGCATTTTTATTTTAACAGTGAGTTAGGGTTGGATTTTGATAAAGACGGTAAACTGGAATTCATTGAGTTTCTAGCCGGAATTGAGGGTATTCTCAGACCGTATATCTATGGTATATCAGTTTTTGAAACAGATGCAGATGAATTGATTGAGATAATGAACGGGCATGACAATGAAGTTGATGATAGCGAGGCAGACTTCTGCTATTCTTTTCTAAATTCCAGTATAGGGTTGTGGCGTGAAAATGATGAAGAAAAACATTGGAATACACTTGGTATCGGTATGAGAGACTACTATAAATATGAATAATATAATACAGAATATAACTATAGAAAATAAAAAAATTGACAGAGATAAATTCTTGATGTTGGGATATTGTCCGGAGATTGAAAAACATTTGCTCTGTGTGCATATTTCATGGGTAGCGGGCTATGACAGATATTATGTATTGGATGAGAAAGACACGGAAATGTATGAAAAAGAGCCGGAAGAATTTTATAAGAAATATGAAAAAGAAATCAAGGCTGGCAGGACAAAGAAACTGATTGGGGCAGGGGCTTTGAGGGATTATGATTTTAAAAGTATTCCTGATGAAGTATTAAAAGCTTTGGATAAATATCCTCCGTTTGATGGATATTTGTATCATGATGGAATTCTTTATGCGAGGGTAAAGATTGAGGAGAGGTATTTTAATCTTCCGCCGATTTATGATGAAGAGTGAATTGAGCTATACAGGCTTTGCGATAAAAATATACAGCATCTTCCTAAAAAGCTGTTGTCGTTGTATGAGAAACAGTTGAAAGCTGTTAAAAAATCTTAATAGCATTAAACAGATTTGGAAAGGGGAAACACAAATGTACATAGCAGATAAATATTGGAACAATTATATAGGCGACACCGATGATAGTCTGACACTGGCTTCATATCTTATATATAAGAGGCAGGAAAAAATATCTCTTGCGGAAATATTTTCGGATTTAGGTTTAGATAAGTTAAACGGTAATTTCAGACAGAATGATGAACCGATTACGGTAAGATTGAAAGATAATGAAAATAATGAGTATGATGTTGAATTTTACTATCCGATTGACATAATTACAGACCTCGCAGCAATTTTACTGGAATGTAAAAAAAGCGGAAGTGTAGATGTAAATGAACTGCTTGGAGACGACTTAAAGCCTGTAGTTATAAGCATTACAAGTACAGAGACAGAAGAGAATATAATAAAAGATGTATTGGAAGATTTTTATACTCATCCTCTTGAATATAATTTAAGTGAAATGTGTCCGGAAGAAGATATGTTAGAGATGGCAGAAATATGCAAAGATTTGGCAAAGGAATTATTTGAGGAATAAGATTATGAAGGCAAAATTAGACAAGATTTCTGAGTGGACATTTCCGGGATTTAAGCTGGGAAGCCTGGCATATCAGTATGCACCTATAAATGCCAAGAATCATTTTGCAAGGGGTAAAGATGAATTTGTTATCTGGTGCAGCAATGATGGAGGCTTAAACTATGGGATTCTTTGGATAAAGGGTGAACAGAGTACATTTATACCTTCTCCTGTACAAAAGAGAAAATGGAACAATCCTTTGTTGCTTGATGCAGGCTCCGATATTTTAATTGTCGGCGGAGAAGATGGGGAAGTACTTAGATTATCTGATTTAGGAGAAATATCTAAGGTAGAAAGCAAGAATAAATGTGTAGGTGAGTATATCACAGAAATTTCCACGCTTTCAGAAAATGGGAAATTTCCTGTGATCTGCAGGGTGGGTGGAGATGTTTTTGCTGCAAACAGCCTTACATTTTTTAATTATAACAATGAAACCAATACACTTTGCTGGGATAGTGCCTTAACTCCTGTGTTTACAGAAGAAAAAGTAAGGAAGAGATTTATGGAATCCTTAAAAAAGGCAGGTGGTGTTTATCATAAAATGGATTTTAACTATTCTTATCCGCAGATAGGCAGCCTTATGATAAAGGATGAGGCAATTTACGCTTTCATAGAAGCTGACATAATTAACCCTTGCAGCCTGTCTCAGTTTAAGTTCTATTGGTATCTGGAAATTACTAAAGACGGAGTTTACAAAAAGAAAATTTGGGGAAATGAAAAACTTGCAAAGCTTCCGGGCAAGCAGGGTATGAGAGGAAAATTCAGCGCAGATAAAGAATATCTTATTTTATCACCTGTGTTTAAGACAGACGAGTGGAAGGGAAAACAAAAATTACTTAGATTATCCGACAATGAACTTCTGGATATTACATTTCCAAGAGGTTCTACAAAATACAGGATAATGGATGTCTGGGATGACAGTGTATTTATCAGTGATGAGACGGAGAATCTTGTACTTTGTAAAATGACTGTGCAAGAGTAAACAGGAGGTAACAATGGCTATAGACGGAGTAAAGATCATAGACAGTGATGACGGTTATGATATTTATAATACCATAGTAGAAAGATATAAAGACGGAGAAAATGTAGACAAGATAATTGAAGACGTGTTAAATGATGAGAAAAATTTTTGCACAGACGGATTTTATACGGAAATTTATTGGACAGCCTTTGCTTATTCTTTGTGGAAAATAGGGCATTTATCTGAGGAGATAAAAAATAAAGCTCTTAAGATAATCGAAAAAGGAGCAGATGAGTTCTGGCTTGAAATTGACAGCAAGGCAAAAAAGCAAAGACAGAAAGTACTTGATAAACTTGCTGTTCAGTTACAAAGTGAGAATCCAAAGCCTCTTAAAGTTCCAAAGACAAAAATAAAGAGAGAGCCGTATTTTAAGGTAGGAGATGTGCTTACGGTTAAATTTGAAAATGAATACGGAGTGATTTTTGTTTCAGATGTTGATGTGAGTCCTCGAAAGATAGAATATCACCTTGCCTGCACAAGGCTTTTGCAAAAGGATAAGCCGACTATGGAGGATTTTTTTAACAGCGAAATTGCCTGTAAGATGTGTAACACAAAATATGCACTTGATACTGACTGTTGGTTTAATCACAAGGATTTGGGGCTTTTACTTGATAAACTTCACAAAATAGGAGAGTTTGTACCGGAGGACTATGTTTTGGGGATGTTGGCACCGGCTCATACCCTGGATGATATATATGAGGAAATTACGGCAGATAAAGAAATATGGCATCTTAGGTTTAAGGATACTTATTATCTTATAAAAAATATGAAAGAGTGTTGAGAAGAAATTTAACAGGAATTAAAAGGTTAAAATGTAAAATGACAGTATAAGGATGAATGGTTGACGAACGAAGGAGAATGTGATGGGAGTTTCATTTTCGGAAGATAGAATTACATTTAGAGGTGATTTAACAACCGACGAGATAAAGCAAATCGTCAGAAACGGTGGTGTAGATACTTTACAGACAGATACACTTCCTTTAGATGTATCTACCCTAAAGAGGTTAAATGAGGAATATTTTGCTAAGTTTCCGGATACCGAACTACGTATTTACACATATGAAATCTGCGATTTAAGTCCTCTTAAAGTTATGGATAAAGTCCGAAAATTATCTGTTGAAACTTCATCGGGAATATCGAACATTGAAGCAGTTTATTCATTGCCTGCGCTCAGTTCTCTATGCATTGAAGCACCTAAGATAGAAGATAAGGATTTCTTTGCTAAAATGCCTGTTTCTTTGGAAACTCTTGATTTGGATATTGCAGCTAAATCATTTGATTTGAAGAATTTAACAAGATTTACCGAACTAAAAATCTTAGGTTTGCATAAATGTAAGAAAAACATCGAAGCAATATCAGAGTTGAAGCAATTACAAAGCCTGAAATTACATGGGATTACTCCGGATTCATATTCATTTGTAAATGAGCTGCCAAAGCTTCAAAATCTGGCGATTTCCGGCGGAAATACCGAGGATTTGTCTGAGCTTTACGGAAATCAGACGATTACCGGCTTGTACCTGTTTCATCTACCTAAAATAAATAACCTGGATATACTTGCTAACCTGCCTAATTTGAGGACTGTTGAAGTAGGTCAGCTTGCAAATGTCAGTAAACTCCCAGACTTGTCCAAGTCGAAATTACAGCATTTATGCTTTGAAAATATGAAACCTGTTAGATTTTAAGCCGCTACAATTTGCCCTACAGCTTAAGTCGGTTGCTGAAACGGTCTGTCCTGCTGCACTTACGGCAGACTCTGTGCTTCCGGTTATGTTAAATTCTGAGATTGAGCAGTGTGCATTTTTTACTAGCAGTTCTAAAAAGAACAAAGAGATTGAAGAAATGGCTAATAAGTATAATAAGAAATATGAGACAAATGTCCATATAGTCAGGTCGATTATATTTTTTGATGGGAGGATGTAGACGGTAAAGAGTTTTATAAATTATAAGCTGTGGAGATTGAAGATGGGCATTAAATTTGAAAAAGATATTAGTAAAAACAATATTGCACTTTTATGTCAGTGGTCTAATGAACGAGGCTCAGTATTTCAGGAACAATGGATGGGTTCACAAGTTTCTTACCCATTGACCTATGACAAAATTGAAAAATTGGAAAATAAGTTTTCTATCTTTAATGAAGAAGAGTTCATTGGAATGATACAAGAGGTGAGAATCGAAGAAGACAATATTCATATAGGAAGATTTGTATTAAATCCTCAAAAAAACAGGAATAGGCTTTTGGAACAGAGGCATTGAAAAAATTTATAGATTTTATTTTCAAAGATGAAAAATATTAGAAGTATTTCTTTAACCGTATTTGATTTTAACCAAAATGCAAAGCAGATTTATGATAAGCTTGGCTTTGAAGTTGATGAAGTAGTTGAAGCTCCAAAACGGAAATATATTATGAGAAAATGCAGATAAAAATTTTATCGGGAGGATTTTATGGATATAATTCAAGCTGTTCTTGATGGAATTGCTATATCAGCTATATTTAATGGTACAGTGGCTGCCGTGGCAATTATTAATCCGAGATTCTTTTTTGATTCTTATCCAAAGGCCATTCAGAAGGCTGCACCCGAACAGATGACAAAACAAGAGAAGACGATAAATGGGATATTAACGGTTGTCATTGTTGGGATTTGTTTTGTTTATTCGATTGTAAGCCTTTTACATACCGGAATTGCCGGCTTTTGGAACGTGTTTTGGATGGGATATATTCAGTGGAGTATATTAAACCTGGGAGATTTTTTCTTGTTAGATTGTCTGTTATTTCAGGGGAAATATAAGGACAAGATTGTAATTCCGGGGACAGAGGGACACGAAGATTATGAATTTAGTAACTGGATGAAACATTTGGCAGTTAGGGAACATTTTTTAGCCGCACCTTTTTTAATTATTCCTGTTGCATCCGTGATTCAGGCTTTGATTGTTGGGTTTTTAGGAAGATAATTTGTATTATATTGTATCTAAAAAAATATACCGATATTGAGGAACTGACAGTACCAATGATAAATGAGTATATAGAAAAAGTAGTAGTCCATGAAGCAACAGGGGGAAGACAAGGCAAAGACAGAAAACCACAAGTTGATGTGTACTTTAATTTTATAGGTAACTGTCAAGTCCCACAGAAAGTTAATATAGAAAAAAAGGTTTAAAAAAATGGTATAATATATAACAGATTCAAGGTGAGATATATTAGTTGGGAGGACTAAACTATGTCAAATATATATGAGAATGTTCCTAAATTTGAAAGTGAAAAATTTTCACTTCGATTTGTAGATAAAGCTGATGTAGATGATTTACTTGAAGTTTATAGTGATAAAAATTCATTACCTTTTTTCAACAGCGATAATTGTGATGGGGATAATTTTTACTATCCAACAAAAGATAAGATGGAACAAGCTATTGATTTTTGGCTAAAATCATATCAGACAAAATGGTTCGTTCGTTGGGTTATCATTGATAAGATTTCATTAAAAGCAATTGGAACTATTGAACTGTTTAATAGAACATCAGAAGATAAGTTTAATGGAATGGGCGTACTTAGACTGGATTTGAAAAGCGAATATGAAAAAGAAGAAGTTATTAAAGAAATTTTTAGAGCTTATAGTTTCGCCAACTTATGAACTATTTGATTGCGAAGAAGTTATTACTAAAGTTCCTAATTACGCCATTGAAAGAATGTCAGCTGCATCTGGAATTGGTTTTACAAAATCGGATAATTTTTTAGTAGGAACGCATGATGGATATTCATATAAAGATTATTGGACAATTCATAAATAAAAAATAGTAGATTAACAAAAAATATAGTTAAAATTCAAGGAAACAGTAAATCAAAAAAGGTTTACTGTTTTTTCTTTGCTTAAAAACGGAAAGGAGGACACATGGAAGAAGAAAAAAAGAGATAAAAGCACCATGACATAAACAGTTAATTATGGATATTGGGAAGGCTTATACATTCTGTTAGTCAATCTTTGTCTATTAACTTTTTGTAATATTTTTTTCTAACTGTTTGACATTTGCGGCTCTTTTTTAAAGAATCAGCGTCGTTTTTTTGTCTGTATAAGCAAGCCACTTATTATATAACGAATGTAATATCTGCTGGCCATCCGGTGTTAAATCATTATTTGTATATGAAAGCTTAATTATTCTTTCTTCAGAGTCCAAAGGATTTACTTTTAGAAGCTTTTTTTCATAAGCAAAAACGCAGAAATGTAATATTTTTTTCTGATATAGTTTATATATGATTTCGGGATATCCTTTAAAAACTTTTGAAATAAAAAAACCCTATATCTATTACGACATTTTTTTTGCAAAAATACAGTTCATTATATACATAGTTTATGATGTTTTTGAGCTTCTCGTTATCTTCGAGGTTTTTGATTTCAACAAAGCTATAATATTTCCAATCAAATAAATTTATTGCTTTAAAATCAGGAATTACGGTTTCGGCGTTTTCAAAAGTAGGGGCATAAAGAACATAGAATTTTTTTCCCGATATATGACGCCAACTCGTTTTCCTGACACAAGAACTACATACTCTCCAAAAAGAGCTTCCAGCGAAAAATTATTTATCCCTTTACACTGTTTTTCAATATACTTGGCAAAGTTTTTAGAAGTCATTTGTCCTCTCCTTTTATGTGGCTGTTCCAAAGATGGTATATGATACCATCAATAAACAAATTCAGATATTTTCCTATGTTTTCCTGAAAATTATTAATATGTTCAAGATAGCCGGTAGGTAAGTTTAAAATCATTCTATCAAAAGCATTAAGTATAATCAAGTTTTGTTAACATTATCTCTCTTAACTTGTAAATATACTAAAAATAAAAAAATCAGATTTTATAGACTTGAGAAGTATTTCGGGATTATGTAGGCAGTAATAATGATGTAATAGTCCGGAAAGAAAAACAAGGTGGGGAAATACCGGTTTGTGCATATAAATAGTGACCTTAGGTGAGATTTGTGCTAAAATTATAAAAACATATGGTTTTAAGGCTGAATTTAATGCGGAGGATGTTTGGTGTGAAGGTATTAGTAAGTGCCTGTATATTGGGCGAAAATTGTAAATATAACGGAAAGAATAATAGAAACCGGTTGGCTATTAATCTTTTAAAAAATTATGAGATTATCCCTATTTGCCCGGAGATGCTTGCAGGTATGAAAACGCCCAGACCATGTGCGGAAATTGTTAACGGAGTCGTTACGGATGAAAATGGAAATGATGTTAATTCAGAATACATGCAAGCGGTAGAGATTGCCTTATCGAAAATTGAAAATGACGATATAGGGCTTGCTGTACTGCAGTCAAGAAGTCCTACCTGTGGTGTGAATCAGATTTATGATGGGAGTTTTAGCGGAAAACTGATTCCCGGTATGGGGTTATTTGCACAGGCATTGCAGCAAAATGGATATAAGGTTGTCGATGTTGAATCGTTTATTGATGAATCGGGTAGCACCTAAATCAAAATTTGTATTTCAGAAGAAAGGAAACGGGGCTGAGCATGAAATTGAGTGTTGTGAAAAATGCCTTTATAAAAACACTGCCGGTAATGGCCGGGTATCTTGTTCTTGGTATTGGCTTTGGCATCCTTTTGCAGGACGCCGGCTATGGGGTATTATGGGCATTTGCCATGAGCCTGCTTATTTATGCCGGTTCGATGCAGTATATAGGTGTAAGTCTGATCTCAGGCGGTGCATCCGTCATTATGACGATTATTACCACCATCATGGTGAATGCCCGTCATCTTATTTACAGCATATCTATGATCAGCAGGTACAAAGATTCCGGTCGCTATAAGCCTTATCTGGTTTTTGCCTTAACAGACGAGACGTACTCTCTTCTTTGCGAGGGAAGTGTACCGGATGAAGAGAATGCAGATCTTTACCGTTTTCTTCGAAGGGAATAGAATTCTCTATGACAGCGTTATTCATAACTTCTTTTGTGGAACAGTGGCTTACAGCAGATAATTATGTTCTGGCTCTCACCGGACTTCTCAGCTCACTGTTTTGTCTCCTGGTATTCGGACCGGAAATCTTTCTGATTCCTGCGATGCTGCTCATTACGCTTGTTCTGACTCTTTTAAGGGGACACCTTCAGGGTAAAAAGGAGGTAGCCGAATGAACAGAAACTTTCATGCGGCAGCTCTTATAGCTGCAATGTCGGCTTTTACGATTCTTCTCCGTTTCCTGCCATTTGCTGTTTTCCGAAAAAAGGTTCCGAACTATGTCATTTATCTGGGAAAAGTATTGCCTCCGGCTATTATCGGAATGCTTGTGGTGTACTGCCTGAGAAATACTACTGTGCGGATACCGCCCTTCGGGATGCCTGAGCTGATTGCCGTCGCTGCAATCATCATCTTGCAGGTCAGAATACGGAAATCTCTGCCTGGCATCCTGGCCGGTACAGCAGTATATATGCTGATTGTTCGACTTATATGACAAATTTTGTCACAGAAGCAATCCAAACCGAATGTCGTAAGCGTGGTATTCGGTTCATCAGACCGGACTCTGCTTTGGACGAAGCTTTATTAAATGACAAAATGTGAAAAGAACTGATAGAATGAAACAGATGAGAAATTGTTAGGATAAAAATATGCTTAGATTAGAAAAGATCAATGGAAAAAATGTATGGGATATATTGAAACTTGAAGTTTTCGATAACCAGAAAAGTTTTGTTGCAGCCAATAATATCAGTATCATTGAAGCTTACACAGCGATTACAGGAAATGGCTATGCATTTCCCTTTGCTATTTATGAAGATGATACACCTGTTGGATTTCTGATGATAGGATTTGATGTCGATGATTACTGGGATGATGCACCTGGGATAGCTAAGGGAAATTATAATTTGTGGCGGCTTATGATAGATAAGAATTATCAGGGTAAAGGTCTTGGTAAGAAAGCAATCAGGCTTGCCTTGAATTTTATAAATACTAATCCTTGCGGAAAAGCAGAGTATTGTTGGTTATCGTATGAAGCTGAAAATAACGTAGCGCGACAACTGTATAGTTCGTTTGGATTTGTTGAGCCAGGTGAGAAAGATGGTGAAGAACTTATTGCCATTTTAAAGTTATAGTATAAATTACGCTTGGCAAATATAAGTTTTCAGTGTGGAAACAGATATAAATGATACAGGTATTAAAAGATAATAAATTCTTATGACACTTGCATTATTAAATGAAAGGACAGTAAAATGGTAAGAGCTTATCCGCTTATACTTGAAGGTGTTCATTTTAGACACCATGGCATAATAGGTATTTATCAGATAAAAGAAAAGATCGCAGTCCTACACGATGCATTTGGCTCTGTGCCGGAGGAACAGCCGGCTGATGATAAAAGACAGCCAAACTATATTATGTTGGATATGTTTTCAAAGGATTTTAAGGAACATAGTAAAGCTCATTTATGTTATTATCAGGAGAAATTCTTTTCTGCCTTGGACGCTCTGCTGTATGAAGATGGCGGAAGATTTATATTAAATACAAAGAAGTACAAGGGATATATAGCAACAATAGAAAAGCTTATTGAAGTTTCGGATACAGCCTTGGTTGAAATAGGACAGTCACCGGAGCCGGTAAAGGAAATATATAATGATAGTGAAATTATAGATTCGGGGACTTGGAAGTGTATATGCATTCTCCCTTTATTATGGCTTGTAGAGATATTCACTCAGGAGAGATTGTCTGGAAAACAAAAATAGGCGGATATTTATATACGGAAGTAAAGGAAGAAAACGGTATTATTTATTTTGGAACTGATGGCAACGGCGGCAAGTTCTTCGCTCTTAATTTGCAAGACGGAAGTATAATATACAGTTACAACACAAGGGGAACTTCAAACTTTATATTTTATAAAGATTATGTATTACTATTGGATGAAAAAGAATAAACCGATTTTAATAAAAACGAAATAATGGCTCGTTATTTAAGGAGGTAGAGTTTGAAAAAAATATAATAACCGCATATCAGCAGATGATTATTGTAAATGATAATTTGTATGCTATTGCATCTAAAAAAGATACTGTTTATGCAGTATGTACCGGATTGGCTTGAATGTAAAATAAGGCTATGATTGATACACCGATTCATAACTATATTGAAAATACAATCCCATCTATGCAGATTGCTTTTAATTTGGGAGCAGAGGCTGTTGAGCTTATCGGGATTTATCCGGACAAACAGAATTGATATCGTAAATACGGCTACAGCCAAAGAATATATATTATAAATTAAGGAGGAGAAGCACTTGGACGAACAGGAATTAAAACAATATTTATCGGACTTAGTTTTGGAATTTGCAACAAAGATGGATGAAATAGAAACTGATATTTATCTAAAGTCAGAAAAAGATGAAGATGATGAGAAAGATTGGTTTGAGGAATATAACAAGCAGTATCGCCCTGTTTTTGAAGCTTATTGTACGGATAAAAAGCGTGTTTATGGCGGAAATCCTCACAGTTTTGGCTATCCTCCACAATATTCAGGGATTGAAGCTTCATACGAAATAAAAGTTGAGTTTAAAAATGAGCGTAAAGCAGAAGTTATCTTTAAGACAGAAACTAAAGAATTTGGTGATACAGGCTATTTATTCGTTGTTGTTAAAAAGAAAACCGGCTGGAGAATTGATAGCTATAAAAGATGGAGTAACTGGAAGAAAAAATGGGTAAATGGGATTTTGTAGATATAGGAATAAAATATTAAAATCCCCTTACTCTGAAGTTCATCAAAGTAAGAGGATTTTTTTATCTAAATTTAAGGAAGGATGAATTTATTTATTTTTACGTCCAACCGCAAAACGCATAAGAGATTTAGTAGTAAAGGTCAAGGTCTTTGTTTTTGAATTATAAACAGAGCCTGATATTTTTTTAACATTCCCCTTCTTATCAATGAAATATACAGCTACATTTTCAGCCTTTTCTTTCTTTCCAAGCTTGTAAGGGATTGATATGGTTACCTTTCCTTTTCCAAGCTTTGTAATCTTAGTACCATTATTATCTGAAATGCTCAAATCATAAACAGGGTGCTTACCTATAAGTTTTTTTGCCTTATCTGAAAGCTTAGTATTATTTACAGTGACTGCCGTTATCTGAATATCTGAGTCTGCCTGTCTATTAAGTGATTTTAATACATTTGTTTCAAAGCTTAGTTTAATTTTATTGCTTGTAAAATCAAATGTTTTTATGCCTGATTTGATAATATTATCAAGGGCTGATTTTGAAAAACTAGCAACATTTTTAGAAACGGTAGGCTTGATATCATCTACTATTTCAGACTTAACAGGGGTATTCTCTATTTCCTCAGTTTGGATATCATCAGTTTTTGTATTGTTAGTTTTCTCATTATTTAAAGTAGTATCTGTCTTATCATTTACAGAGGAAGCTGAAGTACCACCGGCAAAGCCACCTCCACCACCGGAGGAACTACCACCTCCGCCAGCGAAACCGCCTCCACCACCGGAGAAACCGCCTCCACCGCCAAATGAAGCTCCCCCGCCGGCGAATCCGCCGCCACCAGTTGAACTGTTACTACTACCAGCAGAGTTATTTCCGCCAGCCGAACCGCTACCACCATTAGTAGAAGGCTTGTTATCTTTGTTGTTTTCTCCCGGTACAGCATTTACGGTAACAGGAATTTCACTTGAAGCAAGTTTAAGTCCGTCAGCTTTATATCTTACATTGTATTTACCACTTGCAAGCCCTGTTACTTCATTACCCTCACAGCTTGTCCAAGTCTTTTCGCCCTCTTTTTGATATTCCATCTTACGGTTTACGTAGATGATTTTACCATTTGACTTGTCTCCAGTGGAATTTACAGCCTTTACACCATATGGTTCTCTGGCATTTTTTGGATATATTAACTGTGTATCAGAATCCAACCTGCCATTTACGTTGTTTTTTCTAATTAAATAGATAGGAGAGAGGTAAATGGTGGTAATATTTATAGGCTCGGAGGAAGTTATATCGTGCCAGATACCATCTCCCAAGCTATATTTCATGCCTGTTTCAATGTTTTTTAGTATGCCTTCTTTAAGTCCTGTAGCTTCAAAAACAGCCTCAGGCTTAGCTTCTTTTACTACATTTATGTGTACATTTCTCTCGTTATTTGCAATGTTATACCCTCTTTTATTTACCTGAACAGCAAGCTCGGTGTCGGCTCTAGATATTATGTCAGTAAATGAAAGCTGATAAACCCTTGAACTGATTTTTTCCAAGCCGGTCTTATATACGTCATTAATTTTGATATTATCTAAATTAAGGCCCTCTATGTCTTTGTCAAAGGTTAGCTCTAATTTTGTTGTAGTTCCACCCTCGGAGTTTAACGGTTTTACATCAATTAAAGCTATATCTGTTGTCTGCGATGATCTAATATTACCAACATGATAGTAGTAATGATGATAAGCGCCTAAAGTATTTCTCAGGTAATTATTTTCATTAATGGTAATTGTTCTGCCTGCTATTTTCTTAATGGTATCTATAATTTCATAATCAGCAATTGTACTTGGAACAGCCACATTGACATCAACATTAGGTAAGTTAGTTGAATTAATCTGAGATTTAACTATGTTTTCAAGTTCTTCTCTGTTATTTGCAAGAATTCCATGCTTTTTGTAAGCATAGTACAGATATTCATCACCATCAGCCTCAGCTTCTCCTGCAAGTGAATACCATTTTTGATGGTCTTTGCCAAGCATTGGAGTATTTATTAAAAAGTGCTTATAATTTTTATGTGTAACCCAAGGAGTATCATCCCAGGTAAGGTCAATATAATACCATTTGCCATCTAATTTAACCCTGTTCCATTCATGCAATACAGGGTCTGCAGCTGTAGCAGGTATGTTATATCCTATGACAGTATGTCCCTCAATGTTAAGGTTGCTTAAGATTTTCTGAAAAGCCTGTGCATAGCCCTGGCACACAGCTTTTCTCTCTATCAAAGCACCATAGGCACGTCTTACAATGTGTGAATCTGCATATTCTATATGATCTATCAGATAGTCATGTACTGCCATTACCTTGTCAACATCGCTTAAATGTCTGAATTTGTCGGCTATTTCAACCACTTTATTTTCAAGGTCGGTGTCCATTTTATTGTTTACATTTATCACACATCTGTATAAGGCATCATTATATTTTGCCCAAACCTCAGTAGTACCTTCGGCATTAGCGGTTACAAGTCCGTCATTGCTTACGGTACAAGCTTTATTTTGAAGGTTGTAGTCTTCGGCTTTATATAAAACATCATAAGGTATTCTGACTTTACAAACCAATCTACATTATTTATTTTATTACCTTCTTTATCAGTAAGTTGTATCTGAAAAGTATCACCGATATTAAGAGTGATTTCATGTTCATTAATTAGAACGTTGTTATCTTCAGCTTGAGTAGGAGCTTCAAGATTAGTGGTACGTATGTTTAAATTCTGCAACTCAGTATTGGAAATATTTGCTGCAAGTACACCCGTATTTATTATATTGTGACCGGATGAAGAGGCAAATGCAGGCGCAGTGCCAGTTTGCAGAAGTAAGCCTGTAGCCAGTAAACTGCAACATATACCCTTTGCAGTAGTCATAAACAGTTGTCTTCTGGTATTTTTTAGCATTTTAAATTTTCCTTCCTATTATTTGACCTGTTAATAATTTCGGTTAAGTAAATAATTTCTTTAGTTATGTTTTTTTAGTTATATACAAAAATGGTTACTAAATTTTTTTATCTTAAATACAATATAAATATATCACGTAACCAAACTGAATATAGAGTATAACATACTTTAAGCAACTCGTCAGCAAAAAAATAGGATTTTTATAAATACTTAAGAAATAATGTTTATTGCTGTAGTGTGACTTGAAAATTGTGGACATCTTGGGGATGACATGGAGAGCTGGTTATAATAAACTGAAATCCCTGATCTGAATGAGTAGGCAAAATATAAATAATAATGTTATAATATGGTTATTAATAATTAAGATTTAATTGCATAAGTAATATATAAAGGAGCATAATGATGAAGGACTTAACATCTTTGGTATTTACAGGTGATATCGGCTTTGATAAATATATGGATGGAAAATGGGATGATGATGAGCTTATTTCTAATGAAGTATTAGAGTTTTTACATAGTGGAAATCATGTAATAGCCAATGTAGAGGGAGCTTTGATAGATGGAGCAAGTTTAGGAGATACTACAGGTGTAGGACAGCTCCTTCACTCTATGAACCCGAAGGCTGTGAAGGTGCTTGACAGGATGAAGGCTGATATCTGGAATATATGCAACAATCATATTATGGATGCGGGAGAAGCAGGTGTGGCTGAAACTTTAAGGCTTGCCAAGCTTCATAAGGCAAAGACCATAGGTGCAGGCAGGAATATAGAGGAGGCAGCAAAACCGCTTATTTTAGAGGAAGCCGGCGGAGTAGGATTAATAAGCGTGGGCTACAGAAGGGGCTGTAAACCTGCGGACGTAGATAAGGCAGGCTGTTTTATGTGGCATGAAACGGAAATGATAGCCGAGAAGATTAAAGAAGTAAAGAGCAAGTGCATTTGGTGTGTGATGGTTGTGCATGGAGGAGAGGAATTTACCTCCCTGCCATCACCTTACACAAGGGAAAGATACCACAAATACCTTGAGATGGGAGCGGATATAGTTGTTTCGCACCATCCTCACGTTCCGATGAACTATGAAAAGGTTGGGGAGAAAGTCATTTTCTATTCACTTGGAAATTTCATCTTCGACACAGATTATCAGAGAGCGCAGTTTAATACAGAGTTCGGTTTGCTTGTAAAACTTAATTTCACAAAAGACAATTATACATGGGAAGCTTTTGGACTAAGGATAGATAGGGAAACAGAGCATATAGTAAAAGAGAAGCTTCCGAGGATATTTGAAAATGTTGAAGAAGAGGAATATAAACTTTTAGCACCTTTAGCAGCTAAAATGCTGGTGGCGGCTTATAAAAGGCAGCAGATTTACTTTAAGCCCGAATATAAATATGCTGACGAGGAAACATGGAAGGAGAATTTCTTTAACCCTAAGAGAAGCGGCAGAGTTGAGGGAGAAGGGCTGGATTTTCAGATTATGTACCCACTGGCTGAAAGGCGGCAGAAGGAGAGTGGAAGAAGTCGAAGCTTGAAAAGGTAAAGGAGTATATTTTGGAGCAGATGTAAGGAAATTTCCGGTTGCATTTTATCATTAACAATGCTACAATTAAGTTGCGAACAATTTAATCTTAAGGAGGATACTTATTATGATAATGATGTATGGAACTGATCTCTGCCCTGACTGTGTTGCTGCCAAGAAGGCTCTTGAAGAAAATGGTATAGAGTATAAATATCTGAATATAACTGAGAGTCTCGGCTCTATGAAGCAGTTCTTAAAACTCAGAGATACAAAGGATGAATTTAAGGAAATAAGGGGTAGCGGTGTACATATTGGTATCCCTGCACTTATTATAAGTCCTACAGAGATAACCCTTGACTGGGAAGGCTATATAAGAAGCCAGAAATAATGATTAGTTTTAAGAGTAGGAGATAGCTCCTGCTCTTATTTAGTTTAATAGGAAATTTCTTCGAAATTCCCTATTAAACTAAATAAAAATCTCTCCAAGGGATGCGCAGCTCGCGGTAGGGAAATTTGCCTTGCGGCACCGCTCGCGCGCGAAGTGTGCGCAAGCACACACTTTTTATACTTTTGACACTTGTATCATAAAATGCTACTATAATATTAGCTTTTGCTAACTACTATGTAGAAAAAAATATAGATATAAATTAACAACAGAAATTTAAAAGTTAATTGATTAAATCACAATATATTTCGTGAATAATTTGGGTTAAATTTTTAATACGGGGGTACATTATATGAAAAAATTTGAAGGAGTAGCCAATACCTTATTTGTGCCACTGGTGGCAAGAATAGCCGTATCAAAGGAATTTCCGGAGTATTTTAAGGATGAGAAAGCACTTGAGCTCGAAGCTTATCTGCCTGAAAATGCCGCCAAAGGAGCTTCACAGTATAGCAATATGGCATCAGTAGCCAGATATTACAATATGGATGAAATGGTTAAAAGATTTGTAAATGCCCATGATACCTGTAATATTGTATATATTGGAGCAGGGCTTGAAACCGCCTATGACCGTATGCACAGTAAATTTCTTAATAAAAATGTGAACTGGTATGAGGTGGATTTACCTGAGGTTATAGAGGCTCGTAAAAAGATATTTGGTGAGCGTGAACAGGAAACCCTAGTTGGGGGAGATATGTTTAAGTTCCGTTGGGCAGATGAAATGGATACCGGGTTACCGACTTTGCTGATTGTATCAGGTGTATTTCAATATTTTCACGAAGAAGAAGTTATAGCATTTATAAAAGACTGCAAGAAAAAGTTTGTAAATGGAGAAATGATATTTGATGCAACCAGTAAGAGCGGATTGATATTTACCAACTGGTTTATTAAGCGTACTGGCAATAAGACCGCCCTAATGTATTTTGGTATAGATGACAGTAGGGAGTTTGCGGATAAATGCGGAGCTGTTTTACTGGAAGAAAGAACATTTTTCCCGGCTGCACTTAAAATCTTAAAAGATAAACTGAAGTTTATTACAACAATTTCCATGAAGGTAGCAGAGAGTAAGAAACAGGTAAAAATTCTGCATTTGAAATTGTGACTTGTTGAAAATACAAGGGCTGTTACATTAAGATATTTCTTTAATGTGACAGCCGGTTTTTAGTAGCGATTATTATTTTTTATCCAAGTATAATTTTTGACACTTCTCTGGTAAACGCACCGATGAAATTGCTGGAATAGAGCAAGCTATCATTTCCGTTATGTTCCCATGTGCACTTTATTTTCAAGAGTTCCCTCCCGTAGCTTTATATTTGAAACAGGAATGTATTTAATAATATCTCATAAATACGTATTTAAATTAAATGCTGATATTTCTACAGGGCCATCACTGTTTCATCCAGTAAAAAAATCCTCAACTCAATATACAAAAATACCGTTATCATCATATCTTGGTACAATGTTATTTCTGACTATAACAATTTTTTTAAATGAGATCTCCTGTTCTTCTTAAAGATTCTGTCTCTTGCATTTGCTTTTCTTTTGTATCAACATTGAGTGCTGATTGAATATAATACCTATTGCTTCCTCTGTTTATAACAAAATCAACTTCTAAATTCTTTTTTTATAGTTTTTTTTATTATCATCCTTATAGTTATATTCTACAACACCAATATCTACATTTAATCCTCTCATTCGGAGCTCATTATATATTACATTTTTCCATAATATGAGACTGCTCATTCTGTCTAAAAATTTAATCTTGCATTTCTAAGACCAATATCTGAAAAAAATAGTATTTGTATGGGGATGAAATATATTTTCTTCCTTTCACATCATATCTTCTGGCTTTTTTTCAATTAAAAAAAGCATCTATAAAAGTAATCCAAGTAATGACTTACTGTAAACTGGGATATCTTTATATTTTTTTTCTGACATAAAAAGTATTAGCCAGCTTTGTTGGATTAGATAAAGAACCGATGGATGAAGATATAATATCTAACAAATCCTCCATTATAGATGTATCCTTAAGAATTTTATTACGCTCTACTACATCTTTAATATATGTACTTGTAAAAATATTCTTCAAATACTTACTCTTTTTTTCATGGCTGCTAAGTTGTACAGACATCGGCATTCCACCATACAGACAGTACTCATCAAAAGCCTTTCCTTTATCTCCTTCATAGCATGAATAGAATTCTGAAAATGAAAATGGGTATACTTTTATTTCATCACCACGATCTCTAAACTGTGTCAATATATCTGAAGAAAGCATTTTGGAATTACTGCCTGTAATATATACATCAACATTTGGAATTTTCATAAGCCCCAATACTAAATCTACAAAAGTTATCTTCGAGTAGCTTCCTTCCAAATATGGATTGGGAATTTCTTCTACAAATTGAATTTCATCAATGAAAAATATAATGTTTAAGTCCGTTGCTTTTGAATTTTATTTCTTAAAAAAATTATCCAACTCTATTGGATTCCTGTATTTTATATTCTGCAGACTATCAAGTGCAATCATTATAATCTGATTTTCACTTACCCCGCTGAAAAGTAAATATTTTCTATATAACTCAAATAAAAAGATAGGATTTACCACATCTCCTAATGCCTGTAATAATCTTCACTCTTCCATTATCTTTTTTATCAATAAGTTGATTTAAATATCTTGGTCTTTGTACTTCCATTCCATACCTCTATTTAACTATATGTCATAAATACGCATTTTTATTAAATGTTTTTAAACTATTATAGCACTTTGAATCTGAGTTATCAAGCAACACTTTTTAAAATAAATGCGTATTTACTACTTTTATTAAACTTATAATTTTAAGCCTCATAAACTAAATTAGCACCGGGACAAGTACACAATAACAATTGCCAATGCTCCCCTTTTAACTAAAAAGGGGCTGCCACATTAAGAATGAGATACACAAAATACAGTGATAATTTGATGATAAATTTACTATATTTTGCTGTACTTTTACTTATTGCGACAGCCTCGTGCTACAATATTTATCTTATAATACACACTCCCCTCATACCTGCGTAACTTCAATTTGCTATTATATATTTTGATTATTTTTTAACAAATAGCCAGGTAATACTATATGGAGCTACACTCTTATCCTTGCTGCTGACTCCTATATGTAAGCAGTAGGTAACTTTGCCAGACTTCTTTGTTTTAAATGTGACTTCTTCAAACTCATCAGCCACATAATAGCTGCTTAGTTCACCTTTGCGGTATTTATGCTTAACATTATAGTTGTTTTTCTTAAGCAATTTTATAAAGCCTTTGACTGACATCCTTTTAGTTGAGCCCTTCTTAAATCCGGAAAAAATTTCGTTAAGTGCGCCTTCAACCCTGATACAAGGCGAAGTATCTTTAAGTTCATAGTTTAAATCAGGATCGTAGGTGTCAAAATAATATCTGACGTTGTAAGAATATGGGATTTCAGTACAATACTCACCATGACCGACATGCTCAGGAGTTAATTCCTCATCACATTTATCCCTTATTTCACCATAGTTAAGAGAAAGGTCTTCAATAAAAAGCTTATTAAGCTTGAGACCTGATTGTGACTTCTTATTTGCACAGATTTTGTGTGAATGAGCAACAGTCTGAACAAAAGCTTTGTCACTTTGCACCCTGCCTTCAGCCGCCTTTGGCTGCATCACCGGCAAAAGGCCTCCTGCTACCAATGTAAAAACTAAAATTTTACTACATAATTTTCTCATAAAATACCCCCTTTTTATGTAATGATGTAGATGTCAAATACTTTTGACACTTGTATCATAAACGATAAAGTTCTAATCTTACAGCAACTCATAAAGTACCTTAGCCCCTTCATAATCCAAGCCCACCAGCATAGGCTTATATAGCAGAAGAACCTGATAAGAGTAATAATAAAAGCTGTAAAATAAGTCATCGGGAAATACCTCGTCACTTTCATAGCGAAGTTCGTCTGCGTCTTCGTCATATTCTTCAGACCACAGATACTCTTCTTTAAGCAAATCTGAAAAATATGGGAGCTGGTCTGCGTGTTCAAGTCCCTCTGCCCCCTTTATTGCTTCTGCAACTTCTATAAAAAGCTCAAGCAGCTCGTTTGCAAGATAGTCAGCTATATTGTCCTGCTTTCTTCTATCCAAAGCCTGCTTAAAGATCCTGCCAAGAAAAATAAGGGCAAAGGGTGTTGAATGCCACAAAGTAGATTGATGCTCTATATTAATTGCTATTTCTTCGCCTGCATTATTTATTGCTTCAAGGTCTTTCATCTTAGATAAAACATCAAAATATTGAGGGAAACCGGTAGCACGCCCATAGGCTGTAGTAAGCCTCTGCCATGGTATTTCATCTGATTTAACTGTTTGTATAAAATTATTATTATCAGCCATCATTTTTACTCCTTATAGGTTAACCCCAGTCTATATATACAATTATATAGCGGTTCAGCAATTATTTCAAATATAATATGATACAATGGTCAAAAGTATATGACATATTCTTCTGATAAGAATCTCCCAAGAGAAAAACAGGCGAGAATCCTACACTTGAAATTGAGATTGACTTGCACGAAGTCGGGTGATATGCTGTGCTTAAGATTTTATATGACAATGGGAGGAAAGAAAAATATATGAAAAAAAGACTGTTAAGCTGTGTGGCAAGTGATATAATGAGTATGTCGCCTGCAGATTTAAAGAATGCAATTATTGCAAGTGAAGGAAGGACAATACTTGGGGAAACTGTGGTAACTGCTGCACCTTTATTTGAAAATATTACAAATGCTGAGGTCATGTCAGCTTTTGGAGCGGATTTGCTGCTTCTAAACGAGTATGATGTATTTACAAAGTATATCAGTGGACTGGTTGAGGAGGAACCCATAGCCTTTATAAAAAATCTCACAGGGAACCCTGTTGGTATAAATTTAGAACCGGTAGATGAAAATGCAGATAGCTTAGAGACACTTATAAAGCTTCCGGCAGGCAGAAGAGCTACTAAAGAAGCCTTTGAAGAAGCCGCTAGGCAGGGAGTGGACTTTATTTTACTGACAGGAAATCCGGCTACAGGAGTTTCAAATGCAAGTATTATGGCTGCTATTGAAACAGCAAAAAAATATTTTAAGGGCTTGGTATTTGCCGGGAAGATGCATGCTGCCGGGCTTTCAGAGAAAATTTTGTCAGAGGAAACTATACTTGGTTTTGTAGATAAGGGAGCGGACGGTATCCTTATACCGGCGGTAGGAACAGCTCCCGGTATAAATGAGAATGATTCAGCCGCTATTGTTGCAAAAGTTAAAGAAAAAGGTGGAATTACAATAAGTGCAGTCGGTACAAGCCAGGAAAGCGCAGATGCAGATACTATACGTCAGATAGGTCTATGCAATAAAAGAGTAGGTTTTGATATTCACCATCTTGGAGACGGAGGGTATGGCAGGGTTCCTGATCCGGAAAACCTTATGGCACTATCGATATGTATAAGGGGAAGAAGGCATACCTATATGAAAATGAGCAGATCCATAAACAGATAGTGCAATAAGAAATATTTAGATTTCAAATAAAGTCTTTGCCATGATGGGATTTTTGTGCTATTATGAAAATAGATTAATGTCTTTATTTGATGCTTATATAAATTTGTCACGAATCAAGGAGGGAGAGTGACTATGGCAATAGTAGGTATAAACACAGGAAGTGGATTTAATACCTATACTCCGGGAGGAGGTATAGGTGGCTTAGGGCGGGAAAAAGTAAACAATACTTCCGGAAATTCAGATTTTGGTGATAAGGCTGTAAATAAGGTCGGAAACAGTACGACTACAGAAAAAGCGCCATTAGAGAATCAGGTGGCTGTATCACAGGATGGAGATACAGTACAGATTAGCCCTAAGGCAGCAGCTAAGTTTGAGGCAGAGATAAAGGAAGTTCAAAATAAAGAAAATTTTGATGAGACTGCAATTAAAGAGCTTGGCAGTGGCGACAGAGCCAGAGAAAGTGAACTTAAAAAAGAAGAGGCTGAGAATGTTCGCAAAGAAGCCAGACTGAAGGCTGAAAAAAGAGCGGAGTTTCTTAAGGAACTGACAGAAATGAACCGGAAAAAGGAAGCCAGGATAGATGAAAAACAGAAAATTTCATTTGCCGGTAAGTCAGATTCTGATATAACAAGGCTTATCTTGAAGGTGATATAACTAAGTCTGACTATGATTCGGAGATGTCAGTGAGAGAAAAATGGCGTGATCAGATGACAAAGAAGGATAATGACTTTATAAATAAAACTTCTGAAAGTGATAGCATAGAAAAGAAAGTTGAGCGTTCTGATAAGGATTTAAAAGCAGCTTTTTCCGATACTGCTTCAAAAACATTTGATCCAGTGACAAGGCTTGATGCAATAGATGCAGCAGAAGGTGTGAAGAAGGCTGAGCAGGAAAAAGCAAAATCAGAGAGAAGAGAAGTAAAATTCAGCTACAGATAAAATATAACCCATCATGTGAATGTGCCTGATGGGTTTTTATTAGTTTGCCTTTGTATTTTAGGGAGAAGAAAATGGATAAGTATAGAGTCAGATGTATATTTGGAAAGGTAGACAGTAAAAGCTTAATTAAGGTTAAGGTTCCAGGGTCAAAGAGTATAACCAACAGAGCTCTTCTTATTGCGGCACTGGCCAAAGGAGAGAGCAGATTAAAAGGAGCTCTTTTTTCAAATGATGCTAAAAATATGATAGCCTGTCTTAGTGCACTTGGTATCGGGACTGAAATAGATGAAGAAAATGAAATTATAGTTGTAAAAGGCTGTGGAGGAGAGCTTCCGGTAAAAAATGCACGTATAAATGTAGGAAGTGCAGGAACAGCGGCGAGGTTTATAACTGCATTGCTTGGCTTTAGTGGCGGAGTTTATCATTTAGACGCGTCAGAACAGATGAGAAAGCGTCCAATGAAGCCTTTATTAGACGCATTAATAAGTCTTGGCGTTATAATAACTTATACTGAAAAAGAAGGGCATTTTCCATTTACAATAGACTCAAGAGGTGTAAAAGGAGGTAATATAAGCTTAGACACAGGAATTAGCAGCCAGTTTTTAAGTGCTGTTATAATGACAGGCTATTTACTTGAAAATGGGTTGAAGGTAGGCATAACAGGTGGAAGGGAAAGCCTGCCTTATGTGGATATGACTGTGAAAGTGATGGAAAGCTTTGGAATGAAGCCTGTCGTAACTTATGAAAATAATCAGGCTTTATATATATTAGAGGAAGAAAAAGGCTATAGTGGACGAAATTATGACATAGAGCCGGATGTTTCTGCTGCCTGCTATTTTTATGCAATGGCAGAGATACTCGGCTGTAAGTCACAGGTGGAGAGGGTTCATTTAAACAGCATTCAGGGAGATATAGAGTTTGTCAGATTATTAACCAAAATGGGAGCAAAGCTGGCTGATGAAGCCAATGGTATAGTGGTTGAAGGTGCTAAAAATGGAGATTATGAAGGAGTAGAGGCAAATCTTAACAGCTTTTCAGACCAGAGCCTTACTTTGGCAGCCATAGCGGCATTCGCCAAAACACCTACAAGGATAACAGGTATAGCACATATCCGTTTGCAGGAATCTGACAGGCTGCTTGCTATAAAGACGGAACTTGAAAGACTTGGAGTAAGGGTTTATATGAGAGAGGGAGAGATAAGCATTTTTCCTGATAAAATGGCTTCAGCAGAGGTTGAAATAGAAACTTATGAGGATCATCGTGTAGCTATGGCGTTTGCACTGGCTGGACTTAGAAAAGAAGGGGTGATTATTAAGAATCCCGGATGTTCTGCGAAGACTTTTAAGGACTATTTTAAAAATATTAGATAGAATAACTACTATATAATCATTGTAAATCCTGCAAAAATTTCGGTATACTATACCTGTATGAGTTAATAACCGGATAAAGGTAGAAGATTATGAAGGCGAATCTTTTTTTAAAATATCTGGTTTGCTATCTCCTTATTGTTGTCAGTTCTCTTATCATACTGAATACAGTGGGAGCAGGGCGTATCAGAAATGGAATTATTAAAAATAATATTAAATCTATGAAAACAGAGGCAGAAACTATTACCAGTGATTATATGAAGGGGTATTATTCTGGGAATATGTCTATTTTTGCTGTAGATAGTGGTCTAAAAACCATAGATACATTTGCAGATGCAAGAATTATGATTGTAAATACGGCCGGAGAAGTAATTTCTGATAGCAGAGGACCTGCTTTTGATGAAAATAAGAATAGAAGAACTTTGCCGGGATGGTTGTTAGCGAGAGATTCTTATGTAGGAGGAAATATAAAGGAGCTGTCGTTAAACACAGTGGTTGCAGTGATTTTTCCTATTGATATAGACTTTGTGCTTAAGGGATATGTTGTACTTTCTATGGAAATGTCAGAAATTGATAAAGATGCTGCCTATAGCATAGATACTTTAAATATATGTTTTTTAATATTGGGGGTGGTTTTTCTCATAGCACTTTTATTTCTGTACAGGATATCAATTGTTCCGTTAAGAGCTGTAATCAAAGCTGCCAGGGAGTATGCAAAAGGCAAATTTGATTATAAGTTCACAGTAGGACAGAACAGGCATGATGAGTTCAAGGATTTGATAGATACAATTGAATATATGGCAAAAGAGCTCAGTCTTATGGAAGAATACCAGAGAAAATTTATTTCAAATATTTCACATGACTTTCGCTCTCCGCTCACCTCTATCAAGGGTTTTGCTACAGCTATGATAGATGGAACCATACCACAGGAACTCTACAACAAATATTTAAATACCATCTGCTTTGAAACGGACAGACTTACAAAGCTTACCAGTGGTCTTATTGAACTGGGTAAATTTGACAGCCGTCAGGCACTTTTAGATATAAAGGAATTTGACCTGCACAGTATGATTAAGCAGACTGTGGAAACATTTGAAGGCAGGTGCAGAGAGAAATATATTTCACTTAATCTTATATTTGAAGGTGATGAAGTCTATGTAGCGGCGGACAAAGGGAAAATTGAGCAGGTATTTTACAATTTAATCGACAATGCCATAAAGTTTAGTCATAATGATTCAGACATAAATATAACAACCAGATCTAAGGGAAATAAGATTATCGTATCGGTGAAGGATTATGGACTGGGTATACCTAAAGACAGTCTTAAGAAGATATGGGAACGCTTTTATAAGACAGATCCTTCAAGGGGGAAGGATAAGAAGGGAAGTGGACTGGGGCTGTCTATAGTTAAAGAAATAATCCAGTCGCATGGAGAAGAAATAGATGTAATAAGTACTGAAAATGCAGGAACGGAGTTTGTATTCACACTTAGTAAGTCAGAGGTATAATTATGAGTGATGACAAGGATTATAAGTTCATAAATGAGAAAATAGTTCCAAAGAAGATGCATCCTGTGAAAAAGTTTTTTCTTGGGCTGATAGCGGTTATAGTACTTGGGTTAATATTCGGAGCTGTAGAAAGAGTTGTATTTGAAGTAACCGGAGAGGTTCTTCCGTATTTTCAAATATTTAGGAAAAATAATTCTATTGAACTAGGGAAAAAGGAAGAAACTGTAACAGAGGCTGCTATATCTACAAACAGTGTAGTAAAAGAAGTAAAAGAGCCTGAGCCTGTAACGAACAAAAAACAGGTGAAAATAATCGAAAAAAGGATTTCGGCTGATTTGTCGGATTATAAGCAGGCACTTAAGCAGTTTGGCGAGCTTGCCGACAAGCAGAATGAGTCTGTGGTAGAAGTGCAGTCTGTGGTTAAGAGCAAGGACTGGTTTGAGAATCCTTATGAGGCGGTAAATAAGGCAGCAGGGTATATTATTGCCCTGCAGAATGATGAGGCTTATATTTTAACAAGTTATAAGGGTATTAAAGAAGCGGATAAGATAAAGGTAAAATTCAAACAGGGCTTTCTTACAGACGGAACTGTAAAAAATTACAGTGTGAATTTGGAGCTTGCCCTTGTAGTTGTCAACCTGAAAGGTATTGCAAAAAAGGATGAGATAGAGCCGCTTGAATTAGGCAAAATAAGCTACAAATATAGGTGAACCTATTATGGCTATAGGTAATCCGAATGGAAACATCTATTCAGTATTACCGGGAGTTATAACAAGTGGTGAGACTATGTTGCGTGTGGATGATTACTGTCTTGACTCACAGTTTACAGATATTACTATCTCAAAAAACGGAGATGCGCTTTTTGTAGATTTTGATGGAAATGTTATAGGTATGTATTTTAAAGGCAGCTCCGATTCTGCTCAGATTGTAAGCATATCTAAGATAATGACCTTCCTTGAGAAGATGATAAATGATGAAGCGTTGCCTTATATAGGAATTAAGTCTAAAGATTTTGAAGGAGCGGAGGAAAAGACCGGCATTTCCGGAGGTGTTCTCATAGACAGCGTAACCAAGGGTTCACCGGCAGATGATGCAGGATTTAAAGAGGGAGACATAATATACGAGCTGGACGGCGAGCATATAGAGACTATGGATGATTATGAAACTCAGCTTGAGAGTAAAAGACCTAAGGACAAGGTGAAAGCGCTTATATACAGGGTAACCAGAAATGAAGGGAAAAAACTGGAATTAGAGATAGAAATAGGAGACAGTCGAGGAATAAAATGAGATATATAAAGGATATTAAAGACGGAGACCAGCTGAACGGAATTTATTATTGCAAAGAAAAAAAAAAAGAACTTAGAAGTAAGAATGATAAGCCATATTATTCACTGATTTTACAGGATAAGACGGGAAGCCTTGACGGTAAGGTCTGGGATACAAATTCAAACGGAATAGAGGATTTTACCGGAGGAGATTTTATCTGTGTACAGGGACAGATAAGCATATTTATGGGAGCTTTACAGGGTAAAATCATCAGAGCCAGAAGATGTAATGAGGGTGAATATGACTTGGCTGATTATATCCCTACTTCAAGATACAATAGGGATGAGATGTATGCAGAGCTTTTATCAATACTTGATACGGTGAAAATGCCATATTATAAAAAGCTTCTTGATTCATTTTTCAGGGATAAGGAATTTGCAGATAAATTTAAGAACCACTCAGCCGCAAAAACAGTACATCACAGCTTTGTGGGCGGACTTTTGGAGCATTCACTCGGAGTGGTAAAGGTTTGTGACTTTATGTCCAAGCAGTATCCGATGCTTAACAGGGATTTGCTTATAACGGCAGCACCTCTTCATGACATAGGTAAGATGGTTGAATTAAGCGGTTTTCCGACCAATGAATATACAGATGCAGGTCAGCTTTTAGGTCACATTTACATTGGTGCAAATATGGTTAGTGAAAAGATTAACAAAATTGAGGACTTTCCAAAAGACAGGCAGATGAGCTTATTCACTGTATTTTATCGCATCATGGCTCATTGGAGTTTGGCTCTCCTAAAATGCCGTCACTGATGGAAGCCTTTGCGCTCAGTCTTGCAGACAATATGGATGCTAAGATGGAGACATTTACAGAGCTTTTGGAAGTAAATGAGGGCAGAACCGATTGGCTTGGTTACAATAAACTTTTTGAGTCAAATATAAGAATAGCTACAAAGAATAAGGAATAATATGTTTGAGAAAAATGAAATTTTAGAACTTCAAATTGAAGCAATAGGCAGTGAAGGAGAGGGTATAGCTCATGTAAATGGTTATACCCTCTTTGTAAAGGATACGGTTGTGGGAGACAGGATAGAGGCAAAGGTGGTAAAGACTGGGAAAAACTTCGGTTATGCAAGATGTGAGAGCATAATAGAGCCGTCACCGGATAGAATAGAGCCTGTCTGTCCTATTTCAAAGAGATGCGGAGGCTGTCAGTTCCAACATCTCTCTTATGATGCAGAGCTTAGGTTTAAGCAGGAAAAGGTGTTTAACTGTATAAAGCGTATAGGCGGTTTTAAGGACGAAGATATACCTATGCTTCCTATAATCGGCTGTGAAGAGATTATGCATTATAGGAATAAGGCTCAGTTTCCGGTTGGAGTAGATAAAAACGGTGAAACAGTTACAGGGTTTTATGCCGAGAGAAGCCATGAGATAGTGGATACAACCAAGTGCTATATTCAGGTAGAGGAAAATGAGCTTATTTTAGAGACACTCAAGGCATTTATGAAGAAATATAAAATATCTGCCTATGAGGAGAAAATAAATCCTAAGACGAGAAAGCCTGAAAAAGCCAAGGGCTTAGTCCGTCATATAATGACTAGAAAGGGCTTTGCAACAGGTGAAATCGGCATCTGTGTGGTGATAAACGGCAATACTCTGCCCAATGCGGCTGAATTTACAGATATGATGCTTAAGGCATTTGAAAGCAGGAGCGATGTAAGGATAACTAGTATTTGCGTGAATATAAATAAGAAGATTACTAATGTGATTTTTGGTGAAGAGTTAAAATGCATCTACGGTAAGCCTTACATAGTGGATATGATAGAGGATATAAAGTTTAAGATTTCTCCGTTTTCATTTTATCAGGTAAATCCTGCGCAGACAAAGAAGCTATATGGGAAAGCTTTGGAGTTTGCAGGGCTTACAGGAGAGGAAGTGGTTTGGGATTTGTACTGCGGCATTGGAACCATCAGCCTGTTTTTAGCGAAGAAAGCTAAGGAAGTGTACGGAGTGGAAATTGTTCCGGCAGCAGTAGAGAATGCGAAGGAAAATGCCAAATTAAACGGAATAGAGAATGTGTATTTTACAGTAGGCAAGGCAGAGGATGAGGCTAAGAAGCTGCCAAAGCCTGATGTGATTGTGGTAGATCCGCCAAGAAAGGGCTGCGATGAAAAGCTCCTTGAGACAATAATGAATTATAAGCCTAAGAGAGTGGTTTATGTATCCTGCGACCCGGCAACACTTGCAAGGGACTTGAAGGTGCTTTGCGGGGATGGAGGGTATAGACTTGAGGAGGTACAGGCGGTGGATCAGTTTTCTAGGGGGGTGCATGTGGAGACCATAGCGTTATTGTCCAAACTTAATGTCGATAAGCATATAAGTGTTGAAGTAGAGCTGGATGAACTTGATTTGACAAGTGCAGAGAGCAAAGCTACTTATGTTCAGATTAAGGAATATATATTAGAAAAATTTGGTTTGAAAGTTTCAGCACTCTATATTGCACAGATTAAAAAGAAGTGTGGAATTGTACTGAGGGAGCATTATAATAAATCAAAAAAAGAGAAACGGGTTATTCCACAATGCACACCGGAAAAAGAGGAAGCTATCATGGATGCGTTAAGGCATTTTAAAATGATTTAGTAGAAATGGAGGGTATTTATGAGATGGATATTAAAAATAATCTTGTTTCCAATCAGCTTGACTTTAAGTATCCTTACTGCATTTCTTACATTTTTACTTGCCATAGGAACAACAATACTGTATTTGCTAATGCTTATGTGTGTCGTTGTTGGGATCGTATCATTGTTTCAAAAGGATTTTTCAATAGGCATAGAAGCATTGATATTAGGTTTCTTGTTAAGCCCATACGGAATATCGATGGTTGGGGCAGCAATTATAGCTTTTATGAAAGGAATAAACGAGAAAATAAGCTTAGTTTAAATCAAACGACTGATTAATTTGAAGTTGTTTAGTGTTTAATGAACTGAATAAAACTAAATCTAAGAATAATTTTGGTTATGAAAATAAATAATAAGAATTATCAAAACCTATATTGAAAGGAGGCATACTATTTGGCACAAAGAAAAAAATTCAACTTCGTTCAAAGAAATATTGGATTTCCATGAACAAACACTTGGAAAAAAAGTGATACTGAAAAAAACAGATCATAGCAAAAAAAGCCTATCTATAGATTTTAATGAATATAAACGCCGTATCTTTGGTAAAGAGAAGGAAATGGAGTTTTTAATTTTTATGAAATCAGTGGCTAGTGTTGGCGATATAAAAAGTTATTGATGAGGAATTATCTCAAATATCTGGTGATAAAACTCCAGATTTTGAAGTTGTATTTATAGATAATTATAAAAATGATGATAGAAGTTAAACACACAGATAAAGACGAATATAAAATATCGGGAGGTAATTTACAAAAAGCGTATTGATTATGCAACTGCCCTACATGATGCCTCTTAGATTTGCAATTTCAATTAAAGGATTTTTGGGGATTGTTCACATCTGATTTTATTACAAGTAATAATGGAAAGATTTCTATTTCAGATTATTTTGGTGAAACACGGAATTCATGGTTAGATAGAGAATTGGAAACATGTTCATATATGTTTATGCAGCAATTAAAAAAATTGTCAGTATTTATTCCAATAATACTAGAGAGGGGTTAGGTGTACGTTTTGAACCTTATGGTGAATTAATTTCTTACGAATTTTATTGCTCAAATAATCTTATTTTTAAAGTTGATAAAAAAATAACCTGTCTAAGATGTTGCATATGTTTGTTTTGGAGGCTGTACAAGATCGCCTTTCGAACATACACCAAGATGTTATCCGGAATGAAGATACGACTAAAATCATTGAATATAGTAATGATTCAGAACATCAAAATTTTGCTGAATATCTTTTTGTTATGGCAAGCATTAGACATATGAGATACAAAAATAAAAATAGCCGAGATAATATTTTTATTACTGCCAATGAGAGTAAGGATAATTTTTTGCGGGTAGAACACATAAGATCAGTAATGTCTGATTTGTTTGATTTGGGAGTCGAAATAATATGTTTCAAGGACGGATGTGGATATAAGTTTGATGACTATCGTGAAAAAATTTGGGTTAAAAAAAGAGATGAAGTGCGAAAATAAGTATATAAAGAGATATTTGTTTTAGCATATTGATGTTATTAAATTTATTGCCGTATACAAGAAAATTCTTATATGGTGGATTATCTCTTGATTACTGCCCAGAAAAATCTCGGTTTGTAAAAAATTTCATAAAAATGGTTACCAAAGGCGATAGAGAATAACTATCGTCTTTTTCTTTACAAATTTTTAAGGAGGGAAGTGATCCAGTATGGACTTTGACTATTTCTATAATCGTGAAGCAGAGCGATTTAACTTTCTTAAAGTACCTGAAATACTGGTAGACGGAGAAGAATTTACAGGGCTGTCTGCTGAAGCCATTATCCTTTATTCCATGCTTTTGAAACGAACAGGAATGTCATTTAAGAATAACTGGATAGACAAGGAAGGCAGAGTATTTATCTATTTCACAGTTGAAGAAATTATGAAAAGAAGAAATATCTCAAAGCCTACTGCCATAAAAACATTAGACGAGTTAGACAGCAAAAAAGGTATAGAACTGATTGAAAGAGTCAGACTTGGACTTGGTAAGCCGAATGTCATATATGTCAAAGATTTTATGAGCATATTAGTGGTAAAAGAAAATGACCTCTTGAAGTCAAAAAACTTAACTTCAGAAGTAAAAAATTTTAACCTCAGAAGTAAAGAAAATGAACTTCAGGAAGTTCAAAATGTTGACTCTAACTATATAGATAAACTGGCAATATATAATTATATAGTTTTGACGATTTTGAAAAAAATATGATAAACTATATTAGTTAATCGGGAGGAAATTATTATGAGTGTTTATTTAAGAAATCACCCTAAGAACAAACTTAACTCTGTACAAATGAAACCGATGAAACATTGTACAGAGTATAGCATATAGATTGCATTTGAGATTTCATCGGGAAATACAAAAAAATTAGGTCATTTATATAAACAGATGGCTTTGTTTTTTTGTGTTCATTTCTCGGTATATAACTAAAATGTAGAAGGCTATGGGCAATGTTTTGTCTGTAGCCTTTTGTTATATAGTTTATTAAACAAAAGGCAGATACAACTTTGTATTTATGCCTTTTTTTGCTGCATAAATATAGAAAAATATTGAAATCTTGAAAAGTGGAGGATTATTAAATGAGTGAAGGTAGAATAAAAATTTTGAAAGAAGAAAATATTGATAAAGCACTCTTTAAGCTGGGGATTCCTATGGTCATCAGCTTATTAGTAGCCGCTTTATACAATGTTGTGGACACATATTTTGTATCAGGACTTGGGAAAGAGGCGGTAGCTGCCGTTTCAGTTGCTTTCCCGATTCAACTTATCTTTTTAGGAATAGGATTAACCTTTGGTGCGGGAGCAGGCTCTTATATATCAAGATTACTTGGAGGAAACAATAAAAAAGAAGCAGATGTTGTAGCCACAGTTTCCTTTTTGTCCAGTGCAATTTTAGGAATAATAACAGCTATTACATTGTTTTACAATTTAGACAGAATGTTGAAATTCATGGGTGCAATCCCATCAATTATGGAACTTTCTAAATCATATACTGGAATATTTATAATTGGTGGTATTTTAGGAGCAATCAATGTAACCCTTGGAAACTTAGTTATCGCACAAGGAGCTGCAAAAATTTCCTTAAAAGCTATGATTGTAGGCTCTATATCAAATATGATTTTAGATCCAATATTCATATTTGGATTGAATTTAGGCGTAAGAGGTGCTGCTATTGCAACACTGATAGCCAGAATTATAACAAGTGTGATGTATGTTATTTATTTTTATAGGAGATAAAAAAATTTAATTGAAATAAAAAGTATCTAATTTTTAAGCCTACGATTTCGATTTATCAAGAAATATTGAAGATAGGAATTTCTATGTTAATTCTTCAACTCTTACAAACCATATCCATAAGCAAAATATCCTATGCAGCTTCTTTTTATGGTGAAGAAGCGATTGCTGCGATGGGTATTGTTCTTAGGATTGTAACACTTGGAACGAATGTTGTGTTTGGATATATGAAAGGGTTACAACCCTTAGCAGGCTTTAACTATGGAGCTAAGAATTATGGAAGAGTGAAAGAAGCTATAAGAGCGAGCGTCAAATGGACAAATATTTTTTGTGTAGCGTGGACTTTGATAGTCTATATATTTGCACCAAGTATATTATCTATATTCGGAACTGATCATAGTGTAATTGATATAGCAGTTCCAACGTTAAGGGTAGGTGTAATAATGTTTATAACATTTGGATTTCAATTTACCTACTCTACATTGTATTTGTCAGTAGGAAAAGCATTAGGTGGAGTATTTTTAAATTCATTAAGACAGGGAATTGTATTTATACCTATCATTTTGATATTACCTAAATTTATTGGATTGAATGGTGTTATATATGCTCAATCAATTTCAGACATTATCGCAACTTTAATTACAATACCTTTTTGCAATCAGCATTCACAGAAGTTTGAATTCTGAAATAAAGAAAGAATTATAATTTTGAGTTTTTGTATAGCAGAAAAAAATAAAGGAGGCAGAAACAGAAAAAGTAGTTTTGTGAGGCAAATCAGATGAATACAAGTCCATATTTTTATAGAAAGGATACAGTTTATAAGCCCTTTTTGGCGTATTTATATTAGCTGAACTTTTATATATAGATTTTCTTAATCAATTAAATATATTCAAAGAGAAGATAGACTATTTTCAATTCGGAGGACATTTTACGCCAAAGTGTAGAAGTCCTCCTTTTTTTATTCTCAAAAACCAGAATCAGAGAGCAAAAAAGGAGGATTACACAATGGATAAAAAAGACTACTGCCTTTATGTCAAAGGAAAAGCGGTTAAGGTCAGTGAAGAAGTCTACAGAGCCTATTGGAAGATAACAGAGCATGAAAAATACCTTATTAAGAAAGACAGGAAAAACAATGTAATACCGTTTTCAGCACTGGATTATGACGGACATTTTGTAGATAACATCGTAGATGAAAGCATTGATATTGAAAAAATTATAGAAGTAAAAATGCAAATTGAAGAACTGAATAAGGCATTGAATTCCCTTACAGAAGAAGAAAGGGATATTATTACTGCCATATTTTTCAGGGAGGAGAGTTTAAGGTCTATCGGAGAAAGAAAAAACAGAAGCTATCAGGCAATCGGGAAAAGGAGGGATAAGATTTTTAGAAAAACTGAGAAAACTTTTAGAAGATAAATTCTAAAAAATGCTGAAAGGTTAAGTATCAAAGAAAGGTGCTTAGCCTTTCTTTATTTGGAACGCAACAATATTGAAACGGAGGAATGAAAAATGAAAGAGTTACATTGGTGTTCATATCAATGATATTTCCAATGCGTTTTTTAATGGTAGGAGCCTTAATCATTTCCCTCTCTGCTATGCGTTCTTTTAACGTTCTTCCGTATAATCTTCTCCAATCGTCTTAGCTCTCATAAATCTCGGCTTATCTTCCGGTTTAAAAGCAATGTGTTTGCCATACTTAATTTCATAACCAAGCTCCGCCATTTTCTTTAGAAAATCGTCCCAATCCTTAGACTGTTTTATCATGCGGTCAATGTCAAATTGAAGTCTGCTTTTCCAAGAAGTACCACGCTATGCCTGTTCATTCTCATACCAAGATTTACCGTTAGTCTTGTATTTTTTCTTATAATTTTCGTAAAACTCATCAATGACAGATAGGTTGTTTTCTTTGCATAGCTTATCGCTTTGATACCTGATTTAATGATAGCTTTTCTTGTTGGATTGGTAGCATCTACCCGTTACCATATTCACATTGTTGAAGATGATATGATTATGGATATGCCCTTTATCTATGTGCGTCGATAACACAAACTCATACTCATCTTTGAGTATCTTTTTACATAATTCAAGACCGATTCGATGTGCCATTTCAGGCGTGGCTTCTCCCGGTAGAAAAGATTGAATCAGATGTCTTGCAAGGACAGTTCCCTTTGTTCCCGACTCCTCCCTTGTTCGTAAAAACTGAGTATGAGCGGAAGATTCGTGGCATTTATGTGTGCTGACCAAAAGCTGTTCATCGGTCTTTTCTTCATTGATAATATAGTCAATAGCAAGATGAAGGGTTGATTTTATAGGGTGTATTTTTGTAATCGCCATTGTCATTCCCCTTCCGTTTCAGCAGTTCTTTTCAGAAGCAGGGAGTGAATTTGCCACAACTCTTTAGAAAAATATTCAATCTCTTTCTTCATATCTTGGATGTCATCTTTATAGATGATACCTGTTGAATTAACTCGCTTTGCGATCTGATTGATATTATTTGTAGCATTGGAAAGCAAGCCTTGTAAATCCCGAAAAGGCTCTAAATCTACCTGATAAATCTCCTTTTCTAAAACACATTTGCGGATAAAGTGGCTCATATTTCTGCACTTTGCAAGTTTCCTTTTCTCCTCAAAAAGAGATTTTTTTCTTCTTTGGTCAACTTAATTTCAAGTCGTTCATTTCGTATTCTGTTTTGCCATAGATATTTCCTCCTTTGTATGATTTTCGGGGTCTTAGGGTTTCCCTAACAAGCTAAAAATTGATAAAAAAAGAAGCAGTTCCCGAAGGCTGCTTCATCAATTTTTCCGTAAGTGTCCGTACACTTACTGTGCTTGCTACAAAAGAATGATTAGGGTAGCAAGCATTAAGCAAATTTTAAATTTATAATAAAATTATATCATAAAAGTTTTTAGTTTGCGATATCTAACTTGACAAAAAGCAAAAATAAAGGTAAACTGATAACGGCGTTATCAAAAGAGAAAGGAGGCGAATTTTGTTGGCTAGAAATAATTATGATGATACTCATGAAAAAATACTAGAATGTGGAAAAAGGCATTTTATTGAGTATGGGTTTGAGAAATCTAGTTTGAGAGATATATGTAAAGATGCATGTGTGACTACAGGCGCTTTTTATCGTCATTTTAATGATAAAAATGAATTGTTTGAAGCGATTGTTTCACCAGTTGCAGATAAAATATTTTCAAATTTTTTCGATTATGAGAAAGTGTCGATTGATAGTGTTAAGAAAAAACAGAATGAAAAGATTGCTCAGGTTCATGTTGATGGAACAATTGAAACTGCGATGTTTTTGTTTGATAACAAAGAAATATACTCGCTGATCATTAATGGGTCATACGGAACATCTTATGCGAATTTTCTCGAAAAATTAACAGTAATGGAGGATGATGCAAGAATTAAAATGCAGGAGATTTCTTTAGAAGCGGATATTTCCTCAGAAAGGATTAGTGATAAAGGCTTTCATATTATTAATCATGCTCATTTTTTAGCATTGACTGAGGCTGTATTGCATTCCGAAAATAAGCAAGAACTGTTAGAAAATGCGCGACTTGTTTCTTGCTTTTTTTCAGGAGGCTGGAAAAATGTTAGAGGGTATTAGAAGAGATATTTTTTTAGTCAAAAGATAACGGCGTTAGCATACGCTGTTATCACAACCTGTTTTGCACTGTTTAGCAAACTTGGATTTAATATTCAATCTACAATATTTAGGAGGAGATAAAAATGAATAATGAAAAAAAGAACAAATTGAAGATGAGGGACATTATTACATTATCTATATTCAATGTGACGATGATTATAATAATGCTTGTTACGAAAATGTGTACAATGATGCTGACAACACCAGCGTTTGATTACTTATTTTATGTAGGAATTATGGGATTGCTTTGCGCTCCGGTGTTCGTAGTAATGTCAAATAAGGTTGCGAAAAGAGGAACGTATTTGATTACTGGGATTTTTGGAGGATTATTTATAACTGTAATGGGTTCTCCATGGTTTCTTCCAGTAATGATTGTAGTAGGTATTGTATGCGAAATTATTATGATAGGACAAGACACTTATAGAAATCCAAAGAGAAATGGTATCGCATACTCGGTATATTGGGCATTGTATGCTCTTGGTAGTGCAATTCCTATGTTTTTCTTTAAAGAACAATATTTAAATAGCCTAAAAGAAAGTTATACGGAAGAGGGCATAAAGACATTGGTTAGATTTTATGGTTCTTGGGATATGCTTTTATTGATTGCAGTGATAACAATTGTGTTGTCTGCTATAGGATTTATTGTAGGAAAAAAACTTATGAAAAAACATATAGAAAAGGCAAAGTTGGTGTAGATGAGAAAATTAGATAATAGAACATATATTATCTTATTAGCAGTATCAACAATATTCTGGTTCTTGTTTAACAAGAACATTCAAATACATTTGAGTGTTGCACTAAATGCATTACTTTTTAGTTTATATAAAAAGAACATAATAAGGCTATTAAATTCGTTATAACTTACCCGACTATGGTTATATTGGCTGGGTTGTTTGCGAACAAGATAGCCTTAATGTACATTATTTTGAATATGTTAGCACGTTCAATTCCTTTAGTAATGGTAGTTACATGTATTATTGTGGGAAACTCAAGTGAACTTATGTTAAGTTTACAGAAAATAAAAAGTTCCTAAGCCCATTATTGTAATGATTTGCATTCTTATAAGATTTTTTCCGGTATTAAGTAAAGAAAATATAGCAATTAGAAATGGAATGAAAGCTAGGGGGTTATTTAGCAACTGGAAAGATTTTATGAGAAATCCTTTTTTGGTATATGAGTGTTTTATGGTACCACTAATCATTAGATGCATAAAATTATCAGATGAGTTGGGAGCTACCGCAGAATTAAGAGGACTAAATGCGGATAAAAAAAGAACGTGCATATATGAAGTGTATTTTGGATTAAAGGATATATGTGCACTTGCCATATATGGAGCTGCAATAGGATTAATATATTTTGGAGTGTGAAGATGATAAAATTTCAGAATGTATTTTTTTCTTATAGTGATGGAGATTCTTCTATCAAAGATATTACTTTTTCTATAAAATCAGGAGAATGTGTTGTACTTTGTGGTAAATCAGGGTCAGGGAAAAGCACAATTTTACGAACTATCAGTGGCTTGATTCCTGTTTTTTATGAGGGAGAGCTGAAAGGAAAAGTTGAAATAGATAAACAAATTCCGGCTGAATTGGATTCAGAAGAACGTGCTAATTTATTTGGTGTTGTTTTTCAAGACCCAAGAAGCCAATTTTTTATGAATAGTGTTCAAGATGAGATTTGTTTTGTGGCAGAAAATATAGGACTTTCTGCACATGAAATAAGACAAAAACTTGATGAGATTGTAGGAGTTGTTGGGATTGAAGGTTTACTTTCGAAAAATATAGATGAATTATCCAGTGGTCAAAAGCAAAAAGTTGCACTTGCATCTTCTTTAATTTTACAACCTAAAGTTTTGATCCTCGACGAGCCAACCTCAAATTTAGATGAAAATGGAGTCAAAGTTTTAATAAAAAAATAATTAAAAAAATTAAAGATAGAGGGATCTCTATTATTATAAGTGAGCATAGGCTTGAACCGTTCAATGAAGTAGTAAATAGATTTTTTTTATATTGATAGAGGTCTGTTAAGGAAAAATTTGGTCAAAGGAAGAGTTTGAAAGCCTTGATAATGAAAGTTTATCAAATCTTGGCTTGAGACCAAAGATAATCAATAAAAAAACACTAAGAATAAAAAAATCAAACGACTTAATTTTAGATATTGAATCGTTATCCTTTCACTATAAGAAAACAAAATTAGGAATTGATGACATTAATCTAAAGTTATATAAAGGGGAGGTTGTTTCACTGCTAGGAAACAATGGAGCAGGAAAAAAACTACTTTGTGTAAAGTTATAAGTGGGCTACTAAAAGAAAACGGAGGATCAATCAAATATAGAGGAAAAGTAGCAAACAGAAATTTAAGAAATAAATTTTGCTATTTTGTTATGCAAGATGCAGATTATCAACTGTATTCAGATTCCGTTGTAAGTGAAATTTCAATTGGTAAAAAAATAACTGAAAAATTAAAAAAAGATATAGTGGATAGTTTGGATGCTTTTAGTTTGAACGAACTAAAAGATAGACATCCTGCATCATTGTCAGGAGGAGAAAAACAAAGAGTAATATTAGCTGCAGCATATTGTTCAGATGCAGATGTTTATATATTAGACGAGCCAACAAGTGGAATGGATGGCGATGGATTACACTCAATTATAAAGTGGGTAAAACTTCTTTCTGAGAAGGGGAAAATAGTAGTTATTATTACACATGATTCACTTTTGGCCGAAGCTACAAGTGATAAGTTTCTATATCTGGAAGAGGGAAAACAAATAAAAGAAGGGAAGAAAGTGTTATATGAATATAATTAGGCAGTATATAAAAAAACGAAAGATTCAATTCTCTTGTTCTATCTTGTTTGCTATTTTTGGTGTAGTAGCTGGCTTAATCTCATATATGATCCTTGCAAGTCTTATAGCAGAGTTGATTAACGGGAATTCAAATTGGGAATTGTACTCAAATAAATTATTGATTATTACAGGACTGTTTTTAATCAAAGAAATATCAGCAGGAATATCTACAACCATCTCTCATACTGCGACATTTCAATCTTTAAGGGATATACGAAAGGAAATTTCAAATAAGTTATTTGAAATGCCATTGGGTGATATTACTGGTATTAGTTCTGGAACTTTGAAAGACATAATTGTCGATAAAGTTGACAGCATGGAAACAACTTTATCGCATATATTACCAGAGATGACAGCCAATGTAGTAGGACCAGTATTGCTTATAATATATATGCTTACTTTGGACTGGCGATTAGGTTTGGTGTCCCTTATTCCTTTCATTGTTGGTATTAGTTTTATGAAATCAGTAATGAATAAAGAATATTCGAAAAATTACAATGAATCTGTAGTCTTGGGTCAAAAAATGAATAACGCATTGGTTGAATATATTGGTGGTATTGAAGTTATTAAAGCGTTTAATCAAAGTAATACTTCTTATCAAAAATATAGTGATTCTGTCAATGACAATGCACAATTTTATTATGATTGGATGGGGAGATGTATGAAAAGAGTTTCTATTGGTCGCATACTATCGCCAATGGGAATTTTAACAGTTATACCATTTGGAATGATTTTTTTACAAAAAAATGGTAGTATTGAAATAGAAACATTGATAACAATAGTAATACTATCTTTTGCTACAGTATCAAATCTACTTAAAGCATTAAATTATACAGATGATTTGGCTAGAATTGGGACTATATCGAGTGGAGTGGAAAGCCTTTTGGCTTCAAAAAAACTAAAATGTGGGACAACTGTACAAACAGTTGAAAAACTTCACTGTTGAATTTATAGATGTTAGTTTTTTTCATACAATGGGAAAAAAACAAGTAATTAAGAATTTAAATTTAAAAATTTGATGAAGGAACATTTAATGCATTAGTGGGTGAATCGGGAAGTGGTAAATCGACAATAGCGAAACTTTTAGCAGGCTTTTGGAATGTTGAAAGTGGTCATATTAAAATTGGGGGAATAGACGTAAATAATATTCCATTAAAACAACTTTCAAAATTAATATCTTATGTGTCACAAGATAATTACCTGTTTGACTTTTCGGTTAAAGAAAATATTAGACTTGGCAATCCGAATGCAACAGATGACGAAGTTGAGCAAATCGCAATTAAAGCGGGATGCGACAGGTTTATAAGAGAACTTTCTCATGGTTACGATACTATCGTGGGAGAAGGTGGCGGGCATCTATCAGGAGGAGAAAAGCAAAGAATATCCATTGCCAGGGCAATGCTTAAAAATTCGCCAATTATAATTTTAGATGAGGCTACATCATACATAGATCCAGAGAATGAAAATATTATTCAAGCAGCGATTTCCAAATTAGTTAAGGGAAAAACTTTAATTGTTATAGCTCACAGGCTAAACACAATAAAAGGAGCCGACAAAATATTTGTAATTAATAATGGAATGCTTGAAAACAGTGGGAAACATGAGGAACTCTTAGAAAAGTCAAAATTATATTGTGCTATGTGTATGGCATCAAATAAGGAGGATGAAGCATGATAAGCGTATTTAAAAAAATCTGGTTATTCTCTGGCAAGGAAAGAAATAATTTGACGAGGTCAATAGTAGCAGCATTTTTTCATGCTGCATTTAATGCATTTCAATTTGTGGCAATCTATTATATGTTGAAATGCCTGTTCAAGCAAAATGTTGTGCAAAAGGATATTATTATAGTATTAGTAGTACTAATAATTAGTTTAATAGGCAAGATTATCACACAAAATGTATCTCAAATGAATCAAACACATGCGGGATATTTTATGGCAGCAAATAAAAGAATAGAGTTGGGAGAAAAAATAAAAAGAGTTCCAATGGGATTCTTCAATAATTTTAGTTTAGGCAAGTTAACTACTTTAGCAACTACAAATCTCACACAAATTGAGTCTTGGATACCAGTATTACTTGTTAATGTATTGGGAGGATTTTTAAATACATTCATATTTGTTTTGTCAATATTCATCATAAATTTTTGAAATAGGTTTTTGTGGCACTAATTGGTATGATAGTATTTTTTTATTTGTTACTTTTCTAATGGAAAAATGTTCAAGAAAAAATGCAGCCGATATGTCTAATATTCAGACACGTTTGACTAAAAATGTACTATCAACAATTCAAGGAATGCAGGTTATTAAATCATATAATTTGAGTGGGGAAAATAACAAAAGTTTAAACGATGCGATTGATGATAGTTACAAAACTACACTGTCGCTTGAAAAGATGATTATTCCGTATACCATAACTCAAAGAATAGTAATAGGAATGACAATTGTAGTGATGTTATTATTTTGCATTAAATTAAATCTTTCTGGAAATTTGAGTATTGCAGATACGGTTGTACTGATGATAGCAAGCTTCACGATTTTTGATGGATTGATTGGAGCGGGCTCTAATATGGCGATTTTACGAATTGCAGAGAATGCTATTGATTCATATGAATATGTTAACCACATGCCCGATATTAATGAAGGCAATATAAGTTCTTTGATACAAAATCATAATATTGATATTAAAAAAACATAGGGTTTTCTTATGACAATAGAAGAGTTTTAGATAATGTTACATGCATTATTAAAGAGAATGAGATGACTGCCATTGTCGGCATATCAGGTTCGGGGAAAACTACATTATGTAATCTAATTGCAAGATTTTGGGATGTTAACGAAGGCGAAATAAAAATAGGTGGAAATAATATTAAAGATTATACAGTTGAAAAATCTTATGGATAATATTTCTATGGTTTTTCAAGGTGTATATTTATTTGAAGATACTATTGAAAATAATATAAAGTTTGGCAATCAAAATGCAACGAGAGAGGAAGTGGTCAATGCAGCTAAAAAAGCTCAATGCCATGATTTTATAATTTCACTTCCACAAGGTTATAACACTTCAATAGGGGAAGGCGGGGCTTCATTATCAGGTGGTGAAAAGCAGAGAATTTCAATTGCAAGAGCGATGCTAAAAGATGCTCCAATTATTATTTTCGATGAAGCAACGGCAAACATTGATCCTGAAAATGAAGATAAATTAAAATTGGCTATAGAGTCACTTACCAAGAATAAAACAGTTATTATGATCGCACACAGGTTAAAGACGATTAGAAATGCAAATCAAATATTGGTTTTGAATAAAGGCTGTATTGAACAGCGTGGTACACATGATGAATTGATGAGGCAAGATGGAATTTATAAAGACTTTGTAAATGCCAAATCTATGTCAGAAAAATGGAGTTTAAATAATTAGAAGGAGAAAGCATGAATTAACTAAACAATGGGGAGGTAGTTGCTATGTGGTATGTAAGGTCTGTTATTTACATAGAAAATAATAATAGACCTTTTTGATGCCGGTAATTATTATAAGCAATTAAATTTAAAAATATAGAGAAAGAGCAAGTTCCTTTTCATTTTAGAGGACTTCTTATGCCTATGTGCAGGAGTCCTCCTTTTTTGTCTTAAAACGCAGACAAAAAAGAAATGGAGGAAACATATATGCCAAAAGAATATTACCTTTATGTCAACGGGCAAAAGGTCAAAGTCAGCGAGCAGATATACAAAGTCTACTGGCGGGAAAGAGAACACGAGAAGTATTTAGAGCAGGTGGACAAGAAAAACCACTTGCTCTTTTTTTCATCATTGGATCATGACGGACATTTTGCAGATAGCATTATTGATGAAAGCGTTGATGTAGAAAAGATTGTGGAAACACAGATGATGATTGAAGCAGTCAGAAATGCTATATCAAGGCTCAATGCATGTGGAGACGGTGGTTTTACTGTCAAAAGAAAAATAATATAAGCGCCAGAAACAGCTTATAGCTCCTTCTAAGCTAGTTGGAAGGTAACTTATTTCATCAATAATAAGTATCTTATATTTAGCATACTGCTTTAAGCGTTCATCAGGCCTGTTTTCATGGTTTGCCTTTAATAAGTTTTGAATCAGGTGATGACAGCTTATAAAATATGCTGAATATTTATTTTCGATTACACTTATTCTCAAAGCTATTGTAAGATGTGTTTTCCCAACATTCGGAGTTCCAAGAAAGATGACATTCTCATTGTTACTGATGAATCTCAGACTCCTAAGGTCATCTATCATATCCATGTCCAGTAAGTCCATGGGATTCTTATCAATTTTACGATGTCTTACATAAATACCATAGTAGCGAATCATTTTGAAATGTTTTTCAGGTATATGCAGCATTAGCAGTTTGATAAATTCAATGGCGGGAAGTGTTCTTTCTACATATTTGTTATGGGTTAAAGGGCTGAATCTGTGAGGTATTATTTCCTATGTGCCATTTTGCGATATTCAGATGGAAACAGTCCTGTATTATTTTTAAAATTTGCCGCAAATCTTCCTGCATTGGAATATCCAATAGCCAAAGCAACCTGATCAATTGCAAGGTCCGTAGATGTTAAGAGCATTTCCGCGTGGCTCATACGACGCTGCCTGATGTATTCAGAAACTGTGCAGCGATATATGTGCTTAAAAGAGTTCTTTAACTTTGTTGTACCCATACAGGCTATTCGTGCAAGCATATCAAGTGGAAGTTCCGAGTTGAAATGGTCATTTATATATGAGGTAACGTTGTTCAAGGCATCAATGTCCTGCTTGGAAATTCGTGCACAAGGCTCATTTTTACTTTTCTTTCCGTGTTCATAAACAAGAGAGACAGCTTCTGCGACCTTGGCCTCATAGAACAACTTGGCCGGTATGCCTTCTCCCTTATAATCCCAAACCTGACGCAAAAGATGTGACATCTCCGGGAAGTCGAGTGTCTGTCCAACGCGGATAAAAGCCTCATGCGGAGGCAGGTACTCATCAGGGTAGCTTTCTTTCAGATATTTTTCATAATATGCAGGAAATACTTCTATCCCCACGGAACGAATCGGGATATTCTTATGCATAATGGATTTATATTCATCATGCCCTCCGTAAAAGGTTTTTACACATCCTGCAGTTAAGCGGCGATAAGGAGTTAACTCCTCACCGGACACAGAATCATAGTAGGTAATGCTTAAACACTCCGGTGTATTAAGAGATATAAAGCTATCTTCAAAAAAATAGAAATCATGGATTTTAATATCAAACAAATCTTTTTCTCCATAGACCCAGTAATATCCACAGCCAACTCCCTTTGGAGCAAGATACAATTTTCCGGCAGGGCTAAAGTCAGGGGATGACTCTACTTCAATAAATCCGCTGCGGGTAAGCCATTCTCTGTAAAATTCGTTTATTTCCATATAATCACCTCAAAATCATACATATCGGACATTATTTCATACATATCAGTCAAACAATTCTCGGTCATATTGTTTTGCTTTCTGTGTTATTCTATACTATTTGTGCTATTAGTTGCATCTAACAGAATATTAACACAGCATCTATTGGAATTCAATACATATGCATAAGGAGGTTATTAGTTATGACAAGTGGAACAAATATCAAGAAACAGAAACTTACGATTAAGGAACTTATTACAATCGGTATTTTTTCTGCAATTATTTTTATATGCATCTCTTTGAGCGGAGGGCCATTTGCAATGTTCCCGGCATTAACCTTTTATTATCCGGTAGGCGGGGCGCTTCTTGCAGGACCGGTGTATCTTTTATTGATTGCGAAAGTGCCAAAATCCGGACCAATCTTTACCGCAGGACTGTTGATGGCAATTTTCTGCTATGTGACCGGTATGCATATCGGCATGACCATCGGATATCTGGTTGGAAGCGTACTGGCAGAATTTGTGGCATGGACAAGGCGCTATAAGAGCATAAAAATCAACATTCTTTCCTACATTGTTTTCTGTCTCGGCGGAACCGGGTCATATATTGCATATTTCATCAATCCAAGGGCTTGGGTGAGTCGAATGTTGGAGAAAGGAACACCGCATGAATATCTGGATACAATGGCGGCTTCAGTCAACAATTTTATTTTGATAACTATGTTTACAGGTACGGTTATAGTGGCTCTTTTCAGCGGTTTTGTCGGAAGTAAACTATTGAAGAAACAATTTGAAAAAGCGGGAATAACGGCATGATTTTGAGAGAATACACGGGAAACAGTAGCGGGATGCAGTTTGACCCACGCACAAAAATCATTTTGCTGATTCTATGCGTAATTTCAGCAACAATTGCTCCGTCGCTTCTGTACGAGAGTGTGCTTGTTTTTGTGGTTGCAGTATTCGGATGTGCAAGTGGGAAAGTTCTCAGGTCACTTTTATGTGCGGCGTTTTATGGTGTCTTTTATATGCTGACGCTATTTATTATGTCACTTGAAAAAGGGGGACTTTACACTGTCTTTACATCCTGGCTTGGCTTGTTTTATACAGTTTATCCCTGTGCTTTCTTAGCAGGCATTATTCTTTCCACAACTAAGGTGGGTGAGTTCCTGACTGCCATGAATAAGGCACATATTCCTAATAAGGTGGTTATTCCTTTGGCAGTTATGCTTAGATATATTCCTACGGTCCGTGAAGACTGGGGATATATCAAAGACGCTATGCGACTTAGAGATATAACTCCTTCCTTGTTTGGATTCCTTAAAAAACCGGCAATGACGGTTGAATGTCTTTATGTTCCATTGCTGATGACGGCTTCAAATACAGCAGATGAACTCTCTGCTGCAGCACTCACACGAGGGATAGAGAACCCAAGACCACGCACCTGCCTTCTCCGGATACGGTTTCGGGGAAGAGATGTGGCTGCCACAGTTCTTGCGGTATGTGTACTTGTTCTGGGTTTTGTCTGGGAAAGGATAGTATAGTGTATGATTGAGTTTAAGCATGTATCTTTCTCGTATGACTTAAACAGTGAGCAGGAAGATACAAAGGAAACGGATGATTTGCACGACATCAATTTGACAGTAAATGATGGGGAATGCGTCCTTCTCTGTGGGAAAAGCGGATGTGGAAAATCCACGTTGACACGCCTTGTAAATGGGCTTGCCCCGTATTTTTATCCCGGCAAGCTGACCGGAGAAGTTCTGATTGACGGGAGAGACATATCGAAAATGCCAATGTATGAAACTGCCTCTTTTGTCGGCTCGGTATTTCAGAATCCAAGGACACAGTTCTTTAATGTAGACACAGACAGTGAGATTGCTTTTGGAGTGGAAAACCAGGCGCTACCAAGGGAACAGATTGCAGAAAAAGTTGAGGCTGCCACAAAGGATTTGGAGATTGAAAATCTACGCGGAAGAAATATTTTCTCTCTTTCAGGAGGAGAAAAGCAGAAGATTGCTTTTGCCTCCGTATATGCCATGAACCCTTCTGTCTATCTGTTGGATGAACCATCATCCAATCTGGACATGGAAACAGTAGCTGCGTTAAGGACACATCTAAAAAGGCTTAAGGCTCAGGGAAAGACAGTTCTGATTGTCGAACATCGGCTATACTATCTGATGGGCATCGCTGACCGCATCGTTGTATTTGATGAGGGTCAGATAAAAAAGGTTTACTCTGCCAAGAATTCCTGACTTTGACAGATGAAGGACGAAACCTTATGGGGCTTCGAACGACTGACTTACGAAAAGAGGTTCCGGAGATAATCTCAGAGGAAGAACCGGAAGCAAGACTTGAACTAAAAGATGTTTCCCTGTTCTACAGGAAAAAATCCGTGGTAGAAAATATTAGTGTAAAAATTTCACGGGGAGAGGTGATAGCGCTTGTTGGGAAAAATGGCACAGGGAAAACAACATTTTCACGGGCTCTTTGCGGATTGCATAGAGAGACAAAAGGAGATTTTTTCTGGGATGGCAAAGTCATCTCGAAGAAAAAACGACAGAAGATTTCCTATATGGTTATGCAAGATGTGAATTATGAGCTCTTTGCAGAGAGTGTACAAGCAGAATGTTCCTTCGGGATAAAGAACCCGGATTTAGATGTAGTTGCAGATACGATGGATGTGCTGGAGCTGACACATTTTGCTAAAAGGCATCCCGGCACTCTTTCAGGAGGACAAAAGCAAAGACTGGCTGTCGCTGTGAGTCAGGTCTGTAAAAAAGAACTAATCATCTTTGACGAGCCTACCAGTGGACTGGATTATGAAAGCATGGCAAGGGTAGCTAAAATTGTGCATGACCTCTCCGAACAGGGGAAAATTATATTTATTGTTACACATGATTATGAATTTTTTTGCAGGACATGCAGCCGTATGCTTGTTTTTTCTGAAGGTAAAATAAGCATAGATTTAAAATGTCGTGCAGATAATAAGGAGGAGGTTAGGCAGTTGTTTTTTCGTGCCACGGGTGAAAATATTGGAGGTGATTTTTTTGAATAAAGGTCAGGAACAACCAGTGAAATTACTTCTTAAATGGGCAGGCAATGATAAATGGTACTTGTTAGCCTCTGTCTTGTGTGCATTCTTTAGCGGATTGTTTGTAATCGGAGCATATGTCGGTATTTATCGTCTGATGGATGCAGTACTCTTTGGAACGCTGACAAAGAAAGTATTGACGGACTGTATTGTTTTGGTAACAGTCACAACAATTCTTCGCATGATACTGCTTGGCCTGTCAGGTGTACTCTCGCATAAAGGTGCTTATAACACCCTGTTCAAGGTACGCTGTATGATTATAGAACACCTGGCGAAGGTTCCGCTTGGATACGTCAATGAGCGGAGTACCGGCGAAATCAAAACCGTATTGAATGAGAATATTGAGAAGTTAGAGTTATGTCTTGCACATAACATTCCTGAGCTTGTCAGCTATCTCACCGGCCCTGTCGTAATTTTTGCTTATCTTATGACGGTGAATGCCACACTGGCAATTATTTCTCTGATTCCTCTTCTTTTGGATATTCCGGTGATGATGGCAGTGTTTAAGAAAATGTCTGATATGTTGCCGGAGGCTAACGTATCGCTTGCAGACTTCAATTCCGTCATGGTCGAATATGTCCGCGGAATGCGTCTGATTAAGGCATACCAGATGGGCAGCAAATCATTTAAAAAATTCAGAGAAGCTATTCTTGACGGCAACAGGGCATGGAACAAGATTTCGAAAAAGACTGCCCCTTTGTATGCTGTATTCATCCTGTTGCTGGAGTCCGGGCTTTTGCTAATTGTTCCCATTGGAGGGAGGCTTTTTATGCAGGGTTCTATCACAGCCGGCGCATTTCTCCTGTTTGCCTATATTGGTTCATTGTATTTGACAGAATTGCTTCCACTTCAGCAGCTTGCCGGCAATTTTGCACAGGCGTTTGGCGGAATCACAAAAGCAAAAGAGATATTGGAACTTCCGACCTTTGAAGGTGGGGATACTTTACCTGAAAACCACGATATTGCACTAAAAGGCGTGTGCTTTTCCTATGATGGGAAAACAAACGTGCTTGAAAATTGCTGTCTATGCATCAGGGATGGTGAAAAGATTGCTGTTGTGGGACCATCCGGAGCTGGTAAAAGCACGATTGCATCACTTATTGCACGCTTCTATGACGTGGACCAGGGAGAGGTTCTGATTGGAGGGAAAAATGTCAAAAACATCCGATATGAAACTCTCCTTCAGAATATATCTATTGTCTTTCAGAAGACTTTTCTTACTAAAGACTCTGTCTTTGACAATATCTGCATGGGGATGAATGCTTCTCTCGCGCAGGTGCGGGAGGCTGCAAGAGAAGCTCAGATTGACGATTTTATTATGTCACTTCCTGATGGATATGATACAAAGGTCGGAAGTTATGGTTCCCGATTTTCGGGAGGAGAAAAGCAGCGGATTGCCATTGCAAGGGCAATCTTAAAAAATGCGCCGATTCTTATTTTGGACGAAGCAACGAGTGCCGCTGATCCGGAAAATCAGATGGAGATTGACAAGGCAATCAAGAACCTCTGCAAAGGAAAAACCGTCATCATTATTGCACACCGGCTTAGTGTGGTCAGAATGTGCGACAGGATCCTGGTGGTAGAGAATCATACGATTTCAGATATTGGTACACATGACGAACTGCTTTCACGGAACAGATATTATCAAAAAAGCTGGAAAAGCTATGAATTATCAAGAAATATCACCTATGGGAGGAAGTAAAAGATGACAGACAAAAAACTTTTCCATAAGAACCCTCGGTTTTTCAGTGGTATAATATTGACCATTTTGGAAGGAGTGCTTTCCGGAAGCAACTATATTGTCATTTACCTGGTGCTTAAAATGCTGTATGAGAGAGTTACTGATATGAGGAGCATCTTCAGTATATCCTGCCTTGTTGGAATAATTTTTGTTATACGTCTTGTCATTTACAGTATCGGGTTTACACAGAGCCAGATAGGCGGTGCTGAGGTATCTAAAAATATTCGTCTGGGACTTGGAGGTAAGCTAAGGAGGATTCCATTATCCGGATTTACCCAAAAACGCGAAGGGCAATATATAAATATCATGACGGCAGATGTGAACAGTTATGAGCAGATTCTGACGCACAAGCTTGCCTCACTTATAAAAAACGGGGTTCTGTCCGTTATAGTGATTGCTTTTGTCTGTGTACTATATTTCCCGGCTGCAGTCATTCTTATGGTTTCACTTTTTCTACTAATACCTGAAATGTGGCTGTCGTTTAGAATTGTGAAAAAGTACGGTATGGAGAAGAATTCCGTTACAGCGGAAGCCGTAGGACAAATTGTCGAGTACATTGACGGAATCCAGACCTTACGTTCCTATGGAATGGGTGGTGCTAAAAACAGGAATACAACAGAAACATTGCGAAAATTCAGCACAGTCAGTTATCAATATGAGGCACATGGTATACCTGTTAATTTTGCTTTTAATATTGTAAATTGGCTTACAGTTCCGCTAATTATGTGGATTGGATACATTCCATGGCAATCCGGAAGCATTAGTGCAATCACTTTCCTGTTTCTATGTATGCTGCCTATGGTCTTAGCAAAGCTGACCGCTTCGATTTCGGTTGATATGTTCAGTTACAGGAATCTTCTGATATCAAAGACGAACATTCAAAATGTGTTGACAGAAAATGAAGAATCGAAAAGTACAGATGTTTTTTCTCCAAAAGAGTATGACATCTCGTTTCACGATGTGTCGTTTTCATATGTGCAGGGGGAGCCTGTTCTGAATAATATTAGTTTTTCGATACCGGATCGCGGACTAACAGCAATCGTTGGGGACTCAGGCTCGGGCAAATCAACAATTCTGAATCTGATTGCGAAGTATTATGAACCTAAGCGCGGAGAAATTGACATCGGAGGGCAATCTATCCGTTATGTCAATGCAGAAGATGTGCTGGCTCTAATCTCAATGGTAGATCAGGATACCTTCCTGTTTAATGACACAGTACGGGAAAACATACGCTATGCAAAACCTTCATCTACAGATGAAGAAATAGAGAATGCCTGCAAGAAGGCAAACTGTGATGCTTTTATCCGCAAAATGGCAAAAGGCTATGATACTCACATTGGCGAGAATGGAAATTTGCTTTCAGGTGGTGAACGGCAGCGTCTTTCTATAGCACGTGCTATCTTGAAAGACAGCCCGATTCTGCTTCTTGATGAGGCGACTTCCTCTTTGGATATTGAAAATGAATTCGCTGTAAAACAGGCAATTTCAAATCTTCTGCAAGAAAACAAAACCGTTGTGATGATTGCCCACACATTGTCTATTATAAAAAATGCCAATCAGATTCTCGTGGTGGCTGATGGAAAAGTAGTGGAGTCCGGAACCCATGAAAAACTTCTGGCTCTGGGAGGTAAATATACTGCCATGTGGAATGCTGAAAAATAGAGGCACAATGTCCCTAAATTGTCAACGTATAGCTTGAGAATTATTCTAGTATAATAGTGAAAAAGAGGGGTACAATATCTCTGAATTATCAATGCGGAGAGATTATGGAAATAAAAAGGGGCTTCTTACTAAATGAGAATAGCCCGGAACTATAAAAAAAGGAAAAAGAGGTAATGTTTATACAAATTAAAAAATATCTATTGCCTATTATTATGCTTTTAATATTTGAAACAGTGGCAGTGACGCTGTGGCTTACGAAAGATAACCTCTTTTATCTGTTTAACTTTAGCTACATAGGACTATACATATCGCTAGGTATTTTTCTGTTTATCAGAAAATACAAGCATACCCGCCGTATCGTCCAACTGCTGGTAGGTCTTTATATGCTTGTTTATCTTGGACTTATTTGTAACGAGAATATGCAGATCGAGGGATTCTGGTACTACCTATTTACAGGCGTATTTGAGGCCGCAACTATTCACTACACAGTAGCAAAGATACTTGGACCGCTGCTTTTTGGAAGAGGATGGTGTGGATATGCCTGTTGGACGGCTATGGTTTTGGATTTTCTTCCTTACAAGATACCTAAAAACCCAAGAAAGAACATTGGGGGGATTAGGTACATAACCTTTGCAACATCTTTTATTTTTGTGGCAGCGCTATTTCTTGCGAAGGCCGGAAATATTGAACGCATCATGTTCTTGGCATTCATAATTGGTAGCATAGCATACTATGCAGTAGTGATAGCACTGGCATTTGCCTTTAAGGATAACAGGGCATTTTGTAAGTATATTTGCCCAATAACAGTGTTCTTAAAACCTATGACTTACTTTTCTTTGATGCGTATAACCTGTAATAAAGAAAAACGTATCTCTTGTGGAAAATGCAAAAGAGTATGTCCAATGAATGTGGATGTTACAGACAATTCGAGAAATAGGTTAAACGGAACGGAGTGTATTAAGTGCATGGAATGTGTTATGAATTGCCCGAAGGGGGCACTCTAAACTCAGTAAAATATTTTAATAAGAGGATAACAGCAGAGGGGGTTGAAATAAATCAGGAAAATTTGCTTATGGTTATGATAGAAAGCTTGTTATGTTGCAATAAAAAATTTAATTGAAGATAGTGATAAATTGTAGAAATACAAAGACAAATTCAGATTTGTCGAGGTAATACCTTTTAACGATAACCTTATGCTATCGTTAAAAGGTTTATAGATATGTTCCCACATACGAACGTAACTACTTGACATACTTAGTGTTCACTCGTTTCATGTGGAGGCGCTTGTTTTACTGTCAAGAAAAGATAAATAAGGGTCAAAAAGTGGCGTATTTCCGGGCTTTTTGCGAGGTGAGTGCCATAAGAGCATCCTTGCGACTTAGCTGATGAGGACTAAATAAAACTGTAATAAAAACCGGACTAAATCTACTCTAATTTGCCAAGTTCAGCAATATAATCCAATCCAAAAACCTTTATTTCATCTAACACTCTTTGGAATTTAGCACCTACTTTACTTAAAGAATATTCTACATGAGGAGGAACTTCGGGGAACACTTTTCTGTTTATAAGTTTATCATGCTCCAGTTGGCGTAACTGCCTTGTTAAAACAGTTCGTGTAACATCCGGAATAAGTTTTTCAAGCTCATTAGATCTTTTAGTACCTGTACTTAGATGGTACAGTATCACAATTGCCCATTTTCCCTGCAATACTCTTTGCGTGGTGATATATGGGCATTTATCATATATATTCGACATAAAAACCTCCTGAAACGGCATAGTATCTATTTAGATACTATGTATTATAAATGTTCGTACTTCTAAAATCAAGACTGTAAGATTATAATAATGGCAAAGGAATGTTGTTTATAAATTTTCAAGGAGGGTCATTATGAAAAACGAAGTGATTGAGGTATTTAACGCCTACACAGAAGCATTATCAAAGGGAGATTTTGAAGCTGTATTTGACATAATGTCAGATAATATTGTTTGGCATATGGGTGGAGAGAGTTCGCTTTCGGGTATAATTAAAGGAAAACAGGCTTTGGGCGAGCGTTTAGGAGAATTTACAAAGAGAAGCAATGGAACATTTAGAGTTATTACAAATTGGGCTGCAAGTAATGATTGTTTTGTTGCTGCAAGTGTAGTTTCTTTAGCTGAAATAGGGGAAGAAAAGCTGAATAATCCGGGTATTGATTTGTTTAGAATAGAGAATGGAAAAATCCAGGAAGTGTGGACATTTTCAGAACAGCAAGAATCAGAAGATAAATTTTGGGATGCCAAGTTTTTCTCTAACAAGTAAAATCTTTAAATAATCTACCGACCTACAAAAGTTAGACTAAAAATCTAGCGATTGGAGGTCGGGTTTTTAATTTATCCCCAATTATTCACGAAACATCTTGTGAAATATCGTAATCAAGCCGCAGGTTTGAAATTAGGATATTTTACAAGATGTTTGATAATATCACCCCATAGTCACAGACCGGAAACATTTTATCCTACTTTACTATGTGAAATAAGAGGTCTGTGACCTATGGCGTGAATAATTGGGGTTTATTATGTTTTTATTCTCAACCAGCTAAACTCGAAATAAAAAGGTGTAAATCTGGCTAAATTCTTTGCTGGTTGTTGATTAGGCTGCAACCTTATGATATAACATGGATATTGGAGTGGAAGACTTTTTGATAACACAAACATATAAAAGTTACCCAAAGGAGAGCTATAGTTATATTGAAAAGTAAGGGCACTTGTGCCCTGAAAATTCAAAAAGTGATTTTAGAGGGCGTGGCGTGAAGTGAATATTTTTTAGGTTAGTTTTAGCGAATACTTTGATGTATTTGGATGAAAATAGCTTGGAATTATAAAAGAATAAAAATGAAGAAATGGGATAGTATTTACCGAATACAAAACAGGAATGGATGGATATACTATTATTGTAATGAAGTAGTAAAACTTATGGAAGGAACTGAACATGAACATTTTTGACGAAGTGGACGAGAACCTGTTTCGTCCATTAACAGGAATAAATAAAAGAAAATATGTCGATATTCTTACTTTGATTTGGGAAAGGTGCAAGAGGCAGCCTTTTTATGCCATAGAAAAAAGTACTATTTTCGATATGGTGGAGGAGTATTTTAACGGATTAGATGAGCAGGTAGAACTTGATATAGAGGAAGAAATAGAGGGCAATATGGCAGATGCCCGCAGTATAGCAGGCAGTTTCACCAGAAGACTTAAAGATACCGGTTGGATTATTGAAAAAGAAGGGGAGTATGAGGAAGAGTTCAAGCTTGCAGTCAACTATAAGGTGGTTCCTTTACTCAAATCTTTTCAGGATATTATTAACCCCAAAATTACTACATATAAGGGAAAGCTATTTAAGATCTACTCTTTATTTGAACATATTTCAGAGCAGGGCAGTCCTTATGAAGGTGTACTAAAAGAGGCTTCTGAAGACTTTGATAATCTGAATCAGGCTCTTAGAAGCCTGTCTGCCTCCATTGAAGACCATATAAATAATCTCACACAGGGGAAAAAGCCTGAAGAGATATTGGAGTTGTTTGGAAAGTATGAGGAGAATATTGTTGTAGGCTCATACCATAGGTTTAAGACAAATGATAATCTCTATTACTATAAAAGCAGCTTGGATGACAGCCTTAATAAATGTGAGGGTGATTTATTTGATGCACTTATACTTGACTATATGGATGCGGAGCGTGTCGATAGAACTGAGGCAGTATTAAAGATAAAGCAGCTCATTACAAAGGTTCGTATGGATATTGGAGAAATGGAAGACCTCATGAGAAACATTGATGACAGGCATATTATCTATAGAACCAGGGCAGTACAGAGAGCACAGTTTTTACTGTTATCGGATGGAAGTGTAAAAAGTAAAATCAATAACCTGTTACAGTATTATGCAAGTCAAATTGAGACAAAAGATGATTTATATGATGAGGATGATTCTGTTTGCTATGATGTATTTCAGGTATTTGGTCAGAACTATTTTGACAGTTCATCACTTGCGGCACCGATTAAGAAAAGACGTTCATCTCCGATTGAGTTAATGGCTGTCATAGATGAACTTGATATGGAGCTTGTGTCTGAAAAAAGACTTAAAATGATGGAGTATATAAGAAATGCACTGACTTCCGAGAATGTAAATTTATTTGCAAAGGATATTTTACAGGGGAAGACAGCAGTATCAATCAGCAGTGTTTTTGAGAATAAACCTGATATTTTGCCTAAGGTTATTGGTCTGTATACATATTCACAGACATCTGAGCGTGAATATGAGATAAGGCTTAAAGATACATTTGTGGAATGTAATGGTGTTCGTTTCAAAGAATTTATTGTTGAGGAGAGGAAGAGTTAAAAATGGCTGTTGATATCAAAGAGGAAATTGCTAATTATTTGTTGAATAACTGCTTCCTTATAGGAACTGTGGATTCTACCAGGGATAGATACTATTATGTTATAGGTCATGAAGAAAGCTTTAGACAGTTATTTCAACCTATTGGGTATACACTTGTTATTCATAGAAATCTGCGTGTGGTACAGCTTATTAACAACCATGGCAGAGGCAGGCTTTCACTTAAAAAGTATGAAAGCATTATGCTCCTTATTTTAAGACTGTTATATGTGGAGAAGAGGGAAAGCCTTTCTACAAGTGAGGAAAAGGTTGTTGCAACCGTTGAGGAGATAAAAAACGAATTTGGGAAGTTAAATCTTCCAAGACGATTTGATAAGGTGTTGTTGGAGGATTCTCTCAGAAATATCAAGAGGTATAATTTGGTGCAGCCTTTAGATAAACTGCTTGATATGGATGCAAAGATACAGATATATCCGTCTGTGATGCTTGCTATGCCGGATACAACTATTTCAAAGGCCTATGAGGAGACAAGTAAGTTGCTTTCACAGTATGTAAATTCAGATGAGGAGGATGAGAACGATGATTAGAATGACCAGAATTCATCTGATTAATTGGCATAACTTTCAGGATGATATTATAGATTTTAAGAATATTACATATCTTCTTGGTGTAAATGCAGTCGGAAAAACAACAATTATGGATGCCATCAGATATTGCCTTACAACAAACAAGGATTTTAATACTGCAGGTAATAAAAAGAGTGGAAGAACATTGCTTGGCTCAGTACACCAGAAACAGAGGGCGGAGGAAAGTTATCTAAGACCGGGACATACTGTATCTTACATTGGAATAGAATTTTTGGATGAGAGTATTAAGAAAAATTTTGTAATTACGGTTCGTGTGGAATCTGAAACACCAAAGCAGGATTTAAAAGGTGTATATCAGGATTGGTATATCACAAAGCAGGGGTATTCACTTGAAGATATTCCGTTTTTTACTCAGGCAAAAGACGGTAAAAAGCCTACATCAAGGGATGCATTTAACCTTGAAAATAAAGGCATGGATAGAGCATCAAATCAGGCAGATGCCAGGAGAAGAATATGTCGTATACTGGGCATCGGTGAAGCAGACTCACAGATTGGTAAAAAGTTCAATGAAGTATTTCATATGGGTACAAGTTTAGAGGATATCAAGGACATCCGTGAATTTATTTATACTTATATTCTGCCAGAACCTGAGGTAAATATTGATTTTTTGCGGCAGGATATGCATGAGCTTGAACGTTTGCAGGAGATTCTGCAGGAAGCGCAGGATAGGGAAATCCTGCTTGCTGAGATTAATGAGAAAATCGTTGAAGCAAAAGTTCGTCTTTCTAAGGTAAAGATAAATGAGATTCTTGTTGCATATGCAAACTTCCGGGGGAATGTGGAAGAACAGCAGGAGAATAAACAACTTATATCAAAATGTGAAGACAGCATTAGTATATTAACAGACAAATTAGAGGAATTGTCTGAGAAGGAAAGAAAAGCAGAGGATTTATTGTATGAGGCTAAAAAGGCGAAAGAGGATAATACCGACAACAAGGAAATGCTTTCGTTAGAACGAGAGAATAAAGATAAAGAATTAGAGCATGAGAGACTTGTTAATGAAGCTGCAAGATATGGAACATTATTAGAAAGTCTTTCTTCCCTAAAAAGGAGATTAAATGCAATAGGTTTTGCCTGCGATTGGTCGGTAACAAACAATGAAGATATTACTGCTGATAAACGAATATCTGAGATAAAAAAGGCAGAAGAAATCCTTGCAAAGTTAGAAGAATCCATTAAGAACAGGGATGCAGAGATTAGAACAAAGATTAGTAATCTCTCAACTCAGTCTAAAGCACTTGAGAATAAAATTAAGAGTCTGGAAGCCGGTGTAATGTGTTATCCCGATGAGGCTGTATTTGTCAGAAATAAAATTAATGAGGAATTAGGGGAGCAGAGCAAGGAGGAAAATGCAAAACTGTTATGTGAACTTCTGTATATGACAGATAATAGCTGGCAGGATGCTGTGGAAAGTTATTTGAATACTCAGAGATTTAACATTATCGTTGCCCCGGACAACTATCTCATTGCTAAAAAAGTGTTTATTTCATTGGGAGATAAAGTTAAGGGAATCGGACTTATTGATACTAGAAAAATCGGAGAAATTGAATACTCCAGTGAAGGTATATCCTATCTTGGAGATAAGGTTGAGTCTGAGAATATCTATGCAAAAAGGTATGCCAGGTTTGTTATGCGGGATGTTATATGTTGTGATAACGCAGACACACTTGAGCAATATGGGAAGAGTGTTACAAAGGATCGTTTAAGATTTCAGAATTTCTGCCTGCAGAGAATGGGAAAAAAGGAGCATTTTATCGGGGTTGATGCTATTGCTAAGCAGCTAAGCAGCGCTAAGTCGGAGTTGGTAAATATTCAAAAGTCACTTGTAGAATTGGATAAGGATAAAAAGTCATTTGATGCTGTTTATAATGATTACAACAGATTTACAGCCGGCAACAACTTTACCCTCCTGGAAAAATACTGTGATTCCGGCAGACAGGCAAAAGAAGTCGGAGTTAAAATAGAAGAAATAAGGGCAAAGATAGAAGAATTTAAGAATAATCCCATTTTACTTCAGATGTATGATAGGGTAAGTGAATGCGAAAAGAATGTAAAGACAATTCAAAACGAAATAACTGATGCCAAGGCGAAAAAACAGAATCTTGAAAAAGATGTAAAAAATGCAGAAGAATTGATTTCAAAACTTGAAGAAACTGTTAGCGGTATGCAAAGTGCTTATGAGGACAGCTTAATAGAATATCCTGAATATGCAAGTGATGTAGAAAAAAAGTATCAGGAAGAGAGAATAACCAAGGAGGCGTCAGCTATTGCCTATAATTTTGGTAACCGCACTTCACAGGATAAGATTGTTTTAAGTAATTATATGAACCAGCAATTGATTCCTTTACAACAAAAATATACTGCCACTTACACCTGTGATTATCCTGAAGGAGTAGAAGGTGCACCACGATATCAGCAGGAGTATCTTTCATTGAAGAATATTGAACTGGAGCGCCGTAAAGAAGAATTGGCACAGGCACAATTACGCTGTAAAGACAGATTCCGCAAGGAAGTACTATTTAGAATGAAGGATGATATTCTTCATGCAAGAAAGCAATTTAAGCAGATTAATCAGGTAATGGAAAATTTGGAGTACGGTGAAGAAAGTTACCGCTTTGGCATTGATAAGAGTAAAGATAAAGAACTTGCTATTTTTTATGAGATTATCATGGATAAGGATAATCAGCAGATTGACAGAGATAATGAGATTATGGCCTATTTTGCGGAAGCTAATAAATCAGAGGTATTTGAAAGCCAGATAGAAGATTTCATGAGCAGGATAATGATGGATGTAGAAGAGAGGGCAAAGGAGAATCTGACAGGACAGAAGTCCGGAGCAAAGAGCATGGGCATGTATGTGGATTACAGGACATATCTGGATTATGATATCATTGTTAAAAATTCTGTTACAGGAATTGAGGTACCTCTGTCTAAGGTAAGCGGAGAAGGCAGCGGTGGTGAGAATCAGGCACCGTTTTATGTTGCAATCTGTGCTTCACTTTTGCAGATTTATGAGCAGAATCAGGAGAGTTGTATGAGGCTTATTCTGCTAGACGAAGCATTTAACAATATGACAAGTGACCGAATTGAGCCGATGATGAATATGTTTAAAAAATTAAATCTTCAGTTGGTTCTCATTGCTACAGCAGAAAAGGCAACATCAATTTTGCCATATTGTGATATTACATATTCAATTGTAAAATCAGGCAATAGAAATGCTATCGGAGTTTTTGAAAAAATATAGGAAGTGCCCGAATTTGTAAGTCATGAAAGGACTGAGATGAATGGACTATGGGAAAGATATTTTAAGCAGATTATTAGATATGTATGAGAGAAGAGGGGCATTTGATAAGGATGTTTCCTCTTTACGAGCCATTCAACTTGAGGTAAGTAAAGTTTATAAGGAATATCTAAATCGCTATAATCATGAAGCATATAAAGATATTAATGCCTCTATAGATGCTTTATGTGTAAAAGGACTGGTGATTGCAGAGAAAAACAATTCAGGTCAATACTTAAAGGTTAAGTTAAATGTACCCACTGCCAATGAATCTTATAAGAAGTTAAAAAGAATGAGCATTCCGAAGCAGTGTGAAAATGTAAAAAGCGTATTGGCTAAATATCAGGATTGCGAGCTGCCACTGCTGCAGAAGGTTATAAATGATTGGTTTAAGTGCTTAGCAGAATTTAAAAATTACCCTATGATTTGAAATATGACAGCAAGCGTGTTGATGATACCCTCTCTGTTTTACAGGCTTTATTAAAACTTAACACTGAAACCTATATTCGTAATTTTTTTCAACGGCATTGTTTAAGGACTCAAAACGCTTTCAGAAGGAATTTAGAAGTACGGTAGAGTCAATATTATTCGATTATACGGATGAAGTTGTGGAAAAAGGACAGGATTCTAAATTTTTTTATAATCTATATGAAAATCCTACCTATGTATTGATAAAAGGAAATGTTGTTATACAGTTTACTTCATCAGTAATTGATGTGTCAGAGTTACAGGACGGAATTGCATTATCAAATGCATCACTTGAAAAATATTAGAAAGGTAACGGTAAAAGCCGGTAAGGTAGTTACCGTTGAAAAACCTTACAACATATCATGATTTAGATGAAGAGGATGCGGTACATATTTACCTTGGGGGATACCACAATCATTCAAAGCAGATTTTACTTGAAAAAAATATACGCTGATAATAAGGATAAAGAATACTTACACAAGGGAGATTTGGATGTATATGGTTTTTTAATATTAGAGAATTTAAAGGAAAAGACAGGAATTCCATTTGCTCCGCTTATGATGGATGTGACAACTCTTGAGAGATTTTATAATGCAGGACTTTATAAGGAGTTGGCGGCGATAGACATAAAGATGATTAAGGCAAAGAAATGCACTGACCTTATTGCATATAAAGATGTGCTTCAGTACATGCTTGATAATAATTGCAAGGTGGAGCAGGAGTCAATGAAGGCAGTGGAATTGATGGGATAGAATTTAACAAGCTGCTTAATATAATCCCAATTATTCACAAAATATCTTGTGAAATATCGTAATCAAGCCTAAGATTTGAAATTGTTATATTTTACAGATGTTTGGTAATAACACTCCATAGTCACGGGCCGAAAACAGTTTATCCTACTATATTATATGGAATAATAGGGCTGTGACCTATGGAGTGAATAATTGGGGGTTACTAAATTTATTAAAGGAAATCAAAAGCCATGAACACAAATGAAGAAAATAACAGTAAAGCCAATACCATAAACGAAGTATGTAAGGGCTGTGGCTGGCAGTACCCGATTAATGCACTTTCCTGCAATAGAGTCCAGCTAATAAATGTCAATACCTAAAAGGGGGAAATCTTATTTTTTATTTTAGGTAAAAAAGGACAGACTACCCCCTTGGTGCAGATGGCATTGAAAAAATTATGCAGCTGTATTACTCTTTGAAGAGTTGTATTGCCTGATGTGTTTCCGTGGAGTGATGATTTCAAAAGGCTTGCCATCCCTTAGTATGGCAAAAATCATATTGCATACCTTATGAGATACAGCCCCCATTGCCACAAGCTTTGGCTTTGATTCACATTTTTTGAGGTAAAACTCCCTCAAAACGGGATTTTTAGCATTGCCGTTTCTTGCAGGGCTTATGCTCTGGAGTGTCAGTATGTGAATTACTCTCCTTGCGATTGCAGAGCCACGCTTTGACATTTTAACCTTTGTTCCTTCGAACTTGCCTGACTGTTTGACTGCCGGATCAAGACCAAAGTAGGCAAAAAGCTGTTTTGGCTTTTTGAAAGCAGAGAAGTCACCGATTTCAGCCATTAGTGATATGGCTGACAGAAAGCCTGCACCCTTGAAGGTTTCAATCAGCTTTAACTGCCTGACAAACTCGGTATCTTCATTGGCTTTTACAAGCTGTTTCATTGTCTCAAGTAATCTGGATATTTCTTCATCGTACTTACGGATGAAGCTTATGTACAGACGGATACGAATTATGTTGCTGTAGGATATACAACCAAACTCATTCGTATCATTTGTAGCTTTGATTATGGCATTATACTTATTTTCAGCATATTTAAGCCCAAAACGTGCCGTAGACTTTATAATTATGATTACTTCCTGCTCATCAGCGTCTATAAGAGCTTTCGGTGATGCGTATGTTTCAAGCAGGGTGAGGGAAGTGTTAGTGGTTACCTTTGAAAATATGCCAATGTACTGTGGAAACGCCATGCGGAGTTCGCCCTGAAGCTTATTGGCATAAGCAGAACGGCAGTCCATAAGTGAATAGTATTCACGACAGAGGTTTCTACAGTTAAGTGCAAGTTCAGAAGGCATAATCGAAACCTTTAAATCCGGCTTCAAACCAACTAAAGCAGCTTTTTTTGAATCAAAACGGTCATTATGTACTTTTCTTATGTTAATATTTGTGCTATTCTTAGTGATGATAGGATTAATAACGGAGCAGTTAAAACCCTTATCACGAAGATAGCAGAAAAATGGGTAATGATAAATCCCCGTGGATTCGAGAAAAATGCGGATTTCCAGAGAATACAGCTTTTCTGCTTCTTTTATTTTAAAGACAGCTGTTTCAAGGGACTCCATGCAGTTATGAATGATTTTGTAAGGTTTTCCTACAAACTGCTGGTTTGGAAGTGCAATTGACATCCATGAAAAATCCGCGCCTATATCGATTCCAACGGAGATGAATAAATCATCGGAGTTAAAAACAATATTGCTTGTCATGAGTATAAACTCCTTTCTGATAGGAATCCATTTCCAATACAACAGGTACACAACCTAGCGCGTTATTCAGTTATAGCCTTAAAGGCTCCCAACCAGCTAAAACATAAAACCCTGTCGAATGGAATAATTGACTTACTGCAGGTATGTGCTGACAGTTCAGCATCCCAAGGAGGTAGCCATTCTTTGTCCTATACTAAGAGATAATACCTTATGTTTTGTCTTATGTCTATTGGAAGCCATTAGGCAAGATAAAATTTATGATAACATCTGATGAAGGTAGAATACCTTCTTCTGTTATACATATAGAAACTTATTAACTAAGTAGTCTTGATTGACTATACCATTATTATACTAGGAGTTAATATTATGCCTTGGTATGAAGAATTGGTTAATCGCATAGATGAACATAAAATATATTGTCATAAAGAGCCAATCTTAGTGGCACTTTGGATGGCACTTTGGCACTAAAGATTATTGAAGCAATAAAGGAAGACCCATCAAGCACTATTTACCGGATTTTTGTAAGAACCACTTCCGGCTGCACAGAGAAAGGAATGGTAGATATGATTTTAGAAACAGAGAGACTTATCCTTCGTCCGTGGCAAGAAACGGATGCTAAGGAATGCTATAAATATGCAAAAGATCCACGAGTAGGGCCGGTTGCAGGGTGGCCGGCACACACAAGTGAAGATAACAGCCGACAGGTCATCCGGGATGTGCTGATGTCACCGGAGACCTACGCTATTGTACTGAAAGAAACTGGACTTCCAATTGGCAGCATCGGCTTTCACCATAATGACCTTGCAAAAAAGGATGATGAAGCGGAGCTTGGTTACTGGCTGGGAGTTGATTATTGGGGACAAGGTCTTGTGCCGGAGGCTGGAAGAGAGCTGATGCGTCATGCCTTTGAGGATCTTAACCTTGTTCGCATCTGGTGTGGCTATTATGATGGTAACGAGAAATCAAAGCGTGTTCAGGAAAAGCTTGGGTTCAAGTATCAATGGACTACTGAGGATGTGTCAGTGCCACTGATGGGCGAAATAAGAAAGGGACACGTAAGCCTATTGACAAAAGAAGAATGGGGGAACCTCATTACGCTTTATACACCATCATTGGAAGATCTTTGGTTTCGCCAGAAGATGATGGCGGATACGGAAACCATGTCGTATAACCACGCTTGGGGAGGTACAATTCCTTTTCCGAAAGAGGAGTGGCTTGGCTGGTATGATTTGTGGATTGTAAATCATCAGGGCAAACGTTATTACAGATATTTGAAGGATAATGCTGGTCATTTTATTGGAGAGATTGCCTATCATCACGATGGTGATCGAAATATTTATGTCGCAGATGTCATAGTCTATGCACCATATAGAAAAAAAGGCTATGGCAGCATTGGATTGGATATGCTTTGTAGTGCTGCTAAACAAAATGACATAAAACTGCTGTATGACGATATTGCAATGGATAATCTGGCGGTTAAGATATTTCTAAAGAATGGATTTGTTGAAGAGTACAGAACAAGCGAAATTATCATGCTTAAAAAAGAACTATAAAGACTATCCTAAGGTACCCATACCGCTATCAAAGACAGCGCCTGTTGTCGAGTTATATAAACTTACCTAAGTGATGCTCCGAATGATAACATTTCGCTCCGGCATCCGCTTCGCTACGCCTAATGCGCTCACTTAGATTACAAACAATCATATCAGCCCTACAACTTAGAATTTACAGTGATAGAAAAAACTCAGACCGCCGGAGGCAATGAAACCATGGCTCATTCAAAGGAAATTGTAAAGAATGGATATCTTGTATATCCAATAAAATGGATAAATTCACACAGGAATTTGCAGGGAATAATCGCTTGATTCTTGATTACACAATGGCTTCACTTGATGACTTAGAAAAGTGGATTCTAAGCCACTATCAGGATGTTATCGAATTGATTGATGACGGTAGCACTTTGGACTATTTGACTGTGTATATCGGAGAAACATTTAGGGAGTATCTTGGCGGTGAGTGGGTAATGGAGTTAAAAGATAATAAGGATCCATCTTATCCAATACTTATATTGTCGGAAACAGCTCATAGAAGAGAAGCTCAGGTTGCACCAGAGGCTCTTGCTACTGAAAGTATTAGCATAAACAAAGGGAATTATATAAGCGGAATTTTGTTGAGTTATATTTCATCTGAGATAAAAACCATAGATAAGCTGGTAGAATTTATGGAGAAAGAATGCTACAACTTTGACTCATTTTCAATTGGAAAACATAAGGCGGTAGAAGGTTTGTTTTTGGATAGAGACGGAGAAGGCTTTATCTATGGCTATGAAGAGAGAGGACATAGGGATATAAGAAAGCAGTTTAATAATGAAGGAGCTGCAGTTTGCTATATATTTGAGAGGATTTCTAAGGGAGAAGTTAACGATTCTCACTTAGCAGTTTTTACAATGGATGAAAAAGAGATTTTGGAGGCAGAAAAGAAGCTTGAAGAAATGTTCATCCCCTTTTGGCGAAACGATGTGCCAGGCTACTCTTTGGGTGGGGAGACCGCTTATAGAATCTTTGTAAATGGCAAGAATATAAGGTATTTAAAGGGTCTTAAAGAGTTTAAAATGTAATTTGGTAAAATTTAGGGAACTTTTTGATGAAGTGGACGAGAACCTGTTTCGTCCATTAACAGGAATAAATAAAAGAAAATATATTGATATTCTTATTTTGATTTGGGAAAGGTGCAAAAGGCAGCCTTTGTATGCCATAGAAAAAAGTACCATTTTCGATATGGTGGAGCAGGAGTCGATTAAGGCAGTGGAATTGATGGGATAGAATTTAATAGGTTGCTTAATTTAATAAATCTACTAAAGGAAAATAAAAGCCATGAACACAAATGAAGAAAATAACAGTAAAGCTAATACCATAAACGAAGTCTGTAAGGGATGTGGCTGGCAGTGTCCGCTTAATGCACTTTCCTGCAATAGAGGGAGGAGATTAAACGGTGTGCCTGAGGTCATAGCAGAAAATATTAAGACTAAAAGACCGTCAGGAAACCCCAGGACTGAGAGATTTCTACGCAGATTAAACAGAGGTGATAAATAAAACAGGAGGTTGCAATGAACAAATATCTGAAAAATTTACCCCAGTTTCGTTATTATCCGGATCCTGTAGGTACGGGTGCATTTGAAGAGGGGGAGGCAAGGACCTGTCCTTGCTGTGGCAAGAAAAGCACTGTTTACTATTATAGTGAGCCATATTGTATTGAAGATGTTGAGAATCTCTGTCCTTTTTGCATTGCATCAGGTGAGGCTGCAAGGAAATACGATGCGAGCTTTATCCAGGATGCGGAGTGGAGTGGTGAGCCTGATAAAGAAAAGGATGAAGAGCTTTTCTGCCGTACACCCGGGTTTGTAAACTGGCAGGGTGAGCATTGGCTATCCTGCTGTAATGATTACTGTGAGTATTTAGGAACAGTTGGCACCAAAGAATTAAAGGCTATGGATATTGCAGATGAGGTCTTTAGCGAGTATGCAAAAAGAGACGAGTATTCAGATATAGAGGAATACCTTGTAAAAGACGGCTCTCTTTGTGGTTACTTATTCCGTTGCCTGCATTGTAGAAAATATCATCTTTGGGTGGATGCGGATTAAAGTGAAGGGGACAATATGAAAACTTATTATGTATGGATTGGGACATTTGCAGAGAGCGATTTTGAAGAATACTGGGATAATGAGCCTTATGAAAATGAAATGGAATTATGGAAGAAGGGACAGAGGGATAAACCAAGCGAGGACTTAAAATGCGGATTTTGCAAGGAAATGGACTTAGAAGAATTGGACAAAAAAGATTTTTGGTTTTCTGTCAGGCCTTCTTTATGCAATGTACGGAAGCTGGCAAGAGAGTATATTGCGGATTTGGATGAATTTGAAAGAAAATGTAAGGAGAAAGGCATTTTAGAGGGAAATGTAATCTGGGGTGTATCGGTGGAAGATTTCCCTGATTTAGAACCGGAAGCCTGTGAGAGTATGGATTATGTAGGGGAGATAGGGGTATAAAATAGTGAAATCTGTGTTCCTGGGGATGTCATATTGGTTTATTTTGTTGAAAAACTATCACTATAGTGACGCTATGTTTATAACTTCAATAAGGGGGAAAAAAGATGGCAGAATATATCACTATTTTTCATGGTTCAGAAAAAATTATTGCACATATCAAAGTGAAGATGGGAAATGTTTTATTCTTGACTTTTGGGTGTTTCCGGAATTTCGAGGAAGTGGAATGGGACACCGGTGTTTTGAAGCATTTGAAAAATACGCAAGGTTAGATGGTGCTGAGTATTATGAGCTAAATGCAGAAAAAGAAAATTCTATTCGATTTTGGAAATCTCTGGGATTTGTTGAAAATGGGAAAGATGAGTATGATATGTTGTTACTGATAAAGAAGTAAATTAGATTCTATTGGAGGAAATAATAATGATTTTTTTAGATAAATTGACACCACTTTAAAAACTTTTAAATAAAAAAACAATTATATACAGGAATTATGTAAAACGATAAGAAAAAAATTAGTTTATTTTTTTCATCGGCAATTAAAGAACGGATTAAAAAGGATTTAGCTAGGATTGATGAAATTCTAGAGAAGGAAGGAATTTATCTTTAAGAAATCTGCTTACTATTTCTTAAATTATATAGAGCAAAATAGTGAAAAAAATAGTGAAATTTTAATGAAATAAAAAGCACCGTTTCTGATGCAATAAATATATTAGGAGGTGCTTAAAGACAATAATCAACAGACTTTCAATCCTTGTAAAAAATGGATTCGTTGTACCTAATATAGTAAAAGAGCGTGTTCGTTCTTACGAATTAAGTGATTTTACAAGGGAGAATGAGGGAGAGATAAAGAAGAGGATAAAAATTTTCAATCTGGAAAGGGTTAATCCCCCTCAAAATAGCTTGGCATAATTTATGCCGGAAATTTGGCACGACCAAATTAGCATATCCCTTGAATTAAGGTTTGTATGTGAGTAGAATAAAAGTAAGAGGTTATAAGTTGCAACTAAAAACCTTACATTTAAGCTATTACAGAATAGGAGGGAGATTATGTTTAAACAAATGACAAGAAAATTTATGTTGTCCCTGCTCTTAACAGTAGTTGTTATATCTATGTTCCCGGTGAGGGCTTTTGCAGATAAGAAGTCATCCAATAACCTATTGAAGAATCCAAGCTTTGAGGAATATACAGAAAGTAATACAGTTAAGCTTCCTAAGTATTGGGTTAATGAAAATGGATTTTGGGGATTAGATAAGGATGATACCCCTGGGTACAGGGCTTGATATGCTCCCTTCTAGGTAGACAAGAGAAAAAACAAAATCTCTTACTGCCTGGAAGGGAGCATTTTATGTCTAAAAGTAAAGTATCACATTCAGAAAAATTACAGACAGTACATTTGATATTAGAAGGTAAAGAATCACTCCGACATGCTGCTGTCAGATTGGGAATCAGTATCGCCTCCATACAACAATGGATAAGCATTTATAAGAGTGAAGGTGAAGGAGCTTTTCTTGTTACAGTAAATAAGAGGTATCCCAAAGAGCTGAAAGAGCAGGCAGTATTGGATTATCTCTGCGGTCAAGGTTCCCAACAGGAAATTTGCCAGCGCTATGGAATCAGAGCAAAAAGTAAGTTACAAAACTGGATAAAGAAGTATAATAGTCATGAGGAGCTGAAAGTTTCCGGGACAGGAGGAACATTTATCATGACCAAGGGAAGAAAAACAACCTTCGATGAGAGGGTGGAAATCGTTCAATACTGCATTGGACATGACTATAATTATGCTGAAACGGCAGTTAAATTCGGCATTTCCTATCAGCAGGCACGAAACTATATCGTAAAGTATGAAGCAGGTGGAGTGAACGCTCTCCAGGATAGGCGCGGCCGACCAAAGCCGGTTGAAAAAATGACTGAGTTGGAGAAACTCCGTGCTGAAAACAAGATTCTGCGTGCCGAAAAGGAACGCGCTGAAATGGAGGCATCTTTCTTAAAAAAACTCGACAAGATAGAGAGGAGGCGGGGCTAAGCCTGGTCAGACATGGGCAGGTCTATCAGGCAATCAAAGAAGAAAACGAAGAGCATGGTTATCCGATTAGTGCTCTCTGCAAACTGGGATCTGTAAGCCGTGCGGCATACTACAAATGGCTTCACAGAGAGAAACCTGCTTATGAAGCAGCAAATGAATACATTGCTGATGAAATCGAAAAAATTCATATAGCCAGCCCTGATAAGGGCTATCGCAGAATAAGGGATGATCTGGAACGTTATCACGGAATCAAGGCAAATGATAAACGAGTGCTTCGGATCTGCCGTAAGAAAGGAATTAAGTCCACGATCAAGTATTCCAATAACGGGTGTACAAGACAGGCGATAAATCCCCAGTTTATTGCAGATAACATATTGAACAGAAATTTCACAGCGGAAGCTCCAAATCAGAAATGGTTGACGGACGTCACAGAATTCAAATGGTATGATGAGAACAAGGACAAGCATAAAGTGTATCTTAGCGCGATACTTGATCTCTATGACCGGCGGATTGTCGCATATGTGATCAGTGACCACAACGACAATCATCTGGTCTTCAATACGTTTGATAAGGCGATTGTTTCCAATCCGAGAGCAACACCTCTGTGTCATTCTGATCGAGGATTTCAATATACCAATCGAAACTTTCATGCCAAGCTTGAGGCTGCGGGTATGACACAAAGTATGTCCAGAATAGCCAAATGCATCGATAATGGCCCGATGGAAGGATTCTGGGGCATTTTGAAACGTGAGCGGTATTATGGCAATCGGTTTACAGTCAGAGATTCTCTTGTGAAAATGATCGAGGATTACATTGAATACTACAACACCAGACGGTTACAACGAAAACTGGGAATTTTAACTCCATTCGAAAAGCACGAACAATATCTGGCGGTAGCATAAAAACTGCCACCAGATTAAAAATATCTGATGGCAGAAAATTTTTATTTTTTTAATTGTCTACTTGACGGGAAGCAGTTCACTGTTAAAGTGACAGCCCCTTTATAATATCAGATGTTAATCAAATAATCCCAAAAAGCATTTACCATATTTCTTTCATTTATGACAAAGGCAGTCACAGGTTTGTCTGCCTTTGCCATAATTACACCAATTTCATCCTTGGCATAGAGCAGCATGTCTTTTGAAATATCATTTCTAAAAGTTACGGTTAAATTTTTATAGTGTTTTTCAAGCTGCTTCAAGTGTTCAATATGTTCCCAATATTGTTCCTTAGAGTAAGACAGATTATCAAACTCAAAAATATCTGCTGTTGAAGGGTATAATACAATATCTTTAGTTTTAACTATGGTAGGGTTCAGTAAGACTAAAGACAGGGATTGTTCTTTTATTAATCTTCTAAAAGAAGCAAGATTTTTATTCCATAAAAGCTGAAGCTTCTCATTTCCACTTTGTTGTGCGAGAGTATTTACAAGTTTTTTTGGCATGGAAAAAAGTGGAGGCATAGCAGTGCATAAACAGGCAGCACCTTTGGCAAGCCAGAGTTTGTTTGCTGTTTGTTTGAATTCCTCCATGTTGTTTGATTTGAAAATATTCATTAATGGGCGGCACAGAGAGAAATAATTATTATATTCCAGTACCAATGCATCTATAGCAAAGCGATCAGTTATAAAAAGATTTAACATGTTGTCGGTATCCTGCTGTACTGAAGATGAAACTATAGCAGCAGTATTTGGAGCTATAAAAAGAGTACGCTGAAATACTCCATCACGCAGACGAGGATAGCAATAAGGCTCTATCATACCGCTCATATATATAGGGATCCACTTTGTTACGGCTTCGAGCATTTCATTCATATCTCTCGATATTGTATGGATAATGCGGACACGATTTCCTTTTAGCAGTATTTGTGTAAAAAGTTCTGTCCATTTAGCTACAAAAGAAGCATCTTCATAAAGCCAGGACATATTTTCGTCAGAGAACAGTAGTAATGTCTGAGGCTTTTCTTCTTGAAGGATCATCATAAAAAACTGTTCTACGGCCTTTCTTTTTCCGGCATTCCCATAAAGATAAGGAGAATATTTTTTATGAGTTTCAGGGATTTCTTTTACTTCAGGCAGTGAAGCAGGGTGTGAAATAATATGTGAAAATCCGGAAATAAGTCTTCCTGTAGCAATAGCAGTATCATGTTCGCTATGTAAAAGCCAATGTTCCAGATAGGAGGTCATAGCTTCCGGTGAGCCTAAGGCGGCTTTTCCTATACCTGTAAGTTTTTGTAAGGCAATAATCTGATAGTCCTTTTCAATGTGTTTTGCCAGATATCTGCATATATTTGTAAGATAATCATGTTTTTTAGGAAGAGCTCTTGCACCGGAACGCAGCCTTCCGATGTGTGAAGAGTTCATATTTACATTTCGGCCAAGCAGACTGTTGGATACTTCTGATATATTCATTAATGCATCAAATTTTTCAGCAAACATACAAATCCCCCTCTCCAGCATCATGTTGTTTTAATTTTATCATGAGATTGACAATAGCTCAATAGCTTTGGCACGATTTATGCCAGGGATTTGATGTGGTTGTGGAATACGTTCTGGATTTAATTGAAAAATAATTTGAAAGCGATAAATTCTAATTTGGAGGTGGACAATTAAGGTGAATGAAATTAATGAATATGTTCGTGATAGTTTTGATGGTAAGGCTATAATTCTGGAACTTCTGGATGGTATGTATGCTGAACTTCCAGAAAAGAAACCCACGAAAGTCAGATGAGAAAGACATATTACGGTTTATGAAAAACAATAAAAAATCCCCTTGACATATCTCTCCCTTAATAATATACTATCTTTTAGTTAGTTGAGACTAACTAAAAATCAAGCTTGAAAATTTATACTGAAAAAGGAGAATAGAAGAAATTGAGAAAGACATTATTATTTTTACTGCTTGGAGCGATGCTTTTAACAGGCTGTGGGAAAACAGGAAGTTCAGGAGAGACTGACTCCCAAATGACAAAGAAGAAAGTAACAGTTACTACTTCATTTTTATATGATATGGTAAATCAGTTGGCAGGCGATATGGTAGATAAAGAGCTTATTATTCCTGCTGGAGAAGATCCACATCTTTATGTAGCAAAGCCTGAGGACTTAAAGAAGATATCAGAAGCTGATATGGTACTTTTCCATGGACTTCACTTTGAAGGAAAGATGCAGGAAGTACTTGAAAAGAAAGGCTATGCTGTTGCATCAACTTTTCCGGAAGACAAGGTAGGTAAAATGGAAGAGGACGGAGAGACTATAATAGATCCTCACTTTTGGTTTGATATTGACCTTTATAAAGAGGCTACATCAAATGCGGGAGCCAAGCTTTCAGAGCTTCTTCCTGACAAGAAGGATGAGATAGAAAAAAATACCAAGGCATATCTGGAAAAGCTTACAGCTCTCGATGAAGAGAATAAAAAAGCTCTTGCAGAGATTCCTGAAAGTGGAAGATATCTGATTACACCTCACGATGCATTTAATTATTTTTCAAGAAGATATAATATTGAAGTTGTAGCACCGCAGGGTGTAAGTACCGATTCTGAGGTGGCAAACAAAGACATAGACAAAACTGTGGATTTTATCGTAGCACATAAGGTAAAGGCGATATTTGCAGAGTCCACCACTGATCCGGCAAGAATGGAGAAGTTAAAAGAGGCCTGCAAGGCTAAGGGCTTTGATGTGAAAGTAGTAAGAGGTGAAGGAAACGAACTTTTCTCAGACTCACTTGCACCTTGAAGGACAGCCTGGAGATACCTATATAGATATGTATAAACACAATGTAAAATTAATTACAGAGAACCTAAAATAAGAAAGGAGTGGCGGGCATGGAAGAAGTCATAGTAAAGGTGGAGGATTTGACCATAGCCTACCACGATAAGCCGGTACTTAGGGATAATGATATAAACATAATAAAAAACTCTGTTACAGCAGTTATAGGACCTAACGGAGCGGGTAAATCTACTTTAATAAAAGGAATATTGGGGCTTCAAAAGAAGCTTTCAGGTGAAATTTTGATTATGGGAGAGCCACTTAAAAAGGTTCAGAAGAAAATAGCCTATATTCCGCAGACTTCTGAGGTAAACTGGGATTTTCCGACTACGGTTATGGATGTGGTACTTATGGGAAGGTATGTACATCTTGGCTGGTTCAGGCATCCTAAAAGGGAGGACAGGGAAAAGGCGGAGGCTGCACTAAAAAGGATAGGAATGTATGAGTTTAAGGACAGGCAGATATCCAAGCTTTCAGGCGGACAGAGACAGAGGGTATTTATAGCAAGGCTGATAGCACAGGAAGCGGATTTGTACTTTATGGACGAGCCGCTTGCAGGCATAGATAAGGTTACGGAGAAGGTAATTATAGATTTTGTAAAAGAAGAGCAGAAAAAAGGGAAGACTGCTGTAATAGTCCATCATGACCTTGCTACAATAAGGGAGTATTTTGACCATGTTGTCATTATCAATAAAAGGGTAGTGGCAGCAGGCAAGGTAGATGAGGTATTTACAAACGAGAACTTAGAAAAGGCGATGATGAAACATGTTTAATATGGATGTACTTACCAGCTATTCTTTTTAATAGTCGGAAGCGGAACATTTTTACTGGCGGCAATAGCCGGTGCAGTTGGCTGTATTACAGTGCTTAAGGGGCAATCTCTTATAGGAGATGCCATAGGGCATGCGGCATTTCCGGGCATTGTCCTGTCTTTTATGCTCTTTTTACAAAGAGAGCCTGTACTTTTAACTCTGGGGGCGGTAGTATCAGGTACTACTGCCTTCATGCTTATTCAGGTGATAAAAGAAAATTCAAAGCTTGAACTGGATGCAATACTGGCTGTAATTTTATCTTCATTTTTTGGAGCAGGTATGGTGCTAAAGAGCCATATTCAGGGGAACAGCGCGTACAAAGATGCGGCTCAGTCAGGGCTTTCAAGCTATATTTTCGGGCAGGCTGCTTATATTATGAAGGATGATGTAAAGCTTATACTTTATATAGGGATACCGACATTAATCTTGCTTGTATTGTTTTACAAGGAAATTAAACTGTTTTTGTTTGATGAAATTTATGCAAGAACCATAGGTATAAAAACGGTTTTGCTATATGGGATAATTCTTGTAATGACAATGGGAATAATTGCGGCAGGGCTTAAGCTGGTTGGAGCAATTCTCATATCATCTCTTCTTATAATCCCTGCAATTACAGCCCTGCAGTGGAGTGACAAATTCAGTAAAGTTTTAATTATAGCCGGTGTAACAGGTGGAGTTTCGGCTCTTATCGGAACTTATATTTCTACTGTATATGACGGAATGAGTACCGGAGCGACCATTATTCTTGTGATGGGAAGTTTTGCCGTAATCTCGCTTGTAATAGGACCTCATGGCATGATTTCCAATATAAAGATGAGGAGGCGGGAAGGAAATGGTTGATACCTTAATATCTTATTTTAGTATATCCTACGAGTCTCTCTTTGTACTTATAGCGACTGCCACAGCCTGTGCGCTTTTAAGTCCTTTTTTGGTACTTAGAAAATTGTCAATGGTTTCGGATGCAATTTCACACTCGGTTTTGCTTGGCATAGTTCTTGCATTTTTCATAGTAAAAGACATAGGCTCTCCACTTTTGATAGCAGGAGCGGCTTTATTTGGTGTAATTACAGTTTTTGCGGTAGAATTTCTTTCGGGAACGGGACTTGTCAAAAATGATGATGCGGTAGGTATAGTTTTTCCTATGTTTTTTGCCCTTGCAGTAGTGCTTATTACAAAGTTTGCCAGAAATGTACATCTGGATACGGACATAGTGCTTATGGGCGAGGTTATAATAGCACCTTTAAACCGAACAGAGTTTTTGGGTATGGACTTACCTAAGGCATTTGTACAAATGGGGATATTATTTATAGTAAATTTGCTATTTATAATTATATTTTTCAAGGAACTTAAAATAACGACTTTTGACAAAGGCTTTGCAAAGCTTGCAGGCTTTTCTTCAGTTGCCTTATTTTACGCTTTGATGACACTTTCATCACTTACAGCGGTTACAGCCTTTGATGCTGTGGGTGCTATTCTGGTAGTTTCATTTCTCATTACTCCGGGGGCGGCTGCCTATCTTATAAGCAAAGATTTGAAGGTGATGATAGCTATATCGGTAGGCTATGCGGTTATCAATTCGATTATAGGCTATGTGCTTTCGCTTCTTATGAATGTATCTATGTCGGGAATGACGGCTGCAGTCGCAGGAGTTACATTTTTAATTACCTTCTTATTTAATAAGGAAGGATTGATTACCGCTATATTTATCAGACTTCAGAGAAAGAGTGAGTTAAAGCCTGAACTTTTCCTTACCCATATAGGAAACCACAGCGGCAAGAAGGAAGAGCTTGAGGAACTTGGCTTAGGATCAATCAGAGACCATCTTAAATGGAAACAGGCAGAGGTTGACAAGATAGCCGGGAGACTTATTAGAAGAGGATTAATAAGGATAGATATAAATAAGGATATTTATGATTTGACAGAGAGGGGAAGAGAGAAGTTTTTAGAGATTGAGGAATGAACTTGAGATTGTAAATTGTGATTTCAAGTTTAAAATATTATTAGATGATACTATATATAGATAAATATGCTATACATTAATCAATATATAGTACTTGTATTTTTTTGTTTCTAATCTATAATTAATGCAACAGAGTTGCCCAGTCATTGCATTGGGGACCAGGTCGAGAATTATCTCGACCTTTTTACTTTTATTGGGGGATAGTATAATGGAATTAAAGTGTCCACTTACAATTGAAGAGCAATTGGATAAGTTACAATCGCATGGTATAATAATAGATAATGTTGATGAGGCTAAAGTTTTTTTACAAATGGTTAGCTACTATAGACTTACAGGATATATACTACATTTTAGGAAAAAAATCCATCTAATAGTGATCTTACATCAGAACACTTATTTTTCAGAGATAATTAAAATCTATGATTTTGATTTAAAGTTAAGGTCTTTAATAAGACAATATATTGAGATTAATGAAGTGTATTATAAAACGCATATTTCAAATGTTTTTTTGCATTAGAAAAAAATGTACAGAGCCGCCATATAACCAACATTATAATCCTGATAATTATTTCAACAAAGATGGATTTAATAAAACTATAGAGTGTTTTGAAAAGGAAGAGCAATATTATAATGATAGTCTTATAGTAAAACATCATAAGCAAAACTATGAAGGTAAAAATGCCGTTATGGGCAATGTTTGAACTTATGTCCTTTTCTAATGTCTCTATGCTGTACAGAGCAATGTATAAAACATCTCGGGAGAATATAGCGAGTCTAATTGGAGTAGGAAGTAAAACCTTGATAAATCACCTTCATTGTATGTCAGTACTTAGAAATAAATGTGCACATACAGCAAGGCTTATTAATACGAGATATAATCCACCGGCAAGATTGTCTGCAAAATTTCTAAGAGATAATCCTAGTGTTAACAATGATTCCTTGTTCGCATATATTAAAGTTTTAATATATAGACTTCCTGCCGATAGTTTGAGAGAAGAGTTTAGAATCAAATAATTAAATTAATTGAAAAAAATATAAAGATGTTGTAGATTTATCTCTTATTGGTTTTCCGGTGAACTATAAAAAGTGTTATGTAGATTAATTAACTAATAAAAAAATAGCAAGCTTACTTTAATATAGAAAGATAAGCTGATATAGTGTGTATAGTGCGTACAATAGAGATATAAGGGGATGATGCTATGAACATGGTTAGAAAAAATATCACGTTGTCTGTTACAGTTTATGAAACTATTAATGATTACGCTAAAAAATGCGGTATGTCTTTTTCTGAATTTTTAAGAGATACCGCATTAAAAGAGATTGCTAAAAGTGAGAATTTGAGTCTGTTAGAGTATATAAATGCAAATTGTACTTATATGAACAAACACGAACAGGCAGAAATTGAAGCTTTGAATATCGACTTTGAAGCCCTTCTCTAAGTACAATATCACAGTATTTTCATCTTTTTCCAATTGATTAAAATCCCGTATTAGGTTACAATAGCATTGATATTGAAAATCATTGATTATCTGGCTGATACGGAGGTGTAGATGCCCGTTAAAGTAAAAACGGTAGAAAGTAAGAGTAAAACCAGAAACGGTATAAAACGGATGAGTTTTGCTGCATTATCCATATTGCTTGAGATAGGGCTTATAATTGCGCTCATGACCAATCTCAATCGTAGCTTTGAATGGGTAAATATAGCTACCAGAGTAATATCGGTATTGCTTGGATTAGTCTTGTATGGTCAGCATAAAACCTCTTCTATGAAAATGCCCTGGATAATAATTATACTGACATTTCCTGTAGTCGGAATCACCCTTTATATTCTTATAGGTTTAAATGGTGGTACAAAGAGGATGAGGAAGCGCTACAAGAAAGTAGATGAGCAGATTTTTCCGCTGTTACCTGAGAATAAACATATCATAGAGAAGCTTACGGAGCTTGAGCCTGCGGCTTCGGGAATTGCCAAATATATAAGCAAAACCTCAGGTTATCCAATGTATGAGAATACGGATATTGTTTATTATGATAATGCGGAGATGGCACTTGAGGCACAGCTTACAGAATTAAAACGAGCCGAGAAATTTATTTTTATGGAATACTTTGCCATAGAAAATGCCGTTACCTGGGGAAGAATTGAAGAAATTCTAATAGAAAAGGTAGGAAACGGAGTGGAAGTCAGGGTATTCTATGATGATGCCGGCTCAATCGGCTTTATCAACAGGGATTTTGCAAACAGACTTGAAACCCTGGGAATCCATTGCAGGGTATTTAATCCGTTTATGCCGGGTCTCAATGTATTCTTAAATAACAGGGATCATAGAAAAATGACAATAGTAGACGGAAAGGTAGGCTTCACAGGGGGCTACAACCTTGCTGACGAGTATTTTAATATTACCCACCCCTATGGTTTATGGAAAGACAGCGGAATAAGACTTGAAGGAGATGCTGTTAGGTCGTTGACAATCACTTTCTTGGAAATGTGGAATGCAGTAAAGCGTTCCGACAAAGATGATACGGATTTTAAGAAATATCTTCCATATACTGATTATGCGGCAAAGGGAAAGGCATTTATACAGCCTTATGCGGATACGCCGATTGACAATGAGCAGGTAGGCGAGGACGTGTATATGAGCATGGTGGATAAGGCGGAGAAATACTGCTACTTTATGACACCTTACCTTATTATTACCGATGAAATGATTCGTGCTATTTCGCTTGCGGCTAAAAGGGGGATAGATGTGAGAATAATCACCCCCGGTATTCCTGACAAGAAAATGGTATACAGGGTGACACGTTCTTTTTATAACGGACTTGTAAGAAACGGAGTGAGAATATACGAGTGGACTCCCGGTTTTTGCCATGCGAAAATGAGCGTGACAGATGATAAGATGGCAGTTTGCGGCACTATAAATTTAGATTACAGAAGCCTATATCATAGTTTTGAAAATGGCTGCTTCATAGTGGACAACACCTGTGCTATAGCCATAAAGGAAGATTTTGACAGAACATTTAAGCAGTGCAGGGAAGTAACAGAGGAATACAGGACAGGTAGAAAATCTGTAATAAGATTGGGAGAGCTTTTCCTAAGATTATTTGCGGAATTATTATAATGAAAGAGGTCATTATGAAAAAACACAAAATAATAAAAATAATATGGATAATACTTGGCTTCATAGGCTTTGGCTTAGGTACAGTAGGAGTTATAGTACCCTTGCTGCCTTCATTTCCGTTTTATATGCTTACCCTTTTTGCCTTTGCAAAAAGCTCTGACAGGCTTCATAAGTGGTTTATTTCAACAGAGCTTTACAAGAAAAACCTTGAGAGTTTTGTAAATAAAAAGGGAATGACGGTTAAAACCAAAATCAGGATAGTAGCCTGTGTGACTTTGGTAATGGCATTTGGTTTCATTATGATGAAGCATGTTCCGATTGGCAGGATTGTTCTTGCGGTAGTCTGGGTGTGTCATGTACTTTACTTTATATTTGGTATAAAAACTTTGGAAGAAGAGAGGCAACCTTCTGAAGTTTTAGAAATTGAGGGTGGGGAAAATGATTAAAAAGAGATTGATAGGACTTTTGTCGCAGGCAGGCAAGCATATTGTTTATCATATTTTATTGCAGATATTATCTTTAATAGCTCAGATTGTACTTGTATTTACACTCGCAAATGTACTTGAGAATGCTGTGGGAGGAAAGCTTGACAGGGATGCACTCCTCATTGCAATTATAACCTTTGTGATAGTTTATATAATCAGGGTGACCTGTGAAGAACTGGAAGCAAAAGAATCTTATCTTGCAAGCGTGGACGTAAAAAGGGTAATAAGGGAGAAGATTTACGACAAGCTTCTAAGACTTGGTGCAGGATACAGGGAAAAGGTTTCAACCTCACAGGTGGTTCAGTTAAGCTCAGAAGGAGTCGAGCAGCTTGAGACCTACTTTGGCAGGTATCTTCCGCAGTTTGCCTACAGTATGTCGGCTCCGATTATACTCTTTGTCATACTTGCCATAAAGGTGAACTTTGTTGTAAGCCTTATTCTCCTCCTTTTAGTTCCCCTTATTCCGGTGTCCATAGTAGCGGTTATGAAAATAGCGGGAAGGCTTTTTAAGAAATACTGGGGAGTTTATTCAGACCTCGGAGATACTTTTTTAGAGAATTTACAGGGACTTACTACTTCGAAAATATACAGGGCAGATGAGAGAAAAGCTGAAGAAATGGATGTAGAAGCTTCTCATTTTAGAAAAATTACAATGAGAGTGCTTACCATGCAGCTTATTTCAACAACTGTAATGGACATACTTGCTTACGGCGGTGCGGCAGTCGGTATGCTGGTAGGAATAAGCTATTTTATAAAGGGAGAAATAAGCCTTGCAGGAATGCTTACAGTAATTTTACTTGCTTCTGAATTTTTCCTTCCACTTAGGCTTTTAGGTTCATATTTCCACATAGCTATGAACGGAATGTCTGCTTCGGACAAGATATTTGAGCTTCTTGACATGGAAGAGGGCGAAAAGGGAGAGAAAGAAGCCGAGGAAGGCATACCTGTAATCAGCCTTGAAAATGTGAATTTTAATTATGATGCTGAGCGGGAGATATTAAAAAATGTAAATATGCTTTTTCCTAAAGGAAGCTTTACTTCTATAGTAGGTGAATCAGGCTGTGGCAAAAGTACGGTTGTCGGAATAATTTCAGGCAGGAATAAAGGCTACAGCGGTAGTATAAAGCTTGGAACTAAGGAACTTAGAGATATAAATGAAGCCTCACTTCTTAAAAAGGTGACATTGGTTAAATCAAACGGCTACCTTTTTAAGGGAACAGTAGAAGAAAACCTGAGAATGGCAGATATGCATGCAACTCCTGAAGTGCTGTGGGAAGTGCTTAGGAAGGTACGTCTGGATGAACTTTTTAGGGAAAGAGACGGACTTGACACCCTCATTGCTGAAAAAGCAGGCAATCTCTCAGGTGGACAGGCACAGAGACTTGCCCTTGCAAGAGCCCTGCTTTCTAAATCAGAGGTAATGATATTTGATGAGGTTACTTCCAATATAGATGCTGAAAGTGAAGAAATGATAATGGAAGTAATTAGAAGTCTTGCTGGTAAGCGTACAGTAATTATGATTTCCCACAGACTTTATAATGTAATGGAGTCTGACAATATTTATATGATGAATAAGGGTGAAATAACTGAAAGCGGTACACATACCGAGCTCTTAGCCAAGCAGGGAGAATATGCAAGGTTGTTTAACTCACAGACTGCTCTTGAAGCCTATGCTAAGAAAAAGGAGTTAAAGCCTAATATAAGAAAGGCTGCAGTGACTGATAGCGTGAAAGCAGGTGAAGAATTAGAATATGAAGAAGCTAAGGAAGAACGTAGAAGCGGTATAGCAATTATGGGAAAGCTTATAGTTCTTATAAAACCGCTATTACACATTATGGCTATAGCTGTTTTACTGGGAGTAACAGGCTATCTCTGTGCCATTTCACTGACTATTCTCGGTGCTAAGACCTTGGGACTGGCTACAGGAGGCTTCTTATCAGATACGGTAAAATATCTTGCTGAAAATGCAGGAGTTTCAGAAAAAATAACAGGTATTATGACGGCTATGATACTGGTGGCTGTATTCAGGGGAGTTTTCCACTATATAGAGCAGTATTGCAATCATTTTATAGCGTTTAAGCTGCTCGCCGTTATCAGACATAAGGTATTTGCCGCCCTTAGAAAGCTCTGTCCTGCAAAAGCTTGAAGGCAGGGATAAGGGTAATCTTATTTCGATAATAACAACTGATATTGAACTTTTGGAAGTATTTTATGCGCATACGATTTCTCCTATAGCCATAGCGATTGTGGTGTCGCTGATAATGATTATTTTCATAGGCAGCTACTCGGTGGCAGCAGGAGTATTTGCACTTATTGCTTACATTGTAATCGGTGTAGTTATACCGATTATAAATGGTAAAAGGGGCGGTACCCTCGGAATGAAATTCAGAAATGCTGTGGGTGAGCTTTCAAGCTTTGTGCTTGGCGAGCTTCGTGGTATAGATGAGACTATACAGTATGGAGCAGGAGAGAAAAAGAAAAAGGCTATTTATGACAAGTCGGTAAATTTAGCTAAAATTCAGAAAGAACTTGCTGAGGCAGAGGGCAGGCAGAGAGGATTTACAGTCGGAGCCATTCAGCTATTTTCTTATGGAATGTTGTTGCTTACTCTTATTCTCTACAGTAATAGTCTTATTGAGTTTGAAGCTGTAGTAATCTGTACTGTAGCAATGATGAGTTCCTTTGGACCTGTGGTAGCGCTTTCAGCCCTTTCAAATAACCTAAATCAGACACTTGCAAGTGGAGAAAGGGTACTTACCTTACTTGAAGAAGAGCCTGAAGTGGCAGAGGTAGAAGCAGGGAAGGACAGCATTTCCCTGTCTGAGTTTACGGGGGCTAAGGCTAAGGCTGTAGATTTCTCTTATGGAGATAAAAAAATACTTGAAGATTTTACTCTGGAGATAAAGAAGGGTAAGATTTTAGGCATACATGGGGCAAGTGGTTCAGGTAAGTCCACCTTCCTTAAACTCCTTATGAGGTTTTGGGAGACTGACAGTGGTGAGATTCTTATTTCAAACAAGGATATTAAGAATATTGTCACAGAGGATTTAAGAAAATTAGAGGGCTATGTGACACAGGAAACCCATCTTTTCACAGGTACAATAGCTGAAAATATAGCACTTGGCAAGCCTGAGGCTAAGCTTAGTGAGATAAAGGAAGCGGCAAAAGCGGCTTCAATAGACGAGTTCATAACAAGCCTTCCAAACGGTTATGACACTAAGGTGGGAGAGCTCGGTGATACACTTTCAAGCGGAGAAAAGCAGAGACTTGGCATAGCAAGGGCATTTCTTTACAATGCACCGTTTATCCTGCTTGATGAGCCGACCAGTAATCTGGATTCATTAAATGAAGGAATCATTTTGAAAGCACTCAAGGAAAAGAGCAAGGGCAGAACCATACTACTTGTTTCACACAGGGATTCTACTATGAATATTGTGGATGAAATGGTGGAGATGGGCTGAAATTTATAAAGCAATGAATAATTACAGATAAACTTTGTCTATACCAAATCCGGACAGGAAAATCCGCTTTTGGTATAGACTTTTTTAAAGTCTTCTTGACAATTTCAAACCAAAATGATATGATTTTGATATCAAATAAATTCTAAGGACAAAATGTCCGGAAAGGAATAGATATGAAAGAGAAAATACTTAAAAGTTCAGGTAAGGGACTTCTTATGTTGCTTGTAAGCCTGATGATGATGTTTGGAGGCTGTGGGCTGATTACTTATGGTGGAATTTATGATTTTCCTTTTTATATAGCAGGTGGAGTTGTTTTAATGGTACTTGGCTTCATACTGGTAATAGGAGTAAAAGTAGTAAGACCTCAGGAAGCTGTAGTTTATACTCTTTTTGGTAAATACATAGGGACACTTAAAGAGGAGGGCTTTCACTTTATCAATCCATTTGCAACCTCCTTCAATCCGGCTGCACATACAAGGCTTGGACAGAGTGGGGATGTGAAATCAAGTATAAATGTAGATGCTGCTATGGGAAAGAAGATTTCTCTTAAAGCAATGACACTTAGCAACTCAAAACAGAAGGTAAATGATGCACTTGGAAATCCTGTAGAGGTAGGTGTTGCAGTTATCTGGAAAGTTGTGGATACGGCAGCAGCAGTATTTAATGTAGATAATTTCAAAGAATACCTTTCCTTACAGTGTGACACCTCTGTAAGAGATATAGTAAAACTCTACCCTTATGATGTGGCTCCTGATATAGACACCACGGGTGACGGAGTTGCAGATGACGGAAGTTTACGTGGCTCTACAACTGTAGTAGCGGAGCGCATAAAAAAGCTCATTCAGGAAAAGGTGAATATAGCCGGACTTGAAATAGTGGAGGCAAGGATTACCTATCTTGCGTACGCTCCTGAAATAGCGTCCGCTATGCTTCAGAGGCAGCAGGCAACAGCCATAATTGACGCTAAAAAGGTTATAGTTGAAGGTGCTGTAGGTATGGTGGAAATGGCACTGGAAATGCTCGAGGAAAAAGGAACTGTAGAGCTTGATGAAGAAAGAAAGGCAGCTATGGTTTCAAATCTCCTGGTAGTGCTTTGTGGCAATCATGAGGCTCAGCCTGTAGTAAACTCAGGAAGCCTCTACTAAAAATGAGCAACAATAAATGAGAGACTAAAGTAAAATGGATAAGCAGTAACAGATATAGTAAGATGTTTTCTGACATCATACTTATGGAAAGAGAGGGTGACAATGAAAAAATTAAGATATATTTATCTGTTTATGCTTGGCTTTCTGTCATTCTTCATTTCGCAGATAATGTTAAGAATTCCTCTGCTAAACTTTTTAGCTAAAAATCCGGGCTTTGTAGTATTTCAACTGCAAAATGCTCTGCTTGTAGGCTGTCTGATAGCTATAAGTGCAGGAGTATTTGAAGAAGTGTTCAGATTTTTATTTAGAAGGTTTTTAATAAGAGATAGCATAAAAATAGCTGAGCCGGTAATATTTGGACTTGGACATTCCCTTATGGAGATAATTTACATTTTCACTCCGGTAGTCTTAGCTTCAGGTTTGTCAGTAATAAGCCCGCTTGCGGTAGTTGAAAGAATATTTGCAACCCTGTTTCATATAGAAATTTCCATTATTATCTGGAACGGATTTTTAGCAAATAAAAAATATTCCTATCTGTTTTTGGCTATTTTACTGCACTCGCTTTGTGATATAATCATACCAATTGCAGGCAGCTTAGGCGTAGGCATATATGTTACAGAAATACTATTCTTATTAGTTGTAGCAGTTACAGGTGTAATTTCATTAAAAATCAACAGATTGGAGTGGAAATTATGAGAAAATTCAGATTATCTTTCTTAGCCTTAGTATTATGTTTATCTTGTGCGTTCTGTATGGCTTGTACAGGGAAATCGTCTGATGGAAATAAAAGTTATTCGGTATCTGCCGGAGAAAAAGAAAAATATTTAGAAAAAGCACAGAATGTAATTGCTCTTTTTAATGAAGAAAAATCTGATGAAATAAGAGAGCTTTGTGATGAGACTATGAAGAATGCCCTGTCAGATGACAAACTTACAGAAGTCTATACTCAGCTTAAGGCGAATGGAGGCTTTGAAAAGTTTCTTGAAGGTGAGATGACAAAAGTCGAACAAAGTGGAAAGACTTTCACGGTTATTGTTCAGCAGGCAAAATATGCAAAGAATACCCTTACTTATACTATAAGCTTTGATAAGGACGATAAACTGGCAGGAATTTTTTACAAGTAAAAATTTGTGTAATATCAGAAGAGAAGGGAGGAATATGGCAAAGAAACAGATACCGCTAAGAATTGGCGAAAAGCTTTATAATGCACTGTCCTCTTGGGCAGAGGATGATTTTCGCTCGCTTAACGGGCAAATAGAATATCTCCTCACAGAATGTGTAAAGCAGAGAAAAAAAGATGGAAAATATGTTGGTGGGAGCATAGATGAACCGATAGAATTGGATATTGAGTAAGACAGGTTAGAAGCACTTTAAAATTTTTCTTGACATCATCTTATAAAGATGCTAAACTAATAAAGCTGTGTACAAAGAGTCGCAGCTATACCAAGTGAAGTATCCGCTTCCACCTAAGTGCAAAGAGGCACCGTGGTCTTTAGAAATGAATTATTACAGCTATTGCTGTCTGTCTAGAGTGGATACTTATTGTATTCACTCTATTTTTATTTAAGTTTGGAGGTGTTTTTCTATTAGCGATTTAATGATCAATGAGCAGATTAGGGATAAAGAAATCCGTCTGATTGGAGAAAATGGTGAACAGTTAGGAATTATGTCATCAAGGGATGCAATGAAAATGGCTATTGAAGCTGAGCTTGATCTGGTAAAAATTGCACCAACTGCAAAACCACCGGTTTGCAAAATTATCGATTACAGAAAGTATCGTTATGAGCAGGCAAAGAGAGAGAAAGAAGCGAAAAAGAAGCAGAAAGTTACAGAAGTTAAGGAAATTCGCCTTTCACCGAATATTGATGACAATGACCTTAATACTAAGGCTAATCAGCAAAGAAGTTCCTTGAGAAGGGAGATAAGGTTAAGGTAACCCTTCGTTTCAGAGGAAGAGAAATGGCTCACATTTCTTCGAATAAGCAGATTTTAGATGTATTCCTGGAGAAGCTTGGAGATATAGCGGCAGTAGAAAAACAGGCTAAGCTTGAAGGCAGAAGCATGTCTATGGTTGTAACAGGAAAGAAGTAAAGATATTTCCACGAACCTTGTGAAATATCTAACTAGATAATAGGAGGAAAAGATTATGCCAAAGATGAAGACAAAAAGCGCGGCAGCTAAGCGCTTTAAGGTAACAGGAACAGGTAAGTTAATGAAGATGAAAGCTTATAAGAGCCATATCCTTACCAAGAAGACTACAAAGAGAAAGAGAAATCTTCGTAAAGCAGCCGAAATTGATAAGTCAAATTTAGCTCCAATGAAGAAAATACTTCCATATAGCTAAAAAAGTAAATTGTTAAGGAGGAAATAAAATGGCAAGAATTAAAGGTGGCTTAGGTGCCAAGAAAAGACATAATAGAGTATTAAAGCTCGCTAAGGGTTATAGAGGTGCAAGAAGTAAGCAGTATAGAATTGCTAAGCAGTCAGTTATGCGTGCACTTGCATCTGCTTATGCAGGAAGAAGAAAGAGAAAGGGCGATTTCAGAAAGCTCTGGATAGTAAGAATTAATGCAGCAGCAAGGCTTAATGGACTTTCATACAGCAAGTTCATGCATGGACTTAAGCTTGCTAATATTGAAATCAACCGTAAGATGCTCGCTGAGCTCGCTGTAAATGACGCAGCAGGCTTTACAGCTCTTGCAGAAGCAGCTAAGGCTAAGGTTGCTTAAGTTTTATTATGAGTTAAAGAACTGCCACCAGACTCAGTAGTTATTGGGTTCGGTGGCAGTTTTTAGGTTATTACAAAATGGAAAAGCATTTGACCTCTTTGTCAAAATAAAATACCAGACAGGAATGGAGAAAAATAATGAGTGAGATATTAAATAAAGCCAGAGAATATGAGAAAGAAGAAAGTGCCAAAATAGTAAAGGAGAACAGACCGGTATTTCATTTTTCTACACCTGTAGGCTGGCTTAATGATCCAAATGGCTTCTCTGACTATAAAGGCGAGCATCATTTATTTTTCCAGTACTATCCTTATGGGACTTATTGGGGATCAATGCACTGGGGACATGCTAAGAGTAAGGACTTTATAAAATGGGAATATCTTCCTGCAGCTCTGGCACCAGACTGTGACTATGATAATTTTGGAGTATTTTCAGGCAGTGCAATTGAAGATGGAGAAGAACAGATTCTGGTCTATACTGCTGTAGAAGAAAGGAAAGAAGGAGATAAAAAGCTCATCCGTCAGACTCAGTGCATAGCCATAGGAGATGGAACAGACTATAGAAAGCATAAAAATAATCCTGTTATAAAAGCAGATTTACTTCCAGAGGGCACCAGCTTAGAAGATTTCAGAGATCCAAAAATATGGAAGGAAGATGACAGATACTATATGGTAGTCGGCAGCAGAAATGCTGATGGAAGCGGGCAGATTGCGTTATTTTCTGCAGAAAAGCCAGATGAATGGAAATTTGAAAAAATATTAGATAAGAGTGAAAATAAAGTAGGAAGAATGTGGGAGTGTCCGGATTTCTTTAATCTTTCAGAAACAGATACTTATAATCTCGCCTCAGGAGATGGAAGCAGAAGGCTTAGAGTTTCATGCCGGCAATAATGCATTGTTTTTGGTAGGAAGCTACGAGAAGGAGAACTTTAATTTCACCAGAGAGAATATACAGAGTGCAGATTATGGACTTGATTTCTATGCTCCACAGACTTTGGTTGCTGAGGATGGCAGAAGGGTAATGATAGGCTGGATGCAGTCCTGGGACAATCCGATATATCCGGCTAATCATAGCTGGTCTGGCATGATGACTCTTCCAAGGGAGCTTTTTTATAAAAATGAAAGAGTATGCCAGTTGCCTGTAAGAGAGATAGAAGCTTATCGTAAAAATGAGGCTTTTTATGGAAATATCTGTATAGAAGAAGAGAGAGAATTAGCAGGAATAAGCGGAAGAAGTCTTGACTTAGAGCTTAGTCTTAAAGGAAATGAGTACAAAAAATTCAGAATGAAACTGGCAGCAGATGAAAGGCATTATTCAGAGATTGTTTATGACAGAGAAGAAGGAACTCTTACTTTTGACCGTATATATTCAGGGCTTAGAAAAGATTCTATAACTGCAAGAAGTATGAAAGTAAGAGAGGAAAATAACGAATTAAACCTTAGAATTCTGATTGACAAATATTCTGTGGAAATTTTTGCAAATGGTGGAGAACAGGCTATGACTTCACTTATTTACACAGATGTAAATGCTACGAAGATGACATTTGCAAGCGATGGTAAGGCTTATATGGATATTAAAAAATATGAGATTGAAGTAAAGTAGTATAAGGGCTGTTATTAAACCTAGATGGTTTAGTGGCAGCTTTTTCTTGTATATGACACAGGGATTTTACCTGCAGGTGATAGTGTATACAGAGCAAGAGACATTGAAGAAATCGTCTAAAAAAGAAGCCCGCAGGAATATTTCCTGCGAGACTTCTTTCAAGTGAAAGTTTATGTGGATTGGCTAATCGGTAAATCTTACTTAAATTTCTTCTTCATTATAATACCTAAACCAATGAGGAGGGCACCTAAAAGAGTAAGTAAACTGGTATTAGTACCGCCTGTGGATGGAAGAGTTCCGCGAGGTGTCTTTTCATCATTAACATTTACTTCGTCGGTTTTGTCAGCTATTACCTTTTTACCAGTGTTAGTCTTTCCCTGAGGAGTGGTATCATCATCTATATCTGTAGTATCTGTGTCACCCTGAGGAGTTTCGGAGTCATCCACGTCTACAGAAGGCTGGTCAGGTGTGGCTGGTGTTGGAACTACAGGAGTGTCAGGAGTTACAGGTGTAGGAGTAGGTTCTGGTATAGTCTCTGGCACTGGTACAACAGGGGTACTTCCACCATTTGACTGTGTCCTGTATCTTAATTCAACTGTTGCACTCTTATAACCTACATTGTAACTGCTGTCATAGCTTTCATCTTTTACTACATTATTAGTAGCAGTAGGGTCTAAGTTTATTTCATATTCTGTATCGCTTATTTTTACAATCCCTGGCTGCTCAGCTATTCCCATAAATTCATATCCGTTAGGAGAAGAAGAAATGGTAAGCTTACTTTATCACCTAGCTTAAAGTGTGTAGAGTCGATAGTTGAAATATCTGTGTAGGAGGTTGTATTTCCATTCCTTGTTATATCAGCCTTAATCCCCTGAGGAAGTGAAGCAAAGGAGAGTGGATTTCCACTCTGGTCTTTAATATTGAAATTAAAGAGTACAGGGTTTACTACATAATACTCCCCATCTTTTAAGTCATCTTTCATCACAGGCGTTTTTCCATCTTTACCTACTCTGTATAAAGCAACAATGTTATTATCGTTATACCAGCCGGGATTAAGAAATACAAAATCCCTTTCTGGATCATTAATTACTATACCGAAAGCATTATCTTCTATAGTGGTTATTTGTTCAGTAAATTTATACTTTTAAGTAAATTATTGATAAAAAAATCTTTCGTGTAAGGATGTAAAAACTAGCATCTAAATTTTTGATAATCAAAAGATACATTTTTAAGTTTTTTAAGTATTGTCCTGCTCGTATCATATTCTCTTGGAAACAAAAGCTGATTAAATACAGAATAGCCAAGATTGGTGCTATTTAAGTTTTCGATACTTTCAAGAGGACACCTAAGGAAAGCATTATTACCTATAGCAGGCTTAGATGATGGGATTCTAAGCTTGGTTATAATATTGTTTGAAAAAGCGTTGTGGCCAATTGATGTTATGCATTCTGGTATTTCAACAATTCCCTCTATGGAGGCTCTAAAAGTGTTATGTTTGATCTCCTTTAAATCTATACCGTCCTCAAAAGTAAGTTTTCTTATTGTTCTTTTCACACTGCCGGGCATGATTTCAACGACATTACGATCAAATTCTGTAAGTGCTATGTAATTATATTCAAAAGCCCATCCGCCAATATACTTAATATTCTTTTTAATTGTAAGCTCTTCTAAAATATTATCTGAAAATGCATTATAATCGATTGCGACTACTTTATCAGGGATGTCGATGTGCTTAAGGCTGTTATGATCAAACAGGCCACAAGGGATTATACTCTGTTCATTAATATCAGTATCTTCAATAGAGCCTTTTACATTGTAATTGCCCCAGTTTATTGTATCTATTTTGTTTTCTGCAAAAGCAAAACCAGCAACTTTAGTAAGACTGTCAGGAAAGTTAACTTCAGTTATCTCATTATTTACAAAACTTTTCCATCCAAGTTCTTCAAGGCCTTCAGGAAGTTCCAATTTTCCTTTAAGACCAGCACTATCAAAAGACTGATATCCTATTTTCTTTATTTTAGAGCCAAATTTAATAGCAGAGATATGATTATTTACAAATGCATTCATCCCTATCTCTTCAACGCTGTCAGGCAGAGTTACATTAAAAGTAACACCTTCATTATCGAAGGCATTCCTTCCTGTATCAAGCGTCCAGCTTTGAAAAGCATTTCCTGAAATAAGCCTTGGTTTAATATTGTCTTTAAATGTTATGTTTACCTGCTTATACCCTTTTTGGGCTATAAGTTCATTAAATTTTTTCTTACCTTCGCGTGAAAAACCGTTTAAAGTATTTCCGACATTATCTATCAGAAGATAGCTTTCATCAAGTACAATATCACCTTCTTCTTGTGACGTAGTACTTTCATCAACATTGACAGCTTTCCTCATAATACTATCAATATCTGGTTCTGCACTACCTTCAGGGATACTATTGTTCTCTGATGTGGTATTGTTTTCTGCTTCAGTAGTTACCTCTGCAGCAGAGTTTTCCCCGGCTTTGGTGGTTTCTGTCACATCAGTAGTTTCAGTTGTATCAGGTGCTTCTTCTGCATCTGCAATCAGACTAAGTCCGGAATTGTTAGAAAATATAGAAAGTATACCTAAGCTGTCAGATTTCTGGGGGTGATGGCGGGTGAAGCAAAAATTCCACCTAAAACGAGAGCAACAGTTAGCCCGCAGGCAACAAATTTGTGATTAACTCGTTTTTTCATATAAAATTCCTCCTTTTACGAATGCCATATACACAAAACGTGATATATAAAAAAATATTTATCGTATATATGTATCTTACTATTAATATCGGCTTTTTGTCAATGAATAATTTACTGTTTATAATGCTATATTTTTTTGGCTGTTTTTTTGTTTGCTTTTGTATTGTTAGTAAAAAGTGAAGGACATAATGTCACCAGTTTATGGTTAAAATATATCTTAGCTATATTGCGATATCTGAATAATTGTGATAAAATAATGGGAGCTTAAGTTAGTGATAACTTACCCAAATAAAAAATAAAGGAGTGATTAAGTTGGAAGATAAGAAAAAGAAAAAAGACTCAGTATATAAAAGACTGATGCCTTATGCCGGAAACAAAGGCGGCTTGCTTTATCTTGCCATGTTTTTGTCAGCAGCTTCCGGAGTAATGATGCTGATGCCTATGGTTTATATTCACAGGATTGTAAGCCATATTATCTTAAAAGGACAGATAGAGGCTGGTTTAGTCAGGGGAAATGCAGGTTTGGCGGCTGCATTTGCAGTAGGGGGACTGCTCGCCTATTTGTTTGCCATTGTAGTGTCCCATATCTTTGCCTTTGAGGTAGAGGACAATATTATTAAAGTAAATATGAAAAGGCTGATGGCTAAGCCACTTGGCTTCTTTTCAAACAGGGAGAGCGGAAAGCTTAGAAATGTAATTATAAGTGGTGCAGGAGAGACACATTCCTTCCTTGCGCATCAGCTTCCCGATGTAGCCATGACTATTATTTCACCATTGGTACTTCTTGTATTTTTCTTTGTATTTGACTGGAAACTGGGACTTGCAAGCCTTCTTCCTATGGTAGTAGGGCTTATGCTTATGGCTACTATGATGACAAAAGAAGCCCAGAAAGCAAAAGATGATTATTATAAAAGTCTTGCAGACCTTTCCGCAGAGACAGTAGAGTATGTAAGAGGAATACCTGTAGTTAAGACCTTTGCACAGAGCGTGGAGAGTTTTGACAAACTTTATTCTCTGATTATGAAAATGAAGGAAATAGTAATCAAGATGACTCTCGGCTACAGGACTAAGATGGCTATATTTGAAGCTGTGGCTACTTCTACAGCTTTCTTCCTTGTGCCGGTTGCAATCCTTCTTATGAATAATGGCGGTGATATAAGAACTACCCTTGGTAATTCAGTAATCTATCTACTCATTGGACCTGCCTTTGGTACCTATATATTCAGGTCAGCAGCCATAGGCCAATATAAATATTTTGCAGAAACTGCACTGGATAGAATAGATGATATACTTGACTATAAGGATATCACATACGGACAGGCTGAAAATGAAAGTGGAGAGCTTGAATTTAAGAATGTATCATTTTCTTATGGTAAAGAAAAAGTACTTGATAACATTTCATTTAAGGTAAATAAGGGAGAAACCGTAGCGCTGGTTGGATCTTCAGGCGGTGGCAAGACCACAATTGCAAGGCTTGCTGCAAGATTTTATGATGCAGATGAAGGTGAAGTACTTGTAGGTGGTATAAATATCAAAGATTATGATAAAAAGTCTTTGATGAAGAAGACAGCCTTTGTATTCCAGAATTCAACGTTATTTAAAATGAGCCTCAGGGAAAATCTCTTGCTTGGAAATGAAAATGCTACTGAAAATGAGATAGAAACTGCACTTATCAACTCAGGTTCTAAGGAAATTGTGGATAATCTTGAAAATGGACTTGATACAGTATATGGAACTAAAGGAACTTACTTTTCGGGAGGTGAGTCGCAGAGACTTGCGATAGCGAGAGCATTCTTAAAAAATGCAAAGCTTATTATCTTAGATGAGGCTACAGCCTTTGCAGATCCTGAAAATGAACATATAATACAGGAGTCCTTCAAGAAGCTCTCTAAAGATAAGACAACACTTATGATAGCCCACAGGCTTTCTACAGTTGTAGATGCAGATAAGATTCTGGTTGTTGATGGAGGAAAGATAGTCGAATCCGGCAAGCATACAGAGCTTTTAGCTAAAAATGGTGTGTACAAGAAGCTTTGGGAGGAGTACCAGAGGTCAGTGAACTGGAAGTTAGGAGGAAAAAATGAGTAAATTTTTTATGTACAGATATGCCATGTCAGAACTTGGCGCAAATAACCTTAAAAAAGCAATATTTTCACGTACAATACTTAATCTCGTAAAAATGTTTCCTCCAATACTTGCCTTTACTTTTTTATTTCAATATCTGGGCAGTGTAGAAGGAATTAAGACCATAAGAGAACTTAACCTTATAGAATACATAGTGGTAATCCTTATAATGGGACTGATTATATTTTTTGTGGCAGGCTGGGATTATACAAGGCTTTATACCAATGTATATAATGAGAGTGCTAATTCGAGAATAGACATAGCCAACAGACTTAAAAAGCTTCCACTTTCTTACTTTGGAAAGAGAGACTTGTCAGACCTTGCTGAAACTATGATGAATGATATAACTCTTTATGAGGAAATATTTTCACATGCAGTTCCACAGCTATATGCTACCATAATTTCAACGATAATAATATCTGTTATGATACTCATCTATAACTTTAAGCTTGGAGTAGCTACACTTTGGGTAATACCTGTATCTATTATTTTATTTTTCTTATCAAAGAAGAAAAACAGGAAGCTGGGTGATGAGTGGGTTAAGAGCAGCAGGGCAGTGTATGATGATTTCCAGGAGAAAATAGACCAGATTCAGGAAATAAAGGCTTATAACTTAGAAGAAACGTCTCTTGAAGAATTTGATAAAAAACTGAACATTAATAAACAGAATAAAATCAGAACTGAATTTTTAGGAGGAATTTCACTCTCAACTTCAAATATTCTGTTAAAACTTGGCATCGTTACTGTGGCAATAGCTGGTGCAAATATGCTTATTGCAGGTGAGATAAATATATTGGTTTATATTGCATTTCTTATACTTTGCACAAGTATTTACCTGCCTATAGAAGGCATACTTACTTTTATGACTATGATAAATATGCTTGACAGTGTGGTTGGCAGGATTAAAGAGATAAAGACTATGCCGGTCCAGGAAGGTAAGACTGAAATGAATATTAAAAGCTATGATGTAGAGTTTAAGGATGTGCATTTTGGCTATGATGATTATTCAGTGATAAATGGAGTAAGCTTTACAGCTAAGCAGGGTGAAACTACAGCACTTATAGGGCCTTCAGGCAGTGGAAAGACTACTCTTACCAAACTTGCGGCAAGATTCTGGGATATTAACAGTGGACAGATTCTCTTAGGAGGTGAGGATATAAGTAAGGTAGACCCTGAGACTCTGCTTAAAAATTTCTCAATTGTATTCCAGGATGTTACCCTTTTTAATGCAAGTATAAAGGATAATATAAGGGTAGGAAAGAAAAATGCGACTGATGAAGAAATTCTGAAGGCTGCAAAAGTTGCAAGATGTGATGAATTTATAAAACGTATGCCGGAGGGTATAGATACAGTAATAGGCGAAAATGGTGAAAGGCTGTCAGGTGGTGAACGCCAGAGACTCTCCATTGCAAGAGCCATACTTAAAGATGCACCTGTGGTACTTCTTGATGAGGCAACAGCTTCCCTTGATGTGGAAATGAAAGTCTGATTCAGGAGGCTCTCTCTGAACTTATAAAAGATAAGACAGTTATCATTATTGCCCATAGAATGAGGACTATCAGGAGTGTAGACAAGATTGTGCTTCTTAATGAAGGAAAGATTGAAGCTATGGGAAATGATGAAGAACTTTATAAGAGTAATGAGATGTATAGAAACATGGTGGATAAGGCGATGGTATAATATAACCAAAATGATTTATGAAACATCTTATGAAATATCGTAATCAAGCCGCAGGCTATCAATTACAATATTTTGCAGATGTTTCATAATATCTGCCATAGTCACAGAACAAAAACTCTTTATCCTATTATGGGTCAGAAAGGTATTGTCTATGCATCAAGAAAGTAGTAAAATGAGATGTATATAGAGAAATTGTATGTGTAGCAGATTATAGTAATAGATTTAATGGATAAGGCAGACATTTTATGAAAGTAAACAAGATTATCAAAAAGCCTGTGGTAGAGGCAAAGTATCTGAATGTAGACAATGCTGACAGATACCGCCCTATTATCAGGCTTTTTTATTTAAAATACGAAAAATTAAAATACTGGCTGTATCAGGAAGAGGTATTTGAGGAATTAAAAGAGGATACATATTTTGCAGAGTATACTATTGAGCAGTGTAAGCAGGACTTAATTTGATAAAAATATAACATTCTCATATGCAGGGGATTTTGACCCGGAAGGACTTCTTATAGCTGAAAAGCTTAAGAAAAGATATGGAGAAAGATTGACTTTGGAAGTATGAACCTAAAATTTATCTGAAATATATTTTGGAGAAGAAGCTCACGGAACAAAGAATTAAGAAGTTAGACGGAGTTTCAGATATTACTCTTTTAAGGATTGCGGAACTTATTAGAAAAGAAGGGCGGGCAGTTTATCAGGAGAGTATGATTGGGGAATATTTAAAAGGAATAAACATCAAATGATAACAATCCACCCAGACAGGAGAGTTTTCCTGTCTGGATGGATTGAGGTTATTTATGAATTTTTTTGTAAATAATAATTGAGGTTTGAATTTAATATGGAATCATCTCTGTGAATCCAAATTTATCCTTAAAATTTTTACCTAGTTTATCAGCTAAAGGCTGCACTTCGTCCATAAGTTTTTCAATATCTTTATAGAGGGAGTCAAGCTTGGAATTAAGATCCTTGGTAGCTTTTTCAACCTTATCATACAACTTATCATACTCTTTATTCAGTTCATCAATCTCTTTTTCCGCCTTTATAAGAGTTTCTTTTTCCTTGTCGGTAAGAGCCTTTGAGGACTTGATAAACTCTATATTGTCGTCTATTGCAAGCTCCTTATCAGTTGCCTTATTATAAAGCTTATCCCAAAGTGACTTATGTTTATTTGCAAGCTTATCAAGCTTGTCCTCTATAGCCCAGTTACTTGTGATTTTTTTAGCAACACTATCTATTTTAGTATATGTAGCATTGATATCTTTGCGTGTTTTTAGAAATTTTTCATAGGCCTTTGTGAGTGTACTTTTCTCTGCTTTTGTAAGCTTGGTATCCTTTCTTAGAAAATCAGAAAGAGATTTGAGGTTTTCACTTTTTCCCGGATAAGCGAAAAAGTTTTTGTCTGTTTCCTTGAAATCAATATCCCCCGGATAAGCAAAGAAATCTTTGTCCGTTTCTTTTAAATCCATATTCTTATCAATTATTTTTTTGTTTCTGCAGGTTTCTTGGTATCTGCCGCCTTAACTGTACTTATGCTTGTTGTAGCTCCTGAAACTACTAAACTTCCAAACATAAATAAAACTGCTAATTTTTTTCATAATGAATACCTTTCCTTTCATTGTTCGGTTTTTGTTATTAGTTTTTTTGTAATAGATGTCTTATCTCTTTATCTGTGTACAGTATAACTCCGAAATTGGGTAAAAATCTCCTTAAAAAGTGTAAGGAGTTTTAGGAAAAAAAGTGTGGGAAATTTGTGGCAAAGTAAGTGTAAATACAGTTCCGTTTTCATCGGAAGCCACTTCCAGCCTGCCGTTATGGAGTTTTGCGATATCGCTTGCCATAGAAAGTCCTATGCCGAATTTTTCCGCCCTTTCCCTTGTAAAATCGCTCGAAAATATGCGGTAAATCCTCTTTTGCTATGCCGCTTCCATCATCAGAAACTTTAATAATTACATTATTGTTAGAAATTTCACAAGAAAGTTTTATTTCTGACCTTGCATATCTTATTCCATTTGACACAAGGTTTCCAAGCAGCCTGTCAATTAGCTTAACATCAGCAGAAATCACAGGTTCTGCCCTGGTTTCACACAAAATATTAATATTATTTTCCTTAGCCATAAGTCTGAAATTATCGGAAACTTCCGCCATTAGTTCGGCTATATTTACATTTTCAAATTCAGGCTCAGTAGTTTCCATTTTTGAAAGAAACAGGATTTCATTGATAAGTGAAGCCATTTTTTCGCTTTCTTTTAGGATAACGTCTGTGGCTTCATTTTCAGGGATTACATGGTATTTTATACCTTCTGCATAGCCTTGAATGGACATAAGTGGGGTCCTAAGCTCGTGCGAGGCATTTTGGAAAAATCTCTTTTGTACATTTTCACTTTCTAAAAGCATTTCAGACATTTCGTCTACAGTGGTTATAACAGCCTCTATTTCAGAATAATCCGAAACAGGGCTTGTGGTCTTTTCTTTCTTATGCTTTCCGATGGAAAGCAGGTAGGCTTTCAGCTTCTCAAAGTCTTTATTTACTCGCCTGGTAGTAAGGAAGAGGAAGAAAACAGAGCCTATACCTGAAAGAACGAGGGCAGCCATAAGTACAAGATTTACCTTATCTATAAAATTCTGTATAGGTGTAATATTGATATAAAAGAGCACATAGTAGTTTTCGCTGTTTTTATCAGACTCATCGGGAACGAAAGAGCCATCCTCCATAAATCCCATATAATCCTTTGCCTGAACAAGATAAAAGTTATCATTTACATTCAGCTTATGTGGAGAATCTTTATAAGAATCAGGATTATCTGCTATCATATCAGATATTGTCTTGGCAATTTTAATCTCATATTCATAATACCAGGGTGAAGCAGGGAAGACGAGTTTACCTTTACTATTAATTACAAGGTGCATAACCGGTACTATGAGAGAAGTATCTGAAAGCTCATCATTTATATTTTCACCATTATCCTCTGTTTCAAAGGTAATATTTCCCAGATTATTCATCTCATTTTTCAGAGCATCATTGGTAAGTGTATTTATATATTGGTCGGAAAGTACCTGAAACAGCAGAAAGACTGCAAGTAGGGAAAGCAGTACAATTAGTGAGGGTATTACAAAAATTCTATGCAGGAGTTTTTTCTTTTTCATAATGCCTCCGATAAAGTAAGCTTAAAGCCAAAGCCCCAGATAGTTTCTATGTGGACTGTGCTTCCGGCATCCTTTAACTTTTTTCTTAGCCTTTTCATAGTATCGTCTGTAACTCTCGTTTCAACCTCGCTGTAGCCCCAGATATCTGAAAGCAGTTTATCTCTTGAAACAGCTTTTTCGGGGGTGGCAAGTAAGAGCGAAAGCACCTGAAATTCAGTTTTGGTTAGCTTGACTTCATCATCATGAACTTTGCAGGAAAATGAAGCATCATCAAGTGAAATGTCTCCGAAAATCTTGGTTTCTGTAGACTTTTTACCTTCGGTTTTACCGAGTTTATTAAGAATGGCATTTACCTTCAAAGTAAGTTTAAGAGGTGAAAACGGTTTGGTAAGATAGTCATCACAGCCGGCTGTAAAGCCTGTCATAAAGTCCGCATCAGTATCTCTTGCGGTAAGCAAGAGAATAGTGATATCAGGATAAGACTTTCTTATTTTGCTGCAGGCAGTAAAGCCATCAATACCCGGCATCATTACATCTAAAACGACTATATCAGGTATATCTTTTTCAAGTTTATCAAGCAGGGCATTTCCATTTTCAAAAAGTTCTACCTCATGCCCTGCATCCGCAAGGAACTTGCCAAGCAAATCCCTTATATTTTTTTCATCATCAGCTATAAATATTTTTCCCATAGTAACTCCTTGGTTGCAAATTGTTAGTACTATAGTGGCATATTTTTTAAGAAAATACAAGAACGATAAGTTGTATTCTTTATGAAGAAAGTATAAACTTTGTTGACATTCTTGCATAAGAGTGCTACTATAATATTAACAATTAAATAAATGCTTAATCGTTTAATAAAACTAATACAGAAAGGAAGTAATTACTATGAAGAAAACTTATGAAATCGAAGTTGACTGTGCAAACTGTGCAAATCTTATGGAGGATGTAACCAGAAAAACAGCAGGTGTAAAGGATGCTGCGGTAAATTTTATGGCACAGAAGATGGTTGTGGAGTTTGAAGAAGGGCAGAATGAAAAGGCTGTTATGAAAGAGGTATTAAAAGCCTGTAAGAAGGTAGAGCCTGACTGCGAGATAGAGCTTTAATTCCGGTTTTGGAATGATGCCCCATTTTGAAGAAAAGAGGCTGATATGAATAAAAAACAGAAAAAAATGCTCATAAGAATACTTATTACCATAGTATTACTTGTGGCATTGAATCTTGTGCATTTAAAAGGGCTTGTAAACTTAGGGCTTTACCTTGTGGCATATCTGGTAATAGGCTATGACATTTTAAGAAAAGCCGGAAAAGGTATCTTAAACCGGCGTGTTTTTGATGAAAATTTCCTTATGGCTATAGCTACAGTCGGAGCATTTGCCCTTGCTATTTACGAAAAAAGCGGTGATTATAATGAGGCAATTGCAGTTATGCTTTTCTATCAGATAGGAGAGCTGTTCCAAAGCTATGCAGTAAGAAAAAGCCGTAAAAATATCAGTGAGCTTATGGATATTCGCCCTGATTATGCCAATATAGAAAGGGATGGAAAACTTGAAAAGGTGTCACCAGATGAAGTAGCTGTAGGAAGTATTATCGTAGTACAGCCGGGAGAGAAGGTTCCTCTTGATGGAATTATTACAGAAGGAAATTCAACTCTTAATACCAGCGCACTTACAGGAGAAAGCCTGCCAAGAGATGCTAAAGAGGGTGATGAGATTATCAGCGGCTGTATTAATATAAACGGAGTACTAAAAATAAGAACTACCAAGGAGTTTGGCGAGTCCACAGTTTCAAAGATATTGGAACTTGTGGAAAATTCCGGTGCAAGGAAATCAAAATCAGAGAAATTCATTTCAAAATTTGCAAAGATATATACGCCTTTTGTATGTTACAGTGCACTTGCACTTGCATTGCTACCTCCTTTGATAAGAATGTTATTATTAAATCTGACTCCGGACTGGGATGTCTGGGTGTATAGAGCGCTGACCTTCCTTGTAATAAGCTGCCCCTGTGCTTTGGTAATAAGTGTACCTCTAAGCTTCTTTGCAGGAATCGGAGGAGCAAGCAAAGAGGGCATACTTATAAAAGGCTCAAACTATCTTGAAACCCTTTCCCAGACAAAATTCGTTGTATTTGACAAGACAGGGACACTTACTAAGGGAGTATTTGAGGTAAGTGCGGTTCATCATAGTGAAATGGCTGAGGAGAAACTGATAGAGTATGCAGCTCTTGCAGAATGTGCATCTTCCCACCCTATCAGTAAGAGCCTGCGTGTGGCTTATGGCAAAGAGATTGACAGAAACCGTGTAAATGATATAGAAGAAATCAGCGGAGAAGGCGTTATATCAAAGGTTGATGGAATAACTGTGGCAGCAGGAAACGGTAAGCTGATGCAGAGATTAAATATTCCATATCATGAATGCCGTTCTGCAGGAAGTATAGTTCATATGGCGATTGACGGTGAATATGCAGGACATATTGTGATTTCTGATATAGTAAAACCAAATGCTGAAAAAGCGATAAAGGAATTAAAGAAGACTGGAATTACCAAAACTATTATGCTTACAGGTGACAGGAAGAAGGCGGCTGAACAGGTTGCGGCTTCACTTAATGTGGATGAAGTATACTGTGAGTTGCTTCCGGCTGATAAGGTAACAAAGGTTGAGGAATTATTAAATGCCAAATCTGAGAAAGCAAAGCTTGCCTTTGTGGGTGACGGAATAAATGATGCACCTGTGCTTACAAGAGCCGATATCGGAATTGCTATGGGGGCAATGGGCTCGGATGCTGCTATAGAGGCGGCAGACATTGTACTGATGGATGACAATCCTCTGCAGATTGCAAAGGCAATTAAAATTTCCCGAAAATGCCTCGGAATTGTGTATCAGAATATAGTTTTTGCACTTGTTATCAAGTTTGGCTGTCTCTTCCTCGGAGCAGTCGGTTTAGCCAATATGTGGCTTGCAATTTTCGCAGATGTGGGAGTAATGATAATTGCAGTTCTGAATGCTATCAGGGCTTTGAGAGTGAAGGATTTGCAGAGTATATGAAATAAATATGAAGGACTTCTATCCGGGTAAGAATGCGGAGAGAAGTCCTGTTTTAGTGTTGAAGATGGGGTTATGTTTTAGTAAGGCATCATTTCTACAAATCCGAAATTCTCCTTAAATTCTTCACCAAGCTTATTAGCTAAAGGCTGCATCTTATCCATAAGATTTTCTACATCATTATAAAGAGAGTCAAGCTTTGCAGTAAGCTCTTTGGTAGCTTCTTCAACCTTGTTATATTGCTTGTTATAATCTTCGTTAAGTGTTTTAAGCTCTTCCTCTGCCTTTATGAGAGTTTCCTTTTCCTCGTCGGTAAGAGCCTTTGAGGACTTGATAAACTCAATATTATCCTCTATTGCAAGATCTTCATCAGTTGCATTTTCATAAACCTTGTCCCAAAGAGCCTGATGCTTATTTGCAACATCATCAATCTTATCTGCTATAGCCCATTTATCTGTAATCTTATTTGTAATTTTTTCTATCTCCTCTGAGGTTTCATCAATATCCCTGCGTGTTTTTTCAAGTTTATTATAGTCTTCTGTTAAAGACTTTTTCTCTTCCTTTGTAAGCTTTGTATCCTTTTTCAGGAATTCTGAAAGAGAAGGGGCATCATCGCCATCTCCAGGGTAAGCAAAGAAGTTTTTATCCAATTCTCTGAAATCAATATCTCCCGGATAGGCAAAGAAGTCTTTATCTGATTCCTTAAAATCGCCGTTTCCCGGATAAGCGAAGTAATCTTTATCTATTTCTCTAAAATCTATATTTTTATTGCCGCTCTTCTTACCGGTTTCTACACTCTTCTTTGTGTCTGCCGCTTTAACTGTGTTTAATCCTGCTGTAGCTCCTGCTACTACTAAACTTCCTGCTACTGCTAAAATTGCTAATCTCTTCATAATAAATACCTTCCTTTCGTTGTTTGGTTTATTTGTTTTATAGTTTTGATAACCGATGTCTTATCGCTTTATCTGTGTATAGTATAATCCTCGAAATTTAGGTAAAAATCTCCTTAAAAATGTAAGGAGTGTAGGGAAATAGTGTGTGAAAATTGGGGCAAAACCGGAATATGATAATTTATTTTTAAATTGCTTGACAAGAAGTCGTAAAAGGTGTATTATCAAAATAAAAAAAACCGAACGGTCGGTTTTGAAAAAGGAGTATTATATTTATGTCAAAAGAATACAATTCACAGGCAACTATTGAAACTATCTTATCCGTATCGGCAAAGTTGTTTTTGGAAAAGGGATTTGATAAGACCAGTATGATGGATATAGCTAAAACTGCCGGAATATCAAAGGGTGCTATTTATCATCATTTTCAGTCAAAAGATGAAATTATCAAGTCAGTTACGGAAAGGCAGGCGCAGGCTGTAAAGGATGCGATGGAAAACTTTCTGTCAGAAACATCCTCGTTGAGCGGTAAAGAACAATTACTGCTTATTTTGGAAAGAAATTTTGAAAACCAAAAAGCACATTATCTGGATGATGTGATGAGCATTAGAATGAAAAGTGCGGAATTTGTTTTGTCATATATGCAAAGCTGTGTAAACAAAGATTCTGCCTTTGTTTCGGAAATTATCAAGAGGGGAATTGCGGATGGTTCACTGGTTACGGATTCTCCGGATGAATGTGCAGAGGTTTTCCTATTATTGCTGAATGTGTGGTGCGATCCGGCTGTTTTTGACTGTAACGGTGAGAAGCTGTCATTACGATTGAAATTTTTGCAATACCTTATGAAGTCAATAGGAATAGATGTATTAAGTGATGGATTTATTGAAAAATCGCTGGAATTATTACGCAAATTATATGGCAGGGAGGACAAAGTCGGTGAATAATACTTTAATAGTTGAAACAAAGAATCTTACAAAAACTTTCTCGGGTAAAGAAGTAATCAAAAATTGCAATATGAGTGTGGAAAAAGGCACGATTTACGGCTTCTTAGGGGCAAATGGAGCGGGGAAAACAACCATATTCAAGCTTTTATCGGGATTGATTACACCAACTATGGGTAAGGCTCACGTCTTAGGAAAGGACGTTGTTTCGGAAAGAAACAGTATTTTATCTGAAATTGGCACTTTGATTGAAACGCCGATATTTTACGAACATTTGTCAGCAGCGGAAAATTTACAAATACATCTGGAATATATGGGTAAGGAGAGTGGTGATATAACAGACATCTTATCGAAAGTAGGCTTGGATGATACGGGTATTCAGCCTGTATCAAAGTTCTCTATGGGTATGCGCCAGCGTTTAGCCATTGCAAGAGCAATTATTCACAAACCTAAGTTACTGATTTTGGATGAACCGATTAACGGACTTGATCCTATCGGAATCAGAGAAATGCGGGATTTGTTCGTAAACCTTGTGAAGACAGATGGAATGACGTTGCTTATTTCCAGCCATATTTTAACTGAAGTTGAACATATAGCCGATATCATTGGAGTAATAGTCAATGGAACAATTATAAGAGAGGTTCCAATGGCGAAAGTAAAAGCAGAATATCCTTCAGGACTTGAGGATTATTTTATGGATATAATGACAGGGAGAAAAGAAGATAATGAAAACACTTATTAGATTAGAATTGAAAAAAAACAAACTTAATACTTATATAATGGGCGGTATTATTATAACAATCATAATGTTAGGTTTCCTGTTTCTGTTTGCTTATGCACCTCTTATAGAGCCAAACGATAAAGATATGGAGATTTTTTCCGGATACAACAATCTCATTCCTTTGTTCGGAGTTTTCAGCATGGCGGTATTTTGTGTGATGTCGTCGGTTATGTATTCAAAGTTTGTTATTGAGGACTACTCGGGAAAACGTCCGATTTTACTTTTTTCCTATCCGGTGAGTCGTAAGAAAATTATTTTGTCAAAACTAAGTGTTGTATCCGGTGTTACCATCATTTCCATGATTGTAAGTAACCTTTTAGTTTTCATGACATTCGGCATAACCGAAAATTTCATTCATCTCGTGGGAAAAGATTTTACACTTTCCATTATGCTGAAGGTTGTTGAAAACACCCTCATTATGTCTCTCATAGCCGCAAGTATCGGAATTGTGGCTGTAGGAATCGGGTTTATAAAAAAATCGATACCGACTACCATAGTTTCTGCTGTACTTATTGCTTCGTTAATGTGCAATATAGTGATAAATGCGAGCTTAAGCAGGGTTACTATGTATGTGTTAACGACAGTGATGATATTTGTCGGGATAGTATTTTCAATATTTTTGATTAAAAAAGTAAATGTTATGGAGGTTGAATAATGGAAAAGAAGATAGAGGGAACAGTAGATAAATTGCTTGAAAGCATATCACCGGGGATGCATGTATTCAGCATCGGATTTGGAATTGTACTTATACTTTTAGGAATTTTTCTGTTGTTCAAAAACAGGAGACTAAAAGAGAAGAAAGTTGCCTCTTATGCCGGTCTTATTTGTTTTGTATTAGGCATTATTGCTGTAATAAGCGGATTTGTGCAGATGCGATAGCCTAAGGTTAAATATCCGCAGCCCGGCAACAGACAGAAAAACTTTTATAATGAAAACCGCCAAAGCAGGAGAATTTTCCTGCCTTGGCGGCTTGAGGTTATCTAATGAATTTTTATGTGTAAATAATTTGAACTTAGTAAGGCATAATCTCTACAAATCCGAAATTCTCCTTAAATTCTTCACCAAGCTTATTAGCTAAAGGCTGCATCTTATCTATTAGATTTCCACATCCTTGTAAAGGGAGTCAAGCTTGGAAGTAAGTTCTTTGGTAGCTTCTTCAACTTTGTTATACTGCCTGTTATGCTCTTCATTGAGTGTTTTAAGCTCTTCCTCTGCCTTTATGAGAGTTGTCTTTTCCTCGTCGGTAATAGCCTTTGAGGACTTGATAAACTCAATATTATCCTCGATTGCAAGATCTTCATCAGTTGCATTCTCATAAACCTTGTCCCAGATATCCTGGTACTTATTTGCAACTTCATCAATCTTATCTGCGATTGCCCATTTATCCGTAATCTTATTTGTAATCCTTTCTATCTCTTCTGCCGTTTCATCAATATCCCTGCGTGTTTTCTCAAGCTTATCATAATCTTCCGTCAGGGATTTTTTCTCAGCCTTTGTAAGCTTAGTATCCTTTTTCAGGAATTCTGAAAGAGAAGGGGAATCTTCATCATCTCCCGGATAAGCGAAGAAGTTTTTGTCCAATTCTCTGAAATCCATGTCATCAGGGTAAGCAAAGAAGTTTTTATCAGTTTCCCTGAAATCGGTATCACCCGGATAAGCGAAATAATCTCTATCAGTTTCCCTGAAATCAATATCTTTATTGCTGCCCTTCTTGACGGTTTCTACACCCTTCTTTGTCTCTGCTGCTTTAACGGTGCTTAATCCTGCGGTAGCCCCTGCTACTACTAAACTTCCCGCTACTGCTAAAATTACTAATCTCTTCATAATAAATACCTTCCTTTCATTGTTTGGTTTATTTGTTTTATAGTTTTGATAACCGATGTCTTATCGCTTTATCTGTGTATAGTATAACGCCGGAATTTAGGTAAAATCTCCTTAAAAATGTAAGTAGTTTTAGGAAAAAGTGTGGGAAAATTGGGGCAAAATGACAACAACATATTGTAGGGAATAGAAATATGATAAAACTGATGAACAACAAAAAAATCCATGAAATAATGAAAACGAAAAATCCTATATAAAATTTGGAAATTTCATAAAAATAAATTAACCCCAATTTAGATTAAATTATCTGATTGTAGTTACATATTTATTTTGATACAATGTAACCTTTTACAGTCCTCATTTGTATTATTAGTGAAAGGCTTTCAAAAAGAAATAAAGGAGAAACTTAATGAGGCATCCGGTAGAAATACTGATGGAAAAAGTACAAAAAAACAACATTTATGTTATTGCATTTAATATATGCAAAAATAGCGGAGATGCTGAAGATGTTGTTCAAGATACTTTTATTCAGTATATGTCATTAAAAAAAGATTTTGAAACAGAGGAGCACATACGGGCCTGGCTTATCAGAGTAGCCATTAATAAAGCAAAAAATAAGAATATCAGTTTTTTTAGAACGAAGGTAGTGCCTTTAGAAGACTATATGGAAACGTTAACTTTTGAATCAGAGGAATCATCAGAATTGTTTGAGGCGGTGATGACACTCCCTGAAAAGTACCGCATAACCATTCACCTGTTTTATTATGAAGACTATTCTGTAAATGAAATTGCGGATATCCAAAAAATATCTGTAAGCAACGTAAAAACGAGATTATCAAGAGGAAGAATGTTACTTAAAGAAAAATTAAAGGAGGCATGGGACTATGACGAATAAAGAGAAATATAAGCAGGCATTTTCGGGACTTAGGATTTCAGATAAGACAAATTTGGAGACAACAAAAAAAGCTTATGCAGACAAGAAGAAAAAATTATATCGAATGGCAGCCGGCTTTGCAGCTTGTGTAGTTTTATTTACTGCATCAGGAACAGCGTATGCGGCAGATATAGGTGGTATTAGAAGCATAATTAAGGTTTGGATACAAGGTGAGCAGACAGACGCTACAATTAATTTTGGAGATGGAACGTATACAATGGAGTACAAAGACGGCGAAGGGATAAAGCATCAACAAGGTGGTGGAGGATGTGAGATTGAGGACGATGGAAGTGAAAGACCATTAACGAAAGAAGAACTTATGGATAATCTTAACTCCCCTGAGGTGGTATATGAAAAAGATGGTTCTGTTTGGGTTTACTATTTTGAACAGAAAATCAACATAACAGATAAATTTAAAGATAATATCTGTTATTTAAAGCTTGTCAGGGAAGATAAAACTTTGTATATGACAATTAGTATAAAAATGGTTTTTACAACCAGTTATAATGAATGCCTAAATCCGTCGTTATTTGAGTAAAGGAAACTAGAGAATGGTTATTTTATGAAATTTAACCTTGAATGTAAATAAAGCTTGTTATAAATTCTCTTGACTTTACCACCGTACCTTATTATAATAGGTTTCGGTGGCAAAGCCATTTGTTCCCATAGTTAAATGGATATAACAAGCGCCTCCTAAGCACTAGTTGAGGGTTCGATTCCCCCTGGGAACATGTGTTCTTGCAGCAATGATTAGAATTATTCGTTGCTGCAATTTTTGTTTTTAAAATGAATTTTGGGTGCCTGCAAGCACCCTGATAAAACTAAAAATATAAAAACAAGCACCGAAAACCAGATGTGGCACCGGAGCATTTTGCAGGTATAAGCACCGAATGGTGATAAGTAAAGTGTAGGATAAGCTCTTCTGTGTAAATCCAAGGAAAATCTCTGTTTTCTTGCTTCATTAAGCCTGACGGTCAGTCCGCTCAGATTAGATTAAATAAGTCTAATCCGGGTGGGCATTTTTCTCTTTTTATGCAGGTGATGCATCTGTTATATTTAAGGATTTTGTGGTAAAATACTAAATAATGCAATGAATATAGAAATTGATAATCTGATCAGAAGATAATTTTAATATAACAGAAAGATGGTTATTATGGAAATAATAAACTTAATCGGAGAAGCAACCGAATATGACAAGAAACAGCAGCTTGAAGTAAAGAAACCCAAAAGTTGGTGTAAAAGCGTAAGTGCATTTGCAAATACTATTGGTGGTTCATTGATTTTTGGCATTTCTGACAGTGGAGAAGCTTTAGGCTTAGATGATGCCGAAGGAGATGCTGAAAGGATTAGTGAAACTATAAAAAGCAGGATGGATCCTGTTCCGGAGTTTAAACTGCAGTTTCATAATGAAAAGGGTAAAATGCTCATAGTATTGGATGTTTTCAAAGGAGAAGACACACCGTATTATTATTCAGGTGATGGCGTACTGGAAGCCTATGTACGTATGGGAAATGAGAGTGTTAAAGCAACATCTACTGAGCTAAAACGCCTGGTTATGTGCGGAAAGAATACATCTTATGATTCACAAGTTTCATCATATAGAGTAGAGGATTTTGCGTTTTCTAAGCTTAGAGAAAGATATAAAAAGTGGACCGGTAACGGCTTTGATGATAAAGACCTTGTTTCATTTGGGCTGGCTGATGAGCGTGGCTATCTTACTAATGCCGGTGCTTTGATAGCAGATGAAAGTCCTATTCGCTGTTCCAGACTGTTTTGCACAAGATGGAACGGACTAAATAAAAGCGGTGGCACAATTGATGCCTTGGATGATGCAGAATATGATGGAAGCATCATATCTCTTATTGAAAATGGAGAAAACTTTATCAAGCGTAATGCTAAGATGATGTGGAGAAAAACTGCAAATTCAAGAGAAGAAATGCCTGAATATGTAGAACGAAGTTATCATGAGGCATTGGTTAACGGATTGGGACACAGGGATTATTTAATATACGGAAGTGAAGTACATATTGATATTTATGATGACCGGATGGAGATTTATTCGCCGGGAGGAATGCCGGATGGCTCCATAATTCAGGACAGAGATCCACTTACAGTGCCATCAACTCGACGAAATCCTATACTTGCTGATGTACTTAACAGGCTTGGTTATATGGAGCGTAAGGGAAGTGGATTTGGTAAAATAATAAGCGGATATGAGTTTCAGAAAAATTATACAGATAACAAGAAGCCGACATTCCGTTCAGACAGATACCAATTCACTGTGATAATGCCTAATCTGAATTATGTCCCTCAGGATGTCCCTCAAGGTGTCCCTCAAGATGTCCCTCAAGATGTCCCTCAAGACCATTTGGATGTACAGATTTTGGAACTAATGCATGCAAATGACAAAATAAGCACGGAAAGTATTGCTAAGACACTTGGAGTGAGCTCAAAAACTATAAAACGGCGTATAAAAGAAATGGATAATGTTCGTTATATTGGTAGTGGATATAGTGGGCATTGGGAAATAATAGAATAAAAATAATGGTCAACTCCCTATCGACATCCGACCCAATTAACGCTATAATATATTTAATCTAATAAGAAAACAGAGCAATCATTGTTGCAAGCTTTTTGACAATGGTAGCCATAGGTATGAACTCTATGGAACTGAATGGTTATATCCTTTCGGTGCTTCGGGCACCGAACAAGCACCGTCAGGTACTTTTACAAGGGATAAAACAGGTTTTCTTATTTTGACAGAGAATGACAGGAAAGTTAGAAAACAAGCTACTTTCATTGACTTATGTTGACAGATAATTTTAGCAAATTACAGTACCAACCTTAGCTCCTAAGCTGTAGCCAGGGGTTCGATTCCCGCAGGGAACATCCGTTTTAAGCGGTAATGAAGACAAAATCATTATCGCTTTTTATATGGAAAAACAGCATTTTCGGTGACAGATTTGTCAGCGAAAAGCAGAATAAAATTTGACAAATTAAATTAATCGTGCCATATGGCTTGATTATAAATGCAAAGATAAAAAAGCGATGTACATCTATGGTGTATTAGAGCCGGTAGGTAGCCCGGCCGTCCTATGCAAATAGGGTAAGTAACCTTCCCCTCCGGGTTGTCCGTTCTTTGTTCAATAATTATTTTAGGAGGGATTCTTATGAACAAAGTAAGCGGAAACTGACAGTGTATTTTGAAGAGCCGTTTTGGGTAGGTGTATTTGAGCATATCGAAGATGGCAAACTATCTGTGGCAAAGGTAATATTTGGTGCAGAGCCAAAAGATTACGAAGTGCAGGAATATATTCAAAAATACTATTCCGGTTTGAAATTCAGCATGGCTGCTGATACTGCGGTAAAGGATATAAGCAGAAATCCGAAAAGGATGCAGCGTCAGGCAAGAAAACAGATGTTGGAAAAAGGCATCGGCACAAAATCACAACAGCTATTGAAATTACAGCATGAACAGAATAAACAGGAGCGTAAAGAGAGAAGTCATAAGAAAAAGGAGACAGAAGAACAGATAATGTTTGAACTGAAACAGCAAAAGAAAAAAGAAAAGCATAAAGGGCATTAAAGATTGTGCAAAAATATATATTGTATATTCATGTAAATGAGTCTAAAGAGGTTTTTTTACTATGGCTTTTTGTAAATACCATTCTTGGAATATTGATTGCAGGAAATACTGACAAGAAGAGCAGCTTTACCTGCAATATCGAGAAATCTGAGGATGATAAAAAAATCATTTTTTTGGTTATTGAAATGTAAGGGATAAATAAAAATTATATGAGTAGATTAAAGACTCTCGGCGAAAAAAGTCGGGAGCCTTTAATCTTTCGATAAAATGAAAAATAATTGAATAATCTGAAATAGAGTGATATAATTACAGTTACCAACTGTCGGAGGTTTATTGATATGAAGATTATCGGAAGACTGCAATATTTAGAACAGCTCAAAATGGTTATTAGATAAATAACAAGAAAAGTATAGTGGGTTTTTTTCTGTAGGAAAAGGATGGATGTGTCGCCCGATAGGAGGAATTATGTTCTGGGATAAAGTTGCAGGATTATATGATTTGTTTGAAAAATATATAATAAAAAAAGTGTATAGGGAAACAGGAATAAGCGTAGCAAAATATATAAACCAGCGAGATACAGTTCTTGAGTGTGCTTGTGGTACGGGGGCAATAAGTATGTATATTGCGCCAAAGTGCAACAAACTCTATGCAACTGATTATTCTATAGGAATGCTAAAACAGGCAGAAAAGAAGCTTAGCAGATTTGATAATGTTATTTTTAAGAAAGCTGATATTACCTCGTTAAAAGCTAAAGATTGCTCATTTGATGTGGTTGTAGCAGGTAATGTAATTCATTTGTTGCCGGAGCCTGGCATTGCGTTAAGGGAATTAATCCGGGTATGTAAAAATGGTGGAAAACTTATAATTCCAACATACATAAACGGTGATGAGAGAACTAATAAACCGGTAGTTAAGCTATTAGAGAAAATAGGGATTAATTTCAGCAACAGATTTGATGAGACATCTTATAGGGAATTTTTTGAAGAGATGGGATATGACGATGTTGCATTTGAGCTTGTAAGAGGACGAATGCCTTGTGATATCGCTGTTATAAATGTAAATAAGAAAAAAGATTAGAGATATAATGAGAGAAGCTTCTTAGGAGGCTTCTTTTTGTGAAGAAACAGGATTTTTATTTTAAAATTAGCGATGGAAGATGTTTAGAAATATGATTCCCATATACAAATGTTTTTTTAGAATAAAAATTCCCAAATTTTACAAAAATCTATAGATAGTGTTATCATTGATGGAAAGGTGATAATTAGAGAAGAATACCTACATAAACTAAAGGTACTTAAGGATAAGAATATTATTAAGATTGTAACCGGAACCAGAAGATGTGGGAAATCAACATCATTGCTTCAGTTTAGGGATTGGCTGATAGGACACGGTGTTAGGAAATCTCAGATAAATTTGATTAATTTTGAAGATTTGGAGTATGAGGACTTAACCGATTATAAAAGCCTCCATAAATATATTAAAGAACACTTGAAGAAAAATGTTAAGACTTATGTTTTCAAGGATGAAATTCAAAGTGTTTTGAAATTTCTTTTTGATAACATCGGTAATCAGCTTTCTGCAAATAAAATTGCACCGTACATATTACCTCCAATCTCCTAATTGATTAATCAATGTCTATTTTCTTGTTACAATTACACTTCAACAGCCAAAAATGATTTTTATCGTCCTCCGACTTCTCTATATTACAGTTAGGGGAAGCTATGGAATACCCGCAGCACTTATTGAAGAGTGCAGAAATCGACTTGATAAAGGTTTGATAATAGACATTCTGGATGAATTTGATTGTTTTTTGCATAGAAATATACCAGAAAAATGCTGAGGATGATTTTTAGAATATAAAAATGATTTCTAAAGCAGGAAAAAAGAGGCTTTGGCAGATTTGATGATGTCATTTTTAAGAAAGCTGATATTACCTCATTAAAAAGCTAAAGATTGCTTGTTTGATGGGACATCCTGCGAGAGATTTTTTTGAAGAGATGGGATACGATGATGTTGTATTTGAGGTTGCAAGAGGATGAATACTTTTTGAAATAAAATCCTAAAAATCTTTTAAATACTAATTATTTTTTTGAAATAATTCCTAAAAACTTTACAAAACTTCCATATAGTGTTATCATCAATGCAGGGGGTGGTAAGGTGATAATTAGAGAAGAATACTTGAATAAGCTAAAGCTACTTAAAGATAAGAATATTATTAAGATTGTAACAGGGATCCGAAGAAGCGGAAAGTCAACCTTATTGCTTCAATTTAGGGACTGGCTGATAGAACAAGGTGTTAAGAAATATCAGATAATTTTGATTAATTTTGAAGATTTGGAGTATGAGGACTTAACCGATTATAAGAGTCTTCATAAATATATTAAAGAACGCTTGAAAAAAAATGTTAAAACTTATATTTTCCTGGATGAAATTCAAAATGTAGATAAGTTTCCCAAAAGTATTGGATAGTATTCAGTTAAATTCTGATGTAGATTTGTATGTGACCGGTTCCAATGCCTATATGCTTTCAAGCGAAATAGCTACACTTATATCGGGAAGATATATTCAGATTGAGATGCTTCCCTTGTCATTTAAGGAATATTGTATTGCCAAGAATGGCTTTGAAGATAGAATAACAAAATACACTGATTACTTGTCATCAAGCTCATTTCCTTATGTGTTAGAATTGGATTCCAATCCTAATATAATCAGAGATTACCTGGAAAGTATCTATAACACTATTGTAATTAAAGATATTATGAATCGAAAACAGGTAACAGATTCAATGATGCTTCAAAGTGTTTTGAAATTTCTCTTTGACAACATCGGTAATCCGCTTTCTACAAAAAAAATAGCTGATACAATGTCTTCCGATGGCAGAAAGATTGACTCTAAAACAATAGAAAAATATCTTACCGCTCTTAAGGAGTCCTATATTATTTATCAGGCAAAAAGGTATGATATAAAAGGAAAACAATATCTCAAGACATTGGATAAATATTATGTGATTGATATCGGACTTCGATATATGCTTCTTGGTAAACGCGGTATGGATGCGGGGCATATTCTTGAAAATGTAGTTTATCTTGAACTGCTTCGGAGAGGCTATGATGTATATGTAGGAAAAGCAGATTCATTTGAAGTAGATTTTGTTGCACAGAATCAAGAGGGCAATCATTATTATCAGGTTGCGTTGACTGTAAGAGATGAAGCTACATTAGCCAGAGAAATAAGGCCGCTTCAAATGCTTCAGGATGATTATCCCAAAGTAATACTTACATTGGATGATGACCCATCAAGAGATATTGAAGGTATCAAAATAATAAATGCGAGAGATTGGCTATTAGGATTGAATAGGTAGAGAAGGGAATGTGAATTCGTTGTATAAATTTCAAATTGAGTCAAAATGGGAAGTACCGGAATAATCAGTCCGCTAAAGTGAGGTGTATATAATTACATGAATTATCTAGGGTATATCATTTATCGTGAGAGACTTGGGAAAAATTGGAGCCAGGCGGGACTGTGCAAGGGGATTTGTACAGTATCATATTTGTCTAAAATTGAAACCGGCAAAGCAGAGCCATCAGAGGAAGTTTTGAGGCTTCTCCTGGCAAGACTTAAGTTAAAGTGTGATAAAGAAATCGAACAAGAAGCTGCTGAACTGGCAGAACAAGGTTGGGAATTTTTGCTTGACGGTAGGCTTGATCAGCTAAATGATTTGTTGCAGACAAAGAATATAGAATACTATATGGCTACTCCTGCTTGGCTGGATCTGACCTTGCTTTCTTCCAAAGCTCCGCTAGATAAGGCAATAGAGGCCTGTATGGATACACGTCAACTGGCTATGCAGCGAATATTACAGGGACAGGAGAACGAGGCAGTACGGCTAACGCCAAATGCATATACATATTTGAAGTTAGGAATTGCTGACTACAAGGTTGGGCACTATTCATCGTCAGTGGATGCGCTTCAGACGGCCTATGATTTGGCAAGCAGAGAAGGTAGGATAAAGATTATGCTGGATGCAAAAATTTTCCTTGGCAACGCCTATGGTAACCAACAGGATATCCCAAATATGGAACGTCATTATCAGGTTGTGAAACGACTGGCAGAGGGTTTGCAAGATAAGAGAACTCTATACTTTATCGGATATAACACAGCATCATCATGGATTGAAATCGGCCGCTATGAGGAAGCTTATAAATGGTTTTCTAAGTTGGAAAAGCCCACCCTGATGTCACTGCACAAATTGGCAATCTGCTGTGAAAAAACGGGGAGGCGGGAGGAAGCTCTCGCCGCATTGAATCGGGCAGAAACCATGGAAGCTGACGAGATAAATCATTCTCTGGCGTTGCAGTTACTTAGCCTTGTTCGCTATCGATTGGATTATCCGGATTATCTTGCTCATGAAGAATATGGCTCACTGCTTTTGGAATGCTTTAATCGCCTTCAAAGAGAGCTGCCTTCCGGCTATGCAATCTTTCACCTGCCTTGGGTGTTAGAATGGTATAAGACGACCAGACAGTATAAGAAGGCGTGTGAATTAATGGAGGAATTTCCCAGAAAGACAGTATAAAGAGGAATTAAGCCCGTATATTTGGAATAATTTTCCCAAATATACGGGCTTATCTTTGTTTTATAAAACTGCTACACTATTTGTAGAGGTGATAAATATGAAAACAACAAAACTATGGACTCGGAATTTTAGCTTAGTGATTATTGCATCGGCTATTGGCACAGTTGGTGCAATCGCAGGCGGTTTTGCATTAGCTTTCCTGGTATTTGATGAAACCGGCAGCACATTGGCATCGGCTTTGATTGTGGCCATCCAGCTTATTCCACATCTATTACTCCCGGTTGTAATTGCTCCATTCATGGATAGATTACCGCGCAAAACTTTTCTGGTAGCGGGCGATGCCGCGAATGCTTTTGTGTTAGCCGGAATGGGATTGTGGTTACTGTTCTTTGATTTTTCCTATATCGGTTATCTGGCAGTGTCTTTGCTGTTAGCCTGCCTGGGGGCAGTGGATGAGTTGGCTTTCACCAGCATTTACCCGGAGTTGATCCCGGAAGGAGCTAAGCAAAAGGGCTATGCTGTGTCATCCATGCTTTATCCGGTTCTGAAGGTCATCATGACACCACTTGCTGCGGTTCTCCTGGATACACTCGGAGTTGCCTGGATTCTGATTGCACAGAGTGGGCTGTCATTGGTTGCCACTATTACTGAGAGCTTTATCCAACTGGATGAAACAAAACGACATAATCGTACTCCATATTCTGTGAGGGAATGGATCAGTGATATACGGGAAGCGGTGCAGTATTTGAAGGAAGAACGCGGCCTTCGCGGTATCTACGAATATATGGCAGTTACCAATGGAGTAGCCCGCGGATTTTCGCCTATTCTTGTAGCATTTTTCCGTACTTTTCCGGGTTTCACTGTTACTATGTACTCAGCATTTTCTGTGGTAGAGTTTGCAGGACGGACAATTGGTAGTGCAATTCAATATCGAATCAATATTCCTGACAAGAAGAAGTACGGTTTTGCGTTTTTTGTGTATCAGGTTTATGAAACAATGGATATGTGTCTGCTCTGGCTTCCTTATCCGTTGATGCTTCTTAACAGGGGAATTTGTGGATTTCTAGGTAGCAACAGTGCAATTATGCGAAGTGCAGCCGTACAAAGTTATATTCCTGAAAGGTTAAGGTCTCGCATCAATGCTTTTGAAAGTGTAGTGATTACTGCGGGAGCCAGTGCTTTTTCACTACTAATGGGTTTTCTTGGTGAGGTGCTTGATTACCGCCTGTGTCTCACAATTGGTGGAGCTATCGCCATGTTTGCCAGTTGGATTTTGATTTGGGGCAGGCGTAAAGATGTTCGTATGGTATATGAAACGGAAGGTGATAAGGTGAGATAGAGCAAACGTACTTTTCATTTTTAGAGAGATATTTTGACGATTTCTGTTTAAGAGAAGAATTTCTGCTTCCTCTTACTGTTTTATTAGACAATGAAGATACTCAGTCGTAGAGCCTGCTGCAATATTTCTGTTATCTTCTTTGTCTGCTTTGAAACGTCTATATTCTTTTGTAAAGAAACTATATTATCCATGGCTTGACATTATCTCTTTTATGGTATCGAGGCTCATAAGACCTTCGTTGTTATAGCTCAAAAATATATATTTGAATTGAGCATTTTTAATTAAATCCTCGAATGTTTCTACAACAGTTCGTTTGGAACAGAATTTACTTTTTTGACTTGAAGAATCTCGAAGTCCGGTAACTCCACTTAATTCAAGATTGTCATATCTAGCAATTGTTTCGAGTACATGGTAATTAGAACAATATTGTCTAGCGTTATATGGTGGATCTAGGTATAATACGTCTCCATGAATTTTTTTTGCCAATGTATTAATATCCTCGTTGTAAGCTTCTCCGATACTGCCAGAAACTAATGGTAATAGTTCTAATTGAAACTCTTTTCTGGCAGATTTTTTGATATGCTTTAAAAAGGTACCATATACAGAAGCTGTATTTGCATATTTGTCAATTGAGTTTATGAGGCTGGCTAAATAATAAAAATATAAATTGTCATTGATTTGATCTGATGAATGGAATCTGTCGAGCTCTATTCTTATAGTGTCACATTTCATTCCATTTTCATTAGTAAAATAATTTCTACCTGAACCAGAGCCCTACTTAGAGATAAGTATTGATGATAAAAACCACAGTTGTCAGTAATAGTGTTGATGGGTTTGTGGCTTCTTAATAATAGATTGTTGCTTATAATCCGTTGTATAAAAAATGAAAAATGATACCATAAATATATTCAACTGGGGAAAGGGAGACTATTGATTTCTAATAACCCTAGTATCTATAAATTATTCAATGAAGACTGTTTAGAGTTTATGAAACGGATGCCAGATAATTCTGTGGATTTGCTCTTAACTGATCCTCCTTATAATATTTCACAGTATTCTACTGGAAACATTCCACGAGAAGGAAAGAAAATGCTAAATAATGATATTGCTGGCTGGGATAAAAAAATTATTAATCCAGTTGAGTATGTAGATGTATTTAAACGCATCGTAAAACCTAGTGGCAACATTATTATTTTTGCAGGATATAATCAGATTGGATATTGGCATACAGCGTTTGACCAAGAGTACGATACATTTCAAATGTTTGTGTGGCATAAGTCAAATCCAGCTCCTAAAATGTATAAAAACGGATTTTGTAATAGCTGTGAATTTGTTATATTTTTATGGAATAAGGGTCATATATGGAATTTTTCATCTCAAGAAGAGATGCATAATTTTTTTGAATGTCCCATTTGTTCCTATCCAGAGCGACTAAAAGAACCATTTCATCCCGCTCAAAAGCCCCTAAAACTAATTGATCATTTTATTAAAGTTGCTTCTAATCCAGGCGCGGTTGTGTTTGATCCTTTTATGGGGGTTGGAACTACTGGAGTTTCAGCAGTACACAATAATCGTAGATTTATAGGCACAGAATTAGATAAGAAATATGTAGAAGCTGCCAATCAAAGGATTACTGGAACTCTATGATTGTTGCTTAAAACCCGTTGTTATAAAAGCCACCTTTGTTATACAATTTTATTGTTGTTCATAAAGGAGGCATGTCTACAAATGATAACAAAAGAACTTGGAGAGAGAATAAAAGAACTAAGAAGAAAAACAGGTCTTAGCCAAGAAAAATTTGCATTAAAGATAGAGATGGACAGGACTTACTTTGCAACAGTCGAATCCGGTAAAAGAAATATTTCATTGCTAAACATTGAAAAGATAGCAGATGGACTTGATATTTCGCTTTCACAGTTATTTGAAGGCATAGGAGGTAAGGATAAGTGATAAATACAGAGGAGAAAATCAAAAGAATAGTATACGAGGAATTTTCAAAGTTAATAAGCAATATTGAAGGTGATTTCAAAACTAATTTTGTAAAGAAAAGATACAATTTTTTATTGAGTCAGCTAGATGAAACAATTACTGCTAATATGGTTTTTGTAAGTAGTTTTGAGTCAAAAAGTGGTTTTGCAATTGAAACTTGTGCAAAGAGAATAGCGAGATTAAAGTTTGGAGAAGAAAATGTCCCTACAATTATTAATCCACGAAATATAAAACACAATATTAATCCTATATCAATAAGTGGTCAGATAATTGTTACAGACGTTGATACAGATAATGGTGTACTTAGAGGTGCGATTTCAGAGTTTAGAGCTTCAAATGTAGCTGTGGGAAAGGGGAGTTCACGTTCGGAGAGTGGAGTTACCCAAAGTAGTATAAAATCATTGCTCCCAATAGCTCAGAGATATAAAACCACTGGTTATCACATAAAGCCTGTTGACCTTGCTTTTTTTGATGGTAAAGACTGGGTTGTTTTGGAATTAAAAGCTGGTGGAGATTTGGATAGTTCAAATGCACCTGCTAATGTAGAGAAGCTATTGACTATATACGCAGGCCTGAATATACCTAATTCAAAAGCTTACTTTGCAACCTTGTACAATAAAAATGGGGAAGGGAACACATGGACTGGTGCTGTTAAAAAGCATATGGCATTTCTTGAAATGTTTCTTATTGGTAAGAAGTTCTGGAATACAATTCTTCCAGGAGGTATTACATATGAACGTTTTACGGAGTTGTACAAGATGGCTTTAGAGGAACTTGATCTTAATTCAAGAATTAAAGAGATGATTAGAAGGACTATAGGATAATGGATGCTGATTTGAAAAATAAAAATATGTTGAATTTATAGAGAAACAGTTGTCAGAGATGGTAAAAAAAGTTAAAAAGAATTCATCAAAAAAATCGGTAAAACGTGAGAATAATATTTTTTTATTTTTCGGATAAAAATGCAAAAAAATATATGGAAACAGGAAGAAGCTTCGCTTCTCAGTTAGAAACTAGATTACAGAAAATTGTTTTTTTGTATCAAGGAGAAAAATATGGAGTACAAAGTGTACCTAATATAATAACTCTTTGTGCAGAAGATGATGGTAATCTATGACGGAGCTATTGGCAATCATTTGAAGCGAAATCAAATTCTTATAGGCGAAGAATTCTGAAAGAAATATTAGAAAAGGATATGCTATGTGATGATTTTATAAATATTTATAAAGAGGAATATACTCTTGCAAAGGTAGAGGAAATAGTAATTGGATAGCATTACTTTATCCAATGCTGATTGCTTAGAATATGTTAAAACTATTCCAGATAAGTCGGTTGATTTAATATTGACAGACCCGCCTTATAACATTGCTAAGTATTCTACAGGAAATATTCCTCTGCCGGGACGTAGCGCAGTTAACAACGACCTTGGGGAATGGGATTTGAAAGAAATTAATCCATTTGATTTTGTGGATGAATTTAAACGCATTATAAAGCCAAATGGTAATGTTTTTATTTTTACAAGCTATAACTTAATTGGAAAATGGCATGATGCATTTGACTCAGAGTTTGATACATTCCAATACTTCATATGGCATAAAAACTAATCCAATTCCTAAGATATTTAAAAATGGTTTTTCTTAATAGTTGTGAGCTGATTGTTTGTTTATGGAATAAAAAAACATAAATGGAATTTTTTTCTACACAAAATGAAATGCACAATTATTTTGAATGTCCTATATGTATGGGAAAGGAACGATTAAAGGAACCTAAACATCCCTCACAGAAACCACTTAAGTTATTGAGACATTTAATTAAAATTGCAAGTAATGAAGAGGATGTAATCTTTGATCCCTTTTATGGGTGTAGGCTCTACAGGAGTTGCATCAATAGAAATGGGAAGACAGTTTATTGGTTGTGAAATTGATGAAATATTTTATGAAGCTGCAAAAAAGAATCAATGAAATAAAGAAAATAAGATGAAGAGGAGAAAAATATGCCTAATAATAGTAAAAATTGGTGAAAGAGACTTAGATTTTATTGTTTTATATATTCTGGATAATCATCCCTGGGATAGATACATCGACTTTGAAAAGATATATCTGGGATTATACAGAGCCAGGAGGGGTTAATCTGGTGTCGCTTGTTGATAGGAATGATACTGTAATTGACCAGATTGTAAGAAATATTATAGCTCATAGAAACGATTCTGCTAATAATATTATATATCGAGGTTTAGTTTCGTATGGTAGTGGTGTCTTAAATATAACTTCATTGGGAAAGGCTGAGTTGAAAAGATTTATTAAAGAAAGAGCCATTTAAAAACTGAAGGGGGCTGTCGCATTAAAGGAAAATACTACAAAAATATGGTAAACTTATTGTTAGCTAATCACAATATTTTTGTATTTCTTTTTCTTAGCGCAACAGTCCTTTGTTCATTTAATAATTTGTAATGACAAGGTGTTCAACATCTCGCTCGTTTCTATTCATAAAGCTAACCATATATTTCTTGTCAAAGCTTGTTATTGTGAAATTATCCTTGTATAAATCGTAGATAAAATCCGTGTTCTTTATTATAAGTAATATTTTTGCGTGAGTTCTTTTTAAGCATTCGCAAAGTCGAATTTGCTCATCTCTACCAAACTCGTTTTTAGCATATGTAGAAAAATCGGAGTCATAAGGTGGATCAAGAAAAATGAAATCGTCTTCAGTGAGATTTAAACTTTCGATAAAAATCTCGAAATCTTCACAGTGAATGTCTGCGTTAGAAAGTTTCTTAGCCATCTCATCTGAAAATAAATAATCAACTTTCTTTTGAAAATCTTTTCTGTTATAAGAAATCCCTCCATATGGTACATTAAATTCCCCCTTACCATTGTAGCGGAACATAGAAGAGTAGCAATACTCTCTAATAAAGAAGAATACGGCGGCTTGTCTTCCGGGGCTAAGTTCACTCATATGATTTTGAAGATAGCGAATAAACATATAATAAGCAGATTTTATAGCTGCCTCAATATTTTCTATTCTATCACTATCGTATTTCTCCATTTTCTTTTTCAAGTTTTGCTGAACGTTTTATTTTACTAGATAAGTTCTTATTTAATTCTTTAATAAATACTTTATTGTATTTATCAGCGAGAGTATTGAAGAAAGAATAGTATTTTTTTCTATAAAAATCTTCAACAGATATTTGGGAATGATACAATTCTAAAATTTCAGTGTGATGCCCATCTACAAATGTACTCAATTCTGAGAATTCATTAATCTCAACTTGTAAATATTTGATAAAGTCTTCATCCTTATTTCTGATACAGTTATACAGGTTTATTAATTCGCAAGATTTATCATTGATGCAGCAATTTGTGTTGCAGTATCAAAGAATACTGCTCCACCACCTCAAAAAAGGGCTCAACAAAACGTCCGGAGTATTGTGGAGTATATTTTTAATCACAGGTAATTCTTTTTCTTTTCCACCGGCCATTTTAATATAGTTTTCATAACTCTCATCCTTTTCTTTTTATACAGGTATAGCATAGCATAATTGTTACTTAAAAAACAACAAAAAAATTATTAATATAATGAAAAATATGCATTTTTTTTATTTTAACGGTGCCATCACTTTAAGAAAATAACTTACATATAAGTTTTTGAGATATTAGCCATAGATTGGAGTTTTTACACATATCGGATTTGATGATGCGGAGAACTATGATGTTGACAACCAACAGAGAGATAAAGTCAAAGGATGATGTAATAAATGTTGCAAAAATGTACTTTTCCAGATGGCGAATTGAAGAATATTTCCGTTGAAAAAGCAGATGTTTAAGTTTGAAAATTTCCGTGTACGTAAGCTTAAGACAATCAATGCACTAAATCTTTATATTACGCTATGCATAGCATTTTTTGCTCAGACTTCAATGAAAACTGAAACAAATGCCATGAAGGCTACAATAATAAAGGCTTCAGCCCACATAAAGGAAAAAGTTTCATTTTATTATTATAGGCTTGCAAAAGGTATACAAAAGGTTCTTTCATATGCTAAAGAAGGTGTAAGACTGTGGTTTAAGACAGAACGTCCGGTATACAGGTAGCTTTGCTTTAAATTTATAAGTTAACTTAAAGAACAAATATACATTTCACAAGTACTGCTTAAGTAGGGCTTATAAAGTATGTTTATTTTTAACAGTACCACTTTTTAATGTAAAAAACCTAAATCTTCTTTTGTATTTAAGGATTTACTACCTTTATTAATGCAGTTTACGGAAACTCAAGAAATATGAAATGATATTATGTGATAGAATTACTCAAATGACTTTAGCAGACTATAAATATATCAATCAAGCTTTGTGGCAATATGATATTAGGCTAAAATGGATTGAAAGTATTACCAGCAAGTAATATAATTAAACTCAGATTATTCACTCCATAGTACAGTAGGATAAAGAGCTTTTTGTCTGCGACTATGCGGTGATATGCTTGATGGTTTATGGACTTAAATTTGTTTTTTCAAATTAAGTGTAGTTTGTAGCAAGATATTTTGGTAGAATAGAAACAGGTACTTATATCTTTTAACGATAACTTTTGATTTGTTTATGGACTTAGAGATTTCAAAAAATTATATAAATAGGTGTCGGAGGAGTAATGATTGAATATAAAGGATTTGGAGTAGAGGAAATTGAGGGGGGAGGTAAAAGAGATTTATGCTACGGAATGCTGGAGTGCTTATTTGAATGATGATGAGGCATTAAAAAGAGCATTTTCAAACTCAATTTTTTGCCTTGGTGCTTACTGTCAGGAGAGACTTGTCGGTTTTATAAGATGTGTGGGTGATGGTGAATATATTATTATGGTGCAGGACTTGATAGTTATGTCTGATTTTCAACGCAGGAAAATAGGCACAACATTGTTTAAGAAAGCTTGGGATAAGTACGCTAATGTAAGGATGTTTCAGGTAAATACAGATATAGAAGATGAAAGAGATAATCAGTTCTACAAGTCATTTGGGATGAAACCTATATCGGAGGGAAATATGATATCTTATTTTAGATAACAAATCTTTAATAAATATGGCGAAGCTTATCGTAACAGCTGTATCATGCTAAACTACCTCCAATATAACAAAAAAATGTCCTTGAATTGTTTTGCTGGTATAACGGATTATTATTCATATGCTTTTGAACCTAAAGAATTAGAGCAAGAAACTTTAAGGAAGTCGCATTGCACTTTCTGTGGTAAAGGAGGAATTATGTTCTGGGATAAAGTTGCAGGATTATATGATTTATTTGAAAATATCTATAATAAAAAAGTATATAGGGAAACAGGAATAAGTGTAGCAAAGTATATAAATCAAAAAGATACAGTCCTTGAGTGTGCTTGTGGAACAGGTGCGATAAGCATATACATTGCCCCGAAGTGCAGCAAACTGTACGCAACAGACTATTCTACAGGAATGCTAAAGCAGGCAAAAAAGAAGCTTAGTCGATTTGAGAATGTAATTTTTAAGAAAGCTGAGATTACCTCATTAAAAGCTAAAGATTGTTCATTTGATGCGGTTGTAGCAGGTAATGTAATTCATTTATTACCCAAACCGGAAGCTGCCTTAATGGAATTAACTCGTGTATGTAAAGATGGAGGTAAACTTATAATTCCAACATACATAGAAGGTGATAAAAGAACTAATAAGTTGGCAGTTAAGCTATTAGAGAAAATAGGGGCAAATTTTAGCAATAGATTTGATGAGACATCCTATAAGAAGTTTTTTGAAGAAATGGGATATGATGATGTTACATTTGAAATTGTAAGAGGACGAATGTCTTGTGATATTGCTGTTATTAATGTGAGTAAATGAAAAATGAAGTTGAAATGTTGGCTAAGGAAAAGCAGATAAGTCAGAAAAGGTTCAAGGAAATTTAATAACAAATTTGAATTTGTGGAGGCGTTGTATATGAAGCAGTGGTATATTGCAATAGCAGTGGCAATCGTATATCTGGCTATTAGCCTTACACTTCATGCATGGTCGTGGTCATGGTTTATTTGGCTTATCTATGCTGTATATAGACTGTGGGATAATAAAAAGAGCAAAGAAAACTGACAAATTTAAGGAGTAGTTAATGAAGAAGATAATTGATTATCTGAAAGAAAAATATAACCCATTGGCAATTGTCACCTATGGTTCGTTTAGTTGTGGTATGAATGATTCATACAGTGATTATGATTGCTTGATCATTGTTAACAAAAAAGACAATAGTCATGACGATACCGTTATTGATGGAATTCTGTTGGATTGCTTTATTTTCACAAAAGACGAAGTAATCGGTGAGGATCCGGATGCTTTTCTTACAGTCTATGACGGTAATATTGTTATGGACACAGATGAAATCGCTGCAGATTTAAAAACACGAGTAAGGAAATATGTGGAAGAACATTCTGTTATTTCTTCCGATGAGAAAAAATTCATTATAAGTTGGATCAAAAAAATGCACCGGGTTGAGAAGAATGACGATGAAGGAAACTACAGAGCTTTAGCATTTCTATGGGAGAGTATAACAGATTATTTCCTGCTTAGAGATTTGTTCTATTTTGGCAGCAAAAAAGCGGTGACATATCTAAAAGAAAATGATGCTGAGGGATATCGTCTTTATCATGATGCTATCACAGATCGCACGAACGCAGTCATAAGAGAATGGGCGAATCATGTGATTAACATTGGCGAGATTTCGGCTTAATCGCTCAGCTAAATCCCAGTTTCTAAGCCTACTCAACAATCGCTTTATCAACAAGTTAAGCAAATCAAGGAATTAGATAGTATTATGCCTGATAACTCGCAAATTCCTCAACCAAAGATAAGTACATTTTCATATAAATTTATGGCAGGTGGTAAAGCAAAATACCGACTGTTTCTCGTGTTTCCTGGGGTACGAGTCTCTAAAGACTGAAAGCCCCTAATCCGTCCTGGTAGTGGCAAGTGGATGGCGTAAGATAGCTGCGTATAATCATAAAATCATATAATATTATCTTGCGTATAATCGAAAAACATTGGTATAATATGCACATAATCAAAGAAATATCATAAATTAATTCCGCGTATAATCAAAAGTGTGCAAATTGAGGTACATTGTGGCTGATGAGGAGAACCAGATGATTTAAAAAGAAAAATTTATAACAAATTATTGGATTGGAAAAATGGTTGCAGAGAAACAAAAGCGATAAAATACCTGAACAAGCTTGATGATTTCATTATATTCAACAATAGTAAGCTGAAATATAGAATGTATCCGATAGAAGTAAAGTCAGGGAAAAAATACACTACAGCTTTGCTGGATAGGTTTAATGAAAAATATAAATCGAGAATAGGTGAGAGTTATATTATTCATCCAAGAAATCTTGTAATGAAAGATTGAATAGTGTGTATACCGGCGTATATGACATTCTGTTTATAAATCATATTTATTTTAAGAAGGATATGACAAAGTACAAGATAAACCCAAGCAAAACAGAGCAAAGTGAGGTATTACTAGGAGAAAAGGATATGGCATATTTAGACTATAAAATAGAAAATTCTGAACCGATAGGGAGCGGAGGAAATGCAAATGTTTATTTGGCAAAGAATGTAAAAACAGGGAGTATGGTAGCACTTAAGGAATTAAAGACTGGAGGAAAATTTTTTGAGGAAAAAAAAGACAGGTTTTGTATAGAAACACGATTAGTACAAAAAATACAGGATTCAGTTAAAGGAATAATTCCAATTTTTGATGCTGGACTGCCAGATGAAAATACTAAAAAGAAGTATTGGTATGCAATGCCAATTGCAGAGCCGATTGCAAAAAAGTTTACAGGACAGGAATCAGTAGAACAAATTGCAAATTGTGTAATTGAATTGGCAAATATAATGAATGTGTTGCATAAAAAAGGAATAGTTCATAGGGATATTAAGCCGAGTAATATATATTTTTATAAGAGTGGATACTGCTTTGGGGATTTCGGGCTGGTTGATTATCCAGAAAAAGAAAATTTGACTAAGATAAAAGAGTCAGTAGGGGCAAAGACAACGATTGCACCAGAAATGAAAAGAAATGCAAAAGATTCAGATGGTAAAAAAGCAGATGTATATTCTTTAGCAAAAACTTTATGGATGCTTTTGACACGTAATGAAACAGGATTTGATGGAACGTATGATGCAGAGAGCAAACTAATGGGATTGTCAGGAATTTTAAAAGGGGAGCATATTGTTGAATTAGAAGAATTGCTATATGATTCTACACGTGAGGAACCTGAACTTCGTCCAACAATGGAACAGTTTGGAAAACGACTTAAAGAATGGTTAGAAATAAGAGCGGATTTTGAAAAAAGTAATTTGAGCCAGTGGAAATTTATCCAAAATACTTTGTTTGGAAAAATTGTACCAGATTCAGCCAAGTGGAGTAATGTTGATGATATTATCACAGTATTAAATTTTCTTGGAAGGATGCCGAATATTAATCACATGTTTGTTCCGAGTGGTGGAGGTGAAGATTTTGAATCTGCAGAAAGAACAGGAGAAGATGGATGCATTTGTATAAAATCTTTGAGTAATGTAATTGTTAAGCCTAAATGTCTATATGCTGAGAATATTGAGAAAGATTATATATGGAGTTATTTTCGCTTAGAATTAGATGAACTGGAGCCTATTTTTGAAATTGATGATGGTCAAATATACGAAAATTTGACGGAGGATATATCGGGGCATTATATTTCATGGAAGTGTGGAAACTATGGTTATTATGAGGATGGTACATCTTTACCCAAGGACTACAGAATTGTATATAGGTATTTAAGTGGGAGTTTTGTTATCTTTGCAAAAACATCTATATATAATGATATCAGCAGTACATATGATGCTCGACATAGTAAAAATGACAGCAGAGGAGTTTAAAAAGTATATTTTAAATCTAAGGCAATGTGGATTAACACTTCCATATGATATATTTATGGGATTGGCAAATAGAATCCATTTGCATCAATAGAAAATCCTATTGAAAAAGGAGGCAGAGAGGAAAAAGGCAAAAGAGAGAAGTATAAAAAAATGTAAGGCGTTTGTAATTGAAAAATATAAAAAACAATGGGATTTTTTTCTGAAAAATATTGTGGATGTAAGGAGAAGTCAAGATGAGAAAAATTTGTTATTGCATAAAGTATGGATTAGAAAACAGTTATTTTGAAAAAAATTATCTTTGTGAGAATGGGGAATTACAATGTGAAACAGAGGATGTTAAGAGATATTTAGTTTATGATAAAAATGCTGCTATAGAATTAGTTAATGAACTGCAAAATTTTGTTAAGAAACAATGTGAAAAGGCAGGAGTTGAATTTGATATTGGATATGAACAAATATTTGATCTTGAGATACAGCGATTAGGTAAACCAAGTCATTTATTTACATATGAGGAATTGGAAGTAGAATTGAGAAACGGAGATGATTCAAAGGATAATAGACTGGTCATTGATGCAGACGGGTATGTGAAACTTATAGAAGAATGTGTCTATCCACATTTGTATCCTGTAAGATTTGAAGAATATTGTGCATATAACAATTATGTTGGGAAATATGCAGATTTAACAGACTTGAATGATGAATACACTATGTGTTTGCAAGGATGGTTATCATATTTGAAATCGTGTAGAACAATTTATATGGATTATGTACATAAAAATGATGATATTGAAAAAGTTACTAGAAGAGATAGGAAAATTTTTACTAATTATTACAATGGTATTAGGACAGTTGCGGGTATTACTTCTGGAGATAAAGGTATAAAAAAATACGAGGAGATTTAATTTATGAACTATGTGCTTTTAGATACTAATATAATTATTGATATGGTTGTTGACCGGAGAAATCAAATTGATAACAAATTGTTGAATAAATTTTTGAAATTGCTAGATTTTGATGAAATAAAGCTTGTTGTACCAGAAATTATTAAAAACAGAAACATATAGACATTTAAATAAAGAAATACATAATGTCGGAAAACAAATTGAAAAAAAGTATTAGATGATATTGGAAATCTTTATGGTGTGTCAACACTTGAGATGGAGGGCTTGGACTTATCAGTTTATAAAAAAAGAAGGCTCGTAAAGAACTTAATGATGCATTAACACTTTTCGTTTCAAAACGTGAGGATTATAAAGTAGATATTTTTAAGTCCATTGAGTTAATATTTAGTCACAAAAATTGTATTCAAATTGAGGATATTTCGTTGATGGATATAGTGTTAAAGAGAAAAAAATTTATAAGAGAGCACCATTTCATAAAGTTGAGAAAGAATCAAATGGAGATGGTGTGATTACAGAATCTTTTAATAAATATTAATCAATTTGTAGCTGTAAACGAGAAAGACATAATTTATTTTGTTACTGGAAATTATAAAGATTTTTCTAATTCAAATAAAAAGAGTGAATTACATCCAGATATACTTGAAGATTTACAAAAAAGAATTTAAAGGATATTGTTAAGTATATCAGTTCTTTTGAAAAACTTATTGGTTCAGAACTCAGAGATAATGTTAAAAATGCTGAATTGCTCGAAGAGATGGAAGAAGACATGAAAGAAAGGGAGCGTGAAATAGCTGAACAATATGAAAGTGATATAGAAGATACCATAAGAGAAGGTGTGGGGCTTTCTTCCTTAAGCTCTTTTGAAAGCAATGTTGAGGAGGTGTTACAACTATCGGATTTTGGTAGTGCGCTAAATAATTTAAGTGAAGGTTTTTCAAGTATTAAAGATAGTATTAAAGAATTGAAATGGTTTTATGAAGATGGATTTATAGATTTATTGTCGAATGTCCCTACTAATTCTTTAAAGAATTTATTGATGAAATTGTCTGAGATATGTCCAGATATTGAAGAAGACACATTGGAGGGGCTATTTACATTACAGGAATGGTCAAAGGAAAAATATACTGAATTACTTGAATACAAAATAGAAGGTAGTTTTTGAATGTATAGAATATGGAAAAAATTATAATGTCTATTCTTTAGAGCAAGAAGAATACACATTGGAATTTGATGAGATATATTTGTTGCCAAGTACAGGAGAAAAAGATGAAATTGATATTAGATTGCGAGGCGAATATGAAGATGAGGTGTGGTATGCACAGGTTGACATTTCATATGGCGAAGTTAGATTAGATGATGATGGTGGCATTGTGGATGCATTTGAAGAAGGCATATATTTAGAAGACTATGGAATTGTTGGTAAACTAAGGGAACTCTTGAATGAATGGGAAAGCTTTATAGCACAAGAAGAAAGCATAAGGGAGAGTATTGAGGATATTTTTGATGAAGTCCAGAGTGAAGACGAAGAAGATGTAGAACCTTAGATTAATGAAATTGTAATTGAACAAGTTGGAATTAAATTTAGAAAATAAAACAGCGTTAGGGCAGTTATAAGTCGAGAGATTTATAGCTGCCCTTTTTTTTAATAAGAAATTCCTCCATTTTCAGTGATATAAAGGCATTTAAAACAGTAATGCCCGCCAATATGCGGGCATACAAAACAGGACGGTATGAGGTTAGAAAATATAAAATCCTTCTTCACCTACATCGTCATCATCCTCATCGTTTAGAAAGTAATCCATGTCCAGTAAGTCCATGGCACCCATGTGACGGATGTCATTACTGGTCATTCCTTCCGGTGGATTGAGCATATATTTTTTTCTGAGTTCCTCTGCAAGTTCTTCTTCAGTCATATCAGTTGCCTCCTTTACCTGAATTCTATACTATTTTGTGGAGGCTGTAAACATATGAATCAGGCACTGGGAATGCCAGTATTTCGCCAGATAGCGAATATGTGCCCTTTCGTAAAGTTCTTGAAGAGAAACCTGGTGATGATTTTTGTAAATTTCTAAAATTTCCATTGTTTCCTTACAGTTAGGACATTGAATGGAATCATATCCAAAGGCAAGGAGAATCGCCTCACGCCAGCGTGTAAATGTTGCAAATATACGACACTGTTCAGGAGTACGCAGTCTGTGGAGATTTTTATCAATTTTACGCTGCCTTGCATAAATACCATAGTAGCGAATCATTTTGAAATGTTTTTCTGGTATGTGTTGCATAAGCAGTTTGATAAACTAAATGGATGGAAGTGTTCTTTCTACATATTTGTTATCTTCATGTCGGTTGTAATGGAAAGTAACGGTATCTTCCTCTTTGTTATAATGGTCTATTCGTTTTGAAGCAATAACCGGTCGTCCAAGATATCTTCCGACATACTTTGTCACTGTTTTAGGATCGGCAAGGCTGGGTTTTGCATAAACATAGAATCCTTTGTCATGCAGCCTGTACATCTGTGACTTTATACGCTTAAACGATGGTCCAAGATGAGCTTCAAGCTCATTTAACAAAACAGTACGGAATGATTCACGCAGGAGCTTGTAGCTGAAGTGACGGATATTTCTCCATTCACCGTCATCAGAGTGCCCACCTTCGGATATCAGACAATAGATATGTGGATTCCACTCTAAAGGACGTCCAAATGTGTGCAGCACGCAGATAAATCCGGGGGTAAAGTTTTTGGATTTGTTTACTGAATAAAACATGCGGCTTACTAAGGAATGGACTGCATTAAAGAGACAATTAAGGAGGGTGCGCTTCTCCTTGAAAAAATGCCTGAGCTCTTTAGGAATGGTAAAAACACAGTGTCGGTGTCTTACTGCGACAAGCTGGTTTGCCATCGCCTCGGCACTTTTTTTATACCGCCTTATCAATCTTTGTTACATAGTTCGACCTATAATAGCTTCCTGTATGGTTGTAAAGCTTGCCACTTAAGCTATTTATTTTATTTGAAGCTATATTTGCCATAGCAGATGCAGTACCTGCCACTCTGTCGGAGTAGCTTAAGTTTCCGTTAAACACAGATTTAAGAGCAGATAAATCGGCTTTCTTGAACCTTTCTGTGTCAAGCTTTAATGTATTGTCCTTTTCTATGCTTATACCTGCATTTTTAAGTAGCTTTCTTACTGAAGAAGTTGTTTCGGTAAGGCCTGCAGTTCTTCTTAATATGGACTTATTATCTGTGCTATCAGCAGCTTTTATTGTTTGATTGTAGGCACTTACAAAGTTCTGTACCTTTTTAAGGGCAGACTCTCTATCGGCAAAGTTTTCTTTTTTTAATTCAGTAGCAGCATTTTTAAGACTGGTGGCAATACTCTTTGACTCTGAAAGACTCTTCACTTCTGCTTTGTGTTCTGCCTTCTCTTTTTCAGTTTTATTGTGAGTTAAAGTCTGCTTATTTCCATAATAATTGTCTGCAAGCTTTTTATAGGCACCAACTTTAATCATATTAAGCTCACTAAATGAAATACCATTCATTATGTCGCTTGACCTTGATGAGTTTCCTGAAAAAAGTGATGAATAGTCGTTATATCCTCGCCCCATTCCTGAAATAGTATTCATGCAAAACCTCCTATAAAAGATTGCAATAACCTGTATATCAGTATCTTAACATTTTTCAGGACAAAATACAATCATTAAAATTCACTGAAAATCCCCAAATCAGAGTAGCAGCTTGAAAAGTTTATTGTGACAGTGCCTTATTCTTTATCCTATTTTTCTCTATTTTCTAATACTTCCCCAATATTTTTTCGCTTCAAATATATTTTCCTCTAATTCCTTTTGTATAGTATACAGTCCGGTTGCAAAAAAATTATCTATGCTACAGACAGCACTCTGTCCCAGATCATCACTTGCAAATGGCTTAAAATCTTCTTTTGCATGCCAAAATTTTATAAAATTGCGAAAAGAATTATTAGGGTTATCATCATATTTTTTTGCCAAAGTATACGCCTCGTCAATTGTACTTTTCATACTTTCATATTCATTTAAGCAAGACAGAGCCAAAGCTTTTGTTATAAGAAGGATAACTTTGAGCTTTGAAGTATAACAGTTTTTTCCCAAACTGGCGGAATCTGAATAAGCAATACTCCGATCTATTAAGTCACAGGCTTCTCTGAAGTCTTTTTTAGTCCCGCGGGATGCAATTGCTAAAGCCATATTCAGTGATAAATCCAAGTCCCTCATGAGATTATAGAATAAAGCTTTTGTATACCGCTCTAAAGCTTCATCGGTTTCTCCTTTTTTGTGCAACAGGCGTGCTATATCAATATCAGCAATTCCGAGGTAATTAATCTTATTAAACTCTGCAAGTGCACCATCGGGATCAATGACGATTTTTAGTTTTGCTATATTCATCCTTATAGTAAACTCATTAAAATCCGGCTCATCATTTTGAGAAAGAAGGCTTAAGGCTTTTTCGTGTAAAGCCACCGACTTTTTGGCATCTTCTTCTTTACCGTTAACTGTGTACAGAATTGCATACAAAGAAGCACAGGCTCTTACTATTTTAAAACTTACAGGATAGCGAACCAAGGCTTTTTCTGCTTCAGACACAGCCTCCATATACTTTTGATTTTCTGCCAGTCTGATAATTCTGCCGGATATATCTTCAATAGTTTTTGATGATATATTGTAACCAAGAAGAATGTCCATTGAAATATTAAAAAAGTCTGCCAATTCCATCATGGTCATAATATCAGGGACGGTGCTTCCGCTTTCCCATTTTGATACGGCACCGACAGTAACTCCGAAAGCCTCTGCTAACCCTTCCTGAGTCAGATTCATTTCCTTTCGATATTTCTTAATATTTTCACTCAGATTAAGTTTCATTAGTCATTTCCTCCGATTTCTCTAAAATAGGCTGTAAAATCATAATAAGTACAAGGATTGCTATTGACACCGCAGTGCTTCCGATCAGCATATACATCACGCTGATACGCGAAATAAACATACTCACAATAAAAGAACCGATTGGCACAGAGGCTATCACAGAGGAATTAAAAACCGCAGATGCCCGAGCCATGTAATTATGATCTACACACTTCATAAACTGTATGTTAATTATTCCAATAACCAGTGATGCCGCTGATACCATTATAAAAAAAGAGGCACTGATTAATGTGTATGAAAGAATTGCATTGCCTTTAACAAGCCTTCCCGCAGGTATGCAAGTCATTCCGATAATTAACAGAAATGTTCCCAGGATTGTAATTCTAAGCGGAGATAATATTTTAGCGATATAAGGTAAAAGAACTGCTCCCACAATGCCGCCAATAGAAGCAAAAATGCCTGCAAAGCTTAAAAGCTTACTCCCCATACCGAAAATATCATTCGCTATCGGAGCCTTAAGTGCGCTAAGCGGAATCAACATACAATTGAGGGTAATACATATTATACAGAAATTTCTTAATACAGGAGTTTTAAATACATAAACAATCCCTTCTTTGAGCATTTTTATATATCCCGAAGAATTGTTTTTTGTACTGCCTGTATCATTTGAAACAGTGTTAGAGGCTTCTTTAATCAGTCCGATAAGAATAGCTGCAATAATGAAGGTTGATACATCTATAAACATCGCAGCCTCAACACCGAACTTTGCAATAATGAAGCCTGCAGCTCCGCTTCCGACAAGTGAAGCTGCATTGGCAAATGCAGAATTAAGGCTTATTCCTGCATTTATATCTTCCCGCTTTATTACCTGCGCAGTAAATGCGGTACCCGCCGGAAGATTAAAGGATTCCACTGTGGTAATAATCAAAGTAAAACAGGATAGAATCAGTGGATTAACATAACCAAGTTTAAATAATATAATAAATAAAGTTATAAGTAATGCCCTTAAAAAATGGGTGGCAACTACCACTTGTTTTTTGTTCATTTTCTCCACAATTGCGCCGGCAAATGGCTGAACTATAACATTTGGAAGCATATTGAGAGCAAAAACGATAGCTGACCATGCAGCACTATTGGTTATCTGATATACAACCCAGGTGAATGCAATTGCTTCCACAGAATCCCCGAATCTGTTAATCAAATTCGAAAACAGTAGCTTTCTATATTCACTTTCTTTTAAAATGTTTAAGTAGTTACCTCTATTCTTAGTATCTTTCATTGTGAAGCCTCCTTGTTTTAATTGACTTATGGCTTCATTCTAATGAAAAACTACTAATAATATAATACACTATTTGTCTGTGTTAGGAAACAAAAAAACTTTCCTTATAGGAATATTTTTGTAATATTATTTATGGAGGGCTGTGATTGGTGGGGTATCAGAAAATTAAGCAGTAGAAAAAAATGCCTTGAAAAATAGTATAATACTTATTAATATAGAAAAATATATTGAATGAAACAATTTATAATTTATGGAGGTTAATTAGTTGAGATATATACTTTTATTGCGTGGTGTAAATGTGGGAGGCAAAAATAAGGTGTCTATGAGTGAATTAAAAGAACTATTGTTAAATGCGGGCTTTGAGGATATTTACACCTATATCAACAGTGGAAATTTGTTTTTCAGTAGTGCTCTAAACCGTGAAATCTGCATTTCAAAGCTAACAAATGTGTTAGAAAGTAACTACAACTTTTCTATCCCTTTTGCGTTAGTTACCAAAGAAGAGTATTTAAAAGAAAGAGCGGAATTGCCGGACTGGTGGGAGAGAGAGTTGGCGAGAAGAGATGTTTTATTTTTTTCGTGTAGCTTGGATAAATCAGAGGTTCTGGACTTTATAGATAAATCTGAATTTTATAATGAGATAGTGTATATCGGGAGACACGCAGTGTTTTGGGGTAAATATGATGAATCGGAATTCCTGAAATCTGCCTACCATAAAAAAATTAATGAAACAGGATTTTTTTATAAGAAAAATTACAATTAGAAACGGAAACACCTTTGAAAAAGGTAGCAGAAATTCTTGAAAAAGAAAGATAAAAATTGTCAAATGCATTGTCAAAGTATGGAAGATGCTACTCTATTGTTTTGTGTTTTGCCAAATAAGCAATGGGAAATTTTAGAAAAAGAACATAAAAATAAAAGTATACTGATAAAAAAACAAGGAGATTGAGATGAATTTAAAAAGTAATAATTATCCAACCATTGAATATGAAAAAGGAGAAGAAATTTTTGTCACCAGAGGAAATTAATAGTTCTTTTTACTTTGATGTTGAAGAGGAATTAACCTCAAATGATGAAGCTATGGCGATTGTAGCCTCTATGATAGATGAAGTGGATACATTAGTAGAAGCAGCTAAAGATTTTTTGAAAAATACATTATCGAATGAGGAAAATGAATACTATGGCACTGTTGCATATTTTATGGAATTTCATAGAGATGAAATGGATGCTGATACGGTATTGGAGCTGTTTCCTTCAAGTAATGTTGATACAATAACATTTATAGAAATGGTAGATTTTTTAAAAATGATACGTTTTGGGAGCTTAATTGATAATAAAACAAATCAGCAAGCTTTTATTATGGATTTAAGTTTTAATCCGGAATTAACAGATGAACTGATGGTTATTTATTTTAATTTAGAAAAAAACAGGTATTTTATGTAACACATGAAAGCTGATCTAAATAAAAAAATAGATAACAGTCATCATATAATATTTCAAAAAAACAGTAAATCAAATTGGTTTACTGTTTTTTTGTTGCAAAAATAGAAAAAGAAAGTACGATGAACAATAGCATAACTTAATACCCATACCCATAATTGCTGAATTACCGGCTTGCACTGGGTAAAATTGTATCATATTAAATTACGAAAGACAAAAAAATTTTGACCTGCAAGCTTTAGGTGTTAAAATCGTACTTAGTATATGAAGGAGTGATTAGTGTATGGAAAAGAAGTCAGATAGTAAGTTGATTGCACTATATCAATCCAGATCTGAAATTGCAATTTCTGAAACAAAAAGTATGTATGGAAGACTTATTTATTCTGTTGCACATGACCTTCTTAAGAATAATTCTGATGCAGAAGAATGTGAGAATGACACCTACTTAGGATTATGGAAGTCAATACCGCCCGCCGAGCCTAAAAACTTTAAAGCATTTTGTCTTAAGATAACAAGAAACCTTGCTCTGAAAAAGCTTGATTATTATAGTGCAGAGAAGCGGGACTTTACTAAAACAATATATTATGAGGATGTATTAAATGAAATTTCTGATTTAGAATTTCATCTAAGGGATGACAAAGAATCTGATTTGTCACAATGCATAGATGAGTTTCTTGGAAAATTAGATAAGAAAAAGAGAATAATCTTTGTTTTAAGGTACTGGCAGGTTATGAGTGTAAAAGAAATTACAGAAAAGTGCGGAATGTCAAAAAGTCAGGTAGAAACTATACTTTGCAGAATCAGAAAGCAGTTAAGAAACTGGTTGATAGAAAGGAAGTTTTATCATGAATGAGCATAAATTTCTCAATGCTGTGGGAAATATCAGTGATGAATATTTGTTGGAGGCATTGTCTTATCGTGGAAGAAGAAAAATGGTTAAATATTTTAGCAAAGTAGCCGCCGCTATTCTTGCAGTAATGATTCTTACAGGATTCGCACTTAATGCGTTTATGCCTGTCTACGCAAGGAATCTTCCATTTATTGGAAATGCATTTGCTTTTATCCAAGACAGGCTTCATACAGGCGGTGCATACTCGAACTATGCCTTTAAGATAGGCGACAAAGTTACCGATAATGGAATAACTATAACAATGTCGGAGGCATACTGTGATGGTGTAAACCTGTATGTTAGTTTTGTTGTGGAAAGTGAAACTGTTTTTGACACATGGACAACAGATGAATATATAAAAAACCAGTTAAACTATGATGGAACAATGTATATTGAAAGCAGTGAGGGACGAAAGCCACTGAATGATTTCGGTTTAACCGGTTTAGAAGGCAAGTTTACAGATGCGTTTACTTTTGTGGGTGTAAAATCTTTTACATTAAACGGAGATGTTTTTCCGGATAAATTCATGCTTGATATGGAAATAAAATCTGTAAGTTTAATTACCGGAAAAGCTGATACAGAGTATGTAAAAGGGGATTGGCATTTTGCTCCGTCAATAAAAATAAATTCAGAAAAAGTGGTAACTTATGAAATTAATAAAGAAGTAAGCGGTCATAGTATTGATAAGGTTGTTGTAACTCCAATCTATGTAACAATATACACTTCTTATCCTGATATTTATGGCGACACAACAAGTTATGAAGTCCGGGCTTATACAGATGGATATGCTGATGAAGACATATCCAGTCAGGGGGAATATGGTCGTACTTCCGGTATCACCCAGATTCCAAGAGTCCGTGTAAATAATGACCTGCATATATATGTGGTAAACGGCCCTACTTTAGGCGAGGACGGTTTATCCTGCGGGACACAAAAGGTATCAAAAGAACATGCCATAGTTTCAGCTGATATTACGATAGATAAATAGAAAGGTAATATAGATGGATGTATATAGAAATGATAAGTGGCAAGAATACATCCTATGACTCACAGATTTCAACGTATAAGGCAGGGGACTTTACATTTTCAAAGTTTAGAGAACGATATAAAAAATGTACAAAATTAAAGTGTGGTTAACAACAACTAAATGGAATGAAAATGTCTAAATGGACTTTGATTTTTTACTCTAAAGGAAGTAATATAAGTATAGGTTAGCTAATGCTAACTATCAATTTATGACCGGAGGTGCTGGAATGAATTCAATCAGGACTTTGGGCGATAACGTAAAGGTTCTGGCACGGGACGAGAGCCATGCCATTCTTGAAGTTAAAGATGATACAGGGGAGGGTGTCATGACGATATATACACCCTTTGCAGGAGTATATATAAATATTTGTGATATGCATATGCAACGTTGCAGATCGGGCTTTCTTTTGGAGGAAAATGCAAATGTCATCTGCTTTGACTACTGCAAGGAGGGGCGGATTGAATTGGAGACTTTGGAGGGCGGTTACAGCATACTTCAGGAAAAACAGTTTAGGATTGATGACCGCAGGCATCATAGCGGGCATGTACTTATGCCGCTCAACCATTTTCATGGGATCAGTATTTATTTGAATGTTGATCTTGCGCCACAGGGAATTACTGCGTTTATGCCACAATTCTCTGCCAATATTCACCGGTTTAAAAGTAAGTTCTGCAAAGAAGGTGTTCCAAGTATTCTAAAAGACGATGTGGTGGTGGAAAGCATTATGGCATGCTTATATAACCCTCCCACCAATATTGGTTCTGATTACTATAGAATTAAAATACTTGAACTGCTTCTATATCTTGATGCGGTGGAGATACAGGAAGGAAACCAAAAAGAAATCTGCTTTTTCCGCAGCCATGCCGACAAGCTTCGGGAGATTCACACACAGATTACAGAAAATCTATCCGTGCATTTTACAATCAGGGAATTATCTGAAGAATATGACATTCCGCAAACAGAACTCAAAATCAGCTTTAAGGAGATGTATGGGGATTCCATCTATTCTTACTTAAAAAGGTGTCGTATGAATACTGCGGCTTCTCTGCTGATAAAAAATCCGGACTTGAGCGTATCTGAGATTGCACATCTTGTCGGATACGAGACAACAGGGAAATTTGCTGCAGCATTTCGGCAAATCATCGGTACTACACCTTTAGACTATCGTAAGTACCGGACAAAGTCTACAGACAATTTGATCAATATATAGGAGGCTAAAGAAATGATGAACCAAAATCGAAAACTGACAGGATTAATTCCCATACTCTGGATTTTGCTTCCAGGAACCTGGTCTGTCACAGTGTGATTAAACTAGATGGGCAAGGTGCTATGAAAAGGAGGATGCAGAGTGAAGAAGAAATGGAAGAAAAAGAGAAAAAACTGGTTTAGGACACTGCTGTCTTACGCAGATGGAAGAGAGCACAGGATATGGCTTTCAGTTATCCTCTCAATTGTCAGTATTGTGAGCGGACTAATTCCTTTTTACTGTGTTTACCGGATGGTTGATGCCTACATTGCAGGGTCGCTTGAAAACTCAGTTATTATCTTTTGGGGAGCAATCGGCGCTCTCGCCTATACAGTCAAAGTAGTTTGTTTTGGCTTTTCAACAGGCCTTTCACACTATGTTGCGTACTATGTTTTGGAGGGATTGCGGCTTAAAATAGCAGAGGCTTTTTTGAAAGCTCCTCTTGGAGAGGTGCAGGCGCATTCAATCGGAGAGATCAAAAATGTGATTGTAGACAGAATAGAGGAGATTGAGCCGCCTTTAGCTCACATGATCCCGGAGGGCAGCGGACATCTTGTACTTCCGGCAGTTAGTCTGATTGCGTTGTTCTTCATTGATTTCAGGGTGGCACTTGGTTCCCTGCTATCTCTTCCCATTGGCTTTGTGTTCATGCTGATTACCTTTGTAATCAGTGGAAAGAGCATGAAAAAGTATATGGAATCCAATGAGCGTTTGAACAGTGTGATTGTCGAATACATTGAGGGAATCGAGGTAATTAGAGCTTTTGGGAAGGCCGGCAGCAGTTATAAAAAATATGCCGACACTGTTCTTGAATACAAAGGATTTGTAATCGATTGGATGAGGAACACTTGGGTGACAATGAAGCTCGCGTTTGCCTTCATGCCGGCCACACTTTTCGGTGTTGTTCCTGTCAGCCTCTATCTGGTTTCCCGTGGCAGCCTTTCAGTATCTGAGATGACACTTGCTGTTATGTTAGCCCTGTCTATGGTCGTAAGTTTTGCAAAATTGGAAATTTTCGCTAATAGCATACGGCAGATGAAATATACTGTAGATCAGACAGAAGCTTTCCTTAACATGACAAGATTGTCCGAACCGAAATCTGAAGCGATACTGGAGGGCAGGGATGTATACCTGAAAAATGTCCGCTTTTCCTACTCAGCAAAGAGCAGAGAAATCCTACACGGAATTGACCTCACACTTTCTGAGGGGAGCTATACCGCTCTGGTCGGTCCAAGCGGAGGGGGGAAATCCACCTTGGCAAGACTGATTGCGAGGTTTTGGGATGTTTGTGACGGAAGCATCGAAATAGGGGGAGTGGACATACGAGACATTCCTATCGCACAACTATCAGAGCTGGTGAGCTTTGTTACGCAGGATAATTTTCTGTTTCAGACTTCACTTAAAGAGAACATCCGCATTGGCAACCCTTTAGCAACGGATGAAGAGGTGATAGCCGCTGCAAAGAAAGCCTGCTGTGATGAGTTTATTTCAAAGCTGCCGGACGGATATGATACATCTGCAGGTGAAGCAGGAAAAAAACTTTCAGGCGGAGAAAAGCAGCGCATAGCCATTGCACGTATTATACTGAAAAACGCACCGATTGTTATTTTGGATGAAGCCACCGCTTTTACCGATCCGGAAAATGAGCACCTGCTTCAGCAGTCAATTTCGGAACTCACAAAAGGAAAGACCCTTCTTGTCATTGCGCACCGGCTGTCTACGGTGAAAGACGCAGATAAAATTGTTGTTTTAAACGGTGGCATTGTAGAAGCCATAGGTACCCATGAGGAACTTTTGAAAGGTTCGCCACTCTATGAGAAAATGTGGAGTGCACACATCGGGGCAAAGGGATGGACACTGCAAGGAAAGGAGGGCAAAGCCAATGTTTAGAACGATAAGACGAATCATCCGCTGGTGCGGGGATTTCAGGAAACGGCTCTATATAAGCTTCTTCTTCTCATTTCTTTCCGGCTTATCTGCCGCAGCTCCTGCCATATATGCCGGTTATATTATTGGAAATGTTGTGCAGTGGCGAGCCGGAGATTTCAGTGTACCGTCCGGACTTTGGCTGCAGAGTCTGGGTGTGATTTTTGCTACAATTCTGCTGCGGTTTCTGCTCGACTATATGAAAGCAAGGTTTCAGGAAACCATCAGCTATGAGCTGGTTGCAAGAGATCGCCTGGCAATAGGGACAGCGTTGAAGAGGGTTTCTCTGGGATATTTTCAGGAGAAAGACACAGGCACTGTACTCAATTCCATTACCACAGGACTTTATACTCTGGAAAATATGGGAATGCGGATGATAGATACCTTTGTCGGAGGATATTTGAGCTTTTTTTGTATTTTTATCCTGCTTTTTGTCATACACCCCTTTGGCGCATTGATTTGTCTGGCGGGTGTCCTTTTGTCCTTTCTCTGCTTATCTCTTATTTCAAGGTACAGCAAAAGAAATACACTCATCCAGACCGGAGTGAATGAAAAACTGACAAGAGCGGCCGTCGAATATACCAGAGGGTTGCCCGTGGTGAAATCGTTCGGCATGGAGGGAGCATCTTTTTTTGGCATTTCGAAAGGCCTGTATAGAAGCAAGAAAGATTGCACTGAAAATCGAATGGGGTTTTATTCCGTTTAACTGCTTACATCTGCTTGCACTAAAGGCATCCGGTATCGTTATGATTATTTCCGTTATGACAGCCGGGCTCTCCGGCAATCTTTCCCTGCCTATGGTTTTGGCATTCTCCCTGCTTTCCCTGACGGTATTTAATTCGCTTGAGCCGATTGCAGACAGTGCACATATCCTTTCCGTTATCAATAACGCCATGGATCAGATAGAAGCCTTATCTATAGGCAACTATATTGATGAGGATGGGAAGGACATTTCACTTTCGGGATATGACATTCATTTTGAACAGGTGAGATTTTCTTATGACAAGGGGAATGAAAAAAGGAATGTGATTAAAGATGTAAGTTTTAAAGCCCACGAAGGAGCGACAACGGCAATTGTCGGACCGTCCGGGAGCGGAAAGACAACGCTTTGCAGGCTTTTGGCGCGCTTCTACGATGTGAGCGGAGGGAGGATTACTCTCGGTGGACATAATCTAAAGGAATTTACCTGTGACAGCCTGTTGTCTAATATCTCCATGGTGTTCCAGAACGTTTACCTGTTTCACGACACTGTCAGGGCAAATATCTGCTTTGGTACAGAGCGAGCCTCCGAGGAAGAGATGATCCATGCTGCAAAGCAGGCACGTTGCCACGACTTTATCATGGCTCTTCCGGAGGGGTATGATACTGTAATAGGGGAGGGAGGCTCCACGCTTTCCGGCGGAGAAAAACAGCGCATTTCCATCGCCCGAGCCATTTTGAAGAATGCCCCTGTTGTTATACTTGACGAGGCTACTGCGAGCCTTGATCCTGAAAATGAGCATCTGATACAGGAGGCATTGACAGAACTGACGGTAGGGAAGACAGTGATTGTGATTGCCCATCGGCTGGCAACGATTGAGAACGCTGATCAGATCCTTGTAATTAACGATGGGCACATTGTTCAGAAAGGAACGCACAGACAATTGGTCGGGCAGGAGGGGCTTTATAAGCGTTTTATCAAACTTCGTAAGCAGGCTGAAGGCTGGTCGATTGTCTGAAAGAGGGGATAGCTAATGAAACTTTTATAATAAAAATCGTTGTAATTCCTTGTGGACAGTGGGTTACAACGATTTTATCTTTGTCATGGTCTTTAGTATTTTATTATGTAAGAAGAACAGAGAATTAGCTTAAATGAATCAAAATTTCTTTGATATGTAAGCTTTATGTGTTAAAATTGTACTTAGCATATGAAGAGTGATTACCATATGGAAAAGAAGTGAGGTATTTGAACCAATACTTTCAAAGGAAGCCGATATTTTAGTTGATTGCAACCAACAGTTGACAGTTTGACATACATAAATGATAGTATGCAACTGCTGTTTTTGATATTCTTATTGAATAATAAAATGATGTGAGTGTCAAAAGTATTTGACACCCACTGATACAGGATTGCTCCGGCTTCACCTCTCGCAATCCTTGCAAAAATATTCGTAATCCGCTCATTTTTTGCAAAAAATGGCTACTTACTCATATTTTTTGCGTGTCAAAAGATAATAAATTCTTTTGCAAGCAAGCTTGCACAGAATTTTTATACTTTTGACACTTGTATCATAAAAATAAAAAGAAAGGCAGAGTAAAAAGATGAATATTTCAGAACGTATTCGTGGAATTAAGAAAAAGCGAAAGGAATATCACAAGAAGAACTTGCAGATAAAATAGATGTATCCAGGCAGGCTGTCTCAAAATGGGAAAATGGACAAAGTGTACCTGATTTGGAGAAAGTTATTTTATTAAGTGAATATTTTGAAGTTACAACAGACTATATTCTAAAAGGAATAGAGCCTGTAAAGAAAAAAATGGTACTGATAAAGGGTTAATAAGTAAGATTTTATATGTAATAGCAACATTTTTTTATTTTTTTACAGGATTATTTACAGGTATTGGACGATGAGCATGAATGCCAGAGAATAGAGGATATATGGGATGCTATGATAATTCAGTGCTATAGGAGTAATGATTTATTTTATAGGAAAAATATATATCAAAAAGAAAAAGCTTTACTTTGGATGAAATGGGCTAATATTATAGGCCTTACTTTTTATGCCGGCTTCTATGATAGTGGGATATTTGTCAAGAGAAATATTAGGATTTGGTTGGAGCAGTCCTTATCCCGATGATATAATTTTGGGTGCAATATTTTTTTGTGCCATTTTCAATAATTGCTATTAGAGCTATTATTTTCCAAGGAAAAATAGAAAAAAATAATGAGATATTTTATTTGAATAGAAAAAGAAAAGTGTATTTTTGAAACAAAAACTTTGAAGAAATGTATGTTTTTAGAAAAAAATAAACTTTGAATAAATGTATAAAAAAACTGTATAACAAACATTGAAGAAATGTAAAAAATCTGATAATATACCTACTGGGAGGTATATTATGATTTTTAAAAGGAAGGCTATAGAAAGGCTTGAAGAATGGAAGAAGAATTATGCAGACAGCTATGCTATATTGCTTGAAGGAGCAAGGCGTGTAGGAAAGTCAACCATTGCAGAAGAATTTGCAAAAAAATTCTCTGCAAATGTAGATGGTCTTTACCTGTTATCCGGAAAAGATGTCAGTGCAGAGAAAACACTGAAAAAGAAACCGGTTTATATGACTCCCTTTATTATTGACTGAAGTATGGAGGCAGATAGCTTCTATGATAGCTTTCTAATACTTTCCCAAACTGGCGGAATCTGAATAAGCAATACTCCGATCTATTAAGTCACAGGCTTCTCTGAAGTCTTTTTTAGTCCCACGAGATGCAATTGCTAAAGACATATTCAGTGATAAATCCAGGTCCCTCATGAGATTATAGAATAAAGCTTTTGTATACCGCTCTAAAGCTTCATCAGTTTCTCCTCTTTTGTGCAACAGGCGTGCTATATCTGTATCAGCAATTCCGAGGTAATTAATCTTATTAAACTCTGCAAGTGCACCATCGGGATCAATGATGATTTTTAGTTTTGCTATATTCATCCTTATATTAAATTCATTAAAATCCGAATCATCATTTTGAGAAAGAAGGGTTAAAGCTTTTTCGTGTAAGGCTACCGACTTTTTGGCATCTTCTTCTTTTCCGTTCACTGTGTACAGAATTGCATACAAAGAAGCAAAGTGCTTTTGTTGACACAAAAAGCGAAATATTGTACTATATTAATTAGTATTTACATTGAATTTTTAGTAAATATGTAGATAGAAAAACAGCATACTGAAGCTGCCGGAATATTATGTTTTAATAACAATATGTAGCAGAATATTTAGTGCAAGCCGAGGATAGGAGAAGACTAAAATGAAGAAATTGTGGAAAGTACTCAAAGGCATTTTTATCACAATAGCAGTGCTAATTATTCTGCTGATTGCAGTGAGGTTTATTAATGGTCAAATTACCAAGGGTAAAGAGAAAATCAGGGAAAGTACATTGGAGGCTAATTCCATCTATCATGAAATCAATCAGGAAGAGCCGGAAAAATCAAACCTGCCCGGGATAAATATTAGTGTAGTAAAGGGCAATTACTTAAACGGATATCATTTGCGCCCGGAGAAGATTACTCACCGGGGAACTGTAATTACCTTTGGCGGCAGTGAGGGTAGCAGCAATATAAACATGGCGGTAAATCTGGCTAAGGAGGGCTATGAGGTTTATTCCCTCTACTTTTTCGGTCGTGACAATCAGCAAAAAGAACTGGTTAAAGTACCACTGGATTTTTTCACGGAAGCTTATGCTGAGATTGAAAAAAATGCAGTGGCAGCCAAACCACTGACTATATTGGGAGGCTCTAAAGGGGCAGAGATGTGCCTTCTTTTGGCAGGAAAATATCCCGATCTGGTAGATAACGTTGTTTTATATGCGCCGTCTACCTATGTCTTTCAGGGACTTTCATTCGATTATTCAAGCAGCAACTCATCCTGGAGCTTTCAGGGAAAGGAACTGGCTTATCTGCCGCTTACGGCAGCATCGGGTTCGACTTATGGTAAGTTCATGATGCGGATGTTCTTTAATGCACCTATAGAATATGAGCCGATTTATCGCTCGGTGACGGAAAATGCCGAAAACAAGGAAGCTGCACTGATTGATGTAAGCAAGGCGAAAGCAAATCTCTTGATTTTTGCGGGAAAGGAAGATAAGATGTGGCCATCGGCTGATATGGCAGAGGATATTATTAAAAGATACCCTGCAGAGAAAAAGCTGGTCACTTATGAAAAAGCCGGACATATCTTCTTTGGACCTCCGGTGCTGTCCAATATGTCTGTAGGTGGCGAATATGAAGCTAATGAAGCAGCAAAGATTGATAGTGACCGGATTTTATTGAAGACGCTGGAGGAGTGGACGAGAAAAGAATAGTAGAGACAGAAACTTATAAAAGATAAGGTATTTAAGCTATTACAATGCTATATAAAAAAATGAGAAACAGCTTGTTAAGAGTCCATTCAGATCTCGATAAATAAAATCTATTCTGGATGGATTTTTCTTTTGATAAATAGATAAAATCCAGATAAACGATATTGACAATCATTATTGATTGTGCTATACCATTTAGTGTTCCAGATAATTTATAAATTCTTGGAGGATATGTCATGAAAATTGGTATGAAGACTGTAAGTATGATATCTTTATTAGCGTTATCATTAGCTATATCAGGTTGCTCTAATGTGAAAAATAATACTAAAAGAACTGTATATTCATCTAAAAGCAGCATTATTGAGAGTAATGTGAAGGATGAGAACGGAAAAAGTGTAGTCATAGAGAACTTTGGTGTGACAACTAATTATGACAAGGTGCCGGAGAGAATAGTTCCTCTTAGCTATGATGCTGCCCAGATTCTTGTGGCACTTGGATTAGAAGATAAAATAGTTGGTGTTGCAACTGCGGAAGGTAGCTATAAAGACTGTTTACCGGAGTATCAGGAAAAGCTTTCCAAGTTAAAGGTTATTGTAGAAGGTACACCTACATTTGAAGTTTTATTGGCTGAAAATCCGGATTTTGTATATGCTACGGTTTATACCTTTGGAAAGTATGGCGTCGCTCCAGTAGAAGATTTTCAAAAGGAAAAAATCAATTTTTATTGTATAAATGGCACATTTTCAGAGGAAGCTAAATTTTTAGATATATATAAGGATATAGAAGATTTAGGAAAAATATTTAGAAAAGAAGATGAAGCTGCCAAGTTAATTGAAGGTTTAAAGGCAAGAGAAGAAGCTCTTAAAGCCAATGTAAAGCAGACGGATGTTAAGGTTATGGCTTTTGATAGTGGGGATAAGGAGGCTTTCACAGCCGGAAAAGGAATTGAAGATGAGATGATAAAGCTTGCCGGTGGCAAAAATATATTTGGGGATTTGAATAACGCCTTTGAAAAAGTTAGCTTTGAAGAAGTTGCAAAAAGAAATCCGGATATCATAATAATTCATAGCTATGACGTGGGTAATACAACAGGAACTACAGAAGAAAAGATAGAAAGTCTTAAGAAAAAAATCCGGCACTGGAAAAATGTAACTGCAATTAAAAAAATGATAATTTTGTTGTAGTTAAGTTTGTTGAGGTTTTTTTCCCGGGTTGCAGATTTTTGATGCGGCAGAAAGACTTAATAAAAAAAGATAACTGAATTTGTAAAATAAAAACTGTTTTTTTGGGGGATAGATATTTGAAAGATTATAAAAAAATTTCTTTAGTGATATTTGTATTAATAATTATATCTATCCCTTTGTCTACATTTTTAGGTTCAGCAGATCTAGGCTTTGGAGAGGTGATAGAAGTATATAAATATCATTTTTTTTCGGCTACTTTAGAAGATATGAGCTTAAATAGTATTGTCTGGAATATAAGACTGCCAAGAATACTTGTAGCCATAGCAGTTGGTGGTGGCTTAGCCATGACAGGAGCTATAATGCAGGCAATTACAGGAAATATTATGGCAGAACCATATACACTGGGAATACAATCCGGAGCAGGTATGTTTGCAGCTTTTTCCATAGCATTTTTGGGGAAAATACCAATTCTTGGTATACTAAGCACCAATTTAATGGCTTTTATAGGAGCAATGCTTTCTATGGTGGCAGTGTATTTTATAGCTTCTAAAGAAAAAGGATATTCTAATTCAAAACTTGTTTTAACGGGAATATCAATTTCTATGCTATGTAGTGCTATTACTCAACTGATAATATCATTTGCACCGGACAATTCAAAGGTTCGCGGAATCGTTTTTTGGATGATGGGCGGACTTGGCGGTGTCCATTGGGTGGATGTACCTTTTGCTGTAATTACAGTTATCATAGGGTTTGTTATAGCCATTGTGCTTGCAGAACAGTTAAATATAATATCTATGGGCAAGGAAACAGCGGTCATATTAGGAGTTAAAGTAAAACGATTAGATAAGATATTGTTAATTACGGTTTCTATGGTTGTCGGAGTGCTTGTATCAATAAGTGGAAGTATTGGTTTTGTAGGTCTCATAATACCGCATATAACAAGAAAAATTACAGGAGCAAATCATAAAGTATTGCTTCCTGTAGCTTCACTGTTAGGTGCATTTTTTCTTCTGTGGGCAGACACTGTGTCAAGAGTGATATTTGCACCAAGAGAGCTTGCAATAGGAGTACTTACTTCCCTTGTGGGAGTACCGTTTTTCTTATATATTATGAAGAAAGAAATAAGGTGATTTATGAGTGTTATTGACATAAGAGATTTATCTTATTATATAGGGGAAGCAGGGATATGCAGAAATATAAATATAGGTTTTAATGAAAATAAGTTTACGGGAATAATTGGACCTAATGGAAGCGGTAAAAGTACATTACTTAAACAAATATATAGGGTATTAGAGCCAAGCTACGGCACAATTTACCTTAGGGACATAGATATCAATAATATAAATCCTAAGGAATTTGCAAAAATGCTTGCTGTATTACCACAGGAAAATAATAGTGATTTTGACTATACTGTATCTGATGTAATACTTATGGGCAGGTTTCCTTATCATAATATATTGAATTCCAATAGTTTATATGAAGAAGACTATAAATTGTTAAAAGAATATATCAGCCTTGTTGGATTAACCGGTAGTGAAAAAAGGATTTTCAGAACATTATCAGGTGGAGAAAAACAAAGGGTATTACTTGCAAGGGCACTGATTACTAAAAGTAATATTCTTATTTTAGATGAAGTTACTAATCATTTGGATATAGGATACCAATATAAAATATTAGAAATACTGAGAAAATTGGGATTAACTATAATAGCGGCCATCCATGACCTTAACTTAGCTATGAAATTTTGTGATGAAGTAGTTCTTATAAATGAAGGAGAAATTCTGGCAGCAGGTAGTCCGAAGGAAATAATTACGGAAAAAAATATTAAAAAGATATATTTAAAATAAAGGCTAAAATTATAAGTAATGAAGAAAAGACAATAGTAGACTATATAAGTTCCTGTTACTAGGGGGTGAGCTTATTTTTTTATCAATAAAGCACTGCTTGCATTTTTAAAAGGTTCAGAAAAATAAAAGTAAAAAAAGGCTGTTTTTTTCCAGCTATTGATTACCATATTCTCATCAGCAGTATCGATATGTATGAGTATTTTTGATAAATGAATTGTTAAAAATCTATGAATATTATGAATATATCAATATTTTCAATTATAGCTTTAATACTGTTTCTATTAATAAGCATCAAACTATTATACAAGGTAAATGTAAAGGTAGTGAATGATGCAGGAATAAGCATTAAGAATAATGTCAGGACAAAAATTATTACGAAACTTTTTTTGCTTGGACCTGAGTATGCAGATACCATCCGCACAGGTACTCTCACATCTACTTTTACTTCCAGAGTAGAGTGGCTGATGAACTATTATACCAAATACCTGCCGGTGATTATAAGCGCAGTTTTAAATGCAGGTATCTTCATTATATTTTTATTCTATATAGATATTTATGTAGGTATTGTTTCACTTATTTCTGTGATAATGATGCTTGTTATTCCTATGGCATTTTTTGCGATGATGAAGGAAAAAGGGAAAAAAGAATGGGAAGAGCATGCTACCTATTATAGTGAATGTTTAGATGGTATTCAGGGAATGGTCAGCTTAAAAGCCTTTAATGCAGATGCTAAATATGTAAGAGATGTAAAAAAACATGGTGAAAAGTTTAGAAAAGCAGTTATGGATCATCTTAAGGTAACTATTATAGAAGGTACTTTTTCTGAGTTTTTCTTAAGAGTTGGCACTGCACTTACTATAGCTATAATGGGACTTAGATGTGCTTATGGATATGTAGATAAAAACTTTCTGATATATACATTTTTTTATAATAGGAGCTACATTTTTCACCTATGTTAAGCCTAATAAATGCCTGGCATCTGGGCTTTCAGGGTGTGTCAGGCTCATACTCATTAAATGAATTCTTAGAAACTGAAAGTAAAAATCTTATGGAAAACTCCATGATTAAAAATGAACTTAAAAATAGACATGAACTTGAAGCCGCATTGAATAAGACTGCCCATAAAGAGAATAAAATTGATGATGTAAAAATAAGTTTTGATAAAGTGAGTTTCAGATATAAAGGAGCAGACAAAGATACATTAAAAAATATTTCATTTGAACTTCATAAAGGAAAGACAATAGCGCTTGTAGGTCCATCAGGTGGAGGCAAATCGACCATAGCAGAACTTCTTATGGGATTTTACAGGGCTGATAGTGGTGAAATACTGCTAAACAGCATTAAACTTAGCAATGAGACTGTGGAGGTTTTCAATGATAATATAGCGGCAGTATGGCAGGATAATCATTTATTTTATGGAAGTATTTATGAAAATATAAAGATGGGTAAGCCTTCTGCTACAGATGAAGAAATATTTGAAGCATCTAAAAAAGCAATGATTTATGAGCTGATTATGTCACTTCCAAATGGGTATGATACAAGTGTGGCTGAGCTTGGAAGCAGGTTTTCAACGGGTGAAAGACAGAGAATAGCTATCGCAAGAGCTTTGCTTAAGAATGCACCTATAATCATTTTTGATGAGGCAACCTCTGCCTTAGACAGACAGAATGAGAAATACATAGGAGAAATGCTTGTAAGGCTGAAAAATGAAAAGGCAATACTTATGATAGCCCACAGACTATCTACTATTAATATGGCTGATGAAATTTTAGTTATAGAGAACGGTGAGATTACAGATAGGGGTAGTAGCTTATATCTTACAGAAAACTGTGAGCTATACAGGAAATTAATACAGGGGGTAAAATAATGGTGAGGAAGATGAAATACGTATTCCTGCTTTCAAAATATATTAAAAATTACAGTTTCAGTGTTGTCCTCTGTGTAATTATCCATGCTTTGTATAAAATAGTGCCAATAATCTTAAGTTTTGAAACAGCACTCATAGTATCAAAGGGAATTGCCGGGACATTGGATAATCCTCAGGTACATTTTTTAATAGTATTTGCAATGGTTATGAGTATGGCGGTGTTAAACTATTTAGATATCTATGTATCTCATGATGTGGCATACAGGATACTCACCACTCTAAGAGGAGCATCTTATGAAAAAATAGCTAACCTTGCTCCGGCAGGACTTGAAGGTGAGAAGAGTGGAGATATAATGAGCGTTGTGCTGGAAGATATAGAAATTTTAGAGTGGTTTTATGCCCATTCGATAATTCAGGTATTTGTGGCAGCAGTTCTACCTATTGTCTCATTTATTGCAATAGGTATTTTTTCTCCGGGATTATCCATTATTTGGTTATATTTTCAGCAATTATACTCTTAGTTTCAAACAGGAAAAATGAGAAAGCGGATGAATACGGAAGTGAGACACAGTCAAAGCTTGGAGAACTGAATGCCATAATTATAGATGGGATACAGGGCTTGAAGGAAATCATTACCTTTGGAGGATATAAGGGATATTTTAACAAGATGTATAAGTACAATGATGCTTACAATAAAGCTTATTTTAATTATGCAAAGGAGGCAGTAAAAGAAGTTACAAATACAAATTTAATTATTGGTATATCATCTGTAATTTCGGTCATAGCAAGTGTATATTTTGCAGCAAAAGGAGTGTATTCCACAGAACTTGTGCTTCCGCTTATAGCGATTTCCGGCATGGTTTATAGTCCTCTAAGTGAGATGCTTTCTATGAAAAGTAACTATGGGAGGATATTTGCGGCAGCTAAGAGAGTCTTTGATTTTCTTAATGAAGATGAACCGGTTCTTAATAATGGTACACTGGAATTTAGAGATATAATGAAGGCTGATAAGAGAAAGTTGGAGTTTAATTCAGTTGGATTTTCCTATATGGATAAGGAAACAGGCAATAAAAATGAAGTTATTAAAAATGTATCATTCACTGTAGAAGAAGGAAAAAATGTGGTTTTGGTAGGTACATCAGGTTCGGGAAAAACTACCTTAATCAAGCTTTTGCAGAGATTTTGGGATGTGGACAGGGGCAGTATTCTGATAAACGGAGATGATATTAGAAATATAAAAATAGAAGAACTTAGAAAGCTCATTTCAGCAATTCCACAGGATGTGTACTTATTTAATAGAAGTATAAAAGAGAATTTAATGCTTGCAAAAGAAGGTGCAAGTGAAAATGAAATAGAGACAGCTCTTGAAAATGCTAATATAATGGAGCTGATAAACAGACTTCCGGATGGAATAAATACGGTTGTAGGTGAGCGTGGTTCTTCTCTTTCAGGCGGTGAGAAACAGAGAATATCCATAGCTCAAGCTTTTCTTAAAGATTCACCTATACTAATACTTGATGAAATTACGGCTAATTTAGATTATGAAAATGAGAGAGCTATAAATGAGTCTCTAAAGGAATTAAAAAAAGGAAAGATTGCCTTAATGATAGCCCACAGACTCTCTACAATTAAGAGTGCAGATTATGTGGCTTTTATAAAGGATGGAGTCTGTGAAGCCTTTGGAAACTTTGATGAAGTTTATGAGGCTAATGAGAATTTTAGGAGAGTTTTAGGGGAAGGATATGAGGGTGAATGAAGGAGTATGTCGGTATTCAGTATGTTGGCCTTATCATCTATACCGCTTGGAAATATGTTTTACGGATTTTAGCTAATCTTTGATACCCGATATTCTCGTGGTAACACACCCATATATTTTTTAAACTGAGTTGAAAAGCTCCCTTCATTTTTATATCCAACAAGATTAGCTATTTCTACTGCATATAAGTTGCTATGAATCAATAGTTCGCAGGCATATTCCATTCTCTTCTGAATAAGATATTCTGAAAATGTCTGTCCTGTAACAGCTTTAAATATATATTTGAATTTTGATACACTCATGTAAGAAGATGTGGCTAAATCAGATAATGAAAAATTTTTAGTAAGATTCTCTGCTATATACCCTACAATCTCAGCAATAGTGTTTCTGTCTGCATGCGAAACTCTTGCAGACAGATGAATTAAATCCTCAGCTTTTTGTATAATGATTGCTGTAAGCTCATCTATTTTGCTTTTAAAAAATAACTTTGTGCTAATTTCATTTCCCTTGAAATTGCGAATCTGGTTAAAAAAATATGATATTTCCGGGATATTAATTCCTTTGGGGAAGGCTTGCAATACATTTTTCAGGTCAATACCTTGTACACCAAATTCTTTTTTGAGATATACTTCATAATACTCTGGCATTAGCTGAATACCAATAACTTTTGCGGGAGTATCTTTTTTAATAATATATCTTTGCATTTCATTTTCAGTCGTATAGTCAATATACTGTAATCCTGAATAAACATCTCCATTTGGATAACTGCGGTCTGAATCAATAGAATAATACTGTTGTATGGATACTCCTTCATCTGACATAATTGCATACTCAAAAATCTTGGGTATATGAATGCTCTGCAATACAAATACTTGCATAAGAATCCAAGTCATATATAGAAGTATAGCCTTTTCCAAAATCTGATGAAAACTGATATGTTTTGAAGAAGGCATTCTCCGACATCTTATTCTTAGATAATTTACTGTCTGTATGTTCTATAAAACTCTGATAACCTTTTTTCATATAAACCTCACAAGATTGTTAGCTTATGTTGCCTATATGAAAGTTCACTTTCAATATGGGCAAATACAGCTAACAAACGATACTTCCTACTTTACTTACAAATTATTATAAAAAGCCAAAAATATATGGCTTAAAGTCAATAGTTCGCATAAGTTAGAGCTTTCAACCACAATCATGATATTATATCATAAAAATTTATTAAAAAAAGTAGTGAAATTTGGGGTATTTACCATGAAAAATATGCATAATACTTTTTGATTTTAGGACAATTCTGTTTTTTTAGATTTAATAATTATGATATTCATGTTGCTTTCGGGAAGGCCGGAAGTAGTATTATCATCCTTTTTATAGCTTCAATAGTATTGGCTATAGGAGGACAATACATTTCCCTAATGCGTTACGGAGTGATTTTTATTGGGCTTTATTTTTACTATCATATAATAACTTATGCCAAAATACCTTTTTTACGTAATCCAATCTTTATTGTATTAGGAATCATTGCATTTATAATTCAAAGAATTATTCCTTTTCTGATGTTAGGTACGGCTATCAGGAAACAAAAAAATCTGTCTGAGATTACAACGGCGCTTGAAAGGTGCAGACTTCCCAAAGGAATAATTCTTAGCATTTCAGTAATGTTTCGCAATTTTGCATCCTTAAAGGAAGATTTTTTTACAATATCCGATGCGATGAAACTGAAGGGAATAGACACATCCCGGAAAGGAATAGTGCGCCATCCTTTCCGTATGTTGGAGTATATATTTGTGCCTATGCTGTTTCGCAGTCTGCGTACGGCAGAAGAATTTTCCTGTGCGGCACTTGTAAAAGGTATAGAAAATAAAAACAGGCGAAGTTCATATTTTGATGTCAGAATCCGGAAAAAAGACATCATTATTTCAGTAATTGCCGTTGCAATGCTTATAGCAGGCATGAAGCTGAAGTTGTATACGAGGTAAACCCTAATGATTCAATTAGAAAAAGTTAATTATAGATATAAAGATAATGAATCTCTGACAATAAAAGATGCCTGCCTTTCCATTAAAAAAGGAGAGCTGACCGTTCTTACAGGAAGAAGCGGATGTGGAAAATCTACGATATTCCGCTTAATTAATGGGCTTTGTCCACTATTTTTTGAAGGTGAAAAGTCCGGAAATGTTTATTTAGATAATAAAGACATTAGCTCGCTTCGGATATGTGACATATCTCAAATTACAGCATCCGTGTTTCAGACTCCTGAAAATCAGTTTTTTACTGAAGATGTACTATCTGATCTTGTCTATGCCTGTGAAAATTATGAAATTAATAGACAGGAAATTAAACAACGTCTGGAAGAGATTGTTTCTATGCTGTCCATAGATAAGATGTTGGGCAAAAAATTATCTGAGTTATCAGGGGGTGAAAAGCAAAAGGTTGCTATTGCGGGTGCTTTAATGCTTAAGACGGATATTTTGCTTTTGGATGAACCCTCAGCTAATTTGGATTATCAATCCATTATCTTATTAGCAGAAACGCTGGAGAAGCTCAAAAATAGCGGTTATACCATACTTGTGATTGAACATCGTCTTTTCTATCTCGAACAACTTTGTGACAAATTATTTGTAATGGAGCAGGGCAAAATAAGCCGTATATATGAAAAATCAGAACTAAGTGCAATGAATAACGATAGGTTTCATGAAATTGGATTGCGTGGGATGCATTTGTTTCAAAGTGTAGTCAGAGATCCTCCAAAAGAAAAGCCTGATAAACCACTCTTTGAAGTAAAAGATATTACATTCAGGTACAAAACAGGTTCTGATATCTTAAATGGAATTTCTTTTGCAGTTTTCCCCGGTGATAAGATAGCCCTGCTTGGAAGAAACGCATGTGGAAAAACTACTCTTGCAAAGCTTCTTTGTGGTTTAAGAAAAGAGCAGAAAGGTAGTATAAGGCTTAACGGTGAAGAAGTGCTTCCAAAGTCACGAAGCAGGACAGTGAGTTATGTAATGCAGAATGTTGATTTTCAGCTTTTTGGTTATAGCGTATATAGTGATTTGCTTCTTGGAAATGAGGATATGCCTGATATCGAAAATAAGATAGAGAAAATCCTTTCTATCCTGCACCTTGCCGATATGAAAGAACAGCATCCCACAACTCTGTCAGTAGGTCAGAAGCAGCGACTGGTTCTGGCTGCATCTTATTTGCGGAACAAGGTACTTAATGTGTTTGATGAACCTACAAGCGGTTTGGATTATGATAGTATGCAGAAGGTCAGTGATTTTATTGATGCTGCCACAGGAAATAGTAATGCATCAATAATAATTACACATGATTATGAATTCATAGTATCGGTTTGTAATCGTGTAATTCTTTTAGAAAATGGGAAAATAGTAAAAGATTTTCCGTTAAAAGATACAGAACAGCTTAATTTTATTTTTAAAGAAAATTTATAGGAGAAAATTAAAATGTGTAAAAAATGGAAAGTTAGTGATTTTGTATTAATCGGTTTGTTAGCCGCCGTTCATGCAGCGGTAATATATGGAGTCGGGATGCTTACAGCCATAATGATTCCAATTATGCATGTATTTGCTACCAGTATTACAGCTTTGATCATGGGAAGTATTATTTTATTTGTTGTAAAGAAAACCGAGAAATTTGGAGCATTTACATTGCTTGTCAGTCTAGGAACTGCTCTTTTCACCCTTACCGGTATGGGAAGCATTACCTGTCTGATTTTTGTTGTTATTGTAAGCTTCGTTGCAGATATTATTATTTTTAAGACAAAATTTAATACACTTGCCATCGGTATTGGTTTTGGTTTTTCACAAGCCGCTTACTTTTTCGGTGGTTGTTTTCCTTTCATTTTCTTTTTGGAAAGAGAAGTACAAGCTTGGATGGAAATGGGATTAGGAGAAGAGGAAATCTATGGTTATGTAAAATACTTTACAGGTGGATTTGCAGCATTAGGTACAATCAGCTCAATTATATGTGGAATCATTGGAGTTTATATCGGAAAAACAATATTGAAAAAGCATTTTAAAAATATTTAATAGAGTAATTTGGTTAAATATTTGGCAGCCACAGCCGATTATTGTTTGGCTGGTTTGCTATGATTTTTCACTTTGTATTTTAGGAAAATATAGCGGTAATCTTTTTATGGCTGTGGCTGCATGATACAGATAAATTTGAAATATAAAAAGCAGGAGGTATTATGTATCAGAGCAATGAGCAAAGCTTTTCAGACTTTTTAAAACCATATAAAGCGTCATATATAGCTTCTGTCATAATGGCGATTTTCAGTGTATTTTTTGGACTTGCTCCATATTATATTCTTTATCATCTATTGGTTGGAGTTTTGTCCGAATTTACCTATAAAAATATTATAATAAGCTCACTTTTTATTCTTATATCATTCACTTTGCAGCTTATCTGTCATAGTCTTTCAACAGCAATTTCCCATAAAACCGCTTTTAAGATATTAGGTCAGATACGCATTGCCATTACAAACAAGATGTTAAGGCTGCCATTAGGCTATATTCAGATGAGAGGAACCGGTCACTTCCAGCATATGCTGATTGACGGAACTGAAAGACTTGAATTTCCATTAGCCCATGCAATACCTGAAACAACATCAAATATTTTAATACCAATCGGTATTATAGGTCTGTTGTTTACTACCAATTTTTATTTGGGGTTGGCAGTACTTCTGCCTGCTGTGCTCACACTGCTTTTTTATCTTCCGATGTATGTAGGGATTATGAATGAATTTGCAAATTTTTATTATCTGTCATTGGAACGCATGAACGGGCGGGTTATAGAGTATATCAGAGGCAATAAAGAAATAAAAATCTTTGGGCAGGAAAAGCAGAGCCTATTCTAAGTATGAGAAGTCAATTACTGATTATAAAGATTCTACCTTAAAATTGTATTATAAAATGTATATTGTTTCTGCTCCTGCAATGGTTTTTTTCTTTCTTCTATTCTTATAAGTGTTTTATGTGTTGGCGGATATCTTTATGCACATAAAGATATTTCAGGACAAGTTTTTCTTTTTTCAGCATTGCTTTCTATGGGAATTGGCTCATCCTTACTTAAATTTACTGAGTTCATGGACAATTTCTATCATATAAGAAATGGTAAAAATCTAATTAATGAAATTCTTTCAGCACCTGAATTAGAAGAGATGGATTCTGAAAATAATATACTTAACAACAGCATTGAGTTGCATAATATTTCCTTTGCCTATGAAAAGGAAAATGTTCTGCAGGATATTTCATTGGTGATTGAAGAAAATAGCAAATTAGCAATTGTCGGGCCGTCAGGTGCAGGAAAGACTACAATAGCCAATCTGCTTGCAAGGTTTTGGGATGTTACCAAAGGGAGTATTACAATTGGCGGCGTTAACTACAAAAATCTTCCATTATCATACTTAATGAGTAAAATCAGTTATGTAACACAAGATACTTTTTTGTTTAACACCTCTATTATGGAAAATATTCGTCTTGGAAACCTGTCTGCAACTGATGAAGAAGTAAAGGCTGCTGCCACTAAAGCTCAGTGTGATGATTTTATCAAAGAACTGGAGCAGGGTTATAATACTATTGTCGGTAATGATGGCACAAAGCTTTCAGGAGGGCAGAGACAGAGGATTATTATTGCAAGGGCAATTTTAAAAAATGCACCCATTTTGATTCTTGATGAAGCAACTGCATATACCGACATGGAAAATCAAAATAAAATTCAAGAATCTTTGATGTCATTATGTAAAAATAAAACCTTGATTATTATAGCACACCGACTTACAACAGTTACTGACTGTGACAAGATTGTCGTGCTTGATTCCGGAAAGCTCGACTCAGTGGGTACACATGATGAATTGTTAAGAAATTCCGCCTTATACAAAAAAATGTGGGAGATTTATTTATCTGAAATCCCGGCAATTCAGGAGAAGGAGGGTGAATAGATAGCATGTTAAATACAGTGAATAATTTTTTAAATCTAATGAAAGGGCAGAGAAATAAACTTTATCTGTCATTCTTTTTGAACTTTGTAGATGGAATTCTCATTATGCTACCCTTGATTTTAACATATTATATGGTGGCTGCTATGCCGGAGTTTAATAAGAATTCATTAAAAAGACTTGATGAACAAACTGTTATGCTTTATATATCAGTCTTGGCTGTAATTATTGTTTTTCGGATAATTCTGCGTTATGCCACCATGCATTTGCGTTCAGGTGCAGGCTACGAGGCATTATGTGAAAAACGTATTTCTTTAGGTTCTCATCTAAAACAGGCATCTTTAGGCTACTTTAGCAAAAAGAATCAAGGTGATCTTATTTCAACTATAACCTCTGATGCTGCTTATCTTGAAATAGAAGGAATAGCTGTAATTGAAAAAATTGCAGTTGGAATTCCTGCACTGGTTATTGGATTATTATTTTTATTTTTTATAGATTACAAGATATTTTTATTTTCCGTTTTTTTGTTCATACCTGTTTGGATCTTCTATCGTCGCCTTGCTACTGTACAAGACCGCTTAGATATAAACAGACAGGAACTGATAGGAAGAGTTACGGAAAAGACGCTTGAGTTTGTTCATGGTATTCACGTATTGAAATCATTTCAAACAGAAAAAACACAACGAACAAAAATCATACAGATGTTTGAAAAGCTTAGGGAAGAATCCATCCGAAATGAACTTTCACATCTTTTTCCGCTTGCTTCCTTCCAATTTTGTTTTCGTTTAATAACTACCGGAATTATTTTCTTTTCAGGAGTGCTGTTTCTTGGAAATGAAATAGATTTTATGAAATTGTTTTTATTAACAGTTTCATCTTTAGCCCTATTCCAAGGAGTAGAAGTTATGGGGATTTTCAGCATATTTGCAAAGATGACTGAACAGTCCATCTCACGAATGGATATCATTGACAATATTCCACCAATGTCAGATATTTCCGGGACAGAAAAAACAGACAAATTCGATATTTCATATGAAAATGTAAGCTTTGCATATAACAGCATACCTGTACTGAAGGTAATATCTTTTAATGTTCCGGAAGGCACAACCACAGCATTGGTAGGACTATCCGGCAGCGGTAAGACTACTATTATCAATCTCCTTGGAAGATTTTGGGATGTGAAGCAGGGAAAAATAAAAATAGGGGGAATAGAAATTAAAAACTTATCATATGAATATTTACTAAGCAAGTTAAGTTTTGTGTTTCAGGATGTTGTACTATTTGAAGATTCCGTAGCCGGAAATATAAGAATAGGAAAACCTGATGCCAACTTAGATGAAGTAATCAATGCTGCAAAAAGAGCTGGTTGCCACGATTTCATTATGAATCTCCCTGAAGGTTATGATACGATATTAGGTGAAGGTGGAGCAAAGCTTTCCGGTGGAGAGAAACAGAGAATTTCAATAGCAAGAGCACTGATAAAGGATGCTCCGATTGTACTTTTAGATGAGGTAACTGCCAATGTGGATGTAGAGAATGAAGTTAAAATTCAAGCTGCAATGAGGGAGCTTCTAAAAATAAGACAGTTATTATGATTGCTCATAAATTATCAACAGTGCAGAATGCCGACCAAATTCTTGTTATTAAAGATGGCAGAATCAGTCAGAGAGGAACCCACAAAGAATTAGTCAGAGAAGAAGGCCTGTATAAAAAATTATGGGATATGCAGTACCGTACCGGTCAGTGGAAATTATAATGTTTTCAAAGTCTGAATTATGTTTAAACCGAATTCTATGCTTTTCATTTGGATATCAGCCATCTATTACCGATGTTTGAGAGAATTTGAATTTTTGAAAAAATCACTATCTGAAAATTCATACTAAAACCATATGATTGCACTTTAATATTGTGATTTAATACATTCAGCTGTTATTAACTTTTAATTGTATCATAAATTTTAAACTAAGTAGTAGAGATACCAAATCGCTGTCACGATCATAAAATTATTTTCTGATACTTGAAGCAGGTTCTTGAATGAGATAAAATATATATGAATAAAAAAAGTGTGGCATACTGCATAAATAGTTTGTAAAGAAAGTAGCGTATATTTACAGAAAAATGCCATATTTAGATAAACTTATCAAGAAAAATATTATATCAGAGGGATTAAAATGAAAAACAGGAGAGCGATAACAATAAAGCTGGCTATGTTTCTTGTGCTTTGTGTGTGTCTTATTTCTATTTATTGTATAACCGTTCCTACTAAAAATATTCAATATAAGCCGTATACCTTTCATTTATTCGGCATCATTTACACCTTTTATTATACTTTTGTTCCGTGATAATTATTGACTTTGAAAGATTAGCAAAGAAAGATTATATTATTGCATTATGTTTAGGCTTATTATCTATCGGCGTAACAAGCCCTATTAATTATATGGGGATTATTTCAGGTATATGTGCATTATTTGCATATTTGGGAAGTGTAACGTTAAGTGATAATTATGAAAGTAAAATGCATTTGTTTCGTTCCGGTGAAGTTAAAGATATTATGAAGAGTATTGCTATTATTCTATTCATAGGCTGTGTTTTTATATTTATGGAATGGCTTGTGCAGAATCCGCTTAGATTTAGTTTTGATATTTTATCGATTTTTAGAGCACTTGGAGCAGGTGTATCAGAGGAAATTATTTTCCGCATGTTTATATTTTCTGTTATATTGTATATTTGTAAGGGTAAAGAGCCACCTAAACTTTTGGCATTTTTGGTCATGGTTATACCTTTTGCCCTGCTTCATGTTATTGACGAAGTAGTTGCTTATGGATTTTTCCACTCTTTGCCCATTTTAATACATGTCTGTTTGGTAGCCGTGCCCATCACTATCTTGGCTTGGAAACGGGATTTATTTACTGCCATGGGGATTCATTTTGTTTATGATTTAATATCTATGTCCTTATTGAAAAAGTAGCTGAAATGCCCCACTGTTATGCTTTAGCTAAAGGATGGGAACAGATATGACAGAATAAAGATGGATTTATATATTTTAAAGGAGAGCCGGACATGAATGAAGTAAATAAAACGCTTTTTATTCCGCTTTACGGAAAATCTCAAATTAGCAAAATGGGCATTATTTTGGACGATCCAATGGCTGAAAAAATCTGGGAAGCAGAAGCATTCACAATAAAAGGGAAATCAAATCGAAATGGCTGGCATACAATATGGCTATGAGAGCCCGCGTATTTGATGACTGGACGAAACAGCAGCTTCAGCAAAATGATGATGCTCAGGTACTTCATATCGGATGTGGGCTTGACAGCAGATGCAAGAGAGTAAGACAGGTTTATAGAAACTGGATTGATTGTGATTTTCCGGAAGTAATATCTGTTCGCAGAAATTATTATACGGAAACTAAACATTATAAAATGATGGCTTTGGATGCAGCTGATACAGAAGGGATAAAGCAGCTGCCTGATAGGGATACAGCTATTGTTGTTTTGGAGGGAGTAAGCATGTATCTGTCCAATAATCAACTTCATACTTTCTTTAAGGTGTTAAGGGAAAAATATAATAATCTCCACATATTGATGGATATCTATACTGAATTTGGTGCAAAAGTTTCCAAATACAAAAATCCGGTAAATGATATCGGTGTTACACAACTTTATGGAATTGATGATATCGGGAATTTGCTTAGCGGTTTAGATATTCGTTTCATAAAAGAACACTCTCTTATACCTACTGCGTTGGTAAATGAACTGAAGCCTTTAGACAAAGTATTTTTCAAGCTTATGTTCAATAAATTTTTTATATAGGAAGATTTATCGGCTGATTGAGCTGGGTTCTTAAAATGGGAGAAGCGAAATAATAAAAAAATTAACAACTTCAAATTTATCAAAGTAAATGGATTAAATAAAACTGCTAAAAAGGAAGTAAAAAGTAAATAGTCGATACTTCCTTTTTGATGTCTCAAATGTAAAGAGAAAGTAATGAAAATAACCTATTAAACAAAAGTTGCAATAGCCCATAAATTATGATATGGTTGATTTAATCGGGTAATTAATAATAGGGGGGAAAATGGCAAAAATGATTTTCATAGGCTTGCTTGCATTTTTTGCAATAGCCTGCATCGGTATCGGGTTTGGGATGTATTATTGGATGAAGCACACTATGGTTGATGGAAAGCCGATAATAGATCAGTCTGTAAATGAACAGACAAGAACGGATAAAATGGGAGTTGGAGAATTCTTGGTATACGCTTCTATAATTGTGATTGCGGCTCTACTTGCGGTCTCAGTTATGCAAGAAGGAGGAAGCGGCTCTGCCATTCTTGCAAAAGCGATTCTTTTGCCGGCAGTTATGGCACTTTTTAATGCAAGAAAGCGTACCGGCAAAGCTATGCTTGCACTGGTAATATCATTTATGCTTGCTTTGTTTTTGATGATGGCAAATCTCCTTATCGGTCTGCCTCAAAAAGCCCCGGTGCTGACTATCAATAACTTTCCGGTTACAATAACCAAAACAACGGTTAATGAGTTGATTGATAGAGGATTTGACATCTATATCAAGCGGACAGATAGTCCCGGACTGGATTATAAAGAGATTCTTTCTTCGGGAACTTATGAAAAATATCCGACAAATCGAAGTGTAACAGTTGAAAAGGGCTTTCGCAGAGATAGCAACCCTATACCGTATTCTAATTATATTCTTGTCCGAAATGGGGTTGTTCTTGGAAGCATTGGTTTATATGGTAATGAGAATAAGGATACAGTATTGGAGGACTGTAAAATTATCAGTTTCAGACTTGATGAGGATTGTATAGCTGCTGCAAAAGGAAATTCTATCTCATATAAATTAAATGGTATGGATTTGCTTGCTACGCTAAAAAAAGAAATATTGGAAAAGAAATTCGAAGAGAATTTGTGGTCGGTTCCAGGTAATACGTCAGATATTACCAGACTTTACTATGGGTTGAAGTGGACAACCAATAGTAATCATATATTTTGGAATGAGTATTATGCGACAATCTGTTTTGATAAGGAGAATAATATGACTTCATTTGAAATGTTTGGGGAGGTTGCAAGAGAATAGCAGAGTTATAGTTAAACATCATTATCTATCTATTGTTGAAAGAATCAATAAAAACTGATATATTTTAATTAAGGCATTGTATGTACAAGGGGGGTATAAAACTGATTTTATTGTCGTAATAAGTTTAGGGGGTAAAACTATATGAGAAATCATGAAATTACGAAGTTACAAAATCTTTTGGACAGAAATGGGAATGTTGCCGAGCCCGGTTGGTCAAGAAAGCAGTTTCAAAGGTATAGGAGAAAGGATATAAAAGCTCCGGCATCAAGGATTAAAGAATGGGACTATTATCTTATATTAAATAAGGATTTTGGAATAGCCCTTACCATGTCGGATAATGGGTATTTAGGCCTGCAGTCAGTAAGCTTTCTTAAGTTTACGGGCAAGCCATTTGAACATACGGAAACGATTTTAACTCCACTTCCTATGGGTAAACTTAAAATGCCGGAAACAAGCTCTAAAGGAAACTGCTTCTATAAAGATAAAAGGCTTACTCTGTCCTATGAGATTATTCCAAATCATTCGGGAGAAGGCAGAAAAAGGCATATAATCTGCAACTTTAAGAACTTTTATAAGGGAAAGCCTTTTAAATGTAACATAGTTCTTGATGAGCCTGAGATGGACAGCCTGGTAATAGCGACACCTTGGAATAAAAAACACGCTTTTTATTATAACCGGAAAATAAACTGCATGAGAGCCTCGGGAGAAGTACAGTTTGATGATAAAATATATAAATTTAATCCTCAGACAGACTTTGGTACATTAGACTGGGGACGAGGGGTATGGACTTACGAAAATACCTGGTACTGGGGAACCTGCAGCTGCGATATAGACGGACATAGTTTCGGCTTTAATATAGGCTATGGCTTTGGAAATACAACGGCAGCAAGTGAGAATATTCTGTTTTGGGACGGAGTAGGGCATAAACTTGATGATGTAATGTTTGTTATACCGGGTGACAATGGACCTGATCCGATAAAAGATAAAGGGAAAGAAGTTAAACCGAGTGGAAGAGACAGCAAGCGAGTAATTGACTATATGAAGAAGTGGAAGTACATATCTTCGGATGGACGATTTGAGATGGAGTTTGAGCCGATTATTGACAGGAAAGCAAACATCGATATGAAACTTATTTGCTCGGATCAACATCAGGTATTCGGTAAAATAAGCGGTACAGCCATTCTTGATGACGGTAGGAAGATAGAGCTTAAGGATGTGCTTTGCTCTGCAGAAAATATATATAATAGATTTTAAGTGAAAAAATTGATATTAATTACTAAACATGAGATTATCCTTAAAGGTATAATGCTTTGTGGAGGAGGGCTTAGATGATTGAACAGGATATAGTTAAAATACTTAAAGGGCAAAATGAGTATTTTAATTCGGGGGCTACACTTAGTTATAAGTCAAGACTTGTGGCACTTAAAACATTAAAAAGAACTATAGAAATCTATGAGGATGAGCTTTGCAGGGCATTGAAGAAAGATTTAGGAAAGAGCAGGGCAGAAGCTTTTATGTGTGAAATAGGACTTACCCTGTCTGAAATAAGCTGGCTTATTAAACACTTAAAAGGACTTATGGGCAAAAAATATGTACATACTCCACTTGCCCAGTTTGCTGCCAGAAGTTTCAGAAGTCCTTCTCCTTATGGTAATACGCTTATAATAAGCCCCTGGAATTATCCGGTGCTTCTTACTCTTGAACCGCTTGCAGATGCACTTGCAGCCGGCAATACTGCTATCTTAAAGCCAAGTGCCTATGCACCTGAGACTTCTAAAGTATTAAAGCTTATGCTTGAAAAATATTTTAAGCCCGGGCTTGTTGCCGTAGTTACAGGTGGAAGAGCTGAAAATCATGCTTTATTAAAGCAGAAGTTTAACAAGATATTTTTTTACCGGAAGCAAGGCTGTAGGCAGGGAAGTAATGAGGCAGGCAGCAGAGCATTTAACTCCTGTAACGCTGGAACTAGGAGGGAAAAGCCCTTGTATAGTGGAAAAAAGTGCCAGGATAAACTTAGCTGCAAAGAGGATAGTGTTTGGCAAGTTCTTAAACTGTGGACAGACCTGTGTTGCTCCTGATTATATTTTATGCGATGAGAGTATAAAGGACAGGCTTATTGAAGCCATTAAAAAGGAAATAGTCATACAGTTTGGAAGTAAAGTGCTTGCAAATCCGGATTATGGGAAAATAGTTAACAAAAAACACTTTAACAGGCTAAAAGGGCTTATAAATGAACAAAAGACAGTCTGGGGTGGTTCTTTTGATGAAGAAGCAGAGAGAATAGAACCGACAGTGATGGCGGATATAAACTGGGAGGATGCAGTTATGGGCGAGGAGATATTCGGACCTTTGCTTCCTGTACTCACCTATAAAACCTTAGATGAAGCAATATCTATAGTGGAAAGTCATCCGCATCCGCTGGCACTATACTGTTTTACAAATGATAGGCGGGTAAAAGCGGAGATACTTAGAAAATGCAGGTTTGGAGGAGGCTGTATCAATGACACCATCATCCATCTGGCTACAAGTGAAATGCCTTTTGGTGGAGTTGGCGAAAGTGGTATGGGGCATTATCATGGGAAGGCGGGATTTGAGGAATTCAGCCATATAAGAAGTATAGTAGATAAGAAAACCTGGATGGATATGCCTGTGAGGTATCAGCCTTATACTAAGAAGAAGGCAGGTTTGTTAAAACTGTTTTTGAAATGAAGTTCATAAGTGATGAAACAGAGCGGTATACTATGCCACAGATAAAAAGACATTTGACGGGCTTCCGTTGTCTTTAAGAGAAGATTGCATTAAAAGCAGTACTTAAAGCGGTTAAAGGAAATTTAAGTTGGTTGTGATTATACCGGGGAGGTAGTGTGATGTCAGATAAGATACTTATGTGGTGTGCGGTAGTCTGGCTTGTGCCACTTATGACATATCTGATGATAAAAACCGCCAGATTTAAGAATAATATAGTAGCTGGAGTTACATTTGGAGAAGAAGGACAAAGTGATACAGATGTACTTACCAGGCTTGCAAAATATAAAAAAGATATAAAATTAACTTCTTTAATTTTATTTATTGCAGGAATTCCCGGGATATTTATACCCAAAATGTGGATAATGCTTACTTACTGGCTGGTATGGATAGATTTACCGCTATTTGTATATATCATACCATTTTACCTTTGTAACAGGGATTTAAAAAGGATTAAAAGGGAGATGTATGCAGGTGGAAGAGCTTCTTATAACAGTAAAGATGATGATGACAAATGGCTTGGCGGTCTGATTTATTATAATTCTGCTGACAGTAAGCTTTTTGTAAATGACCGTACAGGTACAAATACAACTGTAAATCTGGCAAAACCTGTGGGCAAGGTACTGATGGGAGTTTACCTTATTTCTATCTTATTACTTCCGCTTATAAGCCCGGCTATGCATATTTACTATGAACAGACTATAGAAATAAAGATAACAAAGGAAGAAATATTAGCAAGCCATGGACTTACCCATTATCAGATTAAGCTGGAGGATGTAGAGAAAGCAGAGCTTATAAATGGACTTCCTGCGGACTTGAAAAGGATAAATGGCACACATTTTGATGATATGCTGAAAGGGGATTTCAGAAGTAGTAAAGATAATATGAAGCTGATTTTGCGCGAGGATAAGCGGCCTTTTATTAAATTGACAAAGAAGAATGGAGAAGTGTTTGTACTTGGAACTGATGGAGATATTAAGGCTGAGTTTGAAGAGATAAAAGAAAACTTAAGATAAATGTAAAGTTTAAGAGAAAACTTTGTGTTATACTATAAAGATAAATCTTATGGGAGAACTTTATAGATGGATACAAAGGGTAAAAAAGATATATTGAAGAATATACTCTGGTCAGTAATAACGATTGTAATAGCAATCCTTACAATTACAGCTATCACCAGCCAGGCCAAAGGCTTTTCAGTGAATGATGCATGGTCGCTTATAAGACATGGTGAGAAGGGCTTTATGGCTTTAGCTATGTTTTTGGTGATATTATATATTTATCTTGAAGGTGCTGCTATCAGACATATATTGAAGCATATTTCGGTTAAAACAGGCCATAGGCAGGCATTCTTATATTCGGCAGCAGACATCTATTTTTCTGCAATTACTCCGTCTGCCTCAGGCGGGCAGCCTGCAAGCTTTTATTTTATGAGGAAAGACGGAATATCGTTTTCAAAGGCTACCATGAGCCTTGTGCTTAATCTTCTGATGTACAGCTTTGCAATAGACTTTGTAGCTGTTTTAAGTTTTATAATAAGACCTGATATTTTTACGAGCTTCAATCATTTCGGTAAAGTGCTTATAATATTGGGATTTGTGATAATGAGTGCGCTTACCCTCTTCTTTTTCATGCTGTTAAAAGAACCGAAGTGGATGGAAAAACTTGGATATTGGGGAATAAGCCTTTTGGGAAAACTGCACATTATAAGGAAACCTGAGAAGAAAAGAGTTAAATGGGAAGAAACAATAAAAAAGTACAGTGCGGTTTCAGATATAGCTTTAGGCAAAGGAAAAATGCTCTTTGATGCATTTCTAATAAATCTTGCACAGCGTGTAACTCAGATATCAATAACTTTATTTGTCTATCTTGGACTTGGCGGAAAATTTGAACACGCCGGAGACATCTGGTTTTCACAGGCTTTTGCCGTGATAGGCTCAAACTGCGCCCCCATTCCGGGAGCGCAGGGAGTTGTTGATTACCTTATGATACAGGGCTTCTCTCAGTTTATGCCTGAGGATGTAGCCGTACACACCGAACTTTTAAGCAGGGGCATGAGCTTCTACATCTGTATTGTCATAAGTCTTGTAACTATAGCAATCGGCTATATAAAAAGAAGAAAGAAAGTTGCGGCTTAATCTTCATCAACAGGCTCTGATGAAAATTCGATTATCTTACCTGTTTTAGCATTTATTTCATATTCATACTCAGTATCTGCTGTACGGAATTCCACATCGTAAACCTTGATACCGTCTTCAGTAGTAAGCTTAGCCTTAGTAAAAGTAACATTGTAGCTGCTTAATCCTGCGTGGTTAAGTGCAATAGATTTAGCAGAAGCAGTACCAATATACTGGGAAGAATTTGCTGTTTTGGTCTTAATTTTAAGCTTCTTCTTCTCAACCTTAAGAACGGTTCCGTCATTTGCATCTATATCATAAGAGTATTTGTATCCATTTGCTTTGAACTCTACCTCGTAAACCTGACCGTAATCGTCATCATTGGCATCGTAATCAATTTCAATTGCTGTTGCCTGATTTTTGAAATTCCGGCTTTAGCAAAAAGCTGTGTTAGCTGCTGCCCTCTTGAGATAATGTTACTTGCTGCAAATATAGAAGCTGTAGTACCACTTGTAAGTACCAGCCCGAAAAGTGCAAATGCTGCTAATAATTTTTTTGATTTGTTCATAATGTTCCTCCTTTGTGTTTGGGTTGTTTTACCTCTGTTTCTGATTAAGAGTATACAGGAGAAAAATTAAAATTAGATTAGAAAAACAATAAAATGGGTTAATTTTATCTTTTAATCATCCTCGTCTTTATCGTCATCATCCTCGTCTTTAAATTTCTCTAAATCTTCATTTTTAGGAGTACTAGAGCTCTGCTCTATGTTCTTACCCGTCTGCTCGGAAGGCGAAAGTGCATCCACATCCTGCGAAAGTATGGCTCCACTGTAGGCATCTATTTCATATTCATATTCGTGTGATGAGGTAAAAAACTCTATTTCATATATAATTTTTCCATCGTCTTTTTTAAGAACCGCTTTTCCGAATGTCACCATAGCGGGTGTAAGTTCGGCCTGCTTAAGGGCAACAGTCTTTGCCTTATCTACACTTATATAGCGCTTGGTATCAGACGAGGTATTGGTATTGGACTCTGTTTTATCCGGCTTTTTTGAAGGCGTGTTTTTTGTGGTATCATCTGTCTTTGTCGCTGAGGATTTATCTGCGGCATCACTGCCGGTATTACCTGTAGCACCTGATTTATCATCGGTTTTTGGCTTATCATCAGTCTTGTCTTTATTCACATCCTTTTGACTGTTTTCGCCCGGTTTTTTCTCCGTATTTTCAGGATTTTCTTCATGAATGCTTAAAGACGGATTATTGTTGTTATCTGAATTATTATTTTGGGCTATATTACCATTACCTGTATCTTCCTTAATAACGCTTATGATATCTCCATGGTTTGCATCCACCACATAAGAGTATGTTGCATCCTTAGAGGAAAAGTTTATTCTGTATACATATTCGCCTAAGTCCTTATCCCGCTCCGCAGTATAAGAAATCACATCATCAGAGGAAACTCCCGCATCCAGATAAGCAAAATTAACAGCCTCCTCCTCATTTAATATATCATTTAATGCAACCCTGTCCTTAGCATACAGAATTCCAAGGGCAATAGTCAGTCCAAAAACAAGTACCGCTCCGGCTGTAAGTAAATATTTGTTTTTTAGTAATTTAAGCATGTAAACCTCCGTTTCTCTGCGTTGTACACAGTATTTTTTATATAAGTGTCAAAAGTATAAAATTTTGTTGCAAGCTTGCTTGCAAAAGAATATATTATCTCTTGATACGCAAAAAATATGAGTAAGCAGTCACATCATCAGCGTATAATAGAAGAAAAAGTTATGGTAAAGGTTGTACCACGACCTTCCCTGCTGCTAACATCTATATTGCCGCCATGCATATCTACTATCTTCTTAACTATCGAAAGCCCAAGTCCCGAGCCTGTTATGCTTGTTTTATTACTTACTCTGAAAAATCTGTCAAAGATTTGTTCAAGCTGGTCTTCGGCTATTCCTATACCGTCATCCTCAACCAGAAGTTTTATGTTATTCCCCTGTAAGGAAAGTGTAACCTTTGTGTTACCGCTTTGTCTGCCGTACTTATAAGCATTTTCAAGAAGATTCTGTAACATACGTGCCAGGAGCTCTGCATTTCCGTTTATCATAATGCCGGGCTCCACATTGTACTCAAGACTAATATCATTTATCCTTAGCGGTGTCATATCGCTGCAAAGGTCACTTACAAGCACCGAAAAGTCCAGCTTTTCAAAAGGATAATTATCTATCCTCTGTTCAAGTCTGGTGTAAGAGAGCATATTTCCAATCAGCTGATTCATACGCTTGCCCTGTCTTTTTATTACTTCAAGGGAATCAATATATTCTTCCGGCTGTCTCTCTTTTTCCAGTGAAAATTCAGCCTGTGCAAGAATTACCGAGACAGGAGTACGAAGCTCGTGAGAGGCATCCGAGGCAAAGCGTTTTTCCATTTCAAATGAAGTCTCAAGTCTGTTAAGCATCTTATTAAAGTTTCCTGACAGGGCTGCAAGTTCATCCCGTCCTCCGGTATCCGCTATTCTTAATGAAAGATTATTGCCATCGGTTATTGAGGTGGTTGTCTCCTCAATTTTCTTTATCGGACGTATTATACCCTTTGCCGCAAAATAACCGCAGAGCAGGATGATAATAATAAGAAACGGTAGGAAGGCAGCAAGGTAAACTGCAATATCTATCAGTTGTGAGGTAGTCTCCTTAAGAGGAGCGATTCCCCGTATCCAAAGCTCAGAAAAATTTTTGCCTGTAAGTTTCCTGTCATATATCAGATATCTTCCGCTGCCGATATCAAGCGAAAATACATGGGAGGCGGAAAGTTTCACCTGATAGGTTTCCCTTATTATGGAATTTTTACCGTATAACAGACTTCCGTCAGCAGCATACAGACCAAACTCCATATCATTAAGGCTCATAAGAAAGTCATCGTCTATCTGAAGATAACCGTCTTTATAGTGGATGAAAATATCATCCGTATCCATCATTTTTGCTATATCTGCCTCAGCCGGGGTAAGAAATTTAAGCTTGTCGGTATTTTCTTCCACCGCACTTATGAAATAATTTCTTGTAGTCCTCCTCATTACGCTGTCGCTTATAAAGAATACAAGGGTGGCAGTAAGAGAAAGCACCAAAAAGACAGATAACAGAAACCAGAGTATGATTCTAAGTCTTATTGAAAGTTTCAATCCTTGTCCTCCCTGATGACATAGCCCGAACCGCGCACTGTATGTATGAGCTTTGTATTAAAATCATCATCTATCTTTTTTCTCAGATATCTTATATATACATCTATGACATTGGTTCCTCCCTCATAATCATAATTCCATATATGATTTTCTATCTTTTCGCGGCTTAATACCTTTTCCTTGTTGTACATAAGATATTCAAGAAGCTGATACTCTTGCTTGTAAGGGATATCTCCTTTCCGTCTCTTGTAACCGTATGAGATGATAGGTTGAGGCTGAGGTCTGCAATAGTCAGTATATTTTCAGATAGATTATGCTTTTCTCTTGTCATAACCCTTATTCTTGCAAGCAGTTCCTCAAAAGAAAACGGTTTAACCAGATAATCATTTGCACCGCTGTCAAGGCCTTTCACCCTGTCCTCTATGGAGTCCCTTGCTGTAAGGAAAAGCACAGGTGTATTCTTCTTAAGCTTCCTGAGTTCTTTTAATATGGCAAAGCCGTCTGCGTGTGGTAGCATTATGTCAAGGATGGCTACATCATAGTCTGTAAACTGTATATTATCAATGGCTTCTCTGCCGTCAAAACAGCTGTCTACGCTGAATCCTTCCTCGGCAAGCTTCTTTGTAACTATTTTGTTAAGATCGGGCTCATCTTCTGCATAAAGTAAGCGCATACAACCTCCTATAGTTAAAATTTGTCATGATACCATTATAATAGATAAAGATTAAAATTACATTAGAGAAAATTTAAATAAACTTGTAATAAAACTATTGACAAGTTCGAAACCATCTGTTATACTCCAGTTATAACAATAAATATTACAAGTTCAAAAAACAAAGTTTTCAAGGAGGATTAGATTATGAAAGTAGCAGTAATTGCAGCAAATGGAAAAGCAGCAGGAAAGATTATCACAGAGGCTATGAACAGAGGTTTTGAGGTTACAGCTTTTGGTCGCAAGGAAAATAATACCGATGCCAAGAATTATGTTAAGAAGGACTTGTTTGACCTGACCACAGAGGATTTGAAGGGATTTGACGCAGTAGTTGATGCATTCGGAGCATGGACAGAGGATACCCTTTCCCAGCATAGCACATCTCTGAAGCACCTTTGCGATATACTATCCGGTACGAATATCCGCCTTCTTGTTGTAGGCGGTGCAGGCAGTCTCTATGTGAATCCTGAACATAGTGCACAGGTTTTCGACAGTCCGGATTTTCCTGATGTATTCAAGCCTATAGCAAAGGCTATGGCAACGGCACTTACAGAGCTTCGTGACCGTAATGATGTAAAGTGGACATATATCAGCCCTGCAGGAGATTTTCAGGCTGATGGCGAACGCAGCGGTAAGTATATTCTCGGTGGAGAAGAACTGGTGCTTAACAGCAAAGATGAAAGTATAATCAGCTATGCAGACTATGCCATTGCAATGGTTGACGAAATAGAAAAAGGCAATCATATCAGACAGAGAATTAGTGTTGTAAGAGAATAATATCTGAATAACTTGTAATGTTCACATTGACATCTCTCCTGTAAGGATGTATATTACAGGTGGGAGGAATAAACAATGCAGATTACAAGTAAATTTACTATAGCAGTTCATATCATAGCTGCTATAGATTATTTTAAGGACAGCGAAAAGGTCACCAGCAACTTTCTGGCGGGAAGCGTAGGAGCAAATCCCGTCATTGTAAGAAATGTGATGGGCAATCTGAAAGAGTCAGGTATAATTGCAATCAGTCAGGGTAAAAGCGGTATCAGCCTTGCCAAAGAGCTTGATGAGATTACATTTTATGATGTGTATAAGGCTGTAGACTGTGTGGATGACGATGGACTGTTCCACTTCCATGAAAAACCCAATATCAACTGTCCTGTAGGCAAAAACATTCACATAGCTATGGATGAGAAGTTGCAGAAGGTGCAGAGTATTATGGAAAATGAGCTGAGCCGCATCACTATGGCTGATGTTGTGGCAGATGTGAGAAAAGCGGTCAGCTGATATGAATACCGCTAAAACAAACTACGAAATGTTGCCGGAACGAGGATAGTCCTATTGTATTGAAATGGTAACTGTTGCATAAATGGATACGGAATATATTGCAATATTGTCCGTACGGATATTGCTGTCGCGGAGGATGATGAAAGGCTGCCTGTGTTACAGCAGCCGACTGTCATCCAAATCGGTTGGAGCTGCGGAAAGAAGGTAATCATATGAATGAGAAAATAACTCAGGAACAGAGGCTTGACTATCTGGTAGAACAATTCAAGGCTGATTCCGATGAATATAAAGATTTACAGGTACCGGATGATACAAACGGAAAAAGGCGTATACTACGTTCACTGATGAATATACGTATGCCGCGGCTGATGGACGAAGCGGTTCTGCGTGTTCAGGATGAATATTTGAGGGAACGTATCAGAGAAAACGGCGTAGTAGAGCTTTCGGAGATACCTGTAATAAAAGATAATATGTCCATCTGGCAGGGCGATATCACAAGACTTGCTGCGGATGCCATTGTAAATGCCGCCAATTCGCAGATGCTTGGCTGTTTTATTCCAATGCATACCTGTATTGATAATTGCATCCACACATTTGCAGGGATTCAGCTGCGAAATGAATGTGACAGGCAGATAAAAATTCTCAGAAATAAGTACGGAAGCAATTATGAGCAACCCACAGCAATCCCTCTGCTTACAGACGCTTACAATTTACCCGCAAAAAAGGTCATCCATATAGTCGGTCCGATTGTGAACGGAATGCTTACAGCCAAGCATGAAAAGATGCTTGCAGACTGTTATAAGAATACTTTAGACCTGTGCAGAGAAAACGGGCTTAAAACAGTGGCATTTTGCTGCATTTCAACAGGAGTATTCAGTTTCCCGAATAAAAGAGCAGCAGAGATAGCCATAGAAACAGTAAAACAATGGCTAACAGAGAATCAGGGCAAGATGGACAGAGTGATTTTCAATGTATTTAAGGATGAAGACAAGGATATTTACAGTAGAATTTTATCGGAATACGAAAAATTAACAAAGATATAATTGTAGAGCTTTATAAGGTATTATTAGTTAGTATTAAGATGTGAATAAGCATTATAGCTTTTATAAAAATAATTGCATTATTAGATAGAAGCTAACATAATAAAAGTAGGAAAATCCCTACTTTTATTATGTTAAAAATGGAGGTAACACAAATGGTTAATAATACATTTATTGATAATGCAAAGGTTATGTCTAAGGGACAGGTCACAATTCCAAAGGATATCAGAGAGATTCTTGGAGTTTCCTGTGGTGACAGGATAACTTTTATTGTTGAGAACGGGAACGTGCGCCTTATTAATTCTGCTGTATACGCTATGCAGATATTACAGGCACAAATGACAGGTGAATCAGAAAAAGCAGGACTTGACTCTGACGAAGCGGTTATGGATATGGTTAAGGAAATACGAACAAATTCTTAGAGCTGCAATTAGCGCCAGTGCTGATATATTGCTTACAGGAGATAAAGATTTTATTGAGTCGGGAATATTTAATCCTAAGATTATGACTGCAACAGAGTTTGTGAATGAAATTTAAGCATTGGAGATACCCTATGAATATAGAATTAGTGAGAATAGATACCCATGAAACGGAAAAATTATGGAAAATGCAAATCAATGCTTTCAAAAGTTTATTAGAAAAATATCAAGATTTTGAAACAAGCCCGGGAGCTGAAACAAAAGAGAAAATTGAAGATAAACTGCTTCAAGATTATACTTTTTTCTATTATATTTATGTGGATGAAAGCATTGCCGGTGCTGTTAGAGTAGTTGATAAGAAAGATGGAAGCAGAAAGAGAGTTGCACCTATTTTTATAATGGAACAATATCGTAATAAAGGTATAGCACAAAAAGCATTCTCTGAAGTAGAAAGAATTCATGGGAAAAAAATAACTGGAAGCTTGATACCATCTTTCGTGAAAAAGGGTAATTGTTATCTGTATGAAAAGTTAGGATATAAAAAGAGTAGGAGAACTTGAAAAAAATAAATGATAAAAATGGATATAGTTTATTATATAAAGGATTAATTTTGATTAGAGTGATTTTCAATGTGTTTAAGGATGAGGACAAGGGATATTATGAGGAGTTGATGAAATGAGCTATTTCACAGAGCGTATGTCGCAGGGAAGAGGAACGGTTGAAGAACAGATTTCAAGATTAAAGTCCGAGCTGGAATCTGCCGATGCTGTAGTAATCGGTGCAGGAGCAGGACTTTCTACATCAGCGGGTTTTACTTATAGCGGTGAAAGATTTGAAAAGTATTTCTTTGATTTTGCAAGAAAATATGGAATCAGCGATATGTACTCAGGCGGGTTTTATCATTTTCCGGATTCAGAAACAAAATGGGGATGGTGGGCAAGAAATATTTATTTTAACCGCTATGTTGAGCCTCAGCTTCCTGTATATAAGGACTTGCTCGCGCTTGTAAAGGATAAGGATTACTTTGTGCTTACTACAAATGTAGACCATCAATTTCAGAGAGCAGGATTTGACAAGAAAAGATTATTTTATACTCAGGGAGATTTCGGATTGTTTCAAAGTGTAAATCCAGTGGTACAAAAGACCTATGACAATGAGGAATGGGTTATGAAAGCAATGGAAGCACAGGGTTTTGTCAGAAATGAAACCGGAGTTTTTTCGGTTCCTGAAAATAAAAATATCTCTATGCGAATTCCTACGGAACTTATTCCAAAATGTCCTGATGATGGTTCGGATATGACCACAAATCTCCGTGTAGATTCATTTTTTGTTGAAGATGCCGGATGGCACAGGGCTTGCAAGGCATATAATGATTTCTTGGACAGTCACAAAGGAAGACATATATTATACCTGGAACTCGGGGTAGGAGCCAATACCCCGGTGATAATTAAATATCCTTTTTGGCAGCTGGTTAAGAATAACGATAAGGCTGTGTATGCCTGTATAAATTACGGAGAAGCATTCTGCCCAAAAGATATTGAAGACAGAAGCATATGTATAGACGGGGACATTGGGGTAATATTGAATAAAAATAAGTTGAAAGATATCTATCTTAAAAAGTCAATGAATAACACTCAAAAATATTCATTGACTTTTTATTTTAAAGAGTTATTCTATGAATAAATATAAATATATTCATAGAGGTAGATTATGGCAAAGGCATTCAGTAATGATGAAAAGCTTGAAATCAGGCAGAAAATGATGGATACAGCCCTTGAGATTTTCCATGAAAGCGGAACTAAGGGGCTTAGCATAAAAGAACTTACAACCAGAGTCGGCATAGCACAGGGAAGTTTTTACAACTTCTGGAAAGACAAAGATGCTCTTATTTTAGACGTAATGCAGTACAGGTCAGCTCAAAAACTGGCTGTTATAGAGAAGCATTTTAACAAATCCCTTGACAATCCGGTTAAGTTTCTCTCGAACATTATCTACGAGTATTCGATTGACCTTAAGGAAAAATGCGAAACCAAGCCAATTTACGCAGAGGCTTTAAGTATGCTGGCAAAAAAAAGTGAAAGCAGGGCTTATGAAATAGGCGGACTTTATGTAGGGTTTATAAAAAAGCTGGCTAATTACTGGAAAGAAAAAGGTGCGGTAAAAGAAGTTGATGAGAACGGACTGATAAATGCCTTTACAGGAAGCTTTGTACTATTTTCAAATTACTATAAGTTTGAAAAAGAGTATTTCAACGATATATTAAAAACTTTTATTGTCAGTGCAGTAGAGAAATATATAGATTACCGGTAGAAACCGAATAAGATTTTATTAAGTCGGGAAACTTTTTATCAGAAAGAAGGCAGATTATGGTAATTGATTTTAGCAAAATAAGTAAAAATGATGTTATGACAGCAGGCGGAAAGGGTGCAAATCTCGTAGAAATGGTTTCTGCAGGGATAAATGTGCCGAACGGCTTTGTGGTAACTGCCGATGAATACAAAGAATTTCTTCAGATAAACGATTTGGAAGAAATATTTGAAAAAGAACTTACGGAAGCAGGTAAAGATGAGGCAAGGCTCTTAAAGGCAGCGGAAAAGTTCAGAACTCTTATAAAGAAGGGAAAACTGTCTGAAAATCTTATAAATGATGTCAAGAATGCTTATAAAAATCTCGGAGAAAATATAAGGGTGGCTGTCCGCTCCTCTGCTACTGCTGAGGACTTGCCTGATGCAAGCTTTGCAGGACAGCAGGAAACCTATCTTAACGTAAGAGGAATAGATGAGGTAGTAAATAAAATTATAGACTGCTATGCTTCTCTTTGGGGAAACAGGGCGGTAAGCTACAGGGCTAATCAGGGCTACAATCAGCTTTCGGTCGCAATAGCAGTAGTTATCCAGACCATGGTTGAAAGTGAAAAGGCAGGAGTATTATTTACATTAAATCCGATTAATAACAATGTTTGTGAAATGCAGATAAATGCAAGCTACGGTCTGGGAGAAAGCGTTGTAAGCGGCAGGGTTACTGCGGATAGCTATATAGCGGATACGTCTGGAAAGATTAAGCATTTAACCATAGGCTCTAAGAAAACTCAGATTATTTATGGAGAAAAAGATACTAAGGAAGTAGAGGTAGATAGGGAACTGAGGGAAAAACCTTCTCTTAATGAAAGAGAAGTGAAAGAACTTGTAAATGTCGGAAAGGCTATAGAAAAGCATTATGGATATCCTTGTGATATCGAGTGGGCTATAAGAGGCGGGGAAGTCTATATTTTACAGGCAAGAGCAATTACCACCATTAAGGATAACTATGATGATGAGTTAGTTAAATCTTACATTAAAAACAGTAAAATTTCAAAAATGGTAAAAAAACAGATGGCATTTATGCTTGAAAAAATGCCGTTTGCTTACAGAGCGCTTGACTATGACTATATGACAGCCATAAACAACCAGAAAGCCAATATCTTTGATGAAGCCGGCATAAAGATAAATCCCAATCCGCAGATAGATGATGACGGTATCCAGACTCTTCCAAAGGAAGTTAAGGGGATTAACATGCGTATATTTAAGCTGTTTAAGACAATTAAAATGCTTAAGGATTATGAATACTGTGCAGGAAAATGCGAAAGCTTTATGAAGCAGTATCAAAAAGAAATCAGTGAGCTGAAACAGCTTGATTTTGAAAATATGGGCACTGATGAATGCAGGGAGTTTTTAGTTTACAGTCTTGATTTATTACAAAGGCTCAGTTACGACAGGTTCAAATATGCACTCTTCCCTTCTGCTCTGAATAAGGATTTGGAAAAGGTATTAAAAAAGGCAGATACAGAACATACAGTATATGACCTTTACTGGAATTTAGACAATAAGACCGCTGTAGTATCAAGAGATGTGGAAAATCTGGCAAAGGAAGTTAAAAAATCCGGCCTGTTAAAGAAAGCAATAATTTCAGGAGAAAGCTTTGAAACTATTTGTAAAAATTTTCCTGATTTCAAAAACCTTACAGATGAATTTTTAAATAAAAATGGATTCAAATCGGACTATAACTGCTATTGTATTGAGGGCAAGACTTTCCTGGAAGATAAGGACAGACTTATAAATATAATGAAACCGCTTATTTTACAGGAAGATGCTAAAAAGGAAGATACCAATGACTTTAGCAGACTATCAGCTGAGATAGAGAAAGTTGCCGGACTGAAATATGTTGAAATTAAAAAGAGAATCGACTATTTCAGGTATTTTCATATAGTGCGTGAGGAGAGTCAGTATCTTTGGGAAACCCTGTTCTATTATGTAAGAAAATGCCTTAAAAGGGCTAATTCCCTGTTACTTGGCAACGAAGATTATAAGGCGGGTGTAGCAAATCTTTTTCATAAAGAACTGACAGAAGCTTTGAAAAGAGGGTATTTAAGTGAAAGTGATAAAGAAAAAATAAACAGGAGAAATCAAAAATATCCCCTTGCGGTTAAGGTGTGGGAAGCTTCTAAAGCTCTTGCATTTGATGTTTCCGGAGAGGTACTTAAGGGAGTCAGCGGAAGCAAAGGCATAGCGGTAGGGACAGCCAGGCTGATTAAAGAGCCTAAAGAATTTTATAAAATGAACAAGGGGGATATCCTTGTCTGCCATCTCACAGATCCTGAGTGGACTCCTCTTTTCGGACTTGCAGGTGCAGTAGTTGCCGATACCGGCTCAGCCCTAAGCCATGCTGCCATAGTTGCAAGAGAATATGGAATACCTGCGGTTTTGGGTGTTGGCTTTGCAACCGCAAAGTTTAAGGATGGAGACAGGATAAGGGTAGACGGATATAAAGGAGAGGCAGTGAAGATATAAGAAATAGGAAATATGTGAAAGATAATCAGGACATAAGAGGTAAGTAAAACGGGCTATATAAGTAAGATGCTAGAGATGAGTAATACAGATAAAATAAGGAATATACAAAAGGTAAGTAAGGCATGAGCGTTAAGTAAGACAAGCGAGATAAGAAATACGCAAGAGACAGGCAGACTATGTGAAACAAACGAGAGGAAATGAAAGGAGCATTATAATGGATAACGGAACAAGAAATGATAAAGACAAAAAAGAAATCCGCAGACAGTACATACTTACAGCCCCTTTACTTCCACTTCTTGTGAAAATGGCAATACCTACCATAATCGGTATGCTGGTAACTCTTATTTACAATCTTACGGACACATTTTTCATAGGAATGCTTGGCAATAAATCAATGACGGCAGCCATAGGTATAGTTTTCAGCTTTATAAGTGTAATTCAGGCTATAGGCTTCTGGTTTGGTTATGGCAGCGGTAATGCTATGTCAAGAAGTTTGGGAGAAGGTAAGGATGAGGATGCTGAAATATTTTCTTCTACATCTGTAGTAATAGCTATAGTAAGTGGACTGATTTTATCCGTATTTTCAATTGTATTTTTAAATCCGCTATCTTCATTAATAGGCGGTTCTGCATCAGAAAATTTACATATATTTACAAAAGAATACTTAAAAGTTATAGCTATAGGCATACCCTTTATGCTGTTTTCCCTTGTCACTTATAACCAGTTCAGACTTTGCGGTAATGTAAAGGACGGTATGAAGGGGCTGCTTTCGGGAATGTTTGCCAATATAATTTTAGACCCGGTGCTGATGTTTGGATTTAAGCTTGGCTTTATAGGTGCTGCTTATGCGACTTTAACAGGGCAGATAATCGGAGCGGCAGTATTTTTTGCGCTTACCGGAAAGAATGGAAACATAGCCTTAAATTTGAAAAATGTGAAGTTTACAAGGGAAAATATTTATCATATTCTGGTAGGCGGACTTCCAAATTTTGCAAGGCAGGGGATTACAAGCCTTGCTTTGGTCTTATTAAATATGGCAGCAGCGGGATTCAGTGAGGATGTTATAGCGGCATTTGCTGTAAGCAGTAGGATTGCGGCATTTTCATACATGCTGGTAATAGGCTGGGGACAGGGCTTCCAGCCTATATGTGCCATGAATTACGGTGCAAAACAGTATGAGAGGGTGAGAAAAGCATTTAAATATACAGTGAGCATAGGTACGGTATTTATGAGTGTATCCGCAATGCTACTTTATGTATTTGCAACTTCTCTGACAATGGTTTTGTCAAGAAATACCGGGGTGATAAATATAGGTGCAGAGATACTTAGGTTTCAATGTTTTAGCCTTCCATTTCTGGCTTATTTTGCCACAAGCAGCATGCTTATGCAGAATATCGGGAAATATTATTCTTCGCTTGTCATTTCCGTATCAAGACAGGGGATATTTTATATTCCTCTGTTGTTTGCACTTCCGTTTGTTTTGGGGCAGAGAGGACTGTATATGGTACAGCCTGTAGCAGATGTACTGGCATTTTTGTTGGCAGTATGGGTAGTCAGGAATACCTTTAAATCACATTCGTTATTTTACCACCGAAGCACTTAGCTCTCCAGCAAATTTTTCCACATCCATTATCAGAGTTCCGTCAACCTTACATAAATGGATTACCGGAATAGGGCTTTGCAAAATCAAATTTGCATTATCCAGTGTTTCCTGATATCTGTAAAATTGTCTGCCCTTTGGGAAATTATTTTCCTTTTGCCATTCTTCAAACTCTTTTATAAAGCATTTATGCTCAGGCATTTTTACCTCTTCAAAAAGACTCTCATCAAAAAATCTTATCAAACGATAAAAACCATGTACTTCCGGAGCGAAGCATTTATCAATTTTTTCAATCGGATATCCCTGTTTTTGATATGCTTCACAAATATTTTGCAGACATGCACTTAAACTCTCAGCATCCTTCTTTGCAAGGAAAATAAAAAAGCGGACATAGTTTTCTGCTATTCCTGAAAGTTTTTTCTTTGATAAGAATTTTTCCGCTATTGTAATTGCCTCTTGAAGTTTTTCATCATTTTTATAGTATAATGCACTGAGAAGATTAATTACATTATTTGTATAAAAAGTTCCTTTGAGTAGTGGCAATTCCTCCGGAACGAATGATTTGACCACATCATTATCATTGCAGGCAAAGCAGTTAATAAGTCCATTTATTATATTAGCTGTATAGAGCGTTCCGCTGTGATTGATTCCTCCGCAAAGCAAAGCAGTTCTTCCATTTTGCCAAAGAGCATCGTTTAGCTTACTAAAATCATCTTCTCTAAAGGCAATGTAGTAAGCAAAAATATTTAATCTTCTCAAGAATAAGCTGAATATACAACTTAGTTGTTAATATCCGATTAGAAGTATTCTCTTTTTCTTCCAAATGCTCCTTAAAAAATATTTTGGTTCAGCTCTTCAAATTCTGCAAGACTCAGCGGATGAGAGTAAGCACCCCATTTTTTATAATAATCCTCTCTCATTTTTTTGATATAGTTTTATATACTCTTTCATGTCCTCTCCTTCACACTCCAATCATTATCTATGTTAAAAAGTTTTATACATCCTGCCTTAACCTAAAATTTATGTCTAATGCAATCTATAAGAAAACATTTATACTCAGGATATAGGCTAAGTTTTATCTCTGGCTTTTTACAGCCATCTTCTATCCTCTTAATCATAGCCTTATATTTTGCTAAATCTTCTTTGTAACTTGCAATATATTCCTCTTTTTCTTCCTGACTGTTATAATCCTCATCAATCTTAGCTTCTTCTACGCTATCTTCCAGCTTAGAAACAGTGGATTGAACTAAGTCATAAAATTTATCCTTCTGATTTTTTATCCATAGAGTATAGTAATAATGCTCCCAATCATCGGTATAATACTTACATATTACATCATTAAGCCCGTTAAGGAACTTATCATATTCATCCAAAACATAATAGGCATCATACACCTGATAGTCTGATATATCGTCTGTACTTAATGAATAATTCTCATCCTGACCGTCTTTCACCTGTGCAAGATAAAAAAGAGCTTTTTCCTTATTTCCCATAAATAGCTCACAATATCCTACTGCCAATAGCAGCCTCATTCTATTAGGATATTCTATGAGCAAATTTTCAAAAAGTATTTTTGCCTCTTTGTACTCTTTATTTTCGTAAAGTGCTGCCCCGTAATTAAAAAGGCTCGCATAGTCATTAGACATCTTACTTGTTTTTTCAAAATATTTTAGAGCTTTTTCAAGGTTTTTTTCATCATTATCACTTTCATATTCGCTAAAATAGTATAATCCCAAACCCTCGTATGTCTCCGGATATGGAGAGTTTAATTCTTCTGCTTTTAGCAAATACTTAGGAGGCAAGGTCTCAAAATCTGAATAATATCCGATATTTGTATATAGTCTTGCCTTTTCGTTATCAGATAAGTATTCCTCATTTTTCCCCAGAAAATCAAGCAGTAACTCTGCACAATCCTCATAACTGTCCCTAAGCTCCATACGAACAGAAGCAAGCAAACAAGCAATTTCTACATTTTTCTCATCTTCTTTTTGCATATCAAGTAACTGCTTTTCCATTTTCTCAAAGTATGGCACAGACTTATCATAATCTGTTAAAAATGGAATTTCATACTTATTCTCATAATCTGCTTTCAGCTCTGTCCAGAACTCTTTTAATTTGTCCATGTTAGGCTCCTAGTCTAATTTACTGTATTAAACATACTCAATAGGGAGTGCAATAAGATTTTCTCTCAGATATGTTTTTTTGTCAATGAGGCAGAGGATAATTCCGGTTCCCCTTTTCTTGTCAGGAATTTTATCAAGTATAGGATTGGCAGCACCCATATTGGCTTTTGGATTGCCGGACATTTTTATCTCTACGGGATATAGGATACCGTTTTCTTCAATTATCAAATCAATTTCATTCTCTACAGATGCACTTTTATCTTTTCCTCTGTAATAAAAAATATTAAAGCGATAGTCCTTTCCTTCATTGGAATATGATTTTAAAATCTCTGAAACCACAAAGGTTTCGAACATATTTCCTGCAACAGCCGAGTTCTTTAAAGCAGAGGCTGTTAACCATCTGGTCAAATAACAGGCTAACCCTGTGTCCCTAAAATAAATCTTAGGTGTTTTAATCGCACGACTTAACGCACTTGCACTATATGGCTGCAATACATATACGATCCCTGTTCTTTCCAAAATTGAAATCCAATTCTTTACGGTAGGCTCACTTACACCAATTTCACCAGCAATGTTGGAGTAATTAAGCATCTCCCCGGTTCTTGCCGCAACAGCTGTTAAAAATTTAGTAAATGTCAGACTATCTGCAGAAATAAGTTCATTTATATCTCTTTCCAGATAAGTAGATACATAGGAAGAGTAGAATTCCTGCCAATCACGCTCTATGTCGTATAGTTCAGGGTATGAACCTGTATGTATAATACTCCAGATATTATCATATTTTTTAAGTTTACTTTCACGTTCTTTTATATATTCTTCAGTCGGAATAAAGTGTCTGTTAAAGTTAACTTGGTAAATCTCACGCAGAGACAGACCTGATAATTCGCACAGAGAAACTCTGCCTGCCAGGGATTCACTAACACCTTTCATCAATTCTAATTTTTGAGAACCTGATAAAATAAACTGCCCTCTTGCATCGGACTCATCAACAATTTGTTTAATTTCCTCCAATACAGAGCCTTCTTTTTGCACTTCGTCAATAAACAGAGGACAAGGATTGTTCAAGAAAAACAGCTTGGGTTCTTCTTTTGCCTGAAGCCTTGTTAGCCTATCATCAAAGTTTGCACGATTATACTTTGGAAATTCTTTCTTTATAAGTGTAGATTTTCCAACTTGTCTTGCACCTAATATCAATGTACACTTACTGGTTTTTACCCTGCTTTTAAGCATAGTTGAAATAGCCCTTTTAATATAAGCCATACCGCACCTCCGACTAATCTAAAGTATAACTTTATTATAGTCGTTAATCCGGGAAAGTCAATTGTTTCACAAAATATTGTTTTCTTTTCTATAAGCATTTCATCGCTCCTTTTTGTGAATAATTTATATAGATTGCCACATTTTTTTATTCGTACATATTTTATCATATTCAAAGGAAAAACGTAATTACAAGGAATGATTATTGTGGCACAATATGTTTTTTTATTCCATCTTCTGATTATAATCTTTGATATCTCTTTTTTTCGCCATCAAATTTTTTTGGGATTTTACTTATCCAAAAAGAATTAAGAAGTAGATATTTCAATCAAATAGTGATTAAGTGTTCTTCTTAATTCCATAACTTCTATATAAAACTATACCATTTCTATACAAAAAAATGCTAAAAATATAACTGTATTATACCCCCACAAAAGGGAATAAGTGGTAAATACTTATTAAAAGGAGGATCTTATGAAAACATTCAAAAAACTTGTAACAATGACCTGTATTTTCTCGTTGGCATTAGGTATGACAGTTCCTGCAAAGGCGGCTATAAGAGAAAAGGATATAGTGTGGATAGGAAGTCGCGTGTATCATTCGGGAAAAAGCTTTAAAGCATCCGAAATAGATATGGAAGGCATTTATTGGGAAACTGTGATTTATAGCTCACGAGATAATTCAAGGATGCAGTTATATTTCTGTAAGAACGGTAAAAGAACAGGTTTTATATTTGAAGAGGTAGTGCCTCTTGCAGAAGGGAAGTTCTTTTTTGTGAGTGAAAATATGAATACATATGAGGGATATATTTTAGATGATGAGGGTAATAAAGTTTGCACAAACTTAAAGGATGTTGCAGACCATATAGGTGTTGAATCCAAAGGATACCATATCAGTAATAGTGGGGTAGAGGGAGACCGTTTTATTTGTGGAGAAACAAAGGATGGTCTTGTTATCCTTGACACTAAAAATAACTGTAAAGTATTAAAAATTCATAAAGGCTATGTTTTAGGTACTGGCGATGAGATTTATAAAAAGAAAGTTAATAATAAAAGATATATTCTTATCACAAATAAGAAGAAAACTAAGAGAGCTTTTATGTCACTTTCACAGAAATCAGGTGTTTCTGAAATAATAGCAAACAATTTGAAGCTGACAGCGGACCTTCTTATAAATAATGAGGGAGAATATAGGATAGCAGTTCCTCAAAGATATGATTCTGAATTGAATTTATACAATACAAAAGGCAGGCTGATTTGGAGTGGTAAAAATAAAACTGTAAAAGGAGTGGGTGGAAATATCCTGGATACTCCGGGCGATCCATTTGAAGGGTTACTTGACCCACCTAAAGGAGTTAACAAGAAGTATAAAGAGAATAAGATAATTTTCCTTGTACAAAGCAGGAACGACAAGTATGGTCTTGTGAGAGATGATGGTAAGCAGCTACTTAGCTATAAATATAATGAAATTAGAGAGGCTTACAAGGATAAGGCTATAGTTTTAGACAAAAATTATGCATTTTATATTGTGAATTACAAAGGGGAAAAGCTTGCTTCTAAGAAATATAATAAAATATACGGATTTTATGGTGGAAAGTCTAAAGTGGATAATGGTGATGAATATGGAGTTATTTCGGAGACCGGAAAGGAGCTTATAAAGCTCCCGAATACGATGAAATACTCAGAATTAAATCTGATGAAATGATATTAAAGAAAGGGCTTGACTATATTTATATATAAAAACGGAAAAAGAAAAAAGTTTTTTTCTAAAACAATATGAAAATATTGAGAAACTTCCAAATACTCAATATCAAGACAGACCGATGTTTTTGGTGACTAATAATGGTAAATTCAGCATCATAGCAGCAGATGGTAAGGTGAAACATAAGACTAAGTATGATTATTTCAGAGTCTTGGATAAGCAAAATGGAGTATTTTTCTTTAATATGTAGAAAGAATGGTAAAACAGGAAGCTATTTATCCGAAACAATTATAGATAAAGAAGGTAAGAAAAATTTTTTTGAGATAAACAACACCAAGTCTATAGAGAGGCTTGCTTGGGGAGTATATGGTAATGAAGGGTAAGTCAGATTATAAAGACAGTAGTATAGCGGAGGTGATTATTTATAGTGCTGACTGGAAGAAAAAGTTAAGTATAAAGAATAAATGGGACAGTATATTAGATTATGAGGATGGACTCTTCATAGTAAGAAGTAAGGACGATCACTATGGAGTTGTAGATAGCACAGGTAAAATGGTGTTGCCAAACAAATATTCTTGGGTTGAATTTAATTTGAATTTAATAATGGTTAAACAAGATTATGATGGTATTGAGGAAAGTGGATTTTTAGTAAGATAAATATAGCCAAAGGATGGACTTATGAAAGCAGCCTACAAAGAGCCGGATTATGAAAGTATATTTCGGGAAAATGAAGGGAAGCCATTAAAAACACTGATAGCCATTTATCAGGGGAAGTATGTCAAGCTTTTTTGGTCAGTAGTCTTTTTCCTTATCAAAGACTCGCCGTCTTGGATATCTCCCCTTGTAATGGCTGCAATGATTGATATAATCACAAAGCCTGATGAAGATGCGGTTAAAAAGATTATAATAAACTCAGTGTTTATAATCCTTTTAACCGTACAAAATGTGCCTACAAGTTATATTCATGTGTATTTTTATGCCAAGACGATTAGACAGGTGGAAAAAGAGTTAAGATGTGCCCTTGTAAGGAAACTTCAACAGCTGTCCATTTCTTATCATACACAGATGGAGTCAAGGAAGGCTTCAGTCCAAGGTTATGAGGGATGTGGAGCAGATAGAAAACCTTAGCTCACAGATATTTATAACGGTGCTTTATATAGTTGTAAATATCGTGGCTGCCCTTGTCATCGTTATAACCAGGAGTAAAATAGTCTTTGGATTTTTCCTTGCAGCAGTACCGGTAGCGGTTTTACTTATGCTCTATTTTAGAGAAAAAGTAAAGAACTACAATACAGCCTTTCGTAAAGAAATGGAAGAAACTACAGTTTCCGTAGTAGAAATGATGGAAATGATACCTGTAGCAAAAGCTCATGCCCTAGAGAAGAGAGAGCTTAACAAGATGGAGAAAAGGCTTGTAAAGGTGGCGGACAAGGGCTTTAGGCTGGATATGATACAGACTTACTTCGGTGCATGGAGTTGGGTAGTATTTCAGGTGTTTAGAGTATTCTGCCTTATATTTACGGCATTTATGGCTCTTAATAAGAAGATAAGCATAGGCGATGTGGCTATGTACCAGTCTTATTTTGGTACAGTAGTTGGCTGTATAGCAGGTATAGTAGGTCTTGTGCCTGTTGTGACCAAGGGACTTGAGTCGGTGACTTCGATTTCTGATATTATGCTTAGCAACGACATTGAGGGCAGTGATAAAAACAAGCTAAAGCCTGAGATAAAGGGCTTTGTGGAATTTGATAATGTAGGCTTTAAATATGACGACAGCGATGAGCCTCTCTTTAGCGGTCTTAGCTTCAAGGCAAGTCCGGGCGAAACCATTGCCATAGTCGGAGCTTCCGGTGCAGGCAAAACAACTATTCTAAACCTTGTAATTGGCTTTATGAGGGCAACTGAGGGCAGGGTGCTTATAGACGGCTGTGACATTAAGGAGATGAATCTTCATCATTACCGAAAAAAACTTGCGGTAGTACCACAAAAATTCCATACTTTTTAGCGGTACTTTTAAGGGAAAATATTACTTACGGTCTCGATAATGTATCGGAAGATGAACTTCAAAGGGTAATAGATGCCGCCAACTTAAGAGAACTTGTGGACAGCCTGCCTGAAGGACTTGAAATTGTCTTAAAGGAGCATGGCGGCAATTTCTCGGGAGGACAGAAACAGCGTATTTCCATAGCAAGGGCATTTATAAGAAATCCGAGAGTACTTATCTTAGATGAGGCAACCTCGGCACTTGATACGGTTTCCGAAAGGCAGATACAGGAAGCTGTATCAAAACTTGCAAAAGACAGAACTACATTTGTAGTAGCCCATAGACTTTCCACCATCAGAAATGCTGATAAAATAGCGGTTATGGAAAAGGGTGGTATGAAGGAATTTGGCAACTATGAGGAGCTAATGGAACTGAAAGGAAGCTTTTATAATCTGATGGAGATGCAGCAGGGGTAGGATAAATGTTACTCTGTATTGCTATTGTAATATTTTTGCGATATAATAGTTGAAAAAGGAGGGATATTCATGGCACAATCTACTTTAAGTATAAGAATTAATAGCGAGGATAAAAAAGGGTTTGAAACCTTTTGTGAACAGGTAGGTATGAATGCATCAGTTGCTGTCAATATGTTTGTTAAAACGGTGATAAGAGAACAGAGGCTTCCTTTCGAGGTAAAAGCAGATCCGTTTTACAGTGCAGCTAATATGGAACGCCTTGAAAAATCAGTAAAACAGCTAAAAGAAGGAAAAGGCAAGGAACATGAACTGATAGAGGTAGAGAATTGAAGAAAATCTGGTCTGATGAAGCTTGGGAAGATTATGTTTATTGGCAGTCACAAGACAAAAAAACTCTTAAAAAAATTAATCGTCTTTTAGAGGATATAAACCGTAATGGATATAACTGCACAGGAAAGCCTGAACCATTATCAGGAAATCTTGCAGGATTTTGGAGTGTCCGTATAGATGATAAGAACCGTATTGTATTTAAGGTATCTGATAATATGCTTGAAATAGCTCAATGTGGCTCACATTATAGAGATAAATAGTGGAGGGGGATATTGCAAAACAGGAATAAATTACTGCTTGATATCTTACATGAAGAAAAATCTTCAGGATATTCAGGTGGAATATACCACAAAACCCAGATTGAACTGACTTATAATTCTAACCATATTGAAGGGAGCAGTCTGACTCACGAGCAGACCAGATATATTTTTGAAACCAATACTATAGGTGTAGAAAACGGAAGTATTAATGTAGATGATGTGATTGAAACAGCAAATCATTTCCGTTTGGTCAGCCTGATTATTGACAATGCAAAGTCTATGCTTACTGAAGAGTTTATCAAAGAACTTCATTTAACGCTTAAAAATGGAACGAGTGACTCCAGAAAAGAGTGGTTTGCAGTTGGTGATTATAAGAAGCTGCCTAATGAAGTAGGTGGAAGGAATACTGTTATTCCTGAAGAAGTTTCCGACAAGATGAAAGAACTTCTAAATAAGTACAATGCTAAAGAAAAAATTAACTTTGAGGATATTTTAGATTTTCATGTAAAATTTGAGAAAATTCATCCATTTCAAGACGGCAACGGTCGTGTCGGAAGACTGATTATGTTCAAGGAATGTCTGAAATATAATATTGTACCGTTTATTATAGAAGATGATTTGAAAATGTTTTATTACCGAGGTCTTGCAGAATGGGAAACAGAAAGGCTACTTGAGAGATACCTGCTTAACTGCACAGGACAGGTATAAGGCTTATTTGGATTATTTTAGGATTGGGTATTAACACTGTATTACTATCCTTGCAAATTTGTACCCAATTTCTAGGGTAAACCATCTTCCAAAACGCTAAAATAATAATCGGAAGGAGGGAGCTAAAGTGAATATCATAAAATTGTTTAATGATACTGTGAATTATATAGAAACAGTACTTGATGGCAAGATTGATGAGAAGAAGATTTCAAGCCTGTCCGGCTATTCTTATCCGATGTTTAGCAGACTTTTCTCTATGCTTACAGAAACCACACTTTCTGAATACATAAGAAGCAGAAGGCTGACTGAGGCAGCGATAGACTTGCGGGATACAGACGAAAAAATAATCGACATAGCAATGAAATACGGCTACGAATCACCTGACGCATTTGGTGCTGCTTTCAAAAAATTCCATGGCTTTACTCCCTCAGAAGTAAAAGAAGGGAAGCCGTTTAAGCTGGTTTCCAGAATTAGGCTTGCGCTTAGCGTAAAAGGAGGAAGAAGCATGGATATTAAGATTGAAAAGAAACAGGCATTTAAGGTGGCAGGGTATAATGAACAGGATATCAATTCATCACTATGTCCGGGTGTATGAGATAAGCTTTATGGGAAGTACAGCCATGAAGAACTGGCAGGAATCGGTACAGGAGAAAGTGTAGGAATTTGTCATGATGTTGAAAGTCCTGGCAGGATAAACTATATGGCAGGATATATTACTACAGACGTAGAAAAAGCTAAATCTATGGGATTGGAGGTTTTAGAAGTTGACGAAGCAGAGTATGCAGTTGTTGAATTAACCGGAAAGGTGCCTGAGTGCATACATGCCGGCTGGAAATATCTTATGGAAGTTTTCTTTCCGGAACATGGTTATATCCACTCAGGAAAACCTGATTTTGAGTATTATTTTAAGGGAGATATGAATAGTCATGATTATAAGATGGAACTCTGGGTGCCTGTAGTGAAGGCATAAAAATAACCCTGCGGAAGCTGAAAAGCTCTGCAGGGTTAGCTTATTGTTTATTTTTCCTCAATCCCCTCAACTTTAATTACAAATTTAACCGAATTTCCCTCATTTTCTGAAGCTCCTGAGAAAGTCTTATAGTCCTTACCCATTTTAGCAACTACATCAAAATGGTCGAAAATGCTTGCTATGTCAGTATCTGAGAGCTTTGAAGAAAAGGTTTCGGTCCCATCTTTAAGCTTTCCTGCTCCCTCATCTAAGGAGGAGATACCGTCTATAAGCTTAGCTACACCCTTGTTTAACTTGGTTGTTCCATTGTGGAGTTCCTTGGCACCGGCATCAAGCTTAATCGCACCTGTCTCTAAAGCAGAGGAGCCTGTGTATAACTTAGCAGCACCTGTGGATAAACCATTAATTCCTGATTTTAACTCCTTACTTCCTGTACTAAGAGAAGAAGCCCCTGCTGAAAGCTTATTTAGGCCTTCGCTAAAGGAGGTTGAAGAGGTAGCAAGTGTTTTAAGAGCTGCATCTATCTTTGCGGAGCCTTCTTTGAGAGCTAAGAGATTTTTCATAGAATCTCCGTCAGGTGAGGTCTGTGCGTTAAGAGAAGCAGATACAGACTCCATAGCACCTACAGCACCTTTCATCTGGTTGTAATTAGCCCAGTCGGCAGGATTGGCAGCTATCTTTTCTTCACTTCCATAAGCCTTGACAAGAGCCTCCATTTTTTCTTTATAGGCATTTATTTTATTACTTAACTCAGTCCCCTGCTTAGAAGCAGAAGTTGAAATTCCGCTTACCTTGTCTACAAGAGCGATGATACCTGTATTTATCTTAGAATACTCTGCGGAAACTGTATTGAGTGAGGTAGAAAGCTTTGTGCCACCTTCTGAAAGCTTGTCAGCCCCGTCTTTTAGAGCAGCTATACCGGTATCCAGCTTTCCTGCACCTGTATTTAACTTATCGCTTCCTGACTTAAGTGTAGCAAGTCCGGTTTTAAGATTTGAAGCCCCATCGCTTAACTTGGTGATGTTTTCGCTTAATTTAGCAGCTCCATTGTCTAAAGTCTTTGCTCCATCTGCAAGCTCATCGCTCTTATCTTTAAGCTTGGTAGTACCATCTTTAAGCTTGCCTGCTCCGTTTTTTAGCTCATCCACACCATCAATCAGCTTATTTATATTATCCTGGAGTTTATTTTCCATATCTTTGTCTGACTCAAGTAAGTCTGAAAGCATATCCGGAAGGGCTGCTGTTAATGTCATTCCCAAAGAGAAATCCTTAACATCAGCGGTAATTTCAAAATATTCAGGGAACTTTTCATTTTTATTATCTAAGCCAAGGCTCTTTGCAAGCTTTGGGAAGGCAAGGCCTAGAACTACAGAATTATTGCCCTCAGACATAACTTTTCCGTTAGTTACTGTAATATTGCTGAATTTATCATTTGAAAGAGTAAGTGCAGTAGCCATGGTAAACGGCACAAATACTTTCTCATCCTTACCATTTATTTTCTTTGTTTCGCCAGTATTATTTTCATAATCATAACGGATAGTAACCTTGCCGCTTTTTCCTGATAGTTCTTCAGGCTCTATGTCTTTGCCGTCTAATTTATAACTGACTTTGACTTCGACAGGTGGCTTTTTATCTGTATTTCCCTGATAATAAATATCTGAACCATTTGACTTCCAGTCTACATTTTCACCATTTTGCTTAAAGGCTTCGTCTCCTTTTACATTCTCTATATTTGAAAGTACAGTCTTATCCTGTAAGTTGTCAGCACCTCCGGTATTTTTAAGATGATTGCTTACTATTATATCTTGTCTCTCACCCTTTGCATTTGTGAAAATATAGACAGTCTCTTCTTTTTCGGCCTTTCCTGAAGGAATTTTGGCTGTGGATTTAGTTTCTTCTTTAACAGAAGTATTTGTTTCTGTGGATATATTGCTTGAAAAAGAACTTGTACCTGCAACCGCTTCTGAATTGTAATTATAAACACCTATTCCGCCTATGGTTACAGCTACTGCTGCTGTCATTCCAATAGTTTTTAATAAAAATTTGTTTTTCATGTTATATTACCCTCCAATCAATTATCAGCCTTAACACCAAGGCTTGTATGAACTATTATTTTGTCGAATACCATAAGTAAAGATGGAAGTATGAAGATAACTGTTATCATACTTACAATGGCACCTCTTGCCATAAGAGAACAGAGAGAGCTGATTATATCCACCTTTGAATAAAGCCCTACTCCAAAGGTTGCGGCGAAGAAAGAAAGTGCGCTTATGATGACAGATTTGTACAGGTTTCACTGGCAATACGGATAGACGTTTTCTTATCCGCTCCCTTGTTTCTTTCTTTAAGATATCTTGTAGTCATAAGTATTGCATAGTCAACTGTTGCTCCGAGCTGTATGGTTCCTATTACTATGGAAGCTATGAAAGGAATGGAAGTGTTTGTATAGTAAGGGATGCCCATATTTATAAAGATTGCAAATTCAATCGCACTTACAAGGATGACAGGGAGGCTGATTGACTTAAATACAATTAAAATAATGATAAATACGAGCCCGACAGATACAAGGTTTACGGTGGCAAAGTCTTTGTTGGTTATGTCTATCAGGTCTTTGGTACAAGGTGCTTCACCTATTAACATTCCATGATTATCATAGGCTTTGACTATATTATTAATATCAGTACACTGTGCATTTACCTCATCTGTAGCAACCCCATAAGAAGTTCCGATTAAAATGAGCTTCCAGTTGTCACTTTGAAGTTTCTCTACTACATCATGAGGAGGATTTCTACAGGGATGCCGGGCTCTTTAAGGCTGTCAAGTCCTAACACATAGCTGACTCCATCTACCTTTTTAATATCATTACACATCTGACTGACTTTTTTTGACTCTAATTTGCTGTCAACAAGCACCATATGAGTGGTAGCTATATCAAAATTTTCATGAAGCCTGGTATTTGCCATACTGCAAGGCAAATCCTTTGGCAGGGTGTCTGCAAGGTCATAATAGTTCTTTGTGTTTCTGTAGCCATAAAGTGCCGGTATCAGAATTATTAAAAATAAGGCTATAAATACAAAATATTTTTTTTCTATAAGCTTTCCTATTCCGTGAAATTCAGGAAGAAGGGGTCTGTGCTTTGTTTTTTCGATTGCCTTCTCAAAAATGAGCACCATGGAAGGAAGGATAGTTACACAGGCAAGTACACCGAAGATGACACCCTTTGCCATAACAAGACCTATATCAAGACCGAGAGTGAAGCTCATAAAGCAGAGCGCTATAAAGCCTGCTACTGTGGTAATGGAACTTCCAAGTACTGAAACAAGAGTGTTTGAAATGGCGTGTGCCATAGCTCTGTTATTGTCTCCCGGAAATCTCTGCTGGTTTTCCTTAAAAGAGTTCCAAAGGAAGATAGAGTAGTCCATTGTTACACCAAGCTGAAGTACTGCTGAAAGTGCCTTGGTTATATAGGAAATTTCTCCAAACATTATATTGGAACCGAGGTTATATATGATGGCCATTCCTATGCTTAAAAGGAAAAATACAGGCACAAGAAAGGAGTCCATTGTAAATGCAAGTATAATCGAGGAAAGTATAACTGCTATTGCAACATATACAGGAGTTTCGTTGTTGGTTAAATCTCTTGTATCTGAAACAACACAGGACATACCTGAGAGGAAACAGTTTTTATCTGAAATGGAACGAATTTCCTTTATAGCACCAAGTGTTCCCTCTGATGAAGTGGTTTCATCAAAAATTACCATCATAAGTGTAGCATCACCATTATTGAATTTTTTATAAAGTTTGTCGGGCAGAAGCTTCATAGGTATGGATGTATCTGCTATAGAGCTATACCAGACGGCTGATTTGACATGCTCTACTTTTTCTATCTTTTTCTGCAATACGGCAACATCTTTTTCAGGCATTCCCTCTACTACAAGGAGGGCAAAGGCGCCACTTCCAAAATCTTCTTCTAAGATGTCCTGCCCTTTCATGGTTTCTATATCTTTAGGAAGATAAGAAAGTATGTCATAGTTTACTCTGGTATTTATATAGCCCAAAGTAGCAGGTATCAAGAGCAGCAGTGAAATGATGAAAATAGGTATTTTAAGCTTCACTATACTTTTTCCAAAATGTATCATTAGATTACCTCCGACTATTATTGACCAATGGTCATTTATGATGTAAAATAGATTATACCAAAAATGACCAATAGTCAATATTAAAAAAATGTAGAAATTAATTAAAAAAATAGTGTAAGATTATAGTTAATATTTTTCTGGAAAGTGAGTTATGCGATGAGTAAAGTAGAGAATAAGAAGAAACAAAAAAAGGATGCGCTCTTAAATGCGGCCTTTGAAATATTTACAAATATTGGTATAAATAAGACTTCTATATCAGATATTGTAGAGAAGGCAGGTGTGGCTAAGGGCACATTTTATCTTTACTTTTCAGATAAGTATGATATAAGGAATAAGCTCATAGCCCACAAGGCCAACAAAATATTTGAAAAGGCGGAGGCTGCACTTAAAAAGGCGAAGGTGGACAACTTTGAGGACAGGATAATATTTTTTATAGACAATATTTTTAGACCAGTTAAATGAAAATAAATCTCTATTAAATTTTATATCTAAAAATCTGAGCTGGGGAATATTTAAGAATGCAATCTCTGCAAGGGGAGAATATGCTGATGATGAAGTGGAAACCTACGATATGCTTGGCCGCTTAGGAGTTGATGAGAGTCAGAAATTTAAGAATGAAGAAGTGCTTGTATATATGATAGTTGAACTGGTAAGTTCCACCTGCTATAGTGCCATCCTTTATAATGAGCCTGTGACTATAGAGGAGCTTAAGCCATATATATTTGAAACTGTCAGGGAAATGATAAGATTACAAAGGAGAACTGATGAACGATAAATCACTTATAATAAATAAGCTTACAGCTGAAGGCATAAAAATAACTGATGTGCAATGTGACAAACTCTATAGATTTTATGAAATGGTAATAGAGAAAAACAAAGTAATGAACCTTACAGCAATCACAGACTATGAGGAATTTGTAATAAAGCACTTTGTAGACAGTCTGATGATAGCAAAGGTAATGGATATGACTATGCCTATGACTGTACTTGATATAGGTACAGGTGCAGGTTTTCCCGGAGTTCCTATTAAAATAGTATATCCTGAAACCAAAGTTTTGTTGCTGGACTCTCTTAATAAAAGACTGAACTTCTTAAATGAAGTAATAGCAGAACTTGGATTAAAAGATATAACCACTATCCACTCTCGTGCAGAAGAATTGCAGGCAAAAGGTGAATATAGGGAAAACTTTGATTTATGTGTATCAAGGGCAGTTTCAGCCCTGCCAACCCTAAGTGAATACTGCCTGCCTTATGTAAAACTTGGTGGAAAATTTGTAGCCTACAAAGCTACGGGAGCTGATGAAGAAATAGAGGCATCAAAGACCGCAATCAGGGTGCTTGGCGGTGAAATAAAGGAAACAGCCCATTTTACCATAAAGGACACCGATTATACCAGAGTGCTGATTTCTATAGAAAAGATAAAAAATACTCCAAAGAAATATCCGCGTCCGGGTGGAAAACCAGGTAAAAATCCGTTACAATAAGGAGGAAGCAGCGAACTATGTGATATCATCAATTTATAGTTTTGGAGGAAATATGGAAATCTGGGACGGATTAGATAGAGAAGGAAATTTAGCAGGAGTAGATTTAGTAAGAGGTGAAAAGATACCGGACGGACTTTATCATCTTGTATGTGAAGTACTTGTTCAGCATACAGATGGTGACTTTTTGCTTATGAAAAGAGACTTAAACAAGCCTACAAATCCCGGTAAATACGAGGCTACAGCAGGTGGTTCTGCACTGAAAGGGGAGGACAGACTTGTCTGTATAAAGCGCGAACTGCGTGAGGAAACTGGTATTACTTCAGAAAACTTTGATTATATTGGAAGAACAGTTCAGGGAAGATGTATATTTGAGGACTTCTACACAAGGACAGACTGCGATAAGGACAGCGTAACCCTGCAAAAAAATGAAACCATTGGTTATAAATGGATAAGTGAAAAGGAGTTTATAGATTTTATCAATTCTGACGAGATAATCAAAAACCAGAGAGAGCGGTATAGAAGCTTTTTAACTGACAGGGGCTATTTTTCCTGAAAGATGGTAATGTATAAACGTTTCTAAGAGCTTGTCAAGAACAGCGAAAGCAATATTTAATATAGGATGTCAGATATTTTCACGTTTTATCGTAAAATAGAAGATGCATAAAAGGAGGACTGATGGAGAAGCTGATTTTTCATGTAGATGTAAACTCAGCCTTTCTTTCGTGGACAGCAGTAAAGAAACTTAAGGAAGAACCGGATAGTGTGGATTTAAGAACCATACCTTCTGCAATAGGCGGAGATGTGTCAAAAAGACATGGAGTAATTACAGCCTGTTCAATCCCTGCAAAAAAAAATGGGAGTAAGGACAGGGGAGCCTGTGATGCGTTCTCTCGAAAAGTGCCCCGGACTTTGCCTTTTTCCGTCTGACTTTAAGACTTACAGGGAATATTCCAGAGAGTTCATAAAGATACTTAAGAAATATGCCTTAGCAGTAGAACAGGTGTCTATTGATGAGGCATATATTGATATGACAGGGACAGATGAACCAATAGAAATGGCAAAAAAACTTAAGAGAGAAATCTATGAAAATCTTGGATTTACAGTAAATATAGGTGTTTCTACAGTAAAAATCTTAGCTAAGATGGCAAGTGATTTTGAGAAACCATATAAGATACATACTCTCTTTCCGGAAGAAGTGAAAGAGAAAATGTGGAAGCTTCCTATAGAAAAACTCCATGGATGTGGCTATAGGACTTCTGAAAAGCTTAGAAATATAGGAGTGAAAACCATAGGAGATGCAGCAATATTAGATAAGCATCTTCTTATCTCTCTACTTGGTGAAAAATCCGGAGAATATATCTATGAGAGCAGTAATGGAAGGGGAAGCGACTTGGTATCGGGAGAAATAGAAGCAGCTAAGAGCTATTCCAATGAAACTACCCTGCCTTCTGATATAAGAGTATCCACTTATAATAAAGAAATGCCTGCTGTGATAAAATGGTTGTCTGAGAGTGTAAGTAAAAGGCTTAAAAAGATGAGGCAGAAGGCTATACCATAAGCATAAGTGCAAAGACAAGCAGCTTTAAGCGGAGGTCAAAGCAGACTACGCTTGTAGAAGCGACAAATAAAGCAAATATTATTGAACAGACTTCACTTAAGCTTATGAAGGAGCTTTGTTTTGGGGAGAGGGGTTTATTTGAAACTGACGAAGGAATAAGGCTTGTAGGAGTAGGGGTTTCTAATCTGGCTGAAAATGAATGTAAGCAGTTAGACATCTTTTCTTATATGAAAGAAAAAACAGTAAAGAATGAGATAAAGCTTAAAGAAGAGAGGAAAAAAGAAAAAGAAGACAAATTGAATACCATGCTTCGTAAAATTAATGAAAAGTATGGTGAAGGCAAGATAAAAAAAGGAGGATGACTTTAATGACAAAATATATATTAGCTTCAGCATCACCCAGGAGAGTGGAAATACTCAGTCATTTAGGTTTTGAGTTTAGTGTGGAGCCAAGTGAAGCAGAGGATAAGTTAAAGAAAGACTTTAATAAGCTTCCGCCTAAGGAAAAGGTAGAGGAACTTTCGTTTATAAAGGCGGCAGATGTGGCTGAAAGCCTTATATTAACTAAGGAAACCGAAGGAGGAGATGCCTATATAGTTATAGGCTCTGATACTGTGGTTGCGGTAGATAATGAGATTCTTGAAAAACCACGTGACAGAGAAGATGCAAAGCGCATGATAGAGCTGATTCAGGGAAGAAGCCATGATGTATATACAGGAGTTACCCTCATTTACATACCAAAAGAAGTCCTTGAAAACAGAGGAGTAAAAGAAGGAAATAAATATCTAGAACTATTTAAAATCCTTGAAAATCAGATGAATGAGGAAGATAATAAAGAAGAAATCTCCGGACCTGGCGACATCATCAGAGGTTCATTAAATGAAAATAAGCTGATAGTACGTACATTTTCAGAAAAAACAGAAGTTAGTGTATATCCTATGAATGAGGCAGAGGTAGAGGGCTACATATCTACACTTGAACCTTATGATAAGGCAGGAGCTTATGCTATACAGGGCAGATTTTCAGCCTATATAGAAAAAATAAACGGAGATTACTCTACAGTAGTAGGCTTACCGGCAGGAAGGCTTTACCACGAAATCAAGGAGGTCTATAAATGTACGACAAACTTACAGTAAATGATATAAAAAGGCTTGAAGAGGAGATAGAGCACAGAAAGCTGGTAGTAAGAAAAGAAGCCATAGAAGCAGTAAAAGAAGCAAGAGCACAGGGAGACCTTTCCGAGAATTTTGAGTACTATGCTGCAAAAAGACATAAAAACCAGAATGAAAGCCGCATCCGCTATCTTGAAAAAATGGTTAAGACAGCCAGAATTATTGAAGATGATTCAAAGGAAGATGAGGTAGGGCTTGATAACACAGTAACAGTTTATTTTGTGGAGGATGATGAGGAAGAGACTTATAAACTTGTAACCAGCGTAAGAGGAGATTCAGTAAGCAATCTTATAACCATAGAATCACCGCTTGGGAAGGCACTTCTTGCACACAAGGTAGGCGACAGAGTGAATGTGAAGGTGAATGAAAAGGTAAATTATGATGTGATTATAAGAAATATAGAGAACACAAAGGATGAGGGTAAAGAAGACATAAGAGAATTTTAGGAGAAAATCATGGCAAATTTTGAAAGAGCTCTGGCAACGCTTTTGTTTGAAATACTTACAGGTAAAACAGGAAATATTGGTAAAACTACCTTTATACCTGAAAAGCCTGCCTTTGACCGGGATAAAAAAGACTTGCAGCCGCTTATCCGCAGCACACCGGAAGCAGAGGGGGTATCTTCTGAACTTATATATAATCTGCTTTCTGAGCTTGGAGCAGCAAAGAAGATTGATCTTCATCATTTTTTAGTTATAAGACATGGCAAAATAATAAGTGAAACTTCATTTTCACCTTACAGAAAAGGTGAGTGGCATACCACCTACTCTATGAGTAAGACTTTTACCGGAATGGCAATAGGACTTCTTATTGACGACGGCAAGTTAAAACTTACAGATAAAGTCACGGATATAGTTGGAAATTTTGCAAATATCTGGCAAATGCTGAAGCTAAGAGAGCTTACGGTAGAAAATCTGCTTACAATGACAAGTGGAGTAGGTTTTAATGAAAGCGGAGCTTTGGCAGGAGATGACTGGATAAAGGGCTTTCTTTCATCTGCACTTAATGAACAGCCGGGCAGGACCTTTTCATATAACAGCATGAACTCCTACATACTTTCAGCTATAGTTACCAGGCTTTCAGGAAAATCCATGCAGGAATTTTTGCAGGAGAGAATCTTTGATAAGCTTGGAATAGTTCAGAGCTTTTGGGAAACCAGCCCTGAAGGAGTGACCAAGGGAGGATGGGGGATGTTCATCCGTCCTGAAGATGCAGCCAGGCTTGGACTTCTTTATTTAAATAAGGGTAAATGGAAAGGTGAACAGATTATTTCAGAAGATTTTTGTAACTAAAGCTACTTCTAAGCAGGTGGAAAATGACTATTTTGGTTACGGTTATCAGCTCTGGAGAGGCAGGAGGGAAGGTAGTTTTGTATTTAACGGAATGATGGGACAGGATGTACATGTTTACCCTGATCTTGATATGATAATAGTTAATTTTGCAGGAGATCCTGTAGTGTTCCAGACCGGACAGGTAGATAAGATATTAGATAAATATATGACCTGTCTCACTTTGTCAGATATTGCTTTTGCCAGATAATCCTGTAGCTTTTGCAAACCTTTTTAAAAACTTTCAAAAGAACTTGAAAGCGGTGCATTTAACAATAAATCCCTGATAGCAGGTGGCTGGGGTAAAAGAGATAACCTCAGGACGAGGGTATCAAGCTGGAATAAGCCTCATCCTTTAAAACATGATTTTTTTGTATGGCTTAATGGACGTGAATACGTACTTGCAGATAAAAGTCTTGGAGTATTTCCTCTTCTCTTACAGCTCCTTCATAACAACTTTACAGATGGAATTGGTGAAGTGGGGTTTGTCTATGAAAATCATACCCTGTATATTAAGTTAAAAGAAGGTGAAGAGGTTCATAAGCTTAAGATAGGCTTTCATAAACCTGCTTATTCAGTTATCAATCTAAAGGGAGATCCATATAATGTGGCTGTTAAGGGAGAATATACCGAAAATGAGGAGCATGAAAATGTGCTAAAATTAGAGCTTAGCTTTACAGAGGAGGCAGCTAAGAGGATAATAAAGATACATTTCATAAATGATGAAATTCTTTTTGAAATGAGCGAGACACCGGGGCAGGAATTTATAAAAAAAGGAATGGAAGTATCCATGAATCAGATTATGAATTCAAACTTCATACTTAAAACTGCACTTGGAAGTGGAGCTGACACTATAATAAAAGATTCGGTTGTGAGAAAAATCAGTCCATCTACAACAGGAAGTATTAAAAAATAGAAAGGAAAAAAGATGAGAGGTATTGAGACAAGAATTAAAGAAATCAGACACCGTATCTTTACGGAAGTTGCCAGGATGGCTTATCACACAGAATGGTCTACAGACCAGAGAATGGAAGAACTTCCTTACAAAATAATTCCCGGTGAGGTAGGAAGCTTCCGTAGTGATGTGTTTTTAGAGCGTGCCATAGTAGGAGAGAGGCTGAGGCTGGCTATGGGGCTTCCATGCAGGGATGCAAGTGAACACGCTAAAATATCTGACAATGTGGAGGCAGCAGACAAGCCTGAGACTTACTATACTCCACCACTTATTAATGTAATTAAGTTTGCCTGTAACGGCTGTACCGAAAAAAGGGTATTTGTGACAGATGGTTGTCAGGGCTGCCTTGCGCATCCTTGCGTTGAAGTCTGTCCAAAGACCTGCGTTTCCCTGGACAGGACAAACGGCAGGTCGAAGATAAATCAGGATTTATGTATTAAATGTGGTAAATGTGCAGAAGTCTGTCCATACCATGCTATAATTAAGCAGGAGAGGCCTTGTGCAGCTGCCTGTGGTATGGATGCTATCAGTTCGGATGTGCATGGCAAGGCGGATATAAATTATGAAAAATGTGTATCTTGTGGACAATGCCTTGTAAACTGTCCATTTGGTGCAATTGCAGATAAATCACAAATATTCCAGGTAATCCGTGCAATTCAGTCGGGTGAGCATATATATGCTGCTTTTGCACCTGCATTTGTAGGGCAGTTCGGTGCCAAAGTAACTCCGGGCAAGATTCGTATGGCTATGAAGATGCTTGGTTTTACTGACGTATTTGAAGTGGCTGTAGGTGCCGACCTTTGTGCTACACAGGAAGCAAATGACTTTTTAAGTGAAGTACCGGATAAACTCCCGTTTATGGCTACTTCCTGTTGTCCTGCCTGGGCATCTATGGCAAAGAAACTCTTTCCTGAAATAAAGGATTGTATTTCCATGGCACTTACTCCTATGACACTTACTGCAAGACTTATAAAACACTATAATCCTAAAGGCAAGGTCGTATTTATAGGACCTTGTTCAGCGAAGAAGCTTGAAGCTATGTGGGATGAGGTGCGTTCTGAGGTTGACTTTGTGCTTACTTTTGAGGAAATGGCGGGTATATTTGCATCCAAACATATAGATATTGAAAACATAGAAGAAGATCCTGACGGAGTAAATGATGCTTCGGTGGACGGACGAAATTTTGCAGTTTCAGGTGGAGTTGCTACTTCTGTAGTAAATGTAATCAAGAATCTTCACCCTGAAATTGAAGTAAAGACAGACAAGGCTGAAGGTTTGAGAGACTGCAGGAAGCTTCTTATGGCTGCCAAGGCAGGCAAATATAATGGTTACCTGCTGGAAGGAATGGGCTGTCCCGGGGGATGCGTGGCAGGTCCTGGAACTATGCAGGCTATAGTGAAGTCAGCAGCTGCAGTTAAGAACTATGCTTCCAAAGCAAGCCATGCAAATAGCAACATAACTGAGCATGTGAAGGAGTTAGATAAATTAACATATTAATTGTATATACAACTAAATGTGAAAGTGAGAGAATTCAAACTACATAATTGTAGTTGAATTTTTCTCACTTTTTGTTATTTTACTAACAATAATTGCTTTTAGACAAATTTTATGACAATATTCGTATTGAGTGGTGAAAAATTATAAAAAAAGACTAGATTTTTCTTTTATAATGTTATAATGATGACCGAAAATTCTGATATATTATTTACTTGATAACTACACAAAAAAACATTACCTTTTTAAAAGACAACAATTTACGGATATTTTTATATAAAAATATCGCATTTATCTGAAATTTGTGACAAGATGAATAATATGGCAGGATTTATTTTATGTTAAGGGAGGCTTTTTACTTATAATGAAAGGAAAAAAAGAAAAAAAGTCGGAAGTGTTGGAAAAAAAGGTGGGAATTATTATCTCCATACTTTTGTTGGTGATTCTTGGAGGTAAAGCAATATATGATTCTGTTACATCGTATAACTTAGCTGTAAGGAATCATGAAAATTTTGAGATGGAAGAGACAAGAGCACTTGCAAGAAATATTGAGGGAAGATTTAAGAAGGCTTATGAAGCAGGAGCTGCACTTATAGCAGCAGCGAATGCAGAAATGGCCAGCAACAGCGAAGCTGACAGAAGCAGAACAACAATTACTGAATTAACTACCCAGATTTTTTTAACTAATCCGGAACTTTCCGGACTTGGAATTTATTTTGAACCAAACGGATTTGATGGTAAAGATGTATCATTCATAACCGCTGATAATAAAACGGGAGCAATGGTTACCTATGTCTCCGGGAAAAAAGATGACTTAAAAGTCAAAACCACAGACTATCATATTGGAGAGTCCTAGTATACAGTGCCTGTTTCAACAGGCAAAAACAGTCTGACTGCACCATACACCTCTTCCGTAGGGAAGCTTGTAGTTACATATGCTATGCCAATTATATTTAATGGCAAAGTAGTGGGCGCAATTAATGCTGATATAGATATAGATGATATGTCAGATGTGCTTGCTGCAGCTTCAACAAATAATGAGGATGATTTCTCGGTACTTCTTACAGACAATGGAATTATAGCTGCACATTCAATGGACAAATCAAGAATTATGAAAGACTTGATTGCCGGTAATCCAAATGTAAAAAATTATCTTGCGTCAGTAAATAAAAATGAAGAAACGATAGTTACTGAAACTTCTCAACGTACAGGTAAAGAATCTGTAATGATATATGTACCTGTAAAAATAGAGGGAACAGAGGGATTTTGGGCAATTCAGTCAATAAATACAAAATCATATGTTGTTAAGGATGCAGTAAGTGGAGTAATACTAAATGCAGTGTTGAGTATTTTAACAATTATAGTAATTGCAGCTGTTACATTCTCCGTACTCACTAAAATGGTGTCAAAGCCACTGGAATTGCTTTCAAAGGCAATTAAGAAATTTGCAGATTATAATCTTGATGTTACAAATGAAGCAGAGACTGCGCGTAGGATGGGATATCTTGATGCAAATGACAGGGTCGGTATGACGATGCGCTCAATGGCAGAACTGAATAAAAATCTTGTTGATATTATGCATGAAATAAGCAGGCATGCTGAAATTACTGCTGCAACAGCAGAAGAGCTTACATCCACAGCCCAGGCAACAGCTAATATGGCAGGAGATGTGGCAGGTGCAGTAGAAAATATTGCAGAATGTGCTACAAGCCAGGCGCAGGATACCCAGAATGCAGCAATGTCATCAGAAGTTTCCGGCAGATATATTACAGAAATGATTGATACAATCAAAGAGCTTTCTAGTGCAACAGAGATAATAGATAAATGCAAGAATGATGGTAATGCCACTCTTAAAGAACTTGTTAAGATTACTGAGGAAAACAGGGAAATCTCCGGTAAGGTAAGCAGGGTCATAGATGAAACAAGTCAGGCTACAGAGAAGATATCAAGTGCATCTGAAATGATTCAGTCTATTTCTGACCAGACCAACCTTCTTGCGCTTAATGCTGCAATTGAGGCAGCGAGGGCAGGCGAGGCAGGAAAGGGATTTGCAGTAGTCGCAGATGAAATCAGGAAACTTGCTGAACAGAGTGCAGGCTTCACAGCAGAAATCAGGGCGGTAATTGATGAACTTAAGATTAAGGCTGAATCAGCAGTAAATATGATGGAAGACTCCAGCAAAATGGTAATTTCACAGAGTGAAAAGGTTGATGAAACCAGCGAGAAGTTTGACGAAATATCAAAAGCGGTTGAGAATTCTAAGGCTATCGTATTAACAATAAATAAGGCTTCACAGACAATGGAAACTGAGAATCAGAATGTAATAAAGATAATTGAGAATATTTCTGCAACAGCTGAAGAAAATGCAGCTTCAACCGAAGAGGCATCGGCCAGTGTAGAAACACAGACCAGGACAATAGAAGATATATCACAGGCCAGTGAGAACCTGGCACAGATAGCTATGGAGCTTCAGAATGAAGTATCTAAGTTCAAATTTTAAGTACATTTAATGTAAATAATCAGTCCATCTCTCTTAAAGGGGATGGACTTTTTACTTGTAAAAATCATTTAAACATAGTATGATGATAGGGGTATTAAGGACGAAATAAATGGCGCTATAAGACAGGAGGAAAATTTGCTAAAAAGAAAATTACTTAGGAATATATTTGTTTTGATATTTTTTTCTACAATAGTAGTAACAGCTTGTGGCAAAAAAACAGAAACTGCCTCAGACAGTGTGGCAAAGGAAGAGGAAAAAACTACTTCAAGTTCAGGTGCTATAAGTGTTGAAATACCTCCAATGAGTAGTAACGGAATTTTATACGGGGTTATAATCAGCGCTTCAGAAAAGTCCATGATACTACAGAGTGATATGGGAACTACTGTAAAATTGGGGCTAAACAAAGACATAGATATTACAGGGGCAAAGGAAGGCATAGCGACCGGAACAGCAGTAAGAGTTGAGTATGAGGGGAAATTGGAGGGAACTTCAACCGAGAAGATAAAAATCAGGAAGGTAGCAGACTCAGAGAAACTGACAAAGCTTGATAAAGCAGCACTTGAAATGGCAGGTGCTATAATTCTGGCTGTAGAGGATAAAGATCAGGGCACACTTGCAAGGCTTTGTGAATATCCATTAATATTTGATACAGGCAAAGAGGTAAAGATAGGAAGTGTGCAGGATTTTATTTCGTTAAAACGAAGCAGTGTATTTACCAGGAGACTTGTAAGTTCAATTTCGAGGACAAATTTATTTGTTACCAATGCTTACGACGATGGATTTCTGTTAGGGCTATCCAGACCTAACATAGTAGTTGGTAGTACCAAAGAGGGATATCTGATAACAGGCTTTCATTATAAATAGATTGCTAAAAGGGGTGTGACCGATGGATTTTACTTTAAAAGAATTGGGGAAAAAAGAAATTCTATCGCTATACAGACGATTTTTAACAAAGTTTTTTGACAGAGCTAAGGAGGGCTTTCTTATATCTGAAGCTGCTATAAAATGGCTTATAGCAAAGGGAATATGTAGTTGCTATGGGCTTTATGATGATAAAAAGCATTTATTTTGTTTTGGAATATTTGTAAATGATATAGAAAAAAAGAGTGATGCTTTTGGATTATTTTGTTGTATTGAAGAAATACAGAGGCTATAATTATCCGGAAATATTCTTTGAAATGCTAAAAGAAATACTTACTGTAGAGGCTAAAGAGGAAACTATAACTAATCTTCCACATGGAATTTTTATAGAGCTTAGCGGAGTAAATGCTATTTTTGAAAAAATTAGATAAGAGGCAGAAGGAAATTGAATTTTATAGGGAGATTGGGGCTTATATGACAGATATAGTTCCGACATTTTCAGAGGAGGAATATAATATTATGTTTCTTCCGATAAATTCAAGACTGTCAAGGTCGGAGCTCAAAATCGGATTTTTAAACATTTATAAAGAAATTCTTCCGTCATTTAAGGACAAGAAAAAAATATAATAAGATTAACAGAGGAAGTGGATGGTTTAATATGAAGATTTCAACTAAAGGAAGATATGCATTAAGACTAATGGTGGATCTTGCAGAACATAAGGAGGATGGTTTTATTGCACTGAAGGATATTGCAAAAAGACAGAATGTTTCGAAGAAGTATCTGGAACAGATAGTTCCGGTATTAAACGGTGCAGGCCTGCTTACTACAAATAGAGGAAACAAGGGAGGATACAGGCTTTCCAAAGAGCCTTCAGAGTATACTGTCGGAGATATTTTAAGAACTACCGAGGGAAGTGTAGCTCCGGTAAGTTGTCTTGATTCAGATGTTAACATTTGTGAAAGACAGGGCTTTTGTCAGACTTTATTTGTATGGGAAGGCTTGTATAAGGTAGTTAATGACTATCTGGATGGTATTACAGTTCAGGACATACTGGATAAGACAGGGGCTGTAAATGGAGATTATATTATATAAAAGAAAGAGATGCGGTTATGAAGAAAATGAATGAAGAGGAATTTTTAAAAGAATTTCAGGATTTGCTTGCTATTGACTCTACTACAGGACAGTTCAGGGAGATACATAATTATATAGTTAATAAAATAAAAAAACTGGGTTATGAGTGCATTGAAACAAGAAAGGGTGGAGCCCTGGCAGTCCTTGGCGGAGAGGGAGAACCACTTGTAATTACCGCTCATTTGGACGATATAGGGCTTATGGTACGCCATATAAATAAAGATGGAACCCTTATGGTCTGTAAGGTTGGCGGGCTTCACGCTGAGTCAGCACTCGGAGAGAATATCAGACTCCATACAAGAGACGGTAAGGTAATAACCGGAGCGGTGCAGAGGGATAGGGCCTCTGTACATGTAACTCCTGATAAATATTTTGAAATAGCTCCTGATTATGAAGAAAACGTGGTAGTTGTGCTTGATGAGGATGTAAGGACAGACAAGGAAACTGAGGCACTCGGAGTACAGGTGGGCGATATGATAGCCATAGAACCGAGATATATGTATTCAAACGGCTATATAAAATCACGTTTCATAGATGATAAGGCCCAGGTAGCCATTCTTATAGAAATAATGAAGGCTGTAAAGGAAGAAGGGCTTAAGCTGAACCGTAAGGTGTATATGTATTTTGCCGCTTATGAGGAAATAGGACATGGCACTTCCTGGATACCTGAGGATGTAGTAGACGTGCTTGGTGTGGATATAGCCTGTGTAGGACCTGAGCAGACTACAGATGAGAAAAAGGTAAGTATATTCTGTAAGGATTCACGTTTTCCATACCATTATGAATTTAATGATGAACTTATAGAAGCAGCTAAGAAAGTAGGAGCAGACTATGTGCTTGATATCTTCACTCCGCACTATGGTTCTGATGGAGATACCTCAATAGTAGCAGGACATGATATAAGACATGCCTGTGTTGGGCCGGGTACAAGGGCCACACATGGCTATGAGCGTTCCCATATAGACGGAATGAATAACACTTACGCACTTATTCTTAGCTATATAACGGAGTAATATGATACTTAAAAATGGAATAAAGATACCGGATATAGGCTTCGGTACCTGGAACATACCCTATGGAGAGGTATGTGAAGAGGCTGTATTTGAGGCAATAAAGATGGGGTACAGGCATATAGATACAGCCGGAGCCTATGGAAACGAAAGAAGTGTAGGCTTGGGAGTAAAAGCTGCACTTTATGAGGGAATTATAAAAGACAGGTCCGATATTTTTATAACAAGCAAGCTTTGGAATACAAACCGCAATTATAACAAGGCTTTTAAAGGGTTTGAAAAGTCTATGCGCAATCTTGATTTAGACTACATAGACCTCTATCTGATACATTGGCCTGCAAATTCTAAGAAATATAAGAATCCTTCAGAGGTAAACAGGGAAACATGGAAGGCACTTGAAGAACTTTATGAAAGAGGAAGGGTAAAAGCTATAGGTGTCAGCAATTTTCTGCCTCATCATATAGAAGAATTGAAGGAAACAGCCGAGACTTTACCGATGGTAAACCAGATTGAACTTCATATAGGCTATATGCAGGACGAAGTAGTGAGATATAATAAGAATAATAATATAGTAACTGAAGCCTACAGCCCTTTAGGCACAGGAGCCTTGCTTGATAATGAAATCTTGGTTAAAATGGCAGAAAAATATGAAACAACAGTTTCAGTGATATGTCTTTCGTTTTTAAGAGAAAAAGGTATAATTATAATTCCTAAGACTATTTCGCCTAAAAGAATGAAGGAAAATCTAAGCTTGATAAGGCTTGAAGCGAAAGATATGAGTTTACTTGAGGCTATGCCATATATAGGTGGACACGCCCACAATCCTGATGAGGTAGAGTTTTAAGAGAATATGATTAATAAAAACAAACCATCCATTTTGCTAAGTGGGTGGTTTGTTTTAAAAAGGTGTATCAGAGGCAAATATCAAGCAGTTTTGTCTTTCATTTGCCGGAGTATCAGGCCTGCATTTGTGAAACTGCGTGTATTTAAAATGCTGCTTAATATAAGCCATTTCTGAGAACAGCGGATAAGCAGCTTTCCCTGAGACAGCAGTAATTATATTGACTACATAGATACCTCCGGGTTTTAGACGCTTTTTAATAAGAGAGACAGCTTCAAAACTCATAAGCCCCTCAGCAGGAGAATCAGAAATATAAGCATCATTAAAAATTACATCATAGGTTTTTGGAGTAGTAGCCAGATAATCACGACCATCCATCACATAGATTTTAAGCCGCTCGTTTTCATAGAGGTTATATTCGTCAAAAAGTTCATCCAGATAAAAATATTTAAAAGCAAGCTTAACCATACTTTCGTCTATTTCAACCACGTCTATAGTCTTATCAGGATAGTGACTTATAAGGTACTTAGGATATGAGAAGCCTGCACCTCCAAGCATAAGACAGCTGTTAAGTTCTCTGTCAAGATTAAATACATCATTGAAACAGATTGAATATTTGAACACAAGGTCATTCCTATGCTCTTTTTGGTTGTAGGTTGCGGATTCTCTGGCGCCATTTACGAGAAGAAGGCGAATAGATTCGCCTTCTTCCGTCTTGTCAACTATTTCCAGGTCATTATTTCCATAACAGTTAGAAAAATGGAGTACTTTTCCACTGTCAAACAAATGTTTGAAATTAACCATAATAATCTCCGCTATTATTATATGGGTTGTTGTTAAAGGAACTTTCATTATTATCCGTAGAACCGTATTTTATTGCTAAATACAGTTCGGCATTAGTAGAGTATACATATGGGAACACATAAAAAATACCTGCTATATTAAAGGTAATTATTGAAAGAAACCACCATAAGATGAAGCTTACATCCAGTATAAAGGTGTTAAACTTATGTCCATCCATCATTTCCCTGGACAGGGTAATGGCGTCATCAGAGCTCATATCGGGATTATCTGCAAGTATATATGGTACCAGACGGTAGGAATAGCCCTTTATGATACCCGGTATGACTAAAAGCAAAGACCAGAGTATGAGGTAAATATCTGCAAGAAACATAGTCTTTACTACATTTAAGTAGTTGGTTTTAAAAGCAAAACCTATAGAACCAATCCCAGGATTTGAATAGTGGTTGTCTATAAAAAACTTCTGCACTCCGACTTGAAGCGGATTTAAAAGGAATATATGGAGTAATATGCCCATAACTACAATGACAATAAGAATTCCGGTTACCAGGGTTAAAAAGGCAATAACATTTTCAGAAAGATTGCCGGAAGTAAAGGAAAAAGCGCTTCTATTGCCGGCAGAAGAAGAACTGAAGGCTCCGGATATAAAAGAAAAAATTAAAGACACCACAACGACATTAACATAATTTCTTTATAGCTGCTCTTGCGTTTGACTTAAGTATAGCCCTTGTCCACATAAAAACCTCCCATATTTTCAATTGTTAGAACAATAATATAACAAAAATGGATAAATATTCAAGGAAATGTTCATACTATTTCTTAATATGGTGATATAAATAGAAGTTATATATTCAATTTAAGATTAATAGCAATAATAAAATGTATTTTTTTATAAGATTTGGAAAAAGTTTTATTAATGAGAAAAAAATTATCATTATTAAATCCGCTATAACACCAGAAATGTTTGAATTGCCTAAAAATATGCCAAACAATCGCATTTTCATTTATAAGACTTGAGAATAAAAATTCATTAGCAAAATATTGACTTTAGCCCGGCAAATTGGTATTATGTCAAAAGCTTGTGTTGAAATCAAAATTCATTATCAAGCATAACCAAATAATGAAAAATTATATTAAGGAGGTTTTTTGTGAAAAACGGAAGATTTAAAATGTTTGCAATATTATTTTTGGCATTTGCAACTATCTTTCAGACATTCCCTGGAAATATGTGGGAGGGGGTAAGCAGGTTGTATGCAGCACAGGGATTGAACCTTGTCAGTAGTGCAAAATCAGGTTATCCTAACGCACTGTACTTTACATTTAAGAGTCGTGAGGATTTGGATAGTATCAAAGGTGTGAAAGTAAATGATGTTGATTACACTTACCTAATTGCTGAGAATAAATATGCAATAAGTAATACTACAGGAAAATATTGGTTTAGCTCTGACAGAGGTGTTACTGATTACTATGTTTATTTAAGCAAATTAAACTCTAATGATATTGTGAAGTTTATAACAAATGATGGTTATCTCCAGCTTACAATAAGTGATCCTGATAGTTGGGGTAGTGTTCACAATCCAAGTAGTGTAAAATTTGTTGAATATACAGCTAAAGATCCTGAACCGCCAAAGGAACCAGAGCAACCTAAACAGTCAGGTAAAATTACTTTGACAGTAGTTAGACAGTTTGGTGGAAATGAGATTATGTTAACTATTTCTCCATCGCCTAAAGCAGATGAAATAACAGGAGTACTTGTTGATGGTGTTAGCTATGAAAAAGTTGGTAGTAAATTTGTATCAGGATATGCAGGAGGTCATGCATATTATTTAGAAGGTAATGATAAACTTTACATACCTACACCACAAAATGGAGCAATTATCACTCTTATTTATGCTGATGGAAATAAACATAGTTTTACTTACAAAGAAGGTGCTTCGAGCATAGAAGAATTAGCAGAGACACCAGCTCCGAAAGTTCTTAAACTTCGCCTTAGAGGTTACTTTGAAGCAGCTATGGTAGGACAGCGGAAATATGACGGAGTTTCTTCTGCCAGCTTAGCCGGCGCAAACAGTAACAAGAACAGCGATGTTGTATTAGAAGGAACATATGCTGAAAATCCGGAAGACAAAGACTGGCAGCTTTTTGAAAAGCTTGGAATCAGGGATGTGCACCCAAGACTTATACTTGATGAGAAATCAGGGATGAAGGGCAGATATAACAGTTTTGATGATAAAGTCAGTTTACCTTAGAAGGGACACCTGCAGAACCAGGAAAATATGTGGTAAAGGCTTCGGTAGAGATTAATGACGAAACAGTAACAACAGATAATTCCTTAACATTTTCTGTGTATGATACTAATGGAACCTTATCAGAATACTTAAATGATGATGTGATTTCTAAAACACCAAGTTTTAGAAAAATGCAGGATGATAAGTATATCTGGGATATGGAGCCTTGGGTTATAACAAAGTTTGGTGGAGATAATGAAACTGTAACTGTACCTACAGCAGTAAAGGCTTGGTATGGCTCACATACAAGTGGTACATATGGGGAATTAGGATTTGCTGCTGCTGATGAAATTCCTAAACAGACTTTAATAGTAGATAAAAATACTAATTTAACCTTAGTTAATATGAAGGTACTTAGTAGTGTAAAAATTATAGTAAGAAATGGCGGAGTATTGAATCTTATGGATTCTTCTGTTCATGGAAAGATAGAAGTAGAAAATGGTGGAAAGCTTCAGGTTAATTATGATGTATATCATAATAAAATTACTCAGGGTTCATCCATAAATGGACAGGTGGAGCTTAAAGATGGTGGAATTTTAGAAAAGTCGCTTATTTACTCAAATACAAACTATCTTCCAAATGGACAAGTAGCAAGACATAATGTAGAACCTGTTGTAAAAGTAACAGGAAATGCAACCATAAGGGGAAAAGTATATATAAGAGGAGATGAAGCTCCAACAGGCACAGATCCTAAGACCGGCAAGACTTATACAGGACAGCCTGCACTAAGTGTAGAAAATGCAACTTTAAATGTTGAAAAAGATGCAAACTTATGGCTTGCAGGTGGTGGCAAGATGATGATTACTACTTATGGTGCACCTGGTTTAAAACTTAATAATGGAACGGTGACGGGTGAAGGTAACCTCATATCATTTGCAGGAACAAGTACAAGAGAAGAGGGTAGACCTGCAGTGGAAGGAAATGGCACTTTACAGACAGCTAAGATGTATCTTGTAGGTGGTGATACTTATGATAAGACAAAGGGTGGTAAGGTATTATCAGAAGGTGTAAAGATAGGAACAGATACTATTAAGCCTATAGGAAAACTTGTAGAAGGTAGAAACATAGGTACTACTACAGATACAAGTTCTAAGCCTGGTTATCAATCTTATACACAGGCAGAACCAAATTTAACTGAGATAGATTTTGGAAATGAAGAGATAAAAGTACAGTCAGGAGAAGCAAAGAAGGACAACCAGAATCAAGGCAACGGCCAGCCACAGCAGGGTAATCAGAATCAGGGAAATGGCCAGCCACAGCAGGGTAACCAGAATCAGGGAAATGGGCAGCCACAATCAGGCCAGTCAGATAGCAGCTCGAATGTGCCTGTAGTACCTGAGAACACACAGGTAGGACAGAACCAGTCTGCTGTACTTGATAATACAGAAAGCAGGCCTGAGGCTGATATTACAGAAACAGCTGATATTTCTGATGACAGAACCCCGGAAGGTGAAGCAAACGTAAATAATGATGCTATGACTGATAATAAGGGTAAAGCAGGAAAATCTGTCAAAGCAACAAAATCTGCTAAATCGACAAAGTCTGCCAAGGCTGATAAAGCTGATGTAGCAGAAGTTGAAGATGATAAGATGCCTTTAGGCAAAGCTAAAACATCTGAGAATGAAAGAAGCTTACCTAAGACAGGTGGAGCTCCTGTAGAGCTGTATGTAATAGCAGGACTTAGCCTTATGATATTAGGCTTCAAGGCAAAAAAACAGAGATAAAATAATAATATTCTAAATTAAAAGGCTTCCAGTGTATATTATAACCGGAAGCCTTTTTTGTAGAACTTATATTTTGTGCTCTTTTCTAATATCTTTAATTATTTTTACAACATCTTCATCACTTTTAAGCCCAACTCTCTCGGCTTCTCCTGCAAAGGCACTCTGAGCTTCAAGAAAGGATTCTGTAGAATTCACCATCTTCCTATACCTCTTCCTATCCTCCTCAGCAATCTCCAGGGCATCTAAAGCCTCTTCCAGACTAAGTTTCAAATTTGACATAAGTCTTTTTATCGAAGATAAGATACTGCGTTCCTCACCGAGTTTGATGCCACGCTCCTCGCCAAGTTTAATACCACGCTCTTCTCCGATAGCTATTCCTCTATTCTCAATCCTGTCTAAAACTTCCTTTATATCACACATACCCTCACCCCTCCTTTCCTTATATAAGTGTACCACATCTTTTTCGATATTTTCAAATCTTTTATCGCCTATAAAAGCTGTAAAGAAATCAAGCATTTCAGGTAAATGAGTTATTTTTCCTGATTTTATGGTATCACCATTTTTTAAAAAGTCAACAACTACTTTAAAATCTCTCTTTAGTCGCATAATTTCCTCATCAGGCATATTTCCAAGATTATATACATTGGCTGTATAGTCGGGGATTATTCCTTTTAATACATCAGGGATACTTAACCTTTGCCTGAGAGAAATTGGTGAATCCCATTGCTTTTTACCATAGTAAAGGACTAATGTTACAACCGGATAAATAGTTTTCTTATTTAACTGACTTTTATAAGATGCACTATCATATCCCAGAATTCTAAATATCATATTATCATCAATCTGACTCTGATTTTCTATACCTAAAAAGAGATATTATAACACCCTCTTTTTTTCCAAAAGCTTAGACACATCTCGTTCCCCGATGAGTGAAAGTTCCATCATCTAATTTAAGATTACTTTTACTTGGAATATCCTCTAAATCATCTTCTTTAATAATATCATTACCCTTAAATAGAAGTCCGTTTATTGCGTCTGCAAATACATCATTGAGTTCAAACAATTTTCTTTCTGATAAATCCTTTTTACCCATAAATTTTCCTTTCCCGACTTTGATGTAGCCTGTAATCTCAAATAACTAATTACTCCTATGATTTTTGAACTGGAAATTTTGAAGTTTTTGAACAACAATTACTTTAATCAAGACTTACTTATTTGAAATATAGATACTGTTTCTGAAAAATTATTATAATTAGATTTTTGTTTTTATATTCAATTGGTCAATTCTCTGAATTTTATCTATGGTTTATATTACATATGCACAATAAAAAAATCGCAAAAATATGAAGCACGTTTTCATAATCACAATATGCGAAGAAAAATTCCTGCTCTTTTACCTATCATCCTATAGACTGCCTGGCCTTAATGTGTTATATTAGATTGCACAAAATCAAATTTTATCGGAGTATATATGAAAAAACTACCTAAAAAAGAAAGAGAACGTATAGACGAGATTATACGCAGACTCATAGAGCGTTACGGTGGTGAAAGCCGTACCTACCTTGAACATAATAATGCATGGCAATTACTCTTTGCTACCATATTAAGTGCCCAGTGTACAGATGCAAGAGTAAACATGGTAACTAAAGATTTATTTCAGAAGTATAAGACCTTAGAAGATTTTGCCGGTGCAGACCTTAAGGAAATGGAACGAGACATTCACTCCACAGGATTTTATCATAATAAAGCAAAAAATATAATAGCCTGTGCAAGGATGCTCCTTAGTGAATATGGTGGAGAAGTACCGGAGGAGCTTGAGAAGTTAATAATTTTGCCGGGAGTTGGAAGGAAAACAGCAAATGTAGTACGTGGCAATATTTTTGAAATTCCAAGCATAGTTGTAGATACACATGTTAAGCGTATATCAAAAAAACTGGGTATTACTACTACTGAAGATCCTGTAAAGGCAGAATTTGAATTGATGGAAGTGCTTCCAAAGAGTGCATGGATAATCTGGAACCTTGATGTAATAGCACTTGGCAGGGAGATTTGTGTGGCAAGGGCTCCAAAATGTGAGAGATGCTTCTTATCAGATATCTGCCCATCAAGTAAATGATTTTCGCAAATTTGCCACTTTATTTCATAAAAATACATATTAAATTTAGCTAAAAATCCTATTGTATGTGGGGAAAGGTTGGTATAAAATTATTAGACAGAGGCAATCTGGTTTATAATATTATTTTTGCGAAGCTCGTCAAAACAGTCACAGGCTTCCACTAAATCACTTATGCCAAGTTCGTTGTCTTCCTGCCTGTATATTTTTGCAAGGGTTATGAAGGCTTCCTCGATATCTGCCTTGCAGCTTATTGCGTATGAGAGAACTTTTTTGGCAGCAGTAAGCTCACCGGCATCAAAGAGAAGCTTGCCCCACCTGGCAAGGGCTCTTGAAAGTTTTGAAAAATTATCATCATACTGCATTAATATCTGAAGGTTTGCAACTCCGTATTTCATTTTGATATCGGTATTGCTAAGACCTCCAAGATTTAATATTTTTTTATTGCTTAATGCTATGACATTTTTTTCACAAGCCAGGATCTCACTCCGGGTTAAGCTGCTTATGTTGGCTGAAGGGCTGTAAGAGGACTGTACACTTTCGTATTTGCCCATAAAAGGCAGGCTGTCAAGAGGAATATGGATGTAGTCAAGATTAGTTATATCGGCCTTTCTGGTGAAGTTGGCCTGACGTTCCTTTTCTGCAAAGTCTGAATTGACCTCAGCCTCTATCTGGGAATTTTTTCTGGTTTCATACCTTAGCCAGATGGCAAAGAGTATGACAAATAAAAGAAAAATTGGCATAGCTACCTCCATTTATGGAAAAGTTTTATGTATAAATTAATCCAAATCTGGGATTAATAATAGATTTTCATATTTTTTTGACACTTTATCATTATATCATAAGATATAATTGTGGTCAAAAAGAATTACAGGATAGATTGGGAGAGAGATTATGAACTTTAATAATAAAAAAGAATCAGAAATTAATTTCAAAAAAATTATTATAATAATAGTAGTCATGTCAATGTTGATTCCTATGGTTGCAAGTATGTTAGGAAATATTTAAGAGGTGAGAAGATGAAAAGGAAGAAGTTATTAATTGCAGTCTACCTGACGGTTGCTGTACTTGTTGTGGCTACTGCAGGGCTGGGGATTACAGTCTCGGCACTTAGTTCTAAGTCCGAAGGAGTCATATGCGAGGGTATAAGTGTCAATGGCATGGCAATGGGTGGAAAGACGGTAGAGGAAGTAGAAAAGTTATTGTCTGATTATGTAAAGAGCGTGGAAGGGCAGGAGCTTGTTGTGTCTGTGACTGAGAATGGAGAAGTCCTGGGTTCTGAGCCCATATCCTTTAAGAGTCTGGGAGTTAAGGCAAAGAGTAACAGTATAGTTAAGGAAATTGCAGAAATTGGCGAAAAGGGTAATATAATAGAAAGATACAAGGCGATTAAATCAGCAAAAGAAAATAAGCCTGAGTATAATATTGAATTTAAATATGATGATAAGAAAATAGATAAGTTTATTAAGGATGTTGCCGCTAAATATGAGATATTGCCGGAGAATGCCAATCTTAGAAGAGAAGCCGGTAAATTCATAATAACCGGGGGTAAGAATGGCAGAAGCCTTGATAAAAAGTCAGCTATTGCCCTGGTAAAGGGAGAGCTTGAAAAACATTTGGATACACTTACCACCTCTGCTTCAGGGGAGGTTAGTACAGAGATTGCACTTACAACAAAGAAACCAAAATATGATAGAGATGAACTGAGCCTGGTAACTGATTTACTTGGAAGTTACACTACAAGATACAGCCCGGCTGGTGGAAGAGGACAGAATGTAACCAATGGCTGCAGGCTTATAAATGGTTCTGTTTTAATGCCGGGTGAAACACTTTCGGCTAACAAAAAGATGGCACCTTATACAGTACAGAATGGTTATGGTCTGGGAACAGCTTATGTAGATGGTAAAGTTGTGCCTGACATGGGCGGAGGCATCTGCCAGGTATCTTCAACTCTTTATAATGCGGTATTATTTTCTGAACTTGGTGTAGTGCAGAGGCAGAACCATTCGCTTTCGGTAGATTATGTGGATCTTGCAAGGGATGCTGCGATAGCGGGTACCTGGAAGGACTTTGTATTTAAGAATACATCAAAATATCCTGTATATGTGGAGGGAATAACTGATGGAGGCCATATTACCTTCAATGTATATGGTCATGAAACCAGAGATACTGCACATAGAAAGGTTGAGCTTAGTTCTGTGGTTCTCTCAAGAAATAATGGGAGCAAGGCACAGCTTTATAAACTTGTTTATGAAAATGGAGTACTTAAGGATAAGATTCTTGTAAATACAAGTACTTATAAACCTCATGAGTATGAAATAGAAGCAGCTAAGAAAAAGGCTGAAGAGGAAAAGAAGAAAAAAGAGGAAGAAGAGAAGAAGAAGGAAGAAGAAGCAAAAAAGAAGAAAGAAGAAAAGAAAAAGTCAGACGATAAGTCAAAGAATGACGATAATACGGATACAGATACAGAAGAACAGGAAGATGAGGGTGACTTAGAAGAGGGAATAGAAGGATGATAGAAATTCCTGATTATATTTATAACAGAAGCGTAGTTAAACAATTATATTTAAAGGAGGAGAGTAGGCATTTATTTCAAAAAAATGCCTACTCTGTCTCTATAAACAGGGAAAAACCGGATACAAGGTTTACCACAGAGGCAACTGATATATTTTATTTTAAGAGAAAGCCTGTACTTACTGAGGATGACCTGAATGGAATAGTAAAAAAACTTCTGTGTGCAGGTGGAAGCCTTGCAGAACTAAGGGCAGAGGTTGTATTTGCAGGAGGTTTTGTAGAAGCAGAACTCAGGGAGTTTTCAATTTCTCTTAAAAAACTTGCGGATAAAACAGGAGCTGAAGTTAAAAGGGTGGCTGTTTATCTGAAAGAGAATTCTGAAAATGAAAAAACAGTATTCCTATCCGGAAGAGGACCTCTTAAAAATGCTTCAGATGCACCATGGCAGCGTCAGGATATATTTGAAGGGCAGGAAATTATACTGAGTGGAAGCGTCGGAAAAGCGGGGATGGTAAAGCTGTTTAATAACCATAAGGAGGAGCTGGAACTTGTATATCCTGTAATTTTCCTTGAGAAAATGGGGCATAGGATGGCCGGCAGGCTTCCACTGGTGGAAGTAGAAATTGCCAGATTTTATAAATCCACTGCTATGATTCCGCTTGGAGAAGGTGGATTGCTTGCAGGGCTGTGGAATTTAGGAGACAGAGATAAAGCAGGGATTAAGATATATGCTGACAGACTCAAGTATGAACAGGAAACTATAGAACTTTGCAATCATTTTAACCTGAATCCTCTTGAAATAAGCTCCGATGGGGCATATCTGCTTGTAACAGACAGTGGAGAAGAACTTACTTATGCACTTAGGAAGGCCGGAATAGAGGCTGTATGCATTGGAGAGGTAACTAAGGATAAGAAAAGGGTTGTAGTTTTTGAGGATGAGGAAAGGTTTATAGAAACTCCAAAATATAACTTATTCAATTAATTCAAATAATATGAATTAATTTGAATTAATTTTCACTTGTTGAAAAAGAGAAACTTATAGTATTATAGTAATATGCCAGGTATTGAGAGGAAGTAAGATGGAAAACAAGAAGTTAAGGTATGAGATATTAAAGGCTATTGAGAAAAATAGTAAGTTATCAGCAGAGGATCTGGGGGCTATGTTAGGAGTTGCGCCTGAAACAATAAGTACTGAGATTAAAGCACTTGAAGCTGAGAGAATAATCTGTGGTTATCCTACATTTGTAGACTGGGAAAAAATAGATGATACTGAAACAGTTACAGCACTCATAGAGGTAAAGGTAGCGCCTAAAAGGGATGAGGGCTTTGATTTTATGGCAAAGCGTATCTACCGTTTTGAGGAAGTATCCTATGTATATCTTATGTCAGCGGACTATGACCTTATGGTTATAGTTGAGGGTAAGAGCATGAGAGAGGTTGCAAAGTTTGTACATAGCAAGCTTTCTCCGTTAGAGTCGGTTATAAGCACCGAGACACATTTTGTACTGAAAAAATATAAAGAACATGGTTTAAGCTATATTGAAGAAGAAAAAGATGAAAGGGAGTTAATTACACCTTGAGAGAAATATTAAATAATGCCATACAGGAAGTAAAGCCCTCCGGTATAAGAAAGTTTTTTGACATAGTAAGTGAAATGAAAGAGGCCATTTCTCTAGGTGTTGGTGAACCTGATTTTCAGACACCATGGCATATAAGAGAAGAGGGAATATACTCACTTGAGCGTGGGAAAACGCACTATACATCTAATACAGGACTTAAAGAGCTTAAAGAGAATATTTCCGGATATGTAAAAAGAAAATATAACTTAGACTATGAAGCAGAAAAAGAGATTATAGTTACCGTGGGTGGTAGTGAGGCTATAGATATAGCGCTCAGGGCTATGCTTGATCCTGGAGATGAGGTACTTATTCCTGAACCATGTTACGTATCTTATAGACCTTGTACACATCTTGCAGGCGGCAGACCGGTAGCCATACCCCTTAAAGCAGAAAATGAGTTTAAGCTTACAAGAGCAGAGCTTGAGATGTACTACACAGATAGAACAAAAGTGCTTATCATGCCATTTCCAAATAATCCGACCGGCGCTATTATGACGGAGGAAGAGCTTCGTCCTATAGTAGATTTTGTCATAGAAAAAGATATATTTGTAATTACTGATGAGATATATGCAGAGCTTACCTATAAAGGAAAACATATTTCAATAGCTGCTTTTCCGGGTATGAAAGAAAGAACCATATATATAAATGGATTTTCAAAGGCTTTTGCAATGACCGGATGGCGTATGGGCTATGCAGCAGGGCCAAAGCGGGTTATAAGCCAGATGCTTAAGATTCACCAGTATGCAATTATGTGCGCACCTACAACCAGCCAGTATGCAGCTATAGAAGCACTCAAAAATGGTGATGTGGATGTGGAGAATATGCGTGAAGCCTATAATCAGCGCAGGAGATTTCTTATGTCTGAACTTAAACGTATAGGCATAGAATGCTTTGAACCTTTTGGAGCCTTTTATATCTTCCCTTCAATAAAGAACTTTGGAATGACAAGTGAGGAATTTGCCACTAAGCTTCTTGAAGAAGAAAAGCTTGCGGTTGTGCCGGGTAGTGCTTTTGGTGAGTGTGGTGAGGGCTTTATAAGGATTTCGTATGCATATTCTATTGATAACTTAAGAATTGCAATGTCAAGAATAGAAAGTTTTGCAAAAAGACACTTAAAAAAATAATATTGGAGGTAGTAAAATGGCAGGACTCAGCGTTGAATACATCAATCCCTTCCTTGCAGCAGCCACAACTATACTTAAGCAGACTTGTATGATTGACACAGCTATCGGCAGACCGGGACTGAAAGATATGAAGTTTTCACACGATTCGCTGATTATAATTATAGGAATTACAGGTGATGTCAGAGGACAGGTAATTATAGAATTTACCAACGATGCGGCCTGTGACATAGCAGGAAAAATGATGATGCAGGGACCACTTCCAGAGTTAGGTGAGATTGGGCATAGTGCCATCTGCGAGCTTGGTAACATGGTACTTGGAAATGCTGCTACATTATTCTCCAGTCAGGGTATAGGGATAGATATTACACCTCCGACTGTGGGAAGTGGGGATATGAGCTTCAATACTGCATTTACTAAAAATTTGTGCATACCTCTGTCTTATGAAGATGGGAAAAGCATTAATTTTAATATAGCCATTACCAGTGATTAATTATGAATATAGTTTTACATGAGCCGGAAATACCGGCAAATACCGGAAATATAGGACGAACCTGCGTTGCCACAGGGACTGCCCTTCACCTGATTAAGCCCCTTGGCTTTGATATATCGGATAAGGCTGTAAGAAGAGCAGGGATGGACTACTGGAAAGATTTGGAACTTTATGTATATGAGAATTTTGATGACTTTGTAAGCAAAAATCCTGGAGCAAGGATTTATATGGCTACCACAAAGGCTAAGAAGGCATATACACAGGTGGAATATAGTGAAAATGATTTCATTATGTTTGGCAAAGAGAGTGCAGGTATACCTGAGGAAATTCTTGTAAAATATGAGGAGACTGCAGTAAGAATACCTATGATAGGAGAGATACGCTCGCTTAATCTGTCAATTGGCAGCTATCGTGCTCTATGAAGCACTCAGACAGCAGGATTTTGAGGGAATGAAGCTTAAGGGGGATTTACACAGGCTTAAGTGGAGCAATTAATCTGGTTGTAAGACATTTGTCTTTCGACATATAGTAACTATAGATTTATGTAATGAAGGAGGAAGTATGATTGTAAACAAAGAGGCAAAAAAAGAGGCAGCTGTGGGGATTGAACTTGATACTTACTTTGAGTTTAATGGTGTACAGGTCAACTCAGATGAAATAATTGAGCGCACTAAGGCAGCTTATATTGCAGAAGGAAACAGCCTTGATGATGTTAACTCTGTAAAGATTTACATCAATGCAAATGAGCGCAGAGCTTATTATGTAATTAATGGTCAGGCAGAAAATAAGTTTATTGAGTTTTAGACAGGTTATGTAAACAAAGAAGGAGCTGCCCTATGGTGGCTTCTTTTTGTTTAATCTAAGGTTTGTGAATAATACATAAGTTTTATGGTATGGGAGTAAAGTGCAGGATAAAATAAAAAAGGAAATCATATGAATAAAAAAGTATTGCATACATTAGAATTTGACAAGATTACTGAAAGGCTGGCTGAACTGGCTTCATCTAATAAAGCAAAGGAAGCTGTAACCGGGCTTATGCCTATGACAGATATTGAAGAGATAAATAAAGCCCAGAAAGAAACTGCTGATGCACTTGCAAGAGTATATCAGTCAGGGCATATTTCATTTTCGGGACTTAGTGAAATCGGAGATTCTCTTGTAAGACTTGAAGTTGGCGCTACTCTTGGTATGGGAGAACTTATACATATAAGTAAGACTCTTGATGTGGCGCTGCGTGTGAAGAACTTTGGAACTAAGAGAGACAGCTCTTTAGAGCCTGACAGCTTATCCGAAAGGCTTGAACTGCTTGCTCCTCTTTCGCCTTATAATAATGAAATTAAGCGTTGTATCATTTCTGAGGAGGAAATGGCTGATGATGCAAGTCCGGGGCTTAAAAATGTAAGAAGGAAGATAGAGTTTACCAATACTAAAATCAGAGAACAGCTTGACAGCCTTGTAAATTCAGCTTCTGAAAAGGGATTGTTGCAGAATAACAAGGTAACTATGAGAAACGGAAGATATTGTCTGCCTGTTAAAAATGAGCATAGAAGTAAGGTAGACGGACTTATTCATGACCAGTCTTCCACCGGCTCAACTGTGTTTGTAGAGCCTGCTGTAGTGGTTAAATACAACAACGAGCTTAGCGAACTGGTTATCGAGGAAGCTAAGGAAATAGAGAAGGTACTGGCGGCACTTTCAAATGAGGCAGCAGGCTATCTGGATGAGCTTAGATATGATGTGGGAGTGCTTCCTGAACTTGACTTTATTTTTGCAAAGGCAGAACTGGCAAAGGAGATGAGTGCAACAGAGCCGGTATTTAACCTTGATAGGAGAATAAATATAAAGAAGGGCAGACATCCGCTGATAGATAAGAAAAAGGTTGTACCAATAGATATTAATCTGGGCAAAGACTTTGAACTTTTGGTGATAACAGGACCTAATACAGGCGGTAAGACAGTTTCGCTTAAGACAGTGGGACTTATTACCCTTATGGGACAGGCAGGGCTTCATATACCGGCTTTTGATAAGTCCGAGCTTGGAATTTTTAATGAAATCTATGCGGATATAGGAGATGAACAGAGTATAGAGCAGAGTCTTTCCACATTTTCATCTCATATGGTAAATATAGTAAACATATTAAAAGAGGCTGACAGAGAAAGCCTTGTACTCTTTGACGAGCTTGGAGCAGGAACTGACCCTACAGAGGGTGCGGCCCTTGCTATGGCAATTCTTGCAAATCTGCAAAACAGGGATGCAAGAGTGATGGCAACCACTCATTACAGTGAGTTGAAAGTTTATGCACTTACCACTAAGGGAGTGGTGAATGCAAGCCTTGAGTTCAGCCTTGAAACGCTTATGCCTACCTACCGTATCCTCATAGGAATACCGGGCAAGAGTAATGCTTTTGCGATATCAAAAAAGCTTGGGCTTTCGGATGAGATAATAGAGGATGCCACCAACAGGATAGATACCAATGACAAGCGTTTTGAAGATGTAATAGCGGAACTTAACCGCAGCCGTCAGTTCATAGAAGAAGAGGAAGAGCGGATAAAAAAAAGAAGAGCCGAAATAGAAAAAGAAAAACAGGCTCTTGAGACAGATGTAGAAAAACTGGCAGAAAAAAGAGAAAATTTACTTGCAGATGCCAGGCGTGAGGCTTCTAAGATACTTTCAGAGGCTAAGGAAATGGCTGATGCTTCCATTAAAAAATACAATAAATGGGGGCTTGGCGGTGCTACAGCCAGGGAGATGGAAGAAGAGAGAACCAGGCTTCGTGAGAAGATAGATGCCGTAACAAAGAGCAGTGGAATCAAAGCCAAAGAAAGTCAGAGAAACCGTGTAGGCAACAAACAGCTTCATATAGGAGATATGGTGCTTGTACTTACCATGGGCATTAAGGGCACTGTAAGCACCCTTCCGGATGCAAAGGGCAATCTTACAGTTACAATGGGTATAATGAAGTCAAATGTAAATGTAAAAGACCTCGCCTTTGTTGAGGAGGATAATTCTGTAAAGATAGTTAAGGACAAGTCTTCATCAGGCAAAGGTAGCATAGGAATGAGTAAAAGTCTGAATGTGCGTGTCGAGAAAAACATTGTGGGACTTCGTTATGATGATGCAAGGGCAGAACTTATTAAATACATAGACGATGCCTACCTTGCCCACCTTCCGCAGGTCAGGATAATACATGGACGTGGAACGGGAGCACTTAGAGGCATGGTACATGATTATCTTAAAAAATGTAAGTATGTAAAGAGCTTCAGGGAAGGTGAGTACAATGAAGGTGGTACCGGAGCCACTGTAGTTACATTTAAGTAGTCCCGGTAAAAACAGAACCTAACCTTGATATGGCTTCTTTCTGTGTATCCTCGTCAAGGTCAGAAAAATTTAATATGAGGGTGTGCTCGTATTTTGCCTCAGGTTTAGTACAGAAATCTGATAAGAAATTTACCTGCACACCTTTTTTGGCCGTTTTTTCTCTGACCTCATCGTCAGAAAGTTCTGTCCGCAATTTTACAAGTATATGTGTACCGTTCTGGGTTTCGGAAAGTGAGATAATCGGAATATCTTTATTTGTAAGCAATATTTCTCTGAGTGTCTCACCTTCCTGCCTGTAGAGTTTCTTAATTCTTCGTATATGTCTTTCAAAATATCCTTTTTTTATAAAAAGAGCAAGCGCAAGCTGCTCCAAAGTAGAGGCTGAGTTTGTAAAAAAATAAGTATTTTCTATATATTTTCTCATAAGCTTTTCAGGAAGCACCATGTAGCTGATTCTTATTGCAGGAGACAGGGTTTTGCTAAAGGTATTCATATATATAACTTTTTCACATACATCAAGGCTTTTAAGAGCCGGCATAGGTTTTGAACCATAGCGGAATTCACAGTCAAAATCATCTTCAATTATATATCTGTTAGCTGCCCTGCATCCCCAGGCTAAGATCTCCTGCCTGCGTTTCAAAGGCATAAATGTTCCCAAAGGATAATGGTGCTCGGGTGATACATGTACGATATTGGGATTGACTATTTCTAAATCTCTCATATTTATGCCTTCATCATCCATATCTATACTTTTCCAATTAAGAGAGAAAGAGTTATAAAGTTTCGGAATCTTCTTATATCCGGGATTTTCAACGGCATAGATTGATGAGGACGGTAAAACATTAATCAGGCGGTTGTAGAGAAATTCAATGCCTGAGCCTATTACAATAAGTTCCGGTGAGACGGTAATTCCGCGATTTCTGTAAAGATAATCAGCTATTTCGTACTTAAGTTCTTCATTTCCGAATGGGTGTCCACGCATAATAAGCTCTGTCTCATAAGTTGAAAGTACTTCTCTTACTACCTTTTTCCAGGTAAAATGAGGGAAGTTTTTATACAGAATATTGTTGGAACCAAAGTCGGCAAACCAGTTGTATTCAACATATAAAGGATTTTCATAGAGATTTTTCTTTTTCACTCTGGGAAGGGCAGAGATATCTGAGACAAAATATCCCTTTTTTTCAAAACTTTTAATATAGCCTTCCATAAGGAGCTGGTTGTATGCGTTGACTACGGTGGTAACGCTGATATTGTTATCAGAGGCCATATTTCGCTTTGATGGCAGTCTGTCTCCGGATACTAACTTTCCGGTTAATATATCATTTCTAATATATTCATACAGCAGTTCATATACGGGTTTGTCGTTTTGTCCCACAAGTTTATATCTATACATGGCTTTGCCTTTCTATAAAACTGGTATCTTTAAATATTATTATTTTGGATATTTTAAAATGTTCAGAGTCCAGTATAATACAAATTAAATAAAAGTTAAATACTTAATTTACAGAAAGGTAAACGGTGAAGGTCATGAATGTTAAACTCAAAGAAAAGTATGGGCTTTATATCAACGGACAGTGGAGAGATGCTTCGGATGGGGCAACTTTTGCTACAAAGAATCCGGCTACAGGAGAGCATCTTGCGTACTGTGCGGAGGCTACCAAAGAAGATGTAGATGATGCAGTTAATGCGGCATGGGCGGCATTTCCTGCTTGGAGAGAAGTATCTCCACAGGAAAGAGCGGCTATATTATATAAAATAGCAGACATTATTGAGTCTAATTCAGCACTGCTTGCGGAAGTTGAAACTCTTGACAATGGAAAACCTATAAGAGAGACTACATACATAGATGTGCCTTGGGCAGTAGAGCATTTCCGCTACTTTGCGGGAGCTGTACTTACTCATAGTGATTCGGCAAGGGTTTTAAATACACCGAATTTCCCGGGTGAGACATTGAGCCTCGTGCTTCGTGAGCCTATAGGTGTAGTAGGACAGATAGTTCCTTGGAATTTCCCATTCCTTATGGCTGCATGGAAGCTTGCACCGGTACTGGCAGCAGGGGATTGTACAGTGCTTAAAACTTCATCTGAAACTCCTCTCAGCGTTAATGTGCTTATGGAGCTTATCGGAGATGTAGTTCCTGCAGGAGTAATAAATGTTATTACAGGTAAGGGTTCTAAGTCAGGTCAGTATATCCTTGACCATCCGGGCTTCAGAAAGCTTGCATTTACAGGTTCTACAGAAGTAGGGCTTAATGTAGCGAAGGCGGCAGCAGAGAAACTCATCCCTGCAACGCTTGAACTTGGCGGTAAGTCCGCAAATATATTCTTTGATGACTGTGACCTGGAACAGGCAATAGATGGACTTCAGGTTGGTATTCTATTTAATCAGGGACAGGTTTGCTGTGCGGGTTCAAGAGTGTTTGTACAGGAAGGTATTTATGAAAAATTTGTTGAAGCCGCAAAGAAGGCTTTTGGAGCTGTAGAACAGGGAGATACCCTGAGTCTGAATACCCAGATCGGAGCTTCTATAAATGAAAACCAGGTTAAAAAGGTAAGCTCATATATTGACATTGCTAAGTCGGAAGGTGCTACAATTGCAATCGGAGGTGAAAGAAATACTGAAGGTGCTTGTGCAAACGGATGCTTCTTTAAGCCTACACTTATCACAGATGTAACCAATGATATGAGGGTGGCAAGGGAAGAAATATTCGGACCTGTAGCCGTAATTATCAAGTTCAAAGATGCAGAAGATGTAATTAAGATGGCAAATGATTCAGAGTATGGACTTGGAGGCGGAATATTTACCAAGGATATAACCAAGGCAATTAATGTGGCAAGACGAGTAGAGACAGGCCGTATGTGGGTAAATACTTACAATCAGATACCGGCAGGCGCTCCGTTTGGCGGCTACAAGAAATCAGGAATAGGACGAGAGACAGATTTAAGTATTTTAGATGCTTATACACAGCAGAAGAACATTTTTATAAATTTAAGTGATGCTCCATCAGGATTTTATCCACAGAAATAAACCTAAATCTCTCCAAAAACTCCGCTACAGTTTGAAGCTGTAGCGGAGTTTTGCCGCTATCAGATGTTTTATCGCCTTATAAACACAACTCTTTTTATGGGATTCCCTTTTGCAGAAAATTTTTCTTCATACTCTGTCATTATATTCCCCTCATTCCATTCGCTGTTATGAAGGTCATAGGAAATTTCTGCAGCCTTGAAATTTGTAGCTTCAACTTCTTCTAAAGAGAAATCAAAAAGGCTTGCATTATCGGTCTTAAACTGGATTTTTCCTTCAGGTTTAAGCAGTTTTTCATATCTTGCAAAAACTGTCTTGAAGTCAGTCTTCTTTTTGCGTGTCTGTCCTTTGGCCAGGGATCTGAAAAGTTGAGATAAATTCCGTCAACTTCATTTTCATCAAATACATCGTTTATATTCTCAGCATCCATACGGATAAATTTGAGATTAGGAAGTTCAAGTTCTGTCTGTTTCTCAATAGCCCTTACAAGTACACTGGAATATTTTTCTATACCAATATAATTAATTTCCGGGTGAAGCTTAGCAAGAGTGGTTATAAACTGCCCCTTTCCCATGCCGATTTCTATAAAAAGTGGCTGCTTGACAGGGAAGAGAGAGGCTATCTCTCCTTTATGTTTTTCAGGTTCATGGATTACATATTCGCTGTTTGCTATATCATCCCTGGAACCGGGTACGTTTCTTAATCTCATATAGACCTCACTAAAAAAATTCTTATTGCTAAAGAGGTTTTACAACAAAAAGGCCGGAATGTCAAGGAGGGAAATTTAATTATATCATTAACCCTTGAAATACCCACATTTCTATGGTTAAATGTAAGGGAATGGTTTGTACAATAGTTTTGGAGAAGGTTATGAAAAAGTTGTATATGAAAAGAAGTTTTGTTTTGTTTTTAATGATAATAATATTGTTTCCAGCTTTTAATATAAATACAGTTTTGGCCAGCGGCACTGCACCCTGGCCAAAGTGCCCGTCTATTAAGGCGAAAGAAGCTGTGGTTATGGATCTTGCTACAGGCACAATTCTGGTTTCAAAGAATGAGAATAAAAAGTGGTACCCTGCAAGTACAACTAAGATAATGACGGCCCTGCTTGCTATAGAACACGCTAAATCGCTTGATGAAACAGTAGAGTTTACCAAGGAAGCGATTGATGCGGCAGACCGGGGAAGTTCCAGCATAGGAATGACACCCGGAGAAAAGCTTACTCTAAGGGAGTGCCTTTATGGGCTTATGCTTGCTTCTGCAAATGAAGTGGCAAATGCCCTTGCCATACATACAGCAGGAAGCATAGATGCCTTTGCTGATATGATGAATGAAAAGGCGGCAGAGCTTGGTTGTACCAATACTCACTTTAGAAATCCAAGCGGGCTTTATGAAGATGACCACTATACAACTCCTGCAGACCTTGCAAAGATAGCAAGGGAGGCTATTAAGACAGATGCATTCAGGGAAATTGCAAGTACCAGAAAGCATGTAATACCTGAAACTAACCTGATGAAAGAAAAGCGCCCGTTATCAAATACCCATCAGCTCTTCAACCCTGTGCAAAGTCCGGAGTATGCTTATGAATACTGTTATGCCGGCAAGACCGGATATACAGGAGAAGCAAAGTTTAACCTGGTTTCTTTTGCAAAAAAAGGAGCCATGGATGTGGTATGTGTAATAATGAATGCTGAAAGTAAGAATGTGCAGTATACCAATACCAAAAAACTTACTGATTATGCTTTTAAGCGTTTCAGAATGTTGCAGGCGGATAAGATACCATTTAATCTGAATGAAAGTGGAAGCAGCGTTTATAAGCATATTTTAGAAAATGATCCTTCAGCAGAATTTACAGTTTCGGGAACGGCTACTCTTGCAGTTCCTAAAAAATGTGATATGAATGGTGTTATCACAAAAATTACAGAAAATGAACTTACGTCTATAAAGGTGGGAGCAAATTGCATAGGAAATGTTGAATATCAATATGGCGGGGAATGCATAGGAAATGCAGAGCTTATATACACAAGCTCTAAGGCGTATTCTTTTGCAAAACCGCAAGCCACTGCAGAAGTAAAGGTAGAGGAAAATACCGGTAAAAAATTAAACTATGTTGCGGTTATAATGATTGTTGTTGCTGTGCTGATTATACTGGGATTGTTATGGTGGCTATTAGTATATATCAGACCTTCACAGGCAGCCAGAAGAAGATATAAGCAGAGAAAAAGAGGAATAAATAAAAGGAACCGGCTTAAGTGGTAAGCCGGTTTTGTTTTAGATAAATTAATATCAGATATTCTGCTTTTTGTTATTATAATTTTTAAGCATAGTCATTGCCTGGTCTTTTGAAAGGGTTCTTTGTGTTGAAATAGCAAAATAATGTTTGTCATCTGGATTTTTGATAAGCCTCTTTCCCTTCATATAACCATGGGTTCTGCATTCTCCGACAATGTAATAATTCTTTGAGTTAGAGGTATACCAGGGAACAAGCCTGCGTAGATTTCTGCCACAGATATGACAGCGGAAAGGTTCGTTTTCGGAGGCTTTTTTCAGGGCTTCTTTAGAACGGTAAGCCCTTGTGATGCTTAGTTTGTGATCCGGATATATTATACTTACTTCCTGATTTTTGTTCAGAGGAAACTTGTAGGTATCTACTGAAGGATAAAGTCTTATATTTATGCCACTTATAATCTGCAAAATCTCAGCAGTATATTCAGCATCTGAAATGGCACTGTGGAAGGCTTTATTTTCATCTAATTCTAAATATTTAATTGCATTTTCAAGGGAAAATACTGTTTCGTCATATTTTTCCATAAAAAAATATTAAATAAATACTGTACATTATAGTAATAAAGAGGCCTTGAAAAACTGTTATATACATCAAAAATAAGCCATATTTCTCTGGAGCTCCAGTAGATCGAGGGTTCCCCAGGTGGCGAAAGAGTAATTTCTGTCTCCTTTTTCTGCACCATTTTAAGAAATCCTTACAGGCAGTCATAAAGTCAGTTCCTTTAGACAGGTCTTTTTCAGTTAGTGGTATAAGTTCCTTTGTATACTTAAATAATTCAGTATATACAACAGGTTTTATTATTCTGTGAAAAGAATCAATAATTTTAAAATCTTCGTTTAATTTTACTGCACCAATTTCAATAATTTCAAAAGGAAGAGGCCTCTCAGACTCTTCCTTTGAAGAATATCCCTGATTCCATTCAAGGTCGAAAACTATGTATTTTATGTCATCTCCAAGCTATTTTACTGTCCTGCTGAAGCAAAGAGTGCTGCAATATCTTCAGGACTCATTTTTTTATTAGGATCGTCTGAGACAGGAGTGACCTCAGGCACAGACTTTGACAGAGCTTCTATTGCGGTCTTAGGCTCCGGAGCACTTGGCTCAGGCTCAAGATCAAGGTTGGCAGAAGCAAAGAGAGCAGCGATATCTTCAGGACTCATTTTTTTGTCAGGATCAGCAGCAGGAGCAGGTTCAGCAGCAGGGTCAGGTTCAGAGGCAGCAAAGAGAGCAGCGATATCCTCAGGGCTCATTTTTTTGCCTGGATCATCAGAAACAGGGACAGGCTCCGGTTCAGCCTCATCATTATTGGCCATTGTTAAAGTATCTACAAATTCCGGGATATTCTCTTCTTCGGAAGTATCAGCTTCAGCAACAATTCCTTCCGGAGCAGGGATATCATTGGTTGCCGGTTCATTTACTATTTCTTCGTTAGTAATAGAAGTTGTATCAATTACCGGCTCAGTGTAGTCAGGTCCGATATTACCTGTAACAGGCTGGCTTACATACTGAACTCTGTTATCTGATATCTGCCTTGTTATATCAGTGATGGTCTGTAGTTGCTCTTTAACAGCGCTGATAGTAAGTTCACTGCTTTTTAATTCGAGTGCAAGTGCATCAAACTTAGCTAAAATCTGGTTGAGATCTGCAGGTGATATAGAATTATCCGGTACTACCTGGTTGCTTGAAATTATATCAGCTATATGATTTGCATTTTCTCTTTCATATTTAATAGAGGCCTTAATTGCACGTACTATTTCACTTTGGAGACTACTTAAGTTTTCTATATTTTCTTCCGGCATAAGAATACGCTCTTCAAGGAGGTTTAAAATCCTCTTCTCAAGCACATAAGTCGCCTTTGCAAGCTTAGCTGCTTCTTCTTTTTCGACAGAAGCAGTATTGTCAGTCTTTATTTCATTTGCCTTATCTTCTCTTTCCTTTATAAATGAGGTAACAGAAACTTTGATTTCAGTTAAAAGCAGGTAGGCAGAACCAAGCATGGTTATGCCTACTGCCAAAGGAAAGTAAAAGACATCAGAATATTTTACTATACAGAAAAGCTCTAAAAAAGTAAGAGTAATAAAAAGTAGTGAAAATGGAATTATCTTATTTTTTTTCATTTCATACCTCTCTTATAGGATTATTATATGATATAATTTCTCTTATTATAAGGCATAAAAGAGGTTATAGCAAGGTTTTTTGCCGGTAGGTGGTTTAACTATTGATATATAGGCAGAAAATGTGGTAAACTAACCTCATGTGAAAACTTGAAACAGATATTAAAAAGGTGGCAAATATGATAAAATTGGAAAAAACTTCTGTTGTAAACCTTGAAAATGCTATGAGGGGGGCCAGAAATCCTATGAATTCCTGGGCAAGAGCAGATAGTTATTATGATGAAGATAGAAATTATATTCTGGGGCCAAACGATCTTGATCTTGCAAGGAGGCTTGCTAAGGCAGGACCTGACCACAGAAAGTTTATAAGGCAGATTTTTGTGTCTGTAGATATCACAGCACCACTATACTGGTGGAAGGAGTATGATACATACAAGGTAGCTACTGTAGCCAATTCAACAAGTACAATGCATAAGATACATAGTAAGGCATTTGAAGAGTCAGATTTTTCAACTGACCATATGACAGATGAAAGTAAGAAGCATTTTCTCGACTTTGTAGCCTATATGGAAGAAGTAAGGAAGAAGTTTGTAGAGACTAAGGATAAGACTTACTGGTATGACCTTATACAAATGCTTCCATCAAGCTACAATCAGCTTAGAACCTGCAGCTTAAACTATGAAACCCTGTCAAACATTTATTATGCAAGAAAAGCACATAAGCTTGAGGAATGGCATATACTTTGTGACTGGATTAAAACACTTCCTTATGCCGGGGATATTATAATAAACAGATAAAAATAACAGGGTATCAAAAACTTTTGAACCCCACATCATATAATGTTTTAGGAGGATACAATGAATAATATTGAAAATATGTCAGTAAATGCTATAAGAGTATTGGCGGCAGATGCAGTACAGAAAGCAAATTCAGGCCATCCGGGACTTCCGCTTGGTGCAGCAGCCATAGGCTATGAACTCTGGGCGAACCATATGTCCCACAATCCAAAGAATCCTGATTGGGAGAACAGAGACAGATTCATTCTTTCAGGTGGACATGGCTCAACGCTTCTTTATTCCCTGCTTCATCTCTTTGGCTATGGGCTTACACTTGATGATATAAAAAGTTTCCGTCAGTGGGGTTCTAAGACCCCGGGACATCCTGAGTACGGTGTTACAAGAGGTGTAGAGGCGTCTACAGGTCCTCTTGGTGCAGGTATGGCTATGGCAGTAGGTATGGCTATGGCAGAGGCACATCTTGCTGCAAGATTCAACAAAGAAGGGTACCCGGTAGTTGACCACTATACATACGTACTTGGTGGAGATGGCTGTATGATGGAAGGTATCAACTATGAAGCTTTTTCACTTGCAGGTACACTTAAGCTGAACAAACTCATTGTACTCTATGATTCAAATAAGATTTCAATAGAGGGTAATACAGACATAGCTTTTACAGAGGATGTTCCGGCCAGAATGAGAGCTTTAGGATTTAATGTTATTGAAGTTAAAGACGGAAACGATCTTGCTGAAATAGGTAAAGCCATAGAAGAAGCTAAGGCTGATAAGGAACAGCCATCATTTATTAAAATCAATACAAAAATTGGATTCGGTTCACCTAAGGAAGGCTCTGCAGATGCGCATGGTGCGCCTCTTGGTGCGGATAACATTATCGCTATGAAGAAAAAACTGGGGTGGCCAGGTGAAGAACCGTTTTTCGTACCTGATGAAGTTTATGAAAATTATAAGAATAAGGCAGAGAGTCTTGCTAAGAAGGAAGAGGAATGGAACCACCTGTTTAAGGAGTACTGTGAGAAATTCCCTGAGATGAAAGCTTTATGGGACGAATTTAAGGATGAAAGTAAGGCAGAAAAGCTGCTTGATGATGAGGACTTCTGGAGCTATGACGAGAAGGCTGATGCGACCAGAAATCTTTCAGGTAAGGTACTAAATAAGCTTTCAGCCAAGCTTCCTGCCATTTGGAGGTTCTGCTGATCTTGCACCGTCCAACAAGAGTTATGTAAATGGAGCAGGGGATTATTCAGCAGAGAATTATGCAGGCAGAAATGTACATTTTGGTGTAAGAGAGCTTGCAATGACGGGGATTGGCAATGGTCTTGTATTACATGGACTTAAAGCCTATGTATCCACCTTCTTCGTATTCAGTGACTATGTAAAGCCTATGGCAAGGCTGGCTTCACTTATGGAGATACCTCTTACCTTTGTACTTACGCATGATTCTATCGGTGTAGGAGAAGACGGACCTACACATGAGCCTGTAGAACAGCTTGCGGAGTTCAGGGCTATGCCTAACTTCAATGTATTTCGTCCGGCTGATGCCACAGAGACTATCGCAGCCTGGTACAGTGCAGTCAATTCTAAGGAGACTCCTACAGCCCTTGTGCTTACAAGACAGAATCTTCCACAACTTGCAGGATCTTCTAAAGAAGCACTTAAGGGAGGCTATGTAGTGGCTGAGTCTTCTAAGGAGGCACCTGATGCAATCCTTATTGCAAGTGGCTCTGAGGTGAGTCTTGCTATTGAAGCTAAGGAAGTGTTAACTAAAGAGGGAATTGATGTAAGAGTTGTATCCATGCCTTGTATGGATATATTTGAGAAGCAGTCAGATGAATATAAAGAAAAAATACTCCCTAAGTCAGTCAGGGCGAGGGTTGCGGTCGAGGCACTTTCAGAGTTTGGCTGGGGTAAGTATGTAGGAATTGACGGAAAGACTATATGCCTGGACAGATTTGGGGCTTCTGCTCCTGCGGATGTGCTATTTAAGGAATTTGGTTTTACTGTGGAAAATGTAGTTAAGGCTGTAAAAGAAGTAGTCAAATAAAATAAAAAGGATAGAAAACTTATGGTAAGGGAATTAGTTAAAGATCAGTTTTTTTTAAGACTTAAGTCAGAACCGGTTACAAAGGATGATATGACAGTTGTTGAGGATTTGAAAGATACCTTAAAGGCTTATTCAGATGAATGTGTAGGTATGTCAGCCAACATGATAGGTATAAATAAGGCAGTTATAGCCATTCAGCCTGAAAACAGCAACGAGATGACAGTTATGATTAATCCTAAAATAATCAAAAAAAGCGGTGCTTACGAAACCGAAGAGGGCTGCATGTGTCTTGAAGGTGAAAGAAAGGCTACAAGGCATAGAAATATAACCTTAGAGTATTATGATGAGGATTTCAAAAAGCATATCAAGCTTTACAGTGGATATATTGCAGAGATAATTGAACATGAATGTGACCATCTTGAGGGGATAATCATCTGATGATACAAGAATAGCAAAGCTAAAATCCTTGGTGAATTTGTTTTAATAAAAAAGTAGAAGGAGGTATCAGGCGTGGATGATATTTTAGAAGAGAACTATAGAGAAGAGCTTGAAAAACTGCTTCTAAGCAAAGATTATAAAGCCCTCAGAAAAAAAATGGAAGATATGAACGTGGTTGACCTGGCCTTTATTATGGATGAGATGGAGGATGAGGACTCGTTAAAGCTTTTTAGGATTTTACCAAAAGACATGGCGGCAGACGTATTTGCCAATCTTGAGCTGGATGACCAGCAATACATAATATCTTCAATGTCGGATACTGAAGCTTCCAATATAATTGATAATCTGATGGCGGATGATGCTACAGACCTGCTTGAAGAAATGCCTGCCAATGTAGTAAAGAAAATTCTGGCAAATGCAAGCCCTGAAACAAGGGCAGACATAAATCATCTTCTCCGTTATCCTGAGGACAGTGCAGGTAGTATAATGACTGTCGAGTTTGTAGACCTTAGGGAACAGATGACAGTGGAAGAGGCAATTGTAAGAATAAAACGAAGAGGACTTGACTCAGAAACAGTAAATATATGCTATGTAGTTGACAATCAGCGTATTTTAAAGGGAACAGTAGCACTTAGATATCTGCTTATAAGGGAGCCGGATGAGCTGATTGGAAATATTATGAATACCAAAGTAATCAGCATAAACACTCTTACAGATCAGGAAGAGGCAGCCCTTACCATACAGAAGTACGGATTTACGGCAATGCCTGTGGTGGATAATGAAAACCGTATGGTTGGAATTATTACAGTTGATGACGTAGTGGATATTTTACAGGAAGAGGCTACAGAGGATATCGAAAAGATGGCAGCTATGCTCCCATCTGATAAGCCTTACTATAAAATGACCACGTTTGAAACTTACAAGAAAAGAATGCCATGGCTTCTCTTACTTATGATATCTGCAACCTTTACCGGGGCGATTATAAGAAACTATGAAAGCGCGCTTGCTTCATATGTAATACTTACAGCTTATATACCTATGCTGATGGATACAGGAGGAAATGCCGGTTCCCAGTCCAGTGTATCAGTAATACGTGGTATTTCTCTTGGGGAAATAGAATTTAATGAAATTTTTAAGGTGATATGGAAAGAGACAAGGGTTGCAGCACTTTGCGGTATAACCCTTTCATCAGCAAACTTTTTAAAACTTGTGTTTTTTGATAAGCTTGCACTTCCGGTAGCACTTGTAATTTGTTCTACTCTTATAGTAGTTGTGATATTTGCAAAATTTATTGGCTGTGTACTTCCTCTGGTAGCTGAAAAAATTGGATTTGATCCGGCGGTTATGGCAAGTCCACTGATTACTACCATTGTAGATGCGGTATCTTTGACGGTGTACTTTACAATTGCAGTTGCAGTACTTCATATTAGTGTATAAAAGAAAGTGAGGAAAAGACATGCGTAAGACCAAGATTATTTGTACAATAGGACCTGCCAGTGAAAGTGAAGATATGATCAGGGAGTTATGTAAGGCTGGTATGAATGTTGCCAGACTTAATTTCTCACATGGTACACATGAGGAACATAAAAAAAGAGTAGAAACTATCAAGAAGGTACGTACCGGGTTAGATCTTCCCATAGCAATCATGCTTGATACAAAGGGACCTGAATACAGAATAGGTGTATTTGAAAATCATAAGGTAGAACTTAATGAGGGAGACAGGTTTGTCTTTACTACAGATGAAATAGTGGGAGACAATACAAAGGTTTCTGTTAGTTATAAAAATCTGGCAAAAGAGCTGAATAAAGGAGATACAATTCTTGTAAATAATGGTCTTACTGAGTTTAAAGTGGTAAATACAGCAGACAAAGAGATAGAGTGCGAAGTGATTATTGGTGGAGTGCTTTCAGATAGAAAGAGCATGGCTTTTCCGGGTAAGCATATACATCAGGAATATTTATCAGATAAGGATAAAGAAGATTTGCTTTTTGCTATAGAGAACGATCTTGATTTTATAGCCTGCTCCTTTGTATCTGTAAGAAAGGATCTTGAGGCAGTACACGAATTCCTTGATGCAAATGGCGGTGGGGACATCAGCCTAATAGCAAAAATTGAAAATCAGTCGGGCTATGACAATATAGAAGCAATAAGTGAACTCTGCAGCGGAATTATGGTCGCAAGGGGTGATATGGGTGTAGAAATACCATTTGAAAGACTTCCGGCCATTCAGAAAGACCTTATAACAAAGTGCAGGATGCTTGGTAAGAGGGTAATTACAGCTACAGAAATGCTTGAATCTATGATAAATAATCCACGTCCGACCAGAGCGGAAGCCTCTGACGTAGCAAATGCAGTATATGACGGGACATCTGCAATCATGCTTAGCGGAGAGACTGCCGCAGGACATTATCCTGTACAGGCAGTAGCAACTATGGCTAAGATTGCTGAAAAAACGGAAGAAAATATAAATTATAAAAAGAGATTTTATAATAGCGATTTTTATATAAAAAATGAGCCTGATGCCATTTCACATGCAACCTGTGGCATGGCTATAGATATAGATGCAAAGGCGATAGTTGCCTGCACAATTTCAGGTATGACAGCGCGTCTTGTATCAAGATTCAGAGGACCTGTAGATATCATAGGCCTTACAACTGATGAAAAGACCTGGCGCAAACTTGCACTTTCCTGGGGAGTAATTCCTAAGATGTGTGAGCGTTTTGAGTCAACAGATGTACTTTTTTATTCGGCTAAAAAAGTGGCAGAAGACACCCTTAAGCTTGCTAAGGGTGATAAACTTGTAATAACAGGTGGAATTGCAAATGGAGTTTCAGGAAGTACCAATTTGATTAAGGTTGAAAATTTATAGTGGGATTTTACTATCTTTAATTGGGAGAGACTTATATGGAACAGGTTGTTGGACTTATATCAAAGGTCTGTGTTGTACTTATACTTTTGCTTGTTTCTGTAGTTTTAGAGGAGTATTTAAACTTTAATAGGAGATTTAAGGACTTATATGCGTTGAAGTCGATAGAAGGCTTTGACAACAAAATGAAGAGCAGAAAGTTTTCTTCGGTTATAATTACCCAGATAATACAGGGTTCATTATTTGCAGTATTCATATACTTTGACAGCGTTACAACTATGCAAAATGTTGCAGATGGTGGAATTTTATATGATGCAAGAGAGGTTATACTTAACCTCTCCTGTGTCTATGGTCCGATAGCAGCTACAATCACAGCCATAGCGGCAGCCGTAATAAGAACAGTTAAAGATGCAGAAAATGCTGCAATACCTGTAATAAGCATAATGACCATTTACATAATGGAAATGACATTTTTATATTACTTAAAAAGCAGAAGTAAACGACTTGGAGCAAAGGATTTTGCTTTAATGTCGGTTCTGACCGGGATTATAAGTGATACAGGCATTTTTCTGATGCCGGGAAAAGCCTTGGAAAGGCCTATGATTCCGATTGCGGTATTTATGGTTGTATATCCTGTATTTTCAACCTCAGTTTATAAGATCATAGAGGCAATTAAAAATAGCAACAGGCTTATTTTTGAGCTTTATAGAAGCGATGATAAGTTTAATAAAATGAATGAGGAATTAAGGAAGAGGCTTGAAGAATTAAGAGAGAATGCAGCTCATTTTAAAACAATGTTTTATTATTCAAGTGAGGCTATTTTTCTTATCAAAGATAATAAGATAGTTGATGTAAATAAAGCGGGCATGGATATGCTTGGCTACCGTAGGGAAGAAGAGGTTGTAGGAACTAATTTTGCATCATATGTTATGGAACTTAAACCATATGAAATTAAAAGAGAGGTAGATATAGAGGAACTTTTCTTAAGGGTTAAACGGTGAAACCATTAAAACTGAAATGCAGATACTTACCAGAGATATTGCCAATATACATATAGAGGCATTTATGATAGACTTAAAAACTCCTAATAATGAGTATATCTATATGTCTGCAAGAGATATAAGCGTAAGAAAGATACGTGAGAAAGAAATTTTACGTAAGTCAAGATATGATGAAGTTACCAATGTGGCTAACAGGAATTACTTTCATGAAGTTATGGATAAGTTATTGCTGATTCCGGAAAGCTATCCTGTCTGCTATCTTATGGCAGATATTAATGGACTTAAACTGACAAATGATGTTTTTGGTCATGCAAAGGGTGACGAGCTTATTATAAAGATTGCCTCGGTACTTAACGGTTGTTGCAGAAGCAATGACATAGTAGCAAGAGTAGGTGGGGATGAGTTTGCTATTTTCTTTACAAATACCGGTGAAAAAGCTGCGCAGTTACTTGTAGAAAGAATTAATAAGAAACTTGACAGCGAAAAGTATAATGAAGTAAAACCTTCAATTTCTATGGGATATGCCATAAAGGAAAGTATAGATTCTGAGATTGATTTTAATGAAATAGTTAAAAAAGCGGATGATATGATGTATGCTGATAAATTAGCATCCAGGGAGAAAAAAATAGAAAAAAATTTTCCTTAATGATATGCTAAACAAACTATATGAAATCAGTCCTCAAGAAGAATTTAAAACAAAAAAATCTTAATATTTTGACAGAGAAATTTGAGAAAGTATATTGTATGGAGCCTGGTATAGAAAAAAAGATAAAGAATCTTATCACTTATATTAATATAGGGAAAAATTATAACACCAGGACTTGAATGGAATATGAAGGGAGAAAACCTTAGTACGCTTAGATTTTCAAGAAAACTACTTGAGAATACTGCAGTTATATTAAATATTATAAGTAATTCAGAAACTAATATCATATCAGCCGAAGAGTTATATTTAATGAACGAAAATTGGGATGGAAGTGGTGAAAAAGTATGGAACTAAAGGAAACGAAATTCCAATTGAAATCAGAATATTCGTGATGATTTATGATATTTATTATCTAAAGACGCATAAAGAAATAGTAGGTGCACTTACAAATGATGAAATAGTTGTATTAATAAGGTCAGAGAGCGGAAAAAGATATGATCCCGAGCTTTGTGAATGCAGATTGGAGGAGGTTCTATAATGAATATTAAGGGGGTATTTAGTGCCATTAAAAAAGGTGGGCTGATACCTTATACAAAAAAAGCATTTATAGAAAGAAAAAGAAAGAATTAACAAAAAAATTACTTGAGAATTCTAAAATTCTTATGATAGATCTTAATTGGAAACCACAGATAATAAATGAAAAAGCTGAAAAGAGCTAAAGAAGAATTTATAGCATTTTTATGATACAGATGCTGTCTTTGAAGATGTATATTATACAAAGCTGAGAGATTTGCTTAAGGAGCATCCGGAGACAGGCTATGCGACGGGAAGGATTAAGACAAAAGGTGGAAAACCATTAGCACATTTTGGTAAAATGGCAGAAGATATTTATGCATATGATGTAACAAAAGAGGTAACAGGTGCTCCTATTTTAATTGGAGCACTTTGTCGCACATATATAATAAAAAATAATTTGCTAAGCTTTAATGAGAAACTTAGTTATTGCAAGGCTGAACTTTTTGCAACAAAATATCTGGAGAGGTCTCCGAAAGGTCTTGTCGCATGTAAAATAAGTTATACTACAGGAAGAGGGCTTGATGAAAACTCGCCTAAAATGGGTCAGAGTCATAATAAAGACTGGTATTTTTCAACTACAAAGGGATATCTGGCTAATCTTATAAATAACGGCAAGCTATCCAAAATAGCACAGTTTGGCTTCTTATACCTTAGCTGCACAAGATTTCTTTCAAATAAAAATGAATATGTAAAGCTTGTATTTGACAGTAATGAAGAAAGGGAAGAGTATCTTTCTGAAGTCGGAAAAGGAATGAATCTGGTAAGTGATGAAATTCTCTTTATGCGTTCCAATGCGCTTAAGTTAGACAGAAACCTGAGAAGATATTTTGCGATGTTAAGGGATCCTGATAAAGAACTTGAACTTGAATATAAAAGACTCGGTACTAAAGGTGTGATCAGGTTAAAGAATTCAAAATATGGTATAGTAAATGAAATAAGTGGTTTACATCCTCTCGTCAATACTTTGGAGCATAGGAAGGAAAAAGGAAGACAAGGAATATTTATAAAGTTCAGCCTGCCGGATTATTTACCTTGGGCTGAGTGTAAATTTAGATTTGTAAATAGCTATGATGAAAAACTTCTGGAATATAAAGTAGAGAAAACTACTGAACTTGCAGCTATTACTACATTTTTTGACAAAGAAGTATTCAGAAGAGATGCCTATGAAGTTTTTGTGCCTTTAGCAGATAGTGAAGAACAGAAGCTTTCTCTTCATTTGTCAATATTTGGCGATGAGTATGAGCTGAAACTCTTCTTTGAAGATAACTGGCAGAGTAAGTTAGAAGGCAGAAATGAGGCTAAATACTGGTATTTTGACGGTTATATTGCAAGACTTAATGGGAATTTGCTTCTTGTAGTAAAGGCAGATGATGAGGCAAGGGGAAAGGCAGAAGATATCTATGTTAAGTACATAGAAGAAATATGAAGCTGCCATTCCTGAGTCAGATGAGAAAGAAGAACTGGCACAGGTTCTTAAATGGAGGAAGGCATATAGAGAAGCCCTTCCGGAAATGAAAAACAGGCGTATCTGGGTATATTATGACAAGAGCTACAAGGCAGGAGATAACGGAGAATATGCGATAAAATATGCGGTTACTAAAGATGATGGAATTGAGAAGGTATATTTTATCGAAAAATATACCAAAGATGGAGAGCGTCTTATAAAAGAAGGTTATAAGGTTGTAGAACCAGGTAGTGATGAAGGGGCATTCTATGCTCTGTTTGCCGAAGTGATATTTATGACTCATATACCGCCGTTTTTAAAACTGGGATTTAAAAAGGATAAGTTGATATACTTCAGGGATTTATTAAGCCCTAAGATAATAAGAATGTATCATGGCTATCCTATAACCAGAAGTTCCTCTTATGCCCAGATGGGAAGCAATGCGGCAGCTGTAGTGGTGGCTTCTAATTATGAAAGAGAGCTCTATAAAAATGAGGATAACTGCTTTAAGGATGCCCAGATTATACCTTCAGGCAATCCAAGATATGATGACCTTGTAGATGACAGCAGAAATCAGATATTGATTGCACCTACCTGGAGACCGGCTCTGGTTGGGAAGACTGCACCTAATGGGAAAACCGAATATAATCCTAAGTTTAAGGAGAGTAGTTTTTATCTGCTTTATAATAAGATTCTTACTGATGAAAAGCTGTTGAGTGTCGCAAGAAGAAAGGGTTATAAGATAAAACTTTTCTTCCATCCTAAATTTGAGGCTCAGACTGTGGATTTTGAGACTACAGATGTAGTAGAAACGTTAAGCCCTACAGAAGATATGGACTATGTCACCATAATGAAGCAGAGCAATCTCATGGTAACTGATTTTAGTAGTGTGCAGTATGATTTTGCCTATATGAGAAAGCCTGTGGTATATTATCAGGATACTGTACTTCCTTACTGGCGTATAACCAATTTTGACTATGAAAATATAGGCTTCGGGGAGATATGCAAGTCGGCGGATGAGCTTATAGAGGTACTTTGTGAATATATAGAAAATGATTGCAGGATTAAAGAGGAATATAAAGGCAGATATGAAAGCTTCTTTGTGCAAAGCGACCGCCATTCAGCTAAGAGGCTTTACGAGGCAGTAAGAAAGCTTACGGAAGGAGAAGGAAAATGAAGAGAGTAATCACATACGGAACTTTTGATTTGCTTCACTATGGGCATGTCAATATCTTAAGAAGAGCAAAGGAATATGGAGATTATCTTATAGTTGCGATTTCCACAGATGAATTTAACTGGAATGAGAAGAAAAAGAAATGTTATTTTTCATATGAACAGCGCAAGCAGCTTGTAGAGTCTATCCGCTATGTAGATCTTGTTATTCCTGAGGAGAGCTGGGAACAGAAAATAGAAGATGTGAAGACGTACAAGGTGGATACCTTTGTTATGGGAGATGACTGGAAGGGAAAGTTTGATTTCTTAAAAAAATACTGTGATGTGGTGTATCTTCCAAGGACTCCTGAGATATCTACTACCCAGATAAAGAATGATTTGCAGAAATAGAAGGAAATCTATGATTGAAAAAAAGAAAACTGTTGTAGAAAAGAAAAAAAGCAGTATAAAAGAAGATAGTAAAATTAATAAAATCTCATGGAAAGCAGGTAATATGCTCTATCCACTTCCTGCGGTAATGGTAAGTCTTACTGACAAAGAAGGAAACAGCAATATTATAACTCTTGCATGGGCGGGGACTATATGTACCAATCCGCCCATGCTTTCTGTGTCTATAAGACCTGAACGTTATTCTTATAAGATTATAAAGGAGACTGGAGAATTTGTGGTAAATCTTACTACTAAGGAGCTTGCTTATGCCACTGATTATTGTGGGGTAAAGTCAGGAAAAGATGTGGATAAGTTTGGGAAAATGAGGCTTACAAAGCTTGCTTCGGAGAAAATAAACTCGGTAGCTATAGCAGAAAGTCCTGTAAATATAGAGTGTAAAGTAAGGCAGATAATGGAACTTGGAAGCCACAGCTTATTTATAGCAGATGTGGTAAATGTGAGAGTAGATAGCAGATACATTGATGAAAAGGGAAGATTTAATCTGGCCAAGTCAGAGCTTATAGCTTATTCGCATGGAAGATATTATGAACTTGGAAAAGAACTTGGGACTTTTGGATATTCCATTAAGAAAAGTAAAGAGACCATTAAGAAGATAAAAAAACTAAAGAAAAAACAATCAGAGAATAAAAAAATTAAAAAAAGTCCGGTACAGTAAAGTCCGAAGATAAGTACGGTAAATCAAAGAATAAGATTAACAGGAGAAAAATAATATTAAATATGAAAAAAATAATATAACTTTAATAGGTATGCCGGGGGCCGGAAAAAGTACAGTAGGAGTCGTACTTGCGAAGGTAATGGGCTACAGGTTTGTAGACAGTGATCTTGTTATACAGGAGAAAACAGGGAAGCTTCTTTCAGAAATTATAGAAGAAAAGGGAACAGAGGGCTTCTTAGAGGTAGAAGACAGGATAAATGCAGGGCTAATCTGTGAAAAGTCGGTTATAGCAACAGGTGGCAGCGCAGTATACTGCAAAAATGCCATGGGACATTTAAAAGAAATCTCAACTGTAATCTATCTTAAGCTGCCGTATGAAAGGGTAGAAAAAAGGCTTGGCAATCTAAAGGACAGAGGAGTAGCCCTAAAAGAAGGGCAGACTCTAAAAGACCTCTACGAAGAACGCTGTCCGCTTTATGAAAAGTACGCAGATGTGGTGGTGGAGGCAGATACTGCTTCTGTAGAAGGATGCATGAGGAGAATATTGGAGGAGATTAGGCATTGACTTTTTGCAGTAATGCTTCTTGCAGGGTTTTTGAAAAATTAATTCCCATTCCTATAGCTTTATCATTAAGCCATTTAGGAATGGTGAGAGTTTTTCGGACAGATTTTTCAAAATGTTTTTTAGCATATTCTAAAACATCTACAGTAACATAATTTACAAAACTTTCATTAAGAGAGTAGTCGGAAATTTCTAATTCCTTTATGCAGTCGGTTAAATTAATTTTATCGATAGGTGTAGGTTCTGGGGCAGGTTCGCCATCTTCCTTAAGCCAGTACAAATAGCCGGCAAGACAGTCAATCGCCATAGTAATAGCTTCATCTAAAGTATCACCACAAGTTGCCAGATAGTTTAAATCAGGAAAAATAACGGAATATGTGTTTTCTTCTTTTATAAAGCAGGCAGGATAACTTGATAACATGGTAAAACCTCCTTTGAAATTATGTGTAGGGGTTATTTCAAACCAGCTTGTTTTAGGATTGATATTTCGGTAGCTTTTGCAATATCTTTTGAATGAAAAGGTATTGTAACTTTTCCTTTTTTAAAAGGATGAATATAGTGACGATGGGAACCTTCTTGAGCTTTGAAAATCCATCCATCTTTTTTTATAAGTTTTTCCAATTCTTTTGCTTTGTATGGCATATATCAATCCTCCTGATAATATAAAGTATAGCATTGATATGCATAAAAATCAACACGCATAGAATGTGTTGTGAAAATGTAAAGAAAACGTTATAATTTATCACCTAATAATTAAACTATTCTGTGATATTATTATTTTCATAATAATCACAGGGAGAGAAATTGTATGGATACAGTACTCAGACTTACAAATGTAAACAAAAGTTTTGGAGAGCATCATGTCCTTCATGATGTAAGCTTTGAAGCAGGCAGGGGTGAACTTATCGGCTATATTGGACCAAATGGAAGCGGTAAGTCTACTACAGTTAAGCTGATGCTTGGCATTCTTGGAAAATATACAGGAACTATAGAAATTTTTGGCAAAAATATAGAAGAAGACCTGGTAAGCTACAAACGCAAAGTAGGCTATGTACCGGAAATTCTTTCTCTTTATGAAAGCCTTACAGGAGAAGAGTATATCTCCTTCCTCTCTTCCGTGTATGAGCTTAGTAACTGGCGTGACAGAATGCAGGAGCTAGCAGAGATATTTCAGATAAATGATGCACTTACAACCCGTATTTCAGGCTACTCCAAGGGTATGAAGCAAAAGATAGCAATCATAGGAAGCCTGATACACAATCCTGATATTTTATTCCTGGATGAACCGCTAAACGGTATGGATACGAATAGTGTAGCTGTATTTAAGGAAGTGCTTAAAACTCTTACCAGACAGGGTAAGACTATATTCTACTCTTCTCATATTATGGAAGTGGTGGAGCAGATGAGCAGCAGGGTAATTCTTCTTAAAGACGGTGCCGTAATAGCAGATGCAATGGTAGATGACCTCAAAAAAGATATGGGCGGCAGTATGGAAGATATCTTCAACAGGCTTACAGGCTTTACTTCAGGACATGACCTTGCAGCCAAATTTGTAGATACTCTGACTGGAGGTGAGCAAGGTGAGTAAAGAACCCCTGGTACTGAAGGTTATAGACAGATTTGTAAAGCCATTTTTAAGTAAAAGCTTAAATTATAGCCATATCCGGGAAATACTTAAGCTAAAGCTCCTTATGGATAATAGAAGGCTTCCTATAAATGCTAAAGTAAATGCTAAAAAAGAGGGCAAAGAAGCAAAAAGGTCTATGCTAGTGATGTGTATTACCTATTTTGGAGTAGGGATTTTCATAGCAGCCTTACAGCTTATGAGTAATACATTTGGTGCCAATATCTTAGCTTTTGCAGGCCTTATATTTATGCTTTTTTCTGTGTATATAAGCGAGTTTTCGGCTATACTGTTAGATACTACAGAAAAGAGTTTTTATGGTGCGCTTCCTATAAGCCATAACGAGATAAATGCAGCTAAAAATATACATATAGCATATTACATTGGCATAATAGCATTTTCAATGATGATGCCATCTGTAATAGCTGCAGTTATTTTCCATGGAGCTTTATACGGATTCATATTTGCGTTAATATGCATAGCGCTTACTATATTCTGTCTTCACCTTGCAGGAATGCTTTATTATCTACTCCTTAAAATATTTTCGGGAGAGAGGCTTAAGGATATACTTAGCGGATTTCAGGTGTTTGTGACTATAGCTCTTATCTTAGCTTATCAGATAGTTCCAAGGCTGATAAATTTTGCAGAATTTTCAAAGTCGGATATGGTTTTTTCACCATTTATGTTTATTATACCATCTGCATGGTTTTCTTCCGTATTCAAGGTATTTCTGGGAGCTGCGGCATGGTATCATTATGCACTTTCGGGAGTGGCTGTTCTGGTTTTTGTTCTGATTGAAATAGTATATAATAAAAAAGTAATGCCTGAGTTTGAAGGAGAACTTGACAAGCTTACGGAGACAGCCAGAGAAAGTAAATCTCTTTCAGTATTTTCAAAATTTATGTGCAGGATTTTTTCTAAAGATGAGCAGGAAAATGCTTTTATGAAGCTGGTACTCATACAGATTTCAAGAAACAGGGATATGAAATTAAAGCTCTATCCACAGCTTGCCAATGCACTTATATTGCCTTTTATAATCTTGTTGTCACAGCTTTCACGCTCCGGTGGCTTTACAGGTCTTATAACAACCGTAAGGGAAAGCAGATGGACTCTTGCGTTATTGTATTCAGTTGGACTTACATCATCAGTTCTTTATACTATCATAAGCCAGTCCGGCAATAAAGAGAGTCTGTTATTTTATCAGGTACTACCTATAGAGAATCTAAGCAAGTGCATAAGGGCAGGAGTTAAGGTTGTTCTGTTCCGATACATTACCCCGGTATTTATGATTTTATCGACAATGTTTATTGCTATTTGCGGAATAAAAGCCCTGCCGGATATAGTTTTAGCTTATATTGCTTTTATATTTATTACAAGCTTTGAAATACGTATAAGTAGCTGGGTGTTACCATTTTCAACAGAGACTGTCACTAACAATGCAGGCTACAATATGCTGATGTTTTTTATAAATATGATTGTTCTGGGTGGAGCCGGGTTTCTCCATATATTTTTCTTAAATACAATTTTATTGCAGGTTTTAGGAATTGTAGTTATGATAGCCGCTAATCTTGTATTGTGGAAATTTTTTATGAATAAGAAATATGTTATTGCAAGAGAATAAGTGTGTTATCGGATAAAAATAAGCCACTGCAGACTTTTAGTTTACAGTGGCTTATTTCATATTATCTTAGAACTTAATTATTCCAAATACGCTTGCAACAGAGCTTGCAAGAATTATGAGTATACAGATAGGAGCAAGATATTTAAGGAAGAACCTGTAAAGCCCTTTACGCTTAAACTTAGACGACTGTTCAACTTCTTTTATTATTTTATCAACTCCAATTATATAAACTATGAGTATACAGGTTGAAAGAGCCGCTATAGGCATCATGAGTGAGTTTGTAAGGAAATCGAAGAAGTCAAGTATTGACATTCCGAATATCTTTACAAAATCAAGCATACCAAAGCCAAGAGCTGAGAGAGAACCTAATACAACCATAACAATACCTATCACTACACTGGCGATATTTCTTTTCCATCCAAGCTGATCTTCTATGGTAGATACACAGGACTCAGCAAGAGAAATTGCACTTGTAAGAGCAGCAAGAAGCACCAGAAGGAAGAAAACTACACCGATTACATTTCCCATTCCCATGCTTGCAAATACTTTAGGCAGTGTAATGAACATAAGTGAAGGACCTGCCTGAAGCTTTTCAGGATCTCCATTAAAGAAGGAGAATACAGCAGGGATAATCATAAGACCTGCAAGAAAGGCTATAGCAGTATCAAAAATTTCTATCTGGGAAGTGGACTGTTCAATATCTACTTCTTTTTTCATATATGAACCATAGGTGTAGAGAATACCCATTGCTATTGAAAGAGAATAAAACATCTGTCCCATAGCTGCAACTACTGTCATCCAGGAGAAGTTATTAAAGTTAGGTATGAGGAAATATTTAACACCCTCAATGGCACCTGGTCTGGTTACAGAATAGATTGAAACTATAATTGCCAGGATTACAAGTACAGGCATCATCATTTTTGACACTTTTTCTATACCATGTTCCACACCACCTACTATTATAAGCAGTACAACTAACATAAAGATTAAAAACCATACTTCTACACTTGCACCTGAAGTAATGAAGCCGACAAAATAATTATCGTCTGCAAGAGCTTCACCGTTTCCACGGATATATTCAAACAAATACTTAAATACCCATCCGCCTATTACACTATAATAAGGAACTATAATCATAGGAATGATGGCATTTACCCAGCCACCTATCTTAAATGGAAGAGATTTACCAAATTTTTCAAAAGCACCTACAGGGCTTTTTCTGGTCATTCTTCCAAGTGCTGTCTCAGATACTATAAGCACATAGCCAAAAGTAAGCATAAGTATCAGATATATAAGGAGGAAGATACCTCCACCATGCTTAGCTGCAAGATAAGGGAAACGCCAGATGTTACCAAGCCCCACAGCAGAGCCGGCTACAGCAAGTACATAGCCAAGCTTGCCGGAGAATGTACTACGTTCATTATCCCTTCCAAATGGATCAAGATTACTTTCCTGATTTGTTTCATTGTTCATAATAAAAACTTCCTCTCTAAATAAATATTCTGTTATTTCTCAAAATCTACCATTCCCTGAAGCCATATTTCCCCCCTTAAACCTTCTGCCGGGGAGAGGTTCCCCAAGTAAATCCTCATTGTTTATGGCTATGTGGAAATCGAAACCATTGCAATTTAGAAGCAATTCTGTACAAGCCTCCCCTGTAAAGCTGTTTGTATGCGGTATTACTTCTTTTATTATTCCCAATATTGTATAATTATCTGATTCAGAACCAAAAGGAATGAAGCTTGTCTCAACTATACTATATACATCCTCGGTCTGTATGCGCCTTGCAACCATTGAATAGGTGTCAAAATCCATCAGAGTGAGAGTATTGATTGCATCTTCATTGCCCTCCTTAGCCGCCATAAGCAGAGTATCATGACGAAGGGCATCTTCATTCTGTACCCTGGTCTGTTCATCGGTCTTGCTTATAGGAAGCAGTATTTTTCCGGAAATTGAAAGCCCTGAAAGGGTTAGCGGCAGTTCTTTCTTTGAATTCATATATTCTCTTACAGAAAGATAATCTATGGAATTCTGTAAGTAAAATATGAGAGAAGTGCCAAAATGCAGGTCGTCACACATACCTGTATAGGCATCGCTGTCAATTCGTTTGTATATAGATACCTCCTGATAGCAACAAGGCTTACGCCCTATAAGATATGGGAAATAGTGCTCCAGATGGAAGAAGCCTTTCTCGTCATATTCTCCACGAACAGTAATTCCCATTCTTTCAGAAAAATTAAAGCTTTTCTCAACTATTTTTTTATGCTTGTCACCAGATAAAAAGCAAATTTATCAAGGGCCGGGTGAGTCATGACCAGCCCTAAAACCTTGTCTAATTCTTTTCTTGAAGGGATGTCAGAGAAACCTATCGCCCTTAAAAAACTGTGCATAAACTCACCTCCCCTGTTTGTGAAAAATTTAACTTAAGTATATTTATAATTTTAGAGTTCCCTGTAATTTTCCTACCATATCCTTAAGTGTACCATCCTCAAATGGGCTCTTAAGTCCGACTTGGGGAAGAAGCCCTGTAAAGAAGTCCTTTGCACCTAAGTTACAAAGCTTAAGATAGCTCTTCCAGGCTGCCTTGTAGTCATTATCCATCATAACTTTATACTGGAAAGCATTGGTCTGTGCAAGTACATAATCAATATAATAAAACGGACTGTCATAGATATGACGCTGTTTCTGCCAGAAACCACCGAGACTGTAATATTCATTTCCTGAATAATCAAGGTGAGGCTTATACTGCATTTCAAGCTCTCTCCACATTTCGTTACGCTGTTTTGGAGAAAGTCCAGGATTGGAATAAGCTATATCCTGGAATTCATCTACCATTGTTCCATAAGGAATAAAAGCAGCAGCTGACTCAAGATGCATATCAATATAATCCTGTTTTCTCTTACCGAAGAAAAGCTCCATCCAAGGCTCGGTAAAGAATTCCATTGACATTGAGTGGGTTTCAGCTGTTTCCATAGTTATATCGGCATGCTCATTAATAGGATCATCTACCATGCAGAAGCCCTGGAAGGCGTGTCCACACTCGTGCGTCATTACATCTGCGTCATCAGCGGTTCCGTTGAAGTTCGCAAATATGAACGGTGATTTATAATCAGGAAGATAGGTCATATATCCGCCTGTCTGCTTAGTCTTTCTTCCGAGTACATCGAAAAGCTCATTATCACACATAAAGTTAATAAACTTGGCTGTCTCAGGTGAAAGCTCATTGTACATCTTTCTTCCTGCTGCAAGTATGTCATCAGGAGTACCGATTGGAGCCGGATTTCCGTTGTTAAAGTATACACCCTCATCTTCAAAATGGAGTTTATCAAGCCCAAGTCTCATTCTGCGCCTGTCGTGTAATTTTTCCGCAAATGGAACAAAGTCACGTTTAACCTGTTCCCTGAAGCGCTTTACATCCTCCCTGTCATAGCAGTTACGGTTCATTCTATAGTAACCAAGCTGTATGAAATTCTCATAGCCGAGTTTTTCTGCCTGTGCAGTTCTGTTTTTTACAAGTCTGTCGTAGATGTCATCAAGTTCTTCCTTATTGTTGCTAAAGAACTCTGTATACTTCTTCCAGGCTTCTACACGCACATTTCTGTCAGAATTGTTGAGGTAAGGAGCCATAAGTGAAAGATTAAGAGTTTCGCCATTCCAGTCAATCTTAGCAGTAGCAAGAAGCTTATCATAGCGGCTCTTAAGAGAATTTTCCTCCTGCATAAGAGGAACTATTTTATCATCTACAGACTTCATAGCTAACTCAAGATTCTTAAATGCAACCTTACCGATTTTATTTTCTAAAAAAGCACGATATTCAGAATTGTAGAGCTTCTTACCGTACTCTACAAGCAGTGACTGAAGCACAGGGCCATTCTCATCATAGTAGTCATTTTCTTTACTGTAGAATTCATCTGTCACATCTATAGAGTGACGGATTTCTGCGAGTGTCATCTGGGTATATATGCTGTTTACAGTTTTATAATATCTTTTATGAACTTCAAACTGCTCTTCGCCCTCGATTTTTGCATTATCAAAAATCTTCCATAAGTTTTGTAAAGTCTGCTTTTAGCTTCTTCAATATCAGCCCTTTTTATAAGGCATTTCACTGAATTTCATTGTAATACTTCCTTTCTAAATTATATCTGCAAATAATAATGTTAAGCTATTTTCAAATTAAAAATCAAGCTATAAGAGAAAAAAAGTGGGCACTTAATTTTTTAAACACAAAAAACAAAGCGTTTTTTGATAAAATACTTTTGCACGCCTTAAAAAAACTACCCTGAATTCTATCGTTTCTATCGTTTCCCCTCTTTTTCCTGATTGACAGACCGGCACACCCGGTGCTATACTTAGCTGGGAGCATTCTTTTATTTCGCATTTCCCAGCAGCTGATTTTATTCGCACAAGGATAAGGGGCTCGGCAACTTCCCTTTATGTTAGGAGTAATCGTATGGAACTAATTAATCTGAAATGTCCGAATTGCGGGGCGTCTCTAAACGCTTTTTATTCGCTGCACCGGGCGTCTTGTGATTTTTGCAAAAGTAATTTTTTGATGGAAGACGGAGGAAATCCTATCACCTCTTCGGCACCCTCTCAAGATAATCCGATTGGCGTAAAATACGTTATGCGTCTGGTATCGGAGCTGGTGATTCAGTTGACCGAATCGTCAAGTAACTACGGCACTCGTCCGGTTGCCATGAAAGAAGGCATGTTAGATGCCTCTCTAAAAATCATTGCCGGCTGTGCTTATCTTCTCGGGCAAACCTATCCTGTCATTGTCGAATCCGGCTTTGTCCTCTCTGACTATGTCTACGAAGGAAAAGAGCGCCTTAGTCGGAAACAAAAACGGCTGTTTCAGGATTTTAATCAGTCCAAAGAAGCCCTTGCCAAGGAATACGAAAACAGCTTTCGGGCACTGGTGCAAAAGTATGGCGTTACCCCCTGTGAGGATAAGCAGCCCGGCACCGATTACTTAGCCAAACAGGGACTTTGCGATTGGATGTTTTTTCCCTGCGTAAAACATCATATTTATGGAAAAGTCAGTGTCTCCCCCTCTTATTTAGAAGCTTATTTTCCAGCACTCAAGGAAAATATTGACCGAATTAAGGGATATAAAGAAATCAGCCTGATGGCTGAAAAATGCCTCTCCTATATGTATCCGGACTCCGATGCAAGCTTGCTGGCTAACCCTTCCTTTATTTTTTTTAACGGAGATCTTAGTAAGCATGGGCATTTCCCTTGCATAGGTCAAATAAAATATAGCGAGTTTGGCATGGAGGATATTTCAAACCCGGAAATGGTTTGGGCTGTTCAGGTTTCCGTTATTTATCAGATCATCGAGCTTGCCAAGGAAAATCATCTTGCCCTTTGGGATTTGGCATACGGCCTTGAAATGGATGTCAATGATACGTCCTCAACTTCATCCTATTATATTTTGGAAACAATCCTCAGAAATCGCAAAGAGATGGTTAAGACATATAAAGAATGGTAATGACAGAATGAAAATGGTGCTCCTAAGACGCAGGTCTTAGAAGCACCATTTTTATAATCGTACGCCTGGCGGCGCACGTTTCTAACGGGTTAAAGTCCCGAATCCGCCCGGTAGTGGGAAGGATGCGCCGAAGGCAAGGGTGTCGAGGGCGACCTCGAATCTGAAGGAAGCCGGATGTGAGGAAGATACTAACTCATGGGCAAATCTCTGGTCTGACGAACAGAAATCTCATATGAGGTTATGCATGAGGATAAGACTGCATTACAAGCCAAAGTCCAATAACTACACGGAATCATGCATGATAAATGAGGCAGATAGATGGAGAGGAAGAAACGTGTGGTACCTAGGGAGGTCTGTGTGATATGCCTCGAAAGAGGTAACCATTGCCCAAAGCAATGCTGAACACACAGAAGTCAGCAGAGGTCATAGTAGTCGAGAGACAAAGGACTGAATCAGTAGGAGTCTCAAGTATGACTGAGAAAGGAGGAATGACCAGTAATGGCAGAAAACATTGAAAACAATGGCTGTTCACAAAGAGATAGTGCGGAACATGAAGGGTATGTGAAAGCGCGTAGGTCATTCAATCTGATATGGAAAGAAAGAGACAGTGCACAGCCGAAGCTCTTGGAAGCGATACTGTATAAGGATAACTTTAACAGAGCGTATAAGAGGGTTAAGGCAAACAAGGGAGCACCTGGAGTTGATGGGATGACCATCGAAGAGGCACTTCCTTACCTCAAGGAACACCAACAAGAGTTAACGACACGTATCTATCGTGGAAAGTATACTCCGTCTCCGGTAAGACGAGTTGAGATTCCTAAACCAGATGGTGGTGTGCGAAAGCTTGGCATACCAACAGTGATAGACCGTACACTTCAACAGGCGATAACACAGCAGTTAGTTCCAATCTATGAGCCGCTTTTTACAGACGGCAGTTACGGCTATCGTCCAAACAGAGACGCAAAAGGAGCAATACTAAAGGTTAAGGAGTACGCTGAACAGGGTTACACATATGCGGTAGTTCTAGACTTATCGAAATATTTCGATACAATCAACCACGAGATTCTTATCAACCTTCTGAGGAAAAACGTAAAAGATGAACGTGTAGTGCAACTTATCAAGAGGTATCTGAAAAGTGGCGTAATGGAAAACGGAGTAGTTATCGAAACAGATGAAGGGTCGCCACAAGGAGGGAATCTATCCCCTTTGCTTGCGAATATCTACCTCAATGAGTTCGACCAAGAATTCTTGAAGCGAAGTGTCCCATGCATAAGATATGCAGATGACATAGTGCTTCTTGCGAAAAGCAAAAGGGCATCGGAGAGACTCTTAGAGAGTAGTACGAGGTATCTCGAGGAGAAGCTGAAACTTACAGTGAACCGAGAGAAAAGCCGTACTGTCAGTGTATTTGCAATCCGAAATTTTAAATTCCTTGGCTTTGCATTGGGAAGGAACAGAAGTGGCGTATACGTACGAGTTCATTCAAAGTCATGGGAGAAGTTTAAGTCGAGCCTGAAAGAGCTTTCTTCCCGTAAGCGCTGTCAGTCAATCAAGCCAAGCCTTGAAAGAATCAAGGTATATGCAAGAGGGTGGCTTAACTACTATGGAATTGCAAGTATGAAGAATAACATGAATGACATTAACGGATGCTCTATCACAGAATACGTATGTGTATATGGAAACAATGGAAACGTGTGAGAACCAGATACCGAAACCTGAGGGGTATGGGAGTTCCACAAGACCTGGCATGGAAAGCAGCAAACAGCAGACGTGGCTATTGGTTTACAACACATACAGTCGCCATAAACATGGCAATGACAAAAGAAAGACTGATAAACAGTGGCTTTTATGATTTAGCCACAGCATATCAGTCTGTGCACGTCAACTATTGAAAGCGCTGTATACGAGAACCGTACGTACAGTGCTGTGAGAGGACGGCGGTTAGTCACCGCCTCCTACTCGATTATTTTAAATCAACGTATTATCCATTCCTTCTGTACAGGTAATTGCCAGTACTCCGTTTCCTATATGGCAGGCAACTGCAAGAGAAAGCGGATGAAGTTCAAATTCGTAGTCAGGGAAGGCTGACTGAGCCTCTTCCTTCCAGGCTAAAGCCTCTTCAAGATTGCCGCCATAGGCAAGAGCAAGATGAAGATTATGTTTGTCTGCACTTTCCTTAAAGCGGGTTTCCATATCTTTTTTTACAGCTTCTATCATAGTCTTTTTAGCCTGAGCCTTACCTCTGCATTTTGCATAGGCATCAAGCTTATCGCCCTGAATCTGAAGAACTGGTTTAAGATTAAGCAGGGTACCTATAGCAGCGGCAGCAGGAGTGATTCGTCCACCCTTCTTAAGATATTTCAGTGTATCAAGTGAAAGATAGATGGAAGACCTGTCTGCGGTTTTTTCAAGATACTCCTTTATTTCTTTTGCATTCTTACCCATTTTTACAAGTTCAAGCGCATCAATTACAGACTGATATTGTGTGACTGATACCCTTCTGTTGTCTACAATTTCTACTCTTCCGTCATAATCTTCGGCGAGCATTGAAGCAGTGGAGTATGAGCCTGAAAGACCGCTTGAAATAGGTATAAATACTACCTGTTCATGAGTCTTTAGAAGCTCATCCCACATATCGGTCATATCACCCGGAGAAGGCATGGAAGTTTTTACATCTATACTGTCATCAAGAAGTGCGGCATAAAATTCCTCGTGTGTCATGGTAACATCTTCAAATTGAAGATTATCATTTATAAAAAACGGAGACGGCTGTACGAACATTCCAAGTTCTTTTGCTCTCTTTTGGGATATTCCTGCATTACTGTCTGTAATTATTGCAATTTTCATCAAATCACCTATCCTATTATAATATAACTAAATCAGTCACAGGATTATGAAACCTGGCTTTCCACAATCCTTATATAAAAACATTATCCGATATTGTCTTAATAGTCAATATCTAAATGTGCAGAAAATAATTTTTGTTAAAATATTCAGATTACGAATATTTTTGCAAGGATTGCGGGAGGTGAAGCCGAAACAATCCTGTCTAATCTCTATAAAAAAGGAAAAAATGCAATGACAACAGATGAAAAATGGATGAAACAGGCAATCAGCCAGGCTGAAAAGGCAAGAAAATTAGAGGAAGTACCAATAGGCTGTGTAATAGTTTTAGATGAAAAGATTATTGCAAGGGGCTACAACAGGCGTAACACAGATCATACAGCACTTGCCCATGCAGAAATGATGGCTATAAAGAAAGCCTGTAAAAAAATAGGTGACTGGAGACTTGAGGAATGTACTCTCTATGTAACTCTTGAGCCTTGCCAGATGTGTGCAGGGGCGATAGTGCAGTCGAGGGTTAAGCGGGTGGTTATAGGGGCTATGAACAAGAAGGCAGGTTGTGCAGGCTCTATATTTAATCTACTTGAAGAAGACAGGTTTAACCATAAGGCTGAGGTTAAACGGGGAGTTCTTGAGGAGGAATGTGCTGAAATGATGAGCGCATTTTTCAGGGAGCTGAGGAAGAAAAAATCTGGTGAATGATACCTTTACATCATGTAAAGCAATTCTCTTAAAAATGCACAATAAAAATATTGAAAAATAATATTAAAATTAGTGCAAAAATTTAATTGAACTTTTTTTCTTGCATTTTTATAAATTTTTAGTATATAATGTTCCTTGCGTTCAACAAAAGAGTATGCGTCTTTAGCTCAGCTGGTAGAGCACCTGACTCTTAATCAGGGTGTCCAGGGTTCGAGCCCCTGAAGACGCACTGGGAAGGTCCTTGTTTGACAGAAAAGTCTGTCGGGTAGGGGCTTTTTGTTGCCTTTAATTGCTTGACAGAGGGATGGTTCTATTTTATACTCTATTTTATGTATCAGATATATCTGATGCAAATTAAATATTAAAAGCAGAGTAGGAAATCCAGCGTAAAGTGTCGGTCAGACGGGGAGTTGCTGACAGAACGAAGAGTGAAAGAACTCGCGATGGGATTTTCGCATCCCGCTGTTACATCAGAGTATTTTCGTTGATAATACTCTTTTGTAGTACGGATAAACTGCAAAGGAGGTTAATATTATGAATGAAAAAGAAGTGCCAAAGAAAAATGCCCTTGTAGCAGAACTACAGGGGGTGGCTGATTTTCCGGTGAATTTTGTAAAGGAAACTGTGACTTTGCCAAAAACATTTATAAAATCAGCAGTAGAATTTAAAAATCTGCATACCGTTGTTTTATGCGGACTTATGGGAGCGTTAAGCGTTATACTTGGAATGTTTGCCTCTATACATTTAGGACCATTTTCAATAACTTATGCCTGGATACCTAACAGGATTGTGGACTTTATGTTTGGACCGGTTGTAGGTGCTGCGTATGGTGGAATTATGGATATAATAAAGTTTATAATAAAACCAAATGGCTCCTTTAACCTGGCATATACAGCGATGGCAATGCTTGCAGGTCTTGTATTCGGTGCTATACTTTATAAGAAACCGGTAAGTTTTATGAGGATAGTATTTGCACAGACCTTGGTAAAAGTATTTATAAATGCGGGGATGGGGACTTATTTAATGGCCTTTGAAAGAGGACAGGCATTTATGACTCTTATGCCGGTCAGACTGGTTAAAAACCTTATTATGATACCGCTTGACAGCATCTTGCTTTTTGTGATACTTACATCAATTATGAAGGTTTTACCACGCTTGAAAAAATAATTGGGATGAAATGTTTTGCCTGGAGGGGAATATGGAAAATGAAAAGAAACTGGTTGTTGTAGCACTTGGAAGAAATGCATTTGGAAAGACTATACCAAAGCAGAAGGAAAATGTGAAGAAGGCGGCTGAGAAGATAGCAGATATTGTACTGGCAGGCTACAGAGTGGTAGTAACACACAGCAATGGAGAGCAGATAGGTATGCTCCATACAGCTATGACCGAGTACTCAAGGCTTGAACCGGAGTTTTCTGTAGCACCTATGTCAGTCTGTGGTGCCTTAAGCCAGGGTTATATAGGCTATGATTTGCAAAATAGCATAAGAGAGTCGCTCTTAAACAGAGGGATATATAAAACAGTCTGCACCATAATAACCCAGGTGAGAGTCGATCCTTTTGATAAGGCATTTACCAATCCCACAAAGGTTATCGGAAGATATATGAATCGTGACGAGGCAGATGCCGAGGTGAATAAGGGTAACTTTGTGGTGGAAGAGGAAAGGGGCTTTAGAAGAGTAATTCCTTCGCCAAGACCGATTGATATCTATGAGATAGATGCGATAAGAGCTCTTGCAGAGGCGGATCAGGTAGTTATAGCCTGCGGAGGCGGTGGTATACCTGTAATGCAGCAGGGAACTGTACTTAAGGGAGCCAGTGCTATTATAGAAAAGGATTTTACTGCGGCAAGGCTTGCGCAGATGCTTGAAGCTGATGAAATAATTTTTCTTACCAATAAGGATAATTTAATTGTACATAAAGGAAAAGCTGATGAAATGCCGCTTGAAAAGATAACTGTGGATGAGGCAGGAAAATATATGGAAGAAGGAAATTTTGAACCGGGACTTGATCTTGCTAAAATAGAGGCTGCTGTGGAGTTTGTGACTACAGGCGTAAAAAAGAGAGCCATAATAACTTCTCTTGATAAGGTTTTGCATGGAATAAAGGGAAGAGCAGGAACTATAATTGAAAGTAATGAATAACCTGGTTATAACATAGGGCGCAAGTACCGGGGTACTTTTGTTGTAGTAATCAAAACAGGGAAAATGGGCTGTCGCTTATTTTGGCGTGACAGCCCATTTTTTGTAAGAAATTTCTTATTAAACAAAAATCTTTCCCGGGGATACCGGACTCACAGCAGGGAAGTTTACCTTACGGCACCGCCCACACGCGAAGTGTGTACAGACACACGCTTTTTTAATACTGCCTTACAAGCTTAGAACTGGCTTTATGAGCAATTTCATTTGCTTTGTTGTTGCACCTGGTAAGTGTTTCTCTTATATCTTTTCCGTTTGCTATATCCTGCAGGGCCTTCCACCATAATGGACGAACTTCAGCCCACCCGGGAGTTACCTGGTAATAATCTCCCATAGATAGCATAAAGTTTTTGGAAAACAAATCCATGGTTTCACCGATTTCGGTATCGCTATAAATATCGGTGATTTCTTTGTGAACAGGAAAAAAGTGACTGGCTTTTACAGCAGCCCTTACTCCGTCAGGATCATTTGCCATATAATCAATGAAAATTTTTGCGGCTTTTATCTTGCTTTCATTTTTGCTATCGAAAATACCAAAGCCCCAGATACCTCCTACTAATTTTGAAGAGCCGCTTGGAGATGGGAAGTGCATTGGGATAATTTCATCACCTGCGATGGTTTTTCCTGCCCTGCTTATAGATTTATCGTTATGTGGCGAGGGATTCCAACAGATGGACATCGCAAGCTCTCCTCTACGAAACTTATCAATTTCTTCTACGCTGTTTAAGTCAGGGGCAATGGAAATTCCTTTTCTGGAAATAAGGGCAGTAATGGCTGCTATATTATTGGTGGAGTCTATTGTATATGACTGATGTTCTTTGTCTGTGAAAGAGCCGTCATAAAGATTGTTTATCAGAGCCCTGCTACCCTGATCTCCGCTCTGACCATTACAATATATGCTCAATACTTTTTTGTGACCACTTTTATATATGGCATCTACTGCCTTAAAAAAATTTACAGTAGTCCAGGTATAATTTGAAAGATTTATATATTTAAGAGCATCTGCTTCTTCAAATATTCTTTTGTTTATTGCCATACAATGTGTAGCCATGGAAAGCGGGTATTCGTAGTATTTTCCATCATTTGAGCGACAGGCAAATGTTATATTTTCGTATATATCCTTAGAGGCATCTGTATACATATCAGAAAGGTCTGACATAAGTCCGCGTCTGCCCCAGTTTGCTACAAGTCTTTCAGGACCTTCAATTATAACATCGGGAGTTTTCCCGGCTTTAACGGCCGCATTAACTTCTTTGTCACCATATCTATAGTCGAGAAATTTTACCTGAACCGAGATTTCCGGGTGTATTTCATTGAACTTTTTAATAAGCCCATTTACGACTTTTTTATTTCCCCAGTCACCTATCGGGTAAGTCCAGAGACTTATCTCAGTATCTTCCATGACAGGTCTTGCGACATTGCTTGTACAGGCTGTAACCAGGATGAGAATACAAAAGATGACAAAAGAACCAAATAAAGTTTTTGTTTTCATATAAACACCTCGTGATTGTAATAGTTAAGCCAGAGTCAATAGTGTAAAAAAACGTAATAATAAGTATATCAATAATAAGAATATTTTTCAAGTTAAATCTCAATTATTCTCCTGCTAAAAAAATATAAAAAGGAACATTATTAATACTTATAATATCAGTCATTTATAGAATTTGCAAATGAGTTAAGCCTTGAAGGTTGAAAAAAGTTCTGATAGAATATCTGGGATAGACCAATTTATTGAAAGGAATTGTAAAAATATGGATAAATATACAGAAGCTTCAAAAAGACTTATAGGATTTCTGGATGTAAACCCAAGTCCTTTCCATGTAGCAGATGCCCTTGGAAAAATGTATGAGAAAGCAGGATTTAAGAGGCTTTACGAAAAAGAGAAATTTGAAGTAAAAAGGGGCGGAAATTATTTTGTTACAAGAAATAACTCGGCAATTATAGCTTTCAGGGTACCGGAAGAGGAATTTAAAGGTTTTAACATAACTGCAGCCCACAGTGATTCTCCTACATTTAAGATAAAAGCTAACGCTGAAATTACTGCTGAGAAGAATTTTGTAAAATTAAATATTGAGAAATATGGCGGTATGCTTATGGCCCCCTGGTTTGACAGACCACTTGGAATAGCCGGAAGGGTTATGGTAAAAAATGGAAACAAGATAGAAGAATGCTTACTGCATATAGACAGAGACATCATTATGATACCAAACCTTGCAATACATATGAACCGTGAGGCTAATGAGGGCTACAAATATAATGCACAGGTGGATGCTGAGCCTGTATTTGCAGAGCTTGGTTCAGAAATAAATCTATATGATGTAATTGCAAAAGAGTTAAATATTTCTAAAGAAGCCATACTTGATACAGACCTTTTTTTAACTAACAGAGTTAAGGGGACTATCTGGGGCGCTAATAATGAGTTTATAGCAGCGGGCAGGCTTGATGACCTGCAGTGTGTATTTGCAGGTGCAGAGAGTATAATAGAAGCGAAAAATAAAAATAATATTGCAGTTCATTGTGTATTTGACAATGAAGAAGTAGGCTCGGGTACGAAGCAGGGGGCAGCATCTACTTTCCTTAAGGATGTGCTTATGCGTGTAAATAAGGCCCTTGGCGGAGATGAGGAGAGCTACTTACAGGCTGTAGCAAAGAGCTTTATGGTGTCTGCCGATAATGCACATTCGGTACACCCTAACTACGCCGAGAAAGCAGATCCATGTAACCGTCCGGTAGTGAATAAAGGAGTAGTTATTAAGTATAATGCAAACCAGAAATACACCACAGATGCTGTTTCGGAGCAGTATTCAGGGATATCTGTAATGAGGCAGGAGTTCCGGTTCAGACCTTTACCAACCGTTCAGATGTGGCAGGAGGTTCAACTCTTGGCAACATTTCCAATACCCAGGTATCGCTTAATGCTGTAGACATAGGTATGGCGCAGTGGGCCATGCATTCTCCGTATGAAAGTGGCGGAGTAAAAGATACATATTACCTTGAGGCTGCTATGAAACAGTTTTTTGAGACGGATATAAGTGAGAAACTGGACTAAAGTATACAGGTTAATAATAAAAACTGATATGTTTGAGGGTAGAGATGATAGTGACTATTATCTCTGCTCTTTGTTTTTTTGTAAAAATTTGGTAAAACTGCATATAATATTATATAAAAACTAACAAATAATGACAAAGATGTTAAAAAAATATAACAAAGTTTTATAAAAAAACTATGCACATATATCATAATTATCTATAAATGACTTGATTTTTAGTGAAAAACATACTAAAATTTAAAAGCTAACCAGAGATTAGTAAACTAAAAATATTTATGAGGAGGATGTGTGAATGAATAACTTAATGGATTCATTACCGATTTTAGTGCCGATTTGTGCAGCAGTTGCACTTATTTTTGCTTTTGCTCTGGCAAAATGGATTGGAAGCCTGGATAACGGAACTGACAGGATGAAGGAAATATCGGGATATATCCATGAAGGAGCTATGGCTTTCCTTAGTCGTGAATATAAGACTATGGTAATTGTGGTAGCTATATTGTTTGTTCTTATCGGAGTATTGCTTAACAGCTGGGTTACGGCACTGCTTTACCTGGTAGGGGCACTTCTTTCCGTACTTGCAGGATATTTTGGTATGACGGTAGCGACCAAAGGAAATGTAAGGACAGCCAATGCAGCCAGAGAAAGTGGTATGGTAAAAGCTCTTAAAGTAGCTTTCCGTTCCGGAGCTGTTATGGGACTTTGTGTAACAGGGCTTGGTCTGCTTGGACTTGGAGTAGTTTTTGTAGCCCTGGGTGTGGACTCTGCAGAGGTAATCACAGGCTTTGGACTGGGGGCTTCTTCTATGGCTCTTTTTGGGCGTGTAGGTGGCGGAATTTATACAAAGGCGGCTGATGTGGGAGCTGACCTGGTGGGTAAGGTAGAAGCCGGAATTCCTGAGGATGATCCAAGAAATCCTGCCGTTATAGCTGATAATGTAGGTGATAATGTAGGAGATGTAGCCGGTATGGGTTCTGACCTCTTTGAATCATATGTTGGCTCTATAATTTCTGCTATAACTTTAGCGGTCCTTATTCCTAAAATTACACCTCAGATAGGTGCAGAATTTGAGCTTGAACCATTTGTGGGAGCGCTCTTTCCACTTCTCCTGTCAGCAACAGGCATTATTGCCTCTATCATAGGAATTCTGTTTGTAAGAGGAAAAGAGGGCGGCAATCCGGCATCAGCCCTTAATGCAGGAACTTATGTCAGTGGTATTATAGTTATAGCAGCCTCATTTATAATGAGTAAGCTTTTGTTAAATAGTTATAATCCTGCCATAGCAATCATAGCAGGACTTGTAGTCGGCATAGCCATAGGTAAACTTACAGAAGTCTATACCTCAGGTGATTATAAGCATGTAAAGAAGATAGCGGAACAGTCTCAGACAGGTTCAGCCACTACAATAATTTCAGGACTTGGAGTAGGAATGATGTCTACCCTCTGGCCTATTCTCTGTGTTGCGGCAGGTATCCTTGTTGCCAATGCCTTTGCAGGGCTTTATGGAATTGCTCTTGCGGCAGTGGGTATGCTTTCAACTACGGCTATGACTGTTGCGGTAGATGCCTATGGTCCTGTTTCTGATAATGCGGGCGGTATAGCCGAAATGTGTGAACTCCCTCACGAAGTCAGGGAAATTACAGATAAGCTTGATGCGGTAGGTAATACTACAGCAGCTATAGGTAAGGGTTTTGCCATTGGTTCAGCTGCACTTACAGCGCTTGCGCTTTTTGCCTCATATTCACAGGTAGCAAAGCTTGATTCCATAAGCCTTTTAGATCCGCTTGTAATAGCAGGACTTTTTATAGGAGCTATGCTTCCTTTCCTGTTCTCTGCTATGACTATGAATTCGGTGGGCAGGGCTGCAAATGAGATGATAGAAGAGGTTAGAAGACAGTTTAAGGAAGATAAGGGAATAATGGAAGGTACATCTAAGCCTGATTATGCAAAGTGTGTAGATATTTCAACCAAGGCTGCTCTTAAGGAAATGATACTTCCGGGACTTATGGCTATAGTAGCTCCGCTTGTGGTAGGTATAGTTATGGGAACCGAGGCTCTTGGCGGTATGCTTGCAGGTGCGCTTTCATCAGGTGTACTTCTTGCAATAATGATGTCAAATGCAGGCGGTGCCTGGGATAATGCCAAGAAATATATAGAAGAAGGACATTTCGGAGGAAAGGGGAGTGCTCCTCACAAGGCAGCAGTAGTAGGAGACACAGTAGGTGATCCTTTTAAGGATACTTCAGGCCCTTCTATCAATATTCTTATAAAGCTTATGACAATAGTTGCAGTTGTATTTGCACCGCTTTTTGTAGCAATAGGAGGACTGCTTTAGCAGTAATTTGATTAAGTTAAAGCTTGAAAAACACAGACTCTGGTGATAACATTAGACTATGGATGTTGATAGGTGAGAAACTTTTAATAAGGCATCTGTTTTAAGGAAATTAAGGCAGGTGTCTTTGTTTATGGGATTATAAACAATATGGAGGCTGTGTAATGGAAAAGCATTTTTTAGATCCAAATACCTTGCTTGGAAGAATTGTAACAAGCAAGGACAAATATGAGGTAGTACATTTATCCCTTAAGTCAGGCAATGAAGTACCCGAATATAAAAATGAAGCAGAGATTCTAATCTTTGTGATAGAGGGCGAAATCCTGCTTATGACAGATGAGGCTGTTACACTAAAAAGTCTTGAACTGCTTGAAATACCGGCTAATGTAGAACATAGGATGGTAGCGGTTAAAGACAGCCAGGTAATGGCAGTAAAGATTAAAGCTGTGTAAAAAGAGTTGTTGAGTGTAATTAAGTCAGAAAGGCAGACTCATGGAAAATAAGCTTATAAAGGCACTAAAAGAAGAAATATCGGGGAAAAAGGTACTAATACTGGGCTTTGGCAGAGAAGGAAAGCTGAACCTTGAAGTTGTGGCAAGGGCAGGAGGAGTAAGTGAGCTTGCCATAGCAGACCAAAATGAGATTAACATAGAAGAGGCTAATGAAATAGCCGGCAAATCAGGTATGAGCGTATCAAAAATCAAAACTATTACAGGGGCTGATTATCTGGCTCATATAGATGAATTTGAAATAGTGTTTAAAAGTCCGGGAGTAGTCCTGTCTAAACCATTTTCAGAGTACAAAGCCCTTATTACATCTCAGACTGAGTATTTTTTAAAGGTTTATGGAAGCCAGACTATAGGTATAACAGGTACCAAGGGAAAAAGCACTACCACAACCCTCATCTACCATGAGTTAAAGGAAAACAGCTTTGATACACTTTTGGTCGGAAATATAGGTATTCCTGCCTTTCATCTGATAGATGAGATAAAAGAAAACACGAAAATAGTTTTTGAGCTTTCCTGCCACCAGCTTGAATATGGCAAATATTCACCTCATATAGGAGTGTACCTGAATGTTTTCCCTGAACATCTTGACCATTATGGAAGCTTTGAAAAATATAGAGCATCAAAAGAAAATATCTATAAGAATCAGAGTGAGAAAGACAAACTTTACTGCGGTACAGGTGTTATTCCAAAAGAAGGTGAAGCAAAGTCGGCTGTTACGGTAATCTATGATTTTAATCGTGAAGATAAAGAGTTTGAAAATGATGAGCATGTTACTACATTTGTAGAAAATGATTTTATATCTCACAAGTCATATACTACAGGAATAAATGAGGATGAAATAAGCTTAAAGGGTTTTCATAATTTCTTTGATATAGCTGTAGCTTTTGCGGTTTGCACAGATTTGGGGGTTTCTGTAGAAGGCTTTAATAAGGCACTTAAAACTTATAAAACTCTTCCGCACCGCCTTGAATTTGTAGGAAATATTGATGGAGTTAAGTACTATGATGACTCCATATCTACCATACCTGAGACAGCTATAGAAGCGATGAATACCATAAAAGATACAGATACCATTATCATAGGCGGTATGGACAGGGGGATAGATTATGAACCTCTGATAAAATATCTTGAAACCTCGCCTGTGCCAAATATCATCCTTATGGAGACTACTGGGGCAAGGATAAAGGAAGAGGTGAAAATGGGGTATATGGAGCTTAACAACTCGGAAAGGCTTCATCTTGTGGATAATCTCGCTGAAGCAGTCAAGCTTGCAAAGAAGCTTACAGGGAAGGGAAAGTCCTGTGTAATGAGCCCTGCGGCTGCAAGCTATGGCATTTTTAAGAACTTTGAAGAAAGAGGAGAGGTTTTTAAAAGGCTTGTGAAAGGGGAAATATAATCTGAAATTTTGATATCTGCTTATAAAATTAGTCAAATAAAATAATAAAAAATATAATTGATAATCGCGCTTGTTTGTTTTATTATGATGTGGATTATGTCGTATGTATAATATAAAGCTGAGGACTTGGTGGAAAAATGAAGGAAAAGAGAAATCTCACGTTCAAATATATAGTGATACAGATAGGCATGTGGGCGATGTATGCACCTCTTATGGGATACACATCGGTATTTTTGCTTGCAAAGGGCTTTTCCAATACAGAAGTAGGGATAATTTCCGGTTTAGGCTGTATAATTTCGGCAGTTTTACAGGCGATGGTGTCAAGCTATGCGGATAGAGAAAACAGTAAATCGGTTAAAGCCCTCCTTATTATGTTTACAGCCTTACAGATTGCTTTGGCAGTAGTATTGCTTGCTGTAGGCAATAATTTTGTACTTGCTATAGGCGTAATCTTTGGAGCACTCATAGCTATTATGCAGCTTATGGTACCTCTTACTAACTCCATGGCAATGGAAATGATGAACCAGGGGAAGCTTATTAACTATGGGGCTGCAAGGGGGACTGCTTCTATGGTGTATGCAATACTTGTAAATACAATGGGAGCCTTTGCAAAAGGAAATAATCTCAGCATAGTTCCCATAGCTACCATGCTTTCGGCTGCTATCCTGCTTGTGGGTACGGTTTTATTTCCTTTTAAGAAAGCACCGGGAAGTGTGGAAGAAGAATTGAAAAGTGAAACAGATACAAGACCATTTTTGGTTAAATACCCTAAGGTGGCTTTATTTGTTATAGGTGCAATCTGCGCTTATGTAGGTCATAATCTTATTAATGTGTTTTTGTTCCAGATTGTAAGCTTAAAGGGAGGTAACCATGTAAATATGGGTGTCTGTCTGTCTCTTGCGGCAGTATTTGAGATACCTGTAATGTTTGGTTTTGCTTATTTAGTTGCGAAACGTGACAGTAGTACCTGGGTAAGGGTAGGAGGTGTTGGAATTATGCTTAAGATAATTCTTACCTTACTTGTGCCTGATATGATAAGTTTATACATAGTACAGATATGCCAGTTATTCGGTTTTGCTACCTTTGTAGTAGCTACAGTTTACTATGCAAACCAGGTTGTTGAGGAATGTGACCGGGTTAAGGGACAAGCCTATATGACCATGGCAAACACGCTTGGAATAGTGTTTGCTTCGATGCTTGGTGGAGTGCTTATAGACATATATGGAACTAACGGAATGATGATAGTGGGTTCTGTGATTACAGTTGTAGGAACTGTATTAATATTCTTGTCTACAATGAAAAATAAAGAAGCAGCAGTATAATAAGGTTGACAAAGCTTACCAGATATAATACCATATAAGTATTGTATACAAGTATACCATAATCGGAGGAAGTATGAAAAAAATACCTTTTGTGACTTTAAATGAAGTTAAAGAAATAGCTAGAACCTATCCAACTCCTTTTCATATTTACGATGAAAAAGGGATTCGTGAAAATGCAAGGAACCTTAAGAAGGCATTTAGCTGGAATAAAGGTTTTAAGGAATATTTTGCAGTAAAAGGCAACTCCTAATCCATATATTTTAGATATTTTTAAGGAAGAAGGTTTTTGGTACAGACTGTTCTTCCCTTTACAGAGCTTATGATGAGTGAGGCTTGTGGAATAACAGGTGAAAACATAATGTTTTCCTCAAATGTAACTCCTGCTGAAGAATATGTAAAAGCAAGAGAGCTTGGAGCAATAATCAACCTTGATGACATTACCCATATAGATTTTCTTAATGAATGTGCAGGAATCCCTGGGAAGATAAGCTGCCGCTACAATCCGGGAGGAGTATTTAAGGTAAGTAATGATATAATGGACAATCCAAATGATGCCAAGTACGGTATGACAAAGACACAGATGTTCGAAGCTTTCACACGTCTTAAAGAGCTTGGCGTAAAGGAGTTTGGTATTCATTCATTTTTAGTAAGCAACACTGTAACCAATGATTATTATCCTATGCTTGCAGCAGAGCTTTTTAAACTGGCAGTTGAGCTTAAGGAAAAATGTGATGTGCATATAGGCTTTATTAATCTCTCAGGCGGAGTAGGAGTTCCTTACCGTCCTGAACAGAAACCAAATGATATCTTTGTTATAGGTGAAGGTGTAAGAAAAGCTTTTGAGGAAATTCTTGTGCCAAATGGAATGGGAGATATCAGCATATTTACAGAACTTGGGCGTTTTATGCTTGCGCCTTACGGACATCTTGTAACAAAAGCTATCCATGAAAAGCATATTTATAAAGAATATATAGGAGTGGATGCCTGCGCGGCAAATCTTATGCGTCCTGCTATGTATGGAGCCTATCATCACATAACGGTGCTTGGTAAGGAAGATGAAAAAGAAGAGTTTAAATATGACGTAACGGGCTCGCTTTGTGAAATAATGACAAATTTGCAATAGACAGGATGTTACCGCATATTGATATGGGCGACTATCTGGTAATACATGATACAGGTGCACATGGCTTTTCAATGGGATATAATTATAATGGAAGATTAAGGTCAGCAGAGCTTTTAAAGACTGAAAACGGAAAAGTTAAACTTATCAGAAGAGCAGAAACCCCGGCTGATTATTTTGCAACGCTGGATTATCCCGGATTAAAAAAATAAGCATGGCCTTGGGAAAGATTTTCGTTTTTTGTGATTTTTTTAGATTTGGACTAAAGTATTTGCAAAGTTTGTCGATAAATAAATCAGAGATACTAAATAACTTTGGTAAGAAGATTTGTTTATCGGCAGACTTTTTTTCTAACCTAAATTTATAGATGGAAGGTGATTACATGAGAGTAGATAATTATGGACAGGTTGCAAGTGCTTACAATGTAAGCAAGGCAAGAAAGGCGGAGGTTGTATCTAAGGCTGATAAGGGCAGTGATACTGTTGAAATATCTAATGCAGCTAAGACTTTTCAGGTTGCAAGGCAGGCAGTAGCTTCTGCTTCTGATATTCGTGCAGAAAAGGTTGCAAGACTTAAGGCAGCAATCGAAGAAGGTACATATTCCGTATCTGGAAGAGATATAGCTGACAAGCTTGTGGAAGGATATTTTGCGGTATAGATAAGTTTAGGCATATAAAATGCGCGGAGGAGCTATGGCAAGCTTAATCGAAGAACTAATTATGGTTCTGGGTGATGAGGAAAAGTTTTATGGTGAGATTATTCCTATTGCCGAGAAGAAAACCCAGATAATAGTAAATAATGACCTCCAGTCTTTAACCGGGATTACTGATGAAGAGCAGAAGTTAGTTGGCAAAATCAGCAAGCTGGAAAAGAAAAGACAGGAGGTCATTCGTAATATAGGCATAGTAATGAACAAGAAGGAAAGTGAACTTAATTTCATTACTATTATCGACCTGCTTAAAGGGCAGGAAAAAGAGCAGGAAGAGTTAAGAAGGCTTCATGATAAATTAAGAGAACCATTGATACTCTGACTATGTTAAATGAGAGAAACCAGCTGCTTATCAGACAGTCTATTGAAATGATTGACTTTGATATCAACTTGCTGCAAAGTCTTAGAACATCACCGGGCGTAGGACAGTATAATACTGCTTCTGAGGTGGAGATTCAGGGAACCGGGAAGGGAATGTTTGATGCAAAAAGCTGATAACTTATATGGAATTTGATTATAATCCGGGAGATAAGATATGGGTTTAATGACAAGTTTTGGAGTAGGAGTTTCGGGACTTAATACGGCACAGAGCTCCTTAAATGCAACAGCACACAATATTACAAATGTGGATACAAAAGGCTATGTACGTCAGCAGGTGCTTACAGTTGATAAAGAATACGAAAAAACAGCAACTGTTAAGAGAATGGATCAGACAGGACATGGCTCAATTATAGATAAAATAAGGCAGCTAAGAGACAGATTTCTTGATGGTTCTTATAGAAGAGAAAATGGAAGACAGGGTTTTTATCAGGTTCAGGCTGAGGCCATAGCTGAGATTGAAAACCTTTTTGGAGAGCTGCAGGGCACTACATTTCAGAGTGCCATGGAAGGCTTATGGAAGTCAGTGCAGGAATTGCAAAAAGAGCCTGAAAGTGTAGTTGCAAGAACCTCACTCGTAGAAACAGCCAATACCTTCATAGAACGCTGTCAGAATATAGTTACACAGCTTAAGAGCTATAGACAGGACATCAATCTCAAAATTAAAAATACCGTAGATAGGGTAAATGAGATAGGCAGGAAGATTGATGAGTTAAATGCCATAATACGAAAAGAAGAAGCAGGAGGTCACTCTGCTAATGACTACAGAGATGAACGTAACAAACTGCTTGATGAACTTGGCGGATATGTAAAAATGGACTACAAGGAAGTAAAAGATGGTACAGTCCTTGTTACTATTGAAGGAACACAGTTCGTGACTGAGTTTGGAATAAATGAGATAGGGCTTAAAACTACTGATGATGAGCAGAATCTGCATACACCGGTATGGAATTTTGATACAAATGATAAGGGTGAACGAAGGGAAGTATTTGATTTTAATACTCCACCAAATTCAGCATCAGATACGGACATAGGGTCACTTAAGGGATTACTGCTTTCAAGGGGAAGACAGGGAAGGTACACCGACATACCTGTTAAACCAAAGCCGGAAGATTATGAAGACGGCGAAGAGGATGAGTATTATATAGAAGCAATGAGGGCTTTTGAACAGGCAAAAATAAATTATAATAATAAGATAGCCCCCTTCTCTTTTAACCAATACAGAGGCGCAGTTTGACCAGCTTATTCATGGGCTTACAACCATGATTAACAATGTACTTGCACCTAATCTTACAGCGACCTGGACAGACGGCGGTAATGTAGTCTGGAGAAATTCAGAAGGAAAGATACTCGAAGGAGATGAAATTCCCCCTATAGATATTAATGATTTAGACGAATATAAAATAGAGGAAAAAGATGCTTTGGGCAGACCTACAGGCAGATATAAGGTGTCTATTCTTGATACAAAGCATGCGCCGGTAAGCTCAGATAGTTCCAAAACAGCCGGTAATGCCCTTTTTGAAAGAAAAAGCATGCCACGTTACAAGGAACTTGATTTAGAAATGAATGGTAAAAAGGTAATGCTTTATAATAGTGAGGATTACAATCCGGATGATGAAGGCTCAAAGTATTCTATGTACTCAATGGGAGAGCTTGAAGTAAATAGGAAGATAAGGGATAATGTTTCTCTTATTCCGTTAAGCTACAATACCAATACAGGTGATTACAGTATGGATATAGCTGCAAAGCTGAACAAGGTATGGAATGACAAATTTGCAGTGTTAAACCCTAATACACTTACTAAAAATACTTTGATGGAATATTATACTTCATTTACCTCAGAGATTGCTAATACAGGTCATACTATAAAGGCTTTAGCAAAAAGCCAGGACGTGACCAAGGCAAGTGTGGATAACCAGAGGCAGCAGGTTATAGGAGCATCTTCAGATGAAGAGCTTACGCATATGATAAAATTTCAACAGGCTTTTAATGCGGCATCCAGATATATAACTGTAATAGATGAGATGCTTGAACACGTAGTAACAAAACTTGGGAGCTGATGCCAATAACAGCAGATAGGAGATATATATGCCATCAACATTTTTTGGATTAGATATAGGAACTTGAGGACTTCATACCTATCAGGCAGCACTCAATACAACTGCACATAATATAACCAATGCAAAAACTGATGGATATAGCCGTCAAAAGGTTAACCGTCAGGCCAAAGATCCAATATCAATCGCACAGCGCTATGGAATGGTGGGAACAGGTGTTATAGCCAATAAAATATCCCAGATAAGAGATGAATATTATGATTTAAAATACCGTTCAGCTAATACTATTAATGGAGAGTATGAGGCAAGAACATATTATCTTAAAAACATCCAGAATTTCTTAAATGAAATTAAGGAGGGTGGTTTTAATACCAATTTTAAGAACCTGTTCAATGGTATGTCTGAGGTTGAAAAAGACCCTGCAAGTAAGTCAGCAAGGGCACAAATGGTAAATCAGGCTTATGCACTTACTGAGTATTTTAACAATTTGTCTGCTAATTTAAAGAACACTCAGAATGAAGTAAACTTTAATATTAAAAATACCGTAGATACTATTAACTCATATGGTGATCAGATTGCCACCCTTACCAAGCAGATAAATATGATAGAGGTAAGCGGAGGTTTTGCAAATGATCTCAGAGACCAGCGTAATCTTATTGTAGACAAACTGTCAAAGCTTGCCAATGTAACAGTTAAGGAAGAGCGTATTGGGGAAGGAATGAGTGGCAGTCTTTCGGGTGTTACACATTATACAGTGAAAATAAATGGTGGTTATCTGGTAAATAATTATGAGGCAAACAGGATTGAAGCAGTACCAAGAGACTACTTAAGTAATATAAATGATGTAGAAGGACTTTATGACCTTAAGTGGTCAGATGGACAAGATTTTAGTACGCATAACAGCAATTTAGGAGGAAAACTTGGAGCTTTGTTCCAGATGCGTGACGGCAATAATATGGGCTCTCTCAGATGTAATGTGAAAGAAGCTTCTGCGGGAGATACAGAGCTTACTTTGGAAGATACTAATATAAACAGCATAGAAAATATGAACTTCCCGCCAAAGGGACGAATTACAGTTGGAAGTGAAGAGTATGAATACACAGGATTTGATGTAAAAATGGAGAAGGATCCTGATACCGGTAAAACTAAATTTAAGTATATATTTAAGCTAAAAGAAGATAAGCCTATACAAAAGGACATAACTGAAGAAGATAAAGTTGTAGCTAAAATAGGTGAACAGGTAAATTTCAAGGGAATTCCTATTATATGGATCAGTTAAATAATTATGTGAGAAAGTTCTCAAAGGAATTTAATGAAATACATAAAACCGGTGAAGATTTAAAATGGAAACAAAGGGACTGATTTTTTTCAATGGAATAGACAAGGTTACAGGTGAAAAACTATAAGTTTAAGATTCCCTCGGAAAAGAAGATGAGGATGGAAATGAAATAACAGAATTTTCTTCTGAGGATGAAACTTATTATAAATTGACAGCACATAATTATTCTGTTACAAGAAAATTCAGGGAAGATTCAAGTCTTATTGCAGCTGCCGGTACAATTTCGGAAGGCATTGAAAATACTGATGTTATGAAGAAACTTGAAAATCTGCAAAAAGACAGGACAATGTTTGACCAGGGAAAACCTGAAGAGTTCTATCAGGCACTTACATCAGATATAGGTGTGGACACAAAGACGGCAGAAACATTTTCTACTAATCAGGATAAGATTGTCAAATCAATTGACAATCAAAGACTGTCAATTTCCGGAGTAGATACTGATGAAGAGGCAATGGATCTTGTTAAGTTTAAGAACTGCTACAATCTTTCAGCTAAAGTAATTTCAGTAATGAATGAAATATATAATAAGCTGATAAATGAAATGGCGATATAGTAAATGCTGTGATATAGAAAGGACTTAAGGTTATGATGAGGGTTACAAACCAGATAATGACAAATAATACTCTTTCCAATATAAATACCAACAAGGTAAATCTGATGAAGATAGAAGAGCAGTACCAGACCGGTAAGAAAATACAGCGTCCTTCTGATGATCCTATAGTTGCCGTAAGAGCTTTGAAACTCCGCAACAGCCTTACAGAGATAAAACAGTATTTTAAGAAAAATGTTCCTGATGCAAGGAGCTGGATGCAGACTACAGAAAGTGCTTTGAGACAGATAACTGATATGTGTACTGTACTTCACAGCCATGCAACCAGGGAGCCAACGGCACTTTAACTCCGGCAGACCGTGCGAGCATAATGAAGACTATGTCCCAGTACAGGCAGCAGATATATCAGGAAGGTAATGCAAACTATGCCGGAAGATATGTATTTACAGGATATAAGACTGATACAAGCCTGACTTACCTTAATGATGATAAGAGTAAACAGTATACCATAACTGAGGACCTGGATAAAACTGCAATTAAATCAAGGCTCAGCACAACAGGAGGATATTCCGTTAAAGACTATGAGCCGGGTGGAAATAATGATTTCTCAGAGCATGCAGAAAATAAAGAGATTAATTATCTGAGGCTTGCTTATAAAAAGCTTGATACTGCATCAGGAGATTTTCCTAAGCTTACATATAAGGATTCTGATGGTAATGAGGATAATATTGATATTTCATCAGAGGATGCTGAGGGTAATACTCTTACTTCAAAAAGCCCTAATGCTTATGAAAAACCAGAATCAGGAGCCAAGTACCTGGCTGATACAGGAGAACTGATTCTTTCAGATGAAGCTGCTGAACAGTTAAGAAATGCAAAGAGCTTTAATGTAGAGTATAACAAAACTGAGTTTGCAAAAGGCGATGTACGTCCTGAACACTATTTTAACTGCAAGGCTGCGCCTCTTGATGAGGATGGTAATCCTGTAGATGATGAAGAGAAGATTATAAACTATAAAAAAGAAGATCAGGATATAGAATATGAAGTAGGCTTTAATCAGCGTCTTCAGGTTAATACTCAGGCAAAAGATTCAATAAAGCATGAGATTGGAAGAGAATTAGATGGCATTCTTGCAAGTATTGAAGATGTAAATGCAGTTGAAGAAAAATTAAAGGAAGTAGATAAACTTATTGCCAATACCACAGATACTAAAGACTTAGAGAGTCTTAAAAGACTTAAGGAACAGATGACTACCGAATTTAAGCTTAAAGAAAAGGTTATGCAGGAGAGCTTTTCAAAAGCTCTTGACAGTATACGGGGGTTTCAGGATACAGTAAATAAAGCAATTGCAGATCTTGGAAGCAGGGGAGCCAGACTTAATCTTACAGAAGAGAGGCTCTCAGGGCAGACAGATGACTTTACGGATCTTATGTCAAATAATGAAAATGCAGATTTGACAGAAACAATTATTAATTTTAATGCCCAGAATGTTATATATAACGCATCTTTACAGGCGGGGGCCAAGGTGGTTCAGAATACCCTGCTTGATTTCCTTAGATAAGGTGGTTTGTTGATAAATAGTAAAAGCATAAGTAGTTTGGTGGAAAGAAAGGGGTAGAAAGTATGCTTGTACAGACAAGATTTTTTGGAGAAGTTGATATTGATGAAAATAAAATTCTTACCTTTGAAAATGGAATTATAGGGTTTGAAGATATGAAACGCTGGACAATAATGTATGACATTGATAATGGTTCGGGAGGGCTTATTTCATGGTTCCAGTCGCTTGACTTTGCAGGCCTGGCACTGCCTGTTATCAGTCCGTATTCGGTGACCGGAAAATATGAGCCGATAGTCGAAGATGAACTCTTAAAGCCACTTGGTGAATTTAAGGATGAAGATTTACTTACATTTTTAACCATTACCATACCGCATGAAGATCCAGGTAAGACAACAGCTAATTTCAGAGCACCATTACTTATTAATCCAAATAACTGCAAGGGTGTACAGATTATTGTAAATAATGAAGATTATCCTGTTAAATTCAGTATTTATGATTCAGTACAGAAAATGAAGGCAGACAAGAATAAATAGGAGGTAATAGTATGTTAGCTTTGTCAAGAAAAGCCCGGAGAGAGCGTTATTATAGGAAATAATATTGAAATTACCATACTTGAAGTAAAAGGCGAACAGGTAAAAGTCGGAATTAAAGCACCGGAGAGTGTGGCAATATATAGAAAAGAACTTTTTGAACAGATACAGAACTCGAATAGGGAAGCATCTGCAATCAACGAACAGACACTGAAAAACCTCAATAAAATTTTTGAATAAAAATTATAAGGGTTAAGTTTATGAGATATATTGTCGATATTCTATATAGAAAGCGTGTTCTATGTTTTAAAACAATGGATTGTAAAAATAAGTTTACATGGAGGTGAACAAATGAGTCTTAAGATGATGCCAAGTGTACTGGCACAGTCTACAGGCATCGACATTAACGCAGGCACAGGATACTCCGGTACGGAGAGAACGGAAGCAGATTTTGATATTGATGTAGTTGCAGTAGGGCAGACTGGAGCCGGACAGACAGGTCATACAGATGCTGGAGAGCATGAGGAAGAAATTTCTGATGCTGAGGCCAAGCGTCGTATTAAAAGCGTGATTGATCAGGCAAATGAAAAGATTAAGCAGCAGAATGGCTACAGAAGGCTGGCTTTTTCATATAATAAGGAAACTAAAAAGATATCAATCAAAGTGTATGATGAGATGACCAAAGAAATAATCAGAGAGATTCCGCCTGAAAGGACCAATGTCATACTTAATAAGATACATGATCTTGCAGGGATAGTGGTTGATGAGAAAAGATAAGGAGGAAGGATATGCCGTTAAGACTTTCCGGATTGAATTCGGGTATGGATACAGAAGCCATGATAAAAAAGATCATGGATGCCCAGAGAACCAAGCTTAATAAAATTGAAGGAAAAAGGACTAAACTTGACTGGAAACAGGAAAAGTGGAAAGATCTGAATAAAAAGTTATACTCACTTTATACAAATAAAGTTTCTGCGCTTAGATTTTCAAGTGCATATGGAACTAAGAAGGTGACCAGCTCTGATGAAAATGTAGCTAAGGTTACCGGAGAAGCCTCTGCTGTTAATGGAACCCACAGGATTCAGGTAAAACAGCTTGCTACATCACAGAGTATTACAGGAATCAGAGTTAATGATGAAATTAAAAAGACTCTGTGCTTACAGATATTGGCTTTGAACTTGGTTCAGAGATTAAATTTAAGTCAGGAGGCAAGGAGTATACCTTAGAAGTTGATGGTGATACTACAGTTGATGATTTTATAAAGGCTGCAAAGCAGGCAGGAATCAATGTAAACTTTGATGCTAATCAGCATAGATTTTACTTATCATCTAAAGAAACCGGCGAGAACAACAAGTTTACAATTGAAGAATCTAAAAATGATGCTCCTATTACCTCAGGATTAACTGCTCTTGGACTTCATGGAACAGGTGTTACAAGGATTGAAGCTCAGGATGCGGTATTCAGGGTAGACGGAGCAGAGTATAAGACAGCTACTAATACCAACAATATAAATGGTCTTAATATAACTCTTACAGGAACTACTGCCAACTATGATTCCGGTGCTTCAGGAAAGAGTGTAACAGTGACTGCTAATACAGATGTAGAATCTATATATAACAATTTTAAGAGTTTTATAAAAGAATATAATTCAATTCTAAAAGAGATGAATGATCTTTTTATGCAGGTTCTTCAAGGGGATATTCGCCTCTTACCGCAGATCAGAAGAAGGAAATGTCCGACAAAGATGTAGAGAACTGGGAAAAGAAGATTAAGGATTCTATACTCAGGAGAGATGAGAAACTTGGCAAAGTGCTTACTGCAATGAAGACTGCAATGCAGACTTCTGTTACAATAGGCGCAGACTCTGAAGGAAAGGGTGGAACTAAGTACAGCCTTTCAAGCTTTGGAATTATGACTTCTTCCGATTATAAGGAAAGAGGACAGCTTCATATATTTGGAGATTCAGAAGATGGTGTGTATGCTGCAAAAGAAGACAAGTTAAAGAAGGCTCTTACTGAGAATCCGGCTGAGGTTGCAGAAGCCCTCCAGGGTATCATGACAAATCTTTACAACAAGATGACAGATGCCATGAAGGGAACAAGTCTTTCATCTGCAATGAGTTTCTACAACGATAAAGAAATGACTCAGTTAGCAAGTACGTATAAAAAAGAATATACTACTATGGAAGATAAGCTTAACAAGATGGAAGATAAATATTATAAACAGTTTGCGGCAATGGAAAAAGCAATGTCTACAATGAATGCACAAAGCAATAAGTTAGCAAGCATGCTTGGTAAGTAATAAATGAAGATTAAAGGGATATCATGAAAATGGTATTCCTTTTTTAAAAATACTAAAGTAAAATTTATTTTATCCGATATATACATTGTAGTCAGAAACAGTTATAAACCGGAGGAACCAAGATATGGCAAATGCAGCTAGTTTATATCAGGGAGCAGCAATAAATACAGCAACACCGGCCGAACTTACGCTTATGCTCTATAATGGAGCTATCAAGTTCTGTAATCAGGCAGCGGTGGGAATAGAAGAGAATAATATAGAAAAAGCCAACAACAACTTAATTAAAGCTCAGAATATAATCTGGGAGCTTCAGGGAACTCTTGATTTTAAGTATGAGGTGGCTAAGGATTTTGACCTTATATATAAGAGAATATCACGAAATCTGCTTGTTGCAAATGTTAAAAAAGATATTGACAAGCTAAACGAAGCCTTAGAAGATATCAGAGGAATCAGAGATGTCTGGGCACAGGTAATGAAGGTGGCTAAAACAGCGTGATGAATACAGAAATTGCTAATTACTTAGAACTTATGAAAGATTCGTTAGTGAAGAAAGAAAGGGTACTTACTTCTATTCTTGAACTTACAGAGCTACAGGAGCGCCTGCTAAATGAAGCTGAGTTTGATGATGAGGCTTTTGACAGTGTAATAACAAAAAAAAGCCTTCTTATTGAAGAAGTAAACAAATTAGATGAAGGGTTTGAACTTACTTACAAAAGAATTTCAGATAAAGTAAAGGAAAATCCTGTTGCTTACAGCAAAAGCATAGAGAAACTTCAGGCGCTTATCAGACTGCTTGTAGATAAGGGAGTGGAGATAGAGACTGCTGAAAGAAGGAATCAGGCTAAGTTTGATATGAAGGTGTCTAAAAGCAGGGAGAAGATCAAAAGTTATAACCTTAACAGCAATGCAGTCACAAAATACTATAGCAATATGAGCGGAAACACTGGAGAAACGACATATTTTGTGGACCAGAAAAAATAATTAAAAAAAGCTAAAAGTTTTTGGGAGTAACCGATATATACTTTGAAAGTAAAACTTAAAGTCAATCTGACGGAGTGTACGGCCTTAGAGAGACCTAAAGTTTTCAAAAATATTAAAATATATTCAGCAAGGATGCTGGATGCAAATTCAAGGAGGAAAATTATTATGGTAGTACAGCACAATCTTACAGCAATGAACTCAAACAGACAGTTAGGAATCACAAGCGCATTACAGGCAAAGTCATCTGAGAAGCTTTCATCAGGATACAAGATCAACAGAGCAGCAGACGATGCAGCAGGTCTTACAATATCTGAGAAGATGAGAAGCCAGGTAAGAGGTCTTAACAGATCATCTGCAAATGCACAGGATGGTATTTCACTTATCCAGGTAGCAGAAGGTGCTCTTAACGAGACACATTCTATTCTTCAGAGAATGAACGAGCTTGCAGTACAGGCAGCTAACGATACTAACACAAATGATGACAGAAATGCAATCCAGAAGGAAGTTGTAGCGCTTACATCTGAGATAGACAGAATCAGAGAGACAACAGCATTCAATACACAGAACCTTCTTGATGGAGATTTCACAGAGAAGAAGATTCACGTAGGTGCACTTAAGGATCAGACAATCGAAATCAGCATCAACAACATGGATGCAGCAACAATCGGAGCTGCTGACCAGGATCTTACAACTCAGGATGGAGCAGAGACAGCAATCGAAGCATTCCAGGGAGCAATTAAAGTTGTATCTGAGCAGAGATCAGACCTTGGTGCTCTTCAGAACCGTCTTGAGCATACAGTACTCAACCTTGATAACGTATCAGAGAATACACAGGCAGCTGAGTCACGTATCCGTGATACAGATGTTCCTACAGAGATGGTTAACTTCAGCAAGAATAACATTCTTGCACAGGCAGGCCAGGCTATGCTTGCACAGGCTAACCAGTCTACACAGGGTGTTCTTTTCATTACTTAGATAATCTTAAAGTACACATAATAAGAAAGACCGTCAGAAATGACGGTCTTTTTGGTGTTTAAATAAAACAATGTTGAAACAATGATATTATGGTGGTAGAATTAGTCCTTGGATAGTGAAGTTTTCCTATTTTGCGTAGGAGGCAAGATAGGCATAATGTCCTTCGGGACATCAGCTAATTCTTAGGGAGCATTCATTTTGTAATGGATACTCTCTTCTCCATAAATATAGCATATAGGAGCAGTAATTGCAAGCCGGATATATTACAATTAAATTTTTATAAAAAGTTAAAATTATCTATTAAGTTTTTTTCAAGTAAAACCGATATATAATATGTGAGGAAGAAAACATAGTGCTTACGGCCGAAGCCTAATGTACCTCACCAATAATAACAAAAATAACGGCAAGGAAGCCGATTTTAAATTCAAGGAGGAAAATTATTATGGTAGTACAGCACAATCTTACAGCAATGAACTCAAACAGACAGTTAGGAATCACAAGCGCATTACAGGCAAAGTCATCTGAGAAGCTTTCATCAGGATACAAGATCAACAGAGCAGCAGACGATGCAGCAGGTCTTACAATATCTGAGAAGATGAGAAGCCAGGTAAGAGGTCTTAACAGATCATCTGCAAATGCACAGGATGGTATTTCACTTATCCAGGTAGCAGAAGGTGCTCTTAACGAGACACATTCTATTCTTCAGAGAATGAACGAGCTTGCAGTACAGGCAGCTAACGATACTAACACAAATGATGACAGAAATGCAATCCAGAAGGAAGTTGTAGCGCTTACATCTGAGATAGACAGAATCAGAGAGACAACAGCATTCAATACACAGAACCTTCTTGATGGAGATTTCACAGAGAAGAAGATTCACGTAGGTGCGCTTAAGGATCAGACAATCGAAATCAGCATCAACAACATGGATGCGGCAACAATCGGAGCTGCTGACCAGGATCTTACAACTCAGGATGGAGCAGAGACAGCAATCGAAGCATTCCAGGGAGCAATTAAAGTTGTATCTGAGCAGAGATCAGACCTTGGTGCTCTTCAGAACCGTCTTGAGCATACAGTACTCAACCTTGATAACGTATCAGAGAATACACAGGCAGCTGAGTCACGTATCCGTGATACAGATGTTCCTACAGAGATGGTTAACTTCAGCAAGAACAACATTCTTACACAGGCAGGTCAGGCTATGCTTGCACAGGCTAACCAGTCTACACAGGGAGTACTTTCATTGCTTAGATAATATTATATTACACATAATAAGAAAGACCGTCAGAAATGGCGGTCTTTTTGATGTTTCAAATCTTTTCAGTTTTTTTAACACTGTCATAAATATATAGGCATTTATTTTAATTTTTTTATCTGGACTTTACCCTTGATATTTAAGGCTATTTAAGTAAAAAAATATTATTTACTGTTTATTGAAAGTATAAGTCTGATATGCTAGAATGTTTTTCGGAGAGTATCTGTGGCAGAATGGGAAAACTCCCTAAGTACAAACCGAGTAATCGGAATAATACGAAGGGAGGGATGTGTATGACAGATTATGAAATCATTATGATTTTTCTGGGGATATTAGCACTGCTGATGTCCTTCGGAGGTCTGATTATTAACATTCTTACTTTTCTCCGCAAAAGAAAGTAAGTTTACCTAGCTCGTCACTGATAAAGATAGGTGCGTCCTTATGGACATCAGCACCAAGTCTTAGGGAGTATACATTTGACATGGATACTCTCTTCTCCATAAATATAGCATATTACAAAATTAATTGCAAGACAGATTGTTGTCTGGCTAGTGGTGTAAAACCTGTAATAAATGTTAAGTTGAAAATACAACCCGGATTTACAAGGGATTGAAAGGAGATAAAATGGCAGCAAAAAAGACAGAGAAAAAACAAAAGGAGATAAGGCAGAGTGCCTGGGAGAAGTACGATAAAAAGGCACTTGAGGCTTGCTTTGCATTAAGTGAGACCTACAGACAGTTTATTTCAGACTGTAAAACTGAAAGAGAATGTGTGGACGAGTCAATTAAACAGGCAAAAAAGGCAGGTTATAAAGATCTTAGCGAACTTATTGCAAAGAAGAAAAAATTAAAAGCCGGTGATAAAGTCTATATGTCAAATATGGGCAAGGCTCTTGCACTCTTTGTAATAGGAAAGAAACCTCTGGCAGAAGGCTTAAATATACTTTGTGCTCATATAGACTCACCTAGAATAGATGCTAAACAGGTACCTCTTTATGAGGACACAGAGATTGCTATGCTTGATACGCATTATTATGGCGGTATTAAGAAGTACCAGTGGGTAACACTTCCATTGGCTATACATGGTGTAGTAGTAAAAGAGGACGGAACCTCCCTAAATATCTGTATAGGTGAAGACGAAGAAGGGCCTGTAATAGGAATTACAGATTTACTTATCCATCTTTCGGCAGATCAGATGCAAAAGACTGCTTCTAAGGTAGTAGAGGGAGAAGACCTCAATGTAATGCTTGGAAGTATGCCGCTTAAGGGTGAAGAAAAAGAGGCTGTAAAGGCAAATATTCTTAAGATATTAAAGGATAAATACGGTATTGAGGAAGAGGACTTCCTCTCCGCAGACCTTGAGATAGTTCCGGCAGGAAAAGCTAAGCATTACGGTCTTGACAGCAGTATGATAATGGGCTACGGACAGGATGACAGGGTTTGTGCCTATACTTCACTTAAGGCTATACTTGATGCTCCAGCTCCTGATAAAACAGGCTGCTGTCTGCTTGTAGACAAGGAAGAAATAGGAAGTGTGGGTGCTACAGGTATGCATTCCAGATTTTTTGAAAATGTAGTGGCAGAGGTTATGAACCTTGCAGGCGAGTATAATGAACTTGACCTAAGAAGGGCTCTTGCTAATTCACGTATGCTCTCATCTGATGTAAGTGCAGCCTTTGATCCTAACTATCCTAATGTAAATGAGAAGAAGAATACAGCTTACTTTGGAAAAGGAATTGTATTTAATAAATATACAGGATCTCGCGGTAAGAGTGGCAGCAATGAGGCAACTGCCGAGTATATGGCAGTCATCAGAAAGATAATGAAGGACAATAACATAACCTTCCAGACGGCAGAACTTGGTAAGGTAGACCAGGGTGGCGGCGGAACTATCGCTTATATAGCGGCTGCTTACAATATGGAAGTAATCGACTCAGGAGTTGCGGTTATGAATATGCATGCTCCTTGGGAAATAAGCTGTAAGGCTGATATTTATGAGGCATATCTTTGCTATAAGGCATTTTTTAAAGGATGCGTAAATAAATGCAAGAATAGATTTTTAAAAATATAAATTTAATTATGGGCTGTTGTACCAAGTACAAAAATGCGAAAAAAATACAGTAATTGTAAGTATTTAAGTTTACTATATTTATTAGCATTTTGCACGGTGCGTCGGCTCATTTTTATTTATATGGAAGTAGTTTTAAGTTAAAAAAATTTTTGTCTAGCTTAAATCGGCAAAAATACAGACTGTATCATATATAATCTTTATATGATGATATGGGTGTCAAAAGTATTTGACACCCAATGATACAGGATTGCTTCGGCTTCCCCTCTCCGGGTTTTTGCAAAAATATTCGTAATCCGCTCATTTTTTTTGCAAAAAATGGCTACTTACTCATATTTTTGCGTGTCAAAAGATAATAAATTCTCTTGCAAGCAAGCTTGCATCGAATTTTTATACTTTTGACACTTGTATCATATGATAATTGAATAATATAGGGTTTTTATGTTATATTTTTTTAATAGATTTTTAATTAAAAACTTGAAAGGAGCCTCAAGTGAAAAAAGAATTAGTAGTTGTAATTGATTTTGGCGGACAGTACAACCAGCTTGTAGCCAGAAGAGTGCGTGAAGCCAATGTTTATTGTGAAATATATTCTTATAAGACAGAATTATCTAAAATAAAGGAAATGGATCCTAAGGGAATTATTCTTACAGGAGGACCAAGCAGTGTGTATGAGGAAAACGCTGCAACCTGTAGTGAGGAATTATTTAAAATGGGGATTCCTGTACTTGGACTTTGCTACGGAGCCCAGCTTATGAGCCATGTCCTTGGAGGTAAGGTTGAAAAGGCGGAGCATAGGGAATACGGAAAGACAGAAACTGCTTTTAACACATCCTCAAAACTTTTTACCGGAATTCCTGAAAAATCAATCGTATGGATGAGCCATTTTGACTATATATCAAAACTTGCAGAAGGCTTTACTTCTATTGCCCACACAGTATCTACCGCAAATGCGGCTATTGAAAATGTAGAGGCAGGGCTTTACGGAATACAGTTCCACCCTGAGGTGCTTCATACCGAGTATGGCAAGGAAATGTTGTCAAATTTTGTACATAACATCTGTGGTTGTGCAGGAGACTGGAAAATGTCAGCTTTTGCAGAAAGCAGTATAAAGGAAATCAGAGAAAAAGTAGGAAACGGTAAGGTACTTTGTGCCTTATCAGGCGGAGTTGATTCCTCTGTAGCGGCAGTTCTTCTTTCTAAGGCAGTCGGTAAGCAGCTTACCTGTGTATTTGTAGACCATGGTTTACTTCGTAAAAATGAAGGAGACGAAGTAGAAGCTGTATTTGGTCCAAATGGAAGCTATGAGCTGAATTTTATCAGAGTAAATGCACAGCAGAGATTCTACGATAAGCTTGCAGGAGTTATAGAGCCTGAGACCAAGCGTAAGATAATAGGTGAGGAATTTATCCGGGTATTTGAAGAAGAAGCGAAAAAAATAGGGACAGTGGACTACCTTGTACAGGGAACAATTTATCCTGATGTAGTGGAAAGCGGTGTAGGCGGTGAGTCGGTAGTAATAAAATCACACCACAATGTAGGCGGACTTCCTGACTATGTTGATTTTAAGGAAATTATTGAGCCTCTGCGCAATCTCTTTAAGGACGAAGTAAGAAAGGTAGGCCTTGAACTTGGCATCCCTGAACGTCTTGTATTCCGCCAGCCATTCCCTGGCCCGGGACTTGGGATAAGAATAATCGGCGAAGTAACTGCTGAGAAGGTGAAAATAGTTCAGGATGCAGATGCAATCTACAGAGAAGAGATAGCAAATGCAGGATTAGACAAAACTATAGGTCAGTACTTTGCGGCACTTACCAATATGAGATCGGTAGGTGTAATGGGTGACGAGAGAACTTATGATTATGCTATTGCACTAAGGGCAGTAAATACGACTGATTTTATGACAGCCGAGGCAAGCGAGATACCTTGGGAGGTATTGCAGAAGGTTGTAAGCAGGATAATAAATGAGGTCAGGGGAGTTAACAGGGTACTGTATGATATAACCAGTAAGCCACCGGGGACTATTGAGTTTGAGTAACAGTAACAAATATGATACTGTTATAAAACTGTTGAAAATAGTGGATTTTATCGATTTATGGAAATAAAAAACTCCTGAGTGATACTATTTTGATACTAAAAAGTTGAAATAATAGTTTCAAAAGGGAGTTGTTGAATTTAGGTGAATTCTTTAAAGCCTTCCATCGTTTTAGTGGGAGGCTTTTGTGGAAAATAGTGTGTGACAAATAAGAAATGTATGGAGAGATTATAAATGGAATGGATATTTAATGGAATAGGAACACAAATAATATCTTTGATTGTAGGAATAGTAATGGGGATCATTGGAGAAAAAGCTCATCAAAAAAATATAAACGCAAAGTCAAGCAAAAATCTGGTGACAATTCAATTCAAGTAAATTCATCTGTAGAAGGTGATAACTTTGGGAATACACATCTAATTAGAGGAGATATGAATGTATATAATGTTAATGATGAATTTGATATTAGAAAAAATTTCCTTTATGAGTAATTCTGAGATTGAGAAAGTAATTTATGCAAGAAATGATGCGACTACCAGGAAGTGGTGTTTGGAATTAATTCTTGAAAATAAACAAGAATATTTAATAAATATGTGTGTGAAGAAAATGAATAATGACCAAGAAAAAAATTCAAATTATTAAAAATCACTTGTAGAACGAGACACTACGTTGACGAAATATTTGGGATTAATAGAGAGTCAATAACTAATAATGTTAACTTAACTAAAATAATTGAAATATATATTGATTTTTAGACTTGAAGATCGTGTGCCTTTAATCTTTAGAAAAAAATTAATAATAATAATTATATTTTTTAAAAGTTTAATATTAGTGTATCCTGTTAACAAGATACTATTTGATTCTTTATAAAAAAATGGAAGTTGTTTCAATGAGGATAAATATATAAAAATGGAGAAATGGATTTGTGAACATTCGGATACTGTTTAGAGACTAAAAAGTGTTATAAAAAAAGGAATTTGATAGTAATAGGAACCAGTTGATTACTAAATTTTTACTAAACGAAAATCGAGACTATGAAGATAAGTCTGTAAATAAAAATCTTCTATGATAATAAAGGGTGGAAATCTCTTAAATAGGATTTTCACCCTTGTTATATATATATATAACAGCTAAAAAAGGGGTTGTCAATATAGGGTGGCTAAGTCACCCACGTCTTTTACCACTGTATTCTATTCAGACAGTCGTCCTTCATACATAATGCTTAACTCACCGTAGACCTGTGCCCAGTTTCGTATCGTGGTAGTCCATTTTTTAGTTGCTTCAAATGTGGCTAAATACAAGGCCTTAAGGATGGCTGTATCGCTTTGAAATACGCTTTTCTGACGGTTAAGCTTACGGTATGTAGAATTAAGCGATTCTATAGCATTAGTTGTATAAATAACCTTTCTAACAACAGAAGAAAACTTGAAAATAGGAGAAATAACATCCCAGTTATCCTTCCAGCGTTTCATTGAGTTAGGATACTTTGGCGTCCATTTTTCAGTCACCTGTTCCAAGGCCACCAGAGCTTTCTTTTCATCAGAAGCCTGGTAAATGGTCTTCAAATCTGTCGCAAATGCTTTTCTGTCTTTATCAGGTACATATTTCAATGTATTACGAACCTGATGAACGATACATCTTTGATACTCTGTTTTAGGAAAGGCTGCTCCAATAGCTTCCTTTATACCGGTAAGACCATCAGCGCAGATTACAAGGATGTCATTTACTCCTCTGTTTTTAAGCTCATTTAGTACGGATAGCCAGTATTTTGAACTTTCGTTGTCGCCTACCTGTATTGTAAGCACTTCTTTCTTTCCCTCAGTATTGATACCTAAGATGACATATGCAGCAAGCTTTCTTATTACACCGTTATCGCGCACAGAATAATGGATAGCATCAATATAAAGGATTGGATAAACTTCATCTAACGGTCTGTTCTGCCAGTCTTCAATCTGAGGCAGGATTTTATCTGTTACATCTGAAATGAAACCTTCAGACGTTTCAAAACCATATATGTCCTCTATTGTCTCTGAAATCTGCCTTGTTGTCATTCCTTTTGCATACATAGATATGATCTTCTGGTCAATATCTGAAATGTCTTTTTGATGTTTTTTAACAATCTGAGGCTCGAAAGTAGACTTGCGATCCTGAGGAACCTCAATTCCTACCTGCCCATAGCTGCTATTAACCATCTTAGGCTTATAGCCGTTTCTGTAGTCATCACTGTCATATCTCTCAGATTTACCATATCCAAGATGTTCATCCATTTCTGCTTCCATCATCTCTTTGATGGTTCCACCTAACAGATCTTTAAGTGCATCCTGAATGTCTTCAGCTGTTTCAATATCATACTCTTGAAGTAACTGCTGAATAATGTTTCTTTTACCTTCAGTCATTACAACTTTGTGTACCGGTTTCTTTTCTCTTTTTGCCATAATAAAAGGCCTCCTATGATTTATATTTTATCATAGAAGACCTATTGCTTAATAGCTATTTACAGAAAAAGTTTCACATACTCCGAAAATCCATAATCTCTAATTAAATTCGATTTGCCGTAATAATTGAATCTTATCTAAACACAAAAGCACATGACTTTAAGATTGTAAAATCTTTAACCTATGTGCTTTTTCTGTGCCTATTTTATATCCGGTGGAATTTTGGCATTTATTCCGCTTTTATAGAATTTCACATTGCTTTCCTCAAAAGGAACGTAATCTTTTTTCAGGCTGTCAGGATAGTTTGCTTTCCAATCCTGTAAGGCTTCTTTCGTGATTTCATTATTCTCGTATTTTTCTTTCATTTCCTGACACTGTTCAAGCATATTACTGATTCTAAGAATAGCTTCACTGCCGAAATATATACCTGTGGTAGTGTATTCGGGATCTTCATCATTTAGAATAACAGGGCGTATTTTTACTTCAATACTGTCATCCAGCCTAAACAAAAATCACATTAAATCATGTTCCATATAGGGATAATTAGGTTCTTTCAAATAATCCTTATTTATATGGAGTGCAGCAGAAATATTTTCCAAGACATTGTCTTTAGGAGTACGAATATCAAGTTCGTATTGCATTATCCTTACATCATCTAAATGTATTCTATCTCCTAATGCCTTTTGAGTAATTCTTCTTAGTTCACGGAATTTCTTTATCAATTTACCCAAACTCAATTTAAACACCTCCTTAGGAAAAAAATTTGTTTCTCTTTAATAAGATAATCGAAAATAGGCAAAAAAATACAATAGAAAAATAAAATTAAGAAAAAAAGTATTGACAGAAATAAAAAAAGCTACTTATTATCTGAAATAAAAAGCAGAAACAAATATACTTCTTAAAAAGAAAGAAGTAAAGTACGATGGAGAAATTATTTCTTATTTCAAAAGAGGTTGCCGATTTACTAAATATTTCGCAGCAACAAGCTTATAAAATCATCAGAGATATGAATAAGCAGCTTGTTGAAGACGGTTTTCTTATCCTTAGAGGGAAAATCAATAAGAAATATTTTATGGAGTAAATCTACAAAGCTAGGAGAGAGGTTAATGATACGCAAACGACAGTCTGAGGAAATATCATCAGCAAGGGAAAGAGGGGTAATTTTTGGGAGACCGATGATAGTTAAGTCAGACAATTACGAGGAGGTGATGGAAAAGGTATTTTTAGGAGAGATAAAGGCAGTAGAGGTTGCAAAAGATGATTGTGTATCAAGAGGCAAGGCTTACAGGATAATAAGCGAGCTTAATGATGAGCTGAGAAAGCACAAGTACGGTTTTAATACAAAAAAGGATGCAAAGCTCTGGGCGGAGGAGTTTATCAGGAGAGAAGAAGAAAATATAAATATGAACTTTGAGTCGCTTTATGAAGAGTATATTTCCGACATAAGCCAAGACCTTAGGGAAAGTTCCCTTAAGGTAAAGAAGCATATAGTGGAAATGTACATACTTCCTTACTTCAGTGGTATTAAGCTGTCTGAAATGGACTCAAGGTTTATAGTAAAATGGCAGGTTGAGATTAAGAAGAGAAGATTTTCGAATTCATATCTCAGTACGATAAACAGCCAGATTAGTGCCATATTTAACTATGCCTGTAGGGCTTATAACTTATCTAACAATCCCTGTAAGATGGCAGGAACTATGGGGAGAAAGCGGAAGGGTAACATCGGTATCTGGAGTCAGAAGGATATGGACGCTTTTCTTGAAGCAGTATCTGACAAGACAGAAATAAGATATGCATTTTTTCTTATGTACTGGACAGGTATCAGAGTAGGAGAGCTTTTAGCCCTAATCGTTAGTGATTTGGACTTTGATAAGGGAACTTTAAGCATAACAAAGTCACTAAACTGTACAGGTGGTAAAAATATAATCACTCCACCTAAGACAGAGGCAGGAATAAGAACCATACACCTGCCTGAGTTTGTGCTTAGCGAGTTACGGGAGTACTGCAGTATGCCATTGTATGCTCAATAGTAGATATTTTAGACGGCGGTGCATATTTATTTGACAAAAAAGCTCCAGAAAGAGATAGTGCCAGTGAGAGGCTTGCCCATATTGAACAGCTTATCGCTTTGGTAGAGAAGGATGGGGTAGGGATGGAAGCTGGAGAAAATTCTGTGAAATTAGCTCAAGTTTAAGTATTTACAGAATAAGATAAACTTGACATAATATAGTTTATATGCTATTCTTCTAGTAGATAGAACTCATAGAATGTGAGTATAAAGAAAATTCAATAGAAGATTTGGTCATAGAGCGTGACCAAGTAAAATAAAAGAAAAGCTCACCGAGAAGACAACTCCTGTTTACAGGGGTTGTTTTTATCATAGGAGAAAAGATGGTTAAGAAGAGATTTGTATTTTTTTATCAAATGAATTTTACAGCATATATACCGCAACTGAATATCCGGAAATGGAGCAAAAGCATAACAGACCATATATTCAGGTTTGTGTAGAGATAGACGGGGTTCAATTTGCTATCCCTTTGAGGTCTGATATAAACCATCCCCATGTTTTGTGGACTGATAAAGCTAATCATTGTGGAGTTGATTTTTCAAAGGCAGTGGTAATTAAAAAGGAAAGCTATATTGATATGAATATAGAACCACATTTAAGACAGAAAGAGTTTGATGCTTTGCGAGGAAAAGACTATAAGATTAAGTGTAAAATGCAAAAGTACATTAAAAAATATAAAGAAGCAAAGCTGGATTTGAGTAAGCCTGTGAATAAGAGACTTGTACAGTATTCTACTCTCCAGTATTTTGAAGCTGATTTGGGTATAGGTTAAATCTATGAGAATATGCTTTATAATACTTGTGAAATGCTTAAGAAGATACTGTAGGGATATAAAAAGTTTGACGGGTTATTTCTGGGATAAAAATAAAAAACAACGTGGATAAAAATGAAACTGGAATGAAAAAGAGCGAAAAATAAAGCATAGAAAATACTATAGTGCATAAGAAATGAAAATGCTCAGAAGAGTTGGAATAATTAACCTATTCTTGTAAAGGAGTAGGTTTTTTTATACGTGGAACAATGTTCGAGCTTCTAATTTATGAACCGTTTGAAAAATAGGGAATGAAAAAGAAGTATATTAAAGCAGATTATCAAGAGAGTAAATCAAATAGTAGCTAAAAGCGGTATTGATGATATGAAAAAAATCTGTTGATAAAAATTTTTAAAAAGAGCAGTGTTATATGATTTAGGTTATAAGACAAATGAAATGAATAAATCTTGAGATTCCAAATTGGAACCTCAAATAAAAAGAATAAAATTGATGTAGCAAATTGCGATATCAAGTTTAAAAATGTCCCGATAAAAAAAGGTATAATGATTTTTTTAATACTATGAACAAAATGTACATAGAATATAAAAATACTTAAGGAGTCTTAGTGAAAAATGAAACCTAGAGAATTATGTGAAAAAGCTTGGCAGGAAATAGCAAGTAGTTTTCCGGATTTTAAGATGGTCAGCAAAGGACAGAAGTTAAAGAAAAATATCTAAAAATAAGGATCTTACCTATGAAATCTATTTTCAAGCCAACAGAAATAACTACGAGTGCAGCGTAGAATTCATACCACATATTGCCATATATTCAAAAGATATGAAAAAATCTAATATTAACGATGGTTTTGTTTATGGCGGAGAGCTTGGAACTCTGCTAGGCAGAACTCCTTGTAAATGGTGGCAGTTGACTGGAGCGAGCTATAAATACACAGTGGAAGAGATTAGCGTACTTATCAGAGATAATATTATGCCTATATTTGATGACTTTGAAGATACAGAAACCAATATTGAAAATATCCTGAATGGGAAGATGGCTGTTCACAATTTACTGTATTATATCTATCAAAGTGATGATGAGAAAGATGAACTGGTCATAAATTGTGACTGGTTCAAAACTTTGAAACATTCATTGTCAAACCCTTGTGTATATACAGAACAAGGTATCGCCATGCTTTCTGTTGTGCTTAAAAGCAATGTAGCAGTCGAAGTCAGTATTAAAATTATGAATAGCTTTGTGGAGATGAGAAAATTTTTGCTTTCTAATAGAGAAATGTTTGCTCGTCTTGATAGAGTTGAGTTAAAGCAATTGGAAACAGATAAGAAGCTTGAAGAAGTCTTTGACTACATAGCAACAACAAAAGAAGTGAAACAGAAAATCTTTTTTAATGGTCAGATATACGATGCTTTCAGCCTTATGGTAGAGCTTGTAGAAAAGGCAGGGACAGAGCTAAGTTTAACTCACAGTATCCGAAGCTTGTAGTTAAAATAAGTAAAGACTTCCATGACAGGTTTCTGATTATAGACAGAAGGGAAGTTTACCATATAGGAGCATCTATAAAAGATGCTGGCAAGAAAAGCTTTGGAATTACGAAACTGTAAGTGGAAGAATTAACTAAAAGCCTGTTAGCTGAAGTGTTGTAGGAATATAAATGAGGCACGGGCTGTTTCTGGGATAAAAGGGTAAAAACAGAGTGTACCAGAATGAAAAGACTTTAATATTGATTGAAAAATGATGGAATGTATGGGAAATGCCCAATGTTTAGAAAAGTTGGAATAATTTTTAAAAGCTAGCAAAGTCTGGTAAAATGGGCGCTTGAGAGCTTGTTTTTTTCTTTTGGTACTAAAGTGAGCTGTGTACTCTGTAAAGATTGGTATCCCATATGAAGAAAAGGATGGAATCTTTTACCAAGCTCTTGTCGTGGGAACAGAACAGGTAGATATGGATGCAGGAGAAAAGGGAAATTAAGAGACAGTTGCAGCTTGCAGATAGCATTATGAAAGAAGGCTTGTATACAGTTTATTATGTGGTGTCTGGGGATGAGAAGATTGTTGCTTACAGGAATGTTGGGATACTGGGATGGAAGAGGAAACTGGGTTTGTGGACAAAGCTGGATGGATATGAGCTTTATGAAAAGTTTAGGAAGATTTATGATGATAGTGTTGGCAGAAACGTTGATAAAGAAAAGAAAAAGATAAGATGTGGAATATGAGGAGATAAATATTGCGGGATGTATTCTGAGTACATCTCGCAATTGATAAATTACTGGTTTTCTTTTCCGATAAATTTTTTGTAGTGTATCTGCATGTATATCTTCATTCGCTCATTCATAGAAATTCTGGCAGATTTGGAAATATTTAAAGCATTTCGTTGTTCGTCGTCAATAGATGCAGAAATGCAAATATTTCCGGTATCTGGTTCAAATGATATTAAATGTCGGTCAAACAGCGCATCGTGATTAGCACATAAAAGCAAACCGTTATTTGCATCTATACGCTCTTCCTTGGAGGATTCAGCCCATTCTTTAATATGGCTTGCGCGTAATACCGAGGTGGTGGAAATATCACAAAGGTTGCAGTGATGACATTCAAGAAGTAATAGTCTGCGGAAGGAACCTTGTGAAACACGTGTCTTTACAATCTTTTCGACATCTGTACCTGCACATGGGTTATTATTAAGTGTGCGTTGTAAAATTGCAGTTTCAACATCATCGCGACTTACATCGTTTGAAATAATATCATACTGAATCTGATGTGCTAATGCTGGATTGTATGAAGGATTCATTTCTACATAGTTTACATTATGAGTACCATGTGTTTTTGTAATAGAATACAGGCTGTTACATAATTCACATGGAATAAGGATAGCTACATATCTCAGATAATCATATCTTAGCATAACAAGTGCATCATCTTGAAATGCAAATTTCTGAAGCTGCGTGAAAATTTCATTAGAATCCGGAATATTAATTTGTACCTGGTCACCAGTATGACCATATTTTTTATATGCAGAACTATGAAGAGATGAATCCCAGTCTGTCAGGTGAGGTAAGTTTGCAGTTGAACGGATAAAATAAGTATCTCCGTTTGCATCGGTTCTGATAGCAGGATGATCTATTTCCTTTAGATATCTGAAATTATTATCGTATATGTCGATATCAATATTTTGGGCTGAAGTTGAGGTGCTATTCAGTTTTTCAAAGAAAAATAACATACCTTGTTTACCAGTGACATCAATATGTGTCTGGTTTGTCGTAGAAGAAGTACTCCCAGCATTAATTCTTCGCTTATCTTTTATAATATTCTGGTTTGAGAGTTTCTTTACCAATATTCCCTGAAAAGCATCTGGATTAAGTGGTGTGCCAGGAATATGTATATAATTCAGAAACTGGTTTAATGTATCAATGATTTGTTTGTACATATAATTGTATTCCCTTCTGTAGATTTATATATATTATATCAAGAAGAAAAGAAAGTGTATACATAAATTTTTTTATAAAGAATGTATTTACACCCGATAAAAAACATTATATAATATGTATATTAAACGGAGGAGAATGCAATGGCTAATAAAAAGAAAAGCAATTGTGGAAGACCTGCAGGAAGAATAAAAACTGCAAAAATAGAAATCTCAATTGAACCGGCAGTAAAAGATGAATTTATGACATTGTTGCGTAATGAAGGAAAAACTGCCTCTGTGGAAATTGGATTGTGGATCAGAGATTATATAAAAAAATAATAAACCTGGGGAGGAACAATAGATGAAAGTAGTTTCATTCTTCAGTGGGCTTGGTGGACTTGATAAGGGGTTTGTAGATACAGGCTGTGATATAATATGGGCAAATGATTTTGATAAATATGCAGTACAGACATATAAGGCTAATTTTGGAGAACATATTGTTCTTGGGGATATAAATGAAATTCCATTAGAGGAAATACCAGATTGCGATATTCTGATAGGTGGGTTTCCGTGCCAGCCGTTTAGTATGATGGGACAGCAAAAAGGGTTTGAAGATACACGAGGAACTTTATTTTTCAGAATAGCTGAAATAGTAGATGATAAAATTAAAAGAGGAAAGAAACCGAAAGCAATTATCCTTGAAAATGTACGTTCTTTACGAACTCATAACAATGGAGAAACGTATAAAGAAATATACAGGGTATTACATGATGTGCTTGGATATAATGTGTTCTGCGATATATTAAATTCAGCTGATTATGGAGTGCCCCAGACACGGAACAGGACATATATTGTATGCTTTGATAATCAGAATGCAAGATTTGAATTTCCAGAAAAGAAAAAACTTGATAAAACATTGCAGGATTTACTGGAACCAGAAGTTGATGATAAATATTTCCTGTCAGATAGAATTTTACCTACAATATTATCAGATGGGACTGGGGGGTATAAGGCAAAATCGGAGATAGACTTAAAGATTGCAAGGCCGCTGTGTGCAACTATGGCTAAGATGCACAGGGCATGTCAGGACAATTATGTTACCCAGAATGGAAGGGTAAGAAGACTTACACCACGTGAGTGTGCAAGGTTGCAGGGATTTCAGGATTCATTTGTGATTCCGGTATCTGACAGTCAGGCGTATAAGCAGTTTGGAAACGCTGTTACAGTTAATGTATCAAAGGCAGTTGCCCAATCGGTAAAGAAAACATTAATAAATCTTGGAGAGTGGGAAGACTGATATGGAATATAAAAATGATAAAGGCGAATTTATAGCTTTTATAAATGCCGGATTGGATAATAAAGAAAATAAAGATATAAATGTCTGCTTAGACAGAGTTACAAAACCTGTAAAAGAGGAGTTCCTTAATGACAGGGCTGAATTGTATAAGGATGATGTAAATAATGATTCAGAACTTATGGAGGCTTTTAAAAAGCTTGCGTTTATATGTAATGAAAATGAGCAGGGATGTTGTAAGTGTCCTGTGAACAAATATTGTAATACATATATTGAAAATGCCAGAGAAAATGTCAGTGAGGATTCGTTGAAGATGATTGATCTGTTTTGTGGTGCAGGTGGGTTGTCACTTGGCTTTACACAGGAAGGATTCGTGACAAGTCTTGCAAATGATATACAGGATTGTTGTGTGGATACATATGCACACAATCACCCGGAAACACCAAGAGACCACATAGTATTAGGTGATATAAAAGATGTGGTGAAAAATTTTGATGAATTACTGGCAGGCAGAAGAGCTGATATTGTTGTTGGTGGACCGCCATGCCAGGGATTTAGTATGGCTAACAGACAAAGACTGATAGATGATCCAAGAAATTATCTGTATAAGAGTTATGTGGAAGTTGTAAAAAAGATTCATCCTAAATTTTTTGTTATGGAGAATGTTAAGGGAATGTTATCTGTAGCTGAACAGGTGAAAGAGGATTTCCGTGCCATAGGATATTCGGTAGAATGTCATATTCTTAACGCAAAAAATTTTGGAGTTCCACAGAATAGGGAAAGACTTATATATATAGGAAATTGCATTGGAATTGATAATGAACAGATTTTTAATGAGATATTTGCACTCAGTGAAAACATACCGGAACATAATCTTGGTGATGCATTGTTCGCACTTAGAGAATTGAAAGCCTCAAGGGTAAAGAACTCGACAGAGAGCGGTTCTGCAGAAAGTGGATATAAGATAGAAAGAAATAATAACATGGAAAGTAATGATTATATTTCATATATTAACCAGAGCAGAGTTGTAAAAGTTGTAGCAAATCATAAGGCAAGATATAATAACGACCGCGATATTGAAATATATGGACGTATGGATCCGGGAGACCGTTCAGATGATCCTAAAATTGCAGATATTATGCCATATTCCAGAAGAAATGACATCTTTAAAGACAAGTATTTTAAACTTGAAAGTGATAAGGTTTGTAAAACAATAACTGCACATATGAAGTTTGATTGTAATATGTATATTCATCCAACACAGGCAAGGGGACTAACACCTAGAGAAGCAGCCAGAGTGCAGTCATATCCTGATGATTATTTTTTCAGAGGTGCATATACGAAGACTTATATGCAGATAGGAAATTCTGTTCCGCCACTTCTGGGAAGGGCGATAGCACATGTGATAAAGGGCTATATGAAAGGTGGTAATGACTGATGGATTTTACACAGGCAATAGAGATAATAAAGAACATAGTTCCAGAGAGTTCAGCAAATGAATATGATGGAATAATAGTAAAAAGACTGGAAGCATCTAATACATTGGATAAAGGCAGAACGACTAACCAGACCCATATAGCAATATCCGGAGAACAGATGAATATGTTTCCTTATCTGATGGCAGATGGTTATTTTAAGTGTGATTATAATGAAAGAGATGAGCAGTTAAAAAAATATTTTATAACACAGATACCTCTTTACATTTATAAGGATAATATTCAGTATCTGGCAGATGGAGAAGATACTGATATCAGCTTTGATGGTGAAAAAAGCAGATCTGTGCGTGTAAGCATAGTAAGAAGCAGAAGAAGAGAACAGGCAGATCAAGTGCAGTTATCATTGACTACTATAGATGATCAGGCATTTGTCAGCTTTAGAAAGTTGCTGCATACGGGAGATTATCTCATAATTCTGAAACATAAGGAACAACTTCTTTATGATTGTATAGGTATTAAAGCATCTGATGAAACAAAGGGAGAGAACCATCTTTCAGTACTTAACAATAAGTTTTATAAACTTACAACTAATACGAAAGTTGATATAAAAAAACTTATTGAAATAAAAGATTCGGAAATTGAAAATAAGAAATTTACAATTAAAGAGCTAGGCGCTGTTCTTAAAGAGATGTATAGTAATGCAGAAGATAAAATGCAGGTAGCATCTATACATATTTTTGGAATAAAATATGGTAAGAATATAATTGAAAATGAATTCAAGGCACCTGATATTATCAAAGCAGCAGACCTGAATGAATCATACTCAACAGAATTACAGAAAGCTTTGAATATATGCAGGTGTCTTAATAAGAACACATATGGGATTTCCATTTCTGATGGTAATAATACATTGGAAGAAAATAAAGAAGATGTTAAGCGTGAAACAGGAGCAGAAAATATTCTTCTTTATGGTGTTCCAGGAGCTGGAAAAAGTCATGAAATAAAAACAAAATATTGTGATGATGAAAAACGCATGGAGAGAGTGGTTTTTCATCCAGATTACACGTATTCAGATTTTGTTGGACAAATATTACCAAGAGTTGAAAAAGATAAAGATGGTAATGACAAGTTGAAGTATGTATTTACCCCGGGACCATTTACTAAGATGCTGAAAAAGGCAGAAAATGACCCTGGTAGTTTCTATTATCTTGTAATAGAAGAATTGAACAGAGGCAACGCACCAGCAATATTTGGAGAGATATTCCAGCTGCTTGACAGAAAAGATGAAGAAGAATTTCCAGCTGAAGAGGTGGGAGAGAGTGAGTATGGAATTTCAAACTATGAGGTTGCAAAAGAAGTTTATGGAGATGAAAATCATTCCGTAAGAATTCCATCCAATATGTATATTCTGGCAACGATGAATACAGCAGATCAGAATGTATTTACATTAGATACTGCTTTTCAGCGCAGATGGAATATGAGACAGATAGAGAATAATTTTGATAAGTCTGAACATTCAAAAGATATAATTGCGGGTACAAAAGTAAGCTGGGGGGCATTTGCTACAGTAATCAATGATATGGTCATTGATATCAATGTTGATATGGTAAGCTTTGAGGATAAGCGGCTTGGAACATATTTTGCAAAGAAAAAAGAACTGGAAGCAGATAAATTTTCTGAGAAAGTACTTAAGTATTTATGGGATGATGCTTTTAAAATGGACAAAACAGTCATATTTAATGAAAGTTGTAAATCTTTGGAAGATGTAGTTGTTACATATGAGACAGCAACATCTGATAAGCTTGCATCTGTATTGAGACTAAGTGTTTATGAGAAGATGCTTTCAAAAATGCAGCAGAAGAATGCGGATAATAATGAAAAATAGGTGGTGATTTTTTGAGGAAAGTTGATATACGAAGTAAATGCAGAGTAAATTCTAATCGTGAAATGGATACATTTGTAGGGCTAAAATGCAATGATGGCGACATCAGTATCAATTTTCCGATGGGATACCATATATCTGAAGATGATAAAGAACTCCGAAAGGATATAATATTGTTATTTACAACGCTTTCAGCTAACACAGAACGCAAGGAGTCGGATATTCTTAAACAAGGGAGTTCATTTGATGAAGTGGAATTTCCATTACAGTCATATATATATCTTATCAAAGATTTCTTTGTAAGAGGTTATTATAAAGAACAGGAAGTTTCATATAAGGTTGCTAAATCTGGAAAAATCAATTGGAACAGGACGATAAAAACCCAGAGACCATATGTACAGGACATGGAAGTATTTTTATCTTGATTTTTGTTACAAAGAAAAAAATAGTGTAAAAGAAGATGAACTGATTACATTAATACATGAGTATTGTGTATATGAGAGCTTTGAAAGGATAGGCTGGTTTTTTACGGAAATGATGCCGAAGAAACCAGAAATTGTTAAACAGGAAAGGTTATTCCGTTCAGGTCTTAAAGATAAGATTGCCAATACCTTTAATGATAAAAACAGAGTGTTATTCCAGCATATGCTTGCAATTATAGACTTTGAAGGTGATAAAGATTCTGATAAAAACTACCGATATGGAACATATCGTTTTGAATATATATGGGAGAAAATGATTGATAAAGTATTTGGTATTGAAAACAAAGCTGATTATTTTCCCAAAACAACATGGTATGTTAATGGAAGTAAATATGATAATGCTTCACTTGAGCCAGATACGATTATGCTGTATGGAACAGATGTATATGTACTTGATGCAAAATATTATAAATATGGGGTAACAGGAAAGATCTGGGATCTGCCAGAATCTACGTCAATAAATAAGCAGATTACATATGGAGAGTATATAGCAAATGAGGATAAGTTTAAGAAAATGTATGGGGAAAATATGAGAGTGTACAATGCTTTTCTTATGCCTTTTGATTCACTAAAGACTAAGTATCCAGATAATGCAGATATGCTTAAAGTAGGAGAAGCAGTGAGCAACTGGAAAGATAATACTGAAGAATATCAGAAAATCCAAGGTATCCTTATTGATGTAAAAACTCTTATGAGCATAAATGTCAGACAGGAAATGAAAGAGATAGAAAAACTGGCAAAGCTGATTGAAAACTGATTGTTGAGGTGATTTTGTGGCAGATGTTTTAACAAAAGAACAGCGGCATAAGAATATGAAGAATATTCACGGAAGAGATACCAAAATAGAAGTTATATTAAGAAAGGCTTTACGGAGCAAAGGATACCGGTATCGCAAAAATTATAAAAAATTGCCAGGAAGCCCAGATATTGTACTGACAAAGTATAAGATTGCTATTTTCTGTGATGGAGAATTCTTTCATGGAAAGGACTGGGATACCTTAAAAAAGAGGCTGGAAAAGAGTAATAATAGTGAGTTCTGGATTAATAAAATTTCCCATAACATAGAGCGGGATATTGAGATAAACAAAAAATTGGACTTTGAGGGTTGGACTGTAATCCGGTTCTGGGGTGAAGATATAAAGAAACATACGGATGAGTGTGTTAAGGTTGTGGAAGAGACGATTTTTGATTTGTTAATAGAATAATAATGATAGAGGAGCAGGAAAGATGTCTACTAGCAATTATAAATATAATTTTATTGATGTGTTTTTCGGGAGCTGGTGGGTTATCCGAAGGTTTTTAACTGTGGTTATAATCCAATTGCAATATGTTGAAATGAATGGATTTGCATCGGATACATTAAGGACACGCTCTTGCTATTATTATTTAAAAAAACGAGGGAATCTGGATTATTATTATAAATATCTAAGAGGAAGCATATCTAAACAACAGCTTTATGAAAAAGTACCAAAAAGAAGTTATAATGACGGTAATTAATGAGGAAATATCAGATAAAACATATAAAAAGTATATTTTGTAAAAATAGATGATATAATGAAAAATAAATAACATTAAAGAAGTTGATGTTTTAATAGGTGGACCACCTTGTCAAGCTTATTCTTTGGTTGGAAGAGCTTCAACACAAGGAGGAATGGAAAATGATCTTAGAAACGATTTGTATATTCAATATGCAAGATTCCTTAATAAATATAAGCCTAAACTGTTTGTATTTGAGAATGTCCCAGGAATGCTAACTGCAAAAGATGGGATTATATGGAAGCGGATAAAACAGAGGTTAAGAACAGTCGGATATAATATAGAGTATAAAATGGTAAATGCTCATGATTTTGGAGTCCTTCAACATAGAAAAAGGGTTATTATAATAGGATGGCGAAAAGATTTGAACTTACACTATCCAGAATTTACAAGGATACATGTTAATGCAGTTGTAAATGATTTGTTTAGCGATTTGTCTCGTTTAGCACCAGGGGAAGAATGCAATGAATATATTGAAGGAACCAATGATTATCTTCTGAGTTCGGGTATAAGGGATGAGCAGGATGTGTTGACAGATCATCAGACAAGAAATATAAGGGATGTTGACAGAGAGATATATAGAATAGCAATTGAAATGTGGAATGATAATCATAGAAGATTACATTATACAGATTTACCGGAAAATTTGCAGTTTCATAATAATAGAGTATCATTTTTAGATAGATTTAAGGTTGTTGAAGGGGATATGGAGAGTGCACATACAATGTTGGCTCATATATCAAAAGATGGACATTATTATATACATCCAGATATTGAGCAGGCACGTTCATTATCGGTGAGAGAAGCAGCTAGAATACAGTCTTTTCCAGATAATTATTATTTTGAAGGATCGAGAACAGCAAAATTTATTCAGATTGGAAATGCTGTACCGCCATTAATGGCAAAGGGAATAGCAAAGGCAGTTTTAAAATTATTAGATTCGATATAAGAAAGAGAGGTTTTTATGGAAAAACAAATTAGCTTAAATCGCGAGCAAGGTTGATGCCTCAGATAGGAGACCAGCTAATAAAGAATGAAAGTATTGCATTATTAGAGTTGGTTAAGAATGCGTATGATGCAGATGCACCGGATGTATGGGTGGAGATGTGGGATGTTGACAAACCTAAGAATGGAAAAATCATTGTAAAAGATAATGGGGATGGAATGGATCTCTCGATAGTAGAGAATTTTTGGATGGAAATAGGAACAGATAATAAAAAAAATCTTCTTGAAGAATATATTTCGAATGATAAAAAGAGTGCATTGGGAAGATTGCCAATGGGAGAAAAAGGGATTGGAAGATTTGGTGTTCACAAGTTAGGTAGTAAAATAACTTTAATTACCAGAATGCAAGGGAAGAAAGAAGTTGTAGTAAAAATCGATTGGACTGAGTTTGAAAAATTTGATTACTTGGAACAAGTTCCAATTACAGTGATTGAAAGGAAACCCGAATTTTTTTGTGGTCAGCAGAACGGAACATATATTGAGATTACGGAATTAAAAAATGTATGGACAAGAGGGAAATTAAGAGATGTTTATAGATCGGTAATGTCGTTACAGTCTCCGTTTGAAAGTATTCAATCTTTCAATGTTGTATTCAATACTAATCATAAAGAGTGGTTAGAAGGGTTGCTTACTGTGGATAAAAATTAAAAAAATAATGCATTATTTTTTGCGGATGTTTTAATTGAGGGGAATGAGATTACAGAATTGAAGTATGAGTTTTAAAACCATGGAAAAATTTTAAATAAATTAAAAAAGAAAAACAAGTTATTAGGGATCATATCGAAATGTGTCGGGAAGAACGAGAGAATAAAAAGAAAATACTAAAAAAGATAGATCTTGGAATGTTTGCTATTGGAAAAGTAAGAATGAAGTTAATGATTTTTGACTTGGATAATACAATATTATCGTATGGAGTATCCGACAAAAAAGGGTTGAAGGAATATTTAAAGAATAATGGTGGAATAGCGGTATATCGTGATAATATACGAATTTATGAGTATGGAGATTCTGGAAATGATTGGCTTCAACTTGAATCAAAGAGAATAAATGCGCCAGGAACAACATTAAGTAGCAAAATAACAATAGGTGCCATATATTTAAGCCGGCAAGATAGTGGAGGTTTAATAGAAAAGACAAATAGAGAAGGGTTTGTAGAGAATGAGGCATTTGAAGAGTTCCGATACGCAATTGTCAATGCTATAGAGAAAATCCAGACTTTGAGAAATATTGATAAGGATTTATTAAAAAAATATTATGGTCCATCGGGTAAAGCTGAACCGGTATTATCAAGTATTGAAGATTTAAAAGATTGTTATAGATAAAAAAACATTGATGATATAAAAATTAAAAAAATTTAATTAACAAATCTCTGAAAAAAACATAGAAACAGATTATAAGAATATAACAGATGTATATATACGAAGTGCTTCAGCAGGACTTAGTTTAAGTGTAGTAATTCATGAAATTGAAAAGATAATAGCTGAATTAAAGTCTGCTATTAAGGATGAAGAATCAACTGAACATGTCAAAAATTTGGTGCAAGATTTATCAAGAGTAACGGATGGATATGCATCAGTAATTAAATCAAAAAAACAGTCGTTAGTGAATGTTTCAGATTTGATTGATGATGCACGGTTTAATGTAAAGTATAGATTGAAAGTACATGAAATTGAAGTGGTTAGCTCATATCGAGATAAAGACAGGCAAGAGATTATAAAATGTGCTTCTAATTTAGTTATAGGAACGATAATGAATCTGGTTGATAATTCAATATATTGGCTGGAATATTTTCATATTGTAAACAAAAAAATGTATTTTGATGTATCACTTGATTATGAAGGTTTTATAACAATTATTGTAGCTGATAATGGATATGGTTTTTACTTTGCCGACAGATCAGATTATTAAACCATTTGTTACTGATAGAGTGGGAGGTATGGGACTTGGATTACATTTGGCAGACGAAATAATGAAATCAAGCGAGGGAGTACTTGTATTCCCAGATAAGGGTGATGTGTATTTACCCGAGGAATTTAGAAAAGGTGCTGTAGTAGGGCTTTCATTTCCGATAATAAAAGAATAAACAGGAGAAAAAAGATGGATTTACCAAAGAATGGGAGTGTTGTAATAATAGATGACAAAATTAATGAAGCTCTTCCCTTAATGAATGCATTGGCTAAAAGAGGGGTGCCATATTTTTATTATGATGGTAAGGGTAAGAAGAGTTATCCAGAGAAACCATTAGATAATGTAAGAATTATTTTTTTGGATATGCATTTAGATGAAGCAGCAGGTGGAGCTACAGATACAAAAAGTATAGTGAGTTTATTGGTTGCTGGAATAAATGCAATTGTTAATGAAAATAATGGCCCATATGTAGTTATGGTTTGGAGTAAACATGACTCCCAGCATTTGATAGAATTAGAGGATACCCTGTTGAATAAAAATAGTGTGTCTTGCAGACCAATTGCTGTTTTAAATATGGAAAAGTCACTATGCTTGAGTCTGTATGTACAGACAAAGATGGAAGGGAATTAGAATGGAAACTTAAAAATGATGGAATGGACATTATAGAGAAAAACTTAAATGAGCAACTTAAAATTGTAGATTCTTTTTTGATATTATGCAATTGGGAAAATGGGATAAAAAATTCAGCTAAGGAAACAGTTAAAGCAATAGGAACACTATTTGATAGGGATAATCAGCAATGGAATGACAATTTGAAGGCATGCATGGTAAGAATGGCAAAGGCATATGCTGGACGGATGCTAGAGATGTCAGACGAAAATATTATCAAGAATGTTTATTATTCTATGAATAATATTATCGGTGATTTTAATGGTGTGGAAGCTGAGCAAATGGTGAGAAGGGTTACAGAAAAAAATACAATTGCCAAAGGAAAAAGAACAATGTTATTGGAAGTGTACTTGTATTATTAAAAGATGCAGGAGAAGAATACATATTATCATACGATGAGAAGAAGTATTATGTTTATAAAGAATCAACACTTATATGGCAAAAATAAAGATATGAAGAAGTTACTTAAAAGATAAGATTAATGATAATGATAGAATTGGGGTGCTTTTTATATGATATGTATTTATCAAATATATGTTCTGTAAATTCCATGCTGAATATAAGAAAAATATAATTGATCAGAAAAAGACCAGAAATATTTATGAGGCCTCGGAAGAATTAAAAAAAGAGATATGTGAGGTTCGTAACATAGATAAGAGTTCATGGGAAGACATTAGAGGAATAGAATTAGAAATTTCCCCATATGTGATTATGCACAAAATAAAAGAAAGAGACTTAGAATTTTGCCAGTGGTTGGAAATTCCGGCGAAACTTTTGGATAAAGATAGCTCTAAATATACATATCTTACGATACCGATTATGATTGATGGAAAAGAAAAGAAGAATTTTATTTGATTTCAGATTTTATACATCAGAGTTAATAAATTATTTTGATGCGAAGAAGCCGTTATATGCAATTGGTGATGGATTATTACAAAAATATAAAAGAAGAGTTATCTATACATAGTGTACGTAGTGGGATAGTATATGTTGAGTAAAGACGAGGGGATATTTAGTCAAATTAAAGAATAAGGGTATCATAGAACGAAAAGGGTCAGATAGTGGTAGAAAATTAAAAAAATTGAGTAAGTAAATGACAGTGAATTTGGCATTCAGGAATATTTCAAAAACAAAATGATAATGGATGCACAGTATTTTAGTAAAAGCTGGAGAAAGAAGCAAAGTACCAATAGGAATTTAGTGAGTATCTGAACAGAGATATTTATCAGCCAGAGGGATTTGATGCATATGGATATTCAGGTGAACTTTTTAAATTAGACCTGATCAGTCAAGTATTGGGCTACTGGTAAAAAGAAACGGAGCCGGTAACTATGCTGCCAATGTTTTAGTAGAATCTGATACTGTAAAAATAAGTATGTCTTTTTTCAAAAAAGCCCAAAAATGGGATTTGAAATCTTACTGAAGCAGTAAAATGGGGAATATAGAATTTGATGATACTTACTTAGATATTATATCAACAGAATTTGAACTATTAGAGCACAATTCAATTAATGATAGGGGGAAGAGTATATGCCTCTCAAAATAATTAGAAACGATATGACAAAAGTAAAAGCAGATGCTATAGTAAATACGGTAAATCCTGATGCAGTCATCGGTGGTGGAGTAAAAACAGCAATATACCAAGCAGCAGGAGAGGAAAAGCTTCTTGAAGCACGTAAAAGAATAGCAATTCTATTTGTCATGCTGCAGCAATAATGTGTGGAGATATTTTTAAGACTAATACTTATGCTAATTCAGCAAGGAGGGACTGGAGAGGTGTTGACAGGGCAGGTGTGGTTGTAAAAGGAGAAGACTGCCCTATTGAAGTACTGGATGAAAAACTTACTTTTGACTTGCCGGAGTTTCCTCTTGTAAGTTATGAAACTGCTGAGAAATTCTTAGAATATAAAGGAAAGGTGACAGCCAAATACACATTTTACAATCCTGCTGACTACCAAGTTACAGCTAAGCTGGTCTTTCCTTTTGGTAAATATCCGGACTATGGTTATTATTATGATTCATCAAATAATACGGAAGCTCCGTCAAATGATATAGATAAGTTTGACATCCTGGTGAATGACAAAAAAATAACGAAAACACTCAGATATAGCTTTAACGACAATTATTATGATTTTGATATTGATGAGGACTTGAAGCTTCTTCTTGATGACTTTGTAAAAGATAAATTTTATTCTCCTGACCTGCCTGTAACAGAATATGTTTACGAAGTGAGAGGTGTGGATGAAGCAGGCTGTAAATCAGCCTGGGCAGAGCTAAGCGCACCAGCTTTTGATGGCAGGAGAAAATATTGGCTTGAAAATGGAGACAGCTTTGAGTCTGACGATGATGGGAACTGCAAGATAGGGCTTTGGGCAATGAATGGCAGAGAGGCTTATCTTTATGTAATAGGTGAGCCGGTTACAGATGTTCCAAAATGGAAGTTTTATGCAACAGCTGCAAATGATGCCAAAGAAATAATTGGGAATTTTGTTCTTAAAAAGTACTAAACAATTATCTTTCAAAGAATTTATTTTTAATAAATATTTTGAAGAAACTAATGTTATGGAAACAGATGGGTACAATGCTGCTGTTCGGTTATTTAACCAAAACGATAAGAAAAATGGAGCTATACATACAGACATAAATAAGCAGGAAGAGATGCTGAAAGCTCTTATACGCTGGTATGAGTATGAAATCACTTTTAATCCGGGAGAAAAGATAACCAATACCATAGAAGCACCTATGTATCCAAACATTGATAAAGGTTACGAGCCAGGGGTATATGATTATACATATCTTCTGTCTCCTGCAAGTACCTGGGCAAAGTTTGGCAGATTAAATATAGATATCAATACTCCGTTTTATATGTTTAAGGATGGAGACAAAGGCTTTACAAAAAACTGAGTCAGGCTATAATTTTAAGTCAAATGGACTGCCAAAGGGAGAACTTGAATTTTCGTTAAGTGAAAGTGAAAAGCCTGAAAACGAAAGAAATGCTTATGCTTTGAACATAATTTTATTCTTTTTACTTATGATACTGCCTTATATAGTGGGTGGTGCGGTTATTGTGATAATTATAATTATTTTAGTTAATAGATTTGGGAAGAGATAAAATAATTAAATTTCCATCTTGACATCTCATCTTCAATGAGTTATGATAACAAAAATCAAACCTGTGAGGGAGAGTAGTAGTTAAGTGGTACTCATACCAGAGAGCTGTGATGGTGGAAATCAGCATGAGAAAACTTAGTGAATGGACTCCTGAGGGCTTGCCCGAATAAAGTAGGGTAAGACGGAGTGATGACCGTTATTCTCATTACCTGTGTGATGGCATAGGGATAAGATGGTGCATTAACATCAAATTGGGTGGCAACGCGGATAATATTCGCCCCAAGTGGAAGGAAACTTCTGCTTGGGGCTTTTTGTGTAGGTCCATTAGCTTACACCAATGAAAGGAGAAAACATATGAAAAAAACAAACAAAATCGTAGCATTAGGACTTGCACTTACTTTAATGGTATCAGCGCTTACCGCTTGTGGCGGAAACAAGCAGCCATCGGCAACCACCGGCAGTATGGGAAGCGTAAGCAAATCTTCGGCAAGCTCGGGAAGTCAGGCAGCTTCCGGTAGTTCAAACTCAACAAAATCAGGCAGTCAGGCAGGAAGTACAGCAAGCACAGACAAGGTAACAGTAGCCATAGGTCAGTTTGCAGAGCATGGCTCACTTGATAACTGTAGAGAGGGCTTTATAAAAGGACTTGCGGAAGGTGGCTATAAAGAGGGAGCAAACCTTGAGATAATTTATGAAAATGCAAGTGCAGACAGCGGAATGGCAGCTCAGATAGCTAATAATTTTGTGGCTAAAAAAGTAAATTTAATTTGTGCAATCACAACTCCAATGGCACAGATAAGTTACAGTACAGCTAAGGATACAGACATTCCTGTGATATATACTGCAATTACCAATCCGGTAGCGGCAGAGCTTGCCAAGGAAGATGGGACTCCGGTTGGCAATATTACGGGTACAAGCGACAAGCTTCCTATCAAAAAACAGCTTGAAATGATAAGAAAAGTTATGCCTGATGCAAAAAATGTCGGTATTCTTTACTGCACAAGTGAAGTAAACTCTGAAATGTCAGTTAAGGAATATAAGGAAGCAGCTAAAGAATTTGGATTTGAAATAATAGAGCAGGCAGTTACCTCTCCTTCCGATGTACCACTTGCGACAGATAGTATTTTAACAAAGGTTGATTGCCTTAATAATATAACAGATAATACAGTGGTAAACAGTCTTGATATAGTGCTTGACAAGGCTAAAAAAGCAGGCAAACCTGTATTTGGAAGTGAGATAGAACAGGTAAAGAAGGGGTGTGTAGCAAGTGTGGGACTTGATTATGTACTTGTTGGTGAAGAGACAGGAAAGATGGCGGCTAAGGTACTTAAGGGTGAAGCAAAGGCAAGTGAGATGAAGTTTATAACTTTTGAAGAAGCTGATTTATACGGAAATGAAGAGGCTGCAAAGGCTTATGGACTTACGCTTCCGGAAGGGTATAAAGAAGTAAGTAAATAAGAATAATTGTTAGCGGCAAGTCTGAAATATGGCTTGTGGTTACTTGATTTTTAATAAAGGCTTAGATAATAGATGTGGAGGCTGAGATGCAGATAATACTGGGAGTGCTTACGGAAGGATTGGTGTACGCCATCCTTTCCTTAGGTGTGTATATAACTTACAAAATACTTGATTTTCCGGACCTTTCCGTAGATGGAACGTTTCCACTCGGAGCGGCAGTTACGGTAGCTATGATTCTTATGGGAGTACCGATTCCCCTTGCTATGCTGGTGGCAACCGCAGCGGGAGTGATTTTTGGTGTTATAACAGGAATTATTCATGTGAAGTTTAAAATTCGTGACCTTATTTCGGGAATTATAGTTATGACGGCTCTCTATTCTGTGAATCTTAGAATAGCAGGAAAGGCTAATGTTCCTCTTTTCAGCAGGCAGACTTTATTTGAAAATGATTTTCTGGGGAAGATATTTCCGGAGGGAATGAGGCAATACAGCAATCTGATTATACTTGTTATAATAGTTATAATAACAAAATTACTGCTTGATTTTTACCTTAAGACCAAGTCGGGTTTCTTACTTCGTGCAGTTGGTGATAACGAGGTGCTTGTAACCAGTCTTGCAAAAGATAAGGGCAATGTTAAGATTCTTGGACTTGCTATAGCAAACGGACTTGCAGCCCTTGCAGGAAGCGTTTACTGCCAGATGAACGGTTTCTTTGAAATATCAACCGGTACAGGTACAGTGGTTATCGGACTTGCAAATGTAATTATAGGTATAAGCCTAATAAAACATTTTAATTTTATTAAGCCTACTACAGCTGTAGTAATAGGTGCAATTATCTATAAAGCCTGTGTATCCATAGCTATTTCAATGGGACTTGCAGCATCTGACTTAAAGCTTGTTACAGCAGGACTTTTATTCTTGATTCTTGCAGCGGGCAATCTTAAAAAGAGGAAGGGAGGCAAGGCATGATAGAGCTTAAGAACATTTACAAATATTACAATCCCGGTACTGTGAATGAAATGTGCCTCTTTGAAGATTTTAACCTGAATATTAAAAAAGGTGAATTTGTATCTGTTATAGGAAGTAACGGCTCAGGCAAGACTTCTATGCTGAATCTTATTTGTGGAAGCATTCCTCTTGATAAAGGGGATATTATAATAGAAGGAAAAAGCATAGCAAAACTTCCGGAGTATATAAGAAACAGGAGAATAGGGCGGGTATATCAGAATCCTTCGCTTGGAACCTGTCCTGAAATGACTATACTTGAAAACCTTTCTCTTGCAGATAATAAAGGGAAAAAATTCGGACTTTCTTTTGGAATAAATAAGACAAGAATAAATTATTATAAGGAGATTTTATCGGGACTTGGGCTAGGACTTGAAGAAAAGCTAAATACCAAGGTAAAGTCGCTCTTAGGCGGACAAAGGCAGGCTCTTACTCTGCTTATGTCTACGCTTACACCTATTGAATTTCTTATACTTGATGAGCATACTGCGGCTCTTGATCCAAAAACTGCCGACCTTATTATGGAGCTTACTGACAAGGTGGTTAAGGAGAAAAAGCTGACCGCTATTATGGTAACTCATAATCTCAGATATGCGGTAGAATATGGTAACAGACTGCTTATGATGCATCAGGGAAAGGCTGTAATAGATAAGGCGGAAGAAGAAAAGACAAAAATAACGGTAGATGATATATTGGGGAAATTTACGGAAATTAGTATTGAGTGTGGGAACTAATAAGTGGTATAATATTATATACTAAGTGACGCCCCTACCTCTGTAAGTGTCAAAAAAGTTCAGCGTGCTTTGCACATTCACTTTTTTGACAACTTACAGACGGGGCTGTGTGGGTAAGGATAATAATTAATTTTGAAAATAATGTAGCACTAATTATGTGGAAGGAAGTGAAGTCATGCTATCGAAGATATTGGGAGGGATAAAAAAATCAATAATAACGCTAATTATATGTATTTGTTTAATAGTAGGTTATCATTTTGGCATGTATCTGTATAAGCAATCTCAGAAGATTGTGCTTGGGGATGATATGAAGGCGGCAGTTACTGAGATGGCGATGTCTTATGAGGATTTTGACAGTGACGAAATTTCAAAATATAAAGATTGGAAGGAATATTTTATAAGCATATTTATTCAGAATTCAAGGTTTTCCTGCAAGTATTTGACAGAAGCAGCTAAAAAGAATAATGGTATTATAAGTGTTAAAGATATAAACTATATACATAAATCACTTACCGGAGTAGATATTGATTTTTCTGATATTGCAGGTGAGGGAATAGACAGTAATGCCTCTTCAAGTAAGCTAAACAGGGGAATCCTCAGAGAATATGACAGCGAGCCTGTAGTAGATGGTGGAGCTCTTAAAGGAGTAATTGATGTAGAGTCGGATGGTGAAGACAATATAGTAGAGAAAAGAAGAGTTAGTACATATTTGGTAAAAATCCTCGATAGTTGTTTTGATGGGCTAAGTATTAGGATTTTACATTCTGAAAAAATACCTTCTGAGAGAATTTTTAATAGTGAGAAGTTTGTATTTTACGGAACAAATATGGAAAACGAAGATGAAGAGGATGATATATGTACGGTTGAATTTACAGGTAAAGAGGGTGATTTAAGCTACAAGCATTTTGTTGACTTGCATTTAGCCGAAAAACCTGAGTTGCTTGAATTTGTAAGAAAAAAATATAGGAAAGAATTTAAAATTACTTTTTACCTTAGATGGCAAACATTCTGATATTATAGATGAGATAGTTCCTGATAAAATTGAGTTAAATGATAACTGAAAATAGGAGTAGTATACAATGAAAAAAGGACTTAAAATTTCTATTAATTCACCGGTAGTACTGGGATTTTCAGCAATTTGTCTGATTGCACTTGTGTTAAGTATAGTTACAAAGGAAACGACAAATAAGCTGCTTTTTATGACTTATCATTCATCACTTACCAATCCGCTTACCTATCTAAGATTTTTTACACATGTTTTCGGACATAGCGGAGTGGAACATTTTATGGGGAATATAACCTATATTTTGTTATTAGGACCATTGCTTGAAGAAAAATACGGAAGTAAGCTGCTCATCCAGTCTATAGTAATTACTGCATTTATAACAGGAATTGTAAACTATATACTTTTTCCGAATATTGCACTTTGTGGAGCTAGCGGAGTGGTATTTACCTTTATTCTGCTTAGCTCATTTACAGGCTTTAAAGACAGGGAAATTCCTTTAACTTTCATCTTAGTTGCAGCTATCTTCTTAGGGCAGCAGGTGTACGAGGGTATCATGCTTAAGGATAATATTTCAAATCTATCCCATGTACTTGGAGGTGTTGTAGGCTCGGTTATGGGATATTTGTTAAATAAGAATGGGATTAAGAGAGGGTGAGATTTAACCCTCTTTTTTGCAGGGAAATTTAACCATTGTATTATGATGACATTTGCGTTACAATATTATCAATAGGAGGTGTAATGCTATGGAAAAAAACAGCTACATTGAATTTGAGAGTAAACCCTACAGTTAAAGAACATGCAGAAATAGTTTTAGCTAGATTGGGAGTGCCAATGTCTACAGCAATAAATATGTATCTGAACCAGATTTCACTTACAGGTGGTATTCCATTTGCTGTGACTCTGCCAAAAGCGCCGGATGATATTAATGCTGATATTATGTCGAATAAAGAAATTCATGCTAAATTACAAAGTGGTTATAATGATGTTAAAGCAGGAAGAGTAAAAAAGGCAGCAGAGGCATTTGAAAATTTTAGGGAGAGACACTAATAATGAAGCAATATGAAGTAAAAATCACTGATGAAGCACTGGGAGATATGGGAAAAATTTATGAGCATATTGCCTGTGTGCTACTATCTCCCGAAAATGCACTGGGACAGTACAATCGCATAGCAGATGCAATATTGAAACTGGATATGTTGCCGGAACGTTTTAAGATAATGGACTCAGAACCAGAGCATTCAAGAGGTATAAGAAGAATGCTTGTTGATAATTATTCAGTATTTTTATGTGATATATAAAAATGAAGTAATTGTAACGAATGTCTTATATAGCGCATCGGATATTAGTGAAAGATTGAGATAATATATCCTAAATTATTCACAAAATGTTTCGTGAATAATTGGAGAATATCAGTATATTACAGGGGGATAAAATGATTAGATTTAACAACGATTACAACAAGCCTGCACATAGTGAGGTGCTTAAGGCGATAAATGATATAAGTGATGTAAGTTATCCGGGGTATGGACTTGATGAGCTCTGTGAGAAGGCTAAAGCTGAGATAAAAAAGTATATAAATAAACCTGAAGCAGAGGTGCATTTTCTGGTTGGCGGCACTCAGACCAACTTTATAGTAATATCTTCTGCGCTTAGGAGTTATCAGAGTGTAATCAGTGCGGACTCAGGTCACATAAGCGTACATGAAACCGGAGCCATAGAAAATACAGGGCATAAGGTTGAAACTGTAACAGGTAAAGATGGAAAGCTTACAGCGATTCAGATTCGTGAAGTGGCTGAAAACTATAAGATAAGCACAGTGAAAGAGCATATTACAGAGCCTAAAATGGTATATATTTCATTTCCTACAGAATTTGGAACTATATATTCTAAAAAAGAACTTGAAGATATAAGTGCAGTTTGTAAGGAATACGGACTTTATCTTTTTGTGGATGGAGCAAGGCTTAGCTATGGACTGGCAGCAGAGGGAAATGATGTGACTATGGAAGACTTAGCAAATTTTGCCGATGTATTCTACTGCGGTGGTACAAAATGCGGTGCTATGTTTGGTGAAGCTGTTGTTATTACAAATAAAGAGCTGATGGCAGGTTTTAGAAGTTATATGAAGCAAAACGGTGCCCTGCTTGCCAAGGGCTGGATTTTAGGGGCGCAGTTTAATACACTTTTTGAAATGGTCTTTATTTTAACATAGCTGAATCTGCTGTTAAATATGCTATGAAGATTAAGAAAGCCTTCAAGGAAAAGGGCATAAAAGCCTATATAGAAAGCCCAACCAATCAGCAGTTTGTAATACTTACACAGAATCAGATGGACAAACTCTCTGTTAAGTATGCCTTTGAATATGAGGGAAGATGTGATGAGAATTCTCATATAGTAAGGTTCTGCACCAGTTGGGCTAATACTGAGGATGAGGTGAATGAACTTGTAGGGGATATTGGGAGAATTTGAGAGTAAAAATCTGAATGCTATTGCTTTTTAATGATATTTTTGATATTATTTAAATGAACTAAGAAGGTTGCGGTCGTTCGGTTCGCAACCGGAGTTCCCAAGCGAGAGTTGGTTCGCTCTCCCGAATAGGTATAATACTGAAAACCAAGGAACCTTGTAATAAGATGCTCCTGAGTTAAATCAGGGGCATCTTTTTGTTACACCAATTAATTCTTCCCAGTCACAGTATGAGTTTCACCTGCCTCCACCTTTTTTTCTACAGATGGAGTAGTAACAGTAAGGGTACTGTCAGTATTATTTGTGACAGTTATAGGCGTTCTATAGTTTAATGTGGTTATCCTGGAGTCTTTGGCACCGATATTTACTACAAGAGTAGTCCTTGCATCTGTGTAAAGGTCGATGTTTTTATTTGCAGTTACACCGGTTTCTTCCGCAGTTTCCTTAATTGCTATTACATCCTTCTTTTTATTTTTACCGCTTATTTTAATATCTGACTTTGCAAGTACAAAGATATTACAAAGGGCTTTATTACTGTCAGATACAAAATCCAAGGTAGAAGGATTCTCTAAATGTATGGCATTTATAATGGCATTTTTCCCTGAAGATTTAAGACTTATTTTGGTATTATCTTTTTTTGAGTAAAGATAAGATAGCTGCCCTAAAACTTCTATTTTAGCATTCTCAGTGCTGATTAGTTTTACTGAATTAAGGGAACTTCCGGCTTCAATCTTAAGTGAGAGATTTTTTGTATTACTTTCAATATTTTTGCCAAAGTTTCCTTTCGGTATGGTAAAATCAGTTTTGCCATTTACTATGATATCATTTACTTTGGTATTTTTTAGCAGACTGGTAAGGGAAGTCTGATTTGTGGCATAGCCCTTGCTATCTACATTTATTTTTGTCCTAAGGGTGTATTTGAGTTTATTTTTATTGTAAATTTTGGCATAGACTACGGTTTTTCCTTTTGCAAGTCCCTTAACCGAGCCTTTGTCCGATACGGAAGCGATGTTTTTATTTTCTGCTGACCACTTTATTGTAAATTTCTTGTCAATTCCTTTTATTTTAAGCTTATATCCCTGTTCTATGTGCAGGTTAACAGAGGATTTATTGAGCACTGGCATTGCTGCAAGTGCAGAGATTGTGTAAAATATGGTTGTTATTAAAAGTATGGATAGGGCTAATATAGGTAAACTTCTCTTTTTCATATTGCCTTGTATGGCATTCCGATTCATATACAAACCACCGCCTTTTTAAAAATTAACACATTTTTCTGTATTTATTATAATAAATTAACACATTTTTCACATTTTTCAATGAAAATTGACACGTTTTTCTTACTCCCTATACTTCCCGGGAGTAACTCCCGACAGCTTTCTTAAATTTCTTTATAAAAATAAAAATAGTCGTTAAATCCTACAGCTTCACTTATTTCAGCAAGACTCATAGAATCTGATTTGAGCAGGTCTTTAGCTTTTCCAATCCTAAGCTCGGTAAGATACTGGGTATAAGTCAGCCCTGTTTCACTTTTAATCAACTGGCTTATATAATTTGCATTCAGATGGAATTCCTCTGAGATAATTCTAAGAGAAATATCCTTTGGATAATTTTCCTCAATGTACTTCAGTATGGCTAAGAAGCTGCCTCCTGGGCCCTCATTTCCTGACTTAATGTCATAAGAAGAATCAAACTGTATGGTCTGTGTTGTCTTAATGAGCATTTCTGAAAATGTCTTAAAGCTTGCAAGAAGCTGTGTGTAGCCATAAATGATAATCTCATCAGGACTGTAAGGAGCCCGTATGTATTTGGAGGAAGCAAGCTTATTATAGAATCTGAAGGCTGATTTCATATCAAAAAGCAAGGCGCAGTTTGCCGTTGAAAGCTCTGTAAGAAAGTTCTTTAGATTGTCAGGAGATTTGCCGGCTTCTTCTAATTTAACAAACATTTCTTCTGTAAGCAGAGGATTAGGTGTAGTGGTACAGAGTGTTGACGCACCATTTACAAAAAACTGGAAAGCCATAGAAATAACTTCATCAAGCACTGCATTTAATTCATCTATCTTAACAGATTCTTTATATATGGCTATTCCTCCCATATCCTTTGCAAAGGCAATTATTTTTTCTGCTTCAAGATATGAAAAGGGAGTGTTTGAAATGTAGAGATAATTGTGCTTCCCAAGCTTATGAGTAAAGTCTGCACCTAATTTATCTCCTATGTTATGCACATTCATTGAAGCTGCAAGGTAAAGCTTTTCATTACTTAGAGAAAGATCTGAGAGAATTAATCTGATATTTCTGTATCATTTTCCTCAATTGCATCAAGCAGATAATCACCATTTGACTTATTTGTCTTAAGGATTGTACCTGCGGCCTTTCTCAAAGTATCAGTTAGGTCAGTTGCATCTATCGGTTTAAGGCAGTAACCGGTTACCTGAAGTTCTATAGCCTGTTTGGCGTAAGCAAAATCAGAATAGCCTGAAAGAATTATAATCTGTGTGTCGGTATATAGACTTCTTACTTCCTTACAAAGTGTAAGACCGTCCATTTCAGGCATACGAATATCTGTAATCAGTATATCAGGCTTATTACTTTTGCAAAATGTCAAAGCTTCACTACCACAATTTGTAGTGTATACTATCTCCATAGAGAGTTCCTTCCAGGGTATAGCTGCCTGTAAATGACTTAGTACGGGACTCTCGTCATCAACTAATACTACTTTTAACATAATCTTCCTCAACTTTCACATTTTGAACAGGAATATTTATACTAACCTTTGTTCCTTTATCAGGTTCACTTTCAAGTTCTATTTTACAGTCACTTCCATAGTATAAAAATAACCGCTTGGCTACGTTGTACATACCTATATGTTTGTGCTCTTTATCTTCACTAAATGAAAGAGGTGTTGAAACTACATTTTTTAATATAGCCAGAGTGTCGGGGGCTATTCCTTTTCCATCATCATATATACTTATTATGAGTTTGGTTTCATCAAGCCTTGCACCTATATATAGGGTAATATTTTTAATTCCTCCCTCTATGCTGTGCTTTAATACATTTTCCACAAAAGGTTGTAAAATAAACTTCATTATCGGTATGGATAAGGTATTTTCTCTTATACTGTAGATAACATTTAATTTTTCAGGAAATCTTATTTTATATATAGTAAGGTAGGAGCGTATCATTTCAAGCTCTTTCTCAAGAGGAACTGTGCTTTCACCCTTTATGTTATATCTGAAAAGCTTTCCCAAGGGCAGCTATGGCCTCGGCTACTTCGGGGACTGACCTTTCCAGGGAAAGTGAAGCTATTGATTCGAGTGAGTTGTATAAAAAGTGTGGGTTAATCTGGCTTCTCAGAAAATTTAACTCTGCCTGTTTCCTGCCAAGCTTTGACTCATAAAGACTTACAGTTGCTTCCTGGAGTTTGAGGTTTAGGTTGACTATATTTTTTAAAATGCCTCTCATCAGCATGGCAATTATAGTAAATGAAATGAGAGCGACCGCAATTATTATAAAAGTGGCATATCTTACTTCTGCCGTAAGTGAGTTTTTGTCCAGTGCGGTGATTACAGTAAGTCCCTGTTTATCCAGATTTGAAGAATAAATAAGATAGTCCTTTGTTTCAGTTTTATTAAGCTTTGCCTCTTTAAGAATTTTTTCTTTTATTTCTGAATTTCCGTTAAAAGCAAAACTATTACCATTATTATCTAAAAGTACAAAATAAGTAAATACCTTGCTATCCTCAGGAAGGATAAGGGTTGATTTATTAAGATCCAGTGAAAGAAAGGCAGAACCAAGCAATTTTCCGTAGTTTGCATTAGCTTTCATACCGTAGATATTATGTCCGAAAGCAATTTATAAGCCCCTTTTTCACGTAAATGTACACTAAAAAGAGGAGAAGTTCTAAGTCCGAAGCAATGAGCTCCATAAGTGTCCTTCATACAATCTGCAAATTCCCTTAGTGAAACTTTATCATAATAATTAGACCAGGCAAAATCACGTGATACTAAGGCAATATCTATAATATCCCTGTTCATTACAGAATATGAAGAAAATTGGGTTTGCAGTGAACTTATATAATCAGGAGTTCTGCTTGAAAATGGTGAAAGCATAAGGCTTTCTATGTTATTGTCAAAGAGCAGGGCAGTAAATATGGTATTTGCTCTTTTTGTAAGAAAATTTATCTCGCTTTCAAATTTATCGGCAGCACTTTTTGCATAAGCTGAAGCGTTGGCAGTTAAAAGTCTGTCAATTACAGTATAGCTCAGTGCAAAAAGTCCTACTCCCAAGGCGACAAAGCAGATAATTACAAAATTAAACTGCTTTAATACCGATTTTGAATTATGTTCCGGCATATATAATACCCTTTCTTTTTTGTATTTGTATCAGTATATACGATTATTTGACTGAAAAATATGCAATATTATTAGTTACACCTAATTATATTACATATTTTTAACATTAAATATGTAAAAAAACAATGGTTTGGATAAAAATAACTAAAAAAATAAGTATAAAAATACCATTTTTTTGTTTATTAGTAAGGTATATACTTATATTATAAAAAAGAAAAAGGAAAAAGTGAGGAAGAATAATGAAGAAGGGAAGGGTAAAATACAGCAGTTCAGAGATAAAGAAAAAATTGAAAAATGACTGGCTGCTTTATGCAATGCTTATACCGGTATTAACCTGGTACTTATTATTTTGCTATCTGCCAATGGGAGGTATTACTCTCGCATTCAAGAATTTCAGATTTGATGGAGGAATATGGGGCAGTCCCTGGGTAGGTTTAAAGCATTTTAAGGCAATGTTTGCCAACAAAGAGTTTATAGTGGCTTTTAAGAATACAATTATTTTCAGTCTTGGTAAGCTTTTGTTTCATTTTCCCGTACCTATTCTGGTGGCAGTTTTACTAAATGAGATCAGAGCTCCAAAGGTAAAAAAAATGTTTCAGACTATATTTACCTTTCCACATTTTATAAGCTGGGTGGTACTTTCTGGTATTCTTATCAATATATTTGCATCAAACGGTATTGTAAACCAGACTTTAGGGGCACTTGGACTGGAAGCAGTTGCACCTATTACTACTATAGGAGGCTTCAGGCCGTTTATCTGGATATCCAATATCTGGAAGGAATTCGGTTGGGATGCAATTATTTATATGGCAGCACTTACAAGTATAGATCCACAGCTTTATGAGGCGGCAGAGATAGATGGTGCAAATAGATTGCAGAAAATGCTAAATATAACCTGGCCGGGAATAAGAGGAGTAGTAAGTATAATGTTGGTACTTCAGATTGGTGGAATAATGAGTGGTGCTTCCTTTGACCAGGTATTCAACCTGTATTCTGCTCCGGTATATCCAGTAGGTGATATTCTTGATACTTATGTATATAGGAAGTCATTTATAACAGGCGCAAACTTTGGTTATACTACAGCTGTAGGATTGCTGAAATCAGTTATTGGAGTGGTTCTTCTCCTTACTGCAAACAAAGCAGTTACCAAAATGGGAGAGGAGGGTCTGTTCTGATGAAAGAGAAAAAAACGGTAAGTTATTTGATATAGTGCTTTATATATTGTTTGGAATACTTGCACTTATAACTCTCTATCCATTTTATAACGTATTTATAGTATCTTTTTCAAATACAAAGGCGAGCGTGGAACATTCACCTTATATTATACCTTATGTATTTGATTTAGAAGGCTATAAGACTGTAATGAAAGATATATTTTTTTCTTCAAAGCTCTCTTTGTGACTATCTTCGTTACAGTAGCAGGCGGTTTCTTGAATATGGTATTTTCAATTATTGCAGCCTACGTGCTTTCAAGAAAAGGGTTGATTGGTAGAAAATTTTTACTGAGCATCATACTTTTTACAATGTTCTTCTCGTGAGGAATGATTCCTACATATATTATAATAAGTGATTTCAAGCTGACAAATAATATATTTTCAATGATACTGCCTACTATGTTAAATACTTATTATGTAATTATAATGAAAAACTACTTTGCAAGTCTTCCTATAGGCCTGCAGGAAGCAGCAAGTATAGACGGTGCCAATGCATTAGTAATATTGCTAAAAATATATCTGCCTATATCCAAACCATTTATGGCAACCTTCGCTCTCTTCTATGCGGTTGAGAGGTGGAATGGCTGGTGGGAAGCCTTCCTTTATATAAGTGACAAAAATATCAAGCCTTTGCAGATATATTTAAGAGAAGTACTGGTAAATTTTAATACCCAGATTGCAACTCAGGCACAATCAATACTTTCCCAGAATAAGGTCTTTATACAGTCAGTTCAGATGGCCACAATAGTAGTTACAATGTTACCTATACTTTGTCTGTATCCGTTTTTACAGAAATACTTTGTAACAGGTATAATGATAGGTTCAATCAAGGAATAGAACACTGGCTTCAGTGTCTAGATAAAAGAGAATTAAGCAAAAAAAGGAGAAAAAGCAATGAGAAAACACAAAAAATTATTAGCAGCATTCTTAGGAATAACGATGGCAGTATCTATGCTTTCAGCTTGTGGTAATGGCACAAGTAATGAGAAGACTTCAACTAAGCCGGGAAGTACGGCTGCATCAGCAAAGTCAGGAAGTACAGCTGCATCAGGTAAGACGAGTACTACAGAAAATGCAAAACCTGTAGATGTAACAGTAGCTATCTGGGGAATTGAAGATGCACTTTCAGACCCTGATGATGCCATTCTTAAGACTCTTGAAGAAAAGACAGGAGTACACCTCATTCCTCAGAATATTACCTGGGATGATGCAGAACAGAAGGTTCAGCTTTGGTCAACCAATGGTCAGCTTCCTGACATTTTTGTAGGTGATTTTGTAGCAAAATCTTTCTTTGGTAACTGGATTGAACAGGGTACTATAAGAGCACTTCCTGATGATTTATCAGCTTATCCAAACCTTGCTGAATATCTAAAGATGGAGAGAGCACAGGCTGCAATGAGGGATGGTAAGTACTATATGATACCAAGAAGAACTTACAAGGATATTTCTTATAGTGTACTTGACAGAAATGTAGTCTATAGATGGGATCTTGCCCAAAAAGGCGGGAGTTACCAAAGAGCCTGAAACTTATGAAGAGTTTGCAGATATGATTAAAAAGATAGTTAAGGCAGATCCTGAGAAGAAGAGTATAACAGGACTTACACAGCTATCACCAAACATGTTATCAGGTTTCATTCTTCCTTATGGTGGTATACTTGAGAAGAAATGGGTAACAAACAAAGAAGGTAAGTTTGTGCCTAGTTATTTTGCAGACAGAGATGCACTTGTAGCTGCTATGGAGCTTGCAAGAAAATATTATACAGAAGGTGTAGTTGAGAAGGATGTTGCCCTTGCTAAAATTGAAACAAGCAAAGAAAAATTCTTAAAGGGTGAAAGTGCTGCAGTTGCTTTTGCTATGGCCGGTCCTGCAGGTCTTTACAACAATATGTCAAAAGATTATGAACAGCTTTATCCTGACCGTAAGTTCATAAATGATATCAAAATTGCAAAGCTTTATCCAGGAAGTGACGGAAAGAAACATTATTTTGTAGATACAGAAGCCTGGAGTGAGAGTTATTTTTCATCTAATGTAGATGATGAGAAGATGGCAGCTATCTGCAAACTTTATGATTTCCTTTGCTCAGAAGAAGGTAGAAGACTTATGTTCTGTGGTATTGAAGGTGAGGATTATGAGCTAAAAGATGGTAAGGTTGTAGTTAAAGATGGTGTTGATATTACCAATAAATATAAATTCATTGGTAACTCATCAGCCAACAGTCTTGCTATGTGGAATCCATCTTCTTGGGATATGAGTTATCCATCAGCCATTCCTACAGAGTACAGACAGTTAAGTGATGACAGACATAAGGATGCTGAAATGAACGGGACTCTTCCAAAATATTATGACAGCGTACTTTTCTTATCTACACCACTTAAGAATGAGTTTACATTCAATGTAAATGATGATTTTATGCAGATTATGATGGGCACAGAACCTGTTGCTGATATGGTTGATGAATTACTTAAGAATTATGAAAACAACGGACTTTCAGCTATGATAGATGAGGTAAATCAGGCTGCAGCCGATCAGGGAATTACAAAATAAGCCTTAAATTGACAAATCTTTTAGCCTGCCATTTACGGTAATGAATGGCAGGTACTTTTTTAACAATGAATTATCTTACAAAAGTTCTTTACATTTCCCACTGTTTTCGTATAAAATTACATGGGAGTTTTAGCAATATAACAACAAGGTAAAGGATGGTGGGTAAGACGTGAAGCTGGATATTAAAACAATAAGCAGGGAAGTAGTAAAAAATATATATCAAAATAAATTCGGATATTACACAAAGGCCGTCATATTGCAGCTTTTTATGGCAACTGTGGGGAGTTATTCACTGAGGTCCATATTTAAATTAATACTTATGAGTGCCGGACAGGACAATTTTACCACTCATAACGTGATATCCATACTTAGCGCTCCGCTAAGCCTGCCACTTTTGTTTATCTTTGTAATCCTTTTAAGTATGCTTACATTGTTTGAATTTTCTGTACTTACGCTGATGGTTTATAGTTCATACAAAAACGAAAAGATTCTTTGGAGGGATAGCCTTACAAAGGAATTTATAAAATGGAAGAACTTTAGCCCCAAGCAGTTATTTTTGTTTGTTATATATTTTATACTGATGATACCTATGTCAAACCTCGGGCTAAGCTCTGCATTTTCGGAAAAATTCTTCATACCTTCATTTATCACTGAGGAACTTATGAAGATGAAGAACGGAGCAGTTGTATACATAGTTTTTCTTGTAATATGCGGATACATCAATATAAGGCTGATTTTTACCATTCCGCTCACGGTCATTAACAACCAGCCTTTTTCAACCAACATGAAAAAAAGTATTGAAATTACCAAAACGGGAAAGATTAGACTGCTGTTTATGTGGTTTAGGCTAGAAGCTGTCCTAGTCATAATCGGAGGCATTTTACTCTGGGTTAACACTTTGGTATTTGAGCTTCTTGATTCATCTGGAAGAGAAATAGTATATAACAATGTATTTTATATTATTTCACGTATCATTTTATTCTTTTTTATAATAGCATCTAAGCTGATTCTTATATCTTCGATAGTGAAGATAATAAGTGACAGGGGAGAAAAGCTCTTTTTTAAGACAGCTCCTAGGGTGGATAATGAGATAAAAAGGCGTAAAAAGCTGGCAGCTATAACGAGTGTAATAATGATAATTATATTTGGGCATATGGGATACCAGATGTTTTCTACAGAGATAAATAAAAATGTGCTGATTATAGCACATAGAGGATATAGTAAGATGGGAGTTGAGAACTCCCTGGAGTCTCTTACGGGTGCTAAAAAGGTAGGCGCAGACTATGTAGAGCTTGATATACAGTTAACGAAGGATAATAAATTTGTGGTAATGCACGATTTCAACCTTAAAAGACTTGCAGGGGTTGATAAAAAGGTAAAAGATTTGACCTTTGACGAGATAGAAAAGCTTACCATAAGGCAGGGGGAGTTTACGAGCCATATACCATCCTTTGAAGAATTTGTTAACCGCGCAAAAGAGCTTAATATCAAGCTTTTGGTGGAACTTAAGCCACATGGTAGTGAACCTGAGAATTACGCAGAGCTTTTTATAAATGAGATGAAGAGATTGAAGGTAGACAACATCTATAAAGTTATGTCAGGTAATCTGGAAATTATGGAAGAGATAGAAGATCTGGCTCCTGAAATAGAGACAGGACATATAATAGCATTACAATTTGGTGTATTTGCAGATGAGAATGTGGATTTTTTTGTAATAGAGGATTTTACCTTTAATGATATATTAAATAATGATGCAAAAGAAAAAGGTAAATATATCTTTGTATGGACTATTAATGACAGTGAGACTATAACAAAAATATCTTCATAAGCAGGTAGAAGGTATTATAACTGATTATCCTGATTTGGTACTGGAAGAAATTGAAAATGAGGATGATAGTTACTTTGAAAAGTTATATAGATTGTTATCGCAGGGATTTAAGTAAAAAAATATTAAAGAAATTTATGGGTGAAATGATGGAAACATTAACTTTGACAGACTTTGGAGTAGACAAAGAAGAAGAAAAAAGAGAATAAAAAGCTGAACTAAAATTTGCAGTAAATATAGGTCTGATACAGAATGACAGCCCTAAGGCTATTGATGAGAGAAGAATAATGAAAAATCATCAGAATGAAGAGGATATCTTAACAAATAAGATAGTTTATGGGATAACATCTTATTCAAGGGAAGCCTATATAAGATATGAGCTTACCGATATCAGGCTGGACTTTGCAAGTGAAGCAGAGAAGGTAAAATACGATTACGAACCGATATCTGATGCGGAAATGGAGGAGTTTTATAAGGAGAATACAGATCTGTTTACCAGAGCAGATGGAGACAGCTTTGACTTTGATGAGGTTAAATTAATCATAAAAAAGAAAATGAGAGAACTGGAGTACGAGAAAAATGTCAACCTATTATGTGAGCAGCTTTGATGGAAATGATAAAAATGACGGGCTTAGTAAAGAAAATCCCTGGAGAAGCCTGTTCAGGGTAAATGAAGCAAAGTTTGAAGCAGGAGATATGGTTTTACTTGAGAAAAATTCTGTGTTTGAAAACCAGTATCTTCACTTAAGTGTAAGGGGCAGTAAGGATAATATAATAAGAATATCCTCATATGGAGCCGGAAGTAAGCCGGTGATAAACTGTGGCGGAAACGGGATCTGGTATCAGGATTATGGCAGGGAATTAGATGCGAAAACGCATACTTACAAAGGGTATGTGTCCTCTGCCATACTCCTGTATGACTGTGAATATATTGAAATTGATGGACTTGAGATAAGCAATAAGTCTGTAGGCCTTTTTGGAGAAAGTTATGTTCAGGCAGATAAGATGAACAGGACAGGAGTGGCTGTAGTAGCGAAAAATAATGGTACTTTACATGATATAACATTAAAAAATCTTTACATTCATAATGTGGAGGGAAATGTGTATGATAAACACATGAATAATGGAGGCATTTATGCGACAGCCTTACAGCCTGATGATGAATATTCTACAGGTGTAGCGAGGTATGATGGATTCAGAATAGAGGATTGCACAGTAAGAAAAACCGGAAGATGGGGGATAGCACTAGGTTATACCTATAATTATGATAAGTTCCGGGGAGCATATTTGGAGGGGAAAATTTTTAGAAAATATGGACATGAAAATGTTGTTATAAGTAATAATTACGTGGGAGAAATAGGAGGAGACGGAATTACTGCTATGTATGCCCTGACCCCTCTGGTAGAACATAATGTTGCTGATGGCGTAGCTATGGAAATGAATGACAGGGTCTATAGATTTCCGGAAAACAGACAGGGAAAGGTGGCAGCCGGTATCTGGCCATGGAAGTGTAAAAATGCTTTATTCAGATATAATGAAGTGAGAGGCACTGTATTAAACCAGGATGGCATGGCTTATGATGCGGATTCAGGCGATGGTACGGTGTATGAATATAATTATAGCAGGCTTAATGAAGGCGGATGTGTGATGTTCTGCCTTGAAGAAGCAGTCAATAACATCTTTAGAAGTAATGTAAGTGTAGATGACCTTGGTGGAACCATAAGTCCTGCCGGCAATCCGGACGCCTATATAGCGGATAATGAGTTTTACGTAAGAGAAGATACTCCGTTTCTTAGAAAAAATATGTCTGACGGAAAGTATGAGCTGGTGAGGAATAAGGTGGAAGTGATAAAGGGGAAATAGTAAGTGTTGTATAAATTGATGAAAATTTAATAAAATAAGATTTGATGGGATATTTTTAGGTGGAGTATGAAGATGGCAGACTGGTAAAATGAGGATAGAATCTACCGTATTGACATTTATAATATAAGCTTGTGGCAGGGAAACAAAAGTCTCTCTGCCACAAGTTTATATTACTAGGTGAAGCCTCTCACGATAATTTATCCTATAAAAGCTTATTACCGATACTACCCTTAGCTTCATCGTCATTCACACCTTCAATCCTGTCATATTTAAAAGGCTGGATTACCTCATTTTTTGTATTAAGGATACCCCATTTGCCATTTTGCGTTACTGCAACCAGGTCACCATATAATTCTGCATAATCATCATATTTTGTTTCTATGATTTCCTTAAATTCTTTATTTAAGAAACCAAATTTTTGTTATTTGAAACAGAAATAAAGTCACTATACATCAAAGCAATGATGCTGTCATATTTAGGAGTAACTACTTCTTTTCCTGTTTTATCCACCAATCCCCATTTTTCTCCATTTTTAACACTTGCCAGACCTTTTACAAAATTATAAGTATCATCGTACTTAACAGGAACTATCTCTTTTCCGCTTTTATTCACAAAACCCCATTTGTTATTAAGCGAGACACGGGCTACATCATCAAAGAAATCATAGGCCAAATCATATTTCGGAGGAATTACTTCCTTACCATGTTTGTTGACAAAGCCCCATTTATTGTCAAGCTGGAATTGCGCATAACCGTTATTAAAAGCATAAATATCATCATATTTAATAGGAACCCTGACTTTACCGCGATTATTTATATAGCCCCATTTATCGTCAATCATTACCTTTGAGAGTCCATCATAAAAAAGCTCAACTTTGTCGTATTTGATAGGCACAAGAACCTTGCCCCGCTTATTTATGAAACCGGATTTGCCATCAATTTCAACAATGGCAAGACCATTTGTAAAAGCGTAAGCTTTATCATACTTAAGTTTAATGGCAACTTTACCGGTTTTATCTATATAACCATATCTATCATTTAGCACAGCCAGAGACATACCTTCATCAAAAGCAAAGAGCTCATCATATTTAATAGGAGTAATAATTTTTCCGTTTCTGTCGATATAACCTGTTTTATAATTTTTTTCTACCTGGCCGAGACTTTCCTGGAAATTATAGGCTCTGTCATACCTGAAAGGAATAGAAACCTTACCTTTACTATCTATGTAGCCCGCTTTTCCTTTAAGCTTTGCAGCTATTTTTCCATAAACATAGGAACCTAGAAAATCATATTTAAAAGGGATAACAACTTTCCCCTTTTTGTTTATCATTCCCCACTTTCCATTAAGACTAACCGCTGCAAGTCCGTTATTAAAGGAGCCGACATCTGTATATTCAGGCTTGATTATCTCCTTTCCATATGCATCTACATAGCCATACTTATTTCCTTTTCTGACTACAGCAGCACCGTCTGAATAATCAAATACTTCGTCATACCTGCTGTAAATGTCATCCTCAGCTTTATAGTCTGCAAACACTTTAGCAGAAAGCCTTGTTTCAGCCGCCATAAGATGAGTAGCAGGCTGTATTGAAGTAGTAACTACAATGACAGCAGCCGCTAGTGACAATAATTGTCTTGTGAAATTTTGTTTAATCATAATTTTCCCCCTATCCGAAAGTATTTCCCCCTCAATGCTTAGTAAATGAATTCAAAGCAATTACTTGAATACTTTCTATATAAGATAAATTTAACATACAATTTAGAGAGTCAATAAAAAAACTGTGTATTTGCAACTGTTACAAAATAAGTCGTAAGATTGGTTTTGTACACAATGATTATAACGATAACGTTTGCATAATTTTTTATAGAAAATGTTTGCGTAAATGCTATGATATAGTATGAAGGTTTAATAAAATCTAAATTAGTATTTATACTATTAAGAAAAAAATAGGGGTAGTTGTATGGCAGATAATCTGATAGTTATTCATGGAGGGGGACCTACTGCGGTAATTAATTCTTCTTTGTATGGGGTTATTGCGTATGCAAAGACAGATAGCAGGGTAGGAAAAATTTATGCTGCAAAGAACGGAACCGGAGGTCTGCTCAAGGAAGAATTGATTGAACTTACAGATGTATCGGATGAAAAGCTTGAACTTTTAAAACAGACACCGGGAACAGCTATCGGCACATCAAGAGATCCTTTAGAAAAAGAAGATTATGAAAAGATGATAGCTATACTTAAGAAGTACAACATAAAGTATGTGCTCTTCAACGGTGGCAATGGTACCATGGATACCTGTGGAAAGTTATATGAAGCTTGTAAAAGACTTAATAAAGATATATCTGTAGTTGGAATTCCGAAGACTATGGATAATGACTTAGCAATTACTGATCATAGTCCGGGCTTTGGCAGTGCAGCCAGATACATAGCAACCAGTGTAAGGGAGCTTTGCTATGATGTGGAAAGCTTACCTATCCATGTGGTTGTGGTAGAAGCCTCAGGAAGAAATGCAGGCTGGATAACGGCAGCAAGTGCTCTTGCAGACAAAACAGGAAGGTATGCACCGGATTTGATTTATTTGCCGGAAGTACCATTTTCGGAAGAAAAATTCCTTGGGGATGTTAAGGAGAAGCTTAAAACTAAATCAGGTGTTGTGGTTGTTGTAAGTGAAGGGCTTAGTGATAAAGAGGGTAAGCCTATAGTAAAGCCTATATTTCAGGTAGGGCGTGCAACCTACTTCGGAGACATCAGCTCACACCTTGCCAACCTGGTAATTAAAGAGCTTGGCTATAAAGCGAGAGGCGAGAAGCCGGGACTCTTAGGCAGGGCTTCGATTACACTTCAAAGTGAGGTTGATGTTGAAGAGGCTGTGTTGGTGGGAAAAGAGGCGGCAAAAGCCGTAATATCAGGTGAGAGTGGCAAGATGATAGCACTGTCAAGAAATAACGGTGATGGCTACAATATTTCTACTACAGCTGTAGATATAAAAGAAGTAATGATGTTTGAAAAAAAGGTTCCGGAGAATTTTATAAATGAAGCTAAGAATGGAGTAACAGAAGAATTTATAAAATGGTGTGAGCCTCTTGTTGGACGCATAGGAAATGAAATGGTAAGCTTTAAGTAAGCAAACACTATTTAATATTAACGAGGTGATGAAAATGTTAGTAAATATGAGGGATGTTTTAAAGGCAGCAGATGAAAATTTATATGGCCAGGGGGCATTTAATGCAAACTCGGTAGCACAGATTAAGGCTCTTGTAGAGATACATGAGGAATTAAGAAGCCCTGCCATTATTCAGGGAGCTAACCTTGCTAATGGCTTTATGGGTGGTTGTATTGATTTTGCAAAATGCACACTTGAGGACAAGAAAAAGGGAGCTAAAAATATAGGTGATGCGGTCAGAAAATATGCAGAAAACAGCAAGGTACCTGTAGTGTTACACTTAGATCATGGTAATGACTTTGATGCCTGCAAGGCTGCTATTGATGGAGGCTATACAAGTGTAATGATAGATGGCAGCAGTCTTCCTTATGAAAAAAATGTGGAGCTGACCAGAGAAGTGGTAAAATATGCTCACGAAAGAGGAGTGTCCGTAGAAGGCGAACTTGGAGTACTTGCAGGAGTTGAGGATGATGTATTCAGCGAAAAAAGCAGTTATACCAACCCTTTACAGGCTCTGGATTTCTTTAAAAAGACAGAGGTAGATGCTCTTGCAATAAGCTATGGAACAATGCATGGACCAAATAAAGGCAAAAATGCAGTTATAAGAAAAGAAATTGCCATTGCAATTAAAGAGATAATGAGGCATGAGGGAATTGACGGTTTCCTTGTAAGCCATGGTTCTTCAACAGTTCCTCAGTATATAGTTAAAGAAATAAATGAACTGGGCGGAGATATAACCAATGCTTACGGAATTGATGTAAATCAGCTCGTAGAGGTAACAAAGAGTGGAATTAACAAGATAAATGTAGACACAGATATAAGGCTTGCTACCACAAGAAATGTAAGGGAATTATTTAAGAACAGATCTGAACTTAAAAATGTACAGTATTGTGATGAAATATTTAACCTTCTTGAAACTAATCCTAAGGTTTCTGATCCGAGAGCATATTTACATCCGATTATGGATACACTTATGTATGGAAATGTTCCAAATGAAGGTGTGGCTGAGATAGTTAGGGAAGTGGAGCTAGCAGTTAAGGAAACAGTAGGAACTCTGATTGTTAAATTTGGAAGTGTTGGTAAAATGCCGCTTGTAAAGACTCATACTCTTTGCGAAATGGCAGAATACTACAAGAGTAGAAAGTAGGGTGAAATAATGAAAAAGTATTTATATCTTAACTTAAAAAGATTTGATGTACTTAGAGAATTCGGTGGTGTAAACGATGATACAGACATTAAAAACTGGTCAAGCAATATAATAAAAAAGGTGCTTGAGCCATTAAAGAAAATCAAAGCAAAATCAGATGTAGAATTTGTAATGTATCTTCCTGAACTACATTTGTTTAATGCCTTAGAAGCTGCTGATGACACCTTATCTGTGGGCTGTCAGGGCATTTTCTATGAAAATGTAAGTAAAGGCGGCAACTTTGGTGCTTTACAACTCACAGAGTAGCGGCAGCCATGAAACAGATTGGTGTAAAAGATGTAATTATAGGTCATTTTGAAGAAAGAAAGGACAAGAATAATCTGCTTTATATGGCAGGTAAAGAGGATAAAGCCTTAGTTAACAAGATATTAAATAAGGAAATCTCTCTTGCCATAGAGGCAGGGATTTCACCTTTATATTGCATTGGAGAGAGTCTTGAAGAAAGACAGACTTCCTGGAAGGAAGTGCTTAAACTCCAGATAGAAGAGGGGTTAAAGGGGATAGACCTTACTAAGGTAAAAATAGCTTATGAACCTCTTTGGGCGATAGGTCCTGGGAAAACTCCGGCAACAGCCGAAGAAATTAAAGAAGTTGCGGACTTTATCAAATCTATAGTTAACGTGCCTGTGCTTTATGGTGGAGGACTTAAAAGCGATAATGCTGCTTCTATTTCAAAGATAGAAGGGGTAGACGGAGGGCTTATTGCACTTACCAGATTCTCGGGAGAAATAGGCTTTTATCCGGAGGAATACCTGGAGATAATAAAAACATATCTGGAAGTTAAATAATTAATTTTGGTTTGAAAATATCACGAGGAATTGGAGAAAAAGTATGAACTTAAATTTTGAATATGGACATGGCTTTATGAAGGCAGAATTGCCTGATAATACAGATATATTTATACCGGGGGAAACTGTGGCAGATCCACCTCATATACCGGAGGAGCTTCTTATAGAGAAAACACTTTATTCTATAAGACATCCAATAGGGATGGAGCCTATAAGCAAGCAGGTTAAGGCAGGAAGCAAGGTTACAATCATTTTTCCGGACAGAGTAAAGGGTGGGGAACAGCCTACATCACACAGAAAAATTTCTATAAAGCTAATTCTTCAGGAACTTTATGATGCAGGAGTTAAAAAAGAAGATATCCTCCTTATATGTTCAAATGGGCTTCATAGGAAAAATACCGAAAAAGAGATAAGGGGCGTACTGGGGGACGAACTGTTTTTTGAATTCATACATAGAGGTCAGATTATCAACCACGATAGCGAGGATTATGAACATCTTATAGACTTAGGCAAGACTCCTCAGGGTGATCCTGTCATTATGAATAAGTATGTTTACGATTCTGATTTTGCAGTACTTATAGGACATACACAGGGAAATCCTTATGGAGGTTATTCAGGCGGCTATAAGCATTGCGCAACCGGTATTACACATTGGCGTTCCATAGCCAGCCACCATGTACCAAAGGTAATGCATAGAGAGGACTTTGTTCCTGTAAATAACAGTTCTGCAATGCGCCATAAGTTTGATGAGATTGGCTCATATATGGAAAAATGTATGGGCAAGAAGTTCTTCTGCTGTGATGCAGTGCTTGATACAAAGTCAAGGCAGATTGAAATAAACTCAGGCACAGCTGACGGAGTACAGGAAAAAGCTTGGGTAATGGGAAATCAGAGGACTTATGTGCCTTTTGCGGAGAAAAAATATGATGTAATTGTGTTTGGTATGCCTCAGTTCTTCCACTATGGAGATGGCATGGGCACTAATCCTATTATGCTTATGCAGGCTTTATCTGCACAAGTTATACGTCATAAGAGGATAATGAGCGATAACTGTGTATTTATCTGTTCAAGTACCTGTAACGGATATTTTAACGAGAGGCTTTGGCCTTATCTTCCTGAATTATTTGAGCTTTTCAAAGAGGAAGGTAATACTTTAGTTGACCTTAACAGATATGGTGAGTATTTCGCAACCAATGAGGAGTACATAAGGAAATACCGTTATGCAAATGCATTTCATCCTTTCCATGGCTTCAGCATGATATCTTGTGGACATCTGGCTGAAAAACATACCGCAGCAATCTACATTGTAGGTGCTGAAAAACCGGGGATATGCGAGGGCAATGGGATTAAAGACAAGAGATACATTTGAAGAAGCCCTTAAGGATGCAAGACTTAAATATCTGCCAAAGAATCCTAATATTCTTGCTCTTCCAAGAACTTTTACAACTGCAGCAGTTCATCTTATGATGAAAGATGATGTAATGCCGGTTGCTGACAGATATTTGAAGTAATATCACTCATAGCCACAGACCAAAACTATTTATCATACTGTCTTATGCGGAATAGGAGGTATGTGACCTACGGCGTGAATAAATTAGGAATTAATGTACTTATACTCAGTACCTAGGCTGTAACCGCCAATTTTACAGCCTAAGGATCGGTTTACTTGTGAATGATGTTTTTATTTATTATAGATTGGCTGAGTATATTGCTGCCTTTGAATTGAAATCAAGGCAGCTTCTTTTTATATAACAATATGATAACGTTTGCGTAAATTTGCGTATTAATTTGCATAAATTTATGTTACAATAGATTTACCTTATAAGGCAGGGGGAAAACCATGGAAAAAAATACAACCCTTAAGGATATTGCAGAAAAACTGGGGATATCTGTGTCTACAGTTTCAAGAGTGATAAATGGTAATTCGGTAAAGGCGGCAAATTCCAAGCTTCAGGATAAATATGGCAGACTGCAAAGGAGTTAAACTATGTGCCGAATACAGCTGCTCAGCTTTTAAAGAGAAGCAGGGAGACTGACCGTGACAGCCTGAGAACGATAGCTTGTGTATTTGCAAGGGCTGATATAGACCAAAGCGATCCTTTTTTCTCAGAAATATCAAGAGCACTTGAAACAGAGCTTTTAAGACAGGGCTTTATTATGAAGTATTCCATTTATAATAAAGGACTTCCGCAGTCGGTACTGGAGACCTTCCTAAAGAATGAAAAGGTGGATGGAGTTATTATTCTTGGACGTCCTGATAAAAAGATTATTAATCTTGTATGTAAGTATAATAAATATGTGGTTTATGTAGGACTTAATAAGATAGATGGCGATATAGACCAGGTAATTTGTGACGGATACGAAGCGGGGATGTTGGCACTTAAGCATCTTGAAGGCATTGGAATCAGGAAGATTTTTTATCTTGGAGAAACAAAAAGTGAAGCAAGATACAAAGCATATAAGGACTTTATGAGACAGAGAGGCTTTGGCAGGGAGGTTGATGACTATACTATAGAAAGCTCATTTAGACTTCAAACAGCTTATGACAAGATGAAGATATTTTTAAATAAGGGTGTTCTTCCTGAAGGCTTGTTTTGCGGTAATGATTTGGCTGCACTGGGAGCTATAAAGGCTTTGACTGAGGAAAATATAAAGATTCCGAAGGATATTTCTGTAATAGGGATTGATGATATTGCGATGGCAGGATTTTCTGTACCAATGCTAACTACAGTCAGCATTCCTAAAGAACAACTGGGGAAAAAGGCAGCAAAATTCATAGTAGACAGAATACTGAATGGAAATGACATAAATGTAATAATGATGATTCCTTTTAAGTTGATTATAAGGGAATCAACAAGAAAGTAAAGAGGTAAGAAGAATGATAAGAAATAAAAAGATGGTATTAACAGCATTATTTATAGCCATTGGGCTTACTTTACCCATGATAACGGCTAATGTGCCTATGATAGGTAATATGCTCCTGCCTATGCATTTTCCAATTATAATATGTGGCCTTATCTGCGGAGCAGGATATGGAGCTTTGGCAGGATTTATAACACCGCTTTTAAGAAGCTTTATATTTAGTATGCCACCCCTTTTTCCTATAGCTACAGCAATGGCATTTGAGCTTGCTACTATGGTGCGGTTGCGGGACTTGTCTATGTGGTTGTTCAGAAAAGTAAAGGCTCAGCATACCCTGCTTTAATTGCGGCTATGCTTTCAGGAAGAGTAGTGTGGGGAGTTGTAACCTTCATACTGTTTAAGATGGTTGGCAAAGGGCTTACGCTTCAGATGTTTATAGCCGGTGCTTTTACCAATGCAATCCCGGGTATAATTGGACAGCTAATCATAATTCCTGCAATTATGTATTATCTTGCAAAACATAGGACTACAGCTATAGAAACTATATAGGTATGAAATGAAATATTATTATGATGAAATTAAAAATATTGTATCAAAATATTTACAGGATACAAATGAAACACCTATTTTAATTGCGATTGACGGAAATTGTGCCGCAGGTAAAACAACACTTGCGGCAAGGCTGCAAAATGATTTAGGTGGTAATGTGTTTCATATGGACGATTATTATTTACAAAGCTATCAAAGAACAGAAAACAGACTTAAAGAAACAGGTGGTAATGTAGATTATGAAAGATTCAAAAAAGAGGTAATCGAACCTCTTAAAAGGGGTGAAACGGTTGAAGTATATACCTGCATTCACCCTGATTTTGTTTTGAAATATAAGGAAACCTTGAAATACGAGAGGCTTAATATCATAGAAGGCTCCTATTCCTGCCATCCGTATTTTGGCTGTCCGTATAAATTTCAAATCTTTGTTGAGGCAGATTATGAAGTGCAGATTGAAAGGATAAGAAAAAGAAATGGCGAATTTATGCTCAGGAGATTTATAGCTGAGTGGATACCTAAGGAAAATGAATATTTCAGAAAAATGAAGATAAAGGAGAGCTGTTTGCAGATAAAGAACTAAAATAAAAAAGGATGATAAAAAATCACCCTTATATTCAGATAAATATAGTGGTACAATAACCATAGCTTGATGAAAGGAAATAATTACTATGAAAAAAACCGGTAAGTTAGCTGCAATCCCTAAGTGGTTATGGCTGTTGTTTTCGTTTATAGTGGCAATGATACTGTGGTACTTATTATCTTTAAATCCGCAGACTGCAAGAAGCTTTCCTAACGTAGTTTTAACTTTAGGGTCAATAAAGACTATGATGGATAGGGGAGTGTTCTTTACAGATATAACAAGCAGTCTGATTTCTGTAAGTGTAGGATTTTTATTAGGCTTTGTACTTTCCTTACCTACAGCAATTCTGATGGCCTGGTATGCACCTGTAAGAAATATAATAGAGCCCTGGATTCAGTTTATCAGAAATATTCCACCTCTTGCTTATGTACCTCTTGTAGTTATTTCTGCCGGTGTAGGAAGGAAACCACAGATTATAGTAATTACTATTGCAACCTTCCTTATAATGACAGTTACTATCTATCAGGGCGTTGTAAATGTTGATGAAACTCTTATAAAGGCCGCAAGGGTGCTTGGAGCAACAGATAGAGATATATTTTTCAGAGTTATTGCACCGGCTACCCTCCCATTTATAATTACAGCGATAAGACTTGGTAGTTCTACAGCTCTCACAACTCTTATTGCAGCTGAGTCTACAGGAGCTGTTGCCGGACTTGGAATGAGAATACGTTCTCTTAACAACAGCTTTGAATCAGCGCCAATGCTTATGTATATAATTATAATCGGTATAATAGGAATGCTGGTTGAAAAGCTTGTTAAGTATCTGGAGAGGAGGTTTACTTCATGGCAGGAGAAGAGAGAAGTGTAAGCGGTGATGTGAAGCTTCAAATAAAAAAGCTTAAGAAAATATTTAACACCAGAAACGGTGAGATGATTGCCTTAAATGGAGTTGACCTTGATATTAAAGAAAATGAATTTATCTGTGTTGTGGGGCCTTCAGGATGTGGGAAATCAACTCTGCTTAATATAATTGCAGGACTTTCAGAACCTACTTCCGGAGAGGTTTACTGTGATGGTAAGCTTGTTAAGGGAACAGGAACTGAGCGAGGAGTGGTATTTCAGCAGTATGCATTATTTCCCTCTGGCTTACAGTAAAACAAAATGTTATGTTTGGACTTGAACTTAAGGGAATTAAAGGAAAAGAAGCAGAAGATATTGCAATGAAATATATAAAGATGGTTCAGCTTGAGGAGTTTGCGGAGCATTTTCCTAAGGAACTTTCAGGTGGAATGAAACAGAGAGTTGCTATAGCGAGGGCTTATGCGGTAAATCCTTCCATCCTTCTTATGGATGAGCCTTTTGGAGCTTTGGATGCCCAGACAAGAACCCAGCTTCAGCAGGAGCTTTTGGAGACATGGGAAAAAGAGAAAAAGACCTGCTTTTTCATAACCCATGATGTTGATGAGGCCATTATCCTTGCCCAGAGGGTTATTATAATGAGTGCAAGACCGGGAAGAATCAAGGAGATAGTGGAGATAGATATTCCATATCCAAGAGATCAGGAAACTAAGATGTCACCTAGATTTTTGGAGCTTAAAAATCATATCTGGAGCCAGGTATATAAAGAATATCTTGAAATTAAAAAGTAGTAAGCCTGTAAAAAACAGGATAGTTTTACTAAATAAGGAGGAGAAGTTATGAAGAAAAGAATTTTAGGACTGGCACTTTGTGCAACCCTACTTGCAGGTTCATTAGCTGGATGTGGTGGAAACGCTGCAAAGCCTGAGTCAGAGAAAAAAGCAAGCTCTGCAAGTACACAGACAGTAAGCTCTGCAAAACAGGCATCTGAAACCAAGTCAGAGACCAAGAGTGAGACACCGGCAAGCACAAAGCCTGAAGCTGTTACATTAAATGTGGCTTATATGCCTAACTACGGAAGTCTTTGGGCAGTAGAAAATGCTATTGCACAGGGATATTTAGAGGAAGAAGGGATTACTGTTAATCTTACCGAGTTCCAGGACGGCCCTACAATTATAGCAGCCATGGAGTCTGGAAGCATTGATATAGGTTATATCGGTCAGGGCGCACATAAGCTCTGCATCAATGGTAAGGCTTCAATTTTTGCACTTTCACATATATCAAATGGTGATGCTGTAATCGGTGGAAAAGACATTAAAACAATAGCTGATCTTAAGGGAAAGAAGGTTGCTTATTCTTCAGGAACTTCAAGTGAAGATATCCTGGTAAAAACACTTGCTAAAGAAGGAATGAAGCTTGCTGATATAGAAGCAGTAGATATGGATGCTTCGGCTATAGTAACAGCAATGCTTTCAGGTGGTGTAGATGCTTGTGCTACCTGGTCACCAAATACTCTTAAGATTCTGGATGAGATGAAGGATGCCACAAAGCTTTCAGATAACCTCACATTTAAGGATAAACAGTTTCTCTTGCAAGCTGGATAGTAATGCCTAAGTTTGCTACAGAAAAGAGAGATATCCTTGTAAGATATACAAGAGCTTTATTTAAGGCTATGGACTATGCGGCTAAGGATCATCAGGAGGAAACTTCAGAGCTTATAGCAAAACGTATTGCAAGTGACAAAGATACAGTATATGCCCAGAGAGGTGATGCAGACTGGCTGACAGGTAAGGAAGTTGCAGCAGGTGCAGCAGATGGAACTGTTGAGAAGTACTATGAGCTTCAGAAAAAAGACTTTATAGCAGCAGGCGCAGTTGAAGGCGATCCGGCAGTTAAAGACTATGTAATGCTTGACGTAATGATAGAAGCAGGCAAATAAACTGTAAATTAAAACTTGGCTGTCGGAAGAGAATGGGCTTCCGACAGCTTTATAAGCTTTAAAGGAGGAAGGCATGAGACACGATTATTATAGTTATTCAAAGGAAGAATTGTTAAAGTCACCTAAAATAGAACTTATTCCTATGGAAGACGGTGAGACTGTTTTTAGGTCAATGGCAGAAGAAATGGTAGCTGAAATAGAAAAAAATAATGCAGCCGGTAAGAATACTGTATTTATTTGTCCGGTTGGTCCTGTAGGACAATATAAGTATTTTGTAGAAGCAGTAAACCTTAAGAGAATAAATCTTAAGAATACCTGGTTTATTAATATGGACGAATATCTGACGGAAGAAAAAGAATGGATAGATAAAGACGATCCTTTAAGTTTTAGGGGATTTATGAAAAATGAGGTATATGATAAAATAGATAAAGATTTGGTAATGTCTGAAAACCACCGTGTTTTTCCGGATCCTCAAAATCTTAATTATATTTCTGAGCTTATTGAAAAAATTAGGTGGTGTTGATATCTGCTTTGGAGGAATAGGCATAAATGGACATGTAGCATTTAACGAGCCTGAGGAGAAGCTTGATGAGGAGGAGTTTAAAAACCTTCAGACTAGAATACTAGAGATAAAACCGGAGACAAGGGCAATTAATTCGGTAGGTTCATTAAATGGAGCCATAGAAGATATGCCGAAATATTGTATTACTATTGGATTTAAGGAAATTTCAGAAGCTAAAAAGATAAGACTGGGTTGTTTTAGAGACTGGCACAGGGCTGTTGTAAGAAGGGCGGCTTATGGAGAGAGGACTACAGAGTTCCCGGTAAGTTTATTGCAGACTCATAAGGATATAAATATAAAGTTTCCAAGTTTGGTTGCAGATGTAAAATAGGAGAATATATGGGAAACATTTTTATAAAAGGTGCTGAAGTTTATATAGATAAAGGCTTTAGCAGAAAAACTGTTGAAATAATTGACTCAAAGATTAAAATTCATGATGAGAATTATATTTTGCCAGATGATGCAGAATTAGTTGAGGCAAGAGGGAAAAAGCTTGTGCCGGGCTTCATAGACATTCATACTCATGGTGGAGTGGGAGTAGATGTAAATGCTGCTAATACTGATGAACTTGAGAAAATCGGAGAATTTTTTGCAAAAAACGGAACAACATCCTGGCTCTGCTCTGTACTTACAGATACAGAAGAACAGACTCTTTGGTGTATAGACCAATTTAACGAGTATAAAAAAAAGAAAAGGAAGGGTTCAGATTTGGTGGGAATCCATCTTGAAGGACCATTTCTGGCTAAAGAATACAAGGGAGCCATGCCTGAATTTCTGCTTAGAAAATTTGATATAGATTTGTTAAAAAAATATCAGGAGAGATCCGGTGGAAATGTGCGTTATTTAACTGTAGCGCCTGAGGTTGACGGTATTGTAGGTGGTATAAAGGAAATTACAGAGCTTGGTATTGCGGTTTCACTTGGACATTCCGGTGCGGACTATGAAACCACTATGAAGGCTATAGAGAATGGTGCTACAGCGTCTACACACACCTTTAATGCAATGAAACTTTTGCATCAGCATTTTCCAAGTATAATGGGAGCTGTTATGGAGTCAGATGTGTACTGCGAGGCTATTTGCGATGGAAGACATCTTCATCCCGGAGTAGTCCGCCTACTTATAAAGACTAAGGGCCTTAACAGGGTGGTTGCTGTTACCGATTCGATTATGGCAGCCGGATTGCCTGATGGAAAATATAAGCTTGGTGTAAATGATGTCGTGGTGGAAGAAGGTGATGCAAAGCTGGCTGATACAGGAGTAAGAGCCGGAAGTACCCTTACTCAGAATGTTGCATTGTTAAATTTATTGAAATTTACAGGTAGGCCTCTTGCAGAAGTTTTACCTATATTATCTGAAAACCCTGCTAAATTAATAGGAATATATGATAGAAAAGGCTCGATAGAGGATGGCAAGGATGCAGATATGGTACTGCTTGATGAAGAAAATAAAATTTCAGAGGTTTTTGTAAGGGGACAAAGACAGGAATGATGTAGTGGCTGTAGAACATCTTTGGATTAGGAGATAGGAATGCTTATTATACTGACCTTATTTTTGGTTATATCAACCATAATAATGGTATTTCTTAAGAAGAACAGGGAAATGTTTCTTCTTTTGGGAAGCTGCATCTGCCTTATGATGGAAATAGTTGGAGTTATGATATATATAGCCAAAAAAGGCGGTATATCTGAAAGTGTAATGCAGTTTTTTTACTTTACTGACGGTATCAGGGATTGGATAAGGTATTTGTATATCAGTCTTGGACAACTGGGTTTTTTAATTAACATAGGACGTGTTCTGTTTCCTTATTTTTTGATTGACTTAGCCCTGAATTATTCAATGATAGGGGCTGTAAGGAGAAATAACTGGCTAAGAAAATTGTAGCAATTCTACCGTTTATAACGCTGATTACTTATTATCCGGGTATATATAGGAAGCTGGTTAATATAAGTGGAAGATGGCAGATATATCTTGCTGAAAGCAGTATGGTATGGATTGTCATATATTTGCTGATAGCAGCGGCACTTCTTTTAATTGAGTATTTTTCAATAACTATGAAATTCTGTAAGACACAGTTTAGAAAAATAATAATCTGCCTCTTTGCACTTATGGGAATATACTTATTATATTGCAGGCAGGATCCGGGGCAGGTATACAGGTTTTACAGCTCACCCTTTGCCTGGAATAAGGGAATAGGCTATTTGCAAGGCAATCCTACCATACTAAGCTATATTACACTGATAACGGCAAGTGTAATATGCTGTGTAATGGGATTTTTCAGTCTGTTTAGCTTCACTAATGATAATTACACCGAGAGCAAGGATGAGGCTATAATACGCAGAAAATTTGATACGGCAAAGATAGGTGCTTCTATGTTTGTCCATAGCATGAAGAACCAGATACTTTCAAATAAGGTAATATATAAAAGAATATCGGTTTTATTTGAAAAAGAAGTACCGGATATGGTAAAATTAAAAGAATATGTAAATGCTCTTGAGGCTTCCAACACTAATATGCTAAACAGGGTTGAGGAGCTTTACCGCCATGTCAAAGCAAATGAGATATATATGGTTCCGGTTTATCTGAAGGATATAATTGAACTTTCTATAAAAAAGTTTAACGAAAAAAATATACGGATATCAAGGTGGAAACAGAGTTAAACCATAATATTCAGATTTTGGCAGATAAGTCACATTTATCGGAGGCTGTTTGTAATATTCTTACCAATGGATATGAGTCTATGCTGGAGGCGGGTACTGCTAATAAAAATCACATTATAATCAGGGGGTATAATGAAAGACTGTATAGTGTGATTGAAATTAAAGATTTCGGCATGGGAATGAACAAAAAGCTTAGAAAAAAGGTCTTTGATCCATTTTTCTCAAGTAAAAATTCAAACTACAACTGGGGAATGGGGCTTTATTATGTGAGGGAAATTGTTAAAAGCCACCTTGGAATAATCAATATTGAAAGCGTAGAAGGAGAGGGAAGCAGCTTTTTTGTTATGCTCCCCAAATATAAGTAATGTGGGATAGTGTATTGGAGGGAAATTGGGTAAAATTAGAATTTTAATTGCAGACGATTTTGTATATTTAAGAGAAGATCTGACTGAGTTAATAAATAGCCAGGATGATATGGAAGTAGTAGGTGAGGCTGAAAGTGGCAGTGAAATCATTGAACTTGCAGAAAAATCAGATTATGATATTATACTTATGGATATTGAAATGGAGCAGACAAATGCAGGAATACTGGCTGCTGAAAAGATAAGGGATGAGAATCCGGATGCAGGTATAATTTTTCTTACAGCACATGAGACTAAGGAGATGATAGTGACTGCTATGGGAGCAGGTGCTGTGGATTATGTGGTAAAGGGAGTTGGGGACGAGGTACTCCTTATGCACATCCGAAATGCTTATGAGGGCAATCCTGTTATGCAAAGCAGGGTTAGAGATACAGTTATGCAGGAATATGCAAGGCTGCAGAGAAGTGAGAGAAGCCTGTTATTTTTATAAATTGTATATCCAATCTTACGGGAGCAGAACGTGAGCTTGTTAAGCTTCTGCTACAGGGAAGTAAGGTTTCTGAAATTGCAGACATAAGAAGGGTTGAAAACAGTACGGTTAAAACCCAGATTAAAAGCCTTTTAAGAAAGTTTGGCTGCAGTAGGAGCAAGGAAGTGGTAAGTCTTATTGAAGAGCTGAAGATAGGACATTTGTTTTAGCTGCAAATGTAAAAAATAGATTGAAACGGAGTCATGATGGAAATATTGTTTTTTGTTGTATGTTTTTTAGCGTCTATAGTGGGAGCTATCTGTGGAATTGGTGGGGGAGTTATAATTAAGCCCCTTTTGGATGCACTTAAAATTTTGGATGTGAGCCAGATCAGTTTTTTGTCAGGCTGTACTGTATTGTCTATGTCAGCTTATTCTGTAATCAAGTCAAAGCTCAGTGGCAAAAATGAAATTGATACAGCCACAGTCCTTCCTGTTGCAATAGGGGGAGCAATAGGGGGAATAGCAGGGAAATGGCTGTTTTCTTTTGTAAAGAGCCTGAGTGACAATCCAAATAAGGTGGGTGTAGTTCAGGCTGTCTGCCTGCTTATAGTAACTATCTTTACCTTAGTCTATACAATATTTAAGGATAAAATAGCTACAAAGAAACTTAAGGGTTTACCTATACTTGTTGCCGTAGGTTTATTTTTAGGTATAATGTCATCATTTTTAGGTATCGGTGGCGGCCCTGTCAATCTCGTGGTCTTATTTTATCTGTTTTCAATGAGTACAAAGGAGGCTGTAATAACCTCACTTTATATAATTTTTATTTCACAGATTGCAAGTCTGGGAACCTCAATAATTACTCATACTATACCTGATTTTCCTGTTAAGGTACTTATAGTTATGGTGACAGGCGGTATACTCGGTGGAGTTGTAGGAAGAATAGTCAATAAGAAGATAGCAGATAAAACGGTGGATAAGCTGTTTATAGGACTTATGGCAGTTATGATAGGTATAAATATCTACAATATTTTTAGTCTGGTTTAGTAACCGGCTACAGAGGGAGATATTTGAAAATTCAGAAAATTGCGAAAATTCAAAAATTTTAATTTACCCCTTGCATTTTTATTAAAAGCATGTTATACTTTCATTCGTTCGATTGAGAAAATTGAAAAATGAAATGCGGAAGTGTTGAAATTGGTAGACAAGCAAGACTAAGGATCTTGTGGCTATTGCAGTCGTGTGGGTTCAAGTCCCATCTTCCGCACTATTTTTTTGCCCATATATTATTGTGGGCTTTAAGCGGATGTGGCGGAACGGTAGACGCGCTAGATTCAGGTTCTAGTGAGAGCAATCTTGTGTGAGTTCAAATCTCATCATCCGCAGTAAATAAAAAGACTGTTGTCATAAAGTGTAAATTATTTTATCTTTATGACGGCGGTCTTTTGTTGTATAATAGGATTAATGATTTTTGCTTTGGGAGGTAGTTATGGTAAAAGCAGTATATCCGGGAAGTTTTGATCCGGTAACAAATGGACATATAGATGTAATAACCAGGGCGGCAGCTATAGTTGATGAGGTTATAATAGGAGTTCTGGTAAATAAGAAAAAATCACCATTTTTTACAATGGAAGAAAGATTTGAAATGCTTAAAAGGGCGGTGGCAGATATTCCGAATGTAACAGTAAAAACCTTTGAAGGTACAACTGTGGACTTTGCCAAAGAAAATGATGCAAGGATTATAGTCAGGGGACTAAGGGCAGTTACTGACTATGAAACGAAATGCAGATAGCCCAGACGAACAGACAGATTTGTGAGGATATTGAAACCTTATTTCTGATAACATCATTAGAGTATGCTTTTTTAAGCTCAACTATTGTAAAGGAAATAGCTTCCTTTGGGAAAGATGTATCAAACTGGGTACCGAAGGCAGTAGAGGATAAGCTGAGGGAAAAGTTCAGGTGTTAGTTGTTGTAAAAAATTGTAATGAGAAGTATAATTATAAGTAAGACAAAGTGTAGTTTATTATTGTAATATGAGGAGGATAGTTATGAATAAAATAGTTACAATAAGCAGGCAGTACGCCAGCGGGGGACGTGAGGTTGCAGAAAAACTGGCTATGGAATATGGTATTCCGTTTTATGACAGGGCGCTTATAGCAAGAGCTGCCAAAGAAAGCGGGTTTGCAGAGGCGGCTTTTGATAATGTAGAAATGAAGGCTACCAACAGCCTGCTCTACTCTATAGCAATGGGAATGAATGCTTATGGAAGTCCTGATATTGGCTATACACATTTATCCCTCGATGACAGAATATACATAGCACAGTCGGATATTATAAGAAAGGTAGCAGATGAAGGACCTTGTATCATAGTTGGTCGTTGTGCAGATTATGTGCTCAGAGAAAGAAAGGATGTTATCAATATTTTTATCTGGTCATCTATGCCATTTAGAATAAAAAGGGCTGTTGAAAGAGACGGAGTGGAAGAAGATAAGGCAGAAGAGACGATTATCAGAATGGATAAGCGCAGGGCTAATTATTATAATTACCATGCAGTAGAAAAATGGGGAACGGTTACCAACTATCACCTTGCCCTGCAGAATGACTTCAGAGGTGTGGATAAGACAGTTGAAGTTATAAAGCAGTTTATAAACAGCATGGACTGATGCATCAATGGGTGTCAGATACTTTTGCACCTACATTATGAAATGGAATTTTAGATTTATATTGATTATTTATTAAATAAGCAGGATATTAGCTGGTATGATTTTGATACCAGCTTGTTTTTTGTAGTGATATGGCCGGAAAAAATTCTGGTTCTTACACAAAGCTGCTAATCTGTATTTTTGACAGCTTTAGGAATTAAGAGTATTATAAAATGAGAAAATAAATCATATGTGAGTTCAGGAAAGTTAGGAGTGAATTTAATGAAAAATTTCTGATAAACAGAAAGGAATTTTTATTTATATTGCTTGCAGGACTGGGATTTGCCCTGATGGGACTGTTTGTTAACCTTTCGGGAGATATTCCGACTATGCAGAAGGCATTTTTCAGGAATATTGTGCCTGTATTTATAGCAGGAGCCGGTCTTAAAAAAGCAGGAGAAGGGATGAAACTTAAAAAGGGAGATCTTAAGTTCCTTATCTTAAGGGCAGGTTTTGGAACAGCAGGGCTGATATGCAACTTTTATGCATTGGATTATCTGAAACTTTCAGATGCAAATATGCTAAATAAACTATCTCCGTTTTTTGTGATAATTTTTTCGTTTATTATATTAAAAGAAAAGATTAGTGTGTTTCAGGGACTGGCAGTGCTTGGAGCGTTTGTGGGAGCATTATTTATTATAAAGCCAAGTGGGAATGTATCTATGTTTCCGGCACTTATTGGAGCCTTAGGGGGACTGGGTGCAGGAGCAGCTTATACTATGGTGCGTATACTTGGAAAAAGAAGAGTGAATGGCAATCTGGTTGTACTCTTTTTCTCGGCATTTTCCTGTGCTGTCTGTCTGCCATTTTTGATTTTTCAGTATACACCAATGACAATATACAAGACCTGTATGCTGCTTTTTGGAGGAATATCTGCTGCCATAGGTCAGCTTGCGATTACAAGGGCATATTTTTATGCACCGGCAAAAGAAATATCAATTTATGACTATAATCAGATAATTGTATCGGCGGTGTTGGGCTTTGTATTTTTAAATCAGTTGCCTGACTTTTATAGCTTTTTGGGGTATATGATAATATTTGCAATGGGAATTTGGATGTATTTTTATAATAAAAATAAATAAAAAGTCAGGAGAAAGTTATGAAGATTAGTTTTTTAGAAGGGGAAGTATGGTATCCGGCAGTAAGTTCTTATGGAACAGCTATGCCCTATACGAAGGAATTTACAGGAGAAGTAAAGTTTAGGGATAATCCCACTCCAAACCAGATGACGCCTCTACTTTTAAGTAATAAAGGAAGGCTGGTTTATAAAGAAGACGGATTTAATGCGAATTTTAGTAAAGGAAGTCTTGAGACAGATGTAGAGACTACGTTTGTAGAAGGTCTAGTGACTTTGAGAGAGGCTTATAAATATGCAGTAAAGCATTATTTTGACAAAGAAGAGATAAATATTCCCATAAAATTTACAGAAAGACCTGTTTACAATACGTGGATGTATGCACCTTTTGATGTAACGCAGGAACAGACAATCTCATATGCTGAAGATATATTGGAACTTGGACTTCCTGCCGGCACTATAATGATAGATGATAAGTGGAACAAAGAATATGGTGAGTGGGAGTTTGATGAGAAGAAATTTCCGTCACCTGATAAAATGGCAGCTGCACTTAAGGAAATGGGATTTTCGCTGATGGTATGGGTATGCCCTTATATAAGCTTTGGGACTAAGGCATATGAGTACTGTCTGGAGAATAATCTTCTGTTAATGGATGGAGAAGAAGCCTTTAAGTTAGTATGGTGGAATGAGACTTCTGCCTGCCTCGATTTAAGGAAAGAGGAAGCTTTAGATTACATGAGAGGGATTTTTAAGAGGCTGACAGACATTGGAGTTGATGGGTTTAAGATGGATGGAGGTGACAGCACTTTCTACAAGCCGGAGCATGAGCCTGACAAACAGAGCTATTTGTGGGCAAAGTTAGCAGCAGAATATCCTTTTAATGAAATAAGAGCTGATTTCAATACGGCAGGAATGAGTATATTCGAGCGCCTTTGTGATAAAAGGCATGAATGGGGAGAGAGAGGAATAGCAGCTCTTGTGCCGGATACATTGGCTTTAGGACTGGCAGGACATCCTTTTACCTCGCCTGACATGATAGGTGGTGGTGAAGTAAGTGACATAAGGGAGGGTTGTGAGTTAAAGAAGGATATTTTCCTTGCTCACGCAGGTATAGCTGCTTTGCTTCCAAGTATGCAGTTTTCTGTGTTTCCTAAACTGGTATTAGGTGATGAAACTGACAAATTATTATCAATAATGAAGGTAAGAGAAAAATATCTTGTTTACATGACCCGGCTGTTCAAGGAATGTGCAAAGTCTAAAGAGCCTGTTGTAAGATTGCTTGAATATGTGTTCCCGGATGAAGGGTTTGAAAAATATTACTGATATGTTTATGCTGGGTGATAAATATCTTGTTGTACCTATAACAAAAAAAGATGAGGTAAACAAACTTGTCAGGCTGCCAAAAGGAAAGTGGCTTTACGAAGGAAAAGAGTACAGTGAAAAAATAATGGTAGAGCTTAGACTTGACAGTGTAGTAGTAATTGAAAAAAACTGAGAAAAAAATTTTTCAATTTGAAAAAAATTTTTATTTAATGCTATAATTCAACTTGATATTAAAAAAATAATATTAGCTATATTAATAAACAGGTTGTTCATTAAGGACAGATATTAAGGAGAAATTGCGGATGAAAGGTACTGTTGTAGCTTCGTGGCTGACTTCGGGAAGACGGCTTTTTGGAGATGATATAGTAAATAAGGCACTTGAAAAATATAACTTAAAGCCTGACCATATTTTTTCACCACTTGAAGATGTAGATGATAAAATGGCAGTAGGAATGGTTGAGTTTATAGGTCAGAAAGTCGGTAAAAACAGCGAACAGATCTGGGAAATAATGGGGCAGGAAAATATCAGAACATTTGCTGAATTTTATCCGGGATTTTTCAGACATGAAAATGCTTATCACTTCCTCAAGTCTATGAATGATGTGCACAAAATAGTTATGAAGAGAGTTAAGGGTGCAACACCGCCGGTACTTGATATGACACCGGTAGATGCTAATACGGCACTTCTTGTATATCGGTCAAAAAGGCAGATGGGTGAATATCTAAAAGGGCTTTTAAAAGGTGTATTTGAACATTTTAAGGAAAATGTTGATGTTAAGCTTGTAAGTAAAAATGGAGCGGAGATAAAGATAGAGCTGACTTTTGCAAATCCTATTTCCTATACAAAGAAATATAAGCTAAACAGGCTTTTTTCATTAGGTTTTATTAAATTCAACCTGTAAAACTTCTCTTTTTACTATGGCAGGAGTTGGAATAGCAAGCTTTGCTACATTTGGTTTAGGTTGGGAACCGGCTGTTGTAACTCTGGTTTCAGGAATCATACCTGCTGCCTTAGGCTCTCTGTTTGCAAGGCCAATAAGGGACGTACAGGAAGAGCTTAATGATTTAAAACAGAGAAAATTTATCAGTCATATGATACTTGAAAGCGGCGATGAGTATCAGTCACTGGCAGAGGATATTTCAAAGGTAAAAGAGGTAGTCCAGAAGGATTTTATAGACTTTAATGCAGTTGTAGACGAAATGCATGGCTTTAATACTTCGCTTGGAACAATTTCAGGAAACATGAGAAATACGTCTGACAATATTAAGAATGTTATGGGTAAGGTTACAGATGATACAAGCAGACAGGCTAGTGAAACTGAACGTCTTGTAAATGTGCTGAATGGAAGTGTACATAACATTACTGAAATTTCAGAGGAAAGCCAGAACAATAAAGCAAAGATAGAAGCTGCTATGAATGGTATTAAGGAAAGCTTTGCCGGAGTTAAGAATACTGCTTCAGAGATAAATGGTGTGCTTGACGGACTTGGTGCAATCAGGGAAAGTGGTGCTGCACTTCAGGATGATGCTGATAAGATGGTTCAGATTGTGTCTATAGTTTCAGGCATAGCAAACCAGATTAATCTTCTGGCGCTTAATGCCTCTATAGAAGCGGCAAGAGCCGGAGAAGCAGGTAAAGGTTTTGCAGTAGTAGCAGAAGAGGTCAGAAAGCTATCAGTAGAAACAGATAAGGCAGTTGAAGAGATAAATCAGAATCTTACAGGTTTTGTGTCTAATATGAAGGAAGTGGTATCCGGAATAGATAATCAGTATCAGGTACTTGCTACTGAAAATGAATCGCTTGATAAGGCTGTGGATACTTCGCAGGTATCAAACGATAATTTACAGGCTGTGTCTGTGCTTATGATTGACAATTCACAGAAACTTAAAAGCGAGGCAGAGTCTATCTCCGAACTTTTTGAGAATATTCAGACGCTTACAGCAATAGCTGATGAAAATTCTGAGGCAATAAGTGAGGTAAATGTAAGTGTTGGTTCTTATATAGAACAGATTACAGAACTTTCACACCAGATTGGTGTATTTGACACCATGATAGAAGATTTCAAAAAGAGACTAAATAAGTATCATACTTAAATTATAAGTGAGAAAAGCAGTCTTCAGAGAAGTTCAGTTTCTCTGGGGACTGCTTTTTGAGTTAAAAATTATTTTCCAAATAAATCACTATGAGTTCCGGTTCTTGATAAAGTTAGTACCAGTACATTATCTTCAATTCTGTAGATAAGTAGCCAGTTAGGTAAAATATGACATTCGCGATGTCCCACCCAATTTCCGGCTAAATTATGGTCTGAATTTTTCTCAGGTAGTGTTTCACCCATTGAAAGTTTTGTGATGATATCTTCCAACAAACTAATATCAAGGCCGCGTTTAATAGCTAGTTTAAAGTCTTTTTTGAATTTATTTGTGTACTTAACAATATATTTTGTTTTTTTCATGATTTTAGATCCTCAAATAGTTCATTCAAATCAGTATATCCTTTTATCGAAGAATCCTTTGCAATCCTTTCTGCCTCAAACATAGCTTCTACCGTATCCTGATTGGGCTGATTTAATGAAATATCAAATGGAATTCTTCCTTCACGAAGTGATTGTCTCACAAAAATATTGAATGCGGTTGACAAATTCATGCCCAGTTCTCCAAATAATTTATCAGCCTGTGTTTTTAAAGCAGAATCCATACGGATGCTGATATTTGTTGTATTGGCAGCCATATAATCATCTCCTCTCTATACTCTATTTAATAAATTATACGCTATTTGCACGAATAAATCAATATTTTGCACGAAAAATGAATAGTAAGATGGGTGCAAAACTCTTTTACAAAAAAATTCTGTAATATGCTAAAAATAAAAATATCTAAAGTATCAATAAATTTTTAGAATATTAATTAGGAGGCGAAGAATATGAAAAAAACAATTAAAGAAAAAAAGCGATTGCTATTGTACTAAGTTTAGGGCTTGTAACAGGAATGATAGAGGGAATGGGCAGTATGGATGCATTTAAGATAAGTGTACAGGCTGCAACTAAAAAGAAATATGATGAACAGAAAGACTTTTATGGAGGACTGGCGGCAGTAAGGTGGAAAAATTACTGGGGCTATATAAATAAAAAAAGGAAAGCTGGTAATTCCTCTTAAGTATCATAATGCGGAGAGTTTTTATAATGGAAAAACAGCGCAGGTACAATTAAACGGGAAGGTTGGAGTAATAAATAAAAAGGGAAAGGTTGTAGTTCCTATCAAGTATGATAAAATTGAAGATTATTATGAAGGTACTGCTGTGGTTGTACTTAATGGGAAATATGGAATTATAAATAAAAAAGGAAAACTTTTCATACCTGCTGAATATGAATTTCTCTTTCCATTTAATAATGGCTTTACAGAAGTTCAAAAAAACGGTGGTAAGTGGGGGCTGATAAATAAAAAGAACGAAGTTATAATACCAATAAAATATGATGCTATCGACAATTTTGTTGATGGAATGGCAAGGTTAAAGAAGGATAATAAATGGGGATTTGCGGATAAAACAGGAAAAGTAGTTGTACCGGTAAAATATGATGCAGTTCTTTTTTACAGTGAAGGATTTACGAGTGTAAAAACTAAAGGAAAGTTTGGATTTATAAATAAAAAAGGAGAATTTATAACTGAACTTAAGTATGATGAAACAGAAAGCTTTATTCTTGGGCTGGCTAAGGTAAGAAAAGGTAAGAAGTGGGGTTTTATAAATACTTCAGGTGAAGAAGTTATACCTCTTAAGTATGGTTATTTAGAGGATTTTATGAATGACCGTGCGGCAGTAAAAATTAAAGGGAAATATGGGTTTATAAACAGGGAAGGCACATTATGTATTCCTGCAATATATGATAAAATAGGATTCTTCTCGGATAAGTATGTAAATGTGATGAAAAAGTGGAAAATGGGGATATATTGATAAAGACGGTAAAGCTATGACAAAAATTTAAGTATGATACTGCAACTGTTATAAAGGATGGATATGCTGAAATCACACTTAAGGGTAAAAAAAGGTTATTTAGAAATTATGGATGGAAAAACTTATCGAATTTTTTTGAAAATAAGAGAAATTAAATTCTAATTTGATATATGTAATCCCAATAATTGGGAGAAATTTATGAGAAAAAAATTTTCGTTAGTTTAAGTTGCTGTAAATGATAACTTATGATAAGATATTTTTAGCTTAAATCATTTGGGCTAAAAATAAAAATAGAAAAGAGATTAATTTTATGTGGTTATTTTTTTACGCTTGCAACTACCTTCCTTTGGGGCTTAGCCGAGCTCTTTTATAAGAAAGGGGCACGTCCGGAGGAAAAGTTTTCACACCTTAAGATTGTCGTATGTGTGGGTATAGTGATGGGGCTTCATGCCACCTTCATACTTGCAACTCAGGATATAAATTATGATCCTGTAAATATGATACGCTACCTGCCTGTATCACTTTGCTACATAGTGTCCATGGCGTTGTCGTTTTTTGGTATGCGTTTTATTGAAGAGTCAATTTCCGATCCGATTGAGAATACCTCGGGTGCAATAACTTCAATCTTATCGGTAGCTATTCTCGGCAAGGTGATTTCAGGAACTTCAGTAGTTGCCATCATAGTTATTGTAATAGGTATTCTGGGAATAGGCTTCCTTGAAGGACATGGAGATACTGACAGAAAGAAGAAGCTAGGAAAGAAGAAGGCAATAATAGCCTTTGCCATGCCGTTTTGTTATGCATTTATAGACGCACTTGGTTCATTTTTAGATATCTATTACTTAGACATAGAACTTTCACCTCTTGTAAATGTAACTGAGGATACAATTGAAGCAGTAGCAAATACCTCTTATGAATTTACATTTGCAATCTGTGCTGTGATTTTGCTTGTCTTTATGTGGAGTAAAAAGGTCAAATTTGGCATCAGAGGGCAGCGTGATAAAGTTCTTGCGGCAGTATTTGAGACATCAGGACAGTTTACTTATGTATATGCAATGAGTGGCAACGGAGCAATAGCGGCTCCTATCATTTCAGCAGTTTGTGTGGTATCACTCTTACTTTCAAGAATATTTTTGAAAGAAAGACTTACGAAGTTACAGTATTTCTTCCTTATATTAGTTATACTTGGAATACTTACACTGGCGGCTATTGAGGGAGATTGATAATTATTATTTATAGTAAAAGGTCTATATTGCTTGTCATTTTCTCTAAAATGTGATAAATTACTTGTTGGGATATTATACATATTTCACATAATTTTACACTTATGGAGGTTTACGCTATGGAACTAAAAAAATATGAAGAACTCCTTATTAAGAACATCAAAACTCTTATGGGAGTTGACAGTCCTTCAGGATTTACCCACAATGCTACAGAGCTTGTTAAGAAGATGATAACTGATCTGGGATATAAGTATACTCAGAACAACTCAGGTAATGTAGTGGTAGAAATTGAAGGAGAAGATGATACTGCGCCACTTGGAATGTCAGCACACCTTGATACTCTTGGGCTTATGGTTCGTTCTATAAAAGACAACGGAGACCTTGCTTTTACAGTAATAGGTTCTCCTGTTACACCTAGTCTTGACGGAGAATACTGCCGTATATACACAAGAGAAGGAAAGGTATACGAAGGAACCGTAATATCCGAAACTCCTGCAAAACACGTATTTAAGGATGCTAATACCCATCCAAGAGAAGAAAGAGATATGGTCATCCGCCTTGATGAGGTGGTCCGTACTAAAGAGGATGTGGAAAAGCTTGGTATAGCTGCCGGAGACTTTATCTGCTACGATACCAAGACTGTCTTTACTTCTTCAGGCTTCCTTAAATCACGTTTTATAGATGATAAGGCTTGTGCGGGTATCTTCCTCACACTGCTTACCATTTTCAAGGAGCTTAATATTAAGCCTAAACACAAGACCTATATCTGTTTCTCAGTACATGAGGAAATAGGCTATGGTGGTGCGACTCTTCCACGTGATATGAAGGAGCTGCTTGTAGTGGATATGGGATGTATAGGAGATGACCTTTCCTGCAAAGAGACCAATGTGTCTATCTGCGTAAAGGATAGTTCAGGTCCTTATGACTATGCTATGACAAGCAGGCTGGTTGAACTTGGTAAAAAGCACAATCTTCCTTATGTAACTGATATTTACCCTATGTACTTCTCAGATGCCCTTGCAGTATGGAGAGCAGGCTATGACACACGTTGTGCTCTTATAGGACCGGGTGTTGCGGCTTCACATGGAATGGAGAGAACGCATATTCAGGGACTTATGGCTACAGTTGAGCTTATTCTGCATTATGTGCAGTAAGCTTCACGATATATATGTAGTATAAATTAATTAAATGTAATATACAAAAAGAGCTGTCTGCGTATTGCAAACAGCTCTAAATTTTTCACAAGATGTTTCGTGAATAATCTGGGCTGAATTATTCTTTAGGAGGAAGCTCAACCCCTTTTTCTTTCTCAACCTTGTGCTTGTCATTATAAATCTTCTTTATTATTCCGATTACAATTGAGAGGGCAAAAAGCGAGAGCAGACCAACGAAAAGCTTCTGTGCACCACCTGAAAGTGTACCACCTACATAGGAGTAAACAATGGTAGCAGGAAGCTGGCCAATACCTGTTGCAATCCAAAATGACCAGAAGCCCATATTTGTAAGACCTGCACCATAGCTTACGAAGTCGAAGGAAACAAAAGGAAGAAGACGGCAGATTAAGATTGCGTACTTTCCATACCTTTCGAAGAATACGTCAACACTTTCCATCGCGCCTTTGCTTGTAAGCTTCTCTACCACATCTCTGCCGAGTGCTCTTGCAAGGAAGAAGCAGAGGGCTGCACCCACCATTGCTGAAGACCAGGAGAGAACTGCGCCCCAGACCCAGCCAAAAATAGCTGCATTTGAAAGAGTAATAAGGAAGGCAGGAATAGGTGCCGCTACTGACTGAAGTATCATAAGTATGAAAGAAACAACAGCAGTAAGAGGTCCAAATGACTTAAGATATTCTATTACTACGTTGGTATCAAGCTTAGATATAGTAGCAAAAGCTTTGTTAAGATTATTTCTGAAATCAGCAAAAGCAAAGTAAACAATGAAGAAGACTACAATGCCTGCAATGGCAATATATCTGAGCTTCTTTCTCTTATTCTTGATTTCCCGAATTTCTTCTTCACTTTTTTCTTCTCTGAGGTCACTGAGTTTAGCTTCTTTTTCTTTGATTTCCTTAAGCTCTTCTTTAGTATATACTTTCTGGTATTTACCAAGAGTGAGAGTTATATAAATGTTAATAATATTTACAACAACCACAAAGATTATAAATGGAAGTTTCATAGAATTAACAGATACATTGGCAGGTAAACTCAGAGCTTCCTTGGTCAAATAAAGTATATTTGGAAGTTTGCCAAAAACAAGTGCCATGACAAGCAAAATACCTTCATATACAAAGAACAGATATTTTGTTGTTATTTTGTTAAAGGCGATACCAAGCATAATACCGAAAGCTACAGGGATATACATAACAAGGGCAAGGTTAATCATCATCTGGTATTTATTGCTTAATGAAAATAAAATACCGATTATATATCCTATAGGTAAACACATGGTCGCGTTGTAGAATATGGCTCTTAACTTTTTCAAGATGTCCTCCTTTGACATAGATTAGTCACAGAACAGATAAAGCAAAATAAATAACTATTATTTGTCTGTGACTATATATTATATAATGTGGTATCAAAAAGATCATAAATTCTCTTGCAAGCAAGCTTGTATCTAATTTTATACTTTTGACATTTATATCATTATATGATTATTTCATAAGTGTATATCTAACAGCTACATAAGTTCCATCATCAGGAAGAATTTCAGCATTTCCTGTAAATCCAACTTCTCCTCTGGTTTCTACAGCACCGTATGTATAGGTTGTATTGGAAATAATACCAACAGGGCAGGAATCAAGACAGGATAAACAACCTGTGTTCTTAGCTTCTGAAGCCTTGCGGTTTCCACCGAATCTCATTTCAATAGGCTTCTTGTTGCTGTCGATGATTACTTCGTTGAAGTCATAATACTTTCCGGCACCGTTCCAGGTAACTTCACACTTTATAGGATCACCTTCAACATGTGTAGTTTCTTTGTTATCGGCTGTCATGTTTCCACCTTCTTTAGCGCCGATTTCAATAAGTGCGTCATAGAAATCAAGTGGCTTACCGTAAGAGGTGAAGATAGATTTTGTACCGAATCCTCCATCCTTAAATATTGAAGCATGTCTGGTTGGCTGAGTGAAGTACTGACCGTTTATGCTGCATAAAACGGTAATGGTCTTAGCTTCCTTATCAACCTTGATAGGGTTAGCAAGAGATACTCCGTCAACCTCGTCAGCAGCAGCGTTAGAAGCTGTGCTTGTTGTAGTACTTGCCATGCTTGTTGCCTTGCTTGAATTAGCAGTACTACCGGTACTCTTTGTAGTAGAAGCCTGTCCGCCACAGCCTGCTGTAAATACCATAGTTGCACAAAGTAGTGCGGCTACTAAAGTTTTCTTTGTTTTCATTCTGATTTCCTCCATTTTTATATTTAGCTTTATTTGTTAAAGCCTGTTCAATTAGTGGATTATATCATATTTTAATTTAAATACCAGTAGAAAATATAATATTATTCATTGTAATTTGGTATAAACAATACAATATATAGATAAAATCTATTTGAATATTTAAACTTGTAAGTGTAAACTTAGAAAATATGCTGCAAGTACCAGGTTTTAGAATAAAAGACTTGCAATGCATAATAGTTAATAATAATGAATCATTGAGGAGAAAAAAATGAAAAAGTCACTAGTATCAGTGTTAAGTTTAGTAGTAGCTGCAGGTTTGCTTACAGCTTGTGGCGGTTCAGGACAAAATATGACGAAGTCATCTTCTGCTAAGTCTTCAGAAGTTAAGTCAGAATCGGTACCCACAAGCAAGGTAAGTCAGATAGTTACAGGTTCACAGACAAGCGAAACAAGTACTGCTTCTAATCAGGCAGAAGAGGTTACAGCTGTAGAGAAAACGAAGGTATTTGTAAGTCCTGAATGGGTTAAGTCAGTAATTGACGGTAAACAGGAAGAAAGTAAGGACTTTGTTATCCTTGAAGCAGCCTGGGGTGAAGTAGCTGATGACAAGGCTTATACAGAGGGACATATACCGGGGGCATTTCATATGAATACTGATTATATAGAGTCTGAGGAATTCTGGAATATCCGTACACCTGAGGAAATAACAGAGCTTATGAAAAAATATGGTATCACAAAGGATACAACAGTTATTACCTATGGTAATACACCTGTAATTGCTGCTGATGACAGGGTTGCCATGACCTTGCTTTGGGCAGGTGTTGAGAATGTAAAGAACCTAAGTGGAGGTATTGATGCCTGGAAGAATGCGGGCTACGAGCTTGAAACCACAGTAAATGAGCCTAAGGCTACAGATAAAGATTTTGGTGTAACAATTCCTGCACATCCTGAATATATCTTAAGTATTGACCAGGTTAAGGATAAGCTTAAAAATGATAAGAACTTTAAGCTTGTAAGTATTCGTTCAAGAGATGAATTTGAAGGCAAGACTTCAGGGTTATGGATATATTGACAGAGCAGGCGAGCCTCTTGGGGCAATCTGGGGACATGACACAGATGATGGTTCTTATAATAATGCAGACGGTACTGTAGTTGGTCTTGATAAACTTAACGAATATCTCAAAGAGTCAGGGGATTCAACAGAGAATGAAATATCTTACTACTGCGGTACAGGTTGGAGAGCAGCAATTCCTTTCCTTATTGAGTATGAGAACGGTATTAAAAATGTAAGTGTGTACGATGGCGGCTGGTTCCAGTGGCAGAAGGACGGCGAGAATCCTGTTCAGCTTGGAGCACCCGGCAGCGCAGATTATAAAGAAGTAAAGGTTAAGGATCTCAGCACAGATAAGGCCAAGAAATAAATACATTTAATAAAACGGAACATAGGCTTTTACAACAAAGCCTATGTTCTTGTGCGAGTATGCTGTTTTTGTTATTGTAAGATGAAAGGTTTTAAGATGAAAAAAATAATTTTAATAGTGTTATACTTTATGACAGCCTTATTATTGGTAGGAACATATGTTGTACACTATTTTACAAAAGCCAAAATGGGCATGGCGAGGTACATGGTCTATTTTAACGGTAAGATAGATGACAGACTCGGAGGTTTTGGCAGGGGAAAAATATTGTTTATTATACTTATAATTATTATATCAGTAATAACTATAACCTGTATAATTCTTACATTTAAGAATGTAAGAGGAAGTCTGCTAAGTAAAAATTCCTGCTGATATAGCCTGTGTTATAAATGCATTTTTCATTATTTTATATAGTTGCTTTTGACAGAGAAAAAGCCAGGGACTATTACTTAAACAGCATAGCTTATATCGTAGTAGGCATTTTTAATTATTATAAACCTGGTACTCAATTTAAGGAGAAAAAAATGAAGTTAAATAAATCTACAAAAAAGATAATAATATTTGCTCTTATAATAATTGCTGTTATGATTGCAAACCATTTTCTGGGACTTTCATCTTATCTTAAAATGGATAAACTTATGGAATTAAAGAATGTAGTTGAGGAAAATTTCTTATTGGCAGCCATTATCTATGTAGTGGCTACTGTGGCAGGAAGTGTGCTCCTTGCCCTCCCGGGAGTAAGTTTTGCCATAGCTGCGGGTATCTTATTCGGAGCATTTTGGGGAACCATACTTTGTACCTTAGCTGCAAGCCTAGGTGCTATGGTGGCTTTTATAGCAGGAAGATTCTTTCTCAGAGACCAGATTAAACCTATGGCTATGAAAAATAAGTATCTTAAAAAATATCTGTTTGATGATATGAAGAAGAACGGTGTTTTCGTGCTGATGATAACAAGGCTTGTACCCTTATTTCCATTTAATCTCCAGAACTTTGCCTATGGAATCACCGATATTAAGCTTTCTACATATTCGATATTTACCTTTATTTTCATCCTTCCGGGTACTGCTATGTATACAGTAGGAACTGCAGGTTTTGCGGATAGTAAGAACAGAGTGCTTTATATAGGTATAGCCATAGTTCTCGCTGTGGTGGTTTTTCTTACGGCTTATCTGTTTAGAAAGTTTGTAGTGGATAAAGAAATGCCTGAAACTGAAGTTAATACTACAAATATAGAATAACTTTGTTGAAAGGAAGGTAAAGAAGATGGGTAAAATTAAGCATACTGATGCAAGTAAATGTATAAACTGCCATTTATGCACGAAGCACTGTTCATTTTTAACTAAATACGGAATTACCATTGGAGATGTAGACAGATTGAGAGAACTGAAATACAGCTGTTTCCTCTGTGGTGAATGTACCAGAGTCTGTCCGAAGGATATAGACGGAAGGCAGATTATCCTTGATATGAGGACGGATGAGGTTAATGAAGGAAAGTACGGCTTGAAGCAGAAGGGCTATGGGGCATTGCTTTTAGAGAAAAAGAATTATATATTTAGAAATTATAGAAATGGTAGGTCAAAAAGCTTACTTTTTCCAGGCTGTAACTTTCCTTCATACTTTCCCAAGACTATGGCTTATCTCTCAAGCTCTTAAAGGACAGGGCTGATATAGATACAGTATATGACTGCTGTGGCAAGCCTATAGCCGAGCTTGGTCTGGTAAAAGAAGAGAATAAGATAATTGACAGAATAAATGATTATTGTACAAAGCATGGCATAGAGGAGCTAATCTTACTTTGTCCGAACTGTTTTTATCACTTTGGTGACAGATTGAATGTGAAGATTACGGTTATCTATGAAAAGCTTGCTGAACTTGAACTTGGAAATAAAATAAATGTCAATTCAGATATTTTCCTGCCCTGTCCCGACAGAGAAAATAAAAAATGGATGGAATACCTGAAACCGTTTTTAAGTGAAGAAATGAACTTTGTAAAGGGTATACAGTGCTGTGGAATGGGTGGCTGTGCAATAGTTAAAGAAAGAGAGCTGGCTGATGATATGCCTAAGAAACTTAAGGAACAGGGGCATGAAGGACTTATCAGCTATTGCGGTACCTGTGCAGGCACTCTTTCCGGTAGGGGATGCAGTATGGATCACTTTCTGCCTCATATACTTGGAACAGGAGAGACAGCTGATTACAAGCATTCCTGGACAAACAGGGCAAAGACTAAATTTAAGTAAGATTTTTGCCTTAATGAAGAAGATACAGCAGCTATGATTTAACCGGATTATTTGTGAAATATCTTGTGAAATATCCCCCCCCATAGTCACAGACTTAAAGCTGTTTATCCTGCTGCACTATCTAAAATAAGAGAACTATGACCTATGGAGTGAATAATTTGAATTTAATACTGAAAATTTATATGGGAAGGAGGCAGATTTTATGAAGGCTTTTATTGTATTTACAAGAATACCTGTGGAAAATAAAACTAAAACCCGCCTCCTGCCTTATTATACCGGAAAGCAGTGCGTGGGGCTTCATACAGCCATGCTTTACGATATAGCAGAAACTATAAAGAAACTGGATACTTCGATAAAGACCTATATTTACTATCTCCCTAAAGGAGACTTAAGCATACTTAAAAATATTTTCGGAGAGAAAGCCGAATACAGAAAGCAAACCGGTGAGAGCCTTGGAGATAAGATGTATAATGCAATTTCTGAGGTTTTATCAGACGGAGCAGAAATGGTAAGCCTTAGCGGTACAGACATACCTGAGCTATCTTCTACTGATGTAGAAGACTCTTTTAAGTTGCTTATTGATAAGGATATTGTATTATTTCCAACCGAAGACGGAGGCTATTATCTGGTAGGAATGAAAAAAGCTGATAAGGATATCTTTGATATAGAAGGATACGGCGGTAACACGGTATTTGAAAAAACCGTGGCAAAAATAGAGGACTTGGGACTAAGCCTCGGAGTAGGTAGAGTTCATAGAGATATAGATACCAAAGAGGATATTAAAGCTTATTATGAAGTAATGTGTACTGATGAAAATTTCAGAAAAACTCATACTGCAAGATTTTTAAAAGAAAATAAAAAGATAGGGATAATTATTCCTGCCTATAATGAAGAGGAAATAGTGGTAAGTCTCCAAAAGCAACTTGAAAATCTCAGGGGAAGATGTGAGATTGTCTTTGTAGACGGAGGAAGTACAGATAAGACAGTAAAACTTATTGATGCTTCTAAATATAGGCTGCTTCATTCAAAAAAAGGCAGGAACAATCAGATGAATCTGGGAGCAGAAAGTGTGGAAGCGGATATTTTATTTTTCTTACACTGTGACAGCATACTGCCCCCTAACCCTCTGGAAGAAATCCTTGATTTAATGGAGAAGTACAGGGCGGGTTGTTTTGGAATAGCTTTTAAGAGCTTTTCTCCCCTTATGTTTATTTGCAGATATATAAGTAATCACAGGGTATTTGACAGAAAGGTAATGTTCGGTGACCAGGGCATAATTATTGAAAAAGATTTATTTATGGAAATAGGAATGTACCCGGACCTGCCTATAATGGAGGATTATCAGCTTTCTCTTACACTAAAAGAAAAAGGTATAAAGCTTGGTATGGCAAAGCACAGAATCTATACCAGTGCAAGGAGATTTAAGGGAGGACCTGTAAGAAAGCTGAAACTTATGTGGAAGATGAACCGACTTAGGGCAAAGTACCGCAGGGGAGTGGATATTGAAGTGATTTCAGCTATGTATAAGGATGTGAGGTAAGATGGATTATACTACACTTATAGAACCGCTTATAAAAAGCAGGGAATACAGGGAAGGACTTGGGCTTCCCGAACATATAGAAGAAGAGTACGAGATGCTTGCAGCAGGAGAATACAATGTGAACCTGAGCTTTATTCATCCTGTTACAGGCAAGAAGCTTGTATTAAGGATAAATCAGGGCTCACAGATGCATCTTGATAATCAGATTGAATACGAGGCTAATACCCTGCACTTGCTTCAAAATTCTGGCAGAACACCAAAGCTTTACTATGTGGATGGAAGTAAAAAATACCTTGATAAAGGCATACTTGTAATGGAGTATTTACCGGGTGTGGCACTTGATTACACAAAGGACTTAGACAAGGCAGTTGATATACTTGTAGACATACACAGACAGGCTTTACCTGAGGATACCGGACTTATAGAAGCAGGAGCAGGTTTTAGCTTTGTGCTTGATGAATGTGAGGAAATGTTTAAGCACTACACACAAAGTAGTTATGCCGATGAAGAGGTAGCGAATAGAATAAGAAAACTGCTTGATAAGGGGCATGAAATGTCAGAGAACCGGAAAGATAGTTTTGATGGATTATATAAATGTCTTATAAATACAGAGCTTAATTCAACTAATTTTCTGATAAATGAATCCGGTAAGAACTATCTTATAGACTGGGAAAAGGCTGTACTTGGCTTTCCTGCGCAGGACATCGGACACTTTCTGGCACAGACAAGCACTTTCTGGAAAACTGACATTATATTAACCAGGGATGAAATAGAAGGCTTTATTGAAAAGTATATCAATAAGGCTTCCAAATACTTTGATACCAAGGGAATAAAGGAAACCAGTCTTGCTTATATTAAAATAAACTGTCTTAGGGGCTTAAGCTGGTGTGCTATGGCTTATGTACAGTATAAAGAGGCAGATAAAGACCTGATGAATGAAAGTACAAGGGTAAAGTTAGATGCATATTTAGCAGATGAGTTTCTTAAACAGGTAGAAGCTATATTTGAAAATGATAAATAGCAAAAAGTCTATATTTGTTTTACTTATTGATTTTTATCTATTTGACTTTTGCTTGAATTAATTATGTACAATAATGGCGGCTTAAACTACAAGAATACTATGTAAAGAAGAAGGAGAATTAAATGAAAAAGAAATTATTAACAGGTATTTTATCGCTCGCAATGGTTGCTTCGCTTACAGCCTGTGGAGCTAAGAATGATGCGGCATCAAGCAAGACAAGCACTTCTGCAAAGAGCAGTACTGCAAGTGTAGCTTCTACAAAGAGCTCTGCATCAAATACTGTTGCTTCTGCTTCTCAGACAGCAGGAAGTGATTTTGACAAGCTTGTAGAGGCAGCAAAAGGTACAGAAGTAAGCTTCTATGGCTGGGGCGGAGATGACAAGTTAAATGCCTGGCTTGATGATTACTACGCAAAGAGATTAAAAGAAAAGTATGATATTACCTTAAAGAGAGTTCCTATGGATATCGACAAGATACTCAGCCAGCTTTCAGGTGAGCTTCAGGCAGGTAAAAAAGATGGCGATATTGATATGATTTGGATAAACGGAGAAAATTTCAAGACAACCAAAGAAAACAATATGCTTTTTGGTCCATTTGCTGAAACTCTTCCTAATTTTGAAGCTTATATTAACAAAGATGATAAGGAGACTTACAATGATTTTGCCTTCCCTATTGAGGGTTATGAGGCACCTTATGGAAAGGCACAGCTTGTATTCTTTAATGACAGCAAAGTTACAGAGGAAACTCCTAAGAATACAGATGAACTTCTTGAATTTGCAAAAAAATACAAGGGAAAAGTTACTTATGCAGCCCTTCCTGATTTTACAGCTTCAGCTTTTGTAAGAAATGTAATTTATGACATAGTAGGTTATGAGCAGTTTGCAGATATGAAGGCAGATAAGGCAACAGTTAAGGCAGCTATTGAGCCGGCCTTAGAGTATCTTAGAAAGCTTAACCCATATTTATGGCAGGAGGGAAAGACCTTCCCATCTGATAACCCTGCAGTTACCAAGATGTTTGCAGACGGTGAGCTTGTAATGGGAATGAGCTATTCAGCCTTTGGTGTAGCTACCAATATTGAAAACGGCACATTTACAGATACAACCAGAACCTTCCAGTTTGATAAGGGAACTATAGGAAATACCAACTACATAGCCATAGCTGCTAACTCAGCAAACAGTGCAGGAGCACAGGTAGCTATCAATGAAATGATGGATCCTGAAGTTCAGGCTGACAGGTATAAGACACTTAGAACAATTCCTGTAGTTCAGTATGACAAACTTAATGATGAGCAGAAGAAGGCTTTTGACAGTGTAGATATCGGTAAGGGTGTAATCAGCCAGGATGAACTGCTTTCAAAGAGACTTCCTGAAATGCCTGCAGATCTTGTTCCTATTATCGAAGAAATATGGAATGAAGAAGTGGTAGGAAAATAATGAAAAAACTGACACCATATTTACTTTTGGTGCCTCAGCTTATACTCGGAACAGTATTTATTACCGGAATAGTAATCGGAATTACTCAAGCCTTGGGGTAATTCCGATTTTTAACTTATATACACCGACACTTGATTATTACAAAGAAATACTTGGAAGAGAGGTAAGCTTACAGGCATTCATGTATAGTTTTAAGATAGCCGGAGTATCCGCCGTTTTATCTATACTTATAGGAATATTTATGTGCTATGTTCTTATAAATTTAAAGCGAAACGGGATTATTAATGCTATAGTGAAACTCCCGATAATAGTTCCGCATACTATAGTTGCTCTTATGATTGTAAATGTAATGTCGCAAAACGGACTTTTAGCCAGAATTTTATTTCATTTTAACATAATAAAAGATCAGAGTGATTTTCCTCTCCTTATAAATGATGCGGGAGGGGTGGGGGTAATACTTGCCTATATGTGGAAAGAAATTCCCTTTGTCATTTATTTTGTAATAACCCTTATGGCTGCAATAAGCAGTAATCTCGGAGAGGCAGCAGTTAATCTTGGAGCAAGCAGGCTTACAGCATTTTTAAAGGTTAGCCTGCCACTATGTATAGGCAATATTTTGAGTGCGTTTCTTATAATATTTGTGTATGCACTCGGAGCCTATGAGTTACCGCAAATCTTAGGGGCGACATTGCCAAAGGCTCTGCCGATACTTAGTTATATAGAATTTCAAAAGCCTGATTTAAGGCTTCGTCCCTATGCTATGGCTTACAATGGGATACTTACAATGATATCAGTTTTTGCTGCCATCATTTACTTCAGATTGATGAAAAAAAGCAGTGAAAGATATGGAGCGGCTAATGAAAAGAAATAATGTTTTTGGAAAGATAATATTGATAATTTTTTCACTAATAATAATACTTCCTACGCTTACACTGTTTTTGTGGGTATTTACGGAAAGATTTACCTGGCCTGCACTTATTCCACAGACATTTTCATTAAGGGCAGTAAACAGCCTTATCAGGATGAATTCGGAGTTGATGAAAACCTTTGCTCTCAGTATAGCGATTTCTTTAACTGTGGCAGGAATTTCTGTTGTTATCGGAATTATGACTTCCAGAGCTTTAAGCTTTTATGAGTTTAAGCTTGAAGGCTTGGTAAGCTTTTTGGTAATGTTTCCCTTCCTTGTGCCTACAACAGTTTGCAATGGGAATACAGGTATCTCTTCTTAGGATAGGACTTGCAGGTAATATTTGGGGAGTTATTCTCTGTCATGTAATTTACTCTGCCCCTTATGCAACCAGACTGATAGAAGAGGGCACAAAAGCACTTTCATTAAAACTTGAGGAACAGGCGAGGGTATTAGGTTGTTCACCGGTAAAGGCATTTTTCAAGGTAAGCCTTCCAAATCTGGTGCCGGTTATACTATCAGCCTTTACCATGGCATATCTTATTTCTTTCAGCCAGTACTTTTTGACTCTTTTAATAGGCGGGGGAAATGTAAATACATTCGCAGTTATTATGGTGCCTTATATTCAGGGTGGAGAGAGAAATTTTGCGAGTATATACAGCCTGGTATTTATGATTGTTACCATAGTAATATTTGCAGGTTTTGACAAGCTTGCAAAGCTTTTCCTGAAAAATGCAGAAATAGAGTATCACAGGTAGGTGGATTATGAGTTTAATAATAAATGGCTTGAATGTAAGTTATGGGAAAAATCACATACTTAAAGATGTTAATCTTAGTATAAACAGTGGAGAATTTGTATCTGTACTTGGTAAAAGCGGTTGTGGTAAGACTACTCTCATTAAGAGTATAGCCGGACTTTTAGATACAGATAGTGGAGATATAAGTATTTTTGATGAAAATGTTGCTAAGCTTCCGCCTGAAAAACGTCAGACTGTGATAGTGTTTCAGGACTTAAGACTGTTTCCCCATATGAATGTAGAGGATAATATAGCCTTTGCGATGAAGCTAAAAAAACTTGATAAGGTGTTGATTAAAGAAAAAGTAAAGAAGCTCTTGGAACAGGTGAGATTATCAGGCTATGAGAAAAGGAGGGTCAGCAGGCTTTCAGGTGGACAGATGCAGCGAGTGGCACTTGCAAGGGCTTTAGGAGCCGAGCCGAAGCTTTTACTTTTAGATGAGCCGTTTGCAAGTCTTGATGAGGATTTAAGAAAGGAAATGGGCGAGCTTGTAAGAAGGCTTCATAAGGAAAACGGGATAACAACAGTAATGATAACCCATGATAAAGAAGAGGCTATGGAGCTTTCAGACAGGCTTGCACTTATGGAAGAAGGCAGAATACTGGCTTTTGACATACCTGCAAAGCTTTACAATTTTCCTGATAACAGCAAGATTGCAGCTATGCTAGGTGATGTAAATCTGTTTGAAGGGAGAGTAGATGCCTCGACTTTCAGTTCTGATATAATTAATTTTAATACAGATAAAAAAGATGGAGAGTACAAGCTTTTACTTCGTCCAAGCGAACTGGCTGTGGATAAATCAGGCAAAATGGGGATGAAGGTGAAATTAAGGCAGACCGCATTCAGAGGAGAAATTACTGAACTGATATTTGAAGCAGAAGATAAAGAGTATAAAGCAAGGCTTCCTTACGGAGATTTTATAAGGTTGGATGTTAAGCCCGGTGATGAGGCAGGGCTTGTAAGTAAGAAAAATAGTGATTTTATACTTTTGGAGGGATGATATGAAAAAAATAATATTTGACTGTGATAATACCATAGGTATTGAAGGCTGTGATGTGGATGACGGTTTAACTCTTTTATATCTTTTAGGTTGTAAGGATGTAAAAGTTTTGGGAATTACAAATTGCTTTGGCAACAATGAGACTGAAAGAGTGTATGAGAATACCATAAACTTTCTTAAGGAAATTGGAAGGACGGATATAAGAGTATATAAGGGTGGACTTACTCCCGAAGATTATGATAATGCAGCCACTGATTTTATAATAGATACCTTGAACTCAGTTGAGGATGTACATATACTTGCAACAGGCTCACTTACAAATCTGGCAGGTGCCTTTGTAAAGGATGGGGCTGCTTTTAGGAAGGTAAAATCTGTTACACTTATGGGCGGAATAACATCACCTCTGGTTGTGAATGATTTAACAATCAATGAATTGAATTTCTCCGTTGATTATAAGGCTTCTTACAAGGTTCTTACGTCAGGGGTACCTGTAAGTATTGCTACAGGAAATAATTGTCTGGAGGTAATTGTCAGAGTAGAGGAATTTAGGGAAAGGCTTATTAAAGAGGGTGATAGTACAGGGAAGTATATAGTTGACAAGACAAACTATTGGTTTGAGAGAAATGAAAAGAAATTTGGCATCAAAGCTTTCTGTAACTGGGACGTGACAGCAGGTTCATATCTTGCAAAACCTGAGAATTTTGCTGATGACAAAGCCTGTTATAAGCTTTCGGAAGAGGACTTAAAGACAGGTTTCCTTAGAAAAAGTGATGCAAGTGATTATAATGCGAAACTGAATCTTCCGCAGATAACTGATAAAAAAGGATTTTTAGAAGAAGTTTACAGAGGGCTTGAAAGTGCTGATATAAAACTTGAAGCCTAGATTATAAAAGGAAATCCCGCAACCGGCATAAGTTTTATAGTATGCTGATTGGGGGATTGTTTTATTATCTTTGCGTACACAAAAAATATTTGTTAGTAGCCATTTTTGAGAAAATGAGCCTATCACGAATATTTTTCTGCAAAAGGTTCTATCATCTTCCTATAAACTTTCTTAAAGAAGAAAATTGAGGTCATAAGTGAAATGACTTCGGCAATCAAAAATGCCCACCATACATTATCCACTATTCCAATCTGACCTAAGAGCCAGGCAGCAGGAATGAGGACTACTAACTGTCTCATTACGGAGATAATAAGTGAATATATGCTCTGCCCAAAAGCCTGGAATATAGAACTTAACACTATGCCTACTGCTGCCAGGGGGAAGTGGATTGCTATCGTGCGGAGTGCTTTTATTCCCATGGCTTTCATATCGTATGAAGCATTGAACATATCTAAGAGAGTTCCGGGAATCAGTTCAAAAGTAATGGTTCCAAGGAGCATTATACAAAAGGCAAGTCCAAGTGCAAATCGAAGGGCTTCATCTATTCTCTTCTTATTTTTAGCCCCATAGTTAAAGGAAAGCACAGGTATCAGACCATTATTCAAACCAAACACCGGCATAAAGAAGAAGGACTGGAGCTTAAAGTATACACCAAATACAGCAGTTGCAGTAGTAGAGAATGCAATCAGGATGATATTCATGGCGTAAGTCATGATGGAGCCTATAGACATCATAAGTATGCTTGGTATGGCTATAAGGTAAATAGGCTTAATTGTGTGAAAGCCTGGATGTAATATGTGCTTTAGGGAAATATTTATATCCTTATTATATTTAAGATCAGGAAAAAGTCCCATAGAAGCTCCAAAAAAATCTGACCAATTACTGTGGCAAGGGCTGCTCCTGCGACTCCCATCTTAGGGAAGCCAAAGAGACCAAAAAAATCATAATTGGATCAAGTATAATGTTTGTGACAGCACCGGCAAGCTGTGTTATCATACTGAGAAATGTCCTGCCTGTAGCCTGCAAGAGTCTTTCCATAGTAACCTGGATAAATACTCCGATAGAAACAAAGCAAATTATCTGAAGATAAATTATCCCATCCGCCTGGATAGCTGCATCACTTGTCTGGCTATAGATAAAAGGTTTTGCAACAAAGAAACCTATTAATATGAAGATAATGGTGTTGATTAATATAAGGAAGATACCATTATTTGCAGCAGCATCTGACTTATCATAGTTTTTCACCAAGTCCCTGAGAAAGAAGAACATTAAAGCCTACACCGGTTCCGGCAGCAAGTGCTATCATAAGGTTCTGCATTGGAAAGGCGAGGGTTACAGCAGTCAGTGCATTTTCAGAAAGCTTAGCTACAAAAATACTGTCCACTACATTATAGAGAGCCTGAACCATCATAGATATTATCATAGGCAGGGACATATTTATTATTAACTTTTTTTACAGGCATGAGTACCCATTTTATTTTCTTTTTATATTCATACAACCTCCTGTTTTTAAAAACAATGTTCAAGATTATAGCATATCTATAAAAGAAATGTATATAGAGAAAAATTGACGAACAATTAATGTATAATTATACAATTTTAAGTAAATAATATCAAGTGCCATACAAGTTTGATTGAAATTAAAAAGCTGTGCTATATTATGGATAAAATAGTGAAAATGAAGCACCTACTTTATTACAACGGCTTAGGTTGGTGATGTTTTTAATGGTAAAATGAAAAGAAGATAAGCTGTGGATAAAGGAAATCAGTATTAAAGTATATCCTATCAACTTAGATGATAGTGAAAAAAAGATTGAAATTTAAAAGATTAAAAAGGTATAATGAAAATAAGAACAGAGAAGTTCTTCTTCATCAAAGATGAGTCCTGTGACGGTTCTGACAGGACGGTAAAAATAAAAAAACTGACCGAGTGATGAAGTCCTGTGACGGTTCTGACAGGACGGTAAAATAAAAAAACTGACCGAGTGATGAAGTCTTTAACGAGAGGTATAAAAGCCTCTCGTTTATTTCTATATATCTAAGGAGAACGACTCAATGAATCTTCCGGAAAATGACTATCAGATATTAAAACTTACTAATGCATTTTATAAGGCATATCCTAATCCACCTTATACTGAAATCTTAAAGAAAGATCAAAAGAGCATACAATTGTCTGCTTTTTTTCAATCACATTATGATTATTTTATATGCATACCTTATCGGAGTGAGATTACACATAAATATGCATATCATTTTTACATCTACAAAAAGAGCTAAACAGCATAAGTCGGGACTTGATTACAGCAAAACGGTGATTATTGATAAAAACGGAATACATTGATTCTGTAGATGCAATAATTGATAAAGATGAATTTAATGAGACTATAATAAATTTGGAGAAAAATCAAAAAAAGAAGCACTTAAATTTGTAGAAGATTATGTTTTACATATTACCGGTATCAATATAATGCATATTCGTGAATTTAACAGAAGATATGCTTTTTTTCACCTCTCAGATATTTTTCATAATATCCTCAAAAATCCCATTAAATAGGTATTTATAAAAAAATAATACTTACAACTGCAACATTTTAATCATCTCATTTGTATATATAGTGAAAAGGCAAATAAGCCTGAAAAATATTAAACCAAATGGAGGAAATTAAAATGAAGAAGATGTTAACAGTTATGGCAGGTATTGTTGTAGCAGGAAGCATTATGAGCAGCATAGCAAGGGCAGATGTGATTGTTGGAGAGGACAAGTCAACCTGGAGTCCATATCCAATCGAAGTGACAGCTAATTCTGATGTGAGAGTTGGAGAAGATGAATCAACCTGGAGCCTATATCCGATTGAAGGACAGACAGATGGAAAGGTTGGTTTACCAAATCCTTTTACAGATGTTAAGAATCTCAAAGAGGCAGAGAAATTAACGGGAGTAAAAATGAAAGTTCCTTCTAAAATCAAGGGTTATGATGAGGTTACCTATCAGGTAATCAAGAAGGATAAATTTATACAGGTAAATTACAGAAAGGATGATGACAACTCCATAACTATAAGAAAGGCTGTTTATGACAAGGACATAAGTGGGGATTATACTGAGTATAAGAACAGTAAAAAGGTTACAGTAAAGGGTTACAAGGTAAAATTGCAGGGTAACGGCAAGACTTATTCACTTGCAACCTGGACAAAGGGGAAATATTCATTTTCAGTAGGTATATATAATAATGGTAAAGGAATAAGCCTTAAGCAGATTAAAAACATCATTACCCAGGTAAAATAAATAAAGCATATAAAAATTAATAGTATTATCTCTTGAAATTAATTAGGCAAAACATTAAACTCAGCTTAATATATGACTTTGATTATAGCGGTAGCAGGTCTGGTCAAAGTATTATCAGATAAAGATTTATGTATAAAAATTGTATTGAAAATATCTTTGAAAAAAAGGGAAATTTATGGAATTAATTTCAGAAAAATTTTTGGTTCATCACTGGCAGAAGAATTGATTTATCTGTTTAAGATGGCGGCAGCAGCTCTAAAAAGGGCTGTCATTCTGGCATTTAAGAAGGAAGAGAACGAAAGAACTCTGTTAAATGAACGTGCAGAGAATTTTATGAAACAGTACGGTAATCAGGTGCTTAGAATGGCGTATGCTTATGTACACAATATGGATGAAGCCGAGGATATCTTACAGGAAACTCTTATTAAAATTCTTGAGGTAAAATTAGAGTCAGATAATGAAGAATATATAAAGGCTTACTTTCTGCGTACTGCTTCAAATATAGCGAAAAATCATATTTCAGCCAATAAAAGGCATGAAGCGGATGAGTTAAATGAGGAATTGGTAGCAGAGGAAAAAGTTGATTTGTCATTTGTATGGGAAGCAGTAAAAAGTCTCCCTGATACCCAAAGGGATGTTATCCATCTCTTCTATGAAGAAGGCTATCAGACAGCAGAAATAGCCAACATCTTAGGCAGAAAAGAAGCAACAGTAAGGTCTGACTTAAAGCGTGCCAGGGAGAAGCTTAAAGTTATACTAAAGGAGGTGTACGACTTTGGCTAAATATAATGAAATTATGGGTAAAATTGAAGTTACGGATGAAATGCAGAGTCGTATTTTAAAAAATGTGGGAAATCATTTTTCAGGCAGGAAAAGCCATCGCAGAAAATTATGGTATCCGGTTTTTGGCGGAGTTGCGGTGGCAGCCATGTTAATGTTAATCATAAGGCCTTGGGAAGGCAGTAATTCTCCTGTAGGACAAAATCCTCCGATAACCGGCAATCAGCCTCCGCTTATGGAACAGGGGGGATTTGGTGAGGAATACTCTTCAGCGGAAGAACTGTCTAAAGCAGTTGGGTTTGATATGTTTGAGATAAACAACCTGCCATTTAAGGCTAAGGAAACAAACTATATTGCCATAGATAAGGACTTTGCGGAAATAAATTATTCCGGAGAGAACAACAGTCTTACTTACAGAAAGTCCGTCGGTGTTGAAGATAATTCGGGTGATTATAATATTTATGATTATGTGGGAGAAACAGAGATAAATAAGATCAAGGTTACGGTAAAAGGGGAGGCAGAGTCATTAAAGCTTGCTTTTTGGACAGATGGAAAATACTCCTATTCAATTTCTTTAGATAAGGCCGTCACACAGAAAGAGATGAAAGATTTGGTTATGGAAGCGACAGAAAAAGAAAAATCCAGTTCCTAAAAGTATATTAAATCCAAATTGTTCACGTCATTTGTCAAAGACCTCTTATTCTGTATAGTACAGTAGGATAAAAATCAGTTGATAATTAGGACTAAATAAAATTAGGGTATGTCGCATTAACGAAATTGCGACATACCCATTTTTATAGATTCGTTTTTGGCAATCCTTACAAAAATATTCGTAATTCACTCATTTTTTGACTATAGTATAAATAATTTAGAAGAAAGTTTAGCCCTCTGTAAGAGGATAATCAAAGTCAGCTCTAGGATACTTTCCTGCCTTCCAGGTGTGATGTCCTTTTATCATAGAAGCATCACTTTTTAAGTAATAATCCCTTGTGTTAAGATATTCATACTCAGTCATTCCCGGTTCTGTGGCACGATTCCAGGTATTATCAATATGATACCAGTTTCCGTCAACCTCCACCATATTCCAGGCATGTAAGGTATCACCATTTACGTAGCCGGTTATATAAAGTACTTTAAGCCCTGCTTCTTTAGCAAGTCTGTAAAAAAGTTTAGCTTTGGCATCACACACTCCACCGCCACCATAAAGCAGCGAAAATGTACTGTATACAGAGTACTTTCCAAGCTTTTCCTCTGGACAGTTTTTACTCCCTTTAGGACATTGCCCTTTATCTCCGAAGGTATAGCGATACCTTGTAACCATAAAATCATTTATGGCTCTTACTTTTTCCTCGTCGCTCATTTCATCATTTATATTTTCCTCCACCCAGTTTTTTACGAAGGTATTAATATAATTAAGCTCTTGTTTACTGATTTTATACCTGGTTTTTATTATCCATTTATAATAGCCATTGTAGCTATGCTGGTTTGACTGGAAATTTTTAAAGTACCTGCTTATGTCATTAAATTCCGGTATTTCATATAATTCATTCCAAAATGCATCAAAAGCTTTTTTATTGTTAATATTTAGAACCTTTTTGTTTACATTTATATAAAAGCTTTTTATCCAGATTTTCTATATGCTTTCTCAAGGCATTAATAAGCCCCTTTTTGTTTTAACTATAGGAGTTACATTTTTAAGGAGTTTTTCAGCCTTTGCTTTTGATATACTGTAACTTGCCTTTATCTGCCAGACAAAGTAGTTGCGATAGCTATAGGACTCCGAACCCGTTATCGTTGTATGTTCCATTATCTCATTATATTCGGGATATCTGGTAAGTTCTGTCCAAAAGCCTGGCGAAAGATTTATTATTTCCCTTAAGTACTTTATAACTGATTTTTATTGAGAAATTTTTATTAAGATTTGTAATATGTCCAATTAGAACCTTTATCAGCTGTTTCTTTGTGGTTATGACACCGGAGTCTGCTATGACACCTTCCTCTATGGGAGAAATAACTGAAGTATCGGCATATGTTACTGATTCCTCAGGTAAAACAAAGGCTATACTTATTAATATTAGTATTATACACGATAGTTTAAGATATTTTTTTCCTCATTCGTTTCCTTTCTTTATCAAAAAAATGACAACCGGAGTAAAATGGCTGTCATTTATATTATGCTTATCACAAGGTTATGAGAATATTTTTAACATAAGTTGATGAGAGTGTCAAAAATATCCGGCACCGGATGATACAGGACTGCTTCGGCTTTACCTCCCATAATTCTTGAAAAAATATTCATAATCCGCTCATTTTTTTACAAAAAATGAAATATAGTGTTGTTAATATAAGTAAAGGTCAACATCTAGTGGCTTGTAAAAATCTTTAAAATTAGTCTAAAAATAATTAATATATTACAAAGTTATTGGAGAGGCAGTTTATGGCAGGTAGAAAAAGAAAACGTACAAGCAGATTAAGAAAAATATTATATTCTATGTTTGTAGTGATGTTTTTAGCTATCATAAGTATAAGTAAATTTATGCTGGATGACAGGCTGATTCAGGTAAAGGCTAAGAATGAAGTCGTTAAAACCCAGCTTGAAGATGAGAGAAAAAGGACTGAGGAGCTTGAGAACTTAAAGCTCGAAATAAAGACGAAGAAATTCATTGAAGAAACTGCCAGAGAAAAATTTGGTCTGACTTATGAGAATGAAATAGTATTTGAGCCGGAAAAATAAAAAGGTCTGACAACCTGCGGGGAGTCAGACCTTTGGTTGTAGATTAGGGGAAGAAATGGACAGTATAGAAAAGATAAGGGCATTAATTAAAGAAAACAGATTGCTTGATGATGAAGAAAAGATAGTTGTGGGGGTTTCAGGAGGTGCAGATTCGGTCTGCCTTCTACTTTTGCTTAGGAATATGCTGACACCGGACAATATAATTGCAGTGCATATAAATCATGGTATTCGTGGAAAAGAAGCGTATAGAGATGAAGAGTTTGTGAAAAAATTATGTGAGAGACATAATATTAAGCTTGAGATAAGGCATTTAGATGTTCCGCTTTTTGCTAAAGAAAATAAAATATCAGAAGAGGAAGCAGGGCGGATCTTAAGGTACGGGATTTTTGAAGAAATAAGAAGAGAAAAAGAAGCAGATAAAATTGCAGTTGCACATAATATGAATGATACAGCAGAAACTTTTCTTTTAAATCTTTCAAGGGGAAGTGGAATAACAGGTCTTACGGGTATAAGAATAAGAAATGGGACTATTATCAGACCATTGATAAAAACCGGCAGGGATGAGATTGAAAATATTGTAAAAAACTATGGAGAGAGCTTTATCACAGATAGTACTAATCATTCTCTCATGTATACAAGAAACAGGATAAGAAATAAAATTATGCCGGAATTAGCGGGAATAAACGACAAAGCTATAAGACATATAAACGAAGCAGCAGAGAAACTTAAGAAGATAGAAGAGTATATTCTGAAAGAAAGTGAAAAAAGCTATAGAAAATATGTAGAGACAGAAAACAGTATTTTTATAAAAAAATAAAGCTTATGGAAGCAGATGAGGTAATTGTAGAAGAAGTAATACATAAAAGCCTTGATAAGGGCGGCAGAGAAGGCTCGTGACATAGGAGGAATTCATATATCTTCTGTGAAAGAATTATTTGGTAAACAGGTAGGCAGAAAAATAAATCTTCCTTATGGAGTTAAGGCTTACAGGGATTACAGTGGAGTAAAGCTTGTAAAAAATAAAGAAGTTGTATCTGGATTTGATAAAAAAACAGCGTTGCCTGAACTAAGACTTACACTGCTTGAAACAGGTGAAATTTCAGACATTTTAATAACAGAAAATAAGATTAAACTGACTTTTAATGACGGAAGTGTAAAAAATCTTATACAAAACAGTTGTATCAAATGGTTTGATTATGATAAAAATATCTGATAATGTTCTTTTACGTTATAGAAAGGATGGTGACTATCTTATTATTTCTGATGAAGGTGCAAGAAAAAAACTAAAAAAGTATTTTATAGACAACAAGGTTCCTTCGGAAAAGAGAGACAGCATACCGCTTGTGGCAGCAGATGATGAAATATTGTGGATAGTTGGCTATAGAACCGGTGAAGGAGCAAGAATTACAAAATCAACGAAAAAACTACTAAAAATTGAAGTGGTATTTAACTATGGAGGAAAAGATGGAAACTAAGATTACTACATTACTGGGTGAGGAAGAAGTTGCAAAGCGCATTAAGGAAATGGCTGAGGAGATTAACAGGGATTATGCAGGTAAAGAAGTGCATTTGATCTGTATTCTGAAAGGAAGTGTATTTTTTACTACTGAACTTGCAAAGTATATAAAAGTACCTTTAACTATGGACTTTATGTCGGTTTCAAGCTATGGCAACGGAACTGAAAGTAGTGGAAGAGTAAGGATAGTAAAAGATCTGGATGAGGGAATAGATGGAAAAGATGTACTTTTAATAGAAGATATTATTGATTCGGGTCATACACTTAGTTTCCTGCAGGATATGCTCTGGACAAAGAAGCCAAATTCACTTAAGCTTTGTACCCTTCTTGATAAGCCTGACCGCAGGGTTGTAGAGGGTATAACCGTAGACTATGTGGGATTTGTGATCCCGGATGAATTCGTGGTAGGCTATGGACTTGATTATATGCAGAGATACAGAAACCTTCCATATATAGGTGTGGTACATCTTGATTAAGAAGAGCAAAATTAAAGTGAACAGGAGAATAAAGTGAGAAAACAGACAAGAGGCTTTGGGACATATTTTATTATACTGGCTATAATTGTGCTGGTAATGTTTTTATCGGATAACCTTTATAAAATGAGCCGGACTAATTATAATATTGAGAATCTTAAATCGGATTTTAAAAACAAAACGGTAACAGGAGTGGATATATATCAGAATCAGACCGCGCCAACCGGTGAGGTGGAGGTTACAATTGGATTTAATGAGAACAAAAAGACAGAGAGTTTTTACACACAGGATGTAAATGAGGTAGTTACCTTACTGAGGGAAGTAGGTTTTACCAATTATTATATGCATGATGTGGCTAAGCAGAGCTGGCTGGTGACGCTGATGCCTTATATGCTTATTCTGGTCATGTTTTTTATAATGATGATGATGATGACTGCAGGACCGGGAATGACAGGTGGCGGTGGTGCAGGCGGCTCCAAAATGATGAATTTTGGAAAAAGCAGGGCACGTATGTCATCTGAAAATGATAAGAAAGTAATGTTTAATGATGTTGCAGGTCTTAAGGAAGAAAAGGAAGAACTGGAAGAAATAGTTGACTTTCTTAAAAATCCGGCAAAATATAATGGAATTGGTGCAAGAATTCCTAAAGGAGTCATACTTACGGGCCCTCCGGGAACAGGTAAGACACTGCTTGCAAAGGCAGTTGCAGGAGAGGCAGGGGTACCATTCTTCTCTATATCAGGCTCTGACTTTGTGGAAATGTTTGTCGGTGTAGGAGCGTCAAGAGTTCGTGATTTATTTAACGATGCTAAGAAAAATGCCCCATGTATGGTATTTATAGATGAGATAGATGCTGTAGCAAGAAGAAGAGGTACAGGTCTTGGCGGCGGACATGATGAGAGGGAGCAGACACTCAACCAGATGCTCGTGGAAATGGACGGCTTCGGTGTAAATGAAGGCATTATAGTAATGGCAGCTACAAACAGAGTGGATATCCTTGATCCCGCTATACTTCGTCCGGGCAGATTTGACCGTAAGGTAAATGTGGGCTATCCTGATGTGAGAGGAAGAGAGGAAATCTTAAAGGTACATTCAAATGGAAAGCCCCTCGGTGATGATGTAAATCTTGAAGAAGTGGCACGCACTACAGCAGGCTTTACAGGTGCAGACCTTGAGAACCTGTTAAATGAGGCAGCTATAAAGGCTGCAGCAGAAAACAGACAGTTTATAGTGGCTGAGGATATTAAGAAATCATTTATTAAAGTAGGTATAGGTACGGAAAAGAAGAGCCATATTATTTCCGAGAAGGAAAAGAAGATTACGGCTTATCATGAATCAGGGCATGCAATTCTTTTCCATGTACTTCCGGATATGGGGCCTGTGTATACCGTGTCAGTAATTCCTACAGGAAACGGTGCAGCAGGATATACTATGCCGCTTCCGGAAAAAGATGAGATGTTTAATACCAAGGGCAAGATGAGACAGGAAATTATAGTTACCCTTGGAGGCCGTGTTGCAGAGGAGCTTATTCTTGATGATATTACAACAGGAGCTTCTGGTGATATTAAGCATGCTACAAAGGTTGCAAGAGCTATGGTAACACGCTTTGGATTTACAATGAAATCGGTCTGATTAACTATGAAAATGATGATGATGAAGTGTTCATAGGCAGGGACCTTGCGCATACCAGAGCTTATAGTGAAGAAACAGCAGGAAGAATAGACGAGGAAGTTAAGAAGATAATAGATGAGTGTTATGTAGAAGCTAAGCGTATTATTTCCGGGCATATGGATGTGCTTCATTCAAGTGCAAAGCTGCTTATGGAAAAGGAAAGAATTACAAGGGAAGAGTTTGAAGCTCTTTTTAATGAATAACACCTAGAAACTGCGCTTATTAATGAAAATCATTAAAAACCAGGGTTTATAGTTTAAAATGATAGGGGATTTTTTGAGGCAATTATAAAGCTTGGGTAATAATTAATAGAAAAAAACTTTATAAAAAAATTAATCTTTGTGCAGACTTATTGCAGTTTTTTTCTGCTATACTAATAAGCGTAAACCCCAATACATTATATAGTTTTTGCTACACCCCATAAGTAACAAAAATACCTTCTCCGAAGAGGTCGGCTCCCCCAAGCCGGCCTCTTTACTTTTAAATAAGCGTGAGAGGGCATACACTTTTCCGGGAAAATTTTTCCTTGAAATTTTCCCTATATATGATAAACTTATAAAGTTAACCTACTATAAAGCATTTGGAACGAGGTAAAAAATAATGGCTTTAGCTAAAAGAAATGATATCAGAAATATTGCAATTATAGCCCATGTAGATCATGGTAAGACTACACTTGTAGATGAACTTTTGAAACAGAGTGGTGTGTTCAGAGCAAATCAGGAAGTGGCTGAGCGTGTAATGGACTCTAACGATATAGAGCGTGAAAGAGGAATAACCATCCTTGCAAAGAATACCGCGGTTACATACGGAGATGTGAAGATAAATATTATAGATACACCGGGACATGCTGATTTTGGTGGTGAGGTTGAGCGTGTACTTAAGATGGTAGACGGAGTTATTCTTGTGGTAGATGCCTTTGAAGGCGCTATGCCGCAGACCAGATTCGTACTTACCAAGGCGCTTGCAATGGAGCTTCCGGTTATCTGCTGTGTAAATAAGGTAGACAGACCTGAGGCACGTCCGCACGAGGTAGTGGATGAGGTACTTGAGCTTCTCCTTGAGCTTGATGCCAATGAAGAGCAGCTTGACTGTCCGTTTATATTTGCTTCCGCAAAAGCAGGCTATGCTTCACTTGATGCAGATGTAAAGGGAACAGATATGAAGCCTCTCTTTGATACTATTCTTTCTCATATTCCTGCACCTGAGGGAGACAGTGAAGCACCGCTTCAGACACTTATCAGTACAATCGACTACAACGAGTATGTAGGCCGTATAGGTATAGGTAAGGTAAGTAACGGTACTATCAAAGTAAATGGTGAGGTTATGCTTGTAAACCACCATGATGAGAGCAAGAAGCAGAGGGTTAAGGTAACCAAGCTTTACGAGTTTGAAGGCTTAAATAAGGTAGAGGTTGAAAGTGCGACTGTAGGTGCTATCGTTGCTATCTCAGGAATAAGCGATATACATATCGGAGATACACTTTGTGATGTAAATAATCCTGTAGCTATTCCTTTCCAGAAAATATCAGAGCCTACCCTTGCTATGAACTTTATAGTAAATGACAGCCCTTTTGCAGGCACAGAGGGTAAATTCGTTACTTCAAGACATCTAAGAGACAGGCTTTACAGAGAACTTAACACAGATGTAAGTCTCAGGGTAGAAGATACAAACACCACAGAGGCATTCAAGGTATCAGGAAGGGGTGAGCTTCATCTTTCTGTACTTATTGAAAATATGCGTCGTGAAGGCTTTGAATTTGCAGTAAGTAAGCCTGAGGTACTTTACAAAGAGGATGAAAAGGGAGGCACCCTTGAACCGGTAGAGCAGGCTATTATAGACGTTCCGGATGAATTTCGGGAGCGGTTATCTCTAAGCTTTCAGAGCGTAAGGGTGAGCTTAGAAATATGACTACCAATGCAAGCGGAACTACAAGATTAGAGTTTATAATTCCTTCCCGCGGACTTATCGGTTACAGGGGAGAATTTCTTACAGATACTAAAGGAAATGGTGTTATAAATACTATATTTGAAGGCTATGTGCCTTTTAAGGGAGAAATAAGCTATCGTGGACGGGGCTCACTCATAGCCTATGAAACAGGCGTGAGTGTGACATACGGACTTTTCAATGCACAGGAAAGAGGAACTCTTTTTATCTCTCCGGGTGAGAAGGTTTACAGCGGTATGATAATCGGTCAGAATGGAAAGGCAGAGGATGTAGAGGTAAATGTATGTAAGACAAAACATCTTTCAAATACCCGTTCCTCAGGCTCAGATGATGCCCTTAAATTATCTCCACCAAAAATACTAAGTCTTGAGCAGGCTATTGATTTCATAGAAACAGATGAGCTTCTTGAGATTACACCTAAGAATTTAAGAATAAGAAAGAAAATCCTCGATCCTCTTGCAAGAAAGAGGGCTTCAAGGAAGAATTAATAATCCTAAATTATTCACGAAATATCTTCGGAAACACATAATCAAGCCGAAGGTTTGAAATTATGTGTTTTAGAAGATGTTTGGTAATATTACCCCATAGTCACAGACCGAAAACTGTTTATCCTACTGTACTATGCGGAATAAGAGGTCTGTGACCTATGCGTGAATAATTTGAGATATAAAGCCTTTACGTTTGTATTATTAAGGAAAAGGGTGTATAATATTCTAAATGGGCGTTTTATGGTTTATAGGTAAATTACAGACTTTGCCCTAGGGAAGATTACAAGGAGAATTGAAATGGAAAGAGAAGAATTTTTACAGGTTTATCGTCACTCACTTGCACATGTACTTGCAAAAGCAGTGTTTGAGATATTTGGTGAAAGTGTCCAGATAGCTATAGGACCACAGATAGATGATGGTTTTTACTATGATTTTGTACTTCCGAGAGCAGTTACTGAGGATGATTACAAGGTCATTGAAGATAAAATGCGTGAAATTTTAAAGCGTAAAGAGAATTGGACAAGAAAAGAGCTCACAAAGGAAGAGGCTTTGGAAAAATTCAAGGACCAGAAGTTCAAGGTTGAGATAATCAATGACCTTCCTGAGGATGCTATAATTTCTACTTACAACACAGGAGATGATTTCTGTGATCTCTGTCGTGGACCTCATATTGAAAACTCTGCTGAGCTTCTTAATGTAGCTTTTCAGGTTAAGTCAGCTTCAGGTGCTTACTGGAGAGGTGATGAAAAGAGAGACAGGCTTCAGAGAATTTATGTATATGCTTTCCCAACCAAGGATGAGCTTAAGGCACATCTTAATCTCATCAGGGAAGCTCTTGAAAGAGATCATAAGAAGCTTGGACCAAAGCTTGACCTTTTCATGTTCAATGAGACTGCACCGGGCATGCCTTACTGGCTTCCAAGAGGCTGGAGACTTTATCAGGAGCTTATTAATTTCTGGAGAAAGATACATGTTAAACATGGTTATCAGGAAATATCGGCTCCGGTTATTAACAACCGTAAGCTCTGGCTTATAAGCGGTCACTGGGCTCATTATGTAAACAATATGTTTATTGTACCGGGCTTTGATGATGACCTTACACAGAGAACCCTGCAGAACATAGAACTTGATTCGGATTCTACATTTGCAGCCAAGCCTATGAACTGCCCTAATGCTATGCTTACATATAAGAGAACAGTTCATTCTTATAAGGAGCTTCCAATCAGATATAACGAAATAGATGTTATACATAGAAAAGAAAAATCAGGCCAGCTTAACGGACTTTTCAGAGTTCAGGAATTCAGACAGGATGATGACCATACCTTCGTAATGAATCTCAGATAGAAGATGAAATTGCTGACGTAATGGAAGTTGCAGACCAGATTTACAATACCTTCGGTATTACCTATAGAGCAGAGCTTTCTACACGTCCTGATGATTTTATGGGAGATATAGAGGTATGGAACCGTGCTGAGGCGGCTCTTAAGAAGATACTTGACAAGAAGTATGGTGAGGGTGGTTACGAGGTAAATGAAGGTGATGGAGCTTTCTATGGTCCTAAGATTGACCTTCAGATTAAGGATGCCCTTGGAAGAGAATGGCAGTGCGGTACTATCCAGCTTGACTTCCAGCTTCCACATAACTTTGAACTTACCTATCAGGACAGCGATGGAACCATCAAGCAGCCTGTGGTTATACATAGAGCTATCTTTGGTTCATTTGAAAGATTCATCGGTATACTTATAGAGAACTATAAGGGAGATTTCCCATTCTGGATATCTCCATATCAGGTTGCTATCGTACCTATCAGAACAGAGCATAATGAATATGCTAAGGAGATAGAGGATGCCCTTTATGATATGGGCATAAGAGTAGAAGCAAACTATGATGACAAGAATATGAACGAGAAAATTAAGGGCTTCAAGCTTATGAAGGATCCTTACATCATAGTAGTAGGTGACAAAGAGAAAGAAGAAAGAACCGTATCAATTACTGTCCGTGGACAGAAACAGCAGATGCATGGAGTGCCTCTTGATACCTTCTATAAGATGGTAAGAAAGCTTAAGGATACAAAGGCACAGGAACTTATAAAAGATATATCTGAAATTTAATTAGTTTAAAAGGGCAGTAATTCATGGGGTTACTGCCCAAAGTTTAGCTGGTTTTAAGTGGCCGCAATTACAAAATACTTTATGTACGATTTTAAATAAGATATTTGCTATTAAGCCAGAAGAAGCGTATATTAATTCTCAATTACTGTTTTAGTTTTAATGACCGTAAATAAACTATATGCTTGTACAAACACAAATCGGATACTGAATATAATTTTTATCGTAACAGGCAGGTAAGGAAAAACTATGAATAAAGAAAATTATATTTCATTAAGGGCAGAGGATGTTCACAAACGACTTATAACAGATATTGGATTAAATATGGATGAAGCACCTGCACTACTTGAGGAGCTTACAGCAGCAGACAGATATAAAGAAGATCATGTATTCAGGGCAAGCATAGAAACTTCGAAGGTGTATCTGCTTTCTCGTGCAGGGAAATCTTCTGAGGTAGTTAAAAAATGTGGTCATCTTATTGAAGTTGCCGGCATACTTAAAGAATGGGAATTGCTTTCATTTGACTATAACCTTATGGCTAATTCTTACTTTCTATTAGGAATGTATGAAAAGGCTTTGGAATACTATTATAGTGCGATTAATAATGAAAGAAAGCATGGCTTAAAAAATACTTTACCTGTATCATATGCCAATATTGGTCTTATATTCCTGAATGTGGGGCTAAATGATAAAGCCGTGGAATATCTCCGGTCTGCTTTGGAATATATAGAGTATGCGGATAAGGACTATTTTAAGTTTAAGGAAAAAAAGATTCATATATTATCGGATATTTTAACTGCGACTACAAAGATGGATAATCCGGATCCGGAGGAAATAGAAAAAATATATACCCAGATTAGCTGCATTGACATAGAAGGTGTTGATGAGAATGTTGCATATACATATTATTTGGGAATGATGTATTATCATTTTTGGAATGATAATTTTGATAAAAGCAAAAGATGAGTATATCAATTCAATGAGTATAGCTAAAAATAATTATATCAACAGGCTTGTTGTGCTATACTCATTTATAGAAGAATGTGACAGATATAAGCTGGATTTAGGATTCTTTGAAAAAGAGCTGCTTGAGGCAGAATATATTGAAAAAAAGATGAAAACACTATAGATGAACCTGTAGTTTATACTAATCTTAAGAATTATTATGTTTCTAAAGGAAACTATGAAAAACTGGAAGAAATAGAACAAAAGTATAAGAATTTTTCTTGAAGATAACTCGAGAATAAGTAAGCAAAATCAGGCTGACTCAATCAGAATAATTGAAAATGTTCTTAAAGGTAATGAAAAACCGGATATTGAAGAAGATAAAAATAAGGAATTTAAGCTGGTTGCAGAAGAGGCTATACGTAATAAGGATGAGCTTCAGAAAACTTATAACAGGATAAAAATGATACATGAAATAGGACTTAAGCTTACTTCTTCAACTAATTTGAATGAAGTTGTAAATCTCATTTATAAAAATATGCGTGAAAATATACCGGTAGATGCTTTTATGTTTCTGGCTGCAGAACCAGAGAATAACCAGTTACGTTCACTTTTAAGCTACAATATGGGAGTGATGAGTCCGGGATTTACTGTAAGCTTTGCCCGTAAAGAGAGTGCACTTGTAAAATGTTGTCTTAATAATAGAATAGTAAGTACAGATGATGATGACTTTGTACCTTTGTTTGAGCATATAGATGATGAATCACATCCTGATGATGAGGATGATATGAAGTCTGCACTGTTCATACCACTTAGTATCGAGGACAGAGTCATTGGTGCGTATTCTGTTCAAAGCAGATATAAAAAAGCTTATAATCCAGATACGCTGAATTTCTTAAGGGAGCTTAGGCCATATCTGGTAATAGCTCTTAATAATGCAATTCATTCACAAAAACTTCAAAATGAAATAATAAGAAATAAGGAAATACAGGCAAAACTTAAAGAAGCTAATGATATGCTGAGCAAGATAGCGGGTCTTGATGCGCTTACGCAGATAAGCAACCGTAGAGAATTTACTGAGAAATTCCATGAATTACGAAAAGAAGCTGCTAAATCGAATAAAATAGTAAGTGTATTTATGTTTGATATAGATGACTTTAAAAAGTATAATGATACCTATGGACATTTTGAAGGAGATGAGGCACTTAAGAAGGTAGCTAAGATAATAAACAGTAATATCATTGAATGTGGTGGAATTGCAGCACGATTTGGAGGTGAGGAATTTATCAGTGCCTGCATAGGCTTAACTTCTGAAGAGAATGCTGCTTTAGGAAATAAAATAAGAGAAGAAATCTTTGATTTAGCCATAGAAAACAGAGAGACAAAATCAGGTATTTTAAGCATAAGTGTGGGTATTGCAATTGCTAAGCCGGGTAAGGTCGTGACCAAGTCAGAGATTATGAGCTTAGCTGATGAAATGCTGTATGAAGCCAAGAAAACCGGTAAAAACAAAGTTGTTGTCAAAACATTAGAATGATATTGAAAAGGGATGACATATGAAAAATAGGATAATTGTATTCGCTCTTATCTTGTTCGTATCTGTGTTTACTGCGTGTGGAAACAATGAAGCGGGTAAAGGTGAAGAAGCAAAGCTATCAGATGAATTTACACTAGAACAAAAGAAGCTTGAGGGAGTTGCGAGAGCAGAGACTATTTTATTTGCCGGTGAAGTTACCAAAGCTAAGGTATCTGCGCTAGGTGCAGATAAAAAAGGTGCTTCTCTAAGCTATGCCCTGGATCAGGAAGAAACTGAAAAACTTATCAATCTTTTTCAAAAGGATGATATAAAGCTTGTAAGTGCAACTCAGTCAGAGTATAACAGTACAGCAATGAGAGACAGCTATGGTTACATGGTAGAGTTTGTGGACAGTATGGACAAGTTCTATACAGGAGTGTCGAGACTCACCTGCTTTACCACAACAAATGATAATTTTCTTGCAATCATAGATGATAATGGCAATACTAATCTTTATAGAGTTGAGCTTACGGATGATATAATAAATTTCTTAAATGATGCTTCGGAAAAAAATTATAAGAGTTCTAAAGGAAGAACGGGTTGGTTTGATAAAGTATTTAATTCAAAGTAAGGAGAGACTATGGTTACAGGTATAATTGGGGCTATGGAGGAAGAAGTAGCTAAGCTTAAGACGGCTATGACAGAAATAGAAGAAAAAAATAAGGCAGGAATGAGTTTCTTAAAGGGAAAGCTTTATGGAAAGGATGTAGTTGTAGTCAGAAGCGGTATAGGTAAAGTGAATGCTGCGATATGTACCCAGATTCTTATCGATAATTATAAGATAAGCAGAGTAATAAATACGGGAGTTGCGGGCGGACTTTACAGTGAATTGAACGTTGGAGATATAGTTATTTCAAGTGATGCACTTTACCATGATTTTGATGTAACCGGTTTGACTATGAAGCAGGTGTTATACCAAGAATGAAGACATCGACATTTACAGCGGATAAAGAGTTAGCATTAAAGGCTAAAGAAATCTGTGAAAGAGTAAATCCTGATATTAAATGCTTCATAGGAAGAGTGGTAAGTGGTGACCAGTTCATAAGTACAAATGATAAGAAAGAATGGCTCGTAAAGAAGTTTAATGGATACTGTGCTGAAATGGAGGGCTGTGGTATAGCTCATGCGGCTTATCTGAACAATATTCCTTTTGTAATCATAAGGGCAATTTCAGATAAGGCAGATGGAAGTGCTAAAGTAGACTACAGCGAATTTGAAATGAAGGCAATAGAACATACTACTAAGCTTATGACTGAGTTGATTAAAGAATTCTAAGGCAATAAAATTTTTAACAAAATAAAAAAAGAACACTGTAGGTTTTAAATTTACAGTGTTCTTTTTTAGTCCTCTTCAATAACCTCTATATCTAAAGAGTCAAATTCTATTTCATCTACAAAATTGTCTTTTGTAAATCTTGTTCTGCTGTTTTTCTTAAATTCCCTGATATTTTTATCTAACCAGAGGGGCTTACTTAGGTCGTAAGCATAGCAGACTTCATCTAAAGCAGAGAATATCTTTTTAGTACGATTCAGGGAAGAATTGGGATTTTCAATCGTCATATTTTTAACTATCTTCCCTGAAACTATTATTTTTGCCCAAAGTCTAAACATATTTCACCTATTCAATTGGCTTTATGCCCCAGATTTCTTCTGCATACTTTCTTATGGCAGTATCTGCGGCAAAGCGTCCGGCAGAAGCTATATTTACAAGAGATTTCTTTGTCCAGTCTCTCTGGTTCTTATAGTCATTTAACATGTCATACCTGGCTCTGCAATAGTCACCAAAGTCAGCCATGCACATATATGGATCGGCTATGCCATGATCACCTACCAGAAGATAGCGGTGTATATCGGAGAAATCGTTACCATTAATGCCGGTTTTAAGATAATCAACAGCTCTCTTAAGGCGCAGATTCTCCTCATAATATTTATAAGGGTTGTAACCGTCACGCCATCTATCCTCTACATCTTTATCAGTCATACCAAAGATATAGATATTATCCCTGCCTACAGCCTCTGAGATTTCTACATTAGCACCATCAAGGGTACCAATAGTTACAGCACCATTTATCATAAGCTTCATATTGCCCGTACCTGAGGCCTCTTTACCAGCAAGGGAAATCTGTTCTGATATATCACTTGCAGGCATAATGTGCTCAGCCATAGTAACCCTGTAGTTCTCAAGAAAAACTACCTGTAACTTCTTACTGATTACAGGATCCTTAGCTATCTCCTCACCCAGGTTAACAATGAGCCTTATAATGGACTTGGCTCTGTCATAGCCCGGAGCAGCCTTAGCTGCAAAAAGATAGGTCTGTGGTACTATATCAATATCCGGATTTTCTTTGAGGTCTAAGTAAAGCGCAAGTATCTGGAGGGCATTGAGAAGCTGACGTTTGTATTCATGGAGACGTTTTACATGTACATCAAATACAGAATCAGGATTAAGCTTAATGCCGGTATCATGCAGCAGGAGTTTTGCAAAATCTTTTTTGTTCTCGGCTTTGATTTCAGCCAGCCTGTCTAAGATAGTATTGTCGTTCTGAAAAGCCTGAAGCTTTATAAGGTCAGGGCCATTCTTCTTGTAAGACTCTCCAATTGTTTCATCTAAGAGTTTTGCAAGCCTTGGATTGGACTGACAAAGCCATCTTCTATGTGCTATACCATTGGTTACATTGGTAAATTTATCAGGTGTATCATCATAGAAATCCTTAAATACAGATTTTTTAAGGATTTCAGAATGTAACTCAGATACACCGTTTACATTATGTGACCCCATGATACAGAGATTAGCCATATGAATCACACCACCTGAAATAATAGCCATGTGTGAGCATTTATTCCAGTCACCTGAGAATTTCTCATAGATGCGTCTGCAATGTCTTTCATTTAACTCATGAATAATCTGGTAAATTCTTGGAAGGAGCCTTCTCATCATATCCTCAGGCCATTTTTCAAGGGCTTCAGCAAGTACGGTATGATTGGTATAAGCAAGAGTTTTACTTATTATATTAAAGGCATCATCCCAGGAATAATGGTACTCATCCATAAATATACGCATAAGCTCAGGAACTATCATAGCAGGATGTGTATCATTTATATGTATGGCTACTTTATCTGCGAAGTTGTCAAGGGAAGGGTAATATTTCATATGGTCTGCAATTATATTCTGGGCGGAGGCAGATACAAGGAAATACTGCTGTTTAAGCCTCAGCTCTTTACCTTCATAATGGCTATCCCTGGGATAGAGAACCTTAGATATAAGCTCTGCCTTGTTGTTACCAAGAGTTGCCCTTGCATAATCACCTCTTGAGAAGGAGTTCATATCGAAGGTATCTATATCACGGCTGCGCCATACCCTGAGCACACTCACACCTTTGCTGTCAGCACCGGATATCATCATGTCGTAAGGAACAGCTTCTACTATTTCGCAGTCAACCTGCTCGGTAATAAGTCCTTCCTCTGTCCAGGTTTCATTTATATGCCCACCAAATTTCACTAAGAAGGTTTTGTCAGTACGGGGAGAAAGCCAGACTTCACCACCGGGAAGCCATACATCAGGCATTTCCATCTGCCAGCCCTCAACTATTTTTTGACGGAAAAGACCATATTCATACAGGATGGAGAAACCGGTGGCAGGATAGTTAAGAGAAGCAAGGGAGTCCATAAAACAGGCAGCGAGTCTTCCAAGGCCACCGTTTCCAAGTCCTGCATCGGGTTCCATCTCATAAAGTTCGTTTAGATCAAAACCATGTTTTTTAAGTATTTCACTATAAATATCTGCAAGTCCGAGGTTATAAAGGTTATTCTTGAGAGAACGTCCAACGAGAAATTCCATACAGAGGTAGTAAACTCTTTTACCACCTGATTTATTGTTAGCCTGCTTAAATTCACGTTTTTTAGCAAGTAAAATATCTTTAACTGTTATTGCAGTGGCCTTATAAACCTGGTCTTTTGTAGCTTCCTCAAAAGAAGCTCCAAAATGCCTTGAAAGCTTGTCTATAATAGCAGTTTCAACCTGATCGGCAATGATTGCGGGAGCCTTTATGTCTTTATTTGCAGATCCGGCAGCTTCCTTTGAATGACCATGTTTTTTCTTAAATTGTTTTGACACAGTAACCTCATTTCCTAGGGAGAACCCTAAATGTAAAATATATCGTAAGTACTAAGTTCGAACTTCGTATTGTAAGCTCGTTTTCACCAGGTGTAATTATCACATAGAATTGAAATAAAAAGCAAGTTTTTAAAATGAGTAATCTTACTTATAAGTTTTTACTATAACAATCAAAACACCTTACCCTATACCCATGAAAGCTCCACACTAAGTATAAAGTAAGATGTTTGAATGTTAATCTGATGGTTTAAACTTATCTTCCTAATAACCAGCTATACATTTCATCATATTTGTCTGCTGACTTAGCCCAACTGAAATCAATGGTTGAGATGTACTTACGAAGCTTATCCCAGTCCTCAGGCTTATTGTAGTATAGGTCGATGGAACGATAAATTGCGTTTGCCATCTCATCAGAATTGTAGCCTGCAAAGGTAAAACCATTACCCTCACCAAAGCTGCAGTCTGTGATAGAATCTCTGAGACCGCCTGTTTCCCTTACAATAGGCACTGTACCATAGCGGCAGGCTATCATCTGTGAGAGACCGCAAGGCTCAGCCTTACTTGGCATAAGGAACATATCAGCACCGGCATATACCTTTCTTGACAGGTCTTTATTATAGGTAATCATAGCGGATACCTTTCCACCATACTGATTTTGTAACCAGATAAAATAGTCCTCATACTTTCTATCACCCTTACCAAGTACAACCAGCTGTACTTCACAGTTTCTTACTATGTTTTCCATAGCCTGGGTGATAAGATCAAGTCCCTTGTGGGATACAAGTCTTGAGATTATGGCTATAACCGGTATACCTGCATCTTCCCTAAGGCCTGCAAGTCTCTGTAGTTCAAGCTTATCCTGAAGCTTACCCGAGAAGTCTCCGGAGGTAAAATTATGGGCTATTGCTGTGTCGGTAGCCGGATTGTATCCTTCTGCATCTATACCATTAAGGATACCACGTGTTTTCCAGTTATTCTTCCTTATCATATCCTGGAGACCATGTGCAAAGGCAGCATCTTCAAGCTCTTTTGCATAAGACTCACTAACTGTAGTTACACAATCGCTGGTTTCGATAGCTCCTTTTACAAGGTTTACACAGCCTTCGTACTCTACATAAGCACCGGCTTCCGGTGGAAGATCAAATACAGTAGGCATAATCTTAAGGTCATACTGTCCCTGATATTCGATATTATGTATAGTGAATATGAGCTTTATATCGTAATGATATTTGCAGTTATTGTATATAGGTATAAGGGCTGTCTGCCAGTCATTTGCATGAATGATGTCAGGCATAAAGTCTATGAAGTAGAAGCTGTCCATTACAGCTTTGCTAAAGAATGCATAACGTTCACCGTCATCATAGAAGCCATAAAGACCGTCACGATGGAAGTAGTATTCATTGTCTACGAAATAGTAGGTTACATTGTCCTGCTTTAATTCAAAAAGTCCACAGTAAAGATTTCTCCAGGAAAGCCCCACATTATAGTTGCAGAGATATTTTGCTGCATTTTTGTACTGTTCGCCAATATCACTATAATAAGGCATCATAACCCTTACATCATAATCCCCCTCTGGCAGCAAGTGCCTTTGGAAGGCTTCCAAGTACCTCACCAAGTCCGCCCGTAGCAGCAAATGGAAGAACTTCTGAGCCTACAAAAAGGATTTTTTTCTTTTCAGGAGCAGTTTTATCTGACTTATTAACTTCTTTAGTTATCTCTTTATTTATCATAGCAGCCACCTGTTCAACTTGTGCTTTGGTTTCTTTGACTTCTTTTTTGGAACGTTTAGTCTTTGATGGTTCTTTTTTAGCAGTCTCTTTCTTAGCAGTCTCTTTCTTAGCAGTCTTTTCAGCTTTTTTAGTTGCAGACTTAGCCACTTTTACAGATTTTTTCTCAGCCTTAACTTCTTTATTTTCTTTTTTGGTCTCTTTTTTAGCAGTTTTTTTAACCTCTTTATTCTCTGGTTTTGTCTTCCGGTATGGTTTCAGCTTTTTTGCGACCTCTCTTTGGCTTTTCTGTTACAGGCTCTTCCTTGATTTTGACGTTTTTTTCTTTTACAGGCTCTTCTTTTTTGTCCGTAGCTTTTTCTGTGGTTGTATAGGATACTTTGATTTCCGGTATAACCATAGGTTTTGTGACAGTGTCCAATTTGATTTCATTTTTTACTTCGTTAGTTTTCTTTACTTCTTCACCTTTTTTTTCAGCTTTAATTTTCTTGTCATTGTCTGTTTCTTTAAGCTTTTTCTTAGTCATTTTAACCTCCCTTTTAAAGAACAGGATATATAATCCGGCGTCAGAAAGTAAGCAACATTCTGACGCTGGTTATAAGCATTTAGAGAATAGAATTTTTTTCAATAAAGAATGGATGGCCTTCGCAACCACTTAAATATCTTCCGCCACGTACTACTACACGTTTATCCATCACAAGATAATCTATGGAAGAATTTCTTTCAAGTACACAGTCCTGCATAACTACACTGTTACGGATAACTGCACCCTGTGCAACAGTTACATCTCTGAAAAGTATGGAGTTCTCAACTATACCGTCTATGCGGCAACCATCTGCTATAATGGAATTTTTAACTCTTGCATTAGAACCATACTTGGTAGGAGCAGAATCCTTAACCTTAGTATATACAGGATAGCTTGTACTGTGGAAGAGCTGACGGCGTGCATCACGCTCTAACAAAGCCATATTAGCCTCAAAATATCCTGAAAGAGAATCTATACAGGAAAGATGTCCATTAAATTCATAACCCATAACCTTGTATTTCTCAAGACGTGGAGCAATTATATCTCTTGAAAGGCTGACTGTTCCATAAATAAGTGAATCACGAACCAAATCCTTAAGTAACTGACTGTTGAATACCCATACATTTAAGGAAAAATTCTTTTTACCACTGATGGTCTTCTGCACCTTAAGATCTGTAATTCTTCCATCTGCATCTATTTCAAAGATACTGCTGGAGCGCTCTATAGTACGGGTAGATTTATTTTCCTGATACACACCGGTTATATCTGCACCGGAAGTCTTGTGGAACTCAATAATTTCATCAAAAGGAAGATTGCATACTATATCACAGTCTGTCATTATGAAATATTCTTCATCACAATGTTCTATAAAGCTTACTGAATTCTGGAGAGCTTCAAGCCTGTTGGTATAAAGAGGACCGCTTCCTGCTTCGCCAAAAGGAGAAAGTATAATAACACCTTCATTCTTCCTGGCAAGATCCCAGTCTTTACATGAGCCCACGTGTTTCATGAGACTCTGGTAGTTGGATTTGGTAATAAGACCGACTTTGGTTATGCCGGCATTTACCATATTTGAAAGTACAAAGTCTACCAGTCTGTACCTTCCGCCAAATGGAACGGAAGCCATTGTACGGCCACTGGTTAGCTGTGAAACATTTCTATCGTGAATATTTGAAAAAACTAAACCCGCTGTTGCCATATTAACCTCATTTCTTTTATAATATTTATTTTATATCTTCTTCAATCATGACGCCGGCTTCAACTTTTTTGCCTTCTGCAATGGTTATGTTAGCACCTACCACTGTGATATCCTTTTTATCGTCATCTTCGCCGATAACTGCATTATCTTCTATATTGCAGTTTACATCGAGTATACTGTAATTGATTTCAGCGTTTTCACCTATTACTACATTTGGCATAATTACACTGTTTTTAATAACAGTTCCCTTTCCTACTCTTATGCCTGAGAAGAGTACAGAGTTGATAACAGTTCCTTCTATATCACAGCCTTCGGCAATAATTGAATCTGAAATCTTAGCATCATTTCCGATGTACTGAGGGTTGATAGGATCATGACGGAAAGATATTTTCCAATCAGGATCGGAGAGATCAAGTTCCGGTGCTTCACCAAGCAAATCCATATTTGCCTCCCAGAGAGAGCGGATAGTACCTACGTCTTTCCAGTAGCCCTTAAATGGATAAGCGTAAAGCCCGCGGCCATCCTCTATCATGGCAGGTATTATGTTTTTACCGAAGTCGTTTGAAGACTTAGGATCCTCTTCATCGGCCTTAAGATAATTTACAAGTATGTCTTTATTAAATATATAAATACCCATAGAAGCCTTTGTACTCTTTGGTTTAGCAGGCTTTTCAGCAAATTCCGTTATACGGTCATTCTCGTCTGTTGAGAGGATACCAAAACGCTTAGCTTCTTCAAGAGTAACTTCAAGTACAGCTATGGTCACGTCTGCGCCTTTTTCCTTGTGGAACTCAAGCATCTTGTTGTAGTCCATCTTATATATGTGGTCACCGGAAAGGATGATTACATATTCAGGATCATATCTTTCTATAAAATTGAGATTCTGATAAATTGCGTTTGCAGTTCCTTTGTACCAGTCAGCACCTCTGCTTTTCTGATAAGGTGGGAGTATATGTACACCACCGTAGTTACGGTCAAGATCCCAGGGTGAACCGTTGCCTATATAGTCATTTAACTCCAAAGGCTGATACTGTGTAAGTACACCGACTGTATCAATATCTGAATTGATACAATTGGATAGTGGGAAATCTATAATCCTATACTTACTTCCAAAATAAACTGCCGGCTTAGCAACCTTTTTGGTAAGAGTATAAAGTCTGCTTCCCTGACCGCCTGCAAGCAGCATGGCAAGACACTCTTTCTTTCTTAACATGATAAACCTCCTATTATAATAAAAATATTAGACTAGTTTTTTGTTATTGTGTATTTTACAATCTGCAATTTTTTTGAAGCTTTATGCAATAACAATTGCAGCTAATGGTGGTATAGTAAGTGAGAGATATTGTTTGCGCCCATTTACCTCACCTTTTTTTGTAGTGAGCTTTCCTTTGTTTAATAAACCGCTGCCACCATATTTAACATCATCTGTGTTGAAAATCTCTTTATATGTTTTTTTCTTATCTACACCAAGGTAGTAATTTTCTCTTGCTACAGGTGAGAAATTGATAACAAAGATAATTTCCCTTCCGGATTTTGCTATTCTCTTATAAGAGATAATATTGTGGTCTGCATCATCTGCATTAAGCCAGGAGAAGCCTGACCAGTCATACTCTATTTCCCAAAGAGCTTTGTGGTCAAGGTAAAAATGGTTGGCATCTCTTACAAAATCATGAAGCTTTCTGTGAGACTCATAGTCAAGTAAATTCCAGTCAAGTTCCTTATTGAAATTCCACTCATCAAACTGCCCAAGTTCACTTCCCATAAACAGAAGTTTTTTACCGGGATGGCTTAACATATACATCAGAAAACCTCTGAAACCGGCAAATTTCTGTTCATAATCACCCGGCATTTTATTAAGAAGTGAGCCTTTTCCGTATACTACCTCATCATGGGAGATAGAAGTATGTAATTTTCAGAATATGCATACATCATAGGGAAGGTCAGCTTCTGGTGTTCAAATTTTCTAAAATAAGGATCAGTTTTAATATATGAAAGGCTGTCATTCATCCAGCCCATATTCCATTTATAGTGGAAACCAAGGCCACCATCACCTGTAGGACGGGTAACTAATGGCCAGGCAGTAGATTCCTCGGCTATCATAATAGTTCCTTCAGCCTTTGTAGCAATGGCATGGTTTAACTTTTGTAAAAAGGCTATTGCCTGAAGATTTTCATGTCCGCCATGTTCATTAGGACACCATTGTCCGTCAGGTCTGTCATAATCAAGGTAAAGCATAGCGGCTACCGCATCCACGCGGATACCGTCTATGTGATACTCCCTGGCAAACATCATTGCACTGGAAACGAGGAAGGACTGGATTTCAGCTTTTCCAAAATCAAAAATCAGGGTTCCCCAGGATTTGTGTTCTCCTCTTAATGGATTTGGGTCTTCATATAAAGGAGTACCATCAAATCTTGCGAGGGCAAAATCATCTTTTGGAAAATGTGCAGGTACCCAGTCTATTAGTACGCCAAGTCCTGCTTTATGAGCCTTATTTACAAAGTACATAAAGTCGGCAGGAGTGCCATATCTGGAAGTTATGGAAAAATATCCCGTTACCTGATAGCCCCATGAGGCAGGAAGAGGATATTCCGTTATTGGCATAAGCTCAAGATGTGTGTATCCCATATCCTTTGCATAAGGGATAAGTTCATCAGCAAGATCACGATAGTTTAGCGGGTTGCCATCTTCATGCACTTTCCATGAACCCACATGGACTTCATAGATGTTCATTGGTGCAGGAGCGAAGATATTAACTCTTTTCTTAAGCCAGGCATCATCAGACCACTTAAAACAGTCATCCAGAAAATATACTTTTGAAGCAGTACTTCCATCAGTTTCGCTATGGAAAGCATAAGGATCTGCTTTGAAATGAACTGAATCATCCTGATGTGTAATAGCATATTTATAAGCGCTATATTCAGGGACATCAGGCACAAAGACCTCCCACACACCGGTACCTGTATTTTTAGCAGGAGAAGCGAAATTATCCCAATTATTAAAGTCACCGACTACGGATACATTTTTTGCATTTGGAGCCCATACCCTGAAAATTACACCGTCTTTTTTTCTTTTAACAGCTTTATGGGCACCAAAGTATTCATAGGCAAAATAGTTCTCGCCCTCCTTAAAAAGCTTAAGTTCTTTTGGAATACTTTTAACTTTTGATTTAACCATATTCTGACCTTCCTTAGATAATCTCAAATTATAAACCTTTAATCACAGGCAGATGGGAAGAACCTGGCGGCATAAGCTCTTAACCCTGTACGAAACCTGTATTATAGCAAATAATCTGGAATAATTTATTACAATTCTAAAAACCTTTCGATTTTAGTTGCAAAAAGGAAATATACCTTTATATTTATTATACTTATAATTCATATTTTTTTACAAGGATTTTTATGCGTTTTATCTAAAAAAATATTAATAAATTAATCTCTTTGTGTATAATTATGACAAGGATGGTTTTTTGATATTGTATATGGGAGGAAGATATGTCGTATACAGCGTTATACAGGAAGTTCAGACCTAAGGGTTTTGACGAAGTAAAAGGACAGGACAGTGTGGTAACTGTACTTAAAAATCAGATTAAACATGAAAAAATAGGTCATGCTTATATGTTCTCAGGCACCAGGGGAACAGGAAAAACCAGTGTGGCAAAAATATTTGCCAAGGCAGTAAATTGTGAAAATACAAAAAACGGAAGCCCTTGCGGAGTCTGTGAGTCCTGTAAAAAAATAGGAGAAGGCAGGACTTTAGACGTAATAGAAATAGATGCTGCTACAAATAACGGCGTTGATAATATGCGTGAGGTAATAGAGGAGGTAAAATATTCTCCGACAGATACAAAATATAAGGTCTACATTATAGACGAGGTGCATATGCTTTCGAGCGGAGCATTTAATGCATTGTTAAAAACTTTAGAGGAGCCTCCTGAATATGCAATTTTTATTCTGGCAACAACGGAGCCTCACAAGGTGCTGCCAACTATTAAGTCAAGATGCCAGAAGTATGATTTTAGAAGGATTTCTGTAGAGACTATTTCAGCCAGGCTTAAAGAACTTATGGACAAGGAAGGAAATGATTATGAAGAAGAGGCGCTCAAGTTTATAGCCAGAAAAGGAGATGGTTCCATGCGTGACTCTTTAAGTCTGCTTGACCAGTGCCTGTCTTTTTCGTTTGATGAGAAGCTGACTTATGATAAGGTACTTAATGTGCTTGGCTCTGTGGATACGGATTTGTTTAACAGACTTTATATTGCAATAAAAAGAAGAGATGTTTCAACCTGTATGGATGTAGCAGAGGAAATCTCAATGAATGGAATTGATATAGGGCAGTTTGCACTTGATTTTACATGGTATTTTAGAAATCTTCTTTTATTAAGGGTATCAAAGGCTGCGGCTGAAAGAATTGAGATAAGTACAGACAAGCTTTCTGAGCTTAAAGAGGTAGCTAAGATTGGCGAAGAAAATGATTTATACAGATATATAAGAATATTTTCAAAATTATCGGCAGATATTAAATATTCTACTTCAAAAAGAACAGAACTTGAAATTGCACTTATAAAGCTTTGCAGACCTGAAATGGAAGAGGACAGGGAGAGTCTTATAGCCAGAATAAATAAACTTGAAGAAATTATTGAAAGCGGTGAATTTACAGGAATTAAAAAGGCTGAATTATCTTTAGAAAAAGAAGAGGAAGAGGAGATAAAAGCCCCCGTAGTAAAGGCACTTCCGGAGGATATTAAAAAGATAGCAGCTTCATTTGGAAGCATAATAAATGATAAAAGCGTAAAAAATCCTTTAAAAACTGTGTTATACAATGCAAGGCCTTATTATTCAGAAAACGGGAACGCTCTGGTTCTGGCTGTTAATGGGGAGTTTGACAAAGCCTGGCTTGACAGGGAGGAAAGCATAGAACTTATCAAAAAAGTAATTCTTGAAAAGACAGGAGTTACAATAGAAATTAAGACAAAATTTGAACGTGAAGCAAAGCAGACAGGAGACGTGATGATGATAGGATTTGATAAGGTTGCCCCAGGATTATTGACATATGAGGATTAAACGGAGAAGAGGTGCATAAGTGCCTCTTTCCTTATGTAATGGATAAAAAAAATATTATATAAAGTGAGGTAATATGGAAGTCTGGAAAGAATATTGTAAAGCCAAAATTCCTAAAGCAACTTATACAACAGACATATGTTTTGGGGAAGATGGAGAATTGACTGTAAAACTGGCAACCTGGGCTGATGAGTATAAAATAGATAAACAGATAAAAATAGAATTTAAAAATGTGAATTCTTTGAAAATATCCGATGAAAAAAACAATTGAGCAGAATGAAAATATCATTTTTGAAGTGGAGGATGAAAATTATACAAGTGAAGTAAAAAGAATAGTAAGTAGAAAATTGGAAGGGGACAAAGAGCACCTATATATAATAGTTACAAATACTTATAATATGAGTTTTGTAAGTAAATCAGAACCCGAAATTATAGAAATAAAGGGGATTGATTTTTAAGACAGAAAAAATATAACACTTTATCAAAGGTTGACAGTTTTTATGAAATGAAAGAATTGTTACAATGTAAAGAGATTATATTTTGTGAAGAGGAACAAAAATAGTTATGCAGCAGTCGGTTTTGGAAATTATATAGTTTTTTTGGAATGGCTTACTACAATTATGGAATAGAACCTATATTTAATTTGGACAGAGAAAGTGGGTTGTGCTATATTGCTACCGGGAAAAAAATTTGATTTTTATTTGATTTTAATAATGAAAAATATTATTTAATGAAAAATTGTCCACAGTAATTTTAGATGTAATAAATATTAGAAACGATGTTTATGTATTATGTGATTTAGAATTAATTTGTTATAGTGAGAAAAAAAGAAAAATGGAGTACTGCATTCAGAGAGATGGTTACGAATTATGAATTGTTGGATAATGAAACGCTATGGCTTGATTGTGACGGAAGACAACTAATTATAAATTTACAGGATGGAACTGTGGAGTAGTATGAAGTTATTAGATGATTGAGGTACAGTTTATTGAAATAATCGCAGCAATTTACCTGCCCCGGGATTATTGACATATGAGGATTTCTCGTAACTATGGTGAGAATTTTCTAAATACTCTGCTTGAATTTGATTAGTAGATAAATTATACTTGGGTAGATAGTTTTAATGTTAATTTCATTAAATTGGAAGGGAGGAAATTAAATGAAAATATCAAGAAACACACATACAACAAGTAGCAGCTTTCATAGAAGCAACTCGAAGCCGTCTAATTCAAGTTCGAGTTCATCAGCAAAGCCATCGAAATCAAGTGCTGCACCATCAAAACCAGCTAAGTCAAGTTCAAGCTCACCATCAAGACAGGTAAAACAAAGTTCACATACATCAAAACCACAGAAGACAAATCCGGTGCCATCAAAACCAGTAAAGAAAAGTACAAATTCGACTTTGTCAAAGACTGTTAAAAAAAGACTCAAATTCCTCAAAACTGGTCATCACAGGTTCAGGTAAAACATCCTCACAATCTGTTAATAATGTAAATGTAACAAAAAAACAGGAAAGGTAAGCAATGATAACAAGAAAGTTTCGAGCCGGGGTTAAGCCTGTAGTGCAACCAAATGTGGTTCAAAGTAGCAAAAAGAACCATAAGAAAGATAATAATACAGATAAAAAAGAAAAAGACCTAATAATGGAAGAAAGTAATAATATAGTTCGAGGAAATTATAGTATTACACGAAGTAAGACTTTTAGTAGAGAGAATAATTATATAAAAACCTGTTACTAAGAAATTTAATTCACAACAAGTTTTTGAATGGTTCGGCAATAAACATACCATCAGATATGATACCTAAAGGTAAAAAGAAGAATAGTACTTTCTTTGATATGAAGCCGGTAGCTGATTATTTAGGCAGACAGGGCAAAAAAATTGGTTGCAAGTGGTGTTGTATTAATGTCTGCATTGGGGAAGCAGGTTTTAAAAATTGGCAAAAGACATCGGGAAAAATAGGTTTTAAGATAGGTAAAAACATATGTTAAAAATAGGGACAAAAAAATTGGTAAAGAAGTTGAGCAAAAATATAGTAAAAAAATATCTGTAGGAATCACAAAATTTGAAGTAAAAAATAAGTTTAGAATTATCAAAAGCCAGTTTAAAAACTAACTGAAGAAGTCACAAAAATTTGCTATAAAAAGGGTAGGTGAGGAAGCGAATAAATATCTTACAAAAATAGGCAAAAGAAGCAGCAAGGGCTTGTTATAAAAATAATAGATAAAGAAAAAGGCTAAACTTGGGATAAATGTTGAAGAAAAAGATATCTAAAAGCATTCGAAGATAGCAGAAAAAGTTATTGATGATGCCAAAGATAAAGTTATAGATGATTTAGATAAGATTGTTAATAAAAAAAGGAAGTAAAGTTAGCAAATGATTCAGACTGGTATAAGAAATGGAAAAATGATTTAGAAATAAATCCTAATAAGACCATATCTCGAATTTTGGATATGGTAAGTAACTATGAGGATGAAACAACTATTGAAAGTAAGGAAACAGGAAAGAAAAATAAATAAGAATTCTCCTAGGAGTGTTGTAACGGAGGGGAATTATGAGACAGCTGTAAAAAGAATTTTATAGTTTTAACCCAATAAATGTTAAAGAAATAGAAACACCATCATATGGAAAAGGACTAGTTGGCTACCTATTAGATGGTGGTAAAAAAATAACAATATCTGCTCGCCAAGGCAGTAAAAGTGGTGGTGCAACGATTGAAATTTTAATTTCAAACCAAAGAAATATAAAAATTAGATTTAGATAATTTAATTTTTTTAGAAGGAGAGGAACATTATGGAGGTCTGGAAAGAATATCGTAAGGAGAGATTCCAAAAGGAGATTATAAAGCAAAGGTTATTTGCGGAGATTCAAATTTTTTGATTATAGAGTTAAGAAGCAAAGAGAATAGGCTGATTCTTGATTTTGGAATCACTGAGGCTGTAAGGATATTTGATAGAAGACTTGTAGATTTGGATATGTATGAGAATATTGAAGGACTGAAAGAGGATAATTTCTCAAATGTTATATATGAAGTTGAAGATGGAAAATATCTGAAAGAAGCAAACCGGTATTCAGGTGGGATTTTAGATATTGGGGATGCAAAACAATATACTGTCATTACAGAAAAATTTATACATTGATGTAGTTTCTTTTTTTGGGAGTGCAGGCTTACACTAATGAAGAAATTAAGAAAGGTTAGATAGGCTATGGAAAATTGGAAAATATATCGTGAGGATGAGATACCTAAAGATGTTTATATTGGGGATATCTCCTATGTAGAGGATAACAATCCGGTAATAAAACTTGAGAATTGGCATAATGGCAGAATCATAAATTATATTAAATTGGAATTTAAGAATATGTATTCTGTCAGAGTATTTGAGGAAGGCATGGCATTAAATAAAAATTTTTGAAGATATAATGAAATTCAAGCTCGATCGTCGCAAGAATGTAATCTATGAAGTAGAAGATGGGGATTATGCAAAGGAAGTAAGAAAAATAGTCGGAAGAAAACTTATAGGAACAAAGATTTATCAATATGTAATAATGACAGAAAATTTTTTCTTTGAAATTGTGACAGCTTCAGAGCCTGTAATTACTATGATGGAAGAAAAGGCAGAGAAGGAGGCATATTTCACATATTGGGAGAATTATAGGTTGAATAAAGTTGATTTAATATTCAAACACCTTGAAGAGCCTGTTTATATGTCAAAGGATGAAAGCCGTCATGAGACAGGCGTAGAATTTACAGAGGGAGAATATCATTATAAATATCTTCTTGGTGACGGACTTGAACTTATAGACAAGGAAAACAAAAACATCTGCATAGATGATGGAAACTACTGGTCTGTGCTTACCATTGATAAAGACGGAGTAGTAGATAAAGAGATAGAAAGCTACGCAACACTTCTTGAATATGGCATTTTCCATAAAATGATGGAAGTTGTGCCGGATAAAGAAGAATCAAAGATATTTAATGCAGAAAAGGACAAACAAGCTGTGTGTATGCTTAGTTTTAATGAAATAAAAGGACTTCATATCGCAACTGTAGCCTGGTATAAGCTCGATGGAGAACTGTATAGATTCACGGAAAATGATTTTGGCAGTTATGAAGAATCGGATGATGATAAGGTTATGTTAAGATTTTGGTTAGATATAACTGAAATAGATGAAACTGACTTTGGAAGCTGGACAGTAAGGGCTTTTCTGGATGGGGAAATGATAAAAGAAGATAGTATAATTATTTCAGAAACAATATGAATAAAATTGACACTATATGTTAATTATGGGGGGCTGTCGCATTACAAATGAGATACATAAAAATACAGTAATTATTTAATGATAAATTTACTATATTTTTGTTGTACTTTTACTTATTGCGACAGCCCCTCTTCGTACCTAGGAAAAACATTTAAAAACTTATTATCGAAATAATCGTCAGCAATTTACCTGCCCCGGGATTATTGACATATGAGGATTAAATGAGATAAACTATAGTGAATGCCAGACTTAGGCATATAGGGGGATGACTGCCCTTGATTAAAAGCATTATAATAAGAAAGGAATAAACAAAATGGCAAAAAGAGGCGGATTTCCGGGTGGTGGAATACCCGGCGGAATGGGAAATATAATGAAACAGGCACAGCGTATGCAGCGCCAGATGGAAGAAAAACAAAAAGAAATGGAAACCAAGGAGTTTGAAGGAAGTGCCGGTGGCGGAGTTGTAACTGTTAAATTAAACGGTAAAAGAGAAGTGCTTGGAGTGAAACTTGCAGAAGAAGTTGTAGATCCTGAGGATATCGAAACATTAGAAGATCTTGTAGCAGCAGCACTTGGTGAGGCTCTCCGCAAGGTAGAAGAAGCAGGTAATGCTTCCATGGAACAGCTTACAGGTGGATTTGGCGGTCTGGGTGGAGGCTTCCCTTTCTAAATGGATTATTATGGAAAACAGGTTAATAAGCTGGTTGAGGAACTTTCAAAACTTCCCGGCATAGGAGTAAAGACCGCAGGCAGACTTGCCTTTCATATTATAGGTATGCCCAAGGAAAATGTAGAGGCATTGTCCTTAGCAATAAGTAATGCAAAGAAGAATGTCTGTTATTGTAAGGAATGCTTTACTCTGACAGACTCACCTCTTTGCCCGATTTGTGCCGATAGGGAAAGAAACCACAATATGATAATGGTGGTTGAGAATGTAAGAGACCTTGCAGCTTATGAAAAAACTAAAAAATATGATGGAGTTTACCATGTACTACATGGTGTAATTTCTCCACTTTTAGGTATAGGACCTGCCGATATCAAGCTGAAAGAACTTATGGTGAGGCTTCAGAATAATGATGTTGAAGAGGTTATTATAGCTACAGGCTCAAGCCTTGAAGGAGAGACTACAGCTATGTATATAAGTAAATTAATTAAGCCTACGGGAATAAAGGTGACAAGGATAGCCAGTGGAGTTCCTGTGGGAGGCGACCTTGAAAATGTTGATGAAGTAACCTTGCTTCGTGCCTTTGTTGGCAGGACTGTACTTTAAAAACAGTAGAGCTGCTGTAATAGTACAGCAGCTCTACATTTAAATGAGAGGGGGAAGATGAAGTATTTCTTTGGGGAAAGTTTTTCTTCATCTACAAGACATAGTATAAAAGGTAAAATGTGTTTTATTTGTGTTCATATTATTAAAAAATATAAAAATTTTTAAAAATTTATTATAAGGAGAAGATATGGCAAATAATATTCTTAATGAAGGAAGAGAAGTGTTATTAAAAATTTATGAAGAAGTAAAAGAACTGGGACAAAGTGAACTTAGAGAAAAAGAACTTACAGAAGCAGAAGATAATGCCGAAAAAATTTTAGCAGAGAAGGAAAAGAGCGTAGCCAAAGAGATTGTGGACATAACTAAAAAAGGCGGGAAGAAATAGCCCAGACCTTTGACGCAGAAGAAGATAAATTAAATGAAATAGCTAAAAAAGACAAGTCAGAAAAGGGAAAAGTACAGAGATGTAAAGGTTTCAGAGAGAATACAGATTGAAACTGCTGATTTTATAGAAGCAAATAAGCAGATAAAATCAGATACTAAAAAGCTTTATAAACAAAATAAGACACCAGGCTTCTTTAATTCGGAATTTTATTATACACTTTTTATGCCGGGTAGTATAAGAGATTTTTCTGTACTGTATTTTCAGCTTTGTAATTTTGTTTGGAGGGATACCTGCACTTATCTGGTATTTTCTTCCTAAGCCTGTAAATTCCTATATGATAGCACTTATCTATGTTGGTCTGATAGTTGTATTTGGAGGGATTTATATGCTTATCTTTACTACCTCAAGAAATAAGTACATAGAGGTGGTTAATATGGGAAATAATGCCAGAAATAAAATTAAAAATAATAAAAGAGTTATAGCTAAGATTAGTAAAAAGATAAGAAAAGATAAAGATGATACTCATTATGGACTTGAAAACTATAATGCAAAACTTGAAGATATAAAAATCCAGCTTGAAGACCTTATGGAAAAGCGTAAAGAAGCACTCAGGGTATTTGACGACAGTACCAGACAGGCCGTTGCAGATGAGATAAAAAATGGAGCACAGGCAGAGATAGATGAATATAAAACAAGACTTGCTGAACTTGCGGCTAATCTGTCTGAGATAAGAGATTACATTAAGCAGAGGAAAATTTATATAGCTGAAAACTATGAAGCCTTTTTAGGAAAAGAGCTTGTAGATGCAGATACGTTAAAGGCCCTGCTTGAAATAAGTGATAAAAATCCGGCGGCAACTATCAGTGAACTGATTGAACTATATAAGCAGCCGGTATCTGAAAATTGAAAGGCAAATCCGAAATGTCTGATAATAAAGAAATACATAAAAATGAAATACATGAAAACAATGCAAATGAAGATATCAGAAGCTTTGTATTAAATTCTGGTAGTGAGACCGGGTCTGTCTATGAGGCAGAAGACGAAGAAGTTTCTAAACCTGGAAAATGGCTGAAAATTATAATAATAGTATTGATTGTTGTTTTGGTAGGGACATTTATAGCAGTTAGTATATTTTTTAGCAAAAAAACTTATAGAAGCTATGATGTAGTTGCTACATATACAAAAGATCTGCCGGAAGAGGCTGATTTTACTACAGATTATGGTAAGCTGATTTGTTATAATAATGAAGGAATATCCATTTATAACGAAAAAGGCGAGATAGAGTGGAACGCAGCCATAAGTATGACCAATCCTAAAATTACAGTGAATAAAGGTTATTTTGCAGTTGCAGATATAGGTGGAAGAAATATTCTGGTTGTAAATAATAAGTCAACCCCTGCAACACAGATAAATTTGCAGATGTTACAGGATATAATGCTTGTAGATATATCTGAGCAGGGAGAAATAGCAGTACTCATGGAGGCTGATAAGGGTTACAGTATTCAGCTTATAAATCCTTATGATAAAAATGAAAGACTTAAAGCAGAAATAAAGACATATTCAAAGGATGATGGTTATGCACTTTCTCTTGCTATGTCAAAGGATGGTTCAAAGTTAGTTACAGAATATGTAAAGAGTGAAGGTGGTGAAATAAAATCTAATCTTACATTTTATAACTTTGATAAAATTGGTGAAAATTCCAATGCAGACAGAATAGTAGGAGTTTTTCCGTTTGAAGATACCATTTTTCCTAAGCTGAAATTTGCTGATAATAATACAGTCTGTGCTTATGGAGATAATAAGATAATATGCTTTGCGGCTAAGAGAGAACCTGAAATACTCTGGGAAAAAAAGGTGGCCGGCAAGATAGAAAGAATAGCAGAAGATGAAACAGGATTTTCTCTGCTTGTTGATGAAAGTAATATAATAGTAACTGATAGTGCAGATTTAGCAAGTGGGTCGGCTGTTTCTACGGATTATATTGATAATGATTATCTGGGAAAGGGACAGGTAGAAGGTGGAAAGCCTGTATTATACTGTTTTAACTACAGTGGAAGTAGAAAATTTGCAGAAGTAGTGGACATAAATGCAAAAGGACTTTGGATGTGCAGAGGAGAAGTAGTGTTACATTCTGATACTAACTGTATAATTTTTGATAATAATGGCAATGAAAAAAATTTAAGAATAAATTTGGTGACAGGATAGTGAGTTTTATGCCGGCAGATAATAACTTAAAAATATTATACTTTTGTCTGGTAAAAAAACTAAAGGTTATAAAATTAAGTGAATAAATGGAGGTTTTAATGTCCAACTTTTGTACTGATAATGGTCATTGTGATATTTGCAGCCTGCTTTTTTTATGTGGGTAGCAGAAAGGGATTAGTCAGAACTGTATTCGGGCTTTTTCTCTTCGATAGTTGTATTGCTTGCAGGTACGGTAATTTCGCCAATACTCAGCAATCAGCTCAGAAATAATGATAAAATATTTAATGCTATTTCGGGAAGGATAGAAAAAGTCACTGGAAAAATTATCAAAAGTCTGATGATAAAAATAAGGAGAACAAGGAAGAAAAAAGTCTGTAAAGGAAATTAAGAAAAAAGGAAAAAAGAAAAAGAATAAATCTGTAAAGAATTCAGAAAAGGATATAAGTGTGAGAATGGATGATTTGTATCTGCCGGCAAGCATCTTAGACGGTAATAAGGCAGTTGAAGAAATTGTATCCGATATCCTTAAAAATGAGCATTTTACTAAGGCGAAGGAAGATATACAAAAGGAGGTAAACCATAGAGTTGCAATTTACCTTACAGGTATAGTGATTAACTCAGGAACTTTTATTATAGTTTATTTTTTACTTAGTGCAGGACTTTATATATTGAGTCGTGTATTAAATATAATCAGTAAGCTTCCTGTACTCAATGAATTAAACCGTATGGGTGGAGGAATAGCAGGTCTGTTTCAGGGGCTTGTTGTTGTATGGCTGATATTTACTCTTATGATAGTATTCATAGACAAGCCGTTTATACAGGAAGGAATGAACCAGATAGAGGAAAATGTTTTCTTAAAATTACTTTTTGAGTCGAATATAATAGCAAGGGTAATAGGACTTAAGTAGGAGGGAAGATGAAAAAAGATTATTCATTTTTTGCAATGATGTCAAGGCTTAAATATATTAACCGCTGGGCTCTTATGAGAAATTCCAGAGAGGAGAACCTAAGCGAACATTCACTTGAGGTAGCTATGCTCTCCCACGCCCTATGTACTATAGGAAATAAGCGCTTTGGAAAAGCATTAAATGCTGACAGGGCAGCTCTTATAGGGCTTTACCACGATGCAACCGAGATAATTACGGGGGATATGCCAACCCCTGTGAAGTATTTTAACAGCAATATAAAAAGTGTGTATAAGGAAATAGAACATACTGCCTGTGGAAAACTGCTTTCTATTTTACCTGAAGATTTGAGGGGAGAATATGAGAAAATATTTGAACCGACAGATGAGTATAAATATGAGAAAGCTCTGGTTAAGGCAGCTGACAAGCTTTCAGCCTATATTAAATGTCTGGATGAAAAAAAGGCGGGCAATCATGAGTTTTTACAGGCGGAAAAGGCTACATTACAGGCGGTTAAAGCCTTAAATTTAGAAGAAGTTGAAGTATTTTTAATGGAATTTATGCCGGCTTACAGCAGGACTCTGGATGAAGCCTGTTTGCTTTAGGAGGGTATTTTGAAGATAAGAGATTTGGAAGTGCGTGACAGGGAAGAAGTATTTAAAATGATGAGAGTTTTCTATGATTCAGAAGCTGTACTTTATACTGCACCGGATGAAATTCTATACAAAGATATAGATGACTGCCTTTCGGATTTGCCTTTTATTGAGGGCTATGTATTTGAGGAAGAGGGAAAGCTTCTAGGATATGCTATGGCGGCTAAGAGCTATACTACGGAGTATGGCGGACTTCTTATTTTTATAGAGGATTTGTACATAAAGGAAGAGTACAGAGGGCTTGGCATAGGCAGCAGCTTCTTTCATTTTATAGAAGAAAAATACAAAGGGCAGGCTGTGAGATACAAGCTTGAGGTAGAAGAAGAAAATCAGTCTGCCATAGCAGTATATAAAAAGCGCGGATATAACAAGCTTGGGTATTTTATAATGAGTAAGGAAGTGTAAACACAAGAGAACCCTACGAAGTTTAAAAGATTTCGTGGGGTTCGTTTTTCTGCTGATTGAAAAAAATTTTTTTATAAACTAAAGAGCCATTACCAGCCAGTTGCCTACTGCTTCTATGGACTTACATATAAGTACAGCACCTACAAGAATTGAAGCAGATATAATTAAGCTTGGTGTTATATAATATAAAAACTTAAGTATTTTTTTCATAACCTTATTTCTTTCTAATATAATGATATTCTTCCAACCCCATTAAAAGGTAGCCTATAATAAGTTGTTGAGCCTACGGTTTTGCTAAGTGCAAAGCCACTTCCCATAAGTTCTAACGAAACTTCTGAAGATAAACTTGAATCGACTTTAGCCACCAAAGTTCCGCTATATCCGTATAGCAGTTCTACTGCTGGAAGTTTACCGCCATTACCCCAAACATTAAGATCGCTATTTTCAATTTCTGTTGGTGCAACAGAGCTAACGATTCCCAAATGCTTTCCTCGTATAGAATTTATCTGTCTAAAAGAGCCGTTAGTGTATAATTCCACTATTACAGTTAAGCGTATACTGGTGCTACCAAATGAAGCATCTCTTGTAAAGATATATGCAGAATTATTATTATTGTTATAAAGGCAGGTAGAAACCGGGCTATTGGTGATTTGCTCTAAAATGGCATTGTTATCTTTACGCTTAATTGTTGCAATTTCATTATCTTCTGAATTAGTATATTCAACATATACAGAAGATGCATCATAATTATCAATAGTATATTTAAATTCTTTGAATCTTATTACTAGACCTTTATTCGCTTCAGATGCATATGCTGGAACAACAAAAAAATACCTAATAACATTATTGTAGTCAATATAAAAACTTAAAAAAATTTCTGTTTTCATTTTAAAATTCTCCTTAAAAATTTTTTTGTATTATAGTAAATTAAAGAAAAGTCTGACTTTAATTCACTTACTATTGAACTTTAATATTTTTAATCAAACCTCGTATATCTCCATTTTTTTATATCTCATTGGATTTATTCTTTCCATAAACAATACCTGTCCTTAATTTTTAATTTTTCCACAATATTTAATAATTCTATCTCTCCACGTTTACTGGAAGCATAGGCAGTACTAGGCGTACTAAATGAAACAAACAAAAAGTGCAACTAAAGCTGAAAATAATATGATAATGCTTTTTTTAACATATTTATCACCCCTTTACTTGATTATCTTATATCTATATAATATATTTAAAATATTCAAATTGCAACGGACTTTAAAGTCCGATTTAGTATATAATTAATAAAAAACTTAAGGAGATTAAAATGTATTATAACCTTTTTATTTGGGAAAAGACTAAAAAGATATAAGAGAAAAAAACTAGGTCTTACACAAAAAAACAGGTTGTAGATATGGCTCTTATGGATGAAAGAACTCTTAGAAGAATGGAACGGGGAAAGTGATACCTAAAACTGGAAACACTCGAAGCATTATCAGTTATTTACAAGACTGATTTGGTTTCTGCTATTATTGAAAGCCGTATTACAGATTATTCTATGTTATTGCAAACGCAAAGAAATATAGATTTAAAAACTGATAAATGAAGAAATGTCTAATTTTGACAATGAATTAAAAATTGATTGATAAGTTATTGGAAAAACATTGAAAATGAATACTATAAAAATACTAATTACACAGTTTAAGTTCTTTCTTTATGGTATTAGATATTATAAAAAAATAAAGAATATCAGAATGCAATGGATATGTATATAAATGCTATTAAACAGACATTAAATGATTTCTCGCTTGATAATTATAAGGAGTACAGTTTTTTTCGCTAATGGAAATCAGAATACTTATGAATATAGCCTTAGTTGAGGACAAATGTGAGCAGGATGAAAAAAATATGAAGAAATACTTAAATTTTTGCATAAACCAATGTGACGAAAAATAATGAAATATACTCAAGAATCTGCCACAATCTGGCAGGTGTGTATAGAAAAAAAGGAAGAATATAGTAGAGCTTTGTTTTATGATAATAAAGGGATTGAAATATGTAAGAAAAAAATATGTTTGCTGATACTTTTAGCAGTATTGTATTATGGTAAAGCTTTTTGTTGAATACAGACTTGAAAAAAACTGAATATAAAAAAAGTCTCTTGATTTGTCTTTTGCAACTATGTAAGATATTCGAACAAATAGAACTAATGAAACAAATAATAGTTAACTGTGAAGATGTTTTAGGAATTGACATGTCTAAGTATAATTAATAAATTTATTTCCTTGCAACATTTTATTCCAAAAATCAACACTTATTAAGTGAAACATGTTTAATGCCAATGGCAGATAGGGGTTAACCTATGATTAGAAATGCAGATACATTTACAAAGCTGTACTCTGAGGTGGCGAAGGATTTGTACAGATTAGCGCTGTATTTTCTTAAAAATAAAGAAGATGCAGAGGACATAGTAGGAGAGGCTGTACTTGATGCATACAGACAGATAGAAAGTCTTAGAGAAGAAAGCCTGTTTAAGAACTGGATAGTAAAAATCCTGACCAATAAATGTAGGATGAAGCTAAAAGAATATGCTCTTTCAGAAGAGGAGCCAAGAGAGAATATAGCAGTACTCTCAGACATTGTGTCGGGAAGAGAGAAAAGGGCAGATGATTTTAGCAGATTTGAAATGAAGGACCTGCTTATGAAGCTTGAAAATGAAGAAAGATTTATTATCTGCCTTTCTGTTTTTGAGGGCTATAAGGGGGATGAGATAGCAGAGCTTTTAGGATTGAAACCTGCCACAGTCAGGTCAAAAAAACAAAGAGCCTTAGCTAAACTGGCAAATATAATTAAAGAATAGGAGGTAGGAGCCGATATGGAGAAAGAAGATGAAATCCTTGAAAAGCTTAAGGCATTGGCAGATGAAGATATAGAAATACCGGTTTCACTACAGCCTGATAAGATTAGAGAAAGACTTGGTGAAGAGGAAAACAAATTAAATAATACAAAAAGGAGGAGAAACATGAAACATTGGTTATTAGGTATGGTGACGGCGGCAGGAGCCGTTGCGGCAGCATTTGCGATTATGATCGGTTCGGGAAATCTAAACCTTGAGGAAATGGGAATGGATGGACTAACAAGTATATCAGATATAGTAGCAGGCAAACAGGTTAATGCTAAAAAGCAGAAGAAAACTGCTAAAAAAGTGGATGGAATTAAGCAGTTTAAGAACTATGAATCACTTTATAAGTACTTAGCAAATGCAGCAGAAAAACGATTCAGCATGAATGAATTTTGTGGTGGGGCAAAGGAGAGTGCAGATACAACAGCTACTGCTCCTTCAAATGAGCTAGCTAAGAGTGCCGATCAGAATGTTGCTGAAAATAGTGCCGGTGCAGATGATTACTCAAAGACAAATACAAGAACAGAAGGCGTAGACGAGGCTGATATAGTAAAAACAGACGGAAAATATATCTATGTACTTAAAAACAGATATGACAGTGTACCGGGAATTAAGATAATAAAGGCTGATAAGGGTAAAATGGAAGCCGTAACTTCAAGAATAGTCCTTGACCGGAGTAAAGATGAAATAAGTTATTATTACAGCAATATTATGTTGGAAGGAAATACACTTGTAGTCTTTGCTGATGGAAATGAGTATTATTCAGGAAAACATGGATATAGAAGATATATAGAAAAGAGTTTAACGAAGATTTTATTTTATGATATAACTAATCCTGAAAAGCCTGTACTTAAGGCAAAGCATACACAGGAAGGCTCTGTAGGAAATACAAGGATGAAGGATGGAATTATTTATACATTTTCACATAGTTACAATTTGTATTACTATCCGGTTACTGATGATAAAGATGTACAATATAATGATTTGATACCCGAAGTAGATGGCAAAAAGATAGGCATAAAAAGCATTTATGTACCTGAATATTCAAGTGGTGACTGCTATACAGTTGTAACTTCAATAGATGTTAAAAATCCGGAGAAAGTTATTGATTCAAAGCTGATTATGGATTCCGGTTATGACATTTATGTAAGTAATGATAATATTTATTTTTGGAATTCGGATTATTATACATCAATTGAACAGACTAAGATTATGAAGTATTCTTACAAGGATGGAATAATCACTCCTCAGGCAAGTGCTTCTGTTCTCGGAAATCTTAATAATGATTATTCACTTGATGAATATAAGGGAAATCTCAGACTTGTAATTACAAAGGGAAATAATTGGTTTGGTATAATGCCTATTGGTGAGCCTTCCTCTGCTGAGGACAGTGTTGTATCGAGAGAAGAGACTACAGAAAATGCTTTGTACATTTTTGACAAGGATTTGAAGGTAAAAGGTAAAATAGAAGGACTTGCAAAGGGAGAGCATATTAAGTCGGCAAGATTTATGGGAGATATGGCTTACTTCGTAACCTTCAGGCAGACAGATCCTCTCTTTAGCGTAGATGTAAGCGATCCGGAAAGCCCTAAAATACTCGGCTACCTTAAGATACCGGGATTCTCAGAGTACTTACATCCATTCGGAAACGGACTCCTCTTTGGACTTGGACAGGATGCGGATGAAAAGGTGGGCGGAACTAAGGGACTTAAACTTTCTATGTTTGATATATCCAATCCGGCTGATGTGAAGGAAATAGCTAAAAAATTGTTTAATGAAAGAGACGAAGACTACTCAAATTCAGAAGCAGAATATGAGCGTAAGGCAATACTCGTAGATGCAGCAAAAAATCTGATAGGTTTTCCGGTTTCATACTACAGTTCTGCGAAGAGAAGACAGATAAATCAATATGTAATATATGGATTTGATAAAGAAAAAGGTTTTTACGAAAGATTCAGAGCAGACTTTCCGGAATTTGATTCTTACGGAGGAAATTACAGAGGACTTTATATAGGTAGTCATTTTTACATAGTTGCTGCCAATATAGATGAAGTATTATCATTTGATATGAAGACCGGACAGCTTGTGGAGAAACTGGATTATTAATTATCTTTAAGATTAACTTTTAACTTGTTATGCAGTAAGTAGAAGGCTTTTGCAAAAAATGTCCCCCGTACTCAGTGAAGTACGGGGGATTGCTTTAACGGAGTGGGTGGGATTCGAACCCACGAGCCTCGTTAGAGACTACCTGATTTCGAGTCAGGGCCGTTATAACCACTTCGATACCACTCCGTAACGAATCTATTTTACTAGGAAAATGTAAATTATGCAAGTATCAGTTCGTTAAATTCAAATTTAAATTCAGTTCCTTCACCTTTTTTACTTTCCACAGAGATGAGTCCATCATGTTTTAAGGCTATCTGTCTTGCTATGGCAAGCCCAAGGCCGGAGCCTTTTGCATTTTGTCTAAGCTTTGACTTATAAAATTTCTCAAAAATATGAGGTAGTTCAGCCTCTGAAATGCCAACACCATTGTCTTTAATACTTACCAATAGTTTATTTCCTGAATTTACATAAGTATCGCCTGCTAAAGTAGTCATAAAAACATCGGTAGGTTCTGAAGGTAAAACTTTTTTTACGGTAATATCTACAGTACCATGACTGTTTGAGAACTTAATTGCATTATCTACAATTACCATGAACATCTGTCGTATTCTGTCATAATCTCCATACATAAGCAGAATATCATCAGATGTGTTAAAGTTTAGCTGTACTTCTTTTTCTTTGGCAAGAGCATAGCCGCTGCGCATTATATCTGAAAATACCTGAACAAGGTTTATAGGCTCTTTTTCCAAGGTAAAATCAGGATTTTGCATCTTGGATAACACCAGCAAATCTCCCACAAGTCTTTCCATAGATTTACATTCAGTGAGCATTTTATCATAATACTCAAATTTAGTTGCGTCATCATCAATGATTCCATCCGACAAAGTCTCTGCATAAGCACGTACTACAGTGATAGGGGTACGGAGTTCATGAGATACATTTGCAAAAAGTCAAGCCTCATCTGTTCAAGCTCTTTCCGCTCTATATCTGTACGTTTAAGTTTGTCTGAGAGAGAGTCGATTGCACCTGCCAGTTCACCAAGTTCACCACCCTCGTTTATGCCTGTATGTGCCTCATAATCTTCATCAGCAAGCCGGAGTGAAGTTGCCCTCATTATGGAAAGTGGGCGGGAGAGCCTTCTTGCCAAGAAAACTGCAAATATGAGAGAAAATAAGAGAGCGATAAGCGTGCTTATTATAATTATCGTGAAGCTTCGGTTTATAACAATTGCCTGGGACTCGGATACCTGATTTACAAAGACGGCACCTATTACATCCTTTGACTTGGATGAGGTTATGGGTACGGCAGTGAATATGTAGTTTGCACCATAAGTTTCAGAATACACGTCCATTGCATCAGCCTTACCCGAAAATACAGTATCAAAGAGTGAAGAAATTTCAGGCTGGGTTTCTCTTGATATATCTATATTGGCATATTTCTTGGGCATAGGTGATTTAGACTTAGGGCTGGATATTATCCAGATATCTGTAGTTTCAAGTTCCTCCAGCACCTCCAGAAAAGATGGGTAGGTTATATAATCATCATCGTCTACAAATACTCCGACTCTTTTTGCTATGGATTCTGCCTGCTTTAAGAGAAGTTTCTGATTGACTTCTATGGCAGAACGGGAGTAGAGCTGTACAAAGATAAGTCCTGTAAGAATAGCAAAAGCAACTACTACAAGAGCATAATTCCTGAACATAATAAAGAAAAGACTATGAACTATCTGCTTCAAAGTCCTTTTCTTTACTATGGCAGGTTTAACATAAAAGAAATCTTTCATGAAAATACCGCCTTATCAGTTTTATTCTATTTTTCCATAAAGGATTTTAGCGAGTTCGCTGTCTTTACCTAGCATAAGCTTCTTCTCACCTGAGCCGCTAAGAGAAACTTTAAGTGCATCCAGGCTTCTGATATAGTTGTAAAAATCAGCCTTATCTTTATCATTATAAGCCTGCTGTAAGGTTTCCATGTATCTGGCTTCGCCTTCAGCCTTAAGTTTTGCGGAGTTTTTTTCAGCCTGGGCTTTAAGTATGGCAACCTGTTTGTCAGTCTCGTTTTGTATCTTCTTAGCTTTGCTTTCACCTTCAGCAGTGTAAGAGGCAGCTATATTATTTCTCTCTGATATCATACGCTCATACACAGCCTGCTTGTTATCGTTTGGTAAATCAAGAGATTTTAACTGGGCCTGTACTATTTCAATTCCGTATTTTTTAATATCGGGATTAGCATCAGCAGTTATGGTCTGTGTCAGCTTTTCACCTCTGGCCTCAATTATTTCATCCTGTGTCATAGAAGAAATAACTGATTTTACAGAGTTATATACTGTAATTCCGGTTCTGTCCTTTGCATTATTTACATTTGCGTTTAAGGTCTGATAATAAACGGTAGGATCTACAATGCGCCAGAGAATGTACATATCGGCTATCATTGATTTTTTATCAGAGGTCATTACATCGCTTGGGCGGATGTCGTAAAGCTGGATAGACTTAGGGACTTTTCTTACATTCTGTATGAAAGGTATTTTAAAATAAAGTCCGGAACTTTCATCTATGGCAACTATTTTATTAAATTGGAGTCTTATGCCATATTCGTTTTCTTTAAGTGAATATGCAGAGTTGAAACCGAGGAAAAGGACTAGTACAAGCACTATCCAAAATAAAACATTTTTCTTTTTCATGAGTCCCTCCATTAGTTGTTGAACTTGTCAACCGGATAAATTGACTGGGTTTTTCCATCTGTAATAATAATATTAAGGTTTGGTAATACCTCTTCAAGTGTCTCATAGAACATACGTTTCTTAGTTATCAGAGGGAATTTCTTATATTCCTTATAGGTCTCACTAAACCTTGCTACCTGGCCTTCTGCCTCAGCAATACGGTTTTCTTTGTAGGCTTCGGCTTCTTTTTGTATTTTATCTGCATCTGCATTTGCTGATGGAAGCTTCTCGCTCTGATATTTATTTGCATTATTTATAGCGGTTTCTGCACCCTGTTTTGCAGTTTCTACCGCTTTAAAAGCCTGTACAACTTCTGCAGTAGGAGGCTCAGCATCCTGGATAGAGATATTTACAATCTCTATACCCAGATTAATCTTCTGCATCTCTGCAATCAGCTTATCCTTCACTTCTGCCTGTATCTTGCCTTTGGCAGTGGTCATTACTTCATCCACCAGATACTTTGAAATGGTTGAGCGTATTGAGGCTTTAGTGAGGTTTTTCAAGGTTTCAAGTGGCTCAGCAGTATTGAAAAGGAAGGTCTCGGGATTTGATACTTTGTATTCCAGATAAAAATCTATATTTACAAAGTTAAAATCCTTGGTAATCATCATACTGTCTTCATAGTCTGAAGTATCCTCGACAGGATCATTAGTGCCGGATTCTTCATAACCTATAGGCATGCCCTGGGTAGTAGTGTTTACTCTTATGCTCTGCTGTATAAAAGGTAATTTAAAATGAAGTCCTGCTGATTCGACTCCGACTACCTTTCCAAACTGCGTAATTACAGCCTGTTCCTGCTCAGAAACCGAGTAAATGCCTGAGAACAAACCAGCAGCAATTACTACTCCAAGTGCAATTAAACCACCGAATTTTTTAGCAGTTTTTAGTTGTTTATTAAGATTTTTCATCAATGACAATGTCATCATTCTTTTTACCCTTAAAATTTTTAAATAAATTCATTATGTCCTCCGTAATGCAAATAAGATCACTGGTTTATGCTTATAGCTCTATGTCAAACTTATAGCCCTTTCCCCAGATGGTTTTGATACACCAGTTAGGATGTTCCACAGTATCAAGTTTTGCCCTCAGTCTTTTGATATGGGAGTCAACTGTACGGCTGTCACCGTAGTAGTCAAAACCCCAGAGACTGTCAAGCAGGTTATCTCTTGTGAATACTTTGTTTGGATTATCTGCGAGAGTCCACATGGTCTCGATTTCCTTCTTGGTAAGGGCGATTTTTTCCTTGCCAATACTTAAGGAATATTCATCAAGGTTAATTTCCAGGTTGTCTATTTTTATAACATTTTTATTTGCTACATTTTCAGAAGATGCCGGAACCACCATTCTTCTAAGCACTGCCCTGAGTCTTGCCATAACTTCACTTGGGCTGAAAGGCTTTACTATATAGTCATCGGCACCTATATCAAGCCCCATTATTTTCTCAAAGCCTTCACCTCTGGCAGTGACAAGTATAATAGGTACATTTGATTTCTCGCGTATTTTACGGCATACCTCATAACCATCCATTTTAGGCATCATAACATCTAAGAGCACGGCAGAAGGAGCAGTTTCTTCAAAGAGCTTAAGGGCTTCTTCACCGTCAGTAGCAATTACAGGATTATATCCTTCTTTTGTGGTATAGGCAGCAAGTACCTTTGTAATATCTGCATTATCATCGGCAATCAATATATTTTGCATAGTCTATACATTCCTTTCAATTATTTTCAAAAATTAAAGCTGTCATTACCAATTAATTATAGTGCTTTTCTGTGTCAGTTTCAAGTTAAAGAAATTTTGCAAAATGACACGATTATGACAAAAAGGGCAGGTATGATAATAATGTCATAAGACAGACGGAGGTAAAAAGATGAAAAATCTTAGTAAAAAAGTCGCTCTGTCAGTCATGGTTATGCTTTGTTTGATTTTGTCCCTCAGTACAAACAGAACAAAACTGTATGCTGGGGAGGTACTGACGAAGGAAAACATAGTAGAGCCGAAGTTGAATGCTATCGAAGTATCTCTGGTAACGGATGACACATTCAATTTGAAAGTCTTCAATTTGACAGAGAGCCAGAAGGTTTATTTTAAGTCGGATGATGACAGCATTGCAAGTGTTTCAACGTTAGGTGCAATTTCTGCACTAAAAGTAGGAGAGACTACAGTAACTGCTGCAATTAAGGATAAGTCTGTTAAGGAAGACAAGGTCTTTAATGCAAGGTATATGTGGGTCCTCCGGCTATAAGTATAAGGCTTACCTTAAGTGAGGTTACGCTTGAAGTTGGTAAGAGAAAGACTTTACAGGCTATACTTAAGCCAAATACAACAGCAGAGACCGGAATGTTTACAAGCTATGATCCGGAAGTTGCCACAGTAAGTGCCAGCGGTAAGATACTCGCTAAAAAAGTGGGTAAGACAATTATTGTGTCTTCGATTGCTAATGGCAGATATGATTATTGCATTGTGAATGTAGTTGAAGCTACTGAAAAAGCTGCTGAGAAAACTAAATAAGATTTATTAAAAAAAGCCCTTCGCCTGTTTTGGCGGGGGCTTTGAACATGAATCGTTATTTTGCATTAAGTGCTGCCATAGTAATGTAGTTATATGGCTTGTTGAAATGTGGAAGGAAGAAGATATCAAGAAGTTTAAGCTTGTCAATAGTAACTCCTTCTTCGATTGCGAGTGAGAACATATGTATTGCCATAGATACATCTTCTCTTGAGGAAAGCTGTGCACCGACTATCCTTCTTGAAGACTTCTCATATACTATACGAATCTTCACATCTTCATTTTCCTTCATAAATCCCGGACGCTGTGTATCTTCAAAATCAGTATATTCTACTTCCATACCGGCTCTTTTAGCGGCTGCTACAGAAAGACCTGTAGAAGCAAGCTTTCTGCCAAATACACAGATAGCATTTGAACCCTGTACGCCTGCACCTTCCAGCTTGGTACCGCCTATATTATGACCGGCAACTATACCGGTACGGACTGCATTTGAAGCAAGAGCTATATAGGTCTTGTCCCTTAGTGCGTTAGAATAGATAGTAGCGCAGTCGCCTACCGCATATACGTCAGGATCACTGGTCTGCTGATATTTATCTACAGAATAAGCACCATTTTTCCAAAGTTCAAGATGATCCTTACCAAGAGCGTTATTTGGTACAAAGCCTATAGCGTTGATTACAAGGTCAGCAGGATATTCCCCACTTTCTGTAACTATAGAAGAAACTCTGCCATTTCCTTTGTATTCAAGTACTTTTTCACCAAAATGAGTCTCAATACCTGCCTCTGAAATAGCTTTGTCCATATCGTCTGTAAACCATTTATCATAATAGCTTGCAAGAGAACTTGGCGCTATGTCAAAAAGTCTTACTTTTTTGCCACGAAGCAGGCAGGCTTCCGCTATTTCAACACCTATGTAGCCGGCACCTATTACAGCCACTTCCTTTACATCAGGATTGCTGATTTCTTTGTCTACAGCCTGACCTTCCTGGAAGAGCTTTAAAAACTTAAGTCCTTCTAAATCATTACCTGCAAGAGCAGGTGAAATTGGAAGAGAACCGGTAGCAAGGATTAATTTATCGTAGGTTTCTTCAAATTTTTCGCCATTTTTTCTGGTACCATAAACAACCTTTTTTGCAAAATCAATATTTTCAACTGTTGTTTCAAGACTTATCTTAGCACCCTTTTTCTCGAATGCTTCAGCGCAGGTGTAGAAGAGCCCTTCATAAGAATCAATCTGTCTCCCTACCCAGAGAGCAGTACCACAGCCAAGGTAGCTGAGGTTAGTGTTTCTATCAATCATTACAATCTCATTGCCCGGATAATTATCAAGCAAAGTATTAGCTGCAGCAATACCTGCGTGATTTGTACCTATAATTAGAACTTTCATATTGGTTCCTCCAAAGTGTTTACTTTACCTTATTGTTTTTTTATCGGTAATAAGCTAATTATAGTAAAAAAAGTTACAAAAAAGCAAATAAATTAATTGAGAAAAAAATTACAACCAATATATAGTAAAAACACCTACAAATGTTATAATTGTAAGATTGTTTGTAAATTATAATAAATTGCAGGTGTTTTGTAGATAAATAATATTATTTTTACCTTCTTATTATCTTTTGATTCAATTGTTGTTTCAGAAGCTTCCATCCTGGCTAGTAGATGCTCTACAGTTACTAACTTTGTTGAAAGTGCAAGAAGCTCCGCGGCAGTCTTAAGGTCGTTGATAGGTGGGAAGGAGGGAGCTATACGGATATTTGTATCCTGGGGATCTTTTCCACCGGGGAAGGTAGCACCTGCAGGAGTCATAATTACACCTGCTTTTGCACAACGTGAAACCACTTTCTTTGCACAGCCCGGAAGGGTATCATAGGAAATAAAGTATCCGCCCTTTGGAGAAGTCCAGGTAGCAATTCCTGTTCCTGCAAGTTCCTTTTCGAGGATTTCTTCAACTGCCTCGAACTTAGGACGAAGAATATCAGCATGCTTTCTCATATGTTCAACAAGCCCATGAATGTTTCCGAAGAATCTTACATGGCGGAGCTGATTAACCTTGTCATGCCCGATAGTCTGTACTACAACCTGCTTCTGTATATCTTCAAGGTTATTAAGACTGGTAGCAAGGGCAGCTATACCTGAGCCCGGAAAACTTACCTTGCTGGTAGAAGCAAATTTATATACTAAATCAGGATTTCCGGCACGTTTACATTCAGCAAGGATTTCTATAAGGTGATCCTGGTCATGGTCATAGAGGTGGTGAACTGTATATGCATTATCCCAGTATATTCTGAAATCCTTGGCTGCAGGCTTTAGTCTTGCAAATCTCCTGACTGTTTCATCAGAATAAGAGTTTCCGGTAGGATTTGAATATTTAGGTACACACCAGATTCCTTTAATACTGTCATCAGAAGCTACAAGCTTTTCTATCATATCCATATCGGGACCGGTTTTAAGCATAGGGACAGATATACTTTCTATACCGAAGTATTCGGTTATGGCAAAATGTCTGTCGTAACCCGGAACTATACATATCCATTTCACCTTATCAAGCTTGCACCAGGGGGTATTTCCCATAACACCATGTGTCATTGAACGTGAAACAGTATCATACATTACATTTAAGCTGGAGTTGCCATATATAAGCAGGTGGTCATAAGGAACCTCCATCATATCCCCTATCAGCTCTTTAGCTTCAGGAATACCGTCAAGCACACCATAGTTACGGCAGTCTGTTCCGTCTTCACAAAGAAGGTCAGAAGAACTGTTTAAGGAATCCATCATTCCCATAGAAAGGTCAAGCTGGTCTACGCAAGGCTTACCACGGCTCATATTTAGCTCTAAACCTCTTGCCTGCATTTTTTTATAAGCTGCTTTAAGCACATCTTTTAATTCAAGTAGTTCTTCTTTGGTCATTTCGGTATACTTTTTCTTTGCCATTAAAACCTCCATTACAAACGATTATTCTAAAATGTATTCGTGTATGCAATGTATTTTAGCATTAAAAATGTGATTTAGCAATATAAAGTTAAATATAATGAAAGGAACCCCGTTAAGTGGCTGCTCTCCGGGGGTAGTTCTTTATTTGTGCCGGTTATTTTATACCGCCAGCTTGTGTTTAATATGTTCGGTAAGTATTGTAATACCTGTCGAGTTCTCGCCACCCCTGGGGATGATGATATCCGCATATTTTTTAGAAGGTTCTACAAATTGCTCGTGCATAGGTTTTACTGTCTGCTGATACTGATTTATAATAGAATCAATAGTTCTGGCTCTTTCGGTTACATCTCTCTTTATTCGCCTTAAAAGCCTCTCATCCGCATCAGTATCTACAAACCTTTATATCCATAAGGTCACGAAGCTCCTTGTTTGCAAGGATTAGGATGCCCTCTACGATAATAACATTTTTAGGAAATACATGGGTGGTAGAGTCAGTTCTGTTATGAATTGAAAAATCGTAAACAGGTATGTCGGCTTCTTCTCCGTTTGAAAGCTTTGCTATATCCCTAATCATTAAATCAGTGTCAAATGAATCCGGATGGTCGTAATTAAGCCTTGTTCTCTCATCATAACTGAGGTCATTGTGAGCCTTATAATATGAGTCGTGACTGATAACGAGTATATTATCTCCAAATGAAGCCTTGAGCTTGTTTACTATGGTTGTTTTGCCGGAAGCACTTCCGCCGGCTATTCCTACTATACATGGTTTTTTCATAAATACTCCTAATTATATCCAAATTATTCAATAGATTAAAAAGTTTACTGCTTGAAATGTACCTTAATATGAAGCTTATGTCAACTGATAAATTAACCCAGATTATTCACGAAATATCTTGTGAAATATCGCAATCAAAGCGCAGGCCTGAAATTGTGATATTTTGCATATGTTTGGTAATATCACCTATAGTCACAGAATGAAAACTGTGTATCCTACTGTACGGAATAAGAGATCTGTTACCTATGGCATGAATAATTTGGGATTAAAATTTGACTATAGAGATTTTACAAAAAATATGCTATAGTTAGTTAATACTAATAAAGAAAGACGGAGGATAATTTAATGGACTTAAAATTTGGAGATGTACAGGAGACAGCACTGATTCCTCTTGCAATAAAGGCAAGTGAAACAGCAAGAGCAAATGCAAGGATAAAAGATGAAAAGGCCAAAGAAATTATAGATACACTTGGAGTAGATGTAAGCAAATTTGATCCTTTTATGTCACATGAGGGAGTAGTTGCCAGAACCATATTGTTCAGGGATAAATTAAAAGAACTTATAGCTAAGTATCCTGATGCAACCTGCATAAATCTTGGCTGTGGTTTTGATAATAAGTTCTCACAGGTTGATAACGGTAAGATTACCTGGTTTGATGTAGATCTTGCCGATCAGATTGCAGTAAGGAGAAAGGTATTTAAGGACAGTGAACGTTGTAAAATGCTTGATGGAGATGCACTTGATGGTTTTTGGACAAAACAGATACCAAAAGATAAACAGATAATTGTAATACTTGAAGGTGTAATGGAATATTTTTCAAAAGAACAGGTAAAAACTTGTCTGAATATGCTATGCACTTCATTTAAGGAAGGTTATCTTTTAGTAGAGCTTCATTCAAAATTGCTTGAAAAACATTCTGAAAAACATGATGCGATAAGGCATACAAAGGCAAAGTTCGGTTGGGGAACTGATTCGGGTAAGGACTATGAAGAGTTGGATCCTAGATATAAATTATTGTCAGAAACAAGTTATAATGAAGAAATGAAAAAATACACCTTAAGGGGCAAACTTTTTGCAATAGTGGGTAAAAACCTGAATAACAGGTTGGCTGTGTTTAAGTGGAAAGCTTAATAAATGATAGTGAATATTATTTTCAAAAATATCACAAAAAAATTTGTGAATTATTTGTAAAATTATTGCTAAAAACATTTGCTTTTACTCTAAAAAAAGTATATAATAGAGATTGTTAAAAAATAGTCAAAGGTTGTGTGTTAAAACAGCAGCCTTCAAATAAATTTTTAGGAGGATATTTAAATGGCAAGATTTACATTACCTAGAGACCTTTATCATGGAAAGGGCTCACTTGAGAACCTTAAGAATCTTAAAGGAAAGAAGGCTATCGTCTGTGTGGGCGGAAGTGCGATGAAGAAATTCGGCTTCCTTGACAGAGCAGTAAATTACCTTAAAGAAGCAGGCATGGAGGTTGAACTTTTTGAGGGAATCGAGCCGGATCCTTCCGTGGAGACAGTTATGCGTGGTGCTGAAGCTATGCTTAAGTTCGAGCCTGACTGGATAGTAGCTATGGGCGGCGGTTCACCTATCGATGCTGCTAAGGCTATGTGGATTAAGTATGAGCATCCTGAATGCACTTTTGAAGATATGTGTAAGGTATTCGGTATACCTGAACTTAGAAAGAAAGCTCATTTCTGTGCTATTCCTTCAACATCAGGTACAGCTACTGAAGTTACAGCATTTTCAATTATTACAGATTACTCAAAGGGTATCAAATATCCTATAGCTGACTTTGAAATCACTCCTGATATAGCCATTGTAGATTCTGACCTTGCAGAGACAATGCCTGAAAAGCTTGTTGCACATACAGGTATGGATGCTCTTACACATGCTATTGAGGCTTATGTGTCTACAGCAAACTGCGATTATACAGATCCACTTGCACTTCATGCTATGACCATGATTAAGGCTAAACTTGTTGATTCCTATAAGGGTAACAAGGATGCAAGAGCAAAAATGCATAATGCACAGTGTCTTGCAGGTATGGCATTCTCAAATGCTCTCCTTGGTATAGTTCACTCTATGGCACATAAGACAGGTGCTGTATTTGAGGATCAGGGTGCACATATTATACATGGTGCTGCAAATGCAATGTACCTTCCAAAGGTAATAGCTTTCAATGCTAAAGATGCTACAGCTGCTAAGAGATATGCCTTTATTTCAGATTATATGGGAATTGGCGGTGCTTCTGAAGGTGAGAAGATTGCTAACCTTATTAAATACTTAAGAGGAATGAACGACAGCCTTAGAATTCCTCACGGAATCGGCACTTACGGTGCAGACAGCTTCCCTGCTGAGAAGAGCTTTGTACCTGAGAATATCTTCCTTGAGAGACTTCCTGAAATTGCTAAGAATGCTATTGCTGATGCCTGCACAGGTTCTAACCCAAGACAGCCTAAGCAGGAAGAAATGGAAAAACTTCTTAAGTGCTGTTACTATGACACAGAAGTTGATTTCTAAGAACATGCTCCTTTTGTAAATGTAGATAAAAAAGAGAGTCCGTTGAATTTATCGGACTCTCTTTTTTATTGAAATGATTAAATTTACTGTTCCTTATGCTCATCATCTGCAGAAGCATGCCCGTCATTGGATTTTTCATCAGGATTTACATCATAGAATATTTCTACTTCAATATCATCATCCTGTGTTTCTCCGTCTGTATCGTCAGAACGACTGTCTGTATTTTCGCTACTTATAGTTTCAGCGATGTTTTCAGCCGCTTCTTTAATCATAGATTCTACTTCGTCAAGCTTTTTACGAAGGGCTTCACGCTCTTCTTTTGTCATATCGGCAACTGCATCCATAGCCTTTTTAGCCTGGCTTTTGTTTACGTTTTCTTTAAAATCTTTTACGGCTTTTTTCCCATCATTAATAATTTTGCTGTCAGTTGCAAGCTGTTCACCTTTCAGCAAGCTTTTCTACTACACCGCCGGCAGCCTCTGCTGCTACAGCAACTGCACCTATCCCAGTGTAGACTATTTTCTTTGCAATGTCCTTAAATTCATTTTTAGTATTCATAATCTTACCTCCTCGCGGTAGCTTGTATATCGAAAATACGATATTATACGAATTATAGCACCATAAGGATAAATAGGCAAATGAAAATAGTGGGAATATTACTAAAATATTGAAAAATATTAAAAAACACTGTATTTATCCTCAAAAATTTGTTATGCTATAAGAGTATGAATATGTACTAACTTAGAGGTGATTTAAATGACTATTTACTCTGTTTTTTTCATTGTTGGGCGGACTTGCATTCTTTCTGTTTGGAATGAATGTGCTTTCAGGCAGTCTTGAGAAGGTTGCAGGGGGAAGGCTTGAAACGATGCTAAGGAAGCTTACATCAAATGTGTTTATGAGCCTGTTTCTTGGTGTATCTATTACTGTAGCTTTACAGTCATCATCAGCACTTACTGTTATGCTGGTTGGTCTTGTAAACTCAGGCATAATAACCCTTTCGCAGACAATATTTGTTATATTTGGTGCAAATGTCGGAAAGACAGCTACTTCGTGGCTTCTTTCATTAAATAGTATACAGACAGAAAATTTCTTTATATCATTATTAAAGCCGGCAAATTTTTCGCCTATAATGGCTATAGTCGGTGCCTTTATGATGATGGCATGTAAAACACAGAAAAAGAAAAATGTAGGTACAATTCTTATAGGTTTTGCACTTCTTATGCATGGTATGGGAATGATGAGTGATTCTATGTCACCTCTTGCTAAGATGCCGGAGTTTACAAGAGTACTTACTGCGTTTAATAATCCAATCATAGGTGTGCTTATAGGTGCCGTATTTACAGGTATTATCCAGTCATCTGCCGCTTCGGTAGGTGTGCTTCAGGCACTTTCTCTTACCGGTTCAATTACTTTTGGTATGGCAATCCCTATAATTATGGGTGAAAATATAGGTACCTGTGTGACTTCACTCCTCTCTTCAATTGGTGTTAAGAGGGATGCAAAGCGTGTTGCTATAGTTCATATAAGTTTCAATATAATAGGTACGGCAGTCTGTCTTGTCATTTATTTTCTGCTTAGATATCTGGTTAAGCTTATTATATTTGACCAGCCGATAAGTATAATAGCGATAGCTGTCTTCCATACAGGTTTTAACTTATTTACTACATGTATCCTGCTACCTTTCAATAAAATCCTGTTAAAGATTGCCTATGCAGTTGTTAAGGATGAGGGAGCAGAAAAAGAAGCAGAAAAAGAAGTGCTCTTTGATGAGAGACTTCTGTTGTCTCCCGGACTTGCTATTTCACAAGCGAGGAGTAAGGTTAAGGAAATGAGCCGCCTTGCAAGTGAGAACATTATGCGCACTATGGAGAATTTTCAGAATTTTAGTAATAAAAAGAGTGAAGAAATTAAGAAAGCAGAAACGAAGCTTGATTATCTGGAGGATGAAATAGGAACCTTCCTTATAAAACTATCTTCAAAAGAAGTAAATACAGTAGAAGGTAATACTATTTTTGAAATGCTCCATGCTATCAATGATTTCGAAAGAATAGGTGATCATGCCATAAATATGAACAAGATAGCAAGAGATATGAACTCAAAGGATATAAAATTTTCTGAATCAGCTCTTGAGGACTTTAAAGTATTACATCTTGCGCTCAGTGAAATCCTCGATATGACAGTTGGGTGTTTTGCTAAAGATGATGCTGAAGGTGCGGCTGATATAGAGCCTCTTGAACAGGTAATAGATGGGCTTACCAAGGAAATGAAGGACAGGCATATCAAGCGTTTACAGACAGGCGTATGCAGTGCTGAACTTGGTATATTGCTTACAGATATAATTTCAAACTGTGAGAGAGTATCAGACCATTGTTCAAATATTGCAGTCTGCATAATACAGAGTAAGACCTCGTCATTTGAGACGCATGGTTACCTTAATGACTTAAAAAGCAGTAACAGTCCTGAGTTTATAGCAAAATTTGAAAGATATCAGGAAAAGTATAGACTTTCTGATGAATTAATGTCATAATGTCTTGACTTTAATTAGCAAAAAAAGTATAGTTTTAAATGACTGGTTAGTATAAGCTAATGAAAAGAATGAAGGTAGAGAAATGTTTTTGGATAGAATAGGAAGAAATGATGATTGCTGGTGTGGAAGTGGCAACAAATATAAGCATTGCCACCAGCTGTTTGATGAGAAGCTTGCAGGTCTTAAAGCTATGGGGAAGAAGATTCCTACACATAAAATGATTAAAAATACCACCCAGATAGAAGGAATAAGAGAGGCAGGCAAGGTCAATAATGCCATACTTGATGAGGTTGCGGCTAAGATTAAGATGGGTATGAGTACAGAAGACATCAATTCTATAGTTGTAGAAACAACTGCAAGACTTGGTGGAATAGCAGCACCACTTAATTATGAAGGATTTCCAAAGAGTGTGTGTACCTCTATAAATGACCAGGTGTGCCATGGAATTCCGTCTGAGGAGGATATCCTGGAAGATGGTGATATAATAAATGTAGATGTAACGACTATATATAAGGGATTTTATGCTGATGCTTCAAGAATGTTTATGATAGGAGATGTACTTCCCGAGGACAGGCAGCTTGTTAAGGTAGCAAGGGAAGCAATTGATATCGGACTTTCTGCTGTTAAGCCCTGGGGTACCTTAGGAGATGTAGGTCAGGCTATAAATGATTTTGCAAAGAAGCATGGCTACTCAGTTGTAAGAGAGATTGGAGGACATGGAGTTGGCATAGAATTTCATGAAGATCCATGGGTGAGCTATGTAAGTAAGAAGAATACAGGCTATGTACTCGCACCCGGCATGGTGTTTACCATAGAGCCTATGATAAATGAAGGAAAAGCAGATATTTTTATAGATGAGTCGAATGAATGGACTGTATATACAGAGGATGGCTCATATTCTGCACAATGGGAAGTGACAGTTGCGGTCAAAGAAGATGGATACGAGATTTTAGCATCCTGATATCTGAAATGAGGAAATGAAGCATGAGACTTAGAAAGATACAAATAATTTTTCTTGTTGCCATCGCTATTACATTTGCCCTTACTCCGGTAAGGGAGGCAGAGGCGGAAGACATAAGTACAGCTACGCAGGAAACAGAAAACGTGCAACCTGTTACAGGTGGAAGTATAACCAGTGGAAGTGCAGTAGATATGACAAGCCCGGGCTCTATTACAACAGGACCGGCAGTTACTACACCGGGTTCGATTGAAGGAGAAAAAGAACCACCGATAGAAGTTCTTGACGAATTTGATGCCCGTGGAATTTCTTATATGGTAACTGAAATAAAAGATGGTAAGGTGTATGTTGAAGTTACCGGCGTTATCAATGACAGGGCAACTACTGTATACATACCCAAAAAAACAGAGTATAATGAAACAGAAATGATAGTCAGTTCAATAGGAGAAGACAGCTTTTCATATTTAGAGAGACTTAGAAAAGTAGTTGTAGCTGCTGATATTACGCATATAGCCAAAGATGCATTTAAAGGTGCAGAAAAATTCAGCAGACTGGTTATAAAAACCAGTGCACTTAATAAAGTTGAAAAGAATATTTTTAAGGATGTAAGTAGTAAGCTTGTTGTGGAAGTACCAAAGAAAAAGCTTACAAGCTATAAAAAACTATTTAATAACAAGGGAGCCAAAATAAAAGAGATAAGAGCTATAAAAAACAGACTGTAATTCAAGGAGAATATTATGGGTGATTTTGTATTAAGCTGCTGTTCTACCGCTGATTTATCTGCTTCCCATTATGAAGAGAGAAATATAAAAATGATTCCGTTTCATTTCAGTCTTGATGGCAAAGAATATCTTGATGATGGAAGTATGCCTATAGATAAGTTCTATAGTGAGATGGCAGCGGGAAAGAGAACAACGACTTCCCAGGTAAATGTGGAAGAATATGAAAACTATTTTGAAGAATTTCTTAAACAAGGGAAGGATGTATTACATCTCACACTTTCTTCTGGAATTTCAGGCACTTATAACTCTGCAATGATAGCGAAAGAGGAGCTTTTAGAAAAGTATCCTGGGAGAAAGCTGGTTGTAGTAGATAGTCTTGCAGCGTCTTCAGGCTTTGGTCTGCTCATGGATAAGCTCGCAGATCTACGTGATGAGGGCAGGACTATAGAGGAAATAAGAGATTTTGCTGAAGCAAACAAGCTCAGGGTAAACCACTGGTTTTTCTCAACCGACCTTACTTATTATGTAAGAGGTGGAAGAATATCTAAAACAGAAGGCTTTTTAGGGAATATGCTGAGTATCTGTCCGCTCCTCAATGTAAACAATGAAGGTAAGCTTATACCAAGAGAAAAGGTAAGAACAAAAAAGAAAGTATACAACAGAATAGTTGAAATGATGGAAGAGCTTGCAGATAATGGATATGAATATTCAGACAAATGCTATCTTTCTATGTCAGCCTGCATAGAAGATGCACAGCAGGTTGCCATGCTTATCGAAGAAAGATTTCCGCATATAAAAGGCAGGGTTCTTATTAATAATATAGGCACAACCATAGGAAGTCACACTGGTCCGGGTACAGTTGCGTTATTTTTCTGGGGTAAGGAGAGAGGCGAGTAAAAAAATATTGACTACTTGCCTTTTCTGTGTTATATTGATATGGCGAGATGAAAGAGGTCTTTTTTTTATGCCTAAAAACAAGGTAATTTTAAAGCGGAGGTGAAATTAATGCGAGTTAAAATCACACTGGCATGTACAGAGTGTAAACAGCGTAACTACAATACGATGAAGGAAAAGAAACTTCATCCTGAAAGAATGGAAACAAAGAAGTATTGCAGATTCTGCAAGAGACATACTTTACACAAAGAAACAAAGTAATTGTGTTTAGTTGAAAGGAATGTAGAATGGGAGACAAGGCGAATAAGACTAATGAGAATGTAGCTAAAAACAGCTTTTCTCAGGAAGTCAAGTCGGAGTTTAAGAAGATAATCTGGCCAAGCAAAGAGTCCCTTACAAAAGAGTCAGTTGCAGTAATAGCAACTACTATTGTACTCGGAGGAGTAGTAGCCCTTATTGATCTGGGCATCCAGTACTTAATCAATGGTGTTCTTTAATATTAAAAAAAGGTGATTATATGGCAGAAACTAATTGGTATGTGGTGCATACTTACTCAGGATATGAGAATGCAGTCAAAGATGACATTGAAGCAACTATCAAAAGCAGAAAATTAGAAGAGCAGATAAAAGAGGTTCTTGTCCCAACTGAAGAAGTTACCATAATCAGAAGTGGTAAGGAAAGTAAGAAGGGCAAGCCTACACCAAGAAAGCTCTATCCGGGCTATGTTTCATTAACATGGAAATGACGGATGACACCTGGTATGTCATCAGAAATACCAGAGGTGTTACAGGTTTTGTAGGTCCCGGTTCGAAGCCGGTGCCTCTCTCTGCTGAGGAGATGGACAAGATGTTAAATGCTGTCCGCAATTCAGTAGAGGCAGACATTGAAGTTGGAGACTGGGTAAGAATTGTGACAGGCTCTTTCCAGGATCAGGAGGGTGAAGTCATTGAAGTCAATCTTGATGAAAGACTTGTAACATTAAATATAAACTCCATGGGAAGAGATATGCCGGTAGAAATTAGTTTCACAGATATCAAGAAGATTTAACGGAGGTTATGATATGGCTAAGAAGGTCGAAGGTTATATAAAATTACAGATTCCTGCAGCGAAGGCTACCCCAGCTCCTCCTGTAGGTCCTGCACTTGGACAGCATGGTGTTAATATTGTCCAGTTTACAAAGGAGTTCAACGCACGTACAGCTAAAGATGAGGGTATGATTATCCCTGTAGTTATTACTGTATATGCGGACAGAAGTTTTAGTTTTGTTACAAAGACTCCTCCGGCACCGGTTCTTTTAAAGAAGGCAGCTAAGATTGAGACTGCATCAGGTGTACCTAATAAGAATAAGGTAGCTAAGATTCCTTCTTCTGAGGTAAGAAAGATTGCAGAGCTTAAGATGCCGGATCTTAATGCATCAAGCATTGAGGCAGCTATGAGCATGATAGCCGGTACAGCCAGAAGTATGGGTATTGTTATAGAAGACTAATATAGTCAGTGATTATTAGATTTTAGTGTGAGTGGGAGATTGCTGGAGCAATCGAACAGTTAGATAACCACAGGAGGTTTTTAATAATGAAAAGAGGAAAGAAATATCAGGACGCAGCTAAGCTTATTGAAAAGACTAAGGCTTATGATACAGAAGAAGCCGTAGAGCTTGCAAAGAAGACAGCTGTGGCTAAATTCGATGAAACTATCGAAGCACATATCAGACTCGGTGTAGACGGTCGTCACGCTGATCAGCAGATTCGTGGTGCTGTTGTGCTTCCTCATGGAACAGGTAAGACTGTCCGTGTGCTTGTATTCGCTAAGGGTACAAAGCTTGATGAGGCACAGGCCGCAGGTGCAGATTTTGTTGGTGGCGAAGAACTCATTCCAAAGATCCAGAACGAAGGTTGGTTCGATTTTGATGTAGTAGTAGCTACTCCTGACATGATGGGTGTTGTTGGTCGTCTTGGCCGTGTACTCGGACCAAAGGGACTTATGCCAAACCCTAAAGCAGGAACAGTAACTATGGATGTTACCCAGGCTGTTAATGATATTAAGGCAGGTAAGATTGAATACCGTCTTGATAAAGCCAACATTGTACATGTACCGGTTGGAAAGGCATCTTTTACTAAAGAGCAGCTCGCAGATAATTTCACAACACTTATGAGCGCTATAATAAAGGCAAAGCCGGCTTCAGCTAAGGGCCAGTATTTAAGAAGTGTAACAATTGCTTCTACAATGGGCCCTGGTATTAAGATAAATACGTCTAAATTGGTAGGCTAATTAGTAAAAAGTTGACATTTAGGCAGTAAGAAGCCCTTTTCCTTTACATCGCGCATATAAATGGCAGCCTGTTATTATGACAGGCTGTCTTTGTTATAGAAATGGGAGGTCAGTGTGGGAATAAGAGAAAGTTTATTAAATAAGCTGGGTGGAGCAAAGGACATGACGGAGGGAAAACCGGGTAAGAGGCTTATAGAGTTCTCTATTCCTCTTCTGATAGGAAACTTTGCACAACAGCTTTACAGTACGGTTGACTCAATCATAGTAGGAAAATATGTAGGAGATGAAGCTTTGGCAGCCATTGGAGCCAGTGGAGCCCTTGTTTTCCTGCTCATGGTTTTATTTATAGGAATATCAATGGGAGCAGGAATCCTCGTTTCCCAGTACTTTGGAGCCAAAGATAAAGAAATGCTGTCTAAGACTATAGGCAATGCAATTATATTAAATGCTATAATAAGTGTCATTATTATGGTTTTTGGAGTATTTTTTATAAGACCGTTTCTAGAGCTTCTACAGACTCCAAAGGCCATACTGGATATGGCAGTAAGCTATACTATGATTAGCTGTCTTGGAATTATGGGAACAAGCTACTATAACATACTCTCAGGACTTTTAAGAGGAATGGGGGACTCAGTTATGCCGCTTATCTATCTTATAGTATGTACTATCACAAATATTGTTCTTGATCTCATTTTTGTTGGTCCTATGGGAATGGGAGTTGCCGGAGCAGCCTATGCAACCATCATATCCCAGATAATATCGGCAATTCTCTGCTATCTTAGAATGCTTAAGATGAAGGATGTACTTACTCTTGATATCCATGCATTTAAGCTTGATGGGAAGCTGTCAAAACAGCTCATCAGACTTGGTCTTCCGGTAGGCATTACACAGGCATTGTTTGCAGTAGCGGCTATCTTTGTTCAAAATTTAACAAATACCTTTGGAACCGTATTTATTGCAGCTTCCACAGTTGTAATGAGGGTGGACGGTTTTGCTATGCTTCCTAACTTTACTTTCGGCACAGCTATGACTACTTATGCAGGCCAGAATGTAGGTGCGATGAAAATAGGCAGGATGAGACAGGGTACAAAGGAAGGGCTTAAGATTGGAGTGACTACTTCTGTAGTGCTGGTAGGACTCATTCTTATTTTTGGTAAACATCTGATGGGACTTTTTACAAACACAGATGAAGTAATAAATGTAAGCTACGAAATGATGTGTATATTGTCTGTAGGTTATATAGGTGTTGCCATCAACCAGATACTTTCGGGTACAATAAGGGGTGCGGGAGATACAATGACACCTATGTGGATAGCTTTGGTAACAACAACACTTATAAGACTTCCTATAGCTTATGGAATGGCGTATTTAACAAGAAGTGAAGCTTTGCCGAAGGGAGAACCGCGCAGTATTTACTACTCCCTGGTATTTGCCTGGGTACTTGGGGCCATTATTACGGCCATCGTCTATAAGATAGGTCGTTGGGCAAAGAGAGCCAGAATTGGTGGTAAAATAGTAGATATATCTGAGATGGATTAGTTTGGTTTAAAATGAAAAAGAGTGCCTGGTTGAAGGGCGCTCTTTTTGGTTTGATAGGTTTAACGAAACATTTTGTAAAGCCTTTACTTTATGTCTCAGAGTATAATGAATAATTGTGTCTATTTCAAGAACATATGCAGAATAAATAAAAGTTCTAGAAAAATTGCAAAACAAGTACGTCTTTGCCACAAAAAAATGAAAAAGTATTATTCTAAAATCTCTATAGGTGTGGTTTCATATAGGAAAATCATTGCATCATACAGCTTTGCAGGTGTCTCATGTTCTATATAGGTTATAGGTAAAAACTTCATAAAGAAATAATATTCTTCACCCAGGCTTCCCATATTAAGGGGAGAATTTATCAGACTGTTTACCTTCTTATTTTTTTCATCTACATTAGAGAACTGAAGCAGATACTTATTGTCGTGATACTTAGCCTGATAAGCTAAAGTGTCAGCTGAACAGAAATTGGCGATAGTTCTTATGCCGTTATTCTCAAAGTCGGGTACATTCACGGAAGTATTGTAAAAGTCCGTCCCTATGGCAAAATAAGCAGAATTATAATGTTCATGTAAGTTGTGTCCCATATTTGCATAGGTAGACATTGAAAAAGCTATGTGTCCGTTATGGCCGGAAATAAACCTGAGAGTGTCCGAGCCCTTCCTCGTATTCTTGTATCCACTGTACATTCTCTGCCATATATTTGTCTCTGACTGTTGAGCTTTCAATTGGGCTTTTACTAAAAGTTTTATAATATTCCACACTTTGTCCAAAAACATTGACAGCCTGTAAGTAAGGTGCAGTTTTTCTCTGTTCTCCTATGATATTATATTCCTCAGTCATTGCATCCGATATTTTGCCTAATAGTTCTAAAATTTTATCAGAGTTTTCAGGAGTAATAGGAAGCAGGGACTTTTCCAAATCCACATCGGTAAGTATTTTACTTCTTTTACAAAACTCTGTTATAAACTTCAAATCTTTATCGGGATTCTGCATATCAAAACCATAGAAATTAAGCTTTTCACTTTCAGGTGCGGTTTCATTATACTCCCTCATCCACTCTATTAAATCAGCCATTTCCTTTGTGCGGTAAATTGAAAAAGCAAGGTCTTTTACTATGTCTGAAGCATTTCCTTTACCACCATGAATATAATTGTTTATAGTCATACCCTCGCCCCAGTCAGCCTCAATGGAAAAGCTTCTTACCTTTGTTGTTTTGACAAGCTGTTTAAGGACTTCAAGTTTGAGCTCCTGGAATTCTTTATTGCCATGCGTGGCCTCGCCTAAGGCAATAACCTTGGCTGTTTCCGGAACAGTTAAATCCTCTACCTTTTTTGCTGCTGAATCCAGTTCTGCAATTTTACGTGCAGACAGAATACGGGGAATGAATACCCAGGCGGCATCAGCCAGTCCTGCAAGTAAGACTATTGATAAAATGACAATTCCAAAGACTTTGAATATTTTTTTTAGTGTTTTCATAGTTTTCCTTTCTAAATTTCACTATCGTATTGGTGTACTATATACATAATACAATAATATTTCAAAAAGTCAAGCACTTTTTTCAAATACCTTTGACTTTTGTTTTGCTAAATGCTTATAATAAAAAAGTGTGTGCTTGCACACACTTCGCGCGCGAGCGGTGCCGCAAGGCAAGCTTCCCTACCGCGAGTCCAGCATCCCTCGGAGAGATTTTTGTTTAATAGGAAATTTTGAAAAAATTTCCTATTAAACAAAAAAAGAGGTCAATCTGACCTCTTACATAAGCTGCACCGCAGCCTACAATGCACCACCTCAGCTGGAGCCGGCTCCGGCTGTGCAGGCATAACAATGTTTGTCTACAAGTATAGCTCTCTTTTTATAAGGCTTACCCAATAAGCCGAAAATAGTTTTTTCAGGTGAAAGGCAAGGAAGTCCTGCTGCAAGATTGAAGTCGCAGTCATATATTTTACCATCATAGTCTACAGAAAGCTGGAAACGGCACATTATAGACTGTGCAGCTACAGGATTGAAGGCTGAGTAAAGCTTTTTGAGATAGCCTTCAAGATTATTTGTTCTTGCAAGAAAAGCTCCGAAACGCCCAAGAGGATTGTTGTATAGTGTATAGAGGGAATTAAAGGTAATACCGAAATCAGTTCCAAGCCTCTCTTTGTATTCTTTCTCCATAGCGCATTGATCCGGTGGAAAAAAAGCCCCGGCAGGATTGTAAACCAGGTTAAGTACAAGCTTTTCATCCTTTCCATAACCAATTTCATTTAATCTTTGAAGCACAGCTATAGATTTCTCGAACGACTTATCCCCTCTTACTTTATCCATTTCAAGAGCACGGTAGTAAGGAAGTGAACAGACTATTTCAACCCTTTGCTCAGCATAAAATTCAGGAAGGTCAGTATAGCCTTCTTCAGTAAGTATGACCAAATTGGTACGTACTATAACCTTTTTGGCAACTTTAGAAGCATTTTCTACAAGATAACGGAAGTCAGGATTCATTTCAGGAGCACCACCTGTTATGTCTATTACAGCAATATTCTGCTCCTTTGCGTAGGCAAGAGCGGCATCCATAACATCCTTTGTCATCTCTTCGGTTCTGCCCGGGCCACTAAGCACATGGCAGTGTTTACAGGCAAGATTACACCTTCTTCCTATATTCATCTGAAGTACATCAAGTGAATCGGCAGTCTGTAGACAGGCTTTATCTACAACCTCCTTAAAATCAGGTACTGAATTTATATCTGCAAAGCTTCTGACAATTTCATCCATTTATATCTCCTTCACAAAATACACATATACATAAAGAACTGTCACAATAAGCTATAAGGCTTATTATGACAGATTTGAAAATTATTCTAATTAAATTCCGGGAAGACTTAGAACTCAAGTCTTTCAACTATATTTTTAGCCTGCACTCCATGTACAAGAGAAGCACCGCCCCTGATAGCAACTGCCACATGTATGGCTTCCATAATCTGCTCTTTGTTTACACCCTTATTAAGGCAGTCATTTGTGTAAGCATCAATGCAGTATGGACACTGAACTGTGTGCGCCACGGCAAGGGCTATGAGGGATTTTTCTCTGGCAGTAAGAGCACCCTCTGCAAAAACTGAATTGTAATATTCAAAGAATTTCACCTGCATGAGTTGTAGGGGTTTCACCTGCTACTGAGCCAAATTTGGCAAGATCTTCCGGATCATAATAAGTTTCCATAGTAACCTCCTGATAATAAAATTTATCCTAAATTATTCACAAGATGCTTTGTAAATAATCAGGGCTTATTTTTCCATCTCGTCCAAAATTTTCAATGCACTTTGAACGAGGCAGGGACAGACCTCAAAAAGAATACCACTTTCAAATATCTTTGGTACATCCTCAGGCTTTGAAAAATCGTATCCAAGTAATTCTCTGCATGAGCAATGGCTGTGAGCTGCTTTGAACTTTTCTAAAAATTCAGCTCTTTTAGCATTAAGCACATCTTTTTGCTCCTGTTGGTTTTCTCCTGTGTTTCCATATTTCATACCAAGGACAAGCATTGCCCCGATAACAGCACCACAGGATTCTCCCACTCCCATTCCGCCTCCAAAGGCAGAAGAAACCTTAAGAGCTTCTTCTTTGGATAAACCAAGCTTATCTGCCCATTCTCCCATAATTATCTGGGAGCAGTCAACTCCCTTCATAAAGGAATCGGCTATATTTTGTTTAGTTAAATTCATATTTCCTCCTAAAAATGAACTACTTTTTAATTGTATCATATTAGAAGAATTAAGTCTCTAATTATAGATAAAAAAGAATAAACTGATAAATATATAGACATATATCTATATTGATGCAGGATTATTTAAGTTTCACTACACTTTCTATTTTTTGTTTATGAAAAATATTTCTCATTTTTCAATAGGAACTGTCGGAGTTCAGACAGTTTATTGGGGATATTTGTCAAGAACAAGAGAATTAAAAATAAGTGCATATACGTCATCGCTTTTTTTACTCCATTCTGAACAAATTTTTTCTGCAATATTTTCAGCAGGAACCAAAAGACTGAGACTTAGTAGTTTACTTTGGTATTCATTTATGTTAAGATTAACTACGAAATCACCATTTCCTGCTGCCTTAAAATTAGCAGTAGCGGAAATGTCACTTTTAATAATCTTAGAGTTATCACTTAAGTAGGATTTGATTTCATTTTTTATAGATTGATTTATGTCGTTACTCAGTAAATCTAAGGTATGCCGGCCCTCCTCGGTAGACTTGAATAAGGAGCTATTCATTGTATTTTCAGATTTAATAAGTCCTGTTTCTATAAGCTCGGAAAGTGCGGTCTGAAGGTTAAAATAAGTAGTATATCCTTTTTGTAGCATAAATTCAGAAATCCTTGCATTTGTAAGAGGATACTTGGTAAGGTTCAGCATATATAAAATCATAAGTTTGTATAAGGTCATAGCATTATTGGCCATAAATTAAAACCTCCTGAGTGTGATAGTGTATTTCATCTATATGATACCAATGGTTTGAACTTTTGTCTATATTTGCAATTTTTTTCACTTAAATGTTTAAAATAAAAATTTACTTTGAAGGAGAATATAAATGGATTACAAAGAAATGAAGATAGTGGAACTTCGTGTGCTTGCTAAGGAAAGGGGAGTCAAGAGCACTACCACTCTTAATAAGAAAGGGCTTATAGAGGCCTTGGAAGCACTTGACAGACAGGCACCGGAACCGGTAGAAGCAAAACCTGAAAAAGTTGCTGAAGTAAAGACGTTGTATACAGAGAGAGCCCAGCCTGTACAGATAGCCGCAGGAATCCAGTATGCAGGCCGTCCTCAGATGAGACAGCCTGAGCACAGCACACGTCCTTATCAGAGCAGACCTCAAAACGTTTCACCACAGAATCAGTCACAGTATTCCAATCAGTCACAGAATCAGCCACAATATTACAATCCGGGACAGAACCAGGTACAGCAGCCATACACACGCCCTTTGCGTTCTTTAACCAGTGAGGAAGTTAAACAAAACATGATAGCTGCAGTAAATGCCATAACCAGCAACAAAGAGATGGCAGCAAGTATCCAGCAGCAGTTTCTTGCACTTGGAACCAATGGCGATATAGCAAGTCTTGACTCGGGCGAGACCAAAACAGGTATTTTAGAGGTTATGCCGGAAGGATTTGGTTTTGTACGTTGTGATAACTATCTTCCGGGAGAAAATGATGTATATATGTCACCTGCACATATCAGAAGATTTAATCTTAAAACAGGTGATATAATTGTGGGTAATACAAGAGTAAAGAGTAATAATGAGAAATTTGCAGCTATACTTTATATAAGGACTGTAAATGGAAAGTACATTAAAGAAGCTTTAGAGCGTCCTAAGTTTGAGGAGCTTACTCCTATTTTTCCAAATAGAAGAATCCGTCTTGAAACTCCGGGAAATAACACTATTTCAATGCGTATGGTAGACCTGGTTGCACCTATAGGCAAAGGACAGAGAGGTATGATAGTGTCACAGCCAAAGGCAGGCAAAACAACTCTCTTAAAGCAGGTTGCAAGAGCAATTACAGAAAATAATCCTGAGATGCATCTCATCATCCTTCTCATAGACGAGCGTCCTGAGGAAGTTACTGACATGAAGGACTCTATTACAGGTGATAAGGTTGAAATCATTTATTCCACCTTTGATGAAGCTCCTGAGAACCATAAGCGTGTGGCAGAAATGGTCATAGAACGTGCTAAACGTCTGGTAGAGTATAAAAAGGATGTAATCATTCTGCTTGACAGTATTACCAGACTTGCAAGAGCTTACAACCTCACTGTTTCACCAAGCGGAAGAACTCTTTCAGGAGGTCTTGACCCTGCGGCTCTTCATATGCCTAAGCGTTTCTTCGGTGCAGCCAGAAATATGCGTGAAGGAGGAAGCCTTACCATACTTGCAACGGCTCTTGTAGAGACAGGAAGCAGGATGGATGACGTAGTATTTGAGGAATTTAAGGGTACAGGTAATATGGAGCTTGTACTTGACAGAGGACTTTCAGAAAAGAGAATTTTCCCTGCTATTGACCTTGCAAAGTCAAGTACCAGAAGAGATGATCTCCTCTTTACACAACCGGAGGCTGAGGCAAACGACATAATCAGGCGTACACTTTCAGCAAGAAATGTAGAGGATGGAGTTGAAAATATTATAAAGATATTTAAGAATTTTGATACAAATGAAGAGGCTGTGGATTATATCAACAAGCAGTATGGAGATAAAAAGTTAATCAGATAAAGGATAACAAAGCCTCATGGAGATTATAAGCAGTAAAGACAATAAAAAGATAAAATATATCCGCGGCCTTATGGAGAAGGGGAGTATAAGAAAAAAGAACAGGCAGTTTGTGGTAGAAGGTATAAAGCTTGTAGATGAAGCTTTAAAGTATGGAGATGTTTCTGAAATAGTTATTACCGAAAGTCTTTATGCAGAGATAGTTTCAGGAGATTTATCAGATAATGCCCTGCTTGCGGGAAACGGTAAAAATGTAATTAAATATGTGGAAAATAGCCGTTCTACAATAGTAGTTTTGGATGCGGTATTTAACTCTGTGTCTGAAACTATAACTCCGCAAGGAGTGCTTGCAGTAGTGGGGATGCCTTGCTACAGGCTTTTAGACGAAGATTATTTGGATAAAATTTATAGTAAAACCGGTAAAATAAAACTGCTTATACTTGAAGATACCTCTGATCCGGGTAACCTCGGTACCATTATGCGCACAGCAGAGGCAGCAGGAGTTACCGGAGTAATTATGACTAAGGGTACTGTAGATATATTTAATCCAAAGGTAGTCCGTTCAACTATGGGTAGTATATTCAGGCTTCCATTTGCCTATGTGGAAGACTTAAAAGAAGTTATAAAAGAGCTTAAGAAATCGGGAATAAGTTTTTATGCTACTCATTTAAAAGGAGAAAAGAGCTATAAAGCTATACAATATAGTGACAGGTCAGCTATTCTCATAGGAAATGAAGCAAGAGGGCTTAGTGATGAAGTGGCAGACCTTGCAGATACCTATGTGCTTATACCGATGCAGGGAAAGGTAGAGTCCTTGAATGCTGCTGTGGCGGCTGCACTTATGATGTATGAGGTGTAGGATAAATGAAAGATATAACAAATGAATGGAAAAAAAGATGATAGAAGAGATTATAGCCGTTCCCGACAAGTCGTAAAGACAAGTAAATGGGGGATCAGTATTATCTCTTCTACAAATAGTACAATTTTATTGTGTTAAAATGTCAAATAATCAAGGCAACATCTTCCCACTAGCAAGATACAATTTATACCACTCATTATGAGTAAGAGTAATATCACCGGCAGTCGCTATATCTCTTAAATGCTCCGGATTCATAGTACCCACAATAGCCTGCATTTTTGCGGGGTGGCGGAGAATCCAGGCTATAGCAATAGCGGTTTTTGATACACCATACTTTCCTGCAACTTCTCCTAAAGCCTTATTTAATTCAGGCAGTTCAGGATCATCTACAAAACATCCCTTAAAGAAGCCCTTTTGAAGAGGAGACCATGCCTGGATGGTAATGTCATTGAGGCGGCAATAATCGAGAGTTCCGTTGTCCCTGTCTATGGAACGCTCAGTAGTCAGGTTGTTTACATACAAAGCCTGATCTATGAGCTGGGACTGTTCAAGTGAGAACTGTAGCTGGTTAAATACCAAAGGCTGTTTTACATATTTTCTAAGAAGCTCCATTTGCAAAGCAGGTACATTGCTTACACCAAAATGGCAAACCTTACCTGATGTAAAAAGAATATCAAAAGCCTCGGCAACCTGTTCAGGTTCAAATATAAGATCAGGTCTGTGCAGCAAAAGTGAATCTAAATAATCCGTTTTAAGTCTTTAAGGATGGCATCAACGCTCGTAAGAATATTTTCACGAGTCCAGTCAAATTCATTTCTGTCAAAGCAAAGTCCACATTTACTCTGGATAAATATATCCTCACGTTTAATTCCGATATTAGATAATGCATCTCCAAAACGTGTTTCCGCCTCGCCATTTCCATAACAGGTAGCATGATCAAAGAAATTGATACCCAGTCCGAGGGAAGTGCTGATTACACTCTCAGCCTCCTTTACAGAGAGATTAGGCATACGCATACAGCCAAGTATTATGGCAGGGACATTTTTAGGACCATTCACAACATTAAAGGTTTTCATAAATAGCTCCTTTCCTTGTATTATCCTGCAATTACATCTGATATTAAGAATACCATAAAACGGACAGAATAACGAGTGTTATATTTTTAACATACAAGTAAACTTGGGGATTTGTTTGTTTTGTACAGAAAAATTAATTGAATTTTATTTAAATTGCTGATTACAAAATTAAAAAAATTTATTATAATTTTTTTATGAATAATATTTAAGTCATTCTGATATGTGCATATTATTTCAAAAAAATACTGATGTTCAAATTATTAAATCCTAAAAAAATTAATTTTAATGCAATCATTTTTTTCTAAAAAGAAAGGAGTACAATGGGGGAAAAAGGATATTTTAGAAAAGAAACTCTTGATGTTTAATGATGTATTTGCTGAGTTTGTAAATGGAATTATGTTTGATGGTAAAGAAGTAGTTAAAGAAGATGAATTAACTGACTTAGCAGGCTGGAGCCATTACAAAGGTGACGATAGCAAACATAGATATCAGGACAGAGATGTGGTTAAGCTTTGGAAGAAAAAGGGCTTAGTTATATCCTTGATAGGAATTGAAAATCAGGATGTTCCTGATGAAGATATGGTATTCAGGGTGTTGTCATATGATGGGGCATCCTATAGGACTCAGCTTGCAGAGAAAGATGGTAAGAAAAGAAGAAAAAAATCTGAAAAGTTGAAGAACCAGGATGTGAAACAGGATATTTTTCCGGTTATAACCTTTGTAGTATACTATGGCGAGGAAGAATGGAAATATGAAACATCTTTGTTGGAAAGACTAAAAATAGAAGAAATAATTGCCAAATACGTGAGTGATTATAGGATTAATCTGATAGACTTGAAAAAGCTAAGTGAAGATGATATAACTAAATTTAAGAAGGACTTTAAGGTTTTGGTTGATTATCTTGTAAATGGAAGTGCCCATACTTCCGATACTGTAGAATTGAATCATCCGGAAGAAATAAGTGAACTGATTTTGAGACTGACAGGAGAATCATTATCAATCCCGGAGAATGATGGCGAAGGAGGAAACAATATGGAAAAGTTTTTTGAGCCAATGTTTGAGAGAGCAGCAGAACGCGGCAGAGCAGAAGGCAGAACGGAAGGCAGAGCAGAGGGAAAGGCAGAAGGAGAAACCTGCCTTGCAAAGCTAATCAGCTTACTGTTATCAGAAGGTAAGAATGATATATTAAAGGATGTATTAGAGAATGAGCAGCTAAGACATGGACTTTATAAAGAGTATGGCATACAGTAGGTATAGACTTTAACTTTAGGAAATCAGTATTATGATAAAGTTGTCACCTTCGATACTGTAGAATTGAATCATCCGGAAGAAATAAGTGAACTCATTTTAAGACTGACAGGAGAATCATTATCAATCCCGGAGAATGGTGGCGAAGGAGGAAACAATATGGAAAAGTTTTTTGAGCCAATGTTTGAGAGAGCAGCAGAACGCGGCAGAGCAGAGGGGAGAGCAGAGGGGAGAGCAGAAGGCAGAACGGAAGGAAAGGCAGAAGGCAGAGCAGAAGGAAAGGCAGAGGGGAGAGCAGAGGGGAAGGCAGAAGGAGAAACCTGCCTTGCAAAGCTAATCAGCTTACTGTTATCAGAAGGTAAGAATGATATATTAAAGGATGTATTAGAGAATGAGCAGCTAAGACATGGGCTGTATAAAGAATATGGTATACAGTAAATATTGCCGGAGTCAGTAAATTTAATATATTGTAAGGTTTAACCCCTCTTAATTAAGAAGGGGGTTTAGAGTTTCTAAAAATACAATTGTTTAATTAAGACTATTATTTCAATAAAAAGGTTCATAATTTTATTGAAAAAAATTCAAAACATAGTAAAGAAGTATGAATTAAAAAAATAAGGAATATTTAATAATATCTAGTAAATCTAAAAAAATTTATTTAGAATATTTATAAAATGTAACCAAAAATGAAACTTTGATAAGCTAAAAATATTCATAGAATTAAGAGTATATTTACTTAAACTGTTCTGACAGGTTACAAAATATACTTTAGTAACAAATAACTTGTTTTTTAAGAAAGAGGTAGAGTTATGAGAAGTGAGAGGAAAAAGGGACGAGCGTTTTTAGCCAGATTTATGGTCTTGTTGATGGTTATTAATCTGCTTAGTGGGATTAATCCGAGTGCTGTAAGGGCGGAGGAGAATTTTAATAATCCTGGTTCTGTAACAGGAAAGGATGATAACTTAGGAATTACAATTAATAAAGAAGTAGTTTCAGAAGACTCAAATGGTGATTTTAATATCAAACTGACTGTTGAAGGAGCAGATAAAGTAAATCAAATGAGTAAGCCACTTGATGTTGTTTTAGTAGTGGATACTTCTGGAAGTATGGAAGGACCATATACCAAGGATTTTTGGAGCTTTTTTGGTGGTCAAGGTAAACCTACATATAAAAGAATTAATAATGCAAAAAATGCAGCAAAAGATTTTGTAGACAAGATTGCAGCAAAACATAAGGACAATACCCGAATTGCACTTATAAGTTTTGCTGGAACAGCAGAAGTAAAATCTGGTTTAACTAAGGATTACAATGTACTTAGAAAACAAATTGACACACTTAAAGAGGATGGAGCTACATTTACACAAGATGCTCTTAGAAAGGCTAATGCTCTTTTAACAAATTCTACGGGAAACAAAGTCATTGTACTTATAAGTGACGGTGAACCAACATATGCATTTGGAAAAGGAAAGGCTCCTAATTTTAATAAGATAGAGAGAATACATTCTAAAATTCCAGATACTGATAAGTATGCAGTATACAGTAGATATTGGGCTTTTGGCTGGAACTGGAAAAAAGGATATAAAAATACACTTTTCACGAAGCCATATAAAGTAGAATTGATGGATTATGCTATTGGTGATGGAGTAAATTCAACTGAAATAATCAAAAACCACACAATAACGGAAGCTAATCAAATAAAGGAAAATGGAACTAAGATTTTTGCTGTTGGTATGGATTTAAATGATGATGGCAAGAAATTTATGAATAGCATTGATTCAGATAGTAAATTCAAAGATGCCGGAGAAACAGGTGAGACATTACAAAAAATAATGGATGACATACTTGAAGACATCACAAAAAGAGTAAAAGGTGGTATTATTACTGATCCAATGAGTGAATATGTAGAGTATGTTGAAGGGACTGCAAAATCATCAAATAAAATAGTAAAACTTGTAGAACCAAGTGATACTAACAACAATACTCTTACGGTATCAAATATAAATCTGGGTAAAGATGAAAAAATAGAGGTTATATATAAAGTCAGACTTAAAGAAAATTATAAGGATGGCAAATATTACAAGACTAATGGAACAACTAAATTGCTTCCTTATGAAGGTGCAACGCTTATGGAATTTAATGTTCCAGAAGTAAAATCAAAGCAGGGAGTGACTACTTCCTTTACTGTAACAAAAGAATGGAAAAATACTCCTGTGTATATGCGTAGAAATGCCAGAGTACAACTTTTTTCAGGACTAAATGAGCATGACCAGACAGCTACAAATGAAATTAGAAGAATAGATGCAAATACAGAGAATGCTGATAGTAAAGTAACTTTTGAGAATCTTCCTGCTTATAAGAATGGAGCAAAGATTGTCTATACAGTTAAGGAGCTTGATGATAAAGCGGAATATGTAGAAGATAACACAGAATTTGAACTGAATGGTAATAGATATAGGGCAAAGTACGAAGCTACACCTGTTGCCAATACATTTAATATTGTTAACACTAACTGTGATAATAAATTTAATGTAAGTGTAGAAAAGAAGTGGACTGGAAAACCTACTGAAGCCAGCTTCGAACTGATGAAAAATGGTGCTACTGCCGTTGAAGTACTAGATGAGCTAACATTAACCGGTAATGATAAAAGAAAGACTTTTACAAAAGAATTAGACAGATATGATGAAAACGGAAATTTAATCAAGTATATTGTAAGGGAAAAAGTACCAAATGGATATGTATTAGCAGGTAGTAATGATGTTGCTGTAACATTTGACAACCCTGTTGCTAAGTTTGAGAATGTGAATATCCAGGAAAATATAAGCTTTACACTAAAGAAAGTTTGGGTAGGTGGAATAGCATCTAGTGCTAAATTTACATTCACAAATGATGTGCCTAATCAAGCAGTAGAAGCTACACAATCAATAGAGATAGATGGAAAAGGTAATGAGTGGACTAAAACAGTTACATTACCTCGCTATAATAAAGATGGCTCAGAAGCAACCTATACAGTAACAGAAGAACCTATACCTGGATTTAGTTCAAAACTCAGCAAAGATGAAGTAGATAAAGCTACTACAGAGATTACAGCTACTAACACCCTTAAATCAAATGAAACTGTAGATATAGATATCGAAAAAATTTGGAAAGGAAATATTCCTGAGGGTGCAAAGCGCTCTGTAGATGTAGAAGTACAGAAAAAGAATGAAAAAGATGAATGGGTTAAATTTAAATCTTATACATTAACACCGGTAACAGGTTGGAATAAGTCTGCCCAGCTTCCTAAATATAACGGTGATGGAGCAGAAGCTGAATATAGAATTGTAGAAACTGCTATCAATGGAGAGGAAATAACCGTTCCTACTGATATAAGTAATGGCTATACACACAGAGTATTCAATATAAATATTGATAAAGGTTCTGTTACTAATACTTTTGAAGATATAAAACAACCTAAAGAATCTGACAAGCGTAATATTAGAGTTGTAAAGACTTGGGTAAATGCTAAGGATAACCAGAAGAAGCCGGTAAGAGTAACTCTTTATAAAATTGTTGCTGATAAAAATGGTAATTCAACACTTGAAAAAGTTGATGAGCTTCCATTAAATTCAGGAAATAACTGGATAGGTGAATTTAAGAATGTAGACAGATATGTTGGCATGGAAGCAACTGAGACACCTGCAAATCCTACAACAACTAATGAACAGGAAACACCTGCTACAGAAATTCAGACACCTGCTAATCCGGCAGAAGGAAATGGAGAGGCAATAATGCCTACAACACCAGCTCCTGTAACGGAAAAATGGTACAACAGAAGAACAGCCTGTTGTAGAACCTACTCCTGCAGCACCGGCAGTTTCAAATGAACCAATAGCCAGAGCAAATAAAAATGCCAATAAAGTTAAGGCTATGGCGATGGCTCCTACTGTTAAATATGTTGTAATTGAGACAGAAATAGATGGAAAAAGGCTTTGAAAATATTACACTTGATGAAGAGACAAATGATTATGAACTTAATGGATGCTTTGTATCTATTGAGAGTGATTTGGACAAAGGTTGTAATACAGTATTTGTATTCAACGAGCCTAAGGAACAAGAGGAATCTCATGTTGCTAAAGTTATAGCAACTAAGGTTTGGGATACTAGTGCAAAAGGAAAAGAAAAACCTGTTGTGTTTACACTGTACTGTGATATGGATAATAAATGGGTTGCTACTGACAAAACGGTAACTTTATCAGGAAAAAATAATAACTGGACTGCTGTTTTTGATAACTTGCCTGAAAAGGATGAACATGGTGAGTCAATACTATACTATGTTTTTGAAACCCAAATTGGCGATACAGTAATTGAGAATTTGCCTAATGCGTTGAGTGAAAATGTAACCTATACAACCGGCACTATTGATGGAGGAAACTACACTGTAAAAATTACAGTTGAGGGTAATGATGATAAGGATAGTGCAGATATAATTGATAAGGTAACTATCACCAACTCTTACACAGCAAACCCTAATCCTGGTGGAGGAGGTGACCCTGGTGAAGGAGGTAACCCAGGCGGAGGCACTGGTGGTGGTGATAATCCGGGAGGCTCAAACCCAGGCTCAAACCCAGGTACAGAACCTGTAGTTCCGGTACCAGACACAACTCCTACAGTAGATGTGCCTGATGATACTACTCCTCAGGGAGATGCTAACATAAACCCTGATACCGATAATGATGATGAAGATACAGACGATGCGGATGATGATGATGTTCTTGAAGTGGACAATGACGATGTTCCTCAGGGCACTGCAAAGACTAAAGACGATGCAGTAAAAGAAGATCCTATCGATGTAGATGGAGATCCTACACCTAGAGGAAATGCAAATCTTCCTAAGACAGGCGGAACAACAGCAGACTTCTTATCAATCATCGGACTTGGACTTGTAGGCCTGGGTCTTGTGATAAAGAGAAGAAAGTAATAAGTTCTAAAACTAAAATGTCAATACACTAGCCCCTCCCTTTTGGGAGGGGTTTTTCAATATTAAAAAAGCTGATTAAGATTGACATAAAGCAGACTACAGACTACAATTAATAATAGACTATTTCTTAAGTTTGCTAAAATGCAAATTATAAATGCAATTAAAAACAAAGCACCTCCGAAGAATATAATAGTTTAAGTGAAAAATTATTATATGTCAGGAGCTGAAGGATGGAAAATGAAAAAAATTTATAGACTCATCGGAAATAAATGAGATAGTCAAAAATCTTACTTTATTTGATGATTATTTTATGTCTGTTATATTTGATAAAAATATACCTGCAACACAGATGGTGCTTAGGACGATACTGGGAAAGCAGGATATTAAAGTTAAGTCGGTTACAGGGCAGAGAACCTTAAAAAATCCTCTTACAAAAGGTAGAAGTCTGAAGCTTGATGTGCTTGCAGAGGATGAATCAGGCAAAAATTATAATATTGAGATTCAGAGGGGCAGTAAAGGTGCAATCCCTAAGAGGGCAAGATTTCACAGCAGTATGTTAGATAGCCGTATGCTAAAGGCCGGACAAAAATTTAACAGACTAACTGAATCATACATAATTTTCATAACAGAAAAAGATTATTATAAACAAGGCTTACCTATATACACAGTAAATAGGGTGGTTGAAGAAACGGGTTTACCCTTTGGTGATGGCTCACATATTATTTATGTAAATGGAAGCTATAAAGGGAATGATGCTATGGGCAGGCTTATGCAGGATTTTAGGGAAACAAACCCTGATACTATGTACAATAAGGAACTTATAGAAAGTGTGGAACATTTTTCTGCAGATAAGGAGGAAAATATGAGTATGACAATAAGAGCATATGGACGAAAAATAGCCAGATTGGTCAGAGAGGAAGTTACAAAGGAAGTTACAGAAGAAGTTACAAGGGAAGTTACAGAAGAAGTTACAAGGGAAGTTACAGAAGAAGTTACAAGGGAAGTTACAGAAGAAGTTACAAAGGAAGTTACAGAAGAAGTTACAAAGAAAGTTACAAAGAAAGTGTCCCTGGAAAGGGAAATTAAAGCAGGCATCGCCTATGGGATAGATAAGACTAAGATTATAGCGAGGCTTTGTTCAGAGTTTAATATGTCAGAAAAAGACGCAAATAAAGAGTACGATAAGTATGTGGTAGAAACAGTTTAATTTAGGGCTATAATATTCCCCCTCCAAATACGGAGGGGTTTTTAGCATTTACTGTTATTTTTTTATAATAGTAGAAAAATTTTTAAAATTCATGTTATATTTAATATTTAAAACGACATTAATTGAGAGGGTGAGCTATGAATTTAGATAAAAAAAGAATAGTAGTAAAAGTAGGTACCTCTACAATTACTCATGAGGATGGCAGCATTAATTTCCGGGTTATAGACAGACTGTGCAGGGTGCTTGCTGAAATAGAAAGTATGGGATATAAGACAGTACTTGTATCCTCAGGTGCTATCGGAGTCGGAGTAAATAAGCTGAGACTTAAGAAGAAACCTGCGGAGACAAGAATGAAGCAGGCAGCTGCCGCAGTAGGACAATGCGGGCTCATGCATATTTATGACAAATTTTTCGGAGAATATGGCAGGGTAGTGGCACAGATTTTATTTACCAGTGATGACCTTGAGGTGTCTGAAAAAAGGGAAAACCTTTCAAACACTCTTGAGACCCTTATGGAAAATGGAGTAATACCTGTAATCAATGAAAATGACTCACTTAGTTATAACGAAATCATTTCAAAGAAAAAGATTTTTGGTGATAATGATATGCTTTCTGCGATTGTTGCTAATTTTACAAAGTCCGGGAAATTAATCATTCTCTCAGATATAGAAGGACTTTATGACAGCAATCCTAAAGATAACCCGGAAGCTAAACTTATAAGTCGCGTAGAAAAAATAGATGAAAAGGTACTAAGCCTTGCAGGAGGCACAGGTAGTGCAAGAGGAACCGGAGGAATGATTTCAAAGCTTGATGCTGCAGGCTATGCTACAGAACATGGAATAGATACTCTCATTATATCCGGAGGAAAACCTGAGAGTATCTATGATATAATAGATGGTAAAAAAGTAGGAACTCTTTTTGTAGGTAAGGAAGGATGAAACCATGAAAGCTGGTAAACAAGAAAAGCCCGTAATATCAAGCAGGCTCAGATTTTATTTTGCCTGGCCACTGGTATTATGTACAATACTTATAGCAATGAATACTGCAATCTTTATGATTGATGCAGATGCAGCCATTATAATAGCATTTTTTCTGCTGATTTATATTATTCTGGCTATAATTATATATGTGTTTGGCAAAATGGGCTTTAATACTGAACTGGTGAATTTTGCGATGAAAATGGCAAACAGAAGCAGCCAGGCTTAATGAAATGGAAGTACCGTATGCCATAGTTGATGAAAGAGGGATTATTCATTGGTGTAATAATGCATTTTATGATATTTCTAATTCAGATAACGTAGACAGAAAATCAATTTTAGAAATTTTTCCTGAATTTGAAAATGCTCTTAGTTCGTTAGAAGATCAGGATAAAGAAGAAACAGTGCATAATGAGGACAGAGAATACAGAGTTGTCTTCAGAAGAAATATTAATAAAGATGTTATAGAGAAGCAGGGAAGTTTTCAGGGGAGTGGAATATCTGTATTTTTCTATGACATAACAGAAATAAACAGGCTGCTTAGAGAAAATAGCGATAATAAGATGATAATGGGGCTTCTTTATATAGATAATTATGAGGAAGCACTTGAAAGTATTGATGAGGTAAAACAATCTCTTCTTTCAGCACTTGTGGAGAGAAAAATAACTAAATTTATGCAGAGCATAGATGCAGTTACAAGAAAGCTTGAAAAAGATAAATATATAGTAATTTTCAAAAATAAATATCTGGACAAGCTTAAGCAGGACAGGTTTTCAATACTCGATGAGGTAAAGGGTGTAAATATCGGCAATGACATGGCAGTTACTCTTTCTTTTGGTATAGGTATATCCAAGGAATCCTACACCCAGTCCTCAGACTTTGCAAGAGCAGCCATAGATATGGCATTAGGGCGTGGTGGAGACCAGGTAGTAATAAAGGAAAAGAATAATATAAGCTATTTTGGAGGCAAGAGCCAGCGGGCAGGAAACAATGCGAGAGTTAAGGCAAGGGTTAAGGCACATGCCCTTAGTGAACTTATAGAGGCAAAGGACAATGTGCTTATTATGGGGCATAAGAACAGCGATACGGATGCTATAGGAGCGGCTATAGGAGTTTACCGTATCTGCAAGACCTTTAATACAACAGCCCACATCGTAATCAATGATATTTCAAACTCTATAGCACCTACCATAGATAAAATGAAGGCAACCTCCGAAAATGGTGAGGATCTCTTTGTGACAGGAGAAAAGGCTCTTACCATGGTGGACAGGGATACCATGCTTGTGGTAGTGGATGTAAACAACCGAAAGTTTGTGGAATGTGAGGAACTGCTAAATAAGGTAAATACTATAGTACTTCTTGACCATCACAGGCAGGGAGAAAATGTTATCAATAATACAGTTCTTTCCTACATAGAGGAATATGCATCCTCTTCCTGCGAACTGGTGGCAGAGATACTTCAGTATATAGACCTTGATGTGAAAATGACTTCTACAGAAGCAGCGGCTATGTATTCGGGAATTATGATAGATACCAACAATTTCCTTACCAAAACAGGGGCAAGAACCTTTGAGGCAGCCGCTTATCTTAGAAGAAATGGTGCGGATGTAACCAGAATAAGAAAAGATTTCAGAACTGGAATGGACGAATTCAGGCTTAAGGCAAAGATAGGAAGTATTGCGGAGATATACAGAGGTGTATTTGCTTTCGCAAGAAATACGGAGGGTGATATCAAGGATAAGAACAGGGTAATACTGGGTGCAAAGGTAGCTAATGAACTTATGAATATTTCAAATGTAAAAGCTTCCTTTGTATTTACACCTTGTGAAAATGAAATTTATATATCAGCCCGTTCCATTGATGAGGTAAATGTACAGACGCTTATGGAGAAAATAGGCGGTGGAGGACATTTGTCAGTAGCAGGTGCCCAGCCTAAAGATATAACCATAGAGGAAGCTGAAAATATGGTTAAAGGGGTGCTTGACGCCTCTATAGAAGCAGGAGATATTTCGGTTTAATAAAAGGAGGATATTATGAAAGTTATATTGTTGCAGGATGTGAAAAATCTTGGTAAAAAGGGAGAGCTTGTGGAGGCTAATGATGGCTATGCAAGAAACTTTATTATACCTAAGAAGCTTGGGGTAGAGGCAAGCCCTAAGAATTTAAATGATTTAAGACAGCAGAAGCTAAATGAAGAAAAGAAACAGGCTGAGATTTTAGCGGAGGCAGAAGCAGTAGCAGAAGCACTTAAGGATAAAGTAGTTAAGCTTTCGATAAGAGTAGGTAAGGAAGGAAAGGTATTTGGACAGATATCCACTAAGGAAATTGCAGACGAGGCAAAGAAGCAGTTTGGCCTTGAAATAGACAAGAAAGATGGTAAGTGATGCTATAAAGGCAGCCGGAACTTATAAAATACAGGTTAAACTCCACCCTAAGGTAGCAGGTGAGCTTACTGTAGAGGTAAAAGAAGAGGTATAAGATGGCAGAAGAGGAGCTGATAAAAAAAACACCACCTCACAGCAAGTCAGCAGAACAGTCGGTAATAGGTTCCATGATACTGGATCCTGAGACGGTGATTATTGCATCTGAAATACTTGAAGCAGAAGATTTTTATGATAAGAGATATGGTCTTATATTCTCTGCTATAAGCACGCTTGAAAAAGAAGGAAAAGCTATTGATATAGTTACGATAGAAAATAAAATAAAGGAAATGGATCAGCCTTTAGGTGCTATAGATATAGATATTCTGAAAGAGTTAGTTATTGCAGTTCCTACCTCGGTGAATGTAGCCCACTATGCTGAAATCGTGTATAAAAATTCTTTACTCAGAAGGCTTATAAAAGTTACGGAGGAGATTTCCTTAAGCTGCTATGCAGGAGAAGCTACACTTGAAGACATCTTGCAAAATACCGAAAAGAAGGTTTTTGATTTAATCGGTAAGCGGCATGTTTCGGATACTACAGATATCAAAAAGGTTATTTTTTCGGTGGTAGAGAGCATTGCTGCAGCTGCAAAAAGTGGTGGTACAGTCACAGGTATTCCTACCGGATTTTATGATCTTGATTACAAGATGGCAGGACTGCAGAATTCTGACCTTATACTCATAGCTGCCAGGCCTTCTATGGGTAAGACTGCCTTTGCACTCAATATTGCTGAGTATGTTACAGTTAAGAAAAATGTAACCACAGCCATATTTTCACTCGAAATGTCTAAGGAACAGCTTGCAAAGCGTATACTTGCAATGAATTCAAGAGTAGATTCGCAGAAACTAAGAACCGGTGATTTGTCGGATGAAGAATGGATGGATATTGTAGACAGTGCAAAGACCATAGGTGAGACTAATCTCATTATAGATGATACACCGGGAATTTCAGTGGCTGAGCTTAGGAGTAAATGCAGAAAGCTAAAAATAGAGAAAAATCTTGGTCTGGTTATGATAGACTATATCCAGCTTATGACAGGCGGAAAGAAAATAGAATCAAGGCAGCAGGAAATTTCAGAGATTTCACGTTCATTAAAGGCACTTGCAAGAGAGATAGATGCCCCTGTAATAGCTCTTTCACAGCTTTCAAGAAAGGTAGAAAGCAGGGATGACAAGCGCCCTATGCTCTCAGACCTCAGGGAGTCAGGTGCTATTGAACAGGATGCCGATGTGGTTATGTTTATTTATAGGGATGAGTATTACAATAAAGATACCGAATCTCCGGGAGTTACTGAAATCATAATAGGAAAACAGAGAAATGGTCCTATTGGTACGGTAAAACTTGGATGGAAGAGCGAGCTTACTAAGTTTGTCAACCTGAAAAATGAAAAATAATAGAGGTAAATATGGATTATATATCTGAGCTTCTGTCAAATAAATAATTATTGCAGGAATTGTGAGCTGGATGGTAGCACAGTGCCTTAAGCTTTTAATTTACTGGATAGTTAATAAGAAGTTAAATTTTGAAAGACTGTTTGGAGATGGAGGAATGCCAAGTTCGCACAGTGCAACAGTTACTTCAGTGGCACTTACGACAGGACTGGTAGCAGGTTTTGACTCACCGGCATTCGGAGTTGCCTTCATATTGGCGGTTGTAGTTATGCATGACGCAAGTGGTGTAAGACTGGAAACAGGCAAGCAGGCAAAAGTGATTAACGAATTGCTTGAAATGTTTAAAGATTTAGGTAAAAATAGCCTAAGTCCGGAAGATAAACTGAAAGAATTTGTAGGACATACACATATGCAGGTGCTTGCAGGCTTTTAGTTTAGGTATTATTGTAACTTTAATTTATTTTTTTGTTTGTAATTTCAGAAAATTCATGTTAAAATCAAACTATCCTTAATATTTTATTAAGGTTGGTCGGTAGAGGTTTTAAGATTTTGTAAGGAGAGGAATATGCGTACAAAAGAACTAACTATTTCCAAAGATTTTGCTATGTTACCTGATGCAGTTGCAGAGCTTGTCCAGACAGCTTGTAAATTCGAGAGTAGTAGTTATGCTATTGCAGATGAAAAGAGGATTAATCTTAAAAGCATAATGGGTGTTATGTCTCTCGTGGCTGTAAAAAGTAATGAACTTGTGATTGAGATTGATGGCTCTGATGAGGATGATGCCTTTACAAGTCTGGCAGGTTTTTGGACATAACTGTCGTTTGTCTGAATCTTAGAAAATAATTTGTGTTAAAAAAGTTTGGGGCTGTCGTTTTAACGAAATTCGTTAACAGGCAGCCCTGCTTTTGTATATTTGATTTTTAGCAACAGGCGGAGGGGATATGGCTGTCAGATATATCATAGGTGGTACAGGTAAAGGAAAGTCAGAGCTATGTTTTAAGAAGATAGTGGAAGAAGCAGAGAAAAATCCTGACAGAAACTATTTTGTAATAGTTCCGGAACAGTTTACCTTACAGACTCAAAGGGATTTAGTGCGCCTAAGTAGCAGGAAAGCAATAATGAATATAGACGTACTTTCATTTATGCGTCTTGCTTATAGAATATTTGAAGAGCTGAATATAAAAGAAAGACTTATTCTTGAGGACACCGGGAAAAATATGGTGGTCAGAAAGCTTCTTGGAACGCTTAAAAATAAACTTAAATTCTATGGTAATTTAGTAGGCAGGCAGGGCTTCACTGAAGATATCAAATCTCTCTTAAGTGAACTTATGCAGTATGGAATTACACCGGAAAAGCTTGCAGAATTAGAGGAAAAGACCACTTCCCAGGTGTTGTCTGCAAAGCTCCATGATGTCTGTATTATTTATAAAGCATTTAATGAGTACAAAAAAGAAAAATATATTTCTGCAGAGCAGATTTTAGATGTACTGGCTGGTGAAATAGGAAGATCAGAGCTTTTAGAGAATGCAGTTATATGCTTGACGGATATACAGGATTTACACCGGTACAGCTTAAAGTTATTAAGCTGCTTATGGATAAGGCAGAGCATTTGTATTTTACTCTTACAATTTCAAAAGAAGATTATGAAAATGAAGAAAATGAGAAATTCAGACTATTCCATCTTAGTAAGGACACTATAAGAAGGATAAATAAACTTGCAGAAGAAAGAGGAGTGAAGATTGCAGCTCCTATAGTAGCAGAGTTTGATGGGAAGGTTAAAGAACTTAGCCTCCTTGAACGCAGGATTTTCAGATATCCGGTAAAAATAATTAAACAGGAAAATAAGGCAGTAAGTATAAATGTCTGTAAAAACCCAAAAGAAGAAGCAAGAAGACTTATTTCCTGTATTATGTCCCTGGTAAGGGATGAGGGATTGCGCTTCAGGGAAATTGCAGTAGTTGCAGGTAATATAGAGGAATATGGCGGTCTGATATATGATACTCTTTCAAAATCAGGTCTGCCCTGTTTCTTAGACAGCAAAAAGACAATAGCAGATAATCCGTTTACAGAGTATATAAAAGCTTCTATTCTGGTCATAGAAGAAAATTTTTCTTATGATGCGGTTATGAGATATTTGCGTAGTGGTTTCAGTAATATAGACATTAACCAAGCGGATATATTTGAAAATTATATACTTAAAAGAGGAATAAAGGGATATAAGAGATATAGCAAAAGCTTTATTGGTAATGAGCCCTCTGAGGAAGAGCAAATCGCAGATAGTATAAGGGAAATACTTGTAAATATTTTTCTGCCATTGCAGAATATTTTAAAATCAAAAAAATCTACCGCTGCTGATTTTACAAAAGCTTTATATGAATTTATAGCAGTTTCAGGAAATGAAAAGAAACTGTTTGATATGAGCATAGATTTTGAAGCAAAGGGAAAAATGATAGCTGCCAGGGAGTACGGCAGTTGTTATAAAATAGTTATGTCAGTGTTTGAGAAAATGTATGAGCTTTTAGGAGACGAAAAGCTTGGCATAGAAGAGTTCAGAACTATACTGGAGTCAGGCTTTTCAGAAGGAAAAGCAGGCTTTATACCAACAGGACTTGACAGAATAGTTATAGGAGATGTGGAGAGAACCAGACTTAAGGACATAAAGGCACTTTTCTGTCTTGGATTTAATGAGGGGAATGTACCTAAAGCAGGACAGACAAGAGGTATAATTACAGACTCAGAAAAAGAAAAGCTTGCAAATTTTGATGTAGAACTTTCACCGACAGCAAAAGAAAGAATCTTCAGAGAGCAGTTTTATATTTATATGCTGTTTTCAAAGCCTGTAAAGAAACTTTATGTGTCTTATAGCAGTGTGGATATGGAGGGAAAAGAACTTAAACCATCATATTTTGTAGACCGTTTAAGCCGGATATTTGAAAAGAACAGAATAGAAGAGGACAGAGGTAATTCTCTTCTGGATAAAATACGGGAAGATGGCGGTATGGAGACCATATTAGAAGCTGTCAGGAATAAACGGTTAGAGAGTGATGAGGTTATAAGTCTTGTAAAGTATTATCAGACTCATCCTTGTGATAAATATGAAAAAATAATTGCAGGAGTATTTTCAAAAGCACACGGAAACAGACTGGAAAGCTATATTGCAAAGAATTTATATGGAGAACTAAAAGGAAGCGTAACAAGACTCGAACTTTTTGGTTCCTGTGCTTATGCGCATTTTATTAAGCATGGACTGAGACTTAGAGAAAGAAAAGAATTTGAACTAAGGCCGGTGGATATTGGAAATGTACTTCATGAGGCTTTGGAGAGATTTGCAAAGAAGGTCTTAGAAAGGGGAGAAAGCTTTGCGTCTGTTCCGGATGATATAAGAGAGAGTCTCCAGACGGAAAGTATAGAGGAAACCTTTAACTACGGAGATGATATATTTAATGCTTCATATAGAAATAATTATCAGGCAGTAAGGCTTAAAAGAATTATTGACAGGGTAGTGAGGACTATGCTTTCACAGCTAAAATCCGGCGCTTTTACCCCTGTTGGCATCGAGGAGGAATTTATAACCGGGGGTTTTAAGGGAAGGATAGACAGAATAGACTCTGTGCTTTCAGACTACCTACCTGATGGAAAGCTGCTTATGGAAAGTAAAGAATATCAGAGATTTAATAAAGCAGAATATATAAGAGTTATTGACTATAAATCAGGAAACAGGACATTAGACCTTGACAGGGCATTTTATGGACTGGATTTACAGCTTTTTACTTACCTTGACTATGTAAGAAAAGAACTTGGGAGGAGGGGAGAGCATAAAAATAATCTTATTATTCCATCCGGAGCCTATTATTTTCATATGGACGATCCGGTAATTGATTTCGGACAGGGTGAAGAGGCTGTCTTAAAGAGCCTTAGGCTGGATGGAATAACTCTTAACGGTAAACAGAATATAGGTCTGATAGATAAGGCAATGACAGACAGTAGCGGGCTCATAGCAAGTACGGAATCAAATGTAATAAAGCTTAGGACAAAAAAAGACGGAGAGCCTGGAAGTCTTGCACAGCTTTATAGTAATGAAGAAATAAATAAGCTCATAGACAATTCAAGCTTTGAAATAGAAAAATTCAAAAAGAAGATAATGGAAGGTGAAATAAGCCCTGTGCCTTACAGCCTTGGTAAGGAAAAAGGTTGCGATTATTGTGAATATAAGGGAATTTGTGGCTTTGATCTTAAGCTTTCCGGATATAATTATAACCGTCTGAGGGAGATAGATAAAAGCAGATTTTTTGAGGAGCTTGACAAGAAGACAGGGGGCATGAATGGGAACAAAGTGGACTGATGAACAGATATCGGTAATCAATCACAGAGGTGGGAATATACTGGTTTCGGCAGCAGCAGGCTCAGGAAAAACAGCAGTGCTTATAGAAAGAATCATGGGGAGAATTTTAGATGAGGATTCGCCTATAAATATAGATGAACTGCTGGTGGTTACATTTACAAGGGATGCAGCAAGGGAAATGAAAGAAAGAATAGGAACAGCCATCTCTGAAAGGCTGGAAAGGGAGGTAGAAGAAAATCCTGATTCGGAGATTTCCCTAAGGCTTATGAAACAGTCTGCGCTTCTTGCCGGAGTACAGATGAGTACCATAGACAGCTTTTGTAAAAAGGTTGTTATGGAAAATTTTAAGGAGGCTGAGATTGATCCGGGAGTCAGAACCATGGATGAAACAGAGGGTGTAATAATTAGAAAAAAGGTTCTGGAAGAGCTGATTGAAACTGAATATGAAAAGAAAGATACAGAATTTATTAATTTTGTGGAATATTTTGTAAGAGGCAAGTCGGACAGACTGCTTGAAGACCTGATTTTACAGGTTTACCGGTTTTCAGAGAGCCTGCCGGATAAGGAAAGCTGGTTTAAGGAAGAGGTACTTAAACCAGAGGGTGAGTTTAAGGGCTCAGAGTTTGAAAAAATTTTACTTGATTATTGTAGAAAGTTATTAAATGAGTTTGAAAAAGAGGCAGAGAGATTTGTAAGTCTTTCGCTATCACCATATGGCCCTTCACAGTATGAAAGTACAGGAAGTCTGGATGCAGAACTGTTTAGTGAACTTGCAGGAGCGGATAGTTTTGCCACACTGTCAGAGCTTATTAAGAATGTAAATTTTGCAAGACTGCTCACAAAAAAGTGGCGGATGTAGATGAGAAGAAAAAGGAACTTGCCAAAGCTGTCAGAGATGGCTATAAGGATGGCTTTAATAAGCTGAAAGAAGATTTTTTTGCAGAAAGTATAGAAGAAATTGAAGCTTCAAGAGAGGTAACAGGCAGGGTTATAAAAGAACTTGTAAGGCTTACGAAAGAATTTGAAATAGCTTATGTAGAAGAAAAGAAGAAAAGGAACGTAGCAGATATTTCAGATTGGGCACATTTTGCGATTAAGGTGCTCTTAACAAAGGAAGGCGTTCCTACACAGGCTGCTAAGACTTACAGGGAGCATTTTGTAGAAATAATGATAGATGAATACCAGGACTCCAATATTTTACAGGAAAAAATACTTACCTCTATTTCAAGAAATGAAGGAGGGAAGTCTAACATCTTTATGGTTGGAGATGTGAAGCAGAGTATATACAAATTCAGACAGGCAAAGCCTGAGTTATTTATAGAAAAATACAATAAATATGGAGATGGGGAAGATAACAGAAGAATAGATCTTCACAAAAACTTTAGAAGCGGACCGGAAGTAATAGGCTCTGTGAATGCAGTATTTGAAAATGTAATGAAGGAGGAAGCCGGAGGCATAGCGTATGATGAGGCTGCAAGGCTTGTAAAGGGAAGAGATGACAAGATTTTAAATGAAATAAATAAGACAGAAGTCCTTATTTTTGATAAAGATAGTGAAATACCGGAAGAACTTGCAAAGCTTAGTGATATAGAGCTTGAAGCTTATATGGTAGCGGGAAGAATAAAGCAGCTTATAAACGAAGAAAGGTTCATAAAGGGGAAGGAGGATAGGAAGCTTTGTTGTAGTGATATTGCTATTTTGCTAAGAACAAATGTCAACTGGGCAGAAAGTTTTAGAAGAATATTAATCTCAGAAGGCATACCGGCTATTTGCGAGTCAGGTACAGGATATTTTTCAGCCTGGGAGGTTCAGGTTATGATATCACTGCTCAAAATCTTAGATAACCCACATCAGGATCTGCCATTAGCCACAGTTTTACTTTCTCCGATAGGCGGATTTAATGAAAAAGAACTGGCAGAACTTCGCATAAAAAACAATGATGATGTAGATTTGTGGACATTACTTAATATGGCAGAAGGCGGAAAGACAGGAAGATTTTTAAGTTTTATAAATGAAAAAAGGACAGAAATGATATATACTCCGGTGCATGAACTTATTAAAAAATTATTTGACGAAACTAACTTCTACAGTTATGCACAGGCTATGCCGGGAGGAGATACGAGGATAGCAAACCTCGATATGCTCGTAGCTAAGGCAAAGGCTTATGAGGCTACTTCTTTACACGGGGTGGTACATTTTGTAAGATATATAGACAGGCTGAAAAAATATGAAGTAGATTTTGGTGAAGCAGGTACAGTTGGAGCTGATGCTGTAAGAATTATGTCTATTCATAAGAGCAAAGGCTTACAATACCCTGTAGTTTTTGTAAGTGGTATGGCAAAGAGTATGAATAATAAGGACTCCCGGGCAAACCTTGTAATTCATCCGGATTTTGGTATTGGGATTGACAATTTTAATATAGAGACAAGAGAAAAGAAGAGTACTATACTAAAAAAACTGTTAACAAGAAAACTTCGTCTTGAGAATATTGCAGAGGAAATAAGGCTGCTCTATGTTGCCATGACAAGGGCAGAGGATAAGCTGATCCTTACTGCGGGTCTTGATAAGGCAGAGGAGAGGCTTGAGGACTATGGAAGGGATGAACAGGATTATACTTCGTTATTAAAGATAAATTCACTGATTGATATTGCTATGCCTGCTTTAATGGCGGAGGCTTATAAAAACAGAGTGAATCTTACAGTTAAGAAAGCAGAGGAGCTTATAGAAGCAGGAATAGGAGGACTTGCAAAGAAAGAACTTCTTAGAAGTGATATAACAAAGCTTATTTCAAATCTTCCGGAGACTGAGGAATATAAGGCTATAGAAGCTATGATTAATAAGGAAAATGAATATGTATATCCTTTTAATGAAGCTGTGGATTTAAAAAGTAAAATGACAGTATCCGAGATTAAGAGACTTCATCTTGAAGAGGAAGAAGCAGGCGAAGTCATATATGAAAGTGCTGATGTGGAAAAGACGGAGTATGAGGCCTATGTTCCTGAGTTTATGGCAGAGAAGTCCGAAGAAGTCAAGGGCGCAAAAAGAGGGACTCTTTATCATATGATACTTAGCAAAATGAACTTTGGAAGAAATTATAAAAAGGAGGAAATTAAGGAGTATCTGTCAGGGCTTGTAATTGATAAAAAAATAACAGATGAAGACCTGAAAAGTATAGATGTGATAGAACTTAAACGTTTTTTTGACAGCAGTCTTTATAAAAGGATGAAACAGGCATTTTTAACAGGAAGCCTTTTCAGGGAAACGCCGTTTGTGATGGGAATTGATAAGGAAATAGGTGGAGAGAGCGAAATGATACTGGTTCAGGGAATTATAGATGCCTGGTTTATGGAGGGAAAAGATGTAATTCTTATGGACTATAAAACTGATAAAGTATATGGTACGAAAGGCGCAGATGAGTTAATTAAGAGATATAAGGTACAGCTTGACAATTATGCTAAGGCACTAAGAAGGATAACAGGCAAAGAGCTTAAGGAAAAGATAATTTATTCATTTGCACTTGGAAAAGAAATTTTGATAGAGGACTAAGGAGGAAGGAGAAGGTATGGCGGCTTATTCTGGTTTTGCAGAAGTATATGATAAGTTTATGGACAATGTTCCTTATGAAGAATGGGCAGAGTATCTTGTGGGTTTACTTAGGGAAAATGGAGTAAAAGACGGAATTGTAGCTGAGCTTGGTTGTGGTACGGGAAATATCACAGGTAGACTAAAGGCGGCAGAGTATGATATGATAGGTATAGATAATTCTCCGGAAATGTTACAGATTGCAGCAGAAAAGGATGGTGAGATACTTTATCTTTGTCAGGATATGAGAGAATTTGAGCTCTATGGTACGGTAGCTGCGGTGGTTTGTGTCTGTGATGGAATGAATTATATTTTAGATAAGGCTGACCTTGTAAAAGTTTTTAAATTGGTCAATAATTATCTTGATACATCTGGTTTGTTTATTTTGACTTAAATACAATTTATAAATATGAAAAACTTCTTGGAGACAATGTGATAGCTGAAAATCGCGAAAATATGAGCTTCATCTGGGAAAATTATTATGATAAGGAAGAAAGAATAAATGAATATGATTTAACCATTTATTTAAAAGATGACGGGGACAGAAAAGAAAGATTTTTAAGATTTGATGAAATTCACTACCAAAAAGGGGTATACTGTAGAGGAGATAAAAGAGGCTTTAGAGGAAGCGGGGATGGAATTTGTGGCTGTATATGATGCATTCTCAAAAGAAGCCCCTAAAGTGAATAGTGAAAGACTGTATTTTATAGCCAGAGAGAAATATCAGGAAGGAAAAACATATAGGTAAACTTATGAAGGATTATGTAATAAGAGCAGTTGCGGCAGGTGGTGAGGTAAGAGCCTTTGCCTGCACAACTAAAAATCTGGTAGAAGAGGCAAGACTTCACCATGACAGTATGCCTGTTGTTACAGCTGCACTTGGAAGACTGCTTTCGGCAGGTTCTATGATGGGACTTATGATGAAGGGGGATAATGATAAGCTGACTCTTCAGATAAAAGGTGACGGACCGATAGGCGGTCTTGTGGTGACTGCCGATTCCAAGGCAAGGGTTAAGGGATATGCTTTTAATCCCGATGTGGATATTCCGCTTAAGTCTGAGGGAAAGCTTGATGTAGGCGGTGCCATAGGAAACGGAGAGCTTACGGTAATAAGGGATTTGGGCTTAAAAGAGCCTTATGTCGGAAGGACTAAGCTTATTTCAGGAGAAATAGCAGAAGACCTTACTTACTATTTTGCTTCAAGTGAGCAGGTGCCAAGCGTGGTAGCCTTAGGTGTGCTTGTAGAAAGAGACTATACCGTAAAGAGGGCAGGAGGCTTTATTATCCAGCTTATGCCGGGGGCAAGTGATGCTACCATAGATGCAATAGAGAAGAAAATACCTATGGTTACTTCTGTAACCGGAATGCTTGATGAGGATATGACTCCGGAGGAAATACTTACATTCATACTTGAGGACTTGGGAGTTGAGATTACAGATAAGGCAGAGACCTCTTTTGTCTGTGACTGCAATAAAGAAAGAGTTGAACAGGTGCTTTTAAGTATTGGAGAAAAGGAATTAACCTCGCTTTATGAGGAAGATAAGCCTGTAGAAGTGTGCTGTCAGTTTTGTGGAAAGAAGTATGAATTTTCAAAAGAAGAGATAGAAAAGTTACTAAAAGAATGAAATAGGTAAGGAAACTAACACAGTTCAGACATATTTAGATGTTAAGTTCATAAAGACAGATTAATGTATTGAAGGGAGATGTCCATGAAAAAAATAAAGTTTTTAGCCTTTATTACTTACAGGAACTATGGCTTTTGGCAGTTTTACAGTTTTATCTCCAAGAGAAGAAGTAAAGGCTGCAATAGCGTTTTTATACGACAAGAGTAGTCCTGATCTCTATGCTCACTCTTAAAAAAAGACAAAAGAGATATTTATAGGGCAGAATAAGCTTGACATTGACTATAGTATAGGTGGCAGGACTTCAGGAATAAAAGGAAGCTGGAAGTCATCAGCTAAAAATGTGGCAACAGTATCAAATGAAGGTGTGGTTACAGCAAAGAAACCGGGAAAACACAGTTATAAGCTTTTAGTTATAAGGTAAAACAAGAAACTTATTACCATAAAGTGTAAGATAATAGTAAATAGTGGAGTAGATAGTCTGTCTCATAGCAGGAACCGGAAAAATTTGACGGAACTATGTATACAGATTCCATCATACAGCTTAAGGCTAGAGCAACAGCGGGTGGAAATGAAGTTAAAGTGAATCCTGGAAGGAAGACAAGCTATGGGATATTTTATGAATTGTTTGCAGATGAAGCCTGCACTGCAAAACTTTCACCTGCATTAGCTACAATAACCTCTTCGGGATTTATGGTGGCAGGCTCTACAGCAACTAAGGTATATGTAAGAGCCTCCGTAAAAAACAGCAGAGATGCAAATGAAGGTATACGCAGTAATGTAATAGGTGTAGATATAAAAGACAGGGTTCAAACGCCTACACAGTCCGCAGTTAAGGAAATTGTAATTGAGAATATGGAGGCTTCCCTTGCGACTTTAAGTGATACCGGAATGAAGGCGGAAGTTAGATATAAACTTTTAGACCAGTATGGAAATGATGTGACAAGGGATGTAAGGTTTGCAGGGAAATGTAGCGCAGTATGGGAAGGAAATAAGCCTGTAAAGCTTGTGACAGATGGGAAGTTCCTCATAGATTTAGAGCCAAACCAGACGGTGGGATATGTTGGGAAATTAAATATAACATATGGCGGAACCAATCCTATAACCAAAGAAGCACAGATAAAAATAGGAAATCCAAGTTACATAAAGGATATACAGATTATGGGTATATATAAGCGTACCCTCACAGGCTATGCCAAGGTAATGGATAATACTACTTTCCTGACTAATGGAACTGTAATTAACTCCTTTGGCGGAACATACTCAATGAATAATATACCGGAGTCTTATTTTGTACTTGTAAGAGTAAGAGATAGCAACGGTAACAGTATCTACAATGCAGGGATACCTCAGAGCAGGATTTCACTGGTGATTAGTGGCAACACAGGGCTTGCGCTTGATACCTCGGATGGAAAGCTTCAGAGTATTTCACCAATAACAGTAGATGGAGAGACTTTCCTTACTTATCCGCTTAAGGCAGGAAGACTTACAACAGGTACAGTTAATATAAGGGCAGTTGCAGTAGGAAATAGTTCAGCAAGCCATGCCTTAGATTCTAAGGTTACAGAGGGAGCCAGTGTGAGCTCATTAGAGATTAGTGGAGAAGGAACTGTTGGAAAAGAGAACTTAATCAGTTTTACCCTGAAAAATACTTCAAACATGGTGGTAACCAGATATGAAGAGGTGCTTTCAGCACTTGGCTTAAATGATAATGGAGCAGGCAAGGTATTTATAACTCAGGGAACACCTGCAGCCAATATAATAAGTTCAAATTATGGTTCTTATTTCTACATTAGTAAGAATGCTTCTACAGGTATGGCAGAGCTTTACTATATGCCGTTTGCATCTGCGCTTCAGAATGGTGCTGTGATTGGTACAGAAATAGTTACTGTGCTGAAGGGAAGTGCAGCACAGAAGGACTGTGCTCTTGTAGTCAGATTAAAATAAGATAAAACGTAAATAGTAAGACAAAAGTATTGGAGTTTTAAATGGGGAGTTTTAAATGGGGAATTTTATAACGGAGTTAAAAAAGATTGTAACGGAAATAAAGGTAAATATCTTTAATTTGCTTCGTTGGTGCGTACTTGCCACAGTGGTAGGCCTTTTTGTAGGCGGTATCAGTGTGGCATTTTCCGCACTTGACATAAGGGCAAACAATTTACTGAAAACATATCCGGGTATTTTATATGGTCTGCCGTTTGCAGGCCTTATCATAGTGTATTTATACCGGTTTGCGGGGGTATATAAGTCGAAGGGCACCAATCTTGTTATAAGTACCATACAGGCAAGAGCAGAGCTTCCTGTGGTTATGGCACCTCTTATTTTTATATCTACTCTTATTACACATGTATTCGGAGGTTCGGTAGGCAGGGAAGGAGCTGCTTTACAGCTTGGAAGCGCAGCGGCAGCAGGAATTAATAAGATAAAATGGCTTAAATTAAGCGAAGAAGAAAAGCGTATGATAATCATGTGTGTGGCATGAGTGCGGCTTTTTCTGCTATTTTTGGTACGCCTATAGCAGCTGTTTTCTTTCCTATGGAAGTGGCAAGTGTGGGTATAATCCAGTATTCTGCCATGTTTCCCTGCTTTGTGTCCTCTGTTACAGCAAGCTGGCTGGCGCATTTATATGGGCTTCATAAGGAGTATCTCGGTAGTGTGGCTGATGTGGGACTAGATATTGACATAATCTGGAAGGTAGCACTTCTAGCTATATTTTGTGGACTTATAAGCATAATTTTTTGTCTCATGTTAAAGGGAGCAGGTACGCTCTTTTTACAGTTGCATAAAAGCCGTTATGTCCAGATTTTTATCGGAGGAATAATTTTTATTGTTATAAATATGCTTCTTGGCACAAAAGATTTTCTTGGAGCGGGTATGCCTGTTATAGAAAGGGCGGTAGAAGGCGAAGTTGTATGGTATGCATTTTTTATGAAAATGCTTCTTACTGCACTTTGTATAGGTTCAGGATTTAAGGGAGGGGAGGTTCTTCCGTCTCTCTTTATAGGGGCAACCTTTGGAAACCTCTTTGCCCATATTTTTGGCTTACCTACTTCTCTTGCTGTAGCTTGTGGAATGGCAGGCTTATTTGTGGGAGTTACAAACTGCCCAATAGCCTCTTACTTATAATTTCAGAATTATTCGGATTTAAAGAGGGTAATATCTACTTCTTACTGGCTATTACAATCAGCTACATAATGTCAGGATATTTCGGACTTTACTCAGAGCAGAATATTATATATTCCAAGTTCAGGACTAAATATATCAATAGGAAGGCAGGGGCTTATGAGGAAGAGCTGGAGAAAGGACAGGGGAGGAATTGAGCAGTGATAGGTATTTATAAGGATAAAAATTAAAACTCATTTTAGCTTGGATAATGATACACAACGATGAAACTGAGAGATAGAAAAGAGGTTGGATTTGTAAGAATGGATAAAAAAGATTTAGCTATTATAGGAGATGGTGAATATAAAAAATTACTTTTAGATTTAAAGGAAAAAGTTAGACTCAGTCAATTAAAAAGCAGCAGTAAAAGTTAATTATGAGTTGCTTGATTTGTATTGGAACTTGGGTAAAGAAATTGTTGAAAAACAAAAGCAATATTCTTGGGGTGATAGTTTTCTAAAATTATTGAGCAGTGATTTAAGAAAAGAATTTCCGGATATGAAAGGATTTTTCAGCCGAAAAACTTAAAAACATATTAGATATTGGTATATTTTTTTATATGATTACCTAATTGGGTTACAAGCTGTAACCCAATTATCGGATATTGAAAGAAGGATAAAAAGTATTCCTTGGGGACACAATCAAAGGATTATGTATAAGTGTAAAAAAATGTCAAAGAGGCTTTATTTTATGTAGAGAAGACTATTGAAAATGGATGGAGCAGAACGGTTTTGGAACATCAGATTGATGGAGATTTATATAAAAAGGATTGGGAATGCAGTTACTAATTTTGACAATAGATTACCAGCTGTCCAATCTGAATTAGCGAAGCAAAACAATAAAAAGATCCATATAACTTTGATTTTTCTAACAATAAGAGATAAATATGATGAAAAGAGAGTTGGAAGAAGCATTAGTAAATCAAATAACTTCTTTTCTTTTGGAACTTGGTACAGGATTTTTCTTACATCGGTAGGCAGGTTCATATTAAGGTTGGAGAAAGTGATTTTTATATAGACTTACTTTTTTTATCATGTTAGACTACACTCCTATGTTGTAGTAGAATTAAAGACAGAAAAATTCAAGCCGGAATTTGCAGGTCAACTCAATTTTTATGTAACAGCTGTAAATAAGAATATGAAATCAAATAGTGATAATCAAACAATAGGAATACTAATTTGCAGAGATAAAAGATAATGTAGTCGCTGAATATTCACTCGAAAAATATCTCACAGCCAATAGGAATAAGTAAGTATGAAATAAGCAAACTGCTTGAGAAGGAATATAAAAAGTAGTTTACCATCCATTGAAGAAATAGAAGAGTCTATAAAAAGAATTAGGTTCAGAAAAAATAAAAATATAAAAATAAAAAAGACTGTAAAACTATGTTAAGGACATTGTAGGCATATCATTTGGTATGCCTAATTCTATTGGAAAAAACTTAAAGTTGAAAAAATCCATAGAATTGGATATAATACTAATTGAGAGAAATAGATTTGAGGGGTTGACAGGTGGTTATGATAAGTGGGATAATATTTACAGACAGACAGACAGACAGACAGACAGACAGACAGACAGACAGACAGACAGACAGACAGACAGACAGACAGACAGACAGAGTATAAATCTATCTAATTTTAAAATTAAACTAAATAATAATACATTAGAGGATTGTTTAAAGGCATATTGCTTTTAGGCAGTCCTTTTTGTGTTTTATTATAAATACTAATAAAAATATAAGAAGGAGAATGAACTATGAGGTTAAAAAAGAGAATTGTTGGATTAGGACTGGCTATGAGCTTTATGCTTTCAGGACTTTATATTGCACCTGAAAGAGTAAAAGCAGAATCAGGAAATGAGGCTTTACAAAAGGTGGAAAGTGTATTTACAGAAACTGTAATAGCGGCAAAATCATCAGGTAAAAAGGTTAAAATGCCTGAAAAAGCAGTGGATGGTTCAAGGATAATAGTAACGAGTAGCATTGCTGACAGCGATGGTGAGTATATTTACTATGTCATACCTAATCTTGTTGCAAAAGATATGGTATTCCCTATGCTAAAAAGAAATATAAAAACTGGAAAAGAGACTCTTATAGGAAAAAGGTTTTGACAGTATAAAATTATATAAGGGTTATTTGTTTTGCACTCTTTATATAGATGCTATGCCAGAGGGAGATATTTATATTTATAAAGCTTCTAAAAAAATGGTAAAGAAGAAAAAAATTTGTAAAAAGGTTTTGGAATGGTGGCTATCGGTAATACTATATATTGTAGTTCCTATAAATCGAAAAAAAGGTATGGAAGTTGAAGGCTCTGGGGAATTTATAAAAATGGATTTAAAAGGAAAAAAATAAAAATTAGTAAAAAAAGATGTACTTGGAAAAACTTGGGTTTTCCGGTAAAAATATATATTACTATAACAGAGCTTATGATACAGGAAAAGTTGAATGCTTTAATCTAAACACAGGAAAGCCAGAGAATAATGTAATATTGTCATATTTATATGATTCGGCTTCAAAAAAACAAAGGTTACTTATAACACTAAAGAAGTTAAAAGCAGGTAAATATGAAAATGGTAAAATGGAAATATAAGACGGTTTTTAAAGGTAATGAAGATGTTGAAGATGCTTGTGTGTGTGGAGGTAAAAATTTTTAATAAAAAGCCAATTATTATGATGAGGCTAAAGGAAGAGGATTTATAAAATTCTATATTATGGACTTAAATGGTAATTTAGAAAATCAGCTTAAGGAAATTAAGGAAATTTTCAATGCTTTATGTGCTGAATATGAAGTAAAGGAAAGATGGTAAATATAAAAACCAACTTAAAAACGAGGAGACATTTTATGATTAGTAGCATTTTTAGCAAAAATAAAAGATAGGATCAGAAACTATCCATCCGATATACTTTCCTGGTTGGAATATTGGATTCCCAATTGCAATGATAGCTATACCGTTTCTAAGTGGACTAGTAGGTTATATAAAAATTTTTTTGTTTAAGGGTGGATATAACTTTATTTTAAATGGGCATAATGTATTTTTCAAATTGGACGGAATGGCCTTTTGAAAAGATTTTTTTCAAGCATAGTCGGGAAAATTGTACTAGTACTGATATTTGCTGAATTTATCATAGTAATGATTCATTACTTTAAAAATTCAAATAAATTTAAGAAGATTGCAATGATTGTAGTTTCTGTTATATTTGGAATACAAATTATTTTAACATTTGCTATTTTCAAGACTACACTTTTTTTGTTTATTTATCAATATTACATATAAACAATGATATGATTAGCATAGTAGAAAAAGCTGCCGATAGATCCTGTATTAGCAATAAAAACTTATATAATAATCACTATAGGTTCATTTCTGTTTTTTTCTTAGTTTTAATTTTTTTATAACAAAGGAGTGTAGAAGTGTACTTGGTGAATTTGTATTAGGTATAGCTATAACTTACCTTGCTGTGCCGCTTATTTTCTGGATACTTTATAATATTATTCAATTATTATTCACAGCAATATGCGTAGTTATGCTTGTTATTGTAATTCGTATTTTTTCATCAGGTTCATCTGGTGGTGGAAGTAGAATGGAAATATATGATTCAGCAACAGGAGAACATAAAGGAGGCTTTGACATATAATGAAACAATATCTTGGAAAAGACTACAGCAAGAATAATCTCAAAAATTACTGCTTATATCTGATAAAATCAGGAAAGAGTTATGATGAACTTTTAGCGAAGAAAGCTGGTATGACCGCTGAAGAATATAAGAATGCAGAAGCAGAGTGGAGAAAGAAGAATGACCTTGCCTGCATTTATTATAATGGGGATTTAAAGGCAGACAGCCTTGTTGATATGTGGAATGTGATAGAGGGAGTAGCAAATTTCCTTAATGAAGACAAGGGAGTGAGATTTTGTAGGAAAGATGAGAACAGTACAAATTATTACTCTTCTTTAGAACTTCTTATAGACGAAGAAGAGAAGTATCTTCCGTCTGATAATGAAATGGTGAAGCTCTTATTCAGACTTTTGGAACTTGCAGAACAAAAGTGTAACTTCATTCTGCTTCCAAGCGAAGATATGAGGCAGGCTAGGTATAGCCTGACAAAGGAGAATGGAGAGGAAGTACATTTATACAGACAAATTCCAGCAATGCTTTATCACATTTTTGAAAATGAAACTTTAGGCAGGTATTTTGAAAATGAAACAGAGGCTATAAATTGGGTTGAAAGAGAAGAACTGTCACATGGATATGATGGTAACAGTATAAATAAAACAAGAGTCAGACCTTTCATAGTAGGGCTGGAACCCCAAACAGCCAAGCCTCTTACCGGTGCAGTTGAACTTAGAGAGAGTCTTTTGTATATGGTGTGGTTTCTTAAATTCAGAAGAGATTTATTTGAAATATTGGACAGTAAGAAAATTACACTGGGAAGTTTACTTGATTTTGGAAAAAAGCTGATAAAAAAAGATAATGAAGTTTCAATTTTTTCTTCAGATAATCTTTATCCACATGACAGAAAGTAATTATTTAAAAATATAAGGCTATAAGACCTGTGATTGGTTTTATGGTCTTTTATATTTTAGAAACAATAGACATTGAATGAAACTTAGATTATACTTTTTATAATGATATTGGTGTAAGAAAGGAAGAAACTATGGAGAAGTTTGTTAGTAAGTTGAAGTTAAAAGATATAAGAAGTTACATTTCAAAAATAGATCCTATTCAGATATTGCAGGAAGATAATTCTTATGAAAACTTTGATGATATTTCAAAGGTGTCTGCGAAGTACGATGAGTATTATGTTTTGGGATTTGGGGTGATTAAGGAAATTAAGAGTGAATTTTCAAACCTAATACAAAGTACAAATAGTTCTTCCTTTGTTCCTTGCTTGGAGATTTTAATTAGCAAGGAGAATAAAGAAAGGAAATGGAATTGAAAATAATTTATTGTGTGAGCGACATTCATGGTTGCCTTAATGAATTTAAAGAAGCTTTAGAATTCATTGATTTATCTGGGAATAACAAACTCATATTGCTGGGAGATTATGTTCATAGAGGATTTGACAGCTACGGAGTTTTAGAAGAAATTATGAGACTCCAAAGGGAATATGGTAATGATAAGATTATAGTTCTAATGGGTAATCATGAGGAAATGTGTATAAGAGGCAGTGTGCCTATTGAGAGTTCAAATTATTCTGATATATTTGATGAGAATTTAGAAAAGAAATACATAAGTTGGATGAAAAATCTTCCGTTGTATTATATAGAAGGAAACAATATTTTTAGCCATGCAGGTCTAGATGAGAAAAAAACGAAGGAAATTTGACATTTAAAACGAGATGTTGATAAATACTTGTTTCTGTGGAAATTCCTCCCGAACTTGGAAGATTTAATGATGGAATGAAAATAATAGCAGGCCATGTCTATACTTCTGAGATAGCACATAACCCCCAATATCATGATATTTATTATGATGGAGAATCACATTTTTATATTGATGGGAATGTTTTGGAACATCATATATTGAATATATTAAAAAAATAGATGTGGAAAAACGAGAAATACTTTCAGATAGATTATAGAGGAGAATATCCTGTTTTTGCCATTCGAAGAATGAAATTTTTAAGGGTTATTTATATATATAAGAGTTATATTTTTATGCTTATGGAGTTTATATTATCATAAAAAAATTTATTTTTAAGCACAACATAAGAACTCATGTTCGGAACTTCTTGCAAATAGGCATTTAATCTGCTATACTAAATTGTCGATGAAATAATTTTGTTATGTTTTAACATAACTTATATATTTGTATTACAAGTGCGGAGGTATGAAATTGTTTATAAAATGTCTGGCGGTAGGTATAGGAGGATTTTTGGGTTCTGTTTTAAGATATCTGCTGTCTGAAATTCCCATTAAACAAATAAATTACCCTGTAAATACGCTTATTACCAATATAATAGGAGCTGTAATTATAGGAATGGTTATTTCTTATGCCGATAAAACAGGTATGAGACCTGAGAAATTATTGCTCTTAAAAACAGGTTTTTGCGGTGGATTAACCACATTTTCTACATTTTCGTATGAAGCTTTTAGCCTTATCGAAAAGGGAGAGTTTTTGTCGGCAGGAAGCTATATTTTTTTATCCATAGCTTGTAGTATAGCAGGAGTATATTTAGGACTTAGGATGGTGTAATAATTTATGAGTGAAAATTATGACGGAAGTCAGATAGTTATATTAGAAGGACTTGAGGCGGTTAGAAAACGCCCGGGTATGTATATAGGAAGCACAGGCACAAGAGGACTTCACCACCTTATATGGGAAATCCTTGACAATGGTATAGATGAGCATCTTGCAGGCTTTTGTTCTCAAATTGACCTTATTCTTAGAAATGATGGTGGTATAACCATAAGGGACTATGGAAGAGGTGTACCTGTAGATATCCATCCAACCAAGAAGATACCTACGGAAAGAGTTGTATATACAGTTTTACATGCAGGAGGTAAGTTCTCAGGCGGAGCATACAAGGTGTCAGGCGGACTTCATGGAGTGGGTGCTTCTGTAGTAAATGCACTTTCTACCAAAATGATAGTTGAGATAAGAAGAGACGGCAATGTTTATGTGGATGAGTATGAAAACGGCGGACATCCTGTAACTACCCTTGTTAAAGGTGAACTCCCTGCTGTTAAGACATGCAAAAAGTCAGATAGGGGAACAAGTGTTACATTTTACCCTGATGATACTATCTTTGAAACCATTGAATTTAAGGCTGATATTATTAAGAAAAAACTTAAAGAGACAGCTTTTTTAAATAAAGGGCTTAAACTAAACTTTAAGGATGAAATTACAGGTGAAGAAAAGACTTATGAGGAAAAAGACGGAATTAAAAGCTATGTAAAATACATCAATCGTGAAACGGAAGTAATTCATGACGAGGTTGTATATGTAGAGGGCGAGTCGAGTGACATTGAGGTTGAAGTGGCATTTCAGTATACCAACGGTTTTTCGGAGCAGATAAATGCCTATTGCAACCGTATAAATGTAGTAGATGGTGGAACTCTGGTTACGGGCTTTAAGACTGCACTTACAAGGGTTATGAACCAGTATGCGAGAGAGCTTGGCTATCTTAAAGGCAAGGATGATAATTTTGACGGAAAAGATATACGTAACGGTATAGTTACAATCATTTCGATAAAGCACCCTGATCCACAGTTTGAGGGACAAACCAAGACCAAACTTGGCAATACTGATGCCAAGACAGCGGTAGAAGAAGTAGTTTCAAAGGAAATCGTAAGATATTTTGATAAAAACATAGAGGTGCTTAAGTCCATTCTTGACCTTGCGCAGAAGTCCTACAGTGCAAGAACTGCCAGTGATAAGGCAAGAAATGCAGTACTTAAAAGCTTAAACGACTTTGATGTAAAGAGTAAGCTTGCATCCTGTTCGTCTAAAAATGCTGAAGAATGTGAGATTTATCTTGTGGAGGGAGATTCGGCAGGAGGTACGGTTAAGACAGCCAGAAACCGTAAGACACAGGCTGTTCTTCCGCTTCGCGGTAAAATCTTAAATGTGGAAAAGGCGGCACTTGAGAAGATACTTGTAAATAATGAGATAAAGTCGATGATAGCTACCTTTGGCTGCGGTATAGGTGATGAATTTGATATAACTAAGCTTCGCTATGATAAGATTATTATTCTGACAGATGCGGATGTAGACGGTGCTCATATAAGTACTCTTTTGCTTACATTTTTCTATAGGTTTATGCCTGACCTTATTAAAGAAGGTAAAATATACAGAGGGCTTCCACCACTATATAAGGTAGACTATGAGGAAAGCGGAGCCAAAGTCTTAGAAGAGAAAAAGCTTGGAGAAGGGCAGCTTGATATATTCCAGTTTGGAGTAGGAGAGAAGATTTCTGAAAAACAGCCTAAGACTAAGTCAGGCAAGAAGAAAAAGAAGTCAGAATATATCTTCAATGACTATGAGCTTGAAAAATTTAAGAAGAATAAAAACCGTAAAATCCTTGAAATACAGCGTTACAAAGGTCTTGGAGAGATGGATGCCAGCCAGCTTTGGGAAACAACCTTAGATCCTAAGACACGCTCGCTTGCAAGGATAGATATAAGTGATACAGTTGAAGCAGATGAGGTTACAAGTCTGCTTATGAGCAGTATAGTTCCACCAAGACGTGAATTTATTATGAACGAAGCTAAGTATGCGAAGGTGGACATATAATAAAAATAGAAAATTGGTCATAATTATCTACAGGTGTAGAATGTAAAAGCAAAAGCCAGTGCTAATTTGAAGATTAATTTTGCGTGTAGCTAACAAACAGATTCCGAAGGATGTCACTAAGCCTGGATTTGTGCTAACTAAAGCTTAAGCTATTCTTTATCAACAGAAGTCAAATACTGTGGAAGTCTGATTTTGATAGTTTAAAAAGAAGTATTGTAGATAATCAGGACTAATCTATAGGAAGTGGAAAGTATGGTAACAGAAGAAAACATTATAATTCAGGATTTCTCAGAGGAAATGAAAAATTCCTACAGAGATTATTCCGTAAGCGTAATTATATCAAGAGCCCTGCCTGATGTAAGAGACGGTCTTAAGCCGGTTCAGAGAAGAATACTTTATGCCATGAATGAGCTGGGGCTTGCACCGGATAAACAGCATAGAAAGTCAGCACGTATAGTCGGAGATACCATGGGTAAATATCATCCGCATGGCGACTCTTCTATATATGATGCCCTTGTGCATATGGCTGAGGAATGGTCTATGTCAGTGCCGTTGGTTGACGGACATGGAAACTTTGGCTCTATAGACGGCGACTCGGCTGCGGCTATGCGTTATACGGAGGCCAGGCTTTCAAAGGGAGCTATGAACCTGCTTACAGGGCTTGACAGGAATCTTGTTGACTTCGTGCCAAACTTTGACGAGAGAGAGAAAAAGAACCTGTTATACTTCCTGCTAAGCTGCCATTTCTTCTGATAAACGGAACTACAGGTATAGCTGTAGGTATGGCTACCAATATACCTCCGCACAATCCGGGTGAGATTATAAGGGGAGCAATAGCCCTCTTAGACAATCCTGAACTTACCACAGAAAAACTGATGAAGTACATACCGGGACCGGATTTTCCAACCGGCGGTATCATAGCCAATGCAGATGAGATTGCAAATATTTACGAAAACGGCGAGGGCAGACTTCGTGTAAGAGGAAAGTATGTAATAGAAGACGGCGAATACGGCAAGAAAAATATAGTTATAACTGAAATTCCTTTTACCTCTACAGGCAACAAGTCCAGGCTTGTAGAAAGTCTTGTAAACCTTATGAAAGATAAGGTGTTTGATGAAATAGCGGATGTAAGGGATGAATCTTCATCAGATGTCCGCATAGTGGTAGAGGTTAAGAAGGGAAGAAATGTAGAAAATCTCCTTAACGGAATATTTAAGAAAACTCCTTTGGAAGATACCTATTCTGTAAATATGCTTGCAGTAAGGGACAAGCAGCCAAAGGTATTTTCTCTAAAGGGCATCTTAGAAGAATTTTTAGGCTTTGAAGAAGAGCTTTATACCAAGGAATATACACATTTACTGGAAAAAGCAAAATCCAGGGCAGAGGTTGTGGAAGGCCTTATCAAGGCTGTAGATGTAATTGACCTTATTATAGAGGTGCTTAGAGGTTCAGAGTCTGTAAAACAGGCAAAGGACTGTCTTGTAAATGGTAATATAGCGGAAATAAAGTTTAAGAGTGAGGCATCAAAAAAGGCTGCGAAGGAGTTTGATTTTACCGAGCCACAGGCTGATGCAATACTTGCTATGCCGCTTAGCAGACTTATAGGGCTTGAAGTCTTAAAGCTTTCTACAGAGGCAGAAAGCCTTAAAATAATATTGAAGAATATAATAAAATATTATCCGATAAAAATGAGCTTCATAGGGTAATAAAGACTGATTTGAAGGCAAATGTAAAGAACTTTGAAAAGCCAAGACGTACTGAGCTTTTAAATGAGGAGAAGCAGGTATATGTGGAAGAAGTAAAAGAAGAGGATGTATATGTACTGATAGACCGCTTCGGCTATGCTAAGAGTGTGGATGTAAGCAGTATTTCAAAGGCAAATGAAGAGGCTCTTAACGAGTATCCGACTAAAATCCTGATGAAAAATACTGACAGAATCTGTATATTTACAGCAAGCGGAAATATGCATCAGGTCAAGGCTAAAGACATACCTAAGGTCAGACTTAGGGACAAGGGAACCTTAGTCCACAATATTTCAAAGGTGGGCAAGGAGGAGATTATACTTTATACCTCTTTTGCAGAGCTTTTTGAGTCCATGGTTTTCTTTGCTACCAAAAAAGGCTTTGTAAAGCTTGTTTCAGGTGTTGAATTTGATACAAACCGTTCCGTAATGCTTGCAACCAAGCTTGAAGACGGGGATGAGCTGCTAAGTGTAAGGGTATTAAGCGCGGCAGAAATTCTTTCACATGACCTCAGGGTTTATATGCTCACGAAGAAAAAGCTAGGGCTCTCCTACCTACTTGATGAAGTGGTGGAAATGAAGAAAAGCGGCAGAGGAGTTAAGGGCATCAGTCTTGCCGAAGATGATGAGATAAAAGGTGTGGCTGTTGAGTCAGTGCTACTACAGAAGTAGAATTTGATGGTGACAGCTATAAGGTAGCTAAGTTCAAGCTTAAAAAGAGGGCTGCTAAGGGAGATAAAATTAAGTAAGCTGTCTGGTGAGAGTTACAAACAGAAGAAAAGGAGGAGGTGCTTATGCTTACACTAAGTGGATATTATGATGGTAATACTGTACAGGCGTTGGAAAAGATACAGGCAAAGAAAAATCAAAAAGTGATAATTACAATTTTGGATGAATTTATTGAAGAAAGTCCAAAAAAAATCAGAACCACCGAAGCTGCGAAAGGCTCACTGGCAAAGTATGCTAATCCTGAATTATGGGATAAAGAGGGAACTGCCTGGGAAGAAGAAGTAGGTGAAAAGTATGGTAATGCTTGATGCAAATGTTATCTTGAGATATATTCTAAATGATAACGAGGATATGGTTTTAGAAGCTACAGAAGTAATAAAAAGTAAAGATGTTATAGTCACAATAGAGGTTATTGCTGAAGTAATATATGTACTTAAAAGAATATATGGAGTTGATAAGCAGGAGATAACAGAGTCAATTCTTGATTTTATTTCGGATATAGATGTTGTGGAAAAAGATGTTCTTGTGCTTGGTGTTGAAACCTATGCAGAGAAGAATCTTGATTTTATAGACTGTATCTTATATGCATATAAATGTATAAAGGGTTATGATGTATTTACATTTGACAAAAAATTAAAAAAACTCTTATTGTAAATAACGTTGTGTTGAAAAGGAGAATGCCATGAAAACAGTTAAAGACAGGTTCTTAAAATATGTATCATTTGATACCCAGTCACAGGATGGGGTGGAGGAAGTACCAAGTACAGCCAAACAGCTTAAACTTGCAAAATTTTTGGTAGAGGAGCTTAAGGAGCTTGGACTTAGTGAAGTAGAACTTTTAGACCATGGCTATGTATTTGCAACCCTGCCTGCCACAACAGATAGAGATTTACCTGTACTTGGTTTTATCTCACATATGGACACCAGCGATGCCATATCAGGAGCCAATATTAAACCACGTGAAATAGAAAACTATGACGGTAAGGACATAGTGCTAAATGAGGCTCTGAACGTAGTTATGAAGGTCAGTGATTTTCCTGTACTGCCTGAATTTAAGGGAGAGACACTTATAGTAACTGACGGAACTACCCTGTTGGGAGCTGATGATAAGGCTGGAATTGCTGAGATTATGAGCATGGTGGCTTATTTTAAGGAACACCCTGAGATTGAACATGGAAAAATCAGGATAGGATTCACGCCTGACGAAGAAGTGGGCAATGGTACAAAATACTTTGATGTAGATAAGTTTGGAGCTGACTATGCCTATACAGTAGATGGTGGAAGGCTTGGAGAGCTTGAGTATGAGAACTTCAATGCGGCAAGCGGAAGAGTGATTATAAACGGTGTGTCTATCCATCCGGGCTCAGCCAAGTGGAAGATGAAGGATGCAATCAGAATAGCTATGGAATTTCAGGCAATGCTTCCTGTGTATGAAGATCCTTATTGTACCGAGGGTTATGAAGGATTCTTCCATATAACTGAAATAGAAGGAAATACCGAAAAGACTAAATTAAATTATATAATCCGTGACCATGATGCGGATAAGTTTGAAGCTAAAAAGGCATTGTTTGCAAAAGTTGGTGAGTTTATTAATGCTAAATATGGTGAGGGTACAGCGGAGGTTCAGATTACAGACTCATATCACAATATGAAAGAAATGGTTGAGCCCAATATGCACCTTGTGGAAAATGCAAAGAAAGCCATGCTTGAACTTGGTATAGAGCCTAGAGTAGAGCCAATAAGAGGCGGCACAGACGGAGCATCACTTTCATATATGGGACTTCCTTGCCCTAATATCTGTACAGGCGGTATGAATTATCATGGAAAATATGAATTTGTATCGGTAGATGCAATGTTTAAGATAGTGGAACTACTTAAGAAAATAGTGCTGATTTATGCTGAGTAATGGGGATTGTATTTTTACCTTGACTTATCCATAAAAATATATTATTATATGTTTGTATCAAGATAGAAATCCAATTGACACAAACGAACCCCCAGAGCCTGTTACTCTGGGGGTTCTTCCTTATTTTAGACGGTTAGGCTTCCGCTTGGGCTAATTGTCGTTATCTTTGCTGTTTAACCACTTGCAAATACAATAACTAATCATATCTGCCGTAACAGCAATTGCGATAGAAATTATTATCTCCAATTGACACACCTCCCTTCTGATGTCATATTGGGAGAGCGACAACAAAAAGATTATACCATAAAAAGTTAATAAAGAACAGATGTTTTGATGCTGAATGAAAATAATTTTAGCTTGACTTATTTTTTCAAATAGTTTATCATGAATCCGGATTAAGGATAGATATCCAACTAATACAAACGAACCCCCAGAGATGCTGCTCTGGGGGTTCTTCCTTATTTTAAACGGTAAGGCCTCCGCTTGGGCTAATTGTCTTTCTCGTCACTGTCTAACCACCTGCAAATACAATAACTAATTATATTCGCCGTAACAGCAACCAGGATAGATATTATTATCTCCAACTAATACACCTCCCTTCTGATGTCATATTGGGAGAGCGACAACAAAAAGATTATACCATAAAAAACCAACAAAGAACAGATGTTTTGGTATCAAGTAAAAAAATTATAGATTATTCTAAACAATTACTAATAAATCTCTGGTATTGCCCGATATAATTAATATAAGTTCCAAGACAATTTTCTACCTCACACATATTAGCTTTCTTCAAGGATGAAGAAGGTTAGTTTTGTTACACAAAAACAAAGCAAACTGCAAGGAGGTAGTTATGAGAATTGTAAATAGCAATATTTCTATGTCATCATCAAGAGAATTTTCACAAGGTGTAAGGGCGACTTCAAGAAACCGTCTTTTATCTGTATCAGCAAATTCATCTTCCCCACCAACAAGAAACAGAGAGAAAAATACTACTTTTGAATTTAGCGGTAAATCATTTTCAGAAGGCAGAAGATTTAACAGTTATACAAATGACGGTAGAAAGCAAAGTTATACAAGCAGCGGATACAGCATAGAACATCAGGCAATTAAGGCAAAGCTTAAAATAATTGAGAAAGAAGAGAAGGCTAAAGAAGAGGTTAATAAGTTAGGTGAAGGACTTGGCGGATTAAGTCTTGAAAGCATAAAGAAAAGTCTGATGGATGATATAAAAGGGGAAGAAGCAAAGCTGATTAAGAAAATAGTGGAAGCCATAAAAAAATTTATGGATGAGCTTCAGGGTAAAAAGCCAAATATTAAAGAAAATGATAAAGACAATGAAATTATGAGCCTTAGCGAGATTCTTAAGAGATATAGCGTAGAAGATAAAAATTCAGTAAGTTCATCTTCGTCAGCAGCAGGTTCATTTTCTATAAACAGGATAGAAGCAGTATTTGAGGAGACCTTATCTTATGTAGAAACCGAAGTTACTTCATTTGAGGCACAAGGAAGTGTTATGTCTGCAGATGGACGCAAGATAGATTTCAAAATGGAAATGGGCATGTCCAGGGCTTATGCTGAAGTTCAGGGAACGAGAAGATATTCAGAGTTTAATTTTAAGGATCCATTAGTAGTAAATCTTGAGGGAGATGCGAAAGATATAACTACCAGGAAATATGATTTCGACATAGATGGAGATGGAGAAAAAGATAAAATATCATTTGCCGGCAGGGGTAGTGGCTTTCTTGCGCTTGATAAAAATGGAGATGGCAAGATAAATGATGGAACAGAGCTTTTTGGTACCAGGAGTGGTGATAGTTTTAGCGACTTGGCTGCATACGATGATGATGGAAATGGCTGGATAGATGAAAATGATAAAATATTTATGAAGCTTTTAGTGTGGAGCAAAGACGAGGATGGGGAGGATGAGCTTGTTCCAATTGCAAAAAAAGGCATTGGTGCCATATACCTTGGCAGAACAAATACTGAATTTTCTATAAAAGATATGGATAATAACACACAGGCGATAGTAAGAAAAACCGGTATTTTCCTTAAAGAAAGCGGCGAAGCAGGCTCCATTAAACAAATAGATTTAGTAGTCTAATTGTGCAAAAATACATATATTTGAATAAATTAAATATATTTTATTGACATTTTGCACAAATTATGTTAAAATAACTACGTCGACAAGAGAGTAGGAAGACGAATGAGATCTGTAGTAAAAATAGAATCATACATCTGGAGATTTCAGTTTGGGATGATATAGAAAAAGATAACAATACACGCATTTTACGTATGTATATGCCTTGTAATGTTATCTTTTTCTTTTGTTTTGCTTAATAAAAGCAGAAATTCTGCCGAAATAAATAGTGTAGTAATAATAATCTGATAAAGGGGTGCTTATGCAGATAAATAGATTAAAAGATAATAAAATACTTGAAGTGGGTCTTAAGGATACAGAAAAAAAGAAATTAGAGAGCAGGAAGCTGCAAATGAGAAAGTAAGTCTGGGTGAAGCATTTAATAAAAATATAAGGACTAAAGTTATGACCTATGGCGATACAGTTAATAAGCTTAAAGAAGAAGACAGGGCAATATCAAAATTTAAGGAAGAGGCTGAAAAGACTGTAGAAACCCTTGAATATAACGCAAAAGTTTTATCTCCTGAGATGATGAAAGAACTTGAGGAGGAGGGAGTATCTGCTACAGATTCTGATGCTGACCTTGTTAAAAAGAGTATAGAAAATATAGTTCAGAACAGGGAAATCAGAAAGGAAAATCTTGCTAAACAAGTAAAAAAACTTAGTGAAAATGCAGAGAATATAAAAGAAATTTCTTATGGAAACATAGAGGATGGCAGACTTGCCAAACAGCTTGAGCGTTCCGGCATGGCTGTGACTAAAGAAAATATTGAAAAATTTTCAAATGCTGTGGATTTTGCAAAAGATGTAATAAAAAATATAAATGAACCGGCTATAAGTCACATGATAGAAGCTGATCTGCCTGAAACCATATCTAATATTTATAAATCAGAACATACAGAGTCATATAGTGAAGTATCACAGACAGTAGAAAAAGAAGAAATTTGGTTCAAAATAGAAAATCAGGCTGTGAATCTTCTAGAAAGTAAGGGAGTAACCGCAGATAAAGACAGTCTTGGCGCGGCTAAGTGGCTGTTTACCAAGGGGATGGAGATTACTCCTGCAAGTGTAGCAAAGTATTTAAGTCTTAATGAGTTAAAGAATGGAGCAGAAACTGCTGAAGGGATAGAAAAGTTAACAGATAAGCTTGCAAAAGGAATTTCTGAGGGAAGAGAAGCAGCCGATGCTATAGTTGGTACAGCTAATTATAGGCAGGCAGGTTATGTGGTTAATTATTTCAGACGAACTACAGAAATAACAATTACAGAAATAAGCCAGAGAGGAAACCTTGAAGAAATAAGGCTTAAGCTTACCGAACAATCAGCATTAAGTATGTTGAATAAGGGAATAAAGATAGATGTAACAGATCTTAAGGGGCTTGTAGACAATCTTAGAAAAGAAGAGGAAAGCTATTATAAGGGCTTGCTTGACGGTGCTGTAACATTGGAAAATGGTAAAACTCCGGATGGTGTAAAAGCCGCCAGTGATACTACATCTAGTATAGAGCTTTTAAGAAGTGTGGTATCTATACGTTCATATGCTCTGACAAGAACCTATGAATCTGAGTATAAGACGGGTGCAGTTTCAGCTGCCTACAGAGAAGAGACAAGGATTACTCTGGCTTCCTATCACGAGTCAGGTATGGCTTATGAAAAGGGAGCAACTGAAATAAGAGCTGACTTGGGTGATAGTATCCGCAAAGCCTTTGGTAATATTGATGAGGTTCTAAGTGAGAATAATTTAGAACTTACAGATGCAAACAGAAAGGCAGTAAGGCTGCTGGCATATAATAAAGCAGAGGTAAATGTTGAGTCCGTAACAAAGATGAAGGTAGCTGCTACACTTACCGAAGCAGCTTTAAAAGAACTAAAACCGGCTACAGTGGCAGGACTTATAAAGTCTGGTATCAATCCGCTTGATCTGGATATGAAAGAACTGCTTAACAGGGCAAAAGAAATAAATGAAAAAGTACTGCCGGGTGATGAGAAGTACAGCCGTTATCTTTATAATCTGGAAAAAAGCGGGGAAGTAAGTGAGACAGAGAGAGAAGCCTATATAGGGATTTACCGTCTGCTTAACCAGATTGAAAAAGGTGATGATGCAGTGGTAGGAAGTGTAAGCCTTACCAATCAGAATCTTACTCTCAGAAATATGCTTTCGGCAGTAAGAAGCAGGAAACTTGGCAGCTTTAATGAAAAAGTAGATGAGACTTTTGGAGAGCTTACAAAGGTGCTTGGTGGTGAAGGACGGATAGATAATCAGATAGACATAGCTTATGCCAAGTTGCTTGCAGGAGAGCTTAAAGAAAGTCTTTCAGAAGTGGAAGATGATTATTATAAAGATAAAGAAGCAGAACTGGAGAGAGAGATACAGAGTGCTGATGTAGAAAAAATGCTTGATGGCAGAGCTGAAATTACATTTGCTAATTTAGCTGCACAGATGGATATTTCAAGGGGGAGAAGGAGCCTGTCAGGGATTGTATCAGAAATGTCACGTGAAGAAAAGCGTGAAGTAAATGACCTATCTTCCAAATTTATTGATGAGTTTGATGGAGAACGTTTTGTGGCAGAAAATGAGAAGGCTGTGACAGATTTACTTAGCAAAAAAGTGACCAGGATGATGGAAACTGAGAGTATTACATATGATAAGTTAAAAGGGTTAATGGCAGTCAAAAAAACAATTGCACTTTCTGTTAAGAGAGAAGAAAGTAAAAGCTATGATATACCGTTTATTTATGATAAAGATAAACTGGCAGATATTTCTATTACAATCAGAAAAGGAAGGGCAGAAGCTGATAAAGGTAAGGTTGGCATTGTTTTAACTACCGGTGAAGACAGAGTGACATCAGAGTTTAGGATTGTGAGTGAAAGAATTACAGGCTATTTCAAAACTGAATCAAGAGAAAGTCTGGAGGACCTTAAAGCTAATGAGGAAGAACTTAGACGAAGGCTTTCAGAAATGAAGATGGAAATTGGAGAAATTTCTTATCATTTGGGTTATGGCACTTCACAAATTACAAATTCTGACGATATATATAGTGACAATGTTAAAACTTCTGATATATATAGAACAGCAAAGGTTGTGACATCCCATGTCTTAAAAGTTCTTGGCATCAGAGAGTAGAAAATGAGGATAGAAGATGAGAATAAATAATAATATTTCAGCACTTAGGGCAAACACAAATCTTAGCAGAGTAGATAAAAAGCTTTCAAAAAGTACAGAGCGTCTTTCATCAGGGTATAAGATAAATTCAGCTTCTGATGACGCAGCCGGATTTTCCATCTCAAGAAGAATGCGTACCCAGATCAGATCTCTTGAACGTGCTTCCCAAAATTCTGCTGATGGAATTTCAGTTATACAGACTGCAGAAGGAGCACTTAATGAAGTGAGTGCTATGCTTGGCAGAATGAAGGAGCTTGCTGTACAGGCTGCCAGTGATACTAATTCCGGTGAGGACCGAGATGCCATTCAGAAAGAAATAAACCAGCTCAGTGCTGAGATAGACAGGATATCTGCAGATACTGATTTCAATACGAAGACACTGTTAAACGGAGAGGCAAACAGAAGGTCTGTAACTAAAAATAGCGGAGTAAATGTTATTAATTCTACTGAAGCAGTACCTGAGGGAAAGTACAAGCTTACTGTTGAAGAAGATCCTAAGAAGGCTGTATATGCAAGTGATGGTTCAGTAGATGGAAGCGCTTTCGGAGAAGATTCTACTATACAGGGAAGAGTCATTATTAATGGTGAAGTAATAAATATTAACAAGGGAGATTCTATAGAAACTGTTCTGAATAAATTAAGAATAGGGGCAGAAAGAGCAGGACTCAGTCTGGCAGGTAATGGTGGAGGTCCTGATGCGGACGGAGAAAAGCTATATGGAGGCTATACGGCGGAGGAACTGGATGATGGAGCAAGCCTGCTTTTTGTATCTAAGGCATATGGAAGCAAGGCAAAAGTAGATATAAAGTAGAGGGTACAGCAGTCAAGGATAAGGATGGTAATGAAATTTCTGCTGAAGATAATGCGGATCTGCTTGCTAATGCGCTTGGACTTCCAAGAAAGATGGAGCCAACTGAAGTAAAAAAAGGCAGTGATGCCAAAGTGACTCTTGATGAGGGATTCAGCAGAACTGCTACGGTAAGAACTGAAGGTGATAAAGTTGTAGTAAAGGACAAGGGCGGCTTTGAGATGGAACTCAAAGTAAATGACTACACGACTGAAGGTGATAAGGGTGGAGAAGTTGACCTTGAGGTATTAGATGCCGGATATATGACATTACAGCTGGGCGCTAATACAGGTGAAAACCTTGACATAAGTATAGGAAGAATAGATAGTGAAACCCTTGGGCTTAAAGGTTTGAATATAAGAACTCATGAGGAGGCAGAAAGCGCCATATCAAAAGTAGATGCTGCCATAAGCATGGTATCAGCTGAACGTGCTAAGCTTGGTGCTTATCAGAACAGGCTTGAGCATACAATACTAAGTGTGGATGAAACTACAGAGAATATGACGAGTGCATTTTCAAGAATAATGGATACAGACATGGCAGAAGAAATGACAGAATATACACAGCAGAAGGTGCTTTCACAGGCAGGCACAAGTGTACTTGCACAGGCAAATGAGCGTCCTAATACCGTACTTACCCTGCTACAGAGCAACTAACCGGAGGTAACTTAGTTTGAAAGCTGAGTCTGTAAAAATATATACAAGAAGAGTAACTTCTGCAAATAAAAGTGAGATTATTGTTATAATGTATGATATAATAGAAGAAAATCTCACTTTGGCAGAAGAGGCACTTACTAAAGGTGACAGTTTAACCTTTAAAAAAGAATTAAAGCAGGCAGTTTCCTTCGTTAAGGAGCTACTTATAAATTTAGATATGAGTTATGAGGTGAGCAAGAATCTTGCAAGCCTTTATATCTATGTAATGAAATGCCTTAACTTTGCACTGGTGAGTGGAAAGAAAGAGGAGATAGAGGCTGCAGGAAAGGTTTTAAGAAAGCTTGGAGTAAGTTTTAGAGAGATAGCTAAGACCGATAAGTCAGAGCCTGTTATGGAAAATACCCAGCAGATTTATGCGGGCATTACCTATGGAAGAGGTCTGGATTTAGATGAAACCTTAGTTAATCCTACCTATGAAAACAGAGGCTTTCGTGCTTAACTTACAGCTCGATTAAATGTATGAAAAAAAGAATATTTTTATTATTAATTTTTAGCTTTATTTTTTTGGTAATGGCTACAACACCGGGAAAAAAATAGTTCACATAGAGGCAGCCCCCAAGTCGTGGGAAGCCTTTTGAAGTGAACTCTTTTTTTGTGGAACAGGATGTTTTGCAGGAAAATGTGACAAGTGGAGCAACTGTTACTGTACTCTTTGAAACTACAGGTGTAGATAAAAATGCAAAACTAAGCCATACAGTCTATTATTCGGCTGCAAAAACAGGAACCGACTGGTCAGAGATAAAACTAAAAAGTACCGGTATCAGCGGTGAGGAGAAAATAAATGTAAGAGTTCCAAACTCAGGATTTTATTATTTTAAGATAATCTCTAAAAAAAGGCAGGAAAAACTGCAGAGAAGGTGCTTAGCTTACCGGTATACGTGTCAGGAGATGTATCCGTGGCGGGAATAAGTTACATGACAGATAAGCGCAAACAGCCTCTGGTTCAGGGGATATCAGGCAGATATGTAGATGATATTGCAGAGATTACCTGGACAGGTACAGAAAATGGACATTATGTAGTGGGACTATATAATAGCGACAGTATGGAGTTAATTGCAGAAGAATATACTTCAGAAACTATATTTAGTACAGAAATTTCTGAAGAAATAAAAAAATGTAGCTTATTACGTAGCAAATGTAAACAATAATGGAAATAATGGAGATTTTGAACTTTATGAATTGCCAGACAGAAACAGCCCAAATTCCCTTGTCAGATTTCCTGTAAGTGATGTAGCAAATACTGATGAACTTAGTATAGATGTATTATTTACAGGAGAATGTAAGGTAGATATAACTGTAAATGACGCTATAGAAGCAAGTGAATCTGAGGCAAGTGGCACCTATACAGTACCTTTGCCTGAAGGAGAGGTTAAAATTGCTGTAAGAGTAACCGGAGAATCCGGTAATGTCAGAAATTATATAAAAAGAATTAAAAGTTGATACAATAAAGCCCAGAGTGGTACTGGATAAGGTCATAGACGGTGCGGTAACCACAGATAACGAGATAGATATTACCGGTGAGTGTTCTGAAGACGTCACACTTACTATGAACGGACAAAGCAAAAATGTGAAAAAAGGAAGCTTTAGTTTTACACAGAGACTCAGCATTGGTGAAAATGATATAAAGCTCCAGGCAGTAGATGCTGTAGGAAATAAAAGCAATGTAAGGGCGGTAATCACAAGAGAAGCGGAACATAAAAGAAGTTTAAAAGCAACTGTGCTGGTGGGAACAACTTTCGGAGTTATCCTGCTTGCTTACATAATTACTTTTAGCGGATGGATTGCAAAGGAAAAAGGAAAAAAATTGATATAGTTGACAAAAGGCAGTTAGGAAAGTAGACTAAAAAGATAAACTTACATAAAAACAGGAGAAAAAAATGTCAGAGAAAAAACCATATTATATTACCACAGCAATAACATATACATCAGGTAAGCCCCATATCGGAAATACCTATGAGATTATACTTGCAGATGCAATAGCTAGATTTAAGAGAAAAGAAGGCTACGATGTAAGGTTTCAGACCGGAACAGATGAGCATGGTCAGAAAATAGAGACAAGAGCAATCGAAGCAGGCCGGACACCAAAAGAGTTTGTAGACAGTGTGGCGAGAGAGGTTAAACGTCTTTGGGATCTTTGTGGCACTTCTTATGACAGATTTATCCGTACTACAGATGAGGATCACGAGAAGCAGGTACAGAAGATATTTAAGAAGCTGTATGACAAAGGAGACATTTACAAGGGTGCTTATAAGGGAATGTACTGTACAGAGTGTGAAGCCTTTTATACTAATTCACAGCTTACAGACGGAAAATGTCCTGAGTGTCACGGAGAAGTACATCCTGCCGAAGAGGAGGCTTACTTCTTTAAAATGAGTAAATATGCGGACAGGCTTATAGAACATATAAACAATAATCCTGATTTTATAAGACCGGTTTCAAGGAAAAATGAAATGATGAACAACTTCCTGCTTCCGGGACTTCAGGATCTTTGTGTGTCCAGAACTTCATTTAAGTGGGGCATACCTGTGGAATTTGATCCTAAGCACGTAGTCTATGTATGGCTTGATGCCCTTTCAAACTATATCACCGGACTTGGTTATGATGCAGACGGAAACCATGGTGATTTATATAAGAAATACTGGCCTGCGGATCTACACCTTATCGGAAAAGATATTATTCGCTTCCATACAATTTACTGGCCAATCTTCCTTATGGCTCTTGATGTACCGCTTCCTAAGCAGGTATTCGGACATCCTTGGCTCTTGCAGGGTGGCGAGAAGATGAGTAAGTCCAAAGGAAATGTTATCTATGCGGATGATATGGCCTCTCTTTTTGGAGTTGATGCGGTACGTTACTTTGTGCTTCACGAAATGCCTTATGAAAATGATGGTGTAATTACCTGGGAGCTTATGGCAGAACGTTTTAATTCTGACCTTGCAAATACACTTGGAAACCTTGTTAGCAGAACAGTAGCTATGAGTAACAAGTATTTTGGTGGAATAATTGAGTCTACAGGAGTAGAAGAACCTGTGGATAATGAACTTAAAGAAATGGCTACAGCTTGCCTTTCAAAGATAATAGATAAGATGAAAGAACTGCGTGCGGCCGATGCAATTACAGAGATATTTACTTTATTTAAGCGTTGCAATAAATATATAGATGAGACAGAGCCTTGGTTACTGGCAAAAGAAGAAGACAAGCTTCCGCGTCTTAAGGAAGTGCTTTACAATCTTTCAGAAAGTATAATGATAGGAGCTTCACTGTTGTATTCATTTATGCCGGAAACATCCGAAAAGATAGCCAAGGCTTTTAACTCCGAGCTTCGTGAGTTTAGTGAGCTTGAAAAATTCGGTTTACTGAAAAACGGTACAAAGGCAGTAGAAAATCCTGAGATGCTTTTTGCAAGAAAAGATGTAAAAGAGGTACTTGCTGAGACTGAAAAGATAGTAGCAAAACAGAGGGAAGAGTTTGTAAAGACTGGAGAAATCGCTATAAAAAATCTCGTTAAGGCAGGTAAAATGAGTGAAGCCGAAGCTAAGGAGAAGCTTGATGCACTTTTTGGCAGAGAAACTAAGGCAGAAGATAAAGAGGTAATAGACTTAGAGGCTAAGCCTGAGATAGAGTTTGATGACTTTATGAAATGCCAGTTCCAGGTTGGTGAAATAATAAAATGTGAGGAAGTGCCTAAGTCAAAGAAACTGCTTTGTTCCCAGGTTAAGGTAGGAAGCAAGACCTTACAGATAGTTTCAGGAATCAGAAAGAATTATAAGGCAGAGGAAATGGTTGGCAAGAAAGTAATGGTGCTTACCAATCTTAAGCCGGCTAAGCTTGCAGGAGTCCTGTCGCAGGGAATGTTACTTTGTGCAGAGGATGCAGAGGGTAATCTTTCACTTATGACACCGGAAAATTCTATGCCAAGCGGAGCAGGCATCAGATAAAAGAGGAGAGTGAATGGCAGATTTAGGACAGCCACAAAATACAATAGCCATACTTAAAAAGTATGATTTTACATTTCAGAAAAAATTCGGTCAGAACTTTCTTATAGACCCCCATGTACTTGAAAAAATAGTAGATGCGGCTGACATAGGAAAGGATGACCTTGTGCTTGAAATCGGACCAGGCATAGGTACTGTAACCCAGTACCTATGTGAGGCTGCAAGGCAGGTCATAGCGGTAGAAATAGACAGGAAGTTAATAAAAATACTTAAAGATACACTCTCAGCGTATGATAATGTGGAAGTTATCAATGAAGATATTTTAAAAGTAGACATAGCCACACTTGTAGAGGAAAAAAATAACGGAAAGCCTATCAAGGTAGTTTCCAATCTTCCTTATTATATTACCACACCTATAATTATGACCTTGCTTGAAAAAAGAGTGCCGGTTACAGATATGACACTTATGATGCAGGAAGAAGTGGCAAGAAGAATGCAGGCAGCTCCGGGAAACAAAGACTATGGTGCGCTTTCACTTGCGGTCCAGTATTATTCTGTGCCATACATAGCGGCCTTTGTACCACAGAATTGTTTTATGCCGCGGCCTAATGTGGGAAGTGCAGTAGTTAATCTTAAATGTCATAAAAAGCCGCCGGTAGAAGTTATAGATGAGGTGCTTATGTTTAAGTTAATTAAGGCTTCATTTGCACAGCGCAGAAAAACTTTGCAAAACGGACTTACAAACTCTGCTGAACTGGATTTTACAAAAGAAGAAATTACCGAAGCAATACTTAAAATGCAGGAAATGCTCGGTATGAAGCAAAATCCACTTATAAGGGGAGAAACCCTTACACTTAAGGAATTTGCCTGCCTTAGTGATATATTGTCAAAAAAATAAACGAAGAAAGAGAGTGTTTTATGGAACGGACCCGGAAAACAGTGAGAGTGATAATCGTATTTTTAGTGATAATATCATTGGTATCGGTTGCATTTGCACTAAGTCTGCTGACTGCACCAAAGCCTTCTTACAATATCGTTATAGGAGTTGAAGAGCTAAATGAAGGAATGAAGAGTGACAATGCAATACTCATAGATTTGAGAGATGAAAAAGACTATGAAGAGGGGCATATAGAAGGGGCAATAAATATGCCGTATATAGATGGCGGTATAAAAATGCTCAAATATTTAAAAGAGACCTCAGATACAAAACGTAAACTGTATCTTATGTGCTACCATGGCAACAGATCAGGCATGGCATTTAATCTTCTCAGAGATGAAGGATACACAAACTTAAACTATGTAAAATTCGGCTACGAAGAATATGTAAATACAATGGGAAGTAAATTCAAGCCTGTAATAGGTGAGTGCCCATGCAAGAATTATGGTTGATATAAAGGTTGGAGACTGAGTTGAAACATAAATATTTGAAACCCATGCACATTATGATGATGAATGGTATGATGAAGATAGAAAAGAGCTTATAGCAAGGCTTTTAGATACTGATATATCTTTTATAACAAACATTGGGGCAGATTTAGAAACAAGCAGAAATTCAGTAAGACTTGCCGGAGAATTTGACAGAGTACTTGCCGCTGTAGGAGTACATCCGGATGAGATAAGCTGTCTTGAAGCTTTGCCTGAGGGTGAAGGCATAGAAATTCTTAGAAAACTTTCAGCTAATCCTAAGGTAGTTGCCATAGGAGAGATTGGACTTGATTATTTTGAAAGAGAAGCTGGTGAAAAAAAATGAGGTGGTAAGACAAAGACAGAAATATTGGTTTTTAGAGCAGTTAAAACTTGCAAAAGAATTAGATAAGCCTTATGTTATACATAGCAGGGATGCTGCTGAGGATACTTACAATATACTTAAGGAGTCTGGTTATAACAAAGGAGTAATCCATTGCTATTCCTATTCGCCGGAAATGGCAGAAAGATTTGTAAAGCTTGGATTTTATATCGGGATAGGCGGAGTGGTTACATTTAAGAATGCAAAGAAGACAAAGGAAACTGTAAAAAAGATAGGGCTTAAGCACATAGTGCTTGAAACGGACTCGCCTTATCTGTCGCCCGTGCCATTTAGGGGCAGCAGAAATGATTCGGGTAATATTAAATATGTTGTAAGAGAGATTGCCGGGTTATTAGAGGTTGAAGAAGAAGAAGTTATAGAACTACATTTAACAATGCTGTGCAACTATACGGATTGGAGGATAAGGCTTATGTCAAATTATGTTGAGATTGAATCCACGTCGGGACTTGATATGGCAGTTAGACAGTCTCTTAAGTTTAAGACAGGTAATTTTGTATGGAGGGTAAGGTTCAATACCCCGCTTGATCCAAGGACAGTAAACAGTAATACTATGTATGTGACTTCGGCTTCCGGTATGCTTAAGGTTAATATAAGTTATGATTCATCCAGAAATGAGGTACAGATAGAGCCTCTTGAACCATATGCAAAGGATGAAGTTTATTCTCTTCATATAACCAAGAAAGTAGCTTCTAAAGGTCAGAAAAAAATTAAAAAGAAGAAATTGAAGTACAGTTTAAATTATAAGTCTTTATTAGTCTGAAATATTCTTAGTTTTGTCTGAAAAATTTTTTGTTGATAAGTTATAAAAAAAGAACTAAAAATAATTCACACAAAAAGAATTTTTTTAACGAAAATACATGAAAGAATAAAGTTTGCTTGAAAAAAATAATAAAGCTGATAGTAGAATGGGATTAACATATGATAATAAAAAAATACTGTTGTGAGTATTTTTTTATTAGAATGATATTAAAAAAATAAAAATTGGGAGGATGGTTTCTAATGAAACAGGAACAGAAAGCTTCAAAGGGTTCAGCTATTAAAAGTATAGGTATTAAGCTGAGCCTTATTATTGCTGTATTACTTCTTGTGGTTCTTGGTGCAAAAACTGCATATGATGCAGTTCACACTTATAATACTAATCTTACGGACAGAAAGAGCATTGCACTTGAGAGAGCAAAGAAAACAGCCAAGGGTATGGAAAAAGATTTCACAGCTGCCCATCAGGCTGCGGTAGGTATCAACTCAGTGGTTGTTTCAGAAATGATGAACCATAAGAAGCAGGATAGAAAGAGACAGGTGATAATTGATGCTCTTAAAAATGTGATTGAAGATAGTGAAAGCATTGAGGGAGTAGGTGTTTTCTTTGAGCCAAATGCATTTGACGGCAAGGCTGCAAAGTATGCTAATAAGAATGGTAATAAGAGCGGTGCATTATCTGTATATGTAACTAAGGATGGTGTAGACCTTACGGATGACCATGTCGGCAGTCCTTGGTATACAAACGTAATGTCAGCAGGTAAAAGCATAGTTCTTGATCCATATAAGCAGGGTGATAAGATAATTACAACCTATGGTTTTCCTATAAAGTATGACGGTAAGCTTGTGGCGGCCATAAATGTAGACATTGACCTTTCAGGCTTGTCTGAGGAGCTTGCACAGGAGCCTTCAAACGGTGCGGATAATTTTACTGGATTAATATCAGATGATGGAACTATAGCAGCTCACTCAATGAATACAGAGTTAATTATGCAGAATGTTATTTCAAAAATGCCTGCAATACAGAGCATGTTTGAATCGGCTAAGGCAGGAAATGAGAGCCTTAATGTACTTAAGTCCATGACAACCGGAAAAGAATCACAGTATATGCTTGTACCGGTTTCAGTTGAAGGAACTGATACACACTGGGTAATTGCAGCCATCTCTTCAATGTCGTACTTTACCCATGATGCCGTTGTTAGTATGTATGCCAATATAGTTCTTAACATTATTACTATAATTGGTATAGGAGTTGTAATCTTCTTCTTAATCAGAAACTTTATTGCAATACCAATAGCAGTTATAAACAAAGCTATATCTAAATTATCAAATTACAATCTTGATACCTCCGAAGAGAGAGAGAGATACTTACCAAGTATAGGGAGAATCAGGATGAAATTGGTGAAATGACAAGGTCTATAAGGCGCATGGTAGCTAACCTTACAGAAATAGTTTCAAATATAAATTCACATGCCCAGAATACTGCAGCAACAGCTGAAGAGCTTACAGCTACTGCTCAGGCAACATCTGAGATGGCAAATGAAGTATCAACAGCAGTTACTAACATAGCAGATGGAGCTACAAGCCAGGCACAGGATACACAGAGTGCGGCACAGTCCGTTGAGACATCCAATACACTTCTTGGCGAAATGATTGAAACCTTACATGAACTTTCTTCTGCAACAGATACAATAGATAAGTGTAAAAATGAGGGTAATGCTACTCTTAAAGAGCTTATTAAAATATCAGAAGAAAATAGGGAAATATCAACGAAGGTCAGCCATGTCATAGATGAGACAAGCCAGGCGACAGAAAAGATTTCCAGTGCTTCTGAGATGATTCAGTCTATCTCAGACCAGACTAACCTCCTTGCGCTTAATGCGGCTATCGAAGCAGCCAGAGCCGGAGAGGCAGGTAAGGGCTTTGCAGTAGTTGCTGATGAGATTAGAAAACTTGCAGAACAGAGTGCGGGCTTTACAAATGAAATCAGGGCTGTTATTGATGAACTTAAGATTAAGGCTGAGTCAGCAGTCAGTATGATGGAAGATTCTAATAAGATGGTTGCTGAACAGAGCGAAAAGGTTGCTGAGACCAGTGATAAGTTTGAGGAGATTTCAAAGGCGGTTGAGAACTCTAAGGTAATTGTTAATGAGATTAATAAGTCATCAAAGACTATTGAAACTGAGAATAGTAATGTAATTAAGGTGGTTGAAAATCTTTCTGCAATAGCTGAGGAAAATGCAGCTACTACAGAGGAGGCAGCAGCCAATGTGGATACTCAGGTTCAGTCTATTTCAGATATTTCACAGGCCAGTGAAAACCTTGCGAATATTGCTATGGAACTCCAGAGTGAGGTATCTAAGTTTACACTGTAATTAAAATCTATAAATTAAATACAAAAGGTACTGTGGGATAAACCTACGGTACCTTTTGTAAAACAGAAAAAGCCTAATCCCGCATTTTATGAGACTAAGCTTTCAATTCTCCATTTAGAAGTGAATATTGATAACAATCAACCCAACTTCCATTTATATTTACACATTCCCTGTTTATTCCTTCCCGCAAAAAACCAAGCCTTTCAATAAGTTTTATTGAGGGCAGATTGTTTGTGGCAATTATAGCTTCTATCCGGTGAAGCCCTTCGTCTAAAAAAATAATGAAGAAATGGTACAGTGCGCAGCCTCGGTAGTTATTCCCATATCGGAGAATGCTTTGTCTATTTTATAACCAATCTGACAGGACTTAAAAGCACCCTTTTTAATATTCTGGAAATTAACAGCTCCAATAATGTTATCAGGAAAGCTTTTTAATGAAAACCAATATCTTATATTATTACCTAAGAGTGTATTTTTAAAATCGGCCTTCATAAAGTTTTTCATAGCTTCAATTGAGAGAAAATGTCTGGAAAGATTTGGCTCCCAGAGTGAAAGATAGTGATAATTTCTCTCATAAAATTCACATACATTAGAAGCGTATTCCTGATTTAAGGCGCGTAAAATAAGCCTGTTGCTTTCTAATTCAAATTCCATAATTATTTTACGTCCAAAATTTTAAGGCCAAATTTGGCTGTCTTTGCTTCTTTTACATTTAAGAAACTACCTTTAACAACTCTGTAAACATTACCACCCGTAATTTCTGTAATATTAGCACTGGCAGCAATGGATTTTTCAAGCATTTTTAAAAAGTTATCATAAGCAGACATATCCATAGGAAGAAGATAGTCATGTCTGATATGCTCTGTTGAAAGTACGGCAAACCCTATTTTATTAAATCTTATCCCTTGAAATAAGCATATCTCAGTAGATTCAGTATTTCCCTCTGCCAAACAGTTAAATTTTATAAACATGTAATTCCCTCCTGGTATGTGTATTAACTGACTGAAATATATAATCTACATCATTATACACTAAAAATTGGATAAAGTTAAACAAAAATCTATATAGAAAAAAATTGCAATGGGTAAAATAAAGGTATAAAAAAAGTTAGAAGCTTCTAACTTATAAATTGTTAAAAAAATATAACAATAAAAAAATATTCTTAAATTAAAAAAATTGAGTTAAAAAAATCAACTAAAAAAATACAATTAAAAAAATAAAAACTGTATTATAATTCAACAAAGTATTTTATTAGAATAAAAATATAAAAAAATTACATTATATACCAAATTTATAGGATTAGTTGAAATAACGATTGTACTATTGTATACTATCGACAAGAAAACAAGCTGGGATATGAGTTATAATCCTGCTTTAAAATATTTTGAAGAAAGGACAATAAGATGAAGAAGGTATTGATTTGTAAAGAATCTGATGCTCTGGAAACCAGAGTAGCTATGGTGCCTGCCGACATTAAGAAGCTTATCGGAATGGGATTTTCCTTTAAGGTTACTACCGGCGCAGGGCTTAAGTCAGGTTTTTCAGATGAGGCTTACAAAGAAGCAGGAGCTGAGATTGTAGCAAGTAATGAGGCGGGATATGCTGACAGCGAGATAGTTGTGCGTATTTTAAAGCCTGAGGGTACAGAGGGATTGAAGAAGGATACCCTGCATTTAAGCTACTTAGATCCATTTAATGAAAAGGAACTATTAAATAAGTTCGCGAGTGATGGTATCCAGGCAGTTTCCCTTGAAATGATACCAAGAACCACCCTTGCCCAGAAGATGGATGTACAGTCCTCACAGGCTTCTCTTGCGGGCTATGTGGCAGTACTTAATGCAGCTGCAAAGCTGCCTAAGATTTGTCCTATGATGATGACACCTGCAGGTACTATTTCTCCTGCCAAGGTATTTATTATAGGTGTAGGAGTTGCAGGACTTCAGGCTATAGCTACAGCAAAGCGTCTTGGTGCAAGGGTAGATGCCTTTGATACAAGACCTGTGGTTGAGGAGCAGGTAAGGAGTCTCGGAGCGAACTTTGTAAAGATTGACCTCGGTGAAATGGGACAGACTGAACAGGGTTATGCAAAGGAGCTTACACCTTGAACAGATAGCAAAACAGCAGGAAGCACAGGCAAAGGTATGTGAGAAGGCAAATGTGGTTATCACTACAGCTAAGGTATTCGGAAGAAAAGCACCGGTGCTTATAAAGAAAGATGTGCTTGACCGTATGCAGCCGGGCTCTATTGTAGTGGATATGGCTGTTTCAACAGGCGGTAATGTAGAAGGCTCTAAGCTTTTTGAGAATGTAGTTACCGAAAATGGAGTAACCATTATGTCAGGAGATATGCTTGAGAGACAGGTGGCTTTTGATGCTTCTCTTATGCTTTCAGGTAACATCAGTGCATTTTTAACTCATTTCCATGATAAAGAGAAAAATGAGCTTGTCGTTAATCTTGATGATGAGATAATGAAAGGCTGTCTCCTTACTCAGAATGGAAAAATAATTCACGAGAGATTCATATAAAGAAAGGAAATACAGATTATGATAATGCTTATATTCGTATTTGTAATTGCAGGTTTTCTCGGAGTTGAGCTTATTGCAAAGGTACCTTCACAGCTTCACACACCGCTTATGTCTGGAACTAACGCAATTTCAGGTATAACCATAGTTGGTGCAATTACAGTTACTGCTTTAAATATTGAGGGGCCTGTAGGTACAGCTCTTGGTTTCCTTGCCATTGTATTTGCTACTATCAATGTAATCGGTGGTTACATGGTAACAGACAGAATGCTTGGTATGTTTAAGAAAAAGAAATAATGAGGCAGAATAAGGAGGATTAAATGAACAGCATAATAATGGTTTCATATATGATAGCCTGCATCTTCTTTATCAGAGGTATCAAGCTTCTTGGTAAGGCGGAAACAGCGAGAAAAGGAAACTTTATGTCAGCGGTAGGTATGCTTATTGCGACCGTAACCGTAATGTGTGAAAAGGATGTACTTGGTTCCTGGAATAATGATATTCTAAAAAATGGATATTTCTATATAGTTTTAGCAATATTAGTTGGTGGAATTATTGGTGCTATCTGGTCAAAGAAGGTTGAAATGACAGGTATGCCTGAGCTTGTAGCTCTCTTTAACGGTTTCGGTGGTCTTTCTTCTTTACTTGTGGCTATTGCCCAGTATATGTCAACAGATGGGGCGAAGACAGATGCATTTACAGACATCACCCTTGGACTTACTATTGCCATAGGCGCGGTTGCATTTACAGGTTCGGTTGTTGCCTGGGGTAAGCTTTCAGGCAAGTTATTTAAGAAACAGGTGGTTATCCCTGCAAAGAACTTATTGAATGGAATTTTGGTAATTTCCGGTATTGTTGGAATAATAATGTACGCTTTCTTAGATGCACAGCTTGGTTTCTATGGTATAGTTTTAGTTACAGCTGCTTATCTTATCGCAGGTATCACTCTTGTAGTATGCATCGGCGGTGGAGATATGCCGGTTATTATTTCTTTTCTGAATGCTCTTTCAGGACTTGCAGCGGCATTTGCAGGCTTTGCTATTAATAATACAGTACTCGTAGTGTCCGGTTGTCTTGTAGGTACATCAGGACTTATCCTTACTCTTATAATGTGTAAGGCAATGAACAGAAGTTTCTACAGTCTTCTCTTTGGCAGCTTTGGTGGCGGAAGCGGAAGTGGCTCTAAGGGTGATGGCAGAGAGGCAAAGGCTATTTCTACAGAAGATGCCTATATGATTCTTGAAGCTGCTAAGAATGTAGTATTTATACCGGGTTACGGTATGGCAGTTGCACAGGCTCAGCATGCCGTTAAGGAGCTTACAGAGAAACTTGAAATAACGGTGCGGAAGTAAACTTCGCAATACACCCTGTTGCAGGAAGAATGCCGGGACATATGAACGTACTTCTTGCAGAGGCTGATATTCCTTATGAGAAACTTAAGACAGCGGATGAAATGAATCCGCAGATGCCTATGACAGATGTAGCCATAGTTATCGGTGCAAATGACGTTGTTAACCCTGCAGCCCTTGATGATCCAAGCAGCCCGATATATGGAATGCCTATCATAAATGCCCACCTTGCAAGAACAGTATTCGTACTTAAGCGTGGTAAGGGAACGGGTTTCTCCGGCATAGAGAACCCACTCTTTACTATGGAAAATACAGTTATGATTTACGGCGATGCTAAGCAGACTGTATCTGCTATTGTAAGTGAGTTTGATGATTAAGAAGTGAAGTTTAAGAAATCTTGAGATTTAGAAGATTAGACTATATTGATATTATGACATATAGAAAGACTGCCTTTTATCTTGTAGAAAGAGAGAGGCAGTCTTTCTTTGTGTGATAGGAAATTTCTCTGATAGATTGTACTGTAAGGGGGCATTTCAAAAATTTTATGGTTTTGATACTGGTTTCAGTATGTGATTTAAGCAAAAAATGCAATAAAAAAATGTAGAATAACACATTTATTACAATGAAAAAAATGTAAAACAGAACATTTTTTACAACGAAAAAGTGTAATATATTCAATAGCGGTAAAGTTTGAAAAAAATTGTGGGATAAAAAGTTCTGAAAAAGTGTCGGATAAAAGTTCTGAAAAGTGTCGGATAAAACTTCCGAAAAGTGTCGGATAAAACTTCCGAAAAGTGTCGGATGAAAGTTCAGAAAAATGTCGGGTAAAAACTCTGAAAAGTGTCGGATGAGATTGACAAAGTGCCTAGAATACAGCTATAATCAAATAATAAGGAGGTGGAAAGTAATGCTTGTACCTGAAGGGTATAAATCGAGACTTATTGAGAAGTTATTTGATGAATATATGGAAACTTTCGGCGCGGTATGTATAGAAGGGCCTAAATATTGTGGGAAGACCTGGACAGCACAAAGTAGGGCTGAAAGTGCGGCATTTATTAGTGATCCTGAAAAAAATTTTCAAACAAGAACAATGGCAAAACTCAGTCCTGATTTGGTACTAAACGGCTGGCTGCCAAGGCTCATAGACGAGTGGCAGGAAGTTCCGCCTATATGGGATGCCGTAAGATTTGCAGTAGATAAAGATGGGAAAAAGGGAAAGTTTATTCTTACAGGCTCAGCCACTCCAAACCACAAAGGAATTATGCACAGCGGTACTGCAAGAATTGGAAGAGTTAGAATGAATAGTATGTCATTATATGAAACAGGAGACTCATCGGGAGATATATCATTAAAAGATTTGTTTGCCGAGGAAATTGAGCCTAGGATAACAGGGGATATTTCATTAGAGCAGCTTGTTTATTATACCGTAAGAGGCGGATGGCCGGGGAATCTAAAAACATCTGCAAAGGTTTGTGGAAATCTTGCTAAAGAGTACTTGAAAGCCGTTGTTGATGATGATATGTATAGTGTTGACGGGATAAAAAGGGATTCTCGCAAAGTGTGGTCACTACTATATTCCCTTGGAAGAAATGAAAGTACACTTGTAAGCAATAGTACGCTCATAAAGGATATGGGGGCAAAGGATAAAATAGAAATTGCGAGGGAAACAGTTTCTGAGTATTTAGATATATTCAGCAGGTTGTTTATTTTAGATGACCAACCGGCATATAATGCTAATATAAGGTCTTCCAGAAGAATCTTAAAATCTCCCAAGAGGCACTTTACAGATCCATCTTTAGCAGTAGCTGCGTTAGGAGTTACACAGACGAGACTTTTGAATGATTTAAATACATTTGGATTTATTTTTGAAAGTCTTTGTGAACACGACTTAAAAATATATGCTGAGTATAATGATGCAAAGCTATTTCATTTCAGGGATGAAAGAGGAAATGAAGCCGATGCTATTGTAGAATTTTCAGATGGAACCTGGGGAGCCTTTGAAATAAAACTGGGAGCAAACCAGATAGATTCGGCGGCAAAAGAGCTGCTAAAATTAAAGGAAATAATGGAGAAAGAGGGAGATAATCCACCTAAGATACTTTGTGTAATTTGTGGAATGTCAAATATGGCATATAGAAGAGAAGACGGGGTGTATGTTGTTCCTATTACTGCACTTAAACCATAAGGGAGGTATATTATGACAAAAATTTATTTTGTGCGCCATGCACAGCCTGAACATGCTTGGGAAGATGACAGAACAAGACCGCTTACGGGAGAGGGGAAAAAAGACTCAGCCATTGTATTTGAGTTTTTAAAAGATAAACATATAGACGCATTTTATTCCAGTCCGTATAAAAGAAGTATGGATACCATTGCTGATTCTGCCGATTTTTTTGATAAGGACATAATAACAGATGAAGATTTAAGAGAGCGTGAAAAAGGAGAAAACGGTAACAATCATGGCATGTTTAGAAAACGCTGGGATAACCATAATTATCACGAAGAAGGCGGAGAATCTATTGCTATGGTGCAGAAGCGAAACATTAGAGCCCTGACTGAGATTTTAAGAGATAATATAGACAAAGAAGTGGTAGTTGGCACACATGGAACTGCACTTAGTACAATACTTAATTTTTATGATAAGAGTTTTGGCTGTGATGATTTTTTAAGAATTATAGACCGGATGCCTTATGTTATAGAGCTTGATTTTGAAGGTGATAAGTTGGTAGGAAAAGTGGAACATTGTTATGTATTAAAAGAGTTTAAGAAGTAATAATAAACTTAATATTATTCCGATAAACTTGATATTATTCCGATAGAGTGATATTATATAAAAATATAGGAGGAATAATTTTATGTTTATGACAGTAAAAGAAGCATCAGCTAAATGGGGAATTTCGGACAGAAGAATCAGGGTTTTGTGTGCAGAAGGGAAAATACCCGGAGCAATTAAAGAGGGGAAAAGCTGGAAATTTCCTGTTGATACAGTTAAACCATCAGATGGGAGATATAAATCAAACGAAAGTTTACTGGCACTTATAGATAAGAAGAAAAAAGAATTGGATAACAGAAGACCGCTTACAGAGGGTGAAATAGAGAGGTTTAATGAAGAATTCGCCGTAGAGTATACCTATAACTCAAATGCTATTGAGGGGAATACTCTTACTTTAAGGGAAACAGATTTAGTACTTAGAGGTCTTACAATAGATAGAAAACCATTAAAAGACCACATGGAAGCAGTTGGACACAAAGAAGCCTTTGAGTTTGTAAGCGAACTGGTTAAGCAGAATAAGCCACTGAGTGAGCGTATTATTAAGCAGATTCATTTTCTTGTGCTTGTAGGAAATAAGGATGACAGAGGAGTATATAGAAAAGTGCCGGTTCGTATAATGGGAGCTAAGCATGAGCCTGTACAGCCTTATATGATTGAGCCGAAAATGGAAGAACTGCTAAAAAGTTTTATGGAAGGTAAGGAGCATATAATAACTAAGCTGGCTCGTTTTCATATAGAGTTTGAAGGAATACACCCTTTTATAGATGGAAACGGAAGAACAGGCAGGCTTTTAGTTAATCTGGAACTTATGAAGGCAGGATATCCTCCAATAGATATAAAATTTACAGATAGAATGGAATATTACAAGGCTTTTGACGAGTATCACGAAAATCATAATCTTTCTGCAATGGAGTACCTATTTGCAAGCTACGTAAATTCCAGACTTGATATGTATTTGAAAATATTGGAATAGAAGGTGAAAATTGGAATATAAATACAAAATCCGTCCCCACCATGGGATGTATATAGCATTTTTAAGGACAAATTATGGTTAAATATTGGAAAGAAATAATAAAGAATCTTATCTTTGGTAAAAAAGATAAACCATATTCATTAAGTAAACAATTATCTAGGGTAATTACTTGCTGTTGTGTAGTAGCTATAATTATTCAGTCGATGGTGCTTGTTGGTATGGTTATAAAACAGTATGTAAAAAAAGGAATGGAGGATACCTCCTACATTCTAAAAAATGACAATGGGAAAATGGAAACGAAATTCCAGTATTTACAGGAGATGGTATTAACAATACAACATAATCGAGGGATTAAGGGTATTCTTAAAAAGGACAGTTTTATAATGATGAAACTGTGACAAAACAACTTGAAAATGTGGTAAATGTTTTTTCTGAAAGAAATAGAATGGGAAATGCGGAGCCGTTTGTTGAAAAAAATATATATTTACAATATAAATGGAGGAAGTATCTGCGAATTATTTTTATCCTATTACTGTGGCAGAATATAATGGATTTAAGAAAAAAATATGAGAATTTGTATAATGAGTTTGTAGGTAGCAAGAGAGATTTTTTTACTATAAAAACAGAAGCAAAGAATATTTCTCTTTGTCTTAATCTTTATGATGAAACCATGAATAATATTGGTGTCTGTATTTTTGTACTCAATAGGCAGGGGATTGAGGATAACTATGCAAATTTAAATAAAGTGAGTAGATATTCTTGGGGGATAAGGACAAAATCAGAAATAATTATTTCTGAGTCTAATCTTTTTTCGTATGAAAAGAACAATTTGATTGAACAAGAGTTTTATGCGGGATTTGGACTGACATTCTATGCGGAACTTTCTAATGCAGCTATCTTTGGTTCTCTTTGGAGTTCTATACTCATTACCTTTATGGTTTCAGTAGTTTTAATAATAGCCTTGACTATTTTTTCACACTTAATTTCACTTCGTTATGTTAAACCTTTGAAGACTATTGCCAAGAAAATAAAGCAAGTTGGTGGTGGAGATTTCAAAACAAAGTTAGAAGATTATAGGATTGAAGAATTAAAAAAATATCAGCGAAACATTTAATGATATGACTGATTATATAAATAAACTTATAGTAGAGGTCTATGAGAATCAGTTGATTGCAAAAGCAGTCTGAACTTCAGTATGTTCAGGGCACAGATGAATCCTCACTTTTTTTATACAATGTTTTGTCTATGATTGGTATGAAGGCAGCATTGAACAATGATAAAGAAGTACAGGAACTTATTCATAAATTATCAAAAACTATATCAAGGGAAAAATATTTAGAAAAAAATGAGCCGGTAATTTTATTGTCAGAAGAAATGGAAATTATAGATTTTTTTATTTATCTATTCAAAAATAGTAGGTTTGGAGATAAGATTACATATTCTATAGAGTATGAGAAGGGTAAAGAATTCTATTCAAACCTCTCCGTTCCTCGTCTAAGTATAGAACCCATAGTTGAAAATGCAGTTTGCCATGGCTTAGAACCTAAAAATGGAGATGGTCATATTTCAGTAAATATAGGTGAAAATGCAGGTAATTTAATGATTACAGTTATAGACGATGGTATAGGTTTTGATGCTGACGCAGTAGAAAAAGAAAGCAACTATAAGGGACATACCCATGTAGGGCTATTAAATACTGATAGAATGATAAAAAATCTCTATGGAGAAGAGTTCGGAATTAATATAAAGAGCAAATCCGGAGTAGGAACTAAGGTAACGATTACTTTACCTATATGTAAGGAGGAAGATGAATGTGGAAGGTAATGATAGCTGATGATGAAATGTACATGTTAGAGGCACTTGAAAAACTAATCAATTGGAATAATTTAGATTGTAGGTTGATATATAAAGCAAAAAATGGAGAAGAGCTTATAAAGAAAATCAAAGAAGAAGTACCTGATATTGTAATAACAGATATAAAAATGCCCCTCGTATCAGGAATGGAAGTGGCTAAATATGTGTATGAAAATCAGTTCTCTACTAAGGTTATTATTTTAACGGCATATGCAGATTTTGAATATGCAAAAGAGGCAATAGAATATGATGTTTGTGGATATGTTGTTAAAACCTCTGCAATTGAAGAACTGCCAACTATACTTAGAAAGGCAATCACTCAATTATCATCTCATAATGAACCAGATGAGGAAGAGGCATTTCCTGAGGATATTTTTGGTAAATTACAAAAATTTATTGAGGATAATTATACAGAAAAATTAACTCTTTCAGTAATTGCTGAGGAAGTGCATGCAAATGGAAGTTATCTGAGTCACCTCTATAAGGCTAAAACAGGGCAGAATTTAATCGATGCAATAAATAAAATGAAGCTGGAAAAAAAGCAAAGGAATATCTTGCTAAGGGTAAAAGGGTAAGTGATATTGCATCCCTTGTTGGTTTTGAAGATGTATCGTATTTTTTTCAAGAGTTTTTAAAAAGTATGAAAAACTGTTCTCCAAGGGAATATGAGAAGAAGTTAATATAAAAAGGAGAGTAGATTGAAAAACTAGAATTTATATTTTTTTCAATTATTATTTTTCGTATCACTATTTACACTTTCAGCTTGTAAAGTTAAAGAAGAAGAGAAGACAGAGATAAGCTTTATTCATGGCTGGGGTAGTACAGAGGCTGAACATGTTGCAATGAGAAAAATATTTGAAGATTTTGAAAAAGAAAATCCTGGTATTAAGTTGAACATGGTATCCATGCCTGCCCCTACTGATGTAGTAAATAAAGTAGGAGATCTTCTTACTGTTGGAGAAGTACCTGATATAATTTTTACTGCAGGAGATGGAAGAGAGTCTATTTATAGGTTTATGATTGATAAAAAATATGCTTTGGATTTATTGCCTTATCTGAATAATGATGTGGAACTTAAAAGCAGGATATCTCCAATTATTCTTAAAAATTGGACAACGGAGGATGGAAAGTTATACACAGTTTCTGATGTGCTTTTAGTATGTGGTGGATATTGGTATAACAGAGACATATTTAAAAAGGTAGGAGTAACAACGCCACCTTTGGATAGAGATGATTGGGAGAGAATATGTAAAAAAATAAACAATTATGGTGGAAAAATCGGAATTAAATCAGCTATTTTAGATTCTAATCAAATTGTGTTTTTAACAGATGCTATTTTAGCAGATGAAGAACCAGATTTAATTAGAAACCTATCTGATAAAAAAATGTAAACTTAAATAGTCTGGGATTTAGAAGAACCTTATTTGAACTGGAAAGAATTTCAAAAAAAGTGCAGAAATAGTAAATAGTTTTAATTATAGGGATGCACTTGTAAGTTTTAATGAAGGTAAGACTGCTATATATATAAATGGAGTATGGGCATCTTCTATGATAGATAAAAGCATAGATGCAGGATATGCGCCTTTACCATCCAAGAATGGGAAAGGAGTATCGGCTATTTCGTCAGGAGTAGGTTATATTTTAGGAGATACAAAAGATCAAAAAAGAATAGATGCAAGTATAAAATTTTTAAAATACATGCTTAGTGATAAGGTTGCAAAGCGAATACTTGCCGAAACAGGACAGATACCTTCGAATCCACATATGGCTGTAACGGAGGAGAATGCAGGAAAACGTCTGTATGAGGCTGTTAATAAGATAAGTAGTGCAGGGAATAATATAGAGGCACCTCAAAATATTTGGGGTACAGCAAAAAAAGATGAATATGGGGATAATATTATTCTATATCTAAAAAAATAAATTAACACTAAAAAGAATTGCAAAAATAAAAATAATTAATTAGTATGATTTATAATAATATATAGTAGGATTATATTTATAAATGTTAAAAAAACTAAAAAAATAGTGCAAATAAAAATAATAAAAAAATATTAAATTTAAAACAAAAAAATAATCCATTCCATAAATTGCCACTTTATGTAAAAAAATATAAGTGTAATCAAATTAGTTCTTAGTTATTTATTCTCGTAAAAGTGAAAAAAATATTGAGGAGAATAAACTTAACTTTATGTATTTATGGGGAGGATTATTTTTATGAAAAAGAAAAAAATCTTATCAATGGTATTGACTTTATCAATGGCAACTTGCATTTTAGGTGGTTGTGGTGGTACTGCATCTAAAACTTCTTCAATGAAAGAAGAAAAATCAATGCAAGAGTCTAAGGCTAAAACGTCGTCTGCGTCACAACAATCATCTGAATCAAAAACTTCAACAGGTGAAAAAGAAGTGCTTAAATTTTATCATGGATACTTTCATGACAAAGCAACTTGGGCACCTGCTGCAGTTATGAGAGATATTTATCAGAAGTTTGCAGATATGCATGCTGATGGTTCGGTAACTTTTGAACCAATAGCCCTTGACGGTGGTTCAGAACAAGTTGTTCAAATTGTAACTAACGAAATTGCGGGCGGAACCTTCCCGGATATGGTTGATTTTGCCGGTTCTGCTCTTCCGTTAGGGGCAATTAGCCAAAATTTAGTCTATGATATGAAGGACTATATAGATTCTGAGGGATTAAAAAATAAAGTAGGCCTTAATTATACTACCAATCAGCTTGACGGCAAAATTTATACAGTGCATGACCAGTTATTTACTATGGGACTTTGGTATAATGAGGATGCGTATAAGAAGGCAGGGGCATCTCTTCCTAATACGTGGAAAAACTATGAAGATATGCAGTATGCTATGGATACTTTAAGAAAAAATAGTGATAAAGGTACATATGCATATAGTGCCGGTCAGGGTTCTATAAGACTTTTCAATACCTATATGGGACTATTGAATAAGGATTATGCAAGTAGTTCATTAACAAGTAATATTATAAATTCAGATGAGTTTGCAAAGGCATTTAAGACAGTGGCATCTATGGATCAGGCTAATGGTTCAGCAAATACTTCTGATAATGTAGGTGATTTTCAGGCTGACTTCCAGAGTGGTAAATGTCTTACTTGGTTAAACGGAGTATGGGCAGCAGGAGCTCTTACAGATGTGAAGTTCAAGGCCAGTCCTGCAGTTTATCCTGGTAATGTATCAATAGCAAATGCAGGTGGTGGACTTACAATTTCTGCAGGTTTATCCGAGGCTAAAAGGGCATTAGCATTAGAATTTGTAAAATATATGACCAGTGATGAGGTTCAGAAAAAAATATTCCTTGAAGTACAAGCAAATCCTTGTAACTCTGACCTCGATTTGAATGCTCTTGCTAAAGATAATATGAGTGTTGAAGCTCTTGCAAAAGCTTGTGCACTTGCTAATAGTGCAACAACTGTAGTAAGTACAACTGATAGCGTTTGGGGTGGAGATGTTCAGACGGCTATTATTAATAAACTTATAGAATGCTCAGTAGATGGAGCAGATATAGATGCTAAATTAGCAGAATTAAAGGCAGAACTTCTAGCTCTGATTGGATAAACTTAAATTGATGTCTGTTTCTTAAATTCTAAAGGAGCAGACATCTAATTTTTAATATGGAATTTTTTGCAGAGTGGAAAGGAAAATATGATGAATAAGAAATTAGCAAGAAGTATTTTCATCGTTGTATTTTTAATACCATCCTGTCTGTGCTTTCTAATATTTTATGCATATCCTATTGTGCAGATAATTATAACTTCATTTTGCAAGTGGGATTATACGAACTTAAGTAAGCCGGAATTATATGGGTTAAAAGACATACTTAACAACTATAAATACATATTCACTCAGTATCCATACTTTTGGGAGGCACTTAGAAATTCACTTTGTTGGGCTATGGTAGGAGTATTTATACAGGTTCCTTTAACCTTGGTGGTAGCAATTGTACTGTCTAAGGGATTAAGGTTTTCAAAATTTGTAAGAAATTCTTATATAGTACCAAGTGTAATTTCAAGTGCGGCGATGGGACTTATATTTCTACAATTATATAATGCAAGATATGGTCCGATTCAACAGATAATACAGAAGTTTAAGCCGGATTTTTCAGATAGTATTTTACTGGTAGAAGGTGTTAATTTTTGGGCAATTGTATTTGCTTATGTATTTTTCTGTGGGACGACAACAATTATGCTTTTAGGTCAGATTCATTCAATAGCACCTGAACTATATGAAGCAAGTAAAATTGATGGAGCTAAAGGTTGGAGAAGAGAATGGTATATTACAATACCATTAGTCAAACCTACAATTAAAACTGTAACAACACTGGCAGCAACTTCGGGATTTCTTATTTATAATGAGGTATTTTTCCTTACCAATGGAGCAGCAGGCACTAAATCAATAAGCTATATAATAAGAGAATTAGCAATCACGAGCACAAGAACACAGTATGCCAGGGCAAATACCATAGGTGTTATGCAGATTATTATAGGGCTTGTTTTGGTAGTAATTATTAGCTTTGCCTTTTCTGAGAAGAGTATTAAAAAAAGACGAGAAGGGTAGGGAAATTATGAAGACAAAAGTTCGAGGAACTAATCCAATGGGGGTTAAAAAGGGCGAGGCAGCAATAGCTTATATAATAATGATTTTAATCTGCCTCATAGCTTTATTTCCGATTACCTGGGTTATCATGTCATCATTTAAGGAAGATATGATGGCTAATCCGGGATTTGAAATCCCTAGGAGTTTATATATTGATGGTTATATTAAGGTTTTTACAAAACTTGGAATAGGTAAATATTTTGTGAATAGTTTCATTTGTGCAACTCTAGGGGCATTTTTCAGTATAGCAATGATATCCATGGCAGCTTATGTGGTTGCAAGATATGAATTTAGATGGAAAAAAATAATAGTGGCCTGCTTTATGTCAACGATGTTTGTTCCAGCGGCTGCGTTAACCTTTCCTGTTTATAACCTTATAAAGAGTTTAGGGCTATTCAATACAAGAGCAGGGCTGATTTTTATTTATGCCTGTAGTGGGATAGCAGTTAGTTTTATGGTGATTAGAAATTATTTCGCAACTATTCCCGGAGAATTAGAAGAAGCTGCAAAGATTGATGGTTGCACATATTTACAAACTTTTATAAAAGTTATGTTGCCAATTGCAAGACCAGGCATATTTACTGCCGCTGTTTTGGCATGGCTTAATCTGTGGAATGAATTTTATTGGGCTTCTCTTGTAATAATTGAGAAGAATAAGATGACTGTTCCTGCAATACTTTCTCAGTTTACAACAAGCTTTGCAACTGATTATAATGGTTTATTGTCTGCCATAGTAATCATAGTTATTCCTCCAATACTTTTATATTCATTTTCAAGTAAATTCTTTATTGAAGCTTTATCGGGAGGAGCAGTGAAAGGATAATAAAATCTTAAAATAATAAGGTTAATAGCTTATTAAAAGATAATACAACAAATTCATTTGTATTAACAAAAAAATACTAGGAGTATTATGAAAAGAATAGATGAAATAAGAGAAAGAGTAAAGTGGTGGCAGAATGACAGGTTTGGTATGTTTATACATTGGGGCTTGTACTCCATTCCTGCTTCTGGAGAATGGATAATGTCTGAAAAGGAAATGACTGTTGAGGAATACCATAAATATTTTGAATTCTTTAATCCTGTTGATTATAATCCCAAGAAATGGGTTAGGGTTGCAAAGATGGCTGGAATGAAGTATATAGTATTTACAGCCAAACATCATGATGGATTTTGCCTTTTTGATTCTGACTACACAGAGTATAAATCTACAAATACAAAGGCTGGTAGAGATTTGGTGAAAGAATTTGTAGAGGCTTGTAGGGAGGAAGGTATTAGAGTAGGAATTTATTTTTCTTTAATAGATTGGTCACATCCTGATTTTCCAAAGTATGGTGACAGACAACATCCAATGAGAAATAATGTTACATATAAAAATGAGAAAATTAACTTTGATAATTATTTAACATTTATGCATAACCAGGTTAGAGAGATAGTAACTAATTATGGTAAGCTTGATTTGTTGTGGTTTGATTTCTCTTATGATGAGCTATGTGGTGAAAAATGGAAGGCAACAGAATTAATACATATGGTAAGAAAGTACCAGCCTGATGTAATAATAGATAACCGACTTGAAGGCTCAGGTGAAGACCATGGAAGCCTTGTTACAGGTGAGCCTACAGTTTACAGTGGTGATTTTGTAAGTCCGGAGCAGATTATACCTACAAAGGGAGTTACTGATATAAATGGGAATCCACTCCCATGGGAACTCTGTGCAACAATGAACAATCATTGGGGGTATTGTAATTATGATTATGAGTTTAAACCTGCTGAAATGATAATAAGGAAGTTGGTAGAATGTGTAAGCAAGGGTGGTAATCTAATTCTAAATGTAGGTCCTGATGCAAGAGGCAATATTCCAAATGAAAGCCTTGATATTTTAGAGAAAATTGGTGATTGGATGGATAAAAATGGTGAAAGCATTTATGGTTGTGGACCTTGTGCACTTCCAAAACCTGAGTGGGGAAGGTATACGAGTAACGGGGATACCATATATGCCCATGTATTCGAACCTCCTCTAGGTGCATTGCCAATTACCGGCATAAATCCTAAAGAGTTGGTGGGAATATATTATTTGAGTAACGGTAGCGAAATGAAGAGGGGAGAGGCCTGGAACACAGCTATGTACACTGATGTCGCATTTGCATCCTTTGGTGAAAACCCGGTATTTACATACCCTCTACCAGATAAGACTGATACTGTGCTTAAAATTGTGAAATGCTAAATATTAGTTTATAAAAAAAGTATCTGTTATAATTTATGACAGATGCTTTTTGTGGTAGAACAAGTTATAGAATAGAAATAATGAAATATATTATATTATCTAAATGATTGAAGCATAGTCCAAAAATCTATTATAATTGGACTATAGAATATAAGATTGGATGAATATTATCTTAGAAGTACTTGTTTGCAGGAAGGGCACTGGAAGAAATACATTTTATGTCAGGATAGATAAATAGATGGAATACAAATACAAAATCCGTCCCCATCATGGGATGTGTATAGCATTTTTTAAAGGGAAAGGCTACAGCGAAGAATTTACAGCCCATATGAAAGTCATAATAAAGGAGTTGAAAAATAATCCTCTCATCTGTCTTAAGGTTAATACAGATGAACTTTGCTCCAGATGTCCACATAATATCAGAGGAATCTGTAAAAGTTCTGACAAAGTTGTACGGTATGATAATGAAGTACTTAAAAGATGCGGACTTACAGATGGAATAGTCTTGCCATATCTGGATTTTAAAAAGGCTGTATATGATAATATCCTGTATGCAGGTAAAAGGGAAGAAGTCTGTGGTGACTGTGAATGGAGTGGACTCTGCCATTTTGATGAGGAAAACTATGATAAAAAAATAAATATAAAAAAATCATTGTTACATTTTTAACATTTTTCTATTATTATAGCTAATATATCACCTGTATTTTTATGAAAAATAACTATGTCCTGTCAGCAGAAAATGAGGGTGATAAAAAGAATAATGAGGAAACAAAGCAGGGAGAAGACAGTAAAGATGAAAAATCTCAGAACGAAAATAATACAGATAATAAAGCTATAGAGAAGGATAAAAACCCGGAAGAAAAAATGACCTATGGTTCGCTTAATTCAGGGTTTATAAATTGGAATTATATAAATGGAATACTTAGTTTTACAGGAACAGGGATTATTCCGTCATTTGATAATACACACAAGACTCAGCCCTGGGTTTTGTATGCGGAAGAAATTACTGAAATAAATATTTCAGAGGGGATTACAGGAGTAGGAAACTATGCTTTTGATAATCTGGTTTCACTTGTAAAGGTTACGGCTACAGAAAATTTGAAAAGTATTGGAGCCTGTTCATTTCCGGGAAAACGAGATATAACCTTTTTTGCACCATTTAATTCATATGTATTAAACTATGCAAAAAGGAATTATTATAATTATAGTGCTACAACTTTTCCTAAGTATACTGTGTACTTCAAAAATACTACAAGCGTAATATTTGAGCCTAAAACAGTTGCATATGGAGACTACTTTGGGGAGCTTCCGGCACCTGTCCTGGAAGGCTATAATTTTCTTGGCTGGTATACAAGTAGAATGGGAGGGACGAAGATTACATCTGACTCAAAAATGGAATCTGAATCAGATGTGTATCTATATGCCCACTGGGAGAAGAAACCAAAGAAGCAGTATAAGATTAACTTTGTTACCCTTACGAGCGAAACATTTAGTCCGGTTACGGTAGTTTATGGAGATTATTTTGGTAAGCTTCCAACCCCGTCAGCTAAGGGCTATAACTTTCTTGGCTGGTACACATCTGCTACCGGTGGTGTAAATGTAGCCTCTTATTCTAAGGTGGAAATTGAATCAGATATCTACCTTTACGCCCGTTGGGAAAAGAAAAAGTATAAGGTAGAATTTAATGATAATTATACAAGTACAGTTTTCCCTCAGGATAAAACTGTATCTGAAGGAGAGGAATTTGGAGTTCTGCCTGAACCTCAGAGAGAAGGCTATAAGTTTTTAGGCTGGTTTGCCTACACAGATACCTACAAAGAATATCAGGTTAACTACGCAACTAAGTTCTATTCTTCTTACTCATATCAAACTACGGTATCACTTTTTGCAAAATGGGAGAGAGCACAGTATATTATTACATTTGAACCTGCCGGAGGAGTTGTAGAGGGAGTAGGCGGAGTCAATATTAAAAATGTTTCTTATGGATTATTATATGGAAGTCTGCCAACTCCTGTACGAGATGGCTATGAGTTTCAGGGATGGTTTACTGCGGCAGAAGGTGGAGAAGAGGTAAACAGCTATACTCTTGTCCCTGCATTGACTTCCTATTACCAGACTCTGTATGCACATTGGGAAAAGATAAAGGCAGAGGAATATAGAGTAACCTTCAATCCTGATGGAGGACATTTAAATAAAGAAGAAAAAAATAAAACAATAGTTTTTGGCAGAGAATATGGAATACTTCCTATACCATCAAGAAAAGGATACTCGTTTGACGGATGGTTTACAAAGAAAAAGGGTGGTAAGAAGATATATGGAAACAATATTTATAATCTTCACTCTGATATCACTCTTTATGCAAGGTGGACCAGTCTCTCAAAAACTGTCTATAAGGCTAAGTTTTTGAAAGAGCTTTCTTATAATTTTGAAAACTCTTACGAAGGCTTTGGCTATAATTATGGCTACAAGATACCTTTAAACTGCTTTCAGTTTATGTTTGGGAAAACGGAGCTTGCAAGGCTTCTTTATACATATGATGGATATTGGGCAGGTAATTGCTATGGAATGGCAGCCACAAGCGGGATGTTTTATTCTAAAAATATAATTAAGCCATCTGCATTTAAGAAAGGTGCAAAATTTCCATCAGACCTTAAGCTTAACAATAAAAATATGGCGAAAAATATGAACCTTAGAAGATTTATTGAAATTATGCAGATTTCACAATATAATCAGTCAGTTCAGAATGTATACAATAAGAATGCCAATAAACTGACTAAGATAGTAAGTGAGGTAAAGAAATTTCAAAAATCCGGAAAAAGCCCCGTAATTGTGGCAATATCAGGTAGAAGTGGTGCCCATGCTGTCATAGGCTATGCAGTTGAGGATGGTAAAAACGGCACAGGCAAATTATATGTATATGATCCGAATTTTCCAAATGCAAAGCGTTATATAACTCTTTATAAAAATGAAGCAGGAAATTATACAGGCTGGTATTATCTTATGAGCAATACCTACAATTGGGGCAATAATTATGGCGGTACAATAACCTATATTCCGGGCAAAGAATATGCGAATATATGGAAGAAGCAGGATAAAAAGAAACTCGCTTCCAATATATTGTTTACAGATACTGATAATGCAGTTATTTATGATGGAAATAAAAAGGTTGCCGCTATATTAAAGGATGGTATGCTTTTATCTGAAAATAAGAATATTAAGAAAATATGGGACTTTAAGGTTTCAGAGACTCCAAACATAAAAAAATAAGTATTCCGGAAGGTATTTATACAGTCCGGAATACAGGTAAAAAGAAAAATTTTACAGTAGCCATGGCAGGGACTTTTTTGGGAACTGAAATTACAACTATGTCAGATAGGGTAGTTATGGCAATAGATGAATCAAGGAAAATATGTATGGCTGATGAACTTAATAAAAATATCTGTTGGCCTGTATATGCATCAGTAAAAGGAATTGACAGCCATATATCCATAACAGTAAATTAAGTGGCTTGAAAAATGATAAAAAATTTGATATAATTGTATTGTATAAAATTAAATTGCTTTAGGAGGATATGATTATGGGAGTATTTGATTTTTTGAGCGGACCTGACATCAATGAAGGGTTAAGGGAGTATCAGGCAGAGCCAAGAGCTATATTGCTGGATGCAAGAGAAAAGGATGAATATGAGAGTGGGCATATTAAAGGTAGCAAAAATCTTCCTCTAGGTCAGTTTATAAAAAGCTGAATCAATGTTTACAGACAAGAGCCTGCCTATTTATGTATATTGTCATAGTGGAGGAAGAAGCAAGCGTATGGCTATGGGGCTTACAAAGCTTGGTTTTGAAAAGGTAGTAAATATAGGTGGAATTACGGACTACAAGGGGCAGCTTGAAAGATAAATAAAGTCGGGAGCTTAAGGCTTCCGGCTATTTCTCTTTAATTGGATGCCTGACAGCCTGATATATTTAAGAAAAATTTGTGAATAGTTTGTTTTTTATCTAATTATGAGTTAGAATAGGTTTACAGACATTGAGTAAATTTTGAGGAGGATATATGAAATTTAATATTGCAAAGACAGGCGGAGTAAAGGCTGAATTAGTATTTGAGGACAGATTAGACACAGAGTTTGTGAAGGCTCTGGCTGAAAAAGAGATATTTGCGGGTAAGGCGGAAGAAGTTTATTTTTCGATGAATGATAAGTTTGAGGTTATCTTACTTATAGGACTCGGAAAAGAAGCGGATATCGAATTTGATATGCTTAGAAAAACATTTTTCAAGGTAGCCGAAGTATTGTTAAAGAATAAAGTAGCTGAGGTAGAGTTAAATATACCTAAGTTAAATAATCTTTGTAATTACAAGCTTGCAGAGGCTATAGCAGAGGGTATGCTTCAGGCTACCTATAAGTTTGACAAATTCAAATCTGAGAAAAAAGAAATCCCTGAGCTTACAGTAAACTATAACCCTATTCCGGGCAAGGAGCATAGGGCGGAAAAGGGTATAGATGAGGCAGAGAAGCTTATCGAGTCTATTTTCTTAACCCGTGATTTAATTAATCAGCCGGCAAATGTAATATATCCGGAGACTTTAGCCGATATAGCTAAAGAGAGACTTGAGGCAAAGGGAGTTAAAGTTACTGTTTATGGCAGAAAAGAAATAGAAGAGCTTAAGATGGAAGCCTTCTTAAATGTAGCCAGAGCAAGTGCAAAAGAGCCAAAGCTCATAGTTATGGAGTACTATAATAACCCTGAGTCGGATGAAAGAATAGCGCTTGTAGGAAAAGGACTTACCTATGACAGTGGCGGTTATGCTATTAAGCCAGCTACGGGTATGGTGGATATGCATACCGATATGGGTGGTGCGGGTACTGTAATCGGTGCTATGAATGCTCTTGCAAGCCTTAAGGCTAAGGTAAATGTATTTGCTGTAGTGGCTTCCTGTGAGAACATGATATCTGGTGACGGCTATAGAAACGGTGATATTATAGGCTCTATGAGTGGAAAGACCATTGAGATTATAAATACAGATGCAGAGGGCAGACTTACCCTTGCTGATGCTGTTTATTATGCAACAAACAACATGGGTGCAACAAAGCTTATTGATCTTGCAACACTTACCGGTGCTTGTGTAATGGCACTCGGTGAGCAGGTAAGCGGAGTAGTTACCAATAATGATGAGTTTTTTAACAAACTTGTAGCAGGTAATGAGAGAGCAGGTGAAATGGTTTGGAAGATGCCTGCAACTGACTATTACAAGAAGATGAATGACTCCAAGACAGCTGACATCAAAAACAGCGGTGGAAAACTTGGAGGAATGATGACAGCAGGACTCTTTGTAGGCTCCTTCCTTGCAAAAGAGATTCCTTGGATTCATGTAGACATAGCCGGTACTGCAAGTGTAGAAAAGGCTTATGGTTATATCAAAGAGGGTGCAACCGGAGTTATGGTTAAGAGTCTCTACTATGCTTTGGCTGAGTAAAGAGGATTCGATGTGTGAAAATCACTTTGAATAGATATAAAACTATTAATCTAAATGACAAGGAGGTCAATATGGATGGATTAGCAATGAGTATAGCTTCTCTTTCAACGGAGATGGCTATGTCAAAGACAATGTCAGCAGTAAGTACTGCTGTTATGAAGCAGACTATGGATACAAATGAGACTATGGGAGCAGAAATGGTTAAGATGATGGAAAACTCCGTTACCCCACATCTTGGAAACAACATTGATGTAAAGCTCTAAATTTATGTACAACCTTGTATAACTTTAGCTTCAAAAAATTTCTAATAATAATAAAAAAGCTGCCTTACTGAAAGAAATGAGATATCAAAAATTTCAGAATGGCAGCTTTTTTTGTAGCATATTAAATTTTTAAAACTTATTAATCATTACAATCATATTCTGAGCTAAGTCCGATAGACTTGAACTGGCAGATGCTATATCCCGAGCTGAATATATCTGTGAGTTCAGAGCATCGGAAGCTTCACTTGTGGCAGCAGCATTCTCCTCAGAGAGTGCTGAAAGATTTTCGATGATACCTACAAGAGTATTTTTGGTTGACTCTAAATCTTTAGCGGAAGCATTTAAGTTTTTCATTTCTTTCATGTTTTTATCAAGCTCATTAGAAATCAGATGGAACAATTCTTTAGTTTCATTTACTTTATCATTCTGTTCAGCTACAGTGCCACCGACTGTTTCCATAATATCAACGGTTTCAGTAACTTTTTCAGTAAGTCCCTGAACAATTTCCTGAATTTCCTCAGTAAATTGGTTGGACTGCTCAGCGAGTTTTCTGATTTCTTCTGCGACCACGGCAAAGCCCTTTCCTGCTTCACCTGCTCTTGCAGCTTCAATGGCAGCATTGAGGGCAAGTAAATTTGTCTGGTCAGAAATTGATTTTATCATATTGCTGGCAGAAGAAATCTGTGAAGCCCTGTCATTTGTATTTAATATAACTTCATGTACATGTTCAGCAGAATCTTTCAGTTTTTGGGTTGCAGATATTAACTGGTTGATAGTGAGTATACCCTGCTCTTTTGCAGAAGATACTTCATTGATTGTATGATTAAGGGTTTCGATTATGGTTTCATTAGTATTTAGGGCACCGTCCATAACCTGCATTGCTTCAGCGCTTTTTTGCATATCATCTGCCTGTATAGAAGCTCCGTTTGATATATCTTCTACAGTTTTTGCAAGGTTTTTGGAAGTGTCTGCAGAATGTTCACTAGAAGCAGTGAGTTCTTCAGAAGCGGTAGAAACCTGGTTTGCAATATCTGTAATCTGGATCATAAGTGTCTGCAGAGTTTTCTTTACCTGTACCAAGCTCTTGATACTTCACCTATTTCATCTGTATTATCAGAGTATATGACAGACGGTGAAGCTTCGGTAAGGGTAAGGTCGTAAGAAACCATGCTCTGAATACAGCTGCTCAGCCTTGAGAGAGGTTTTGAAATAGAATTTGCAACCATATAAATGATAATAAGCATCACTATAGTTGTTATGATACCAATAACAAGTACAGATTCAGCAAAGAAGTAAGAAGCTGCAATCAGAACAATGTTAATGATTATCAGTGGAAGGCCGATGAAAAGTAATAATTTGCTTTTGATTTTCATTATTAAATCCTCCTAATATGTTAGTTCTGATTTTAACAATTTGAAAGTTTCTTGTCAATATAATTACAACGATAGAGGATAAGTAAGTTTAACTGGTAGTTTAATTTTTAAAATAATTGGATGCCGCCTAAGCTAAAATATATAGTATATAGTGATAAAACTACCGGAAACACACATAGCTTATAGTATTTTAAAGGCGACATCCAATATTTAAGGGGATCAGATCTTAAACTTGTTAATCATTTCAATCATATCCTGAGCCATTGTAGACAGGCTGGAGCTGGCAGAAGCAACTTCCTGTGCTGAGTAAAGCTGAGAATTAAGGGCTTCGGAAGCTTCCTGAGTAGCGGCAGCGTTTTCTTCTGACAGAGCAGAAAGGTTTTCAATAATGCCTACCAGAGAACTTCTTGTAGCCTCAAGTTCATTAACTGAATTATTTAAGTTGCCCATTTCATTCATGTTCTTGTCTAATTCAGAAGAAATCAAGCGGAATAACTCCTGTGTTTCATTTACCTTGTCATTTTGTTCAGCAACAGTACCACCTACTAATTCCATAATCTCTACGGTTTCAGTTACCTTTTCCATCAAGCCCTGAACGATTTCCTGAATTTCTTCTGTAAATTTATTGGACTGTTCAGCGAGTTTACGGATTTCTTCAGCTACGACTGCAAAGCCTTTACCTGCTTCACCTGCACGAGCCGCCTCAATAGCTGCATTTAATGCTAAGAGGTTAGTCTGATCTGAAATAGATTTAATCATATTACTTGCTGATGAAATCTCTGTGGCTCTGTCATTTGTAGTTAAGATAACCTCATGTACATTTTCGGCAGAAGATTTAAGTTTTTCGGTTGCTTTAATCAACTGTGCAATAGTAAGTATACCCTTCTCTTTAGCGGAAGATACTTCTTTAATAGTGGAATCTAAAGTTTCAATGATAAGTTCGTTAGCATTTAAGGCACTATCCATTACCTGCATAGCTTCAGCACTCTTTTGCATATCCTCTGCCTGCATAACAGCACCGTTTGAGATTTCCTCAACAGTTCTGGTTAAATTTAGAAGTATCGGCTGAATGTTCACTGGAGGCAGTAAGTTCCTCAGAGGAAGCAGAAACCTGGTTGGCAATATCTGTAATCTGCATCATTATATCCTGGATAGTTTTCTTAACGGTAATCAGAGATCTTGATATCAGACCGATTTCATCCGTCCTCTTTGAATAAATTACAGACGGAGAATTGTCTGAGAGGGTGAAATCATATTCCACCATACCCTGAATACATTCGCTTAACTTGATAATTGGCGTGGATACAGAGTTGGCAATAAGGTAAATGATTACAAGCAATACCAAAATGGAAACTACACCAATGATTGACATAAACAATGCTAATTGATTGGAAGCTTTAATTATTTCACCTTCAGGTGCTTCTAAAACCACAGCCCAGGTAGTATCTTTAACAGGATAGATAGCATAATAACGCTTAACACCATCACTCTTAAGTGATAGGAATTCCGGCTGATTAGTGGAAAGTTTTGTGGATATGTCCGAAAGTTCACCATTTTCAACACTTGATATATTATCATTTAAAGTATATTTGTCATGGATAATGAAATTACCGTTTTCATTCATTAAATATGCTTTTCCGGTTTCTTTGTACTTGATTCCCTGATTAAGGTTTCAAATTCGTCCATTGAAATATCGCCACCAAAGACTCCGACAGCCTTGCCACCGTATTTTAATTCACGGCTTAAAGTAATAACATTACTGTTGAGAGCGTTAAGATATGGAGCGGAAATATAGGTTTTATCACTTCCGGCAGCACCTTTGTACCAGTCACGGGTTGACGGATCATAGGAGGCATCAGCCACCCAGCCGGCACCGTCTACAAAGGTCTTATCATTGAAACCGACAAAAAAGTCCTGACCGCCGGCTACATTTGCAACAAGATAGGTCAAATCATCTAAAAGAGGCTTACCTCTTTTTTGATCTTTGGAAATAGCATTGGCAGAAGCTTCGACATAAACTTTTTTTTCTGAAATAATTGTTTCAATGTCAGAAGCATATTTTCCGGCATAAGCAAGCATTGTTTCTTTACTTTCATTTACCAATAGTAATCTTGAATAGATATAAGAAACAATGGTTAGAATTATAACAGCTAAAAAGAATAGGTGCACCAATCAAAAAAATAACATTTTGTTTTTTTGAGTTTTCATTTAAATCCTCCCAATTGTAAATTGTATTAAATTTGTATATTAAAAAAATTGCGATTCCTCACAATTTGAATAAAAAAATTTGGATCTAAAACTTTGGTGATGATTGGAACTAAGTACATTATTAAATCCCAATTTTTTTATGCTAGAGGTCTCAGACCTCTAATTCGCATAGTAAATTTGGATAAATAGCTTTCAGTCAACAGCTTGATTACAATATTTCATAAGATGTTTCGTGAATAATTCAGATTAAATTAAAGAGCAGGTAAAGATTTTTAATACATCTAGATTCTAGCAATTTAATATAGCCTTGTCAATACGAAGATAATAGTCGCTTAATGATTGTAATAGTCGCATATTTTCATATTATAGAGATATCAAATCCTTTTTGTCTGATATATAATTTTTATTATATTAAATAGGTAGAAATATTTGTGAAAAACCTTGTATGATATAATGGTTTATAATAACAATATGAGAGGAAAGTGTATGGACAAGAAAAAAGGTAGTTTTACAGGCAGCTTGGGATTTATTTTAGCAGCAGCAGGAAGTGCAGTTGGTGTGGGAAATATTTGGAGGTTTCCTTATCTTGCCGCAAAAGATGGCGGTGGATTGTTTATTTTAGTCTATCTGATATTGGTACTCACCTTTGGCTTTACTCTGCTAACAACCGATATAGCCATAGGCAGAAAAACCAGAAAAAATGCTTTGCAGGCATTTGGCAGTATTTCACCGAAATGGGGATTCCTCGGTAAACTTACATTTTTAGTTCCTGCTCTGATTATGACTTATTATTCGGTAATCGGTGGATGGATAACTAGGTATCTTTTTGAATATGTGGTTACAGATGGTACAGAGGCAGCAAGTGATGGTTATTTTACAGGCTTTATAACTTCTGAAGCCTCACCAGTCATATTTATGCTCATCTTCCTTTTAGTGACTATATGGATAGTTTACAGGGGAGTTGAAAAAGGCATAGAACAGTTTTCAAAATTTGTTATGCCGGGGCTTCTCCTTCTTATAATAGGTATTGCGATATTTTCACTTACACTTAAAAATACAGATGCAGAAGGAGTTACAAGAACAGGTATAGATGGTCTATCGGTTTACTTGAAGCCAAACTTTGAAGGGCTTACTGTTTCAAAGTTCTTAAATATCCTTCTTGATGCAATGAGCCAGCTTTTCTTCTCTCTCAGTGTATCGATGGGAATTATGATAACTTATGGCTCTTATGTGAAGAAGGAAACCCACCTTGAAAAGTCGATACAGCAGATTGAGATTTTTGATACCGGTGTAGCCCTTATAGCCGGAATGATGATAATACCTGCGGTATTTGTGTTCTTTGGCATGGAAGGTATGGGTTCAGGTCCAAGTCTTATGTTTATCTCACTTCCAAAGGTATTTGCGGCTATGGGAGGCGCAGGTAAATTCGTTGGTATACTTTTCTTTGTAATGGTTGTCTTTGCGGCTCTTACTTCCTGCATATCTATTATGGAAACCTTAGTTGCAAATTGTATGGAAATCTTTCACGCAGGCAGGAAGAAGGTATGCATGGGAGTTGCAGTATTTAGTATAGTTACAGCTATTATTATCTGTCTTGGATATAATGTGCTCTATTTTGAAGCACCGCTTCCGAACGGTTCTACAGGACAGTTGCTTGATATAGCAGACTACATAAGCAACAGCTTCCTTATGCCTCTTATATCATTCTTAACCTGTATATTTATAGGATGGGTAGTTAAGCCTTCCTGGATAGAGGAAGAAATGCTTGAAAATGGTGCCGTTTTCCATAAGAAGAAGATTTATGAGATTATGGTTAAATATGTAGCTCCTGTAATGATGGGAATATTGTTCTTACAATCTACAGGAATTTTTGGAATACTTGGTTGGAAATAATAAAATTTATGTTAAAATAAGGCATCTGCTTTTTGTGGATGCTTTATTTTATGCAAGGATTGCGGGAGATGAAGTCGAAGCAATATTGTATTATTGGGTGTCAAAAATTTTTGACACCCCCATCATTATATAAAAAAAGGTGTGAAAATAATGTATTACATATATATTTTACTATGCTCAGATAATACCTACTATACAGGCTTTACTACTGATGTAGAAAAAAGACTGGCAGAGCATAATTCAGGAAAAGGTGCCAAATACACAAGAGGGCGAACCCCTTGTAAACTGGTTTATACAGAAAGCTTTGAGGATAAAAGCAGTGCATTGAAAAGGGAATGGGAGATAAAACATAGGTTTAACAGGGAAGATAAAGAGAGGTTATTTAGAACTAAAAGATTAAAATGTTACTAAAAAAAGTATGAAATGAGGTTATAAATTGCTTTGCAAAAAAATTATTTTATGCTGATAATATTTTTTTATAATAAATTAAATTGAGGAACGAGAAGTGTACAAGATTGGAAATATAGATCCCGATATTTATAGGGGAGTTGCAAAAAGATATACTAACTAAAGAGGTGATTATAACAAAAAGAAAAGAATAAAACATATCATGGATAATCACCCAAATGATTATGAACGCTTTTATAGTTATTTTTTTTCTGAAATAGTAGAAAAAAACCGGACTATATAATTGAAAGTAAAAAAAGCCTAATACAGCATTAATATTAAAAAGAGATTGACTATGATAATATTAAGTTTAAAAACTATATTACGATTGGTTGTTGCAGGAGAAAAATACTGAGTATAAAAAAATTCAATAATAACATTTATGAAAAATAGATGATAAAGAATGGAATAGATTGCTAAGAAATAAAAAAATAATTTACAAAAAGAGAGTAAAAATGCTATATTATAGCTAGGCTTTAGCAATACAGCTATTTGAGGTGGTAGATTTCGTCCGGACCACACGCCGCCGGCAAGACAGGGAAACCGAGAGATGCAGGAGAAGCGGACGCCTGCCGGATAGCTGTATTGTTTAGCCTTAGTTTATAGGTTACTATTGATGTAAAAGTTATCGGAGATATCACCTGTATGTAAATATAGATACAGGTGATATCTCTTTATATTAAAAACTTAGTTTTTAAGAATAATCTTAAACAATTTTTAAAACATTTACTCCATTTATTCTTAAAAACGATATCAGTTATACTTTAATTACACTTAAGTGAAAGAGCAGGGAGGAAATATGTACAATATATTAGTTTGTGATGATGAAAAGGACATAGTATCAGCTATCAAAATTTATTTTGAAGCAGAAGGCTACAAGGTATTTACTGCTGAAAACGGCAAAGAAGCCCTAAGCATTGTGGCAAAAGAAGAAATTCATTTAATTCTTATGGATGTAATGATGCCGGTGATGGACGGAATACAGACAGTCAGAAAACTTAGGGAAGACAGCATAATTCCGGTAATTATGCTTACCGCAAAAAGCGAGGATGTGGACAAAGTCCTTGGACTTGGGATAGGGGCAGATGATTATGTAACCAAGCCTTTTAATCCTATCGAGCTTATAGCCAGAGCAAAGTCACAGATTAGGAGATATGTAAGATTTGGCGGACAGGCTGAAAAACCTGCTGATAAAGTTCTAAGCCTTGACGGACTTGTATTAGATGACAATGCAAAAGAAGTACAGGTTGACGGTGAAAAAGTAGACCTAACACCAAAGGAATTTGAAATCCTTAAAATGCTTATGCTTGAAAAAGGCAGGGTATTTTCGCCTGAAACCATATACCGTAAAGTATGGGGTGAAGAGCCCTATGGAAGTGAAAGCACAGTTGCAGTACATATCAGACATTTAAGAGAAAAAATAGAAATAAACCCATCCGAGCCACGCTTTATTAAGGTGGTCTGGGGACAGGGGTATAAGGTAGATAAGGAAAGATGATTATGGAAGAAAAGAATGAGATTGAAGTAATAAGTAAGATACAGAACAAGAAACCCTATGACAGCTTTATATATTCGCTGCCATTTAAGAGTGGAGCAATTATATCGTCATTATTAATCTTCGTACTTGGTATAGCCTGTGTTATAATTTTTACTTGGCTTTGGGAAGGCGACATTTATAAAATGACAGGCACCGAATTAAATCAGTTTATATCAAAATCCGAGATTAATAACTCTTCAGGAACAAAATCCCTGTTTATTTTTCTTATTAATATGAGATTTGCAGTAATTCCGATAGGGATTATTTCGGGTATTTTATATTTGGCTGATATAGTATTTATTTTTGCGACTCTTGGACATAAGCGGGGTAGCAGTGAACTTGTAAAATTTCCTACCTCAGACTGGCCGTTTGACATAATCTGTCTACTATATTTAATGTTTTTTTCAGTTACATTAGAGATGTCAACTACAAGAATTAACGGTGGAGAAGCCTTTGTTTCTAATAATATTGTCGGTTTAATTATGCTTGTGGTACTTTATTTTTTTATATTATCATTTTTTTCCTTAATGCAGCAATCAATCTAAAAGATAAGACTTTATTTAAGAATATGCTGATAGTCAGATTTTTTTCAGATATATTTTTAGAAGCATAGGAAAAGCATTAAGAAATGCAGATGTAACCAAGAAAGCTGTTTTGTATTTTTGGAATATTTGCAGGCTCAGAGTTTATTATATTATTGATGTTTAGTGTGATTGGTACAGAGGGAACAAGTGCATTATTATTTCTGTTGTTTTTAGTAAATATATTTGCTTTTATAGTAATTTACAAGGTCATGACAAGTGTAAAAGAAATTGAAACTGCCGAGCAGAATATAATTGCGGGGAATCTTGATTATAAGTTAAATACTGCCAAGTATAAGGGTGACTTAAAGATAATGGCAGAGGGCTTGAATGAAATAGGTACAGGGCTTGAAAATGCAGTAAGCGGAAGGATGAAAAGTGAGAGATTTAAGACAGAACTTATAACCAATGTATCACATGATATAAAGACTCCGCTTACTTCAATCATTAACTATACAGATCTGTTAAAGAAGGAAAATATAGAAACTGAGCCTGTTAAGGGCTATATAGAGGTACTTGACAGACAGTCGGAAAGACTTAAAAAGCTTATAAATGACCTGCTTGAAGCCTCAAAAGCCTCTTCCGGTAATATAAAAATGGATATTGCAGAAGTAGATGCAGGACTTATGCTTGAACAGGTATACGGAGAGTATCAGGATAAGTTTGAAAAGGCAGGACTTACAGGCATAGTCACAAAACCTTCAGAAACCGTACATATAAAAGCCGATGTAAATCATCTTTTCAGGGTTTTTGACAATATTCTGGGCAATGTGGTAAAGTATGCCCAGTCTGATACCAGAGTGTATATAGACCTTATTAAAAATGCAAGCAAAGTAACTATAGCCTTTAAGAATATTTCCAAAGAAAAATTAAACATAACGGGAGAGGAGCTTATGGAACGCTTTGTAAGAGGCGACAGGTCAAGGAACACAGAAGGAAGCGGACTTGGACTTTCCATAGCCAAAAGCCTTACAAACCTTATGGGTGGAGAACTTGAAATTATAGTGGATGGAGATTTATTTAAGGTTGAGGTGAGGTTTGAGGAAAATAAATGATTATGTCTCGATTTAGGTTAAGTTTTATAAAGTTATTTGATAATTGACATCAAGCATAAATGATATTATCATGAAATTAGACAGTATACTGAAATAAAAAAAGGCTATAAGAAAGAATTAAAAAGAAACAATAATGGTGTGGAAATTGATATCATAAGATTGATTTCAGCAAGATATGCAACTAATTTTGAAAGGGGGATTTACTATGGAAAAGGCTAATTTAGATGATATAATTGCAGAAGAACTTACTTTTACAGCAGAAGAAATTGAAGAAATTAAAAAAGCCAGGGAAATGCCTATAGTATTTGATGAAGATTGCCCAGAAGTAACACCTGAAAAAGCTATGAAATTCCGCAGAATAAACCCACCCAAAATAAAAAATGAAGCATAGCAGAATTAAATCAGCCTTCCGATTAAAAACCGGAAGGCTAAAAATTTTATAACTATATGGCATTTTAAGAAGCCTGCTCCTCGTCTTTTCCAAGCACCTTTTCTATAAATAAATCACAGGTTTTACTTAAATTCTCAAAACTGTCAAGGGCGATGAATTTTCCGTTGTCTATGAATAATACTTCATCAGCAGCTCTGATAGAGGATATTCTGTGGGCTATTGATATAATAAATTTATCACTTGATAAATTTTTAACAGCTTTATTAAGGTTGACTTCATTTTCGGAGTCAAGACTTGACTGTGCTTCATCGAATATCATAAGAGAACTGTTTTTTAAGATTGCTCTTGCTATGGAGAGCCGCTGTTTCTGCCCTTCGGATATTTTAAGGGCTCTTTCACCTATTTCAGATTCATAGCCATTTGGAAGTTCAGTTATGAAATCGTGAGCCTGGGCAGTGACTGCCGCCTTCTTAGCATCTTCATCAGAAGCTTCGGGCTGTCCCATTTTTATATTTTCCATAACAGTTCCCTTAAATAAATAGGTGTCCTGTGTAACAACAGAAATTGCATTTCGTAAAGATTCCAAGGTAAAACTCTTCATATCTTTACCATTTATAAGAATCTGTCCTTCGGTAGGATCTGCATATCTTTGCAGAAGATTTACTATAGTGGATTTACCAGAACCGGACTCACCGGATAAAGCAATTATTTTGCCTGCTTTAATCTTAAAACTCATATTTTTTATCTGAAATTCTTTAGAGTTAGGATATTTAAAAGATACATTTACAAACTCTATGGTATCTATGGTTTCATTAAACTCTACAGTTCCCGTATCATGAATTGTTATAGGAAAGTTTAATAACATAAGCACACGCTCAGAAGCAGCGAATATACTTGCGAACTGGGTAGAGATTGCAATAAATTTACTGAGAATTATTAATATACTGCTGCCGAGAGTGATGACTACCAGTATCCACTGTTTACCTAAACTGCCTGTTTTATACAAATGATATGAGATAAATAAAGTAAAAGCAGTCATAAGTGTACCTATAATAATAGTATAAATAAATTCAAATGCTCTTCTCCCTGCATCAGCCTTTCTGCTTTTTTCATAATCGGCTATTTCTTTATTTATCTTATCTTTGTAGTGTTCCCACATATTAAAGCTTAGAATTTCCCTCATACCCTGAATGGCATCAAGAATTAAATTAGCTACTTTGCCATAACTTTCACGGATTGCTTTTCCCTGTACTTTGGATTTTTTGTTAAAAATTATGGGAGAGCAGAGGTATAAAACAATCCAAACAAGGGCATTTAGTGCAAAGAATGGATGCAGGAAGGTAAAAAAACCTAATAATGCTATACAAATAGCTATGGAAACCACAAAAATATTTATTGTATGAGCATAAAACCACTCTATCAAATTCATATCATTTGAAGCTATTGAAGCCATTTCCGAACTCATCATCTGATTTGAAAATGAAGGAATTGCTTTTTCAAGCCTTTGATAAATTTCATAACGCATTTTATAAAGCAGTCTGTAAGCTATGTCATGCTCTGTCCACATATTAAGGTATCCGAATACACTGTGGATAAATACCGATACAAGCAACATTATTACAAAGAAAGTATAGTTTATATCCATACTGCTAAGCAGTGCACCTGTCATATAGGATACAAGAAACAGGTTTACAATCGGCAAAACTTCATAAACAAGACAGATAAACAATTTAAAAGCAGATAAATCCTTATTCCTCCAGTGTGTTTAAGTAAGTCACCAATGATTTTAATTCTCTTATTTTTCATTACCTGCCTCCTGACCTTTTACAAACTTATTATAGACCGGGCAATTATTATACAGTTCTTCATGTGTACTGGATGCTACAATTCTTCCGCCATCAATCATATATATAATGTCTGCATTTTTGACTGTACTCAGGCGGTGGGCAATAATAATGGCAGTCTTTCCTTTTTTAAGAAGTTCTATACTTTCCTGTATATAACTTTGATTTTTTTCATCAAGACTTGAAGTAGCCTCATCGAAAATAAGTATTTCAGTATTTTTAAGGAAACATCTCGCCACAGCCAGTCTTTGTTTTTTTCTCCGCCCCGATAATATACTTCCGTTTTCACCAAGTTCCGTATCTATACCGCTTGGCATTTTTTCTAATATATCGCCTAAATTTGCATCCTTAATTGCTTTGTTAATTTCAGCTTCGGTCGCATCAGGTTTTGCAAAAAGCAGATTTTCTTTAAGAGTACCGTTAAACACATAAGGGCTTTGCCATACGGCACTTATATTTTCACGCCATTTGGAAATTGTATCTAAGGTAAGCGGAAGGCTTTTAAACTGAATTTCACCTAAAGTATAAGGATAAAGTCCTGCAAGCAGTGAAACCAAAGTTGATTTGCCCTCACCGGACTTACCTGCAAAAGCATAAGTTTTACCCGGTTTAAGCTCCAAATCAATATTTTTTAAGATTATATCCTTGCCATTATAGCTAAAGGAGAGCTGTTTTGCTGAAAGGGTATCGGTATTTTCTGTCTTAAAATCTTCTTTCCACACAGGATTTTCTTCTTTAAGTATATTTTCAATTTCGCAGGAAGCGGTAACGCCGTTATAACCCAGATGCCAGGCATTCATAAGTGCATATACAGGGACAAAGCAGTTTCTTATCATAAATAATATAAGCACCACATTTGTACCGGCTATTTGTCCTGTCGCCGCTAAGTACACCGCGTAAACTACAGAAAGCAGGGAACCTGTATTTGCAAAAAGTTCAAACAGAAAATTTTCTATGGTGGTAATTTTCATGTGTCCCATAGTCTTTGTATGGATTTCCTTTGAAATCCTTAACATTTCCATTCTTCTTATTTTACCGGCTTTCAGGTTTTTAAGAGTTTTCATTCCCTGTATATTGTCAAGAAAGTCGGAACTGAATTTATCATATTCATCCCATACTTCTACCCCCGTTCCCCATAGGTATTTGTAGGTAAATGAAGGAGTAATGAGCATTCCAAGTATACCTATAAATGCGACAACGGCTACATTGGGGCTGATACTTCCTATATATATGATGCAACCCATTGACACAAAAAACACAGTCGTCAGATTTGGAAGATAGGTGGAATAATAGGGTGCAAGTGCCTCTGTACGGTCTAAAAGCAGGGTGCAGAGTTTGCCGCTTCTTTCTTCGGTAAGTCTGGTTAAGCCAAGCCTGTATATCTTATCAAACAGTTTATTTCTGATACCGGACTTTATTGCAGCTTCGGATTTTACACTTAAAATATTCATAGGATAACGCAGTAAAATGTGTAAAAGTACTGCCAGTAAAAAGCAGATAAAATAAGGCAGAATCTTATCCTGCTGCTCGAAAACCGCATTTATCGTCCGAGATAAATAAAAAGCCTGAAAGATAGTGACAGCTCCCATAAAGCAGCTTAGTAAGCTGATGAATATTATATGCTTTTTTAAATTTGAGACTATTTTTAATAATGCACTGTTTATTAACACTTTTAACCTCCCTGATTTAATATAGAGTTAGTCTATACTAATCAAGTAAAAAAATGTCAAGAATGAGTTAGAAAAATTATTGTTTAACCTCAATTATTCACGAAACATCTTGTAAAATATCGTAATCAAGCCGCAGGCTTGAAATTAGGATATTTTACAAGATGTTTGTAATATCACCCCATAGTCACAGACCGAAAACATTTTATCCTACTTTACTATGTGAAATAAGAGGTTTGTGACCTATGGCGTGAATAAATTGGGGTTTAAAGCAAATTAGCCTGATTTTCATTAATACTACAAATATATTGCATTTTAAATAATAATATTTTAAGATACAAGTGTCAAAAGTATAAAAATTCTTTTGATGTTCTATGATACGAAAAAAAGCTACAATTACAGTAGGTTAAGAAGTGTTTAAATAGTTTGGAGGTAAAAATGTTAGGACTTAGAACAGGTGATAAACTGGATAAATATGTGAGTGACTACACGGTGTTTGATTTGGAAACTACAGGGGTTTCACCGCAAACAGATAAAGTAATAGAAATATCTGCAATAAAGGTAAGAAACGGACAGGCTGTGGGTGAATTTTCAAGCCTTGTAAATCCTATGAGGAGTATCCCTTATGGGGCGACAAGAGTAAATGGAATAACTGATGAAATGGTGGCTGACAAACCTGTATTTGAGAAAGTCTTAGGAAATTTCTTAGACTTTGTAGAAGATGATATTTTAGTCGGTCACAATATACATGACTTTGATATGAAATTCATACACAGGGACTGTGAAGCATTTTTTAGAATGTTTCTCGGAAATGATTATATAGATACCCTTCCGCTTGCGAGGAAGTGTTTACCACAGCTTGGACATCATAAGCTCACCGACCTTGCTATGTACTATAAAATATCAATAAATGGAGCACACAGAGCCTTAAATGACTGCAGAATGAATCAGCTTGTGTTTGAGAGACTTGGAGCTGAACTAAAGAATGGAACCACTGCCCCTAAAATATGCCCAAGATGTGGAGGAAGTTTGAAACTTAGAAACGGTAAATTTGGTAGCTTTTTAGGATGTACTTCCTATCCTGATTGTAGGTATACGGAGAATATTTAGAAAAATAAAGCTATTCCTTATCAGACAAAACAAAGAACATTAGTTCCGAAGATGTGTTTGCCTTTTAAAGCTTATAGGTGTATAATATTTTTGACAAGAAAATAAAGCTTACATAGGGGGTAGCGAAATGAACGAAATTAAGTTGTATGAAAACAAGAAGATACGCTCTGCTTGGGATGATGAGAAGGAAGAGTGGTATTTTTCGGTAGTTGATGTGGTAGGAGTGCTTACAGATAGTGAGAATCCTACAGATTACCTTAAAAAAATGAGAAAACGTGATGAGCAATTAGCTTCCTACATAGGGACAAATTGTCCCCAGGTAGGAATGAAGTCATCAGATGGTAAAAAAAGAAAGGTATTGGCAGGAAATATGAAAGATATTTTCCGCATTATCCAGTCAATACCTTCACCTAAAGCAGAACCATTTAAGATGTGGCTGGCAGAAGTTGGAAAAGAAAGGATTGATGAGACTCTTGATCCGGAACAGACTATAGACAGGGCATTAGAAACCTACTTAAAGAAAGGTTATTCAAAAGAATGGATTAATCAAAGATTGCAATCTATTCAGGTTAGAAAAGAACTGACAGATGTATGGGATAATCATGGTATTAAAAAAGGGGTTGAATATGCTATATTGACTGATGAAATTACTAAGGCATGGTCAGGAATGACAACCAAAGGATATAAGCAGTTAAAAGGTCTTAAAAAAGAAAATCTAAGAGATAATATGACTACTCTTGAAATTGTCCTTAATATGCTTGCAGAGGCTACAACAACAGAAATTACCAAAACTATGAACCCGATGGGACTTGAGGAAACAAGGTAGTAGCAAAAAGAGGTGGCAGTATAGCAGGAAATGCGAGAAAAGAAATTGAGCAGGAAACAGGAAAACCTGTAATTACCTCTAAAAATGCGGTAGATTTGTCAAAGCTCATTGAAGATGTTACCAAAGGAGCTGAAAAGAAAAATGGATAAAAGTTGCTACAGTAATGTAATTGATTATAAATGGTAAGTAGTTGACAAATCCCCCTTCATTCGCTATTATGTTGGTAAATGTAGTGCGAAAGAGGAGTAGCCCTGTATTCTTATCAGAGAGAGACCGGAGGGTGCGAGGTCTTAAGAAGAAAGGGTGAAGGTAGCTTTCAAACAGCATCTCTGAGAAAGTGCATTATGCAGATTAGGAGATGACGGCTTCCCCGTTATGGAAATAAAGGTGATGAGTTTAAACGTAATGTTAAAATTTTATCATAAAATAAGGTGGTACAGCGGGATATGCTCTCGCCCTTAGCTAAGGCTTGGGGTGGGAGCTTTTAAATTTAACAGGAAATTTCTTCGAAATTCCCTGTTAAATTTAAAACTCTCCGAGGGATGCTGGACTCGCGATAGTGAAGTTTGCCTTTAGACATCGCTCGCGCGCAAAGTGTGCCTGCGCACACTATATATTTTATGATACAAGTGTCAAAAGTATAAAAATACTGTGCAAGCTTGCTTGCAAAAGAATTTATTATCTTTTGACACGCAAAAAATATGAGTAAGTAGCCATTTTTTGTAAAAAAAATGAGCGGATTACGAATATTTTTGCAAGGATTGCGAGAAGCGAAGCTGTAGCAATCCTGTATCAATGGGTGTCAAATACTTTTGACACCCACATCATTTTATAAAACCAAAAGGAGGAATTCATGAAAAAAGAACTTGAAAAGACCTACGATCCAAAGCAAATTGAGGATAAAATCTATCATAACTGGACTGAGAAAGGCTACTTCCATGCAGAAGTAAACCCTGATAAGAAGCCGTTTACCATAGTTATGCCGCCACCTAATATTACCGGACAGCTTCACATGGGACATGCCTTAGATAATACCATGCAGGATATTCTTATCCGCTTTAAGAGAATGCAGGGCTTTGAGGCATTATGGCAGGCAGGAACTGATCATGCTTCCATAGCTACCGAGGCTAAAATAGTAGAAAAACTTAAAGAAGAAGGCACATCAAAGGAAGAACTGGGCAGAGAAGGTTTCTTAAAGCGTGCCTGGGAATGGAAAGAAGAATACGGTGGAAGAATTATATCTCAGCTTAAAAAGCTTGGTTCATCCTGCGACTGGGAGAGAGAGCGTTTTACTATGGATGAGGGCTGTTCCGAGGCGGTTAAGGAAGTATTTGTAAAACTTTATGATAAAAAACTTATTTATAAAGGCTCAAGACTTGTAAACTGGTGTCCTGTATGTAATACCTCTATTTCAGATGCAGAAGTTGAGCATGAAGAAAAAGCCGGACATTTCTGGCATATCAAATATCCTATAATGGAAGACGGTAAGCCAAGTGAAACCAACTTCCTTGAATTTGCCACCACTCGTCCTGAAACAATGCTTGGAGATACGGCGGTAGCGGTAAATCCTGAGGATGAAAGATATACCTATCTTAAAGGAAAAACAGTGTGGCTTCCTATAGCGGAGCGTGAAATCCCTGTTATAGAGGACAGCTATGTAGATATGGAATTTGGTACAGGTGTAGTTAAGATTACTCCTGCACACGACCCTAATGACTTTGAAGTAGGTAAACGCCATAACCTGCCTGAAATCAACATTATGAATGATGATGCTACTATCAATGAAAATGGTGGAAAGTATGCAGGACTTGACAGATATGAGGCAAGAAAGAAAATTGTTGAAGAGTTAGACAGACTTGGACTTCTTGGAAAAATTGAAGATCACAGCCACAATGTAGGTACCTGCTATCGTTGTCACAGTGTAGTTGAACCACTTATTAAAGAGCAGTGGTTCGTAAAAATGGATGAAATGATTAAGCCTGCAAGTGAAGCTGTAAGAAAAGGTGAGCTGAAACTCATTCCTGAGAGAATGGATAAGACCTACTTTAACTGGACAGACAATATAAGAGACTGGTGTATCTCAAGACAGCTCTGGTGGGGACATAGGATACCTGCCTGGTACTGTGGGGATTGCGGTGAAGTTATAGTTGCAAAAGAAGAGCCGAAAGTTTGCCCTAAGTGCGGCAAGGCTCATTTAAGACAGGACGAAGATACCCTTGACACCTGGTTTTCTTCGGCACTTTGGCCATTTTCAACCCTTGGCTGGCCTAATGAAACACCTGAGTACAAGTATTTTTACCCTACAGATGTGCTTGTAACTGGCTATGATATCATCTTCTTCTGGGTAATCAGAATGGTATTTTTCAGCATTTGAACATACAGGAAAAGCACCATTTAATACAGTTATGTTCCATGGACTTGTAAGAGATTCACTTGGTCGTAAGATGAGCAAGTCGCTCGGAAATGGTATAGATCCGCTTGAAATCATAGACAAATACGGTGCAGATGCACTCAGATTTACACTTATTACAGGTAATGCACCGGGAAATGATATGCGTTTCTACAATGAAAGAGTAGAGGCGAGCAGAAACTTTGCAAACAAGGTATGGAATGCTTCAAGATTTATAATGATGAACCTTGATGCAGCCGAAGTTCCTGCAAACATTGAGCTTTCAGCACTTACTCCTGCAGATAAATGGATACTTAGCAGGGCTAACAAGCTTTCAGCAGAAATGACAGAAAATATGGATGCTTTTGAGCTTGGTATAGCCGTTCAGAAGGTATATGACTTTATTTGGGAAGAGTTCTGCGACTGGTATATAGAGATGGTTAAGCCTCGTCTTTACAGCGATACTGATGAGACAAAGGCGTCAGCTTTATTTACACTTAAAACTGTTTTAATTAATATGCTTAAACTCTTGCATCCATTTATGCCGTTTGTTACAGAAGAAATATATCAGGCACTCCGTGAAAATGAGCCAAACGATGCAGTTAAGGCGGCTATGGAAGAGAGCATAATGATTTCTGCCTGGCCTGAATTTAAGGCGGAGTGGGATTTTGCAAAGGAAGAGGCAGAAGTGGCTCTTATTAAAGAGGCTGTAAAGAGCATAAGAGCAGTCCGCACCAATATGAACGTACCACCTTCAAGGAAGGCAAAGGTTATAGTGGTTGCCGATAAAGAAGAAGTAAGAAAGGTATTTACAGAGGGTGAGAAATTCTTTGCAAGTCTTTCTTACGCAGGAGAAGTAGCGGTACAGGCTGATAAGGCAGGAATAGATGAAAATGCTGTATCAGCGGTAATTTCACAGGCTGTTATCTATATGCCATTTAGTGACCTTGTGGATATAGATAAGGAAATAGAACGTCTTCTTAAAGAACATAAAAGGCTTGAAGGCGAGATAGCACGTTCAAATGGTATGTTAAATAATGAAAAGTTTGTATCCAAAGCTCCTGAAGCTAAGATAAATGAGGAGAAGGAGAAACTTGCTAAGTATACAGAAATGATGAAGCAGGTTGAGGAACAGTTAGGGAGACTTAAGAAGAATTAATTTTTTAGAAGTAAGAAAGATAAAGCTTCATACTCTGTTAAGAACTTAAGACCATAAGATTACACCTGGTAACTGTTGGACATTCGGATATCTTTCAGCTATCTGGATTGATTAGAAACAAATCTTGCAATTTTTGCAATCAGTTTAGGATAGGAGTGCAGTGACTGTTTGGTTATGTACTCCTATTTTTATGGTACATTTTTTTCTCAAAAAAATTATTCTTACAGTTTCACCTGTGGATTATTTCCTCTTTCATTATAAAATTTAACATTGTAACTGAGCTTTGTCCAAGCTTCTTACTGTGCTATTAGCAGCATCTTTGTTGCCTCCGTAGCCTGCAAGAGCAACAGCTGCAAGTGATAAAATTGCATATTTTTAATTTTTTTATTATCTTTATTAAGAAATAGGGGTAATCTTAACATAATGAAATGGCAAACAAGATTGACAATAGTGCTAATTTACAATACTATTGAAAATGAATATATCCGGGAGGTAGCTTATAATGATTAAAAAAAGACCTGGCAGAATGTTATCTGTTTGTCTGGCTGTATTTTTAACAGCCTGCAGTGGAACTTCTGCAAATTCATATTATAAATCAGGTAACTCATTTATGGAGAAGGGACAGTATGATGAGGCGCTTAATTCTTATGAGGAAGCCATCAAGAAAAATTCGGAAAGAGCAGAATATTATATAGCAGCCGGCTTTGCAAATATAGGACTTGAGAGCTACGAAGCAGCTATTAATTCCTTTGATAAGGGTTATTCTCCTAAGGATAATCAGATAGTCAGGGAGAATAATAAATCACTTTTCAGAGGAAAAGGGATTGCATATCTAAAGCTTGGAAAATATTCTGAGGCTCTTATGCAGTTTGCAAGTGCATCTGCTATTAAAGAAGCACCATCTCTGAACGATGATATTAAAAAATATATTGCGCTTACAGAAGTAAAGCTTGGTGATTATAAGAATGCAACAGATATATATGAAGAGATGCTTAAAGTAGCAAAACCTGATGTAAGCCTGTATGGAAGACTTGCTGAGACTTATTTTGCTATGGGAGAGGCAGTAAAGGCTGTAGAAAATTATGACAAGGCTATAGAGAAAGAGCCTGACAATTTTAATGCATATTTTGGTAAATATGAAATTCTTTCTGCTAATGGAGAGAAGGAGAAGGCTGATGATGTGCTGAATAAGGCAGCAGGAATCAAAATAACAGATGATATAAGCAGATACAACGCAGGTATTTTAGAGTATCTGAGAGGAAATGCAGACAAGGCAAAAGAAAACTTAAATACAGCCTATACCAAAGGGATAGCCGAGAGTTCTTATTATCTTGCAAAAATAGCGATAACTGAGGGTGATTTTGCAGGTGCAAAGGAGTTTTTTGAAAAATATGCACAAGATGTAAAAAGTGTATCCATTTCCGGATGGTATGATGGTATGGCTGAGTGCCTTATGCAGGAAGAAAAATATGAAGAGGCATTAAATTATGTGACAAAAGGACTTGCATCAGAGGATATATCAGCTATGAAACAGCTTATGTATAAGAAGGTAATATTAAATGAGAAACTGACAGACTATAATAAAGCTTATGAGGCAGCAGTGGAATATGGAAAGCTGTACCCGGAGGATGGAAAGATGGCAAGGGAAATTGTTTTTCTTTCAACCAGGAAGACGAAGTAGGGAGAAACTATGATACAGACATCAGAACAAAAAGAAAAATTCATTTTAGTCGGTGTAGAAACAGGCAAGGACAGAATGGAAGAGAGTCTTGCTGAGCTTAACGAACTTCTTGACACAGCAGGAGGTGAAACAGTAGGAAAGATAGTACAGAATTTAGAAAGTATTAATAAAGCAACCTATGTTGGTAAAGGCAAGGTAAAAGAGATAAAGGAACTGGCAGAGGAACTCCAGGCAGATGGAATAGTTTGTGATGATGAGCTTTCACCTGCCCAGCTGTCAAACCTTAAAGATGAACTGGACATTAAGGTGTTAGACAGGACACTGGTTATTCTTGATATATTTGCTGCACACGCTAAGACTAGTGAAGGTAAGCTTCAGGTAGAGTTAGCCCAGTTAAAATACCGTTCCTCAAGGCTTACAGGTCTTGGTAAGAATCTTTCAAGACTTGGTGGTGGTATAGGAACCAGAGGACCTGGAGAATCAAAGCTTGAAACAGACAGGAGAGCAATAAGAGAAAGAGTAAGTCAGCTACGAAGCGAAATAGAGAAGATGGAGAACGTAAGGGATACTCTGAGAAAAAGCAGGATGTCAGATGGTATACCGGTTATAGCAATAGTAGGCTATACAAATGCCGGCAAATCAACCTTCCTTAATAAAATCACAGATGCACGTATTTTAGCTGAGGACAAGCTTTTTGCAACCCTTGATCCGACTACAAGAAGCCTTAAGATACCTGATGGGGAGGAGGTGCTGTTTACCGATACTGTAGGCTTTTATAAGCAAGCTTCCTCACAATCTTGTAGATGCATTTAAGAGTACCCTGGAAGAAGCAAAATATGCAGATTTAATACTTCATATTGCAGATGCATCAAATCCTGAGGCAGATGAGCAGATGAAGGTTGTGTACAGGACGCTTGAAGAGCTTAAAGTTACAGGCAAACCCATAATTACATTTTTAAATAAGCAGGATAAGATAGAAGAAGAAAAAATAATCAAAGATCTTAAAGCAGATGCAGTGATTAAAGGTTCTGCAAAGACAGGTCAGGGCATTGATGAATTGCTTACTAAAATTACTGAAATTTTAAGAGAAGGAAAGGTGTTTATTGATGCGTTGTTATCTTATGCGGATAGTTCTAAAATAGCTATAATCAGGAAAAAAGGACAGCTTTTAGCAGAGGAATATGAAGGAGGTGGAATAAGAATTAAGGCTTATGTGCCAAAGGCTTTGGCAGGTCAGCTTGGATTTTTATAGAGTCAGTATAACCTTAAGTTATAGTGGCTAGAATAAGATATAAGATTGATTGACAGCTAAAAAGCCGGGTGTTAGACTTATTTAAAGTAAAATATTTGGAGGGTAAATATGGAAAAGGCAAAGTTAGACTGGGCAGATATCGGCTTTGGTTATATGAAAACAGATAAAAGATATGTAGCAAATTATAAAAATGGTTCATGGGATGAAGGCTGTCTTACCGAAGACGATCAGATAGTTATGAGTGAATGTGCAGGAGTCTTGCAGTATGCACAGACCTGCTTTGAAGGTCTTAAGGCTTATACCACTGAAGATGGAAGAATAGTCACTTTCAGACCTGACCTTAATGGAGAGAGGATGGAAGCTTCATGTAAGAGGATGGAAATTCCGGTATTTTCTAAGGACAGATTTGTAGATGCTGTGCTTAAGGTGGTTAAAGCAAATGAAGCATATGTGCCTCCTTTTGGCTATGGAGCTACACTTTATATAAGACCTTATGCTTTTGGAATTAGTCCTGTTATAGGAGTTAAGCCTGCTGACGAATACCAGTTCAGAATATTTGCTACACCTGTAGGTCCTTACTTTAAAGGAGGCACTAAGGGGATATCCATAAAAGTAAGTGATTTCGACAGAGCTGCACCAAGAGGTACAGGTGATATAAAAGCAGGACTAAATTATGCGATGAGCCTTCATCCAATAGTTGTAGCCCACAATGAAGGCTATGCAGAGAATATGTACCTTGATGCTGCAACCAGAACCAAGGTTGAAGAAACAGGAGGAGCCAATTTTCTCTTTGTAACTAAAAATGGTACTGTGGTTACTCCTAAGTCTGATACCATCCTTCCTTCTATTACAAGGCGTTCTTTAATCTATGTAGCAGAGAATATGCTTGGTATGAAGGTAGAAGAAAGAGAAGTATATTTAAGTGAATTAAATGATTTTGTGGAATGCGGACTCTGCGGTACTGCTGCAGTTATAAGTCCTGTTGCAAGAGTTGTTGACCATGGCAGGGAAATTGCTTTCAAGTATGGTGAAAATGAAATGGGGCCTGTAATAAAGAAACTTTATGATACTCTTACGGGCATACAGATGGGCAGACTTCCTGCTCCTGAGGGATGGATATACGAAGTTAAATAGAGACAAATTAGTTTATAAAGATATGAGAAGTAAAGGTGAATGCTGATACTTCTTTTTTTAGTTATATAGATAAAAAAATCGTTGTGGCCTTTTTATAGTTTCAGATAATTTAATATAACAGATGGTAAAATATGAAAAAGATTGCTGAAAAACATAATTGACAATAAAATAATTTAAGAGTAATATTTAACTGAAGTTACATTTTGTATTTGTGAAGTGCTTAACAAAAATGAAAGGAGAAGTTAAACATGGGATTTAAAAATGTAGTAGTTGCAGGTGGTGGTGTGCTTGGAAGCCAGATTGCTTTTCAGACGGCATACAGAGGATTTAATGTAACGCTTTGGCTTAGGAGTGCTGAATCAATTGAAAGAACAAAGCCTAAGGTAGACAGACTTTACAAAATTTATCTTACAGAACTTGAAGCAGCTAAAGAGAAGACAGGGGTAAAGGGAGCTTTGGTACCCAGAGGTCTCATACCCGATATTGCAAATACAACTGTCGGTGGTATAGATAAACTTAAGCAAAATGTAGAAGAAGCTTATAAAAACCTAAAATATGAAACTGATTTAGCTAAGGCTTTGCAGGATTGTGATTTGGTTATTGAATCAATGGCAGAAAATCCTGAAGCTAAGATTGAGTTTTATACAAAGCTAAATGCGGTACTTGAGGATAAAACCATAGTTGCAACAAACTCTTCAACTATGATACCAAGTCAGTTCAGACATTGTTTTACAAAACCAGAGAAATATCTTGCAATCCACTTTGCAAACAATATCTGGAGAAGCAATACTGCCGAGATTATGGGACATGATGGCACAGATAAGGCAGCTTATGATGCAGTTGTAAGCTTTGCAGAAGAGATAGCTATGGTTCCTCTTAAGCTTCAGAAAGAACAGCCTGGATATATACTGAACTCTATGCTTGTCCCTTTCCTTAAAGCTGGTGAAATGCTTCTTGCTAAAGGAGTAGCAGACCCTGCCACCATAGACCTTACCTGGAGACTTGGCACAGGCTCCCCTCTTGGGCCTTTCCAGATACTTGATATAGTAGGGCTTACAACAGCTTATAATATAAATATGATGGATCCGCTGGCAACTTCTGATCCGGATTCAATTCCGGCTAAGATTGGCACCATACTTAAGAAGTATATAGATGAAGGCAAGACAGGTATCAATGCGGGAGAAGGATTCTATAAGTATAAATAAAAAAATAAGATTATAATTAGAAATACCGCTCCGGATTATATAATGTTAAAATTTATGAAAACATATATAATTCGGAGTTGTTTGTTTTTTTAGAGTATCATATAATAAAAAAATTCAGAAACCTGTTGACAAAGATGTATTAGTATGATATTGTATTAAGTAGTTAGTACAACGATACAGGAAAACAATATAATATATAAAGAACAGGAGGAAACTATGGCGTGGGCATTAGATGAAGGTCTGCCTATCTATCCACAACTGATGGATGAGATAAGACGGAGGATAGTTACAGAAGTGTATAAGGCAGGAGACAGAATACCTTCAGTAAGGGAACTGGCGGCAGAAGCAGAAGTAAATGCAAACACTATGCAGAAAGCACTTAGTGAACTTGAAAGAGAGGAGCTTTTGATAACAATGAGAAGTACAGGCAGAACTGTCACAAGTAATATAGAGAAAATTAAAGGCACGAAAAAGATTATGGCAGAGAAAGAAATATCCAGATGTATGACCTATATGAAAGATTTGGGATACAGCATAGAAGAAATACAAAGTTTAATAGCTGAATATAAGGATTAAATGTAAAGAAAGGAAATAGAAATGGGAAACATAATAGAATGTAAGGCACTTACAAAAAGATATGGCAGGAAGCCAGCATTAAATGCCATTGATTTAAATCTCGAAGAAGGCAGGATAGTTGGAGTGTTAGGACCAAATGGAAGTGGTAAAACTACACTGATTAAACTTCTTAACGGATTATTAACTCCAACTTCAGGAGAGCTTAGAATAGCAGGCAATTCTCCGGGGATAGAAACTAAATCCATAGTTTCTTACCTTCCTGACAAGGACTATCTTGGAGATGAGATGAGTTTTACCGAATGTACTAAGCTTTTTGCGGATTTTTATGCAGACTTTAATAAAAATAAGGCTTTCGAGATGCTTGCAAGCTTAAATATAGATCCGGATATGAAGTTTAAGTTCCTTTCAAAAGGAAACAGGGAAAAGGCTCAGTTAATCCTTGTTATGAGCAGGGCAGCAAAGGTGTATGTGCTGGATGAGCCAATTGCGGGAGTAGATCCGGCAGCAAGAGACTATATATTAAAAACAATACTTAACAATATAAATCCTGGTGCGACAGTAATCATAGCAACACATCTTATTTCTGAAATAGAGAAGATACTTGATGATGTAGTATTTATAAAAGATGGAAATATTGTGCTTAATGACAGCGCAGAAAATATAAGAGAGAAGGAAGGAAAAATCCATAGACGGATTATTTAGGAGGTGTTCTCATGTTTGGCAAATTAATAAAGAATGAATTTAGAAATATAGGAAAGCTGCTACTACTTATAAATGTGATTGTTTTAGGCATGCATCTGCTTTTCGGTTGTATTTGAACAGGTGTACAATTCGGGAGTGTTCACAGGAACTATATTTGAGAAAATTTTCGGTATATTTGCCGGAATATATATTATATCAATTTTTGCAGTTAATATTATTCTTGTATTGGTATTTGCAGTCAGATTTTACAGAAAGGTGTATTCGGTTGAGGGTTATCTCACTCACACCCTTCCTGTGAAAAAATCAGCTATTTACTTTGCTATGCTTATATCTTCAAGTGCAGGCTCAATCATTACTGCGGTAGTAAGCCTTGGATATCCGTTTATCAGAATAGTAAATGAGGTACTGGCAGTAGGTAAGGCTTCATTAAGTGATTTGTTTATGGTTGCAACTCGGTATAATGTAACAGGACTAACATATTTTCTTTTTATACTTGGTGCTGTGTGTTCTGTATTTGCTGCTTTTGGACTTGTGTTCCTTTGTATCTCGATAGGGCAGAACTGGAAGGCACATCCTGTACTTGGCTCAATCATTTCTTATTGGGTTATCACAACCGCATTGCAGATATTTGGAGCAATAGCAATGATATCTTCTGCCAATTCAGGTATAGTTGATAATATAGAAAGTCCGGGAGATATTATTAATGTGATGGCTTGCTGGGGAATAGGATTTGAAGTAGTCGGAATAGCGATAATGTCAGTTATTAGCATAGTAATTATGAAAAAGAAACTGAATTTGTAATAGAAAAACTTTATCACCATTTTATAAGTCAGCCCTCTGAACTACATATGTAGAACAGAGGGAGATTTTTCATTTAAAAACTTATGCTTTTTAAGCTTTTAAAAATGTGTGATAAACTATAAAAACACAAAGCAGTAAATAAATTTACCTGTGGAATAAAAAAACAGAGGAGAGTATTTATGTACAAAAAAATATTTTTATTTGATATGGGCAACGTCATTATGGATTTCTCGCCGGATTATATTCTGTCTATGTATACAAAAAGATGTTAAAGCTTATTAATTTTTCTAAAAATATAAAATCCTATATACCGTGGCTTGGGCAAGGTCTGATAAAGGCGAGCTTACAGAAGAAGGAATTTATGATGAAACCATAAAAGGCTTAGATGAAAAATACCATTCCATTGCAAAAGAGGTGATATATGGATGGTATAATTATAAGACTGAAAGTAAGGAAATATATGAACTGATGAAGGAATTGAAAAATAAAGGTTATAGGCTTTTCTTGTGCTCAAACGCAGCAGAGTCATTTCATAAATATGAAGATAAAATAGAAGCCTTTAAGCTGCTTGAAGCAAAAGTTGTATCTGCCGATATCAGACAGGTAAAGCCTGACAAAGAATTTTTTGAATATCTCCTTAATACATACAGACTTAAGCCAGAGGAATGTTTTTTTATAGACGACCTGGCAGTAAATGTAAAGGGAGCCTACGAGTGTGGAATAGATGGTTATCAGTATAATGGAAATGCAGGACTTTTAAGAAAATTTATGGAAAGAGTGGGAATATTGTAGTTGCATAAAGATATAAAGCCGGATATAATGAAACTAGTATCATTAATCCATTGCAAAGGAGGAATATATTATGAAGCAGCATAAATTTTGGGCAATAGCGGCAGCAGTCTGTTTTGTTCTGGCTATGTATACAGGATATAAGCATAAATAGATTATATTGTGTTAAAATGTTGAAAAACTACGAAAAAAACATAGTAAAAACAAACTAAAAAAATATCAAATATTGACAAGATAATAAATCCGTAGTATACTTATGACATTAATATTGACGGATTGTTACTGAAAGGGCAAAAACTCAAATTTTACAGATAAAAAAATATTATCTGTAGGGTTTGGTTTTTGATTAGCAGCAGCTTTATTTTTGAATTAAATTTACTGTGAATAAAAATTTTTCTGTCCTTTCCAGACAAGGAGAAATGATGTGATTATAGAGGGGATTATTAATAATAATGTTGTAAGTTCAAGGGATGCTGATGGTAAAGAAGTTGTGGCTATGGGTAAGGGAATAGGATTTGGTAAAAAGAAGGGAGATATTTTATCGGAGGCTGGTATAGATAAGATATTTACTCTTGAAGATGAGACTGCTCTCAGACAGTTTAAGGATTTGTTAGCAGGTATTCCACTCGAATACTTACAGGTGTCAAATGAGATAATATCCTATGCAAAAGAAAAGCTTGATACAGAGCTTCATCCCAATATATATTTAACGCTTACTGACCACATAAGCTTTGCAATCAGAAGAAAAGAGGAAGGGCAGCCTTTTCAGATACCAATGGAAAATGAAATAAGGAGATTTTTTCCTTTGGAGTATCAAATCGGTAAACAGTCAGTTGAGTTAATTTATAAGAGACTGGGTTATCAGCTGCCTAAAGATGAAGCAGCAGCCCTTGCCATTCATTTTGTAAATGCAGAATTTGATATTAAGGTACGTGATACCTGGATTATTACAAAAATGATGGGCGATATTTTGAATATTATTTCAAAAAAAATTGATGGATTAAAAGAAGAAAGTGTGGAAAAGGATAGCCTTATAGCCGGTATAAAGCTTTTTAAGTTATCGTCTGGTTATGGCACAGCCGCTTAAAGAAAAATGCTGATGAGAAGCTGTATAATTTTGTGAAAGAAAAATTATCCCGAGGAATGGAAATTAACAGAAGAAATAGATAATTATGTAAAGACTGGATATAAAACGAGATTTTTACAGAAGAAGAAAAAGCTTTATTTTACAATTCAGATTAAAAAGAATTAAAGATTTGTTTGAATGAACATAGGAGGAAAAACTCATGTTTTTTAAGAAAAAGGAAGTAGAAATTGTATCACCTGTAAAGGGAAAGCTGATAAGTATTAAGGAGGTTCCTGATGTCACTTTCAGTGAGGAAATGGTTGGAAAGGGAATGGCAATAATTCCGGAAGAAAATGAAATATATTCTCCTGTAGAAGGTAAAATTACTACAGTTTTCATAACCGGCCATGCAGTTGGAATTACGACTAAAGAAGGAATAGATTTACTCATACATATAGGAATGGATACAGTAAATCTTAAAGGAGAGGGCTTTGAGGTAAAGGTAAAAGACGGAAAACATGTAAAACCTGGAGATTTGTTGCTGGTTGTAGATTTTGATAAGCTCAAAGAAAAAGGATACAGTCTTGAAACACCTGTTATAATCTGTAATCCTGATCAGTTTAAAAAGATTACCTGCATAAATCCCGGGAATGTGGAAAAAGGTGATGTGATAATGAAGGTACAGGTCTAGCTGGGAGGATGATATGAGAGAATTTACCGGAAATAGCGTATCATTGGGAGCTACAAAAGGGAGTATAGCGGTCTTTAATCAGGAAGAAAGAGAACCCGAAAAAGTACTTATAGAAGATATTGACAAAGAATTAACAAGGCTTGAAAAAGCGCTTATACTTGCAAAAAATGAACTTGAGGATCTGTATGAAGCGGCTATAGACAAGGTTGGTGAAGAAAATGCCCTGATTTTTGATATTCATAAAATGATGCTTGAGGATTTGGATTATATAGAAAATATAGAAAATCTTATAAAAAATGAAAAGGTAACTGCTGAATATGCGGTTTTTGCTACAGGACAGCTCTTTTCTAAGACCTTTGAAAGTATGGATGATGATTATATGAGGGCAAGGTCAGTAGATGTACTTGATATTTCCAAAAGAGTTATAAGAAAGCTTACCGGCAAGACAGATAATTATCTGCAAAGCAGCAAACCGGTTATTATTCTTGCGGATGATCTTACTCCCGGAGAGACTATAAACTTAGATAAATCCAAAGTGCTGGCTTTCGTAACCGGAAAAGGTTCTTCAAATTCACACACAGCAATACTTGCACGTAGTATGAATATACCGGCACTGGTGAATACCGGTTTTTCCAAGGATGATCTGGTGGAATTTGATGGGAAATTTGCTGCTGTAGATGCCATAAATGGGAAATTTTACATAGAGCCGGACAGTGACATTATAGAACATATAGAGAAGCTTGAAGCAGAATTAAATAATGAAAAATCAGAACTTGAAGAACTTAAAGGCTTAGAAAATATAACCAAAGACGGTAGAAAAATAAATATTTTTGCAAATATAGGAAGCGAAAAAGATGTGTATAGTGTCCTTGATAATGATGCAGGAGGTATAGGCCTTTTTAGAAGTGAGTTCTTATATCTTGGTAGAAATGAAGCTCCTACTGAGGAAGAGCAGTTTTTAAGTTATAAGGAAGCTGTTGAGAAGATGGCAGGAAAAAAAGTAATTATAAGAACTCTTGATATAGGAGCAGACAAAAAGGTAAATTATCTGGGGCTTGCTGAGGAGGAAAATCCGGCCTTAGGTTACAGGGCAATCAGGATATGCCTGAATAAAAAGGAATTATTTAAAACTCAGCTTAGAGCACTTTACAGGGCTTCAGTATCTGGCAATCTTGGAATTATGTTTCCTATGATAATTTCTGTAGAGGAAGTAAGGAGAATAAAAGAGATTGTAGAAGAGGTTAAGTCTGAACTGACCTTAGGAAGAACAGAATTTGGAAATCCTGAAATCGGTATTATGATAGAAACTCCGGCAGCTGCACTTATCAGTGATGAACTTGCAAAGGAAGTAGATTTTTTCAGTATAGGAACTAATGACCTTACCCAATATACACTTGCAGTAGACAGACAGAATGAAAAGCTTGAGGGATTTTACAATCCTCATCACAGGGCAATCCTCGAGCTTATAAGGATGACTTGTGAAAATGCTCACAAAAATGGCATATGGGTAGGTATCTGTGGTGAGTTAGCAGGAGATACAAGACTTACAAGGAACTTTGTGGAGATGGGGATAGATGAGCTTTCGGTATCTCCTTCAAAGGTACTTTCACTTAGAAAAGCTGTAAGAAATATATAGGGGAAGGAGGAGAATATGAAGAAGATAACTTATACTGTTAAGGCTGAGGCAGGGCTTCATGCAAGACCGGCAGGGCTTTTGGTGAAACAGTCTGCTTCATTTAAGAGTAATATCAAAATCCTTAGTGAGGCAAGTGGAAAAGAAGCTGATTTAAAAAGGCTGATGGCAGTTATGGCACTTGGTGTAAAACAGGGAGACAGTATTGTGGTTTCTGCTGAGGGTGAAGATGAAGCTGAGGCAGTAACAGCAATCGAAACCTTCTTAAAAGAAAATTTTTAAACTATGGATACAAATCTTTTAGATTTGCTAAAGAAAGGGGAACAAAAATTATGATGAAGTATTTACAAAAGCTGGGTCGTTCTTTGATGCTTCCGGTTGCCTGCCTTCCGGTTGCAGGTATCCTTATGGGAATTGGATATGCACTTTCACCACATGCCATGCAGGGTGGTGATATAACAGGAACTCTTGAAATCTTAGGTTTCTTTTTAATCAAAGCCGGTGGTGCTCTTATTGACAATATGTCATGGCTTTTTGCAATAGGCGTTGCAGTTGGAATGGCTGATGATAAGGATGGTACTTCAGGACTTGCAGGTCTGGTATCCTGGCTTATGATTACTACACTGCTTAATCCTGGCACAATTGCAACCATAACACAGGTAGAAAATGTAAATCCTGCTTTTGGCAAGATAGGTAATCAGTTCATAGGTATTTTAGCAGGTATCATAGGTTCAATCTGCTACAACAGGTTTAAGAATACAAAGCTTCCTGATGCACTTGCATTTTTCTCCGGTAAGCGCTCAGTAGCTATAGTTACGGCACTGGTATCGGTAGTAGTATCAGGTATACTTTTCTTTATCTGGCCTGTAATATACGGTGGACTTGTAGGATTTGGTAAATCAGTGGTAAGCCTTGGTGCAGTGGGAGCAGGTATATATGCTTTCTTTAACCGTCTGCTCATTCCTTTTGGACTTCATCATGCACTGAATTCAGTGTTCTGGTTTGATGCAGCAGGTATTAATGATCTGCCAAATTTCTGGGGAAATACCGGAGAACTTGGTGTTACAGGTATGTATATGTCGGGCTTCTTCCCTTGTATGATGTTTGGTCTTCCGGCAGCAGCTTTTGCTATGATTCGTTCAGCTAAGCCGGAAAAGAAGAAATTTGCAATGTCACTTTTAGGTGCAGCAGCTATTTGTGCATTTATCTGTGGTGTTACTGAGCCTTTTGAATTTGCATTTATGTTCCTTGCTCCTGCTCTTTACTTAGTGTACGCTATACTTTATGGTGTATTTACAACTATAACAGTAGCACTTGGATTCAGAGCCGGTTTTTCGTTCTCAGCAGGACTTACCGACCTTGTGTTCAGCTCACAGCTTCCGCTTGCACAGAAAACCTGGCTCATTATTCCTCTTGGTATCGCCGCTGCAGTAGTATTCTATGCAGTATTTAGATTTGCTATAGTAAAATTTAATCTTAAAACTCCAGGCAGGGAAGATGAGGCTGACAATGCAGAGGAGATGAAGGCAGTACTTTCCAATGGCGACTTTACAGAAGTAGCTAAGGTAATTCTTGAAGGTCTTGGCGGAAAAGAAAATGTTACTTCTGTTGACAATTGTATCACAAGACTTAGAATCGAAGTTAAGGACTATACTGCAGTTGATGAGAAGAAGATTAAATCTGCCGGCGTTGCAGGTATAATAAGACCAAGTAAGACTTCTGTACAGGTAGTTATCGGACCTAAGGTACAGTTTGTGGCAGATGAAGTTAATAAACTAATGTAAGCTCATTCTATTTAAAAATAATAAGAATTCGTGTATACAACTTCACGATATGAAAAAAATAATAAAAAAATATTTTTTTAAAAACATGATTTTATAGTTGCATTTCTATGTTAAAAATTTGGTATAATTATTTAACAAGAAATGCAACTTTTTATTTTCTGTATATGGGGAGGGGAATATGTTGTTTAAGAAGAAAGAAATCGAGGTATTGGCGCCATTTGATGGGGAAATAATAAATGTTGAAGCTGTGCCGGATAAGGATTTTACTACAGGAGCTCTGGGAAAAGGAGTTGCCGTAATTCCACAGGACAATGAAGTGTGTGCACCTGTTTCAGGAATTATTACATCGTTATTTCCGACTCTTCATGCAATTGGCATTACAACTAAGGAAGGCCTGGAGGTGCTTGTACATGTGGGTATAAATACTGTTAATCTTGGGGGAATGTGTTTTGACTCTAAAGTGCGTGAAAATGCCAGAGTGAAGGCAGGTAATGTATTGCTTACAGCAAGCCTTAATAAGATTCAGCGATTAGGATATGATATAGTAACACCGATTTTTATCTGCAATCCGAATGAATTTAAAGAGATAAGCTGCAGAGAACCCGGCAAAGTAAGAAAAGGTGATGTGATAATGAGGGTTAAAATATAGAGCCAGATAATTCACAAGATGCTTCGTGAATAATTTGGGCACACTGTAGTTTTTTAGAATAAACCAAGAATTGATTATAAAAGTTAATAATTGACTTTACCTATAAATCGGCGTATCATGTTAGATATTCCTATGATATCTTAAAGAAAAAAACTTGTTGGATATCATTTTAGAAAGCTAATATTTTACAAGGAGAAGAAAAATGGAGTTATTAAAGGTTTATGATACTGTAAACAAAAACACAGTAGAACTTGATGAAAAAGGACTTATCGACATAATGATTGCCGGCAGACAGGTGGATGTATTTCTTAAAGAGAATAAAACTGATCCTGATGGCTATATGACCTGGAATATAGAACATTGGAGTGCTATTTCAGATAAGAAATTCGTGCGTTATTATTCAATGAATGAAAGGCTTTTAAGCGAATACACCGGACATAACATTCATGACCTTTACAATGAATTTAAGCCTTATGAGGCTGTTAAGGTAGAACTTAGCTAAGCCTGATTAATAGTATAAAAAGGGCTTTCCCATACAATAGGGTATGAGGAAAGCCCTTTTTGCAGCTTATCTGTCCTTCATAAATATATAAGGCTCATTATCCTGTACGCTTACATAAGCAGGTCTTATTATCTTATCGGTATTTATAAGTTCTTCAAGCCTGTGAGCACTCCAGCCTGTTATTCTTGCACAGGCAAAGATAGGAGTGTAGAGTTCAGGAGGAAGCCCTAACATATGGTATACAAGACCACTATAGAAGTCGATATTGGCACTTACTCCCTTGTATATATGTCTTTCTTCAGCAATGATCTTTGGAGCAAGTCTTTCTACCATACTGTATAGTGCGTAATCTGCATCATTTCCCTTAGACTTTGCGAGTCTTTCTACGTAACCTTTGAAAATATTTGCTCTTGGATCGGAGATTGAATATACGGCATGTCCCATACCGTAAATAAGACCCTTCTTATCAAAAGCCTCTTTGTGGAGCAGCTTTCTAAGATAGGCTCCGACCTCGTCTTCGTCTGTAAGGTCACCTACAGTATTCTTAAGATCTTCAAACATTCCCATAACCTTAATATTTGCGCCACCATGCTTAGGTCCCTTAAGAGAGCCCAGGGCAGCAGCTACGGCTGAGTAAGTGTCTGTACCGGAAGATGTTACTACATGTGTAGTAAAAGTGGAGTTGTTACCGCCACCATGCTCCATATGAAGTACAAGAGCAAGATCAAGGACGGTAGCTTCTATTTCAGTATATTTTTTATCAGGACGAAGAAGTCTTAATATATTTTCGGCTGTGGAAAGAGATTTGTTAGGCTGATGAATGTAAAGGCTTTCCATTATTATAGTGATTATGGGCATGATAGCCGTATACTGAAAGCATAGGAAAGACTGCTATCAGATTAAGGCATTGGCGCATTACATTAGGGAGGGAAATGTCATCTGCAAGCGAATCATAGGAATAAAGAGTAAGTACACTTCTTGCCAGAGTATTCATCATATCCTTGCTTGGTGCCTTCATAATTACATCCCTTACAAAGTTACGTGGAAGGGCGCGTTGATTAGCAAGTTCCTTAATAAAGCCTGCAAGTTCCCCGTCTGTCGGAAGCTTTCCAAAGAGCAGCAGGTATGTCATTTCTTCAAAACCAAAGCGTTTTTCATTTATAAAACCATCTGTAAGTTCGTGTATATCTATACCGCGATAGTAAAGTTCGCCTTCACAGGGAGTTTTTACTCCATCAATCATTTTAAAAGAATTGATGGTTGAAATTTTGGTAAGTCCTGCTCTGACCCCCGCACCATTAATGTCACGAAGTCCCCGTTTTATATCAAGTTCTTTATAAAGGTCGGCATTTATCTTAGAATTATTTAAACAGACCTCTGTAAGCCTCTCTATTTCAGGTGTAATACTCAGTTTATAAGCCATGACTACCTCCTTTGCAAAATTGTATACAATTATACAGTTAATTATGTAATATTATACACGATAAATGTAAAGCTGTATATGGAAATAAAAAGGATATAAGAATATTTTATAACAAAGTATCGGTTTAATGTATTTGTAATATCGAAAAAAATATAGTATACAATATGGCACATAGAAAGCAAACAAAAACAAAAATAAAAAAAGAAGAGGAGAAAAATATGAAAAAGAATGGAATTAAAAAAATTAGGAGCTTTAGTATTATCAGGAATACTAGCGGTATCACTTGCAGGCTGTGGAGCGGCAGGCGGAGCTAAGAGTGGTGATAAGGAAATATCAATCGGAGTAACCCCTGTTCCTCATCAGGAAATAGTTAAGGCAGCTGTAGTACCTGCTCTTGAGAAAGAAGGATACAAGGTTAAGGTGGTAGAATTTAATGACTATGTACAGCCAAATACAGCCGTTCAGGAAGGCGAGCTGGATGCCAATTACTACCAGACTACAAGATATATGGAAAATGAAAATAAGGAAAGAAAACTTGACCTTGTAGCGGTTGCAGAAATTCATCTTGAGCCAATGGGACTTTACTCAAAGACTCTTAAAGACATTAAAGAACTTAAAGACGGAGCAACTATTGCCATTCCTAATGACGGTTCAAATGAGTCAAGAGCACTTGCCCTTCTTGCAGACAATGGACTTATAAAGCTTAAAGAAACAGAAGACCTTTATAATCTCACAAGTATTGAGGAGAATCCTCATAACTTTAAGTTTTCTGAAATAGAGGCAGCCAGCCTTCCTGTTACTTTAAGTGATGTAGATGCAGCAGTTATAAACGGAAACTATGCTCTTGGAGCAGGATTTAACCCTAAGAAAGACTCACTCATACTTGAAAGTACAGATTCAGCTTCAATCAAACAGTATTTTAATGACCTTGTAGTTAAGAAGGGAAATGAGAATTCTGAGAAAATTCAGGCTCTGAAGAAGGCTTTTACCTCTGATGAAGTGAAGAAATTCATAGAGGAGAAATATGAAGGCTCAGTAATACCTGCATTTTAATAACAAAACACTTGCTTTCTTGTCTTATAATTGTAAAATAAGTATATTTACAGGTTATGTTTCCTGATGAGAGGCATAACCTATCTTTGCTGTATAATGATAATTAGAAATGGAGATAACATGATTACGGTAAGTCATCTTGAAAAAAGCTATGGAAATGTTAAGGTTCTAAGCGATGTAAGTCTTCAGATTGAGGATGGAAGCGTATATGGAATAATAGGACACAGTGGTGCGGGTAAGTCAACCCTGCTTCGCTGTCTGAACGGACTGGAAGGATTTAGTGCGGGAAGTGTGGAACTTCTGGGCAGAAAGGTGGAAACACTAAATACCGCTGAAATCAACAGCCTTAGAAAAGAAGTAGGAATGATATTTCAGAATTTCAACCTGCTTTCGCGTAAAAATGTGTATCAGAATGTAGCTCTTCCACTTGTATTTGAGGGGAAAAAAGAAAAATCTCCCTGAAGTCCGTGAAAGAGTAACCAAGATGCTTGAACTGGTCGGACTATCGGATAAAATAAACAGGAGGCCGTCCGAGCTTTCAGGAGGACAGAAGCAGAGGGTAGCTATAGCCAGAGCACTTATATTAAATCCTAAGGTACTGCTCTGTGATGAAGCAACTTCTGCACTTGATCCTATGACAACAAGGGAAATTCTTGATCTCCTTAAGAAGATAAATAAAGAAATGGGTATAACAATTATAGTAGTTACCCATCAGATGGATGTAGTGAAACAGATTTGCGAGAGAGTCGCATTCCTTAAAGACGGGAAGATGGTGGCAGAAGGAAAGCCTGAGGATATTTTCATAAAGCCTGATAAAAATGTTAAAAATTTTCTTGGAGAAAATTTGGATATGCTGCCTGATGGCGGTATAAATATGCATATTTTCTTTGATAATGAAACAGCAGATAAGCCGGTAATTGCCATGATGGCAAAGGAACTTGGAGTAGAAGCCTCTATTATCTGGGCAAGACTAGATGATTTTAGAGGAACGGTACTTGGCAGTCTCACTGTTCAGATTAAGGAAGAGGAGAAAGACAAGGTCTTTGCTTTTCTTAAGGAACAGGGTGTGAAATGGGAGGTAATCTGATGAATGAAGTAGTGTTAAATGCCTGCGTGGAAACTTTGTATATGAGCCTTTTTTCTACATTTTTTGCTGTAGTTTTAGGCTTATTCCTGCTATAGTACTCACTCTTACATCAAGTGACGGACTGAGTCCCAATAAGGCAGTTTATAGCATTTTGGATTTTATTGTAAATATATTCAGGAGTTTTCCTTTCATCATACTTATGGTTATTCTGATACCGGTGACAAGATTTATAGCAGGTAAGGCTATAGGTACAACAGCGGCCATAGTTCCGCTTACAATAGGAACTGTTCCTTTTGTTGCAAGAGTAATAGAAACAGCTATGCGCAGCGTGGACAAGGGAGTTATAGAGGCTGCAAGAAGTATGGGAGCAACCAATATGCAGATAATAAGAAAGGTAGTTATAAAGGAGGCTGTCCCGGGAATAATTTCCGGTATAATTTTAACTCTTATTTCCGTGATAGGCTATTCAGCTATGGGTGGAGCCCTTGGTGCGGGAGGTTTAGGTGATGTTGCTATCCGCTACGGTTATCAGTCCAGAGATACGGCTTATCTGGTGGTTACAAGTTTAATTCTCATTATATTTGTTCAGGCTGTCCAGTTTGTCGGTAATAAGATATATAACAAACTTTCATAGCATAACTTTTTGTTTGGAATAAAAAAGAGGTGTACAATTCATTTTAGTTATAGTACAATTGCCTTTATTGAATTCAAACAGAAACTGGTTTAAGAGACAGGTGTCAATAGAAAAGGCTTAATTATTTTTTTGGCACCTTAATCTTTAAGAATAAAGGCAGGAAAAAGATATGGAGATGAATATGAATTTTAAAAGGAAATTACCGGTGCCAAAGGAACTTAAAGCAGAATATCCTATTACAGAAGAAATGGGAGAGATAGTAAAAAAGCGTGATAAGGCGGTAAGTGACATAATTACAGGAGCTGATAGCAGAATGCTCCTTGTAATAGGACCTTGTTCTGCAGACCATGAAGATCCTGTAATTGACTATATTTCAAGGCTTGCCAAAGTTCAGGAAAAGGTAAGAGACAAAATATTCATTGTGCCGAGAATATACACCAACAAGCCAAGAACTGTAGGAACAGGTTATAAGGGAATGCTTCATCAGCCTGATCCGGAGAAGGGTGAAGATATGCTTAAGGGTGTAATTGCAATCAGAAATCTCCATATCAGAGCCATCAAAGAAACCGGATTTACCTGTGCAGATGAGATGCTCTACCCTGAAAATCACAGATATCTTTCAGATGTGCTTAATTATGTAGCCATAGGTGCAAGGTCAGTAGAAAACCAAGGACACAGGCTTACTGCTTCCGGTATAGAAGGAGCGGTCGGTATGAAGAATCCAACCGGTGGTGACCTTACAGTAATGATGAATTCTGTAGTTGCAGCCCAGAGTGCCCATACCTTCCTCTATAGAGGCTGGGAGGTAGAGTCTACAGGCAATCCTCTTGTTCATGTAATCCTTCGTGGAGCAGTAGATAAATATGGAAGAAATATTCCAAACTACCATTATGAGGATTTACAGGAAGTGATTAGACTTTACGCTGAAAGAAATCTTTTAAATCCTGCTATTATAGTAGATACGAATCATTCTAACTCAGGTAAGCAGTTCCTTGAGCAGATTCGTATAAGCAAGGATGTACTTCACAGCAGAAATGTATCTGATGATATAAGGAAGATAGTAAAAGGTCTGATGATAGAGAGTTATATAGAAGATGGTAATCAGAAAGAAAATGAGCATGTGTACGGTAAATCTATCACCGACCCTTGCCTTGGATGGGAAAAAACTGAAAAACTTATTTATGATTTAGCTGATATGTGGTAAAATAATAATATAACACAAATTATTCACGAAACATCTTTCGGAAACACATAATCAAGCCGAAGGTTTGAAATTATGTGTTTTAGAAGATGTTTGGTAATATCACCCCATAGTCACAGTCCGAAAACTGTTTATCCTAGTGTAATATGCGGAATAAGAGGTCTGTGACCTATGGCGTGAATAATGGGGGAACAAGTATAAAAGTATAAAAATCCTATGTAAGCCTGCTTGCAATAGGATTTTTTTATGTTGTTGTGTATAAATGATTAAATTTGAAAATGGAGCTTAGATTAAAAATGAGTAAAGCATTAAAAAAATTATTTATTTATCGTTATTTAATTTAGTAATCATATCTTCTATATCTTGTGGAAAATCTGGAGCTGCAAAGAGCAGTAAAATAACATCAGACAACAAGATAGAAATAAGCAGTGGAAAAATCAGCAATGAAAAGATAAGCAGTGACTATGACAGTGAGAGAGAAGAATCTTCTGAAAGTGAAATCTTTGCCTTAGATACAGCAATTACACTTAAAGTCTATGGCAAAAGGAGAGATGAAGTATTAAAAAAGCTTGAAAACAGGATACTTGAGTTGGATGAACTTCTTAGTACAGGAAAAGAAACCAGTGAAGTAAGCAGATTAAATGACACAGGTAAGGCAGTACTTTCAGAAACAAGTATTTCTCTTGTAAAAAAATCTTTAGAACTTAATAAACAGACGGGAGGGCTTTTTGATATAACCATATATCCGCTTATGGAACTATGGGGCTTTCCTAGTAAGAATTATAAAGTGCCTTCAGATAAGGAAATAAAAGAAAATCTAAAAAATGTAGGCTCGGACAAGATTATTTTTGATGAAAATACAGGGAAGATTTCATTTAGAAATAAGGGAATGAAGATAGACTTTGGCGGCATAGGAAAGGGTTATATTACAGACGAACTTGTTAAAATTTTAACAGATGAAGGAGTAGAATCTGCCATTATAAATCTTGGAGGGAATGTATTTGGGCTTAACAAAAAGCCGGATGGTTCTCTTTGGAATGTGGCAATAAGAGATCCTGATGAACCTGAGAACTATATGGCAGCCATAAGGATTGGGAACAGTGCTGTAATCACATCTGGAGGCTATGAGAGGTATTTTGAAGAAAACGGTAAAATATATCATCATATATTAAATCCAAAAACAGGCAAACCAAGTGACAGTAACCTTAAGTCTGTAAGCATAGTAAGTAAAAATGCTACTCTTGCAGATGCACTTTCTACCAGTCTTTTTATTATGGGTGAGAAAAAGGCGATAGAATACTGGAGAAAAAATGGAGCAGACTTTGATATTATCCTTATGACAGTGGATAACAGGCTTTTGGTAAGTGAAGGAATTAGCGGACAGGTGATATCAGACAAGTATGAAGTGGAGACTGTTAATAAATAAAATCAGGCCGGGGAAGATTAAAAATGCAAAAAAAGTTTGCAAACCAGGTATAAGTTTTTGTGAAAACCAGCCAATAAATACAGTTATTATCAAAAAAACTTGATAAATGTAGAATTTTAAGGTATATTGTAGATGGAGGAAATGTAAAAAAATTGGAGGATGAAAGTGAAAAAACATGAGAAAAGTGAGTTTTTTGATTTCATACTAATGACTGTTTTAGTTATTTTCGTAGGCTTTATAGTTTTTATGAAGATGGATAATTCTGTTTATAAAATAAGGGATGCAAGAAGCCTTGAGGATTTTTCGGAAGCCTGGCACACTGATGCTGGTAAAGATATTTCTCTGGAGGATATAGGAAAAAAGGCAGTAATAAATGAAAAAGGTGAACTTGAAATAGACGTTTACCATACTATACCGGCTTATCTGGTAAATGATACAGTTCTTAACTTCAGGAGTAAGAATGTAGACTTCCAGGTTATTATCGGTAATGAGATAGTATATAGTTTTATGCCGGAGACTCACCGTGTGCTGTCAAGGGGAAATGGAACAAGTTTCCATAGGATTCATATAAAAAGGGAGTATGCAGGTGAAGAAATTCTGTTGAAAATTTTTCCAATTTATAATGATAGTGGGAGCCGTATAAATAATATATATCTGGGAAGAACCTGGGATTATTTTGGGAAAATACTGGATCAGAATTTCTTTAACTTCCAGTTCAGTCTTGTGACTGCCCTGATAGGTTTTATGCTCATTATAATGTCGCTGATTTCCAGAACGCATAGTGGGCATAATGAAAGAAACAGAGTTTTAGGAATGTTAGCGGTTTGTATAGGTATCTGGGCTATGAGTGAAACCCTGTTACCACAATTTATGTTTGGATATTCATTCCAGTTAAATGAAATAAATCATTTGCTTCTAATTTTTTTATGCCATATTTTTTTATAAGTTATGTATATCGGGATCTGGAATACAGTAAAGATAGTATGCTAAAAATATCCTTTGCAATTACAGTGGCAGAGGCTGTTATTGTTACCGTACTTAGTCTGGCAGGTATTAAGGATTCGCATGAAACAATGTATATAATACATATTTGCTTTGCAGTAAATGTTATACTGGCAGTAATTGCTGCTATAAATAATACATCTTACTGCAAAAAAAATAAGATAAAGAACAATCCGCTAACTATAGTGCTTTCACTTGGAGTGCTGATTTTGAGTGTAGTCTGGGATCTTACGAGTTATTATTTCAGCTACAATGACAGGGACAATGGTTCTGTTATGAGACTGGGCATATTGATAGGTGTACTGATACTGGTAGCAGATTCGATGTATAAGCTGTTTGAAGGAATTAAAAGCATTGAACTTACCAACAAAGTTTCTGAAATTGCCTATACTGACGTTCTTACAGGACTTGCTAACAGGGCTGCTTTTGAATTGAAAGAAAAGGAAATACAGGAGAAATTAGACGAAGATGCAGTAAAAGAAGTGCTTATATGTGAGTTTGATGTAAATGACATGAGAAAAATTAATGATAATTACGGCCATGCTTATGGTGACCGCCACATCATAAAATGTGCTGAGATTATAAATCAAGCTTTTGGAAATGTTGGTTATACTTTCAGGGTAGATGGAAATGAGTTCATAGTCTTTATAGTCGGAGACGGAACAGAATACGTCTATGAGAGAGGGATTTTAAAGTTAAAGAACTTGAAAGAGAGTATAACAGGACTGTTGACTCACTTATTCCGCTTCATATCGCCTATGGTCATGCTGTTTATGACAAAGAAGAGTTTGAAACTTTGGAAAAGGCTGAAGTTGAAGCTGATAAGAGAATGTATGAATGTAAAGATAGGATGAAGAAAGGAGCAATAGTTTAATGGAGATAAGAGAGAGGTTTGAAAGTTTATCGGCAAAGCTTTATGGAAGACCTGTAAGACAGTGTACGGAGGCAGAGCTTTTCCATACATTGCTGGTATTTACAAAAGAGCTTATAGCTGATAAACAGCAGATTACAGGAGAGAGAAAGCTCTACTACATTTCTGCGGAATTTCTTATTGGTAAACTACTTAGCAATAATCTTATAAATCTTGGTGTATATGACGAAATAGAAAAAGTATTAAATGAATCAGGAAAGAGTATAGCAATGTTGGAGAGCCTTGAGCCTGAGCCATCACTTGGAAATGGTGGTCTGGGAAGACTTGCTGCCTGCTTCCTTGATTCTATAGCAAGTCTTGGGCTTAATGGTTGTGGTGTCGGTCTTTTATATCATTTTGGATTATTTAAACAGACATTCAATAATCATCTCCAGAATGCAGTCAGAAATGAATGGATTACCGATAAGTCCTGGCTTACAAAGACTGATCTTAGCTTTGATGTAAAGTTTGGTGACAGAACAGTAAGATCAACTATGTATGATATAGATGTAGTCGGTTATGACAACGGAATAGGTAAGCTTCATCTTTTTGATGTAAACTCTGTGGATGAGAGCCTTGTAGGAAATGGAATTGATTTTGACAAGAATAATATTGAGAAAAATTTAACACTTTTCCTCTACCCTGACGATTCAGATGAGGCAGGACATCTTCTTCGTATCTATCAGCAGTACTTTATGGTAAGTAATGCTGCAAGACTTATAATTAAGGATATGAAGGATGCAGGTCATGATTTACATGAGCTTAATAAATATGCAGTAGTTCAGATTAATGATACCCATCCTACTATGGTTATACCTGAACTTATCAGAATTCTTACTCAGGAAGAGTACTTTACTATGGATGATGCTATAGAGGTAGTAAGTAAGACCTGTGCTTATACCAATCATACCATCCTTGCAGAAGCTCTTGAAAAATGGCCAATGAACTATCTTGAGAAGGTAGTTCCTGTGCTTGTGCCTATTATTAAAGAGCTTAATAACAGAATAAGAAAGAATAATACTGATCCTGCTATTCAGATTATAGATGATGAGAACAGAGTGCATATGGCTCATATAGATATCCATTACGGTTTTTCAACCAATGGTGTTGCAGCTATACATACTGATATCCTTAAGGATAGTGAGCTTAATCATTTCTATAAGCTTTATCCTGAACGTTTTAACAACAAAACAAATGGTATTACCTTTAGAAGATGGTTACTTTCCTGTAACCATGGACTTGCAAAGCTTTTTGATGAGACAATCGGAACAGGATACAGAAAGGATGCTACAGAGCTTAAAAAGCTTCTTGAACATAAGAATGATCAGGCTTTCCTTGATAAATTAGATGAAGTTAAGAAGGCTAATAAGCAGGCTCTTGTAGATTATGTTAAGAAAATGGAAGGTGTAGAGCTTGATCCTAACTCTGTATTTGATGTACAGGTTAAGCGTCTCCATGAGTATAAGCGTCAGCAGATGAATGCACTTTACATCATTCATAAGTATCTTGAGATTAAGGCGGGAAAGAAGCCTGAGACTCCTGTTACCTGTATCTTCGGCGCAAAGGCAGCTCCGGCGTATGTAATAGCTAAAGATATTATCCACCTTATACTTGTACTTCAGGAAATAATCAACAAGGATCCTGAGGTAAGTCCATACCTCAAGGTGCTTATGGTTACAAACTACAATGTAAGTTATGCAGAGAAGATAATTCCAGCCTGCGATATATCAGAGCAGATTTCTCTTGCTTCCAAAGAGGCAAGTGGTACTTCAAACATGAAGTTTATGTTAAACGGTGCAATTACACTTGGAACAGATGACGGTGCCAATGTGGAAATCCATGACTTTGTAGGTGATGAGAATATCTACATCTTTGGTGCAAAATCTGACGAGGTAATTGAACACTATAAAAAGGCTGACTATGTATCACGTGATATTTACAATAAGTCAAAGGTGGTTAAAGATGCTGTAGACTTTATTGTAAGTGACAAGGCTTTACAGGTTGGCAATAAAGAGAATCTTGAGAGACTTTACAATGATATTATCAATAAGGACTGGTTTATGGCTCTTCTTGACCTTGAAGATTATATTGCAAAGAAAGATGAGATTCTTAGGGATTATGCAGACAGAGAAAAGTGGAAGAGAATGGTAGTCACCAATATGGCAAATGCCGGTTTCTTCTCTTCAGACAGAACTATAGAAGAGTATAATAAAGATATCTGGAAACTTAAATAGAATCCGATAAGTGCATGAGCAGGTGCCAAAAGTTTGAAAAACTGCTTTGACTTTATATTCAAAACAGTATTCAAATTTTGGCACTTGTATTATAAATGATATACTAAATATCGGAGAGAGGACAATTTATGAGAAGCTGTGGAGTACTTTTACCGGTTAGTTCATTGCCTTCGGAATACGGAATAGGCTGTTTTTCAAAAGAGGCATATGAGTTTGTGGATAAGCTTGCAGAGGCAGGGCAGGGATATTGGCAGATACTTCCTCTTGGACCGACCAGTTATGGAGACAGCCCTTACCAGTCATTTTCTACCTATGCAGGTAATCCATACTTTGTAGACCTTGAAGAGCTTATGAAGCTTGGTCTTATAAAAGAGGCAGAGCTTAAAAAGTTTAACTTTGGTAAGAATACAAAGAAGATTGACTATGAGAAAATATATAATTCAAGATTTAAAGCGCTGAGAATAGCTTTTGACAATGCAAAAAAGCTTATGAAAGCAGGTAAATTTAAACTTGAAAGTGCTGAGACTCTTGAAGAGTTTAAGAAAGCAAATAGTCTTTGGATAGAAAATTATTCACTTTTTATGGCAATTAAGGACTCATTGAATGGAATTTCATGGAGTGAATGGGAAGAAGGGCTGAGACTTAGGAAAGAAAATACACTTAAAAAGTACAAAGAGAAACTGGCTGATGAGATAGAATTCTACGTATTTATTCAGTGGATGTTTGATGTACAGTGGAAGAAACTTAAAAAATATGCCAATGACAAGGGAATTAAGATAATTGGTGATGTGCCTATCTATGTGGCCTTTGATTCGGCTGATGCCTGGGCAAATCCTGAACTTTTCCAGTTTGATGAGAATTTTACTCCTATAGCAGTTGCAGGTTGCCCACCGGATGCATTTTCATCTACAGGTCAGCTCTGGGGTAATCCTCTTTATGACTGGGATTACCATAAGAAAACAAAATACGAGTGGTGGATGAAGCGTCTGGCAAGAGCTTTTGAACTTTATGATACTGTAAGAATAGACCATTTCAGAGGCTTTGATACTTATTATTCAATACCTTATGGCAGAAAGATGCTGTTGTAGGTAAATGGAAGAAGGGAGCAGGGTTTGCTCTCTTTGCAAGGATGAAAGAAGTGCTGGGAGATGTGGATGTGATAGCTGAGGATCTTGGCTACCTTACCCCTTCTGTAATAAAGCTTGTTAAACGTACAGGATATCCGGGAATGAAGGTTATTCACTTTGCCTTCTATGGCGGAGCAGAAACTACATATCTTCCACATAACCATGTAGCTAATTCTGTTGTATATACAGGTACGCATGATAACGATACTACCCTTGGCTGGTATCGTAGCTTAGATAAAAAGGTAAAGAAATTTGCAAATGAGTATCTGGATATCCAGACTGAGGATGAGAAGGAAGTGGTATGGGAGCTTCTTAGAAATGCTTATATGAGCGTTGGCAACCTTACTGTTATACCTATGCAGGATTTCCTCTGCCTTGGAAGTGAAGCGAGAATTAATACACCTTCAACTCTTGGAGGTAACTGGGAGTGGAGAATGGGAAAAAAGGATTTCTCATCAAAGCTTGCAAAAAGAATGCTGAAACTTGCCAAGACTTATGGCAGGGCAGCTGAAATAACTGAAACTAAGGAGCAATAATGAATCCGTTCACTTTTTTAAAATACAAATCAAAGCTTGAAGCTAACCATCCAAAGGCAGCAGAATTTGTAAAAAGAGTAATTATTCCCGGACTTCCAGAAGGAACTATAGTCGAAGTGTCTATAACCAAACCGGGAGAAGAAACCAAAACATCAAACATAAAGGTTACAAGAGATGATATTGATATGTTTGATGAAGTAAGGAAAAATAAAGACAGGTAAAAGAGATATCTTTTATTGTAAGGGGAGAAAGGCTTAGGTCTTTTTTTCCTCTTTTTGTTGAAAATAAAAAGAAAAATTGTGCTATTATACAGTTGTTTGTTTCTATTTTTAATTGACTATTTCTTAGATTTCATTTCAGAAATCAGATTTCACTAAAAAAATATGAAGACCTATGGATGTTAATATGGTTTGCTTTTGTATGTTTAAATTTGGGCAGCTTATTGTTTATTGTTAAGAAAAGAGGTACAATGAGAGAAAAAGATATAACTGAAAAAGCTTTATTAAGTTTTAATGATGTATTCGCTGATGTTGTAAACGGAGCTGTATTTGACGGAGAAGAGGTTGTAAAAAGCAAGGAATTATCGGATGTAAGCCCTGTTACACAGTTTAAGGATGATGAAAGTAATCACCGCGAGCAAATCAGAGATGTTGCCAAATTATGGGAGAAAAAGGGAGTTATATTCTCCTTTATTGGTATTGAAAACCAAACAAATCCGGATAAAGATATGATATTAAGAGTGATTTCTTATGACGGAGCAACTTATAAAAGCCAGATAGGAAATGAGCATATTTACCCTGTATTTACGATAGTAATTTACTGGGGTAAAAGCGAATGGAAGGTTCCTATAACACTTAAAGACAGGCTTGCTTGTCCTGATGAACTTATAGATATAGTTTCTGACCATAAATTTAAGCTTATTGATATGGTAAGGCTGTCAGATGAAGATATAGAAAAGTATAAAGGTGACTTTAATCTGATTGCAGGAATTATAGGAAATCCTGACAGTTATGAACCTGAGAACAGAGAAATTAAGCATCCGGAAGTGGTTTTAGATTTATTAGATGCAGTGATAGGAGATAAAAGATTTGGAGAAATAAAGGATGAGATTGTAAATATCAAAAAAGAAGGGAGAAAGGTGGATATGTGTGAGTTTTTAGATAAGATTGAAAATCGTGGAGTTGAAAAAGGAAGACTCGAAGGAAGGCTTGAAGGAAAAATGGAAGGGAAACTTGAAGGCAGAAACGAAGGAGAAGAACTTGCAACATTCCGCATAGCTAAGAATTTTAAGGATAGCAAGGTTGATGTAGAGATTATAGTAAAGGCAACAGGACTTACTAAAGAGCAGATAGAAGCATTATAAAAAAACTTAACTTTCCTTATTTTCAAATTATGGATTTGTGATATACTATTATGGCATTAAATGAAACGGAGGTAGTTATGGGTTTAGAGAAGGAAGAAAATTTACCTGATATGGTAATCCCTATTGAACTGGAAGACGGAAGTCGGGTTGAGTGTGAAACACTAGCCATATTTCCGACAGATGGAAAGCAGTATATCGCACTGATAGACAAAGACAATGAGGACAGTGATATCTGGCTGTACAGATTTGTGCCGGTAGGAGAAGAAGAGTTTAACATAGAAGATATTGAAGATGATAAGGAATTTGAAAAGGTGGAAGATGCCTTTAACCAGATGGTAGAGGCTGCTGAAATAGATACGGTAATTGATGAAAAAGAATAAATTTAGAGATTTATTATATAATATACAGGAGATAAGAAAATGAAACAGGTAAGAACAAGATACGCACCAAGTCCAACAGGAAGAATGCACGTAGGAAATTTAAGAACAGCTCTTTATGAGTTTCTTATAGCTAAGCACGAAGGAGGTTCATTTCTGCTTAGAATAGAAGATACAGACAGAGAAAGATTTGTGCCGGAAGCTCTGGACATCATTTACAATACAATGAAGGCTACAGGACTTAAACATGATGAAGGCCCTGATATTGGCGGAGACTATGGTCCTTATGTGCAGAGTGAAAGACAGGCTGCAGGCATATATATGAAATATGCAAAAGAACTTGTAGAAAAGGGTGAGGCATATTACTGCTTTTGTACCAAGGAAAGACTTGAAAGCCTTAAGCAGACCATAGAAGGAAAGGAAGTAATGGTTTATGACAAGCATTGCCTCCACCTTCCAAAAGAAGAGATAGAGAAAAATCTTTCAGAGGGCAAGCCTTATGTTATACGTCAGAATATTCCAAGAGAGGGTACTACTACTTTTAAGGATGAGGTTTACGGAGAAATAACAGCACCAAACTCTGAACTTGATGATCAGGTGCTTATTAAATCAGACGGATATCCAACCTACAACTTTGCAAATGTAGTAGATGACCACCTGATGGGCATCACACATGTAGTACGCGGAAATGAGTATCTTTCCTCTACGCCTAAGTACAACAGGCTTTATGAGGCATTTGGCTGGGAGATACCTACATATATTCATTGTCCACTTATTACAAATGAAGAACATCAGAAGCTCTCAAAACGCAGTGGGCATAGTTCATACGAAGATTTAATTGAGCAGGGCTTTGTACCTGAGGCGGTAGTGAACTTCATAGCTCTTTTAGGCTGGAGCGCAGAAAGTGGAACTGAGATTTTTGACCTTGAAGGGCTTATAAGAGAGTTTGATTACACCAGAATAAATAAATCACCGGCTGTATTTGACATGGTTAAGCTGCGTTGGATGAACGGTGAATATCTTAATGCCATGGACTTTGACAGATTTTATGAGATGGCACTTCCATACCTTAAAGAGGTTATAAAAAAAGACCTTGACCTTAAGAAGATAGCAGAGCTTGTAAAGACCAGAATAGAAGTTTTACCTGACCTTAAAGAGCATATAGATTTCTTTGAGGAATTGCCTGATTATGATATAGCTATGTATACACATAAGAAGATGAAAACTAACAGCGAAAGCTCCTTAGAGGTACTTCGTGATCTGCTTCCATTACTTGAAGCAAGTGATGATTATTCAAGAGCAGGTGTGGAAGCTGTACTTATGGGTTACATTCAGGATAAGGGTATAAAGAACGGACAGGGACTTTGGCCTATAAGAACCGCTGTTTCCGGCAAACAGATGACACCGGGCGGTGCCTATGAGATAATGGAAATTCTTGGCAAGGAAGAAAGCTTAAGAAGAGTAAGAATAGGTATAGAAAAGCTTAGTAAGGCAGTGGAAGGTTGATATCATATATCAAAAGAAACTTTATGATAAAAAAATAATTTCTAGTTTAAATTTGTAGAATATAAGTCTGAAACGAAGAAGTAAATTTTGATATCATTTATTCCTGCAAGCAATTAGCTACATAGGTTATCTTGCTTGTAATTGGAGATTTTACAAAAAAGGGGTTATCTTTGGATAGCCCCTTTTAGATAAGTAGGAGGAAATGTGGAGTACAGTAAACCACAGTTAGAAGCAGTAAGGCATGTAGATGGGCCTATGATGGTGCTTGCAGGTCCGGGCTCAGGAAAAACGGCAGTAATTACAGGCAGGGTGCGTTATCTTTTGGAAGAAATGAAGATTGCACCACAGACAATTCTTGTTATAACTTTCACAAAGGCAGCAGCTATGGAAATGAAGGAACGCTTTGTAAAATTGATGGGAGAGCCTAAGGGAGTGCAGTTTGCTACCTTTCACTCGGTATTTTTTATGATACTCAGAGTTTCTTACGGATACGGAGTAGATCAGATAATTACTGAGGAAATGACAAGAAATTTCTTGAAAGAAAAAATCAGAGGTTTAGACCTTGAAGAAGGCGATGAGAAGGATTTTATCAAAAATGTAATCGGTGAAATAAGCAGGGTAAAATCTGAAGGGGTAGCCATAGAGAATTATTACTCTCTTAACTGTCCGGAGGAAGCATTTAGGGATATATTCAAATCCTATGAAGCCTTTATGAAGGAGAGAGGGCTGATTGATTTTGATGATATGATGTTGCTTTGTGACAAACTGTTTAATGATTATCCCCATATCCTTGAGGCCTGGCAGAGTAAGTTTAAGTACATCCTTATAGATGAATTTCAGGATGTATCAAAACTTCAGTTTGAACTTGTGAGGAAGATGGCAAAGCCTCTTAATAACATTTTCATAGTAGGTGATGATGACCAGAGCATATACCGTTTTAGAGGGGCAAAGCCTGAGATTATGCTTGGCTTTGAGAAAATCTATCCTGCTTGTAAAAAGGTTTTATTAAATGAAAATTACCGTTCTACAGAGTCAATTCTAAATTTTGCAGGAAGTGTAATTCATAAAAATAAACAACGCTTTGATAAGAAGATAATAGCGGCAAAGGGTGTGAGAGGAAATCTGCCTGTTATCAAAAGTTTTACTGACAGAAGAACAGAAGATACTGCAATAGTAAAGGATATAATAAAGTCACACGAGGCAGGCATCCCATTTTCTGAAATGGCTATAGTATATAGGACAAATATCGCTGCAAGACCGGTGGTAGCAAAGCTTATAGAGTATAATATTCCCTTTATTATGAAGGAGATGGCTCCAAGTATTTATAATCATTTTATAGCAAAAATATAATGGATTATCTCGAAATAGCAAATGGGGACAGGGCAAGGAGCAGATTTTTAAATATAATGAACCGCCCGAACCGCTATCTTACAAGAGAAAGTCTTTCCGATGCAGTTGTACTTAATAAAGATAAGGTCGAATTTGTAAGTTTTATCAAATGGACAGCAGCTTATAAAGGGCGTAACTGGATGGCTGAAAGAATAAATACCCTGCAGTTTCATCTTGCAAAACTTGCTGAACTTTCACCATTTGGAGCAATCCACTATATCCGTAAGGTAATAGGTTATGATAAGTTTTTAACAGATTATGCAGATGAAAGACATATAGATGCAGATGAGCTATTTGAGATTTTAGAAGAAATTGAGGAAGCTGCAAAGCCTTTTAATACCCTGAAGGAGTGGAAGGAAAGCATAGAAGACTTTAATAAAAAGCAGAAAGAAGAGTTTGAGAAAAATAAAAATACCGACAGGGAGGCTGTAGTTATCTCAACCATGCATGGCTGTAAGGGGCTTGAATTTGAAAAGGTTTATATCCCTGAAGTGGTAGAGGGGATAATTCCGTACAAAAAAGCTATAAGGCAGTCAGATATCGAGGAAGAGAGAAGGCTGTTCTATGTGGCTATTACAAGGGCAAAGAAGGAGCTTATGATTACCTATCCGAAAAATTTATATGGGAAGGATAAGGAGGTTTCACCGTTTTTGAGGGAGTATTTGAGGTAAGAGAGGCCTATAGACGATAGGTAGCGAGAGTGAGGAGAGGGAAAAGTTATCAGGTATAGACGATAAAATAGTGGAAGATAAGATAAGTGTCGATTATAACTGGCGGATTTCAAGAAAAAGCTAAAAAGTATCAGTTATAGCTGACAAAAATTAAATAAAAAAAGTAAAAAGTGTAGATTATAACTGACAAAAATCAGAAAATTCTCTTGAATATCAGTTATAACTGACATATAATATTATCATACAAGATTTTTAATGGAGGAATCGGTATGATAAAACGTGAAAGATATATGCAGCGAATTCGCCCGTTTATAGATAAAGATGTAGTTAAAGTATTAACAGGTATAAGAAGAGCCGGTAAATCTGTTATGCTTGAGCTTATTAAAGACGAACTTGGTAAAAATGGAGTTAGAGAAGAGAAGTTCATTTCACTTAACTTTGAATCTCTTGCAAATGCAAAATTCTGTACTGCCGAAGCTTTGTATGAAGATCTTGGCAAAAAGATAGATAAGATAAAGGATAAAGCCTATATTTTTTTGGATGAAATACAGGAAGTGACTGATTGGGAAAAGTGCATCAACTCAATGAGGGTTGACTATAACTGTGATATCTATATCACAGGCTCAAATGCAAAGCTTCTTTCAGGTGAGCTTGCCACCTACCTTGGAGGAAGATATGTAGAATTTGTCATTTACCCATTTTCATTTGAAGAATACCTCGAAAGCCGCAGGCAGAGTGAAGAAGGACTTAATATTTCCGCGGAATTTAAGACTTATATAGACTTTGGAGGAATGCCGTTTCTTATAAATATAAATAAAGATAGAGAGGCTTCTATGCAGTATCTTCGTGATGTGTATAATTCCGTAATATTAAAAGATGTTGTGAAACGCAACAATATCAGGGATGTCGAACTGTTAGAGAGGATAATAACCTTTGTTATGGCTAATGTAGGTCATACCTTTAGTGCCAGAAGTGTATCTAATTATCTTAAAAGTGAAAACAGAAAGGTCTCTGCAGAGACTGTGCTAAATTATATAAAAGCCTGCGAAGATGCCTATCTCTTTTACAGATTTAACCGTGAAGACTTGGTAGGCAAAAAAATATTAACCATAAATGAAAAGTATTATATCGCTGACCATGGGCTTAGAGAAGCGGTGTACGGAAGTAATACAAGAGATATGGATCAGCTCCTTGAAAATATAGTCTGCATGGAGCTCCTTTTCAGAGGCTACAATGTAACCATAGGTAAAGCAGGGGAAAAAGAAATAGATTTTATTGCAGAGAAAGCAGGGGATAAGTTGTATATTCAAGTGGCTTATCTTCTGCCAGCAGAAGACACTATAAAAAGAGAGTTTGGTGTCTATGAAAGTATTAAGGACAATTTTCCTAAGTATGTGCTGTCTATGGATGAATTTGATATGAGCAGGAATGGGGTAAAGCATTTTAATGTGAGGGATTTTTTATTGATGGAGGAGTGGGGGTAAGATAAAGTAAATAAAAATTGACAAAATACCTATTTATGTTTAATATTATAGACATAAGGAGGTATTTTTATGCCTAAAAAGTCAATAGTATTGTTACCGGAAACTAAAAAAATATACTTGCTCAGATGGGAGAGCAGATAAAATTAGCAAGGCTTCGTAGAAGGATATCTGCAGAATTGGTTGCTGAGAGAGCAGGGATTAGCAGAGCAACACTTGTGTCTATAGAAAAAGGGGCACCATCTGTGGCAATAGGTTGCTATGCGGCAGTATTACATGCACTTAATTATATGGACAAAGATTTGTTGCTGGTTGCAAAAGATGATGAATTGGGGAGAAAGCTGCAGGATTTAGGACTGACGGTGAGTAAGAGAGTGAATAAAAAAAGGTAAATATATGGAAAAAGAGAAGAGAATATATGTATTTGCAGATTTTTTGGGATTTGATAAAGAATTGATTGGAACAATTTATGTTTCTCAGACCAGAGGAAAAGAATTTTATTCCTTTGAATATGAAGAAAAATGGCTTGAAAATCAAAGTATGTTGTTAGATCCTGACTTGCATTTCTACAGGGGTAGACAGTATGTAACAGATGATAAAAATATATTCGGAGTATTTGCAGACTCTTGTCCGGACAGATGGGGACAACGTCTTATGAAGCGAAGAGAGGAGATAAGGGCAAAGAATGTAGGTGAGAAACCTAAAAAGTTATTAGATAGTGATTATCTTCTTGGCGTATATGATGGAGCCAGAATGGGAGGGTTGCGATTTAAAACAGATTTAGAAGGAGAATTTTTATCAAATGATCAAGACTTTGCAACACCACCTTGGACATCACTAAGAGAACTGGAACAGGCATCTATGGCATTTGAAAATGATAGTGATAGCTTGAATGAAAAATGGTTAAAACAGTTACTTGCACCTGGTTCATCTTTAGGCGGAGCAAGACCAAAAGCATCTGTAATGGCACAGGATGGCTCACTTTGGATTGCAAAATTTCCGTCAAAACAGGATGATTTTAATTCCGGTGCTTGGGAAATGGTTATGCATGACTTAGCTGTTTTGTATGAACTTAATGTGCCGGAAGCTAAGGTGGAGGAGTTTTCTAAATTAGGCACAACCTTTTTGGTAAAACGTTTTGATAGAAAAGGAAGCAAGCGTATTCACTTTTCATCTGCAATGACAATGCTCGGCAAAAAAGACGGAGCTAATATGACTGATGGAAGCAGTTATCTGGAAATAGTTTCTTTTTTAAAGGCAAATGGTGTGAGTCCTCAGAAAGATTTGGAGGAGCTATGGAAAAGAATTGTATTTAGTATGGCAGTATCAAATACTGATGATCATTTTAGGAATCATGGATTTATCTTGTCAGAAGGTGGTTGGGGATTGTCTCCGCTTTATGATGTGAATCCGGATATATATGGGGAATATCTGTCTTTGAATGTAGATTCTGATAATGCAGATATAGATTTTGAGTTGGCGATAGAAGCAGCTAAATATTATGGTATTGAGAAAAAAGAGGCTGTTAGACAGGTAGACTTGGTCAAGGGAATAGTTAGAAATAACTGGCAGGTTTTGGCTAAGAAATATGGAATAGGCAGAGGTGAGATTGATAGGATGAAGGTGGCATTTAAGGTGTGTGAGGGATGAGGTGTTGTGTAAAGTTTTAATAAAATAGGAAAAGTAAATGGGAAATGGGAAAATAGACAGGTTGTAAATAAAAATTGACAAAATACCTCTAGACAAACCATGTAAAATTGGGTACAATACAATTGTGAAAAATTTTATTGAAACGCAATTAATATTGGAGGATTTATGAAAAGAAAATTATTTGGACTTATATTAGCAGCATCTTTGGCAGTTACAGCCTGTGCCGGCACAGGTTCCGGCGGTTCTGCTTCTAAGGATGACAGTAAGGCTGTAAGTGGAACTAAAAACATGGCTTCATCATCTGTCAAAAGCGCGTCCTCATCAGTGGGCACAGATAGTAAGACTTCATCTGCTATGAACGATGAGAAAACAGCCTCAGGAGATGCAGAAAATAAGGAGAAATTCCCGGAGTTTAAGACTACAGATACCAAAGGAAATGAAGTTACTGAGAAGATATTTGCAGACAAAGACATAACCATGGTCAATGTATGGGGGACTTTCTGTGGTCCTTGTATCAATGAGATGCCTGAACTTCAGAAGATATATGAAAGCCTTCCTGACAATGCTAATCTGATAGGAATAGTGGCGGATGTACCTGAGGGTATGAAAGATGGAGTGGATAATGCGAACTATATAGAAAAGCAGACAGGAGTTAAGTATACAAACCTCACACTCAGCGATTCACTAAGCAGCTTTGCAAAGAGGTTCTATGCAGTTCCAACTACTATTTTTGTGGATAAGGAAGGGAATATTATAGGCGATCTTGTAATGGGAGCCAATATAGATGCTTATGTGGAGAATCTTCAAAAAGTTCTGCCTGATTGGAAATATGAAGGTTAGTTTTTAATAAGTTTTGTAGACATAAGGCGGCAGCAGCCTCTATAATAGAGGCTGCTGTTGTTTTGCCTTGACAAAAACGTTAATCTAAGTAAACTTTGTATAAAGCATAGATTTTGGGAGGGTATCATGGCAAAGGAGTATAATTCTAAAGGTAAGAATGAAGTTATTGCGTACTTGAAGGCTCACAATGAGCACAGACTTACAGTTGCTGAAATTTTAGACGGACTTAAAGAAGAAGGAATAAGTATCAACCGTTCCACTATATATAGGAATCTTGACAGACTGGTTGAAAGCGGTGATATACTTGCTTTTAAGGGGAAAGATAACGAATCTGCTTTTTATCAGTATTCGGGAGAGCATAAGGAGTGTAATGCTCATCTTCACTTACAATGCAATTCTTGTGGGAAAATATTCCATCTTGAGCATGGCTTTGTGGATGAATTTATTGAGAAATTGAGGAAGGATTGTAAGGTGGAACTTGATGTGTCAAAGACTATGCTTGTGGGGACTTGTGAAGAATGTTTGAAAAAATAATTATACTCAGCTATATCAAAGCATAGCTTATGAAGTTGCAGGCTATGCTTTTTAATTTATTAAATTTGTGTTATACTTGATTGTAAAGGTATTTTGAATAATAAGGCAAAGTAACTATCCGAGGGTAAGATTATGACATTACAACAATTACGCTATGTAATAGAAGTAGCAAAGACAGGTTCTATGAATGTGGCTGCAAAGCAATTATTTGTAAGCCAGCCAAGTCTGTCCATGGCCATAAGGGAACTTGAAAATGATGTGCATATATCCATATTTGAAAGAACTACAAAGGGAGTTGTGATAACTGCCGAGGGTGAGGAGTTTTTAGGCTATGCAAGGCAGATTATCAATCAGGTAGAGCTTCTTGAAGACAAATACATAGAGGCAGGGCAGATAAAGAAGAAATTTGGAGTATCAGCCCAGCACTATTCATTTGCGGTTAAGGCATTTGTGGAGATGGTAAAGGGCTTTGATATGGATAAATATGAGTTTGCCATAAGAGAAGCAAGGACTTATGACGTAATCCATGATGTAGTTACGGGGAAAAGTGAAATAGGTATACTCTATACCAATGAGTTTAATGAAAAGGTATTAAATAAGATATTCAAGGACAATCAGCTTGAATTTATCCATCTTTTCACCTGTGAAGGTTATGCTTACCTTTGGAAGAATCATCCTCTTGCAGGTAAAAAGGTTATAGCCTTAGAAGAACTTCAGGATTACCCTTGTCTGTCATTTGAGCAGGGAGATAATAACTCCTTTTATTTTGCGGAAGAAATCCTTAGTACTTATGATTTTAAAAAGACAATCAAGTCAAATGACAGGGCAACAAATCTCAATCTGATGGTAGGACTGAATGCATTCACGCTTTGTTCCGGTATAATTTGTGAAGAACTTAACGGAAGTGATTATATAGCGGTTAAGCTTGCAGAGGAAGTGACTATGGATATTGGTTATATCAAGAGAGCTCACATGAGCATCAGCGAAATAGGAGAGCTTTATATAGAAGAAATTAAAAAATACATGGGTGGAGAAATAAAGTAATGCAAAAGATAGAGACAGGAATAGATGGGTTATTTGTAATAGAACCTAAGTTTTTTGGGGATAACAGGGGCTGGTTTATGGAGAGCTGGTCAAAGAGAAAATTTGAAGAACTTGGTATAAACTGTGAATTTGTACAGGACAATCACTCGTTTTCAGAGAAAAAGGGGACTTTAAAGGGGGCTTCATTTTCAAAAAGGAGAGTACAGCCAGGCAAAGCTTGTGAGGGTATTAAGAGGTAAAGTGTACGATGTGGCAGTGGATCTTAGAAAAGATTCCCAGACATTCTTAAAATGGTTTGGGGTAGAACTTAGTGCAGAAAATAAAAAGGAGCTGTTTATACCTCGTGGCTTTGCACATGGCTTCCTTACACTCACAGACAATGTAGAATTTGCTTATAAGGCAGATAATTATTATAATAAAGAGTCTGAAGGTGCAGTCTTTTATAGTGATGAAATAATTGGAGTGGATTGGAAGTTAAAGGAATCGGGTATTGAAGAAGTCATAGTTTCAGCTAAAGATAGCATAGCTAAAAGATTGAATGAAACAGATGAAAGCTGTTTTTTTCTAAATATAACATTTCCTATAAGAATAGAAAGAAAGGTAAAGACATGAAAATTATAGTTACAGGGGGAGCCGGTTTCATTGGTACTAATTTTTTGTATTATGTACTTAAAAAACACCCTGAAAATGAATATATTTGCCTTGATAAGCTGACTTATGCAGGCAATCTTGCTAATTTAGAGGAAGCTTTAAAAAAACCTGGGTTCAGGTTCATAAAGGGAGATATAGCAGACAGGGAGTTCGTCTATAAGCTTTTTGAAGATGAAAAGCCTGACATGATAGTAAATTTTGCAGCAGAAAGCCATGTTGACCGTTCAGTGCTTTTTCCTGATGAATTCTTAAAAACTAACATAACCGGAGTAGGGGTACTTCTTGATGCCTGCAGAAAATACGGTATAGAACGTTTCCACCAGGTATCTACAGATGAAGTCTATGGAGATTTACCACTTGACAGAGAAGATTTGTTCTTTACAGAAACTACACCACTTAATCCATCAAGTCCATATTCTTCCTCAAAGGCTTCAGCAGATATGATAACATTAGCTTATCACAGAACTTATGGACTTCCTGTGACTATATCCAGGTGTTCCAATAATTATGGAGCATATCAGTTTCCTGAGAAGCTGATTCCGCTTATGATATATAATGCCTGCCATGATAAAGAGCTCCCTGTGTATGGGAAAGGCATTAATGTAAGGGACTGGCTCTATGTGGAAGATCACTGCATAGCCATAGACCTTATCCTTGAAAAAGGCAAAGTGGGAGAAGTTTACAATGTAGGCGGTCATAATGAAAAGAAGAATATAGAAGTGGTAAAAGCCATCTTAAAAGCTACGGATAAGCCAGACAGCCTTATTAAATATGTAACTGACAGGCCGGGGCATGACCTGCGCTATGCCATAGATCCTAAGAAGATAGGAGATGAGCTTGGCTGGAAACCTCTTACTCCATTTGAAAAAGGAATAGGGTACACCATAAAGTGGTATCTGGATAATCAAAAATGGATGGAAGATATAATGACAGGTGAGTATGAAAAATACTATAGCGAAGTATACAGCAACCGCGAAGAAAAATTTGGCAGGTAAAATATGAGAATACTTATAACAGGTGCGGAAGGACAGCTTGGCAAGGCACTTATAAGAGAACTTATTGGCAAGAAACAGGACTTTGAATTTAAGTTGATGCTTACTGTGCTTAATGAAGTGTCATGGAATTCATTATACTCCTTTATGCAGGAAAATGGGCTTTCGGATGCAAGGGTAGAAATGGCAGCATTAAACATAACGGATTATTATCTGGTGAAGTCTGCTCTGGAAAACTTTATGCCGGATGTAGTTATAAACTGTGTGGCATATACTGCAGTAGATGATTGTGAAGAACATGAAGAAGAAGCAAGACTTGTAAATGCGACAGGGGTAGAGAATCTTGCACTTGTGGCAGGAAGTTTAGATGTGCCTTTAGTACATATATCCACCGATTATGTGTTTGATGGAAATAGTAATGAGCCTTACAGAGAAGAGGAACCTCTTAATCCTATAAATGCTTATGGAAGGACTAAGGCTTTAGGAGAAAAAGCAGTATGTGAAAATCTTAACAAATATTTTCTGATAAGAACTGCCTGGCTTTATGGAGAAGGCAAAAATTTGTAAGAACAATGCTTAATCTTTCTGAGAAGAACAAAATCCTGAGAGTAGTGGAAGACCAGACAGGTTCACCCACCAGTGCCGCAGAACTTGCAGGATTTATTGTATATCTCATACATACTGATAAATATGGCATCTGGCATGGAGTCTGTGATGGAAGCACAAACTGGTATGAGTTTACAAAGGAGATAATGAGACTTTCGGGAAGAGAAGATGTAGAAGTGATACCAATAAAGTCAGAGGAATATAAGACGAAGGCAAAACGCCCTCATTATTCGGTACTTTCAAATAAAAAGCTGCATAATGAGACAGAGTTTAAGATAAAGTCATGGCAGGATGCGCTGAAGGAATATTTAGCATAAATATTGATTTTTGTGGGGCTTATGTGGTATAAGAGGGTGTCACATAAATACATGGTTTTAAGAAAGAGGGAACAAAATGGACAATGAAAATAATAGCCGGGATACGGTGGAACAGCTTGAACAGACGGCAGAAAGGCTTGAAAATCTAACTTCCAGATTAGAAGATTTAGCTTCCAAAACAGAAGAAAGAGGAGCAGAAGCAAGACGTGAAGAAGGAATATTAAATAAGGTGCTGGCTAAAAAGACTTTTGGTCTTATAGGCTGGGGCTTTTTTGCCTTTGTTGTGGTATCTACAATTACACAGCAGTTATCTGTTTCTATATTTTATATGTTAAACAGAGTTGGAGGAGGGCTTTCAGGTCTTACTACCTATCTTATATCATTTTTGCCGCTGTATTTGATTGCTTTTCCGGTGCTGCTTCTAATAATAGGAAAGCTGCCTAAGGATGAGACCGGTAAAAAAGACATTGACATATTAACCCTGATTAAGTGTTTCTGTATGTGTATAACTATTATGTACATAGGGAATGTAATAGGAACAGGACTTTCTTCTGTTATAGGAGGCTTTTTTGGCAAAACCTCAAACAATAGTCTGGCTGAAATTATAATGAATACAGATATGACAGGAACCGTTATATTTGTTGTAATCCTTGGACCTATAATGGAAGAGATTGTATTTAGAAAGATTCTCATAGACAGGACAGTAAAATATGGTGAGAGAAATGCAATGTTTATTTCAGCACTTCTGTTTGGACTATTTCATATGAATCTTTTCCAGTTTTTCTATGCTTTTGGAATTGGTCTTATATTTGCATATATCTATATAAAAAGTAGAAAAATAGGTTATTCGATAGTATTTCATATGATAATCAACTTTATGGGTTCTGTAGTGGCTGTACAGGTAGCTGATAGTTTTGGAGAGGATGTGATGGCTAAGCTTCAAAGTGGCAATCCGGAGATTGTAACTAAGGCTTTAACACCGTCAGTTTTGATGTCTGTAATATACTCTCTTGTAATGATAGTAATATTTTTTATTGGCCTGGCCTTACTGATAGCAGGCAGGAGAAAGATGAGACTTGATGAAAATGGTGCACCATTTTCAAGAAAAGAAGAAAAAGGGCTTGTTTATGGTAACTACGGAATGGCATTTTTTATAGCAGCCTGCCTTGTAATGATGGTAATTACAACAATGGCGCAGATGAGATAGGAAAATATGAAAGAAGAAAAAGTGATTTATGTAATTGGACACAAAAATCCGGATACTGACTCAATTTGCTCGGCTATTTCTTATGCAGCATTAAAGAACTTAACCGTAAGTGGAACTAAGTATATCCCAAAGAGGGCAGGGCAGATAAATGAGGAAACGGAATATGTCTTAAAAAGACTTGGGAGTCGAGCCTCCCGGCTATATGCCTGATGCCGGAACCCAGGTCAGAGATATGGAAATTCATGAGACTCCTTTTGCCGATGCAAGCCTTACTATAAAGGAAGCCTGGGAGCTTATGAAAGAGTCTAAGGCGGCATCCCTTCCTATAACTGACAGTGAAGGGCATCTTGAAGGCATCATAGGTATAGGAGATATTGCCAAATATTTTATGGGAAATGCTGATGAGAAGATTCTTTCTAAGGCGAGAACCCGGTATAAGAGAATGGCAGAAACTCTTGACGGAGAGCTGGTACTTGGCAATGAACATGGTTATTTTATAAAAGGAAGAGTGATTATAGGCACAGATGATCCTAAGCTTCTTGCTTCCAATATGGCAGCAGATGACCTTGTGGTACTTGGCAACAGGAAGGATACACAGATTGCTGCGATAAAGGCTGATGCAAGCTGTATAGTTATAAGTGGTGGCAATTTTGCAGATGAAGAGGTTATAAATGCTGCTAAAAAGAAAGCTGTGTAATTATAGAAAGTCCGATGGATACGTATACCATAGCTACACTTATAAGCCACAGCATACCTGTGAGATATCTGATGAAGTGTGAAGAAATAGTTACCTTCCATACCAATGACTTTACAGATGTAATCAAGGAAACTATGGGTAAGTACCGCTATCGGGATTTCCCTGTCATAGATGCAGATGGACGCTGTCTGGGTACTATTTCACGTAGAAATCTTATAAATGTAAGGAAGAAACAGCTGATTTTAGTAGACCACAATGAACGCACACAGACAGTTGACAATATAGAAGAAGCAGAAATTTTAGAGATAATAGATCATCACAGGATAGGATCTCTTGAGACTATGGGACCTGTTATGTTTAGGAATCAGCCTGTGGGCTGTACAGCTACTATTATATACCAGATGTTTAATGAAAAGAGTGTAGAAATACCTAAGAAGGTAGCGGGGCTGCTTATGGCGGCTATTCTTTCAGACACTCTGATGTTCCGTTCTCCTACCTGTACTAAGTTTGATCAGGAGGCAGTTACAGTACTTGCTAAGGTTGCAGGCATAGATATAGAAGATTTTGCAAATGAAATGTTTATGGCTGGAAGCAATCTTTCAGGAAAAGCACCTGAGGAAATCTTCTATCAGGATTTTAAGAAATTTATGGCAGGAGAAATAACTTTTGGTGTAGGCCAGATTAATTCGATGGATGCAAAGTCGCTTGTTAATGCCGAGGAGAAGATAAAACCAATCCTTCAGAATGAATGTGGCAAAAATGGCATGTCGATGGTATTTTTTATGCTTACCAATATAGTTGAGGAGTCTACAAAGCTTCTTTGTTTTGGTGACGGAAGTGAAAGAATAGTAGAAAAAGCTTTTGATGTAAAGGTATATAAAGATGCTGCTACCCTAAAAGGGGTTGTATCCAGAAAGAAACAGCTTATTCCCACTATAATGGGAGTATTTAATGCCTAAGCATTTTGATACTTGAAAATGACTATTAAAAAGGGTATGATTAGTTACTGGGGAAGTAAAAATTTAAGGAGGTATTAAAAATGGCTTACGAAAAAGAGATTAGTAATTATATTGAGAGTCATAAGGAGGAAATGCTAAATGACCTTATGGATCTTATAAGAATTAACAGCGAAAAAGGCGAAGAAAAGCCTGGTATGCCATATGGTGAAGGTCCTTTTAAGGCGATTGAAGCAGCAACAAAGCTTCTTAAAGATTATGGATTTAAGGTTAATAACTATGATAACAGAGTAATTACAGCAGACTCATACGACTTACCAACAAGACTTGATATCTTAGCGCACCTTGATGTCGTTCCTGCAGGAGATGACTGGACAGTTACAGAGCCGTATAATCCTGTTATCAAAGATGGCTGTCTCTACGGAAGGGGAAGCTGTGACGACAAGGGACCTGCTATTGCAGCACTTTATGCAATAAGAGCGGTAAAGGAATTAAATATTCCTCTTAAACGCAATGTACGCCTTATTTTAGGTTCTGATGAAGAATGCGGAAGCAGTGATGTGGAATATTACTACACCAAAGAGAAGGCTGCACCCATGACCATAACACCTGATGCTTCCTGGCCTATTATCAATATTGAAAAAGGTGGTATCAATAACGAGTTTACTGCTGATTATGAAAAAACAGACAAGACTCCTTGTGTAGTATCTGTAAAGGGTGGTCTTAAGATAAATGTAGTTCCAGGGAAGGCCGGTGCTGTAGTTAAGGGACTTAAAGAGGCAGATGTTAAAGAAATAACAAAAAAATTTGAAGAAGAGACAGGTCTTAGATTTGTATTTACAGAAGAAGGAGACCTGCTTAACATAACAGCTATAGGTATAAATGCACATGCGTCTCTTCCTCATATGGGTAAAAATGCCATTCAGGGGCTTGTTACACTTTTATCAAGATTTCCTCTTGCGAATGCACCTGTAAATAATTATGTAAAGGCCCTTAACAATATTTTTCCTTATGGCGACTATAATGGAAGGACTATGGGAGTTGACCTTAAGGATGATATCTCAGGAGAAACTACTGTAAGCTTTGATATTCTTGAGATTACAGAAACTCATCTTAAGGGGGCTTATGATTGTCGTGCAAGCATTGTAGCTAATGATGAAAATACAGGCAAGGTAATGGAAAAGAAAATCCGTGAACAGGGCTTTACTATTCCTGAAAAGGCCATGTTTGCACCGCATATAGTAGATGGTGAGTCAGAGCTTGTAAAGACCTTACTTAAGTGTTATGAAAAGGGATTTGGAGTGACCGGAGCTAAGCCTTTAGCCATAGGTGGTGGAACTTATGTGCATCATGTAGAAAATGGAGTGGCTTTTGGTTGTGAAGAGGAAGGTATAGACAACCATATGCATGGAGCAGATGAGTTTATGGTAGTTGATATGATAGTTAAGAGCGCTAAAATATTTGCAGATGCGATAGTGGAGCTTTGCAGTTAAATGAAAATTTTAAAAAGAATTTTTAAGATTTATAAAAAATATAATCCTGATGAATCGGTATTGGGATACCTTAAAAGGCATATAGGGCAGGTTCTGCTTGCCCTTATGCTTTCTCTGTTTGTAACGGGAATTTTTTGCTTTGATGCCGCTAAGACGGTGTATATTAAGCATGGCAGGGATATAGAAACGCTATTTTATACAGATGATTTTGACAATACAGTATGGGGAGTCGTACTCATACTTCTACCTGTGCTTTTATGTATATATGCTATGTTTCGCTTTGCGGGTGCCCCAAAAGAAGGAAAACTTATTAAACGTAAGGAAAACTCTGTGCTTACGCAGATTGTTATTATTCTTGCTCTGGCAGGTGCAGGCGGAATTTTAAGATATGGTGAAAGAGAAATCTATGGACTTGTAAATAAGTTTATAATAAATAATGACGGGGTAGCTTATTTAAAATTTATAGGAGCTCTTCTTTTAGTGACTTTTGGTGCTGTCTGGGAGAAGCTTATTGTCTGGCTTAAATCAGGCAGTGCATACAGACACCCTTGGTTTATCAAGTTCTTTATGGCAACACTCACAGGACTTATGGGTTTTTATCTGGTGGAAATGCAGATGGGTACGCCGCCGGATGTCATAGTAAAAATGATGTTTTTTAACATGATGTACTGGGTTATTCTTTATACTTTTCTTTACGCAGTATTCAGGGGAATCAGGCTCCCTGCATTTTTATGTATAATTTTAGCCTATGTACTGGGACTTGCTAATTATGTAGTACTTCAGTTCAGAGGCAACTACATTATGTTTGGTGACCTGACAGTAATGGGGACAGCTATGGAAGTGGCAGGCAGGTACAAGTTTCACCCTGATACGCCATTTTTTGTGGCAATTGGCATATTTGTAGTATTTTTTCTTATATTAATATTTATACCAAGGCTAAAAAGAAGAAAAATAAAACCGGTGAGAAGGATAATTACAACCTTTATTGCGCTTGGCCTTATATCTGCAGGCTCTATAGCGGCTTTTCAGAATGGGCTTTTATATAATTATATATTTGGACTGTCATGGAATTATAACCAGAATGTAACTGATGAGGGCTATCTTGCATATTTTTTCAGCAATATGCATGCTACAAGTGGTGTAAAAGTAGAGGGTTATAGTGCCAAGGTGGCAAGAGAAGCAGTTGAAGAGGTACTTAACTCACCTGATAATATTATGAAAGGTTATAAAGATGGAAAGAGATTTCCTACCATCATAGTCATTCAAAATGAAACCTTTGCAGATCTTTCGGTACTTGCAGATATCAAGACAGATAAGCCTGTTATGCCATTTATAAAAAGCCTTAAGAAAAATACAATAAAGGGCTATGTAAATATGAGTGTAACCGGAGGACCTACTGCCAATACTGAGTTTGAATTTCTTACAAGGAGCTCCATGGCTTATATGCCAACAGGCTCTGTACCTTATACACAGTATCTTAAGCAGAATGTACCGTCTTTAGTGGAGGTTCTTAAACATCAGCCGAAGCCTTATAAGACTACAGCCTTTCATCCTTATTACTCATCAGGATATAACAGGAGAAGTGTGTACAACTATATTGGCTTTGAAGAAGCGGTATTTTATGAAGAGTTTAAGGGAAAAGAACTACTGCGTGGGCTCATAACCGATAAAAATGATTATAAAGACCTTATAGAAATGTACGAAAAAAATAAGAGAAAGAACAAAAATCAGCCACAATTTTTCTTTAATGTAACTATGCAAAATCATGGTGGATTTTCAAATAATAAGGTAAATTTTGATGAACCTGTTAAGATAACAAATTTCGATGCAGTTCAGGCTCTTGATAACTTTGTCTCCCTTATGAAAACAAGTGATACTGCCCTTGTTGATCTGATTGATTATTTTAAGAAGGTGGATGAGCCTGTAATCATCCTGTTCTATGGAGACCATCAGCCGTCATTTTCAGATGATGCAACCAGGCAGCTTGACGAGCATAGCCTCTATAAAAATGATAATGATAAACGTCTTTCCAAATTTGTTGTGCCGTATTTTATCTGGGCAAACTATGATATACCTGAGTATGATGGTATGCATGAGGGTGGTCTGACCGGAGAATATAATACAATTTCCGTAAATTATCTGGCTTCTATGCTCTTAAAGTATTCGGGAGTGAAGTTAACTGATTATGATAAATATTTACTTAATATACATCAATATATACCTGCTATGTCGGCTCTCGGTTACTGGGATGGTAGTGGAAAAAGGCTTTTCTCTACTCATTTAACTAAGCCTGCCGCCTCAGAGTTTGGGCAGAACACAAAGCATAAGGCTAAAAAGGTAGATGAAAAAGTGTATGAAAAACTTAAAAAAGGCTATGAGAATGTTCAGTATAATCTGATATTTGATGCTAAAAATAAGCTGTGGGATGTATTTTTACCACAGAACAAGGAGTTGGAAAAGGATGAAAAAACTGATTAAATGTGTATGCGTAATTCTGCTTCTTTGCCTGTCGTATTCAGGCTTAGAGAAAGAAGTGCAGGCTGCAGGTTATAATGAGGTGGTAGTTGAAGGAGGTTACAGGTTCCTGCTGTACTACACTCAGGCAATACAAGGTTATGCAGTGGACGGAACTGATATATATATACAGCAGGCCTATAGTGAAAATGAATTTGACGAGTTTGATAATTATAAGACAGGCAGGGTTGAAAACCTTGTATTAATAAGCAGATGTCAGTATTCTGCAGAGTATGATGCATATAAGCCTGTTGACCATATGGTGCTTAGAAATGCAGGGCATGGGCAGACTATGGAAGTGTATAATTATAATGGTAAAAAGTATCTTTTGGTTTCCTGTGGAAGTAAGGGTACTTCAAAGGGTACTCTCTGGTGGTCGACACAGATAGGAAGGATTGAGTATAAGGCAGGTGCATTTGTAAATAATAGTGAAATAAAGCGTCTTACTTATCTTAATTATTCCAACAAAAAGACAAAGCGCTTTGGAACAACAATGCGTGTGGATGCAACTCTTTCACCTGATAAAAAGACTCTGGTAATCTGGAAAATGAATGAAAAGGGACAGTCAGAATATTCAGGATACAAATTCGCCACAGTGAATAAAGAGTTTGATAAGGCTAAAAACAATGAAGTAAATGTAAAAGAGAATAAAAAGATAAAGAAAGCCCTCATATTCTCCACAAAGGCAACAAAGCTTGCACCAAGGTCTTTCCAGGGGTTAGCCATAACCAATAAAAGCAATGGCAAGTATACTCTTTATGTATCCTCAGGTGATGAGAGGTATTATAAAAAGACTGGAATTGCAATATATAAGTATGAAATTAAGGGCAAAAAAATAAAGTATAAGGCTACAGTCAAATTAAATGCTGACGATGTCTGGAATTCTTTTCCTCCGGATACGGATGAGGAAGAAGGTAGTGATGAGGAGGCCAGTGAAGAAAGCAGCGATGAAGAAGGTGGCTATACGGAAGAAGATGTGTACACAGATGACGAAGAAGATGAAGATGTAGTTTTAGCTGAGGTTGAGGCTGTTAAAATAGCAGGCTCAGATCTTCAGTTCATAGTCAGGAACACAGGTAATGCAGACCAACAGCTGATCTGTACTATATCACAGGCTGAGTTTTAGGGATTTTTATCTAAAGATTGCAAAAATATGCATATATGGTTATAATTGATATCAGATTAAATATAATCTGTATCTAAGGAGGTTGGTATGAATACAAACGAGGCTAAAAATATTGGAGAGATTTATATAGCTGATGAAGTGGTATCTGCTATAGCAGGGCTTGCAGCGCTTGAAGTAGAAGGGGTAAAGGCGGTTGCAGGTAAACCTTCAGAAAATTTCAATTCTAAAAATGCATATAAGAAGGTAAAGGTGCAGGTAGTAGAGCCTTTGTATATGTAGATATGTCAGTTGACATTAAATATGGCTACAGCATACCTAAGGTTACAAGACAGATTCAGGAGAAGGTAATCACAGCTCTGCAGAATATGATAGGCCTTACCTGTAAAGAGGTAAATGTGAAGGTTGTTGTTGCACCTGATGCTGTTTAAATGATGAAAAAAATATGATTTAGGATTAAATAGCTTTTAACAAATCTCCTTTAAGCAAATTTTCTTGAAGGAGATTTATTGATATTTTAAATTCTTGATCAGATTATGGTTTTACCAGAGATTTGTGTGTAAATAATTTTGAAATAATAAATGAAAGGTTTTATATGACAAGAAGAGAGTTTAGAGAACATACTGCCATACTTACGTTCATTTTTGAATTCTATCCGGAAGCTGAATGGACAGAACAGTTTAAGTTTTATGCTGACTATGCTGAAATTAAGGAAGAAGACAGAGAAACTTTAAGGCAGAGAGTTTTTGAAATAGAGAAGAAAAAGGCAGAGATAGATGGTCTCATAGACAGTGCAAGCAAAAAGTGGAGAATACAGAGAATTTCAAAGACTGACCTTATGCTGCTTCGCGTAGCTATATATGAGATAAAGTTTGATGCTGAGATACCTGATAAGGTATCTGTAAATGAAGCAGTTGAGCTTGCCAAAATTTATGGCGGTGATGAGTCACCGGCTTTTGTAAATGGTGTGCTTGCCAAGTTTATGCCTAAGGAAGATAACAAGGAAGAATAGACATGACTGAGAAAAAAATATTTTCAGTATTAGATATTACAAGATACATAAAAGGTAAGCTTGAAGGAGACTTTGCACTCAGGAATATAAGAGTAAGTGGAGAAGTATCTAATTGTAAGGAAGATAAAAACGGTCATCTATATTTTACGATTAAAGACAGCGCAGCTATAATGAATTGTGCCATGTGGGCTTCAAAAAGGCGTAGCGGGCTTGAATTTAAGATGGAAACAGGACAGCATATAGTAGTTACCGGTAATGTGGGAGTCTATGAAAGATGGGGCGACTACAGGCTTTATGCTGACAGGATAGAACAGGAAGGAATGGGAAAGCTTTTTGAGGAACTTGAAAAGCTAAAACAGAAGCTTAAGGCTGAAGGGTTGTTTGATGAAGCACACAAGAAACCTATTCCAAAGTATCCTAAGAAGATAGGTATCATAACTTCAAGAACCGGAGCTGTCATAGAAGATATAAAAAGAACTGCAAGAGAAGCCAATGCTTATGTACAACTTATACTATATCCTGCCATTGTACAGGGCAAAGAGGCTGTAGCAGCCCTTATAAGAGGTATTGAACGCTTTGAAGAAGAAGGTGTGGATACTATAATTATAGGCAGAGGCGGTGGATCTATTGAAGATTTGTGGTGTTTTAATGATGAGGGCTTAGCCAGAAAAGTCTACAATTGTAGCATACCTATCATATCAGCAGTTGGTCATCAGACCGACAGAACTCTGGTAGATGAAGTGTCGGACTTAAGTGTAGCTACTCCTACTGCAGCAGCCATGAGTGCAGTGCCAAAGCTTGAAGGTACTTTTAAGGAGCTTGATGCTTATAAAGACAGACTGACAGTAAACTTACAGCAAAAAATTGATAGGATGAAAACCTGGCTTGCAAATACTGAGTTAGTCATAAAAAGGCAAAGTCCACAGATGAAACTTAAAGAAATAGGCAGACAGTTAGATAGTTACTCAGTAAATTTTAACAGGAATATAACAAACAGACTCGATAATTATGACAGACAGTTATTAAGTGGAAAGCAACTGCTAAACCGTCTTATGAGAGCTTCTTACGAATCGGCAAATAAGAAATTTATTTCACTTGCTGCCGGTATAGAGGGTAACTCACCTATGAAGAGACTTTTGGGAGGTTATTCATATGTGGAAAATGAAGCCGGAGAAAATGTAAGAAGTATAGACATGGTAAAAAAAGGCGAAAGCTTAAAGCTGGTACTTTCAGACGGTTCCATTAAGGCTAAGGTAGAGGAGATAGATAAGAAAAATGGCTGAGAAAAAGACTAAAACCATAGAAGAAAATATGATGAGGCTGAATGAGATAAATAATCTGATGAATGATACTTCTATTAAATTAGAGGAATCGTTCAAGTTATACAAAGAGGGATAGAACTGGTGGAAACCTGCAAGAAGCAGCTTACAGATGTAGAAAAAGAGATAGAAATTCTTGAAGAACAGGGAAAGTAAAATGGATAAAACATTTACAGATAAGCTTAAACTTAAAGTGGCTGAAGCTGAAAAAATATTAGCAGAGTATGCACCTAAGCTTGGTGTAGAGGATAAGCTTCTGGAAGAAGCCATGAATTATAGTCTTCTGGCAGGAGGCAAGCGTCTCAGACCTCTTATCATGCTTGAGATTTTTAAGCTTTTTGGAGGTAAAAAGGAAGAGCTGGTGCACCCTTTTGCGGCTGCACTTGAGATGATACATACATATTCTTTAATCCATGATGACCTTCCCGCTATGGATAATGACGATTTTAGAAGAGGCAGGCCTACCAATCATAAAGTTTATGGAGAGGCTGTGGCTATACTTGCAGGGGACGGCCTTTTAAATTTTGCAGCTGAAACTTCAAGTAAGGCGTTTAAGCATTGTGAGACTATCTGTGAATATAAAAGAGTTGGAGAAGCTCTGTCAAGGTTATTTACCTATTCAGGTGCAGATGGGATGATAGGCGGTCAGATTCTTGATATGTTGTCTGATGAAGGTAAAAAGGAAAAAAATGAGGACTTTTTTTTAACTATGTATGACCTAAAAACAGGCGGGCTTATAAAGGCTGCCTTTGTCATAGGAGCTTTGCTTGCAGGTGTGGGGGAAGACGAGATTGATATTATTGAAAAAGTCGGGGCTTCTGTAGGTCTTGTATTCCAGCTTCAGGATGATATCCTGGATATAAGTGGAGATGAGACAAAACTTGGGAAGCCTGTACATAGTGATGAAAGAAACAGCAAGCTGACTTACCTGAAGCTTTTAGGTGAAGACAGAGCAAAGGAGCTTATTGCTGAAAAGAATATTTATATTACTGACAATTTAGCAGACCTTTGCAATAAAAATGAAGACTATGATGATTTTGTGCTGGAATTTATAGAATATTTAAAAAACAGGGACAGATAATTAAAATGGGGGTAGTTATGCCTTTACTTGATGAGATAAACGAACCTAACGATATTAAAAAGATACCGGAGAGTGAACTAAAAGAACTGGCGGTAGAGATTAGAAAACTACTTATTAAATCAGTAGCAAAAAATGGAGGACATCTGGCGTCTAACCTGGGTATAGTTGAACTCACATTAGCTTTACATCGTTACCTTGATTTTCCACAAGATAAACTTATATGGGATGTAGGGCATCAGTCTTATGTGCATAAAATTCTTACCGGCAGAAAGGAAAGACTTGATAGTCTGAGGAAATTGGATGGTTTGTCAGGATTTCCCAAAAGAAGTGAAAGTAACTGTGATGCATTTGGAACAGGACATGCTTCAACAAGTATATCAGCTGCACTAGGTATGGTGGCTGCAAGAGACTGCTTGGTACTAAAGAAAGAATAGTTGCAGTGATTGGTGATGGTGCAATGACAGGCGGTATGGCACTTGAGGCCCTTAATAATGCCGGTACGCTTAAGTCAAACCTCATCATTATCTTAAATGATAATGAACGTTCTATTTCAAGGAATGTGGGTGGAGTGGCAAGATATTTAGACGGAATAAGAACAAGTAGAAAGTATCTTAAGCTAAAAAGTAATGTTAAAGAAACCCTGAATACTACACCTATAGGCAACAGTCTTTTTGAAAAGTTAAAAACATCAAAAGATATAATAAAGAGGCTCTTTGTACCGGGTATGTTTTTTGAGGATATGGGACTTACTTATCTTGGACCTGTAAATGGACATAATATAAAAGAGTTACAGGCTGCACTTGAAAATGCAGGAAGGGTTGACGGTGCTGTCATCATTCATGCCATAACAAGGAAAGGGCTTGGTTACAGGAAGGCTGAAGAATGTCCTGCGAAGTTCCATGGAGTTGAACCTTTTGATATAAAGACAGGAGAAAATTTAGGCACTAAAACAGGAAGAAGCTATACTGCAATTTTTTCAGAGACAATGCTTGAATTGGCAGAAAAAGATGAGAGACTGGTGACAATTACAGCAGCAATGCCTTTTGGCACAGGTCTGTATAATTTTAAGAAGGCTTACCCTGAACGTTTCTTTGATGTAGGGATTGCGGAAGAACATGCAGTTACTTTTGCTGCCGGGATGGCAGCCGGAGGACTTAAACCTGTGGTAGCTATATACTCTACGTTTTTACAAAGAGCCTACGACCAGCTCATCCATGATGTCTGTCTACAGCAGCTTCCGGTAGTATTTGCCATAGACAGGGCAGGACTGGTTGGAAGTGATGGGGAAACCCATCAGGGTATTTTTGACACAGGTTATTTGGCAACCATACCAGGACTTATGGTGCTCAGTCCAAAGGATGGCAGGGAGCTTAAGGAAATGCTGAAATATGCTTATGAGTCAGATAAACCGGTGGCAGTACGTTATCCAAGAGGAATAGCGGATGAACCTGTTGATGGTGAATTTAAGCCTATAGTAGCTTATGAAAATGAAATTGTTAAAAAGGCAGAAATATAGTCATTTTTGCCACAGGAAAGACTGTGAGGCTGGCAGTTGAAGCAGACAGAATTCTGCAGGAAAGCAGGATAAGTCCTACTATTGTAAATGTGAGATTTCTGGATAAAGCTGATGGAAAGCTTTTAGAAGAGTTTGCAAGTGGGCATGATACGGTAGTCACAATAGAAGAGAGCGTAAGGACAGGCAGTTATACAGAAAGACTTATGGCGGAAGCAGCAAGGAGAAGATTGAGTTATAATTTTCTTCCTATAACTCTGCCGGATAGTTTTATTGAACATGGAAGTCAGAATGAACTTATGGAAAAATATGGATTTGATGCAGAAAAGATAGCGGATAAAATAAAAGAAGAAGCTCTGTTAAAGCTGGATGATGAGCTTTTTAGAAGGTAATTATAATGAAAGAAAGACTAGATGTACTTCTTACTGAAAGAGGCTTCTTTGACTCAAGAGAGAAGGCTAAAGCTGTTATTATGGCAGGCGAGGTATTTGTAAATGGACAGAGAGAGGATAAGGCAGGCAGTAAGTTTGACAGAGAAGCAGAGATAGAAGTTAAGGGCAAGGTTTTAAAATATGTAAGCAGAGGCGGACTTAAACTTGAAAAGGCTGTAGAAGTATACGGATTAGATTTTACAGATAAAGTATGCATAGATATAGGCTCTTCCACAGGAGGCTTTACAGATTGTATGCTTCAGAACGGAGCGGTTAAAGTATATGCGATAGATGTAGGAACCAATCAGCTTGCCTGGAAATTAAGGGAAGACAAAAGGGTTGTGTCTATGGAAAAGACAAATATCCGTTATGTGACAGAAGATCAGATTCCTGACAAGGCAGATTTTGCGTCTGTAGATGTGTCGTTTATCTCATTAACAAAGGTTTTACCTGCTGCGGTTAATCTCTTAAAGGATGAAGCAGAGATGGTTTGCCTTATAAAGCCCCAGTTTGAAGCAGGCAGGGAAAAGGTTGGTAAAAAAGGTGTTGTGAGGGATTTTGCGGTACATAAGGAAGTTATAGAACTTGTAGTGAATTTTGCAGCGGGCTTAAATTTCTTTATAAAAGGTCTTACCTTTTCACCGGTTAAAGGACCCGAAGGCAATATTGAGTACCTTCTTTATATGCAGAAAAGAACTGAAAAGATGAGTGAAACCCAGATAGACAATATTTTAACAAATATAGAAAAAGTGGTAGAAGAAGCCGGAACTACCCTTAGTCAGACGGAGGTATGATGATAAAAATAGGGATTATAGTTAATCATTCTACCAGAGCAGGTGAGTTAGATATCGGAGAAATCTATGATTACATTGAAAAAAAAGGTGGAAGTTTTCATAAACTTAAAGTAAGGGAAAAAGGCTCAGAGCTTATGGAGAATTTCACGGATATTTCAGAGCTTCCAAAGGATTCAGTCTGTGTAATGGTATTTGGTGGTGATGGTACTATTATTCAGGCTGCAAGAGAATTAGCACCTGAAGGAATACCGATATTGGGGGTAAACTTAGGTACGGTAGGCTTTTTGGCTGAGGTAGAACTTCATGAGATACATGAGGCAATTGATGCAGTGTTTGAGAAAAATTTTCACCTTGAAAAACGCTTTATGTTAAGTGGAAAGGTAATAAAAGAAGGGAAAACGGTATATGAAGCAAATGCTTTAAATGATATTGTAGTTGCCAGAGGCAATCTGGTACGTGCTATACGTACTGCTGTATATATAGATGGCAATCCCATGAAAAGCCTTTACGGTGACGGTATCATAGTGACCACACCCACAGGTTCTACAGGATATAATCTTTCCGCAGGCGGATCAATAATAATGCCTGATGCGGAAGTCTTTGGGATACTTCCAATCTGTCCACACAGTCTTGATTCAAGGGGGGTGATTACCTCAGCTTCATCAAAGGTAGATATAGCAGTTGAGTGGAACAAAAAGAGCGAACCGGAGGAAGCCATTGTAAGCTTTGATGGAAATAAAGGAATAAGGCTGATGCCGGGAGACAGGGTTGAAATAATAAAGGCAGAACTTACTGTACCATTTTTAAGAATTAATGATTTTAAATTCTTTGACAGTGTAAGAAAGAAGTTTATTCTGAATAATTTTGGATTATAGCTATACAGATAACAAATAGTGTATTAAAAATGTGAGGGTTTATGAAGGTAAAAAGACATAATGAAATAATAGATCTTATCAAAACAAGAGAAATAGGGACACAGGAGGAATTGTTAGATCTCCTTAAAAGCAAAGGTTATGATGTAACACAGGCAACCATTTCAAGGGATATAAGAGAACTGAATCTGACAAAGGTAAACTCAGGTGGAAAGCAGAAATATGCAGTTATCATAAAGGATGAAGAGTTCAGTGATAAGTATGTAAGAGTACTTAAAGAAGGTTTTGTATCCATGGTTTCATCAGGGAACCTGATAGTGTTAAAAACTGTTGTAGGTATGGCAATGGCTGTAGCTACTGCGATAGATGCACTTGAAATGAATGAGATTATTGGCTGTATAGCCGGAGACGATACAATCTTTATAGCGGTGTCTGAAAATAGCAGCACTATAGAGGTGATGAACAGACTGAAAAAACTGACCAAAGACAGCTAAACTCTTTACAGAAGGGCTTGTTGGTGATAAAATTAAAAAGTATGTGAAAAATAGTATTTAAATCAATGAAATGAGGAAAGTAAAATGTCAGGACATTCAAAATTTGCGAATATCAAGCATAAGAAAGAAAAAAATGATGCGGCTAAGGGTAAAATATTTACCATTATCGGAAGAGAGATAGCTGTAGCTGTAAAGGAAGGTGGAGCAGATCCTGCCAATAATTCAAGACTTCGTGACGTAATAGCAAAGGCAAAGGCAAACAATATGCCAAACGATACCATAGACAGAGGTATCAAGAAGGCAGCCGGTGATGCAAATTCAGTTAACTATGAACATGCTGTATATGAGGGTTATGGACCAAGTGGTACTGCCATAATAGTAGAGACACTTACAGACAACAAGAACCGTACAGCAGCAAATGTAAGAAATGCATTTACAAAAAGGCGGTGGTAATGTAGGTACACCGGGCTGTGTGTCTTATATGTTTGATGAAAAAGGACAGATTCTCATAGACAAAGAAGAATACAGTGCTGATCCGGATGAGTTTATGATGACTGTTATAGACGCAGGAGCGGAGGACTTTGTGGACAATGATGACAGCTTTGAAATAATAACAGCACCGGATATGTTTTTCAGAAGTAAGAGAGAAGCTTGAAAAACTTGGAGTACCTATGGCTGAGGCAGAAGTAAAGATGATACCTCAGAATTATGTAACTCTTACAAGTGAAGATGATATCAAGAAGATAAATAAAATCTTTGATTTACTTGATGCTGAGGATGATGTACAGAATGTATTCCATAACTGGGATGAGTAATTTGAAATTTTAATATTTATAAGTAGTATAGAAGAACCATATCGTTTGCGTGAGTAAGGGATATGGTTTTATTAAAAATGACACATAACTGTCAAACCATTGTACTAGCATTAAAATAATATTTTGATGTCAAGCATAGGAGGGCATTCATGAAAAATCAAAAAAATTTCATTAAGAACTTAAAAAGCAAACTGGCACTCTTTCTCGCTACATTGCTTGTATTAAACATTGCACCACTTCCTGAAAATGCAGGTGAGGGTATAACACCATTTATTGTGAAAAGTTTATCAAGTTTGCAGCAGATGGTGGGAAGTGGGATAAATAGTGTATTTGCAGATGATAATAAAGATTATATTTTAACTGATGATGTTGAGAATGGATTTAAAAAGAATCTGGCAGATGGTTCCGGTTCTAATGAATTTACACTTATACAGAATACAGGAAAATTGAACTTAAAAAGTGTATTAAAACAGCCACCAAATACCTCTACAGCGGTAAAAGGAGCAAAGATTAAGCTTGATCCGCCTGACAATGATCCACCGGGAGCTAACAGAAAAGTTGTAGAAGCTAAGGTTTTACAAGATAGTAATGGAGACAGTACAGGTATTCTGTTAACTAAAAGAGGTGCAGGAAGCAGACAGATATCCGGTAGTGTAGAGCTTAGCGGAGGTGGAAGCTATAACTTTAGTTTTTATGCCAAGGTAGACTTGGAAATAGATAAAACAAAAGATACAACTGAAACTAAACCTCATTATGCCAAGATTTTTTCAACAGATAAAGGGCCAAACACTTTGGTCATGCCTAATGTTAATGAAAAATATCAGATTAAATTAAAAGGATATAGTGATACTACCGCTGATCACAAGTTGGACTATAGCGGCTCGGTACTTATATGGGAAGCTACTATAAATGGTAATGATAATGGTAAGTCAGTACTTACCGTAGATCAGAGCAACGGTGAGATTACTGCTGTAGGTGCAGGTGTAGCAGACTTGTCTGTAGAAGCAGGAGAAGATCCTACCGGTAAGGTAAAGCCGGCTACTACAAAGGTGGTAGTACCTCTTAAGATATCAACAGGAAATGTGACTGGCGGAAGTTATACAAATTTTAATAATAATGTAAGTGCTGGAATTACATTAACTGGCGGCAGAAAGACAATTTACACCAATGCCATGGATCCAAATGATATTGAATGGGAAGTAACTAAAGACGGAAGAAAGGCAGATAATGTACTTTCATTTAGTGAAACCAGAGTGAAGACAGATACCTCTGCTTCAAGTCTTACAATTGAAGGAAAAAGAGCTGGTAAATATAAGGTTGTTGCAAGGCTAAAGAATGTAAAGGGTGATTATAAAGATATAGATGAGGTTAAGTCTTCTTTTGAAGTGACTGTGCCTTTATCAGCTTCTGATGCAACCATTTATCTGAATGTGGGAGACGAATATAATATTTACAACAATTCAAATATAGGTTCTATAAACGACTTTACTTACACAGTTGAAACCGGTGGTGATGTTGATCCGGGTACAATAAGAGTAGACAGTGCTACTTCTATAATTACAGCACTTAAGACAGGTACCGGAAAAGTAAAGGTAACCGATGGTTCAAATACTTTTACAGTAACTGTGAAAGTAATTGATACCTTAGCCTTAAGGGCTAGTCATTTAACCATTCCGGTTGGAGGAAGTGCTGACTTAGATGCAATTGCAACAGATGTATCTACAAGTGATTCATGGAAATGGACTTCTGAAAACAAATCCATTGCGGATGTAAAAGGTAATGGTGTGAGTGCTGTGGTAAAGGGTGTGGCAGCAGGTGAAACTACGGTTACAGTAGAACATACAGTTAAGGGAATAACTAAAAAGGTGTCCTGTAAAGTAACAGTAATAGCAGCAGTAACCAAGATTACCCTTACACCTGCAGAAACCATAATAGAAGTAGATAAAATAGCTTCGATAAGAGCAGATTTAACTCCAAAGACATCAGCAGGTACCTATCTTTACTGGAGAAGCTCTAATCCTGAGATAGTACAGGTAGATGATGAGAACAATCATACGGCAGTAACCTCTGTGACAGGTAAGGCACCCGGAACAGCTATCATCATGGCTCTTAACAGGGAAAATGTTGTTATTGGTTCAGCTAAGGTTATTGTAAACACTCCGGTTACAGGTATTATAATTTCCCAGAGTGTAGTAGAAAAGCCTCTTAGTGATAAGACATACCAGATTGTAGCTACTGTTGCGCCAAAAGAGGCAACAAGTTCAAAACTGAAGTGGAAATCAAGCAATGAAAAGATAGCACAGGTAGATGCTAACGGTCTTGTTACCTTCAAGTCGGCGGGACATGTAAGTATCATAGTGTCTTCTGATATCAATCCGCAGATAACAGCAACCTGTGATATTACAATTATAAAAACAGTGGAAAGCATCAAGCTTGAAACCGCAGAAATATCAATCGCAGTAGGAGAGACTTATAAACTTACACCAACTATAAATCCAAGTGATGCCTCAAACAAAAATCTGAATTACAAGTCAATGGATCCAAAGATAGCAGATGTAAGTAAGACAGGTGTTGTGACAGGAAAGCAGGCAGGTACAGGCTATATTATTGTGTCTACTCCTGATGGTAAGATTACAGCTAACTGTACAGTTAAGGTAACCCAGAAAGCTACAGGAATGAAACTTTCTGCTTCTGCACTCATACTTGATGTGGGTGATAGCTATACTTTGGAGGTGACATTCAACCCTAAGACTACTACAGATACTAAGGTACTTGGTCTATAAGTGATAAATCAATTGCAAAGGTGGATGCAAAGGGTAAAGTAACAGCTACTTCAGCAGGTGAGGCTATAATCACAGCTAAATCAAGCAATGGTCTTACAGCAGTTTGTAAGCTTAAGGTAAATCAGCCGGTTGGAAGTATTGAGCTTAATTATACAGAGTATGACCTTCCGATTGGAGACGAGCTTGAACTTGAGGTAACCTTTGATAATGATGATGTTACCAATAAAAAGGTGAAGTGGAAATCTTCACAGTCAGGTATTGCAAGTGTAGACAAAAATGGTGTGGTTAAGGGCAAAAAAGGTGGGGTTGCCATAATCACGGTTACGGCAGATGAAAATGGTATGCAGGCAAACTGTGTTGTTACGGTTGAAGAGCCGATCTCAGAGATTAAATTAAATAAAACTGCATATAACTTAGGCTATCATAAATCATTTTTGCTTAAAGCGACACTTAAGACCAATTCAGCTACCAATAAGGTGCTAAAGTGGTCAAGCAGTAAAAACAGTGTAGTTTCAGTCAATAAATCAGGACAGCTGTATGGAAAGAAGCCGGGTTATGCTACCATCAAGGTAAAGGCCACCGATGGAAGCGGAGCAGAGGCTACTGCAAGGATAAGAGTAGTAAGGGAAGCCGGTTCCATAAGTGCCAATCCTTCTTTTCTTCCTATGATAGTAGGCAGGAGAAAGAAGATTAAGGTTAAGATAAGCCCTAAAAATGCTACATATAAGACAGCTAAATTTAAGTCTGAAAATACTGATATTGCGATGGTAGATTCTAAAGGAAGAGTAACAGCCCTTGCTGCCGGAAAGACAAAGATAGTTATTTCTGCTAAGGATAATAGCGGAAAGAAACAGGCAGTAGTTGTACAGGTAAGGGAGTATATACCTGCTACAAGTCTTACTCTTTCCAACACAACTCTTACTATGGGAATAGGAGATAAACAGAGCACTATTTATTCTATAGCACCAGGTGGAACAGATGATAAGGTAAAATGGGCTACCAATAACAAGGCAGTAGCAACAGTCAGCAAAAAAGGACTTATTACCGGAGTTGGCTCAGGAAATGCAACTATAACAGCTACAACTACAAGCGGAAAGACTGCCCAGATTGCAGTTACAGTAGTAGGACTTAATTTCTATAACCTTGATCTGGAACAGTACGATACCTACACATTATCGGTACTTGGAGAGGTAAAGAATGTGGCATGGGATTCAGAAAATCCTGAGATTGCAACAGTTGCAAATGGTGTGGTTACAGCTAAAAAGCCGGGTTCAACTACCATAATTGCCAGAGTAAACGGTGCAGTGCTTCGTTGCAGAGTGAAAGTAAAAAATATACAGTAAGGGGGATATATGCTGGAAGGGCTTCATGTTAAGAATCTTGTAATAATAGATGAGGCCGAAGTTTCCTTCGGTAAGGGTTTAAACATCCTTACCGGAGAGACCGGAGCAGGAAAATCAGTAATAATAGGTTCCATTAATTTAGCCCTGGGGGCTAAGGCAGGGAAAAACTTAGTAAGAGCAGGTAAGGATTCCGGATTTGTAGAGCTTATGTTTTCAGTAAATGAAGATACAGCTTTTAAACTTAAAAATCTGGATATTATTCCGGAAGACGGGTTAATTGTAATTACCAGAAAATTTACATCTGAACGAAGTGTAAGTAAGATAAATGGCGAGACGGTTACGCTTTCAAAGGTGAGGGAAGTAGCTTCAATTCTCTTAGATATACATGGACAGACAGAAAACCAGACTTTGCTCCTGCCTAAAAATCATCTTGAGATTTTGGACAGATATTGTAAGGAAGAAGTAAATCACTTAAAATTAAAGCTGAAGAAGTTAGTTACTGAATATAGGGCGAAAGAAAATGAACTTTCCGAATATGATACTGATGAATCCTCGCTCTCAAGGGAAATGGACTTTTTAAAATATGAGTGCAGTGAAATCAAGAAAGCCAGGCTTATAAAGGGTGAGGAAGAAGAACTGGATAAAAAGGTTAGAAAATATGCCTCATCAAGTAAGATAGTAGGTCTTATAGAAGAGGTAAGGAAGGCTCTTTCGGATAATGCCGGGGCTGATGATAGTATAGGAAGTATTGTAAGGGCAATCTCCAGACTGTCAGACATAGATGAAGGTGCTTCAGAACTTTTAGAACAGATATCAGATATAGAAAGCCTTTTGAATGACTTTGAGCGTTCTCTTTCAGATTATGCTGATGAAAATGTATTTGATGAAGCTGATTTTATCCAGTCTGAGGCAAGGTTAGATAAAATAAGAGGAATATTTGCAAAGCATGGCGGTTCTTATGAGAGTACACAGGACTTCTTTAATACTTCGTTAAAACAGATAGAAAAGCTTGAACATTCATCAGAATATAAAGAAAAACTTTCTGCTGAAGTAGAAGAGCTTAGAAAGAAAATTCTTGCTGAATGTGAAAAACTTACAGAGGCTCGTAAAAAGGTGCAGAGGAATTAGCAAAGAGGGTGAAGCAGGCTCTCATAGACCTTAATTTCTTGCAGGTGGAATTTGGCTTAGAGTTTAATAAGACCAAAGAGTTTACAGCCAGAGGAAATGATGAGGTTATATTTAAGATATCTGCCAATCCCGGTGAGCCTTTGAGGTCAATATCAGAAATAGCTTCTGGTGGTGAACTTTCAAGAATAATGCTTGCAATTAAATCAGTTATGGCAGATGTGGATGTTATACCAACTCTTATTTTTGATGAGGTAGATACCGGAATAAGTGGCAGAACAGCCCAGATGGTAGCCGAGAAGATGGCTCTGCTTTCAGAAAAAAGACAGCTGATAGCCATTACCCATCTTGCACAGATAGCAGCTATGGCAGACAATCACTACCTGATAGAAAAGAAGGCGGACGAAACGCATACAGCGACTGATATAAGAAAGCTTGATGAAAATGAGGAGGTAATGGAACTTGCAAGGATACTGGGAGGAGTTGCAATCACAGAAAATGTGATAAAATCTGCAAAAGAAATGAAAAATCTTGCAACTGCTACTAAAACAGGGCTTAAGAGAAGCTAAATAAAGATTGATAATTATGTAATGATACAAGTGTCAAAAGTATAAAAATTCGATGCAAGCTTGCTTGCAAGAGAATTTATTATCTTTTGGCACGCAAAAAATATGAGTAAGTAGCCATTTTTTGCAAAAAAATGAGCGGATTACGAATATTTTTGCAAGGATTGTGGGAGGTGAAGCCGAAGCAATCCTGTATAATTGGGTGTCAAATACTTTTGACACCCACATCATGTAACATTTAACTAAAAAACTTGAAATTTGAGAACAGGCTTTGTATACTTAGTATATGAAGCTTGTTATTTTTGCCGGAATATCATCATTTGCAGTATCACTTAGCAGATAGGAGAAGTTATGGAAACAAGAGTTGCACTATTAAGTATAATTGTGGATAAGAAGGATCTCTGTAGAAAAGCTAAATGCCCTTTTACATGAGTATGGAGAATATATTATAGGAAGAATGGGTATTCCTTATAAAAAGCGGATGGTAAACATTATAAGTATTGCACTTGATGCACCACAGAATACAACCTCAGAGCTTGCAGGTAAGATAGGAAAGCTTGAAGGGGTCAATGTAAAGACTTCGTTTTCAGGTGTAATTTCAAATGATGAATGATATTAATTATTTAATAGAAAAAAATTAAGTACAGAACATAGTCTTAGTCTTACTGAATATGAGAGAATTGTAGAAAACTTTGATAAAACTAATGCGGCTATCTTGCAAAAATTTGCAAATAAAGTACGAGAAGCTTTCTATGGCAACAAAATTTTTATAAGAGGTCTCATCGAGGTAAGCAATATTTGTAAAAATGACTGTTACTACTGTGGAATAAGGCGGAGTAATAAAAATGTTGACAGATACAGGCTGACCGGAGAAGAAATTATTTCCTGTGTGAAAGAGGGATATGGACTTGGATTCCGTACCTTTGTTATGCAGGGAGGAGAGGACGGAGTGTTTACTGATGATTTCCTTACAGAGGTGATAAGGGAGATTAAGAGAAACTATCCTGATGTGGCTGTTACACTGTCTTTGGGGGAGCGGAGCAAAGAAAGCTACCTTGCACTTAAAAAGGCAGGTGCAGACAGATACTTACTTCGTCATGAAACAGCAGACAGTAAACATTATGGCAGGCTTCATCCGGCTGGACTATCATTAGAAAATAGATTAGCCTGTCTTAAAAGCCTTAGGGAAGTGGGGTTTTATGTGGGCTGTGGCTTTATGGTAGGCTCTCCTTATCAGACTGCCGGGACTATAGCTAAGGACTTAAAATTCATAGAGGAATTGAAGCCTGAAATGTGTGGCATAGGTCCATTTATTTCGCAAAAAGATACTCCGTTTAAGAATATGCCAAGTGGAGGAGCTGACTTTACCTGCTATCTGCTATCTGTTATAAGGCTGATATATCCACCAATTCTCCTGCCTTCAACCACTGCACTTGGTACGATTGAGAGTTTTGGAAGAGAAAAGGGAATACTTGCAGGAGCCAATGTCATTATGCCCAATCTTTCGCCTATGTCTGTCAGAAAAAAATATGCCTTGTATGATAAAAAGCTTTGTACAGGAAGTGAGGCGGCGGAAGGACTTGCAGAGTTAAAAATGAGAATGGCTGCGATTGGATTTGAGATAGTAACTGACCGCGGTGATATAAAATTATCTAAAAGGGAAGAAAAATCTGACCTTAAGAAAGGGGAAACAAATGTATAATTACAACGTAGCATCACCTAAAGCTGAGGAATTCATTAACAATGAGGAAATCCTTGACACTCTTGCTTATGCAGAGGCAAATAAAGATAATCTTGAACTAATCAATAAAATCTTAGAGAAGGCTCGTCCTGTGAAGAAGGATAGAGGCTATGTCTGTAAAGGTCTTACCCATAGAGAGGCATCTATACTATTAGCCTGTGAAAATCCGGAAATAATAGAAGAAATAAACAAAATAGCAGAAGAAATAAAACTTGCCTTCTACGGCAATAGAATAGTTATGTTTGCGCCTCTTTATTTGTCAAACTATTGCATAAATGGCTGCGTCTACTGTCCTTATCATGCAAAGAATAAGACAATAGCCAGAAAAAAGCTTACCCAGGAGGAAGTAAAGGAACAGGTAATAGCACTTCAGGATATGGGACATAAGCGCCTTGCCATAGAAGCAGGTGAAGATCCTTTTAATAATCCGATTGAGTACATTTTAGATAGCATTAAGACTATTTATGGTGTAAATCATAAAAATGGAGCCATAAGAAGGGTAAATGTAAACATTGCGGCTACAACTGTAGAAAATTATAAAAAACTGGCTGATGCAGGAATTGGAACTTATATCTTATTTCAGGAAACCTACAATAAAAAAAGCTATGAAGAGCTTCACCCTACAGGCCCTAAGCACGATTACTGTTATCATACAGAGGCTATGGACAGGGCAATGGAAGGTGGCATAGATGATGTAGGGCTTGGAGTACTTTTTGGTTTGGAAGGCTATAAGTATGAATTTGCAGGGCTTCTTATGCATGCAGAACATCTTGAGGCGGTACATGGAGTAGGTCCCCATACTATAAGTGTGCCTCGTATCAAGAAGGCTGATGACATAGATCCTGATGCTTTTGACAACTCAATTTCTGATGATATATTTGAAAAGATTACTGCCTGTATAAGACTTGCAGTGCCATATACAGGGATGATAGTGTCTACAAGAGAGTCAGAGAAGGTAAGAGGAAGACTTTTAAAACTTGGAATATCACAGATTAGTGGAGCTTCAAGGACATCGGTAGGAGGCTATGAGAAGGAGGAACGTCCACACGACAGTGAGCAGTTTGAAGTATCTGATACCAGAACTCTTGATGAAGTAGTAGCCTGGCTTATGGACAATGGTCATATTCCGTCCTTCTGTACAGCCTGCTATAGGGAAGGAAGAACCGGAGACAGATTTATGGCACTTTGTAAATCAGGCCAGATACTTAACTGTTGTCATCCAAACGCACTCATGACCCTGACTGAGTTTCTGGTAGACTATGCAGGCGAAGAAACTAAGAAAAAAGGTTTTGCTATGATTGAAAGAGAGCTGGAAAAGATTCCTAGTGAAAAGCGCAGGGAAATAGCAAAAGGCAATGTAAAAGATATAATGGCTTCAAACCGCAGGGATTTCAGATTTTAGGAGGATGATATGGGATTAAACCAGACAGTTTCGGCTGAGAGAGTACACATAGCCTTCTTTGGGCTTAGAAATGTGGGTAAGAGCAGCCTTGTAAATGCTGTTACAGGACAGGAATTAAGTGTGGTTTCCGATGTTAAGGGAACTACAACAGATCCTGTGAAAAAGCCAATGGAACTTTTACCTCTGGGGCCGGTGGTAATTATAGACACGGCAGGCATGGATGATGAGGGAGAATTAGGAAATTTAAGAGTAAAAAAAAGTATCGCAATACTGGATATTACGGATATAGCAGTGCTTGTGACCGAAGCAGACAGAGAGTTAAATGAGTTTGAAAAGGCTCTTATAACTAATTTTGATAAAAGGAAGTTACCCTATCTTATAGTGCTTAACAAGTCAGATTTAGTAAATAACAGAAAAGAGGCAGAAAATGAAATCTTAGTAAGTGCTAAGAATAAAACCAATATCAATGAACTTAAGGAAAGGCTGACAAAGTTATCGCCTGTTTCCCGGAAAAAATATATTCTTTCTGACCTTGTAACTAAGAAAGATACGGTGATTATGGTGATGCCTATAGATGAGTCTGCTCCTAAAGGCAGAATAATTTTACCACAGCAGGAGGTTCTAAGGGAACTTTTAGAACTTGGTTGTATAGTTGTCTGTACACAGGTTGCAGAGCTGAAAGACTGTTTAGAAAAGCTTTCTATTCCCCCAGGCCTTGTAATTACAGATTCACAAGTATTTAAGCAGGTAAGTGATATTGTTCCTGAAGATATAAGACTTACTTCTTTTTCTATTTTGTTTGCAAGGTATAAGGGTGGACTTAATAAGATGCTTGAAGGTGTAAAGATGCTAGGCAGGCTTAAAGAAGGGGATAAGGTTCTTATCAGCGAAGGTTGCACCCATCATAGACAGTGTGAGGATATAGGAACAATTAAGCTTCCAAGATGGATAAGGGAGTATTCGGGAGTCTGTCCGGAGTTTGAATTTACATCAGGTGGCACTTATCCGGAAGACTTATCTGAATATAAGCTTGTGGTTCACTGTGGAGGCTGTATGTTAAATGAGACTGCTATGAAGAACAGAATAGAAAAAACAGCCGGGCAGGGAGTACCTGTTGTCAACTATGGGATGGCTATTGCAGAAATGACAGGTATATTAGAAAGGGCTGTGAAGGTATTTTAATAATACCTTATTCTATTATCCCTGCAATTTTAGAAAGTTCTAAAATAGACTTTTTAGAGACTTTATTTCCCTGATATTCAACATAACACCCATTATCATACTCATTTCCAAATATATCGTGATTTTTCTTTTTCTGATAATAATATTATTGCAGTCAGCTATTATTTCCAATTCCTCGTAATCATTAATACTTAAACTTTTTCTTATATTTGCGGGGATTGTTATTCTACCAAGCTTATCAAGCCTGCGGGTTGAGATAGTACTGTTCACTTAGAACTCCTTTTTACAACTAAAAAGATATTTTACGGTCTAAAGTATAATAACTTATAAAAATCGTGTAATAGTATATATAATTAGAGGATATATGACATTTTATAAATCAAACTGGATTAATAAAAAAATTCGGGTAAAAAAATTTCCAATTAGCGCGTTAATGTGATACAATCATTAAAGAGCATAAATTAGGAGAGAGATATGTATTATAAAATAAGAAATACTTTGGAAGAGATAAGCATTGACGAGATTTTTGATGGTGACAACTGTTACGTAGCAGTTATAAGCCCGATAGAATGGGTTGCAAACAAAGAGAAATTTAATATGGGGATAGACCTTGAAATGGAAATCGAAGATGCTTTTATGACTAAGGCGGAGGTAAACTATGACTCTCTTACAGGAAGTTTCCGTATTCCAGACAGAGATAATTTGTTTGAAAAAGATGACTTTTTTGCATTTGCACTTGATGAAAAGGGTATAGTATTTATAGACCATGATGGTTATGTGGCAAGGCTTATAGAAAAAATCGCAAATATGAAAAAGTGGCGTACACCAAGTCTTGAAAGGTTTATCTATGATTTTTTAGGCCTTATAATAAATGGGGATTTAAACAGACTTGAGAAATATGAAGATGAAATAAGTGATATAGAAGACAGAATTCTTGAGGGCAGGCTTGAGGGAGAGCTTGAAAGAAACAATGAAATAAGAGGAGAGCTTTTAAAACTTAAGATGCATTATGAGCAGCTTATTGATTTTGGACAAGAGCTTTTAGACAATGAAAATGAATTTTTTCAAAATGATAATCTCAGATTTTTTGATCTTTTTACGTCAAAAGTATCAAGACTTCAGGGCATGATATCTACCTTAAGGGACTATACCACGCAGGTAAGGGAATTATATCAGTCGGAGCTGTCGGTAAAACAGAACCGTATAATGACAGTGCTTACAGTAGTTACCACGATTATTATGCCTTTAACCCTGGTTACAGGCTGGTATGGTATGAATTTTAAATATATGCCTGAGTTGGAGGCACCGCTTGCCTACCCTGTTGTAATTGGAGTGATGCTTGTTATGGCTATTGGTGGAATTATATATTTTAAAAAAGAAAAAAATGGTTATAAATTTGACAATAAACATATCGTATTTTCATATAAAAAAATGTTATAATAAAGTATTGATTTGTGTGTAGCAGAATTTGTAACAGCTTGTAATTATGTAAAGATAAATGGGGAGAAGATGGACAGAGAAGAATTTTTGAAACAAATGCTTAAATATTCGGCATCTGCAGAGAGCCCGGAAGAGAATATAGCACATATGCTGGAATATATGGGAAGGAAGTTAGAAGCAGACAGAACATATATTTTTGAAAAGAATAAGAGAGGAGGCTCTGATAACACCTATGAATGGTGTGCAGAGAATGCTATACCTCAAAAGGATAATCTTCAGAATGTAGAAAATAAAGGAATGCTTGATTTATGGTACAAGGAATTTGAGAGTGATAATGGAATTTTTATTACAGACCTTGATGAATATAAAAAAGTAAGCAGACCAATATATGAGCTTTTAAAACCGCAGGATATTCATTCGTTAATAGCCTGGCCTATTTATGTAGATGAACACTGCGTAGGCTTTTTGGGAATTGACAATCCTCTAAGAAAGCATATGGAGGATGCAGTACGTATATTTGAGATGGTAGGTTATATAATGTCCACCATAATCAAACATAGAAATAGTGCGAGGATTTTAGAACATTTAAGTTATGAGGATCAGCTTACAGGAGTAAAAAACAGAAGGGAATTGGACGTTTTTGTTAAAGATGAGTATCCGGAGATATCTTCTATAGGTATTCTTTCCTGTGATTTGAATGGTCTTAAGAAAATCAACGATACCCTTGGTCATAAAGAAGGCGACAGATACATTATAAATGTAGCAATTAATCTTGCGAAAGTATTTGGAAAGAATTATGTATATAGGATGGGTGGGGATGAGTTTATAGCACTTGATATCAATCTTACAGCCACAGAGTTTGAGTCAAAAGTAAAGAAAGTATTGGAACTTATGGAAACAGGAGAAATTCCGGTTGCGACAGGCTATGTATTTAAGGCTGATAATGAAACTGAATTTTATGCACTTATGGATGGAGCAGACAAGAAGATGTACGAAGATAAAGGAAAATATTATTCCAATACCCAAAATGAAAGACGAAGAAGTTAGGCATGACCACTTGAAAAACTCTGAATATACAAGTAAAATATAAAGTAGGGCATTTTGAATCCTGTTTTGCAGGATTCTTTCTTATGATAATTATTGTAACAAATTTTGGAAAGGACGATTGAAATGATTCAGGCAAGTAATATTACACTCAGACTTGGCAAAAAGGCGCTTTTTGAAGACGTAAATATTAAATTTACAGAGGGCAACTGCTATGGACTTATTGGAGCAAATGGTACAGGCAAATCTACATTTTTAAGGATATTATCAGGAAAGTTAGAGCCTACAACAGGCGATGTTATCATAACTCCGGGGCAGAGACTCTCCTTTTTACAGCAGGATCATTTTAAATATGATGCCTATCCGGTACTTGATACAGTAATTATGGGAAACCAGAGATTATATGATATAATGAAAGAAAAAGAGGCAATTTACGCAAAGGAAGACTTCACTGATGAAGATGGTATAAGAGCCAGTGAGCTTGAAGGCGAATTTGCCAATATGAATGGCTGGGAAGCTGAGTCTGATGCTGCTACCCTGCTTAATGGACTGGGCATAGATACAGAGTATCACTATATGATGATGAGTGAGATAGAAGCTTCTAAGAAGGTTAAAATTCTTTTAGCCCAGGCACTTTTTGGAAACCCTGATATTCTTCTTCTCGATGAGCCTACTAACCACCTTGATATGGATGCTATTGGCTGGCTTGAGGAATTCCTCATCAACTTTGAAAATACAGTAATAGTGGTTTCGCATGACCGTTATTTCCTTAACAAAGTATGTACCCATACTGCTGATATTGATTATGGCAAAATTCAGCTTTATGCAGGTAACTATGACTTCTGGTATGAGTCCAGCCAGCTTATGATTCGCCAGCAGAAAGAAGCCAACAAAAAGAAGGAAGAGAAATTAAGGAACTTCAGGAATTTATCCAGCGTTTCTCAGCTAATGCAAGTAAGTCCAAGCAGGCTACAAGTAGAAAGAGGGCTTTGGAGAAAATTGAACTGGATGATATCAAGCCATCCAGCCGTAAATATCCTTATATTGACTTCCGTCCTGCAAGAGAAATAGGAAATGAAGTGCTTACCGTTACAAATCTCTCAAAGACTGTGGACGGAGTTAAGGTACTTGACAATATTTCCTTTGTTGTAGGCAGGGAAGACAAGATAGCCTTTGTAGGTCCTAATGTAAAAGCTATATCAACCTTGTTTAAGATACTTGCCGGTGAGATGGAGCCTGACGAGGGAGATTATAAGTGGGGAGTTACAACCTCACAGGGATACTTTCCTAAGGATAATACAGAGTTATTTAAGGGAAATGAGAACATTACAGAGTTTTTACTTCCGTTTTCACCTGAAAAAGATGCTACCTATGTAAGAAACTTCTTAGGACGTATGCTATTTCCTGGTGATGCAGGAGTGAAGCAGGTTAAGGTGCTTTCCGGTGGTGAGAGAGTAAGAGTATTGTTATCAAAAATGATGATAATGGCTGCTAATGTGCTTATTTTAGATGAGCCTACCAACCACCTTGATATGGAAGCTATTACCTCACTGAATAATGCGGTAATCAAATTCCCGGGTGTGGTACTTTTTACCTCACAGGATCATCAGTTCATCCAGACTATAGCAAACAGAATTATGGAAATCACTCCAAATGGACTGATTGATAAAGTAAGTACCTATGACGAATATCTTGAAAGTGATGAAATGGCAAGAAAGCGTCAGATTATGACTATTTCTGAGGAGGAGCTTGCTGAAAATGAAGGCAGTGATGAAGAATAGATTATAATTTGAATTTTTAATCTGACTGATAAAAAAATAATATCTGGCAAAAAAATCCGATACTCACAGTTAAAGACTGTAAGTATCGGATTTTTTTGTCTGACGTAAAAATTATTCAAAAGCGGTCTGATAGATTAAAATTTCTATGACAGGTTAAATTTTAATTATTATTTTGTTATAGCCTGCCTGCTGTTCAAACCTGAATAAACAGCTTTAGTTCTTACGTAAGCCATAGCCTTGTTTACAGCAGGTATACTTATGATAACTATTGTGGCTATTGCCTCGGGTACTATATAGGTAGCATTGTAAGTAAGAGAATATATAATTGCAGGTGTACCCTCAGGTGCGTAATGCCCAAAGAACACAACTCCTGAAATTACAGCAAATACATATCTTCCTATTACACCAAGGATATAACCCTTTAAAAGCCCATACTTCTTTTCAGAGAAAAATCCTGAAAGTCCAAGTGCACCAAAAGCCAGAGGATAGTCAATGAGTAGCTGTACAGGACTGTAGAATACAGGATCCATAAGGAACTGCAGCAGCCCGTAAGCAAAGCCTGTCATAAGTCCTGCCTTAAGTCCGTACCAGTAGCCTATAAGTACTATAAAAAGCATACTGAAAAGTGTAATAGAACCGCCCATAGGCAGTCTTGTGAACTTAATCTCAGCAGTCACTATGGCAAGCGCCATTGCCGCAGCAGAAAAGACTAACTGTGTAGTAGCTATAGCTTTTATATTGGTATTCTTTTTTATTCTGAAAAGAATTGCAATAATAATAAGTACAGCAATCAACACCCCCACTGTTATAAGCCCCATATGTGTAAGCTTAAACACATTTTCCTGCCAGTCGTTGACTGTAGGAGTAGCAAACAAAAGCATAAAAAAACCTCCTTTAGATATGGCATAAGGAGATTGAAGATGCTTCCTTACGCCAGCATTATCTGGTTCAAGTAATAAGGGACAGAAGTTAAACTTCATCTCAGCCAAAGGCGCCCCTAGCAGGAAACATTATACAACGTGAAATTATGTTTGTCAACCGATAGTCATTATCAATTGTGTTGGAGAATATAATAATCATTTTCATTTATCAGACAATTTAATTGAATGTTTTTAAAAAATAAGCACAATTTAATTGAAAAAAACTAAAAGCATTAATGCTAGAATTCCTCTTGTAGTTTTTTTAGAAACAAAACATAAAAATATAGAAAACGGAGGAATAAGAAATGGTAGAAGACAGATTTGAACAGCTAGGAAAAGATATTAAGGGAACCAAGACAGAGAAGAACCTTATGGAAGCCTTCGCAGGTGAGTCACAGGCAAGAAATAAATATACATATTTCGCATCCAAGGCAAGAAAAGATGGCTATGTCCAGATTGCAGACATTTTTGAGGAGACAGCAGGGAATGAGAAAGAGCATGCAAAGATCTGGTTTAAGATTCTTTCGGGTATAGGTGTTACTGCAGAGAACCTTGAGCATGCTGCTGACGGCGAGGCTTATGAGTGGCAGGAAATGTATCCTGCTTTTGCTAAAGAAGCAAGAGAAGAGGGATTTACAGCTATTGCAAAGCTTTTTGAGATGGTAGCTGATATTGAGAAGGAGCATGAGGCAAGATATCGTAAGCTCCTTGAAAATGTTAAGGGAGATCTTGTATTCTCAGCAGATGGAGATGCAATCTGGCAGTGTATTAACTGTGGTCATATAGTAGTAGGACCTAAGGCTCCAAAAGTCTGTCCTGTATGCAATCATCCACAGAGTTATTTCCAGAAAAAAGCTGAAAATTACTAATTGTTATAAAAGTACCTTATAGACCCCGGGACAAATGTTCCGAGGTCTATTTTTTCTTGTGTATTTCAATTTTTTGTGATACTATACTAGGTATGAAATGACAATAAAAATAAAATAACAGGCAGGTTTCATAAATGGCAGAGGAAAAGAAATATATTCTGGATGGATACCGCTTTAATGATCCGGACTCTTATGAGCAGGCGAGGAGAGAACTAAATAAGATTGCAGAGATTAAATCAGAACAGGATTTGAAGGACGAAACTGAGCTTAGAGCAGTTTATGACAGACTTGTTGAAAGCGGAGAATTTACAACTCCGGTTGGAATTGGATTTTTAAGAGAGGCACAGAAAAGACTGGTTAAAAATCCTGAGCAGAGAAAGACTATGAAGGCTATCCCATATTTTGGAAATGTGTATGAAAAAACAGAAGCAGATGACTTACCAAAGGATAGCATACAAAAAGAGTCTGTTAATGATGAGACTGAAGGAAAGGAAACAGGAAGTGAAACAAATCCTGTTCTGATAAAAAATTTTAAGTTAAAGCTTAAAAATTATAGAATAATAATTGCATTTATGGCAGTTATGATTCTGATTCCGTTTGGAATTGTGGCTTATGATAAGATTTTTTCTTCCAATGCCAGGGAACAGGCTATGATAGATGAATATGCTTCCTGGAAAGAAGAACTTACAAAGAAAGAACAAGAGCTTAATGAGCGTGAACGAATGTTTGAAGGAATGGCTGATAAGGAAGTAAATAGTGAAGTTAAGGCTGGTGAATAAAATGGAAAAAGCCAAAATTTTAGTGGTTGATGATGAAAGCAGGATGCGTAAGCTTGTCAGTGACTTTCTTCATCATGAAGGCTATACGGTTGTAGAGGCTGAGGATGGAGAGAAAGCTGTTGATATCTTTTTTGAAGATAGTAGTATAGAACTGATTATTTTAGATGTAATGATGCCTAAGATGGATGGGTGGCAGGTTTGCAGGGAAATAAGGAGACATTCCACAGTACCTATAATTATGCTCACAGCAAAGTCTGATGAAAAAGATGAGCTCCAGGGCTTTGAACTAGGTGTGGATGAGTATGTATCAAAACCATTCAGCCCAAGATACTGATGGCAAGAGTTGAGGCGATACTAAGAAGAACAGGTGCTTCAAGTGATGATAGCTTTGAAATTGGAGGAATAAAGATAGACAGAGCTTCACATGAGGTTATAATTGATGGGAAAACAGTAGATTTAAGCGTGAAAGAGTTTGAACTTTTGTTGTATTTTATGACAAATAAGGGAATTGCATTGTCAAGGGAGAAAATACTGAATAATGTATGGAATTATGATTATTTTGGTGATGCAAGAACCATAGATACACATGTGAAAAAATTAAGGGCTAAAATGGGAGATAAGGGAGACCTGATTAAGACTATTTGGGGAATAGGTTATAAATTTGAAGCTTAGATGACAAATATATATTGATCAGAGGTTTGCATGAAACATTCCATTAAGATGCGTTTGATAATTATTCTGCTTACACTTTTAAGTGCAACTATTTTTTTTAGCTGGCTCATTAACAGAGTGTTTTTAGGGAAATACTATGAAAATTACAAGATTAGCAGACTTGGAGATACTTATGTCCAGGTAAATTCAAAGTATGATCCTGAGAATATATATGACCTGAGCCTTGGCTTTGAACAGATAGCTTCAAAACAGAATGTATCCCTGTATATATTCGATGGTTTCATCTATTCAGGGGGAATAATTTTAGAAACAAAATTTCCAACAAGTCTGAGCGAGGCACAAAGCAGAAAACTTGAAAGTGAAGTTATAGACTATTATAAGAAAACCCAGAATGCTGACAATGTGGAAAAAAATGAAAAAGTAGCCACAAAGTTGTTAGTGAAAACAGATAAATACAGTATATATAGACATTTTGACAAGAGGCTTGAGGTTAATTACATTGAATTGTATGGACTGCTTGATAATGGGGACAAGATTTTTATACGAAGCAACTATGACAATATTACTGAGAGTGCAAGTATATCAAATACATTTTTTGCTTATGTAGGTATTGCGTCTATATTGATTGGCTCATGGATTATGTATGTGATAGGTGTTGAATTTACAAAACCTATATTGAGATTATCTGAAATGACAAAAGATATTAGTAACCTTAATTTTGATGTCTGCTATGATGAGAATAGACAAGATGAGGTAGGAGAGTTAGGACATAGCATTAATGTGCTGTCAGAAAAACTTGAAAATACAATATCTTCGTTAAAATCAGCTAACAATGAGTTAAAAAATGATATTAAGAAAAAAGAGAAATCTGAGGAGATGCGCAGAGAGTTTCTTTCTAATATTACACATGAGTTAAAGACTCCGATTGCTTTAATACAGGGATATGCAGAAGGTCTTAAAGACAATATACAGGGAGATGAGGAGAGCAGGGAATTTTACTGCGAAGTTATTATAGATGAAGCTGCAAAGATGAATACTATGGTAAAAAGGCTTCTTAGTTTAAACGAATTGGAGTTTGGCGATAACAAGCCTCAGTTTGACAGATTCGATCTTATGCTACTTTTAAATTCTGTTGTTAGTTCAATGATTATGGTTTACAGACAAAAGGGTGTTACTTCTAAGATAAATGGAAATCAGAATTGTTTCGTATGGGCAGATGAATATCTGGTGGAAGAGGTAGTAACCAATTATGTAAGTAATGCCTTAAATCATGTTGAAGAAGACAATACAGGGAAAAAGCAGGTATCTATCTGTGTTGTGGAAGGTGATAATAAGGTAAGAGTTTCAGTATTTAATACAGGTAAGCCTATCCCGGAGGAAGATGTTGAAAGAATATGGGATAAGTTTTACAAGGTAGATAAAGCAAGAACCAGGGAGTATGGTGGTAATGGTATAGGACTTTCTATTGTAAAGGCTATAATGAATTCTCTCAATAGAGAGTGTGGGGTGAAAAACTGGGACAACGGGGTAGAATTCTGGTTTGAACTGGATACTAAGGCTTAAAGGAGAATAAAAATGAAAAAGAAATTTGCGGTACTTGCGCTGGCGGCCATATTAGCAGCTAATCTTACAGCTTGTGATGTTGGAGATACCGGACTTTCGGAAGGAGAACTGAACCAGGTAGCTGAGTATGCAGCTAAATTAGTACTAAGGCATACAAGAAATTATGAGCCAACCTTGCAGGAGGAATTGGAAGTAAAAGAAAACCCCGGCGTTGTGAAAGAAAATTTTGAAATGGCAGGAAAGACGTCATCTGCCACCGTTGAAGCAGCCAGTACTTCTTCTATTTCAGATAATACAGGCAGTAATGAAAAAAATAGTGAAACTGATAACACAGGAGAAAATGAAAGAAGCTCCGTTATAAATGAAACCAATGGAGATGCCGATACAGCTTCTACACTGAGTGATGTGTATAATGCAGAGGGATTTGAAGTGGTCTACGGAGGTGCCGGTGAATATGCAAGATATCCTAAGAATGAAGGATATTTTTCTCTGGTAGCAGCAGATGATATGAAGTTATATGTAATTGAATTTTCTATCAGGAATAAAACCAATAAGAGCAGAAATTTTCACAGGGTGAAGGAGTGGGATATAATCTGACATTTGATGGTGAGAATTATTATAAGCCAAGTCTGACACTTCTTGAGAATGATATACAGTCAATAGATGTATCTATTGGAGGAGGAAAATCTGCAAAGGCAGTGATAGTGTTTAATATTCCAAAGGCTGAGGATAAAAATAAAGCTAAGCTAAAGGTGACTAAAGGGAATAAGTCATATACTTTAAATGTTACGCAGTGATATTTTTAAGTAAAAATAAAAATTCCCCTTTACCTGGACGTATATTGAATGGTATAATATAAGAACTGTAATTATGTACTTTTATCATTCCTTAGATGGAGTAATAATATAGTATGGACAAAATTGAGGGAGGTTATTATGGATACTGGAATTTTACTTCAAAGTGGAACAAACGAGTTAGAGGTGCTTGAGTTCAATATTGGTGCTAACCACTATGGAATCAACGTTGCCAAGGTAAAGGAAATTATGCCTTTTACTGAACCTACTCCAATCCCTAATGCACATGATACAATCGAAGGTATATTTATGCCAAGAGATACAATAGTTACTATAGTGGATCTTGCAAAGAGCCTTATGATACCACCATCACCTGATAGGACGAAGGATATGTACATAGTTACAAACTTCAACAACTTAAATATTGGTTTCCATGTACATGGAGTTCAGGGTATTCACAGACTCACATGGTCTGACATAACAAAACCGGATGAAACTATTAATGATGCTGAGAGAAGTGTTGCAACAGGTATTATAAAATTTGACCATAGACTTATAGTTGTCTTAGACTTTGAGAAGATTGTTTCTACAATCAATCCTGAGACAGGTATTAAAGCAAGGGATATAGACAAGCTTGGAGTAAGAACCAGAAATAATTCTCCTATCCTTATAGCTGAGGATTCGCCAATGCTTGAGAAGATGATAATTGACTGCCTTACAAAGGCAGGGTATGTAAATATAACAGCTACTGCAAATGGTGAAGAAGCCTGGAATACCCTGCTTAGATACAAGGCAGAGGGTGATCCTACAGAGCAGTGTCATTGCATAATTACTGATATTGAAATGCCAAGGATGGATGGTCATAGACTTACAAAGCTTGTTAAGGATGATAATGAACTTAAAGTGATACCTCTTATTATTTTCTCATCTCTCATCAATGATGAAATGAGACGTAAGGGAGAGTCCCTTGGTGCAGACGCACAGCTTACCAAGCCTGAAATAGGAAAACTGGTAGAAGCAATTGACAGATTAGTTTTAAAATAGTTTTATAAAAATAAACTTTAATAAAGCCCACAATGCTTTAGGATGGAGGATGAGTTGGATAAGGATAATGAATCTTACCTAGATGGACTGCTTGAAACGCTTGGGCAGGAACCTCCATATGAAACTGACAGGAGGCGAAAGGCTACTGAACGTGCTAAGTCCGGAAAAAGTAAAACATCATCCGGAGATGTAACAATAGATTCTTTGGAGGAAGAATTTAATCTTGATGATTTAGATGATTCATTTTTAGAAGATATAGAATTAGATGATTTAGTAAGTCCGCTTGAAGAAAAGGCTGAAAGTAAAAAGGATGACAGCAGGGAAATTTTTGTTGAACCTGTTGAAGAGCAGGGGACTAAAGAAATTGTACCTGAGGAAAATTTAGAAGATATGCAGGAAGCAGAGGCTGTACAGCCTGTGGAAGATGATTCAGATTTAGAAGAAACTGATACTGCTACAGAAAAAGATGCAGATGAATCTGCCTGGTCTGCCACCGAAGTGTCTGAGTCAGGAGTTGAATCAGATGATGAGACAGGCTCTGAAATAGGTACAGAAATAGGCGATGAACTGGGGGTAGAGCTTGGTAGTGAAATAGATGAAGAACCTGCAGATAGCAGTAAAGAGGATGAGGAAGACACAGAAATAGACTTTGAAGAAGCCGGTGCCACCACAGAAGAAGAACCGTTGCCTATAGTTAACCCTCTTGAGGATATGGGAGCTCCGGAAGTTTTGTCTGACAAAGAAATAAAATCGCAAAAGTCAGTTAAGAAAAATAAGTCTGCAAGAAAGTCTGATACAGAGAAAAAAGGGTTGTTTACAAGGCTCTTTCATAAGCTTTTTGCCAATATTCCTTTAACAGAAGAAGAACTTGCCGCCATACCTACACCAGAGCAGGAAGAAGCTGCTAAGAAAGAAAAAGAAGCTGAAGCTGCGAAAAAGAAGGAAGAAAAAAAGGCTGCAGCAGATGCTAACAAGAAGAAAAAAGCCGAGGAAGCCAAGAAGAAGGCTGCTGATAATAAGGCTAAGAAAGCAGCTAAGGATGCAGCAAAGAAGGCTGCTAAAAAAGAGGCTGAGTTAAAGCGTCTAAGGGCAGAAGCACTTGAACAACCGGAAGGTAAGATAAATAAAGCAGGGGCAATAATTATTTTTCTTTTCTTCATAGTTGCAGCTGCAGTTGTAATTGTAGGTACAAATATCTTTTCTTATGATATAAGTATTGCAGATGCCACGTACAAGTTTGGAAATCGTAAGTACACAGAAGCCTATGAGGGTATCAGAGGACTTGATATCAAAGAGAAAGATATGGAGATTCATGATAAGATTTATACTGTTATGTTTGTAAACAAACAGTTAAATTCATATAACAATTTCTTTGCTATGGGAGATTATTCATCAGCGTTAGATTCTTTGATTAAGGGACTTTCGCGTTATGATAAGTATATTGCTCTTGCCAGACAGTTAGGTATCCATACAGACCTTGACTATGTCAGAAACAGATAATGGCAGAGCTTCAGAAAGTTTATGGAGTGTCAGAAAGAGAAGCGCTTGAGCTTATGGAAATGACTGACAGGCAGGAATATAGTGAGAGAATATATGAAATAGTATCTAAGCTTGATACAAAGGCTATAGAAGCCCAGAAGGAAAGAGATGAATTGGTACCATAATATACATAGGTGGAGGACTCAGGTCTTTCACCTTGTTTTTTAGGAGGATACATGGGAAGTGTTACTAATGACTGGCTTCCGGTTATTGAGGAAGAAACAAAGAAAGATTATTATAAAAAACTATATTTATTCTTAAAAGAAGAATATAGTCATCATATTATTTATCCAAAGTCTGATGACATTTTTAATGCCCTGCATCTTACACCTTTAAGTCAGGTCAAGGTGGTAATTCTTGGTCAGGATCCTTACCACGAGCCGGGACAGGCAGAGGGGCTTAGCTTTTCAGTACCAAAAGGGGAGAAAATACCGCCATCACTGCTAAATATTTATAAAGAATTACAAGATGAACTGGGCTGTTATATACCGGAATCCGGTTCTCTCAGAAAATGGGCAGAACAGGGAGTGTTACTGCTGAATTCTCTGTTAACGGTAAGAGCGCATGCAGCATTTTCGCACCAGGGAAAAGGCTGGGAATATTTTACAGATGCTTTGATTGAAGCAGTGAATAAAGAGGACAGACCTATAGTATATTTACTATGGGGGAGAGCCGCCAGAGACAAAAAGGTGATGCTGAACAACTCTAAACATCTTATCTTAGAATCTGCCCATCCAAGCCCACTGTCTGCACACAGGGGCTTTATGGGAAATGGACATTTTAAGAAGACTAATGAATTCCTTATTGCAAACGGAGTAGAGCCTATAGATTGGCAGATTGAGAATTTATAATAAGGTAATTCCGCATAAATCAGCATTTTCCATGGTTTCATGAGTCCATACTGAGGACTGGACCTCTCCAATGTGAGCCTTTTTTAGGAAAAACATACAGATTCTGGACTGTCCTATACCACCACCTACGGTATAAGGCAGTTCTTTATTAAGTATAGCTTTTTGGAAAGGCAGTTCTGCCCTGTCCATACAGCCTGATATCTGGAGCTGTTCTCTAAGGCGGTTTTCGTCCACTCTTACACCCATCGAAGAAAGCTCAAGGGCTATATCAAGCAGAGGATAGTAGACGATAATATCTCCATTTAACTGCCAGTCATCGTAGTCAGGAGCCCTGCCATCGTGTCTTTCACCGGAACTCAGGGTGCCGCCTATCTGACTGATAAATACAGCACCATGCGCCCTGGCGGCTTATATTCCCTTTCTTTTGAAGTTAAATCTGGATATTCATCTTCAAGTTCCTGTGAGGTTATAAAACAGATTTGTTCTGGAAGCTCAGGCTTAATGTAGTTATATTTCCTTGCCATGTGCATTTCGGTGCTCTTAAGAGCCTCATACACCGACATTACAGTCTTTTTAAGAGTATGCTCATTTCTTTCTTCTTTATTTATTATCTTTTCCCAATCCCACTGGTCTACAAATATAGAATGAATATTATCTGTATCCTCATCCCTTCTTATAGCGTTCATATCGGTGTAAAGACCTTCTCCGGAATGAAAACCATATCTTTTAAGAGCAAATCTCTTCCATTTGGCAAGGGAATGTACTATTTCGAGTTCAGACTGGTCAGGTTGCTCCTTTAAGTCAAAGGATACAGGCCTTTCTACCCCATTTAAGTTATCATTAAGTCCTGTTTCAGGCCTTACGAAAAGAGGCGCAGAAACCCTGGTGAGATTTAGCTGCCTGGCAAGCTCTCTCACAAAATAATCTTTAACTGATTTTATGGCAACCTCTGTTTCCCTTATGCTAAGGGCAGGAGAGTAACCTTCGGGAAATATTTCATTTTTCATAAAGTAAAACTCCTATAATTATTATAATGAAAAAAACTATATTATTTATGGAATTAAATATAAAGATATGGGTGACAAAAAAATAATAAATTCTTTTTGCAAGCAAGCTTGCACCGAATTTTTATACTTTTTGACACTGGTATCATTATATGATATTTTTTTATTAAGTTATCAAGCAGTTTGTATACAAGTATGCAAATGATAAAAATCCGGGATATTATATTCCCATAACCTTTCTGCGTCTTTTAAGCCATCCTCCCTGCAAATAATATATAGTAAACACAAGAGAAGTTAAAAACCAGGTCACAGGGTATACAAAGAGTACAGTACCTATAAGTGGAGTTGCAGGAACTACTACAAATATCCAGAGCATTCTTATGCCACAGATACCGATGGCAGTGACTACAGTAGGAATGAAAGAATCCCCGGTAGCCCGGATTGCACCTGAAAGTACTTCTATTCCCACAAAGAAGATGTAGTACTGGCAGTAATGCCTGAACATATATATTCCCTCATTTATAACTACAGATTCATTTGTAAAGAGTGCAAGCAGGGGCTCACACCATATATAAAACACTACGCTTAAAAATATAGCTGAGGCAGCAGTAAATAAATAGGTGATTCTTACACTCTTTTTTATTCTGCCAAAATTCCCTGCTCCAAAGTTCTGGCCTACAAAAGTAGTGACAGCCACGCCAAATGCACCTATTACCATCCAGTAGAAATTATCAATCCTTGTAAATGCAGTCCAGGCAGCTACTGTATCAGTTCCAAAGCTGTTTACGGAAGACTGGACAATCATGTTTGAAAGATAATAAAGTACAGCCTGAAAGCCTGTAGGCAGGCCTATCTTAAGCATTGATATAAGTACATTTTTATGAAACCCTATTTTTTTAATATCCAATTTATAGCTAAGTTCAGCACGCATAAGTATTATTATGACAACTATTGCACTTACAAGCTGGGCAAGCAGGGTTGCAAGAGCTGCACCAAAGATATCCATACTAAATACAGCAACAAAGAGGATATCGAGCACAACGTTGACTACAGTACAGATAATAAGCACATAAAGAGGACTTTTGGAATCTCCTACTGCCCTTAGTATACCCGACCCCATGTTGTAGATGAGAACCGGTATGGAACCTAAGAAGTATACCCTGAGATATATAGTTGAAGGCTCTATTATATCAGCCGGAGTATTCATGATTTCAAGTATCATAGGTGAGAAGATTATGCCTATAAGCATAATAATTACACCACTTACCAGAGAAAGGGCTACGGAAGTATGCACTGAATCACTTAAGTCTTTGCCTTTATTTGCACCATAAACTGAGAAATGATTACTGCAGCACCTGCTGAAAGCCCTACAAAGAAGCCAATCAGAATGTTTATAATATAGCTCGTGGCTCCTATAGCTGCAAGGGCTTCCTTGTTGACATAACGCCCTACTATAAGAGCATCTGTTGTACTGTAGAGCTGTTGTAAAAATGAGCCAAGCAGTATAGGAAAGAAGAACATAAGTATGCTTTTATATATAGAGCCTGTGAGTATGGTATTTGAAGATTCTGTTTCTTTTTTCATTAAATTTACCGTTCTATTGTCTGATTATAGTTCTTTCTATTTTTTTCATTACCATTATAAATGCCGGTATGAGGAAAATATTTGCTGCTATCCATGCGGCTGCATTAGAGTAGTATATGGCATCCACACCAAACCAGGAAAGACCTATGAAAGCTACTAGGCATCTTGCGATCATTTCCATTATTCCTGCCAACATGGCAAATACACTATGTCCAAGCCCCCGAATTCCATATCTTAATATGATAAGGAGACCAAGAGGAAAATAAAATGCGGCATTTGCAAAAAGGAATTTACCAACATATCCTAAAAGTACAGTTTCGTCTGCATTAACAAAGAGGAGAGCGATATATTTTCCACCAAAGATAATACAAAAGAAAGCAAATATGGTGTATATTCCCATAGCTATTATTCCCTGCTTCATACCCTTATGTATACGGTCAAGTCTTTTGGCACCAAGATTCTGTCCACAGAAGGTAGCCATGGCGGTACCAATAGTATCATAGGCCTGGGTGAAGAGAAGTGATACCTTGCCACCGGCAGTAACTGCGGCTACATAAACCGAGCCGAGACCGTTTACGGCAGTCTGCATTACTGTTGAGCCTATGGCGGTTATAGAATACTGAAGTCCCATAGGAAGTCCCATTATAAGAAGTCTGTTTACAAGGGTAGAATTTAATGTCCAGTCCCCTTTTCCCATTTTTAATATTGTATATTTTTTCTTTATAAATAAGAAGCATAGTATGCAGGAGATAAACTGGGAGATGTCTGTAGCAAAGGCAGCCCCGAATACACCCATTTTAAATACAATTACAAAAAGCAGGTCTAATGCTATATTTATAAAGGAAGAGAATATCAAAAAGTACAAAGGTGTTCTGGAATCACCGAGAGCCCTCATTATACCTGAAAGCAGATTATAAAACATAATTCCTAAAATACCCGCAAATATAGTACCGATGTACTCATAAGAACCCTGGAATATATCATCAGGTGTATTTGTTAATCGAAGGAGAGTGCCTGTAAGTGCTACGGTAAGGACGGTTATTAAAAGCCCTACTATGAGTGAAAGCCAGGCGGCATTAGTGACATATTTCCGGAGTCTGTCAAAGTCCTTTGCGCCAAAAGCCTGTGAGACGGGTATCATAAAACCTCCGCTTACCCCTATGATGAAACCAAGTACAAGGAAATTAAGCGCACCTGTACCACCGACTGCCGCAAGTGCTTTTACGCCTATGTATTTTCCTACAATTATAGAGTCCGCCATGTTGTACATTTGTTGAAAAAGATTGCCAAAAAGCATAGGTATAGCAAAACCAAGTATTGCTTTAATAGGATTTCCCTTTGTCAGATCTTTAATCATTGACATCCTCCGTATATGCAAATAAAAAATTATCGCTTTGATTAGTAATAATAATACAAATAAGTATTTTTTTCAATGAGTAAGTTAGTATATTTAGTTGATTTATAAGAGGTATTATTGATATAATGGAGATGTATTATAAATCTCAACTTAATGATAGAGGTTTATATATAAGATATACTTAAAAATGGGGAGAGAAGGAATGGATTTGCAGGGAATCAATGACTGGGTATTATCAATGGGTGGAACCAAATGGCTTATGGCACAGCTTCTAAGTCTCATCGGCTATGTGCTTATGGTGGTTACAGGTTATATCAAAAAAGAAAAGAAGATGCTTAGAACCCAGGATGTGCAACTTTTGTTTATCATAGGTATGGGAGTGCTTTTAAATGCATTTTCAGGAATCATAATCAATTCAATCCAGATTGTGAAGAATGAAATATACCTGAGAGGGAAGCTTAATAAGTATACAAAGGCAGTTATAGTAGGGCTTGGAGTGGCAATGACACTTATATTTAATAATGGTGGAATAGCAGGCTGGCTTCCTGCTGTGAATTTATTTATATTTACATATTTTCTGGGAATGGGTGGTGCAATGGGTATCAAGGTACTCATTTTTATAACAACCTGCGGATGGGGAGTGTACGACCTCTCTATAACAAATTATGTTGGTTTTGCCTTTGATATACTTACAATAATAAGCTGCATAATAGGTATGTTCAGACTTAAAAATGAAAGCAGCCAGAACAGGGAGACAATTGTAGAAAACAATAATTAAAGGTTTTAACAACACACATATAAGGAGGAATTATGAGCAAAGTAGGTATTGTAATGGGAAGTGACAGCGACCTTTCTATAATGAAGGCAGCTATGGAGACCTTGGAGAAGTTTGGAATTGATTATGATGTGACAGTTATATCTGCACACCGTATGCCTGACATTTTCTTTGAGTATGCAAAGAGTGCCGAGAGTAAGTATGATGTACTTATAGCAGGTGCAGGCGGTGCAGCCCATCTTCCGGGTATGGCAGCAGCTGTTACACCAATTCCGGTAATAGGTGTACCTATCCATACCAAAAGTCTTGGTGGTGTAGACTCACTTTACTCTATAGTTCAGATGCCGGCGGGTATTCCTGTAGCTACAGTAGCTATTAATGGTGCTAAGAATGCAGCTATTCTTGCAGCTAAGATTATTTCTGTAAGAGAGCCTGGGATAAGGCAGAAAATTAAGGATTTTGCAGAGGGATTAAAAGATGAAGTGCTTGCCAAGAAGACTAAGATTGAAAAGGCAGGCTACAAAACTTATTTAGATGAAATGAATTAAGAAAGAGAGAATAACCATGGATTATAAAACTTCCGGTGTAGATATTGAAGCAGGTTACAAGTCTGTTGAACTTATGAAAAAACATGTGGCTGAAACAATGAGGAAAGAGGTACTTGGCGGTATTGGAGGTTTTTCAGGCGCATTTTCCCTGTCAGCCATCAAATATGGAAGATCCTGTGTTGCTTTCAGGTACAGATGGAGTAGGAACCAAGATTAAGTTAGCCTTTGAACTTGATAAACACGATACCATAGGTATTGACTGCGTGGCTATGTGTGTAAATGATGTAGCCTGTGCAGGTGGAGAGCCGCTTTTTTTTTTTCTTGACTATATAGCTTGTGGCAGGAATGAGCCTGAAAAAATAGCTGCTATTGTAAAGGGAGTGGCAGAAGGATGCAAACTTTCAGGAGCTGCCCTTGTAGGTGGGGAGACTGCTGAACATCCGGGACTTATGCCGGAGGAAGAGTATGACCTTGCAGGCTTTGCAGTAGGTGTGTGTGATAAGAAAGACCTTATAGACGGCAGTACTCTTAAATCAGGAGATGTAATTATAGGTATTGCCTCCTCAGGAGTGCATAGTAATGGTTTTTCTCTTGTGAGAAGTGTATTTAAAATGGAAAAAGAATCTCTTTGCAGATATTATGATGAACTTGGGAAAACTTTAGGAGAGGCACTTCTTGAGCCAACTATCATATATGTAAAAGCCTTAAAAGAAATAAAAAATTCAGGAATAAAAGTTAAAGCCTGCAGCCATATTACAGGTGGCGGATTTTATGAGAATGTGCCACGTATGCTTAAAGAGGGCACTCATGCTGTTATTAATAAAGGTTCTTATGAAGTTCCTGTTATATTTAAAATGCTTGCTAAAGAGGGAGACGTGTCTGAACAGGTCATGTACAATACCTTCAATATGGGCATTGGTATGATGGTAGTGGTGGATAAGACTGATGTAGACAAGACCATAACTGCTATAATGAGAGCCGGAGAAAAGGCTTTTGTTATTGGTGAAATTAAAGAGGGAGAAAAGGGCGTAACCCTTGTATAAATATGAAAAAAGTTGCAGTTTTAGTATCAGGTGGTGGAACTAATCTTCAGGCTATCATAGATGCGAAGGCTTCGGGATTTATTGAAAATGCCGAGATTTCACTTGTCATAAGCAACAAGCCTTCTGCCTTTGCACTTGAAAGAGCTAAGAAGGCAGGAATAGAGACAAAATGTATAGCACCGGACGGGTTTGAAAGCAGGGAAGAATTTAATAAGGCTCTTATTAAGGCTTTAGATGAGGCAGGTATTGATCTCGTTGTACTTGCCGGCTTCCTTGTTATTATACCCGCGGAAATGGTGGCAAAGTATAGGAACAGGATAATAAATATTCACCCTTCACTCATTCCATCTTTTTGTGGAACAGGTTATTATGGGCTTAATGTACATAAGAAGGCACTTGAGCGCGGAGTAAAGGTAACCGGGGCTACAGTACATTTTGTAGATGAGGGTACTGATTCAGGTCCTATAATCTTACAAAAGGCTGTAGAAGTAAAAGATGGAGATAGTGCTGAGAGTTTGCAGTTAAGGGTAATGCAAGAAGCTGAGTGGAAGATACTGCCGGAAGCAATTGAGCTTGTTGCGGGTGGAAGAGTGAAAGTTACAGATGGAAGAACTGAAATACTATAACTCTGGTGACACAAGGCTGAGGATGGAGGTAGAAGATGAATGTATTAATAGTTGGTAGTGGCGGACGTGAACATGCGATAGCATTAAAAGTGGCTGAGAGTAAGAGGGCAGATAAGATTTATGCTGCACCGGGGAATGCAGGAATTGCAGAGGTAGCTGAGTGTGTGAATATTTCAGTCATGGACTTTCCGGCACTCATAGAGTTTGCAAAAGAAAAAAATGTGGATTTTGTTATAGTAGGGCCTGATGATCCTCTGGTGGCAGGTGCTGTGGATGAATTTGAAAAGGCAGGCTTTAAGACCTTTGGTCCACGTGCAGAAGCGGCTATAATAGAGGGTTCCAAGTCATTTTCAAAAAAGTTAATGAAAAAATACAATATCCCTACTGCAGGTTATGAAGTATTTAACTCTGCTGATAAAGCCTTTGAATACCTTAAGGATGTTCATTATCCTATAGTGCTTAAAGCAGATGGGCTGGCACTTGGCAAGGGAGTGCTTATCTGTGATGATAGGGAAGAAGCATTTGAAGGTATAAGAACCATAATGCAGGACAAGAAGTTTGGAAGTGCAGGAGATACCATAGTCATTGAGGAATTTATGACTGGACCGGAGGTATCTGTACTCTGTTTCTGTGATGGAGAAACAATAAAGCCCATGACTTCTGCGATGGATCACAAGAGAGCTAAGGATGGGGACAAAGGCTTAAACACAGGTGGTATGGGCAATATTTCGCCAAGTCCTTTCTACACAAAAGAGATTGAAGAATTTTGTATGGAGAACATATACAAGCCTACAATGGCGGCTATGAAAAGCGAAGGACGTGCATTTAAGGGAGTGCTTTTTGTAGGACTTATGCTTACGCCTGAAGGAGTTAAGGTTCTTGAATATAATGCGAGATTTGGTGATCCTGAGACACAGGTAGTACTTCCAAGAATGAAATCTGATATTTTAGATATAATGGAAGCCTGTGTAGATGGCAGGCTTGCTGAGGTAGAACTTGAATTTGAGGATAATGCGGCAGTGTGTGTAGTGCTGGCTTCAGATGGTTATCCTCTCCTTTATGATAAGGGAAAAGAAGTTACTATTAAAGAAGGATTTGGGAAAGATGGACTTTATCTCTATCATGCCGGAACAAAACTTGTGGATGGCAAAGTAGTTACGACAGGAGGCAGGGTGTTTGGTGTAACTGCTACAGGAAAAGACTTAAAGGAAGCTATAGCAAGGGCTTATAAGGCTACTGGATTAGTAGAATTTGAAAATAAATATATGAGGACTGATATAGGTAAGAAAGCTTTGGAGGCTTAAAGCTATTGTGTGAAATAAGGGAGTCGGGTATGCCGGCTTCCTTTTAAAATCCTTTTAAAATTTTGTAAATATCTTGACTTTTTTTTGCCACCTTTGTAGAGTAGTGTGTATAGTATAAAGAATACAGATATAGATTTGGAGAGATTATGTTTAAGAAAATTTTAGCTAAAGGAATAATATCCGCATTTATGATAGGTGCCTTTTGTGGAGGTATTCCACATCTGGCTTCAAATTTTAATAATACAGAGATAGTGTACGCTGCTACAAAAAAAATGGTGGTATGTACTACTGAAAAGCTAAGGGTAAGAACAGATGCAGGCACTAATTTTGCACAGCTTACCTCTAATGGAATGGGAGTTTATCTTCTTAAAGATGAAAAAGCTGAGGTAAAGGGGGAAAAAAAAGCTGCAAATGGGCAGAAGTGGTATAAAGTAAGTTTCAAGTTCAACAATAAGACGGTTACCGGCTTTGTGCTTGGTGATTTTGTAAAAATTGAAAATAAGAAGGCTGATACCAATAAAGATACCGGGGACAAAAAAGATAGTACAAACACTGAAACCTGGAAAGAAAGTCCGGAATATAGCTATAAAGCTGAGGTAAAGACAAAAGGCTTACGTTTGAGGGTTGATGCAGGTACAGATAAAGCACAGTATAAACTTGATAAAGCAGGAGTTGTGCTTCCGAATGGACAAAGCCTTAATATAACAGGAGTGAAAAACGACAGCAAAAAAGTAAAGTGGTATAAGATAAATACTAAAGTAAATAAAAAGACTGTTACAGGATATGTGCTTGCTGAGTTTGTAAAGCTTTCCGTAGATAAGAAGACACCTGCCTATGCAAAGATAACAGCTAAAAAAGGTGCTGTTATGAAAGCTAAGGCTACTGTAAAAGGAAATGAGCTAAAAGACAGCAAAGGTAGAAAAGTCATACTAAAGAAAGGAAGCTTTGTAAGTATTTTTCATGAAATTACTTTAAGCAACGTGAAATATTTTAAGGTTACTTTTTCCCTTGATGGAAAAACAACCAGCGGATATCTCACAGCAGATGAAGTAAAGTTTATAGGTATAAAAAAAGACTGAAGATACCGAAGATAATAATGATAATACAGATGACGGAAGCGATGATAATACAGACGATGGTTCTGATGATGAAAATACAGATGATGACAGCAATGATAGCTCAGGCGTAATTAATAATGGTGGCCGGTTTGTGGCACAGAAAGCTTACATAACCTCAGACAAGGTCGAACTTTATAACGAGGCCGACTATAAAGCAGAGATACTTAAAGAAAGCGAAACCGGAATTTCATATAAGTTAAATATGAACCAGGAAGTAATAGCCAGAAAGCAGTACACAGTTGGAAATGAAAAATGGTATCTGATAACTTACATAGTAAATGACAGTACCGGAAAGCAAGTGATTGGAGCCGGATTTATACCGGAAAAATTTATTAAACTAAGCGGAGAGCCTGTAGATGATTCTACAGGCTCTAGTAATAAAAAAAAGCTCAGCAGTAAGCAGTTTGAAAAGAAGCTCACCGCCGAGGGGTTTCCTGAGGATTATAAGCCATTTTTAAGAGAGCTTCATAACGCACATCCTTACTGGCATTTTGAAGCAAGACATCTGGGAATTGACTGGGAATATGCTGTGGAAAAAGAAAGCGCAGTGGGACTTAACCTTTTACAGAATTCAATTAACTATGCCTGGAAATCCATGGATGCTAAGGCTTATGACTGGGCAAATGATGCCTTTGTAGCTTATGACGGAAATACCTGGGTAACAGCTTCCAACAAGGCGGTAAGGTACTATATGGATCCCAGAAATTTTTTGAATGAGGACTATATATACCAGTTTGAGCTTCTTTCTTATAAGCCTGAGCACCACACAGAGGAAGGAATATCGGCAATACTTTCGGGACCTCCTATGAAGAATGTTAACTTTGATTATCCTTCAAATGACGGAACCACTAAAAGTATAAGTTATGCAGAGACTTTCTTACTTGCAGGTATTTATTCAGGTGTCAGCCCTTACCATCTTGCAAGCAGGGTAAAGCAGGAAGTAGCAGGGGGAGGAAGATTTTCAAGCAGTGTAACAGGAACTGTGGCAGGGCATGAAGGTTTTTACAATTTTTATAATATAGGAGCTTATAATAATACTGCACCGGGTGGAGCAGTTGCAAGCGGGCTTAATTTTGCTGAAAAGGGAAGCTCATCTAAGGCGATGATAGGCAACAAAAGCTTTAATGAATATATAAAAATTCCCTGGAACAACAGATACAATGCAATACTTGGCGGTGCTGCCTATATAGGTTATAATTATATACTAAGAGGTCAGAATACTCCTTATCTTGAAAAATTTAATTTTACAGGAAAAAATACATTTTCACACCAGTATATGTCAGCTATATTTTCACCAAGTTCAGAATCTCTGCTTACAAAAAAGGCCTATACAGAGTTAAAAGATGAACCATTGGTATTTTCCATACCTGTGTTTCAGAATATGCCTTCTGAAATAAGCGAACGTCCTGCAGATATATTAAGCCCAAATAACTGGCTTAACAGCTTAAAAGTTACCGGCTATTCACTTACACCTGCTTTCAGACCGGATACTACAGAAGGCTACAGTCTGGTGGTTGGAAAAGATGTTAATACCATAGATCTTACAGGAAAGACTGCCAATAAAAATGCTGTGGTAAAGGGCTTAGGCCAGATTATTCTTAATCAGACAGGGGTAACTGAGATACCGGTAGAAGTAACTGCAGAGGATGGCAGTGTAAGGGTGTACAAAATAAATGTAGCAAAGGAGGGGTAAAATATGAGAAAAAATCTAATATTGGTATTACTTTTTGTATTTGCGTTTTTGCTTAAAAGTGAAAGTGTTTTTGCTTCAAGTGCCGGCATAGAGCTTAAAGGTGATGGAACAGCAGTTGTCGGGGATAAGTTTGATATTACGATGGAAGTGGACTCGGAAGAAAGCCTTAGTGGAATAGAAACCTATATTTTTTATGATGATGACAAAGTGGAATTTCTCTCAGCAGATGATGGTATAGCGGGAGGGAAAGGCGTATTAAGAGTAAATATAAGAGACTTTGAAGATATAAAGGGGAAACTTACATACAAAATGAAGTTTCTGGCGCGAAAAGCAGGAAGTTTTACATTGAGCTTTTCAGATGAAGTACATCTGTATGCGATAGATACAGATGATGAAATCTCAGTAGCATCAAGAGACATGGAAATGCGTGTAAAAAGTAAGAGAAATGCTTCATCAGACAGTTCTCTTGCCAATATCAGGATAGCAGGGGGAAAGCTTGTTCCGGCATTTTCAAAAAGCGTGCTTGATTATACAGTAAATGTAGGGGCTGATGTAGACAACATAACTATAGGAATAGAGCCTTCCGATGCCAATTCAAGCTACAATTACCGCTCAAGCGATGGAGATAAGCTGCATGAGGGAGAAAATAAAAGAACTATCATAGTTACAGCAGAAGATGGAAGTACAACAACCTATACGATAAGAATTATTAAAGCAGCACAAACTGATACGGAAATAGCAGAAGCCACAGGAACAAGTGTGAAAATTAAAGATGAGACTTCATCTGAAATCACAAGCAAATCTGCTATCTCAGAGGAGCCTGAGTATGTTCCGGATCCGCCTGGGGAGAATAATCAGCCGGAAACTAATATAAAGGATAGCAAACAGACAGTAATATATGTTATAATAGGCGCTGTAGTAATTTTAGGAATAATGCTTGTCTTAGGAGCGACATTATACGCAAAGAATAAAAATAATGATGAAAATGAGGACTAAAGTTCTCATGGAGGTAAAATGCAGGATAAATTTACAGATAATGCGGTAAAAGCGATTGAAGCCGCTGAGTCATCAGCAATTTCTTTATCGCAGAATTATATTGGTTCGGAACATCTTCTGATAGGACTGCTATCAGTTGATGGAGTTGCAAAAAGAGTATTGGAAGAGAATGGTGTTTCTTACGACAGGTTTATGGAACTTGTAAATAAGCTGCTTACTCCGGGAAATGTAGCAGTGGGTTCGGCAGATAACATGACACCAAGAGCCAAAAGAGTTATATCTTTAGCAGCAACTGAAGCTTATAGGCTGAATTCGGGAAAGATAGTACAGAGCATATTCTTATGGCTCTGCTTAAAGAAGGGGACAGCATTGCGGTAAGACTTCTAAATACCATTGGTGTGAATATGCAGAAGGTATATATAGATATACTGACAGCACTTGGTTTAGATATTTCTCAGGCTAGAAGTGACTATGCTAATTTTAAGAATGCAGGGAATAACAATAAGTCAAAGACTCCTACGCTTGATCAGTATTCGAGAGACCTGACTGAATACGCAAAGGAAGGAAAACTTGATCCGGTCATAGGCAGGGAAGCTGAGGTGCAGAGAGTAATACAAATTTTAAGCAGACGTACCAAAAATAATCCTTGTATCATAGGTGAGCCGGGTGTAGGAAAGACAGCAATAGCAGAGGCTCTTGCTGAAAGAATAGTTGAGGGACGTGTACCGGATACAATCAGAGGTAAAAGAGTGGTTACGCTTGATATGTCAGGTATGGTAGCAGGCTCTAAATACAGAGGAGAATTTGAAGAAAGAATTAAAAGGGTTGTAGATGAAGTTGTAAAAAATGGCAATGTTCTGCTCTTCATAGATGAGATGCATACAATAATAGGTGCCGGTGGAGCAGAGGGTTCCTTAGATGCTTCTAATATACTTAAGCCTTTGTTAGCAAGGGGGGAGCTTCAGGTTATAGGAGCTACTACAAGAGAAGAATATAGAAAGCGTATAGAAAAGGATGCTGCACTTGAGAGAAGATTTCAGCCTGTAGTAATAGAAGAACCTTCTGAGGAGGAATCAATTCTTATATTGAAGGGACTTCGTGAAAAATATGAAGACCATCATAAGGTGAGGATTACAGACGAAGCATTGGTGGCAGCAGTTAAGCTTTCGGCAAGATATATAAATGACAGGTATCTTCCTGACAAGGCAGTGGATCTTATGGATGAAGCAGCATCTAAAGCAAGATTGGCTGTTTTTAATGCCAGACCGGAAAGCAGGGGTATCGAAAGACAGATAGCGGAACTTGAAGATAGAAAGGAAGAGGCTATAAAAAATGAAGCATATGATGTAGCAAGTTCCTTAAAGAGAGAGCAGACAAAGCTTAAGCAGAAACTTAGTGAATTAAGGCTGGCTGAGGAGCAGACAAAGCAGCAGAAGACTATTGTGGTAGATGCTGATGAGATAGCTGAGGTTGTTGCAGACTGGACAAAGGTACCTGTAAATAAGCTTAAACAGGAGGAAAGTGACAGACTTATAAAGCTTGAGACTGTCCTTCATGAAAGAGTTATAGGTCAGGATGAAGCGGTAACAGCAGTTTCAAAGGCTATAAGACGTGGAAGGGTAGGCTTTAATGTGGCTGGCAGGCCAATCGGATCATTCCTCTTCTTAGGGCCTACAGGTGTAGGAAAGACAGAGCTTAGCAAAAGCACTTGCAGAGGCGGTATTTGGAAGTGAAACAGCAATGATAAGGGTGGATATGTCTGAGTATATGGAAAAACACAGTGTGTCCAAGATGATAGGTTCACCTCCGGGTTATGTAGGGACATGAAGAAGGTGGACAGCTTTCCGAAAAAGTCGGAGAAATCCTTTATTCAGTAATTCTTTTTGATGAAATAGAAAAGGCACATCCTGATGTGTTTAATGTACTCTTACAGGTGTTAGACGATGGTAGAATAACGGATTCACAGGGGAGGATGGTAAGTTTTAAGAATACGATTATTATTATGACTTCCAATGCCGGGGCTAATCGTATAATTACACCTAAGAAACTTGGATTTAAAACCGAAGATAATGTGGAAGCCGATTATAAGCTGATGAAAGACGGAGTTATGGAAGAGGTTAAGAGGATATTTAAACCTGAATTCTTAAATAGAATAGATGAAACCATAGTATTCCATACGCTTTCAGAAGCTGAACTTAAGAAGATAGTCAAGATTATGCTTAAAGGGCTTGCAGGCAGGGCTAAGGAGCAGATGGGACTTAAACTTAAATTTACAGAGACAGCAGTTAAGCATCTTGCAAAGATAGATAAAGAGGCAAATTACGGTGCAAGACCACTTGCAAGAAAAATAAAGACTGAGGTAGAGGATTTACTTGCAACTGAAGTGCTTTTAGGACATATTAAAGAAGGAAATGAAGTTAAAATCGGTTGTAAAGAAGATAAAATTGAGGTAAAATTATCATAAAAGGATGAAATCAATAAAGTGCATAAAAGGAGAATGAAATGGCAATCGTAGAAGAATTAATCCGCAAGTCAGAAGAAGGTATCGATTTTGGAAATTATAAGTTAGCTAGTAAGGCTAAGCTTGAAGGATTTTCATTTGAAGGAGATATGTATAAAATAAAAACTTTCAAGGAAATTACAAAGCTTGAAAGAAATGGGCTTTTTGCTTATGAATCAGTACCTGGAACTTCTGTATTTAACTATAAATACAGTGAAAATGGAGTGAGCTTTAGCGTAGAGGGAGAGGCTGATGCGCAGATTACCCTTGAACTTGGTGAAGAAAAAGAATACGAAATAGAAGTTGACGGAGTGAGTGCAGGCAAGATGAAAACAAACCTTGGCGGAAAGCTTACTATAAGTGTAGAAACAAAAGAAGACAGAGAAACCCGTGTAGTAGTAAAAGAGGCATAATGGCAAAGAGTAAATCAGTATTTTTTTGCGGAGAATGTGGCTACGAGTCAGCTAAATGGCTCGGCCAATGCCCTGCTTGTAAGGCATGGAATGCTTTTTGTGAAGCTCCGGCAGTAAAGAAAGGAGGCAGCAGCCTGAGAGAAGGCATGGCTGCCTCTTTGCCGGTTAAAATAAAAGATGTATCACTTGAGACAGATGAGAGGGTAACTACAGGTATTTCAGAACTTGACAGAGTGTTAGGCGGAGGAATTGTAAAAGGTTCTCTTGTTCTTGTAGGTGGTGATCCGGGTATAGGCAAATCCACCCTGCTTTTGCAGATGTGTGCAAAGCTGGCTGATAAAAATATTTCCGTACTTTATGTATCTGGTGAGGAATCGGAAAGACAGATAGCCCTTAGAAGCGAACGACTTGGCGGTAAATTTTCGGATATGCTCCTTTTTTGTGAGACAGATATAGAAAAGATTGAGGCAGCAATAGAGTCAGAAAAGCCTGAGGTAGTAATAGTCGATTCCATACAGACTATGTATTCCTCTAAGGCTGATTCGGCGGCAGGAAGCATATCGCAGGTAAGAGAAGTAACATCTACTCTGCTTCGCATATCTAAAGGGCTTGGAGTATCTATATTTATTGTAGGTCATGTTACCAAAGAGGGAACTGTAGCAGGTCCAAGAACTCTTGAGCATATGGTTGATACTGTACTTTATTTTGAAGGAGAAGATGTGGCTTCCTACAGGATACTGCGTGCGGTAAAGAACCGTTTCGGCTCTACCAATGAAGTCGGCGTCTTTGATATGGGACAGACCGGTCTTAGGGAGGTTGCCAACCCCTCTGAGTATATGCTTAAGGGAATGCCTGAGAATGCACCCGGCTCAGTAGTTGCCTGCACTATGGAAGGCAGCAGACCTATACTCGTAGAAGTACAGGCTTTGGTATGTCAGACTAATTTCAACTTTCCAAAGCGTACTACAGCCGGAGCTGATTATAACAGGGTAAATATTTTAATAGCAGTTCTTGAAAAAAGGCTTGGGTTAAATCTTGGTAACTGTGATGCCTATGTAAATGTAGCCGGTGGACTTAAGATAAATGAGCCTGCTCTCGATCTTGCCATAGTAGCAGCTCTTATATCAAGTTACAGAAACAGGGAGAGCAAGGGTAAGATAATAGCCTTTGGTGAAGTAGGGCTTACAGGTGAGGTGAGAGGAGTAAATCTTGCGAGGCTGAGGCTTGAAGAAATATCCAAGTTTGGAGAAAATCTTGTAATCATACCAAAGGTAAATTATACAAAGGATTTACCCTTTAAGGTGTTGCCGGTAAGCAATGTAAGGGAGTTAATGGATATAATATAATGGGAAAAACGCTGATTATAACTGAGAAGCCCTCAGTGGCAGGAGAATACGCAGATATACTTGGAGTGCCGAAACGAGGACAGGGAGCTTATAATAATAATGAGTATATAATTACCTGGTGCGTAGGTCATCTCATAGAAATGTGCTATCCGGGTGTTTATGATGAAATACAATAAGTGGAGAATGGAGGATCTGCCTTTCCTTCCGGAAACTTATAAATATGCTGTCATTCCGAATGTAAAAAAACAGTATGGCATAGTGCACAGCCTTATGAATTCTGCTGAGATTGATACAATCCTTTATGCAGGTGACAGCGGACGTGAAGGAGAGGTAATTATCAGACTTATAAGGAATTTTGGTGGTGTAAGAGCAGGAATTGACGAAAGAAGGATCTGGATTGACTCCTTTACCGAAGATGAGATAAAGCGTGGTATGCGTGAAGCCAAGCCTATTTCAGCCTACGATAATTTGGCAGGTGCAGGAATAATGCGTGGAATAGAGGACTATGCTATGGGAATTAATTTTTCAAGAGCACTGTCTGTAAAGTATGGTTCACTGTTAAATAATAAGGCAGGTACTAAAAAATACTCTGCCATAGCAATAGGCAGGGTTATGACCTGTGTTCTTGGAATGGTAGTAAGAAGAGAAAGGGAAATAAGAAACTTCGTTCAGACAAATTTCTATAAAATATCAGGAAATTTTGGAGCAGAAGGGGCAAGCTTTTTAGGAGAATGGAAATCAGGAAAGACAAGTAAATATTTTGAAAGCCCCTTGCTTTACAATGAAAAAGGTTTTAAGAAAAAAGAAGATGCTGAGAAATTAATCAGTGAGTTGGATAATTCTACAGCTGTAGTTATTAAAAAAGATAAGACAACTGAAAAGAAAAAAGCACCTCTTTTATTTAATCTGGCTGAGCTTCAGGCAGAATGTACCAGGCGTTTTCATATAAGTCCTGACGATACATTAAAGGCTGTACAAGGACTTTACGAAAGCAAGCTGACCACTTATCCAAGAACTGATGCCAGAGTTATAACAAAGGCTGTGGCAGGGGAGATAACTAAGAATTTAAGCGGTCTTTATGCTTACACACCGGTAAGCGAATTTGTGCTTAAAATCAGGGATGAAGGACTTTATAAAGACCTTGAAAAGACTCAGTATGTGGATGATAAGAAGGTAACTGATCACTATGCAATTATTCCTACAGGAAATATAAATGAACTTTCTAAACAAAGTGATTTGAATAAAAAAATCTATGATGTAATAGTCAGAAGGTTTTTAGCTATTTTCTATCCTCCTGCCGTATATGATAAGGTAAGTCTTGTGACAGGAATTAAGCACAAGGAAGGTGATTTCATAGAGGAATTTTATTCTTATGTGAAGGTGCTTAAGGAAAAAGGTTATCTGGAGGTATCTGGTTTACCTTCTAAGGAAAAAGAAAAGAAAGGAGAAACTTCAGATAAAGAGGATAGCGAAGATGAAGTTTCTGATAATGAGGCTTTGTTAAATCTGCTTTCATCTCTTAAGAAAGGGAGTTCTCTTTTAGTTAATAAGCTTGAGACCAAAGAAGGTAAGACTACACCACCGAAGCGTTATACCTCAGGTTCTATGATTCTTGCCATGGAAAATGCTGGTCAGTTGATAGAAGATGAGGAGCTTAGAGCGACCATAAAAGGAGCAGGTATAGGTACATCGGCTACAAGAGCCGGTATTATAGATAAGTTAGTAAAAATAGGTTATCTTGCCCTAAATAAGAAAACTCAGATACTGACTCCTATGCTATTTGGAGAAATGGTGTATGAAGTGGCGGATATGGCTATTCCCGCCATGCTTAACCCTGAAATGACAGCAAGCTGGGAAAAGGGGCTTTCAGGAGTTGAAGCAGGAGAGATAACTACTGCTAAATACGAGGAGACACTTAATACATATGTAAGGAAGTATATAGAAAACATCAGACATAAAGACCTTAGCAGGGAGCTTGGAAACAGGCTGGAAAATATTAAGAAATATAATAAATAAGTGAAAATATACTATTGGTGTAGTATGTGTATAGATAAAAGTAAATGAAATTTGCCTGTATAAAGGAGTAACTATGGAAAGTATTAGAATTACAGAGCTTTACGATCTTACCAAAACTATTGCGGCTGATTATTTAAGTAAATTTACTTATCCCTTTGAAGCACTTAAAGGGATAAGTGAGCTGATAATCAGTTTAGGTGAAAGTCTTGACAGTTCAGTCTATGAAAAACGAGGTGAGAATGTCTGGGTAGCAAAGTCTGCCAAAGTAGCTCCAACAGCTTATTTGGGAGCACCTTGCATAATAGGTGAAAATACAGAGGTAAGGCATTGTGCCTTTATAAGAGGAAGTGCCTTAGTCGGAAATGACTGTGTGGTCGGAAATTCTGTTGAACTTAAAAATGTAATTATTTTTGATAATGTACAGGTTCCACATTATAACTATGTTGGTGACTCTATTTTAGGCTATCACTCCCATATGGGAGCAGGCTCCATTACAAGTAATGTAAAGTCAGATAAAACTGAGGTGGTAATTAAGTCTGAAACTGAAAGTATAGAAACAGGGCTTAAGAAGGTAGGAGCCTTTCTTGGTGACTATGTGGAAATAGGCTGTAACAGCGTACTTAATCCGGGGACAGTGATTGGAAGAAGCTCCAATGTATACCCACTTTCTATGGTAAGAGGGGTGGTGCCTCCCAATAGTATATATAAGAAAAAGGGAGATATTGTAGAGAAAAATGCGTGATTTAAGTCTTGATAAATTTTCGGAAGAACTTTTTAGTAAAAATGCTGTGCCGGGGGGAGGTGCCACAGCCGCTTTGGTTGGGGCACTTGCAGTTTCACTTGGAGGAATGGCAGCCAATCTCACTGCAGGCAAGAAAAAATATGAAGCTTATACTGATGATTTTGAAAGAATATTAGAAAGGGCAGACAAACTAAGGCTTTATTTACTTACTTTGATAGATGAAGATGCCAGGGGCTATAGTGAGGTGAGTAAAGCTTATAAAATTAAACCTTTAGATACGGAAAATCTTGAAAAAGCTCTTATAAGTGCAGCTACACCACCATTTAATATGATGGAGGCTTTAAGGGGAGTGATAGACATCCTTGATGAATTAAAGGATAAGATAAGCCCTCTCTTAATAAGTGATGTAGCTGTAGGCGCAAAGCTTGCAGAGGCAGCACTTGGCTCAGCCTACCTTAATGTAATTGTGAATACAAAGCTTATGAAGGATAAAATTGGAGCAGAAAGGCTGGAGAAAAAGGCTGAAAATTTATATGGTCATATGAACAAAGCTGCTGAAATATATGAAAGAATTGCAGAAATTGTAAAAAGACAAATAGAATGCCTGTAAAAATTTACTAATAAAATATCACAAAAAGTACAAAAAAATTTTTGTCAAAATAATAATTGATACTTTGATGATTTTTTTTGCCTGTTAGTGTATAATCACACTAGAGAAAATTTTAAAAAAATTTTCGTGTTTGGTCAAACTAACAGTACAATATATTTAAAGAAAGAAAGAGGTACAACAGAATGGCAAATATTGATTTAACACAGTATGGCATTACAGGTACAACAGAGATCGTTCACAATCCTTCTTATGATGAACTTTTTAAAGAAGAGACTAAAGAAAGCCTTACAGGTTTTGAAAGAGGTCAGGTTACAGAGCTTGGCGCTGTTAACGTAATGACAGGTATTTATACAGGTCGTTCACCTCAGGATAAATTCATTGTTATGGATGAGAATTCTAAGGATACAGTATGGTGGACAACACCTGAGTACAAGAACGACAACCACCCTGCTACAAAGGAAGCTTGGGATGTAGTTAAGAAGCTTGCACAGGACGAGCTTTCAAACAAGAGACTTTTCGTAGTTGATGCATTCTGTGGTGCTAATAAAGATACAAGAATGGCAGTTCGTTTTATCGTTGAGGTTGCCTGGCAGGCTCATTTCGTAACAAATATGTTTATTCAGCCAACAGCAGAAGAGCTTGAGAACTTCAAGCCTGATTTTGTAGTTTACAATGCTTCTAAGGCTAAAGTTGAGAACTATAAGGAGTTAGGACTTAACTCAGAAACAGCAGTAGTATTCAATATCACAAGCCGTGAGCAGGTTATTCTTAATACCTGGTACGGCGGAGAGATGAAGAAGGGTATGTTCTCTATGATGAACTATTACCTTCCACTTAAGGGTATGGCTTCAATGCACTGTTCAGCAAATACAGATATGGACGGAAAGCATACAGCTATCTTCTTCGGTCTTTCAGGAACAGGTAAGACTACACTTTCAACAGATCCTAAGCGTCTTCTTATCGGTGATGATGAGCATGGCTGGGATGATAACGGAGTATTTAACTTTGAGGGCGGCTGCTATGCTAAGGTTATTAACCTTGACAAAGAATCAGAGCCTGATATCTACAACGCAATCAGAAGAGATGCTCTTCTTGAGAACGTAACTGTAGATGCTAATGGAAAGATTGATTTTAAGGATGGAAGCACAACAGAGAATACACGTGTATCTTATCCTATTAACCATATTGAGAAGATTGTACGTCCTGTTTCAGCAGCTCCTGCAGCAGAGAACGTTATCTTCCTTTCAGCAGATGCTTTTGGAGTACTTCCTCCGGTATCTATTCTTACACCAGAGCAGACACAGTATTACTTCCTTTCAGGATTTACTGCTAAGCTTGCAGTACAGAGCGTGGTATCACAGAGCCTACACCTACATTCTCAGCTTGCTTCGGACAGGCTTTCCTTGAGCTTCATCCTACAAAGTATGCAGAAGAACTTGTTAAGAAGATGCAGAAGAGCGGAGCAAAGGCTTATCTCGTAAATACAGGCTGGAACGGAACAGGCAAGAGAATTTCTATTAAGGATACCCGTGGTATCATTGATGCCATCCTTAATGGAGATGTAAATAAGGCTCCTACCAAGAAGATTCCTTACTTTGATTTTGAAGTTCCTACAGAGCTTCCTGGTGTTGATACAGGTATTCTTGATCCTAGAGATACTTATGCTAATGCTTCTGAGTGGGAAGAGAAAGCAAAAGATCTTGCAGGCAGATTTGTAAAGAACTTTGCTAAATATGAGAACAATGAGGCTGGTAAAGCACTTGTTGCAGCAGGTCCTACACTTTAATTTATAATCAAATAATAAGAGGTGTAATTTCCTCTCCTTGGCTAAGCTAAGGAGAGGAAAATTTTAAAGTAATAATAAGATGAGAGGCAGGGAATATCTCAGGATGAGAAGAAAGTATATAATTTTGGGGCTTATCTTTAGCATACTTTTGTTGGGAAGCAGCTTGGTTAATACTACATTGGGTTATGCAGATGAGTATGATGACGACTATGAATATAATAATGAGTACAATTATAGTAATGAAGATAATCAGTACAACTATGATTACTGGAAGAATTACTGGGAGAATTACCAGAATCAGATAAATCAGGGAGATTATAATAATACCTATCCGGAAAATCAGAACAATAACAATCGGGATAATCAAAAATAAAAACAGAAAATGAGAAAGATGATTTTGAAGAAGATTCGGGTGATGATTATGAAGAGAAGCCAAAGGTTGATATGACCAATGTAACTCTTTGAAAAAAATATTCATTACAAGGAATTGTTACAGGTAATGATTATTGGGATGAAGGTACTAAATTTAATATAAAAAGTAAACAGCGAAGTGGTTTTGAATCAATATGACAATGCAGATGTTGAAGTGGAAAGTTCCAATGAAGATATGTATTTTTATGCTGACCTAAATGATAATATTTTAACCATTTCGACAAGTTCTTCAGGAAAAACTACTTTAAAAGCTTACAATTAATGATAAAGAATTTAAAATAAAAAGTGAAAAATCACAAGAGTTGGCTTTAAGGAAAAACTCTTATATTATAGCTAAAGGTAAAAACGAGAAGATTGCGGTTACCGGATTTAAAAATCAGAAGGTAAAGTGGAAGTCCTCTAAGCCGGATATAGTTTCAGTTAATCAGAGCGGTAAAGTAAAAGGATTAAAAGAAGGAAATGCGATTATTACAGCCGAAGTGAATGGAACAAAGCTTTATGCTCTTGTATCTTCGGTATCTGAAGTAAAGAAAAAAGCAGTAAAATGGGCTGTTGCTTATTCAAGTAAAAATACTTATAGCCAGGAAAAAAGAATGCAAAAGGGATATTTTGACTGCAGTTCTTTAGTCTGGAGAGCATATAATAAATTTGGACATAAACTGGCAGGAGCAAACTATGCACCTACTGCAGCGGAGCTTTGCAGAACTTATGACAGCAAGAAGCAGACTATAAAAGGTGGAGTCAGTGAGAAGAATATAGTTGCTTTGAAACTGCTTCCGGGGGATCTGGTATTTATTTCCGGACAAAAAAATGGACGTTACAAGAATATTTATCATGTAGAAATGGTAGCAGGATATAATTTTTACGGAGTGGACGATAAGGGACATCCAAGTGTAGGATTAAGATATGTAAGGCTTTCAGAATACTCTGATAAAATGACGGTTGCAAGGGTGAATGTGAAATAAGATTGTCACAAGGCCTGTGAGTCAATTCTTGCAAAAATATTCGTAATCTGCTCATTTTTCCAATATTACAATACGAGGAGTTTGTTATGAAAAAATACTTATCAATTTTTACAATGTTTTTATTAGTCTTTATTATAGTCACTAATACCAGTATCTACGCAGCCACTAAAAAACAAAAACTCTCTGTATACTATGAAAAAGACGTAAAATCAAAATACAAGGATTACAAAAGGTATAAGCTGAAAGAGGGGAAGCCTGAGGACAAAGTTTTCTTTGTTACCAATAAAACAGTCAAGAATTTTAAACTGTTTGACCTGGAATACAAGGATATAGATAGTAACGGTAAGATTATTTATGACAAAAAGTTAGTTTATACAACAAAAAAGCTCACACCTAAAAAACCATTGCTTGCAGATATTTATATGTTTGGTACTATACCTAAGCTGGGCATATCTTATATAGATAATAAAGGAAAAACACAGAAGTACATAATATATCAGAGCGGAAAGGATGGTTCAGTGGGGCTGAGTAAAGAGGATTTTTAAATTATGTCAAAAATATGAACATTTCTGCAAACTGTTGCTATATTTACTCAAAAAAGGTAGAATGAGAAATGGATATAGTCAATTGTGGCTGACTTTGCAGGAGGTGTTTATGGGGAGAAAAATTAAAGGATTAATGCTTGGTGTAGCATTCTTAGCGGCTTCATTTGGTATGGCAGAACAACTCAGGGCTAATACTATTACAGAGGATATAATGCCTGATGTAAATGTAATAAGAAGCCTCGAAGAAAAAGACCAGATAAATATGTATAAGACAGTGGTAGATGAGACAGGCTATCAGAATATAACTTTGAACTTTGACGCTACACATAAGGACAAAGTAAAAAATGGCTGGACTTTGAAGGTATATGATGAAAATAAAGAAGAAATCTACAAGGTGGAAGGAATAAAAGAACAGTTTAACAGTGGTAATTTTTCTTTTAACAAGGACAGGGTAGTTTATATTTCGGTTGAAAGTTCAGGCTCTACTGCTTTATTTATGCCAAAAGGAGTGGAATATAACTTGAACTTTCATACTTATGCAGCTGCTGATTATGAGAGTGAGCCAAATGACAAATATTTACTTGCCAATGAGATTTTGTCAGGAAGCCATGTCAGAGGTAATCTTTTAAACAAAGCAGATGAGGACTACTATGTAGTTAAGGTAAATGAAACTGGCTATACAGAGCTTAATTTTGAAATACCTGACTTTGTTCCGGATAAGATAGGAAGTGGATGGAACATAGAGATTTATGATAAAAATAAAAGTCTTTTGTATAAGGAAGAAAGCATAAAGAAAGATATGAAACTGCCGGAACTGCCTTTGGCTAAAGGGCAAGAGATTTACATCAGGGTTATGGCAAAAGGGAATATACTCTCTTCTGCACCTGAGGAAGTAGAGTACAAGCTAAAGGTAGATATAACTAAAACTAATAAATGGGAAGTAGAAGATAATAATAGCTTTAGCAGGGCAAATAAGCTTAAAGGTACAGTATCAGCCAATATTCTTAATAGTAATGATGTAGATTATTTTACATTTAATGCCACTAAAACAAGTAAGTATAAGTTGAGCTTAAATACCGGAGACAATGTAGATAAGGAATACAAAGTTGAAATTTTTGTAAATAACAAGAGTAAAGCAAAGGTAATTAAGCAGGTAAAGGGAGACAAGAATTTTACGTTTAAGGCTAAAAAAGGACAAAAAATCTGGATTAAGATAAGTGGAACTTTGGGAAATAATCCTATAGGCAATAAGTATACACTTAAGTATAAGGTTGTAAAGACTATTAAAAAGGCTGGGACAAATACAAATAAGGTGACAGACAAAAACAGTAAATATATCAAGAAAATGATTAAAATGTATTGTATAGGAGGCAGCTATGGATTTTTTAGAATTAGCTAAGAAAAGATATTCCTGCAGACAGCTAAGTGATAAGAAGGTAGAGAAAGAAAAGCTTGATAAGATTATAGAGGCAGGTATACTTGCCCCAACCGCCACCAATGCACAGCCTTATAAAATATGGCTTATAGAAAGTTGTGAAGCTAAAGAAAAGCTTGCTAAAGCAAACAGGTATCAGTTTGGAGCGGAAGTTTTCTTTGTGGTTGGTGCAAAGAAAGATGAAGCCTGGGTACGTAAGTTTGATAATTATAATTTTGCAGATGTAGATGCTTCAATTGTGGCTACCCATATGATGTTAGAAATCGCTGATTTGGGATTAGGTACTACCTGGGTTGGACATTTTGATGAACCTTTACTTAAGGAAGAGTTTCCTGAAATGAAAGATTATGAACTTATTGCAATTTTCCCTGTAGGATATCCTGCTGAAGATGCGAAACCTGCTGAAAGGCATAATATAAGAAGAAATGTAGAAGAAGCAGTTGCATATTTATAAACCGGATTTTATAAGTAAATAAAGCTGATAAAAAAATAGTTGCAAACTTGTCCCCGAGGTATTAAGGTGATGATTCTAACATCATATAGTTGTTTGTAGCTATTTTTTTAATTGTGATTATTTTGTGATAAATAAAAAAATACTTGCAAATTTACTTAAAAAGAGGTTATTATATGTTTATGATTTAGCACTCATAAAGAAAGAGTGCTAATAAAAAAGTGGATTAAGATTTAATATACAAAGGAGGAACTAAAATGAAGTTAGTACCATTAGGAGACAGAGTAGTATTAAAGCAGATAGCAGCCGAAGAGACAACAAAATCAGGTATCATTTTACCTGACCAGGCACAGGAAAAGCCACAGCAGGCAGAAGTTATAGCAGTAGGTCCGGGTGGAGTAGTAGACGGCAAAGAAGTAACTATGCAGGTTAAAGAAGGACAGAAGGTTATTTACTCTAAGTATGCAGGAACCAATGTAAAGCTTGAAAATGAGGAATATATTATAGTTAAGCAGTCCGATATACTTGCGGTTGTTGAATAAAAAACAGAATACTTTAGATAAATTTAAGGAGAAAGAAAATGGCAAAACAGATTAAATTTGGTACAGAAGCTAGAAAGGCTCTTGAAGCCGGTGTAAACCAGCTTGCAGATACAGTTAGTGTAACTTTAGGACCTAAGGGAAGAAATGTAGTTCTTGATAAAGCTATGGTGCCCCACTTATTACCAACGATGGTGTTACCATTGCAAAAGAAATAGAGCTTCCTGATGAATTTGAGAACATGGGAGCACAGCTTGTTAAAGAAGCTGCTACCAAGACAAATGATGTGGCAGGTGATGGTACTACTACAGCTACCGTACTTGCACAGGCTATGATAAATGAAGGTATGAAGAATCTTGCTGCAGGAGCAAACCCTATCATCCTTAGAAAAGGTATGAAGAAGGCTACTGAGTGTGCAGTAGAGGCTATTTCCAAAATGAGCAGCCCTGTAGAAGGCAAGTCTCATGTACAGAGAATTGCAGCTATTTCCGCAGGTGATGATGAAGTAGGAACCCTTGTAGCAGATGCTATGGAGAAGGTTAGTAAAGACGGTGTTATCACTGTTGAAGAAAGTAAGACTATGAAGACTGAGCTTGACCTTGTAGAAGGTATGCAGTTTGACAGAGGTTATGTATCAGCTTATATGTGCACAGATATGGATAAGATGGAAGCAGTTCTTGACAATCCATACATCCTTATTACAGATAAGAAACTTAGCAATATTCAGGATGTACTTCCACTTCTTGAGCAGATTGTACAGCAGGGAGCAAGACTTCTTTATCATCGCTGAGGATGTTGAGGGTGAGGCTCTTACAACACTTGTAATCAATAAGCTTCGCGGAACCTTCAATGTAGTGGCAGTTAAGGCTCCGGGCTATGGCGACAGAAGGAAAGAAATGCTTCAGGATATAGCTATTCTTACAGGCGGGCAGGTTATCTCAAGTGAGGTAGGTCTTGAGCTTAAGGATGCTACTCTTGAGCAGCTTGGACGTGCTAAGAGCGTAAAGGTTCAGAAAGAAAATACAATTATAGTAGACGGTGAGGGCGATTCAGAGGCTATTAAGTCAAGAGTTGCTCAGATTAGAAGCCAGATTGAAGAAACAACTTCTGATTTTGACAGAGAGAAGCTTCAGGAAAGACTTGCCAAGCTTGCAGGTGGCGTTGCGGTTATCCGCGTAGGTGCTGCTACTGAGGCAGAGATGAAAGAAATAAGCTTCGTATGGAAGATGCTCTTGCAGCTACTAAGGCAGCTATCGAAGAAGGAATAATTGCAGGTGGCGGTTCAGCTTATATCCACGCTTCTAAAGATGTAGAGAAACTTGCAGCTACACTTGAAGGCGATGAAAAGACAGGAGCAAAGGTAGTACTTAAGGCTCTTGAAGCTCCACTCTTTAAGATAGCAGCAAATGCAGGTCTTGAAGGTGCAGTAATTATAAGCAAAGTTAAAGAAGGCAAGGCAGGCTTTGGTTTTGATGCTCTTAAAGAAGAGTATGTTGATCTTGCAAAGTCAGGTATCCTTGACCCTGTTAAGGTAACCAGAAGTGCACTTCAGAATGCTACAAGCGTAGCTTCTACACTACTTACCACAGAAAGCCTTGTTGCAGATATCAAAGAAGCAGCTCCGGCAGCACCTGCAGGAATGGGTGCCCCAGGCATGGGAATGATGTAATGATACAAGAATAGAGAAGTAAAGCCCTCGTTGCAAGCTCGCTTGCAAACGAGGGTTTATCTTCTCTATTCGCCAACAATACGCACGTGCCGCCATTTTTCGAAGAAAAATGAGCAGAGCGTGCGTATTGTTGTAGGGCTGCGAGAGTGCGAAGCACGAAGCAGTCCGGTATCATTAAATGATACAAGAATATCAGTAAACTAAGCCTCCATTTGCAATCTTACCTGCAAACGGAGGCTCTGGTTATGAGAAGGAAGGTTTAAGGCAAAAATAAATTTTCTTTATCCATACTCTTTAGGATAATATCATACTCTTTCTCGTTAATATTATAAAGTCTTGCAACCCTCAAATCCAATTCGTTATAAAGCTTAATAGTTCTAAATGCATCTACCTTAACACCAAGCCTTAGTATTTTATCTACTATTTCAATAATCTTATTCTGCTCCTCTACTCCCACAACAGGAATAGGTATTTTTTCTATATGCGACCTCAATACCTTTACTGAGTCAAACATCTTTCTAAAGTAAAACTGCACTACTCTTGAATTTAGTATTCCCATTACGTACTTTGTATAAAGTCCCGGAATTTGAGGGATTAGTACATTACAGCTATTTAGTGTAAGTGTGCTCTTGTTATCATAAGCCATAACTATCTGATTGCAGATAAACCTGTATATAAGCTTTTCTTTAACCCTGTAATGCTCGGTTGGAGCAACCTGTTGATAAAGCTCGGGCTTAAACTCAATATATCTTGAAGGATTTTTTGATTTGTACTTAAATACATTGTTACCACTGAGGATTTGTTCATTTTTATCTGACTTGGTATCTGATAAAAATCTTTTGTTATCTCCGGTAATAATTCCAAGTGCAAAAGTAGATTGACCGGCTAAGGTTGTATGTCCAAGAGTGGCCTCTATTTTCTCTATTATCATATACTCATCATCAGTAGTGTTAAATGAGCAACAGTCAGCACTTAGGTTTCGTTCAATATCTATGGTATATTCTCTGCGTTCTTCTTTAACCTTCATGCCTAAGGTGGAGAATGGAAGTCCGGTGTATTTCATTTGTAGAATTATACTTGGACAATTTACATTATCAAAAGCTTTGCTTAAAAATTCAATATAGTCAAATGAGCATTTTTCTAAAATAATTCTTCTTATAGGTGTGTGTGACTTAACATTTAACAGTGCATGAGGCAGAATAAAGGAAAGTATCCCATTGATTTTTAGATTACTCAAAGCCTGTTCTATAAATATATCATAGGACTCTATGGAAAGAGTGGTTGCACAGTCAAATCTATCATGAAGCTTGATTTCTCTTCGTGTGAGTAATGATATCCCCAGGGAGGATTCCCCAGTATATAATCAAATTTCCTGTTTTTTGGAAAATATAGGTAGTCAGATTCGGTAATGTGTTTATAAATCAATGCTTTATCGCTAAGCTTGTACCTAAGTGCATAGTTTATCCTTGCCAGTTTAACGCTTAAAGGATCAATATCGTTGGCATATACATTATTATAATCAAAGCTATCCGGTATCTGGAGAATAAAATTTCCGGTTCCACAGCAGGGATCTAAAATTTTTTTATTTTCCATTTTATCAGAGATGATGAGATTATCACAAATCTTTTTTGCGACCTTGGAAGGAGTATAGTATAGTCCTTGGATTTTCCTGTCTCTTGTATTTTTTAAGGAAATATACAAAAGTCCTATTACATCAACAGCCTTTTCGTATACATAATCAGTATCAAAAAGCTCGGGATATTCGTCAATTATATCAGCAACACCTTCAACTCCCTCTAAAAGGTCATTTATAAGAAAGGTATAAGGTTCAGGAGAATATTCACCACTTATAAATGACTTAAACACAGGCCTGTTAATCGGGGAACCGGATTGTGAAACAATGAGCTTTAATACACAGTCGGCTATAATTGACAATAAAATATCCGTAGTAACTTCTATATCGTTTTCATCAATAAAATCTAAAATATCCTGTATAGGAGCAAGATTTTTTGAATCATTAGGGATATAAGCGTAGTATAATCCCCTTCCTGAAACAAACTTTTTATTACGTCTGCTTTTAAGGGAAGTATTTTTCCCATTAGAAATATCTGACTTAAGTTTTTGCATATACTCTATTGAGAAATATGTAGTGCCGAGTTCAGCAGGAATTAATTTGCCTAATTTAATCCAATTTTTTGCGGTGGCTTCCGAAATAGATAATTCCCTGCATACGTCAGCAAGAGAAAGCATATTCTCGCCGGACTGTATCTTCATGTCGAACCTCCTCTGTACTAAGTCGTTAATGTGTTACCAAAATATTATATTGTAGTCAGAAATCTTAAAGTTTTTTTATTTAAAAATAATAATTCCTATTTCCATTATAGTCTTTAAAAAGACTATTGTCTATAAAAATATAATATTTATAAAAAAAGAAGATAAAAAAACATATACAATGTAGCGGTTTTAATTTATGAGCATGGGAATAAGCTTAGATTGTTAAGTGTTATTCCTCTTTTTTAGTTTTAAAAAGTTGCGTAGATATTCGTTTTAGCTTATAATTATATAAAGACAGGCGAAGGGAGTTGATGTAGTCTTGAATACAGAAATAAAAAATGCAGTTAATTCTGCAGGGGATAAGGTACAGTATGATGAGAATGCCAAAAGGCTTTTAGGAAACAAGAGCATTCTCGCACATATTCTTGCAAGTACAGTAGAAGAATTCAAAGGGATTAATCCTAAAGATGTGGAAGGATATATTGAAGGAGAACCCTATATAGGTTCTGTACCAGTTGAACCTGGACTTACTAATATAAAGCAGGATGGAAAAAGGATAGCAGGACTTAATTCAGAAAGTATAGATATAAATGAAGGTACGGTAAGATTTGATATTGTGTTTTATGTGAGACTGAAAGATGGAGTATCACAGATTATAATAAATATTGAAGCACAGAAAGGTATACCATCAGAATATCATATCTTAAACAGGGGAATTTTCTATGCCTGTAGGTTAGTATCTTCTCAGAAAGAAAGAGACTTTGTAAATACTAATTATGATGATATAAAGTGCGTTCATACAATATGGATTTGTATGAATATGACTGAAAACAGTTTGGATTATTATGGGTTAGCTAATAGGAAAGCTTTAGGCTCTAAGAAATGGGAAGGAAAGCAGGACATGATTAATATCGTGTTAATCGGTCTTGCAAAGGACTTACCTGAACACGATGAGAAGTATGAGTTGCATCGTTTACTGGTAGCATTGGTGTCTAAGAAGCTTACTACAAGTGAAAAACTGGAAATTATTGAAAAAGAATATAAAAATTCCAGTAAATGATAATTTGAGAAAGGATGTGAATGTTATGTGTAATTTAAGCCAAGGAATAGTAGATGAAACAAAGATAGAGGTAATGATAAATGTTGTTATGAACATGCATAAAAACAAATTTTCACTGGAACAGATTTCTCTTGCAACCAATAAGAGCATTGAAGAAGTTAAAAAAATAATTGAAGAGAATGAACCAGTACTGGCATAATCAAAGAACCAACACAAAGAAAGTACCTCATGTACGATTACAAAAATACTTAGCAAAAAAACAACAATCAAGGAGCAGGAAAAACCTAAATTTCCCTGCTCCTCTTTATTAAACTTGACTAAAATCTCCTTTTGATTTACAGTCTGTAGCAAGCGTTTGTTTAATAGGTGGTTATGACTTTAAATTAAGTTGCGTATATACTGATTTTCGCATATAATTAGATAAAGACAGGCGAAGGGAGTTGATGTAGTCTTGAATACAGAAATAAAAAATGCAGTAAATTCTGCAGGAGACAAGGCACAGTATGATGCCAGGGTTAAGAGAATACTTGCTGAGACATTAAATACTTAATGAATGCAAGCTGAAGGCGAAGCATGAATTTAGTATTTAAGTCGTTCTTTCGAACGAATGTGAGAAAGAACCTCAATAGATATAGTGACATATATTGAAGGTGAGCCTAAGATAGGTATTGTACCGATTGAACCGGGACTTACTAATATAGAAAAAACAGATGATTCAGGGGCAAAGGATTAAGGGACTGAATTCAGAAAGTGTAGAAGTCAATGAAGGTTTGATAAGATTTGACATCATATTTTATGTACGCTTGAAGAATGGACTTTCACAGATAATAGTGAATGTTGAGGCTCAGAAGGATGAACCTGTTTCGTATAAGATACTGAACAGGGCAATATTCTATGTGAGCAGACTTATATCATCACAAAAGGAAAGAGATTTTGTAAATACCAACTATGATGATATAAAACAGGTATTCAGCATTTGGGTATGTATGAATATGAGTAAGAACAGTTTAAGTCATTTTCACATTGTAAAAGATGATATGTTAGAGCCTTATGACTGGAAGGGAAATGCAGACTTACTAAATATTGTGATGATTGGAGTTACAAACGAACTTCCAAAGCATGATGAAAAATACGAATTACACCGTCTTATTGGAGCTTTATTGTCGGATAGATTAAAAGAAAATGAGAAACTGGATATTATTGAAAAGGAATATAAAATTCCTCTTAGCAACGATTTTAGAAAGGAAGTGGATACCATGTGTAACTTAGGTCAGGGAATAGAAGATAGGGTAACAGCAGAGGTAACAGCAAAGGTAACAGCAGAGGTAACAGCAAAGAAAATAATTGATTTTGTTATGAATATGTATAAAAACAAATTTTCGCTAGAACAAATTTCAATCGCCACTGATAAGAGTGTAGAAGAAATAAAAATGATAATCGAAAAAAATGACAAGGTTTTGGCATAACTATAGCAAAATTTTGTCCGCCTAAGACGAACAAAATAACCCCAAATCCAATCAAAATTAGCTCTCATGTATGACCAAAATCCAATTTTATATTAAAAAACATCAATTTAGGAGCCTGGAAGCTACAAATTTCTAGGCTCTTCTTTTCTGTACTTTTTCTGTTTTTTATGCTATATTTATACTAAAATCAGCCCATTTAGTGACTTATAAAATCGCCTAGACCACGCAGTATTACTGAGTTTCAGCTAGTCCCACAATATGGTTTTGGTGACCTAGATTCGTATTTTAGACCCTTTGTGCAAAATGACGAAGCTTTTAGAGAACGCATGATTACGAAGTTCTGGCGAATAGGCGAACTTTTTTACTATGACTTTTAGGAGAATTTAACCATGGATCACTTCATTTTACACAGCGAATATGCCCCTACGGGAGACCAGCCACAGGCTATTGAAGAGCTTGTTGAAGGTTTCAAAGAAGGCAACCAATTCCAGACTTTACTAGGGGTTACGGGTTCAGGCAAGACATTTACAATGGCAAATGTTATAGCCAAACTTAACCTGCCAACCCTTGTCATTTCACACAACAAAACCTTAGCGGCTCAGCTCTATGGTGAGTTCAAAGAATTCTTCCCTGAGAACGCAGTAGAATACTTTGTGTCGTAGTATGAATGGTGCAGATTTAGTGGACTTAACAGTCCTTTTAGGTGTTTTTAGTCCATAAATTTTGGACTGGATAGGATTAGATGTACTATATGTGTGTGGGTGGAATATATAACACAGGTGACCTAGGGTGGTAATTATATAAGAAATTGAAAATAAAGAGCCTCAAGAGTAGGGTTTTAACTACTTTTGGGGCTTAAACTATGTATATATTATTAAGTTATTTGTTAGTTAAAATTTTCTGTTGTTGTATGACATTTTGCTAATAATAATATTCTATAATATAGACCTAAAAAAAGTATAAAAAAATAAGAAAAAAACATGCATAATAGGTTTACTTAAAGTTTCTAATATGATATACTTTACAATGGTTGATATTTATCAAATATATAATTAGTAGTGATGCTGTATGAGGAGGAGTAAATATGTCAAGTATGCCCGCAAAATGTCCATATTGTAGAACAATAAGAAATGTAACTCCTAATATGAGTTATAAATGTTTAGGGTTGTGGAGCAACTATAACTATAGGAGGAAACGGACATATTAAGTCAACGAAACCAAATCCGAAGAAATAAATTTTGTTATGCTTTTTAGAAATTATAAGGAATACTAAAGTATTAAAAAAATAGAATTATTTTAGGAGTCAGATATGCCAATTATCAATACACCGATAGATGAAAGTAAAATTAAAGAACTATCTGATGATAATGAAGATGAGTTTATTGTTTTTAAGCCCGATTATGATTTGCAAAATATTATTTTGTCTAAAGAGAACTTGGATGAGATAGAATCATTTATATCATTTTTACGAGAACCAAGAATTAATTTTTAAAGTTTGGGAATCTTGAGAAGGTAATGAAAGATAAAAAAAGAGCATAAATTTAAATTTATATGGAGTTTCTGGAACTGGAAAAAAACTATAACAGCTATGGCTATAGCAAAAAGGTTGAATAAAGAAATTTTGGTTGTAGATTATTCTCAGATAGAATCTAAATATGTAGGAGAAACTTCTAAGAATTTAGTTAAAATATTTGATTATGCTTGTAAGAAAGATGTAATTTTATTTTTTTGATGAGGCAGATGCGTTATTATCAAAAAGAGTAACATCAATGAATAGCTCGACAGATGTTAGTGTAAACCAGACACGAAATGTATTACTGAAGTTATTGGATAACTTTGATGGAATAACAATTTTTGCAACAAACTTTATTTCAAATTTTGATAATGCATTTTTAAGAAGGATATCAAAACACATAGAATTTAAGAATCCCGATAAGGACATGAGGAAAAAATTGTGGGAGTATTACATAGTTGAAGAACTTCCCGTTGATAATAGGGTTGCTCTTATAGAGAGGATATCAGAAAAACATAAAATTACTGGAGCTGATATTTCAAATATAGTACTAAAAGTAGCTACCAAGCTAGCTAGAACAGGTGAAAAGGCAGCTAAAGCAGAGGATTTTGAATATTATATTGATGAAAGTGTAAAAATAAAAGAAAACTTAGAAGATGACAAGTTTACAGTTGAAAAGAAGAAGGTAAGTAAAGAATATGTTGATGAGAAGATGAAAGAAGGTGTAGTAGATGGGACTGTTTAGTTTAGCTGGAGCACTTATAAAAGGTGCAGTAAAGATAGCAACAGGATTTTTAACAGGCTTCGTAGCAGGAGGATTTGTTCAAAAAAATTAAGGACAAATTCAAAGAAATAGCTATAAATATGATGAATGTAGTAGCTAATAAACTTCGGGATAAAAATACAGGAAAAAGATTCTTGGTACGGGATCATGCATATGAATTAGAAAATGGACAATGGATGGAAAGGACTAAAAAGTTATACTGTAGATTCTGAAATTGGTGAATGGAATGAAATTGTAGTTTCTAAAAAAAGAGCTCTGGAAGAAATCCCACAAAGATACAGATCGCATTTGGAAGAAATTAATGATACTAAAGAGATTAAAGAAGAAATGGAAATGATTTATGGACAATGATTTTGAGAGGCAGAATAGTAGTCTTAAAAAAAGTTTTTTTGAAAGATTGAAGTTTACTTTTTGACAAGTATAGAAAAAGTGAAAAAAATAATAAATTTTTCTATACAAGATTATTTAGAGGAATTATCACCTTATGCTGATAAACTTATAGAGAGTTTAGAAACAGAAACAACAAAAATACGAAAAAGGATTTTGCAATTTAAAAATTAATACTGAGCAGAATGTAGTTGAACTTACATTTGTGATGTTATTCAAAAAAACATTTCTAATGATAGCATAGAGAAAAAAAGAATTAAAGCGATATGTTAAAAAGGAGTACCTTTTAAAGAAGAAGCAATAAATGAGCTAATATTAAAAAAAGTAAGTCTTTTGAAATTAAGAAGAGGTAAGTATATGCTTTATATAATAATTATTTTGATTATAATAGGTTTGCTAGGTGTGCTTATAGAGTTTATAAAAGAGCATTTTGGAACAATAGTAGGAATTATTTTAGCTATTGCATTTGTGGTACTTACTGGTGGTGTAGGAATTATTGTTGCACTTATTCTTTGGGGAGTATATGCGATTGTAAAGAGAAATAGAGAAGGGAAGTATGCAGAAAAAGAATTAGAAAATAAAACAGCTCAAAAAAATGCGGAAACAAGTAGGTTAGAAATGATACATGAAAATGATAATGAGCTTGCGAATGAACTTGATAGAAACTGTAAATACTTAGGACTAATGAATGAACAAAGATGGGAAATGCAGCTCAATAATTATGTAAATAAGGAATATAGTACAAGTTTCGCTGAAATAACAAGGAATTTTGCTATGCAAATAGAAGATCAGTATATTGCAAAAAATGTAGATTACTGGATACAAAATTTCGAAAAGTACATCGTACAAAGACCAAATGGCAGTCCGATACATAAAATGCTTGAAGAAGTGGAGTGTAATGCTTTCAGGATGACACATATAACTCCAACTAATAAAATATTGGAGCATTATTTAAATGAAGGTACAAGAAGGCTAAATGTAGATATACCAGCAAAAATTTATTAAGTCGGATGCTGGTGATTATACATTTTATAAACCTACAGCTTACCTAGAACATTTGTATGAAAAATAAAATGAATGTATATGTGAAACAAGGGCAAAAAAACGGAATTTAGTGCTGATGAAGATCCGGATTTTGCAGATTTATAGCTTTCTTATGATAATTTTTTTACAAGTAATAGTTAATGCTTTCATAAAGAGATACTTAGCTTATAAACAGAGTTAAGTATCTCTTTTTTTTGTACCCTAAATTGAAAAACAATTATTTATACCACCAGGCAAATCTTCCATAATTTGATTATATATTATAACTGTGTCGAGCCTAGTAAGGGTGGGGCTGATAAAATCAAATATAAGGAGGAATAAGAAAATGGCAGCTTTAGTAGAAACAATGTATAGTACAAGAGAAAAACCATGGCATGGACTGGGAGTAGTGGTATCGGAGGCACTCTCTTCAAGTGAAGCGTTAAAATATGCAGGCTTAGACTGGAGTGTAGTTCAAGAGCCTATTTATACAAGCCTTGGAGAGGAAGTAAGTGGTTTCAGGGCAAATGTAAGGAATATTGATAGGAAAGTTCTTGGAGTTGTGACGGACAGATATAAGGTAGTACAGAATGTAGAAGCGTTCAGCTTTACTGATGAAATGCTAGGTTTTGGAGTTCGCTATGAGACAGCAGGTTCATTATCCGAAGGCAGAAAAATATGGCTATTAGCAAGACTTCCAAGAGAGTATATAATTTCAGGGGAGAGAATAAGTCCTTATCTTGTATTTTCAAATACTCATGATGGAAGTGGTTCTGTAAAAGTAGCGATTACACCTATAAGAGTTGTATGCAACAATACTCTTAACCTTGCATTAAGCACAGCTCAAAGATGTTTTACAATGATTCACACAGGAAATATAGCGGATAAGATTGAAGAAGCAAAGGACACTTTATTTATGGCGGAAGATTATATGGATAAGTTGGGAGTGGAGTTTGAAAAACTGCGTAAAATCAAGATGTCTGAAAATAAAGTTAAAGAATATATTGAACTGCTTTTGCCAATGGATGAGAAGCCAACAAAGACTCAGGAGAAAAATATTCAGAAACTTAGGATTGACATATTGACCAGATATAAGGAAGCTCCTGACTTAAAAGTACTTGATGAAAATGCATACAGGTTTATAAATGCAGTTTCAGATTTTGCGACACATGCTGAGCCACTAAGAAGGACAGCAAATTATAATGAAAATATGTTCAGCCGTACTATTGATGGTAATCCATTGATAGATAAGGCTTATCAGTTGGTTAAGATGGCGGCATAATAACAGGCAGATGGCGAAAGTCATCTGCCAAAATTTTTGGAGGAAAGATATGAATACTATTATTAATACAAAGAATCTGACAAAAGAAGAATGGCTAAAGTATAGAACACAGGGCATAGGAGGCTCAGAGGTTTCGGTCATTGCAGGAATAAATCCTTTTAAGTCAGCTTATACTCTATGGCTTGAAAAGACAGGACAGACAGAGCCTGAAGAAACAGAAAATAACTACACACATTTTGGAACACTATTAGAACCTATTATAAGGAAAGAATTTACTATACGTACCGGTCTTAAAGTAAGGCAGAAGCATATGCTGTTACAGAGTGAAGAATATCCTTTTATGTATGCAAATTTAGACGGTGTAATAAATGAAGACGGAGAAATGGCTATATTTGAAGCAAAAACAGCCTCTGAATACAAGCATGAAATATGGGAAAATGAAGTCCCTGCACCTTATATTTTGCAGATTCAACACTATATGGCTGTAACAGGTGCTAAAAAGACCTATATAGCGGCCTTAGTGGGCGGTAATAAGTTTTACTGGCATGAGATAAAGCGTGATGATGAAATGATTGAAAAAATAATAGCAATGGAAAAATATTTTTGGGAAGTTTATGTTTTAGGTGGTATGGAGCCTGTTCCTGATGGCTCGGAATCCACAACAAAGTATTTTAATGAGAAATTTAAGAATTCTAATGGAGAAACCATAGAACTGCCTGAAGAAGTAATTTCCGTTTGTGATGAATATGAAAGAATTTCAGAACAGATAAAGGCTTTGGAAAATGAGAAAAATGCAATGGGTAATAAGATAAAGGGTTATATGAAGGAAGCAGAAATTGGTATTGTGGGAGACAGAAGGATTTTATGGCAGTCAATAAGTAAGAGCGGTATAGACACAAAGAGGCTTAAAGCTGAAAAACCTGATATTTATACCGATTATCTACAGCATAGCCGGTATAGAAGGCTGTCAGTTGCATAGGAGGAAATTTTAGTGAAAGAGTGTTTGTTTGAAAGGCTTTATAAAGAATATGAAGAATTTAAGTCATCAATTCTAAAGCAGTCCAAATCAGATATTTTTAATAAATGCTATGAAATAGATGTGATGACTAATATTTATGACATCCTTATTGATAAAGCGGATAATATGTCAGATGAAGAAGCAGGCACATTATTGAACAGAAGCCATATACTGTATGAGCTGTATGTACTCTGGCTAAAAAGAGATGACTACAACTATTTTGAATTGGAAAGCTTTATATATGAAGAAATAGAGATTTATGGGAAGGAAGTGAAATAATGGAACAAAATACCATAAGATTGCTAAAAGCCAATGAAATAGAATGCAGGATAGGTACGATAAGTGAAAAAGGTCTTTCACTTTTACTTTATAAGGATGCCAGAGTGGATATGAAAATTCTTGATGAAGTCTATGGAGCTAAGAACTGGCAAAGAAAGCATGAGGTTATAGGGAATAATCTATACTGCATAGTAAGTATTTGGGACAATGAAAAGAAACAATGGATATCTAAGATGGATGTAGGTACAAAAAGCAGAACTGAAACTGAAAAGGGGGAAGCTTCTGATTCCTTCAAAAGAGCCTGTTTTTCACATGGTATAGGTAGGGAGCTATATTCAGCTCCTTTTATATGGGTAGCTGCAAGTAAAGCCAATATTCAAAATAAAGAAGGGAAATTTTATTGCTATGATAAATTCATTGTTAGCAGAATTTCATATAATGATAACAGGGAAATATCAGGTCTGACCATATTAAATCAGGAAGGCAAAGCTGTATATAGCCTTATTGAAAGTAAAGATAAAGCAGGTAATAAGAAAGAAAATATTGAAAATGATAGTAATGATAACGACAAGACAGAGAAATATACTGCTGAAATAAATAAAGAGCTTAAAAGGACAGGGGTGGCTTTGGACAGTGTACTGGGGCGTTATGGGATTTCAAGTATAAAAGACATGAACGAGAGAATATATACAAGTGCAATGAATAGCCTTAGATGTACAAAATCAAAAACCGCATAAAGAATTATAGCTGTACTTGATATGGCTGTTTTATTAAGAAAGGATGAGAAAGATGGAGAAAGAGAGCTTTAAGATAGGTGACTTATTGAAATGGGACAAAATAGAAGATTATATTTATCCACGAATAATGAGGGAAGATGAAATTAAGAATTACTTGGATGTATTTCCATACACAAAGCTTGCTGACTTGTTTGTGGTATATATGGTGAAGTTACCGCCTTTGGGCAAAGAGATAGCTACAGTCATAATTAAAAATGAATATTTAGAAGTTTGGGAAAAAGAAATTGAGGAATTGCATAAGAAAGCTGTTGAAAATATATCAAAAGCACCAGTTAGTTTCAGACCATTACTTGATTTTGTGAAAGATTTAACAGAAGAAGTGACAGTAAGTGAGCCTGATAAAAATATGTATGTGCTGACTAATGAGGAAAAAACTTTTGGAGCTTCTGAAATTTTAAATACCTGCATTATGCAAAAAATTTCAGAAGATTTGGAATGTGACTGTATTATAATACCTAGCAGTCTGCATGAAGTCTTAATTTTAGAGGATAAGGATATGGATGATAAAGACTATGCTACTATAAGGTATATGGTAAAAGAGGTTAATTCCAGTTGTGTAGAGCCAAGAGACAGATTGTCAGATAACATATACAGGTACAGCAGGGAAAATGGAGAAATAAGCATAATCAAATAGCTGTAAATTAGCTTTGAAATAGGTGGAATATATGCCATATTCTACCTATTTTAAAGTGTGTTAGGAACATAAAGTCTAAGATCCTAATGGTATTACCTTATTTCTTTAGGTCTGAAATTTCAGCAAAAAACTCAAGATACCTGAAAAGCCTCTCCCTGTCCTTATCCGAGCCTATGTTTATAAGCTCGTTTATTCCATCAGGTAAAGTAAAACTTGAAAAACTCTTGCCAAAAATCAGATAGTCAAGGCTACAGGAAAATTCAGTACAGAATAAGATAAAAGCCTTCAAAGAGAGTGTGCTTGTGCCATTCTCCACATGGCTTATATGCTTTGTAGTCACAGAGAGCATATTTGCAAGAGCTTCCTGAGTCATTCCATTTTTTTTGCGTAGTGTAGCTATTCTTTTTCCAATTTCTTTATAAATCTCTTTTTCGTTCAATGTTTATTACCTCCCCAATTAGATATAGTTTAATTGAGGAGGTGTAAGATTATAACTTAATGAAAGGTTAAAAAAACATAATAAAGGTATGTTTTAGGTTGATAAACTAAAAGTGTTTATATAAAGGTTATTAGAATTTGTTTGACAGTACCTAATATCGAACAGAAATTTTATGATATTGAAGTTTTTTTCAGTAGATTCCCCAATCCCACTGTCCTGTAAGGCGGCATTATTATAGTATATTTATTCTTGGGAATACCGGGAGTTTGGGGAAAACACCCAGATTCCCATTACACCCAAGAAAAAAATTAATATATATACTATAATTGTGATAAAAAGACTATCCTCAAGTGCTTTCTCAATAGAGGAAATAAGTTTAGTTAACTCACTTTGAGATTTGCTAAGTGTACTAGATATATCATTATCAGACGAATATGTTAATAGTGCATTTTGTTCATCAAATATAAAAATCTCTTCCACAAAAATAAAATGGAGCACATTCTATTATTTTTTTAGTGCATTTATCATTTCATCTTTAGAAAAAAATCTGATAGGTTAATTTCTTTTGACCGTAAAAAAACTTGTGAAATAAATTTGAAAAAAATTATCACATTCATATATAAATTCAAAAGAGATATTGAATAGTGGGATAAAATTTTTTTATAAAAATCTGTATTATAATTTATAGCGTATTTTATGAGTATAGAACAATATGCAAGATCAGATAAGTAGGTAAATAATATTTTTTTGTAGAATCTTCATTTGGAATTGGAAATGTGTAATCAAACTGAGTAAACATTAATAATTTTTGAATATTAAAAAAATTCGCTATATTTTTAGGTAAGGCATGAGCTGAATAACTAAGCATTTTATATGAAGAGGTATAATCCGTGAGATTAGTATATAAACTTGGTATTAATTTTGCATAGTTATAAAAGTATGTAGCTAAAATTTTTGGAAGAAAAGTTAGCAAAAAAATGTTGTCATTAGAAGATTCAACATATAATTTGTTAAGTACAGAGGATATATCTTTCGCGATATCGTATTTATATGCGAAAGGAAAAATATTGTCATATCTTTCTGACATGGAATAGGTAAATTTGGACTTCTTATCTTCAATGAAGCTATATAGTTTTTTTGTGGTAGGCCTTTAGACTGAGAATTAAATTTTCTCTTACTGAATTGATTTTTTTCATAAAAAAATCTAAGCTTTGATTTTTATTGTACTTATATATTATGAAAAAGAAAACCTTCTGATATAACGGTATTAAAAAAATCAGAAATAAAAAGAAATATGATTATCATTTTTAATAAAAAGATATCAAATGGTTTCGAGAGAACACATTTGGAAGTTTTTGTGAGAAGCTCAATTTGTTTGATATTTACACTTTTATCAAATAAATTCGATAAATTATCAGATAATAAGTCTGCATGAAAGACATTCTCCAGTTTGTAGTAGTAAAGGAGATTGTTGACAAGATTTTTTTTGTTATTGTCTATACAAAAAAATTAAAAAAAGTGTTGAGTAATCTGACATTAGTAAATTAATTCCTCTCCCTAAATGTTTGCGAAAAATCGTGTTTTATCATTACGGTAATTATATAGTTTTAAAAATAAGTTTTTATTGCTTAAGTTCATAGTAATGGAATGAAATAAATTAGGCAAAAAAATTTATAAAGATATCTATAAGATTTACCTAAATCATTTTAATTGAGAATTTTATTAAAGAGCTAAAATTAGTTTTAATAAGCTTATCAAATCTTTTTTTATCAGATTAGCATTGTCCATACCAATTTCTCGACGTTTATTATCAATATTATTTTTGTACGTTTTCACTTGTATTCGTTCCTGTTATATATTTCTCAGCGTCTTTGCCGTTTAGGAGTAGAGCTTCATTATTGGTTAATAATTCACACGTATAAAGAGAAGATATAATACAGTGTAATTTTAATTCTTCATAAAAATCTATCAGCTATAATAGAGTCATTATATTCTGATAATAAAGTATGCGTAAATCTAAAAGGTTCAGAAGTAATTTCTTTCGACGAGTATTGTTCTAAATATTTAAAATTTATACAGTAAATTTTTTTCCAGTTCGAGGTTTAATCTTTCAAAGAAACCGATATCTGTTGGACTAGAAATAATACTTAATATATCATTTTGCATAAAATCATTTCTCCTTTATAAATAGTAGTGTTGTTTTTGGTAATTATCTCATAAAAAGTATAAGGTTTGCAAATAAAGTGATAAAAATAATATTTTTTTAATAATTTAACCTAAAAGCTTTACTAGATATATAGTGATATTCTATAGTCACATACACAAGAAAAAGGAGGGTGTAAGTAAATAATATTAGAACAACTAAAGATAATATGAAATGAAGTTGTTGTAAGTTTGAAGATGTCATAAATGTAAGGGAATGAATTGTGAAAAAACACAAAAAAATTATTTTAATAAGGAGGAAAAAAAGATGGAAATGAATAGTTTTATTGGGAATGGTGGAGAATTGAGAAAAGAAGTAATGTGCCATTGTGTAGAAAAAAACCAGAAGAGTTAAAGGAAAAAGAAGAAATGTGCCATTGTGTAGAAAAACCAGAAGAGTTAAAGAAAAAAAGAAGAAATGTGCCATTATGTAGAAAAAAACCAGAAGAGTTAAAGAAAAAGAAGAAATGTGCCATTGTGTAGAAAAAAACCAGAAGAGTTAAAGGAAAAAGAAGGAATGTATCATTATGTAACGAAAAAAATAAAGATGAAATAGGCTTAGAAGTAGAGAATAACCAAACGAGCCTATTGCCTATTAACTATTCTCAGCCTAATTTAGTAGAAAATACTGTACAAACAGAGAATAGTGGACTTTTAATATTTGAAGGAAAGCTTATTGCAAATTTTACAGTAAGTATAGTTAATATGTATATAGTATATGATGAAGATATGAAAAAATACTCTTGAGGCATCATATGATATAGTCTGCTATGTTAATCATAGGGGGAATGTTGAAACTTACAATTTTAATGGCTATAAAAAAAGAATGAACTATTTAATGGAGAATTTATAAACAAAAATTCCTACTGTAATAAAAAGATGTATCCCCAACAGAATATAGTAAGATATATAAAGAATATATTAATCATTTAATATCTAACTATGAAGGTACAGTAATTACGATGATAGAAAAATTCCGGTTGGGTGAATTATGAGGGTTACTGGATATTTGTTACGAGTCAAGGTGTTATTGGTGATTATAATAAACATATAGTATCAAGAGATGGGTTCTTTATAAAAAAAGATACCTTCGATAGATATAGTAAATGAATTTGACAATATGAGAAGTGTTTTGAAAGAAGAGGGCAAATGGATGTTATACTGCTATATCTTCTTAGCCAGACCATACACAGCCTATTTAATGCAGAATCAGTAGATATCAAACATATATTATTTATTGTCGGACCAAGAGGAAGTAGAAAAACTTCAATATCGCTTTGTTTTACTCAGTTAGTTAATAAAGATAAACCTAAGTATAATTTTCAGGCTACATCTGCTGGAATAAACTATGAGCTGAAGGTAAATAAAGATAGAATTATGTTAATAGATGACTTAGCACCATCACTTGATAGTTCCACAAAAAAAGATAAGGAGAAGTTACTCGAGTCTATTATCAGACTTTTTGGAGACAGTACTGAGAGAGTTATTAATACTAGATTTATGCGGGATAAGTCGGAAAATATAGAGTATAAAGTAAAAGGAGGTGCAGTTGTAACTGGTGAGTATTTCTATGGAGCAGGAACGGAATCATCTATTGCTAGAGCTGTTGTTGTAGAAATAGAGGAGAACTCAGTAGATTTGGAGAAACTAAGGTATTATCAGAAGAATCCGGAGATATTAGAGAGCTTAGTATATGAATTTATTGAGTTTGTATATAAGAATCAGCAATATGTACTTAATATCCTTAGCAATAGAGTTGATGAATATAGGCAATATTCTGCAAATAATAAGAATTTCTCTAATGGCAGATATTGGGAGTATTTTGGGCAGTATATGGCGACAGCTGAGATACTAGGTATGCTTTTTACAAACTGGAGAGGGGTAAGTAATGAAAGGGTACAATCAATAACAAATTCTTTAAGCAGAGGAGTATTAACTGTTTTAGAAAAAAATGATAGAGCAATGCGTACAGAGAATCCTGTTAGTGTAATTATAAATACTATATTGGATTTATTGGAAAGTGGCAGGTTTGTTAGGTGGGGAGAAGCAATTTCTAAGAATACTCCTTTAGTATTAGGAGATGATGCCGTATATTTCAGACAGAAGGATTTACTAGATATGGTTAAGGCATATACAAAGAAGAATGGGATTAATTTTATCACTATGAGTAATTCTGAAATTGCAAAGATACTAAAAACTGGTGGATACTGTGAAGAATATATGGAAGGAAATAAGTCTAGGTATGGTAAAAAATATAAAGGCTATGGTAATGATAGGCTAATGCATATTAAAAAAGAGAAATTAGCTGATTCATTCTATGAACTATTTTTACAGTAGTATATAAAATGCCAAGATCACAGTTGCATATTATATCTATGAATATACGCTTGGCTTCAAAAATAAGAAAAGGAAGGAGGCATAAAGTTATGCAGGAGCTTATATCAAAAGAAGAGGAGAGAGTATATCTGGCAGAGGATATACAGAAGATACTGAATATAGGAAGGTCTAAAACTTATGAGTACCTAAAGGAAGTATTTAAAACACAAGAACCATTCAGAGTTGTAAAGATTGGTAAGCTTTTCAGAGTGCCAAAGCGTTCATTCGATGACTGGATAAGTGGAAAGGATGAATAGCTATGGTTGAAAATAAGATAAAATCAGGGGTTGCCTTCTATGAAGGCAGTTCCTGGTATCATAGAGTTAAATTGCTGTCAGAAGATGGCAGTGTAAAGTATTCCAAGAAAGGGGGATTTTCTACAGAGGAAGAGGCTAATCCAGTTATTATGAATGTCAAGAGGAGTTTAAAAGGGCTGTACGAAACCAAATGATGAAGAATCCTATTAATACAGATATTGGTTTTAAGGACTATCTTATATATTGGTTTGAAGATGTTTATTCGGCAAGAATAGAGACTACCACAAGGATGGTTGGTTCATATACGCTGTACAGCCTTATTATTCCAAGCATAGAAAAGGATATTAAGCTTAAATATGTTACAACAGAGTATCTTGATGAACTGCTTAAAAAGGTATCGGGCATATGTCCTTCGGCTGGGAATAAGGGGAAAGAATTCCCTCAACATAGCTATGAAAGAGGCAGTAGCTGAGGGAAAAATAAGAAATAATCCTTTGATAAATACAAGGTCATATCCCAGAAAATCCCCAAGTGTAATTATACTGTCTAAGGATAAGATAAAGCTGTTGCTGTCAGCTTCTGCAAGTTCTGAATGGTATCTTGAGATATTGCTCGCACTTTTCTGTGGGCTTAGAAAGGGTGAGATATTGGGACTTAAATTTGAAGATATAGACTTTAAAAATGAGACAGTATGTATAAACAGACAAATTACGGCAAACCCCATAATTCCCAAAGGAGGCTTAAAGACTGAAAGCTATGGAATTGTGGAAAAACCTCCTAAAACAGAGAATAGTAATAGGAAAATAAGACTGCCAAGCATTGTTTTGGAGGAAATATTAAAAAGAAAGGGAAAACTGGATGAATTAAAGGTAAGAGGTGGTTTTGAGGATATGGGTTATGTATCTTTCAGGGATAATGGACTTCCTCATACGGTTACTTCATTAAATACAGCATTGACTAAGTTATGCAAGAAAAACGGACTTCCACATATAACTGTCCATAGTCTAAGGCACATGTATGCAACTATTCTTTTGGAGCAGGGAGTAGCATTGCCTAAGATAAGTGCTTTACTTGGACACTCCGCTGTAAATACAACCTTTGGATATTATTGTGACCAGATGGATGAAAACAGGAAGATAATTTCTTTTATCAATGATAAATTTGTTGTAGGGGAGGCCTGCTATGATTGATACAAAGCTTCAAAACTATATTGATTATGAAGTAAAGACTGTAATAAAGATAAAAAACTCATATGGCTACAGGATTATTCTGAAATATGCTGATGGAACTGAAAGAGTGAGGCAGAAGTCGGGCTTTGTATCAGTAAAAGAGGCGACACAGGACAGGGACAGTACAGTAGGGAAGCTTTTTGGCGGTACCTACTGTGTATATGAAAATATAAAAGTCTCTGAATTTATGGAGTTTTGGCTGGAAAATGATGTAAAACAAGGGTAAGAAGTTATGAAACCTATTATAATTTCAAAGGAATAGTCAAGAACCACATAAACCCATATTTAGGCAACAAGAAGATAGACTTGGTATCTAAATCAGATATACAGAGCCTTTACAATGCAGTAGCTGGAAAATATAAATCTGTTGCACGAGTGGTAAAGACAGTCATAAATATTGCAATGAAGTATGCAGTGTCTATGAAGATTATTGCTGTAAATCCGGCTGAAGGAGTTAGCTTTAGGAGAAGTTTAGGAAATCATTCATATAATGTAAGAAATATAGATAGTAAGAGAACTTTAAGCTATGAACAGATTATTACACTTATAGAGAACAGTAAGGATACGCCCATATATATACAGGTACTGTTAAATGTCCTAATGGGGCTTAGAAGAAGTGAGATAATAGCGGTAAAGTACTCAGATATAGACTATGTGAACAGGATACTAAGAGTAGAAAGGCAGTTAGGAAAGTCTATTTCATTGGAAGATGGAGAACTGGCACCAAAGACAAGGACAAAACAGGAAGTACCATTAAAGACAGCCTCAAGCCAGAGGAAAGTCCCTATTCCTGATTATGTATTTGAGGCTATAATGGAAGAGAGGATAAAGTATCAAAGGAACAAAAGCAGAAGAAGTAAGGGATTTCAAGACTTGGATTATATATGCTGTTCTACTTATGGCAGACCAAGGAGCAAAAATTTTCACTGGAAGCACTACAAAAAGCTTCTTAAAGACAGTAATCTGCCTGATATAAGATGGCATGACCTTAGAAGTACCTTCTGTACGCTCCTGTTAAAGAATGATTTCAACCCTAAAGCAGTATCAAAACTTATGGGACATTCAAAAGAGATAATAACTGTAGATATTTATGGGGATAACAGGGAGATTATAGCAGAGAAGATACCTGATAGAAGAGTTTATACGAGAGGTAGCACCAGTTGATGGTGGTATGTGGGGAAATGATAATACAGATATAATGCCTAGAATTGAAGAGTATGTTTAGAAGAGGAATAAGCTTAAAAAGTTTAAGTATTATTCCTCTTTTTTTAGTTTAAAAAGTTGCGTAGATATTCGTTTTAGCTTATAATTATATAAAGATAGGCGAAGGGAGTTGATGTAGTCTTGAATACAGAAATAAAAAATGCAGTTAATTCTGCAGGAGACAAGGCACAGTATGATGCCAGGGTTAAGAGAATACTTGCTGAGAAACATATATTGGCTCATATTTTGACAAAAACAGTCGATGAGTTTAAAGGGATGAATCCTAATGACATAGTGAAATATATTGAAGGTGAGCCTAAAATAGGTATTGTACCGATTGAGCCGGGACTTACTAATATAGAAAAAACAGATGAGTCAGGACAAAGGATTAAGGGACTGAATTCAGAAAGTGTAGAAGCCAATGAAGGTTTGATAAGATTTGACATCATATTTTATGTACGCTTGAAGAATGGACTTTCACAAATTATAGTGAATATTGAGGCTCAGAAGGATGAACCTGTTTCATATAAGATACTGAATAGGGCAATATTCTATGTGAGCAGACTTATATCGTCACAAAAGGAAAGAGATTTTGTAAACACCAACTATGACGATATAAAGCAGGTATTCAGCGTTTGGGTGTGTATGAATATGAGTAAGAACAGTTTAAGCCATTTTCATATTGTAAAAGATGAGATGTTAGAGCCTTATGACTGGAAGGGAAATGCAGACTTACTAAATATCGTGATGATTGGAGTTACAAATGAACTTCCAAAGCATGATGAAAAATACGAATTACACCGTCTTATTGGGGCTTTATTGTCGGATAGATTAAAAGAAAATGAGAAACTGGATATTATTGAAAAGGAATATAAAATTCCTCTTAGCAACGATTTTAGAAAGGAAGTGGATACTATGTGTAACTTAGGTCAGGGAATAGAAGATAGGGTAACAGCAGAGGTAACAGCAAAGGTAACCGCAGAGGTAACAGCAGAGGTAACAGCAAAGAAAATAATTGATTTTGTTATGAAGATGCACCAAAAAGGCTATACACTGGAGCAGATATCAGAAATAGCAGAAAAAAGTGTATCTGAAATCGAAGAGATTATAGATAATAATTCAGTATTAGTATAAGAATGAAAAAAATTGTCCGTCTACAGCAAACAAAATGAATTTAAATTTAATCAAAAACAGCTATCATGTATGACCAAAATCCCATTTTACATTAAAAAACATCAATTTAGGAGCCTGGAAGCTACAAATTTCCGGGCTCTTCTTTTCTGTACTTTTTCTGTTTTTTATGCTATATTTATACTAAAAATAACCCATTTAGTGACTTATAAAATCGCCTAGACCACGCAGTATTACTGAGTTTCAGCTAGTTTAAAAATATGGTTTTGGTGACCTAGATTCGTATTTTAGACCCTTTGTGCAAAATGACGAAGGTTTTAGAGAACGCACCATTACGAATTTCTGGCGAATAGGCGAACTTTTTTTAATAGGAATTTCGAAGAAATTCCTATTAAAAAATTGAATATAGATGCGCAGCTCGCGGCAATGAAGTTTGCCTTACGGCACCGCTCGCGCGCAAAGTGTGTGCAAGCACACACTTTATAATATGACTTTTAGGAGAATTTAACCATGGATCACTTCATTTTTCACAGCGAATATGCCCCTACAGGAGACCAGCCACAGGCTATTGAAGAGCTTGTTGAAGGCTTTAAGGAAGGCAACCAATTCCAGACTTTACTAGGGGTTACGGGTTCCGGCAAGACATTTACAATGGCAAATGTTATAGCAAAACTTAACCTACCAACCCTTGTCATTTCACACAACAAAACCTTAGCGGCCCAGCTCTACGGTGAGTTCAAAGAATTCTTCCCTGAGAACGCAGTAGAATACTTTGTGTCGTACTATGACTATTATCAGCCTGAGGCCTATGTGCCATCTTCAGACACATACATAGAAAAAGATTCTGCAATTAATGATGAGATAGATAAACTTCGCCACTCTGCGACAGCAGCACTTTCGGAGAGGAAAAGATGTGGTTGTGGTTTCAAGTGTGAGCTGTATTTATGGACTTGGAGATCCTATTGACTACGAGGATATGACACTTTCTGTACGTCCGGGGCAGATTAAGGATATGGAAGAAGTTGTGAGAAGGCTCATAGATATCCAGTACACAAGAAATGATATGGACTTTAAGCGTGGTACATTTAGGATTCGTGGTGATGTGGTGGAAATATTTCCTGTTGCTTCCACAGATAAAGCTGTAAGGCTGGAGTTTTTTGGAGATGAAATAGACAGAATTTCTGAAATAGATGTGCTTACAGGAACTACAGTGGCAGAGCTTGCCCATGTGGTTGTATTTCCGGCTTCCCATTATGTAGTGGCACCGGAGAAAATGAGAGAAGCTCTCAAGCAACTGGAAGAGGAACTTGAACTTAGAATAAAATATTTCAAAAGTGAAGATAAGCTGATAGAGGCTCAGCGTATAAAGGAAAGAACTAATTTTGATATAGAAATGATGCGTGAGACAGGGTTTTGTTCAGGAATAGAGAACTATTCAGGACCTCTTTCGGGCAGACCTTCAGGAAGTATGCCGTTTACACTTATAGATTACTTCCCTGATGAGTTTTTAATTATAGTGGATGAGTCACATATTACCATACCGCAGATTGGCGGAATGTATGCAGGAGACCGTTCAAGAAAGACTACACTTGTAGACTATGGTTTCAGACTTCCCTCTGCCCTTGACAACAGACCGCTTAATTTTACCGAATTTGAAAATAAAATAGACCGCATGCTCTTTGTTTCGGCTACTCCATCTGAGTATGAGGCAAAGAATGAACTACTTAGAACAGAGCAGATAATAAGACCTACAGGACTTGTAGATCCCGAGATTATCGTAAAGCCTACAGCGGGGCAGATAGACGATTTAATAAGTGAGGTTAAAAAGGAAACTGAAAAGAAAAATAAAGTTTTAGTAACAACTCTTACCAAGAAAATGGCAGAAGACCTTACTGATTATATGAGGGAAGCAGGTATAAGAGTGAGATATCTCCATTCGGATATAGACACCCTTGAAAGGTCTGAGATTATAAGAGATATGCGTCTTGATGTATTTGATGTACTGGTAGGTATTAACTTGCTAAGGGAAGGACTTGATATTCCTGAGATTACCCTGGTGGCCATCCTTGATGCGGACAAGGAAGGTTTTCTTCGTTCAGAGACTTCGCTTATTCAGACCATAGGCAGGCTGCAAGAAATGCGGATGGACATGTAATAATGTATGCTGACAATATAACCGGCTCTATGAACAGGGCAATAACAGAGACTGAGAGAAGGCGTGCTATCCAGATGAAGTACAATGAAGAGCATGGTATAGTGCCTCAGACTATAAAGAAAAAGGTAAGGGATTTAATAAGCATTTCAAAGAAGGTTGAAGAAGACAGCTCTAAGATTATAAAAGATGCGGAATCTATGAGTGAGAATGAGTTAAAGGCAGTAATTAAAGAACTTACAAAGAAGATGAACCAGGCAGCAGTTGAGCTTAATTTTGAGCTGGCAGCTAAGCTTAGGGATGAGATTATAGAGCTTAAGAAACATTTAGTCGATATTACAGCTATGTAATAAATGAACAGGAGAAATATATTATGAAAAGAAGAATTAAAACATTTGCAGCAGTAATCTGTATGGCAGCACTTTTAATACCGGTTTGGCAAACTACAGAGTTAAAGGCAGCAAAACAAGATAAAGTAACAGTAATTGCAAAGAAGAAAACAAAAAAGGTTAAAAAGTCAAAAAAGAAAATCACTTATAAGGGAATAGTAAATATTACCGGTAAAAAAACTTTGAAAAAAAGAAGTACTTAAGGCAAAAAGGCAGAGTGATAGTGGATTTTTGAGTGCGAAGTGGTGCTATTATTGTCAGCTTTTAGAGCCATTGTATAAGGAGGCTGATGAGAAGCTTCCACAGTATAAGTTTGCAAGGTAGATGTTAATGAGGAAGAAGACTTAGCTGCAGAGCAGGGAGTGTTTAGCTATCCGACTATTTTAATTTATGAAAAATGGAGAGGTTATCAAAGAAGGTGGTTATATGAGAGATATGACTACAAAAAGATTTGGTAGATTGGATTAAAAAGTAAATAGTGCATAAAAAAATAGCTATAGATAATCTAAACGTTTGTTCGATTTTTTTCTTGAAAAAAATATTTATTTCTGTTATGATAGTGAGAGATTAAATGAATAACTCCGCATTTGAGATAAATATTAACAGAGGAAGAATATGCCAGCAAAGAAAACTATAGAAAAATCAAAAAATTTCATCAGAATAAGAGGGGCTAGAGAGCACAACCTCAAAGGAATATGCATAGATATACCAAGGGATAAATTTGTAGTAATGACAGGACTTTCAGGTTCAGGAAAGTCCTCTCTTGCTTTTGACACTATTTATGCAGAAGGCCAGAGGCGCTACATGGAGTCCCTCTCTTCTTATGCCCGTCAGTTCTTAGGACAGATGGAAAAACCAAAGGTAGAGAGTATAGAAGGACTGTCTCCTGCAATTTCCATTGATCAGAAATCTACTAACAGAAATCCGCGTTCTACAGTTGGTACGGTTACAGAAATTTATGACTACTTAAGGCTTCTCTATGCAAGAGCAGGAATACCGCATTGTCCAAACTGTGGCAAAGAGATACATAAGCAGACTGTAGACCAGATGGCAGATGAGATAATGAAACTTCCGGAAGGTGCTAAAATTCAGCTTCTGGCTCCGGTGGTAAGAGGCAGGAAGGGTGAGCATGTCAAGGTGTTTGAAAGTGCTAAAAAATCCGGCTTTGTAAGGGTAATGGTGGATGGAGAGCTTTACCAGCTTTCAGAGGAGATTAAGCTTGAGAAAACGAAGAAACATAATATAGAAATAGTTGTAGACCGTCTTGTTATAAAGGCCGGGATTGAGAGGCGTATGTCTGACTCTATTGAGCAGATAATGAAGCTTTCAGAAGGTCTTCTTTTGGTTGAAGTAAATGGAAAAGAGAGACTCAGCTTTTCTTCAAGTTTTTCCTGTCCTGACTGCAATATAAGTCTTGAAGAACTTGAACCGAGAACGTTTTCATTTAACAATCCTTTCGGAGCCTGCCCTGAGTGTTCGGGGCTTGGCTATAAGATGGAATTTGACCCCGAGCTTATGATACCTGATAAAAGTCTAAGTCTTGCAGAGGGATGTATAGTGGTAATGGGGTGGCAGTCATCCAACCAAAAGGGAAGCTTTACCAATTCAACCTTAGTGGCACTTTCAAAAGCTTATAATTTTGACCTTAAAACTCCTTTTGAAAAGCTTTCTAAGGAAGCACAGGATGTAATTTTATATGGAACAGGTGGCAAGGTAGTTAAGGTACATTATAAAGGTCAGCGTGGAGAAGGCGTGTATGATGTGCCTTTTGAGGGGCTTATTAAATGTAGAAAGAAGATACAGGGAGACTTTTTCGGAATCAACTAAGCAGGAGTACGAGAGCTTTATGAGAACAACTCCATGTAAGGCCTGTGGAGGTAAACGTCTTAAACCTACCGCCCTTGCCGTAACAGTGGGAGATAAAAATATATCCGATGTTACTGAGCTTTCTATATCAGAAGTTAAAAACTATTTTGAAAATGTAGAACTTACCTCTACACAGAGAAAAATAGGAGATATGATACTGAGGGAAATAACGGCAAGATTATCATTTTTAAATGATGTAGGACTTGATTATCTTACCTTGTCACGTGCAACAGGTACACTCTCAGGTGGAGAGGCACAGCGAATCAGACTTGCTACCCAGATTGGTTCGGGGCTTGTAGGAGTTGCTTATATATTAGATGAGCCAAGTATCGGACTTCATCAAAGAGATAATGACAAGCTGCTGGTTTCTCTTAAAAATCTCAGGGATATAGGCAATACTTTGATTGTAGTTGAGCATGACGAGGACACTATGCTTGCAGCTGATTTCATAGTGGATATCGGCCCCGGAGCAGGTGAACATGGCGGTGAGATTATAGCAACAGGAACAGCAAAAGAGATAATGAAATGCAAAGAATCCCTGACAGGAGCCTATCTTTCGGGGAGGCTTCAGGTACCGGTACCGAGCGAGAGAAGGGTGCCTACAGGCTTTCTTGAAGTAAAGGGAGCTAGAGAAAATAATCTTAAAAATATAGATGTAAAATTTCCACTTGGTATTATGACTGTAGTTACGGGAGTATCGGGCTCAGGTAAGAGTAGTCTTGTGAATGAGATTTTATATAAATCACTTGCAAAGAAGTTAAACAGGGCAAGAATGATTCCGGGTAAGCATGATGAAATACTGGGTGCGGAGAATCTGGACAAGATAATAGACATAGACCAGTCTCCTATCGGAAGAACACCCCGTTCAAATCCTGCTACTTACACAGGAGTATTTGACCTTATCCGCGACCTTTTTTGCAGCTACACAGGATGCCAAGGCGAAGGGCTACAGCAAGGGAAGATTCAGCTTCAATGTAAAGGGAGGACGTTGTGAAGCCTGCTCAGGTGATGGTATAGTTAAGATAGAAATGAACTTCCTTCCTGACGTATATGTGCCCTGTGAGGTTTGTGAAGGCAAACGCTATAATAGGGAAACCCTAGATGTAAGATATAAAGGAAAGTCAATTTATGATGTACTTAATATGACAGTGGATGAGTCACTTGCTTTCTTTGAACATATCCCTTCTATCAGAAGAAAGATAGAAACTCTCAGCGAGGTGGGACTTGGTTATATCCGTTTAGGACAGCCGTCAACTGAGCTTTCAGGTGGAGAAGCGCAGCGAATAAAACTTGCAACCGAACTTAGCAAACGCAGCACAGGAAAGACAATCTATGTGTTAGATGAACCTACAACCGGACTTCATTTTGCAGACGTACACAAACTCATCAATATTTTGCGTAAATTATCCGAAGGCGGCAATACTGTAATTGTAATTGAGCATAATCTGGATGTGATAAAAACAGCGGATTATATTATAGATATAGGCCCTGAAGGCGGTGCAAGAGGAGGAACGGTTATTGCAGAGGGTACTCCGGAGGAAGTGGCGAAGAACAAGAACTCTTATACAGGAGAATATATTAAGAGGATGTTAGACAGAGAAAAAGAATGGGTTGAGAAGAGAGGTAGATAAGAAATGAAATATTTTAGACAGTTTGGAATTATTATGTTAGTTACCTGTATAGCAGAATCCGTTAAATACTTTGTGGACTTTCCTATTCCGTCAAGTGTATATGGACTTTGTATTATGATGTTCTGCCTTATGACAAAGATAGTCAAGCTTGGTGCGGTGGAGGATGCGGCCGTATTTTTGATTGAAATTATGCCTGTAATGTTTATACCGGCAGGAGTAGGGCTTCTGACTTCTGTTAATGAGTTAAAAAATATGCTTGTTCCGGTGCTTGTAATTACACCTGTATCTACAGTTGTAGTAATGGTGGTATCAGGGAGAATAACGCAGAAACTGCTAGGGAGGAAGAAGAAATGAACGGGTTGATAGAAAACAGTACTACATTTGGTATAGTAATAAGCATAATAGGCTATGAAATAGGTCTGCTTTTAAGGAAAAGGTTCAATTTTGCGATTATAAATCCTTTACTTATATCAATAGTGTTTGTAATTGCAGCTATTTTGGCATTTCATATAGATTATGCAGATTATAATAAGAGCGCACAGTATTTAAGTTATCTGCTTACCCCTGCCACAGTCAGCCTTGCTGTGCCTTTGTATAAGAATCTGGTTACTTTGAAGAAAAACGCGGTTGCTATTATTACAGGTATAATTTCCGGTATTTTAGCAAATATGGTATGTATATTCTTACTTGCATTATTATTTAACCTTTCGCATAAAGAATACATTACCCTGCTTCCGAAGTCCATAACCACGGTTATTGGAATGGGAGTATCAGAAGAGTTCGGCGGTATAGTAGCAATTACGGTAGCAGTTATAATTATTACAGGAATCTTAGGAAACATAATTGCAATAACTGTATTTAAGCTTTTTAAGATATATGAGCCTATTGCAAGGGGTATAGCTTTAGGAAGTGCCTCCCATGCCATAGGAACTGCAAAGGCAATGGAAATGGGCGAAGTAGAAGGAAGTGTGAGCAGCCTTGCCATGATAGTGTGTGGAATACTTACTCTGGTTGGAGTATCGGTGTTTGCAAATTTAATTTAATTAGTTAAGTCTCTCTATCAGGAAGGATAGGGAGATTTTTTTGTATCTATTCTATAAACTTTCAAAAAATTTTTGTAAAATACTGCCACAAAGTTATGAAAAAGTGGTAAAAATTATCTAAAATTTACTAAAGAGCAACACAATATTGATTTAAGAAAGATTTTTAAAGCAGAGTATGAAAGACATAACAAAATGAATGGAAAAAAATATTGCCTGGACATGCAAAAAGATGTTAAAAAAATTTAGTAGAATACGAAATAAATGGAACAGTATATAAGGCTGATGGTAAATGTATATTGCTAGACCATAATGAGGAAGAAAAAGATATAGCAAAATATTATTTCTAAGAAATATGGAAAGTCAGTGAAACTAGTTCCCAGAGTACTGTACCCACAAAAAAATAAAAAAACACCAGATTATTTGATTGAAGACAAAAAAATATGATTTAAAAAACTCCTATAGGCTCGGTAAGAATACAATTTATGATTTAGTAAGGAAAAAGTAAGGCTCGAGCAGATAATTTTATTATCTGCTTAGATAAAACATTATTAGAGCCGGAAGATGTAGAACTGCAAATAAAAAAACTATATATAGCTCAAGACATACACAAAAGCATTGATACAATAATATTGTTAAAAAAATGGAGTAATATTAAGGATATTTAAAAGATAAAATAGAGATTGTGGCTACTCCCGGTTTCAAAAGAAACCTTGTGGGGAATGGTACAACCTCTATTTATCTAGATTCTACAATAAATATCTTAAAAAAATCAAGGACTTTAATAAACTACTTTTTGTTTTTTTATTCTATAAACTTTCAAAAATTTTTGTAAAATACTACCCTGGAACCATAAAAAGTGGTAAAATTGTTTATAAGTTACTAAGGGATAACACTACATTAAGTAAGAAAAGAGGACAAAACAATGGAGACGGTACAAAATTTAATCATAGGCTTTGGAAAGGCAGGTAAGACTCTTGCAGGATTTTTAGGGAGCAAGGGAGAGAGCGTAATTTTGGTTGAGAAAGACAAGAAGATGTATGGAGGCACCTGTATAAATGTAGGTTGTATACCATCCAAGTTTTTATCTAACAAAGCTACACTTAGAAAGGTGTCAAATCTTGATAATGAAACTTACTATAAAGATGCTGTTACAGCAAAAAAGGAACTCATAGCTAAGCTTAACAAAGCAAATTATGATAAGGTAGCAGGAGTACCGAATGTAAAAATCATTGATGGAATTGCTTCATTTATAAATGCTAATGTAGTTGAAGTAAAAACAGATTCGGAAGTTGTACAGATTCAGGCAGAAAGAATATTTATCAATACAGGTTTAGTCCCTGTTGTGCCTAAAATAGAAGGACTTAACTTATCAGAACGGATTCATACCAGCGAAACCATTATGGATATGGAGACCTTCCCTGAGAGCCTTGCGATAGTAGGAAGCGGTTACATAGGACTTGAATTTACAAGTACCTATTCACTTTTTGGAAGCAGGGTTACAGTGTTTGGAGATAATCCAAAGTTTCTTCCGAGAGATGATGAGGATATAGCCGGACTTGTAAAGGCTGAGCTTGAGACACAGGGAGCTGTATTTAAGCTTGGAGTAAAGGTTAAGAAGTTTGTAGAAGAAGCAGACGGAGTAAATCTTTATTTTGAAAATGCAGAAGGGAAAGAAGAAGTTCAGAAATTTTCCGCTGTACTTGTAGCTACAGGCAGAAGACCTGATACAGCTGAACTAAATATTGCGAATGCAGGTGTGGAACTGGGTGAAAGAGGAGAAATAAAGGTAAATGAAAGGCTTTGCACAAATGTGCCTAATATTTATGCACTTGGAGATGTACATGGAGGGCTTCAATTTACTTATCTTTCACTTGATGATTTTAGAATTATAAAGAGCGTACTGTTTAATGAGGGTAAATATAATCTGAATGAGAGAAAACATATACCGTTTAATGTATTTGTAATACCTTCACTCGCAAAAGTAGGAATGAATGAGATGGAAGCAAAAGCAGCCGGCGTTTCATATAAGTTGGCTAAACTTCCTGTAATGGCAATTCCAAAGGCTAAGATTCTTGGCAACCAGTCAGGGCTGTTTAAAGTTCTTATAGATGAAAATACAGGCAAAATACTTGGGGCAAACTTATTTGGAGTAGAGGCACATGAAATAATAAACTTATTTACATTGGCTATGAATGAGGATATAAGCTATGAGAGTTTAAGGGATCAGATTTATACGCACCCAACTATGGCAGAATCCTTTAATGACTTACTTAACATTTAATTGAATCTATTTACAACCATTCTGCCAATACAGTAGTTATGAGTTTATAACTATAACCTGTGCAGAGAATTAAACTTGATTTCAAGTACTTTGAAATAAATAATATTTTAATGAGAGAAAGGAAGGTAATAGTATGGGACTTATTAAAGCATTAACAGGAGCAGTAGGCGGAACGCTCGGGGATCAGTGGAAGGAGTATTTTTATTGTGAATCACTTCCGGCTGATGTGCTTGTAAGAAAAGGAATAAAGAGGGTTGGAGGAAGATCTTCCAATAAGCATGGCAGTGACAATATAATCACAGACGGCTCAGGAATTGCAGTTGCTGACGGTCAGTGTATGATAATTGTAAATGACGGAAAAGTAGCTGAAATCTGTGCGGAACCGGGTGAATATACCTTTAATTCAGGTGAGTCACCAACAGTATTCTCAGGAAGCCTTGGCGAGAGCGCAGGTGCCGTATTTAAGGATATGCTGTCAAGATTCAGCCATGGTGGAGAGGCAGGTAAGGATCAGAGGGTTTATTATTTCAACACAAAAGAGCTTACAGATAATAAATTCGGTACACCTAATCCTATCCCTTTCAGAGTACTTGATATGAATGTAGGCCTTGACGTAGATGTATCTGTACGTTGTTCAGCGTATATTCCTATAAAATACAGAACCCAATCCTTTTCTATCAGAACGTATGTGGAAATATAGCTGATGAATATACAAGAGATGAGATAGACTCACAGCTTAAGACAGAGTTTGTATCTGCACTTCAGCCTGCTTTTGGAAAGCTTAGTGAACAGGGTATACGCCCTAGTGGACTTCCTGCTCATGCAATGGAGCTTGCAGACCTTATGGATGAGGTGCTTTCTAAAAAATGGAAGGAGCTTAGAGGTCTTGATATAATCTCAGTTGCGCTCAATCCAATTACTCTTTCAGATGAGGATGCTGCCCTTATTAAGAATCTTCAGATGACAGGAGCTTTCAGAAATCCAAACATGGCAGCGGCTAACCTTGCACAGGCACAAGCTGATGCAATGAGGACTGCGGCAGGCAACTCAGGTGGAGCTATGATGGGCTTTATGGGAATGAATATGGCTAATCAGGCAGGCGGAATGAATGCCAATAATCTTTATCAGATGGGAGCTATGCAGGGGGGAGGACAGTATGGTCAGCCAATGCAGGGGCAGTATGGTCAACCAATGCAAGGTCAGTACGGACAGCCAATGCAAGGTCAGTATAATCAGCAGATGGGACAAGGCCAGCCTATGCAGGGACAGCAAGGAGGAGCAGAAGGCGGTGAAATGCAGTGGTTCTGCCCAAACTGTGGTAATAAAAATGCAGGTAATTTCTGTGTAAATTGTGGTACTAAACGTCCTTAATAATATTATCGCTCTTAGCCATAAGTTAGCGATTTTAATCTAAATACAACTAACAGTCACAGACCGAAACCATTTTTTGTTAGTATCTCACATAGGGTTGATTGGTCTGTGACATATGGAATAGTTAATTGGAGCTTAGTATGGATTAAGAGTGAAAATAAGACTGAAATTTTAGGAGTAAGGGGGAAATTTTATGGCATTGATGGATTACAAGTGCCCCAACTGTGGCGGTGCAATAAACTTTGATACATCTCTCCAGAGGATGAAGTGTCCGTTTTGTGATACAGAATTTGATATGGATACCTTAAAAGGCTATGATGATATTCTTAATGGGGATGCCGAAGGGGAAATTAAATGGTCTGAACCTCAGGGAAAGTGGGAAGACGGTGAGCAGGACGGAATGAACGTATATGTATGTAAGTCCTGTGGTGGAGAAATAGTCGGTGATGATACAATGGGAGCAACTTCCTGCCCATACTGCGACAATCCTGTAGTTATGTCAGGTAAATGGGAAAAGGGACTGCGACCTGATTTGGTCATTCCGTTTAAACTTGACAAAAGGCAGGCTAAAGCCGAGTTTTCAAAATATCTGACCGGAAAGTTTCTGCTTCCAAAGGTATTCAAGTCTGAAAATCATATAGAAGAAATCAAGGGGCTTTATGTACCTTTCTGGTTATATGATGCAGATACGGACAGCAGAATGAGATATAAGGCAGAAAAGGTAAGAACTTGGAGTGATGGTGATTATCGTTATACCGAGACAAGCCACTTCTCAGTAATAAGAGGTGGAAAGTATGATTTTAGAGCAGTTCCGGCGGATGCTTCGGCAAAAATGGATGATGTCCTTATGCAGTCCATAGAGCCTTATGACCTTAGTGAAGCTGTAGGTTTCCAGACAGCTTATCTTGCAGGTTTTTTGGCAGATAAATATGATGTAAATGCTGATGAACAGAAACAGACTGTCAATGAACGTATAAAAAATACAGTAGAAGAGGCCTTTAGAAATACAGTTACAGGTTATACCTCAGTAAGAGAGGAGCAGTCTACTATAAACATTGATAACAAGCTGACAAGATATGCCCTTTATCCGGCGTGGGTGCTTACAACAAAGTGGCAGGGCAAGCCTTATATATTTGCAATGAATGGACAGACGGGGAAATTTGTCGGTGACCTTCCTGTAGATAAGAGTTTGAGGGCTATGCTGTTTGCCGGTATAAGTGTTGCAACAGCAGTAATTCTCTTTCTTATTCTACATTTTGTATTTTAGAGAGGAGGGGGATGAAAAATGAAGAAAAATATAATTTGTAGAAAAATCTGTTTTTTCGTTATGACTCTTATGATTATGCTTTCATTTGTAGGCAACTTTGGTTTTTCTATTGAAAAGGCATATGCAGGAGATGTTACTTCAAGAATTGTAGATGATGCTGATGTGCTTACAGATGAAGAAGAGGCGAAGCTTCGTGCAAAGCTTGATGAAATTAGTGAAAGACAGAAATTTGATGTTGTTATCAATACTATAAATGGTGGAAACTATAGCAGTATAGTAGATTATGCAGATGATTATTTTGATTATAATCGTTTTAGCGATTCTGCTTCTAAGTTAAACGATGGAGTAGTTTTGGTAATGGATTATGGCAGTAGAGATTTTTATATATCTACAAGCGGTAAGGGAATTAAAGTTATTACTGATGAAAAGCGTGAAAGTATGCAGGATGAATTTATTCCATATCTTTCAGAAGGAAATGCTTATAAAGGCTTTGAAACCTTTGCAGAACTTTGTGATAAGGCTGTCAGTCAGTATGATTCTAAAAAATTTATGATTACCTTAGCAGGTTCAATTATACCCGCACTTCTTCTTGCGCTTATAGTTTGTTCTATACTTACCTCTCAGTTAAAGACTGTAAGGGAGCAGCATATGGCTAATAATTATGCAGTTAAAGACAGCTTTTATGTTAGAGATGCACAGGATTTCTTCTTATATAAAAATGTTACGAGAACTAAGATAGAGAAATCTTCAAGTTCGGGAAGCAGTACACATACAAGCAGTTCAGGTAATACACATAGTGGAGGTGGAGGTAAGTTCTAATAAAATAATACAAATAACTGTAAAGCCACTTGCTAAATCTCATAAAAAAACTCTATGATATTCATAGAGAGCTAATAAAGTAAAAGTCACAGAAAAGTTCTTCTGTGGCTTTTATTATTACCAGGGAATTTTCGGGTGATAATAATCAAACAAAGAGATACATATATTTTTTATAATAAAGATCATTTTAGAGGAAAAATATGGCACATATAGTTTTTGGAATATTGGCACAGGTAGATGCGGGAAAGACAACCCTTTCCGAGAGTTTGCTTTTTTCGGCAGGGGCTATTAAAAAAGCCGGACGGGTGGATAAAAAGGATGCTTTTTTAGATAATTATGAGCTTGAAAGGGAGCGTGGTATCACTATTTTTTCTAAGCAGGCAGAATTCTTGGCTTATGACAAAAATTTTACACTTTTAGATACTCCGGGGCATGTGGATTTTTCGGTGGAAATGGAAAGGGTTCTTTCTGTACTTGATGCGGCTATCCTGGTTATAAGTGCCTCTGCCGGAGTTCAATCACAGGTATCTGTGATTTGGAAGCTGCTTAAACATTATTCCGTACCCACATATATTTTTGTAAATAAAATGGATCAGCCGGGAGCTTCAAAGGATAATATACTAAAAGAGCTGAAAGAAAAACTGGATTCAAACATAATCGGTTATACACACAGCGCTTCGATAGAATATAATACCTTTCTTGAAGAAGTGTCTCTTTGCGATGAAACCGTGCTTGAAAGCTATATGGTAGAAGGTGAAATAAGCCTGTCGGAAATACAGAAGCTGATACAGAAGCGTAAATTTTTCCCGGTATTTTTTGGTTCAGCCCTTAAAAATGAAGGAGTAGAGGAATTTCTTGAAAATTTTGCTGCGCTTACTGTATGCCCTGTATACGAAACTGAATTTGCGGCAAGAGTTTTTAAAATAGCAAGAGATACGGCAGGCAACCGTCTTACCTATATGAAGCTTATGGGAGGAAGTCTGTCTGTCAGAGAAATGATAGGAGACGAAAAGGTCACCGGTATCAGGATATATTCAGGTGAGAAATTTGAAAACAGGGATACGGTAAAGGCGGGAGAAGTCTGTGCTATAACAGGGCTTAAGAATACAAAGGCAGGAGAAGGACTTGGAAGCCTTGCAGGGACCAGGATAGGAAGTGTACTAAGACAGGTTATGAGCTATAGGGTGGAGCTGCCTGAGAATGAGCCTGTTCATGTATTTTTACCTAAGATTAAGGAGATTTCAGAGGAAATACCTGAACTTTCGGTAAAATATTCAGAAGATAAAAAGGAAATTAATATCTCTCTTATGGGAGAGGTTCAGACAGAGGTACTTAAGCATTTAATAAAAGAAAGATACAATGTAGATATAAATTTTGGAGAAGGGCATATCCTCTATAAAGAGACAATAGCCGATACAGTCTACGGAGTGGGGCATTTTGAGCCTTTAAAGCATTATGCCGAGGTGGAGTTAAGACTTGAACCGACTGAAAAGGGAAGCGGACTGAGTTTTGCGACAGAAGTCAGTGAGGATGAGCTTGCAATTAATTATCAAAAGTTAATTTTAAGCCATTTGGAAGAAAAAGAATATAAAGGGGTATTGACAGGCTCACCTATTACAGATATGAAGATAACCTTGGTGGCGGGAAGGGCACATCTTAAGCATACAGAGGGAGGAGATTTCAGACAGGCTACCTATAGGGCGGTAAGACAGGGGCTTATGCAGGCAAGGTCGGTTTTACTGGAGCCTGTATATGATTTTAAGCTGGAAGTGCCTGAAGAAGCCATAGGCAGAGCTATGATGGATATGGGCAAGATGAACGGCAGCTTTGGCTCGCCTGAGAATAAACCAGGGAAAGGCTGTACTTACAGGGAAAATTCCTGTATCGGAGGTGAAAGACTATGCATTAGAACTGAGAGCTTACACAAAGGGAGAGGGACTTTTATCACTTAGTCCCTCTGATTATGAAGTCTGTCACAATGCAGAAGAAGTAATAGAAAGGTTCCGGTATTATCCTGAAGCAGACATAGAAAACATGGCAGATTCAGTATTTTGCTCGCATGGTGCAGGTTTTGTTGTACCTTGGGACGAGGTAATAAATTACATGCATCTTCCGTATTTTGGAAAAGCTGATGAGGAAGAAAGTGAAGAAGAGGCATTTTTAAGATATGCAAACAGGGCAGAAAGGCAGGTAGGAAGTGAAAGGGGAGAAATATTTTTAGGAACTGATGAGATAGACAGTATAATAAATTCTGCTGTCTCCTCCAATAAGAAAAAAGAAGCTGAAACTACAAGAAACCGTTGGAAAAATAGAGGAAAATCGGAGACAGAAGTAGTAGTAAGCACCGTAACCTCTAAGATAAGAAGCAGTATCGGTAAAAATGATTATCTTTTGGTGGATGGTTATAATATAGTCTTTGCATGGGAGGAGTTAAAGGAACTTGCGGCTATAAATATAGACAGTGCCAGAGATAAATTGATAGAGAAACTGGCTAATTATCAGGGCTATAAAGGCTGTAAGCTGATACTGGTGTTTGATGCCTATAAGGTACGTGGAGGCAAGGAAAATATTATAAAACAGGGGGATATGTGGATTGTATATACCAAGGAGGCTGAAACAGCAGATCAGTATATAGCTAAAACCAGCTTAGAGCTTACCAAGGAAGGCATGGTAAGGGTGGCAACTTCAGATGCACTGGTTCAAATGATAATATTTGGCAGCGGTGCGGCCAGAATTTCAGCAAGAGAGCTTGAAGCTGAAGTGAAATATGTGGAGGAACTTATAGAAGAAAAACTGAATAAGATGTAAATATTTCAAAGCTTCCTTGAATTAGAAATGTAAAAATAGTATAATAGCGTGGGTTAAATTTTGTAATCAAGAGAGGTTTATAATGCGTTTTAAATATAGAAAGCTGATAATAACAGCAAGTTGCTCGGCTATGCTTCTTGGAATGGTTATATTTTCAACAAAAAATTCTCTGGACATGAGGGCTGCCAGTACGCCTGATGCTACATCTGTTAAGACTACCTCTGTAGTAACAGATAATTCTACAAGTACAGTAAAAGATGAAAAGGTTACGTCAGAACTGCAAACAACTGTAGATACTGCATCTGAAGATGCAGTAAAAAGCACAGACAATGCTAAAGGAGTAAGTATTTGATGAAAAATGCCTATCCGGAGGTTAATAAGCTGATATCAGAGTACTACAAAGCAAGGCTTAAAGTAGATAAGGACAAAATAGGTAAACTGGTTGATAATGTATACTATGCAGGCATTGAGGAATTGCCTCAGATGATGAAAAATTTTGAAGACATAAAACTAGTAGACTGCTACACTATAGACGGACCGGAAGATAAGGCTACGATGGTATATGCAAGTACTGAAACTAAGATTAAAGGTATAGATACACCTGCTTCCGGAGTAGATGGTTTCTATGTGAAACCGGATGCTAATGGAGATTTGAAGATAATTTTATCTCCTGTAACAAACGAGGTTCAGAAGATTATTGATGAAGATACCAAGAGAGAAGATGTGGTGGCCCTCCTTTCAGATGTAAATACCAAGCTTGCACATGAAATAAAGAGTGATAAAAAACTTTCAGATTTTTTTGATAAACTTAAAAATAGACAGGCAGGAAGTGATGAGAATATAGAAATATCCGAAAGTAAAGACAATAAAAATAAAAATCCGATAAAGTTACTGTATCAAAAAAAGTCTAAGAAGAAAAAAATAGCAAAAAAATAAGAAAAAAACAAGTAACTGAGAAAAATAAGTACAGGTGATTATGGAAGCAGTAAGAATAAATAAATATTTAAGTGAAGCAGGAGTCTGCTCCAGACGTGGGGCAGACAGGCTTATAGAAGAGGGCAGGGTATCTGTAAACGGAACCCTTGCCTTTTTAGGTTCGGTGGTGAATAAGGAAGACGAGGTAAGGGTTGATGGCAATCTTGTAAAAGCGGTTACTAAAAAAGTGCTTATAGCCTTTAATAAGCCAAGAGGGATAGTATGTACAACAGCTGATCCTAAGTCAAAAGATGTGAATATAATAGAATATATAAATTATCCTGAGAGAATTTTCCCAGTGGGCAGACTTGACAAGGACTCAGAAGGACTTATTCTGCTAAGTAATGATGGAGATTTGTCTAACAAAATAATGAAGGCAAGGAATTTCCATGAAAAAGAGTATGAGGTTGAGGTAGACAAGCCTTTTGATGATGAATTTCTTAAGAGAATGTCTGAGGGTGTGCCTATATTAGATACAGTAACCAGAAAATGTACGTTAAAGCGTACAGGGAAAACTTCGTTTAATATTATTCTTACTCAGGGGCTAAACAGGCAGATTAGAAGAATGTGTGAGTACTTTGGATACAAGGTGGTAAGGCTTAGAAGAATAAGAATAATAAATATAAAGCTTGGAAATCTAAAGTCGGGTACTTATAGGAATATAACAGATAAAGAGTATGCAGAACTTACAAAGGGATTGAGGTAGATATGGATATAAATTCAAAGAAGCAGAGGATGAAGGAGCTTATAGATGTACTTGATAAGGCAGCCAAGGCTTATTATGCTGAAAGTACTGAGATTATGAGCAATACAGAATACGATAAGCTCTATGACGAACTTGAAGCACTTGAAAATGAAACAGGAATAGTGCTTGCAGGAAGCCTTACTAAAAAGGTTGGCTATGAGGTATTAAGTTCGCTTCCTAAAAAAGCCCATAAGGAGCCACGACTTTCGCTTAGTAAAACTAAGGATGTTGGAGAGCTTGCTTCATTTTTAGGTGATAAAGAGGGAATACTTATGTGGAAGCTTGATGGGCTTACCATTGTACTGACCTATGAAAATGGAGAACTTGTCGAAGCATTGACTCGCGGAAATGGTGAAATAGGTGAGGTTGTTACTGAAAATGCGAGATTTTTTGAAAATATCCCTCTGGTAATTCCATATAAAGGAAGTCTGATGGTGCGTGGAGAGGCTATAATAAAATACTCTGATTTTAACAGGATAAATGATGAAATTACTGATGTAGCAGAGAAATATAAGAATCCGAGAAATCTTTGCAGCGGTTCTGTAAGACAGCTTTCTACAGAGATTACGGCCAAAAGAAATGTAAATTTCATAGTGTATGAGGATTTAGAGGGTGGAGAAAAATTTAAGACCAGAGAAGAAGAATTAAACTACCTTGAAAGCCTTGGATTTACGGTGGTTGACCATCCTTTAGTAAACAGGGATAATCTTGAAAATGAAGTAAGAGAATATGAAAACAGAATAAAATCATCCGACCTTCCATCAGACGGACTTGTACTCCAGTTTAACGATATAGCTTATGGCAACAGTCTTGGCAGGACTTCTAAATTTCCGCGCCATTCCATAGCTTTTAAGTGGAAAGACGAAACAGCGGAAACTACCCTGCGAGAAATAGAATGGTCAGCTTCAAGGACAGGACTTATCAATCCTGTAGCAATTTTTGATGCTGTAGAGCTTGAGGGAACAACTGTTACAAGAGCCAGTGTTCACAATGTGAGTATAATGAGAAGCCTGAAGCTTGGAGTGGGAGACAGAATAAAGGTCTATAAGGCAAATATGATAATTCCGCAGATACTTGAAAATCTTACCAAAAGTAATGCAGAGCAGGTTCCGGATTCCTGTCCTGTATGTGGAGGTAAAACTGAACTTAAAGATGAGGAAGGGGTACAGACACTTTACTGTACCAATCCTTATTGTATGGCTAAGAGAATTAAGCTTCTTACACATTTTGTAAGCAGGGATGCAATGAATATCGCAGGGCTTTCAGAAATGACTTTGGAAAAATTTGTGGGCGAAAATATGATACATGAACTTAGTGATGTATTTAAACTTGCAAATCATAAAGAAAAAATAATTACATTGGAAGGCTTTGGAGAGAGGTCATATAACAATCTGATAGAAAGCCTTGATAAGGCAAGGGAAACTACGGCAGTCAGGGTGCTGTACAGCTTGGGAATAGCAAATATCGGACTTGCAACAGCGAAACTTGTTTGTAGATATTTTAACAATGACTTTGATAAGATTATAAAGGCTAAAGAAGAGGAGCTTACGCAGATAGATGGCATAGGCGAGGTTATGGCAAAAGTCTTTGCAGAATACTTTAACAAGGATGAAAATCTTAAAACTCTGGAGCATTTACTGGCTGAAGTACATATTGAGAAAAGTGCTGAAAATGACCAAAAAACGGAGGGTGATGATGAAGGAAAGAATGCTATAGCAGATGTAACTTTTGTAATTACAGGTGATGTGGAGAAGTTTAAGAACCGCAGAGAGCTTTCAGAATTTATAGAGAGCAAGGGAGGCAAGGTAACAGGCTCTGTTACCGGAAAAACAAATTATCTGATAAATAATGATGTAACCTCTAATTCGGGAAAGAATAAAAAAGCTAAGGAGCTTGGGGTTAAAATAATAAGTGAGACTGAATTTTTGGAACTTGTAGGAGGTAATAATGCCAATTAAGGTAAAAAATAATTTTCCGGCTAAAAAAATACTGGAAGATGAAAACATATTTATAATGGACGAGAATAGAGCTATGACACAGGATATCCGTCCGCTTGAAATACTTATCCTTAATCTAATGCCGCTTAAAGAAGATACGGAAGTACAACTTATGAGAGCTCTTTCCAATACTCCTCTTCAGGTAAATATTACATTTTTAACAACTGAAACTTATATAGGTAAAAATACACCGACAAGCCATTTGAATGAATTCTACCTTACATTTTCTGAGATTGAAAAGAAAAAATATGATGGACTTATAATTACAGGTGCTCCGGTAGAAACATTAAAATACGAAGAAGTTGCTTATTGGAAAGAACTTTGTGAGATTATGAACTGGGCTAAAACTCATGTAACCTCTACCTTGCATCTGTGCTGGGCAGCCATGGCAGGAATGTACCATTATTATGGGGTGGATAAGTATCAGTTTGAGGAAAAGCTATTTGGGATATATCCACATAAGGTATACAACAAAAGAGAGCCTTTAATAAGGGGATTTGATGATTATTTTTATGCACCTCATTCCAGACATACGGGCGTTAGGAGAGAGGATATTGCAAATAACGAAGATTTAATTATACTCGCGGAATCAGAGGATGCTGGAGTGTTTCTTTTTATGACGAAAGACGGAAGCAGGATATTTGTAATGGGGCATCCTGAATATGACAGAGTTACACTCGATACTGAGTATAAAAGGGATAAGGGCAAGGGCTTGCCTATAGAAATTCCTAATAATTATTATCCTGAAAATAATCCTGAGAACAGACCGACTCTTTCTTGGAGAGCACATGCAAATACTCTTTACACGAATTGGGTAAATTATTATATTTATCAGAACACACCTTATGATTTTTACATCATAATTAAAAATGACTGCAAATAACTGTATATAACAGTTGATTTTGCAGTCATTTTTATTAATCTGATTCAAATTATTAGCAATATGGTTTAACCGGTATAATATAGGCTAAGCCGTTTTTTGGTCTGTAGCTATATTATTTTTCAGCCTCAGAGCCGGTATTGATTCTTTGCATTATCATTTCATAGCCATCATTTCCGTAAGTAAGGGAGCGGTTAACCCTGCTTATAGTAGCAGTAGAGGCTCCTGTGGATTCTGCAATTTCGATATAGGTTTTACCCTCTGTGAGCATCTTGGCAACCATAAGCCGCTGTGAAATGGTAAAGAGTTCGTTTATAGTGCAGACATCTTCAAAAAAATTGTAACATTCTTCCCTGCTTTTCAGAGTGAGGACTGCATCGAAGAAATAGTCCATTGCGGGTGTTTTTAGTTTGTCTTTCATTTTTAATCTCCGGATTTACTTAAATTATTTTGCAATATAAGGATATTTTAACACTTTACAATAGCAAAGTAAAGAGCTAATAATTTATCCTGAATATTGCCTGAACCTGATAATTATGGCATAATGGTAGCTGAATAACGGCTTATTCTAATATCAGATGATGATAAAAGAAGGATAATAGATACAGAAAAATTTACTACAGAGCTAAGTGAGGCAGGAGTGATAAAATGGAGAAGCTACAACTAAGTCTAATACAAAAATGGGATATAAGTGACCAATATACCTTTGTGCATAGCGCTGGAATACTTAATGATGGAAGGGCTTTGATTTTTACAAGAGAGGCAGAAGCTTCGGATAAGTATTGTGTTATTATATTTTCGTTTTCAGAAGTAAAGAAAATAGCTGCCTGTGATTGTTCTGACTCAGGAAGAAATTATCCTGTGTTTTTTATGTGTGGTGAAGGGTTTGGAATTATAAAAGACGGAAAACAGATTGAATATTACAAAGGTGATTTTTCTGTACCGGAAATCATACCTATAAAAAACGGTTCTTTAATTTTGGGACAAGTTGTACCGGAAAAAGCCCAACAAAGATGTTTTCAGGTTATATCAGACAGCTCTCTTATTCCAGTTTGTTTTGAAAATAAAATTTATTATGGCTTAGCAAGGTGTTTTGGACTTTTAGACATTGATTTTGAGGTAAAATCGGCTAAGTGGAAATCTTTTTTGGAAATAGATAAAAAAGCATTTGTAAATCATGATGATAGTAATGATGGAATGCCTAAAATTGACAGCTTGAAGATATTAAATAATGAAATTTATGCCTTTACCTCAGGGGAAAGTACAACATCTGTTAATAAGTGGGGCATGGATTACTATGCTCTTGCTAAAATCTCTGATAAGGGAAAGGTAATGGAAAAGCTCATTGAGTCGGATAACTTGAAAGCATCAGGTAAAAAAGGTGGTGTGAACGGAACATTTACAAATTCTGAATATGTAATAATGACGCCTCTTTTTAAGAATGATGATTGGAAGGGAAAACAGAAGGTTTTTTCGCTTAGTAAGAGTGAATATTTTGATATTGGCTTTCCTAAAGGAATGGCAAAGCATAAATTGCATAATATAAGTGAAAATCTTTGTCTGACATCTCTTTATGACAGAGGGCTAAGAGAAATTGCGGTTTGCAAAATAGAAACAGTTGATTAAAGAGTAATTTAAGGAGAAAACATTGAAAAAAGGTGAAATCGCAGAGGGAATAATCAGTTATGTGGATTTTCCGGATAAGGGAATAATAATCCTCGGAGATGATGAGAGAAAGGTTGTACTTAAGGGAGGAATAACAGGTCAGAAAGTAAGATACAGAATTCAGAAAAGAAGAAATGACAGGTATGAAGCCTGTATAGAAGAAGTGATAGAAAAAGCACCTGTAGAAACCAGAGAGCCTGTCTGTAAGAATTACGGACTTTGTGGAGGCTGCTCTTACCATACCCTGCCTTATGAAGAACAGCTTAAATTAAAAAGCGCTCAGGTAAAGAAGATGCTTGACAGAGTTATAACTACTGATTATGAATATGAAGAAATACTTGGAAGTCCTACTGAGTGGGAAACCAGAAATAAGATGGAGTACGCTTTCGGTGACAGTTACAAGGGTGGACCAATGTCGCTTGGACTTCATAAACGAGGACATTTCCACGATATTTTATACACCGATGATTGCAAGATAGTAAATGATGATTTTAACAAGGTGCTAAGATGTGTCTTCGAGCATTTTAACGAAGCAGAAATCTCATTTTACAATAAGGCAATGCACAGGGGCTATCTCAGACATTTGCTTGTAAGAAGGGCGGCTAAGACAGGAGAAATTCTTGTAGCACTTGAGACTTCATCTGACTTTATAACAAAGTCCGAAAAGACTGCTATGGAAATGGACAGTCTTAAGGAGTTTTTGGCTTCACCAAATGCAGTGTATGATAAAGATAAAGAGCAGAGTCAGGCAGAAAAGAACATTTTAACTGAAATGGTGGAAAAGCTAAGGAAAGTCAGTTTAGAGGGTGAAATAGTCGGTATTATCCATCTTATAAATAATGAGGTTTCTGATGATGTGAAGGCTGAAAGGCAGGAAATTCTCTTTGGAAGAGATTATATAAATGAGGAGCTGCTTGGACTTAAATTTAAAATTACTACATTTTCATTTTTCCAGACTAATTCTCTAGGTGCTGAGGTGCTTTACAGCAAGGTTAGAGAGTATGTGGGGAATAATGAGGGAAATGTAGTCTATGACCTTTACAGCGGAACCGGTACGATAGGGCAGATAATTTCCCCTGTGGCTAAGAAGGTAATAGGTATAGAGATAGTGGAAGAGGCTGTAGTTGCCGCCAATGAAAATGCCAAATTAAACGGACTTACCAATACTGAGTTTTTGGCAGGAGATGTATTTAAGGTGCTTGATGAAGTAAAGGAAAAGCCTGATTTCATCATTCTTGATCCACCGAGAGACGGTGTTTCTCCTAAGGCACTTAAAAGGGTGTTATCCTATGGGGTGAGGGATATAGTTTATATTGCCTGCAAGCCTACCAGCCTTGTAAGGGATATAACTGAGTTTGAGACGGCAGGATACAGGGTGAAGAAGATCTGTCTCTGTGATATGTTCCCGGAGACGTTGCATGTGGAGACGGTAGCACTATTGTCCAAACTTGATGTCGACAAACATATAGATGTTGAAATTAAGCTTGATGAGCTTGATTTGACAAGTGCTGAAAGTAAAGCGACTTATGCACAAATCAAGGAATATATATTGGAAAAATTTGATTTAAAGGTTTCGACACTCTATATTGCACAGATTAAAAAGAAATGTGGAATTGTACTGAGGGAGCATTATAATAAATCAAAAAAAGAGAAACAGGCTATTCCACAATGCACACTGGAAAAAGAGGAAGCTATCATGGATGCGTTAAAGCATTTTAAAATGATTTAGTAGAAATGGAGGGTATTTATGAGATGGATAATAAAAATAATCTTGTTTCCAATCAGTTTGCTGTTAAGCATTTTGACTGCCTTTCTGACATTCTTGCTTAGCGTAGGAACAGCAATCCTATATTTGCTTATGCTGATGTGTGTATTTGCTGCCATAGGCTCGTTCTTTATGCTACACAACACAAGAGCAGCAATAGAAGCACTTATCATTGGATTTTTGTTAAGTCCTTACGGAATACCGATGATTGGAGCGGCAATAATAGCTTTTATACAGGGAATCAATGAAACGATAAAATCAATATAAAAAATTTCATAAAAATGGTTACCAAGGGCGATAGATAAAAACTATCGTCTTTTTTAGTGAAAAATATCATGGAAAGGAGAGCTTTTAGATGAGTATGTATTTATTTGATGAACAGCCTATCATTGCAAATAAGACATTGGCAAGAGAAATAGGATTAAACGAAGCTCTTATCTTGCAACAAATCAACTACTGGATAGAAATCAATAAGAAATCCGGCAACAACTACTATGACGGAAGATACTGGACATATAACTCCATAAGGGCATGGCAGGAAAATGACTTTGACTATATGAGTTTCGATACTGTAAAAAGAACCTTTGCGAAGTTGGAAAAGGCAGGTTTTCTACTCGTAGGAAACTACAATAAAGATCCAAGAGATAAAACAAAATGGTACACCATAAATACTGAAAAACTGGAGGAACTTTATGCTGAAATTGAGAACAAAAAGAAAAAAGAAGAATTACAAGCCTTAGAAAAAGCTATGCCTAATGCATTAGGGCAAAATGCACCAATGGAAAAGTGCAAAATCCACCAATGCACAAGTGCAGATTGCACCAATGCAACAGAGCAAAATCCACCAATGCAATGTGGCAATATGCCCCAACCATTACCAGAGATTACTACAAATAATTCATCAGAGAATACTTCATATATTTCATCAGATACTTCCTCCCATCTGCCCATCATGGCTGCCGGACATTTCAGAGAAAGGACGGAGGGAGAGAAGGAAATAAAAAACAAAAACATATATCAATGCTGTTTAGATGAATTAAGGACACAGGTAGGATATTATGAACATCTTGAATTAGGCAATAAGTTTATAGCGGGTGATTTTGATGAAATTGTAAAGATACTTGCAGATGTAATGGTGCTTGATGATAAAGAGCCTGTTACAATCAACCAAACAAGGCTGCCGGCACAGATAGTAAAAGAAAGATACAGGAAACTTAATTCCGAGCATTTGGAGTATTTAGTAAATGCAATAAAAGAAAATGAATACAAGATAAGAAATATAAGGGCATTTGTCCTGACAGCGGCATATAACGCTCCAAGCGAAATAGACGCACATTACTCTGCACTGGTAAGCTACGATATGAGAGGAGGATACTGAATGTGATTAATGAAGAAATTGCAAGAAAGACACTGAATATGGAAGTTAAGGCGGTGAAAGTAACTGCAAAGCTGCTTTTAAGACTGCTAAAAAAACTGATAAAAGAAGCGGAGAAACTTGGCGGACTTGAAAAGCTCGTGAGCAGAAACGGAAACGAAGTAAAGCTGAAAGATATGGTAAAAAAAGGACAGCTTGAAGAAATTCCTGTTGAAGAAACGGAGCTGAAGGAACTGAAAAAAGAGCTTAATCGGTACGGAGTAAAGTTTTCAGTGATGAAAGACAAAGAAACAGGAAAAAACTCTGTATTTTTCCAAGCTAAAGACATGAAGGTAATGGATAAAGCATTTAAACATGCTCTTTCAGTATCAGAGAAAAAAGCGGAAAGGAAAGAATCCATTCACAAAAACATTGAAAAGTTTAAGGAGATGACAAAAAATACTGTTTCTAAGGATAAAGTTAAGGACAAACAAAAGGAGCAGAGCCTATGACAGACAAAATATTAAAAGACATCAAAGGCTTATTTAAGGTGCAGGATAAGGCAAAGTTTGTTAAGCAAAACATACCCTATCTTGCATTTTTCTATGTTGGAAATATCTTTTCACACCATGTAAGGGCTTATACAGGCGGCGATATAATAGACAAAATCTTTCAGGGAATATTGGAGCTTAATACAATGAGTTTTCTTCCGAGTATTCATATAATGGATATACTTTCAGGGATATTAGTAGCAGTCCTGATTAAATTTATTGTCTATACCAAAGGTAAAAATGCCAAAAAGTTCAGACAGGGGAAAGAGTATGGTTCGGCGAGATGGGGAAATAAAAAAGATATTGAGCCATATATGGACGAGAGTTTTCAAAACAATATCCTGTTTACACAAACAGAACGGTTAACAATGAATGGCAGACCTGCTAATCCGAAGTATGCAAGAAATAAGAATGTTTTGGTAATAGGAGGATCAGGAAGCGGAAAAACCCGATTTTATGTCAAGCCGAACTTAATGCAAATGCACAGCAGTTATTGTGTAACCGATCCGAAAGGAACAATAGTCCTTGAGTGTGGAAAAATGCTTGAAGATAACGGCTATGAGATAAAAATATTAAATACCATCAATTTCAAAAAGAGCATGAAATATAATCCCTTTGCCTATATTCGTTCTGAGAAAGATATATTGAAACTGGTGCAGACAATCATCGCTAACACAAAAGGAGAGGGAGAAAAGGCAGGTGAGGATTTTTGGGTGAAAGCTGAAAAACTCTACTATACAGCACTTATCGGATATATCTTCTATGAAGCCCCAAAGGAAGAAAAGAACTTTGCAACTCTGCTTGATATGATAGACGCTTCGGAAGTCAGGGAAGATGATGAAACCTATATGAATCCCATTGATAGGCTTTTTGAAGCTCTTGAAAAGAAAGAGCCTACACATTTTGCAGTTAAGCAATATAAAAAATATAAATTAGCCGCCGGAAAAACAGCGAAGTCTATATTAATTTCTTGTGGTGCAAGGCTTGCTCCCTTTGACATTCAGGAACTAAGGGAGCTTATGAAAGAGGATGAACTGGAGCTTGATACATTAGGGGATAGAAAGACCGCCCTATTTGTTATCATCTCGGATACCGATGATACATTTAACTTTGTAGTTTCGATTATGTACTCTCAGCTATTTAATCTTTTATGTGATAAAGCCGATGATGTATATGGTGGCAGATTACCTGTTCATGTAAGATGCCTTTTAGATGAGTTTGCAAACATCGGCTTAATTCCCAAGTTTGAGAAGTTAATCGCTACCATCAGAAGTAGAGAGATTTCAGCAAGTATCATTTTACAGGCTGGGTCTCAGCTAAAAGCGATATACAAGGATAATGCAGATACCATTGTAGGCAACTGTGATAGTACTCTATTTCTTGGTGGTAAAGAAAAGACTACATTAAAAGAGCTTTCCGAAACACTTGGAAAAGAAACCATAGACCTGTATAACACATCAGAAACAAGAAGCAATCAAAAGTCTTTCGGGCTTAACTATCAAAAGACAGGTAAGGAACTGATGAGTCAAGATGAGATTACTGTAATGGACGGCAGCAAATGTATTTTTCAGCTTAGAGGTGTTCGCCCTTTCTTATCGGATAAATACGACATTACCAAGCATAAGAATTATAAGTTCCTTGAAGACTATGACAAAAAGAACCTGTTTGATATAGAAAGCTATATGAAAAGGCGTGGCAAAGCAAAACTGAATAAAAATACAATTATTACAAGAGTATAGGAAAAAATCGGGACTGTTTGAAATAATCATTATTCGGTATAATGATAAACAAAAGAAGATAGGAGGGATTCTTTATTGAATGACAAAGAACTGATAGGAAAAGTCCACTCATCTATGTATCACCAGTTAAAAAAACGGGGATATGCGACAGCAGTAGATGTGCTTATGGATTTGGAAATACTTTCAAAGGTTAATTATGAGCTTTGGAGAAACGGACAAGTTCCATATTTGGAAAAAGTATGCAATATCAATCTTAAAAAGCTGTCCACAATTCTACATGAGATGAGAGTCTATGCAAAAAAAGGGAATTTGAAGCCATCGTTTTGTGTGTATAAAAGATGGGCGGTTAAGAAAAAGAACGGACAAGGGAAAAAGCCGGTTATCAAACTACGGTTTAGTAAAAGCGGTTCTGAAGATACTGAAAAATTGGTATGCCACTCATTTTTGTAGATACGAAAATAATAGAGAAGATGAAAGAAGAAAAAAACAAGTAAAATAATAGCGATGATAAGCAGTAAGTCTAAAAAAATAGATTTGCTGCTTTTTCATTCTCAAAAAAATCAGGGAGGTAAAATGATTAGGATAAGAGCCCAACTTAATAAAAAAATACAATGTAATATATCTAAAGTTATCAGCGATTGGAAAAGAAAAAACTCCGATCGCTTTTTTTTATTGAGAGAAAAAGGAGAAATCAAAAAAATATGAAGCATGAAATGATAAACATCAATGCCAATCTTGTAGATGAGCCGGTATTCAGTTCATTTGAAAAAGACGGAGAAGAAATAGTGGTGGCAAACTTCACTCTTGTAAAAAAGTACGGCAAAGGCAAGGAATATATAAACTGTGCAGCTTACGGAGAGAAAACAGAAGTGGCAAAAAGCCTTTGAAAAAAAGGTGATTTAATTCATATCTTTGGATATTTCAAAGAGCGTGAAAAAGACGGAAAGACTTACAAAAACTTTGTAGTAAACTCATACAACAAAATTGAAAAGAAAGAAAATAAGGAGGAAGAATAAAATGGAGTTTTTTACGCAGGCGGTAAATGTATTAAAAATTTTGGTTATGGCAGTAGGAGCAGGACTTGGAGCATGGGGTGTTATTAACCTGATGGAAGGTTATGGCTCGGATAATCCCGGAGCAAAATCACAGGGAATAAAGCAACTTATGGCAGGGGGAGGCATTGTCCTTATCGGATTCAAACTGATTCCGCTTCTTGCAAATCTTTTGAAGTAAGGAGAGGCTTATGTTTGGTATTTTCGATAAGATAGAAGAATTTTTCAGGGAGTTTCTGCTCGGAGGTATCAAGGCAAACTTAGAGTCCATGTTTCTTGACATCAACAGTCAGGTCGGAAATATTGCCGCAGATGTAGGGGAAACGCCTATGAGGTGGAACGGAGAAGTATTTAACTTTATCAAGAGCATTAACGACTCTGTTATAATCCCCATAGCGGGGCTAATCATTACGGCAGTCCTCTGTATTGAGCTTATCAACATGGTAATGCAGAAGAACAACATGCATGATACGGACACTTTTGAGTTTTTCAAATACATCATCAAGATGTGGATTGCGGTGTGGCTGGCTTCCCATGCCTTTGAGTTTTCAATGGCAGTTTTTGATGTGGCACAGAATATGGTAAACAAGGCGGCAGGGGTGATAAACACCTCTGCTGTCGTTTCAGCTGACCAGATTGTTCAGATGGTAGATGCCCTGAAGGATAAAGAGCTTGGCGAGCTTTTAATGATTTTGTTTGAAACCTCGCTTGTAAAAATTGCGATACAGGGAATATCCGTAGTAGTTATGCTCGTAGTTTACGGAAGAATGTTTGAAATCTATGTATATTCATCGGTTTCAGCCATTCCTTTTGCAACTATGGGAAACAGGGAATGGGGACAGATAGGAGCAAACTACATTAAAGGACTGTTTGCTTTAGGGCTTCAGGGACTGATTCTGATGGTTTGCTTTGGAATTTATGCAGTATTGGTTAAGACAATAAATATAAGCGACATACACACAAGCATATTTAAGGTACTCGGATACGCCATATTGTTAGGGCTGATGATGTTAAAGAGCGGAACACTTGCAAAAAGCATATTAAATTCGCATTAAGGAGGAGGAAATGAGAACAGAAAACAAAGGAAATCTGTTATCTGCTGTGGAAGCTTTTCTCACAGGAGTGGCAGTAGCTATAACAGTGCTAAACATAAGAAAAATAAGCAGGCTGGAAGAAAAAATACACATTGCTAAAAGAGATAGCCGGTCGATTTTGATGTTTCAAAATGAGAAAAATCGTGAAATGGAAAGAGAGCTTGAAGAAGTAAGGGATGAGGTTTCAAGCGTATATGAGCATATAGAAGAATGCTTAAAGCTAAAGGAAGATGGGAGGTAGCTTATGGCGTATGTACCGATTCCAAAAGACTTAAAGAGGGTTAAGACAAAGGTTGCTTTCAATCTAACCAAAAGACAACTCATAGGCTTTAGCATTGCAGGGTTTATCGGAATACCTGTCTATTTATTTATGAGAAAGTATGTACCCAACGATATAGCAGTTATATTTCTTATTATATCAACGCTACCTATATTTTTTGCAACCTTATTTGAAAAGGACGGGCTGAGCTTTGAGAAATATTTTAAGTATATCTGCATGCACAAGTTTTATCAGCCGGGGAAGCGTGTAAGAAAGGAGGTTTACCTTGAAAGACAAAAGAAAATTTCAGCAGATAAAGTTAGAAAGAAACAAAAAGGCATTAAAAAGTGGGAAACAGGATTTAAAACAAGATAAAACAAAGATGAAAAAAGATAAAGGCGGATTTTTAAGCCTTATCTTAAAGAGAGAGCCTAAACGCTATACAGTTGAAGATACCATTCCCTATCTGAGAATGTTAAAAAGTGGGATATGCCAAATAGATGAAAGGCATTTTAACAAGAGTATTGCTTTTGAGGATATAAACTATCAGCTTGCTTTGGAAGAAGATAGGGACTTGATTTTTAACCAGTTTGCAAATTTCTTAAATTCCTTTGATCCAAGTGTCGGAATTGAGCTTTCTTATATTAATCAGCTTGGAAGAAACGAAGAAATGCAGTCGGCTATTCAGATACCTGATAAACAGGACGGATTTGACGATATACGCCTTGAATTTCGGGAAATGCTTAAAAGTCAGATTGTAAAGGGAAATAACGGACTGAAAAAATCAAAGTATGTAACATTTTCAGTAGAAGCGGACAATATGGAGCAGGCTATCTCAAAACTTGAAAGACTGGAGATAGATATATTATCCAACCTTAAAAATATGGGAGTGAGGGCGGAAAGTCTTACCGGCGAAGAAAGGCTGAAGATACTTCACGATATGCTAAATCCAAGTAAAACCTTTGAATTTTCCTATAAAAACTTAAAGAAAAAGGAAAGCACAAAGACATACATTACACCCGATGAATTTAACTTTATGCCGAGCAAATATTTTAAGTTTGGTAAATTTATCGGAGCTACAAGCTATTTCCAAATCCTTGCAAGTGAGCTTTCAGACCGTATGCTTTCAGAGTTTTTAGACATTGATGATAACATCAACATTTCTTTTCATATAAGGGCTATTGAGCAGACGGAAGCCATTAAGATGGTCAAAAGAAAAAATACTGATATTGATAAGATGAGGATTGAGGAAAATAAAAAGGCGGTAAGGTCGGGCTATGATATGGACATCTTGCCCAGTGATTTAATCACCTATGGGGAAGATGTAAAGAGCCTTTTAAAAGACTTGCAGACAAGAGATGAGAGAATGTTTGTCGTAACCATTGTCTTTATGAATTTTGCAAGGACAGTGCAAAAACTTGAAAACAGTATTGCTCAGATAAGCTCCATTGCAAATAAGCATAACTGTAAGATTAAAGGCTTGACCATGCACAGGAACAGGGACTTGTAAGCGTGCTTCCTCTTGGCGTAAATAAACTGGAGATTAACAGAGGCTTAACTTCATCTTCAACCGCAGTCTTTATGCCCTTTACCACAGAGGAGCTTTTTATCAATTCAAGTAACAGTCTGTACTACGGATTAAATGCTCTCAGCCATAACCTTATTATGGCAGACAGGAAGAAACTTAAAAACCCGAACGGCTTAATCCTTGGAACACCGGGAAGTGGTAAGTCCTTTAGTGCTAAAAGAGAAATGGCAAATGCCATTCTTGTAACAGATGATGATGTAATTATTTGTGATCCTGAAGGAGAATACGGAAACCTTGTAAGGCAGTTTGACGGAGAAGTAATAAAGGTGAGCAGCAAGTCAAAGGATTATCTTAATCCCCTTGACATAAATATGAACTATGGAGATGGGGACGCACCCTTAAAAGATAAGGCAAATTTTATTATGTCCATGCTTGAACTTGTAGTTGGCGGTAGCGGTCTTACGGCGGAGGAAAAATCCGTTATAGACAGATGTTTGCCGAGAATTTATGAAAAGTATTTTGAAAATCCTACGCTTGACAATATGCCCATACTGGGGGATTTATACGATATGCTTAAAAATCAGGAAGAAAAGGTCGGAAAAAAACTTGCAACGGAAATGGAAATATATGTATCAGGCTCTTTAAATGTCTTTAACCACAGGTCAAATGTGGATTTAAATAAAAAACTGCTTTGCTTTGACATAAAGGAGCTTGGAAGCCAGCTTAAAAAGATAGGTATGCTTGTAATTCAGGATCAGGTTTGGAACAAGGTATCCCTAAACAGAGGGAATAAGGCTACAAGATACTATATAGACGAGTTTCATCTGCTTTTAAAAGATGAGCAGACGGCTTCCTACTCCGTTGAGATTTGGAAAAGATTTCGCAAATGGGGTGGCATTCCGACAGGCATCACACAGAATGTCAAAGACCTTTTGATGAGCAAGGAGATAGAAAACATCTTTGATAATACAGACTTTGTATTGATGTTAAATCAGGCAAGCGGGGACAGGGAGATACTTGCAAGAAAACTTAAAATCTCAAAACCGCAGCTTAAATATGTTACCAACTCCAATGCCGGCGAAGGACTGTTATTCTTTGGAAATACCATAGTTCCCTTATAGACAAGTTTCCGAAAGACACAATTCTCTATCAGAAGATGACGACCAAGCCTGAAGAAGTGAGGTGATAGCCTGTGGGAAAGAAATTAAAGAGATATTTTAAGGAAAGGCAGACAGTTAAGGAAGAAGCAAAAATATTGGAGAAGGAAAATGTCAGCACTAATGAAAGCAGCAGACTGAAACATGGCGATGATTATAGGGGTAAGATTATCCACGATAAAGACAGGTTTCAGGATAAGATACATGAAAAAACAAGTAAGATAAATGTCGAAAATGACCATATACAGGGTGTTTTCAAGATAAATGCAAGGTATACAAAAGGTGCTTACGAAAATCAAAATACAGCCATAAATGATAAAAGCAGATATGAAACCTATGATGATTTTATGTCAAGCAAAGATAGCAAAGGATTTAAAGAGGTTAATAATCATAGTTCATCTGCTGAAATATCGGAAAAAGATAAAAATCCTGCCTTTGATAAAAAATCAGAGCTTCAAAGAATAAAAATGGCGGGGAAAGTCAGAAATAGCTTAAATACTGATGGAAGATACAGTCAAAATGAAGAAGTCTACGATCCATTAGGCAAAGACCTTGATAATGACGGTATCATTGACAGGTATGACAATGATGTTGGGGATAGCGATTATTTTGAGTCAGCCTATGATGTGGAAGATAATCTTCATACAAGAGATAAAGTAGGTGAAAATTCTTCTAAAAGGCATAAGGCTCAGAAAAAACAGCATAAGAGGAAAAATTACTCAGATAAGCTATACACAAGAAATACAGATGATACTCCAAAGAAAGATAATGCCGAAAGTAAGGCGGAAGGCAAAAAGACAGGGAAAGAAGTTATTGAAGCTGTTAATGATAAAGAAAATAAAGACAGGCTTTCAAAGGAGCAGAAGAAAGCCCTTAAAAATAAGGCTTCAAAAGTATCTGTCCTGTCAGGATTTGCTAAAGGAAGTGAAGCTATAAGGGACTATCTCTCTCATGGCAGTGATGAAAACCAAGGCGTTGAAACAGGAGAAAAGATTGCCGATGTAAACTCAAAGCTGATTCATGGGATTAAGAATTATGCTAATAAGAAAAAGTCTAAAAAGAGCTATAACCTTAGCAAAAAAGACTACAAAATAAGAAAGCGTAAGTCCAAACTGGAGTTTCGGGAAGCCAAAGAGGAGTTAAGAAAACTGATGAGTATAAGAAAGCAGATGCCTTTAAGAAGTTTCAAAAGCGTAAGCAGATGAAATCCTCCATAAGAAAACAGAACAGGTCAAGACTTAGGGACAGGATTAAAGAGGGAGTTCTTAATACCTTAAAAAGCTCTAAAGATATGGTTATACGAAAAGCAAAGGGACTTATGGTTATTATCATAGGTCTTATTATTTTGGGAACTTTTGTCGTTCAGTTTGCAGGCACATCAATGACAGGAATGATGAACTCTGCAAGCGGAGTTCTGACAACAACCTATCTTTCCGACCAAACTGTGCTGAGTGAAATCAATCAGCAGTTTTCGGGACTGGAGGAAGGTCTGCAAGATGAAATAGATTCCGTAGAAGAAAATCACCCCGGCTATGACGAGTACATCATAGAAAAAGAGGGAGAAATCGGACATGGCACCCACGAACTTTTATCTTATATCACTTCAAGATATGGGGAAGTCAAGGATTCAAATGAAGTCCAAAGTATAATAAATGACCTTTTTAAAAAGATGTATAGCCTGTCTTACAGGGAAGAAGTTGAGATAAGGTACAGGACTGTTACCGAAACTTATACCGATGAAGATGGAAATGAGCATATTGAGAGCCATGAAGAAGCTTATGAATACAAAAAACTCATAGTTACTCTAAAGAAAAGAGAAATGGATACTGTAATCAGAGAAATATTTGCCGCATATCCGGACAATGTTACCCATTATGAAGCCCTGCTTGCAACACAGGGAAATATGGGCGATGTGTTTGGAAGCGGAAGTGGTAACTTGTCCGAGATTGTAGATAATCCCGACTTTTCAAATCCGGGGATTGCTTTTGATGATACAACTGTAAAGGCACTGTTTAACGAAGCGGAGAAGCATATAGGTAAAAGATATGTCTTTGGGGCGAACGGTCCGAATAACTTTGACTGTTCGTCCTTTGTGTGCTGGAGCTTTACCCATTCAGGCGTAAAAAATATGCCGAGAACCACAGCTTGGGGGATTTACAAAACCTACTGCAATCCTGTATCGCCAAGTGAAGCAAAGGCGGGAGATATTATCTTCTTTAAGAATACCTATAACAGCGGCTCACCCATATCCCATGTAGGCATTTATGCAGGAAACGGAATGATGATACACGCAGGCGATCCGATTCGCTTTGTCAGTATCAATACGCCTTACTGGAAGGAGCATTTTTATGGTTTCGGTCGTGTTAAATAGAAAGGACGGTAAAATGTGAAAAAAGAACTTACAGCGGTAAAAAACAAAATACAGAAGTTAAGGGATAAAAAGGCTCTGATTGATGAAGAATTGGAGCTTTTGCTTATCAGGGAGGAAGAACTTGAAAACGAGGAGATTGTTGCCATTTGCAGGAAAAATAACATTACGATTGCTGATTTAATGGCAAAGGTTAAAAAAGAACAGTCAGAGATAAAAAAGGAGAGAACAGATGAGAACAGTTATGAAAAATAAAGTTTTTACAAGGTTAATAGCAGTCTTTATTATGGCTCTTGCAGTGCTTACAGCAGCATATCCGCAGGCAGCCTATGCACAGACTGATGAAACGGAAGCGGCACAAGAAGAACTGAAAAAAGAAATAAAAAAGCCTGAAATTACAGCCATAGAAAAGAAAAAAGAAAAAGAAAAGGAAGTGCGTTACCCAAACAAGCTGAATGCCAAAGAACCGGAAAATTTAAAACAAAATGCTTCGGCTTTCAGGAAGTGAAAAACCGAACACCAATAAAGGCGTTGCTTCCGCTCCGTCAAAGTCAAGAGCAAGCGTAGTGGAAAATAAGGATAATGCCAATAAAGACTATCCGATTCACCATAACAGTGATAAAGAGTGTAAAGAAGCGGATAAATACTCCGCTGATGCAAGGCAGTTTATCACCTTTAAGACCAAAAACGGAAAGACTTTTCATCTTATTATTAATCATGATGAGCAGGGAGAAAATGTAATGCTGCTTACCGAGGTTTCAGAAGATGATCTTCTTAATATGGTGGAAGTAAAGGAAAAGCCGAAAGAAGCCATAAAGCAGGAAAGCGAGCCTGTGAAAGAAGAAGTAAAACCTGAGAAAAAAGAAGAAAAGAGTAATTCAGGAACATACATCATTCTGCTTCTTGTTATAGTAGTAGCATTAGGAGCAGGCTACTACTTTAAGATTGTGAAAAAGAAAGAGAATAAGGAGATTGAAAACCTTGAAGAAGATGATGATTTCTTTTCTGAAGCAGAAAGCGAGGAAGAAACAGGAGAAGCTGATGAAGCTGAAACAGAAACAGGCGATAGTGAAGATGAAGAATTGGAATAAGAATAATAAATAGGGTTATTCAGCAAATAATCTGATACTTGGGACAAAGCACCGGGCGAGAGAATAAAATCTTTCGCCCTATTTTAGTTAAACAGGAGGAAAACAAAAGATGAGATTAGTGATAACAGAAAAGCCGAGCGTTGCAATATCCATTGCCAAGATGATTGAAGCAAACGGCAAAAAAGACGGATATTATGAAGGAAACGGATACAGGGTTTCTTGGTGCGTGGGACACTTAATTCAGATGGCAAATCCCGACGCTTACGATGAAAAGTATGCAAAATGGAATATGGCGGACTTACCTATTATACCGAGTGAGTATCAGTATGAAGTTTCAAAAGCTACAAAAAAACAGTTTAGCATTCTTAAAAAGCTGATGAATGATAAAGAGGTAGATACTGTTATCAATGCTTGTGATGCAGGGCGTGAGGGAGAAGCCATATTTAGACTTGTATATCATCAGGCTCACTCCCAAAAGAAAATGAAACGCCTATGGATTTCATCTATGGAAGATAGTGCAATAAAAGCCGGCTTTGATAATCTAAAAGACGGAAAGGACTATGACAATCTCTTTGAATCGGCACAAGCAAGAGCCATTGCAGATTGGCTTGTCGGTATGAACATCAGCAGACTTTATTCTTGCCTTTACAAACAAAATTACTCGGTCGGCAGAGTGCAGACACCTACCCTTTCAATGATTGCAGATAGAGATAATGAAATAGCCAATTTCAAAAAAGAAAAATACTATGTGCTTGAGCTTATTCTTGATGGTTTTACACTATCTACGGATAGGATTGATAAGCTTGAAACTCTTGAGGAGTTAAAGAATGCTTTAGGAAATGAGATTGCGATAAAGAATGTGGAGAAAAAGGAAAGATTACAAAACCTGATTTACCATTTGACCTGACAACACTTCAAAGAGAGTGCAATAAATATTTCGGATACAGTGCCAAGCAGACACTTGATTATGCCCAGAGCCTTTATGAGAAAAAGTTAATTACCTATCCGAGAACGGACAGCAGACATCTTACAGCAGATATGATTACAAGCACAGTCAATAATATTTTAGGAAAAAATGACTTTGACACAGGGCGTATCAAGACAGTGTTTGATACTTCTAAGGTTACGGATCACCACGCAATTATTCCGACAATCAGCTCATTAAAAGAAGATGTTTCAGAGCTTTCTTTAAGCGAAGCAAAAGTTTACTTCCTCATAGCTGATAAATTTCACGCAAGCGTAGGCTATCCCCTTATAGAAAATACAACAAAGATTGTAGCTGTATATGAAAATCAGGGAAAAACTTATGAATTTAAGGCAAGCGGAAAAGTGCTTGTCGAGGAGGGTTTCACAAAGTATCTAAGGGAATATCAATCGAAAAAAACGGAAGATGTAGTCTTACCGGACATAAATATCGGCGATGTGTTTAAGATAAAGGATAAGAAGATTAAAGAAAAGTATACTCAAGCTCCGAAGCACTTTACGGAAGATACCCTCCTTAAAGCGATGGAGATAGCAGGAAATGAAGCCTTAGAAAAAGGTGTAGAAGTGGAAAGAAAAGGTCTTGGCACTCCTGCAACAAGGGCGGGGATTATAGAAAACCTGATTTACAAAGGTTATGTAGAAAGAGATAAGAAAAATCTAATTGCAACAGAAAAAGGAATTAGTCTTGTAACTATTGTAGCCGATAGCTTTAAGTCGGCAAAAACAACGGCACAGTGGGAAATGCAGCTTACAGAAATTGCAAAGGGCAAATCATCAAAAAAAGAATTTTTAGAGGGGATAGAAAATGAGATAAAAGAGGCCGTTCTGACATATACAAGGTAAGAGGCAACTAATTTCAGAGTGGAAAAAGTGTCTTAAAAGTGTTATAATTTCTTGTAGGAAAAGTAGGGAGAAAGGAATTGGGCATGAAAGATATATTTATGGATACTGCAAAAGTTATGGCAAAAGGACAAGTTACTATTCCGAAAAGGATAAGAGATCTTTTAGACTTACAAAATGGAGATTATATTACTTTTGTAGTTAATAAAGATAGAGTTGAAATTCTAAATTCTAAGGCTTTTTATTGAAGAAAAATATACAAAAGCAAGAAATAAATTGTAATAGATACCCACAGGAGGAACTTATGGATAAAGAAAAGAATTCTTTAAAAAATATGGGAACAAAGAAAAAAGATAATCCATTTGGAGAAATTGTTAGGATTGTAGAAAATGCAAAAGAGCGTGCATATAGAAAAGTGAATGAAGAACTGATTTTAATGTATCAAGAGGTCGGGAAATACATTAGTGAAAAAACAAAAGAGGCATCTTATGGTTCCGGTTTCGTTGAGAGTGTCGCTGAATTTTTTGAAGCGAATTATCCTGAATTAAAAGGATTTAATCGTAGAGGACTTTACAGAATGAAGCAATTCTACGAGTTATACAGTGGCGATGAAAAAGTGTCAACGCTGTTGACACTTTTGAGCTGGTCTAATCATTTGAAGATAATGTCAGGAGCGAAAACCAAAGAAGAGAGAGAATTTTATATCAACTTAGCGATTAAGGAGAACCTAACTCATCGGGAACTCGTAAGACAGATGGACAGTGGATACTACGAACGCTATATGCTTTCAAATGAAGGACATTTGCCTGCTATACAAAGAGCAAAACAGGAAACGCATAATCTATTTATGGATAGCTATGTATTGGAGTTTCTTGATGCTCCCAAGATTGGAAATGAAAGAGAATTTCAAAAATCAATTCTTGAAAATCTGAAGAACTTTATTTTAGAAATCGGGAAAGATTTTTCATTTATAGGCAATGAGTACCGAGTGCAGGTTGGAAACCATGATTACTATATTGATTTGCTATTTTATCATAGGGGTTTATCGTGCTTAGTGGCTTTTGAACTAAAACTTGGAGAATTTAAGCCGGAATATATAGGGAAGATGAATCTGTATTTGGAAGCATTGGACAGAGAAGTGAAGAAACAAAGTGAAAATCCAAGTGTAGGAGTAATCCTCTGTGCATCAAAGGATGATGAGGTAGTGGAATTTGCATTAAGCAGAAGTCTTTCGCCTACAATGGTATCGGAGTACACATTAAAGCTGATTGATAAGAGTCTTTTACAGAGGAAATTAAAAGAATATACGGAAATCGCAGAAGAAACAAGCGAATAAAATTGTATAGGTAATAAAGTGTAAAAAGGTGATTAGAGTAAAATCTAACCGCCTTTTTTTATTTGATTGGAGGTGGTTTATATAAATGAACTAAGTATACTTGAATTATTTGGTGGCATAGGAGCAATAAGAAAAGCACTCATAAGAGCTGAAATTCCTCATAAGGTAGTAGATTATGTTGAGATAGATAAAAACTGTATAAAAAGCTATAATGCCTTATACAATGAAGATTTCAAGCCGAAAAGTATCATAGATTATCACCCGCCTACTCAAAAAGTAGATTTGATAATGCACGGAAGTCCGTGTCAGGATTTTAGCCGAAGCGGACTGAAAAGAGGCGGAGAAAAAAAGGAAGCGGAACAAGAAGCAGTTTACTATTTGAAACGATACGAATCATAGAAGAAATGAAAGAAAAGCCTAAAAGCGGTGCTTTTGGGAAAATGTAAAGGAGTTCTTGATAAAAATTTGAGAGCTTCCTTTTTTCATTATCTAAAAAGAAATGGAAAGGCTCGGCTATGAAAAATAAATACGAAATATTAAACGCAACGGATTTTGGTATTCCACAAAAAGAGAGCGTATCTTTGTTGTAAGCATATTAGGTGAAAATGATTTTAAGTTTCGTGAATTAGAAAAAGTTCCTACAAGAGATATATCTGATTTTCTTGAAAAAGATGTTTCCGCCCTCTATGAAGTAAGGCAAGAATCTATGTTAAGAAATTTAAGAGGAGAACCCAATAATACAAACTTTAAGGGCAGACTGAAAGTGATAGATAAGTATGCTTATACCATATCGACAAAGCAAGTGAGAGTTCCCAATTCAGGACTTATCGACATAGGAAACGGCAAATACAGATATTTAACGGAAAAAGAATGCTTCAGACTGATGGGATTTGATGAGGAAGATTTTAATAAATTACGGGCGATTTATCCGCAAAGAAAAGGAACAACCTCATCAATTCTATATAAGCAGGCAGGCAACAGCATTGTTGTTAATGTTTTAGAAGCAATACTGACATACCTATATCGTATGTACTTAATTTAGACAAAAAGACAGAAAAAGGAGGTAAAAATGAGAATAAATGATTTTTGGAGCATTATCGAACTTGTAAAAATGGATATTCTAAATAGTGAAACGGAGTATCTGAAACTATTAAAGGTTATCGGAAATAATCAACGATACGACTTTTTAAGTCAGCTAAGTATCTATGATAAAAATCCGAATGCAACAGCCTGTGCAAGTTTTGATATGTGGAGGAAACGATTTAACCGTACCGTTACAAGAGGGCAAAAGGGTATACCGATTCTAAGTGGTAACAATGCTTTTCAAAAGGTCGGATATGTCTTTGATATCAGTCAGACCGTATCAGTGGACAGAAATATGAATGAGGTAAGGATTTGGTCTTTTGACAGAAAAAAACACGAAGAAGCCTTAAAAGATATGATTAAGCTGCAAAGTTATGATGAAAGCGATAACTTATCGGAAAATCTGTATTCACTCAGCAGAATTTATGCCGATGAAAGCATTTACGAGCTTTGTAATAATCTCAGAATGAAAGATGAGGACATTAGTTCATTCGTACATTTTATGAGAAGCTCAATCAGTTATGCCATATCAAACAGGTTTCATCATAATTATCAGGTGGATATGGAAAATATCAAAGAAAACTTCAGGCACTTAGACAGTATTTCTTTTATGAGTGTTGGGAGCTGCATTTCCAATGCCTGTAATAAAATAATAGAAACGACAATGACAAGAACACAAAATTTATCTGTCAAAAAAGGGCTGACAAAAGATATCAGTGCCGATTATAATGTTTTTAACGAAGAAAAATGAATCAAGGAGGTATGAAAGATGCTATTCGATCAAATGACGAAAGAAATGATGACGGGACAAACGGAGTTCTTAGAAATGGAGAGTACGGACGATATAATAGAGAAAATCAGGGAGAATACACTAAACAGCTTGGAGGAGCAGACGGACTTTATAAGACAGTACCCGAATCCGACCTACGCAGTGATGAGGCTTACTTACCTGTCAGAGAGCGAGGAGCAGAGCCGCTTCGAGATGCTACTGGAGTTATACAGGGAGAAGAAGCTGACAACGCATTTGATGGATATTCAAAAACAGGCGATAGACTTTATGAAAGCGGAGAAACCGAAACTGATGAAAGCTTGGCAGATAGAGAGCGAGGAGAATCCGCAGTATGGGGCGATGATTTCAGCTCTCAAAGAAATGACAATAAAGGAAGTAGTGGAAGTTTAGAAAGTAAGAGCCAAGTAGAAATAGAGGAAGCAGGTGCTGCTTCCTTTTTCTATTCTAAAGAAAATCCCGAAAACTTAATGACCGATGAAATGCTTAAAAGAGTGCCGGAGCTTTACTCACAGGAAAATATAGATTTAGCAGATAAGCAGGTTCACGCAGCATATATCATTCCGTTTCGCTCGGACTGGACTTGGTATATGACGGAGTACGACAGAGAAAGCGGTGATGCCTTTGGACTTGTTTTAGGGATTGAACCTGAATGGGGATATTTCAATCTGAATGAATTGAAAGAACTTAATGCTCAAAGACTTGTGTTGGAAGATTTTCCAAAGACTTTTCAAGAAATCAAAGATACCGAGCTTGTAAAACAGATGAGCGAGGAAGAAATAGACCGAGTATTTAACGGACAGCTTTCCTCAAAAGATAATCAAAAGGAACAGGACATCTTTTATCTTAGCGATGAAATGGGAATTTCATTAGAAGAAGCCGAGCATATTATCAACGACAGGAACAAATTGTCAGGTGTTAGTATAGAGGATACAGACAACAAAGGAACTTCACCTGATGAAAAGATTGCTATTAAGGTCGGTACAGAGTTTATTTTGGCAGATAAGTCTGATGTAGCCCATATCAATTTGTCCAAAGCAGAAAATAGTGTAGCTCTTGGCGGTGTGAAGTATAAGCTTTTTTATGGTACAAGTTATGAAGATAGTAAAAAAGTCGATGAACTGATAGACAGCTACGGATACACAGCCTATCAGCTAAAAGAACATTTAAGAATAGATACATACGAGTATAAAACTTATGAAAATTTTGAAGAAATGGAAGAAGCACTTGAGAAAAGTCCTGTTCAATCTACCCTATTTGACTACATTCAGCAAAAAGAAGAAACAGAGCTGAATGAAAAAGAGGAAAGCCTTGCAAATAAATTTGCAGTGAAACAAGGTGATACCGTCTATTTTGATCATGAAGCATATATTGCAAGGGATATTGAAAAAAACAAGGTAAACGGAAAGCCGGAGGTATGGCTGTATCCGGCAAGAGATGGAAATAGGCAAATTGCAATCGTGCCGTTTATGGATAATGAGGAGCTGCTAAAAAAGATAAGTCTTGAAAGACCAAACTTTTTGGTTGGCGATGAAGTAAGATACAAGGATAAGGACTATACCATAACCCGCTTTGACAATATGGGAAATAACTTAAAAACGGTAACAATTAAGGATAACACCGAATATCTTGGCGGCATGATAACAGGTTCTGATGTAATTTCTTATCGTTTGGAAAGCGACCTTGAAAGGATATTTGAAAATCTCACATACAAGAAAGCTAAAGATAATATTAAAGACATTGATGAAAAAGCAGAAAACCCTAAAATAGAAGCTCATAATTTTAAGATTACAGAGAACACCATTCCTGAAAAATTAAGTCCGGGTGAAAGGATAAACCATAACCTTGAAGCAATCTCTATGCTTAACAGAGTGGAAAGCGGAGAAAGAGGGCTTGATATATCGGCACAGGAAGTATTGGCGAACTATGTGGGCTGGGGCGGACTTCCCGAAGTCTTTGATGAGAGTAAGGAAGGACAATGGAAAGGGGCAAGAGCTTTCTTAAAGGAAAACTTATCGCAGGCTGAATATGAAGCTGCAAGAGAATCTACATTAACAAGTTTTTATACACCGAAAGCAGTGATTGACAGTATCTACTCTACCCTATCGCAAATGGGCTTTAAGAGCGGAAATATCTTAGAGCCGAGTATGGGTATTGGAAACTTTATCGGGAATATCCCTGATGAAATGAAAAGCAGTAAGTTTTACGGCGTGGAGCTTGACTCTGTTAGCGGTCGCATTGGGAAACTCTTGTACCCTGAAAGTGATATACAGGTTAAAGGACTTGAAGAAACTTCCTTTTCCAATAACTTTTTTGATGTAGCAATCGGTAATGTACCGTTTGGAGAATATAAGGTCAATGACAGGGAGTATAACAAAAATAACTTCCTTATCCACGATTATTTCTTTGCCAAATCCATTGATAAAGTCCGTAACGGCGGTATTATCGCCTTTATCACATCAAGTGGAACAATGGATAAAAAGGACGAAAGCGTCAGACGATACCTTGCGGCAAGAACCGAGTTTTTAGGAGCGATAAGGCTTCCGAATGATACATTTAAGGGAGTAGCAGGAACGGAAGTAACCTCAGATATTATCTTCCTAAAGAAAAGGGACAGTATTAGAGAGCGTGAGGAGGACTGGATACATCTTGCAGAAGATGAAAAAGGATTAACATATAACAAATACTTTGTGGATCACCCTGAACAGGTGCTTGGCTCTATGAAAGAAATATCAGGGAGATTTGGAAATACACTTGCTTGTCTGCCAAAAGAAAATGCTGACTTGAAGGAGCTGCTTGCAATGACAAGTACAGAAATATCAAAAAATGCAAGGTATGAGGAAATAGAGCTTTTAGATGACGAGATAAGTTCCATTCCTGCCACAGATGATGTCAAAAACTTTTCCTACACGATTATTGATGATGAAGTGTATTACAGGGAAAATTCCCTTTTCATAAAAAAGGAAGTAACGGATAAGAACAAAGAAAAAATCAAGGACTATCTTGAACTGAACTCTGCCCTAAAAGATGTGATATACAAGCAAAAGGAAGATTTTAGCGAAGATGAAATCAAGGAATCGCAAGAAAGATTAAACAAAGTCTATGACAGGTTTTCAAAAAAGCATGGCTTTGTCAATAACTTTAGTAATACAAGAGCCTTAAAAGAAGATAGCAACTTCCCTTTGGTATCGTCCATAGAAATCCTTGATGAAGAAGAAAATTTTAAGGCAAAGAGCGATATTTTCAGCAAAAGAACTATAACAAAGGCAAAGATTATAGACAATGTGGATACTTCTATTGAAGCCCTTGTTTTGTCTGTATCTGAAAAGGGATATGTGGATTTTGACTATATGGAAAGCCTCACTGGAAAAGGCAGACCTATCCTGATAGAAGAATTAAGGGGAGAAATCTATCTAAACATCAGAGAGGAACAAAATTTTTACAGACCGCTTTCTTTTAACCCTGAAGATGGAGATTTGCCATTTGCCTGTGCTAATGGCAGTAATTCCTACAAATATGGTTATGTAACAAAAGACGAATACCTTTCGGGAAATATCAGGGATAAGATTGCCATTGTTGACAGCTACCTTGCAAAACTCAGGCAGACCGAAAGAGAACTGCCACATCTTGGCTATGCGGAAGATGGAAAAGAAAAAGAACTGATAAGCTATGAGATGAACCGCTTAGAATACCAAAAGGCGGAGCTTACCAAGGTATTACCGAAAGAGCTTGAAGCGAGCGAAATAAGTGTTCGTCTTGGTGCAACTTGGATACCGATTAAAGACATTGAAAAATTTATCTTTGAAACACTTAAAACTCCGGGCTGGGCAAGATGGGATATAAAAGTCAAATTCTCGAATCGTACAAGTGAATGGAACATTGAAGGAAAGAGCAAAGATAAGAGCAACGACCTTGCAGAGATGACCTACGGAACAAGCAGAGTAAATGCCTACAAGCTGATTGAAGATGCCTTAAACCTTAAAGAAACAAAGGTCTTTGACCAGATTGAAAATCCGGACGGCTCAAAAAGTTCTGTCTTAAACAAGAAAGAAACCTTACTTGCAGGACAGAAACAGGAACTTCTAAAAGAAGAATTTAAGAACTGGATATTTAATGATGTTGAAAGAAGAAACAGGCTTGTAAAACTGTATAATGAGCGTTTTAACTCTATCAGAAATCGTGAATATGACGGAAGCAATCTCTCTTTTGAGGGAATGAATACGGGAATAGAGCTTAGAACACATCAAAGAAATGCCATTGCAAGAAGTTTATACGGAGGAAATACCCTGCTTGCCCATGTGGTAGGAAGCGGAAAAACCTTTGAAATGGTAGCCTCCGCAATGGAAAGCAAAAGGCTTGGAATGTGTACCAAATCTTTATTTGTCGTGCCTAATCACCTTACAGGACAGATTGGCAGAGAGTTTATGCAGCTTTATCCGTCTGCGAATATCATGGTTGCAGATAAGAAAGATTTTGAGCCTAAAAACAGAAAAAGATTTATCGGAAAGATTGCCACAGGCGAATATGATGCGGTTGTGATCGGGCATACGCAGTTTGAAAAAATCCCGATGAGTAAGGAATATCAGCAAAAGCATATTCAGGATCAGATTGATGGAATCATAAACTATATTGAGGAATATAAGCATGACAGAAATCAGAATTTCACCGTAAAAGAACTTCAAAAGACAAAGAAAAAGCTGGAAGCAAGGCTTGAAAAACTAAACGATGATTTTAAGAAAGATGATGTGATTACCTTTGAGGAGCTTGGTGTGGATAAACTCTTTGTGGACGAGGGCTCATGGCTTTAAGAACTTGTATCTTCATACAAAAATGCGTAATGTTGCAGGTATCGGACAAAGTGAAGCCTTTAAGTCCTCCGATATGTTTATGAAATGCAGATACATGGACGAAATGACAGGAGGCAAAGGCATTGTCTTTGCAACAGGAACGCCTGTAAGTAATTCTATGACCGAGCTTTACACCATGCAGCGTTATCTTCAGTATGAAAGCCTAAAGAAAAACCACTTGGAACATTTTGACGCTTGGGCTTCTACCTTCGGGGAAACACAGTCCGCCTTTGAACTTGCTCCTGAAGGGACAGGGTACAGAGTTAAGACAAGATTTTCAAAATTCTACAACCTGCCTGAACTTATGAGTATGTTTAAGGAAGTTGCGGATATTCAGACCGCAGATATGTTAAATCTTCCAACTCCTGAAGCACACTATGAGGTAATTAAAACCTTGCCAAGCGATGAGCAAAAGGAAATCTTAAAGAGCTTATCAAAACGGGCAGATGATGTCAGAAGTAAGGCAGTTGAACCATATGAAGATAATATGCTTAAAATAACCAATGACGGTAAGAAACTTGCACTTGACCAAAGGTTAATCAATCCACTGCTTCCCGATGATGAAAACTCAAAAGTCAATGTATGCGTGAAAAATGTCTTTGCTATTTGGGATAAGACAAAAGAGAACAGGTCAACGCAGCTTCTATTTTCCGATATGTCTACCCCAAAAGGTGATGGAGAGTTTAATATCTATGATGATATTAGAGGAAAACTCGTTGCAATGGGCATACCGAAAGAAGAAATTGCCTTTATCCATGAAGCAAATTCAGACAAGCAAAAGGACGAACTCTTTGCAAAAGTGCGTAAGGGTGATGTAAGGATATTGCTCGGCTCTACAGGGAAGATGGGAGCAGGCACTAATGTCCAAAACAAGCTGATTGCACTCCATGACCTTGATGTCCCTTGGCGACCTGCCGACCTTGAACAGCGTGCGGGAAGAATTGTAAGACAGGGCAATGAAAATAAAGAAGTGAATATCTACCGTTATGTTACGGAGAACACCTTTGATGCGTATTTGTGGCAAACAATGGAAAATAAGCAGAAATTCATTTCTCAGATTATGACAAGTAAGGCACCTGTCAGAGTTGCTGAAGATGTGGACGAAAGTTCTCTTAATTATGCCGAAATCAAAGCACTTGCAACAGGTGATCCGAAGATTAAGGAAAAAATGGACTTGGAAACGCAGGTTACGAAACTGAAAATGCTTGAAGCAAATTACAAGTCCAACCGTTACAGGTTAGAGGATAAGGTTGCTAAAAACTACCCGGAAGAAATTGCAAGGACGGAAAAACTAATTGAAGCTGTTAAGAAAGATATAGCAAGTGTAGAGCCTAAAGCAGAAGGTGAGGAAAAGTTTACTTCCATTACCATTGCGGGGGAAAAGATTACCGATAAGAAATTAGCCGGAGAAAGACTGCTTGAAGCTATTTCAAAGGTTAAAATCAATGAAAGCAAGATTATAGGTAAGTATAGAAATATGGATTTAGAGGTAAGTTATAACTTCTTTACCAATGAGCATAACTTCAGCTTAAACGGTGCTGCAAAGCATTCCGGAGAGCCTGGAACAAGTGCAGACGGTAATATTACAAGACTGGATAATGCTCTTGAGAAAATGCCTGAGAAATTAAAACAGCTTGAAGAAAAACTCATCAGTACCAAAGAACAGCTTGAAAATGCCAAAGAGGAGTTAAAAAAGCCTTTTGAAAAAGCGGATGAACTGAAAACTAAGGTGCTTCGATTGGCAGAGTTAAATAAGCTCCTTGATATGGGAGAGGTGGAAGAAAAGAGAAATGACAGTCCCCTTGTAGAAGATGTAAAACGAGCCATTATTGATTTCTGTAACAGGGAGTATGAGGAAAACCACAGTTATGATGAGTTTGATACTCTCTATCCTGATTTGAAGCATATCGGGATTGCCTATACCGATACGCCTGACGAAAGGCATGGGATTCAGTATGAGCTTAATTTAGAGGATAAGACATGGACGCAGTATATTGATGATACGGTGGTAAAAACCGAGAGCTTTGATTATGAAAATAAAGGAGAGAATGAAGCTCTAAGAAATATGAAAAATGGGATTGAGTTATCCTCTTTTGAAGATTTAGTCTATGTGGACTCAGAGGATTTAAGGGCAGCACTCGGACTGGAGATAGATGATGAAGGTAATTTTTATGATTTCCTTTCTAAAGATATGGATAATGACGGTATCATCGACAGATATGACCATGACTTTAGGGACAGTGATTACTTTGAGTCAGCCTATGATGTGGAGGACAATCTTCATTTCAAAGAAGAAATTTCTCAGAAAGCAGAGGAAAAACCGTCTATTTTAGGACAGATTAGAGCCTATCAGGAAGAAAGCAAAACGGAAGAAAAACAAAAAGTAAAAGAACAGGAATATTCAATATAAGAGGGCTTACAAGCTCTCTTTTACTATGAAAGGAGTTAGAGCATGGATTACAAAACAATGAGAGATAAAATTGAAGATATGGTAAAGGATAACTACAAAGATTTTATTAAAACGGTTATCAGTATTGAAAAAGGGATTAACGATGAAAGTGCTTTAGATAAGCTCTATGATGCTTATATGGCAAATGATACTATCAATCTGCTTCATGAGGATTTTGACTATATGATTGATGATTTAAGAGAACAGGGACAGATAAAAGACCTGCCCTATGTTCAGGAGGAAAAAGATGACCTTGTAAATATAACTGGAAATATTGTAGGTAAGGTTGACATAATCGAAAGAGAAAATAAGAACGGAGAAGCCTTTAAGGTGGCAAATTTCTCCGTAGTTTCCAAGATGATGACGGGAATAAGGTATATCATAATTGCTCCGCTTATGGAGAAAAGAGTGATATTCCAAAGGACTTTAAACAGGGAGATTTTGTGAAACTTTTTGGTCAAATCAGAACTTCTATTGATGATAACGGCAAGGAGCATAGCAATGTAAGGATATTATCCTCAAAGCTCTTAAAGGCGAAAGAACAGATGAAAGGACAGGATAAGAGTCAAGAGATTGCTAAATTGAAAAGCGAGATAGAAGAAAGAGAAAAAGACTTATTTTATGCTGATTCTTGGGAGCAATCAGGACAGATTAGAGCAGATATTGAAAAAATGAATGCTAAGTTAAATACCTTGCTCAATTCTGAAAAAGGTCAAGAAAACGGTAAAAAATCCATACTTGGTGCTATCAAAGAATATCAGGCGGAAGATAAGCAAAAGCCTAAAGAGAGTAAAGAAAAGCCAAAAGAAACAGAAAGATAAGATGATGGTCGGTGTGGTCTTAGGGCTGCACCGTCTCTTTTTTGTTGCTCAAAAAAAGGAGATAAAGATTATCTCTCCATCTCCTTCCCCATGTAGATTCCATAATTTTTTCGTATCTTGTAAAGCTCGTCCATTGTGGATTTTGAGGAAGAATACTCTTTCATCAGGGTATTCTTTTTTTCTTGCAATTTATCAAGTCTATCTAAAATGTCCTTTGAGTTCGGTAGCTTGGGATAGGACTTTTTAAGCTCTGAAAGAGCATTTTCATAGAGGGTGATTTGAGATTTATACTCATTGGAAAATACCTTATCAGATGGATTCACCTTGTATTCTTTGTAGTAAGCCCGATACTTTTTTACAATATGAACCTGCTCCATAGTGGCAGACAGTGCCTGCATTTCCTTATCAATAGCCTTGATTTTATCCTGTAAATGTTGTCTTTCATCAGCACTTTTCCTAATAAACTCATCAAGCTGCTTAACGGATTTAATCCCATGTTCCCTGATAAAAATAACAGATTCAGCCATTGTATTAAGGTTATGCTTGGTTGCCCAATATTCATAGCCTTTGCTCTCTTTAACTTTGACATTGGCATTCATATCAATAACATTGCCTATTCGTTTTTTAACGGCAGGAGTTTTAATTTGCTCTCTTTCTGCAATGCGTTCTTTTAATCTTTCTTCGGTATAATCTTCGCCAATCGTTTTAGCTCTTGTAAATCTTTCTTTATTTTTATGCTTAAAAGCGATGTGCTTGCCATACTTAATTTCATATCCAAGCTCAGCCATTTTTTGGAGAAATTCGTCCCAATCCTTAGACTGTTTTATCATTCTGTCAATGTCAAACCGGAGTCTGCTTTTCCAAGAAGTGCCACGCTTTGCCTGCTCATTTTCATACCAAGACTTTCCGTTCGTCTTATATTTTTTCTTATAGCTTTCGTAAAATTCATCAACTACGGACAGGTTATTTTCTTTACATAACTTGTCGCTCTGATACCTGATTTGATGATAACTTCTCTTATTAGACTGATAGCATTTGCCGGTAATCATATTCACATTATTAAAGATGATGTGATTGTGGATATGCCCTTTATCTATGTGGGTAGATATGACACACTCGTACTCATCTTTTAGTATTTTCCTGCATAACTCAAGACCAATCTGATGTGCCGTTTCGGGATTTACTTCTCCCGGCAGAAAGGATTGAATAAGATGTCTTGCAAGGACAGTTCCCTTTGTTCCTGCATTTTCTCTTGTCCTTAAAAATTGGGTATGGGCAGTTTCCTGATGGCATTTGTGGGTGCTGACTAAGATTTGCTCATCAGTTTTTTCACCATTAACAATATATGAAATGGCAAGATTAAGTGTTGATTTTATTGGGTGTATCTTTGTAATAGCCATAAAAACTAATCACCTCCTGAAGTCCTGCTAAGAAGCAAGGAATGAATTTGCCACAGCTCTTTTGAGAAATGTTCAATCTCTTTTTTCATATCTTTTATATCATCTTTGTAGATTACTCCGGTCGAATTTACCCTCTTTGCTATCTGATTGATATTGTTTGTAGCACTTCCAAGCAAGCCCTGTAAATCCCTAAAAGGCTCTAAATCTACCTGATAAATTTCTTTTTCAAGAACACATTTTCTAATAAAAAGATTCATATTTTTGCACTTGGCAAGTTTTCGTTTCTCCTCAAAAAGAGCCTTTTCTTTTTCATTAACTCTTACAATTAGCTGGATATTTCTTTCTCTGTTTTCCATAATTTTTTCTCCTTTCAATGTATTTCGGGGTTTTAGGGTTCTCCCTAACAAGCTAAAAAATGATGAAAAAGAAGCAGTGCCATAAAGGTCTGCTTCATCGATTTTTTTCCGTCTTTGGCTATCCAAAGACTGTGCTTGCTACAAAAGAATGAGCTAAGTAGCAGGCATTAAGCTGATATTTAATTATTTTTATTATAGCACAGAGGAGCAGATTATTTAACCTAAAAGTCAAATGTTATTTCAGCAACTTAAAAGTGTGCTTTTTACTAAATCACAGTACATGATTTCCTATATTTGTCAAGTACGAATTTTTGTTATTTAAAATAACATATTTTTGCACTTGTTATTTTTAAAATTCCCTTAAAAATAGATATAATGGTGTAAATTTTTTTAATACAATAATACAAGGAGGTAACAAAAATGTATACTCAAAGCAGTAATGTAAAAATTTTTAGGGGGGGGGGTACGGGCGTTAATAGCCTGCCTCATCGCCTTTGCGGTAGTATTTACCCAAATAAAGGTGGAAGCCTTTGCTGATATAGTGGCGAGTGTAGAGTATTATGACAGGGACGAAAAAGAAATAAAAACAGTATCCGCAGAAGCTGTAAAAGATACTATGACAACTTGGGGAGAGGGCAGCAGTACCAATCCTAAATGGTATGTAGTTCAACAGGGAAAGGTTGAAACAGCTTCAAGAATTATTGTGAAAGGTAATGTCAATCTTATTTTAGCAGACGGGGCGGAGCTTGAAGCTAAAGCCGGAATCGATGTGTCAAAAGGAAATTCCTTAACCATATATGCACAGAGAGATATGGTTACAGAAAATACAGGTAAAATAGAGGCTGAAATAAAAGGTAAAAATGCCGGTATCGGAGGAAGTGAAAATAAAGAGGGCGGCATTATAAAGATTACCGGCGGTAAAGTAAAAGTAAAATCCCAAAACGGAGCGGGCATAGGCGGCGGTTATGAAGGAGCCGGCGGCAATATAGAGATAACAGGCGGAGATGTAAAAGCAGAATCTCGATTCGGAGCGGGTATAGGCGGCGGTTATGAAGGAGCCGGCGGCAGTATAAAGATAACGGGCGGCACAGTAACTGCAAACTCTAAAGATAGCGGAGCTGGCATAGGCGGAGGTAGTTATGCAGCAGGCGGCAATATAGAGATAACAGGCGGAGATGTAATTGCAACCTCTATGTACGGAGCGGGCATAGGCGGCGGTAAAGGTGGAGATGGCGGCAGTATAAAGATAACAGACGGCAAAGTATATTGCAAGTTCCGCTCCCGACGGAGGAGCGGGTATAGGCGGCGGTAAGGACGGAGCGGCAGGAAACTTTAGTACAGGACCTGACGGCAAAGCCACAATCAAAGCTAATAGAGGTATTTCCGATACTTCAAATGAAGAAAACTGGAAGGGAATCATATTTCAAAAGAAAAGGGGCAAGGTGTACGGCGAACAGGAATTATCGTATGATTTTGATATAGGTGGCGGACATATCCTTGAAATTCCAAGCGGCGGTAAATTAACCATTCCGCAGGGGAAAACCCTTGGGCTGAATCACGGTACGAAATTAGAAAACAACGGCACTTTAGAAAATAACGGCAAGATAAAGAAAAGAAAAGGCAGTGAAATAATCGGAAGCGACCCCACAGGAAGCGGTGAGCTTATGGATAAGCCCTACTCTACCCCTACCGCCGCCATAGACTATAGAGCGGAAAAACTTACAGGGCTTAGTGCCGATATTTCGTATCTAATCACTTTCGATATCAATAGGGAAGATATAGACAAACCGGCTGACGGAGAAACAGGCATAAAAGAGCAGTGGCTTGGTAAAACTTTATCTATAATGGCAAAGGAAGATGACAGCTTTCTTGAAAGTGAAAATCAGAGTTTAGCTATCCCTGCCCGCCCTGTTATGACGGCAGTGAACGGAGTAGACGAAGCTAATTATGGAAAGAATGACGGTAAAATCACAGGCACTACGGATAAAATGGAGTATACACTTTCTTCTTCAAACGATTGGAAGCCGTGTACAGAAGGTAAAACGGAGGGTATTGCACCGGGCAAATATTTAGTCAGAATAGCCCCAACAGAAAATAGCTTTGCAAGCGAAGCGGCAGAAGTTGAGATTAAGAAAATTCACCGTACAATCATAGCAAATATCGGTAAAGGAACAGCAGTAGCCAATCCGAAAGCTGCCTTAATGGGTACGGAAATTACACTTACCCCTACCCCGGACAGTGGTAATTACTTTAAAGGCTGGCAGTCAGTATCTCCAAGCGATTTACAGATAAGTGCAAATAATAAATTTACCATGCCTGAAAGTGATGTAGAAATTAAGGCGGTTTTTGAGAAAAAAACCACACCTGCACTTACAGTAAGCCTTACGGACTGGACTTTTGGGGAAAATGCCAATACTCCTACTGTAACAGGAAATACAGGAGGCGGAGTGGTAACCTACGAATATTTTACAGATGAAACCTGCACTGTTAAGACTACTAATGCTAACAGCGGTGCGGTAAGTGATGGCAAAGTACCTAAAAATGCAGGTAAATACTGGGTAAAGGCTGATATAGCAGAAACCGAAACCAAAAATGCTGCATCTGCCAAAGCAGGCTTTGAAATCAAAAAAGCTAATCAGGCAGCATTTAGCATTACAGATGTTTCAGGCAAAAAATATGACGATAATGATTTTAATTTGACAACAACAGGCGGAAGCGGAGAAGGAGCAGTAACTTTCACTGCACCTGCAAATAATGGCGTACTCTCCATAAACGGCTCTACTGCAAGAATTATAGGAGCAGGAGAGGTAACAGTTAAGGCTGTTAAGGCAGGAGATAAGAACCATAACGAAATAAGTGCAGAACTTAAAATAACAATAGCAAAAGCCGCAGTACCTGCTATTACCTTCCCAAATGCAGGTAACTTAACCTACGGACAGAAATTATCCGAAAGCGTGCTTACAGGCGGAAGTACAGAATATGGAACATTTGCTTGGAAAGACGGAAATATCATTCCTACGGTAAATAATACAGGCTATGAGGTAGTATTTACCACAAGTGAAAAAACGCTTAAAAACTACGAAGAAATACCTGAAACAAGTAAAAAAAGGTCGGTGTCAATTACCGTTGCAAAGGCTGTCCCTACTGTAAATCTTACAGCAAATATATCGGCAGAGTCGGGAAATAAAATAGTTACACTGGTTGCAGAAATAACAGGTGCAAACGGTGCTGTTAAACCGAGCGGAAATGTAAAATTTTCTTACAAAAACGGAGGAAACTTTACAGAGCTTGGCACAGCAGCATTAGCAGAGGGAAAGGCTGAATATAAATGGGAAAATGTAGCAGAAAAAGAATACGAAATTAAGGCGGAGTATGTAGGAGATACTAATTACAACGCTGAAAGTGAAGTTAAAAAGATAGATACAAAGAAGCAAAGCCAAGCTCCGCTTTTGTTTGCATCAATTCCTGATAAAACTTACGGAGACGGCGAATTTACCCTATCTGTTACAGGTGGTAGCGGTAGCGGAGATGTAACTTACAGTGTGCCTGATAACAATGGAGTGCTTAAATAGAAGGAAATAATGCAACAATTATAGGAGCAGGAAAAGTTACTGTTACAGCTAAAAAGGAAGGGAACGCTACTTACAACGAAGCAGAAAGAAGTGTAACTGTTACTGTAAATAAGAGAAAAATAACCGTAAAAGCAGAAGATAAGACTGTAGTAAAAGGCGATACTATGCCTGCATTTACCTACAACAAGAAAGAAGTAGATAAAAACCTTGCAAAAGGAGATAGTTTTACAAATCCGGTGCTTTCATCAAATGCGACTACAAATCATACCGGAGAATATGAGATTACAGTAAGCGGCGGTGAACTTAAAAATAAAGGCGGTGCAGATGTAGCAAACAACTACATGGTCACATACGAAAAAGGCATACTGAAAATTGTAGATGCAGTCTATGATGTAACTGTAGTAGACGGAACAGGAAGCGGCAAGTACAGCGAAGGACAAAAAGTCGTTATCAAAGCAAATGATAAGTCAGGCTATACTTTTACAGGATGGAGCAGTACGGACGGAGTAGCTTTTGAAAATGCTTCTGCAAAAGAAACCAGCTTTACAATGCCTGCAAAGGGTGTTACCGTAACAGCTAATTTTAGGGCAAATGGCAGCGGAGGTTCAGGCGGTGTTGTTCCATCAGGCGGTACAGAGGGCAGCACCGGTGGCGGTTCTTCATCAGGCGGTACAAGCAGCGGAAATACAGAGACAAATGAAAACAATAAGCCTAAAGACGACAGCAGCGTAACAGATGCTAATACTGATAAAGGCTCTGATTTACCTGTAACAGCAGAGATTACAGTAGAAGCTAAAAAAGGAAAAAGTAAAACGGCAACTGCTAAAATTTCTAAAAAGTCAGTAGAAAATGCCATTACAAAGGCACTGGAAGAAGCTAAGAAAAACGGCAAGGAAGCAAAGAAAATATCCCTTGAAGTAAAGGTAGATATGCCAAAGGGTACTAATAAGGTAAAGGTAAATCTTACCGAGGGTGCTTTAGGGAAAATTGCAGGTGAAGAAATAAACAGCCTCATCATAGATAGCCCTATTTCAAAAACGGTGTTTGATAAAAAAGCTATTTCTGAGATAAAGAAAAAGAGTAAGGGAGGTGTTGTACTAAGTATCTCTCCTGTTAAAAAACTTTCCAAACAGGCTAAAAAGCAGATAGGAAAAAGACCTGTCCTTGCCATAAGCCTAAGTTATTTAAGGGGAAAGAAAAAGATAACAAGCCTCGGAAAAGGAAAGATAACAGCTTTCATCCCTTACACACTTAATAAAAACGAAAAAGCGGATGGATTATATGCCGTATATGTTGATAAAAAAGGAAAAGTAAGGAAGATTAAAGGTTCTTATTATGATAAAGAAAGCTGTGCTATGGTATTTAGTACAAAAAGGCTTGCTGTATTTGGAATAGGACATACAGAGAAATAAAAGATTAAAACAAAGGGATTTCTGTAGGCTGCCTAATGGCAGTTTATAGGAATTCCTTTGTTTGTACCGGCTGTAATAAGACAAAGCCAATATCTTATAACTAAGTGCAGGAGTCCTCCTTTTTTGTCTGAAAATAACAGACAGAAAAAATGGAGGAAATCAGATGGCAAAGGAATATTACCTTTATATTGGCGGACAAAAAGTAAAAGTCAGTGAGGATATATATAAAGTCTACTGGCGTGAGAAAGAGCATGAAAAATATTTGGAGCAGGTGGACAGAAAAAACCACCTGTTCCTTTTTTCTTCTCTTGATCATGACGGACATTTTGAAGAAAACATCATTGATGAAAGCGTTGATGTAGAAAAGATTGTGGAAACGCAGATGATGATTGAAGCGGTCAGAAATGCTATATCAAGGCTGAATGCGGAAGAAAGGGATATTATAGAACGTTTATACTTTTCAATGATGAAACTCGTTTCGAGTCAGTGGCAAAAGCTAAAAAGTATAGCTATCCGAGCTATATCAATGGCGTAAGAAACAAAGAGCTTGCAAAAAAAGCTGAAAAGCTGTATCTTGGAAGAACTTTTTAAATAATCGCCTTGTAGGTGAGGGCAGATTTTCCTTTATAAAGTGAAGGGAGATCTGTCCTCTTTTACTTTCTTAAGTAGAGATGCTTTGATATTGCAAACTAGGACATGTAAAGCAAAACCCTTTTATAGCTGTTTCAAAGTATTGTTCTTTGACAACTGAATAGACCAAGGTAGGACTTTATCTGCTTATGGAGGATTATGACTTACGCCAAGACCTTTTCTGCTGAAAAGCATTCGGTTTATATGAATACTGAGAAAAGTCAAGGATACAAGAAAGCGAGCGGTAAATAAGAATACATAAAAAACAGGTGTGGCAATCTGTTCGTTGAGATAAGCAGTGATAATGATACTTTCAACAGTTTAAGCCGCCTCGTCTGAATAAGGGGCAGAGGTGAGATTCCTATGTTGTCAGCCAAGACGCCTGCCAATGTCATAAAACCTTATTGGAAGAAAAAGTTATATTTTAATTATAGAAGATTCAATGGGAGGAGGGTTGCTTGTGGATAATGACTGGAATGGATTGGCTGATTTAATTGCAAATCTGATTACAAAGTATGCTGGTGTTTTAGATTTAGATAATCTGCCAAATCCAACACCAGTAAAATAATACAGAAGATAAAAAAATAGATTTGACATAGCAAAAAAATACAGATTGATAACAAGTAATAAAAGGTGATATAATATACTTGAAATTTATGTCCAAACTATAATTAAGTAAAAAGGTAAAGATATAGAGAAAAAGATATTGAGGTTAATGCTATGTCAAAAGAAAAAATTAAAGTATACCTCTACACAAGAGTATCTACATCAATACAAATAGATGGTTATTCTTTAGAGGCACAAAAATCAAGAATGAAAGCTTTTGCTCTTTATAACGATTATGAGATTGTTGGTGAATACGAAGATGCAGGCAAGTCCGGAAAATCTATAGAAGGTAGAGTTCAGTTTACTCGTATGATGGAAGATATAAAATCCGGAAAGGATGGAGTATCTTTTGTTTTGGTATTTAAATTATCAAGATTTGCAAGAAATGCTGCTGATGTCCTATCAACTCTACAAACAATGCAAGATTTTGGAGTTAATCTCATTTGTGTTGAAGATGGGATTGATTCATCTAAAGATGCAGGGAAATTGATGATTTCTGTTTTGTCTGCTGTTGCTGAAATAGAAAGAGAAAATATTCGTGTTCAAACAATGGAAGGTCGTATTCAGAAGGCAAGAGAAGGCAAATGGAATGGAGGCTTTGCTCCGTATGGATATAAACTCGTTGATGGTAAGTTGTTAATCAATGAGGAAGAAGCAGTAGCAATAAGGACTATTTTTGATCAATATGTGAATACAACCATTGGTGCAAATGGGCTATCAAAATATTTAGAAAATCATGGAATAAGAAAAATTCCAAGGCAAAACGGAAAAAATCCATTATTTGATGCGGGATTGATAAGGAAGATTCTTAAAAATCCTGTATATAATGGGAAAATTGCATTTGGAAGAAGAACATTAGAAAAAGTACATGGAACGAGAAATGAATATCGTCAGGTGGAACAAGACGATTATTTGGTTGCAGAAGGAATACACTCCCCTATTGTTTCGGATGAATTATGGCAAGCAGCTCAAGTTAAATTAAAATCACAAGCAAAAAAATACGAACATACCAATAAAGGGAAAAAGATATTCGAACACATTTACTTACAGGAATAGTAAAATGTCCTGTTTGTGGTGCAGGAATGTTTGGCAAACAAGTGTGTTAAATATAAAAAAGATGGAAGCAAATACAAAGACTTTTATTATTATGGTTGTAAACACAGGAATATGAATCGTGGACATAAGTGTGATTACAGAAAGCAAATTAGAGAAGAATTATTGGATGATGCGGTGTCTGAAGTGATAGTGAAATTAGTTAGTAATCCTAAATTTGCTTCTATGATGAAAAAGAAGATTAACATGAAAGTTGACACATCAGTGATTGAAAATGAAATAGATAACTATCAAAAAGAACTGAGAAAAAATCATTCTACAAAATTTAAGCTGATTGAAGAAATAGATAATTTGGATGTTGATGATAAGCATTACAAACGAAGAAAACAAGATTTAGATGATAGACTTTATCGTATGTATGACAAGATTGAAGAATTAGAATCTAAGCTAATTGAAGCAAAAGTAAAGAAAGAAACTATCGAGGCTGAGAAACTTACGGGTGATAACATATATAAGATTTTGATCTATTTTGACAAGCTGTATAAGGTGATGAACGATGTAGAGCGTAGGCAGTTAATAGAAGCTTTGATAGCTGAAATTCAAATTTATGAGGATAAACAACCTAATGGACAGTGGTTAAAGTCGATTACTTTCAAGCTTCCTATCATTGATGAAGATTTGAATATAGGTTTGGACAATGGTGAGCAAGTTGAGACTATATGCTTATTATCACAGGTAAATACTGGTTTTAACGAGAAAAATTAAGGCTTAAAATATTGGTTTGCCACCGATTTGCCACCCTAATTTTAAAATTGTATTAAAAGTTTGTAGTAGATACAAATTTTTATTGAAATTTTAAAATGTATGTGCTAGAATATATATATATACAATAAATAAGAACAAAAAGCCACGAGATTAAGACTCGTGGCTATATAAATTTAAGGAGGCACATATGATTTTAACAGACAAAGAAATAAAAATCTTTTAAGTATTAACAATAATCTTATTTCTCCTTTTGACGATAAGTATCTGCAAAAGCGAATCGTATGATTTGCATATTGGGAATTGTGTTTATAGCATCAATAAAAAAATATTACCTTAATAGATTTGAAAAAAATAAAGAGGGGCTTAAAGAAATGTATTCTAAAGAATATATTTCAGATAATGGGTATATTATAGCACCACAAGATTTTGTCTTGGTTTCTATAGCTGAAACAGTATCGCTTACAGAAAAAAATAACAGCACATATCGTGCCTAAAACAAGCATTACAAGGGCGGGGCTCTATATCAATGCTCAACATTTTAATTCAACTTATACAGGTCAATTATTAATGGGGTTATACAATTTTTCAAAGTAGGCCTATTAAAATTTATCCGTGAATTTCTATTTGTCAAATACTGTTTGAAGAATTAAAAGGAGTACCTTCTGAAAAACAAATTATATAAAAATAAAGATAATGCGCATTATCAAAAATGAAAAAGGAATTTAGAGGTCCTGTTGTGGATGAGCTTGCTGTTAATAAAATGGTTGATTATTTGATGGGAGAATTACAGAATGCAAACAGAGAAAGTAGATCTGGAAGCACTAGTTGAATATTTTATAAATGGGGAAAAAGGCTGATATTAAAGGTGATTCTTATTTTTTTATAAAGCAGTAAAGGAAAGATTTATAAGTGACATAAAAAGAAGAGATTAAGGTTGAGTACAAAGAAGAGATGAAAAAAATGCTGAAGAAGAGATGGAGAAAATTAGACTTATAAATAAAAATTAAAGATTTTAAGGCATTGTTTTTTTAGTGGCATTATAATTGCGTTTATTGTTGGATTGTTGGTTAATCGTGTAACAGACATTATATCAATATTTAAAGGTGCACTCAATGCTAAATTTTTAATATATAGTGTTGGGTATAGTTTTATTATAGCGGTGGTTTTATATTTAATAATCAAATTTTCTTTATTAAGTGAAATATTAAAAATCATAAAAAAGTTTACCGAGAAGAAAACACCCTAGATTTTGTTCTAGGGTGTTTTTTTGTACGCCTAGCGGCGCATGTTTCTAACGGGTTAAAGTCCCGAATCCGCCCAGGTAGTGGGAAGGATGCGCCGAAAGCAAGGATGTCGAGGGTGACCTCGAATCTGAAGGGAGCTGGATATGAGGAAGATACTAACTCATGGGCAAATCTCTGGTCTGACGAACAGAAATCTCATATGAGGTTATGCATGAGGATAAGACTGCAAAACAAGCCAAAGTCCGATAACTACACGCAATCTGACATGATAAATGAGGCAGATAGATGGAGAGGAAGAAATGTGTGGTACCTGGGGAGGTCTGTGTGATATGTCTCGAAAGAGTTAACCATTGCCCAAAGCAATGCTGAACACACAGAAGTCAGCAGAGGTCATAGTAGTCGAGAGACAAAGGACCGAATCAGTAGGAGTCCCAAGTATGACTGAGAAAGGAGGAATGACTAGACATGGCAGAATACACTGAAAGCAGTGGCTGTTTGCAGAGAGATAGTGCGGAACATGAAGGGTATGCAAAAGCGCGCAGGTCATTCAATCTGATATGGAAAGAAAGAGACTGTGCACAGCCGAAGCTCTTGGAAGCGATACTGTATAAGGATAACTTTAACAGAGCGTATAAGAGGGTTAAGGCAAACAAGGGAGCACCTGGAGTGTTAACGACACGTATCTATCGCGGAAAGTATACTCCGTCTCCGGTAAGACGAGTTGAGATTCCTAAACCAGATGGTGGTGTGCGAAAGCTTGGCATACCAACAGTGATAGACCGTATACTTCAACAGGCGATAACACAACAGTTAGTGCCAATCTATGAGCCACTGTTTGCAGAGTGCAGTTATGGCTACCGTCCAAATAGAGATGCAAAAGGAGCAATACTAAAGGTTAAGGAGTACGCTGAACAGGGATACACACATGCGGTAGTTCTAGACTTATCGAAATATTTCGATACAATCAACCACGAGATTCTTATCAACCTTCTGAGGAAAAACGTAAAAGATGAACGTGTAGTGCAACTTATCAAGAGGTATCTGAAAAGTGACGTAATGGAAAATGGAGTAGTTACCGAAACATAGGATGGGTCGCCACAAAGAGGGAATCTATCCCCTTTGCTTGCGAATATCTACCTCAATGAGTTCGACTGGGAGTTCTTGAAGCGAGGTGTCCCATGCATAAGATATGCAGATGACATAGTGCTCCTCGCTAAAAGTAAAAGAGCGTCAGAGCGACTTTTGGAGAGCAGTACGAGATACCTCGGGGAGAAACTGAAACTTACAGTGAATCGAGAGAAAAGCTGTACTGTCAGTGTATTTGCAATCCGAAATTTTAAATTCTTTGGCTTTGCATTGGGAAGGAACGGAAGTGGTATATATGTACGAGTTCATTCAAAGTCATGGGAGAGGTTTAAGTCGAGACTGAAAGAGCTTTCTTCACGTAAGCGCTGTCAGTCAATAAAGCCAAGCCTTGAAAGAATCAAGGTATATGCAAGAGGTTGGCTTAACTACTATGGAATTGCAAGTATGAAGAATAACATGGATGACGTCAACGGATGGCTCTATCACAGAATACGTATGTGTATATGGAAACAATGGAAACGTGTGAGAACAAGATACCGAAACCTGAGGGCTATGGGAGTTCCAAAAGACTTGGCATGGAAATCGGCAAACAGCAGACGTGGCTATTGGTTTACAACACACACAGTTGCCATAAACATGGCAATGACAAGAGAAAGACTGATAAACAGTGGTTTTTACGATTTAGCCACTGTATATCAGTCTGTGCACGTCAACTATTGAAAGCGCTGTATACGAGAACCGTACGTACAGTGCTGTGAGAGGACGGCGGTTAGTCACCGCCTCCTACTCGATTATGCCTGATCCATCGGGAAGTTTGGCAGTTCTTCCAGCAGCTTCATAATCAAGTGCTGCTTCATATCCTCATTAACGGCCAGCTCGTCGATCATGGGGGTGTAGTGTTCGATCACCTTTTGTTTAGCCCATAGCTCACCAGCGACGGCGGCCTTGATAGTGGCGGTGTCCAGCAACATTTCTTGTTCGGCCATCGTGTCAACTCCTGTCGTTTTTTGTCTTATTTCAGCATACCACAGAACCGGCAGGAAAACCAGCGCCGGAAAGTTTTTCCTACGCATTTCAAAGCCCATTTCAGCGGGCATTTGATAAATCATTCTACCACCCCATCGACCACCGCTGAAAAGCCTTGATTTCCGTGGGCTTTTTGCTCCCTAAATGCGTAGACAGGAGGGCTTTTCAGCTCTCGTATTCTGCACAGCGTTTGTGGCGCTGCTACATTTTATAATTCATATTTACTGCCTTGCTTTAACTTATTAGTTCACATATAATCAGTGTAATAGAAAAAATACTCTGTGCCGTAACATTTTACGGACATTTTTCTGATATGCTATAAGATAGTTCAAAGGAAGTGAAACAATGAAACAGATTTTGATTGTCGAGGACGACAGTTTTTTGAATAAGATGTTAGCTTATAATTTGACTGCTGACGGATACGAGGTGACTTCTGCTCTAAATGTAAGGACGGCCACCGAAATTCTAAATGCACACGAGTTTGATTTGGTCTTGCTTGATGTCAACCTGCCGGATGGAAATGGATATGATTTGTGCAGGTTGATTAAGCCGGAACAGCCGGACACCATTGTAATATTCTTGACAGCCAACGATCAGGAGAGCGATCAAATACGGGGATATGAAGTAGGAGCCATAGATTATATTACCAAGCCATTTGTTATTGGAGCTTTACAGCGCAAAATAAAGGCTATGTTTACCATGCTGGAACATCACAAACCTGCAAAGGACATTTACGACGACGGACGATTATTTTTGGATTTCTCCGAACAGGCGGCTACCCTAAATGGAAAGCCGTTGGCGCTATCCCCGATGGAATATAAGATGCTTAACCTGTTCCGTAAGAATCCGAAGCAAGTTCTTACCCGGCAGCAGTTATTGGAAAAGTTATGGGATGCGGAAGAACGCTTTGTAGATGAACATACTTTGACAACCTCTATCAGTCGGATTCGCAGTAAGATCGAAACGGACGGCGGTGCACCCTATATTAAAACCATTTATGGGATGGGTTATCAATGGATGGGAGGCGAAGCAAAATGAAGATGAACACCATCCCGATTAAATGGCTGTTTTTGGGGGTGTCTATTGTAACGGCACTCATAATGAGCGGTATTACTCTGGTACTGTTTGCGTTGATTCACCAGACTACTATTTTGGTAACTGGCGGTATATTGAACCTCTGCTCATTGATAGGGCTATTGCTTCTGACGCAAACTTTCGGAAAACGGCTTTCTCTGTTTACATCTGATTTGTGTAAAACTTTGGATAACATGATCGACGGAAAAGAAGAACCTGAAATCATAGATGACGGTGAAACTCTTTTAGCGCGGATCAATCATCGGCTTTCCCGACTTTACCAGATTATGCAAGAAAACCGGCGCAAAGTGGACGAGGAACGGCAGGAACTTCAAACTCTGGTGTCAGATATTTCCCATCAGGTAAAGACACCGGTTAGTAATCTGAAAATGGTAGTGGATACCCTGCTGACAAGGGCGGTATCAGAAGCAGAACGTATTGAATTTCTCCGAGGTATTTGTAACCAGACGGATAAACTTGACTTTCTCTTTCAGGCTCTTGTTAAAACATCCCGTCTGGAAACAGGCGTAATTCAGTTGGAGAAAAAAGACGGACGCCTTTTTGAAACTGTTGCCCAAGCTATGAGTGGCATTGTATATGCCGCAGAAAAGAAACAGATTAGTGTTTCAGTAGATTGTCCCGAAAACCTGACGGTTTCCCATGACAGCAAATGGACAGCGGAAGCCCTTTTTAATCTGTTAGACAATGCAGTGAAATATACCCCCATAGGCGGCAAAATTGCCGTGTCTGTAAAACAATGGGAAATGTATGTAGAAATTAAAGTGACTGATACCGGCAAGGGCATTTCTGAAAGCAATCAAGCTGCTATCTTCCGGCGTTTCTATCGAGAGGAAGAAGTACATGAACAGCCGGGCGTGGGGATCGGTTTGTATCTTGCCCGTGAAATTGTGACACGACAAGGTGGCTATATCAAAGTCGTTTCAGCGCCGAAAAAAGGCTCGGAATTTTCCATTATGCTCCCTTTGAGGTAAAGAACGGCGGGCAGTCTTTTAGCTGCCCGCCGTTCTTTTTCAAATGTCCCGAAAGTGTAACATTTCAGTAGGATTTTCGATGGAAATTCTTGACCCCTCGGACATTTCTGTGACATTTGAGTTTTACAATAACCTTATCAACAGTCAGAGAACCTTGAAAGGAGTTTTGAATATGAGCGTTTTACAGGTTATTGACCTGAAAAAGTATTATGGTACAAAGCCAAACATTGTGCGCGCTCTTGACAGCGTGAATCTCACTGTGGAGGACGGCGAGTTTGTGGCTATTGTTGGAACATCAGGCAGCGGTAAGTCTACGCTATTGCACATGATGGGCGGACTTGATACCCCCACTTCTGGCAATGTGATTGTCCGAGGCAAAATGCTGGCAAAGATGAATGACGAACAGCTTACCATTTTCCGCCGTCGCAATATTGGCTTTATTTTTCAAAACTATAACCTTGTCCCTATTTTGAATGTCTATGAAAATATCGTTTTGCCGGTAAAACTGGATGGCGATGCCGTGGATAAACATTTTATGTATGAAGTGGTGAAAATGTTGGGGCTGGAAGATAAATTAAAAAATATGCCCAGCAACCTTTCCGGCGGCCAGCAGCAGCGTGTTGCCATCGCCCGCGCTCTGATTACCAAACCGGCTATTATACTGGCTGACGAGCCGACCGGCAACCTTGACAGCAAGACCAGCGCCGAAGTGCTGGGACTTATCAAGCGAACCAGCGCCGAATTTCACCAGACTGTTGTAATGATTACCCATAACAACGATATTGCCCGCCTCTCTGATCGGATTGTCCGTATTGAGGACGGGAAGATCATGGGCTAAGGAGGTGAAGTGTTATGACATGGCCGTTTGAAAATGATACTCATAAAATTGAAAAAAAGTTGGCAAAAAAAAGTTTTCAAGCAAATCGCACAAGAAACATCATTGCTATTATTTCAATTATTTTAACTACAATTCTTTTCACGGGGCTGTTTACTTTACAAAGGGGATTAACAGAGAGTACAGAACGGGCCGACATGATTTTATCTGGCGGGGATGGTCATGCCAGAATCATTGATTTGAACCAGTCTGAGTACGATACCATTAGCACCCATCCTCTAATTCACGAAATTGCGTATTGCCGCACACTTGCTGATAGCGTGGATAACACAGAATTGTCTAAACGAGAAACTCTCTTTTTATATTATGACGATAATGCTCTGAAATATAATTTTATAGAACCTACCAGCGGGCATAGGCCGAAAGCAGAAAATGAAATTATAACAGATACGCAGACATTGGAACTTCTTAATGTTCCGCTGTCAGTAGGAGAAAAAATTACATTGGAATTGACCGTACAGGGCCAGAAAATAAAACATGACTTTATTTTGGCTGGATGGTGGGAAAGCTATCCCGGCGTCTATTATGGAACTATCGTTACGTCTAAATCATATATGCAGGCACATGCAGAGGAAATTCAATATAAGAAAGGCACTGAAACAGGTTCCATTACCGCAATTATTAAATTTGCTAACGCAGATAATGTAAGTGAAGATTTGAAAACCGTTGTAGAAGAAAGTGGTTTTTCTACTAATGTTGATGATGACAACTATATCAATGCGGGGATAAACCCAAAGTATTCATCTTTGAGCAAAACAACTGCAATAGGAACAAATATCGTTCTTGTATGTGCGTTGTTTATGTTTTTGTTGGTAGGATACCTTATCATATATAATATATTTCAAATTTCTGTGTTAAGAGATATTCATTTTTGGGGCCTCTTAAAAACCATTGGTACTTCAGAACGCCAAATTCGCTCAATCATTCGTAGGCAGACATTCCGGCTTTCCGTAATCGGAATTCCTGTTGGTCTGCTGGCGGGTTATTTGATTGGGAAAATATTGCTGCCTATACTGATGAAAGCCAGCGCCTTTTCCGATTATGATGCGATTATATCTCCGAATCCTCTCATTTTTATTGCAGCTTCTTTATTTACCTTTTTGACCGTATGGATCAGTACGAGAAAATCCGAAAAGACAGCGGCAAAAGTTTCGCCCATTGAAGCGGTTAGATATACAGACACCGACCCCGTCTTTGAGAAAAGAAAGAAGCGTCGTATGTATGTTGGAAATATTTGTTGTGCTATGGCATGGGCAAATTTAGGGAGAAACAAAAAGCGTACCGCGCTGGTTGTCCTTAGCCTTTCCTTAAGCATTGTTCTGACCAATACAGTTTTTACGCTTTCCAACAGTGTCAACCCAGAAAAAGCGATTGAAAATTTGATTGGGGCGGAATTTTGTGTGGGACATAATAATCTCCTAAATTATATTGAGATAAACGAAAACAGCGCGATAAGCAAAAGCATGGTGGAGAGTATTCAATCTCAACCCGGCTTTGAAAATGGTGGCTATGAATACGGGTGCCGCGCATCTTATAGGAGCGATACAACACAACAGGTTGTAAACCAGCAGGAGGACGGTTCTTTTGATACCCACATTTACGGATTAGATTGTACGCTCCTTTCTTGGGCAAAATTAGTTGATGGCGAGTTAGATGCAGAAAAGTTGGCATCCGGGCAATATATTTGGAAGGCGCTTATGTTAATTCCAGAGGTGACATGGATGAAAGCAGCATGAACCATGCCGTAGGTGATACCGTACAGTTATATTGCAATGGCGCGGTTCAAGAATTTACAGTATTAGGACATATCGTTGCAAATGAGGGTAATACCTATGATTGGCTCGGATCGTGCTTCTTCTTGCCCAGTAATATTTATCAGTCGTTCACCGGAAATAATTATGCCATGACGTACCTTTTTAATGTGTATGATGGTTATGAAAATCAAATGAACCGCTTTTTAGAACAATATGTGAGCGAAGTGGAACCGGAAATGGCCTTCCGTTCAAAAGATACGATTATGGCTGGTGTTTCAGACATCCAAAACATCATAATTTCCGTGGGCGGCACTATGGCTTTTCTCATTGGAATTATTGGCCTGTTGAATTTTGTCAATACAATATTGACCAGTTTATTCAGCCGCCGTCAAGAATTTGCGTTGATACAAAGTGTAGGTATGACCGGTAAACAGCTTCGCCGATTGCTTTGCATGGAAAGCTGTTTATATATTATATTCTCTGTTGTAATCGCTGTCCCATTTTGCTTTGCTATTGCCACAGCGGTTGTTCGTCCCGTATGTGAAATGATCTGGTTTTTAAGCTATAACGCAAACTATTATCCAGTAATACTCATTTCAATCATTTTGTTGTTCATCGGTATTTTCATTCCTTGTTTTCTCAATAAATCCATCAGTAAGGAGAGTGTTGTGGAAAGGTTGAAGCGGGGTGAATAACAGTGGGACATAGGAGCAGAAAACCGAAAGGGAAAAGACTTGTTGCAAGATTGGTTTTAACAGCCATATTCATCATGTTTATTATATGCGTTGCTAAGTTGCCCACAATCAATGTGCTACTACAGGAAATATTATCTCCGGACCAGTCAGCAAGCACAGAATATGGCTGGAATTTGATACTGGTCAACCAAGATTATAAGGTGCCAAAGGATTGGGATATTGAGCTTACAGAGTTGTCTAATGGGCAAAGTGTTGATAGTCGCATTTATCCAGACCTGCAACAAATGTTTGATGATATGCGAGCGCAAGGGGGATATCCTGTCGTTGCTTCTGGCTATCGAACGTCAGAAAAGCAATAAGAGTTGATGAATGAAAAAATTGCTGAGTTAAAAGAACAAGGATATTCCAATTCGGAGGCGAAAACAGAAGCACGGCGCTGGGTATCAGTTGTGGGCTATAGTGAACACCAAACAGGTTTAGCTGTTGACATCAATGCAGATGGTGTAAATTCAACCGGAGATCAGGTCTACAAATGGCTTGAAAAAAACGCCCGGCAATATGGCTTTTCTTTTTTTATAGTATTTTATCGAAAGATTTCGTGGAGGAAACAGTAAATGATTGAATTATTAAGTCAGAAAAAAATATGATTCCCATAAGAAGTGGATTGTTAAGAAATATTGATATGATCAATAATCTTGTAGGGAAGATGTAAATTATTGTTATTATGGCAGTGGGACACGTCCTGTAGCGAAAGAAAGCTTAGACTATGCTTTTAAGATTGCGAAAGCCTTGGGTTAAAAAAGTTGAAGAAATTGAAAATTTTGATAATATAGATGTTTTGAGTTACCGAGTTAGATGTCGGGTAGTTGTGGCTGTGAGATAGATATCAGGGCGATAAAAGAAATTATCTGGAGGAAGCATGATTAAAACTGTTGGTATTGTAAGTCTTTCAAGTGGAATTGTTGGCGAATCATTTATCCGATTTGAATCTGATATAGGTATTCGCAGACTGAAGGAATATGGGCTGAATGTAAAATTTATGCCGCATGCTATTATGGGGCTGGATTATATCAAAGCACACCCTGAAAAACGAGCAGAGGATTTATTGGAGGCATTTCGCGATCCGGAGATCGATATGATCCTGTGTGCAATAGGCGGGGATGATACTTACCGCCTGTTACCGTATCTATTCGATCATAATGAACTTGCGGAAGCTGTTACTGACAAGATTTTTCTCGGTTTTTCGGATACAACGATCAACCATCTGATGCTGCATAAAGTTGGACTGAATACTTTTTATGGACAGGCGTTTCTTCCGGATATCTGTGAACTGAGCCAAGAAATGCACCCTTATACACGGAAATATTTTGAGGAATTGATTTCCACTGGAACGATCAAGGAAATAGCACCCAGCGATGTCTGGTATGAAGAACGGAAAAGCTTTGCACCCAATCAGGTCGGCAAACCGCTGATAGCTCATCCTGATTATGGGTTTGAGTTATTGCAGGGGTCTCCTGTATTCTCAGGTAAAATACTCGGTGGATGTATCGATTCAATGTATGATTTTTTTAACGGTGAGCGATATGAGGATATGCCGATCTTGTGCGAAAAATATCATTTATTCCCTGATGCAGAAGATTGGAAAGGATACATCCTGCTGCTGGAATCCAGTGAAGAAAAACCTTCTCCGGAAAAATACCGGCAGTCTCTTGAATACCTTAAGAAAAGACTATGAAAAAGCATAAAATAAGAAGATTAAAATCGATTGACAATTTGTCAGTTTAGATGTATTATACAAATAATGGGAGGTATAAAATGAGAGATGTAAAAGAACCCGAAATACGACGTGCAGAGATTATGGATGCTGCAATGATACTTTTTATGGAAAAAGGATATACTAATACAACAACTCGTGATATAGTTGATAAAGTAAATATATCAAGAGGGTTGTTATATTATCACTTTAAGAATAAAGAGGATATCTTATATTGTCTTGTAGAACAATATTCAGATAGACTACTGAAAGATATTTCTACTATTGCTTATGATGAAGATAAAACTTCCATAGAAAAAAATCAGATCATTTATAGATGTCACAATTATATCGTCGGAAAATATTTCAGCAGAAGGTACAGTGCTACAAAAGAACAGTTGACCTTAAAGAAAATCAATATATGATAGATAAGTTATCCCATAAGCTTTGTTGAAAAAAACTGACAATATATTTTGAAAAAGATTATAAATCAAGGAATAACGGAAAGAGTTTTTTTCTGTAAAATATCCATTAGAAACAGCAGAGTTCCTTATGACAGCTTATGTTTTTTTGCTTCAAATAACATAAGTATAAGATATCTAAAGGAAGAACCTGTTAATAACTACTTAAATGCATTTAAGGTAATGCTTGAACAAAGCTTAAATACAAAAAAAGCTCTTTAGTAATTAAAAAAATAGAATGTTTACAAGGAGAATAATATGCCGATAGCTACTGTTAAAACAAGTTATCGGTTTTATTTCAAAGAATAACTGACAAAAATGTCAATAGAGGTGGAAATTATGTTAGAGATAAAGAATTTTAGTAAATTCTATGGAAACAAAAAAAGGCTGTTGAAAAACTTATCCATTTCAGTACAGTCCGGAGATATTTATGGATTCATTGGTGCAAATGGAGCCGGAAAAACTACAACGATAAAAGCAGTAATTGGGATTCATGATTTTGAGAATGGAAGTATAACGATTGATGGGCATTCCATTAAAGAGGAGCCTGTTTTTTGTAAAAAAATGATGGCATATATTCCGGATAATCCGGATTTATATGAACATCTGACAGGATTTCAGTACATAAATTTTATTGCAGATTTATTTGAAGTTTCTACTGAGATACGCAGAGAAAGAATTCAGAGATACGGTGATTTATTTGAAATGACGAAAAATCTTTCGGGGATAATATCTTCGTATTCACATGGCATGAAGCAAAGAACGGCGATTATTTCTGCACTGGTGCATTCTCCAAAGTTACTAATTTTAGATGAACCTTTTGTTGGACTTGATCCGAAAGCAACTTTTCTTCTAAAGAAAATAATGCACGAATGTGTATCAGATGGAGGAGCTATTTTCTTTTCAACACATGTATTGGATGTTGCAGAAAAATTATGTAATAAAATTGCAATTATAAAAAATGGAAAGTTAATTGCGAGCGGAAATACAGAAGAAGTCAAAGGCAATAAATCTTTGGAAACTTTTTCATGGAGGTGCAGGATAATGAGCAAAATTTGGATATTAATTAGAGCAGAATTGATAAATTTCTTTCCGATCAACGAAATGAAAGAGCTGGGAAATAAAAAAACAAAGTTCAATTGTTATTGCAAGTTTTGGAATAATAACTCTTGCTATATTTTTTTCTTTGTTTATAATATCATAACAGCCAAAACATTGGTACAAGTGGGACAGCAGGAGTTGATACCGGCATATATGGTGTCAGTATCAAGCTTTGCAATATTATTTTTGACAATATTTTTATTCTAATGGAATTTTATTTGGTAGATCATGATATGGAAACGCTTTTTATCGCTGCCTGTAAAAAAAGCTCAGACATTATAAGTAGCAAGTTTATGTTTATGTATTTATTGAACTTTTTAATAGGATTTATATTTATGCTTCCGGGAGGAATTGTTTGGGTGCTAAGTGGAGGTTTAAATGCATCACAGATTATATTGTATTTCACTTCCATGATTTTTGTTCCCTTGATACCTATGTGCATAGCAGTATGTATGGGAATCATTGTTGTGACTGTTTTCATCTTATTTTAAGAGGAAAAAAATGTTATTGCTCTAATCTTTTCATTTGCAATGATAGGTATAATTGGATATATTGCAGTGTCAGCTATGAAATCGTGTAATGAAGACAGCATTGAGATCATGCTTTTCTAAGCAAATTACAGAACTGTACCCAATATCCGGGTTATTCATGCAACACACAAATTTTCCAATGTATATTGGAGTGGGATTATTTATTGCTTTTTTTCAACAGCAGTTTTTTTATATATTTGTAAAAAAATTGTTGCGATGAAGTATGGATTGCTTAATACTCTTGCTAAAAACAACATCAAGATATTCTGATAACAAAAAAATCTTATAATAGAAAAATCGATATTTTTTTGCCTTGTATAAAAAAAGAAATGGGACGCTTTTTAAGCTCATAGATGGCGGTCTTGAATGCAGGTCTTGGTGTAATACTTTTATGTGTTTTTTTAGTATATTTTTTTGTTTTTTTAATTCTTTAGAACAAATAAGAGAGTCTTCGTGAAACGAAAAATATAAATGAATATCTCTCAAATTTTGCTCCATTATTTATTGCATCTATGCTCGCTCAGTTGTCCGGCAGCTTCAGCGATATCTTTAGAAGGAAAAAAACATTTGGATTTTTGCAAAGCTCTCCTGTTAAGGTAAAAATGATCTTAAATTCCAAGATAGCTGTAAACCTTACACTTCATTTGATTGGGTATATGATTTCATATTTGCATTTACTCTAAAACTTGATATGAACTTTATTCAAATTATTAACCTAATAATTGTTCCTATATGCTATTCAATTTTTATAACAGTGATAGGAATTTCCCTAAATAAAAAGTATCCTAACTATGAATGGGAAAGTGAGATGATGGTAGTAAAGCAGAGTATACCTGTGATTGTGTCCGGACTTGTCGGAATAATTGCACTCATTACACCAATTCTTCTTAATTGGTTTTTAAATCTTCCGATAACACCGGTTTTGCAGATAATATCAGTTACTTTACTTGTTATTTCAAGCAAAGTTTATATAAAAGTTAGCAAGTCAAATTTTATTTAGTTTAAGGAGGGAAAATTGTATGAAAGTTGGACTGTTAAAAAGATGTCTTGGTATTGATGTTAATGATTGTTGTAATATTTATTATTTGCATATTTCTCCCGGAGAAAATTCCTGTTCATTTCAATGCAAAAGGAATCCCTGATATGTTTGCTAATAAATATTATCTTCTGTTTGCTACGGTTATTCCGTATTCTGCTTATTGGAAATTGATACGAGGAAGGAAAAATAAAAAGGTTAAGTGAATATGTATCCATATTTACAAATTGCATCTGTGATAAGAGCAACTATTTTAAGAGGTAAGTATGCACCGGTGCAACAGATGCCTCCTATAAGGACTTTAGCAGAGAGGGAAGAATGTAATCCTGCAACCGTCCAAAAAGTATTAAAAGTTCTTGAGAAACAGGGGTTGATTGTTAGTCATGGGAGTAAAGGATATTTTGTTATTGAAAGTGAGAAGAAAATAATTGAGTTAAGAAATATTCTTATTCTTACGTTTTGGAGGACTTCATATGCCTAAGTGTAGAAGTCCTCCTTTTTTATGCTCAAAAAACGAAATCAGAGATCAGAAAAAGGAGGATTACAAAAGAATGATTATGGTAGCAAGCATTAAGCAAGTTTTTAAATGTATATCTTATATTATACCAAATGAGGTAAGTAATGTCATCAGAATTGAAAAAAATGCTTTTTAATATGACAACATATGTCAAGTTAATATGGTATAATAAATATAGGAGATGTTAAGACGATGAAAGATAATAGGTTATTTAGGATACTATATTACATTTTAGAAAAAGGAAAAGTTACAGCAAATGAGCTTGCTGATAAATTTGAGGTATCAGTCAGAACAATTTATAGGGATATTGACTCTATCAGCAGTGCCGGTATTCCCATTTATGCGCTGCAAGGAAAGGGCGGCGGAATAGAAATTGCTGAAGATTTTGTTCTTAGTAAATCACTGCTGTCTGAAAATGAGAAACAGCAAATTATGTCAGCTCTTCAAGGATTGGATAATACCACAATACAGCGTGAGAATGAGCTCCTAACAAAACTCTCTGCACTCTTTAAAATGAAAAATACCAGTTGGATAGAGGTTGACTTTAATAATTGGCAAAACAATAAGATGTATGAAAAAACATTTGATGATATCAAATCTGCAATTTTAAGTAAAAACATTATTTCATTCACATATTTTAGCAGCAATGAAAAAGAAACAGACAGAAGTGTTAAACCTGTGAGGTTGCTTTTCAAGAGTCAGGATTGGTATCTATATGCCCTATGTTTACTCAGAAATGATTTCAGATATTTCAAATTGTCCAGGATAAAGAATTTAGAAATCCATACTGAAAAGTTTGATGACAACTTTGAAGATGTAATACTCAAAAAAAGAAACGCCACATGAGAATACAGTGAATATAAAAAGTTAAGTTTGATCGAAAAGTTGCTTTCGTGGGTATATGATGAACTAAACGGAGAAATTACAGAAGATAATGACGGAAATTTATATACTGAAATAGAAATACCGAATGACTATAACTTATATAATTATATTTTTTTCATTTGGAGATGAAGCAGAAGTATTGGAACCTCAAGAAGTTAGAATGCAAATTAAAAATGATAAATAAAATGGCAGAAAAAAATATAATATGACAGATGGTGTCAAGTATGGTGAGATATAATTATCTTAAATAAAGATAAGGAGGAATAAAAAAATGGATACGAAATATTGTCAATGTTGTAGGGATGCCTATGGGAGAGGGAACAGAGCTTTTATGGTACAAATTCAGATGGAAGCGTAAATGAAGATTATTGTAAGTATTGCTTTGAGAAAGGCGAATTTACTTTTAAGGGAACAATGGAGGAAATGATTGAGATATGCGTTCCTCATGTAGTCGAAGCCAATAAAGATATGAATGAAGATAGTGCAAGAAAAATGATGATGGAGTTTTTCCCAACTCTAAAGAGATGGAAGGAGTAAAAAATTATGCCAAGACCAACGACAAAAAATGATTTAATGATTGCTGCTAAGGAAAACTATGAAAAGTTAAATTTATTTATCTCAAAGATGACTGAGGAAGAGTTAAATACACCATTTGACTTTTCAAAAGATGAAAAGAAAAAAGAAGCCCACTGGAAAAGAGATAAGAATCTAAGAGATGTTTTAATCCATCTCTATGAATGGCATCAGCTTATTTTGAATTGGGTACATTCCAATCAAAAGGGAGAAGAAAAACCGTTTTTGCCTGAGCCGTACAATTGGAAAACTTATGGAGATATGAATGTAGAATTTTGGAAGAAACATCAAAATACTTCTCTTGAAAATGCAACTAAAATGTTTCATAAATCCCATAGCGATGTTTTACAGTTGGCTGAAATTTTTACAAACGAAGAACTTTTTTCAAAAGGTGTATATAAATGGGTTGGAGGGAGTACGCTGGGTTCCTATTTTGTGAGTGCGACTGTAAGTCATTATGATTGGGCAATGAAAAAGTTAAAAGCTCATCAGAAAAATTGTAAATCAAAATAGCCGGAATAGGATAGTAAAGTGCATTTACAAAAGCAAAAGGAATACTATCTTCAAAGAATGGAATGAATTTGTTCAGAGGCTGTACTCATGGATGCATTTATTGCGACTCAAGAAGTAAATGTTATCAAATGAACCATAAATTTGAAGATGTAGAAGTAAAGGAAAAATGGAATCAGTCTTTTGGAAGAGACGGTATGTTTATTGTCCAAATTTCCCGAAGCTAAGAATCATATGGGGGGTGACATTCGGAGATAAAGCGGAGGTACTTGAAACTGAGAAAATTCGTGTATGATTATCTCATATAGAGAAAAATTATACTTATGCACTAGCTTGACAAATATTGAATTATAATTTATTATTAAATATAGATTCAGTATTAGTATAGAAAGAGGTGTGCTATGGCACAAGTATTAAAAGAAGAAGTTAGAAATAGAATACTCGAAGCAGCAGAAAAAGTATTTTATAAAAAGGATTATAGAGGTGCCAAATTAACAGAAATTGCAAAAGAAGCAGATATTCCTGTGGCACTCATTTATACCTATTTCAAAAATAAGGAAGTTTTGTTTGATGCAGTAGTAAGTTCTGTTTATATAAATTTTGAGTCAGCTTTTAATGAGGAAGAATCTTTGGAAAAAGGTTCTGCTTCTGAAAGGTTTGATGAAGTTGGAGAAAATTATATTCATGAACTTTTAAAAGAGCGTAAGAAGTTAATTATTTTAATGGATAAAAGTTCAGGTACAAAGCATACAGAAGCAAAACAAAAACTCATATCGCAAATGCAGGTTCATATTGAAGTAAGTTTAAAAAGACAATCGAAAGAGGAATATGATCCAATGCTTGCCCATATTTTAGCCAGTAACTTTACAGAGGGGCTTCTTGAAATAGCAAGGCACTATCAAAGTGAAAAGTGGGCAAAAGATATGCTAAAACTTATTGCGAGGTGTTATTACAAGGGAGTGGAATCCCTGTAATTAGCACTAAAAAATAGACTTTGCGTAATCAGCAAAGTCTTACTTTAAACCCTAATACTGAATTAAAATTCAATATTATTCAATTTTGAAAGGAGAGTTGTTCATGCCAGAAAAAGAATTAAGGAAAAAAGTGATTGGGAAAAAAACGGCTTAGCGGGTTCACTTCTTGCTTTAAAAATAGTATTTGATTTGATACCACAAATCTTACTTGTATATTTGATTAGTTCCTTAATTGCAAACAATATTAGCGAAGATAATTTGAAGCATATTTTCTTAGGAATCTTTATATCGTTTGCATTAAAGGGAGTGTTTTACTATTTTGCGACAAAGGTTGCTCATGAGAAAGCATACGAAAAATTGACAGAACTTAGGTTAGATATTATCGGTCATCTAAAAAAACTAAGTTTAGGATTTTTCAAAGAACATAATACTGGAGAGCTTACCAACATCGTTCAACATGATGTAGAACAAGTGGAAGTATACCTTGCCCATGGTCTTCCTGAAATAATGTCAGTTACACTTCTGCCTACCATTATTTTCATAGCTATGATTTTTGTGGACTGGCGTCTTGCTTTTGGAATGATTGCTGGAGTTCCAATCATGTATTTGGTAAAAGTTCTTTCACAGAAAACAATGGATAAGAACTTTGCTATTTACTTTAACCATGAAAACAAGATGAGAGAAGAGCTAATGGAATATGTAAAAAATATCTCTGTGATTAAGGCTTTTGCTAAAGAAGAGGAGATTAGCGAAAGAACATTAAAAACGGCAAGAGAGTATATTTACTGGGTTAAAAAGAGTATGGGGATGGTTACAATTCCAATGGGACTTATTGACATATTTATGGAAATTGGAGTGGTAATTGTCATGATTTTGGGAAGTATCTTTCTTTATTATGGGAATATTACAACTCCTAATTTTATTCTTGCAATAATTTTATCATCTGCTTTTACTGCATCTATAAGTAAGACAGCTACATTGCAACATTTTTCTATTGTGTTTAGGGAGGCATTAAAGGCGATTGGAAAAGTTTTAACAGTTCCACTTTCAAACAAAAAGACAGAACAAGGTTTAGAATTTGGAAACATAGAATTTAAAGATGTGAATTTTGCATACGGAAAAGATAGTTTCGAGTTAAAGGATATAAATCTTATTTTTAAGAAAAACAGCTTAAATGCTTTTGTTGGAGCAAGTGGATGCGGTAAGAGTACAGTATCCAATTTGCTTATGGGATTTTGGGATGCAGACGAAGGACAAATACTGATAAATGGAAAAGACATAAAAGAATATAGTCAAGAAAATATATCAATGCTGATTGGTAGTGTCGGGCAAGAAGTTATCCTTTTTGATTTAAGTATTTTTGAAAATATATCAATCGGAAAACTAAATGCAACAAAAGAAGAAGTTATAGAGGCAGCTAAAAAAGCAAGATGCCATGATTTTATTTCAGCATTGCCAAATGGATATGAAACACGAGTAGGTGAAATGGGAGTTAAGTTATCCGGTGGAGAAAAACAAAGAATCTCTATTGCAAGAATGATACTTAAAAATGCACCGATTTTAATATTAGATGAGGCAATGGCAGCTGTTGATAGTGAAAATGAAAGACTAATCGGTGAAGCAATTGACGATTTAAGCATGGATAAAACCATCATTACAATTGCTCATCATCTAAATACGATTAGAGATTCAGACCAAATTATTGTTATGGATAAGGGTGTTGTTCTTGATGCAGGAAGCCATGAAGAGCTGATGAAAAGATGTGATTTTTATAAGGATATGGTTGAAGCACAGAACAAAGTAGATAGATGGAATTTGAAAGACGAAAGTCTTTCACGAGCAAGAAACGAAGTAGATTGCGAGTGTATCAACGAAAGTCTTTCACGAGCAAGAAACGAAGAGGATTGCGAGTGTATCAACGAAAGTCTTTCACGAGCAAGAAACAAAGTGGATTGCGAGTGTATCAACGAAAGTCTTTCACGAGCAAGAAACGAAGAGGATTGCGAGTGTATCAACGGAAGTCTTTCACGAGCAAGAAACGAAGAGGATTGCGAGTGTATCAACGGAAGTCTTTCACGAGCAAGAAACGAAGAGGATTGCGAGTGTATCAACGAAAGTCTTTCACGAGCAAGGAACGGAGAGGATTGCGAGTGTATCAACGATGGTCTTTCACGAGCAAGGAACGGAGAGGATTGCGAGTGTATCAACGAAAGTCTTTCACGAGCAAGGAACGGAGAGGATTGCGAGTGTATCAACGAAAGTCTTTCACGAGCAAGGAACGGAGAGGATTGCGAGTGTACGGAGGTGGTAACAGAAAATGTTTAGAGAAATGTTAAAACTACTTACAAAAACCGGGAAGAGAGATTTGATTATATCAAGTGTATTCTTTGCCCTTTATGGACTAAGCTCCATAGCTATGATTGTTATCGTATTTTCTATACTGTTTCAGATATTTGATGAGACGAGTTTAGATATGCTTTATAAATATTTTATTGCGATTGGATTACTTGTAGTGTTCAAAGGAATCTGCAATATGGTTGCAGATATGAAAAAGCATAGTGCAGGTTTTGATATTGTTCAGCAGATTAGAGAGAAAATGATTATAAAACTGAAAAAATTCAGTTTAGGATTTTATACCAATGAACGACTTGGGGAAATAAATACAATTTTACACAAAGATGTTGATAATATGTCCCTTGTTGTAGGACATATGTGGTCAAGAATGTTTGGTGATTTTTTAATAGGTGCGGTTGTATTTATTGGTCTTGCAAGTATTGATTTAAAACTTGCTATTCTAATGGCTGTATCTGTTCCGATTGCACTTGTCTTTCTATATCTGACAATTAAGCAATCTGAAAAAATAGAAAATCAGAACAACTTAAGCCTTCTTGATATGATTAGCTTATTTGTTGAATATGTGAGAGGAATACCTGTACTAAAGAGTTTTTCTAACAATAAGAGCTTGGATAATGAGCTTATGAACAAGACAAAAAAGTTTGGAGAAACAAGCAAGAAAGCTTCAAGATTTAAGGCAAAACAATTATCTATATTTGGGTTTTTGCTGGATATTGGATATTTGGTTCTTTTAACCTCTGGAACAATATTTGTTGTAAAGGGAAATCTTGATGTACTTAATTTTATTATCTTTGCGGTAATTTCAAAAGAGTTTTATAAGCCGTTCGCTTCTATGGAACAACACTATATGTATTATGTTTCGGCGGTGGACAGTTATGAAAGACTTTCAAGAATTTTATATGCAGATGTAATACCGGATAAAGTGGATGGGATTGTTCCGAAAGATAATGATATAGCTTTTGAGAACATTGGTTTTTCCTATGAAAAAGATGAGTTCAAAATGGAAAATTTAAGTTTTGATATTGATGAAAAAACAATGACTGCACTGGTTGGTGAGTCAGGAAGTGGCAAGACGACGATAACTAACCTGTTATTAAGATTTTATGATGTGCAGCAAGGCAAAATTATACTTGGCGGTGTGGATATTAAAGACATTCCTTATGATGAACTTTTGGATCGTATCAGCATTGTCATGCAAAATGTTCAACTGTTTGATAACACGATTGAAGAAAATATCAGGGTAGGTAAAAAAGGAGCAACGAAAGAAGAAATCATTGAAGCTGCAAAGAAAGCAAGGATACATGATTTCATTATGAGTTTACCAAAAGGTTATGAAACTGATATTGGAGAAAATGGTGGGCTTCTTTCAGGTGGACAAAGACAAAGAATATCTATTGCAAGAGCTTTTCTAAAAGATGCACCGATTTTAATTCTTGATGAAATGACAAGTAATGTTGATCCTGTAAATGAATCTTTGATACAAGATGCCATTACAGAACTCGCAAAGAACAGAACTGTACTTGTGGTGGCTCATCATTTAAAAACCATTCAAAAAGCTGACCAAATTCTCGTATTTCAAAAAGGCAATTTACTTGAAAAAGGAAAGCATGGGGAACTTCTTGAGAAAGATGGCTACTACACAAAATTATGGAAAGCTCAGTACGGGGGATAATCATGATTTTGTTAAAAGATGTTTCTTATGAATGGGAAGATGGGCGAACTGTTTTAAAAAATATCAATCTTGAAATTAAAAAAGGTGAATTTGTTTTTAATTTCGTGGGAAAAAGTGGAAGTGGTAAAAAGCACTCTTGGAAGTGTAATGAATGGTCTTATTCCACATTATTACAAAGGCAAAATGAAAGGAGAAGCCTTTGCGTCCGGAAAAGATATAAGCAAATTATTGCTTCATGAAGTAGGGCATATTGTAGGGACTGTATTTCAAGATCCAAGAAGTCAGTTTTTCACGACAACGACAGATGAAGAAATAGCTTTTGGGCTTCAAACTATCTGCAAATCAAGAGATGAAATCAAACAAAGAGTAGATGAAGTATACGCAGAGCTGGATACCCCGGAACTGAAAGGAAAATCTGTTTTTGAATTATCAAGCGGACAGAAACAAAAGATAGCTATTGCAAGCATCTATGCGATGAATCCGAAAGTTTTAATTTTAGATGAACCTTCAGCAAATTTGGATATGAAAGCAACATTTGACCTGTTTTTAATTTTGGAGAAATTAAAGAAAAAAGGAACAACGGTTGTTCTAATTGAACATCGTTTGTACTATGTAAAGTCTTTATTTGACCGTTTTCTATTGATGAAAGATGGAGAAATTGCACAGGATTTGAGTAGGGAAGAAGTTATCCATCTTGAAGGGGAGTTTTGGGATGAAAATGGGCTAAGAACTCTTGAATTAGAAGAATACAGGATAAGCGAGAAGAAAGATTCATATCAATTAAATGATGAAAGTATTAGTGGAAAAGGCTTGAAATTCTGTTACCCAACCACAACTAAGGTTGAAAATAAGCAAAAACAGTACATCTTAAATCATCTTGATTTCAATATGGAGTGCGGAAAAGCCATTGGTCTTATCGGCTTAAATGGTACCGGGAAAACTACCTTTGCAAGAGTGATTTCAGGACTTGAGAAGATAAAAGAGGGAACAATATGGGCGGAAAAAGATAAAGAGTTGAATCGTAAAGATTTAATGGATATGTCATATTTTGTATTTCAAGATTCAGACTATCAGTTATTTTCGGAAAGTGTACTTGATGAAATGTTACTTGGTATGGAGGGTAAAGATAAAAAAGAAAATACTCAAAAGGCAAAGTCTATTTTGAATGTTCTTGGCTTAGATAAATATATAGATAAGCATCCGTTTGCTTTATCAAGAGGAGAAAAACAAAGACTGACAATAGCTTGTGGAATGATGAAACAGGCAAAAGTTTTTATCTATGATGAACCAACATCGGGTTGCGATAAGGACTCAATGCTTTCAGTGGCAAAATTGATTAAAGAACAATTAAAAAATGGGACAACAGTTTTGGTGATAAGTCATGATTTTGAGTTTTTAGCAAACACAGTGAGCAAGCTCTGGGTAATGGGAGATGGAAAAATAGAAAAAGTTTTGAATATGAGTGAAAGTAATAAATTTCTCATATTAGACAAGATGAGAGGGGGTAGAGAGCTTGGCAGATAGAAAAACTATAGATCCGAGAATAAAACTTACGCTACTTCCAATTGTTGGATTTACCAGCTTTTTTATAAGCGATACGATTCTACTTTTCGGACTGGTTGTCTTTGCCTTTTTTCTGTATGTATTCAGCAGTATGTGGAAAAGAGCATTACGCTTTATTTTGTTTTTGTGCTTTTATACTGCATAGAGTTAGGGCTTGGAAAGTTCCCGGAAGCAAGCATCGTATTTGCAATATATATGTTTATTTACTTTGCGTCAAGAATGACCTTAATTGCTATGTTTGGTGGATATATAACAAAGACTACAAGTGTAAGTGAAATGCTGGAAGCGTTAAATAGAATGAAAGTACCAAGAAGTATTGGCATACCTTTTAGTGTTTTGCTTAGGTTTGTACCAACTATAAAAATAGAACTCAAGGCATTAAAAGAGAATATGAAGATTCGAGGAATTGTAACAAGCAGATTTTTTCCATTGCTACATCCAATTAAATACATTGAATATACGCTTGTTCCGCTTTTAATGAGAATGATTAAGATTTCAGATGAATTGTCAGCTTCGGCACTCATTAGAGGACTTGATAGTGATGAGAACAGGGTAACATTAACAGAATTGCAGTTTAGATGGGCAGACTTAATGATTGGACTATTAGGAGCTTTGATGATTGCTCTTGTGATAGTAATACAGAAAATTTTATTAGGAGGACTTTTATGAAAAACAAATTAAATGGTCGTGATTTTATTACAATCGGAATTTTTAATGCAATTGGAATTGTCATATACATGGCAGCCGGCTTTGCTATGGCAACAACAGTTATTGGAGGATTTATTGCTTCAGGAGTTAGTTTTATGATAGCTGCTACCGTTTATATCCTTATGGCTGTAAAAGTTAAAAAGAAGGGTGTATTTACAATATCAGGAACGCTTCTTGGTTTAATTGCGTTGTCAGGAGGACATTTGCCTCATACAGTCTTTGCTGTAATCGGTGGAATTATATGTGATTTGATTATAGGAAATTATGAGAGCAAGGGACGAATGATTATTGGATATGGGACATTTGCATTAGCGGATTTTTTAGGGACAGTAATTCCTGTGATTTTATTCGGGACAGCTTCTTTTGTGGAAAGAGCATCAAAATGGAAAATGAGTGAAGCGGGGATAAATGAAGCATTATCTTATTTCAAAGTTTCGTGGGCAGTAGGATTTGGCTTGATAACTTTTATTCTTGCTTGCATAGGAGCATTAGTTGCAACAAGGATACTTAAAAAACATTTTGAAAAAGCAGGAGTGATTTAATCAATCTTTATTAGTGAGGGAAAAATGGATTAAATAATGGAGGTAATTGCTATGTCTACCATGCAAAGTTCTCGATCCTACCCGACACTTTTAACTCATGAAGCTGATTTTTTCCATTACTACCGGACAATTATCCTGCAAAGAGAAAAATTGTCCGGTAGGATTTTCTGTTCTGATTTTCATAATCTTATTATAAAAAGATGCAAGGATTGCGAGAAGCGAAGCTGTAGCAATCCTGTATCAATGGGTGTCAAATACTTTTGACACCCACATCATAAAAAGAATGAATAGCAAGCGTTAAGTAAGTTTTAAATTTCATCGTATTATATCATAGTTCATCCTAAATAAGTTCCCAATTAAAGTTTTAATGTTTTGATTGTACCTAAATCCTTTGTAACTATAGCCGTATCAAATCTTACTTCAAATAAAATCAAGGATTCCCCGGCATATTCTATAGTATCTTTGTAATCCGGAACTTTAGCAATAAATTGCTCAGCAACATCAAAAATAGTTTTTTGACTTTTTTGAACTATGCCCTTAGCTTTGACATGTTCATTTCCTGAGTGAGGAATTGTAGTAAATGCCACATATGGATTTGATTTTATTTCTTTGCTTTTATCATTTCCTTTAAAAGACGAAAAGTAAAGTATATTTTCAGCCGGCTCAAAATAAAAATTTACTATTCTCACATTTGGCATATTATCTACAGATGTTGCTAAGGCTATTTCTGTTTGTTCAGCCATAATTTTTAAAAATTCTGTTTTTGTATTCATTTAAGAAGACCTCCTTTTTTATAATTTAATTATACAGAATAAAAAGTATCAAATTGTGAAACCTTTAAAATTCATCTACAAACTTAAAGAGATTTGATATGAGTCATATTATCTTCTATTTTTTTAATAATCAATTCCTTTAATTCAGTGCGGGGTAATTGCAATAATTTCTTTTCCAAAAACAGAAAAAGTAACTCGAGATAAAAATCTTCTTCATTTTTGTTGTAATATCCTTTAATAACCGGTGTATTATTACACCAAGCTAATGTCATTGATGGATAATTTTTCTTTTATAAATAAATCTACACCTTTTTTTCTGTTATATTTACTTCAAAAATCGGTAGAATTCTTTTCTTTGAAATTATTTGTTTTCAAAGTTTCAATTTTATGGTCGTTAACAGGTTCTTTATTTTTTTATTGACAGATAAAGAAAGAATTTTTATCACAACGAAATACTTGCATTTTGTCATTATCATAATTATATGCTGTCACATACCATTGACCAAACGATGCAGATATATTCAAAAAAATTGTACAGTGTATTTATAATCGTTATTTTTACTTTTATAAGTAATATCACATACAGAACAGTTAATTGATAAATACAATACATCTTTCAAAAAAGGACAATTATTCACTTGCTTTAAAGATGTAAAGCTGAATACTGTTTCCATTCTGTCCAAATTCAGCTTATGTTCTTTAGAGATACAGGATTCAAATTTCAGTTTTAGCTTCTCTAGGTCTAAATCAAAAGGGGTAGATTGATATTCTTTTAGTGTCAGCATGGAGAAGTACATCGCATACATTTCATCAGTGGTAAAAATAATAGGTGAAAGTAATCGGTTTTTTAAAATTCCATATCTTCCATACCTGCCATGTTCCGAAAATATTGGCATTCCAATTTGTTCTAAAGATTGAACATCTCTGATTGCAGTGCTTCTTGAGATATTATATTTCTCCATCAAATCTGTTAAGTTAAAATAGCTCTTATTATTTAAATATATCATCATATCATTAAGTCGCTCTGATTTATTCATTTTAACATCTCCTATAAACATAAAAGGTGTCACAATGTGAAACCTTTTGTACATTATACTATAAATGAAAGAAAAAAATACGAGGTAAAAACAAATGGTCTGAGAATTATTTTTAACATCATTGTAAAGTAGAATAGGAACTTTAGCGATATTTTATGTGAATAATGGAAAAATGTTGTGCTTTTTAATACTTATTACTAAAAAGGTAATAAAAATAAGAATATTTATATGAGAAGTATTTACTTTGAATTTGAATGAGTGCTATAATTTTATTACCAAAATAGTAATAAAAATTAAAGGAGACTAGTAATTAAGTTTGAGCATGAAGATACTGTATAAGAATGAAAACGTAAAGAAACAGTTTTGTTCTGAGTACAAGAAAAAATGGAGATATCCTGAGCTAGTAAAAAAGAAAATTGAATCTGCAGAAAACTTTATACTTAATGCAGAGTCTTTAATGGATATTGCTAATTATCCACCATTTCATTTTTGAACATTTAAAAAGGTGATAGAAAGGATGAATGGAGTATTAGATTAGGTAATACAGGATATAGAGTTACAATGATTCCTTGTGATAACGAAGGAAATGAAATCATCGAAGGTGACATTTTAGCTCAGTGTAAAATGATTAAAATTGTTAAATTAACGGAGGTGTCGAACCATTATGAGTAATGTAAATAAATACAAAGATATAGTGGCATTTCACCCTGGATATTATATTGCGGATATAATTGAAGATATGGAGATAAGTCAGGCTGAGTTTGCCACAAGAATGGGAACAACAGCGAAAACATTGAGCCAATTAATTAATGGTCAGGCTAATATATCTAATGACTTGGCTAAGAAGCTTTCTGTAATGCTTGGAACAAGCGTAGATGTTTGGCAGAACTTACAGAATACTTATGACCGAAAGTTGATTGAGATTCAGCAATCTAAGGATATTGATGAACAGGCAAAAATTGTGAAAGAGATGGATTATAAATATTTTGTTGATGTAGTTGGTTTGCCAATGACAAGGAGTATAAATGATAAGGTGGCTAACTTATGTAAGTTTTTCAGGGTTGCAGATTTAAGAATTATGTTGAAGCCGGATTTCTTGGTAAATTTCAGATCAAGCCCATCTTGCAATAGTGAGAAGCAGATTATTAATTCTAGAGCTTGGATTCAAACAGCTATGAATATTTCAAAAAATATTGAGACTAAGCCTTATAATGCTGAAAAGTTAAAAGGATATTTGCCGGAGCTTAGGGGCATGACGGTAAAAGTACCGGAAGAATTCCTGCCAAGAATGAATGAAATCTTTGCTGAATGTGGTATCGCATTTGTGCTATTACCACATTTGAAGAATTCAGGAGTGAATGGAGCTGTCAAATGGGTAACAGAGGATAGGGTTGTGCTTGCTATGAATAACAGGGGATTGGATGCGGATAAGTTCTGGTTTTCGTTATTCCATGAAATCAAACATGTGCTTCAGCAGAAAATTAAAATGGTATTTATTAGTAGTACAGTTGAGGAAATGTTGGATATTAATAACAACCTGGAAATAGAAGCAGATAAATTTGCGACAAACTATTTGATTTCACCTGCGGACTATAAGAGGTTTGCTCCATCTAGATATACTTCAGATGATGAAATAGTTGAATTTGCCGAAACAATAGGAATTCATCCGGGAATTGTAGCCGGAAGATTACAGCATGAAGGAATCATTGCACAGAACAGATGCTCAAAGTTAAAAGAAAAGTATGTGATTGAAATAAAACATACTGCGTAAAGTAAATATCATTGTAGAGCTTATAAAGCAAAAAAAGTGATAAGTAATGGAAGGATAAAAAGAAAGGCTATCCGCAAGTAAAGACTGAAATCCCTTAAACCAAGCTGTAAACACATTAAAATAATCCCTTGACAATAAAATTTTAGAATGTTAACATAAGCCCCAAATATGATATTTCACAAGATGTTTCGCGAATAATTTTGAATAAATTATTTCTATGAGACAAGGCGTTTTAATTTTATTAAGAAAGGAATTAGTAATTATGAAAACTTACCGTGATTTTGATAACTATCTAAAAAACTTTCCTGATGAAAAGGGATATTTCGGTGAATACGGAGGAATGATTTTACCTCCTGAATTAGTTCCTGCTTTTAAGGATATCACAGAGGCCTATGCGGAAATCTGTAATAATGCACGTTTTATAAATGAATTAAGACGCATCAGAAAAGAGTTCCAGGGCAGGCCTACTCCGGTTTATCATTGTGAACGCTTATCTGCATTGCTGGGTAAATGTCAAATATATCTTAAAAGAGAAGATCTTAACCATACCGGCGCACATAAAATAAATCATTGTATGGGTGAGGGGTTGCTTGCCAAATTCTTAGGTAAGAAAAAACTCATTGCCGAAACAGGTGCCGGACAACATGGTGTTGCACTTGCTACGGCTGCTGCCTACTTCGGCTTGGAATGTGATATATACATGGGAGAAGTTGATATAGCAAAGCAGCACCCCAATGTAATAAGAATGAAAATGCTCGGTGCAAATGTAATTCCTGTAACGCATGGACTTAAAACATTAAAAGAGGCTGTAGACGCTGCATTTGAAGCATATTTAAAAGAATACAAAGATGCAATATACTGTATAGGCTCTGCTGTAGGACCTCATCCGTTTCCTATGATAGTCCGTGATTTTCAATCAGTTATAGGAATTGAAGCAAAAGAACAATTCAAAGAAATGACAGGTAATCTGCCTGATGTTGTTTGTGCATCAGTCGGAGGCGGTTCTAATGCAATCGGAATGTTTGAAGCATTTCTGTCAGAACCGGTTGATATTGTTGGTGTAGAACCGCTCGGAATAGGCAGTGGGGTAGGAGAACACGCGGCAAGTATGACATTCGGTAAAAAAGGAGTTCTTCATGGCTTTGAAAGTATGCTCTTACAGGATGAAAACGGAGAACCGTTGCCTGTGTACTCTATAGCCAGCGGACTTGATTATCCGTCAGTAGGTCCTGAGCATGCATACTTGAGAGATTGTGGAAGAGTAAAATACGAAGCCGTGAATGATGATGAAGCTATGCAGGCATTTTTCTTATTATCCCGTTATGAAGGAATAATTCCTGCTATAGAAAGCTCACATGCTTTGGCATATGCAATAAAATATGCCAGAAATCAAAATCCGGGCTCAATACTTGTAAATCTTTCAGGTCGAGGTGATAAAGATATTGATTATGTATATGAAAAAAATATGGTACAGGTGAGCAATTTTTAAAAAGAATTTATTAATAAATAATATATCAATTTTATATTATGATACAAGTGTCAAAAGTATAAAAATTCGATGCAAGCTTGCTTGCAAGAGAATTTATTATCTTTGACACGCAAAAAAATATGAGTAAGTAGCCATTTTTGCAAAAATGAGCGGATTACGAATATTTTTGCAAGGATTGCGAGAGGTGAAGCCGAAGCAATCCTGATCATTGGGTGTCAAATACTTTTGACACCCACATCATATTATTAGCTGATTATAAAATAAGTTTTTTTGTCAATGGTAGAGGTGTAAAAATCACCTCTACTATTTGTATAAAAAAGTCAAATATTTCTATACGAAGCCAATAATGTAAATATATCTTTGACACTGTCTTAAGTATTTTATCCCTGTTCTCACAAATCGGCAAAATTCATTGAGTTTTCATTATGAAACTATTGAAGTCCTAAGCAGCAGGTTTTATAATCATTCGCTTACAGCTTGGCAAATTATGACAGAATTGGTTTTCTAAATAGAAAATAGTTGCCTTGAGGTTGATTACCTTTTAACTTACAACAGATTTGATTTATAAAAATTAGAAAAATTAATCCGTTATAATATAAAAATACTACTGTGAAAAAATAAGTAATATATGCTAATATAATACTATAAGTAAATGAATGAAAAAAATGAATAATAAGGAGGGAGGGACATACTTTAAAAATCAATTCTTTCGTAGCTATTAGTGATAATGATTGTGAATGCAACATGAACAGAGAAGGAGTGCTATTTTATGGGAGAGAAGAAATATTTAAAGTGGTATAACAAAGTCGGATACGGTGCCGGTGATATAGCAGGTAATGTAGTATATGCATTTTTAGCAGCATTTGTAATGATTTATTTAACAGATACTGTTGGACTAAATGCCGGTATTGTGGGAACTCTAATTGCAGTTTCAAAGATTTTTGATGGAATTAGCGATGTATTTTTTGGTGCTATGATTGACAAGACAAAGTCAAAGATGGGTAAAGCAAGACCTTGGATGTTATATGGATATTTCGGATGTGCTGTCTGTTTAGTTGCAATCTTCTGTATTCCTGTGGATATGGGACAGAAGGCACAGTATGCCTGGTTCTTTATAGCATATACATTATTAAATGCAGGTTTTTATACAGCAAATAATATTGCTTACTCAGCGCTAACAGCTCTCATTACAAAGAACAACTCAGAGCGAGTTCAGATGGGTTCTATAAGATTTATGTTTGCGTTTGGTACAAGCATGCTAATCCAGGCAATTACAGTTGGTTTTGTTGCAAAACTCGGAGGAGGGGCAGCAGCCTGGAGAACAGTGGCAATCATTTATACAATCATCGGTGTTATTTCTAATACACTTTCTGTTTTATCAGTAAAAGAACTTTCAGATGAAGAACTTGCAGAAGATAAGAAAAGTGATGAATCTGAAGAAAAGTATAATCTTATTAGTGCATTTAAGCTTCTTGTGCATAACAAGTATTTCCTTATGATTTGCGGTTCGTATCTTTTAATGCAGCTTTATTCAGCAACGCTTGGAATGGGTATTTACTTTATGAAGTATGTACTTGGAGATGAGGGATTATTTGGTACTTTCTCCTGGGCTATCAACATCCCTATGATAGTCGGTCTTTTAGTGACACCGATTTTAGTTGCTAAGTTTAATGGGATGTATAAGTTAAATGTTGCCGGATATGTGATTGGTACTGCCGGACGACTGGGTGTAGTCGCAGCAGGATATATGGGAAATATTATGCTTATGCTAGCTTTTACAGCAGTTGCGGCACTCGGAATGAGCCCTCTTCAGGGAGATATGAACGCTCTTATAGCAACAACATCAGAATATACAAGACTTACAACAGGTAAGAAGGTTGACGGAACGATGTATTCCTGTACATCATTCGGAACAAAAGTCGGTGGTGGACTTGGTACTGCAATCGCGGGTTGGATGTTGGCTGCAAGCGGATATGTTCAGAATGCTGTAACTCAGTCTCAGTCTTGCGTGAATATGCTTTATGTTATGTATCTCTGGCTTCCGATGATTTTTAACTTAATAATTACGTTTATCCTTATCAGACTAAATGTTGAAAAGGCAAACAAAGAACTACAGAAACAAACAAAATAATGTATATTTAAGAAATGGCGTTGTCTTATAGGTATTTCCTGTAAAACAATGCTTTTCTGTATCATGTCAATTTTTTTATATTGCTCCAATATGGTATAATATTATAAATGTTAAATGAAACAAACTGAAATTCAGAGGTAGACTAAATGAGTGACTTTGAAAAGTTATTTTCTCAAATTAAACAACTTTCAGCTGCAATTACAGAGAAAAAAATTATTACGACTACAGTAAAAAGGGATATGATATTTTAATTAGAATATATGATATGGGAATTACACAGGAACAAGTATATAGCACATTTTTGCAATATTACAACAGTTTACAAGATGGATTACCTAAAGAGTGGCTTGCAGAAATGTTAGATTATATAAGTGGATGGTGTAGTCTGGAAAAATACATTTGGAAGAATGATGGTTCAGGTTCGTTGCAAAACCGGATTTAAGATGAGGTTATTATGATTAAAACAGACAGACTATTTGTTAGACATGTTTGTTCAGAAGATTGGAGAGCTTATCAATCAATTTGGACTGCAGTTGGACAGACCGAATACGCACAGTATGATTGTAAACATGATACATATGATGATATAGTACGTAGTAAAATTGAAAAATGGACAACATTACGGGATAGTATAGCCCATATGTTTTTTTCTGTCTGCCTTGAGAGTACGGTGATTGGATATATTGCTGCGCATAGAAATGAAGAAAGTTATGAAATTGGATATTGTTTCCATCCTAATTATCATGGCAAAGGATATGCAAAAGAAAGTATTGCTGCGGTGATAAATGAAATAAGGAAAACAGGTATAAAGCGGATTATAGCCGGCACTGCAATAAAGAATATATCGTCAGTAAAACTGTTAAAATCTCTAGGCTTCACACAGATTGGAACAGAAAAAGTGTCTTTTCACAAAGATGAAAATGGAAAAGATATTGTATTTGATGGTGGGATTTTTGAGTTGAAATAAGGTAATTGTACAAGTGTGTTAATACAAGCAATTACAGTCGGTTTTGGTAGGAAATATACTTATAGGTAAAATCAGACTTGAAACTCAATTTATAGAAAAATATCATTTATTTTATAAAAATGCTGATTACGGCAAAATATTAAATGGAAAGCTTGCTCGATTTTTTTATTAAGGGGATATTAATGAGAGAATTTAAAACGGCATCAACACTTTTTGACGGTAATTTGGCATTATCTATAGCACCGGCTCTCACACCGAAAGGATTGGAAGAAAATCCATTATTTTTTTATGGGGAAATTATTAATCCGGTGGTGATTTCAGGAGGGCTTCTGGTACTAGCGGATATTGTAAGTACAAGATATTTTAAGTACACACCTGTGGAGCAAAGAGACCCCATTCTTTCTGCGCAGGGAGACAGGTTAAGAGCCGAATGCTTTTCCGCTTGCAATGGTGTTTATGCAAGAATGGATGTTTTTCAAAGTGTTTTGGACGGTGAGATACTTTATGGCACCACAAATGTGGATATCGGTAACAATTTAAGGAAATCGCTGTCTAAAATACATCAGGGGGACAGATTAAAATTTCGAATCGGAGATGACGGTTGGAAAGTATTACATAGTAAACAACTTGAATCTGGAAGTGAATTGATAGATATACTGATACAACGCCCTGTTAAAATGCCGGACAGATGGATTCGTGCATTGGGGAATTGTGCCCTGCTCCATCAAAATATGAAATACAAATTTCATGTTGAGGGAATGCAGGCAAAGGCTTTTATTGCAATGTTGCCACCCGCTACGGGAAAGGATCAATCTGGATGGCTGACTCCTACAAAAAGCGGTGTGATGTTAAAGCTCAGGGAAGAAAAAGATAGTGTATATATTAGCGGAATTCACCGGCTGAGTGCACTTAAGCGTATAATGAGTAATGTAAATGCTATATATTTTTATGCTCCGAAGAATGGTGAAAAAGGACAGATGATGGTTGAAGTATGTATGACAGGAGCTAATATTACACTAAGTTTGACGGCAAAGAGCTATGAGGGTTATTCCGGCGAAGGGGCATTGCTGGATTTGCTTTCAGACGTAAAAGTATCGGAATGTGCCGACAGAATCGATGATATATTAAATTTTGACCCGAGGCTTGACCTTGATAAAATGTCAAAGTCAATGGGGCTGATAAAAAATGATATGTATAATGCTCTGGAACTGCTTGCAGTTTCAGGAAAACTGGGTTTTGATGTTCATGAAAATGCATTTTTTCACAGAGAATTGCCGGATGATCCGGATAGGGTCTTAAAAGATAACCCAAGACTTGATGGGGCAAAGAAACTTGTGAAAGATACCATATATGCAGAAGACAATATATGGCATGTGAAATCGGGAGATGCAGTCTACAGAGTTATTTATCCTACAGATTGCGGGGTGGAAAATGCAAAGTGCACCTGTACGTGGTATCTGAGACATCAAAATAGCAGAGGACCATGTAAACATATTTTGGCTGTGAAATTGAAAAAAGAAGTTGTGTGAAAACACTATTAATTACTGTTTGTACAGTAGGCTAAAAGAGGAGGTATGGAGGTTAGTATGGCAAGCAAACTTGAAAAAGCGGTGGAAATCTATCGTTCTTTGGGATATGAGGAAACAGATTTTGAAGACATTTTAAACCTTGGAATAGGGAGCGGTGAAGAACAAAAAATTGTAAGGGAAGGACTGAAATCCGGTGAATGGTTGGAAATTAAGCAATTATCTGAGAATTCTTACGGCTTTGTTCCTGTTGTGGATGTCGATTTAGGCAAACTTGCAATCTTTGCAATCCGTGTAGGAGTGGATGCCAAGCGTGCAGCACATATTTTAAGGCAAGGCAGTGAGGTTGCTTTAAAGGCTGTTGAGGCTCGGGGTGAGACTTATGCTATGAATTTTATTAAGGCTGCCTGTACTTCAAACAGGAGAATATGGGAGCACTCTTTGTCGGTTCTTGGTACATTGGCGATAAAACTGGTTCATCAAATGAATCTTGATATTCCTGAATCGGTGGAGTATATGAAGGACTGGGCAGCAGTTGCAGCAACGGTTTTGGGCTCTGAAAGAAAAGAACAAAACTTTGACGAAGGATTTGCACCGGCAAAAGAGGATATTATAAGAAGATTTATAGAGCATATTGAAATGGGTATTTCTGTGAATGTGCCGTCAACAGGGCCTTTTTCAAAAGTGCTGATCTGGGGTGTAGAGAATAATGTGCTTACAAAAGAAGCTGCTATGGAACAGGTATTTTATGCACTAAATATTGCACAAAGACCGGGAGACAGAAAAGAACTGATGAATATTTTGGAGCAAATAGGACTTACAGATGATGATATCAGATCTCGAGCAGAAACAATCATTCCACTGCTGGGACTTGGAGAAACCGCTTTGCTTGAAAGATTTGCACCGGTTCTTATAGAAAATGCTTCAGAAGATTTGCTGTATCAGGTTCTTATTTCCTGCAGTTTCGCAAAGGTTAAGAAAATTAAAAAAATGATTTTAAATGCTGCTTTAAAAAGGGAAAAACCGAAGTCTGCAAAAGAGTATGAAGAATGGATTTTGCTGTATAAGCAGGATGAGGATAAAAGTATATCAAAACTTGCCGACAGTCTGGAGAAGGCTTGGGGCTTGGAACTTGAAAAAGAAGATGTAAAAGAAGAGGTACAGGGACTTTGAAGGGAAACACCGAAACTTTGGGAACTTCCTGAGTTTGAGATAGGAGAAGTTTCACCGGAGGCATTGACGGATTTGGTGGCAGTGATTTCAGAAAGAAAGGAATGTGTTGAGGATATTACTTTTGAGAGATTAATTGCTATGGCAAATAACATTGCATACAAAAATCCTGATGAGGCTAAAATGAGTCTGGCAGGAATTTCGAACAATGACTCAAGCGGCATATTGGCACTTGGTATATGGGCAAAAAATCTGAAAAATAATATATACCCCGATAGAATGAGAGAAGTGTGGGATGGTGAAAAACAAGTTTTAAAAATCGTGTATGGTGAACTCTTATATACAAGAAACATTGTGTTATTTGCGTCTATCGACAAATGGCCCTGCTTACTAAGCACTCCGAGTTATGAAGATTTAAGTATCGGATTATCCGATTTAGTCAATCGTCTGCTAATATATAAAAATGAAAATTTATCATATGTTTCAGAACCTGATTTACAACTTGCACTTACAAGGCTAGACATTGATTCGGTTACAGAAAAAGATGTAAAAGAGTATTCAGAAAAACTAAATGATATAAATTTGAAAATCTTACTTCCGTCAGGAGAACTTTTACAGGATGAATACGGAAATGACATATTAGCAGGTGAAATAATTGTCGAATACTTAAAAGATCCATATATTGAACCGGAATTTACACCCGGAAAAACCTCATCTTGGAAGGTGGAACTTGATATGCCAAAAAGTCTGAAAGCCTTACCGAATAGATTTTCATACAGCAATGATTCTATGTTTTCTGTGTTTCCGACTTGGGGAGATTATGCTCTTACGGCGGTACACAGAGACTGTGAGGTATACCATGGGCAGGTATAATTTTAAGACAGATAGCAAGAAGAAGAAAGCCGATTACAAAGGGTGCATTGATGAACTGGCTTGCTATAGAGAGTAATCTAAGTGATGAGAATGCGGAAGATGTTATTAAGGCAACGCAGGAAGCGTGGAAAAGGGGACTTCTGCTTCCTGAAACTGCAGATATTTCCTATCTGGACTGGAATGGTGATATGCCTTCCAATCTGGCAAGTATGGCTCTTTCTATGGAATGTATGGCAAAAGACGGTATGTTGAGTGTTGTATGGCAAGCCGCCTGTGATACTGTGGAAGTATCGCTTGGGGCTCCAAGAATGCTGACAGGAACTGCTGAGGTTGTAAAGTTTTTAAGAGATTATCTGGATGAGGTTATCATTGCTGTGCAAAACAAGCTTGCTCCTAAAAGTGTATTGGAAATGAAGGCAGTTAAAAATCTTGCTGCTAAATCAGGGGCTTCAAAGGCAGTAGGCTATGCAAAAGAAATCGTGAATAAATTAAAATCTTTTGATACAGAGATTATAAAAGAACCGGAAAACAGTGAAGAGGCATCGGATACTCTAATATCAAACAATGATTTTGATGAGGTGTGGGTGACATTACCTGAGCCAAAAACACTTATCCCCGATAATGTTTCGATGAGTGTAAAAGCTGTTGAAATAAGAAAAAATGAAAAAGTTTTTCAATTTAACTTAAATCTGCCTGATGTACCTGAGTATGAATATCAGGTAACAATAGCCGGGTGGATTTACGGACTTAGCAATGAGGGACAGGTTTCGGCATTTAGGGCTAATCATAACGGGGAAATTATAGATGAAGAAGAAAAGTCTGTATGGCTTCATTATGATAATATAAAAAGAAGATTGTGGTAAGCAGGTTCAGAAATTGGAGAAATGAAGAAAACGGTCCGTTAGAAGGAGAAGCTGCTCCATATTCAAAGACACTCCTCACCATTGCAGTAGCACTTTTAGCTCAGGACGGAGAAAGTATTTATGGTGCAAAGAGCCTTGCTAAAGAATTGATAAAAACCGGTGAGCTGAACGTGAATACATTGAGAGATATTACAAGAGAGTTGCTGCTTCATGAAGATATCAGCCCTGCTAAGCTGGTACGGGTGGTTGAGAAGGAAAGAGAACTTCTGAGTGTGTTTTGGGTAATGCTAAGTGAGTGTATCAAATATGCAGGAGCAAAGACTGTGAAAGATAATAAGCCACCGGTATGGATAAACAGAATTTTGGATATTTGTATTTACTATGCAGACTATTTAAAGGAAGCAGCTGGCAGGGGATTTATTCCTCTGGAAGATGCAAAATGGCAAGGTCTTTTAGAAATTGCAAACAGTACTGCCAAGTCTACCGCAATAAAAAAGGCAAAGAGCCTGGCAAAAATATTGGGGATTGCGTGAGTGAAAAATGGGCGGGCAGCACATTCGGCTTCTATTTTGTAAGCACAATATCAAGCTGCTATGATTGGGCTATGAAAGAGCTAAAATTAATGGAAGGTAATTAATTACAGAAACTGAAAGAAAATTATTCTTATTTACTATCTGAGAACAAATACATATAATAGACCATAGCAGGTGAAACTAAAATACATAACTAAAGGAAAATTAGCATGAAAAAATATAATAAAATCATTACACTATGCCTCTGTGTTTCACTGACATTTGGCATAACAGCCTGTGGCAGTAGACAGGACAAAAAAGAGATGTCAAAGGAGGCAGCGAAAGATACATCCAAAGTTACATCTAAGGAAGAGTCTAACGAGCCATACACAAAAACCTCTGATGAAGTGAGCAAAGAAGAACCAATATATTCAAATATGGCAAGTAAAGACAGTGCTGATGAAGTTAGGGCTTTGTTGGAGGCACAATTGGATAAAGACAGCGTAGAAAACTACATGAAGCAGGTAAATGAATACAATGAAATTGTAGGTAGCGTAGGCTTACAGGGAGATTTCACAAAATTTGGTACAACTGAATATGATGTAGAAAAAATCAGTAACTTGTGGAAAGAAAAGAAGGGTGATTTTGTAGGCACTAACTGCCGACTTAACAGTTTCTTTTTACTTAAGAACAACATTGAAGTCCCTGGTATAAAAAGTGACAGTGAACTCTTGTTTAGATAATGACTCGATTGACAAAGGAAAATTGTTCGATGCCAAGGATAAGGAAGCGTTTAATGTCTTATTTTCAAGGGTAAAGACCGAAGCAACCGAGGATGTTAAAGTTCATGCCAAGAATATGGAGAAATACTTTGACAATATTAAGTTTGATGAAAATGCAAGGATGCTTTCTGTAGTCTTACACGATAATCTTGACGGAGAATATCTCTTTGTAGGACATGTCGGAGTTATGGTTCCTGATAAAGACGGATTTTTATTTGTAGAAAAGCTAACCTTTGAAGAACCTTATCAGGCAATTAAATTTGCAACTAAAGAAGAGTGCTATAAGTATTTACAGGGAAAATATGCAGACTATACTGGAGAAGGCCTTGCAAAACCTTTTTATAATGGATAATAACAAGATGGTTGAAGTTAAATAATGTAAATTAAGCTAATATCTGTGGTATGGTGAAAGGAATATTAAAGGAATAATGTCGGATATTAACAGGCTGATTGAAAAAGTTGAATTTTACCGGTGATGTTTTTAGAATTTTTAAATTCTTATATCTTGGATGAAGCTGAGTATAAAAAAATGCAAAAAGCTTATTCTATGAGGATTTTCAACTTTTCACTGAGTATATAAGTTCTAAGCAGGACATGAATTCTTTTGCTTTAAAATTATATATTTGTCTTGCAGTAGAAAACTATGAAGTGATTACTAAAAGACTTGGTATCAAGAAAAGTATTTTAGCTGATAATGGTTTAACTCCTGAAACAGTTTACTTTGACACAATATCGGATATACGTATTTGGCAGGAAGTCCACAAAAGGAAGACGGGGGAAATAGGTCTTTCAGAGCTTTATTGGGTGGCAAACTGTGTGAGAGGAGATTTATATAGGTTTGGAAGGTTACAGTTTGAACCTGATAAAACTACAGATGTAGTACACATACATATTCCTGAGGGTAAAAGTCTTGATGTATGTGAGTGCATAAAAAATATAAATCTGGCAAAGGATTTTTTTGATGGATATTCGAGCTTCGACTGTGAGTCATGGCTTTTAAGCCCTAATATTCTCTCACTTCTTCCAAAAGAAAGCAATATAAGAAAATTTCAGAAATTATTTGATGTAAAAAATATAAATTATAGCTTTGCACAGGCAAGTGAACGTGTTTTGAATGAGGCATATTCAAGAGGACAAAACAGTAGTCTTTATTTGAAATTAAAGGAATATGTTAAAGAAAATGGAGATCCGGGGAATGGGTTATGGAGTTTATAAAGAGGTTTAGAGCAGCTACCATTTAATAAAAAAATGCGGATTTGTGACTAAGTATTAAATGGAATGCTTCTTTTTTTAATAAAAATATGGGGGAATATTAAAATTATAAACATAAAAATGTGAGGATATTTTTTTTGATTAGTGTAATAAAATATGATAGACTTTAAGCAAGAATATAGTATTAGAAGGGAGATAGGTAAATTTCTATGGAAAAAGTCAAAATAGAAAAAAATACCGTTCAAGAAACACTTATTATTCCTCTATATGGCAGAAAAATGTGCTATGATAAATTTCCCGGGCTGTACTCAGATACTTTTGCAAAAACATTATGTGAAAGGCTGGATTATGATTTTTCAGAACTGGAGAGGAAAAACAATACATTTATGTATGAATTCGGCTCTCTTGAGGCTGCAATGAGACAGCTTGACATAATATGGGAGATTAAAGAATATCTGAAAAAATATCCTAAAGCTACTATTGTAAATCTTGGCTGTGGTCTGGATGAAACCGGAAAGTCTTGTGATAATGGACTTTGCCATATTGTAAATGTGGATTTCCCTGATGTTATAGAGGTTCGTAATAAGCTGACAGCTGTACAGGAAAGAGAAAAAAATATTGCCTGCGATTTGAATGATTATTCGTGGATGGATGAGGTAGACGGTTCAAATGGGGTTATTTTATTTGCTGCCGGAGTATTTCATTATTTTAAAAGAGAAGAAGTAAGGAAAATGGTACTAGAGCTTTCCAAAAGATATCCTAAAGGCTGTATAATTTTCGACAGTGTAGGGAAGCTTGGCATAAAATTGATGATGAAAAAAGTTCTAAAAAATCTTGGAATTGATAATGTAGAAGGATTTTTCTATCTCGATAATCCCAGTAAGGAACTTAACTGGTCAGATAAGATAAAAGTCAGTTCAAAAGGTTATATGTTAGGCTATTATGATATGAAAAGTCCGGGAATTACTTTTGCTCATAGATTACTTGCTAAAATTGGAGATAAAATGATGAAAATGTCGGTTAACAGAATGGATTTTAATGAAATGTGAGAAAGCAAAGGAGATTGGTTATGGGAAGAGAACCGCAGCAATGTAAACAATGTGGCAGAGAAATATATTTTGATGGGATTTGTGCTGATTGCAGAGCAGAAAATCAGAAAAATGAAATATTGGCACTTACAGAAGAAGAAATAGCCATCAAAATAAAAGAAATTTGTGAGGAAATTGAAACAACCGGTGACTTGGATAAAAATCGTGGAATGTTTATAAAACTGTTGGATTACAGGGATATAAATACTGCTAAGATTGCTGAAACTGCTTTTAAAATAAGGTTTTCTACCCTTGTGAACTATATAAGGATGCACCAAACGAAGTAGTAAAATCAATGACAGAAATGGTGAAGAAGGATGATATCGAGTCAGGACTTGCGGGACATTTATTGTTATGTCTTGCTGCTGCCGGTGGAGATGAGGTGTATCAGACCTTTTTAGAGCTTGAAAAACATCCAAGAGAGTGGAGGAAAAAGCTATATGTCAATCCTTCGTTTTATGCGACCTATGGCGGCTGGTCTTATGATAAGGAAGAAAATTTTATTAAAACAAATTTTGATAAATGTTATCCTATGGTTAAAGGAACTTTGGAAGAGAAGAAGAAAAGTCCTGTAAAAATAGGTGTAAAGACTGATGAAAGATGCCACAAATGTGGCTGTACAATAGTAAATCTTATGGAGATTGACGGCAGGGATGAAAGACTTGATTTTATTGGTATAGATGGTGTTATTAAAGCAAAATGCTGTCCAAACTGTTTTCAGTTTTCTGGTGGAGATTTTTGCAGATATACCGTAGATGGAGAAAGCGAAGCTATTTTCGGGGAAGATAGTTTTATAGAAGAAGATTATTTAGGAGAGAGCGGAGTAGAGGAATTATCTTCAAATACCTATGTTTTAGGGGATAAACCTGTTCCGCTCAGATTTGCCGCTGACTGGGACGGCGGTTCGTCTGTTGGTGGTTTTGCCTTTTGGATTCAGGACTGTGAAATAAAAATGTGCCCTGATTGTGGAAAGCCTATGAAATATCTTGCCCAGATACAATGGGATAAGGTGCTTGATGGTATGGAGGGAAATGCTTATATAGAAATATGTAAGGACTGCAAAACTATGGTTATATTACATCAGCAGACTTAAAGATATGGAGATAAGAAAATGGAATATTAGGCAATATTCTGAAACATTGATTTTAAATGTAGAAGAATGAAGAGCTGGAGGAAATATAATAATGGAAGATAATGTATTCAGGGTAGTAAAGATAGATAAAAAAAGCTGTTTATGAGTTTATTTATGAGAACTTTATAGCTAATCAGAAAGAACTTTTTGGGAATTAATTCGTCTGATGTAGTAAATAATTTTGAAATGGACTGGGAAAAAAGGTGAATTTATCTTTACTGCATATAAACAGGAAGATGCAGAGGGTGAAATTATTTCATTGCCTAAAGAGATAGAATTACAAGAATTACTTGAAAAAGCTTCCGATTACAACTGATTCAGTATTAAGTGCAGGTCAGATTTACAAGGATTATACTTTTGAGGAACTAAGCAGAGTTCTAAAGAAAAACTAATTAATTTTATAAACTTTATGTGGGGAATAAACGGATAAAGGTAAATAATTAAAAAGGAGAATAAATATGTCAACATTTGTAGGATTTGTATTGCTTGAAAGAGCAGATTTTGATGCTGAAAAAAATATGTTAAAGATCTCAAAGAGGATTGGAATTTAGATTATGACTTTGAAATAACTCAAGAAGATAATACTATAATTGCAGATTATAATGGTATGATTATGACAGCAAGCCTTATGCCGGCTCCTATTCCTGATAATGAAGCAGTAGAACAGGCAAAGACAAATTATAGGTGGAAAGAAGCGATAGAGGCAGCAGAAAAACATAAGGCACATTTATTAGTATCTGTAATAAATCGTGGAGATATGGACAATATTGAAGGAGCTAAGCATTATGTGAAGCTTCTTGCCAATGCTACAAAGCAGGAAGGGTGTCTTGGTATTAATATATTAGGTACAGTTATTCATCCTCAGATGTATTATGACTTTGCAAAATTATATGATGAAAATGATGATTTTCCAATAGAAAATATAGTATATATTGGACTTTACGGAGATGAAAACAATACTGTTTCAGGCTATACCTATGGTCTTGAACAATTTGGCAAAAAAGAACTTGAGATAATTAAAAGTTCTGAAGAAGCTGAGGAAGTTTACAATTTTTTAGCAAGTATTTCTGATTATATAATTACAAGTGATGTAGTGTTAAATGATGGAGAAACTATAGGCTTTAGCGAAGAACAGAAAATTCAGATCTCCGTTTCGGAAGGAATTGCACTTGATGGAGAGACGATAAAGCTTGGATTTTAAGAAGTATATAAATTGCCGGGTTCAAAGTCTTCACACGAAAATAATGAAAGAATAACGGGGCGATACTGCCTATTTTTCAAATTAGTTCCTAAGTTCGTACCCTTGTAGAGAATACCTGTCAAATTATTTTCCGATAGTACACCTAAGTACCCTTGAACTTTTTCTGGCAGAGAAAGAAGCCTTGGTTTGAGGAAGAAGTGGTGCCTGTGCTTCGGGAGAGGGTATGGGAAGTTTTGCGGTAGTAAACTTATTAAGGTTTGCTACCTTTTTTTAGGTGCGCTTTGCGACAGACGTTTCTAAAGGGTGAAGTCCCCAATACGCCACGGTAGTCGGAAGGATGCACCAAAGACAAGGGTGTCCGTCGTGAGGTGGAATCTGAAGGAAGTCGGATGGCAAATTTCCGGTCTGACGAATAGAAATCATATCAGGCTATAGCTAAGGATAAGGTTGCTAAACAAACTGAAGTCCAATAACCAGATGAAATAATTATTTAAATTCTACCTGATTATACTTGACAGGGGAAAAGTTTAGTAGAATTATTTCCTTACCGACGATATAGTCGGTAAGGAGGAAAATATGGTGGGTAAAAGACTAAACAAGGAAGACAGAAGGAAACAGATTAAGGAAGTTGCATTAAGACTTTTTACAGATAAGGGTTATGCAAAGACTACAATGGATGAAATAGTGCAGGAATGTGGTATATCAAAAGGAGGGATGTACCATCATTATGCTAATAAAGAGGAAATCTTTGTAGAACTCCTAAAAGATGGAGGTGAATATAGAAAAAATATTGTTTTGGATTATATGAGGGAAAATCCTAAAAGCCGTAGTGAAAAGATTATGGATAGTCTTTTAGATAAGGTGCTGGATGAAAATCCATATAAAAAGCTATATACGGTATTTCTTATAGAAATGCAAAGTAACAAGGCATTTAAGGAATTGTTTGAAAAAGTATATGACAACAGCCTTGAAGATTTTATAGAATTTTGTAAAAAAGAGGGTCTAGAGGAATATATCGCTATCAGTAACAGAGAATTTACTTTTTTGCTGAACTCTTTATATGTGGGTATATATCTTTTTGAAAATGTAGACAAAGAGAAATTAAAAGAAATGCTTAAAATAATGTTTACGGCATATTTAGAACGATAGGAAGGTCATAATTATGAATAACGAAAAAGAAATGATACTAAATGAAAACTTATGGAAGGTGTGTTACAGGCTTTCCTTTCCGGCAATTATTGCAATGGTGCTGTATGGACTAAATGTAATTTTTGACGGTATTTTTGTGGGCAGGCTTGTAGGGGAGACGGCTTTTGCAGGAATCTCTATAGTATATCCGCTTACTCAGATAAGTCTGGGCTTAGGCTCACTCGTAGGCGTGGGAGCAGGCTCATACCTTAGTATTTTACTAGGTAGAGATGATAAGGAAACGCAGAAAAAATTACTTGGAAATGCGAATTTAATCTCCACAATAGCAACTGTGATTATGATGGCAGTAGGATTTATATTTATGGAACCTTTACTTAGGCTGCTTGGGGCCGATGGAGAGGTATTAACATATGCGGTAAGTTATTTTAGGATTACCCTTATAGGAAGTATATTCTGGATTATAGGTCTTGCATACAATATGATAGTAAGGGCTGAAGGCAAGATGAAAACAGCCGCGATTATGATGGGTGTGGGGCTTGTAGTAAACATAATATCAAACTACATACTTATGGCTGTTTTCAAAATGGGAGTTGTCGGTGCAGCCTGGGGAACTAATATAGGCATGTTTGTATATGCACTGTTATTTGTAATATACTGCAAAGGAGGCAAAGCAAGTTTTAATGCCAATGTATTTACAATAAGCTACAATAAGGAAATAGTTAAAGAAATCATTTCCCTTGGTATGCCATCACTTATAATGAGCATAATGGGGGTTATACAGGGAATTATTATTCTAAGAGCCTTGAAGGCCTATGGAACAGATCTTGATATAACCTTTTATGGAGCAGTATTTAGAATATTTAACTTTTCACTAACACCTATTTATGGACTTATGAGGGCCTTACAGCCTGTAGCAGGGATTAATTACGGTGCAAAGCAGTATGAAAGGAGTATAAGTTCATTTAAGATATTCTCTTTTGTGGCACTTATTATAATGCTTCCATTCTGGCTGGTGTCAATGTGCAGTCCTACACTTGTCTTAGGAAGTATGCTGCCAAATGTAAGCTTTAATGAGAGCTACATAGCAAGCTTCAGAATATTTATGACAATAGCACCTTTACTTTCTGTTACCATGACGGCTATGACATTCTGGCCTTCCATTAAAAAGGCAGCGCCTGCAATGATAATGGGACTTGGCAGACAGCTGTTTTTATATATTCCGCTTATGATAATACTTCCAAGAATTTTTGGAACACAGTCAATATATACCGGTTCTCTTGCAATTGATGTTTTCCTTTCGGTGATTGTAATATTTATGCTGATGAAGAATTTTAAGGAGCTTAGAGGACTAAAAGATAAAGAAGTTAAAGAGAACGCTTAAATATAATTTTTCATCCCCCTGCAGTTTTACTTGCTGCAAGGGGATTTTTCCTACGTTTTTTAAACTTGAGTCCGGACATCAGTTTTTCTTAGATAAATATTGCTGATAATAAATACCAAAACAAGATAAAATACGCAAGAACCTATAAGAGCAGCTACATTAAGAGTCCCTGTAATTGAGGTACTTCCCATACCATATATCAAAGCAGAAAACGGAGTTACATAGTAAAATCCTTTAACTGTCAGGGCAACCCCTGCAAGGCTTCCGGCAAAGGCAAGTGCGACAGGGATGGCGAAGGAGTGTATTATCATTGATAATGTACATTGAACTGCAGCTATTGTTACTACACAAAGTATGCTGCAAAGAATTCTGTATGAAAATTGTACAGGTATATTTCAAGGGAGCCCAAGTATTTTTCCGGAAAATATATAGATAATTACAATCCATATTATACTTAGCGAAGACATAATACCTGCTGTAATCCACTTGTCCTTTATGAGCTTTACGGGAGAAGTTACGGTAAGAATCAGATTCCAGTTGCTGCCGGAGTGTTCCATCCTCCAAAGAAGACTTGAGAGTATACCTATAAGAGGAGAAAGGAAGAATAAACCCAAGAACAGAGACTGCTGTGTCCAAAGAGCTTCCCAGGTAAACTTAAGTACCTCACGGTTTGCCTTAAAGTTAATTGTGCCGATTACTGCTGAGATTATAGGAATCAGTATAAATGAGAGCCAGATTGGATTACGTTTAAGCTTAATTAACTCAGCAGGAAGGCTGCTGTGAAGCGATGTGGAGACTTTATGCCTCTTAAAGCCTAATATAGAAGTATCCTGTTCAGATCTGGTAAAAAGATAAAGTCCAAGTAAAAATGTTCCAAGTAAATACAGGAAAGCTATAAAGATTCCCATAATAGATATATGGTTAAAGCTTAGTGACATAATTCTTGCAGCTGAATCAAAATTCATATCAACTGTGCTAAGGGAGAGCAATACTGACCATGGAGTCCAAGGTTTACTGCTGATATAAGCCATAAATAAACCTGTGAGTATACCACCAAAGCCTATGGAAAGGGCGGCAAACTGGTTATAAAATATGAGAGAAAGCAGGCTCTGCAGCTGGAATATTATCATACCGCTTATAATTTCCGCAAAAAAATGTACGTAAAATTGCACTAAGAGGTACAACCCCTGAAAAACCTGAGTGTATTCCAATAAAAACTACCATACACATTTGAATTATACAAAATAGTGTAAGATTGATAAAACCATAACAAAGTTTTCCAAGGTAAATATGAGTCCTGTTGTTGAGAGTAGGCAGTAAATTCCACATAGAACCTTTGTTTTCAATATCTACAGTTCTGCTTGCAAGTACTGTCATTAACACAGACAGAAGCAAAGTGTTAATCATAGGAATACCAAAAAGTATATTTGTCCATTCTTTACCTGTAGAGGGCATTGCATTAAATAAGTAAAAATAATTTAATATAACTGCTGACAGAATAAGCAAAAGAGTGTGTTTATGCTTTGCCTTCTTAAATTCAGCAGATGTCAGTGTTGAAACAGCTGTAATCATAGAGACTCCTTTCCTCCTGTCATTTCAAGAAAAACTTCTTCGAGATTTTCACCCTGATTTTCAAGCTCTGCAAGACCTCCCTGATAGAGCATTTTACCATGATGAATGATGCCAACCTGATCAGCCATCTGTTCAATTTCGCTTAGCAAATGGCTTGAGATTACTACAGTTATTCCTCTTTCTTTAGGAAGTGATATGATGAGCTGTCTCATTTCCTGAATACCTGCAGGATCAAGCCCATTGGTAGGTTCATCAAGGATTAAGAGCTTAGGATTTCCAAGCAGAGCCATAGCAATGCCGAGTCTTTGCTTCATTCCTAAAGAGTAATTGGAAAGTTTTTTGTCACGTTCATCATATAAGCGTACAGTTTTAAGGGCAGATTCTATTTCTGTCTCATTTACACATTTAAGCTTGCGATTATCTGCATATTTTCAAGACCTGTAAGGTGTCCGTAACCGCCGGGATTTTCAATCAGACTTCCGGTTTTATGTAAAATTGCAAGCTTATTTGCAGAAGTCATTGTCTTACCAAATACCGAAATATTCCCACTATCAGGATGAATAAGCCCAAGTATCATTTTAAGTGTAGTACTCTTACCTGCACCATTTGGACCAAGAAAGCCATACACACAGTTTTCGGGAACTTTAATTGATAAATCTTTAACACGATAGCCAGTTCCACCTTTTTTGCTTAGATTAACAGTTTCAAGTATATACTTCATAATATTTACCTCCGTCATTTGATTATGCATATAGGATAAAGCATCAACATTATGTAAACATTGCATTTACATTAAGGCTACATTAAGAAATGTTGGACACTATACTCTATTGTGGTAGAATAAAGTATAATAAAGTAAGAAAATGTTGTGAGGTAAAAGCTATGAATAAAGCGGAATGCAAGATTCTTACAGTTGATGATGAGAAGGAGCTTACTTATATAGTAACTGATATACTTAAAAGAGAAGGCTATGGCAGGATTGACAGTGCAGCAAATTTAAAAGAAGCGGAGAAAAAGATAAGAGAAAATACTTATCATTTGATTCTCTTGGATGTAATGTTGCCTGATGGGAAGGGGTTTGAACTATATGAAAATATGAAGAAAGAAGGGTATCTGTATGAAGTGCCGGTAATTTTTCTTTCTGCAAGGGATGAAGATGTAGACAGGCTCCATGGACTTGGACTTGGAGCAGATGATTATATTACAAAGCCATTTCTTCCACAGGAATTGTTGCTTAGAATAGGGGCAGTGCTTAGAAGGACTTATCATTTGGAAAAAGATGTAAATATGGTACGTCTGGGTGAGAGAACCGTATCTATAGAGGCTGGTACAGTAAGATATAAAGGAGAAGAGAGTCCGCTTACTGCCAAAGAACTGGCTCTTTTTGTTATACTTGCAAAAAACAGGGGAAAGATTGTAACGACAGATACTCTTTGCGATGCACTCTGGCCTGATGGAAGCTACGGACTTGAAAGCTCATTGATTGTACATATGAGGCATTTAAGAGAAAAGATAGAAGAAGAACCCTCAAAACCGGTATTTCTAAAGACGGTAAGAGGGTTAGGCTACAAACTGGAGAAAGAACAATGAGAAGAAGAAAAGAAAGGAAATTTACAACAGTTATTGTAGTATTAATTACAGGATTTGTACTTCTTTTTGCGGATATTTTAATATATTTAATTATAATGTTTAATTTAAGCTTAGTTGACTATCCCTCTTCAAGGGAAATACTGGCTAATCTTACTTTTGAGAATGGTACATATAAGTTAAAGAAGCAAGAAACAGAGAAGATTAGGAAAAATAACTATTTTGCTATGTTAATAGATGATGGCGGGAATATAGTATGGAGCGAAAGTCTGCCTGATAAGCTTTATAAAACTTATACACTGAAAGATGTGGCGGGATTTACACGATATTATCTTGAAGACTATCCTGTAAGAACTTATGTGGCTGATGAAGGACTGCTGGTAATTGGTGAAAAGACAGATAAGGTATGGAAATATACCTTGGAATACGGCTCAGAAGAATGAGGACAGCCATACTTATTACACCGCTTCTTTTTGTGATTAATGCTGTAGTGCTCATCACAGTACCGGTTACATTACAAAGGAGGAGGCAGAGACAAAAAGAAGAAGAAAGGACAGAATGGATAGCAGGAGTATCGCACGATATCCGCACCCCACTTGCTATAATTATGGGAAATGCGGAAACAATCAGTAATCTGACGGAAGATGAAGAAATAAAAAAGAAGGCAGATTTGATTGAAAAACAGGGAATAAGGCTTAGAACTCTTGTAGAGAACCTGAATCTTTCCAGCAAGCTTGATTTTGGTCTTGGTAAATTTGAAAAGAAAGAAATAAAGTTAAGCAGATTTCTTAGAAAAATTATTACGGAGTTTATGAATCAGACTGAGGATGAGAGGTATGAGTTTGAACTGGAAATAGATGACAGCTTGCAGGACATACAGGTGAAAGTAAATGAGAATTTGTTTGAAAGGGCGGTAATTAATCTCATAATAAATGCCATGCGTCATAATCCCGAATGTTGTAAAAATAGCAGTAAAAGCTTTACAAAAAAATACTAAAAATGTGCTTATTTTTAGAAATAAGTGATAATGGAAAAAGGAGTGGCTGAAGAGTTTCTAAAAAGAATTAAATAGCAAAGATTATGAGTATAAGATTGTTAATGGCACACATGGTCTGGGGACTTAAGATAGTTAAAGCAGGTAGCCGGTTTTCACGGGTGGAGGGTTGAATTTGCTAAAAATAAAAAAAGTGGTTTTATCTGTAGATTTAGTTTAAAATAAACACTCATGGTAATAAAAGAAATGGTAAACCAATGGCTAAAAAAATAAAAACATAGGAGGGACTATATGAGAAGAGAACAACAGCGATGTAAATCATGTGGCAGAGAAATATATTTTGATGGAATCTTTATAAAACTGTTGGATTACAGGGATATAAATACTGCCATTAGCTTCAAATACCTTTGTTTTAGGTGATAAAGAACTGCCAACAAAACAAGCTGTGGCAGTTCTTTAGTGTTGACAGTAAAACCTATCTGCCACTGTGGTCAAATCCCTTGCCCGGCTTAGCATTCTTTTCGTTATCGCGTAGGACAACACATGCACTGTTTAATATTTCAATCTGTTTTTTCATTTCATTGACACAAAGAATTGCAAGAGGCATGCCAAAATCCTGACGAAGAACGAGACGCTGTACATCCACATCAGCTATATTTTCCGGCATCGGATATGCAGGTATCATCCAGCCATGCATACGGAGTCTGTCTTCAAGATCATATAGAGTCCAGTTGACATTTGCATCTTCCCGTAGTCTCCAGCATACAATCGGAATTTGTTTAGCCTCTTCAATCATTTCAAAGATGCCCATTTTTTTGATTTCAGCAGCCATATATCTTGCAACATCTATAGTACGTTGGTGAATCTCTTTATATCCCTTAAAACCGTTTCGCATGAGCATGTAATACTGACCGACAATTTGAGATGCACTGCGTGAGAAGTTTATTGCCATAGTTGCCTCTTCACCGCCAAGGTAACTAACCCAAAAAATAAGTTCTTCGGGAAGAGCTTCTTTTGAACGCCAGATTACCCAACCTACTCCGGGATACACCAGACCATATTTATGACCGGAAGTACTGATTGACCACACATTTTTAAGTCTGAAATCCCATTCCAGTTCGGGTTCTATAAATGGTGCAACCATTCCACCTGAGGCACCATCAACGTGAATACGGATTGGGAACTTATGGTTATTCTTATTGTGGTGTTCTACGAGCTTATCAAGGGCTTTGACGTCATCATATTTTCCTGTGTAAGTGATACCCAATATCGCAACTATACCTATAGTATAATCATCAACATAGTCCATAACAGTATCCATATTAAGGGATAAATGATCCATATCAAGAGGTACGGTTCTCATTTCAATGTCCCAGTAACGACAGAATTTTTCCCAGCATACCTGATATCCCGAAGAAATTACAAGGTTTGGCTGTTTACTGTGTCTGTCAAGGCCTGCCTTATCAGCCAGATGCTTCCATCTGAAAAGCATAGCAAGTCCTCCGAGCATGCAGGCTTCGGAAGAACCAACCGTAGATGTTCCGATAGGCTCTTCCTTGGGATCCATATGCCACAAATCTCCGATAATATCCACACAGCGATTTTCAAGGTCAGCAGTCATCGGATATTCGTCCTTGTCAATGGCGTTTTTTTCAAAGTTTTCCGCCATTAACTCTGTAGCGGTAGGCTCCATATAGGTCTGGCAGAATGTTGCAAGATTCTGTGTTGCATTTCCTTCGGTTTTTAAGTATTCTCTGATTATCTCAGCCGCAACCTGTGGTTCAACCGGTTCCTCATTAAGCTTTTTATTCGGCATTTCAACGTCGCTGGTCAGTGTTCCGAAAATTGGTGTAAGATATCTTGTTTCGGTGTTCATAGATGCAAGTGCATCACCGATACGATTACTGCTTTTCCTGTTTAACTTTGATGTTTTTTTATTCATATGAGCCTCCTTTTCCTAAAATTAACGGTAAATTACTCTAATTACTTTTGCGTTGTTAAATATATTTTCATATTATGAAGCCCATCTGCTCTTATTTGAATAAATAAGAGTAGGTATTATCACAGAAATTACAAAGCATATTACGAGTACGATCTGATATATTCTGTTATCCGCAGATGTGAGCTTCGATGATGGGAAAAATGAAATAATAAGAGTCGCAACTGTCATAAATAATCCGACAGCGGCAACAATCAGCTTGAATGGTTTTCCTCCAGGAACTTGAAATTCACGTTTCAGGTTATTCTTTTTTAGGATTAAGACAAAATATCCCAAGAAAAACAGGACATATCCCACTAAATAAATAACCACAGTGAGGCCTATTGCCGTCATATAACCTACAGAAGAATCAGACCCGCCTGCAAGTGCTATGGAGCCGCATAAAACAGCATCCCAAATTGTTACTATAATAGATTGAACTACAATAGTCTTTACAGACACATCATGCTTATTTGTTTTTGCAAAAGACGGAGGAAGAATCTTATCATTGGCAGCCTCCAAAAGTGCTCTTGATGGTCCGACTATCCACGAAGAAATTTCGGCCAATACACCAAGAGCCAACAATACGGAAACTACAAGGACAAGCCAACCATACCGTGATCCTAAATGATGTATAAAGATAGCTTCAAAAGCTTCTATAACACCGTAAGAAAGGTTTCCGTTCAATGTTTTTGAAGAAAGTGTCGTTGCTATGGCAAGCCCGCCAAGTGCATCAAGTACGATTGTCAGCAAGGTTAATACAACCATAACAGAAGGATATGTTTTCGTAGGATTCTTCAGCTCATTAACATGAGAAGCAGATGCTTCTACACCCATATAGCCAAGGATAAATGATGCAAAAATTACAAGAGTGTCAACTTCCGTAAAATTTGGAATCAGTGTTTCGGCAGTCATCTTAATTTGAGATACTCCGCCGGTTGCAAAGTATACAATTAATCCTATCAGAAGTATAATAACAGGAAGAACTATTCCCCCTATAAAACCAATCTTTGAAATACGTTCTGTATACTTTGTTCCGCCCAGCTGTGTGAATGTAAGTGCCCATACTATGATTGCTACACCAAAGAACATTACAAGTGGATTATCATAAAGTGCATCAACCTTAAACACATACGCCAAGGCAGCGAGTATAAAAAATGCCATGGTCACGAATCCTACCGTTATCTGAAACCATTGAAAAAACAATGCCGAAAATCCCCAGCGTGGTCCGAGAGTATTTCCGACCCATGAATAAATGCCGCCGGATTCCCAACCTTCAACAGTAGCCATTTCTGCCGAGCATAGTGCTACCGGCAGGAACCAAAGAATGCCCCCGATAATCAGAAAGAAAACAAGCTGAAATCCGGAGGTGGCAAAAGACGGATATTCATATACCGTCATTACCATAGATGCTGTTATGGCAAAGAATCCAAAAAAACCTAATTTGTGTGTGGATTTGTTGCCGGGTTTTACTTCCGATGTTGATTTATTGTCCATAAATACAGCCTCCTTTCACTAATTTTTCACCAAAATTGTTCGTGTTGAATCCGCCTATATCTCCTCCTTTCCCCAAAATTGTGAATCTTAGTTATTCATAAACTGCCCACGAAAGAACATATAAAAATTGTAAGATAAAAAAATGAAGCTCCCTTTTTTTCATAATAGTTATTTAATTTGCAATTGTAAAGAGATATTTTAAAAATTCACAAATAAGATATTAAAGTCCATGTTTCAGATAAAATTAAGCATTAGCAGTGAACAAGTGAAGCTGCTATAAAAAAATATGAAAATATTACTCTTGTATAATCGATATAAAAAAAGGGTTATAGTAGTAACGGGATTAAAAAAATGAACAGACAATTGGAAACACTTGGTAATATCCTCCGTAGTCACAGACTGAAAACTGTTTTCCTACTGCACTATGCAGAATAAGAGGTCTGTGACCTATGGCGTAAATAATTGTGACTAATTCAAATAATGAATTTTAATGGGAGGCAACACATGTTGTACATTATTACGGGAATCGTCATAGTGGCATTTATTTTTTCGATGCTGCGGGATAATCGCAGTATGTGGAATCCTGCACTGCTTATTATAGGAGTATTTTTCTCATATTTATCATTGGTTCAACTCTTTTATACATCAGGTGATGAAAATGTTTATATGATTACACTGGCAGCCGGTTTTTTGGGAGTTCCGTTCTTGGTGTTTTTAAGCGGTATTTTTCTGATATATAATGGGTTTGTACTGTTAAAACGTGAAGGCAAATCTAAGGTGAATTATCTGTCGCTCGGTATGGGAATTCTTATTATAGCCTTTTATATAATGATATTTGTACGTGCATATGGAACTGACAATTATATTTTTTTATCAAAAATCCTTGGCTTAACATATTTTTTTCATATTTGTAATTTACTCATATGTAATTTTTTTGGCTTTGCATTTGCAGGATTTTTTTCTGTACTCCCTGCTCTACAATTTTATTCCCAAGAGAAAAAAACTATGATTTTATAATTATCCATGGTGCAGGGTTATTAAACGGTGAGAGGGTTACTCCGCTGCTAAAGAGAAGAATCGATAAGGCGGTGGAAGCATTTAAAAAGTCACGAAACTCGAATATTAAGTTAATTGCAAGCGGAGGACAGGGAGCCGACGAGAAAATCTCGGAAGCACGGGCAATTTTTAATTATCTGATGGAAGAAACAGATGTGCCCGGTAAAGCTGTTTTGTTGGAAGATCAGTCTAAAACGACATATCAAAATCTTCTTTTTTCCAAAAAACTGGGGGAAAGCCTGGTTGAGAATCCACGTTTTCTTTTTGTGACAAATGACTATCATGTATTCAGAACAAGCACTTATGCTAAAAAAATCGGAATAAGGGGTGACGGACTGGGGTGTTCGACAGCCTCCTACTATTTGCCGTCCGCTTTTATTCGGGAATATGTTGCGTTATGCGTAAAAATGAAATGGATGTTTGCAGGATTCTATGCGCTTTTGATAATAGCGGTAGCATTTTCTTATCACGGTGTTTTATGGTAATCTGTGGTAAGCAATGATTGCTTGATTTAGATGCGGAACCGGATTAACAAATGCAACGAAACCAACTTATCGTTGCATTTTTTTGCTATTCCATATATAATTAAAACAGATTCGAAAGGAGGGGATTATGCAGAAAGAAGGAAAATATATTGAATATAAAGAAACTGTGTCAAAGACATTCTTAAAAGCTGTAAGTGCATTTGCTAATTATAATGATGGGAAGATAATCTTTGGTATTTGTGATGATGGAGTGGTAAAAGGATTAACTGATCCATATAAAGCCTGTCTTGATATTGAAAATGCTATCAATGACAGCATAACTCCTGTACCTGAATATGATATTGTTGTAAATGAGAGAAATAAGACTGTTATTCTAAATATTTACAAAGGAAGTGAAACTCCGTATTTTTATCATGGAAAAGCATACCGCAGATCAGATACTGCAAGTGTACCTGTAGATACTATGGAATTGAAGCGTTTAGTCTTAAAAGGAACAAATAGAGATTTTGAAGATTTACCGGCAAACAGTAAGAAACTTAGTTTTTCTGTTTTTGAAAAGGAACTGAAAAATACACTTCAGATAGATAAGTTTGATAAGGATATCCAGAAAACATTAGGATTATATGTAAAAAGATGTAGGCTATAATATTGCGGCAGAACTTATTTCGGATAAAAATGATTATAGAGGAATAGACATTATTCGATTTGGAGAAACAGAAGACCGGATTATGGATAGAGAAACCTTTGAACATCAGTCCATAATTGCTGAATATAATAGTAGTATTGAGGTATATAGAAAATATTATCAGTATGATGAAATAAAAGGAATCAAAAGAGAAACTATAGAAATGATTCCCGAAAAGGCATTTAGGGAAACACTTGCAAATGCACTCATACACCGTATGTGGGATATTCCTGCGGCAGTACAGGTTGCGATGTATAAAGACAAAATAAAGATTACATCACCGGGAGGACTTCCTGAAGATATTTCTGAGGAGGAATATCTTCATTCACAGGTATCTGTTTTGAGAAATCCAAAGTTAGCAGAAGCATTTTTAAAACTAAACTATATTGAAAAATTTGGAACCGGGGTGCGCAGAATAATAAATGCTTATAAAAATGAATATCAAAAGCCGGAATTTTCATTTACTGAGCATACAATTTGTGTGACTTTGCCGGTTATAGAAAAAAATAAGACAGATGATATGGCAGAAATAGTATTGAAAGTGATTGTTGGTTCAGGTGAAATGACAAGGAAAGAAATAGAGAAAATTACAGGAATAAAAGAAAGCAACACTTATTCGTATATTAAATAAGTTTCTAAATGATGGTATAATAAGGAAGAAAGGACTGACCAGAAATACAAGATATTATAAAAAAATTGAAGAGGGTGAGAAAATGTTATTTATATACTCATCCCCCCCACACCAAAAAAATAAAAGACTCTGCCTGTATTAAGGCTAAGAAGTTAAAGTTTGGATTTTAAGAAGTATATAAATTGCCGGGTTCAAAGTCCTCACACGAAAACAATGAAAGAATAACGGGGCAAAATGATGGGAAAAAATAAAAAACTTGACGAAATAATTAAAAAACTAAAGGAAGATCCAAGAAATAAAAGTTATACTGAACGTGGGATACCGCCTATATTTCAAATTAGTCCGGAAGCCCGTATCCTTATTGTAGGGCAGGCTCCGGGGAAAAAGGTAGAGGAAAGTCTGATTCCTTTTAATGACAAGTCGGGAGAGAAACTGATACAATGGATGGGAATTGACAGGGATACCTTCTATTCGGAGAAGATAGCAATTATGCCAATGGATTTTTATTTTCCCGGTAAAGGAAAGACGGGAGACTTGCCACCAAGAAGCTTTATTTCTAAGGAGTATCATAAGGAAATTTTATCATTGATGCCCAACATAAGCCTAACAATACTTATAGGAGCTTATTCAATGAAATATTACCTGGGTAGTAAAATGGAGAAAAATCTGACAGAAACAGTAAAAAATTATAAGGAATATCTGCCTGATTATTTCACCATAGTACACCCAAGCCCTTTGAACTTTTTCTGGCAGAGAAAAAATCCATGGTTTGAGGAAGAGGTAGTTCCGGAATTACAGAGGAGGGTAAGGGAAGTATTAGGCTAGAAAATTATCATCTCTCCCATGCATGAAATTTTTGGAAATTTTAGTAAAAATCCCGGTGTCTTGAAGACTTTCAATTATTTTACGTTGAGGAAAGTCTATGCTTAAGGCCTGCGTACTCTCATAAAGAGTAATTTTGCCGGTATCTCCGAATATATCCCGTCCCGGAACGCTACCCTGTTTAATAAAAGCAACCCAGTCATTTCAGGCATACCGAATCGCTCAGATTTTGCATATGGAATCCCTAAGAAGCTTTGAATTTTGATTCCGTCTATATATTCATCTTTGCAGATAAAAGTACCTAACTCCGTTTGTTTTAATTGACTCATTCTCTTCACCTTTCAAATACATTGTGATTAAATTCAGTGACAATGCGGGTTAGACGTTGCTAACTTTATATTCGGTTTAACTTTATAAAAAAATGCCTGAAAAGTCAAGAGAAAATTCCCTTGACTTTTCAGTTAGACAGGGCTAACATGTTTTTTTATTAATAAGTGAAGGAGAGGTAAAACAAATGAAGTTAAAACTTAAAGATTTTATTATTGTCAGTCTGCTTGGAGTAGTTGGTTTTGTTATTAGTATGGCTTCGGGAATGGCTACACAGTTATTTGGTGCTTACGGAGTTTTCGTTCATGTTTCTATAGGAAGCTTCTTATGCGCTCCTGTTTATTTTGTTATGTGTAATAAGATTCCTAAAAGAGGTGCAATATTTATATACTATTTTCTGTCAGGAATAATTTATTCCATTATGGGGTTTGTTCCAATGCTTCCTATAATGGCTGTGTCGGGAATTGTAGGAGAGTTCCTTGTAGGTAAGGCGGATAACTACATAAATATGGGAAGGCTGAGTCTTTCTTATGTTATATCCCAACTGATATATTCATTGCATGGATTTTTTTTCATCCTGGTTTTGGGTGTAGAAGGGTTGGTAAAAACTTTTCCTAATCTATTTACACTTGAGGCAGCTCAGAGCGTAAAAGATACCTTTTTTAATCCTATGAAAATGGCGGTGATATTAAGTATAGAAATTATTGCAGCCGTACTGGGAACATTATTCGGAAAATATATTTATAAAAAATTTTTTGATAAAACCGGTGATAAAAGGAGCATTTTATCATAATGAATTTTGAAAATCGCCTGTTCTTAAAACCAATAACAATAGGAGTTCTTATGATTATATATACAAGCATCTTATTTTTTTAGTGAGATGCTTGTATATTGGGTTATGACTTTATTCAGTTTTATATTACTTTTTTTTGTAAACAAAAAGAAAACGTTTTCTTTTATTGCTACATATATGTTATTGTTTGCGCTAATCAGGATAATGAATTTTTTGACATTAAGTGGTTGGATAGGTTCTGTTTATACAATGGCTCTCATTGTGCTTAAACTGTTTCCTCTGTGGATTTTAGCAGGTATTATAACGGAATTTAATACTTCGGAAATCATAGCCTCACTGAGAAAACTTAAACTTCCGAACAATCTCTGTGTGGGAGTGTCAATATTTATTCGATTCATACCTGAATACAGAAATTATCTAAAGGAAATCAAGGAAGGGTTAAAGGTTAGAAATATTTCTTTCAATACACTCAAACCGCTGCAAAGCTTTGAAATGTATCTGGTACCTTTGATTTACAAAGCATTTGACACAGCTAATATTTTAACCTGTTCGCTGATAACAAAAGGAATTGAATTTGATTGTGAGAAAACTTCGTATGTTGACCTATCGTTAACATGGCGTGATTATGCAGCTATTATCGCAGGAATGGGGTTTATAGGGATAACGGTATGGGAAAAGTTGTAGAAATAAGTATAAATAAATTCTCTTATGCTGATAAAATTATTTTAGAGAATGTGAATTTTACTGTTGAAAAGGGAGAGGCAGTAGTTATAGCAGGTCTTTCGGGCTCGGGAAAAACTACATTAATCAGGTTGCTTAATGGTTTGATTCCGCAAGTTTACGAGGGGAAGCTGACAGGAGAAATAAAAATCTTAGGCAAATCGACAGGGGAATATAAAGTGGGAGAACTTGCAAAATATATCGGTAATGTATTTCAAAATCCTGATGACCAATTTTTCTCAAATGAAGTTGAAAATGAAATAGCGTTGGTTGGTGAAAATACGGGATTAGAGCGTTCTGCTTTGCTTGAGCGGGTGAATTCTGCCATGGAACAGCTTGATATAGTATCGCTTAAAGGGAAAAAATTAAGAGAGCTTTCCGGAGGACAAAAACAAAAGGTGGCTATTGCTTCAACCTTGGTGTATGACAGTGATATAATCATACTTGATGAGCCGACTGCAAATTTAGATTTTACTTCAATCGAAGATATGAGAAGCGTATTGAAGAAACTTAAAGAACAGGGTAAAACCATTATTATAGCTGAACACAGGCTATTCTACCTGAAAGATATAATTGACAGGCTTATTCTTCTTAAAGCAGGACATCTTGAAAATATATTTTTACCTGAAGATTTGAATGAGAGTATTCGAAAAGAGAACATGCTCAGGTGCTTTGACTATTCGGAACTTACAAGTGAAGCAGCCGAAGCAGGTGAAGAAGTCCTTGTAAGGGTAAATGACCTGTCGGTTAAGAATAAAAGCTATAAACTTAATGATTTAGCGGAATTCTCCTTAGCCGGAGGAGAGTGTATGGCGGTAATAGGTGAGAATGGAATCGGTAAAACCACTATGGCCAAAGAGCTGATGGGGCTTTTGCCTATTAAAAGAGGTGAAGTATCTTACGCGATATCAGACAGGGAAAGACTCAGATATACAGCTGCTAGCTTACAGAACTGCAGAAATATGTTCTTTTATGAGACAGTTGAAAAAGAATTGATACCGAGGGAAAAAGAAGCAGACAGAGAATATTTGGATAAGGTAAAAAAATACTTAATTCATCTTGAATTATGGGATAAAAGAACAATGAATCCCCATGACCTGTCAGGCGGAGAAAAGCAGAGGCTGGCACTCCTCATCTCCATGTTGAAAGAATCAAAACTTATAATCTTGGATGAACCGACTGCAGGACTTGATTATAAAAGGATGTCACAGGTTTCATCTATTATAGAGGAAAGAACAAAGACAACTCCGGTTATTCTTATTACACATGATTTGGAATTGTTATTTAAAACCTGCAATACGGCTTACCTTATGTCACAGAATGGACACAGAAAAATCAATGTCAGAGGGAACGAAGAGGAGATTGTAAAATTTTTGAACGTTCAATTATGATATATATCTTTTATTAATGTCCATAATCCATTCGTATACCCTTCATAGGAGTTGTATAATCTTCAGCGTAAAAGCAAAATATCCCTTTTTATATTTTGACACTGTATCATTAGGTTGAGAAATGATTGAATAACTTTATAAAATGTGGTAAAAAAGAAGTGGGTGTCAAAAACAGAGCATCCCGGGCAGAAAACTCGAAATTTATATGTACTTTAACGGGAGGACAGGAAATGAGATTAAAATTTATCTTAACAGTCTTTGTAATTTTTGCAATTTCATCATTTAATGTAGTTGCTTATGCTCAGTCAAATGATAAAATATACGGTTTAACTATAGACGATAGCTGGTATGAGAGAGTTTCGCTTAAAGAAGTTGTTTCATCTCTGAAAAAGCTAAAAACAAGGCCTACTGCAAGGATTGTAATGTCAAAGGATACTGAACCGAAGGAATATGTTAAAATATTCAGGGAAATACACAAGGTGGCCAATGTTATGGCTGAGCCTGTAGATTCCTATGAAATGAACCTGTATGAAGATGTTGACAGTTATAAAAAACGATTTAAGGATTCATATAAATATCTCGGTAAATATGTGGATATTTGGGAAATAGGAAATGAAGTAAACGGTGAAGAATGGATAAAGCAGGACAATTCCCTGGTTGCAGACAAGATTATGGCGGTATATGATGTAATTAAGGCTAAAGGTGGGAAGACGGCAGTAACCTTTTACTATGAAAACCCGGATTATCAAAGAGATATGATGAAATGGATAAAGACATATGTACCAAAAAAATTAAGGAAGAATCTGGATTATGCTTTTATAAGCTACTATGAGGATGATAACGAAGGTTATGAGCCGGATTGGAAAAATGTATTTAATAAATTCGGAAAGCTTTTTCCAAAATCAAAGATAGGTATAGGAGAGTGCGGGAATACTGCCAAAACTGCAACAGATAAGAGTAAGATAAAGATGTTTAACCAATACTATTCAATGCCGAAATATACAAAAAACTACGTAGGCGGGTATTTTTGGTGGAATTATGTATTGGACTGCGTACCGATGAAAAACAATATAGTCTACAAAGCGGTTTATGATGCTTTTTAAGTGTATAGATACAAAAAAATTCAATAACTTAGTAAAGAAAATAAATAATAAAGATAAAAAGGCGGGTGTTGTATCACTTGCCTTTTTTTAATTTAATAGGAAATTTCTTCGAAATTTCCTATTAAATTAAAAATCTCTACGAGGGATGCGCAGCTCGCGGTAGGGAAGTTTGCCCTGTGGCACAGTTCGCGCACGAAGTGTGTGCAAGCACACGTTTTTTTATAAGGGGTTTTTGGTGATATCATAGCTTTGAATGGATGTTCGGTCTCAGTGAAACTACTAAAAAAACTTTTATGCATTTTCACTAAAAAAATATGAATTAAAAAAATGGCAAAAATATCCAAAAAAATATGATGTATAATAAAAAAATATTGACCATAATATAAAAAAATATTGTATTATAAATTTACAAAAAAACGTTTTTTTGAAAAATAAAGTAGGAGTGATTAGTGTTGATATCTATCAGAGATGTAGCAAAAGAGGCAGGGGTCTCTGTCAGCACAGTGTCTAGAGCCTTGAATGGTTATGACGATGTTAATGAAGATACAAGAAAGCGGATAATGGATATGGCATCTAAGCTAGGTTATAGACCTAGCCAGAGCGCAAGAAATCTTTCGTTAAAGAAAAAAGAAAATGTTGCAATACTAATATCAGGACTTGGTTCCAACAGTCCTATGGATGAGTTTACAGGAAATGTGCTGAAAGGCTTGAATTCATATATTCAAGGAAAAGATATGATGATAGCAATGTATGGAATTTCATCAGAAATTCAAAGACAATTAAGCCTAAAAGATTTTTGTGAGCAATACAGTTTGTCGGGAGTAATTTTAACAGGTCTTAAGTTGGGAGACAAATATATTGAAGAAGTCAAAAATAATGAGATACCTTGTGTTGGTATAGATATTAGGCTTGAAGGGAATATGGCGGCATCTGTGCTTACGGATGACGTAAAAGCGTTCAAAGAAATAACTTTATATGCTATAGAAAAGGGATATAAAAACCTGGTTCTGGTAAAAGGAAAGGATGAGGCAGAAGTTACTATAGACCGGTATAAAGGGTTTAAGACAGCAGTAAAAGAAAAAAATCTATATCAAATGATAATATTGATATATTAGACTGCAAGTATGACGAAGAGTTAGCTTATACTACTGTTCGGGAATATATAGGAAAATACGGAAAGAGTAGAGGAAGAACTTTTATATGTATGAGTGATCTTATGGCAATAGCTACAGTAAGATGTATAGAAGAATTGGGATATATAGCAGGAGAAGACTTTTTGTTACAGGTTTTGACGGTATACAATTATTAAACTATATAAAAACCCTAAGATACCAACTATAGATCAGAATATCATAAAAAAAGGATATGAAGGTATGAGATTACTTATGGATATAATTAAAAATGGTAAGAATCCCGGTACGGTGTACATTGAACACAGCCTTATTAATGGTGAATAGATACTATTCTTAAAAGTAAAGAAATTTTAAAACAGAATCATTAAATAAAGTGATTCAGCAAATATATTTTAAGGAGGAGAGATATGAAACTTAAAAAAATTATGGCACTTGGAATGGCAATGGTAACTGCCTTCTCACTAATTGCCTGTGGAGGTAGTAATAGTGGCAAACCTAAGAGTGCAGAGTCTGGACAAAAGGCTTCTGATGGAGCTGCGACACAGGAGGTGGTTGAACTGAAACTTCCTACCTTTCTGGCAGGTGAGAATGTTGGGGCGGTTTTCTTTTTGCCTCAAATAGAAAGGTTTAATAAAAAATATGAAGGAAAGTATAAGATAACTGTAGAAGAAGTAGTTCAGGATTCTTATGCTGAGAAGATCAAACAGCTTGCAGCTCAGAATAAATTACCAACAATCATACATGCTCCGGGCTCCGGTGGTATAGATACACAGTGGTTTAAACAGGCTATTCTTGAGAATGATATGGCATATGATCTTACTGAATATGCAAACCAAAACCCTGAGATATCAGCACAATGGATAAAAGAATCTAGAGAGTTCTGTACGGTAGATGGTAAACTTATTTGTGTACCACTTACTGTTATAAGACCTATTGGACTGTATTATAATGAAGCTCTTTATAAGCCTGAAAAAGATATAAGGGACATGAGTATAGATGAGTTTATGAAGAGCCTCGGTGAAAATAAGATGGCTTTTATGACTGCTGAAAATGCCTGGACATCTGCCCTTATGTTGGCTGCAATTATAGCAAATGAGGAGGGTGGAGCAGAATTTATAAATAATAATACTGCTGATAAAGTATGGGATTATAACAATCCTATTATGATAAATGCAGTAACCAAACTAAAAGAGTTCTTACAAAAATATGCATCAAGCAATACTGTTGGAGCAGCTTATGCAGATGCTGCCAATGCATTTATGAGTAATAATGCTGCGGTTATCTGTAACGGTTCATGGATGGCTTCAGAGTTTAACGAGGATGCAAAGGATAAATGGAGTAATGGCTTTGATGGCAAAAATGTAAAGACTACAATTTATCCGGGTAATGTGGCATTGGCTAATCCAAGGGGCTATGGTGAGTTCTGGATATCTAATGCAGCAAGTGATGAGCAGAAAGAAGCTGCAAAGGCATTTTTAACATTCAGATGTTCTAAGGAAGAAATGGAAGCATTTATTCTTGCAGAAGGTGGAAACACACCTAATATCAAGCATAGTGAAGATTTTCTTAATAAACTTAAAGAAAATCGTATACTTTATCAGCTTGATCAGAGTATGAATGAAAACACAAAATATGTAGCAACAACCGGAGATATTTTCCCTGCATCAATATCTGAGACGGAATTTGGAAAACTTCTCCCAAAATTAATAGACAATACGCTTACTCCGGAAGAATTCTGTGCAGAGCTTACAAAGAAGGCTGAGGAGGCAAAACAGTAATTAAAGGTATAAATTTATGCTCCCTTTAGCATTTGCTCCTGGGAGCTTAAATTTTTTATACAGTAAGTTTGACAGGAGACAAAAATGAAGATTACTAAACCGCATATAAGTAAACTTGAACGAAAAAATTATAAATGGATATATCTTTTTTTGCTCCCATCATTTATAATTTTTGCAACGTTTTATATACAGCCGATATTTACTGTGATATATACCTCATTTACAAAATGGGATGGATTTAACAAACCTAAGTTTATCGGTTTAGAAAACTATATCAGGCTATTTAATAATGATGCCTTTAAAGGTTCGTTGAAAAATCTTTTAATATGGGCTATTATTGCTACAATTTTTCATGTTGGTTTTGGAGTGATTGTAGCATTTGCGATATTTAAAAAGCCATTTGGCTGGAAATTTACAAGAGCAGTATTTATGATACCAAATGTAATAAGTGCAGCCGCCTGGGCTATGATATATAGATTTATATTTAATGATGACATGGGTATGATAAACAATCTTGTAAGAAAATTTAATCCGGATTTTCATATACAATGGTTCTATAAATCACCATATGCATTTATAGCCGTAACTCTTACATGGTTATTTTATGCAGTAATTGTAACACTTATAGTTTTAAATGACTTATTTGCAATTCCGTCTGAGCTTTTTGAAGCATCAAGAGTTGATGGAGCTTCAAATATTCAGATTGTAAAGCACATACAGCTTCCATTATGCCGAAATGCTATAGGAACCTCTATAATTGCATCAGTTACAGCAAGAGTTGCAATGTATGAACAAATTGCCCTTACTACAGCAGGTGGACCGGGAGATGATACAATGAATCTTCCTATAATACTTGTAAAGTCTGTACTTGATCTAAAATATGGTTATGCCAATGCAAATGGAGTGATAATGTTCATACTGGGACTTTTGGTATTATGGATAATAAATAAGTTGTTCAGAATGAATGAAAGGGTATATTAGGGAGGGAAAATGATGATAGAAAATATAAAGAAGCTTCTCTCTAAAACATTTATTTATGCGTTATTACTGTTTACGATAATAATTTCGATATTCCCAATAATATGGGTAGTTATGTCAGCCTTCAAAACAAATGCCCAGATACTTTCGAGTCCATTTTCGCTTCCTACGAGTATAAGTTTTGATGCATTTGCTTATATATTTTCAAAAATATAATTTTTTTAGATATTTTGTGAATTCAACTTTAATTTCGGTAAGCTCAACTGTAATAGCACTTGTTTTCTTTGCTATGGGAAGCTATGTACTTGCAAAATATGAATTTCCCGGGAAAAATCTAATTTTCATATTGTATACAATAACACTTCTTGTTCCAGCACAGTCTAAGGCACAACCGTTGTTTTCACTGGTAACTAAGCTTAATTTGTATGATAATATTTGGGGTGTAGCTTTGGTTTATATGTCTATGGGGCTTGCAATATCCATATTTATTTTAAAACCGGCATTTATGTCTGTTCCTAAATCTCTGGATGAAGCTGCAGTCATAGAAGGAGCAAATTTTTTTACTGTATTTTTTAAGATTAACCTTCCTTTGGCTAAAGGTGGGCTGGCTACAGCAGGAATACTGATGTTTTTAGGAAACTGGAATGAATATTTTTATGCTTCAATTTTAACGTCGTCAGACCTGACAAGAACCTTGCCTCTGGCACTACAGTTCTTTACAGAGGCATTTTCTTATAATTATACAAGGTTATTTGCGGCATTGACGGTTGTAATATTGCCTGGAATTATATTATATGTAGTAGCGCAGGAGCAGGTTCAGGCATCAATTGCTACCTCAGGTATTAAAGGATAAGGAGAATTAGAATGGAAAATATAAAAACTGATAAGAGTATGATTATTCAAGGTGAAGGCTATCGTATAAGTCTGTTGACGGATAGGCTGATACGGTTGGAGTATAGTAAAAAAAATATATTTACGGATGCAGCAACTCAAACAGTATTAAATAGAAAGTTTGATGAGTTTGAGTTTAGAGTTGAATCTTCAGAGAAAAATCTGACTATAATAACGAAATATCTTAGATTAAATTATGATGAAAGACCTTTTAGCAAAGAAGGACTGAAGATAAATATAGCAGGAAATGCACTTACAACTTCAGGGATATGGCATTATGGAGACGCAAATGAGAGTCTGAAGGGTACAGCAAGGACTCTGGATGGAGTAAATGGAGAGATTCCTCTTGGAGATGGAATAATTTCTTGGAATTTATGGTCTGTGCTTGATGATAGCAGTTCAATGCTTCTGACTGATAAAGGTTTTGAACACAGGGATGATGAAGAGGCTAAGGATATTTACTTTTTTGGATATGGCACAGATTATCTTGCAGCAGTAAAGGACTTTTATCGTTTAAGTGGCAGTGTACCACTTCTGCCTAGATATGCTCTGGGTAATTGGTGGAGTAGATATTATAAATATACCGGAGAAAGCTATAAAGCGCTAATAGATAGGTTTAATGCTGAAAATATTCCATTTAATGTGGCTGTATTGGATATGGACTGGCATATAACGGAAGTAGATGCTAAGTATGGCACTGGCTGGACGGGTTATACCTGGAATAGAGAATTATTTGATGATCCGAAAGAATTTTTAGAGGAGCTACATGAAAATAATTATAAGATAACACTAAATGTACATCCGGCAGATGGAATCAGGGCATTTGAGGATGTCTATCCTGAGTTTGCAGAGTTTATGGGCATTGATGTTAAAAACGAAGACCCCATACTGTTTGATATAGCAGATTCTAAATTCAGAGAAGGGTATTTTAAGTATGTTCATCATAAACTTGAAGCTGATGGGGTGGATTTTTGGTGGTTAGACTGGCAGCAGGGAAGTAATTCCGGTGTAAAAGGATTAGACCCATTGTGGCTGTTAAACCATTTTCATTATATAGATGCAAAAAAGAATGGTAAAAGAGGACTCATACTTTCAAGATATGCAGGCCCGGGAAGTCATAGATATCCGGTAGGATTTTCAGGTGATACTGTAATAAGCTGGGAAAGTCTTGATTTTCAGCCATATTTCACTTCGACAGCGTCTAATATAGGATATGGCTGGTGGAGCCATGATATAGGTGGGCATATGAATGGAGTAAGAGATGATGAGTTATTTACACGTTGGGTACAGTTTGGTGTATTTTCGCCTATAATGCGATTACATAGTACATCTAACGAATTTTTAGGCAAAGAACCTTGGAATTATAATCCTATTACTGAAAAGGTTGTAAAAAGATATTTGAGACTTAGGCAACAGCTCATACCTTATTTATATACAATGAACCTGAGAGCAAATAGAGAGGGTATCCCTTTAATTCTGCCTTTGTATTATTATGATTCTGAAAAAAATTTGTAGCTTATAAATATAGAAATGAATATTATTTCGGAGAAAAATTTACTGGTATGCCCTATTACAGAAAAAAATGAAGTTAGCAGTTGTATGGCAAAAATCAAAAATGTATTTACATCGAAGGAGAGTGGGTGGATATATTTACAGGGGTAAAATATAAAGGAGGAAGAGAAATTGAAATTTATAGAGATATAGATAACATAGGAGTTTTTTTGCAAAATTAGGGTACTATCTTACCTCTTGATGCAAGACGTAACGGCAATGAGATAAATAATCCGGAGAAAATGGATCTGTACGTATTTACAGGAGCTTGTGGTGAATTTACCCTTGCTGAGGATAATACTGAATTATCTGAATTTGATAAGACAGATTGGAGATATACAAAATTTAAGAATGAGTTGGTAGATAATGACAGCATAGATAAAAAAAGAGTATATCTTTACTATTTCAAAAACCAGATGGTATTATATCAGATGGTATAAGTGAGAGAAAAATACAATTTACATTTTTTTATGGAATAAGGGAATTTGAATTTTTGCATATTGAATCGGGAGATAAGACAATAGAACCTATCAAAACAAACTATGATACTGATAGAAATGTCTTGATTATCAGTCTTCCTTACATATCGCTTGAAGATGATATTATTGTTAAAAATAAAGGCAGCTTCGGTTTATAATTCAAATGAAATCTTGGAAAAACAAGATATTTAACCTGTTGAATAAGGCGCAGATTTATAATGATGTAAAGGGTGAAATTTTTGAAAGTGTTAAAAAGCTGGAGAAAAATGGACATACTTTTGTTTTGGGAGAAGTATGTTCTATCTGCAACAGTCAATATGTAAAGGGAGCTATAACAGAGCTGCTTACTGCATAAAATGTAAAAATTGTATAAATAATAATTACATAGGAAGGTGAAAAAATGTTATTTATATACTATCCAAAAATGCTCTACCTGTATTAAAGCCAAGAAGTGGCTGGATGAAAAGGGAGTAAAATATACTGCCCGTCATATAGTGGAAGAAAATCCGTCTTATGATGAGTTAAAAGAATGGTTTGCTAAAAGTGGACTTCCTCTTAAAAAGTTCTTTAATACAAGTGGAATGTTGTACAAGGAAATGCAGCTTAAAGATAAACTGCCGTCAATGAGTGAAGAAGAACAGCTTAAACTTCTTGCCACAAATGGAATGCTTGTAAAACGTCCTATTGTTGTTAAGGGGAAAACTGTACTTGTGGGCTTTAAGGAAGCAGAATGGAGCGAAAACTTAACTAAGTAAAGCCTGACTGAAGGATATCATTTAACCAAAAGGATGAAAAATGTCAAAACACGAAGAAAAAACAAATGTAATGAGAGTTTTGGATAGCAAGAAGGTCGAATATACAAGTCATTGCTACGTAGATACGCCAACCACTAATGGGGGTGAGGTAGCAAAGCTTTTGGGACAAAACCCTGCTGATGTATTTAAAACCCTTGTAACCACATCTAAATCAGGGACGAACTATGTATTTGTAATTCCGGTTGAGGAGGAACTTGATCTTAAAAAGGCTGCTAAGGCAGCAGGGGAGAAAAGTGTTGAAATGCTTAAATCAAAGGAACTTTTACCGCTTACAGGCTATGTGCATGGTGGCTGTTCTCCTATAGGAATGAAGAAGCAATTTAAAACTTTTATTGATAAAAGTGTAGTGGAAAGAGATGTAATCATCTTCAGTGCTGGGAAAATTGGCTATCAGGTAGAGATGAAGCTCTCTGAACTCTCCAAAGTTATTGGTTTTTCTCTTGACGACCTGACTATTTGATGTACATAGGTTGAGGGATGATATAATATTTAGTGATAAACAAGAGAGAATAAGAAAAATGAAAATTGAAGAATCAAAGTCATCCCTTTCCACCCTTATTAGTCAGATAATTGGATTGTTCGGAAGATAAAACTTTCGCGTTTGTCCTTGCAGACGGACGATGACAGAAACTGATTTGTCTGCTGGCTATTGACATAAAATGCCACATTGTATACAATGATACAAGTATTAAAAATGTATGATTGTAGCACATGGAGGCTTTGAATTTAAAATGGATAATATAGACAATTCATATGAGCTTGCGGATAATTATTCTTTGAGGGGAAGAGTTTTTGGAAAGCTTAGAGAGGATATTCTCCTTGGCAAATATAAGGACATGGAAGAACTTAAGGAAGTAGTTATAGGAAAAGAGTTAGGTGTGAGCAGAACTCCTGTAAGGGAGGCATTAAGACAGCTTGAGCTAGAAGGACTGGTTACTATTATACCTAATAAAGGGGCCTATGTAACAGGGATTTCAGATAAGGATGTCAATGATATATTTATGATAAGGTCTTATCTTGAAGGGCTTTGCGCAGCCTGGGCCTGTGAGCACATAACTGAGGAACAGCTTGAGGAAATGGAAGAGTCAGTGTTTCTGGCTGAATTCCATGCCAGGAAAGGGCATTTCGAACAGGTAGTTGAGTTAGATAATAAGTTCCACAAACTTTTGTATCATGCTTGTGGAAGTCGGATACTTTCAAAGCTCCTGGTTGACTATCATCATTATGCACAAAAGGTAAGGAAGGTAAATCTTTCAGAGGAAAAAAGGGCTAAACACTCTATATTAGAACATAAGAGAATAGTAGAAGCAATAAGAAATAAAAATGCTAAAAAAGCAGAAGAATATGCACATGATCATATAATGGAATCAATTAACAGAATGCATCTTGCGGAGGCAGAAGAAGAATAAAGCTTAGAGGCTTAGAAGAAATTAAAGTTTGTTTCTTTTAAGCCTCATTTTTATTCTATACTAGACCTTCATTTTCTTATATATGGCAGTTCCTATCACTACAGTGACAGGAATGGTTATAATCAGTCCTATACTGCCTGCCATAGCCCTGATTATCTCTGTTGCGATAGAATCCAGATTGATGATTTCTGTAAATCTAATCCTGTAAACTATAAATAAAATAATCAAATGCAGTGTAGTGCCTACATAAGCTAGAATCAGAGTGTTTGACATGGAACCCATCATATCTTTCCCTATATTCATGCCCGAAATTATCATATTTTTTTTGCTTATATTCTTATCAAGGTCATTTATTTCGTAAAGTGCGGAAGCTATTGATATAGCCACATCCATGATTGCACCTATCGCGCCTATCAGTATAGTTCCGAAAAGTATTCCCTTATAATCAAGGTTCCTAAACTGTGGTATGTAGGCAAGGCTTATGGAACTATCATCTGCCAGCCCTGTAAGATGCGCCAAATTTCCAAAGATAAAGGCCAAAATACCTGAGATTATTACTCCAAGTGAAGTTCCGATTATAGCAACAAGAGTTTTAATATTCTTTCCGCTTATAATAATAAGAGTTATTATAACCACAGGTATGGAAATACCAAGCGAAGCAAGGATAGGATTCACACCTTTTATTATTAGAGGTATGTAGCCAAAGAATATCATTGTTACCGCTATAACAAGTGAAACCAGAGTTTTTAGCCCCTTTATTCCACCTATAATTAAAAGCAGGGCTACAAACAGACCCACTATCAGATAAACCTGAGTATCCCTGACTTTTTCCTGTATTTTTACGGTTTCTATCTTACCGTTATCTTCTGTGGCTCTTACTAGAAGTTTATCACCAACCTTAAAGATATAATATCCGGGCATTATTCTTTCTATGGTATGCCTTATAGTCATGGTTTCACCCTTGTGACTTCCATCTAATATTTCTATTTTAAGATGCTGATATCTTATATCGGCTTCTAAAGAAACATCTCTTTTTTCAGCAGTATCATCATATTCTATTTCAAGGACATTTGCCTTGAAAATGATATAATCAGTATCTTCCATAGCCTCGGCATAATGATTTCTTATATCTTTGTCGGAGGAAAGATCATCTGCATAAATTTTTATGGATAAACCAATAAACATAGCAAAAAGTTATGGTAATCATAGTAATTAGTAAAAGTATAAAATTTCTTCATATATAATCCTTTTATCAGTTTTTATTAACTATTATAAGATATCAGAGTACAAAAAAATAAACTCAAGTGCATATTGTGCTTTTTTTGTATATAATTAATAGTATTTATAAAATAATAATAAAAAAATTTACCAAATTAAGACTATGTGTATTGAAAAATATTTTGAATAACAGGTAAAATTTAAACTAAATTATTCATAAAATGATATAATTGTTTGGAATAATTGGGTTAGAATAAAAAATATTTATAGGAGGGTTTACTATGAGAATGAAAAAAGTCTTATCAATTGCACTTGCGGGAGCTTTAGTCTGTACGGGCACAGCTTCTGTATGGGCTGCAAATGCATCTAAGCAGGAATTAAAGCTTAGAGAAGCAAAATTATTTACAGATGCTGTGAAAACTACAGAGGATGGCAAGCTTACAAAGGGAGAGGCTGTAGCTATGGTATTAGGTGCTCTTGGCTATAAAGAGGATGTAAATACCAAAGAGGATTATGTCAAGCTTAATCCGTTTACTGATGCTTCTGATGATTATAAGGGATATCTCGGCTTGGCTTGTGATTTAGGATTTGTCCAGAAGGCAGACAAATTCTATGAGAAGGAAGCCATAACCGAGAGAAAACTCCTGGAAATGGTACTTAAAGTACTTAATTATGGTACGGCTTATACTGATACTGACAATCTGGCTGTAAAGCAGGGACTTGTAGATGAAAGTGATTATATAGATGATACTGTTACAAGAGCTGAGGCAGCAACGATTATCTTAAACAGTTTAAATGCTGAACTTGGAGATGGTACTAAGACTAAATTTGGTGAATATCTTGTAAAGAGCGGAATTCTTTCAGAAGATAAGTTAGCTGAACTTGGCGTAAAAGCTGCACTTAAAGATAAAGAAGATATCCATATTCTTTATTTTAACGATTTCCATGGCAATATTACAGAAGAAGTAACCGGCAAGAAGCGTAATATGGGTATGGCTAAGATGGTAGGTTATGTAAATGAATTTAAGGCTACGCACCCAAATACAATAGTGCTTTCAGGTGGAGATAACTACCAGGGTACTGCCGACTCAAACCTTACTTTCGGTAAGCCAGTAACTGCTATGATGAAGGGTATGAATACTATGGCATCAGCAGTTGGAAACCACGAGTTTGACTGGGGTTATGAGAAAATTAAAGGCTGGGCAAAGGATGGAAACTTTAAATATCTTGCCTCCAATATTTATGACAGAAAGACCAATAAACCTGTATCCTGGGCTAATCCTTATATGATAGTTAAAAAAGCAGGTATAAAAATAGGTATAATCGGTCTTGCACATCCAGACACTCCTTCTCTTGCTAAGGCTGAGTATGTAGAGAATTTTGAATTCAGAGATCCTGTTGTTGCAGCAAATGAGTGGGTAAAATTTCTCAAAGATGGTAAGGCTAAGGAAGGAAAGCCTGATGTTATTATAGCTCTTACCCATATCGACTCAGACCAGAATTTTGATACAAAGGAAATTACAGGTAATGCAACCAGGCTTGCAAACGAAGTAAAGGGGCTTGATTTGGTACTTTCTGCACATTCACACAGAAGTGTAAGTGGTAAGGTAAACAATGTACCTGTTCTTCAGGCTTATTGCTATGGTCGTGCGGTAGGTCATGTTACTTTAGATGTAGACAAGAAGGTTACATCTAAGAAGGTAAAAGTAAAAGTTAAGACAAAGGCTGATAAAAAGAAAGCTGTTAAGAAGTCTAAATATAAAATTGTTAAAAAGACTACATATAAGGTAAAAGATATCGCTACAGAGCTTTATGATGCAAACACCATAAAGGATAAGATAATTAAAGTGCAGAGGCTGATGATTTCTATAACAGGCTTCAGGCAGAAATAGCAGGAGAGAAGAACAAAGTATTAGGTGAGGCTGCAGAAGCATTTACACATGACAGAAAAGATAAGGGCTCAGTCACCCTCCTTGGAAGATGGGCTTGTGAGGTTATGGCTGAAGATGCTAAGGCTCAGATTGCTATCCAGAATGGTGGCGGTTTAAGACGTACTCTTGAAAAAGGTAAGATTACAATGGGTGATTTATATGAAATTATGCCGTTTGACAACTATCTTACAACTATGGACTTAAAGGGTAAGGATATAAAGAAGGCTATTGACCATGGTATTGATATGCCTAGTACAACTGACGGTGCTTTTAGTGGGCTTATAGTTGAATATGACGGAACCAGGCCTTATGGAAGCAAGATAACCAAGATTACACTTTCAGACGGTACACCTCTTGAAGATGAAAAGACTTACAGAGTTGTAACCAATGACTTTGTCTTTTATGGCGGAGACGGTTATGATTTCAGTGGTGCAACCAATGTAAGCATGACAATTCCAATCAGAGATGTACTTGTGGCTGCTATTGAGAAGGCTAAAACAATTACACCTAAGAAGGTGGACTATATTAAGGATATATCCAAATAAAATTTCATTATAGTTAATTTTAACTGTAATGATTTGTAAAAAAAGTATATTTTAGCGGAGTAGCTTAGGCTGCTCCGTTTTTGTTGCAGGTGTATCTACAAAAAATAAGACAAAATAATAATTTGTAAAATTAATTTATATAAAACACTTGACAAATTATTTAAATAGTGTTATTATCTTTTTCAGATATAAGAAATGAAACTGAAAAAAGTGATGAACTTATATCTGTGCATAGCTTAGATAGGAGATGATGATTTGAAAAAGAGTGTATATAGTCTGGTGCTTATGGATGATGTGGTTGAAGCTATAGACAGGCTGGCTTACGAGAGAAATACCAACCGCTCCAATCTTATTAACCAGATACTGGCAGAAAATGTAAATTTTGTAACTCCGGAAATGAGAATGAGAGATATATTTATGGAGCTTGAGAATATTCTATCAGAGAGCTGTTACCAGATACTTGACAGATCGTCTGATTCCATGTTTGCCTTAAGAAGCCCGATAAGATATAAATACCGTCCTATGATAAATTATACGATTGAGCTTTTTAGGGAGCCAAAGGACATAGTGGGAAGGCTTAAGGTTTCATTTAGAACAAGTAGCAGGAATTTTACCGATGCTGTTGAGAATTTTTTTACAAGATGGATACGTATGGAAAATGACTGTCTGAGTGAAGTTCATCCTGAGGGAGTTCCATCGGATTTTGAAAATGCAAAGTATATAAGAGGCTTCTTAAAGGTATCTGATGAAAATGAACTTACAGAAAATGATATAGCCGTAGCCATAGGAGAGTATATCAAAGTACTTGACAAATGCATTAAGTTTTATTTTGAACATCTTGAAGATGAAGAACTAATAGAAAAAATGATTCACACCTCTTACAAGGAATATCTTGAGAGTGGTGTGTATGTAGCATAAGGAGGCAATATGAATACTTCAAAACTTACAGCAAAATCTGTGGAGACTCTTGAAGCGGCAAGAACACTTGCAGGGGAGCATAGCAATCCTTATATAGAAGAGTCACACGTATTATACGCATTACTTACACAAGAATCGGGACTTATAGGCGGACTTATTACTAAGATGGGTAAGTCACTCCCTAACCTGATTGCAGAGACCAGACATATAGTTGATGGTTTACCTAAGGTCACAGGAGATGTAAATGGAGAGATTTACATTTCAAGTGAAACAAATACAGCACTTAATGAAGCTGAGGCTCAGGCAACCAAGATGAAAGATGAATACACATCTGTAGAACATCTTATGTTGGGACTCCTTCTTAAGCCTGACAGGAGACTTAAAGAGCTGTTTAATACATTTAACTTAAATGAAAAAGATTTCCTTAAAGTCCTTATGGAAGTCAGGGGAAATCAGAGAGTTACTAATCAGAACCCTGAGGATACCTATGATGTGCTTGCAAAATATGGACAAGATTTAGTTGAACTTGCAAGGAATAATAAGCTTGACCCGGTTATAGGCAGGGATGATGAAATAAGAAATGTAATCCAGATTCTTTCAAGAAAGAGAAAAAATAACCCTGTACTTATAGGTGAACCGGGTGTCGGTAAGACAGCCATAGCAGAAGGACTTGCCCTTAGAATAGTAAAAGGTGATGTTCCACAGGGACTTAAAGACAGGAAGATATTCTCCCTTGATCTGGGTGCTCTTGTAGCAGGAGCAAAGTACAGAGGAGAATTTGAAGAAAGGCTTAAGGCCGTACTTAACGAAATAAAGAAGTCAGAAGGCGAGATTATCTTATTTATAGATGAGCTTCATACCATAGTCGGAGCCGGAAAGACAGACGGGGCTATGGATGCAGGAAACCTCTTAAAGCCTATGCTTGCGAGGGGAGAACTTCACTGTATAGGTGCGACCACCCTTGACGAATACAGGGAATATATAGAAAAGGATGCGGCTCTTGAGAGAAGATTTCAGCCTGTAATGGTGGATGAGCCTACAGTTGCAGATACCATCTCCATACTTAGAGGACTTAAAGAAAGATACGAAGTTTTCCATGGTGTTAAGATTCAGGATGCTGCTCTTATAGCGGCTGCTACCCTTTCACACAGATACATTTCAGACAGATTTCTTCCTGACAAGGCTATTGACCTTGTAGATGAGGCCTGTGCCCTTATAAGAACCGAGATGGATTCTATGCCTGCTGAAATGGACGATATATCCAGAAAGATAATGCAGCTTGAAATAGAAGAAGCTGCCCTTAAAAAAGAGGATGACAAGCTGAGTCAGGCTCATCTTGAGGATATAAGGAAAGAGCTGGCAGACCTTCGTGAAAACTTTAACGAAATGAAAGCGAAGTGGGAAAATGAGAAAAACAGCATTGGCAAGGTTCAGAAGCTTCGTGAGGAGATAGGTGAGGTAAATGCACTTATTGAGAAGGCTGAAAGAGAGTACGACCTTAATAAGGCAGCAGAGCTGAAATACGGAAGGCTGCCTGACCTTAAAGCTGAGCTTGAAAAAGAAGAAAAGCTTGCAGAAGAAAATGAGAACAAGGCAAGTCTTTTAAGAGACCATGTCGGTGAAGAAGAAATCTCAAGGATTGTAGGCAGATGGACCGGTATACCTATAACAAGGCTTATGCAGGGCGAAAGAGAAAAACTTCTTAATATGGAAGGAATACTTCATGAAAGGGTTATAGGACAGGATGAGGCTGTAACCAAGGTATCTGAAGCAATACTTCGTTCGAGAGCAGGCATCAAAGATCCTGACAAGCCGGTTGGCTCTTTCCTTTTCCTTGGACCTACAGGTGTTGGTAAGACAGAGCTTGCAAAGGCACTTGCACAGTCACTTTTTGATGATGAGAAGAATCTTGTAAGAATAGATATGAGTGAGTACATGGAGAAATACTCCGTGAGCAGACTGATTGGAGCGCCTCCGGGATATGTAGGCTATGAGGAGGGAGGTCAGCTTACTGAGGCGGTCAGAAGAAAGCCTTACTCAGTAGTGCTTTTTGATGAGATAGAAAAAGCCCATCCTGATGTATTCAATGTACTTTTACAGGTACTTGATGACGGACGTGTTACAGATTCACAGGGAAGAACGGTTGACTTTAAGAATACAATTATTATACTTACTTCAAACCTCGGTTCTGTACATATACTTGAAGGAATTCAGGAAAATGGTGAGATTTCCAAGGAAGCAATTGACAGCGTAAATAATCTTCTTAAAGCAAGCTTCAGACCTGAGTTTCTTAACAGGCTTGATGAGATTGTATTCTATAAGCCTTTACAAAAGGAAAATATCGGTAAGATAGTTGACCTTATGCTTGAGGACTTAAAGTACAGACTTAGTGGCAAGAATCTTAAGCTTGAGGTGAGTGAAGCTGCAAAGGATTATATAATTGAAAAAGGTTATGATCCAAACTATGGTGCAAGACCTCTTAAGAGACTTATTCAGTCTGAGGTTGAAACTCTGATTGCAAGAGAGATAATAAAGAAAGATATAGCAGCAGGAACTACACTTAGGGTAGATGAGACAGCTGGAAGACTTGTAGTTAGCGAATAATAAGGTTTTAACCGATATAAAATGGCTCCCATACTAATATTATTTAGCATGGGAGTTTCTTTCTTTGTTAAAAATTTCATTTTTTAAGTAATAGTTGTATCTTAGTTTAGCTTCTCAGTCTAACTCCATCAAAATGTATCCTTGCCCGTATATAGTCATCAATCATTCTTATGTCCCTGTCTCTGGATCTCTCCTGTAACAACAAGGTCGAGAGAAGCAGCCATATTGTTAATCATTGATTCTGTGGCAATGCCTGATATTGCTTTTAGGATATTTCTTTTTTTTATAAAATCATCTTCATCAAGAAATTCTATAAAAAGCTCCTGGGCACGTTGCAAAATATTTTCTTCATTTTCTGTCTTTGCTGTACCGGAAGAAATAATTTGTTCTGAGTTATTGCCGGTATCATTTTGTACAGAAGTTGAGCTGCTTAATATAGAAGATACAGGTTTTGAATAATCGGAAGTAACCTGGTCTGAAATAGGATTTATTTTGGTAAATCTGTATTTTTCTTTTGAGTCAGGATATTTTACTTTATCTATTTCACTGAGGAACATATCAAGAGGTCGTGCATATATGCCAAAATCTCCGTAAAGAGCCTGATATATAACTAAAGTTTCTTTAGTTTCGCTATGAACAGCGATATTTAATATCTGATATAAATTTCTTTAAAAATGTCTATATATTTCAAAAGATTTAGGTATTTGTCTTTTAGTATTTTCCATGACGGAGCTCCTTATTATTATATTTTTATGATAAAACTTTCAAGTATAGCCAAGCTGCTACTTTAGTTGTCATAAGATTGTAATCATGGTATACTATTCAATGTCCAGAGTTTTAAGACGGAGATACTAAGAAATAGATGTTTTTATTGTTATTTATAATTCATATAACAAATAATTATGAAAAAATATATATATTAAATGAACGTCCAGGCTTGACAGTTGTCTGTGTACTGGCATATAATAGTGACCGTTGTTCTAAAAATATACGACCAAATAATCAGGTTAAAAAATGAACAGGCGTAAATTAAAAAAGGAGGAAATTAAAACAAAATGAAAAAGAAACAGCTTTTAAGTGCTCTTCTTGCAGGTGTTATGGCAGTTGCGCTCACAGCTTGTGGCAGCAATTCTGCTTCAACAGAAGGAAGTGCATCAAGTGCAGGTAATGCAAGTACAGCTTCTACAAGTTCTGTAAGCTCTGCAAGTACAGCATCAGGCAGTAGCTCATCATCTGCAGAAGGAACACCGGTTGATGGCGGACAGCTTATTATAGGTGACCAGACTCAGTCAAATGGTGATATTTATCCATACTGGACAAATAACACTTCAGATAATAGTGTTTACAAGCTTACATCAGGCTATGATACCATAGTTGTTGACAGACATGGTAAGTTTGTGGTAGATCCACAGGTTGTTAAAGAGAAGAATGATACAAAGAATGAAGATGGTTCAGTAACCACTACATATAAGCTTCAGGAGGATTTGAAGTGGAGTAATGGTGAACCTATCACTGCTAAGGACTATGTGTTCCGTATACTTTACTTCTCCCATCCTGTACTTGTAGAAATGGGAGCTACTGATAACTCTGAAGGTATAAAATTTGTAGGTTTTGCTGATTATAATACAGGAAAGTCTAAAGTGTTTAAGGGAGTAAGACTCTTAGGTGACTATGAGTTTTCTGTTACAATCAATAAAGACTATCTTCCAAACTACTATCAGGATGCACTTGCATTAGCAAGCGCAGGTTATATGAAAGGATGGCTTCCTGAAGGTTATGATATAAAGGATGATGGTGAAGGTGCTTATTTTACTAAGGAATTAAAGGCTAAGGATATTAAGAAACAGGCTGATGATTACCGTTTTAATATGACTGCTTTCTCAGGTCCATATATGAAGGAAAAGTATGATGAGACTTCTAATACATATACACTTGTAAAGAATCCTAACTACAAGGGTAACTATGAAGGAGTTAAGCCACATATCGATACAATTATTTATAAATTTGTTCAGACTGAAACTCAGATGGATGAGCTTGCAACAGGTGGCGTAGACATCCTTGTAAAGATGGGTGAGGCAAATGAAATTAACTCAGGTATGGATCTTGTAGATAAGGGAACACATAATTATGTAGACTATGCACGTAACGGATATGGAAAACTTCAGTTTATCTGTGACAGAGGACCTACACAGTATGCAGAAGTTCGTCATGCCATAGCTTATCTTCTTGACAGAAATGAATTTGCAAAGACCTTTACAGGTGGACATGGTAGCGTAGTTAACGGTTACTATAGTACAGCACAGTGGATGGTCGAGGAAAGAGAAGATGATATTGGAAAACTCAATCAGTATAACTTCTCAGTAGATAAGGCTGTTGAAGAACTTGAAAAGGCCGGCTTCACTGTTGATAAAGACGGAAAGCCATATAAGAGCGGGCTTCGTTATAAGAAGCTTGACAATGGCAAACTGATGCCTCTTGTAATTCAGTGGTGCTCATCTGAGAACAACCCTGTATCAGATCTTATTGCAACCAAGCTTGCAAATAGCGAGGATGTAAAGAAGGCTGGTATGGAGATTAAACAGAGTGTAGTTACATTTAATGAGCTTATCGAGAACTATGAGCAGCAGAAGAAAAATGACTACAATATGTACAATCTGGGAGTAGGCTTTAATGCAATTTATGAGCCACAGCAGACATTTGAAATTGGAAATCCACAGAATAAGAACAGAATATCAGATAAAGAACTTGCTAAGCTTGCAAAAGATCTTAACCTTGTAGATTCTGAGAATGAAGAAGAGTATCTTGACAGATTTGTAGCTTTCCAGCAGAGATGGAATGAACTTCTTCCTGACCTTCCACTTTACTCTAACCAGTATTATGACTTCTTTAACAACAAGTTAAAGGGTTATGAAGGAATCAAGGATGCAATCTGGGATATAACTTCACAGCTGGTATATTGCTGGATTCAGGAATAATAATATAGTATTAATGACCGGATTCTAAAAATAGAGTCCGGTTATTTTTATTATAGTAGATTTTGGAATAGCAGATATGAAAAAAATTAGATAGTGTACGCATACGCTTGACAATTGTCTTTATACTGGAATATAATGATGATATCATTTTTCAAAAGTACTCATTTAGTCAAATTGTTTGACTTTGGGATAATCTTTTGCGAAGTGAATACAAAGAGGAGGAATTAAAAATGAAAAAGAAAAAGCTTTTAAGTGTTATTCTTGCAGGTATTATGGCAGTTTCGCTTACAGCCTGTGGCGGTAATGGGAACTCAACAGAAGGCGGAAGCACATCGGGAAGTGCAAGTTCTGCAAAATCAAGTACAACAAGTAGTGCTTCAGCAAGTACTTCAAGTACAGCTTCAAACAGTGCCTCAAGTGCAGATGCTACACCTGTTAGTGGCGGACAGCTCATCATTGGTGACGGTACACAGTCTAACGGTGATATTTATCCATACTGGACAAACAACGCATCCGACTATGCGGTATATCAGCTTACAACCGGTTGCAGTACAATTGAAATTGATAAGGCCGGTAAGTTTGTAGTAAATCCACAGGCGGTTAAAGAAAAGAATGATGTTAAAAATGATGATGGAACAATAACTACTACATTCAAACTTCAGGAAGATATGAAGTGGAGCAATGGTGAGCCTATTACTGCTAAAGATTATGTATTCCGTATTCTTTATTTCTCTTCACCGGTAATTGCAGAAATCGGAGCTACTGATAATACAGCAGGTTCTGATTTTGATGGATTTACAGAGTATAATGAAGGCAAAACCAAGGTGTTTAAGGGTGTAAGACTCTTAGGAGACTATGAGTTTGCTGTGACGTTAGCTAAGGAAAAGCTTCCAAACTACTATCAGGATGCAATGGCCGCGGTTCCTCCTGCTTATATGAAGGGCTGGTTACCTGAAGGTTATGATATTAAAGATGATGGCAAGGGTGCTTACTTTAGTAAGGATTTAAAAGCTAAAGATATTAAGAAGACCGCTGAAGAATTCCGTTTCAACATGGATGCTTTCTCAGGCCCTTATATGAGAGATAAGTATGATGAGACTTCTAATACCTATACACTTGTAAAGAATCCTAACTATAAGGGTAACTATGAAGGACAGAAGCCTTATATTGATACAGTTATTTACAAATATGTGCAGCAGGAAACTCAGATGGATGAACTTGCAACAGGTGGTGTTGACATCCTTCTTCATATGGGTGGTGCAGATGAGATTAACTCAGGAATGGATCTTGTAGAAAAAGGAACACATAACTATGTAGAATATCCTCGTAACGGATATGGTAAGCTTGTATTCGTGTGTGACAGAGGTCCTACCCAGTATACAGAAGTTCGCCATGCTATAGCTTACCTTCTTGACAGAAATGAATTTGCAAAGACATTTACAGGCGGACATGGTTCAGTTGTAAATGGTTATTACGGCTTGGCACAGTGGATGGTTGAGGAAAGAGAAGATGAAATAGGTGCTCTTAACCAGTATAGTTTTTCAGTAGACAATGCTATCGCAGAGCTTGAAAAGGCAGGCTTTACTCTTGATAAAGACGGTAAGCCTTATAAGAGCGGACTTCGTTATAAGAAACTTGACAATGGTAAGCTTATGCCTCTTACAATACAGTGGTGCTCATCTGAGAACACCCCTGTATCTGACCTTCTTGCTACAAAGCTGGCAAACAGTGATGATGTAAAGAAAGCAGGTATGGAGATTAAGCAGAGTACAGTTACATTCAATGAACTTATCCAGAATTATGAGCAGGCTAAAAAGAACGACTATAATATGTATAACATGGGTGTAGGCTTTACTTCAGTTTATAATCCTGAGTTTGCATTTGCTATAGGAAATCCTCAGAACCATAACAGAATTGCGGATAAGGAGCTTGCAAAGCTTGCAAAAATATGAATCTTGTAGATCCTTCTGAAGAGGATGAGTACCTTAACAGATTTGTAGCTTTCCAGCAGAGATGGAATGAACTTCTTCCTGATCTTCCACTTTATTCAAATCAGTATCATGATTTCTTTAACAATAAGTTAAAGGGTTATGAGGGAATCAAGGATGCAATCTGGGATATTACCTCACAGATTAACTATTGCTGGATAAAACAGTAAGAATAAATGTCCCAAAAGATTAGTATATAGTAATGGATTAAAGTCCGGGAAACTATTTTTCTCGGACTTATTTCCTATTATAATACTTGAAAAAAATGTGTATTATTGTATACTAGAATTCAGTTTTCTGTTTACTGCACTGAGGATGGGTTCCGTCCTATATGCAGTGGGCAGAAATTAGATGCCGATTATTTGCAAAATATAATATAATAATTGGTAAAATTATTAAAATGAAAGCAGGTAGTAAGTATGCTAAAGTATATTACAAAGCGTTTACTATACATGGTATTTGTGTTTTTTACCATGTCGGTTTTGATTTTTGCCTTGTATAATGCAATTCCGGGTGATCCGGCTATGATGCAGGTATCCAGCCAGAGAGATAAACTTAAGCCGGAACAGTTTGAAAAAGTTTATCAGAATATGCGAAAACAGTTAGGCCTTGATGATCCGGCACCGGTAAGGTATGGGAAATGGATAAAGTCGGTTGTAACTCTTGATTTTGGAGATTCGCTTATTTATAAGAAGCCGGTTACTAAAGTTATAGCTGAACCTATGAAAAATACGATCTTCCTGAACTTACTGGTAACATTTTTTGCTTTAGGTATTACTATACCGTTAGGAATATATTGTGCGGTTAAGAAGTTTTCAAAGTTTGATACGGCGGTGCAAGTCTTAACCATTGTCGGGTACAGTCTGCCGGTATTTATATTTGCACTTATTATTATTTATGTGTTTGCAGTACAGCTTAGGTGGTTTCCGGTTTCAAGGTATGAATACACCTAATATTACAGGTAGTCCTATGGTACTTTTTCTTGATAGAGTGAAATATATGATACTTCCTACTATGGTACTTACGCTTGCTTCTCTTGGTGGAATGACAAGATATGTAAGAGCGGCTATGATAGATTCACTTCGTATGGATTATATAAGAACAGCAAGGGCGAAAGGTCTTCTTGAGAGAGTCGTAATATATTCTCATGCTTGGAGAAATGCACTTCTTCCTATAATTACACTTATTATAAGCTGGTTTATAGGTATATTTTCAGGCTCGATTATAACAGAGTCCATTTTCGCACTTAATGGTATGGGAAAAATTTATCTTAAGGCACTTAATGGTCTTGACTATAATCTTGCAATGGGAGTTCAGATGTTTTATATAGTAGTTTCTCTTGTAGGCAACTTAATAATAGACCTTAGTTACGGTATAGTTGATCCTCGTGTAAGAATAGCTAAATAGTAAGGAGGAGAAAATGTCAGAAAATAATAAGAAAAAACGTGCCTCCTTGCTTGCGAGGTTATTTATGCCAAGAAATGGCATAGAAGAAAAAGATGTAGATATATTTAAAGAAGAACAGATGCAGTCGCCGGGAAGAACTGTGGTCAAGAACTTTTTGTCTAACAAGCTTTCATGACCGGACTCATAGTTTTTGTCTGTATTTTCTTATTTGTAATAATTGGACCTATTTTCTTTGTGCAGGATCTTTCTTATGAGGAGAGTACACAGATTAACCTGGAGCCGGGACTTGATATGATGAGTGTTCCAAAGGGACTCCAGGGTAAAGTAGAGGATATAGCAATAGGTTCAAGCTTTTCTGTCGGTGTAAGTAAGACAGGTGGGCTTTATATCTGGGGTAAGACTCAGGTGCTTCCTACTATTAACCTTAAAGATTTTCCAAAAGGTGTTAAGGGTAAAAAGTTTGTTAAGGTAGCAGCAGGTATTGACCATGTAGTTGCACTTACAGATAAAAATGAGCTTATTGCCTGGGGTAATAAAAGACTTAAACAGATTGATATAAATCCTGATATTAAAATTGATGGTGGAAAAATCGTTCAGCTTACAGCGGGCTATCAGATTACCGGTGTAGTTATGGACAATGGAAATGCCTATCTTTTCGGTAATACTTCATTAAATGATGCAAAGATAAGACGTAAGTATCAGGGAGAAATTGAAAAGCTTGCATTCACTTCGGATGCACTTATAGCACTTACAAAGGCCGGAGATGTGGTTTATATGGGCTCAAATGATTCCTCTGTATCTAAAATTCCGGAGGATTTAAAAAAGGGCGGAGTTAAAGATATAGCAGCTTCAGGTTTTACCGCGGCCGCTCTTAAAGAGGATGGTTCAGTAGTGGTTTGGGGTAACTTAAAGAATGGAGAAAATAAGGTACCTGAGACTAAGTCTAAGATAGTATCACTCCAGGGTGGACGTTATCATTATACTGCGGTTCTGGAAGATGGTTCTGTAATTGCCTGGGGTAAGAATAATTTTGGTCAGGCAAGTGCTCCTTCTATAAAAAATGTTACTAAAGTATTCTCAGGTGCATATCAGAACTATGCAATTACAAAAGACGGAAAAGTAACTACCTTTGGTCTTAAGGGGTATTTGCTTGGTACAGATGAACTTGGAAGAGATTTACTTAACCGTATTGTAAACGGTGGCCGGATGACAATGACAATGGGTGCTGTATCGGTTATTATTTCGGTAGTAATTGGTGTAATTATTGGTGGTGTATCAGGTTTCTTTGGAGGTACTGTTGACCTCTTGCTACAGAGACTTACAGAAATGGTTTCGTCTATTCCTTTCCTTCCTTTTGCGATGATTCTTTCTTCCATAGTAGGTGGAAAGCTTCCGGAAGGGGCAAGAATATTTATGATAATGGTTATCCTTGGTGTGCTTTCCTGGACAAGTCTTGCAAGGCTGGTAAGAGCACAGGTACTTGCAGAGCGTGAGCAGGAATTTGTTACTGCGGCAAGAGCCATGGGTATTAAGGAGCTTACAATAGTATTTAAGCATATAATTCCAAATGTAATTTCAGTTATTATAGTTACAGCAACACTTGATTTTGCTACCTGTATGCTTACAGAGTCATCACTTTCATTCCTTGGTTTCGGTGTTGCACTTCCAAGACCTACCTGGGGCAATATGCTTAATGGCTGTATCAATTCAGTGGTTATTAAGAGTTTTTGGTGGAGATGGGTATTCCCATCTATCTTACTTGGTGTATGCTGTATCTGCATTAACCTTGTAGGTGATGGCTTAAGAGATGCTATTGATCCAAAGTCTAATGAAAGGTAGGTAAGAAAGGTGGAAGAAAACAAGTATTTACTTGAATTACAGGACTTAAAAACCTTCTTTACTACCAAGAAGGGTATAGTTAAGGCTGTAAATGGTGTTACTTACCATGTTGAAGCAGGTAAGACCTTAGGAGTAGTGGGAGAGAGCGGTAGCGGCAAGAGTGTGTCTGCGATGAGTATCCTAAAACTTCTTGATGGCAATGGTAAGATAGCAGGCGGTAAGATTATATTCGATGGTAAGGATTTGGCAGAAGTATCTATAAAGGACATGTCGAAGATAAGAGGAAATGATATTTCAGTTATTTTTCAGGAGCCAATGACAAGCTTAAATCCTATATTTACTATAGAAAGACAGGTTGCGGAGCCTTTTATTATTCATCAGGGAATGAAAAAGAAGAGAGAGGCTAATGCAAAGGTTGTGGAAATGCTTAGTGCAGTTAAGATTCCTAACCCTGAGGCTGTGGCAAAGCAGTATCCACATCAGCTTTCAGGTGGAATGAGACAGAGAGTTATGATAGCTATGGCTCTTGCCTGCCAACCTAAGCTCTTAATTGCAGATGAGCCTACAACAGCACTTGATGTTACTATTCAGGCTCAGATACTTAAACTGATGAATGAGCTTAAGAGAGAGCGTGGTACTTCTATATTATTCATTACACATGACCTTGGTGTTATTAATGAAATGGCAGATGACGTAGCTGTTATGTATTGTGGTCAGGTTGTAGAAATGGCACCTTCAAGGACAATCTTTGGAAAAGATAATTATAATCATCCTTATACTGAAGGACTTATGAATTCTATACCAAGGCTTGACACTCCTTCCGGTGTAAGGCTTGAAGCTATACCGGGTGCGGTTCCACATCCACTTGATCTTCCAAAGGGATGTAAGTTTGCCCCTCGTTGCAAGTATTGTACAGAGAAATGCTTAAATGAACAGCCTGAACTTACTGAAGTAGAGGCAGGGCATCAGGTAAGGTGTTTCTATCCTGAAAAGGGGGCAAGAAATGGAAAATAATAACGAAAAAAATGTATTACTTCATATAGAAGATTTAAAACAGTATTTCCCTATCAAAAAAAGTTTTGGAGAGAAACAGCGTTATGTAAAGGCTAATGACGGAATTTCCATAGACATAAGGGAAGGCGAGACCTATGGACTTGTTGGAGAATCGGGCTGTGGTAAGTCTACTCTTGGTCGTGTGCTTTTACAGCTTTACAAGCAGACAGCAGGTCGTACTATGTACTACGGAAGAAATATTGATGATCTTGCACCAAGCTATGTGGCCGAAACTCTAAAGAAAATCCCAACACTTAAAAAAGATTGGGAAAGGCTTGTATTGGAGGAAGAAGAGGCTAAAAAGGCAAATGATGCTGCTTCAACTGATGAAGAAAAATTTGCTGCCTTAGAAAAATATAATGAGGCAGTAAGAAAGACTAAAGAAGCTTATCTTAATATAGTAGAACTTATAGGTGGTTTCTTTGTACTTGATGATTTATCAGAGATTTCAGAATTGCTTATTAAAGAGCATACTCATGCAGCAGCAATTTTTGATTCAAAGGAAAAGGAAGATTTATACCAGAAACAGTATGACAAGAAGCCAAAAGAAGGACTTCGTAATAAGATAGATAAACTTCGTGAGGTCAGAACCGGTGAAGAGCAGGAACTTAATAAGCTTCGTAAGATCTTAGATGATAAACGTAAGGAAATAAGTTCTAATCCTGATTTTGAAAAGCATGAGGCATATAGAGATGGTGGAATAAACCTTGCAAAGCTTAAAGAACATGAGATAAGAGGTCTTAGAAGAGATTTGCAGCTTATTTTTCAGGATCCATATTCCTCACTTAATCCAAGAATGACTGTTGGTCAGATTATTGGTGAGGGTCTGCTTGCACATAATATTTTTACAGAGAATGATGACAAGATGCAGGAATACATACTAAAGGTTATGGAAGAGTGTGGTCTTGCGCCATATTTCATTCACAGATATCCTCATCAGTTCTCAGGTGGACAGCGCCAACGTATAGGTATTGCACGTTCACTTGCACTTCGCCCTAAGTTTGTGGTATGTGACGAGGCGGTTTCGGCACTTGATGTGTCTATTCAGTCTCAGGTTATTAACCTTCTTATAGATTTGAAGGAAAAGAGTAATCTTACGTACCTTTTTATTTCACATGACCTCAGTGTAATTAAGTATATAAGTGACAGGGTTGGTGTAATGTATCTTGGAAGTATGGTAGAGGAGGCTGACACAGAGGAGCTTTACGCACATCCAAGCCATCCTTATACAGAAGCTCTGCTTTCTGCGATTCCTACTACAGATGTAGACAAGGATAAGAAGGAGACAATACTTATAGAGGGTGACATTCCAAGCCCGATTAACCCTCCAAAGGGTTGCAAGTTCCATACCAGATGCCGTTACTGTACGGAGATTTGTAAGCATGTAACTCCTGTATTTGAGGAAGTTGCACCGGGACACAGGGTTGCCTGCCACCATAAGCTTGGCTTATATGGAGAGAAAGAATAATGTTTTTTCAGAAGAAGCTCGACAGAAGCTACGATACAATGAGGTATCTGAGTGGAGAAGAGAAAGAAACCGAGGAAGAGTTAAAAAGCTTTAGGGAAAGAGAAAAGCTGGAGTTTAAGGATGTACTGGCTATGGTAATCTCTGCACTTTTAGTTTTTGGACCATTGTTTCTTATAATCGGAATTATTATGTTTGTATTAACATTATAAAATTTAGAAAGGCTCGTCTTACTGTAATGGTGAGGCGGGTTTTTTTATATAGTAGAGAAATAAGATAGACAACTTAATATCAACTATAACATAAAAGCAAATTATTGACTTATAGTACCATATATAGTACTATAAAAAAATAAGAAAGGAAGTGATTTATTGCCAACAGTAGAAAAAAATAATTGAAAAAAATGAAGAGACAACCTAATGGGATACGTATAGAAGAAGCTGATAAAGTATTGAGGGCTTATGGATATGAAGGGGTAAGACAAAAAGGTAGCCATAAACAATATCTAAATAAAGAGACAGGTGATTTAACAACAATAAAAGCAGGAAAGTCCATTAAAGAAAAGCTTATGTTATAGATATTTTAAATAGAATAGGAGAATAGTGTAATGAATGTAAATGATTATATGAAACTGCCATATACCAGATTAGTACAGGAAATCAACGATGAAAGTGGACATTATTTTTATGGTAGAATATTGGAACTTGATGGTTGCCAAAGTACAGGAGATACACTCGAGGAATTATACGAAGGACTTAAAGAAGCTATGGAGGGCTATATAGAAGTTAAGCTTGAGAATGGTCTGGAGATACCAATACCTGAGAAAATAGAAAAATATAGTGGAAAATTTAATGTGAGATTGCCAAAATCATTGCATCAGAGGCTCTCTATTGAAGCAGAAAAAGAAGGAGTTAGTCTTAATCAGTTGGTATTGTATAAGTTGGCGTTATAGCTAGTATGCTGTATAATTGTATACAAATATACAAATAAATATTGACAGTGAAAGTTAAGACATTTATACTGTAAACAGATTTTAGCCCAAATTATCCTATTGTACTATACGGAATAAGAGGTCTGTGACCTATGGCGTGAATAATTGGGGTTTAGGATTTTTTCTTATTATTAAAGATTAAAATTCATATCAGAAGGGAGAAATATTATGTCATATGTTGATGAGGTACTTAGCAAAGTAAAAGAGAAAAACTCTCATGAGCCTGAGTTCATACAGGCAGTTACAGAGGTACTTGAATCCCTCAGACCTGTAATAGAGAGTGAAGAAGAAAAGTATAGAAGAGATGCAATTTTAGAGAGAATGACAGAGCCTGACAGGATAATAACCTTCAGAGTTCCTTGGGTGGATGACAAGGGACAGGCTCAGGTAAACAGAGGATTCAGAGTACAGTTTAACAATGCAATAGGACCATATAAGGGGGGGACTCAGACTCCACCCTTCTGTAAATCAGAGTATAATAAAGTTCTTGGGTTTTGAGCAGTGCTTTAAGAATTCTCTTACAGGACTTCCAATAGGAGGCGGCAAGGGTGGTTCTGACTTCGATCCAAAGGGAAAGAGTGACAGAGAGGTTATGGCTTTTTGCAAAAGCTTTATTACAGAGCTTTATAAGTATATTGGCAAAGATGAGGATGTGCCTGCCGGTGATATCGGTGTCGGTGCAAGAGAAATAGGTTATATGTATGGTCAGTACAAACGTATAACAGGACTTTATGAGGGAGTGCTTACAGGTAAGGGACTTAGTTATGGTGGTTCTCTTGCAAGAAAAGAGGCTACAGGCTATGGTCTTGTATATATTACTGATGAGATGCTTAAGTCAAAAGGAAAGAGCCTTGAAGGTAAGACAGTAGTAGTATCAGGTTCGGGAAATGTGGCTATTTATGCTATAGAAAAAGCCATAGCTCTTGGTGCTAATCCTGTTACAGCTTGTGATTCTACAGGTTGGGTATATGATCCGGACGGAATAGATGTGGATGTACTTCAGGATGTGAAGGAAGTAAAGAGAGCAAGGCTTACTGAGTATGTTAAGGCAAGACCGAATGCAGAGTATCATGAAGGTAAAGGAGTATGGAGTGTGAAATGTGATATAGCTCTTCCTTGTGCAACCCAGAATGAACTTGACCTTGAAGATGCCAAGACACTTGTAGCAAACAGTTGTTTTGCAGTATGTGAGGGTGCCAATATGCCAACTACTTTGGAGGCTACCGAGTATCTGCAGAAAAATGGAGTATTTTTCCTTCCGGGAAAGCAGCTAATGCAGGCGGAGTTGCAACTTCAGCTCTTGAAATGAGCCAGAACTCAGAGAGGCTTAGCTGGAGCTTTGAAGAGGTAGATGCAAAGCTCAAGGGAATTATGGTAAATATCTTCCATAACCTTGATGCGGCAGCTAAAAAGTACGATAAGGACGGTGACTATGTAGCAGGAGCAAATATTGCAGGCTTTATGAAGGTTTGCGATGCTATGATGGCACATGGAGTGGTGTAGATTAGTTTGAATAATTAAAGCAATTTGTTTCAAATATTTGAGACAGGTGTTTTTAGTCCAATACCAGGATATTGGAGTGTTAGAATAGATTTCGGTCCTCATGTTTTCTTTTTCTTGTTGCTCAAAAGTTAAAAAAATATTTTATACTTAAAAACAAAAAGCAATATAACCCCAATAATTTGGGGATAATTTTATAAGAGAGTGTGATAAATTTGAGAAAAAAATAATATTATATCATGGTACTCCGGAAAGATGCTTTATACCAACCTTTGGTAAGGGAGAAGATAAACATGACTATGGAAAGGGATTTTATCTTACAGAAAATCTTGAACTGGCAAAAGAATGGGCTGTATGTAGACCTGAAAATAATAATGGATGGGTGCATAAATACGAACTTGACTGTACAGAGTTGAGAATTTTAGATTTTAAAGAATATGATGTTTTGACATGGCTTGCAGAACTTATGAAGCATAGAGCTGCTTCAGATTCTAAGAGATATAGAATACTATCTGAAAGATTTATAGAAAAAAATATGGTGTTGATACAGAAAAAAATATGATGTAATTAAAGGATGGAGAGCTAATGCATCTTATTTTTATATAGCTAAAGAATTTGTCCGCGATAATGTAGATATTGATATTTTGGAAGAGTTGCTTTCTTTAGGTGGATTAGGGGTTCAATATTGTATAAAAATCAGAACCGGCATATTCAAATCTGGTCGAATTAGCTAATGAAGTATTATCGGTTGAATATGAAGAATTTAATAATAAATATAATCTTCGTGATATTACAGCTAGAAATAAGATGAGAGAACTGATAGAGTCTGATAAGAATAAACTTACAAAATGTATTTAGTAATTTGATTTAGAGGTGAAATATGAGTGCATATTCAGAGTCATATTTGGCAGATGTTGTTGAAAACCAGGGTAAACTCTTTGATTTTGTGGCGCAGACTTTTGCAGGTAAAGATACAGAAGATTTTATAGAAAAATTATATGAAAAAGTAAGACAAGAAAAAGTATTGATGAGTCGCAGGCTTATGTAAATACCATGAGTGTTACAGAACTTTGGGATTATTTTGTTAAGACTGAAGGATATACACTAAAGGACGGAAAGGCGATGGAAGGATTTATGCCTGACTGGATTGGAGAATTTTATGCTTATTATCAATGGTATTATGATGAGCCAAGTGCTGAACTGGTAAAGAAGATACCAATAGATTTTTTTAAAAAATCATATTATGGTTTACATGATTTAGAATTGGAACTTGCGGTAAGAAAGGTAGGAAAAGTATAATGCAAATTATATGTTTTCACAATCCGTCAGAAGATTATGGTTTCTTAAGTAATTGGTATTTATCAGATTTTCAGATTGATGGCATAACTTTTACTTCAATGGAACAATACATGATGTATAAGAAAGCTATCTGCTTTAAAGATGAAAATATAGCAAATCAGATTTTAGCAGAAAAAAATGTAGCAAAAATAAAAGAACTGGGTAGACTTGTATCAGACTATGATGAGCATATTTGGAATGGAGTCAGGCAGATAATTATATATGAAGGTCTGTTTGCAAAATTCTCTCAGAATGAATCATTAAGGAGCAAGCTTCTTGATACAAAATATTCTACCTTAGTAGAATGTGCAGTAAAAGACAGAATATGGGGAATAGGACTTTCCATGACAGATCCTAAAAGACTGATTCAAACTGAATGGCAGGGACAGAATCTGCTTGGCTATGGACTTATGATGGTTCGTGATAGGCTGAAAAGCCATATATAAAATAAAAGGAGGCACGTCTATGAAAAAACTTGAGAACAAGATTATGCTCATTACCTATGCTGATTGTATGGGAAATAACCTTAAAGATCTTTCTAAGGTACTTGACAAGCATTTTAAGAGTGCTCTTGGCGGAGTCCACATCTTACCGTTTTTTCCGTCATCAGGAGACAGAGGCTTTGCACCAATGAGATATGACGTAGTAGATGAGAACTTTGGAGACTGGGAGGATGTTACAAGACTTTCAGAAAAGTATTACCTTATGTTTGACTATATGTTAAATCATATAAGTGCACAGAGCCCTTATTACAAAGATTTCTTAAAGAATAAGGACAATAGCCCTTACAAAGACCTTTTCATCAGGTATAAAGATTTTTGGGAAAATGGAGAGCCTACTGAGGCAGAGGTAGATGCCATCTATAAGAGAAAACCCAGAGCACCTTATGTAGATGCTCATTTTGAAGATGGAACTACAGAGAAGGTATGGTGTACCTTTGATGAAGAACAGATAGATATTAACTGTCCTTCTGATACTGCTAAAAAATTCCTTGTTGATAATTTAACAGGCATGGCTAAAAGAGGGGCAGCTATCATAAGACTGGATGCCTTTGCCTATGCAACCAAAAAGGCAGGAACAAGCTGCTTTTTCGTAGAGCCTTATGTGTGGGAGCTTCTTGCAGAGGTTACAGATGTACTGGAACCTACAGGGGTTACTATTCTTCCGGAGATTCATGAGCATTATACAATTCCTTTTAAAATAGCAGATAAGGGGTACTTTGTATATGATTTTGCACTTCCTATGCTTCTTCTTAATGCCCTCTACTATGGGCAGACCAAGTATCTTAAGGACTGGATGTTAAAATGCCCTAATAAGCAGTTTACAACTCTCGATACACATGACGGAATCGGAGTGGTAGATGTGAAAGATTTGCTTCCTGATGAGGAAATTGAAAGAACCAAAGAAGACATATTTAAGTTTGGTGCCAATGTTAAGAAGATATATAATACTGCAGCTTATAATAACCTTGATATTTATCAGGGTAAACTGCTCTTACTATTCAGCTTGTGGTGATAATGATGATGCATACCTGCTTGCAAGGGCAGTACAGTTCTTTGCGAAGGGTATTCCGCAGGTGTACTATGTAGGACTTCTTGCCGGTAAAAATGACCTTAAGCTTCTTGAAGAAACTAAGGTAGGCAGGAATATCAATAGACATTATTATACCTTAGAAGAAGTGGATGAAGAAGTAGAACGACCTGTGGTTAAAAATCTGCTTAAACTTATGGAATTTAGAAATGAATCAAAAGCTTTCGCTCTTGATGGTAAGTTTGAAATCCTTGATACGGATGAAGATAAGCTTCATATAATAAGAGAGGCAGAGGGGGAAAAAAGCTGAGCTTATAGCTGATTTTAAGTCTAAGAAGTTTAAGATACTTTCAAATGGAGAGGAGATTTTTAGCAACTAATCTTAAATTTATAAAAAAATAATAAGATTTTTCTTTGATATAGGAGTCAATTCGAATAAAATTTGCTCTCTATACCGAGAATAGACTGGAAAGCTTATTACAAAAAGGGGATGTTATGAAACTAAAAAAATTGTAGCGTTGGGACTTTCGTTATTTTTTTATTTACAGCAAATATAGCACCGTTAAAGACAGTATTTGCAGATAATAAAAAGGAATTTAAGAAAGAAAAGGTTAAAAAAGAAAGTAAAGAAAATGAACTTGATCTGGTTATGGCAGGGGATGTGCTTTTGCATTTAAGACTCGCTTATTGGTCAGCAAATGGCAAAGGTGGTTATGATTTTAACCCAATATTTAAGAAAATCAAGCCTTATATAGAAGAAGCTGACCTTGCCATAGTAAATCAGGAGACAATTTTAGGTGGAAAAGAGCTTGGAGTTACAGGTTATCCTACATTTAACGGCCCTTATGAACTTGGAGATGCCGTTGCAAATGCAGGTTTTGATGTGGTTCTTCATAGCAATAATCATTCCCTTGACAGAGGAAAACAAGGCATATATAACTGTCTTAATTTCTGGAAGAAATATCCTCAGATAAAGACAGTCGGAATTAATCTCTCATGGAAGCAGAAAAATAAGCTTTGCATTTATGAGAAAAACGGTATAAAGGTTGCAATCCTTAATTACACCTATGGAACCAACGGAATTCCGCTTCCGAAAGATATGCCTTATGCGGTTAATTATCTCAATAAAAAAGAAGTAATAAGTGATATAAAGAGAGCCGAAAAGGAGGCTGACTTCACTATAGTTTGCCCACATTGGGGTACTGAGTACTATAGGGGGATTTCAGAGTATCAAAAGACCTGGAGCAAGATTTTTGTTGAGAATGGAGTTGATCTTGTGCTTGGCTGCCATCCTCATGTAATAGAACCTATAAAATATGTAACTGATATAAAGACAGGTAATAAAATGTTATGCTACTATTCTTTGGGCAACTTTGTAAACAGTACAATGTCCACAGGCAGAGTAGGTGACAGGTATATAGGCGGTATTGCTAAAGTTAAGCTTAAAAGAGGGGTTGACAACAAGGTAAAGATTGCTAAATACGGTGTCAAGGCTACTGTTATGCATAATGGTGGAGGTCATTATGGTTCAAGTGTCTATCCTCTAAGTGACTACACTGAAAAGCTTGCAAAAAAGAATGTAATGAAAGTGCAGGATTATACATTTTCATTGGATTTTTGCAAAAATGTTTGTGATGAGGTTTGGGGTAAGCTTTGGGATTGATTTAATATTTTGCAGATGATTTGAAATAAGTAAAACGGTACAGGTTGAAGAAATTCAAAATGTACCGTTTATTTTAAGCAAGCTTGTATTGGATTTTATGACTTTTACACTTATAGTTTAAAGATAATTAGCCATAATAATTTGGGATTAAGATACCATATATCAACCCTTAATACCTGATTGGGCAACACCCTCTATAAACTGCTTCTGGAAGATAAAGAATAATACTATTATAGGAATAACAGCCATTACTGCACCTGCCATCTGCATTGGATACTGGGTAATGTACTGCCCCTGTAAGGTTGAAAGTGCAGGTCCAAGTGTCATTTTCTTAGTGGAGGTGTTTACTATAAGTGGCCACATAAAGTCATTCCAGGGCAAACTTTGCAGTAAAGATTGCAAGAGAAACAAGACCCGGTTTAACCAGAGGAAGCATTATTTTTCCGAATATCTGGAAACGGTTGCAACCATCAAGAAGGGCGGCTTCTTCAAGTTCTTTAGGCAAAGACATAAAGAACTGTCTAAGTAGAAAAGTTCCGAATGCACTGAAAAGATTTGGAATGAAAAGTGCAGGTATTGAATCAAGTAAATTCATTTTCTGAACAATCAGGTACTGAGGTATAAGGAAAATTTGTCCCGGAACCATAAGTACTGAAAGTAATATGATGAAAATCACATTTTTAAATGGAAAATCAATCCTTGCAAAAGCATATCCTGCCATAGCACAGAAGATGAGTTGGGCAATAGTTGTGACTACGGTTGATATAAAGGTATTCAGATATACCTGTCCAAAAGGCAGAGAGCTTATAATCTGGGTATAAGCATCTATAAGAAACTGTTTTGGAAAGATTGTAGGTGGTATTTGCATAGCTTCACCGGTTGCCTTAAAAGAAGTAAGTACCATCCATAAAAATGGGAATACCACAACACCGATACCACTTAGGAGGATGAGATGAATGATTAGCTTTCTAAGCTTCTGTTTGTTTTTCATATTTTCCTCCTTTCTAGTAATTAACCCATTTCTTCTGGCCTATCAGCTGGAAAATGGTCACTATCATAATGGCGATAAAGATAAGGATTGATATAGCTGCAGCATAGCCTTTGTAACCATAGTCAAATGCCTGTCGGTAGAAGAGCATAACTACGGTCTGGGTAGACTCGTAGGCTGGATTTGATTTGAGTACCATCATATAAACCACATCGAACACCTGAAAACCACTTATTATAGAGGTTATCATAACAAAGAAGATGGAAGGTGTAAGCAGTGGGATAGTAATTTTAAAAAATTGCGCTAACCCTCCCGCACCGTCTATGGAAGCAGCCTCATAATAGGTCTTTGGTATGCCTTGCATTCCTGCTAATAGAATAATCATATTGTAACCGACACTCATCCAAAGCCCGACAAGCATTACTATAAACAGTGCTGTTTAGGATTGGTAAGCCATCCTACTCTTTCACCGCCAAGACCTGCAATTACAGAATTAAGTATGCCCATTTTCTCATTGAACACCCATTTCCATACCATAGCTACGGCAGCAGCCATAGTTACAGAAGGCAGGAAATACAGAGTTCTGTAAATCGAAGTGCCACGGATTTTCGCATTAAGCAGTGCAGCAATGCAAATGGACAAAAACAGACCTATGGGAACGGTGAAAACTACATATTTAAGTGTATTGCCGAATGTAGTCCATACCTCTGCATCACCTATCAGTTGCTTGTAATTATCAAGTCCAATAAAGTGTGTTACATTGAACTTATTTACATCATTAAAACTAAACCAGAAGTTCTGTATAAATGGCCAGATGTAGAATACAAGCAAACCCAGTGTGACAGGTGCTATGAAGACATAGCCTGCAAACCAGTCTTTTTTCTGTCTGGCAGTAGCCTTTTTTTTCTTGATTACCATAGTCTGTTGTTTGTCCATAATTACCTCTCAAAAATCCTATTTATTTTTGGCAAGTAATGCATCAGCATCGGTTTTGAGCTGTTTGCAAACGTCTGCAAGACTCATTTCACCACTGTAAGCCTTGTTGAGAGATTTTGACTCAAGGTCATAAAGCTCAGCGGCATTCTTGCAAACAGGAAGTGGATATGCTTTATCTGCGTGATTGGTATAGGCTGCAAGATTGTATGCTGAATTAGCTTTAGCAAAGAGATCCTGAGCATCTGTTCTAGCTGAAATTACAGCACCGGCTTCACCCTGAATCTTCATGGCTTCCTTGCTTCCAAGCCATATAGCGAAAGCAGTTGCAGCTTCTTTGTTTGGGCTTCCTTCATATACGGCATAGCCTAAACCATTGATACAGTTATCTTCAACACCGTTAAAGGTAGGAATTTCAACACAGTCAATTTTATCTTTTATTGTTTCATTGCCGGCATATTCAGGAACCATGTAAGAACCTGCAAAGTTCATTGCAAGCTGTCCTGCTTCAAACATAGCATCTGCACTTGTTTCTGCAAGAGAAGCGGAAGAAGGAGAAAGGTCTTTGTTAATAAAGTCTATCCAGCACTGAATTCCACCCTGTGTCTTAGGATCATCATAACCTGTTGACATCTTATCTTCGCTAAGAATATATCCGCCATTTGCATATACTGTTTGATAATACCAGGTCTGGAAGTCTACAGGGCAGGCAAATGGATATACTCCATCACCAAGTCCGGCTTTTTTGAGATTTTCAGCCATAGCCATAAGGTCATCATAAGTCATATCATTGGTAGGATAAGCTACTTTAGCTTTGTCAAAAATTTCCTTATTGAACCAGAGTGCATTGGTATCAAAATCTTTTGGTACTGCATAGTTTACATCATTTCTTACATAGTTGTTTACAAGTGCCTCAGGGAAGCTTGCTTTGATATCTGACTTACCTATAGCGTCTGTAAGGTCAGCAAGTATACCACCCTCTGCATAAGTATCAAGGTGAAGAACATTTAGCCAGAATACGTCCGGAGCTTTTCCGCCTGTAGCGGCAGCCTCAAGCTTTGTCCAATATTCACCACCCTTATAAGGAGTGAGCTGAATTTCAACAGAAACGTTAGGGTTGGCTTGTGTATAAGCTTCAATAAGCTTTTCTGTCATAGGACGCTGTTTTTCATCCCAAATACCGAGTGAAAGAGATACCTTATCGCCGCTGGCAGAAGTAGCTGTTCCGCTCTTTGTAGTGTTAGATCCTGCGTTATTTCCGCAAGCTGTTAGTGCTGCGACACCCATGGTAACAGTTGTAAGCAGGGCTAAGAATTTTTTTGTGACTTTTTTCATAACTAATCTCCTTTTCTTATTATTTATATCAAACCCTTATGGGATGACATTTCAGAAGCTTATACAAAGTGATTGACTTACTGCAAATAATTTATACTTAATTATTAGCTGAATTTGACTATATGAAAGTAAAATTTCGATATAGACAAATTATAGTTAACTACCTGAATCAGACATAAGAATTTCATAAGAGGAAGTGTCAAAGTCCACAATTACCTTATATCCGTTTGCAAAGGTTGAAGCCTGCTTTCTGCCGGTTTCATCAAGAAGCTCATGTTTAACCAATTCTGCCTTTGCAACCTTTTCATGGAAGTCTGACACGACCTTGCTTCTTTTTATATCATCTGTCAGTTTTAAGTCATTATCTATGGCAAATGAGCCGTCTATGCCGGGATAAGCAGGCTCCCTGATCAGGTAAGGAGCACCGCCATTTATAAGGGCATAGAGCATATAGTCCTCATTTTCACTTACCTTATCCATCATCCAAGGTTCTATCACACAGTCATGGTAAACCAGATTGAAGAGAGGTACAGGTATTCCCTTTTTAGGACTTCCGGGTTTTTCTAACATAAAGTCATAAGGTGCATAGTGACAAAATACTAAACTCTTTATAGCCCAGTCGTTAACCTCCTCGGAACTTGGAAGTATATTCTTTGAAAGCAGGTAATCAAAGCATTTATTTCTATATCTGTAAGAATCACATCTGGTCATACGGTGATGTGGGTTGGCACATTCATCACCTTCATTACAGGTAAAAACATCCAGGTAGGCACAATCGAGTTGAATGTTATGTTTTGCTATTTCAGTAAAATTTCTCTTTACGTAATAAGGAGCCTGTGTAGTACAAAGGTAGCTTTGTGGTCCTCCGGCCCATCTTTTGTGAGTGTATATACTTCCGTCAGGACTCATACAGGCAAGGTCATCACTATAGCTTTTGGCCTTTTTATAAAAATCTCTGTACTGGTCATGAACTCCGAACATAAAGTCAAGTTCTTTCATAGTGTCAGAAAGCTCCTTCATCCCTTCCCAACCACCAGCTTCGGCGCAGGCAGGAAGGTAGTCGGGATGATTATTGTCATACCCGGGTTCTGCCCAGCCATCAAGATGTAGATAGAGTTTATCCACGCCAAGACTTTTTAACTCCCTCATTTCTTCAGCTCTTTTCTTAAAGCTTGTGAGATGATTGTTTTTATCGGGAGCAGTTGCATCAAAAAAGTCTGAATTGGGCTGTACACAGGTTTTAATTCCCTTATGTACGAAGGCACAGCCTATAAGATTATTTATAGAAGGGGTTCTTACTGCCTTTTCTTCTAAGGTTTTAAGTTTGCCTGTTTCTATCGCAAAACTTCTGTAAAACTTACAAATATCATTATAATCGCAAGAATCCAGAAAGGAATATCTCATTATTCTGCGGTAATCCATCTTGCCAAGACTATTCTCAAGTCTGAAGCCTACCGAGGTATAACCACCGTTTTCAGGATGTGTAGCGTAGTAGCCCATGTTCCAAGGGGTAAGGCTGATAGCTATATAACCTTTTTTATCTTTAATCTGTGAAAAGAATGGAAGGTAGGCACTGGCTGTACCAAATCTGCCATTAAAACCATCAGGCTTAAATTCGGTTTTCCAGTTATTTGGGATAAGCAAACCTTGTTGTTTAGGAAGCAAAGTGTACCAGTCTGAACTATCTTGCTAAATTCAAACTCTCCCGGCCAATATATGTAGTCTACATTTGTAGAACCTTCTTCGATAGGTATCCATTCAAAATACATATCATTGGTTGTATTTTCAATCCATACAAAGGTTTCAAATACAATTCCCGATTCATGGCCGTCAAATCTGCTTAGTATACCCTTTCCGACACCGGTTATAACTTCCTTATGGCTTATAACTGAAGCATCATTAAAATATATAATTTTATCCGCTGTTTTGATAAAGGGAGAAAAACCGGTTTTGGTCTGCCATTCTGTTTCGTTAGCAGATATAGTAAAACTTAGTGTATTTTCATCAAAATTAAGTGAAAGCTTATTGTTTGTTATTTTCATTGGTAAACACGTCCTTTGTTATATTTGAGATATCAATAAATTCTACTAAATTAATGGGGATGTTGATATGATTATAATACAAAAACCTACAAAAGGTAGTTGCACTAATAGACAAAAAAATGTTGTATTATAATCCACAAATGAGTGAAAATGTATAAATTCAAAAGCTTATATACAAAAATATTGTAGTTTTTTTGTTGATGAATGGCAGAGAATTGGTACATTTATTGTAATGGAGGTTGAATATGGCTTATGTTGCAACAAAACTTAGAAAGGTTATTGAGATTGATTCGATTATTACTATTCATTACTTTGAATATATGAGGGATTTTGTGTTTTCAGGAGAGTCTCATGATTTCTGGGAATTTTTATATGTAGATAAGGGTGTAGTAGATGTATATGCGGAAGATAAATGGTTGACGGTAAAGCAGGGAGAGATAATATTCCACAAACCTAATGAATTCCATGCAATAAAATCTGTTGGGAAGGCATCACCTAACCTTGTAGTAGCTTCGTTTAACTCTAAATCGGAGTTAATAAATCTGTTTGCAGGAAAAAAATATGCTATAAATAAAGACGAAAAGGTAGTACTTTCCTCTTATATAAACCAGGCAAAAAACATATTAAAGACACCATTAAATGTACCTTCTATAGAACAGGTAATACTTAAGCCTGACATAAAGCCGGGGGATGAACAGATTTTGCTTAGCATATTGGAGTATTTTCTTGTGTTAAATTTACAAAATCATATAGAAACAAGAGAAGAAATAGTAAACAATGAGAAGGACAAGACTAAGGAAATTGAACTCTCAAGTCTGTCTGCTGAGGATAAGATTTCAAAGAAAAACTTTAATTATTTTAACCTTCCTGTCGGGATGAAAGGTATGGATAAGGAAAAAAACTGCTTGTTGAAGTTATCGGGTATATGGAGTTTCATATCTGTGACAGGCTTTCAATAGGAGAAATCTGCTCCAAATTTGGTATGAGTAAGTCATATTTACAGGATTTATTTCATAAGACTAAAGGATGTGGTGCCATAGACTATTTTAACAAACTTAAGCTAGGCAGAGCAAAGACTATTATAAGAGAGGGAAATATGAGTCTTACAGAAATTTCTATTTTTTTGTCTTATAGCTCACTTGCATATTTTTCAAAGGCTTTTAAAAAATCAGAAAATATGTCACCTATGGAGTACGCAGCTTCTGTAAAAAAATATCTAATCTTATACGAAAAATAAATTTGATAAATAAGGGAAATAGTAAGTGTATCTGCCTTTTATGATTGATTAAGCTAAGTGAATTTTGTATAATATTTGCATATTGAAAGACTAAAAATATAATAAAAAAAGTAAACCTAAATTGTAATAGTATGGTGAAGGAGTGTTGCGAAATGATAAAGAAAAAAACATGATAAATTTAAATATAAAAATTTATGAATCTATCTTGCTTTGAGCAAAATTTTTTTCATCAATATCGAAAAAAACGAGCAAGGGGGATATTTAATAAATAAAAAAAGTCTGTAGAGAGTTTGCCGGATTTCCTAGAAAAATATAATGGAAACGCATGGGTAGATAAATGGTTACCAACTACTGATAGGATATATTATCCATGTGCAAAAATATGGTGGTTATGTAAAAGATTACCTAAATAAAGTTCTGTTAGGGAAATACAGGAGATTATGGGATTCAGAAGAAAAATTCAATGAGTATTTGAAGGAAAATGAAGGTAAGTTACAGCATATAGAGATAGAGGGAGTTCATTATTTTGTTAAACTGACACTGTGATATAATATAGTTGTAACACTATAGCTTAATATAGTATAATCTGCAAAAGATGATAGTTACCAAGTGTTTGGCTCCATAAATATACTATCGTGGAGGTTAATTAAATCTATGAAAACAATTGACTTGAGTACTAACAAGTATCAGATTAATATGGGCAAGAATAAAAAAATATACATAGAAAAATATGAAATCACATTTAATACATCTTCCGAAAAAGTGTATAATAAAGATAATGACAGCTACTTGATTCCTTTTATTGAAAAATGAAATTGTAAGATTGAAGACTAGTGCTGAAGGAGAGATAAGCTGCTTTTGTGTCATATAAGGACTACGGGAGAGATAAGGGGGATATATTCTTTTCGAAAAAAATAAAAGATAGAATAAGTGAGAACACTAAACTAGTAAGTATTGAATCTATGCCACAGATAAAGTTTAGAACTCCCGGGCTTGCATCAGTGGATAATGTAAAAGAGTTCTAATGTAGTAATTTATTCCAAGAATAAAAATAATTGATATTGACGATCCTAAAAATAATTGGAATAAATATTGTGAACAATTTAAATGGAGCAAGTATTTATGTCGAAAAGAAAAAAATATTATATATCAATATGATAAGGAAGAAGATGCACTCACCTTAACCATGAGCATCGTATGATGCTTGATTTGGAGCTGCCTCGGCTTTTATTAATCAGTATTATCTGGATATTATAAAAAAAGGATAATAAAGATGATGATTTCAACAAATACTATGTTGATGAGACTCAGAATGTATGTTATTTGTGTGAGGAAGATTATGTTGCTGTAAAGAAATATATAGGCAAAAGTATTATGTAATCACAATATATCTCAATTATCAGTATATCCAGTATATAAAGTAGCAGAAGTGAAGAGAAATATAATTAATAGGATTTCTTATTCATATCTTAAGGGATTGATTAGAATAAAAACTAAAAAAAGAAGACAGTTATTCGTCCTTATTCTATCGATGAGAGTGATAAAATAGTACGTCTTACGACCAACAGCCTTAAACAGATAGGAGCTGATGAAAATGATTTTATAGTATTAAAGAATCCTATAAGCAAAAAATATTTTTGAAAGTTAAGGCAATGGCAATAGATGACGAGACAGCTATTTTTTTCAAGAAAAATAGAATCAGATCAAGCCAATATTTGAATCTATGTATAGGAATTCCGCTGCATATTAGAAATGAATTGGAATTAGAGAGCCTTTAACTCGACAGTTGAGATTGAGAGAGATTTGGGTTTTATATTCAAAAAAACATCTTAATAGTCAGATTCAATCATTGATTGGTGTGCTATTGTCTTTTATTGCAATAAAGGATTATGTAAATAATGGAATTATAGTAGCAATGATTTCAATAGTTTTGCTTGTGATATTGATTTATATTTCATTTTCAGATATAAGGGAGAGAATAGATGAATGAAGCCAACAACAAATTACCAGATGATTTTTACTAAATTTGAAAAAGCTTGAACAAAGCTTTTTAAATGAAGAGCCAGATGGAGAAAAAGGATTTTATTTTAGAGGATGGTATATATAAGGTTTTGTTGAGTGCGCCACACTCAGTGAGTCAGCTAAGAAATGGGAAGATAAAGGCTCCGGAAAGCCGTACAGGCACTATAATTATACTTTTGAGAGAGCGTTTGGGCACCCCAATTATTTATAAAACCAGAAATGAAAATAATGATGCAAACTTTGATGAAAAAAGTAATTATAGGGACGAACTGATTGATTTTTTGAAAAATAAAAAAATAGGATGTGTATTAGACTTCCATATATCAGCCCCATCAAGACCATATAGCGTTGAGGTAGGTACAGGCTATGGAGAGAACATTTGTGGGAGAAAGGATTTGCAAGAAATAATTACAGAAGGCTTGAAAAAGACTTATAATGAAATTACAGTTGATTCTATCTTTCCGGCATCTAATCCAAACACAGTCTCGGCAAGCGTTGGAAATAAGGCAAAAATTCCTGCGTTTCAAATAGAAATTAATTGGAATGTGATTTCAGATTATGATAAGATGCTTAAATTCGTAGATTGTTTTGAAGAAATTATTAAAAAAATTGGAGGAAAATATTGAAACTGTGGATAATATATAATTCTTCTATAAAAACTAGAAAAGATGCTTAACTTAATAAGAAGGATACACGAGGCTTTGAAAAAAAGAGACTGTGAAGTTGAATTATTAAAAAATGATGAAATAATCATGTACTATGATAATGCAAATACCCCAAAGATAAAGACAAAAAACAACCTATCCTTACCGGATGGTGTTTTGTTTTGGGATAAAGATATAATGTTAGCAAGACATTTGGAAGAGCTGGGTATCAGGCTATTTAATACTTCATCAGCTATAGAAACCTGCGATGATAAAGCTTTGACCCATTTAAGACTTTCAAAGCTAAATATTCCTGTTCCAAAAACTTTTGTTGCACCCTTTGTTTACTGGGACTATGATTTGACAGATGAATATTTAAAGAAGATTGAAGAAGAAATTTGCTATCCTATGATAATAAAAGAGACAAAGGGTTCTTTTGGTATGCAGGTTCATAAGGTTAATAATGAAGAAGAGCTGAAGAAAGAAATCAAAAATTTTGGGAATAGAAAGTTTTTATTTCAAGAGTTTATTGAGACTTCTACAGGAAGGGATATTAGAGTAAACATAGCTGGAAATAAGATAATTGGAGCTATGCTAAGAACCAATCCGGATGATTTTTCGTGCAAATGTGACATTGGGAGCAAAGTCAGAGCAAGTTGAACTAACAAATGAACAGAAGAAACTTGCATTGTCTGTGCACAAAGCTCTATGCTTGGACTTTAGCGGAGTTGACTTGCTTTTTTCAAAAGACGGAAAACCAATTTTTTGTGAAATAAATTCAAACCCTAATTTTCTAAGCTTTGAAAAGACCACAGGATTAGATTATTGTAATGAAATAATTGATTATATTTTTGAGGTGTTGGGATGAGAGGTGCTATTTTCTATAATAAAGAAGATTACGTAAAAAAATTCTGATTTTGCAGAGTGGATGAGACAGGAGTTTAATGGGAAAAATGTAAAGATAGACTTGTATTTTTCTGCAAGATTTTTTTATCGGAGAGAAAGTTTACCTTAAAAGTATGATTTTTGTTATAAATCGGACGAGAGACTTTAATTTGAGCCAGTTATTTGAAATAAATGGAATTAGAGTTTTCAACAATTCAGAACTCACACTTTTAGGAAATAATAAATATTCAGCCTATCTTTTTGCAAAAAAATAATAATTTTGAGATCCCACAAATTCCTATTTGTCCACAGGGAAGTATTTTTGTACAAGCCAATATATGAGCATGGTGGTAGTGATATAGGCATATTATCAAATAATGATATTTTATTTAACGGAAATAATATATATCAGAATTTTTGAAAGACCTAGCAGGTGATATAAGATTCTATGTGATAAATAATGAGATTTATAAAGCGGTTAAGAGATATTCACATACAGACTATGTATTTAATTATAGTAAGGGAGGGGAGTTTTGTGAATATAAATATTCTCCATCAGAGTATAAATTAGTGAATTCTATGATTTCGCTTTTCAAAAAATTGATTATGCCGGATTAGATTTTTTTATTACTAAGGATGGGAAACTTATTTTTAATGAAATTGAGGATGTAGTTGGCAGCAGGATGCTCAGCGTACTAGGAGAAAAATAATACAGTCCCCTTTATTTGTGGAACATATAATTAACTCAATCTGAAGAGAGACATAACTTTCTTCAGATTTTTTTATTTCCCCCTACATCTGTCAAAATTGACAGATGCTTTTTTAAAAACTATGTTAAACTTACTAAAAATAAGAACAATGAAGGAGCAGCAATGTCGTATTGTAAAAATTTCTTGCCCTACAGCAGGGACAATGTCCCCTTTGTAATATTAAAAGAGCGAATAGAAAACATATCAGGCAATGAATGTCTGATAAAGAGAGCCTGTCTTGCCCCATCAGAAAGTAAAATATTGGATAGGCCACCTTATGAAGAAGACCTGTTTAATACATATGGTATAAGCTGTGATTCTATTGATGAAGAGAGTATAGCTGAGATTTATGAAAATTGTCCATTGATAGACAGAAACATCCTCATAGTCACTGAACAAGAGGAAATAGGAGTAAAGACAGGGGTACTTTTAGCAAATTATGTGAAAATATTGCAGAAAGTATATGTAGATGCAGAGCTTGAAGAAAATGGTTATGACATTTACGATGATGAAGATGAGGAAGAAGTTGAGGGAATACTTGATTATGACAACTTTGACGAAGGTTTTAGTGTGTTTAACTTTACTTCAAATAAAGGACTGGTAGAAATCTGTGATGTGATAGACCTTTCATTTGTACCGGAAGATGTAAAGGGAGAGTATCATTATGGTGATAGATTTACAAAAAGCCTGACACCTTTTGTAGTTGTAACCGGACTAAAGCCTGACAGATATCTTGAAGCAAGGCTATCCGGCGTAGTTACAAGTAGAAATGCACTAAGGATAATGATTATTGACCATGAGACATATTTCAATCCGAAAATGCAGGTTTATCTTATAGATAAGGACTGCACAACAGTTGTGATAGACTCTTTAGAAGATACATATTATGAAGATATCTTTTAAAAGACTTTTAGCTTTGCAAGAGCTAAAAAAATAAAGGAAGAAAATGTAAGTAAGTTCATATTTAGGATTAAGAGAATATTTGGCAAAGAATTTTCAGAAGAAGTGCTTGTTAAAATTGTAACAGATGCTAAAAAATCTAAAGACAAAGCAAGAGATAAGGACAATGGAGAGACGGATGAAAAATATTTTGGAAGATTTTTTGAAAAGGAGGACAGTGTATTCGAAAAGCTTAGCAAAATGAACGGACTAGCTGAGTTTAAAAGTTTAGTAAGGGAATATCTTGCGACTATTAAGGCTGAGAGAGAAAACAAGAAACTTAAGATTATGCACAGAAATTTGGTTTTTACAGGTCGTCCGGGAACAGGCAAAACGACCTGTGCAAAGCTTCTTGCAGAAATTTTAGCTGAAGAAGGGATGACAAATGCAGTATTTAATATGGTGAGCAGGGCTGACATCATAGGAAGGTATATAGGGCAGACTGCACCTAAAATTACAGAGCTTTTTAATAATTCCAGAAATGGCATTATTTTTGTGGATGAAGCAGGATTCTTTGCAAATGATGCAGAAAGCACCAACAGTTTTGTTAAGGAAGCAATTAAAGAATTTGTAAGGTACATGGAACTTTATCCTGATGTAATTGTTATCTTTGCATTATACGATAATGAATTACAGAGTTTTATGGCTATGGATAAGGGGCTTGAGTCAAGAATCAGGAAGACCATATATTTTAAGGATTATAGTGTAAATGAACTGATAAGCATTTTTGAAGAAAAGCTTAGTGAAAATGGATACAAGATGGAGGAAAACCTGAGGAATAAGCTTGAAATTCTTTTTGAAAACGAAATAAAATCAGAGAATTTTGCAAATGCAAGGACTGCCAGGAAGTTAGTTGAAGAAGCTATAACACAGTTTAGTATAAGAACTTTTGAAGAAGAAAATCCTGAAAGAGTAATAACATTAGAAGATATATTGAAATAAGCGAGGTAGAAGAGGATGGGGAAAACAATCGTAAATATGAAAAACTGGAAATTGAGAATCAGAGAAGGAAATTATAATTTATCAGGAATAGCAGACAACCATCCACAGCTTGGTAAGGAGGTATATATAGGCTATACTTCATACTTAGTCAAATATACATTAGAAGACGATATTTTTAACTTATGAAACAAGGAATACTATTTATATCTGCCCATTAAAATATATAGCAGAGGCAGATGAAGGTGCTAAAGAAGGCATCTTAAAAGAATACTATGAGAACCTTGAGGCTAAAGAACGCCTTAGTGAACTTATGATGATTGGACGGATAGAAATAGAAGAAGAGAATAAAAAAAGGAAGAACACTTACTTGAAGTTGCAAAAAAGTATGAGGACTGCATTTACATTGAAATGAAGCAAATTGCAGATGGAGATAAGCTTGCTTACAATATTGGAGGAAAGGTAGGGTTTATTGAGCCACAAAGACATATTAGTGATAGACAAGACAGTGTTTTATATGCAAGATACTCGAAAGATGAGGAGGAAGTGAGCCTTGATTTCAGGTACTGGCCTATGGAAGACAGGGATGATATACCGGTGTTTGTTAAGAATGATGAAGGTCATTTTGTAGAAGTGCCAAGAGAGCGTAAAGTAAAAGAAAAACAAGAAATAGTAACATATAGCTGGTCAGATAATATAAAAATAGCAATTATAAAGAATATTTCTAATATTATTATAGAGTTTAATGGTGAAAAATATAGCTATTGGAGAGACAAAAGTGTTTACACAAGACAGTCGGTGGATTGGTCTCTTAGTCCCGACTGTTATAATGGAAAAATCTATATTTAGCCCGAAGGAGTAAAAATGATTTATTTTACATCAGATATACATTTTTACCATAAAAAAATATAATTAAGATGCAAAAAGGCCCTTTGACAGTGTGGAAGAGATGAATGAAAAGCTTATAAGCTTTCATAATATGTTCTCTTAAACTAAAACTTGTAAAAGCTAAATAATATTGATTTTTATTCAGAATAGAATAGAAAGTGATAAAAATGATAGGACAAAGGGAGCAATAGGTGGTATAATGTGGAGGTGAGATTAGTGTAGAAATTAAATAGAAGAATTAAGTAAAAATATATGAAAGAACAAGGTGTATAAAAGTGGAAATCAGTAAAAACTCATTTATAAGAAATCTTAAGATAGATGATGCTGAAGGTATGTATGAATGGATGCACGATGATAATGTAATACAATGGTTTACTTTTTGATGGCAAGAAAATGACACAAGAAAATATTGTAGAATTTATTGAAAAGAATAAACTGCATATGTGCAGATAACCAGCATTATGCTATTTCAAACGATGGAGAGTATGCCGGAACGGTAAGCCTTAAAAATATTGATGAAAAGAATAGAAATGCAGAGTTGGCCATTGCATTGAGGACAAAAATTTCGTGGGAGTGGAATTGCAAAAAAATTGTATTAAAGAATTATTAAGACTAGCATATTTAGAACTTAATTTACATAAAATATATCTAAATGTACTTTTCTAATAATATTAGAGCAAAAAAATTTTTATGAGAAAATGGGATTTAAATTAGTAGGGAAAAAGCAAAGAACATATTTATAAAAATGGAACTTTTGTGGATTTAGACTGGTATGAAATAATTTTGGAGGATAGCAATGGACGGAATATTTGAGTTGAAAGATTTTGTGTGGTTTTTATGGGTTGGTTATTGCCGGAGCTCGTGAAGAAAAATAATTAAAGTAGCTAAAAGATTTAAGAACCAAGAATAAAAATTAGTAAGGTTAATCGAGAATATATAAGTAATGATAAGGATATATGCCCATTATCACATGGAACGCCATTTTTTGATAAGCATAGTCTTATATTAAATAGCCCGGAAAAGATATTTCATTTGAGTATGCCTGCTGACGTACATTCCAGAATATGTGATATTAATCCGGAATTTGAACATACTAAATGGTCTGAGGAATTTTTATATTGGGGAGAGAAGGACGATAACATCTTAATTAATGCCATTAAAAAAGTTTCACATAATATCACTGAACAAGATATAAGACTGCTAATTGATAACAAGAAAGCTGAAGTAGCAGAAATGTTTGAGAAAAGAGCAACAGAAGCATTTTTTAATGGAGAAATGTATGGCATAAGGAAATTTCAAGATAGTAGAGTAGGTAATAAGGAAAAGGTTAAATTAACCATTGGCAGTATCAAGACTGATTACTATACACATAGGGTTATGGCGGCAGTGTATCAAGAACTGATTAAAAATAATAATATTGAGCCTGTAGATGGACTTAGAAATATAAATGATTATTTTCCTTTCCTTACTTCTATGGGAATGGATGTAATCCTTGCAATTGAGAATATGAATAAGATTGTACTTACCAAAAGATCCAAACAGCTCATCAATATGAAAGAAGATCAGTGGCACTTATCAATGAATGAAGCTATAAGTATTACCGATTTAGAAGATGATATGATTGACCTTGAACGGTGTATTAAAAGAGGGCTTAGAGAAGAACTTGGTATTGACTGTCATAAGATAGATAATATGAACATTCATTATAGCGATGTATTTTTGCTAAAAAATCCATTTGAAGTTGGAATTGCTGCATTTGTTTTAATAGATGAACTTACAGAAGCTATGGTAAGAGAAAGCTATAACATAGCGCAGGATGCCCCACTGGAAAGCACCGGTAATGATGAGACCGGATTGATGTTTGTGCCATTTTCAGAACATAAAAATAATAGAATTTTGTGAAAAAAATAATATTACGCCTGTTGCAAAATATACAATAAAAATGTTATGCATTAGAAAAAAATCAATTATAAATTTTAATTGAAAAGGGAATATTATGAAAGCTTATAAGCTTTCATAATATTCCAATGTTTCTAAGCTTCAGCTTAATATCATCAACTAACTCATTAGGAGAAAGGGCAACAATCCTTGGAAATGGACTAAAAACTGAGGCCTGCTGCTGTAAGCAGAACATAAGTATGCTCTCGTAACATACTCTTTTAAGCTCAACCTTGCAAAAAGCGTATAAGCTGCTTGCTATCGGATTTCTGTGTATTGCTTTCAAGAGTTTTTGTTAGAATTTGAAATTTTCACATTATGCCCAAAATGATCTATTATTGTTGAGAGTGCAGTTGTAGGGCATTCTAATACAACATTGTTTAGGAAACGCTTATTATCTGAGAAAGATATCATAAGCGGAAAGGTTGTAGCATATTTTTCTGAATTAAAATCATCTTCTTTATAAAAAAAGAGTAAAGAGATGGAGGAATGGTTTTTTTCTTTTTGCAGGAATAAAATTTCTTTTTTTCATCTTCAATTTTATGTATTTTTGCTGAATATATCCTGTCTATACGGTAGTGAGAGATATTTTCATGCTCATTTGTAGTTGCTATCAGGTATTGATGACCATTATTCCATAAAAGAGCATAAGGATTTACAATATAAGGATTATCAGTATTTTTGACACGAAATTTGGGCTTTGAAGGTTTTTTAATACTATCAAAATAGTATTCTCCGTAAGTAAGCTCAAGCTTGTATCCTTTTTTAATAGCTTCAAAAATAGTCTGTATACTGTAGAACCAGTTGCTTACCTGATAAGAGGTTGTCTTATCTATGGAAGCAGGGCGTTCAAGGTTGGAAGCTTCGGTAAGTTCCCTCTCAGCTTGTACAGGACAAAGTAAATCTTCTACTGAGGTAAGGTAGTCCTTTTCTTTATCCGAAAGGTATTTGTCAGAAAGAATAGAGCCTTTAATCATATTTAGGTCACTTGGGTTGATAAAGGGTTCAAAGTAATATTTTTTGGGTTTGCCCGGTACTGTCACAATCCGTCCGCCATAGACTACAGCTATAGTATCATAAACATCTTCTATGTTTTTAGCATTGTCTATGATAGGTATAGTATCAAGAAGCCTTCTTGCATCTTTTTCATAGGGAACTATTTTAAACAGCTCCTCTTCTACATCCTCTTTGGAAAAGGCTTATCCACCGTTGTCTGAGTCTGAAGAATATAGACTACAAGATTAAACCAAAGAGTCTGTGGTAAAGGATCTTCCACGTATTTTTCGGATTCAGCGGAAGGTAGTGAGTTATATAAAGCTTTTGCATTGGTTTCTGTTGACATAGGTAAACCTCCGAACTGTAGTTTATGTAAATAGTTTAATTACTAGAGAAAGGAAATGCAATAGAAATTGTCAAAATTGACAGGTATTCCATATAATTATTTGATATAATGTAAATAGTAATGTTGTAAAGTAAATATTTCGGAGGTAATTAAGATGAAGATAGAAGAATTTAAGAGAAACGAGCTTTATGAAAAATTTCAATAAAAGGACAATGATATTAGACTTGATTATGAGGATTTGGAAGTTTTAATGAGGGATAAGGAAGAGGTATATTTGAGTACAGGAGTGGCAGAAGGAGAGCATAATGTAGAATTGGCAGTAGAAATAGCAATGAAAAATCTTGAAGAGATGGGTAAAAAAGGAAAATTTGAAAGGTGTCTTTTAATGATAGAAGGAGATATCCTTATATATAGTATATCCAAGGGGATAGATATTTTGAGGGAAAAGTTGACTGATGATGCTGATGCAATATTTGGAAGTAAATATGTTGCAAATAATGAAAAAAAGGCGAGAGTTGATATAGCAGTAGCTTAAATAACGGAGATTGAAGATGATATATATTACAGGGGATACACATGGAGATTTCAAGAGATTTTCAAAAAAGAGTCTTATAAAAGATGGATTAGAATTTAATGAAGATGATTATATTATAGTATGTGGAGATTTTGGAATGTGCTGGGCTGAGGATAGCAGATTTGATTATGATTGTAGATTGTTTGCCAAGAAGCCTTATACCATCCTTTGGGTACAAGGAAATCATGAAAACTACGATATGATAGCCAGCTTTAAGTTAGAAGAATGGAATGGCGGTAAGGTAAGGCACATAGTAAGAGATAAGGTAATTCTTTTGGAACGCGGACAGGTGTTTGATATAGATGGTTATAAATTCTTTACTTTTGGAGGTGCAGCTTCACATGACATCCAGGGTGGAGTATTTGACAGGAAGGATCCGAATTTTAAGCAGAAAGTACAGTTAGCAAAACTTAAAGGACTTCCATATAGGATACTCGGAGAATCTTGGTGGTCTGAAGAGCTGCCTTCATATGAAGAGATGGAAGAAGGAGTTATAAACCTTGAAAAAGTAGGATATAAGGTGGATTTTGTGATTACTCATTGTGCATCCACTACAATTCAGAACATAATTACAAAATGGCCGACTACCTACACTACTGACAGGCTTACAGATTATTTTGATATGTTAGAGAAGAAGTTAAGCTATAAAAGGTGGTATTTTGGGCATTATCATGATGATATGAAGATAGGCGACAGGCATATGCTTCTTTATTATGGAATAGTAAAAGTAGAAGATGAGATGATGGATTTTAACGATGTCCATATTCCAGGCAGACCACAGTATGAAAAAGGTGAAAGAATTATATTTGAATATGAAGGAGAATTTTTAAAGGGATTTGTGGAAATAATTCATGCTTATGGTACTGATAGATCAGAATGAGGAGCCTTCTTATGATATCTACTCGGATGAAACAGGTATTTTGTATAGATATGTGAAAGAGTCTGATATTAAGCAAATGTAGAGGTGAAAGATGTGAGATATTTTCATACTCATTTTGGTTTTATGCAGTAAATGTTAAAGTAGCTTAATTATGTTTTTTTATATATAATATAGTCATTCTGTGATATAATATGGTTGTAATACCTAAATATTAATCCTGTTAGATTATATGCTTATAATAAATATAAAATGCCTTATGAAGCTCGTTATGAGTGTTAAATAACCCCATAACAAAAATTTCGGCAAAGGGTGTTACAAAAATGCTTGGGCACATCATAAATGCGTTAAATACTTGACCGCAACAATATTTTTACAGTAGAAATTATAATTATATACTGAATAAGTGATTTGTATTATATCAATATTTATAGAAAGGGTATTTATATGAGAATTGGTTATCGTGGGTATGGAAGGAAGTAATTCAGAAGCTGCAGCAAAACTTATGGCATTGAAGCTGGAGCTGAATGATGTGGAATATGTACCACTAATAACATCTAAAGCAGTAATTGGTGAGTTAAAAAGAGGAAAGATAGATTATGGAGTTGTAGCAGCTAAGAATACTTTTAGGTGGCACTGTAATAGAAACATTTGAGGCTATAAAAAAATGAATATCTTCAACTTGTAAGCACAGAAATAATTCATATACATCATTGCTTATTCAAAAGAAAAGATGTGGGAAACGAAGAAATAAATAATATTGCATCTCACATACAGGCACTAAAACAAACAGAATTAAGTAGAAAAAGATTATATCCTAGTTGCTCTGAGCAGGAAGTTGAAGATACTGCGATAGCGGCAAAATATTTATCAGAAGGGAAATTAACAAAAAAATACAGCTGTATTATGTCGAAAAAAACGCTGGAATTGATTATAATTTAGATTTAATATATGAAAATTTAGAAGATAATCAAAAACAATTATACAGAATTTAGAATGTTTTAAATTGCTCGAACTTGATTACTCTAATTCTGAAAGACCATCTTTTGTAGAGAAATTAAAGTATCAGATAGTTAATGAGTCTGGGCTTGGATATTTAAGCAAGGGAATAATGGTATTAGCCATATTTGTTTCATTCTATCTGGCAGATTTTTAAGTGGTCAAGTTGGGATACAGCGATGTTTGTAGGAGGATATTTATCTGTATTATTTTTTTATTTATTACTTCAGAACAAATAAGACAAAAATTTAGATACCAATCTATTACAGGATTTTTGGAAATATTATTCGCTTTCGGATAGCAAAAGAAATAAAAACTGATGAACAAAAATTTGATACACCAAGATTGGTTAAGATAGAAGAAATAGATGGTGAATTAGTATTTAGCGGTTTTATCTGTGATGATGGAAAAATATTCCTTTGTTTGAAAGTACAAAGGTATTAGTATCTACATTAGGAAAGTGCAGTGGACAACTGGTGTACTGGTATAGCAATCCTAATGAATTAAATAGAGGATATTCTATTAATGGACTTGTTGAACTTAATTGGGTTACAAAAATCTCAAGCAAAAAAATAAATAAAATGTCAGTTATTATATGGGAAAAAGCAACCAAAGATACTGGTGGCATACAATATTTAAGGATTACAGAGGAAGAATATTTTGACGCACAGGAATAGTGATTTCTTATAAAGCAACGTATTTAAAAAGAGAAAAATAATTTTTAGAATATATGTTAGAATAATTACGAATATTTTAATAGGGTGTTATTAGGATCTAAGAGGATATATATTTTGAGGGAAAAGTTGGCGGATGATGCTGATGCAATATTTGGAAGTAAATATGTTGCAAATAATGAAAAAAAGGTGAGAGTTGATATAGCAGTAGCTTAAATGACGGATGTGGCATGATAACCAGAGAAGAAGCCGTATCTTATGGACTTACATTTTTATCACGAAAATATAATTAAGTTTGCGAGTAAAATTCATCTGATGTCAAAGGATACTCTGCTGATGATTTGGTTTGAAGAACATAAACTATAAGGTTGAATCAAAGGGGTTGAGGTAGCGGATCAGAGGTGTATTCTTTAGCCTTGAAATTTAGATACTTTGTAATGAGTATAATGAAAAATATTAACTTGATATTTAACTAGAGATTGGGGATGATTGATATGGAACATTATGGTTGGTTAGCTGATGAGAAAGATGTTGAAGAATATAAAGACAACATAAGAAAGACTAAATCATCTGAACTACAATTAGATGATTTTGAAACTATTAAGAATGAGTTTATTAATAATCAATTTGAAATAACAAAAAGAAATTAATGTAACTGATAGACCACAAGCATTTGTTGAAATATTGGCAAGAGCGTTCTTATGTGGAATTAATGGTGCTGCAATTACTCATATTTCGTGAGAGCTTACAAAAAGAGTATTCACACGAAAGATGTTTTTTTGTGAGCTAATACAAAATATAGATGATTGCACTTATAGTGGAACGGATTGTCCCAAAGCGAATATCAAATTTGATAAAGAGAATAATACTATAACATTATCATATAATGAAAAGGGGTTTAATTTTACTGATGTAAATGGATTATGTCAATACAATGAAACTTCTAAAATGATATTTGAAAAAAAGGAAGAAAATTCTAATGTATACTATTTGTCTGTTAATCAAGCTGAAAAGAGTATTGAGCAAAGTAAAGAAGATTTGATTTTTCATATTATCAGACAGGTGAAAAAGGGCATTGATTTAAAAGCAATATACCAAATTACAAAGAGAGTTCATATAAAAAGTAATGATTTTTGATTTTTTTATATTATTAATGAGCATTTTAATAATGAAAAAACAAAAAAATACCTATTCCTATGTGGAATTATTCCAGTAATAATGACAAAAAGTGCGGAACTGAGATAACCTTATACTTAAAAAGATACAATAAAGGATAAATTTGAAGAATTAAAGGACAATATTATCAATAAATATTTTTGTGGGAAAATATCTAAAGATGCAGGCAAAAGTAAATTTACTCTCTAATAACAATATTTTGTTTACTAAGCAATTGAGTGAAGTGTGTGTTGATACTGATGAAGGGTATAAATATACCAAAAAAGAGGGTAAAATTGATAGTATTGATAATGCTCAACTCGAACCTGATGAGGAATTAGATTACTGGGAAGGAATTTATGATGATAAGCAAAAATAGATGTTCATATGCTGAACAGAAAGTAACATTTGAATATTCATCTAAAAAATCAATCAGATGACAAAAATTACTGAAATAGAGATAACAAAATTTCTTAGCACTGTAGAATTTGATGAGGATACGGTTAGGGGCTAGGTATCAAGAAAAAAATTTGAATCTGATGGTTACAATGGAGAGTTATATGCTAGAAAGCAGACAAGAAATATTACTTTTGCTGTAGAAAAAGAAAATGACAAAATTGTGTTAGAGAAAGAGGGTGGTTTTTATACTACCCTCCCATTTGAGTGCAAAACTAATGCACCTTTTTCAGTTGATGCACCATTTATTTTAAACAAAAGCAGATCTCAGAATATACTTTCCTAAAAATGATGAGGATGGGTATGCCCAAAATATATTAAAGTGGAATAAAGAAACTCTTAAGAAAGTAAGAGAAGTATATATAAAGTTTTTGCTACAGAACAGAGGAGATATTGAATTTATCAAGAATATGATTTATAAGAAAGGAATAGAGGAAATAGATATATCAAAACATTCTGATATCGAACTTACAAAAGTATTTAGAGGAAACCATTTGGAAAGTTCCTTATGATGAAGAGCTTATTAGGCTTTCCGGTAAGACTGAAGAGTATAAATCGATTAGAGATGTATATTTCTTCGATAATACTTATTATTATGAATTGCCTCAATATGAAGATTTGGCAAAAAGAAATTGATGGTAATAGTCAAAACATTGCTGACAAAGTTTATATTGAGGGTTCTAATAATATATTAAAGTTTAATAATATATTAAAGCCTAATAATATAGAGGCATGGAATAGATATGTGAAAAATGTTATAAATAAAGGAAATTATTTGCAGTGTATAACTACAGAGTTAATTGAAGCATTAAAATCTTCGAGATGAAATATTGTTCAGAACTAAAAAAATATTTAAACTTGAATCTTCATTAGTTTCACAGGGATGAGCTTGATGGAATTATTGTGTGGGAAAAATGAAAAAGTTCAGTCGGATGCGTACATACGACATATACGGTGTTACCTAATATTAGTATTGACAATGAGAATATCAAAGAATTTTTTGAAGATTCAGTTATAGATAAGGAACAAAAAGAGGCGTTACAAATCTATATTAAAAATAGTATTGACGAAAAACTGAAGAGGAAGAAGTTATATGTAAGGGTTATAAATCAGTGCTTTTAGGAGCAAAATGCGTTTGAGATTGATTTTTTTCTGAAATAGATTTTAAGTTTATTGATTACTTTGGTATAAATGATGAAAGTGACTGGTTTTTCAAAAGTATTTGTGGAAATTGGATTGGTATGAAAGAGAAGAAGAAATACAGTCAAAATGGGATAATATGGTGATATCCTGCTGTGCCAATTGCAAAGACCGTTTGCCTGAGGTTGCATCACGAATATTTGCTGAAGTTAAACAGGATGATTTGAAAACAAAGATACTTTGTGCTTTATTACGTAAAGATGAAGTTAATAACGAGGGAAATAAAAAGTCCCATACGATGCGATAGGGAGTCTATTAGTTTTATATTTGAAGCAATTGATAAGTATTTTTGAAATCAATAAAAAAATCGGATTTAGGCAGCACTTATAAGAAAAATTGAAAAATTATTTTCAATTTATGATTGATGATGAGAATCCGATAGAAGAAGACAAAGAATCAGAAGATTTAAAAAAATGTGCAGTTGCCATTTTGAAGGAACTGATTGAAGAAAACAATAAAGTGCAACTAAATGTATATAGTCGTTCCTTCGGGAATGAAAACTATAATTATGTAAAAATAAATGAAATGTTGATATGTAAAGAAAAACAAATTCATTGATGGTATAAAAAGACTACATTAGTGACTTTGAAGAAAAAGATAAATCTTTATATTTTTCAAAAATAGATTAGAACTGTTAAAAATGAAAGATAGCATTAGTAAATTCGAATCGGGAAAAGAAAAAGAGTTTATTGAGTCTTTACAGGAATATAGAAAAATACAGTGTGAATGTGGTTTTGATGTTGGTAATTTGCTTGAAGAATTACAGAATAATAATGGCGAGGTTTGGGCAGAAATATTACAGAATATTAATGATGCTAGAGAGACATTGCCAGATAAGAATACAACAGTAAACGTTGTTATAAATGAAAAAAATAGGACTTTGACAATTGAATATGATGAAAAGGGATTTGATTTTAAGGATATTAAAGGCATTACTGATTTAGGTAATGGTTCTAAAGCAAATTCATCACAAACAGGTGAAAAAGGAATCGGATTTAAATCGGTTTATCGTTGGGCTTATAGAGTAGAGATACATAGTAATGGATTTCATTTTGAAATTGGTCCGGAATCAGAGCCAAGTAATAATTTAAAGGATAATATTAGAGTAGAAAACTGCACAGTTCCAAGGTGGCTGGATGATTCAAAAACGGATATTTCCAAAACAAAAATGATTTTGTACTTAAAGAAAGAAACTGATTGTTCAAAGGTTGAAGAGGAGATAAAGAACAAAGATGAGTATTTATGCGTAGACAATATAGGTAATTTTGATTTAAAGAAAGAAAGTTCTGAAGGTTCATTGTTTGTATGGAGCAGAGATAATGATGTAAAGAACAATTACTATTATTATGAAAAAAATTATTGAAGGACTGCGACTACTTTAAAAATGTTAAGTTTAGCGAGTGGATTAAAAAGTCGTCAGAGATGGAAAGTACTGACGGATGAGGAAATCAATAATCTTGAAGCAAGTTTAAAAATACAGTATTATTTTAAAAAAAGGATATACCTAAAGATGATAGAAAGAGTGATAAATGTATTTGGGAGTATGCAACATTACCATTAAGTAAGAAGAATGATAAATATCCTGCTATCATTGTTAATGCACCATTTGCAACTGATATTTCAAGAAATAATACGGAGGGTAGTGCCAAAAATACAGAATATAATAGAGCTTTTATATTCAATTATAAAATCTCAGTTTGCTAATGCTGTAATGGAGGCATCCAACAAAGAGCAAAAAGTATTTTAAGGAAAAAGAGGAGGGATACTGTTTTATTTAATAGGACTTAATGAATATTTAGATGAGATAAAAGATAAGGAAATTTTCTCTTGTTATTGTAAGGATAATGAGAATCAGATAGTGGAGCTAAAAAAAGCGTTAATGGATATAACCGTAATCAATGATCGTTTAATATACTCGCTCCTAGAAAAATCTGGAAAAAGACAAATTTATAACAGCAATAAATAAAAATATGTAGTTATGATAATAATGTAGATAAAAAAACAAATCGTGATAGTTTTATTTTATCTATTATGAAAGATAAAGCCGTTTTGAAGAAAAACGGATATGGTTAATTATGATGAAATTGATGAAATAGAAAAAGATTAATGATTATAACCAAGAAAAATCAAAAGCTAAATACTCAAAAATTTGATTGAGTCTTTTATTAAAGAGCTGAAATTACCCGATGAATGGATCGAGGTAGGTGATGAAAATGAGTTTATGAAGGTTCTTAAAAAGATTTGGGAAAAAAATCTATAAAGAAGAATGGAGGGATTTTGACAGAACCTGTCCTATCTATCCTTTTTATTGATAAAAAAATGATAATGGTGGGAAGGTTACAAAATTCGCTGAATTAAAAAGATTTTTTTGGTATTTTGACATAGAAATGAAACATTATTCTACTGATTACTATAAGATAATTGATTTGGACTGGCTATCTAAAAAGGCAAAATGAATCAACTGATAGAAATGACGCATTAAAGGTTTTTGATACAACAAGAGATGAGGAAATAAAGAAGTATTCAAAAAGAAGTCGAAAAGAAACATCTCGAGGAGCTTTTAGAGAAAAGAACAAAAAAATATACTGATGAATTTTGGAAGATTCTAAAAAATTTATGACTTGAAGCAGGGAGGGAATACGATTGGAAATAAATAATAATAGCTATAATTTGGTCAACTCATTGAAAGAGAAATTATTTTTAGAACCTAATTTTTTTGGAGCCGAAATCGAACTTGAAGAGAAATTAATATCAACAGGCATTGTTGAACTTGAAGGTAAACCTTCATCTTTTGTGGAAGTCGAAGATGACGATTTTTATTCATTTATTATGGGACGTGGAATTCCTACGAATTTTGTTGGTATTGAAGATAAAGACTTTAATACAAGAACTAAAGAACTCTTGGACAGGTTAAACGAGCTAGATGACGAAGAAGAACAAAAGCTATTTGCTCGATTGATTGAATATTTAATATATGACAAATACTGGTTGATACTTAATAGTGATGATGATAGAACAAATTTTTTAAATGTAATTAAAGAACACAAAAATGAGATCCCTATTAAGAACATGGGGGAGAATACACTAAAAAAATAATGATGATTCTGTGATTCTATTTGATGAAAAAATTGAAGTTATAGATGAGTTTAAAAAGTTTTTCATCGAACAAAAAAAGATAAAACATTATAATGAATATGTAGAGGCATTAGATGTGAAGTCTCCTCAAGAATTTGTTCATAGTATTAAGTGGTTTGAGAAAATTAATATTAATTTCATGAAATATTTGTACCGGCTATATAAAGAGGAAGTGGGATGTACGAATGAATTGCTATCATATTTGAAGAAAAAAACTTGGCTCAGAAGAGCGAAAATATGCTTTTAGATTTTATTTTTGATTATGCTCTTTTAGAGAAGAAGCATGAATGGGAAGATTATCTTCGTCTTAGACCCGACGAACTTATTAGTTATGGAGAGAAGATAAACGATTTATATAGAGATAATGACCACAACAAAAATTGTATTAAGTTAGTTGATTGTATTGATAAAAATGGATACAATGATATTATTTCAGAAATTAATAATGAAATTTTAGAGGAGTTAAAATTTGCTGATAATGAAAAAGTTGAAAGAATAAAGCATGACTTAAAAATAGAAAAATATGGTTCTTTGTGTTTCAGAATCAAAACAGAAACCTGTTGGGTATACTGTATTGGCAGATGATAAAATATACTTATGGCATCAGTCAAACCACAGAAAAATATAGAGAATGTATAATTAAGTATATTGGGGACAAATATGAAATTAAATTTGATAAACGCTCTTATGCTATGTCTGCAATTGATATGGATTCTTCTACAGAAGTAGCAGATATAGAACAAAATGATCTTGATGAATTATTAGCTCACGAAATTGAATGGAATAAAGAGGAAATTGATGTAAAAAACGAATATTGATGGAACCGTATTATTTCAAGAAGAAACTTTATCCGGGATATGCAAAAACCTGCCCACTATGTAATAAGTTGGTTGTGACTGAAATTACATCGATGAGAATTAAGTCTATTTATATAAAAGAAGAAGAAACAAAAATACAAGTATGATTTTATTTGTTGTAATACCTGTGCAGATTTATTTTATTATTGTGAAAATCAACCGGTTATAAAGGGATTAGATGAGATTGGGAATTTTAATTCGGAGATTCAGCTGGAGTTTTATTTTGAACCACATTATCGGTACACTCCTTATGAAATCAGCTTTAAACCAAGACCAGTTCATAGAAATATTTTATTACGACAGAAGAAAGGGAGTAAAACTTAATGAGAAGAGAAAAAGAGAAAATTCCATATGCCTTGTATAATTGTCCATTGAGATTTAATCCTTTCCAGTACGAGCCTTTTTGGTTATGGAATAAACAAGATGATAAAAAAAGGATGTATATAGCTGATGAAGTTGGACTTGGTAAAACGATTGAAGTAGGAATAATCATTAAAGAAGAATTGATGAGAAAAGAAAATTGTGGGAAGTTTTTAATTGTGGCACCACGATTTTTGTGTGAGCAATGGAAAGAACAATTATACGAACTATTCAATATAAAAAGTATTATATATCCTTCTAAGAAGAAAAAATGAGGATATGTATGATGTTATTGTATTACCAATATCGCGTTTGAAGGATTTTAAACTCAATAAAGAGGAAATGTTGAAATGTGTTAGTACAATAATAGTGGATGAAGCTCATTATTTTAGAAATGGTTCAGTACTGCAAGATATGAGAATCTCAGAGAAATTATTGACCAAATCAGCAATAGGGTATTTATGTCTGCAACACCTATAAATAATTATTCGACTGATTGGGGAAAAATCAAATAAAATTGTTGAGTCCAAACTCAAATAGTGAAGATTTTTAACAATTTGACACATAGTAAAAATCGGAAGCTTTTTCCGTATTGTAAAAATAAGAGAAATAAATACAATCTATTGTTCTTTGACTTACGAAGAGAAGGAATTTTATAATACTACTGATATGATTTCAGATACAGAGTTTGGAAAGACTATATTTAGGCATATAGGCGCCAGTAGTTTATATGCATTAGACTGTTGCTACAAAAATAATGGTTTTGATGAATTAGAGTGGGGAATGATAAAAGAATCATTTTCAGAAGATTTGAATTGTGACCTGAAAGAGATTGGAGAAATAGAGACGGATAAAAACACCGGATAAAAAAACACCGGATAAAGATAGTAAAGCGGAAAAACTTTATGATATACTTAATAAAAAAATGCTAAACGAAGAGACCAACAATAAAGCAGTAATTTTTGCTCATTATCTTGCTACCTGTGAATATTTGGTTGAATATCTGGCGAGAAAAGATGAATTTTATATTGACTCAAATAGGTCTTCTTGTAATGAAAAAGATTAGAATATTTTCAATTAAAGGAAAGATGAGTCAAATAGAGCAACAAAGGATAGCAAAGCAGTTTAAGGAATATCCTGGGAAGGCTATCTTAATTTGTAGTGATGTTTGTAAGGAGGGTGTTAATCTCCAATGTGCCAACATATTAATTAATTATGATTTGCCGTTCAATCCGGCAATTATGGAACAAAGAATTGGCCGTGTGGATAGAGTAGGGCAATCCAAGGATATATTTATTTATAATTTTGTAGTTGAGAACACATATGATGTTACAGTATATTATAAATTTATTCTAGGCAAGTTGGATACTATACGTTATTTTTTTCTGAAAAAAATTAGGATTGAATGAACTTAAAATTACTAGTGAAGATAGTAAAGATGATGAAGATAAAAATTATTGGAGACTCTATAAATAAAGCATATGAATTTGCAAAAAAATTACAAGCGTAATGTAAACGATGAAGATATAGATTCAGAAAAATAAAAAACTTAGTGAGTTAAAGGAATACCTAACTAATTACTTACTGTCTGCAAAAAAAGTCTAAAAAAATTCAAGGGGGAGAAGAAAAAAACAAAGATATATTTGTGAAAAGAAAAAAATCTGGAAGATAAAGAAATAATTGACAATATAGAATGGTGGATAACTGAAGTAATTAAAATTAAAAATTATGAAGACAGAGGAAAATATTGATTCATTTAACGATAAGCTTTGCTTGGTTTAATGAATCATATGGAGAGCCGGATAACAGAGATTATGAAATTACTATTAGTAAAGATCAGATAATACAACTATTTCAGATAGGTGAAAATAGAAGATGGCTTAAGGGATTCTAAATTTAGATGAGAAAAAATGGTGGATTTGATGTATATAAATATCTTGAAAAATACTCGTGATATTGACGGTGCAAAAGAAAAACTTGTGGTAAAAGAAAGCCCGGTGACAATATCTTATGACTATCTTGATCCCGAAATAAATAAAACAGGAATGTGTGATAAAGATTGGGATGAGTATTTAGAGCAGTTTTAGTGCCATATGAGATAAAGGATTTAATAGAAAACCGGCAAATAAATAGTAACTGCTAAGGCATTGTGATAGAGGATTATGACACCTATATCATAAATTATATAAAAAGATAAAAATAAATTTAGGAGGTATGAGATTATGTCAGAATATATGATAACAAAAATCATCAATCATCAACCGTTGTGACAAAGATGGAAAAACTTCATCTTCTTTTTACAGAAGAAGAACGACCTTGTAGCGAAGCTTTATTTAAAAGAGATATATGACAACGATGGCAATAAATGTAGCAGATACTTTATAAATATTTCATCTATAGAAGAGGCTGATGAGCTTGGTGATAAATATGATGTGGATATTCTTATTACAAGAAATCTTGACTTTGATGGGATTATATCTTTAGTATTATATGATGAGGAGATAGATTGCTGAAAACTAAAAAGGTTTTCTGTTATTATCCGTAAATAAAAAAATTGGATAAGGGAGTCAAACTATGCATAAACTATTTGTATATGGGACATTGAAATCTGATATGGTTCAGAAAAAAATTGTTAGGGCATGTCTTAGAATCATATGAAGCTGAATTACCGGGATATTCTGTAAATATAGCAGAAGAATACTATAATTTGGTACCTAGCAAAGAAGGTTATGTTAATGGAAGAGTTTTGATTGTAAGTGAAACAGATCTATTATACATAGATCAATGGGAAGAAATACCGCTGTACCTCAAAGAAGAATTAGTGGTGAAATCACAATATGGAAAATGAGAAAGTATATGTTTATATAAAAAAAGATGAGGAGCAGAACATAAGTCTTGTAAATAATGTGGATGATATTTCAAACAATAAAAATTTGGAAGAAATTATTGATGATTTTGAGCAGGAAAGGGATAAAGAGTTTCCAATTTGTGATTTATATTTGCATTATCCTATACAGGTCAATGTCAATACTTTTGAAGGATTTGGTAATAAAGAAGATTTTTTTACTAAAAAAATTCAAGGAAATAGTTAAAGATGAATATGGAAATTCAGAACTGGGAAGGTTAAATCATTGTTTTTATTGGCTATGAAAAATTTATGGTATCAATATGAAGATAAAGAAGTGTCGATAAGAGCCTCTTTGTATTACACAGCTGATAACAATGACTTAGGAGTTTTGACAGTAATGCTTCCTGTTTGTCTTTGTAATCCGTTAGAATTATGGATAAAGACATTTGAAGGTGAACTTATGGTTAAAAATAATACCTTTGTAAATTATTTATATGAAAAATTATAAAATAAAAAGTATTATCACAGCCAAAGCTGATACTCTTTGCTTCTAGTCAATTATCTGAGTTTGAAAAAAATTACAGTTTTTACTCAGAAGAGTTGGTGGGTTGTAAAATAACTGATCAAAGTATCATACTTAGAGCTAATACTAATATAGCTCAGTATGATAGTGCGGGGATATATGTATCAGAAAAATGTTATTATAGAGATTCCACAAAATTTTAAAGTATGCTATAGAGATAGAATAGAATCACAAATTTTAACATTATTTATTGCAGAAATTTTTATATTTCGAGCAGCTACTATATTTGAAACAAAAAAAGTATATAGAGGATTTGATGGCAAATGATGAAATAAGCAAAAAGTAAGTTTAAGGAATCAATTACAGTACTACTGATTAAGTCAAAAAGATATTGGGATAGAAATCAGTTCTTGTATCCTACAGCGAGAAAAATTGGCAGAAAAATATTGGTGAAGCAATGAGAGTCGATGAATTGCATTTATACCAAGATGAGAATGAGAAAATGTTGGATAAACTGGTTCAAATGAACAAACTAAGACAAGAAGAGATAGAGAGTTCCTCTTTAAATGCTATATTACTTATAATATCATTGCTTGGTGTAATACCTATAGTTTCTGAAATGGTAATTAAAAATATATGATAATAAATTTAATTCAATTGATGCCATTTCTTATATGATTAGTACTGCAAGCTGTTTTGTTTTATGGATGATATATAAGGTGGGAGTTCAAATAAGAAAGAGACTTAGAAAAAAATAGTTAAATAACTACATAAATATCAATGTAATGGTCTTTCTGTAGTGGAGAGACTTTTGGGCTTAGACGAACAGGTAGAAAAGCTGAGAAAAGATATAGTGCTTAATCGGAAATTAGATTTGATAAAATTTGTAGTAGATAAAGAGTGACATCACTAATCATATGCTACAATCTGAAATGTTACTTTTGTAAAGTAAATATTCCGGAGGTAATTAAGATGAAGGTAGAAGAATTTAAGAGAACTGAGGTTTATGAAAGAATGCAACAAGAAGATAACGATATTGGACTTGACTATAAGGATATGGAATCTTTTATTAAAGATAAGGAAGAGGTATATCTGGCTACAGGTATAGCAGAAGGTGAGCATAATGCGGAATTGGCGGTAGAAATCGCAATGAAAAATCTTGAAGCGGTGTGGGAAAATATAAAGTTTGATAGGTGTCTTTTAATCATAGAAGGTGATATTCTTTTAGATAATGCATCTAAGGGGATAAATGTTTTGATGAAAAAGTTGGGGGATGATATTGACATATTATTTGGAACTAAGTATGTTGAAAACGATGAAAAAAAGGTGAGAATTGATATAGTAGTAGCTTAAATGATGGAGGTGTAATGACAACTAGAGAAGAAGCCATTGCAATATAGTCAGAATAAATTTGTAATATGTGCTTACGAATGACTTGATTTTCACAGGTGCGAGAAGCCGGATTTGAGTAAAAATGCTTGTAATAAGTGCTACGATTAACTTTTAGAACTCGACAAAGAGCTTTGATAGTGTATTGGTATTGCAACTTGTAAACAGCATCTAATCGTTGCCCCCATGTGGCGTGAATATGGCAATCGCTTTTTTTAATATTTGATTTTCCTCCTCAAGTTGAGCCATACGCTTTTGAAGTTCTTTAACTTGCTTGGATGTAAGAACTTCTCCGCTGTCTGTTCCCACGGTTGAATATTGTTTAATCCATTTCGTTAGTGCTGATTGTGATACCTCATATTCTTTGATGAGTGAAGCTTGTGTTTTACCGTTGTGGTAAAGTTCTACGAGGGTTCGTTTGAAATCCTCGTCATAGTGATTTCTTGTGGACATAAAGATACCTCCTTGTGGTGTCTAATATAATAGTATATCTGTTTTCTAAAATGTGTCCACTTTTTATAAGTATAATGCAAAAGTTTGTGCCATATGAGATAAAGGATTTAATAGAAAAATATGTAAATAAATAGTAACTGCTAAGGTATTGTGATAGAGGATTATGACACCTATATCATAAATGATAAAATAAATTTAGGCGGTTATGAGATTATGTCAGAATATATGATAACCAAATCATCAATTATCAACCGTTGTAACAAAAGATGGAAAAAAATTCATTTTTGCAGAAGTAGAACGCCTTGTAGTTAAAAAAATCTGTTTTAAACTTATGGAATTTAGAAATACTTCAAAGGCCTTTGCTATTGATGGCAAGTTTGAGATTCTTGATACAATAGAGTTTTATCTATGCCTAAGGCTTTTAAGTTCCTTTATTTCTTCAATTCTCTGCTTAAATGAAGTGAGATGATTATTTTTATCAGGAGCATCAGGATCAAAAAAGTCAGAATCTGGTTGTACACAGGTTTTAATTCCCTTATGTACGAAGGCAGAGCCTATAAGATCATTAATAGATGGATTCTGCACTGCTTTTTCTTCTAAAGTCTTTAATTTTCCAGTCTCTATAGCAAAGTTTCTATAAAATTTACAGACATCATTATAATCACAGTCATCTAAAAATGAATATCTCATTACTCTGCGGTATTCTATTTTGCCAAGGCTATTTTCAAGCCTGAAGTTTACTAGAGTATGGTCTGCATTTTTAGGGTGAATAGCCTCATACCCCATGTTCCAAGGAGTGAGGCTTATAGCTATGTAGCCTGCTCTGTCTTTAATCTGGGAGAAAAATGGAAGATAAGCGCTGGCTGTGCCAAACCTGCCATTAAAGCCGTCTTGCTTAAACTCAGTCTTCCAGTTATTTGGTATCAGAAGCCCCTGCTGTTTAGGGAGCAAGGTGTACCAGTCCTTGCTTCCGTTTTTAAAATCAAAAGGGCCAGGCCAGGAAATATAGTCTATGATTGTAGAATCTTCTCTCAAAGGAATGAACTCGAAGAAAATATTGTCCGTAGCATGCTCTATCCATACATAGGTTTCAAATGACAAGTTTATATCTTCACCATTTAACTTAAACCCTTCATATCTGCTAAGAAAGCCTGAGCCTGTTCCGGTATGTACAGGGTGATGGATTATAGTTTCTGCAGACTTAAATACAATGGCATCTTCTCCTATTTTTATAAATGGGTTAAAATCACTTTTTGTCTTCCAGAATGTGGACTTGTGGCAGATAGTATATCCTAGTGTAGAGCGGTTGAAGTTAAGCGTGAGGCGGTTGTGGGTGGTGTTCATAATGGTTATCCTTTGTGTGTAGTTTTTGGGGATATTATACTATAGAGGGGGAGGAAATGTCAAAAATGCTTGACCGCAACAAAGTTATAGGATACTATAAACATTAAGAAAGGCAGGAAATATAATGAAAATAATTGGATTCCATAATTCGTCAGAAGAGTATGGTTTTTTAAGCAACTGGTATCTTTCAGACTTTACTATAAATGGGATAACTTTTACTTCTATGGAACAATATATGATGTATAAGAAGGCTACCTGTTTCAATGATGAAGATATAGCAAAGCAGATTTTAGAAGAAAAAGATGTAGCTAAGATAAAGGAATTAGGGCGACTTGTATCAGGTTATGATGATCATGTTTGGAACGGAGTCAGGCAGATAATTATATATGAAGGCTTGCTTGCTAAATTCTCTCAGAATGAATCCCTAAAGAGTAAGCTCTTAGATACAGAAAGTTCTACTTTAGCAGAATGCGCAGTGAAGGACAGAATTTGGGGAATAGGTTTATCAATGACAGACCCTAAGAGGCTGATTTTATCTGAATGGAAAGGGCAGAACTTGTTAGGATATACACTTATGATGGTTAGAGATAGGCTAAAATAATTTTTAAGAAAGTGTGATAATATTGGGAAAGATAATATTATATCATGGCACATATGAAAGAGAGTTTATACCAACCTTTGGCAAAGGAGAGGATAAACATGATTATGGCAGAGGATTTTATCTTACAGAAAATCTTGAACTTGCAAAAGAATGGGCAGTAAGTAGCCCTGACTACAAAAATGGATGGGTACACAAGTATGAGCTTGATTGTACAGTACTAAGAATTTTAGACTTTGAGGAGTACGATGTTTTAACTTGGCTTGCAGAGCTAATGAAACATAGGGCTGCGTCAGACTCTAAAAGATATAGGATGCTATCAGAAAAATTTATAGAAAAATATGGGATAAATACAGATAGTTATGATGTAATTAAAGGCTGGCGAGCTAATGCATCTTATTTTTATATTGCTAAAGAGTTTGTCAGAGATAATGTAGATATTGATATTTTGGAAGAATTGCTTTTTTTAGGCGGATTAGGCATACAATTTTGCATTAAATCAGAATTGGCTTATTCTAAGCTGATTGAGCTGGAAAATGAGCTATTATCGGTTGATTATAGAGAATTTAATGACAAATATAATGAGCGTGATATTACAGCAAGAAATAAGATGAGAGAACTGATAGAATCTGATAAAAAACAAACTTACAAATGTATTCAGTGATTTGATTTAGAGGTGAAATATGGGAGCATATTCAGAGGCATATTTGGCAGATGTCGTGGAAAAATCGAGGGAAAAACTCTTTGATTTTTGTGGCACAGAATTTTACAGATAAAGATACAGAAGATTTTATAGAAACTTATATGAAAAGTAAAAACTAGAAAAAGTATTGATGAGTCACAGGCTTATGTAAATACTATGAGTGCCACAGAACTCTGGGAATATTTTATTAAGACTGAAGGATATGTATTAAAGGATGGAAAGCCTATGAAAGGATTTATGCCTGATTGGATAGGAGAATTTTATGCTTATTATCAGTGGTATTTTGACTTGCCAAGTGCTGAACTTGTAAATAAGGTGCCAATAGATTTTTTGAAAAAAGCATACCATGGACTTCATGATTTAGACTTAGAACTTGCTGTAAGAAAGGTAGGATTTACAATTTTATAAGATGAAGTTTTAAAATAGGCTGTTACCTTGTAAGTATTTAACAAAGTAGCGGCTTTTTGCAATAGGGGAGAATGTCAAAATTGACAGGACAAAGGAAGGAAAATGTGGTATTATATCACAAAAAGAGCTGGATGAAAAAAGAAGGAATTTGATGCTAACTATTCTAATCTGGATTCGCTAGCATATATTTTATTAAAAGAAGAACATCTTGAAGAAGGAAAAGTTGCTGTCAGTTCTCGAATTACACTAATTAAGGATAAAGAAGTAATTATAAGCAATAATGAATTATGGGAAATAGTAAAATATGAGGATAGCATAGCAGATAATGAGTTAGAAGAATTACAAGGACAATCAGATGATGAGGAACTGCAAAAAAGGATAGATGAAAAAAGAGTTTTGAGAATGTCGATGCACATAAGGCACTAGGCTGTAATAATACAGTCCCGCTATTTGTGGGACATATAATTAACTCAATCTGGAGAAAGCTCCCAATTTTCTTCAGATTTTTTATTTTTCCCCTCAATATGTCAAAATTGACAGATGTTTTTCTTGAAACTATGTTAAACTAATTAAAATGAGAACGATGAATGAGCAGATAAGAGAGGTAAAAATATGGAAAAAGCAATTGTAAATATGAAAAGCTGGAAACTTAGAACTAGAGGCGAAGATTATAGCTTATCAGGAAATGCAGACAGACATCCGAGGCTTGGCAATAATACATATATAGGTTGCACTTCATACTTAGTTAGCTATACATTAGAAGACGATATTTTAACCTATGAAACAAGAAATACTATTTATATCTGCCCATTAAAATATATGGTAGAAGCAGATGAAGGCTCTAAAGCTAGCATCTTAAAAGAGTACTATGAGAGTCCTGAGCTTACAGAACATCTTAATGAGCTTATGATGATTGGCCAGAAAGAAAGAGAAGAAGAAAAGAAAAAGTACGAAGAGCATCTGCTAGAAGTCGCAAAAGGGTATGAGGACTGTATTTACATTGAAATGAAAAGAATTACAAATGGAGATATGCTTGCTTATAATATAGGAGGCAAGGCAGGACTTGTTGAGCCACATAAGCATATTAGTGACAGGCAGGATAGTATTTTGTATATGAGATATCAGGAAGATGATGAGGAAGCAAGCCTTGATTTCAGGTATTGGCCTATAGAAGATCCGAATGATATACCAGTGCTTGTGATGAACGATGAAGGTAAATTTGTTAAATTACCAAGAGAGCGTAAAGTAAAAGAAAAGCAAGAAGTTGTCACATATAGCTGGTCAGATAATATAAAAAGAGCAGTTATAAAAAATGACTCCCACATTCTTATAGAATTTAATGGCGTAGATATAGCTATTGGTGAGACAAAGGTATTTGGGGCAGACCGTCATGTAGAGGGATTACTTAGTCCGGACTGCTATAATGGGAAATCCTGCTTAACTCCGGGAGAAAAGAGAAATGATTGATTAAGAGAAATGAATTATGTATAATATCCGTATAACTAAAGAACATACATATATTTTCATTTAAGGCTCAAAGGAGAACTAAATGGCGGACATCAATCTTCCAGTCGGCAACTCAAACTTTGCTGACATTATAGAGAATAATTACTACTATGTGGACAAAACTGGGCTTATAGAGGAAATCCTGCGTGATAGGGGAGTCCAGGTAACTTTGATTACCAGACCAAGGCGCTTTTGGGAAGACTCTTGCAATGACTATGCTTGCTGAATTTTTTGATATTACCAAAAGCAGCAGGTCTGTTTTTGATGGGCTTGATATCGCTAAAAATAGTGAACTTATGGAAAAATGGCTGAATAAGTGGCCGGTAGTATATATTTCATTTAAAGATGTAATGGGGATTGATTTTACAAAAAAGCTATGGAATGCTAAAAAAATACAATATCAGATTTATTTATAAAAAAACTATTATCTCAAAGATAGCAGCAAAGTAAAATGAAATAGACAAAAAAAGTGTTTTTAGAAATAGCTGATAAAGTAGAGGGCAGGCCTACAGATGATCAGATTAAAACAAGTCTTGCACTGCTTATGAGGATGCTAAAAGCTCATTATGACAGGCCTGTAATTTTGCTTATAGATGAGTATGATGTTCCGCTTGCAAAGGCAAGCGAGGATAAGGAACACTATGAAAAAATGCTTGATATTGTGAAGCCTATGCTTAGTTCTGCTATTAAGGACAATCAGGCATTGAAGCTAGGAGTGATTACAGGCTGTCTTAGGATAGCTAAGGAAAGCATATTTACAGGAACCAATAATTTCGTTTCAGATACAATATCAGATACAAGGCTGAATGAGTATTTTGGGTTTACTCAAAATGAGGTTGACAAAATTTTAACAGAGTCAAAATTAGAATTTGCCGCTGGAGATATAAAAAAATGGTATGATGGATATCATTTTGGAGAAACCGACGTATATTGTCCTTGGAATGTTATGAATTATGTAAATAGCTTACAGAACAACCCTAAAGCGAAACCGGTAGGATATTGGAAAAACTCAAGTGACAATATGATAATCCGTTCATTCATTGATAGTGCAAAAGGAGCAATTACAGGGAAAATAGAGACTCTGCTTTCTGGCGGCAATATTATAGAGAATATCAATGAAGATTTGACATATCAGAACTTGCACGAATCTGAAGACAATCTATGGAGCATACTATATCTTACAGGCTACTTGACTTTGGCAAAAAAAGAAGAGAGTTTTTGTGTATCTGAAAATGGTTTTAGCTTAAAAATACCTAATTTAGAAGTGAAAACTATATTTGAAGATACGATAAAAAAATGGTTTGAAGACAGTGCTAAGTCGTGGGATAGAAATAAGCTTTTTCATGCAGTCTGGAATGGCGATGACAGAGTGATTACCGATGAAATGACAAAGCTGCTTAGGAAGACTATCAGCTATCATGATTACAAAGAAGATTTTTATCATGCATTTTTGGCTGGAATATTTGCAGGAGCTGGATATGCAGTAGAGTCAAATAGGGAGCATGGAGAAGGCAGGAGTGATATTTTAATCAAAGATTTTGAAGAGAATAAAGCTGTAATTTTTGAAGTAAAATGTTCAAAGCAGGTAAAAGACCTTGAGAGAGACAGTCAAAAAGGCAAAAAGAACAGATAGAAGATAGAAAATTATGGAACAGAAATGGCTGATGAAGGCATTTCGTAAAAAGCATATGGAATATCATTTTGGAAAAAGATGTATGGTAATTATGTAGTAAACTTAATCTGAAGAGAGACAAAACTTTCTTCAGATTTTTAATTTTTTACCCAAATCTGCCAAATTTGACAGATAGTTTTAAAAAAACTATGTTAAACTTATTATGAGTAAATGATGAAAAAGGAGCAGTTTATGTCTTATTGTAAAAAATTCTTGCCTTATAGCAGGGACAATGTCCCCTTTGTGATACTAAAAGAGAGAATAGAAAATGTATCAGGAAATGAATGTCTTATAAAGAGAGCCTGCCTTGCACTGTCAGCAGGAGGGATACTGAAAAGACCGCCTTATGAAGAAGACTTGTTTTACACATATGATATAAGCTGTGATTCTATAGATGAAGAAAGCATATCAGAGATTTATGAGAATTGTCCTTTGATAGACAGAAACATCATCATAGTCGCAGATAAAGAGGAAGTAGGGGTGAAAGTGGGTGTACTCCTTGCAAACTATGTGAAAATACTTCAAAAAGTATATGTAGATGCAGAGCTTGAAGAGTACGGATATGACATTTACGATGATGAAGATGAGGAAGAAGTTGAGGGAATCTTAGACTATGACAACTTTGATGAAGGATTCAGCGTGTTTAACTATACTTCTAATAAAGGGCTTGTAGAAATCTGTGATGTGGTAGACCTTTCATTTGTGCCTGAAGACATAAAGGGAGAATATCACTATGGAGACAGATTTACAAATAGCCTTACACCATTTGTAATAATTACAGGAATAAAGTCAGACAGATATCTTGAAGCAAGGCTCTCAGGCATAGCTACAAGCAGGAATGCACTAAGAATAATGGTTACCAGCCATGATACATATTATAACCAGAAAATGCAGGTTTATCTTATGGATAAGGATTGTACTACTGTTGTAGTGGATGCTGTAGAGGATTCATATTATGAGGAAGTGCTAAAAAGGCTTTTAACTTTGCAGGAGCTTAAAATAAAAGAAGAAAATATAAGCAGGTTCATATTTAGGACAAAGCGTATATTTGGAAAAAACTTTTCAGAAGAAGTGCTTGTTAAAATTGTGATAGATGCAAAAAAAGCCAAAGACAAGGCGAGAGATAATAATGATGAGGCTACAGATGAGAAATATTTTGGAAGATTTTTTGAAAAGGAAGACAGTGCGAGAGAAAAGCTTAGCACAATGAATGGCCTCACTGAATTCAAGGCTTTAGTTAAAGAATATTTGGCTGCCTTAAAAGCAGAGAGAGAAAACAAGAACCTTAAAACTATGCATAGAAACTTGATATTTACAGGAAGGCCGGGGACAGGCAAAACTACTTGTGCAAAGCTCCTTGCAGACATTTTATCTGAAGAAGGCATGACCAATGCTACATTTAATATGGTGAGCAGAGCTGACATAATAGGAAAGTATATAGGCCAGACTGCGCCTAAGATTACAGAGCTTTTTAATAATTCCAGAAATGGCATTATTTTTGTGGATGAGGCCGGATTTTTTGCAAATGATGCAGAAAGTACCAATAGCTTTGTAAAAGAGGCAATTAAGGAGTTTGTAAGGTATATGGAGCTCTATCCTGATGTGATAGTTATCTTTGCTTTATATGATAATGAACTGCAAGGATTTTTAGGATTGGATAAGGGGCTTGAATCAAGGATAAGGAAGACTATATATTTTAAGGATTATAGTGTACCTGAGCTGGTGAGTATTTTTGAAGAAAAGCTTGATGAAAATGGATATAGTATGGCGAAAAATTTGGGAGAAAAGCTTGAAGAAATTTTTGAAAATGAAATAAAGTCAGAGAATTTTGCCAATGCAAGGACTGTAAGAAAGCTTGTAGAGGAAGCAATTACCAAGTTCAGCATAAGGACTTTTGAAAAAGAGAATCCAGACAGAGTGATAGTTTTAGAGGACATAGCTCATATATATGAAGCAGGCTGAGGATGGAGGAGCAGGAGCATGATCTATTTTACATCAGATTTACATTTTTACCATAAAAATGTCATTAAGCATGCAAACAGGCCTTTTCAAAATGTGGAAGAGATGAATGAAAAGCTTATTAAAAACTGGAATAACCGGATAAAATCAGAGGATGAAGTTTATATTTTAGGAGACTTCACTATGAAAGGCACTGAGTATGCTGCAGATATTTTAAGGAAGCTTAAAGGAAAGAAATATCTGATTAAAGGAAATCATGATAACTTTGTAAATCAGGAAACTTTTGATAATTCGCTTTTTGAATGGGTAAAAGATTATTTCGAACTGCAACATAATAACCAGAGCTTTATCATGTTTCATTATCCTATAGAAGAGTGGAATCATTTTTTTAGAGGAGCAATCCATTTACATGGACATCAGCACAACAGCCCGGAATACAATATATTAAATGAAGAAAAGGGGCTTAAAAAGTATGATGTAGGAGTGGATGCCAATTATATGAAACCTGTGAGCATAGAGGAGATAATAAAGTTTTTTGGCTAGAGAAGGGAGAAAAAATGTTTTATAAGTTTGATGAGTGCATAGAATATATGAAGAAGGCGGGGCTAAAAGTAAAGTGGAGAGAAGAGGCTGAAGAAAGAGTAGACTTAAAAGAACTATCAGATATTCCAGGTTTTGAATGGATTGAAAAAGATAACTGTATTCATATGGAAAGAAATCCTTATTTTAGGATGAGAGGAAAGAGAGTTACAAAGGAGCAGGCATTTGACATAATAAGCAGGGAGAGCGAGCAAAAGAGAGACCATATGATAAAGAGGACAGAAAAGATAGTAGAAGAGAGCCCGGCTCTCCAGTTTGGCGCAATAAGATTGCATTATGCCAGTGGACTGGGCTGGGTACAGTCCTGGATAGATCCGGATGGAGCAGTAGGAGAAAATAATTACTGTGCATGGAAATACCCTGATGGCCTAAGGCTTATAGAAGAACATATGCTGAATGCTAAAAGATATCCTTATCTTAAGTATGTAATAGTATACACCATGCATGATGCAAGAATGCGAGAGGACTTATATGATATAGATGTAGTCTTTCATGATATTGATGATACGATATTCTGGGGAGGGTTTGAGTATGCGCTCTGGGTACATGATGGTGGAGTTGAAAGAGTGGATAGAGATAAGGCAAAGAACTTTACGAAGAATATCAGTCAGAATATCCTTGTGAAGAAATGTTTATGAGGGATGATTGGAATAAGTATATAAAGCCATATTTAGATGAAGAGTATGTCCTTAGATTAAGCAAAGCCTGGAAACAATTAGAAGAAGAAAGAGCCGAGATGCTTTCTCTAAATATATATGACCGTAAGACAGTAGAAGAAAATTTCAAGGATTATTATGAGAGGCTTCTTAGACATAAAAAAGATTTAGAGATGGATTACTCAAAAGAATTTTGTGAAAAGGTTTATAGAATTTTGGTGGCTGCTGCAAAGGAAGTTGAAAGATTTAGTGCTGGAGAAATAAAGCCGGGTGAATTAGACATGCAATTTTATTGGGATATTATGAGAGAGATTAGTAAAAATAAGGATGAACATACTATTGACGATGAGATTGAAACGACTGAGCTTGTGGTTAAAAGTTTTCTGGAAAAATTTTATGATGGAATGGAGATTGAGGCTTTAGTATATTTTAGGCTTGATGGAGAATACATGGCTAAGCTTAGGGATTATGTAGGAAGTGGTGAAATTCATTTTGATAAGATTACCAGATTTTTAAAGGAGGATGAGGGGGAGACTGATGAGTCTATAAAAAAAGTTTCTTGATGATATAGAGTTATTTGGTGATGAGAACTTAAGGAAGATGGTGCTCTCTTATGTTGATTATAAGCAAAACGAACCAAACAAGCGTATACCTTGGGAAGACTTTGCAAAGGGATTAAAAGAATCATTGAAGAATACTGATATAAAAGTAGAGTGGAATGGCAAAAAGATATTTTTTATTAAGGGTGATTTAACTATATTTATTGAGAAAAAAGACATAAAGAAGTTCAATACTGAAGATTAAGCTGCTAGGGAGGGTATCAGTATGAAGAAGTCAGAATATGAAAAAATTATGACAGAAGCAGAGGAGAAGGAAAGATTGGCAGAAATAGAAAGAAATAGACCAGTATTAGAAGAAGTTATAATTGGAGAAAATGTAAAGAGCCTTAAAGAAGTTCCAGAGGAGGTTTATGACAAAGCCAAAAAGATAATTGTTGCAGACAATATAAAAGAAATACCGGATGAGTTTTTTATGAATCATCACTACATGGAAGAAGTCTGCCTGCCTTTTGGACTTGAAAAAATTGGTGATAGGGCTTTTAGGGGGTGCGAAAAGCTTAAATCTATAAGGATACCTGATACAGTAACAAGCATAGGGAAATGGGTATTTTCCGTTTGTGAACAGCTTGAAGAAATAATAATATCTAATTCTCTTAGAGAAGCAGGAGACTATGCTTTTTATTGGAACAAAGTAAAGAAGATAAAGCTTCCTAAAACTGTAGAAAAGCTGGGAGCAAGATGTATAGCTTCAGATATTGAAGAAATAGAATTAGATGAAAATAATGAGAATTTTAAACTTGTAGGAAATACTATATTTAGCAGAGATGGCAAGAGCATAGTAATGGTGTTTAACAAAATTAAAAGGGAGAGAATATATGAGATACCTGAAGGTGTAGAACATATTGAAGAAGATGCTTTTGCTTTCTGCCGCTTTTCAAAGATTATTTTGCCAAAGAGTATGAAAAAATAGGAAAAAAGGGCATTTTTATGAGGCTTTAGCTGATGAAATTGTACTTCCTGAAGGGCTGAAAGAAATAGGAGAATACGTATTTTCAAGGAGTGAACTTCTGCGAATCAAGATTCCTGAGAGCATAAAAGAAATTAAAGAAGGTACTTTTGATACAGCAGAAATAAGAGAGATAATTTTACCAGACAGCATAGAAACTTTGGGATATAGGGCATTTAACAGTATAAGCCAGACAGAAGAGATAAAACTGCCTAAGAATTTAAAAAGAATAGGAGCAACATGCTTTGAACACATTTATTTAAAAAAATTGGTAATTCCTGATAGCGTGGAGTTTATTGGAAGCTACGCAATAAGCAGCCTGGATCTTGAATATACCAATATTCCAAAGTCTTTAAGGGAAGTAGGGAGCGAGGCTTATGGCTGGAAGAGAAAATATAAGGCAGATGAATTTCCAAAGAATCTTGAAGTAATTAAAAGTGATGCTTTTGATGCTTTTTCTTTTGGAAGGACAGCAACCTTTGGCAAAAAGCTTAGAGAAATAGGAGTATCATTACCAAAAGACATATATGATTTAACTCTTTATGACAATCTTTTAAAGGTAACAGGCAGAGCTTGGGATGAGAACGAGAAAAAGGAAATAGAATTAGAATTTGGTAATAACATTTTTAAGCTTCGTAATCATAGGGATGATGGACATGGAGTCATAATAAATGTAAAATCTGCCAAAACCGATGAACTCAGATATAGCATATATTTGCCTGAAAAACTAGATATTTCAGATACCTGGGGAGAAAACTTTGAACCAGATTTTGATGCTTATGACAGAGCTTTTGAAAAGTTAACAGAGGAAGATGAAAAGCTTATCATGGCTTTTTCAAGGCTCGATTGTCCTTACAAGCTAAGTGATGAAGCGAGGAAAAGATATGAAGATTGCTTAAAAAATGTAACAATGAGCATGTCAGGTACAGTTAAATTTATCAAGAACCTCATAGCTGCCAGAGGCATTCAGATAGTAGACAGGCTTAGTAAATACAACATTATTACTAAAAAGGTTCTTGATAAACTTATAGAAAGAGCAGAGATTATGGATGATAAGGAAGAGGCTGAATATTTTAAAGCTTATAAGTTTTCATAATATGCTAATGTTTCTCTAAGTTTTGCCTTTATATCATCAACCAGCTCTTTAGGGGCAAGAGCAACAATCCTTGGAAATGGACTAAAGACTGAGGCCTGCTGCTGTAAGCAGAACATAAGTATGCTTTCGTGACAGACCCTTTTAAGCTCTATCTTGCAAAATGATATGGATCTGCCGTTAATTTCTGTCACTCTTTCAGAAGGATAAATTTTTATTTTATGACCAAAGTAGTCTATGATTACTGAAAGAGAAGAAACAGGGCATTCTAACATTACATCAGTTAGAAAGTGTTTGTTATCTGTGGAAGCTATCATCAAAGGGAAAACGGAGGTATATCTATTCACATCAAACTCATTGTTTTTATAAAAAAGTCTGAGTGAGTAGGGAATGGGGTTTCTTTTTGCAGGGACTAAATTACCACTATTATCCCGGATTTTATGAAAAACAGCCTTTTTAATTCTGTCTATGCGGTAGTGTGACGGATTTTTATAATCATTAGTTGTAGCGATCAGGTACTGGTGTCCGTTATTCCATAAAAGGGCATAGGGATGTATTATATAAGGATTTTCAGCGTTTTTAACTTTTAATTTTGGCTTTATAGGTATTCTAGTGCTGTCTAAGGAATATTCGCCATAGGTAAGTTCAAGCTGATAGCCCTTTTTGATAGCCTCAAAGATAGTCTGTATGCTGTAGAACCAGTTGCTTACCTGATAAGGATTTGACTTATCTATAGAAGCCGGACGCTCGAGGTTAGAGGTATTAGTAAGCTCTCTGCCAGCCTGCACAGGGCAAAGCAAATCTTCTACAGAGGTAAGATAGTCCTTTTCTTTGTCTGAAAGGTATTTATCAGAAATTATGGAACCTTTAATCATATTTAGGTCACTTGGATTGATGAAAGGTTCAAAATAGTATTTTTTGGGTTTTACATCCAGGACAACGAGCTTTCCTCCATACACGGCAGATATTGTATCATAAACATTTTCTATATCTTTAATATTAAGTATGATGTCAGTAAGCCTTCTGACCTGCTTTTGAAAAGGTATTATCTTAACCAGTTCTTTTTCAATTTCAGCAGCGGTCAATGGACTCTCGGCAGAAGATTTGGACTGAAGTATATAGACCATGAGGTTAAACCAGACAGGCTGTGATAACGGGTCTTCTTTATAGACTTTGCCAACAGGCTCAGAAATGTATTGGGACTTTGCATAAGTTTCGGCAGACATAGGTAAGACCTCCAAAAGAATAATATATAAGAACAGTTTAATGAGAATTTCATAAAAATGCAAGTTATAATTAAAGGAGAAGACTATGACAGTAAAAACAATTTATAAATACAAAACTCTATGAAGAATTAAATTCAGGTAATTATACTGTACTTGTTGCAAAGCCACATATCAATGAATTTATTAGAGACAGGAAAAAAATATTTGTAGGTGTTGGCGTAGGTATGGGTGGAATGGATATTGCAGCTGCAACAGAAACGGCATTAGAGAATGTGAAGGACCAAGTTGGAGGACTAACTTTTGACAGAAGAATAGTTTTTATAAAGGGAAATATATTGAAGTCTGACTTATATGTAGCAAATAGAGCTTCATGGGACAGTAATTTATTCAGTGAAAATGGAGCGGAAACTCTGATGGGATTTGGATATGCGGATAAAGATGAAGAGAAAATAGTTGTTTATGTAGCAGTTGTATAAAAATATAAAAAAGGACAGAAAATGTCTATATATTATGTTATAATATTTTTACAATCAAACACAGGAGAAAAATTATGAGGATAGAAGAATTTATAAAAATCAGAACTTTACACCAGATTATTAACGGAAGATAAAGATATCGGCTTAGATAGTCGGGACTTGGAAGCTTTGTTTAGAAATAAGGAGGAGGTATTTGTATTTACTGCTCTGGCTGAAGGAGAACATAATGTACAGTTTGCGATAGAAGCAGTACTTGAAAAATATAAAGTTTCCGGAGAAGAAGAGAAATTTGAAAGAGCTATTTTAATAGTTGAGGAGACCTTATGATGCAAGATATTGCAGAAGGCATTGATATGATTAGAGATAAAAATGATTATAGATGATGCAGATATAATATTTAGCAGTAAATATGTAGAAAATAGTGAAAAAAGCGTAAGGGTTGATATAATTGTGGCATAGTGTGGAGGATGTATGGTAACCAGAGAAGAAGCTATAACTTATGGGCTTACATTTCCAGACACGTATATGGAAATGCCTTTTAAGGATAAAAACTGGCAATTAATTCGGATAAAAGGCAATAAAAAAGCCTTTCTTTGGGTATATGAAAGAGAAGGCAATATAAATCTTAATGTAAAAGTTTCTCCGGAGTGGAGAGATTTCTGGAGAAAGACTTTTAAGTCAGTAATAGCAGGATGGCACCAGAATAAAGAGCATTGGAATACAATTATTTTAGACGGTTCTATTCCTGAAAAAGATATTAAGACGATGATAGCTGAAAGCTATGATATCATAACTGATTCTCCAACAAAGAGGATATATGAGGCTGTAAAAACTATTCCAAAAGGAAAGGTTGCAACTTATGGACAGGTTGCTGAAATGGCAGGAGATAGGAAAATGGCGAGGGCAGTTGGAAATGCTCTGCATAAGAACCCTGATCCTGAGAATATTCCATGCTTCAGAGTGGTAAACTCTAAGGGAGAATGTTCAGGTTCATTTGCTTTCGGGGGCTTAAATGAGCAGGCAAAGAGACTTATAGCAGATGGAGTAGAAGTAGTGGATAACAGGGTGGATTTAGAAAAGTATGGTATGAAGAATTAAGTAAATTTTACTATGAAAATTGGGGGATATCAGATGAAATTTTTTCATATTTCAGATCTTCACATAGGGCTTAAGCTTATGAACAAAGACCTGAGTGAAGACCAACGCTATATATTAGATGGAGTAGTTAAAGCTATAGAACTTAGGAAGCCTGATGCAATTGTAATAGCAGGTGATATTTATAACAATGCTGTACCGTCTTCTGAAGCAATTGAAACCTTTGATAATTTTATATCAAAGATGGCAGCGGTGGCCCCTGATATGGCAATTATGGTTATAAGTGGTAATCATGACAGTGCTATCCGCATAAATCAGTTTAGAAGTGTACTTGCATGGCATAATATACATCTTATAGGATTACCACCACAAAAGAAAGATGAATTTATAGAAAGAGTAGAGTTAAGTGATGAACATGGGAAGGTAAATTTTTATCTTCTCCCTTTTGTGCGTCCCTCTTTTGTAAGAAATGTATTTGGTCTTGCTGAAAATGAAAATAATCTTTCCTATGATGAGACAATTCATAGGCTTATTGATAGGGAAAAGATAGATGAAAGTGAAAGAAATATACTGGTAAGCCATCAATATTATGTACCAGCAGGCAAAAATCCTGCCGAAATAGACAGAATGGATTCAGAAATAATATCAGTAGGTAATATAGATATGGTAGAAGCCGATATATTAGAAAGGTTTGATTATTCAGCACTTGGTCATATACATAAACCATGGAAGGTACTCGGAGAGTGTCACAGATACTGCGGAACCCCTCTGGCATGTTCAGTAAGCGAGGCTGGGCAGAAAAAGGGCATAGTTATGGTGGAACTTGGTGAGAAAGGTAATGTAACTACGGAAATCATACCTCTTAAGCCTTTAAGAGAGGTGAAAGTAGTTAAAGGACGCCTTGAAGAAGTGTTAATGGAAACCTCGGATGACTATGTAACTGTAATTTTAACAGATGAAGAGACTACAGATGTAGACAGTGTTGACAGAATAAGAAGCAAATTCCCTAATTTACTTGAAATAAGGAGAGAGGCAGTAAAAAGAGAAGAGGTAGAGAAATTAAAAGAAATTTCATATGAACTTAGTGAAATAGAGAATTGCAGAATATTTTTAAATGATATAGATGATGAAGAGGAAAAATTGCTGATTGATATTATAAATGAGCTGAAGGGAGTGTAATATATGAGACCTAAGAAATTAATTATGCAGGCCTTTGGTTCATATGGTAAAAAGACTGAGATAGATTTTACAAAGTCAAAACAAAATTTATTTTTAATTACGGGAGATACAGGAGCAGGCAAGACAACTATTTTCGATGCTATTGTTTTTTTGCACTTTTATGGAAAGTCAAGTTCGAGCTATAATAACAAGTCCGGAGAAGAACTGCAAAGCCAGTTTGTGGATTATGGAAATGAACCCTTTGTAGAATTTATTTTTACAGAAAAGTCTGGTAATATAGAAGAGGAGTATAAAGTAAGAAGAATTCCAAAACATTTACGTCCGTATAAAAGAGGACGTGAGGGATATACAGATGAAACAGAAAAGGTCTTTCTCTTTTTTTCTGACAATACTGAATATTCGCATAATCTATCAGATACGAACAATAAAAATCATAGAAATAATAAAAACTCAATAAGAACCAGTTTATGCAGGTTTCTATGATAGCACAGGGCGAGTTTATGGAGGTGCTGAGAGGTGGCGACAAGCAGGCAATATTTAGAAGCTGTTTTAATACAGAAATATATGAAGATCTGACAAATAAATTAAGAGATAAAAGCAATGATAAAAATGTTGAATTAAAAGAAATTTAGTTCAGAATGTCAGATATATATAAACAGTGTAAGGCTGCCCGAATGTGTAAAAGGTGCCTATGACTCATTTGAAATGAAGAAAGAATATGATATTACTGATATCGAAAAAGCAAAAGATAGTCTTAATAAACTTTGTATGGAACTTGACAAAATAATAGAGGATAAGCAAAGGGAAGATAAGGAAGCTTTCTTAAAAATGAAAAAAATAAAAAAAGAACTGACAGAGGGAAAAACAGCTTTTAGAGTTTTTGAAAGTCTTTCTAAAAGCGAAAAATGAAGTAAAGGAACTTGAGGATAGAAAAGAAGAGATATTAAATCTGGAGAAGCTTGTTAAGGATATAGAAGCTGCATTTGAGTTAGAAGGTCTTTATACAAACTTAGCCGAGGCTGATAAGAAGTATGAGAATGCCAAGAATGAGCTGAAGCAGAAGCAGAAAGCCTTACCGGAGCTTATATCAAAGTATGAAGAAATAAGTAAAAATGAGGAACTTGCTAGAGCTAAACTTTCTACCAAAGTAGAAGAATATAATATAATATCTGAAAAAGTAAGAACTGCTTTGGAAAACTTAAAAAATCTTGAAGCGAGAAAGAAAGAAAAGTCACTACAAGAAATAGAAAGAGAGAAAGCAGTAAAGTCTAGTGAAGAAGCAAAGCTTAAGCTTAGTGAATTTGAAAAACTTGAAAAAGCTTGGAGAGAGGCTATAAAAGAACTTTCAAGTCTGCAAAAAAATGGATTTGAAATTAGAGGATAGATTAAATAGTGTTAGAAAAGCCGGAGATGAATTAAAGTCCTTAATGGCTGAAAGTGAAGCACTAATTTTAGAAATAGAAAAAATTAAAAAACTCCAGTTAAGCTATGATAAGGAATACTTAAGATTCAAAGAGGCAGAAGATGAATTCATACCTAAGCGCAGGCTCTTTTATGAATCAAGTGCAGGCTTAATTGCCAGAGACTTTCTTTATGAAGGAAAGCCTTGTCCGGTCTGTGGCTCTCTTTCACATCCTGCACCTTGCAAATTGCCTGAAGGAGTAAAAGAAATAAAAAAAGAAGATATCGACGAACTTGAGAGAAGGTTAGATAAGTTAAATGATGATGTAAAAACTAAACTTTCAGAGCTGGATGGATGTAAAATAAAGGTTGCAGAAAGAGAGAAGCGTTTAAGAGCTGATGAAGAAAAACTAAAAAGACTTGTAAATGAAGAATTTTTTGAGTTTGATGCCTTGACTGAGAGTGATAAAGCTATGGACTTACAAAGACTTTATGATGAAATGAACTTATTTTCTTATAATCTTCAAAAAGAAAAAAATGAGCTTAATACAAAAATAAAAGAGCTAAAATCCATAGAGGAAAAGCTTGCTACAGCAGAAGAAAAAAAGCTTATTTTCGAAAACAGGCCGAGGAAGAGGCAAAAAGCGAGGGAAATACAGCTGGTTAAAGAACTGTCGGTATAGAGGCTTCTATCAGGGAAATCGAAACAGGTCTTTATTACAGGACTAAAGAAGAGGCTAAAGCAGCAGGAGACTTTGAAGCTAAAGAAAAAAATAAGGCTGAGGTTATATATAAAGAACTTGAAGAAAGAAGCAAGGAAGCTAAAAGCTTTAAAGAACAGACAGAGACGCTGATTACAAAGCTTATGGACGACCTTCCGGAGCTTGAAAGGATTAAAGAAGTAAAGCGTATGGAATATGAAGAGTCTATAGCAGATAAGAAAATAACCGGAGAACAGTGGAAAATAATTACAAAAGAGCATAAAAGGTTTGAAAAAGATGATTTACAGAGTATAATTAATAAGTATAAGGGTGATAGAATAGCTTCTGAAAATATAGTGGTTAAAATGAAAGAAGCTATTAAGGACAGGGAAAAGCCGGATATATCAAAGCTGCAGTCGGAGTCGGAAATGGCTGTAGAGGCTTATGAAAAGCTGCACACAGAACTAGAGGAAATAAGGGCTGATTATAGGGTAGATAAGGAAATTTTAGAAAAATTAGAATCAGCACTTAAAGAAAGAATAAGCACAGCAAGGGAGTATGCACTTATAAACAGGCTTTATACAAGGCTCTCGGGAAAAGTGAGTGGTGCAAAGATGGATATAGAGACATTTGTACAAAGACGGTTTCTTGAGAAAATACTGGTATCTGCAAATAAACGTTTTAGCAGTATGTCTGCAGGGCAATTTGAACTTAGGATTTATGAGTTAGAAAAAGCAGGTGCAGGTATTAATAAGGGGCTGAATCTTATGGTATACTCATATATTACAGGGAAAAGCAGGGATGTACGTACTCTGTCAGGTGGGGAGTCATTTATGGCAGCACTCTCTCTGGCGCTTGGAATGGCAGATCAGATTCAGGAAAGAAGCGGTGCGGTCAATCTTGAAATGATGTTTGTGGATGAGGGCTTTGGGACTCTTGATGACAATTCCAGAAACCAGGCCATAAAGATACTTAAAAATATGGCAGGTGGTTCAAAGCTTATAGGAATTATCTCGCATGTAAGTGAATTAAAGCAGGAAATAGAAGAACAGTTAGTGGTAACCAAGGATGAAAAAGGCAGCAGGGTAAACTGGAGGCTTAGTTAGGAGATATTATGGGGAAGTATTTAATGGCACTTGATCAGGGAACTACAAGTTCAAGAAGTATATTGTTTGATAAAAGTGGAAATATAGTTTCTATGGCGCAAAAAGAGTTTACGCAAATTTATCCTGAACCAGGATGGGTAGAACATAATCCAAGAGAAATCTGGTCATCGCAGTTTGCTACAGCTATAGAAGCTATGGCAAATGTTGGGGCAGAATGTGAAGATATCGAAGCTATAGGAATAACCAATCAGAGGGAGACAACTGTAGTCTGGGATAAAGAGACAGGAGAACCTGTGTATAATGCTATAGTGTGGCAGTGCAGGCGTACAGCCCCTCTCATAGACAAAATAGTTAAAGAAGGACATGGAGATTATATAAGGGCTACTACCGGACTTGTGCCGGATGCATATTTTTCGGCAAGTAAGATAGCCTGGATTCTTGACAATGTCAAAGGAGCAAGGGAAAAGGCAAGTGAGGGGAGGTTGCTTTTTGGTACAATAGATACCTGGCTTATCTGGAATCTTACAGGCAGAAAAGTTCATGTAACAGACTATAGTAATGCTTCAAGGACCATGCTTTATAACATACATAAACTTGAATGGGATAAGAGAATTCTTGAAATATTTAACATTCCTGAAAATATGTTTCCTGATGTGAAGCCAAGCTCATATGTATATGGAAGTACCAATAAGACTCTTTTTGGTGGGAATATACCAATTTCGGGGGCAGCAGGAGACCAGCAGTCAGCTCTTTTTGGACAATGCTGTTTTGATAAGGGTGAGGTTAAAAACACTTTTGGCACAGGAAGTTTCATACTTATGCATACCGGATATGAGGCTATAAGGTCAAAGGCCGGACTTCTTACTACGATTGCAGCAAGTACAAGTGACAAGGTGGAATATGCCTTGGAAGGAAGCGTATTTGTGGCAGGAGCTTCTATCCAGTGGCTAAGAGACGGCCTGCGTATGATAAAATCTTCGGCACAGTCTGAGGAGTATGCTACAGCAGTAGAAGATTCGGATGGGGTATATGTGGTTCCTGCATTTACCGGAATGGGAGCACCGTACTGGAATCAGTATGCAAGAGGCTCAGTATTTGGATTGACAAGAGGGACTACTAAAGAGCATCTTATAAGAGCAACCCTTGAGTCCATAGCTTATCAGTCGGCAGATGTATTCAAGGCAATGGAGGAGGATGCCGGAGTTGAAATTAAGGGACTTAAGGTAGATGGCGGGGCCTCTGCAAACAGCTTCCTTATGCAGTTTCAGGCAGATATAATGGATACATTTGTAAGGAGACCTCATTGTGTGGAAACTACAGCACTTGGGGCAGCTTATCTTGCAGGACTTGCGACAGGATATTATAAGGACAAGGATGAAATAAGAAAAAACTGGCAGCTTGGCAGGCTTTTTGAACCTGATATGGAAGGAGACAAGAGAGAACGAAAGCTTAAAGGCTGGAAAAGGGCAGTGAAAGCATCACTTGACTGGGCGAATGGAGAGTAGTATAATTATGATTTACGAAATATAAAAATTAGCGTATACTTTTATAGGTTGAGGAAATAAATATATGAAAAAATCAGGCGTGCTTACTGTAATATCAGGTTTTTCAGGAGTCGGAAAAGGAACTATTGTAAAGAAATTAGTAGCTAAAGAAGGATATGCCTTATCTATTTCTGCAACATCCAGAACACCGAGAGAGGGTGAAGTGCATGGAAGGGAATATTTCTTTTTGACAAGAGAAGAATTCCGTAGTATGATAGAGAGCAATGGCCTTATAGAATGGGCTGAATATGTAAGCAATTTCTATGGTACTCCTAAGGCATATGTAGAAGAGAGACTTGCAGAAGGACAAGATGTAATCCTTGAAATAGAACCACAAGGTGCGCTTAAGGTTAAGAGGCAGTATCCGGAAGCTGTACTCATTTTTATTGTTCCTCCTACAGCAAAAGAGCTTGAAGCAAGACTTATAGGCAGGGGGACAGAAGAGGCAGAGGCCATAAAAAAAAGGCTTAAGAGAGCAGCAGAAGAAACAGCCTTTATTGAGAACTACGAGTATATAGTAGTAAATGATGACTTAGATGAGGCTGTAAGTAATATTCACTACATTATTCAGGCGGCTTCTCATAGAAGGGAAAGGGTTAAAGACTTTGTAGATGTTCTGACAGATGACTTAAAGAATAGTTTTTAATTATAGTATTTTATATAGTGTCAAAGCTTTGACACTAACATCTTTATTTATAGAAAGGAATGATGATCATTATGATGTTACATCCATCTTATTCAGACCTTATGGAAGTTGCTAACAAAGATGTGGAGGAAGGCGATAGCAAATTAGTTAACAGCCGCTATTCCATAGTGCTTGCTACTGCAAGAAGGGCAAGGCAGATTATATCTGGTTCGGAGCCTTATGTAGTGGCTAATGAAAAAAGCAAACCGCTTTCGGTAGCAGTTGATGAACTTTATCATGAAAAGGTAAAGATTGTTGGCGGAGAAGAAGCAGAGGCAGAAAAAGAACGTTAATTCAGAAAACTTACTAAGGGCTGTTGCAGAGAGGAAATATCCCAAATGCGACTGCCCTTTATGTTTATAGATATTTTTAGATTAGATTAAAACCGGTTTGCGGGGAAGGAGGTGAAGGAGGAATGTATGCTGAGGTGGTAGTGGGACTTTCTGTAAATAAATTAGATAAAACTTTTTGCTATAGAATACCGGGAAATTTTGGTGATGTAAAAAATCTCATAGGAACAGAGGTTATAGTTCCGTTTGGTAAGGGGAATAGAGAAACAAAGGCCTTTATAGTAGAGATAAAAGAAGAGACGGATGTTGATGAATATCTTATAAAAGATATTCTGAGGAAATCTGAAAATAGTGTAAAGATGGAAAGCAAGCTGATAGAGTTGGCTTATTGGTTGAAAAGTAATTATGGTGGGACTGTGAATGAAGCTCTGCGCTCAGTTTTACAGGTTCCGAAGCAGGTAGAAAGGATAAAGGCAAGAACCGTAGCCCTTTTGGCAGATAAAGAAGTGGCAAGAGAAAAGTTGAAAGAATTTGTAAGAAAAAAATATACAGCTAAAGCGAGAGTACTTGAGAAGGCAATAGAGGGTGATTTTAGCTATGAAGAGATGATAGAAGCAAAAAAAGCATCTTATGCCACTTTTAATTCTCTGGTAAAGGATGGGCTTATAGAAATAAAAGAAGAGTTGCTATATAGGAAGCCTGTTAAGGTAAATGGAAAAAATATATTTAAACCAGGGCTTAATGAAGAACAAAAAAAAGCAGCGACAAAAGTAATCAGTGACTATAATTCCGGAGTAATGGGAAAATATCTGCTTTTTGGGATAACAGGAAGTGGTAAAACTGAAGTATATATGGATATAATGGAGGAAGTAATTAAGTCTGGAAGACAGGTGATTTTTTTGATTCCGGAAATAGCACTTAGCTTTCAGATGGTAGAAAGGTTGTCAGCAAGATTTGGTGAAAGAATATCCATAATGAACTCAAGAATGTCACAGGGTGAAAAATATGACCAGTACTTAAGAGCCAAAAGTGGTGATATAGATATAATAGTGGGACCGAGGTCTGCACTATTCACACCTTTTAATAATTTGGGGCTTATAATAGTAGATGAGGAGCATGAGGCAAGTTATAAGAGCTCTAAAACTCCCAGATACCATGCGAGAGAAGTAGCTATTTACAGGGCAGAAACTGAAAAAGCAGTGGTTATACTGGGCTCTGCAACCCCAAGCCTCGAGGCTGTAAAGCTGTCTACAGAAAAGAAACTTGAAGTACTTATGCTCACTGCAAGACCGGCAGGAGCAATACCGCCGGAAATAGAGGTGGCCGACCTTAGAGAAGAGCTTAAGAAAGGGAATAAATCTATCATAAGCACGAGATTGTCAGAACTTATAGAGGACAGGCTTGCTAAAAAAGAACAGACAATCTTATTTATAAACAGGAGAGGCTATGCAGGTTTTGTTTCCTGTAGAAGCTGTGGTGAGGCCGTTAAATGCCCTCATTGTGATGTAACGCTTACATTCCATAAACCGGACAGGCTTATCTGTCACTATTGTGGTTATGAAGAAAGAATGTCCTGCAAATGTCCTAAGTGTGATTCTCCCTATATAGGTACTTTTGGACTTGGGACTGAAAAGGTAGAAGAAATAGTAAAAAAAGATTTTCCTATGGCAAGAGTGCTCAGGATGGATGGAGATACAACCACAGGCAAGCATGGGCATGAGAATATTCTTGAGAGATTTAAGAATGGTGAGGCTGATATTTTAATAGGAACACAGATGATAGTAAAAGGACATGACTTTCATAAGGTAACACTGGTAGGGATTTTGGCAGCGGATTTATCGCTGTTTGTAGGAGATTTCAGGGCAGCAGAAACTACTTATGAGCTTCTTGTGCAGGCAGCAGGGAGAGCAGGGCGTGGAAAATATAAAGGAAAGGTTATAATCCAGACCTACAATCCGGAGCATTATGTTATAAGGTCGGTTCAAAATGGAAATTATAAAGAATTTTATACTAAAGAAATAAAGTACAGAAAGTTAGCAGAATATCCGCCCTCGAAAACGCATCTGCTTGGAATAATTCTTCTGGCAGCTAAGCCTGAGGAAGTGAATAAGGGTGGAGAAATGATATATGATTTTCTCTCAAAAAAATAATAAAAATTATTTTTTTATATAAATTCTCCGGTATGGGCAGCAATACCAAAAATCAGAGACATATATAGAAAGATAGTATATCTTAAGTCGGTTGACAGAAATGAGCTTGTAATAGCCAAAAAAATCTGGTAGAAAAAGTACGTAAAGGATAATTCTGGCTTTAGCAGGATAGGCCTCAATTTGACTTTGAACCATATGGGAATTCATAAACTTTACAGAGGATATGTTAAGATGGTATAATAGTAAAGATATGATAAAAAAATAAAGCTTAGAGAATTAAAACTATCTTAAGAAAATACTTAAATAGAATTGAAAACTAATATAATGATACAAGTGTCAAAAGTATAAAAAAATTCGATGCAAGCTTGCTTTGCAAGAGAATTTATTATCTTTTGATACGCAAAAAATATGAGTAAGTAGCCATTTTTGCAAAAAAATGAGCGGATTACGAATATTTTTGCAAGGATTGCGAGAGGTGAAGCCGAAGCAATCCTGTATCATTGGGTGTCAAATACTTTTGACACCCACATCATATAATAATTACAAGGTATAATGGAGGAGTAATGGCACTTAGGAATATAAGAACAGTTGGGGATGAAATTCTTAACAAAAGAGCAAGAGAGATAAAAGAAAACTCAGATAAGATACAGATTTTGATAGATGATATGCTCGAAACCATGTATAATGCTGATGGAGTAGGACTTGCGGCACCACAGGTAGGTGTACTCAGGAGACTTTTTGTGATTGATTGTTCAGAGGAGAGAAATGAACCCTTTGTATTTATAAACCCTGAAATTATTGAAACAGCCGGGGAACAGACTGGAAGTGAAGGTTGCTTAAGCGTACCGGGTAAGGCAGGTATAGTAACCAGACCTGATTATGTAAAGATGAAAGCACTAAACAGGGACTTTGAAGAATATATAATAGAAGGAGAAGGACTTTTTGCACGGGCAATGGTACATGAAAATGAACATTTAGATGGGCATATATATACGGAAAAGGTTATAGGAAATGTATATAATGCAGGAGATGCAGAAGCGGAACGTGCAGCAGAGATAGCTGCCGGACTTCCTGTGGAAGAGGAGAACTAATGAATATAATTTTTATGGGAACCCCTGATTTTGCAGCGGCTTCACTTGAGGCACTAATAAGTTCGGAGCATGAAGTATTGGCAGTTGTTACCCAGCCGGATAAGCCAAAGGGGAGAAAAGGAGAACTCACGCCTTCTCCGGTAAAGACTATTGCTGTAGAACATAATATAAAAGTTTATCAGCCGGTAAAGGTGAGGGAGTCTGAATTTGTAGAAGTCCTCAGGGAATATAAACCTGACGTAATTGTAGTAGTGGCTTTTGGACAGATTATACCTGGGAGTATATTAACAATTCCTAAATATGGATGTGTAAATATACATGGTTCGCTTTTACCTAAGTATAGAGGTGCAGCTCCTATCCAGTGGGCTGTACTTGACGGAGAAAAAGAGACGGGGATTACATCAATGCTTATGGATAAGGGGCTTGATACAGGAGATATGCTTATAAAAAAGGCAATTACACTTGCGGAAGATGAAACTTCGGGCAGTCTTTTTGAAAAAATGATGGCTTTGGGAGCGGAAACTTTACTTGAGACTCTTGAAGGGCTTGAAAAAGGAAGTATAACACCTGAAAAACAGGGTGAGAGTCCTACAGCTTATGCGAAAATGCTTACAAAGGAAATGGGGCATATAGATTTTACGAGGAAGGCTGCTGAACTTGATTGCTTTGTAAGAGGAATGAATCCATGGCCAAGTGCATATACAGTGTTAGGTGGGAAAACTTTAAAAATCTGGAAAGCCAGGGCTGTTGAGGAAGATGGTAAGGCAGGAAATGTAATAAGAGTAGGCAGGGAAAGCTTCACTGTGGGTTGTGGAGAAAATGCTCTTGAAGTATTTGAAGTCCAGCTTGAAGGCAAAAGAAGGATGTCTGCCGGAGATTTCCTTAAAGGCACTCATATTGAGGCTGGACAGGAATTTGGAGGCTAAATTGGCAGTAAATGAAAGAGAAATAGTGCTTGACATGTTTTTTTGTTGTTAAGAGATGGAACACCTGGTCACATTGTGCTTAAAGATACTCTTGATAACTATATGTATCTGGATAAGCCATTACGTGGCTTTTATTACAAGGCTTTTATGAGGGAACTATTGAAAAGAGAATTTACATTGAATTTGTTATAAACAGCTTTTCAAAAACTCCTGTAAAAAAAGTTAAAACCGATAATTAAAAATACTGATGGAAACAGCTGTTTACCAGATATTTTTTATGGACAGAGTTCCGGATAGTGCGGCTATAAACGAAGCTGTGAAATTAGTTAAAAAGCGTGGGCTTGCCGGTCTTGCAGGCTTTGTAAACGGAGTGTTAAGAAACATCGCAAGAAATAAAGAAAGTATAAAGCTTCCTGATGAAATAAAAGAACCCGTAAAGTATCTTGCAGTAAAATACTCTATGCCGGAGGAAATCGTAGAGCATTTTATAGAAGAGTATGGTGGAACAAAAGCAGAAAAGATTTTAGAGACTTTTGAGAGAAAACAGCCGATTATAGCAAGAGTCAACAGACTGAGGCTTTCAAGAGAAGAACTTATAAAACAATTAAGTGAGGAAGAAGTTAAGGTAAGTACAGATACTATTTTCCCGGAAAGTGTTAAAATACTGGAACTTGACAGCCTGAATTTTTTAGAAAGTTTTGAAAATGGAGACTTTGCCATTCAGGATGAAAGCTCCCAATTCATAGGTAAGATAGTAGAATTATCCCAAAATGCAAAGATACTTGATCTTTGTGCGGCACCGGGAGGTAAAACTTTACTAATGGCAGAAAAGCCCGGGACAGAGGAGATTATAGCCTGTGATATTTCTGAGAGAAAAACAAGGCTTATTGAGGAAAAATATAGGCAGACTGGGGGATACATAAGGTTGTCACAAAGGTAAATGATGCAACTGTTTTAAATCTCGGGTTTGAGGAAGGCTTTGAGCTTGTTATTTGTGATCTGCCTTGTTCGGGACTTGGAGTTATAGGGAGAAAGCGTGATATAAAATACAATATCAGCAAAAACAAGATAGAAGAACTGGCAAAGCTCCAGAGAAATATTTTTGATAAATGCAAAGAAATATGTTAAAAAGGTGGATATCTTATATTTTCTACCTGTACAATGACAAAAGCTGAAAATGAAGAAAATTTTAAATTTATTTCTAAATTTAAGGGCTTTTCACCGGTAGATTTTTTTCAGATAAAAATAAGAGAGTATATTGAAAAGTATGAAGCTTCGGACAGACTTCTGGCTGAGGCAAAAAATGGTTATATAAGGCTGATTCCGGGTGAACTTGGAACAGATGGTTTTTTTATTTCAGAATTTATGAGGGAAAAATAATTTGACTAAAGAGAGGAAAGATATTGTAAGTCTGAATTTCGATGAACTGGGTATGTTAGTAAAGGAACTTGGTGAACCGGCATTCAGAACGAAGCAAGTTTATGAGTGGATACATAAGAAGCTTGTCAGAGACTATGATGAAATGACCAATGTCTCACTAAAACTTAGAGACAGGCTTAAAGAAAAGCTGCCTTTTCCGGAACTTTATGAGGTGGCAAGGAAGGATTCTTCCTCAGGAGATACCTCCAAATTTGTATTTAAGCTTTTATGATGGATATGTAATAGAAAGCGTGCTTATGAAATACAGATATGGCAATTCAGTCTGTATTTCATCTCAGGTAGGCTGCAGAATGGGTTGTACTTTTTGTGCGTCAACCCTGCTTGGCCTCTCCAGACAACTTTCGCCTTCTGAGATGTTATCCCAGATTTATACAATACAGAGAGAAACAGGAGAAAGAGTAAGTAATGTAGTTGTTATGGGAACCGGGGAGCCGCTTGATAATTTTGATAATCTGATAAAATTTATAGAGCTCTTAACGGATGATAAAGGCTTAAACATTAGTCAGAGAAATATAACGGTTTCTACCTGTGGTTTAACTGAGAATATTAAAAAGCTTGCTGATAAAAAATTCGCAATAACCCTTGCAATATCTTTACATGCACCTACGGATAGTGACAGAAGGAGAATAATGCCTATAGCAAATAAATATACTATAGCGGAGATTTTAGAAGCTACAGACTATTATTTTGACAAAACCGGGAGGAGAATTTCTTATGAATACGGTCTTATTGACGGAGAAAATGATACAGCAGAAAATGCTGAGAAACTTGCGGCTTTATTAAAAGGAAAAAACTGTCATGTGAATCTGATTCCGATTAATCCGATTAAGGAAAGAGCATATAAAAGTTCAACCCCAAAAGGAGTAATAAGATTTAAGAAGATACTTGAAAATAAGGGAATAAATGTTACTATAAGAGAAGAGATGGGCAGGGATATAGATGCAGCTTGTGGCCAACTTCGTAAAGAGTATATGGAAAATAATGGATGAGAGGCGGATTTATAAATAGATGTAGCTTATAGTGTTATAGATGTATAGAAGGGAGACACGTAGATGAAAACATTTTCTGAAACCAGGACAGGTGTTAACAGAAGTGTAAATCAGGATTGTTTTCTATGTGAAAAAGAGGCAGTTGGGGCACTTCCTAATTTGTTTATTGTGGCAGATGGCTTGGGAGGACACAACGGAGGGGACTTTGCTTCAAAATATTGCGTAGAAAATGTGAAAGATTATATCAAGAACCATAAGGGCGATTCAATAATTTCAACTATCAGATCAGCAATAACGACTGTAAATGAGGAAATAAGAGAGAAGACAAAGGCGGATGAAGGACTGAAGGGCTGTGGCACCACAATTGTCTTATCTACTATTGAGAATGATATTTTGTACATTGCCAATGTAGGTGATTCAAGGCTCTATGTAATTAAAAATGGTAAGCTTACCCAGATTACAGAAGACCATTCTGTAGTTGAGGAAATGATTAAAAGTGGGATAATTAAAAAAGAAGAAGCAAGATTTAACCCACATAAGAATAAAGTTACAAGGGCTTTGGGGGCTGAGCCTGACATAGAGGTAGATTTTTTTGAGGTAAAACTTGAAAAGGGAGACAGAGTTTTTCTTTGTTCAGACGGTGTATCTAATATGATGGATGAGAGAATATTGGAAGAAATTACAAGTGCTGACAAAGAATTGCCAGAAATTTGTAAGATACTTATAGACACTGCTGTAAATAACGGTGGAAAAGATGATGCAACAGTAGTTATGATAGAGGTGTAATATGTTAAATAAAGGCAAATTAATAGGTGGACGTTATGAGATTATCAGTCTGGTCGGCTCAGGCGGAATGGCTGATGTTTATAATGCAATGGATAACAGACTTGGCAGACAGGTTGCGATAAAGGTTCTTAAGGAAGAATACAGCTCAGATAAAAATTTTGTTATGAAATTCAGGGCTGAGGCACAATCTGCAGCAGGGCTTTCACACCCTAATATAGTTAATGTATATGATGTAGGGGAGGATGAGGGCTTACATTATATAGTTATGGAACTGGTGGAAGGTATAACTCTTAAGAAGTTTATTGAGAGAAAAGGAAAGCTTGAGCTTAAAGAAGCGGTAGGAATCGCTATCCAGATAGCACAGGGGATGGAAGCAGCTCATGCCAATCATATTATCCACAGAGATATTAAGCCACAGAATATTATTATTTCCAAAGAAGGTAAGGTTAAGGTAACTGATTTTGGTATAGCCAAGGCGGCAACTTCCAATACTATTGCAGCCGGTCAGGCAGTTGGTTCTGTTCACTATATTTCGCCGGAACAGGCAAGAGGGGGGTATTCAGACGAGAAGAGCGATATTTATTCATTAGGTGTTACTCTTTATGAAATGATATCGGGAAAGATGCCATTTGCTGCTGATAATACAGTTTCAGTTGCGCTTTTACATATAAACGAAGAGGCTGTTCCACTTAGGGAACTTGATCCTGAAATACCTGCTAGTATTGAAAAAATAGTTCAGAAATGTATGCAGAAGAAGCCTGAAAGGAGATACCTTACTGCTACAGAACTTATAGCGGACTTAAGAAAGGCAATTTCAGAGCCTGAAGGAGATTATGTAAACTTTAATCAGGCAGTGGTTACGGATTCTCCGACAATCAATATTTCAGGAGAGGAGCTGGATGCTATCAAAAAAGGAAGATATAGTGCTGACAAGAATGGCAGGGTAAATGAACCGGTTAAAAGACGTGAACAACGTAATATAAGGGAGCTTCCTGAGGAAGAAGAGGAAACTATGGATCCTAAAATTGAGAAGCTCATTCTTTTTGGAGGAATTGCTGCTATAGTTATATTGGCAGCAGTAGTGATTGTGCTGTTGTTCAAAGGCTTTAATCTGCTGGGAAAGGGAGATGGAAACTCTGCACAGTCCTCAGGTAAAATAGTTTCAAGCCAGATTGCTTCAAATTCGTCCATAGCATCAGAAAAGTCTTCTAAGAATAATGTAATAAAGGTACCTGAGATTAAAGGACATACTCTTGCTGAAGCAATGACAATCCTTGATGAAGCAGGAATTATAAACTATAGATCTCAATATAAGAAGTCAAGAGAATTTGAAAAAGAAAAAGTTATTGATGTCACTCCGGCTGAAGGAAGTGAAATCACCAAAGATGAAGAGGTTGTTATATTTGTAAGCGAGGGTGATGACAGTCTTACTGTACCTGATGTAAGGAATACGTCAAAGGAAACAGCAACAGCAACTCTTGAAGGAATGAAATTTGTAGTAAAAACTCAGGAAAAGGCAAGCGATGCTGTCGAATCAGGAAAGGTTATTGAAACGATTCCTGCCATAGGAACTGAGGTCAAAGAAGGTGAAACCATTACCATTGTAGTAAGTACCGGTCCGGAGAATAAGAAGAAACTTGTTCCGAATGTAGTTGACATGACTGAGGCAGATGCGGTAGCAACTCTCAATAATGAGGGATTTAAAGCTTCTATTGCTTATAAGGAAGATGACAATGTGAAAAAAGGTAAGGTTATAAGCCAGAGTGTTGCAGGAGGTAATGAAGCAAATACCGGAAGTACCATTACACTGAGCATAAGTAAAGGGCCTAAGCCTGTAACTTACACATATTCTGCATCTCTTACAATAGATGAGAACCCTTTTGCAGAAAGTGGAGAAAGCGGAGACATTGTGGTTAAGATGGATCAGGATGGAAAGACTACTACCGTCTACTCAGGAAATTTAAGCTATGATGACTTTCCACTGCATATTGATGACATTATAGGTTCAAGCGAAAATGAAGCAGTTTGCTATATGGTTGTAAATGGAGAAGTTTACGATGGTAAGGTATGGCGTATAAAGAACTGGAGCAAGGCTGAGAATTAATGGAAGGCAGAATAATAAAAGCAATTGCGGGCTTCTACTATGTACATAATGGAGAAGAAGTCTATGAGTGTAAGGCCAGAGGAGTATTTAGAAACAAAGGCATAAAGCCTTTGGTTGGAGACATTGCAGAAGTAGAAATACTGGACGATGAGAATAAGAAAGGCAATCTTGTTGAAATAAAAGATAGAAAATCTTTTCTTGTTCGTCCTTCTGTAGCCAATCCTGACCAGGCACTTATAGTATTTGCAGGTGCTAAACCGGCACCAAACCTTAACCTGCTTGATAAATTTTTGACAATGATGGAAGTTAAGGGAATTTCGGTGGCTATTGCCATAAGTAAAAGTGATATTACTGATGAAATGAATCTTAAAGGACTTGAGACAATTTATTCTAAGTACTACAAGGTAGTTGCAATAAGTGTAAAAGAAGAAAAAGGGCTTGATGTGCTTAAAGTTTTGCTTAAAGGAAAGTTCACCGTACTTGCAGGCCCTTCAGGAGTTGGAAAGTCTACACTCACAAATTATCTTGTGCCTGATGCAAACATGGAAACAGGTGAAATAAGCAGAAAGATAGAGCGTGGAAAGCAGACAACCAGAGCATGCAGAACTTTTCTATATAGGAGAAGGTGGTTACATCTGTGACACACCGGGATTTGGAAGCCTTGAACTCTTTGATGTTGATAAGAAGGAACTTAAGGATTATTTTCCGGAATTTGCAGAATATAGCAGAGCTTGTAAATTTAATGGTTGTATCCACATCGGAGAAAGAGATTGTGGAGTAAAGAATGCCTTGGAAAAAGGGGAAATTTCTGAAAGCAGATATAAGAATTATAAGTTGATTTATGAGGAATTGGCAAACAAGAGGGAATACTAAAATGGAATACATACTTTCACCATCAATACTTGCGGCAGACTTTGGAAGGCTTTACGAGCAGATTAAAATTACTGAAGAAAATGGTGCAAAATATCTTCATTTAGATGTAATGGATGGACTTTTTGTACCAAGCATTTCATTTGGAATGCCGGTGATTAAGAGTCTCAGGCAGTACAGTAAACAGATATTTGATGTACACCTTATGATAGAAAGTCCGGAAAGATATTTAGAGGACTTTAAGGAGGCCGGAGCAGACATAATTACGGTGCATGCTGAGGCTACAAAGCATTTGCATAGAGCAGTGACCAAGATAAGAGAACTTGGATTAAAAGCCGGAGTTTCACTTAATCCTGCTACACCACTTTCAGACATAGAGCTTGTTTTGTCAGAGGTAGATATGGTGCTTATTATGAGCGTTAATCCTGGTTTTGGGGGTCAGAAGTTTATACCTTTTACTTTAGATAAGGTTAAAAAATTAAGAGAAATGGCGCCCTCTATAGATATAGAGGTAGACGGTGGAGTCAATAAAGATAACATAGGAGAACTGGTAAAGGCAGGTGCAAATATACTTGTTGCAGGAACGGCTGTTTTTGGTGGTGATATAGCAGTTAATACAAAATTTATGATTGAGAGGATACATGAAGAAGGTACTGATAATAACAGGAGGCCGCACTAATACAGACTTTGTAAAAGAAGTATATGAAGAATATTCTCCTGATATAGTCATAGTAGCTGACAGAGGAGTAATGGCAGCTAAAGAGTCAGATATAATACCTGATTATTTAGTTGGAGATTTTGATAGTGGAGACTCTGAGACTGTAGAATATTTTAAGTCACAGTTTGAAAGGCATGGGAAGCCCATTGTAAGAACCTTTAATCCGGAAAAGGATGATACTGATACAGAAATTGCGATATCTCTGGCTCTTACTTTGAAACCTGATGACATAGTGATTATTGGAGCTACAGGCACCAGACTTGACCATACTATGGCTAATATCGGACTTCTTCATAAGGTTATGGGTGGGGGAGTAAAGGCAAGAATAATAGATGAATATAATGTAATCAGTATTCATGATAAAGAAATTACATTGAAACGGGATACAGCTTTTGGCGAGTATTTTTCTCTGCTTCCTTTTACAGAAAGTGTGAAAGGCTTGAATATAAAGGGTGCTAAATACGAACTTGAAAACTATATTCTAAGTTCAGGCAACAGTCTTGGAATAAGTAATGAATTTAAGAAAGACAAGGTAAAGATAAGCTTTAATGGTGGAATTCTGCTACTTTTCCAGACAAGTGATAAAAGACTTGTGCTTAGAGGAAAAATGTAACAAATGGGGGTATTATGAAGAAAGATTTACAGGATATGGTGCACGAACTTACTTATTATATAGAACTTGTAATAGCAATAATAATGTGTGGGATTATAGCTATTATGACTGCCAAACTTTTAATGACAGCCCTTCCTGACTATATAATGGGTGATAAGATAGAGATTGAGGGCTTTCTAGAGAAAGTAATGTTGCTTGCAATAGCATTGGAGTTTGTAAAAATGCTTTGTAAACACACACCAAGTACTGTAATAGATGTACTTTTGTTTGCTATAGCAAGGCAGATGGTTGTAGAACACACATCTACTCTTGAAAACTTAATTGGCATTGTTGCTCTCGCAGGCTTATTTGCGACCAGAAAGTATCTGCTCTGCCACTTTGATGAGATTGAAAAGCGTGTTTACAGAGGCAGTCAGAAAACCAGAATTACTAATCGTATGGCGGGTATAAAGGTACCGGTTGAAGATGGAGAAACTCTTGCTGAGGTGGTAAGGACCACACTTAACAGGGAAGAAAGGACTATTGCTATAGGAGCCTGTGTATGGTACAGTGACTTTGCTCTTAGAATAGACAGTATGCATGGGGACAAGATAACCAGAGTAGAAGTGATTAAGTCAGTATAAAAGGAACGTAAGATGAATATTTTAGATAATTTAAATTCTGAACAAAAGAAGGCAGTGGTGCATGAAAATGGGCCACTGCTCATTTTAGCCGGAGCAGGTTCAGGCAAGACCAGAGTGCTTACAAGGCGAATAGCTTACCTTATTAAAGAATATGGTGTAAGCCCCTGGAACATACTTGCACTTACATTTACCAATAAAGCAGCAAGAGAAATGAGGGAAAGGGTAGATGAGCTGATAGATGAAGGGGCGGAGAATATATGGGTTTCCACCTTTCATTCTGCCTGTGTAAAGATGCTTAGAAGATTTATAGACAGGATAGGGTATGAAAGAAGCTTCAATATCTATGATACAGATGATACTAAGGCTGTAATGAAGCAGGTGCTTAAATCCCTCAATATAGATAATAAGAAATTTCCGGAAAAAACCTGTCTTAATATTATCTCAAATGCAAAAAAATGATTTTATTGATGCAGAGGAATTTGCAGCAAATTCGAGATTTGGTGCTGATAAGGATGTATATTCGAGAGTATATTTAGAATATGAAAAGAGAATGAAAAGTAACAATGCACTTGATTTTGATGATATTTTAGTAAAGACTGTAGAGCTTTTTCAGGCGGATAAGGATACTTTAGAGTATTATCAGAGGAGATTCCGCTACATTCTTGTGGATGAATATCAGGATACCAATATTGTCCAGTTTAAACTTCTTAAGCTTCTTGCGAATTTTGTAAATGAGGACGGAGAGATAGAACATAATCTTTGTGTAGTAGGAGATGACGATCAGTCCATATATAAGTTCAGAGGAGCAGATATAAGAAATATCCTGAACTTTGAAAAAATATACCCTGGTTCTCTTGTAATAAAGCTTGAAGAAAATTATCGTTCTACGGCCAATATACTTGAGGCTGCCAATGGAGTTATAAGTAATAATAAAAAGCGTAAGAATAAGAGACTTTGGACAAACAAGGAGAGCGGAGCTTCTATTTCTTACAGAACTTATGATACGGGAGAAAGAGAAGCTGATGGTGTGACTAATATTATCAGGCAGACTGTGAAAGAAAAAAAAGCAAACTACTCGGATATTGCAGTTTTATATCGTACCAATGCCCAATCCCGTGCAATAGAAGAAAAATTTGTATATAACAACATTCCATACAAGATATATGGAGGAACTAATTTTTATAGCAGGAAAGAAATAAAAGATATACTGGCATACCTGAAAACTATCCATAATATTAAAGATGATACCCAGGTCAGAAGAATATTAAATGTGCCTAAAAGAGGAATAGGAACTGCTACAGAGGATAGGATTGCAGAATATGCGGCTGAAAAAGAAATTTCATTTTTTGAAGCATGTATGAGAGTACAGTCTATACCCGGTCTTAGCAGGGCGGTGACCAAGGTTGAAAAATTTGTAGCCTTTATAGGAGCTAAATCAGAGAATTTAAGGATACCAATAGTTTTAAGGCTGAAGTGGAAGCACTTATAGATGAAACCGGCTATGTTGAAGAACTGAAGGCTGAGGGTACAGATGAAGCATTGTCCAGACTAGATAACATTGATGAGTTTATAAATAAGGTAGCAGTCTTTGAATTGGGACAAAAAGATAGCGGAGATATAATGCTTGATAGCTTTTTAGAAGATGTTTCACTTGCAACGGATGCAGATAATAAGGATGCGGAAAATGGGAGCGCTGATAAAGTCATGCTTATGACGCTTCATTCGGCAAAAGGACTTGAATTTAAGATAGTTTTTATAATTGGAATGGAGGAAGGACTTTTTCCAAGCCGTATGACTATCTTTGCAAATGATGAGAGTGAACTTGAAGAAGAGAGAAGACTCTGCTATGTAGGAATAACGAGGGCTATGGAGAAGCTGTATATTTCTAATGCAGCAGCAAGAATGTTAAGAGGAGATATACTGTGGAATCCACCTTCAAGATTTATAGGAGAAATTCCGGAATATCTCTTATCAGGAGGAAGAAACCCCGATACTACAAGGCAGAAGCGGAATGAAAGCCTCTATGCCGGAGAAAAGAGCAGTTCTTGGAAAAAAATAACTTAGAACCGGGCTCGTTTTCATCGGGTAAGAAAAATCTTTTTTCAGGAAATCCTTATATAAGTAAGGGTTTTGGCGGCGAAACAAAGACCTCTGACGCTGTTAAGACAGGAGACAGGGTAAGCCATGCCAAGTTTGGTGAAGGAGAAGTCATAAATCTGGTTAAAGAAGAAGATACAGTTTCAGTTAAATTTGATAATGAAACATATGGAATAAGAAAAACTAAAAATTAAATATGGCAGGACTGAAAAAAATTAACTGATAATAGTATTATTTAAAAATATGCTATACTAATCTTATCAAAATTGAAAAGGAGTAAGAACTATGGATAAGAAAAATTGAAGAGCTACTGAACACAGTGAAAATTAATGCGTTGCTTCATCCTGCAAAGAGCGAAGAGACAAAAAAGGATAATCCTTATGTTGTTGCCCTTGTTATAGTAGGTGCTATTGCACTTATTGCAGCAATTGCTTATGCAGTATATTACTTTTTTGTTCCGGATAAGCTTGTAGACTTCGAGGATGATTTTGATGATGTTTATGGGGATGAAATCTTTGACGGAACTGAAGTGGAGTCTAATGCAGAGTCAGAAGAGGCAGATAAATAATATCTAATGAATAAAGAAGAAAAGAAGGAATTTGTTGAGGAAGTAGCTGGCAGGATAAGATCGCTTGATTATATAAAAATTGAGGATATTCCGGGTATTGACTTATATATGGATCAGGTCATCAAATTTATGGATGATCATTTTGCATCTCTTAAGAGATATGAGGGAGACAAGATGCTTACTAAAGCCATGATTAATAACTATACCAAAAACAAGCTGCTTCCTTCACCTGAAAAGAAGAAGTATGGCAAGGATCATATGTTACTTCTAATTTTCATATATTATTTTAAAAATGTATTGTCCATAAAGGATATTAACAGCATTCTGACTCCACTTACCGAGAACTTTTTTGATAAAAGTGATGAAGATGTTTCCCTAAGTGATATTTATGATGAAGTTTTTGAGGTTTGCAAGGGGGCTACAACTGATATATCAAGGTCAGTTCTAAAAGCGTTTAATAGGGCAAAGGACAGTTTTGAGGGTGAAGAGGATGAGAAAAAGAAAAAATATCTGACTAACTTTGCGTTTATTGCTTCACTTTGCTTTGATGTGCATGTCAAAAACTATCGTTGAAAATATGATAGATAGAGGATTATTAGATTTTAAGGACGATGCAAATAAGGGGAGTAAAAAAAGATAGCTATGGGTAAAGCTGTTAAAGTTTGCATTAAAACAGTCTGTGTAGTAATACTTGTTTTAATTATTGGGATAATAAGCTTGCTGGCAGTAATTACAATAACGGAATATAAGCCGGGAAGTATAGAAAAATTATCTGCTAAGGGGCAGGCTGCTGATGAAGTGAGTTTTTCTAAGGAAATTAAATTTATAAGCTGGAATGTAGGATATTGCAATCTGGGTTCTACAGCAGATTTTTTTATGGATGGAGGAACTAAGGTTGTAAGTCAGACAGAAGAAGAGCTAAGTAGTAACATAGAAAATATCACTGATAAGTTAAGAGAATTTGATGCTGATGTGACCTTTTTGCAGGAAGTGGATAAAAAGGCCTATCGCAGCTATAATATTGATGAAGAAAAAATAATCTCTGATAAATTTCAGGATAGAACTTCTTCTTTTGCAACAAATTTCAAAGCACTGTTTGTACCATATCCTTTTCCACCAATCAGGAATGTGGAAGCCGGGATAATGTCACTTAGTAAGTTGAAGGCTGAAAGCATTGAAAGAATTAGTCTCCCAAGTCCGTTTACCTGGCCGGTAAGTACCTGTAATCTTAAGAGATGTCTTCTTATATCAAAACTTCCTATAAGTGGAAGTGATAAAAAACTGGTTATCATTAATCTTCACTTAGAGGCATATGATTCCGGAGAGGGAAAAGAAGCACAGACTAAGGCACTGTTATATGTTATGGAAAAAGAGTATAAAGAAGGTAATTATGTAGTTGCCGGAGGAGACTTTAACCAGAGTTTTTCAAATGTAGATATTTCGGCATTTGAAAAGGGAAATACGAATTTATGGAGACCCGGAATACTTGATACAGATAAATTTGATGATGATTTTAATCTGTACATGGATACAACTATTCCTACCTGCCGTTCTCTTGATAGAGCATATGATAAATCTGACAGTAATTTTCAGCACTATGTAATAGATGGATTTATAGCATCTAAAAAAATATAGAAGTTTTTATCACAGAGGACAATAGGCTTGGATTTTTGAAAAAATTCAGACCATAATCCGATAGAAATGATAATTAAATTAGTAAATAAATACCACATAAAAATTTTCTGGTTTGATTTTTATGTGGTATTTTTAAGGTAAAAAGCCTTATCATAAATATCTATACTTATGTGAAATGAGTTATATTTATCTGGTTATATCTCCATAACATTCAGGACGTCTGTCTCTCATCAGTCCCCATTCAAGTCTGGCAGTATTTATTTCATCTAAATCAAAGGTATGTGTAAGAACAGTCTCTTCATTTCTGCCTGCAGATTCTATCAGATCTCCAGTCATGTCTGTTATAAAAGATGAGCCGTAGAAGGTAAGGGAAGAGGTTTGATTGTTATTTTCTTCACAAGGAATAACACTCTCTGTTCCTATTCTGTTTGCAGCAATTACAGGAATTATATTTGCAGCAGAATGTCCCTGCATAGTCCTTCTCCAATGCCCCATACTATCAGTGTTAAGAACTGGCTCAGAACCTATTGCAGTAGGATATAGCAGTACTTCAGCACCATTTATTGCAAGACTTCTTGCTGTTTCAGGAAACCACTGATCCCAACAGATACCTGCTCCTATTTTGCCGGCACTTGTATCCCATACCTTAAATCCTGTATTTCCGGGAGTAAAGTAGAATTTCTCCTGGTAAAAATGGTCATCCGGTATATGGGTTTTTCTGTAAATTCCAAGGAAATTTCCACTATCCAGAATTGCAACTGTATTATAAAGCACATTGCCATCTTTTTCAAAAAAACTGATCGGAAGCACTGTATTTGTCTTTTTGCTTACTTCAAGAAAATGCTTTACAGCGTCGTTTTCCATGACAGGCTTTGCAAAGGAGTAATACTCATATCTTCGTTCCTGACAAAAATACTGTCTTTCAAAGAGTTCAGGAAGTAAAATCAGCTTTGCGCCTTTATTTACAGCCTGAAGCACAAGGGCTTCCGCTTTCTCTATACTTTCTTTTGGTTTTGTAGAGCAACTCATCTGAACTGCGGCAACTGTTAAAATTCTCATTATTTATCCTTTCTATCCTTAATAATAGGAACTTGTCCGGTTATACAGTGGATATTACCTCCACCTACAAGGATGCATCTTGATTTTATAGGTACAATCTCTCTTTCGGGAAATAAACCGGTAAGTATATTTATTGCAAGATTATCATTTTCATCACCAAAAGCAGGCACAAGTACACTTCCGTTTGTTATATAAAAGTTTACATAGCTTGCGGCAAGTCTTTCACCTATACTTCTTTCAGCTTCTCCCTCTTCAAAATCATAGCCATCAAGATCGGTTTTTGTGATTAAAACAGGATTTTTAGGTATAGGCAGTTTATGGACAGTAAATCTTCTTCCCTTAGCATCAGTTTCATTTTCAAGCAATCTCAGGTCAGCAAGGCTCATTTTATACTGTGGATCAGTCTCATCATCAGTCCAGGCAAGTACAACTTCGCTGGGTTTTACAAAAGCACAGACGTTGTCAACATGTTCATTAGTCTCGTCATTGTAAATTCCAAAAGGAAGCCAGATTACCTTTTTAGCACCAAGATAGGTAAGAAGTATATTTTCAATCTCTTCTTTTGAAAGATCAGGATTCCTGCCTTTACTTAATAAACAGGATTCAGTTACAAGTATAGTGCCTTCTCCGTCTGAATGGATAGAACCACCTTCAAGCACAAAGCCATTTTTATGTAAGTCATAATAATTATAATTATACTTCTTACAGAAGGTAGAGGCTATGGCATCGTCATTATCATAAGTTGGAAGCAGTCCGTCTACTTCTCCACCCCAGGCATTAAATACCCAGTCAATACCTCTTATCTCTTTATCATTTACTACAAAGGTAGGCGAGGTGTCTCTTGCCCAGGCATCATCAGTCTCTTCTATAATAAGTTCTATATTGCCATGTGGAGTAAAAGTATTTACAATCAAAAATATCTAAAGAGTTCTTCTTTATGGTTTTCATCACAAATTAAAAACTTTTTCATATTTTATTATATTTTTTTGATTATCTCTGCAAATGCAGGTCTGGCATCTTTTTCCATTATAAGGAAAAACTTCCGGATCTTGTCGGCCAGACCATAATAGTTCCCAGATGTGGTTCGTACTCGGCAGGCATATGGAAGCCATCAGTAGCTGGAGTAGCTGGTAGTATCATATTTTCTCCTTAAATTTAAAATTTTTGTAAATTTTGGCTTTATTTTACCATCTATAGCTTATTATTGCCACCCCTAAATATTAAAAAAATTAAAATATAAAAATAAATTTTATTTATAAGATTTGTGAAATATTATTCCGGGAGGAAATAAAAAAAGTGACAAATGACATATTTTATTGTGATTTTTTTAAGATTATATAGTACGAAATTTAATGCTGATACTTGAATATTATGGGTTTTAAGTGTATATTTATAAATAATGTTTGAAAGCTAGAGGTTGCAGGATGGAATTTAAGAAATTCGAGAAACGTATATGGCTTTCTTCTCCAACAATGCATTGTGAGGAACAGGCCTTTGTAAAAGAGGCGTTTGATACTAATTGGGTTTCGACCATAGGAAAGAACTTAGATATGCTGGAAGCAGGAGTCTGTAATTATCTTGGGAATAACCTGCACAGTGTAGGTCTTGCTTCGGGAACAGCGGCACTCCATTTAGCTTATAAGTTAGCAGGAGTGAAGGAAGGTGACAGAGTATTCTGTACTGATCTGACCTTTGATGCTACAGTCAATCCGATATCTTATGAAAAAGGTGAACAGGTATTTATTGATAGTGAGTATGAAAGCTGGAATATGAGTCCCAAAGCCCTTCGTGAAGCTTTTAACAAATATCCGGATACAAAGTGTGTAGTAGTTGTAAATCTCTACGGAATGCCTGCAAAACTGGATGAGATAAGAGATATATGTGATGAGCATGGAGCCATTCTTGTGGAAGATGCCGCAGAATCATTTGGTGCAGCCTATAAAGGCAGAAAAACCGGAAGCTTTGGTCATTACAATGTAATAAGCTTTAACGGAAACAAGATAATAACTACATCAGGTGGTGGGATGCTTATTTCTGAAGATGAAGAAGCTATAAATAAGGCTAAGTTCTGGTCTACACAAGCCAGAGAACCTTATCCATGGTACCAGCATGAGGAACTTGGCTATAATTACAGGCTTTCCAATATACTTGCAGGGATAGGAAGGGGACAGTTGCTTCACTTGGATGAGCATAGAGAAAAGAAAAAAGAAATATATGAACGCTATAAAGAGGGGCTGAAAGGGCTTCCGGTAAAAATGAATCCTATACTTGCGGAGGCTGAGCCTAATTACTGGCTATCTTGTATGATTATAGATATAGATGCCATGGCTCCACAGGATAGAGGCAGGTTTAGCCCTGATTATGGAGGAGATAAGAGTGGTGGCACCAATTCTTTTGCTATAAGGAAAGAGAAAATTAAAAATGAAACTTTAAGTCCTGTGGAAATCAGCAAGAGAGAAGCATATAAAAATCTGGACTTTGGTGGCAAAATGTATATTAGCGAAAGAGGAAAGACTTCACCGGAGGAGATAAGGGAGGTGCTTGCCCAGGTATAATGTAGAGAGCCGGCCAATATGGAAGCCTATGCATTTACAGCCTTATTTCAAAGATAAGGACTTTATTACTGAAAGGGGTAGTATAAGAGAACTTGAGGAGAGCTTTGTAGATGTTGGCTCGGATATTTTTGACAGGGGACTTTGCCTGCCAAGTGATGTAAAAATGATGAAGGAAGAACAGGACATCGTTATAGAACTTATTAAGAGCTGTTTTAACTAAGAAAATCATTTGAAAATAAGGCCAAGTTGGTATTTGCTTGTTGCCATAATTACCGTTTTGTATATTTTTGACGAAGAAATGCCGAAATATGAGGTAATTAATAAGTAAGATTAATATTGACTTTATAAGAATTAATGATAATCTTAAACCAGACATATGTACTCGGATCTAATTCTTTAAAATTAACTTAATCTAAAAAATACCTTTTTAAAAATGTATATTTCTAAGTAAAGAAGTATTGATAACTTGGAAACCTGGAATTTTCGGTAAAAGAGGTGATTAGTTTGATTAGTTATGATGGATTTTGGAAAGTTTTAAAGGAGAGAGGGATTTCGCAGTACAAGTTGATTATGCAACATGGTGTGAGCAACTCACAGCTTAACCATATAAGAAAAAGGTGGGCACATAACCACAGCAACAATAAATAAACTATGCAAGTTACTTGACTGTGAAATCGGTGATATTGTAGCTTATGTTCCCGACGGGGATGAAATGGAACAGGATGATGCAGCAAATGAAGGGATGCAATAAAAGCATCCCTTGCTTATTTCTAAAGTTCTTTAGATAAGAGTAATAATTTCTTAAAAAAATCAGTAATAATTTCTTAAAAAAATCAGGCTATTGAAATCTATTATTCAAAGAGTTATACTGTATATATTTAAAAATATAGAGAAATCTAATAATAACGATAAACAGTAATAATAATGTAATTAAAGAAAAAGGATGTAAAATGGCAGAAGAGATTTGTTATATATGTAGAAGAACTGAAAGTAAGGCAGGTAAAATGCTTCATTTACCACCCAGTATAACTATTTGTAATGATTGTATGCAAAAAACACTTAATGCGTTCAATACTTCCCCAATGTCAGACTATTTAAACATGAGTGGATTTACTCCGGATATGTTTAATACCACTAATAATGACAATGAGCCTGAACCTGAAAAAAATGAGCCGGAAAAGAACGGGAATCCAGAGGTTAAAGTACCTCTGGATGAGAAGCAGAATGAAAAGGAAAAAGAGGAGGAAAAAGAGAGCGGAAGACAGAATCCTCCGATGTTTAGCTTTGGTTTTCTACCTGAAATGTTCCAAGGGCAGAGTAATCTGAAAAAGAAGCCTAAGAAAAAGAAACCTAAGGCAGAACTTGATTTTAACAATATTCCTGCACCACATATTATCAAAGAAAAACTGGACGAATATGTTATAGGACAGGAACTTGCAAAAAAACAGATAGCTGTTGCGGTATATAACCATTATAAAAGGATATCAGCAGAAAAGACTAGAAAAGAAGAAGATGTAGAAATAGAAAAGTCTAATATGCTTATGATTGGACCTACCGGAAGTGGAAAAACCTATCTGGTAAAAAACCTTGCAAGACTTTTACAAGTACCTATAGCTATTACTGATGCAACTACACTTACAGAGGCAGGCTACATAGGTGACGATGTAGAAAGCGTGCTTAGTAAACTTCTGGCTGATGCAGATAATGATGTAGAGGCAGCAGAACATGGTATAGTGTTTATAGATGAAATAGATAAGATAGCCAAGAAAAAAAATACCCATAGCAGAGATGTAAGTGGTGAAGCTGTACAGCAGGGACTTCTTAAGCTTCTTGAAGGCTCGGAGGTAGAGATACCGGTTGGTGCAACAAGCAAGAATGCTATGGTTCCGATGGCTACTATAAATACCAGAAATATACTTTTTATCTGTGGTGGAGCCTTCCCGGACCTTAGTGATATAGTAAAGAGAAGACTTAACAAACAGGCTGCTATTGGATTTAAGACTGACCTTAAGGACAAGTATGATAATGAAAAAAATATTTTGAGTAAGGTTAGCACTGAGGATTTAAGACAGTATGGAATGATACCGGAATTTTTAGGAAGACTTCCTATAGTATGTGCTGTAGATGAACTTGATAAGGAAATGCTTATCAAGGTGCTTTCTGAGCCAAAGAATGCTATATTAAAGCAGTATGAGAGACTTTTGGAGTTAGATGAGGTAAAGCTTGAATTTTCTGATGATGCTAAAGAGATTATCGCAGAAAGAGCACTTGAGAGAAAGACAGGGGCGAGGGCACTCAGGGCTATTATAGAAGAATTTATGCTTGACATTATGTATGAAATTCCTAAAGATAACAATATAGGTAAAGTTACTATTACCAGAGACTATATTGAAGGTAAGGGAAGTCCTGTAATAGAAGTAAGGGTATAAAGAGAGGTTCACAAATAGTGAATTTGATTTATAAAAATCTTTGATTTTTGCCAAAATGTAACTGAAATGTAACCCGAATAGCTTATAATTATACATTAGACGAGGAGGTTTTAAGCTATGGGAAAAATACACGTTTCAGAAGCATACAGGACAAGTATAATAGCAGTTGATAATTATAGCAGTGCAGATTTTTCCGGAAAACTGTATAACCCATTTTACAATCAATGTGTCAGTATTAAAAGTTTTCAGCAGCTTATAAAAGAGCTTGACACACTTATGGATGAGGTAGGCTGTCCTATGAGTGGAATGGAAAAGAGGACTTTTACCAAACATTCACAGGCTGATGATAAAGAAACTATACTCATCAAAGATAAAATACAGGTTCCAAGGGGTAAGCTGGCTACATTTGCCATCAGAATCCAATATAGAAACAATGCAAGCTGGCAGGGAACTGTCAAGTGGATTGAAGGAGATGCAGAAGAGTATTTTAGAAGTCTGCTCGAACTGTTTTGGCTGTTAGACAGTGCTATGAAGGTATGAAGACTCTTAAGCAAAATGATTAAAGTAGTATCTTGCAAATAGTTATTTTATGTGTTATACTAATACAGTTGTTTATATTAAATCAGATTGGCAAAATCCAATCGACTGAGTGAGAAAGGTGAATATTATGAGAGAAGGAATCCATCCAGAGTACCATGAGTGTAAGGTAGTATGTAACTGTGGAAATGAATTTACAACAGGTTCAACAAAGGAGTCAATCCACGTTGAAGTATGTTCAAAATGCCATCCATTCTATACCGGACAGCAGAGAGCTGCATCAGCACGTGGTGCTATTGATAAGTTCAATCGCAGATATGGAATTAAGCAGGACTAATACAGTAAAGAAGAACGAGACTGTCGCAAAGAGACGAAGGCGTCAACATAACCGGATATTTTTTTGAAAGATTTGGTTGTGGTAAGACGGAATCACTAATGCGATGGTCTTATTTTTTTAGGAGGACTTTATGACGGGTTCGGGGATAAGCGGGCAGACCATACTTGAAGGTGTATTGATGAAAAGCAGTAGTAAATATGCCTTGGCAGTCCGCAAACCTAATAATGATATTGAGGTTCTGGTTGAAAGATTTAGTGACATTTCAGAAAAAAATACACTCTTAAGATTTCCTTTTATAAGAGGGATTGTAAACTTTGCAACAGAACTTTACTTAGGTATTAAAAGCTTTAAGACTTTAGGTGTGTTTTATGAAAAAGAAAGTGAAGATAAATCGACAGATAAAAATGAACTATTGCAGATATTAATTGTAGTTGCAGTGATTTCACTTGCAATAGGGATATTTGTTGCACTGCCATATGGACTTTCGATTTTTTTTGCAAGGACAATTACATCCGGTGCAATGCTTGTGCTTACAGAAGGAATAATGAGACTCGTTTTGCTTATCTTATATATGCTGCTAATATCAATGCTGCCTGATATTAAAAAATTTTATATGTATCTTGGTGCGAGCCATAAGACGATGAACTGTATAGAAAAGAAAATTCCGCTTACTATTTCAAATGTAAGAAGAATGAGCAAAAAATCTAACAGCTGTGGTACTGTATTTTTGTTTACGGTACTGTTGGTCAGTGCTGTATTGTTTATGTTTATAAGAGTTGAAAATACAATGTTAAGAATAGTGTTTAGACTTCTTATTATACCGGTTGTGGCAGCATTTGTATATGAAATAAGAGAACTTTCTTCAAAGGGTAGTAATATAGTCGTTTCACTGCTTAATTTGCCGGCAACTCTTGTGCAGGCAATTGTTACAGATGAACCTGGTGAAGACATGCTTGAAGTATCTATAAGGGCTGCAGCAGCTATAAATGGAGAAAAAGTTGTAATAGAAAAAGAAACAATAGAGCCTAAAAAAACTACCAGAAAGAAAAAAGAGGCAGCTAAAACGGGAATAAAAAGAGTGAGTAAAAAACCGGAGGATGGTGACACTAAGGCGTTGGAGGTATCAGAAACAGAGCAGATTAAGGAAAAGAGTCTGGCAAGGAGAGCAAAACTTGCAGTTAATAATAAAGAGGATAAGAAAATACCGGTATCACAGGTGGCTGAGGAAGACGATGAAATATTAAATGCTCTTAATCATTTCTTTTAATAGTAAAAAGAAGAAAAGAACAGAGGTAAGAAGAAATAAATGAATACTGGGGAGTTTAGTTATAGAGAGCTTTTTAGAATTGGGAAGTGAAGAACTAAAAAAATCAGAAATTGCAGAAGCTGAGCTTGATACATGGTATTTGTTTGCTCATCTTACAGGTCTTGGCAGGGCAGAGTATTTTTTTACATTTAAATGATAAAATAGATAAAGAAAAGGCAGAGGAATTCTTAAAAGCTTTATAGAAAGACGAGGCAAAAGAATCCTCTTTCTTACGTACTGGGAAATAGAGATTTTATGGGCTTTACTTTTTAAGGTAAATGAGAATGTACTTATACCTGAACAGGAAACTGAACTTTTGGTAGAGGAAACCATAAAATTTTGTAAGGGGAAAAAAGTGTTGGATATGTGTACCGGTTCAGGCTGTATAGGTATATCAATAAGTCTTTTAGGAGAGCCGCTTAGTGTTACTATGGCCGATATTTCAGACAAGGCTTTAGAAATAGCAAGGAAAATGCAGCAATGCTCAAGGCCTGTAATGTAAGCTTTGTCCGAGGTAATTTATTTGAAAATATAAATGAAAAAAATACGATATATTGGTTTCAAATCCGCCATATATTGAAACGGAAGTAATCGAAACACTTCAGCCCCGAAGTGAGGGACTATATTCCAAGAATTGCATTAGACGGCAATGAGGATGGACTTGAATTTTATAAAAAAATATCAGTAAAGAAGCACCAGAATATTTAAATAAAAATGCTAGAATTTTCTATGAAATAGGATATAATCAAAGTAGAGCAGTGACGGATATCCTGCTTGAAAATAGTTTTGCTGATATCGAAGTGATAAGAGATTATGCAGGACTTGATAGAATAGTTATGGCAAAATTTAATGGAAGAGAATAGGAGGCTGCCATGAAGTATAGGATTGAAAGAGATTCTATGGGAGAGGTAAATGTCCCCGAAAAAGCTCTTTGGGGTGCGCAGACAGAACGTTCACATATTAATTTTAATATAGGTACGGAAACAATGCCATTGCCGGTAATCAGGGCATTTGCAATTCTTAAGAAGGCTTCGGCAGAAATTAATCTTGAACTTGGTAAGCTGCCGGAAGAAAAATATGAGCTTATTAAAAGGGCTTGTGATGAGATATATAAGGGAAAGCATGATAAGGAATTCCCACTTAAGGTATGGCAGACCGGCTCAGGTACACAGAGCAATATGAATGTAAACGAAGTGATTTCCAACAGGGGAAATATGCTTGCAGGCAAAAGAATATTGCATCCAAATGATGATGTAAATATGTCTCAAAGTTCTAATGACACCTTTCCTACAGCTATGCATATAGCGGCAGTAATTGAGATAAAGAAGATACTGCTGCCGGCAGTAGAAAGGCTCATATCAACTTTTGAATATCTTGAGAGGGAAAATGCTGATATAGTAAAAAGCGGGAGAACTCATCTTCAGGATGCAACTCCTATAAAGTTTTCACAGGAAATAAGTGGCTGGCGTTTTATGCTCATTAACAGTCTTGAAGAAATAAAGGCTTCTATGAAGGGACTATATAAGCTGGCACTTGGTGGAACAGCAGTAGGTACCGGAATAAATGCACCTAAAAATTTTGATAAGCTCGTAGCAAAAAAAATAGCAGAGCTTACAGATGAACCATTTGTTACAGCGGAGAATAAGTTCCATGCCTTAACTGCAAAGGATGCACTGGTTGCCTGTCATGGGGCAGTTAAAGGACTTGCAGCTAATATGATGAAAATAGCAAATGATGTAAGATGGCTTGCCTCAGGCCCGAGACTTGGGCTTTCTGAGATATATATACCGGAAAATGAACCGGGTAGTTCAATTATGCCAGGTAAGGTTAATCCTACACAGTGTGAAGCTGTAACTATGGTTGCAGTCCAGGTTATGGGGAATGACGTGGCAGTAGGAATGGCAGCTTCCCAGGGAAATTTTGAACTGAATGTATTTATGCCGGTGCTTATATATAACTTTTTGCAGTCGGTAAGATTGCTTGGAGATGTGATAAGATCATTTAACGATAATTGTGCTGTTGGTATACGCCCTAATCGTGAAAAAATGCATGATAATCTATATAATTCATTGATGCTAGTTACATGCATTTCTCCGTATATTGGATATGATAATGCGGCAGCAGTTGCTAAAAAAGCTTATAAAGAAGATATAAGTCTTAAAAAAGCATGCTTAGAACTGGGATATATGGATGAGAAGAGTTTTGATGAAATATTTAAGCCGGAAGAGCTTGTTTAAAGGAGGATAATCATGGATTATGGAAAGATTTCATTAGAAAAGCACGCTGAGTGGAGGGGTAAGATTGAGATTAAAGTAAGGGCTGATGTAGATAGTTCAGAGGCTCTAAGCCTTGCTTATACACCGGGAGTTGCAACACCTTGTCTTGAAATACAAAAAGATGTGAATAAGTCCTTTGATTTAACAAGAAGATGGAATACAGTGGCAGTAGTTACAGATGGTACGGCAGTTCTTGGGCTTGGAGATATAGGACCTGAGGCCGGTATGCCTGTTATGGAAGGAAAATGCGCTTTATTTAAAGCCTTTGGTGATGTAGATGCCATACCTCTTTGTGTAAGAAGTAAGGATGTAGACGAGATAGTAAAGACTGTTAAGCTCCTTGCAGGTTCCTTTGGAGGAGTAAACCTTGAGGATATATCAGCCCCACGCTGTTTTGAAATAGAAGAAAAGCTTAAAAAATGTACAGATATACCAATTTTTCATGATGACCAGCATGGAACAGCAGTAGTTACCCTTGCAGGTGTTATCAACGCGCTAAAAGTTGTTAATAAAAACATAGAGGATGTCAGAATAGTGACATCAGGTGCCGGAGCAGCAGGAATAGCTATTATTAAACTTCTTATGGCGATGGGACTTAAAAATGTAATTATGACCGATAGAAATGGTGCTATTTACAAAGGTAGAGAAGGACTTAACCCGATAAAGGAAGAAATGGCTGCCATTACCAACTTTAATATGGAAAAAGGAAGTCTTGCTGATGTAATTAAGGGAGCAGACATATTTATAGGAGTTTCTGCGCCTGGTACACTTACTAAAGATATGGTAAAAAGTATGGCAAAGGATGCAATTATATTTGCCTGTGCCAACCCTACTCCTGAGATTTTCCCTGATGAAGCAAAGGAAGCAGGAGCAAGAGTTGTATCTACCGGACGTTCTGATTTTCCAAACCAGGTAAACAATGTACTTTGTTTCCGCGGTATATTCAGAGGGGCGCTTGATGTAAGAGCAAGTGAAATAAATGATGAAATGAAGATAGCGGCAGCAAAGGCTATAGCAGGACTTGTTTCTGATGAAGAGCTTAATGAAGAGTATATACTTCCTAAGGCTTTTGACAGCAGAGTAAAGGATGCGGTCGCAACAGCTACTGCTGAAGCAGCAAAAAAGACAGGTGTAACCAGAATGTAATCGTTCTTGTTTATAATAAAGATTAAAGTTAAATTTTTGTTATAATTTTAACAATTAGGAAGGAAAATAGATGTTTGAGAGTATTGAAACCCTCGCAGGAAGGTATAAGGAAATAACAGATGAATTAGCTTCCGGTATGGCAGCGGCTGATCCAAATAAATTCAGAAGTCTTATGAAGGAACAGGCTGATCTTCAACCTATAGTTGAGAAATATAAGGAATACAAGGAAAATAATGCGCAGATAGAAGATTGTCTTAAAATGATAGCTGAAGAAAGTGATCCTGAGCTTAAAGAGCTTGCAAGGGAAGAGCTTGCAGAAGCAAAGGCAGCTGTACCTGAATTTGAAAAAGAGCTTAAGCTGCTTTTAATTCCAAAGGATAAAAACGATGATAAGAATGTAATTGTAGAAATCCGTGCAGGAACAGGTGGAGATGAGGCAGCAATCTTTGCTTCAGAGCTTTATCGTATGTACTGTAAATATGCTGAAAATAACCATTGGAAGCCTGAAATATTAAGCTTTAATGAAAATGGACTTGGAGGATTTAAGGAAGTTACTTTCCTGATAAATGGTAAGGGGGCCTTTTCAAAACTTAAATATGAAAGTGGAACCCACAGGGTACAGCGCGTACCGGTAACAGAGTCAAACGGTAAGCTTCAGACTTCTGCTGCTACAGTGGCTATTTTACCTGAGGCAGAGGAAGTGGATGTGACTATTGATCCAAATGATATTAAGTTTGATGTATTCAGAGCTTCCGGAAATGGTGGACAGTGTGTAAATACCACTGATTCAGCAGTTCGTCTCACACATATTCCTACCGGAATAGTAATTTCCTGCCAGGATGAGAAGTCGCAGCTTAAAAATAAAGATAAGGCTATGAAAGTTCTCCGCTCAAGACTATATGAGCTTGAATGTGAAAAGGCTCATGCAGAAGAGGCTGCAAACAGAAAGAGCCAGGTGGGAAGCGGCGATCGTTCTGAGAAAATTCGTACTTATAATTTTCCTCAAGGAAGAGTAACAGATCATAGAATTAAATTCACTACTCACAACATAGATGGTGTTATGGGAGGAGATCTTACAGAAATTATTGAAAACCTTATAGTTGCAGATCAGACAGAAAAGCTGGCGGCTATGGGAGAAATGTAAAGCTATTAAGGCTTATTAAGGGAGCACAAATTATGAGTATAAAGGGATTAAATTTAAGCAACGATTCTTCGATTACTGAGTATCTGGGAAAATGGCTCTGGAATTCTCTGGGTATGGGTGAGGCAAGTTTCGATATAGATGATCTGATGAAATTTTTAGGTGAACTCTGCAAATGTGAACGTACCTATATTTTTGAGATAGACTATGGAAATGAAACCATTAGTAATACTTATGAATGGTGTGCTGAAGGAGTGGATCCACAAAAAGATATCCTTCAAAATGAGAGTCTTGAGCTGGTTGATTACTGGATAGAGATGTTCAAGCAGAAGAAACCTATTATAATATCGGATGTTGAAGCAATAAAGAAAGAATACCCACAGATGTATGCTACCCTTAAACCGCAAAATATAAGTTCGCTGCTTTCGGCTCCTATATATTTACATGGCAGACTTATAGGCTTTTTAGGTATAGATAATCCGGTGTATTTATGGGAGGAAGAGCTGATACCGCTTCTATACAGAGTGGGTTCTCTCTTTTCATATATTATAAAAAATAGAAAATTAGAGGAGAAGGTACAGTATAGTAAGTATCACGATCCGCTTACAATGGCTTATAATAAGGAAGCACTGGAAATAGACTTTAAGGATGCTTCCTTATGGAAACAGCTAGGTATAGTTTCCTGTGATCTTTCAGAACTAAAGTCTACCAATGATGAGCATGGCTTTGAAGAAGGTGATGTCATGATCTGTCGCTGTAATGAATTTCTTAAAGAAATTTTTAGTTCATATAGGATATATAGAATATCAGGCGACAGGTTTGTAGTGGTTTTTCCGGATATAGACAGTGCTTATTTTGATGAACTGGTTTCTTTATTGGAAGGTGAGATAAATAAAAGGCGCTATCGTATGGTATTTGGCTCTGCCTGGTCAAATGAGCTCCCATTAGTACCTAAGCAGATTTTAGCTAATGCAGAAAATATTTTATATAAAAATAAAGCTATTTATTTTAGTAAGCCTGATCCAAAATCGGGTAAGCTTCGTGATAGGAGAAGCAATGGAACAGATAGTGTCGTTAATCATTTTCACGATGCGCGTACCAGCTTGTTATACCGCTTTATAGAAAATAATTATTTCAGTCTGGATGTATTTTTCAAGTCAATGGCAATGGGGGAGAATTATCCTTATTTTGGAGATTTACAGAAAGATACCTGGTTTATTTCAGATAGCTTCAAAGAAAATTGGGGTTTTGAGAACAATGTAGTATATGATTTGCTTGGCAAGTGGAAGAAATTTATTCCATATAAGGAGGATCTTGCCCTGTATGAAAATGATATAAAAGAGCTGTTTGGCTTAAAGAAAAATGTACATGACCTTATATACAGGGTAATAGATAAAAGTGGCGAAGAAATCTGGATACGCTGCTTTGGTTACGTAAAATGGGATGAGGAAAGTAATAAGCCTGTATTTTTCTGTGGACATGTATCAAGATTAAACTATGCCTTTGATGCAGATCCAATTACTAATTTCCAAAGAGAAAAGGCTGCAATGCGCGATATAAGTACTATATTTTATAATAAAAAGAAGTCTTCTTTCCTTTGCTTCCGTCTAAATGGATTTGGAGAGATAAATGAACTCAGAGGAAGAAGTATAGGGAATAACCTGTTAAAAGATATAAGCACTAATTTGCTTAAGACATTTGACAAGACCATTCAGTTTTATCGACTTGATGGATTACGTTTCCTTGTTATGATTTCTGAAGAGTCAGAAATGAAAGCGGGGGAAATATCAAGAGAAATAAAGAAAACTGTGGCTGATTTATATGCAGATTACAACCTCCCTATACGTTATCCTTGTGCTGTAGGGATTTTGGGTGAGTTAAATCATAATATGTCGGTAATCGAAGTGATGACTGATGTAGGTAGTGTACTTGATATTGCTAAAAGTAAGCCGGAGGCAGATATAATATACACAGAGCAGACAGTTAACCTTCATCGTGAACAAAAACAGATGGTGCTTGAGCTTAGTAAGGATGTTGCCAGTCATATGGCTAATTTCAGGGTTGTAATGCAGCCTATAGTATCGTCCATTACTCATAAGATAGTTGGAGGAGAACTTTTACTCCGTTGGAAATATCTTGATCAGAATATTTCACCAATGGTTTTTGTGCCTATACTTGAAGAGAATAATCTTATGCCGGTTGTTGGTAAATGGATATTTAAACAGGCTGCAAAGCTTTGCAAACGTATAAATTCATATGCTCCGGATTTTTATCTGGATTTTAATGTAAGTTATCATCAGATAAAAGACGAAACTCTGCTCCCATATATGGAAAAAACTCTTAAAGATTATAATATAAATGGAGACAGACTGGTAATGGAGCTTACTGAGACACATTCTAATGATGATCCTATAAGGCTTCAGCAATTTATTGAAAGCTGTAAGAATATGAATATACGTATGGCACTGGATGATTTTGGAGTGGGTTATTCATCTTTAGAAATGCTTCTTAAGTATCCGGCTGATATAATCAAGTTAGATAGAAGTATAATGAAGAAAATGTCAGATTCCTCAGAAAGCAAGGTGTTTATTGCTACTGTAGTTACAGGCTGCCACAACTTTGACAGGAAGGTTTGTGTGGAAGGTGTAGAGACGGAAGAAGAACTCAGGATGGTAACAGAAGCCGGTTGTGATACTGTACAGGGCTTCTATTTCTATAAACCGTTGGAAATTGCGGATGTGTACAATCTTTTTGTAAATATGGAATAATAAAACAGGCTGATAATTAAAAGATGTGATTTCTTTAATTATCAGCCTGTTTTTAATGTCATAGGAAATTCCTCCGGAATCTCCTATGGCATAAAAAACTTTAATCACTGTGTTATTTCTGTAAAAGTAAATTCGTTCTCTTTAACATTAAAACCTAAAGCATACTTTTTACGAGGTTCAACTTCAACTTCAAGCTTAGCCGGTCCAAATATTTCGTTGACGGTTTTATGTAAGATTCCCGGTCTTGAGGTAGTAGCAGAAGCCTCTATGGTATGTGTACCGGAAGTTACGGCATATACAAGGCTTAAACCTTCATTGAACCAGTCAGCATGTTTTACGGCATCAATGGTATGTATACGAAGCTCTACAGTCTTTATTCCTGACTGGGTAGTTCCACAGTATATAAGTGCAGCATCGTGATTTTGGTTCATAAGTGTTTTTCTGTTTTTGCATATCTTGAATAAAAATATAAATAGCAACAGATAAAAATAGTAAAAAGCCCTGCTACAATATATACCCAATTAGGCAGTAATTTTAAAAGTATTTATTAATTCGTTCATTTTTCCTCTTTTTGTATTATTTTTTTAGTTTCAAGCTTAACAGATTTCTGATTATTGCCGGTAAGCTTTAAGTCATCTAAAAGTTCCATATATTTGGTATAGCCTAAGAATGAGCAGTCATAATACTCAGTTTTTGTTCCATCAGTGACAGTAAGATTCATATCATCATGATTGACTATCTTAGATGAGAAACCACATTCATCTATGTTGTATTTACTGGATTTCTTCTTAGTAATGAATGTAACTGTATTGCCTTCTACTATTATTTTCATTTTCATTTGCGAAATAAATGAGAACAACATAAGTAAGAAAACCACACTTGCGACACCAATAGAAATTTTGGCATTTCCTGATGAAACTACCCAGGCTATTACAAGGACGGCAGCTACTCCAAAGAGGTATATCACTGCATTGTAAATAAGCGCAAAAGGTCTGCTTTTGTAAATTTTCATTAATTATTCCTCCTATTTTATTATAAGACATTTTATCATAAATATAAACATCATACAATAAAACTGACTAAAATTAATATGGAAAAGGTAACAGATTTTAGAATAGGTTATGCGATTAACCTATTGTAAATAAAGGAAAGTAAGAGTATCCTTTTTATAAGGAAAATTATGAGGAGATAAGATATTGGATAGGATAAGAATAAAGGATATAGCTGAGGAGTTAGGACTTAGTACAGCTACTGTTTCAAATGTTATACATGGTAAAAATTCCAAGGTTTCTCCGGAAACTATAAAAAGAGTTCAGGAGCTGATTGAAAAAAGAGAGTATATACCAAGTATGGCAGGAATCTTACTTGCAAGAAATAATTCAAGAATAATAGGAGTTGTTATTAACCGGCATACGAAGTATGAAGGAGGCTTATTTTCAGATAATTTTATTAGTAACTCGATAAATGGGCTATCAGTACAAATAGAACAAGCCGGATATTTTATGATGATTAAGACTTCTACTTCATATGAAGAAATAATAAAGTTTGCTTCTATGTGGAATATGGATGGTCTTGTAATTATAGGTTTTTGTGAAAGTGATTATAAAAAACTGAGAGAAGGCATGCATATCCCTTTTGTTGTGTATGATGGATATTTTGAGGGCACAGCTAATATATGTAACTTAACCATTGATAATTTTGCAGGAGGCTTTATGATGGGCGAATATTTTTATAAAAAGGGTCATAGAAGGGTTGTCTGTCTTTCAGATAATTATATTTGTATGGATAAAGAAAGAATAGATGGCTTAAGAAAGGGACTTGGTGAAGGAAAGGCAGAGCTTCTTAAAATACCGCTCCATAAAAGAGAAAGACTGGAGTTTTATGAGGCTAATTTTAAGGAAATAACCAGTCAATATTCAGCGGCTTTTGCTGTATCTGATGAGTATGCTATAGAATTTATGCATTTTTTGCAGAAAAAGCAGATTAGAATACCGGAGGAGTTCTCAATAGCCGGTTTTGATGGGGGGATAATAGGAGAAAAGGTCTATCCGGAGCTTACCTCGGTAAAGCAGGATATGGGAAAGAGGGCAGAGTATGCTATAGAAGCATTACTTAGCTTAAAAGAAGGCAGAGAAATAAAAAAAGAAATAAGGCTACCGGTAGAATTGGCAGAGAGGGATAGCATTTGTAGTATAAGCCAGAGTGCAAATTATAACAATGAAAACATATCAATTTTATAACAGGAGGAAAAATATGTGAAGAATGAAAAAAGAGAGTTATATGGTAATATATTAAAAATAGCCCTGCCGGTGACTTTGCAGGCACTTTTACAAGCCTCATTCAGTGTGGTTGACCAGCTTATGATAGGACATCTGGGAGATACAAGCATTGCAGCCATAGGTCTGGCAGGGAAATTTATTTCTATATATACTGTGCTTTTAGGTGCAATAGCAGCGGCAGCCGGAATAATGCTTTCACAGTATCTTGGACAAAGAAATGAAGCAAATGTAAATAAAAGCTTTTATATGAATCTGGTCTATTGCATAGTTATAGGTGTACTGTTTACCTTGGTCTGCCTTTTCTCCGGCAAGGAGATAATGTATCTCTATAATAAGGATGTAAACACGATTACTGATGCTGTAAATTATCTGAAAATCTTCTCGCTTTCACTAATTCCGATGGCTGTTACAAGTATGGCTTCAGTTATACTAAGATGTATGGAGGAGACTATATATCCGCTTGTGGCAGGTATAGCAGCAGTGATTTTAAATACAGTTCTTAATTATCTGCTGATATCAGGACACATGGGATTTCCTGCGTTGGGAGTATCGGGTGCTGCTATAGCAAGTGTAATTTCACAGGTTGCAGGGCTCATAATTACTCTTTTTTATTTAATTAAGGGCTTAAAAAAACATGAACAGAGGTTAAAATTTGATATTGGCTTTGATGAAAAGATGAGAAAACTGTATTTCAGCATAATAACACCAATCCTTGTATGTGAATTTTTATGGAGCCTGGGGGAAAATGTGTATGGAGGGGTATATGGAAACATGGGCACAGAGCCTTTAGCAGCTATGACTATAACCTTTTCTATACAGGGACTGATGATAGGGGCTTTAAGTGGTCTTTCGCAGGCAGCAGGTATAATTATAGGAAGGCTTCTTGGCAAGGGTGAATACGATGAAGCATATGTACGTTCAAAAACGATAATGAAAATGGGGGTTTTAGGCTCGCTTATATTATCAGTTTTATTGGTAATACTAGGACAGGCTTATACCGGACTTTTCAACATAAGTGTGGAAACAAAAATACTGCCTATATGATACTGGTTGTATTTGCAATAATTTCACCGGTAAAGGTGCAGAATATGATATTAGGTGGAGGCATAATAAGGAGTGGTGGTAAGACAAAGTATATAATGTGGATAGACATAATTGGAACCTGGATTTTTGGTGTTCCGCTTGCACTTGTTTCAGCCTTTGTGTGTAAGTTATCCATACCTTATGTATATTTTATCTTATCATTAGAAGAAGTTGTAAGGCTTATTATTGCGCTGATATTATTCAAGAGAAAAAGCTGGATGCAGAGGATAGAATAGCAAGATACTTGTGGGGAGTTACAGACATTTAAAAAATGATTTTGACTTTTGTTCTCTTTTATGTTACTATTGAGGCATTGATGTGACTGTTAGCGGATTACAGGATGAGTAAGGAATTAAAGTAGGTTTATTTGGTGTATAAATCTGCTTTTTTGTTTTAAAAGCACAATAAAAAATAATTTGAGGGAGAGATTTATGCACAGAGAGACACAGTCAGCTAAAAATCAGAAGTTAAGCAAAAAAACTATTGTCAGTATTATTACAGTAATGGTAATTGTTGCGACTCTTTTTATTACCAGGTTTTTTGAATACGATATAGCTAACAAAAAAACAGCTATGATTGGTTATTCGGTAGAGATGAGACAAGGTTCACAGTATCTTGCTGCAGAGATGAGAGCCTATGCGGCGACAGGAGATACTTTACATTATGATAACTATCAGAATGAAAATAATAATGTAAGAAGGGTGGCAAATTCTTTAGAAGCACTTAAGAAAGCAGGGCTTAGTGCACCTGAGACAAGCCTTGCTGAGACAGTTGCGTCCACTTCAGAAAGTCTTGTGCCTATAGAGCAGAAGGTGCTGGAGCTGGTAAAAAACTCTGGTGGTGAGAGAAGTGAAGAGGCAATAGAGCTTGCGTTTGGAAATGAGCATGAGGCTGGTGTAAATAAGATCGCTGATCTTTCAGAACAGCTTATAGACTCAATTACATCAAGAATGGCTTTGACAACTAATATAATATCCGGAATAGGTGTGTTTATACAGCTCATAGCACTTATATCACTTATATATGTATTAAAGCTTCAGAAACAGTATGTAAGCTTTGTAAAAGATGAAATGCTTGCGCCAACTCTTGAAATTGAACAACAGTTATCTTATCTATCCAAGGGAATCCTCAACAGTGAGTTTACACTCGAAGAGGATGAGACTGAGATTGGCAAGATGATAGGAGCTATAAAAGAGACTAAGAGCTTCTTACAGAATATAATCGGAAATATCTCTGAAGACATGGCAAGACTTGCAAACGGAGATGTAAGCTTTGATGTGACAGGTGATTATGTAGGACAGTTTGAGGAAATAAAGGCATCCATGCAGGCTACTATAGATAATTTAAATGATATATTTAATTCTATAGGTCTTACATCAGGACAGGTAGCATCAGGGGCATCACAGATGGCAATGTCTGCGCAGGAGCTTGCTGAGAGCAGTACAGAAGAGGCTGGTGCAGTATCTGATATTTCAGAGGCAATAGATTCTCTTAGAAAGGGAATTCTGCATACTGAGGAGATGACTAAGAAGGCAGAGCAGGTAGCAAAAGAGGCCGGTGGTGTCCTTATGCTTGGTAAGGAGAAAATGGATGAGCTCGATAGAGCTATGGAGCTAATCAAGGATTGTACAAACAAGGTAGTAGAAAATACAGAAAGCATTAAGGCAATTTCGGCACAGACAGGACTTCTGGCATTAAATGCAGCCATTGAAGCAGCAAGAGCCGGTACAGCAGGTAAAGGCTTTGCAGTTGTTGCAGATGAGGTTAAGAAGCTGGCAGGTGACAGTGAAAGGGTTACTGCAGCAACGGATGAACTTGTAAGAAAAACTATAGAAGCGGTAGAAGTGGGAATGACACTTTCATCAGGAATGGTTGATTCTATTATGGAAGTAGGGGATAAGGCAGGTATGAGTGTAGGCCTTATGGAGAGTGTGATAAAAGAAGTTGGAATTCAGGCTGAGAAGGTTAACAAGATTAATAATGGAGTGAATAAGATTTCTGAATCAGCTCAGAATAATGCGGCTACGGCAGAGGAGACTGCAGCTTCAAGTGAAGAACAAAGTGCGCAGTCTGATACGCTCACAGAGCTCGTAGGAAGATTTAGATTAAAAGTAAATAAGTTATTTTTTTATAATAAAGATAGGGTAATTCAGTTAGATAAAAACTGGTTACTCTATCTTTTTCTTTTAGCAGGAAATTTCCTACTAAAGAAAAATCTCTATGAAATTCCTATTAAATGATACAAGTGTTAAAAATATAAAAAAATATTTGCAAACTAGTTGCAAATTTTGAAAAATAGTGTTATAATTGCGAATGGGTTGCAAAATGATAAACTATTTTTATGATGAAAGGTGAAATAATGAAGATTAAGAGAAGACTGTTATTTATAATTTATGGGATATTGATTATCAGCTTAGGAATATTAAGCCCGGTATATGCTGATGGCGAAAAATACTAGTGTTAAGGTGGAAACAGTAGCCTTAAAGGAAAAGGTTAAAAATAAGAAAAAAACGAAAAAAGAGGAAAAAGAAAAAACAATAGAGTAGATAATAAGACAAAAAGAAAAAAACAAGAAGAATAAGAAAAATAAAAAAAGCAGAATAAGAAAAAAATAAGAAAAAGCAAGAAAAAAATAAAAAAAGATGGAAAAGATAATATGGACGTAAAGGAAAAGGGAAGAGGTTGAGAATCTGCCTGAAACAGATAAGTACAAGCCTGAAACAAAAAATAAGGATGAAGAAGATGAGAATAGCAGAGGCTATGATTATTATCCTTCAGTAGGAAACCGCTCTGATAAGCTATCTTCAGATTATATACTTTTTTGTGATTATACAGATAAATCCGGAAGGCTTAAATTTAAGTCAGGAAATACCGTTATCTTACCGGAAAAAGGATATATTGGTCTTAAGGTAAATGGCGAGAATAACGGTAAAGAGACAGAGATAAACTGGAGCGGAAGCTCCCTTCAAAATATAAAGAATGGCATTAAGGGAAGCTATACTCTGACTGCCGTTCCAAAGGAAAACATAATAATTGTCGGAAAAGATTATGGAATGGTAAAATTCGTTGTAAACATAATAGTGGAGTAAGTGAGGGTATAGTAAAATGACTAAAAAGGATAAAAAAAGATTATTGTCTTTGATTATGGCTGCTACTCTTTGCATTTCAGGCATAAGCTATAGGGAGAATGTAAAGGCAGCAGAGACAGATTTTGCTGAGAGTAATATTTCAGAAAATAAAGAAGAAGCTAAAAATGAAGCTTCCGATTTAGCAAAAGAGGAAGATAAGAAGGTAAGAGTAATTATACAGCTTGAAAAAGACTCAATAATAGATGAAGCTAATGAAAGAAATGTAGATTATTCAGCCCTTAGTGAGGGTTTTATAGAAGAAAAGAAAAAGGAACTTAAGTCGGAGCAGGACGAGGTAGTGTCAGAAATAGAAAAGAGTAAAATTGATGCGGATACCTCAGATATAAGAAACTATGACACTGTATTAAACGGTATAGCCTTAAGTGTAAAGGCAAAAGATATTGATAAGCTGGATGATATAAAGGGTGTAAAATCCGTTTATGTGTCAGAAGAATTTGAAAGACCTTTACTTAGTTCGTCAAGTGAGATGACCGGTTCAGGTTATGCAAATGATTCGGGATACAAGGGAGAAGGTACGGTTGTTGCAGTTATAGACTCTGGTATAGACTATAACCATAAAGCTTTCAGACTGGATGATGAAGCCCGTGCCAAGCTTTCAGAAACTGATGTAAACAGGGTAATAGCTGAAAAAGGCTTAGACGGAAGATATTATACTTCTAAGATTCCTTACGGATATAATTATTATGACTTTAACACCAATCTTTATGACAGTTACGGAGTAATGCATGGCATGCATGTATCGGGTATAGTGGGTGCAAATGACAATGAAAAAGATATTTACGGAGTGGCTCCCAATGCTCAGATACTGGCACTTAAAGTATTTTCGGATGATTTACAGTATCCTACAACATTTACAGATATATGGCTTAAGGCACTTGATGATGCGGTGAGCTTAGGAGCAGATGCGGTAAATATGAGTCTTGGCTCTTCTGCAGGATTTTCAGTGGAAGGTGAGAGATATCCTGAAACAGAAATGTTTGAAAAGGCAAGGAAGGCAGGAATAGTAGTAGCCGTAGCGGCAGGAAATGATGGGACTATAACAGATGGCAATACCTATGGGGTAAAACCTCTGGAAGGCAATTATGATACTGCCCTTATAGCCAATCCTGCTCTTGATGAGGATTCATTTGCAGTAGCTTCGATGGATAATCTGACAAAATATTCACGCTCAATAGGTTGGAAAGATAGGCGTGAGGGTGAAATAAGAGAGCAGGCGGATGTTACTCCCGGAAGTAATGCTCCTGCTGATAAGATTACCGGAAAATGGATAGAAGTACCAGCAGGTAAAGAGGATGATCCTTTAATTAAGGCGAGCCTTAGGGGGAATTTTGCCGTAATGGAACTTATTTCTGATGCAGCCGAGAAAAAGGCTTTTGTAGCAAGGCTTAAAAAGATTATGGCATTGGAGCCTTCAGCAATAGTATTTTACAATCCGGTTTCAGATTCTGAAAGAATAGGCGGGAGAATAAGCCTTGGTGAGGATGCAGGAAATATTACCGTAGTCAGGATTAAACGCAGCACCTACTTAAAGATAAGCAGAGCCAATCTTTCATCAATGAGGTTTACAGCTGACGTTTTTATGGAAGAAACACCTTATAATAATCCTACAGCAGGAAAAATGTCATACTTCTCATCCTGGGGACCTACTCCCGACCTTAGAATAAAGCCTGAAATAACTGCACCGGGCGGTGGCATATATTCTACTGCAGAGGACGGTAAATACCAGAATATGTCCGGAACTTCCATGGCTTCACCACAGGTAGCTGGCGCAAGTGCAGTAATAAAGCAGTATATAAGAGAAAAAGATATCAAAGTGGAAAATACCGCTGATTTTACAAAGCTTTTACTTATGAATACGGCAAAACCTGTACTTTATAAAGAAGGCACACCTTATTTTGTAAGACAGCAGGGTAGCGGAGCTCTTGACCTTAAAAATGCCCTTAACACTACTGTTGTAGTAAAAGCAGAGGGGACTAATGATACCAAGGCAGATGGAAAGCTTGAAATAAAAGAAATAGGTGAAAAGAAATTTAAGGCAAAACTTACCTTAGAAAATTTCGGAAATGAAACCAGGACTTATAGGGTGCATACAAAGACAGTATATGAGCCGGTTTTAGAGGGATATAGGTCTGAAACACCTGAGAAGGTTGATTTTAATCAGAGCTTTGAAGGAAAAGAGGTTACTGTAGCAGGACAGTCAAAAGAAACTTTTGAACTTGACTTTGATTACTCAGGGGCGGATGAAATTAGAACAAATAACTTTATAGAAGGTTTTATTGAACTTGAAGAGGTTACTAAAGTTGGAGCTTCTGTGAGAGCTTTTTCATTGATTAAAAATTCAGGTGCGGATAGTGAAGACACTAATATAGAAAGTATTGAAAAAAACGTGAATAAACCTCAAGGTGATATTAAAGATATCAATGAGGTAGAAAATTTATCAGGAATAGATGTAGTTAAAGCTTCTAATGAAGATGATAATGAAGACTTTACACTGGAGGAAGCTGATAGTGTTACCACAGGTAAAAGCACTCTCACCATTCCGTTTTTAGGCTTTTACGGTGACTGGGAGAGTGAAAAGGCTATAGATGCTTTTCAGGTAAAGGAAGTGGGCAGAGAAAAGAGAGATGTTCAGTTTTATGTAAATAAAGAGGCTGAATCTACCTCATCAATGTTTATGACAAGTGCCACCTTGAGGCTTCCTGTAGTAGACAATACACTTTATTTTTCACCTTCAAGTACCTACCATAGGGATGTGGCAGTAAGACTTGCTCCTCTTAGAAATATGGAAGAAATTGAGTATTCCGTTTTGGATGAAAATACAGGTAAAGTGCTTCGTACCATAGGTAAATCTCTTAAAGTAAGAAAGCTTAACAGTCTTAGAAGAAACAGAAGCTTCAATATAATGCCTGATTCCTGGTGGGATGGAAGGATAGATGGAAAGCTTGCGTCAGAAGATGTAAATTATGTATATCAGATAAAGGCAAAGCTTAACAGTGGAAGCTCAGGTGGTGGAAATACAGAGCAGATTTATAAATATAAGCTAAAGGTAGACGATACTGCGCCTGAACTTAGCGATAAGATAGAATTAACACCTGTAGCAGGAAAGAACAGGATTAAAAGATTAAAATTTAAGGTAAAGGATGCCGGCAGTGGAATTGAGCAGGTTTATCTTAATTCATTAAAATTTGTGAAAGAAGAGAACAATAACAATGGACCTGCCCTGCCTCCGGGAGGGGGACTTACACCGCCGGGTAAAAAGAAGCCTTTAGCCTTAGAAAATGAAGTCTTTGCTGAAAATAAAAATAAGCCTAAGATAAATGGGCTGACTGAGGAAGACTTAAAGCTTGGCAAGCCTAAATTCGGCAAATATCTGCTCTTAAACTTTGTGGATACAGATACAAAGGATGGTAAGACTCTTCCTAAAATAATAGACGGGAAACTTACTGTAACAGAGGATATGATTCCTGCTGATTCTACAGCAAGTGCACAGATATTTGTAAACAGGAACGGAAACCGTAATAAGGAGATTGAAATAGACAGCTGTTATCTGGCTGATTCTTCACATATTTACATTACTGTTAAAGATTATCTGAGCAATCAGAGAAGCACTGCAGTAAAAACGGGAGAAAATGAAAACTATAATTCTGTAAGCTTTTTGAATTTTTACAATTCGATGAAGGACAGAGGAGTAAAAGCATATGCTGACGGCAACCTTATGTCAGATTATAAGTACGATACACTTAAGAAAAAGGTTGACTTAAAGCTTGTTATGCCTGATGATTCTTACCATATAAGCCTGCTTTACATAAAAGAAGGCCACTCTATTAAATACCTGATAAGAGACAGTAGGGTTCAGGCAGGTATGAGAAAGGAATTTAAATATTCTTATGACAAGGCTGAGAGGGCTGTAAGCTTTACCATAGACCCATTAAATAGCGGTAAGGAAATAGTAACAGGCTTTGAAAAGGGAGCTATGCCGGAAGATGTTAAAGAAAAGGATATAAAAGTAAATCTTTCTAAGGCAGGTCTTGATAATTTTGAGGAAATAAAGCTTGATAATAAAAGCATAAAGCTGGGAGCTGATAAGACAATACCGACAAAGAGCGGCTATGTAAAGCTTGACCTTAGATTCAAGTCCGGAGTACAGTCTAAGGTTAAGGGTGTCATTCTTCATAAAAGGAGTGGCGGTAATATAGTTCTTCCTCTTAAAGGGGCTATGGATCTTGACACAGGAGCTGAGGGCTATAGCTTTAAAAAAGGATTTTCGGTTCAGATACATTATACTTTAACGGAAGATACCGATATTGAAATAGTCTATGAGGGCAGTGAGGCAGACAGACTTAGCAGGCCGTTTGGAAATGACCTGTTTGAAGACGGATATAACGGTAAGAATAATACCAAGACAAAATATCCTGTAGTTTTCCTTGAAAGTCCCGCACTTATGGCTGTCATTCCTTCAAATAATGACAGAACTGTAAAAATAGAAGGCTTTATAGGCAATGTTAAGGCTGATGACAAGGTAAAGCAGATAGAAGTAAAGCTTGTTAATAAAAACGGTAAGACCTTGGGAAAAACTATAACCTTGACCGATAATGACATTACTGCAAAGCAGATGAAATATGCCTACGGTGGGGCTTCACCCTACACAGGACTTGGCTATCATTTCTCAGTTACACTTCCTGTACATGAGTTCTGCGTGAACATAAGAGTAGAGGCTGTGACTGAAAAAGGAGAAAGGCAAGCATAGTAAGAAGAGCCTTCTATGATTTAACCGATCCGGTAATAAGTTATGAAGTAGCAGGAAGAGAGCTTGATTTGGAGTCTGTCACAATAAAGATACATTCATCCGATGATTCTTTAAGACTTAAGCTTTATAACGGAGATTCTCTGATTGATATAGCGGATAAGACTAATAAAACCATGGCAGAGGGGGGAGTCACTCTTGATAAGGAGATAACCATTCCTCTTAAAATAGGACAGAATAAGATAAATATAAGGGCTGTGGATTTGGCTAATTTTAAGGCAGAGAAGGAAATAAATATTTACAGAACAAAGTAAGCTGTGAACCGAGAACTTTTTATAACTTTTTATAAGCCTTTTATCAATAATAAAAGCAAAAAGAACGGTATGTCCAAAACGGATATGCCGTTTCTTTTCTTTGCAAAAAACCTAGATTGTAGTATAATGCGTTTATGCTGAAAGTAGTGAAAAAGTGGAATGAAAATTCTTTTATGGGGGAAATTATATGTATAAGGTTTTATTCGCAGAAGATGAGCTTTTGGTACGTATAGGGCTTCAAAATGCTATTTCATGGGGTGATTATTCTATGGAACTGGTAGCACAGGCTGATGATGGAGGGCAGGCTTTTGAGCTTTTTAGGGAGATAAAACCTGATGTGGTTATAACAGATATTAGAATGGATGTCATGGACGGTTATACCCTTATCAGAAATATAAGAGAAATAGACAAAGAATGTGCCATTATTGTTATTTCCTGCATAGATGATTTTGAGCTTATAAGGAAGCTTGTTCCCTTAAAGATAAACGGATATGTGCTAAAAGCAACCATAAATATGGAAGAGATAGATAAACTGCTTAAAGAGACAAAAGAATATCTTATCGGAATAGGAAGAAACGGTGAAGACAAGCCCTGAAAAAAAGGGAAATTTTTAGAAAAAGGTCTGAAAAAATATTTGATGGGAGAGGGCAGTGAGCCTATCTGGAACGAGAATGAAAAAATGAAATTTCTCTGTAAATTCTCATTAAAAGAAGAAGACAGAGATAAAATTAATAATGAGGCAGTAAAATTCATACATGAACTTATTACTCACCAGTTTAAAGAAGGAGTTACCATACTGTTTGAAAAGCCTGTCAATTTTTATACATTTCTTCCTAATGACAATGAAAATCTTGAAAAAAGGACAGGAAGGGTAAATGAACTGATAGAGAGCTTTCTCGGTATAAAGCTTGGCTATACTCATAGTGTGAGACAGAATAAGGAGAAGCTGGCAGACTGGTTTATGAGGCATGAAAAAGTCGGGAGAAGATGTCAATAATTCATCTAATTGGGATTATTCCATAAAAGCGGCAATCGCTTATATAAATGAAAACCATGGAGAACAGCTAAGTCTGGCAAAGGTAGCAGGTGTGGCGGGGATATCTCCGGCATATTTTTCATCACTTTTTAAAAGGGAAATAGGGAAGAATTATGTGGAATATCTTAATGAAGTCAGGCTAAAAGCAGTATTAAAGGAATTTAAGGTAAGTGATGCTAAGATTTCATTTATTGCAGAAAAACATGGCTTCCCGAATCAGGAATATTTTTCAAGATACTTTAAAAAAGTAATGGGAGTTTCTCCTGCAAAATGGAGGAGGAAAAATAGTTGAGCAGTAATAAGATTAAAAAAGTAAATTGGAGAGTCAAGGCTCTGCTATCCATTCTCATATCTATTATATTAATAGTTGTTATGCTTTTTAGTATAACATATTTCTATTTTGAACATAAATTTGAAAAATAATACTAAAAAGATTGCAGAGGCTACATTCAAGCAGGCAGATAAAGAACTTAAAAAGATGTTAAGTACAGTAGAGGGTGAGGTAAACAGATATGGCAGCCTAAGACTGCCTTTTGAATACTTAAAAGATGAATATAAAAATGAGATAAATAAAAAAAGTAATATCTATGCAGGTAGTAAAGGATTTCGACGAAATGATGTCGATTAACTCTAATATCTATTCAGTCTCTTTAATAAAAGGTGACGGAAGATTTACATTGTCTACCTCAGATAGAAGAAGCAGAAGTGGGAAAGTTGATATTAAGGGAAGGCTAGACGGGATTCTAAAAAAAGGCAGCAGAAATCTATCCATATACACTATGGGTATCAAATTATGAATTAGAAGGCTATGAAGGGAAGGATTTCAGCCCGGTAACGGACAGACCTTCTTTTTTAGGGGTTAAGTTTTTAGGCGATGGTTATACTGAAAAGGAAGTTACGTATCTTATAGTAGGTGTAGATGAAAAGTCCATAAGAAAAACCTATGAGTCTGTAGTTTATAATGGAAGTGTTGCCGTCCTTGTCAACAATGACGGAATAATAATATCAGAAACAGGAAATGACAGTCTTGGAAAAACAATTTGAAACTAAAGATGATTTTCAGACAATAGAACACGAGCTTAAGAATTTCAATTGGAAATTGTATAATTTAATACCCTAAAAAGCATATTTAAAAGAAACAAATGATATAAGAAAGTTTGGTATAATGGTAGCTACAGTTAGCTGTATCTTTATATTTATAGCAGGATTAATTTGGAGCAAGAGATATACCAGACCTATTCAGTATCATATGGATCAGATGAAGCTTGTACAGGGAGAAAATTTTGATATCAAAAAACCTGAGCCACAGGGCTGGGAAGAGCTTGATGAACTAAATACAGAGTTTTATCTGATGGCAGGGAAATTAAAACAATACATATCGGATATAAAGACTGTTGAAAGGGAAAAAACTAAAAAAGAGCTGTTAGCCCTGCAATATCAGATGAATCCTCATTTTCTGCTTGGCTCTATAAATTCTATAAGGTGGATGGCAGCTATGACCAACAACAAGGTAACTGCCAATGCTCTTGAAATCCTTGCCAAAATCTTAACACCAATTCTCAGAAATCCGAATTTTTTATGGAAATTAGAGGATGAACTTGTTTTCTGTGAGAACTATGTGTCTATGATGAACATACGTTATGGCAATACAATGGAGTATAAAGTCTTTTGCGATAATACATTGTTGTCTGAAGATTTCCCCAGAATGATACTACAGCCAATGATAGAAAATTGCTTCATATATGGCAGTGATCCGCTTGAAAAAGAGTAATAACAGTAAATATCAGAAAAAGAAGAAATAATGAAGGTATCAATAAGCAACAGCGGAGTTAATATGGACAAAGCAAAAGCTTGACAGCTCGAATGAGATGTTGAAAAACAATAGCGGTAATTCTGAGCATATAGGGCTTTCAAATGCGAAAAAAAGGCTTAATATTTTATACAAAGATACGGGTGATATCTGGCTTGAACAAGACAGTGAAGGCACTTTAACGGTACAAATAAGATTCTGATTTTTGTTAAATTTTTTTATCTAAGCTTTTAAATGATGTGGGTGTCAAAAAGTATTTGACACCCATGATACAGGATTGCTTCGGCTTCACCTCTCGTAATCCTTGCAAAAATATTCGTAATCCGCTCATTTTTGCAAAAAAATGGCTACTTACTCATATTTTTTGCGTGTCAAAAGATAATAAATTCTCTTGCAAGCAAGCTTGCATCGAATTTTTATACTTTTGACACTTGTATCTTTAAATAAGTCAAATCACAGTAAAAAGACAAAAATATTATGGTGTAAGATAATAAAAATATAAAAAAATACAATGATTCATAAAAAATAAAGCAACAAATCTTTGTGCAAAATGCTTATAATTATACCATAAACTATAAATAAAATAGTGAAAGTGAGGAGAACTTATGAAAGGGAAAAAGGTTTTATCGTTATTATGTGCAGCAACTATGGCAGCAACATTGCTTTCAGGTTGTGGCGGAACAAAGACAGATTCAAAGAAATCAGGTTCAGCTGCAAGTACGGCATCTAAGGCAAGTACCTCTGTAGCAAAAACATCAGACGCAGCTTCTAATACAGGAGCACCTGATACTTCACAGCATGTAGACATCACAATCGGAGGACTTAACCTTAAGGATTCTGAAGAGGCAAACTGGCCTACCGATACCGTTGATTTAATTGAGAAGAAGTTTAACTGCTCAATTAAGTTCAAGGGATATCAGAAAGACAGCTTAAACCTTGACTTATCAGGTGAAAATACTACAGATATTGTTCAGATTAATGAAGACAATATAGATGGTGTATTAAGAGGTAAGCATGCTGTTAATCTTGAGGATTATAAGGCAATAGCTCCTAACATTTTCTCTGATGCACTCAGCTTCAGAAATAATGTAATGAAGAACTTCAAGAGTGATGATAGCAAAGGACAGTATTTTGTAACACCTCATGTTACAACAGATAATGTAGAAGAAACATTTGGTGCAATCCTTCCTTTCGGATATGCGGTTAGATGGGATTTATATAAGGAAATCGGCGCTCCTGCAATTACTAATGATGATGAGTATATTGCTGCATTAAAGAAGATGAAGGAAAAATATCCTAAGACAGAGTCAGGCGAAGAGACTTATGCATATTCTATTTATAATGATGCCAAGTTACACGCTTATTTCCACAAGGGCTGCCTTACAGAGGGATATGTTAACCTTGAGGGAGGACTTTATGTACAGAATGTAAAGACAAACGAACTTGTTTCAGATATCTATGATGTAGATGAAGGTGGTAAGGTTACTCCTTTCTGGGCAGGTGTTAAGTTCTATAACAAGCTTTACAGAGAAGGACTCCTTGATCCTGATGCATTTATAACAAAGGGTGAGGATATTCAGGAGAAATACAGCAAGGGACAGTATCTTGGCGGACAGAACAACTGGTATTTTGGTGAATATAACAGCAATGAACGAAAGAAAGATCCTAATACATTAAAAGAGTTCGTGTTACTTCCTTCTTATATGGGATGGGCAAATGAGCCTAACAAAGCAGGATGGAGCGGAAAGTACTACTTCGTATCTTCACATTCTCCTAATGTAGAAAGAGCAGTTATGGTTCTTGATTATCTTCAGAGCGCTGAAGCTTCAAGAGAAACCTGCTCAGGTGTTGAAGGCAGATGGGAAGTTAAGGATGGCAAGGCGGTACTTAAAGATGATACAAAGACAATTAAATCAGATGGTGCGAGAGCTGATGAGCTTAAGAAGTCTGGTATCGGTGAGAATAATATGTACAACAGTATCGGATATGCAGACAATGCAGTTTTAGCAGATGGGGGAATGGTTGATCTTTTCATGGCTGATGATATTCTTGCAGATACACTTACAGCAGCAGAAAAGGATATGTGTAAGACTCTTAAGATTACACTTCCATCAGACCTTCTTAAGAATGGCATTGCTGAAGGAAAGAACATAGATATGAGAGATACCAAGTCTGCTATAAGAATGGTAATTCAGGCAGCTACTAAGGATATCAACCGTATAGATGGAAACGTTGAAGAAATCACTGTTAAAGCTCTTCCAAGCCTTGTAATGGCTAAGACAGATGCTGAATTTGATACAGCTAAGGCAAAACTTATGGAAGACTTAAAGGCAGCTAATGTTGAAAAGTCAGTAAATTGGTGGAAAGAAAACTGGAATACAGCAGTTTCTAACCTTGACAGCATGAAATAAAAAGTATTACGGCGCGTCTTGAAACACGCGCCGTTTGTATATGAAACGGAGGGATTGAATGTCAAAAACTAAAGCTCTGACAATGACAAAACCAAGAAAAGATTATAAACTTTTATACTATGCCCTTCCATTTATGATAATAGTATTATTGTTTAACTATGTTCCTATATTTGGCTGGATATATGCTTTCTTTGATTATGTACCGGGTGTTAAATTAAATGATAGCGAGTTTGTCGGACTTGAGTATTTTAAGCTTATATTTACCGATGCGAACGTGTGGAGATCACTGACAAATACCTTTGTCTTTGCTATTCTTGGAATATTATTTTCTCCATTACCAATGTTCTTTGCTATACTCTTAAATGAAGTTAAAAATGGACCTGTAAGAAAAATTGTACAAACCTTTACTACCCTTCCAAACTTTATAAGCTGGGTAATAATCTTCTCCTTGGCATTTACTCTTTTTTCTTCAGATGGGCTTATTACCACAATGCTCTTAAAAATTGGAATAGGAACAGAAGGACAAAATCTTTTGGGAGACGGAAATGCGGTATATATTTTCCAATCTCTCTTAGGACTTTGGAAGGGACTTGGCTGGAGTTCAATTATATATCTTGCTGCCATTGCGGGAATAGACCAGGAGCAGTATGAGGCTGCCAGAGTAGATGGAGCAGGGTATTTCAGATGTGCAATCCATATAACTATGCCTGCGATGATTGGAACCTTTGTTGTTCTCTTCATCTTAAATATAGGTAATTTTTTAAATACAGGTTATGAACAGTATTTACTTTTCAAGAACTCAATGACAGCCGATAATATCGAGGTTCTTGATCTTTATGCTTATAGAATCGGACTTGAAAATATGGATTATTCATATGGTGTGGCTATAAGTATTATCAAATCCGTAGTTAGTGTTATTTTAGTGACATTTGCCAATCTTGTAGCTAAAAAAGCACGTGGCAGCGCGGTAGTATAGAGAGGAGATATGTATGAACAATCATATTAAAAGTTCTGCTTCAAGACGTGTATTCCAGGTATTTAATTATACATTCCTGCTTTTTATTACATTTATTTGTATCTATCCGTTTTGGTATGTTGTAATTTATACACTTTCAGATCCTTCAAAGGTGGGTGAAATTCCTCCTGTACTCATACCATCGGGATTTTCTTTAGAAAATTATAAGCAGATACTTACTCTGAACGGATTTTTGCCATCCCTTGGTATTTCATTTGCAAGAACCGTAGCCGGAACTATTCTCAGTGTGGGAAGCTGTTCATTCTTAGGCTATCTTTTTTCAAAAGAAAATATGCCGTATAGAAAATTTCTTTACCGTTTCCTTATACTTACTATGTACATAAGCGGTGGAATGATAGCAACCTATATTGTGATTAAAAGTTATGGCTTGCTTAATACTTTCTGGGTATATATTATACCCGGTATGGTATCAGCCTATAATGTAGTTCTGATAAAAACCTACGTTGAGTCACTGCCGGCTTCTCTTGAAGAATCAGCAAAGCTTGATGGTGCAGGGGTTGTTACTATTTTCACAAAGATAATCTTCCCTCTCTCAAAGCCTATAATTGCAACAGTTGCAGTTTTTGTGGCTGTCGGACAGTGGAATTCATGGTTTGATAACCATATTTATACTCGTGGAGTTGATGAGCTTAAGACGTTGCAGTATCTCCTTTATAATTACTTAAATGAAGCGCAGAGGATAGCGGAACAGCTTAGAAATGCCACTTCGAGTGTAGATGCCGGAGCAATGATGCAGCAAATATCCTCAAAAGGCATAAGGATGTCAATTACAGTACTTGCAGCCCTTCCTATATTTTTGTTCTATCCTTTTATGCAGAAATACTTTGTAAAAGGAATAATGGTTGGTGCGGTTAAGGGCTGATGGATTAGAATGGAGAGAAGAATGAGCTACGAATATGAAGAACTTGATAAAAGACTGGTAAGCATAGTGCCGTCTAAGAGACAGGTAGAATATCAGAAAAAGAGAATTTTACGGATTTATTCATTTCACAGTCAATACTTATACTAATCGTGAGTGGGGGCTAGGTAATGAGTCACCTGAGATTTTTAATCCATATAACTTAGATGCAGAAAGCTGGGTAAAGGCAGTGTTAAGTGCAGGTATGAAAGGCCCTCATCCTTACCTGTAAGCACCATGACGGTTTCTGCCTCTGGCCTCTAAGTATACAGAGCACAGTATCAAAAAAATTCTCCTTATAAAGACGGTAAAGGAGACATAGTGAAAGAATTATCAGAGGCCTGCAAAAAGTATGGGCTTAAATTCGAGTTTATCTTTCGCCTTGGGACAGAAACAGTGCTGTTTTATGGTTCAGGCAAGGAATATGATGATTATTATATCAATCAGATGACAGAGCTTCTTACAAATTACGGAGATATTTATACCTTCTGGATGGACGGTGCCTGTGGTGAAGGTCCCTAATGGTAAGAAACAGGTGTATGACTGGGAAAGATACTATGCGAAGGTAAGAGAATTACAGCCTTCGAGGCAGTGCTTTCAATAAGCGGACCAGATGTACGCTGGTGCGGCAATGAAGCAGGAATAGTCAGAAAAAGTGAATGGAGTGTAGTCTCAAAGGCTATGACTTCGCCTGCATTAACTGCTGAATTAAGTCAACAGGAAGACAGTGAAGAATTTAGAAAAAGAGCTATAGATCCTACCAGGGAGGAGCTTGGAAGCAGGGAAGTTTTAAAAGACGAACCTGAACTTGCCTGGTTCCCTGCTGAAACAGACCTTTCCATACGTCCGGGCTGGTTCTATCACCCGGAAGAAGATGATAAGGTAAGGAGCCTTGAAAATCTAAAGGATATTTATTTAAAATCGGTAGGTGGCAATACAGCCTTACTTCTTAATATATGTCCTATGAAAGACGGATGTCTGCATGAAAATGATGTTAAAAGGCTTGCTGAATTAGGTGACTTTATCAGAGAAAGTTTCAAAGAGAATCTGGCTGATAAGGCCGATATTACCTCTTTGCCTGAAAAAGGAGACAGAGGAGAGGATATAACCGTTATAAGGACTGACAGCTATGAAACTTACTTTAAGCCTGAGTATGGACATAGGGAACTTAGCATTAATTTTACATGGAAAGAAGGAGTAAAGCCATCCTATCTTGTATTAAAGGAGAATATCTTATTAAGCCAGAGAGTAGAAAAATTCAAGGTTTATGAGGATGTAAAAGGAGAAGGTTTAGTCGAGGCCTATGACGGAACTGTAATAGGCTATAAGAAGATAGTAAAACTAAGCGGAAAGGAAATAACAGGCTTAAAGATAGAGATAACGGATGCAAGAGTAGCACCTGCGATTTCATTTGTAGGAGTGTATTAGAAAGTAAATCCAAGATTATTTATATCATATGTCATAATCTATTCATGGGTATTATATGATACAAGTTGTCAAGAGTATTTGATGCCCACATCCTTATATAGTAAGAATAGGTATTTTTAGGTTTGTAATAATTCAACATAATTTGCATTATACGGTAATAAAGCGGGGGAATTTTTCTGAAATTACCTCGCTTTTTGCTTGACTAAAGATAAATAAGAGAGTAAACTGATTAAGTTAGTTCCAACTAATTAAATTTATATCTTTAGGGGAAGTTTATGAAGATAAAAGCTATAAAAATAAATCCGTCTCTGGTTTTATTTTTTTCAATATATTGATACCGACGCTGTTTATGTTTATGGCGGCATATCCGCTTAATTATGTACTTATGGTATTTGCATCGCTGGTACTGCTTCTCAGTGGGAAAAATAAAAGAACATTGATTTTTATAATAATATATGGTTTGTTCTTCGGCACATCTATATTCTTTATGAATGTATTTCAAGTTGGGGGTATTGTAATTTTCTTAAGTATAATGATGCAGTTTCTGCCCTGTCTTATGATGGCAACAATTCTTTTTAAGGATTATACTACTGCGGAACTTTTATCTACACTGGAAAAGCTTCCACTTCCAAGAAACTTTGTGGTAGCAGTTATAATCACTCTGCGTTATGTACCTACATTTAAGAGGGAGTTCGGTTATATAAAGGAGTCTATGAGGCTTAGAGGAATAGCATTTACCTGGAAAAAACCTATAGAAAGCTTTAGATATTTCATAGTTCCCCAGTTGTTCAGATGTACTGCCCTGGCGGAAGAAGTAACCTCGGCGGGGCTTGTAAAGGGAATAGATGCAAATATTAAAAGAACTTCTTATTATGAACAGAAATTTAGAAAAAGTGATACATTTTTAGCTTTATTATTGATAATTGGGATTATGTGGGCAGGATTATGGAAGATATGATAAGGGCTGAAAAGCTGACGTTTAATTATGAACAGTCTGATGATGGGATAAAGGATATAGATTTTTCCGTTAAAGACAGCGAGGTTATTTTACTTGCCGGAGACAGCGGCAGCGGTAAGTCTACTCTTTTAAAATGTCTTAACGGGCTTATCCCTCGAAAACCGTAGAAGGAAATCTTGAGGGAAATCTTTATTTTGAAGATAAAAAAATATTCTGAGCTTAGGATGTTTGAGCTTAATGAAAAAATAGGCTCGGTGTTTCAAAATCCGAGAAGCCAGTTTTTTACTACTAATTCTACTGCAGAACTGGTATTTCCTATGGAGAATTATGGTTATACGAAGAAATTAATGGATGAAAGGCTTGAGGTTTTGACTGAGAAATTCGGGCTTCATCCTCTGTTGAATAGAAATATTTTTGAAATATCAAGCGGAGAAAGACAGCTTCTGGCCCTTGCATCTGCTATGGCCCTTAACCAAAAGGTTGTAATTTTTGATGAGCCGTCTGCCAACCTTGATTACGGCAATGCTATGAAGCTTGGTAAAATAATATCAGGAATGAAAAAATCAGGTATTACGGTAATTGTGGCAGATCACAGATTTTATTATCTAAAAGGGCTTATAGACAAGGTATTTCTTATAGAAGACGGAAGACTGAACCGGTTTGACAGCGAGGAAGAGTTTAAGAAAAGTAAGTATGATACCAGGAGCTTTGACCTCTTTGATTTAGACCTGCCTGTACCTGAAAAAAGTATAAATACAGAAAAGATTGCAGGCCTAAAAAATGTAAGTTATAAAAACGTTTTAACAGATATAAGTCTTGAACTGAAAAAAGGCGAAGTAAGTGTGCTGGTGGGAAATAACGGAGTGGGTAAGACAACATTGGCAAAGCTTTTATGTAAGACTATAAAGCCTGACAATGGCGAGGTTAACATAAACGGACTTCCGTTTTATATAATGCAGGATCCTGATTTCCAGCTATTTGGAACCTCTGTATACAATGAGCTTGCTCTTGTAAATGACAATGAAGAGGCTATAGCTGAAACACTTAAATACTTAGGTTTGTATGATTATAAGGATAAACATCCTTTTGATTTAAGTGGAGGACAGAAACAAAGGCTTCAGATAGGAATGGCCAGGCTTTGTGATAAGCCGCTTATAATCTTTGATGAGCCTACCAGCGGGCTTGATATAGTTTCTATGAAGAAGGTGGCTAAGGAAACAGTAAGGCTGAAAGAAAATGCTGCGGTGTTGGTCATTTCCCATGATTATGAATTTATAAGAAATGTGGCAAACAGAATAATTTATCTTAAAAGCGGTAAGGTGCATGAGAATTTTGAACTTACGGACAATACCTTGTGTAAATTAAATAATATTTTTAATAATATGGAGGAAGAAAAAGATGAAGAACGGTTTTAAAATGAAAGATGTGGTGACAATTGCATTGTTAACTGCACTTTATATGGTATTTTATATGATAACGATGGCTATAATCACTCCTCTCGGACCTTTCGGTCACGCAATAAGTCCGGGAATGTGTGCCGTAATTACAGGTTCTGTATTGATTTTTATGTCAAGAAAAGTAGGTAAGATGTGGCAGTTTACTTTTATGACAGCTATTATTATGGCATTATTCTGGATTCTTGGGGGAGGATATATTCCCTGGGTAGTAAGTTCGCTGGTTATGGCTGTAGTTGCAGATTTTATAGCTTCAAGGGATGGCAAGGCAGTTAAGATATGGAAACTTGCCCTTGCTTCGGGTATTATGCATGTAGGTCAGCCTGGGGTGCTATAATTCCATCCTGGTTTTTCTTGGAGCAGTATAAGGCAGCCTGGGTAGGCAGGGCAGGAATGACGGAAGAAAGTATGAATGCGCAGATACAATATACTCAAGGGCTTATGGGAGTGCTCTCTACCTGTATAACTTTTGTTCTGGCTTTTGTGGGAGTTTACTTAGGTTATATAATACTTAAGAAACATCTGAAAGAAGCTTAAAATAAAAGAATTGAAAAATCCCTACAAAAATTTATCTTGCAGGGGATTTTTCAATTAAATAAAAACATTTTGTGAATAATTTGAGATAATTTATTCGACAGAAAGTAAATAATAATATACAGGCTGACCACCAAATTGAAGTTCGACATCCAAGCCTGAGTAGGTTTCAGAAATCTTTTTAGCAAGGGCATTAGCCTCAGCTTCACCAATTTCAGCACCAAAATAGAGGCTTATAATGCTTGCATCTTCGTCTACAAGGGTTTCAAGCATTTCAAGCACAGCTCTGTCAACTGTATCGCAAACAGATATAATTCCGGCATCGCCTATACCCATTATATTGCCCTGACTGATGTTTTTGCCGTCAATAACAGTATCACGGACTGCATAAGTAACTTCACCTGATTTGGTATATTTCATACCTTCAGTCATTTTATTGGTATTATCAGTAACATCACCGTCATGAATATAGTTGATTACGGCTGATATTCCCTGTGGTACAGTTTTACTTGGGATAACAATTATGTTTTTATCCTCTGTAAGCTCCTTAGCCTGGTTTGCAGCAAGGATGATATTCTTGTTGTTAGGAAGGATGAAGATATTATCAGCATTTACTTTATCAATGGCATTTAGAATATCATCTGTGCTAGGATTCATGGTCTGACCACCCTCAATTACATAATCAACTCCAAGTCCTTTAAAGATTTCACTAAGACCTTTACCGGCAGATACAGCTATGAAGCCATCCTTCTTTCTTGGATCATTTGCAGTTTTTTCAGCTTCTTTCTGTTCCCTTGCTTTTTTTTCTGAGTTTTCAATAACTCTTTCATGGTGCTCTTCACGCATATTATCTATCTTCATACTTGTAAGCTGGCCATAAGTAAGAGCTTTCTGGATTGCAAGTCCGGGATCATTGGTGTGTACATGAACCTTAACAACCTCATCATCAGCCACAACTACTATGCAGTCACCAAGTCCTTCAAGATAATGTTTAAAGTCAGCTTCGTCTTTTTCAGTAAATTCTTTTTCGGACATAATAATAAACTCTGTACAGTAACCAAATTTTATATCAGCAGTTTCTATATCATCAGTAATTCCTGATTTTCCTGAGGAAATGGAAGGAGTGGTTATATTTCCGTCAGCAAGTGGAACTATTTTACCAAGGAGTACATCATAAGCACCCTTAAGTACCTCTAAAAGCCCTGCACCACCTGAATCCACGACACCTGCTTCTTTAAGTACAGGCAAAAGTTCGGGAGTTGAAGCAAGAACCTTCTCCATATGTGCTATAACTTCGCCGGCAAACTTTGCTATATCATCAGTAGTACCATCAAGTTCGGCAGCTTTTTCTGCCCCACCCTTTGCAACCGTAAGGATGGTACCTTCTTTTGGCTTCATAACTGCTTTATAAGCTGTTTCGGAAGCCCTTTCAAAGGCAGAGGCAAGTACAGATACACTTACATTGTCGGCATGTGCAGTTATTTCTTTGCAAAAGCCTCTTAAAAGCTGTGAAAGGATAACACCGGAATTTCCTCTTGCGCCACGCAGTGAACCACTGGACATAGCTTTTGCAACATTTTCTATAGTAGGCTCTGTAATAGCATTTACAGCCTTTACTGCAGACATAGCTGTAAGAGTCATATTTGTTCCGGTATCTCCATCAGGAACAGGGAAAACATTAAGTTCATTAATTCTTTCTTTTTGAGACTCAAGTCTCGCAGCACCTGCTAAAAATGCTTTCTTTAGCATGGCTGCATCTAATTTAGATATTGCCACTTGTGAATCCTCCTTAATCAACGACTCTTACACCTTCTACGTAAACGTAGATGTTTTTAACTTTCATGCCTGTAAATTCTTCAACCTTATAAATAACATTTTCAATAAGGTTTTCAGCTACAGCAGAAATGCTGACTCCATAAGCTACAATGATATGAAGCTTGGCAGTAATTTCGTTATTTTCCATAATAATCTCAACACCCTTACTTAAATTATCTTTTTTAAGCAGAGTTGCAAGACCGCTAATCATGCTAAGAGAAGCCATACCAACTATACCAAAGCATTCTACAGCCGCTGAACCGGCATAACTTGCTATAACATCGTTGTTGATTGAAACCTCTCCTATATTAGTGTTAACATATCCTTTCATAAAACCTCTTTTCCATGTGAAAACACATTGATGCTGATGTTTTGTGTATACTACAAGAATTATACTCATAATATGGGAAAAATTCAAGTTTGATATCTTACTTTATTTTTTATTTAATGGTGGAAATCATGTATCAGTGAGTGCCAATACTTTTTGACACCCTAATCAATATATGATAAAATTGAAAATATGAAGTTTTATTAATAATAGCAGGAGTAAGGAGAAGAAAGATGCCTGAATTTGAAAATAGTAATGAAAAAGCTTATAAGAGTATGAATTTTGTGGGTGTGGTTAATATTGCATTAGGTATAGTTATTGTAGTGGTTTCAGCGGTTTGTGGAGCTTTTATTATAGCTGGTGGAGGTAAGCTGCTGAAAGATAAAAAAGGAATAACCTTTTAATGGAGACAGTTAATGAAATTAAGTGCTAAAGAAAAGTTTGCAAGGATCATTGATGCTATGCTTTATGGAGATATGGTAACAAAGAGATATCTCTATGGTATAGTACTATTTACCGTAATTACACTTGTTATAGGAATTATGGCTGTACTTGGAATGGGTGTGGCATATGGACTTGCCGCAATGCTTACAGGGGTTGTAGATCTTATCTGGTGGCAGTCTATGACACTGACAGCAGATGATATAAAAGAGCAAGGCAATAAGAGTAGATACTTACAGGAAAAACAGGCAAAAAAGATTGAAAAAGAACAGGAGAAAGCAGAAGAAAGAGCCAGAAAGGAAGAAGAAAAACGACTAAAAAAAGAACCTGAAAATGAAATAGAAAAGGCTCTCGGAAAAGTAGACGAAAATACTGAAGAAAATAATTCTTTTAGAATAACAGGTGAAGAGATTAAGTATGTTTTAAAAAAATATAAGGCTAAAAAAGATCACAGAGAGGTAATTATAGATTCTTGTGCATCTCTTGGATTGAAAGAAGCTCCTGCCTATATATGGGCAGACAGGAAAAGTATTATTTTCTTATATTAAATGATGATGGTGAACCGCTGAAGCTTGATTATCCGCTTGAATACAATATGAAGCTTTATTATGAAAATGGTGTAAGAGCCAACCCGGATAATGAATATAAGCAGTTTAAGGGAATGTCTGTAGTGGCTTTGGCTTTTAGCCCTTTTCTGCCTGATTATTATCAGAAACGTACTGACAATGGTACAGCCTTCTACAAAAACTTATACAGGCTTGGAAAAGATATGTATTTTACCAATACTTCTGCAAAAAATGTATTAGATATGACAGGAGCTGATTTTGAAGTTAAGGATGACATAACAGAGGATATGAGGCATGGAGAGGATTTTAAAAATGCTTATAAGGCAAATCTTCTCTGGAGAGATGGCGCAATATCCTCAGATGAGTATAAAAATATCATTACAGGACTCTTAAGCAGTCTTGCAAGAGCGGATATACGTTTTGATGATTTTAACAGAATTTTTGGAACAGATGTATGAATATAATTTCATAACTAAAGCTTATAAGGAATTCTATATTGAGTATAGAAAAGAAACAAAAAGAAGCTAAATAAAGTTAAGTTAGCTAAAAATCCTTACTATCAATGTTTATAGATTGATTGTAAGGATTTTTTTGGGCTATTATGAATATTTACAATAGGAAAAAAAGTGGTCATATGACCAAATTGTGCTTTAATGTATAAAAAAACAGTCTTAATTTCACACTTAAGATGTTGATTTTTAAAAATTTTTAATGTATAATCAAGATAAATCCATATTATAGCTTGAGCATTTTGTAAAATATTACAATAAACAGCAGGATTTTTGCTATAATATTTACATATGCCTGCAGATAATATGTAAACAGTTACATTTAAGGAGGAGAAGTAATGAAAAAAGGATTGAAAAAATTCCTGGCAATGGGACTTGCAACAGTACTTGCAGTAGGATCACTTGCAGGTTGTGGTGAAAAGACAGAGTCAGACAAAAAGGCTTCTACAAAGAGTGGAAGCGCGGCCACAAGTACAGGAAGTTCTACTTCGGGTGTGGCACTTAATGATGCAGGCACTTATCCTATAGTAAAGGATGGTAAGCTTGAGCTTTCTGTATTTACACTCAGTATGCCTAACGTGCAGGATTTTGAAACAAATGACTTCACTAAATTTTTAGAGGAAAAGACAGGAATTCATATTAAGTTCGTAACAGCCGGAAGAGATGAATATGAGGAGAAACTCAACCTCTTATTACAGTCCGGAGATTATCCTGATGTAATACTCGGTGGTGCACCAAATCTTGCTAAGTATGGTGTAAAAGAGGGAGTTATTATTCCGCTTGATGATTATCTTACAGATAAGAATGTTCCTAATTACTTAAAGCTTGTTGCTAACTATGATATAAACAAGACAAAGGAAGCAGATGGTAAAATATATTCCTTAGGTGGAGTAAATGACTGCTATCACTGCCAGTTTGCAAGAAGAATGTGGGTAAATCAGAAATACCTTAAGGAAATGGGTGTAGAGATTCCTACAACTACAGAAGAATTTAAAAATGTTTGTAAGAAATTCTTAGAATATAAGAAGGGTGGAATTGCAGTTGCAGGTGCAGCACAGGGCTGGCATACCCGTATGCAGGACTGGCTTATGGGAGCGTTTACCTTTGTCCCAGGCAAGTCTGCGACGCTTAATGCAAGAGATTATGTAGTACTTAATGACGAGACAAAGAAGGTTGAAACTGTTGCCAATTCAGATGCTTACAAAGAAGGTCTTAAATATATGAGAGATCTTTATAAAATGGGCGCTATCTATGATGGTAACTTTACACAGACAAGCGAACAGCTTAGAACTCTTGCGAACCAGGAAGATGAGCCTGTACTTTTCTTTACTGCAGGTGTTAACTCAGATATTATAGATCCTGACAGCAATAATAAGCTTTATAGAAATTATGTACCAATGGCACCTATTAAAGGACCGGATGGAACTCAGATTGCCTGGACTATTCATAACTCAGGTTTTAACTCAGGCGGTTTCTGTATTACAGATAAGTGCCAGAATATTGAAGCAGCACTTCGCTGGGTAGATTTCTTCTACAGTGAGACTGGCGACCTTTGCTCACAGTACGGTGCAGATGAAGGAAAAGACTGGGTACTTAATCCTAAGGGTAAGGTTGGCTTAAATGGTGAGCCTGCGCTTTATGAGGTACTTAATCTTTATTCATCAGATCCTCAGAACCATGACTGGCAGGATGTAGGTCTGAGAGTTGCTCCGGCTCCTTACCGTCTGGGACAGGCAGTGGATGCAAATGTAGACCCATATTCACCGGCAGGACTTGAGAAGCTTTTATATGATACATCAAAGAATCTTTATGAGCCATATGCCAATAATACAAAGCTCCTCAACCTCTCAGAGCTTAAGCTTACTGACGAAGAGAGTACAGCTGTTTCTACAATGGCAGTTGAGCTTGAAAAGATTATAGAAGAAAACTCTGTAGCATTCATAACCGGAACCAAGGATATAGATGCTGAATGGGAGAGCTACAAGGATGCTATTAATAAAGCAGGAATTGAAGAAATCTTAAAAACATATCAGACTGCGTATGACAGACAGACTAAATAGTGATTTTTTGCCTGAGATATAGGCAGATGAAATTAAGGAAGTTGTCCGTACTTTAGACAGCTTCCTTAATCAATAGGAAATTTATTTGAAACGCCCTGTTGAATAAAAGTCTCTCCGGGGGATGCATAGCCAGCTGCAGGGGAATAGATTAAGATTTTAGAAAGGAATTATGTAGCTATGGCAAAAATAGTGCTACGGTTAGTAAAAGTAATAAGATTAAGTCTGCAAACTGGCAGTTCTGGGTTATTATAGCTATTCCTATTATTTACGCTATAATATTTGCCTATGTACCTATGGCGGGAATAGTGCTTGCCTTTCAGGATTTCTCCATAAGAAAGGGAATATTTGGAAGTGACTGGGTAGGACTCAGATATTTTAAACAATTTCTGACTTCTACCAGTAGTGTTTTAGTAATCAAAAATACTTTAATTCTTGGTATATATTCATTTCTGGCTTCTTTCCCGGTACCTATTATTCTTGCAATAGGAATAAATGAAATGAGAGCTAAGAGATATAAGAAAACTGTGCAGATGGTTACTTATGCTCCTTATTTCATATCTATAGTTGTGCTTGTAGGTATGATGATGCAGATGATGGATCTTAGAAGCGGTATAATCAATGTTCTTTTACAGAAAGTAGGTTTTGAGCCGGTAAACTTCTTTGGAAATCCAAAAATATTCAGACATCTCTATGTATGGAGCGGAGTGTGGCAGTCAGCCGGTTATGCTTCTATTATATACTTAGCGGCTCTTTCGGGTGTTAGCAAAGAACTTGAGGAGGCGGCTATAGTTGATGGGGCAAACAGGGTTAAGAGAATACTTCATGTAGATATTCCTGCAATCCTTCCAACTATTATAATTATGCTTATATTTAACTGTGCAAGCATAGTGAGCATAGGTCTTGATAAAGTTTTCCTTATGCAAAACTCATTAAATGCTTCAGTATCTGAGGTTATATCAACCTTTGTATATAAGGTGGGTGTAGTTAATTCCAATGTGGGATTTTCTACTGCCGCCGGACTTTTCCAATCGATTGTATCTTTTGTGCTTCTTGTAATAGTGAATAGGATATGCAAGAAGATTACAACGAATAGTTTATGGTAAAGGGGTGATATAATGGAGAATGCTAAATTCAGATACATGAGTATAGGTGACAAGACGTTCACAGTGGCGAACTATGTCATACTTACAACTATATTTTTAATGGTACTTTATCCGATTATCTATGTGGTATCGGCTTCGTTTTCCAGTCCGCAGGCTGTTATAAGCGGAAGAGTTCTTTTGCTTCCAGTAGAGCCTACATTAAGAGGATATCAGGCTGTTTTTCAAAATGCAAAGATACTGACAGGATTTGCAAATTCAATATTTTATCTGGTTGCGGGAACTGCGGTAAACATAGTTATGACTATTCTTTGCGCCTATCCTTTGTCAAGAAAAGAATTCAGGGCAAGAGGTGCCGTAGCCATGTTCTTTATATTTACAATGTATTTCAGTGGAGGTATAGTCCCTTCATATATCCTTGTAAAGAGCCTTCATATTATGGATACAAGATGGGCTATGATAATACCTACAGCTATGTCTACATATAATATGATAATCTGCAGGACTTATATAGTAAACTCAATTCCTGATGAGCTTTATGAGGCTTCACAAATGGACGGCTGTACTCCTTTTAAGTATATGCTAAAGGTAATCGTACCACTCAGCAAGCCGATAATTGCGGTGCTTGTGCTTTATTACGGAGTGGCAAAATGGAATGATTATTTTAACGCAATGCTTTATCTGTACAAAGAAGGGCTTCAGCCTCTTACCATAGTTATGAAAGAAATACTTATTCAGAATAAGGTAGACTTAACAAAAGTAGGAAATGCTTCTGCAGTTGCAAAATTACAGGGAATGTCAGAACTTCTAAAGTATTCTACAATAGTAGTGGCATCCCTTCCGGTAATGTTACTTTATCCGCTTATTCAGAAGCATTTGGTTAAGGGTGTAATGGTAGGAGCTGTGAAAGGTTAAATATGAAGGATTATATTTTGGAATGCTGTATAGACAGGCTGGAGTCTGCTATAAACGGTGAAAAAGGAGGGGCAACAAGGTTTGAACTTTGTGCCAATCTTATAATAGGAGGAACAACTCCGAGCTTAACATTATTCAGGCAGGTTAGGGAAAATACTAACCTGCCAATTCATGTTCTTATAAGGAACAGGTTTGGAGATTTTTGTTATACAGATAATGAAATTGAAGAAATGTGTAACTCTGTAAAAGAATTTAACAAGGCAGGGGCAGATGGAGTAGTTGTGGGAGCCTTAACCCCTGAAGGAGATTTGGACGTGGCTGCTATGAAGAAGCTTATAGAGGCAGCCGGTGGCACAAAGACAGTGCTTCACAGAGCCTTTGATATGTGCAGGGAAACCGTTTGAGACACTTGAAAAAAAGCGAAGGAGTTAGGAGTAGATACAATACTTACCTCCGGTCAGAAGGGAAACTGTGTAGAGGGAGCCGGACTTCTAAAAAGAACTTATAGAAAGAGCCGGTAATGATATAAATATTCTGATAGGTGCCGGAGTAAATGCTGAGGCAATAAAAAAGTATTTGAAATAACAGGTGGAAAAAAATTATCATATGTCCGGTAAGAAGGTAATTGACAGTAGAATGACATATAGAAAAGAAGAAGTAAGATGGGGCTTCCATCACTCAGTGAATACGATATTTGGGAGACCTCGGAAGAAGAGATAGCGGAGGCTGTAAAGGTACTGAAGGAGTTATAGAAACTTTGAAACAGGAGGGACTATGTTTTCAAAAGAGTTTAATAAAAAAATCATTGACAGACTTGATTACAAAATAGAAGAACTTAAGCTTACTTTATTAAAGGAAGAATTAGACAGGGTGGCTGAAAGAGAAGACAGTGATGTAATGGAGGCTCTATACTATCTTTATGCATTTATGCCACTTAGCGATATAGGAGATTACACTACCGATACCTTTCTTGATTTTGCAAGACAGGGAGCTTTTCTTTTTAAGGAGGGAGAGTTTAAGGGTAAGGCAGACGAAGAAATGTTTGCCGAATATGTACTTGGGGCAAGGATAAATAATGAAGATATTTCTGAAAACAGAAGTTTTTTTTATAAAGAAGTATCTGATTTAATAAAAGACAAGTCAATGAAAGAGGCTGTAATAGAGCTTAATTATTGGTGTTCATCCAAAGTAACCTATAGGACTACTGATAATAGAACAGCCAGCCCAATTACAGTATATAACAATACTTACGGACGCTGCGGTGAAGAGTCTACCTTTGCAGTTTCGGTATTCAGGAGTGTAGGTATTCCATCAAGGCAGGTCTACGTACCTCTTTGGTCACATTGTGATGATAATCATGCCTGGGTAGAGGTATGGTGCGATGGAAGCTGGTATTTTTTGGGAGCCTGTGAGCCTGAAGATGAACTTAATCAGGGCTGGTTTTTAAATGCTTCTAAAAGAGCTATGATGGTACATGCAAGGTGTTACAATCCTGAACTTGAAAAAGATGTAAATGCCGGAGTAGGCATACCTGTTGCCGTAAATGCCCTAAGTACCTATGCATCTACCAAGGAAATTACGGTTAAGCTTGTAAATGAAGCAGGAGAAGCTGTTCCTGACACAAGGGTATATTTTAAGGTAATAAATTACAGTTATCTTGGGGACATAGCTGTGACCTGTACGGATAAAAACGGTATTACAAAGCTTAAGACAGGTAATGGAAGTCTAATAATATCTGCAGGCAGTAGAGGCAGTTATGGGGAAATTCTTGTAGATACAGGAAATACTACAACAGTAGAATTAAAGATTAGTAAAGAAGGCTATAGAGAAATAGAAAAATACCTTTGTTATGAGGGCACCGGGACTCTTAATTCCGGAACCGGCGAAAATCAGGTAAAATCAGGTAATTCTGATCAAAGAAAAAAAGACAGAGGCTAAAAAGAGCGGACAAAGAAGAAGGATTATTTGACAAAGAAGCTGCAAATAAAAGCGGTAGAAGGCTTTAAGGAAGATGACAGGAAGGCTTTGTTAGACATCCTTTCTAAGTCCTGCAGTAATCAAAACGAGCTACAGAAGTTTTTAACAGAGGTTAATGAAATTCCGGCAGAATGGAAGGTGGAACTGCTTAAAAGTCTTGCTCCTAAGGATTATCAGGATACCGCTGCCTATACCTTATTTGAACATTGTCTATATACGGACATCAACCTTTGCGAAAAATATCCTAAGGATATTTTTTACAAATATGTACTTTGCCCGAGAGTCTCTAATGAAAAGATAATTCCGTTTAGAAAATACCTTTTAGAAAAAAATTTAAAGGTACTAAGGTATCAGATATAGATGAGGTAAGAGAATTTTTTAGTAAGGTTGATTCAGAACTTAAGGAAAAGCCTGAACTTGAGTACGCCAGCTTAATCAGTACGGCTTATGGAGCTTATTGGTCGGGCTATGCGAGTGCAAGGTCAAAGAGGGTGATTTTCATACAGATTTTAAGAAGCCTTGGTATTCCTGCAAGGCTTAATCCAAAGGATGACTCTATGGAAGTTTACTTAAATGGTGAGTTTGTCGCCATAGAGGTTTCAAAAGAAAGCCCTAAAGGAAATCTTGAGTTTGAATTTGCTAATGATGTTCACTGGAGTTATTATGAAAACTTCTCATTGTCTAAATTTACAGATGATGAATATGAGCCTTTAAGCTTAGATATGGAGGATATTAAAAAGGCAGATAATATAGTGGAACTTGGTGTAGGAATTTACAGGCTGATAACAAGTAACAGACTTCCAAACGGTAATATATTTGCAAAATCTGTGATTGCCAATGTGGAAGAAGGGAAAACAACTAAGCTCCCTGTAAGCTTTTATGAGGCAAAAATAAGTGATATGCTTTCAGACTACCCTATAAGAAATATAAGCTTTGAAAATAAAAATGCAGAAAAGACTTCTATTCAAGAGCTTACAAAATCTGATAACGGAATCTTTATCTGGCTGAATGCAAAGGCTGAACCGACAGAGCATATCTTAAATGAGCTTTTTGGTAAAAAGGAGTTGTTTAATAAGCTTAGAACAAAAATATACTTTGTGGTAAAAAACGAAAAAGAACTGGAAGATGCCAATATTAAGAGGGTTAGTGAGGCACTTGTAAATAATGAAATCCTGTTTGAAGCATTTGATACGGAAACAGGAAAACTGGCAAGAGAGCTATATCTTGAACCGGGACTTTACCCGCTTATCTGTATGGTGAATAAAGAAGGTAAGGGGAGTTTACGGTACAGCTGGTTACAATGTAGGTACGGCAGATATGTTACTTAAAATATGTGGTTACTTAGAGGAGGAATAAAAGATGAATCAGGTTGTTAAAGACAGAACAGAGCGTACAAAATGGTATAATAGTGCAAGATTTGGAATGTTTATTCACTGGGGGCTTTATGCAATTCCTGCAAGGGGTGAATGGGTTAGAAGTGTATATGAAATTCCAAAGGAAGAATATGATCCTTATTTTGATGAATTTACTACAGAGAATTATAATCCGAAGGAATGGGCAAGGCTTGCAAAGAAAGCGGGTATGAAATATGCAGTACTTACAGCTAAGCACCATGATGGTTTCTGCCTCTTTGATACAAAATTAACAGACTTTAATTCAGTAAAAGCACCTTGTAAAAGGGATCTTGTAAAAGAATTCTTAGAAGCTTTCAGGGCTGAGGGAATAAAAGTAGGTCTTTATTATTCCATAATTGACTGGAGACATGAAGACTTCCCACATTTTGGTGATATGCATCATCCGATGCGTAATAATGAAAAATGCAGTAATGAAAACAGAAACTTTGACCGCTACTTGGAGTTTATGTTTGGACAGATTAAGGAATTGCTGACTAATTACGGTCATCTTGACCTTATGTGGTTTGACTTTTCCTATGGAGATATGAAATGTGACAAATGGAAGGCTAAGGAGCTTATGGAAATGGTACGCTCTATCCAGCCTCATATCATAGTTGACAATCGTCTTGAAGGAAGTGCAGAGGATGCAGGTTCTATTAAGACCTTGGAGCCAACCACTTATTCAGGCGATTTTGCTTCACCTGAGCAGATGATACCACCTGCAGGAATAAGGGATGTGGCAGGTAATCCATTACCTTGGGAAGCTTGTATTACTCTAAATAATCATTGGGGTTATTGCTCCTATGACAATCATTATAAATCTTCTAAGATGGTTATAAGAATGCTTGTAGAATGTGTAAGCAAGGGTGGAAATCTTTTGCTCAATGTAGGACCTAATGCCAAGGGTGAAATTCCTGAGGAATCAGTAAAGATACTTGAAGAGGTAGGCGTTTGGATGAAGCAGAACGGAAGAAGTATCTATGACTGTGGTTATGCAGAACTTCCTAAGCCTGAGTGGGGAAGATTTACAAGGAAAGGAAATATTCTCTATGCCCATGTAATGGAGGAGCAGGCAGGAGCAATCTGTCTTCCTAATCTGGCAGGAAAGATAGAAAAAAATGCGTCTTGTAAAGGACAATTCCGTTATAGATGAAACTTTCTACTGGAATTTAAAAGAATTTTCAGAGCATTCTTTCTTCTTCTTTTCACCTCATGCAGCAGACTGTTATCCGCTTCCTGATGAAACAGACACAGTAGTTGAGATATTTCTTAAGGAGGAATAAATGGAGATAAGCTTAGGAAACGTAGGGTATGTAGAGGTAATATACGTAAAGAGTAAAGAAAAAGACTATCCGTATGAAAGTAAGGTGAAGGATATTTTTAAGGCAGAATATCTTGAAACCTTGCTGTTTCCCGTAGAAAATGGTAAGAAGGTACTTTTAGTGGGACTTGGCAGGGAAAATGTAAAAGAGCCGGGCATCTCTATGGAAATCTCTGCCAAAGCCTGCAAGGAGCTTAAAAAGTATGAGATAAAAGAGTATAGCTTTAATATAGAAAGCCTTAAGCTTAATAAAGAAAGCTTTGTATGTTTTGCCAAGGGTATTTATCTTTCGGTTAAGCCTGCAAGAACATACAAGAGTAAGGTTAAAAAAGAAGATATAAAGATAGGAATAACAGGTACAAAGCTTGATATAGTACCACTTCTTAAGAAAGCTGAGATAATAAGCGACAGTATAATCTTTGCAAGGGACATGGTAAATGCCCCTGCAAATTATCTCCATCCAAAAGAATTTAGCGAAGAGATAGCTGAATTTGTAAAAGATACAGATATAGAAGTTGAAATACTGCCTGTTGAAAAGCTTAGAAAAAAAGAAGATGGGCGGTATACTCGGAGTAGGGGGGAGCAGTGCATTTCCGCCTTACCTTGTAGTGCTAAGATATAGAGGAAACCCTAAGTCGAAAGAAATTACAGCAATAGTTGGCAAGGGTGTAACTGTGGACACAGGCGGATACTGCCTTAAGCCGTCACAGTTTATGGCAGGCATAAGAGGGGATAATGGCGGTGCGGCATCGGTAGTAGGAGCTATTGCAATACTTGCTAAACTAAAGGCAAAAGTAAATGTAACAGCCATTGTTCCGACTGTAGAGAATAAAATTGCACCTGACAGCTATGTAGACGGTGATGTACTTACTTCCTACAGCGGCAGGACAATAGAAGTTTGTGATACTGATGCGGAAGGCAGGCTGATACTGGCTGATGCGGTTACCTATGCGGTAAGAGATGAGAAGGCAGCAAGGGTGCTTGATATTGCAACTCTTACAGGTGCGGTTGTAAGTATGTATGGTTTTACTATAGGCGGAGTGGTTACAGATTCCGATGAAATGTGGGAGGAGTATTACAAAGCATCTCTTAAGACAGGAGAGAAGCATGCCCGTATTCCTTTTGGAAAAGAGCATGAAAAAATGCTTGAAAGTGATATAGCTGACATAAAAAATGTAGGCGGTAAATTCTGCGGAACTATAACAGCAGGACTTTTTATAAGAAGTTTTGCCGAGAAAAAGCCTTGGCTTCATGTAGACATAGCAGGTACAGCCTGGGTGGATTCACCTGATTATGCTTATCAGGATAAGTATGCAACCGGTGTGTGTGCCGATACGATAGCAGAGTGGCTGATGTAAATTTGAGTAATTATTCAGCCTTCCCCAATAACAGACACTTAGAGTCATACTTGTGTGAGTAGTTACAAATTTGAGATAGATTTGCAAATTTCCTCTTGACAAATCAGTAAAAGAGTAGTATTTTATCCTTTGAACTATTGCGACTGAGTTGCAAAAATTGATTAAAGTTATAAAGGAGAAAATATGAAAAAGAGAATAATGATGTTTACAGCTATGGCTGTAATGGTGTGTGGAATATTTGCAGGATGTTCTAAAACACAGACAGATAATAAGTCCGGATCAAAAGCAATGACTTCTGCCACAAGCAGCACAAGCAATAAAAGCACTGCAAGTACTACAAGCGAGACTAAGACAGATGATGCGAATAAGAAACTCAGTGTAGTTTGCACCATTTTCCCGGAATATGACTGGATAAGAGAGCTTGTAGGGGATAAGAAGGATAATTATGAAATTACCTATCTTTTAGATAAGGGTGTTGACCTTCACAGCTACCAGCCTACAGCCGAGGATATAGCAAAGATTGCAAACTGTGACCTTTTTGTATATGTAGGCGGCGAGTCTGACGGCTGGGTTAAGGATGCACTTAAAGAAAGTAAGAACGATAAGATGCAGGTTGTTAATCTTCTTGAGACACTTGGAACCAATGTAAAAGAAGAGGAAGTTGTAGAGGGTATGCAGGAAGAAGATGAGCATGACCACGACCATGGTAAGAAGGAAGATACAGACCATGACCATGAGGATGCGGACCACGAGCATGAACATAAAGAGGATGCAGATCACGACCATGACCATGAAGAGGATGGTCATCATCATGATGAAGTTGAGTATGATGAGCATGTATGGCTTTCACTCAGAAATGCTACTTCACTTGTAAATGAACTGGCTGTAAGACTTCAGACTATTGACCCTGAGAACAAAGACTATTATGCAGGTACAGCAGCTAGTTACACAGCTAAGCTTGGTGATCTTGATTCAAGATATCTTGCAGCAGTTAAGAAGGCAAAGAATAAAACAGTACTTTTTGGTGACAGATTCCCATTCCGTTATTTAGTTGATGATTACGGTCTTAAGTATTATGCTGCTTTTGTGGGCTGTAGCGCAGAAACAGAGGCAAGCTTTGAAACAGTAGCCTTCCTTGCAAAGAAGGCAGATGAGCTTAAGCTTAATAATGTTTTAGTAATTGAAAATTCTGATCAGAAGATAGCAAAGAAGATAATTGAGACAACCAATGCTAAAGATCAGAAGATAGTTGAAATGAATTCTATGCAATCTGTTACAGCAGATCAGATTGCAGATGGAGCTACTTATCTTGGCATAATGGAGGCTAACTTAAAGGCTCTGGAAGCGGCACTTAAATAAAGATAATTTACTTGCAAACATCCGGCTGAATATTGTGCTTCATGACAATATTTGCGGATGTTTGAAAGTTATTTTAAAGAATGTATAGATTTGGAGAAACAAAGTATGGCATTTATCACTTGTAATAATCTTGAACTGGGTTATAAGGATCAGCTTGTAGCCACAGGTATCAATTTTAAGGTGGAAAAGGGTGATTATCTCTATGTAATCGGAGAAAACGGAGCAGGTAAATCTACTCTTATGAAAACTCTGCTAAGGCTTATGAAACCTGTGTCGGGAGAGATTATTTACGGTGACGGGCTTCTTCCGTATGAAATAGGCTATCTCCCGCAGCAGAGTCTGGCACAAAAAGATTTTCCGGCTTCTGTGTGGGAGATTGTTTTGTCAGGAAATCTTTCAAGAATAGGCAGCAGGGTGTTTTATAGAAAAGAGGATAAACTAAGAGCTGAGGAAAATCTTGAAAGACTTCATATTATGGATCTTAAAAAGAAATGCTACCGTAATCTTTCGGGTGGACAGCAACAAAGAGTTTTGCTTGCAAGGGCACTTTGTGCAACAGATAAGCTGCTTCTTTTAGACGAACCGGTAAGCGGGCTTGATCCAAAGGTAACAGCAGAGTTTTATGGGCTTATAAGTGAATTAAATAAGTCGGGTGTAACCATAATTATGGTTTCACATGACTTGGCGGCAATAGAAAATGAAGCCGGAAATGTGCTTCATATAGGAAGTAAAGGTCAGCTTTTCTTTGGAAGTAAGAAAGATTATCTTAAAAGTGATGCAAGGGAAAGCCTTGGAGTGTAGAAGGGAGTAATTTTGGTAGAAATTTTAGAAAAATTGCAGTATTATCTTCAATTTCCGTTTGTAATTTATGCCTTTATAGTAGGTGTGCTTATTGCCCTCTGCTCATCACTTTTGGGAGTTACTCTGGTGCTTAAAAGGTTTTCATATATAGGTGACGGACTTTCTCATGTAGCCTTTGGGGCTATGGCGATAGCAAGTGTAATCGGACTTACCGACAAAATGATAATTATTCTCCCGGTTACTATAATAACGGCAATTTTCCTGCTTAAGACAGGGCAAAACAGCTCTATAAAAGGAGATGCGGTTATAGCTATGCTCTCTGTAGGAGCATTGGCTATAGGTTATATGCTGATGAACATATTTAATACAAAGGGCAATGTGTCGGGAGATGTGTGCACCACCCTTTTTGGCTCTACATCAATACTTACGTTAAGCAAGGAAGAGGTTATCGTCTGCATAGTATTTTCCGTACTTGTAATGGTGTTTTTTTGTCTTGTTTTACAATAGGCTTTTTGCAGTGACTTTTGATGAAAAATTTTTCAAAGGCAACCGGTGTAAAGACAGACAGGTATAATCTTTTGATAGCTATAATTATAGCTGTAATCATAGTTTTGGGAATGAATCTTGTAGGTTCACTTCATTTCAGCCCTCGATAATCTTCCCTGCACTTTCGGCTATGAGAATTATCAAGAATTTTAAAAGGTGTGGTTATCTTTTCGGCATCTTTATCCGTAATCTGTGCTGTAATAGGAATGTTGGTTTCAATCTTAGCTTCTACTCCGGTAGGCTCTACAATAGTAGCGGCTGATATGGTTGCATTTTTTTATCTGCGTAGTAATCGGTAAAAATAAGGGGTTAGAAGCTCACGATTTAAACACATTTTTTTGCTTTAATTATCCTAGGAGGACATGGACATGAAAAAATATGTTTTTTTATCTGCAGTCTTAGGGATGATACTTACAATTACAGCTTGTAACAAGGAGCAGACGGGAACTAAGCTTGAGAAGCAAAATGTTGTGGAAAAAGCAATAAGTAATCAGGTAAATAAGGAGATAGACGAACAGGTTAAAAAGCTTGAAAATGAAGAAAAGGCGGTAACAAGCTCTGCTTCTGATACAGAAGGCCAGGTTGTTACAGAGAATGGACAGGTCTTAGGTGCAACTTCTGATTTTGAAGCCAAACTTAAAGAAGCAAAAAATCAGAAGGCTGTAGACGGTATAGACTACGATCTTTCTACTATGGGAAGCGATATGGTATACGCCACGGTATACCTGATGATGACTCAGCCGGAGGATTTTGAGGGGAAAAAAATTAAAATGAAAGGACAGTATTTATCGGCATTTTTTGAACCAACAAAGAAGTACTATAGTTACTGTTTTATATCCGATGCGGCGGGCTGCTGCAGTCAGGGAATTGAGTTTGCAACCAAAAAGAAACTTAAATATCCTGATGATTTTCCTAAGGACAATACAGATATTGAGGTAGTAGGTGTTTTTGAAAGCTATACTGAAGAAGGTAAGCTTTATTGTCATTTGAAGGACTCTGAAATGACAGTGTTAAAGGGTGAAAATAATAAATAAAATATTAAAAGAGAGATACTGATTTGTACTGATCACTAAAGTTAGAATTAAAACACTAACTTTTGTGGTCGGTATTTTTTGTTTAATAGGAAATTTTTTTGATAATTTTCTATTAAACAAAAAAATCTCTCAGTGGGATGAACAGCTTGCGGCAGTGAAGCTTATCTTACGGCACAACTCGCATGTGAAGTATGTGAAAGCTTACACTTTTTGCAGATTTTATTATTTGTTGGAAAAAAGATATTTACAAAAATATCCCGAAAGTGATAATATAATTATTAAAGATAATTTAATTATCAAACAAAAAAATACTGAGGAGGAAGTAAATGTCTTACTGTTCAGATATAACTAAAAACAGAATTTTGGAATATGCGAAAGAGGAGTTCTTGAATAAGGGTTTTGAAAAAGCACAGGTTGCAGAAATTGCAAAGGCTGCCAATGTAACTACCGGGGCAATTTACCGTCACTTTAAGAATAAGGAAGAATTATTTTATACCCTTGTTAAAGAGGTATATGAATATACCCTGGAGATAGTGACGGCGGTAGAAAGCAGGACTGAAAAAGCAGGATACAAGAATGTATTGGGAGAAAATGATGATGAAAATATTGAGGCAATGTTTGCGGAAGTAATGGATTTTGTAAATTACATGTATGCACATTTTGAGGAGTTTAGACTTATTTTTGAATCCGGTAAAGGTTCAAGGGTTGAGAACTTTGTTGAGGAGATTGTCAACAGATATACAGCTAAAAATATCAAAATGATGAGCATTTCGGAAAGTAAGAATATTGAGTTAGATGAAGAGGAAGAATTAGAAGTACATATTCTTACAAAAGGATATGTAACATCTTTATGTGAGTGCATATTGCATAATATCCCGTACGATTTTGCAGGCAGATATATAAAAAACATCATTGCTTTTCAATATTATGGCTGGAAGGGATTGATGAAATTTAAGTTAAAGTGATACAGATATCAGTTTTCTGATATCTGTTGGTATAATTTTTTTGTTAAGTAGTTAGTTATAGCTAATAAAAACTTTAGGGGAACAGACATGAAAAAAATAAAAAAACAAAGGTGATTAGCTTGTTGTTAGAGTATGCAGGCAATAAAAACAGAATTATATAAATCGGTTATTTTAGCAATTTTAGGTGAATTATTCGGTATGATTCCTTTTCTTGTAATCGCAAAGTTGATAGAAAAAAATATATCTGTCAGAAGTTACATTCCAAATAGCTTTTAAAAATGACTTTAATTGCTTTTGGCAGGGAGATATTAAAGGGTATTTTTACATATTATTCAACTATTACTTCACATAAAGCCACATATAATATTCTAAAAAATATAAGGAGCAAAATTGCGGGAAAAATGCTGAAAGTGCCCATGGGTGTAATAATTGATACTCCGATAGGTAAGTTTAAGAACTTAATGGTAGATACGGTATCGAAGCTTGAAGATTCTATGGCTCATTTTATGCCTGAGATAAGCTCGAGTTTAATATCACCCATCCTTTTTCTGGTCTTAATTTTTGTATTGGATTATAGAATGGGATTCGCCTCATTACTGACTATTCCTCTTGGAATGCTTGGATATATAGGGATGATGAAAGATTACGAAACAAGAAGTAAGACATATACAACAGCACAGAATAATATGAACAGCACTTTGGTGGAGTATGTAAATGGAATCGAAATTATAAAGGCATTTAATCACAGTGCTTCTTCTTATGGGAAATTTATAAATGCAATCAATTTTTTTCATGACAGTACGTTGAGCTGGTGGAAGCAAAGCTGGTTATGGGCTGCTTTTGTTCAGGCAGTTATGCCGTCAACCTTGCTTGGAACCTTACCGGTGGGAGCTTATTTATATATGCAATCTTCGATTTCCTTATCACATTTTATTGTTTGTATTATTCTACCTATTGGCTTTATTGCTCATCTGATGAAAATAGGAACTTACTCTGAGCAGTTTGATATGGTTAGGGCAAATTTGGGGATGATAGAAGATTTTTTATCAAAAGAGGAGTTATCAAGACCGGAAGAAAGAGTGAAGTTTGATAATACAGTATTTCGTTTTGAAGATGTAAGCTTTTGCCTATAATACAGATAACTTTGTATTAAAGAATATCAGTTTTGATATAGAGCCTCATTCCGTAACAGCAATTGTAGGAAGTTCGGGCTCGGGAAAAATCTACTATTGCCAAGTTAATGGCAGGATTTTGGGATGCAGGTAAAGGTAAAAATATATTATGGTGGGCAAAATATATCGGAAATTCCGTTTGAACAGCTTTGTGAGGAGATAAGCTATGTTTCTCAGGATAATTTTCTCTTTAATAAAACTATAAAGGAAAATATTCGTTTAGGAAATCCTGAAGCAAGTGATGAAGAAATCATTGAAGCGGCTAAAGCAGCATCCTGTCATCAGTTTATTGCGGAGTTAAAGGATGCTTATGATACAAGAGTCGGTGACGGAGGAGGAGAACTCTCAGGAGGGGAAAGACAAAGAATTACCATAGCCAGAGCAATGCTGAAGCAATCCAAAGTTATAATTTTAGACGAGGCAACAGCCTTTGCAGACCCGGAAAATGAATATTTGATTCAAAGAGCAATCCATAATCTTGTACAAGGTAAAACACTCATTGTCGTTGCGCACAGGCTTTCGACAATTATACAGGCAGACAAGATTATGGTTATGAAGAATGGAGAGATTGTGCAAAGCGGAAGCCATAGCGAGCTGGTAAATCAAGACGGAGAATATATGTCATTATGGAAAAACTATATAGACAGCATAGATGAGGATAGGGAGGTGAAATAGGTGTTTACGATTGTAAAAAGAATATTGAAAATATCAGGACGCTATCGTTCTAATATTATCTTAGGACTTGTCTTTGGGGCATTAAAGTCTGTATCTGCATCTTTTATGTTATTTGCTGTTCTGCTCATCATGCTTAAACTTGAAAAAATGAATCCGGAGATTATTCTGCAGGCAGTACTAATTATAATTTTCAGCATATTAGGGAGGTTTTTGTTTCAGTATCTTTGTGACAGAAATTTAAGTGCTTCCGGATATGAGATTTTTAGAGATAAGAGAATTGAAATAGGAGAAAAATTGAAGAAAGCTCCTATGGGTTATTTTTCGGAAAATAATTTAGGCACAATCCAAACTGTGTTGACAACCACAATTTCTGACTTAGAGGGTATGTCAATGTTAGCAATGAATTTCATTGTGGGCGGTTTTTTTCATGCTTTTAGTATGACGGTGATGTTACTGATTTTTTGCTTCCCCGTAGGCTTGATTTCTTTAGTTGTTATCTTCCTTGGAGCGATTATACTTCAAATTATTGCCAAAAGGGCAGAAAAATACACACCTGTTTTACAAAAATCTCAAGAAGATTTGGTTACACATTCTATAGAATACATCAGAGGCATATCTGTTTTGCGTTCATTTAAAAAGGGAAAAGAGGGTAAGAGCAAAGTTGAGGAAGCATTTAGGAAAAAATGTGATGCAGATATTGAAGTTACACAAGGTACTGCCTTCGTAATGAAGCTTTATGAGATGCTTTTCAAAGTGGCAAGCTGTGTTTTGGTATTAGCTTCGGTTATATTATATCTGAACAATAGTATCCCGCTTTCTTATTCTCTGATGTTTATTGTATCCGCATTTCTAATATTTCTGGAGCTTGAACTGGTTAATAATGGAGCTTTTTTAAGCAGACTTCTGGCAACACAGTTAGATAGGCTGGATTATATTTCGGATATTCCTTCTTTAGATGAAAATGGGAAAGAGATAGCTCTTTCATCCTATGATATAGAGTTTAGAGGAGTTGATTTTGGATATAACGAGAGGAAAATTCTGGAAAATATAAATCTGAAGGTGAAATCAAAAAGCAGTCTAGCCATTGTAGGTGTTTCAGGCTCAGGGAAGACAACACTTTGCAATTTGATAGCAAGGTTTTGGGATGTACAAAAGGGAGAAGTTCTGATTGGAGGGCATAATGTAAAAGACTTTACCTATGATAACTTATTAAAAAACATCAGTATGGTTTTTCAGAAGGTATATTTATTTAATGATACCATTGAAAACAATATCAAATTCGGAAATCCCAACGCTACACAGGATGAGGTGATAGAAGCTTGTAAGAAAGCCTGCTGCCATGATTTTATAGTGAAGCTTGCAGATGGCTATAATACGGTTGTCGGAGAAGGCGGCTCAACTTTGTCAGGCGGAGAAAAACAAAGAATATCCATTGCAAGAGCAATCTTAAAAGATGCTCCGATTATTATTTTGGATGAGGCAACTTCGAGTGTAGATCCCGAAAATGAACATTTACTGATTAAAGCGATTAAAGAATTAACGAAAAATAAAACTCTTATCACTATTGCCCATAGATTGTCTACAGTCAGGGAAGCTGACAAAATAATTGTTATTGATAAAGGACGGATTGCAGAAGAAGGAAACCATGAAGAGTTAATGAAGCAAGAAGGTATATATAAACACTTTATTGAAATTAGGAAAAAATCCATTGGCTGGCAAATATAGGTGATGAAATGGAAAAAAACAGTTATTGACTTAGATAATGTAAGTTTTAGTTATGGGGGACAAGCAGAAGGGCGCATAAAGAATATTAATCTTAAAATAAAAGAAGGTGAATTTGTCTTATTAACAGGGCAGTCCGGCTCAGGGAAAACAACAATTATAAGGTTGATAAATGGATTGATTCCACATTTTTTTGAGGGGAATTTGTCAGGGCAGGTGAAAATATTAGGCGCAGACACGAAAACAACTTCTCCGGGCGAACTTGGCAGAAATGTCGCATCTATATTTCAAAATCCCGGAAATCAGTTTTTTGCAACAGACAGTACCTCTGAAGCAGCATTTGCCTGTGAAAATTATGGTATTGAAAGAGAACTGATTAAAAAGAGAGTTAAAGAAGCTTTTTAAAAACCTTTAGTTCTGAAAAACTTATGGACAGGGATATGTTTTCTCTATCAAGCGGAGAGAAACAAAAAATTGCAATTATTGCCGCAAAAACTCTAAATCCTGAAATTTATGTGTTTGATGAACCATCGGCTAATCTGGACATCCATTCCGTTACGGAATTAAAAGAACTTATGAAGAAGTTGAAGGAAGCAGGACACACAGTAGTTATTTCTGAACATAGATTATTTTATCTGAGAGATTTATGTGACAGGTGTCTGATAGTAAACAACGGTGAAATAGTTAAAGAATTATTTGAAAATGATATTAAAAAAATATAGATGAAAAATGATTTGGAAAAAAATATAATCTTAGAACGTTTGATTTAGAAAAAAATAATATTTAAGCCGGATAGAGAAGCGGACGAAGATGATAAAAAAACTGATTTTGAAATTAGAAATTTATCATTTTCGTATGATGCTTCATATCCGATTTTACAAGCTTGCAATTTAAAAAGGCAGCTATGGAGAAACAATAGCTATTATTGGGTATAATGGCACAGGAAAAACTACGTTGGGTAAAATTATTTCAGGATTGTTAAAAAATGAGGATGGAGAATTTTATTTTGAGGGTAGATATGTAAAACAGAAGGATTTGTATAAAAGTGTGTATTTTGTAATGCAGGATGCGGATTATCAATTATATTCAGATTCGGTTATATCAGAGTTAAATCTAAGCGGTGGATTTTCTGTGAAAAGGAAAGATGAAGAACTTGAAAATATAATGAAATTATTGAATATTTTTGAACTGAAGGAATGTCATCCTCAGGCTCTTTCGGGGGGACAAAAACAGAGGGTGACGATTGCAGCGGCGATTGCTTCCAATAAAAGAGTTATTGTTTTTGATGAGCCAACCTCGGGACTTGACTATAATAACATGAAAGCAGTTTCGGAGGCAATAAATACTATTCGTAAAAATAAGGTGATGAATTTTGTGATTTCTCACGATTTGGAATTTTTAAGCAGAGTCGCTACAAAAGCCGTATTTATCGAGGAAGGAAAAGTGAGTAAAACTATTCCTATAAAAAATAACGAAGATTTTGAATTAATTAAAAGATTTTTACTGCAAAGAGAGGTTGAGAGATATGCTTAAATCTTGTAAACAGCATGGTATAAGATATGATCCGAGAATTAAGTTGTTGCAAGTTTTGTTGGTGGGGGTGTTGGTTTTTGTATTACCGGGGGAAAAATATGAATTACTGTTATTTTTCTCAGTCTTTGTATTTGCAATGCTTAGCGGAATGTATAAAACAAGTATGAAATTTTTGCTTTTTTATGGGGGCTTATTTCTTGTAGCGGAAGTCAGTCCGTTGTTTATTGCAACGACTATACATTATTTTGTTTTATGTTTTACAACAATAGTATTTGCTGCTTTGAATCTGACCGGAACTACTAAGATTTCAGAACTGCTCGCAGCTCTTCATAATATGAAAATTCCATATTATATCAATATTCCTTTGGCTGTAATACTGCGATTTTTCCCTACACTTAAACAGGATATCATTTGTATAAAGCAATGTATCAAGACGAGAGGAATAGATATTTCTATCCCAGGGATATTAAAACATCCATTTAAAATTTATGAAATGATGCTGATACCAATATTAATGAGAATGTTGTCTGCTGCAACAGAATTGTCGGCATCTGTTGAGACAAGGGGGCTGGGTGTCAAATGTAAAAAAACAAGTTATGAGGAGTTGAGTTTTAGAATATTTGATATGCTGTTGTTGATAGCCATGATAATGTTTTATGTAGTTATAGTTGTTATGAAAATTAATAATTATTAAAAACCCAATAATTTGGGCTAAATTTCCGGGAGGGTTTAACAATGGAAGAACCAAAGAAGTTTCAAATTAAAGATTTGATTATAACAGCACTGATGGTCTTATGCTCGCAGCTTATATACAGAGTGCTGTCATTTATGTTTGTATCTCCGTATACAATGCTTTTAGTGGTACCTGTTTGGGCTATTGTGGGAGCGATTACTTATTTTTTAGTACCTGCTAAAACTAAAAATCCATGGATGATATTACTCTTTTGTGTACTTACAAGCCTTATAGGCTTTTATCCGCCATATATAATAAGTTGTATTGTCGGCGGAGTTTTCGCAATGCTTATAGCAAAAATAAAGGGAGCATTAAATTATAAAGGATTGACAGTCGGTTATATGATATTTTGTGTTCTGGCAGGTTTTGGAGGGATGTACGTACCATTCTTATTTTATGCAGAGCAGACAATTAATTCTTATAAGGAAATGTTTGGAGATAAATATTTAGGTATGTTAAATAAAAATAGTTTCACCTATGACAACGGTAATAATGCTTATTATTATTGCAATCTGCGCCTTTATTGGCGGGAATCGTTTCAAAGAAACTTCTTAAGAAACATTTTTGAAAAATCGGGGATGATTTAAGATTTGCAGAAATTTATATAAATAATTACATTCTTTCAAGTATAACGTCTTGATTTACAAGCTTTTTGTGCTATACTGAAAGACGAAAAAATCAAGGAGGAGGAAAGTTATGAACACAACTTTAATAATTGCAGCATTTTTAGGTTTATGGCTGGTTCTATTTATACCATTTATGATTGTGAATGCTAAAAAGAAAGAAAAAAAGCAGAATCTTTTGTAAGTGGCAACAATGATAAGGCTGTTATACATTTGTATTGTAAAAATATTAAGATTAACGGTCAAAATGTCTCTGTATTTAATCCTGTAACAGGAGAAGGTCTTGAAAAGATAGTAGCACTTGAACCGGGCAGTTACACATTTGAAGGAATTTTTGAGACAACAGAGACAGGATTGGGAACTAATAAAAATCTGAAAACCGAGGCAGTACAGTTTAATCTTAATATGGAAAGAGGATGTAAATATTCGGCAGCTATGTATTTATACTCCCCTGAGGATAGAAAATCCTATTACAAAGGAGAGGTAGGAGAAGAGATTTTAAGTATTCCTTTAACTCTGTATGAAGGAAGTGAGAATGTGAAGGCGTATGTCATTTGTTATAAAGAAAATTGATGTTTAGCTGATAAGGTGAAAAATTAGGCAGTGAAAGGGAAGTACAGATTTATAGAGGTGACTCCAATGTACCTAATTATTATGGGGATTACAGAGGTTTTATTAATATAACAGTTAAAACTGATCGTATAATTATAGAAGGTATTATTCCCGATTGGGAAGATATGGAGAATTCTCTTGATGTAAGTGGAACATATTACCTTAAAGAGATTTCCTATGCCATAAAAATATTTGTGAAATAAAAATTTTTGTTAAAAATCACCATTTAATTTTTCCAGTAAAAAAATTGATGAGTAATTATCACTAAAAAAATAAAAGAATATCTAAACCCCACCAATTCTGGTGGGGTATTTTTTTAAAAAAAATTATGTTATTATTAACAAAAGAGGGATAATATGTCCGAATAGAATGTCAGTATTGTTCAAATTATTAAGTAAGAGTATCAAAAAAATATTTAAGAAGGAGGTTTTGCTATGAAGACAAAAAACGGAGATACAGTAAGCGGAAGGAAAAGGGGGAGGCTGCTTACGGCTAAATTATTGGCCTTGCTTATGATTCTCAATACGTTTACCTTTTTTATTCCGGGCGCGGTAAAGGCGGATGAGGTGGAACCGGTGCTTGATGAAACTTTCGGGTTCCTGAGGAATGAAGAAGTATTTAACAATGGAAAAATCACGGTAAAGCAGTCGGTAGACGAGGACAGCTACTCTGACGGAGAGTTTGATGTAAAGGTTGAAATAGCGGACAATCCCCCTCCGACCGATATAGTAATTGTAACGGATCGCTCGCGCAGTATGGGCTGGCTGGCAAAATCTACAGATTTTACAGCTAACAAGATGTCTTTCTTAAAACCGGCTCTTCAAAAATTTGTAAAAAGGCTGCTTATGGATGAAGGCGAATATAAGGTAATGGATGGGAAATACAGAGTCGGACTGGTAGATTTTGCCGGAGTGTACCGTGGTAATATAAATCGTAAGGCTAAAAGTGATTGGGTCACCGATCCGGATTTTATAGAAGGAAGACGTCCTATTGTTTCACATGTGTCCTTAAATGATGATACGGATTATTTATGTAAAAAAATAGATGAATATAAAGCGGAAGACGGTCGCAGTTCAGCTTCTATATTGCGCGGTGCCTCGTTTACTCAGGCGGGCTTGATAAGGGCTGAAGAATTATTTAGGGAAAATACTGAAGGCAGGCTCAATAAAGAAAACAATAACAGAAAAATAATTATTCTTCTAACCGATGGAGATCCTACCGTGAGTTTTAAAGGGGCTCAGGAATTTGAGTCAATGGTAGGAAGGGAAAAACTATATGTCAATGACGACCTTACATATAAACTTCCAGTAACATTGACGACATTCATGGATAAGAAAAAATATTATTGCGGAAACGGAGAGAGAACGCTATGGCGCAATGATGATTTATTCTCGACCGTAGATTACACAATTAGACAAGCGGATTATATAAAAGAAAAATTTGGGGTTGAATTTTTATACGGTAGGAATAGATTTATTTGATAATGAAGAAACATGGACAAGAAAGGATGGAAGCGGAGATTACAAAGAAGGAGAGAAGGTAGTGGAAAAAGTAGCTTCATCTCCGGATCATTGCTTTAAAGTAAAAAGCTGCTGAAATTGAAACTGCGCTTGATGACATTTATTCCAAAATTGTTACTAAAAAGAGCTAATGCATCCGATAATGTTGAAGACGGTGTATTAGAGATTAAGATGAATGATAAGGTTGACTTTAAAAGTCTGAATAAAAAAAGGCAAAATCAAGCATTTGAGTATTTCAGCAAAAAAATACAGACAATTTGACAAAAATACTCTACTGAAAAAGGATTTGAAGAAAAGAGTTAAAAATATTAAAAGCTTCCTGAATTCCCAAGAAAAGATTTTAACCCTGAAAAATATTACCATAAAAACCAATGAAATTTTCACTATAAAATATAGGGCGCAGCTTAAACGAGTGTGGAGAAACGGAAATCCGGTTCCGATTAATGAAAAAACTATACTTCATCCTTACGGAACTGTGCCTGCAAAAAAACAGTTCGTCCCAAGAAAAAAAGTAAAGGTAAAGGACAGAGAGGCGGTGTACATAAGAAAAATAAGCCAAATAAGCAAAATGAGCAAAAAGACATCGATCCGAAGAAACTTGCGATGGAATATTCTTTAACAGTGCCAAGCGTATGGGATAAGGATTACGGAGAAGGTGACGATGATGAAGAAGGCAAGAAAACTTATGTAGTTTCTTTTGATGGCAGAGGATTTGAAAACCTGACACCGATAGAGGTAGAGGAAGGAAAGACGATAAGCGAGCCGGAACTGTCGGAAAATACTCTTAAAAAATTAAGATTTGGATATGACATTTACTGGGTAGAGCCAGATGGACCATATGACTCCGGCGAACCTTTTGATTTTAAAAATACACCTATAACAAGGAATATACTTTTTACGGTTTGTTTATAAAAAGAAGGATGCATACGGTTAGTTTTAACGCGAATACAGTAGATGGTGGCGTATCGCTTGAAAATCCCCCTGCTCAGACACTTGAAGAGGGATATACTTCGGTTAACCGCCCTGAAGATCCTGTGCTGAGCGGTTACGCATTTAAGGGATGGTACCTGGAAGGAGATTCAGAACCATTTAATTTTAAAATTTATGATCTGCAAAAGGATATAACCCTTAACGCAAAGTGGGAAAAGGTTTCGCAATATACGGTTACATTTAATCCGGGCAAAAGACCGTATGGATCTATCAAAAGGCCGATACGCGGTGGTGATGTTAACCGAGCATCTTTTGGTTAATTTATTGTTGATATGCCATCACCGCAGATAGTGGATGAGGGAATGAAAGCTGTAAGGCCGGAAACTTCTCCGCGTCATCATACAAGTAACAAAATTAAATTTAAAGGCTGGTATTATCAGGGGGTTGAGTTTGATTTTGAAAACACACCGATTACAGGTGATATAACCATTCAAGCGGTATGGGAAAGAGTAGAATAAAAGGGAATTAACACTTACAAATCTTGAGATGGCGTTTGACAAAATATAACTAAACCCAAATTTGAGCTAAACCAGGATAATTCCTGTTATACAATATCCCCCGACGGGAGTTCGGGGGATGTTGTACTTATATGAAAGCTATAGGTGTAAAAACAGTTCATTTTAAATAGATAAAACTTCTTTTAAGACAGGAAGATAAGTCATGCAATAAAATTAAAAGATGGATTTTTCTTGACTTAAGGCTAGGCTCATGATAATATACCAGTGGTATATATTGCTGGTATATTATAAGGAGAGAAGTTATGACTATATCAGAAACACAGAGAAAGATATTGGAAGTGGGTAAAAAAGAGTTCTTAGACAAAGGCTTCAAAGACGCTTCCCTTAGAAAAATAGTAGCGGAAGCAGGTTTTACTAAGGGAGCATTTTACGGATACTACCCGGATAAAGCAGCCTTATTTGAAGCACTTGTATCAGAAGCTGCTGACGGACTGGTTTCCCTGTTTAAGAATGCACAGGAGGCTCATTTTGAGCTTATCTCTGACGATAAAACAGCAAACAGCAGAGAGCTGTCAACTGAATATTTGAGATATTTTATAAATTATGTATATGACCATTTTGAAGAATTTAAGCTTGTTATATGCTGCGCAGAAGGCACAAAATATGCTGATTATATTCACGATTTGGTGGAGCTTGATGTGGAGCGTACTGAAAAATACTATCAGATGCTAAGAGAAAATGGGAAGATTGAAGGTGGGGTAAGTAAGGAACTGCATCACATGATTACAAGCGCATACTTTACTGCCGCCTTTGAAACAGTAGTGCATGACATGCCGAGGGAGCAGGCACTTGGCTATATAGAGGAACTTGCGATTTTCTTTAATTCCGGCTGGGACGGACTTTTAAGGATTTTATGACATAGGTTGCCTTTTCATTTGCCGAAACTATGCTATCGTAAAATAACAAAATTTATGATATGATATATAAAAGATATTTATCGGTATTAAATAAATGAAGAGGCAAAGGGGGAAGCCTATGAATGAAAGGGGAAGGGAGCTTAGAAGAGACCTTGCAGTGATATTTATTGTTATGGCTGTTTCACTTTTTCGTCCATCTGAACTTTTGGGGATAAGTACGTTTACAAAGACTGTACTGGCTAATATCAAACCTTTTGTTTATATAGGACTGTTTTTAGTCTGGAGTGCTATGGTTAAGCGGAGTATTATAAATAAATATTTGCGTGACTACCTTCTTGCTGTTGCCTATAGTGGAGTATTCTGGGTACTTATAAGGACAATAAAATTTGAAATGACTATAAGAGGAGATAGGTTAAATTTCTTTCTTCAATATGTTTATTATATTCCGGTAATACTGATTCCGACTTTCACTTTGTTTTCAGCCTTGCATACAAGAAGGGGTGAGAATTACAGGATACCGAAAGTACTGCTTATCCCTGTATTATGTATTTCAATTACACTTATTCTGCTTGTGCTTACCAATGATGGGCATCACTTCTTTTATGGTTTGAAAAATGGAGTGTTTTCAGTTTGGGAATATAGTTACGGAATTGTGTATTATATTATTTTTAATATGGATAACTCTGCTTATTACAATAGCTATATTTCTTATACTAATCAGAGCGAAGCTTCCGAACAGAAAGTTCACAGTAGTAAAACCTTTTATTATAATCACCGTAATTGTGATTTATTTTCTTTTGGAGCGTATATTTCCCAGAATATGGGAATATTTTTCAAGCGACTGGGCCTCTTTTACTTCATTAGCTTTCATAGCTATTTTAGATTCCTGTATAACAACAGTCATGATACCTGCCAATACAGATTATGAAAAGCTGTTTCGTGCACTTAATCTTGAGATGATTATAGCCGATGACATGGGGAAACCATGTTTTGTAACTGCCGGAGTATATGCACCTTATATCATACCTTCTTATGCTGAAAGTGATATTTCGGAACATAACACCATATTAAAAACATACCGTCTTAATCCTGGGATGGCGGTTTGGAAAGAAGATACATCTAAGGTTACAAAGCTTATAAAAAGGCTTCAGGACAATAGAAACGAGCTTTCATCAAAGAATGAGTTAGACAGAGAAAATGTCAATACAAAACTGGCAATACAGAAGGCACAGGAAAATAACAGACTTTTTTCTTTGTCACAGCAAGCGACAAAGAAGCAAAATGAGGCACTTGACGATCTTCTTGAAGCTTATTCCAAGGAAAAAGAGAAAGAAAAAAAGAAAGCTCTGCTTGCTAAAGCAGCAGTCTTAGGTGCCTTTATAAAACGAAGAGGAAATCTGGTCTTTGCAGCGGAGAAATACGGGAATATAAGTTCATGCGAGCTTAAACTCTGCTTTCACGAATCTATTAGAAATATAGAACTTACAGGAGCAGACTGTTTTTTGGATTTTCACCTTACTGAAGATAAAAGAATTGGTATGAGTACTGCATGTCTGCTATATGAAATCTTTGAGACAGTTGTAGAAAACTGTATTGATGACTTTGGTTCTGTTTTTGTGCGTATAAATGAAGAAGAGAAGAGACTTTCGGCATTTATAAGCGTAGGCACAAACAGGCGCCTTAAGGAAGGAAGTCTTCCATTTTATGTTTTAGCGGATAGTGATAATGGCTCTTTAAATATAAGTTTTTCTCTTCCCACAGAAGGAGGTGAAGAACTATGATGTTTCATGAATACAGTTATATAGGGAGAATAGCATTATTAATATGTTTACTCATTACCTCTTTATCACTATTCTTTTTAGAATATCGCCTGATAATTGGAAGACGAAAGAGATTTTATAAAGTAATAAATGCTCTGATTTCAGCTATCATATTTATTCTTTACTGCAAACTGCTTGAAAATCATATTCCGCCGCTTAATACTGATAAGTGGAAGCCAGTACATTTGCCGCTTCCTGTGGTATTTTTATGGATAATTACCATTTTTGCAGGAATTTATGTGATTATTTTTCTAAAATCAGATTATGAAGCAGAGCGAAAAACTATAAGCAGAAGATCGATTAAACAGGCACTTGATGAGATTCCTGCAGGCATTGCATTTTTCGGGGAAGATGGTACCCTTTACTCTTTATAACCATAAAATGCTTGAACTGTCGGAAATTTTATCAGGAAAAGCTTTAATAAACCGTGATGAACTTAGGCAAATGCTTGACACGAATGAAGAACTAAAAGAAACAGAGGATATTTACCGCTTTCCTGACGGTTCTGCCTGGAGATACGAAGAAGCAGACCTTATTACAGGGGATGGAATGTGCTATAAAAGAGTAAGCTTTTTTGATGTAACAGAGCTTTTAAGACTGAAAGAAGAACTGGAGGAGCAGACTGAAGCTCTTAAAAGAATGCAGGAGGAAATCAAAAAACTCTCCGAAAACAGCCGTAAGTTAGCAAAGGAAGAAGAAACTCTTGCCATTAAAACCGCCTGGCACGATGTGATGGGTGAAGGTCTGACAGCGATCAGAAGACTTATGACTGAGGGAGAAAATGATAAAACCGCAGAGGAAGTAATACTAAAATGGAAAAAAACAGTTGCTTCCATACGCAGGGATAATGATGCTTCTATTTTCAGACAGGGAGACATGGAAGATTTGTATATGGATGCTCAGGCAGTTGGAATTAAGCTTACCACACAGGGAGAGCCGCCTGAAGCCGGTGACATTTACGAGACTTTTATACTCGCTATACGCACCTGCCTGCTAAATGCAGTACAGCACGCAAAGGCTACAGAACTTTATGTGGATTTTACTGAGAATGAGGGGAAATTTACTCTTTCCATATCAAATAACGGTATGATTCCAGGGAAAGAAATAATACCGTCCGGAGGACTTTTAAATGTTAAAAACCGTGTAGAATATCAGGGAGGAAAACTAAATATTATATCAGAACCGGCATTTAAGCTTACGGTTATCTTTGAGGGAGGAGGTAAAACGGAATGAAAAAAGTTATGATAGTGGAAGATCAGAGAATCCATCGTGAGTATATGGAAAATATAGTGAAATATTCAGACAGTTATGAACTGGTTACATCAGTAACGGCAGCAGATCTTGCAGCTTCTGTATGTACAGATACAAAAATAGACCTTATCCTTATGGATATTGCGGTAAACGGTTCATTAGACGGAATAGAGGCGGCAGCCGGAATCAAGAGTAGATTCCCGAATATAAAGATAGTTATTGTTACATCAATGCTTGATGAAACCTGTCTTAAAAGGGCAAAAGACGCCGGAGTGGATAGCCTGTGGTATAAGGATGCCTCAAAAGAGAATTTGCTTGAGGTAATGGATGCTACTATGCTAGGGGAGAATATTTTCCCGGAAGCTGCACCGAAGGTTCTGATAGGTTCAGCCAGTAACAAGGATTTTACAAAAACCGAAGTCCTTATACTAAGAGAGATAGTAAATGGTCTCAGCAATAAGCAGATAGCGGAGAAGTTAGGTGCGACAGAGAACACAATAAACTGGCATGTGAAAAATCTTCTTTCAAAGACAAAGCTTGCCAATCGCACTATGCTTGCAATTTCAGCCGCAAGAGGAAATTTATTTAAGTAAATGACAGAATAGGAAAGTATATTTAAGGCAGTCTTGGTGGCTGTCTTTTTGTATGTAGAAATGATTGTAGAAAAAAATAAAAAAATTGTAAAAATTTTAAAAACCCACCAATTTGGGTAGGGTAAAATTTTTGATTTATGATATTGTATAGACAAAGGTGAAAGGTGACATAGAGGCTTATGTGCAAAATTACAAAAATATAACTTTCACTGTGAAGATTTATGATTCTACAATTTTTATGAGAAAGGAAGGGTTAAAATGAAAAAAGTATTTGGTCTTATGTTGGGGATGTTGTTGGTGGTATCACTTGCCGGATGTGGAGGAAAGAAGAATGATATGCAGTCTTCGGCTGAGAAAACTGCCGGGGTATCAAGTACAAAAGGAGTAAGCGAAAGTACGGCGGATGATAAGACATTATCTGCAAATATCAGTGCATCAGCCGGAAATACATCATTGGAAAATGGAAGCCAATCAACAGGAAACGCATCGTCGGTTGCCGGAGCGGGCGGAGCTTTATCCAAAGTTGATTATTCTGACAGAGGTAATTTTTTTGTTTCATATCCATCAGATATATATACCTATGATCCTGATTATACAAAATTGAAAAGAAAAGACGGAGAAGGCGGTATCATGATGGATGCCTTGCTTGGAGATACAAATTATGAGGAATTTAGAAATAAATTTGAAACAGAATTCTCAGGAAATAAGAACTATTCTTTGGAGGAGACTGACATAAACGGTTATAAAAACCATGGTCGTAAAATACGATGATTCGGATGGCGGAAATATGGTAGTCATTGTTGATTTTAACGGCTTTTTCGGTGAAGGAAGCTATTATGGCATGCGATTTGTGGTTTCAGGAAAAACAATCGCAGATTGTGATACCGACGTGGTATGGTCGATAATAAAGTCTTTTGAACTGGTTAAATAAATGTTTTTAAGAAACTATGAAATAGGATGTAAATATAGAGCAGTAAGTTTAGCAGGCTATGAGAGTCTGGGCTATTTATCTCAAAACTAATGATATCCTATGAGAATGCCTCTGGAAAGAAACCGGAGGCATTTTTTTATAGAGCTAAAATTTTCTTCTCTTATAATCTTTTCTAACATTTCATTCATCTCTTTCCTGCCTCATCATCTAATTTAAATCTGGCTTTAATTTTGCTTGTGACTGGAAAATCATTTAAATTATAAGCATCATCTTTGGAAAACAGTTCCATAAGCCCCGAAACTTTAGAACTATATTTTTAAAACATAAAATCATCAATAGGGTTTAAGAGGCTTGAAAGTTCTCTAATTTTTTTCTTTTTGGCATTATAGTCCTTTCTTTCATTGGATTTGCTACAATGCCTCTAATAAGATTCTAGCAGAAATTTGAAAAAAATGCAAAATAGAATTCTTTTCTGAATAAGGTATGTCTAACTTTTTTTCTTGACTAAAAAAATCAAATTTATGATAATATACCAGTGGAATATACCGATGGTATATCGAGAGAAATATAGTGTAATATCGAAGGCACAGATGGACTTTAAGACTTTTATAAGTTTTAAAAAATATATATCAGTTAGCAGTGACTAATAATGAGGAGAAAAATGAAGAATTTTAAAAATATCAATGAAAAAAATTCCATACAATATCTGCTTGAGTTTGCAAAGCCTTGTAAGAAACTGCTTATAAGTTCGGTTGTTCTCGCTGTACTTGGAGCTGCTGCGGGAATTATCCCATATCTTGCTGTTTCTAAAGCCATAATTCAGATATGTGCGGGAGAGTATAGTATGGGGGGAATATTATTAATGGCATTAATCGCTCTCTCAGGTTATCTTGGACAGCTATATCTGTCAACATTTTCTACAATACGCTCTCACAGGGCAGCTTTTATGGTATTAAAAAATATCAGGACACATCTGACAGCCAAGCTTGCCCATGTACCTATGGGATTTATACTGGATACTCCTTCAGGGAAATTCAAGACTATGCTTGTTGATACAATAGAAAAATTGGAATTACCGCTTGCCCATATGATACCTGAACTTACAGCCAATATTCTTATACCTGTGCTAATGCTTATTTATTTCTTCTATCTGGACTGGAGACTGGCAATTATTTCATTTGCAACCTTTCCTCTTGGACTTATCTGTTATATGGGAATGATGAAGGACTATGAGAAGCGTTATGCTAAAGTTCTGACTGCAGGCAAAAATATGGATGCCGCCACAGTAGAATATATTAGCGGAATTGAAGTAATAAAGGCATTTAATCAAAGCAGTACCTCATATAAAAAATATACGGATGCCATAAAGGGAAATGAAGCGTCTAAATCAGAATGGTTTCGAAAGACAAATCCTTATTATGCGGCAGGAATTGCTATAGCTCCATCAAGTCTCTTAGGAGTACTGCCACTTGGGAGTTTATTTTTCATAAATGGAAGTATAACGGCAGGAAACTTTATATCCTGTATAATTCTCTCTCTCGGACTCATTGCTCCGCTTATACAGGCTCTGCGTTACACAGACAGTTTTGCAATGGTGGATTCTACCGTAAAGGAAATTGCAGGACTCCTGGAAATGGAAGAAATGAATCGTCCCGAAGAGGAAGTGAAGCTTAAAAATGATGAAATCGAATTTTCCGATGTTTCATTTTCCTATGGAGATACAGAAGTATTACATAATATCTCATTTAAGACAGTAACAAATGGGATTACTGCCTTTGTCGGTCCGTCCGGCTCCGGGAAATCTACCATAGCCCGTCTGATAGCTTCATTCTGGGAAGCAAGTGAAGGTTCTGTCAAAATTGGAGGACAGGATGTGAGAAATATTCCTTTGTCACAAGTGATGAAGGAGATTGCCTATGTTTCACAGGATAATTATTTATTCCATTTATCTATAAAAGAAAATATACGTATCGGAAAGCCTGATGCAACAGATGAAGAGATAGTTAAGGCGGCAAAGAAGGCAAGCTGCCATGACTTTATTACTTCACTTCCAAATGGCTATGATACTGTAGCCGGAGATGGAGGAAACAACCTTTCGGGCGGAGAAAAACAGAGGATTGCCATAGCAAGGGCTATATTAAAGAACAGTCCGGTTATCGTGCTTGACGAGGCAACGGCTTTTACGGATCCTGAAAATGAAGCAATTATCCAACGCTCTATAGGGGAACTTATTGCGGGTAAGACGCTTATAGTAATTGCGCACAGACTTTCTACTATTACAACTGCAGATAAAATAATTGTAATGAATAATGGAAAGATTGTAGCAGAAGGCGTCCATAAAGAACTTTTAGAAAATTCTGAACTTTACAATAAACTATGGAAAGCACATATAAGTGCGAGTGATAGGAAGGAGGAGAGCGTATGATTAAAATGTTTAAGCGGCTGTTAGACTTTTCGGGCAGTGAAAAGAAAAACCTTATTCTGTCATTTATTTTTCATATGTGTAACTCCTTTTTTGAAATGCTTCCTATTATGGCAATTATCACAGTTTTGTCAGGAATATTAAAAGCATCTTCAGGTGGGATAATGCCGTATCAGGTGATATGGACATCCTTAGGGATTATGATATTAAGTATCCTAGGAAAGATGATTTTTATAAATCTCTCTGCTGTGAAAAGAACATTGGGAAGTTTTGCCATGTGTACTGACTGGAGAATGAAACTCGGTGAAAAGCTAAAACGTGCACCTATGGGATACTTTAGCAGCAACCGTTTGGGAGATATTACAGCAGCGGTTACAACAACTCTGGGTGATTTGGAAACAAGCTCTGTTACCATACTTGAAGCAGTAGCCGGCGGATTTATACATGCTTTTATTATCGGAATATGGTTATTGACCTATGAATGGAGAATTGGTCTGCTTATGATAGCAGGGCTTTTGATGTCTTTAATTATTTACGCCCGAACACAGAAAGCAGGAGAAAAATATTCACCTCGAAGACAGGCAGCTCAGGCAGGGCTGGTAACAGGAATTTTGGAATATATTCAGGGAATGACAGTGGTCAAGGCTTTCGGACTTGGAGAAAGGGCAGGAAAAACAGTAGATAATGCGATTTATGAGAGTGCGGAAGCAAATATAGTTTTGGAGAAAGTCTTTTCTTCTCTTGCAGCGGCTTTTCAAACAGTATTTAAGTTTATAAGAGCAGCTATTGTTGTTGCAGCACCTTATCTTTTGTTTAATGGGAGAATAGAGGCTGAAAAATGCCTGCTGCTGTTGGTGGCAAGTTTTATGATTTATTCCACAGTGGAGCTTGCAGGCAGCACAGCGGCTGTTGCAAGAATGGTAGATGCTTCTCTTGACAGACTGGAAAAAATATCGGATATGCCGCTTTTAGATGAAAAGGGAGAGGTACAAACCCCTGATAATTATGATATTACAGTTAAAAAAATATTTCATTTTCATACAATACAAATGAAGTTATAAGAGATGTAAGTTTTTCTGTACCACAGGGAACAAGCTGTGCACTGGTAGGAGCTTCCGGCTCAGGTAAGACAACTCTTTGCAGTCTGATTGCAAGATTTTGGGATGTGGATAAGGGAGAGATTTTACTCGGTGGTATAAATGTCAAAGATTATACCTGCGACAGTCTTTTGAAAAATTTTTCCATTGTTTTCCAACAGGTTTATTTATTTGAAGATACAATTGAAAATAATATACGCTTCGGAAAACCTGATGCAACCGGGGAAGAAGTGATTATGGCTGCTAAAAAAGCCTGTTGTCACGATTTTATTTCAGCATTTCCCGAAGGGTATCAGACTAAAATAGGAGAAAACGGAGCTACCCTCTCGGGGAGAAAAACAGCGTATTTCAATAGCAAGGGCGATATTAAAGGATGCTCCTGTAGTCATCTTAGATGAAGCAACTGCAAGCGTAGATCCGGAAAATGAACAGGAATTGCAGGAAGCAATAGAAGAGCTTACCAAAAACAAAACTTTGCTTATGATAGCCCACAGGCTTAATACTGTAAGAAGGGTAGATAAGATTCTTGTTTTGGATAAAGGTCAGATAGCTGAAGAGGGTACTCATGGCGAACTTATGAAACAGGAGGGAATTTATAAGAAATTTGTGAATATTCGCAAAGAAGCCATAGGCTGGAAGGTAGGTGAAGTTAAACTATGAAATACAAACAGTTTTATAAAGGAAAGTTACCTGCACAGTTATTAGAACGAATAGAAGCACAACATAAAGAAAAAATGAAGGCTCTTATCAGGAGATCCGAGCAGGAGGGATGGACTAAAAAACGAAGAAAAAGGCAACAGAGCAATATTTTCCCCAATATAGCCCTATATCAGGTATTCACAGATAATGAAATATCCAAAGAAAAAGCAAAAGAACTGGTAAAAGACTATTCTTTTTATCGTGCCCGCAAGTATCATAGTATTTTAAAAACTATGTTTATTATCCCCGGTTTTTTCAGAGTATTCCGCTTTTTTATGAGAACAGGAATGAAGGGGGATGAAATCTGGATAAGTAAGATCAGGTCGGATAATATAAGGGAGTGCTCTATGGATGTTCTAAAATGTCTTTGGGCAGATACCTGTAAGTCATTCGGCTGTCCGGAAATCTGCGAGATATTTTGCCTGTGCGATCATATTGTGTTTGGCAACATAGATAAACTAAGGTTTGACAGAAGCCAGACCTTGGGCATGGGTGGTAAAAGATGTGATTTTTGTTTTAAAGCAAGATAGGAAATGAAAAAGGGGGACTTTTATTATGGATGTACGAAATAAATTACTTACCGAAAATCCTTGGAAACTGATGATAAGCCTAAGTGTTCCGGCAATTTTAGGGCAGTTTATAGTAGGGCTTTATGCCTTTGTGGATTCAATCTATGTAGGTCAGATGGTAGGCACGGATGCTATGAGTGCGGTATCAGCAGCCTCCCCCTTTGTTCTTGTGAACAATGCCATTGCCGTACTTGTGGGTATCGGTTCTGGTTCTGTACTTTCCAGAGCAGTCGGCAAGAAGGATCAGGAAACCATAGACAAGATTATGGGGAATCTGGCATTTTTGGTAATTTTACTTTCATCTTTAGTAATGCTTGTAGGGATAATATTTGCGCCAAAATTTCTTAGCCTCTCAGGTGCAAGTGGTGAAGTCCTTGAAATGGGAGTTGTTTATCTTAGAACGGTTTATCTTGGCTCGATATTTGTAAACTTTATGCAGGGAGCAAATATGGTTATTCGTGCCGAGGGGCGTATGGGAATTGCTATGGGGATAATGGCATCAGGTGCGATTCTTAATATTATCTTAGATCCGGTATTTATTTTATTACTTCCTTCCCGTGGACCACAGGCGGTGGCAATAGCAACTGTTATATCACAGTTTGTACAGGCAATGGCAACTTTGGTATATTTCTTAAAAAGAGTCCGGTAGTACGCTTTCATGGAATAAAACCTGCTAATGAACTCAATCCTGAGATATTTTCTGTAGGTGCAAGTGCAATGCTTATGCAGATAATGATGCTTGTACAAATGACGGTTGTGTATAATACGGCAGTGCGTTTCGGAGGAGATAATCAGATTGCTCTTATGGGAGCCGCACAAAGGGTTATGCAGCTTGCTTTTGTACCTATATGGGGAATGAGCCAGGGTATGCAGCCGGCTGTAGGTACTAATTTCGGCGCAAAAGATTATACTAGGGTTAAAAGATTAACAAATGTATTTATTATAGGCTCTACCTGCCTTGCAAGTATATTTTTCCTTATTATTGAAATATTTCCGACACAGATTTTATCAGCATTTATTACCGATACAGATATCGTTGCAGCCGGTTTAAGGGATTTCAGACTGATGTATTGCATTTTCCCTACATACGGACTGTTAATTATGGTTGTTACGTATTTTCAATCGCTGGGAAAAGCAAAGAAAGCAGGACTTTTGGTAATACTGAGACAGCTTATGCTGGTTGTTCCTTTAGTGCTGATACTGCCACATCTGCTTGGTGGAAATGTGCTTGGAGTATGGCTTGCACTTCCTTTGAATGATATTATTATTTTGCTGGTGGCACTTGTTTTGATAAGGAAAGAGTATGAGAGCCTGAATTAGATATATGATAAACAATAATGTCCTGCATTGTCTAAAATGTAAAATTCTACATTTTAGTTGTATATAAGTTTTGATATTGCATATAATATTCTGGAAAAAAGTTGATAATAATGTTATAATGAAAAAATATATACAAAGTTTTCTTCGTAGGAGGCAATGCATGGACAAAGATGAGGTTTTACAACTTTCAAATGAACAATTATATGATAAATTTATTGAAAGTGTAATTTCAAATGCTCTTGGATCAGAAGGGCTTGTTTGTGAACTTGAACAATCAAAACGTTTTAGAGAAGATTTTATATTTAGAATTCATGTCCAAACTGCAAGACAATTTATATTTGTTTGTCAGCCAAAGTCTAATGAGGCACTTGAAAAGGGAGAAGAGTTAATTGAAAGGGCATATGCCTTGGATTTACCTAAAATCTTAACCTTGAACTATCATATCTTAGGAATAGCATATAAATTTTTGAACTTTGCTGAGAAAGCATTGGAATGTTTTATGAATGTGCTGAAATACAGTAGAATATACAATTTAAATAATCTTACATCTATTGTATATTTTTATATTTCAGAACTTTACATGGTACATAATGATGCTAATACAGCACTTGATTACTTAAACAGGGCTTTGCTGAAATTGGAAGAAACTAAGGAACAAGAACCACGTTATGAGATGAAAAAGGTTCTGTTTAGCGCCAACAAGGTTCAATTGCTATATGAAACAGGAAAAATATGAGGAGATAGAACCATATCTTAAAGTCTATGCAGCTACACTTTGAAAGAGATTCAAATCAGCAGGCATTTTTAAACTATAAGGTGGCAATGCTTTTCTATCTTTTTTTGCTCAAAAATGATTATGAAGAAGCTCAAAAAAACTTTTTATAAATTATTGGATTTAATTGGGGATTCAGTGTAATAAATTTGTTGTTTTAAAAAGCGTACTGTGAAATGATGGCTGAGCATAATATAGATTATGATTTTTATAAAAAGGAATTACTTCTGCTTCAGACCTGGGGTGACTCTAAAGACCCTTATCTTAATTATTCATTAAATAATTATCTTTCTAAATACTTTGAAAAATGGGGATAAGGACAGAGCATTTTCCAGCTTGAAAAAAATCTTTTAATTATATTGAAAAAAGAGATGTTAGAATTGAAATCAGATAAGGTTAATTCTTTTTAAAAATTATAGAGAAAAAAATTGCTCCATTGAAGAAGACATTTCCCGTGTTGAAAAAGACAAATAATGAGCTTAAATTGATGGCGGAAGAAGCAAATAAAAATAAAAAAATCTTGCAGAATCTGCATTACATAGATTGAAAGTTGTAAATGAACTGGGAAAGAAGCTGACATATTCCTTAGATGTGCAAGACATTATAAAAACGGTTTATAGCAGGCTGATAAAGAGTATTCCGCTTAATAATTTTATTATTATGATAAAAAAATAGTAGTCTGAACAGGCTTGAGTCCATTGCCTATTATGAAGATGGGGAATTAAAGGATAGCATGATTTTGGATTTTGAGGACAAATATTCATTTTTTGTAGAAACATTTAAGACAAATACTTTTACTAAGACTGATGACTTTAATGAGAATGTTAGATATGAAAAGAAGAAAAGGGAGAAATCAGATACATTTTGCAGGTCAGCATTATTTTTGCCTCTTAGCTTTGAGGATGAGGTTCTTGGCGTATGCAGTATACAACATCGTGATCCAAATGTTTATAAACCGGAAGATATAGAATTTTTAGAGCAGCTGATGCCGTATTTGACGATTGCATTAAATAATGCATTTAAGTCGCAAGCTCTTGAGTGTGAGATAAATCATCATAGAAAGACACAGCATGAATTAGAGGAAGTGAATCAGAAATTAGAAGCACTTTCTTATTTAGATGGTTTGACCCAGATATCAAACCGCAGGGATTTTGAAAAGAAAATTTTAGGATATTTAAAAAAATCAAGAGAAGAAGGGCTCTCATTAAGCCTGTTTATGTTTGATATTGATAATTTTAAGCTATACAACGACACATATGGGCATTTACAGGGAGATAATGCATTAAAAACTGTTGCTGCCATTATTCGGAAGCATTTTATTGATGCAGGAGGGATTTCAGCGAGATTTGGTGGAGAAGAATTTGTTGCAGCCTGTTTGGGATTAGATGAAAAAGAAAGTATACTTTTAGGAAATAAGATTAGAGAAGATGTATTTTCTCAAGGAATTGAGAATGAAAAAGCACCTTTAAAAAGGCTCTCAATCAGTATAGGAATATCGTATTCCGATGGCTCAGAGAAGTTGAAAAAGTCTTTTGTCATGAGATGGGCAGATGTCTCCCTATATCAGGCTAAGAGAGATGGAAAAAACAGAGTGGTATTAAAAATAGCCCATGCAGGAGAAGAACCACCGGAAGGCTTGGAATAACAATTTAATATAGCTATACCTTACAAATAAATTTTATATATCCTTTTACTATATAAGTGGTAGAAAGGGATATTTTTTTTATAGGAAATTTCTTCTAATGCTGTATTGTGGCGGATAAGCAAATAATTTGGACTAAACTATTGACAAATTAGCTCACACTAACTAAAATATATCTAAGCTATATTGAGAAAGGATATCAAAATGAAAACAAAATCTACGCAGGAATTAATCCTTGAAAGCGGAAGGAGGATGTTCCTTGAAAAAGGCTTTAAGAGCGCACCTTTGAGGACTATTGTGAAGAATGCAGGATACACACTTGGAGCATTTTACGGTTACTACAAGAATAAGGAAGACCTCTTTTATGCGCTTACTGATGAGACTGCAAGAGGATTTAAAAAAATTATGGACAGTATGAATGAAAAGATAAAAAATCTGCCACCTGAGCGTATGGTTTTCGAAATTATGGGATGCTACTATGAACAGCTTCCTGAGATAGCTGATTATATATATTCGCATAAGGAGGAAATGATTCTGCTTATAAAATGTTCTGCTGGGACAAAATATGAGAGATTTTTTGCTTCCGTTGGTGAGATAAATAGAGAACTTATAACTCTGGGTGTAGAAAGAGCCAGATCAGCGGGAGTTATGATACATGGACTTGAGACTGATACTTTCGAACTTCTTATGAGAAGTTATTCTGAGACAATGGCAAAAATTATTGTTGAAGGCAAAGACAGGGAGCAGGTTTTCAGAATGATGAAGGATGTAGGAGCAGTTTTTAGAAATGGAATGTTAAGTCTTATGGAAGAAAAAAGAAACTAAAATTATTCATACAAATAGTAAGTGAATAATTTTAATATAAAAAGAAAGAGGAATAAAAAAATGGCAAGAAAAGAATTAAACAATGTTGTAACTAATGACAGTCAGAAGATGACGGCAAAAGACCTTATGTATGCCGGAGCATTTGCAGCAATTTACATTGTACTTATGCTGGTTATAGTTATGGGATCAGGCATAGTACCTATTCTTTATGTAATATCTCCGATAACAGTAGGAGCAGTATGTGGAACTGTATATATGTTAAGTGTGTTAAAGGTGAAAAGGTTTGGTGCAGCTTTAATTATGGGTATACTTTTTGCACTTATTGCCTGCGCAAGCAATATGCCGGGACTTATAATGGCAATATGTACCTCTCTTTTAGCTGAACTTGTATTGCTCTTAGGAAAATATAAGTCAAAAAAGATGTATCTTTTATCATTTGTAGTATTTAACCTTAATATGTCCTGCCCGTTTTCAATGCTGTTTTTTGCCAGAGATAAATTCTTTGCAATTTCGGAGCAGTATCAGGGAAAGGAGCATACAGAGGCTCTTATGAAACTTTTACCTGACGGAATATATTTTGGAATAATAGGCTTTGCTGTTATCGGAGGAATCTTAGGAGCATTTATAGCAAACAAACTTATCAAAAAGCATTTTGAGAAAGCAGGAATTGTTTAATGAATACCTATGTGTATGGTGATGATAGGAAAGCCCTGATAAGGCTTGATCCGAGAACAAAACTATTTATCTTTTTAATTAGCGGAACAGTCAGTCTTAACTGTTATAAACCTGTTCCGTCAATGATTTATGGCACGGTCTTATGTACCGTGCTTGCTTTATGTGGAGAAAAACTATTTGCCCTAAAGGCTTATGCCATGCTGCAGTTGTTATATATTTCAGATATATGATGGGTATAAATCTGAACGGTTCGGGTATTCTTGGTATGCTTTGTATGTCATTAAGTGGTATAGTTATCTTTTCTTTTCCGGTAATGCTCTCCTTTGTACTGGTTATGAGGACAACAAGGATAAGTCAGTTTATGGCGGCTTTTAGGGCTATGCATCTGCCATTAAAAGTAATAATCCCACTTGCGGTAGTATTCAGATTTGTACCTTCTGTGTCGGATGAATGGAACGGAATAAGAAAGGCAATGGCATTTAGAGGAATATCAATGGAGCCAGTGGATATAATAAAATCTCCGCTTAAAACCATTGAATATGTGCTTATACCGCTTCTTTTTTCCTGTATATCGGTAATGGAAGAGATGGCTGCCGCTGCTCTTGCAAGAGGCATAGAGAGTGAGGGAGAGCGTTCGTCTTTTGAAAAGGTAAAGCTCGGAGTTATGGATTATCTGATTATGGCAGTATTCACAGGACTTTTAATATACATAATACAAGTGGCAAAAGTATAAAAATTCTGTGCAAGCTTGCTTGCAAAAGAATTTATTATCTTTTGACACGCAAAAAATATGAGTAAGTAGCCATTTTTGTAAAAAAATGAGCGGATTACGAATATTTTTGCAAGGATTGCGAGAAGCAAAGCTGAAGCAATCCTGTATTAGCAAGTGTCAAAAGTATAAAAATATGTGTAAATAGCCGTTTATGTAAAGCGTGTGCCGATTATGAATATTTTTACAAGGATTGGAAAAGGAAAATAAGTCTATGATAAAGTTTGAAAATGTAAGCTTTCATTATGGCGGAGAGCATGGAACGGGAGAAGGGGTAGACAATATTGATTTTGAGATTAAAAAGGGTGAATTTGTTGTCTTATGCGGCAGAAGCGGTTGTGGCAAAACTACCTTAACAAGGCTTATCAATGGGCTTGCTCCGCATTTTTATCAGGGAGAGCTTGAAGGCAGGGTTTTGGTAGAGGATGTTTGCGTAAATGAAGTACCGCTTTCGGTTACTTCACATTATGTAGGCAGTGTTTTTCAAAATCCTAAGAGCCAGTTTTTCAATGTGGACAGTACAGGAGAACTGGTTTTTGGCTGTGAAAATCAAAATCTTGACAGGGAAATAATAAGGGAACGGCTTGAAAAGACCAAAAATGATATGCAGATAGAAGCACTTATGAATAGAAATATCTTTGAACTCTCAGGCGGTGAAAAACAGCAGATTGCTGTAGGAAGCGCTTATACGGCAGCACCTGAGGTGTATGTTTTTGATGAGCCGTCTTCAAACCTTGACAAGAAGGCTATTAAAAGACTTAGGGATATATTAACGAAGATAAAAGCATCCGGCAAGACTGTAGTAGTATCAGAGCATAGAATATTTTATCTCTTAGGACTTGCGGACAGATTTATTTATATGGATGATGGTAGGATGACAGGCTCATATACAGCTAAAGAAGTAGCTGATTTTTCTGATGAAGAATTAAAAGAAAAGGGTTTAAGACTGCCTGATTTAACCAGATTAAATAATATAGGAAAAGTTTACAGTGAACAGACTGATAAGACTACAGCCGTAGATGTAATAGATCTTACCTGTGGCAGAGGCGGCAATCAGATACTTGATATAGACAGGTTTTCTGTGCCTAAGTGCAGTGTAGTGGCACTTATAGGGGATAATGGCTGTGGTAAAAGCACACTTTCAGAGGCACTTTGTGGGCTGATACCTGCTGATGGAAGCATAGGATTTGAAGGGAAGTATCTTAATGCCAAAGAGAGGGTAAAAAAGAGCTTTTTGGTAATGCAGGACGTGAACAGACAGCTTTTTTCAGACTCTGTAATGGAAGAAGTGCGTATGCAGTCAGATATAACGGAAGAAGAAACAAGGCAGGTGCTCGCTTTACTTGGGATAGAGGAGCTTGCAGACAGACATCCGGCTTCGCTTTCAGGCGGACAGAAACAGAGGGTGGCTATAGCAAGTGCCATCTGTGCAAAAAAGGACATACTGTTTTATGACGAGCCAACCAGCGGACTTGACAGGGGCGGAATGGAGAACTTCGGCAGACTTTTAAATGAAACCAGGGAAAAAACGTCTGTCAATATAATAGTAACCCATGATCCTGAACTTATACTTGAGTGCTGTACCCATGTACTGTATATGGAAAATGGCAGGATACAGAGTTTTTATCCGCTTAATGAAGATGGTGCAGAGAGATTAAAGACCTATTTTCTTTCAGAAGGAGATATAAATGTAAGTAAAAAGCGTGAAAAAATAGGCATGTTTACAAAGATTTTCCAGTATATGGGAAATTATAAAAAGGTGACCATAGCCTCTGTTTTTGTACTGGTTTTAGCGGCAATGGCAAGTATAATGCCTTATTTTGAAGTATGGAAAATAATAGATGCTACACTTTCGGGGAAAACTGTAAATTTAACCACAATCGGTGGCAGCATAATCTTAATAACTGCATACAAGCTGATTTATACGGTGCTTTATATATTCGGCTTGCAACTCTCACACCATTCAGCCTATCACACACTTGAAAACCTGCGTTGTTCTTTGCAGGAAAAACTTGAGAAACAGCCGCTTGGAAGTATAATTGACAAAGGAAGCGGAGCTATAAAGAAGCTGTTTTCGGAAGATGTGGAATCGGTTGAGCTTCTGCTTGCCCATATGATACCGGAAGGAATATCTAATTTAATTGTATTTGCGGTTATGTTTTTTGCACTTATTACAGTAAACTGGCTGCTTGCCCTTGTTACCTTATTTATGATTTTCTTTGGAATAAGTGCTTCCAGACAGGTTATGAAGATAGGTATGAGCCGGATGGGCAATTATTTTGCAGCCGCAAAACGGCTTAATAATGCGATTATCGAATATGTAAACGGTATGGAAGCTGTGAGAATATTTAACAGACAGGATAACCATAGTGAAAAGTATGAAGGCCATGTAAAGAGCTATCATAATTATGCACTTGACTGGTACAAGGTATGCTTTCCATGGATGGCAGCTTACGGAAGCTTCTTTTTCGCAGATAACATTGTATTCTATACCACTATGAGGAATTTTAATTGTAACAGGCTATCTGGAATTGTCAGAATACATACTTGCTCTGTGTATAAGCTTTTGGAACAATGCCCCTCCTTCTTAACTGTATGAGATTTATCAGGGGCGTTGCCACAGGTAAACTATAAGATACAGGCTATTGAGAAGACACTTGATTTTCCTCCGCTTAAAGAAGGAAAAGAAGAATTTAATGCTGAAAAATCACGATATTTCATTCGATGATATCCATTTTTTTCATATAAGAATGATGAGATAATTAAAGGAATTTCGCTCGATATAAAGACAGGAGAAACTGTGGCTCTTGTAGGAGAAAGCGGCAGCGGAAAGAGTACACTTGCGAAACTTCTGGTGCATTATTATGATGTATCATCAGGAAGCATTACCCTTGGAGGACAGAAATTAACGGGTTTAAGCCTTGAAGCACTTAATAATGAAATATCCTTTGTTTCACAAAATCTCTTTTTATTTAATAAAAGCATTTTTGGAGAATATAAGGGTAGGAAAACCTGCCGCAACTGATGAAGAAGTAAAAGAGGCAGCAAGAAAGGCTGAGTGTGAGGAGTTTATATCAGAACTTGAAGGCGGCTATGAAGCTATGGCAGGAGAGGCAGGCAACCGTCTTTCGGGAGGACAAAAGCAGAGAATAGCCTTTGCAAGAGCGATATTAAAAGATGCACCCGTACTTGTGCTTGATGAAGCAACAGCCTTTATCGATCCCGAAAATGAGAAAAAAATGCAAAAAGCTGTAAAAGAACTTATGAAAGACAAGACTGTAATTGCAATAGCACATAAGTTAAGAAATGTGAAGGACGCTGATAAGATAGTTGTGCTTGATAAGGGAAGAATAGCTGATACGGGAAAGCATAATGAGCTGATACAAAGATGTGAAATATATGGAAAACTCTGGAAAGCCTCAGAAGAAGCAGAACAGTGGAGCCTTATAAGAAAGGAAGGTGTGGCAGAATGATAGGCTTAATTCAGAAAATAGTGAAATATACCGGAAAGTATGCCATACGCATCCGTATTTCTTATATATTTGCATTTTTAAAAAGTTTTTGTGCCAAAGCTCCGTATCTGGTGGCTCTGTTTTTGATAAATGAACTTATGGAAAAAAGAGCGGATATTTCTACCTGTATAATTTCCGCTGCCATACTTTTCTTGTTTTTAGGCTTGCAGTCTGTGTTTACGGCATTGTTAAATAAATATCAGGCAATGGCAGGTTACGATTTGTTTGCAGACAAGAGGATAGAGCTTGGTAACCATTTAAGAAAGCTTCCTATGGGGTATTTTACGGAGGGGAATATAGGAGAAATAAGCACAGTACTTTCAAATGACATGGTGTTTATAGAAGAATTGAGTATGCAGGCTATAGGTGAGAGTGTGAGCAATATATTTTCACAGCTTATTCTTACGGTTTTTCTGTTTATATTAAATCCACTCATAGGTCTGGCAGCCCTTATAACAGAAGTGATAGCGGTGCTTGTTGCAATTCCTATGAAAAAGGAAAGTATGGAAAGTTCACGTGGCAGACAGGAAAGCATAAAGAAAATGACTTCTTCGGTGCTTGAATATGCACAGGGAATAGATGTGATAAAGAGTTTTAATATGACTGGTGAGAGTGCTAAAGAAATAAGAAAAAGCTTTGCGGATGTGGCGAAAGAAAGTCTTAGTTTTGAGAAAAATCATGTTCCCTTTGAAAGAGGGCTGCTTATGATTTACTGTCTTGGTGCAGGGGATATTCTCCTTGTATCGGCATATCTTTTCGGAGAAAATACCTTAAGACCTGTGGAATTTATCGGAGTATTACTCTTTTCTTTCGGCATATTTGCTTCAATAGAGCATTACTACCAGCAAATGACACAGTTTACCATTATGGAAATCGGTCTGAATAAGCTTAAAAAGATAATGGATGAAAAAGAGATAGAAGATACCGGTAAGACTGACATACCTTCTGAATTTGAAAATGAGCTGGCATTTAATAATGTAAGTTTTTCTTACGGAAATGAACAGGTGCTTAAAGGTATATCATTTTCGGTTAGAAAAGGTGAAACCTTAGCCCTTGTGGGAGCTTCCGGAAGCGGAAAGACTACGATAGCAAGTCTTTTAGCAAGATTTTGGGATATAAAGGAAGGTGAGATTTCTTTCAGGGGAAAAGATATCCGCTCACTGCCTTTAGATGGGCTGATGGAACAGATAAGTATGGTATTTCAAAAGGTTTATCTTTTTGAAGATACAGTTTATAACAATATTGCTATGGGACTGTCTTCGGTGGACAAAGAGAGTGTATATGAGGCGGCAAGAAAGGCAAGGTGCTATGATTTTATCATGAAACTTCCTTATGGATTTGATACCTTTGTGGGAAGCGGCGGTGCTACCCTGTCAGGAGGAGAGGCACAGAGGATATCAATAGCAAGATGTATCTTAAAGAATTCGCCGGTTATTATCCTTGATGAGGCAACTGCAAGCATAGATGCGGATAATGAAAGTCATATACAGGCGGCATTGTCGGAACTTTGTAAAGGAAAGACAACTATAGTTATAGCACACAGGTTAAATACAATAAAGAAGGCTGATAAAATTCTGGTGCTTGATAAAGGACGGATTATACAGGAAGGAAGACATGAAGAGCTTGTTAAAGTTACCGGAGCTTATAGAAATATGATACTGGCAGGAGGTGGAGAGAGTGAATAGGGAGGCATATAGGATAATCGGCATATATACTCTTATCATCAGTATATTTTTTATTCTTGGCGGGATTTTTATTCCCTCTGAGAGAGGTAGTACTGTTTTTACAACACTTTCTCTGCTGTTTGGAGTGATTTTGCTTATAGTGGGAACAGTGCTGTATAAGATAGTAAAGGTGGAAGAGTAATCTGTCGGATTGAAAATGCTGAATCCATCGGATTGAAAATGCTGAATCCATCGGATTGGAAATGCTGAATTCATCGGATTGGAAATGCTGAATTCATCGGATTGGAAATGCTGAATTCATCGGATTGGAAATGCTGAATTCATCGGATTGGAAATGCTGAATTCATCGGATTGGAAATGCTGAATTCATCGGATTGAAAATACCAAATATGTCGGATTAAAAATACCAAATGTGTCGGATTGTAATTGCCAAATATGTCGGATTGAAATTGCCAAATATATCGGATTGGAATATAATAGTTTATAAGGTGAAATTTATGAATTATAAAAACTACAGGCCAAGCCCGGTTGAGAAAATAGTTGATAAGTATTGAGCTTAAATTTGAACTGTATATTTACAGTATGCAGACTATACTTGGAGGGTGATATTAACATTATGAAAACCCTATGGGAATTTTTTCAAAATCAAATTTTGGGAATGAAATGGTTGAATGAATTAATCGGTAACAGTTTGGGGAAAATAGGGATTGATGTAGGGAGCAGAATGGGAGGAAGCATTCAATTCTTCTTATATGACACGATTAAAATTATAGTATTACTTTGTGTACTGATTTATGTGATTTCCTATATTCAGAGCTATTTTCCGCCGGAGCGAAGCAGGCAGATACTTGGGAAATTTAAAGGGATCGGTGCGAATATAACAGCAGCCCTGCTCGGAACGGTTACTCCGTTTTGCTCCTGCTCATCCATACCTTTATTTATCGGTTTTACAAGTGCAGGCTTACCGATAGGAGTAACATTTTCATTTCTTATATCCTCACCGATGGTCGATCTTGGTTCACTTATTTTACTGATGAGTATATTTGGGGCAAAGATTGCGGCTATTTATGTTATATTGGGATTAATTATAGCTGTAGTGGGCGGTACGGTTATAGATAAAATGAAGATGGAAGACTATATTGAAGAATATATTAAAAAGGCAGGAAGTGTAAATGTTCAAAGCCTAAAGCTTACAAAATCAGACAGACTTAAGTATGCATCAGAGCAGGTTACATCTACTCTTAAAAAAGTATTTCCTTATATTTTAGCAGGGGTTGGAATAGGTGCCGTTATTCATAATTGGATACCGGAGTATTTTATTGAAACAGTGCTTGGAAGTAAGAATATATTTTCGATAATTTTAGCTGTACTGGTCGGAACACCGATGTATGCGGATATATTTGGAACGATACCTGTTGCAGAGGCTCTATATGCTAAGGGAGCGGAGCTTGGTACGGTTTTATCATTTATGATGGCAGTTACAACCTTGTCTCTCCCATCTTTGGTAATGTTAAGAAAGGCACTTAAGCCAAGATTACTGGGTTTGTTCATAGGTATTTGTGTTGTAGGAATTATTATAGCCGGATATATCTTTAATTTTATAAGCGTATATTTTTAGGAGAAACTTATGGAAAAGAAAGAGTTATATGTGCTCACAGGATTTTTAGGGGCAGGGAAGACCTCATTTCTGTTAAACATTTTGGATAATATCAAGGATAAAAAAATTGGAATTATTCAGAACGAATTTGGTAAAATAAATGTAGACGGAGAAATTGTAAGACGTAACGGTATAGAAATGACTGAAATAAGCAGAGGATCTATCTTCTGCTCCTGCCTGAAACTGTCATTTGTACAGGCACTGGCAGAAATGAGTAAGAAAGACTTGGATTATGTTTTCGTGGAAAGTTCAGGGCTTGCAGATCCTTCCAATATTGAGGAAATCCTTAATGCTGTGAGTATAATGGCGGGAGACAGCTATATTTTTAAAGGGGTAATCTGTCTTATTGATGGAGTGAATTTCCCAAACCAGGTTAAAGATGTTGAAACAGTTGATAGGCAGCTTGCCCATTGTAACTTGGCAGTAATTAATAAGGTGGATTTGCTTGACTTATCTGAACTTGAAGAAGTGAAAAACATTGTTCGAGGGGTTAATCCTATATGCATGATAAGCACAGCTTCTTATGGAAAGATAGATTTATCGTTTTTAAGTGAAGATCTAACCTTATTAAAATGGGCTGAATTTGAAGACAGTTTAAATACGGTAGATAATAAGCCTAAAACTATATCGTTAGAAACCGGAGAAATACTGTCAAAAGAAATTCTGACAAAGTTTCTTAAAAAGGTGCTTCCGGATTGTTACAGAATAAAAGGGTTTTTTAAGTTAGAAGATGGATGGCAGCAGGTAGATGTTGTGGAGGAGCTGATTGACTATAAATTAACTTCGGAGCGTGAAATCTCAGAACTTGTTTTTTTATCTAAAACAGGTCCACAGATAATCCGCACGATTGACAAAGCCTGGAAGGAAATAGTTGATAAACCGATGAGGTTAAGGAATTGAGGTAATTATGGAAATTAAAGTAATAGGTGAAGGTTGTGAAAAATGTGACAAGTTATATGAGAATACCTGCTTAGCTGTAAAAGAGCTGGGATTAGAAGCAAGTATAGATAAGGTGGAAGATTTAATGGACATAGTCAGACTGGGAGTTATGACTACTCCCTCGGTTATGGTGGATGGAAAGATTATTATAAGCGGAAGAGTGCCAAAGGTAAAAGAAATTATTAAATTGCTGAATCCATAGGATTGAAAATGCCGAATCCATCGGGTTGAAAACATCAAATCTGTCGGAGTGGAATATAAAATTATGGTCCAATCCGACAGATAAGATTAAACTGATAATCAAAGAGCTTATAGTTTAAGAGCCTTGGTTAAATAAAAATGCGAAATGCTTTTTTGCGTCTTCAAATTCCTCAGGTGGTAAACGATGTATAAAATCCTCGTCTGTATAATTATCATTTAATTCGGTTACGGCATTATCTGAGCATTCAAAGCCTAATTTTCTTGCTACAGCTATGGCAAATTTTCTGCTTTCGCTTCCTGCTGCGGTTATGATATTGCCATCAATTACAACAGGCTGTAAGACTCGGTTTAATATCATAATGCCATCTGAATAAATACATAATATCACCGATTTCCTGTATACTGAATTCAGGATAAATTATGCTTGGAATGATTATAACAAGTTTATATAGAGTATTACAAGTGTATACTTTTAGAACTAAAGACATTTATCATTTAGGAAATGAGACATACATTGAGGTAGAACTAGCTGTTTAGTGTTTTTATTGTAAGGGAAAAAAAGCATAGGTATAGGGATGAAATTGAAATAAGGAAAGGGGAAAATGGTTCTTATTTCAATTTCGGTTGACAAATTGAAATAAGGAAGTTAAAATCAGAGTAGTATTTCAATTTTATTTGAGGTGTAACCATGAAAAATCGTGCAGGAAAATATAGAACAAATTTTTCGGGAGAAGCTGAATATATGTCATTTGTTCCGGCGCCGTTACCACCGGATCCGGCTATAGAAATTGATAGTGATATGATAAAAATGTTAGTTAAAGCTAATAATTCAATCGCATCACTTGAAAGCATCGCTAAAACAATTCCTAATATGGAACTTTTTATTTCGATGTATGTAAGAAAAGAAGCACTTATGTCTTCTCAAATTGAAGGAACACAGGCAACACTTGAGGACGTATTTGATCCTATGATAACATACAATACAAATAGGAATGTTGTAGACGTTGTAAATTATGTCAAAGCTACAGAATATGCGATAAAAAGACTAAATAGTCTGCCACTTTGTAATCGATTAATAAAAGAAGCACATGCAGTATTGATGGATGGAGTACGTGGTCAGGAAAAAAGTCCGGGAGAATTTAGGCATTCTCAGAATTGGATTGGAGGGAATGGAAGTACATTAAAAAATGCCAGATATATTCCACCGCATCAGGATGATATGATAGAGGCTATGTCAGATTTAGAAAAATATATGAATGAAGATGATATTCTTGGTGCCTTAATAAGGGCAGCTCTTATTCATTATCAGTTTGAAACAATACATCCTTTTCTCGATGGAAATGGTAGAATAGGAAGACTATTAATAACGCTTTTTTTGATGGAGAAAAAGACACTTACGACACCGGCACTTTATATTTCGTATTTTTTAAAGAAAAATCGTATTGAATATTATGACAGAATGACAGAAGTTAGAAGTAAGGGAAATTATGAACAATGGATTAAATTTTTTTCTTATGGCTATTGATGAATCTGCACAAAATGCCATATACACAATAGATGAACTTAACAAGCTTAGTAGTAAAAATGAAAAAATTGTTGAAAATATGGGGCGTGCATATAAAAATACCATTCAGGTATTCAGGTATTTAGAATCAAATCCTATAATAGATATTGGAAAAACAGCAGAAGTCCTTGATAAATCATTTAATACAGTTTCATCAGCAGTCAAACGTCTTGTTGAGGCAGGCATTCTTGTTAAAACAGAGAATGCTAGTAGAAATCGTACATTTGCTTATGAGGAATATCTTAATATATTGCGACAAGGTACTTAAAATAAATAACTTACCAACTGAAAGGGAGATACCTATGAAACCGTTTGAAAATTTTGACTGGAGTAATTTTTGGGATGATGATGATTATTCTCTTAAAGGATATGTTGGGAAAGAGCCTACAGATGATGAAATAAAGGAAATTGAAGATGAACTTGGCTATAAGCTGCCGCAGTCATACATAGAGCTTGTCAAAAGACATAATGGAGGAACTCCGTTTGCCACATTATTTAGAAATGATGAAACCTCGGTCTATATTACAGGAATTTATGGTACAGATAAAGAAAAAATGAATTCACTTTGCGGTGAAATCGGTAATGAGCTTTGGTTAAATGAGTGGGGATATCCGGGTATAGGAGTTGCGGTAGCTGACACTATCTCTGCCGGTCATAATATGGTCTTCCTTGATTACAGGGAGTGTGGCAAAGCTGGAGAGCCTAAAGTGGTAATGATAAATCAGGAGGATGATTACAGTATTGATTATCTTGCAGATAATTTTGAAGAATTTATAAGAGGGCTGACCATTGCTCCGCAAGATATTACAAAGGAAGAATTTGTAGAATACAGTGATGAGATAAAGGAAAAAGTTATTACTAATTTAAATGATGAAAATGATTCTGAAAGTGTTATAGAATTTCTCACCTTTACCGGTGTGGAAAATCTAAATAACAGGCTAAAGGGAATGCTTGCCAGAGCCTACAACAATAATGAACAGATAGAAGAAGCTATGAAGGTAATGGATATGATTCCTGTGGAAGAAAGAGATGCCTCATGGTATTACCGCTATGGATATTCTTATTCAGAGTTATCATCAAATCATAAATATAATGCAGAAAAGGAAAGCTTAAATTCACTTGTAATGCTTGAAAAAGCTATTGAACTTGCTAAGGATGATAAGGTTGTCGATTGGTGTATTGAAATTGTGGATTTTCATGGATTTAAGAGTATACTTGAAGCTAACAAAGAGAAATTTCCTCTCATTTACAAACACTATTCGGAATATATCGCTAAGCTTACAGATGTGGAACTTAGCAGTTCGGGGAATAAAAAAACATATAAGAAAATTACTGCAGAGGATGTTAAAAATATTGAAGATATCTGGGATATTTTAGATCCTGTATACTGGACAATCGATATTTACGGCACATACGAAGATTATCTAAAATCGGCAGAAAGTCTTACCCTAGAGCAACGATACCTTAATGCAGTATCCTGGTATTTTATGGAAGTAAACAACGGAGGACATTTTCAGTTTTTAGATAATTCTACAGGAATAGTTTGGGAGGATGCCCTAAATGGAATCAGATTATTTGAAATGAATGAACTTGCTGATAATTTTCAGAAGGTTATAGATTTATTCGGTGGCAAAATTCCTTTTGACAGAGAAGAACGCTGGAACGCAATGGAAGAGCTTGATGAAAACTTTGAAGAGTTTTTGGATGAGGCAGATAAATTGGTGTATAAAGTATATGAATACGGTGGTGAATATGAAATTAAATACATAAAAGCTCATCCTGAAAAGTTTCTCTTTGACGGATATTTTAATAAGATTGTATAAAAAAATGAATAATTAGATTTATAAATATTTTCCTCTATGTCGAAAAACTTTGGCATAGGGGAAATTTTATTAATTCAATGGGAAATTTCTTAGATTAAACGATTAGTAAAATCGTTATTGACAATATTATATAATTATTATATTATAATATTTGAATATAATAATATAACTCAAATTATTGGGTATAATGATGATAAACCCCGAAAGTTAAATAAGGTGATATTATGGAAAAATATTAAAATGAACAACTTAAATGATGATGAACTTTATGTTGTAAACCTTGCAGAACGGTTAAAAGCAGTTTCGCATCCTGCAAGACTCTGTATAGTAAAGAAACTATACATTAATGGTGAATGTAATGTAAGTTATTTTACGGGCTGTATGGATGTATCCCAGTCAGGCATATCACAACATTTGTCAAAACTAAAAGACTTAGGGATAGTTACTGTAAGAAAGCAGGGAACAGAGAGCTATTACAGCTTGGTTGATGAAAATATTATAAGGCTTGTAAAAACATTTTTTACGGAGGGAAAAGATGAGTAAGAAAATTGTGGTAATAGGCGGTGTGGCAGGTGGTGCTACAGCAGTAGCCAGACTTAGAAGACTTGATGAAACGAGTGAAATAATTATGCTTGAAAAGGGAGAATATGTTTCTTTTGCAAACTGTGGACTCCCTTATTATATAGGTGGAGTTATCAAGTCAAGAGATGCATTGTTCGTATCTACACCCGAAGCAATCAGTGCTAAATATAACATTGATGTAAGAGTATTAAATGAAGCGGTTTCAATAGATAAAGACAAGAAAACTGTCAAAGTAAGGGATTTAAAAGAAAATAGAGAATATGAGCTTTCTTATGATGAGCTTATAATATCTACAGGCTCAAGACCGATTAAGCCTAATATAGAGGGCTTTGACGGAGAAAACGTATTTACACTTTGGAATATTCCTGATACGGATAAAATTTATAATTATGTAAAAGAAAAATCTCCTAAAACAGCAGCCGTAATAGGCGGTGGTTTTATAGGACTTGAAATGGCTGAAAATCTTGCACATAAGGGCTTAGCTGTGACAGTGGTTGAAAAAGCCGATCAGGTAATGGCACCGCTTGATAAGGATATGGCAAATATAGTTCATCGCCATATGGCTGAAAAGGGCATTTTGCTTGTACTTGAAAATGGTGTGAGTAAGATTACCCATAGTCCGTCAGGCTCAAAGGTTGTACTTGAGGATGGACGTGAAGTAAATGCAGATATAGTAATACTTTCTATCGGAATCAGGGCAAACAGCGAACTTGCAAAGGAAGCAGGACTTAAGTTAAATGCCAGAGGTGGAGTTATAGTTGATGAATATATGAGGACTTCTGAGCCTAATATATATGCGGTAGGAGATATAGTTGAAACAGATGACTTTGTAATGGGAACAAGAACCATGGTTCCGCTTGCAGGACCTGCTAATAAACAGGGAAGAATAGTGGCAGATACCATAGCGGGTGAGATAAAGACCACTTACAAGGGTACCCAGGGTACAAGTGTAGCTAAGGTATTTGACCTTACTGTAGCAAGTACGGGAGCTAATGAAAAGACATTAAACAGAGAAGGAAAAGAATATAAAAAGGATTACAGAATTACAGTAGTACATCCTAATTCACACGCAGGTTATTATCCTGATGCAGCTACTATGTCAATCAAGCTTATTTTCGACTTAAAGGGCAAGGTGCTTGGAGCGCAGATAGTAGGCTATGATGGAGTGGATAAGCGTATAGATGTACTTGCCACCGCAATTAGGTTTGGTGCGACTGTATATGATCTTACAGAACTTGAACTTGCCTATGCACCACCATATTCCTCAGCAAAAGATCCTGTAAATATGGCAGGGTACACAGCTACAAACCAGTTAGATGGCTTGGTGGAGGTTGCAAGAATAGAAGAAATAAAGGATTTTGATAATAATACTGTAATTGTAGATGTAAGAGAGGATATTGAAAGGAAGATGGGATATATTCCAAATTCAATACATATTCCTCTTGGTAATCTCAGAAGCAGATTAAATGAACTTGACAGAAATAAAGAATATATAACAAGTTGTGCAGTAGGACTTAGAGGCTATATTGCTGCAAGAATCTTAAAGCAGCAAGGCTTCAAAGCAAGAAATCTTATGGGAGGCTATCGCAGCTACCAGTCAGGACAAAAGTTTGAAGGTGAAATAACCCCTATGATGAGAAATGTGGCTGACAGCGGTTTTGCAGGAACATCAAGTAATGAAATGGAAGAGCTTGATGTATCCGGCCTTTGCTGTCCGGGACCGATAGTTGAAGTATCCAAAAGACTTGAGAAACTAAATGTTGGAGATATATTAAAAGTAACAGCTACCGATCCGGGCTTTTATTCAGATATAAGCTGTTGGACAGATAATACAGGGAATGAACTGGTAGAAAAGAAAAGTGAAGGCGGCAAATTTTTTGCAACTATAAGAAAGAGTGGTGGAGTCGTGACGACAGAGTCCTGTGCCTGCTCTGACCAAAGCAGAAAAAAAGAAAAAACCATGATAGTTTTTGACGGAGATTTGGACAAAGCAATTGCTTCATTTATAATTGCAAATGGGGCAGCAGCCATGGGAAATAAGGTAAATATGTTCTTTACTTTCTGGGGACTGAATGTACTTAGAAAAATTGAAAAGGTATCTGTTAAAAAGGATTTTATCTCGAAAATGTTTGGTCTTATGATGCCTCGTGGAAGTAAGAAGCTTAAGCTTTCAAAAATGAATATGATGGGTATGGGATCTAAGATGATTCGTATGGTAATGAAGAAGCAGAATGTATATTCTCTTGAAGAACTTATAAATCAGGCTAAGGCAGCAGGAGTGAAGATGATAGCTTGCCAGATGTCAATGGATGTTATGGGAATCAAGGAAGAAGAACTGATTGATGGAGTAGAGGTAGGAGGAGTAGCTACCATGCTTAACGACAATGACAGATCAGATATGAATTTATTTATTTAAAGAGGGAGAGGAATTATTCCCTCTCCCTGACCTTTATTCTGACCTCTGTTCCCTTATCAGGGACAGAGGTTATATTTATACCATAACCTTTACCGCAAAGCAGTTCTATTCTATGGTCTACATTTTTAAGTCCAATTCCTCCCAGTCTGACTTTGGTATTAGGCTGGCAGTTTTTTTCATTCTTTAATTTTTCAGTATCAAATCCTTTACCGTTGTCAGACACAATTATAATAATGTCCTTCTCGACTTTCTCAAAAGAAATGTGTATCTTACCACCGCCCTTTGGACGGAGTCCATGGTAGATGGCATTTTCAACTATTGGCTGAATTATGAGTTTAGGAACAGTGGCATTTTCAAGTTTGCCGGCGTCACCTATTTCATACATAAGCATATCTTCATATCTGAATTTTTGTATTTCAAGATAATTCTTCACATGCTCTATTTCCTCTTTAAGAGTGACGAAATCAAGTTCAGTACTTAAAGACAGCCTTAGAAGTCTGCCAAGTGCGGAAGTCACCTTAATTACAGATTCATTTTCATTAAGTTCAGCGAGCCAAAGTATAGTATCCAGTGTATTATATAAAAAGTGAGGATTTATCTGGCTTTGCAGCATTTTAAGCTCAAACTGTCTTCTGGTTTCTTCTTCTTTGGAAATATTTTCAGTAAGAGCCTTTATCCTGTCTATGAGCCTGTTGTACTCATTTTCAAGCTCAGTAACTTCTTTTATGCCTGTAGCTATGGTTATATGATTCCATTTTTCATCTAGACTCATCATAGCAAGCTTAAGTTCGGTAATAGGCTTACTTAGCCTTTTAGAAGCAATTATGCCTACCAATATGCTTAGCAATACGAGAAAAAAGGATAAAATAAAAATAGTTTTGGTTAAGTTATTTTGAAGTAATTTTACATTGTCGGCAGCTGCAACTCCAAAAAGCTTCCAGGTTGAATTGTTAACAGTAGCCTCATATACCACATTACCGTCTTTAATATCACCATCCATAAGGGATTTAAGTTCTTCACCTTTTTTCATATCACTGAATACAGTAACATCAGGATGATATATTATGTCACCGGATTCTGACATAATGTATACATACCCTCGTTTACCGAGGTCAAGATTTTTAATATAATCTTCTATAAAATTATATGAAATATCCATAAGCACAACACCCAGGTGCTCATTGTTTTTACCAATAATTTCTCTGTATACCGATATAGTCCATTTGCTTTTATCAGTGGCGAAGGCACTGTGTCCCGTCTCTGAGAGCATAGGCATACGATTGGAAGCAATGGCTTTTTTATACCAATCCTCCTTCATCATATCTTCTGAAAGTGTCATAGACATATCACTGTCACTTGTGATTGCAAAACCATTTTTAGAAACAACAGCCACACCGCTTATTCGGCTGTCACTTTCTTTTGCAAGAGCAATAAGTGAAGAAATAGACTCTAAAGATTCAGGAGAGGATTTGGCAAGAGCTGCTTTTATGTCTTTATGTTCAGCGATGATATTACTAAAGGCTCTGAGTTTTTCAAGGTAGGAAGAGATATACTCACCTGTCTGGTTTACCATAGCCCTTGTGCGCATTACATCATCTTTAATCAGCATATCAGAGGTAAAATGATAGATGCTGCCGGAAAGCAGTGCTATTATAAAAAGGGAAAATAGCAAAAAAGTAAGAGCAGTTCTTACGTGTAATTTTGAAAAAAAGCTTAATCTAGTTTTCATTTGGTTTCATCCCCTGTTTAAACTGTTTTGGAGTAATGCCAAAAGTCTTTTTAAATCTGTTTGTGAAATAGTTAACATCTTCATAGCCTATTTCCTCTGCAATCTCATAGTTTTTCATATCAGTGGAAAGACAGAGGATTTTTGCCTGCTCCATTCTTTTGAGTGTTAGATATTCCTGAAATGGAATACCATATATCTGTTTTATTATACCGCTTAAATAACTACTGTTAAAGCCAAGGTTTTCAGCCATGTATCCAAGAGAGAGGTCAGAGTCAAAAAGGTGTTCATTCATATATTCTCTTACTGCTTTAAAGCTTAAATTATCACCGACTGTTATATTTTCACTTGTTACCTTAAGCTCCAAAAGCCTGTTTTCAAGTCTGATTTTTTCTATTTTATCAATCATCCGCCTGAGTACAAGTTCTATATCAGTTTTATTTACAGGCTTTAACAGATAGTCATCTACGCCAAGTCTTATTGCGGTTTGCATATATTCAAAATAATCGTAGCCTGTAACCATAATAATTGCAAAATTTTTATTTTTTTCTTTAAGCATTTTAGCTAAAGTCAGTCCGTCTGTATTTTGGCATGTTTATATCAAGCATTATTATATCAATCTGCTCTTTATCTATTATTTCAAGACATTTTTCAGCATTACCGGCTTCAAATATTTCGCTTATACCTATTTCGGGCAAGATGGCGAGAGATTTTATCCCTCGCCTGATTATTGGTTCATCATCAACTATAAGTAGATTATACATTATATCTCCATTAAAAAGTTATCTTATTACTTATTGTTCATGGAAGAATCTGTCATATTATCCGACATAGAGCTTTTTCCATATTATGTGTGCTGCTGTTTTTAATCTCCGACTCCGAAGATTTATTTTTCATAAAAGCCTCGGTACTGCAACCACCGCCTGCACCACAGCCTGTTATAGCAGTTGCTGCTGTTATTATACCGGCTATTAAGCCTAAAATTTTTCTTTTTCATATTATTATAATTTCCTTTGTATTTTATTTTATACTGTGATTGTCAAAAGCTAATAAATTCTTTTTGTAAAGCAAGCCCAAATCGAATTTTTTTACACTTTTTGACATTTGTATCATTTTACTTTATTAAGTATTTTAAATAACTATATCCTCTTTTATCCATTTCTGCGTATGGAATAAATTCAATGGATGCACTGTTGATACAGTATCTCTTTCCACCAAGTTCTTTAGGACCATCATCAAAAACATGACCTAAGTGTATGTCACCGCTTCTGCTTCTTACTTCAGTTCTTATCATGTTAAAACTGCGATCTTCAATATATTTTACCACATCTTTAGCTATAGGCTTAGAAAAACTTGGCCAGCCACAGCCTGACTCAAATTTATCGGTAGAAGTAAAGAGTGGCTCTTTGGTTGTAATGTCTACATAAATACCTTTATCAAAATTATCCCAATATTCGTTTGAAAATGCATATTCTGTCTTGTTTTGTACAGCAACTTCATATTGGATGTCAGTAAGTGTTTTCTTAAGTTCGGTATCAGACGGTCTTGGGTATTTTGTAGAATCTATTACAGGCTCTTTATCCGGAGCTAAAGGTTCCTCAGCCAGGGAGAGGTTTATATGGCAGTATCCTCCCGGATTCTTCTCAAGATAATCCTGATGATATTCTTCAGCTTCGAAGAAATGCTTAAGTGGAATGACTTCTATTGCTATAGGTTGGTCATACTTGGCTTGTTCTTTCTTCAAAATATTATCAATTATTTGTTTATCGTTATTATCTGTATAGTATATACCACTCCTATACTGTGTTCCTACATCATTTCCCTGTTTATTTACACTTACAGGGTTTACAACTCTCAGATAATGTGTCAGTAAGTCTTCAAGGCTGATAATTTCAGGCTTGTATATTACCTTAACTGTTTCAGCATGACCACTGGTATGTAAGTCTCTATAGGTTGGATTTTCAGTATTTCCATTTGCATATCCGCTAATGGCATCTTCTACACCGTTTAATTTCTGCATATAGGCTTCAAGTCCCCAAAAACAGCCTCCTGCAAGATGGATTTCTTTTAATTTATCAGATTTATTCATTTTTTTTGCTCCTTTATTATGCTTAACTTTATTTTGTCTCACTATTTTATTTGCAGCTTGTATCTCTTGTTGATTTTTAAACCAGCTTGCAGTTAAGTATAAAGCAATTGCTGCAAAAAATATAGGTACTATCCAAAGTAATTTATTTTTACTCATATATATTTCCTTTCTGCTTAATTTTAAAAGCAAGCCTTAGCCATAACAGTTCATACAAGAAGTAATGTTATTATGGCTAAGGTGTAAGATTAACACATATTTGCAAATATCAGAATTAGGGGACAATGATCTGAGATATCTATTTAATCTCTTTAATTGTTTCCTTTATATCGTCATTTGAATTATGTCCTGCTTTAATTGTGGTATCGGCTCCATTGCTTGAAACATATACGGAAGTAGGATATACCTTTATGCCATAATGTTCAGTAACTTCTCCTGTTTCATCAAAAAGTACCTTTAGGTTTTTATATCCTAATCCCTTAAACCATTTCTTAAAAGCAGCAAGCTCCATTTCCCTGTTTCTTCCCGGTGCAACTACAGTAACTATTTCAAAGTCATTGTTTTCGCCTGCAAGCTTGTCAAGGTCTTCAAGACCGGTAAGGCAGATAGAGCACCATGAAGCCCAAAACTTCATATAAACTTTTTTGCCCTTATTGTCACTAAGCTTATAATCATTACCATCTAAGTCCTTGAGAGTAAAATCGTACATATCTTTCATCATCTTATCTTTTTTCATGCTCTTTTTTTTTTTCATAGACTTTGAATTCTTCATATCATCATGCATCATGTTATCATCCTTTTTCATATCACCATGCATCTTATTATCTTTCATCATTTTATCAGACATATCTTTTTTCATATTGTCCTTCATCATGTTGTCAGATTTTTTCATTTTCTTGCCGTTATTTTTCTTCATCTTCATTTTCTTGCCGGCTTTTTTCTTCTTCATTTTTTTATTGGATTTGTCCATTTTCATATTGCCATCCATCATCTTACCGGACTTATCCTTCATCATCTTGTCATCATCCATCATTTTATCAGACTTATCCTTCATCATATCATCGGATTTATCTTTTTTCATATCGTCCTTCATCATACCATCGGACTTACCGTTTTTCATATCACCCTTCATCATTTTGTCGTCATCCATCATTTTGTCGGACTTATCTTTCATATTATCCTTCATCATGTCATCAGACTTACCTTTTTTCATATCATCTTCCATCATCTTATCGGACTTATCTTTCATCATATCGCCGTCTTTCATCTTATCGGCTCTTGTTTCTATTATGGCAGCTTTTGCAGGAGTCATATTATCTCCCTTTGCGTGATAGCCTGCTAAAACAGATGTTGTTACTAATGCTCCTACAAGAAGTCCTAAAGTTTTCTTTCTCATTTTTTTAATTCCTTTCAATTGTGTAATATTTTCTCCGAATTTTTAAAATTAACTTGTCTTAAAAAGTGTTAATTTGTTTCGGCTTGATGTTCTATATGATAAAATAAAAATTGTTCTCAATATAATAGAATTTGATTGAAAAAACATGAGATATTATTATGTATATTTTTTTGCTATATTGGAATTATGAGTAATATAGGTTATAATACAGTACTAAGGTAGATAAATATTAAGGATAGTGATATTTATGGAAGTTATAGTTTGTATGTCGGGGCAGAGAATAGATTGGATAGACAGATAATTATTATTAACTATGGTGAGTTATTACCGATATCTGTGAAATATTATAATTGAATAATGGACTTTATTATGATATTTTTGCAAATAATTAGAAGCAAATATGGAAAGGAATTATATTATGAAAGAAAAATTATTTTGACACAGTAGCAAAAGAGTGGAAGACTCCACAGAGACAAAAATACGAATGAAGATATAAAAGAGATTATTTTGGATGGTTTTGAGGAGAATAGCCATTCTGAGATAAGGGCACTTGAGATAGGTGCAGGCGATGGTATGTTGGCTATGCTTCTTTCAAAACATTTTAATAAGATAGACTGCGTAGACAGTTCAGAGGGGATGAGAGAAGAGTGTTTAAGAAATAAAGAGAAATTTTCAGCAGATAATATTTTTTTGTTTATGATGAAAGCTTTCTTGAGAATACAACTGAAAAATATAATCTCATATATAGTCATAAAGCTTTTCATCATATTGTTGATGTAGAAGCTGAATTAAAGCTTTTAAAAGAAGTTGTTGCAACAGGAGGAAAACTATATCTTATAGACTTCTGTACAATCCCGTCAGAATTTCATAAGGATTTTCCAAATTTTGATGGACATGATGGGTTTTTCAAAGGAAGAGATACATACTTATTTTGAGAATACAGGTTGGAAACTGACTAACTACGAGATAATTAGATATGGGAAAAAAAGATGATATAGAATATGAGGTATTTTTGGCGGTGGGAGAACCAAAGTAAAAAATTAATCCATAACAGATAAGAGCTTTCGGCTATAATTATAGCTGAAGGCTCATTTAATTTATAAGAAATTTCTTATTAAATAAAATCTCTCCATATAGTTATTGGTAAGTTCAAATCCGTAAAAAAATAAAACTACTACAGTAGTGTTGACAAATCCACAAGACTGTGGTAGTGTGAAAGTACAAACTACTGTAGTCTTGTAAATGGAGGTAATAATGATGGATGTTAAATTATTTGATTCGGAATTAAAGATAATGAATGTATTATGGAAAGAAGGTGATACTACAGCCAAACATATTTCAGATGTGTTAAAAGAAGAGACAGGCTGGAATATGAATACTACCTATACTTTAATAAAAAGGTGTATAAAAAAAGGTGCTATAGAGCGCTCGGAGCCTAACTTTATGTGCCATGCCCTTATAGCAAGGGAAGAAGTACAGGCAGCAGAAGCAGGAGAACTGCTTGATAAGATATTTGACGGAGCAGTGGACAAAATGTTTGCAGCTCTGATAGGTGGAAAGAAACTTTCGAAAGATGAAATAAAAAACTTAAAAGAGCTGGTTAATAAGCTGAAATGAGGTGAAGTATGAACCTTTTACAAATGAGTTTGTCAGGGGCTGTGCTTATAGTTGCTATCATAGTAATAAGAGCATTGTTTTTGCATAAATTACCAAAGAAGACATTTACAATCCTATGGACTTTGGTGCTGATAAGGCTTTACTGCCATTTTCAATACCCTCATCCTTTAGTATATATTCTTGGTTTCCAAGTATAAATTCTGCCGGGGAAAGTTATATAGCAGATAATAATACATCTGAAAAAGTAAAAAACTCAGTGTTTTCAAAAAAATATAAAAAGAAACTGTTATAAAAGAAAGTAATACGAATATGTCGTATAATTATATAAAGTATAACAGGGCTGAAGACTTTGAAAAAAACAATTTTTCCGTCAAATGAAGTAATAAGATTTGCGGGTATGATAGTAGGAATTATAATTTTTCCTTTTTCTATACATTAGAAATATGAGGGAGTTTAGGACTTCTTTGCCAATAAACAATGCTTTTATTAAAGAATGGCTTGTTAAACATAAACTGAAAAGGAAAATTTCCGTAAGATATTCTGATAGGATTTCTACACCGTTAAGTTATGGGATTTTTAAGCCTGTGATACTCATTCCCCAAAATCTTGATTTGAATGATACCGGACTTTTAAGCTATATTTTAACACATGAATATGTTCATATAAAAAGATTTGATATTATAACCAAAATGTTTCTTATAATGGCACTTTGTGTTCATTGGTTTAATCCGACAGTATGGGTTATGTTTATATTGTTTAATAGGGACATTGAGATTTCTTGCGATGAAGCTGTTATTAGAACGTTTGGAGAAAAATGCAAGGAGGCATATGCCTATGCTCTTATTGATATGGAGGCAAAGAAAGGCAAATTTATGCCACTTTGCAGTAACTTTAGCAAAAATGCAGTCAAAGAAAGGATAATATCGATTATGAAGATAAAGAAGATTTCATTGATTATGAGTTTGCTTGCTGTAGTTTTTGTAGTGGGAATGGCTGTGGTATTTATGACTTCTGCAAAAAAAGATGAAGGAAAAAATATAACAAGAACTGATAACGAGAAAAATTATGGTTCAAAGTTAAAAAGTTATGAAAAAATGTCTATTTCAGAGTATTCTAAAGTTTTAAAAGCTAATGATGATAAAGAAGGAACAGGAAGATTAGAAAAATAACAAATATAACTATTGTTATCAAGAAAAAAAGTTTTTTTCTATGATATTATTCCACATACTATTAACGGAATGTGGAAGTTTGGGGAGTAATTGAAGAAGATGTTACAATAGATGATAATTCGTATGTGCTGGGATATACAATAAGTGTCAGTATATTAAAAGCTCGAAAAAGCTTACTGTAGGAGAATACACTGAGTCTATAGAAAGTATAGATTCGGGATAAATTCTTTAAAAAGAAGAGTTGATAAAAAAAGGAATTAAAAAGATAAAGAAGAGGTCGTTAAAGAATTTAAGCTGGGTTTGGATAAACTTTCAGAAAAAAATAAGTAATGAGAATTTAACAATTACTTTAGAAAGTGTTCCGGAAACAGAAGGTCAAATAGCTGGGATAAAATGGGCTGATGCCGATAAATGTATCTATATTTTGGCGCTAAAAAAATGTTATGAAAGTAATATCTACAATAATATTCACTCCCTAATTTTTGTCTAAGATTGTAATTGGATAAAGTTAGGGAGTTTTATCGACTATAATCGAAATGATATCATAATTTTAAAAATTTATCGACTATAATCGAAACTAGGTTTGATTTTTTTAGAATTTTATCGTTTATAATAGATAAAAAGGAGGTGGTTCAGATGGAGAATAAAAAAACTATGTAAATAGAATAAGGTATATTGACAAATTGAAACAGTTTATTGATAAACCTGTAATTAAAAGTGTTGACAGGTATGAGGAGAGTTGGAAAAATCAACACTTTTAACTATCGTTAGAAATGAAATTTTAAGCAATATTCCCCGAAGAAAAATAAGATATACTTAAATTTTGAAAAATATAGAATTGTTTGGGATAAACGAAGCAGGAAAAACTGCTGGAATATATAAAAACCGTTACTTAAAAAAATGAAAAGCAGTATATTTTTTTTGATGAGATACAACTTGTGAATGATTGGGAGAAGGTTGTTAATGGGCTAAGACTGAATGAAAAATTATGATATATATATAACCGGTTCTAATTCTACTCTTATTTCGAGGGCGATTTAGCTACTTTACTTGCAGGGAGATATGTTGAATTTGAAATACAGCCATTTACCTTTAATGAATTTATAGAAGCATTTGAAGGTTTGGGACTATCAAATGAAGAATATTTTTAATAATTATATAAGAGTCGGAGGTATGCCGTTTTTAAAAATATTTTAAACTTGATGAAATGCCCAGCTTAAAAGTATTTAAGTGATGTTTATAATACTGTATTGATTAAAGATGTTTTACGCTATAACAATGTAAGAGATGTGGACTTATTTGAGAGGATACTAGCTTATATTTTGGAAAAATATAGGCAATACATTTTCGGCTAACAGCATAAAAAAATATCTTAAAAAGTGAAGACAGAAAAAAATTTCTGTTGATACCATACTTAACTATTTGGAATATTGCAGAAATGCATTTATTATAAAGAAAGTTTCAAGATATGATACAGTAGGTAAAAAGATACTTAGTGTAGATGAAAAAAATATTATCTTACAGACCATGGCTTTAAGCAGGCAAAAAGGATTTTCAAATACTAAAGATATAGAAAGAACACTTGAAAAATATTGTCTGTATAGAGTTAATTTCAAGAGGATATAACTTAAAAAAATAGGGAAGGTAAAGGACAAAGAAATTGATTTTATAGCAGAAAAGGATGGGACCTTGTGCTATTATCAGATTTCTTATCTTATGGAAAAATGAAGATGCAAGAGAAAGAGAGTTTGGCATTTATAATTTAATAGAAGATAATTTTCCTAAATATGTTTTTGTCAATGGACAAGATTGATTTTAGCAGGGATGGTGTCATTCATAAAAATATAATTGATTTCCTTTTGGAAAAGTATCTTTTAACAGAAGACTTGTTTTAAAATGCAGGGATGAAAAAAATATTGAATTTTCAAATAATAATCTTAGAGTCTGCTGTCTGATAGCTGTTGTGGATTATTAAATAAACAGTATAAATTTGTTTTGAAGAAAATAATGAAGTGCATATTTATTAGAAGTTTAAGTAATATTTGATAAGAACTCCCCAATACCAGAAAAAATCAGGTTTTGGGGAGTTTTTATGAAAGTTTATGAAATTTACGGGAACATCCTTACTCTTTTTTCCCGAAGAAAAATGATACAACAGCAATCACTATAACTGAGCCAAGTACAGATGGAATAACAGCCATTCCTGCAAGACGAGGTCCCCAGTGACCGAAGAGACTTTGCCCGACAGCAGAGCCGATGAGTCCGGCTAAAATATTTGCAATCCATCCCATAGATCTATTTTTGTTAGTTAAAAGACTGCCTATCCAACCTATAAAGGCACCTACTAATAATGACCAAATCATAATGTCAACCTCCTTACGGTGATTTAATTTTTAATCCAGTTAATTATCCAAATCATATTATAATTTATATGGTTTGGATTTAAGTAGTATATCATACCCGGATTAAAAAGTCTTTACTAATATATAGCTAAAGTATTAATTCTTTGGCAGTAGACCGGAAATTGACTTGCAAAAGTTGAAATTTAAGTGTAGGGTAATAGAAATAGCATATTAAAAAAAGAGTTATATAATTTCATACAAGAGGAGAGGAGAGAAGTGGAAGAAAAGCAAAATGGTGAGAATAAGACGTTAAAACAGGGTATTGACAGTATAAAATATAGTTCAGACTTTAGGACTAAAAAGATAATACAGACCAGTATAGCAGGAATTGTGACTAACATACTGCTTGCTGTCTTTAAGGCGGTTATAGGTTTTATGACCAATTCAATAGCTATTGTTTTGGATGCAGTAAACAATGCTTCGGATGTAGCAAGCTCTGTGGTAACCATAGTCGGAGCAAAGCTTTCTAAAAAAGATCCGGACAAGGAGCATCCGTTTGGACATGGCCGTATAGAATATTTAAGTGCTATGATAATAGCTGTTATTATACTATATGCCGGTATTACCTCCGCTGTAGAGGCGATAAAGAAAATAATTCATCCGGACACACCTGAGTATTCAACTATATCACTTATCATTGTGGCTGTCGCAGTTGTTGTAAAAATAGTTTTAGGACGTTATGTGAAAACGGTAGGAGTTATGGTAAAGTCAGACTCCCTTATTAATTCGGGAACAGATGCGAGCATGGATGCGGTGATTTCAGCAGCAACCCTTGTGGCAGCAATATTATATTTGAATTTTAATATTTCGGTTGAGGCTTATCTTGGAGTGATAATATCAATTTATCATAAAAGCGGGGATCGATATGCTGAGAGAAACCCTTTCGCATATATTGGGAGAAGCCGCAGATTCTAAGTTGGCACAGAAAATAATAGAAACAGTTATGGAGTTTCAGGAAGTCACAGGAGTCTATGATCTGGTCTTACATGACTATGGACCAGATGTTTATCAAGGTTCACTTCATATAGAAATACCTGACATGTATACAGCTGATAAAATTGATGCATTAACCAGGAGGATAGCACTGGTTGTGTATGAAAAATATAATGTTGTTCTTACTGCGATAGGCATATATTCACTGAATTCCACTGATAAGCTTGCGATTCAGATTAAGGATACTATTGAAGAACTTGTGATGATGAACCCGTATATTCTGCAAATGCATGGCTTTTACTTTAATAAGGAAGAAGCCTCTATACGCTTTGACTTAGTTGTCAGCTTTGAAGCAAAAGACAGAAAGCAGGTATATGAGTATGTTGTAGCTAAGATACAGAAGCACTATCCGGAGTATAAAGTGGAAGCGGTTATGGATACTGAATATACTGATGTTACTGAGAATAAATAACGTATTTAGCGATATTAAACATCAATAATCTACCTCGGTTAAAAGATTAAAGTATTTCCTATGATTGTGATATGGAGATTGAGAAAACTGCGATTTATTTTATGAAAAATGTTTGTAATATCCTATAAATTCAGCGTTAATAGGATGTTGTTAAAAAAATTTATCAAACTTATTTCAAAAAAACTTTAAAGAAGTTGTTGACAAACATACCTGTTCTGTGGTAAGATACTATCCGTTGCTTCACAAGAAGCCGCTTAGTAAAAACATTATAAATGTAGCAAATAAGTAGTTTCTGAGGCAGAGAACTTTGATAATTAAATAGTGAGACAATCTTGAAAATTCAAACGAACGCGTATGAGTAGCAATACTTGTATAACCTTAACATTAAATTCTTAATGAATACAAGCCGTAGACGAAGTATGAATTTAGAATTTAAGTCGTTCTTTCGAAGCTTAGCGAGAAAGAACACCCTTAAAAACAGTAAAAATTATCAACTTTAGCCGGTTGATGACGGAATGAGCAAAGATTAAAGTCAGCTCATTCTGACGAAGGCCAAACACTTTTTATGAGAGTTTGATCCTGGCTCAGGATGAACGCTGGCGGCGTGCCTAACACATGCAAGTCGAACGGAGATTACAGACGGAAGTTTTCGGATGGAAGACTGTAATTCTTAGTGGCGGACGGGTGAGTAACGCGTGGGCAACCTGCCCTATACAGGGGGATAGCAGCTGGAAACGGCTGGTAAGACCGCATAAGTCGGTTAAATCGCATGATTTGATCGGGAAATGAGCAATCAGGTATAGGATGGGCCCGCGTCCGATTAGCCAGTTGGCAGGGTAAAAGCCTACCAAAGCGACGATCGGTAGCCGGACTGAGAGGTCGGACGGCCACATTGGGACTGAGACACGGCCCAAACTCCTACGGGAGGCAGCAGTGGGGGATATTGCACAATGGAGGAAACTCTGATGCAGCGACGCCGCGTGAGTGAAGAAGTATTTCGGTATGTAAAGCTCTATCAGCAGGGAAGATGATGACGGTACCTGACTAAGAAGCCCCGGCTAACTACGTGCCAGCAGCCGCGGTAATACGTAGGGGGCAAGCGTTATCCGGATTTACTGGGTGTAAAGGGAGCGCAGGCGGTTTTGCAAGTTGAGAGTGGAAGCAGGGGGCTCAACCCCCTGACTGCTCCCAAAACTGTAGGACTTGAGTATGGGAGAGGCAGGCGGAATTCCTAGTGTAGCGGTGAAATGCTTAGATATTAGGAAGAACACCGGTGGCGAAGGCGGCCTGCTGGACCAAAACTGACGCTGAGGCTCGAAAGCGTGGGTAGCAAACAGGATTAGATACCCTGGTAGTCCACGCTGTAAACGATGAATACTAGGTGCTGGGAGGCATAAGCTTTTCGGTGCCGTCGCAAACGCATTAAGTATTCCACCTGGGGAGTACGTTCGCAAGAATGAAACTCAAAGGAATTGACGGGGACCCGCACAAGCGGTGGAGCATGTGGTTTAATTCGACGCAACGCGAAGAACCTTACCCGGTCTTGAGATCCTCCTGAATACTGAGTAATGTCAGTAGTCCTTCGGGACAGGAGAGACAGGTGGTGCATGGTTGTCGTCAGCTCGTGTCGTGAGATGTTGGGTTAAGTCCCGCAACGAGCGCAACCCCTATTTTTAGTAGCCAGCGGTTCGGCCGGGCACTCTAGAAAGACTGCCGAGGATAACTCGGAGGAAGGCGGGGATGACGTCAAATCATCATGCCCCTTATGACCGGGGCTACACACGTGCTACAATGGCAGTTACAGAGGGAAGCGAAGGCGTGAGCCGGAGCAAATCTCAGAAAGGCTGCCTCAGTTCGGATTGTAGTCTGCAACTCGACTACATGAAGCTGGAATCGCTAGTAATCGCAAATCAGAATGTTGCGGTGAATACGTTCCCGGGTCTTGTACACACCGCCCGTCACACCATGGGAGTCGGAAATGCCCGAAGTCAGTGGCCTAACCGCAAGGGAGGAGCTGCCGAAGGCAGGTCTGGTGACTGGGGTGAAGTCGTAACAAGGTAGCCGTATCGGAAGGTGCGGCTGGATCACTCCTTTCTAAGGAAGAAGAAGTAGAGATTGTTTCACTGTCTAATTATCAAAGGATAATTAAATACGTCTGGTGGCGATGCGTCCAGGGGTCACACCCGTTCTCATCCCGAACACGAAGGTTAAGGCCTGGGCGGCCGATGGTACTGCACTGGAGACGGTGTGGGAGAGTAGGTGGCTGCCGGACTTTAAATTCTTAATGAGCTCAAGTCGAAGACGCAGAGCGAATTTAGAATTTAAGTCGTTCTTTCGAACGTAGTGAGAAAGAACTTCCTCTAATAAACACTACACTTTTCGAGTGAGAGCGAAGCTCGAACGGAAGTAACTAAATTACCTAAATGTAAGAGTTGAAAGTTGAAATAACAGAATAACTTAAAAAAATAACTAAAAATACTAAAACTTCGATTAGTGATTTGATATAATCAAAAAAACTAAATATTAGTTACAGAATCTTGATTATACCAAATGACTGATTGAAGATGAGCTAAGACTTCTCAAATGGGAAGAAAAAGCTTTATAATCACAGTCAAATGTACCTTGAAAACTGCATACCGAACAAATATTTATGCAAGTATAAATTTTAGTGATTTAATCATTAAAAGATATACAGCTAGATATGAAACAACATCGAGACATTGTTTTTCTTGATGAACACGAGTTGAAAAACGAGATGTTACTAGAGAGAACAATAAAACAATGTATTTATTAAAAAAAGATTTGATACTGATACGCTAGTCAGTATTAAATTAAAGAGAACCATAATGAGTTATCTAAAATACTATTGAATTGGGTCACTCGCAGAAATGCTACGCATTTCACGCTCGTGATGCGCGTTTCATGGAAACGCACCCCACAAGGCATCAGGCACCGTAAGCAAGCAAGCTTGCACAGTGCCTTACGCCTTGTGGCATTCCCAATTCAATAATGGTCAAGTTTACAAAGGGCGCAGGGCGGATGCCTTGGCACCAGGAGCCGAAGAAGGACGTGATAAGCTGCGAAAAGCTGCGGGGAGGAGCAAATATCCATTGATCCGCAGGTATCCGAATGGGGAAACCCGGCAGAAAGAACTTCTGTCACCGTATGATGAATCCATAGTCATACGGAGGGAACCCGGCGAACTGAAACATCTAAGTAGCCGGAGGAAGAGGAAGAAACATCAGATCCACGAGTAGTGGCGAGCGAAAGGGGACGAAGCCCAAACCAAGGATTTATCCTTGGGGTTGAGGACCACAGACGAAGAAGCAGTAGGTAGTAGAACGGTTTTGGGAAAGCCGGCCAAAGAGAGTGAAAGCCTCGTATACGAAACAGACTGTGATTCAGTGGTATCCAGAGTACTACGGGACACGAGAAACCCCGTAGGAAGCAGGAGGGACCACCCTCCAAGGCGAAATACTACCTGGTGACCGATAGAGTATAGTACCGTGAGGGAAAGGTGAAAAGAACCCCGGGAGGGGAGTGAAAGAGAACCTGAAACCCTGTGTCTACAAGCTGCGGAAGCACGACTAACGTGCAACCGTGTACTTTTTGTAGAACGGTCCGGCGAGTTGCCGTTGCTGGCAGGTTAAGTACTTAAGGTACGGAGCCGAAGGGAAACCAAGTCTTAACAGGGCGGTAAGTCAGTAACGGCAGACCCGAAACCGGGTGACCTACCCATAGCCAGGATGAAGTCTGCGTAAAAAGTGGATGGAGGTCCGAACACACGTCTGTTGAAAAAAAGGCGGTGATGAGCTGTGGGTAGCGGAGAAATTCCAATCGAACCCGGAGATAGCTGGTTCTCCCCGAAATAGCTTTAGGGCTAGCCTCGGTATAGTCTAATGGAGGTAGAGCACTGAATCGCTGCGGGGGGCATCAAAAGTCTACCAAAGCGTATCAAACTCCGAATGCCATATAGATGTTTACCGGGAGTCAGACTGTATGAGATAAGTCGGACAGTCAAAAGGGAAACAGCCCAGACCATCTGCTAAGGTCCCAAAGTGTATGTTAAGTGGTAAAGGATGTGGGGTTTCGAAGACAACTAGGATGTTGGCTCAGAAGCAGCCATTCATTCAAAGAGTGCGTAATAGCTCACTAGTCGAGAGGTCCTGCGCCGAAAAATGTCCGGGGCTGAAACATAACACCGAAGCAATGGAACATACCGTAAGGTATGTTGGTAGAGGGAGCATTGATAACACGAAGAAGCGGTACCGTAAGGAGCCGTGGAGAGTTATCAGAGAGAATGCCGGAATGAGTAGCGAGATGAAGGTGGGAATCCTTCGAGCCGTATATCCAAGGTTTCAGGGTAAAGCTGATCTTCCACGGGAAGTCGGGACCTAAGCTCGGGGCTGAGAAGCGTAGGCGATGGACAACTGGTTGATATTCCAGTACCTCTGGCTATCAGAAATGTGGGGACACGGAGATTCGGGGAAGTGCCTGTAAAGGATCGAGTGCAAGCATGGTTTATGCCGGGCAGGCAAATCCGCCCGGGGAATTGAACTGTGTGATGCGGACCGAAATATAAGTAGGGAAGCTTCTGGGAGAGCCGTCGAGAAAAAGCCGCTATTGTGTAGTCAGAGCCCGTACCGTAAACCGACACAGGTGGATGGGGAGAGTATCCCAAGGCCGGCGGGAGAAGCATTGTTAAGGAACTCGGCAAAATGGCCCCGTAAGTTCGCGATAAAGGGGTGCCTGTAGAGATACAGGCCGCAGAGAATAGGCTCAAGCAACTGTTTAGCAAAAAAACACAGGTCTATGCGAAACCGTAAGGTGATGTATATGGGCTGACGCCTGCCCGGTGCTGGAAGGTTACAGGGGAGTGCTCGGGGAGCAATCCGAAGGTACGAACTTAAGCCCCAGTAAACGGCGGCCGTAACTATAACGGTCCTAAGGTAGCGAAATTCCTTGTCGGGTAAGTTCCGACCCGCACGAAAAGGCGTAATGATTTGAGCGCTGTCTCAACAATGCACCCGGGTGAAATTGAAGTACCAGTGAAGATGCTGGTTACCTGCGCCAAGACGGAAAGACCCCATGGAGCTTTACTCCATCCTGGTACTGGGATTAGATATATGATGTACAGGATAGGTGGGAGACTGAGAGGCAGGGACGCCAGTTTCTGCGGAGTCAATGTTGGGATACCACCCTTCGTGTATCTGGTTTCTAACCTTTGCCCGTGATCCGGGCAGGGGACAATGCCAGGAGGGGAGTTTGACTGGGGCGGTCGCCTCCGAAAGTGTATCGGAGGCGCTCAAAGGTTCCCTCAGAATGGTTGGAAACCATTCGCAGAGTGTAAAGGCAGAAGGGAGCTTGACTGCGACACCGACGGGTGGAGCAGGTACGAAAAAGTAGGGACTTAGTGATCCGGTGGTATGTAAGTGGGAATGCCATCGCTCAACGGATAAAAGCTACCCTGGGGATAACAGGCTTATCACTCCCAAGAGTTCACATCGACGGAGTGGTTTGGCACCTCGATGTCGGCTCATCGCATCCTGGGGCTGTAGTAGGTCCCAAGGGTTGGGCTGTTCGCCCATTAAAGCGGTACGCGAGCTGGGTTCAGAACGTCGTGAGACAGTTCGGTCCCTATCTGGCGCAGGCGCAGGATATTTGAGGAGAGCCGTCCTTAGTACGAGAGGACCGGGATGGACGAACCGCTGGTAGACCAGTTGCAGTGCCAGCTGCACGGCTGGGAAGCCAAGTTTGGCAGGGATAAACGCTGAAGGCATCTAAGCGTGAAGCCCCCTCCAAGATAAGATATCCCATAGCGTAGGCTAATAAGACCCCTTAGAGAGTATGAGGTTGATAGGTCAGTGGTGTAAGCAGAGTAATCTGTGTGCCTTCTGATACTAATAGGTCGAAGGCTTGACCAAAGTAAGGAAAAGAGATGTTGTATTCGGTTGCAGTTTTGAAGATATATGATAGAAAGGACACTTAGGTGTTCTTTTTTTTAATTACTAGGAAAGTTAAAAGAAATTTCCTAGTAAACAAAAATCTTTCCATGGGATACTAAGCTTTCGTTAGGGAAGTTTGCCTCTACAGAAGGTAAATAATCAAAAAAGATTAAAACAAACAGGGCATATAACAGGGATTTTAATAAAGAAAAATTCCCTTTATATGTCCTGTTAAATTAATGATTTTAGTCTGTTTCGCCCATTGGAGTTTTTCGCTGATCCGAAAAATGTAAATGGGCGAACAATAACCCACCCGCTATGCGGGTGCGCGTCGGATGTTATACAAAAATTACCTCTCCGTGTACAATAGAGTTGTTCAGGCTATATTGTAGAAAGGAAAGGTAATTATGGCAAAGAAAGAATATTCACTTGCACATACAAAATGGATGTGCAAATATCATATCGTCTTCACACCAAAGTATATACGAAAAATAATCTATAATCAATACAAAACAGATATTAGAGATATTATTAAGCAGCTATGCGGCTATAAAGGAGTAGAGGTTATAGAAGGGCACTTGATGCCAGACCATATTCATATGTTGGTGAGCATACCGCCTAAGATAAGTGTATCATCATTTATGGGGTATTTGAAAGGAAAGAGTGCACTTATGATATTTGATAAACACGCAAATTTAAAGTATAAATTTGGGAATCGTCATTTCTGGGCTGAAGGATATTATGTTAGTACAGTAGGGTTGAATGAAGCAACTATAAGAAAGCACATTCAGGATCAGGAGAAACATGACATTGCATTGGATAAATTGAGTGTAAAGGAATTTGAAGACCCTTTTAAGGGTTAGAGCTAAGTAGTAACAAGCTTATACCAGGTAAATAAAATTTTGCTTTACTTATTTGTTACTTTATGATAAACTAGGAAAGGTGTTTTTACACACCGATTATACTATTACGAAGTGTATGGATACTCCGACCTTATGCTTGGTGATAGCGAACTAATGAAAGGAGAATAGTATGATATCAAAAGAGAAAAAAGCTGAGATTATCAAGGAATACGGCAGAACACCAGGAGATACAGGCTCACCTGAGGTTCAGATAGCTATCCTTACTGAGAGAATCGCAGAGCTTAACGCACATCTTTCTGTTAATGCAAAAGATCATCATTCAAGAAGAGGTCTTCTGAAGATGGTTGGTGCAAGAAGAAGACTTCTTGCTTATTATCAGAAGAAGGATCTTGAGGGATACCGTAAACTTATCGCTCGTTTAGGTCTTAGAAAGTAATTATATTAGTAAAACACACAACACACAAACGCTAAAGGATGCCTTAGGGCATTCTTTTTTTATAAATATTTAATAAAAATCTATAAAAGTGACATAAATTTATGATATACTATAAAAGGCTTTGCAGATATATGACAGCAAAAGGGGTATTATGAAAGGACTTTATAGATGTATAAAAAGATAGGACCAGTCGTAAAAAAATTTTATTATTATTTATGATTATTACAGCTATATATAATTATACAGCCATAGCGGTAATGGCAGCAAACAAAATTGTGAAAGTAAAAAATGGAACTTCGGGAGAAATACGTATAAAAGAGGATGACTTTGTAACCTTTGTTCCCCAGCTAAAAAATAAGAAAAAGAAGCAATCATATTTTTATTATTCACCGGAAAATGGTAGAAATCTGTTTCAGTTTGGAAATGGAAAATATTGGGCTAATAAAAAAGGGCTTGCAACAGTAATGATTTCAGGTCTGGATAATCAGGGAAACCTGAATTTTATGGCAGATTATAATGTTATTATAGAAAAGAAAAGAACTGTAAAGGATACAAATAGTGGTAAGTCATATAATAATCAGACAGGTAATACAGAAAATAGTAATGTAACCACTACTACGCAGGCTGCAATAGAAAAACAGCTCGCAGACGTAACAACAGTGACTCTTTCACAGAGTAGTCTTACTGCAAAAAGAACTAAAATAGGTGCCTATGATAATGAGGTAACCAGTTTTAAAGTAGATGTGAATAGTAAAACGGAGCTTAGTGAGACTGATAATGCTAATGTCAGTGTGGTCAGCTCTAATTCAAATATGAAAGTTACTGCATATCTTGAAAAAAATGTGCTTACAATTGATGTATATAATACAGGAATAAGTATATTAACAGTTGACATAAATGGTAAAAAATTTAATTTGAATGTAAATGTAATTGACAATGAAATATCATCGACTTCTTTAGTGATAGCAGAAGGAGGTTCCCATCAACTGAAAATAAGAGGAGAAGGTGAAGGGAAAATTGAGTGGGTTTCTGCAAATCCGGATATAGCAGAAGTTGATGCCGGAGGGAGGATTGTAGGTAAAACTAAGGGGAATACATTGATTACTGCTAAAGTGAATGGTAAGACTTTTGGCTGTGTAGTTTCAGTAACATCAAAAATGCGAAAGAATGTTGTAGAGTGGGCCAGAACATATTCGTTAAAAAGCAAGTACAGCCAGTCAAGAAGAATGGAAGAAGGATACTACGACTGTAGTTCACTTGCATGGCGTGCATACAATAAATTTGGCTTTAATATAATGGGTACTAATTATGCACCTACAGCGGCTTCAATGGGGCAGTTTTATGACCAGAAAAAGCAGATAGTTGAAGGTGGACTTTCGGATTTTAATATAAATAAGATGGTTTTTGAACCGGGAGATTTGTTTTTCATGGAAGGTCCGGTAAATAATGGGAGATATAGAAATGTATATCATGTTGAAATTATATCAGGCTATACATTTAACGGTTTTGATAAGTCTGGAAGCCGGTCATAGGAATAGAGTTTGCAAATAGAAACCAGAATGATTTTAGAGGATTTGTAGGAAAGCCTTGAATTTTAAGGGAGGATATATGATAATAAGTCTGTATTTTATCTGCTTTATTATATTTAGTTTTATAGGATGGGTGTATGAAAGCATTTATTGTACATTTAGAACACATCACTGGGCAAACAGAGGATTTTTATTTGGGGCTATCTGTCCGATATATGGGGCAGGAGGAATAATTGCTACTTTGGTTTTCAATGTCTTATTTAAGAATAGTGAAGCACAGGTATGGCAGATATTTCTTATATGTATGTTGGGAAGTGCAGTATTAGAATATGTGACTTCATATTTACTGGAGAAGCTGTTTCATGCTATGTGGTGGGACTATAGTAATATGCCTCTGAATATAAAAGGAAGAGTCTGTCTGCCTGCTTCAATAGGATTTGGCATAGCAGGTATATTTGTGGTAAAATATATATCACCTTTTGTATTTGGAGTGGTAGAAAGTATTCACCCACTTGCAACAGAGGGAATTGCAATGGTATCAATAGCTTTTGTGGGAGCCGATCTTGCACTTACGGTTTCAGGTCTTACTCAGTTAGTTAAGAAAATGGAAGAAATGGAAGCAGAATTTAATGAAAAGATGGAGGCTTCTTATCAGATTATTGAGGAGAAAAGGCAAATTATTTCCGGAAAAATGGAGGAATATGAGAAGCTTACAACTGATAAGATAAGAGAATATTCTCTGACTATGAATATGGCACAGCAACATGCATTAAAGAGTATGAAGAAATTTAGATCCAATGGAAAGGCTCAAATTGCAGAAAGATTTAAGGATGCTATAAATTCATTACCTGTAATAGAAAAAATGAGGAAGATAAGTGATGAAAAATAATGAGCTAATAAAAGATGAAGTAAAGAGAATACTTGAGGGAATTCATGAACATGAACATGTGCTTAGGATGAGAACTTTTATTCAGCATGGTAAGATTACTACTTATGATCACTGTTTCAGAGTTGCAGCCATGAGCTATAGGATTAATAGATTTTTCAAACTGAATTCAGATGAGAAGGCTTTGGTACGTGGAGCATTTTTACATGATTATTTTCTTTATGACTGGCATAAAAGGAAAACTAAGTTTAAAAATATGAAAGAGTTTTTTAAACTACATGGCTTTATGCATCCAAGCTATGCAGCAGCGAATGCCAAGCGTGATTTGGAATAGATGAAAAAGAAGAACATATAATAAGGAGTCATATGTGGCCTCTTACAGTTACCAAAGTACCAAAGTGCAGGGAAGCAGTAATAGTTTGTATAGCAGATAAGCTGACTTCTGCAACTGAGACGATAATGAGATTTTAATAAAATTCCCCTTAATATAGCACTCATAAATTCCAGATGAGTAGTATTAAGGGGAATAATTATACTTCTTTAATTTTGTAGGTAAGTAAAACTTTGTCAGTTCTAAATTTCTTTTTATAATTGGAAAGAATTCTATTCATAACCATATCAGCATTTTCAAAATTTACGCAGGGCAACATAAGTATATACTGGGCACCACTGTATTTAGATACGACATCACCATTTCTCAGGCTTAGTTTAAGTACACTAAGAAGCTTTGACATATATCCATCAAGTTTTGTGAGTTCAGGTGTTTTGCCTCTGTCGGTCTGTAAAGTAATAAGGCAAAGGTAGGTTGAAAGGCCTAGCCGCTCAAGCCTTCTTTTTGTAAGCTGATAAGTATTAACAAAATAACCATATTCACAAAAGAAAGCACCATTCTCTAAAGAATTCTCCATAAGATGTTCCTGAATTATGGCAAGATCTGTTTCGAGAGACCTTTGTGTATCCATAATCTGGCTATAAAGTGAACGAAGCTCTTCAGAAGGGTTAACTCCAAGATTTCTGTATAATATGTTTGTTGCTGAGTCATAGTGGTCAAGAGCGTCTTTGTAACGATCGCATCTTATGTAGGCCATTATTAGTAAACAATGCAGTTTTTCATCCAAATTATCTATTTCTATTGCTCTAAGTATGACATTAATAATTGTTTCAGGATCGTTTTCCTCTTCTAAAAGCGAACATAATTTTTTTACAGATTCAAGATATATACTATGATATCTGGCACTTATAGGGATAGTCCAGACCTCCCCTTGAAAGCTTGGGAATAAAGTCTCCCTGATACAATTTAAGAGCTTCGAGATATTTATTTATTTTATTCTGAGTTGAAATAGATGTATCTTCTGCATCATGAATAAGCTCTTCAAAAACTTCCGCATCCAGAATAATATTATATTCAGGATTCCAGGAATAGGCCCCTCTACTTGAGAGAATACAACCTTCTCCTTCAAGACAAAGTGGCTTTAACATTTCTCTGGTACGGAAAAGCTGAGTTTTAAGGGCATTTACAGGATTACTATTATCTTCGGACCATAAAGCATCAATAAACCTTGACTGCGTAATTGCGCTTTTATGATTCATCACAATAAAGGCAAGAAGATTCCACATTTCGGGAACGATTTAAATCGTCAGACACAATGTTCCCATTATATTCAATGCTGAACTTGCCCAAAACCGAAATTTTCATTGTTGCCACAGTTAAACCCTCTCAATCAAATCAATTTAATTCCTTTGTAAGTTTATATATGATGATACAAGTGTCAGATACTTTTGACACCTACATCATATGCTTATATATTTCTATAACTATACTACTATATTATACAAGCTGTAAATAGGTTTGGCAACTATATAAATTATCACAGTATATAAAATTTTATAAAAAAATTATGTTATAATCTGAATTGAGTATTTAATATCAAAAAAATATGATGTATGGAGGGGAGATGGATAATATAAAAGTAATAGTTTCACCGGTAATTAAGCAGGATGGAAGACAGAAAATATTTGTGAATTTTATAGACTATGAGGATAGAAGAGAGGCAGAGGCGATAATTCCGGGATGTGTATTTATAAAGAATGCAGGATTTTTCAGATGAAGAGCTTGATATATTTAAGGAGTATTTAGAAAAAGAACAGGTTGGAATTTTAGAGAGAGCTAAAGAAATAAATCCACTGTCAGAATTTTTCGGAAAAAAGAAATAAAAATAGATTGACATTAGCAGATATTGGTAGTATTATATTGTTAAATTATTTAACCTATAAAAATAACTAGGTTAAATAGGAATTAAAAAAATAAACAACAATATGGAGGAGAGATTTATGGCTATATATAAAAAAATAACAGAACTTGTTGGAAAAAAACTCCACTTTTTAGAACTTGTAAATTATGAAAAGGAGCATAATATTAATGCAACTATACTGGCAAAGCTGGAGTATTTTAACCCGGCAGGTTCAGTTAAGGACAGAATAGCATTAAATATGGTTGAAACAGCAGAAAAAGAAGGTAAGCTTAAAAAGGGGTCGGTTATAATTGAGCCTACCAGTGGTAATACAGGAATAGGGCTTGCATCCGTTGCAGCGGCTAAAGGATATAGAGTTATTATTACAATGCCTGATACTATGAGTGTAGAGCGCAGAAATATTCTTAAGGCCTATGGTGCAGAACTGGTACTTACAGATGGAGCCAAGGGGATGAAGGGGGCTATAGAGAAGGCTGAAGAACTTGCAAAAGAGATAGAAAACAGTTTCATTCCGTCACAGTTTGAGAATCCTGCAAATCCTGAAGCACATAAGAAAACCACGGGACCTGAGATTTGGGATGATACTGAAGGCAGAGTAGATATATTTGTAGCAGGAGTGGGCACTGGTGGAACTATTTCCGGCGTAGGAGAATATTTAAAGGAAAAAAATCCTAAGGTTAAGGTAGTTGCGGTGGAGCCATCAGCATCGGCGGTTTTATCTGGTGAGGCAGCAGGGCCTCATAAAATACAGGGAATAGGAGCCGGATTTGTTCCAAAGGCACTGAATACCCAGATTTATGATGAAATTATTAAGATAAAGAATGAAGAAGCGCTTGAGACAGGGAGGGAAATAGCAAGAACTGAGGGAGTTCTTGTGGGAATATCCTCGGGTGCGGCACTTGCAGCGGCAGGGAAACTTGCTGAAAGGCCTGAAAATAAAGAAAAGGTAATAGTTGTACTTATGCCGGATACAGGGGATAGATATCTTTCTACTGCACTTTTTGCAGAGTCGTAAATGATATATGTAAAATTTATAATTAATATAAAGAGCTGTTTTTATGCATTTTTAAGTCAAAGTATTGATTTGCATATTATATGGCTCTTTATTTCTATTTAAATATTTGATATAATAAGAAGCTGTTATGAAATACATAAATGGATAATTGTAAATGACCCAGATTAAAGGTGAGAATATGAATAAGACAGAAATATCAGAGATACGTAAGCTGTTCAAAAAGGACAATTATCGTATAGACAGCCTTGCTGCCTGTTATGTTGATGTTGATAAAGAGAAAACCTTTGTGCTTAAAGAAGCTTTAAGCAGTTTCTCAGAAGAAGAATTGCTATACCACTTAGGTATTTTTCATAAGTGCTTAGGAGGTACACTTGGGAAAAATCTTATTAACATGGAATTTCCCCTTGAAGCAGAATTTGGTGAAGGACAGCAGAGATTTTTGCTTAATCTCAGGGATAGTGGGCTTAAGGAAGAAGAAATTTTAGAAAAATTTTTTGATATGATTATAGCAAGCTATCCTGGTAGTGATAAATATTACATAGTTGCAATTCATGGCAATTATGATGTTCCGGGCAAGGGCAAAGATGGAGAAACCTTAGATGATGCTTCTGAGGTTATCTATGAATATATGCTCTGTGCAATCTGTCCTGTTAAGCTTTCAAAGGCAGCACTTGGCTATGATGTGTCTGCTAACAGAATAGGGGAAATAATAAGGGACTGGATAGTGGAAGCACCTGAGAAAGCCTTTCTTTTTCCTGCATTTAATGATAGAGGACCTGATATTCACAGTCTTCTCTATTACACCAGGAAGCCTGAAGAGCTTTTTCCTGAATTTATAGAAGCTGTTTTTGGCGCAACCTCTCCGCTTTCTCCTGCAAGCCAGACTGAAACGTTCAACAATCTGATTACTGAGACTCTTGGAAATGAAGTAAGCCTTGATGTTGTTCAAAGAGTACAGGAAAATATATCAGAAGTTATCAAACAGTGTAAGGATGTGCCTGAGCCCGTAGAACTTACCTCTTACGAGATGAAAGAACTCCTTGGTAAAAGCGGAGTAGAGAAAGAAAAACTTGAAAACTTTGATGAGACTTTCAAAGAGGTTGCAGGAGAAAAGGCAACAATTATTGCAAATAATCTGCCTGTGGTAAAGCAACTTAGTATTAAAGCACCTGATATAGAAATTAAGGTTAAACCGGAAAGTGCTTCTCTTATAAGTCATAAGTTGGTGGATGGGGTACTTTCAATAGTAATTCCGGTTGGTGAAGGCGTTGAAGTAAATGGAATTCCTGTAAAACATATGGAAAATAAGGAGCAGTAACATAATTATATAAAATGGAGGCAAAAAGTGGATTATAGATATGGATACAAAGGTAAAAAGGAAGAAGTAAGCATAGGTACTAAGATAAGCCTGTTTCTTTTAGGAATAGTAATAGCTATTATTCCTCTTATAGTCAGGGCGGCAGAACATAATGCTAATCTTAGCCGGTTTCCATGGTTTGGGGCTGGAGATGATACCTTGGATGTATTCCTTAAGGTAAAAGGTCAGGTTTTGGTGGTAGTAGCAGTAGCTATGATAATTATGACTGTAGTTAAAATGTTTCTGGATGGCAAAATTATAAAACCACCTGTGTGGATGTATATGGTATTTGGATATGCAGGTCTTACAATCATTTCAACCTTAGTATCAAAATACAAAAGTTATGGTTTTGATGGTATGTTTGAACAGCATGAAACGCTTTGGGTAGTACTGGCATATTGTGTGATTTTGATCTATGCGTTCATTTTTGCACAGGATAGCTACGGTATAGGTTTTGTAAGGATTTCACTTGGAATTCTGGCAGTTGTACATTCATTTATAGGAATAAGCCAGCTTATAGGTAAAGACTTCTGGGGTTCAAAGCTTGGAAGATTTCTTATAATACCAAGCAGCTTTGATGGTGCAGAATCAATAAGAGAGAACTTAAGTTTTACCTTTTCAGGTTCGGGTAACCATCAGGTGTATTTAACACTTTATAACCCTAACTATGTTGGTTCTTATGCTGCATTGGTATTCCCTATATTTTTAGTCCTGGCTATTTTTTCATATAAAATGTGGAAGAAGATATTTTGGGGAGTAATGGCAATAGTTAATTTCTTATGTGCAATGGGTTCAGGTTCAAAGACATTTCTTGGGGCCTTTGTAGTATCAGCCATATTTGCAGTTATATTATTCAGAAAGAAGCTTAAAAAAGGCTGGCCTATAATGGTGGGTTTTGCTGCAGTAATAATGGTATCTACAACTATTTATTTTAAATATATTGGTACAAATCTTATATCATATGTTGCCAATGCAATTGCAGTACAGAAGAATGATTCGCTGCTTGAGAAGGTTGAACTTAAAAGCGATCATGTCGAAATAACTTACAATGGTGTTAAATTTGGAATGGCTTATGAGCAGGCAAATGAAGGGGCAAACTTATATTTTTTCAGAGAAGATGGACAAAAAATGGACTATGAGGTTAACAAAGACACTTCACTTGTAACATTGAGTGATGAGAAATTAAAGGATATCAGTTTTGAATATCTTATGGCAGGAGGAGAAAATGATAGATATGTTATAAACTGCAATACTCCTAAAGGTTCATTTGCTGTAATAAATACAGAGAAAGGGTATAAACTTTATACAGGTGCAGGCAAGGTGGATGATATATATAATGCACCAGCTGCTGTTATTAAGAACCATGATGCTTTTGCTTCCGGACGTGGTTATATCTGGTCAAGAACCTTTCCGGTATTCTTTAATCATCTTATACTTGGAACGGGAGCAGATACTTTTACTGTGGCATTTCCGCAGAATGATTATATAGGCAGATTAAATGGTGGTTTTGGAAATATGATTATAACCAAGCCTCACAATTTGTTTTTACAGATAGGGGTGCAGAGTGGTGGACTGTCTTTACTTTGTTTCCTAGGTTTTGCAGTTTTTTATATAATTCAGACTTTCAGGCTTTTTTGGAAGAGGGAACTGAGTGGAGAAATAGAAACCTTTGGTGTGGCTATTTCCTTAGGAATAACAGGTTATCTTTTTGCAGGAATATTCAATGACTCATGTGTAGCTCTTGCCCCTCTTTACTGGGTAATGCTTGGGGTTGGTTATGGAATCAATGCTTATATAGTTAAAAAGGAATATATGGGAAGTGAAACTAATGTCGGAAAAAATAGTTAATTTTTATACGAGATATGAACAGTTTATAAAGAGGGCTCTAATCATCCTATACGACCTTATGGTCGTATGGGTTGCAGGAGTCCTTGCTTTGCTTTTAAGATTTGACCTAAGCTTTAGTAAAATACCGGTAAATTTTATAGAAAAATATGCAAGGTATGCTTATTGTTAATATGGTAGTAACTATTGCAATATTTACTATAAATCATCTGTATACAAGTCTTTGGGCATATGCAGGTGTAGTTGAAATGCAGAGAATTATTTTAGCTACAATTGAAACTACAGCTATAGAAATGTTTATTTCATTTATAAAGAGCAGAGATAATTTGGGATATTTTCTTCCGAGAACCTATCATATTCTTTATTTTTTTATTTTGCTGATACTTACTGCCGGTATAAGATTTCTTTATCGTATAGTCAGGATGCAGATAACCAGTCGTGTAAGTCCTTCAGACATAGAAGACTCACGAGTAATGCTTATTGGAGCAGGTGAAACAGGTCATATGGTTATAAGGGATATTCTTTCCAGTGCAAGCGTAATGAAGGAACTTTGCTGTATTATTGATGATGATAAAAATAAAGTTGGCAGTTACATAAGTGGAATAAAGGTTGTAGGAGACAGAAATACCATAAATGAAAATGTAAAAAAATACAAAATTAATGAAATTATTATAGCCATTCCTTCAGCAGGCAGGAAAGAGCTCAGTGAGCTTATTAATATTTGTACAGAAACAGGTTGTAAGCTTAAAATTACTCCAAGCGTCACAGAAATAGTGGAAGGCCATATTTCTGCAACGTTGCTTCGTGATGTGAGCGTAGAGGATTTACTTGGAAGAGAGCCGGTTAATATAGAACTTGATCTTGTTATGGGATATGTAAGTGGCAAGACTGTACTTGTTACAGGCGGGGGAGGCTCTATAGGTAGTGAGCTTTGCAGACAGATAGCCAGTCACAGGCCAAAGCAACTGATAATAGTTGATATTTATGAAAACAATGCCTATGATATAGAACTGGAACTGCGCCATAAATATCCTGAGCTGGATCTTGTAGTGCTAATTGCATCTGTACGCAATCTGGAAAGACTTGATTCAATTTTTGCAGAGTATAGACCTGATCTGGTTTACCATGCTGCCGCACATAAGCATGTACCACTTATGGAAAATAGCCCCAATGAAGCAATTAAAAACAATGTACTTGGTACATATAATACGGTTAAAACTGCTGATAAATATGGAGTAGAGCGATTTGTGCTGATTTCCACTGACAAGGCGGTTAATCCTACTAATGTAATGGGGGCAAGTAAGCGTATTTGTGAAATGATAATCCAGACTTTTGGTCACCATTCCAATACAGAGTTTGTGGCTGTAAGATTTGGAAATGTACTTGGAAGTAATGGAAGTGTAATTCCTATATTTAAGAAACAGATAGCTGAGGGTGGACCGGTTACGGTTACTCATCCTGATATTATCCGCTATTTTATGACAATACCGGAGGCGGTTTCACTTGTGCTGCAGGCAGGTGCCTATGCTAAAGGTGGAGAAATATTTATATTGGAGATGGGAGAGCCTGTAAAAATACTTGATTTAGCAAAAAATATAATCAAGTTGTCGGGTTTTATACCGGATAAGGATATTAAAATAGAATTTTCAGGTTTAAGACCGGGAGAAAAGCTCTATGAAGAACTGCTTATGGAAGAGGAAGGACTTAGAGATACTGATAATAAGCTTATTCATATAGGACGACCGATAGAAATGGATGAAGGGAAATTTAAATCTGAATTAGAAGAAATAATAGGACTTGCTTTTACAGAGCCTTCCGGAGAGGGAATAAGAGAAGCAATAAGGAAAATAGTACCTACATATAAAGGATGAGAAAATGCCAAAAAAACTTTTTAAGAAAAGAAGATGGAGAGTAAGGGCGAAGACAGGTGACAAGAGTAAAGGAGGGCCGAGCTTTTCCTCAAAATTAGTTTCTACAGATGGAATTATCTGTCTTATACTGGGAATAGCCTGCCTTGTTATGCTTATAGTGGCAATAGTTATTTCTACCATACACAGGGGAAAGGCTGATTTACATATTGGAACCATAGGAGTTATAGGCTTTGTAATTTCGCTTATCTGTTTTATAATTTCTATTAAAACCCTAAATGATGAGTACGATGGCAGAAACTATACCCAAAATTGCTGCAGTGGTGAACTTTGTGGTACTTCTTATATTTATGGGCTTATATGCTTATGGAATATTTATTGGAATGGCCTAGAAAATAGTTTGTGTCATATTTGAATAAAAAAATTATTTGTTCATAATTTGTTAAAATTAATTACAAACTGACTTAATATTTGTAGGGTATACTCTAGACATCAGTTAAGGAACAGCAGAAAAAAATTCCAGACTGAAAGTAAAATTGCTAGATTCCCCAATTTGTATAGATTTACTTTTTTTCATTTGCAGGTTGGTAACTCCTGTTAACCAACCACTCCTCTCTTTTATAAGGACAGTATTAGCTGTCCTTATTTTTTTAATAGGAAATTTCTCCGAGGGATGCAATATTAAATTCTTATACTTTTGACACTTGTATAATTAAATTGTAAGAATAATTTAATACATAAATTTACATAAAAATGTTATACTTTGGAGTAGATAGTAAGCGTAGGACATTTTTAATGAAAAAAACAGGAGTATATATGGAGACAAAAGCGAAGATATTAGTAGTGGATGATGATAAAGAGATAGCCGATCTGGTGGAAATTCACCTTGTAAGCGAGGGATATGATGTAAAGAAGGCAAACGATGCAGTTACAGGGCTTGCTATACTTAAGGCAGATGAAGATATTTCTCTTGCTATACTTGATATAATGATGCCTGGGATGGATGGCCTTTCTATGGTTAAGAAGATTCGCGAGACCAGTCACATACCTATTATTATGCTTTCTGCAAAATCTACAGATCTTGATAAGATAGTAGGACTTGGAAATGGCGCAGATGATTATGTAACTAAGCCTTTTAATCCGCTTGAACTTACAGCAAGGGTAAAGGCGAACCTTAGAAGATTTACTGAATTTAATTCCGGTCAGAAAGCAGGTTCTGAGTCTGATGATGAAATTATAGAAGCAGGACCACTTTATATAAATAAGAGCACCAGAGAAGTAAGAACATATGATAAAGAAGCCAAACTTACACCTATAGAGTATGATATTTTATGTCTGCTTGCAAGCAATCCGGGCAGAGTATTTTCTACTGATGATATTTTTACAAGAGTGTGGAATGAAAAAGCCTTTGAAGGCAATAATACAGTTATGGTACATATAAGAAGGCTTAGAGAAAAAATAGAAATGGATGCAAGAAATGCTAAAATAATTAAGACTGTCTGGGGAGTTGGATATAAGATTGAAAAATAAATTGTTTCGTAGCGTAAGAATAGAGATTGTAACTTATGTAATAATAAGCCTGATACTCTCTCTTATTACAACGCTGATAATAACATCCGGGCTGTTTATGCTTAGAGAGCTTCTTAAAAGAGATACCACAACTTATTCTGCTTCTGTAGAAAATATTAACTCAGTGCTTAATGGAGAAACAAAAAATGCTGTAAATAAACAACCTGCAGGAAACAGTATACTGCATTACAGGGATGAGGCAAGAATCAGGGCTGATTGAAAAATAGCAGATTTGCATGGTTTATCATTTTTAGAAGTGATAGCCTGCTTTATTTTTCTTTTTGCAGTTTATTTTTATATTTTTTTACTAAGAGAATAACAGATTATTTTGAAAAAAACTCGATAGAGGAATAGAGGAATTTTCGGAAGGAAATTTTTGATATTAATTTTGAAATCAGAAATGAAGATGAGCTTTCAAATATGGCAAGAAATCTTAATAGAACCACTGGAGAAATAAAGAGAATTCTTGACAAGGAAAGAAATGAAGAAAAGAGCAGAAAAGAATTTATTACCAGCATAGCGCATGATCTTCGTACTCCCTTAACCTCTGTAATAGGCTATTTACAACTTGTAATGTCTAAAGCTTATGAAAGTAGAAACAATGAGGAGCTACAGCTTAAAAATGAAGAATATATAAGAGTAGCTTATGACAAGGCTATAAGACTTCAGGGGCTGATAGAGGATTTGTTTTCATTTACAAAAACGGATTCAACAGAGCTCAGACTTCATCTTGAGGAAATTGATGTGGTGAAGCTGGTGGAACAGCTTGCAGATGAGTGCTATCCGAGCTTACAGGATGCAGGGCTTACTCTGGAGTTTAGGAAATCAGCTGATGTTATGATGATAGAGGCGGATGGTGAGCTGATGGCAAGGGCAGTAGCAAATCTGCTTACCAATGGTATAAAGTATGGAAAAGATGGAAAAAAATTGATTATAGAACTATACCGGGAAAATGAGAACAGTGATTTGTATATCCGTGTAATTAATTATGGAAGACTTATACCTAAGAAGGATATTGAACATATTTTTGATAAATTTTACAGAGTTGAAGATTCTCGCTCTATTGAGACAGGTGGTACGGGCTTAGGTCTTGCAATTACTAAAAACATAGTAAATTTACATGGTGGATCTATTAATGTAAAGAGTGATTTATATGGTACTGTATTTGAAATAATATTGCCGGCAAAAATAAGGGAGGCAGATTTTTGAAAAAAACGTATTGTTTGGGATACTTTCCCGATGTTTATATTTTTAAATTTTACAAATCCGGCAAGACTTCAAAATACTTATTCTAAGTACAATATAGAGAAAAAATGGCTGCAGATGTGGCTTCATCTCTGGGAGAGCTTGATATAGAGTATGGCATTAAGGGATATATGCGCATATTTTCAACTATAAGAGTTAAAGTCACAATTAAGAAGATTAAAAAAGACTTTAAAGGAAGCTTACATCTTAAATATTATTCTGTAGGTAATACCTTATCATCTTATAGTGAAAGAATAAACTTAAAAAGAGGAGAGGATGCTGATTTCTATTTCTATCCATTTTTAAATACCACTTCACCAGACTTTACTGTTGCGTTTGTGGACAATTTAGGGAAAGAAATAGAAAGTTTTGCTGATAATATTGAGGAAGGTGCAATAGACGAAACTTCAGAAATAGTGGTTGCAAGTTTGCTGCCTAAGGCTAAGAAGCTTTATTTTACAGGAGGCAGGGAATTTAGAATAAAAATTATTTATTTGAATGAAGATCAGATAGGTGGAGATTATCGTGCACTTAATGCATTTGATATGATTGTGAAACCTGATGATGCGGATAACGTACTGGATATAAAGACACTTGAAATTCTTAGAGAAAGAGAGAAGCAGGGAAAAATAAATATTTCTGAAAGGGAAGTCGGGGATTTTAATCTTGCAAGGCTTTATCTGGGAAAGGAAGACAGGCAGGAATGGACAGGGAAAACTGGGCTGGTACTTGTTCCTGTTTTAGGTAATCTTAATATAAAAACCGGGAGATATGTAGCGATTATTTTTATTTACATAATTATAGTTGCTCCGGTTACATATTTTATCCTTGCAAAAAGAAGGAGGAAGGTAGAGTACTGGATATTTGTACCGGTATGGTCACTTATTTTTGCAGCTATAATATATATGGTCAGCAGTGATAGCCGTATAGATGGAATGTATATGAACTATGTATCAGTTCTTGATCTGCGTGATGACAGGAAAAACGAAAATGTGGCCTTTTCAGTAACAAATTCATCAAGCCTGCCCTATAAGCTTGAAATCAGCAATGGATATAATGTAGAGAGCTTATATGGAAGCTACTCCCAGACAGAAGAAAAAGATTCTAAAAGAGTTATTTACAATATAGAGAGTAAACCAAATGGAGCAGATATAAATGTAATGGAAGCTACTGCTTTTGATACACTATTTCTTAAAGCAGAAGGAACTCCGGAGGTCTCTGCTAAAAGTGCAGGAAAAATATATAGAGACAGAGGAATATTAAAGGGTGAGTTTAAGAATGAGACAGTAACTGACTTAAATAAAGTATTTGCAGTGTATGATGATGAAATTATTTATATCGGTGATATTAAAAGTGGTGAAAGCAAGCAATTTACAGCCACAGGGGAAAATGTTTTTCTGGATGATCTTAATGCAGGACTCACAGATTCTGCATTCATAAATAAAATTTTTGATTTTGCTTATGAAGGTGAGAACTCTAAACTGAAAGATTTAATGACTACAGTTTTAGGAAAAAAATCGGTTTTGGATAATAAAAAACCATTTTTTGTTGCTTTACTGGCTGAAAAGCTGAGGGGAGAATTTGCTTCGGAGGTGGAAACAGCAAATGGATATACAATAGTGATTTTACCAGCTGATAAAAAAGAAGATATAGGTATAAGATCCGGAAACTTTATTAATGCAATAGGTAAACTTCACATGATGACAGGAGATATAAGCTATAATTTTTCAAATGGAGCATTGGTAAACAGAAATAGTATTGATATTAGTTATGTAACAGATAAAGCTAAAACTGTAAAATGTATTAGTTTGTTATCGAGATATAAAGAAGACATAAACCCATGCAGAGTGTACATTCTGAACCATATGACTGGCAGATACGATTTCATCTTCTCGTCGGACAATGATTTTATACATAAAATAAAGGAGTATACTGGCAGTGGAGGTAAAGAAAAATTTGACAGGGGTGAGGATCAGACCTTTAATATAAATAAGGCTTATGTGAAAGACGGAAAAATCACGTTACGTTATGAAGTGGAACAGCCAGCTTATGATGAAATATCGGCATTTTATATACCTAATATACCTAAGATTTCCTTGGAGTATGAATAATGATAGAAATAGAAAATTTAGTAAAAAAATTTGGAAAAAAACTAAAGCATTAGATGAACTTTCACTCAAAATAGATGATAAAGAACTTTATGGATTTGTGGGGCCTAACGGAGCAGGTAAGACTACAACTATGCGAATAATTTCAGGCTTACTTAGAGCTGATTCAGGAAATCTGACTATAAATGGGATTGATGCTGTAAGAGAAATAGAGAAAATCAGAGGGATGATTGGGTATGTTCCGGATTTTTTCGGCGTATATGATAATCTTAAGGTGAGTGAATATATAGAATTTTTTGCATCTGCTTATAATATGGCAGGAAGAGAAACGGAAAGAAAATGCTTAAGACTTCTTGGTGAGCTTGGATTATCAGATAAGACTGATTTTTTTGTGGATGATCTGTCCAGAGGACAGAAACAAAGACTCTGTATTGCAAGAGCTCTCATACATGATCCGGAAATTCTTGTACTAGATGAGCCAACCTCAGGTATGGATCCGAGGGCAAGAATGGAAATAAGAAAACTTCTTAAGAAACTCAATGAACAGGGTAAGACCATAATTATAAGCTCCCATATTTTGCATGAGATTTCGGAACTTGTAACCGGACTTGCGGTGATTGAGGAAGGAAAAGTTGTAATGAATGGAAGTATAGACAGTATAGAAAGGAAGATGCATATAGAAAATCCTATTATAGTGAAGGTGGAAGAAGGATCAGATATTGCTGCCGGGGTTCTAAAAGAAGACGAGGCAGTGCTAAATCTTACCATAACTGAAAATGATGAATTTTATATAAACTATAGTGGCACAGAAGAAGATGAGGGATATCTGCTAAAAAGGATGGTAGAAGCAGGAGTTCTGATTTCTTCGTTTAGCAGACGCGGGCACGATTTGGAGTCAGTATTCATTAAAATTATGGAGTAAATATGAGAAAGTACAAACTAAATGCATTGTATGAAAAGGAACTTAAGCAGTCAGTAAGAAGTATAAAATTTCCAATAACATTGGGCTTATATTGTTTCACACTTGCAGTAATCGGGCTTTTTACTTTAGTGGCAATATCTACGTCAAATTATCCTGTATATAGTGTGTATACGATTAAACAGGATTTTATAGTGTTTTATTCTATACTTTTTGGTCTGGAATTTGGACTTGCGTTGTTTGCAGTACCGGCTCTTGCAGGAGGTGCAATTTCCGGAGAAAGGGATCATGGCACATTAGATCTTTTGCTTGCGACTAACCTGGGTACTCTTAGAATAATAATAGGAAAACTTTTATCGGCTGTGAGTAAGCTTATGTTGTATGTCTTTTCAAGTCTGCCTGTATTATCACTTATCTTTACTATGGGAGGTGCAGGATTAGGCGATCTTGCTAAATATATACTGCTTATAATACTTACTTCTCTATATATAGGTAGCTTTGGAATTTTAATGTCAACTATTTTCAAAAAAACCAGTACAGCTACTGCAGTTACCTATATATGGGTTATGTTTATTACACTTGGAACAATATTTATTACTTTTTATAAGTAATGTGTTTTTAACGGTGAGTAATGGTTCATTAAGTCTTATATTTCTGTTAAATCCTCTGGTAAGCTTATTTGCGCTCTTAGATACACAGATAGGTTTGCCTGAGACCATAGAAAATTATGTAAGATTTCAGAACAGTACAGATTTTATTATTAGTCATTGGTATGTTATAAGTCTGGCGGTTCAGGTTACTGTAACTGTAGCAAATATAAGCCTTACAAATTATTTCCTAAATCCTTTCAGGCGGAGAGCGAAGCGATGAGGCGTAAAAATTTCTTTGAAAGCTTCGCTTTATTAAATATATCTATGTATTCTGTCTCATTAAGCTCATCTATATAATTAAGTTCATAGTTTCTTTTAAAGCCTTTATCTTTCAGAAGATTTGCGGCCTTGTTGTAAGCTATTGCAGCAACAATTTCGTTGTCATAGCGTCCTACTATTACAGAGCCATTTATATGTATTTTAACCACATATACAGGCTTTGGGAATTTCTTTTCTAACCTTACACCAATGTAGTGATTAATAATCTCAAGATTTTCATATCTAAAGTCTAAATTGTCACCATTTAAGAAAATATAATCTCTTCCGGGTACTGCAAAACTTCGTATTCCGTAGCGATGCATAATGTTTATCTGCATACCATAGTCTGCTACAAAAAAATGTCTCCCACGTCTTACGATTTTATGATGCGAGTAATAGAAAAGATCCTCTGCTGAGAATTTCATAACTTCACAGGGAGATAGATAGTATTCAAAAAATTTACGTCTCAGATAGATGGGATTTTTAATATAAAGTCCATTATCACGAAAGTTGATAATAGAAATCCACTTTTCAAATGTTAGACACATAGCCGCATCATAGTCGTTGAGAGACTTACGTGATGTATCTGAAATTAATTCTAAGGCTTCATTGTATGCACAATTTGCAGCTTTCATATCAGCAAAGCTTCCAAGACTGATATGCTTTGTCTTGTATGTGAAAGAAGCTATAAAACGGTCTTTTCCTTTTGAGTCTGTTCTTTTATATACACCTTTTAACAAATGTTTCATTATGAATACCTCTTGAACACCAATAATAAGGTCATGGTATCATGCTTTTGAAATATCTGTCAAAAGAAACCAAAAAATCAAGTTGAAAAAAATACATAAAATTATACAACTGTAGCACTATAAAATTGTATATATTTTCATGTAGACAAAAAAATAATTTGTAAAAATGGACGCTGAATACCCAAAAAATAGGCATTTTTTTCTTGACAAAGTAGATTTAGACAGGTATACTTACGGACATAGCTTGTGTAACAATTTTGTAATATATTTGCAATATATACATAAACTATTAAAGAGAATATAAAAAAGTTAAGTTAGAAATTAGTAGGAGAATGTAATGAAAAAAGGATTTAAATGGTTTTTTTTAGGAACGACAACGGCCTGTTTGTCTCTTAGTATGCTATTGCCGACCAATCTATATAGTGCTAAAGCAGAAAGTACTAAATTGAATATTACTTCTGAGGAAAGCAGTAAAGCTTTAGAGCTGAATTTGGAAAATATAGAAGAAGACCAGGAAACAGAGGTAAGACAGGAAGAAGCAAGGCTGGCAGAAGAGACAGCTAAGAAAGAAGCAGAAGAAGCAAAGAAAAAGGCTGAAGCAAAAAAAGCTGAAGAAAAGAAGAAGGCAGAAGCAAAAAAGAAAGCAGAGGAAGCAAAGAAAAAGGCTGAGGCGGATAAGAATGCTTATAATATCAAGATGACAGCCAAAGATAAAGAAAACCTCTATAGGCTTGTGCAGTCTGAAGTAGGATATATGGATGAAAAAAGTAAACTTTATGTGGCGAGTGTTGTGTTAAACAGAGTTAAAAATTCAAGTTTTCCTGATACGGTAACAGGAGTGGTTATGGCGCATAATCCGAGAACCGGAGTTTATCAGTTCTCACCTGTAAAACCGGGTGGAAGGTTTTGGAAATGTGAAGCTACAAAAGAGACTAAAAAGGCTGTGGATAAGGTTCTTAAGAACGGAGATTATTCAAATGGTGCAATTGCCTTTGTGGCAAAGAGGTATACTACATATAGGGCAGCAGCCTGGTTTGATAATACTCTTCATCACCTTTTCCATCATAATGGACAAGATTATTACAGATATAGATAAACTTAGTATAATATATATTTTAAGAGCTTCCGGTTATATGTGCCGGAGGTTCTTTTTAATACTTAAGAAAAATCTTACAAAACATTAAAAATAAGTGATAAGAATTATATTTTGTGTTATACTATAAAAGTATAGCTTAAGAGAATTTGGTGTGAGAGGTAAAGAATGAAACTTAGAGGAAGAATAGCAGTATCATTTATGGTTGTTATGATAATACCGTTAATTCTTATTAATGTGGCATTTTTTTACAATAATAAAAAAACAAGATTTTCTTTGATTGGAGATAATACAGAGGTTAAAAACCAATAGTATAATAACATCTATATCCAATCCAATAAGTTATATAAGCAGGATTATAGCAGTGGATTATAGTGAACTTCTGGCGAACCTTAATACCAATCCGGAGAGGTTGGAAGATAAAGAATATCTGGATAATTTTTCACAAAGGATAATTAAAAAGTATTCTTATATCTATGTATTAAAGGGAGATAAGCTGATTTATGGGAAAAATATGGAATTGTACAAAAAGTTTGGTCATGAATTTCCTGTTTATACCAGTGAAGGAGAGGAAAGCAGAGGGTATTTTGAAGAAGATGGTTTCCATGTGGTAGTAAGATTCCTTGGAGCCTCTGGCAGCAGGCTGAATGTATTTTTTCTTACTAACATATCAGAGCTTGAGACTGAAACGAAGCTTGCCTGGAGCCAGTTGATTGCAAGTTTTGTACTGATTATGCTGATTACGGGACTTCTGCTTTCTTATTGGCTGTATAAAAGTATTGCTAAACCTATAGAAAGCCTTAGAAACTCTACCAAGAATATAATTGAAGGTGATCTGAATACTGGGATAATCAAGCATAGAAAGGATGAGATAGGCGATCTGACCGACGATTTTAATAACATGAGAGAGCATGTACAGGAACTTTTGGAGGATAATCTTTCCAAAAAACAGAAGATGAAGGAAATGATAGTTAACATTTCACATGACTTAAAAACTCCGCTTACAGTTATTAAAAGTTATGCTGAAGGTCTTAGGGAAGGAGTTGCCAATACACCTGAAAAGCAGAATAAGTACCTGAGTATAATTTATTCAAAAGCAACTGAAATGAACAGTCTTATTGATGAACTTTCCACTTATGCTAAAATTGATATGGACGAGGTATTATACAATTTTATAGTACTTGATATAAATGAATATTTAGAAGAAGGATTTGAAGAAATAAGAACTGATTTGGAAATAAATAATTTTGATGTATATTTTCATCCTTATCTGGGAGGAAATCTCTCTGTAATTGCAGATGCAGACCAGTTTAAGCGAGTGATAAACAATCTTATTTCCAATTCTAAAAAATATGCTTCAAAAGACAGAAAAGGAAGAATTGATATAAGAGTAGGAACAATGCAGGATTTTGTAAGGATTTCTGTGGAGGACAATGGCATTGGTATACCTGGGGATAGCCTGGCAAAAGTATTTGAAAGACTGTACAGAGTAGATGAGTCAAGAAATTCCAAAATATCCGGAAATGGCATAGGTCTGGCTATTGTAAAGAAAATAATTGAAGATCATAGCGGAAAAATATGGGCAGAAAGCGTGGAAGGTGAAGGTACCAAGATGATTATGCTTTTAAGAAATGCCAGATTTACCACGATTGAAGAGGTGGAAGAGAACAGGCTGCAAAACAGTAAGCGGAAGTTCAATATAAAGGAGAAAAAATGAGTAGAATTTTAATAATTGAGGATGAAGAAGCTATTGCAGAAATTGAAAAAGATTATCTCGAACTTTCTGATTTTGAAGTTGTAATAGAAGAGAATGGAGAAAAAGGACTAGAAAAAGCTCTTGCAGAAGACTTTGACCTTGTTCTTCTGGATGTAATGCTTCCGGGAAAAGATGGATTTGAAATATGTAAAGAAATAAGGAAGGAAAAGAAAGTACCAATTCTTATGGTCTCTGCCAAGAAGGACGATATTGATAAGATAAGGGGACTTGGACTTGGAGCTGACGATTATTTATCAAAGCCCTTTAGTCCGAGTGAACTGGTAGCAAGAGTCAAGGCACATCTTGCCAGATATGAAAGACTTGTAAATTTCTCAGGTGAAAGAAACAGCTATATAGATATAAGAGGAATTAGAATAGACCGTACTGCAAGAAGAATTTTTGTAAATGAAGAGGAGAAAACTTTCACTACAAAAGAATTTGATCTGCTTACTTTTTTAGCTGACAATCCAAATCATGTCTATTCAAAAGAAGAACTGTTCAGAGAAGTATGGGGTATGGAATCAGTTGGCGACATAGCCACAGTAACAGTTCATATTAAAAAAATCAGGGAAAAAATAGAAGAAGATACAACAAATCCTCAATATATAGAGACTATATGGGGAGTTGGCTACAGGTTCAAACTATGATATCAACTATAGAGATACTTTATGAAGATAGCGATATTATTGTATGTGTAAAACCTGCAGGAGTTTTATCACAGGGGGATAAGACAGGAAATAAGGACATGGTAAGGGAACTAAAAAAACATTTAGTTTTTGAAGCCAGAAAAAAAGAAAAATTAGATTATCAGAAGAGCCATATATAGCTGTGGTACATCGTCTTGATAGAAATGTAAGGGGAATAATGGTTTATGCTAAAACTAAAAAAGCTGCAGCGGGAATTTCAAAGCAGATAAGCGAGAATAAGGTTTCTAAAAAATATATGGCTGTTGTAAGCTTTGATACAGAAAAGTCAGATATAGAGGTTGATGTATGGAAAAATAAAACAGATTATATGGCTGTAGATAAAATGGAGAATGTATCTGTAATTGTAGAAAAAAATTATGATGGTGCAGAAAAAGCAGAACTTAATTATAAAATAATGAAAATATCTGGAAACAAGGCACTTGTAGAGATTGGACTTATAACAGGAAGGCATCATCAGATAAGACTTCAGATGTCAAAAGTATTTAATGGTGTAGCCGGTGATACAAAATATAATCCTGATTATAAGCACGTAGCAGGCTGGCAGGAGCTTGCACTTGAGGCGGTAGGACTTTCATTTACACATCCGGTAAGTAAAGAGAGTTTGAATTTTGCCATACCTGCAATAGGAAAAGAGTTTGGAGAGGTGTAATGCAGAAGATTATTTACAAGCTGATAATTATGATACTTATATTTATTTTATCAGCAGGATATTTTATAAGTAATATTAAAGAAACATCATATAATGATAGGACAGAGACTACGGAAATGTCTGCTGCAAGTTTTCCTACTATATCAATGCTTAGAGGAGATAGAGAGATTAACCTGTTGCATGGTTATGGGCAGGAGTTGGATAACTTTGGTATAAGACAGGAAATTACTCCTTTGGAGAATAATAAAAATATAGATTTTTATAATAAATACCTATAGTAATAAGATTGTGAGAGTGGAATATGAAGTAAAGGACAAGATAGATAATATAATAATATCTACAGGTGAGGTAAATAGTCCCGAGATTAATGAAGAAGGAAGGCAAAAGGTTTCGATAAAGCTTGATACAGAACTCTCACAAGGTATGGATTTCTTACTCAAACTAAGACTTGTAAACGAAGATGGTAAAAAAATTTATATTTTTTTACTACTGTAAAATTTGTAAGAGGAGATAAATTCAATGAAAAACTATAATTTTGCGGAGAAATTTTTTTAATGCCACTTTAACGAAAACTGATGAGAAAGCCATAAAAACCATATCTTGAAACAAATGGGAGTATGGATAATGCAGATTTTGCATATATAAATATACATTCTTCATATGACCTTGTTACCTGGGGGAAAATACCGCTTGAGATACTTACAAAACCGGTTGTAACAATAACAGAAAACTCTGATAATATATCCGGGATAGTGTATAAGTATATAGCGAAAACTACCGGAGAGTCTCCTAATTATTATTCAGTAAGAGAATACTACAGGATAAACCGGTTTGAAAATACTACGTATTTACTGGCTTATGAGAGAAAGGTTGAGGAAATTTACAATCCGGAAAAAACTTCAGTGTCAAAGAGTCAGTTGAAACTTGGTATTACAGGAAATCCTTACAGTAGTCATAGCCTGGACAAGGGAAATAAGTTTCTTGCTTTTGAAAGAGGAAGAAATCTCTGGTATTATGAAATAACTGAAAATAAACTTAAAAGGATATTTTCATTTATAGGAGATGATTTCTCAGATGAGAGAACATATTATGACAACCACGATATAAAGGTACTTAGGATGGAGGATAGTGGTGACTTTTATTTTATAGTATATGGATATATGAATCGTGGAGTATATGAGGGAAAGACGGGAATAGTTCTTTATAAATATTTAAGGACAGAGGACAGGATAGAAGAACAGGCATATATTCCGGTAAATCTTCCTGCTCAGTTTTTTGAAGGAGGCTTATCGGATTTCAGTTTTGTAAGCGGGGAGCAGTTTTTTTACTTTTCTTTGTATGATAAGATTTATTCTTACAGCCTTATTAAAAGAAAATTATCTGTAATGGCAGAAAATATATCGGGTGGTTCATATCTGGCAATTTCTGAAAATAATCATGTTGTATGGCAGGAAACATCAGATGTGACAAAAGTAAAGAAACTTATAATTATGAATCTTGAAACCAGGAAAAGGACAGAGATAGAAGCTGAAAAAGGAACGGTACTTGGTCTTTTGGGGAAAATTTCCGGTAATTTTATATATGGTGTTGCTTATGAAAAAGGATATAATTTCGGTAATGACGGCAATATAACCATACCTTATAAAAAAATTGTGATTGCTAATGTAAATGGTGAAAGCCTTAAAAAACTATGAAAAGAAGAATATTTATATTACCGGAATAAATATAGTCAATGATACAATTGAACTTGAAAGGGTAAAAAAACAGGCTGATAACTTTGTAAGAGTAAAAACAGATCACATTCTGAACAATGCAATAAAGCAAAATTCAGAAGTTTCTGTTGTAGACAGGAGGACTGATAAATATTTAACAGAATACTATATGACCTTACCCTATGGTCTGAGACTTGAAAAAGTTCCAGAAGTAAGTGGTTCTACAATGAATACGGTAATTACGAGAGATTTGACTATCAGGCTTGGAGAAGACGGTAAAGAGAGTGGAGGCAGATATTTTGTAAACATATCCGGAGAATTTTCAGATTCTTCTTACAAGGCTTCTGATATGATAAAGCTTGCAGACAGATATATGGGATATGTACTGGATATTGCAGGTAATCTTGTATGGGAACGTAGCAGATTAAGTACTTCAGCAGAAGCTGATGATATAGATGTGGATTATATTTATGAGGAAGATGATAGTATTCACTCCGCCATAAGGCTTTTTCTTACATCAAAAGGAATCTATATTTCTACTGAAGATCTGAATAAAGCCGGTACTGTAATAGATGTACTTAAATCCCAGCAGGAAATCATACCTATAAATCTTTTAGGCGTAGACTTTAACAATATTTTTTATTATATAGATAAAGGAAATCCTGTAATTGCGATGAAGGATAACAAAACTGCTGTTTTGATTACAGCTTATACACCTCAGAATATAGAAGTTATGAATGTAAAGACAGGCAGGAAAAGCCTTATGGATAAAAATGAAGCAGAAAAAATATTTAAGGCAGCAGGTAATATTTTTATTTCTGCATTGAACTAGGAGGTTTTAAAATGTATGATATAATAATTATAGGCACAGGCTATGCTGGGGCAGTTTCTGCCAGAATATTGGCAGAGAAAGGAAAAAAAATACTTATAATAGAGAAAAGAGACCACATTGGTGGTAATGCTTTCGATGAAACCGATGAACATGGAATATTAATTCATACATATGGACCTCATATTTTTCATACTAAAGATAAAGAAGTGTATGATTTTTTAGGCAGATTTACGGAGTGGATACCTTATCATCACAAAGTTGTTGGAAATGTATATGGTAAATATATACCAATTCCTTTTAATTTAAACAGTATAAGAATGGTGTATGAAAAGGAAAAGGCAGAGGACATCATAGAGAAGCTTATAAGTGAGTATGGTAAGGAAACTGCTATTCCTGTACTCAGACTTCGTGAGAACAAAGATGAAGCTATAAGGGAACTTGCAGACTACGTATATGAAAATGTGTTTGTAAAATATACAGGAAAGCAATGGGGGCTTAAGCCGGATGAAATAGATCCTGCTGTTACAGCCAGAGTGCCGGTTACTTTAACTGAGAAAGACGGATATTTTACTGATGAATATCAGGCAATGCCAAAAGAAGGCTATACAGCACTTTTTAAAAAAATGTTAGCACACCCTGGTATTGATATAAGACTAAATACATCTGCCAAAGATATACTGAAGCTTGAAAAGGGGAAAATTTTCTTTGAATGTGCAGAGTTTGAGGGAAAAGTCATATTTACAGGAATGACTGATGAACTCTTTGACAGATGTTTTGGCAGCCTTCCTTATAGATCTCTTAAGTTTGATTTCAGCTATCACAATACAGACTCCTATCAACCGGAAGCAGTAGTAAACTACACAGTTGATGAAGATTTTACAAGGATAACTGAATTTAAAAAAATGACAGGGCAGAAAGTGAAGGGAACCACTATAATGAAGGAGTATTCACTGAAATTTGCACCCGATACAGAACTAATACCTTATTATGCTATATTGAATGATGAAAATAAAGCTTTATACAACAAATATGCCGGACTTGCTACAGAATATAAGAATTTATATCTTCTTGGAAGGCTGGCAGAATATCAGTACTACAATATGGACGCAATTACTAAGAAGGCTTTAGAGCTTTGTGAAAGGATAAAATAATGAAAGTTTTAAGTGTTGTCATACCTTGCTATAATTCAGCGGAATACATGAGCCATGCTGTGGACACCTTGCTTACAGGTGGAGAGGATATAGAAATTATAATTGTAGATGATGGCTCTGCGAAGGATAATACCTTGGAAATTGCAAAGGAATATGAAAAAAAATTTCCAAATGTTGTAAAGGCTATACACCAGGAAAATGGAGGACATGGTCAGGCGGTAAATACAGGACTGGCTAATGCCAATGGAGTGTTTTTTAAGGTGGTTGATTCAGACGACTGGGTTGATACCGGGGCTCTTACTAAGGTTATGGACTTACTTCGTCTGGTGATAAAGGGAAACAAGGCTCTGGATATGCTTATCTGTAACTATGTATATGAGAAGGCAGGAGAAGAGCCAAGTGTAATGAGATATACCGGAAGTTTACCTGAAAATAAATTTTTCACCTGGTCAGATATAGGTAAGATAAAAAATTCCCAGTATATTCTTATGCATTCGGTATTTTACAGGACTGGTCTGCTTAAAGAGATAGGGCTTAAACTTCCTGAGCATACTTTTTATGTGGACAATATTTTTGTATACAGCCCACTTCCGTATGTAAAGACCATGTACTATATGGATGTAGATTTTTATAGATATTTTATAGGAAGAGAGGATCAGTCTGTAAATGAAAAAGGTAATGATAGGAAGGATAGACCAACAGCTTAAAATAACTAAGATTTTAATAGATTCACATGATTTATCCAGGATAAAAGAGCCTAGACTTAAAAAATATATGTCAAATTATCTTGCTATGATGATGACTATTTGCACAGTTTTTTTCTTATAAAATCAGGAAAATCAGAAAATCTTGAAAAGAAGAAGGAAATCTGGAGATATTTGAAAATGGCAAATCCAAAGATGAACCGGATGGTTAAACACACTCTTTTAGGCTCAATTATGGGCTTACCTGGAAAGGGTGGAAGAAAGATTATAATCTGGGGTTATGAAGTAGCAAGGAAAGTATACAAATTTAATTAAAATCTGCTTGAAAAATATCCCGATTAAAAATATAGACTGATAGATGAATTATTGATAAATATAGTCATTAAGGAAGGAAAAATAGATATGAAAAGGGATAAAATTGCCTGTAATTGTGAAAATGTAACGTATGGGCAGATAATAGATGCAGTAAACTCAGGTGCTAAGACATTTGAGGAGGTGTCAGAGATAACCGGTTGTAGCACAGGATGTGGTGGCTGTAGGGAATTTATTGAGGTTTTTGTAAGGGATTTAGTGATGTTCCCTGAGGATAATGTATAAGGAGGAAGCTATGTTAGAAGTAGGAACAAAGGCACCGGATTTTAATTTGCCGGATCAGAATGGAAATATGCATTCCATTTCAGAATATAAAGGAAAGAAATTAATTCTTTATTTTTATCCTAAAGATAGTACTCCGGGCTGCACTAAGCAGGCTTGCGGTTTCTCGGAAAAATATCCGCAATTTATGGAAAAAGGTGTAGAAATAATTGGAATTAGTAAGGACAGTGTAGCATCTCATAAGAAATTTGAAGAGAAGAATAAACTTAAGTTTACAATTCTTTCTGATACTGAGCTGGCTGCTATTAAGGCTTATGATGTGTGGCATCAGAAGAAGATGGCTGGAAGAGAGTATATGGGAGTTGTAAGGACTACTTATCTTATAGATGAGGATGGAATTATAATAAGGGCTAATGATAAGGTAAAAGCAGAGAAAGATCCTGAGAATATGCTTGGCGAAGTATAGTATGTAAAATGAAGTAAGCAGGAAAGAAATAAAACTTTCCTGCTTATTAAACTTTATGAAAGATTAAACACCGACCATTATTCTTTCAGCCCAGTTAATAGAATCCATATACCAGTCACCAAGGCGGCTTCCGTCAACTCCAATCTGCTTTGATAATTCGTCAATTTCCAGCCATTCACCCTTTTCATAGGATTCAGCAAGCTTAAGTACAGGTTCTAAAGGACCTTCTCTTTTTACTAAAGCATCTTTAATATCATCACTTATGGACAAATCTGCCATAGCCTCATCCATAGTTAAATCTAACATAGCATCTAATACACTGAAAAGGCACATAAGAGATATCTCAGAGGTTCTGGGATATAAAGAACCACAATTATAAGCTACCAGCTCACCAAACCTTGAGCGTATAAGTGAAGTGCGGATGAGCTCATTAGGTTTATTTACAGAGAGATCCTGCAACATCATAATGTGAACCCAGCGTTCAAAATCAGTGAGTCCCATTTTTATAAGAGCTGATTTTAAGCCTTTTTGTATATCATTTTCATTCTTTTTGCTTACTACATTCACAAGTCTGTAAGCTACAGAAACATCAGTTTCAAGTATCTCGGATAGAATCTGAAATGAAGGATCTTCACTATGAAGCTCATTGAGTATCCTTCTATATATGCTTATATCAGGCTTTTTTCCTTTAAGACCGGCTACGATAACAGGTTTGCTAAAAAAATATCCCTGAAACAGATGAAAGCCCATTTTACGAGCCTCTATGAATTCTTTTTCTGTCTCAACCTTTTCAGCTAAAAGTACTTTCTTTCGTCTTAAGGCTTCCATTACTTCGTCCTGTATTGTATGAAGGGGAGTAGCAATAAGATCGTATTTAATAATATCAGCTACCGGCACCATTTTAAAATCTTTAACACTATGTACAAAATCATCCAAGGCAATACGATAGCCTTCTTTATGCAAACTTTCCAAACGTCGCAAAAGACGGTTGTCAACCTCAACATCCTCTAATAATTCTATTACAAGGGTTGAAGGATCTACCAATTCTGTTGAATTGGATAATAATGAATTATAATTGAAATTCACAAAGGCTTTTTTATTGCCTACTATTTTATCTACACCCAGCTCAAACAGTCCACCAAGTACAACTGCTGTTGAGCTCTCAGCGCTAGTTCCGGTGTAAGCTACAGAAGTATTGCTATTTCTAAAAAGCAGCTCATAACCATATACATCTTTAGTTTTGTCAAATATGGGCTGTCTTGCAATATACATATAGGCTTCCCTTTCTAAATTTATAATAATTATGTGAAAAAAATTTTACGTGTAAGGGCTAACTAAAAATAGTCAATATAAGTATATCACGATTTTTTTATTATTTGTTAAGTAAAAGAATCATAAAAAAATAAGCCGATATGGCATAAAAATATTGTAGCAGATAATTTAAATAAGGTTATTAATCAGAAAAGTGATAATGGTGTGATAATAAATTAGACATTTAAATAACAATGAAAAAGTAAAAATGCACTAAAGATTAAAAAAATTAAGTATAAAAAAATTTGTATATTAATGATATTGATTATTATTTACGATATCTGCTATATTAAAGCAATGTTCTATAAATAAAAAATAAATCTGAAAGGAAGATTATGAGAGTTAAACATTTATTTAGTACAGTAGTTTCAACACTGCTTGCAGTAGCAGTAGTTACAGGTTGTGGTACAAAGACAGGAAAGGTAGAAAATTCCGGTTCTCTAAAGAGTGGAAGTGTAACAAGTACATCTAAGAGTGCATCATCAGATAAAGCAACATCTTCCGCTTCATCAGCAGGCAGTAATGTATCGCAGGCTTCTTCAAACGGTACTGCAGAAAAGGCAACTTTCCCTATTACAATGAAACATGCCTATGGGGAGACAGTTATTAATGCCAAACCTGAAAAGGTGGTTACATTAGATTGGAATAATGCAGATGCGGTTTTAGCACTTGGAATTGTTCCGGTAGGAACCGCCAGAGCAAACTGGGGACCTGTGACAGATAAGGGACTTCTCCCTTGGACAGAAGCTAAATTTAAAGAACTTGGAACCGAGAATCCAAACGTATTTAACGATCTTGAGGGATACGATTATGAGGGCATAGCCGGAGCAAAGCCCGATATTATAGTTGCGCCTTATTCCGGAATGGATGAGAAAGCTTATAAACGTCTTTCAGAGATAGCTCCGACTCTTCCTTTTAAGGAGACTGCGTGGAAAACCACTTGGAGAGAACAGACTGTAGAAGCGGCTGAAGCTCTTGGAATGAAGACTGAAGGAGAGAAGCTTGTAGCTGATACAGATAATTTTATAAAGGAAACTTTAGCGAAATATCCTAATTTGGCGGGAAAAAGTGTAGCCATGTGTTATATAAATGCAGCTGACCTTAGCAGCTTTTCTGTATATAGGACAGCAGATCCTCGTGGTGCTTATCTTACGGATTTGGGCTTTACCTTCCCTGAGAAAATAGAAGCACAAGCACAGGATAAGAATGCTTTTTATGTGCAGATTTCAGCAGAACTCGCAGTTGAAAGTTTAAGCGATACTGATATTATTATTACATACGGGGATGACAAGACAATAGCAGCCCCTGCAGAAAGATGCTATTTTTTTCCAAAGTGCCTGCTGTTAAGGAAGGCAGGGTAGTGGTGCTTGACAGCAATGGTAATCTTGCTGCAGCTTGCAATCCTTCCGTACTTTCTATAAAGGCGGAGTTAGTAAATTATCTTGATGCTATTAATGCGGTAGTTAAGTAAATATGAATTAAAGGGCAGGGTAAATATGGGAAAGAAAAAGTTTGTGCTTGTTATAATCCTATGCTTAGCCCTGCTTTCTATTATAGCAATGTTTTCTATTTCGCTGGGAGTGAAGAGAATAGCATTTTCAAAGGTTATGGAAGTAATATTTGGAAATGATTTGGATAGCATTGAAGCGACAATAATATTACAAAGAATTCCGAGAACTGTATTTGGAATACTGGCGGGGGGAGCTCTTGGCATATCGGGAGCACTGATGCAGAGTATAACAAGAAACCCTATCGCAGATCCGAGTATACTTGGAGTAAATACCGGTGCATCGCTGTTTGTGGTTGCCGGTATTGCTTTTTTTAATATTACAGCAGCTTACCAGTACATATGGCTGGCTATAATAGGAGCAGGACTTACGGCAGTATTTGTATACAGCGTTGCAAGTATGGGAAAAGATGGGGCTACACCTCTTAAATTAGCGCTTTCAGGATCGGCGGTAAGTATAGTACTGGGTTCTTTGGTAAGTACAATTATGCTTCCCAATAATAGGGTAATGGAAGCTTTCAGGTTCTGGCAGGTGGGAAGTATAGGAAGTGCTACTTGGGAGAATATAGCTCTTATAAGTCCGTTTCTGATATTAGGCTTTATAATCTCTATGTTAATTTCAGGATATTTAAATAATCTTGCTTTAGGTGATGAGGCCGCTACAGCATTAGGTACTAATGTGGTACTTACCAGGTCTGTCGGAGCACTTGCTTCAGTATTGTTATGTGGCGCTGCTACAGCACTTGCAGGGCCGATAGGCTTTATAGGGCTTATAATTCCTCATATAGTCAGACTGGTTTTCGGAAGTGAGATGAGTAAAATGTTGCCGCTTTCTTTCATCGGTTCAGGCATACTGTTGCTTTTGTCGGATATACTTGGAAGAATTATAGGTTCTCCCGGAGAAACTGAAGTAGGAATAGTTACTGCGGTATTAGGTGCACCTATATTTATATTTGCAATCAGGAAAGGGAGAGTAAAAAGTCTATGACAGAGTTGAACTATGGATTTAAGAAAAGAACCCTGAGATGGAGGCTGGTTGTATTCTTCCTTTTTGTACTTGCATTAATACTGATTGCCTGTGAACTTTGCTTTGGCAGTGTGTCTTATCCTATCGGAGATGTTATTAAGGTTTTGTTTGGTGAGACAATAGATGGCGTATCTTATGCGGTAAATAATGTAAGACTTCCCAGAATGATAGGAGCAGTATTTTCTGGGTTTGCATTCGGTATGGCAGGGTATGTATTTCAGACTCTTTTACATAATCCGCTTGCTTCTCCCGACGTAATCGGAATATCGGCAGGAACAAGTACAGCGGCAGTATTTTTATATTAGTTATGGGATTTAGAGGAAGCATAGTTTCTGTATTGGCTATGATTTTTGGTATAATTACTGCCTTAGTAATATATAGATTATCAGTGATAAAGGGACATTTCACCTATGGAAGAATGATTCTTATAGGTATAGGAATTTCTGCTTTGTTAAGGGCTGTTACTTCATATCTTTTGGCAAAGGCAGCAGAATATGACGTAGGTACAACTATGCAGTGGCTGAGCGGAAGTCTTAATGGGGTTCAGATGGAAGATGTACCGGCACTTATTATAGTAGTCGGAGTAATAACACTTATATTGGTATCTCTTACAAGACATATGGAGATTATTCCTTTAGGCGATAATTTTGCGGTTGCACTCGGTTTAAATACCGGATTTACCTATTCAGTTATGATAATTGGTGCTGTTATTCTTGTTTCTTTTGCAACCTCAGTTACAGGGCCTATAGCATCTGTGGCATTTTTGTCGGGACCTATAGCCTCAAGCCTGGCAGGTAAAGGAAAATCTTGTCTTATACCAGCAGGTTTTGTTGGAACTGTACTTACTTTAGGAGCAGATTTAGTGGCCTTTCACGCTTTTCCGGTACATTATCCTGTAGGTGTGGTTACCGGCATATTAGGAGCACCATATATGCTTTATTTGCTTATCCGAATGAATAGAAGAGGTGTGAATTAATGGGAAAACATATATTAGAAGCTAAAAATCTGGTAGCAGGCTATGACGGAAATGCGATTATAAAAGGACTTAATTTAATTATACCGGAAGGGAAAATTTCTGTAATTATAGGTTCAAACGGCTGTGGCAAATCTACTCTTCTTAAAACATTTTGCAGGTTAAATAAGGTGATGTCGGGAGATATTTATTTGGACAATAAACCGATATCGGAGTATGCCCCTAAAGAAGTGGCAAAAATAATCAGTCTTATGCCGCAGTCACCTTTGGTTCCTGAAGGAATAACTGTATATGACCTTATAAGCAGAGGTCGCTTCCCGTATCGCAAGGTGTTTAGGGGAATGGATACAAAGGATTTTAAGGCAATAGAAGAGGCTATGGAAATAATGGGTATAACAGAGCTTCGTGACAGGGCGGTAGATGAACTTTCCGGCGGACAGCGACAAAGAGTCTGGATAGCGCTTGCTCTTGCTCAGCAGACAGAAATTCTGTTTTTAGATGAACCTACAACCTTTCTTGATATAGCATATCAGGTGGAAATTCTTGATTTACTCGGTGAACTGAACAGAACCAAAAAGACAACTATAATAATGGTACTGCATGATATCAATCTCTCGGTCAGGTATGCAGATTATATATTTGCACTTAAATCAGGTAATTTATATACCGAAGGGATTCCTGAGGAGGTAATAAACGAAAAACTCATAAAGGATGTCTACGGACTTGACAGTGAAGTTATAACAGATCCTACTTCAAATGCACCTATGGTTGTCCCGATAGGAAAGTACAAAAAGAGTTTTATTATTACTGATAAATAGTTGGATTTTGCCTTATTTTTATCACGAAAACAGTATATTATGCATTGTAAATGATTTTTGTATTTGAAACGGAGGTAAGAGATGAAACTGGCAGAAGCATTACAGGAAAGAGCAGATTTGGTAAATAACATAGAAAGATTAAGAGCAAGGGTAAGAAATAATGCTCAGGTGCAGGAAGGTGAAGAACCTGCGGAAAATCCTAAAGCACTTATAAAAGAGTTAAATAGTTGTATAGAAAGGTTTGAATACCTTGCAGGCAAAATAAATAAAACTAATAATGAAACTAAAATAGGGGCTATGACCATAACAGAGGTCATAGCCAAAAAGGATGCACTTATTTTAAAAGCCTCAGCTTACAGGGATTTTGTGTATGAGGCAAGCAGCATAACAGGCAGGGCAAGAGGAACTGAAATTAAGATAGTGTCAACTCTTAAGGTAACTGAACTTCAAAAAGAAGTTGACAAGCTTTCAAAAGAAATCAGACTGCTTGACAATAGCCTTCAGGCAACTAATTGGAGTACAGACCTTATAGAGGATTAATAAAATACACTTAGTTGGTAGCAGATTAGGGCGAATGTAAAAAATTTTGAGCTTTGCTCATTACAGGTGGCTGGCTTAAGGTAAGCCGGGGTTCGAGTCCCCAACCTTATTGTTATGACCATTATGGAGTACAAGCGTATAATTTAATTATGTTTATAATTTAACCCATACATTGACTAAGAAGCGAGGGTGGGTTCGGGGACTAAGAGTTGTGAAATATTGGACAGGGCTGCTTTCCGGCGGCTCTTTTTTACTTTATAAAAAGTTGGACAAGGACAGTTTTTAAAAATAGGAATTATAAATAAGGAACCGGCATTATGACGATTCCTTAATAAATTACTAAGCTTTTTTTCTTTCTAAACACAGCCGATCCGAATAAGAGTAAACAGCCTGTGATTATGTAAAGATAATCAAAAGACGAGCTTCTTCCCGAGATTTCAATTATCCCCTTAACTAAGAAGCCGTTTGCAAATACTGCCAGTGCGGTGTTAAGCAGATATTTGTTCAGGGAATTCTTAAATAATAAAAAAACTCCGGCAATCAGTGGGAAGATAAACATCATCCTCATATATACCGAGTACTGCCCATAGGAGAATATCTCGTAGATATAGGCAAACACTGAGAGGAAGATGCCGAGACCTCCGCAAATAATAAGATTTTTAGCTGTGTTTTTATTTTTAATTACCGATGTAAACAATGTCGCTCACCTCTCTTTCTGAAATTCTATGTCCGTTTGTAGTAGGATTATTTACAATATTTCCGTTAAAATACATGGTAGAAGAGCCGCCACCGTCAAGGTTGTAAGCTGTAGTCGCACCATATTCTTTAAGTACTTCTGCCAGCTCGTATAGGGAAAGACCTTCACTTTCGTTGGTTCTTCCGTCAGATACCACAAGGATGTAATGATTTTTATCTACTATGCCTATCGCAGTACGAGGATTCTTTGTCATAGCCTGTCTAACCTCGGTGTTTTGGTCTACGCTTATTTCACCGTTTTCTACAAGAGAAGGTCCAAAGGCAAAAAGATTGACTACGCCGTCTGCAAGTAGTTCTTCAGCTGTTACCTCCGTTTCGTAAATTATCTTAAATGAACCGTCCTTATATACAGCCAGATCAGGATATTCACTGTCGCTTCTCACTGTATTTCTGTAAATTACACCGTTTTTAATTACATAACCGCTTCTGTCAGCACCGTAATAATCTCCGTTGACTGCTAAAATTGCATTGTTATTTGTTGCAATGGAAGATGTGGCTTCGGTTACATTTGTGCCGAAGGAGTCATAGGCAAGGGCTGTCTTTAAGTAGCTTGAATCAGAAAGCTTGACATCTGCCACATAGACAGTGGTATTATTTTTGCGAACAGTAGTTATATTTATGTCCACATTGCCGTCTTTGTAAGAAGAATCAGTAACAGTCTTTGCGCTCTCGGAGCTTTCTGTGGCAGTTACGGCAGAATTATTGGTGCTTTCATTTTCTACAGCTGTAGTAGTTCCTGTATTCTCGGTGTCATTAGCGGTTGTATTTGAGCTTGTATTGGCAGTACCGGTATTCTCTGCAGCCTGAACTATATCAGAGCCGGTGTTTTTAACAACCACAGCCTGCACTTCAGATATTACAAAGGTTTTTAGAAGTACATAGCTGTCAAGCGAGGCTATAAGAAGTCCGGCTGCCAATATGTAAATGTAAAAGAATTGAGGTCAGAAAGTGAGGAATGTTGGAAAAAATTTAAACAGAAATATTCTTTTTCTCAAACTCCTGCTTTATTAGTGTTTGAGAAAGGTAAATGTGTTTCAAGTGTAGAATGGGGAAAAGATGGTTTGCCAGTGGAAAAATTGTTGAATTGGCTCAAAAAGAATGATACAATATAATCATAATTTGTGGAAAAACTAAAAAAAGAAGAGGATTAAAATAATGATTAAAAATTGCTATTATACCATATGTAACTAATGGAAGAAATTCGCAGGTTGGATGTGATGGACATTTTAATATTTTTAAAAAAAGAGAAGTACTGTATTAAAAAGAAAATTTGCAGTCCGCACTTGCATCAAAAAAATCGGGAAGTGGAAGTAGTTATTGATGTTAATCACGGAGATTTACAATTTCTAAAACGTGAAGGAGTAAACTTGTTTTTGATTCCCAGAAGATATTGCAAGTTATATGGACTATAGCGGTATTAATATGGAAGAATGTTTTTAAGTTAACACACGATGAATATGAAAAACGGAAATGTAGATAGAATTGTGAAATATATAGAGAAAAATTGAAAAATGGTCGTTATAGTGGCTCAGTTGTTAAGACAAAAATCTAAGATTTTTATAATGAACTGATATAGTTGATAAGTAACAGGGAACATGGGGAGGATAGTAGAATACTCCCCAAATCCATATATGCATTAAGCTGCATACGGCAAAAGCGATGGTGTGAAATTTTTTCTGTAAATTCAGATATTCTATGATAATTGATGTGGCTTGATGGCAGTTTTCTGGGATAATCAAAGTTCTTTAGGGCTTGCCAATCTATTTTAGGGTTTGTCGATAGGGTCTGGCTTTAGGGTCTTTCGTGAGGGCCTTTTATGAGGGTCTGGCTGGGTAGCCAGACCTTTTATTTATTATTTAGTAAGCTTTTGCTTGCTTTTCTTGTTGCCAATGAGATTATAAGTGATGAAACTAAAAAAATTTAGTCAACTATAATTTAGTAAAGTATAGTTGACTAAATCGTAATTTACTAATATACTGTATATAGAAACGGAGGTATTAGCATGTTTATTGGCAGACATAAAGAACTTAGTGCATTAGAGAGTCTGTACAAATCAGATAAATTCGAATTTGCAGTAATATATGGAAGGCGCAGGGTAGGAAAGACAGCATTGATTAACTATTTTATAGATAATAAAAAAATCTGTATATTTTATGGGATTAGAGAGCAATGAAAAACAAAAATTTAGAAAACCTGAGTAAAAGTATAATTGAATTTAGTAGTGGAATTTGGGCTGACAGTTATTTCACATCTTTTCAGGCTGCACTTGAATATGTATTTGAACTGGCAAAAAAAGAGCGTATTATACTGGCAATAGATGAATACCCCTATGTAGCAAGAGCCTCAAGAAGTCTCGCATCTATATTACAGATGCTGATTGATAAAAAAATAAAGATGAATCAAAAATTGATGCTCATTCTATGTGGTTCGTCTATGTCATATATGGTGGATAAAGTTTTGGCATACAAGGCACCATTATATGGAAGAAGGACTGCACAGCTGAAGGTTATGCCATTTGAGTTTGAAGAATGCTGTGATTACTTGAAATATTTATCAGATGAAGATAAGGCTTTGATGTATGGTATTGTGGGAGGAACACCACAATACCTGCTCCAGATGAATGATAAATTAAGTGTAGAGGAGAATGTTAAAAATACTTATTTAAATCCCATTTCTTTTCTGTATGAGGAGCCGGTAAATCTATTAAAACAGGAGGTCAGAGAGCCTGCGATTTATAATGCTATTGTTACTGCTATAGCAATGGGATATTCTAAAATGTCAGAAATATCGACGAAGGTAGGAGAGAGTACCACAGTATGTTCAGGATATATTAAAAATCTGATTGACTTAGGAATAATAAGGAGAGAAGTTCCGTACGGTGAAAAAAATTCGAGGAAATCTATCTATTCTATTGAAGACAATATGTTTTGCTTTTGGTATAAATTTATTCTGGGTAATATGCCAATGATTGTACGAGGTGGAGCAGATATTGCATATAAGCGTATTGAAGCCGGGCTATCTAGTTATATGGGAAGAGTATTTGAAGAAATATGCAAACAATATTTGTGGAAACAGTTTATGAGAGGAAATATGCCTATAGAATTTGTTTCCCTTGGACGCTGGTGGGGCAATGATTCAAAAAAAGAAAGCTCAGACTGAAATCGATATTATGGGAGAGCAGGATAGCTCTTCGGCAATTTTTGCTGAGTGCAAATGGCGAAATGAGAATGTGGATTTGGATATTCTTGAAATGCTGATTGAACGTAGCAGATTATTTAGCTATACTAATGTGCATTACTTTGTATTCTCGAAGACAGGATTTACTAAAGGTTGCGTAAATAAAGCGAGGGATATGGGGAATGTGACCTTGGTTAGCTATAAGGATATTGTTAATTTATTTGCATCAAAAGGAGGGCAGGTATGAGATTATTACTTGCAGAGGATGAAAAATCGCTTTCAAAAGCTGTAAAAACCATACTTGAAGCCGGTAAATATAGTGTAGATGCAGTATTTGATGGAGAAGAGGCGCTGGATTATCTTGAAACGGATACATATGACGGTGTGATTTTGGATATAATGATGCCTAAGAAAGACGGATTGACTGTGCTTAAAGAGCTTAGAAATAAAGGAAACCTTATACCTGTATTACTGCTTACTGCAAAATCAGAGGTAGACGATAAGGTGGAAGGCCTTGATCTTGGGGCAAATGATTATCTTACCAAACCTTTTGAGCCGAAGGAATTGCTTGCAAGGATAAGGGCTATGACCAGGAGTAAGATGGCAGAAGGGGATTCGGTGCTTGAATACGGTAATGTTTCCCTAAACAGGGCAAGCTTTGTACTTTCTACCAAAACTGGAGAATTTAAGCTTTCCAATAAGGAATTTCAGATGATGGAATTGCTTATGAGTTATCCTAAAAACCTTATTTCTGCTGAAAAATTTATGGAAAAAATCTGGGGTTTTGATACGGAAGCTGATATAAGCGTAGTCTGGGTTTATATTTCTTATTTAAGAAAGAAGCTTACTTCTCTTAAGGCTGATATAGAGATAAAGTAACCAGAAACTTGGGATACTCACTTAATATGGCAAAGTAGGAAGGATTTCATATAATTAATGAAAAATAATATAATTTCAAGGCTTCGCTTCAAGCTGATTGCTGTTTCAATGGCTGTAACCCTTGTCATACTAGGCCTTATAGTTGGTGGAATTAATTTTATTAATTATAAGAAAATAATAGATAATGCTGACAGAACCATAGATTATCTGACAGAGCATTACAACAAGGAAGAAACTAAACATAGACCACCTGAAAGAGATGGAGAAGGACCGTTTGGTCCCTTTGATGAAGGTATTTCTCCTGAAGTAAAATTTGAAAGCAGATATTTTATTGTAAGCTTTGATAGCGAAGAAAATGTTGTGATGAATGATACAGGAAATATCTTTTCTGTATCAGAGGAAGACAGTGAAAGATATGCAAAGATAATATATAAGGGAAATTCAGATAAAGGTTTTTATAAAGATTTCAGATATATGAAGCTTAGCTTAAACGGATATGATTCTGTATTATGTCTGGATTGTTTTAACAGCCTTTCTAATACAAGATATTTTTTATTTGTAAGTCTTGCAGCTTCGTTTGTGGGTTGGCTTACCGTATTTGCTATAGTTTTAGCATTTTCGGGGAAAATAATAGCTCCTGTGTCAAAAAGCTATGAGAAGCAGAAAAGATTTATAACAGATGCGGGGCATGAAATAAAAACTCCGCTTGCAATTATAGAGGCTGATATAGGAGTAATGGAAATAAACGGAGAGGGAAATGAGTGGCTAAGCGATATTAAGACACAGGTCAGAAGACTTACAAGACTGACAAATGACCTTATTCATCTGTCAAAGCTTGATGAAAGTAAGAATAGTCTTAAGTTTACGGATTTTTCAATATCAGAGCTTGCCATAGAAACTGTTAATTCTTTTACAAATCTTGCTAAAGTAAATGGTAAGAAACTTACAGCCAAAGTTGAACCTAAGCTTACTCTTAATGGTGATATTGAAGGCATAAGGGAACTTTTAAATATAATATTTGATAATGCAATTAAATACTCTACAGGTGAAGGAAATATTAACTTTGAACTTAAAAAGAAGAACGGACATATAATAATAGAAGCATCTAATCTGACAGAGAATTTGACCAAAGAAAAATGCAGAACATCTTTTTGACAGATTTTTACAGGGCAGATGCATCCAGAAACTCTGAAACAGGCGGACATGGAATAGGACTTTCTATGGCAAAGGCTATTGTAGAGGCAATATGGAGGCAAGATAGGAGCTGAACTGATTGAAAAAAATAAGTTGAAGATAAAGGTTATATTCTAACGTTAATATTACAAAACCCATATGATTTTATTAAATTTTTTGCCTATATTCAATTGGGGAAAAAAAGTATGGGATGTAATGTGAACACTTAACGACGAAGCACCGAAGGTGCTAGTGCTGTGCAAATCAAGCCGTAAGGCGAAGATTGAGCCGGGTACTTATGATGTAAAAATATTCAGACCAATTAAAAGGAGAATTTTATGAAAAAAATATAATAAAATCATTTCGTTTTTTTATCTGTGCTGTTCTTACTTTTTGGAGTAACAGCCTGTAGCAATCCACAGAAAAAAAGTGGAAATAAATAAAGGATTTCCAACATATTCTAATATGGCAAGTAAAGATAGTGCAGATGAAGTGAAGGCGTTGCTGTCGGCTCAGTTGGATAAAGATAACGTAGAAAACTACATGAAACAGGTAAATGAATACAATGAAATTGTAGGTAGTGTAGGCTTGCAGGGTGACTTCAAACAATTCGATACAACTGAATATGATGTAGAGAAAATCAGCAACTTGTGGAAAGAAAAGAAGGGAGATTTTGTCGGTACAAACTGCAGACTTAATAGTTTCTTTTTAATTAAAAACAACATTGAAGTCCCTAGTATAAAAAGTGATAGTGAACTCTTATTTTTAGATAATGAATCAATTGACAAAGGAAAGTTATTGAATGCTAAAGATAAGGGAGCGTTTAATGTCTTATTCTCAAGAGTGAAGACCGAAGCGACAGAGGATGTTAAAGTACATGCCAAGAATATGGAGAAATACTTTGAAAATATCAAGTTTGATGAAAATGCAAGGATGATTTCAGTAGTCTTACATGATAATCTTGACGGAGAATATCTCTTTGTAGGGCATGTCGGAGTTATGGTTCCTGATAAAGACGGATTTTTATTTGTAGAAAAGCTAACCTTTGAAGAGCCTTATCAGGCAATTAAATTTAAAACCAAAGAAGAGTGTTATAAGTATCTTCAGGGAAAATATGCAGACTATACAGGAGAAGGCCTGGCAAAACCGTTTGTAATGGATAATAATAAAATGGTTGAAGTTAAATAGATACCTGATAATTATAGCGTTTTACAGAAATGTAAGGCGCTTTTTTACGTAATAGGAAATTTCTTCGAGGGATGCTAAGCTTTCGGCAGGAAATTACTTCAAACTAAATTGAAGTTTGTTTGAAGTGACTTTGAAGTTGACTTTGAAGTGACTTTGAAGTAGTTAAAAAAATAAGTGGTATGTATTTTTAAGGGAGCCTCAAAAATGTAAGGCGCTTTTTTTCTTTTTAAAAATATTCTTCAACTTTTTAAGCTTCATTTAAGTTTCATCATTTTATTATATGCTTATGATACAGAATTGCTCTGGTTTCACCTATCGCAATTCTTACAAAAATATTCGTAATTCGCACATTTTTGTCAAAATGGCTACTTACTCATATTTTTGGTGTGTCAAAAGATAATAAATTCTCTTACAAAGCAAGCTTGTATCGAATTTTTATACTTTTGACACTTGTATCATAAAAATAAATCACACAAAAAAAGAACAACTAATGAAAGGAGGAAAAACTTATGGGAGCAGGTACATTTCAAAGGTTTGAAATTAAATACTTGTTAAATAAAGAACAAAGAGAAGCTGTATACGAAGCAATGAAGCCTTATATGAAGGCAGACAGTTACGGCAACAGCACAATCAGAAATATCTACTTTGACAGACCTGATTTTTTTACTCATAAGAAATTCTCTTGATAAACCAATTTATAAAGAGAAACTGAGAGTAAGAAGTTATAAAAAGGTAAATGAAGAAGATAAGGTATTCATAGAACTTAAAAAAAGAAATTTGATGGAATAGTGTATAAAAAGGAGGATAGGAGTCAAAGAAAAAGAAGCAATGAATTACCTTTGTAATGGAAAGAAGCTGAGGAAAGAAAGCCAGATAGGTAAAGAAATAGATTATTTCCTTGATTTTTATAAAGAGATAGAGCCGAAAGTATTTCTTAGCTATGATCGTCAGGCTTATTTCGACAAAGAAAATCCTGATTTTCGAATGACATTTGATGAAAACATACTTTGGAGAGAAGATAATTTAAGCCTGACCAGTGAGGTATATGGCAAACCTATACTTAATGACGGTGAAGCCTTACTGGAAATAAAATCAGCGGATACTTTTCCGTTGTGGTTAGTAGAGGTTTTAAGTAAATACAGGATTTATAAAGTTTCATTTTCAAAATACGGCAATGCCTATACAGAGATTTTGAAAAACAAAAGATGGTTATTTACAAGAATCCCGGTATTTACTAAAGAAGAAAATTTGAAAGAGAGGTTGGAATATGGATATATTTAGCAGCATTTTTAGCAGTGGTACCACAACAACAGCAGTTTCACCAATTACAGTGCTTATCTGCATAGGAGCAGCGCTTGCGATAGGTATATTTTTAGCACTGGTATACACTTACAGAAGCAGATATACACAGAGTTTTGTAATAACACTTGCAATGCTTCCTGCAGTAGTAAGTATGGTTATACTTCTTGTAAACGGAAATGTAGGAGCTGGAGTTGCAGTAGCCGGTACCTTCGGTCTTGTAAGATTTCGTTCAGTACCGGGTACGGCAAAGGAAATAGGAGCAATCTTCCTGGCAATGACTACAGGACTTGCGGCAGGTATGGGATATGTAGGATATGCGGCAGCCTTTGCACTCATTATGGGAATTGTAACCCTTATTTATAATAAATTCGGTTTCGGACTGCTTGGTGGAGCAAGTTTACAGAAGAGCCTAACTATTACAATACCGGAGAATCTTGATTACACAGATGTATTTATCGAAACTTTAGGCAAGTATACAAAGGATGCCAGACTTTTAGGTGTAAAGACTACCAATATGGGCAGCTTATTTAAGTTAAATTATGATGTTACCTTAAAAAAGGAGGGAATAGAAAAAGAATTTATTGATGAACTAAGATGTAGAAACGGTAACCTGGAAATTCGTCTCAACCGCCCTGGAATGGGTGGGGAGGAACTTTAACAATAATTAACCTATAAAGAAAGGAAACATAGATTATGAAAAAGAAAATAATGATGATAGCTTTAACAGGTGGACTTATACTCGGAGTAACAGCCTGTAACGGAGTCGGTGCCGCAAATAGCGGTACCGCAACCACCAAAACGGTGACAACAATCACTTCAGATACTAACAGCACAAGTTCGGGAAGTTTGGCAAACAGCTCGGCAGCTTCAACTACCTCAAGTGGAACAACCACAACAGGTACAGTAAAATCTGACATGTTTACAGACCGTGATAAAGATGCTTCCTATGATGAAGCAAGTGCTACCAAGGTGAACTTAAGTGAAGTTAAGGATTCTAACTATATAATTACAAAGGAAGGAACTTATATATTTTCCGGCACATATTCGGGACAAATAGTTGTAAATGTAGCTGATACGGCAAAGGTTCAGCTTGTACTTGACGGTGTGACAATAACCAGTGAGAGCAGTGCAGCCATATATGTAAAAGAAGCTGACAAGGTTTTTGTAACACTTAAGGACGGTACTACCAGTACACTTACAACTTCCGGAACCTTTGTTGCAACCGATGACAACAATGTGGATGGTGTTATTTTCTCTAAGGGAGATCTCACTATAAACGGAAGCGGTTCTCTTAAGATAAGCTCTACCGCACATGGCATTGTAGGCAAGGATGATGTTGTAATCACAGGAGGAAATATTGACATTACATCTGCCAAGAAAGGTATAAGCGGAAAGGACAGCGTAAGAATAGCTGACGGTACAATTAATATAACTACGGGAACAGATGGTATACACTCTGAAAACAGCGATGATACAAGCAAGGGCTTTGTATACATTGAAGGCGGCACTATTACAATAAATGCGGCAGATGACGGTATTCACTCAGGAACCACCCTCGATATCGTGGGAGGAAAGATTGATATTACCAACAGTAATGAAGGTATTGAAGGTAAGGATGTAAATATCTCAGGCGGAGAAATAAACATTGTTTCAACTGATGACGGTATAAATGCAACAGCCTCTTCAACAACAGGGGAAAAGTTAAGTATGCAGGCACAGGATGCAAGTATTAATATCTCAGGAGGTAAAATTACAGTAAATGCGGAAGGAGATGGTATAGATTCTAACGGTAACCTCACGGTAAGTGGCGGAGAAATCTATGTAAGCGGTCCGACAAAGGGCGGTAACGGTGGTATTGATTATAACGGTACAGCTACAATTACAGGCGGAACGATTATAGTTACTGAGATTCAGAGTATGACAGAGAGTTTTGGTTCTGATTCAACTCAGGGTGTTATACAGGTAAGCGTATCTAATCAGGCAGCAGGAACTACTGTAAGTATTAAAGATTCAAAAGGTAATGTACTTGCAAGCTATACTCCTTCAAAAGAGTATAACAGCGTTATTATCAGTACAGCAGGCATGGTACAGGGTGAAACCTATACAGTAACTGCCGGAACAACAACTAAAGAAGTAACACTTAGCCAGCTTGTAAGTGGCTCAGGAAACGGTATGGATGGACCCGGAGGTGGAGCCTGGGGCGGCCAAGGCGGCGGAATGAACGGAGGTCCTGGGGGTAATGGAAATGGAAATTTCAGAGGTCCTGGCGGCAATGAAAGTGGTTCTTGGGGCAACTGGGGAGACGGAATGAATGGACATAGAGGCTGGAATGAGCAAGGAGGCCGAGATGGACAGGGCAGACCTGACGGGGCTCCGCCAAGTGGAGATTTCGGCGGATGGGATAATAACCGAGATTCATCAAACAATCAGAACGGACAGAATGGATAAAAAGAGGAGCAGTAACAATTCTAAAAGTGCTTAAAGAATATTGATTTAAATTAAGACAGGGCTTCCAAGGAAAGACAGGAAGCCCTTATTTTTGTGTGATGATTTGGATTTCAGAAAATAATAAATTCTCTTTAAATCAAACCCTGTTTGAGTTTTTACACATTTGATACTTGTATCATCATGATAAATAATGAATAAATAGAAAAAGCAAATGTATAAAAAAATGCTTGCAAGAAATTCAAAGATAATATATAATTAGGGTGTAAAAAGATAATAAATTCTTGTACAATCAAGCCATACTTGAACTTTTATACTTTTGATACCCGCATCATATAAAATAGAAAACAGGTCGAAGAAGGGAGTAAATAGAAATGAGCCAAATAAGTTTACGCATAGATGACGATATAAAAAGCAATGCAGAAAGAACATTAAATGATATCGGGCTTAGTATGTCTGCAGCTATTACAATTTTTTTGAAAACAGTTATAAGAGAAAATAAGATACCTTTTGAATTATCTGCAGATCCTTTTTATAGCGAAGAAAACATGACAGAGCTTAAAAGACGGATAGATTCAGTACGCACAGGTGAAAGTACATTGAAAGAGCATGAATTAATAGAGGTAGAATAGTGAAAACGACATGGCAAGATGATGCCTGGGAAGAATATGTGGAGTGGCAAACTAAGGACAAGGTAACGTTAAAGAGGATAAATAGGCTTTTAAAAGATATCAACAGGAATGGTTACAACTGCACGGGACAACCAGAACCGCTTAGTGGCGATTTAGCCGGCTATTGGAGTGTACGCATTGATGGCAAGAATAGAATAGTATTCAAAATTTATGATGGAAATCTTGAGATTATACAATGTGGTACACATTACAGAGAAAAATAGTTAAAACAGGTTTATTCGGTCATATTTTATGTATTTATTCTGATAGTTTGTCTGCTTAAACTCTTTCATTTTATAACTAAATATGATATCATATGGGTGCTTATCAGAGTAAAAAGGAGTAGCACCCATATGGTTTTTTCAAGTATTTTGTTCCTTACAAGATTCCTGCCACTGGTGCTGGCAATTTATTTCATAGTGCCAAAGCGTATAAGGAATCTTGTTTTGTTTTTGTCAAGCATACTTTTCTATGCCTGGGGAGAGCCTGTATATATTTTGCTGATGTGCTTTACTATAACTGTAGACTATGTTTTTGGTCTGATTATAGACAGGCAGATATCAGCAGGCAAGAAAAAATCAGCCAAGGTCTCGCTGGCAGCAGCAGTAGTTATTAACCTTGCCTTGCTTGGATTTTTTAAATATGCTAATTTTACTATAAACACAGTAAATTCGCTTACAGGTACAGGAATAGCAGCAATTAAGCTTGCCCTTCCGATAGGAATTTCATTTTATACCTTTCAGAGCCTTTCCTATGTAATAGATGTGTACAGGGGAGATACCAAGGTACAAAAAAACATCCTTGATTTTGGAACCTATGTAACACTTTTTCCGCAGTTAATAGCAGGGCCTATCGTAAGATATCGTACGGTTGCGGAAGAGATGAAGGGGAGAGTAGAAAACAGGGCAGACTTTGCAAGAGGCATAAGCCGTTTTATCTTCGGCCTTGGTAAGAAGGTATTGCTTGCAAACAATGCAGGGCTTCTTTGGGACAGCGTAAATGCACTGACTGCTTCCGAAATGTCTGTTGGAAGCTTCTGGCTTGGAATTTTAGCCTATACCTTCCAGATATACTTTGATTTTTCAGGTTATTCAGATATGGCTATAGGTATGGGACTGATGTTTGGCTTTCATTTTGATGAGAACTTTAACTACCCATATATGGCAAAATCCATAACCGAGTTCTGGAGAAGATGGCATATTTCACTTTCTACCTGGTTTAAAGAATACGTATATATTCCTCTTGGCGGCAACAGAGCAGGAATTGTAAAGCAGATTAGAAATATAATCATAGTCTGGATGCTAACGGGATTTTGGCATGGAGCAAGCTGGAACTTTGTAGCCTGGGGACTTTATTATGGTGCAATCTTAATTTTAGAGAAAATCTTCCTATTAAAATGGATAGAAAAGACACCTAAATTTGTCAGACATATCTACACTATGCTTTTAGTAATTATAGGCTGGGTATTGTTTTCCTTTGATTCATTTAAGAAGGGAGCAGAATTTATTGCAGGAATGTTTGGCTTAGGAGGCTATGAGGTTATTAATTCTGAGTTTGTTTACCTTTTCTTAAATAACCTTGTACTGCTTATGATTCTTGTTCTGGCAAGTACAGATTTTCCTAAAAAATGCATTGAAAAGTTTGCTGCTACGAAGAACATGGCAGGTAAATTTGTAAATATAGCTGTATTAGAAATTATACTTGGAATCTGCGTAGCCTACCTGGTTGCGGCAACTTACAATCCATTTTTATATTTTAGGTTCTAATTGGAGAAATTATGAAGATATTTACATACGAAAATGCCAAGATAACCATATTTTGCACTACCTTGGCGGCTTTATTTTTCAGTGCGGTGTTACATAAACCGACCGAATTCTCTGAAACCGAGAATAGATATCTTGAACAGCGTCCTAAGCTTACAAGAGCTAACCTTCTGGATGGAAGTTTTATGAAGGATTATGAAACCTTTATTACAGATCAGTTTCCTGAGCGTAGTTTTTTTATGGGAGTAAAAACTGCTATAGAGCGATTTCGTGGAAGGACTGATGATAATGGTGTATATTTTGGTAAGGAAGGTTATCTTTTCGGGAAATATGATGGAGCATTGTTTGAATCTGAAACTGCTAAAAATAATTTATCTACAATAGCAGAGTTTGTAAAAATGTATGCAGACAGATTTGGTAAAGGACATTTTAGGATAGCTTTGGCACCATCTTCTTCCGAAATATTAAAAGATAAACTGCCTGCTAATGCACCTGTTTATAATCAGACAAAATTCATTTCCAAGGTTAAAAATGAAGCGGGTTCAGATTTTGTTGTGGATTTGGGTGAAAACCTTAAAGAACATTCCGATGAATACATTTACTATAGAACAGATCATCATTGGACAACCCTGGGAGCTTATTATGGATATGAGGCATTAAGTTCAGGATTTGGACTAAAAGTTCAGGATTTAGCTGGTCTGAAAGCAGAGGATGTTTCAAATGATTTTCTTGGAACATATGATTCTAAGGTAAATACCGGTCTTACAGGTGGAGTTATTCCGGATAATATTACAATTTATTCTTCGCCGGAGATAGACAAAGCAAAGATGATGTGGGATAATGACAATGATAAGACATTTAATAGCATTTATAATATGGATGCCTTAAAGGGAAAAGACAAGTATACGGTATTTTTTGGTGGAAATCACAGCATAACAGATATAAAGACCAAAAATAAAACCGGTAAGACCCTGCTTATAATCAAAGATAGTTTTGCACATAGTCTTGCACCATTTTTAATAAAGGATTATGATAGAATAATAATGCTTGACCTTAGATATTTTAATAAGAGCCTTAAAAAATATCTGAGTGAGAATAAAATTACAGATTTACTTGTACTTTACAGCACGCCGGACTTCGCAGAGGACGCAAATATTGGCAGATTGTTGAGGTAGATATGTTAAAAAAGGCACTTAAGATTTCACTTATAATTTCAATTTTTTTTGCTGCAGTACTTGCAGGTGCAGCATTTTTGACCAAGACCACCAAGGATAATATTAAAAAGGCAGAAACTACTGTCCCTGACCGGGTGGAGTATGTGAAGCCTGAGATTATTACAGCAAAAAGCATGTATAAGAAGGTAGCTAAGAAGCTCAAGGTAAAGAAGCCGGAAGTATATTCAATGAAGTACCAGAAAGCGGCTAAAAGTATTATAGACAAGTATAAGAAAAACGGTAAGTACACTGTGGATGCACCACTTCTCATAGTAAATCCTTATGGGACAAATACTACAGGACTGTACATTTATTTTAAACATAAATTCAGAGTGAATACTAAGTATACTGTAAATGTAAAAGAAATTGATGGTAAGGAAAATATAAAGGGTGGTGACTTCTCCGGCTCTTTATACACGAATACAACAGGTATGCCGCTTGCTGAGCAGGAAGGACTTATTATAGGTATGGTGCCGGGCGAAAAAAATTATGTTTCGGTATATATTTATGATGAAAATAATAAAATGATAGCTAAGGCAGGTTATAAGTTAGACATACCTGAGTCTGAAACAGTAACTATGAAAACCCTTGATGCGACGCATGACAGAGAGGTAACCCAGCTTTCAGAGGGATTATATTCTGTTTTTGGGTTAGATGACAATGAGAGAAAAAACAGGCATATTTTGTTTTATGATAATTATGGGGTGGTAAGAGCAGAGCTGCCATTAGTAAAAGGTGGAGAAGCACCTGAAACTAATATTGCACAGATTGATGACAAGTTGTTTTATGCTGTTGATAAAAACAGATTTGCACTTGTCGATAGGATGGGCAAGGTAGAAAAGCTGATTGGACTTAAAAATGGAGCAACTGCTTTTGGTGATATGGATTTGAATACAGCCATAAGAAAAGCTGTTACTTTGTCCAAAAGAAAAGGTAATGATGGGATTTGCTCGGTAGACATTTTAGAGGGAGAATCAAAAGAAATAGTAAATTTCAATCGTTTGTTTTCAGCTTATTATAAAAGAGGTGGTTCAAAGCTTAAATTTACTTCAGTCCAGCTGGTTAATGATAATGATGTTCTGGTTAGTGAGAAGAATACATCTTCTGTGATAAGAATAAATAATGTTTTCAGAAATCCTGGTATTAAAGCAATTATTTCAGGAACCGATGAATTAAAGTCTGCCTACGAAAAGGTATTTTATAGCAAAGATGGAGACTTTGTAGGTCAGAGAAGACAGAATACTGCCTATGTTGACAAGAATGAAAAGCCTGATAAAAGGCAGTATCATATAATTGTATTTAATAACAATACTGGTGGAAGGAGTTCATTTTACTATAAATACCTTATAAATGAAGAAAAAATGACTTATAGTTTAGAGAACAATATAGAGCTTCCGTATTCTCCGGATAATGGGGATGTTTTCTTAAATAATGGATATCTTGTAGCAGCACCGGTAGGAAGTGGAAGTTTTGAAGAGTATAATCCGGATGGTTATAAGCTTGCAAGTTTTAATTTTAAGAATGGAAAGACGGCTTACAGGGTGTTTAAGCATAGTATGAAAGGCAGTTGGTTTACAAAATAATGGAATTTAATGAATTTATAAATGATAAGAAGATACTCGCCGGTATAGGAAAGTTTGGATTTAAGAGTCCAACTCCTGTGCAGGAGGCTGCTTATAGTAAAATACTTGCAGGAGGCAGTTTCTTTGTACAGGCGCCTACAGGCTCAGGCAAGACTTTAGCTTATTTGCTGCCTTTATTTGCAAAGTATAAAAAAACAGAGCGTGAGAACAAGATTGTGATTGTTGCACCAACTACGGAGCTTGCTTTACAGATACACAGACAGGCAGAGCTGGTAAAGGGTAATACAGGCATAGGTCTTCATTCAGTCTGCCTTGGTGGAAATACAAGTATAATAAGGCAGATTGAAAAATTAAAGACTAAGCCTCAGATTATAGTTGGAACTGCCGGAAGAATTATAGAACTGATAAGAAAACGTAAAATTGCAGCTCATTTGGTAAGAACCTTAGTATTGGATGAGGGAGACAGATTATTTGATAAAAATAATAAAGAAACTACCGATGCTTTGATTAAGTGCTTTGTAAGAGACAGACAGCTTTTATTATTTTCTGCAACAGCTACCAATTCGGCTTTGGAAGGTGCAAGGGCTTGGGATAAAGAGATTACAGAGATTATTGCCGATGGCGGTAAGGAAATTCCGGCTAATATCAAGCACTGGTACGTAGTTTGTGAAAAAAGAAACAAACTTGAAATTCTTCGTGGAACAACCGGAGCAATAAGAACAAGAAAAGCTATTATTTTTGTAAATGGTGTTTATGAGATAGAAGAAACTTATAAGAAACTTGCCCATCACCACTATCAAGTGGACTATATAGGTGGAGAGCGCACTAAAGAAGAGCGAAAGAAAGCCATGCAGGGCTTCTTACATAAGAAAATCAAGTATCTGATAGCAACTGATATTGCTGCAAGAGGCTTACAGTTTGATGATGTGGACACAGTTTTCCATGTAAATCTTCCTGAGGATGCCGATACCTATCTTCACAGAGCAGGAAGGACGGGCAGAGCTGGAAGAGTTGGTAGAAACTTAAGTATAATAACTGAAAGAGAACTCCCTCTTATTAAAAAGTATGAAAAGACACTTGGAATAAAGTTTTCACAGAAATTTTACTATGATGGTAAGCTGATGGATGTAGAGAAGGGCAGGAGAGATGACAGCTGAACTTTATGTAACAAAAGCAACATTGCAGATTTCCAAAAGTGAGTTTGATAATGCTGTAAAAAGTATGGAAAAAGCCATTGAAATTGATGATGATATAGCTTCGGTGGTTCAGGGCTCGTTGTTTTCTGGGAGAATATTATTTTGTTAATCAGAACTATGATTTATCAAAAGAAAATTTAGAATGGATTGTTGAAAGGCAGGAGAAATTTGAAGCCGATTATGATGATCTGCTAAATGATGAAGTGGATAAAGCATATATGCTCTTAGAGATGATGGAGAAATTTGGTCTGAGGAAATAGGTGTATATAACATGCTATTTTGTTTTCATAAATCGACAAAAAACAGGACATTTCCAAATTAGAGATGTCCTGTTTTTGTATGATATTTAATAAGAATCAAACCCTCTAAGCATCCTTGCCCTGTTAGGGTGACGGAGTTTTCTGAGAGCCTTCGCCTCTATCTGTCTGATACGCTCTCTGGTCACATTAAATTCCTTACCTACCTCTTCAAGAGTTCTGGTTCTGCCGTCAAGAAGACCGAATCTGAGTATAAGTACCCTCTGTTCTCTTTCGGAAAGAGTAGTGAGAAGTTTTTGTATCTGGTCCTGGAGCATAGTGTAGGCGGCGGCATCCTCAGGTCCCATAATGGTATCATCCTTTATAAAATCACCAAGATGGCTGTCATCTTCCTCACCTATTGGTGTATCAAGGGAAATAGGATCGGCGGAAATCTTCATGATTTCACGTACCTTTTCCACAGGAAGATTCATTTCCTTGGCAATTTCTTCTTCGGTAGGTTCACGCCCTAATTCCTGAAGCAGGCTTCTGGAAATTCTGTAAGCTTTATTTATTACCTCAGACATATGAACCGGTATACGGATGGTTCTTGACTGGTCAGCAATAGAACGTGTAATAGCCTGTCTTATCCACCAGGTTGCATAAGTGCTGAACTTATACCCCTTTGAATAGTCAAATTTATCTACAGCCTTTATAAGTCCTAAGTTTCCCTCCTGTATCAGATCAAGGAAAGAAAGTCCACGTCCGACATATTTTTTTGCTATGCTTACCACAAGTCTCAGATTGGATTCTGTAAGTCTCTCTGTAGCATACTGGTCGCCTTCTGCAATTTTTTTTGCGAGCTCAACTTCTTCGTCCATGCTTAAGAGAGGATAATTACCAATCTCTTTAAGATAAATCTTCACAGGATCATCTGACATAATTGAAAGAGTAATATCATCGCCAATATCAAGGTCGGTATCATCATCTACTTCGGGAAGAGCATCATCAAAAAGGTCGTCATCCATATCGTTGATGTTCATGATTGTGATACCATTATTTTTCAAGGTAATCACAAATTTTTTTCATACTGATTGGAATCAATGTTTAAATCTTTAAAAATAATCATTTAATCTGTCTGACTCAATTACATCTTTATTTTTTTCCTTGCAATTTCAACAATTCCTTCTAATTTTGCAAGAAAATCATCCTAGATACGGCTATATTATTATCAATCTTTGTAGTTTCAGTTTTTTTAGCAGCCTTTTTTTGTAGTTTTTAGCAGCGGGTTCTTTTTAAAAAGAATTACCGTCTTTATCTTTAGCGTTGGAAGCCATTAGCACCATTCCTTTCAAATCTTTACTTTGTTAAAAAAAGCGTAAACTTTTTGTAATTATATCATAAATAAGAACTAAAAAGCTATTATAAAATTTTTAAAATTGAATGGGAAAGTTTGAATATTTTTGTACAAAAAGTGGTAAGATAGAAGGACTGATAAAGTGTATATGGATAAATTTTATTTTGGAGGTATAAATGAGTAATGAGAACAGCAGTCAGATAATTGACTTAAAAAATGAAGGCTCTGTAAAGCGTGTAATTGGTGTAGTAAGTGGTAAGGGTGGAGTAGGTAAGTCCTTTGTTACTTCAAGGCTTGCTTCTATTTTTTCTAAAAAAGGTTATTCCTCCGCAGTTCTGGATGCAGATATTACAGGTCCCTCCATCCCAAGATGTTTTGGACTTAAGGAGAAAGCTGAGGCAGATGAAGGTGGTATACAACCTGTAGTAAGTAAGGGTGGAGTTCAGGTTATGTCGGTAAATCTTCTGCTTGATGATGAGTCTGCACCGGTAGTATGGAGAGGGCCTATCATAGCCGGTACTGTAAAGCAGTTTTGGTCTGAGGTAGACTGGAAGGATGTAGAGTATATGTTTGTGGATATGCCTCCCGGAACGGGTGATGTACCGCTTACAGTGTTTCAGTCACTTCCGGTTGATGGTATAATTATAGTAACTTCTCCTCAGGAACTTGTATCCATGATAGTGGAGAAAGCTGTGAATATGGCAAATGCAATGGAAATTCCGGTTCTTGGTATAGTAGAAAATTATAGTTATATAAAATGTCCGGACTGCGGAAAACTAATCTATCCTTTTGGAGAAGGAAAAACAGATGATGTAGGTCTTAAATATGGAATTCCTGTGCTTTCGAGGCTTCCTATGGACAACAGAATTGCTGAAGCTATGGATAAAGGTCTGGTGGAAGAGCTGGATATGGATGTGTTAGGTGAAACAGCAGACACAATAGAATTTTTGCTTAGAAATGTAGACCACAGTGTGGATAATGAAGACTATGGGGAAGTTCACAAAGTAGCAGTTGCACTTGATAAGAATGAAAAGATGGTTGGAAAGCTTGCTGATGCTACAGTATTTGTGCTTGCCGATACTAAAGGCAGAAAAATTATGGATAGAAGTACACTTGAAGTAAAATCAGCAGAGGGAACTGTTTCCTTACTTAAAAGTTCAGGTGTGGATATGATTATATGTAATGGAATTGACAGAAAGCTTAGAAAGATGTTGGCAGAGAATGAGATAGCACTGGTTCCGGTACTTAGAAGCAGCGTAGAGGATGTACTTGCAAATTTCTTAGATGGGAAATATAACAAAGCTTAAAATTCAACTTTTTATTTTACATTTATTCGCTATTGTGATAAAATATTGACAGTTAATTAAACACATCATTAAAAGCATCGGAAGGTGCGGAATGGAGATTATATGTATTTAGTATCAGCAAGAGATATGTTAGTTAAGGCAAAAGCAGGTCATTATGCAGTAGGCCAGTTCAACATCAATAACCTTGAGTGGACAAAGGCTATACTTTTGACTGCAGAGGAGCTTAAAAGTCCTGTTATCCTTGGTGTTTCTGAAGGTGCAGGTAAGTACATGGGTGGATATAACGCAGTGGTTGGTATGGTAAACGGTTTGCTCAAAGACCTTAAGATATCGGTTCCTGTAGCACTTCACCTTGATCATGGTTCATTTGAAGGCTGCTATAAGTGCCTTGATGCAGGATTTTCTTCAATCATGTTTGATGGTTCACACTATTCAATTGATGAGAATGTAGCTAAGACAACTGAACTTGTTGCAGCAGCACATAAGATGGGAGTTTCCATCGAAGCTGAAGTTGGTTCTATTGGTGGAGAAGAAGACGGTGTAATTGGTATGGGTGAGTGTGCAGATCCTGAAGAGTGCAAGAGGGTCGCAGATCTTGGTGTGGATTTCCTTGCTGCCGGCATTGGAAATATCCATGGTGTGTATCCTGCAAACTGGAAGGGACTTTCATTTGAAACTCTTGACGCTATCCAGAAGAAGACCGGTATTCTTCCTCTTGTACTTCATGGTGGTACAGGTATCCCGGCTGATATGATTAAGAAGGCTATTGAGCTTGGGGTATCTAAGATTAATGTTAATACAGAATGCCAGCTTTCATTTACAGCAGCTACAAGAGAATATTTTGAAGCTGACAAAGATAAAGCGAGCAAGGGATTTGATCCTCGTAAGGTGCTCGCGCCTGGTTTTGAGGCTATTAAGGCTACAGTTAAAGAGAAAATGGAACTTTTCGGTTCAGTAGGCAAAGCTGAGTAATTGGATTTGCTCTTTTAGTTAAACTTAAAATTACTTTGCCACATCAGGTTAAAATTTAACCGGATGTGGCAGTTTTATTAGAAAATATAGGAGTTTGTTACTTAATGTGGATTGCTAATAACTGGAAAGAATATGAAGTTTTAGATTGCTCTTCAGGTGAAAAACTTGAAAAATGGGGAGATTATTCCCTGATAAGACCTGATCCCCAGGTTATATGGGATACTGAAAAAGATTTAAAGGAGTGGAAGAGACCGTCTGCCCATTACCATCGAAGCAATAAAGGCGGAGGGGAATGGGAATTTTTTAATCTTCCTGAACAGTGGAATATTCACTACAGGGATTTAACTTTTAATCTTAAGCCTTTCAGTTTTAAACATACAGGGCTTTTTCCGGAGCAGGCTGTAAACTGGGACTGGTTTTCAGATATTATAAATAAAAGTGATAGAAAGCTTAAGGTGTTGAATCTTTTTGCCTATACAGGAGGAGCGACTGTAGCGGCAGCTAAGGCGGGAGCTGAGGTTGTGCATGTGGATGCTGCTAAGGGAATGGTGGCATGGGCAAAGGAAAATGCAAAGCTTTCAGGGCTTGAAAAGGCGCCTGTCCGATACATAGTTGATGACTGTGTCAAATTTGTCGAGAGGGAAATAAGACGTGGTAATCATTATGATGGAATAATAATGGATCCTCCTTCATATGGGAGAGGACCTAAAGGAGAAATATGGAAAATAGAAGAAGCAGTATATCCATTTATTAAAAAATGTACAGAGCTTTTATATAAGGGTAGTGAGTTCTTTCTTATTAATAGTTATACTACAGGACTACAGCCGGCAGTTCTAAGTTATATGCTTAATACAGCTATAGCTGATAAATTTGGTGGTAAAGTAATGGCAGAAGAAATAGGTTTGTCTGTAAAGAAAAATGGCTTGGTGCTGCCGTGTGGCGCATCAGGAAGGTGGATTAGAAAATAATGGAAAACAAAATAGAAAAATAATAAAGAAAAGAAAAAAATGGGATAAAAAGTCTGTTTTAAAAGGAAATAAGAGATTATGTATTCCTTATTATACTGGCTTTTGCCCTTGCGTTCTTAATGAATAAATTTGTATATGCAAATGCTGAAGTGCCTACAGGCTCCATGATTCCTGTGGTTCAGCCGGGTGACAGACTCATAGTAAACAGACTTTCATATCTCTTTGAAGAACCGGAGAGAGGCGATATAGTTATGTTTGCTTATCCTGACAACGAAAAAGAAAACTATCTTAAGCGTATTATTGGGCTTCCGGGTGAAAAGGTGGAAATAAGAGATGGGCTTGTTTACATTAATGATAGTGAGAAACCACTGGATGAACCGTATCTGAATGATCCTCCAAATGGAGACTACGGCCCTTATAATGTACCTGAAGGTTGCTACTTTATGCTTGGGGACAACAGAGATATAAGCAAGGATGCAAGGCATTGGACGAATAAATTTGTAAAAAAAGAGAAAATAGTAGGAAAGGCATTACTTAGATATTATCCTGATATAACTATTCTTCACTCGGCAGAATATACAGAAAATAAATAAATATGGAGGCAACTATGAGAGGGGGCTCTGTTAAAAGAATTATTTTCTTATTGTGTGGTATGTTGGCAGCTTCACTATGTTTTGGACAGATTATTTTTGCAAAATCAAAGGTAAAACAGTCTGCTAAAACTACGTTGGTCATAGGTGATAGCATAGCTTATGGAATGGCACTGGGTAAAAAATATGAAACCGGAGTTGATGAAGCAGATAAAGTGTATTGGCTTACAGAAGGTGGAATCAATATCAATTTTCTTCATCCGGACTTTAAGATTTATCTGGGTAAAGTAATGCCAAAAAAGATAGTAAATACTTTTACTGCTTCTAAGAATTTTGACTTAATAAAGGAAATCAAGAAAAAGAAGGTTGAAGATATTGTTATCATACTTGGTGTTAACTGGCCGGGTGAAAAGTCCGCAAAGCTTATAGTGAATTGCTTAAAAAAACTTGTTAAGAAAAGCGGATGCAGAGTATATTATGTAAATATCCTTCCATATGTGCATAAAGGAAGATATAAGAACAGGGCTTCAGTAATGACATATCATAATAAACTGACGAAAGAAGGTTTTAAAGATACCGATATAATCTATATAGATGCTTATGGGATTACAAAGAGTGTAAGAGGTTATCAGAATTGTACCAGGGATGGTATTCATTACTCAAAAAAAGGTATATAATGTTATATTTAAAGAAGTTCTGAATTCTGTAGAGAAAGCAAGGCGGATAGAAAAAAACTACCCGGAAACAGAAAGATGAAAAAAATTAAAAAAACAAGCTGGAGAATAAAGATTAGATTGTTATAAATGAGCTTAAGGAGGGATTGTATCTATGGATGAAAAATAAAAAGATACAAACTTTTTTTAAGCTTTTTGATTTTTACTATATTAAATATATTGGGAATAATTTTATATGAAAATCTTGGAAAAAAACTAACTGGGTAAGAAGAAAGCCCGAATTTTACATAGAGGGCATAAAAATAAAAAGATAATGTGGGAAATGAGAAATTAAACGATAATAAAAGGCAGAGAAAGCAGAATCAATAAGTAAAAACAGACAGTAAAAAAGAACAAAGCTATTAAAACAGACGAAATGAAAGTTTTGATTATTGGTGACAGCAATGCCTATTTAATGAGTAAAAAAATAAAGACTATTATAAAAAGAAGTATGAAGTGCCGGTATACTGGCTGGCAGAAAGTGGCGCAAAAGCGGATTTCATAAGTAAACAGCTTGATGTTACAGTAGGACAATTTATGCCTCAGTACGTAGAAAATTCGCTTACTAAAAAAATATGCAGGTATCTTTGTTAAATGAAATTAAAGAAAAAAGATATAACAGATGTAGCGGTTATGCTTGGAGTGAATAGTTTAGAGGAATCCTCTGCTAAAAAATTTAAGTAAAAGACTGATAACTCTTAGTAAAAATGCTAATGTAAGAGTTTATTATGTAGCTTTGCTGCCTTATGTAGATAAGTCGGAGTACAAGATTAAAAAAATAATGATATAATAAACTTTAACAGGCTCTATGAAAGAAAAATTTATCAGAAAGTAAAATTGCTTATATTGATTCATATAGTATGGTTACTTCATTAGAGGGTATGAAAATGAGACAACAGATGGACTACATTACAGTGGAGTAATATATGATAAGATATTAGATAAAAATAATGGACGATATTATGCAAAATAACAAAAAGTAAAATTTATTAAATTATTACTTGAAAAATAATAGAGAATAGAATATAATAACAATGTTGTGGCATGATAGCTAAGAAGCGGAGGTTGCCGGGAACTGTTGAAACAGAATTCCCAGGTTTTTCGTGGAGCGAATGTCAAGAGACCATAAGGTCTGTAAACCTGGCGACAAGTCACTGTACAGAAAACAACTAATATGTTCTACGAGGTAGGGCGTGGTGTGAGTAAAAATGTTTTATGCTTATTATTACGAAACACCCGGGTGTGTGTACAGTCACCGCTTGTCGTACTAAATACGTGAGAATTCACGAAAGTGCGAAAAGGAGGCGACTTTTTTTATGGCAAGTCAAGTAATGAGAATTACATTAAAGGCGTATGATCATCAGCTTATCGACAGTTCAGCAGCAAAGATTGTTGATACTGTAAAGAAGGCTGGAGCAAAGGTTAGTGGTCCTGTACCTCTTCCAACAAAGAAAGAGATAATTACAATACTTCGTGCGGTGCACAAGTATAAGGACTCCAGAGAACAGTTTGAGCAGAGAACCCACAAGAGACTCATTGATGTTTTCGAGCCTAACCAGAAACTGGTTGACGCATTATCAAGACTTGATGTTCCTGCAGGTGTTGAAATCAAAATCAACATGAAAAATAAGTAGGAAACAAACTAATTTAGCAAGATCCTTAGGGTTATGGATAGAGAGAAAACTCCTATTTAAGCCATCTAGGATGACCGGCAAGTTCCGGTCCGCTGTAGATTAACAGGAGGTAAAGAAATGAAGAAAGCAATACTTGCTACAAAAATCGGTATGACACAGATTTTTGCTGAAGACGGTTCATTAATTCCTGTAACTGTATTAAAGGCTGATCCTGCTGTAGTAACTCAGGTTAAGACAGTAGAAAATGATGGCTATAGCGCAGTTCAGGTAGGTTTTGGCGATATCCGCGAGAACCTTGTTAATAAGCCAAAGAAAGGACACTTTGCTAAGGCAGGCGTTCCTGTAAAGAGATTCTTAAGAGAGTTTAAGCTTGAAGATGCTGAAAACTACAAGGCTGGAGATGAGATTAAGGCGGATGTATTTGCAGCCGGCGATAAGGTTGATGCAACTGCTACATCTAAGGGTAAGGGTTTCCAGGGTGCTATTCACAGACATGGTCTTCACAGAGGACCTATGGCACACGGTTCCAAGTATCACAGACATGCAGGTTCAAACGGTGCCTGCTCTGATCCTAGTAAGGTATTCAAGGGCAAGAAGATGGCAGGTCATATGGGACATGTAAAGGTTACAATCCAGAACCTTGAAGTTGTAAGAGTTGACGTAGAGAAGAATTTAATCCTTGTTAAGGGAGCTGTTCCAGGTGCTAAAAAGGCGCTTGTAATGCTCAAAAATACAACAAGGACAGATAAATAATATAACCTGACGGGAAGGAGGAAAAATTAATGGCAAACATATCTGTATTAAATATGGAAGGCAAAGAAGTTGGTTCATTAGAACTTAATGATGCAGTATTTGCAGTAGAAGTTAAAGAGCATCTGATGCATAGAGCAGTTGTTTTACAGCTTGCTAATAACCGTCAGGGTACACAGAGTGCTAAGACACGTGCGGCAGTCCGTGGAGGCGGAAGAAAGCCTTGGAGACAGAAGGGAACCGGTCACGCCAGACAGGGTTCTATCAGAAGCCCACAGTGGAAGGGCGGCGGTGTTGTATTTGCACCACAGCCAAGAGACTATTCATTCAAGATGAATAGAAAAGAGAGACAGGCAGCTATATGTTCTGCGCTCACAACAAAGTTAAATGAGAATAAGCTTATCGTGCTTGATGAGTTCAAGCTTGGTGAGATTAAGACAAAGGCAGCTAAGAAGGTTTTAGAAGATATTAAGGCTAACAGAGCCCTTATCGTTCTTGGCGAGAAGGAAGAGAATGTAATCCTTTCAGCAAGAAACCTTGAGTCAGTTGCAACAACTTTGACCAATGGCATCAATGTATATGATATCTTAAATCATGACAGTCTTGTTATTACAAAGGATGCTGTTTCAAAGATTGAGGAGGTATACGCATAATGGCAGATATTAAATATTATGACGTTATTTTGAAGCCTATCATTACTGAGAAGAGTATGAACGGCATGGCAGAGAAGAAATATGTATTCTCTGTAAATCCTGAAGCTACCAAGACTCAGATCAAAGAAGCTGTAGAGAAAATGTTTGCAGGAACAAAAGTTGTTAAGGTAAACACAGTAAATGCAGATGGAAAAGTAAAGAGACGTGGAATGACTTTTGGAAGAACAGCTAAGACAAAGAAGGCTTATGTAAAGCTTTCAGAGGATAGCAAGGATATTGAAATCTTCCAGGGATTATAATTAAAAATAGTATGGCACGCAGCCGATAACAGCGAAAGGAGTTTTAATAATGGGAATTAAGAAATTCGGCCCATATACACCTTCCAGACGTAATATGACCGGTTTAGACTATGCAGAAATTACAAAGTCAACACCGGAAAAGTCTTTGTGTGTATCACTTAAGAAGAATTCAGGCCGTAACAATCAGGGTAAGATAACAGTAAGACATAGAGGTGGCGGTTCTCGCAGACTTTATAGAATTATTGACTTTAAGAGAAGAAAAGATGGAATTCCTGCAAAGGTTGTTGCTATTGAGTACGATCCAAACCGTACAGCTAATATAGCACTTTTACACTATGCAGACGGTGAGAAGGCTTATATCCTTGCGCCTGTAGGTTTAAGTGTAGGAACAACCCTTATGAATGGCCCGGAAGCTGAAGTAAGAGTAGGCAATTGTCTTCCTCTTTCAGCTATTCCTGTAGGTTCAAATATTCACAATATAGAGTTATATCCTGGCAAGGGTGGACAGTTAGTCCGTGCAGCAGGAAATGCAGCTCAGCTTATGGCTAAGGAAGGCAAGTATGCTACACTCAGAATGCCATCCGGTGAAATGAGAATGGTGCCTGTAGAGTGCCGTGCAACTATCGGTCAGGTTGGAAATATTGAACATGAACTTGTAAATGTTGGTAAAGCAGGACGTACGCGTAATAAAGGTTTCAGACCTACAGTTCGTGGTTCTGTCATGAACCCTAATGACCATCCACACGGTGGTGGTGAAGGTAAAACAGGAATTGGTCGTCCAGGCCCTGTTACACCTTGGGGTAAACCTGCTCTTGGTCTTAAGACAAGAAAGAGCAATAAGAGGTCCAATAAGTTAATCGTAAGAAGACGCGATGGTAAGGGACTTAAATAATAGATTATAAGGAGGTTTAATCATGGCAAGATCACTTAAAAAGGGACCATTTGCTGATGGACATTTATTAAAGAAAATAGATGCTCTTAACGCTGCCGGTGATAAGAGCGTAGTTAAGACTTGGTCACGTCGTTCAACAATTTTCCCTTCATTCGTTGGACACACAATAGCTGTTCACGATGGAAGAAAGCATGTGCCTGTATATGTTACAGAAGATATGGTAGGACACAAGCTTGGAGAATTTGTACCAACAAGGTCTTACAGAGGACATGGTAAAGACGAAAAGAGAATGTAATAGAATATTTCCACAAAACTGAAAGGAGGTACATCCATGGCAAAGGACATAGATCCCAGATCAAAAGAGAAAGAAATGAGAACAACAGAGAAATGAGACCACACGCAAAGTTATCTTATGCAAGAGTTTCAACCCAGAAGGCTTGTTTCGTTCTTGATGCGATCAGAGGCAAGGATGTAAATACAGCACTCGGTATATTAGCATACAACCCAAGATATGCTTCAACAGTAATAGAAAAGTTACTTAAATCTGCTATAGCAAATGCAGAGGTTAAAGGTCTTAACCGCGACAACCTTTTTGTTGAGGAGTGTTTCGCAGGAGATGGCCCAATCATGAAGAGAGTACAGCCAAGGGCAAGAGGAAGCGCATACCGCATCTTCAAGAGAATGAGTCATATAACTGTAATTCTTAACGAGAAGTAATACGAAAGGAGAGTTAAGGCCAAATGGGACAGAAAGTTAATCCTCATGGTATAAGAGTTGGTGTAATCAAAGACTGGTCATCAAAATGGTATGCCGGTAAAGATTTCGCAGACTTCCTTGTAGAAGATTATAAGATTAGAGAATTTCTTAAGAAGAAACTCTATGATGCAGGAGTAGGCAATATTGATATAGAAAGAACATCTGACAGAGTTATCGTTATCGTAAGTACATCACAGCCTGGTATCGTAATTGGTAAGGGTGGTGCTGATGTTGACAGATTAAAGGTAGAAGTTCAGAAGTTAAGCAAACAGAAGGTAGACCTTAAGGTTAAAGAGATTAAGAAAGCTGACTTAAATGCACAGTTAGTTGCAGAAAAGATAGCTAAGGATCTTGAAGCCCGTATTTCCTTCAGACGTGCTATGAAGTCTGCAATGGGCAGAACTATGAAGAACGGTGCTAAGGGTATAAAGACAAGCGTATCCGGTCGTCTTGGTGGTGCTGATATGGCTCGTACAGAGTTCTACAGCGAGGGAACTATTCCTCTTCAGACACTTCGTGCTGACATCGAATATGGTTTTGCAGAGGCTGACACAACTTATGGTAAAGTTGGTGTTAAGTGCTGGATCTACCTTGGAGAAGTTCTTCCTACAAAGGGAAACAACAAAAAGGAAGGGAGCGATAAATAATGTTAATGCCTAAAAGAGTAAAGCATCGTAAGCAGTTCCGCGGCTCTATGAAGGGCGCTGCTCACAGAGGCAATACTATAACAAACGGAGAGTTCGGTATCGTTGCACTTGAGCCATCCTGGGTTAAGTCAAATCAGATAGAAGCAGCCAGAATTGCTATGACACGTTACATTAAGCGTGGTGGTAAGGTATGGATTAAGATATTCCCGGATAAGCCTGTTACCATACAGCCTGCTGAAACCCGAATGGGTTCTGGTAAAGGTTCCCTTGACTACTGGGTAGCAGTTGTTAAACCTGGCAGAGTTATGTTTGAAATTGGTGGAGTTGATGAAGAAATCGCAAGAGAGGCGCTTCGTCTCGCTATGCACAAGCTTCCACTTAAGTGTAAAGTAGTATCCAAAGCAGATTTAGAAGGAGGTGCTGAATAATGAAAAGTACAAAGTATGTTCAGGACCTTAATGGTAAGACACAGGTTGAGCTTAATGAAGAATTAGTTGCTGCAAAGAAGGAGCTTTTCAATTTAAGATTCCAGAACGCAACTAACCAGCTTGATAATACAAGCCGTATCAGAGAAGTTAGAAAGAATATCGCAAGAATTCAGACTGTTTTAACAAGACAGGCTAACTAATCTTCAGTAATTAATCCGAAGAAAGGAGACATACTCGTGGAAGAGAGAAATCTTAGAAAAGTGCGTACCGGCAAGGTAGTCAGCGATAAGATGGACAAGACTATCGTTGTTGCAGTTATAGATAATGTAAAGCACCCACTGTATGGTAAGATTGTTAAAAGAACTCGTAAGCTTTACGCTGAGGACGCTAACAACGAGTGCCATGTAGGTGACAGAGTAAAAGTTATGGAGACCAGACCTCTGTCAAAGACAAAGAGATGGAGACTTGTTGAAATAGTTGAAAAAGCAAAATAATTATCCCATCTTTTAATATTTGAAAGGAGTGCTAGTAATGGTACAGCAGGAAACCAGATTGGCAGTTGCTGATAATACCGGTGCAAAAGAACTTCTTTGCATTCGTGTTATGGGTGGCTCAACCAGAAGATATGCCGCTATAGGCGATATAATCGTTGCCAGCGTTAAAGATGCAACACCAGGCGGAGTTGTTAAAAAAGGTGACGTTGTAAAGGCTGTTGTAGTTCGTACTAAGAAGGGCTGCCGTAGAAAGACGGTTCTTATATAAAGTTCGATGAAAATGCAGCAGTTATAATAAAGGAAGACAAGACACCAACCGGAACTCGTATATTTGGACCAGTAGCAAGAGAGCTTCGTGAGAAACAGTTCATGAAGATCGTTTCACTTGCTCCGGAAGTTTTATAAGGAGGTGTAAGAGTGGCTACCAGTAAGATTAAAAAGGGTGATACCGTTAAGGTAATCACAGGAAAATATAAGGGCACCGAAGGAAAGGTTATCTCCGTAAAGGAAGGAAAGGTAATCGTTGAAGGTGTTAACATGGTAACAAAGCATAAGAAGGCATCACAGAGCAATCCTAACGGCGGACTCGTTCATGAGGAAGCTGCTATAGATATCTCTAATGTTATGTATGTTGCAAAGGGCAAGGTAACAAGAGTTGGATTTACTATGCAGGGCGATAAGAAAGTCCGCGTGGCTAAGGCAACAGGCGATATCATTGACTAATACTGGAAGGAGGTATTTATAGTGAACAGGTTAAGAGAAACCTACGATAAGGAAATTGCACCTGCTTTACAGAAAAAGTTCGGTTATAAGAATGTAATGCAGATTCCAAAGCTTGATAAAGTAGTTATTAATATGGGCGTTGGTGAGGCTAAAGAGAATGCAAAGATTCTTGAGACAGCTGCTAATGACCTTGGAATAATTACAGGACAGAAAGCTGTATATACAAAGGCAAAGAAGTCTGTCGCAAACTTTAAGCTCCGTGAGGGTATGCCAATCGGATGTAAAGTAACTTTAAGAGGTGACAGAATGTATGAGTTCGTTGACCGTCTCATCAATCTTGCACTTCCACGAGTTCGTGACTTCAGAGGTGTTAATCCTAATGCATTTGATGGCAGAGGTGATTATGCACTTGGTCTTAAAGAACAGCTCATTTTCCCTGAAATTGAGTATGATAAGGTAGACAAGGTAAGAGGTATGGACGTAATTTTCGTTACTACCGCTGAAACAGATGAAGAGGCAAGAGAATTGCTTAGAGCATTCGGAATGCCTTTTGCAAAGTAATTAAGGAGGAAACATGGCTAAGTTATCAATGAAGCTTAAGCAGGAAAGACCTGCAAAGTTCTCTACCAGGGAATATACACGTTGTAAAATCTGTGGCCGTCCTCATGCTTATTTAAGAAAATACGGAATCTGCAGAATCTGCTTCCGTGAATTAGCTTATAAAGGACAGATCCCAGGCGTGAAGAAAGCCAGCTGGTAATAATAGGAAGGAGGTTAGATAAATGACAACAAGTGATCCAATTGCTGATATGCTTACAAGAATCCGTAATGCAAATACGGCTAAACACGATGAGGTTGATGTACCTGCTTCCAATATGAAGGTATCAATCGCAGAGATTCTCTTAAAAGAGGGTTATATAAAGAGCTTTGAAATCAATGAGGTTAACGGCTTTAAGAATATCCATATCGTACTTAAATATGGTAAGGATAAGAATGAAAAGGTTATTAACGGAATAAAGAGAATTTCAAAGCCAGGTTATAGAGTATATGCTAACTGTGCAGACCTTCCAAAGGTTCTTGGTGGTCTTGGAGTTGCTATTGTATCTACAAATAAGGGAGTTATCACTGATAAAGAGGCCAGAGGCTTCGGTGTTGGTGGAGAAGTTCTTGCATTTGTCTGGTAATTAGTATCTGATAACAAGCAGAATAATCTGCAAAAAATAAAAATGGAGGTGCGGGCATGTCACGTATAGGAAGAATGCCTATCGCAGTACCGGCAGGTGTTACTGTTGATATTGCAGAAAATAATAAAGTGACTGTAAAAGGTCCTAAGGGAACACTTGAGAGAGTGCTTCCTAAGGAAATGATAATCAAGCTTGAAAATGGTGAGATTGTTGTTACAAGACCTAACGAATTGAAGAAGATGAAGTCTCTTCATGGACTTACAAGAACACTTATTAATAACATGGTAGTTGGTGTAACTGAAGGTTATACCAAGACACTTGAAGTAAATGGTGTAGGTTACAGAGTTTCTAAAGCCGGAAAGAGCTTACCCTTAACTTAGGATATTCTCATCCGGTAGTTATGACTGATCCTGAGGGAGTTGAGTCAACAGTTGAAGGTACAAACAAGATTCTTGTTAAAGGTATTGACAAGGAGAAGGTTGGACAGTACGCAGCTGAGATTAGAGAGAAGAGAATGCCAGAGCCATATAAGGGCAAGGGTATTAAGTATGATTATGAGATTATCAGACGTAAGGTTGGTAAGACCGGTAAAAAATAATTAAAGGAGTGAAAAAGAATGGTTCGTAAAGCATCAAGAAGCGCTATTCGCGAAAAGAAACATAGAAGAATGCGTGCACATCTTTCCGGTACAGCTGCAAGACCACGTCTCGCTGTATTCAGAAGTAACAGCCATATGTACGCACAGATCATTGACGACCAGGCTGGAGCTACTTTAGTTGCTGCATCCACACTTGAAAAGGATGTTAAGGCCGGTCTTGAGCATACAAATGATGTAGCTGCTGCAGCTGCAGTAGGTACAGCTATAGCTAAAAAAGCACTTGAAAAAGGAATTAAGGAAGTCGTTTTCGATAGAGGTGGTTTCATTTATCAGGGAAAGTACAGGCACTCGCTGACGCTGCTAGAGAAGCAGGTCTTGAATTCTAAGAGAAGGAGGAATAAACATGAATCGTTCAGTAGATAATAATACTGAGAACAATGAGCTTTTTGACAAAGTTGTTGCCATCAAGCGCGTTGTCAAGGTTGTAAAGGGCGGACGCAACATGAGATTCTCAGCTCTCGTAGTTGTAGGAGACAAGAACGGCAGAGTTGGTGCAGGTCTTGGAAAGGCTGCTGAAATCCCTGAAGCTATCCGTAAGGGTAAAGAAGACGCTATTAAGAATATGGTTTCACTTCCAATTGATGAAAACGGAAGCGTACCTCATGATTTTATTGGTAAATTTGGAAGTGCAGAGGTTCTTCTTAAGAGAGCACCTGAAGGTACCGGAGTAATTGCCGGTGGTCCTGCTCGTAATGTACTTGAGCTTGCAGGTTTCAAGAATATCAGAACCAAGTCTCTTGGTTCTAACAATAAGCAGAATGTTGTACTTGCAACAATCAACGGTTTATCTAAGCTTAAGACTCCTGAAGAATTTGCTAGGCTTCGTGGCATTTCCGTTTCTGATCTGTAAATGCTAACAGGAATATAGTAAATTAAATTAATAGGAGGATAATATAATGGCTGATAAATTAAAAGTAACATTGGTTAAGTCTGTTATTGGACGTATACCAAAGCATAGGAAGACAGTTGAAGCTCTTGGTCTTAAGAAAACAGGCCGTAGCAATACCCTTCCTAACAATGAGGCAACAAGAGGAATGATCAAGCAGGTTGCATATCTGCTTAAGGTAGAGGAAATCTAAAGAAGGGGAGGTGTGAACATGAATTTAACAGACTTACAGCCAATAGCCGGCTCTCATCAGAGTAATAACTTCAGAAGAGGCCGTGGTCATGCGTCAGGTAACGGCAAGACTGCCGGTAAGGGACATAAAGGACAGAAGGCTCGTTCAGGAGCTCCAAGACCGGGCTTTGAGGGTGGTCAGATGCCACTTTACAGGAGAATTCCTAAGAGAGGCTTCGTAAACAGAAATTCTAAAGAAATCGTAGCTATCAATGTATCTGAGCTTAACCTCTTTGAAGATGGAACTGAAGTAACAATTCAGGCTCTCCTTGATGCAGGTGTAATTAAGAAGGTATGTGATGGCGTTAAGATTCTTGGCAATGGTGAACTTACTAAGAAGCTCACAGTTAAAGTAAACGCTTACAGTGCTTCGGCAGCAAAAAAGATTGAAGATCTTGGCGGGATTGCTGAGGTGATCTAATGATAAAAGCGATTCGTAATGCTCTTAAGGTAAAGGATATAAGAGAGAGAATTTTATTCACTCTCTTGTGTCTTGCAGTAGTCAGACTTGGATCACAGCTTCCAATTCCAGGGATTGATCGTAGCAAGATATCTGATTTCTTATCTCAGATAACCCAGCTTTCATTTCTGAATGCCATTACCGGTGGATCATTTGAACAGTTATCAATATTTGCACTAAGTATTACTCCTTACATTACATCTTCCATTATTATGCAGCTCCTTACAATAGCAATTCCAAGGCTTGAGGAGATACAAAAAGAGGGAGAGGACGGAAGAAAGAAAATTGCGGCTGCTACACGTTATGTAACAGTAGCTCTTGCTCTTATAGAGAGTATAGCTATGGCAATAGGCTTTGGCCGTTCAGGATATCTGGAGAATTATTCAGTACTTTCGGTTATAGTTATAACCCTTACTCTTACAGCCGGTTCAGCCTTTCTTATGTGGATAGGTGAGAAGATTACCGACAGAGGAGTGGGTAATGGTATATCAATCATCCTTCTTGTAAACATAGTTTCAAGAATGCCTTCAGACATCATAAATCTCTTTAAGACTTATGTTATAGGTGGGACTACTGTTATCAACAAGGTTATAGCAGCAATAATGATAGTAGGTATCATTATTGCACTTACAATTTATATAATTGTATTAAATGATGCAATCAGAAAGATTCCTGTGCAGTACGCACAGAAGCTTCAGGGAAGAAGACTTGTAGGTGGTTCAGGTTCAAGTATTCCACTTAAGGTAAATACCGGTGGTGTTATGCCTATAATCTTCGCAAGTTCAATATTGCAGACACCGATTATTATTTGCAGATTTCTTGGAATCCAGCCAAAGAGCGGTGCAGGGGCGACTCTTGGAGAGAAGATATTAAAGGTATTGAACCAGGGTGCCTGGTGTAATTTCAGCAGCTTAGGTGAGGCGAAGTACACATTAGGTCTTGTACTTTATGTGGTAATGATAATATTCTTTGCTTATTTCTATACCTCAATAACTTTCAATCCACTTGAAATAGCAAATAATATGAAAAAGTCTGGCGGATTTATACCTGGTATAAGACCGGGTCGTCCAACAAGTGATTATCTTACTAAGGTACTTAACAGCATTATATTTATTGGAGCTTGTGGTTTAACAGTTGCAGCGCTTATTCCAATTATATGCTCAGGAGTATTTGGAGCAGATGTATCATTTGGTGGAACATCCCTCATCATTGTGGTAGGTGTTATACTTGAAACAATGAAGCAGATTGAGTCAATGATGCTTGAGAGACATTATAAAGGTTTCTTAAATGATTAAAGGTACCATATAAATATGGAGCTGTAGCAGGTTATGACAGATGAATGTTATAGTCCGGCTGCAGCTTTTATTTTAATAGGAAATTCCTCTGGAATTCCCTATTAAATAATTAAGGAGGTCTATATGAAAATAGTTATGCTTGGTGCTCCGGGAGCAGGAAAAGGTACACAGGCAATTAAAATTGCTGAAAAATACGGTCTTCCACATATATCTACAGGAGATATATTCAGATATAATATCAAAAATAATACAGAGCTTGGCCTTAAGGCTAAGGAATATATGGACAAGGGACAGCTTGTTCCGGATGAACTGACTGTAAGCATTCTTTTAGACAGGGTAGCTAAGGATGACTGTGCTAAGGGTTATATTTTAGATGGTTATCCAAGAACTATACCACAGGCTGAAGTTCTTGAAGAGGCTCTTAAGAAATTAGGCGAAAACATTGACTATGCAGTAAATGTAGTTGTTCCTGATGAGAACATTATTGAAAGGATGTCAGGAAGAAGAACCTGCCCTAACTGTGGAGAAACCTATCATGTAGTTTATAATAATACTAAAGCAGAGGGTATTTGTGATAAATGCAGTGGAGACTTAATTCAGAGACCGGATGATATGCCGGAAACAGTTAAGAAGCGTCTTGAGGTATATCATGCCCAGACTAAGCCTCTTGAAGAATTTTACAGGAGCAGAAATGTCTATAAAGAGGTAGATGGAACCAAGGCTATGAATGAGGTTTTTGAGGATATTTGCAAGATTTTAGGATAATAAGATAGAAATAAAAGGAGAGATAATGGTTGCAGGGATTAAGGCTGAAAGTGAGATAGCTTTGATGAGAGAAGCAGGTAAACGCCTGGCTTTTGTACTTAGTGAGCTTGAAAACTATATAAAACCGGGACTTTCAACTTTTGATATAGATAAAAGAGGAGAAGAGCTTATACTTAAATGTGATAGTATTCCCTCCTTTCTTGGCTATAACGGTTTTCCTGCTTCCATCTGTGTCTCCGTTAATGATCAGGTTGTACATGGAATTCCTGATAAGGAACATTTTATAGAAGAAGGCGATATTGTAAGTATTGATGCAGGTCTTATCTATAAAGGATGGCATGCTGATGCGGCAAGAACTGTGGCTGTAGGTAAGATTATTCCTGCACTTACTGATTTGATTGAGGTTACAAGACAAAGCTTTTTTGAAGGAATAAAAAAGGCGATACCGGGTAATCATATAAATGACATATCCATAGCTATCCAAAATTATGTAGAAAGCCATGGATACTCTGTAGTAAGGGATTTAGCAGGACATGGCATAGGACAAAACCTGCACGAAGCACCGGATATTTATAATTTCAGGCAGAAAACCAAGGGAATTAAGATTGAGAAGAACATGACCTTTGCCATAGAGCCAATGGTAAATATGGGAGGTTATGAAGTGGAATGGGGAGAGGATGGCTGGACAGTATATACAGCAGACTATTCATTTTCAGCCCACTATGAAATACAATTTTGATTACAAACGGTGAGCCGGAAATATTAACTTTATAGAGGTAAGGCTATGGAATTAAAAACAGGTATGCTTGCGATATCTAAGGCTGGACATGATAAGGGTGAACTGTATGTGGTAAACTCTATTGAAGGGAAATTTGTTTTTCTGATAAATGGTAAAAAATATACTAAGTTTCACTCCAAGAAAAAGAATCTCATTCATATACAACCTATAAATATAGATTATAAAGATGTAATTAAAAATGCCGGTAAACAGCATAAAAGAGAGAGTTTTAATAATGAAGATATAGCTTTTGCAATAAAGCTTTATAAAAGGGAGATGGTGGCAGACACCGGAAAGGAGACAAATGTCTAAGGCAGATGTACTTGAAATTGAGGGAACAGTAATCGAGAAGCTTCCAAACGCAATGTTCCAGGTTGAACTTGAAAATGGTCATAAGGTACTTGCACATATCAGCGGTAAGCTTAGAATGAATTTCATTCGTATCTTACCGGGAGATAAGGTAACTCTTGAAATGTCCCCTTACGATTTGACTAAGGGCAGAATAATCTGGAGAGATAAGTAAAATTGTGATATTAAGGGCAGAGGCTAAGGCTTCTGTCTTTTTTTATTTAATAGGAAATTTCTCCGAAATTCCCTATTAAATAAATCTCTCCGAGGGATGCGCAGCTCGCGGTAGGGAAGTTTGCCTTGCGGCACCGCTCGCGCGCGAAGTGTGTGCAAGCACACACTTTTTTAACTTGTGCAAGGTAGCTTGCACAAACTATAATATAATATCACTTTATGCAAGATAAGCTTGCACAAAATATCGAAATATACTATAATGTGCAAGTAGGAGGTGCACATTATGAGATTAGTAAGAGAAACATATCTTGAACAGATTCGTCCATATTATGATTCAGACATTATAAAGGTAATAACCGGAGTAAGGAGAGCCGGTAAATCTATGCTTTTAGATACGATAAAAGATGAGCTGCTTGAAAATGGGATAGCAGAAGATAAAATAATTTACCTTAATCTGGAAGATATGGACTTTGATTATATAGTAAATGCATCAGATTTGAATAAAGAAATTAAAAGCAGGATTTCAAATGATGGGAAATATTATGTATTTTTAGATGAGGTACAACATGTAGAAAACTTTGAAAAGGCACTGGCTTCTTTTCGTGCTACCCTTAATGTATCCCTTTTTGTTACAGGAAGCAATTCTACACTTTTGTCAGGTGAGCTTTCCACCCTTTTAACAGGAAGAACTGTGGAGTTTGAAATATTGCCATTTTCATTTTATGAAATGAAACAATACTATGAGATAAACAAAATGGAATGGAGTGAGGAGCTTTTTACTAACTATTTGAAATGGGGAGGCTTTCCGCTTCGCTTTGATTATAAAGATGATGAGGCTATACAGAGATATTTGACAAATTTATATAGGGGCATTGTTAACAGAGATATTGTTGGAAAAAGTAAAAGTGCAGACAAAAACAGCTTTATGGATATTTCACTGTATATTCTTGCAAATGCAGGAAAAGAATTATCTATAGAAAATATTATTTCAGCATATAAAAAGAATGACAAAGAAATATCTAAAAAGAACAGTTTACAATTATCTGGAGCGGATGAAAAAGGCTTATTTGATACATGGAGTAGGAAGATATAATATTACAGGTAAGACGGCACTTGGCAATCGTGAAAAACAGTATGCTGTAGATATGGGATTTAGAACTATTAATACTAACACAATTAACTTTGAGGATACATTTTTTCTTGAAAATATAATATACAACGAACTGCTTACAAGAGGCTACACTGTTTTTGTAGGAAAGACATATAAGGGAGAAATTGATTTTGTAGCAATAAAAGACGGTAAAAAATGCTTTATTCAGGTATCGTACCTGTTGGCAGCTAAAGAAACCATACAAAGAGAGTTTGGGGCATATAAAAATATTACAGATGCCTCCCCCAAATATGTAATGTCACTTGACAAAATTGATTTAAGTCATGATGGTATTGTGCACCTAAATATAATAGATTTTCTGCTTAGAAGAAAAGATTTGATGCTGACATAAAAAGTAATTAAAGACTGAATTAGAGAAAAAAAGTGTCAAAATAGCCCCTAAATTTCCTTGGAAAAATGTCATTTTAAAGGTATAATAACCTTGGAAAACGTACAAAAATATTTAGAGGTATTGGTTATGCTTAAGAGAAAAATTGAGAAAGATATAGAAAAGTGGATTAAAAACAGTGAAAAAGCTCTGCTTATTTATGGTGTTCGTCAGGCAGGAAAGACCTTTATTATCCGAAAATGCTTGGAGACAGCTGGTTATAATTATATTGAGTTCAATCTTATTAATCAGCACGAAATTGTTGATATTTTTAGACCAATCAACAGGTATAGACGATCTTATTTTTAAAAGCTTTCATTATATAGTGATAAAAAAATTATAGAAGGAGAAACTGTATTTTTCTTTGATGAGATACAGAGATATAAAGAGATAGTCACAAAAATAAAATTTTTGGTTGCTGATAAAAGATTTCGATACATCTTATCAGGCTCTCTGCTTGGAGTAGAGATTGTTAATCTTAAATCTGCCCCGGTTGGCTATTTACAGACATTAACTATGTATCCTCTTGATTTTGAGGAATTTTTGCAGGTGTTTGAAGTAGAAGAAACTGTAATAAACAAGTTACATAATTGCTTTATCACAAAAATACCTGTTGATGATGTAATTCATAATAAACTTATGGAAATGTTTAATCTTTATTTGATTATAGGAGGTATGCCTGCTGCAGTTGAGAAATATCGTGGTACAAGCAGTATAGATGAAGTGATAGATGAGCATAGAGCTATCATTGAACAGTATAAATTGGATTTTACACAATATGAGGCAGAAAACCGCAAACTGCTTCTTACACATATATATGAACTCATACCTGCTGAATTGAATGAAAAAAATAAAAGGTTTATGATAGCTGATATTAACAAGAATCTACGCTATGACAGGATTTCTGACAGCTTTGTATGGCTGATAAAGTCAGGTGTTGCTTTAGGAGTGTTTAATGTGACAGAACCATCAGTTCCTCTTTTACTAAATGAAAAAAGCAGCTTATTTAAGTTGTTTATGTCGGATGTAGGGTTGCTTACTACATTGTATGGCAAGGGCTGCAAATTAAAAATTGTAAGCAATGAAACAGATATTAACAAAGGAGCTGTATATGAAAATGTAGTAGCACAGGAACTTCATGCACATGGCTATCCTTTATATTATTATAACAGCAAGAAGTTTGGAGAGCTGGATTTTGTTATTGAACAGGCAGGAGAGATACTCCCTATTGAGGTAAAGAGCGGAAAGAATTATGAAAGGCACTCAGCACTGGACAATGTAATAGAAGTGTCAGAATATGGGATAAAAGGAGCGTATATTTTTACAAATGACAATATAAGGGAAAAAGGGAAATTGACCTATCTCCCTATTTATATGGTTATGTTTATGAAGGGGGAAGAAGTAGAGTTTGCAGATATATCTGCAGATAAATTCAGGATTTGAGCAAAATAAAGAAAAAGTGTCAAAATAGTCTCGGGATATGTGGATTTTGACTATATGGAAAGCCTGACAGGAAAAGACAAACCTACAAAAGAATGAGTTAAGTAGCAGGCATTAAGCTAATATTGAATTATTTTTATTATAGCACAGAGGAGCAGATTATTTAACCTAAAAGCCAAATGTTATTTTAGCAACTTAAAAGTGTGCTTTTAACTAAAAACATAATGCACACTTCCATCGATTTGTCAAGTACGAGTTATGTTAATCAAAATGACATATTTCGTACTTGTTATTTTTTAAAATTCTCTTAAAATAGATATAATGGTGTAAACTTTTAATACAATAATACAAGGAGGAAACAAAATGTATGAGAAAACTGGAGATGTAAAAATTTTTTTGAGGGGGGTACGGGCTGTAATAGCCTGTATTATAGCCTTTTCAGTGATATTTACCCAGATAAAGGTGGAAGCTTTTGCTGATACAGTGGCGGGTGTAGAGTACTATGACAGGGACGAAGGAGTAATAAAAACAGTATCCGCAGAAGCTGTGGGGGATACTGTTACAACTTGGGGAGATGGCAGCAGTACCAATCCTAAATGGTATGTGGTAAAAGAGGCTGTTACAACAAATGACAGAATTACGGTAACGGGCAATGTCCATCTGATTTTGGCGGATAATGCAAAGCTTCAGGCGAAACAGGGAATAGATGTGTCAAAAGGAAATTCCTTAACCATATATGCACAGAGAGATATGGTTACAGAAAATACAGGTAAAATAGAGGCTGAAATAAACGGTAAAAATGCCGGTATCGGAGGAAGTGAAAATAAAGAGGGCGGCATTATAAAGATTACCGGCGGTAAAGTAAAAGTAAAATCCCAAAACGGAGCGGGCATAGGCGGCGGTAAAGGTGGAGCCGGCGGCAATATAGAGATAACAGGCGGAGATGTAAAAGCAGAATCTCGATTCGGAGCGGGCATAGGCGGCGGTAAAGGTGGAGCAGGCGGCAGTATAAAGATAACGGGCGGCAAAGTAAATGCAAGATCTAATGATAGCGGAGCGGGCATAGGCGGCGGTAGTTATGCAGCAGGCGGCAATATAGAGATAACAGGCGGAGATGTAACTGCAGTGTCCCTGATCAGTGGAGCGGGCATAGGCGGCGGTAAAGATGGAGCCGGCGGAACTATAAAGATTACAGGTGGAACTGTAAAAACAAGCTCAGCAGAAGGAGTAGGCATAGGCGCAGGTGAGGGCGGAGCACCAGGAAGCTTTCGTACAGGAGCTGACGGCAAAGCCCTAATTTACGCTATAGATGGCATTTCAGATAATTCAGATGAAACAAATTGGAGTGGAATTATATTTAACAGTACTAACAGCGGAAAGGTGTACGGCGAACAGGAATTATCGTATGATTTTAATGTGGGTGGCGGATACACCCTTGAAATTCCAAGCGGCAGTAAATTAACCATTCCGCAAGGGAAAACACTTGGGCTGAATTATGATGCGAAATTACAAAACAACGGCACTTTAGAAAATAACGGCAAGATAAAGAAAAGAAAAGGCAGTAAAATAATCGGAAGCGATATAACAGGAAGCGGTGAGCTTATAGATAAGCCCTACTCTACCCCTACCGCCGCCATAGACTATAGAGCGGAAAAACTTACAGGGCTTAGTGCCGATATTTCGTATCTAATCACTTTCGATATCAATAGGGAAGATATAGACAAACCGGCTGACGGAGAAACAGGCATAAAAGAGCAGTGGCTTGGTAAAACTTTATCTATAATGGCAAAGGAAGATGACAGCTTTCTTGAAAGTCTGGAGCAAAGGTTACCTATACCTGCCCGTCCTGTTATGACTGCAGTTAACGGAGCGGACGAAGCTAATTATGGAAAAAATAACGGTAAAATCACAGGCACAACGGCAGAAATGGAATATAGCCTTTCCGGCAGTAACGAATGGAAAATCTGCACGGCAGGAAGTACCGAAGGGGTTGCACCGGGTAAATACTTAGTAAGGGTGGCTGCTGTAGAAGGAAGCAGTTTTGCAAGCGAAGCAGCAGAAGTTGAGATTAAGAAAATTTACCGTACCACTATAGCAAATATCGGCAACGGAACAGCGGAAGCTAATCCGAAAGATGCCCTAAAGGGTACGGAAATTATGCTTACACCTACCCCGGACAGAGGTAATTACTTTAAAGAATGGCAGGCAGTATCTCCATTAAGTGGTGTGAATATAGCAAATAATAAATTCACTATGCCTGAAAGCGATGTAGAAATTAAGGCGGTTTTTGAGAAAAAAACCACACCTGCATTTACGGTAAAGCTTGAGGACTGGACTTTTGGGGAAAATGCCAAAGAACCGACAGTAATAGGAAATACAGGTGGCGGAACACTAACCTACGAATATTTTACAGATGAAACCTGCACTGTTAAGACTACTAATGCTAACAGCGGTGCGGTAAGTGATGGCAAAGTACCTAAAAATGCAGGTAAATACTGGGTAAAGGCTGATATAGCAGAAACCGAAACCCAAAATGCTGCATCTGCCAAAGCAGGCTTTGAAATCAAAAAAGCTAATCAGGCAGCATTTAGAATTACAGATGTTTCAGGCAAAAAATATGACGATAATGATTTTAATTTGACAACAACAGGCGGAAGCGGAGAAGGAGCAGTAACTTTCACTGCACCTGCAAATAATGGCGTACTCTCCATAAACGGCTCTACTGCAAGAATTATAGGAGCAGGAGAGGTAACGGTTAAGGCTGTTAAAGCCGGAAATAATAACTACAACGAAACAAGTGCAGAGCTTAAAATAACGATAGCAAAAGCCGCAGTACCTGCTATTACCTTCCCAAATGCAGGTAGCTTAACCTACGGACAGAAATTATCAGAAAGCATGCTTACAGGCGGAAGTACAGAATATGGAAGTTTCGCTTGGGCAGATGGAAATATTATTCCTACTGTAAATAATACAGGCTATGAGGTGGTGTTCACTCCAAGTGAAAAAACACTTAAAAACTACGAAGAAATTGCAGACATAGATAAGAAAAAGAATGTTTTAGTTACGGTTGCAATGGCAAATCCGACTATAAACCTTACAGCAAATATATCGGTAGAGTCGGGAAATAAAGTAGTTACACTTGTTGCAGAAATAACGGGTGCAAACGGTGCTGATAAACCGGGTGGAAATGTAAAATTTTTGTATAAAGACGGAGGAAACTTTACAGAGCTTGGCACAGCAGCATTAGCAGAGGGAAAGGCTGAATATAAATGGAATAATGTAGCAGCACAAGAGTATGAAATTAAAGCAGAGTATGAAGGAGATACTAATTATAACGCTGAAAGTGCTGTTAAAAATATAGATACAAGGAAGCAAAGTCAGGCTCCGCTCTTATTTGTATCAATTCCTGATAAGACTTACGGAGAAGCAGATTTTATTCTTTCCGCTACAGGTGGAAGTGGAGATGGAAAAATAACTTACAGCGTACCTGCTAATAACGGAGTGCTTAAAGTAAAGAAAGATAAGGCAACAATTATAGGAGCAGGAAAAGTTACCGTTACAGCTAAAAAGGAAGGGAACGCTACTTACAACGAAGCAGAAAGAAGTGTAATTGTTACTGTAAATAAGAGAAAAATAACCGTAAAAGCAGATGATAAGACTGTAGTAAAAGGCGATACTATGCTTGCATTTACCTACAACAAGAAAGAAGTAGATAAAAGCCTTGCAGACGGAGATACTTTTACAAATCCGGTGCTTTCATCAAATGCGACTACAAATCATACCGGAGAATATGAGATTACAGTAAGTGGCGGTGAACTTAAAAATAAAGATGGTGCAGATGTAGCAAACAACTACATGGTCACATACGAAAAAGGCATACTGAAAATTGTAGATGCTGTCTATGAAGTAAAAGTAGTTGACGGAACAGGAAGTGGTAAGTACAGCGAAGGACAAAAAGTCGTTATCAAAGCAAATGATAAGTCAGGCTATACATTTACAGGCTGGAGCGGTACTGAAGGAGTAGTTTTTGCAGATGCTTCTGCAAGAGAAACCAGCTTTATAATGCCTGCAAAGGGTGTTACCGTAACAGCTAATTTTAGGGCAAATGGCAGCGGAGGTTCAGGCGGTGTTGTTCCATCAGGCGGTACAGAGGGCAGCACCGGTGGCGGTTCTTCATCAGGCGGTACAAGCAGCGGAAATACAGAGATAAATGAAAACAATAAGCCTAAAGACGACAGCAGTGTAACAGATGCTAATACTGATAAAGGCTCTGATTTACCTGTAACAGCAGAGATTACAGTAAAAGCAAAAAAAGGAAAAAATAAAACAGCAACAGCTAAGATTTCTGAAAAGTCAGTAGAAAATGCCATTACAAAGGCACTGGAAGAAGCTAAGAAAAACGGCAAGGAAGCAGAGAAAATATCCCTTGAAGTAAAGGTAGATATGCCAAAGGGTACTAATAAGGTAAAGGTAAATCTTACCGAGGGTGCTTTAGGGAAAATTGCAGGTGAAGAAATAAACAGCCTCACCATAGACAGCCATATTTCAAAGATGGTATTTGACAAAAAAGCCCTTTCAGAGATTAAGAAAAAGAGCAAGGGAAGTATCACATTAAGTGTTGTTCCTAATAAAAAGCTTTCTAAAAATGTTAAAAAGCTTACCGGAAACAGACCTGTTTATGAGATAAGTATAAGCTATGCAAAGGGAAAGAAAAAAGTAACAGCTCTTGGAAAAGGAACTGTAAAAGCCTCTATTCCTTATAGACTTAAGAAAAATGAAAAGGCAGACGGATTGTATGCTTTCTACATTGATAAAAAAGGAAAAGTAAGAAAGATTAAAGGTTCTTACTACGATAAAGAAAGCGGTGCTATGGTATTTAGTACAAAAAATTTAGCTGTATTTGGAATAGGACATACAGAGAAATAAACAGACAGAAAAAATCCCTTGTTCCTTTTTTCTTCTCTTGATCATGACGGACATTTTGAAGAAAATATCATTGATGAAAGCGTTGCAAAAAGAAAGAAAGTAAGCTATAAGGCTATACAATGGCGTAAGAACAAGAGTTTGCAAAAACTTAAGCTGTTGTTGGAAGAATTTTTTAAATAATCGCCTTGTAGATATAAGGGCAGATTTTCCTTTATAAAGTGAAGGGAGATCTGTCCTTTTTTGCTTAACAGAAAGTTTGATATTGAATATGACTTCATTTATATTATTGACAACATATTACTAGCAGTAGTACAATATCCTACAAGAAAGGGGGGTTAATTATGGCATTTTCAATAAGATTAACAGAAGAAGAAAAATCATTGGCAGACAGCTATGCAAAGCTTAATTCAATGTCTTTGGGTGAGGCATTTAAGAAAGCTTTGTTTGAAAAAATAGAGGATGAGTATGATATCAAGGTTGGGGAAGAAGCATATAAGGAATATGTAGATAGCGGAAAGAAAAGTCGTCCATTTTCTGAACTTAAGAAGGAGCTTGGCTTATAATGTACAGGGTAGAAACAACAGCAAGATTTGATAAGGAATTTAAGAAACTTGACAGGTATACACAGAAGATGCTTGCTAACTGGATTGAAAAGAATCTTGAAGAAACAGATAATCCTTATAAACAGGGGAAAGGTCTGACGGTAAACAGAAGTGGCAGTTGGAGATATAGGATAGGCGATTATCGTCTTATTTGTGAGATAAATGATAATAAGCTCATCATTTTGGCACTTACTGTAGGACATAGAAGAGAAGTGTATCATACTATAATATGCTCATAGAAGGTTAAATAATTAACATCAAAAGGGGGGAAGAATTATGTCAAACAAAATTTTAACAAAGGCTATTGTATTAGCACCTTTAGCAGCTATTTTAATCAATCCGTCTGTAGCTATGGCTAAAGAAAAGCCGGATAATATTTCTATAACCAGGCAAGAAGTAATTGTAGCCAAAAAAGTTAAATACGAAGAAGAAAAAGAGGCTTTTCTTGGTGAAAAAGCTGTAAAGTATAAGGGAAAATGGGGATTTATAGACGATGTCGGAAAGATGCTTACTACTTTTAAGTATGATGATGTATGGATAAATGAAAAAAATTACCGTGATAGTGGTGCAGTAGTTGTTGCAGTCAAGAGAAATAATAAATGGGGGTTTCTTGGTGAAGAAGGAAAAGAGGAGGTTTCTCCGAGATATGATGAAATAAAAGAAGTAATGGATATCTGTGTCAAGGTGAAGAAAGATGGAAGATGGGGGCTTGTTGCTACCAATGGTGATATTATAGTATCTTTTAAGTATGATGATATTGAACAGTTTGATGGTGGTTTCACTGCTAAGGTAGTGTTAAATGGTAAAAAGGGAGTGGTTGATTTTAAAAAGGAAATCATCTCACCAATATATGATGAAATAAATGATATTTTAATTATTCCTTATCAGGTTAAGCTGGGAAATAAGTGGGGATTTATAAGTGAGAAAGGAAAAGAAGTTACCCCTATTAAGTATGATGAAGTTAAAGCTTTTTTTCAAGGACTTGCAGCGGTAAAAAGAGATGATAAATGGGGATTTATTAATCTCAAAGGCGAGGAAGTAATACCGCTTAAGTATGATGATGTAAACTCTTTTAGTGAAAATATGGCAGGAGTCAAGCTTGATGGTAAGTGGGGGTATATAGATACTACAGGTGAAGTGGTAATCCCTCCGAAATATGATGATGTAGAAAGATTTAATAATGGACTTGCGGCAGTAAGTATAGGTAAAAAATGGGGATTGATTGACAAAAATGGTGAAGTTAAGGGTAAAATAGAGTTTGATTCTATTTTTAATAATGAAGAAATGTCTCTAATAAGGGTAAATCTTGACGGAATGACAGGATATATCAATAGAGACGGCAAAACGGTTGTTCCTGCAAAATATAATGAAGTAATAAACTATAATGATGAGGCTGTTGTAGTAAGGCTCAAAAAGAAATGGGGTGTTTGTGACAGCACCGGTCAAATAGCTGTTCCACTCAAATATGATATGATAGATAATGTCAATATGTATCATGATGATAAAAAAAGGAGTGACAAAACTATATGTCAATGCTATCTTAAAAAAAGAAAGAATTATTCTTCAGAGTTGAAGCTAAAAGCAAAAAAGATGCTAAAGGTAATTATATTTACAAAAAATGGAAAAAATCAAAGTAAAAGAATTAGTGGCAAAAATCTGATAAAATCTGATACAATAGGCTGATATTTGTGTTAAGGGAGGAAGAATAATAAATGTGGGCTTATGAAAAAGTGTTTTATCAGTTTTATCCGATGGGGTTTTGCGGTGCACCCTTTGAAAATGATGGAAGGTTAGAACATAGAATACTGAAGGTACTTGATTTCATTCCACATCTTAAAAAGATGGGAATAGGAGCAGTATATTTTTCGCCGGTATTTGAATCAGACACACATGGCTATAATACAAGAGATTACAGAAAGATAGATGTAAGGCTTGGAACTAATGAGGATTTTAAAAAAGTCTGTGAAGAGCTTCACAAAGAAGATATCAAGGTAATTCTTGACGGAGTATTTAACCATGTAGGCAGAGGCTTCTTTGGTTTTAAGGATGTACTTGAAAAAAGAGAAAATTCTCAGTACAAGGATTGGTTCAACATCAATTTCGGTGGAAACAGCAACTACAATGATGGCCTTTGGTACGAAGGTTGGGAAGGTCATTATGACCTGGTTAAGCTAAACCTTAGAAACAATGCAGTCACAGACTATCTTATAGAAAGTGTAAGAGGCTGGGTAAAGGAATTTGACATAGATGGTCTCAGGCTTGATGTAGCCTATATGGTTGACAGGAATTTCTTAAAAAGATTAAGACAGGAAACAAGTCAGATGAAGCCTGATTTCTTCCTTGCAGGAGAGATGATAGGTGGAGACTACAATCAGATTATGAATGATGAAATGTGCCATTCAGCTACAAATTATGAGTGTTACAAAGGTATTTATTCAAGTCTGAACAGCTTAAATCTTTTTGAGATAATGCACTCTCTTAACCGCCAGTTTGGTGAGGAAAACTGGACTTTATACAGAGGCAAACATCTTTTAAGCTTTGTAGATAATCATGATGTATCAAGGCTTGCAAGTATTCTTACTGAGGAGAAGCATATTCCTCTTGCCTATGCACTTATGTTTACAATGCCGGGTATACCTATGATTTACTATGGAAGTGAATGGGGCTTTAAGGCAGATAAGAAAGAAGGTGATCCTACACTCAGACCTGCATTTGATAAGCCGGAATTTAATTCCCTTACAGAGTACATAACTAAACTTATTAAGATACATAATGAGTCACCTGAACTTTGGTATGGAAACTATAAGGCTTTACAGATAGCTAACAAACAGTGTGTATTTCTAAGAGAAAAAGATGGAAAACGCATGGTTATTGCAGTAAATGCAGATGGTGGAAATGCAAGGCTTAATTTTAATCTTGATAATGTAAATGGAAGCCTTACAGACCTTATCACAGGTGACAAGGTAGAATTTAATTCGGGTCTTGAATTGGAAGGCTATAGGGCTTATATATTTGAGATTTAATCCGGGGAAATTATTAGAGAAATAACCTGTATTCAACAAGAATGTAAAAATTACAGATTGATTGAATACAGGTTTTTTATTTAATAGGAAATTTCTTCTTCGAAATTTCGAAATTTCCTAAAATATTTCAAAATTTCCACTTGAAACTTGCTCCAGACTATGTTAGTATATAAGATGGACTTTATTCAGAAAGGAGTTTTCGAAATGAAAGTTAGGTCATCTGTGAAGCCTATTTGCGAAAAGTGCAAGGTTATCAAGAGAAAGGGTGCAATCAGAATTATCTGTGAGAACCCAAAACACAAGCAGAGACAGGGATAATTCTGATTAAGATTAATAATTAGAGGTCTTGCTTTCTGCGTTATGGATATCACCGGAAATGTGAGCCGGTCATATCTGTGATACCGTATTTATAAGCGAATGCTTATATATGAAGATAAATTTTTCTTCGCCTCGAAATTCATCATTTCGTTGTACGGTTTAAAGCGGCTGGGTAGAGGAAATCATCATTCCGATACCAAATTTCACATATATTGTTACTAATAATTGAAAAAATAACGGAGGTTAAACGCTAATGGCTCGTATTAGTGGTGTCGATTTACCAAGAGAGAAGCGTGTAGAGATTGGCCTTACTTATATCTATGGTATTGGTAGAGCTAAGTCTAATGAAATTTTAACAAAAGCAGCTGTTGATCCGGACATTCGTTGCAAGGATCTTTCTGACGAACAGGTTGGAAAAATCCGTGATGTGATTGAAGAATCCGTTCTGGTTGAAGGTGATCTTCGTCGTGAAGTAGCTATGAACATCAAGAGACTTCAGGAGATCGGTTGTTACAGAGGTGTTCGTCATAGAAAGGGACTTCCTGTTCGTGGACAGAACACAAAGAACAACGCAAGGACAAGAAAAGGTCCAAAGAAGACCATCGCAAACAAGAAGAAATAATTAAAGGAGGATTCTTAGGTCATGGCTAGTGCAAAAGGTGCAGCAAAAAAAGTGACAAAGAAGCGTGTGAAAAAGAATGTCGAACGCGGACAGGCACACATTCAGTCATCATTTAATAATACAATAGTTACATTAACAGATTCTGAAGGCAATGCTCTTTCATGGGCAAGTGCAGGCGGACTTGGTTTCAGAGGCTCCAGAAAGTCTACCCCTTATGCTGCTCAGATGGCAGCTGAGACTGCAGCAAAGGCTGCTGTTGTTCATGGATTAAAGTCTGTTGAGGTTATGGTTAAGGGACCTGGTGCAGGCAGAGAAGCAGCTATTCGTGCTTTAGAGGCTTGTGGAATTCAGGTAACCAGTATAAAGGATGTTACTCCGGTACCTCATAACGGATGCAGACCACCAAAGCGTAGAAGAGTTTAATTCCAGGTAGATTATTTTAGGAGGAAATAAATGGCAAGAGATATGGTGCCTGTATTAAAGAGATGCAGGGCTCTCGGCATAGAACCAATGGTTATGGGACTTGATAAGAAGTCCAACAGAACTGCAGGTAACAGCAGAAGAAAAATAAGTGAATACGGCGCTCAGCTTCGTGAGAAGCAGAAAGCTAAGTTCATCTATGGTGTATTAGAGAAGCCTTTCCGCAATAACTTTGCAAGGGCTCAGAAGCTTAAATATGGTACAACAGGTGAGAATCTTATGATTCTCCTTGAGTTAAGACTTGATAATGTTATTTTCCGTCTTGGACTTGCAAGAACAAGAAAAGAAGCAAGACAGATGGTTGGTCATAAGATGGTACTTGTAAACGGCAAGCAGGTAAATATTCCTTCTTATACCGTGGCTGTAGGCGATAAGATTGAAATCAAGGAGAAGAAGAAGTCTATCCAGAGAGTAAAAGATGTTCTTGAGGCTACAAATGGCAGACTTGTTCCTGCTTGGCTTGAGATGGATCGTGAGAACCTTACAGCAACTGTTAAGGAGATTCCAACAAGAGATCAGATTGATGTTCCTGTAGATGAGGTGTTCATTGTCGAGTTGTACTCTAAGTAATTAATTCGAATAACACACTTAAAGGAGGAGCCTGGTAAATGTTTGATTTTAAAATACCGAATATTGAAATTGCTGAGATTTCTGAAGATAAGAAATACGGGCGCTTCGTAGTTGAACCACTTGAGAGAGGTTATGGAACTACTCTTGGGAATTCGCTCAGAAGAATTATGCTTTCATCTCTTCCGGGAGCAGCAGTAACAACTGTTAAAATAGAAGGAATTAAGCATGAGCTTAGTTCTATTCCCGGAGTTAAAGAAGATGTTACGGAAATTATTATGAACATCAAGAGTCTTGCTATAAGAAATGACAGTGAGACTGATGAACCTAAGACCGCATACATTGAATTTGAGGGAGAAGGGGTTGTAACAGCTGCAAACATTCAGGCAGATTCAGACATTACAATTACCAATCCTGATCAGGTGATAGCTACTCTTAATGGTGGAAATAATTGCAGATTATATATGGAACTTAATATAGGGCGTGGTCATGGCTATGTTTCTGCTGATAAGAACAAGAGTGATGATTTAGCGATAGATGTTATTCCTATTGATTCAATCTATACACCTGTTGAAAGAGTAAATATCAATATTGAAAATACCCGTGTAGGACAGATGACAGATTATGATAAGCTCACTTTGGAAGTATATACCAATGGTACTATGGGACCTGATGAGGCAGTAAGCCTTGCAGCCAGAGTAATGAGTGAGCATCTCAATTCTTTCATTGACCTATCTGAAAATGCTAAAGTAGTAGATGTTATGGTAGCTAAGCCTGACAATGAAAGAGGAAGAGTACTTGAGATGAGTATAGATGAGCTTGAACTTTCAGTTCGTGCATTTAACTGTCTTAAGAGATCCGGAATCAACACTGTTCAGGAATTAGTTGGAAAAACGCATGAAGATATGATGAAAGTTAGAAATCTTGGTAATAAGTCTCTCGAAGAGATCAAGGCTAAGATTAAGGCACTTGGGCTTTCACTTAATGAAGGCGATGAATAATTAGGAGGATATAGGAATGGCTGGCTATAGAAAGCTTGGTAGAACATCAAGTCAGAGAAAGGCTTTACTCAGAAGCCAGGTAACAGAGCTTTTATATCATGGCAAGATTGTTACCACTGAAGCTCGTGCTAAGGAGCTTCGCCGTATAGCTGAGAAGCTTATCACACTTGCTGTTAAAGAAAAAGATAATTTTGAGACAGTTACAGTTAAGTCAAAGGTTGCCCGCAAGGATGCTAATGGCAAGATTGTAAGAGAAGTTGTAGATGGAAGAAAGTAACTGTGTTCGATGAAGTGGATAAAGAGGTTAAGAGAGATCTCCCTACTCGTCGTAATGCAAGAGTACAGATGAATAAAGTGCTTTATTCTGTTACAGAGCGTCCTGAGAAAGCAGCAGGAAGAAAGAAAAACACCAAGGTTGTTGATCTTTCTAATAAGCTTTTTGATGAGATTGCTCCAAAGTATGTTGACCGTAAGGGTGGATATACAAGAATAGTTAAGATTGGTCTCCGTAAGGGAGATGCTGCTATGGAAGTTCTTATTGAGCTTTGTATAAGTAGAATATATAAAGATTAAAGAGAAACTGTAACAGGTTTCTCTTTTTTTATGTAATAGAAAATTTCACCAAAAATTTCTGTTAAACCAAAATTTATCCCAGGTATATATGTCGGTGACGAAAAATATTTTCAAGAAATTGTTTATCTTATAAAAAAATATAATGATTATGTTTAGAAAAAAATAATGAATTAATACAAGTTAATGAAAAATACTTTCAGATTATGGCAATAAGATTGAAAAATATTTTTAAGTAAGTTATAATACTCAGATAGATTCAAAAATAATAAATACAAAGAGGTATATTATGAATGAAAGAATAAGCTCATTAAAAAGTAAATTAATAGTTTCCTGTCAGGCTCTTCCGCACGAACCGCTTCATTCTTCTTTTATTATGGGAAGGATGGCACTTGCAGCCAAAGAGGGGGGAGCAGCCGGCATAAGAGCTAACACTAAAGAGGATATTGCAGAAATACAGAAAAATGTTGATCTTCCGATTATTGGTATAGTAAAAAGAGATTACGAAGGCTCAGATGTATATATAACTCCTACTATGAAAGAAATAGAAGAACTGATGGAAGTCAAGCCTGAGATTATAGCTATGGACGCGACCATAAGTAAGAGACCAGGTGGATTGACCTTAGACGAATTTTTTAAGGAAGTTAAGACCAAGTATCCTGACCAGCTTTTTATGGCAGACTGTTCTACTGTAGAAGAGGCTCTTCATGCTGATGAACTGGGATTTGATTTTGTAAGTCCAACTATGGTGGGTTATACAAAGCAGAGTGAAGGTCTTAAGATAGCTGAAAATGATTTTGAAATCCTTAGGAACATAATTAAAAATGTGAAGCACCATGTAATTGCAGAGGGTAATATTAACACACCTGAAAAGGCCAAAAGAGTAATTGAGCTGGGAGCTTTCAGCGTTGTGGTAGGTTCTATTATTACAAGACCACAGCTTATAACGAAATCTTTTGCAGAAGCATTAATAGCAGTAAAAATAATTATAATAATAATTTCAGATTGTAAGCAAAAATTTATATTATTAAGAAAGAAGGAAATAAAAATGAGAAATTTGAACAAGTACAAAGGTATAATACCTGCATTTTATGCCTGCTATGATGAAAAAGGTGAAATAAGTCCTGACAGAGTAAAGGCTCTTACAGAGTATTTTATTAAAAAGGGGGTTAAGGGAATTTACACAAACGGTTCTTCAGGGGAGTGTATTTATCAGAGTGTTGCTGACAGAAAACTTGTAATTGAGAGTGTAATGGAAGTAGCTAAGGGTAAGCTTACAGTTATAAATCATGTGGCTTGTAATAATACAAAGGACTCTATGGAACTTGCGGCACATTCCGAAAAGGTTGGAGTAGATGCAATTGCGGCAATTCCTCCTATTTATTTCAGACTGCCTGAATATGCCATAGCTAAGTATTGGAATGATATCAGCAGTGCAGCTCCAAATACAGACTTTATTATTTACAATATCCCACAGCTTGCAGGTGTTGCTCTTACAGGAAAATTATTTGAGGTTATGCGCAATAATAAAAATGTAATCGGTGTTAAGAATTCATCAATGCCTGTACAGGATATACAGATGTTCAAAGCTGCTGCCGGAGAGGACTATATCATTTTCAACGGTCCTGATGAGCAGTTTATAAGCGGTATGGCTATAGGTGCAGAAGGTGGAATTGGCGGTACTTACGGTGCCATGCCTGAGCTTTTCTTAAAAATGGATGAGCTGGTTAAAAAAGGTGAATTCGATAAGGCAAGAGAAGTTCAGTATACAGCCAATGAAATTATTTACAAGATGTGTTCCACAACCGGTAATATGTATGGTGTAATCAAGGAAATCCTCAGAATCAATGAAAAACTTGATATCGGAAGTGTGAGAGCACCTCTTTATGAACTTAATAAAGAAGATATGCCTATAGTAAAAGAGGCAGCTAAAATGATAAGGGACGCTGTAGTAAAGTACCTCTAAAAGGAGAAAGTTATGGTATTTGGAAATATAAAATATCCTGAACAATATGAGTTTTTGCAGGAAAAATTTCAGAAATGTTTTGAATTTGTTAAACAATGATTTAATCTCAATGGAGCTTAAAAGATATGATATAGACGGGGATAATGCCTTTGTAAACCTTATGGAATTTACCACAGCTCCGGTGGAAGAAAGGGCATTTGAGGCACATAAAGACTACTGTGATATACATTATATAGTACGTGGAAGCGAACGTATAGATATCTGTATTACAGCTAATATGAAGGCTGGGGAGTATAAGCCTGATATTATGACGCTTTACGGTGAACCTGTTGGGACGCTTAACCTGTATGCCGGGGATTTCCTTGTGTGTATGCCGCAGGATGGTCACAGACCGGGGATTATGACGGATAAACCTGAAACAATAAGAAAAGCAACTTTTAAAGTAAAGTTTTAGCTTTATAACATTAAACAAAATTTTCTCTGAAAAATGTATGCTTAACAAAAACATCTGCTGATATTATAGACCTGGACTTTGGGGTAATAATTTAGCAGATGTTTTGTAAATGGTATTAATAATTAATCACCAATAGTTTGGATTTACAAGGAGTGATAATATGGCGTTGAAGTCAAAATCTCTGCTTCCTTTAATAGAATCAAAATATAGTGCTTTCACCCAGTCGGAGAAGCTGATTGCGGACTTTTTCTTAAGAAATACTGATGAGATAGATTTGTCTGCAAAGAATATTACTGAAACCTTGTTTGTTTCCAATGCTTCTCTGTCCAGATTTGCAAAGAAATGCGGATTTAATGGCTATAGGGAGTTTGCTTATGAATATAAAGATACTCTTATAGAAAAGAAGGAAACAAAAGCAGTTAAAACTGTTTATGAGAGTTATCAGGAGTTATTAAACAAGACTCATAATCTGATGGATGAGACACAAATTGCAAGACTTACCAATCTGCTATATGAAAAAAAGAGGGTTATTGCTTTTGGATTAGGAAGCAATGAATATGTGGCAAAAGAGATGGAAAGCCGTTTTATGCGTATAGGAGTTGATATAGACAGTTTGGATAATCCTGACAGAATAAGGATGCAGGCACCATTTTTAACAAGCAAACATCTGGTAATGGGATTTTCGCTCAGCGGAGAGACAGAGCCGGTACTGTATTTATTAAAAAAAGCAAAGGAGAAGAAGGCTGTCACGGTATTATTTACTTCTTCCGATAATGGAGAATTTAAGAAATATTGTGATGAGGTTGTACTTGTTGCTTCCTTGCAGCATCTTAACTCAGGTAATACCATTTCACCACAGTTTCCTATGCTTTTAATGATTGATGTGCTTTACAATGAATATGTGGGTAGAAACAGGCAGGAAAAAGATGCGCTTCATGATCAGTCAGTACAGGCACTTAAAGGAATACAGATTTAACCCAAATTATTTATGCCATAGGTCACAGACCTATTATTATGTATACCACTGTAAGATAAACAGCTTTCGGTCTGTGACTATGGGGGGATATTACCAAACATCTTCTAAAACACATAATTTCAAACCTACGGCTTGATTATGTGTTTCCGAAGATGTTTGGTGAATAATTTGGGATAAATTTATAATTATATCTGTCATTTTACTTATCATTTTACTTCTTTTGTGTTATACTTTCATTCAAAACGAATTATATTAAAGACCTGTGAAATGAAAAGGATAACCAAATGGGAATAATAGATATTAAAAATCTTGTATTTGAATATATAAGGCGGGACGAGGAAGGCAATACTGAGGAGATAGAACGTGCCATAGACGGAGTGGAGCTTGAGGTTAATGAAGGCGACTTTATCGCTATTCTTGGGCATAACGGTTCAGGTAAGTCTACTCTTGCCAAGCATCTGAATGCACTTTTAGTACCTACCGAGGGTACGGTATGGGTAAATGGTTTTGACACGAGGGATGTGGCTAATCTGTTAAATATAAGACAAAGTGCAGGAATGGTATTTCAGAACCCTGACAATCAGATAATTGCTTCTGTAGTGGAAGAGGATGTGGGCTTTGGCCCTGAAAATATGGGAGTGCCTACTGAGGAAATCTTAGAAAGAGTAAAAGAAAGCCTTGATGCAGTAGGTATGTCAGGATATGCAAAACATTCTCCAAATAAACTTTCCGGCGGACAGAAACAAAGGGTTGCCATAGCGGGGATTATGGCTATGAAGCCAAAATGTATAGTTTTAGATGAGCCTACCGCAATGCTTGATCCTATAGGACGTAAAGAAGTGCTTAAAACTATTCATAAACTAAATAAAAATGAGGGTATAACCATAATTCTTATTACCCATTACATGGATGAAGTTATAGATGCGGACAAGGTCTTTGTAATGGAGGGCGGAAAGGTAGCTTTACAGGGAACTCCCAGAGAGGTGTTTAGTAAGGTAGACGAGCTTGAGGGATTAAGACTGGATGTACCCCAGGTTACAAAGCTTGCCTATGAGCTTAAAAAAAGCGGTTTGCGGATAAATGAAACAGTGCTTACAGTAGAAGAATTCAGGGAGGCTATTAGAAAATGTTACTCATAGCAGATCATATAAGCTACGTATATAGTGCAGGTACAGCTTATGAAAAAAAGGCTTTAAATGATGTTAGCCTCACTATAAACAAGGGAGAATTTATCGGTATCATAGGTCATACAGGTTCGGGCAAATCTACCCTAATCCAGCATTTTAACGGACTGGAAAAAGCAACAAGCGGAACTATATATTTTAACGGACAGGATATTTACGATAAAGATTTTAATATGAAAAGTCTTAGAAGCAAGGTAGGGCTTGTATTTCAGTACCCTGAACATCAGCTTTTTGAAACAACTGTGCTTGAAGATGTAAAGTTTGGCCCTAAGAACTTAGGACTTGATAAATTGGAAGTAGACCTCAGGGCTTTTGAAGCAATAAAGCAGGTAGGTCTTTCTGAAAAGTCTTATGATGCCTCACCTTTTGAGCTTTCTGGTGGACAGAAGAGAAGGGTAGCTATAGCAGGAGTACTTGCAATGAAGCCTGAAATTCTTATCTTGGATGAACCGACAGCAGGACTTGATCCAAGGGGGAGAGATGAGATACTTGACCAGATAGCAAAGCTTCATAAAGAAGGTTTGACTGTAATTTTGGTTTCCCACAGTATGGAGGATGTGGCTAAGTATGCAGATAGGATAATAGCGGTGAACTCCGGAAAGATTGCCTTTGACGGAACGCCAAAGGAAGTGTTCAGGCATTATAAAGAACTTGAAAGAATGGGGCTTTCAGCACCTCAGGTTACTTATGTAATGCAGGAGATGAAAAATTTAGGTTTGCCTGTAAATACTGATATTTATACTGTGGAAGAGGCGAAGGAAGAAATCTTAAAGGCTTTTCATAATTCTAAAAATATAAATTTAAACTAATATTATTTGAAATTTTTACAAGACAGAGGTTTAATGAGATTGTAAAAATCTGTTTGAAAAAAACTCTGTTTTGTGAATATTTTTAACATAGATAGGACATAAAATGATTAGAGATATAACAATAGGACAGTATTATCCTGCTAATTCAGTAATACACAGGCTTGATCCGAGGGTAAAGCTTGCAGGTACAATAATATTCATAGTATCGCTGTTTTTGTTTAGCAGCTTTTTAGGCTATGTTGTGGTTGCCTTATTTTTAGGTACAGTTATCAAACTTTCTAAAGTACCATTTAAGTTTATAGTAAAAGGACTCAGGGCAATCTTCATATTGCTTATGTTTACGGTAGTTTTTAATATGTTTTTAACTCCCGGTAAAGAACTGGTACATTTTTTCGGAAATGTCAGAATAACCGAAGAGGGCTTAAGAGTAGCCGTTTTTATGGGAATAAGGCTTATACTTCTCATAATAGGCTCCTCTTTGCTTACACTTACTACAAGTCCGAACCAGCTTACAGACGGTATGGAGAAAGGGCTTTCCGTATTTAAAAAGATAGGACTTCCTGTGCATGAGATAGCTATGATGATGTCGATTGCACTCAGGTTCATTCCTATATTATTAGAAGAAACCGATAAAATAATGAAGGCTCAGTCTGCCAGAGGTGCGGATTTTGAGACAGGCGGTTTTATAAAGAAGGCAAAGGCTTTAATTCCTATTTTAGTACCGCTTTTTGTATCTGCCTTCAGGAGGGCTATTGACCTTGCTATGGCTATGGAGGCAAGGTGCTACCATGGAGGCGAAGGCAGAACCAAGATGAAGCCTCTTAAGTACAAGAAAAGGGATGGGATGGCTTATATTACCTGTTTTACTTATGTAGGTATTGTGATTGCAGTAAATATCCTGGCAAATAAATTTATCGGAGTTTGATTAGATGAAGAGATATAAGTTAGTAGTTGCATATGATGGGACTACATTTTGTGGCTATCAGTATCAGCCTGGGTTGCCTACTATCGAAGGCTTTATTAATGATGCACTTTCTAAACTTTTAGGTGAAAATATAGTAACTATAGGGGCAAGCAGGACAGATGCCGGTGTACACGCTTATGGAAATGTAGCTGTATTTGATTCCGATACCGTAATTCCTGCTGAAAAGCTTGCTTTTGCACTAAATACTAAGCTTTCAGAAAATATTAGAATAATGGAAAGCTCTGAGGTGGCAGCTGATTTTCATCCAAGAAGAAATGTAATAGACAAGACTTATGAATATCATATAAATACAGCTAGAATTATGTTTCCTACAGAAAGAATGTATAATTATCATCTGGGTCATGCCTTGAATCTAAAAGTCATGAGAGAGGCTGCAACATATATAGAAGGAAAACATGATTTTACCTCTTTTTGTTCGGCAAAAACGGACAAAGAGGATAAGGTAAGGACAGTGTTTCAAATTGATATAGAGGAAGCCCCTAGAAATGGGCTTATTATAAGGGTTAGAGGAGATGGGTTTTTATACAACATGGTGCGAATAATAGCAGGGACTTTAGTAAAAGTAGGAGAAGGCAAGATAAAACCGGAAGAGATTCCTAATATTATAGCCAAGAAGGATAGAAGACATCTAGGGACGACACTGCCGGCAAATGGCTTGTTTTTGATGGGAATAAGGTATAAAGAGGATAATGTTTGAAAGGGGAAAAAATGACTGACAGAACTTATTTGGGGATAGATATAGGTGGTACGGCTGTTAAATTTGGACTTGTAAACGGCGATGGTGTGATGGTCAGCGAAGTTTCGGAATATCCGGTTAAGTTTGATAATTATGAAACTCCCATCATAGAAACTGTAGTTAAAAGTGCTAAAGAATTTATGAGCAAAAATAATAAAGCTTTCTTTGATATTAATGGTATAGGGGTATCGGCCACAGGCGGAATTAATTCTAAGCTTGGTATAGTGGAAGGATCGGCAGGTCATATAAAGAACTGGGAAGGTACGAATATAAAGAAAAGGCTTGAAGCAGAATTTGGCATGAATACAGCAGTTTTAAATGATGCTAATGCAGCTGCACTCGGAGAAATGTGGAAGGGAGCTGCAAAAGGCAGGGAAAATGTGGTTGTTATGACCATAGGTACAGGAGTAGGCGGAGGAATCATAGTTGATTCAAAGATTTTACTTGGCAGGAAAGGCTTTGCAGGGGAAATAGGCCATATACCTGTAAATGTAGACGGAGAAAAATGTTCCTGTGGAAATACGGGCTGTATAGAATACTATGGCTCCACGAGTGCTCTTGTAAGAAATGTAAAAAATGCAGTTATTTCAGGTGAAATTACAGGAATAAAGGAAGAAGAGGTAGACGGAAGGCTTATATTTAAGGAAGTAGAAGCAGGAAATAAGGCTTTTATAAAATATGTGAATGAATGGATTAATTATATATCAGCAGCGCTTATAGGCTTGGTTCATACTTTCAACCCTGAAATGGTTATTTTAGGTGGGGGAGTATCCAAACAAAAGGAACTTTTTGTGGACAAGGTTCGTGATAAGGTGCTTCATGGTGTAATGCATAATTTTGCACAGGACTTAAGAGTAGAGGCGGCAGAGCTTGGAAATGATGCAGGAATTATAGGTGCGGTAAAATTTGTAATTGATGCTTGACATTTATTATAAAATTTAGTAAAATACTTGAGGTTGCTCGTAAGGGTAATCTTGTTGCTGGCGTGGCTCAGGTGGTAGAGCGTCGCATTGGTAGTGCGGAGGTCACGGGTCCGACTCCCGTCGCCAGCTTGTACAAATTGGGATAGAAAGACTGTTCAGATGATGGATGGTCTTTTTTTTACTCATTTTTTAACTTTTAATTTTGTTTTTTTCTGATTAGCGGTTTATCTTGGGAGGAAAGCCAAGCTCCTATAATCATTAACACAAGTGCAAAAATAGTAAGTAATATCCGGTATTTCTCAAGGATCATTAATGAAAGAATTGTCGCTATAAATGGTGCAACTGCATAATAAGCACTTGTACGTGCTGCTCCAAGCAGTCTTTGTGCATATACATAAAAATAAATACTCAATCCGTATGCTATAAATCCTATGCAAAGAACAGCAAAGATGCTCCAAAGTGACGATGTACGTTCTCCCATATACAAGCCGATGATGAGAGAACCGATACCCGAGAATATTCCTTTTAGTAAAACAATCTGTAATGGATCTTTTGAAGAAATTTTTCGAGTACAGTTATTCTCAAATCCCCAACAAATTGCGGAAAGTAAAACAAACAACGAACCGTAGGAAAAATGCAGACTTGATACATCTTCAAAAGATAGTATTCCACAGGACAGAGTTATAAAAAATATCCCAAACCACAATCTTGGACTGATTTTTTCTTTGAATACCATAAGAGCAATTATCGCTGTCGCTACAATTTCAAAATTATTGAGTAAAGATGCGTTCGCAGCAGTTGTTGCGTTTAGGCCAAACAGCAAACAAATTGGAGCCGCAATATCTAAAATTATCATTGCAATGGTATATGGTAATTCTGATTTTGTTAATTTTAACTCTTTCGTATCGGTTTTTTTCACTTTTTGGATAAGGGCAATAAATGTCATTCCTATACCCGCGCCAACATAAAGAAAACCGGCCATTAAAGTAGGGGGCATAAATTCAAGTAATATTTTTGAAAAAGGAGCATTTATAGCGTATAGTGATGCCGCAAGTATTGCAAATGCTATTCCTTTTTTGATGTTTAATTCTGTTTTCATTTTCTTGCCACTCCTAAAACAATACAATTTATATGTTACCTAACATTTTGTTTGATTATATCATGAAATTATTTTTTTGAAACAATGACTAAACCTCAATAATTTTGATTAAATTAAAAATCATAATTATAGATTATTTTATTATCTGTATCCTGAATAATAATCAAAGTGACAGTTTTTAATTAATACTTGACAATATATCACAACTATGTTATAAATAGTATCGTTCGTTAAGAACAGCTGCCGAAGACAGCAGGTACATCTAAGATGTGTAAGTGAGAACGCCTGCCGAGGGATGTAATTATTATTTAGAATATTACAGTCTGTAACTTTCGCAGTTTCAGGCTTTTTTATTTGTCATAATTCATCTGACTTCAAGCAGTAAAGGGATATTACTAGAGACACTCTATCCCAGTCAGTCCGCTGATTAAAGGTGTTTCGGAATGGAGGAAGATTATGCCTAAAGTTGAAATCAAACAGCCAATAGTTGATGAAATCAAAGGACATGTTGAGAAATCAAGTTCTGTAGTTTTAGTTGACTATCGTGGACTTACTGTTGAGCAGGACACAAAGCTCCGTAAGGAGTTAAGAGAGGCAGGAGCAGTATACAAGGTATACAAAAACACTCTCTTAAAGCGTGCTTTTGAAGGAACTGATTTTTCACAGTTAGATGTGGACTTAGAAGGACCTTCAGCTGTTGCGTTTTCTTATGAAGATGCTACTGCTGCTGCAAGAATTATTGCTAATTTTGCAAAGCAGGCGAAAGCACTTGAAATTAAGTCAGGCGTTGTAGAAGGAACCTACTACGATGCTAAGGGAATGAGCGTTATCGCAACCATCCCTTCAAGAGAGGAGCTTATTTCCAAACTCCTTGGCAGCTTACAGTCACCTATTACCAACTTTGCCCGTGTGCTTAAGCAGATTGCAGAGAAGCAGGGTAATGGAGCTGAAGCGTAAATTTGTTATCAGATGGTCAGTAGTCTGACCAAAAAATTATTTAATTATTATTAATGGAGGTATTTAAAATGACAACTCAGGAATTTATTGATGTTATCAAAGGTATGAGCGTACTTGAATTAAACGATCTCGTAAAGGCTTGCGAGGAAGAATTTGGTGTATCTGCAGCAGCAGGTGTTGTAGTTGCAGCAGCAGGCGCTGGCGCAGCAGCAGCTGAAGAGAAGACAGAATTTGATGTAGAGCTTACAGAAGTAGGCGCAGAGAAGATTAAGGTTATCAAAGTTGTTCGTGAGCTTACAGGTCTTGGTCTTAAGGAAGCTAAGGAAGCAGTTGAGGCTGCTCCAAAGGTTATCAAAGAAGCTACAACTAAGGAAGACGCTGAGTCTATCAAGGCTAAGCTTGAAGAGGCTGGAGCTAAGGTTACACTTAAGTAATCATAATTTAGCAATTATGAAGGCAGGTATTGTTTATTGCAATATCTGTCTTTTTTTAGTTGATATTAATTGCAAAAAAAGTTATAATCCCGTTTTCGACAGTAAAAAAATATTAAAAGGCGTAAACCCTTGAAAATTAAAGGATATTACGCCTTTTTAAGTGCTGTAGAAATGTTGTATCTGATACTTATCTTAAAATTTTTTACGACATTTTTTATTAAGGTCTTTCGGGAGAAAGTTTTTGCTGATCAAGACCAAGGGCGAATACTCCTTCCAGTGCTGTCAGTACTTTGGAACCGGTATATTGTGACACATATGCCATGTCAGATATATTTGCTACCTGCATATTCTGCATTGTTTCAACTATGTTGCGTGTTGTGAGGTGGATTTCTTTACTGAATGAATTCAGTTTGACTTCCAGTAACCTGTAAATCAGTAGGGCTGTGTAACAAATCATGAAGTGAGCAATTATTCTTCCTCTGTTCCTGTGGAAGTACGGTCTTGATGAAAAAGTCTGTTTTAAGTATCCCTAAAGCAGTCTTCAATCTGATATCTCTGTTCGTTTATTGCGATGATGTCTTTGACATCGTCATCTAAATTTGTTGCTATGGCGTAAAAACCATCATACTTTTTCCTCTTCACGGATCTCTGTCATTGTCAATTTCGTATGTGATTTTATCTTTACCAACTTTCTTTATAAAGCGCGTTACGTCATTTGGTCCCTTCTTGTATTCATCGTGATCCATTTTATCAAGGATTGACTTTGCTCTTTCAATCTGACGGTTTCTGATAAATCTCTGATATTCCATACTTTTTTTCTTGAGAAAGTTATAATTACATGCTGCTTCGAGCATGCTCTTGGATTTTTATCTTTTTATCTTACCGTTTTGTAATATTTTTTTCCTCATAAAGCCCTACATCTAAGAGGGTGCTTGCTTCGATAACCTTATAAATCTTATCGTTGTAGAGGCTTATGTTATTGGCATCCTTCTTATCAAACCGCTTCATTACCGAAATTGTAAGGGGCTTGTCATCAGAAAGGCGTCTATAGCCATAGTCATTAAATACTGCTTGTTTAAGGATCGGAAAGTTTCTTAACTGACTGTGTCACAACAAAAAGCCCTGCCACCCATGCTGTTAAAGTTCCTTATGTGGTATGAACCGAGTCCGGCATCAGCGCAGTAAATGAATTTTTTTATTCTTACCATTAAACATTTTGATAAGCTCTTTTTCGAGGGGAATGGCAGTTGTCTGCTCATTGGTGTTTCCCGGAGCTAAGCACATTGAAACAGGAATTCCGTCAGTATCCATAAAAAGCCCCATCTCTACAAGAGGGTTCGGTTTATGATCCTTAGCAAAACCGAATTGTCTCAAACCTCTCATAACCTCACCGGTTACTTCGTCAACATATTCCAAATCCTGAGTTTCAGCTTCACAGTAGTAATTGGTGCAGTCGTAATAACAAACGGTGGTATTTCGTTTATGTATTTTGCCACTTTCCCTGAAAAGATGCGAAATGTACTCATCGAAGTTATCATAGAGCAAATCCATAGTCCTCGGGGATGTGCTGATAACCAAAAATCAGGGTTCCCTCATAAAAATCTGCCAAGTTTTTCAAAGCTTCCAAGTTTTGAGTCCGGATCAAGTATTCTTGAGTAAGTCAGAAATCTGTTGACCAAATCGGGATTAAATGAGATTTTCCTATTTTCAGTTATTTGGTCAAAAAACTTATCAACCTCAAGAAGGCTGTATAAATGTTGAAGGTAAAGATAGCCTATGTTTTTGAGTGTGCTTTCGGATGCCTGTATATTACAATGTTTTACCCTTTCAGTGAAATCAAGACGAATCTCCAGCTTCGCCTGCTTGGTATTATTCACTTTCTCGTTATACCGGGCGACATAGTCTTTTGCATATGCCAAAGGGTCATCCGTGATATTCAAAAGCTCCGAATGCTTGCCGATTTTCTCAATGTTTTTAGTTGTGGTTTTATTGCCATTTCTGATTCCCATTTGAACATAGTAAGTGGGATCTATGGCTTTTGTGTTATATCCTAATTTCATAGAAATATTATATCACACTTTTTGGAATAATACAACAGTTACAACAAATATATTATTTAAATTTGACAAAGAAATATATTAAAAAGCCCATTTTCCAATGGACTTGATGATTTTTGAGCTATATATTACATGGCATTAACTGTTGAACTCCCAGCTGCTCCAAAGGTTATCAAAGAAGCTACAACTAAGGAAGACGCTGAGTCTATCAAGGCTAAGCTTGAAGAGGCTGGAGCTAAGGTTACACTTAAGTAATCATAATTTAGCAATTATGAAGGCAGGTATTGTTTATTGCAATATCTGTCTTTTTAGTTGATATTAATTGCAAAAAGTTATAATAGTTTTTAAAATTATTAACTTTTAACGAGGGAAAAAAATATGTTATTAAAGAGATGTGGGGAACTGCAACCGGGAATGGTTATAGCTAAAGATGTGCACACAAAGGCTGGGCTTTTGCTTCTTAATTCAGGTGAAGAAGTTACCGCTGACAGCATAGAGAAGCTTAAAAATAATGATGTTTCCTTTGTATTTATTAAGGATAAAAAGGACTTTGAAAAAAAGTCTGAAAAGCCTGTATCCTATTCTGAAGAAAGATACTCATATTATGAGAGAGTGCAGCAGAGCCAGGATTATAAGGTATTCAGGGGCAAATTCTCATCTGGAGTAGTTAAATTAAGAGGTACATTGAACAGAATTGTAGATGGTAATCCTGATGCAGATCTTGAGACTACAGCAAGGAAGATAATGGGAGACCTTATTATGCCGGAAGGAAGCCTTCCTACATTTGATTTGTTGTCCAATCTGCGCCGCTTTGATGATGTGTGCTTTGTACATAGTCTCAATGTGGCAATGCTTGCAGGACTTCTTGCACAATGGCTTGGCTGTTCTCCTAAAGAGATTGCAATTGCGCAGGAATGTGGACTGTATCACGATATAGGTAAGCTTACTATTCCAAGCGAGATTATTTCAAAACCGGGTAAGCTTACGGATGAAGAGTTTGAAATAATGAGCAATCATCCTGTGGCCGGATATGAGATTTTAAAAGAAATGAATGCCAATCCCCATGTGTTGAATGCAGCACTTCAACATCACCAGAAATTGGATGGAAGTGGATATCCGGTTCCATTTAATCCAAAGAGAATTGATCCCTATGCAAGGCTTATCGCTTTAGTTGATATTTATGATGCAATTACTTCTGCAAGATCTTATAGAGGTATGGTATGCCCATTTAAGGTTATTCAGATGTTTGAGGATGATGGTATACAGAAATATGATGCAGGAATGTATACTATATTCTTAAGGCATATAGCAGATAATTTTATTGGTACAAGGGTGATGCTAAATGATGGAAGAGAAGCTAAGGTACTTATGACTAATAAAGTTTATCTGTCTAAACCTATGGTAGTTTCCGGAAGCGAATTTATAGATCTTTCCAAGAGAAGAGATTTGTATATTGATGAAGTGATTTAATGATACAAGTGTCAAAAGTATAAAAATTCGATGCAAGCTTGCTTGCAGGAGAATTTATTATCTTTTGACAACCACATCATTTAATGGGAAAAATGTGAAATTTATTAAAAGGCTTATAAAAAGACTGAGTTTTAGTTATAATAAAGATGTAAGAAATCAATAATATGCATTTGGTGCCAACCTCCAAGGTGTGCTGACCTTGGAGGTTCTTCATTTTAAATAAGAAAGCAATACAATGTCATACAGAAAAAGCACACTACCTTCATACGAAATTCATATGACTATGCTAAGATATATACATAAAGAAAGAGGAGATACGAGATGGCAGAAATATTATTTTTAGAAGATGAAGTTACTATCAGAGAAGTACTTACTGAATATATGAATGTGGCAGGACATAAGGTTACAGAGTGTGGAAATGGAAATGAAGCTGTAGAAAGACTTAAAGAAAGAAAATTTAATCTGGCGGTTCTTGATATAAGAGTGCCGGGAATAAGCGGACTGAAGGTACTTGAATACATCAGAACAGAACTTAAATCAGATATGGGAGTGATAATGCTTACGGCATACGAAGATATAAACACACAGGTTGAAGCATTTAACTTCTTTGCGGATGATTACATAACTAAGCCGGCATCACCTATTATTCTTCTTAAAAGAATAGAGGTATTGCTTAGAAGAATAAGTGATGATGTTAAGATGAAAGACAGCTCATTGGTTATAGATGATAAGGCATACAGGGCATATTATGAAGGAAAAGACTTAAACCTTACGGTAAGCGAGTTTTTGCTGATAAAAACGCTTCACGACTCACCTAATCAGGTGCTGTCAAGAGAACAGCTTATTCTTAGTATATTTAATGAAGATTACATAGGAAATGACAGGATAATAGATGCGCATGTAAAGAATCTGAGAAAAAAACTGCCTGTAAATGTAATTGATACAGTTATAGGAATAGGATACAGATGGAAGGAGGATTAAATGAAACTTGCAAATAAAAACCTGTTATACAGTATAATCCTGGCGGGAGTTGTAGGAATATTTATAATAGGATATCTTCTCTTAATGCTGCCGTCACTTTATACAGCTTATAGAAAAGAGGTAAATTACGATGATTTCAAGACATCATTTACAAGCTTTATAGAAAACGAAGGAAATTCTGCTGAGGCTATTCCTACTAAAAGTTTTGGAATCAAAATTCCGTTAGATGGTTATAAAATTGAGATTTCCAACAATTCTATGAAGGGTAACATAGAAATCAAAGATAAAGATTTAAGAAATATATTGGATAAACTGAGAGAAGCTTTTAAAAAATAGCAAAAATTTAGAAAAGAATAAAGGTGAGCTAAAGGGCTCCGGAAAAGAATTTGAAAAAGATTTTTTTGAAAAAAACTTAAGGAGAAGTTTGGAGACAATAATGTTGCTGATACTAATATGATTTCTGTGGATATAAAGTTAAATGATAATTCCACAGATTTCTCTGAGGAAAATACAAAGTTTTACAGCCTCGGCGAGAGATCTTTTATAATTGAAATGAGTGTTAAGGACATAATTAGTAATATAGATTATACTACATTTTTTGGTGTAAACAGAGGAGAAAACGCGTATCTGATTGAAGTAGCAGGAGTGGTCGATCCTTCTGTAACAGACATAATTCCTGTAATACTTAGTGTGCTTCCTGTAATAATTCCGGTTATCATACTGCTAATTTTTATAACATCGGGATTATATTCTAAAAACATAGTTAAACCTATCACCCTGCTTTTGCAGGATGCTGATAACAGAAGGGGAGGAACCGGATATATAGAGCCAATAGTAGTAAAGGGAAATGACGAGATAGCAGGGCTTGCCCAGTCGTTAAACCTTTTGTACAAAGCGCAGGAGGAGGCATATGATAAGTTAAATAAGGAAAGTGAAAGAAAAGAGATATTTATGAGGTCATTTTCACATCAGCTAAAAACCCCGGTGGCAGCAGCGGCTCTCCTTACAGATGGAATGATAGCTAATATAGGTAAATTCTCTGAAAGAGACAAATATCTTCCGGAAGTAAAAAAACAGCTGATGAATGTAAAACAGATGACAGATGAGATACTAAGGATTAATCATATAGCAGATAATATAAGTCCTGTTAATACAGAAGTAAAGGAGCTTGTTGAGTATGCGCTTAATTCATCTAAAGTAGCAGCAGAAGTTAAAAATTTAACAATAATCTGCAATGGGAACGGAATCTGGTATATAGATCCAAATGTATTTGAACAGATTATATTAAATCTTGTAAGCAATGCAGTTAAATATACAGCTGAAGGTGGAGAAATCAGAGCAGAAATCTCAAATGAAACAATTAAAATCATCAACTATCCTGCGCATATAGATGATAGCATAAAGGACTCATTATTCGAAGCCTTTGTAACAGGTGGAGACTGCAAGGAAGGACATGGATTAGGGCTTTATGTAGCAAAATATTTTGCTGAACTTTTAGGACTTTATTTAAAATGCGAAAGTTTAGAAGAGAAGGTAACATTTATATTACAAAGAAAGGAAGCAGAAACATGTTAACATTAGACAGAGTAACGGTTAAATTTAAGGATAAGACAGCACTTGACCTGGGGAGGACTATTGAGATAGCTGATAATGACAGAGTAGGAGTTATAGGCAGCAATGGAGCCGGGAAAACCACACTTATACGTAGTATACTTGGCATAGTAGATTATAAAGGAAATATAAAGAGAGGTATACCTATAGAAAAAATTGCGGTTCATATGCAGCAAAATGAATATATAGATACTGTTCCGATAAAGATAATTTTAGAAATGCTTATAGGTGGATCTATAAAAGAGAATAAACAGGTTCAGGAAATGATAGAATTCTTTGAATTTGAACCTTGTCTGAAAAAACGTTGGAAGCATCTTTCGGGGGGACAGAAGCAGAGGCTTACACTCATCCTTGTTATGTGTTCCGAAAGTCCGCTTACACTTCTTGATGAAGTAACCTCGGGACTTGACTTTGAAACCAGACAGAAGCTTATGAAGAAGCTGGTTGAATGGTATAAAGAAAGAAATACTACTTTATTGGTAACTTCTCACTATTATGAGGAACTTGAGCATTTGGTAAATAAAATCCTTTATCTTGATAATGGAAAGGTGATTGATTTCGGAAACAAAGATGAACTGTTCCTGAAGTATTGTGGGAAGGCGGTAATTCTTTGTGAAGAAAATAACAAGACCAGGGAGATAGCAAAGAATCATAAAAAGATAGTGGCACCTGATGGAATGATAGCCCTAAGGTGTGATGAACCTGAAGATGAAATGGCCATATCAAAGAACCTTAGCAGTATCAATGTAAATTATAGAAGAAGTAATAATGATATAGAGCTTATGACAATAAACGCAAAGGCCTTGTATTATAAAGGCTTGTAATATATACCCTATTAAGAGAAAGGAGAAGCCCTGCCGGGGCTAAAAATAAAATGAAAAAATCAATGTTTTATCTGGTTAAATATGAAGTATTAAATAACCTGTACAACGGATATTCGTTCTTTTTTGGAGCAGTATTTCCAATCTTCCTTATGATAATGATATCAAAAGGAGCATTAAGCGATGTTCCTGAAACTGCAAAGTTAGAGGCCACTGCAAGTATTTTTATCGGTGCATCGATGATAATTCCATTATCCACTATGTTTTTAGGATATGCAGCATCTTTTTCCAATGAACTTGAAAAGGATGTACCTACAAGATTAAGTTTATTTGGACTCTCAGGCGCAAGACTTTTTGTGGGTAAGCTGATTGCAAATTTTATTTTCTTAACTTTTTGTTATGCACTATATATCATAGGGACACTTAGTTTTGTAAAAGTAGCTACCCCCAGACCTCTTGCAGCAGTTATCTGGGTTGTGTCAATGTATCTGATTTCAGCACTTTGCCTGGCTCTTGCACATGGTGTTGCCAATATGATAAGAAGGTTTGGAATTACATATGGTATAGTTATGGCTATATATTTTGTTATAATGGCACTTGGTGGCATGATGGGTGTAAGACTTAAGGATCTGCCTATAGAACTTCAGACGGTAAGTAAGCTGTTTCCGTTTACACATTTTGGAAATGGTTACATAGACTTCTGGATGGGTAAATCCTACAATTTTGCTCCGTTTGTACAGTCACTTATCTTCTTTGCAGCGGTCAGCATTGGAGTGATGATGATATCATTTAAAATAAGAGGAAGGAAGGCGTAAGCCTTCCTTTAATCATATCCCTGCTAAAAAATTACTTTGCCTTACCCTGATTTGCTACAGCATTCATCTTTGCATTAAGTTCTTCTTCATTAGCAAGATAATAATGCTTCAAAACCTTGAAATCATTATCAAATTCATATACCAAAGGAACAGCAGTAGGAATATTTATCCCCATGATTTCGTCTTCACTTAAATTATCAAAATACTTTACCAAAGCACGGAGTGAGTTTCCATGTGCGGCAATGACTATCCTTTTTCCTGCCTGCATCTGAGGCTTTATCTCACTTTCAAAGTAAGGAACAACTCTTGCTACAGTTTCCTTAAGGCTTTCTGTAAGAGGGAGAGTTTCCTTGTCTTCAACTTCACGATATTGCTCCTGTGTACGTGGATTTCTTTCATCCTGTTCCTCTAAGGCAGGAGGCATAACAGCATATGAACGTCTCCAGATTTTAACCTGCTCTTCACCGTATTTAGCTGCGGTTTCAGATTTATTAAGTCCCTGCAATGCACCATAATGTCTTTCATTAAGCTTCCATGACTTCTTAACCGGAAGCCACTCTCTGTCAAGTCCCAATAGAACTTCGTTTAATGTATGAATTGCTCTTTTTAAATAACTGGTATAACAAAGGTCAAAGTCAAACCCGGCTTCCTTAAGCTGACGTGAAGCTTCCTTAGCCTCATCTACACCCTTTTCACTAAGTTCAACGTCTGTCCAGCCTGTGAATAAATTTAATTTATTCCATTCACTCTCGCCATGGCGAATCAAAACTAATTTCATGATTTTCACTCCTTTGATAAATTATAGTGTATGGTAATCTGTTATGGTACAACAGTCCGGCATATAGAAATAATGTTTAATTTTAAGATAGTCATAACTAACCATATCATAAAAATTATACATACTTATCTGAACTGCTGCCTGTTGCTGAATCACAATTTGATTATAACATAAATTATCTTTATTACAATCTATAAATTAACTTAAACTTAGAAAATTGTTTAATTTTATGGGCAGATACACCGAAACCGCATCTGCCCATTTATAACTATTGATAAGTTTTATTATCCCCAAACTTCTTCAGCAACTTCCTTTACAAGTTTAAGCTTAGCCCACTGCTCATTTTCAGAAAGCTTATTACCTATTTCGCAGGAAGCAAAACCGCACTGAGGACTGAGGCACAGTCTTTCGAGAGGAATATATTTTGAAGCCTCTTTAATTCTTAATTTAAGTAATTCCTTATCTTCAAGTTCGGCTCTTTTTGTAGTCACAAGACCGAGCACAACCTTTTTACTGCCATTTACTTTAGAAAGAGATTCAAAACCGCCTGAGCGTTCATCATCAAACTCAAGATAGTAAGCATCCACATTTTCACCTGAAAAAAGAGTTTCAGCGACATCATCATAAGCCCCTGCGCAAGCGTAGGTAGAATGGAAATTCCCACGGCATACGTGGGTAGTGATTACAAGATCCTCAGGCTTTCTTTCAATAGCCAGATTATTTATATGAAGGAAAAGCTTCTTATATTCTTCAAGTCCTGCTCTATCAGTAGCAAAGAATACTTCTGCCTTTGAATCAACCAAAGCCCCCCAAGAGCAGTCATCAAACTGTATATTGCGACAGCCGGCAGCATAGAGATCAGCAATTACTTTCTTATATCCGTTAGCAATGTCTTTTATAAGCTCGTCATTATTGTCATAATGTGCATGAAGCTTCTCAAGATTGAATGGGAATATCATCTGGGCTAAAAACTGAGCAGGGGCAGGTATTGTCTGCCTTGCAACAGTATTTTCATCTTCAAGTGCCTTTACAAATTTGAAATGTTCTACAAAAGGATGTTTATCTACAGAAATCTTGCCGGTACAGTAGGTATCATCTATCATTGCATCCTCATCATGGAAAGGAAGACCGGTTTTGGTAGGTTCATGTCCTACTCCGTTAAAACCCCACATAAAGTCAAGATGCCAGGTAGCACGTCTGAACTCACCGTCGGTTATTACCTGATAACCAAGCTCTTTCTGCTTTGCTACAAGCTCTCTTATACATTCGTCTTCAACAGACTTTAATTCGTTGAAATTTATCTTACCTGCATTAAATTTAAGTCTTGCTTCCTTTAACTTAGCCGGGCGTAAAAAAACTTCCTACAAAATCATATCTAAAAGGTGCATTTAATTTTGCCATATTTGTTTCCTCCAATCATTTTGTTGGTGTAAGTATAAATTATGAATCAGCTCTTGTAAAATATATAAAAATATGAGCTGGATATAGGTTTTTATTTATAGTGGATACTAGTGGAAATTGCAGATTCATTTAGTGATAAAAATGAAAAAGAGAAAAATAAAAAGTATAAAAAAATAATATCAGTAAACTGTAGAGAAGGATGCCTGGTTTATATTTATCCGGGTATCCTAATTTTAATATTTATTGCAAAATTAGGGTTTTAAAATTTTCTTTAATTGATATACAATGTTGAGGGTGTCAAAAATATAAAGACAATTGGAAAGGTAAAGTGATGAAAGAAAATTGGAAGTTTAGTGAACTTGAATATGTGCGTCCCGATTTTGAAAAAGTTAAAAGATAATATAAAAAGCAAGTATAGAAAAATGAAGGCTGCAGAAAGCTTTACAGAAGCATTATCTATATATACAGAATCTGAAAAAGAAATTAATGAGCTTATGATGATGTACACAATAGTATATATAAGGAATACTGTAGATACTTCAGACAAGTTTTATGAAGAAGAGAGGAAGGTGTTTGATGCAGAATTCCCTACTTTTGGTCCTTTATCTGTAGCATCGGGTGAGGCTATAAATGAAAGTAAATTCAGGAATGATTTTGAGACTAAGTTTGGTAAACAGTTTTTTGCATCTATCGAACTGACCAAAAAGAGTTTTTCAGAGAAGAATATCCCTCTTTTACAGAAAGAGGCTGAACTTACAAGTGAGTATCAGAAGATGATGGCTTCCTGCAAGATTAACTTTGATGGTAAAGAGTTAAATCTTTACGGTATACAAAAATACTTCGAGCATGAAGACAGAGAAGTAAGAAAAGCGGCATTTAGAGCATATTCTGACTTTTATCATAATAATGAAAAGCGTCTTGAAGAGATTTGGGACGAACTTATAAAGTTTAGAAATGAAATGGGACGAAACTTAGGTTTTGAGAATTTCATCCCTTTAGGCTATATGAGGCAGGGAAGGACTGATTATGGTCAGAAAGAAGTAGAGTCTTTCAGAAAACAGGTAGAAGCTTATCTTGTACCGTTTTGCAAAGAACTCTATGAAGCACAGGCTAAGCGTATAGGTGTAGATACTTTGTACAGTTATGATGAAAGCAGAACGTTCAAAGACGGCAATGCGGAGCCGGCAGGTGATGATGACTTCATGATGGAAGAAGCAAGGAAAATGTACCATGCTTTAAGCCCTGAAACAGCTGAGTTCATAGACTTTATGATGGAGCATGAATTGCTTGATCTTAAGAATAAGCCAAATAAAGCTTCGACAGGTTATATGACGAGCCTTCCTCCGTTAAAAGCACCATATGTATTCTCCTGCTTCAACGGAACCATCTTTGATATGCAGGTACTTACCCACGAGCTTGGACACGCCTTTGCCGGATATATGGCTATGCGTACTCAGCCGATAGCGGAATATTACTCAGAGTCTACCGATATTGCGGAAATACATTCTATGAGCATGGAGCAGTTCGCTTATCCTTATGCAGAAAATTTCTTTGGAAAAGATGCGGACAAATATCGTTTCCAACATTTACAGGAGGCAATTACCTTCGTACCTTTCGGTGTAGCGGTTGATGAATTCCAGCATATATGTTATGCCCATCCTGAGCTTACTCCAAGGGAAAGGACTTACGAGTGGCATAAATTAGAAGAAAAATACATGCCTTGGAGAAAATATGATGAGAATGATGAATTTATGAACAGAGGTGGATATTGGTATCATAAGCTCCATATTTTCCAGGAGCCAATGTATTATATAAACTACACCCTGACTACAATGGGAGCTATGGAATTCAAGAAGAAATATGCTGAAAATAAGGAAAAAGCCTGGAAAGACTATCTTAAACTCTGCAAGGTAGGAGGAAGTTTAAGCTACCTTGAAACACTTAAATATGCTAATGTTTCAAATCCTTTTGAAGCAGGCTCAGTTGAAAAGTCCTGCTCCTATGCGAAAGCAATTTTGGAAGAGCAGATGAAGAATATATAGGAGAATAAATTGAATAAAGTCAATTATCAGAAGCTTTTTAGATGAAAAATAGAAGAATTTGTAAAAGAGGGCAGGGTTCCTGCTCTCTTTCTCCATGCCTGTTGTGCGCCTTGCAGCAGTTATACCTTAGAATATTTAAGCAAATATTTTAATATAACTATATATTTTTATAATCCTAACATAGACACAAAAGAAGAGTATGAAATGCGCATACAGGAATTGAGCAGACTGATAACTGAAATGCCACTTGAACATGAGGTAAAGCTTATAAGCGGTGCTTATGAGCCTGAGAAATTTTATGAAATAGCCAGAGGAAAAGAAAATCTGCCTGAGGGTGGTGCCAGATGTTATCATTGCTATGAGCTTCGTATGGAAGAGGCTGCAAGGGCTGCAAAGGAGAATGGGGCGGATTATTTTACGACCACTCTTTCTATAAGCCCACATAAAAATGCAGACTGGTTAAATAGCCTTGGAGAAAAGTTTGGAGAGAAATATGGTATTCCCTACCTTTATTCAGATTTTAAGAAAAAGGGAGGATATCACAGGTCGGTAGAGCTTTCGAGAGAATATGGACTTTACAGGCAGGATTACTGTGGTTGCGTATATTCTAAGGCAGAAGCAGAGAGAAGAAACGCAGGTAGGGAGAATTAATACCCTACCTATAGAAAAATCTGGTTTTTAAAATAAAAATAGCTTAAATAACGAAATATGATAATTACTAATGCTAAAAGCAAAAGGAAGAATTTTTAAGTTCTTCTATTTTTATAGGAAGATTGTACATAAAAACCATAGCCAAGTATTATATGAAGCAGGATACCGGCAAAAAGAGTTATTCTAAGCACATTTAATTCAATTAAATAAGTAGCATCTTTGCTAATTTGTCCGGATTTACTTTTAAAATTTGATAAAAGCAGCCAATGCAAAGCATTGTAAAAAATATCAGTGCAAAGGCTGCAGCCGGGTTATAATTGCCCCAAAAATAACAGTACTATAAATATTATTGTAAGACTGATGTTTATAAGAGTTCTTGTAAGTTTAAGAGCTTTTGTAAGCAGCTTTTTGTATTTAGATTTTCCATAAACAAAATACCTTTCTGTAAATTTAACCTATCTCTACTATACTACAAATATAAAAAAAATGGAAGAATTGACGCTTGCAATAAGGTTTTATTTATGATAAAATAAGTTTTGTGCAAAAATTTTTATTGTATTTTTGCAGATGTTAAAACAATTAAATCATGCCTGTTTTATACTGATGGTGCCCTGAAGGGGTATGGCAGTTTAACGCTGAAACAGGCAGAAGAAAAACCATGGAGGTAGAAAAAAATGAGCGTTATTTCAATGAAACAGTTACTTGAAGCAGGTGTACATTTTGGACACCAGACCAGAAGATGGAACCCTAAGATGGCTCCTTATATCTATACCGAGAGAAACGGTATTCACATCATCGACTTACAGAAGTCTGTAGGCATGGTTGATACAGCTTATGAAGCTATCAAGAATATTGTAGCTAACGGTGGAACTATTCTCTTTGTAGGAACAAAGAAGCAGGCACAGGAAGCTGTTAGAGATGAGGCTGTCCGTTCAGGTATGTACTTTGTAAATGAGAGATGGCTTGGTGGTATGCTTACTAACTTCAAGACTATTAAGAGCCGTATCGCAAAGCTTAAAGAGTACGAGAAGATGAGCGAGGATGGAACATTTGAAGTCCTTCCTAAGAAGGAAGTTATCCAGATAAAGAAGGCTTGGGAGAAGCTTGAGAAGAACCTTGGCGGTATTAAGGAAATGAAGAAGCTTCGGACGCTATCTTCGTAGTAGATCCTAAGAAGGAAAGAATCTGCATTCGGGAAGCACATACACTTGGTATTCCTGTT